>Ga0307376_10000001_pt1 | contig 2163973 bp, 2147 predicted proteins | sample TR2MG_FD_202536 | JGI IMG/M metagenome (GOLD analysis project Ga0307376, IMG submission 202536) | Soil microbial communities from Risofladan, Vaasa, Finland - TR-2 | ecosystem: Environmental > Terrestrial > Soil > Coastal area > Acid sulfate soil | place: Finland: Risofladan, Vaasa...
AGGACCTAGCGGCCCGACCGGTGCAGGTGCTACCGGTGCAACTGGGGCATCGGGTCCCTCGGGTCTGACCGGACCAACCGGCGCAACTGGACCCTCGGGTCCATCCGGACTTGAAGGACCTAGCGGCCCGACCGGTGCAGGTGCTACCGGTGCAACTGGCCCATCGGGTCCCTCGGGTCTGACCGGACCAACGGGTGCGACTGGTGCAACGGGACCTTCTGGTCTTACTGGTGCTACCGGCGCAACGGGTGCAACGGGACCTTCTGGTCTTACTGGTGCTACCGGCGCAACGGGCGCAACTGGAGCATCGGGCCCCTCTGGTCTGACCGGACCAACCGGTGCAACTGGAGCATCGGGCCCCTCTGGTCTGACCGGACCAACCGGTGCAACTGGACCTTCTGGTCCCACCGGTGCAGGTGCAACAGGAACAACGGGTGCTAGTGGACCATCTGGTCCATCTGGTTTGACAGGTCCATCTGGTCCATCTGGGCTTACTGGACCAAGTGGCCCTACCGGTTCCCTCACCTCAGCTTCCAACTATCTCGGGGCGGATGTTACGTTGAGTGCGACTCCAAATACTCCAAGCATTACGGGGCCAACCTTGACCCCGGCTGCAGGAACATATTTCGTGACAGGACATTTAACGATTCGGCCTTCGGCTACTGCCGCGCTGCTTGATACGACCGCAAATTTGATGTGCGGATCAACTATTATTTCAACTTCTGAGGTTGCAATACCGAAGGCTGGCGCGGGCACGTGGGACATTGCCACTATTTCTTTGGCTGGCATTTGCGTTATCGACGCTGTCAATACTGTGATTCACATGGAAGCTTCCGCGACGACCGCAAGTGCCGTAATACTTACATCCCCGATCGCTGGAGGTGTTGCAAATAAGGCAAGCGGAATTCAAATTGTGAAAATAGGGTAGTGCCTCGACGGTCGATTTTTTGAACGCTAGTCATGGAAGGTTGCGCATCCACGGCGCACGGTGAACGATTTGGAAACTGTTTTTCGCGATTACATGAATTAAATAATTACCGAGACCTGCGGAATCTCTTTGGAAGAAGTCGTCTCATTTTCTTCTGGATTTTTCTGCCTTGCTCGATGGGGGAGAGGGCCAAAATTTGCATCTCGGCCGCTTCTTCCGGGGACATGACATCAGTAATAGCAGGGCTGTCGAGATCAAGGGAATCTGCGATCCGCTCCAAGTTTGTTACTAGAGAAATGCCGCGCGCAAATTGCGCGAGATGAATTTTCTGTCCGCGTTCCATGAATTCCTCGGCTAGAGATTTGAGTGCCGCGCGCAAATCATTGGTCCTCGCATTGTGCGTCGCCTCTGAAATTTCTTCACCTAGGGTTGAACTCTCTTTTCGAATGGCGATGCCAGCAGAAGTAAGTGCATGAGAGATTTTTTCAGTGATGCTAGGTGGTAAGTCTTTGTCGAGAGAGATATCAAAAAGAGTTCGCGCGATTGTTCTCACTTGCACGACGGAATGCTCTATCGCGACGCCGCGTTCGTAGAGTTCTTCGGCTTCCTCTTCTCTTGCCATAGGAAACCACCGTGCGTAAGAGCGAGCCTCAAGCGCTTGGGCTCGGACGGTAGGAATTTCCTCCATCAGTACTCGTGCTGCTCCAAGCATTTTGGCGGCTATATCTCGCGTGTAACCATAAAACACCGCCTCGGACATTAATTCGAGTAAGTCCGCTGACTTATCTGCAAGAGATTTGATTCTGTCGATCGTTCGACCGGCGGGAGACTTCGGGTGGGCGAAGTAAGAAAATACGACCGCTATGCACATTCCAATAACGGTGGAAAGAGTTCGGTGGATCGCTTTCGTCTCGGCAAGGCCTGGGCCGAGAACAATGAGAGCGGTGATGGGCACATTTATTGATGCAACTTCACCTAGATGTAATGCACGCGATGCAACCAGGGAAAGAATGACAGTCACAAAAACTGTTGTTACGCCGAAACCAAAAAAATGTAGTGATATAAAGGCAGTGCCTACTCCGATCGCAGTGCCAAGGAGTTGGCCAAATCCTTCGCGTAGGGATTTATTTACGGATATTCGAACCGTCAAAGTCGCGACAATGGCTGCAACGAGTCCACCATTTTCGATCACTTGGTTTCCAACCAGCCACGATACGGCGGCGGCACTTGCGGTTACGAGAATCCATTGAATCCAGTACTTGCGCTTGGCAAAAGGAGCGATTACTCGTTGCCAGATTGAATTCATTGACTTCTCCGCCTCTGAGGAAATACAGGTTATCAGGGTGGTTTCATTCTGAACTGCATCGCAATTAAAGTTATGCTTCGTTGTCGCTTCTAACGTTAAGGTTCATTTTTATGGCGAAAGAAATAAATCATTCCCAAGTGTTAGACGACGCGGTGTGGTCAGCGCTTAGTGGACCTCACGCCTTAATGGCAGAAGTGCATGGAATGTCCAGGCGCTATCCATTGGACATCTCTCCGTTTGGCGCGATAGAAGATCCTCACAATCCGCAAGCATGGCGTGACCTTTCAGAATTAATCGGCCCTGGTGGGCATGTTCTTCTAACAGGTCCAGAACTCCACATCGCGGACGGCTGGGAAATTATTGATGGCGGATTTGGCCTGCAGATGACTGGAGAGGATGTCGAGGGAGAACTCGATACCGAGGGAGAACTCGATGCCGAGGCGATTCCGCTTGGCGATGATGATGTGCCAGAAATGCTCGATCTTGTTTCCCGCACTCAACCAGGTCCCTTTCTTCCACGCACTATCGAGCTTGGTGGGTACTTAGGGTTTCGCGTAAATGGCGCACTTGTCGCCATGGCCGGTTGCCGGATTCATCCCCAGGGTTGGCGTGAGATCAGTGCCGTCTGCACGGATGAGTCGCAACGGGGGAAGGGGTTGGCGGGTCGCCTTGTGAAGGCGGTTGCTGCCAACATTCGAGCCGAGGGGGATATGCCGTTCCTTCACGTCTCTGAATCAAATGCAAATGCAATTCGCCTGTATCTAGCCATGGGATTTCGGATTAGGATGCGCACGCAATTTGCCGTCATTAAAGAGGTTTCAGCGTAGTTTTTTGCTCATTTCTGTGACCCCGGTTACAGGATGTACAGGGAATAAAAGGAGGTTAACTTCGGTTAATAGCCAACGAGGGATGTCTATTGCACTCGGCTTTAGCATTACCAATCCACGTGCCCACGTAGTTATTGAGAAACTTCAAGAGTTGTTAGAGAGGACTAGTTAATATGGCCACAATCAATATCGGGAACGAATCCTTCAGTGAGACAGTCAGCAAAGGCGGGATTACCTTTGTAGATTTCTGGGCTGCTTGGTGTGGACCTTGCAGAATGTTCGCTCCAGTATTTGAAGCTGCCTCTGAGAAGTTTCCAGAGATTACTTTTGCCAAGGTTGATACAGAAGCCGAGCAAGAATTGGCGCAGGGCGCGGGAATCTCCTCCATCCCAACCTTGATGGCTTTCAAGGATGGAATCTTGGTTTTCAGCCAACCTGGTGCGCTTCCTGCCCCGTCATTTGAAGAGTTGATTCAAGCCGTTCAGGGCTTGGATATGGACGACGTCCGCAAGCAGATTGCCGAAGAAGAGGCAGCAGCCAAAGGATAGGCACCGAGTCTGATCTATATGAACGTTTGGTCATGCGAGCAGTACTTATTCGATTGATTGTTGGCGCAAGACTCGCAGAGTAGGACCAATTCGTGGCAGGCGACATTGGCACAGTTATAAAATTGCTTCGTTGCAGTCGAACATTTTTCGCACTCGCCAATGATTTTTGTATTTTCTGAGAAGTCAATCGCCATGCGTGCGTCAAATGTGTAAAGGGATCCCTCCCACAGAGAGCTATCGCCATACTTCTTGCCGTACCTCACAATTCCACCTTCAATTTGGTAGACCTCTTTGAATCCGCGTTTCTTCATTACCGATGAAAGGACTTCGCACCTTATTCCGCCTGTGCAGTAGGTGACAATCGGCTTTTCTTTGAGGTGATCGTATTTGCCACTTTCAATCTCGCTTACGAAGTCCCGAGAAGTCATTACATCAGGCACAACCGCATTTCGGAATTTCCCGATCTTCGCTTCGAAGGCATTGCGGCCATCGAAGAAAACAACATCGTCACCGCGTTCTTTGACTAATTTCTCTACGTCGTAGGGCTTGAGATGCACTCCGCCGCCGACAACGCCATTCTCATCAACTTCAAGTTCTGTTGGATTTCCAAATGCAACGAGCTCATCGCGTACACGTACCTTGAGACGAGGAAAATCATTTCCATCACCATCTGACCATTTGAAATCGATTTTCTTAAATCCTGGGTAAGCCTTTGTGGCTTTGACATATTTCTTTAGGGCGGACATATCTCCACCAAGAGTTCCGTTAATGCCGTGCGGTGAAATCAAGATACGTCCATTTAGACCGAGTGCTTCACAGAGGGTCTGCTGCCAGAGTCGAATTGCTTCGGGGTCGGAAATAGGCGTGAAACCGTAATAAAGAATAACCTTTTGAAGTTCCACGGAGGAATCTTACCCAATGGAGATACCATTTTTTTCTAACGTAAGGCTACGCGTTTGTGACAAGTTGGCGAAGGCAGAACCCACTTTCTGGCAGTAATCGGCGTACTGTTTAGGCGTGGGTCACGTACAGGGCACAAGGAGGCTTTGAGAATGAAAAAGTCACCGAACCAAATACTGGCTACTGTCTTCGCGTTACTAATCATCGCAGTTGTTCTTGTGACTCTCTTTACCTCTGGGAACGCATCTAAAACCCTTGACCCTGCGACGCCGGCGGGGACCGTGCAGGGTTATTTGGCCGCCGTGCTAAAGGGCGATTATGAGAAGGCAGCGCAGTTCATTTCATCGGAAAGTTCGTGTGATGTTCAAGATCTTGATCGCGTCTACACAATGGACACAGCACGGGTCGATCTCGTCAAAACGGAGGTAGACGGTGAGCACGCACAGGTCTGGGTTAAAGTCGATTACCCGTCTGGTGCACCATTTGATGCGGTGAGGGTGGAAGATCACACCTTTCGTCTCATCCAAGTGAATAATCATTGGTTGCTAACTGGAATTCCATGGCCACTTTATGATTGCGGAGTGATCGCGAAATGATAATTGGCGCTCTATTTCCAGTCATTCTTCTTGTCATAGTCATTTTGGTCATTCGGAGATTTACTAGTCGTGATGATCACGGTCCCGTAACAGGGAATTCCGTGAGGAGATTTTTCCAATTCCTCCTCATGTATGGACTTCTCGTTGTATCAGGAGTGGGGTTCTCTGGATTACTTGGACGACTTCTGCGCGCAGACAGCCTTGTGGTCCTAGACCAAACCGGACTAGCGAGAAACTTTTCATTCGTTGTCGTTGGTGTTCCTCTGTATGCACTTTTGGCCTTCTGGACAAGGCGCAAATTCATCGCCGAGCCCGTTGAGGCAAAGTCATTCGGTTGGACTTTCTATATCACCGCATCTTCTGTAACCGCGCTTCTCTTTACTTTTTTTGCGTTCCGCGAGATTCTCACGTGGGCAGTAGACGATGTGAACTACAACGGCGAATCAATCGCCAGAGTTATTGTTTGGGGAGCAATCTGGGGCGCACATTGGTGGCTTGATGCTCGAGTTACTCCTAAGACCAGTACCAGATATCACCACCTCATTGGATCACTTATTGGACTGGTGGCAGTGTTTGTCGGCTTGAGCGATTTGCTCTCTGCGGGTCTTGGTCGCGTTTTTCATCTAGGTGGAGATGCAATTTTCATGCGAGGAGGCGACTCCATTTGGTTGAGCGCTATTACCTTGATCACTGGAATACCGGTTTGGTGGCTCTACTGGATGAGGACATACTCAAAATCTTCCAAAGACTCGCTCTGGTTTGGCTACGTATTGCTGGCAGGTGTGGCTGGCGGACTGATAGTCGCAGTTTCGTGTGCCAGCACGGTTCTCTACCAAGTTTTAGTCTGGTTCATAGGGGAGCCAGCCTCTACAGAGGCCGCATTCCATTTTCAGAACGCGTCAAATTTCGCAGGCGCGGCCATAGTCGGCTTCATAACATGGTGGTACCACCATGCGGTACTCGATGAAGAGAGAGTCGCTGCTCGAACTGAGGTGCAGCGGATTTATGAATATTTAATTGCTGGTATTGGTCTTGCAGCGGCATCTGGTGGAATTGGAGTGCTTCTTACTGCACTTGTTCAAGAGCTCACTAGTTCTACATCGCTAGTCGGCGGTAGTGGTTCTAGCAATACCCTAATCGCAGCGGGCACGCTCTTGATTATTGGTGGACCAGTGTGGTTGATATTCTGGAGCCGGGTTCAGAATGCCACGCAGAAATCTCCTGCAACAGAGCATGCATCCGCTACCCGTCGAATCTATCTTTTTCTACTTTTCGGCGTAGGTGGACTGGCTGGAGTAGTCGCCCTGTTAGTTGGGGTTTTCTTCTTCTTCGACGATGTATTTAAAGGAAACTTCGGTATCGCCACTTTTCACCGAGCCCGCTTTACTATAAGTATTTTGCTAACAGCTTTTGCGGTCGCTGGTTACCACTGGATGATTTATAGGAACGAACGAGAACTTGGGATACCAGGTCAAAAAGGACTTCAGTTTGTTTTCCTCATCGGAGCGAAGGATATTGAATTGAACCGCGCAATAACTCATCAGACGGGCGCTCGAGTCCAAGCCTGGAAACGAGTTAATGACACAAGCAGTTTTGGATCGACTGAGGAAGTGCTAAAGATTCTGTCAGCAGTTGAAAGCGAGAACGTTCTCTTACTTGCCGACCCAGACGGAGTGAAGGTAATTCCAATCGATCGCGATTAATTCTCTTGCGAGAGCCGTAGAAACTACAGCCAGTCAGATTTTTTGAATTTTCGAAAGAGAAACAATGTCAACAAAACCATCCCACCGATCACAAGTGGATAGCCAAAACGAGTGCTAAGTTCTGGCATGTGTTCGAAGTTCATTCCGTAGATGCCTGCGATCATTGTTGGCCCCGAAGCAAGTGCGACCCACGCCGTAATTTTTCTTACGTCAATATTCTGTTGAACTTGTACGTGGGCTAGGTCTGCTTGCAGAACAGAAGTGAGCATCGAGTCCAATCCGGTGGCGTGGTCGCAAGCGCGCATTAAGTGGTCTAACGTGTCTCGGAAGAAGGGTTTTAGCGGCTCGGGTACCAGGGTGAAGTTCTCACCAGCTACTTTCTGCACGGGGAGAACAAGCGGCTCGATAGCGTGACGAAACTCGATGAATTCTCTCTTTAGAAAGTAGATATCTTGCGAGAAGGTTTGGCGTCTGCCGCTAAAGACTTTGGTTTCTAGCCTCGCAACCTCTTGTTCGAGGGCTGTGGCAATCGCTATGTACCCATCAATAACTCGATCAAGAACTGCGTGAAGAACCGCATAGGGTCCAAGGGCCATCAGCTCTGGCTTTGCTTCAAGATCTCTTCGCACGGTGGCCAGAGGAGAACCTTCCCCGTGACGCACAATCACAATGAAATGATCGGATATAAAGCAGAGAATTTCGCCGGTGGAAATTTCTGTTTCGGTTGGGTCAAAGAAAACTGTTTTTAAAACGAAGAGAGTGAGACCTTCATAGCCTTCTATCTTTGGACGTTGTTTAGCGTGTACTGCATCTTCTACAGCGAGGGGATGGAAATTCAGTTCACCCACGATCATTTGCAATTCTTCATGGGACGGTTCCGCCAGACCCAGCCAGACAAACCCTCCGCTGGATTTTGCAATGTCTACTAAGTCCGAGATATCGGTTGGTCCATCAACGCGTATGCCTTTTTGGTAAAGCGCGGAGTCAACGATCACACGAAATTATATTGCTTTAGTTCGTGCCGAGTGCAAAATTTGGAGTGGAGAATCTAGTCAAGGGGTTCGGTATTGACTACAGTGTTCAAAAAGGGGGCATGAAGTGAAGAGATTTCTGGCTTCAGGAGTAGCTCTAGGCATCATGGTCGCCACGCTCGGGGCGACGGGCGCATCTGCAGCGGATCCGCTTCCAGGATCAAGTGCGTGCAACAAGGTTAAGGCCCAGGTTCTGGCGTATGAAAAGCAGGAACAGATTTTTAAGAAGGATTATGAGCCCGTGAACGGTATATGGTCTTGGTTTTTTACGAGTGCTCATCTGAACAAATACTGGAATCTACAGAAGGAGATTGTCGATTTTGAAGTAGCAATGTTTGCGTACGACGTGAAGAATATTTCATGTTTCACGCCACGTCAGCGGAGATATGCCAAGACTGAATTTGAAGAATGGAAGAGCATTCAGAGATTCATCGCGGAGACACCTGATTGGGTGACTGGTTTTTCATTCGTCCCAATTGCCTGGGATTCCATCTTCAAGGCTTAAGACCTCATGTGCTCGTCTAGTTCGATTTGGTGCAACTTGCGAATTTGTATAGACAAATCAAAACCCCCGACTCCTATTTAGAACTCCAACTTTCGGGGTTCAGTTCACATGAGCCGGGAGTTTTGATTATTCGCTATTTAGTTTTTTTGTTCTTCCCGTTATCGGGCTTTGTTGGAGCGAGAGGCTTCACAGGATTGGATGGCTTGACTGGAAGCGGTGGCTTGGTCAACTCTGCTGGTTTAACTGGCTTAACTGGGGCGGCACCCAGGGCAGCTTTAGCGCTCTGGAATGCTTCGTTCGCCGCGGAAGTTGCGGTTGCATGATTCTTAAGCGCCAGTTCCATTTGTGCATCGGTCGTGGCGGAGGCCACAGCCGCGAGGAATTCGCTATCTGCTTTGTTCATAGCTGCCCGGCGAGCGGTGATGATAGGTGTCAATTTTGCCAGGTAGGCGGCTTCAAGGACCCGATACTGCTCTAACGCTGCCTTGTATGGTGCTAGATACTTGTCGAGAGTTGCTTGCCAATCGGCCCAGTACTTCTCCATGGCGATTCGGTAGTTAATTGAATTGACGGTGAGTGCAATCCGGAATTTCAAAAGTCCGGTCTTGTAGGCGAGTAAATCTGCACTACTGGCAGAGGTGGATTTAGTTGCTTTTGGGGTGGCGGTTTCATCGGCGCTTACAACGCTCGCCGAACTCATAATCAATCCTGCCGTCAGGAGAGCTGCGCCCAACGTTCTTCTAGTTTTCATGATTTACTCCTCAAGCGAAGTCGGGCCCTATTGCCCCACGTAAAAAGTTTTGACGATGACTTTGTGCATTCTCTGAGAGAATTCTCCTGCGCTTATGTGGATTTTGAAAGGAAATTAGGGCTGATTCTCGTCTTCCCTGCAGACAAATCCAAGGGGCAGTTGTAGCATCAAAGTGAGGTCTTACATCACTTGTTAGGAGGTGGCGGTGACAAGAGGCCAAGAAGGTTTAATGAAGACACCGTCTGGTCGTGGTAAGCGACCCTTGCTTATTCTTTTAGTATCTGCGCTGAGCGTGTTTATGATTTCGCCAGTTGCAGCAGTTTCACTGCCTTCGGCACCCCAATATGTGGAGGCAATGGCGGGGCCGACTCAGGTAGCGGTCACATGGGATCCGCCGAGTTCCAATACAGAGGCAACCCTCACCTACACTGCACGGGTTTGGACAGTCCCACCCCCCACCGCCTCGCCAATTTTTGGATCCTGCTCCACGACAAGTCTGGGGTGTGTAGTTTCTGGATTAGCGACCGGTTCGACGTATTACGTGGACGTGGTGGCAAGCAATAGTGCCGGCACCGGTGGACCAAGTGCCATGAAGCCAATATCTCCAGGTAATGCTGGATCTCCTCCAAGTAATGTTTCTGCAACAAGTGATAGCAAGGGAATGCTGAGCGTTAAATGGTCTCCGTCATCTTCGCTGGGGACTGGTCAGTTTGCTTGGTATGCCGCCGAAGTTTTTACTGGACCAGAAATCTCCGCTGGGTCATACGCGGGATACTGCACCGAAAGTTCAGCTCTGGGAAATAGTTGTCTGATCGGCGGACTCAAATTGGGCACTGCATACTATGTTCAAGTTAGAACCGTATCGTCACTCGGGTCCAGTTATCCAACAACGCCGAGATACAAAGTCATCGTTGGAAGCGCTGCCAGCGCAACGCCAACTTCTGCAGCGACTTCCAAGCCAAGGCTGTCGGCACCTCAATCGGTGAAGGTGGTTGCTCTTTCCAAAGCAATTCGGGTTTCCTGGAAAGCACCGGTATTCACAGCGGGTAAGAGAATCCTTGGATACCGAGCAGGGGCGTACGGTCCAGCTCACACGTTGCTCTCTTATTGCAAAACTACAGCGAGAGTTTTCACATGCACAATCTTAAAGTTGAAGCCGAAGAAGGCTACGTACATTGGCGTGGTCGCGCTTTATTCGGGCGTGGAGAGCCCATTGTCCAAATTGATTGCCGTCATTCCCAAGAGTTAGGGGTTGAAAGTGAAGGAAGAAATCGTCCAAGAAATCTTCGCAAAGTTGGAATCACTTGCGCTTTCTCCGGTCAAAGGCGGAGATTCGGATATCACCGTCGATTGCGAGTTGCTCGATGCCAAGGGTGGGTCAGGGGAGAAGAAAATCATCTACGAAAATGCCGTGTTGGTTGATGATGAAGAGAGGACTGTTTTCCTCTACGAGAAAACCACCGAGAAAAGTAAGGGGTTTTCGTTTGGGGCAAGCGGTGAGTCTTCTTTTCAATCTGGCAAGACTCTCATGCGGCACGTAAAGGGAACTTTCATAGGCCTCAACGGCGTGGTGATCAACTATGACTTTGATATTGGTGAAATCTCCAAGTCAATCAAGGCAATTGCTGAGAAGAACGGGTACAAATTCAAGACGGTAATCCGACGAAAGAGCGCTCAACTTCGCCACTGAGCAATCAGACTGGGTCGCTCGGTAAGTAGGTGATGAATTAAGACTCCGAAGAGCGAATTACACCAGGCAAACCACGACCTTGAGTATTCATTGGGATTGTCAACATCAAAGCTCTCATGAAGTAATCCAGTGCCTGCGCTTGATTTGATAAGTAGGAGAAGGCAATCTCGTATTTCTGCCTCATCCTGACTCGTGAGTGCTTGAAAAATGAGAGAGGTAGGCCAGATCCTTTTTTTGCCCGTGTGCGGAGATCCAATCCCTGAGCCTAAAATTCCTCGGTAGAAATATGGGTTCCCTGAACTCAAAACAAATGAGCGAGTTGCTTGGTAAACCAGACTGCTCGGGTCTACTGCGTTGAAATATGGAAGAGAGAGCAGACTAGGAGCGTTTGCGTCATCCATCAGGACAGAATTTCCTAATCCGTCGACTTCGTAGGCGTAGATAGTTCCAAATGACTCGTGATCTACAGTCGCAAATCCAGCCAGCCCTTCTGAAATATCCGAGACCAAGCAATCTATCTGTTCGCCGAAATCATCAAGGTTGAGTTCGATAAGAACTCTCTGAATTTCATTTAGAACTTTGCGCGCGAAGAGATTCGCAGGGATATTAAAAGGCAGTTCACAGGCATCATCGGAAGGGCGAAAGGAAGAAGCGATCATTCCAGTAGGGACGTAGGAGGGCCCATACCCTCCATTAGAAAGAGTATCTATTGGATTCTCGGTTGCACGGTCAAAGAAATATGGACCGTGTTCGGATATCCGTTGTTGCACACGCATTGTTTGGAGGATAAGCCCGAGAGATTCCTTCCAGACTTGATTAAATGGGGTCCGATCTGCGGTTAGATTCCAGTAGGCGACACAGAGTCTTAAGTGATAACAGAACGAGTCCAGTTCCCATTTACGTTCATGCACGCCAGGCTTCATTTCGGTGAGATCGATGGCGTGCATGCCCAACTTATTTTCGTCATAGAAAGCGTTCGCGTATGGATCTTTCAAGATGCACTGCGTTTGCCTTCTTATTAAACCGGCTACCAGGCTTCGAATTTCTGGAGCATGTTTCATGAGTGGTAGGTAGTGCCATATTTGCGCTGTTGAATCTCTGAGCCACATTGCTTCAATATCGCCGGTGATGATGTAACTCAACGGTTCGTTGTCCGCCTCTGTGTAGTAGGAAGTTGTATCGAGGGTATTCGAGAAGGTGTTAATGAATAGGTTTCGCAAATTCTGATCTGGAATCTTTGGGGCGATCTCGTCGAGGTATTGATCAAGGTTTCGACTATAGAAAGCACGATCAACCGGCGCCGGTCGACTCCAAGAATCGAAACCTCCGAACTCCTTCAACTCAGGTACTCATCAATCTTTTCGAATTTCACAAGTAAGTAGGAGTAATCAATGGAAGAAACCTCAAATTCGAAGTTGCTCTGTTGGGCAGAGAGAATTTCTTCCCCTGTCATTAGATTTATTGCACGATACCTCGAAGACTTGTCAGCTGGCCCGTATGTGATCGGGAGAGCTGTAGCTGCGCCGGGAAGTTGGTAAATGAGAAGAAGCGGTTCAAAGTGGTCGGACTCTATTGCGAATCCGACTGTCCGAGCACCTTCATTCTCTCGCAGGGGTTGAGCGCTTAATCGACGGATGAATGCTTGATCTTGATACCTTGGGCGAAATTCGTCCTTGTAGATTGCAATAAATGTTTTGGCTGTTTGTATCTGCTGGGTATTGAAATCGCATAATTTCTGACTCAAACCAAAAGCGCCGAGCAATGTCACTGCCAGGAGAAATTCCAACCTCTGTAAATCCTGATCCGCAATTTTGAAGCCTTGGTGGGCGTGATCTCCCTTCCATTCGCTATCGCACCATCCAAGCACTTTTTCAGGGGGGAAAAATAGAGATGAAGCCCAGAATGCACTGAGCGCGTGTTCAGGCCAATCCGGGTCACTCGTAAATCCCAAGTCGACATGCAGGGCAATCCCAAGATCCCAGCGCAAGCCCCCAGAGCTGCAGGATTCGATCGTGAGGTCTGGATTTCTCTCATGTAATTCGTCTAGAAATCGATAGAGATTGTCAATGTGAGATGTAAGACCAAGGTCGTGCGAATGAGCGTGATCATCACGATTGCAGCCTGTCTTTGGATCAAGGTTGAAATCAATCTTCACCCACGTCGCCTTGCAGGTATCAATCAAGTGCTGAATTTGCACCGTTGCCCATTGATAGCCGTCAGGATTGCCGAAGCAAAGATATCCAAGGTCTTTGCCATCACGCTTCGCCATAAACGTCGGAAACTCAGCCACTATTCGCGATCTGACCCCTAAGGCTTCAATCTCTATCCAAATTCCAAAATCTACTCCTTGAGATCGAACCGCATCACCCAAAGAAGCTAGTCCATGGGGGAATCGGCTCCTGTTTACATCATCCCAATCTCCACGAAAGTCATACCAATGGCTTGCTGAATCAGAGGCGCCAAACCATCCGGCATCAAGAACCGCCACCTCTAAGCCGATCTCCTTGGCTATTTTTGCGTTATCAATAATGACGCGCTCATTTACGTCAGAGTCTTCGTAAGGCCACCAAGAGTTCCATTCCATCTTCAACAGAGAGTGAGAGTGTTGAGTATCGATTGCCCGAAAGGAAGTGATGAGCGCACGGGATGCGCTATCCATTCCTCCGTGATGCGAGGAGTGAGTTAAGACATCTAGGTTTGGATTGTCGCTATCGATCGCCACGGCGAGTGAATTGCCCGATACCATCGTTTTAAGTGACCAATTTCCTGACCACATGATTGCGAGGATGTAGGAGCGTTCACCGTCCTCGATGATTAAAAATGGATGGTAACCCTTGCTCGACCGACCAGCTTCTACGGTGATATCAATGGGCGTGTTGGCACTTTGAGTGTGCGGCATCCACTCGGCTCCCCAGTCCGAACTCCAGTAATGGATACGCGCTGCGGAGAGATCTGGAAAATGGTTCAAGGTCGAAGAAGGCATTAAGAAGAGCCAATTCCCGAAGAGACCCCGCGCACTAGGTAGCGTGAAGTAAATGCCAGAAGTGCGATGGTTGGCGCGGCGGTTATGCAGAGTGCGGCCGCAACGAGGGGTTGATTGGATGTATAGCGTCCGCCAATACTTGCCAGAGCAGGGGTGAGAAGGCGTTGAGACTGATCCGGCAAGATTAAATAGGCGTACAGGAGTTCGTTCCACATACCTAGAAATTGAAGCACGCCAAGCGTCGTAAGTCCTGCGGCTGCATTAGGAAGTGCAATCAGAAAGAACGACTTGAAGAACCCAGCGCCATCAATTCTGGCAGCGTCCAAAATTGTGTCGGGTACGGCATTGAATGTGGATTTCAAGAAGAAGACGCCAAAAGGAATATTTGTCCCTATGTATACGAAGATCAAACCAGGCAGGTGTCCGACAAGACTGAATTTCGAGAGTAGTAGGTATATAGGAATAATCAGGATCTGACTGGGGAGCAACATGACTGCAATGAAGGACCACGTAACGAATTTGCTACCAGGGAAATCATATTTCGACAGGGCGTAACCGGCAATGGAGGAGAGCATCAGGGATGTGAAGAGGCTAATTCCAACTACAAGGATAGTATTTCTTGCCGCCAACCCTAATGAGTAATTGTTGATCAGGATCCGGAAGTTTTCGAATGTGAAGAACTTCGGGATTCCATACGCATTTTTCACATAATCCTCGAGAGTTCGAGAGGACGTCATCACAACATAGAGCAACGGGTAGAGCGTCGAGACGGCGATGCTCGCAAGAATTAGGAATACTGTTGAATTAGCCTTCCAATCCAGTTTTCTCATGGTTAGTTACCATCGTTATTTCTCAAGTACTTACTCTGGGCGATTGTCAGTATAGAAATAATCCCGAAGACGATGACTGCTAGCGCTGAACCTTGGCCCATATCACTGGCGGAGAAGGCCTTCTGGTAAATCAAATAGTCCAGAGTGGTCGTTGAATAAAGGGGTCCACCAGCGGTCATAACAAAGATGTATCCAAAGAGCGAAGTAAATGTATAAAGAATGTTGATGATAGAAACGAAGGCGAGCTGGTTGCGAACGTTTGGAATAATGATGTACCAGAACCGCTGCCACCATCCGGCTCCATCAACTTCGGCAGCTAGGAAGATGTCACCGTCGATGGCCATGAGTCCGCTAAGCAGGATCATCATGGCGTAGCCAAAGCCCGACCAGATCAAAGCCATGACTACTACAAAGATTGCCATATTTGCTCGGGCGAAGAAATTGATCGGGGTAAAACCAAGTCTGATGAGGGCTGAATTCACAGGGCCTTCGAGCGTGAACGCCGAGCGGAACATGAGGCCGATAACCGATGCTGAGAGCACCGAGGGAAGGAAGAAGATGATTCTGAATAGCTTCCAACCGTATATTTCCTGATAGAGCAGGACTGCCGTAAGGGTTCCAAAGAATATTACGAAGGGGATTGCCGCTAAGAATTTAAGGTTGGTGAAGAAGACTTCGTGGACTAGTGGCGCTGCGAATATATCAACGTAGTTTTTAAGTCCGATGAATTTTGATGTCACACCATCTGTTTTGAGAAATGAAATCCAGATTGCGTATCCAATTGGGTAGAAAAGTAAACCGGCTACAACGAGGAATGCTGGCAAGGTCGCCAGAATCCCAATGCGTTGTCGTTGTTTTGTTAGGGACCGCTTCTTTCCACCCACACCTGCTGGCCCCCTCTCAGATTTAACTTTGAGGGGACCAACAGGTGTTACAGCAGGCGAGGCCATTTTTTTACTCTATTTATTATCCGTTAGCGATTGCTGGAGTTGTGCGACAGCATCCGCTGGAGTCGTCTGTCCAAGTGCCACAGATGCATTCAACTTGTAGAACAAGTCGATTGTTGGTCCAGGCATGATGTTGTCGAACGGATATACCTGTGGGCGACTTGCGACGTCCTTTGATTGCTGTTTGAGCAACGGGTTCTTAATAACATTCGGATTTGAGTGAATGCTATTAGACGGCTCAGTCTGAGTGGTTGCTACGTACATGTCGATGGTTTTTGGTTGTATGAGGTACTTCAAGAACTTAATCGCTTCGACCTTATTCTTGCTGTACTTCGTAACAGCGACGGAGACGTTGGTTCCACCAGCCAAAATACCTGGATACTTTGATCCAGCCAATGTTGGAATAGCAAAGGTTCCGGCGTATTGACCAAGAGCCTTGTAAATCGGATCGTTATCCCAGCCACCGTCGATGATCATGGCACCCTTACCAGCAAGGAATCCATTGAGGCGGTCGCCTTGGCCGACTGTCGTTGCATCGGCATTTGTTACACCTGCGGTGTAGAGGGACTTGTACCCGTTGTATGCCTTGATAAATGCCGGTGAGTCAATTTTTGCCTTACCGGTATACATATCAAAGAAAGCATTTGGGCCGAGTTGGCCACCAACGAGTGAAGCGATAACCCAAGCGCCTGTGTAGCCTTCCAAGTTGGTTTCCCAAATTGGAGTTTCAATGCCCGCGTTCTTCATTTTCTTTGCTAGCGCAAGGAAGGCTTCCCACGTCTGTGGAGGTTTGCTCAGATTGATGTTGTACTGGCTCAAGACTCGCTTGTCGTAGAAGACATAGAAGTATGAACCCGCTCCGTATGGAAGAGCTAGCAGTGAACCCTTTGGGTTGTACTTGGCGCGTACAGTTCCAGTTCCTGTTATGACCGCGAGTTCTTTCTTGGTGAAGTACTTGTCGAGTGGCTCAAGGAATGGCTCGAATGAGAGCGTGTTGCCACCTGCGAATCCGATCTTGATGTCAGGACCATTCTTGGCAATCGATGCTGCCTTGAATTGGGTGTCTGAGACGCCGCCATCAATTTCGCTTATGTTGATGGTCACATTCTTGTGAAGCTTCTCGTATGCAACTTTTGCCTTGTAGATAAATGATGTCTTGGTATCCATCACTCCGTTAGCAAGGTGACCCATCAAGCCTGGATCCCAAACCTTCAGAACGATTTTCTTTGCTGCGGCATTTGCTGGTGATGCTGCTGCGCCCACCGACATTGCCATGGCAACCGCTACTAGAACGCTTAGCGATTTGCCGGTTTTGATTTTGACCATCGTCGACCTCTCCCTGTAGTTGGTGTTTCTCTTCATTTTCATTACCACCGATTCCACATCTGCCGGTGATCTTGCGCCCATGCGTACGCCGCAACAGTCCACCCCTGGATCATTTGCGGCGGTTGACAGATTCGATTAAAGCCCGCGCCGAATCCATCAGACGCTCCTTCGATATCGATCACTTCCGCACTGACCCACCCATGGAGGGGTGCATCACTTCGAAGCAATTCGGGGAAGCCTCCAATTGATTCAATCGCCGCAACCGTTCTGCCGATGAGAACAGTGGCTTGTGATTGAAATCCGTGACGCAGCAGTCCTCTGCCAGTGAATATTCCATCCATCGGCCACGCAGACCCCGTGTGATAGCCACCAGGACGATATGAGGGATGTTCGCTGGAAAGTGTTCGTAGGCCCGCAGGTCCTAGGAGTTGAGGATCGGTAACGGCATCGGCAATCACCATCCGGTACATGTCCCACTCAGGTCCATCAAGTATCGTCGAATCCAAGAGGCGTCCTTGGTTGCTGGCTTGCGAATCAAGAGGTGTTTGCTTTCCGTCTTCATCTCGCTCCGTGGCCATTGCAAAACGATTGCCGAGCCATAGGTGTTCGATCATCTTGAGCCTGACTCGATTTGCAGCTGCTTTCAATTCGTCGCAGTCGAGCGGCCAGTCAAGATACGGACGAAGCAATTGAAGTTGTGCAGCGCCATTCAGAGCATCAAATACTTCTGCGGCAGTTTCGATAGAAGCGAGAGAACCCTCGCCGGCGATCCGCCCATCTGCATGGACATAAGAATCGCCAGAATCTTTCCAGACCTGATTCTTAATTCCCTTTGGATTGGATCGCTTTGATTCGATGAGACCAGATGGAGTTTCAAGGCGAGTAACAATCCATTTAGTTGCGAGGACTGCTCGTTCAGCGAGGGTCTTATTGCCAACTTGAATATCGAGGAGTCCGGGTTCTTCGAGTGCTTCTTTTGCCAATGCTTTTAACCAGAGGGGAGTACTGTCGACAGATCCGTAATATGGGAAAGACCAACCTTCCGCTTCCATGATTTCGCGAGCACGTTCATCTCCGGCATCGCGCACCTCGTGAGGTATCCGACCAGGTTCTTCCTCACTTTTGCTATTGAAATTTGTTCCTTGCGCTTCGCCTAATGCGGCGATCACTCCACGACGAAGTCCTGGCACTCGCGCCCCGAGGAAGTCCGCGATGATTAAAGAGTCTCGGCCGAATAAGCAGCGAAAAAGATTCTGCTCTCCAACGCCACGGTGGTGGTCAAATGGAATGGATGCATATGGGATCAACCAGGGACCGCGGTAGGCAAGTATCCAGGGGATGGCTGTTTCTAACGGTGGGCGGAAACGAGGATCGAAAACGGGGTCGCTTGGGGAAAGTATTAACCGTCGCGAAATGACATGTTCGCCAACTTTAATATCTGCGTCGGGCACGTTCTCTCCTCTAACTCGTGTCCCGTGGAGTGTATTGATGTAAATTTTTCATTTCAATACACTCGGATAATGTAATTTATTCTTTACATTAGAGAGTGCTCTTTCGGTGAATCAACTCGACCTTGAGTTCCTCTTGTAATGGTCCACCATCTACATCCATGGATCTAAGAATCTCAACCGCACGCCGTCCCGTTGCATCAAGGTGTGTGCGAACGGATGAGATGCCAAGTTTCGCTGCAATATCCGTGTCTCCGTATCCGATAAGCGTAATTTCCTGACCGATTTTCAAGCCAAATGAAATGCAGGCCGTGTACACGGCAACGGCAAGGTCATCGGAGGCCGCAAATATTGCTTCAGGCCGATTCTTAGACTTGAGAATCGTCAGAATCTCTTTCTGAAGATCGGGGGAGTCTGGATCGAGGAGGAGCTCACCGACGATCTCCTTCTTATTGCGGTTGAGCCGATCTCGGAAGGATTTCAGACGGATTCCTGCGCTCGCGTTCACGGCTGTCGGGTGGACACCCACAAACAAGATTCGAGTAGCGGTGCTTTTGTTGAAAAAATCCGCGACGAGTTCGCTGCCCTTTTTATCCGAAGTCAAGACACGTGAGAATCTCGGATCATCATTTTCGATCAATACCGTGGGCACGCGAAATCTTTCAATGTAGGTGACAACCTCTTCAAAGATTGGTACTCCGATAAAAATCAATCCTTCTACGCGTTTAGTTACTACCAATCTTTTGACGTACTCCATGGAATACGAAGAATCGTCTACTTCATACAAAAGCATTTCGTGTGGCCATGCTCGGAGTGCATTTGATATCCCGCGGAGTCGTTCGAATTCGCCATCATGATTAAAGAGGCGAGCAAAAACGGCGATACGGAGCATAGAAAGGTCACGCTCAAGAACCCGAGGCGCTTTGTAATTCAATGCAGCAGCAGCTACGCGAATGCGGTCGACAGTCTCTGGTTTTACCAACTCTGGGTTTGAGAAGAAGCGAGAGGCTGTTGCGATACTTACTCCAGCATAGGCGGCTACCTGGCTGAGTGTCGCTCTTTTACCCATGGCTCACCACCTCCTTAGCATAATTTACTTATTGAATATATGTAGATAAATCTTGACTTTTCCTGGTTATGCTCCCTAAATGGCGGAAGAAGATGCGTCAGCACCTCTCGGTCTTACTGAGGCATATTCAGTGAAGACACCGGATGACAATCAGGCGATGTACTCCAACCGCGTCATCATGCCTGCTTCGGCATGATAGGCATTGTGGCAGTGGATCATCCACCTGCCAGGATTTGTGGCAGCGTAATCGACGTTAACGCCTCCCATAGGCTGCAATAGGACTGTGTCTTTTCGAGCGCCCATCCCACCAGCTACTCCGAGTTGAAAGGTGTGTCCGTGAAGGTGAATTGGATGGGGCATCATCGACATATTTCTAATGCGTAGCCTGCCCATTTCATTCTCTTTGATCGTAAGTGCTTTTGTCTGATCGTACGTACGACCATTAATTTTCCAAATATATGGGTTCATGCTTCCCGTTAATATCAGATCCTGTATCCGGTCAGGTTTTTTTGAAGGCAGTCTTACCGCGTCAGTTGCTTTCAAAGTTTCCACTCTGAGTGGGATCGCGTTTAACTCACTGGGTAGAAAATCGGCTGAAGGAACTCGCCCACTTGCAGTTCGGATGAGAGCGCGCGCATGTTGCGATTTTCCAACTGCCCGGGCGACAAGTGGGAAAATTCCATCTTTCAACGTCACAACGAGGTCGTATCTCTCTCCCATACCAATTTGAAGAAGTGTCGCTTCGGAGGGCTTAACGGGAAAGCCATCGGTATGCGTGACATTCATTGAATGTTGAGAGAGAGCAACGTGGAAGATTGTGTCGGCCGCAGCATTAATAATACGAAGTCGGATTCTCTCCCCGGGATTTGCGGAGAATATGTCAGGATCATTAATCGGATGCCCATTGATGAGATACATGGGATAGGTGACATCTCCTCCGTCCATTGCCCCCATTCCGCTCATGCCACCCATATCCATGCCACCCATATCCATGCCGCTACCGCCACCTGATTTTTTTAACTCGGCAAATATTTGATCTGGATTCTTACCGACGCCGTCGGTCCAGTCGTCCAAGATAAGAATCCATTCTTGATCATAATTTGAGCGCTCATTTGGGTCATCAACTATGAGGGGGGAATAGAGCCCCCTATCGAGTTGAGTTCCGCTGTGTGGGTGAAACCAATAAGTGCCCGCATCGGGGGTTATGAAGTCAAAATTGAAATCTTTCCCGGCACGTACTTCTGGCGTGGTGACTCCAGGTACGCCATCCATATCGTTTCTAATTGCCAGTCCGTGCCAGTGCACACTTGTCGGCACTGGCAGCCTATTGTGGAAGTTAACTTTGACACGATCTCCTTTGTTCACTCGAAAGATTTTGCCTGGCAGCGTGTTGCCGTAAGTCCACGTCTTGGCAATCGTTCCGCCCAGATCAATTTCCGAAAGGCCGGCAGTGAGTTTAAAATTCCTCACCTGGCCAGACGTGAGGAGCGTGGCCTCCCGTGCATCGATTGAGGACAATCCAGCATCTTTAGGCCTCTCTCTAAATCCATATCCGGCTATCCCACTGGCCACGGTGGCGCCGATAACCCCACCGAGTAATCCGCGGCGACTGATGTGAAAGTTCGACATATTCTCTCCTAAGAATTACTCATCCGTCTGAAGGGGATTACTGATTGCAACTGCGTCATCATCTCGAGCGGAGCCTGTAAAAGGTGCCGGATAATCCTAAAGATTTGATGAAGATGTTTTCTTTACTGAATCATTATGGATCTAGTAGATCTATCTCTATTTATCCCACCTACCGTTACAACTACAAGGCTACCAAGGAGGACGAAATGATGAATTGGGATGGTTATGGAACAACATGGTGGGGCGGCGGGATGATGTTCATGGGGCTGTTTTGGATTTTGCTTATTGGTCTCAGCATTTGGCTCATAAGTTGGATCACCCAACGTGGGGCACCTGCTGAAAAAATTGAGAGCCCTCGGCAAGTACTCGATCGCAGGTTGGCCTCAGGCGAAATTAAAGTAACTGAGTACGCTCAGATGCGAAGGCTCATTGATGGTCGGGCAAACGAAAATTTGGAGTCGGACTCTTAGAATTGCAACTCTTATCTATAGTTTTAGGCAAGGAAAATAAAGGGCAGCTAGCAAGTTTTCTGTTCCGTTGATGCGATTGCTACAATCTGTCGGTGTCGAGTCCGAGATTGGTGAAGATTGTGACTGCCATATCTTTGGGAGTCGTCTTTGCTTCACTTCTCTCATGGGTTGGCCTCAATGGAGTCGTAGGTTCAATATCCCATAATGATGTTTTCGGGGGACTGCAGACCCGTGCCGTGAAAGAGTCAAAGTCCCTCAATTTCTTAGTTGTGGGTTCAGATTCACGGAGCGGACTTACGAAAACCGAACTGAAGAAATTGCGGGTCGGGAGTACCAAGACGGCAGCGGGCGGGCGCTCTGACACAATGTTTTTGGTTCATATCAGTAAAGATCGTAGCAACGCCGTGATTGTCTCTATTCCCCGGGATACTTTGGCAACGATCCCTTCGCATATTAATAGTTCCGGCAAACTGGTTGAGGGTCCGGTCCAATCCAAGATAAATGCTGCATTTGCCTGGGGCGGCGCCCCGTTGCTCATTCAGACTTTAGAGAGCAAATCCAAACTACATATAGATCATTATGTTGAAATCAATTTCGCTGGATTTACGAAAATTGTTGATTCGTTGGGCGGTATCGAGGTATGCAGCAAGACTGCAATTAATGATCCAAAGAGTCATCTGGTCATGTCATCGGGTGTACACACGCTTCAAGGAGCTCAAGCGCTTGCGTATGTACGTACTCGCGAATTTGACGGAACGGGTGATATTGGAAGAATGAAGCGACAACAAGCATTTGTTAGTTCGGTCTTCCACAAAGTGACAAGTGCGGGGATCCTTTTGAATCCAACAGCGTTGGTCAAAGTATTTAATGCCTCTATTGGTTCAATTTCTACAGATCCTGGGTTCGGGTCTAATGACTTATTGTCGTTACTTCAAAATCTTGGCAATTTATCTGCCAGCAAGGTTCGAACTCTCACGGTTCCACTCTCAAATTCAAACGGCTATGCGCCTGGAATTGGTTCTGTTGTGATGTGGGATTCAGTCCGAGCCCGAAACCTCTTTGACCGGTTGAATAAGGATCAAGTGATCTTTGATGTGGTCAGACCTTCTGCCTCGGCTTCTTCTACCTCCTCTTCTTCCGCCGCGAAGCCATCAAAGCCACGTCTGATTGAGAAATTTGACGCAAAAGTTGTATCATCCAATTTATGCGCCCCCAAGAGATGATCCCTAGATGAAGGCAATGGGTGATCAGAGTTATGAAGAGGAAGTCAACGCACTAAAAGCACTACGCGCAATCAGACGGTCGAATATTGAAACGTACCCTTCACTATCCGTTGTTATTTCCACTGCAAGACCAACTGATTTTTCGCAGATATTGCACCAGTTGTCAAAGCAGGGGTTGCCGTATTTTGAATTGATGATTGGTATTCATGATTTCACATTGAATAGTAGGCACAAGGAGTTGATCAGAAAATTAGAGAATCGCAACGTCGATGTGAAGATAAAGAATTTTGAAAGGCATGAAACGTTAGGATCAATTTTGAGTGTCTTGGCTGCCGACTCGAGTGGACAATATATTTCAAAGATGGACGATGACGACATCTATGGTCCAGAGCATTTGCAGGATTTGCTGGACACACTTATTGATAAAGGAGCCGATGTCGTAGGCAAAGCGATGAATTATATTTATATTGAAGACTTAGATCTGACTACTCGCAAGGTCTTGGCTGCCGGAATTTCTTCCGTCGAAGAATGGGATGACTGGGTTTGTGGCGGGACAATTCTTGTAAGAAGAGATGCAGGACAGGCTGCGGGCTGGTTCGGCGAAGGGAAAAGTGCGGTAGATAAGTTTCTTCTGTCGGGAGTGAAATCTCATGGCGGACGTATTTTTAGAACATATGGCAATGGCTACATTTATCGACGCAGCCTGACTCCCCAGACGTACGTCACTCATTACTCCAAATACCTCAATAATTCTATCGAACAGAGGATTGGCATTTGGCAGTCGGAAGAATTTGGTACAGGCAAATGACAGGTCAAGTGTGGAGGTATGACCGACCAGAGAACTTGACCCTTGCTTCTGATCCCAGTCTCTCGGTGGCGATTATTGTTTGTTGTAGGAATGGTCAGGAAAAATTAGATCTTTCCGTGGCGTCACTTGCCGCCCAAACATATCCGGAACAATTGATTCAATTAGTCATAGTTGATGATGGTTCCACTCCTGGATTGAAATTGCCGCCCATAAGGCCCAAAAACACAAAGATTATCAAATTCGCTAATACTGATGAGCAGTGGGGGAAGACGCAAGCTACAAATTTTGCTACAGGTAAAGTAAATGCGGATGTCTTTTGGATGCATGACGCCGATATGGTCTTTGATCCGCAGCATCTCTCAGAGCATATGAAATGGCACCATAACGATGATGATTACTTGGTTCTCGGATGGAAGAGGTTCGTCGCAAACTGGGATTACCAGCCTAAGTCCCTTCATGAGAAACTTCTGGCTGGTCAATTTGATACTTTGTATTCTGAAAGTGAGGGCAAGGATTCTTGGGAATTGCTCTTAAAACTCACGGACGATTTGCGAAGTCCAGATTTGGACAGCTTCAGAGCCGTGGTGGGTGCAACTTTCTCCATAAAAAAGAGAACCTGGGATTCAATCGGGAGGTATAACCCCGTATTCAAAATGGCTGAAGATACTGAACTTGGTTGGCGATCACTTATGGCCGGCCTAAGGCTTGTGCCAGAACGGGACGCAAAGTCTTGGCACCTTGGAGTAAGTACAGTTGAAGAAAATATGTCCATGGTGCTCGAACACAATAGGCCGAATATGGCCAATTACATCCCTGGACTCGGATATTTACGTAAAGGCAGTCCGATAAATTTTAAGGTCCCAGATGCCGAAGTCTTGATCGACGCTCGAAGCATGAGTTTCGATTCATTTGCACTAGTGTTGAAAAGATTCTTCTCCGACAAGAGTATTCAAGTGCGTTTTCGAGTTTTCGGCCCTTGGAAGGCGCTGCACGAGAGATATGACTTGCGAAATGACCCACTCTCTTCCTTACGAAGGATTTACGGTCTGCATTCAGGGGACACCCGATTTAGTTTTGAAGAACTGGCAGGAACTATGAAATTGAGCCCGCACCAGATTCTTGACTTAATTGAACTGGGACCCACTCCATATATATATTTCACTGAAGGCGAACTGGATTCACAGATAAATTTTTCTGGCATGCGTGCGTTTATATCTAAATCAGGCAACGGTTTGGAGGGAGTTGTAGATTTCAATGATCACCGCACGTTTGTAATCTATGCACCCGCCCTTGCACGGGCTCGACGCTTGCCAGGATCAAGTTATCGAAACTTAGAAATGACGTGGGGATTGCATTGGAATTCAGTAGAGCGGTTTGTTTTCCAAGATACCCGTGGCCGCCGTTACTACTACCGATTAATTAGAGTTGGAGTACTGCGAGTTTTGAAGGTAAGAAGGCCCTCAGATATCGCCAATCTTTCCCACATGGTAAAGAAAGTGGTATCAAAGTCCGCAAAGGCAAAGTGAGTCCGCGTTTGAAAGCGGAAATAAAGGAGAGAACACCTAGTATAATCGTGCCATCATGGTAATGATCATCCGGGATTTTAAGATGCTTCACGCTGGGTTGAATGCTGCCAGACTTTTCCCCTCTTATGCTGCAAGTTTTGCGGTCGTGTCTTTAAAGAATCTAGCAAATCCACAACCCGACACCACAAAATCTAAATTAGTTTTTATTATGTCATTCCCGCGCTCAGGTACAACCGCTCTAGGTAGTCTGCTGAAACAACCAGAGACCGGCTTTAGTTACTACGGAGAATTTTTCGCATTCAATCAGTGGTCAAATATCATTTATAAGATCTCTAAAATGTACCCAACTTTCCATGCAAGATTCCTGGTTAATTTCTTTGGACAGAAGAAAGCCTGGAAGTATTATCGATTTGAAGCGGCAAGACTTGACCCAACTAGAGTTATTCGTAGCACACTCAAAAATCCAGGAATTCATATATTCAAAATATTTCCTTATCACCTTCACGATGAGACGCTGGCGAAGATCATCACGGAATTTAAGCCTCAAATTGTCTTCATTCGACGCAATCACCTGGATCGCTATATTTCCCACATGAAGGCCCACGAGTCGGGCGTTTGGCATGGTAAAGACTCGACTGACGTCGTGATTGATGTCAATGAGAAGAGACTCCAGGGGTACATTAAGGTGAACGAGCGTTTTTATGCTGAGAATTTGAAGATCGCGCGTGCAGCGGGATGCGAGGTCTTGGACGTGGAGTATGAGCGTCTATTTGAGCCAGAAGTCATGCGATCAGTGATCCGATTTATTGATTGGGAGGATTCGATATATTCTGATTCCATTGAATTAACCCCAAGAACCTTAAAACAAGATGCCAAACAGGAGAGCCAAATTCGATACTTAGATACCCTGAAGTCCCAAGGGATAAACAAAGAGATATCGGATTTCGATTTCGTAAAAATCGAAAATTCGAACGCATGAAAGTAGATTCCAGGATCCTTCGAAGTCTTGAAAGTGAGTCGATTGAGATACTCAGGGAAAGTGCGGCTACCTTTCGCAACCCGGTAATGCTCTATTCGATTGGGAAAGATTCATCGGTCCTCCTTCATCTTGCACTCAAAGCATTTCATCCCGCTCCAATTCCGTTTCCCCTGATGCATGTGGATACCACGTGGAAATTCAAGGAGATGATCACTTTCAGAGAAAAGGTCGTCGAGAAATACGGCTTGAAATTAATTACGCACTCAAATGAAGAAGGAATAAGTGCGGGAATCAATCCCTTCGACCATGGCGCTTCTGAGTACACCCGAGTGATGAAGACCGTGGCATTGAAGCAGGCTTTGGATAAATACGATTTTGATGCAGCTATTGGCGGGTCTCGACGCGATGAAGAGAAGAGTCGAGCCAAAGAGAGAATTTTTAGTATTCGAGAATCAGGACACCGTTGGGATCCGCGGAATCAGCGACCGGAGCTCTGGCGGACCTACAACACACGATTGGCTCCCGGTCAGAGTATGCGGGTATTTCCGTTGTCAGACTGGACGGAAGCCGATATTTGGCATTACATCTTGCAAGAGAATATTGACGTTAACCCGTTGTATTTTGCCAAGGAGAGACCCACGGTGCTTCGCGGAGATCAGATCATCATGGTTGACGATGAGAGATATCGCCTCAATGAGGGTGAAGTGCCAGAAATGCGGATGGTGAGATTCCGAACGTTGGGTTGTTATCCATTGACTGCGGCAGTTGAATCTGAGGCGCTCACGATTACAGATGTTGTAAAAGAGGTACTAGAGGTGACTCTGAGTGAGCGCGCGACGCGGTTGATAGATGGAGATAGGGAAGATTCAATGGAGAAGAAGAAATCGGAAGGGTATTTCTGATGGATCTTTCGATTGTTAGGTTGTTGACTTGCGGAAGCGTTGATGACGGAAAGAGCACCCTCATTGGACGCTTACTTGTCGAGACCGAGAGCGTCCCGCATGACACTATTTCGGCGGCACGAAAGACGCGTCGGAGTGGATCCACGATTCCTACTGATGAGATTGATTTCAGCCTACTAACCGACGGTCTTGAGGCCGAAAGGGAGCAGGGAATAACAATTGATGTTGCCTATCGGTCTATGTCTTTATTGGATGGTCGCCGTCTCATCATTTCTGATGCACCTGGCCATGAGCAGTACACAAGAAATATGGCGGTTGCTGCCTCGCGCGCGCATATTGCCATTGTCCTTGTCGATGCGACAAAGGGTGTGCGTGATCAAACCCTCCGCCACTTAACGATTTGCTCATTAATGGGCGTAAACCTGGCAATTGTTGCCATTAATAAGTTGGATGCCGTCAATTTTGATCAGAAAATCTTCGACGAAATTTCAACCGACTTGCAGGTTGTGTTAGAACGACTAAAGATCGCAAAGGTAATTACGATCCCGATGAGTGCATTAAAGGGCGATAACGTCATCGTAAGAAGTGAGAATCTGCCTTGGTATGAAGGTCCATCTTTGCTGGAAGCGATTCAAACGTGGGCACCTCCAGAGGTTGAAGATCAAAGCGCTCGTATGCGTGTACAACTTATTTCAAGAGCGCAAGATTTTAGAGGGTTGTCTGGCACCGTGAGTGAAGGAAATTTCAAAACCGGGGATAGCATTCGCATTTACCCAAGTAATAAGACGGCGAAAATTGCCCGGATCGTCACTTATTCAGGGGATGTGGAAATTGCAGAGAATTCATTTGCTACCACCATGGTCTTGGAGCCAGATATTGATGCGACCCGCGGTGACATTATCGCTAAGAGTCCAGAGCCTCTTGAGTTCACCGATCGCTTCACTGCAAATCTTGTCTGGCTTGACGAAGATCCTTTAATTCATTCACGCTCTTATTTCCTGATTAATGGCTCAACTCAAACTCCGGCAATTATTACCCAAATCCGGAGTAAATTCGATATTCATTCAGGTGCTCAATTATCTGCTCGTAATTTGCAGATGAATGAAATTGGAAGCGTTGAAGTTGCCTGCGACGTGCCCTTAGCTCTCATTCCCTATGATCAATCGAGAGAATATGGGAATTTTATTTTGGTGGATCGTCTCACCTCTAAGACAGTCGGTGCCGGTATGTTTTTACACACCTTGCGCCGGAGTTCCAATATTCATTCTCAGGGCTATGAAGTAAACAAGACCATTCGTTCGAGTCAGAAGAATCAAGCGGCTCGGTTCATCTGGCTGACTGGTCTCTCGGGTTCGGGAAAGTCGACTATTGCCGATCACCTTGAAAGGCGATTAGTGACACGTGGTTTGCACACGTATGTTCTCGACGGTGACAATCTTCGACTTGGATTAAATAAGGATTTGGGATTCACTAAGGAAGATCGTGCGGAAAACGTGCGAAGAGTTGCCGAACTTGGCAGATTAATGGTGGATGCGGGGCTTGTAGCCATTGGTGCACTGGTTAGTCCATTTGAGGCTGACAGAAACCAAGCTCGGGCCCTTTTTGAAGAGGGAGAATTCCTAGAGATTTTTGTAGACACTCCTGTAGAGGTATGTCAGCAGCGAGATCCAAAAGGCTTGTATCTGAAAGCTAGCCGAGGTGAAATCCCCAATTTCACCGGCGTTGGTCAAAACTATGAGCGACCGACACATCCAGAGCTGGTGCTCGACGGAACAGCGCCAGTAGAAGAGAACGTGAATAGAATTATGGCGAAACTATTCGGAAACTAATCTCACATGAACGGAATTGCAGACTCGTTGCGTAAAATTCGCGGCTAGTCTGCTTCCTAAATGCGGGTGAATTGGAAAAGAGGTGGGTATGAGTAAAAGTATACGTAGTCGTTCTCTCACGAAGGCCATTACTTGGAGATTGACCGGAACATTGGATACTTTCATTCTCTCCATACTCATTACCCGCAAAATGTCTTTTGCGATCGCGATATCGGCAACTGAACTATTTACTAAGATCTTTCTCTACTACTTTCACGAGCGAATCTGGGAGAGAGTCAAATGGGGCAGAGACTAGCTTCACTATTCACTGCCCTTTTTTAGTAAACCGGTAATGCGTCGTAATGGTGCGGTAATTCTCCAACTTCGGGAAGAAATCAGCCGTTGGTGTTGTGCTTGCAAGTTGGCAATTTCCCGATTTTTTAGTGCCAGTTCACTCTCTTTTAAATCAATTTCACGATCTTTCAATATAGTTTGAATGTATGCCCTCTGTAGGCGGTCATCTTCTTCCGAGATTGGGACACGACTCTTGATCAGGTAGTCCAGAGCAATATTCCAGATGGCTAGTTGCGGGGAATGATTCTTTGCTACGAATTCGAGAACTCCCTTAGGATCAAAAGTCACTTCCGGAGAGATGTCAATTACTGCATCCATTTTCTTGTGGAAGTCATCAACTAAATCACGGTACTGATTAAAATCCTGAACTAATGAAGCAATGTCATCATTTGTAAGTGGTTTCAATTTCAATTTTCCTATGAATGCATTGGCCTGGTCGGTGCCGATCATTTTTGAGCCTGCCTTAAAAAATTCGTAATTGCGATTGGCGGCCTGACTAAACCAACTCAATAGTTGGTCTTGCCGACCACGTCCGACAGCAATGTTTGTAGAAGATGGGAATTCACTCCTGAGAAAGTCCACATGGCCTTCAAGATTTGTAAACTTAAATACCGGAATTTTGCCCTCTTGCTGAGCGTGATCAACGAGCATGTGTAGGTATCTGGCTAATTCGTATCGCCACTCTGGGCTTGGTGAATCGAACGCGAATAAATCGAGATTTGGAAAATTCTGAATGGAGCCCTCTTCGGTGAGGAACTTCTTAAACTCATTAAAATAGGGAGCGCTCGAGGGATGCCTTGAGTCCCACTTGCCGGGACTTGCAAGGAAGGCTTTCTCGGGATTACGCAGGGCAATATTGATTGGTTCGTAAAAGAGCGTGCATTCAGGTTGTTCGCGAAAGGCGAAGGAAAGAGCGGTTCCGCCGGTGCGCCAACCAGTGTGTAAGAAGATGGGTGCTAATTCCGCCTCGGATGTGAGCGGTCTCCCTTCATCCGGCATTTTTGAAGTATAGGTGATTGATCTGTATCAATCACCGTCTTCGAGTGCCAGCACTTGTCGTTTCGGGGAAGAGAGCCTGCTCTCAGTGGAAAGATACCTAAGTGGCTCACCCGACTGGATTGATGACAGGCGCACACATTGATTATGCCCGCCGCCCCATGCTTGTTTTCTGGGAAACGACCCGTGCCTGTCAGTTGGCTTGTCTTCACTGCCGGGCCAGCGCCACTTCCGAGCCCCTGCCCGGGGAATTGTCGACCGAAGAGGGCAAAGCTTTTATTGATCAAGTTGCGGGTTTCGGCCGTCCATTCCCAATCCTGGTCCTGACTGGTGGGGACTGCCTGTTGCGTGCAGACATCTTTGAATTAGTCGATTACGCCACCTCCCTTGGGGTTCCGGTGGCTCTCTCTCCTTCCGTGACGCCACAACTTACGCCCCAGATGATTGAACGAATCGTGGCGAGCGGAGTTAAAGCCGTATCGATCAGTTTGGACGGAGCCTTTCCAGCGACCCATGAAGGCGTTCGTGGCATTTCTGGTCATTTTCAAAAAACTGTAGATGCCATTAGGGCACTTTCGGCAGCTGGATTAACGGTGCAAGTGAACACCACCGTAATGCGGTCAAACGTGGACGAGCTTGCCAAGATTGCCTTGCTGGTTCAGGAGGCGGGAGCCCATATCTGGGAAGTGTTCTTCTTGGTTCAGGTTGGTCGAGGTGTGATCACCGAGGCGATTACGCCGGATGAGCATGAGGATATTTCGCATTTCCTTTTTGATGCATCTCAATATGGATTCATTATTCGTACTGTTGAGGCGCCTTTTTTCCGACGAGTCGTAACGCGGCGCCTGGCAGGAGACAGTAGTCCAACGAATGATCTTTACATCAAATTGTCTAATGAACTTGTCGAATTAATGGGCGCTCCAGTGCAACGCGTTCGCGCTCACACAACGGCCACTCGCGACGGGAAAGGCATTGTCTTTATTGCTTATGATGGCGATGTTTATCCGGCGGGATTCCTTCCTCAGTCACTAGGCAACGTTCGCACCACTCCGATTGCTGAGATTTATCAAACCAATCCACTTCTTCTTCAAATTAGAGCCTCTGAATTTTCGGGTCGATGTGGGTACTGCGAATATTCTGATTTATGTGGTGGATCACGGGCACGTGCCTTTGCGGCTACTGGAGATGCACTTGGCGAAGACCCCGCATGCGCTTACCAACCTAAAGCAATATCCAGCACTCTTATTTCGATTTAACAGTTTCTAAACAGAGCGTGGCAGCACGCTCCCCAGAGCGAAGGCATGCGGAAATGCCGATACCGTCATAAGAAGCGCCCGCCAGAGCGATGCCAGGATGGGCTTCTAGTACTTCTCGCACATCCTTTATCAAATCTAGATGACCGACTTCGAGTTGCGGCAAGGCGAGTGGCCAGCGATGAGTGTAGGAAAAGGATGGTTTCTGGCTAATCCCAACGATCTCCTCTAAATCCGAGAGCAATCGAGTGAGCAGCGCCGCGTCATCAAGACTTTCCAATAAATTTTCATTGGCCCGTCCAGAAGATATCCGGAGAAAATAATATTTGGATTTTTCAAAGTGCGGCCATTTAGTGGATAAGAAGGTCGAGGCTTTCAGCAGGCGATTTTTAGATGATGGAACAAGCACGCCATTTCCCTTTAGCGCTTTAACTTTCTCCAACTCGTTTCGAGGAAAGGCAAGGATGGTGGTAGCAACGGATGCGTAGCGAATTTTTCTTAACAAGTCGGCAGCTTTGCCCGAGAGACTTTGAAGTAGATCGGCTGCGATTCTGGCGGGAACAGCCAGGACGATGCCATCGAAGACTTGAGAATCAGGGCCAGGAAGCTCCAGTAGATATTTTCCAAAGGCATTTTTTGAAATGGATGTCACTGGGCTCAATGTTTTTACGGATACGCGCGCATCATCCAGTAGGTGATCTACCAAGGTGGTGAGGCCATCGGGCCAGGAGGCGAATGACATTGGAGGAGTCTTCTTCTGTCCTGGCTTGCCCACCATGATTGAACGTCCTGTATCGGCTATTGGCGCTAATTCGGGTGTAGTCGCTCTAAGACTTAAGGTGTAGACGTCACCCGCATGCAAACTTCCTAAGATGGGATCTACGAGTCGATCAACTACTTGTCGTCCAAATCTTTTTTCTATGAATGTGCCTACGGAAGTATCCCCATCCAATTTCTGGTGGCGCATGATTGGTTCCAATGCCGCTCTAAGTAATCCCGTTACGTTCATCACGCGCGATTCCAGTACAGGCCTTAATCTGCGCGGCCCTGATGGGCCGACGCCTGCGGGAAGTGCATGAAGAGTCTTACCACCCCAAAGCCATGACGTTCCTGGGATTGAACGCACTAGTGATTTGCTAAGGCCCAATTCGTCTACTAGCGCTTGCATCCCAGGTCCACTCAGGTGAATGGCTTCGGCGCCGACATCTACCTGGTGACCTTCAAGGAGCACACCTTGAATTTGTCCTCCGAGATGTTCTGAAGCCTCGAATAAAGTGACGGTTGCGCCTCGCTGGCTCAACGTTCTCGCGCTCATCAATCCGCTGATTCCGCCGCCGACGACTGCGATATGTGGTTGATTTTCAATGGGTGAATGTGGGACCGACACTTGAAGTCTCCCTGCCCTAGAATTCAACTGAGGTAGGACTCAGATGCGTACGAACAGCCACGCTAAGTCCTTCAGATGGTTCGACGTCGTCGCGCCCTGCGAAATTGGACGACAACATTGAGCGCAAGCAAGGAAATTCCGATCCCTATCTTTGCCGCAATCGAAGTGAGAATGATCGTCGCATCACCAAGTTTTGGAATAACACTCGTAATTTTGCGGACAGGAGTTGCGCTGTCGAGGACGTAAGAATCCGAACTCGCCGCGCCTGTCTCAGTCTCACTAGCAATTGTGGTCAAATCGCCATCTATTGATGTCGAACTAAACGTGACCTGACGCACCTCAAAATCCCAAGAGAATTCATTGCGAAGAAGTAGTACATCCCCACGGTTCAATTCGGAAACAGGTAGTAACTTGGAAACCATCAGATCCCCTTGGTAAATTGAAGCCTGCGCACTGCTTGAACTTGAGGCGTAAACCGCAGTCCCAAAGTACGTTGAGAGCACAGTGGGAAATAAGGCGACGAGCGCGATAAATGCGATGAACGAGATATTGAAGATGTGTAACCAATCCAGTTGGTGCTCTCGTCCGTGATGCTTAATGGGCTCATGGGTCTTTTTAAAGAGTATGTTCTCGGTAGTAATATCCGCCGGCAGGGATCCTGACGTTACATCCGAGCGATCAATTATGACCGCGCCCTCAGGAAGGTAGATGACCATTGTCTGGCCCTTTTTGCCAACTTTCTGAGGGGCGTTCCTAGGCGTAGCACTTTCGTCAGACATGCCGTGCTCCTCCTTTCCGGAGGTTATGCCAAGGGTAAATGATTAGTTAATCAACTTAATCAACCCAGGTGTGGTTGCCAATTTAAGTGCAACACCAGGGGTTGGGTCGAAGATCTCGATTTGAAATGCCAAACCTTGAAAGGCCAAATAGACGTGCGTTGGAGTCGCCTTTGCGTAGTAGATCAGCGAACCATCAGGGTTGGTGATGCTAACGCCAGTATCCAGTTTTCCGGCGGTTTGCATTGTTTCAAAAGCATTGGCATCTTGATATGTAGCGATCACTCGATAGTTTTGTTTTACATCATTCAGGCCTTCACCATTGGGCAGGTAACGCACTAATTCCTGGCCGTTAGCTATGTGATCAAGGGCGTACCGAGCACCCGGCATAGGACCGGCCCAAAATATTGGTACTCCATGAGTCTTCACCGCCGAACGCAGTTCCGCCTCGGTAAGGGCAACTTGACCCGAAATTGTTGGATTCGCTGAAGCTTCGTTAGTTGGGACCCCATTAGTTATGGACTGACTCGATCCGTCCGGTTGAACAAAAGTGACCTTGACTTCCCTATTCGAAGTTATCGCCCAAGTTACGGTAAAAGTGACTATTGCAATGACTATCCCGATACCCACACGTTTGAGCATTGAGTTTCTTCGATTTACGTCGGGAATATTGACTATCACTATGCGCTAACTCCTATCCCTAAGACTTAATGATCATGTAGTAGGTGGTGCCCCCTTTGTCAGAACACACGCCCCATGCAACATCTCCTTTTGAGCCAACACATATCGGTACTGCTGTTCCCGCTGCACCGGCGGGGCCAGCGGGGCCCATCGCTCCAGCCGGTCCGACTGCACCAGTATCGCCCTTAGGACCAGCAGGTCCGACCGCACCGGTATCACCCTTATCGCCTTTGTCACCCTTATCGCCTTTAGCCCCTTGCGGACCTGTGGGACCGACTGGACCTTGCATGCCTGTCTCACCTGTCTCACCAGTCGCACCTGTGGCTCCCGTTGCACCCGTCTCGCCTGTGGCCCCCGTCGCTCCGGTTGCGCCAGTAGCGCCCGTGTCACCCTTGGTCCCTTGCGGACCAGTCGGACCAATTGGTCCCTGCATTCCGATTGATCCAGCAGGACCGACGGGTCCCGTTGCACCAGTTTCACCTTTGAGTCCGCGCGGACCTGCTGGACCGACAGGTCCCTGCATTCCACTAGACGCAACAGTGATTTCATTAGGTTGAACAGTCCCAGATGGTGTGAGTTGGAGCGGTCCGCGGAGCGAACCAATCGATCCGATCTTTGGCTGCTCGGTTTGAATCGCACTCGTACCGTCTGGCAACAGCGGTCCAAAAACTTGATCGGCCGCAAAAGCAGGAGTTGAAAAGGATGAGAAAAGAAAGACGCCAGCGAGCGAGCAGATTGCCACCGTATTTCTGCCTTTGCTGAGCCACTTCAGTTGCATGAGCCTTGCTCCTTCGACCGGGGAGAGTCAATGAGTGCCATTACTCATATGCCGACACGCTAACGATGCTGCCATTATATGTCAATCTCGACTTCTTAGGGTCTGGTCCTGCCGCGATACGCATCACTGCCTCGTAATTGGTCAATAGTTCCGCTTGATATTTTCTTAGTCTCAACCGGTCATTGCAACACTTTATTAGATTCAATCTTTCTTTGTAAATCATCCGGGGGTTGCGATGAGTCACAAATCCGAAAAAATAAACCTGGCGCAGATTGAATGCGCGCCTGAGATGCCTAAGTTGGCTGCATCTGGCGGAGCTGTCTGTGGCTCGACGCATATGCCCAGAGGATCTTCATCGTAAACAACCCACCAAGGAACCGAGGAAGTGATTTCGAGTTGTGCAATATTCCCCCATCGTGCCATTGGGGGTTTTATCACTCCGAAGAAGGCATCGTCCCAAGGGCGAGGTGGGATTTCGACGAGGTCGCCTGTGGGGATTCCATCTTCTCCACGGAGCAACATTTTTCCAGGTGCAATAGTTAGTTCGATTTCGCGACCTCCGACTATTCTCGGCAACCACGGATGAAAACCTACCCATGCAGGAAGCGTGCACCCGTTCGCAAAATAATTGAGCGACCACCTCATTGTGTTTCCGGATACCTCTATAGATTGTTCGGCATATCCGGGCGCATATGGTGCGGGCATCTCGAGACGCGATGTGTTCGGTCCAGTGGCTTCCCATGATGAGATAAATCCATACCCGTGCTCGGCGTGGGGTGGATCCCAATGAGTTGGCAGAACGAATTTGGTCCCTGAAGCATCCTTAATGAATCCTCTGTCAATGCGACCGGCCCAGGGGACCATAGCAAACCAACCCCAATTCATAGGGCCATCACGGTAGGGAAGTACGAATTCGAGATCTTTCCATTTCACCGAACTGATTCGACCGCCACGAAGAAGATCGACTTCAACGGTTATGTGGTCTCCAACGATTCGTTGCACATTACTTTCCAATTCCTGCAGTCAATCCATTAACAAGCTGGCGTTGAAAGATTAAATAGATAGCCACGGCGGGAATCGCACTCAACAATGAACCGGCCATGAGAACGGGGATGTCTGTCGTTCGCCCTGCCGAGAGGGCACCGAGACCGACAGTGATGGTGCGGTAATTTGGATCCTGAATGAAAAGAAGTCCAACCAGAAGGTCGTCCCAAATTTGGATAAATTGCAGAACGATGATCGTGACTATTGCAGGTACTGCCAACGGCAGTGCAATCTTTTTAAAAATCCGCGGATAACTGAGGCCGTCGCAAATAGCCGCTTCGATGAGTTCATCTGGTAGGCCACGGAAGTAAGAGGTCATCAAGAAAGTGGCGAAGGGTGTGCCCAGAGCTGCGTAAAGGAAGATCGCACCCCAGTAGCCAGAGAGCAGATTCCAGTGACTGGCATTGATGTATGCCGGGATGATAATTGACTGCAGTGGAATCAACATCGCGCCCACGATACCTAGGAAGAAGATCCACGATCGCTTAGATCGAAGTTTAGAAAGTCCAAAACCGGCCATCGTGCTGACGACCAAGATGATCGTGATCGCACCAGCGCAGACGACGGTGGAATTGAGAAGTTGCCGACCGACGGGCAATGCATCGAAGAGTTTGCGCCAAGAGAGCCACGAATGTCCAGGGGAACCGAGGAATTGGGTATTTGATTTAAACGAGGTGTTAATCATAAAGAAGAATGGATAAATCATAACCACCGCGAAAAGGGACATGACCGCAAAGATCCAGATCTGTTTTCGCTTCACTGTCCGTCCCTATTTCTCAAGATGGCCAATTGACCAATTCCTAAGACTGCCATCATGAAGAAGAGGATTACACCCAACATTGCCCCCGTGCCGAAATCCCCGCGCGAGAATGCACTCTGGTAGATAAAGAATTCAAGGGTCGTGGTTCCGAAACCTGGCCCGCCACCCGTCATTACGAAGATAAGACTAAAGAGAGCCGTGAAGGCACTGATAACGGTAATGATGAAGGAGAACTGGATGAACCGCTGAAGTTGAGGAAGTGTAATGCTGCGGAAGATGCGTATGCTGCTGGCACCATCCATGCGGGCCGCCTCGTTGAGTGAGTTATCAAGAGTTGCCATTCCGGTTAAGAAGATGATGGTGTTCGTGCCGATCATTGACCAGATAAAGGTAAAGGAGACTGCTAAGAGTGCGCCCTTCTCCGAGGAGAGAAGATCGGTATGTACAAAGCCAAGTCCAAATGCTTTAAGCAGACCATTAAGAAGTCCCTCTTGTGCGAAAAATCGAAGGGAAACCATTCCGATAACCACCCATGAAATTGCCGTTGGAAGAAAGTAGATCGTTCGAAAAACTTTCCAACCGGGGACCTTTTCGTTAAGAAGGAAGGCAAGACCCATCGGTAACATCATTGCAACAGGAATCCCGATGAGAAGGAGGCCATTGTTCTCAAGAACTCTCCAAAAAATTGGATTATGCAATTCATGGGAGTAGGTACCGATGCCAACCCAGAGCGTTGTAAGTCCATCCCATTGAGTGAAGGAGTAATACATGGCTTGGAAAATTGGAATCCCAAGAAAAGCGCTGACCAATGCGAGGGCGGGCAGCATAAAAAGAATGCCGACCCTACGACGCTGGTGACCCAGATCCCGATTAATAACTTTCATCTCACCTAATCACTCTTATTGTCAGTTTCAAACGTCTTTAAAGTGGCTTTATGTTGTGCAGGAGAGCGAAGCGTGCTTCGCTCTCCTGCGATCACCTGCTGAGAAGTATTGCCTTTTACTTGTATGAATTGCCACGCTTGGCTGGCAACAAGTTTTTCCAGACCTGTGCCATTTGCTTCAAGGCGCCTGCTACAGACGTCTTCCCCCCCAAAATTGATGGAAGGATTTTATTTCCAGCATCAACAACGTCGCCTTGCAATACGTTGTCGAGCATTGGATAACGGGCATAACCATTCTTGGCAGCAAAGTCCAACATCTGTTGATTAACTGGATTAGATGTCGTTGATCCATTGACGTTGGAGATAAGACCAGCTCCATCGACAATCTTCGCGGCAGCCAAAGTGGTCATGAATTTCAAGAAGTCAGCAGCAGCCTTCTGGTTCTTGGAATAGTTCGTAAGGCTAAGGCCCTGACCAGCGAATTCAACGACACCCTTAATTGGCTTGTCGGAGAAAGGTGGGACAAATGCCGCAACATTGGTTCCCATTTCGTCGGTGAACTTCTTTGTATCCCAAGTTCCATCAATGATCATGGCAGCTTTGCCACTCAGGAAGTCATCGAGGTTATTCGTTTTGGTTAGAACATCGGCATTGGTGCATCCCTTTGATTTCAGGGCTGCGTACTTAGTGTACGAGGCGATGTTTGCCTTTGAATTCCATTGGTTTTTACCGCTATAAAGGTCGCGAAGACCGTTTACGGATGATTGTCCGATGGCGATGTAGCTTGCGTCATACCATGGGTAGTACAGAGCGCCCAGACTTTGACCACCGTTACCGTAAACGATTGGCGTGTATCCAGCAGACTTTAACTTTGTACATGCCGCATACAGTTCGTTCCAGGTGGTTGGGACTGCAGCTACGCCGGCCTTCTTTAAGGCAGCCTTGTTGTAGAAACCAATATAGAACTGACGATCAAAGGGCGTCACGTATGGACCATTAGCAGCATCAAAGTTTGGTGAACTCCAGTTCAAGGAACCTTCGCGAGCCAGAGCTGCCGCAGGGATAACTTTCTTAAGATTCGTCAGATAACTCTTATATTGCAATGCAAAGAGACCAGTCCACATTAGAGCCATATCAGGGCCCTTTTTGGAAACGGCAGCAGCCTGCAGTAGTGCGAAGTAGTTGTCGGCCGGTTGGCTAACGAGATTGAAAGTTACGTTGGGGTGCAATTTTGTGTAGGCATCTGTAAGCGCCTGCACGGCTGTGGCATTCTGAGTGGTTCCCAAGTTGTGCCAGATAGTCAGGGTGGTTTTCGTACTGGCGTTAGCGTTTGAAGCGCTTAACCCAATACCCGCGAACGCAAGGGCCATAGCCACGGCGCTAACGAGAATTCTTTTTTTACGCATTCGTCCTCCATGAGTAGCAGTTGGTAAACTTTATCCGTTCGGTATTGCCGAACACCGTTCGGTACTTTAGTATTACTTACGGACAGGAATTGTCAATCACTTATGGGGGATCATGTCTGAATCAGTGTCGGGACTGGTCGGAAGTGTTGCGCGCGCCTTGGAGTTGGTGGAGTTAATTGTTACCGGACCCACGGATGGAATGTCCCTGTCTGAGATAGTAAAAATGGTTGGTGGGTCCAAGAGCGCGACTTTGGCCACACTGAGAACCCTTGTGGCCTTTGGTTACCTCCGTTCGGTGGAGACCGGACCTAAATATGTGCCGGGCATGATGTTGATTAGACTTGGGGATTTGGCCGAAGCCCACGATCCTCTGATTGCAGTTGCACGTCCCATTTTGGCACTTTTAAGCGACAAATGTGGGCTAACAATTCGAGTCGCTCGAAATGACGGCGGTTTTCCAATCTTCCTCGATCGCGTAGATGGAGCTGGTTTCGTTCGGTTTTATACCCCGCTTGGGATCAAGGAGCTTCCTCATGTGAGCTCGGCGGGCAAAGCCATTTTGGCTCAGTTAAGTGATGCCCAAATCAAAGTAGTTGTAAAAGAGTGCGGATTGGTTGCTAGAACGAAGAAGTCCATAACAACTTTGACCGGGTTAAAGAAAGAGATCGAGAGGATCCGTCTCGTTGGGTATGCGATCGATGATGAAGAGGATGCCCAAGGAATCTTCTGTGTGGGTGCGCCATTCTTCGATCATTTCGGAAATTGCGCAGGTGCGATTAGTGCGACTGGCGTCAAAACTGATATGTCGCAAGATCAAGTGGAGAAGTTGGGTAAGTTAGTAGTCGAGTACGCAGATCAATTAACCAAAGAACTTCGTGGTCGGAAAAATGATCGGAGATCATATTGAAATCATTAATCGCTGATGGTCACAATCACCTTGAAATTAACGACTCCACGGAGTTGGCAATTCTGTCTGGTGAGGTATTAGTCGCGCCAATTGTGACAGGAGTGTGCGGTACTGACGTAGAGATAATCGACGGCAAGATCGATCCCGCTTTTGTGAACTACCCGATTGTCCTTGGCCACGAATGGTGTGGTCGCGTAATCAGAGTTGGATCCGATGTTGAATCGATTGAAGTAGGGGCAAGAGTCGTAGCTGAAGGAATTATTCCTTGTGGAATCTGTTTTGAGTGCGTGGACGGAAATACCAATCGGTGCACGACATACGATGAGGTGGGCTTCACAAGAGCTGGAGCGGCCGCCGAACAAATTGTGGTCAACGCCGACTTGGTCCACGTCATCTCCGATTTAGTCACAAACGAATCAGCGTCCTTGGTAGAACCCGCGGCGGTCGTCACTCAGGGATTCATGAAAGCCCAACCGAAGAAAGGGTCGAAAGTCCTTGTCATAGGTGATGGAACGATCGCTCTAATCGCAGCAAAACTCATACGCAACTGGCAGCCATCTGAGGTTCATATGCTGGGTCTTAAAGCGGGTCAATCTGTGCTTGCCGAACAAGCAGGAGTTGATCTCTTCATGCGCAACCCATCGGCTGAAAAGTACGATCTCATCATTGATGCGTCGGGTGCTAGTTCGCGAATATCCGAAGCAATTCGCCAATTGGTGCGCGGTGGACGACTTTTGCTGTTTGGTTTCACTGGTCCGAATGTTCATACACCTATTTCGATTGATGATCTCATCAATGGCGATCTCAGCGTCTTTGCATCCTTCGGATATTCACGCACGGCGTGGAAAGAAACTGTCGATTTAATGAATTCTGGAAAATTGGATCTGACATTTTTAGTAACGCATCGATTTCCACTGGAAGGTTATAGAGAAGCTATGGACGCATTACGCCGGGCACCTTCACCTCGCGGCAAAATCATTTTTGAGATCGGAAAATAGAGATATATGATCCGATGGAGCATTACGCGTAACAAAATACATTGTGAGGGACTCGAAACCCGACGTGGTGATTAAGAGTTTGCATTTGGGCCAAGTTGAGAATTTATCGGGAGACGTTACTCTTTGATCAGCGGAGTCGCTGGTGTGAATCTATTTGGAGGACCGATGGAAAGCGAAAGTAACTGCCCATATCCAAGCGGTAAGAAAACGAATGAGGGCACCTCTAACAAAAATTGGTGGCCCAACCAACTAAACCTCAAGGTGCTCCAGCAGAACTCACCCATGGCAGATCCCATGGGCGAAGAATTCGACTATGCAAAGGAGTTCAAAAACCTCGATCTTGAAGCACTCAAAAGTGAGATCGAAGAGTTGATGACGACTTCGCAAGATTGGTGGCCAGCTGACTACGGTCACTACGGACCATTCTTTATCCGCATGGCTTGGCATAGCGCAGGCACCTATCGCGTGTCCGATGGAAGAGGCGGTGGCGGAGCTGGCATGCAGCGCTTTGCACCACTTAATAGTTGGCCCGATAACGTCAATCTTGACAAAGCACGCCGCTTGTTGTGGCCGATCAAGCAGAAATACGGCAAGAAAATTTCGTGGGCCGATCTCATAATCTTCACCGGTAACTGCGCACTTGAATCAATGGGTTTGAAAACTTTTGGCTTTGGTGGGGGACGGGCGGATGTGTGGGAGCCGGACGAAACATACTGGGGCAAGGAAGCCGAGTGGCTCGCAGATTCTCGTCATAGCGGAGAGCACGTTCTGGAAAATCCTCTGGCCGCTGTTCAGATGGGACTTATTTATGTCAATCCTGAAGGGCCAAATGGCAATCCAGATATTCTTGCATCGGCACTCGACATCCGTGAGACGTTTAGTCGCATGGCCATGAACGATGAGGAGACAGTCGCCCTGATTGCAGGCGGACATACATTCGGCAAGGCACACGGTGCAGCTGACCCAAATAAGTACGTCGGTCCAGAACCAGAGGCCGCCCCTATCGAAGAGATGGGACTTGGCTGGAAGAACACATTCGGAACTGGAAATGGTGCGCAAACTATCAGCAGTGGTCTCGAGGGTGCTTGGACACCTACGCCGACAACTTGGGACAACGATTATTTCGAAACTTTGTTTAGGTATGAGTGGGTGCAGACAAAGAGCCCTGCTGGTGCGACACAGTGGATTCCGAAAGATGGTGAAGCGTCAGAGGCCGTATTAGACGCGCATGATCCCTCGAAGCGCCATGCCCCGGTTATGTTCACGACAGACCTCGCATTGCGAACAGACCCAATTTACGAAGCCATCTCACGTCGCTTCTTCGAAAACCCGGATGTTTTTGCAGATGCATTCGCGAGAGCGTGGTTTAAGTTGACGCACCGCGACATGGGCCCAATTGCACGATACCTCGGGCCATTGGTACCTGCGGAGCGGTTGATTTGGCAAGATCCACTTCCTGCGGTTTGGCACGAATTGGTGGGACCGGAGGAAGTCACAACACTTAAGCAGAAGATTCTCGCAGCGGGGCTCTCTATCTCCCAACTCGTCACAACTGCGTGGGCATCAGCATCAACATTCCGCGGCTCCGACAAGCGCGGTGGTGCCAACGGAGCTCGGATTCGCCTAGAACCACAACGTAATTGGGAAGTGAACAACCCAGTCGAGTTAGCCAAGGCGTTGAAGTCACTGGAAGAAATCCAGAAGGAATTCAATAGCGGTAAGCAGCAAATCTCGCTGGCAGATCTAATCGTCCTTGCTGGTTGTGCCGCGATTGAAGAAGCTGCTAGGAACGCGGGTCACGATATTCGTGTTCCATTTACTCCTGGGCGCACTGATGCTTCGCAAGAGCAGACCGATGTGGAGTCTTTTGCAGTTCTCGAACCCGCCTCGGACGGTTTCCGCAACTATCTCAATGGGGCAGTTCAAGAACCAGCAGAGTTTCTGCTCCTTGATCGTGCTTCACTTCTTACACTTACTGCTCCGGAGATGACTGTTCTTGTTGGCGGCATGCGCGTTCTAAACGCAAACACGGCTCGCTCCGAAATAGGTGTCTTGACGAAGCAACCAGAGACATTGACCAACGACTTCTTCGTCAACCTGCTCGACATGGATCTGGCTTGGCATCCGAATCCACAAAATCCCGAACTCTTTGACGCGCATGATCGCAAGACGGGGGTCGTGAAGTGGACTGGCAGCAGGGTTGATCTAGTTTTCGGTTCGAATTCACAACTGCGGGCGATCGCAGAGGTTTATGCAAGCAACGACGCCGAGGAGAAGTTCGTTCATGATTTCGTAACCGTATGGAACAAGGTCATGATGGCGGATCGTTTTGATTTACTCTGATTCTAGTTTTTCCCGAGCATCTTACGAATCTGTTCTAAAGCAGTTTTGACGCGCGCTTCGTACCCGTGAGTTGTCGGGTGGTAGTACTGCGTGCCCACGAGAGCGTCGGGTAAATACTGCTGCTGCGCAACCCCCAGTGCGTTGTCGTGTGGGTAGATGTAGGAGGCCGACTCTCGCGCCGCATTTACCTGGCTATCACGCAGCGCTCCTGAGTGGGCATCCCGCAGATGCGGTGGTACGGGTCCGCCCTTGGATGAGCGCAGGTCGGCAATGGCCGATTCAATGGCGAGGTAGGCAGCGTTGGATTTCGGCGCGCACGCCAGGTAAGTGACCACCTCGGCCAGAATGATCCGCGCCTCGGGCATACCCACCAGCGCTACTGCTTGGGCCGCCGCAACAGCGAGACCCAGGGCGCCGGGGTCGGCGATGCCGATGTCCTCACTGGCACTGATCATGATGCGGCGGGCGATGAAGCGTGGGTCCTCACCTGATTCCAACATCCGCGCCAAGTAATGCAGGGAGGCATCCACATCAGAGCCTCGTATGCTCTTTATGAAAGCGCTGGCTACGTCGTAATGAGTATCCCCGCCCCGGTCATAGTTCTCGATGACGCGGTCTACGACCCGGCCCAGAACTTCGGCTGTGATCTCACCGCTGGCCGCCCCGGCTGCAGCTTCTAGATACGTGAGCGCGCGGCGCGCATCCCCGGCTGCGAGCCGGACGAGGGAGTCTCTTGCCTGCGCCGAAATCGTGACTTCGCCGTTAAGACCGCGGGCATCGGTGATAGCCCGGTCGATGAGCCCGGCGATTTCAGCATCGGGGATGGGGCGCAGGGTTAGAACAATGGAGCGCGAGAGTAGTGGGGAGATGATGGAGAAGGACGGGTTCTCTGTGGTGGCGGCAACGAGTGTCACCCACCTGTTCTCAACTCCGGGAAGCAGGGCGTCCTGCTGTGCTTTGGAGAAACGGTGTACCTCGTCAATAAAGAGGACGGTTTCTTTTGCCTCGTCCGTCAGTCTTTTTTGCGCTTGCGCCAGTACTTCACGGACCTGGGTAACCCCGGAGCTCACCGCTGAGAGTTCGACAAATACGCGCGAGCCAGAGTGCGCGATCATCTTGGCAAGGGTCGTCTTACCACTGCCGGGCGGGCCATAAAGGAGGACGCTGGTTATGTGTTTTTCCTCCCCTTGGATCAAACGCACGAGGGGTGAGCCCGGTTGGAGAAGGTGTTGCTGGCCAAGCAGGTCCTGGATACTGGCAGGGCGAAGCCTGACTGCTAAAGGTGCAGTCATATCGCTGACAGGTGGTGCGCCCATGTACATCCCAACTGAGTGACTTGGAACTTTACTGCTTCGCCTAATTTTTGACGATTGAGTGTCGCCCTTGATGGATCTCCAGTTCGGTTTCTGTAGAGTTCGAGTAGTTAGATTTTGAGGCCGAACCTCACCAATGTGGCTCTTTTCCTACAAAACCTCACTATTTTGGTTAACTTTGGAGCAATACCTCACTAGATATGTTAGATTTCCGCTCAGGAGTTCGAAATAGTGAGGTTTTAGAGCTTTGGAGGGTAGGCCGATGTCAGGACGGGTGCGGATAGGCCAACTTGCGCGGGCAGTCGGACTGCATGAAAACACGATACGTCGGCTTGCAGATACCGGGATCATCCCAAGTGAGCGAACAGAAGGTGGCCAGCGGGTATTTGAAATCGAAGCCGTCGAGGATGCGCTGGCAACTCGTTCAAAGAATCGACATCCTTCCCGCCTTGCGCGAATAGTGGTCAAAGATGACACGGTGGGCTGGGAGAAGACCGTCTCGCTCCCTGGCTTGCAGGAAGACGAGGTTTGGCAAGAAATAGTGCAGATGCTCGATCTTGACACAAAGTGCGGGGCAGCCGACATCATCCCAATGGCCTTTAATGAAATGTTGAACAACGCTATCGATCACTCAGAAGGTAGCGAAGCAAAGATTAAGTTTGCGGTGACGCCAGATGTTTGGTCTTTCGAAATCGTCGACAATGGCTGCGGGGTCTATTCCAAGATCATGAGGGAGTTCAAGCTCGACAATCGTTTTGAGTCGGTGGCGGAGTTGTCGAAGGGAAAACAAACTACAGCGCCTAAAGCTCACTCCGGCGAGGGTATTTTCTTTACTTCGAAAGCAGTTGATGTATTTGAATTGTCGTCGGATGGAATTCAATGGACTGTAGACAATCTTCGCGGCGATTTCAGCGTCGGCCAAGTGAAGTACCAGAAAGGGACACGAGTGTCCTGCCGACTTCAGGTGTATACCGCGCGAAAATACCTTGATGTGTTTAAGGAATTCACCGTTGACCATCATTTTGTACGCACCCGTCCAACAGTAAAACTGTTCGAAACTGGTATGACTTTTGTATCGCGAAGTGAAGCGCGTAGGTTGCTAACCGGACTTGGAAAATTCAGTGAAATACAACTGGATTTCGAGAAAGTCGAAGCCGTTGGTCAGGGCTTTGTTGATGAGATATTTCGAGTATGGGCATTGGACAACCTGGATAAGAAGATCGTCCCAATAAATATGAACGACGCGGTGAGTTTCATGGTTAACCGCGGCATTGTTGGCGGATAAAGGCGCATTTTTCCCTCCCACGCCCAATTTGAGACAATTCACCCTTTTGCTGACGGCAATGGTGTACACGTACGCCTACAAAGAGTATTGTACACGTACGCCTACAAAGAGTATTGTACACGTACGCCTACAAAGAGTATTGTACACGTACGCCTACAAAGGAGGAAAAATGAAACTGACACTACTTTCCTTAGGTTCGCAGTTGCGAGATCTGCGTCAAAAATCGCGGATGACACAAGCTCAACTGGCAAAACTTTCAGGCGTTTCTAGAGGTTGGCTAAATGAGGTTGAAAACGGGAAAGTCAATGTGGAATTTGGATTACTTCTAGATGTGTTTTCGACTTTGGGGTACGTGATAGAAGTTAATAGGGATGATAAGTCAAACAAATTGGATTTATCGGCAGAGCATCTAAAGAACAAGGAATCCGAAAATGTCTGGATGTCTTGACCTTTACTTAAATGGAATCCTGTGTGGACGTGTGACACAGAAGGACGGAGGAAGTCTCGCATTTAAATATGACGAGGAATACTCAGAAGAACAAACACCCCTTTCTCTTTCTATGCCAATACAGGTGCCCATGCATCCCAATAGATCGATCCGTGCTTACTTGGAAGGGCTGTTGCCTGACAACGAAAACGCCCTAAAAGCGCTAGGCAAGCGATTTAGCGAGTCACCCAATAATCCCTTTGCGCTACTAAAATATATTGGCCGGGATGTGGCGGGAGCCGTCGAAATATATCCAGAAGGAGAAACTCCGACAAGCAATAGCGATGACAAGGAATTGAGAAGAATCTATGAGGGCGAGATAGAGGATCAGTTGAGGGGCAAGATCGCCGAATACCAGGATGGCGTTGTCATAATCAAAAATAGCGGCAAGATTAGTCTTGCTGGGGCGCAGCCAAAAATTGCATTACATAAATCAGCAAAAGGGGAGTGGTTTGTTCCCACTGACTCTCACCCATCCACGCATATCTTGAAACCTTTGACGGAAAAACTTAAGAACCAAGACATCGTGGAGCACATAACTTTATTGGCAGCTAGAAAACTTGGACTCAATGTATGCGAAAGCGAGATTACATCCTTCAATAATTTGAGGGTTTTTATTGCCAAGAGGTATGACAGACTGCTAAATCAAGAATCGGGCATATACGTACGCCTTCATCAGGAAGATTTCTGCCAAGCACTCTCAGTCGCGCCGACCAAGAAGTATCAATTTGAAGATGGCGGTCCCGGCGTTGGTGAGATAGCGAGATTGATTTCAAAGTTTCCGGTCATAGAGAATCGGGAGGCAGTAGGAAGAGCCTTTTTTGAAGGTTTAGTGTTCAACATATATGGACGGTGTCCAGATGCCCATGCAAAGAATTATTCATTAATTCTAGTAAATCATGAAGTACGTCTCGCCCCTCTTTACGATCTGACCACAGGCGCACCTTATGGATATACCGACAACTCGGCCATGAGAATCAACTCGAAGTACAATTTTTCTACTATTTCGGAGGACGATCTCCTTGTTGAGGCCAGGAGGCTTAGGATTGATGAAGATTGGGCGAGCGAGCGCATAAAGTTTATTCGCCAGAATATTTTGTCTTCATTTATGGAAGCTGGAGATTCAGCTTTGAAAGATGTCCAAAATGAGGAATCTGTGGTGAGCGTCATGGTGGATATTGAGAGCATGCTGACTAAGCCATTTGCTTAGCCGACAGAATTTTTTTCGGGAAACAGTGCAATTGGAGTCGCCAAATATCCTGATCAGTCCGATCAACAGAGAAGTGTCCAGGTTTTTTGACACAGACCGAAGTCGACCGTGCTCAAAAAGCAGGACTAGTAACGACACGTAAAGTGGGAAATGCCACACTCGTTCGCGCTGATCAGTCAAGCAGATTCTTTAAACCCATCCGAGAAATAGTAATTGCTGCATTTGGGGCTCCAGCGGTAGTCGCAGAAGAGTTTGCGACTATTTTGGGGGTTGATGCACTCATACTGTTTGGTTCATGGGCGGCTAGATTCGAGGGAGTTGAAGGACGTTCTCCAAACGATCTGGACATATTGGTGCTTGGAAATCCAAATCGTGCTGAAATTCATGATGTGGGGGACCGAATCGAATCGAAGTTGAATCTTCCGGTCCAAATTACGGTCCGATCACTACAAGAATGGAATCATCCAGATCCCTTCCTGACCGACGTCAAGGCCCGGCCCCTTTTAGTGCTTTCGACAAATTCCAAAGCAAAGGATATTGAAGTGATATTAGAAAAGCCGAGAGTTAAAAAGTGAGTTCATGGCCGCATGGGAGAGCAACTGTTTTGCGTTTGCTAGAGGAAGGCTCCCTGGAGATGGTCACAGCCAACACAAATTTTGCAAAGCGACTTTGCGGAGATCTCGGGCTGATTCCCAGTACCCGTCGGAGTTAACGCCAAGTATTTCGATCGAAGATGCAACCTACTGTTACGAAACGTCAGTTAATATATTGAAAGTAGTAAACGAAATTTTGGATAGTGGTCGTCTAGGCACATTTTCCGAGAGTTAAGTCGCGGAACTGCCATTGAAACAACAGTGTCACGGGCGGGAATCGCGCGTCACAAGGTGACACGGGAGTTGATGCTCCAAGCAACAAGACTTAGTGCGGATGCTGTGGTCTCGGTGCAATTTTCTATGGATGGTTCGGGTAGCGCTTTAAATCGTTCACAGGCAATCACGCTGCTAGGGACTGCCGTGAAATTGAGTTGACTATCGCAAGACCAATTAGTAGAACCTGAATTTTTACGAAAAAGTGCGTTGTGAGGGACTCGAACCCCCGACCCGGTGATTAAGAGTCACCTGCTCTACCAACTGAGCTAACAACGCCGAACTTTGTGAAGATTCTGCGGATCAGACCCTACCAGCGTGGCGGGGATAGATATGCCAGTTTCCAAGAGCACGATGGACCCATGTTCTGGCATAGATATGGGCGCTCGGTGTGGGTACCCATTTTTTCCGTGTTTGCGCTGCAAATTATATCGAGTTCTTCAGCAGTCGGTTCCACCGGTGAGGTGACGGTAATTAGTGCCATAGAGAAGATTCCGGTAAAGGGGAGGGCGCCAAAAACCGGGTATTCACGAACCCAATTTGGGCAGAGATGGGCAGACACCAACCGCAATGGTTGTGACACCCGAAATGACATCTTGAATCGAGATCTCACATCAGTCACATTCAAGCCCAACACCCACTCATGCGTAGTACTCAGTGGAATCTTGCGGGATCCTTATTCAGGAACTGAAATCAGCTTTCTAAGGGGAAATAAAACAAGTTCGGAAGTCCAAATTGATCACGTAGTTTCTCTTTCAAATGCCTGGCAGACCGGTGCGTTCAAATTGACGATCCAAGTACGGACCCAGTTGGCCAATGACCCGCTCAATTTGTTGGCGGTAAAGGGCTCATTAAATAGTCAGAAAAGCGATGGCGACGCGGCTACATGGCTGCCGCCATTGAAGAGTTATCGCTGCGCTTTCGTTGCTCGACAAGTAGCCGTAAAGGCGAAGTACGGATTGTGGCTCACAAAACCTGAGAAGGATGCGATTTTGAGGCTACTGACTCCATGCCCAGAGCAATTATTGCCAAACTAATCAATTCTCAAACTAACTAATTCAGTGTCCTGCGCGATACCGGTCGTATGAGTCGTGGATTTCTTTCTCCGCTTCGTCGCGTCCAACCCACATTGCACCTTCGACACTCTTACCTGGTTCGAGATCTTTATACACTTCAAAGAAATGTTTGATTTCTAGCCGATCAAATTCCGGGACATCGGTAATTTCTTTGAGGTGATCTTTACGTACATCTCCAGCCGGCACGCAGAGCAACTTGTCATCGCCGCCTGCTTCATCGCGCATGCGGAACATACCTACTACTCGACAGCGAACGACACATCCCGGAAATGTCGGCTCATCCAGCATCACAAGTGCATCGATGGGGTCACCATCGAGACCGAGTGTGTCGTCGACGAATCCGTAATCCCACGGGTATCGCGTGGATGTAAAGAGCATGCGATCCAGACGGATCTTGCCGGTTTCGTGATCGACTTCGTACTTGTTACGGCTGCCCGCCGGGATTTCTACAATGACATCGAAAGTCATTCCTGGCATGCGGACTCCTCACTAAAACTTGGGGTGAACGACGGGGCTCGAACCCGCGACATCTCGGACCACAACCGAGTGCTCTACCAGCTGAGCTACGCCCACCAAGAGGTCCCAATACTACCCGCCAATATGGCTCTGCTGATTCGCCATCGGGGTCCCTAGTCGGTGGTCACCTGTTCCGGCTGCACTGGGCCGAATTTTTGAGCTACTTCTCGTAGAAATTTGGTTTCGGGGCCGGGGGAGGCGACGAATATGGTCTCGCGGTAGTACTTCAACTCATTTATGGAATCTTTAATATCTCCAAGGGCGCGGTGGTTTCCGCTCTTCGATGGGGAATTGAAATAGATGCGTGGGTGCCACCGGCGCGCGAGCTCCTTAATGGAGGAAACGTCGACGGTTCGATAGTGGAGGAATTCGTTGAGACAAGGCATGTCGCGAGCGATGAAACTCCGATCAACGCTGACAGAGTTACCTGCCAGTGGTGACTTCCCTGGCTGGGCACCGCTGGCTTGCAAATAGATCAGTATCAATTCTTCAGCAGTCGCGACGTCGATTCCCTCGGGAATTTCTGTGATCAAACCCGATGAGGTGTGCATTTGGGTCACAAAGTCATTCATGCCAGCCAGTTGTGCAGCGTCCGCCCGGATCACTACGTCCACGCCCTCTCCGATGATGTTGAGATCGGCATCGGTGACCAGGACGGCGATCTCTACCAGGACATCGACCGCCAGGGAGAGGCCGGTCATCTCGCAGTCGATCCAGATCAGGGGTGGGTTCTCGCTTGCCATAGGTCTCACTTTAGATGATGAAACAGGTCGCTAAATACGGCAGGGATTTCACTTGCCGTTCACCTTCCATTAACCAGCCCTCAAGGTAATTGCACCTGGAGACGAGCAAGATCGTCTTGTGTCCGAAACCCTGATTTCGCCTGTTCTCTCTCCATTGCCGGCCAAACGGGAAATTACTACCAAGCCCAGATTATCGGATCGGGTATTTGCTTGGATTGTCACGAGTGGCGCACTTTCTTCACTTCTCATTCTAGGACTGATTTTCTTCTTTCTCGCTTATCAAGGCTTCGCGGTACTTCGCTCTCAGGGACTGCATTTCATTACCGGGAGCAATTGGCAAGTTGTTCTCGATGCCGCAGGAAATATCGATCCGAAAGAGACTCAGTTCGGAATCGCTGCAATGCTTGTCGGAACCATTTTGTGTGCTGTCATTGCAATTGTTATCGCACTTCCAATATCGGTTCTTGCAGCACTCTTCTTAAATTTTTTCGCGCCACCGTCGGTGAAGAAGATTATGGTCGCGGTTGTAGATCTGATGGCAGCTTTCCCTTCTATCCTCTTCGGACTGTGGGGTTTCTTCATTCTCATGCCGAGCGCGGAGTATTGGGCGAAATTAATCCACCGTTACTTAGGTGTCATTCCGTTCTTTCAGGTCGAACCGCCGATCTATACGCGCTCGCCGTTTATCGCTGGTTTGGTGCTCGCAATTATGGTTATTCCGATTATTACCTCTATTTCTCGTGAAGTCTTCAACCAGACTCCCTTAGACCGTATTCAAGCGGCTTACGCACTCGGTGCGACGCGTTGGGCAATGATTCGCGCGGTGGTACTTCCATATGGCCGTAGTGGAATCATTGGCGGCGCAATGTTGGGGCTTGGTCGCGCCATGGGTGAGACGGTGGCCGTTTACACGGTTCTCAATGTTGTCTATCAAGTTAATTGGCACGTACTCCTAGGCGCAGGTGGCAATGTTGCTTCGATGATTTTATTGAAGTTTGGCGAAGCAGGACCAGAGGAAATCAAAGCATTGATGGCCGCAGGCCTTGTCTTGTTCTTGCTCACTTTGGCCGTTAACTCACTGGCAGATTTCATTGTCCGCAGTTCTGGAGGCAAAGGGCGATGAGCGAAAAGCCCGTCGTTCTCCCACAGAAACCGTGGAAATCTTCGCCAAAGCAGAGAATGGTTTCTGCGCTGGTACTTCTTGGAGCAATGCTTACTTCTTACCTGTTGGTGGCCACAACTCCGATGGAGGGCAAACTCGCCTATTTTCTAGTTTTCTTCTTTGCTTTTACGCTTTTTGATTTCATATTTCACTACCTAACGCGCGGCATTGCCTTAGCCAAAGATGCAATTGCTCGAGCTGTCGTCGCCCTTGGAATTTCATTGGCAGTTGCGCCGATTATCAGCATTCTGGCAACTGTGGTGATGCGCGGTTACAAAGGAATCCACCTTTCTTTATTCACAACAGATATGAAACTCAACAGCGTTTCAGATCCGATAGACCAGGGTGGACTTCTTCATGCCATAACCGGAACGGCAATTCTGGTGATTGTGGCGCTGCTTATCAGCGTCCCGTTAGGAATATTGACCGCCGTGTATATGACTGAGATCAAAGGCCGCTTTATAAGGCCGATCAAATTCTTGGTCCAGGCGATGAGCGGCGTACCTTCAATTGTTGCCGGTCTTTTTATTCTCTCGGCGATCGTTTATCCAATCACAAAATCATACTCAGGATTTGTTGGAGCACTAGCTCTTTCAATCCTTATGATCCCGACGGTTGCACGCACGTCAGAAGAAGTACTACTTCTGATTCCAAATGATTTACGCGAAGCCGGTGTCGCACTCGGCGGAACGCAATGGCGCACCGTCGCCATGGTGGTTGTTCCGGCGGCAAGGAGTGGTTTGGTGACGGCGATGATTCTTGGAATCGCACGTATTGCCGGAGAGACCGCTCCGGTGCTCCTGCTTACCGGTGGCGGAGATACAGTCAATGGGAATCCGTTTAGTGGTCCCATGGGTTCCTTGCCGTTCTATATCTGGAAGTCTTATGCGGTTGGGACTGAAGAATCGGTTACTCGCGCCTGGGCCGGAATCCTGGTTCTTTTAGTAATTGTGCTAGTGCTCTTTGTTTCAGCCCGGATTTTGAGTGAGAGAAGGACCAAGTCATGAATGACGCCAGCAACGATGAGACGGAGAATGTGATGTCCACTCAACCTTTGGTCTCGTCTCTGGGGGACGTCGCCAAGAATCGCTTTGATTCCCGGACTGCACCTGCTCAGGTCCAGGGGATTGGGCTGGAAGCTCGTGGAATTCATGCCTGGTTTGGCGATCGATTGGTTCTGGAAGATCTCTCATTGGATTTTTGGTCAGGGACTGTCACCGCACTCATTGGCCCATCGGGGTGTGGAAAATCAACCTTTATTCGCACACTTAACCGGATGCATGAATTCATTCCGGGGGCTGCTATGGCTGGACAGGTTCTTCTCAATGGAGAGGATGTGTACGCATCGGGTGTTGATGTCACCAAGATCCGCCTGAAAATCGGCATGGTTTTCCAGAAGCCAAATCCTTTTCCCTCAATGACGATTTCCGAGAACGTACTTGCTGGTTTGAAGTTGGCTCAGCTCAAGGTTGAAAATAAAGATGACCTACTTGAGGAATGTCTTGAGCGGGCGGGGTTATGGACAGAAGTGAAGGACCGACTAGGTGCCTACGGTGGTTCTCTCTCTGGCGGACAACAGCAGCGACTTTGCATCGCGCGTTCATTGGCCGTACGTCCTGAAGTTCTGCTGATGGATGAGCCTTGCTCATCTCTTGATCCAGGTTCAACCTTGAAAATCGAAGAGACTATTTCTCATCTTTCCTCGACCATGACGATCATTATCGTGACTCACAACATGCAACAAGCTGCCCGTGTCTCTGACTACACCGCATTCTTCCTATCTGAGGGCGGACCGGGAAAGCTCGTCGAAGTTGGGCCTACGGGTGAGATTTTCTCACGTCCAAAGGATAAGCGGACTGAGAATTATGTGACAGGACGGTTTGGTTAACCCCAACTGTTCATTTAGGCGTAAGTCGGCGTTTTCGAATTTCAGATGGTTCGTTCAGACTACTGCTTTAACTTTTCCCTTGTAAATGTGTCTAAACCTATGAGGGGAAGTAAATGAAAATTACGAAGACTCCGAAGATTGCCGCGATAGTCGCAGCAGTCGCTCTCTTCGCCGCACAGCCTGCAGTAGCTGCAGTTAACCTAACTGGCGCTGGATCAACTTTTGCGATCCCGCTACTTGATTCTTGCAAGGCTGGCTTCACAGCAGCAACTGGCAACACAATTACCTACTCAGGTGGCGGATCAGGAGCTGGACGATCTGCATCTGACAAGGGCATTGGTGATGTGAATTTCTCCGACACACCACACACTGGCGCAACGCGTCTAGCAACCGTAATCCATGTGCCAATCTTGGCCGCTCCTATTGCAGTGATGTACAACTTCAGAACTGCTCGGGCGCTTAATCTTTCACCGGAGACGGTCGCTGGTATCTTCAGCGGAAAGATTACAAAGTGGAATGACCCAAAGATTGTTGCTGACAACAACAGAGCATTTGACACCGTTGTATATAAGAAGAATTCAAAGGGAGAAGTTCTAAAGGATAAGACTGGTTCCCCAATCGTCCTCAAGACGGTGACCATCAGGACCCACCTCACACTTCCAAACAAGCAAATCCAGGTGATTTACCGGTCAGATTCCTCTGGAACCTCTGGCAACTTCACTGCATTTCTACATGGCATGGCTCCATCCCTCTGGCCGAACCAAAGCAATGGTGATTTCAAGGCAAGTTTTCCTGGAAACATAAACGGATTAGGAAATCTCGGCCGAATTGTGGCTGCAGCAGGTTCACCTGGTGTTGCGACATTAGCTGGAAAGACACGGTACTCAATCACGTATGCAGAGAAGAACTTTGCGAAAGCAGCCGGGCTCAACTTGGCCAATATCCAAAACGCAGCGGGTAATTATCAAGCACCCGATGCTGGCGGAACCTCAGATTTCCTTGGTGCGGCAACAGTTGATTCCAACGGATTCTTGACTTTCGACTACAACACGAAAGAAGCTGGTGCTTACCCACTAGGTATCGTTTCATACGCGTTGGTCGATACTAAGGGCAAGAACGCTGCTGCTGTTGCAGACTTTCTTTCCTACCTCTTGGATCCAAAATGTCCAGGAACTGATCCATTACTTGGATACACAACGATTACTGGTGCCTTGCACGCTTTGGACGTAAAGCAGATCGCAAAGCTTGGCTAGTCATAGCAAGAAGAGTTAACTGGAGTATGGGCGGTCGACCAAAATCGATCGCTCATACTCTTCTTGCAGGAGTGTGCAGCGGGTATTATCAATAGTCGGATAGAGATCTATCAAGGGGAGCAGAACGTATGAAAAAGAATGTGAAACTCGGAATCCTTGCACTTGTCTTGGTAGTTTTATTCGCCATCTTCTTCGCAATGCGCCCTTCTACCGATAAAGGAGCATCCGCAGTCAATCTGACTGGTGCAGGATCGACTTTTGCTATCCCCCTGTTGGATGAGTGCAAGGCTGGATACACAGCGACCTCAGGAAATACCTTCACATATTCGGGTGGAGGCTCAGGAGCTGGTCGTAGTGCCTCTGATATGGGCATTGGGGATTTTAATTTTTCAGATACTCCTCACACCGCTAATACCCGGCTTGCGACCGTAATCCATGTACCCGTTATCGCAGCCCCCATCGCCGTCATGTACAAAATGGATTTAGCCAAGCCTTTAAATCTTTCACCTTCCACCGTTGCCGGAATATTTGCGGGGACGATTTCTAAATGGAACGACCCCGCCGTGATTGCAGACAATCCTGGCGTCCAACTGCCATCAGAGAAGATCCAGGTAATTTACCGTTCCGATTCATCGGGAACCTCAGGCAACTTCACTGCATTCTTATATGGAATGGCTCCTGCGATCTGGTCAAACCCTGGCAGTAACGATTTCAAAGCTAGTTTCCCTGGCAATATTGATTCATCGGCCAATCTTGGTCGGATCGTCTCTGCTGCCGGATCCTCAGGCGTCTCTTCACTTGCGGGAAGTACCCCGTATTCGATTACTTATGCAGAAAAGAACTACGCTGACGCGGCGGGGTTGAGCGAAGCCAACATTGGAAATCGGGCGGGAAACTTTGTTGCACCTGACGCCGCAGGGACTTCAGCATTTCTCGGTGCAGCAGCAGTAGATCCGAATGGATTCCTAACCTTTGATTACGAGACGATGGAACCAGGCGCATATCCTCTGGGGATTGTTTCTTACGCACTTGTCGACACCAAAGGTAAACACGCTTCGGATGTCAAAGGACTCCTCACTTACCTCTTGAGTCCGGCATGCTCCAATGCAAACCCTGCTTTGGGTTACAGCGCTATTACTGGCGCGCTTCACGATCTAGATGTATCTCAAATTGCCAAGATTGGTTGATGGGATAACAGCGATCCTTGACGCCCCTTGCACAATTTCTTTGGCAAAAACGGACGTGCTGTCCGAAGAGATAGCACTGGGCATGCGGAATTGGTCGTCCCTCTTAGGTTGGAGACCAATCTCGGATGAGCCGTTCGCTTTCCGCACCTAGCCAAGCGGCATCCAAATCCAATCTTCTAAGGCCACCCTTGCTGACCCACTCCTGGTACACCGAATCTCCACGTGCCTTAATTCTACGTATGACATATTCTGCTTGCGCCCTCTGATTGATCGGAAGCAGTCTGAAAACTTCGGTTCGAAGTTCATTCGACGCAGAGTATCCCTCGAGAACCCACCTCGCTCTTTGCCAGGGGTCGACTAGAAGTTCGGCGTTCTTGATATTTGCCCGATTTCGAAAAGGAGCCCAGTATCTCAGCGTGATCGCTAAATCCCATGCTCTTCGCCCTGGGGAAGTTAGTTCCCAATCAATAAACGCAACTGCACTTCCGTTTTGAAAGACTACGTTCCCAGGTCCTGGATCTCCGTGACAGATAACCTCTGGAACTCCTGAAGGATCCAAAAGGCTTAAGGAAGTGGAAGCAATTCCTGCCGCAATGTCCGCAGTTGAGTCATGCAACTCTCTTAGCAACCTGCCAACACTTAGCAGGCGAGTCTTTTCTACATCGTTATCCTCATGCGCGATTTCAGAAATAACATCGCCTTCCACCCATTGCAGTTTCAGACGACCCACATCATCACGTCCAAATGATTTGGGTATCCCGCGAAAGACCTTCTCAACCTCAAGCATTATTTGTTCGACTGCGGGATCTTCATCGGCTGGTCGGAGCAGAAAATCACCAAGGCGAACCAATCTTCCGCGATTTAGTCGCCCGCCAGATATTGGTACCTCGGATTCCATAATGACTGTGAGAATATCCGAGAGTTAGTTCTTTGAGGCAAGGTGTCAAGCATTGTCGCGCTATTTTCCGCGTGGTGCGCCCGGAGGGAGGAAACTGGGCGCTGGGTAGATCATTTCACCATCAACTTCAGTGTGAATTTGAAGCCAGATAAGTTCTTGGTAGCCCGGATAACAGCGCCGCCAGCAGTGTTTGTAGTTCCACTGAAGGTTATTGTCTTACTCCCTTTTTTTGTCGCTGTAATAATAAATTTAGTTTTTGGCGATTTCGAAGAAACAGTTAGCACGTATTTATTTGTGCTCACTTTCTTAACTTTGACGGAACCTTTACTAGGTGCCGTCGCAGCAGTTGTCGCGGTATAGATATGATCACCGTAAGCAGTGGCAACGAGCTTTGAACCATCGCTGGAAATAGCAACCCCATACCAACCTAGAGTTAAACCATGTGACGTCCAGGTGGCACCAGAATTGGTAGAGGTGTAGATCTGTCCGCCGTTCGCAGCAGCCACGAGTTTTGCACCATCACTTGAGGAGGAAACCATATTCCATTCCCTTTTTGATCCACGCGGCGTCCACGTTAGGCCAGAATCGGTAGAGGTATAGATCTGTCCGCCAAGTGGATCGCCCACTGTGGCAACGAGTTTTGTGCCGTCACTTGATGAGGCAACTCCATTCAAATTTGTAGATAGATCATGCGCTGTCCACGTGACACCAGAATCCGTAGAGGTATAGACCTTGCCGCCTAAAGCGGTGGCAACAAGTTTTGTACCGTTACTCGACGAAGCGACTTGCTCCCAGTCTCGAGTTGAGTCACGCGTAGTCCATGTAATACCAGAATCAGAAGAGGTATATATATGATCTTCGTAAACAGTTGCAACGAGTTTTGTGCCATCACTTGATGAGGCAACTCCGCGCCAGTTTCGAACTGAGTCCCGTGCTGTCCAGGTAACACCAGAATCAGTCGAAGTGTAGACTTGGCCGCTGGCGACAGTTGCAACGAGTTTTGTGCCATCACTTGATGAGGCAACTCCGCGCCAGTTTCGAACTGAGTCCCGCGCCGTCCAAGTGGCTCCAGAATCGGTAGAGGTATAGATCTGTCCGCTAATGACTGTGGCAACAAGTTTCCTACCATTATCTGAGGAAGCAACTGCAAACCAGTTTTGAACTGAGCCACGCGGAGTCCAGGTTCCTAAGTCTGCTGCCGCACGACCGATCGGTAAAAACAAGGAAAACAGAAGACCGTACACTATAAGAATTGAGGTTCGATGCGATGTTAAGTTACGGAATTTCGATATGTGCGACATGACAAACCTTTCTTATAGTAGTGGCGGGCGTAGGAATTCCTTAAAAAGCCCGTATGGGGCGAATTGACATTGCATAAACTTTAAGGGAGGTGCTTAACGTGCCGTCTACCATAAGCATCCCTGCATAGGCCGCATCGGCTTGGGTTGAAGTCCAATAGGCATTAGGGTTGAATTTACCAATATTTGCGCCACCTAAAATGGAATTACTGGCCCATAAGACGGAGTACATGGCCTTAGCCTCGAGGGACGAGGGTAAATACCAATTCTGCATTCCACCACCGCGGTAAGCGTGAGCCACGGCGGCGGCACTTGAGGTGCAGGCGGTCAATATGGCAGTCGTATTGGCACTTCCCTTACCAATGCCAGCTCTAACCAATGGATCTGTCACCGTTGCAACCACATCCACACTCACATTGCACCAGATCGAATTTGGGTCGGCCGACTTACCAGACCAACCACTTGGTGCCGCTTCTAAATATCGACCCCACGATTGTTGAGAACCCGCATCATAAAAAACAATTCCACCGCCCGGTCCAGTGCTGCCGATGGGGCAATTTCCTGCGACAACGCAAGGATTCTTCGCCTTAGTTGCTGACGGTTTAACCGTGGGAGTTTTTGTTACGGGAGCAATACTAACTTTCTGCCACACCAATTTCTTACCAACTTTGACGCATTTAAGAGAGATCCCTTTCGATTTTGTCGTAGTTCCAACTTTTGTACACTTACCATTTAGCACATTCTTCGCGGCTATGGATGATGGCTTTGGTGTTGGAGTTGAAGCACTTCCCAATGTGTAGATGTAGCCAGGGGTAGTAACAACAAACTTGGTTCCATCGGCAGATAACGCAACTCCGTAGGCACTCTGAATCGAATTGATAGGAGTCCAGGTAGCACCAGAATCTTGCGATGTATAAAGGGCCCCCGTATAACTACTTGCCACAAGTTTTGAACCGTCACCTGACATCGCAATTCCCTGCCAGTATTTGTTAAGGTCGGTGGCACGCACCGTCCATGTAGCACCAGAGTCGGCAGAGGTGTAGATGTTTCCTGGGTTTCCGTACACGACCGCTGCAAGTTTTGACCCATCGCTAGAGGATGCGACTGCTCGCCAAAGGCGAACTGAGTCACGAGGAGTCCAAGACACCCCTGAATTCGAAGAAGTAAATATCTGGTCAGCTCGCGCGGTGGCAACAAGTTTGGTCCCATCGCTGGACGAAGTTACGGAAGTCCAATTTCGAACTGAATCCCGCGCAGTCCATGTTGCTCCTGAATCAGTAGAGGTATATATCCAGCCTCCCTCAACCGTGGCAACGAGTTTGGAGCCATCACTGGATGAGGCAAGTCCACTCCAACGTCGAACTGAATCCCGCGGAGTCCATGTTGCTCCTGAATCAGTAGAGGTATAGATCAGACCTTCTTGGACGGCCGCAACGAGTTTGGCGCCATTACTCGATGAAGCAAGGGCAATCCAGTTTCGTGCGGATTCACGCGGTGTCCATGTAGCCCCGTAGTTTGTCGAAGTAAATATGTGTCCGCCTGTTGCTCCAGAGTTATCAGCGGTAACAAGTTTTGAGCCATCGCTGGAGGAGGCAATGGACTGGCAGGAACAATTTAGATTGAGTTTGGTCCATATACCTATGTCGGCATTTGCCGACATAGGTTGGGTGAGCAAGGAATATAGAAGTGCACCCGCTATGAGAGTTGAGAAGTGATTTAGTCCAGATCTACGGAACTTCGACATTTGCAACATGGAAAGACCTCCCTGAGGCACTTTCACTCACCGCTGAATTTACAAACACCGAAGAGATAGAAGTGCCGAATGCTCATCACCTAAGCAAGGCTGCTTTTGGCGCTCTCCGTGTTCTGATAACTATCGTTTTACTTTCTTTAGATATTGTCAAGCGTTCTATCAGGCAGATCGCCTAGGATTGCGAATTGATCTACCCAACGTTCTTCGGAATAGTCAATTCGTCCATCCATGAAAAGAACCCCTTCAGTCAGGACTCTTCATTGAGTCTCCAACTTCGGGGGTTCAGTTCACTCAGGATGGAGTCTTTCTTCGTGCCTATACCAATGCGGGCGAGCAAGGTTTGTTAACGTCGCAAACGTGATTAGAACAGAGTGCGCCCGAAGGGATTCGAACGCTTGGATCTTTGCCTGCGCAAGTCTGTACTGTGGGTGATAACCGAGCGATAATTTAGGCTGTGAGAAAGTATCTCATTGTGCTCGCCGCGCTGACGCTGATCGTGGCGCAATCATCTGTGTCAACCGCTAGTGCTGCGTGGACTCAATACCAGTCAAGTCCGGCGGATACGTATAACCGTCCTGATCTTTCGCCCGAGTACGATATTACCCAAGTAGATGTTGCCGTGAGCGATACTGCACCAAATGAATACTGGTTCTTTTTAGGTTTCAGTACCCCTTTAACCGCGACACGTTTTTCCGATGTTAATAAATCCTGGGCTGCCATTTTTCTAGATCTCAATCTTGACGGAAAAGATGACTACTCATTGGAAACCCCCACGACTCCATTTTCAGGAAATTTTATTCAGCCGGGGAGATTCATCGATCGTAGTTCGGGTTCTCCAGTTGCTAGCTCGATATGTGCAGTGGGAACCTGGACCAATCTGGACAAGCAGGCAACATGGATTGGGTTTAGCATCCCAAACACTTGCTTACCCTTTGGTTCAACATTGGGTATTCAGGGATATTCAGATCACAATGGGAATGACTTCAATTTCCTCACCAGCCAATCCTCCGAATGATTTGGTCGCACTCTCATCGGCATTGACCAAGTCGGTCGTTACTGTGCTTTGCGGCAATAGCCTTGGCAGTGGCTGGTCGGTCAATGTTGATTTGAGTGCTGCCAATCTTTCATCTGGTTTCAAGAGTTACATCATTACCAATCATCATGTGATTTCAGAATGCACGACAAACAAAGACATTTATATTGTCCTTTCTGACCAAACAAAAGTGAGTGCGTATGTTTATGCATGGGATGAAGCAAATGACGTGGCAGGCATCCTCACGATGACGTCCATTCCGCCTCTTAATTGGAGAGGTGCAACTCCCGAGCAAGGATGGTGGTCCGGAATTATTGGTAGTCCATTGGGTTTCCCAGGTGTGCTTACAACCGGGATTGTCTCAAGTGTCACCAGTGCCAAATTCACGGGCACCACGACGGCGCCAATTAATCATGGCAATTCCGGCGGTCCTGTTTTTGATAGAACTGGGCGTGTTATTGGATTGGCCACCGCGAAATATATCGACTCGGAGGGGTTTGGAATATTTCACGGAACTCCGCTGCTCTGCTTTAAAATCCTCAATTGCACCTCAACCAGTCAGATCTGGACTGGTGCAGGCGTCATCACGTCCACCCCGACACCCACCCCGACACCCACCTCAACGTTGACTACAGCAATGACCAAGTCAGGCCAGTCAATTGGAAATTGGAACCTCCCGAAAACAGCAGTCATCACGAAATCGATACTTCCATTCAAAATTTCTGCAACGTCCGGTTTGCTTGTCACTGCCGTTTCCAAGACTGAGAAGGTTTGCCTAATATCCGAGTCCAAACTTGTTCTGGTGGCACCAGGTCGATGCATAGTCTCAATGTCGCAAGAGGGAAATAGTGAATTCCTAGCCGCACCAGTCAAAGTCATGATTATTACTGTTGCTGCCACTCCCAAAAAGATCACTATTTTGTGCGTCAAGGGAAAACTTGTGAAGAAAGTCACCGCAGTAAAGCCGGTCTGCCCAAGTGGGTATACCAAGAAAAGGTGAGTGCGCCTGGCAGGAATCGAACCTGCGACAACCCGCTTAGAAGGCGGGTGCTCTATCCGACTGAGCTACAGGCGCTGGGGCTACCTCAGGATACGGAGTCTAGCGACTCGAACCACTAAGGTTTATTCCCATGGCTGAGTTTATTTACACAATGCGAAAGACGCGAAAAGCGCACGGCGACAAGGTTATTTTGGATGATGTGACCCTCTCTTTTCTCCCAGGGGCCAAGATTGGTGTTGTCGGACCCAACGGTGCAGGAAAATCCACTGTTTTGCAGATTATGGCTGGCTTGCAGCAACCCTCAAATGGTGAAGCATTCCTGTCACCTGGATATTCGGTGGGAATTCTTCTGCAAGAACCGCCACTCAATGATGAGAAAAATGTTTTGGAGAATGTGCAAGAGGGCGTTGCCGAGACAATGGCTCTCATGGCCCGTTTCAATGAAGTTAGTGAAGAGATGGCGAACCCAGATGCCGACTACGACAAATTACTTACTGAGATGGGAAACTTGCAAGAGCAACTGGATCACCGGAATGCTTGGGATCTCGACTCACAATTAGAGCAGGCAATGGATGCCCTTCGTTGTCCACCACCAGACGCCGATGTCAAAGTACTTTCCGGTGGAGAACGACGTCGCGTGGCACTGTGCAAGTTGCTACTTCAGCAACCCGATCTTCTTCTTCTGGACGAACCTACCAACCACCTTGATGCGGAATCAGTGCAGTGGCTCGAGCAGCATTTGAGCAAGTATCCAGGAACCGTTGTGGCAATTACCCACGATAGATACTTTCTCGACAACGTTGCGCAGTGGATTCTCGAATTAGACCGCGGTCGCGCATATCCATATGAAGGTAACTACTCAACGTATTTGGAAACAAAATCAACGCGTTTGAAGATCGAAGGACAGAAGGATGCCAAGCGCGTAAAACGCCTCACTGAAGAACTCGAATGGGTGCGGCAGAACTCGAAGGGCCGACAGGCCAAATCAAAGGCGCGTCTTGCTCGGTATGAAGAAATGGCATCCGAAGCCGACAAGATGCGCAAACTCGATTTTGAAGAGATCCAGATTCCACCCGGGCCGCGTCTTGGAAATATTGTGGTTGAGGTTGACCATCTCTCCAAGGGTTTTGGTGAAAGGCTTTTGGTCGACGATCTTTCCTTCTCACTTCCTCGCAACGGCATCGTCGGTGTCATCGGTCCAAACGGTGCGGGCAAGACAACTCTCTTTAAGATGATGTTGGGTGTTGAAGAGCCAGATTCGGGTTCTATTAAAATGGGCGAAACTGTGAAGATTTCCTATGTCGACCAGTCTCGTGCAGGTATCGATCCAAAGAAGACACTCTGGGAAGTTGTTTCCGACGGGTTGGATTACATCAAAGTGGGACTGGTTGAAATGCCCAGTCGTGCTTATGTCTCCGCATTTGGATTTAAAGGTCCAGATCAGCAGAAACAGGCCGGCGTTCTTTCCGGCGGCGAGCGAAATCGTTTGAACTTGGCGTTGACTTTGAAGATGGGCGGCAACTTGCTCCTTCTCGATGAGCCAACAAACGACCTGGATGTTGAAACGCTAGGGTCGCTTGAAAATGCACTACTCGAATTTCCTGGTTGTGCAGTGGTTATTTCCCACGATCGTTGGTTCCTTGACCGGGTGGCCACGCATATCTTGGCTTACGAAGGCGATTCACAATGGTTCTGGTTCGAAGGCAACTTTGAATCGTATGAGAAGAATAAGATCGAACGGCTCGGTGTTGATGCAGCTCGCCCACACCGCGTCACGTATAGAAAGCTGACGCGCTAATGATTCACCATAGTTCAATTGAAGTTCGTTGGGATGACTTGGATGCATTTGGCCATGCAAATAACGCAGCGTACTTAACTTTTGTGCAAGAGGCCAGGAACGATTTCATATGGTACTCGCGCAAGGCTGCGGGGAAACGCGAGCTCTTAGGAGACATGGTCGTCGCACGAGCTGAAGTGGATTATTTGGAGCCGATCTACGATGGCGGAATCGAGATTGATGTAGCAATCACCGTTGGCCGTCTAGGGAATTCTTCATTCGAACTCAATTATGTAATTTCCCATCAAGGGATGATTCACGCCCGCGCCAAGACAGTGCAAGTTGGCGTATCTATGGAGACAAAGAAGTCTCGCCCACTCACTGAAGAAGAGCGAAGCTTTTTGTCAGATTACTTAGAGGTTTCCGCGGAAGGATAATAATGACAGACCAGAATTCACTCCCGGCACGTTCGGAGCGACCATGGTGGCGAGATGCAGTCACGTATCAGATTTATATCCGTTCTTTCGCTGACTCCAATGGCGATGGCAAAGGTGACGTAGATGGAATTCGTTCGCGACTTCCGTATCTCAAGGGATTGGGCATTGATGCAATTTGGATTACTCCTTGGTATCCATCACCGCAGAAGGATCATGGATATGACGTTGCCGACTACATGGATATCGAACCTGATTATGGCACGCTGGCAAATGCGCAAGCACTTATCAAAGAGGCGCACGAACTCGGAATAAGAATCCTCGTCGACATTGTTCCAAATCATTCAAGTGATCTGCATGAGTGGTTTCAAGCAGCCCTTAAAGCAGCCCCAGGATCGAAAGAGCGAAATCGATATTGGTTTAAGGACGGTAAGGGCGAGTATGGCGAACTTCCGCCCAATAATTGGACCTCCGTTTTTGGTGGTCCCGCGTGGGAGCGAGTTATTGAGGCTGATGGAAAGCCGGGGCAGTGGTACTTACATCTTTTTGCAGTAGAGCAACCGGATTTCAATTGGGAGAACGAGGAAGTCCGAGCTTATTTCGAGGATGTCCTTAAATTTTGGCTCGATCGCGGAGTAGATGGATTCCGAATTGACGTGGCTCACGGAATGGTGAAATTGGCTGGTCTGCCCGATATCGTGGCACCAGATCCAACATCGGAGATGCTTGCACCCGAGAACCGTCCATTCTGGGATCAGGAGGGCGTGCACGAGATCTACCGTCAGTGGCGCAAGATTCTTGATTCGTACCCCGATCACCGCATGGCGGTGGCTGAAGCATGGGTCAGTCCGTCCTCACGCATTGCCCGCTATCTTCGCCCCGACGAATTGATGAATTCATTTAACTTTGATTTTCTCAGCTCTGCGTGGAAACCCGATGAGTTGAAGAAGATGATCAACCATTCTCTAGAAGCACTTGCAGAAGTTGGCGCACCTTCATCATGGGTCTTCAATAATCACGATGTTGTTCGCTCGGTTGACCGTTTCGATTTGGGACTCATTGCCGGGACCGGAAGTACAACCCGTGAGCGCCACGGGGATGAAAAGCAATTCAACATTGTCCGCGGAACTCAAAGAGCCCGTGCCGGTGCACTTCTGATGCTGGCGCTTCCCGGTGGCGCATACATTTATCAAGGTGAAGAGTTGGCACTTCCGGAAGCCCGAGAAATTCCGGAAGCCCGCCTCACCGATCCACGCTGGTCACTCAGTGAGTACACCGATCGGGGCCGAGATGGTTGTCGCGTTCCTCTCCCATGGAAGAGGGATTCTTCGGGTGCTTTTGGATTCTCAAATAATTTTAATCTCACTCCCGACGAAGCATGGCTTCCACAGAGCGCATCCTGGGGATCGTTCTCCGTAGAAGTTCAAGATGGAGATCCTGCGTCTACTTTGACGATGTATCGCAAAGCCTTGTCCATTCGTCACGAAGAAGAGGGTTTGGGCGATGGACCGATGACGTGGATAGAAGCAGGTCCTTCAGTGGTGGCATTTTCGCGTCCAGGTAATTTCGCTTGTTATGTGAATTTCGGAGCACCATGTGATTTACCGTTGGGAGCTGACTTACTTCTGTCGAGTGGACCACTTGATGGAATTAAGTTGCCGACGGATACAGCAGTGTGGTTGCGACTCTCGAAATGAGTACCTTCTTTGAAGAGGTCGGTGGAAGTGAGACTTTCGCGGATCTAGTTTCACACTTTTATGCTTGTGTAGCCGTCAATCCAATTTTGAGACCAATGTACCCAGAATCAGATTTGAAAGGTGCGGCCTTGCGCCTCCAAATGTTTTTGGAGCAATACTGGGGAGGACCTACAACTTATTCGGACGAACGCGGACATCCGCGCTTACGTATGCGCCATGCCGGTTTTCACATTGCCATGCCGGAAAGGGATGCGTGGTTGGAGTGTATGAAATCGGCGATTGCAGCGTTGGATATTGAAGATCATCTCAAAGTTGAATTCAATCAATATGTTGAGATGGCAGCCAACTCTTTGGTGAATCAACCCGACTGAGAGCGGTTGCCGACCTTAAGAATTTCGCCGTTTCGCAGATACCAGAGGGTGCCCGCCTCATCTCGCACCGTCGTAATCCGAAGTCCGACCCTTTCGACTTTTCCGGAAATCTCTAGGACGTCAATGCGATCGCCCACTCCATACTGATCTTCAATGAGCATGAATAATCCGGCCAGTACATCGCGGACAATCGTCTGAGCGCCCAGGCCGAATGCGATGCCGATTACTCCTGCTGATGCGATGAGGGGACCGAGGTTGAGTCCGAATTCGCCAAGGATCATGCCTAGGGCGATCACCCAAATGACTGCATTGAGAGTGCTTGTGAGCACCGTTCCAGTGGTTCTGGCTCGTTCCTTCTGGCGGTTGACGGTGGCGGCGAGTCCGTGGCTGAGATCCACTGCAGCCAGTCGATTCATCGCTCGCGTGATGGCACGGCTGCCCAGCCGCTGCGCGATGAGGGCAACGAGAATGATTTCGAGGATATGCAATGGGGAGCCGCTAAACCAGTCCCAGATTTCCTGAGTCCGATCTGTGAAGTTCAGAGCCGTATTGCGAGGCGAAAGTGAGAAGAATGCGCTCATCATGGGACGACTCTAACTTAATCTTCTTTAAATACTGCGTAGGTGAGTTCTCTTACGGCAAGATATGCGCATCGGCGCGAGCCACGCGCCTGATCGGAGCGATTATGTCGCGCACTCTTGTGTTAAACGCAACCTACGAGCCACTAGGGGTTGTTCCAGAGCGACGCGCACTCATTCTTGTCCTGAATTCACGGGCCACCATGATTGAAGATTCTGGGTCGGTATTTCACTACGCAAGTGGTCAAATGGCGCTGCCGGCCGTTATCAAACTCAATCGATTTGTGCGTGTTCCCTACCGGCATAGCGTTCCACTTTCACGGCGGGCGATTTTCGCACGCGATGGTGGGCGATGCGTTTACTGCACCGCACCGGCAACTTCGATTGACCACGTGGTCCCGCGAAGTCGAGGCGGCGGACACAGCTGGGAGAACGTCGTCTCTGCCTGCCATCGTTGCAACGCTGCCAAGGCCGACAAGCATCTCAAAGATTTAGGGTGGCGCTTGAAAGCCCTTCCGCGTGAACCAGTTGGGGCAGCCTGGCGCGTCCTAGGTGCTGGTCGCACCGAGATTCGTTGGCTGCCTTACTTAGAACCCTTTGGAGTGGAAGCGGCTACTGCTTAACCTGCGCATCCTTAACTTGTGCTTTCAAGGCACGAGCCATCGCATCTCGGTTTTCCGAAACGATGCGTCGCAAACCGCCAGGGGCCTCTTTACCAATATGCGCCAGCCATGCCTCTGTTGCATCCAGAGTCGATTGAGCCACAACATATGTTGGGTATAGACCAACCACGATATTGGAAGCCATCTCGTAGGTCTCTGAATTCCAAACCTCAAGAATGATGTCGAAATAGCGCTCGACGTAAGGCACGAGGAGTTCGCGCTGCGAAGGACGTTGGAATCCGCGAATGGTCGAAAGTTGAATGTGGTTACTCAACTTCTCTTTAGTTGCAGCTTCAAATGCACGTGCTTTTGCTTCCGCCGTTGGGAAAGCGGCGCGCGCTAGCGCGGCTGAACGAAGGCCATTTGCGGTGTTGTCCTGCGCAAGTTCTGCTTCGACATCTTCGATAGTTGCGAGGCCTCGCTCCACGAGGGCATTGAGGAAATGCCAACGAAGATCGGCATCCACAACCAAGCCCTTGACCTCACCGTTGAGCATCCTGCGAATGCGAGCACCTTGTTCGGGAGTGCTTGCCGAACTTGCAAGTGCGCGGGAGTAGGAAAGCTGAAGATCGCTTCCAGCTTCGGCTCTATTCAGAAGTGACTCAATGCCATTTGCGAGTTGAACGCGCAGTCCTTGGCGGTGTGATTCTGCGGCAAAAAGTTCTACCGCGGTCTCGAGTTGTGTCAGGGTCATTCCAACTACTGCCACATCTGGCTCACCAGCAAGTGCGTTGATCGCCATGGGGACATAATCGCTGGCAGCAAGTTCGCCATCGCGGAGCATGTCCCATGCAGCCGACCAACAGAGCGCGCGGCTTAAGGGATCCTGGATAACGCCGAGGTGGTTCTTGAGAGTCTCGACTGATCGCTCATCAAAGCGAATCTTTCCGTAGGAGAGATCTTGATCATTGATGAGTACGAGGTCGGCTAACTCCTCACCCGAAAGTTCGGGTACGGAAGTCGAGGCGCCGAAAACATCAAGTTCAACGGCCCTTCGACGAACAAGGGCGCCATCTCTTAGGTCATACAGACCAATAGCCATGCGGTGTGGACGAAGCTCGGTGGATCCCACTGGCATCAAGGGAGCTTCCTGGAGGATAGAGACCGAGGAGTAATTCTCTCCGGAAATTTCTAACGCAGGACGGAAGGTGTTTACTCCCGCGGTCTTGAGCCACGTCGCAATCCACGGGGTCATATCGCGACCGCTGGATGCCTCTAACTCGACGACTAGATCGTTGAGAGTTGTATTTCCCCACGCGTGCTTTGCGAAGTACTTGCGCAGTCCTTCAACGAATTCATTCTTTCCAACGTAGGAAACCATCTGCTGCAAGACGGATGCACCCTTTGCATAGGTAATTCCATCAAAGTTGGTTCGTACTGCTTCCATATCGTGCATATCAACAACAATGGGGTGCGTTGATGAAAGTTGGTCTTGACGGTAGGCCCAGTTCTTTCTTTCGGCATTGAAGACGGTCCAAGAATTGGTAAAACGTGTCGCCTTCTCAAGCGTGTAGTACGAAGCCCACTCGGCGAATGACTCATTGAGCCAGAGGTCATCCCACCATGTCATAGTGACGAGATCGCCGAACCACATGTGTGCCATTTCGTGAAGAATGACGTTGGCGCGCCAGTTGTAGTTCTTGTCGGTCACCTTGCTGCGGAAGACGAAGTAATCTTCTGCGAAAGTCACGCAACCAACATTCTCCATCGCGCCGGCATTGAATTCGGCGACCGCTAGTTGGTCGTATTTATCAAAGGGATATGCCAGGCCAAACTCCTTCTCGTAGAAGGCGAAGCCTTGCTTGGTGATCTTGAAGATTTCATCCGAGTCCATATGGGGAGCAAGTGACTTACGGCAGAAGAGGCCAAGCGGAACTGTCTTCTCTCCAACGTAAACATCATCAACCCGGTGGTACGAACCCGCGACTACGGCAGTCAGGTAAGTGGAAATCACGGGTGTGGTTGTAAAGACCCAGCGCTTTTTCTGGTCTCCGACCTCGGTTACCGATTCGATTGGGTTATTTGAAATTACTTCCCAGTGCGCCGGGACAAGAGTTGTAATTGAGAAGGTGGCTTTGAGGTCTGGTTGGTCAAAACATGGAAATGTTCGTCGCGCATCCGCCGTCTCGTGCTGGCTGTAGAGGTAGACCTCGCCATCGGCAGGGTCGACGAAGCGATGTAGACCTTCTCCGGATTTTGAATAGATTGCCTCAACGCTCAAAACTAATTCGTTCTCAGCGGCAACTGCAGGAATAAGGATCGACTCTCCGTCGTAATCAGAAACATCAAGCAACTTGCCATTGAGAGTCGCGGATATGACACTCTTACCGACCGCATCAACAAAAGTCGGGGAGCCAGGCTTTAAGCCAGAGAACTTGATCACGGCATTTGATGTGAAAGTTTCAGTCCCCGAAGTCAGATCCAGATCGATGACATAACTATGGACCTTGATAACGCTGGCGCGCTCTTTGGCTTCGGCTCGGGTGAGGTTGACTCCTGGCACGTTGCACTCCTTATAGGCGTTGACGGTGATTACGTTGTTCTATCCAATCATGAAAGGCTGGGGTCGTGGACACCCCGACGATCAAGAGTTTCAAGCTCCGCGGAACTCGCATAACCGCTGCCCAAGAGGCGGCACGAGAGCGTTTGTGGGCGGTTTACGGCGTTGATTTCATTCCAGAGAGGTTGACTCTCGCATCCCTCTTCCCTACCGCCCAAAAGGTCGTGGTCGAGATCGGATTTGGAATGGGCGAGGCGACTATTGAAGTCGCAAAAGGGTTTCCGGAGACCGGGTTCCTTGCGGTCGATGTGCACCAACCAGGCATTGGGAAATTATTGGCATTGATTGAAGAATCTGGACTAACCAATGTCCGTGTGATGGATGAGGATGCGCACCTGATTCTTGGATCCATGATTGATAATGAATCCCTAGACGGCATCCATCTCTTTTTCCCCGATCCTTGGCCCAAAACTCGCCATCACAAACGTCGGATCGTGAACGAGCAATTCATTTCTCTGATTCACTCCAAATTGCAACCAGGTGGAACATTTCACGTTGCCACTGATTGGCATCCCTACGCGGAGTGGATAAAGGATTGCTTGGCAAATTCAAATTTATTTGTTGGAGGAGAGGTAGACCGACCGGAATGGCGTCCGATCACTAGATTTGAAGGTCAAGGAATTCGCAAAGCACATCGGGTTGCGGATCTGATTTACAAAAAAATTTAGACGATGCCTTCGTTTTCATAGTCAGCGATCTGACCAATGCGACGCATATGTCGCTCATCTCCGCTAAAAGGTGTCGCAATGAAGGTGTCGATGAGTTCTTTGCAGACCTCAGGGGAGTGCATCCGTCCGCCGATGGAGATGACATTTGCGTTGTTATGTTCGCGTGCGAGTTTGGCAATTTCATTGCTCCAGACAAGTGCTGCGCGAATTCCCTTGACCTTATTTGCGGCCATTTGTTCGCCATTACCGGAACCGCCAAGGACGATTCCGAGTGATTCAGGATCTGCTGCAGTCGCTTGAGCCGCTGGTATGCAGAAGACGGGGTAGTCATCCATCGGGTCATATTCAAAGGGTCCATGATCGGTGACTTCGTGGCCACTGTCTTTCAAGTGGTCGATCAAGATTGCTTTTAATTCAAGCCCTGCATGGTCGCTACCGATGTGAATGCGCATGGCGGAAGTCTCTCATGAACCCTGCGGGGCAAAGCAAAAACCCGCCACTGCCAGGAGTGACGGGTTTTGCTGACCTTTATTCCGCTTTGGAAGTGCTAGTTACGAAAACCCATTCCGTGAGTTGAGAATCTAGTTCCCATTCCCATGCTCCGACCATCATTGTCGTTATCGCCGAATCCACGGCCCATACCTATTCCGACACCGATCCCAGTATGCATTCCGCCATACATTCCGCTATGCATTCCACCAGTGCGATTTACCATCGCGGTGACGTTAGCGGTCAGATTGGTTTTAAAATCGGCTGCCTGAGCAGCAGTGATTTTCCCTGCAGTGACAGCGGCATCGATCCTTGCAGTCGCTTCAGCCACGAGAGCCGAAATGAGAGCACTGGTCTTTGCACCTGCGATTGTTGCGAGTGAATCACCGGCAGCTAAGCGTGTCTGCAAAGTAGCAACAGAGATACCAAGCGTGTCTGCGATCAGTTGCTGATGCGTTGCACGATCTGAAACACCGTCATTTTGATTGGCGGCACGAGCAGCGGTGATCGCAGCGGTGATCGCGTCAACCTGTGCCTGCGTCAGAGTGCCCTTTGCCACAAGTCCCTTAAGTACGGTTGCAAGTTCATCGTTTGCGTAGCCACTTCCACGCATTCCGACGTTCATGCCACCTGGGAAACCGATGGAGTTGGAGATGGCGGATTTGACCTTGATTGAATTCCGATTTTGTGAGGCGGTAGCGAAACCTACAGTTCCCAGCGTTAGTGCTGCACTAGTTATCGCGACTGTGATTACCTTCTTTTTTGATGACATTTTCTTACCCTGCTTTCCGTCCCCTAGAGGATTTCTGCCAACGACCCTTCGTCATCGACTACCCCTAGATAACTCCCGCATCCTGAAGAAGTTGGTCGGAAATCCTTAGAACCCCGTTAGAGTTTTCCAGCGTGAGAGCCAGCACCGAGTACTGCGTTCACGCTCAGATAGGGCAACCCTTACCCTTCCAGCGAGTCATGTCGGGGGATTCCTGATTGTTTGCTGATAACGCTGCGTTAAAACTTGGTGACCGTGTGTGAATCTTCCCGGAGAGCGGTACATGAGGAACTCTAGAAACATATTCGCACGCACTCTCATTCTGGTCATCCTTATCAACGCATTAACAATTCCGCCTACATATGCCGGACCACGACGCGAACTTGTCCGTCTTTTCATGGCGGGACGAGTTTCAACAGCTGTCCCTAACACGATTTTGAACGGAATTACTCCGCCACGAAGTTCGATTGGAATCAACGGCGACTTCTATATAGATATGAAAGCCCTTGTTTTGTATGGTCCAAAAAGTAAATCACGTTGGCTCAATCCCATTAGTTTGCGAGGACCGCAAGGAACCCCGGGAGCAAAAGGAGCTAATGGAACTAACGGCGTTGATGGAAAGAATTCAACGAGCGTAGGTCAGATTGGTCCGCAGGGGATCGCTGGACCAATCGGACCTCGCGGCGAGGCGGGAATCGCTGGTGCGGCGGGACCGGCTGGCGCAGGTGGTGCGATGGGACCGATGGGCCCAGCGGGTGCAGCAGGCTCTCCTGGTGCAAATGGAACAGTGGGTCCCGCGGGTCCTGCGGGCGCACAAGGATCACCTGGAGCAAATGGTGCACCTGGTTCTGCAGGAGCATCTGGCGGAATAGGCCTCGCTGGTGCAACTGGTGCAACTGGCGCAACGGGGGCAGCAGGACCATCGCGTGTTTATGTCATTTCTATTCCTGCATGGACCTTGTCAACGGCAACGGGGGGAACAAGCGCGGACTCTCTTTCATTTGGAACCTTGGCAGCGCAGAATTCTTACCATTACTCAATCATTTTGCATGGAGTAACTCCGGTGACAAATGCTTACTTCGGACTATCAATGAAAGTTGGCCCACTTGCTACAACCACTTTGTATGAGTCCGCAATAACTGAAAACCGTGCTTACATCGGTGCTGCCTTTGTGCATCGATATACATTCATAATTCAAGGAACAATTGTTGTCGGCTCATCCGATACCTGGCTGAAAGTGAGTGTCACAGACGGTGCCGGCGTCACTTCAGGTGTTGACAGCATGTCAATATCCGGCCAAGCGATTTTTCAGCAAGTCGGTCAAGTCAACTAACTGCATAGATTCAATTCAAAAGGACTCTCACCCATTCGTGGAGTACTATGGATTTGTACCCGCCACCCGAAAGGAGCGATAAGTGATCCGCTACATAATCGGAGCCGTAGTTGTCGCATTTATTGGCGTTCTGGCCTATGCCGGACTCACCGGCAAGGTGAAAATGGATGATGGGTGCTGTGCCCCCAATGATCCGAGTAAAGATTTGAGGATGCGGGACTCCTAAATGGACTTCTTCTCTTTTATGCTTCGTCGATGAATTCGTATTCAATATCAAAGGATTGCGGATCGGCTTCAAACCAGAAGGCAATTGCCTCGCGAGTCATTTCTTCGACGGTATCTCGAGAGAGAGCTTGACTGTAGAGCCCGCTAATTTCAGGAACTGATATTGCCCAATACGCGCCAGATTTCTGAACGAGTGCTCTGTATGTGGTCTTAATCATCTGCTCCACCATTTCGCACCTAACTCTTTCTCTAAGTGTTTCATGATCGACTTGGCTGTCAACTCATCGATGTCGCGGTGTCTAGGAATTTGTACCTGGGTGTCACGGAGAGTGAATATGGAGTGGTTGCCACCCTCGCGAGTCATTACCCACGTAATCCAACGTCTGAGGCGGCCTGAGAGATCATCCTAAGGAGGTCAACGCGTTTCATTGCGCAATTAGAGGTGCGCTACCTGACAGAAATAAGTAGTCTAGAAAATCATGCGGACAAGACGTTGCGATGGAAAAACGAGAAGGATCAATGTCGCTGAATTGGAATTGGCGCACTCAAACCGCTTGTGAAACTGTCACCTGAATCGCGCTGGGAAAGTTGGAGAGTAAATCATGCCAAAACCGTGAAAAATGGTGTTTTTCCATGGATTTTCACGATTATGTTGACAAAACCGTGAAAAGAACTATGCTCATTGCATATGGCAAAGAAACTGGCTGTTTTTAATAAAATCAACGCCTTAAGAGAAAGATATTACAAGGCAGCTATCGGCAAAGATGCCCTGATCAGACTTATCTCTGAATCTGAGGTCGCCGAGCAGGTATATAACTCAAACGCTATTGAGAACAGCACGCTGTCCCTTGAAGAGACGGAGAAAATACTTCTTCAGATTGATCTTGACCGATTTATCAGCGAACGAGAAATATTTGAAGCGAAAAATCTTGCGCGAGTAGTGTCCTACATAGACAAGAGAGCCAAAGAACAAGAGTTGACGCTCGACGGCATACTATCGCTTCACAAAATGCTCATCTCCAATATTCGCGACGATATCGCCGGAAGATTTAGAGTTGGCGATGAATATGTCCGCGTGGGGAGCCACATTGCTCCCGCGCCAAAGGAAATCTTGGAACGACTTGAAAAAATGCTCGCAGAATATAATGCCAGCAGTTACGAGAGTGTTATCAAGCGTATTGCAAGGTTGCATCTTGCGTTTGAATATACGCATCCATTTGTAGACGGTAACGGCCGCATTGGGCGCGTACTTAATAATTACTTGCTCATACGGGAAGGTTTTGTGCCGATCAACATTAAATTTGTTGATAGAAAAAAATATTACGATGCGTTCAAAGAATTCGATGAGCAAGGAGAAACTTCTATTATGGAAGAGATCGTCGGCAGAGCATTGACGAATAGTTATCATAAACGGCTGGCATATTTGGAAGGAAAGAAGATTATCACTCTTGCCGAGTATGGAAAGAGCAATAAGATTTCGCACTCAAACCTCATCAACAAGGCTACTCGACAGACGATTGAAGCTTTTTTAGAAAAAAATGTGTGGAAGATCGGGGAAGAGCCTTTGAATGGCCCTGAGAAACTAAAATGAATTATGAAAATAACCGGTACCAGATTTCTGAATAATTGCTCTGTATGCGGTCTTAATCATCTGCTCCACCATTTCGCACCTAACTCTTTCTCTAAGTGTTTCATGATCGCTTTTGCTGCCGACTCATCGATATCGCGGTGTCTAGGTATTTGAACCGGTGTGTCACGGAGAGTAATTACGTTAGCCAAAGTGACGTTCCGCGCATCTCGTTGGAATAGGCGTTTTGGGGAGAAGAATTATTGCTCCAGTGGCAGAAGAGGACAATGAGTCCGCGCTTCGCGAGGCAGCCCTTGTGGCTCTGACTGAAAAGGAATTTCTTGAGAAATATGATGGTTCGCCCATCCCAGCCGAAAAAATTGCTCACAACGTTCTCGAGCAAATGGGCGTGCCGTTGGCGGCAACTAAGAGGATGAAACTCACATTGTGGCGGGACCGGTGGAGCGCAACCGGAAGAAAAAATGCAGGATGAAGGTGGAAATGAACACGGAATCTTGAACCAGCATGTTCTCATCGAAATCGGTGCGGCGATGGCCTTGTATGGCGACAATGAAAGTGCTGAAAGCTTTGAATCAATTCAAGGCAGGTGCCAAATAGACGTGATGTATGAATGGAAACAATTCGGATTTCTCATTAAGTTAAATCTTGGAATCGATGGATTTAAGCGTTATGACACCTGATCCGCGACCGAAGCGTGGTCTCAAAAAGAAGCGAATGGTCAGCCATGAAGAAATTGAACACCGCACCAAGCGCTCTTCTGAAGACATTCACGAAATTGCCTACTTTGAACGACACAAAGATGACGACCCTGATTGCCACATGCCAGCTAGAGATTTTTTGAGCAATGAATGTCCGCCTAACGTTCGAATCAAGCTCCAGAACATTCTTATTGCCGTCGCGAAAGCACCCCCAAAGAAGTTTGCTGGTGGTGGTGCTTGGGAGGCAATGAGCGGTGATATGAATGGCTGGTTTGAGGTGCGGGTGGATGGCCCACCAAGCCGGACTCATTTCCGATTATTTTGTCTTATCGATTATGACGCTATTGGCGAGTCCGAACCGCTACTGGTCGTAGTGACGGGAATGAAGAAGAGATTTCGAACTACTTTCAATTCTTCGGATTATGCAAAAGTTAGGATTCTTGGAGACGAGTATTTGAAACGAAATCCCCGATCGACTGCCTAACTAGATCGAGAGAGCTTGAGTTTCATCTTTTTGGTTAGTCTTCTTGATCTCTTTGGATGTTGAGATTTTTCTAGCAGAGATAATTTCATGCGAGAGTACTTTTGAAATCTGTGCGCGTTGCTCAGGAGACAATGGTTCTAGTGTGACGCGCATCCCCAAGGCTGCGGCCACTTCCGTCAAAGTACTTAACGTGGGATTTATCGGTCCTTTTGCGAAAAAACGCCTAACGTTTGAAGCTTCGGATCCAAGTTTCCGGGCTATTTCAGCCTTCGTAATGCCCTTTTCAAGTCTGGCCTCATCTAGTTGGTTAATCAGGGCGTCGACTGTAGAAATTCGAAGTGACTCTAAAAGGAATGTGCGAAGGTATTCGGGATCCTCCAGATCCTTTGCCAAGTCATCCCAGAACACACTTTGCTTAGTCCTCATAGTGAGCCTCTCTCTTGCTCTACAGGCCGAAACTGTATCAATTATGATACACTTCCACAAGTATCATGGTTGGCTTGTGTAATGCGGTCAGTCTTAGGTGCTTATTCTGAAATTGGGTTTGGCATTTAAGGGCTCTGGATTGTCATATCTACGCCAGAAAATTCAAGCGAAAGTTTTGATTTCTTACGTTAACTAATTACAAGCCCTAGAGCCGTTAGATTCATCAAACAAATTTTACATTTGAGCGAGCGCCAACTTGAAAGAGTGGAGCGGGTGACCGGGATCGAACCGGCATGGCCAGCTTGGAAGGCTGGGGCTCTACCATTGAGCTACACCCGCATAATTGTCCAGAAGCCTGGTTGGCTCCCGTTCAGGGGATAACGATAACGGTAAGCGGAGGTCATTTTCTCCTCTAGACTTCCCACTTACGCCACGGGGCGTAGCGTAGTGGCTAGCGCGCCTGCTTTGGGAGCAGGAGACCGAGAGTTCGAATCTCTCCGCCCCGACCAGAAATTTCGGTCCATTCACCCATACTTGGCGAAAGCAAGGAGTTCCACGTGAAAAGCACGGTCGAGGCCCTATCTCCTACCCGTGTAAGACTCACGATCGATCTGACCTTTGATGAACTATCGGGTCATGTCACAGAGGCTTACAAGAAGATTTCATCCCAGGTCAATGTTCCTGGCTTTCGTAAGGGCAAAGTCCCGCCAGCCATGATTGATCAGCGCGTGGGTCGTGGAACTGTCTTGGATGAGGCCATCAACATGGCTCTTCCCGACTTCTACTCACAAGCCGCCCGCGAGCACGAAGTGCTGACGCTTGGTCGGCCAGAGGTTGATATCAAGGAATTCGTTGACAAAGAGAAGTTGTCATTCACCGTCGAAGTCAACGTTCGTCCAGAGATTAAATTGCCAGATTTTTCAACAATAACAATTAACGTCGATGATGTTGAAGTAACAGATGCTGATATTGATGAGCAAGTTGAGTCACTTCGCACTCGTTTTGGAACACTCAACACTGTGGAGCGTTCTGCAGCGGTTGGCGATTTCGTAACCATTGATCTTGTTGCTCGCATCGGTGGCGAAGAAGTTGAAGGCGGATCTGCATCCGGAATGTCCTATGAAGTCGGCTCCAATCGAATGATTGACGGACTCGACGAAGCTCTCGTAGGTGTCAAAGCTGGGGATGGAAAAGTTTTTGAAACACAACTCGTGGGCCAAGAAGAGGGCGAAAAGGGAGAAGTTGAAGTCACTGTGCAGACGGTAAAAGAGCGCGAACTCCCACCTCTGGATGATGCCTTCGCTGCGCTCGCAAGCGAGTTCGATACCTTGGCGCAATTACGCGCAGATTTTGCAGAGCGCTTAGCCAAAGTCAAGAAGATGGAACAAGGTGCACAAGCACGCGATCGTCTCGTTGAGAAGTTGCTCGCTGAGATCGAGATTCCAGTTCCGGAAGAATTTGTAACTGCTGAAGTAAACGATCATCTCCAGAGCGAAAGCCGCACGGAAGACGAAGCCCATCGTGCCGAAGTTACGGAGCAAGTTATTTCTTCACTCAAGTCTGACTTCTTGTTGGACGCAGTCGTTAAAGCTGAAGCCGTAGAGGTAACTGAGATTGAATTGACGGAGTACTTAGTCCGCGCTTCCCAACGCTATGGAATGGCCCCTGAGCAATTCGCTCAAGAACTCTCCAAGGCTGGTCAAATCAGCCAACTCGTTGCCGAGGTCGGTCGTGCGAAAGCCCTTGCCACTGTTTTGAGCCGCGTATTGGTGATTGATGCTTCTGGAAATGCTGTCGACTTAGAGGCGATGCGCCCACTAGCCGACGCCACGGAATCTAACGCACCAGAATCTGAGTAATCAGGGGAGTCACCACTCCGCTATAAGCGAACAAGCACGCTCAAAAGGTGGAATCGGGAAGTATTTGCTCATCCATGTGGTTAGGGTCATTACAGGAAGATTCAACAAGGAGGATGTCCGTGGATTTAATTAGCACCCATTTGCCAGCGGCGGAGATTATTGCTCGCGCCCCTCAATCAGGCTCGGGTGGCCTCGATGACCAGGTCTATAACCGTTTGCTCAAGGAGCGCATTATTTTCCTTGGCTCTGTTGTAGAAGATTCCATGGCCAACGCCATCTGCGCACAGATCCTTCTCCTTGCTGCCGAAGATCCAGAGAAAGACATCTACCTCTACATCAACTCACCTGGTGGTTCTGTCACCGCCGGTATGGCGATCTACGACACCATGCAATATGTCAATAATGACGTCGCCACAGTAGGAATGGGTCTCGCTGCATCGATGGGTCAATTCTTGCTCTGTGCAGGCGCCGCCGGAAAGCGCTACGCGACACCACATGCGCGCATCATGATGCATCAACCTTCAAGTGGCATTGGCGGAACAGCAACCGATATCAAGATTCAGGCCGAACAAATTGGTTTTACCAAAAGGAAGATGGCCGAGTTGATTGCCTTCCACACTGGCCAGAGCCTGGAGACAATCACCGCAGATTCGGATCGTGATCGTTGGTTTAATGCAGAAGAAGCGAAGGAATACGGATTTGTTGATCACGTTGTTCGTTCCGCTGTACAAGTTTCGGGTCGTGGAGGCACCGCATGATGAGTCAATTTGATCGAGTCAACGAAATCACCAACCGTTATGTTCTTCCTACCATTGAAGAGCGCACGAGTTACGGTTACAAGCGCCTTGACCCGTATACAAAGCTTTTTGAAGAGCGCATCATCTTTCTAGGCCAAGCAATTGATGACACGGTCGCAAACGATGTCATGGCGCAGCTTCTGACTCTTGAGTCAATGGATCCTGATCGCGACATCATGATCTACATCAACTCACCCGGAGGATCATTCACTGCGCTAACGGCGATATACGACACCATGCAGTTCGTACGCCCCGACATTATGACCATCTGTCTCGGTCAAGCAGCATCTGCTGCGGCAGTTCTGCTCGCAGGGGGATCCAAAGGCAAGCGAATGGCCCTTGAGCACTCGCGAATTTTGATTCACCAACCTTCTAGCGAAGGTGGGGGACAAGCGTCCGATATCGAGATTCAGGCGCGCGAAGTCATGCGGATGCGCGTTCTGCTTGAGGAATTGATCGTTCGCCATTCCACTCGTTCGGCAGAGCAGATCGCTCTAGATATCGAGCGTGACAAGATTCTCACGGCGAGTGAAGCGGTCGAATACGGGTTGATCGATCAAGTACTGGCTAGCCGTAAGGCAAAGCCCACTCACTAATTAGCGATTTAATCGCTATAAAGGTTATGCAATCGTTATTTATAAGGAAACGTTTACATCCGGTATGTCTAGTCATGTCCTTGCTATTAACACGTGACTACCGCCACACTTAGCGTTTCCGATTTTTCTGAGGTAGGGGTAATTTTTTGTGGCTTTAATCACGCCTGGAAGCATATTTTCCTACGCGGGCTATAGAAATCTCTGGCTATCTAATTTATTCGTGACGATAGGTGCATCCGCTTTTCCTATTGCACTTGCGGTCACGGTTCTTGATGCCGGCGGAACCACAACGACACTTGGATTAATTTTGGCATCACGAGTTTTGTCCTCCGTCATTCTTGCGCCAGTTGGTGGAGTGTGGGCAGATCGTCTGCCACGTAAGTTCGTGATGATTGGCGCGGATCTTTATCGCGCCGCTCTCATGATTGGTCTGGTTTTCATATCGACTCCCGATGTTCCGCCCTGGGCACTTGCTGCACTCGTTTTTGCAATGGGCGCGGGCGAGGCTTTTGGTTTCCCCGCATCTGGTGCGATTCTTCCGAGCATTCTGCCATCGGAAAAACTTCCTGCGGGAAATGTTTTGCGTAGTCTCGGAGTTCGTATCGCCCAAGTTGTTGGACCTGGCATTGGCGGATTCTCTGTCGCAGTTATTGGGGGTCGCATGACATTCGCCGTGACGGCGGCCTTCTTCGTTATTGGAACTGTATTGCTCTTTAGGATCGACGAAAAACCACGGACCGTGGTTGATGTTCAACCCACCTTCCTTACTGATTTACGTGAAGGACTCAAGACTGTTTGGGATACGCCCTGGGTCGCTGCGTGCATTGCGATGTCTACGTTGCAACTGATGGTCGTACTTGCAAGCGAGAATGTTCTCTTGCCCGTCATTACACGGCGCGAGTTTCATACCAATACTGTTTTCGCTGTTGCCGCCGCGATGTTCAGCATTGGTGGTTCGATCTCTGCTCTCATCGCGATGCGTTACAAAGCTAAACATCCTGGATTGATCGCTGTCGTTATCTGGGGATTTTTCGCATTTGCACCGCTCGTACTGGCATTTCCAGAGTCGAAGACTTTCGTGATTGTGGGTTACTTGATTGCGGGTATCTCGATTGGACCCTGGGAGGCGTATTGGAGTTCGGCGATTCAGCGGGAGATTCCACAAGAATTGCAGGGTCGGGTTTTTAGCGTGGATTACATGGGATCGGTCGGACTTATGCCCCTGGGAATGGCCCTGGTGGGTCCAGTGACTCACGTCTTTGGGGAGAGACCCTTTCTTATCGGGGCGATTGTTTTCCACTTGCTGGTCTGCGGTCTTGTTCTCCTCGTCCCAGGAGTAATCGATCTTCACACCCCAAAAAAGTCAGATTCTTCTCAGGGCGAACAGTTAAAGGCATAATCAGCAAGCGAACTCAGCCCTCCTGAACCTACCCTTGGCTCGTGCCCAACTTCCCTGTTTGTGGGCATAGAGGAGTGTCATGACCCGTATCGGTGAGACCAGCGATCTGCTTAAGTGTTCTTTCTGCGGCAAGACCCAGAAGCAGGTAAAGAAACTCATTGCCGGACCTGGCGTCTACATCTGCGATGAGTGCATAGACCTTTGTAATGAAATCATTGTTGAAGAATTATCCGAAGCCAACACGCTCGGTCTGCAGGATCTCCCAAAGCCTTTGGAAATTTATGACTTCCTTGATCAGTATGTCATCGGTCAAGATCGCGCAAAGAAATCTCTCTCTGTCGCCGTTTACAACCATTACAAGCGAGTTCAAAGTGGTGATACAAAACGCGAAGACTCAGTCGAATTATCCAAGAGCAATATTCTCCTCCTAGGTCCAACCGGATGCGGAAAGACACTGCTTGCCCAGACTCTTGCGCGGATGCTTAATGTGCCCTTCGCAATTGCTGATGCGACCGCTCTTACCGAAGCTGGCTACGTAGGTGAGGATGTTGAGAACATTCTCCTCAAACTTATACAAGCCGCTGATTATGATGTGAAGAAAGCCGAAACCGGAATCATCTACATTGATGAAATCGACAAGGTCGCTCGCAAGGCAGAAAATCCTTCGATCACCCGTGATGTTTCTGGCGAAGGTGTCCAGCAGGCGTTACTTAAGATTTTGGAAGGAACGGTCGCATCTGTTCCTCCTCAAGGGGGACGAAAGCACCCACATCAAGAATTCATTCAGATCGATACCACCAACGTCCTCTTCATCGTTGGCGGCGCGTTCTCGGGACTTGAAAAGATCATCGAGGGTCGTAAGGGTGCCGCAGGGGTCGGTTTCAATGCCGTCTTGCAGACCGAAGCCGATCGCGATCGCCAGGACATCTTCGCCGACGTTATGCCGGAGGATCTCCTTAAGTTTGGAATGATCCCAGAATTTATCGGCCGACTGCCGATTGTTACCAGTGTTGAAAAACTTGACAAATCCGCGCTCATGCAGATTTTGACTGAGCCGAAGAATGCACTGGTCAAGCAGTATGTGCGTCTCTTCGAACTAGATGATGTTGCACTTGAATTTACCCCGGAGGCTCTCGAAGCGATCGCCAAACTCGCCCTCAAGCGAGGCACCGGCGCCCGCGGACTGCGGGCAATCATGGAGTCGGTACTTCTTACGGTCATGTACGACGTTCCAAGCCGTACCGATGTTGCCAAAGTCATTGTCACTAAGGAAAGTATTGATGAAGGCACTGCCCCAACATTCATTAACCGCACGGGCGATATCCCTAAGCGGATCAACCGAGCCCAAAAGGGTCAAGAGGAGAAGAGCGCATAATCTAGACTCTCCTCTATGAGTCAGCGCGAATTGCCCTCGGTTTTTGCACCTTCTGAGATAGAAGGCCCGCTCTATCAAAAGTGGGTAGATGCGGGATATTTCACTGCGGATGTAACTTCGGATAAGCCCGCTTACACGATTGTCATTCCGCCTCCCAACGTCACCGGCGTCTTGCACATTGGCACTGCCCTTGATCACACTCTGCAAGACATCCTCATCCGTATGAAGCGCATGAAGGGCTTTACCACCCTCTGGTTGCCTGGCACAGATCACGCCGGTATCGCAACCCAGAACGTCGTTGAGAAGCAGTTGGCCGCGGAGGGACTCTCACGCCACGATCTTGGCCGCGCGGAATTTGTTAAACGCGTGTGGGATTGGAAAGCAAAATCGAGTGGCGCAATCCTCGAACAGATGCGCCGCTTTGGCGACAGTGTCGATTGGAGTCGCGAACGGTTCACGATGGATGAGGGAATGTCACGCGCGGTTCTCACTATTTTCAAGCGGCTCTACGATGCCGGTCTCATCTACCGTGCCGAGCGCATCATTAACTGGTGTCCTCGCTGCATGACCGCGCTTTCAGATATAGAAGTTGAACATAATGATGATGCTGGCGAACTAATCTCAATCCGGTACGGCGATGGTGAAAACTCCATTGTTGTAGCAACCACTCGCGCCGAGACGATGCTTGGCGATACCGCGATTGCGGTACATCCCGATGACGAGCGATATGCGCATCTCATTGGCAAGACGATTCTTTTACCATTGGTTGGACGTGAAATTCCTGTGGTTGCAGATGAACACGTTGATCCTGAATTCGGAACGGGTGCAGTCAAAGTAACTCCTGCACATGACCAGAATGACTTTGAGATTGCGCAACGCCACAATCTTGAAAGCATCGTCGTCTTGAATGCAGAAGGAGAAGTTGCTAATTCAGGAACGCGCTTTGATGGCTTAGATCGATTCGAAGCCCGCAAGGCTGTTGTGGAAGCCCTCAGGGCGGAAGGACGAATCGTTACCGAGAAGCGTCCATATATTCACGCAGTTGGACATTGCCAACGATGCGACACTGTTGTTGAGCCGCGTCTTTCCAAGCAGTGGTTTGTAAAAGTTGCTCCACTTGCCAAAGCTGCTGGCGACGCAGTTCGCAATGGGCAAGTGAAAATCGAACCTGAATCACTTGCGCCGCGTTATTTTGAGTGGGTAGACAATATGCATGACTGGTGCATATCGCGCCAACTCTGGTGGGGACACCGCATTCCAGTTTGGTACGGTCCCGAAGGAGATGTACTAGTACTCGGTCCTGATGAGAATGCGCCCGAAGGGTATGTTCAAGATCCGGATGTTTTGGATACGTGGTTCTCATCGGCTCTCTGGCCATTTTCTACGCTCGGATGGCCCGATACCACTGAAGATTTGAAGAAGTTCTATCCAACAAGCGTGTTGATCACTGGCTATGACATTCTCTTCTTCTGGGTAGTGCGAATGATGCTTTTTGGACTTTTTGCGATGGATGGGGTCCCACCATTTCGCGTGATCGCTCTTCACGGGCTCGTTCGCGATAAATTCGGCAAGAAGATGAGCCGCAGCAAGGGAAATGCAATTGACCCCCTCGAACTGATGGATACCTATGGAGCCGATGCCATCCGTTTCACCCTTGCTCGCGGCGCAAACCCAGGTGCGGACCAAGCCTTGGCGGAGGAGTGGATTGCAGGCTCGCGAAACTTCGGCACAAAACTCTGGAACGCGACTCGCTTCGCAATGATGAACGGTGCGACTGTCGAAGGCGACTTGCCTGCTTTCGATTCGCTCAACGTTTTCGATCGTTGGATCTTGAGCCGTCTCAACGAGACGATTACCGAGGTTGATGAACTACTGGAGACTTATGAATTCGCTCGCGCATGCGATCAGATTTATCATTTTGCCTGGGATGACCTATGCGACTGGTACCTCGAACTCTCCAAGGAATCATTTGCCACAGGTACTGCACACGACTCAAAGCGAGTTTTGGGATACGTTCTCGACCAACTTCTTCGTCTCATGCACCCGATCATGCCTTTTCTTACTGAGGAATTGTGGACTGCACTCACTGGAGGTGAGTCGGTAGTCATAGCTGAATGGCCAAGGCCAATAGATGATCACGTCGATCTTGTCGGCGAAAAATTAATTATCCAGGTGCAAGAAATTATTACGGAGGTTCGACGCTTCCGAAATGATCAGGCAATCAAGACAAGCCAACGGATTCCTGGTCGCTTTATTGCTCCTCAGGAATTTGCTCGATACGACGCCGCCATGCGATTTGTCCTGCGAATTGACCACCCTGAAGAAGACACTCTTTTCGTTCCGAGCGCAACTCTGGAAATCGGTGAAATGAAAGTTGAACTAGATCTATCGGGTGCCGTTGATGTTGGCGCGGAACGAAGTCGTCTTGCCAGGGATTTGGCTACTGCACAGAAGGATCGTGAGACGGCCAATGTCAAACTTTCCAATGAGAATTTCATGGCCAAGGCGCCAGCCAATGTTGTGGCGGAAATTCGAGAGCGATTGGTTAAGACGGATGCAGAGATTGATAGAATCAACGCCCAGCTCGCGAAACTTCCATCCGCATGACGAGCGGCGACGACCAAGCCCGTATTCACGCTATTGAGGTGGCGTTAGAGGCGCGTTGGCCTGAGACACGGATTGAGCCGACCCTTGAGCGGATATCAGCTCTGGTAGATCACCTTGGATCTCCACAACTGAGTTATCCGACAATCCACGTTGGCGGGACAAATGGGAAAACAACAACGGCCCGCATGATTGATTCCCTCATGGCCGCACATGGCCTTCGCACGGGTCGATTTACAAGTCCGCATTTGGAGAGTTTTCTGGAGCGGGTTGCCATCAACGGCGAACCAATCGAGCCCAAGGATTTCATTTTTGCCTACAATGATGTCGCGCCGTATATCGATTTGATGGATCAGAAATTTGAACACCCAATTTCTTTCTTTGAAGCGATGACCGCCATTGCATTCGTGGCTTTTGCAGAATGGCCGGTCGATATTGGCGTTATTGAAGTTGGAATGGGCGGGGAATGGGATGCCACCAATGTGGTGGAAGCCGCTGTCTCGGTAATTACCCCGATTGGATTCGACCACACCGCATATCTTGGGAATACGCTCACTGAAATTGCCAAGACAAAAGGTGGAATCATCAAGCCTGGTTCATCCGTCATTCTTGCCAGGCAAGAACCAGAGGCAGCAGTCGAATTGATGCGCCGAGTTGCTGAAGTTGAAGCCATCGTTGCCCGTGAAGGCGTGGAGTATTCCCTTGAGAGTCGGGCGATCGCCGTCGGAGGTCAATTAATCAGTATTAATGGCTTAGGTCGGCGGTATGACGATATTTTCCTGCCGTTGCATGGCAAGCACCAAGGGGCCAATGCGGCCACTGCCCTGGCCGCAGTCGAGGCGTTCTTTGGCGGAGAAGAATTAGTTCTCGAATCAGTGCAGGAAGGATTCGCTGCCGTTACTTCTCCAGGAAGATGCGAAATTGTTCATAGCGATCCGACAGTCATATTGGATGCGGCACATAATCCTCACGGAGCAAAGGCGATTGCCGAAACTCTCGAAACCGAATTTACCTTTGATGAAATTATTGGAATATTCGCGGCCTTCGCGGATAAAGACGTCGAAGGAATTCTCACCGAACTTGAACCTGTGTTGAGTTCAATTATTGTTACCGCGAGCGAGTCATCACGTGCAATGCCGGTGGGGGAAGTAGACAGAATCGCGACGAGAATTTTCGGAGCCGATCGAGTGGTGAAAGTCGATCACTTGGAGGAGGCAATCAAGCGCGCCATAACTGATGCACGTCGCCCACTTAGCGATGACTCAATTGGAATCGTCATTACCGGTTCTGTTGTAACAGTCGGACAGGCTCGGGCAATTCTCAAGCGGCTCTCAAGAGATTGATCCGGATGTGAAAGTTTTAGGGTCTGCGGTACTCGCCATGGAAGTGATGGTGATGGGTTTTGCAGTTCTTCTCGCCTCGAAAAATGAGAGCGGCGGACTCTTGATCCTCGGGGGAGTCATTGCCTTTCTCCTTATTATCGCGGCGGGGATGCTCCGGAAGCGTTCGGGTTGGATTCTTGGGTCGATTCTTCAAGTAGCCATGATTGCCTACGGGTTCGTCGTGACCCCCCTATTTTTTCTGGGAGCACTTTTTGGTGGCCTCTGGGTCGCGGCGATTGTGGTCGGTCGCAAGGGGGAGGCGGCCCGAGCCGCCCTTTTGAAGGCGGGCGAGAGCGCGGGTCACAAGAGTCAATAGACCGATTAGACTCTCGGGGTGAGCCCAGAGAGAGTGTTAGAGAGAACATTAGTATTGGTAAAGCCCGATGGCGTACGCCGTGGTCTGGTTGGCGAGGTCATCGCACGGATCGAAACCAAAGGTTACTCAATTTCTGCTCTAAAGATGATGAATGCAGACCGCGCAACACTCGAACGTCATTATGCAGAGCACGCAAGCAAACCATTTTTCGAACCACTTGTTGAATTCATGCTCTCGGGTCCGATCGTGGCAATGATTGCTGAAGGCAATCGCGTCATTGAGGGATTCAGATCTCTCGCGGGTGCGACTGATCCGACTGTTGCCGCTCCCGGAACAATCCGCGGAGACCTGGCTCGCGATCAGGGTACAAAAGTTGTTCAGAACCTTGTTCACGGATCTGATTCGGTCGAGTCGGCCGAACGCGAAATAAAGATTTTCTTTGGTGGATTTACCGGAACAGCTGAGAGGAATACATGAGCAACAGAATGTCATTTATTGGTCGCGATATGGCCATCGACTTGGGGACCGCAAATACCCTCGTTTATGTGCGTGGACGCGGCATTGTCCTCAACGAGCCAAGCGTTGTAGCCGTCAATCAAGATACCGGCGCGATTCTTGCCGTTGGCCATGAAGCCAAGAAGATGATTGGTCGTACCCCAGGAAATATTGTGGCAATCCGCCCACTCAAGGATGGCGTTATTGCAGACTTCGATACAACAGAGCGGATGCTCCGTTACTTCATCCAGAAAGTACATCGCCGGCGCTACCTCGCCAAGCCGCGTATCGTCGTCTGTGTACCGTCGGGTATCACTGGCGTAGAGCAACGTGCGGTTAAGGATGCGGGTTATGCCGCAGGTGCTCGTAAGGTTTACATCATCGAAGAACCAATGGCAGCGGCAATCGGTGCTGGCCTTCCTATTCACGAGCCAACCGGCAACATGGTCGTCGATATCGGAGGCGGTACGACTGAGGTCGCGGTCATCTCGTTGGGTGGAATTGTCACGGCTCAGTCCATCCGAGTCGGTGGAGACGAGCTTGACCAAGCCATCATCAACTGGGTTAAACGCGAATTCTCACTTCTTTTGGGAGAGCGCACCGCCGAGGAAATAAAGATGGCTATTGGCTCGGCCTACCCAATTCAAGGCGAACCAGATGCAGAAATTCGTGGTCGCGATTTAGCGACTGGATTACCAAAAACCATTGTCGTCACGGCTGCTGAAATCCGAAAAGCAATAGAAGAGCCGGTCAACGCAATCGTCAATGCAGTCAAGAGCACTCTCGATAAAACCCCACCTGAGTTATCTAGCGATCTCATGGACCGCGGCATTGTTCTTACTGGCGGTGGGGCCCTTCTTCGCGGACTTGATGAGCGTCTACGACGCGAAACAGGAATGCCGATTCACATCGCAGATCGTCCTCTTGATGCAGTTGTAGAGGGCACCGGGAAATGTATCGAAGAATTTGAGGCTTTAGAGAAAGTCTTGATTTCCGAACCTCGTCGATAGGTAATCTGTCATGCGATATGGCGGCGACAATAGAAGTCGCCTGTTGCTGGTGACTTTGATTGTCACCTCCCTCTTTCTGATTACTCTGGATATGAGGGGTGTGCAACTCATATCCGGTCTGCGTCAAGGAACTCAGAGCGTTCTGGGTCCCTTCCAACGGGCCGCGAGCACAGCCCTAACTCCACTCGGTAATTTCTTCTCTGATGTCGCACACCTTGGTCGCACTCGTACGCAACTCGCGAGCCTTGTAGATCAGAATGCAAAACTTCGGAAAAGCCTGATCGATCTTAAAGGTACTGATGCGCAGATAAAGCAACTCAAATCGATTCTTAATCTTGCCGGCACGGGCGGATACAAGATTGTGAGTGCGAAAGTCATCTCTCAAGGAACGAGTGTTTCGTTCAGTCAGTCGATCACAATTGATGTCGGTGCCAACGCTCATATAACGAGGGACATGACAGTTATTTGCGGTGATGGCCTCGTTGGTGTTGTCAAAGAGGTGTATGCATCGACTGCACTAGTTCTTCTTGAGTCCGACCCCGCTTTCCGAGTTGGCGTGCGTATCGCGGGAAGCCAAGAGATTGGAATTCTCAGCGGTCAAGGGACGGATCGGGCAATGCTGCAACTTCTCGATAGTCAGTCTTCTGTGAAAAAAGGAGATGTCCTCGTTGCGCGCGGGAGCGAAGGAGGTAAGCCATTTGTTCCCGGAGTGCCCGTGGGCGTTGTGACTGCAGTTCCGAATTCTGCCGGCCTTATCTCACAGTTGGCCGAAGTCAAATTTTTCACTCATTTACATTCACTTTCCGTTGTTGCGGTGGTTCTCAGGGCTCCGGTGATAGATCCCCGCGACGCACTCGTTCCTGCAAAACCGACACCCACACCGATTCCAACGGTCACCATTTTTGTGACTCCGACGCCATCTGCTTCAGGTGTCCCCTCCGCAACTCCGTCCAACTCAACAGCCACGAAAAAATAGAACCCCATGTACACGAGAAGAGGTTCCTATACTGCTCTAATTTTCCTTCTCGTTTATGCGATGGAGTTCATGATCATCGACCAGGTTCATCTACCATTCGGCGGCTTCTCTCTCTTCCTTATATTTGTTCTTTCGTGGTCTGCCCTGAGTTCGCCAGAGATCGGCGCAATTGGCGGTTTCTTCGGCGGCTTCTTATTGGACCTGGCTCCCTCGTCAAATGGGCCAATGGGCCAATGGGCACTTATATTGTCCGCCGTTGGATTTGGCATCGCATTCCTTCGCTACGGGGACGACAGCCTTCAGGGGAGTCCGCTGAGTCTGGTTGTTTTTGTGGCCGGCGCGGCAGTCATTTCGATATCAGTTTACGTACTTTTGAATTCACTTTTTGGTCTTGAAGTCGGAAATATGCGCCAACTTGTGCGTTCCATCGTTGGAAATGGTCTTTGGACATTGGCAATTGCTCCCTTTGTTCTTCCTGTGGCTTCCCGACTTCATCGAGCTATATTCGAAACGCGTGAGTTCCAGTGAACCAACGTTCGAGATTGAGTTTGATCGTTACCCAAACGTTAATTCTCTCGCTCATGCTCGCCTTGATGGGTCGTCTTTTTTATTTGCAGATCGGAGCCGGAGCAAAATATCGCGATGCGGCATTGAGTATTCAAAGTCGCGACATCGTTACGCCTGCAACTCGCGGACTCATAGTCGATTCATCGGGTGTGCCTTTGGCACTTAACAGAGTTGGACTCGCCGTCACCGTTGATAGAAGTGTTTTGGATCGTCAGAAAGACGGTGGCAAGGCAGTTCTGGCAAAAACAGCCAAACTTCTCGGACTTAAATATGCCAACGTTTATTCACAGACTCGACTCTGTGGTGAAATTCCGAATTCGGTACAAGCGGGATGCTGGATAGGTACTCGCTACCAGCCAATCCCAATCACCAAGGATGCAGACCCAAATAAGGCGCTCCAGATTGTGGAGAGAGCAGATCTCTATCCTGGTATCGACTCCAAACCGGTGGCCGTGCGGAATTATCCTGGCAAGGATGGAGTTAATGCAGCGCATATTCTTGGATACGTCGGCCCTCTGACCGAGTCGGACTTATCCGGTGCTGATGGTTTTCACTTCTATCGGAGCGAGTCAATAGGAAAAGCGGGCTTGGAATATCAGTACGACAAGTACTTACGCGGAAAACCAGGCATTCGCACGGTGATCGTCGATCGACAGGAGTCTGTCACCCGACAAGCGCAGAACATTCCGCCAATTCCCGGAGATCATCTCGTGACAAGCATCGACGTGCGATTACAGGCGGCAACCGAGAAGGCTCTGTCCGAAGCGATTACCCAAGCACGTGCCAACGGAAATCGTGGTGATTCGGGTGCGGCCGTCGTCATGGATGTGAAAACCGGTCGGGTTTTAGCGCTTGCCTCTTACCCAACCTATGATCCAAATATTTGGGAGAAAGGGTTGACCTTTAAGCAAGCGAAGGATCTCTTCAGCGAAGAGAATGGCGTGCCAGCACTCTCGCGAGCATTGCAAGGCCTCTTCGCTCCCGCCTCAACTTTTAAATCTGTCTCGGTTCTCGCTGCGGCAAATGCGGGTTACAGCATGAATGCGACATACAGTTGTCCATCGAGCGTGAAGGTTGGAAATATCGACTTTCAAAACTTTGAGAGCAAATCTCAAGGAACCATTACGATGAAGGAAGCTATTGCAATCTCCTGTGACACGATTTGGTACAAGATTGCTTATGATGAATGGCTACGTGATGGTGGTCTTTCTCCCAAGAAGAATGCCCATGATTACTTTTTCTCGGCAGCGCGTGGTTTCCAAATCGGAGAGAAGACCGGGATTGATCTTCCGGCGGAGTCTGCGGGTCGTCTGCCGGATCGCCAATGGCGTAAAGCTTGGTTTGCGGAGAATAAGAATTACTATTGCAATTACACTAAGCGTGCTCCCAAGAGCCAACAGACAACGTTTCTTGTGGCACTTGCCAAAGAAAACTGCATTGATGGAGACAAGATACGAGGCGGTGACGCCGTGAACTTTTCCATCGGTCAAGGCGATACCGTCATCACACCACTCAAACTGACACAGATGTATGCGGCAATCGCCAATGGCGGCAAAATTTGGCAACCCACGGTTGGTGAGGCAATTGTTACAACGGAAGGGAGAGTTATTACCCGCGTTACTCCGAAAGTTTTGGGCACGCTACCGGCTAAGAAATCCACCCTGAAATTCTTACAAGGCGCCCTTCGTGAGGTGGTCGTTAGCGGCACCGGCGGATTCGTCTTTGCAGGTTTCCCAATTGCGGTCAGCGGAAAAACAGGTACAGCAGAAGTTTTTGGCCTCAATGCCGATGGGACAAAGAAGGACAACACCTCCTGGTTCGCGTCTTTTGGGCCCACCGAGAAACCACGCTACGCCGTCGTGATGATGGTGAGCCAAGGTGGGTTTGGTTCGGAAGTGAGCGGACTCGGCGTGCGTAAAATCTACAATGCCATTTTCGGAGTGGTCGGGAACAAAGTTATGCCAGGCAAGGCGCTCTTCCCGTCTGGTCCGCCAACCACACTTCCTCGGATATCACCAACTATGAAAGTCTCCTCCAAATGAGCGCGACAATGACTTTCAGACGGCGGACTCGGCGTGGTTCTTTGATGGCCGGCTCCGATCCGATCCTTACCGTCGCGGTTGCTGGTTTACTCATTATCGGAACCCTTCTCGTTTATTCGGCGACTCGTGCTTGGTATGCCGGGATGGGGCTAGATCCGCAGTATTACCTAAAGCGACACGTCATCAATATTCTTATTGGTGGTTTTCTTGCGGTGAGTGCGACCTTTGTTGATTACAGATTATTGCGCGCTTACACGCCGCTGTTTTATGGGGCGAGTGTTCTGGGATTAATTGCAGTCTTGATTCCCGGTATCGGAAGTACCGTCAACGGCGCGCGGGCATGGATATCTCTTCCTGGTGGTTTTCAGATTCAACCTGCCGAACTCGCGAAGATATCCATCATCGTTGGAATATCGATGGTTCTCTCAGAGCGGATTCATGATCGCGAATCACCCACGCACGAAGATGTAGTGAGAGCACTGCTTATTGCAGCATTGCCCATTCTGCTGATTCTTATCCAGCCCGATATGGGTACCGTCATCATTATTAGTGCATCGGTAGTGACAATTGTCGCCGTCTCTGGAGCACCGTCGCGATGGGTTGCCGGTCTTCTCATTGTTGCGCTCATGGGTGGATTCACTGCAGTGAAGATTGGAGTCCTGAGTGAATATCAGGTGAAGAGATTGCAATCTTTTGTCAATCCTTCTGCCGATCCCGAGGCAAGTGGTTATCAGTTGCGCCAATCCAGAATCACGGTTGGATCTGGCGGCCTTCTCGGTAAGGGACTATTCAATGGTCCGCAAACCAACGGACGGTTTGTTCCCGAACAGCAGACCGATTTCATCTTCACAGTGGCAGGTGAGGAACTTGGCTTTGTGGGGAGCTCTTTTATCTTGCTCCTCTTCTTGGTGATTCTTCTGCGAGCTTTCCGAATAGCTCGAAGATCGCAAGATCTTTTTGGCAGGCTAGTCTGTACCGGCGTCATTGCATGGTTTGCTTTTCAGGCATTTGAAAATATCGGCATGACCATGGGGTTGATGCCTATGACGGGTGTGCCGCTGCCCTTTATCTCCTATGGCGGATCAAGCATGTTCGCCAACCTCATTGGGATCGGTCTGCTCCAAAATGTTTACGCACGTCAAAGAGGTTAGTGAGGTTGGTCAACATGGTTGACCTCCAATAGCCGGGCTACCCCGTTGTGTTATTGCTTCTATCTCGGCAGGATGGGCGGATGTCAAAGGCGCGCCCTGCAGGCTGGAATACGGTTCGTGTCATCGCTTCGGCGCGTGCGCTTTCGTTTCTCGGTGATGAACTCGCGATCTTCGCTCTTCTGCTCCGCGAGAAACATCATGGCGGCGGAGCCTTCTCTATTGCTGTTATTTTGGCGGCAGGGCATCTACCTCTGATCTTGCTTTCGCCTTGGGCGGGAACTGTTGCTGACCGTGTGCCAGTGCGTCGCCTGGCTCCTTTCGTCAACATCGGGCAAGCGGTCTTTGCTGCCCTACTTGCATTTAACACACCACTGTTTGTCTCACTCGGGCTCATAACTTTGATTGGAGCCGGCCAAGCGTTCACCGCTCCTGCGTGGTCTGCCACATTGCCAGAGATCGTTGGCAAGGATGCTCTACCGCAGGCTCTTTCGCTTATGCAGGCGTTGTATGCAATAGCCGGAATGGCCGGCCCGGCGATAGCCGGGCTCATGGTGAGCCAGTTCGGTTACGTAACGCCAATGCTCGCCAATGCTGCGACATTTGCGTTGCTTGCCATTGTTCCTGCATTTCTAACTCTGCCGTTTCATGCTCGTGAGAGAGGTCCGCGGCAGCGCGGAGATGTGTGGGCCGGATTGCAGATTGTGCAGCGCGAACCTGTCATTCGAGCTCTTGCCATTTTGATGTTCAGTCTCGTAGTTGCGCTGGGGGCGTACAACGTGGCTGAATTATTTTTCGCACTTGACGATCTTCATGCGTCAACATTCATTTATGGTCTTACTGCCTCAGTGTTTGCTGCCGGGCAGTTCATCGCTGCACTCATCAACGAACGGCGCGAAGTAGATCAGGCTCGGCTACCCGCAAACATCATTGTGGGAACTCTAATGCTTGGCCTTGCCGTACTACTAACCGGCTGTGCTTGGCACTGGGCATTACTTCTGCCTACCGCTGCACTGGCAGGTGCAGGCGGCAGCACATTCACGGCTTACGGATTCGCACTAATCGTTCATCGATCACCTGACGAGAGTCGTGCTCGTGTTATTTCAGTGGTTCAAGCCGCAATTTCTACTGGCAATCTCTCTGCGCTGGCAATAGCGGGTCTCGTCATTTCTCTCATCGGTCCGCGAACCACAATTTTGCTTAGTGGCGTTGCTTCCATTCTTGTAGTTGCCGTGTTCGCACCGGCACTACTCCGTTCTGTAGTTCAAAACCCAATCGGAGAAATCAATCCGCCTTTTTGAGTCTTAGCGCATCGATCTCATGTGCTTGTTGTTTAGTCAATCGAGAGCTTCCATTGTCTTCCTCATTTTGACTTTGCCACCCGTGTCTTTTTTCTAGTGGGTCCTTCCTGATCGGTACTCGTCGCAGGAAGTAGTACTTCCAAAGCTTTCCCGTTTTCTAATATGAGTCTTACGGTAGGGCTGGCCTTTCTAGGTGACTGTATGTCCGTTATTTTCTGTCCAATCGCCTCCGAGAAACTTGCATCTAACACTGGCACGCGAAGTGAATCCATCCTCGCGAGTGCGTAGCGCAACTGCATTCGAGCAATATCCGACAAACTAGTTAGTCGCTGAGTAAGGGTGAGGATATCAACTGTGGATCGGTAACTGAGGTCAACAACCGTTCGGCTTATTGCAAGGTTCGTCTCGTCTTGCAGAGGGAAATAACCTAGCATCGCACCGCGGAGGACATTGTTGGTGAAGTTCTGGTCTCCTCCATTAGGTATTTGGTCAACATCCACTAGTGGGGCGACGAGAACAAACCGATCTAGTTCAGGGTTCTTCTCTGCGATCTCAAAGGCTTCTTCCGAGGTGAGGCTCGGATCTGATTTCATTAGGTTTCTAGCAGACCTGTTGAGTTCTTTATCCAACTGGCAGTCGTGGCTAAGAACCATCACTAACGATGAGCCCCCGATTGCTCCCAACCCAGAGTCTCCTGATTTGGACGTACTTAGTTGGCTCTGTATCGTGTCGATTCCCGCCCATGCTGGTGGTATGAAAATGTCTTGTAAGGCAGTCAGTCGGACAACGCCACTGCCGAGGACGATATCTCCCTGTTGTAGTGGCCGAGTGTCATCCGTTACATAGATACCGTTGGTCACTATTGGGATGGTACTTACTTTACTCGGGCCGACAATGGTCGGATCCGACGTCGCGTGGTAGCAGGCTCCTCTAGGTCCGCAAAGTTGACGGAATCGGTCATATCCAAACTCTCCTCTTGGCGAAGCACGTGAGATCCCCGACTGGTCGGGACTTTATGGGTTCTGACTGTCCCCGCCTCTATGGCTGCGAGAACTCGTTCTAGTGGGGTTGGTGTGCTTTTAGTTACTGGTTCTACCTTGAATATCTCATCAGGGCCAACCTTAAACTCCGTGCACAGTTTTAGGAGTGTCTCATACCGAATACTTGAGGTTTCTCCCCGCTCGATCCTGCCCAAGTCATCCTGGCGCATGCCAACCCTGGCGGCGACCTCACTGAGTGTGCGAGCGCCCCGAAGTTCCCTCACTCGGACCACCAAGCAGTTCTCTCCTGCAACTTCGGCTACTACCGTCTCGGTACCCATGTCATCTCCTTCGCCTATAGCCGTTACAGTAACGGCTATAGGCGGTAAAGACAAGCATCTGAGAGGACTTCTTAGATGACACCTTCCGGGTCTCGGCTGCGGCTGGGTCACAACTATTGCTTGAACCGGATGTCTCCCCTCCTCCGAACTGGGGTTTTGGGCGTTGTGTTGGGCTTTGACCCGCCTTTCTGCCATACTTAGCCCAAAGTTCAGCGCGGCTCGCGATTTCATCGCGGTCACCGCCAGCGCGAACTCAACAAAGATTTGCTCGGAAGCGAGCATGAGCGCGTTTTTTTGAACGCATAGAGGATTTGGTACTAGATATGGCTATTGAGCCAAAAACGCCGCGCAAGCGTGCGGCTAAGAAAGCTACCGCTGTAGTTTCAACCGATACGGGTGAAATAGCGACAAAAAAGACCCCCGTTAAGAAGAGCGCTGCGGCGATTCCCGTTCCCATGTTCCAGGCAGCCCCGGTGGCGCAGGCGAAACCGGCCCGTGTTTCCCGAGCCAAGGCTGCAACCGAGGAAAGCGCCCCAGAGAGCGTCGTCAAGAAGGCCACGTCACGGAAGAAAGCGGTTCCAGCCGTCATTCCCGTTGCAACTGAGCCGGAAGCGGCAAGTTCAGCCGACTCAGAAGGGCGCGGTCGCCGCCGTCGCAGAGGCGGCCGCGGTCGCCGCCGTCCAAACGAGTTAGATGTTGAGTCCACCGAATCTGATGTTGGAGATTCCGAGTCCGAAAAAAGCGCCACCCACCGACGACGTCGACGCCGTTCATCCACTGATGGAGTCACACCGGGTGAGACCGTAGAAGAAGATGGCGTCATCACAGTTGTAAAGGTGCGTGAACCGCGCGAGCCTCGTGAGGTTCGCGAACGTCCAGCCCGTGGTGCAGCCCGCGATCGAGCACCTCGTCGTACTCGTGAAGCGCGAAGTGAATATCGCGAGCCGTATCGCAAGCGCGGAACAATCATTACCGAAGGCGAATTCCTGGCACGTCGTGAGAATGTCGACCGTGAGATGTTGGTCCGTCAAATAGGAGATCGCACGCAGATCTGCGTCATCGAAGACAAGGTCATGGTTGAGCACTACGTCAACCGTCACACCAACGTTTCATACGTCGGCAATGTTTATTTGGGTCGCGTACAGAATGTTCTTCCCAGCATGGAAGCGGCATTCGTCGATATTGGAAAGGGCCGCAACGCAGTTCTTTATGCAGCTGAAGTGAATTGGGATGCTGCTGGCATTTCTGACTCACAACCGCGCAAAATTGAAATGGTTTTGAAGACCGGACAACCAGTGCTCGTCCAGGTGACGAAGGATCCGATCGGACAGAAAGGCGCTCGCCTAACAAGTCAGATCAGCCTTCCCGGTCGATATTTGGTCTACGTGCCAGGTGGTGGAATGAGCGGTATCAGCCGTCGACTTCCGGAACCAGAGCGCGCACGATTAAAAACAATCCTCAAAGCCGTTGTTCCGGATGAAGCGGGCGTCATTGTCCGCACCGCGGCAGAAGGAACAAGCGATGCGGAAATCGAAGCAGATGTAGCGCGACTGAAAACCCAGTGGGATGACATCGTTGCAAAATCTGAAAACCCAAATTTTCATGCACCAGCACTTCTTTATTCAGAGCCTGATCTCGCAGTCCGTGTTATTCGCGATATTTTCAATGAAGATTTCCGCAAGCTCACCATTCAAGGAAATGATGCATGGGAAGAGATCAACAACTATCTCGGCTTCATTGCACCAGAGCTCACTTCAAAGATTGAGAAGTGGACGGGTTTGGGAGATCTCTTCACCGATTATCGAGTAGATGAGCAATTGGCCAAAGCATTTGATCGCAAGGTTTATCTACCTTCAGGTGGATCTCTGGTTATCGATCGCACGGAGGCAATGATTGTTATCGACGTCAACACCGGAAAATTTATCGGTAAGGGCGGAAGCCTGGAAGAGACGGTTACCAAGAACAACTTGGAAGCAGCCGAAGAAATTTCTCGACAACTGCGCCTGCGTGACCTCGGTGGCATTATCGTCATCGACTTCATCGACATGATTCTCGAATCTAACCGCGAGTTGGTTCTGCGTCGCCTTGTCGAATGTCTCGGGCGTGATCGCACCAAGCATCAGGTTGCCGAAGTGACTTCGCTCGGTCTGGTTCAGATGACTCGCAAGCGAGTTGGGCAAGGTCTCATTGAAGCCTTCTCGACCCCGTGCGAAACTTGCGGCGGCCGCGGAATACATATTCAGACCGATCCCGTGAAGGCTCGTCCATCTCTTCCCTTTGGAGGACAGAATGGCCTGGGCGATGTTCATGATGCCATTGAGCATGAAGTTACTGAGATGGAAGAGGTCGAACTTGAGGTGGAGTCGGGTGAGGATTACGAAGCCTCCGGGGAGAGCGAAACTGCGGAAATGCCACATGTTGTGACTCCAGAACCAGCAAAGGGACGACGCCGTCGTCGCGCGGCAAGTTCGGGAGTAATCACACCAGGCGCCTAACTTTGGGAGCCTGGTCCAGGTCCAAAATGAGCCTATAAATGGGTCTCAGTTTGACCCAGGGGGTCAAACTTCCGTACCCTAAGCCTCTGCTTAGTGGTCTTTTTATCCTAGAAGTGCCGAATAAGCGTGAAAGCCAAAAGAACTGGAGTTGTTACGTGTACGCAATCGTGAAGGCTGGCGGACGCCAAGAAAAGGTCGCCGTCGGAGACACCGTGACTGTCGATCGTATCGACGCCGCGGCAGGATCCACCGTAACTTTCCCCGCAGTTCTCGTCGTTGACGGTGCAACCGTCACGACCGACCCAAAGGTCCTCTCCGGCGTAAAAGTTATGGCCGAGATCGTGGATGAGACCAAGGGCAAGAAGATCGACATTCTTCGTTACAAGAACAAGACCGGCTACCGCCGTCGTCAGGGTTTCCGTTCGAAGAACACACGCGTACTTATCACTGCCATCAACGGCATGAACTAAGGAGTTGAGAGATGGCAAGTAAAAAAGGCGTTTCATCGACACGAAATGGTCGCGACTCAAACGCGCAATACCTCGGAATTAAGCGCTTCGGCGGACAGGTAGTCAAGAACGGCGAGATCCTCGTGCGTCAGCGTGGCACCCACTTCCACCCAGGCGCAAACGTAGGACGCGGCAAGGACGACACACTTTTTGCAATGGCAGCTGGCGCAGTTGAATTCGGTCGCGCGCGCGGACGTCGCGTTGTGAATGTGGTCCCCGTCGCCTAGTTCTCGGTACTCATAAATGAGCGGGCCGTGCATGCGGACCCGCTCTTTTATTTTTACGGAGCATTTAAAATTTAAGGACTACTTACCGACAATCGAAGGGAGCAGAGATGACAACATTCGTTGATCAAGTCACGCTCTTCGCCTCTGCCGGAAAGGGCGGCGATGGATGCGTCTCCGTGCACCGCGAGAAGTTCAAACCCCTCGGTGGTCCAGATGGTGGCAATGGAGGACGCGGCGGAGATATCAAACTCATTGTCGATCCAAACGTCACAACACTTCTTGATTACCACCACTCACCACATCGCAAGGCAACGTCCGGTCGCGCAGGATACGGCGATCGCAAAGATGGACCTGCAGGTGAAGATCTCACTCTTAAAGTTCCCAACGGCACTGTTGTCTTCGATGATAAAGGCAATCAACTTGCCGACTTGGTCGGCAACGGGACTGTCTTTATTGCAGCGCAGGGCGGACACGGTGGCCTGGGCAACTTGGCGTTGGCCTCCTCCAAACGTCGCGCACCCGGCTTTGCGCTGCTTGGCGAGCCAGGCGAAGAACGCAAACTCATTCTCGAGCTCAAGAGTGTTGCCGATATCGCACTCGTGGGTTACCCAAGCGCTGGAAAGTCTTCTCTTATTGCAGCCATGTCGAAGGCTCGTCCCAAGATCGCGGATTATCCATTCACCACCCTTATTCCCAACCTCGGCGTAGTGGAGGCGGGGGAGACTCGCTTTACTGTCGCTGACGTTCCTGGACTTATTCCTGGTGCAAGCCAAGGTAAAGGCTTGGGACATGAATTTCTCCGTCACGTCGAACGTTGCGCCGCGCTCGTTCAGGTTCTGGATTGTGGCACGCTAGAAACAGATCGCAATCCGATCCAAGATTTAGAAATCATTGAAAACGAACTCGCCGAATATGGCGGGCTCGAAGATCGCCCACGCATTATTGCTCTCAACAAAATCGATCTCCCTGATGGCGCAGCAATGGCCGACATGGTTGCACAGACACTTCGCGATCGCGGGTATGAGGTCTATCCAGTCTCCGCTGCATCGCATGCCGGATTGCGCGATCTAACTTTCGCCATGGCGCGCGTCATTCAGAAGAATCGAGCCGCCGCCGCGACGGAAGAACGGACACGAATTGTTCTGCGTCCAGTCTCCGTTGATGACTCCGGTTTCGTTGTCATTCCAAATGAAGACGGCTCTTTCTCCATCACGGGCACGAAGATTCTTCGCTGGGTCCGTCAGACCAACTTTAAAAATGCTGAAGCCATTGGCTACCTTGCAGATCGCATGGCGATACTTGGTGTCGAGCGCGAACTTCTCAAGAAAGGCGCAGTCGCCGGAAGTGAAGTACGCGTTGGAGAAGGCGATGACGCTGTTATCTTTGACTGGGAACCAACGATTGAATCGGGCGCCGAACTCCTGGGTGCGCGAGGTCAAGATGAGCGATTTGATTCTGTGTGGCGCGGATATGAGAAGGTCCAAGACCAACTCAGCGATGAAGAACTCGCCCGTCAGTGGGAATTTGCCATTGACGATCCCCGCACTCCGGTATTGAAGTCGGAATTGGAAATGGACGCGGAAGATGTGGCCGAGGCGACTGCTGATTCAGAAGAAGATTCAGAGGTTGAGGAAAGCCGATGAGTCGCGGGCATATCTCCAAGGCTAAGAGAATTGTCATTAAGGTGGGTTCATCTTCGCTGACGGGAAAGGCTGGGTCAGAATTAGACCCAACTGCCGTAGATCGCCTGGTTGATCTCGTGGCAACTTGTCGCGAAAGAGGTGCCGAAGTTGTCCTAGTTTCATCTGGTGCCATTGCTACCGGACTTGCTCCACTGGGGCTCAAGGCCAGACCCAGAGACTTAGCAACGCAGCAGGCCGCCGCCGCGGTCGGACAGGGTCTGCTGCTGCACCGCTATACGGAGAGTTTCGCACGCTACCAAACAACGGCTGCCCAAATCCTTCTGACCACCCAGGATGTCATCCATCGCTCTCATTACAAGAATGCCCAGCGCACTCTTTATCGTTTGCTCGCCCTCGGCGTTGTTCCAATCATCAATGAGAATGACACAGTTGGCACGCAGGAAATTCGCTTCGGAGACAATGATCGACTTGCCGCTCTGGTTTCACTCGTCATTGGGGCCGATCTACTTGTTCTGATCTCCGACATTGACGCTCTCTATGACGCGCCTCCAACAAAAGTTGGAGCACAACGGATCAGCGAGGTTGAGTCCGTCACCGATATTGACGACGCAACAATAGGCGGAGTCGGCGCCGCCGGAGTCGGAAGCGGGGGAATGGTCACCAAAGTCGAAGCCGCCCGTATTTCGACTAGTGCAGGTATCCCAATGCTCCTCACTTCTCTTGCGCAATCGAAGAGAGCACTCGATGGTGAAGATGTGGGCACTTACTTCCATGCACAGCACTCCAAAACAAATTCACGTTTACTCTGGCTCGCACACGCCTCCACGCCCAATGGTCGCCTGACTGTCGATGCTGGAGCAGTCACGGCTCTAATCGAGCGGGGCGTCTCACTTCTTCCCGCTGGCGTTACTGGGGTCGAAGGGGAATTCAGTGCGGGTGATGCCGTGGAAATCGCAACCCAAGATGGACGCGTTATTGCACGCGGCCTGGTCGCTTTTGATTCTGTGGAAATTCCTCAGATGCTGGGACGTTCAACGAAGGAACTTGCCAAGGAATTGGGCGCCGAATACGAACGCGAACTCATTCATAGGGATGATCTAGTTCTTCTCTAGCTTTTGCAAATGTGGGCTGCCACTCTCATTTTCTTCACTACTCAAATGCGCCTCTTACTAGACTTTTTGTCACGGCAAAGTCGTGTTGAGGAGTGGCAATGGAAGGTTCGCGTCGCCGAAGGTTCTCCATATTCGCAATTGTTTTCGTGCTTATCGGCCTCAGCGGGGTTAATATCTCTGGCGCTGCTACTTCCAAATACTCGCTTCCTTCGGCCCCGACAAATGTCACCGCCGTAGGTGGATTGAATAGCGCGACATTGAAGTGGAAAGCGCCTGCGACGAATGGCGGCAGGGCTATTACTTCGTACAGGATTACCTACAACCCCGGTAAGAAAGTTTACGTTTGTAAGAGTTCGGCCACGACATGCAAAGTTCCTATCGCAAATCCCAACAAGCCAAGCAGCAAACCGGCACCGGTCTGGTTCTATTTCACTGTGGCGGCGGTGAATTCAGTTGGAACCGGGCCCGATTCAATCGTGGGATTTGCGCGCGTACTTGTTCGTTTTCGGGCGACAAAATATATCGCGCCCAAGTATGCGAGCCCTACTCCTACAGCGACGACCGCGCCTTTGCCGACAGCGACCCCAACTCAGTTTCCACAGCGTCCTGGCATCACAGCATTCGATGGGAAGTACGTTGGCACTGCCATTGTGACGGTGACTCAGAACGACAATGTAATCTCCTTACTTTCCTCAACGCTCAACACCTCTAACACTGTCCTCAATGGCGACATCATTGGAACCGCCGATATCTGGAAGATCAACGGCTATGTCACTGATGTGTCCGGTGTCGCCACAGTCACTGCTTCAAACTCGATATACGGAGCAATGACCTTTACAGTGACGTTTGTATCTGATCCAGTGACGCATGTGGTGAAGGGAACTGGAAAGGGAACCAACACCGTCGAATATCCGGGTTTGGGCACCGTCAAAGTGGTCTTCGACTTCAGCATCTCCAACGCCGCCTAGGACCAAATGCAAATTTGGGCTTAGTACGCTGCCGTCGCGACATCGTGCAGAACCCCTGCAGTCAGTTCTTCATTATTTCCATTATCAGTTGGCTCATCACTTAGTTTCACAATTACCATGTGAGTACTGGGCTGAATGAAGATGTACTGGCCGTGTAGCCCCAAGAGCATCGACGATCCCGCAAAGGGATGCCACATCTGTGCGCCATATCCCCAGCCGTGATCTAGAGTTGTTGCGGCAGTAGTGAGGCGATTCATCCAAGCCGCATTGATCAAGTTGGCATTTCCCACTTTACCTGCGCCGTTATTGAGAACTAGCGCGCCAATACGTGCCCAGTCTCGTGCTGTGGCATTGAAACAGCAGAAAGTCTTCTCTAGACCTCCCACATGGTCCACGTTCCAGAACGCACTCTGCTCGGCACCGATGGGCTGCCAGACATGTTGGCTGAAGTAATCGGAGACACTCATACCGGTGACTTTCTTGATGATGAAACCGAGCATTTGCGTATCAACGCTTCGGTACTCGGATTGGGTTCCTGGATCCCAATTCATCTTTCGGTTGTGCTCCATAAAGAAATTGAGGTCGGTGGTCGCATACATCTGCGCAATGGCCACACCCCAGCCGGAGGGACCACTTGGATAATTGTCACTCACGCCGACACCGGATTGCATATCGAGAAGGCTCTGAATAGTGACCGTGTCGAAACTTCCACCAGTTTTGAATTCGGGGAAGTACTGAACAAAGGTGTCAGATTCTTTGATCTTTCCTTCTGCGATAAGTTGGCCGATCATGATGGAAGTCAAGGTCTTAGCCATTGAGTACGAAGGGAGCTTGCTCAGTGCGTTTATCGACTTGCCGTACCACTCATAGGTAATCACGCCATCGCGCACCACTAGAAAAGCAGTAGTTGAGGTAGTTGCCAGGAAATCCTTGAAAGAAATATTCACCCCATCCCAATTGACGCTTGCAGGCATAGACCCTTCTGCCGAACTCCACAGAACAGGCTTGGTCGCAGGATCGACAATATGAAATGGCATCAGAGTCGGCGTCTTGGAGGCCGGAGCAATTCCCAATCGAATAGCGGCGATAGGTTCGGGGTAGTGGATTATCCGAGTCGCGCTGAAGAGAAGGATGTAGAAGGCAAGGAGTCCGATGACTAGATTTAGAACGAAGCGAAATAAGGTGCGCACCTGTGAATCCTAAGCCCGTATAGGCTTGCCTTTATGGATGCCGCAACGCTGATCTCCGACCTTGCCACTCGTGCCCGACTTGCTGCCCGCACTCTCACAACTGCATCGGGATTAGAGCGAGAGGCAGCCCTACTCGCCATTGCCGATGAAATCGAGAGCAGAAGCGAAGAGATCCTTGCTGCTAATGAAGAAGATATGGCTCGTGGTCGCGCCGAAGAGATGCACCCGCAACTTCTTGACCGGTTGCTCCTCACCCCACAAAGGATCCGCGATATTGCAAAGGGCGCACGCCAAGTCGCCAATCTTCCCGATCCACTCGGAATAACCCTGCGCGAATCCACCCTTCCCAATGGACTTCACCTCAAGCAGGTCACAGTTCCATTCGGGGTTGTCGGCATGGTTTATGAAGCTCGCCCCAATGTCACAGTCGATGCCGCTGTCATCCTTCTCATGTCCGGCAACGCCGCACTTCTCCGTGGTTCATCCAGCGCATCCTCCAGCAATGAAGCACTCGTCAACATAATGCGCGATGCCCTTGCCAAGACAAATATCTCTCCTGATGTCATCCAACTTGTCCCTTCCTACGATCGCGAAACCGTCCACGCTCTCCTGCACGCCCGTGGCAAAGTAGATCTGGTCATCCCACGCGGAAGCGCGGGGCTTATCCGCATGGTTGTTGATGACTCCACGGTTCCAACTATCGAAACTGGCGCCGGTGTCTGCCATGTTTACGTTGACGAATTCGCTGACCTCGAAAAAGCAATTCCAATCCTTCTCAATTCCAAAACCCATCGCCCAAGTGTCTGCAACGCTGCCGAGACCCTTCTCGTTCACAGTTCAATCGCCGACAAGTTCCTCCCGATGGCACTCATAGCGTTGTCTGAAGCGGGGGTTGTTCTTCACTCTGACGAGAAGGCACTAAAGATCGCAGACTCCATTCACATCGCCTCGTCATTAGCAACGGATGAGAATTGGCAGACCGAGTACGGCGTTCTTGAAATGAACATCGGCGTCGTTGATTCCGTCGATGAAGCCATCGACCACATTGCCAAGTACGGAACTCAGCACACCGAAGCAATCGTCACCGAATCAGAAGCCGCCGCGAACCGATTCATCGCGCTCTCCGATTGCGCTGCCGTCATGGTCAATACTTCAACGCGATTTACCGACGGCGAACAGATGGGCTTTGGCGCCGAAATCGGCATCTCCAACCAGAAACTCCACGCTCGTGGTCCAATGGGTCTAGAAGCAATGACCACGACCACCTGGATCGTGAAGGGCGACGGCCAGATTCGAAGTTAGATGTAAATGAGATTTACGCGATCCCTTTCGGATGTGATGTTAAAAGGGATCAGATCCCATTGAGGAGTACCAGAAAAGAAACCTTTGATGAATGAGCGACTGGCTTCGCTAAACCCAGTGATGATGTCGCGGCGCAGCGCCTCTCGGACTTGTACGAGTTCATCAATGATCTCCGCGGGATCAAGAAGCATTGCGGATACATCAATTGCGAAGATTTCTGATGACATTGGATTTAGTGAACGGAGTTTTGGCTCCAATACGGTTCCGCGAAACACAGTGTTAATCTCAATTTTTACTTGAGTCGAACCGTTGGTGATTAACAACTGTGATTCATTGACGTCCTCCGCAATAGCACGGTGGACACGTAGCCCCATACCCTCCGAAGTTTGTGCGATCTTGCTGACTTCATCGTTGATCGCGAGCAAAGCTTCATCACGTGTTATACCGATCGGAAGAAACACGGCATCAATGTCGACGGACAACCGCGGCATGTCATCGAGATACAGATTGATTGCGGTGCCGCCCTTGAGTGCCAATTGGCCACTTTCGAAAACACTCGGCAGAACCTGTAAGAGTAGGCGGACCGCGTTAACGTATTCGGTTTGCATCATGCGGGAAGCACCAACTTCGTACCGTCAGCGAGTTTCCCTATCCATCGCGACGAACTTCCTGTTGGAAGTATGTATTTGGCACGTAATTGCTCGACATTTATATTGTCAGCTTCATGACCCCACATCAGGAATAGGCGGACTGTTCGCACATTCGTGCATCCTTCAAGCAATTCGCCAGCATGTTTTACTCGCATACCCTTCGTTGCGAAGAACAGGTGTCGAGCTTCTTCCAAATCCACTTCTGTTTTGATATCTCGCAGAAGTTCAAGCAGGGCACGCTCGCGCGCGGATACTTTCACGTGTGGTGTTAACTCTGGTGGCGTGAATAATCCTCGACCCGCTACCTTGTTGTTAAGAAGTGACCAAGACCGGTAGTTAGATGGAAACTGGCTTACAAACCAACTTGGCAATGTGGTTTTTTCCTCGCCCCATAAGGTTAAGGTTTCAACTGTCGATAGATAGTGGGTCACTCCCTGCCACGCTAAGGCAGTCTTCCCTCCCACGTGTAGCCCAATGATGCGTTCTTGCAGGAATAGTAGGCATTGGTCTCGATCAAGACGCCCGCCTGGAAATGCGTAAACTCCGGGTCCTAATCGAGTGAGCCACCCAGTACGCGAATAATGAGCGGCGAGGGCGCCCGAGACTCTGTGGTTGGCCAGGGTCTTGAGGTCCAGTGGTTGATCATGGCGAACTGAGCGAAGAAGTCCGTTGATTAGAAAATTGCTCTCTATGTCAGCCACTTTCGAAAAATACACCCTTTTTTAATCATTTTCAACCTTTAGCCTGAGGCTTTTGAACTTACTGAGCGTGTTAGAAGACCTTGGCTGATTCCTTGCATACGGTGGCCGCAAGGGCAGCCCAGAGTAGGTTACAGTTATTGCAGATGACAGTTATTACACTTGGAGATGCTATGGCAAGTCCATCTGCCGTAACTCAGGTTACGGCCAATAAAAGTGAACGAGAGAATGCCACAGAAGTATTAGCTTTTTTCGCTTCGCATGGAACTAACGTAAAAATTGTCGCAAAGGATGGATCCTCGCTCAAATTAAGTCGTGCGCTGACAGAAGTATTGGAAAGTGCGGCAGATCTTGTCGAACGCACAGGCCAAGTACATCTTGATAATGCAGAGTCTCAGTGGCTCAGTCCAAACGATGCTGCTGCACTGCTCGGCATTAGTCGGCCCACTGTTCTTAAAATGATCGACGAAGGTCTCATGCAAGCAGAGAATGTGCCGGGTAGCAGCGCCCATAGACGCTTACTTAGATCAAGTGTTGAGTCATTCAAGGTCGAACGCGATGTATTTCACGGACAAATGAATAAGGCGGCTGAACAGGCAATCAAGACAGGTCTCTTTTCTCGGGCTGCCAGGAAACATTGACGGCAATTGAGTCCAATGAATTAACTAACTGAATTAATTAAGTAATAGTCAAAACTGTCCCTGTCATCCGTTCGCTTCTTTGGAACAGACAGTTAGGGGTTTGAATCCCATCGTGTATCTGGTACAAAATCTCGTACCAGATGCTAGGGTTCTCTCTTGGGTAAGAAAAGGAGCACATCATGGTCATAACTGCCTCGGAAGCTCGGGCACAACTCTTTCCACTAATCGAACAGGTTAACAACGACAGTATGCCAATTACCATCACATCAAAGAAGGGCAACGCCGTCTTGGTCTCGGAGAGCGAATGGGAATCAATGATCGAGACAATGTATTTACTTAGAACCCCAACCAACCGAGAGCGCCTTGCCAGAAGTCGCGCTGATGTCGCAGCGGGAAGGTTGATTGAATTTACGCTGCCACTTTCCAGCGCTTCTCGGGTAAAAAACAAAGTCACTAAAAGCAAGAAAGTGACGACCCCTACGAAAGCAACTAAGAAAGTAACAAATAAAAAAGTTTCCTCTTAATGCCAAAGGAGCCATCACTCAGGAAACTTAAACTTTCAGAAGATGCCTGGGAAGACTTAAAGTTTTGGGAAAGTACCAGTCCAAAAACAGTTGAACGTATTAATGCGTTGGTTGATTCAATTATGAAAAGTCCAAGTACAGGAATCGGTAAACCAGAGAAACTTAAATATGAACTTTCAGGAACGTGGTCTAGGCGCATTAACCACAAAGACCGAATTGTTTACCAAGTTGAGGATGAAACGCTAATTATTTTGCATCTTCGAGACCACTACTAGTTGAATGAGGTTCCCCGAAGATAAGGCGCAATCACGATGGCTCTTTTTGGTTTATTGAAGTATTTACAAAAAGTCGCCAACGGCTGATTCTTTTCCCACTCTTAGTTTGCCCTGGGTCTAAATGGCTGACCAGATAGTCATGATCAAGAAACTTTATTTTGGATGCCCTAACTCGATTAGTTGTTTTCACCACAGTTGGTCTAAAGACTTGCTCGGTGAGAGCCCAGTGCCTTGCTGCGGTCCACCCCGAGAAGTAACAGGGTGACCAAACTTCAGTAGCTACCACTAAGGCATCGTTCGACCACATCGCCAAGTACGGAACCCAACACACCGAAGCGATGACCACGACCACTTGGATTGTGAAGGGAACTGGTCAGATTAGAGGATAGAGAATTAGATTGAAAGCGCTGCTTTCAATCCTTCATTCAGATTCGACATGGCCCCTGGGCTTAGGGCACCAAGATCTCTGAGGATTTCATCTTCATACAGTTCAACGATGTCATCGCAGACAGCCCGACCGAGAAATACTTCTCCCTTACCCAATTCGACAATGCTGGGAATTCTTGGTTTTGACGAAGTCGTGAGCCGCACGGCGAGTACTTGCGGAAGCTGGGAATTGCGCTGATTGTTCGAAACGACAACAAAATACTTTTCATTCTTAAGGTTGGATAATTTTGCTGCATACACTCTGCCACGAAGAAGTGGCCAAGGGGAGTTCATGCTTCTTCTGACCATGTAGGACGACGGCGACGGGCGCCTGTTTTTTGTTGTTTGGATTCAACTTTTGATAGTGAGGCGGCGATTTCGGCATATCCCTCGAGCTCGGCCCTCTGTCGAACCGCGGCGATTCCAGCTTTGAATATCGCGGTCAATAGGGCGGCCTCGCTCATTTTTGCGTTGAATACTTTCATCTCAGATAGTTGCTCAAGAGCAATCTGGTACGAGGACGATTCACGGATCTTGGAAAGATCGCGCTCATTCTGCTCAGTGAGCGGGAGAGATGTTCGGCGTACAACTGGGGCTTGAATGCGAGTTGTCATGCCTAAGATAATGCCACAGTAAGTGATGCACTACAACTCGCAGCCGGTGCCTGTTAGAGAGCCTCGGCGGTGGACTTGGCCACGGCGCTGGCACAGGAGGGCGAGAGTACGCCGAGGCCAGTGCGCTCGGACCCTGCTACTTACCCGATTTCTTGCTTTCACGTTCATGCGAACGAATGAATTACCAGTGATGCAATCCCTTTAATCTTTGAGGGTGAGCGGTCCAGTTTTAGTCTTGAATATGAGTGCATAAATGTGGAATAACAAAGATAGTGCCGAAGGTTGATGGAGGCAGATGAACCTTGAGGCTGCGACTACGACGACCGAGATTGTGAACGGGATGGGTCAGATTCGGAAATGAAAGGAATGCCCTCGTGCCAGTGGTTTTCGCCTTCCTTATGGGCGAGTGAGCACTACAAACATGTCGACTCTGTGTTGGAATTGTCCAGTAAGAAATTTTTTTGTCGGATTGTAGTGCCCTACGAATCCAATTACCTGGACACTGCGCTCTGAGTCATGAGATTCTGACCATCTGTATTCTGATGGTGGTTTGTTAAAGAATTCCGCTCGAGGGACCGTGCCGAAATCTCATAACGATTCCTTTCAGGAATACTTAGGTTCAAAGGGGAGATTTCACTATGCACGAAGTCGAGAACCATCAATCAGTAGATTCTCAGAGTTCGCGAGCGGGTAGAGTGCAACTCTTGTCGGAGACGCCATCTCAAAAGGATCTTTTTGACGGGCAAGCGCATGAAAAAGTCGCATCGGCAATTACGAGTCTCCTAGAAGACCCGGACTTGGTATCCGGGAGAATCGTTGGCCTAGAAGGCGCCTGGGGCTCTGGAAAATCCACGATTGTCGGCTTAGTGGTCACTAAAGTGGATCCAGGTAAGACTGTGACCGTGATGTTTGATTCTTGGGCACACCAGGCAGATCCGTTGAGAAGAGCGTTTCTAGAAACTGTAATAACCACCATGGCGAAACTCGGTCACCTTAGTGAGAACTTGGCGGATGGGTTCCGAAATCAGCTTTCCGGCAAGGCAACGAAGGTCATTACCAATTCTTCTGCCTTCTTGTCTAAAGAAGGGTTAATTGTTTCGTTATCATCACTCTTAATGCCATTAGGGGTACACCTGTCTTCTATCAAAACGACAACTTGGCAGGGGTCGTACCGTGTACTTGGAAATATTCTCTTAGTTGCGCCCCTGCTTGTAATCATCGCCATGTTGGGATTTCAAAAAGTGGGAAAGTATTTGGTCAAGAGGTCGGAAATTAACGAGAAAGGTCTAGAAAATTCGAGAGGAAGTGTTTGGCGAAAGAGGCTATCCGAACTCGAGCCTCTGAGTTTTTTCGCTAAAAGTCAGAAAATCAATACTACTGCGCTTGGAGTCGAAAGAGGAGAGCCAACTTCTCTGGAATTCGAAAAGTTGTTCAAAGAGATCGTGGAGGCGTCGACGCTAGATTCTCGGCAGTTATTAATAATTTTAGATAATCTGGATCGCGTTGACGTGGAGGTAGCACGACAGTTATTTGCAACGATGCAAACATTTATTGAAATATCACGAACTTGGAATCCCTCACATCACACGAAAATATGGTTGCTCATTCCCTATGATCCCCAGGGATTGGACTTGCTTTGGAATCCGGTTGAGTTAGGAAATGATACGAGTGATGAGAATACATTGCCACTTCCATTTACAACTCCCGTCTCCGTAGCATTTATTGAAAAGTTATTTAACGTGCGATTCGAAGCACCTCCTTTAGTTGTCTCAGACTGGCACAAGCGTCTTCGTGAACTTCTCGCGGAAGCTTTACCAGGACATGCTGAGGACGAGTTTGATGAAGTTCGCAAACTTCGGGTTCGGTATGTGCAATTTCAATCCAGATCGGTCGTATCACGGGAAGCCCCAACTCCGCGTCAACTCAAAAATTTTGTGAATCAAATCGGCATAATCCGTAGATTGACAAATACTGTTCCCCTGCCTCAAGTCGCATATTATGTACTTCTTCGACAAGATAGAATCAATGTGGCGGAGATGCTTTTGGGATCTCCGCCTCGAAATTCGAAGGTTGAGGCCCCCCTTGGCCAGGATTTGGCGACAAATTTGCTGGCATTGCACTTTGGAACGGATCCAAAGCTAGCCCAACAACTCTTCATAAGTCCAAGGCTGATTGGGGCATTTGGCGAAGGATCTGTCGATGGAATCGTAAACCTAAAGACGATGCCTGGATTTATTGAAGTGGTTGAGAATCTCGATGTTGACGACATGATATTGGCTGGCGGAAGTGAACTAATGAGAAATCTCGGGACCCTTTACTCGGCGAAAGTTTTCGAAAGCCCAGAATTAGGTAAGTGGCTCGAGAAAGATGTATCTCGGATTGCTCGCAAAGTGAGTTCTTGGACCCTAGACGGCAGCGCATCGGGGGTAGGTCTTGCCTTGATTTTTAGTAAGTTGAAACCAGATGGCCCAAGCCTTGCTGACTTAATTGCCAAGATTTCACCTATTTCTGTGAATCCGAATCCGGTCGAAAGCGAAGCATATTTTCTTGGTTTTGTGGGGTTCCTGAGCGCAATGACTCATGACTTCTTCCCGAATGATTTATTCGAAGTGCCAATTCAGTTTCCCACAGTGAATCTAGTGCTTCATGTTTCAAGGTTATTGGAATTAGTTAGTGATACGACGGATTTGAGTAGAGTGCAGATCCAAAATACTCCTGAAGAGATCGCTCGTGCGCTAGTCGATTCATTGCAAGATGATCAAATTCAAGGGCTTGAAACTGCTCTTCGGTGGCTTCTAAATCTCGGAGGGAAGATTGACTTGGCTGTTCTGCAACTAGGTCTTACTCAAGCTTTGGATGCAAGAGCCATAGATTCCAAGGATAAAATAGTTTCTTCCATTAAACTGATGGAAGAAGTATCTCTAGAAACAAATACCGACCAGTTCTTAAGACCTTTGGCCGAGAGTGGTGCCCTTTTGCATTTGACGTCGGTAACTTCCGGAAATGATTTTTTTGATTTGATGGCAAAGGTCACCCTGCTTCATTTGATAGCAACTCCCTCAATGACAGAAACCGTTCTATGTGGAGACTCTCGGAGTGGAAAACAAATTTTAGAGCAAGTCCTTCTATATCCTGCCAACAACACTCAAGTGATCGCAGAGCAATCACTATGGCTCTCAGAGCATTCCGACAAAGCATTCTTAATCCTCCAAAGCGTCAGACCGTATTTCCCCCTATGGGTTTCTTCGTTAATGCATGATCTTGCAAGATTATCTTCCCTTGTCATTAGTGCAGATCAATATTTGTCTCATTTGGAGTACTTGCGATCTGAATTCATTCCTTCGGAATTGGATTCAATTTCCCGACACTTGTTCGTTATGCAGACGAGTCGTCTATACATCATGAGCAATTCTTCTGATATCGAATTAGCAATTTCAGCATTGAGAATTTCTCAATCAGAACCCGACATAGGGTTAGAAATACGCGAATGGGCCAAAGAAATAGTTTTAGGTTTAAAGGCAACGGATTGGGAAGTTGCCCTTTTGAATCCAGAGGGGGCCCCCCTTCTGACCTTGGCGGTATTGTTGGCGGACACCGATGAAAGTCCTTTGAACCCCACCGGGCTCCCTAGTGCGCTTCATTTGCATTTCGATAGGCTCGCAGAGGGATCTGCGGTCTGGCATCCGGCTCCGGAGATTTTTGTAAAAATAACTTCTCTACTTCCCAGCGCATCAAGGCAAGTTATCGCTCAGGAATTGTGCTCGAAATTGCAGCCACTTGATGGCGAGGTTCCTTCGGAGCTGCTCTTAACGTATCAAATTTTTCTGGGCTCTGAAAAGAAGTTTCGAACTCATTTAGCACTGCCACATTTAATCGAACGAGCCGTCTCTAAGCAACAATGGGGGACAGTGCAATGGATCGTCGAATTAGCGGATAGATACAAAGATACGCTTCAAACGAGCAGAGGGTCTGATGGTATGGAGCACCTCAAAGTGACGGTGAAAGAGAAATTGGGCGAATTCCAAGATCCTCAAGCAAGCCCACCCGAATGCCTTCTAGCTCTCGCTAAGAAACTTGGCTTATAAAGGCATTTACTAGCTGTTGCGACAATCATTTCTCCAGTGGCAAATTCGTAGTTAGAGGCTCTTCTAATAGACTCCACCCATGAGCAACTTGTCGCCAAAAGACCTAGCGAATCTAGCCCGCCTGGCTCGAATCGAGATGACTGATCAGGAACTTGCCCATCTATCCACTGAGATGGATGTCATTCTGAACGCGGTAGCCCGCGTGCAGGAGGTGGCAACGGCTGATATTCCGCCGACTTCACACCCTTTGCCTTTGCGCAATGTGACCCGTCCTGATGTAGTGGCTCCGAGCCTTACCCCAGAGCAGGCGCTCTCAGGGGCTCCGGCAAAAGAAGATGGCCGCTTCCGGGTGCCACAGATTTTGGGGGAGGAAGCATGATTACTCGCTCCGCACATGAGATGGCTGCGGCAATGGCGGCGGGGGAGATTACTTCTGAGAAATTAACCCAACAGCATTTTGATCGGATTGCTGAAGTTGATGCTGAGGTTCATGCCTTCCTGCATTTGGATCATGAGGGTGCTTTAGCACAGGCTCAATCGGTCGATGAGGCGCGCGGACGTGGCGAGAAAGTCGGGCCGTTGGCTGGGGTTCCACTGGCACTGAAAGACATCATCGTTCAGAAGGATGTTCCGACTACCGCTGGATCCAAGATTCTTGAAGGGTGGCGTCCGCCCTATGACGCAACCATCGTTACCAAGATGAAGAATGCTGGAATTGTCATTCTGGGCAAGACGAACTGCGACGAGTTTGCGATGGGTTCGTCGACTGAGAACTCTGCGTACGGTCCAACACATAATCCGTGGGACCTATCTCGTATTCCTGGTGGATCTGGCGGTGGGTCATCCGCATCCCTTGCTGCCTTTGAAGCGCCTCTTGCTATTGGTACAGATACGGGTGGATCTATCCGTCAACCAGCGGCTGTAACCGGAACAGTGGGAGTGAAGCCAACCTATGGTGGAGTTTCGCGTTATGGATTGATCGCGTTCTCATCGAGTCTGGATCAGGCAGGTCCTTGTGCGCGTACCGTATTGGATGCGGCGTTGTTGCATGAGGTGATCGCTGGACATGATCCAATGGATGCAACGAGTGCCAATGTGCCAGTGCCACAAGTTGTGAATGCTGCCCGAAGTGGTGAAGTGAAGGGCATGAAGATCGGCGTTGTGAAAGAACTCAATGGCGATGGGTACCAAGCGGGGGTTCGTTCTCGCTTTGAGGAGTCTTTGGAACTTCTTGCTAAGGCTGGCGCAGAAATCGTTGAAGTCTCCTGCCCTAATTTTGAATACGCGCTTGCTGCTTATTATTTAATTGCTCCGAGTGAATGTTCTTCCAACCTCGCACGTTTTGACGCCATGCGTTATGGAATGCGAAAGGGCGATGATGACGGAGTTTCGGCAGAACTCGTTATGAATATCACCCGCGAGGTGGGCTTCGGCCGCGAAGTGAAACGCCGAATTATCCTTGGAACATATGCACTTTCCTCGGGTTATTACGATGCTTATTATGGCAGCGCGCAGAAGGTACGCACGTTGATTATGCAGGATTTCAACAATGCATTCGCCAAGGCGGATGTTCTCGTTTCTCCTACCGCACCAACAACCGCATTCAAGATCGGCGAGAAAGCTGATGACCCATTAGCCATGTATCTCAACGACATTGCGACGATTCCAGTGAACATGGCGGGAATCGCAGGAATGAGCCTGCCTTCCGGGCTGGCTCCAGAAGATGGGCTGCCCACGGGGTTTCAGATTATGGCTCCTGCAATGCAGGATCAGAAGTTGTATTCGGTGGGTGCTGCGTTGGAGGCGGCACTGCTTGCTAAGTGGGGTGCGCCATTGCTCTCGCGTATTCCTGCATTGGGAGGTGCGAAGTGAGTCTTTCCTATGAGGACGTGATTGCTAAGTACGAACCTGTATTGGGTCTTGAAGTTCACGTCGAACTCAATACCAATTCAAAGATGTTCTGTGGGTGTGCGACAGTCTTTGGTGCGGAGCCAAATACTCAGACCTGCCCCGTCTGTCTCGGCATGCCTGGTGCGATGCCCGTGGTCAACGAGAAGGCGATTGAATCCTCCATTCTTATTGGTCTTGCTCTGCATTGTTCTATTGCGCCGTTTAGCCGCTTCTCGCGGAAGAACTATTTCTATCCAGATATGCCAAAGAACTACCAGATCTCGCAGTATGACGAGCCGATCTGCATCAATGGTTTTGTGGATGTCGAGATTGATACGGATGAAGGTGTGAAGCAGTTCCGCGTTGAGATCGAGCGCGTGCATATGGAAGAGGACACGGGAAAATCATTGCACATGGGCGGGGCCACTGGACGAATCCACGGCGCTGACTACTCGTTGCTCGACTTCAACCGGGCAGGTATTCCTTTAGTGGAGATTGTGACCAAGATTGTTCCGGGCACAGGAAAGTACGCACCTGAGGTCGCCAAGGCTTATGTCGCAGAACTCCGTGACATTCTCCGCTCCCTCGGCGTGAGTGATGTTCGCATGGAGCAGGGCTCACTTCGTTGCGACGCCAACGTCTCATTGCGACTGATAGGTGAGACGGCACTTGGAACTCGTAGTGAGACAAAGAACGTCAACTCGCTTCGCTCAGTCGAGCGTGCGGTGCGCGGAGAGATGATCCGTCATGCAGAACTCTTAAACGCAGGCAAGAAAGTTGTTCAGGAGACTCGTCACTTCCAAGAGGAGAGCGGACTTACTCGCTCCGGTCGTTCCAAGGAGCAGGCCGAGGATTACCGTTATTTCCCTGAGCCAGATCTTGTCCCAGTAGAGCCAGATGCAGCCTGGATTGAGGAATTGCGAGCCACTTTGCCTGAAGAACCCACAACACGTCGAAAGAGATTGCAGGCTGAGTGGTCGGTGCCGGATAAAGAGATGGCCGCGATGATTAATGCTGAGGCTCTGAACATTGTCGAAGCCACAGTGAAACTCGGAGCAGATCCGACCCGTGCGCGCGGGTGGTGGCTTGGCGAGATTTCACGTGTTGCCAACGAGAAGGAAGTTTCAATCTTCGATCTGGCAATTACACCTAAGGATGTCGCCGACATTGTGGCTCTCGTTGCTGCCGGGGAGTTGACTGACAAGCTGGCTCGCCAAGTTGTAGAAGGCGTCATTAACTCAGAAGGCACGCCTGCACAAGTAATGGAATCTCGCGGCTTGAAAGTGGTCTCTGATGACTCTGCACTCATGGCTGCGATTGAGAAGGCCATTGCCTCTCAACCCGATACCGCTGAGAAAGTCCGAAACGGAAACATTCCTGCCGCCGGCGCACTCATCGGCGCGGTCATGAAAGAGACAAAGGGCCAAGCAGATGCTGCTCGAGTTCGAGAGCTCCTACTCGGTCACTTAGGTCAGATGTAAACGGCTAACCTTCCAGGGTAAGCGGGAGGCGGTCTCGTTAGAACTTCCCAGAAAAAGTTACACCGGAAACTTGTATAGTTGTTTAATGCCCAACTTAGTATCAAACCTTCAAGCGTTTGGAAAAAGGACTCTCACTTCGACGTACAAAGGAATTCCGCTAGAGGCTGATGGCCAGCGCATCGAAGAGTTTCTCAAAACTAAACCAAACCTCTTCACATCTGGATTTCAATTTCCCATCGCAATTCTACGAAAATCTGCACTTGATAATAATCTAAAACGCATGGCGGAATATTGCACAGAAGTTGGTGCCTCTCTTGCTCCACATGTGAAAACGACCATGTCGCCACAGATCGCGCAGATGCAGTTGGAACATGGTGCTTGGGCCTTGACTGTTGCTAACTATTCTCAGGCCCGCGTGTTTCTTGACCTTGGATTTGAACGCATCATCATTGCAAATGAAATTGTTGATAGACACTCTATTCGTGCAATAGCGCTAAAGAATTTGGAACCGAATCATGAGGTAATCTTCTACGTAGATTCACTAGATGGACTTGAAATTATTCAAGACGCACTAAGTGGTCTGAGTGATGCCCGGATCCATCTTCTACTTGAAATTGGATTCATCGGCGGGCGTGGCGGTATTCGAGATAATGCCGATGCCCAAACACTCGCAGAGAAGGTTGCTGAAGATTCTCGGCTGATCCTGCGGGGCGTCTCTGGTTTTGAAGGAATAGTCGATGGAGCAGATCGTTCGAGCGATGGCATGGCAAAAGTTCGCGAGTTCTGTCAAAAGATAGTTGTCGCAGCGAAATTGGTAGCGCCATATGTTGGTGCCGAAAAAATCATAATCACTGCGGGTGGAAGTGCTTTTTTTGATATTGTCGCCGAAGAATTCAATAAGTACGACGGTAGTGCGCACCTCATTTTACGCAGTGGTGGATACATTTCTCACGATAGCGGGTTCTATGAACGAATCTATCCTTTCGCCGATCAGCCGAGCGTTAAACAATTGTTGCCAGCCATTGAATTATGGGGTCAAGTACTCACCCAACCCGAACCTGGCCTAGCCATACTCAACCTCGGGAAACGAGATGTAGGCAATGATGTTGATAATCCATCGCCCTTCAAGAAATATCGTGGAGAGATCTCAGCTATCAGTGGTGTGATTGATCATTTAAACGATCAACACGGGTACCTGCATTTTCAGGAAGAAGAAGATGTGAGAATCGCTGATGTGATCGGTATGGGTATATCGCATCCTTGTACAACGTTTGATAAGTGGAAACTCATGCCGCTGGTGGATGATAATTATGATGTAGTAGAGTTCATTCATACCTTTTTCTAAAACGAACCCCAAAACAAATGGAGACACGATGACTGCCAATTTTTTTCAAGTAGAAAGCGCACCACTGCCAGGAGGTTCATATTCCCACGGAGTAGTCGCAAATGGATTTCTCTATACATGTGGCATGGGTCCTGTCGATCCAGCCACTGGGAAAATTGTCGAAGGTGGCGTGGCCGAGCAGACACGACAGACGCTAAAAAATCTTGAAAGCATTCTTGCTGAGCGTGGCGCGACCATGGCTAATGTCATTAAAGTGACCGCACACCTGCAAGAAGTTCATCGCGACTTTGCGGCTTACGATGTTGTTTATCGTGAATTTTTTAGCGAGCCTTTTCCTGTACGTACGACCGTTGGCTCGGATCTCATAAATATCTTGGTCGAGATTGATTTGGTTGTTGCTCTGTAATTTATGAACTAACTCTCACGTTCCGGAATTTTAGATTTTTTGGAATGGATTGTTAAAAACAGTTTCTTCAGTTGCCTCAAGTTCAAGAAGTCGGTTCCATTTAGCGGTTCGCTCTGATCCGTGAGTGGAACCGACTTTAATTTGACCGGCTCCCCAACCAGTTGCTAAATCTGCCAACCAACTATCTTCGGTCTCTCCCGAGCGTGCTGAAACAATCGTGGAGAAACCATGTTCCTGTGCGTGGCGAAGTACATGATGAGTCTGAGTGACTAGCCCATTCTGATTGGGCTTGATAAGAATCGAATTTGCGCTCTGAGTGTCGATGCCTTGGGAGAGTCGAGTCAGATTCGTTGTAAAAAGATCATCACCCACTACTTGGATTGGCTTTGGCAGTTCGGTCATGAATCGATCCCAAGAACTCCAGTCATCTTCCGCGAAGGGATCCTCAATAGAGGCTATGGGGTGTGACGACAATAATGCAATGAGTTGTTCGCGCCATTGTTCTGGCGTGAAAACCATATTTGAACTTCGAGATATGTAATTTCCTTGATCGTAAAATTGGCTCGCTGCGATATCGAGTGCAATAGAAACTTCTTCTCCAGGTGTGAGTCCTACTGCCTCAATACATTGCTCCACAAATGTGCACGCTTCCGAGGAGCCCTCAAAAGGAATACCTAGTCCACCTTCATCTGCAACCAGATTTGTTATAAACCCTCGTGATGCTCCGATTCTTGCGGCGGTATCACGGATTGCAACGATCCAGGAGAGGGCTTGTTCGAATGTTGCTGCGCCATGTGGGATGACAAGAACATCTTGAATATCAATGGCCCCGTTGGCATGCGCACCACCTGAAAGGATATTCACCATCGGCATGGGAATATTCAATACGCCCGTGGGTTGATAGAACCGGGCCATGGATAGTCCACGAGTACGCGCCGCTGCTTCGACTGTAACGAGCGACACCGCCAAGGTTGCGTTTGCTCCTAAAATTTCGTGTCGCTCCGTTGCATCGATTTCGCAGAGCAGGTCATCAGTTAGTTGCGAATCAGCAACTGTGCCGATAAGTCGTGGGCGGATTACGTTATTGATGTTGGCGACGGCTGTATATACGCTCTTACCGCCAAAAAAATTCTCCGCATGTGGTCCACCGCTGTCACGGAGTTCGAACGCCTCATGGACTCCGGTAGACGCACCGGACGGCACACTCACCTTATGGACACTGCCGTCGCTTAGAGTCATTCGGGCGCAGACGGTTGGTCGTCCGCGAGAGTCAAGAACCTGCAACCCCTGAAGATCTCGTATTGTGATGCTCATGCTTGAGAGAATATCTCAGTTATCGTGGGAGGTGTCTCACTTTGTAAAATAGTCAAGGCACGACGGCGAAGACGATCTTGTGCAGCCGAGTCAAGATAACCTACGGGGGATTGTCCATCTACGCGGGCAAGCGCAATGGCGGCGACGTGCCAAGGTAGTGAGGCAGATACTGGACTCTCGGATGATTTTTCATATGCTTGAACAAAAGCGTCAGCTGCTTGGGCAAGCAGAATTTTTTTGTCTTGTTCCTGAAAAAACTCATATTTGCACAGTAAGTGTGCCAACAAGAACCCCAAATCAAACACAGGATTGCCAGTATGCGCAACCTCGAAATCCAGCACGATGACTTTTGATCGACCGTCAACGAGGATATTCTTAGGAGAGTAATCGCCGTGAACAAGGCAAGGTTTGTCTTCGAGAAGTTCGGTAATCAACGCCCCTATGCGTTTTGAGATACTTTCATGCTTAGTGGCTACGGTTCGATAAAATGGGCTGATTCGCAATTGTTCGAAAAGGGAATCCTCTTGAAATTCCTGAAGTATTGCTGGATCTTTGGCGGTATTTCTATGCCAGAGACCCAAGATTTGACCTAAGTGCGCTGCTATATCAGGTTGAATCGAACCTGATAGCAGATCTTCTTTCCAGATCGTCATTGTCCGCGGTGCCCGTTCAATAATCAAAATGAATTGATCCGGATCGACATCGTAAAGTTTTGGAACATTTTCCGGTGTTAGTTTGTGCAAGACTTCTATTGCGTGCGCTTCCACAATAGCTCTGCGCTGGTCAGCTATCCATTCTGACGCGACTTTCAATTCAGGTAACGCCTGCTTTAAAACTAAATCTTTTCCCTCTCCGGAAACAGCGAGAACAACATTAGAAACCCCTCCGGTGAGAATTTCAACGAGTGGACTCGATTCTGGTGAAAAGATTTCTCGATCTTTAAAGTATGCCACAACCGTCCCCTGATCAAGAAGTTTAGGATTGAGCATGGGCGCCTCTCAAGTCACTCTTCAGACAGTTGGTCTCTGGAGGAATTCGCGATAGTAGATCCTTGGTATTGTTGGTCCGCGTAATTCTTACAGACGCAATTCTAATGAATCTACACCCTTGCGGAGTACCTGGCGCCGTCGGGTTTGGGAATCGAGGGCTGCCCGCCCCGGAGAAATCGCATGAGGGTTACAAGTCAGAGGGGTAGTCCTTTCCATACGGGACCGTTTGAGTCTAGATTACGCTCTACATAATCTAGACTCAAATTTATTGGAGGTCCATCTGTGAAATCTCGCTACAAAACCTTAAAGGTATTTGGTGCAGCCGTTGCTGTACTTAGTTTGGTGCTCACGGGTTGCTCCAGCACATCAACTCCAAGCGCAACAGACGAGACGAAGGAAGTTACCCTCAACTGGTGGTGGTGGGGCACTGGAGATGTTCCCAAGATGAATACTTGGGTTGACTGGGTTGCGAAAGCATATGAAGACGCGCACCCGGGCGTCACCATCAAGTACGAAGAGAGAACAGATACTGATATTACAACCGCCTTTGAAGCGGCAGCCGCGGCAAAGTCAGGTCCTGACATTGCACCAGCTTGGGCAAGCAGTCCAGTACTCAGCCAGGTCTGGGCCGGGAACGTCTCTCCCATTTCCGATTATGTAGATAAGACAGAAATGGATAATTGGTTAAATACGGCTGAAAATGCTTATGAAGGGAAGATTTGGGCAGCACCTACTTACATCGTTGGGTTGCCAATCGTGTACAACAAGACCCTCTTTAAGAAAGCCGGCATTGATACAGAGACTCCACCCGCAACGTGGAACGATTTCCTTGGACTTTGTACATCTCTCAACAAGGCTGGGATCACCCCAATTGTTGGAGGTAACCGCGGTGGGTTTGAAGGTTCATGGTGGTTTGCGCATCTCGGCAAGCAATATATGGATGCGCCATCAGACCTTCAAAAGGCGGCAGTTTCGGGAGACTTCACTCGAATTGCGCCATGGGCTAGCAAGTTCGATGAAATGTTTAAGAACAATTGCTTTAACAAAGACATTAACAGCCTTGAACTTCAAGAAAAATATGATGTGTTCAATAAAGGCGGGGCTGGAATGGTCCTTGCTATTGATGGAGCCGCTCTCGGTGCAGCAGATGCATTGGGTCAAAGCAACATCGGCATCATGACCCTTCCTGTCTTTGGAGATGGAGCCATGGCGAAGTACTACACCGCTACGCAATCTATCTCGCACTTCATTACTAGTTGGAGCCCAAATAAGGAAGTTTCTGCAGACTTCATCAAGTTTTGGCATTCGACCGAGTCACTTAACAAGTGGTTCGAATTAACTGGTGTTATGCCTGCCGATAGTCGATTTGATCAGAGCACTGTTACTGACCCAGTCAAGCAAGCACTCTTTGCTCTTAACAAACTACCCAGCGTCTGGCTAAGCAACTTTGAACCAGGTTCTGTTTTCGAGCAAGCAGATCTTGCTGGTGGTCAGTTAATTAGTACCCGTAAAGGTGATGGTCCAGCAGACATCGCCCTCTGGAAGAAAGCATCCGAAAGCTGGGTAACGCAAAAGCCAGAAGAGGTCGCTAACTTCAAAAAGTGGGCAGGAATAAAGTAGTAAACTGACGGAAGTCAAGAAACCCCCTCGTCTGGTTTTTGATAACCAGTTCGAGGGGGTTTCTTTAAGAAGGGATCTCCCTAAATGAAGGTACCTATGGCCAGTAAAACAGGGTCAATACGGAAATCTACCGTCGCGTTTGGCTACACAGCGCCAGCCATCGCATTAATGCTATTGGTCTTTGCGTATCCACTTATTCAAATTGGGCTACTTGCTTTTCGTCGCTCAGGGAAATTTGTTGGATTAGCAAATTACAGAGCCTTGGAAAGTGACACTGTTTTTCGAACATCCCTTTTCAATAATCTAAAATTACTAGCACTCGTCCCCGTTATAATTTTGATTTCTCTCGTTCTCGCAGTAGTTATTAATGAGCGTCCTCGTGGATGGACCATTCATAGATTCGTAATTCTGATTCCCTTCATCTTACCTATCCCGGTGTCTGCAATTGCAATCGCAGCGATTGTTGCCTACAGGGGCGGACTAAACCAACTTCTCAATAGTGTTGGATTAGATTTTCTTGCCGTCGATTGGCTTGGGCAGGCGAACACGTCATTCTTTATTATTTGCGCAGCATTGATCTGGCGAGAAATTGGTTTCAGTTCGATCCTAATTTTCTCGCGTTTAGGAAATATTGATCAAGAAATTGTGGAGGCCGCAGAAATTGATGGGGCTGGTTGGTGGCGCCGATTAAGGTATGCAATATTGCCACAGATCGCTGGAGTGCTCATTACATTGATTGTTCTCGAGGTTATTACAGTATTTTTCTATACCTTTGAGTGGGTCTACATGCTTACTCGTGGTGGCCCAGCGGGATCAACAATGGTTGTTGATCTCTATATTTTTCAACAAGCGGTGCAATTCCGGTCCATTGGAATTGCAACTGCAGCATCTAGTGTCGTCGTCATCCTGCTTCTAGTAATTCTCTTTAGCAGCAAACTACTACAGGCATTCTCTGTATTGCGAAGAAGAAGACGCCTCGTCCCCAAAGCATTCAGCCCCCTTTCGGCCAATATAAAATCGTCGCCACGAACACCATCACGAGCGAGTAAATTCAAGCGTTCAAGGATTGGCTATAAACTTAATTCCACTGTAAAACTGCTCGTGTCTTTAAGCCGACATCTACTGCTCTTGATATTTAGTACAATGTTTCTTATTCCTCTTTATTTCATAATTGTTAATGCATTTAAGACCACTCTAGATTACGGAGATTCACCGTGGTCTATTCCATTGAAACCCACTCTAAGGGCATTTCATGAAGTATTCTCGCGTGGAGAGATTTTAACTTGGTTTAGAAACAGTGTTGTTGTAACTTTCGGAACCGTTTTATTGATCACGATTACTGGCATTCTGGCTAGTTACTATGTCTCCACCTCAAGAAATTGGATAAATGGTGCCTTTCGAAAAATATTCTTACCTTTACTTGCGGTGCCACCAATTATAATAATAGTTCCGCTTTTTGTACTATTTAGTAATCTTGGTTTGATAAATTCTTTTGTTGGCGCAATTATTGTTTTTACGGGTCTCCTGCTTCCATTTAGTTGTTATCTCTTGCTCGGATTTTTTGACACGTTTCCAAAAGAAATTCTGGAAGCAGCATCAATGGATGGGGCTGGGCGACTGTCGACCCTTTTCCGGGTAGTTTTGCCAACCGCTAAGGCCGCGATTGGAACGCAGCTAGTGCTTAATATGCTCTATGTTTGGAATTCGCTTTTGATTGTTCTCATCTTCTTGCAAGGAAACGATCGGCGTACACTCGCTGCGGGTATTAGCGTCTTTCAAGGACGTTTTTTCCGAGACACACCTCTTGTTATGGCAGCTTCATTGCTCGTAATTTTGCCAATGTTTGCTGTTTACTTATTCGCGCAGCGATATTTCCGTCGTGGCATTATGGCTGGTGCAGTGAAATGAAAGATCAAGACAGGGAATTGACTGCACGTTCAATTCCTGCAAGCACAAGGTCAATCTCGCCTTCGGATAGCATGTCTGGACTGATATAAAGACTTTCTGATAAATCAAGAACTATGGATGGATTCTCGTTTACCAACGATGTGTATACCCTCTGCGCAACATCTGTAGGCTGAGAGGGATCAAAGGAAATCTTTACTCGGGGAACCGGCTGTCCTGCTTGATTCACGTTCTCGGTAGTTCCGGCAACACCTGGGATCTTTTGTAAGCCAGAATTAATTGCTTGGCAGTCGCGGAGCCAACCTTTGAAATCTTCTTCGTGATCGTGAGCTATATACATTTCTACAGCTTGGAGCAATCCAAATATTTCCTCTTTGCCTACTTTGAACGCTCTTGCTATCTCTTGGTTGGGAGCGGCAAGCGAGGCGGCAACGTCCAAGATTTTAGATTTGCCCATCATCAGACCGCTGGCTTGGGGCCCTCTCAATGCCTTTCCTCCGCTAAATAAGACAACATCAGCTCCAGCATCTGCGGTGAAGAACCAAAGGTTTGAAACTGGTGGCAACTGAGCCGCTGCATCAACAATTACAGGGATTTTGTACTTTTTGGCAATCTTGACCGTAGAAATGATGTCGAGGGCGTCTGCTCCCACATAAGAACCGGCAACCCAGAAGATAGCTAAAGTGTTTTCATTGATTGCCTTTTCCAAATCTTCTTCTGTTCTCTTGCCACTGGTGCCGTATTCCTTGATTTTGGCGCCGGCAAATGTAATCGCCTGGTCATAGGGGATCCGATGAGATTTATCAATGAGAACATCGGTCCGAGTGGGCGAGTCGGACAATCTACCTACCGCCAAGATGGAAAGAACAATTGCAGAGGCGCAGCCAGGGGTTATGTAGGCCGCCTCATTGCGAGTAATTTCAGCGAGCCTCCTTCCTGCTGCTGCATGCAAGCTTTGCATATCAACAAAAGATTCTGCGCCTCGGTTCATGGCTTCAATGACCTCAGGAAGCATTAAAGAACCTCCGAGTCGCGTGTACGTTGTCGCGCCATTTATCACGCGTTTTATACCAAGAGATTCATAAGATATTTTCAGTTGAGTGTCTCCAATTCTTCACCAATGATCATTACAAAACTAATCTTCGTGTAGTTATTTTTTTACGCTAAAACCACCGTCTACGAGCAAGGAGGCGCCTGTTATATATGACGCCGCATCCGAGGAGAGGAAACAGACGGCTTCGGCTACTTCCTCAGGCATGCCCATTCTGTTGAGCGCGGTATTTCTGATTGCCTCTTCGAAGTCTTTCTCTGTCGCAGTGTCCCAGACTGGCGTTAAAATCGGACCCGGTAGTACGGAATTAACTCTAATTTTTGGTCCGTATTCAACGGCCAATTGATTGCTCAATGAAACAATGCCGCCCTTGGTTGCTGCATAGACACCATGTCCGGGGAACCCCAAACGCGCATGTACTGATGCCGTATTAACCATACTTCCATGCGTTTCTTCGAGGTCGCCGAGAAAGACGATCACAGATTTGTGAATCCCGCCGAAGTTGACTTCAGTTTGACGATTCCACTCCTCTACTGTGGTCAAATGGGCAGGTTTGACGATTTTTATATAAGCGTTATTAAAGACCACATTCACTTTTCCATAAATCTCATGGACGTGGGTTTTAACCCTCTCCCAATTGTCAAGATCTGTGATATCCAGTTTTAAACTGATGGCCTTCCCATTTGCTTCCTTGATAGCAGTAGCCACCAATTCTGCGGATTCTTGATTGATATCTGTTACTACAACGTTTGCGCCATATTCGGCAAACTTCTTAGCCGTGGCGGATCCGATCCCACTTCCACCACCAGTGATCAGAACAGTTTTATTATTTAGGTTCATGCTGCATTATATGCCTAGCAGCCCTGTTTTACTCCTAAGAGTAATTTTGAATTACTCTTCAAGATCCATTCGCAGACTCCAGCTAATTGATTCCTCAGGTTTAAGAATTCGTATTCGGTGGGCCGTTTCAGCGTTGCGTTCACTCACGCGGTGGGCGATTGCAGGTTGTGGCGATATCACCGTTTCCTTTGCATATTCTTTATTATCAACGAAAATTCCAAAGTACGGTACTTCTGACTTGTTCCAAGAAAGACTTAGTCGCTCACCTGTTGAGCGCACGAGTGTGATTCTCTCTATTGCAGTTTCTGGTCTGCACCAATACTCAACGGATGTGTTCGGTGGGAGGTCCTGCGGTAGAAAAGTTTGTTCGATTCTCGGTATTAATGGGGCGGTTTGTTCAAAGCTGATGTTTGGATAGATTTGCACTTGGGTGATATTCGCCGCCGAAAATAGCGGATGGCATGACCAGAACGCGGGTACATTGACCCTTCCGACATTGGTAATTCGGTATTCGATGGCAACGCTTGACTGCTTCATGTCTGACGAATTGAGAGAGACCTTTCTCCAAAATTCCAGAGTTCTTGTTGAAAGTTTTATGGACAGGGTCGCGGATGTCGAATTGGACTCTTCAACTCTCCAGGGCCTACTCCACACTTCGCCATGATCAGGCAGATCGTGAAGGCCATCCAAGGATCGGCAGGCATCCGTCGTCGGCACCATTTCATCCCATCCTGAAATCTCTGGCCGGATAAAATTGTCGCCTATATTCCTTGCAACTAAAGGGGCCGATGGTTGAGAAATCCATTCCTCGCATCCATCAAGTTTGACGCTCGCAATCCTTCCTCCAAATTCTGGCAGAATTGTGAGCGAAATATTGCCGAGCAGTAACTCGATACTAGACTTTTCCATAAGGAAGATATTGTCCTTCACTTTCAAAACGTTTTTTGGCCTCGTTCAATGCTGCATCGTCTATATCGAAACCGAGGCCACTTCCCTCTGGAAGTCCCCATTTAGGCGAGGTGGTAGTAGGGATTTTTTGGAGCAGGATGTCGCCTTCCATGTGTGCCGCGGTCTGTTGATTGCCCAGGACAAGATTGGGAATGGTGAGACTGGCGTGGTGAAAAGCTGTGGCGGCGATGCCCAGTTCGCCATGGGTATGACGACATACCTTGCTACCCATTACTTGAGCAACGTAGGAAACTTGTCTAAATTTTTCAAGTGACCCGACCCAGTATGGCGAAAAGGTGTAAACATCGGCAACGCGGTTGAGTATTAATCTGTTTGCATCTTCCTCAGTCCACAACCCTTCGTTAGCTGCAAGGGGGATTGATGTTTTTGTACGTAAATTTGCCATTAAGGACGTTGGATGTTCGCGGACTGGTTGTTCGATGAAGTCAATTCCAAAAGGAGCGAAACGCTCCAGGAAACGTGGAGCGTCCTGCAGCGACCAAGCCCCATTTGAATCAAGTCGTATGCGATTCTTCGGACCAATGGCATTTCGGATTGTTCTTACCATCTCTATCTCATGTTCTAAATCGACCCCAGTTTTCAGGTAGTAGGTTTCATACCCAGCTTTCATGCCCTCAGCGCACTGAGCCTCGATATCCTGGAGGGTCCCGTGTCCTAGATAGAAGAAATAGTCAACGTCTTTATGAACCGCACCACCCAGTAGTTTGTAAACTGGCAGTCCGGAACTCTTGCCGCAGAGATCCCATAGAGCCATGTCGAAAGAAGCCCACGCGTAGTTGCCGGTCATGGCACGTAGTGTCCAGAGCCCTCTGCGGAATAGGTCGCGCATAATATCGGCCGAATCCCAAGGAGATCGTCCTTGCACGAAGGGGAACATGGCTTTGACGGCAGCAGATATCGAGAGTACATCGGCGCCTGAGCAAGCCTCACCCCACCCAACTAAACCGGTATCTGTCGTCAATTTCACAACTACAGACGTCACGCCGCTTCTTTGGACTATCGAACTGACTTCAGTTCGCTTATAGGGCACGTTGACAATGAACGTTTCTAAACTTTGAATTTTCACCACGCAACTCCATCCACGAGTTAATCTATGGATTGGACATTACACTGAATCACTCGAGATGGAAGGAAAGATATGATTGAACTCATTGCCGAGTGCGTTCCTGGGACAAAGGGAGATCTTTGCGAAGGAGTGCTCTGGGACGAGCGGTCTGGCACTCTTCTATGGTCTGACATCTTCAAAAACACGATTATTCAGTGGAAGCCAGGAAGCAATTCCTTTTTCCGAAAAGAATTCAAGAACATTATTACTTCGATAGGAAAGAACGCCGCGGGAGGATTCATTGTCGCGGCAGGGAATAGCATCCAACTCCTTGATGAGAATCTAGTTGTGATAAACGAGACATTATTGGAGATGCCAAATCCAAATGTTCGAACTAATGATGGAAACATTGATCCACTGGGCAATTTCTGGATTGGCAGCATGGCATACGATGCGAAGGCCGGGATGGGCGACCTCAAGAGAGTTGCTGGAAATTTTCAAACTCACGTCGTGTTGCGAGACGTAACAATCTCGAATGGTATGGACTGGTCCCCACGTGGAGATATTTTTTATTACATCGACACGCCCACGCAGCAGGTGAGCCGCTTTACATTTGATCTGGATTCGGGTTCGTTGGGTCAAGAAATGGAACCGATAGATGTGAGTGACAGCCCAGGAATGCCCGATGGCATGTGCGTCGACGCTGAAGGTAACTTGTGGGTTGCCTTCTGGGGCGGGGGGCAAGTGCGAAACTTTTCACCAGAGGGAAAACTCTTGGGAGTTGTCAAGGTTGCTGCCTCTCTCGTAACAAATTGTGCATTTGGGGGTGAAGACCTTTCAACGTTGTATGTCACGACGGCAGACGCCTCATATGAGGAGTCCATTACCAGCAGTGAGCCTCTGGCGGGTTCACTGTTTTTCGCTGATGTGAAAGTCAAGGGCAGATTACCGAACAACTTCAAGGCAATCTGATTCGTGAACTTCTGCGTGCGGGGTCACCTTTGGTACCTCTAAAGGCGCACAACGTATACATCCTGTTCTACGAGGCTTCTTCGTGAGACTAATCCGGCAATTAAAGGGGATTAGTATTAACTAAAAGGCGCATTTGGTGGATAAATCACTCTGACCAACAAAGTCTCAATCTAAACTCAAGTCGTTCTTTCGGGGCTCCGGGGTATAACTATTTCGAAATCTTTGAAAAACCCTTGAATAGTCATTCCATATCATCTATACATGGACAGGCTGATTCTAGCCAGACCTACTAGGAGGACATAGATGAGAGCACGTCGTATTAAAGCCGGAGTAACAGCGCTGGCACTCGCCGCATCCGTTGGATTAACAACCATCGGTACTGCCACGAGTTCGCAGGCAGCAGGTGGTTGGTGTTCTGGAGTAAAAATCGCCGCATTCCCTGGTGGACCTCAAGGTGGTGTTTTTGCTAACAACGTCTACAACGGTTTCAAACAAGCCGCGAAAGATCTCGGTCCAAGTGTCAAGTACTACTTCTCTGACTGGGATCCAGGAAAAATGATGACGCAATTTAAAGAGGCAGTCGCGACAAAGCCAGACGGAGTTGCCATTTATGGATTTGGCGGACCAGAGGCCAGCAAGCCTATTGTTGACGCGGCAGAGAAAAAGGGAATCATTGTCACGACTCTTAACACGTCGCTGGTTGATTTGCAAAAAACATACAGCGCAAGAGGTTTTGGATTCGTAGGAGCTGTGAACTACAAGGCCGGCAAAGATCTGGCTGCCGAAATGGTGAAACGCGCAAAACTTAAGAGTGGCGATTCAGCCTTTGTTTGGGGTCTAAAGGGACAAGGTGGAGATCGCGGTCAACGCACAGTTGGTGTGATTGACGGCTTTGAATCTGCCGGCGTAAAGGTTGTTTATCAAGAGATTGACCAAGCAACTAATACCTCACCTGCATCTGGTGGGCCAACCTTTGCCGGAATCATGGCAAAGAACCCTGATATTAAGGCTGTTGTCACCGACCATGGTGGTCTGACTGCAACTGCCGCTACTTACATGAAGGCAGCTAATTTAAAGGCCGGCTCGGTCTATTTTGGTGGCTTTGATGTGTCACCAGCAACCGTGACTGCAGTCCAGAGTGGATATCTGCAACTTGTAATTGATCAACAACCATGGTTACAAGGGTATTTACCAATTCTTCAAATCTGCTTGACCAAAAAGTATGGTTTTTCGGGTTTGGACATTAATACCGCTGGTGGATTTGTCGATGCAAGCAACGTCAAAATAGTTGCGCCTCTTGCAAAGAGAGAGATCCGTTAAAACAGTAAAGTAAGGAAGCATTAAGGTATGTGGTGCTGGCGAGGAGTAATTTCTCCTGGTCGGCACCACATATTTTAGGTGAGAGTGTTAATGGGTTTTTAGTATCAACGAAAGGGCGGTCGTGAGCGTAGTTCCTGTTATTGAATTAAAGAATGTTTCTAAAACGTTCGGTGAGGTTAGGTCGTTATCAGATGTCAATCTGAGCATTTATCCGGGTGAAATCGTTGGCCTTCTTGGCGATAATGGCGCTGGCAAATCCACACTTGTAAAAACCATCATGGGGTTTCATGCACCCGATGAAGGGGGCGAGATCTGGTTTAAAGGTGAGAAGATTACCGAATGGAATGTTGCCAAAGCTCGCTCCATTGGAATCGAAACTATTTACCAAGAGCGTGCGCTCTGCGAGCAACAACCCATTTGGCGCAATATGTTCATGGGGCGTGAGATCACAAACCGTTTTGGCAAACTTGATGTCAAGCAGATGAAGTCTGAAGCTGCGCGTTTAATGGGTGCCCATATGGGCTTTACGTCGACCGCAGTACACCCTGATAACCCAGTGCTGACGATGTCGGGTGGCGAGAAGCAGGGTGTGGCTATTACTCGAGCATTGTACTTTGATGCCGAATTAGTGATTTTGGATGAACCTACGGTCGGGTTATCGCTCTCTGAAACTAAGAAAACTTTGGATTTTGTTCAAGAGATAAAGAAATCTGGCCGCTCAGCGATTTTCATTGACCACAATATCTTCCATATCTATCCAGCAGTTGATCGCATGATTGTGTTGGATCGTGGGAAAGTTGCCGGTATGTACAACAAGAGTGAAATTACGATGGATCAGCTCATCGAGGGCATGTATCGAGTCGCCCGCACGGGCAGTTTGCAGGAGAATTAGAGATGAGCAAAAGTAAAGAAGTTTCCGTGGTCAAGAATAACGCTGCACGTCCGCCATCATTCTGGCGCCGTTTTGGAATGCAATTTGGAATCTGGGGTGTTGGGGTTGTCATCTGGCTGATCTTTGTTGTAACAGCTTCAGAGGCATTTACCTCTAGAGATATCTATCTGGCATTCGCTTCCTCTACGCCGATTTTTGCTTTGATGGCGATCCCATTGACATTAGTTGTTATTACAGGCGAAATTGATCTCTCATTTCCTTCAACGATGGCACTAGCCACTGCTGGATTTGCAAAAATCTACTCTGGCACTGGGAGTATTTGGATTGGAATTGCAGGTGCACTTTTCATTGGAGTGCTTTGCGGTTACTTCAATGGATTCCTGATTACATACTTCGCCATACCGTCACTAGTTATTACGATCGGCACAGGATTTCTTTTCCGTGGCATCGAACTCGCATGGATGAATGGATCAGGCGTTGGATTGACTGATCCTAAATTACAGAAGATTACGACTCTCCTTGTTGGGCGGTCGTTCTTTGGTATTGCAAATCAATTCTGGTGGACAATTTTGGCGACTTTGATTTTGTGGTTTATCTTGAATCGCACTAAGTACGGGTCTCACGTATTTCTTACGGGTGATAACAAAATTTCTGCTCAGTTAATGGGTGTCAACGTTTCACGAGTTAAGCGCAGCACTTTTGCAGTTATGGGCTTCTTTGCGGCATTGGCTGGGTTGGTGGCATCCTTTGAAGTATCTTATTTCTGGCCAACCCTTGGTGACGGTCTCATGCTCAACTCCATTGCATCAGTCTTCTTGGGTGGTACCAGCGTCTTTGGCGGAGTGGGTACCGTGACGGGAACTTTCGTTGGGTCCTTCATCATTGGCGCAATCAATGCAGGGATTGTCGCATCGGGAATCAATGCGTTCTACACGCAAGTTTTCTTCGGCTTAGTCATTATTCTTTCTGTAATCATGCAGGCAATCATCAGCCGCCGAGTCAAAAAATAGTTCTGCAACAGGGGGTAACCACGAGCAGATGAGTAGTATGCAGCAAGTTCGTGGCGTCTGCCCTGTTCTCTCCGTTCCATTTACGCTAACTGGTGAAGTGGATTACCAGAGTTTTCGAAATCTCGTGCAATGGATTATTTCATGCGGCGCTGAATCGGTATTGATGTTTGGCGTCGCAAGCGAAAACATAAAATTGGATGATCTTGAGCGCGATCGGCTACTTGAAATCTTGGTAGAAGAAAAACGTAAGGCATCTCTCACGATTGTGGCTTCAGTTGCTGATCATTCTCTCGAACTAGCGGTGGTTCGTGCGCGTAAGTATGAAGCGATGGGTGCTGATTTCATCAATATTTTGCCACCCTCTTTTTTTGCACCATCGGCCGAGCAAATCCTCGAACACCTGCGAGGAATCCTTTCTGCAGTGAAGATTCCCGTGATCATCCAACATCTGCCGCAGGCAGGGGGGATGGAGGACGTCGCAGTGCTGGCCCAATTGGCCGGCGAGTATGAAAATTTGGCAATGATTAAATGTGAAGCCAACCCACCTTCGGCATCCATTGAACGAGTAAAAAGTTTGACTCATGACTCAGTTGGAACGCTCATTGGGTGGGGCGGAATTTTCTGGGCTCAGGGAGTTCAAGCGGGTGCTCTAGGAGTACAACCGGGGTGCGCACTAACCGATGCGTATATATGGGCCGAAGACGCATTGGATGCGGGCGATTTTACAGAATTTGAAAGACGCTTGAACACTTTTATTCCTTGGATTGCACGTTGGATTTCCAATCTTGAGCAATTGATTGCGGTTGAGAAAAGTATTCTGCAACGTCGTGGGATTATCGCTACTGCCTACTGTAGGCGCCCCACCACAATTTGGGATGCTGAAATTGAGGCAACGCTAGACGAGTCAATAGTTTTCCTTCAAAGCATAGGAGTGCACTTATGAAGATCACGAAAATCACTACAACCGTCATTAATGCCAAGATGCGGAACTGGGTGATCGTTCAAGTCTTCACGGATCAGGCGGGACTTATTGGAATTGGGGAAGCGACAGTTGAATTTCAAGCCCAAGCAGTCGTGGGTGCTATAGAAGATCTGGGTCAGTTAATTGTCGGACAAGATCCACGGGATATTGAAAAACTTTGGCAGATAATTTATCGCCACCCTTTCTTCAAAGGCGGCGTAATCACAATGTCCGCCTTGAGTGGAATTGATCAAGCACTCTGGGACATTAGCGCTAAGGATTTAGGCGTACCACTTTGGAAAATTCTTGGCGGCCTTGCTCGGGATCGAGTGCGAATGTATGACCATCTTGGTGGTGGTAGTTCGGATGCTGTTTACAACTCCGATACTGCACAATCCTTTGCTGAAAAAATGAAGCAATCAATTGCAGATGGATTTACAGCTGTGAAAATCTTGGCAGTGCCACAATCGGCGCCACTTGGGGGAAGTGCCGGATTGCGACATGCGGAAGAACTAATGGGATCAGCGCGTGATGCCGCAGGTCCTGATGTGGATATTATGATCGATTTCCATGGTCGTACGAGTGCAGCTATGGCGATCCAGTATGCAAAAGTTTTAGAACCATTCCATCCACTCTTTTTGGAAGAGGTGGTCCAACCAGACCAACATGAAGCCTTGGTGCGTGCCCGGCGCGGCATCAATCTTCCATTGGCAACAGGGGAGCGTTTACTCACGCGCTCTGAATTCTTACCACTCTTGAAAGACGGTCTCATTGATGTCGCCCAGCCTGATGTCTGTCACGCTGGCGGCATCACTGAGTTGAGGAAGATCTCTGCGCTCTGTGAAACTTTCGGTGTCGTGATGGCTCCTCATAACCCCTTGGGCCCTGTAGCCACGATGGTTAATGTCCATCTTGCGCTCACAACGCCCAATTTCCTTATTCAGGAAGTGATGCGCGCGGATGTTCCCTGGCGCGAAGAAGTATTTATCGGGGTGCCCGAGTTTGAGGACGGGCATATTCTTCCCCCGCAAGGTCTCGGTATCGGCATAGAGATTAACCAGATTGAGGCAAGTAAGCACCCATTCGTCTCGGTTATGCCAGTTCAGTGGTTCCATAATGACGGCTCAGTAGCAGATTGGTAAAATAAATGAAACTTAAGAACGAACATATTTTAGTTACAGGTGGCGCAGCTGGAATTGGCGCGGCCATTGTTCTGGATGCGGTACAAGAAGGGGCAAGCGTGTCCTTCTGTGATATCAATGTCCCGGCAGGCGAGAAGTATGCCGAAGAACTCAGCACGCAAGGTTTCCAAGTTTTCTTCCACCAAGCAGATGTTGGAAATTTCGATAGCCTAAACGTGGCACACGACGCAATGGTCGAACATTTCGGTCCAGTTACTGGCGTAGTCAATAACGCTGGTGTCAATGCCTATTACGATCCGGTTCTGATGACCAATGATGAATGGGAACGATTCTTCAACGTTGACCTTAAGAGTGTGTGGCACACGGCGAAGTGCGTACTCCCCGGGATGCGTACGGCAAGGCGGGGAGCGATTGTAAATATCGCATCGATCCATGCTCGCATGTCTTATCCCAAGTATTTTCCTTACGCAGCGGCCAAATCCGGTGTTATTGGATTGACCAGGAACCTTGCCCTTGACGAAGGGCGCAACGGAATTCGCACCAATGCAGTTTCGCCTGGATACACCCTGACCCCGCTGCTGGAGTCTTGGTTCGTCCAGGAACCTGCCAAGCGGACTGAGGCGATGGCGGTACAGCCCATGGGCAGAATGGCGCAGACCTCGGAAATTGCAAAGGTGGTCACATTCCTTCTCTCCGATGATGCCTCCTTCGTCAACGGTGCTGACTGGATTGTTGATGGCGGGCTTCACGCCCGTTTCGCCTGATGTCGTGAAGAAAAAGTGGAGTGGACGAGCGTTGACAAGTATTTCTTCATATGAAAGTATTTAAGTATGACACGTGGAGCCCTTGAGAAATTACGAGTAATTGATGCCACCCAGATGCTTGCCGGCCCCATCGCTGGAACGCGATTGGGGGATTTGGGCGCTGATGTGATCAAGATAGAGCCACCGATTTTGGGTGAGTTTAACCGCACTCGTGGCTTTGAGGATCAGATGAGTAATGGCGAGATGACTACTTTTCTCGCCGTCAATCGCAACAAGCGTTCCCTTGCTATTGATCTAAAACATCCTGACGGAAAAGCTGTTATTCATGAATTAATTAAGAACTCTGATGTTTTTTTGCAAAATTTTCGATACGGGACTGCAGATCGTTTAGGTATTGGCTATGAAGAATTGCACAAAATAAATCCGCAATTGATCTATTGCTCTATTTCAGGGTATGGATCTTTTGGTCCTTATCGCGATCGTCCCGGTCAAGATCTTGTTGTACAGGGATATAGCGGTTCGATGTTTAGCGTTGGAGCCCTTGGCGACGATCCAACCCCTAGTGCACTTTGGGGTGCCGATGTAATGACGGGGTATCAAGCGGTGATTGGAATTCTTGCCGCAATCGAATCACGCCATCTCACTGGCTTGGGCCAACATGTTGAGGTCGACATGCTGTCGGTAGTTATGGACTGCCAATTACAAGAGTTTGTTACGTATCTCAATACGGAGACGATGCCGCGCCGTATGGAAGAAAGAAGTGGGCATGGATCTATTCCTGCTCCGTACGGCGTCTACAAGACTTCAGATGGTTGGATGACCTTAGCAATGGTTCCGCTTCCTATCCTTGGTGAAATTCTTAACGATGATTGGTTACGTACTTTGGAGCATTACAACTCGGGCCATGAATATCGCGATGAGGTTTATCGCCTTATCCGTCATAAATTCGAAGGCAAGACCACTAAAGAATGGATTGAGATCTGCGATAAAGCCGGTGCATGGTGCGGACCCGTCTATAACTATGAAAACTTGGTTAATGATCCGCATATTCAGGAAGCTCAATACATTGTCGAACAACCGCAATATCGTGGCACTAGTGCTAGGACGGTGCGTCCTCCATTACGACTTTCTGAGACGCCACCGACGATCCGTCGCGGTGCTCCTGCTCTTGGCGAGCACTCACGAGAAATTTTGAATGGCATTCTTGGGTTTTCTGACTTACAGATAGATGCATTAGTAGGAACTGGTGCAATCGGACTAGTAAAGGACTAACAATGGCCGCAGCGAATCCCGGAAAAGTCATACTCGAACGCCATGGAAACACGGTACATCTGATTTTGGATCGTCCGGAGAAGATTAACGCGATGACCACGGTGATGGACGAGATGATGAATTCTTATATTTATGAAATTAATAATGACCTCGATATTCGTGCCGTTGTATTGTATGGCAAAGGCGAGAAGGGGTTTTGTGCGGGAAGTGATTTAACTGAATTGGACGAGTATGGAACTAACTGGGAATACCGTAATCGCTTTAGTAGAGGACTCGATTACGCGCGCGCAATATGGTTGATCAAGAAGCCCGTTGTTGCCGCAATTCATGGATGGTGCATCGGTGGTGGCCTAGAAATGGCCTGTGCTTCCGATATCCGTATTTCAACTTCTGACGCCAAGTTTTTAGCGGGAGAAATTCGTTGGGGTTGGCATGGTGGTTCAGGTCAGACCCAACTCTTAACCCATGCGGTTGGTCCTGGAAATGCATCACTTTTTCTTCTCCATGGCGAGCCGGTAGATGCATCTACCTCATTGCGTATGGGTTTAATACAAGAAATGGTTTCCCGCGAAGAAGTTCTTCCCCGTGCAATTGAAATCGCCGAGTCCATCGCGGCAAAGGCTCCAATCGCGGCGCAAATGACAAAACATATGGTTCGTATGGCGCAGAGTATGCCGTTGGAAGTTGGGCTTCTTTATGAAAATGATTCATTCGCGTACTGCATGACAACGCAGGATGCGCAAGAAGGACAGAGAGCATTTGCTGAAAAACGTCCGCCGAATTTCAAGGGAAGGTAAAGATATGTTCTCTGCCCCTGCGCTACCTAGTCGCCAGGAACGATTGGCAATACTTGAAAAAGTTGCAGCATCATTGCCTCGGATGCGTTTTGACACATGGAATTTTGGTGATTCCACTGGGTTCGAAGGCATGATCGAATCCGGAAGGGTATTGAAAGACGACACTTATTTTGCCTTTGCTCATGGGTGGATGCGAGCTTGGGCGACCAGACCAACTCCATACCAACGGATGGATGCCACGGCTCCGGGAATGGCGATGGTTGAGGTTGCACATTTAGCTAATGACACCATTCTTCTTGGAGAACTCATTGGTTTAGCGCGCTACTTGATGTCGCGGCCCGTTGATCGCGGGATTTTTGATATGTGGGAGAGCATGTGCTTAATTCCGCCCTATGGGGGTGAGATGCTTCCTCCCAAGGAGGCTGCGCTGCTTGCTCAGCCGCCGCGAGGGTCGTGCGTTGATTGCTTGCATTTTGACCCGCCTTTTTTTACTGCTTTAGGCAAGGCCTTAGACGATCCAGAATTTACCGAAGTTGGAATCTCGCAAGCACTTGCATATATTGAAGCCTTGCAACAACCTGATGGAATCTTCGATCATTTCTTTATGCATGGAGTAGCCGGAACTTTTGGCCCCGGATGGGGGCGGGGGCAGGGTTGGTCCATGCTAGGCCTACTAGATGTTCTTAAGAACATCTCCGAAGATAATCCCGCTCGAGCACATATTCTTAGCGCGGTACAGAAGCAGATTCACCGCATGATTGAACTGCAACGCCCCGACGGTCGTTGGTGGTGTGTTGTACATGATCCAACTTCGGGCGAAGAAGGATCAACTGCCGCCTTTATGGCAACGGGGTTTGCGCGCGCCATTAAGATGGGTATTGTGAGTAAAGAAGATGTATTACCGCACGCGATCAATGCCCTTGCCGGTGCACTTGATGATACGGACGCGAACGGTCATCTTCGCAATGTTACTGCTGCGGTAATGGCATCTACTCGCGCATCGCATTACGTACATACTCCGCGTGGTTTCTTGGTCCCATGGGGGCAAGGGCCATTGGCACTAGCAATCTGTGAAATGGACGACTTAATATGAAAACCAAGATCGCTAGAAATCTGCCAACCCAGATAGTCTGGGACTTGGGTAGTCGCATTATCTCTGGAGACATTCCACCAGGTTCAATTCTTACATCGGACACATTAGAGGAACAGTTCGGCGTGAGTCGCACGGTCGTTCGCGAGGCTCTTAGGGTTCTTCATGACAAAGGGATGACCCGTGCTCGCACAAAGACCGGCACGATTGTCCTTGAACGTGAAGAATGGAATTTGCTAGACCCTGATGTAATTTCATGGTTCCGGAGTTCTGGGCTGGCTCCAGAGTTATTGAAAGATCTTGAAGAGGTTCGTGCTAGTTACGAACCTTGGGTTGCTCGAATTGCTGCTAAACGGCGCGGCAGTAAAGATGTTGCCGTTCTTTCTTCAGCGTTAAAACGCATGACCGATGCGTACTACGGCAATGGCATGAAATCGGAAGTAATTGGCGAAGCTGACATGGCTTTTCATCAGGGCATGCTTGATGCGACGCAAAATGAGTTAATGAAACGGATTGGGACACTCTTCATTCCACTTCTGCGAATTCGCGATGAAATGGTTCGAGATGCCATTGATGATGGTTCTTTCATTATTCAGCATCAAGCAGTGCTTGATGCAATTATCGATGAAGACCCAGATGGTGCCGAACTTGCCATGAAAGCTCTCCTTGAAGCTGCAGCGCAGACCTCGTCGAATGCTCGGCGAAAGAACAAACAGTGACGCTGTCTATTCCAGTGCTCCCGGAAGAACTGGAATTTGATGTTGTTGATTCTGTTGCGACGTTAACACTCAACCGTCCTGAGAAATTGAACACGATGACACCAGCAATGGGCAAAGCGTTGATGCAACTAGTCTTTTACATTAACAACACCGAGAGTATTCGCGTTGTCATAATCACAGGGGCAGGGACAAGAGCATTTTCTGCGGGTAGTGATATCAAAGTCTTAGATGATTACGGTTCAAACTGGCAATTGCGCAATCGTGACGACTATGCGCGAAGTATCTGGCAGATTAGGAAGCCTGCCATTGCAAAGATCCGTGGGTACTGTATCGGCGGTGGTCTGGAAATGGCGCTCCTGAGTGATATTCGCTATTCAACTCCTGATGCCAAATTCGGCGCCGGGGAAATTAAGTTGGGATGGCACGGTGGAGCGGGCAACACTCAGCTCCTTCCACGTCATATGAGTACAGGTCGAGCCCTTGAGATGCTGCTCACGGGGGACATGATTTCTGCGGACGAAGCTGAGAGGTCTGGATTGGTTGACCGAATATTTAACGAAGATGAGCTAGATCAGAAAGTTGGGGAATTGGCAGCGCGAATTGCAAGTAATGCCCCGATTGCTTCAGAATTGGCTAAACATTTGGTTAGGATTTCGATGTCGACCGCTGTTGATGTTGGTCTAGCATATGAAAACGACACCTTTGCTTATTGCTTCACTACCCAGGATGCTCAAGAGGGTAGAGACGCCTTTATTGGAAAACGTGCCCCGCATTTCGAAGGCAAATAATTGTGAAAGGTTCATCTGTCATATATCGGATCTAGCAATCTACTGATCCTGGATACATCGCAGTGGAGTATTCTGACTCTCCTATCCTTTAATTCCACCACTTGTTAGCCCATCAACAATGCGTCGTTGGACAATTAGGAAAAAGATAATTGGTGGCAAGGTATAGAGCAAAGATGCTGACATGACTCGATCAAGGGGGGTTGTAAGTTCGCCAATAAGCGAGGCTAAGCCGGTAGAGGCGACCCTCTTATCCATATCAAGGATGAAAGTTGTGGCAAACAGGTACTCATTCCAGGCGTGGAAAAAGGCTAGAACCGCCCCAGCAACGATTGACGGGGCAATTAGCGGCCAGATGATTAAGCGCTGGATTTGCAACGTCGAGCATCCATCGACAATAGCTGCTTCTTCAATTTCATGCGGAATCGAATCAATTGCACCTTTGAGCACCCAAACAATGATTGGCATCACGAACGCTGCGTTAACAAGGATCAATCCCCAAAGGTTATTGATTAGTCCTAAGGAAATGAATAGTGCATACAGTGGAATCACTAGAAGTGCTTCTGGAAGCATTTGAGTTGCAAACATAATGAAGCCGATAAATCCTCGGCCACGAAATTTGCGACGTGAAATTGCATAGGCAGCAAAGAGTGCCATTCCGAGACTAGCAAAAGTTGTTCCGACTGCGATGAATGCGGAGTTCGTCAACCACTTTGCGATTTCCAATTTTTGAAAAAGATTAGAAAATCCACCTAAATTATCGAAGGAAGGCCACAGACGTGGGGATGATGTGAACATTTCATTTGTTGGCAGAAGCGAAGTGTTAAACATCCAATAAATAGGAAAGCCAGCGATTATGGCAATGCCGATAATGCATAACAAGATGATCATTGTTGAGATTCGAGAAGAACGTGCTTTCTTTCGGTTAGAGGACATTAGATATTCCGCTCAAGTCGACGATTGGCAAGAAAATAGACAACGGTGCAAGAAACTGAAAGGACAAATCCGATTGTTCCGATTGCTGCTCCATAACCGAGATTGCCGTACTGAAAACTTTCGCGATAGAGGCGAACAACGAGAGTTGAAGTTTTGTCAACGGGCCCACCTTGGGTCAGAACCCAAATCACGTCAAAACGGCGTAGTGCCCAGATCGACAAAAGCAGCATCATTACATACATCGTTGGACGAATTAATGGGATCGTCACATAACGGAAAAGCTTGAAGGATGTTGCCCCATCCACTTTTGCGGCGTCATAAAGATCTTTTGGAACAGATTGAAGAGCAGCTAGAAGTATCAGACTCGTCAATGGAAAGGTCATCCAAATCGTGACTGTAACGAGGGTTGGGAGTGCTAAAGATGGATTATCTAGCCAATGTTGTTCTTTTCCGATGATGTTTAATTTATGCAGGCCTGAGTTGATAATTCCGTATTGAGGATTGAACATCCAAGTGAAAATAAGAGCTACGGCTATGGGAGGAGATGCCCAAGGTAAAGTCACCATGGTCCGAACGAAAACCTTGCCACGCATTGATCTGTTCATTAGCAACGCTGCGCCTAAACCAAGTATCAGTGCACCGATAACACTTGCGATTGCATAACGTACAGTGACAGATAGGGTGCTGAAGAATCCAGAAGAATGTAGAATTTCGTCGTAATTCTTCAATCCAATGTAAGTATTTAATCCGGGATTCAATGTATTTGTTTCGGTGAAACTAAGTTGGAAGCCGCGGAAAAGTGGATAACCCAAAAATAGTCCAAGATAAATCAGGGCAGGAGCAAGAAGAATCCAATGGGCATTGCGTCTATACCAAACGTCCGTGTTTGATAATTTTTCCACTTTCGCCACTATGGCTTCTCCTTATTTTTCAAAATTGAGAGTACTTTGCCGGATAGATCGGTAACAATGTGGTTTGGAGTGGGATTCTGTTGCATGTTAAAACCCACTCCAAACCACATCAACTTGATATCTTGTTACTTATGCAGGATTGACTTCACCTCAGTTTGTGCTGCATTCATAGCGTCCGTAGGGCTCAAGCCGGATCGAAGGACCAGATCCATCTGCGCGAGAACCGCATGGCGAATTTCAGCAGTCTTCAACTCCGCCCGCTGAGGCAAAATGAGTTTGCCATAGCGACCAACAGCCTGATATGGCACTACCCATGGTTTATCGAAGATCAGAGCCTTAGGTGGAGTGACCACCGCTGCAACTCCAGGATGACCAAGGGCGTTCATCAATTGACGCTGTTGGGCTGTCTGTAGCAACCAATTGATGAAAACGGCCGCAGCTTCTTTGTTTTTTGAAGCTGCATTGATTGATGTACCTTCCAAGATTTGAGCATTAGTTGGAAACGGAAATGGATTCTTGATAATTACAAGATTCTTTTTGATTGCAGGATTCTGGGTGGAAAAGATTGTTGGTACAGACCCGTTATCAATCTCCATCGCAACTTTGCCTTCCCAGAACATTTGCCGATAAGTAGCAGCTTCTGCTCCTTGAGGGATGTACTTCTGGTCGAAAAAGTTCTTATATTCAGTGACAGCCTTAATTACTGCTGCGGAGTTTACGGTTGGGTTTCCATTTGCATCAGTCCAAGAGCCTCCGAACCCGTAAACCCAATTGCTGAGGTCATACCACCAACCAGTTTCCTGAGTCATTGTGTTACGGAAAGCGAACCCATACTGATCCGTGCCATTTGTTAGTTTTTTTGCAGCGGCAACAAACTCTGCGAAAGTTGTGGGCACTGCGACATTAGCCTTGTCAAGTAAATCTTTATTTACGATCAGGGCATAACCTAGCGTCTCCCAAGGAACTCCAAATCGTTTTTTCCCGACTAAAAATTTTGCGTCATAGACGGCTAATCCGCCTGCTGGTTTCTTAATTAATTTAGTGATGTCAGCAAGCAAGCCAGCTTGTTGGGCCTGGACGAAAACGTCATAATCTAAATTGACAACATCAGGGCCTGATCTAGCACCAAGTTGGGTCAAAATGGTGTTCGCGTAGGTTGGATACGGAACAGAGACTACTTTCACTTGAATTTTCTTGTGTGATTCGTTGAATGTATCAATCAAGTCGCTTAAGGCTTCACCGCGGCCTGGCTCAACAAACTGCCAACTGGACAGAGTAATTGTTACCGGTTTCACAGCCTTACTTTTTGCAGCGAAAGATGGAGAAACCGCTGATATAGCCAGAAATGAGATTGCTGCCCCTAATGCCAGCGCTCTCAGATGAGAATTTCGAATCATTAATCAGGCCTCCTGGGTTCTGGTACTCATAGAAGAAATTTGAGCGTGGCTGGGGACGGCCAATCGGCTTTTATTCAACATATGAATCATTTGTATGACCAATTGTGAAGTTCAAAATGGCGGTTGTCAATGGTTCTCAGGTGGTTTTTACCGGCGGCGGTGCCAGCGCCTGGTCGGCATTAACTCGTGTCAGCCAAGTCGGTATCCCCTCTGTATATAGGGTGGCCCTCGAGATAACGCTCTGAGTCATACACCTTGGAGTTCACCCGAGTATCCGAAAATGTGTCCGACATTTGCAGGGGAGGTAAGCATGGAAATTCTTCCAGGTATACATCGAATTGAATGCCCCATTGGCACTAGGTATATTGCCGTTTACGCAATTGTTGGTTCAGCGGCGACCCTCATTGTTGACACTGGATTTGATGGATCGATGCGCGAGGTTGTTGTCCCATATTTTAATGCGAATGGTCTTTCTTTAGATGCCGTTCTATATGCCGTGAATACGCATTCAGATTTCGATCACACGGGTGGCAACAGGGCAGTTAAAGAGTTAATGCCTAATGCTCTGATCTGCTGCGGTGAACGCGATCGACCCATGATCGAAAATCTTCAATCGATGATAGATGATCGCTATGGGGAGTTTGCAGATGATCATAATTTTGATGAAACTTCTGAGACGAAGGCATTTATAAGAACTGTTGCTTTCCAGACTCGTGTCGATATTGGGTTTTCAGGTAATGAACGCATTGACCTAGGTGACCGTGTTATCGAAATTTTGCACACTCCCGGTCACTCATGGGGGCACCTTTCATTCTGGGACGAGAAGACGGGCGTCGTCATTATTGGTGATGCGGTCCTTGGTGCAAGCGTGCTGCATGCAGATGGTCAACCAGCTTTTCCGCCCACCTATCGTTTTGTTGAGGCATATCGTTCCACGATTCGCTTGCTCAAGGGATACAAGCCAACAGAAGTACTCACTTCTCACTACCCTCGTTACCAAGGGCAGAGCGCCATTGATTTTCTTGATACCTCTTTGGCGTATACAGATCTAGTGGAACGCACATGCATGGAAACTTTACAGATGGCCTTTAGGCCATTAACGCTCATGGAATTAATCGACCAATGTCATGAGCGTTTGGGTCCATGGGGGGATCCGGAATACAAATACTTGGTTTACCCGGTACTTGGTCATCTTGAGGTACTTGAGTCGTACCAGCGCATTGCTCGCTCGCGAAATGCATCTGGCCTTATGACGTGGTCGGTAGATTAAAGTTTTCCAAAAGATTCAAGGTAGGAATGTCACGGAAAAAGCATTATCGACCAATAGGCTTTGGCCAGAAACTCCAGTGTTCAATTCACTGCCCAGTGAATAAACGCTATTTCCTACATCCGTAGGAGTTACTAATGTTCCAATTGGTGTAGCGTCGATGACATTGGCTATCTGATCCGACGTTAGACCTTTTCGAGACATTGGTGTATCCACGACACCAGGTAGAACGGCGTTGACCAAAATGCGATGAGAGCGTCCGAGATCAACAGCTAGAGACCGTACAAGTCCGCCGACCGCTGCTTTGGAAACTGTATAAGCAAATTTCTCTCTTCGAGTAAATACTTCCGCTAAGGAACTTACGACAACTATCTTGCCCTCTGTGGCAATCGCATTTTTCTCCATTAGGAGTTTTACTTGTCGAACAATAAAAGTGACATTAACATCAAAAAGTCGTTGGAAATCTTCCTCCTCGGTTGTCATAATAGAACCATTCATGTTTATACCTTGCGCAAATACGACTGAATCAAAACTATTTGCCACAATAGCATTTTCAAATTCTTTAGAGTCTTCTAACGGAAGCAATACTTCATCTACGAGGCCAGTCGACTGCCGTACTACTGGAAAGACTTGCCATCCATGACTTTTGTATGTTTCGCTGATTGCTGTGCCAAGTGCGCCGGTTGCTCCAAATAGAAGTACGCGATTTCGGGGCATCAGAGGATCAACCTTCATAGTTGTAGCGGGTCAACATCGAGTATCCGATCGCGGCACGGCGCACTCGTTCACGACCTGTCGCTTCGATAAGCCCTTGGATATGTCCGCCTGCGGGATATAGTCCGGGAGAGTTTCGGACGGTGAACTTAAGATAGATCGGAGCGGCGACGCGCACTAGATCAGGTACCTCGTAGTGACGTACCACTCCGCCAAAATCGTCAGGACCCTCAACATAGACATCGACTGGAATATCCACTTGCGCGCGAATGGTGGCAATTTGTTGAAGTGATAGATCGGTGGCGAGATTCAATGTCGATGCGCCTAAGTCGGCAAGCACTTGTGCTGTTGCTGCATTCGGACAGGGCATCGCTACTGAAGTTTTGAGGATGAAATCTGCAGGCAGATCCCCACGACTTTTCGCTTCGCCCAAGACTTTGAGTAGACCGATATCACCGACTAGGACGGAGCGCACACCTAGGTCGGCACCGTGAAGAACATCTTCGAGTGCAAAACGAACTTGATCTGTGCCACGTAACGTCGGGGATGCAACGCCACCGGCGGATGAAAGCGGTTGTTTGCCAATATCCCAGGCCGCTCGCGGTCCTACGAAAAGACAGACTTCGAGGTTGTGCGCATTTCCTAATCTAACCATTTCTTGGATCTCATCATCGGTCTGCATCATGATGCCTGAACCTTGCGAAATACGATGAAACTTCAAATTTCGTTTCTGTGCTTCGTCAAGAATAGCTTTAAACGCTGATGGACCTTCGACGGATGGAATTTCAATCTTCCATCGGTCTCCATCTGGAAATCTTTTCTCTGATTCGGGCAACCCGTCAGCATCGTGATATTCGATTCCCTGCGCTTGGAGTATAGAAATGGACTTTCCCATGGGACCATGTGGGTCTCGTGTCGATGGCCAGGTTCGCGCTGTCATGGATACTCCTTCGAATAATTAGCGTGATTCTATCCTTATTATGAACAGATGCAATGGTTGCTATTGTCACTGTAATGTTGGTGAACATTTATTTCGATTTGTACTTTCAAAACCGGTTTGTTTTGGAACAAATAGGAACCTATGCTCATTATTCGAGGAAAGCAGTAGACTTTTAACCGATGTTAGTTTAAGAATTATAAAGAGCGAGTGCCAAGAGCGAATGCGGGGTTGCATGTTTCATGAAGATCACTGGATTTGAAATTGTTGTAGTTGGGACGCCGTGGCGAGAGTTAACAATTGTCGAAGTCCAGACGGATGTTGGAATTACTGGTCTTGGAGAAGTACGCATGGTGAATAAAACCGATACTTTGATTGCGGCGATTGAAGAGTTGGGAAACCGTTACCTCATAGGCGCTGACCCCGCAGATCTTTCCAAGCTTGCTTGGAATATCAAAGTTGCTGAGTATGGCTTACCAGGTGAAGTTGGACAGAGCGCGTTAGCAGTTTTTGATATTGCGTGTTGGGACATCCTTGGTAAATCTTTGGGAGTGCCTGTTTACCAATTGTTGGGTGGTGTATTTACCGCACGGGTCGAAGCATATGCCAACGGTTGGTATCAAGGAGATCGTGATCCCAAAGTTATTGCGGAGTACGCGGGGAAGGTTGTTGAACGTGGATATCGTGGATTGAAGATCGATCCCTTCGGCCATGCAAGTGCTGAGATAAGTCGCAATGCTCTGCGTGAATCTGTCGGCATTCTGGAAGCGGTGAGGGGTGCGGTGGGACCGGATATAAATATTTATGTTGAAATGCACGGTCGATTTACATCCTCATCCGCTCGAGCGGTTGCCAAAGCCATCGAACATATTGAGCCGGCATGGATAGAGGAGCCTGTTTCGCCGATGGATATTGGCGGTTTGCGCAATGTTCGTAATCATACACATCTGCCAATCGCATTAGGTGAACGAATTCATCAAGAGACAGATTTGATTCCATTCTTGGAAGAAGGTCTTGTAGACATCCTGCAAGTTGATACAACTCACTGCGGAGGGATTACGGGACTACAGCGTTTAGTGGGGTGGAGTGATGCTTACAATGTTCGTCTGGCACCACATAATGTGGCTGGACCAATCGGTACGGCTGCGGCTCTGCATGTTGCCATTGCAGCATCAAACACCAAAGTATTAGAACACTTTAATGATTTCGCTGACCCGTGGATTCATGAAATCGTTGAGGGAGCCCCATACGTAAATCCAAAAGATGGTTGTTTTGAGTTGCCGACAGCACCTGGATTAGGAGTAACTCTCAATCGGGCGGCGTGTGCCGAGCATCCACGGACTGGTGGGCGACTAGCGTTGTATGCTCCAGGCTGGGAGAAACGACAGGATGTCAAGAACTACGGTGGCTGATCTTTTTACCTTTGGTGAAGCACTTGCGTTGTTTCTAGCTGAAGACACAGACTCAGTTGTTTCTGCACGTAAATTCGACCTCCAAGTGGTTGGGGCTGAGGCTAATGTTGCTGTAGCCGTGAGCCGCTTGGGTCTTTCCTCTATTTTTCAAACTCGTGTCGGCTTGGACGAATTGGGGGATGTGATTATTGGGGAGTTGCTAAAGGAAAAAATTGATGTTTCTCGGATCCGACGAGTTGATAACTACACAGGGGCGATCGTGCGCAACCGAGGAACCTCACAACCAGTCAACGTGACCTATTTGCGCACTTCGAGTGCGGCTTCGACGATGACGCCACGCGATATCGAGGCATCGGACATAGAGGAATGTCGTTGGTTGCATGTCACGGGAATAACTGCGGCAATTTCGCAGAGCGCCTGCGCTACTGTTGCCGAAGCACTAAATATTGGGCGCGCTGCAGAGACTATGAAGAGTTTTGACCTCAATATCCGTCGAAAATTATGGAGTGAGACGCGAGCGCGCGAGGTTTTATATGATCTAGTGCAGAATATAGATGTCGTATTCGGGGGTGCCGATGAGTACCAAGTGGTGTGGGGGTCAGATGATCCCAAAACAAATTTACAAAACGCCGTTAATCGGGGAATCAAGACAGCAATTATGACCGCGGGACCAGCACTGATCAGGGTGCTAAGCGATGGAGAATATTTCGAAGTATCCCCACCCCTGGTCACGGCGATCGATCCAGTCGGTTCGGGTGATGCTTTTGTTGGTGGCACGATTGCTGGCCTGCTCGCTGGACTCGAACTGGAGCGGGCTGTTGTGCAGGGAAGTGAATGCGGCGCTTCAGTTGCTACGCAAATTGGAGATTGGATCGGCCTTCCATATGGCATTGCGGGGCGCAGGATAGACACCAGCGAAAGGGAGCCGACTTCATGATTCAAGACCTTAAATCCAGTGGCATTATGGCGATTGTTCGCACGTCAAGTTCCGATGAAGCTCGCGAGATTGCCCGTAGCCTCATTGCTTCCAAAGTTCTAGTCTTGGAGTTCACCACAACTTGTCCCAATGTTTTTGATCTTATTGAAGAGTTCTCTCATGAGACATCTATACATATTGGCGTGGGTACGGCAATGACGACCAGTGATGTGCTCAATGCCAAAAGAGCAGGGGCCCAATTTGTTGTCTCTCCCAATACGGACAGTGACGTGATAAAAATGACGAAATCCGCGGGATTGATATCAATGCCGGGAGTGGCCACCGCAACAGACGTTGCAATTGCGATAGGGGCCGGATGCGATGCCTTGAAACTCTTCCCGGCTTCGACATATGGACCAGGGCATCTCAAAGCACTGCGAGACCCTTTTCCGAATCAGATATGGGTAGCTACGGGTGGAGTGAACAAGGAGAATGTGGCGTCTTGGTTTGGTGCTGGCGCAGATGCATTTGGTCTGGGTGGGCCATTAAGTGGTGGTGGCGTATCTGAGATCGGCAGTCGAGTTGATCTTTTCAGGGCAGAAATTGCTGATGTCAGATCGCATACGATTACCTCGTGAGCACATACGCCTGCGCTCACGACCAAATCAATGCAGTACGAGATGGCAATAGTTCTTCACGTCAATTGGTTGAAGCAGCTCTAGATCGAATCGAGAGCATGGATTCCTCTGGCTACGAACTTAATTCTGTACTAGCTCTGGCGCCCCGAGCCCGAGAAAATGCAGAACAGATTGATACCAACCTGCCGCTGGCAGGATTGCCGATAGTTATTAAGGACAATATTGAGGCGGTTAGTCTGCCTGGAACTGCTGGTTCTCTTGCCCTCACCAAGTATCCGGTAGAACGAGACTCTCCCATCGTTTCTCGTCTACGTGCAGCAGGGGCAAATATCATTGGCGCCACCAATCTTTCTGAGTGGGCAAATATTCGTTCTACTAAGTCAACAAGCGGATGGTCAGGTGTGGGTGGTCTGACCGCCAACCCATGGAAGCACATTCATAGCCCGGGCGGTTCTTCCTCCGGCTCGGGTGCCGCAATTTCTGCTGGTTTAGTTTCACTTGCAGTCGGCACCGAGACGGACGGATCTATCGTCTGTCCCGCGTCATTAAACGGTTGCGTTGGGATAAAACCAACTGTCGGATCGGTACCGCGCGGGGGAGTCATCCCCATCAGTTCGAGTCAAGATTCACCAGGCTCAATGGCGAGAACGGTCCAAGATTCTGCGTTGCTGCTAGAGGTAATGATGGGTAGATCGGGATTAGTGAATGCCACTTTAGACAGGAGATCGCTGAAAATTGGAGTCGTCAAATCCTGGTTAACGACTCATGAGGGAACAGATGCACTCTTTGATGGAGTGCTCACTCAGCTGAGTAAATTCGGCCTAACTTTGGTTGACGTTGATCTCCCAGCTCCTGATGAGTCGATTGGTGAGGATGAGGTTCACGTTCTGCTTCACGAACTGGTAGATGATCTTGCCTCATATTTTTCAATTCGCTGCGATTCGAAACTCTCATCCCTGGCAGATGTTGTTCGTTTTAACGCAGAGAACGCCGATACTGAGCTTCAATACTTTGCGCAGGAACTCTTTGAGCAAGCCCTCGAACTAGGTGGCCGTGGAATTGAGTATGCCGAAAAACGTGCCAGGAATCTGGCCTGGGCAGAGAAGACTTTGGCATTGGGATTGGATGGCGTTGATGTCCTGATTGGCGCTACCTATTCACCGGCATGGGTGAGCACGCTTGGCGAAGGTGATGACTTTTCTAAATCAAGTTGGATCACAACGGCGCCTGCCATTGCAGGAACACCGATCGGTTGTCTTCCGATGGGGTTCACTGACGGACTCCCAGTTGGGATGGGAGTTGTTTCGCGCAGAGATGATGAGGCTCGATTGATTACGGCGATGGCGCAGATAGAGAACTCGCTAGCCCTGGGAATATTAGAACCGACTTTTATTAAGTAGATCTATTCCAAGAGCGCGAAAGGTCGATTCTTTGGTCAGTGGGCTGAAACAACCAGGTCTGCTTCAACGAGTGATTCACGACCGATGCGGACTGTAAAGGCAAGAATCACTGCGCCTACAAGCAACAAAGTTGCTCCGACTCTGAATGATTCGGCGTAGCCATGTGTGAGTGCCCAGAACTGCGCCTGCTTGCCATTGCCTCCGTGGATCACAATGTAACTAGTTGTTGCAGTGGCTGCGATTGTGTTCAATAGCGCGGTACCTAGAGATGCACCGATCTGCTGGCTGGTGTTGAGCATTGCACTTCCCACGCCTGAGTCATGGCTCCCGATTCCATGCAGAGCGGTCGATGCCATTGGAATGAATACCAGTGCCATACCCGTGCTCATGATGATGAGCGTCGGGAGCACATGAGTGAGGTAGGACGTTGCAGGCGTGATTCGCGACAGGAGGAGAAGTCCGATTGCGGCTTGAACAAGACCCCATAACATCAAAGGGCGAGGACCTGTTTTTGGAAGCAACTTCGCCGCGAGACCTGCGAAGAGAATGATTCCCGTTGAGAATGGCAGGAATGCGAAGCCAGTGTGCAGTGGGGTGTATCCGAGAATCACTTGGAGATAGAGGCCAAGGAATAGGAACATTGAGAATAGGCCGGCGCTTACAAAGAGCGAACCGAGGTAGGAGCCTGCACGGTTTCGCTCAGAGAGGATTCGCATTGGTAGCAGTGGATTTTTCGCACGGCGCTCGATGGAGATGAAGACGGTAAGGAATACCGCTGCTAGACCAAAGAACAAGAAAGTGTGCCCATCTGTCCATCCGTCTTTTGCTGCCAGCGTGAAAGCGTAAACGAGAGAGAACAATCCCGCGGTCGCAGTGAGAACTCCGGGGGTATCATAGCTGCGATCACCGAGTGCTTTGGATTCTTTGATGAATGGTCGAGCCAAGAGCGCAGCAATGATCGCGATAGGGACGTTGACGAAAAGGCACCAGCGCCAGTTGGCATATTCGGTGAGAGTTCCTCCGAGAATAAGGCCGATTGCTGCGCCACCGCCGGAGATAGCGCCGTATACACCAAAGGCTTTTGCGCGTTCTTTCGGAACGGTGAAGGTCACATTGAGAAGCGAGAGTGCAGCAGGAGATAGGAGTGCGGCAAATGCGCCTTGCAGACCTCGAGATGCGAAGAGAAGTCCTTGTGTGGAGGCGATTCCACCCAGAGCAGATGCTCCAGCGAAACCTAGAAGGCCGACGATAAAGATCTTCTTGCGACCTACGTAGTCGGCGATTCGGCCACCTAGGAGAAGGAGAGAGCCGAAGGCAAGTGTGTAGGATGTGACAATCCACTGCTGATTTGCGTTAGTGATATGCAAAGAGATTTTTGCGCTAGGAATTGCGATGTTGACGATTGATGAGTCAAGAATGACCATTAATTGTGCAATGGCAATGACGAAAAGAGCTCTCCACCTCTTGGGATCAAGACCTTCTTCTGTGCTTGTGGTACTTAGATCAACTGTTGTCTTTGACACGCATGTCTCCTCTTAGATGGCTGCTTACGACGGATTATTTGTTGGTGTGCTTTATGACTGGGATAAGAACGTCATCGACGAAGTTCTCGACGAACTTGCGACTGACGCTCTGGTGAGACATAAAAACCCGGAAGCTGATCACTGCGGGAACTATCTGCAATATAAGTTCACGCTTGGCATCTTTGGAAATTTCTCCTCGTGCAACGGCTCGATCGAACATGGCTGCGTGGGCTGCACTGGCGTAATCGGCAAGTGATTGAGTCAGTACGCTGGCAAGGTCGGTGTCTGTTCGGGCCATACACATCAGACCCGCGATCAACTGACCATCTGCACTCTTCATTGTTTTAACTTTTTCTGAAATCACCCCAATGAGGTCGCCCCGAAGAGATCCGGTATCGATAGCGGGGGCTTTGCAGAAGGCGTAGTGGTGAACTGAATCGGTAATGAGAGCTGCCTTGTTCTTCCAACGGCGATAAATAGTTGCCTTGCTTACCTGCGCACGAGTGGCTACCGACTCGATGGTGAGTTGCTCGTAGCCGACCTCTCGGAGGAGTTCAATTGCGGCTTTTTCAATTACGACATCTCGGGATGTGTCGCGAGGGCGGCCGATGCATTGGGCGATACTCATCTTGCCTCCTGTCGACTTCCGAAACGATACCGTACCGTATCGTAATTTCTGGGAGCAAATCAATCTTCCAAGGGGCCTTCGCGGTCTATTGACTTTGATAGGATTTGTACGGACAATGTACGTAGTGGAAGGAGGAATCCAATGACAACCTCTGCAACGGAACGGTTTGAGATCCGCCTACCTGAGGAAGCTCTTCGCCAGATTCGCGAAGCCGCAAGTTTGGAGCGGACGAGCGCAAGCAAGTTTGCCCTTGATGCCGCGTTAGAAAGAGCTCAAGAAGTGATTGAAGCGCAGCGAACGTGGAGAGTTCCGGTGTCTTTCTTTGAGGAACTATTGAGCGCACTTGACGCGCCCCCAGTTTTCAACGAAGAACTAGCGAAGGCCCGGGCTGAAGCTGATGCTCTAATCGAACGTCGATAACACCTGGTGAGCAGTCGAATTGTTCGAGAACAGTTGGCTAGCCATCACGAATTGGCTAAATTCGACTCTGGTGAACCAAAGATTGATTTATGGCTTCGTAGCCACGCTTCAGCTGCCAGTGCGCGAGGCTACGGCCGTACTTATGTCTGGCACTTTGGCGATGGCGTTGTTGTTGCCTTTTATACCCTCACTGCGCACTCTTTTAGTCGAGATGAGCTTCCCAAGAAATTGGCAAGGGGTGAACAAGTCATCGTTCCCGCACTTCTCTTGGGTAAATTCGCCTTGGATGTTTCGTTACAAGGTCAGGGATTAAGCAGAATTCTAATTGCGGACGTTGTGACGGAAGCGGAGAAGGCATCCCAGATTGCTGCAGCGCGATACCTAATTGTCGACGCCTTGACCCCGGAGATGATGGGACTATACGAGAGGTTTGGCTTCCATAGATCCTCGCGACCGGTTGCTCACCCAAACCGACTTTTTGCCCGAATCGCGGACCTCGCAGTTCAGTAAAGAATTTGTTTCGCCAAACAATCGTGGGCGATCGCCTACGATTACCCAATGAGCACAATGAAGCCCCGGTCTGGTCTGGTCACTGATGGAATGGAACGAGCACCCGCCCGCGGAATGTTGCGCGCGGTGGGCATGGGGGATGAGGATTGGGTCAAGCCGCAGATCGGCATTGTCTCGTCGTGGAACGAAATTACCCCCTGCAATTTATCCCTGGACCGTTTAGCAAAAGCATCCCGCCAGGGAGTGATTGACGCCGGCGGATTTCCTCTTCAATTTGGAACCATATCTGTCTCAGATGGAATTTCCATGGGCCACGAAGGCATGCACTTCTCACTCGTATCGCGAGAAGTTATCGCCGACTCCGTCGAGACAGTCATGCAGGCCGAACGACTTGATGGCATGGTGACTTTCGCCGGATGCGATAAATCGTTGCCAGGCATGATGATGGCTGCGGCGCGCATCGATGTCGCAAGCGTTTTTGTTTACGCAGGTTCGACATTGCCAGGACAAGTGGATGGCAAAGATGTCACGATTATTGATGCATTCGAAGCAGTCGGTGCATGCGCTCGCGGATTGATTTCCCAAGCCCAATTAGACAAGATCGAGCGTGCGATCTGTCCCGGTGAAGGTGCCTGTGGTGGCATGTACACCGCAAACACCATGGCAACCGTCGGCGAAGCAATTGGTCTTTCACTTCCCGGGTCTGCCGCACCACCCGCAGTTGACCGTCGACGCGATGCATACTCAGTAAAGGCCGGCGCCGCCGTAGTTGAATTGATCCGGCAAGGAATTACCACTCGCGACATTCTCACCAAGCCGGCTTTTGAGAACGCCATCACTGCTGTCATGGCATTGGGTGGTTCGACCAATGCGGTTCTGCACTTGCTGGCAATTGCGCACGAGGCCGAAGTGGATCTTGATCTCGAAGACTTCCATCGCATTGGTTCGCGTGTGCCGCTGCTTGGTGATCTCAAGCCATTTGGCCGCTTCGTCATGAGTGACATGGATAAAGTCGGCGGAGTTCCGGTTGTTCTTAAAGCACTACTAGATGCTGGTTTATTGCATGGGGATGTTCTGACCGTGACAGGAAAGACGATGGCCGAGAACTTGGCCGATATCGCGCCCCCTGATCCAGACGGAGAGATCCTTCGTGCAACGACAAATCCAATGTCCCTAGGTGGGGGAATCACAATTCTCCATGGTTCACTGGCACCAGATGGAGCAGTAACCAAAACTGCTGGCGTAGATGTCGATATTTTTGAAGGCCCCGCCCGCGTTTTCGAACGCGAACAACAAGCAATGACTGCACTTGAAGACGGCTCCATTCAGGCTGGCGATGTGGTCGTGATCCGCTACGAAGGCCCTAAAGGCGGACCAGGGATGCGCGAGATGTTGATGATAACGGGCGCTATCAAGGGTGCAGGATTGGGCAAATCCGTATTGCTTCTCACCGACGGACGTTTCTCGGGTGGAACCACTGGACTTTGCGTGGGACATGTTGCGCCAGAAGCTTCTCTGGGCGGTCCGATTGCATTTGTGCGAGAAGGTGATCGCATTCGCATCAACACCATCACTCGGACCCTTGACCTTCTTGTCGATGAAGAAGAATTGGCGAAGCGTCGTATCAATTTTTCACCGATGCCGCATAAGTACACACGTGGAGTGCTCTCGAAGTACTCGAAATTAGTGGGATCTGCCAGCAAAGGCGCTGTCTGCGACTAAAAAAAGTGTTTCAGGTCATGTCCATATGGTGAGATCACAATCTCAAAGGATTGACGCTTGCGCATGCTCATTAGAGAATATGCCAATGAAGACATCAGTAGTGATTGAAAAGCGCGCGATCTAGCACAATCAGATCCCGCGCTACCCTCAGTTATCACTGAGGGTTTTTGCATTATTAGGCGCAAATTTTTAATTACCAGAGACGGAAGGGAGTGGGCGAATGAGCAAAGAGATGACTGGGGCGAGCAGTTTGGTGAAATCACTAGAGGCTGCAGGCGTGGACGTGATGTTCGGTATCCCCGGTGGCGCCATCCTTCCTGCCTACGATCCAATCTTCGACTCAAAGATCCGTCATATCTTGGTCCGTCACGAGCAGGGCGCGGGACATGCGGCCACCGGATACGCCCAAGCGACTGGTCGAGTCGGTACATGCATCGTGACTTCTGGCCCAGGTGCCACCAACTTGGTCACGCCTATCGCCGACGCTGCTATGGACTCAGTGCCACTCGTGGCAATCACAGGGCAGGTCCCATCGGCTGCCATTGGTACCGATGCCTTTCAAGAAGCTGACATTCGCGGCATCACCATGCCGATCACTAAGCACAATTACCTGATCACCAATCCTGACGATATTCCACGCGCCATTGCAGAGGCTTTCCATATCGCGAGCACGGGTCGTCCTGGTCCAGTTCTGGTTGATATCGCCAAGGACGCACTTCAGGCGATGACTCATTTCAAGTATCCAACGAAGTTGCAATTCGCCGGATACAAACCGCAGATTGATCCCGATGATGAGGCAATTCGCGATGCAGCCGCTCTAATCGCGCAATCAGCCCGACCGGTTTTATTTGTCGGCGGGGGAGTCATCAAGTCCAACGCACATAAAGAGTTGATGCGGCTGGCTGAACTCACGGGTGCCCCAGTCGTGACCACCCTCATGGCGCGGGGTGCTTTTCCTGACAGTCACCATCTCCATCTTGGAATGCCAGGAATGCACGGCACTGTCGCTGCAGTCACCGCTTTGCAGAAAGCCGACCTCCTGATCACTCTTGGCGCTCGCTTTGACGATCGAGTCACTGGAAAACTCTCATCCTTTGCCGTGAATGCAAAGGTAATTCATGCAGATATCGATCCAGCCGAAATCGGCAAGAACCGATTTGCGGACGTTGCTGTCATCGGCGATCTTGCACACACGATCAAGGCTTTGATTCCCGCTCTACAAGGCGAGTTCAAGAAATCAAAACCAGATTTGACGCAATGGTGGAGATTCTTGAGTTCGCTACGTTCGACCTATCCGCTTGGCTACACCCATCCCGAGGATGGTTCTGTCTCACCCCAGTACGTGATTGAGCGAATCGGCGCAATCTCGGGTCCCGATTCAATTTACGTAGCCGGTGTTGGGCAGCATCAGATGTGGGCTTCTCAATTCGTTAAGTACGAAAAGCCGCGGACGTGGTTGAACTCTGGCGGGCTCGGAACCATGGGTTACGCAGTTCCGGCAGCTATGGGTGCGAAAGTTGGCATGCCGGACACAACGGTTTGGGCGATTGATGGTGATGGTTGTTTCCAGATGACTAACCAAGAATTGGTGACCTGCGCACTCAACAACATTCCAATCAAGGTTGCGATCATCAACAACGAGAGTCTGGGCATGGTCCGTCAGTGGCAGACCATGTTCTACGAAGGTCGCTACTCAAATACCTCACTGCACTCCAAGCGCATTCCTGACTTTGTGAAGTTGGCGGATGCGATGGGATGTGCGGGTCTTCGATGCGAACGGACGGAAGACGTCGATGCAGTCATCAAGGAAGCGATGTCAATAAACGATCAACCCGTTGTTGTCGATTTCAGCGTATTTCGCGATGCAATGGTCTGGCCGATGGTTGCGGCCGGAACCTCTAATGATGAAATCATGATTGCTCGGGGCTTAGCTCCCGACTGGGATTCAGAGGAGTTGTGATGAGTAAACATACGCTCGCAGTTCTCGTAGAGAACAGCCCTGGTGTTCTGGCGCGTGTTGCTTCGCTCTTCTCGCGGCGCGCATACAACATCGATTCGCTGGCGGTTGGACCCACAGAGAATCCAGATATTTCACGTATGACAATCGTCCTTAACCTTGAAGGACACGTACTTGACCAAGTTATGGCACAGGTTTACAAACTAGTCAACGTAATTGCAGTATCGGAGATGCCGGTCGAGTCCAGCATCCAAAGAGAATTGCTTCTAGTCAAAGTCGAAACAACGAATAGGCAAGATGTACTTGCTCTGGTTGCCCAGTTTGGCGCCAAAGTTGTTGACGAAGATCCGGAAGCGATAACTATCGAAGCGACAGCCGAGAGTGCTCGTATTGAAGGTTTGTTGAAGGCGCTTACTCCGCTAGGTATAAGGGAACTCGTTCAGTCAGGTCTGGTGGCACTTGAGCGTGGCACCGCGGCGCTCTCTGACCGTACCCTTAGCGCACAGGGGATATCGACACTTCACGAAATCAGCACTCAGGCCGACTACCAGAATTAAAGAGACCAAAGACCAAGAAAAGGGAGAACACCGTGGCAACGATGTATCACGATGAAGATGCAGACCTATCCATCATTCAGGGACGAAAGGTTGCCGTCATTGGCTATGGCTCGCAGGGCCATGCTCACGCGCTCAGCCTACGTGACAGCGGCGTGGATGTTCGTGTCGGTCTTGCTGAAGGTTCGAAGTCGCGCGAAAAGGCGCAGGCCGAAGGCCTTCGCGTTGTATCAGTGGCTGAAGCTGTTAAAGAAGCAACTGTCATCATGATTCTTGCACCAGACCCAGTACAGCGACATATTTACAAAGAGTCCATCGAGCCAAACCTCAAAAATGGCGATGCCATCTTCTTCGGCCACGGATTTAGTATCCGTTTTGGTTACATCAAGCCATCGGTAAATGTTGATGTGTGCATGGTTGCGCCGAAAGGCCCAGGACACCTTGTGCGTCGTGAATACTCGGCCGGCCGCGGAGTTCCAGTGATCGTTGCGGTAGAACAAGATTCAACCGGAAATGCTTGGCCACTCACCCTTTCTTACGCCAAGGCAATCGGCGGTCTTCGTGCAGGCGGAATTCTTACCACCTTTACTGAAGAGACGGAGACAGATCTTTTCGGCGAACAGGCAGTACTTTGTGGTGGCGCTTCACAGTTGGTTCAGTATGGTTTCGAAGTTCTTACCGAGGCCGGTTACCAACCAGAAGTTGCATACTTCGAGTGTCTTCACGAACTCAAGTTGATTGTTGACCTCATGTACGAAGGCGGCATTGCCAAGATGCGCTGGTCAATCTCAGACACCGCCGAATATGGTGACTATGTATCGGGACCTCGCGTGATCGATCCACACGTGAAGGAGAACATGAAGGCGGTTCTTGCCGATGTTCAGAGCGGTGCTTTCGCAAAGCGATTTATCGATGATCAGGATGCCGGTGCGCCTGAATTCAAAGCATTCCGCGAAAAGGGTCAGACCCACCCAATTGAAGCGGTTGGTCGCAATCTTCGGGCACTGATGTCATGGGTCAAGAATCCAAAGGATGACTACCAAGAGGGCAGCGCTGCCCGTGGCTAAACCAGTCGTACTTATTGCGGAAGAATTAAGTCCGGCGACCTTAGATGCGCTTGGACCTGATTTCGAGGTTCGTCACTGCGATGGCGCGAATCGAGATGAGTTGCTTGCTGCATTAGCCGCGGGTGTAGACGCGGTACTTATCCGCTCTGCAACCAAGATGGACGAAGAAGCGATTGGGGTTGCAAAGGGGCTAAAGGTTATTGCACGAGCAGGTGTGGGCCTTGATAACGTCGAAATTCCTGCCGCAACTGCTGCCGGAGTTATGGTCGTGAACGCGCCAACCTCCAACATCGTCAGTGCTGCCGAATTAGCCATTGGTCTATTGCTAGCGTCTGCTCGACATATTTCACCGGCTCACGCCGCACTTCGAAATGGAAAGTGGGCGCGGTCCAAATACACCGGTACGGAACTCTTCGAAAAGACCTTGGGTATCGTGGGATTTGGGCGTATTGGCCAACTCGTCGCAGCACGTATGCAGGCATTTGGAATGAAGGTCGTTGCTTATGATCCCTATCTCCAACCAGCCCGTGCGGCACAGTTGGGCGTCCAACTGGTCGATCTTGATGATCTACTTTCACAGAGTGATTTCATCACGATTCACTTGCCCAAGACGAAAGAGACTGCGAATCTCATTGGAGTAGAGGCTCTCAAAAAGGTGAAGCCAACTGTTCGCATCATCAATGCTGCGCGTGGTGGCGTTCTTGATGAGAACGCTCTCTATGATGCCATTAATGAAGGTCGAGTTGGCGGCGCCGGGTTAGACGTTTTCTCCACTGAGCCATGTACGGACTCTCCACTCTTCACACTAGATCGAGTTGTTGCCACACCTCACCTTGGTGCGTCGACGGATGAGGCACAGGAACGTGCGGGTATCGCAGTTGCGGTTTCAGTCCGTAAGGCGCTCGCTGGCGAACTCGTCCCGGATGCGGTCAATGTCAAAGGCGGTGTCATTCATAAGGATGTTCGTCCTGCGCTATCACTCGTTGAGAAACTTGCCGGAGTTCTCGTGAGTTTAGCTGGAGAAGTTCCAGTGAGTATCGAAGTTGCGGTGCACGGTGAAATCGCTCAACATGATTGCTCAGTTCTCGGGATCAGCGCTCTTAAGGGCGCACTCCTTGGATTAGGTTCAGAAGATGTCACTTATGTGAATGCTCCAGGCATTGCCCAAGAGCGCGGTCTGGTCACATCCGTAACAACAGATGAGATTTCTCCAGAGCATCGCAACATTGTCACCTTGAACGGCGCGCTTTCACGAGGAGTAAAAATCTCGGTGAGCGGCACGTTGATGGGCATCCGTCAGGTGCAGAAGATCGTTGCGATTGATTCATATGATCTCGATCTTGCGCCAACAGAGAACATCATTTTCCTGCGCTACGCCGATCGTCCTGGCGTTGTCGGGACGGTGGGAAACATCCTTGGGAAAGGGTCAATCAATATCGCCGGCATGCAGGTTGCCCGTGATCACCTTGGAGGCAACGCCCTCATGGCAATCACGGTGGATTCACCTGTAGACCGATCAATACTTGATGAATTATCCCGTGAAACGGGTGCCAACCTTGTCCGAACCGTCACTTTAGGAGTATAGAAATGAATGCAAGTTCATTTAATGTTGCCGTCATTGCAGGCGATGGAATCGGTCCTGAGGTTGTTGGCGAGGGGCTAAAGGTTCTCGATGTTGTCGGCGCAAAGCATGGTGTCTCATTTGTGAAGACTCCGTACGAACTCGGCGCAGGCTATTGGCACCGAACAGGTGAAGTTCTGCCAAAGTCCGTACTCGATGAACTGAAAAAATCCGACGTCATATTGTTAGGCGCAGTTGGAGACCCTTCAGTTCCAAGCGGTGTTCTTGAGCGAGGATTACTTCTTAAATTGCGCTTTGAATTTGATCAGTACGTCAACTTACGCCCAGCGCGTCTTTATGAAGGCGTAACGTCCCCTCTTTCAACTGCCGATGTCGTCGACTTCATCGTTGTTCGCGAAGGAACTGAGGGCCCGTATTCTGGCGCCGGCGGGTTCTTAGGTTACGGTAGCGAGAGTGAAGTAGCGATTGAGGACAGTATCAACAGCCGAAAAGGTGTTGAGCGCGTCATCCGCGATGCATTTGATCGCACCATGCTGCGCCCGCGTAAGAAGTTGACCATGGTTCACAAGAACAATGTTCTGGTTCATGCCGGCGATCTGTGGACGCGTACCTTCTATGAAGTGGCCAAGGAATATCCAGCGGTCACGACCGAGTACTTGCATGCGGACGCGGCAGCGATGTTCTTCATAACCAATCCAGGGCGCTTTGATGTTGTTGTTACTGACAATTTATTTGGAGATTTACTAACAGATATCGCTGCGGCCATTTGTGGTGGAATCGGCTTGGCGGCATCGGGAAATATCAATCCAACTCGAAAGTATCCATCTATGTTCGAACCTGTACACGGTTCGGCCCCGGATATCGCGGGCAAGAACTTGGCTGACCCAACTGCCACGATCCTTTCAATTGCGATGATGCTCGACCACTTGGGTCTATCGGAGGCGGCTCGCGATGTTGAAAGAGTTGTTGCGCAGGATCTTCGCAGTCGCGGTATTACCAAACGAAGCACCACTGAAATCGGAAGCGCGCTCGTGGCAGCGCTGAGGGGATAATCATGACGGTCAAAATCACACCATCTACTCATCCATTAACTCCGGAGCAGCGTGCTGAGAAATTAGCCAACCCCGGTTTTGGTAAGTACTACACCGATCACATGGTTGTGGCCGAGTGGAGTGAAGAGAGTGGCTGGTCTGAGGCGGAATTGAAGCCATATGCGCCGATTTCCCTGGATCCAGCGACGATGGTTTTTCATTATGGCCAGGAGATCTTTGAAGGATTAAAGGCGTATCGTCAACCAGATGGAGGCGTTGCACTCTTCCGCCCGGAGGCAAACGCTGCTCGCTTTGCACGAAGCGCGAAACGACTGGCACTGCCAGAACTACCAATTGAACTCTTTATCGAATCAGTCGATGCACTCGTAAGAGCGGATGCAAGTTGGGTTCCGGACAAGGTGGGGGAGTCGCTCTATCTGCGCCCATTTATGTTTGCCACCGAAGTTGGACTTGGAGTGCGACCAACAAACCGTGCGGTTTACATGTTGATTGCTACACCAGCGGGTGCTTACTTCAATCCAGAGAATGCAGTGACTGTCTGGATTTCCACTGAATATGTACGGGCGGCACCGGGTGGTACCGGCGAGGCTAAATGTGGGGGGAATTATGCCGCCTCCCTTGTGGCACAAAAGGTTGCAGCTGAGCAGGGATGCGACCAGGTTGTGTGGATCGATGCAATCGAACGTAAATGGGTTGAAGAGATGGGCGGCATGAATCTTTATTTTGTTAAGGGTTCAGGAAAAGACGCGTCTGTAATCACTCCCAAGTTGACTGGCACTTTACTGCCTGGAATCACGCGTGATTCCATACTTAGTGTTGCGGCAGATCTTGGCTACAAAGTCGAAGAAACAATGATCAGTGTTGACGACTGGCACAAAGGCGTCGAGAGTGGAGAGATCACTGAGATTTTTGCGTGCGGAACCGCGGCGGTTGTTTCTCCAGTCGGAACTGCTAAGAGTGCCATGGGCACGTGGGTGACCGGCGATGGCAACCCAGGTCCCATCACGATGCAGATTCGCAATACCCTCCTTGGAATTCAGCATGGCACCGTTGAGGATTCACATCATTGGCTGAGAAAAGTTCTCTAATGAAAATGTCTGATACTTTTCATATCTATGACACCACGCTGCGTGACGGCGCGCAACAAGAGGGTTTGAATCTGTCGGTTCATGACAAACTTGCGATTGCACGCCATCTAGACGACTTAGGTGTTGGATTTATTGAAGGCGGATGGCCAGGTGCTAATCCAAAAGACACTGAGTTCTTTGCGCGGGCAAAGACTGAATTGCAGCTTAAGAATGCGACTCTCGTGGCTTTCGGTGCGACCCGACGCCCACATGTAAATGCCGCGGATGACGTGCTTCTTGGCGCCTTGCGCGACTCGAGTGCTTCTGTGGTCACTCTCGTTGCCAAGGCTCATGACCGACACGTTGATTTGGCACTGCGCACCACGCTTGATGAGAACTTGGAGATGATTGCCGATTCGATCAAGCATCTTCGCGGCGAAGGGCAGAGAGTCTTCCTCGATGCCGAGCACTTCTTTGATGGCTACCGCTCGAATCGTGCTTACTCCTTGGAGGTTATCCGAGTCGCGGTTGAGGCGGGTGCCGATGTAGTTGCGCTCTGCGACACCAATGGCGGCATGTTGCCAGATGAACTTTCAGATATTGTCCATGACATCATCCAAAGTACTTCTGCTCGTGTTGGAATTCATTGCCACAACGACACAGGTTGTGCCGTCGCAAACTCGATGGCTGCGGTTGCAGCAGGTGCGACACATGTTCAGGGGACACTCAACGGGTATGGCGAAAGGACTGGTAACGCAGACTTAGTCACAATCATTGCAAACCTGCAGTTGAAGAAGGGCCAACAAGTTCTTCCCGCGAGCGCGCTGCAGGAAGCATTCCGTATTTCGCATGCAGTTGCAGAAGTTACAAATGTCGCCCCCAGTGCTCGCCAGCCCTACGTTGGCGTGTCAGCCTTCGCCCATAAAGCCGGTCTGCATGCAAGTGCGATCAAAGTTGACCCATCGTTGTATCAACACGAAGACCCAGCCTCTGTTGGAAATGACATGCGCATGCTTGTTTCCGAGATGGCTGGAAGAGCGTCCATAGAATTGAAGTCACAAGAACTTGGATTTGATCTGGGAGGAGACCGCGAAGTCATAGGTCGGGTTGTCGAGCGCGTTAAGGAAATGGAATCACGCGGATTCACCTTCGAAGCCGCCGATGCCTCCTTTGAATTATTGTTGCGCGAAGAGGCTACTGGAGTACGACCAAGTTTCTTCTCAATCGATCACTGGCTCACAACTGTGGAGCGAGCCGAAGATCAGAGCATCGTGACAAAGGCTGAGATTACTCTTACCGCACAAGGGGAGAAGATCGCCTGCGTGGGACGAGGAAATGGTCCGGTAAACGCTTTTGATAAGGCACTTCGATCCGGGCTACTACGTTTTTATCCAGAATTGGCCCAACTCGAACTTACCGACTACAAGGTCCGTATTCTTGAAGGTCGCCTCGGAACCGGCGCTATAACTCGAGTTCTTGTAGAGACAAGTGACGGCAAGGGTGAATGGAGTACGGTCGGTGTGCATGAGAACGTCATTGCTGCATCGGCTATGGCGTTAGAGGACGCAGTCACCTATGGACTTCTTAGACAAGGCAGAATTCCAGAGTAATCTGGTTATGTGAGCGATCTGGATTCGGTAACCGCATCTTTTGAGAGTCACCTTCGTCATGAACGTAATCTTGCGACTCATACTATTCGTGCATATCTAGGGGACCTAGAGAGCCTTTTCAAACAACTCCGCGTGCTGGAGGTTGAGAGAATCGAAGAGTTGGATCTTTCACATATTCGATCATGGCTTGCCACAATGCAAGTCAAAGGGGGAGCTCGCACCTCTTTATCGAGGCGAGCAGTATCGATTCGCCTCTTCACTCAGTGGGCTTTTAAATCCGGCCTGATTCCCACCGATGTCGGCCTCACTCTGGCCATTCCAAAAGCGCATCGCACATTGCCCGAGATTCTTGACATTCCAAATGCTCTGCTCGCAATGGAAGCTCTTTCGGTACGTGTAGGTGAAGAGGAGACGCCGCTGGCTCTTCGCGATTGCGCCATGGTCGAAGTGCTCTATGCCAGCGGTGCTCGTGTCGCCGAATTATGTGGACTCAATCTTCTGGATATTGATTACGAACGTCAAACTCTTCGAGTTCTGGGTAAAGGTAATAAGGAACGAACCGTCCCTGTCGGTAATCCGGCGATGAGGGCGTTGAAAGCGTGGATCAAAGAAGGCCGACCTGCTTTAATCAATTCGGTTTCGGGCGACGCAGTTTTTCTTGGCGCCCGTGGAAAGCGGATAGATCCACGAACTGTGAGAACGGTGGTTTATGAAGCACTCTCGGCCCTCGAAGGAGTAGGGAGAATGGGTCCGCATGCTCTGCGTCATTCAGCTGCGACCCATTTGCTCGAAGGCGGCGCCGATCTGCGGACGGTTCAGGAGATATTGGGTCACGCCTCACTTGCGACTACTCAGATTTACACCCATGTTTCGACGGAAAGGCTACAAAAAGCCTTCAAACAGGCACATCCGCGGGCGTAACGCCCCCAGACTTATACGGTTTTCTACGCAAAATAATGCGGAACTTCGACCCCAATCGGTCAGGTAGGATTGCCCCTGCATCACAGACCATCGTGATGACTTCACGCGCCTAGTAAGTACCACCTCGGTCCAGTTCGCTGGTCGGTGTCTAGGCGCTAGCGGGCCAGCAGATAGTTGACCCAATAACCGAGAGCGAACTTCGAGAGAAGTGCGCAAGAAGGAGTGTGCCGCCATGGCGGTTGTAACAATGCGAGAACTTCTCGACAGCGGAGTTCACTTCGGACACCAGACGCGTCGATGGAACCCAAAGATGAAGCGCTTTATTTTCACAGAGCGCAATGGCATCTACATCATCGATATTCAGCAATCACTCGGATTGATCGATAGCGCCTACGAATTTGTAAAGGATGTCGTGGCTAAGGGCGGACATATTCTTTATGTGGGCACAAAGAAGCAAGCACAAGAGCCAATCATTCAGCAGTCTGCTCGCGTAGGCATGCCTTACGTCACCGAGCGCTGGCTTGGCGGAATGCTCACCAACTTTCCAACTGTCTACAAGCGAATTCAGCGTCTCAAGGAACTTGAAGCACTAGAAAGCGCCAATGATCAGTTGCTGACCAAGAAGGAACTTCTCGTTCTTCGTCGTGAGCGCGAGAAGCTCAATAAGAACCTCAATGGAATTCGTAATATGACCAAGTTGCCAAGTGCAATTTGGGTTGTCGACACCAAGAAGGAACACCTCGCAGTTGCCGAAGCAAAGAAGCTCGGTATTCCAGTTATTGCAATCTTGGATACCAACTGCGATCCAGATGAAGTTGACTTCAAAATTCCAGGTAATGATGACGCAATCCGCTCCATCGGACTCCTCACCCGTGTCATCACTGATGCAGTAGCTGCCGGACTGCAAGCGCGCGCGGCAGCCAGTGTGAAAGAAGAAGTGAAGGCTGATACAGAAACTGTTGCTGCTGGTGAGCCACTCGCCGATTGGGAGAAAGAAATCCTCTCCGGCGATGCCGCTCCCGACACGGAGGCGGTTGAGGTTCGTCCAGAGGTAGAAGTACCAATGGTCGTCGAAACCAATGCTGTAACGGAGGGTTAAATTGAATTACTCAGCTGCCGATGTAAAGAGACTTCGCGAGGCAACCGCGGCGGGAATGCTTGATTGCAAGAAGGCTCTCGATGAAGCGGAAGGCGATTTCGACAAGGCTGTTGAAATCATCCGAGTCAAGGGCTTGAAGGGAATCACCAAGCGCGAGGGCCGGACGGCTTCCAACGGGCTTGTTATTGCCAAGGTCCAGAACAACTATGGCGTCATGCTCGAACTCAACTGCGAGACTGACTTCGTCGCCAAAGGTGAGCGCTTTCAGGTGCTGGCAGGCGAGCTTTTGGAGCACTTGCTTGAGTCCAACATTTCAGAGCTTGATGCGTATTTGGCTTCAGAAATTAAACCAGGTAGCACTGTTCAAAATGTTATCGACGAAGCAAATGCGACTTTGGGCGAGAAGATTGAGGTCCGCCGCATTGCCGTTCTTGATGGTCCTGCCGCGGTTTACCTTCACCGCACCAGTCCTGATTTGCCACCACAACTGGGCGTTCTTGTTCAGTTGTCCAAGGATGCACTTGAGGTGGGCAAGGACATTGCCCAGCACATTGCCGCCTTTGCTCCTACATACGTCAATCGCGAAGATGTTCCAACCGAACTCATCGAGAACGAGCGACGCCTGGCGGAGGAGACAGCCCGCAATGAGGGTAAGCCAGAGGCAGCCCTTATTAAGATCGTTGAAGGTCGCGTGACTGGTTTCGTGAAGGAGGTCAGTTTGATCGAACAGGCATTCGCCAAGGATGCCAAGAAAACGGTCAAGCAGATCCTTGATGAGGCGGGTACAACCGTAAAGGCATTCCAACGCTTCCGCGTGGGTCAGTAACCTTTAGGACCAGACCTTTAGACTCTAGTAATTAAGCGAAAGGAGCACTTATGCCCGGTAGTAGAGGTAGTTACGGGCGGGTGCTCCTTAAACTTTCTGGAGAAGTATTTGGCGGGGCAAAGGGCATTGGCGTGGATCCCGATGTTGTCCAAGATGTTGCCAAGCAGATTGCGGATGTGGTTCGTACGGGTGTCCAAATTGCCATCGTTGTTGGCGGAGGAAATTACTTCCGCGGTGCGGAATTACAGCAACGGGGAATGGACCGCGCTCGTGCCGACTACATGGGGATGCTCGGAACGGTCATGAACTGCCTTGCGCTTCAAGATTTTCTGGAGAAGCAAGGCATTGATACTCGAGTCCAAACCGCGATCACCATGGGGCAAGTTGCCGAGCCTTACATTCCGCGCCGCGCAATCCGACACTTGGAAAAAGGACGAGTTGTGATTTTCGGAGCGGGCGCAGGCATGCCGTTCTTCACCACCGACACCGTCTCGGCGCAACGTGCACTTGAGATCGGCGCGGAAGCATTGCTCTTAGCTAAGAGCGGAGTCGACGGTGTTTACTCTGATGATCCTCGTAAGAATCCAAAAGCCGTTAAGTACGAAAGTATTTCTTATGATGAAGTGATTTCGAAGTCTCTGGCAGTGGCAGACGCAGCTGCATTTAGTATCTGCCGTGAAAATGGACTTCCCATCATTGTTTTTGATCTCAAATCGAATGGAAATATTGGTCGCGCCGTTCGTGGTGAGACTATCGGCACGCTGGTCGCATAATCGTAAACTTCAAAGAAGTTACAAGAATGAGGAGTAGTAATGAGTGATGTTGCTGGCAACCTGAAGGATGCCGAGACAAAGATGGACAAAGCTATCGAGGTCGCGAAGGAAGATTTCGCGTCCATTCGAACCGGTCGCGCCCATCCCTCGCTCTTCAACAAGATAATGGTTGATTACTACGGCACCTTTACTTCGCTTTCGCAGTTGGCTTCTATTCAGGTGCCGGAGGCTCGTATGGCGATTGTCTCTCCCTTTGATAAGGGTGCGATGGCTGCGATTGAGAAGGCCATCCGTGAATCGGACCTTGGTGTAAATCCGGGCAATGATGGGGTTGTCATTCGGGTTGGTTTTCCACAGCTTACAGAAGAGCGCCGCAAGGAGTACATCAAGGTGGTACGTACCAAGTCCGAAGATGCCAAGATCTCACTTCGCAATATCCGACGGGGTGCGAAAGAGAGTATCGAAAAGTTAGAGAAAGACGGCCTAATCGGGAAAGATGACCTCACTCGTGGCGAGAAAGAATTAGAGAAGATCACATCCGAGCACGTCGCAAAAATCGATGACCTGCTTAAGCATAAGGAGATCGAACTTCTCGAGGTCTGAGAGTTCCACTGTCGAATGAATGACTTACATGCGATCAATGAAGCGATAAATCGCAAGGCGGGGAGAAAACTTCTTCCTTCGATCGCTGTCAGCGCTTCCATCGTCGCTCTTGTCTGGTTTGCACTTGCCTACCATCGTGAACTTTTTGCAATCCTCATCGGCGCAGCAGTGATTCTTGGTATTCGTGAAATTACCCAAGCGTTTCGTGTTGGCAAGACTTACCTTTCTTTGCCAGCATTAATCATTGCGACGGTGGTTCTCACTGCGGCTACGTGGCGGGGGAGTCTTACTGGTCTGGCAATCTCTACCGCGTTCTGCCTACCGATACTTCTTGTCGATTTGCTGCGCCGCGGACCCGATGGATTTATTAAGAGTGCTACAGCTACGACGCTGGTACTTATTTATTTGCCCTTTCTCTCCGGTTTTATAATTCTTCTGGCGCGACCAGTTGACGGTTTCGATCGGGTCATGACTTTTGTGGTGCTTATTGCGTGTAATGACACGTTCGGCTATTTGGTAGGAGTCCTAATTGGCAAGCATCCGTTGGTACCAAAAATTAGTCCGAAGAAGACATGGGAGGGTTTGGCAGGATCTCTGGTATTTACCGTTCTTGGCGGGGCCCTCACATTTCATTACCTCATGCACGAACATTGGTGGGTCGGCGCACTTGTTGGACTCATGGTTGTCTTTACCGCCACCAGTGGCGATCTGATTGAAAGCGCGATGAAGCGTGATCTTTCATTGAAGGATATGGGAACAATTCTTCCGGGCCATGGCGGCATGCTTGATCGATTGGATTCTGCCCTTCTTTCAGGCCCCGCTGTTTGGTTGGCCTTCGAAATTGTTAAGCGCTATTTATGACTCGCCTTGAGAAGACTCCAGAAATCAAATTGGTTTTCGACGAACCCAAGTTGAAGAAGAAGACACCCCGCCATCTTGCGGACTACTCTCCCGAACAGCGACGTGAACTAGCTATTGAACTTGGGCTTCCAGCATTTCGGGCCAATCAAGTTGCAAATCACTATTTCACACACCTTTCTTCAGATCCCGAGACGTGGAGTGATATTCCGGCGAATTTACGAGGGACAATTGCCGAACTCTTGACGCCTAAACTCATCGAATTGGTTCGTTCGGTTACTTGCGACAATGGGATGACGCGCAAAGATTTATGGCGTCTGCACGATGGCGTACTTGTTGAAAGTGTTCTGATGCGTTACACCGATCGCACAACGGTATGTATCTCATCCCAAGCCGGGTGTGGAATGAACTGTCCGTTCTGTGCAACAGGACAGGCAGGACTCACTCGCAATTTAACAGCCGGTGAAATTACCGAGCAGATCGTTGCCGCAGCCAGGTCATGTGCGCAGGGTGAGTTACCCGGCGGACCTACCCGCCTTTCAAATATTGTGTTTATGGGAATGGGCGAGCCGATGGCGAACTACAACGCCGTCATGCGAACCCTTCGCAACATCACCGATCCAAACCCACATGGACTTGGAATTAGTGCAAGATCGGTAACAGTTTCTACTGTTGGCCTGGTCAACGGAATTGAAAAATTAATGAATGAGGGTCTTCCAGTGACTCTTGCTGTGTCCCTTCACTGTCCTGATGATGATCTTCGAGACACGCTCGTCCCAATTAATTCGCGCTGGAAAATAAAGGAAGTTCTTCAGGCAGCAGATGCCTACGCAGAAAAGACTGGACGTAGATATTCGATTGAGTACGCACTCATTCGCGATATCAACGACCAAACCTGGCGCGCAGATCTTTTAGGGCGGTTGCTTAAGAATCGCAATGCCCACGTTAATTTGATTCCTCTGAATCCAACGCCAGGATCTAAATGGACGGCATCTCGTCCGGAAGACGAAGCAGAATTTGTGCGGATTCTGGAAAGTTATGGTGTACCGACGACTGTGCGAGATACGCGTGGACGAGAAATTGAAGGTGCCTGTGGGCAGTTGGCAGCGGCCGAGAATCTAAAGTAAAACGAACGAGTTGGTGCTCCAGATCAGCTCGCTACTTTCACAAAGACCGGCATATCAAGTACTGAGACATCGACGGTTGCTCCGGCAATGAGACCGACGCTTTCCGAACTCGGCATCTGCGCAGTAATGCGTGTGCCATCAGCCAAGGTGATCATGAGGCGACATGATGCACCGAGAAAACTGGCAGAGAAAATTCTGGCGGTTCCTGTTTTATTAGCCTTCACTTGAATGCTCTCAGGGCGAACAAGGGCAATTCCTATGCCCGAGGTAATCGAACCAGGAAGAACCTGAAGCGATCCACCGAGAATTTCGATTGATCCACCATTGACCTTTCCCTGCATGGGATTGGTCAGCCCAACGAATTCGGCAACGAAGGCGGTGCCGGGACGGTCATAGAGTTCGGCAGGGACTGCAATCTGTTCCAGTTGACCATTGCGCATAACTCCGACGCGGTCGGCAATGCTAAGTGCTTCCTCTTGATCGTGTGTCACAAAGAGTGTTGTGGTGCCAAGTTCCAACTGAATGCGGCGAATTTCCTCGCGCAATTGCGTGCGCACCTTTGCATCAAGGGCAGATAGAGGTTCGTCGAGGAGTAGGACTTTGGGAGAGATTGCTAGAGCGCGAGCCAGTGCAACTCGCTGCTGCTGCCCACCGGAGAGTTGGTGGGGGTAGTGGTTTCTGTGCGTTGAAAGTCCGACAATTTCGAGAAGTTCGCTGGAGCGTTGCTTCCGTTTCTCGGCAGAAGTTTTATGCGCGCGCAATTTCAACCCGTATTCAACGTTCTCCCCAGCGGTCATATGGGGGAAGAGAGAATAAGCTTGAAAAACCATTCCCATGCCGCGCTTATTGGCATTTTGGAAAGTTACATCCTTGCCATCGACGATCATCTGTCCGCGATCCAACTCTTGCAGACCAGCCAACGATCGAAGTGCCGTCGTCTTGCCACATCCCGATGGGCCAAGCAGTGCGACAAGTTCGCCTTGAGCAATATCAAGGCTTAACCCATCGAGGGCTTTAACTTTGCCAAAGTGCTTAGCAAGGTCAAGCAACTGTACGTACGGCGAAGAGCTCAACGTATGGTTCCTTTCGGTCAGGCGAGGTCAACGTCGAGAACTGCGGCACGACGTTTAGTGGCAGGGACGAGTAAGAGCAAAATCAAGACGAAAATGATTGATGCAAGCGAAACAGAAACGGCTATATTCCCGCTCGTTCTACCAATTTGAGCAATCACCACCTGGAAGGTCTTGAAGTTGAGAATATTTGAAATTGTGAATTCACCAAGGACCAATGCAATTGCAATGAACGAACCATTAATGATGCCCGTACGAATGGTCGGCATAATGACGCCAGAGATCATCCTAAAAGTTGATGCGCCCAATGTTTGCGCGGCTTCGGCAAGTGTATGAATGTCTACCGCGTCCAACGCCGCGGAAAGCGACCGATATGTATATGGCAAGATCAACATTGAATAGACACCAGCGAGCGTAATGGGTGACTCAGATAAATTAATTGAAATCCAGCGGTAGAGGGGTGCGATTCCAACCACAATTACAATTGCCGGAATCGCCAAGGGAAGCAAGCAGAGTAATTCAAATGGTCTGATCAATTTTGGTAATTTCAATTGGATCCAGATGACGGTAGGCACGATCATAAAGAGGATCAGCATCATCACTATCCCGGCGGTAATCAAAGATCGTAGAACTGCTATGCCTAAATCGGGTTGGCTGGGGATAATTCTCCAGGCGCGCAGGTTTCTTCCGCTGTCTGCAATGGCAAAGGGCTTGGTTGAAAAGTCAAACATTGAATATAGAGGCACCATTAAATAGAGGCCAACAAAGCCGATGATGATTCGACGCCACGTTTGTAGTTTCCAGGTGCGCTTCATCGGTTCGCCTCCCACTTGGTTACGCGACGGCGGAGAAGTGCGTAGAGAGCCATGACGAATGTTACGAGCACAATCATAAAGAAGGAGAGCGCTTTCGCTTCTGCCGGGTTGGCGCCACCTACCTCGCTATTGAGCGAGGTGGCAATCTGAAGCGGAGTCAAGAAACTTGATAAATTTATGAGTGTTGCAGCAGTGGCATACGCGGAGAATGAATTAACAAAAAGTAACAGCGCGGCTCCTGCAAAGGAAGGCGTGAGCACAGGAATGCCAATTTTCGTCCAGTATTCGCGGGAATTGCCGCCCAGAGAGTCAGAGGCTTCTCTCCATTGGGGGCGCAGATTTTCGATTGTGGGGAGAAAGACCAAAATCATCAAGGGAATTTGGAAGAAGGTGTAGACGACAATGAGGCCATTTAACCCGTACAACCAGGCGGAGTCGGCCAAGAATGAGCCGGGCATAACTTTTAGGGCGAGGGTGGAAATAACGCCGTTAAAACCAAAGGTTGCCAGAAAAGCGAAGGTAAGCATGACGCCACCGAATTGAGCCAGTACTGAACTGAGGGCAACGGAGAAGCGGTAAAAGAAGCCCTTCTTCTTTCCGGTGATCAGAGCCCACGCGAACAATCCACCCAATATCGAACCGGCTAGGGCGGTCCACAATGAGAGGATAAGTGAATTCTTAAAAGCGTGACGCGTGATACTTGAGTTGAATGCTTCCGTAAGGGCTGAAAGGCTAAATTTGTTTTCATTGTTTTTGAATGCGCCCAAAATGACGTTATACGTCGGATAAAGCAGAAATAAACCAGAAAAGATTAGGAAAGGCAGAACTCCCAGGTAGGCACTCTTGCTACGCCAACGCCGAGAGCCGGCGCTGCTAGTGGCAGAACCGGCTCTCGTATCAGTGACCTGAGTCATTGGGCGACTATATCTCCTTAGCCACCAACCGCTGCTGGCCATGCTTTCTTAAGATATATGACTGCCGCACTGGCCTGATCAGGTGTTGCCTTTGAGGCAGCAATCTTGCTCTTGCCGATTGCGGCAATTCCCTCAGCAGGCGCATGGTTGACCTTTAGCATCCATACCCATAATGCTGGGGTAGCTCCACCGATTGCGAAGGTCTTCGCGCCGATCTCGCCAAGTGTGTATTCCAACCAGAGGCGAGCACATGCTGGGTGCGGAGCCCAAGCAGAAATTGCCAGGTTGTATGTCGAGCCAACCAGGGCTGGGGTGAACATCTTCCAGCTCTTTCCAGCTGCCGCCATCTGCTTCTGAACTCCAGCTTGAACATAGCCATTGTCAATAACAACTGGGGTTTGACCCGAGGCAATGGTGGCTTCGGTTGGGTCGACGTTGATGAAGTTTCCGGCATCCTTCAATTTCTTGAAGAAGGCAACACCTTTTGAGACATCATCGAAGGTTCCGCCGAGCGCCTTGTTGATCATGAATAAGCCATTGAGCGCGGTGGCTGACCCCGTTGGATCGCCGTTCAAGGCAACTTTGCCCTTGAACTTTGGAAGCAAGAGATCATCCAACTTCGTAATTGTCCCAAGTGATCCGTCGTACCCGATGGTCAACGTTCCGGTGTAGTCCGGGGTGAATTCGCCCGTTGGCGAAAGAGTTGATGCAAAAGATAGGTAATGCCACATCTTAACTTTGTATGGGGCGAAAGTGCCGGTGCCGGCATACTTATCTGCAACAGCGATACCGATGTCGAAAACGTCCGGTGAGCGGTTGGTGCCCTTGTTGGTATTTGCGGCATCAATCTCTTCCTGCGAAGAGCCTTCTGGGTTGGCTTCATCAATCTTCACGCCGTATGCCGCCTTGAAACCTGCAAGCATATCGCCCCAGTTGGCCCAGTAGTGAGGCAATGCGATGACGTTGAGCTGGCCTTCCTTTTGGCAGGCGGCGATCATGCCGTTTATTCCGCCATTGCCAACTGATAACTTTTTGACGGTGTTGTAATTCGCAGCGGCGGATGCCGTTGTGATGCTTAACGCAGGGAACGTGAGTGCGACAGCAAGTACTGCGCCCACCGATCCCCGAGTGAACTTCGAGAACGTCACTATATTCCTCCTCATTGGTTATGTTGTTTCGATCAATCCGTTCAGTACGGTACGCATATTGACTGCAGGCGAACGACTATTCGCACTGATAATGCGTATCGCGCTCCTTCTCTCGCCCGCGACCGACCCTGGGCAAGGCTTAGTTCGGCTAAACTTAGTCTTCGGAACATCGCTCGTCTAGGAAAAGTTGACCGACTTGATAACTATTGCATAACGGTCTAACCAAACTTCGTTGCTACGGGATCCAATGCACGAACCTTTAGTGGATTTCTTATGAATAGATGGCCACCATTTTGGGGGAGGGCTAACCCACTTTTAGGAAGACCTTCGAATTCGTAGAATCATGCTTCGTGTGCTGGGCAGACCTTCAGTTCAATTGATTGAACATCAACCTGAGTGGGTGATGGGTAGTACATCGTGCGCTCGCGAACATTCGTCTATGTAAGGCCGTGACCCCTAGGCAATCCAATCGGTGTGCCATGTGGGTGCCAGTACTTCACGTCATAGTGAGCAGTCCCGTCATCTATGACACCTTCGTATTTCTCATGCGATCCAGAGTCCGGTCGGAGAGCAAGTCCATCAAGAAGTGCCAAGTACCCATTGATTTCAGCGATTTCTCAGAAATCACTCGCTCTTATGTATCTATCTGTTTGATACTGATATATCATCGCCTACGTGAGCGTGACCTCCATCTCGACGGGTGCAAAGGGACCCAGCCAGCCTGGCGTATCCCAATCGGAGGAGGCCTATAACCAGATTCGCGCCATGATCGTCTCGTTAGAGCTTGAGCCCGGTTCGCTGATCAATGAATCCGAACTTATGTCACGTTTGGGGTTCGGTCGTACTCCCATTCGGGAAGCGCTTCGAACGTTGGCAAGTGAGAAGTTGGTGGATGTCTATCCTCGTCGCGGAATGTTTGTCGCAAGCGTCGATGTTCAGAATCTTTCTGCGATTTCAGAAGTTCGTGCAGTGCTGGAAATCAAAGCGGCAAGTTTGGCAGCCGAGCGTTCGACACCACACGATAGGGCAATCACGGTCGCATTAATTGCGGAGATTGACGCCATCAAAGGCAAGTTGAATATGACCAAGCTCATTCAATTGGACCAGCGTATTCATCGACACATTTATCAGTGCACCCACAATCAATTTCTTGAGACGACTCTTGAGCAGTATTACGGTCACGCACTTCGTATCTGGTTTCTTGCGCTAGACCGTGTAGACAATCTTTCAGAGGCAACGATCGAGCATCGTGCACTTCTTAAGGCGATCCGCGATCACGACTCAATCGCCGCAGCAAAGGCAATGCAAGATCACGTTGAAGGGTTTGAAGGCAATATTCGTCGCAATCTTTAATACTTGAAGTCAACTGATAGAGAAAAGGATCGAGTCATGAGCACGGTTCCAGTGAAGGCAAAGGCGGTTGTCATCGGCGACCTTCACCAAATTATTCCCGCACTCACTGCCGCAGTCAGAGCAAGCAAAAACTAACAAGAGATAAGAGGGCTATAAAAGTGTCAGATATTGAAATCGCACAGTCGGCCAGCATGAAACCAATTGCGGAGATTGGAGCGGTACTTGGAATCGATCCGGCACAGCTTGAGCCCTATGGGCACTACAAGGCGAAGGTGTCTCTCAAGTATTTGGACTCTCTTCCCAAGCGTGCAGATAGCAAATTGATTCTTGTGACCGCGATCAGTCCGACGCCAGCAGGGGAGGGAAAGACAACAACCACCGTTGGGTTAGGCGATGCTCTCCGTCACATCGGCAAAGACGCCATGATCTGTCTGCGTGAGCCATCACTTGGACCTGTATTCGGAATGAAGGGCGGAGCAGCAGGAGGCGGCTACGCGCAGGTTGTTCCCATGGAAGATATCAATCTTCACTTCACGGGGGATTTCAACGCGATTGCGCTAGCCAACAACCTGCTTGCTGCCCTTTTGGACAATCACATTCACCACGGGAACGTATTGAATATTGATGTCAGACGGGTGACATGGAAGCGCGTTGTCGATATGAACGATCGTGCCCTTCGCGACATTGTGGTTTCACTCGGTGGAGTAGGAAATGGTTATCCGCGCCAGGATGGATTCGACATTGTGGTGGCATCCGAGATCATGGCCATCTTCTGCCTGGCTACTTCAATCGAGGATCTAAAGGAGCGAATCGGCAAAATCGTGGTGGCATACAGCCGCGACAAGAAACCAATTCTGGCAAGTGATCTCAATGCCCAAGGGGCGATGACGGTCATTCTTAAGGATGCATTCCAGCCAAACCTGGTACAGACTCTCGAGAACACGCCAGCATTCGTTCACGGAGGGCCCTTTGCAAATATCGCTCACGGCTGCAACTCAGTTGTTGCCACAACCTCTGCTCTCAAGCTCGCAGATTATGTGATCACCGAGGCTGGATTTGGCGCTGATCTCGGGGCTGAGAAGTTCATAGATATCAAGTGCCGCAAATCCGGACTTCGTCCATCGGCCTGCGTTCTAGTGGCAACCATTCGCGCGCTTAAATACCATGGTGGTGCTGACCTCAAGACAATTACTGAAGAGAATCTAGCGGCACTTGATGCTGGCATTGTTAACTTGGAGAAGCATGTATCCAACATTAAGGATGTCTACGGAATGCCGGTTGTAGTTTCGATCAACCACTTCACAAGTGATACTGAGGCTGAAGTTCAACTCCTCCGGAAGAGAGTCGAAGCGATCGGCGTGAGAATTGTTCTGGCAACTCACTGGGCCGATGGCGGTAAAGGCGCAACAGATCTAGCACAGGCAGTTGTAGAACTTTGCGACGAGAAGAGCGAAGTCACCTTCGTTTACCCAAATGAGGCAACTCTCTGGGAGAAAGTAAATGCCGTTGCAACCCGTGTGTATGGTGCATCAGAAGTCACTGCAGATTCAAAGGTTCGATCCAAAATTAAGGAATTGCAGGAATCTGGATATGGTCATTTCCCAATCTGCGTTGCCAAGACCCAGTATTCATTCTCTACTGATGCAGCATTGCGCGGCGCACCGAAGGGTCATTCAATCAACATCCGAGAGGTGCGGCTTTCTGCGGGGGCTGAATTTATTGTGATGGTATGTGGCGAAATTATGACAATGCCCGGTCTGCCGAAGGTTCCATCGAGTGAGCGCATTGACTATGTCGACGGAAAAGTGGTGGGGTTGTTCTAATGACATTCACGCCTTGGTCAAAGGAGTCGGCATCGACCGTTCTGGATACCACCCGCCGCGAGCCAGGACCGGTCCTGATTTCCTTGCAAGCACTACAAGCGAAGTTCGGTTATGTCCATGCCGAGGCGGTTTCCCTGGTGGCCGAGGCGTGCAATGTTTCCCGCGCAGATGTACATGGAGTGCTTACCTATTATCACGACCTGCGACGAACACCTCCACCAGAAAATATCGTGAGTATTTGCGGCGCCGAGGCTTGCCAGTCTGTGGGTGCGCGAGAACTTATCAAGGACGCCAAGAAATCACTCCCACGTGAGGTTGAGATCAGAGAGGTCTTCTGCTTTGGAAACTGCGCTTTAGGTCCTGCGGCCAGCGTCAATGGCAAACTCATTGGTCGTGCGCGTGTGGAGGATCTTCTTGCGAATCTGCAGGCGAGTGATAAAAAATGAGCCAAGCACGCATCTTTGTACCTAGAGACTCAGCCGCTCGGTCAGTCGGCGCTGATGAAGTCGCGGAAGCGATTGAACGCGAATCGATCAAGCGGGGAATTGCAATCACGATCGTGCGCAACGGGTCACGTGGGGCTCTCTGGCTAGAACCATTGGTAGAAGTCGAAACAAGTGAAGGGCGGGTGGCTTATGGTCCCGTCCAAGTCGTGGATGTTCCGTCTCTCTTTGATGCCGGATTTCAGTTGGGTCACCAACACTTGCTTTCGCACGGACTTACCGCGGACATTGCCTGGCTGGCACGGCAGGATCGCTTTACTTTTGAGCGAGTCGGTGTCGTCGACCCATTATCAATAGCCGATTACCAAGATCACGGCGGACTCGTTGGTTTAAGAAGAGCACTTGAGATGGATTCAGACACAATCGTGGCTGAGGTGACAGACTCGGGATTGCGCGGTCGCGGTGGCGCAGGTTTCCCCGCTGGAATTAAATGGAGAACCGTGCTCGCAACTCCCGATGAGCAGAAATTTGTTTGTTGCAATGCAGATGAGGGAGATAGCGGAACATTCGCCGACCGCATGTTGATGGAGGGCGATCCTTTTACTCTCCTTGAAGGTATGACAATTGCGGCGGTTGCAGTGGGGGCGACTGAAGGAGTTATTTATATTCGCTCCGAGTATCCAGATGCAATTGCGACGATGCACCAAGCCATTGAAATTGCCCGAGAGTTTGGATGGTTGGGTGCAAGCGTCTTAGGAAGTACTCACGCATTTGATATCCGGGTACGCACTGGCGGCGGGTCTTATGTCTGCGGTGAAGAGACTGCGATGCTGGAAAGTATTGAGGGAAAACGGGGAGTGGTCCGTTCTAAACCACCTCTTCCCGCAATTCAGGGCCTCTTTGGAAAACCAACCGTTATCAATAACGTTCTCACTCTTGCCACTGTGCCATCGATTCTTGCAAAGGGTGCCGCCGCGTACTCTGGAAGAGGTGTAGGTCGCTCGATCGGTACTCAAGTTTTCCAGCTCGCCGGAAATATCGCACAAGGTGGAATTGTCGAAATTGCCTTTGGTGTCACTCTAGAGACCTTGGTCAACGATTTCGGGGGCGGGACACTAAGCAAGCGCCCAGTGAGAGCTGTGCAAATTGGTGGCCCGCTCGGCGCCTATTTACCCGTCTCGGCCTTCGACGTTTCCATGGATTACGAGTCACTGATCGCTGCAGGTGGAATGTTGGGCCACGGTGGGATTGTGATCTTTGACGAGAGCGTCGACATGGCGGTGCAGGCGAAATTCGCGATGGAGTTCTGCGCCATTGAGTCATGCGGCAAATGCACACCATGTCGGCTCGGTTCTGTGCGTGGAGCTGAGACCATTGCGAAGATGATGCGAGGGGAGGATTTCCAAGGCAGTAAGAAGCTCCTCCTGGATCTGTGCGAAGTGATGACGGATGGCTCGCTCTGTGCGATGGGCGGGCTTACACCGTTACCCGTAAGGAGCGCGATGCTACATTTTGAGGAAGACTTCGCAGTACGGAGAGAGGTCAAACAATGACGCTAATAATGGAGCCTGATTACGGCACCCCTGCGAGTAAGCGGACCGAACTTGTTCACGTTGAAATTGACGGGATCGCAGTAGAGATCCCTGCCGAAACTTCAATCATGCGGGCATCTGAGATTGTCGGGATTTCTATTCCTAAGCTCTGCGCGACAGATAGTCTCAACGCTTTTGGGTCATGTCGTCTATGTGTCGTTGAAATCGATGGCCGAAATGGAACACCTTCTTCGTGCACCACTCCTGTTGTCGAAGGAATGAAAATCTTGACAAATAGCGAACGCATTGATCGGATTCGCCAAGGAGTGATGGAACTTTATTTGTCTGATCACCCTGCGGTCTGCGCATCCGGACACGAGTGCGAAGTGCACGGGATGGCCAAACGGGTGGGTTTGAATGAAGTCCGGTATTCTGGACGCACGCACTTGGATTTGCCTAAAGATGAGTCCAATCCCTATTTCACCTTTGATTCGACAGAGTGCATTGTTTGCAATCGGTGTGTACGTGCTTGCGATGAAGTTCAGGGTACCTTCGCGCTCACCATCGAGAACCGTGGATTTGAGGCGCGTGTCTCATCATCCGGCACATCCTTTATCGAGAGCGAATGCGTTTCTTGCGGTGCTTGCGTGCAAGCATGTCCCACCGGTGCTCTGACCGAGAAGACTCTGTACACCATTGGTACCCCCACTCGGTCGGTCATTACTACCTGCGCATATTGCGGTGTTGGTTGCTCATTTAAGGCGGAGATGCGCGGAGACGAATTAGTTCGCATGGTCCCTTACAAGGAAGGCGGCGCGAACGAGGGCCATTCCTGCGTAAAGGGCCGTTTTGCGTGGGGATATGCGACTCACGAAGACCGCATAACCTCTCCAATGATTCGCGAGAAAATCACCGATTCATGGAAAACTGTGAGTTGGCAAGAAGCGATTGGATATGCAGCCTCACGATTGAAAACGATTCAAAATGAGTACGGAAACGAGAGCATTGGCGGAATTACGTCATCAAGATGTACAAATGAGGAAGTGTATGTTGTGCAGAAAATGGTTCGTGCGGCCATGGGCAATAACAATGTTGATACCTGCGCAAGGGTCTGCCACTCGCCCACTGGGTATGGACTCAGCCAGACTTTTGGGACTTCGGCGGGTACACAAGATTTCGAATCGGTAGAGCATTCAGATGTCATCATGCTCATTGGTGCCAATCCAACCGCGGCTCATCCAGTCTTCGCCGCTCGAATGAAGCAAGCTCTGCGTAAAGGGGCTCAACTCATCGTGATAGACCCCCGTGCCATTGAATTAGTCCGTACTCCTCATGTGGAAGCCACGCATCACCTTCAACTGATGCCAGGAGCAAACGTAGCCATCATCAACGCTCTGGCTTATGTGATTGCGGAGGAGGGTCTCTTTGATCGCGCATTCGTCAATGAGCGTTGCGACCTTGAGTCATTTGCACGCTGGGAAGAGTTCATAAGCCTTCCTGAGAACAGTCCTGAATCACTTGAAGGCATCACTCGAGTACCTGCAGAGCAGGTTCGTGCCGCAGCCCGGTTATTTGCTTCCGCCCCAAATGGTGCTATCTATTACGGGCTCGGTGTCACAGAGCACAGTCAGGGCTCAACCATGGTGATGGGTATCGCAAACTTGGCGATGGCAACTGGAAATATTGGCCGCCCCGGTGTGGGCGTCAATCCGCTCCGTGGCCAGAACAATGTGCAGGGTTCATGCGATATGGGATCGTTCCCGCACGAACTACCTGGATACCGTCACATTTCAAATCCGAAGACTCGTGAAATTTTTGAAAATATCTGGGGCCGGAAAATCAAGGCAGAGCCGGGACTTCGTATCCCGAATATGTTCGATGCAGCGATCTCGGGTGAGTTCAAGGGTCTTTATGTGCAAGGTGAAGATATAGCCCAGTCCGACCCAAATACTTCTCACGTACATGCGGCCCTACGTGCTATGGAATTGATTATTGTTCAAGATCTCTTCCTCAATGAGACGTCAAAGTTTGCGCACGTCTTTTTACCCGGGACATCTTTTCTAGAAAAGGATGGGACCTTCACAAACGCCGAGCGTCGGATCAACCGCGTCCGTCCAGTGATGCCATCCAAGACTGGAAAGTCGGAGTGGGAAGTCACTTGCGATTTAGCTAAGGCACTCGGCTTTGAAATGGAGTATAAGAACGGTGCCGAGATCATGGATGAGATCGCCGCCACGACTCCGACATTTAGCGGAGTCTCTTTTGCAAAGCTTGACGAATTGGGAAGCATCCAGTGGCCTTGCAATGAAGCAAATCCAACCGGCACTCCGGTTATGCACGTCAATCATTTCGTCCGTGGCGAAGGTCGTTTCATGGAGACTCCTTTTGTACCGACAGATGAGCGGGCGTCACGTAAATTCCCACTACTGCTTACAACGGGGCGTATTCTTAGCCAGTACAACGTCGGTGCTCAGACTCGTCGCACCGCAAATGTGATTTGGCACTCCGAAGATATTCTTGATATTCACGAGTCAGACGCGATGCTACGCGGAATCAGTGACGGGGGATGGGTGCGTCTTTCCAGCCGAGTGGGCGAAACCGTCTTAAGGGCTCGAATCACTGATGAAGTTCCAGCCGGCGTGGTCTACACGACCTTCCACTTTCCCGAAAGTGGCGCCAACGTCATCACTACTGATTACTCCGATTGGGCGACAAACTGCCCCGAATACAAAGTGACTGCGGTAGAGATCGCTCCAAGCCTGCGTGGTCCGAGAGAAATCTTGGAACATGTCCTACATGGAGATGTTGAGCTGGCATCAATCATTCGTATGGCGAATCAAATCGCGGCTAATGTGCCGGCACATGCAGCGCCAGAGTTAGCGGTCGCCCACCACATCGTTCAATTCTGGACACCCACCATGAAAGAGCGATTGATTAATGAGGCTGATCGATCAGAACTTTCACCAATTGTCCAGCAGGCAATCGATCTGGAGCTTAATCCCCTCCCACCTGAGAATTTCGAGTTCTCCCGACACCAGCAGGCATAACATGCTTGGTGATGAATCTGCTCCATCTTCTATCGCTCGAGTAAGAGTTCAAGCGACCGATTCAGGGGAAGTCGCTACTGACAGTGTCGTAGTTGAAGAGCCCTTGGAGATTCGCATCAAACGTGGGAGTGTTGAAGAGCAACTCGGCATAACCATGAGAACCCCAGGTTCTGATCTAGAACTTACCGCAGGTTTTTTGTGGGGAGAGGGATTCCTAAATTCTCCAGATCAGCTAGTGAATGTAAAGTCATGTGGAGACAAATTACTTACACCTCGACAACGGGCAAATATAACAATCGCTCAAGTGAGTGATGATGCACCTGTCCATTCACGATCCATGGATCGTCGCTTTACAATGACTTCTGCATGTGGGGTTTGTGGCTCCACCAGCATGGCTGATCTTCATAAGCGCGGTGTCAAACCCGTTGTGAAGAGCTCGCGCGATATTCAAACTCTCGCAGGCATGACGACCTTTCTTGAGGGCCGCCAGAGCGTCTTTAAGAAGACAGGCGGGTTACACGCCGCACTTTTAGTTGACCCCAATGGCGAACCTAAGTGGATTCGTGAAGATGTGGGACGGCACAATGCCGTCGATAAGGTGAATGGTGCGGCGCTTATGGCTGGCCAACTTCCACTGCATGATTGGACTCTTGTTGTATCGGGAAGAGTTGGATACGAGATTGTTCAAAAGGCAATCGTTGCTGGAATTTCTGCACTCGTGGGCGTTTCGGCACCGACTTCGTTGGCGGTGGATCTTGCTTTTGAATTCGATCTCACCTTATTGGCCTTTGCGCGCAACGGGAAGGCCAAGGTCTATTTACCGTTGCTAGGATGACGAAGTGAAAAGTCGTCTAGAGATACTAGCTCTGACCGTCGTAGTCCTGCTTGCGGGCTGTTCCTCTTCTGTTACTGCATCTGTGAAAATAGAACAGAGCAAGAAAGAGACACTCACAGTTTTTGCCGCATCAAGCCTAAACGGGGTCTTCACTAAATTAGGCAGAGTGTTCGAGGAAACTCATTCCGGAGTGAACGTCCAATTTTCATTTTTATCTTCCACGACGCTGGCAACGCAAATAGTTGCTGGAGCGCCCGCCGATCTTTTTGCTTCAGCGTCAGAGTCGGATATGAAGGCCGCGGAGACACAAATTCCCCATTCTAAAATATTTACTTCTAACCGTATTGTTCTGGCCACGCCGAAAGCAAACCCCTTTCGTATCAGTGCGGTTGCCGATCTGAACAAGCCGGGAGTGAAGTGGATTCAATGTAATCCAGCTGCCCCGTGTGGAGTTGTCGCTGCTTCTGCGTTTTTATCCGAAGGATCCGTAAAATCCAAGCCAGTTTCTTTTGAGCAGAATGTCGCAAGTGTTGTCTCGAAATTGATCAGCGGGGAAGTGGATGCCGCCCTCATTTACCATACAGATTACCTAGCCCATGTAGCGGCTCTCAGGGAGATTGCCTTTAAAGACTCGAAAGCAGCGACCACTTTGTATTCTGTAGGAGTGGTGAAATTGAGTTCAAAGAAAGCACTTTCAAAGTCCTTTGTAGATCTACTCCTTTCCGCCGTGGGCCAAAAGACTCTTGCCGACGCCGGATTTATGAACGTTGCTAAGAGCGCTTCATGACGAGACGAAAGTTGGATTCCTTCAATTGGACGGTCGCCATATTGGCGAGTTTGCTGCTAGTACTTCCATTGGTCGCGCTCTTTACAAAAGTTCCTTGGGCTTCACTCCTCACCCGTCTGTCTGAACCGAATTCGATCAGTGCAATTCGCCTCTCGCTTTGGAGTTCATTAATTGCCGCACTGCTTTGCGTGGCGCTCGGCGTTCCACTTGCCTGGGTTTTAGCAAAGGGGAATCCTCGTTTAATAAACATTTTACGTCCACTTGTCCTTGCTCCCATGGTTCTACCTCCAACCGTTGCAGGCATGTCACTTCTGGCGCTCCTTGGTCGCGAAGGGTTGTTGGGACGGTACATCTATCAGGCGACGGGATGGTCGATGCCATTCACCACTACTGCGGTGGTCGTCACCGGTGTATTCGTGGGAATGCCCTTTCTTGCACTTGTGGTGGAATCTACTTTTCGCCACCTTCCAACGGATCAAGTTGATGCCGCCGAGATTGACAGAGCAACTCCGTTCATGCTCTTTTGGAAGATTGCTCTGCCACAAGCAAGGAACGGCATTGCCACGGGTGCTGTATTAGCGTGGGCGCGGGCGCTTGGTGAATTTGGTGCGACGATGATGTTTGCAGGATCTCTTCCAGGTTTAACGCAGACCTGGCCCATGCAGGTGTATTTCGCTGCTGATCAGGATATGTCGACTGCTTATGCGTTAAGCGCAGTAATGGCGTTTGTAGCATTTGGCGTTGTTTACAGTCTTCGAAAACAACTACGTCACGCTTTTTCGAGTTAGGGTCTAGGACGCCATGGATAAAGTGTTAGTCCGCTTCTATGCGGCCGCTAGAGATGCCGCCGGAAGCGTCGAAATTCGGGTTAATCCAAGTTCTCTTGAGAAATTGCTTCTCGATATTTCTCAAGGCAATCCCCGACTTTCGCAGGTTCTAGAAAGGTGCAGTTTCTTAGTTGACGGAAGTATCTGTCACGATCGAACTATGACGATTTCTGCAGGAAGCACTGTGGATGTCCTGCCACCCTTTGCGGGAGGGTAGGTACGTACTAGCCGCCGATTGCCGACATGGGTCTGGCTGGTTGGATGAAACTTGGATCATTGATCCCGTGCCCAGCGAGCTTTCCCAGGACGGTTTTCTGCAATCTACGTGAGATCTCTGATCTGACTTCCTCGTTTGAAAGTTCGTGGTTACGGAGCACCTTGCGAAGATCGGTTTCGTCGCTGGAGAACAGGCAGGAGCGGAGTTGTCCATCCGATGTTAAGCGGAGTCGGTCGCAAGCACCGCAGAATGGTTGGGAGACACTGGCGATGATCCCTACTTTCGCGGTGCCGCCATCGATATAGAACTCCTCGGCTGGTGCAGATCCTCGTGCTGGCACGGGAGTTAACGTGAAGTGCCGTGCGAGAGATTTAAGGATTTGCTCTGCACTCACCATAGTGTTTCGGTCCCAAATTCCACCTGCATCCAACGGCATCTGTTCGATAAAGCGGAGGGTAAGACCTTCTTCTAACGCCCAGTGAAGCAGCGCCGGTGCCTCATCATCATTTATGCCGGGCATTAAGACACTATTGATTTTGATCGGAGTTAACCCTGCCTCACGGGCAGCTTTAATTCCTTTAAATACGTCACCAATGCGGTCGCGGAATGTCAGAGTTTTGAATCGATCGCGATCAAGCGTGTCGAGGCTGATGTTTACGCGCACCAGCCCTGCCGCAAAGAGAGGTGCAGCAAGATCTGCAAGTCGAAGTCCGTTTGTGGTGAGTGAAAGTTCTGGTGGGTTTGAAAGCGAATTAATTCGCGTAACAATGTCGACTATGTCAGGTCGCAAAAGTGGCTCGCCACCGGTGAGTCGAACTTGATTGATGCCGTTTTCTGTCGCGACATCAATAACTGTCACTAATTCATCGGTAGTCAGAAGTTCGTGCGAAGGTAGCCATTTATCAAAGTCTTGGGGCATGCAATATGTGCAGCGAAGCGAACATCGATCTGTCAGTGAGACTCGAAGATCACGGTGAGTACGATTGAAGGTATCGACCAATTCGCTCATGCGCAGTTGATCCATTCATCTGTGCCGTCAGTGAAAACTTGGTGCTTCCAGATCGGTATTTTTGCTTTGATTTCATCAACGAGTTCAGCGCAGGCGGCGAATGCTTCGCCACGGTGCACGGCTGCCACCGCTACTACGAGGGCAGCTTCCCCGATGGGAATTTCGCCATAACGATGGGCGACCGCAATTCCGGTTAGATTGTGTCGTAAAGCGACCTCTTCCACCGTCTCCGAAAGTATCAGGGATGAAGAAGGGTGAATTTCGTAGCGAAGACTTGCGACTGATTTTTCATGGTCGTGATCTCTCACATTTCCGCTAAAAGTAACAACCGCACCGGAATTATCGGAAGCTACCTCTTCGGCAAGAAGGGATGCAGAAACTGGCTGGGGAGTTAACAAAGTCATTACCGGGAAATCCGCGCTCATCTTCATTTCGATCTCACGTGATCTTCGCCTTGGAGTTGGCTAATGATGTGCGGCGCTAGGCGTTCAATAATGACAAGTCCGTCTCGTACACTTCCAGGGGATCCAGGCAGGTTGACGATTAAAGAACGACCGTTCGTGCCAGCAAGTCCTCGAGTGAGATCAGCGGTGGGAACTTTTTCCCGGGAGTATGCACGAAGCGCCTCATTGAAACCCGGAAGTAATTTTTCAATGTGCGGAGCCGTTGCTTCGGGAGTTACATCCGTCGGAGAAACTCCCGTTCCACCGGTAGTTACGATGAGGTCTATCTTCGCATCAATAGCATTCGCAATTTCATGACCGATAAGAACCCGGTCATCCGAAACAATTACTTTAGGAAGAACGCTAAATCCCAAAGTAGTAAGACCTGCAACAAGTATTTCTCCGCTGGAGTCTTCATAAAGTCCTTGTGATGCTCTACTGCTTGCGGTTATGACGATTGCTCTAGAGGCAGTCACGATCGTTTCCAGGCACCATTGCGTCCACCATCTTTGCTTTCGACGCGAACATCAGAGATTATGGCGCCAGGATCTATGGACTTCACCATATCGATGACGGTGAGTGCAGCAATCGACACTGAAGTGAGTGCTTCCATTTCAACGCCGGTGCGATCAGCAGTTTTCACTTCAACTCTGATCGCTACGCCATCTTCTTGAATCTCTAAATCAACGCTAACTCCGTGCAGCGCAATGGGATGGCACAAGGGAATGAGATCAGGAGTTCTTTTTGCGCCCATAATTCCTGCGATACGGGCGGTGGCGAGAACATCCCCTTTGGGAACGCCACCTTCGCGAAGCAGATTGATAACTCTCTCCGATAGAAGTACTTTTCCGGATGCAGTGGCCGTGCGGGTGGTGACATCGCGGTCGGTCACATCAACCATATGGGCATTGCCCTCTTCGGTGATGTGCGAAAAAGAATGCGACGAGGGGCTCATAAGAGGCAATCGTAGTCATGTTACCTAGGGAAGGGGCAGCCACCGAACTGCGCCACCAACAGGTGTTAGGCCCGAATTAGCCACTGCGAATCCGGTTGAAAGAGCCAGACCGCGGAGCATTGCCGAGCCTAGATGCTCGCCCATTTCAAAATGACCATCTCGGAGATTTCCCAATACCAGTCGTGTGAAATCGGCGGGTGCTGAAATTTCGTTGGCGGTCCTGACCTGCGCGAGCGGTGGCTCCGTTTCACCAAGAAGGTTCTTAATGACTGGAACTCCCAATGTCATAAGTCCAACGATTGCGGATTGAGGATTTCCTGGTAACCCAAGGAGTGGAACGGAACGACTTCCATGCGCGATCGTGGCCAACAGCATTGGGTGACCGGGACGCGAACGGACTCGATCCACTACGAAAGTCCCACCGAGTGCACGAAGAGCGGAGTGGATGTGATCTCGTGGTCCGTCTGCGGTTCCGCCCGTGGTGATCACAAGGTCGCCATGTTGAGACGCAAAATTGATGGCCTTAATTACTGTCTCGAGTTCATCGGTGACGTACTGCTGAGAAATTACTTCGACGCCAAGGCGCGTTAACCATCCGGGCAACTGAGGGCCAAGTGAGTCTCTAACTTTTCCGCCTTGTGGAATTCCGGAGAGTTGGAGTTCATCGCCTAGGAGAAGTAGTGCGACTTTAGGTCTTGCTCTCACTTCAATTTCGTCATATCCGCTTGCCGCAAGCAGGCCAACATGGGCCGGTGAAAGTTTCGTGCCTCCCATGACCAGCATCTGCCCTTGCGGGCACTCTTCGCCCGCCGGGCGGATATCGAGATCTCGTGTGACTGCACCGCTTACATAATTATCGACTGACTCGGCGCTTTCCCATCGAAGCACGCCAAAAGTTCCTTGTGGAATCATCGCACCCGTTGCTATGCGAACCGCCGTCCCCTCCCTTAACTTTCCTTGAAAAGGCTCGCCAGCCTTCACGTCGCCAATGATTTCCCAAGGACCATTTCCGCTAACAGCCCAACCGTCCATTGATGAAGTTGTATAGGTGGGCAAATCAACGAGAGAAATGCAATCTCTGGCGAGAGTCCTATTCAGACTGTGGGCGAGCGGAACTGTTTCACTATGAAGTGGTGACGTGACGAGGGACGCCTTCTCCCTTGCTTCATCCCAACCCAGTTCTTCAGATCCACTCACTTATTTGCGGGCCAATTCTTGGCCAACTCTGCAATTTTTTTCGTTGCGGTTTCAAGGTCGGCTCCATTGGCGACTGCGTATCCAAGTAGAAAAGTCGTGACGGGTGCAACTTTACGTTCGACGTTATGAGCTGCGTCTCTGGCCGTGTCGAGAATCGAATCAATATCAAAATTGAACGTGACACCAAGTTCTTTCTTTACTTCCTCAATCCACTCGTTCATAGCGTCGGCCTTTCTTTTCGAGAATTATGACTAACTACAATCAATAGTTCCTAGCGCTTCTTGGCTTCCTCTTCCGTGATGGCTTGCTGCAACTCTTCTGGGGTATCAATATCGAGAAGCCTACTCTTGAGAGATGTAGAGAGCTCAATTTCTCTCAACTGCAAGAGCGCAGTCAGGGAGCGCATAGAACGCCCTTGCGGGCTCCCAAGTTTTGCCAGAGCGTTCCTAAGTGCACTCGTTCTATAGATTGCGCAGAGAGTTTGGGGCACTCCTTCGGCATCGATCGGAATCAGCCCATCGATGGATGGCTCAAGTGACTTCGCTAATTCATGGATCACGGTTGCTGCAAAGGGCATATCGGTTGCTATTAGCGCGACAAACTCTGTGCTGATCATTGCTAGACCAGCATTCACCGCTGCTACCGGACCGCCTCCAGCGGGATCTTCCTGGACAAACTTCAAGGGTCGCAATTGGGATTCAAAAGTCGGCCCGATAATGACTACCTCGATATTCTCTGCGAGGTCGGTGAGCAAGTGGGAGAGAAGAGTCTTACCCTCTAGCATCGCAAGGGACTTATCGGATCCGAATCTGCTGCTTCTGCCTCCGGTGAGAATCAGCGCCGACAATTCTTCGCTCATCGGCTACTGTCCGGTCAGAGGCGCAAGGAGTTTCATGATGCGACTTGGGCGATGGGTAATTCTTTCTTCCTTGTCGGCCAGCGCGGAGAGTTTGATGGCACCATTTACTGCCAGCCATCGCAGTGGCTCGCGCTCCCATCGAGGATTTCTCCAGTGAACAAATGGAAGTGAGGTGCGGACTGACTTCTCCTTGGTGACTAGATCTGCCATGGCTGCCGCCGCGAGATAGGAGAGTGTCACCCCGTCACCTGCGTATCCGCCCATTTCACCAAAACCTCTCCATGTTCGAACATAGGGAGCCCAGTCTCGGGTTACTCCAACTGCGCCGCCCCAAGCGTGAGTGAATTCAAAATCTTTTAGAACTGGGAACCACTCTCTGGCCATTATCCGAAGTCTTTCGTGGTCCTTTTCGTGAGATTCACTTCCTTCATTTCTCTTCGAGCCCCAGGTGTAAGGGGCTCCGCGACCACCAATCGCGAGCCGATTGTCGGCAGTGCGTTGAGCGTACGTGACGAGATGCGAGGCTTCGGCGAATGCCTCACGATTGCGAATCCCAATAACTTCAAAGACTTCCGCGGGGAGAGGCTCGGTGGCGATCATCAATGAGTAGATTGGAATCTGATCACGTGTTTTCTCGTGATACGCCTCTACTGCTCGGATAATGAATTTTGCTTTGATTGAACGACCGTTGACGGATGCCTTTCTTCTCCGAGAAATATCCGCGGAAGTATTCTCAAAAATTGCCACTCCGCGAGCTTCTAGTGATTTTGCTAAGCCAACGACGAGAGCTGCGGGGTTAAGGACTGCGCAATCGGGCGTGAAGAACGATCCAACTGCACCTGACATCGCGATGCGTGAGAGTGTCTCCTCTTGGGAGAGCATGGGAGTGTTGCTCTCGATCTGAAGCCGGCGAAGCTGACCCCCGTTGCGCGCGACAATCAGAGCCCCGCTCTTTTGAAATCCACATTCGATCCGGTTGCTCTTAACGAATTGGCCTATCTCATCAATTGAAACTCTTAGAAGTGTGTGGAGTTGATCCACTTGCGATTGCGAACACCGAGTGAGCAAGGTTTCATCGGATGCTGGGTACAGAGCCGAAGCCCAGCCGCCGTTTCTGCCGCTGGCCCCAGATCCCACCCGATCCTTCTCGACAATCGCGATTTTCAGAGAAGGATCATTGCTGATCAGGTGATGCGCACTCCACAGGCCGCTAAATCCGCCTCCGACAATGAGCACGTCCCAGCGGCGATCGATATTGCCGGGTGAAAATTCTGGGCGACTTATCTCAGACCACCAAAGACCCATATTTAGCGTTCCCGGATCGTCCACTAATTTATGAGGAGAACGGCGAACTTTGGCGCGATCGGTTCTCATTACAAAATAATAGAGGACGCTTCAGTCAGAACGGTGCGGAGAATTGATTCAATCTCATCGAAGTGGCTCTGATCAGAGATAAGCGGAGGAGCCAATTGGATCACGGGATCGCCACGATCATCGGCCCGGCAGTACAAGCCGTTGTCAAAGAGGGCTTTGGATAGGAACCCACGCAGTAGCTTCTCACTTTCATCTGCGGAGAAAGTTTCACGCGTAGCCTTGTCCTTTACCATCTCGAGACCGATGAAATACCCGGCACCGCGGATGTCGCCAACAATGGGAAGGTCGTAAAGCTTCTCGATTGTGGCGCGGAAGGCGTCTTCGTTTGACCTTACATTCTCGTTAATCTTCTCTCTTTCAAAGATTTCCAAGTTTGCCAGTGCCACGGCAGCGCCGGCTGGATGTCCACCGAAGGTGAACCCATGCAGGAATGAGTTGGTGCCCTTTCGGAAAGGTTCGTAGAGTCTTTCGTTGGCGATCATTGCTCCCATTGGAAAATAACCAGAGGTCATGCCCTTTCCGCAAGTAATGATGTCTGGGATCACGTCGTATCTGGTTGATGCGAAGTACTCGCCGATGCGGCCGAATGCGGTGATGGTCTCGTCGCAGACCATGATGACGTCGTACTGATCGCAGATAGCGCGCACGCGTTGTAAATAGCCGGGGGGAGGCGGAAAGCATCCGCCGGAGTTTTGGACTGGCTCAATAAAGACCGCCGCAACAGAATCCGCGCCCTCAAATAGAATGGCTTCTTCAATTCGGTTTGCTGCCCATTGTCCGAATTCTTCAAATGAGTCGCGGTGGTTCAGCGGCGCACGATAGAAGTTTGTGTTCGGGACTTTGTGATGGCCTGCAATAAGAGGCTCAAAAAATTGCTTTGCACCAGGAATGCCGGTGATGGACAGAGCACCTTGGGTTGTGCCGTGGTAGGCAACGTTTCGGCTGATGATCTTGTGTTTCATCGGTTTGCCGGTGAGCTTGAAATACTGCTTGATCAATTTTGCGGCAGTCTCAACTGACTCTCCGCCTGATGAACTGAAGAAGACGTGATTGAGATCTCCCGGGGTCAAATCGGTGAGTCGCTCGGCCAATTCAATGGCGCGGGGATGCGCGTATGACCAGATAGGGAAATATGCAATCTCCTTAATCTGTTTTGCGTACGCGTCCGCAAGTTCCTCTCTGCCGTGACCGACTTGAACAGTAAAAAGAGAGGAGATTCCATCGAAATACCTTTTGCCGCGGTCGTCATAGATGTAGGTGCCTTCACCTTTGACGATGACAGGAATTGAACCACCGTCCTCGTAAGCACCCATGCGCGAGAAGTGCATCCATAGATGCTCTTTGGCGCGGTTGGACCAATTTGATTCAAGATCCGATTCAAAGAATTGAACATTGTCGAAAGTGCTTGTTGTAGCCATTTGTTAGGTTCCCCAGTTATAAAGTTGCTTGCGCAACTTTAGGTAGATAAAACTTTCAGTGATTCGTACCTGCGGGATCGCTCGGATACGTTGTAATAGTTCAAGGAGGTGCTCATCGTCATTGCAGATCACCTCTGCCATCACATCGAAGCCACCTGAGGTGACGAGGATGTAATCCACTTCCTTGTAATGGGAGAGTTGGTCTGCCACTTCAACGAGATCGCCTTCAACCTTGATACCGATCATGGCCATCCGAAATGAACCCACTGTTAGCGGGTCTGTGACGGCCACCACTTGCATGACCCCAGACTCAATCAGTTTGGCGATGCGCTGGCGCACCGCCGCCTCTGAAAGACCCACGGCAACTCCAATCGCGGCGTATGGCTTACGCCCATCAATCTGGAGTTGCTCAATGATCGCCCGAGAAATGTCATCCAGGACCGGGCGTGCCTTGGTTGTCATAGTGCCACTCTCTCGTACCTTTAGAGGAAAAGCAAAGGAATTCGCAGATTTTGGGGCATTTCACAACGATATCCGCAGATTATTGCCCTAAAAAGTAGAAAATCAGTGGTGGGGGCTGGTCAGGGAGAGTAACTGGGCGTACCCTCGCCTTCACTATCGATAGGGGACTTTTTTTATGGAGACGTTATCCAGTTTTATCAACGGCAAGGAGGTGGCAAGCGAATCTGGGGAAACTACGGAGATCACTAATCCCTCCACGGGCGAGGTTTATGCGACCGCGCCCAAGTCCAACCAGGCCGATGTAGAGAAGGCGATGAAGAGTGCGGCCACTGCTTTTGAAGGATGGCGAGATTCAACGCCCAGTGAGCGCCAACGTGCTCTTCTCAAGATTGCGGACGCTCTTGAATCACGGGCCGAAGAGATTGTTGCCATAGAGAGTCGCAATACAGGTAAGCCAATCGCGGTCACCATGTCTGAGGAAATTCCTCCGATGATCGATCAAATTAGATTTTTTGCAGGAGCAGCACGCAACCTGGAAGGTAAATCCGCCGGCGAATATATGCATGGCATGACCTCTTTTGTCCGTCGCGAACCAATTGGTGTCTGCGCCCAGATCACACCTTGGAATTATCCGATGATGATGGCAGTGTGGAAATGGGCACCTGCGATTGCCGCGGGAAATGCTGTCGTTCTCAAACCAAGCCACACGACGCCTGCCAGTACCGCCTTTATGGCGAAGGTAATGTCAGAGTTTCTACCCGCCGGTGTATTCAATGTGGTCTGTGGTGAAAGGGAAACCGGGAGAGCTCTCGTCGAACATGAAACTCCGGCCATGGTTTCGATCACCGGTTCGGTGCGGGCGGGAATGGATGTGGCGGGCACTGCGGCTAAACAGGTCAAGCGGGTTCACCTCGAGCTCGGAGGAAAGGCTCCCGTTGTCGTTTTTGATGATGCCAATCTTGAAAACGCGGCAGAAGGAATTGCACTGGCTGGATTCTTCAATGCTGGTCAGGATTGCACCGCCGCCACTCGCGTACTTGTTCAGGCGGGTGTCTATGACGAGATGGTCGCTCTTCTGAGTGACCAAGCAAAAAACAAGATTGCCATCGGGATGCCGTCAGAGGATGTTCTCGTTGGACCTCTCAATAACGCCAACCAGATGACGAGCGTGAGTGGCTTTGTCGATCGTGCACCATCGCATGCACGAGTGTTGGTCGGTGGGTCCCGGTTGAATCAACCAGGATTCTTCTTCCCTCCAACAATCGTGGCAGATCTGCGTCAGGATGACGAGATGATTCAAAAAGAGATTTTTGGACCTGTCATCACCATTCAGAAATTCGATACGGAAGAACAAGCCATCGCGATGGCAAACGGTGTCGAATATGGACTGGCTTCAAGTGTGTGGACCCGGGACCATAGCCGTGCAATGAGATTGGCCAAGGCCTTCGATTTCGGATGCGTCTGGATCAACACCCATATTCCGATTGTTGCTGAGATGCCACACGGCGGTTTCAAGAAATCGGGCTACGGCAAAGATCTCTCGGGCTACGGCTTTGAAGATTACACGCGTATAAAGCACGTTATGACCAATTTGAACGGCTAGAATCCCCAAACATGATCCACCCCACCGCAATCGAATGTGAATGAAGGCACGATAACTTTCTTGAGAACTAACCACTAGACCAATAGGAGCCGCAATGCCAAATAACAATCCGCTATCTCCCGAGATGCGCGAACTTGTACGCGCACAACTGTCCCGTCGTGGTGTTATCGCAGGGGTGGGAGGACTTGGCGCGGCCGGACTTCTTGCTGCATGCGGAACTGGTTCATCACCTTCAGAGACTTCCGCAGGGGTGGTAGATCTTTCCGATAAAGAAAAAAGTGTGCGCTGGGCCAACTGGACTCTGTATTTGGATTACAACGAAGATACCAAGAATTATCCAACTCTGGAGGCGCTCAAGAAATCTTCTGGTCTGGATATCACATACAAGGAAGATGTCGATGACAACAACACTTTCTACGGCAAGGTCGTAGGGCAACTAAAACTTGGCCAAGATATTGGGTACGACATTGTCACTTTGACTGACTGGATGGCTGCTCGTTGGATTCGATTGGGTTATACCCAGGCAATTAATGAGGCGGCTGTACCTAATAAGAAAAATATTCTTCCCGCACTAGCCAATGTCAGTTTTGATCCAGGACGGAAGAATTCTTTGACCTGGCAGAGTGGTTTTGCTGGACTTGGCTGGAACAAGGAGTTGTTGCCGAAGGGCGTGCATACCCTAGATGATCTATTTGCTCCGGCAAATAAGGGGCGCATTGAAGTTCTCTCCGAAATGCGTGACACCATGGGAATCATCATGCAGTACCAGGGCGTAGATCCATCTGGCCAATTCACAGAAGATCAATTTATGAACGCTATTGATTTCTTGCAGAAGCAGATCTCTGATGGCTTTATCCGCCAAGTAAAAGGAAACTCCTACAAAGAAGATTTGATTTCCGGAGATGCGGCCGCCGTCATTGGCTGGTCTGGAGATTTATTCATACTAGCTATGGAGAACCAAGATAAATTTGAATTCGCTATTCCTGAGAGCGGTGGAACTCTATGGAGTGACAACATGATGATTCCTTCGACTTCTGCTCATAAGAAGAACGCAGAGACACTTATGAATTACTACTACGAGCCTGCAGTCGCTGCCCAAGTCGCTGCTTATGTAAATTACATCTGCCCAGTAGTAGGAGCACAGGCCGAGATGGAGAAGATTGATCCAGTTCTGGCCAAGAGTCCTTACATATTCCCGGATGCGGCTACGCTTGCAAAGGTAAAGGTTTTTGCCGGTCTCACCCCAGCGGATGAGACCAAATACGAATCTGCATTCCAGAAGGCAATAGGTAACTAGTGGTCGATGCAGCAGCTTCTACAAAAGGCGATCTCCATCTAGCCAATATAGTTAAAGAGTTTGGAGATTTCCGAGCAGTAGATGATTTGTCGCTAGTAATTCCCGAAGGCTCATTTTTTGCTCTACTTGGGCCTTCGGGTTGCGGCAAAACCACAACTTTGCGAATGATTGCAGGACTTGAAGAACCAACTTCCGGAAAGATTGCAATTGGTGGCACGGATATTACGTATGCCAAACCGTATGCACGTCCAGTCAATACGGTATTTCAGAATTACGCGCTCTTTCCTCATTTAACAATCTTTGAAAACGTTGCCTTCGGTCTTCGTCGCCGTGGGGTAAAGGATATTAAGGAGGCGGTCTCCAAAGTTTTAGCGCTGGTCGAGCTAGAACATTTGGCGCAGAGGAAACCCTCTCAACTTTCGGGTGGTCAGCAACAGAGAATTGCCGTTGCTCGCGCAATTGTTAACCGTCCCGCTCTCCTTCTTTTGGATGAACCACTCGGAGCTTTAGATCTAAAGTTGCGTCGCCAAATGCAGATTGAGTTGAAATGGATTCAGACGGAGGTGGGTCTCACCTTCGTACATGTCACTCACGATCAAGAAGAGGCCATGACAATGGCCGACACGATTGCCGTAATGAATGAGGGTCGGATCGAGCAGATGGGTTCGCCCGTTGAACTCTATGAATCTCCGCGCACTGTTTTCGTCGCAAATTTCTTGGGGCAATCGAATCTAGTTAAAGGCAAAATCGAAGGCAGCAGTGGTAACGATATTCAAGTATCTGTGCATGGAAATCGAATTAGCGTTCCCCCTACACGAAATTTTGCTAAAGACAATGCCGAGAAGAGTGTTCTGATTGGCATCCGCCCGGAAAAAATTTCGATTGAACGCTCTGAAGACAATTCATTGGGTGGCGGAATCATCACCGATATTTCGTTCGTTGGCGTAAGTACTCAGTTTCAAATTCAAATGCCATGGGGGCAAGAACTCTCAGTTTTCGAGCAGAACGATGGAGGAGCCTCCCATTTGCAAAAGGGAGATACCGTTTCACTTTCTTGGAAGCCGGCATTCACCTTTGCACTTGATGGAACAGCAGATGTTGATGCCGGAACTACCGTAAATCCCGAAGAGATCTGATGGCATTTGTCGCAGTTGCTGCCAAGCGATCTAGCCTGGTTCGCGGTATCAAACGACCTGGCACGCCTTATTTACTATTAATTCCAGGTCTTGCTTGGCTCCTTCTCTTTTTTATTGTTCCTATCTTTACTTTGGCAAGCACAAGTACGCAAACACCAGCAAGTAGTAACGAGATAGGCGCCTATGTTCAGACATTTCGATTCGCCAACTATATTGATGCTTTCTCTGGCGCCCAAGAACAATTCTTCCGCTCAATTCTTTACGCTCTAATTGCAACGCTATTAGCACTGGGAATTTCCTATCCTCTTGCTTATGCAATTGCCTTTAGATCCGGGAAATGGAAAAACCTTCTGCTCGTTCTGGTAATTGCTCCATTCTTTACCTCTTTCCTTTTGAGAACTATTGCTTGGACGCAAATACTTGGCAGTGAAGGCCCAGTTGTCACGGTATTGCGATCCCTTCATATCCTTGGTCCTCAGGCTGGATTAACTGCGAGTGCTTTCGCAGTCGTGACGGGTATGACATATAACTTTCTTCCATTCATGACGCTTCCGCTTTATGCGAGTTTAGAGAGAATCGATCCGCGAACTTTGGAAGCTGCCTCGGATTTGTATGCAAATGGAATTACAACTTTTCGCAAGGTTACTTTTCCACTCTCGCTTCCGGGAGTTGTGGCAGGAACACTTCTGACCTTTATCCCTGCGGCAGGTGATTACATCAATGCAACGCTGCTTGGAAATCCAAGAACGAAGATGATAGGAAATGTGATCGAATCTCGTTTCTTTCAGATCGTTGATTACCCGACTGCAGCTGCCCTCTCATTTATGTTGATGGCCGCTATTTTGATTCTAGTCACCGTATATGTTCGTCGCGCAGGAACTGAGGAACTTGTATGAGACGTTGGTTATCGAAGAACCTCATCAGAATATATGCATTCTTAGCTTTTGTGTATCTCTTTATTCCGATTGCTTACACTATGGCCTTCTCATTCAACGATGCTGGTAAGAGCAATCTGACTTGGCGTGGCTTCACATTTAAGAATTGGCAAAATCCCTGTGGCGCACCAGAGGTCTGTAACGCATTGGGCAATTCACTCAAGATTGGATTCATCGCAACTTTTATTGCCACAGTTTTGGGAACCATGATTGCTTTTGCGTTAGGACGGCACCGTTTTCGAGGTCGTTCCACTGTTAATATCCTGATTTTCTTGCCGATGGCGACTCCCGAAATCGTTCTCGGAGCGTCATTATTAGCAATGTTCTTGAATCTCGGAATAAATCCCGGCTTCTGGCCCACGGTTATCGCACACGTTATGTTCTGTATTTCATTCGTCGTAGTAACCGTGAAAGCGCGCATTGCCAGTCTTGATCCGAAGTTGGAAGAAGCTGCAATGGATCTTTATGCTAGCGAGGTCGAGACATTCCGCCGAGTGACCCTGCCTCTGGTGATGCCAGGAATTCTCGGTGCGGCGTTGCTGGCATTTTCACTCTCTTTTGATGATTTCATCATCACAAACTTCAATTCAGGAACCTTGACCACATTCCCTAAATTTGTTTACGTCTCTGCTGCCCGCGGGATTCCTGCACAAGCAAACGTGATTGGTTCTTCGATGTTTCTTATCGCACTTTTCATTGTTATTGCCGGGCAACTAGTCAACCGCAAAAAGGTGCGCTAACCTACATTCGTAGCCAAGGCGAACGACAGGTTGATGAAAGCCTGCACCTTGGAGTAGGACTCCGGAGGACCCGGGCCAACTGCGAAATAGGTTAAGGGGTGAGTCCGGCGGTTGCCGGAACACGATGTCAGACATCGACCCTTTTGTTCTGCGCCATTTAAAAGATGTACAACCTGTTCTCTACTGGCTAGATGAAGATCCCCTCGAACCCGAATCTCATTCGGCGTTAATTGGCGATGTCACAACGGATTTGTGCATTGTTGGCGCTGGATACACAGGATTGTGGACCGCTCTTTTAGCTAAAGAGAGAGATCCTCGACGTGAAGTAATCATTGTCGAAGCGCGCGAAACAGGCGCTGGAGCCTCTGGCCGTAATGGTGGTTTCTGCAACTCTTCACTTACTCATGGATTTCTCAATGGGTATAGCCGTTTTCGAAAAGAGATTGCGACTATCGAAAGACTGGGACGTGAAAATCTTGATGCAATCGAAGAGACAATCAAGCGGTACAAGATTGACTGTGATTGGGAGCGCACCGGAGAACTGCGAGTGGCAGTGGCACCGTGGCAGATCGAAGGTATGCGCGAGGAGGCTGAACTTCGGAATGAGTTTGGCGATAATATCGAATTTCTGAACAAGGAGGAGATTCAAGCGCGGGTCAAGTCACCGATCTATGAAGGCGCACTTTTTGATCATGACGGAACTGCATTAGTTGACCCGGCTCGACTCGTATGGGGACTGGAGAAGGCATGCCTGTCGCTTGGCGTGAAAATTTATGAGAACTCAAAGGTCGATTGGTTGGACGAGTCGGATGAGAGTGTCGTTCTCCATACCGCCTATGGGACAGTCACTGCTGCCAAAGTAGCTCTCGCCACCAACGTTTTTAGATCACTCGTTCGAAGCGCCCGTAAATATGTCATCCCGGTATATGACTATCAACTCGTTACCGAACCACTCACTCCCGAACAACGCGAGAGCATTGGTTGGGCCAACCGTGAAGGCATTGCAGATGCAGGAAATCAATTCCACTATTACAGATTGACGAGTGATGGCGGGATTCTCTGGGGCGGCTATGACGCCATCTATAACTTCCGCGGAAAAGTAAGACAAGAGTATGAATTTAGTCCCGATACTTATGCGACTCTCGCGTCCCACTTTCTTAAGACTTTCCCGCAGTTGGAAGGAATTCAGTTCACGCATAGCTGGGGAGGCGCGATCGATACGTGCACTCGATTCTCACCGTTCTGGGGTCATAAAGGTCGCATTGCCTATGTCATGGGATATACGGGCCTTGGTGTTGCTGCCACTCGTTTCGGAGCCGCAACCATGTTGGATTTGCTGGATTGGCAGAAGACCGAGAGAACAGCACTCAAGATGGTCAGACGGAAACCACTCCCATTCCCGCCAGAGCCGTTCCGTTACTTGTTTATTCGCATCACACAGTGGTCGATCAATAGAGCAGACCAGAAGAACGGTCGGCGAAATATCTGGCTGAAAGTCCTTGACCGATTGGGTCTGGGCTTCGATTCCTAGGAGATGCGTTACCCTTTTAGGGTGACCAACATTGGAAATATGTACGGACCAAATTTCACCTTCCTTGGAATCCCGGCATGCGACCTGGATAAACCAGAAACCTTCGCCGATTCCGATGTCATCATCATCGGTGCGCCTATTGATAGCGGAACATCGCACCGCTCCGGTACCAAATTTGGGCCACAAGCCATTCGTGGAGGCGACTACCTGCCTCATGACGGCGAGCGTCCTCACCTCACGCTTCGAGTTGATGCACTTAAAGAATTGAAAGTAAAAGATGCCGGCGATCTCCTAATGCCTGGAGGCGATCTTGTCGCTTCTCTCGCCGTACTGGCAGATGCCACAGAGAAGATTTCTCGAGCCGGGAAAATCCCGGTCATTCTCGGGGGAGACCACTCCATTGCCTCGGCCGATGTTGCAGGAATTGCACGGCATCGAGGCATGGGTAAGATCTCAATGATTCACTTTGATGCGCACGCTGATACGGGCGATACGCAATTCGGCGCACTCGTTGGACACGGAACACCTATGCGCAGATTAATCGAATCCGGCGCAGTGCGAGGTGATCGATTCTTGCAGGTAGGTCTACGTGGATACTGGCCGGAACCTGAGACTCTCGATTGGATGCGTGACCAAGGAATGCGCTCGTACGAGATGACAGAGATTCATAACCGAGGAATGAACACAGTATTGGATGAGTCTTTTGATCGCCTTCTAGATGAGTGCGACGGAGTTTTTCTTTCCATTGATATAGATGTTGTCGATCCAGGGATGGCGCCTGGCACCGGAACGCCAGAACCAGGTGGAATGACAAGCCGTGAATTGCTGGAAGCCGTGCGGCGAATCTGCCTCGAACTCCCAATAGTCGGTATAGACATCGTTGAAGTCTCTCCACCGTATGACAGCGCAGATATCACAGCAATACTTGCCAACCGCGTCGTCCTTGAAGCACTCAGCGGAATCGCAAAACGCAAAAGGGGTGAGGGTTATTCGCCTTCCCAGAATGTTCTCGACAGGTAGCACCTAAGCCGTCTTGCCGGAGTTGGTTGAATTTCATTTCTCTTGAAATCCTGTCCCAACATGAGTTACACGAACATGTTTTCCGCGTGTGAAGCCAGAGAACGTGGAAAATTACGTCTAGGCTTAGAAGACATTTATAGCGAGCGGGGTTGCGATCATGCCGAGTGACGAAGGACTTATGCCACCCGAGATCGCGAGAACTGATCGTCGAATGGTTTATAAAAATCCTTGGATGACGGTCTGGGAAGACCAAGTTGTCTTTCCAGACGGATCCGAAGGCATCTACGGTTGTGTTGATAAACCTGATTTTGCACTTGTTGTCCCGTTCGATGGTTCGGGATTTTATCTCGTGGAGCAGTACCGCTATCCAGTGGATGGCAGGTATTGGGAGTTTCCCCAAGGCTCCTTAGAGAGCGCACCAGATACGGATGTTCTCGAAGTGGCCAAACAGGAACTTAGAGAGGAAACCGGGCTTGCGGCGAAGTCGTTAGAAGTCCTAGGGAGGCTGTATGAGGCTTATGGGTTCTCAAATCAGGGATTCACCGTGTTTCTTGCAACTGAACTCACGCTTGGAAAGTCGAGTCCCGAAATTTCCGAAATGGGAATGGCGTGTCGTCGCTTCGATCCAGATGAAGTTTGGAATCTCATTAAAGACGGTAGGTTGAAAGACGCACCCTCAATCGCAGCGCTCGCGCTTGTCACTCGACACATGGGAATCACCTAACCGCGGCTATCTGGGACGGCGGCGAAGGGAATTGCATTAACGACTGGTGGGGTTGCTGGGCAAGGTTTAACCCGCCAAGATATTTCGCGCTGCAAAAAGTAGGTGCGTGCCACCGTCTACGGCTCCAGCTTCAGCGCAAGCCGCAACCTCGTGCTCAAGGAACCGCCGCCACCGATCAGGATCAGACTCCAAAGAAGAAAGTGCTTCCGGTTTATCCAGAGATGCCCAATTGCTTGCACTCATTGCTAGCACCTCGCCTCCGCAACGCTGAACAAGATTCGTGATATCTGATGCACGGAACATTTGGCAGACATGCGCACCTCCGATATGTCGTAGATCGCCAGTACGCAATATTGCATCGTTCGCGTCCTCCCCAAAAGTTTCTGCAACCGTAATCACATCCTCCAAGAGATGTCTCCACGTGCCGAGCCATGACATCACAGATGCAACGACGATTCCTCCTGGGCGCACGATGCGTAATAGCCCGCTGAAAGCCTCATCAATATTCTCGAACGCATAAGACAACGGCCCTCCGTAGGCCACGACTGCATCAAATTCGCCATCCGCATACTTGGATGTATCGCACACATCGAGTACCTCCCAAGATTCCACTGAAGTCGAACTCGTAAGTCGTGCTCGGTTTAGATCAAGTTGGATGGGCGAGAAGTCGGTAACCGCTACCTTCGCGCCCAATTCAATCAATTCCATTGTGAATCGACCTGGTCCAGCACCGATTTCCAAGACTCGGTCGCCATCACTGATGAAACGAGTTAGAAATTGACGGTGTACTTCCAAACTGACGCGCCCATTGATGTCCTTTTCGAGCCGCTCCCACTCCGCATTTCCAAGTTCATCGTAGTAAGAGCGCATTTTTTGGCGGTCGTCCTGGGTCATGTGTGTCATTCTGCCAGCATGGTGCCACTTCTCGAAGGCCCAATTGTCGAGACTCAAAGGGGTTGCATGAACTCCAGGTCGGTTCCTTGTGTTTCGCAGTGCCAAATGTCTTTTGCGCGCCCGTGCGAGAGGAAATGAGTCATACTACGAGCCGTGCCAGATCTGATCTCCTCCGTTTCAAACTTACTCCGCGAAGCGGCAGAAACGTGTGTGATGCCGGTCTTCGGGAAGCGCGAAGCGAATTCCGAAGAAAAGTCTCCGGGCGAGTGGGTTACCGAAGCAGACAGAGCAGGCGAAGCATTTTTGGAACCCGCATTACGTTCCTTGATCGCGGGCTCTCTGGTTGTCGGAGAGGAAGCGGCCTCCGCTGACCCAACTGTTCTTGATCGACTCACGGACGATGGAAGTGTTTGGCTTATAGATCCACTGGATGGAACCTCAAACTTTGCGAGCGGGATTTCGCCGTTTGCGATAATGGTTGCGCTAGTTCGCAATGGCGACACTGTGTCCTCCTGGATTTTGGATCCAGTTGCGGATCGACTCTCCGTTTCAGAAAAAGGATCAGGATCTTGGATTAATGGTGAACGGATCACCGTTCGTGAGGACTCACCAGAACTGACCTTTATGAACGGGGCCGTGTTGCGCCGATTTCTCCCACAAGAACTAGCAGAACACGTAAAGGCAGTCGAAAGTCGTTTTGCCAGTCTTTCTCTTGGAAGCAAGTGCGCAGGCTTTGACTATCCCGCGATAGCGAATGGATCGATGGACTTTGCCCTCTACTGGAGAACACTGCCGTGGGACCATGCCCCAGGTGTTTTGTTCTTACAGGAAGCAGGCGGACATGCAACACGTCCCGACGGTTCCAATTACCGTGTAGCTGATCACGCTCGTTCGGGTTTGCTTGTTGCGCGCAATAAGGAAATCTGGGCGACGGTGAATTCAACTTTGTCCATTTAGTTCATCACGCACGTGATGTGGGAAAAAGTCGGCTACTCCCTGAACCCGAGAGGGGTTGCATTAACGATTAGTGGGGCTGCCCAAGATTTTGCGCAGATAAATTGAAAGAGCCTCGAGTTTCCTCGAGGCTCTTGCTCAACTTCGCTAACTTCTTGATCGATACCAATAGATCAGTCCTGTGAACTTGAGACTACGGAGTTGACGACGGGAATCGAACCCGCACCGGCAACTTGGTAAAAGTTGTAATGCTGCCGTTACACCACGCCAACAACGCATCCGAATACTTGCCTTACATTTAGGACGCGATGAATAACGCGAGTTTCAATGTGAATGGGTAATAAGTGTGGATAGAAAGCAAGAGAGACCCTAGAGAATTCCAAGGTCTCTCTTGCCGCCAACTCCAAGGCGCAATGCTTGCTTGTGAGGATTACCAGCCCTCGCATCACACCATTTCCTTGCAAAAACCAAGGCGAACAAACTATGGCATAAATTCATGTCACGCGGAGTAACAAAATTCCAGACGGTAAAGGAGCTACATTAACAATTAGTGGGATTGCTCAATGCGGTTGTCTCTGCCAGGGATTAAGTCGAAACCTATAGAAGCGCTCTCAAGTGGCGAACTTTTCCAAACTTTGCGGGAGTTCTGACATGTGGTCAATGACGCTCACACCAAAGAGTTCCAGTTGCTCTCGCGGAGTGACTCCTCCGGCATAGGCAATCACATTCATGTCGGCAGCAAGAGCTGCTTGAACGCCCGCCACACTGTCCTCAACAACAACGCAGTCAGATGGCCCATACCCGAGTATCGATGATGCGTGGAGGAATAGATCTGGTGCAGGTTTTCCAAACGAGACTTCTGATGCACTAAATATACGACCCTCAAATCGTGTCAGGAGTCCGGTTAGTCCCAAGGTGAATTGCATCTTTTCGTGGCTCCCATTGGAAGCCACACACGAGGGAACCGTGATCGAATCGAGGGCATCAATAATTCCTGCAACGGGGCGAAGATCACGCAGCATTGCCTCACGATAAAGGTGTTGGTACGAATCTTCCCAATCGTTGGGCAGTTTATAGCCGATGTGTTCCTCAACAACTTTTAGAAAATGATCGTGCGAGCGACCAACGAATCGGGCGATGATCTCGTCTTTCCCGATCTGCCACCCTAGGTCGGCCAGGACAATCTCATCGATTGCGATGGAGATTACCTCGCTGTCAACAAGCACGCCATCGCAATCGAAAATGATGAGACTTGGCGTGCCCGAGGGAGTTTTTGAAGATTCGCGATCTTGAGCCACGAGGTGAATCTACTGCACTGAATAAGGGGGCGTATTAACGATTAGTGGGATTGCCGAGGCCGCATGCGATGGCAAAAAAGGCACTAGGGAAGGAGCCCTTGCGAATGCATCTGGTGACGTTAGTCTTTCTCTTATGTCCGACTTTATGACGCGAAAAAAGACCGAATTGGCAGTCATTTCTCTCTGTATCACTTTGCTTCTAGGACTGACCTCGGGAGCATTCGCCGCCGCAAAATTGGGTGGTACCTGCACAAAACCTGGCGCTAAAACTAAAGTCGCTGGTAAGACATTCATTTGTGACAAGAAGAATAAGAAATTGGTCTGGGTTGTGGCAAAGGCGACAGCGAAGCCGACTCCGTCGTCGCCTACGAATTCGGAGGGAAAATCGGATCCGAAAAAGAGCGTAGATGAAGGAAAACTCTCCGACTGGCCCAGCCCGGATGCCAAATATATTTCCGCAATCCCTGTGGATCTCACTCAAATTGAGAGTATTTCCAAATATAGGAGTTGCTCGGGTCATAATCGTGATGGATATACATTTGACCAAGTGTTAGAAACGAACAGATCGCTCAAGCACTACTTCTACCCCATAGCGCAATTCCGAGGCACCTTGGACAAAGTAAAAATGTTTGCACCTTTTGACGGAACTGTTGCGAGCATCAATTTAGAGGCCAACAAGGTGAGTGGTCGACCGATGAATGGTAATGGGATTGGCTTTTCAACGCCCTTGGATAAGGGTGTTTTGTTTCAATTTGGACATATCTATTTTGCAAGAGCATTCAAAGTCGGCGATTCCGTTAAAGCCGGCGAACTTATTGGCTACGCAGCCTTAGGAGACAAGGAGTTCGATTTCGATCTGGACCTATTTGGAACCTGGCCGGCAAAGGATGGAAGAGAGATTCTGGGTAGCGTCTTTGATCATATGACGCCTTCCGTGCTGGCTGCGTTCGCAAGTGTGGGAGTGACTCCATTGAATACCAAAGAAACCGAGGCTTTCCGTGATCAGCATCCCTGCGATTTCAGTGGCCAGGGGCAACGAGATGATCGAGCTTCAACGGTTAATTGGGTGCAACTGACGCACTGATTGGTTTTGCCTGCCGCAGAGAGTGGTGATGAACATCAGGGCCTAATCAAGTTCGGCGATCAATCCACCAGCCAGGAGCGCAAAAGTTGAAAGCGCCGCATCAAAATCTGGTGCGCCACCAGCGACTAGGTCCTCCACAAACTTTGAGTATGACACCCTCCGTTGCGAATCTGTAGATGCCTTTTGAAGAGCAGTTTGGAGCATGAGTTTCGGATTTTGTGAGAAAGCAGGATCTTGATTTGCGAATTTCCTGACATCTTCCTCAACAGCCAGTTTGAAGGCTCGATGTGTAGCAACTAAGTCTGGTGCCATGCCCGCCAAGATGTGCACGTCGTGGATATGGCGAACTAGGCGTTCGTCACCATCTTGTTTCGACGAGAGTTTTGAGGAACGCCTAAGGAAACCGAGCACTTTTTCCGCCAGAGTTTCCTCCATGGCGTTACAAGCGAATTTCAAAGACTGTTCAGTCATTCCCAGATCACGAAGAAGCAGCGTGCTTATTGAACGTTGCACTACGGGCAAGTGGGCGGGAGCATAAGTGAACTCCACCTTGATCTCTGGCCGCAAACTTACTTCACTTGGAAACTTCGGCTCATAGCGAAGATCGAAGGTTATGTAACGATTTGCGCTCATAGCTTGGGATGCGTCAACAGCAAATCCGGCATCGACAAAGGCATGAGTCACTGCAACTTTGAGATGACTCATACTTTGCCGGATGGCCGAGGTGCTTCTGCCCGATCGGTCAACAATCTTTATGTCGATGTCCTCAGACATCCGATTCAGATATCCGTATGCCTTGACGAGACTGGTGCCGCCACAGAAGACAAGTGTGAGATCCTCAGTCTCAACTAACTTTAATGCGCGCAATACCTCGGTGAGGTGAACGTCTTTTTCTAATCCTCCCGCAGAAAATAGCGACAAACCTTCGTTCGCCGCAGCGACGATAAGTTCAAATTGCTCGGGCGAGAGGCTTCTCATATATGACCTCACGGTTGCCGAGCTTTAGTTTGCGACTGACCCGCCTGGAACCAGTGGAGATGGTTACTGACATTGGCACCTGATTCGTACTACCGGTTGCGTAAGCCGAACGTGCAACGCCCATTTCCACAGGAATGCGTAAAGAGTCGAATGCTTCAACTACCAAAGATTCGAGCACTTTTCGTGGTATCGGATTGCCTGTGACGGCGCTGGGTATCGCTTTGGCATATACGCCATACCCGAGTCGTACCAGCTTTCCTTTGGTAATCAGCTCACTGATGGCTCGAGTGACTCGGCTTGGGCTACCAAGTTCGGCGAAATCGGCGCGCAAGAAAACATCTCGCTTGCTGCGGCCGATTGACCGTGCAATTCGCGTCTGAGTACTGAGTGCCATGATCCTCCCTTCGCAAACAATGTGCGCTTTGATGGTTAGAATAATACTGCATTTAATGCTTGAAAAGTACCATAAAGGATACAAACAATGTGCGCCTTAAAAGGTCAAAATTCAGAGATCTGACTAATCTGGGCTCCAGGTAGGCGTACATACGCCTCTGAAGACGGAGTCAACGTCAAACTTGGACAGTGACTGGGCTGGTCGGAAGTCCGTTCTCAAAGAGGTTTTTTAGTAGAGCTGCAAGGTCGCGGGGTGTGAGCGAATCGGTTGTGGATTCGAGTTCGGGAAGTGTCCACCAACGGTGCTCCTGCAGACTCTCTCTTTCTTGGTCGGTGAATCCGGAGATGTCGATACTGAAGGCAGGAACGCGCGCAAAGAACCAGGTTTCCCGCACGTCCTGATGTGTTCCGTAAAACATGAAAACGTGGCGTCGATTCCAAATGTGAGGACCAAGTTCGAAATTGACCAATCCTGTTTCCTCTCTTACTTCACGTCTGGCAGCATCTTCGACACTTTCACCGGGCTCAATGCCGCCGCCTGGAGGAAACCAGAAACGAGTGGTGGGTTGATGAGGATCTTGACCACGAAAAAGCAGGACACGGTCTTGGTCATCAAGCATCAGCACGCGAACGGTAGGGCGGATCGGAGGTATCTCCTTCTTTGTCATTGAGTACCTCGATTCGGGAGGGAGCCTTTCAACATGGCAAGTGTACTTATCTGATTACTTATGCCGACTTGCGTTTGCAGACCCTCTCGGTTGAGCCATACCCCGTGAAGTCCTGCACGAGTGGCCGCTATTGCATCCACTTGCGGATCGTCTCCGACATAAACGACTTCCTCAGGTTCGCACTCTAATGAAGCACACATGTGCAGGAAAGCTCGCGCATCGGGTTTGGGATGGGTCACCTTGCCTATTGCTAGAACCGACGAGAAGAAATGACTTAACCCCATTTTTGCCAATTTGCGCTCCTGTTGTTCTTGCTGCCCATTGGTTAAAACCGCGAGAACGTACCCTGACTCTCGTAGGGCTTCAAGGGTGGGAAGTGCGTCCGAATAAGCGACCCATGAATTCGAATATTCCTCAAGATACTCTGTGAAATATTCATCCAAATGATCGCTATCTGCGTGAAGATTTGCTCTCTGAAGGAATTCGCGCATTCGTTCGCGTCGATGTTCTGCCAGTGTCAAATTTCCGGCGACATACTCGGAGAAATATTTCTGTTCTATTTGTTGCCAGATGGTTTCGAGATCAGGTTCACCTTCGTAGACCCAGTCTCTTCGGCGTAAGAAGGAAGATAACCCAGCCGCTGCGGCACCGCGATGGTCGAAAAGGGTGTTATCTAAATCAAAACCAATTCCGCGGATCACTGTGGGTCAATGACTTTTCTGCTAGTGATTCGGTACGTTCCTTAAACCGCCGCAATCGCCTCGTCAAGAATGCCGAGTGCTTCACGTAAGAGGTGCTCTGGCATCACAAGCGGAGGGAGAAGTCGGATGACGTTGCCGTAAGTGCCGGCCGAGAGAATAAGTACTCCCTGTTGCTGGCAGTACTTAACAATTGAGGTGAGCGCGGCAGGATTTGGCTCTATTCCACCAGGAATGACAAGCTCGATCGCTTGCATGGCGCCCCGACCGCGTACTTCACCGATGATTGGATACTTTCTCTTCATCTCATGAAGAGCATCCGAAATTATCTTTCCCATCTCAAGTGCACTCTTGCAGAGATCCTCTTCTTCGATGGTCGCAATTGCGCCGATGGCCGCTGCACATGCAACGGGGGAGCCACCGTATGTTCCACCTAATCCGCTTCCATGCACTGCATCCATGATTTCTGCGCGTCCAGTGACACCTGCCAACGGAAGTCCACCGGCAATTCCCTTTGCTGTTGCGATGATGTCTGGAACTACACCTTCGTCCTCCGAGGCAAACATCTGACCAGTGCGGGCAAAACCAGTTTGGACTTCATCGGCAATGAAAACGATGCCGTTCTCGGTTGCGAACTTAGAGAGCCCCGGCAGGAAGCCCTTGGGCGGAACGATGAAACCGCCTTCACCTTGAATCGGTTCGATGACAATGGCGGCAATATTTTTTGCGCCTAGCTCTTTCTCCATTTTATGTATGACGAAATCGAGTGCCTCTTCCGCACACTTCTCGGCTCCGCCTGGCCAACGCATTGGGTAGGCCATGGGCATCCGATAAATCTCAGGAGCGAATGGACCGAAACCTTCCTTGTACGGCAAGTTCTTCGCAGTCATAGCCATAGTGAGGTTGGTGCGACCGTGATAACTATGCTCGAAAACGACGATGGCTTGGCGCTTGGTATAACTACGGGCAATCTTCACCGCATTTTCAATGGCCTCGGCACCGGAATTGAGAAGAATTGATTTCTTCTTATGGGTACCTGGAGTGAGGCGGTTGAGGGCCTCGCATACCTCGATGTAACCAAGGTATGGGGCGACCATGAAGCAGGTATGTGTGAATGCGGCAACCTGCGCCTGCACGTTGGCCACGACGCGTTCGGCGCTATTGCCTACATTGACCACCGCGATGCCCGCGCCCATGTCAATAATGGAATTTCCGTCCACGTCCACAATGACTCCGCCACCGGCTCGTTCGACCACAATAGGTATAGCCATTCCCAGGGCGGCGGAGACCGCCTCTGAACGCCGCTTGAGAATTTCTTGAGACTTTGGACCTGGGATTGCAGTCACCAATGAACGTACCTGAGGGATCGTTGTCATGGCGGAAATTCTACTACTTGCAATAAGTTCTCACTTGTCAGCCTGACCTGCCAAGATAGCGCAATGCAATTACTCGGGATTCTGGCTTTTGTCGTTGCGCTCCTATTTTCAGTGATGGTCCACGAATTCGGACACTTCATTACTGCGAAGCATTTTGGTATGCGGGTGAGCGAGTTTTTCCTTGGATTCGGAACGAAAATCTGGTCCACGGTCCGTGGCGAGACTGAATTCGGTATAAAGGCCATTCCAGCCGGAGGGTACTGCCGTATCGAAGGGATGTCGCCGAGTGAAGGTCTCATCGGGGGCGAGCGAGATTTCTACCGTGCCAAAGGAAGTCGAAAGCTAATAGTTCTTGGGGCGGGCTCTTTTCTACACTTCGTCCTTGGCTATGTGCTGCTTCTCATTCTCTTTATAGGTATAGGCACTTCGCAAGCGACCTCTACTATCGCCCAAATTAGTCCATGTGTCCCTCCTGCCACTGGCAATCAAGCCTGCACCTCGTCTTCACCTGTTTCCCCGGCCAAGGCGGCGGGATTAAAGGCAGGTGACACGATTGTTTCAATCAACGGCAAGCCGATTACAAAGTGGTCAAGCGATGTTGAGATCATTCGCAAATCCGCCGGTGTCCCACTTCTCTTCGGAATAAATCGCGGAAGCAAAATCGTCCAGAATTCGACTTCATTGGGGTTGCCCGATCTGGAAATATCTATAACTCCACATGCGAGAGTCGTCAGCGGCAAGACCATTGGCTTTATCGGCATCTTCAATGAGTATGCACTCGTCCGCAGCGACCCTTTCACCGCAGTAAAGCAATCGGCAATCACGACTGGAAATTTCATTTCGGCCTCGGTCAAGTCCCTCATCTCCCTTCCGACCAAAGTTCCCGAACTTTGGTCTCAGACCGTTGGAGGCAAAGCGAGAGACCCTGAAGGTCTTGTCGGAGTTGTCGGAGTTGCTCGTGTATCCGGCGAGGCAGTCGGAAGTTCAAAACTTTCTCTCTCCGAACGTCTTGCTACCTTCATCCTCATCATCGCCAGCCTCAATTTCTTTGTGGGCATTTTCAATCTTCTGCCACTTCTGCCTCTCGATGGAGGTCATATGGCGGTGGCTATCGCGGACGAAGTAAGAGCGTTTATCGCCCGGCTCCGCGGTCGCTCTCGACCGCCTGCCATTGATGTCGCGGTTCTGACTCCAATCACGATGATCGTCTTTGTCCTTCTTGTTGGGCTCACCCTTCTTCTCCTGGTGGCGGACATCGTCAATCCGATTAACATCAATCTGTAAGCGTCTGCAGGAGTCGCAAGGTGAAGGGAACCGCCAAGTAGGGCAGAATGCATACATGGTTGACTTAGGGATTCCTTCAGCGCCTCCGCCTACACTCTCGTCGCGCCGAAAGACCCGCCAACTTCGGGTCGGAAGCGTCATGGTCGGAAGTGATTCACCAGTCAGTGTGCAGTCGATGTGTACAACTTTGACCTCAGATGTCAACGCAACTCTGCAACAGATTGCCGAACTTACGGCTGCTGGATGCCAGATAGTCCGGGTTGCAGTTCCAAGCCAAGATGACGCGGATGCGCTCGCTCACATTGCCAAGCATTCACAAATCCCAGTTATTGCAGATATTCACTTTCAACCCAAATATATTTTTGCCGCCATCGATGCGGGATGTGCTGCGGTACGAGTAAATCCTGGGAATATCAAACAATTTGATGACAAAGTCAAGGAAGTCGCAAAGGCGGCTGGTGATGCTGGAATTCCAATTCGCATCGGCGTAAATGCCGGCTCCCTTGATCCCCGCTTACTCGCCAAGTATGGAAAAGCGACCCCAGAGGCATTAGTCGAATCTGCCCTCTGGGAGTGCTCCTTATTCGAAGAGCACGGTTTTCACGACATAAAGATCTCGGTCAAACACCACGATCCCGTGACCATGGTGAGTGCATATCGCCTGCTTGCTCAGAAGTGTGACTACCCACTTCACCTCGGTGTTACGGAAGCCGGTCCTCTCTTTCAAGGAACCATTAAATCGGCCACGGCATTTGGCATTCTTCTAGCTGAGGGAATCGGGGACACAATCCGGGTTTCGCTATCGGCTCCGCCAGTTGAAGAAGTTAAAGTTGGCATCTCAATTCTTGAATCCCTCAATTTGCGTCAACGTAAATTGGAAATCGTCTCCTGCCCATCCTGCGGACGAGCTCAGGTGGATGTTTATAGCTTGGCGGAGAAAGTCCAAGCGGGCCTGGAAGGAATGACGGTTCCACTTCGCGTTGCCGTAATGGGATGCGTTGTCAATGGACCGGGTGAAGCACGGGAAGCTGACCTAGGGGTCGCTTCCGGAAATGGAAAGGGACAGATCTTCGTCAAGGGCGTTGTGATCAAGACAGTACCTGAAGCCCAAATTGTTGAGACATTGATTGAAGAGGCGATGCGCCTTGCCGAAGAGATGGAGGCAGCAGGAGTTGCTTCGGGGCAGCCAGCGGTTGAGGTTCGCTAGTACCTATCTAGTACGTCCGCCCGATTTCCTCAGGTAGGCTCGCGCTTATGTTGCGAATGTCCACTCTTTTCTTACGCACCCTACGGGATGATCCATCTGACGCTGAAGTTGCCAGTCACCGCCTGCTTGTAAGAGCCGGTTATATCCGGCGGATTGCCGCCGGCATTTATTCATGGTTGCCACTGGGCTACATCACCTTGCGCAATATCGAACGGGTCATACGTGAAGAGATGGACGCGGCGGGCTTTCAGGAAGTCCACTTTCCTGCCCTATTGCCCAGAGAAGCATACGAAGAGACGAACCGTTGGACGGAGTACGGCCCCGACCTTTTCCGGCTCAAGGATCGTCGTGGTGCGGACTATCTTTTGGGTCCAACACACGAGGAAATGTTCACTTTGATGGTGAAGGGGGAGTACTCCTCCTACAAGGATCTGCCTCTCGCTCTTTACCAGATCCAGACGAAGTATCGGGATGAACCACGGCCACGCAGCGGAATCATTCGCGGACGAGAGTTTGTGATGAAAGATTCTTACTCTTTCGACCTTACTGACGAGGGCCTGCATGAGTCATACAACAAGCATCGCGCTGCCTACATCAAGACTTTTGATCGTCTGGGAATGCGGTACAACATAGTGAGTGCGATGTCGGGTGCCATGGGTGGATCTCGCTCTGAAGAATTCTTAGCGCCATGCCCCACTGGTGAAGACACGTACGTTCTTTGTGAGAAGTGCGGGTATGCGGCAAATGTTGAAGCGATGAAGACTGTGATCGCCGCTGTGGATCCAGCGGGTGTTCCCGCGATGGAAATTGTTGAGACTCCGAATACGCCAACGATTGATTCTTTGGTGGCCGTCCTTAATGAGCGACATGGTGGTGGTTTCGCAGGCGCGGATACCCTGAAAAATGTTCTGCTCGTCGCGGATGGAAAGAATATTTCGGTGCTTGTTCCCGGAGATAGGGAAGTGGACCTGAAGCGTCTGCAAGCAAATCTTCCTGGCGTGCAGGACTTGCGCCTGTTCGAAGATTCTGATTTCGCAAAGAATCCAACTCTTGTCAAAGGTTATGTCGGTCCACAAAACTCACAGAGTTTTGGCCTGACGCTTTATGCAGATCCTCGCATTGCTCCAGGTACCAAGTGGGTGACGGGCGCTAACAAACACGGCTTTCATGCTCTCAATGTTGTAAACGGGCGGGATTTTAAAGTTGATGGGTATGTTGAATCTGCTGAAGTGCGTAAAGGCGACGCATGTCCAGAGTGTTCTGGGCCAGTAGTCATCGATCGCGCCATCGAAATTGGTCATATCTTCCAACTCGGGCGAAAGTACGCCGAAGCACTCGATTTGACGGTGCTTGATAGCGATGGAAAATCGCGAGTTGTGACGATGGGGTCGTATGGCATCGGGGTTTCGCGCGCAGTTGCCGCAATCGCCGAACAAACCCATGATGAATTGGGCTTGAACTGGCCAAAAGAGATTGCCCCAGCGCAGATCCATATCGTTGCAACCGGGAAGGAAGATCACCCTTTCGATGTTGCGGAAGAACTCGCCAAAGAACTGGAGAGCGCCGGCTACAAAGTGATGCTTGATGATCGTCGCGATGCCAGCCCGGGTGTGAAATTCAAGGATGCCGAATTAATCGGGAATCCAATCATTGTCGTCGTTGGCAAAGCCCTCGTGGAAGGCAAAGTCGAAATTCGCGTCCGTCGAACTGGTCAACGATCTGAGGCCCTTGTCGCAGATGCAGCGAAGAAAATAACCACACTGCTTTCATAAGCAAGGGGATAAGATGAATTTCTTTGGAGACATCCCCACCCTCACCATGATCTTCATGGGACTTGCCGCACTCAGCGCAGGATTCATTGACGCAATCGCCGGTGGTGGAGGCTTGATTCAACTTCCCGCACTTCTTATCGGACTTCCCCAATCTCCAACCGTTCAAGTTCTGGGAACAAATAAGCTCTCTTCAATATTTGGAACAACTGCGGCAGCCATTCTTTACAGAAGAAGGGTGAAACCAGATTTCATATTCACTCTCTTCATGGCCCTTCCCGCTTTGATAGGTTCAATGTGTGGTGCTTTGCTCGCCTCGTACATTCCGACTCGTGCACTAAGACCTATCGTCTTTGTTTTACTTCTCGCGGTCGGTATCTATACGTGGCTTCATCCAACCCTTGGTCATATTGAGGAGCTTCGCCATACTCACAAACGCCGCCGGTGGATTGCGATTGCTACGGGAGCGGGCATTGGTTTCTATGACGGAATTTTTGGTCCGGGTACCGGAACTTTCCTGATGGTGGTTCTTGTCGCCTTACTCGGCTTTGCTTTTCTCTCCGCTTCCTCCATTGCAAAGGTAGTCAATGTCGCAACGAATTGTGGCGCGATAATTATTTTTGGCGTGCATGGCGTCATTCTTTGGAAGGTGGGTCTGATTCTAGGTATGGCAAATATTGCTGGCGGACTCCTTGGCGCTCGAATGGCGATCCGCGGCGGGTCCACCTTTGTGCGCAAAATATTTTTATTGGTGACAGCACTTTTGATCTTCAAAGTGGGGGTCGACACCCTCGCACATTGGTAGTTGGTTGCTTTCTGGGTTATGCTCTCAATTACAACTTCATAGAAAGTGAAATTCAATGGATCTGGTCCAAGAAATAACGATTGCTATTACTTCCGCCGTGGAGTCACACGGCCTCATACTTGAAGAAGTGAGCGTTGCATCCCCGGGAAATCGACGGCTCATCACATGCGTGGTCGACAGCCTGGAAAGTATCAACCTTGATGATGTAACGGTGGCATCAAAGGAAATTTCTTCAATTCTCGATGCCGCAGATTTCCTCGGCGAGACTCCATTTACTTTGGAAGTAACCTCACCGGGCGTGGATCGCCCACTTACTCAACCCAGACATTGGCAGAAGAATTTGAATCGATTGGTCCGATCGGTAATGGTCAATGGCGAGATAGTGACTGGACGAGTCGATGTAGTTCATGACGAATCCGTCTGCGTGATTGTTGCTGGAAAAGTAGCAAAGAAAATCGAACTCCCTTTTCTGGAAATCAAGCGGGCGCAAGTCGAGATTGAATTTAATCGCAAAGGCGAGGACATCTGATGCATGTAGATATGAAGGCACTCGCATCCCTCACAATTGAACGTGACATTCCTTTCGACCGCCTCATTGGCGCAATAGAAGCCGCTGTTCTTACTGCGTACGCTCATATGCCCGAGGCGCGTGCTCATGCGTATGCCCACTTGGACCGCGAGAGCGGGGAGATCCAAATCCGAGTTCCTATTTTTGGAGATGATGGGGAAAAGATTGAAGAAGTGGTGGATCGTCCTGAAGGTTTTAGTCGAATCGCAACCTCAACGGCACGCCAACTCATTAAAGCGAAGATGCGCGAAGCAAATGATGCGGATATCGTGGGAGAGTTCACCGCGTCCGTCGGTGACGTTGTCTCCGGGGTCGTTCAGCAAGGACGAGACCCGCGCACGGTTTATGTGAACCTGGGACGAGTTGAAGGCAAGGTTCCGCCTCAGGAACAAGTCCCGGGCGAGGTCTATACCCATGGCGAGCGGATCAAATGTTTCGTCGTCGAAGTAAAACAAGGACTCAAAGGTCCCGAAGTCACGCTCTCGCGAAGTCACCCAGCTCTTGTGAAGCAGTTGTTTGCCCTAGAGGTTCCGGAGATTGCCGACAGAATTGTCGAGATCATGGCCGTGGCTCGCGAAGCTGGGCATCGGACCAAGATTGCAGTCCGAACTCATCGTGCTGGTGTGAGTCCCAAGGGTTCGCTCATCGGTCCGTTGGGCGCTCGTGCTCGCGCCGTGATGGATGAACTCCATGGCGAGAAGATCGACATCGTGGACTGGTCGGAAGACCCAGCCGTCTTTGTCGGCCACGCTCTGGCTCCGGCCCGCGTCGAGAAGGTTGAGATTGTTGATCTGGCTGCTCGTTCGGCCAAAGTGACGGTTCCGGACTATCAACTCTCCCTGGCCATTGGTAAAGACGGCCAGAATGCACGCCTTGCGGCACGATTGACGGGCTGGCGCATCGATATTCACTCCGATGTCCCAAATCCAACGCGGTCGGAGCAATAAAACCGCCCTTTTTGAAACCGTTTCGCATATCTCGCGTTGGGCAGGTAAGGTTGGCACGTTGAATTTGAGCGGACGGTGGTCATGAGCACCTCCTCTAGCAAGAGTAAAAACTTGCGGAGTTGTGTTGACTGTCGCAAACGTGAAAATCCTTCGGCGCTACTTCGTGTGGTGTGTATCGATGGAAATGTAATTCCGGATCCACAGCGCACCTCCCCAGGTCGGGGAGCGTGGGTACACCCCTTGTGTGCAGTACGAGCAGTCAAACGCGGGTCTTTTCGTTGGGCATTTAGACGAGAACAGAGCGTGGATGGCAGCGAATTACTTGCTTACATAAGTTCGGTTGAATCTAGGAAGTAACAAGTAACAACTACGAAATGGATGCGAAAGATATGACACTCAAATGAGTTCGAACCGATCATGAGGTCAGGCAACTAAGGCTCGCATCTAAGAAATTGCGGGCCAAGACAGGAGAACTGTGGCAAAGGTCCGCGTACATGAGTTAGCAAAACAACTCGGTATGGAGAGCAAGGTCGTCCTTGCGAAACTCCAGGAGATAGGCGAATTCGTCAAATCTCCATCATCGACAGTAGAGGCACCCGTTGTACGGAAGATGCTTGAACTCTTCCCAAATGCAAAGCCGCTAGAAGTTACCAAGCCCGTCAAGAAGGCCGCCGTAAAGAAGGCCACCGCAAAACCCGCAAAAGAGGAGATCACGCCAGAGGCCGCAACCGAACTCTTGGCTGAACTCGCACCTGGACTAGTTGAGCAGACCACTGCCCAACACGCCCGCGAAGCTGCAGCCGAAGCGCGACCGGTGACACCAATTTTACCAATAGCATCAACTGCAGCATCAGTCGCAATTCCCGCACCACCGGCGGCAGCCACTCCAACTGCCCCATCATTACCAGCAGCTGGCGGAGCTATCCCGCGCCCGGCAGCTCCGCGCCCGGGCAACAATCCATTTGGAACTCCGCGCCCACCGGCGCCACGCCCACCAGTGCCGCGCCCCGGCAATAATGCTTTTGGAACTCCGCGCCCACCGCAACGGCCAACTGGGCCAGGCGCGCCACGACCACCAATGTCGGGTCCGCGTCCAGGATCTGTCCGCCCTGGTTTTGCGGCACGTCCCTCTTCTTCACGTCCGGCGGGCGGAACTGGTTTTCCTTCACGCGCTGGTGGCCCATCCACCGGCGCCGCCGGAAGTCCGTACCGCACACCGAGCGCCGGGGGCGCAGCCGGAGCACCCGCCCGTCCAGCTGCTGGTCGACCACAACGTGGAAGTACGGGTGGCGCGTTTGGTAAGAATGCGAGCAAAAGCAGTAAGCGAAAGCCCAAGAGTAGAAAGGCGCTGCGCGATGAATTCGACAATATGCAGGCGCCACAACTGGGTGGCGCAGTAGTTCCACACGGTGACGGAAAGACATCTATCCGTATGCGTCGGGGAGCGTCACTTGCAGATTTTGCAGAGAAAATTAATGCCGATCCAGCCGCCCTGGTTGCGGCCCTATTCCACCTTGGTGAGATGGTCACGGCTACCCAATCAGTGGACGAAGATACTTTCGCACTACTTGGCGCTGAATTGGGTTACGTCATTCAGATCGTCAGCCCAGAGGATGAAGATCGCGAACTTCTTCAAGGATTCGATATCGACCTTGAGGGCGAACTCGCTTCTCTTGATCCATCACAGTTGGTCACGCGACCACCTGTTGTTACGGTCATGGGCCACGTCGATCACGGTAAAACTCGAATGCTCGATGCGATCCGTAAGACTGAAGTGGTTAAGAGCGAGGCGGGTGGAATCACGCAGCACATTGGCGCCTACCAAATTCACCACAATCACAACGGTCTAGATCGTGCGATTACCTTCATTGATACGCCTGGTCACGAAGCATTTACTGCAATGCGTGCTCGTGGTGCAAAGGTAACCGATATTGCGGTTTTGGTTGTTGCCGCAGATGATGGCGTGATGCCTCAGACCATTGAGGCACTCAACCATGCGCAAGCTGCAGACGTGCCAATCGTTGTTGCCGTAAACAAGATTGATAAAGAAGGTGCAAACCCAGAGAAGGTTCGCCAACAACTCACGGAGTACAACTTGGTTGCAGAGGAATACGGCGGAGACACAATCTTCGTAAACGTCTCTGCGAAGACCGGCGATGGAATTAAAGAGCTTATTGATTCCATTCTTCTTACTGCCGATGCCACTATCAATCTTCAAGCAGTTGCTGATGATGATGCTCGGGGTGTTGCAATTGAAGCCCACCTCGATCGAGGTCGCGGACCAGTTGCGACCGTCCTTATTCAGCGCGGAACACTTAAAGTTGGAGATGCAATTGTCGCTGGCGGTTCCTTCGGTCGTGTTCGTGCGATGTTGGATGAGCATGGTGATAATGTTGAAACGGCAGGACCTTCGCGACCAGTACAGGTACTGGGATTTACGTCCGTGCCAAATGCTGGGGATACCTTCCTTGTTGCCGATGAAGACCGTACGGCCCGCCAGATCGCTGAGAAGCGTCAGGCAGCAGAGCGGAACGCTCAGCTAGCCAAGGCCCGTAAGAAGGTCTCGCTAGAAGACTTCATGGAGCAGTCGAAGATCACCACACTCAATCTCATCCTCAAGGGTGATGTGAGTGGATCGGTAGAAGCGCTCGAAGATGCATTAATGCAGCTTGATGTTGGAGCCGAAGTTGATCTCCGTGTTATTCACCGCGGTGTTGGTGCTATTACGAAGAGCGACATCACTCTGGCTTCGGCATCTACTGCGGTTGTCATCGGATACAACGTGAAGCCAGAGCCGCAGACGGCAATCTTTGCCGATCAAGAGGGTGTGGATGTCCGGTTCTACTCGGTTATTTATCAAGCAATCGAAGAGGTCGAACTCGCACTCAAGGGACTGCTCAAGCCAGAGTTCGAAGAGGTTGTGCTTGGAAATGCGGAAATCCGCGAGATCTTCAAGTCGAGCAAGTTCGGAAACATCGCTGGCTCCATTGTTTTGGACGGAATCATCCGCCGAAATGGGAAAGCTCGATTGCTGCGTAAGGGTGAGATTGTCACAGATGGTTTGACTATCGAATCTCTCAAGCGATTCAAGGACGATGCAACTGAAGTCCGCGAAGGCTTCGAGTGCGGTATCGGCGTTGGGAACTTCAAGGATGTACAGATCGGTGACGTTGTACAGGTCTACGAGATGCGCGAGAAGAAGCGGGTATAACAATGGGCCAATCACATCGTTCGCAGAAAGTTGCTGACCGAATAAAAGTTGTTGTGGCGGGACTCCTTGAGGGGAAGATTAAAGATCCTCGCTTGGGGTTCGTCACAATTACGGATACGCGCGTTACTGGCGACCTACAGCATGCTTCCGTTTTTTACACAGTTCTTGGTGATGAAGAGCAGCGAGCTGCATCAGCCGCTGCTCTAGACAGTGCCAAAGGGGTCATTCGTGCGGCCCTGGGTAAAGATCTTGGAATGCGGATTACGCCTTCCATTGATTTCTTTTCTGATGCGCTGCCTGAGAGCGCAAAGGCACTTGAATCACTTCTAGAGACAGTCCATCAGCGAGATGCCGAAGTCATTGCCCTTCGTGCGAATGCTAAGTACGCAGGAGAGCCTGATCCATACAAGGCTCCCCGCGAACGAGCGGATGAAGATTGATAACTGACGGATTTCTCGCTGTAGATAAATCCGCTGGAATGACCAGTCACGATGTTGTGGCTATTGCTCGTCGCGCACTCGGTACCAAGAAAGTTGGACACGCAGGAACGCTAGATCCAATGGCCACCGGCGTCTTGGTTCTTGGTTTTGGAAATGGAACGAGGCTGCTTCAGTACATTACTGAAGGTGAGAAGGAATACGTCGCCACAATCGTCCTCGGCGCAAGCACAGTCACTGATGACGCCGAAGGTGTTCTTTTGTTTGAAGCACCAGCAGAAAAAGTTAGAGCAATTACTGATGAGCAAATTCATACGGAGCTACAGAAGATGGTTGGGCGTGTTCTGCAGCGCCCGAGTTCGGTTTCTGCGATAAAGGTAGCGGGGGAGAGGGCTCACGCGAGGGTCCGCGCGGGAGAGAGCTTTGAACTTCCAGCACGCGAAGTCCACATTTCTTCCCTAGTTGTTAAAGGAATACGGAGATTAGAACGTTTTGTTGAGGTGGATATCGAAGTTACGTGTGGAGCCGGAACCTTTATACGTGCGATAGCTCGGGATTGCGGAGAGGCTTTGGGAGTGGGTGGACATCTCAATGCGTTGCGCCGTACTCGAGTTGGAAGTTTCGGGGCTGAGTCCGCGATTTCGGTTGAATCACTCAAATCTGGTGGTTTTTCGCCCTTGCATATCGCTGATGTGGCTGCGCGGACTTTCCCTATTCGTGAATTGAATTCCGATGAGACGCGCGAACTCTCATTCGGAAGAGTCATTTCACCTAATATGACCGATCAAATCACTGCTGCCATGGAGCAGGATCGACTTATCGCGCTTCTTTTAAATGAAGAGGATAAAGCCCGACCAATCGCGGTCTTCGCGCCTCGTTCGTAACGGTTCATAAACGCTATAAGAATGGCAGAATACGCAGATGAATAGAGTGCAGTGGCGAGGCGAGCAGATATCTGGCGCAACAGTCGCTATTGGCATATTTGATGGAGTGCACCGAGGTCACCAAGCGATTCTTTCCCGGGCCAAAGAGTTAAGCAACGGTCGTAGCGTAATTGCACTCACATTTGACCCTCATCCAACCCAGGTTTTTGCACCAGAGCGGGCGCCAACTATGTTGGTATCGCTAGAACGAAGGGTGGAGTTGCTCAAGCAACACGGTGCAGATGCGGTTGTAGTTATTGATTTTGATCGAAGTTTCGCTTCCAAGTCACCTGAGGAATTTGTCTCTGAGGTACTGGTGAAGCAATTACAGATTTCTGGTGTCGTAGTCGGAGAGAATTTCACTTACGGTCACAAGGCTGCGGGGAAAGTGGCGGACTTAATTGCCGCTGGGAAACTTTACGGATTTGCCGCGGAGGAAGTTGAATTGGAAATTGCCGATGGCGACCCGATTTCATCAACTCGTATTCGCGATGCGGTGGCACATGGGGATGTTGCTACTGCTTCGCGGCTGCTGACTCGCCCTCACCGCCTTGAAGGAATAGTTGTTCACGGCGAAAAACGGGGTCGCGAGATTGGATATCCGACCGCGAATCTGGGCTATTCCTCTGCCAGTAACACCGTGCCGGCTGATGGCGTCTACGCGGGATGGCTTGAAGTAGCGGGACAACGATGGCCGTCGGCGATTTCAATTGGCACAAACCCAACTTTTGCGGGGGAGCGATCCAGTCAGGTAGAGGCCTATGCATTGGATCGAGAAGGACTGGATTTGTACGATCAAGGGGCCATCATTGATTTTGGGTGGCGCTTGCGAGATACCCTCAAATTTGACGGTCTTGAGCCACTGCTCGTTCAAATGAAGAAGGACTGCGATCAGGCTCGTATTTTGACGCATATGTGAGTCAGTTTCTGCCCCAGCTCTTCGATTTCTCTTGAGCGTGTCTGCGCTGATACCCTTAGCCGTCCACCGAGAAAGCGAGTTTCCGTGCGGCAAACCGGAAGCCCTCGTGAACAGTAGAAGGAGTACCACACATGGCACTATCGACAGAAGTTAAAAAAGAGATCATCGCGAAGTACGGAAACTCTCCTACTGACACGGGAAGTCCTGAGACCCAGGTCGCTTTGCTCTCCAAGCGCATTGAAGAGATCACCGAGCATTTAAAGACCAACAAGCATGACCACCACAACCGTCGTGGCCTGCTCCTTTTGGTTGGTCAGCGTCGCCGAATTCTTCAGTACCTCGCAAAGACAGACATCGAACGTTATAGAGCGATTATCGAAAAACTCGGTATTCGCCGCTAATACCAACGATCAACCGGGAGCAATGGTCCTCGGTAGTGGTTTACGGAACTGCCCAACTGCCAGTCTGGCTAGAGGGCAGAGGTCCGTGGGCTTCGATCGAAGATTCATTCACTCCCGTGGTTTGATCGAGAACAGGAGTGACCCATGGAGGGTCAAGAAATTCATTCATCCGTTGCTGTTATTGATAACGGAAAATATGGAAAAAGAGAAATTCGTTTTGAAACCGGCCGCATTGCGCGCCAAGCAGGTGGAAGTGCGACCGTCTATCTAGATGACGAAACAATGCTTCTCTCAGCAACAACCGCTTCCAAGACGCCAAAGGATCAGTTCGACTTCTTCCCACTTACGGTGGATGTGGAAGAGCGAATGTATGCCCTTGGCCGCATTCCAGGATCGTTCTTCCGTCGCGAAGGTCGCCCATCCGAGGATGCAATCCTTACCTGTCGACTGATTGATCGACCATTGCGTCCATCATTCGTCAAGGGTTTGCGAAATGAAGTGCAGGTTGTTGTCACTGTTATGGCACTCAATCCAGATCATATGTATGACGTAGTCGCAATCAATGCAGCTTCAATCTCAACCCAACTCGCAGGATTGCCATTCTCTGGTCCAATCGGCGGAGTTCGCGTTGCATTGATCTCAGGCCAATGGGTCGCTTTCCCAAATCATTCACAATTAGAAGACGCAGTCTTCGACATGGTTGTTGCAGGTCGTGTCATTGATAATGATGTAGCGATCATGATGGTTGAGGCAGAAGCCACGGTGAAGACCATAGAACTCATTAAGGGTGGCGCAGTCACCCCTACAGAAGAGGTCGTAGGACAAGGTCTTGAAGCAGCTAAGCCATTTATCCGCACACTCTGCGATGCACAACTTGAACTCGCCAAGTTGGCCGCAAAGCCAACCGGCGAATTCCCCGTCTTCCTGGATTATCAGAGTGATGCATACGAAGCGGTTTCCGCTATTGCCAGCGATGACCTCGCAAAGGCGCTAACGATTGCTGGAAAGCAAGATCGTGAGACCGAGACCGATCGCCTCAGCGCAATGGTTAAGGGTTCACTCGCTGAGCAATTCGTAGGTCGTGAAAAAGAAATCCCAGCAGCGTTCCGCTCACTTACCAAGAAATTGGTTCGTCAGCGCGTTCTCCGCGACAAGATTCGTATTGACGGTCGTGGTCTACGAGATATCCGTCCACTATCTGCTGAGGTCGAGGTAATTCCTCGCGTACACGGATCGGCGATTTTCGAGCGTGGAGAGACCCAGATTGTTGGAGTCACCACTTTGAACATGCTCAAGATGGAGCAACAGCTCGACACATTGAACCCGGAAAACCATAAGCGCTACATGCACAACTACAACTTTCCACCATATTCAGTGGGGGAAACTGGTCGCGTTGGTTCACCTAAGCGTCGCGAAATTGGTCACGGAGCACTTGCCGAGCGCGCGTTGGTACCAGTTCTTCCCACACGTGAAGAATTTCCATACGCAATTCGTCAGGTATCTGAAGCACTTGGTTCAAATGGTTCGACTTCAATGGGATCTGTTTGCGCTTCGACTCTTTCGCTTCTCAACGCAGGTGTTCCGCTCAAGGCACCAGTTGCAGGTATCGCAATGGGTCTTATCTCTGATGATGTTGATGGCAAGATTGAATACGTTGCCTTGACTGACATCCTTGGGGCAGAAGATGCATTTGGCGACATGGACTTCAAGGTTGCCGGTACCCGTGATTTCATAACTGCCTTACAGCTCGATACCAAGTTGGATGGAATTCCTGCTTCGGTTCTCGCCGGCGCTCTTCACCAGGCGAAGGAAGCACGTCTAGCGATTCTTGATGTCATGGCAGAAGCCATTGATACTCCGGATGAGATGAGTCCGTTTGCGCCACGCATCATCTCGATCAAGATTCCGGTTGATCAGATCGGTGCGGTTATCGGACCTAAGGGAAAGATCATCAACCAGATTCAAGATGAAACTGGCGCTGAGATCTCAATCGAAGACGATGGCACGATTTACATTGGTGCAACTGATGGACCGAAGGCAGAAGCCGCTCGTGCCCAAATTAACGCCATTGCAAACCCACAGATGCCAGAAGTTGGAGAGCGCTACCTCGGTACCGTTGTAAAACTGGCTGCCTTTGGTGCCTTTATCTCACTCCTTCCAGGAAAAGATGGCCTGCTCCACGTCTCGCAAATCCGCAAGATGCACGGTGGCAAGCGCATTGAGAATCTTGAAGAAGTACTCAAGGTGGGCGACAAGATTCAGGTTGAAATCGGTGAAATTGATCCCAAGGGAAAGCTTTCACTTATCCCAGTTCTCGAAGACACTCCTGCTGTAGCAGCTGAGTAAAGACCCTATAAATAGTGAGCGTAAAGCGCACAGTTCTATCTAGCGGCCTGCGGATCGTCACAGAGGAAGTCTCCTCGGTTCGCAGTGCTGCAATAGGTATTTGGATCAATGTTGGTTCACGTGATGAAACCCCAGCCGCTGCTGGGGCTTCTCACTTTCTAGAGCATTTACTTTTTAAAGGCACTAAGACTCGGACCGCATTGGAGATTTCTTCTTCGATTGAATCTGTCGGTGGGGAGATGAATGCCTTCACCGGCAAGGAGTACACCTGCTTCTACGCACGTGTCATCGATACCGATCTTCCGATCGCGGTTGATGTCATTTCCGATCTCATTACATCCTCACTTGTCACGGCCGCTGATGTAGATGGCGAGCGGAAAGTAGTCCTTGAGGAGATCGCAATGCGAGATGATGATCCAAGTGATCTCGTCCATGATCTCTTTGCTGATACCTACTACGGCGATACACAACTCGGTCGTTCGATCCTTGGTACCGTAGAGTCCATCAATCAGATGCCACGTAAGAATGTGTACAACTATTACAAGAAGCGCTACCTGCCACAGGATCTTGTTGTCGCCGTAGCTGGCAATATCAAACACAAGAGCGCAGTTGAAATGGTGGAAAAAGCGCTTTCGCGGGATGGATTTCTTGATGTCAAGGGAACGCCTCAAATTCGTCCAAACAATGCAATAAAGGTGCGCGAACAACAATCAGTCGGACTCATTAAGCGCAAAACAGAACAGGCGCATATGTTCTATGGAGTTGCTGGCGTTTCTCGCGAAGATGACCGTCGCTTCACTATGGGTATCCTCTCTGCGGCACTCGGGGGCGGAATGTCCTCGCGACTCTTCCAAGAGATCCGTGAAAAGCGCGGTCTTGCCTACTCTGTTTATGCGTATGCCCAACAATTTGCCGGTTCCGGTCTCCTGGGCTTTTATGCCGGATGTCACCCAACCAAGGCGGTTGAAGTTGTCGAGATTATCCGCGAAGTTCTCAATGATGTGGCTGAAAATGGAATGTCTCATGAGGAAATTGAGCGAGCAAAGGGCGCCGTAAAGGGATCGCTGGTACTCAGCCAGGAAGATTCGGGCTCCCGCATGAGCCATATTGGCAAGAGCGAGATTGTTTATGGCGAAGTCATGAGCTTTGATGAGATTCTCAAGCGGATTTCCGCAGTAACTCCCGAAGCTCTAAGGAAAGTCGCTGGCGAGATACTCGTCCAAAGACCTACCCTTGCACTTGTCGGCCCATATAAAGACACTAGCAAGTTCGAGAGAATTTTAGGAGCTTAGGTGGCAATCAAAGTCGCGGTCCTTGGCGCAAAAGGCAGGATGGGCGGAGAAGTCGTAAACGCCGTCAACGGTTCATCCGACATGATCCTCGTTGCTCAATTGGATTTAGGGGACTCTCTCGATCAAATGCTATCCGCTGGCGCTGAGGTTGTTGTTGATTTCACTACTCCAGATTCGGTCATGGGAAATCTGGAGTTTCTCATTAGCCACGGAATCAATGTAGTTGTCGGAACTACCGGGTTCGATGAAAATCGCCTCAAGCGGGTCGAATCACTTCTCGCAACTAACCCTAAAGTGGGGGTCTTGATTGCTCCCAACTTCGGCATTGGTGCGGTACTCATGATGGAATTTGCCAAGAAAGCTGCACGTTATTTTGAGTCCGCTGAAATTATTGAGTTGCACCATCCATCTAAGGTGGATGCACCCAGTGGAACATCGACTCGAACGGCCGAACTTATTACGCAGGCTCGCGCTGAAGCAGGTTCCGCGCCAATGCCGGATGCGACCAAGGTCGCACTTGACGGTGCACGTGGTGCCAAAGTGGGAGATGTGCCCATCCATTCAATTCGCCTGCGCGGCTTGATCGCACACCAAGAGGTTCTCTTCGGGGGGCCAGGCGAGACGTTGACCATCCGCCACGACTCTCTAGACCGAGCGAGTTTTATGCCAGGTGTCTTGCTTGGAATTCGCGAAGTCGGCAAGCATCAGGGAATAACTTTCGGCCTAGAGAGGTTCTTATCGTTATGACCGAGAAAACTTCGTCCACGATAACAATATACGCAGCCGACTGGTGTGGAGATTGTCGTCGGTCTAAGCGGCTCCTTGATTCTCTTAACGTGAAATACACTCTGGTTGATGTTGAAGCTGATCCATCAGCGTCGGATAAAGTCATTGAAATCAATGGCGGGTATAAGTCAATCCCGGTTATTGTTTTTCCAGACGGAACCCATCTGACCGAGCCATCGGATAACGTCCTAAAAACAAAGTTGAAGGACCTCTCAATAATCTGACTTTGAGCCGTAGTATCTTCCTAAGGCGTCGGGGGATCCTATGTCGGGTGGCAAAAAGGTATTGGTCGGTCTTCTATCGACTCTCGCGTGGCTCCTTCTCTTGATCGCGCTACTTGTGACTTCAGCAAATCTCCTAGTCAGTAACCTAAACCAGGTAGGAGACGTTGCGGCTACGGTCCTGGAAGAGGTTTCGTCAAGCCCAAATACTCTGAGTTCGATTATTGATGAGTTCACGAAGAATGCCGATCCAAATATGGCGAAAGAGATCAAGAAGAACCGCACAAAAATCGAGAGCACCATTTCCTCGCTGGGCGCGTCGTCTGATTTCCAAGAGAAGATTTCCTCAACTCTCAACCAGATATTTCAGGCTGCATTGAGTGGTGCGTCATCGGTGAACGTGGATTTCGCACCACTCGCCACATTGGTGGCCGAGAAAGTAAATGAGGCCGCGAAAAGTACGGTGATCAGCAAGAAGATTCTTGCTGATATCAAACCCACATCGGTTGACTTGAGTAAGCAGTCCACGACGATTGGGAAGGTCAAGAACTTATTGCGCCAAGGGTTATTTATCTGGGCTCTCTGGCTTGTCCTACTCGTTAGGCTATTTCTCCTCATTGGTAGAAGGCTCATGCGAATTTTTGGTGCGCATCTCATCTCTATCGGAATAATCGGCCTTGCTCTGAGATTCATGACCCCGATTCTTGCTCAAAAACTGATTGCCTCATCCGACAGCGCTCTATACGTGCAACAGATTGCCCGACAGACTCTCGAAAGAGTGCTCTCGCCCCTTATGACCTTGTCGATCATCGCAGTCGTTCTTGGGATTGCACTGATTGTGGCAACACGACTTGTTAAGAGCCATCCTGCACGATAAGCAAGCGGAGTTTAGTTCTCGCCACTCACGCGTTGTGAAATGCGATATTTAGCAATGTAATCCTGATCTAGTTCCCAACCAAGCCCTGGGCGGTCGGTCAGTTGAATATGCCCGTCCTTGAGTTTTGGTCGGTTTGCAATCAGGTTATGCCAGATGGGATCGCGCTTTGGGTGGAAATATTCGAGGTATGTTCCGTGTGGAATAGAAGCAAGCAAATGTGCCGCGACTTGCGCTTCTTCGTGGTGGGCCATCTTGACGTCGTAGACCGTAGACATCGCAGCCACCTTGCGCCATTCGGTAGGACCGCCTGACCATGAAGAATCAAAGTTGCAGTAATCGATCGAGCCAGTCTCCATGAGATCGCGACAACCTGCGGCCGAGAATTCGCTCTGTCCCGCGCAGACGGCAACTCCGCCGGCAAAGCGAACGTCACGCATTCCTCGTCGATCGTTTTGCCATTGGCAAGGTTCTTCAAACCAAAGAAGATTGTCATCTTGAACCAGGTGAGAGAAGCGGATTGCTTCCGCCGGGGTGTAGCCCTGGTTGGCATCCACTGCGATTCGGAAGTTATCTCCTCCAATGGCGCGGGCTTCCTTAAATCGTTTGGCATCTTCATCGGGAGAGAGGCCACCAATCTTAAATTTCATTCCTGCAAATTCTTCTTTGAGAAGGTATTCGACCTCTTCTTTGATTGTCAGGTCACTTCCGTAGTAGCCACCAATGGTGATCACTGGAATCTTGGAACGATAGCCGCCCCACAATTTCCATAGAGGTACATCAAGGGAGCGAGCAAAGAGATCCCAGAGCGTGACATCCAGGGATGCGCATGCGACTAGACCGAGCCTGCGATCGCGGAGAATGTTCCAAGTTGCCGGACGCGCCAACTCCCAGCAGAGTTCAATGGCGGAGGCATCTTGCCCCATCAACACTGGAGCTATCTCATCGTGAATAATTCCATCGATCTCTGCCAGCCCCGCATCTTCATCTCCGGCATATGCCTCGCCGACTAAGCCTCCTGCGGTGTAGACCCGGGTGATAATGGTCGAACGATGGGTCATTTTGTAGTGGCTCCCGCGGTATACACGCTCAAGGGGAACACGGATCTGCTCGGTCTCAATGCGTGTAATCGTGTAATCCTTCATCTCTGCCCTCGTCTTTTCGCTGGAACTATGTCATTATTCTGGTAACGGTTCCATCCTAGAAGATATGCAGGAAGTGTCAAGACTGCTTGGAGATGAAAGAGCAGTTGCGGGTATTCCTAGAAGTGCGGGGGCGGCAGTGAGTTCGAAGGAGATTGAGGGAGAGCAAGTCACTATCCGACATGTGGCCGCACGAGCAGGGGTCGCCCTCTCTAGTGTTTCGCGTACCCTAACAGGACATCCCGATGTTTCACCCGCCATGCGTCAGAAGGTGGAAGAAGCTGTTCAAGCCTTAGGCTACGAACCGGACTTGCTTGCCCAATCTCTACGAAGCGGCACGACCCGCAATATCGGTTTTATTATCCGAGACATTTCCAACCCTCTTTTCGCCTTGGTTGCAAGGGCGTGCGAGCAGGAACTACGCCGTAATGGGTATTCGATGATTCTAATGAACTCGGACGGAAGCGTGGAGACCGAATCGAAGAATCTACTACTTCTTCGACGGCGACGTGTTGATGGTGTCATTGCCTCACTCGTTGCTGAGGATTCTCCATATATAAAAAAGACAATTCTTTCGCTTCGCCGACCTCTCGTTCTACTAGATCGTGAGATGAAAGATCTCAATGCAAGCGCTGTTATCACAGATCATTACACGGGTGTGTATGAGGCGACCGCGCACCTTATAAGTCTTGGTCATGAGGATATTGCGTTTGTAACTGGCGCAGAGAATGTTTACACAACGCGTGATCGCTTGCGTGGATACAAGGCGGCTTTTAGTGACGCTGGTCGAGATGTGCCAGAAAAGTGGATGGCACTTGGCGGATTTGATGCCGAGTACGCATTGATTCACACTCGGAATTTCTTATCAAAGAATCCGCGTCCAACTGCACTTATAACCGGCGGCATTGGTTCTACCGCTGGAGCGCTCCGTGCACTCAATGAGTTGAAACTGCAAATTGGGAAAGATGTCGCCTTCGTCGCTATTGATGAGTGGCCGCTCTTTGATGTATTCATGCCACCGATTTCCTCTGTTTATCGCGACGCGAAAGCGATGGGTGGAGAAGCTGCGCATTTGATGTTGGAAATGCTCAATGGCAAGGAGCCAAGCGAATCTGTGATTGAAACAAAATTTACAGTGCGCTCCAGTACGAATGGCGGATTGTGAGACAGTGACAGGTGTAGAACAAACGCGAGGCAATCTTCTTTTTGAAGAGTTAAGCGATCTATCAACTCTTTATCGGACTAAGGAAAATCTTCACCGTTTAGAAATCCTTTTGATTGACTATTTTGCTTGTACGGCAAGTGAGGCTAAGAAGAGCCGCGTTTCACCTTCTTTGCTTTATGATGATGGAGTTATTGGCAAGAGTGCGTGGCTTGCACTTCGAGCAAGTGAAGGTGATCGCGACGACATTGATTGGACTGTCGGCACGCATCCGGGTTCGGTCGTTTGGTCGACAGTATTTTCCGTCTGTCTTCACCATGAAAAAGCCCGTGAGAATTTCGTGGAAGCAGTCCTTGTCGGCTACCGAACAAGTGCTTCGGTAGCTAGATTTCTAGGAGTTGGCCACCGATCAAAATGGCATGTCACCGGCACTACTGGGGCCTTCGCTGCTGCGAGCGCGGCGTCCGTGGCTCTTGGATATCCAAGCGCAGTGCATCAGAAGGCGTTGCGATTGACCGGTGCCAATATTGGAGCAAGCGCCCTAGCTCCACGTCAACGAGATGGAGCAGCAGGTTTCAATCGCTCTGCCGCAACGATACTAGGTACAACTGCCGCGATGGCGGCAGCGGACGGCACAGTCGCAGTCGAGAATTTGTGGGATGGGCCCTTTGGAATTTTGGAAATGTACTCTGCCTCAGATTTTCCAACTGAAGCAAGGCTCACGGTGGACGGGGTCACGACAACAAGCCTTCGACTCTTTCCCGCTACCGGTTTTGCGCAGTCGGCGGTATTGGCAGCGGCAGTTCTCGCCCGCAGAAATACTGCCGAATTGGAGTCGCTCCACGTGCATGTTGCCGAAGGCGCAATCACCTGGCTCGATGGCACGCGAGGTGGATTTTGGTGGGATGTGAAGGCGATGGTTGCGGCGGCGTGGTCATCGAAGGATCCAACAAGTCTCACGCCAAACGCTGAACTTCTGGATCGGATAGTAATTATTCCCGCATCACTTCCCATGGGTGCGGCGAGCGTGGAGGTAGTGACTTCGTCAGGTCGCGAGATAGAAACCATCACTACGCCACCTGGAGCTGATTTTGATGATCCACGTGAGGTCGATTGGATGAATACGAAATGGAGAGCACTGGTCGGGGGCCAGCTTTCCGAAGTGCAAGATATTTCAAAGGCTCTGATTGCTGGTTCGAACTCGGCTGAACTTTGGGATCGCGTAAAGAGATTGATAGATCACTAAGACAACCAACCTTCCTGCGAGCGGGTAGGTCAAACGGAAAGGGGCGCGCATGTGGAGAAATGATGCCGGCTTAGAAGACAGAAGCGTTGTTGTGACGGGCGCGGCCGGAGGAATCGGTCGTGCAGTCGTGAAAGGGTTTGCCGAGGCAGGATGCAAAGTTCTGCTCGTCGATATTCCAGGCTCCCCGATGAAAGAAGTTTTTAATACGTTACCGGGTTCGGGCCACGACATCCATGAAGTTGACCTCGTCGATATCTCGTCGCATGCCGCCATATTTGAACATGCGCAGAGAATGGCACCATTTACTGCTCTCGCCCATTGCGCAGCGGTACTTCGCCGCCGCACTACGGTTGACGAAGTTACTGAGGACGATTGGGATGTTCAGATCGATGTGAATCTCAAGGCAACATTCTTCTTGAACAGAACGGCGCGTGATTCTTTTCGCACTGCTGGCACAAAGGTCTCGCTCGCTCATTTGCATTGGAAGGGGTCCGGGTCAACTCTGTTTCACCCGGGGGCGTTGATACATCAATGATGGTGGGCGCAATGAGTGCGGAAGCGCTTGCCTCATTTATATCTCTTATTCCGATGGCTCGTCTTGGCACCCCTGACGAAATGGTGGGCGCGGTACTCTTTCTCGCTTCTGAGGCATCTTCTTTTGTGACTGGAACCGTGATGAACGTTTCTGGTGGACAGCTGATGTACTAACCGGTTTTATGACTGGTACGTCAGGTTTGGCGAAAATCGCCCCGCTGAGCGGCCCAGTAATATGTGATGTGACATCGAAAACCTTGACTTTCTCACAACCATCCTAATATCCTAGCAAACGTTTCCAGCCGAGTTTCTTCCTCAGTTCTTGGCCTTTTCGACGAGTGTAGGGACGTACATGAGCGCAATGAGAGTTCGGCAGGCAATTGTCTCCGCCTTGGCTGACGAGATGAGAGCAGATCCTTCCGTGATGGTCTTTGGCGAAGATGTTGCTGTAGCTGAAGGTCCTTTTAAAACGTCCGAGGGATTGCTCGCGGAGTTTGGGCCCCTTCGAGTTCGCGATACGCCGATTTCAGAGATGGGGTTCACGGGCGCAGCCGTTGGAGCAGCGATGTTGGGAATGAAGCCGGTCGTGGAGATCATGTTCGTTGAATTCTTAGGAGTGGCGCTCGATCAGCTCGTAACCGAGGCGGCAAAGATGCGCTATCTCAGCAACGGAGCTCTTTCCGTTCCGATGGTTGTCCGAGCCTCATGCGGCTCAGGACTTGGATTTGGAAGTCAACACTCGCAGACCCTGGAAAACTGGTTTGCCGCGACGCCGGGCCTAAAGGTTGTCAGTATCAGCGATGCGCAGTCCGCGTATAGCTTGATGCGTGCTGCGATCCAAGATCCAGACCCGGTCATGGTGCTGGAGCCCAGAATTCTTTATGCAGAGCGTGGGGAAGTTGATGTATCTCTGAAGATGGAGATTGGTAAAGCTCGTGTGCTCCGTGAAGGTAAAGAGTTCACGGTGGTATCGCTGGGACAGATGGTCAATGTCGCACGCCAGGCGATCGCTGATTCAGGTATTGATGCAGAACTCATTGATTTGGCCACAGTGGTTCCGTGGGATCGACAGACTGTTCTTGATTCGGTAAAGAAGACCGGGCGCCTGGTAGTTGTTGAAGAAGCGCCCAAGAGTGGTGGCTGGGGATCTGAAATTGTAGCGAGCGTGACTTCTCAATTATTCAGCCATTTAAAGGCTGCTCCGTTCCGAATCACAACACCGGATACGCCGGTTCCGTATAGCGGTGTTCTCGAATCGCGCTATATACCAACAGCAGAAGATATTTCCCGTCAGCTCAAAGAATCTCTTGTTAGCAATCAGACACCGAAGACGTGGTGGGAATTGGAAGGGTTGAAGTAATGAGCAACGCACTCGATCGCAGAACGGTTGTGCAGCAGGATGAGGTCGCGCAGTTTGAGCGAATGGTCGAGATTCGCGAATTCGAGGAGCAGATTAATGGGTTATTCGCTTCAGGTGAAATCCGCGGAACTACTCACCTCTGTCTTGGACAAGAGGCGCTCTCAGTCGGACTTGCAGCCGAACTGCGACCGACGGATATTGTCATGGCTACTTATCGTGGACATGGAATTGCGCTTTCACTCGGACTTACACCGGAGTCTGTTCTTGGCGAGATTATGGGAAAGACAATCGGATGTTGCGGCGGTGTTGGCGGGTCGATGCACCTTTGCGACATGAGCGTTGGACTTCTTCCAACGTCGGCGATTGTCGGTGGGGGAATTCCGATTGCTGCGGGTGCCGCACTCGCTTTCCAGACGAAAGGCACTGATAGTGTCAGTGTTTCTGTCTTTGGTGATGGTGCTACAAATATTGGCGCATTCCATGAAGGTCTGAACCTGGCCGCAATTTGGAATCTTCCGGTGATCTTCATCTGCGATAACAATATTTATGGAGAGTACAGTCGAATTCAAACCACAACCCCGATTGAAGATCTCCACCTTCGTGCCGAGAGTTACAACATGCCTCACTTCTCACTCGACGGAATGGATATTCACGCCGTTCGCAGAGGGGTGAAAGAGGCAGTGGATCGGGCGAGGAATGGCGGTGGCCCCACTCTGATTGAAGCGAAGACCTATCGCTTTGCGGGTCATTCGCGAGCGGATCAAGCCCTCTATCGTCCAGCAGGCGAGCTTGAGCTATGGCAGAAACGCGATCCCATCAAAGTAACCGAGGAAGATTTGATTGTTCGTGGTGTTTTTACCGCCGCTCGTGCAGAACAGATCAAGACCGAGATGAAGTCAACGATCGAAGGTGTTGTAGCAACGTGTAAGGCTTCGTCGGAACCAACCTTGGCATCGATGTTTGAGAATATCTGGACGCCAAAGAAGGCTGCGCACGCATGAGAATGACAATAAAGATGCCACGAGTTGGCGATACCGTCGATTCGGTCTACCTGGTCGCATGGAAGAAAGCCGTTGGCGACGATATTGCTGTTGGTGAAATGCTTCTAGAGGTTGAAACTGATAAAGCCACTGTTGAGGTCCCTTCGCCGATTTCAGGAAAAGTCGCCGAGTTACTTTTCAAAGTAGATGATGAGATTAAGACCGGAGATCCAATAGCAATTTGTGACGGTCAGTAAAACCCCGGCTTGTGAATTCTCGGTGGTGAAAATGGAGAGGAACTCGTGATGGGCAAGATTGAGAATGATGCCGCACCAACATATAAACCAGTCATCTTGCCTCCATATTGTGAAGTCACATACGTGATCTACGCTAATCTTTAGGTACGTTAGTGCGATGCATTTTCAACCGCAAGGAGTGTTTCAATATTTGAACATTCATCCTTGGAGGAAAGGCTAGAGAGAAATGATTCATTCAAGACGCTCCGTTCTGGCGGTTCCAGGAAACAGCGAAAAAATGATTGGAAAGGCGCTGGATTTCCAGGTCGACCAAATCTTCTTGGATCTTGAAGATGCAGTTGCTCCAGATTCAAAATTGGCTGCGCGCACATTAGTTTCATCAACTCTCAACCAACATTTCGCGAAAGCAAGACAGTTCGCGTCCAAAATAGTAAGCGTCCGAATCAATGGTTTAGGTACTCCATGGATTGACGAGGACTTGGCTCTATTAGCGGCTGGCGCAGCAAGAGGAGTCGATACTCTCATTTTCCCGAAAGCATCTGACAGTCATGATTTAATTTGGCTTGATAGCGAGCTCGCGAAGATTGAGATGGCCTGCGGATTAACTCAGGGTGTAATTAAAGTGGATGTTCAAATTGAAAGCGCCAAAGGAGTCATTAATGCGGAAGCAATTGCAGTCTCTCCGCGTGTTGTCTCTTTAGCGTTCGGTCCTGCCGACTATATGGCTGATCTTGGAATGCCTTCCCAAATAGTTGAGAGCCGACCGGAAGGTTATGACCTGGCGGATGTGTTTCATTATCCAATGATGAAAATATTGATCGCTGCGCGCGCTGCCGGTATCGCTGCGATTGATGGTCCGACACTTGAGGTACATGATCTAGATAAGTTTAGAACGAGTGCAAGGCGTGCCTGGGCTCTTGGATTTGATGGAAAATGGGTTTTACACCCTTCCCAAATCAAACTCTGCCACGAGGTCTTTACGCCCTCTCAGGAGCAATTCGATTCTGCAATGTCTCTTCTTGAGGCCTATGAGTACTACACCTCGAGCCAAGGTGGTGCAAGAGGAGCAGTGATTTACAATGGTGCAATGATCGATGAGGCCTCAAGAAAGATGGCCTTAACCATTGCCGCCCGGGGAGGATCCGCGGGGAGGATCCGCGGGGATGAAGCAGGGGAAGCATTTCGTAAAGGGTTAGCCCCTTTTACTCATCAGAACAGACTTTTTTAGAGCAAAAAATTCATCGACGAATGAGGTAATCGCCCTTGTCGCGTCATTGAAGATTCGCTCACCCTTGGCAGCACTAGCAAGAGTTGGATCTCCCATGACTCCGTGCTCGCTATCTCGTCGGAAATCAAGGGGAATCCCAACAGGACCACCAGCACGGAAATCAATGCAGGACCAATTGGTGAGCTCCTGGGGCATCTCTTTCTCCGCAAGATTCATATGAACAGACTCGGGGCGAAGGTGGAGCATGAGAGAAGTTTCCATTTCACAACCGTGGCCCATTCCACCAATAGGCGACTCTCCGATTTCGATGAGTGTCTCTTTGATAAGTGTCCAGTACGAAAGCGCTGGAACAGAGATGCCTAAATCGTGACTGATTCGCGAGACTGTTGCAGTCAGAATTCCAGCATTTCCACCATGTCCATTTACCAACAAGAATCTATAGAAACCATGTGGCAAGAGTGAAGTTATGACCTCCACCACAATGTTGCTCATCGTCTCATTCCTCAGCGAGATTGTTCCAGGAAATCCTAAGTGGTGAGGCGAGGTACCCCACCAAATTGGTGGGGCGAGGAGAACTGAGTTCTCACTATGTAAGAAATTATTTGCGACAGTTTCTGATATTGCAGTGGCATTGAAAATGTCAGTGTCCAGTGGAAGGTGAGGTCCATGTTGCTCAATCGCACCCGTGGGAATCAAAATAAGAGTGCGGTCACGATCCAACTTATCTATATCTTGCCAGGTGTTTTTCCAGAGATGAATTTGGTTATTTGAACTCATAACTCAACGCCTATTCTATTGACCAGATTTGTTGCAAATGTTAGCGTACAACCTCAATGTATATGATCCAATGTGTTGAAGAGCGATGCATTGACGTTGCCAATGGAGTGTGTAAATAAAATGACAGTCATTCGTCGTACTGATGGCAATCGTCCGTGGGCTCCCATAGTTGGTTACTCGCGATCAGTGCGGATGGGGAATCTGATTGAGGTGAGTGGGACTTCGTCAACGACGCGCGACGGACAGGTCATGCACCCCAATGATGCCTATGGTCAGATGCGGTACATTCTCAATGAGATTGAAGGCTCAATCAAAGAACTTGGCGCAACCTTTGAAAATACGATCAGAACTCGCGTTTATATGACGAGCATTGATGATTGGCCCGCGGTTGCCAAGGCGCATGGTGAGGTATTTGCATCAATCCTTCCTGTCTGTACGTTCATTGAAGTGAGTCGGTTGATGCTTCCTGAATTATGTGTTGAAGTTGAAGCGACATTGTGGGTCTCAGAGTGAGCGCTGTGAATGGCGGGCACACCTGTGTAATTGTTACAGGCGGCGGAAGCGGCATCGGACTAGCAACAGCTCGCCGTCTGCTTGAGGACTGGCCTGGTGTAAAGATTGTCTCGGCCGATCTGCGCATCGGTGAGATCGGGAAGGTGCAAGAGGAGTTTGGCAAGGATCGTGTTCTTTTCGTTGAAGCTAATGTCTCCTCACCGGAGAGTGCTACTGAATTGGTCGCAGCGACAGTGGCCTGGGCGGGTGGCGTCTCGGGGCTAGTTAACTGTGCGGGTAATAGCACCAACGTCTCTAGTTTGGAGATGACTCCAGAGCAGTGGCACGAAGTGATGGACGTCCATATGGATGGCCATTTCTACATGAATCAGGCTGTCGCTCGGGAGATGGTGAAAAGTGGGAAGGGCGGCGCGATCGTCAATTTCTCATCCGTCGCGCATTTATTTGGATGGCCAAGGCGTCTTCCTTATGCAGTGTCTAAGGCGGGCATTGATGCACTCACCCGAACCCTTGCAGTCGAGTGGGCGGAATTTGGAATCAGAGTGAATGCCATTGCACCGGGGTATATCAATACACCGCTGGTTGTGAATGCAACGGCGAAGGGTCATTTAGATCCAACGATTGTAGGCATGCACGCCATGGGACGTTTTGGCGAGCCAGATGAAATTGCAGCTGGTGTGAAATTCTTGCTCTCAGATGATGCAAGCTTTATCACTGGCGATGTACTAAGCATTGACGGCGGATTCTCAGCCAAGAAGATTCCTTGGAAGAAATGACAATTCCTAAGATTCGGAAGATTCAAGGTCGTCGAGTCACGCTGACCTTGCCCGACCCAGTTGAATTAGGTAGTTATGTAATTCGCGCACGTGATTTCTGCGTCGCAACAGTCGAACTTGAAGATGGCACCGTTGGTTCTGCTTTTGCACTCGATCGCGGTGCACCAGTATCAGAGGCGATCAATACTCTTATTGCAACGCCATATCGCGAACTCTTTGAAGGCGATCCCGTTAAGACATGGGATCGACTTCTTCGCCAGGCGAGTCCCGCACTTTCTGCAGGTGCGGCATTGCGAGGTTTCTCCCTCGTGGATCTTGCAGCTCATGACGCGATTGCTCGGCATGAAGAGCAGACGGTTGTAGCGCGCTACGGTGGCGTGAAAAAGAAGCTCGATCAGTGGGCTGTCATCGGATATCCACCATCGCGTGGACCGGAAGAGATTGCGTGGGAAGTGCAGGCAGCGGTCAATGCGGGTGCGGTCGGCGTAAAACTTCCTGTTGGCATGTCACATGAATTGACGCGCGAACGGCTGATCGCCGCACTCGACACCAAACTCTGTGCGGTATCTACAGATCTAGCCTGGTCATGCAGGACTCCTGAGGATGCGATGAAAATCGTAGGAGGGTTGGATCTGGCTTGGGTTGAGGATCCTTTCGTGCCTGGCAGTCTTGATGAACTCCGAGGTTTGCGGTCATTACTCTCTGTTCCGCTCGCAAGTGGTGATGACGAGGGCCATCTTTACCACCCACAAGCATTTATCGAAACTGGTGCGGTAGACATGCTTCGAATGGATACGACCTGCCAAGGTGGTCTATCGCGGATGCTTATACTCAATGAATATATGGCAAATTCGGGTTTATCTATCTCATGGCACGTTTATGATGCGTGGCATTCTCAGATTGCATCCCTTATTGATTCTCCGACGTTTTCCATTGAGTATTCAGCTCCGGGTGCAAGCGTGGACCCGCTGGCGGAAATGATCTTCGCACGCAAAAGCGAGACTGTAGAGAATGACAAATTTGGATGGCAGTTCACTATGCCCGATTTACCGGATGAATCAATGGCGCTCGGTGGTGGCGCACAATGGATTCCGCTCCCCAAAAACTAGACACTCAACAAAGGATAAAGGGTGGCATCAAGCAATCCAGTTGTCCTGGTAACCGGAGGAGCGCGTGGGATCGGCTTCGCATGCTGTCAGAGTTTCTACAATGTGGGCTTCAATGTCGCTATAACAGATATGGATGCCGATGCCGCACAGGCGTCAGCGCTTGAACTTGATCCGACAGGTAAGCGCACTTTTGCGGTTGAGTTGAATGTTGCCAAGACTGAATCTGCCAACGGCGCATTTGCCCAGGTCGGAGAGCGTTTCGGTCGCATTGACGTTCTCGTCAATAACGCCGGCAATTTTCGTCAGGCTCGTTCTGCGACATACACTGACGAGGATTGGGAGTATGTGACCGGCGTTCATCTAGATGGCGCATTTCGCTGTTCACGGGCGGCCTATCCATTTTTGAAGGAATCACCGCAGAGCGCAATTGTTTCGATTTCCTCGATTATGGCGCGCATCGGGCTCCCCAAGCGATTGTCATACGCTGTATCTAAGTCGGGAATTGAAGCACTTACACGAGTGCTTGCCGTGGAATGGGCGCTGGATGGCATCCGCGTCAATGCGGTTGCGCCAGGATTCACGCACACACGAAGCCACGAAGAACTCTTAGGTAAGGGGCTCACAACTAATGAGAAGTTGTTAGATGCGATTCCCATCAAACGACTCGCCGATCCAATGGAAATCGGCAACGTGGTCCAGTTTCTTGCCTCTCCCACCGCCTCTTACATCACTGGTCAGACGGTCATTGTCGATGGTGGCGCATCGATAGATATTCGTATCTAAAATCATCATTCCTTTTCACTATGCGCAGGTTTTAACACCCGCACATCTATGCAGTTCGTTTCTTTCGAGCGGCCGCACCCAGTACCCCTGGTATTGAAGCCAGTAGTTCTTTGGTGTAATCCTGATGTGGATTGTTGAAGATGGTTTCGGTATCTCCAGATTCAACAAAGACGCCGTCTTTCATTACATAAACGCGATTTGTGAGATATCGGATAACTCCAAGATCGTGGGAAACAAGGATGATTGCGAGGCCTTGATTGAGCAACCCGCGGAAAAGGTTGAGTAACTGCGCTTGGGCACTCTGATCAATTGCTGAAGTTGGCTCGTCCGCAAGAAGCACCGATGGGTTTGCGGAGAGCGCACGAGCGACACTCACTCTCTGCCGTTGACCACCAGATAACTGCCGAGGTTTCTTCAATGCATCGAGCTGAGCGATCCCCATTCTTTTGAGCAGCTCTAGAGCCTTTGTCTCCGCTTCTTTCTTGTCGCACTCATTATGAATGCGAACGGCTTCAGCGACAGCGCTCAGCGCCGTCATTTGCGGATTGAGACTTGCATATGGGTCCTGGAAAACCATCTGAACTTGGCGCCGTGCTTCACCGATGTAGGACTTGTTCCCCTTGTAGACCGGTTGCCCGTTAAAGAAAACCTGCCCGGAAGTAGGTGGTTGAAGCCCAGCCAGAACGCGGGCAAGTGTTGATTTACCACTTCCCGATTCGCCAACGATGCCGAGAGGTTCACCAGCGGCGAGTGTGAGAGATGCATTCTTGACTGCCTCCACTTTGTGAGCGCCCGAACCAAAGGTGACGCTCACGTCTCTTGCTTCAATAATGTTCTTACTCATCGTGCGCCCTCCAATAATTCTGTATGCAAGCAGGCACTCTGGTGTGATCCACGTTCTCCGAAGAGAGGGGGATGACTCACCCCGTCTGAACAATCACTCTGCCTAAAAATGCACCTCTCCGCAAAGCGGCATCCAGTGGGCCATTCGCCAACTGAAGGAGCGTTCCCACGAATGGTGACTAATTCGCTCCCAGGCTCAGCAATGTCAATACGGGATTGATTAAGTGCGATTGTGTAAGGGTGACGAGGTATGACGAGTTCGGCTACCGAACCAACTTCAACCGTCGCACCCGCGTGCATCACGACTACGCGGTCGCAGACATCATCAATGAGTGCGAGATCGTGAGAGATGAGAATGATAGAAGTGCCAAATTCACCTCGAATCTCCTTGAGGAGTTCCATGATCTGTGACTGAACGGTTACGTCGAGACCAGTGGTCGGCTCATCTGCGATTAATAGTTTTGGCTCGCTGGCGAGTGCGCAAGCGATCATGACACGTTGCCTCATTCCCCCAGAGAGTTGATTGGGGTACTGCTTAAGCACGGTGTTAATTCGACGGATCTTCACTAGATCAAGCAGACGCTTGGACTGTTCGGCGATCGATCCTTTGCCTTCACTTTTTTGGAGTGCTTCGGCCAATTGTGCTTGAATCGTCAAGACAGGGTTGGGGCCCGCCAGGGCGCTTTGAGGAACGTATCCAATTGCCTTACCACGCAATTTCTTCCATTGTGATTCGCTCGCGTGAGCGAGATCTCGACCTTCAAATAGCACCTGTCCGCCAATTACTTTCGCCCCGCGACGCTCGAGAGTTCCGATCACACTTCGACAAACCATTGTCTTGCCCGAACCTGATTCGCCTACGATCCCAAGCATCTCGCCATAACCGATATCGAAATTTGCATTATCAACAATGACGAGAGTCTCGCGACGAGGGTGAGGAATGCCGATCTGTAGGTCGACTATTTCTAGAAGTTTCTTCTCACTCATTTTGTATTTGTCTCCCGTAATCTGCGTTGCATTCCTTCAGCGACAAATGCTACGGCGATACCCGCCCAGCACAGGGCGAGTCCCGGAAAAATTGTTGGCCACCACGCGACGGAAAGGATTTGTGTTCCATCTTTAATCATGGCTCCCCATTCCGCTTGCGGAGGAGGGGTCCCCATTCCTAGGAATGAGAGGGCGGCCACAGCAATAATCACGATAATGAAATCGCTGAGCGCATATGCACGCGTCTCAGAAGAGACATTTGGAATAATGTGCTTGAAAAGAATTCGAACCTTTGAAAAACCAAGAATTCGTGCAGCTTCGACGTATCCCTGCTGATTGACGACGACGGCTCTCGTTCGAGCGATACGCGCGTATCGAGCCCAGTTTACGAGTGAAAGCGCGAGGATGATGCTCGGGACACCGGGTCCAATAAATGCAATCAACGCGATCACGAATATGAGGAATGGGAAAGCATTGATTCCGTCAATGATTGATCCTGCAAGGGAGTTTATTCTCTTATTCCTTGAAATTCCTAAAAGAGTTCCAAGGATTGTCCCGATTATAAGTGGGATGGAGACTCCAATAATGGCAGTGCCTAAATCGATGAAGACAGCGTCGAAAACTCGCGTGAAGACATCTCTGCCCAGCAGATCTGTTCCAAAATAGTTGGTATGACTGGGCGGCGAGAGGGGAATGCCACCCGGTTCGTTTGGATCGTACTTGCTCAACCACGGGATGAGTCCTCCTGCAGCGATCATGATAATAATCATCGAGAAACCGAAATAAAGGCCAAAAGATCCTTCCCGCATTCTCTTTATGCGTTTGACCTGCTTCTCTAGTGATGTCGTTGTCATGAAAGTGTCACCCGTCGATCTAGTAGATATCCAAGAAGGTCGCCAATGAAGCTAAAGAAGACGACTATCAGTCCAAAGATCATCACAATGCCTTGGACAATCGGATAATCGCGAGTATCTACGGCAGTAATCAATTCTCGGCCAATACCTGGCAGCGAGAAGATGGTCTCCATGATTACGGTTCCGCCAATCATGACGCCAATCATGTAACTCAGCAGCACAACTGTCGGTGCGAGAGAAGGGCGAAGGAGATAGGACCAGTAGAAACGAATTCTTCCTACGCCGCGGATAACGCCGGTTTCGACAAATTCTTCGTCAAGTGTGTCCATCAAAGAACTATGGAGAACGCGAGAAAGAACAGGGACGAGCGAACCGCAATTCACGAGAGCTGGCAGCCAGAGATAATGAAGGTTTGCAGGGAAACTTCCTTCATAGCCTGCGGCTGGAGCCCAATTTAACCGAATGCCAAAGACTAAGAGACCGACGACTGCAAGAAAGAAGCCTGGAAGCGCGAGGGAGACTGAAGTGAATGCACGAAAGAGGTACGTTGTAAATTGATTCTTGCTCTGTGCGACAAAGAGAGCGATCGGGATGGCTAAGAGTGCGCCGAGGCCAATTGAGAGAGCAATGATCATGAGCGTCACTGGAAGGTGAGTGCCGATGACCTCACTTACCGAACGACCTGAGAAATATGAAAAGCCAAGATCCCCTCGGAAAACGCCGATCAGATAGTGATAGAACTGAAAAAGGATATTTTGGTCTAAGCCCAACTTGTGACGCATCACTTCGACTTGCTTTTCAGTGGATTCGATTCCGAGAGCTATTCGAACTGGGTCGCCAGGACTAAGCCGAATCATCAAGAAGGCAATGACCATTACCCAGAAGCCCACGCTGAGCGAACGAAGGGCTCGCCCTAGGAACATTCTCCGTAATGCTGCCCGATTTCGATTTGCAGTCTCTGTCTCTTTTTCGACTGTCGAGGGAGATTCTGTGTTCGCCTCTGTCATTCACTTCCTCCTTGATGCATTTTAGTAATTGCAGTGAAAAAGGTGGGGAACCATGCCCCACCTTTTTCACTCGTATTACGTGTACTTGCTTAACGTAGTGGTGGGGTCTGCTTTACATAGTAATTGTCGTTGCCTGCAACGTTCTGGAAAATATTGGCAGGTAAACGAGTTGCACCGTAAACGGCACGCTGTCCAAGAGGAATATGTGCTGATTCGTTCCAGATGGCCAATTCTACTTGGGCAAGAAGTGCCTTCTTCTGGGAAACAGGAGACGTATCAATCTTGTTGAGGAGTGCATCGTTTGAACCTGCACCAGTCCAGACTGTGAGCGCACCTGTTGATCCATAGTAAGTACGGAGCAACTGTGTTGGGATTGCGCCTGTGCCGCCGATGAACTGAACATCGTAAGCACCAGAGGTCAAAGCTGCTACACCAACAGCGTCTGCCTGAGGAACAACGGTGGCATTAACGCCGATCTTCTTCCAGTCAGCGGCAATAAGGCTTGCAGCGTCTGGCCATCCAGCACGGGTCATGACCATGATATTGATATCAAAGCCCTTTGAATATCCGGCTTCGGCGAGAAGTTCTTTTGCCTTATCGAGGTCCTGTGCGATTCCACCAGGGCGCATGCATGTTGCAAGACGGCTCGATTGCCAAACCACAGTACAACTTGGTTTGACGTCACCGAAGAAGGCGACATCACCCATGCGCTTTCGGTCAATAGCGTAGGACAGTGCTTGACGTACCTTTGCATCACGCCATGGCTTGCCTGCAGTCATAGTGCGCAAATTGAAGTCAAGAGAGAATGTGCCTTGAAGCTGCACAGGTATTCCGCGGAAAGTTTTCTTGTCGGAGAGCTGTGCTCGAGCTACAGCAGCAGGAAGGTCGAACGCGTAATCAATGGTTCCCTGACGAAGTGCGACAACGCGAGTTGTGGCATCTGGGATGGCCAAGAACTTGATTTCGTCAACGGCTGGCTTTGCCCAGTAATTTGGGTTCACCTTTAAAGTGATTTCATCAGAACCTGGCGTCCATGACTTAATCTCATAAGGACCAGCGCTGAGTGGGTTGTCCCAGTACTTCGCATTTCCTTCGGCTTTGCTCCGTGGATTCATGAAGAAGTAAAGGCTTGCAAGCGAGTATGGAAGATCATCAAAACGTGTATTGAGTGTGATGACGATTGTTGAAGTGTCTGTTGCCGTGATGTTTTTCACTGCACTGAGCACAGGTGGCACACCGCCACTCTTGAAGAGTTCCCACATGTAAACAGCATCATCTGCCTGTACTGGAGTAACACCGTCTGAGTACTTGAGACCAGTCTTTAACTTGATTGTCCAGACCAGTCCGTTTGTTGAGACCTTTCTTGAAGCAACTAAGTCAAATACGGGACGCCCACTTGAGTTGATGCGCCATAGAGCACCCTGAATCAGGTACTTTGTGATGTAGTTCTGATTCTGTGTTCGCGCACTTGATAGAGGATCGAAAGAAACGACCTTTCCGACGAGGGCGACAGTGATGGAATCACAGTGCGAAATTGAAGATGGCGTATTGAGTTTGCATTTCGCCCCAGTTGCAGCATTGGCCGCAGGAACTCCAACGAGAAGAGTTCCGGCAAGCGATACCACCGCGAGCTGGGTAACCACCATTCGTAAATTACGAATTTTCATTCATTACTTCCTTTGTTAGTGATCTCGTGTCTGTCCTGGGGCGTAGGAGCTCAGGATCAGGACCTCCATGAGCTTGAGAGATAGTAATCACAAAAATTCTGGCTGGCAACGTTTTTTTATGTAACAATCGCGTCACAATCTATCGACCGAGCGGTGAGGGTTCGCGCCTGACTCTTATCCGAACAAGCGTGAGGAGCGGAGTTGTGATGGTTAAAAAACGAAATGTTCGCTCTACCCGAACGCGTGAGCGTGGAAGAGCGAACTAATCATTACATCGAATCAAAGTAAGAATATATTTCAAGTTCTCGCACGGGGCTACTTTGGGGGTGGATGAGAAGAAAATGATTCTCTCCTCGTTGCAACATCCCAATTATCGGATTTTTTTCATTGGGTCATCAATTTCCAGTATTGGAACGTGGGTGCACCGCATCGCACAGGATTGGTTGGTCCTCGAACTCACAAATAGCGGGCAAGCACTTGGCATAGTTGTCAGCGCACAATTCCTACCCGGATTCTTTTTTAGCCTCTCGGGCGGGTCTCTCGCTGATCGATTTGATCGCAGGAAAGCTCTGATTCTCTGCAACTTCTTTGGAAGCCTTATTTCTCTTCTGCTCGGTCTTTTGGTGATAACCGGCAAGGTGAACGTAATAGTAGTAACCGTCGCCGCTTTTTTACTAGGCACAACAAACGCAATTGATGGTCCAATCCGGCAAAGTTATTACGTAATTCTTGTAGGAGAGAAGGATTTACCAAATGCATTGAGCTTGAATTCCGCAAATCTCAATATTGGCCGTCTCATTGGACCCGTGTTGTCAGGTGTGCTCATCGAACGCTTCGGCACCGGACCTTCTTTCATTATTAATTCTGTCACCTTTATTGCCGTGCTGTGCTCGCTGGTCCTCATAAAACCAGAATTGTATGAAACAGAGCAGCACGCCAGAGAGGACGACCAAGGCGCGAGGCTGCGATCAGGCGTGAACCATGTGCTTACAAAGCCAGAGTTATATATGTCGATTTTGGCAGTTTCATTCCTTGCCATGTGGGGACAAGATATGCAGATTACTTCGGCGATGATGGCTAAAGGTACTTTCGCGCGTGGCGCTGCGTCTTTTGGGGTTCTCGGTTCTTCACTTGCTCTCGGAGCGATCGTTGGAGCCTTGGTTTTCGCTAGAAATAGGGCCCTTCCGACGGTCAGAAATGTTGGTATATCAGCATTGAAAATGTCTGCAGCGTGGTTCATTGCCAGTGTGGCTCCAAATTTCGTTCTATACGCGGTTGCTCTCTTTTTTTGTGGGTATTTCGCCATGGGAGTAAATATTTCCGGAAACGGAAGTTTGCGCACATATTCATCACCTCGCTTTTATGGTCGAGCATGGGGAATATACATTTTTGTTTGGCAGACCCTAATCGCACTTGGCGCACCAATTTTGGGTTGGATCAACCAGAACTTCTCTCCACGGATCGCTATCGGGTTTGGTGCAGTGATGGCGGCAGTGATGGCAATTTACGTTCTAGAAAGATTTGGAAGTAACGAAACGAAAGCAGCACGAGTTACATAGTGAGACATTATCTCGTTCTTATTGACACAGAGGTTTCCCAGTGCTTAAGTACGAGAAATCACGGGAACATCCATAGCGGACAATCGTGAAAGGTTTCAGAAAAATGACATCCACTGATTCACCCAATGCAAGTTTGACCCCACGCACAGTTATTTGGCGCGAAGACATGAGCGCACTTCGCATGGGAATTGCACAGGCGGATATCACTCCTCCAATTGGAATTGAATCTGGCGTGTGGGGCGCAAGCAAGCATTCCCGGTCAGAGTCCGTTCACCATGGATTATTCCTCACTGCTGTAGCCCGTGAAGACGAACACGATCAAAAGAAGTTCATCGTCGGTATTGATCTTTGCGTACTTGGATGTCTTGAATGTGGAGAGAACCTTCTTGCGAGAATTGCTTCGGAATTGGCGATTGATCAGAGTGATCTGCTCTTTTCCTCGAGCCACTCTCACTCAACACCGCTTCCATGCATTCACCGTGCGCGCAAAGATGGCAGCGAACTTGTGCCGGGCTTTATCGAGCAAATTGTCGCCGGAACTGTTAAGGCATGTAAGGAAGCTGCTGCGAATATCCAAGATGTTGATATTACGTGGGCTTATGGGAAGTGCGACTTGGCTGTGAATAGGGATCTTCCTTGTGGATCGCAAGAAGTAGTCGCTTTCAATCCTGATATTCCAGCCGATGACACCCTAGCGGTAGGTCGTATTGCTGACCGTAACGGAAAGACCATCGGAACAATTGTGAATTACGCCTGTCATCCAACGACTCTGGCGTGGGAAAATCGCGCCATTTCTCCGGACTATGTTGGAGAAGCGCGCAAGATCGTCCAACTTGCAACCGGAGCACCCATGCTCTTTCTGCAAGGTGCGTCCGGTGACTTATCCCCGCGCGATGGGTTCAGCGGTGACACACATCTGGCTGATAAGAATGGAACTAATCTGGGTCATTCGGTTTTAGCAACGCTGGCATCGATGCAGTCACCGGCTAGAGAATTGAGATGGCAAGGAATTGTCGAATCCGGAGCCCTACTAGGGGTTTGGCGTGAATTTCCGACTCGTGGACCTTCAACTCTGAAAGAGACTCGCCTTGACGTTGCGGTGCGAGTGAAGGAAATGAAGAGCATTGACGAACTTCGTGAGGAGTGGGCTGGAATCGATTCAGACGCTTTAGAAGAGCGCATCCAACGTGCCACCCGGCTTCGCCTCGGTTATGAATCAGGACAATTGGTCACCCATCCTGTTTGGGTCTGGCAATGGGGCGAAGCAATTTTTGTCGCTCAGCCTGGCGAGGCTTATTCATATCTTCAGATCGAACTTCGCAAACGTAACCCCGATCGAATTATCTTCGTGATGAATTTGACTAACTATCCAGGCCTTTTCTATCTGCCGATCAGATCAGCCTACGTCGCACCTGCCTATCAAGCATGGCAGACGCTATTAGCTCCGGGATGCATAGAGGAAGTTGTTGGTCACGTTGATAGATACATCAAGGAATCCATCGGGAAGAAAAAAGGGGAGAAGAAATAGACATGAGTAGCAAAGCCGACCTGCGCCCTGAAAATATCCTGTGGGAACCACCAACGACGCGGATGCGTGCCGGAGTGGCTCAACGGGAGATAAACCCACCAATTGGAATACGCACGGCGAGTTGGGGTGCGGCTAAGCGTCACGTTGCCACTGGCATTCACAACGCAATTACTACGACGGCTATGGCGGTGATCCCTGAAGCAGGACCGGTGAATTACTTGGTCACGGTCGACTGGGGTTGGTGGCAGGGCAAAGCCGATGATTTGGCAGTTCGAGGAGAAGTAATCAAGGCACTCAGCATCGAAGAGAATCAACTGATGCTCCATCTCACTCATACTCATGCTGGACCAACTACGGCTTCAGATGTCGCTCATGAAGAAGGTGGCGAATTTGTCGCTGCCTATCATGCAAAGGCAATCTCACAGATTGTCGCAGCATGTGAAGAAGCCCGCGATCACGCCGTCGTAGCGAATATCACCTGGGCGTATGGAAAGTGTGATTTGGCAGTAAATCGCGACCTTCCGTGTGGAGTCGAAGATGTTCTGGCGTACAACCCTGATGTTCCAGCCGACGACACTCTGACCGTTGGTCGAGTGTGCGACGAATCCGGGAAAGTTCTAGGTGTTGTTGTGAATTACGCGTGCCATCCGACGACTCTTGCATGGGCAAACAGCAAAGTTTCACCAGACTTTGTGGGAGAAGCACGTCTTCTCATTCAAGATCGAGTGAAAGCGCCGATGCTTTTCCTGCAAGGAGCTTCTGGCGATCTCTCTCCACGTGATGGCTTTAGCGGGGACACCGATTTAGCGGACAAGAATGGTCGCATATTGGGCTTCGCGACTCTCGCCGTGCTTGAGAAAATGCTCCCATCTGCAACGCGAATTCGTTTTACCAACACCGTCGAATCGGGTGCCCTATTAGGTGAATGGACTCAAGAGCCTTTCAATCCTCAGAGTACAAGCAAAACTGTCCGCATAGATGTTGACGTGCCTCTTCAGAAATTGCCATCAATTGAAGAGCTGGAAGAGCGCTGGAAGGATATCGACGCTGGTGCAAGAGAGACGAGAATTCGGCGCGCAATGAAGTTACGTGCGGGATACATTGTTGATGGCGCCGCAACACACCCAGTGTGGATCTGGATGTGGGGAGACGCCGTCATTGTGGGTCAACCGGGAGAGGCTTACTCTCAATTCCAAACTGAACTACGTCGCCGAAATCCTGATCGGGTTATCTCGGTTCTCAATTGCACAAACGGGCCGGGATATATGTACATCCCAACACCAGAGGCCTTTGAGCGCGTGCGTTATCAAGCGTGGCAAACGCTACTTGCCACAGGAGCCCTCGAATTAATTATCGACGCAACCGACAAGGCGATCAAGTCACTCCCCAAAAATTAGAGGATGAGATGTCTATAGCCATGTCTTCAGTTGAATTGATCAAACTGGCTGAAATCGATCGAGTAGTTCCCTCGTTGAGTCGAGTCTTGTGTGGTGTCGCACAGCGAGACATCACGCCCCCAGTTGGGATCCAATCCAATCCATGGGGTAAAAGTGAAAGTGCTCGATCAACAGGAGTTCATCATCCTTTGATGGCCAATGTCATGGTGCTTAAAGGGCTCCATAATGATGGAGGAGAACTCTTCTTAGTTACTCTAGATATTGGCTGGATCGGTTGCTATGAATGCGATGTCATTAACTTTAGAACTCGAGTGGTAAATGAACTGGGGATCGAAATAGATGATCTTCTCGTTAATCTGAGTCAGACGCATAAGGGTCCACCATTTTGCATTCACGAGGCGACGCGCGAGGGAGCCGAGTTGGTCCCGGCGTTTATTGAGAACGTTATTACTTCTGTTATCGCCATTTGCCAAGAGGCGCGGACCAAAGTTGAAGAGGTAGATATTACATGGGCGTACGGGAAATGCGATCTCGCTAACGTGCGAGATCTACCATTAGGGGAGACCGACTTCGTCGGTTACAACCCAAACCTTGTTGCCGATGACACATTAACTGTTGCTTGTGTAACGACAATCGCAGGGAAATCAGTGGCAACACTGGCAAACTATGGATGCCACCCCACGACGCTTGGATGGGAATGTGATCTCATTTCGCCAGATTTTGTCGGGCAAGCACGGAAGGTAGTCGAGGCAAAGACTGGAGCCCCATTCTTCTATCTCCAAGGCGCTTGCGGAAACTTAGGTCCGCGAGAGCAGTACGTGGGCGATTCCGCCGTCGCCGATCGCAATGGAGAAATTCTTGGCTATGCAACTCTAGCGACTCTCGCCAAAATGTTTCCGCCGGCATCGGAATATCGTCTCACGGAACTAGTACGTTCAGGCGCTGATTTAGCAAAGTGGACGTTTGTAGCCGCAAAACCATCGACGATTGTAAAGAGGGAACGAGTTAATGTGCGGATGAAGCACAAGAAACTTTTAACTGAAGAGCAAATGCGGGTGAATTGGCATGACGTGAATCCGCGAATCGTCAATATGAGAGTTCAAAAGCAATTGGGAATTCGTCTCAATTACGTGGATGACGATCATGTCAATCATCCTGTATGGCTCTGGCAAATTGGCGATGCAGTAATGGTCGCGCATTGCGGAGAAGCATATTTTGAGATGCAGCAAGAATTGCGTCGTCGCCACCCAGAACGTGTCATTATGTTCATGGATATGACCAATGGTCCCGGATATGTCTATATCCCGACTCGTAGCGCTTATGCCCGAAACGCCTACCAATCCTGGCAGACGATTTTGGCTCCAGGGTCTTTCGAAGAAATGGTTGAGTTCCTGGATAAATCCATTTCGACTTTTTTGAAAACTAACGAGAGTTAACCTCTCACTCTGGTAACTCGTCGATGGATCCGTATGCCTTTCCGATGACTGCTACTAAATCACCAATAACAACGCGTGGGAAACCTCGCATCACTCCGACTACACCGGATTGCGGTGCGAGGACCTCGATGGCAGGAGCAGATGGGTGATCCATATTGTGAATGAGTCCAACCGGTGAGCCTTCTTCAACGGCTTCGCCGAGGGGAATGAGATTCTCATAGACCCCGGAATCCATTGCGTGGACATATGATCGTGAACCACGCATATCCAGAAACACGGGAGCAGAGAGTCCAAGTTCTTCACGAGTTTTTGAAGGGGCTAATAGAACTCCGGAGTGTGCCAGGGCATTTCTGAGTCCGTCCTTGGCAATCTTCGTTGTTTCGAATGTTGCAACACCGGCGCCACCAAGTTCGGTTGTATAAATATTCTTTCCTTGCCGTTCGGCATCGCCTGGAAGTAGTGAAGCCGGATTTGTCCCTGGCTGCTCAGGGAAAATCAAGTGATGACTGGTGTTCCACGCGATCATGCTTGAAATCATTTTTGCGCGCTGCGCCTTGTTGCTGGACCAGACCATGTGTGAGCATGGAATGAAATACATTCCTCGCCCACCGCTATGCATGTCCATGACGGAGTCTGACATCGGAAAGAGTTCGGTTGAAATGAAGTGAGCGAGTTTGTCACTTACTGCGCCATTTTCATCTCCTGGAAATGAGCGATTGAAATTCACACCTGAAGGCCAATGGCGAGTTCCGGCCTTTGATGCAGCCTGCGATAGACAGGGGATGATGATCACTCGGCCCCGAATCTGTTCTGGCATTAATTCACGAGCGAGTTCGGCAGCGGCAAACTGCCCTTCATACTCATCGCCGTGATTTCCCGCGAGTACGAGAACCGTTGGACCTTCCCCATTCTTAATTTTGATGATCGGAACATGGAAATTCGCCCAACCGCTCGCGTTGGTCGAGTCCCCAATGACGAGATACCCCTTATTTTTGCCATCCGCGTTGAGATCAAAGGATGGGGCGACAGTTCCGCTCATTTTTAGCCCGCCACCCTTTCCATTTCCTCCAGCGAGGAGAATTTTGGTGTCACGACGCAGACGACATCTCCGGTTGTCACCGGTGGGAAACCGCGGATGAGATTTATAACACCAGATATGTTGGCATACAACTCCACAGGATCGACATCCGGGTGATCAAAATCGTGAATCTTCCCGACAATCTCTCCCGCTTGGATATCTGATCTCAAAGGGACACAGTTTTCATAGATTCCAGCCTTGCTTGCAAGCACAAATCCCTTTGGGCTGCGCCCGTCAAGGATTAATGCAGGAGCAAGTCCCAAATCCTCGCGAGTGACAGGCTTGCCTTCGAGTACTCCGAAAGTACGTAGGAAATTTGTAAGCCCTGTCTTGATGTTTTTCACTGTGGCGGGAGTTGTGTAACCACTGCCTCCAAACTCGCCTGTCGAGACTGATATGCCCTGTCGTACCGCCTCACCCGGCAGCAGCGAATAAGGGTTTGTCCCAGGTTGCTCGGCGCCGATCATATGAACCTCGGTATTCCAAGCGAGCATATTTTTGATCATTTCTTTGCGAAGTTCGAGATTGCTTACCCAGACCATGTTTGAGCTTGGGATGAAGTACATGCTTCGACCGCCACTGTGCATATCAAGAACGCCATCGCATATCGGGAAAAGTTCGGTGCTGATGTAGTGGGCCAATTTCTCATTGAGTGCGCCATCTTCTTTCCCAGGGAAAGACCGGTTGAAGTTGTCTCCGTTTGGCCAAAGTCTATTTCCGGCACGCGATGCCTCTTGGGAGAGACAAGGAATGATGATGATTCGCCCGCGAACCTGACTCACGTTAAGCGCGCGCGAAAGAGAAGATGCCGTAATTTGACCCTCGTACTCATCGCCGTGATTGCCACCAAGTACAAGCATCGTCGGTCCCACTCCATTTGCGATCTTAATAATGGGAACTTGGTGAGTTGCCCAACCACTGCTATTGGTCGAGTTGCCGATGAGGAGATAGCCAGCATCTTTTCCTGGCGAATCTAGATCAAATGAACAAGAGACGGTGCCACTCATGCAGGCAGTTTAGATGTGAGTCCTTCAAAACGGAAGGATAACTTTTCTTAATATTTTGGCGCGCGGGAACAACTATTTGTTCCAGCATCGGATTCCAGTACAAGATACTCAAGCAGATGTTGTTTCGTTTCATAGATCAATCAATTCCAGGAAGTAAGATTCCCTCCGTAAGAATTTCATTTTTCTAATTACGCGCCATAGATTTACACAATCGGAAATGTGAATCATTTTGAAGATGAAAGGGTTCAGGTCACTACATATGTTGTCACCAGAAGTTATCCCATTTGAAGGCCAGGCATTGATTGGAATTTCACGACGCGATATCACTCCACCAGTGGGAATATATGGGCGCATGTGGGGGGCATCAAATCACGACAAATCTGAGGGCACCCATAAGCCGCTTTATGTCACCGTGATGTCGATCCAAGCCGATCCTGCTGATTCACCTGCAATTCTCATGACCGTGGACGCAGCGTCACTTGGAGATCTTGACGGTAGGGAAGCGCTCTGGTTGCGCAAAGAAATAATACGTGCTTTAGAGATTGAAGATTCTCATCTGATGCTGGCGTGTTCGCACACACACGCCTCGCCGTGGTTCGCACGCAGCCGATCGCACTTGCCGGGAGGCGATCTCATTGAGAGTTATTTGCAGGAGATGGCCCACACAATGGTTGAGGTGTGCAAGGAAGCCTTAGCAAAACGTGATAGCGCGATCATAACTTTTACTGACGGGAACTGCACCCTTGCTAGCAACCGAGATTTTCCGGATCCTCATGACCCATCACGCTTTCTCACCGGATTTAATCCGGATGTAACAGCCGAAGAAAGAGTATTGGTGGGACGCGTGACTCGCATTCTCGACGGAAAAGTCATTGGAACTATTGTCAATTACGCATGTCATCCAACATCTCTGGGGTGGGATAACAAACTGGTTTCTCCTGATTACGTTGGAGCCATGCGAGAGGTCGTGGAGGCTGAATATGACGGCGCCCCCTGTCTGTTTTTGCAGGGAGCCTCTGGTGATTTGGCGCCAGCTTTTCAGTACGTCGCCGATACCAATGTCGCCGATAGTCATGGCGCTCAATTAGGCTTCGCGGCACTCAGTGCGCTCTTTAGCATGAACTCAGCAGGAAATAAGTTCGCTTTCGACCGTGCAGTTGAATCTGGGGCTCCGCTGGCGTACTGGGAGCCGAAGCCGTACACCGTGTCAGAGGACATCGTGATAACTGCTGATCCGGTGGGGCTTCCCACTAAGAAGTGGCCTAGCGTTGAGGAATTGGATACCGAGTTGAGCAAGACTACTGATTCTTTTGCTCGCGAAAGAATTTTTAGGAAGAAGTCCATCGCAAAATTAGTAAAGGACGGTGGTGAAATTGAACTAAGAATTTATGGATGGCGGGTTGGCAAAATTCTCTTTGTCGGCGTCCAGTGCGAGGTCTATTCCATCTGGCAGCAGAAGATTCGGGAAATGTTCCCTGACTATGCGGTCGTCGCAATCACATGCGTTGATTACGAAGCGATTGGTTACGTGGTGCCGGATCCGTTGCACGATCTCAATCTTTACACCGCTTGGCAACCTCCCTTCGGCAAAGGTGTCATGGACGCACTTTTTGACGCGAGCGTAAGTCAACTACGAAAGACGCTCTCTTGATTGGTAAATGCGGGGCAAGCAGTAAAAAAGGTGGGTATGTTCACCTCGTTTAAGTTCTTCAATTACCGTTTGGTTTTCACTTACAGCACACTTATGAGTATTGCTGGTTGGGCAAACCAAGTAACTATGGATTGGTTGGTTCTTGACCTCACGGGCAGTGCGGCGGCGCTGGGTGGAATGCTGGCATTTCAACTTGGACCGTTTATATTGGTTTCAGTTATTGGCGGCTCAATTGCCGATAGATTCAATAAGCGAAATTTTTTGATGCTGGTTACGGCGCTCGATGCAATCTTTTCATTTGCGCTCTTCGTGCTTTATCACAAAGGCGCACTTACATATTCCTTCCTCTGTTTCACTGCTCTGATACTCGCCACGGTCAACGCCATGGAAGGTCCAGTACGAACTGCAATCTCTCTGGAAGTCGTGAGGGCTGAGAATCTTTCAAATGTGATGAGCCTAAATTCTGTCACTTACAATATAGGTCGGTTGCTTGGGACTTTAATGGCCGGACTTCTTATTACCCATTTCGATAATGGCGCTCCTTGGTTTGCGCTTGGATTAGTTTACTTTCTACTTTTTTGTATTCTTCCATTCCTGCGCATTCATGAAATCGAGATGGAGAATTTTGGAGCATCCAAACCAGGTAAATTGATCGATGCCATCAGGTATCTCCGTACGACTCCGTTGCTCGTGCTCTCGATGGCTATGGCGGCCATTTTTGTAGGACTTGGTATGCAATTCGCCCTCACTTCGTCCTTGATGGTCAAAAACATATTTAAACTCAATGCTTCTTACCTGGGCTATATAGGTGTTGCCGTCTCTCTCGGCTGCATCGTCGGTGCCGCCATTGCTGCTAGGTGGTCGGTACCGGGCCACTCTCCTCGACTGTCAACCATGCTCAACAGTGGAGTGGCCGTCTCGATCTTCTGGATGGTCTCTGCTTTTATGCCTTCGTTCTGGTTGTACGCGTTTTTTGCTGGCATAGCAAGCATTTTTCACCTCACGTTCATGGTGACGTCAAATTCATTAGTTACCTCAAGTTCGCCCGAGGATTTTCGCGGTCGAATTTATGGGATCTATCTCTTTATTTTCTACATTGGGGCTGCTACCGGTGGTCCACTCGTTGGTTGGTTTGCGCAAGCTTCGAGTGTTCGTACAGCCATCTTTTGTGGGGGAGCGCTCACCTTTGTGATAAGTGCATTAATCTACTTACGTACGCGTAAGTTTGAAAGGCAGGCGGCTGCGGATTAAATACACCCCGTAATTGCCGAAGACTGTTCGGAAGGGCTACCATCACGAAGTTTCTAAATCGAAAGATTGAAGTGCAGGGGGCGCAGCATTGAGCAATTCCTCGGATCGCGTAGCAGGCGTGGCGCGTGCGCTCAACCTCATTGAAGTAATCACACTTGGACCCGCGGAAGGTTATTCGCTTACCGAATTATCAAAAACGATCGGAATATCAAAAAGTTCAACATTGGCACTTCTTCGAACCCTTGTTGATGCAGGCTATGCCCGTATGCGCGATCCAGGACCACGTTATTTGCCTGGAATGGCGCTAGTTCGGTTGGGAGATCAATCTCGCGCAACGCAACCGATAGATGAAATTGCACAGGGTTTTATCCATCAATTGGCACTAGAGACAGGAATGACGATCCGTGTCGCGATAAACGATGGAGGGCGTCCCGTCTTCGTCTCCCGCGTGGATGCGCCAGGTTCAATTAGATTTCACACCATGCTTGGCGTACGCGAAGTTCCACACGTCTCCTCCGCCGGTAAGGCGATATTGGCGCAACTCAGTGATGATGAGATCAGCGCGGTGATTGAGGAAACAGGATTGGGTGCTCGCACGCGGCACTCGCATACGACAATGGCATCCTTGATGCGAGATATAAATCAGATTCGCGAACGCAAATATGCCATTGATGATGAAGAGGATGTTGAAGGGGTTTTCTGCATTGGGGCGGCGTTCTTCGATCACGCCGGCAACTGCGTGGGGGCTATAAGTGCTACAGGAATCAAGACCCCCGCGCGTCAGAAGCGCGTAGCCTTCTATGGAGGATTGGTAGTCAAGCAGGCAGAAGCGCTTACTAGAGAACTTCGTGGCAACCCGCTACTTCGTCGATAGTATTTCGGAAATCTTCCTACCAGCGTTCGGCAGAGCCTAACTTTCCTATTGACAACGTTTTTCCTATGGCTTTCACTGAGCCACCACCCCGAGGTGATACTCGCTTTGAGTTTCAACTCGCCACTTTGCATAGTTCTGGAGGGATATAGATGCTTCAGTCACAAACCAGTGTGAAGAAGAAGTTGCTTACTGCTGCTATGGCAGCAGGCATGATTCTTTCTGTCACTTCTACTGTCGGACCTGCTGCGGCAGCGAAGACGACTCTTGTCGTGGGCTCCACGCAAGGACTTCCTCAGCTCAACCCGATTATCCGTACCTTCGCATTCGAAGAGTCACTCTTCCCGCTCCTGTGGTCAGGTCTATCTCAATGGAAGCCAAATGGCACCGTTGGTCCAGACCTTGCATCTTCATGGAAGGCAAATACCAAGGCAACCCAATGGACATTTACCATCCGCAAGGGGGTTAAGTTCTCGGACGGAAGCGCCCTTGACGCTAAGGCCGTAAAGGCCGTATTTGATTACGCAAAGAAACCAACAACAGTCACCCAAGAAGCAAACAAGATCAAGATGATCACGAAGGTAACTGCTAAAGGGCAGAATGTTATTTTTGATCTCAGTTCTCCGAACGCTCTGTTCCCAGAAGCAATTGCATGGATCAAAATGATCAAGGTTAGCCAGGTTGCTAAATTCAATGTTAATCCGGCTACCTCTGGTCCATACAAGGTCAAGTCATTTAGCCCTAACGTTTCACTTGTTATCGTTCGTAACCCCAACTACTACGGTAATGCTGCGAAAATGGCTTCGGTCAAGTTTGTAAAGGCATCTGACCCAACCGCAGCGGTCACTTCACTTCGCTCTGGCGACATCGATGTGTTGTATCAACTTCCACTAGCAGACGCAGCCCCACTCCAGAAGGACAAGAACCTTCAATTGGTTAAGGCCAAGGTTTCAAGCGTTTCTGTCACATGGGAATATGACATGAAGTCAGCTCCATTTAACGACATCCGCGTACGTCAAGCTATTGCTTATGCAACTGATCGCGCAGCGATCTTGAAGTCTGCTTACTACGGCTTCGGTGCAGTTTCTAAATTCAACACGATTGTCCCAGACAAGAGTGCATGGAACTGTGGCACTGCAGGTGGCTTGATTTCCTACAATTACGATCTTGCCAAGGCGAAGCAACTCTTTGCTGATGCAGGTGTCTCATCATTCACGTGGTGGGGAGTTGCGGGAGCGCTACCGGAATTCGATGCAATGGGTCAAGTTCTTCAGGCATCACTCAAATCAATCGGTATCGACATGAAGATTGAGAACAATGAGGTAGGAACTTGGGCAGCCAAATTCTATCCAGCCGGAAAGACCTATCCCGGCCTGTTGCTTCCCAACTACCAGTCAGTTCCTGGCGAACCAGCATTCTCTATGAACTTCCTCTTAACAGGACGTGCAGAAGATAACTGGGAGAGCACGAAGTATGACGCTCTCTACACCAAGGCAATCGGAACGCTTGATGCGGGTAAGCGCAAGGCGGCATGGTGTGCTGCTTTGAAGCTTGAGAACGCCGAACTTCCACTCATCACCCCATTCGTTTTCGACGTACTGCACGCAGCACGCGCGAGCGTTAAGGGTGCCTGGGTTGAGTCCGGTGGACAGATTCACCTGGAAGGCGTTTCAATCAAGTAGCGAAATACCACTTCAGTCGATTTCAAAAAAATCTACTGGAATATTATAAAGAGAGGATGAAGGAGTTATATGGGCAAGTTTTTGATTCGACGTGCAACATCGAGCCTCATTGTTTTGGCGATGAGTGTGGTGATGGTCTTCATGTCGATTCGAATACTCCCTGGCGATCCCGTGCTCGCAAAGCTTGGTGCCGCCACACAAGTAACTCCTGCGGCCCTTAAGGCGCTGCGCGAGGAGGCGGGCCTCAACCGCCCACTCCTCGTGCAGCTGTTCTCTTGGATTAACCATGCATTGCATGGCGACTTAGGTGTCTCTTACTTCTCGCAATTTCCGGTGACTCGACTAGTTGCAGAAAGAATCCCAGTTACACTCGAACTTACCTTCTTCATAATCGTAATCGCGGTGGTTCTTTCTCTAATTTTGGCACCGCTTTCGACATTGAAGCCAGGCTCCATTATTGATCGTGTTATTGGATATTTTACGTCACTTGGCTTGTCGGTTCCCGGCTTTGTCATCGGAATTATTTTCATTTTAATCTTCTCACTTCAACTTCAATGGCTTCCGTCACGAGGGTATGTACCCATGTCAGAAGGTGTTGTAGAAAATTTAAAGTTGATGATTCTCCCCTCTATCACTGGGGGATTAACTGCGACGCCGTACTTGGTGCGCTACTTACGAGCATCCATGTTGGAGATAAAGCAGTCGCCGTTTGTGCGAACTGCAGAGGGTAAAGGGCTCTCAAACGCTCGCATTCTCTTCCGCCATATTCTTCCAAACTCTTTGGTTCCTACTCTGACCATGCTCGGCCTGATTGTTGGGTACACCCTTAGTGGAGTAGTAGTTATCGAATATATGTTTGGACTGCCTGGCATTGGATCGCTGGCCATTGAGAGTTCATTTAAGCGAGATTACGTGGTGATCCAAGGTGTGGCTTTGACAATTATTTCGTTCTTCATCTTGACCACTTTCCTCTTCGATGTTCTCTGCGGAATTGTGGATCCACGACTACGTTTGGCCAAGGAGCAGAAGAGTGAAGTTTAAGAACCGATTCTCCTTCTCCGGATTTCTTATTCTTCTCATTTTGGGGATTTGTCTGGCTGCACCCATTCTTTCTCCTTATGATCCAAATGCGATTGGTGTTGCCGATCCTTTTTCGGGCCCTACGGGGAAGCATTGGTTTGGTGCTGATGACCTAGGCCGCGACCTCCTTTCACGAATTCTCTACGGCGGACGTATCACAATCCTGATCGCCATGATGGCAACGTTCATTGCGCTGATAATCGGCACACTGTGGGGACTGACCGCAGGAGTTCGTCGTGGATGGGTGGACGAATTCTTAATGAGAACTGCCGATGCCACAATGGCAATACCGCAGATTCTCTTTGCTCTTGTGTGTATCTCAGCTGTTGGGGCGAGCGTCATTTCGCTCCCTATAGTTGTTGGTATTTTGCTTTCTCCAACTACGGCAAGAATGGCGAGAAGCGCAGTAGTTACCGAGCTTTCATCAGACTACGTTGTAGCTGCAATCGCGAGTGGGACGAAGCGATCTCGATTGATCGTCTCTGAAGTAATGCCAAATATTGCCCCGCAACTTCTCGTTCAACTAAGTATTAATGCCGCGGCAGCGGTTATGTTGGAAGCAACACTGAGTTTTATCGGTTTAGGTATTCAGCCGCCCAATGCTTCGTGGGGGACGCTCATGCTTCAGGGGTACGCCAAGATCTGGAACACCTATTGGTTCGTATTCTTTCCCGCAATGGCAGTCACAATTACAATTTTGGCCTTTAACGCGTATGGAGAACGGATCAGAGTGACGATGGATTCTAGGCGGTCCTCCATATGAAGAATGCACTGATCGTAAAGAATCTTTCGCTCTCGGTCCCTTCTTCCAAGGGCCGCGTCACGGTCGTAGACGATGTCTCATTTGATATTCCTGCCGGTACTAAAGTTGGTCTTGTAGGTGAGTCAGGCAGCGGAAAATCTCTGACGGCATATTCCTTGATGCGGTTGATAAAGGATCCAGTTCGCGTTGATAAGGGCGAAATCTATCTAGGAGATAAAGAAATTCTTGGAATGAGTATGAAGGAATTTCGCCATATGCGAGGCAATGACATCTCAATGATCTATCAGGACCCGATGTCGGCGCTCAATCCGATCATGCGTATTGGCGCTCAGATCATCGAGAGTATTCGACTTCACTCGGACGTGAATCGCGCACAGGCGCGTAAATTGGCGATCGAACACTTAGCCAGTGTGGGTATCCCAGAGCCAGATCGCAGGATTGATTCGTATCCATTTGAAATGTCAGGTGGAATGCTGCAACGTGTCGTTATTGCTATTGCTCTCAGCGGCGAGCCCAAAGTGCTCATTGCAGATGAAGCGACTACTGCCCTTGATGTAACCACACAAGATCGGGTTCTTACTCTGATTGATAAGTTGGCTGCCGAGCGTGGTTTGTCCGTGCTTCTGATTACTCATGATTTAGGGGTAGCCGCTCAATTTAGTGATGAAATCATGGTCATGTATGCAGGCAAATTAGTGGAGAGAGGGTCAGTAAATCAGATCTTCTCCAACCCCGTGCATCCTTACACAAAGGCACTTCTTGACTCTCGATGTGATTACACAATTGATGTGACCAAGCCAATTAATTCGATCGCTGGTCAACCGCCTCGACCGGATAACCGACCGGAAGGATGTGTATTTTCGCCCCGCTGCGAGCACATTCAACCTCAATGTCGAGAGGGAGTGCCACCTCTTATTTCAGTGCAGGACAGGCTTGCGGCTTGTTTCAGGGCCGACGAATTATTCCACGTTGGAATGGTGCATTAGATGAGCTCGCTTATGACTTCTGTCGCCACGGTTACCAATGTGAGTCGTACCTTTAAAGGAAAGACTGGTGTCGTTCACGCCCTTGATAATGTCTCCTTCGACTTGAATGAGGGTCACACACTCGCATTGGTGGGGGAATCGGGTAGTGGCAAGACGACCGCCGCGCGCATACTTCTAGGACTCGACACTCCAAACTCTGGTTCCATTGAAATCTTGGGCAAGACACTTGGCTCTCTTAAACATGAAGAATTACGACTCCTTCGTCGAGAGATTCAAGTTGTTCAGCAGGATCCTTTCAGCCAACTGAATCGCCGGCACTCGGTTGAACGAATTATTTCTGCCCCACTTATTGCCTTTGGAATTGGCGATAAAGAGTCTAGGAGGGGGCAGGTAATCGAACTTCTACAATCCGTTGGATTGGAGAAGGAGCACTTACGCCGTAGACCTCACGAGCTTTCCGGTGGCCAATGCCAACGTGTTGCCATTGCTCGAGCACTCGCACTGGATCCGAAAGTTGTGGTTCTAGATGAAGCTGTATCTGCGCTAGATGTATCTGTGCGCGCACAGGTACTGAATTTGCTTCGTCGAATTCAAGAAGAGCGTGGATTGACTTATTTGTTTATTACGCATGATCTTGGTGTCGCACACTATATGGCCGATGAGATTGCCGTCATGTTCCGCGGTCGCATTGTCGAACGCGGAAATCGAGATGATGTCTTTAGCAAATCTCGGCACCATTACACGGTCGGTCTACTTTCTTCTGTCCCATTGGCGACTCCTTCGGCGACCAAGCGAAGTCGCGAACAAGTGCAGTCATTGCCAAGTCCCGGTGTGAACGATGCTTGTCTGTACAGATCTCGCTGCTCGGTTGGTCTAGGGCGCGAAGATTGTAAGTCCGTACCATTGCAGATCACTCAAGGTTCAGAGACTCACTCATGGCTCTGCCATTCACCAGTAGAACATCGATAGGGAAGGGGAGTTGCATCATGGCTGATGTAGCAGTCGTCACCGGAGCGGCATCCGGAATAGGACGTGCAATAGCACATCGACTTGCCCAGGACTACACAGTAATTCTTGTTGATTTGAACGAGAAGACGCTTCCGAGAGTTGAACAGGAAATCGCTGAAGCAGGGCATACGACATATTCGGTTCTTGGCGATGTCGGTAAGCGCTCGACCCATGAAGCTGCAAGGAAGATGGCGGAGACCAAAGGTAATCTAATTGCTTGGGTGAACTGCGCGGGTTGGACCCGGGGCGCCCCAATGCACGCATTTCCAAATGATCCCGCGGTCTTGGACGAACTCATTAACGCAAACCAAGTGGGTTCGTTCTGGGGTTGCGCTGAAGCTGTTGCTTCATTTACGACTAGAAAAGTTGCTGGCGCGATAGTGAATATTTCTTCAGTACATGGGCGACGCGCATGGCCAGATCATGCCGTATACGAAATGACAAAAGGTGCGATTGATGCACTAACTCGGAACGTCGCTGTTGCCTATGGCCCATTTGGCATTCGGGCAAATGCGGTCGCTCCCGGTGCAATCATGACGCCGGCTTTAGAACAGAGTTTTGTTGATGCACCTGACCCAGTTGCTCGTCGTCAGTCACTTGAAGTGTTGACGCCTTTGAAGCGGATTGGTCAACCAAGTGAGATTGCCGAGGTGGTTGCATTCTTGCTCTCGTCCCGCGCATCTTATGTATCTGGGCAAAGTATCGCGGTTGAGGGTGGCTGGACTTCTGCGTTAGGCGTTCCTGCGATTGATAGCGAATTGGCGAAGCGCTATAACCTCGATCCTAAAACCGGCTTGCCGAATAGTTAACCGGCGATTGAAGAAAATTTCATGACATTTCAGGGGCCACGAGACCCATTCACCCGACGCGCTAGGGGGCATTATGGCCGTCTGGCTCTCTGGGAGGGTCACGAAATTGTGGAGATGTCATCTCCCGAGATTCATTTGAAAGTAAGTCTTACTCGAGGTGCTGAGATTCTTGAATTGCGTTCAAAGAAATTGGATTTAGACCTTCTTTGGCATGGTCATGAAGACATTGTTCGCTTCCGTCCGGCGGTGCAGTCAATTGACGCGTCCATCGGGAATTTTCTGGATCACTTCAGTGGTGGGTGGCAAGAGGTACTTCCCGTGGCGCAATATCCCGTTTCCTATAAAGGGGCTCCGATCGGCGCTCACGGGGAAGTAGCACTTCTTTCATGGGATTATCGCATTTTAATCGACACTCCAGAATCTATCTCGGTGGAATTCTCGGTCAATCTGCGACGTTTCCCTATGCGACTGATCCGCGTTATGACGCTTATCGGAGGCGAACTTCGTCTTGACGAATCAGCGGAAAATTTGAGCGGCGAATCACTTGAATTCCAATGGGGCCAACACCTTGTACTGGGTGGCCCCTTCATTGATCCAGGTATGGAAATTGTCGTGAATCCAGGGGAAAGAGTTGAAGTGCCGAATTACCCTGGACCCACATATCGATTTAAACCCGAGACAGAATCGAAATGGCCATCCGCGTTTAATAGTGCCGGGGAAGAAGTGGACGTAAGTATCTTTGGTGCAGACGACGGCACTGATGGTCACCTGATTCTCGGACCGATGAAGGACGCATCCGTGCTTTTTAGAAACCCTTTCCTTTCGACCGACATAAAAGTTGGTTGGGACGTAAAGACTTTCCCCTACTGCTGGGTGTGGATGGTACTTGGGGGGATAAAAGAGTGGCCGTTGTGGGGAAAAGAACGACTCATAACTATTGAACCATTTTCATCCCCCGTCATTTCTTTGACTGACGCAATCGCGAATGGCACAGCGCTTCAACTTGGTCCATATGAAAGCAGGCAAACTTGGGTTTCCTTCACACTACAAACAAGTCCATCGCAATGAGAGATAGGTAGACGAGATGAGCTCCTTCAAAGAGGTACACGGTGTACTTCCTGTTCTTCAAACCCCATTTAACGCGCAGGACGAAATTGATAAGAAGACGCTGCAGCGTGAAGTAAAATGGGTACTTGAGCAAGGTGCTGATGGAGTCACCACGGGAATGGTGACTGAAATTCTTCGCCTTTCACCGAATGAGAGAATGTCTCTCCACGAAATGGTCAGCGAAGTAACGAACGCACATCACGCCTTAACAGTTCTAAGTGCGGGAAGCGAGTCTCTGAAGCAATCCATTCACTACTCAAAACACGCGGAAACTTGCAATGCCGATGCCGTCATGGTCAATCCGCCTTTGACTACCTTATTAGGCGATGAGGACCTTTATGCATATTACGGATCCATTCTTGATGCGACAGAAATTCCGATGATCGTCCAGGATGCCTCGGGCTATATCGGCCGACCTCTCTCTCTTGAATTACAAGTAAAACTCCTAGAAGACTACGGAACTCGGGTTTATTTCAAGCCAGAAGCCGTGCCAATCGGGCCACGACTTACGGTCTTTATGGAAGCGACACAGGGACGAGCTCGAGTCTTCGAGGGTTCTGGCGGAGGAGCGTTGATTGATACCTTCCCGCGGGGATTAGTCGGGACCATGCCTGGTGCAGATCTAACGTGGGCACTTGTCGCTCTATGGAAAGCCCTCAAGGAGGGGGATTGGAATCAAATCGACCTTATTAGCGGTCCGTTAGCAAATCTCATCAGCCTTGAGCATTCACTGGATGCATATCTGGCCATTGAAAAGTATCTCCTGGTAAAACAAGGGATCTTCACAAGTGCACAAGTTCGTGAGCCTGTTGGATATCGGATGGACGATCAAACGACGGCAAATGTTGACCGGCTCTTTGCGGTTTTGCGGTCACGCGTTTTCTCGAACGCTTGACCGACCCTTCAAATTCTAGATTATTCCGTTCTTAGTGGCATACGCGGCTGCTTCGATGCGATCCGAGACTCCGAGAGCTTCAAAAATTCGCATGGTCTCATGTCGAATTGTGCTCACGCTGTAGCCCAACTCTTTCGCGATCATGTTGTTGGTTTTCTTCCGGGTGATACCGGTAAGCACCTCGTGCTGCCGAGGAGTCAATTCTGAATGCCCGTTCTGATGTGCACGCGAGGACGGCCCACTTTCAAGGCCATCAAGAAAGCGCAGTGCGATATAGAGAGAAATTGCTGCCGAAATATTTTCAATATCTGCATCAATCGCCACGGTATCGTCGACTGGTTTTGAGAAGCGAATAGTGATAAATCCGATGAGTAGATTCTGAGCATAAAGATTGATGACTGCCAACTGATTCATGTCTGACCACGTGGCCGATTTCTTCAATGGTGGTTGATCGGCGAGTCGATCCGCTTTATGCATCGTGCGCCATTCATGCCCAGGTGAGGACTTTCCAACGAGCGACTCATTTCCCCCAAATTCGGCCAAGCACGTTAAGACATCGCCTTTATCGAGATGCCAAATGGTTGATTGAGTTGCTTGATAGGTAGAGAAATAGTCGAGAACTAGTGCCCGAGCAACGGTTTCAAGGTTGGGCGTAAAAGAGAGCCACGACAACATACGCAACACGCCTTCTTGCCGTTGCATGTACCGTCCGATCGTGAGAATCGATGAGAAGAAGCCCCGTCAAGGTATCCCTCTTTCCCAGAAAGCTTCCACATATACGGGCAAGTGACTGGTCATTTGTCACATTTTTGCATCATTTCAGAGAAGATTTCCCGGTTTTCTGAGATCACACCCAATCTGGGCGAAGTATCGGCGCCAATTAAACGCTATAGGAGCACTATATAAAATGGAATAAAAGTGCGGATGTGAGAGCTGATGAAATGACGACAATCGGAAATGGCGCGCGCAACAGGAGTGCAATTACGGCCACCCCTACTCCGGCAGAACGATGATCGATCAGTAGCCGATATTCCTCGGTGAATGTCTGAATTGCAACCAGGGCGCTCAAGAGTGCTACTGGAATGAGGAGATTGACCCTTTGAACCGTGGGATGAGCCAAATATTTCTCAGGAACGGAATGTCCCAGATATTTAAGTATCAAGGCGATGGCGCTCGTGCCCAGCACCCCCCACCATGTCGCGCTCATTTTTGGGTCAATCCAAAGGCGAGGGCGAGAAAGGCGGTGGCAATGATGGGAAGACCAGCCGGTAGCAATGGTGTTAGGGAAATGGCGAGCGCTATCGCGCAAAGCGCAAGGAGGCGGGTTCTGTGGGAGTCGAGTCGTGGCCAGACCAACCCCAAGAACGCGGCCGGGACGGCTGCATCCAACCCCCAAGCTGCTGGATTCCCCATGGCTTGTGCTCCTAGTGCTCCGGCCAGGGTGAAGAGATTCCAAAAGAGAAACACGCCCCAACCGGTGGCCCAGAATCCCAAGCGCATCGCATCTTCTCCGCGTGATTCCTGCATCAGTGCGACGCCCGTCGACTCATCTATGGTGACGTGGGCGGCAAGCAGACGTTTTATACCTATTACTTTGAGGATCGGAGCCATTCGAGCTCCGTACAGTCCGTTTCGAAAGCCAAGGAGAGAGGCGGTCGCAATCCCGCTCAGAGCACTTCCGCCCGAACCGATGACTCCGATGACTGCAAATTGAGAAGCGCCAGAGAATGTAAGCAGGGAGAGGAGGCAACTTTGCAGAACCGAAAATCCAGCCGCCACACTGGCCGCGCCGAAGGCTATGCCATACATGCCTACGGTTAGGGAAACACTGAAAGAATCGCGGAGCGTGGATTTGGTAGTGGCAGACACGACTGGCATTCTGCCGTATCAATCCGATGTTGTGTACCAAAGGCTGGATAGGGTCGCAACATGTCCGAAGACCCTGCGAACCCGATCGAATCACACACGCCTACCTTCAGAAGTGACATGTCTGTGGAGTTGGTGAAGTCAAGTGCCAGCGATGCCGATGTCATTTGGGCGGCGCGAGTTTCTACCGCCGGCGAACAATCGCTAGAGGAGGTAAGTAAGGATCCTTCTCGCTCGGCAGGTTTGATCAACTACCTCGCCCGCGAGCGACACGGCTCGCCTTTTGAGCACACCTCTATGACCTTTTTTATATCTGCTCCAATTTTCGTTTTTCGTGAATTTATGCGCCATCGTATTGCTTCCTACAATGAGGAGAGTGGGCGTTACCGCGAACTTCGCCCTGTTTTCTACGTGCCAGCTCCAGAAAGAAAACTCATCCAGATAGGCAAAACGGGCTCATACTCTTTTGTTGATGGGACGGCCGAGCAATACAAAATAACGCTAGAGGCAATGAAAGAAAGCTACGTTTACTCGTATGAGCGATACCAGAGAATGTTGGAGGCCGGTGTCGCACGTGAAGTGGCTCGCGCGGTTCTCCCGGTTGGCCTTTACTCCTCGATGTATGTCACCATGAATGCAAGGGCCTTGATGAATTTCTTGTCACTGCGCACTTCTAGAGAAGGTTCTCACTTTCCGAGCTATCCGCAGCGAGAAATCGAGATGGTAGCGGAGAAAATGGAAGATATTTTTGCCGAACTAATGCCTCTAACTCACGGAGCATTTGAAAAATCGGGCCGCATCGCTCCTTAACTAGCCGCTTTCTTGGATCTTTCATTTGAATCCAAAAATTGTAGGGGAGCGACCTCTAACCCGTAGTAGCCTAAGCACATGACAATCTTGGCGCCATTTGGGCGACTGGCAACGGCCATGGTGACCCCCTTCAAGAAGGATTTGTCGATCGATTGGGATGGCGTCTCGACGCTGGCCACTCATTTAGCAGCCACCGGCCACGATGCCATTGTTGTCAACGGGACAACCGGAGAAGCCCCTACTACCAGCGACGATGAGAAAGACCAGATCATCCGAGTTGTGCTTGAAGCGGTTGGTTCGAAGGTAAAGGTGATTGCCGGTGCGGGCAATAACGAGACAACACACTCGGTTGAGCAGGCATTACGGGCACAGCAGGCTGGGGCGCACGCGCTGTTGGTTGTCACCCCTTATTACAACAAGCCCCCGCAAGCGGGCATCGAAGCGCATTTTCGGGCAATTGCAGATTCGACTGACTTGCCCGTCATGCTCTACGACATTCCAGGACGGACCGGAATGGCGATCGAATCGGACACCATCGTGCGCCTTGCCGAACATCCAAAGATCGTCGCTCTTAAAGATGCAAAGGGTGATGTTGCATCTACGTCGTGGGTTATCAAAAGAAGTGGAATTCCCGTCTATTCTGGCGATGATATTTTGAACCTTCCACTTCTTTCCGTCGGAGCCGTGGGGTTCGTATCTGTTTGCGGACACACGGTCGGAGCGCAACTCCGAGAAATGCTCGATGCCTGGTTTGCCGGCAATTCTGCACGCGCTCTGGAGATTCACCAGAAGATTTTGCCAGTCTTCACCGGAACATTTCGAACCCAAGGCGCCATCTTGACCAAGGCAGCGTTAAATTTGATGGGGATGCCCGGCGGTCACACTCGGCTGCCACTAGTAGATGCCACGCCTGCGCAGATTTCACAGTTGCGTGATGATCTTCTCGCGGGCGGAGTAACTCTTACTCAATGACACATCCTCATCCCGGCTTAGGCCTTCCCGCCACATTGGCGGCAGGTGGATTGCGCATTGTGGCTCTCGGCGGACTCGGTGAAATTGGCCGGAACATGACTGTTTTTGAAACCGCTGGCAAGTTGCTCATAGTTGACGTCGGCGTGTTGTTCCCAGAGGAAACGCAACCAGGAATTGATTTGATCCTTCCTGACTTTTCGTATATCCGCGATCGACTCAGCGACGTCATCGGCATAGTTCTCACGCACGGACATGAGGACCACATTGGCGCAGTCCCATATCTATTGCGTGAACGCGCTGACATCGCTATTTATGGCTCGGCGCTGACGCTAGCTTTTGTGAGTGCTAAATTGAAAGAGCACCGGATTACGCCGTTAACGCGCGAAGTTTCGGCGGGCATGAGTGAAGATATCGGGCCGTTCACGGTTGAGTTTGTTGCAGTTAATCACTCGATTCCAGATGCGCTCGCAGTTGCCATTCACACGCCTGCCGGATCTGTTCTCCACACCGGTGATTTTAAGATGGACCAACTCCCACTTGATGGACGTATTACCGATCTTCGAGCTTTTGCCGCTCTAGGCGAGAGGGGAGTGGATCTCTTTCTCGTTGACTCAACAAATGCAGATGTTCCTGGGTTTACACCCTCCGAAAGAGAGATTATGCCCGCTCTAGATCGGGTATTTAGGGCTACCAGGCGGAGAGTAATCGTTGCTTCGTTTGCATCTCACGTGCATCGCGTTCAGCAGATTATTGATACCGCGCTTGCTCACGAGCGAAAGGTGGCGTTCGTCGGCAGATCTATGGTGCGTAATATGAAGATATCTAAAGATATGGGATACCTGACGATCCCAGATAATTTAGTTATCGATGCTAGAGATATTGATAGTTATGGCGATAATGTTGTGCTTATTTGTACTGGTTCTCAAGGCGAACCATTGGCAGCACTGTCGCGGATGGCAAACGGGGATCACTCAATTCGCGTTGGCGAGGGCGACACAGTTGTTCTTGCATCATCTCTCATTCCGGGCAATGAGAATCCCGTTTATCGGGTAATAAACGAACTCACGCGCTTTGGTGCAAAAGTCGTACATAAAGGTAATGCTCTTGTCCACGTATCGGGACATGCTGCTGCTGGCGAACTTCTTTATTGCTACAACGTAGTCAAACCCAAATACGTTATGCCAGTTCATGGCGAGTGGCGACATCTCACCGCCAATGCTGAATTGGCGATTCAATCTGGCGTGCCACGTGATAACACAATCATTGTTGAAAATGGCATAGTCGTTGACCTTATTGACCACGAAGTATCAATTGCTGGAAGCGTACCGGTCGGGTTTGTATACGTAGATGGCCAGAGTATTGGTGACATTACAGAATCGTCGCTTAAAGATCGACGGATACTAGGGGAGGAAGGATTCATTTCTGTAGTCGTAGTAGTTGACTCCCAGAGCGGAAAAATTGTGGCAGGTCCAGATATTCACGCACGCGGATTTGCCGAAGATCAAGCGTTGCTAAACGAAGTGAAATTACGAATTGAAAAGGCTCTGGCTCTGGCAGTGGCAGATGGCATTAACGGAACCCATCAACTTTCGCAAGTTGTGCGAAAAACAGTTGGTGCTTGGGTTGGCGGCGAACATCGCCGCCGTCCCATGATTCTTCCGTTGGTTATTGAGGTATAGCGCTCAATTACGGCGCGCCTAAGAGCATTGATTTTCTTTAGGAAATACGCTCATGCCTGTGGCGGCAAAGAAAAAAAACGTTAAAAAGAATTCGAGCAAGGGCTCAACCATCGGGCGGGGACTTGCTGGTTTTTGGCGTCTCCTCGCTAAGAGTGTTGGAAGTGCGGTGCGATATCTCGCACGTGGCGCCCGTGATTTGGATCCAGTCCATCAGAGAGATGGTGTTGCATTTCTCTTTCTGATTTTCGCACTGATTGCGGCGACCGGTACTTGGTTTCATTCGGACAATCTTGTAGGTCGCGCTCTTTTCTCGTTTTTTTATGGGGCGCTTGGACGGATTGGATTTTTCGCTCCCTTTGTACTTACTTACTTTGCTCTTCGACTCTTCCGCGTTCCTGAAGAGAAGGCGGCTACCGGACGGATTATTGTTGGGACTTTCGCACTCCTTCTAAGTACTACCGGCATCGCCCACATGATAAACGGGTCGACTGGCACAAGCGCAGCGGCTCTCCACGGTGGGGGAGGCTGGATCGGCTACGGCGTTTCTCGTCCGCTAATTCTCCTAGTCACTTCACTTCTCGCGTATCCCATTTTGGCCTGTCTTTTCATTTTTGGTGTTCTAGTTATCACCGCAACACCTGTATCTCAACTTTCGAGCAAGACTAAGTCTTCCCTTGTATGGGTCATTTCTAAATTGAATGGCAGGGTAAGAAAGGCAGTAGACGATTTCGAAATATCTGAATCGCCGCCATTTGAGACTCCCTTGGTCGCCGATTGGAAGCATCAAATTCCTGAGGAGATTGAGGATGAACTCGATGAAGAGAGTTTCGATGAAGAGTTCACTGTCCCTTTGCCGGCAGAAGTTGCGCATGTGCAGGAGCAAGAGCCTGTCAATGGGAAGCGGCCTGTTCAACTTCTCCTGACCAATGATGCTAAGTACGAATTGCCTTCTCCGGACGCACTTCGCGCTGGACCGCCTGCTAAAGCAAAGAGTAAGGCGAACGATGCGGTTGTAGCTGCACTTACTGAAGTGTTTTTTCAATTTGAGATCGATGCCACGGTTACTGGATTTATGCGAGGACCAACTGTTACTCGCTATGAGGTAGAGCTTGGAAACGCAGTTAAAGTCGAGCGAATTACCGCGCTGGCAAAGAACATTTCGTATGCTATAGCCAGCAGCGAGGTGCGAATTCTTTCGCCTATTCCGGGCAAATCTGCAGTTGGAATCGAAATTCCAAATTCCGATCGGGAGATTGTTTCTTTAGGTGATGTTCTGAGATCCCCAGTAGCGGGACAGGATCATCACCCAATGCTAGTCGCACTTGGCAAAGACGTTGAGGGCAATTTTGTTTGTGCAAATTTAGCAAAGATGCCTCATCTTTTGGTGGCTGGCGCTACTGGCGCTGGGAAGTCTTCAATGATCAATGCCATGATCGTTTCGATTCTGATGCGCTCGACGCCAGATGATGTGCGCTTGATTCTGATTGATCCTAAACGAGTCGAACTAACTGCCTATGATGGAATTCCACACTTGATTACTCCAATCATTACTCACCCGAAGAAAGCGGCCGACGCATTGCAGTGGGTAGTTCGCGAAATGGATTTAAGGTACGAAGATCTATCGACTTTCGGGTATCGCCATATTGATGATTTCAATAAGGCTGTTCGAGCGGGAAAGGCTGTCGCCCCACCGGGAAGTGACCGAGTGCTGGAACCATATCCATACTTGCTGATTGTGATTGACGAACTTGCAGATCTTATGATGATTGCAGCTAAAGAGGTCGAAGAGTGCGTTGTCCGTATTACTCAACTGGCTCGTTCAGCGGGAATTCATTTGGTTCTCGCAACGCAACGTCCCAGCGTCGATGTGGTGACAGGCCTCATCAAGGCAAATGTTCCTTCGAGACTTTCGTTTGCAACGAGCAGTTTGGCTGATAGTCGAGTTATTTTGGATAGCGCTGGAGCGGAAAAACTTATTGGTCAGGGTGATGCGCTTTTCATTCCTATGGGTGCGAGTCGCGCGGTCCGCATTCAAGGTGCTTATGTTTCCGAACGAGAGATCGAAGTGGTTGTGAATCATGTTAAGAGTCAACTCACTCCACGTTACCGCAGCGATGTGACTGCGTCTCAGGTTAGGCATGTTGTAAACGAAACTGAAATTGGAGATGATCTTGAGTTGCTTCTTCAAGCGGTTCACTTGGTCGTAACGACCCAATTTGGTTCCACGTCAATGCTCCAACGTAAACTGAGAGTTGGATTTGCAAAGGCGGGCCGACTGATGGACCTCATGGAATCCCGTGGCATCGTGGGCCCATCGGAGGGCTCAAAGGCACGGGTAGTCCTGGTTAAAGTCGAAGATCTGGATGATGTGCTGGGGACCCTGCAGGATTATTGAGCGTGCGCAATGGGTTGCTAATAATAAGACTATGAGGATTGGACCGTGCGCGTTACGCTTACCTCTTGGATCCCCTCCAACAGACGGATAAAGGTTTTATGTCATTAGGTTCGATCTTAAAGGAAGCGCGTAGAAGTGCCGGGGTGAGCATTGACTCACTCGCCGAACGCACGAGTATCCGTGCGACTTTGTTGCGAGATTTCGAATCGGATGATTTCTCCAAGTGCGGTGGGAATACCTACGCACGTGGGCACGTGCGGAACCTTGCACATGCACTCGGAGTAGAACCCGCAGTCTTTCTTGAAAGATTTGACGTAGAGCAATCAACGGTAATTCGACCAATGCATGAACTATTGGCGGAGAGCAGTGTGACTCCACCACGGCAACAAAAATCTCGCGTTTCTCTCAAGGCACTTTCGATGGTTTCAGCAAGTGCTGTGGTTCTTGTCGTTGGAGGTCAGGTCGTCTATACCAATGTCCAACCTGCGCGAGGAAATGCAACCAATACCGTGATCGCTGCTACTACGCCGACACCAACTTTATCTCCATCGACTTCAACCGTACCAACAGTTCCTGCAGATTCTCCTTCTGGTACGCCAACGGCCGTTGCCCCTCCAGTTCCCACATTGGGGTCGGGCGATATCGCAGTCCAAGTGAGCGCTAGCCGGGGATCTTCCTGGTTATCTGTCACCGATCAGTTTGGTCAGAGAATTTATGTGGGTCGGTTGGATCAAGGGACTGTAAGCACCTTTGCGGGTAATGGCGTGGTCAATATCCGATTCGGAAATGCCGGGGCAGTTGACGTCCTTGTGAATGGAACGAGTGTTCCAACCCCGGGTGCGATCGGCGAAGTGATCGATCGAAGTTACGGATCGAATTCTTCCAATTAACTCTGTATCATCGCTTCAATGAGTCGAACCGTCGCAGTAGTTACTTTGGGTTGCGCCCGAAACGAGGTTGACTCCGAGGAGTTGGCAGGCCGACTGGCAGCAGATGGTTGGACTCTGGTTGATGATGTCAAATCCGCGGAAGTCGCGCTTGTAAATACCTGTGGGTTCATTGAATCCGCTAAGAAAGATTCTATTGATGCACTCTTAGAGGCGAATTCACTCAAGGGCCACGGTCTAACGCGAACTGTAGTGGCTGTCGGTTGCATGGCAGAACGCTACGGTGAAGAACTAGCACGTGCGCTCCCGGAAGCCGATGCCATATTGGGATTCGATGATTACCGCGACATTAGTGCCAGGCTCCAGTCAATAGTTGCAGGCGAGAAGCATGTGCCACACATTCCCAGAGACCGCCGATCGCTTCTTCCCATCACTCCTGTCGAGCGAATTGGAGTCAAGGAAGCCGCCTCGGTGGGTGCCGGCGGATCTCCGCTGCGTAAGCGTCTTGGCGCGGCACCCTGGGCACCACTCAAGATCGCCGCAGGGTGCGATAGACGCTGTTCCTTCTGCGCCATTCCTTATTTCCGCGGTTCTTTTGTATCGCGTCGGCCTACCGAGATCATTGATGAGGCTCACTGGTTGGCCAATGAAGGTGTGAGCGAACTATTTTTGGTGAGCGAGAACACCACCTCATATGGAAAGGATTTAGGCGACCTTCGTTTGATGGAGAAGATTCTCCCCGAAATGTCGCAGATTGATGCCATTAAGCGCATCCGTCTGTCTTACCTTCAACCTGCTGAGATGCGGCCAACTTTGTTACAGGCGATGGTTTCAACGCCCAAGGTTGTGCCTTATTTTGACCTTTCTTTTCAACATGCCAGTGGTGGGGTCCTGCGGCGCATGCGTCGATTTGGGGATAGCGAGAAATTTCTACACCTCATTGCACAAATTCGTGCCCTTGCTCCGGAAGCCGGAATTCGCTCCAACTTCATTGTCGGTTTTCCGGGCGAGACCGAGGAGGATTACCAAGAATTGGTCAGTTTTATCTCACGAGCAAGACTCGATGCAGTCGGAATCTTTGGGTACTCGGATGAGGACAATACCGAAGCGCTAGATCTTGCGGAGAAGATTGATGGCGACATGATTCATGATCGCGTTGAGAATCTTTCCACGCTTGCCGATAATTTAGTGAGCGAACGAGCAAGTGAAAGAATCGGTGAAGAGGTACTGGTTTTGATCGAAGATGCCGAGTTACAGGAGGGTCGCGCAGCACATCAAGGACCGGAGGTCGATGGAACCACTTCCTTTATCGGTACAAGTTTCGCAATCGGTGAATATATCTCCGGACGGGTAGTTGATTCCGTAGGTGCTGATTTGATTGCTGTGCCGGAATGATCCGCCGCTCGGAGATGAACCTTCCAAACTCAATCACGATTACGCGCATCTTGATGTTGCCCTTATGCGCTTATACATTATTTAAAAACGGTGGAGATGACACGACCTGGCGAATAATTTCTTTCCTTCTCTTTTTTTTCGTGGGCATGACAGATCTTCTGGACGGCCAGTTGGCTAGAAGCAGAAATACTGTGACAGAGTTTGGAAAATTGCTTGACCCCATTGCTGATAAGGCACTCATTGGAACAGCCTTGGTGGGACTTTCCATTCTTGAAATCCTTCCTTGGTGGGTCACTATTGTGATTTTGGCCCGAGAAATTGGAATTACGATTTTCCGCTTCGCAGTGATTAAGAGGGGGGTCATACCTGCCAACCGAGGGGGAAAGGTAAAGACTACGGTTCAGAATCTCGCTGCTGGTTTTTACATTCTGCCTCTTGGGCCATCTCTCTATTGGTTTCGGGAGACTTTTATGGGATTGGCACTCATTCTGACTCTGGTCACGGGGATTTGGTACGTCGTTGAATCCCGGAGAAAATAGAGTATTTCTATGACGACCTTCCAAAGTGCGAGAGCAGTTGTTGAACTCCTGAAGGCGAAGAAGCAGTCCGTTGCGGTCGCCGAGTCACTCACCGGTGGTGGAGTCGGAGCCGCCCTCACTGCTGTTGGTGGAGCTTCTGATGTTTTTCTCGGTGGCGTCATTGCCTATAGTCCAGCCGTGAAAGAATCACTTCTCAGGATCAAAAAGGAAACGATTGCTACCTTCGGAGTTGTGAGCGAAGAGGTCGCTGTGGCTATGGCAGATGGAATTCGAGAACTGCTCGGAAGCACATGGGGGATATCAACTACAGGAGTGGCGGGTCCAGGAGATGCCGACGGTGTCGCTGCTGGCACGGTATGGATTGCCATTAGTGGTCCCATTAATCAGACCACTCAACTCGAAGTGGAAGGTGAGCGTGAAGTGGTGCGAAACGCGAGTGTATCCAGCGCGATATCGACTTTTGAGCGTATCCTAGGGACCCTGAAGCAATAACGGATCGAAAGGGGATGAACGATGGAACTACTACGCACACACATCGGAACATCCTTGCGTGCTGCTCGCACTTCTCAGAATCGAACGTTGCGAGATGTCGCACGTCAGGCACGTGTATCTCTTGGGTATCTCTCGGAAGTCGAGCGGGGTCAGAAGGAAGCTTCATCTGAACTGCTCAACGCAATCTGCCAGGCACTGGGTCTTTCGCTCGCTTCTGTGATTACAGATGTAGCGCACGAAATAAGGACCACTGAGAGCGTTAAGCTCGTGGTTGTTGACGCTGCATAAATAGCGTGACCATCTCGGAGAATCCCTCACTTCTTACAGACGAGCCATACCAGCGACAGATGACGTCCTATCGACGTACTCGAAGCGCAATTCTTGAGGGTGCTAAATCGCTCATTGCTTCACGTGGATTGCACCGTGCGAGCATGGTCGAAATTGCAGACACTGCAGAGGTGTCTCGCGCAACGTTGTACAACCATTTTCGAGACAAAACCAGTGTGATGCGGGCCGTTCTCGAAAGTGAAGTTGAGCGCCTCCTTCAAATTATTGATATTGATCTTTCTCAGGGGAAGGCGCTTGCTCAGATATCAGTCGAAATCTCGGCTGACCCAGCTTTCGCGACTATGCGAAAGACAGACAGTGGTGTTCTTGCGCTGTTGCTTACCCAAGTCGAAGACCCTCTTTGGGAACAGATTCGTGCCGGATTGCTTCAGTTCCTGGGAGATGAAATTCAGGCGGAAGTAGCACAGCGATGGTTGGTTGCGCAGGTGCTGCAGCCACTTACCGAAACTCAGAGTGTCGAACAGGCTCGGAGAATCACCAGTTTGTAATGAGTTGTAACTCTCATTTGTCATTTCTGGTGCAAAATTTTTCACACGAGAATGATCGCTTCCTATCTTGAAACGGCATATCCGCAGAGTTAATGTTAAGGGCGACAGATCTCCTGTTGGAGGTGTCGCGACTAAGGAAAAAAAGATCATGGCTACAAAAGAGTTAACTATTCACAAACCATCATCCGTTCGAACTTTTTTGGATTTTCCAAGGCTGGAATTCCCACGAATGATGGATTGGTTTGATGATTTTCTCCCAATATCCCAAATGAAATGCAATGGGGAAGCGCATCTCATTCGAATCGAAGAGAGCGTCAACGAGAACGAGATCGTCGTGAGGGCTGAAATGCCAGGTGTTGATCCCGATAAAGATATTGAGATCAGTTTTGACGATGGTCTACTTACGATCATGGGTGAGAAGCGAGTAGAGAAGAAAGAAGCGGATCGATCAGAATTCCACTATGGAAGCTTCTCACGCTCGATCACGCTGCCTCACGGCGTTAAGGAAGGGGATGTTCACGCCACGTATAAGGATGGGATCCTCGAGGTGAAAGTGCTTGTTCCCAAGGCCGTTACGAAATCTAAGAAAGTATCAATTTCACGCGCCTAGGAAATGAAGCGACGCCGGGCCAGTGGGGCATGGCGTCGCTTCATTTGTTAATTTCTTGAGATATTTAAAGTGCGTGCACCTGCTCGGGTGCATCTGCCCTAATGAAAACAGGGATGCGATCGATAGGTGTTGCTATGTCGATCCACTGTTTTCCAGTCCACTTTTTACGGTCCCAAAAATCAACCCATTCGCCCTCGGGTAAGTAGACACGAATGCTTGTCGCAGCTTCCTCAATTACTGGAGCAACCAGCAGATATCGACCGAGCATGTACTGATACGGCGCTGCCCAGATGGAATCGTCTTGGGTGTAATCAAAGAAGAGTCCAGCCATCAGTGGTCGGCCGGTTTTGATCGCGATCTCGCCTTCCACTGATAAGTAGGGGAGAAGCCGCTTTCTCACCGCCGCAAAGTCGCGGAATATAGTGAGAACTTCTGGCTTACCGGTCTGCTCGGCGATATTCCAGGGAGAGCGATCATTTGATGGCATGCGATGATGGTTGTATTCAGAATGGAATTGCATGATGGGACAGAAAGTCGCCATCGCCGCGCCGCGCAGGTAGAGCTCAGCACTGGGAAGTTCTCCGCTAAACCCGCCGATATCCCAACCCCAGAAGAAAATTCCACTTGCCGATGCTGATATTCCGGCCCGTATAGAAGCGCGGTAGGCATTCCAGGTTGAATCTTCATCACCTGCCCAGAAGGTCGGGTATGAACTACTTCCCGCAAAGCCTGCCCGCGAGAATGTCACACCCTCTTTCTTCGCATCGGCAAAAAGTTCATGAAAAGTCTGCGCATACGCAACCGGTAGTAGATTGTTTTTCTCAAGGCCGGAGCGCCCATCTAAGTAACGCAAATCAGTTCCCCACGCATGTTCACCACCATCGGTTTTAAAGCCATCTACTCCCATGTCGGTGACGAGATACTTGTGCAGATCAGCCCACCACGCACGGACACGCTTGTTGGTTAGATCTGGAAGTAGGCCATATCGAAGCCAGAAACCGCGAACGCGGTAGGGGTCACCTTCTCCATCTTTCACAACCAAGTCATTATTGATCGCGTACTTCCAAATCGCTTCTTCCTGCGCATCAGGTTCGCCACGCATATCCTTGATTACTGGATTCTGCCAGAGGATTACTTTTGCTCCTTGCGCATGAATGTCATCTATCATTTTCTTAGGATCGGGCCAAGCGCCGTCGTGGGGGTACTCAATCTCGATTGCACGTAACCCGCGTGATCCATCGGTTGGCTTGTACTGGGCGTCTCTGAATACCATAAAAGTGGTCTCGTCGGCCCATGCTTCGATCACCACAACGCCCAGGTCGATTTTCGCATCTGCGCTTTTGGCGAGTTCTGCTTCAACTCGTTTCTGAGTGTTCCACTCGTTACTACTGCCCCAAAGTTTGTATATCCATTCCGGGGGATTCTTTGGCAGAGGGAACTCCAACATGTACTGATTCAAGATGGATGAAGGAGTTCCCGCGTATGCCTTGATTTCACAGTTGTTTTGCGAAGGGTCCATATCTATCTCAAAGGCAATCCGGTCCTTATCGGTCACTCCCACATCGAAGCGGCTGGGATTACCGGTATTGAGATAGAAACCATAATTACTGCCAATCACCATTCCAAACGGCGCAGGTAGATAAGTCCGATGGCCTTGTCCTTTATATTCCTCGTAGACGACCGCATCGACTAGTTCGCCGCGTTGATCAACGGAGTGAAACCTTTCTCCGAAGCCGACAACATGATCTTCGAGTGCGAGGGGGAGCCCAGCTCTCACACCATAAACCCGTTGCTGAGAGTCCTTCAGAACTTCAGGATCCATAATTGAAATTCCGGACGGGAATTGTCCGCTCTGTTTTAAGAATCCGTCGTCAGAGCACCACACAAGTGCACAGAATGAGAAAGTCTCCGTTCTCTCACCTGTGTCACTCTCGAGCCAGTAGGAGACCTCTTGGAACTCTTTGAGTACTGGCAAAACAACTTCCCAAGCGAGTTCATCTGGGTATTCACCCGAGCGTGCAGCCGCATCTGCCAGGTGCGTATTCGTCCCCGTGAATTTTGCGGTCTTTCCATAAGGACCATAATCACGTGAATGAGCCGGGCCCACGCAGGTGAGTTCAAAAGCCTGCACTTCATTTTCATCTGCAAGATACAACATAACTTTCTTTGTTGACTCATCGGTTCGAGCGCGAACTGACCATACATCTCCCGATTTCGGACGTACCGGAACTCTTTGATCCGGTTCATGCCGGTACGGATGACCAAGGCCCAACGGAGAGTGGACTAACACCGGCCTATTCCTTTCCTAAGGACGTATTAAGTGCGCTGTATAAGGATAAATACATGGCATGGCTCCAGAGGAGCGGTATGGCAGGTTCGCCCCAACTCGCAATCCATTCCGCTCTCATCTCTGGGAAGAGAAGTGGGCTTTCCAACTGTTCGGGAAGTTCGAGATCATCATTGGTGAGAGTCTCAACCCAGTCCAATATTTCTGCTGCCTTCGCCGTATCGCCAGCTTCGATCAATGATAAGCCCAGGAAACATGAAAGTAGCGGCCAGCGACCTCCACCAAAATATCCATCTTCCTTGTGGCGATACGTTCCGAAAGTTCCCAGCTCTTCTGAAGCTGCCTTAATAGTTGATTGAACGATCGAACTACTTCCTTCAATAAGTCCGAAAGGCGCGATGAGTGAGAGGAGGCTCGCATCTAGACCTTGACCACCGATCCACTTTGCCAGGCGTCCTTCTACTAATCCCTTTTCATATATTAGGTCCAGGATTGCATTGGCGCAGTTGCCGGCGACATTTCTGGATTCTGTCGACAATTCCTCCCAAGTGCTACATGCCTTCAGTCCCGCGGCGATACTTCCAAGATTAGCAACGTGTTGGTGACCGAAGCTTTCTTCCCACCAGTCATAGGACTCAATCTCCCAAAAGGACGAAAGGTAACCGACCAGTGTTTCAACGGCGCGATATGTTGCAATAGGAAGGGCATTTCCGCGTGAACGAAATTTGTCAAGGGACCATATCCAGGTTCCAAATCCATCAAGTTGCAGATTCGTCCAATATTCTTCCGACTCTTTCCCGTCTATTTGATAACGACAATGGAGATGCTCCTCTGCCGCAATTTCTTTGCCCTGCCGTTTCCTTCGAATAAGTGAAGCCACCTTCTCCTCGCGGTCGATGATCACGCGAGTAGCCCACTTGTGGAAGTTAAGGGCGCTTTCTGACTCTCCAGACACACTCATTGCCTCGGCAATGAAGGCGCCGTCACGGAACCAGCTGTAGTTGTAAACCCGAAAATTTGGGGAAGCGATGTATGCACCAGAGTCAGCTTGATTCGCCTTGATAATACGAATACTTGCGTCTCTTAACTTGGAGTGCGTTTCAATTATAATTCTCTCTACCATCGATTCTATTAGCGTTTCCGTGACCTTCTAAATGTACGAAATTTAAAAATGTAATGGCGTTGCGACGGGATGTTGTCGCAACGCCATTACCGTCCCGAACTATTCTTTTGCGAGTATTGCGTTTACTGCACTTGCGGCCGAGTTCAAGGCTTCAGTGACTGAAACCGTCCCATTAAGAGCTTTTTCAAGCCACGCATTCACCGTGTCTTGCATCTCATTCTGTTGACGGATTACTGGAGGAGTGATCGGATTTTTCAGAGCATCAAAGACCGCTGCGCGGTTGGCAGGTACGGGCTTTGAGAGGTAGATGGAGAGTGCCTTCTTGTTCGAGATTGCAGGAATTTCCCATGCAGCAGCGAGACGGATCTTTACGGCAGCAGGATCACTGGTCATGAATCGTGCCCATTTCCAAGCTGCTTCTGGGTTTTTGGTCTTTGCGGAGGCAACAACAGCGTTAGCAAAGAAGTGGTTTCCGGGCGTGACTCCGCCTGGCTCAACAACAATGTCCCAACCAAATGGAACATCTTTATACGCATCGAACATCCAGATGCCGGTGTGGTACATAGCGATCTTGCCCGCCTTGAACATTGCACCGTCATCAAGTGTTCCCATTTGTGCTCTAGTTGGCGTGTATCCATTCGCAGTTTTGCTGACCAACCAGCTAAGTGCATTGATGCCGGGTTGCTTATTGAAAAGTGCCTTTTTCTTATCTGGGCTGAGGAACTTGCCACCAGCTTGTCCGAGGACTTTGTAGAACTCCCAGAACTGTGTTGGCTGAAAATCGGCATAGGTCCCTTCTGACAGTTTGGCCTTGAGCGCTGCAGCTGCAGCTGCTTCATCGCTCCAGTCCCAACTTGAATTCGGGGTTGCAACGCCTGCGGCCTTGAAGAGATCCTTGTTGTAGTAGAGCACAACCGTGGAGAATGAAGAAGGAACGCCGTATTGCTTTCCGTTGGCGGAAAATACGTCGTATGCCTTGCCATAGTAGGAACTCTTCTTAAAGGTCTTATCTTTGGCGGATATCTTATTGAAGTTAAGCAGGGTCCCAGCTGATGCGTATGTTACGAAGTTCTCGTAATTAAGCTCAAAAGTATCTGGTGCTTGGTTTCCAGCTACACGAGTCTTTAGTTTTGTAAAGTAATCGGCATAGCTGGCGGATTGGACATTTATGTGGATTGCTGGATTCTTCTTTTCAAAAGCGGCGACCATGGCTTGAAGATCCTTAACATGGTCAGGTACCGATGTGAACGTGAAGAAGTTGATTGTGACCTTTTTTGGAGCAGCAATAGCTGGATTACTGACTAGCCCAACACTCGCGACCAAAATGCCGGCGATACCAGCAGCCCAGATCTTTCGTTTATTGCTTTTCATTTCTTTCCCCCTAGTAATCATTTCTTTCCCCTAGTAAGTGGTGTAGCTAGCCTGTGAAGGCCCTTCTCGCGGCTGGGAAGAACTTCAGAGAATGACTTCATCCTTTGAGTCCCGCCGTAAGAAAACTTTGTGCGATCTGTCGTTGTAGTATCAAGTAGATAAAGGCGATTGGAAGAACTGTCAGAGTTGTAGCGGCCATAACCATGGGCCAATCGGTGAGATTTTCACCGTGAAGATTTGCTAACGCAAGAGGCAGCGTCATCTTCTCTGGGCTGAAAATAATCAATAACGGCCAAAGATAAGAATTCCATACTGACATGGACGAGAGAATTGTCAGTGCGGCAATGGTGGGAATACAGAGAGGAAGTGCAACTGAGCGAAATAATCTGAAATGGCTTGCTCCGTCTAAGATCGCAGCTTCCTCAAGTTCACGGGGAATAGCAAGCATTGCTTGGCGCATGAGAAATACGCCAAATGCTGAAGCAATCATGGGTAGGCCTAGTCCAAGATAACTGTCGACCAACCCGAGTTGACGCATCTCGATAAACAATGGAACGATGATGACTTGGAACGGGATCATCATGGTAGCGAGATAGATCAAGAAGATTGGGTTCTTTCCGCGGAACTGCAATCGAGCGAAGGCATATCCAGCGAGCGCGGAGGTCAAGATCTGAATGAAGACGACAATCACCGAGACAGCAATGCTATTAAGAAATAGTCTTGGCATATCAAGTAACTCAAAGACCTTTCTGTAATTCTCCAGCGTTGGTGACTTTGGGAAAAGGGTTGGAGGCGTTGCAAAGGCTTCAACGCTATTCTTGAGGGACGAACTAATCATCCAGAAAAATGGGAAGAGCATGAGGAGACCAAAGAAAGTGGTGAAGAATTTTGGTCGCATACTAGTTCTATTCATAATTCACCCATCGTTTCTGTAGGCGAATCTGTATTCCTGTAATAAGTAAAATAATCAAGAAGAGCACCATGCTCATAGCTGAGGCATACCCCATCCGACCATAATCAAATGAGTTCCTCACGATTTGTTGCACGATGACGGATGTCGATCCTTCTGGTCCACCTCGCGTCATTACCCAAATCTGATCAAAGACTTGAAAATTATTGATCAGACTAATAACCAATACAAAGAAGGAGGCTGGTGTCAGTAAGGGGAGAGTAATTCGGAAGAGGATCTGACGCTTACTCGCTCCATCGATTGCGGCAGCTTCTTTATACTCCGGTGGGATTGATTGCAGGCCCGCAAGGAGAATGAGCATTACAAAGCCAAGATCTTTCCAGGCTGAAGGAATGATGACGGAGATCATCGACCAGGATGTGCTGGTCCACCAGCCAGGTCCGGTTATTCCAATAGTGGCCAGTGCGGAGTTAACTAACCCGCCCTGGGGGTTGAGGATCCATTGCCATAGCAGCGCCACAATTACCCAGCTTGTAATTACGGGGAGAAAATATGCAGCTCTCAGGGCAGAGGAGCCTTTGAATTTGCGATCAAGGGCTAAAGCCGCGCTCAACCCAAGGAGATAGACCAGAGGCAAATAGCCCGCAATGAAAACGAGTGTGTTCTTTAGAGCATTATAGAAATCCTTGTTGTGGCTCAATTCTTGAAAGTTTGCGAACCCGATCCAGCGTGGTGGCGAAAGTAGATCCCAACTGGAAAAGCTAAGAACGGCTGCGGCGAACATCGGAAGAATAATAAAAAGCACCAAAGGTATGAAGCTGGGTGCTATAAAAAGCGCGGCAGTGCGGCCGTGTTTAGCCTTGATCAAGAGACACGCCCAAATTTGGACGCTACAGAAAGTCGGTGTTTCACTTCAGTCAAACTCGCATTTGTGCGTTGGTTTCTGCTCAAGGATGCTTGAAGCACGATTGCGGTAGCACCGAGCGCCCATTTAGCATCATCCCAGGGGTCCACTTCGATATCGAATTTATTCATGGTTGAAACCACATGCTCGTCGAGTGCCGCTTTGAATGGTTTTTCCCAGAGATCCCAACCTTCTACGCCTTCACCACTGATGAGAATGAGTTCGGGGCCAAAGACATTTAGAACATTTGCGAGCGCAGTTCCTAGTAACTCTGCTGGTCTCTTGAAAAGTTGGTTTGCAATCTTTTGGTCGTTCCGTGCTACTTCCCAAACTTTTGACATAGGTGCGGAGGCTGCGACAAATCCCGCCTTAACGGCCGCTTTGTGAATTGCAGGACCGGAGGCGATAGTTTCAAGACAACCGCGCTTGCCACACTCACACAATTCGCCACCGTTGACGGCATTTACGTGACCGAATTCGCCGGCGCCATAAGAACCTGCATACAGCTCACCATTGATGACGAGCCCCATTCCGATACCGCGACCGAGCGTGATCGTGATGAAGTTGCTGACATCGCGACCATGGCCGTAAAGGCTCTCCGCGACTGCAAGAGTATTGACATCGTTCTCAAGAAGAACGGGAGTATTGAGTGCATCCGAAATTTGCTTGCCAACGTTCTCTTGGCTCCAACCCAACATGGCAGAATCAGCGGTACCTGAATCCAGGGGAGATACAACACCTGGTATTCCGATACCGATACCTAGCAACTGGCCTTTGATTTTTCGAGTGTGCTTCTTTAATAGCGTGACCAGTTCCTTCACCGCTTCGTCGCCGCGCGAACTAAAGGGCTCTTCAAAACCCCACAAGACTTCGGATTGGAGGTTGACGCAGACGCCGACCGCGTGGTTATCGGCCAACTTGACCCCAAGGACCTGTCCGGCGTTGGCAACCAATCCCAACAGGGTGGCCGGCCGACCACCCGTGGAAGGGGATTGCTTTACTTCAGTGATGAGTCCCTTGTCGAAGAGGTACTTAGTGGCCTGCGTCAGAGTCGGCCCGCTCAGGCCAAGATCCCGAGCGAGTTGAGCCCGAGATACAGGCCCATATGTAGCGATCGCGCGGAGGACTTCATTCGTACTATCTCTCATGTCCTCATCCTCTGGTTGCCACTTACTTTCTTAACTAACTTTAGTAAGTCGATGAGTGGAGAGTAGATCGTTCTGCGAATCAAATGCAAGGGTTTTCTCAAAGTATTTATGGCGTGTCGATATTGGGCTAAGTCACGCTCAAATCCGCCCCCACTCTGGGCGTGTCGCACCTTTCGAACAGGTGTTCGGATACGCTTCTTCTACCCAACCAGAGCGGTTTCCACGGCGCAGGCACGAAGCCTGTTCCCACGTCAGTGGCCTTCCGTACCTTCTGGACCGTACCTTCGTCAGGCATGGACACATGCAATGACGTTTAGTTGAAAGGAAAAAGAGTGGCTACAGAGAAGCAGAACAATGATCGTTCTAAAGCCCTAGATACAGCCCTTGCCCAGATTGAACGTCAATTCGGAAAAGGCGCGGTCATGAAGATGGGAGAGCGGGGAACAATTGCGGTTGAAGTAATTCCTACCGGCTCTATCAGTTTGGATATTGCCCTTGGAATTGGCGGCCTCCCACGCGGTCGAATCGTTGAAATCTATGGTCCTGAGTCATCAGGTAAAACAACCCTCGCACTTCACGCCATCGCCAATGCGCAAAAGGCGGGCGGAATCGCAGCCTTTATCGATGCAGAACATGCCTTTGATGCAGAGTACGCAAAGAAACTCGGCGTTGATATTGACGCACTTCTTGTCTCGCAGCCTGATACAGGCGAGCAAGCACTAGAAATTATGGATATGTTGATCCGTTCCGGCGCCCTCGATATTGTCGTCGTTGACTCGGTTGCAGCCCTTGTTCCGCGTGCGGAAATTGAAGGCGAAATGGGCGATTCTCACATGGGGTTGCAGGCACGATTGATGTCGCAAGCACTTCGCAAGATCACGGGAGCACTTCACCAGTCAAAGACAACTGCAATTTTCATCAACCAATTACGTGAGAAAATTGGTGTCTTCTTTGGTTCTCCAGAGACAACTACTGGTGGAAAGGCGCTTAAGTTTTACGCATCAATCCGCCTGGATATCAGGCGGATCGAGACCCTTAAAGATGGACAAGAAGCTGTCGGCAACCGAACTCGTGTGAAGGTTGTCAAAAACAAGATGGCTCCGCCATTTAAGCAAGCAGAGTTCGACATTCTCTATGGTGTTGGAATATCACGGGAAGGCTCACTTCTCGATATCGGTGTTGATATTGGACTGGTCAAAAAGTCTGGTTCTTGGTACACCTATGAAGGCGACCAACTAGGTCAAGGAAAGGAAAATTCGCGTAATTTCCTTCTTGATAATCCAGATCTCGCCAACGATATTGAGAGCAAGATCCGCATCCATTTTGCACCAACGCCCGTAGACCCTGATTTGGTTGCCGCAGTAAATGAAGCCACCGCAGAGGTTGATTTCTAATTTCACTCATTTCGCAGAGAGTGGAAGTGATGCAAGACTCGGACCCTTACTCATTGGCCCAGACGATTGCCCTAGTGGCACTCGCCCCGCGAGCCAAGAGTAGGGGCGAGCTCTTCGCCCATCTTAAAAAGCGCGGCATAGCCGAAGATGTTGCCAACGCGGTCCTTTATAGACTGCAAGAGCAAGGCTTCGTCAACGATGAGGAATTTGCGCGAGCCTGGGTCGAATCACGACAGAGAACTAAGAAACTCTCTAAGCGCGTCATCGCCAGCGAGTTGCGGGGTAAAGGCGTTGAGGATGAAATCATTATCACCGTCACATCCGAAATCGATGATCGTCTTGAATACTCCATTGCTTTGGACCTGGCTCTGCGCAAATTCAGACCAATTTCTCATTTAGATTCAGAGCTTATTCGGCGTCGAATTCATGGCGCTCTAGCCCGCAGAGGGTTCTCTATGAGCCTTATCAACGAGGTTATGCGCGAAATCGGCATATAAAGAGCACCACTACGATTGGCACATGACCCGCACATACAGCGTTGAGACATACGGCTGCCAGATGAATGTGCATGATTCAGAGCGAATTTCGGGACTTCTGGATGAAGCCGGATTTATCCCAGTCAGCCCGGGTGAGCAGGCAGATGTCGTGGTATTTAACACCTGTGCGGTTCGCGAAAATGCCGACAACAAACTTTATGGGAATCTTAGTTTTCTCGCACCCATCAAGAAAGCCAATCCTGCCATGCAAATTGCCGTGGGCGGATGTCTGGCTCAGAAAGACCAAGCAACAATTCTAAAGAAGGCACCGTATGTTGACGTCGTTTTTGGGACGCATAACGTTGGTTCCCTGCCAGTCTTGCTGGAGCGCGCGCGGATTGAAGAAGAGTCGCAGATTGAAATTTTGGAGGCTCTAGAGCATTTCCCATCGACGCTGCCGGCGCGCAGATTTTCGGCATTTTCCGCCTGGGTTTCAGTATCTGTGGGCTGTAATAACACCTGCACATTTTGCATAGTCCCGACTCTGCGAGGAATTGAGAAAGATCGCGAACCAGGCGACATCATGAAAGAAGTGCGCGCTCTCGTCGAAGCGGGAGTGATGGAAATTACCCTTCTAGGGCAGAACGTCAACGCATATGGCGTTGATTTCGGTGACCGAGAAGCATTTGCCAAGTTGATCCGTGAGTGTGGGCGAGTAGATGGGCTGGAGCGGGTTCGATTTATGTCTCCGCATCCGCGCGACTTTACCGACGATGTCATTGAGGCCATGGCGGAAACTCCCAATGCCATGCCTCACCTTCATATGCCCCTGCAATCTGGATCTAATCGAGTACTTGCACAGATGCGCCGTTCGTACCGGACTGACCGATATTTGGGAATTATCGAACGGGTGCGAAAGGCGATTCCGCACTCACAAATAACGACAGACATCATCGTCGGATTTCCTGGAGAGAGCGAAGCGGATTTTCAGGCAACATTGGATTTGTGTACGCAGGCTCGGTTTAGCGCCGCTTACACCTATCAATACTCAAAGCGACCAGGCACTCCCGCTGCCAGCATGCCGGATCAAGTGGCACCCGAGGTAGTAGGGGAGCGTTACACGCGCTTGCACGCTCACCAAGAAGCGATCTCACTTTCGGTCAATAGGGAAGCCATCGGGATGACGATGCACGTTTTGGTAACCGAGCACGAAGGACGACGAGACGCGGAGAGAGCACGAATGTCAGGCCGAACAGAGGACTTCCGTCTAGCTCATTTTAGTTTTGACGCGGCGAATATTGCTCGCCCCGGTGATGTCGTCACGGTGAAAATAAGTGATGCGGCACCACATTTCCTCTCTGGCCAGGGTGGAGACGTCCGACGTACGCGCGGAGGCGATGCGCACCAACTACGCACGGAAGAACGCACACGGGATCCTCTTCTATTAGGAATGCCGCAATTGCGATCATGAGCCTGGTCGTAATATGTGGTACAACCGCAACTGGAAAGAGTGATTTAGCAATCTCCCTGGCGCAGGAGATAAATGCGGAAATTATTAATGCAGACTCGATGCAGTTGTATCGAGGCATGGATATTGGCACTGCCAAACTCACACTGGAAGAGCGTAAGAACATCCCGCACCACTTGCTTGACGTTCTTGATGTGAGGGAGGATGCGAGCGTTGCCTGGTACCAATCGAGAGCACGCGAACTCATTGAAGAAATTGATTCGCGAGGAAAGAACGTAGTTGTAGTCGGTGGCACTGGGCTGTATATCAAGGCGATTCTCGATGAATTGAATTTTCCCGATACGGATCCTGACGTGCGCGCATCGCTCAACAAAATGGCGGAGCAGATAGGTGAGCGGGCGATGCATGAGCGACTGCAAAAACTCGATCCGGCGGCCGCTCTTGCGATCGATTCACGGAATCTACGAAGGGTGATTAGGGCTCTAGAAGTTATCGAAATCACGGGCAAGCCGTTTACAGCAAACCTTCCCCGGAAAGAGAGCACTCGCTATCCCAATGCTTTGCAGTTCGGATTGGTCATGGATCGAGAAAAACTAGACGAACGAATCAGCCAGCGGGTCGATCTGATGTGGGAAAGGGGCTTAGTCGAGGAGACTGACCGCCTGGTGGAGCGCGGGATGCGAAAAGGACGCACCGCTCAGTTAGCTCTGGGATACGCCCAGATTCTCAAGTTTCGCGATGGCCTCATGTCCGAGACGGAAGCGAAAGAAGATACGAAGCGGGCAACCCGCCAATACGCGCGCAGGCAGGAGACCTGGTTTTCAAGAGATGAGCGAATTCAATGGATTTCGCCCGCAGAGCCACGTTTGGAGCGAATTGCGAAGCAATTGAGAGGAAATTGAGAGCGCACGAGTCCAACCCAAACGGTTAAACTTCTCGGTAGAGATGAGTACACCAATGAAAGTTTTAGCCACTTACGGCCACGGTACCGAGAATGATTTCGTCATAATTTTTGATCCTGATGAGAAGATCGTCATAACTTCTGAAGTCACAGCCGCTCTCTGCAATCGAGAGAGTGGCATTGGTGCCGATGGATTGATCCGCATTGCTAAACGCGATGGAAAATGGTTTATGGATTATCGAAATGCGGACGGCTCGATAGCGGAGATGTGCGGCAACGGTATTCGTGTGATGGCACGCTATTTAGTAGAAAATGGCCGCCAGAAAGAGGGAATTTTCCCGATTGACACTCGAGATGGGCGCAAGCATCTTCGTGTACCGATGAGCGGAGATATCACTGTCAATATGGGCCAACTCATCCATGAAGATGAAGATGTTACCGTCACAATCGGCAATCATTCCTGGGATGGTTACAACATCAGTATCGGAAACCCTCACGCCGTTGTCTTTGTTGACTCCGTAGCAGGCGTCGGTGATTTGAAAATAGCGCCAGTCGTTTCCCCTCCCGACGCATATCCAGAGGGCGTTAACGTTGAATTTGTTGAATTTGGCAGTGATCATGAACTTAAGATGCGAGTCTTTGAACGTGGTGTTGGTGAAACAAAGTCGTGCGGTACCGGCACGTGTGCCGTAGCCCTGGCGGCAAGTCTTAAGCGAGGCGAGAGGCTGCCCGCCAAGTGGGTTATCTACCCACCGGGAGGTCGACTTGAAGTAGAAATTGACGGCCATTCAAATGCGACATTGACAGGTCCAGCAGTGCTCATCAGCGAGCACGACATCTCTAAGTACTTTGTCGATAATTCTTTGAAGGTGAGCAATGAGTAAACGCAAATTGGATTCGCAAGACGAGTTTGAGGCACTTCTTCGAGAGAGTGCTCGTACCGCAGCTGAATATGACTCGGCCGAAGAGGCGTCACAACCCGAACTCGAGCAACGTCAGGCGCTGCGTCGTGTAGCCGGTTTCTCGACTGAACTGCAAGACATTTCTGAGGCCGAGTATCGCCAACTTCAATTGGAGCGAGTTGTACTCGTGGGAGTATGGACCGAAGGAAGCGCACAGATGGCTGAGAATTCGCTTGCCGAATTGAAGGCACTAGCCGAAACGGCAGGTTCAGAAGTACTTGAAGGATTAATTCAAAGACGTGATAAACCAGATCCTGCAACATATATTGGCTCTGGAAAAGTGACTGAACTTCGTCAAGTAGTGGTAGCAACAGGCGCAGATACTGTCATCTGCGACGGAGAACTCTCGCCTTCTCAGTTGAGGCAGTTGGAAGAGAAGTTAAAGGTCAAGGTCGTAGACAGAACTGCGCTTATCCTCGATATTTTCGCGCAGCATGCGAAGAGCAAAGAGGGCAAGGCTCAAGTGGAGCTGGCTCAAATGTCCTACCTGCTCCCACGCCTGCGAGGTTGGGGAGGTTCCCTTTCCCGACAGGTGGGCGGTCGTGCCGCTGGTGGTGCAGGTATCGGCGGTCGAGGTCCGGGTGAGACAAAGATTGAGACAGACCGTCGACGCATCCGCGATAAGATGTCGAAATTGCGTGGAGAACTCAAGGAGATGAAGGTCTCACGCGACACTAAACGTCAAGAACGAAGGCGTCACCGCGTTCCATCCGTTGCAATCGCTGGTTATACCAACGCGGGAAAATCATCTCTGCTTAATGTGCTCACTAATGCGGGAGTACTTGTGGAGAATGCACTTTTCGCGACATTGGATCCAACAGTTCGCCAATCGAAGACAAGTGACGGAAGAATTTACACACTGACTGACACAGTGGGATTTGTTCGCCATCTTCCTCATCAACTTGTCGATGCCTTCAAATCCACACTTGAAGAAGTGGCAGATGCCGATCTCATTGTGCATGTCGTGGATGGATCTCACCCAGATCCGTTTGAGCAGATTCGTGCAGTGCGTGAAGTCATCTCAGAAATCGGCGCATCCGACATCCCTGAGATCATCGCGATTAATAAGGTTGATGCAGCTGACCCATCCGTTGTTATGCATATTCTCCGCACTGAGCCCAATAGTTATGCCTTCTCTGCACGTACTGGATTTGGTCTGCCTGGCTTGCTCCTTGCGATTGAGAAGTCGCTGCCAATCCTTAGCGTGGAGATCAATGCCGTGGTCCCGTATGGACGGGGTGACTTGATTAGCGCGGTCCATCAGCGAGGTGAGATTTTGAGTGAGGAATATCTGCCGGAGGGGACGGCGATCCATGCTCGGGTGGACGCGGGCTTAGCCAAGGAAATCAACGAAGCTTTATAGCCATTTAGTGAATTCGCAGGAAAATGACAGGTTTTTAAGCCTCTCCGGACCGTTCATAACTTGGCGTTGCGGCGATTTCACCCTATCTTTACCCCCCTGAGACCAATCTCCTAGGGAATAACCACGACACGCCGATGGTTGTACCAGCAGATTGGTGTTAAATGCGCGAATATGCGCGCGCTGGTAATTGCCAGACCGAAGAACTTCTACAAGGAAGCGAGGGAAAGTAGTGGCAACTGACTATGACACCCCCAGAAAAACTGATGAAGAACTTCACGAAGAATCCCTCGAGGAGCTCAAGGCTCGCCGGGTCGACGCTCAATCGGGACAGGTCGATGTCGATGAGGCAGAAGCCGCCGAAACTCTTGAACTGCCGGGGGCAGATCTATCCGGTGAAGAGTTGTCGGTGCGCGTCGTGCCTAGGCAGGTAGATGAGTTTGCCTGTACGCGGTGTTTCTTGGTCCACCACATCACTCAATTGGCTAAGGGCGACGGCTCCACTGCGGTTTGCAAAGAGTGCGCTTAACGCTTATTTAGTACCTCTACTAAACCTTTAGCATTTCTGGCGCTAATCAACCAGTATGGCGTTGGGTCTCTAGGGTCCGCCACGGTGATTTTGACGCCGTGCGGCTGCCAGAAGCGAATGGCTAGAAATGCAGCCGGATCCGCGTCTCGTCCTCGAGTCAGTCGCATCTGATCTACTGAGAGTTCTGTGGCATCTGCCAAATATGAGCGATCTATATGTGCCGACCCGATCCTCAATTCGCTCGAGGTCAGGTCAATTCTCATAATGAGTGCATTCCTAATAATAAAGAGGAGCACGACTCCCATACCTAGTGTGATTACGCCTGCCGGATTATCGAAGGCGGCCCAGACCGAGAGGGCAACTGAGGCCAGTAGGAAGAAGATAAAGGCGAGGAGCCATAGCGGGGGTTTAATAATTTGCGTGTAGTGGTCATTCTCTAGATTTCTCGCGTTCACGGGTCTGACGGTAGCGGATTTTCAAGTAACCTTGAGTGTATGAGCCGAGTTGCCAGCACTACTCCACCAGAAGGGGCGCAAGTTCCTTCGCGCCACGCTCAAGCGCCAGCAATTGGATCACAAATCCCCTCTCATTTTGGACATTGCTTCGGCTGCGGCGAACTTCATCCCACCGGACTTCATCTGGTTGCCCATGCGGGTCAAGGCGCAGATCTCACTGCCCAATTTACGGTGACCGAGGATCACCAAGGGGCTCCGGGTCTTGCTCACGGGGGAATACTTTCTCTCGCATTTGATGAAGCACTTGGAAAGTTGATGTGGCTCATCCGCTCTCCTGCAGTCACAGCTCGACTGGAAACAGATTTTCTACTTCCCGTGCCAATTGGTTCCACCCTCTACATCCGGGCCGAAATTACTGGTCAGATTAATCGCAAGGTTTACACGAGCGCCGAGGGAAGACTGGGTTCACACGACGGCCCGATCGCGGTTAAAGCATCTGCCCTGTACGTAGTCGTGGGTATGAGCCACTTTATGACGAATGCTCCAAAGGAGTATTTGGAATACATTTCAAAGCATCCAGAATTGATGGCATTTGTTGACCCCAATTTTGAGATCAATCCTTGATGCTTTTATGAGTGTCCAGGTACTTATAACCCGTTTGGATAAGGGAGTCCCGCTTCCGTCGTACTCAAAAGGTGGCGATGCTGGTGCGGATTTAGTCACGTGTGTTGATGTCAGGCTCGCTCCCGGAGAGCGCAAACTTGTGCCCACGGGAATATCGATTGCTCTTCCCGATGGATATGCGGCCTTTGTTCATCCGCGTTCGGGTTTGGCAATAAAGCATGGGGTCACGATGGTCAACGCTCCTGGTACGGTCGATGCGGGTTTTCGAGGCGAACTTCAAATAATTCTCATTAACCACGATCCAGAGTCAACGGTGATATTTTCTCGTGGGGACAGAATTGCCCAACTAGTCATTCAAAAAGTGGAGCGCGCAGAATTTATTGAAGTTGAAGAATTGCCCGGGTCCGGTCGCGGTGCAAATGGTTTTGGATCAACGGGGAGAAAATAATGGATAACGACAAAACAAAGATCATCAACGCACTTGGCGGTAAGCGGGGAATTCTTGATTCGGGTCTGCCATCCTTAGTCTTCCTCATAGCGTTCAACGTACTTCACGATCTTCGTGGCGCCCTCTATGCAGCGGTTATAACCTCGGCTCTTCTCACTTTGATTCGACTGATGCGGCGCGACACTTTGCAACATGTACTATCCGGATTCGTCGGCGTTGCTTTCTGCGCCCTGCTTGCGCGAAAAACCGGCCAAGCAGTGGACTTCTACCTCCCTGGGCTGATTATCAATGTCATTTACGGAACCATCTACGCCGTCTTCAACCTGGTTGGTTTACCCGTGCTCGGACTGCTTCTTGGTCCCATTCTCGGTGAAAATCTAGCGTGGCGGAAAGTTCCGGAGAGAAAGCGAGCCTACATTCGCGCGGGTTGGCTCTGGGTGGCGCTCTTTGTTTCACGTCTGATCGTTCAGTATCCGCTCTACAAGAGTGGAAATATCAATGCCCTGGGGACCGCACGTTTAGTAATGGGTTACCCATTCTTTCTCTTGGCTGCATGGGGATCATGGATGCTGCTACGTGCCGTACCGAGCGCCAAGGCAGAAGTGAAGGCAGAGTAGAAGTGAAGGCAGAGTAGAAGTGAAATTCCCTCCACAGCATGGAGCATGGGCTTTCCTCATCGTTCCAACCGTTATGGCGCTTTTCCTCGGGGCTGGAAATTGGCTCGGTTGGGTTTTCCTGCTCACATGGATTGGCGCATACCCGTTTACCTATTTTGCAAGCAGAGCGATAGTCGCTCGATCACGTAGAGGCTCTTGGACTTCTAGAGCCACGAGGGAATTGCGAAATGCGATGGAATGGAGTTTTATCGCCGTTGTTGGCTCAGCAATTTTGATTACACATCGCCCGTGGATAGTTTTTTCGGGTGCAGTCATAATTCTCATGTGGGGGTTGAGTACCTATCTATCATGGGCCGGTCACGAACGTGGTATTTCCAATGACATACTGTTAATCGCACTTGCCTCGGCTGCGCCAGTTCTCATGTATCAAGTTGCAAATGATGAGAAGTCTTTCAGTGACGTTCCACATGCAATTTGGATCGCGTCACTTCTGTCATTACTTTATTTTTTTGGCTCGGTCCTCCATGTAAAGGCACTCATTCGTGAAGCGAAAAATCCCCTCTGGCATTGGGGGAGTGTTCTATTCCATGCGCTCGTCGTAGCGGGTCTTGCCTCTTCTTCACAACCTGCTTGGCTGGTCTTGCCCTTCGCGCTAGGGCTTATCCGAACCACGGTGATGAAACCAGGATTAAGGCCTGGGCGGATTGGAATTATCGAAGGAGTCGTGGCTCTAGTGCTGGTGATTTCTGTCGTCTTCGTGGAAAGGTGAATCACCGACTACTTCGGATTGACGAAGGGAGTAATGAAGCAGCTCTTAATCTCAGATTCGGCTTTAGCGGAGGCGATAAAAAGAAGTTCGTCGCCCGCGCTAAATACATCATGAGGCTTTGCCGCGATCACGCGTCCATCACGGACAATGGCAGATAAGACTGAGTGCTCTGGAAGCGGCACTTCTTCTACTGTCTTGCCGACGCACGATGAATCGTCGGGCAGTGTGAGTTCGACTAAGTTTGCTTGACCATTTTGGAAAGAGAAGAGGCGTACGACGTCGCCCACACTGACAGCTTCTTCAACCAATGCTGAGATGATTCGCGGTGTGGACACGGCAACGTCGACTCCCCAAGCCGCATCAAAGAGCCATTCGTTCTTTGGGTGATTGACCCGCGCCACAACTCGAGGGACTCCATACTCGGTCTTGCCGAGAAGTGAAGCGACGAGGTTCACTTTGTCATCCCCTGTGGCAGCGATGAGAACTTGGCATGAATTCAACTTCGCGTTGTCAAGGGAAGAAATCTCGCAAGCATCCGCCATTAACCACTCTGCTTCAGGGACGCTTTCCAACTTAAGTGCTTTTGGATCTTTATCAATGAGGAGGACTTGGTGTCCATTATCTAGAAGTTCGCGTGCGATAGCCCGTCCAACATTGCCCGCTCCGGCGATGGCAACTCTCATGATGCTACCTCAGGGGAGTGTGCGAGGGCGGCTTCGACAATTGCAACATCTTTTTCGTAGACCATCACATGGACCAGATCTCCATCTTGTAAAACTGTGTGCTCGTCAGGAATCAAACCTTCGCCGAGGCGCGTAATGAATGCGACGCGTGCAGGAGTGATATTTTCAATGCGAGAAACCGGATTTCCATACCAGGTCGCATCAACATGCATTTCGCACAGTTGAATGGTTCCGCTGGCATCGCGCCACTCCGACCGCGATCCCTCTGGAAGCAACCGGCGAAGGATCTGATCAGATGTCCAAAGGACGGTGGCAACTGTAGGGATGCCAAGCCGTTGATAAATCTCAGCGCGGCCAGGATCATAAATACGTGCGACTACATTTTCGACCCCGTAAGTCTCGCGTGCGACACGAGCCGCCAAGATATTTGAATTATCGCCATTGCTGACCGCGGCGAAAGCATCTGCTTTTTCGATGCCGGCTTCTAGAAGGGTGTCGCGGTCGAAGCCGATTCCGGTAATCGTGAGCCCGTTGAAATTGGCGCCGAGGCGCCGGAAGGCTTCACGGGACTGATCGACGATTGCGACGGAATGACCCATTGCCTCGAGTTCGGTCGCAAGTGATGAACCGACGCGACCGCATCCCATGATTACGACGTGCACGGGGAAAACCTACACCTACGAAGGGCAATAGGCTTGCCACCTATGAAGAGTCCACGTCCCCAATTCCACGTCGGCGAACATCTGACTGTATCTATTGAAAAAGTCGCCCACGGAGGGCATTTTATTGCCCGACATGAGGGTCAAGTCTTTTTCGTCCGGCATTCAATCCCTGGCGAACGAGTCGAGATTGAAGTCACTAGTACTGGGTCTAGTTTTCTTCGCGCCGATGTTCTTGAAGTGATCGAGCCTTCGCCTGATCGGGTCTCACCACCTTGCCGCTATTCGCATGCGGGTGGTTGCGGAGGCTGCGATTTTCAACATATTTCGATTATTCGCCAGCGCCAACTGAAAGCCGATGTGATTCGCGAGCAATTTAGTCGAATCGCAAAAATGGAAATCGACATTGAAGTAGAAGACGTGGGTGATCCTCTCCATTGGAGAACTAGAATCTCCGCGGCGACAAATAACATAGGTGAGATCGGCTTCTACGCCTCTCGTTCTCACTCTGTAGTCCCAGTGAAAGATTGCCTGATCGCTGCAGAATCGATCAAGTTTCCCGAACTTGCCCAGAGAACATGGCCGAAAGGGTCAAGGATTGAGATTTCAGCAAGTTCAGAAGGCATTCGTTCTATTGCAATTGCGCCAGCTGGGCGAGGATCCAAATCGCGTTTAACGGAAGGTCCCCAAATCCTGACCGAAGTGATCGACGGTCATAGCGTTGAAGTAAGTCAGAGAAGTTTCTGGCAGAGTCACGACGTAGCCCCGCAAATACTGACGGAAGCGGTGAGGGAAGACGTACAAGAAGGTGACCACCTCCTTGATTTGTACGGAGGAGTTGGACTCTTTACAGCTGCCCTGCTTGATCGCGTGGGTGCTAATGGACATATTGACCTTGTCGAATCGAGCCAATCGGCCACCGCGGATGCAAAGCGCAACTTTGCAAGTTTTCCGAATGTTTCGGTTATTACAGGTGATGTACTCAAGGAGCTTGGCAGAACTAGTCGGGCAGACGTTGTCCTGCTTGATCCGCCACGAGAGGGCGCGGGCAAAGAGACGATTGCCGCCATCGTGGAGTTAGGTCCACGCTCGATTCTTTATGTGGCCTGCGATCCCGCCGCGTTGGCTCGTGACACCGCCTATCTGGCCGAGAATGGCTATGAGATGGTTGGTTTGCGCGCCTTCGATCTATTCCCTATGACCCATCATGTTGAGTGTGTCGCACGGTTTACACCTTTCCAAAAGTGAGCAAGTAAGGTATCTTGATATCAAGATAAATGAGCGAGGTGGGATATGAGCAAGAATTCATTTAATTCCAAGGGCCAACTCGAGGTATCGGGTCAGAGTTACGAAATCTTCAATATTTCCAAGATAGATGGCGCGGCCAGCCTGCCCTTTAGTTTAAAGATCCTTCTGGAAAACCTGCTTCGCACCGAAGATGGGGTCAACATCACCGCGGCGCAGATCAAGGCGCTCGCCAACTGGGATCCATCTGTCGAGCCGGATACTGAAATCCAATTCACTCCTGCCCGCGTCGTTATGCAGGACTTCACCGGAGTCCCATGCATCGTCGATCTTGCGACTATGCGTGAAGCTCTCGTTGACCTGGGTGGAGACCCCGCAAAAGTAAATCCTTTGGCGCCGGCAGAATTGGTTATCGACCACTCCGTTATTGCGGATGTTTTTGGCACCAAAGATTCTTTCGAGAAGAACACGGATATTGAATACGAACGAAACCGCGAGCGCTATCGCTTCCTGCGCTGGGGACAAGGTGCATTTGATGAATTCAAAGTTGTTCCACCCGGGACGGGAATTGTCCACCAAGTAAATATTGAATACCTTGCACGAGTCGTCATGACACGAAATGTGGGCGGCAACTTGCAGGCTTATCCAGATACTGTCGTCGGCACAGATTCGCACACCACCATGGTGAATGGCCTGGGCGTACTCGGATGGGGCGTTGGCGGAATCGAAGCCGAAGCGGCGCTTCTCGGTCAGCCTGTTTCGATGCTGATTCCTCGCGTCGTCGGATTCAAGCTGAATGGGCAGTTGCCTATCGGCACCACGGCGACCGACTTGGCCCTCACTATTACTGAGATGCTGCGCAAGCACGGAGTAGTCGGAAAGTTTGTTGAGTTCTACGGCCCCGGGGTCGTCTCCGTACCAATGGCTAACCGAGCCACCATCGGAAATATGAGTCCTGAGTATGGGTCCACGTGCGCAATTTTCCCGATTGACGAGGAGACTCTTCGCTATCTCACACTCACCGGTCGTTCGACCGAACAAGTAGCACTGGTTGAGCAGTATGCAAAGCAGCAGGGTCTCTGGCACGATCCGTCGCTTTCTCCTCGCTTCTCAGAACACATCGAGTTGGATCTTTCGACGGTGGTGCCTTCCATCGCTGGCCCTAAGCGACCACAAGATCGCATTTCGCTTTCGGGGTCCAAGGATGCATTTGAAAATATTCTTCCTTCCTATCTCTCTGAAAAAACTGAGAAGAAGGCAGTGGACGTTCATGTCAATGGCAAGGCGACTACCATCAAGAACGGTTATGTTGCCATTGCGTCCATTACTTCCTGCACAAATACCTCCAATCCTTCGGTGATGATTGGCGCTGCGCTCCTTGCGAAAAAGGCGGTCGAAAAGGGACTTACATCCAAGCCATGGGTGAAAACGACTCTGGCACCTGGATCCAAGGTTGTTACGGACTATTACGACAGAGCAGATCTGACCCAGTACATGGAGAAACTCGGTTTTAACCTCGTCGGATACGGATGTGTGACGTGTATCGGCAACTCCGGTCCGCTTCCTGTCGAGATTAGCAAGGCCATCAATGAGCACGATTTGGCTGTCACAGCGGTGCTCTCCGGAAATAGAAACTTCGAAGGACGCATTAGCCCAGATGTAAAAATGAATTACCTCGCTTCGCCACCCCTAGTTGTTGCTTATGCCATCGCCGGCACGATGGACCACGACTTTGAAACTGATTCTCTTGGTGATGATAAAGATGGCAATCCCGTCTTCCTCAAGGACATTTGGCCAACCTCAGAGGAGATTGCCACTGTTATCGGAGATTCGATTTCATCTGCAATGTTCACCAAAGATTATGCCAGCGTCTTTGATGGTGACTTCCGCTGGAAATCACTTGATACCCCAATGGGAAAGACTTTCGAATGGGATGCCGATTCGACATACGTTCGAAAACCCCCGTATTTCGACGGCATGCCTGCACAGCCACGACCCGTAGTGGATATTTCACATGCCCGCGTCCTTGCGGTGCTTGGAGATTCAGTTACTACTGACCACATTTCTCCTGCGGGCAACATTCGCGTGGATTCTCCAGCAGGTAAATATCTCATCGAGCATGGCGTCGACCGAAAGGATTTTAACTCTTACGGCTCGCGTCGCGGAAATCATGAGGTAATGATTCGCGGAACATTCGCCAATATCCGATTGAAGAATCTACTTCTTGAGGGAGTCGAAGGTGGGTTTACCCGCAACTTCCTTGACAACGGTGATCAGAGCACCATCTACGATGCCTCTGTTGCATATCAGGCAGCGGGAATCCCACTCGTAATCCTGGCCGGTAAAGAATATGGTTCTGGATCATCAAGAGACTGGGCAGCAAAGGGAACAGCACTCTTGGGAGTCCGTGCCGTGATTGCCGAGTCATTTGAGCGAATTCACCGATCTAACTTGATCGGAATGGGCGTTCTTCCCCTCCAATTCAAAGAGGGAGAGACGGCTAAGTCACTTGGTCTTGATGGAACAGAGATCTTCGCTATCGCGGGTATCGCAGCCCTCAATACTGGGGGAGTTCCAAAGGAAGTAACCGTCACCGCCAACGGAAAGAGTTTTGGCACCAAGGTTCGAATTGATACGCCTGGTGAGGCTGACTACTACCGTCACGGTGGAATCATGCAATACGTCTTGCGTTCGCTCATTACGGATTGAGAATCTCGCTCGCCGACCTAGACTAGGGCGGTGATAGACTCCCTTAATTCTCCGCAAGACCTGGCATCCTTCTCTACCGAGGAAATGTCGGCTCTTGCAGGAGAGATCCGCGCATTTCTCATCGAGAAAGTGACTAAAAGCGGGGGACATTTAGGTCCCAACCTCGGAGTAGTCGAACTCACTCTGGCAATTCATCGGGTTTTTCAATCGCCTAAAGATGTCATTCTTTTCGATACTGGCCACCAGAGTTATGTCCACAAGATTCTGACGGGCCGTGCGGCGGGTTTTGATCTGCTGCGACAAAGGGGTGGCCTGGCCGGCTACCCATCTCGCGCGGAGAGCGCACATGATGTGATTGAAAATTCTCATGCCTCCACTTCGCTCTCATGGGGCGACGGAATATCACGCGGTTTTGCGTTGCAAGGCAGAAACGACCGAAGCGTAGTCGTTGTCGTGGGCGATGGGGCTCTTACCGGCGGAATGGCCTGGGAGGCGCTAAATAACATAGCGACATCCAAAGATCAGAGACTTGTAATTGTAGTTAATGACAACGAACGTTCTTACTCACCGACGATTGGCGGACTTGCATCGCAGGGAATGTTTGAGGATCTCGGTCTGAAATACATAGGCCCGATTGACGGTCATGACATTGCAGCTATGGAGAGCGCGCTGGAGAAAGCGAAACACTTTGGCGCACCGGTGATAGTGCATGCACTCACCAAAAAGGGACAAGGATATTCACCCGCCATTGCCGATGAAGCCGAGAAGTTTCACGCCATTGGCATCCTTGATCCAGAGACCGGCCAACCACTTGCCAAGAGCAGTATTAGTTGGACAAATGTATTCTCGAAAGAATTGGCCGAAATCGGGCAAGAGCGAAAAGAGATTGTTGCGATCACTGCAGCGATGCTCGGTCCTACTGGGCTTGATGAATTTCAACGCCGCTTCCCTGAGCGAACTGTCGATGTTGGAATCGCCGAACAACATGCGCTTACCAGCGCAGCGGGCCTGGCCTTCACCGGTATGCACCCGGTCGTTGCTCTTTATTCCACATTCCTAAACCGGGCTTTTGATCAACTTCTCCTTGATGTCTCCTTACATCACGCCGGCGTTACTCTCGTACTTGATCGAGCCGGCATTACTGGAGATGACGGACCTTCCCACCATGGAATGTGGGATCTTGCACTGACTGGGATAATTCCCACCCTGCAGGTAGCTGCACCTCGCGATGGAACTCGCTTAAAGGAAAGCCTTAGAGAGGCTCTCAACGTCAACGATGCCCCAACCCTTATTCGCTTTCCCAAAGGCGCTCTTCCGCAGGATATTGGGACCATCGAACGTGTTGACGGGATTGATTTCCTGTATCGCTCCGAGAGTGATGATGTCCTTCTGGTAAGTGTGGGTGCATTTGCGCATTTATCGCTGGAGGTGGCAGCGCAGGCGCAGCGTGAAGGAGTAGGAGTCACAGTTATCGACCCACGTTGGGTGAAGCCACTCCCACTTTCCTTGTTGGACATTGCGCAGAAGTATTCGCGAGTTGTGGTCATTGAAGATGGAATTCGGCACGGGGGAATTGCAAGTTCTCTTTCAGAGATGTTCCGCGATGCACAGAGCGCAATTCCAATTCACTCAATCGGCGTGCCTCTTGAATTTATTGAACATTCAAAACGCGCGGAAATATTGCATGATCTGGGTATTACTGTGCAGGATATTTCACGTTCGATTCTGGAGTGGCACAGTTATCCTTCAGGGAACAATTTCTTTAAGGCAGAGATGCAATCCCAGGAGCATGAAAGCGAGATCCGCAAACCGATTCGCTGACTCCGACGCGGTCCAAGTACGGCAAGATTCCACCAAGAGTGAGTGGCCATCCAGCGCCAAGGAGCATGCAGAGATCTATCTCAGCAGGGCTCGAGACGACTCCTTCATCGAGCATCATGCGAGCCTCTTCCGCGAGTGCATTGAGAGCGCGCATCCGCACTTGCTCGGCAGAGGAGGGTTTGTCGCCTTTCTCCACCAGCGCGAGTGCAACAGGATTCGGATGATTCTTTCCATCCTCACCCTTTACGTAGAAGTTCCTCACTCCTTCTTTCACCAGGCGCCCCATTGTCGGTGAGATCCGATAGCGCGGTCCAAGATTCTTATTCAGTATCTCGGTCACATGGAGTGCAACCCCCGGACCAACGAGTCCGAGCAACTCAAAGGGGGTCATTGGGAAGCCAATACTGCGCATTGAATTATCCGCAACCTCTACCGGTGTTCCTTCATCAATAGCATCAGTGATCTCACCCATGAAGCGAATCAGGAGTCGGTTGACGACAAATCCAGGGGAGTCCTTAGTAATGACCATTGTCTTCTTGAGTTCTTTGCCGATGTTGACCGTTGTCGCCGTTGTGGCGTCATCAGTCTTGTTGGTTCGCGCGATCTCAAGCAGCGGCATAACCGCAACCGGATTGAAAAAATGGAATCCGATGACTCTCTCGGGATGTTCCAACCCCTGTGTCATTGCTTCCACGCTGAGTGAAGAAGTGTTGGTAGCAAGTACGCACTCTGGCGAAACAATCTTTTCTAGCTTCTTAAAGAGTTCTTGCTTGAGGGCAAGTTCTTCGAAGATGGCTTCGATGACGAAGTCAGCGCCAGCAAAGGCACTTTGATCGACCGATCCCGATACGAGTGAGATCAATCGACGTGCTGTCTCTTCGGTGAGCCGCTTCTTCTCCACCAATTTATTGATCTCTGAATGGACCCAAGCCACGCCCTTATCCACACGGGCTTGATCCAGATCAGTCATCACCACCGGGCATTTCAGATTACGAACCATGATCAGGGCCAGTTGGGATGCCATGAGACCAGCGCCAACGACACCGACTTTGGCAACCTTTCGTGCAAGGGCGGCCTTCGGTGCACCTTCCACTTTCTTCCGTTTCTTTTGGATGAGATTAAAGGCGTAGAGAGATGCACGGAGGGCATCGCTCATCGTTAAATCAGCAAGTGCTTGATCTTCGGCGTCAAAACCTTCGCTACGTGTCGCAGTGCGAGCACCGGCGATGAGTTGAAGAGCACGTTGTGGCGCGTCAATCTCAGCGCCGCCGTACTTCTTGAACGCGGCCGCTTGTCCTGTCGCAATCGCCTTGTCCCAATTGGAATCTTGGGAGTAGTCCGTTCTTTTAATCTTCTTCTTTCCGCTCAGTACGTCTGCGACAAAGCCAACGGATCGTTCGAGATAGTCAGCAGGTTCGTACACCGCATCGACAACTCCCAGGGCAAGCGCATCTTTGGCTTTCAACATCGTGTTGTTGTTCAGGGGATTGAGAACGATTACCTGTACTGCACGTTCTGGTCCAATCAACTTGGGAAGCAACGTTGCGCCGCCCCATCCGGGTACTAGGCCAAGAAAGACCTCAGGCAATCCAGTCATTGCTGTGGTTGCGAGAGTTCGATAATCGCAGTGAAGTCCGAGTTCGAGTCCACCGCCTAGTGCAAGACCGTTGATAAAACCAAAGGTTGGAATCCCGCACTCACCGAGCCGGCGGAAAACATCATGACCGAGTTTGCCAATTCCCAGAGACTGTGAACGCTCACTGATAGATCCAAGCCCGCGCAAATCTGCACCCGCAGCAAAGATGAATGGTTTTCCGATAACGGCTATCGCATCGGGCTTACGCGAGACGGCCTCAGAGATCGCGGCATCGAGGGCGAGAAGTGATTGCACGCCAAAAGTATTTGGTCGATTGAAGTCTTCTCCGTTGTCAATCGTAATGAGAGCGAGATCGCCTTTGAATCCAAAGGCGGACAGGTCTACATTGCGGACAAATGCCTGTGTCACGACTTCATCTGGTGCGCCAGCGGGAACGTGTAGGTCCGTCATTTTATTTGGCTCCATTCCAGTGCGGGTTCTCCCAGATGACCGTGCCACCCATTCCCAATCCGATGCACATGGTCGTGATTCCATAGCGAACTTCTGGGTGCTCTTCGAATCCTCGCGCAAGGTTGAGCATGAGGCGCACTCCTGATGATGCAAGCGGGTGTCCCACAGCTATCGCTCCGCCATACGGATTCACCCGCGCGTCATCATCTGCAATTCCGAAGTGGTCAAGGAACGAAAGTACTTGGATGGCGAATGCTTCATTGATTTCAAAGAGTCCGATATCTGAAATGTTCAATCCGGCTTTTGATAAGGCTTTTTTTGTCGATGGAATCGGCCCGTAACCCATGACCTCAGGTTCTACCCCCGCAAAGGCAAAAGTAACCAACCGCGCTTTGATAGTGAGACCTAATTCGATCGCCTTCTCTTCACTGGCCAAAATTGCTGCCGTTGCTCCGTCATTGAGACCTGCAGAATTTCCCGCTGTGACTCGACCCGCTGGGCGGAAAGGAGTTTTCAAACCTGCCAGCGCCTCGAGAGTTGTGCCGGGGCGGGGAGGTTCATCCACTGTTGCAATACCCCAACCTAGTTCGGCGCTGCGAACAGCCATCGGTATGAGATCGCGCTGGATTTTGCCTGCTTCATAAGCCTTTGCAGTTTTCAACTGTGAATTCAACGAATATCTATCTGCACGCTCGCGTGTGAGGTGAGGAAATCTGTCATGTAACCGCTCGGCGGTATTACCCATTGCGAGCGCATCACTGTCAACGATTTTCTCAGCGAGGTAGCGCGGATTGGGATCTATGCCATCTCCAATCGGGTGATTGCCCATATGTTCAACGCCACCGGCAATTGCAATGTCGTAAGCCCCAATGCCGATGGCTCCAGAGATTGTGGTGACGGCCGTAAGTGCGCCAGCACACCAACGATCAACGGAATAACCCGGAACAGTGTTAGGCAGTCCGGCCAATAAAGAAACGCTACGACCGATATTCATTCCTTGGTCACCCGTCTGTGTTGCGGCAGCAATGGCAACATCATCGATCTGGTCAGGGGAGACTTTCGGATTTCTCTCCAGCAGCCCACGTAGGACACGCACCATCAGATCATCGGCACGCGTTCCAGCGTAAAGGCTCCCGGCCTTTCCAAAAGGGGTTCGAACTGCATCAACAAGGACGACTGATTTCGACATATGCATTCCCTCTACTCAGGCTGGATCGCAGATCACGGTGATAGAAGGTTACTCGTGAGTAGGTAAAAAAGGTACCCACGACTTTTCTCACTGTATCTCCGAGACTATTGGCAGACTATTGCCACCGCCGCTATCTTTTTGAACTATTCTTCGAAGCTCCCCTTGAGAGAGTCTTTGAGAACGATGGTGCCAGGTAGGTTGACAGAATGGTGACGAGGTAGACGAACCAGACACCTACCTGAAGCCAGGTGCTGGTGGTCGAGAAACCAATCGAACCCGAAAGAATACTGGCAATGAAGGAATCGGGGTTTAACCATGAATCGATATTCCATGCCACAGAATCCAATCCAGGCAGCCATCCGGTCTCTTGCAGATCGCCAATTCCGTGGGCGAGAACACCGGCAGCAACAACAATCAATGCGATGCCAGTAATTTTGAAGAATTGGTTCAGGTCAAAGTGAACGGTCTGTCTATACATTAAATATCCAAGGCCAATCGCGGCAGCAAGTCCCAGAACCAATCCCACGGAAGGACCAAAAGAAGATTTCACGGTCGTGAAATTGGTATAGATAAAGAGGGAGGTTTCAATTCCCTCACGGCCAACCGCGACAAATGCAGTGATTGCCATCGCGAGAGAGCCCATCGTGACTGCGCTATCGACTTTCTTTTCAAGTTCACGTTTGAGATTTCGGGCGGTGCGCTTCATCCAGAAAACCATCCAGGTCACTAATGCCACGGCGACCACGGAGAGAATTCCCGCAAATGCTTCTTCGGCACCCGGCGTCAATTCACTGGAAGTAAAGCTCAAGATTGCGCCCAACCCCAGACTCAAGACAATGGCGACTAAGACACCAATCCAGAGGGGAGTGCGCAGGTGAGATCTGTTGGTTTTGACCACATAGGCCAGGAGGATGCCGATGATGAGGGCAGCTTCCAGGCCCTCGCGCAGTGCGATTATAAAAGTACTCAACATGCGAGCAATTTAACGCTCAATGTCGAATTACGCAACTCAAGTGTTGCGTAATTAATCTCACTCCCTAGGCCTCAGAGATCTCCACGTTAGCGGGCAGTGGTTGCGGCTGGGGGATCGGTTCACGCTCCAACAGGGCGTGTGCGAGGAGCGGGGCGACGATGGAGATCTGCCAGGGACGGGCTCCACGCTCTAGCAGGGCGTCCCGGACTCGTTCTGTGTGAAGTGAGGTGGTTGAACCTTCTGGCGGCGACCAGCAGATACGGCGGACGAGATCTGGGGAGATGAGATTTTCGGCCGGAATGGAGAGCGATTCCGCCTCCTTCTCGATGCTGGCACGGGCATGGGACAGGGGCGCAAATTTATTGGGAAACTTCTCCCGCCAGATCTTTATGGGGGGCATGGAATCTGCCTCGATTCTCACGGGCGGCCACTGATTTTCCGGGGTTCCTTTACCCGCTTCTATGGCGCGCAGCCAGTTCGGGGCATGTTCAAACCAGCGCGCTCGCGCACCCATTGGTCGCAAAGCCTGCTCCATCTCCTTTCGGTTCTGGGGGATACGAACCGAAAGTTCTATCAGGGCGGCGTCGGAGAGCAACTTTCCCGGTGCAATGTCCAGGTGGCGCGCCAGCGTGTCACGTTCGTGCCAAATTGACTTAATAATTGCCAATCGTCGCCGTTCTTTGATCTTGTGAATTCCAGAAGTTCTTCGCCAGGGATCCTTCCTGGGCTCTGGCATCGGTGCATTGAGGATGGCCTTAAATTCTTGATCAGCCCATTCCAATTTTCCTTGGATTCGTAAAGTATCGTTTACTTTCTCGCGCAGTTCGATGAGTAATTCGACATCCAAGGCGGCGTAGTTGAGCCAATCATGCGGCAACGGTCTCGTGGACCAGTCCACAGAACTGTGTTCTTTTGCGAGTGATACTCCGAGCAGACTTTCAACGAGAGCGCCCAGTCCAACGCGAGGTAGTCCGGCAATCCGTCCCCCCAATTCTGTGTCAAATAGTTTTGATGGGATGAGTCCAACATCGCGTAGACATGGAAGGTCCTGGGTACTCGCATGCAGAATCACTTCGTCGCTGTTGAGAAGTTCGTTAAGGGCCTCAAAAAGTGGATGCACATTTTCTGGTCCCTGTGATTGAAACGGGATTGGATCGATCAGATGCAACCCACCGTCGGTTCGTTTTATCTGAATGAGATAAGCACGGGAGCTGTATTTGTATCCGGATGCTCGTTCAGCATCAATAGCGAATGGTCCCGAACCTGTCGCCAGGGTGGCGATAGCGCGTTCGAGTTCGGACTCGGTGGTTATTGCGGGAGGCGTTCCATCAGCGGGGACCAGTAGTGGAATTGCTCCTTCTGGCTCTTGTGAAGTTGTCTCTGTCATCGATTAGCGCGATCCACGGGGCGGTGGTTTGATAACTGAGATGCCCTCGGGGATTGGAGTGAGTCCTGCGACTTCAGCAAGGAGTGTGCACCAGCCATCAATGTGAGTCTCGATCCCTTCACTTTTGGCGAGCACTGGCGTCCATGATGCACGGATCTCGATCTCGGCTTCGTCATTGCGAAGTGACAATTTTCCGAAAGATGAACTGGCCACTCGTGTCACGGTTCCACTCGCTGCCACATACTGACAACCTGCCAGGGTGAGAGATTCAAGCAACCAATTCCAGCCAACTTCCGGCAGGAGAGGATCTTCCTGCATCATCATGTCTACATCGGCGCGAATGTAGGTGACGCACCTGTAATCACCTTCCCAAGTATCTTGCCCACCTGGTTCGTGTAGGAGTACAAAACGACCGGATGCAATCTCGTCTTCTTCATCACCTGAAAGACCGTTGCTGACATCAGCAGAGAAGGCAAATGCATGCGTTGCCAATTTTTGTGGGGCTGGAACTTCTTCAAGAACTATTTCTGCGCGTGGAACGAATGAACGTAATGTCTTTACAACGGCCTCAAAATCTCGCGAATCCACTACCTCAATGTAAGGAAAATTACGACAGAAAGGTGGGAGGCGGGGCGGTAACCTAGTCCACGTGGCCCTACTTCTTGCACTTTTCTCCAGCGTTCTCTGGGGCAGCGCTGATTTTGAAGGCGGCAGGATGGCCAAGAAATTTCCGGCCATTGCTGTCACGGGAGTATCGCAAGCATTTGGACTTGCGGTAGGCATGGGACTCGTTCTCATTACGGGCGAATGGCGCGCTCCTGCCTTTGGCGCCCAGGGTTACTTCTTTCCGGCGGTTATCGCTGGAGTAACTGGCTACCTTGGGCTCGTGGCCCTCTATGCAGGGCTGGCAACCGGAAGAATGGGAGTCGTTTCGCCAATAAGCTCGCTGTGCGCAATTATTCCAGTGACGGTCGCTCTGGTAAGTGGAGAACATCTTCCCGTGAGCACAGGTATAGGAATTGCAATTGCTCTAATTGGAGCGTTCTGCGCGAGTGGGCCGGAAATTTCACAGGGACTTCCATTTCGACCGGTTCTTCTTGCCATTGGCGCAGCTGTTGGATTTGGCACGGCACTCTCTTTTATGGCACGTGGTTCGGTTTCAAGCGCTCTCATGACTATGGTGATGATGCGTATCACAACACTTTTTATCTCGATCGGACTTGCTGCAAAGTACCGAACTACAGGGGGATTCGCTAAGAGCGATCTTCCCCGGTTGATTTACATTGGTGCGGCAGATTTCTTGGCCAATGTTCTACTTGGGGTTGCATCGACGAAAGGTTTAGTTTCCATTGTTATGGTTTTAGGTTCTCTATTTCCGATCATGACTGCAGTTCTCGCGTATAAGATTTTGCATGAAAGATTACATCGGATTCAGTACGCCGGGATTGTTCTGGCGATCGCTGGGGTGGCGATCATCTCAGCTTCCTGATGGGAGCGGACGCCACTAGTTAAATAGCAGTTAAATAGGTTGGGTGCAGGAATAGAAGATCGTGGCGTCTTTTTCATGGTGCTCCACCACTTTGAAATACGAAAGAAGTTCGGTTAGGTCAGCCCGATTCTCGCCGCCCGACATCGGAGTCACGCTCAGATTTAATTGTGATATCAATCCCACCGAAAGCAACTGGCCGATCATTGAAACGCCCGCTTCAACAAAGATAGCGGGGCCGAACTCCTTCTCCGCTTTTCTCACGGCCTCGAGCGGGGAGAGATTCCACCAGTGCGCTTTGGGATTCTCTCCAATGACTGCAGGGTAAGAGTGAGAGAGGACGACAAGGGGCACAGGTGTGCGGCGATATCTTTCGTGACGCGCTGTGTTGCCACCGATCATGATGACGTCACTCTTGCGGCGACTAACCAAGAACTGGGCGCGATCCGCCGGGGTTGTTACCCCGTCCGAATTGCCTAAGAAAGATGTCGAACCATCAGTACCCATCACTAGAGTTGCCTGGACACTCATGGCGCCAACAGTAACTCTCTGAGTCCCTGATGAGGTGTCAGTGGTGTTTGCTACCTTTTCGGTATGTTGATTAATTGCGATACCTGCATCATGCGTGATATTGCCTGCTCTGATTGCGTGGTCTCCACCCTGCTTGCCATCCCTGGAATGGCCCCTCCTGAGGTCAGTGAGGCAACGGCGCAGGCCATCGAACTCCTTTCTTCCCGCGGAATTGTCCGTCCGATGCGTTTTCTGAGAGCGGTTCAAGGCTAATTCGCAGGTTCGGCGCCTCTTCTGAGGTTGAGTCGATTCCGACACCCCGTTAGCCTGACCACGTGAGTTTTCTCAAGACCGCTCGGGTAGCTCTTGCTCTGACAGTTTTGCCCCTCTACCTGGGCCTCGAACCCGCCCAAGGGGCCCAATCTCTCTCATCAGTGCAGAGGCAAGTCACTTCCTTGCAGGAAGATGCGGCTGCTTCCGCCGAAGGCGCCCAGAGCGCCAAGGTTCAATTGGACCAACTCACGCGGACCTTATCTGGGATTAAGAAACAGGCAGCTCTCCAAGGTGAAACCGTCGGCCAGCTTCGCAAGAGCTTGGGGGTGATTGCGGTTGAGGAATATAAATCCGGTGGGTTGAGCCAGGGTCTCGAACTGCTCTTCTCCGCAAATCCGACGCTCTACCTTTCGGCAGCGGGGTCGCTCGATTCGATTACCAGGCGAAAATCTCTTCAACTTCATAAATTTGCCGCCGCCCAGCAACGTCTCAATGCCACAACAATTACCGTCAACGACAAATTGGCTCTTGTCCGTGCAACGCGAGCGCGTTTTGTTGCCCAGTCAGCCCTTGCCCAATCAAAATTAAAGGAAGTCGAGAAAATTCTCGCGAAATTGAAGAAGAGCGACCGGGCACGTCTGGCCAAACTTACTCAAAAGCGCAATGCTCGAGAACAGAAGTCTTCCCTGGCTTTCGCCAAAACCACCAAGCGCGTGTCGGGTCGCGCGGGGATCGCAATCAAGTTTGCTTTGAAGCAGATCGGAGATCGCTATGTCTTTGGCGCCGCCGGTCTGGTCTATTGGGATTGCTCAGGATTGACGATGCGCGCCTATCGGGCCGCCGGTGTCTCGCTTCCTCATTCTGCATCTGCGCAGACAGGTTACGGCAGGCGAGTTCCTCTCAATCAACTCCGACCCGGGGATCTCGTCTTCTTCGGCAGTCCAATTTCACATAACGGGATCTATATCGGCGGTGGAAGGATGGTTGACGCACCCCACACTGGTGCGCGGGTGCGCGTTGAGGCTTTCGGATCCTATTTCGGCAGATTGCGTCTCGTTGCAGCGCGTCGTTTCTAAATGAAAAAGATTCTTTTCGTCACCAACGATTTCGGCCCACGCGCTGGAGGGATTGAATCATTCATCATGGGCATCATTGAGAATCTTCCAAAAGATTCGGTGCTTGTTTACACTTCAAGGCAATCCGACACCAGCGAATACGATCGATCTTGGTATGCGGATTATGGTGTTGAAGTTCTTCGCGATCGCACTAAAGTACTTCTTCCAACTCCGCGGGTATCTCGTACACTTCAAAAGATTGTCAACAGAGCAGGGGTCGATGTTGTCTGCTTTGGAGCAGCCGCGCCGCTCGGTCTGCTTGCCAATGGACTTCGCCGGAGGGGAGTAAGTCGAATTGTCGCAATTACTCACGGGCACGAAGTTTGGTGGGCAAAAGTCTTCCCGTTCTCACTTGCTCTGCGCAGGATTGGTGATTGCGTGGATGTTCTGACATATCTTGGTGAATTCACGAAACGTGAGATTTCTAAAGCTCTCTCGGATAGCGCGCGCTCATCCATGGTCCGATTGGCGCCCGGCATTGATATCGAACACTTCTCTCCCAGTACGGGGGAGAGCTCGCTTCGTTCAGAACTCAATTTGGAAGGAAAGAAAGTTGTGATCAGCGTGGGCCGGCTAGTAAAGCGCAAAGGTCAGGATCGCTTGATCGAAGCGTTACCATCGATCCGGAAAGCGATTCCAAACGCCCATCTTCTCTTTGTTGGAGAAGGTTCCTATGGAAGGCACTTAAGGAAACTAGTTCATCGAGAAGGCATATCAGATGCCGTCACTTTTGTGGGTCGAGTTCCCTTTACCGATCTTCCAAAGTATTTTCGGGTAGGGGATGTATTCGCCATGCCTAGTCGCTCGCGCTTTGGCGGACTCGAAGTGGAAGGGTTGGGGATCGTTTACTTAGAGGCAAGTTCATGTGGGTTACCAGTGATTGCTGGAAGATCAGGTGGGGCACCAGATGCAGTTGTTGAAGGGGAAACGGGTCTCATTGTAGATGGGAAGAATGTTGAGGAAATTGCGCGCGTCATAAGCAGTTTGCTTTCAGATGAAGCAAAGGCCAAGGAAATGGGAAAATACGGACGCGAGTGGGTACTTGCTCAGTGGTCTTGGAAATCTTGGTCAAATCGTTTTGCGGAGATATTGAAGTCTAGGTAATTAATCCGTGCCGAATTGCCGTCACGACCGCCTTAGTTCGATTTGACGCGCTAAGTTTTCGGTAGATTGATGCGAGATGAGTTTTGACAGTTGCCTCACTCACGAATAGTTCGGCTGCAATCTGTGAAGTCTTTTGGCCTTTAGGCAAAAGCGCGAGAACTTCAATTTCCCTAGCGGTCAATCCGAAGTTCTCGTCTTTTCGGGCGATCGCCGAACTCAATCCCTTAGCAGAGAATATAAGGGGGCTTGAAAATGCATGTGCTACAGCACTTATGACCTCCGTAAGTGGGGAGCTCTTGAGAACATACGCACTTGCCCCAGCCTGCAACGCGGCAAGGAGATGGTTGTCATCGTCGTTGAGCGTGAGCACTACGATCCCAATGGTGTTAGATATTTGTCTAGCCCAAGAGATCACTTCGAGGCCACTACCATCGGGAAGATTCAAATCAATAACCACGACATCTGGATTCTTATGTGCCATCTGTGCCATAGCTTCCTTTTTCGATGCCGCCTCTCCGACCACATTGAAGTCGGCGCCTTCAAGGCCTACACGTAACCCCTCTCGGACGACTTGATGATCGTCTACAAGAAGGACTCTGGCGCGCTTACTCTCCATATTGGGTCAGTGTTGGAACATAGGGGTAGGGAACTCGTAGGTGAATCTGGGTGCCTGAAGGGGAAGATTTAAAATCTAAGTCGCCTTCTAAATTTATTGCTCGTTCTCGAATCCCCGAAAATCCATAATGATTCTCACGCTCTTCCAACCCCCCGACACCGTCATCAGCAATGATGAGTTCGGCGAGACCGTTATTGCAAATGAGGCTAATCCACACTCTTTTTGCTTGCGCGTGCGCCGATATATTGCGAAGCGCTTCAGTAGCGATGCGCTCGATTTGCTCGGCTCGTTCTAAATTGGTGGGCGTCGGGAATTGATCTAGCGAATAGTAGATCTCGTGACTCGGGCATATCTGTTCAGCTGCAGCTCGCAAACGGTCGTTAAGATCTAAATCGTTTCCTTCTCTCAACAGATAGATTTCTCTTCGAACTTTTTCGACGAGGTCTGTGACGGTAAATCGCAATGTGCGAATCGATATCCGGGCTTCTGCATTTGAATCCTCTTGAGCTAAGAGAAGGTCGAGCGCATACCCGATTCCGACGAGATCTTGAGCAATTCCATCATGCAACTCCAGGGCAATACGGTGCCGCTCGGTGATCGTCATAGAATGGTTTTATGCGTAGAGAGCTTCAATTTCGGCGGCAAACTCTTTTGCAATGACATGTCGCTTGATAGAGAGTTTCGCTGTGAGTTGACCCCCGGCAATGGTGAAATCCGTTGGCAGAATCGTAAACTTGCGGATGGACTCTGCCCGGCTTACCGCCTTGTTTGCCTCGTCCACGGCAGTTTGTATGACTGCGATCAGATCTGGATCTTTCGCCAATTCTGTAACGGTTGTCCATTCCTTCTTATGAATCGCTACCCATGGCTTGAGTGCGTCAAGATCAAGCGTGACGAGGGCTGCGATATACGGCTTGTTATCACCAACAACTACGCACTGGCTTACCAACGGATGGGCACGGAGGCGGTCTTCTAGTACGGCGGGGGCTACGTTTTTCCCGCCGGATGTAACAATTATTTCCTTCTTTCGGCCAACGATGAACAAGAAGCCCTCATCGTCTAGTCGTCCGAGGTCGCCAGACTTAAACCATCCGTCCTCAGTAAATACTTCCTTATTTGCTTCCTCATTCTGCCAATAACCTCGCATCACGATAGGGCCCTTAAGCAGAACTTCGCCGTCCTCATCAATGCGTATTGAAGTTCCGGGGACTGGTCGTCCGACCGATCCAACTCGATGATGCGCTGTGAGGTTAAGTGTCGCACCAGCAGTTGTCTCGGTTAATCCGTAACCTTCGAGAATGCGAATGCCAGCACCGCGATAGAAGTGACCAAGCCGTTCGCCAAGCGGGGCGCCGCCGGATATTGCTGCCTCGACTCTTCCGCCCATTCCTGCTCTTATTTTTGAAAAGACGAGTTTGTCGAAGAGTTTATGTTTTAGCAGGAGGGGAAGTGGAATCTTTCCGGTATCCATCGCCCTGCTGTAGGCGATGGATACTCCCGCTGCTTTCCGGAAGATCGCACCCTTACCGCCGGCTTCAGCGTGGGCCTCTGAACCGTTGTAAATTTTTTCGAAGATTCGTGGCACTGCCAGAATGAATGTTGGCTTGAAAGTGCCGAGGTCAATTGCCAATCGAGTGGCGGGATCTCCACAGTGTGCCATGTGCAAGCCTGCACTGACGGCGCCGATCTCGACCATTCTTCCAAAAACATGTGCGACCGGAAGAAAGAGCAACGTCGAACCGTTGGGATTGAGGAAGAGATCGGGGGCGGCTTGTACGACATTGCCGCACTCTGATAAAAAATTCGAATGTGTGAGTTGGACGCCCTTTGGCCGACCAGTTGTACCAGAGGTGTAGATAAGAGTTGCGAGAGTGTCGGGGACGAGCGCATTCCGACGACGGTCTATCTCGTCGTCGGAAATGCTCACTCCTGCCTCACCAAGAACGTGAAGTACGTCATCGGTAATGGTCCATACATTTTTTGTATGTGTGGGGAGGACGGATTCGACCAACTCTCGGTGGGTCGGGGTCTCGACCACGATCGCTACGCAACCAGAATCACTTAGAATCCATTGGATCTGTTCGGCGGAGGAGGTTTCAAAAATAGGCACCACGCATCCGCCAGCAAACCAGATGGCAAAGTCCAGAATCGTCCACTCATAACGAGTGCGCGCCATGATTGCGACTCGATCACCGATTTGTATGCCACTGGCGACTAAGCCTTTTGCGGTGGCTCTCACTTCAGATTCAAACTCTCGGGCCGTGACGCTCTGCCACCCCTGTCCGAGTGGACGAGAGAGCATGATCCGTTCCGGTTCGAACCAAGCTCGCTCGGCGACGAGGTTGGTGAGGTTTCCAGCGGTAGCTGCAGGAACAAGGGCAGGTATGGTCACTTCATTCATGGCGCCTACGCTAGCGTGAGTCGGAGCGGAAAGGGAGAGGGGGTAGCCTAAGGACATGGCTGACATAACAAGCGGAAATATCTTGATCGACGCTCCGTTGGCACGCGTGCAAGAACTCCTATTCGACATTGCCAACTACCCATCCTGGACCTCTGCAATTAAGTCCGTGGAAGTCTTGGGTAGAGATGAGACTGGACGAGTGAGTTCGGCTCTGCTCAAAATAGATGCTGGAATGCTCAAAGACCGAGTCACCCTAGATTACGACTGGAGTGGAGCACCGAACAAGGTGAGTTTCATGCTCTCGGATGCAGATCTCTTGACCGCCATGGACGGGGCATACATTCTGAAGGCGCAGGATGAGGACTCCACTCAAGTGACGTATGAGTTGCATGTCGAACTCTCTATGCCCGTTCCTGCGATGATGCGACATAAGGCAGAGAAGGCAACAATCGACATGGCCTTGTCTCAACTAAAAGCATTTGCTGAGAAATAATTGTCTTACTCGATAGGCGTCGACGTCGGCGGAACCAAGGTTCTGGGTGGGGTTGTTGACGAGTCCGGAAATGTTCTGGCTCATGCTCGAAGGGATACCCCGCGGCAAGGTGGCGCAGAACTCACCCGGGCAATCGCCGATGTAGCCCTAGAACTTCTGCAAAAGTTCACAGAGGTTAAGTGTGTGGGGATCTCGGCCGCAGGTTTGATCTCATCTGATCGAAAGACCATGTTGGCCACACCAAATATCGCGGGTTGGAACGGTGTCGACCTTGATGCGCAATTGGGTTCGCTTATTGGGTTGCCTCTTGTCATAGAAAATGATGCAAATGCTGCGGCGTGGGGCGAGGCGCGATTCGGTGCGGGAGTTAATGAAGATCACATCATGATGCTCACAGTCGGCACGGGAATCGGCGGCGGCCTCGTTGTCAATGGAGAACTTTTTCGAGGTGCTTTTGGAATTGCTGCGGAATTTGGTCACGTTCGAGTAGTCCCGGAAGGTCACCTCTGCGGGTGCGGGGCGCGAGGGTGCTTCGAACAGTATGCATCGGGGAATGCACTTCTCCGACACGCGCGCGAAGCGATTAATGCGTCTCCGGATGTGGCACGTAACTTGCTCTCCCTTGGCGATGGAACGGTGGCGGGTTTGACCGGAAAGCACATCACCGATGCCGCGCGGGTTGGCGATGCGGTGGCGCTCGCGGCGTTCAATACAACGGCGCAATGGTTAGGCGCTGGCATCGCGTCGTTATCTGTAGCACTCGATCCCGCATGTGTCATTATCGGCGGTGGCGTGATTGATGCTGGCGAAATTCTCTTGGAGCCTACGCGTGTGGCAGTGGAGAGGTACATGCCTTTTGCAGGTAGGCATCCCTTACCTCGCATCATCGCCGCACAATTGGGTAATGAAGCTGGCTTAGTTGGCGTTGCAGATTTAGCGAGGCTCTAGTACCTAGAGTTTCGCCCCGTCATCATCGGAATTGTCTTGAAGACTATAAAAGAAATAGAGCAATCCGCCAATGAAAACGAGGATTCCAGGCCAGGGTTCAATCCCAAATGGGTTGAACCCAGTTAGGGCCGTCGCAAAGGCGTAGATGGGCCCAAGAATCATCGCGATGATTGCGTTTCTTCTTGCCGGATCTCTAATCGGTTCAAGAACTGGATCTGGATTTTCAAAATGTTCTTCGTCTTCAACCGGGATCCGCCGATCGAGATCGTCGAGAAAGTTAGAGGGAGTTGATTCATCTAGAGAGAGACCAGCAACGATTGAAGCAAATTCTGCATCAATGAGATCAGAGTCATCATCGGTTGCAATATTGGTTAGCCAAAAACCATTTTTTACTTCGTTAATGAATAGTGAGGATTCTTCAACAATCATTGGGAAGTCATTTGCGGAATTTTCAAGTACAACCTCTCGAATGAATGGAGAGGAAATATTATTCGAAATTGTTATTGCATTTTCTGAGTAATCAAGTTCGGCTCGAGTCGAATACATCATGATAATTGGCTGGTCTATGAGAGGTAGACCCTGGTCCACCATTTTCCAAATTTTACGTAGGCGTAGATGGTTATCAGGAAGTGATGGCTCGACGAGAATGATTCCGTCGATTCCGTCTCCGTGGATTTGAGCGAGTCTGAGTGCGATGGTACTAGCGGCATCCAAGCCCGCAATAAAAACGGTCCCGCATTTCTCTTTCAACTCTAAAAATGCTTTATTTGAGATCTCTAGCCATTCTTTCCAGAGTTTATAATTCAATTCATTCCACTCGTGCGGGCTTTCGTTCAGCATTGGCAGTACCACATTGAGCCCTGAATCCTGCAGGGAATTTGCCAACGCAATTGCAATTACTCTGGATTGAGGGGTCCCATCCAGGATGAGAACCCCCACTTGGCGACCAACGAACTCCATATCCGCTTCTGGTGGGTTCATTGTCACTTTCCCATAGTGTCATAGGGGGCTCAGACCCACTAAATTAGTGCCCTGGGGATTCACCCCAAGTAATGAGTGCCGGTGGATTTGGTACTGACGTGGTTTGAAAGGGGGCCAGGTGGTCAATCTGCCTTATGGGCTCTTGCGGGCTTTTCTTACGCCTTTTCTCATGCTCTTGTTCCGGCCCAAAGTCACCGGACTTCGTAATGTTCCTGTAAACGGACCAGTGATAATGGCTTCGAATCATCTTTCCTTTAGCGATTCGATTTTCATGCCCCTCGTCGTTCCACGCAAAGTCACTTTCTTGGCAAAGAGCGAATACTTCACATCGCCTGGTCCCAAGGGGCTGCTCAAAAAATTGACCTTTATCGCATTAGGTCAGGTGCCCGTCGATCGTTCGGGCGGAAGAAGGAGCGAAGCCGCTCTCATTACGGGACTCGAACTCCTTTCTCAAGGCAAGTGTCTTGGGATCTATCCAGAAGGGACACGATCTCCCGACGGACGTCTCTACAAGGGACGTACTGGCATAGTCCGACTCGCTCTTGAATCTGGTGCACCAATTATTCCAGTGGCGATGTTTGATACCGAGAAGATTCAACCTACTGGCAAAGTCATTCCGAAAATCATGCGGGTAAAGATGATCTTTGGAGAACCTATCTTTTACACGGGAGATCCATCAGATCTTAGGTTGCTCCGCGACCTCACAGATGACCTCATGCGGAAAATTCAAGAATTATCGGGCCAAGAGTATGTTGATATATATGCCACCCGTCGGAAGGCGGAGATCAAAGAAGAGGATTAGTCCTCTAGGGCGAGCCGTTCGACAAGGTAGTTGCAAGTCGTGCAAGTCGGTCCTGAATCGGGAAGCGGCCCCTCAAGTACGTTTATAAAATCCGTGATGACTGATTCGAATTTCTGCTGATCACGGGGAACTGGCACATACTTTTGAGACACTCCGAACGCATACGATTGCGAATCGGCACCAATCACTTTATTGGGATTCCAAACCAATAGTCCCATTGTTGCAACCGATTCACCCTTTCCGGCCGCGGGTCTTTCCATGGCATATGCGTATGCCTCTAGTTGGGGAGAGTAGAACTCGCCAGAATCCCGTGCACTGTCGGAAACCTTGCAATCAATAAGGGCTACCGTGCCATCTTCGTTTTCAGCAACAAGGTCGTACTTTCCAAGAATTCTCCAACGAGACTCTTCGCCGTTGACAAGTAATGGCTTACTTTTGACCCACTCAGCCAATTTGGTGATTCTTCCTGGTCGCAGCGATGCGTCAATATCGGTCATAGCCACTCCGCGAAATGCTCTCTCTTGGAGCGATGAGAAAGTCCCGACCAATGGAAAGGATCCTGGCATAGTCACCTTGTGCCAGTACTTGATCCAGAGACAACGCTTACAGGTTGAGAGACCAAAGGTAAGATCCGAAGGGGAAATGTTCTCGCGGGCAGGAATGGTGGGTTTTCTCATGTCGCTAATTGTGCCCAATTGTGCCCAATTACCCTGACAGACATCCTCTATTTGCCGAGTCGATATGACCACGCGGCCAAGAGGAGAACCGGCAGTGAGGCCAGGGCGCAGAGCCATCCGTAGCTCAGAAGGGCGATGATGATGCCAGCCATTACTCCGCCGAATGCCCCGGTTAGATTCATTATGAAATCCGATGCGCCTTGAGAAGCTGCGCGTTCCTCATCTCCGACAGATTCAGACAGAAGCGCCGAGCCTGCGATAAGCGTGCATGACCAACCCACTCCGAGAAGAAATAGTCCGATTCCAAGTGCAATCGTACTATTTCCCGCAGAGTTGCCCGCAATCATTGCGGCGAGTAGCAAGGTAGCCAATCCAATTTGAATCACTCGTTTTCTGCCAATTTTATCGCTGAGGTAACCAACGATTGGAGAGAGAACATACATGCCCGCAATGTGTGTACTGATGACCATACCTATCACTGAGAGAGTCACATCAACATGTGCCATGTGGATCGGAGTCATCACCATGATGGTGACCATTGATAGATGCCCCACCGCAATTGAGACCACAGCGAAAAGCGCCGGGGAATTTTTCCTAATCCTCTTCAATGTGGAGCGTGTCGAAACTCGAGTGTCAGATTCGACACGCGCACTTGCGATATGCCGCGACGTTAGGTATGGATCTGGACGGAGAAAATAGAAAATAATCAGTGCAGATAGAGCGAGAGTTACCACTGCGAGAAGATAGGGACCAACTAGTTTCGGCAAGCCAAGTGCGTGCGCGAGCCTGCCGACAGGCTCCATGAGATTTGGACCCGAAACTGCGCCGACCGTGGACCCCCATACGACGATGGAGAGTGAGCGCGAGCGAGTATCCGCTGAAGCGAGATCCACTGCTGCGAATCGGGCTTGGTAACCTGCTGCGGACGCTGCACCGAGCAAGAAGGTTCCTAGGAGAAGAATTGGCATCACGCGGGAGGTTCCACCAACTATCGCCAGCGAAGCACCTATAACTCCGATTACATACCCGATTGAGAGGGCTAATCTTCGACCACCCCGCTCAGTCAACCTTGAAAGTGGAAGAGCCATCGCAGCCGCGCCGAGTACGGCACTTGTCTGCGCAAGTCCGGCGAGTGAATCTGAATGTGTAATTGAGGAAACTAACAAGGAACCCGCGGCAACAGTTCCGGCAACTCCTATACCATTCAAAATTTGAGCAAATGTCAAGACTCTAACGACATGCTTTTCCAAGACGGTATGAATCATTTGGTTACAACACTGAGTGACGAATAGCGGAAATAATGACCAATGTACCAAGTGCAATCATGACGACACCACCAGCGCTGCGCAGCTTAATGAGGCGGCTGGCATCCGTTGCTAACCACTGTCTTGCGGTTCCAGCAAGCAATCCCCATGATCCATCTGATATCAATGCTAGAGTCGCAAAGAGTGCTCCCAGGAGGAGTAATTGGGCGGTGATGTGGCCGCGTTCGCGATCGATGAACTGTGGCAAGACGGCGGCAAAGAAGACCAATGCCTTGGGGTTGAGTACTCCTACCCAGAATCCATCACGCATAGACGCAAAAGGCGCTGGCTGCATGCCGGTCTTCTGTGTCATGTCGGTGGCATGTATTTTGCGGTGCCGAATTGCATCCACGCCCAGATAAACCAGGTAAGCCCCGCCACCCCATTGGATGATTGAGTACGCGAGATTCGAACGCTGTAGAACTGGGCCAAGTCCTAACGCGACAAATATTGAAAGAACGTATGCCCCAGCAGCATTGCCCATTACGGTGAGTACCGCTGTCTTGCGCCCCCAGGCAATGGCTCTGGCAATAACAAAGAGGACGCTGGGGCCGGGAGCAATAATGATAAGTATGGACGCCAAAAGGTATTCCCAAATTCGCGTCGGCACGATCATGTCCGCATACTATCGAAGACGTGCGCTTCTGGCCGATCATAAACGGCGATTAAAAGAAAGAGCACAATCGCCTTTCTTATGATCGGCCGACAGCTTGAGCAGCCAGCATAAGAAACAGAAGACAAGTCATAGAGTTGAGACGAGGCGATTGTGCTCTTTCTTTTAATCGCCGGTCTCAACTCTATGACTTGTCGAGCGCACTCTTTCTTTTAATCGCCGTTCTTGAGCCACACGCTATGGAACCCTCAGGCGCGTGATTACTCCGCTGATGTGCCGCGTGATTTTGCGATTGAATTGAGAACACGGTATCCAACGACGGCAACGAGAGTTGCATTGATGATGCCGTTGAAGGTGTAGTTGCCACGGGACCACGACATATCAGAAATTCCGATAATCAAGGCGGATGCAGCGATGATGAGATTGGTTGAATCTGCAAAGTTAACTTTTCCCTCGATCCAGATCCTTGCACCGAGAACCCCGATCATTCCGAAGAGTGCCACGCCGACTCCACCGAGCGCGCCGACAGGGGTTGCACTCAAGACGGCACCGAATTTTGGTGAAAGGGAGAGCACGATGGCTCCCATGCCAGCGATCCAGTAAGCCGCAGTTGAGTAGACGCGAGTGGCGGCCATGACTCCTATGTTTTCTGCGTAAGTTGTTGTACCAGAACCACCACCTGCACCAGCTAGCGTTGTTGCAACGCCGTCAGCGAAAAGAGCCATGCCCATCTGGTCGTCAAGATTCTTTCCAGTCATTGCTGCCACTGCCTTAACGTGGCCGACGTTCTCCGCGATGAGAACCAGGACAACAGGCAAGAAGAGGATTACCGCACTGATATTGAAAGTCGGACTTGTGAAATGTGGGGCGGCAACCCATTTAGCAGCCTTAATACCGTCGGTGTTGACGTCGCCCATTAAGAAGGCAATGACATAGCCAAGGACCAATCCGACGAAGATGCTAATTCGATTGAGGAACCCGCGCGAGAATGCAGAAACTAGGCCGATGGCGGCGAGAGTAATAATGCCAATTGCTGGTCCTTTGGTGAAGTTGCCTTTCGCGGCTCCTGCCAGATTCAGACCGATGACCATAACGATGGTGCCGGTCACGATTGGTGGCAACATCCAGTTGATCCAGCCAATGCCAGCGGCTCTGACGATAAGACCAATCATTGCCAAAATGATTCCAGTGACGACTACGCCTCCAAGTGCATCAGACATCCCACCCTTGGAGACTGCCGCTGCGATGGGAGCGAGGAACGCAAAGGAAGAGCCTAAGTAACTAGGGACTCTATTTTTCGTAATAACGAGGAAGAGCAATGTTCCGATTCCAGAGAAGAAAAGGGTGGTCGTAGGGGGCAATCCGGTAATTATCGGTACAAGAAATGTGGCTCCAAACATTGCAGCGATGTGTTGCAGTCCAACGCCGGTGGTCCTTGGCCAACTTAAACGTTCGTCGGTGGATACGACTTCGCCAGCGCCAATCGTTTTGCCAGATCCATGCAGTTTCCAAGAGAGTAGGGACATCTGTGCTTCCTTCCGCGGTGGTGGCGCAGATCGCGCCTGAGGAGAGATGGGTCGGGGAAGACGGTCCAAGGGTAAGGTGCACTTCTCGCTAGATTGAGCGTAAAGCCCGCGCCACGCCGCCGACCCGAGTCAGACTTGCATCCCTGCGATATATCCGATTGAATGTACGCGTTATATATCGAGTCGATATATCTTTTGAATATAAAGTAACTATATGGAAGTAGGGGAGTGCGTGCGATCGAGATCTGAGTCTCTGGAGTTTGCACTCCTTGGTCTCCTCTCACAGAACGAGCTCCATGGTTACGAATTGCGCAAGCGCATGACCGCTATTTTTGGTCCTTTTCGCGCCCTTTCCTTCTCTGTTCTTTATCCGCAGTTGCGTCGCATGCTCGACGCCGGGCTCATCGAAGAGAGTTTCACAGAGGATGGGGGACTCTCGCGTCGCTCTCGGATTGTGTACCGCCTATCGGCAAAAGGTAAGGATCGTTTTTCGCAACTGACGGACACTGTCAGTCCTGATACCTGGGAAGACGAAGGTTTCGAGGTTCGCTTTGCCTTCTTTAGCCCCACATCGGGGGCCAATCGGGTCCGCATACTTGAGGGACGTCATAGACGTTTAAAAGAACGCGCAGAGATCCTTCGCAACGAACTTGAGAAATCACCCATTGGTCTGGATAAGTACTTAGAAGAGTGGCGACGTCATTCTTTGGAATCCGCCGAACGAGAAATCGCTTGGTTGGAAGACATGATAAAAACCGAAAGGAAGTAGCGTGACCATCTCAACAGGTAAAGGCGACATCCGTGTTGCAATCATCGGCGTAGGAAACTGTGCCAACTCACTGATTCAGGGAGTCGTCTATTACAAGGACGCTCCCTTAGACCAAGAAATTCCTGGACTTATGCATGCGGTCATCGGTGGTTATCACATTAATAATGTGAAGTTTGTTGCCGCCTTTGATGTTGATGCGAAGAAGGTTGGACTAGACCTTGCTGACGCAATGTGGGCAAGTGAGAACAACACCATTAAATTCGCTGAGGTTGAGAAGACCGGAGTGATCGTCCAGCGTGGTGTGACACTAGATGGTTTAGGTCGGTACTACCGCGAGACAATCACGGAGTCTGATGCTGCGCCAGTAGACATGGTTACCACACTTAAGGATGCAGCTGTTGACGTACTCATTTGCTACCTGCCTGTCGGTTCAGAGGAGGCCGCGAAATTCTACGCTCAGTGTGCAATTGATGCCGGGTGTGCATTCGTGAACGCTCTACCTGTCTTTATTGCTTCGGATCCAGTGTGGGCAGATAAATTCACCAAGGCCGGTCTTCCCATCATTGGTGATGACATTAAGAGCCAGGTAGGTGCAACGATCACACACCGAATTATGGCTAAATTGTTTCAAGATCGTGGCGTCCACTTGGATCGTACCTACCAACTCAATGTTGGCGGGAACATGGACTTCAAAAACATGTTAGAACGAGATCGTCTTGAATCCAAGAAGATCTCAAAGACGAACTCCGTCACATCGCAATTGGAACACGATTTGGGAGCGCGGAATGTGCACATCGGTCCATCCGACTACATTCCGTGGCTGGATGATCGTAAGTGGGCTTATGTGCGACTAGAGGGTCGCGCCTTCGGAGATGTGCCACTTAACTTGGAATACAAGCTAGAAGTCTGGGATTCCCCTAACTCGGCGGGTGTCATCATCGATGCTCTCCGTTGCGCAAAACTTGGACTTGATCGAGGCATCGGTGGGCCATTGCTCTCGCCCGCAAGTTATTTCATGAAAACCCCGCCCATTCAGTACACAGATGACCAGGCGCAGGTCCGTACCGAAGAATTTATTTCCGGGACTGTTGAAAGGTAAAATAAATCCGCATTAAAAAACACCCCCCGAATTAATTCGGGGGGTGTTTCTCTTCACCCTCACGGAGAGTAGAGGGCTAGATCGTCGCCTCTGCGGGAGTGCGACGAAGGTGTACCCACCCTGCGATTGAGAGAACGAGTAGGAGGAAACCTCCTACAAGAGTTACCATTGCAGCAATCTTTGCAATCTGCCCCAACTCCCAGAATGCATATGCTGTCAGCAGCGTTCCACGAAGCATTGTGCCCTTGAATACTGTGTCAACTAATTCAGCTGCAGAATCTGCCTTTGCTTTGAGGTCAGCATTGGTTGGATCTGCTGAAAGTGCGCCTTGTGCCGTGCGGTTTGCAGTAGACACCGCAGCGTAGGTTCCCAAATTTGACAAGTGGAAGCCCAAGTAGTGATCCGCGTACATCTGAGCTTGCTTGCCGGTAGCCATTGGCTTGTCGCCATTTTCCGTGAAGAATGCGGTTACGTCTGCAGCCTCGTCGGGATTCTGTGTTGACGAAGGCATAATAATAGATTGAGACTGAAGTTGTCCCTTTACTTGGCTGTCGGCGAATGAGTATCCCCAGTTGAGGAGTCCAGCTGCGACGAATAGAAATACCGCAAGACCGACTCCAACCATCGTGACGATCTTGTCAAAAGTTTGACGTTTCATTATTTTCTCTCCTCTTATGTGTTCACATTTGTTTGGAACATGTAAAATAATACTCAGAAAGTGTGCGCTGAATAGAAGGTGCAGAGTGTTAGCCCTCGCCGAAATGTGATAAATGTTAATGAGTTAGATGAATCACGTTGAGTTACGCACGTCACAAATAACGCCATCGATTGAATTTTAAAATCAGAGGTGCCAACCCAAAAGCAGTAATCAAGATTAATCGATATGTCGCGAGCACATCATCTGCCCGTCAGGTCCGATCTCTAGGTGCTGGCACGCAATCCCTAATTGTTCAAAAGCTTTGTCACCGTAATGAGTCCGGTATGCCAAGGCAAGAAGGACACGCAAGTTGGTATCTCCGTCAGCTTTGATCCCAAAAGTTTTTGCGGTGCGGCTGACTGTATTTTCAACTACTTTTTCCGTGTGCGAAGTTTCATGCGCGATCGCGGCGTTGGATTTCCCTTCGCAAAGAAGATCCATCACCAACCGCTCGAAAGGCGTCAAATCTCTCGATGAGAGCGTGATGTCGGCTGTCATTGGATGTTACCCGCCTCTCCGAAGACTCGAGAAGGATTCTCCTACAAAATATTGACTATTACCACCATAAGATTGCCAAATGGATGAGATTCTAAGAAATCAGGCTGGCGGTGTGCTCACTCTCACTCTCAACCGACCCGCGAAAATGAATGCAATCACCACCGGCATGTATGTTCTTCTGCGTAAGCACCTCAAGGAGGCAGTGGAAGATTTTGGAATCCGATGCCTGGTCATCCAAGGCGAGGGGGCAAATTTCACTGCCGGCAACGACATAAATGACTTCATGTCCGATGAGATCGTGGTGGGGGATAGTGATGGTTTCAATTTTCTTCTAGAGCTCCATAATTTTCCCAAGCCAATTATCGCGATTGTGCAGGGACGCGCCATCGGAATAGGGACAACCATGCTTTTGCATTGCGACGCGGTTGTTGCAGATCCAACCGCTACTTTCTCGATGCCCTTCGTTTCCCTGGGTTTAGTTCCAGAGGCGGGTTCGAGTTACCTCTTCCCTCAGTTAGTTGGATACCAGAGAGCATCTCGAATCTTTCTTACTGGCGATAGTTTTTCAGCAAGGGAGGCATTGGAAATGGGACTTGTCTCCATGGTCTCTGAAAACGCATCTGCGGAGGGACATGCTCTTGCGGCACGGATTGCCAAACAACCTCCAAACGCCGTCATCAACACGAAGGCGCTGTTGAAGAGTCGGGATCATGATGCCGTGACAATGGTGATGGGAGTAGAAGCCCAACTCTTTACCCTCGCCCTTCAATCCGAAGAGGCTGCACAAGCATTCATGGAATTCACGATCAGGAGAGAGAACAAATGAGCCTTGCTGGAAAAAGAATATTCATAACTGGGGGATCAAGAGGTATTGGCCTAGCGATTGCACTCCGGGCTGCACAAGATGGGGCACGAATTGCCATTGCGGCGAAAACGACAGAGGTGAACCCAAAGTTGCCTGGAACTATCTATTCTGCGGCGGAGGAAATTCGAGCAGCCGGAGGAGAGGCTCTCGCAATTCAATGCGACATTCGTGATGAAAGCCAAATTGCCAGTGCGATAAATTTGACTCATGAAACTTTTGGCGGGATCGATATTCTCGTCAATAACGCCAGCGCGATAAATTTGACTCGGACTGAAGATACCTCTGCGAAACGGTTTGATCTGATGTTTGATGTGAATGTCCGTGGCACGTTCTTGACTTCGCAGGCAGCAGTTCCCTTCCTACGTGATTCTGGAAAAGACGGACGAAATCCCCACATTCTCAACCTGTCGCCCCCGTTGTCCATGAAACCAAAATGGTTTAAGAACAATCTTGCCTACACAATGGCTAAATATGGGATGAGCATGTGCGTTCTTGGGATGGCGGAAGAATTTCGGCGGGATGGTATCGCCGTGAATGCTCTCTGGCCGCGGACGGCGATTGACACCGCTGCTCTGGCAATGATCCCAGGGGTTGAGACAGGCGCTTGTCGGAAGCCTGAGATTGTGGCTGATGCGGCATACGAGATCTTTAGTCGTGCATCTGAAGATTGCACGGGCAACTTCTTTATCGATGATGAGGTCCTAGCATCCGCTGGGGTCTCAGATTTGGATAAGTACTCCGTGGTTTCAGGAACAAAGGAGTTTCTCACCGACTTCTTCATAGATTAGGATTATGTCTCCTGGATTTCCAGGGTAAATTACAAAGAGGAAAATATGTCGATCCGATCGGTAAATCCACGAACTGGTGAAGAGTTCGGCCCTACTTTTGAGGCAACGAGTTCGCGCGAAATTGATTCGATTATTGATGGCGCAGTTGCAAGTTTTAGCGTCTGGAGTCAGACTGCACCGAAAGAACGTGCTCGAGTGCTAAACCACCTTGCCGAAAGTATTGATTCCAATCTTGATGCGCTGGTTGCTATTGCTGACCTTGAAACAGGTTTGGGAGTTGGTCGCCTTACTGGGGAAGTTGCCAGAACAACCTTTCAGATTCGTACCTTTGCAAATGCGTTGGCCGCCAATGAATTTGTTGGACCCACGCTAGATGCCGCCGTTGAGGCGCCCTTGCCACAAGGTCATCCAAAATTTTTGCGTACTATGCGTGCAATTGGTCCGGTTGCAATCTTTGGTGCAAGTAATTTTCCCTTTGCGTTTAGCGTCCTGGGGGGAGACACGGCATCTGCGCTTGCAGCAGGATGCTCAGTTGTAATTAAAGCGCATCCTTCGCATCCGCAGACTTCTCAACTTACCTTCGATATTGCCGCTAAGTCGCTGATCGCTGCAGGAGCGCCAGTAAATCTGATAGGTCTTGGTCATGGTTTTGAGTTCGGGAAGGCGGTTATAGCTGACCCACGTATCAACGCCGGTGCCTTCACTGGCTCTCGAGCCGGTGGACGGGCCCTATTTGACATGGCTCAAGCACGTAACATGCCGATTCCCTTCTATGGCGAATTAGGAAGCGTCAATCCGGTCGTTGCCACAGCCGCGGGAATTTCCGATCGGTCAATTTTCGTAGGAGGGTACTTAGATTCTCTGCTTCTCGGAAATGGGCAATTCTGCACAAATCCAAGTCTCCTTTTTGTTCCGGAAGACGAACATTTCCTCGCCGAACTTCAATCTCAATTGAGCCACCGAGAAGCGCAACCTTTCCTTAGCGAGGCGACAAAGAATTTGCATGATGCTAATCGTGAAAAATTGGCTGAATCACTGGGTTCTACTGATTACTTTGGAAAGAATGCGCAGAGTTCAGGCTTCTATTCCAGAGCGGAAGTATTCGTTCTTCCTGCTTCACAGGCGAGGGTGAATTCAAAGAAACTACATATCGAATGTTTCGGTCCGACCGGGATTATCGTCACTTATTCCTCTATTGGAGAAGTTAAGGAGATACTCTCCAAACTCGAAGGCGCCCTCGTTGGATGTTTATTTAGTTCGAGTGATGATGCATCAAATGTTGAAATTGCATCGGTACTTGCTTCCATGTGCGGGCGAGTTGCGTTTAATGCCTGGCCAACTGGCGTTGCGGTTACGAGTGGACAACATCACGGTGGACCGTATCCAGCATCTACCTCTCCACTTCACACTTCAGTTGGCATAAATGCCATCTCACGCTTTCTGCGTCCAGTGACTTTCCAAGGCTTGCCGGATGAGTTGGCGAGCAATCTCGGCCTCTAAGAATTGAGAGAGAAAGTCTCCACGAACTGAACGCTGACGCATTCATGGTGCGGGTTGCTTGCGTTCTGCTACGGCGAACGTTCTGACACTAATTTAAAGAGTAGATTAGACTCTCAGCGAGAATTGCGACAACGGACAGATTGGTAAAGGACACAAGCCCCATGGAGAATAAGACAGATTTTAGTGGTCAGGTAGTGCTCGTGGTTGGTGCCGCCAGTGGCATCGGCGCTGCGGCGGCGGCACTTTTGAAGTCTCGAGGCGCCCGTGTGATTGCGCTCGATTTCAATCTCCAAGCACTCAAGAAAGTTCAAGCGGACTTGTCTTTGCAAGATGACCAAATAGTCGAACTTGATATTTCAAATCAAGAAAGAGTTCAGGCCGTGGTAGCCAAAATTTTTGCCTCCGAAAAGAGAATTGACGCGTTGGTAAATACGGCGGGAATGACGGGTCCCACAAATGTAAAAGTTGAAGATATCTCTTGGGCAGATTACGAGCAGACGATAAAGGTGAACCTCTTCGGTGCCATCTGGCTCACTCAGCAAGTCATACCAATTATGAAAGCTCAAAAGTACGGTCGTATCGTTCACGTTACATCCATCGCCGGAAAAGAGGGCAACCCTGGAATGGCGCCTTACAACACATCCAAAGCCGGGATGATCGGTTTTGTGAAGGGCGTCGGCAAAGAGGTTGCGCCCGATGGAATCACAGTCAACGCAATCGCTCCTGCAGTTATCAGAACCCCCATGAACTCATCCACCAGCGAGGAGACTCTCAAGTACATGCTTGCTCGTATCCCAATGGGCCGAGTCGGCGAAGCAGAAGAAGTGGCAGAGCTGATTGGGTTTATCGCATCCAAGGCCTGTTCATTTACAACGGGATTTACCTTCGACGCTTCCGGTGGACGTGCCACGTACTAAGTTTTGACTATTGGTAGATATAATGCCTGGAGAGATGAATTTTCCTGAACACTAGAGGGGAAATTCACACCAGCGTCTGTTGGTGATTGAGGTAAGGACACGATTAGAGACAATGCTGGACGGGTTACCGCTCAACTGGGTTCTCTGGGTGATTGCCGTATGGATTGGCATCGGATTTCTCGGAATTGTCGCGCTACGACGATTTGGAGTAGTTGCCAAGGTGTTCTTCCCCTTGGGAGGAATCGCCGGACTCGCATTGGTTTGGGCGTCGGCTCACGCCCTCATCTCTGGAGCCGTTGAGACTACGACGCTGCCTATCGGGTTACCTCAACTTCAGTTTCATCTACGACTAGATCAGCTCTCCTCTTTTTTTCTCCTCGTCCTTGGCATCACCAGCGTAGGAATTTCCCTTTTCTCGGCAGGATATTTCCGAAACGGCTCGGGTACCGCGCCGGGACTGCTCTGCATGGAGTTCCACTTCTTCCTTGCCAGTATGGCCCTGGTTCTGATTGCTGATGATGCGTACGCTTTCATGGTGGCTTGGGAGAGCATGGCGCTCTCCTCCTATTTCCTGGTAACTGCTAATCATAGAATGCCGAAGATAAGAGCTGCCGGATTTTTGTACCTAGTTATTGCTCACGTAGGAGCAATTGCGGTCCTGCTTTCTTTCGGAATTTTGCAGGCAAATACTGGCGATTACACGTTTGCAAATATGCGTCTTCAGGAGATTTCACCTTTTTGGGCATCTGTTGCGTTCCTCCTAGCCGTTTTTGGTTTCGGTGCGAAGGCAGGCATCCTTCCGCTTCATGTCTGGTTGCCAGAAGCGCATCCAGCAGCGCCTTCGCCGGTTTCTGCTCTCATGAGCGGCGTCATGATCAAGATGGCAATCTATGGACTTCTACGTGTTTGTTTTGATCTTCTACACATCCAGATTTGGTGGTGGGGTGTCTTACTTCTTGCCCTGGGCCTGGTGACCGCGCTCTTTGGTGTCATTTTTGCAACTGTTCAGACCGATATGAAACGTCTTTTGGCCTATTCGTCGATTGAAAACGTGGGCCTTCTCTTTGCTGCAATGGGCTTGGCGCTCATCTTCCGCTCTTATGGAATGAACACCCTTGCGGCTTTGGCGCTTACTGCGTGTTTGTACCATGTAGGTGCGCACGCTTTCTTTAAAAGCCTTCTCTTTCTCACTACGGGTTCGGTGCTACATGCAACAGGGGAGAGAAACCTCGGCAAACTTGGCGGTCTTATCCGATTCATGCCATGGGTTGCCTGGCTCGCGCTCATTGGCGTTTTAGCGAGTTCGGGATTACCGCCCTTCTCTGGTTTTGTTTCCGAATGGCTGTTGCTCCAGAGTTTCTTATTTACCCCTGGTTTGCCACAGTCCTTTCTAAATATGCTCATTCCAGTTGCTGCCGCATCGATTGCTCTGACGGCTGCGCTTGCGGGTTATGCCATGGTGAAATTCTTCGGTGTGGTATTTCTCGGGCAACCTCGTGAAGAGAAATTGAGCCAGGCCCACGACGCAGGGTTCTTGGAGAAAATCGGCATGCTCTGGCTTGCTCTGGCGTGTTTAGTACTCGGATTGGCGCCCACCTTTGTTCTTCACTTTATTGACCCCGTCACGCAAACCTTGGTCGGCAAAGGTCTAGCCCACAGTGGCAGTGCAAATGGGTGGTGGTTGCTCACCCCGACCTCTCTCGAGCGCGCGAGTTATAGCCCGATCTATTTCCTAGTTGGAGTTGTAATTACGTGCGCTCTCATTTTTACAGTGGTTCGAATCTTCTACCACGGTCGAATGCGCAGATCTGTGCCATGGGGTGGCGGGCATACTTGGCAGAACGCCCGCATGCAAGACACGGCTGAAGGCTATGGGCAACCGATCCGTCAGATATTTGAGTCTTTTTTCGATATGGAAAGACATCTTCCTAAACCTGAAGAGAGCGAACCTGAATACAAGGTTGTGGTCAATGACAAATTCTGGAAAGGGGTTTATCTTCCGATTGCGCGCGCAACTGAATTTGTCTCTGCCCAGGTTGGCCGATTGCAACAAGGACGAATATCCATCTACCTTCTCTATAGTTTCCTAACGCTGCTCATCACTTTGTTATTAGTCCCAGAGGTGAGCCGATGAATATTTCGCAACTTCTTTCGCAAATATTTGCCACACTTTCCGCAGTACTTTTGGCACCTCTTCTACTCGGTTGGGTTAATCAGTCACGGGCATGGTTAGCGAATCGTTCAGGTCCTGGAGTACTCCAGCCATATAGAGCGCTACACAAGTTGTTCAATAAAGAGTCAGTAATGGCGGATACAGCTTCTCCTTTGTTCCGATTCGTCCCATATTTGATATTCGGGTGCATGCTTTTAGCGAGTGCAATCATTCCGACACTGTCCACTGACTTGCCTCTGGCCCGTGCTGCCGATGCGATTGCGCTGGTTGGCCTTTTCGCACTTGCGAGAGTCTTTCTAGCTCTCGCAGCTATGGATATTGGAACCGCTTTCGGAACGCTCGGCGCCCGCCGGGAAATGCTGATTGGTTTTCTTGCAGAACCTGCGCTACTTACGGTTCTTTTCTCGTCCTCACTCATTGCAAGTTCTACGGCTCTTAAAACCATTGTCAACAAAGTAAGTCAGAACGAATTCACAATCTATCCCAGTTTGGTTTTCGCCTCGATGGCCTTTGTTCTTGTCTTCTTGGCGGAAAATGCGAGAGTGCCCGTCGATAATCCTGCCACGCACTTGGAATTGACCATGATCCATGAAGCGCTGATCCTTGAATATTCAGGTCGACATTTAGCATTGCTTGAATGGGCCGCTTCAATGAAGTTGTTCGCCTATTCAACTATTGGCATTGCCCTCTTTCTTCCTTGGGGGATAACGGATGGTACGGATCCATCGCGGATACTTCTGGCGCTTGTGTTTCTCTTTCTCAAACTTGCGATCCTGGGGGTCATTCTTGCCCTGGTTGAAACTCTTTCAGCCAAGTTGCGCATCTTCAGGGTTCCAGAGTTTCTCGCAACGGCTTTCTTGCTAGGAGTCATTGGCATGCTTACGCACATTCTGTTGGGAGCATAGATGATGTCAAACATCAGCATCCAACTTATAAATCTCTTTGCGGCATTTCTCCTCATGTTGGCATTCGCCATGCTTGCACAGCGCCGCGTATTGAATCTCGTACACATCTATGCACTTCAGGGTTTCACAGTCGTTGCTGCTACGAGTGTGGTGGCGTATGTGACTCATCAGGACCATCTCTATTTCTCCGCAGCGATGACGCTTGTTTTGAAGGTATTTTTCATTCCGTGGGTGCTGCATCGATTGATCAAGCGGCTGAATGTGCGGTGGGACGTCGAAACGCTCATTAATATTCCGAGCACAATGCTCGTAGGAATAGTCCTTGTCGTGTTTGCTTTCAATCTTGCTCTGCCAGTGTCAAAACTCTCATCCTCCGTGAGTCCAGGAACACTCGGCATCGCTTTAGCCTGCGTACTTTTATCGTTCATGATGATGATTACTCGATCGAAAGCAATTCCACAGGTGATCGGCTTCCTTTCGATGGAAAATGCCCTGGTATTTGCTGCGACTTCTGCGACATATGGAATGCCGATGGTCGTTGAATTGGGAATTGCTCTGGACGTCCTGGTGGGAGTCTTCATCCTTGGGCTGTTCATGTTTCAGATCCGTGAACAATTTGAAAGTCTAGATATTTCCCACCTTGAGAATTTAAAGGAGGGGTAATGAGTCCACTTATCCCGGTTCTTGTGACCCCTCTACTTGGATTTGTAGTCCTTGCGGTAATGGGCCATCGAGTACAAGGTCGAAATGTCAATGTTGTTTTTAGTTTCGGGACATTTCTCGCGGCATCGATATTGACTGCCCGGATCGTGTCAGATGGACCAATATTTGCATTAGACAGTCAATTCTTCATTGACTCGCTCAATATTTTTCTAGTCACCCTTACTGCCTTCATTGGATTCACAACTTCCCTCTTCTCTCGACCGTACATGCGTATTGAAGAAGAGCGCGGCAAGATGACCCCTAATCGCATGCGTCTCTATTTCAGCATGTATCAACTCTTCAGTTTCTGCATGTTGTTAGCCCTCACTACGAATAACATGGGAATTCTTTGGGTTTCCATGGAGGCAGCGACACTGACGACAGTTCTCCTCGTTTCGGTCTACCGCACACCATCGAGTCTTGAAGCGGCGTGGAAGTACTTTATTCTGTGCGGAGTTGGTATTGCGCAAGCTCTGCTCGGCACAATCCTTCTCTATATGGCTGCACAGCGAGTTATTCTGGAAGGCGAGAATCCACTCCTGTGGACCAACCTCAACGAAGTCAAGTTCTTACTAAACCCGGTCATCATGTCGCTGGCCTTCGTTTTCCTTTTTGTTGGCTACGGAACTAAAGTCGGGCTCGCTCCACTCCACAACTGGTTACCTGATGCGCATGCGGAAGGTCCGACTCCGATTTCTGCGGTCCTTTCAGGATTGCTCCTTAATGTTGCTCTTTATGCAGTCATTCGCTGCAAAGTTCTCACAGACGGGGCTCTTGGCAACAATTTTGCGGGACACCTCATGGTGGGTTTTGGTCTGCTCTCAGTCCTCGTCGGAGCATTCTCGCTGCTTCGGCAAAGGGATATTAAACGGATGTTCTCTTACTCATCAATCGAACACATGGGGTTGATGACTTTTGCTTTCGGAATCGGTGGACCCATTGCCAATTTCGCGGGTTTGTTACACATGACAGTCCATGCACTCACAAAATCTGCAATTTTCTATGCAGTGGGTCATGCCGCGCAAAAGGCCGGCTCGCAGATCATGGAGAACATACGCGGGCTCATTAAAGTCAGCCCCACAGTTGGCTGGGGACTGATGATGGGCACTCTGGCAATTCTGGGTATGCCACCATTTGGAATATTTGCCAGTGAATTCCTCATTTTGACCAGCGCCATGCGACAGATGCCATGGGCCACACCGATTCTCCTACTCGGACTTGGCGTCGCTTTTGCGGCGATATTTAGTCGAGTCCAACCCATGGTCTTTGGCGAAACAACGATGAAGCGATTGCCCCACTCGCCAGCTTTGTTACCAGTTTTTCTTCACCTCGGAATTGCCTTAATGCTTGGGTTGTACATTCCGGGATACCTTGAAACATGGTTCCTCCAAGCCGCGAAAATTATTGGGGGATGAATTAATGAAATTCGATGAGCTTGAGTTGAAAATGGAGGAGATGCGTTCGCCATTTCGCATTCGCCGCACGATGGTGAATGAAGTGGTGTGGGAAGAGTGCGCACTGGCCATCGCACAAAATCATGGGCAGTTGGTAACACTATGGGCCAGCCAGAAAAGTTCTAAGAAATTCGCCGTGACTGCGATCTATTCGTTGCAGGGGGAAGGTCTTCTCTGGCTCGAGCTACTTTTGCGCGAGAACGAAGTTTCATTCCCAGATATTTCCGGACTTTTCCCAAGCGCAATTAGAATGCAGAGAGCAATACGTGATCTCATTGGAATTGTGGCTAACGGAAGTGGAGATGATCGACCTTGGCTCAATCATGGGTTCTGGCCAGATGATTACTATCCACTTCGCAAAGATCTCTCGGGATTGGAAGTGCACGATGAAGGGACTGCGCAGGACTACCACTTTGTTGAAGTAGCAGGTGATGGTGTTCACGAAATTGCGGTTGGTCCTGTACACGCAGGAATTATCGAACCCGGGCATTTCAGATTTTCGGTCGTAGGAGAGAAGACACTTCGCCTGGAGGAGAGACTGGGTTACGCGCACAAAGGAGTAGACAAGGTTTTTGAGCGGATGGAGCCCATCGAGGGATCTCGTCTGGCAGGTCGAATATCTGGGGATTCAACCGTCGCATATTCTTGGGCGTATTGCATGGCTCTCGAATCTGCGTGGAATTGGAATGTCCCCGACAGGGCTCTCTGGATCCGGGCCATCATGCTGGAACGAGAGCGGATTGCAAACCATCTGGGTGACGTGGGAGCGATTGCAAACGATGCGGGATTTGCCTTTGGACTCACTCAATTTATGCGATTGAAGGAATTGTGGCTAAGGGCGAATAAAGAGATATTTGGGCACCGATTCATGATGGATTGCGTTCTACCTGGTGGTGTGAAAGCCGACATTTCTCTCGAATCTATTGCAAAGATTCGCGAGCAAATAAGAGCGTTTCGATCTGGAGTGGAGCGCTTACGTGCTATTTATGACGATCATTCAGGTCTCCAGGATCGATTCATGCACACCGGAATAGTCGATAACGAATTGGCACTGCGACTAGGTTTGACCGGTTTGGCTGGCAGGGCCAGCGGAGTTTCTCACGATGTGCGGGTCGATTCGAAGTCATTTCCCTACACTCAGCTTGATGTAAATGTGGCTTTTCATGAAGATGGCGATGTAGCCGCCCGTGTGAGCGTGCGATTTGATGAGATCGCTGACTCCTTACGTTTGCTAGAACAAATACTCGAAAGATTGCCTGCGGGTGAAATGTATTCCCCGTGGACGAAAGCCCAGCCATCTGGATCGGGAGCTGGGTGGGTGGAAGGATGGCGCGGAGGGGTGTTTGTTGCTCTCTCGATTGGGAAAGGTGGCAAAGTGGAGAGATGTCATGTTCATGATCCTTCTTGGCAGAATTGGCCGGTCCTTGAATACGCCGTCATTGGTGACATCGTGCCCGACTTTCCTCTGATTAATAAATCATTCAATCTCACTTACTCGGGGCATGACCGATGATGTGGGAAGTACTCAAGCAGATTGCTAAGACTGGAATCGCAACTGAGACACCACCTGTAGCAATGGAAGTTGAAGCGAGCCACATTCATGATGAGATTCTTAAGATTCTTGGACGGGCATTGACTATCCGCGAAATCGATGCGGGAAGTTGTAATGGGTGTGAACTTGAATTAAATGCACTGGGTAATCTCTATTACAACCTAGAAGGACTCGGGATAAAATTTGTTGCGAGTCCTCGTCATGCGGACATGCTTTTAATTACTGGACCGATTTCCAGGAATATGTCCACTGCCCTATCTATGACGTATGAAGCAACTCCTTCACCCAAGCTGGTGGTTGCAGTAGGGGATTGTGCTATCAATGGAGGAATATTCGGTGAAAGTTATGCGACTATCGGCGGGGCATCTAAAGTCTTGAACGTCGATTATGAAATACCGGGGTGCCCGCCAGAACCGATCGTTATTCTGCAAGGAATTCTCACTGCCGTCCGCTACAAATTAGAAAATCGTACTAACTAGCTTCATCCCGCCAAGATTTCCAAAGACTGGCGTAGGGACCATTCGCAATCATTAAGGCGTCATGCGAGCCCCACTCTGAAATCTTTCCATCCTCGATAACAACAATAATGTCGGCATCGTGCGCGGTTTGAAGTCGATGCGCGATCGCAATCACGGTTCGTCCATGTAGGACCGCACTGAGGGATGCTTCTAGATGTCTGGCGGATTGTTGGTCAAGGAGCGAAGTCGCTTCATCGAGGATAAGAGTGTGTGGATCGGCAAGGACCAATCGAGCTAGTGCAATTTGTTGGGCTTGGGGTGGGAGTAGTCGGGCACCGCCCACTCCCACTTGAGTGTCGACCCCATCCAATAATTCTTCGACCCACCCCTTTGCATCTACGGCGCCGAGTGCATCCCACACTTCCTCATCGCTGGCTTGAGGGTTGGCAAGACATATGTTCTCCCGCAATGTCCCGACAAAGATGTGGTGTTCTTGGGTTACCAATGCGACATGAGTTCTCGCCTGTTCTACTGGAAGATAACCAACTTCCGAGCCGCCGATGGTGACCGTTCCAGTTCGTGGTGGCGAGATGCCAGCGAGCAATTTGCCAAGTGTGGATTTACCCGCACCGGAGGGGCCAACGATGGCTACTCGAGTTCCGGGCTGAACAAGGAAGGAGATTCCGTTGAGGACATCGCGTTCTTTTTTGTAACCATATCGGATCTCATCTGCACGAACTTCATAACCGTCAGGCTCTGATTCGCGAATTTCACGTGCTTGTATTTCGTGAATCCCCAATAGCCGGGAAAGAGAAGCCTTTCCGCCTTGTAGTTCGTCAATCCACCAGAGGATGCCCTCTAGGGGATCGATGGCCATCTGAGCGTAGAGGAGGCAAGTCGTCACTTGCGCAATTGTCATGATCCCTTGATTGTAAAAGTGATCACCAACGAGAAGGACTACGCCCAACGGGAAGACGTAGCTAGCTTCGACGAAAGGAAACCAGGCGGTCCGAAGACGCAATGTGTAACGCTCCCATTCGATCCAACGACCAAGAGCTGAGTCACTTCGCTCTATTCGATCCTCACCCAGGCGCAACGCATCAATTGTTCGTCCTGATTCAGCTGACTCGACCAGCACTGAGTTCATTAAGGCGTAAGAAGATGACTCGACACGGTAAGCCTGTGGTGATTTACGCAAGTATCGTCTAGTCACCGCGTAGATGACAGGGAAGCCAATCATCACCACTGCTACGAAAATTGGCGCTGTAAATCCAATCGCGAGAAAGATGCTTGCGATCTCTACCAAACAGATCGTGATAATCGGGAAAGCATCGCGAACCGCCCACGTAATATGATCAATATCGGTGGTAGTTCTGCTGAGGAGTTCTCCACTTCCTGCTCGCTCCACAACATTTGGCGGAAGTTCAACCACTCGTTCAAGAAACCGCTCCCTCAGAGAAGAGAGTACGAATTCACCCAAGACTGAAGCTTTTACCTTTGTCCAGTACGAGAAGACTGTCTGGACCACAAGTGCGGCTCCGGCGACGATTACCGTCATGGATATGTTTGCATGGCGCGGATCTTTTCCCAATTGGCCAAGTAGACTTCCGAAGGCGCGAGGAATTACCAAGGCTGCGGCGACCGTCACTAATTGAAGACCCGCGACAAGCATGAATCCACGTTTGTGTTTTGCAATGAGTGCAATCATCTCTTTATTTACGGTTTCGACACTTGCTATAGGAAGACGAGATGAGGACTTTTCGAAGCCGAAATTAGTGTTGATGCGCTCAGTATTTGGAGGCGGAGAGCGAAACGCACTTGGCGGCAGATGAGCCTCGCTTACCGGTTTGCCTCTCATGCACCCCTCATAACCAGATCGCGGTATTTCTGCGATCTTTCCAGCAATTCATTGTGAGTTCCTTGCTCTTGCTTTTCGCCGTTAAGAATGAGTTCAACCCGATCGGCACGATCAAGAATGAGTGGTGAATTGGAGAAGACAACAGTGGTGCGACCATTTCGTATTTCGGAGAGCCGCTGAGCAATTCTCGTCTCAGTATGAGCATCCACAGCGCTGGTCGGATCATCAAGGATGACAATGGGGGCATCAACGAAAAGAGTTCTGGCGAGAGAAAGGCGCTGACGTTCCCCACCGCTGAGGGTTCGACCACGCTCCACTACTTCAGCCTCGAGGCCCTCTCCTTCTAGTGAATCGAGGATATTGCGAGCTGAGGCTGCATCAATCGCTTGGTCAATCGATAATCGTCCAGAGTGGGGGACGGCAAAAATCGAACCAATCGTGCCGGACAAGATCGCAGGCTCCTTCTCTTGCGAATAGATTGTTCGTCTTATGGCAGTCCTTGTGAAGGCGGTAAGTGGGCGATCATCGATAGTAACTCGGTCTGCATCAATGTACCCACCGAGGCGGTCGCAAAGTTCATCGGATATTAAGGGATTCTCGCTCACTATTACCAGAAACTCGCCCGATCTGATTTCAATTCCGGAGATTAGGTCTCGTACTACGCCCAGAGAGTTTGGTGATTCGTCCACGCCCCAGGTATTTACAGGGGCAACCGAAAGAAGACTTATGACTCGACGTGCGGAGACGATCGCGGAGGTCATGCGCTGCGCTGTTTCAGTCATCACCCTCAATGGAAGGACAAGGAAAGCGCTGTAACCATAGAACGATAGAAGTTCGCCAATTCTCATTTTTCCATCAGCTACCAGGCTTCCTCCAGCAAATATGACGATAAGTATGAAGAAGCCCGGCAGAACAATTTGGAGTGCTTGGAGGAGGGAGCGAGTCTTGGCCGTCCTTACGGCGGCTGCTCGTACATCTTGCGAAGCTAATCTAAACCGCTCGATGAAGGTGTCTTCGCCACCGATGCCTCTTAAGACTCGAAGGCCGGCGACTGTATCTGCGGCCAAATTTGTCGAGTGGCTTAATTTTTTTCGCTGTTCGGCTTCGCGCTCTTGTAGTGGACCGATGATGGGTGCGATGACTAGAGCCATGATTGGAACACCAGCGATCACGATCATTCCGATCGACGGCGATGAGCGGATGAGCATGATTGAAACAAATATGAAGGAGATTATGGAGCCAATGAGGCGGGGAATATTGTCAAAACCTCTGGCCATTCGCTCTACGTCATTGTTATTGACGGAGACGACTTCGCCAGTCGAAATGAGTCGCGGTAGATCGGCGCCAAGTTCCGAGGCTTTGCGGGCGATGATCTGTTTCATCCGTGTGGCAGTGATGATCCAACTGGCTACGGCCCAGCGGTGGCGAATGACGCTTGCGATGGATTGCGTGAAGCCTAAAGCGAAAACAATGGATACCCATTTCCTAAGAGCAAACTCATCATGATCAGAAATTGCTTGCACGGCTTTGCCCAGGAACCCAGGCATGACCGCCAGGGTGAGAGTGCTCAGGACTCCAAAAACCGCGCCAAAAAGAATCACTCTCACTTGATTGCGGGCGAGCCAGAACAGCAGCGCAGCAGGGGAGGATATCGCTGGATTTCCGGGGTCGTGAAATGGCACAGCATCCATCGGAGATCTCCGACGCAGTTGTGAGACATACGTAGTCAACATTGACATAACCTCGGAAGAATACTCTTTCGCGTGGAATCGGCGCGCACTATTAGTAGGATAGCCCCCACCTTCAAAGGAGAATTTGTGCCGCTATTTGACCTCAACCTCGAACTCAATGGGACCAATTTCATTAAGGAAGACGAGAGAACTGGAAAGCCAAGTAATCTTTTCTGGCCTTGGTGTGGCGCAAATATTTCTCTTCTTGCACTTTCTTTCGGAGCCTTTTTTCTTGGATTTGGGATTTCGGTGGCCCAGGCATCTTTAGCGGCTCTTTTTGGAGTTGTTCTCTCATTTCTCCTCGTCGGAGTGAGTTCACTTGCCGGCAAGAAGTCGAACGCTCCGACTATGACGCTGTCACGGGCTGCTTTCGGAGTCCGCGGCAATTTCGTACCGGGCATACTTTCCTATCTGATCTTTGTTGGCTGGGAAACAATTCTCGTTTCATTAGCTACCTTGGCAACGGAAACCGTATTGGCTCGACTAGGGCATATTGATCATAATGTGGCTCGGATTATTGGTTTTTCGATAGCGGCCGGACTAACCGTATTTGGCGGAGTACTTGGGTTCCACGTAATTATGAAACTCCAGAAGTGGTTAACGATTGTTACTGGGTTGATGACTCTCGGATATATCGCTCTGACTTTCAAGCACATTGATTGGACAATGGTTTCGTCAATCCCCAGCGGAAATCCGCAAGCATTCATTGGGGCGATGATTTTTGGTATCACGGGTATTGGACTGGGATGGGTGAATTCGGCCGCTGATTATTCACGCTATCTTCCGCGGACTGTTTCCAGTCGGGCAGTTGTAGGTTGGACCGTTTTTGGCTCGTCCCTCGTACCAGTAATTTTGGTTATTTACGGGTCACTTTTAGCCGGTAGTAGTAAAGATCTCAGTGAGAAGATCGCAATGGATCCAATCGGAGCACTCACTACCCTTCTTCCTACCTGGTATCTGATTCCCTTTGCGATTGTGGCGGTATTGGGTCTTATTGGTGGCGCCATTCTCGATCTGTACTCATCCGGACTTGCCTTGGTTTCCATTGGACTTCCTGTCCGTCGGCATGTGGCAGCATCCATAGATGCGTTGATTATGCTCTTGGGGACGATTTATATTGTTTGGCACGCGAGCGATTTCATTGGCCCATTCCAAGGTTTTCTCATCACCTTGGGTGTGCCGATTGCAGTTTGGTCTGCGATTTTTGTGGCAGATGTAGTGATGCGCAAACGAAATTATGCGGAATCTGAACTATTTCTCCCATCTGGAAGATATGGGTCATGGAATCTTCGTTCCATCTTTCTTGTACTAATCGGATCGATAATTGGGTGGGGTTTTGTGACAAATCCTTTTGCATCGTGGCTCTCATGGCAGGGTTACTTCATGGACGCGATCGGCGGGAAAGAAGGCCCATGGGCCTACGCCAATCTCGGTGTAATTTTCTCACTCATTGTCGGATTTTTCGGCCACGTCATCCTCGCTCGAAAGGCTATTCAGAGGCAAGAAAGTACCCCGTACCTTGAATCAGATCGTCAGTAGGAGAAGGTTCCTATTCTGGCTTTATTGAGGTTGCCTTTCGTAAAATTCCCAGTCCAATAAATGCTGAGAGTATGGCGGAGATAATCAACCCTGTTTTCACTTGAGAGAGTTGAGTAGGGTCCTTCATCGCCAAATCGGCGATAAATAGGGAGACGGTAAGTCCCATGCCACCAAGAGCCGCAACTCCGGCAATTTCTTTCATTGAAACAGCGCCGGGCATTCTCGCAATTCCTATTCTCACGGCGAGCCAGACAAAGAGGGTTATGCCAATGAATTTACCGACTACTCGCCCGATGATAATTCCCAAGGAAATTGGGGACGTAATCAAGGTTTGAAGAGATGAGAAATCTATTGTGACTCCGATATTTGCCAGAGCGAAGACTGGGATTACCAAGTAGCTGCTCCAGGGGTGTATCCAATCAATCAAACTATTCAGAGGAAGCTTGGTTCGAGTTGGAATGATCCATGCAAAAAGAACCGCGCCGATAGTTGAGGCAATTTTAAGTGGGCTAAGACCATCAGAGTAGAAAACACCTAAGACCAAAATAGAGCCGAGATCATCGGCAATCGCCAACGAGAGTAAGAAGATTTTTAGAGAAGGATTGATTCGCGAACCAAGAAGTGTCAGTGCTCCCACCGCCAGCGCAATATCAGTTGGCATAGGTACTGCCCACCCAGCAGAGCCGTCGCCTCCCTGGTTTACCAACGCATATATGAGCGCAGGAAGGATCATTCCGCCAATTGCGCCGAGAACGGGAAGCGCGGCCTTTTTGGGGTCGCGAAGTTCTCCGTGGATAAACTCTCTCTTGATTTCCAAACCCACCAGAAAGAAGAAGATACTCATGAGGCCTTCGTTGATGAAGGCCTCTCCGGGTCGCCAGAATTCTTCATACCCGATCTTGAAGGGGGAGTTGGCGCATATAAGGGCGATGACCGCAGCCAGGACCAATACAATTCCGCCGGAACTTTCTATTGCGATAAATCTGCGAAATGTCTGAGGGATTCTTCGAGGCACGCCTAAGGGTATCTGTATTTAATGTCGTGGCGTCTCCATGACTCGACACGTTAAGGTTTCCCAATGCCTGAAAGTGAACAATCGCGATTTTCTAGATTGAAGAATGCTGCGATACCCAAAGAAGGCGCAATTCGGGTCTTAAGTTTGGCTACACTCATCAATACTTTTGGCAACGGCCTTTTTGTGACTATTGAGGTTATCTATTTCACCTTTCACGTGGGTCTCACTCCGACGCAAGTTGCCCTCGGACTCTCCATTGGTGGAGGGATTTCACTTCTCTTTGGTGTTCCTGCTGGCCACATTGCCGATCGATTCGGTCCCCGTGACATCACGGTTTTCGCCTATATTTCCGAGGGCCTCGTCTTAATAACTTTTATCTTCGTGCATTCATTTTGGCCCTTTGTATTTGTCTCCTTACTTGCAGGTGCTACGGGAGCAGTAAGTGGAGCCTTGCGGATGGCAATGATTGCGCAGTTCGGTACTGGTGAGGAGAGAGTCAGGATCCGGGCCTATACGAGGGCGGTTACCAACTTGGGAATTGCACTCGGAACGGTATTCGCGGGTGTCTCACTTGCCATCAATACCAATGCTGGTTACGTCGCCATGCTCGTTCTTGACGCGATTACCTACTTTGCCGCGGGATATGTGTGGCACAAGTTGCCATATGTAGCGCCAACGGTGGCAAGAGGTGAACCGATTACCTTTAATGCGTTTCGGGACCGTAAATTTCTCACCGCTACGGCTTTCAACGGCATCATGTCTCTCCATTTTATTCTTCAGAATGTTGCGATACCTCTCTGGGTTGTTCAGGAGACTTCAGCTCCTCGTTGGTGGGTTGCCGTGATCATGTTGGTTAATACAATTGCAGTTATACTCTTTCAAGTTCGTGCAAGTAGAGGTGCAGGAGATATCAACACGGGTGCACGTCTCTATGCAAGGGCCGGCGCGTTGATCGCGATATCGTGTTTGATTTATGCGCTTTCTGCTGGTGTTTCAAAATATCTGGCATGTGCACTCTTGCTACTTGCAATGCTCGTTCACGTGGCGGGGGAGTTACTTGGATCGGTCGGATCTTGGAGCATAGGTTTTGGGTTAGCCGATCAGAATCACCAAGGTCAGTATCAGGCAGTGTATTCGCTCGGTTCGGGAGTTGGAGGGGCTTTCGGTCCGTCCATTGTCACTGCGTTGGTAATCGGGTTAGGAAAACCCGGTTGGGTTGTTCTTGCAATTATCTTTTTCTTCACGAGTCTGGCTATGAGAAGACTAGTTACCGGCTCTTGGATGAGGAACTAGAAATAATGAAGAACCTTCCTAAGGGAAATGTCATGGTTGATAGGCAGATAAGCAATTGTTAGGAAATTCTTCGCTTGAATAGTCAGGCATCGCGACCTACTCTTTAGTTATGAACATTGCCTTAGTCATCATTGCAATCCTTACAGTTTTAACTCTTGGGCGGGTAGTCTTCCTCGACGCCGAAATTAGGACGCTTGATTCAGCAGGTTTGAGGTTTGGCAGACTAGTCAAGGGATGGCAGGCCGGGCACATAGCCGATACTCCACCGCCGCCGAACATTGTTGAGGCAGAAATAGAGTACGACTGGCTGGTGAATGCAAGAGATTCCAAGAAGGAGAGTCGCACCATATGGCTAGGGACATCGGCGCTGCTCGTAGTGCTCCTCGTTAGCGCGATTATTCAGATCGCGCGAAACTAGTTGAGCATCGCTTCATTTTACTCATCAGACGAAACCTAAGGAGAGATCGAAACCTGGAGAAAGTTATTGCGGTATCTGGGTCGGGGCGTGCTCGGCCGCACGAGCGATATTTCGCTGCATTCCACCGAAGACCAGTCCATGGAAGGGTTTGATCATCACCCAATAAAGTCCACCAGCAGGGCCGTGTGGATGGAATAGGGCGCGTTGGCGAAAAAGAGTTTGACCCTGGTCATCCTTTTCAATGATGAGTTCTAGCCAAGCTAATCCCGGTAGGCGCATTTCCGCTCTCAAGCGGAGCAAATGATTCTCTTCGAGATCTTCAACCCGCCACCAGTCAAGAGCGTCACCAATGACAAGATCAAAGGCATCCCTGCGACCTCGACGAAGTCCTGGTCCACCAACAAATCGATCGAGCACTCCACGGGTCCACCAACCAAGCCTCCATGAATACCATCCGTGTTCGCCGCCAATGCCTTCAATAATGTGCCACAGTTGCGCTGGCGCGCACTTGACCATTCGCACTCGTTCATCAACGTAGAGGCCTCCACCCGCCCAATCTGGATCGGTCGGCAGAGGGTCACTCGGCGCGCCAATGTGCGAAGCCGACGCCCACCGAGTGGTGACGCGGCCATCTTGAATTCGTTGGAGTGCCAGATCTACTGCTGTACAAAAGTCAATGAGTCCCCCCTCCGGGTCTGGGATGTATTGAGAAATATCATGTTCTTTACAAATAACTTCGTTCACAAGGCTCTCCATGAGCGCTTGAGCGATCTTCTTAGGAACCGGAGTCACTAAGCCCACCCATTGACTTGACAGCGATGGCGTCATGAACGGGAGCGAAATGATCCGGCGTGGCTTATAACCCGATGCTTTTGCATAGAGGACCATCATCTCTCGGTAAGTAAGTACATCTGGTCCTCCGATGTCAAAACCGCGGTTGATCTCCGGCGGCATTTTCGCGGATTTGACAAGGTAATGGAGGACATCTCTGACTGCAATTGGCTGTATCCGGCTATCCACCCAGTTGGGAGTAATCATGATCGGCAAACGCTCCGTGAGGTAGCGGAGCATTTCAAAGGAGAGCGAACCAGAACCGATAATCACCGCAGCGCGCAGTACGGTGGTGGGCACACTGCTAGACAGCAAAATATCGCCCACTTCTTTCCTCGACTTCAGATGAGGACTCAACTTCGCTTCTTTGGGGTAGAGACCACCTAGATAGATGACTCGCTCTACTTCAGATGCCGATGCCGCTTCCGCGAAATTGTGCGCATTAATGCGATCGAGAGATTCAAAAGTTGCTCCGGCTCCAAGCGAATGAATCAAATAGTAGGCCACGGTCACCATGGAAAGCGCAGGGGGAAGAGTCTCCAGATCAGAAGGATCGCCATAGACAATCTCAACACGATCGAACCATTCTCGGTCGGCAAGGTGCCGTGGTTGTCGTGCCATAACCCGAACTCGATATCCAGCCGCCAAGAGTTCTGGAACCAAGCGACCACCGATATATCCCGTGGCACCCGTAACAAGTACGAGTTCACCCTTTGGGTTGGAAAATCCACTCTTCATAAAAATTCCTCAGAGGAACCATCGATCGTGACGTTTCATCTTCCTCTGGAAAGTCCTCAAAGAGAAGAGGGCTAGCGTCACTCATGCTAAAAATGGCGAGAAGTGGTGCGAGTCCTTCTCGTACCACTTCTAGAAGGTTTCATCAAAAGCGATCGCTCCGCTCACTCCCACCTGGTAGGCGGATACTCGCCGTTCAAAGAAGTTTGAAAGTTCTTGGACATCCTGTAACTCCATAAATGCGAAAGGATTCGAGCTTCCAAAAATCGGCTTCAGACCAAGTTGGACGACGCGCTGATCGGCAACGAATTCTAGATAGTGTCGCATTTCTTCAGGAGCCATTCCTGCTATTCCTCCGCTCAGAAGATCTTCCGCAAATGCATATTCGGCGTCAACTGCTTCGATCATCATTGATCTGATGTTCGCATTTAGGTCTTCATCGAATAAAGATGGTTCTTCACGTCTCACGGTGTCTATTACGTCGAAAGCAAAGGCCATGTGCATGGATTCATCTCTAAAAACCCAATTGGTTCCGGATGCAAGGCCATTAAGAAGTCCTCGTGATCGCAAGAAATATACATAGGCAAATGCCCCGTAGAAAAAGAGTCCTTCGACGCAGGCAGCAAAGCAAATCAAATTGAGAAGAAATGTCTTTCGATCATCTGCCGTTATAAGCGGCCCCATTTTCTCCAAGGCCCCAATCCATTTGTAGCAGAACCGTGCTTTGGCGCGAATGGATGGGATATTTTCGACGGCCGCGAACGCCTGATGTCGGTCGTCGGGATCAGGGAGGTAGGTATCGAGCAGAGTTAAATAGAATTGAACATGCACGGCCTCTTCGAAAAGTTGGCGGGATAGGTAGAGTCTGGCTTCCGGCGCATTGATGTGCTCATACAGATTCAGTACGAGATTATTGGCGACTATTGTGTCGCCCGTGGCAAAAAATGCGACTAATCGTTCGATGAGGTGTCGTTCAGCAGGGGTTAAGTTTTCCAGATCACTAAGGTCAGAGTGAAGATCGACTTCCTCGACGGTCCAGGTGTTTTTAATAGCATTTCGGAACTGCTCGTAGAACTGCGGATACCTCATTGGTCGAAGAGTCAAGTCGAGTCCGGGGTCTAGCAAAGACCCGCGCGAAGAAGAGGAAACTGTTACGAATTCGTTGGTGTTCATTATTGGCAAACCTCACAACTTTCTGGATTCTCAAGGGAGCAAGCGAGAGCTTCTGCTGCGCTTGTACTAAGTGCTTTTGTTGATTGCTGAATTGTCGTTTGTCTAATACGCGTCGCTGGGCGAGAGCGTAAATAGTAAGTAGTTTTAAGCCCTGATTTCCAGGCATAGATATACATGGATGACAATTTTCCGATACTTGGATCTGAGAGGAATAGATTGAGTGATTGACTTTGATCGATAAATGGGGCTCTCGATGAGGCAAGGTCGATGAGTACTTTTTGGGGGAGTTCCCAGGCGGTGCGAAACAAATCTCTCACTTGAATCGGAATTTGATCGATTCCTTGGATTGATCCTTCTGATCTCTTAATCTCATCTCTAATTTCAGGAGTCCATAAACCTCTCTCCTTCAACTCCTTCACTAGAAAGCCGTTTATTTGCAGAAATTCACCGCTGAGAGTCTCCCGCTTGAAAAGGTTAGACACCTGAGGTTCAATGCATTCATAGGCACCAGCAATCGACGCAATCGTTGCAGTGGGTGCAATTGCGATTAGGAGGGAGTTCCTGACTCCATGCTTCGAGATGTCTTCTCTGAGTTGATCCCAGCGCTCTCCGCTTCCAAGGGAGGCGGCCCATCCGTCAAAGTGGAGCGTGCCTTTTGAAATTCTTGTCGAAAGATATTCCGGGTGCGGACCATGAATTTTCGCTAAAGAGCAAGATTCGCGCAGAGCATTGAAATATATCTCTGCGGAAATCTTCGTTGAGAGCTCGAGTGCTTTATCGGAATCGAATGGAATACGCAGCTCAAAGAAGAGGTCTTGCAGACCCATTAATCCCAAACCCACTGGTCGCCATTTTGGATTGCTTGCGGCCGCTTCTTGACTGGGGTAGAAATTTATATCTATTACGCGGTCGAGGAATCGCACGGCAGTTCTGACTGTCTCTGCAAGTGACTCCCAATCGACTTCCCCGTCTTTCACAAATTTTGCCAAGTTGACTGACCCAAGATTGCAGACGGCCGTCTCGGAATTATTAGTCACCTCAACTATTTCCGTGCAGAGATTTGATAGATGAACGACATTTTCTCTCTTCTCCGTCTGATTGGAGTGACGATTTGATGCATCCTTAAATGTCATCCATCCATTGCCCGTTTCGGCCAAAGTGCGAAGCATCCGGGTATAGAGCTCTCGGGCCTTAATACTTCGGACCGCTAATCCTTGTTCTTCCGCTTCGCGGTAGGCATTTTCGAAATCTTCTCCCCACAGATCGGGAAAGTGAGGGACCTTTGATGGATCAAAGAGAGACCACATCGCGTCTTCTTCAACGCGACGAAGAAATAGATCTGGGATCCAATGCGCCAGATTGAGGTTATGAGTTCGACGCGATTCGTCTCCAGTATTGTCTCTCAACTCAAGAAATTCCTCGATATCCGCATGCCAGGTCTCAAGATAGATACATGCGGCGCCTTTACGACGACCCCCTTGGTTGACAGCAGATACCGAGGAGTCAAGTGTTTTCAACCAAGGAACTATCCCGTTTGAGTGACCATTTGTTCCACGTATCAATGAGCCACGCGATCGCACTCGGGACCACGAAATTCCTATACCGCCGGCGAATTTAGAAAGCTGAGCAATTTGTGAATACCTCGAGTAAATGGACTCGAGAGTATCTTCCGGGCTGTCAATGAGGTAGCAAGAGGACATTTGCGAGTGCCGTGTACCGGAGTTGAAGAGAGTTGGAGAGCTTGGAAGGTACTTCAGTTGGCTTAGTAACGCATACAATTCGATTGCCTCTGACGGATGAGTAGATAATCCGCACGCGACACGAAGCATGAAATATTGGGGAGTCTCGATCACTTGACGAGATTCTGGGTGGCGTAGAAGGTAGCGGTCATAGATGGTTCGCATTCCAAAGTACTCGAATCGTTGATCCCCTTTCGAGTCAATCGCATCATTCAATTTTCGTTCGTTTAGTTGAACGAATTGGTAAGTAGTTTCAGATATGAGCCCAAGTTCGTAACCGAGTTTTAATGATTGTGAAAAAGAGTGCAGCCCTTGGTTTCGCACTTCCTTGTGAATTAAATTGGACAGGAGCCTTGCTGCTAGTAGTGAATAACTAGGCTCTTCGCCAATAAGTTCGGAGGCGGTGCGGATGGATAGTTTGTCGAGTTCTTCGGTTGTTGCTCCGTCGTACAGTCCACTGATGGTTTTTGTGGCAACCCGCAGTGGATCCACCTCTAGGAGTTCATGACATGAGAGTTCGACTGCCCTCACAATTTTATTGACGTCCACTGGCTCTCTTGCGCCATTTCGCTTGGTTACCTGCATCGTCGATCTAATGGATGCACCGTTCGCAGGCTTACTCTTCGTTATTGTCACTGTTCTCTCCTCGCGAGTATGAGCGATGAGCCCGGAGTCACTAGGAAGAGTCGGAACGGCAGATAGGGGAGGGCAAGCCTGTCCTCGCGGAGCCACCGTCGGCGAACCCTCCCTCGAGGTCACAGACACACCGAATGAGTGATTCGGTCAGGTGGCAGGTCTTCGGACTTTCGGGCATGTACTCGAAAAACTTCGAGCATTTTCTACTAGCCGTCGCTTCCCAGAATTGAATTTCCAGTGCTATAGACGGACTTCGTTCCCAATTACCGCTGCGGGGCAGTCCCAGATTCTCACCGGGTTCCCTCTTACGACGACACCACTGTTGTAATGTCGAACCATCTGTGTGCAGAGACTAGCCACGAAATTTCAATTATCTCAGGAGGCATTAGCAAAACGGCGTGTCGTTAAGTTGTAGGGCTGTTATTTGAATAGTGAGAGGTTGAAGTAGAGAGACAACCGCGGAAAAAATTGCATATGGAATCCAATCGGCCTATGATGACCACCCCATTCCAGCCCCAGGGCCTTATCTTTAGGGAGTAATTTATGAAGGTTTCGTTCCGTTCGACGGCCAGTGTTCTGGCCACTTTGGCTCTGGCTATGGGTGGCCTGGTTGCCGTTGGCACTCCTGCTCAGGCTGCGTTGCCTAAAGGTTGTAAGACTTTATCGCTTGGTTTTTTTGGCGCGCTTACGGGTGATGCCGGAAACCTTGGCAAGAATATTTCTCAGGGTGCCGAACTCGCGGTTGCTCAATACGCTCTTACCGCATCAAAGGTCAAAGTTGATTTCGTCAGTTTTGACAGCCAAGGTGATCCAGCCCAGGCTCCCGGCCTGGCGCAGAGCGCAATTAAAAACAAGTGTCTGGTTGGCATAGTTGGACCTGCCTTCTCTGGTGAATCCATGGCCGCCAACCCAATTTTCCAACGTGGTGGACTCTCAATCATCACTCCGTCGGCCACCAACCCAGCGCTCTCACAGCAGGGCTGGAAGATTTTTCACCGCGCACTCGGTACTGATGCAATTCAGGGCTCCATGGGGGCTAAGTACATCAAGACCGTCCTAAAGCCATCCAAGGTCGCTGTCATTGATGACGCCTCGGAGTACGGCAAGGGCTTGGCAACTGTGGTGGCGACGAGCCTTGGTTCGCTAGTCGTAACCCGCACCTCCCTTGACCCAAAGTCGCCAGACTTCAGTAGCACCATCAGCCAGATCAAATCGGGCGGAGCGGATGTTGTTTATTACGGTGGTTACTACGCAGAGGCTGGTCGTCTGGCCAAGCAGCTCAAGGACGCCGGCGTTACAGCCACACTTATGTCTGGTGATGGAACGTTAGATCCAGGCTTCGTAACTGCTGGTGGTTCGGCAACTGATGGCGCTGTCGTTACATGTGCTTGCGCACCAATCGACACGACCAAGGTTGGTCGGGCGTTTAAGGCTGCCTACAAGGCCCGTTTTGGAGTGAAGGACGGTACCTATTCTCCTGAGGCGTATGACGCTGTGAACTTCTTCCTCGCGGCGATCAAATCAGGCAAGACCACACGTGCATCAATCAATGCGTATGTTTCGACAAAGTCTTGGGTAGGAATCACCAAGACCTTGAAGTTCAGCAAGACCGGTGAAGTTTCCGGTGGTGCGATCTTCGCTTACGTATACAAGGGTGGTCAGAACACGGCTTCCTTAATTAAATAGTTGTAAATCTGGTTCGTTAGAGAGGGGGTGCCTTCGGGTACCCCCTCTCTAACAATAAGTTTGGTTTCACTGGGTCAATACTGACCAATAGTGGCTTGGTCCTTACGTTGTCCAAGGAGGGTCTATGAATTTCTCAACCCTAACGAGCCAATTTGGTGCGTTGACTTTTGATGGACTCGTTCTTGGGGCAATTTATGCACTCGTAGCCTTGGGCTACACTCTCGTTTATGGCGTATTGCGTCTGATCAATTTTGCACACTCCGAAATCTTTATGCTCGGAACTTTTGGCGCTCTCCTTTCTGCGCAAGCCATTGGTTTAAATGCGGAGAGCGCACCGCGTAGTGGATTGGCACTCATCGGCACTTTTCTCTTAGTCACGATTGTGGCGATGGCTATCTCTGGAGTCGCCGCGGTCTTGTTGGAGAGAATTGCCTATCGCGGATTGCGACGTCGCGGTGCTGGCCGACTCACCGTGCTAATTAGTGCGATTGGCGCTTCACTCTTCCTTCAGGAAGCAGTCGCGCTCTGGAGGGGTCGTAATTACGAAACCTTTCCGCGCTTTCTGGAGAAGGATGTCTGGTTTACAGTTTTTGGGGCTGACATTAGATCAGACAAAGTTTTGATTTTGGTCTCTGCGATACTCATGATGATTGCACTTGAACGCTTCGTTTCGCTAACGCGTCTGGGTCGTGGTATTCGCGCTGTTGCACAGAATCAAGACACTTCAGTCTTGATGGGAGTCAATATTGATCGAGTAGTTACCTTGACCTTTTTAATCGGTGGCTTGATGGCTGGCTTTGCCGGATCGTTGAACCAGGTCTATTTCGAGCAGACGCGCTTTAGTATAGGAATCGTGCTCGGAGTTAAGGCCTTTACGGCCGCAGTACTTGGCGGCATTGGTAATTTGCGCGGTGCCTTACTTGGCGGCCTAGTCCTTGGCGTAGTTGAGTCTTATGGCGCTGCAATATTTGGCGGATCATGGAAAGACGTTGTGGCATTTGTCATCCTCGTCCTTGTTCTCATGTTCAGGCCTTCGGGCCTATTGGGCGAGACGCTCCAGAAGGCGAGAGCGTGATCATGAAATATCTATCATCGGCTACTGATGCCGTCGGAGATCGCTGGAGGGGATTACCTAAGGCAACGCAGCGGTTGCTGACGGTGATTTTCATTGCAGGTATAGCGGTACTGCCGATGGTCCAGATTCCATTGCTGAATACTCCGCAGACAGATTTTCCTTCACTCCTTTTCGACAAAATTGGGCTCTACGTCCTCATGGGAATCGGCCTCAATGTGGTGGTTGGGAAAGCTGGTCTGCTCGACCTTGGCTATGTCGCCTTCTTTGCCATTGGTGGCTACACGATGGCTCAGATTGGAACCTTGCTCCATTGGAGTTTCTGGCTCATTCTGCCGCTCGGTGTAGTTATTGCGATGAGCGCAGGAGCGATTCTCGGTCTGCCGACTTTGCGACTTCGGGGTGATTACCTGGCGATTGTGACATTGGGCTTTGGTGAAATAATTCGAATCACTGCGGTCAATGTTGATTGGCTCGGCGCTAACCGCGGTGTTCCAAATATTCCTTGGCCAGCGGCGATCGGTCCGCTGAATTTTGAAGACATTCTCAACCCCAAGCCGTTTTACTGGGTATTGCTGGCCTTGATTATTTTGGTTATCTGGCTCCTTAAACGAATTGATCGTTCGCGAGTCGGTCGTGCCTGGGAAGCAATTAGAGAAGATGAAGACGCCGCCGAATTGATGGGCGTGCAGACACTTAAATTTAAGCTCTGGGCCTTTAGCATCGGAGCTGGCATTGGCGGCATGGGGGGAGTTCTCTTCGCGAGCAAGGTTGGATTTATCTCGCCCGATAACTTCCCGCTCACTCTTTCGGTCATGTTCCTGGCGATCGTGGTACTTGGTGGCAGCGGCAATATTCCAGGTGTCATTTTGGGCGCACTAGCGATTTCATATATTCCAGAACGACTCCGCGGATTTAGTGAGTACCGAGTGCTCTTATTTGGCGCGGCTCTCGTCATTATGATGAATCTGCGTCCGCAAGGTCTGCTTCCTCGCCGCGTTCGTGGAAAGGTTGGCTGATGTCTAACGCGCCAGTTCTCCTTGAATTCAAAAATGTATCGATGCGCTTTGGTGGCGTGACTGCGCTTAGCCATGTTGATATCTCGGTTGGTAAAGGCGAGATTGCCGCGCTGATTGGACCAAATGGTGCAGGGAAAACCACGGTCTTTAATATCGTTACCGGCGTCTATCAACCAACTCAAGGAGAGGTCCGCTTCAAAGGGGAGAGCATCGTCGGCAGGAAGCGATCTGAGATTACCCGAATGGGACTTGCACGGACTTTTCAGAATATCCGGCTCTTTGCTGAGATGACGGCACTCGAGAATGTTCTGGTTGGGGCCGATGCACATTCTAAATCCTCTGTGCCCGGAGCAATCTTTACGCTGCCACGCAAACGTCGCGAAGAGCGCGAAGCACATGAACGCGCCAACGAACTCATGTCATTTATGGGAATCTCAAAGCAGGCACACCTATTGGCTAAGGGATTGCCTTACGGGGATCAACGTCGCCTTGAGATCTGTCGTGCGCTGGCTACCAACCCGGAAATTCTCTTACTTGATGAACCAGCAGCTGGATTCAATCCCGTTGAGAAGGAAATCTTGGGAGAGCAGATACGAGCAATCCGAGATCGCGGTTTCACCATCTTGTTAATCGAGCACGATATGAGTCTGGTCATGGGTATCTCTGATCGAGTTATGGTCCTCGACTTCGGTACGAAGATCGCGGACCAAATCCCGAGTGAAATACAACGCGACCCGCGAGTTATCGCGGCCTACCTAGGGGTGCCAGTTGATGCTTCTTGAGGTAAAAGATTTACACGTCCACTACGGGAAGATTGAGGCGCTGGCCGGCATTTCATTCCACGTTCATCAGGGTGAGATAATTTCGATCATTGGCGCTAACGGCGCAGGTAAAACAACAACACTGAAGACAATTAGCGGTCTGCTAAAACCCACCTCTGGGACTATTCATTTCAATGGTGTGGATGTGGCAACCGTGGCGCCCTACGCTCGAGTTGATCTGGGAATATCTCAAATCCCGGAAGGGCGGGGCATTTTTCCCGGCATGACCGTTCTAGAAAATCTTGAGATGGGCAAGTATCACCGCAAGCATGGTCGGGCAGAGATGGATCAAGATTTAGAAAAAGTCTACGACTTGTTCCCGCGAGTGAAAGAGCGTGCTGGGCAATCAGCCGGCACACTCTCAGGTGGCGAACAGCAGATGGTTGCTATCGGACGCGCCTTGATGTCTAGGCCAACGCTATTACTTTTAGACGAGCCCTCAATGGGATTGGCGCCGATGATCGTCACCCAAATTTTTGAAATCATCACGAAAATTAATCAGGATGGAATGACGATCGTGCTGGTTGAACAGAACGCCCAGCAAGCACTTTTGCGTTCCGAACGGGCTTACGTGATGGAAACCGGAATCGTGGTGAAGACCGCTCCATCCAAAGAACTGTTGACCGACGAGGCTGTCAAACGTGCTTATCTAGGTATCGGGGCCTGACCAAATTAATTTAAGGCTATCCGCATCCTTCATCATGGCCTGTGCAGTTTGCCGTGTTGGATAATTAATTACGACAATTTCGGGCCTGTCTTTGAAAGTTACAATTTCACGATTCATTGAGACCTTATCAAATTCCACGGTAGCACCTTTGGCGGTTACAAGTCTCTCGCTAATTGCCCCTGTCAGGGGACGCATGTGCGCCATGTAACTGGCAAGATTATTATATGTTTCAACCGTCAAGCTGAGATTATTTTCTTTAGACGGAACCAAACACGCGGGCAGATAGGTAATAAGGCGGGTATCAGGTTGGGTGTTATTGATTGTGTATGTATTCCCTGGCATAGGTCCAAGCCAATAGACGGGCTTATTTTCGTCTTTGACATAGTTTGTTAATTCTGCAACAGATAAGGGCGTTACCCCACAAGTTTTCAATAAACTTGACGTTGATGGCGAAGATGCAGCGAATTGAAGCCCACCAAACACCAACAATACGGAAAGAACGGCGTCAAGGCCTAAGAACCACTTAAAATGGGGATGCGATTTATCATAGCGAGACAGGACCAAATGTTCTTTCCTAATGTATTTCGCGAGGAAACGAATGATCACCAACATCAGATTAGGAGCCACACTTCTAAAAGACAAGGTTTTGATGGCATATCTTGTCACCAAAATATAACGACCTAAGCGTACCATTCCAAAATTCCATTTCCGGATGTGGCTAGATATATTATTGTGATATTTCTCTTGTTCCGTGCCGACAAGGCATTGGGTGAATGTTTTTATCAGAGAGAAACCAAAGAGCATGCCCCCGGAAACTCTTACCATGCGTATCGAACACGAGAAGAGGACGACCAACTATGTGGTCGGAGGTGAAACCGATGTTGGTACCAGCCACTTTCAACGTAGCAACGATTTAAGTCTCGTGCTACTTTCATCGTGTCTCATCCAAAACGATGTGTTGGATTTTATCGGCTAGTTTCACGCACAATGATGACCTGTCGGATAGTGCGATTAAGACGGGGTTTTATGGTTTGGATTTATATAGCCTACACACCTCAATCAATGCGGTTCTGAGTTACCTCCAAAAGATCGATCCAGAGGGAGCAGAACGTGCCCGTCGCGACGGGCGCGTGGCAGCGCTACGGGCATGAGGCAATCTTGATCGGATTTACAACTCATAGCGGCACAGTAACCGCCGCTGTCGAATGGGGTGGTGCCGCAGAACGCAAACAGGTCCGTCCGGCACTTGCCGGTAGTTATGAAAAAGTGTTTCACGACACCGGTCTGGATCGCTTTCTGCTACTTATGCCTAAAGGCAGTCATGCCAGCAAAGTTATGGAGACATTTCCATCGGGTATTTGAGCAGCGAGATCCCTGTATAAAACAAATATGTTGCGCGTGATTTCTAGTTCAGCGGGATAAGACTTGGGCGAGAGGAGGATGTGTCATCGAACCGGCTGGAGACTCTCCGCGTTTTTTATCATGGCCTGTTGTGATTGGGGTGCTGGGTAAGCGATTGCAACAATTTCAGGCCGGTCACTGAAGGTTACGACTTCGCCCTTCATTGAGGCCGGGTTAATCTTTATTGAGAGACCTTGGGCAGTCGTAATAGTAGTGGTACCTGAAGTCGCTAAAAGGGGATGGGTGCGTGCCTCCCAGACTTCCTTATTCTTGTAGGTTTTAACTTCATATAGGAATAGTTTCGTGTCGCTTTGACCTGAAGCTTTGGGCAGATAGAAAATATCGGCGATACCCGGTGCTTGATGATTAATAGTGTATTTGTATTCCGAGACAGGCCCTAGCCAATATGCATCCAGATTGTCTTCTTTGACATGGTCTATAAATTCGCTAGCAGACATCGTTACCAGTCCAGAGTGCCCCATGATGGCGTCAAGACGGATCAATGAATGAGATGTAGCGATCTGAAATACGCCGAATGCCAACACTACGGAAAGAACGGCATCAAGGCCTAAGTACCACATGAAATGAGGATGGGATTTTTCATAGCGAGACAGGACTAACTGTTCTTTCTTAATGAGTTTCGCTAAGAAACGAATGATTGCCAACATGGGTAAGAATCACACCTCTTGGGGAAGGTACTGGTAGCAAACTTTGCCGCCAAGGTCTAGAGTCACGTCAGACTAACACTCTCTAGTGCTGTGCCTCCAGGTATATTTGGTAAGTATTGTCACTTAACTCCTGACCGGACATGAATGGTCAATTTCCTTGCCATTGAACGCCTATTTGAATTCATCTCGATCTCCCAACGCTCATTAGTCTTTCCCTCAAAACTAACTAGTTTTAACTCAAATGTCAGTACCAGACTCGCTAGGCGATGACGCATTGTATGGAAGCCGAATCGCCTGGCGCTGGGAGATCGGCAACCTTGCAGGTGGCCCCACCAGGATCAATAAAGGAGATCGCGAATTTCCCCTTCGGATCCCCCGACAAGGCACTGGGGACAATGAAATAGCCAAAAGTTATGGGTGCCTTAAGCGTAACGCCGTTGGAAGTTATTGTGGCGAAGTTCGCCTTTGTCATTCTTACAAAACCAATAACAACGAACCCCTGCCTTTCCAAGATCACTTCCGACTTAGGAACGATGCATGAATTTTCAGTCAAACCTGAAGACCCACCTTTTCTTCGCTCCTCTACATAAAAACAGTTTGATCGAATTCCTAACGGTGAGGGCTTTGGAACCCACAACGATACTTTTGAACCATCAAGAGTAGAGACGGTGCCCGCGTGCACGGGAGTGAGCCACGGAGCGGGCACCCCCTCTTTTTTAATGACGACCACAGACATTTCGTTGAACGCATTTTGAATTCTCCCAGATTCAGTTGCGATCGGAGGAATGGACGCCGGAGTGGCAATCAATCTCGTAAAAATCACACTGACAACGAGAGTCAACGTCCAAAGCCCTGTACTGCGCGACGACATTGTTGAACCTGAACGGAGGCGCACAAACAGCAGCATGCCAAGTAGAACCAATATGGTTCCAATAATTAGTAAGGGCCAGGGACTGAACTCCTGCGCACATTGCTGTCCGCCATCTGCGTACAGGCGACACACAATGTCAGCAGGACCGTGGCGGTTTAAGAAAGCAATGTATAGAAAAGGCAATCCGGCACCGGAAATCAATCCGACGCTACTCTTCCGATTGCCACCCCACCTAAGGAGTGCGAACAGAGCGGCAATTGCGAGAGGTAATACATAGAGACCAATTGTCATAGCGCCTAGAACGCTCACTGCAAGAGTTGCTCCAACAACGGGCCAGGCAAGAAAACTCATCCAACTGGATTTAGTTTCGTTCATGGCTTCCTTCCTAACCACCATTCCCACCATCGTTTTCCACGACCGTGTTGCTCACATACGACTGGTTGCGTAGAGGGCGGTGTCGTTGAATCTTTTTGAAGACGCAAAGCGGTCACGGGCGAGTGTCTCACTTACATCTGTGAAAAATGCTTTCAGTTGAAGCGCCGATCAGTGAGAGCTGGTGTTCAAAAATGACTTCAGGGCTTTCGTAAACCTGGCCGCTTGCACCAAAGACCAAATTCCGAGTAAATCCTTGAGCAAACCAACGATCGTGAGTGACTGAAACCTTGGCTGCTGCCCACCGGTTCTCCGCGTGATTGACCCTATTCTCCGCAGATACTGCGGTAATTAAATGGACGTTGCGGAGGATACGAGGTATATTCTCCGCATGAATCGCGGAGATAAGGCCTATATATGGCAGCAGCCAGACTGGCCGCTCTGGCGTTATAACGCACAGCGTCTTGCTTCCCTCTTAACCCAGGTGCACCATGCTCAAGGTCTCCTCTTGGGCCGCATGCGCAATCTTGGGCTGGGACAAAGTGACCAAGCCACATTGTCCATGCTGACCAGCGAAGTGCTGAAAACCAGCGAAATAGAAGGCGAACTGCTTGACCCCGACACCGTACGTTCTTCCATAGCGCGTCGACTAGGCCTGGAAGTGGGGGCGGTGGCTCTGCAAGATCGACGCGTCGACGGCGTAGTCGACATGGTCTTGGACGCAACGCAAAACTTCAAGAAGCCATTAACCAGAGAGAGATTATTTGGCTGGCACGCGGGGTTGTTTCCGACGGGCTACAGCGGCGATACCAAAATACGAGTCGGTGATTGGCGCGATGACGCCGCAGGACCGATGCAGGTTGTCTCAGGGCCAATGGGGCGAGAGAAAGCGCATTACGAAGCACCACCGGCAGAACTCGTGCCAAAGGAAATGTCTAATTTCTTGAATTGGTTCAACGAAGACCAAGATCTAGATCTGTTTGTGAAGTCTGGGTTGGCGCATCTCTGGTTTGTGACCATACATCCGTTTGAAGACGGCAACGGTCGTGTCGGGCGTGCGGTTTGCGACATGATTCTTGCGCGGAGTGAACAATCGGCGCAACGGTTCTACAGCCTCTCGGCGCAAATAGGAAAGGAGCGAAAGAATTATTACAACTTGCTCGTGCGCACTCAAAAAGATTCCCTTGACGTCACCGAATGGCTGGAATGGTTTCTAAAGGCGCTCCTGCGTGCAATGCAGGGCGCAGAAGAGTTGCTTAATGTGGTACTTACCAAAGCACGATTCTGGCAACACTGGGCGGGAACATCTTTTAACCCTCGTCAAATCAATCTATTAAACGGACTACTTGATGGATTCGACGGAAACCTAACCAGCAAGAAATGGGCAGTTATCGCAAAGTGTTCGCCAGATACCGCGTTGCGGGACATCACGGATCTCATAACCAAAGGTGTGTTAATGAGAACTCCGGCTGGTGGTCGAAGCACCCATTACAAATTGAAACCATTGGACTAGCCATTTAAGCGTGTCCGCCAGTCATATTTTCCGCTGCTCATTAAAGACGAAAAGTGCTCCTTCAAAACCAATATTTATTCATTCGTGGGCGGTACTTTATCGAACCTTTAAAGCACCAAAGCCCCGAGATATTCTCTCGAGGCTTTAGGCAGTAACTCAACTTATAGAGCACCACTGTAACGAAGCCGGAGATACCGGTTCGAGTCCCGTCAGGGGCACAACGGGAGCACACTAGGGCGAGGCTCGAACTATCAAGATTTTCGACTGAACATGTGAAGTAATCTATTTGGTTGCCACACTTTTGACATTTCTCTTTTGCTAATTTCGCCATTTCAAGAGAGGAATCTACGTAGGTCACGTGATGACCAGCTCCAGCCAATAACTCAGTAATGCTTCCCGTGCCACCACCCATATCGATTATCTTTAACGGCGCGTAGGAATCCCATTCATTCTCACTCATTCTGGGAGCGTATCGCCACGTCCAGCCCGGCTAGCTCCTATATGAAGAGTTAAGTCGGAGAAGCATAAACGATAGGCAGTGCGGGTCGCTTGATGGCGCCCATCACCTCCCGCTATTTTGACAAGTCAAATAATTAGTGGCCATGACCAGAAGCACTGATATCCGAGAATACATCCTCGGAAGGTTTGAATATTTTCGAGAGCGAGGAGAGGATTCTTCCACTTTAGTTTCGGGAGATATTGCAGGTGAATTGAACCTTCGCAATCGGATGCCTATGGTTTGCAGTGTCATGTACTCGCTCATGAAGTCGGGAGAGGTGATATTGCATAAGACAACGAGCGGACAAAGTTCAACTATAAAGATCAGATACCAAATCGCTTAAGGCCAAAGGTATTTATCAGGCGTTCGGAATGCTTCGCAAGTTGGAGATGGCCTGCTGCGGCAAGTTAACAGAATCAGAAATGGCGGCAAGTGTGGCTAGTCTTTTGGATTCACCCACACTTCCCGCCATTTTCATTGGCTGGAGAAGTAAGGACCTAGAGCTCGAAGTAATGAGTGAAGTTTGAAATACACGCTCAAAGCCGTGGATGAAATCGCTTCAGAGCACCACCTGGGCACACGGCCTTGAAGTCAATAGCAGTTCCGCTTCGCTTGTGTGGTCGGTGCCGTCCGGGACACGGACGACCATGTGTTGCAGATAGATTGAATCGTCATATCGATAAGCATTGTATGCATTAAAAGTTCATAAATGCAGATGGGTCGTCACAAATGCATCCCTATGTTTATTCAGCGTTAGTTGGTTGCTTTAATGTATTTATTGATTTTTGCTCGTGTAGTCTCATCTTGTGAAAACAATTGGCTTGCTTGGTGGTATGAGTTGGGAAAGCTCAGTTTTGTACTACCGGCTGATTAACGAGTTGGTCCGTGAGCAGTTGGGTGGCTTGCATTCCGCTGCATGCGTGATGGCTTCGGTTGATTTTTCCGAGATTGAACATCTGCAATCGGTCGGGGACTGGGTCACGGCAGGGCAAGTACTTGCCGAACAGTCCCGTCGCCTCGAAGCCGCCGGCGCGGACTTTATTGTGCTGTGTACAAACACCATGCACAAAGTTGCTCCCGACATCGAGAGGGCTGTGTCAATTCCATTGCTTCACCTGGCCGACGCGACAGCGCAAGCCGTGCTCGAGGCCGGTGTGACCACCGTCGAGCTACTGGGGACCGCGTTCACCATGGAACAGGACTTCTATAGAGACCGAGTGTCCTCACACGGACTCACGGTCATCGTGCCGGATGCTGCCCGAAGGGCGATCGTCCATCGAATCATCTACGAAGAACTCGTGCTGGGCATAGTTAGCGACGCTTCTCGCCAGGAATACGTCGCGATAATTTCCTCACTTCACGACCGTGGAGCTCAGGGAGTCATCCTCGGTTGTACCGAAATCGAATTGCTCGTTGACGAGAGCGACAGCCCTTTGCCCGTATTTCCAACTACCCGTATCCATGCCGAAGCGGCTGTCCGGATGGCCTTGGCCTAAGCGAGCACTCCACGTCGCCTCGCAATTAAGTGGGTCGTGCGCCGAAAACAAACGAATAATGGCGACAAGTGATGAGAGCCATTTACGCTTGATTCACGCTCACCCCTCGCCATCTTCCCAGGCCAGAGAACTTACTTTTTAGAGGTCGAAGTAAAAGTTTGGGGAGAGCTTTCCTTCTTCCACCTGCAGTTTTGTTTGATCTTTCCAAAGTGGGAGCACGACGGGAGCACGCGCGGTGTTTGTCTCTGATTTATGACGGTCGGTCACCAAGTATCTTTAGTACTTCGCTATTTTGAGTCAAGTGAGCAAATGCATCCTTGGGTAGCAATCGTGAAGCGACGGAAATAATCTTTCTGCGTTCGAATTCTGAGCCAACGAGCAGCGGCTCATGGTGTGCTACCCGGTTTCTGAACTCCCTCAATTCATAAAGAGTTTGGTGGATTTTCCTTCGATCAGTTTTACTGGGATAAGCCGTATGAAGATAGGGAACCCATATGGTTTTTTCATGGGCATTCGATGTTAAATAAGTCCAAAATCCAAACATGACTTCGGCGACTACTTTTCCAGGAACCGGTGTGGTGTTCCCAGACCTAGAAGCGTCTATGCGGGCACGTTGAATTTGACTTCTAGGAATTTCATTTGCATCAACCAGTCGCTGTTGGGCTGGTTCGTTTTTCATTACAACTGGGAATAGTTTTAGCATTGTGGGAATTTCTGTCCAATGTGAATCTTCACTAACAGTGGCCGCCGAAAGAGCCCGATCGTAAGCATTGCGAAGTCCAACTTCGAAGTGCCCCAAGTCGTGAAGAAAGGCTGCTCCCAGGCGGGCATTCCATTCATAGAGTGCGAGGGCAAGAGATCGCGACCCTTGAGCCGCCGAAAGATAAGTTCCAAATCGTCCGGTGCTCAGCCAAGTTTCTATCCACGGATCGGATGGTCGCTGAGTTGGCACGTTCTTCCTTCAAGGGTATAGTTCGGCACGAAAGCCTTTGAGGACCGCTGACTTTCGAGTTAAGTTACTTAGGCACTGCATTGGAAACTCCGGTATTTCGCTCACGCGGACCCGGAGTTTTTTATTGCTCGGAGAATTATTCCAAGTACTGCGATACGAATGGCGAGAATGTCCACAAATCACTCAGAGTGATCACCTTCGATTTCCCGCCAGCTCAACGGCATGGGACGACTTATGGCTTATAAGTCGAATTGGAATCTAATCACCTCTAAGCAATTGTCCGACCTGCACTTATGGCACAGTCGAAGGAGTTGGGGACACAATCGGAGCACCAGGGGTAATCCTGCTGTCTTTCTTGGTTAGTTTCTTGCAAGCGACTTCGGAATTCGTGGGATCAACTTGACGATCCTCTATTTCATCGGATTTCAACACAAGGGGGTGACGTCCTGGAAGATCCATCAAGTATGTGTTTCGGACATCAATAGAAAGGACGAATGCGGAGATTCTATTTCCGTTTGTGAGGGTGACACACTCGCTAGGAAGCCAGGAATTTCCGGAAGAATAGAGGGCAACCATTGCAATTATTGCAACATAAGATCCTGGACTCCAAGCTATGTCATCCCTATAAAAAACGTGCTTTTCTTCTGGTGGTTTAAGTCGCCACCCTGCTCGACCCTTTCGCGTAAAGAGCCAAGCTGGAAAATGGATATCCAGAATGAAGTAAGAAAGCCCGGATACAAGTAGCCAAGTTTGCCAATTGCCCATCTCAACAGCAAGGAAGGCACTTATGATAGCCAGAAAGAAGATAACCTGATCGTGAAGTTTTCGTCCTTTAAAATTGGCTACAAAGTAAATCCGAAAGAACACCCACGTCGTGAACATGAAGAGGGGTGCCAAAAGGGGAAGCATAATACCTACTAGAAGGGGAATTTTTTCCGAATGGGCGAGCAGAAAAAGAGTTGTTGGGTAATCTTTTTCAGAAATCATAAAAAGTTGAAGCACTATGAACGCGAAAGAGAGGAGGGTTGCGATGACTCCAAAATTCGCCTTGATAAAATCTCGCGAATACGAACCCTCATTATTCTTTCCCTCAGGAGTCATGCTGGAGTCTCCCATGGAGGTTCCTGAGAATTTCGGGAAGCGAAGAATGACCAATCGGGCGTTTTGCTTCCCGGAGTGTTGAACCAAACGCGTAGAGGTGCGTTCCCTGTAACAAAGCACCTGCAAAATACATGATGTCCGAATTGTGTGCATTTTCATCATATGCATTTTCAAGTTTCTTGGAGCACTTGAGGGGCACGAGAGAGTTCAATTAGTGAGGGATTCGCTTCCTGTAGAGAACACACTGTCGCAGGGGATCTCCGGGCTTCAGATTCGGATGTAAGAAATCGTCGGTATCGCTCCTATGCATTTCTAGCTTTTCCATGACCCGACGGGAACTCAGGTTCGAGGCGGAAGAGAATGAAACGATTTCATCTATTTCGCAGTTCGCAAATGCCCAACTCATCACTGCATCGGCGCCTTCGGTGGCATACCCAAAACCCCAATGCTTTTGAGCAAGTCGCCAACCGATTTCAACTGCCGGGGTGAAGTGAGACTCAAATTTGCATTGTGCCAGCCCGATGAAGCCGATCAATTCTGAAGTTTCGGAAATTTCCACTGCGAAGCGTCCGTAGCCAAGTTCTTGCCAACTCCCTCTCGCCCTCTCAATCATGGCTCGACTTTCTGATTCGCTGATTATGGGCCCAATGAACTCCATAACCTTTGGGTCTAGATTCATCTCTGCCAGTGATAGCAAATCGGTATCACCCCTCTGACGCAACAAGAGTCGCGGCGTCTTGATTGAGATCTCATTCATGGTTCGGGAATTCTAGCGACCAAAGTGAAAGAGCCTCCCGATTTCTCGAGAGGCTCTTTGGGCAAGTTTTACAGGTCGAAGTAAAAGTGACCGTTAGTAAATCACGCTCAAATTGAATTGTTTTAGTCTTCGGCGCACAACGGGGGCACACCAGGGCGAGGCGTGAACTATTTTGAGACTATTAAGTATCTTTCGTCATCTATCTGCTTCCCCCAATAAATCGGATCATTCAAAGGGAAAGTGGAGGCGGAACCCATCTCCGTCTTAACGGCATTCTCAAGCACTCCTGAAGTAATTCCTGCTCCAGTAGACCAAAAGCCTTCAACCAAAACGAAATAGCCATGTTCACTCAAAAGGGAGTGCCATGCCTGGAGAGTGCTGACGAGATTCTCCGTTGCCCACAAAATATGTCTGCCGAACACGACGTCGAACCTTGAATTCAAAATTGCTTTATCCAGATTTTTGACTGAACAGGTGAAATAATCTATTTGGTTACCAAACCTTTGACATTTCTCTTTTGCTAATTTCGCCATTTCAGGAGAGGAATCAACGTAGGTGACGTGATGACCAGCGTCGGCCAGTAACTCAGTAATGCTTCCTGTGCCACCACCCATATCAATAATTCTTATTGGCTTGCCTGGCAACTGACTGACAATTAATTCGGTCCATTTTTGCTTTATGAGCGGGTCTGACAAGCCGTGATCAGGTTCATTGTCGTACGTTGGGGCGTAGGAATCCCACTCATTCTCACTCATTCCGGGAGCGTATCGCAACGTCCAGACAGACTAGCTCCACTACGAAGAGACAAGCCGAACAATCGTAAATGACGGGAAGTGCGAGGAAGCCTGATAGAAACCATCACGTCTCGCCATTTTGGCAAGTCAGATAATTAGTGGCCTATAGGTCGAAGTGAAATTTGGATCAATCTGAAGTTTGCTCTGACTTGCTGCTTCTCCTTTAAGGTCGCCCGAGAGGCATGGCGGCGCGCAAGATCATTAAGTTTAGAAAGTTTTTTTAGGCGGCTTCGATTCTGGACATCTTGTGACCTATCTAGTGACACAGATTTAGTAACACAAAAAAGGCTATACAAATGAAAAGATTGCGGACTACTCTTTCAATAAATGAATCGCAACTACGATAAGGAGTGGCCATGACCAGAAGCGCTGATATCCGAGAATACATTCTTGGAAGATTTGAAGATTCACGAGGACGAGGTGAGGATTCTTCCATCTTAGTTTCGGGAGATATTGCACGTGAATTGAACCTTCGCAATCGAATGCCTATGGTGTGCGGTGTCATGTACTCACTCATGAAGTCGGGAGACGAGATATTGCACAAAACGCCGAGCGGACAAAGTTCAACTATAAAAATCAGATATCAAATCGCTTAAAGCCAAAGGTAATTTTCGGGCGCTCGGAATCCTTCCGGATCAACAGGATGAGATCGAACCGAAATACAAAACCCCCACCATTTCTGATGGGGGTTTTTAGTACAGATTCCTATAGGTCGAAGTACAACTCGAACTCTGCTGGATGTGGTCGCAATTGCACGTAGTCAACTTCCTGAGTTCGCTTGAAGTGGATCCAAGTGTCGATGAGATCTTGCGTGAAGACTCCACCACGGGTTAGGAACTCATTGTCTCTCTCGAGATTGTTAAGAACCGCTTCCAAGGAACCCGGAACTTGCGGGATAGCTGCGGCCTCTTCGCCTGTTAGCTCGTAGAGATCCTTGTCAACTGGAAGTGGTGGCTCGATTTTGTTGATGATTCCATCCAGGCCTGCCATCAGCATTGCTGCGAAAGCTAGGTATGGATTCGATGATGGGTCTGGGCATCGGAATTCAATGCGCTTGGCTTTTGGATTCGATCCTGTGATTGGGATACGGATACAAGCAGAGCGGTTCCGTGCGGAATACACGAGGTTTACCGGCGCTTCATATCCTGGAACCAGTCGTCGATATGAGTTGACGGTTGGGTTGGTGAAGGCGAGAAGAGATGGTGCGTGCTTCAACAGACCTCCGACATACCAACGTGCGATATCTGAAAGATCCCCATATCCATCACCGAAGAAGAGTGGCACGCCGTTTTTCCAGAGTGATTGGTGCACGTGCATGCCGGATCCGTTGTCACCGAAGAGTGGTTTAGGCATGAAGGTTGCGGTCTTGCCACCTGCCCAGGCGGTGTTCTTGATGACGTACTTGAACTTCATTAAGTCATCGCCGGCATGCAAGATATCGCTGAAGCGGTAGTTGATTTCCATTTGACCGGCCGTACCGACTTCGTGGTGGGCGCGTTCAACGAGCAAACCAACTTCACCGAGCTTCATGACCATTTCATCGCGAAGATCTGCGTACTGATCTGTTGGAGAGACTGGGAAGTATCCACCCTTAACACGAGTGCGATATCCGCGGTTAGGTGTGCCATCGGCATCCTTTTCGATGCCGGTGTTCCAGGCGCCTTCGTATGAATCAATGTGGTGGAATGATTCGTTGATTCCGGTTGAGAAACGAACCGCATCAAAGACATAGAACTCTGCTTCAGGTGCGAAGAACGCGGTGTCAGCGATACCGGTGCTGCGCATGAAATCAACCGCTTTGGCAACAATGCCGCGCGGATCACGACTGTATGGCGAATCATCGGCTGGATTATGAACAGAGAAGTTAATAATCAGAGTCTTCTCTTTGCGGTATGGATCAAGGAATGCTGATTCAGGAACTGGAAGGAGTTTCATATCTGACTCGTGGATTGCTTGGAATCCACGGATGGATGAACCATCAAACATCAAACCGTCGGTGAAGACAGCTTCGTCAAATGATTCAACTGGAACATTGAAGTGGTGCTGGATACCTGGCAAGTCGATGAAACGAACATCAACGAGTTTGACATCCTCTTTTTTAATGAAAGCAAATACTTCTGCCGAATTCTTAAACATGCTTCTCCCATACAGACCGATATCCGCGTTCGCGGGGGTACCTGATTGGCTCCACATTGAGCTCCAACTCTTGGCGTTAGGGTAGAACTAGGGCGTGAAATGGTCGTGACCCGTGTGTTACGGATATGTTACAGAATCCGAGGACTACAACTGGGTTTGGAGGGTTACTCTTCTCTGATGCATTTCAAAAGGGTTGGCCTCTGGCGTCGAATTTTTGCCCTGCTGATTGATTGGCTGATGTGCTTGGCGATTGCCAGCGCGTTCGTTCCTCGAACTCCGGGGTGGAGCCAATTTGCACCCCTTGGGATCTTCTTCATTGAAGTCTGGGTTCTGACTTCCCTGCAGGGAGCGTCGGCTGGTCAGAGAATTCTGCGGATGAAAGTCGTCCGATTTTCCGATGGCGGTGCGGTCACGCCAACCCAGGCTCTTATCCGTACTTTTTTACTCTGCCTGGTTGTTACCGCTGTGACATTTGATGAAAATGGTCGCGGAATTCATGAGCGAGCGAGTGGAACCGTACTTACCGCTTTGGAACCTTGAGATTCTTAGGCATAGGTCCTTTGGGAATTGGCATCGCCAAGCCACCCACTGCTTTGAGGCGATTACGCACTTCACGTAGTTGAGCCGGGCTCAATTTCTTGGGCATCTTCTTCAGGTGCTTCTGAATCTTGGATAATTTCACTTGTCCTGCGTTATCGCCGACAATTAGTTCGGAGATCGGAACCCCGGGTGCGAATCGTTCGGTCTTCTTCCGCTCATCGCTAAGAAGTTGACGCACAGATGGCCCGCCTTCTCCTACGAGCACGATTCCGGGCCGGCCGACACTGCGGTGAATCATGTCCTGGTTTCGATTTACAGCCACGGCCGGAGTTGTGGTCCAACCTTTTCGGATGGCCATGAGCACGCTGGCAGCCGCTCCGACTTGGCCTTCAATAGATTTGTATGCGGCGGTGCTGGCTTGGCGCGTGAAGAAGAAGAGTGCGCCGAGAATCGCCAAGGGAAGTGAGACAAAGCCCGCGTAGACCGGATGGCCCCAGATATAGCCGAGGAGAATACCGATGACCCAGATGACTAAGAAGATGGCGAGGAGTGCCATTCCTATCCAGGGTTTAACGCTCTTGGTTACGACGTAGGCCTCTCGAACCGCTTTGAGACGAGGTTCTTTGGCGGTCTTTGGGGTTTTCGCTGACTTCTTCCGATTGAACATGGTCAGGAGTTTAGTGGGGCAGGTGCGGTACCACCAAGGCGAAGCGGGGCCCACCACTGTCCAGTGTGCCCATCTGGATATTCTTCCTGGACTTCGTGAAGCATCGCGATCATTGTGGACCGCAGGGCGATTTCCGCAGCCGCCACGTCGTCATCCTTCGTGAAATGGATTGGCGTACCAATAGAGATACTGATTGGAACGCGTTTTCGTTTCAAATTTCGCGGGACACCTTTGGTCCAAATTCTCTGACTACCCCAAATAATGACGGGGATTATCGGCACACTCGCACCCATGGCAAGGCGCACAACGCCGGTTTTCATCTCTTTGATCTCAAAACTTTTAGAAATGGTCCCTTCCGGAAAAATTCCGACGAACTCTCCGGCTCGAAGTGCTCGCAAAGCTGCAACAAAGGATGCCGATCCACTACTGCGGTCAACATTGATGTGATGCATTCCGCGCATCAAAGGGCCAGCAAATTTGTTATCGAAGATTTCCTTTTTTGCCATGAATCGCACGTAGCGCTTTGCAGGAAGCAATGCAGTGCCGGCGAGGGCAAAGTCAAGGTAACCGACGTGGTTGATGGCGATAATCGCCCCACCCTCTTTAGGAATATTTTCCTCACCAGTTACCGTCAGCTTCAAACCCAGATAGCGCCAAAATAATTTGGCGATCGTGATGACAGGAGGGTAAACCAACTCAGCCATTTGAGACTCGCGCCTCCATGGCTTGTTTGTAGAGGCGTCCTGCGCGGTAACTTGAGCGCACCAGCGGACCGCTCATAACTCCCAGGAACCCAATTTCTTTCGCTTCATCAGCGAGCTCCACGAACTCTTCTGGTTTGACCCATCGTTCTACCGGGTGATGGCGATTAGTTGGTCGAAGATACTGTGTAATAGTGATCAGATCGCACCCTGAATCATGTAAATCACGGAGTGCCTGGCTCACTTCTTCACGAGTTTCACCCAAACCGAGGATGAGATTTGACTTGGTAATAAGACCGAATTCACGAGCCATCGTAATTACTTTTAATGACCGCTCATAAGTAAAAGCAGGCCGGATCCTTTTGAAAATACGGGGGACCGTTTCCACATTATGAGCAAAAACTTCCGGGCGGGTTTCGAAGACTTGATTGAGAAGGTGTGCGTGTCCGCTGAAATCTGGAGCAAGCATTTCAACTCCACAATCCGGATTGACTTCATGTACGAGGCGAATTGTCTCCGCGTAGAGCCAGGCACCTTCATCGTCCAGGTCATCGCGGGCGACTCCAGTAATCGTCGCATATGCCAAATTCATTCTTTGCACTGACTCTGCTACTCGACGGGGCTCATCACGATCGAGTGGTTGCGGTTTGCCGGTATCAATATTGCAGAAATCACACCGTCGGGTGCACTGCTCGCCGCCAATGAGAAAAGTTGCCTCGCGATCTTCCCAACATTCAAAAATGTTCGGACAAGCTGCCTCTTGGCAGACGGTATGAAGCCCTTCGCCCTTAACCAGGGAACGAAGACGTGTGTACTCAGGTCCCATATTGGCCCGTGTCTTGATCCATTCAGGCTTTCGTTCAATCGGCGTTGCGGCGTTGCGAGCTTCAATCCGAAGTAATTTTCTTCCATCTGGTGCCAATGTCATGCGCTCACCCTTAACAATGCCTCATAGATGTGTCGTTCGACCACGGGTACCACTTCCTCAACGGTTACTTCTCGTGCCAATTCTTTGGAGATCGATGTCACGTCCGCATCTGGGAGACCGCATGGCACGATCCGGTCGAACCAGGATAGGTCCGGATTTACATTGAGCGCAAAACCGTGCATGGTGACACCTTTAGCGAAGCGGATGCCGATCGCTGCAATCTTCCGGTCACCCTTCTCGTCCCGTAGCCATACCCCGGAACGTTCGCAATATCTCTGCGCTGGTATGCCGAACTCTAGGCAGACATCAATGAGCGCGGTCTCGATCTCACGGACGAAGCCCACCACATCATGTCGTTTTGCCAACCGGACAATGGGATAACCGACTATTTGTCCAGGTCCGTGCCAAGTGATTTTGCCGCCGCGGTCGACGTCGATCACGGGGGTTCCGTCAGTTGGTCTTTCAACATCGAGAGTGCGCCGTCCGGCGGTAAAGACCGACGGGTGCTCCAGCAACATCAAGGTGTTGGGGCGTTTTCCTTCTGCGACTTCCGCGTGAACGGTTCGCTGAATTTGCCACGCTTTTTCGTAGTCGATTATTCCGCTCCGAGAAAGCGCGATTGGCGATTTAGTGAGGATTGCTTCAACTGGCACCCACATAGCCTAAAGGTAGGCTGGCACTCTCATCTCCTTGAAATTCTAAGCAGATGGCAGAATGGCCCCACCAGCGAAGGAAAGGTCTCATATTCGTGTCCCAGACCACATCCGTCCATCCGGCGAAATCTCCAAGAAAGGCATTTCGCCGCCCCTTCTGGAGTGCAGTCTTGGTCATCTTCATCTGGTTTGGAGCCAGCGGTGTCTTTGGCCCGCTTTTTAGCAAGTTGAGCACGGTGCAAGAGAATAACAACTCATCCTTTTTACCGGATAACGCTGAGTCAACTAAGGCATCCCAAGTGATCGCCCGATTCTCCGTCGCGGACAATTCCAAACTTCCAACCCTGGTTCTGTTGGAAGGAAATGTTGATGCCAGCAAATTGGCAGCCATTAATGCGCACCTTGTTACTCTGCCGAATAAGCACATTAATTATTTAGAGAAGTACCAAGGCACGGTTGACTCGGGAATCAAACTTTCGCAGTATTTTGCCGGGGGCGCTTCTCCGCAAGCTTTCCCTGCCCCGGATGGAAAGGCAATCCTTCTTAGTCTGCCCGTATCTATGACGGTGGCGACTGCAACCCTCCCAGACGGTCAACCTGTGATCACAGCAATGATCAAAACGATTCGCGATGATATGAACAAGTGGGCCGCCGAGAACGGGTTCGTCAGTCATGTGACGGGAATAGGCGCGCTGCTCAGTGATCTTTTTGGTGCCTTCGGCGGCATTGATTCAAGTTTGCTTTTCACGACACTTGGAGTCGTTTCTTTCATTCTTATTATTGTCTATCGATCACCCGTACTTTGGATCCTTCCGGTGGCATCAGCGATACTTGCACTTTCCACTGGTGGGGGAATCGTTTATCTTTTAGCGAAGAACCAAATCATCGATTTGAATGGGCAAGCGCAAGGGATTCTCACGATTCTGGTTCTTGGTGCGGCGACTGATTATGCGCTGCTGCTGATTGCTCGTTACCGCGAAGAGTTGCACCACCATGAATCAAGATTTGTTGCGATGCGCGCTGCCTATCGAGGAATCTTTGAGCCAATTCTCGCCTCTGGAACAACAGTGGCGATCAGTCTGCTGGTTCTGCTCTTGAGCGAACTTTCCAGCAACCGCGGCTTGGGACCAGTGGGTGCGATAGGAGTCGTCGCGGCCATGTTGACGATATTGACCCTACTGCCGGCGCTATTGGTGATTTTTGGGCGGTGGATTTTTTGGCCACGCATTCCACGCTTTGATGATGTGGATGCCAATCTTTCGGGAGTGTGGGCGAAAGTGGGCGCGCAGGTAAGCAAGCAACCGCGTCGTCTTTGGATCAGCACTGCAGTACTTCTTCTCGTTCTTGCTGGATTTGCCACAACCTTGCAAGCAGATGGTCTGTCGACATCGCAATCATTCACCACCCGGCCTGAATCTGTTGTTGGACAGGATCTATTGCTCAAGCACTTCCCCGGCGGGGAAGGGCAGCCAACTGAAGTCATTGTTAAAGAATCGCTCATGCAGGAAACGACGAAAGTTCTCTTATCTGTAAATGGCGTCGCCAGCGTCGAGCCTATGCGCACTTCAATTCCGATTCCGGGCCAGCCGCTACCTGATATTAAGATTGTCGGCGGACTCGTAGTACTCAATGCGACTTTGACCCAAGCTCCTGATTCTGTGAAGGCAAGGGAATCGGTACCAGTAATACGAGCTGCTGTTCATAAGATTGATCCGACAATCCTTGTGGGAGGATCCAGCGCAGTTTCTTATGACATTGATCAAGCTTCACGCCACGATAATCGCTTGATTATCCCGGTGGTTTTGATATTGATTGGAATCATCCTTACATTCCTCCTGCGGAGCTTTGTAGCAGCAGGACTCCTACTTGCCACAGTTGTGCTCTCATATGCCGCAACCTTGGGAGTATGCCAATTGGTCTTCCATAATATTTTCCACTTTCCAGGAGCCGACACTTCTTTCCCGCTTTTCGCCTTTGTTTTCCTGGTTGCTCTTGGAATTGATTACAACATCTTCTTAATGACTCGGGTTCGTGAAGAGAGTGCAAGAATCGGAACTCGCGCTGGAGTAATCAAGGGATTGACAGTCACAGGTGGAGTGATTACCTCTGCCGGTATCGTGCTTGCGGCGACCTTTGGCGTACTTGGGATACTTCCACTGGTATTTCTTGCCGAATTAGGTTTTGCGGTTGGATTTGGAGTCCTGCTCGATACGATCATCGTGCGATCGATACTTGTGCCGGCACTTGTACACGATATTGGTGGCAAAGTCTGGTGGCCCTCAAAACTCCAGCACCGCGATTAGGAAGTGATTACTTACTCCACTAAAGCCGCAAGTGCTGCCCCTATATGGGGATAATCGAAGGCAAATCCAGCCTCAGTGAGAACTTCCGGAATGACCTTTTTTGATCCGAGCATCTCGGATGAGAATCCGCCAAAGGCAATTTTTAAGGCGATGGCAGGAACTGGGAAAACGGCTGGCCGATGCAGGGCGCGTGCCAGGGCAGCAGTGAATTCTTGATTGGTCACGGGATTGGGTGCGGTTATGTTGACCGGACCCAATATTGGATTCTCCAAAGCGAAGCTGACGGCGCGAACCACATCATGCAGAGTTATCCAAGACCACCACTGTTTTCCTGATCCGAGCCGACCGCCAATGCCGAAACGAAAGAACGGGATCATCCTTCCAAGTGCACCACCAGTTGGATCTAGGACGAGTCCCGTTCGAAGTTTTACGGTTCGAACATCCCCGGCAAGATCTGCCGCGTTCTCCCACTCATGGCATACGGCTGCAAGGAAATCATCCCCTGCGCGATCCCTTTCGGTCATGGCTCGATTACCTGTTTCGCCGTACCAACCCATTGCGCTGGAAGAAATGAATACCTTTGGCTTTACCGCTGCAACTGCATGTGCAATTGTCGTTGTTCCAAGTAGGCGCGAGTTCAAGATCTCACTTTTGTATTTTGCAGTCCACCTTTTATCTCCGACCCCAGCACCTGCCAGATGGATGACCGCATCGACGCCTTCAAGTGCCGCGAGATCCACGGTACCTGCTTGTGGATCCCAACTGATTTCATCCGGCGCGACGGTCTGCCGTCGCACCAAACGTTGAACTGTATGCCCCTCTGATTTGAGATGTCCCACAATCGCAGTTCCGATAAGACCCGAGGATCCTGTAACGGCAATGCGTTGTAATGGGTTCATTACAAACCAAGGTCCGTTTCAAATGATCCGCCTTCAAGACGATCTTTCAGTGTCACCAAGAAGCGTGCTGCATCTGCGCCGTCTACAACTCGGTGATCGTAAGAGAGGGCCAAATAAACCATGGAGCGAATGGCGATTGTTTCCCCACCATCTTCGCCCTTGACCACCATTGGTCGCTTCACAATTGCACCAAGACCAAGAATCGCGACCTGGGGTTGGTTGATAATCGGAGTATCGAATAACGCACCGCGACTACCCGTGTTGGTGATTGTGAATGTGCCGCCACCGAGTTCGTCCGGAGTGACTTTGTTATCGCGCGTACGAGTTGCAAGATCTGAGATCTTCTGGGCGATTCCGCCCATGTTGAGGTTGCCTGCGTCGCGTATTACCGGAACCAGCAACCCGCGTTCGGTGTCTACTGCGATACCAAGATGTTCGGCCGCGTGATACGTGATCTGGTCGCCTTCAACCGATGAGTTGACAACCGGATGTTGCTTTAATGCTTCACATACGGCTACGGCAAAGAATGGAAGGAATGTGAGTTTCACTCCCTCACGCTCTTCGAACTTGGCCTTAGCGCGATCGCGCAAACGGGCAATTTTGGTGACATCTACTTCAATAACCGTTGTGAGTTGCGCACTTACATGAAGTGATTCGACCATGCGCGCGGCGATAACTTTTCGCAGACGAGACATCGTGACGGTCTGCCCCCGAAGAGGGGATCCTCCTGAAGTCGGCATCTTTGTACTAGCACCCGATGCTACGTGGGTTACAGGAGCGACGGTCGCGACAGGTGGTGCAACTGGCGCTGGCGCCAAGCGAACCGCAGCGGCTTCAATATCTTCCTTACGGATACGGCCACCCACACCAGTACCCGCAACTTTTGCCAGGTCGACACCGAGTTCTGCAGCGAGTTTGCGGACGAGGGGAGTGACATAGGCATCGGCCTCGGCGACAACAGGAGTGAGGGATGCCGGCGTCGATGTAGGCGCAACGGCAACGGGCGCAACTATCGGAGAAGCAATGGAAGTTGCAACTGGTGCTGGTGCAACTGGTGCTGGTGCAACTGGTGCTGGTGCAACTGGAGTGAGTGTGGAACCAATGAGGGCGAGGCGTGCTCCAACTGGAACTGTTGTATCAATGGGAACATCAATAGCAAGTAGAACACCTGCGACGGGGGAGGGAATTTCCGTATCAACTTTGTCGGTAGAAACTTCCAGGAGAGCCTCATCTACCGCAACCGGGTCGCCCACATTTTTAAGCCAGCGCGTGACGGTTCCTTCAGAGACTGATTCGCCGAGGGCTGGCATGGATACGACAGTCCCCGAGTTCGAGGAGACAGGTGCCGGTGTGGCAACGATTGGAGTTTCGACAACTGGCGCAGCGGGCACTGTGGATGCAGCGGGCACAACCGGTGCTGTGGATGCAGCGGGCACAACCGGTGCTGCTGGAAAAGGAGTGGCCTCTGTGCTTTGCGCAATAATCGCGAGTTCAGCGCCGACTGGAACTGTTTGGTCAATTCCAACGACTATTTTGGAGAGGATGCCGGCAACGGGGGAAGGAATTTCGGTATCGACTTTGTCGGTGGAAACTTCCAAGAGTGCCTCATCAACTGCGACATGATCGCCCTCGGCCTTAAGCCAGCGCGTGACAGTGCCTTCCGTGACACTCTCGCCCAGAGCTGGCATCGTTACTGAAAATGTCATTGACGTTCTCCCCTTAGTGTGACTGCGATGAGTTTGCTAATAATTTCAACCGTGCGCATGCAGCGGTTTACCGGCAAGTGCCATGTGCGCTTCACCCATTGCCTCCGACAACGTTGGATGCGCGTGAATTAACGCAGCGACATCCTTGGCGCTGGCTTCCCAATTGAATATGAGTTGTGCTTCCGCGAGGAGTTCTCCCACGCGGGCACCGACCATGTGAATACCGAGAACTGGGCCGTCTTTCTCGGATACGAGTTTGATGGAACCCGCGGTTCCAAGAATTTGAGCTTTGCCGTTTCCAGCAAGGTCATACGTCAACTCAATGACATCGTGACCGCGCTCTTTGGCCTGCGCAGTGGTCAGTCCGACCGAAGCAACTTCAGGGTCTGAATAGGTGACACGTGGAACTCCGTCGTAGTTAATAGGTCGGGGGTTGAGTCCGGCAATTTCTTCAGCCACGAGAATTCCTTCGCCGAATCCAACATGGGCCAATTGAAGAGTTGGGATTAAATCTCCAACTGCCCAGATTCCTGGAACATTTGTGCGGCACTTGTCATCAACGGTGATGTAGCCGCGTTCCATTGCAATGCCTTGCTCTTCATAACCCAAATTGGCAGAAACTGGTCCGCGACCGACTGCTACCAAGAGCAGGTCGGCCACAAACTCTTTTCCGTTCTCTAAAGTCACGGTCACGTTTTCGTCCGTCACCGCGGCCGATTGGAATCGAACGCCTAATTCAAAATTAATTCCTCGCTTGCGGAAAGCTCTTTCAAGTTGCTTGCTTGAAGATTCATCTTCCAGGGCAACCAGGTGGGGAAGCGCCTCAATAATTCGTACTTCAGCGCCAAAGGACTTCCAGAGTGAAGCAAACTCACATCCAATTACGCCTCCTCCGAGAACAATGACGTTAGAGGGGACGTAATTTAATGTCAGCGCATGGTCGCTCGTGATAATTCTGTTGCCATCAATATCGAGCCCAGGCAATGAACGCGCGTAGGAACCGGTAGCCAGTACGACGTTCTTGCCGACATATTGCTCCCCATCAACTTCTACGGTGTTCTTCGACACGAGTCGTCCATGGCCCTGTACAAAAGTTATGTTTCGAGACTTAACGAGACCTTGCAATCCTTTGTGAAGTTTGTTGATGACGCCATCCTTATAAGCATTCACGCCATCCATGTCAATGGACTGGAATTGGGCGTTGACACCATAGCGAATGGCTTCTCGGGTGTTGTCGGCAATTTCGCCCGCGTGAAGAAGTGCCTTGGTTGGGATACATCCGCGATGCAGGCACGTACCGCCTAATTTATCCGATTCGATGAGAGCTACTGAGTAGCCCAACTGTGCGCTTCTCAGAGCACATGCATATCCACCGCTACCGCCGCCCAGCACAACCAGATCAAATTCAGACACTTCTACCCCTTCAGATTGGTTTGCCTATTCTGCCAGCCATTGGGCGTTGAGCACGACTTGAGATTTGGTTCCCCTCCTGGAAGTGGATCCCTTTACTCCAGATTGTTCTCAGCAAAACGGATTAATGAGCGCATAGGCATCCCGGTCCCACCTTTGGGGGTGTAACCATGCGGCTCGTGGACGTTGTAGGACGGCCCGGCAATATCAATGTGAAGCCAGGGAAGGTCTGTGGGAATAAACTCCCGCAGGAAAAGACCCGCAACCAGCATCCCACCCATTTTCTCGCCGATATTTGCCATGTCGGCGACGGGCGAGTCCAAGGATGCGCGAAGTTCTTCAGGTAGCGGCATGGGCCAGAGGGAATCGCCTGCCTCCCCAGCGGCCTGCAGGAATTGCGTGGATAGTCCCTCGTCGTTGGTCATCACGGCGCCGGTACGTGTGCCGAGTGCGATGAGTTGTGCGCCGGTTAAGGTCGCCACGTCGATGATTCCGTCCAATTTTTTTCTTTTTAAACCACCGGCATTGGCCACTTCTACCGCCTTAACCAGCGAATCCGCTAGAACCAGTCGCCCTTCGGCATCGGGATTGAGCACTTCGACGGTTTTCCCTCCGTATATTGTGACGATGTCACCAGGGCGGGTGGCCGTATCGCTGACCATGTTCTCTGCCAGCGCCGCCCATGCGTCAATGTGAATCGGAAGTTTTAGGGCGGCAATTGCGAGAGTTGCCGCGCAGACGGCAGCCGCGCCCGCCATATCTGATTTCATCGCTTCCATACCCAGTCCCGCTTTCAGGTTGAGCCCCCCAGTATCGAAGGTGATTCCCTTTCCCACGAAGGCGTACCTCTTTTTTGATTTCTTAGGGCTATAGGCGATGTGCAGTAAACGCGGAGGGTTGGAGGAGCCTTGTCCAACGCTGGTGATGCCACCGAAACCCTGAGATTTCAGTTGCTTTTCATTGAGAACTGTAATTTTAAGCCCTGCCTTTTCACCACCTGCATCTGCAACTGCCTTTTTGATGTGTTCCACAAATGACATTGGAGTGAGGTGGCTCGGAGGCGTATTCACAAGGTCGCGAACCAGGGCGTTGTATTGGCCAGTTATCATCGCGCGTTTAGAAATGTTCTTAGCTTGTGGCGAATTCGCAAGTGTCGTGTGAACTGTGATCGAAGTAACAGGTGTTCGGGCGTCGCCCTTAGTGCTTCCACGAAATTCCTCAAATGAGTACGCGGCAATGGCCGCACCTTCAGCAATGGCGTTTACCGCGTGAACGTCAGCCACCGGCAGAGCAAAGGAGACTTCCGCATTGCCGGCCAAGGCGCGAGTGGCTGCACCTGCGGCGCGTCGCAGTACTTCATGCGGATATTTTTGGGCTTTCTTCCCGAGTCCTGTAAATACAAGTAGACGGATAGAAGCGCCAGGAAGTCGAATGATTTCATCGGTTTTACCAGTTGCACCTAGATCTGCAAGGGTAGCGAGAAGTGGCTTGGTGTCGAGAACTAAGTCACCCGATTCAATGTGAAGTGTGGGATTCTTTCCTTCACCGTGCGTCAGTCCCACCACGAGGACACCGGTTGAGGCTGCTCCGTCGATTAATCGCACCTTTGCCACGAATTACTCCTTAATACTCGGAAGACTCGGTCTGTTCGCTCTGCACTTCGTTACAAGAAGTGAGCCTAGGCGATAGATTAACAACATGAAACATTCACCCTTGCACGCCCAGCATCTCGCCCGAAACGCCAAGATGGCCGACTTTGGCGGTTGGCTTATGCCAATCGATTATCCAGATACCGGTACTTTGGCCGAGCACACCGCGGTTCGTGAGCGAGTGGGGCTTTTCGATGTGTCCCATCTCGGCAAGGCGTCAGTGAAGGGGCAAGATGCACTGGATTTTCTTAACGCGGCTTTTACCAATGACCTCAATCGGATTGCTGATGGAGAAGCGCAATACACAATGATGTGCAATGCGGCAGGAGGCGTAATAGATGACCTTATTGTTTATAGAAATAGTCCAGATGATTTTTTTCTGGTTCCTAACGCTTCCAATACATCTGATGTAGTCGGAGGCCTTAAGGCGTTCTCTCACCCTGGGATGGAAATAAGAAATTTGCACGAAGAATATGGCGTCTTGGCAGTGCAAGGCCCGAATTCAATTGACGTTCTCCGTGCGCTTGGCGTAAACCCTGATATCGACTACATGAGTTTTTCTCGCACATCCATTGCTGGGGCACCTGTCATTCTCTGCCGTACGGGTTATACGGGCGAACATGGATACGAGATTTTACCAACGTGGAATGAGGCAGAGAAAGTCTGGGTAGAAATTGTCGATGCAATGAAGCCATTTGATGGTGTTGTCTGTGGTCTCGGAGCTCGGGATACATTGCGGACGGAAATGGGTTATCCACTCCATGGTCACGAACTCTCGTTAGATATAACTCCCGTTCAAGCAAGTGCCAATTGGGCTGTCGGTTGGAATAAAACTCTCTTCACTGGATCTGACATTCTTCGCAAAGAAAAAGAGGATGGTCCTGCTCGTAGGCTCGTTGGGCTGAAATGCCTTGGCCGGGGAATCCCGCGTGCGCATATGGAAGTGAAGAACTCTGCTGGCGAAAAGATTGGCGAAGTGACGAGTGGAACTTTCTCCCCGACTCTTAAGAATGGCATTGCTTTAGCACTTATTGCACCTGGTCATTCTCTTGGCGATCGCCTCAGCATCGATGTACGCGGCAAAGACTGCGAAGTCGAAATCGTCAAAGTGCCTTTTGTTCCTTCGCACGTGCGATAGCGAATTCTTTCGCACTTTGGAATTCGATCGGGGTAACAAAAGCGGCCTTGCGTTGCGTTCTTCGTAGTGCAAAGAGGACAGCTGGCGCGGTCAAAAGCATAAGCATGCTGGTGAGAATGGCTCTTGGAACATCCCATGCCATCGCGGATGCGAAGTGATAAATGATGAAATGGTGGAAATTTGTTCCAACGCTTGCAGTGGGAGAATAGGAAATCTGAGTCTGAGCACCTAAGGCCCACGGCCAGAACTGAAGGTCCATAAGCAGGCCAAATGTGAATGCTGCAACTGCTCCAAATGCAACCAAAAGAAGCACTTCACTTCGTCCTCGGATCAATTGTTTTCCGAATCGATTGGGGAGTGCTCCTGCTGCCAATCCAATCCAACCCGCCGCAAACATTTGATAGGCGAGCCATGGACCGAAACCGCCCGTGAGAATCGCCGAGACGAACATTGAGAGAATTCCCAGAACAAATCCAAATGAGGCGCCAAAGACCCGCGCACCTAGGATCAAAATAAACCACATAGGTTCGATTCCGGCAGCCCCGGCACCCATCGGTCGCAGAGCAGCAGTGAGCGCTGCCAACACGCCAAGTAGAGCCACCGATTTGGCGTCCAATCGTTGGTTGCTAATCTCGGTAATCAGCAGAGCAAGTGCAAGCGGTACCGCCGCGAAGAAGAAGATTTGATTATTGATGTGATGCCAACTGGATTGAGCATCAAGAAGGAATGGCCAGAGGAATCCATAAAGACTCACTAACGAAGCTACAGAAAGTGCGAGAACTGATCTAAATCTAAACGTGTAGATATTCGCTGTGGTGCTCATTCGTTGGGCTTCGAGAGCTCAAGAACATCAACAACATTTTTTACAGTAAGCCAGGGCGCTGGCGACATAATTTTGGCAACTTGGGGTGCAAAAGCCGGCGACGAGAGTAGAACGTCAACTGTGCGACCGTCCGCGACAATTTCACCATCTGCAATGAAGACCACTCTCGTCGCTACTTCTGCCACGAGTTCGACGTCGTGAGTTGCCAGAATGACAGCGCATCCACGAGAGGCGGTGGCATTGAGCGTTGCTACAAGGGAATTCTTCGCACTGTAATCCAGCCCACGCGTCGGCTCATCGAGAATGAGAATTTTTGGATTTGAGGAGAGAACAACACTCAAGGCGAGGGCCAGACGCTGTCCTTCTGAAAGATCTCGTGGGTGCGTATTAGGGGAAATGCCTGGGACTAGGCTCTTCAGTAATTCAAAAGTCGATCCCTTATCGATCTCGTTATCTCGATCTGCCGTTGCGCACTCTCCTAGGACACTTTGGCCGTATAGGAGGTCACTCGGCTCTTGTGGAATGAAACCGATACACATTCGCCGTTCTTTGCCATGAAGTGAAGAGGGAACATTTCCGAGGACGGATATCTGACCTTGAGTAGGTTTAAGAATTCCAGCAATGCTTTTGAGGAGAGTGCTCTTTCCGGCGCCGTTTCGACCCATGATTGTGATGATCTCTCCCCCTCCGATTGAGAGCGAGATATTGTCGAGTGCCTTCGTGTTTGCATACGAAAGTGAAATCCCTCTGATACTTATCACTTCAGAGTGAGGCATTTGATCAGATTGAGTATTCGGTATCGAAATATCTCTTCGCAATGCTTCTGTCGATCGCCGCATGTCACGTACCGTGAGTGATATCGCGGGTAGATCAAGTGCACGAGCAAGGTGGACAATTGGTGGAGCAATTTCGGAAGTTTGTAGAATCGTTTCAGGACTTCCGATTTCCGCTTGGCCACCACCTTTTATGTAGAGAATTCTGTCTGCGAATTGGATGACTCGCTCCAATTTATGCTCTGATATCACCACCGTCAGTCCGAGGTCCTGAACCAGCCGGTGAAGAATTGAGAGCACTTCTTCGGCAGCGATCGGATCAAGCGCGCTTGTAGGTTCGTCAAGAACCAAAACCTTGGGGTGCATGACTAGAGCACTTCCAATTGCAACTCTTTGCTGCTCACCTCCGCTGAGGGTTGCAATAGAGCGATTTCTTAGGTGAGCCAAACTGAGAAGGTCGAGTACTTCTTCCACTCTTTTCCGCATGATGTCGGGAGGCAAATTGAGTGCTTCCATTCCAAAAGCAAGTTCTTCCTCAACTTTGTCGGTTACAAATCCATTGATTGGATTTTGTCCCACGATTCCAATGAGATGCGCGAGTCCGCCGGGTTTTACTTCTCTAGTCGAAATACCGTTGACACTTATATCGCCCGCGAGAATTCCACCTGTGTGGTGGGGGATGAGCCCATTGATAAGGCGCAATAGGGATGATTTTCCAGAACCTGTCGCTCCCATAACAAGCACAAGTTCACCTTCACTAATGGTGAAACTGAGATCTTCAAAAATTGTTTTTGTTGACGTTGGGTATATAAGAGAGACATTTGTAAAGGAGATCATTGTTGGACACCCAGTTCTTGCCTTATCTTCAAATTAGGTGCAAGCACGAGTGCTGTAATCGATGCAGGCAATGCAAGTGAGGGCCAAGCAACCGCCGCAATTGCGCTCAAACAGATGAGAGTCTCTCTAAAATGCCATGAGTTTGGTCGATAGCGAGATCGCCTTTTACTGAAACCGTACCCGCGCGCATCCATTGCCGCCGCTAGGTCGAGAGATCGCGAAAGAGAATCTTCAAGGAGTGGAAGAGCGACTCGTTTCCAACTCTTCAAGCCGTGGATATCTTGGCCACGCAATCGTTGTGCTTCTCGAATTCTCGTCGTGCTTGTGACAAGCTGCGGAACCAACGAAGTGGCAATCACGACAGCAACCCCAAATTCATAAATCATGATAGGCAAGGATCGAAGTAACCTGTGCGGGCTTGAAAGCGACGCGGCTGCACCAAGCAACGCCACGATTGTTGCCAACATCACTCCCTCATGAGCGGTAAGGGATAAACGTTCGAGTGTGACATTGCCTCCGATGCGAATCCCTGCCATCCAAGAAGGAAGGGGGAGGACTGGGATCGAAAATAGCGTTTGTCCAGGTATGGGGACTCCAATGAGAATCCCAGTGAGAGTGCGAATTGCGAAGATCCAAAGCCCTAGTTTGAGCGCCCATTTGAAGCTGTGCGCCCAAGGGGCATCCTCCGATTTGAAGAGAACAATGATCGCCACTACACCCACCATTGCGATGGACATGAGAACGGAACTTTGACGCGCCGCACTAATAGCGAGGGCGCCAGCCCATATCCACCATGCAAGTGGGTGTAATGAACGATCCATACGTTATTACTTCTTCTTTATGAGCAGCAATCGAGGAGTGGGAATTTCGGCTCCGCATTCTTTTGCGGGATAATCATTGAAGGCACAAATAAATCCGGAAGCAGCGAAACGTATTTTCACAACTTTCGCCAGTATGTCCGAACCGAGTGCCGATTTCTCAATCACGACGCATTTAGAGACAAAGTGGGGAATCGACTCACCCTTTGGGCGCAAGACGACTCGTCCGAAATCGACTACTACGCCAACTCGTTTCTGAGTGGCGGACTTAAACTTTGCTCTTCCGCACAATCGTTTGAAATTTGGAGCAAACATTGGTTGTGAAGCCTGCGGGACGCCGTCACCACTGAATGTGAAAACCCATCCTTCAACTGAACCATCTGCAACAACGGTGGTTGGACCTGTCATTGCTTCACTCCAAGCAGTTGCTCCAGGTGCTGCTTGGAAATACCCCCAGTAGCGGTAACCCTTGTCGGCGGCTTGAGCCGAAGGCGATAGAGCAGATAGAACGAATGTAGAAAGAATTAGGAATATGAATGAACGTGAACTTTTACTTTTCAATGTATGAGTCTCTCTGTAGGGAGTCTCACAGGGCGGACCAGTTGAAATTTCTACACAAAAAAACCGCTCGATCGTGTTCTCGAACGACTTAACCAACTGTGCAAACACTTCTGTTTGGACGAGCGCCCCGCAAACCTCGGCGGGTGGTGTCGATATCGAGTTCCTGGTCAGGTAATCCGACTTAGCAGTTATGAACTGCTTTACGGTTGCGGGTCAGCGCCGGACTCTCACCGGACTTCCCCTGAACGCAAGAACAATATGTAATTGTGGGTCTACCAAACCACAAGTGGGTGACGTATGCAAAGCGGCAGGCTCGAACTGGCGGTGCTAGCCTTCACTTAGTGAGATTTGAGCGTGAACTAGTCACGACCGAGAGTAGCCACTTAGGAGACCGCCATGGAGTATCGCCGTTTAGGAAGTTCTGGATTGTATGTATCTGAAATTTCTTACGGGAATTGGATCACTCACGGTTCGCAAGTAGAACAGCAAAGTGCCATCGCTTGCGTAAAAGAGGCGCTTAATGTGGGTATTACGACTTTTGATACAGCCGATGTTTATGCAGATACGCGAGCGGAAACCGTCCTAGGTAAGGCTCTAAAGGGTGTGCGCAGAGAGTCGTATGAGTTGTTTACAAAAGTCTACGGAAAGACGGGACCGGGCAAGAATGATCAGGGACTGTCTCGTAAACACATTTTGGAGTCATGTCACGCTTCTTTGAAGCGACTCGGGACCGATCACATAGATCTGTATCAAGCTCATCGTTTCGACTATGAGACCCCACTAGAAGAAACCCTCAAAGCTTTTGACGATTTGATTCGTCAGGGCAAAGTTAATTACATAGGAGTTTCGGAATGGAAAGCCAGCGAAATCGAAGCCGCTATCGAAATTCAGAATGCTTATGGGTACGACCGTTTCGTATCCAACCAACCTCAATACTCCATGCTCTGGCGGGTAATCGAAGCGGAAGTAATTCCGACATCGGTTAAGGCTGGAATTGGTCAGATTGTTTGGTCTCCGATCGCGCAGGGCGTGTTGTCTGGTAAGTACAAAGCAGGCAAAAAGGTTCCGGCTGGATCGCGCGCAACAGATAAGAAGAGTGGCGCCGAAATGGTTTCTCGTTGGATGAGAGACGATGTGCTTAGCGCTGTTCAGAACCTTCGCCCGATCGCCGAAGAAGCTGGATTGACTATGGCTCAGTTGGCTGTTGCTTGGGTCCTTCAGAACAAGAATGTCTCATCGGCGATAATCGGGGCGACGAAGCCTTCGCAGATTAAAGAGAATGTCAAAGCTTCGGGTGTAAAACTCTCGGCAAAATCAATGAAGGCAATTGACAAAGCTTTGGGGAAGTTGCCAGAAAAAGATCCAGCGCTAACGGAAAGTCCAAAGACTAGAGGTTAGTCGCTTCTCTTTATTTCTTCTTTTTCCCTAGAGAAGCAGGAGTGACTTGAGTCTTTGGCGCACGGAGTCGACGCAACTGGGTTGAGCGCGACCATGCATACATTCCCAAACCTCTGGTCGGAGCATCTGGAAATTTAGCGCCAACTTCGCGTTTTATACGACGACTCAAAACGAACCAATCCGCGAGCGCGCTGAACATGATGAAGTACATGAGGATGACTGCCACGGCTTGAAGTTGTGCAATTCTCGAAATGAGTAGGACAAGCACAAGAAGTGGAAGAAAGTACTCTCCAACAGAGCGGCGCGAATCCACGAGATCGCGAACGTATCGGCGAACGGGACCGCGGTCTCGCGCAGGCAGAGCATTCTCTTCTCCACGCATATACGCGGCGCGGGTTGCCGCTCGCTGCTGGCGTACTAGTTCCTTTTGTTGCGCTCGTTCTGCTTTATTTGTCGCGGGTGCCATTGAGTTAACCACGCGTTTGGCTTGAGCGTCTTTTCGCTTAGGTGTCGGACGACCCTTGCTCTCAGGTGTGTTCTGTGTCGATTCTGAATTCATGTAGCGACTATACGGGTAGTCCGCACTGGAGAGGGAATCTAGGGGAGCGCCAACATTCGTTCTAAGGCAATTTTGGAGAACTTCGCAACTTCCTCACTTACTTGAATCTGATTTACGAGGTGGCCACTGACGAGAGACTCCATGACCCAGACAAGGTGGGGGAGATCAATGCGATTCATGGTCGAGCAATAGCAGACTGTCTTATCCAAGAACATGATGGATTTGTCAGGGTGATTTTTAGCAAGTCGAGAGACCAGATTGAGTTCGGTACCGATAGCCCACTGTGATCCCGCTGGAGCCGCTTCAATGGCGCGGATGATCATTTCAGTCGAACCAACAACATCGGCATGAGACACGACGTCATACTGGCACTCGGGATGTACGAGAATCTGAATGCCAGGAATTTTCTCCCTTACTTCATTGACTGTTTCCAATGAGAAGCGACCATGAACCGAACAGTGTCCCCGCCAGAGAATTATTTTTGCGTTTTTGATCTCCTCCGCTGTGAGTCCTCCCATGGGTTTCCAGGGATTCCAAAGGACACAGTCTTCCAACGAGAGCCCCAGGCTGAGAACTGCGGTGTTGCGTCCTAAATGTTGATCGGGCAGGAAAAGTACTTTCTCGCCTTGTTCTAAGGCCCAGGTCATTGCCCGTTTTGCATTGGACGAGGTGCAAACGGTGCCACCATTTTTGCCCGTGAAACTTTTGATTGCAGCCGACGAATTCATGTATGTCACAGGAATTGTCGAACCTGCGACTCCCAGATCTTCTAGAACTTTCCAGCAATCATCGACTTGGTTCGCCGTGGCCATGTCTGCCATGGAGCATCCCGCAGCCAAATCGGGGAGAATAACTTTCTGAGCGGGAGAGGTAAGAATATCCGCGCTCTCGGCCATGAAATGCACTCCGCAGAAGATGATGTATTCCGCGCTGGATTGTGCGGCTGCGGCTTGCGCTAACTTGAACGAATCCCCCGTGATGTCCGCGAACTCAATAACTTCATCTCGCTGGTAGTGGTGCCCGAGGACCAGCGCACGCGATCCAAGGGTTGCCCGCGCCGCGCGCGCGCGGGCGACGAGACTTGGATCGCTAGCCGCAGGGAGTTCGCCCGTACAGGAGACGCCTCGCTCGCTGCTTAAGTCTGCTTCACGGCCAAAGTTTAAGAGGTCTAGTAGAGCCACGTCCGTATTCTCCACGCTTTTATGGCTACGCGCGAGTTCATTCTGCGTGTGAGGGTGGTAGCGGGTAGGCTCTTCCAGTACGCAAAAGAGGAGAGAATGAATATGAGCACTGAGACAACCACTCCGATAACAACCAGCACGATCCAGTTGACTGATATTGCCGCTGGCAAGGTGGCAGCTCTATTGGCGCAAGAGGGTCGCGATGATTTAGCTCTTCGGGTCGCGGTTCAACCCGGCGGTTGTTCAGGGCTGCGCTACCAGCTCTATTTTGACGATCGCGACATGGAAGGTGATTCCACTCATGTTTTTGGCACAGTGAAGGTTATCGTTGACAAAATGAGCGATCCTTACTTAGCCGGCGCAACGATTGATTTTGTCGACACCATCGAAAAGCAGGGGTTCACGATAGATAACCCCAACGCCGGTGGTTCCTGTGCCTGCGGAGATTCATTCCATTAATTCTTTGACTTCGCTACCCGCTGGATCATTATGAAAATCGGTGTTGCTGGTTCGGTGGGCCGAGATCATTTGATGACCTTTCCCGGCAAATTTACGGATTCCCTGGTTGCCGGTTCGCTTGAGAGTGTTTCCCTATCCTTTCTAGTAGATGGACTTGATATTCGGCGCGGGGGATGCGCGGCAAATATTGCCTTCGGAATGGGAGTTCTCGGACTTAATCCAATCCTTATAGCCGCGGTTGGCACGGATTTTGAAGACTACGAAGCATGGTTGACACGTCATGGCGTGGACACTTCGCACGTGTTGGTTTCTGAGACTCTTCTCACCGCGCTGTACATGGTGACAACTGATACTGAGCTCAATCAAATTGCCTCATTCTTTCCGGGTGCGATGAGCGAAGCACGAAATATCGAGTTGGCGCCCATAATGGATAAGACCGGGAAACTCGACCTTCTGGTGATTTCACCTGATGACCCCGAAGCCATGTTGCGTCATTCCGAAATTGCCAAGCGCGAAGGCATTCGGATCGCGGCGGACCCTTCTCAGCAAATGGCTCGAATGAGCGGGGAAGAAATCAAGAAGTTAATTGACGGGGCGGCCTATTTATTCCTTAATGAGTACGAGTTAGCCCTGGCTAGTCAGAAGACAGGTTGGAGTGATGGAGAGATTCTCGATCGGGTTGAGGTCCGAGTAGTCACGCTCGGCTCTAAAGGCGCGAAAGTCGAGGAAAAGGGTCAGGAAACCATCACCGTGGGGATTGCCCAGGAGAAGTCCAAGTTGGATCCCACCGGGGTCGGTGATTCCTTTCGAGCTGGGTTTATTGCCGGGCTCGCATGGGGACTGAGTCACGAGCGTTGTGCCCAACTTGGCTCAATGCTGGCAACCTATGTCATCGAAACTAAAGGTACGCAGGAGTATCGCTTTACGAGGGAAGAGTTCTTGGAGAGATTTGAAAAGGCTTTCGGTGCAGAAGCTACTGCAGATGTAAGCGAACACCTCGTCCACTTTGGATTCGATTCTTAATTTTTACTTTTTGATTTTTAAACTCGTTAATCATTAGTGCCCTTTTGTCACTTTGAATTGCGTTGGTCCAATCTCTTCAACCGTATTGCCAGTCATCCGCGCCCACGCGTGAAGATCTGGCTTCGTTGCTGGGTCATCGGCCAGTAAAACCAAAGACTCGCCTTCCTTGAGGCTTTTTAGGGCTTTGGCAGTGTGAATAATGGGAAGTGGGCACCGGGTTCCGAGGCAATCAACTACTTTCATGATCCACGTAAATCTCTGACCGCTTCACGAATCGCGGTGACAAGAGCCGAAATCTCCTCCTGCGTGGCGCCATGGTGAAGAGTGATGCGAATATTTCCGTGAGTGAGAAGTCCCATGGCGGCAAGTACGTGGCTCGGCTGCAGATCATCGGCAGTGCAAGCAGAACCAGAATCTACTGAGAAGCCAGCTACCTCGAGTCGGCGTAGCAACTCTTCACCCTGCACGTACAGAAATGAGAATGAAGTGATGTTGGGTAACGATGATTCAAGATCTCCAGCGATGTCGCAATCTTCAATCGAGGCGCGAATTTGCGCTCTTAATTCTGCGCTAAGTTTGCGAAGTCGCGCCTTCTCCCTTTCTTCATTGCCGGACCACTCCTCAAGGGCAACCGCGCTGGCGATGAGCAGAGGCAAGGAATATGACTGTGGTGTTCGAAGGTGGTTTAAATGGGGCAAAGGGTTGCGCCAGTTGGCTCCTTCGTGAATAAGTAAGAGCGATACGCCTTGCGGCCCCTGCCAGGACCTTGCATCAAAAATGGCAGTGTCCCATCGCGCTGGAAGGGGCACCCGGGTGCCCGATACCGTGAAATCGCAGGCAATTCTGGCTTTAGGTGCATGGGTGATGAGGGTTTCGAGATCCTGCACGACTCCGGTTTCGGCGTTGGCACCCTGTATGGCCCACACGAGTTGCGCATCCTGAGGGAGGGAATCGGGGAGAATGTGGCCAGCCGGATCAACCTGCAATTCTTGGGCTTGCCCATGGTCTCGAGCAATGGTGATGACCTCCTTCCGATCCACGCTGGAGAAGAGGAGCGTGTCTGTGGGGTGTAGCAGGCCGACAATGGCGAGGTAGGGGGCTAGCCCTGGTTCTCCCAGGATCTCAATCTCAGAAGGTCGTACATTCAGTCCTGCCGCCAGGGAGTCCAGGGCCGAATTGAGCAGGATTCGCGCTCGCGCCGAGTGTTGGGAGAGCTTGTGGGGATCATGCCAGCCCTGGTTCAGGGCATCCGTAAGGGCATCGGCGACCAGAGGAGAGAGAGGGGATTCTGAGAGAAAATTCCTGGTGAAGTCAGCCACCTCGCCTACGCTACCCCCACTTGCAAGCCAGATCGAAATGCCCCACTATCCTTTACCCCATGTCTTTGGAGCCCCGCACCCGAAACGCACATCTTGTGCGCAATCTTGCCCTGTTAATTCCCGCGCTTGTTCTCTTATCTGGCTGTTCCATTTCTGGACTCGGCTTCGAAAAGGGAGTTTCCAGCGTGAACGACACATCGATGACGCTCTGGCAAGCAGAGTGGATTACGGCGGGAGTCGTCGGCGTATTTACCGCAGGGCTTATTTTTTGGTCGGCCTTTTTCCACCGGAAGAAGAACGAGGAGTTTCCGAAACAAACTCAGTACCACATCCCAATCGAGATCGCTTATACCCTGATTCCGTTTATTATCGTCGCCGTATTTTTTGCAATGACAGCTCGCGATGAATCTAAAATCACCTCTAAGTCGACGACGGGTGTTGCACACAATATTTCTGTCAATGGAATTCAGTGGTCCTGGCAATTCGGATATACCGAAGCAGGCGAGAAGGCTGTTGTGACAGGAACGCCTGGAAAGGCGCCGATTCTCTATCTTCCACAAGGCGAAAAAGTTCGTTTCACCCTCACCTCAAGTGATGTAGTGCACGGATTCTGGATTCCGGCATTCATGATTCAAATGCAGAATTTGCCCGGAGTTACGAATCATCTGGAATTCACCGCCAACAAACTTGGTGACTATCCAGGTCGGTGCAACATTCTCTGTGGGCGCGATCACTCGCGAATGTTATTTACGGTTCGCGTCGTTACTCCTGCGCACTATCAGGATTACCTCAATACCTTGAAGGCGAGTCTGTCATGACAACAGTTGCACAGCCACCAAGAGTTGCCACTCTCTCGACTATGAAGGCGCCGTCCCGTAAGGGCAGCACTTTTGTGAAGTGGATAACGTCAACGGATCACAAGACAATCGGGTATCTGTACCTCATGACCTCGTTTTCCTGGTTTCTTATCGGCGGAATTCTTGCCCTCTTTCTCCGCGCAGAATTAACCCGCCCAGGACTGCAGTTCTGGAGCAACGAGCAGTACAACCAGATCTTCACCATGCACGGAACGATCATGTTGCTGATGTTTGCCACCCCGCTCTTTGTTGGGTTCGCCAACGTCATCATGCCTCTTCAAATTGGCGCGGCAGACGTGGCCTTTCCACGCTTGAATATGTTGTCGTACTGGCTCTATCTTTTTGGCAGCACCATGGCGTTTGCCGGCTTCTTGGCTCCGGGCGGCGCGGCATCCTTTGGTTGGACCGCCTACGCCCCGTTGGCTAATTCGCAGTTCTCTCCTGGAATCGGGGGAGACCTGTGGGTCATGGGGTTGGCACTTGGTGGCCTTGGAACAATTCTTTCCGGCGTCAACTTCATAACCACAATTTTCACAATGCGCGCACCGGGGATGACGATGTTTAGAATGTCAATTTTTTCATGGAACATACTTCTCACTTCTATTCTGGTTCTACTAGCATTTCCTCCACTTGCTGCTGCATTCCTGGGGCTCGAGTCCGACCGTCTCTTCGGTTCACATATCTTTGACCCGGCAAACGGCGGAGCTATGTTGTGGCAGCACTTGTTCTGGTTCTTTGGTCACCCCGAGGTTTACATTCTTGCGATCCCGTTCTTCGGTATTGCAAGCGAAATTTTGCCCGTTTTCAGCCGTAAACCGATTTTCGGCTACAAGGGTTTGGTAGCAGCAACTATCGCGATTTCGGCTCTCTCGGTTTCAGTATGGGCCCACCACATGTTCGCAAGTGGACAAGTCCTTCTACCGTTTTTCTCTTTTATGACTTTTCTCATCGGCGTTCCAACTGGAGTGAAGTTCTTTAACTGGATCGGCACGATGTGGCGCGGGTCGATCACTTTCGAGACCCCGATGCTCTGGATTCTAGGATTCCTCATTACCTTCCTCTTTGGCGGGTTGACTGGAATCATTCTGGCTTCACCTCCACTTGACTTCGCGGTGTCGGCTTCATATTTCGTCGTCGCTCACTTCCACTACGTCCTTTTTGGAACCGTGGTCTTCTCAATGTTCGCCGGATTCTATTTCTGGTGGCCAAAAATGACGGGTAAGATGCTCAATGAACGGTTGGGAAAGATCCATTTCTGGATGACTTTCTTTGGATTCCACCTGACCTTCTTGATTCAACATTGGCTAGGTATTAAGGGATTCCCTCGTCGCTACTCTGATTATTTGCCATCGGATGGGTTCACTTTCATGAACGAGGTTTCGACAGTTGGGGCAGTGCTTCTTGCCGCTTCCATGATTCCGTTCGCGATAAATGTCTGGATTACGCGAAATTCTCCCATGGTCGGCGTGGATGATCCATGGGGTTATGGCGGATCGCTGGAGTGGGCTACCTCGTGTCCGCCGCCGCGTCACAATTTCACTGCGATGCCTCGTATCCGAAGTGAACGCCCGGCATTCGATCTGCATCACCCTCATATCAAGACCGAAGGGCACTAACTCCCATGAAAACATCGATAAACCTTTTCTTCGGGTTAGCAGTCTTCTATTTCATTATTACTGCCATCTATTGGCAGGTCGGGGGAGAAGCCGTTGGAATTACGGCTCTTTTTCTAAGTGGTGCGTTGGCGGCCCTGGTTGGCTTCTACATGTGGTTCGCGCATAAGCGAATTGGTGGATCTTTACCGGAAGATCGACAAGAGGCAGAGATAGCTGACGGAGCAGGCGAACTTGGTTTCTACAGTCCACATTCTTGGTGGCCGCTGCCGGTTGCACTCTCCGCTTGCGCGGCCGGTCTTGGGCTGATCATCGGATGGTGGCTTACCTTCATTGGCGTAGGAGCCTTGCTGGTCAGCATTCTCGGCTATGTCACCGAATACGAGAAGCCAACCACTTCATCGCATCACTAATTCTGGTTCTGCAATTAGATTTTGTTAGTTCGAATGTTGATGCTTACTTAAGGGTTGATAGGTACTTTAGGTATTCCATTTCGGTTACAACCTGAACTGATAATTTCATCCCTGCATGTCCTCTTCCGCATTGGATATTGCATGCACCGGGGAATATTCCGGCTTTTTCAGCCATGATGTCTATTCTCCCAACAGAATCGGGTGAAGCTTCTTTGTCAATTCCAAGTCCAGGAATCCAAAATCCGTGTGAGACATCATTTGATTTCAGATTGATATGGACAAGTTTGCCTTGAGGGATAAACAGAACCGCGGAATGAGAAGAATCGGAAACGAGCACGGAGTTGGTTCCATCAAGTTGATAGGTGAATGACCAAGACCACGCCACGCCCTTTGCGTTGACCGTGTATTCGCTCTGAACCACTGGAATTGCGGGGGAAGTTTGACTCTTGGATGGTGTTGGCTTAACACTGCCCGCTGAAGTAATTGGCGCGGGTGTTTTTCGCGTGGTTTTAGGTTTTACCTTCTTCTGCCAGATCAAATTCTTTCCGCTTTTGACGCACTTCACCTGAACCGCACCGGATTTGGCAATCGCGCCTACTTTGACACATCTAGTGCCCGGTGAGTTGGTACCCACCGCATAAGAAAATGGAGTGAGGCCGGCTAATGCCAACGCCAATGCAGCACCCATGGCTATAGTGGGAAGGCGTTTCATGTCCCATAACCTACGCCCGGGTGAGTGCCAGCACTAGTCAATAGGCGAAAAATAGCGCGTGATAGGGTCATTTTATGGCTGGAGATACTGCGGGTACTCGGTTGAGAAGGGCATTGGAGGCGGAGTCGCCCCTGCAAATCGTCGGTGCTATCAATGCCAACCACGCGTTATTGGCCAAGCGGGTTGGTTTTAAGGCGGTCTACCTTTCCGGCGGGGGTGTCGCAGCCGGCTCTCTCGGCGTTCCCGATCTTGGAATTACCTCACTTGAGGACGTCCTTATCGAAGTTCGACGCATAACCGATATTTGCGAACTGCCACTCCTCGTCGACGCTGATACTGGCTTTGGTGCCTCGGCTTTCAATATCGGCCGGACGGTGAAATCTCTCATCAAAGGCGGGGCGGCGGCCATGCACATTGAGGACCAGGTCGGCGCCAAGCGATGCGGGCACCGTCCGAATAAGGATTTGGTGAGCGCGGCCGAGATGGTGGATCGAATTAAGGCGGCGGTCGATGCACGTACTGATGAGAGTTTTTCTATTATGGCCAGGACGGATGCCATTGCTGGAGAAGGCGTTGAAGCGGCTTTAGATCGAGCAGGTTTGTACATCGAAGCCGGTGCAGACATGCTTTTCCCCGAAGCAATTACCGAACTCGAAACATATAGAAGATTCGCTGAAGTTGTAGAAGTACCGATATTGGCAAACATTACTGAATTTGGACTTACGCCACTTTTTACTGTTGAAGAATTAAGACGTGCGAATGTTTCGATGGCACTTTATCCCTTATCTGCCTTTCGAGCCATGAATAAGGCAGCAGAGCGAGTCTACGAATCTATTCGCCGAGACGGCACTCAGAAGTCAGTCTTAGCGGAAATGCAAACCCGTGAAGAGCTTTATGAGCGTATCAATTATTACGAGTACGAAGCCATTTTGGATCGATTTTCGGAAAGAGAGAAATAGTTCAAATATGGTGGATATCAAAGCGAAGAAATCGGTTGCCCTATCAGGTGTTGTTGCGGGCAGCACGGCACTCTGCTCGGTTGGAAAAAGCGGTAATGATCTTCACTATCGTGGATACGACATTGCGGATCTAGCCCGAGAATGCCAATTTGAAGAAGTCGCTCATTTGTTGATTCACGGTGTGCTTCCTACCCGCGTGGAGTTAGTTAAATACAAGCGTAAATTGACTTCATTGCGTGGGTTGCCCGACTCGGTAAAACTGGTACTGGAAGCACTACCAGTCACTGCGCATCCCATGGATGTATTACGCACCGGCGTATCGGCATTGGGATGCGATTTGCCGGAGAGTGTGTCGCATACAGAAGCACAAGCGCGTGATATCGCCGATCGCCTACTGGCTTGCTCCGCTTCCATGCTTTTGTACTGGTATCACTTTAGTCACAACGCCAAACGGATCGATGTGCAGACCCAAGAAGATTCAATTGGGGGACACTTTCTCTTCCTTCTCCATGGAGTTGAAGCGGATCCAATTTGGGAGAAGGCGATGCATGCATCTCTCATTTTGTACGCCGAGCATGAGTTCAATGCCTCTACATTTGCTGCCAGGGTAGTCGCCGGCACTGGATCTGACATCTACTCTGCAATAACCGGGGCGATCGGAGCACTCCGTGGTCCGAAGCACGGAGGCGCAAATGAAGTGGCTTTGGAGATACTAGAACGATATAAAGACCCAGCTGAAGCTGAAGAAGATATTCGGAAGAGGGTTTCTGAGAAGGAAGTGATTATTGGATTCGGCCATCCTGTGTACACAATCTCTGACCCGCGCAGTGGCATCATAAAAGAGATCGCGAGAAATTTATCCTCGCAAGCCTCGTCAACCGTGCTTTTTGAGATTGCTGAACGAATAGAAGAAGTGATGTGGGAGACGAAAAAAATGTTCCCAAATCTGGATTGGTACTCAGCCGTTGCTTACAGCAAAATGAAGATACCCACCTCGTTCTTCACGCCGCTCTTTGTGATGGCAAGGATTTCTGGATGGGCCGCTCATGTTATTGAGCAAAGAATCGACAACAAGATAATTCGCCCAAGTGCTCTTTACATTGGTCCCGAAGACCTGCCTTTCCAGCCAATAGATAAGCGATAGGCGTATCTCTGTGGCAACGAGCGAGGACAATTCAACCCAGGAATTCGACCAAGTTATCGTTGATATTGTTGATTACGTTGAGAACTACGAAGTTGACTCCGACTTAGCATATGAAACTGCTTGGAACTGTCTACTGGACACACTTGGATGCGGTCTGGAGGCACTTGAGTACCCTGCCTGTACCAAACTCTTAGGGCCGCTGGTCCCGGGGACAGTTGTTGAAAATGGCGTCAAAATCCCGGGGACAAATTTTCAACTTGATCCAGTTCAGGGTGCTTTTAACCTCGGCACCATGATCCGCTGGCTGGATTTTAACGACACGTGGCTGGCTGCTGAATGGGGACACCCGTCTGACAACTTGGGAGCAATTCTCGCGGTGGCAGACTGGCTCTCCAGAAGTGCGGTGGCAGCAGGAGAAAGACCGCTCCTGATGAGGGACGTGCTCACGGCAATGATTAAGGCGCATGAGATTCAGGGCTGCATTGCATTGGAGAATTCCTTTAATCGCGTCGGCCTAGATCATGTGCTTTTGGTGAAAGTTGCCTCGACTGCCGTTGTGGCGAAAATGATGGGTCTCACGCATGAACAATCTTTGAATGCACTCTCTCTCGCATGGGTTGATGGACAGTCTCTTAGAACTTACCGACATTTTCCAAATGCAGGTTCGAGAAAATCTTGGGCGGCAGGGGATGCAACGTCACGAGCGGTTCGTTTGGTACTTATGGCCAAAGTCGGAGAAATGGGATACCCCTCGGCGCTCACGGCGAAAACATGGGGTTTTTATGATGTGCTTTTCAAAGGCCAACCCTTTAGTTTTCAGCGCCCTTACGGTTCATACGTAATGGAGAACATCCTTTTTAAAATTTCCTTCCCGGCTGAATTCCATGCACAAACTGCTGTTGAGGCTGCTATGCAGATACATAAGCAGATGCGAGAAGCGGGGAAGTCAGCTCAGGAAATCAGACGGGTAACCATTCGCACACACGAAGCCTGCGTACGAATTATTGATAAGAAAGGCCGTCTGAATAACCCAGCGGACCGCGATCATTGCATTCAATACATGGTGGCCGTGCCCTTAATCTATGGTCGACTCACCGCGAGAGATTATGAGGATGATGTGGCTTCGGACCCATCCATTGATTCGCTGCGAAATAGAATAATTTGCAAGGAGGATCCGCAATTTACCGACGATTACCACGATCCAAACAAACGATCGATCGCCAATGCCTTAACGGTTGAATTTGAAGATGGGTCGGTGATGGATGAGGTCATTGTTGAGTACCCATTAGGTCATGCCAGGCGACGCAGGGAAGGTATCCCGCTATTAATCGCGAAATATCGGACAAATCTGGCGCGAGTCTTTTCACCCGCGCAACAGACAATGATTTTGGATTACTCTCTCAATCGGAAGAAATTGGAGAGCACAAGTGTCGACGTCTTCATGGATCTGTTTGCAAAGGGTCAAATCTAAACTCATTCCTCGTAAGCGCGAAGACCAATCAGTTGGAAACTGAGTCGGGTGCACGCTAGTTTATTAGTGGTGCTCGATCTCCTTGAGATCTTCCGGTGAAGGCTTGGCAATTTGCTCTGTCGTGGCACGGCTGATTCGGACACGCAGTTTGTTTGCGATCCCCACTCGGCGGCGAACGCCGTGGCTATCGACATCTGCCAGCTCTAGAGGTTGCAACTGTTCATGCTGCGTTAGAGCGAAGGCCTCTGCATCGGTCAGGGGCTGATGCACTTCGACAAATTCGCCATGCGGCAACAGGACTAAACGACCAGTCTCTTTTCCATGGAGGACCAATTCACGGTCTGCCCTTTGCAGGGAGAGGCAGAGACGTTTGGTGATGACGAAAGCGAGAGGAGGTAGCACGAGTACCCCGATACGGCTCATCCACGTGATCTGGTTAATTGAGAGTGAAAAGTGCGTTGCAATGAGGTCATTGCCTCCATTGAGCAGGGTGACCATTGTGAAGGTCAAGGCCGTCACGCCCAGTGCCGTGCGGTTTGGTGCATTGCGTGGACGGTCCAAGAGATGGTGTTCTCTCTTGTCTCCCGTCACCCAACTTTCGATGAATGGGTAGAGCGCCATAGATGTGAAGAGAATTCCGGGGATGATCAAACCTGGAATAAGAATGTTCCAGGAAATGGTGTGTCCGAACAGGTGCGATTCCCAATTTGGTGACATTCGCACCAGTCCATCTAGCCAGCCCATGTACCAGTCCGGTTGAGAACCTGCGGAAATCTGTCCCGGTGTATATGGTCCATAGAGCCAGATGGGGTTGATTGAGGCGACGGCGGAGATGAATGCCGTAACTCCGAAGACGATGAAGAAGAATCCACCCGCCTTGGCCATATAGACAGGCATAAATGGATAGCCAACGACGTTCTTCTCGGTGCGACCAGGGCCTGGATATTGAGTGTGCTTCTGGTACCAAACCAGCATCAAGTGAGCGGTAATGAGTGCCAGGAAGATGCCGGGGAGTAGTAAGACGTGGACAGTGAAGATGCGAGGAATAAAGACTTCGCCTGGGAACGGACCACCAAATGCGAAGAACGCTAAATATGATCCGACGATTGGCATCGCCTGAATAATCGCCTCAGCGATTCGAATTCCGGTACCGGAGAGCAAGTCGTCAGGAAGTGAGTAACCCAAGAAACCTTCAACAATTCCCAGGGTAAGAAGCCCGACTCCGATAATCCAGTTGAACTCACGCGGTTTGCGGAAAGCGCCGGTGAAGAAAACCCTCATCAAGTGGACCACGATTGCTGCCATGAAGAGCAGGGCGGCCCAGTGATGGATTTGGCGCATCAAAAGTCCGCCGCGGATATCGAAGGAGATATTAAGAGTCGAGGCATAAGCAGCCGACATTTTGATTTCACTCAACGGGGCGTAGTTGCCGTGGTAGAAGACTTCGCGTTGGGATGGATCGAACCAGAATGTGAGGAACACACCAGTTAGCAGCAGAATGATGAATGAATACAGCGCAATTTCGCCCAACATGAATGACCAGTGGTCGGGAAATACCTTAGTTAGATTCTTTTTCAACCATTTTGCGGCACCGGTACGCTCGTCGACGTAGTTGGCGACTGAACCGAGTTTCTTCTCTGCGCTACTCATGATGAACGCTCCCAAAAACTAGGTCCGACTGCTTCTGTAAATGGTTTTTGGGCGACTAGGTAACCCTCGGCATCCACTGTAATGGCGAGTTGTGGCAGCGGGCGGGCCGCTGGCCCGAAGATTACCTTGGCGGCGCGCGGCACGTCGAAGGTCGATTGATGACAAGGGCAGAGCAGATGTTTCGTCTGTTGTTCGTAGAGTGCAACCGCGCAACCCATATGCGTGCAGATTTTGGAAAAAGCAATAATCCCTTGATAAGTCCAAGCGAGCCGCTCAGGGGAGAGTTGGAACTCCTCGGGACGAACGCGGATGAGAAGAACCGCGTCTTTTGCGATGTTATTGAGGGTTCGCTCCTCGCCTGGGAGCAACGCTGGCAATACTTGGGCAACCGCACCAACTTCTAAGTCAGAAGGCCTAATAGGTCGATCACCGGGATCGGTGACCAGCCGGGTGCCTTTCATCCAACTGGTTTCTTCAAGTGACTTCTTAGGCAGGGGACCAAGATCGCGCAGAGCAACGAGTGGCACAAGTCCCAGAAGGCCAAGTGAAAGTCCAAGTGAACGTTTGATCAGGGATCGTCGACCTAAGTTCGATGCCGCGGCCTGCTCCTTAACGGTCTTTACGAAATCAATTCGATCAACATCTTCGGAGCGGAACTCATGACGATCTTGGACTACTTCGTTATCTGGCATCAAGGTTTTCGCCCAATGCACCGCCCCCAAACCAATAAAGAGGGTGGAGAAGGTAAGGCCAATGCCGAGGAGAAGTTGTTGTGCATTCGTTGTTCCAAGAACGGGAAGAAAAACGAATGTGTCCCCTGGCACTTTGATGTACGCATAAATAAAGAGAATTGTTCCGAGAGCAGAGAGCCCAAAGAGAATGGCTATCTGACGCTCTGCTTTATCGGCAGCGGTCGGATCTGTGTCCGCCTTCCGATGCACATGCTCCGGTAAACCCGGATCTTGGAGACGCTCGATTTGATCTGACATTTGCTATCTCGCTTTCGTCGCCAACCAGACTGCAATACCAATCAGCAGTCCGAGTCCAAGTGTCCAAATGAGTAAACCTTCTGTAACCGGGCCTACGCGGCCAAGTGAGGCGCCGCCTAAGTTCGGTTCGTTCTGTGCTGCTTTGATCCATTTTATAATGGAGAGTTTTTCTTCGGGCGTAACGATTTTGTCTCCAAAGACTGGCATGGATTGTGGACCAGTAATCATGGCTTCGTAGATCTCCACGGGAGTGGATGCCATCAGGGTTGGAGCAAATTTACCTTGCGTAAGTGCTCCGCCTTGACCTGCAAAGTTGTGGCACATGGCGCAGTTATTTCGAAAGAGCTCGCCGCCTTGCGCGGTGTTTCCATCCCGTTCGTAGAACATAACTTGTTGATCAGGAATTGCCGGGCCGGGCGAAAGAGATGATACATAAGCGACCAGGGCAGCAACTTCATCTGGAGTGTAAGCAGGTTTCTTTCTAATAGCCTGAGTGCTCATATCCGCCATGGGCATTCGACCGGTAGCGACTTGGAAATCCACGGAAGCCGCACCCACTCCGATCAGTGATGTGGCAACCGATGTGCCCTCTGCATTGAGGCCGTGGCAAGACGAACACCCTCTAAGAAAGAGCTGACGCCCTTCGTCAATGGCTGTCGTTCGGGCGAGGGCATTAGCTGTTCGCTGGGTTGAGGCACTCGCAACCGAGAAGGTTGTGCCAATCATAAATAGCGCGAAGACCAACAAAATTGGCCCCGCAAAACGGTGTCGTCGGTAACGCGAAAGGCGTCTCACGATTTACTCCCTCTCAATTGTTTAACCCTCAACTGCCAAGTAGCAAGTGGATATTCCTACGGTTCTTTTTGTCTATCTAATCAGGTAAATCGCAGAAAAGAGAGCAATCCAGACGACGTCCACAAAGTGCCAATAATAAGACACCACAATGGCGGTTGTTGCTTGCGAATGGGTGAATTTACGGGCTTTGTTGGCACGGATCAAAACGATCAAAAAGGCAATGAGACCGCCCGTCACGTGCAAGCCGTGGAATCCGGTGGTGATGTAGAAGACCGAACCGTAGGCATGCGATGAAAGTGTCACACCTTCTTGAACTAAGGATGCATACTCATAAACTTGTCCGCCGACGAAGAAGGCACCCATCAGGAATGTGAGAGCAAACCACTCGCGCATGCCCCAGCGTGAAACTTTGAAGAGAGGACCTTTGCGTTTTGACTGTAAGCGCTCTGCCGCGAATACCCCGAATTGGCAGGTTACCGACGAAAGGACAAGAACGGTCGTATTTATCGCCGCAAAAGGAACATTCAATATTCTTGTTGACTCTAGCCAAACGGCAGGACCTTGCACCGCTCTCGTCGTGAAGTACATTGCGAAGAGAGCCGCGAAAAACATGAGCTCGCTCGACAACCAGACAATTGTTCCTACGGCCACCAGGTTGGGGCGATTGATTTTTGGCGTGACTAAAGTGGCGCTTGACATGGGGGTATTATTCCTGAATTCTCCGGATTTGCTTAATCCGCCAGGGGTTTGTCCGCGATTTGTTGGATCGACAGACGTGAGGCAAATCATTCGGCACCGTCCGACCCGATCCCATCGGGCTCGACATGCAAAGGGCTGATAGGAAGAAGGTGCCCAACGCATTAGACTTCTTGCCATGGGAGCGACTACTTCACGCAAGAAGATTCTAGTTTATTCGGACGATTCAACGGTGCGGGCTGCGATCCTAAGCGCCCTGGGCAAACGCGTGAGCGCCGACCTGGGCGAGCACGATATTTCGGAGTTCGCCACAGCGGATGCCCTGCGGGCAGTGATTGATGCCTCCAAACCAGGTAAGGCGGCTGATTTAATCATTTTAGACGCGGAAGCGGTTCCAGAGGGCGGGATGGGCGTTTCGCGCCAACTCAAAGATGAGGTTTTTCAATGCCCACCGGTCCTGCTGATTACGGCTCGACCCGATGATGCTTGGTTGGCCGCCTGGTCTCGGTCCGATGCCACCGTGCTGGCACCAATCGACCCTTTTACCTTTGCGCATGTCGCCGCCGGATTGCTCAGGCGCACGGCACAACTCACCAGCTAGATGACCCTGCAGCCAGGGTCGTGGGCATACGTCCTGCACAATCTTGAACTGGGTTTAGATCTCACTGTGCCGGATGCTCAGTGGTCGATGAGAGAAATTCTTGAAGGCCGAGCTAATGACGCCGAGATAAGTGCTTTCCTCCTCCTTCTCCGAGCCAAAGGGGAAACGGCTGGCGAAGTGAATGCACTGGTCGACGAGATGTATCTGCATTGCGCTCCGATCTCCATTTCGGAAAGGGCTGTCGACATCGTGGGCACGGGTGGGGATGTCGCTCACACAATTAATATTTCAACTACCTCCGCCATCATCGCAGCGGCCGCTGGCGCACGCGTCATAAAACATGGAAATCGAGCAGCAACCTCTCGATCCGGTGCCGCCGATCTTCTCGAAGCGCTAGGCGTGGCTATCTCACTGGATGGACCGGCGATTGAAACTTGCGTCCGTGAACTTGGAATTGGTTTCTGTTTTGCTCCTAAATTTCATCCGGCAATGCGATTCGCGGGGTCGGCTCGAAAGGCCTTAGGGGTTCCGAGCGTATTTAATATTCTTGGTCCGCTCGCCAATCCAGCCCGACCTAAGGCGGCAGCCATAGGCGTTGCTGATCAACGGTTACACCATGTGATGGCCGAGGTTCTTACACGCAGAGGCGTGGATGGCTTTGTATTCCGTGGCGATGACGGCCTGGATGAGATCACTTTGACAACCACTTCTACCGTTCTCGTTATCGGCGAGGGCAAAGTTAAAGAGATCAAGATTGATCCGCGAGATTTCGGAATTCCATATTCTCCAATGTCGGAGTTGATTGGGGGAGACGCAACCGAGAACGGCCGGATTACTTCAGCCATTTTTGCTGGAGAGCACGGAACTCCTCGGGATGCAGTAGTCATCAATTCGGCGGCGGCAATTGCCGCTTTTCGCGGAGAACTAGACCGTTCTCCTGTCGAAAGATTAAACGAAGGCGTGGGTGCGGCAATCGAGGCAATTGATAGCGGGGCTGCGTCTCAATTATTGACGCGCTGGATCGAACTCTCCCAAAAATTAGCAACGACTTGATCTCTGGAGCGGACTTTCTCTAAAGCGAATTTTGCGCCGAGTGCCCCGTTGATGGGCGAAGCCCATTCGCCCGTAAGCGAGACCAGGCGAATTCCATCACTATCTAAGTAGTTCAATAATTTCTCGACTTCCTCGTGGGTTGACGCGGGAAGAATCGAATCATTCGAAACAACCACTTCGGATGTCGCTACTAGCGATTCGATCGTATGACAAATCTCCACTCCAGGCTTTGAAACTGCACTTCCAGCAAGGCGACCGTAACGAATGCACACGAATTCCCAGAGTGAAGATGCGGGACTCTCTATTCGCTGCGCTGCGATCAATTCGGGTATCCGAGTGAGAGTTCTTATCCGAACGCCGCGAGATGAACCACGCAAGAAAGCTTCCAATTGATCCCGTATGGCAACTGCTAATTCAAATTCTTCTTCGATCGCATGCGCTGCCATCTTCTCATTTAGAAAATCTACGATTAGACGGACATCCGCATGGTCGTAGATTTCAGGAGAAGAAAGTGCACGACTCACAGCCTGACTTGCAAGTTGCGCTTCTCCGGCACCGGAGAACGGACCCATCCACTTTATCGAATCGTTAAGCGAAGCGCTCCCACGCACCGCAGCAAATCGTGGGAAGGGTCGTTTGCTCACCTTGAGCCAGGTCGCTTTCTCTTGTCCTTTTGAGCGGCTGTTGTACGGCGGACGGTTCTCGGCGATCATTCGCAACTCTCGCACCTGTGCCTCGAGGATGGTCGCACAGACAACCGTGTCAATCCGCGTCGCCATTGCGAGCATTTCGAGAATCCGTTTACGTGTCTCGTTGGCAGTGAAGTATGTACGAAGACGTGACCTGAGATTTCGCGACGTTCCCACGTAAAGTGGTTCGTCCTTTGGTCCTTTGAAAATGTAAACTCCAGGGGCTGCGGGAATCGAAGCGATCAGATGTTTTTTGTCCCGCTGTGCCTTTGTTATACGAGTGCTGAAACCAGTGAGTTCATCCAGAGTCGTGACTCCGAAGGATCCAAGCCTTTCAAGCAACCCGTGGAGTACGTCCACTGTTGCGCGAGCGTCATCGAGTGCACGGTGATTCGGTGAAGTTTGCGTATTGAAGAAGAGCGCCAATGTCCCGAGTTTGCAGTTGGGGACTTCATCGCGATGAAGCACTTGCCTCGCCAGCCGCGCCGTATCAACTACGCGATAGTGCGGCCATATGTAATTTTGATTGGTGGCGGATGCTTTAAGAAATCCAACGTCAAATGGCGCGTTGTGAGCGACCAGAATCGTTTCGGTCGCAGAGCCCATGAATTCAAGAAAAGTGGGGAAAGCCTCTTCTATGGATGGGGCTTCTAGAACCATGGCATCTGTTATTCCCGTAAGTACGGTAATGAAGGCTGGGATGGATCCGCCGGGGTTTATGAGTGTTTGAAATTCTCCAATGATCTCCCCGCCGCGAACTTTGACTGCCCCGATTTCCGTGATTCCCGCTCCAACACTGGGAGAGGCCCCCGTCGTCTCAAGATCTACTACGACGAAAGTTGTCTGAGAAAGGGGCTGTCCAATCTCGTCAAAAGTTGCCTGCCACGGCTCGTTGCTCGGCGAAACTTTCATGGTCGCAACTTTAAGTGATTGATGTGACATGTAACGAGGTCTACGCTCGCATCCATGGCTATAACAGATGCACCCGCAGGACTCCTGGAAGATTTCGCCGTGCGAGGCAGTGGACCTGAAGGCAAGATCGGAATTCTACTTGTCCACGGCTTTACAGGTTCGCCAGCCTCAATGCGGTCTTGGGCTGAATTTTTTGCAGCACGTGGTTATACCGTCCGCGTGCCGCGATTGCCGGGCCATGGAACCGAATGGCAAGACTTGAACAAGATCCATTGGCAAGAGTGGCCCGCAAAAGTCGTCGAAGAATTGGACGAGTTGGGCAAAACCTGCGAGAAAGTTTTCATTTTCGGGCTTTCCATGGGCGGGGGCACTTCCTTATATGTTGCCGCGCACCACAATGATCGCCTTACTGGCATAGTCCTTGTGAATCCGATGATTCATATCCCGGGCGCTTCAGTTAAATTTGCCCCGATTCTTTCGCTCTTCCGCTCGCACTTGCCCTCTGTTGGCAATGACATTAAGCGTCCTGGGGTCTCGGAATGGGCATACGACGCTCTCCCGACCAAGGGAATAGTGCAACTCAATAAACTTCTAAAGAGTTCTCGCTCCACCTTGGGCCAGATCAAAATTCCTCTGCTTCTTTTTCATAGCGCTGAAGACCACTTGCTACCAGTATCAAATACCGAGATCGTTATGGCGGAGATCGGCGCGCCACGCAAGCAGCGAGTCGAATTGCTCAATAGTTATCACGTGGCGACTGTTGACTACGACTGCGACCTCATTTTTGAAAATTCGCTGATCTTCGTTCAGGAGCTATCCGCGAAATCGTAATATCTTTGAAGAGCACACTATGAGGACCTGAATGGAGCTCTATTAGGCGGCGCCGGCTTCATTAGCCGCGGGCACTTCAATTAACGCACCGGTCGTTACGTCATAGACGTACCCATAGATTGGAATATTCCTCGGAACAAGGGCGTGCCTGCGGATCCGAGTGACGTCGTCTAGTACTGCTCTGTTTCTATCTGGAATCGTGAGCCAAATTTTCCCTTCTCGCCAAAGTTTTCTACGTATTCCGCGTTAGCTTTTAAGACTTCTTCAAGAACTGACATTTGGTCTCCTTGGAATAGAGATTGATTTGATTGCCAGGATTTCTAGCACCCACAAATGTAATTACTTACGAAAGATAATAGAAATCAATATAGATTCGTAAGTGCGAATGGGACGCTTATGAAGAGTCTTTGCATTTTGTGGCCACATTGCGAACTAAGTTTCTAATCATCCGCCTTGACGAAATTGTAATCAGCGAGTGACTTAGGGGTACCTGAGGAGTGAGAATTTTGGAGGAAGGTCTCCCGTGAAAGGTGCTTACTATCCTGTCTCTTGGTGGTTATGAGAGAAATGAGATCATTCTGCGAAATCTGTACTCCGGCAAAATCCATGATCTCACGCAACTTGGATTGGGAGAAAACTTCAGAGTAGTCGAGGTCTAGCCAGTCGACATTGTTTGAGCAACAACATTGCCGAACGGAGTTGTAGAAGTCGATGCTATCTCCAATAGAGTGGGCAAGGCTCTTTTCGTCAATCTCAATCACATCATCATCAGTGTTGAAACCGTGCCATTTGCCAGTGGCTTGAGCTTTCTTGGTGGAAATGAACCTATCTAAATGATTGCGACGTAGGAAAAAGACCTTGGGGTGAAATTCTTCAATTAAAGCCTCGAGTTTTTCTGGGTGGAAGTGGAAACTCATGATCTTAAAGACATGGATTCCCGGCGACTTTTGAATCGAGCGAAGTACCTTTTCGGGTTTCAAACCTGACGTTTCAAATATATAAGGAATCGTCCCTGTCTTCTTCTTCAGCAAAAACTGCTTCAGGTATCTACTCGAAAAGAATGGATAATTCAATGTTATGCGCTCGATGGATTTTGGCCATTGATTGAATCCAAAGATCTCTCCGTAGTAGTGGAAAGGCGCACCTATCGAATCAAAAAGACTTCCAAGAGCGGTGGAACCCGAACGTGGGAAAGTCACAATGAATATGACGGTGGATTTGTTGGTAACTCCTCGCCTCAACAATTTGCGAAGCAAGTATCGCCTAAACATTCTGAGATTAAGGAGACGTTTTTTGAGAAGCTTCCGATTGATCGTCACGGATGCACCGTAAACGAAATCTGTAGCGAATTACAATACCAAAACTCATTTCGGAGAGATTCTTGACATTCTCTTCATCCAAATGCCTTCATTTTGACTTGTCCCGGATATTCACGGTGGAAATAAAGTTACGTTACATTCGGATAGACACTCTCGAATGCCCAGAGATCAATATCATCCAGGTTTATAGGTTTGTAGCCTTTGAACTCAAGGGCGCCAATCAATTGCGCCCGATGTTCGGTCGCGTGATGAATTGTCTGTGAAATGATCGTTGAGCGCAGATTTTTTCTAGACTTGTCTTTGTGACTTATCGTCAACATCTCATCGCCTGAATTGCCCGACTTGATTATTTCAGAATCCGACGCGGCAAGTATTTTCGCGAGATTGGCCACATCCGACATATTTGATGGTCGTCGGATTTCCTGTAGCGATCCGCCCTCCAGGCAATAGAGATACCAATCAGCACCTGATGTGATGTGTCTAAGGATTTGCTTTGCAGTCCATTCTGGGTTCACGATGAATGATTCAAGGGATTCGTCTGGAAGACTTTGAACCGATTGATAGACTTTCTGATTGGCCCATGCCATGTGCTGAAGCAATCGAACGGTAGAGATAGTCATCCGTGGATTGTAAGTTGCAGGGGGCCAAAGTTCCAGGCCTAATTCGGTCACTCCAGCGATATGTTCGCCTGTGCCACGAAACAGATTCATACTCTGCAGGCGCCGTTGGTTTCAGGGGTTGAAACGCGAAAGACGCAAGGTCACTTAATTCCGGAGAAGTCTCTCAATCGCAATCCTAATCTCGTCAAGATCAAGGTTTTGCTTCTTTTGCTGGCGAACTTGAAGCCTGATTTGATTTGAATGCCAATGTCAGCAACGACGATATCGCTGCTGCTGGGATTGAGCCGACAGTCTAGCTTTAGGTCGTCTTTTTAGTATAGAAAAATATGTCGGGATCTCTTGGATCCAAATCTTCTCGATAGTCAGACTCGATCCAGGCCGATCTTTTAAGAAGGGAAACCATTGGGGCGTTTTCTATCATTTCACAAAGGCGGTGATCAACCCCAAAATCAATGTGGCGGCCGCAAGAACCCAGGTCGCCCTTTTTAGACCGAGTGTCGCGTTCTTGAGATCTTCACCAGCCACACGATAGACCTCGCTAATTTTCTCTGATGCCAAGAGGTAGGTGTCACTTGCCCGTTCAGTTGCGAGAATTGAACGCACTCGGATCTCTGCCAGTGCCCCCCGTTGTTCACCACCCATGGACTCATGATTGTTGCGCACGGTAGTTATCAACGTTTGAAGGTAGTCCGGTATTACTGGTTCAACTTCTGACATATTGACTTGCTCCTATGCCTAGAATTCGGTCGAGACTTGAAAGGCGTAGCTGAACTGACTAGCCGGAACCTCACCTGTACCCACAAATTGGACCGTGACCGTCTGTCCTGGTTGAACTTCTTCTGCGGACCCCATCAGACTCTGAGCGACACTTATTCCGTCTGGGGCAAAAATTGTCAGTCCGAATATCGCCGATTTTACTCGATCTGAGATATTCGTAATCCGTGCATCCGCGCCACCGAATCCTGAATTGTTGGTGAAATTGACCGATACCAGATGGAAAGATTTATCAGTCATCGGATCGGTATTGTTGGTGATCTCTCGTCCTTCGGATGTCGTTTGAAGCAATTCTGCGATCGAAGTTGCCGGATCACTCTTTTGAAAAAGTGCTCCGATGATGGCAAGTACGACAAAGGCCGTCGCAATGCCGATGAGGATATTCTTGCCAGTTGAGTTTTTTGGTGTGGGAGGCGGAGTGACCGATCCCTCGCTCATGATTTCTCCATGCCGCGATCGTCCTCTACCCACAGCAAATACTCAAGAATCATCGCAATCACTCTTTTACGATTCCATTGCTGCAGGAGGATGGGATTGTTCAGCCATTCTCTTGGGGCACGTATGGGGCACGAAGCGCTTAAAAGAAGAAACCCCTGACCGCATAATCGCAGGTCAGGGGCGTTTCTTGTGGTGGACCGTACTGGGATCGAACCAGTGACCTCTTCGATGTCAACGAAGCGCTCTACCGCTGAGCCAACGGTCCGTGAGACTTGCGAAAGCATACCTCACTGCTAACGAGGGTGATTAGCGCCCGAAGTCATCCTCGATACGTTCAATGTCATCCTCGCCAAAATAAGTTCCAGTCTGAATTTCAATAAAAATCACGTCTCGATCGGAGACATTGCTGATGCGGTGGAGGTCGCCGATCTTCACGAAGACGGAGTCTCCAGCAACGTGGTGAGAGATTTCCCCGTTGAGAGTAACTTCAGTTTCGCCCTGCACGATGTACCAATGTTCGGCACGTTTCTCGTGGCGTTGGTAGGAAAGCCTTTTCCCAGGGGAGACCCAGATGCACTTCACCTTGTAGGTGGGAGTGTCTTGCAGGACTTCATAATGGCCCCACGGTCGTACTGATTCATCTTGCGTCATTGCGTCCACTTAACCCTTCCATCTAATTCTGCGGGGCGTTCATTGTGGAGGTGGAGACGGGATTTGAACCCGTGTAGCAGGATTTGCAGTCCTGAGCCTCGCCTCTCGGCCACTCCACCGTAAAAAAATCGGCGTCAATATTTAAAAATAATGAACGCCGACTATTAGAGCGGACGACGGGACTCGAACCCGCGACATCCACCTTGGCAAGGTGGTGCGCTACCAACTGCGCTACGTCCGCACACACGCACGATCGCTCGTTTGTGCTGGGCGAAATCTATCGCAGGGCAGCGCTATGCGCCAAAGCGAGGCAAACTTGGCATTATCGCCGTACGGTTACGGAGTGGAATTCGAAGGATTAACGAAGGACGAGCCCTTTTTCTGGATGGGTGGTCGTTTGGCTCGCGGGTTGGAGGAGATCAGTCACGACCCGGCTTGCCTGGATACACCTGGCTTCTGGGCAGCCTTTTCGACTTTTGAAGGCGAGTGGACGTGTGCGCGATTCGCGCACGCTGAGGATGCTCCTCTTCCGGCGGTAGATCGGCAATGGCAACCGACTACCAGTTCTTGGACGAGTTCCCTCTCCGAAAAAGATTATGTGGATTATGTGAAAGAGATTCAAAACCAGATCGCACAGGGGTGGGTGTACCAAGTCAATGCTTGTCGACAGGTGAGCGCCTCGATGTCGGATCAATCATTGCTTCCATTAATGCATGAAATTTTAAGAAAGAATCCGGCGCCATTTGCTAGCTTTCTTCGGCTATCAAATATTGAAATTGCTTCGGCTTCGCCTGAACTCTTTTTGAAAAGGGATGGTCGGTTAGTCACATCCGCGCCCATAAAAGGCACCAAACTGCCCGGGTCCGATGAGATTCCATTTGGGAGTAAAGACACTGCAGAAAACATCATGATCGTTGATTTGATACGCAACGATCTTGGCCGAATTTGTAGGACAGGATCTATAAACGTTCCTAGACTTCTCGAAACCCAGCCCCATCCAGGGCTAAGTCATTTGGTGTCATATGTTGAGGGATCTTTACGTGATGAGATCACCTGGCAAGAAATCTCTGCAGGGTTGCTGCCCCCAGGCTCCGTTAGTGGTGCTCCGAAATCATCTGCGGTCTCCACAATCAAGAAGCTCGAGGGGTTGAGCCGTGGCCCGTATTGCGGAGCTCTTGGGTGGGTGGAAGGGCAGCAAGCGTTGTTCTCTCTTGCTATTCGAATCTTCTGGAACGAGAACGATGGAATATTGAGATTTGGGACTGGCGCCGGTATTACCTGGGGGAGTGACCCGGATGCCGAATGGGAGGAAACCGAGTTGAAAGCCAGGCGACTCATCGCGATCGCGAACGGTGAAATCCTGTGACGGCGCAATTTCCAGGCGGCGAGGGAATTTTTGAAAGTCTCAAGACTATGGGTGGAGTCCCCTTTGCTTTGACTCGCCACCTTGCCCGGGCAACGCGAAGCGCTGCAATCTTGGGGATGAGAATTCAACCTGATACTGAGATTCGCCAAGCGGTTGCCGTGGTACTTTCCAAAACTCCCCAATCGTTGGAATTTGGAAGACTTCGAATTAGGTTTCATAAGTCCGGAGAATTTGATTTGGTACACGAGACGTACCATCCGTGGACTCGTCCAGCCAGACTAACTATTCTGGATCGCCCCATCAACGAGAATTCTCCAACCGCAGGTTTAAAGACCCTGCCTTTCACGGAAAACATCGAATGTTTGAAACTGGCTCACGATGAAGGCTTTGACGAGGGGGTTCGATTCAATCTCAGCGGGGTGGTCTCCGAGAGCGCCACTTCGAATCTTCTTCTCAAAATCGATGATCGCTGGGTGACCCCGAGTCTGGCTTCGGGATGTTTGCCCGGAATTACTAGGGAACTGGCACTTCAATGGTTTGACATCAAAGACAGAGTTGTGACACAAGCGGATCTAGCGAATGCTGAATCGATCTACTTGATCTCCAGTTTGAAAGTGGCGCAACCCGTTTCACTTCTTGAAGGGCGAGCCCTTGAGATCGATACGAAGTTGAGGCAAGAATTGGTAAATCGAATGGCGCAAGATATTGATCCATGACGGGGTTATTAGCTCATCGGTAGAGCGCTCGCTTCACACGCGAGAGGTAGCAGGTTCGACACCTGCATAGCCCACCTTTAGGTAGACTCACCCCATGTCGCAGATTGAAATCATCGTAAACGGTCAGAGCACATCTATTTCAGATGATCAGCGACCCACCCACATTTTTGCTGAACAGAAGGATGTGGTCGTCTGCCGCATCAACGGCGAACTCAGTGATCTTTGGACTGACCTCCAACCTGGTGACATTGTTGAGAGTGTCTCGATTTCCTCTTCTGAGGGGCTTAAGGTTCTGCGTCATTCGACTGCACACGTGCTCGCGCAAGCAGTGCAGCAAGTCTTCCCTGGCACTTGTTTGGGTATCGGTCCGCCAATCACTGATGGCTTCTATTACGACTTTGATCCGGAGAATCCATTTACTCCAGAGGATCTTCAACAACTTGAATCGGCTATGCGGAAGATCATCAAAGAAGGTCAGAGGTTTCGGCGCAGAGTCACAACCGAGAAGGAAGCTCTCCTCGAACTTGCCAATGAGCCATTTAAGTGTGAGCTCGTCGGATTGAAATCTGATGCTAAAGACGAGTCAAGCGTTGAGGTCGGCGGCGCCGAACTCACGATTTACGACAATTTGGGGCGCGATGGATCTCCTGTATGGAGTGATCTCTGCCGAGGACCTCATCTACCGTCCACGAAATTGATTCCTGCATTCAAATTGATGAGAAGTTCGGGTGCATATTGGCGTGGCTCGGAGAAGAATCCGATGCTGCAAAGAATTTATGGCACCGCGTGGGCAACTCAAGAGGACTTGAATACTTATTTGGAGTTTTTGATCGAGGCAGAGAAGCGCGATCATCGCCGCCTTGGCGCAGAGTTAGATCTCTTCTCATTTCCGGAAGAGATTGGATCGGGCCTAGCAGTCTTTCATCCCAAAGGTGGCATTGTCCGTCGCGCGATGGAGGATTACTCACGTCGACGTCATGAAGAAGAAGATTATGAATTTGTTTATTCGCCGCATATAACCAAGGCAGCGCTTTTTGAAAAATCCGGGCACTTGCAGTGGTTCGCTGATGGCATGTACCCGCCAATAATTATGGACGAAGAATTGCATGCAGACGGCACTGTCAAGCGTGCGGGGCAGCAGTACTACATGAAGCCCATGAACTGCCCATTCCACAATTTGATCTTCGCCTCTCGTCAGCGTTCATACCGCGAACTTCCATTGCGCCTTTTCGAATTCGGCACCGTTTATCGGTATGAGAAGTCCGGAGTCCTGCAAGGCATCACGAGAGCGCGGGGATTTACGCAAGACGACGCGCATATTTATTGCACTCCCGAACAGATGTTGGGCGAACTCGATAGTTTGCTGACTTTCGTGCTCAATTTATTGCGTGATTACGGGTTGTCGGACTTTTACCTAGAACTTTCCACCCGTAGCAGCGAAAAATCCCTGGGAGAGGATTCTGAATGGGCAGCTGCAACCGAAGCGCTGCGCGCAGCGGGGCAACGTCAAAATCTTGAATTAGTTCTTGATGAGGGTGGTGCAGCCTTTTATGGCCCAAAAATTTCAGTGCAAGCAAAAGATGCTATTGGGCGTACCTGGCAGCTATCTACCATTCAAGTAGATTTCCAATTGCCACAACGCTTTGATCTCGAATATGTAGCAACCGATGGTTCTCGTCAGCGTCCGGTCATGATCCACCGTGCACTCTTTGGCTCGATCGAGCGCTTCTTTGGGGTACTTACCGAGCACTACGCAGGTGCGTTCCCACCATGGCTTGCACCGGTGCAGGCTGTTGCCATTCCCGTAGCCGTCGCATATGAGCCGTATCTAAGAGATTTAGTCGCGCAATTGAAGAAGCGCGGGATCCGGGCCGAAATCGATGCCTCTGATGATCGGATGCAGAAGAAAGTGCGTAATGCGCAACTTCAGAAGATTCCTTACATGATCATCGCTGGCGAAGAGGATCAGCAAGCGGGCGCAGTTTCATTCCGGTATCGAGACGGAGAACAGCGAAACGGAATTCCTATTGCAGAGGCAATCGCGGAAATCGAATCTGCGATTCGAGAGCGTCGACAGGTCTGACGTGGAGGAAAGTTTCGGTGGGGCGGGAATGCCAGATGCGTGGCAGCGCTTATGGGCGCCGCACCGCTTGGAGTATTTGCGTGGAGAGAACCGTCCTCTGGATACAAACGATGTCCCTTGCCCTTTCTGCCGAATTCCGACGTTGAGCGACGAAGAAGGACTGGTAGTCGCTCGTGGCAAGACCGCTTATGTCGTAATGAATTTATATCCGTACAACGCCGGTCATCTTCTTGTTTGTGCATATAGGCACGTTTCGGACTTGACGGATTTGACGGAGGAGGAGCGAAATGAGATTTCCTCGCTCACCGCTCATTCGATGAGCACGCTGCGGAAAGTTTCCAATGCGGCTGGTTTCAATATTGGAATGAATCAGGGTGAAGTCTCTGGTGCCGGTGTTGCAGCGCATATTCACCAACACGTCGTGCCGCGTTGGGGTGGCGATGCCAATTTCATGCCAATCATCGCTGGCGTCAAAGTTTTGCCACAACTGCTCTCTCAAACAAGAGCGGACCTCGCCGCGGCCTGGTAGTTAACTCAGAGTTCCTAGGATCGACATTTCGGTCACTTTGAGTGCGGGTATTCAGATTAGAACGTCGTGTCATAGGTTTTCCATAAAATTTTGAGAGGTTTGTGACTTTATGCACCACAAGCGGTCAGAAGGAAAAAGGAACGAAGAGGATGGACTTGAATTCGCGAGTGCGATATGGCATATTCAATGCACTCCTCCCCACCGTCCAGGGTTACCTGCACTGGTGGGGTTTATTCTTTTCAGGGGTATGAGTGGGCGACAAGGTCGTTCTCTTTCTGGATTATCAGAATATATACAGACGGGCGCGCGACGCCTTTTTTTCGCACGGAGTTGACCCACATTGGCGCGGACAAATAAGTCCAATCAAACTTGGTTTACTTCTCGTTGAAAGAAGTCCTTTTGATCGAGAACTTTTAGGCGTTCGTGTCTATAGAGGCTTGCCGAGTAATTCACGGGACAAGCTTGGTTATGCTGCTGCCCGAAAACAAATTGCCCATTGGCAAGAGGACTCCCGCGTGAGCGTTGTCGTTCATCCTCTGCGTTATCCCAACGGTTGGCCAAACTCTCATAGGGAAGGCGAGAAACCAACAGAAAAGGGCATTGATGTTTCGCTTGCCATTGACTTTGTCACAATGGCAGTACGTAATGAGTATGACATTGGGATTTTGTTTAGTGCTGATACCGATCTCAAACCGGCACTCAAATTTGTCGACGGGTCGGAGATGAGTGCGACTGGGGAAGTTGCCGCTTGGAGGAGATCACCTTCCCGTGATGTTTCGAATCCGATTAAGCAGCAACGTCTATCGTTGGGCGACAACAAACCATTTTGTCACTGGCTCGATAGCGCGGATTACATGATGGTGAGCGATGAGGTCGATTACAATCGGTCGAGATAACTTTTTACGATATCGACACCGATACCACGATCCAACCAGATAGGGATAGCGGGGAACAATAATCCTGCAGCAAATCCGTCCTCGCCCATGACATCGATAGCTGCGAGGTACTCACTTTGAAATTCTGAAACCAAAGTCTTGTGCTCGGGATCGCTCTCTGTAATTGAGGGAGGGGTGGTCGAATAGTCATGTATCTTCAAATCTGACAGAGAGATCAATGCACAAGGCAGGCCTTGGTCATCATGAAGGACGAGGTAGGGGGTCACGGTCAGATCGAAAACTCTGTTGGCGAGGAGAACCGCATCATCAAAGTCGGCTTCTTGATTTTCGATCCCCGTGACTATGACCATTCGTGGGGGCATTGAGTCATTGAGGGCTTCCCAATTCTGGATTGTCGTGCCATCGATTCCCAGGGCAGGGTCAATAACGAAGATCGCCACGTCGCAGTTCTCGTCGGCGTCTTGATGTACGGTCCCTCCAAAGAGATCGGCTATCGCCTCAGGATGGGCACTTGGGTGGCCAAATACGTGGATGGACAAGGCCCCAGGCTGCGTGGGGTTCGGGGTCAAGCTAGGTGTAGGCACGAGGTCAGCCTACGATGGGGCCGATGATTAGCGACATATTGAAGCCGGCCGTGACTCGGGTTATCACTCCTTTGGCCAAAGGCCTGCTCCGGATCGGTTTCACGCCCAACGGGGTCACGGTTGTGGGTGCGATCGGGGTGGTCGTTTCGGCCTTCTATTTCTACGCTGATTCCCGCTTCGCCATCGGTTCTCTGTTCGTCTCGGTCTTTGTGCTGAGTGATCTCTTTGACGGGACGATGGCTCGTATTTCCAAGCAAGGTTCCAGCCGGTGGGGTGGTTTCTTAGATTCGACAATCGACCGAATAACAGACTCGTCAATTATTGTCGCCCTTCTGCTGGGATTGAATAAAAGCCAAGATCCTTTGATACCTGTCGTTCTCGTTGCTTTAGTCACCGGAATATTGGTTCCATATATACGTGCAAAAGCCGAATCAATGGATATTAAATGCAGTGGGGGACTCGCGGAGCGGACCGAGCGATTGGCCATTGCAATTCTCTCCATTGGATTTCACGGGCTAAACGTTCAGTATGTGCTTGCCGTTGGCATGTGGCTGCTTGCAATTCTTGGGGCGGTCACGGTTGTTCAAAGAATCCTGATTGTCCGCAACGCCGTGAGATCCGAATGAAGAAGTTGCTCGACGCCTTGGTTGCAGCGTTGTACTTGCTGGCCTGGAGGATTGTGAGATGGCTTCCAGAAAAATGGGCTTACGGCTGTTTTTATTCTCTTGGAAAAGTATTGATTAAACGAGATGGAAAGAGTGTTCGGCGACTTCGTTCAAACCTGGCTCATGTGAAGCCTGAGTATTCCGAGTCACAGTTGGAGTCGCTGTTAGCTGATTCGATGAACTCTTATTTGCGTTATTGGTGCGACACCTTCCGTTTCCCTGATTGGAGTAACGAGCGCGTGATGAGCACCGTTGAAGTTGAGAACGAAGAACTACTTACGCAAGCCATCGCTGCCGGGACGGGAGTGATAGTCGCGCTCCCACATGCAGGAAATTGGGATCATGCCGGAGCTTACTTCTGCAGTAAGGGTGTAAAAATAGTAACTGTCGCCGAACGTTTGAAACCTGAAATACTCTTTCGAAAGTTCTTGGCTTATAGAGAAGCAATAGGAATGGAAGTGTTGTCGTTAGATTCGCGCTCTATTGCAACTTTGGCGCAGCGTCTTCGTGAGGGTGGTCTAGTCGCACTTGTTGCAGATCGGGATCTTTCGAAAACGGGAGTCACCGTAGATTTCTTTGGCGGAAAGGCTCGTATGCCGGCAGGGCCCGCCGTGCTCGCGATAAATACGAAAGCACCATTGGTTACCGCCTATGTTTCATACACTCCACAGGGAATTCATATTGATTTTCGCTCAATCCTTACGGATTTCCCCGGTACGAAGCAGGAACGAGTCCAGGAAATTGTCCAGCGCTGCGCAGACAATTTTGCTGATGGGATAGGCGAATCTCCGCAGGACTGGCATATGCTGCAACGAATCTGGGTTGATGGCGATTTTAAGGAACGGGAAGATGTCTAATCTCAAACCACTCCGGATCGGCATCGTCTGTCCCTACGGATGGGACGCACCCGGTGGTGTGCAGGCGCATATCCGAGATTTAGCCGAATATCTCATTTCTCATGGGCATACGGTTTCGGTCCTCACACCTGCTGCCACGGAAGATGCATTGCCTCCCTATGTGGTGAGCGCCGGTAAACCAATCGCAATTCCTTATAACGGCGCGGTTGCCCGAGTCCTTTTTGGACCTATTGCCTTCGCCAGAGTACGACAATGGATCTCGCAAGGAAATTTTGACCTCTTGCATCTTCATGAGCCTGCCATCCCTTCGCTCTCACTTCTTGCCTGTTGGGCGGCGGAAGGTCCGATGGTCGGGACATTCCACGCGGCCTCAAAGAAACAGAAGGCGATTTTCGCAATTGGCCCAATTCTCGAACCGGTGATCGAAAAACTCTCTGCGCGCATTGCGGTAAGTGAAGTCGCCCGGCTGACCCTGACTGCTCATCTTGAAACCGATGCGATCGTCATTCCCAATGGAATTTATGGTGACCGCTTCGCAGCCGGCGCTTCGCAAGCAAAGTGGTCAGGCAATACACTGGGCTTTATCGGGCGGTTCGAAGAGCCACGCAAGGGCCTTTCAGTGCTCTTGGATGCTCTCCCGATCATTACACGATTTATCCCAGATGTCAGGGTTCTAGTCGCAGGTCCAGGCGATAGCGACGAATTCATCAAGAAAGTCGCTCCGCAATTGAGAAATCGAATTACATTTCTCGGGCGGCTGAGCGAGGAAGATAAAATAGATTTTCTGAGTTCAGTGTCGATTTATGTAGCACCAAATACCGGGGGAGAGTCTTTCGGAATTATTTTGGCCGAAGCAATGGCTGCAGGTACTTGCGTGGTAGCTAGCGACATACCGGCCTTTAATTCCATGTTAGGTGAAGGCAAATTCGGATCGATTTTTCCATCCGAAGATTCGAGTGCCTTGGCGAATGCCATTGTCGAGTTGCTGCACGATGATGAAAAACGGGAACAACTCGCTGCTGCGGGCCAGCAGAATGCCAAGCGGTTTGATTGGGACACTGTTGCTAAACAGATTTTCTCAGTCTATGAGATGGCGATGGTGGGACGTGATGGGGTTCATTTGGCTTCTGAAACGCGCAGTTGGAGTAGATTGCTCAACCGCGACGAAGGAGTTCAATGAAAAATATATTGGTAATCCTTCTCGTCGTTTTCGTCTTTCTTTGGTACCTCAGCTTCTCGGCTACTCGACTTGACCGTCTCCACCATCGCGTTGAGACAAGTTGGGCCAATTTGGACGGATTGCTGCAAAGGCGTGCCGCAATCGCCCTCGAATTAGCCAGAAGCAAGTTCGCTGACCCCGCCTCTTCCCTCCTACTGACCGCTGCCGCCTATCAAGCTAGAGATGCTTCCGTTGCCCTGCGTTCACAGGCTGAAAGTGGATTGTCCGGTGCACTGCGCCTGCTTCAAATGGATCTAGAGTCCGACGCGGGGCCAGCCGAAAAGTCGCTTCTAAGCGAACTTTCAGATTTATCTGCCAAAATACGGGTGGCCATTGCACTACACGTCGATTCAGTAAATAGCACGAGGGTGGTTCGTCAGAAATTGATATTTAAAATATTTCGCCTAGCGGGACGAGCTCCGTTTCCTGTCACGTATGAATTTGAAGATGATGCAATATAAGAAACTTTCGGTACTTGGTGTCGTGACCCTTACCGCCCTCGTTCTGCTTTCTGGTTGTCAATCTGTTAGGAAGTCATCGGATGCAGCAGATGTTCCGACCCCTACGAAAACCGTTATCACGTATAACTCGCTCAGCGGAAGAGTTGGCACCGATGGTCCAGTATTGGTTGTGAAGATTGACGACACTGCCCAAGCGCATCCCCAAATTGGGTTAGATGAAGCCGACGTGGTTTACATCGAACAGGTTGAAGGCGGACTCACTCGACTCGCTGCGGTTTTTTCATCCATAATTCCTAATCAAATTGGCCCGGTACGAAGTGCGCGAATTTCCGATATCGACATACTCGCTCAGTACGGGCATGTTGCCTTTGCTTACAGCGGAGCACAATCAAAATTGCTCCCTGTGATTCACGCGGCAAATTTGCAAGATTTGGGTGCGCAACGCGAATCGCCAACAATTTACGTCCGAGATGAGACTCGGTATGCACCGGTCAATTTGATTCTCCAAGCGGATCTACTCATGGCCAGACTCAAAGCGGAATCTGTTCCAATCGATGTTTCGAAGAATATGGGCTGGAATTTTTCCCTGGCTGCGCCACTGGGTGGCAATCCGATTATTTCCGTGAAGTTGACATGGCCGGCAAATTCATACACCGCTACCTGGTCTGCGACACAATCGCGTTGGCTTTTTTATCAAAACGGAAAGCCAGATCTCGCTGCCGATGGAAAACAGTTGGGTCCCACAACCCTTGCAATCCAGATGGTTTCCATAACGCCTTCCATCTATCACGATAAATTCGGTGGAGTCACTCCATTCTCGGCCACGGTTGGTCAAGGAGATGGTTTCATCTTGCGTGATGGGACTTCTTATCCAGCCAAATGGAGCAGGCCAAGTGCGACGTCGGGGACCACGTGGACCCAAATAGACGGCTCGCCATTACCTTTTGCCCCCGGACAGATCTGGGTAGCTCTCACTAATACTGTGCCCGTTTTCGCCTTGCCTACGCCTGCGGGCACTTCGGCAACGTCTGCAAGTCCCACTCCAACAAAGTAGGATTAGGTCTTCAAAGATCTTAGGGAGTGTTCATGTCTGAGGCAGTGGGTACGGGACGAGTCAAGCGCGGGATGGCGGAAATGCTCAAGGGCGGCGTCATCATGGACGTGGTGGATGCAACCCAGGCGAAGATCGCTGAGGATGCGGGCGCAGTCGCTGTTATGGCGTTGGAGCGCGTACCTGCAGACATTCGCGCGCAGGGTGGAGTTGCTCGCATGTCCGATCCAGACATGATCGAGAAAATCAAAGCGGCGGTATCCATTCCGGTTATGGCGAAGGCGCGAATTGGTCACTTTGCTGAAGCACAAATTCTGCAGAGTCTCGGCGTTGATTACATTGACGAGTCTGAAGTTCTCACCCCAGCAGATTACGAAAATCACATTAACAAGTGGGACTTCACTGTTCCTTTCGTTTGTGGCGCAACAAATTTGGGCGAAGCCCTTCGTCGTATCAATGAAGGTGCAGCCATGATCCGCTCCAAGGGCGAAGCTGGAACGGGTGATGTTTCAAATGCGGTCACTCACATGCGCAAGATATGGGCAGAAATCCGACGACTTTCAACTATGCGCGAAGACGAACTTTATGTAGCAGCCAAAGAATTGCAAGCACCTTTTGAGTTAGTGAAGGAAGTAGCCCAGTCTGGAAAACTTCCGGTTGTTATGTTCTCTGCAGGTGGCATCGCTACCCCGGCTGACGCCGCTTTGATGATGCAATTGGGTGCGGACGGGGTCTTTATTGGTTCGGGAATTTTCAAATCCGGCGATCCTGCTAATCGCGCGGTTGCTTGCGTTAAGGCCACGACTTTCTTTGAGGATGCAAAAGTAGTTGCAGATGCATCTCGCGGCCTGGGAGATGCAATGGTCGGAATAAATGTCGCCGATATTCCCGTCCCTCATCGCCTCGCAGATCGTGGATGGTAATTCGACATTCAGATGCAATTATGAAAGTTGGAGTACTCGCGCTGCAAGGTGATGTTCGAGAACACTTTGTTTCCCTGCAGGAAGTCGGCGCCAATCCGATTACAGTGCGGCGGCTTTCTGAGCTTGAATCAATCGACGCCTTGGTCATTCCGGGGGGCGAATCGACGACTATTGCGTTGCTCGCGCAAACCTTTCATCTCTTCGAACCGATTCAGAAGCGCATAGCGGAGGGCCTTCCGGTTTATGGATCGTGCGCTGGCATGATTCTTCTAGCAGATCGAGTGCTGGATGCAACGGAGAATCAAAAGACATTCGGCGGGCTCGATATCACCCTTCGTCGCAACGCGTTCGGTCGGCAAGTAGATTCCTTTGAATCGGACCTGAATTTCCGGGGCATTGATGGGGAACTCAGGGCAATCTTTATCCGGGCTCCTTGGGTAGAGCAGGTTGGGCCTAATGTGGAAGTGCTGGCATCGGTGAATGTTCATGGAACTGAGCACCCGGTGGCGGTCCGGCAAGGCGCAGTACTGGCAACGTCATTTCATCCTGAATTGACCAACGACTACCGCATTCATCGCTATTTCCTGGAAGAGGTGTGTGGAGCGAGTAGCAGAATCCGATAAAGTCTGCCCAATCAATTTTCTAATTTCCTAAGCGTTTATGGGGTGTTATATGTCCGGCCATTCCAAATGGGCGACGACCAAGCATAAGAAGGCCATTATTGATTCTCGCCGTGCGAAATCGTTCACCAAATTCATCAAGGCCATTGAAGTCGCGGCGCGAGCTGGCGGTGCCGATATGGCGGGCAACCCGACGCTCTATGACGCGGTCCAGAAGGCAAAGAAGAATTCCATGCCGGCTGACAATATTGATCGCGCCATCAAGCGCGGGGCTGGGCTCGAAGCCGGGGCGGCAGACTGGCAGACGATCATGTATGAGGGGTACGGTCCTGGGGGTGTGGCAATTTTAATCGAGTGTCTCACTGACAATCGCAACCGCGCTGCCTCCGAAGTTCGAGTCGGTGTGACACGTAACGGTGGAACGATGGGAGATCCTGGGTCTGTCTCATATCTTTTTAGTCGCAAGGGCGTAGTGATCGTCAATAAAGTTACTGGAGTATCCGAGGATAAGATTTTGGAAGCCGTCTTAGATGCGGGGGCACAAGAAGTGAATGACTTAGGTGAGTCATTTGAGATTGTCAGCGAACCTACAGACTTGGTTGCTGTCCGTACTGCCATCCAGCACGCGGGGATGGATTACGAGTCGGCTGAGACTTCTTTCTTGCCCTCCATGTCTATTCCTTTGGATGCCGAGCAAGCGGGTAAGGTCTTTAAACTCATTGATGCCATTGAAGAACTCGATGACGTTCAGAATGTGTATGGCAATTTCGATATCTCCGACGAAGTAATGGCGAGCCTGGATTAATAAGGCAGCGCCGCAATCTAGGCTAGCTTTGTGAGATTACGGGGAGAGATCTAGTGCGCGTTCTAGGCGTTGACCCGGGTCTGACGCGCTGCGGCGTAGGTGTGATCGATGGTGAGGTCGGTGCTCCGATCTCATTGGTCAAGGTCGGTTTGATTCAGACTTCGTCGGAACTTCCGCTTGAACAGAGGTTGATGCAGTTAGAAGAGCAACTTCAGCATTGGGTCAATGAGTTTCGTCCTGATGTAATCGCGGTCGAACGGGTTTTCTCGCAACTCAATGTTCGAACGGTGATGGGAACCGGGCAAGCATCCGGTATTGCCCTGCTTGTTGCGGCGAAATCAAATATTCGCGTGGCATTGCACACACCCACAGAAGTGAAGGCCGCGGTCACTGGAACTGGACGCGCCACTAAGGGTCAAGTGGCTGAGATGGTCAAGCGATTGTTGCGATTGGACGCTATTCCTAAACCAGTAGATAGTACTGATGCTCTAGCTCTAGCTATTTGTCATTTGTGGCGCGGGCGTGGCAATGATCGAATCGCACAGGCACTGGCGGAAGAACAAATGAGATTGAAAGCGCTTAGAACGCCATGATCTCCACGCTTTTTGGAAGAATACGGTCTCTGCAGACCGATCGAGCAATCGTGGAAGTAGGCGGCGTTGGCCTTTTAGTCAACATTACCGTGGCGACCAGCGCACGTTTAAGTGTCGGCAATGACGCACAATTCTTTACTTCTTTGGTGGTACGTGAAGACTCTCTGACTCTCTACGGATTCTTGGATGACTCCTCGCGCGCGCTCTTTGATTTAGTGCAAACAGTCTCTGGCATCGGCCCAAAGGTTGCGCTAGCTATCCTTGGAGTTATGACACCTGAGGATTTAGGTTCGGCAATTGCGCGAGAAGATGTGAAAGCAATTGAGCAAGTACCGGGCATTGGTCATAAGGGCGCACAGAGATTGATTCTGGAATTGAAGGGGAAAATTTCCCATCGCATAGTCGGACCGATTATCGGGCATGTCCCGGCCTGGCGTGAGCAACTTACGAGTGCGCTCACCTCGCTGGGTTTCTCTGCCAAAGAGTCCGATACTGCCGTTGCGCATCTTTTAGTGACTATCCAATCGGCGAATGAAGACCCAAGTTCGATCGATATCGGCGAACTACTCAAGCGCGCACTTCAAAGAGGTGCGTAAACCATGGGCGAAGAATTAGAGAGTGAACGTATAGTCGCCCCTGGGATTCGGCGCGAGGAGTCTGCCGCGGAAAATGCCCTAAGACCCAAATCGCTCTCTGAATTTATTGGACAAGAACGGGTGCGTCAGCAAATAGATGTACTGCTGACCGCCGCCCGCCATCGAAAATCACCTTCGGATCACATTCTTCTCTCCGGGCCGCCGGGGTTGGGCAAGACGACACTCGCGCTGATTCTGGCTAGCGAAATGGAGACACCCATTCGCATCACGAGCGGGCCCGCCATCACTCACGCAGGGGACTTGGCCTCGATTCTCTCCTCTCTCATGGAAGGGGAAATCCTCTTTCTCGATGAGATCCATCGGCTACCGCGTCCGGCTGAAGAACTTCTCTATCTTGCGATGGAGGATTTTCGGGTCGATGTTGTGGTGGGTAAAGGACCAGGGGCCACCGCTATTCCTCTCCAACTCCCACATTTCACTCTAGTCGGAGCGACAACTCGCGCAGGTCTCTTACCCAGCCCGCTGCGAGATCGTTTTGGGTTCACCGCCCACCTAGACTTTTACGAGGAAAGTGAAATAGCTCAAGTTCTTCTCCGTAGCGCCGCCCTCCTCTCGCTCTCCATTCACCCGCTAGCCGTTGATGAAATTGCCAGACGATCCAGAGGCACACCACGTATCGCCAATCGTCTCTTACGGCGCGTGCGCGATTATGCGCAAGTTCGAGGAGCCAACCAGTTGGGTCAGGAAGACGCTCGAGCAGCCCTGGAAATGTATGAAGTGGACGAACTCGGATTGGATCGGCTCGATCGTGCGGTACTTCTTGCCCTGGTCGAAAGATTTAATGGGGGACCTGTCGGCCTTTCCACGCTAGCCATTGCGGTCGGCGAGGAGACCGAAACTGTCGAATCGGTGGCCGAACCATTCCTTGTCCGGAACGGTTTTATGGCACGCACGCCGCGGGGTCGGGTCGCGACCGCCCTGGGTTGGAGGCATGTGGGCTACGAACCACCCATCTCCTCGCCCTCTATTTTCGACACGCCAGCCTCTGATGCCTAGACTCTCTACCCATGTCCACTTCTTCGCAATCTCGAACAGCTAAGACCGTCACCAAACCAGGTCGCTCCCTTGCGATTCTGCTCCTCGTCTTAGTCGCCTTATTGGCCGCGGTATTTATTCAGGGTGCAACCTCCGTCAAACTCGGTCTCGACCTGCGGGGTGGTACGAGCGTAACGCTCCAGCCGCGCATCGCTCCTGGCTCCACCGGGCAAGTCACCAGTGCGGCGATTGATCAAGCGGTCGCAATTATTCGCCAACGCGTGAACTCACTGGGCGTTGCCGAGAGCGAAGTCACCGCGCAGGGCAGTGGCGCAAATCGTCAGATTGTTATTTCTGTGCCAGGTGCTGCGGGGCGACGCGTCGTTGAACTCGTCGGCCAAACCGCCGAACTTAGATTCCGTCAGGTGCTTGTTTCAGGTGCGCCTGGGGCAACGCCAACGACAGGGAGCACGGCGACACCTCCGACTGGTGTGAGCACAGAATTGAATGCAAAGTTTGCGGCTCTTGATTGCACCCAGGCCTCGAATCTGCAGGGATCCGGTACGGATAATCCGAAGGACGCGATTATCGCTTGCGACCAGAAAGGCACTGGCAAATACATTCTTGCCCCCGCCGAAGTGCTGGGCTTAGATATTTCTAAGGCATCTGCCGCGCTCAATCAGAGCACTGGTAGCGGCTGGTATGTAATCCTTAACTTCACCAACGATGGCACCAAGAAATTTGCAGCCCTTACTACGCGTGTCACAACTTTGGCGCCGCCGCAGAATGAAGTCGCGATCGTCCTTGATGGACTTGTTGTATCCGCGCCTCGAATCAACGAGGCAATTACTGCAGGTAGCGCGGAAATTACGGGAAGCTTTACCCAGGCTGAGGCCACAGATTTGGCCAACGTATTGAAATATGGCGCGCTGCCATTGGCATTTGACCGTGGTGAAGTCCAACAGGTTTCTCCAACTCTTGGTGCAGATCAATTGCATGGGGGACTTCTTGCCGGGTTTATCGGGCTCTTTCTTGTTCTCTTGTACTCCCTCCTTTATTACCGAGGGCTCGGCGTTGTTTCCGTCGGCTCGCTCTTCGTGGCAGGAGTAATTGCCTATCTTCTCATTTTGCTCTTGGGTGAGTGGATCGGATTCACTCTGACTCTGGCTGGTATTGCCGGAGTGATTGTGGCCATTGGTATTACCGCCGACTCTTTTATCGTCTATTTCGAACGTATACGTGACGAAGTTCGAGAGGGTCGAAGTCTTCGTTCGGCTGTTGAGACTGGCTGGCACCGGGCGCGGCGCACCATCATTGTCGCTGATTTTGTTTCCATTATTGCGGCAGCGCTTCTATATATCTTTGCGGTTGGCGGTGTGCGTGGTTTCGCCTTCACACTTGGACTGACAACGTTGATCGACCTATTCGTTGTCTTCATCTTTACCAAACCGCTGGTAACCATTCTCGCTCGACTGCATTTCTATAGTTCAGGTCACCCCCTTTCGGGGTTCTCGCCGCAGAGCTTGGGCGTTCTCACATCAACTTCCAAGGAGGCATAAGCGTGACAAAGTTCGCTGGCTTGGGTGGCCGTCTATACAGAGGTGACACCTCGATAGATTTCATTGGTAAACGTCGCCGTTGGTATGCCTTTTCGGGCGTATTGATCATTGCTTCCGCATTGGCTCTCTCCCTGCAAGGTTTGCATTTGGGGATTGAATTTAAGGGCGGCTCGGCTTTCACAGTGACAAAATCTGACATTTCAGTTGTCGATGCACGAAGCGCACTAGAGGCAGTCAAGATTCCTGGAGAAATAATCGTCCAGAAGATCGGAACCAACAAAGTTCGCATCCAAACCAATGCATTGAGCAACGAGATGTCGAATAGTGTTCAGGACGCGTTGGCGGCCAAATTTGGCGTCTCGGTGGATTCGATTGATACGCAAACAGTTGGACCGTCTTGGGGTAAAGAAATCAGCAAGAAGGCCTTGTACGGTCTGATTGGATTCTTAGTGGTCGTGCTTCTCTACCTGGCAATGGCATTTGAGCCAAAAATGGCGATTGCCGCAATCATTGCGGTTATTCACGATCTGTTTATCACGGTGGGTATTTATGCACTGGTGGGCTTTGATGTAACACCCGCGACTGTCATCGGATTCCTTACCATCCTTGGATATTCCCTATATGACACTGTGGTCGTTTTCGACAAGGTAAGAGAGAACACTCGAACAATCACGAGTACCTCCCGCATGACTTACTCTCAGGCGGCAAACTTGGCGGTCAACCAGACACTCGTTCGGTCGATAAATACGTCAGTCATCGCGTTACTGCCCGTGGCATCAATTCTCTTTGTAGGAGCAGGACTACTTGGTGCCGGGACATTGAAGGATCTCTCGTTGGCACTCTTCATCGGTCTTGCGACCGGTACCTATTCTTCGATCTTCATTGCGACCCCGATTCTGGCAGTACTTCGCGAACAAGAACCTGCGATGCAGGCGCTTGCCAAACGCGTTGCGGCACGAAATGCGGCTCCAGTGGCGACGCTCCAGAATGCAGATTCCGTACTTGCGGTTAGAGCGGCCGGAAAGAACCAGAAGCGTGGACCGAGGAATCAACCCAAGAAAAAGGGCCGTCGCTAATACTTCAAATGCTGCACCCGTAAGTCTCAAGTAGGCTGTGCGAGGTGGACACACTCATTGCACCGGTCATTGAATCGCTGCGCGAACATCATCCAAAAGGTACAACGGATGAGGTAGAGCGGGCTTTTTCTGTAGCCGAAATTGCACATGCGGGGCAGATGCGGATGAGTGGCGATAAATACATCACTCATCCGGTGGCCGTGGCTCAAATCCTGGCTGACCTTGGACTTAATTCTGAAACGATTATCGCCGCACTTTTGCACGATACGATCGAAGATACCAAGTACTCCTTGAAGGAACTCAAATCTGATTTTGGCGATGAGATCGCCGATTTAGTTGATGGCGTTACCAAACTCGACAAACTGATCTATGGGCCAACCGCACAAGCGGAGACTGTTCGCAAAATGGTTGTGGCAATGTCGCGAGATATCCGGGTGCTTGTCATTAAGTTAGCCGATCGACTACATAACGCCCGAACGTGGAAATATGTTTCAGCCGAAAGTGCGGAGAGAAAGGCACGTGAGACGCTGGATATTTATGCCCCTTTAGCTCATCGCCTTGGCATGAACGCCATCAAGTGGGAACTGGAGGATCTCTCCTTCGAGGTTTTAGAGCCCAAAAAGTTTGAGGAGATTGCTCGATTAGTGGCGGAACGTTCTCCCTCAAGGGAGGCATTAAGCACTGATGTCATCCACCTCGTTCAGGCTGATTTGAAGCGCGATGGCATAGATGCAACCGTCACGGGTCGACAGAAACACTTTTATAGTGTCTATCAAAAGATGGTGGTGCGAGGACGCGATTTCAATGATATTTACGACCTAGTTGGAATTCGAGTGCTTGTAGAAGACGTTCGCGATTGCTATGCAGTTTTGGGGGCAATTCACGCTAGGTGGAGTCCGATTCCTGGTCGATTTAAAGATTACATCGCAATGCCAAAGTTCAATCTTTACCAATCACTTCATACTACTGTGATCGGCCCTTCGGGAAAGGCGATCGAAATACAGATTCGAACATATGACATGCATGCCAGAGCTGAATTCGGTATTGCTGCGCACTGGAAGTACAAGGACGGGGTCGAAGGGCAGAAATCACCCGAAATGCTCTGGTTGCGCCAACTCCATGATTGGCAGAAAGAGACAGAAGACCCTAGCGAATTCCTAGAGGCTCTCCGTTTTGATCTGGGAACGCCGGAAGTCTTTGTATTTACCCCGAAAGGAAATGTAATTGCACTTCCTGGAGGTTCGACACCCGTCGACTTTGCTTATGCAGTCCATACAGAAGTCGGTAATCGATGCGTAGGGGCGAAGGTAAATGGACGACTTGTTCCATTGGAGTCTCCATTATTAAATGGAGATGTTGTTGATGTCCTCACGAATAAGAGCGATAACGCGAGTCCAAGCCGTGATTGGCTTAATTTCGTCAAGAGTCCACGCGCTCGATCGAAGATAAAATCATGGTTTAGCAAAGAGCGCCGCGAGGAAGCAATCGATGCCGGACGCGAATCAATCGCACGACAGATGAGGAAGGCGGGCCTCCCTCTGCAGAAGATATTTGCCGGGCATTCTCTTCTTGAACTGGCCCATGAATTGAAGTATCCAGATATATCGGCGTTGTATGCGGCAGTGGGGGACGGTCACGTATCAGCGGCTTCGGTTGTTGAGAAATTGGTTACCACTTTAGGAGTGGAGGACTCACACCCCGAAGCATCCGTGGATACGACAACGGTTGGAACAAACATTTCGCGGCGAACCAGCAATGCGATCGAAGTTTCCGGAATTGACGATGTCTTAGTGAAGTTGGCGCGTTGCTGTACTCCTGTTCCAGGTGACGAAATCACCGGCTTCATTACGCGAGGCAGTGGCGTTTCTGTCCATCGAACCGACTGCACTAACGCCGCGGATTTGAAGCTTCACCAGGGAGACAGAATGGTGGAGGTTTCTTGGCTCTCGGGTGCCGGCAGTATTTTCTTGGTCAATATTCAGGTTGAGGCGCTAGATCGCTCCCGCTTACTTTCGGATGTGACTCGGACTCTGGCGGATCAACACGTAAATATTCTGAGCGCGGCGGTGAGTACCAGCAAGGACCGTACCGCCATTTCACGCTTTACGTTTGAAATGGCAGATGCAACGCATTTGGACGCAGTGTTATCGGCGGTTCGCCAAATAGAAGGCGTTTACGATGTCTACCGAACCACTAATAACTAGTTGAACTCAGCTAGACTTTTTTCAGCTTCGGCAAGCCAGAGACGACGGGCAGCCGCAGCTTCCTTGGCTTCAGTAGCTTTCTTGGTATTACCGGCTGCTAGCGCTTTTTCTGATTGCTTTTCGTAGTTTTCAACGGCGTCCGAAAGTTGCTTAACGACTTCGGTAGCACGTGCTTTTGCGACAGGATCCACTTTGCGCCAGCGAACATCTTCGGCGGTTTTAATCTCGACCTCCACTGCGGCAAAACGTGCCTCAAAAGCGGCCTTCTTATCGCGTTGGGTCATGCCGATGCGCTCCCATTGACGAGAAAGTTCACGGAAAGATCTCATTGCAGTTTCCGGGTTCGAGATAGGAAGGAGCGCTTCTATTTCTCCTATGAGTGCTTCGCGCTTTGCCAAATTGGAAGTCATGAGAAGATCGCGTTTTTCAAGGTCGGCATTTTTAGCAGCAAAGAATTGATCTTGTGCAGCTTTAAACCGACTCCAAAGTTTGGCGTCCTCTCCTTTCTTGCCTCGGCCGGTGGCCTTCCAGAGATCCATTAATGCTTTGAATCGCCGCGCGGTTGGTACCCACTGGGTTGAAGTGGCGAGTTGCTCAGCCTCGTTGACAAGCTCGATCTTTGCATTGGCGACCTTCGCCTGTTCGGCATCAAGGGCGGCAAAGTGGGTACGGCGCCGCTTATCAAATTTATTGCGTGAAGCCGAAAATCGTTTCCACAGTTCTGCATCGGTCTTCTTGTCTAGGCGGGGAGCAGCTTTCCATTCATCCAAGAGGGTCTTCAAGCGATCGCCAGTTGCCTTCCAACTTTCAGAAAGGGCAAGTGATTCAGCCTCAATGACGAGGATCTCTTTTGCCGCCATCACTTGCGCGCGATGCGCGGCCTTTGCTTGCGCCTCAGATGTTTTTTTGGCTTCGTATGCTTCGCGGCTTCCCTCGATAAGCAGCGGTATTTGCTCAAGGGAGAGGGAGAGGGCAACGAGATCGCCCACTCCGTTTAGCTCATTAACTTGAGTGCGTAGCCGATTGACGGCCGAGACGGCATCTGATGGAACCATCGCACCGCTGACAACCCGGGCGGCAAGCAGGGCAACTTCTGATGCAAGTGCCTCAAATTTTCGCACGAAGTAAGCAAGTGCCTCTTCGGGAGTCTTGCCTGGATAAGATCCGACTGCTTTTTCGCCTTCTGGGGTTTTGACATATACCGTGCCATCTTCGCCAACTCGACCGAACTGCGCTGGATCTCCTATAAGTGCGGATGCGGGCGATGCTGGTGCTGCTGTGGGTACTAGCGGTGTACTGCTCTCGGACATGTCATCTTCCTTTCAGCGCGGTAGGCCTTGGTGGTGCGACCGTCGCTATCAGAGTGCGTTGGCCGAGCAGGGGGCTGGGCCGTGAAGGATTGGGGTCTGGTACGGGGTAAAAGGTACCCTGTATCTCTACTTGGCGGAAATGGGGTCTCTCTGTGCTCGTGGCCTCCTTTGTTGCCCCGATGTTTGCGACCAATTGCTGGATCATCGCGCCAGGGCCGGGCCACGAGTGCATCATCATTGATCCCGGGATGCCAGATGTCTCCCACGAGGTGGCTCAAATCTGTGATCAGTACCAATTGAAACCTGTGGCCTTATTTGTCACTCATGGGCATCTGGATCACACATTTTCAGTAGTGCCCGTTTGCGCGGGGTACAACATTCCGGCGTACATTCACAGCGAAGACCGAATTCTGCTGGAGCATCCAGAACGTGCCTTGAGCCGAGAATTCGCTACGACTCTGGAGGCAAGCGTCTTTCACGAGCCATCGGATGTAAGAGAATTGCGAAATGGTGAAGAGATGGAGTTTCTAGATATGAAGATTAAGGCCATCCACGCCCCAGGTCACACACGCGGATCCTTGCTTTACTCATTTAATGATGAAATTCTCGTCTCAGGCGACGTGCTCTTTGCGGGCTCCATTGGGCGGACCGACCAACCAACCGGATCCTCTACCGATATGGAGAACACGCTGCGGAAGAAGATTCTTCCGCTTGATGACGCGATTCGGGTCTTACCTGGGCATGGGCCTGAAACGACTATTGGGTTCGAGAGACGAACCAATCCATACCTCAAGAATTTAGGACGTGGATGATGAAATACCAAGCTCCCAAAGGAGTCAGTGAATATTATCCGCCGAGATCGCGTTCCTTTGCGTGGGTAAGGGAGACACTTCTGACGCCGATTAAACGCGCCGGATACCAACTTCTTGAGTTACCCGTTTTTGAAGATACCGAACTCTTCACTCGTGGAGTGGGCGCATCGACCGATGTTGTAAGCAAGGAGATGTACACCTTTGAAGACCGCGGTGGAAGATCAATCACCTTACGACCAGAAGGAACAGTTGGGGCACTCCGCTCGATTATCGAGCATGGGCTTGATAGAGGGACTTTGCCTGCCAAAATTTTCTATAGTGGCCCGTTCTTCCGTGCGGAAAGGCCCCAAGCTGGTCGATACCGACAGTTTTATCAAGTAGGAATTGAAGCGGTTGGTACTGAAGATCCTGCCCTTGATGCGGAAGTAATTGCCATCGCACACGCGGGATACCGGGCACTCGGCCTGACGCAATTTCGACTTGAGATCACCTCTCTGGGCGATAGCACGACTCGGGCTTTACATCGGGTGGATCTGCTGGCTTTCATAGATGGCCTTGAGTTGGACGCACCGACCAAGGCTCGCGCAGAATTGAATCCACTTCGCCTCTTTGACGATAAACGCGAGGATGTTCGCGACCTCATGGCGACGGCGCCGCTGCTTCTCGACTACCTCTCGGACGAGTCGCGATCTCATTTCGAGCAAGTCAAGGGCTTTCTGCGCGACATGGGCATTGAGTTCACCGTCAATCCACGAATGGTACGTGGGCTCGATTACTACACCGGTACAACCTTCGAATTCGTTCACGATCTCCTCGGCGCTCAATCTGGAATAGGAGGGGGAGGCCGGTACGACGGACTTATGGAGCAACTCGGTGGACAACCTGTTTCTGGAATCGGATTTGGACTTGGTATAGATCGAGCATTACTTGCCGCTGAAGCAGAAGGGGTCGTAGAGAAAGCAGCATTTGTCACCGATCTCTTCATCATTCCTCTCGGAACCCCTGCGAAGTCAGTTGCGCTTTCTCTCTCCGATGAACTTCGTACGTACGACCTCACCGTAGAAATCTCCTTTGGAGATCGGTCGCTCAAATCTGCCATGAAGAATGCTGATAAAAACGGCGCGGGCTATGTGCTTATTTTGGGTGATTCTGAACTTGCCTCCGGCATGGTCGAACTAAAAGAGATGCGCACGGGTGCAACGACATCAGTTAGCCTTTCTTCCTTGGTTACGACTATTACGACCGAGATATTGACTTGGTAAAACAGATGGGAATTTCCCAGGATATGTGGAGCAATAAATGATCAGAAGTCATGGCGCAGGGACTCTCCGTAAGGACGATGTAGGTAAGACCGTCCATTTGGCGGGTTGGGTTGCGCGCCGTCGTGATCACGGGGGAGTGGCCTTCATTGATTTAAGAGATGCCACTGGCACTGTCCAAGTCGTCATCCGTGATGAGGCGATCGCCGGTGCCCTTCGTGCAGAATGGTGTCTAAAGATTGTGGGCGAAGTCCTTGAACGTCCCATGGGAAATGAAAATTCGGGGATCCCTACCGGTGAGATTGAAGTCATGGGGGATAGCGTTACGATTTTGAGCGAATCAGCACCTCTCCCTTTCCCCATTGACAGTGGGGACGAATCGGAAATTAATGAAGAGGTACGTCTGCGATATCGCTATCTGGATTTGCGACGCGAGAATCCCGCTCGAAACATTCGCCTTCGATCCAAGGTCACATCTTCTATTCGTAGAGTGATGGACGATCAGGGGTTCCTGGATATCGAGACTCCCTACCTCACCCGCTCAACTCCCGAGGGCGCACGTGACTTTTTAGTACCGGTTCGACTCCAACCAGGCAATTGGTATGCGTTGCCTCAATCGCCGCAATTGTTTAAGCAGTTGCTCATGGTTGCGGGAATGGAGAAGTATTATCAGATCGCGCGCTGTTTCCGTGACGAAGATTTCCGAGCAGACCGCCAGCCAGAATTCACGCAGCTTGATATTGAGATGTCCTTCATCGACCAAGAGGACATTCTCGAAGTCGCGGAGAAGTTGCTTGTCAAAGTCTGGAAAGAGGTAATTGATTTCGAGATTCCACTTCCAATTCGCCGAATGACTTATGCAGATGCGATGAAAGACTATGGTTCGGACAAGCCAGATCTTCGCTTTGGGCAGCAGATTCGCGAACTCACATCCTTCTTTGCTGCAACGCAATTCCGCGTCTTTCAAGCGCCGTATGTGGGTGCGGTTGTCATGCCTGGGGGAGCGAGTTCGCCGCGTCGAGAGCTGGATGCTTGGCAAGAGTGGGCAAAGACTCGTGGTGCAAAGGGTCTTGCTTACATATTGGTAAATGAAGATGGAACTCTGGGGGGACCAGTCGCAAAGAATTTATCTGAAGAAGAGTTGGCCGGCGTTGCGCAATCTGCCGGTGCAAACCCTGGAGATGCAATATTTTTCGCAGCAGGGGAAAAATCATCCTCGCAGAATTTACTAGGTGCGGTCCGTTTGGAAATCGGAAAACGTTGCGACCTGATACCTGAGGGAAAGTGGGAGTTTCTCTGGGTCTTGGATGCGCCTATGTTTGAGCGGACCGATAATGGTGGTTGGACAGCGGTGCACCATCCTTTTACCGGACCGAAGCCGGAATTTGCCCAATCTTTTCTGGAAAATCCGGGCCAGGCGTTGGCCTATGCCTATGACATTGTTCTGAATGGAACAGAACTGGGCGGCGGATCCATTCGTATTCACGACCGCGAGATGCAGAAGAAGGTCTTTCAAGTAATCGGACTCAGCGATGAAGAGGCCAACAGCAAATTTGGATTCCTTCTTGAGGCATTCAACTATGGCCCGCCACCGCATGGTGGAATTGCTCTGGGTCTGGATCGCGTCTGCGCCTTGCTGACGAATTCGGACTCAATCCGTGAGGTAATCGCTTTTCCGAAAACCGCAAGCGGTGGTGACCCACTTACCGGAGCACCTACGCCAATTACTCCTGCGCAGCGAAAAGAGAGCGGAATCGACGCGGACTCTGTGAAAAGAGTTAATTAATCGTTCTTTTCTCCTTTTTGAGCCCTATTTAGTTCTTGCGGATTGACTTCCCCCTTGCATAGGTCTTCACTGGCAGAGACCTCAGGAGGTTCCACATGATCGTTATTATCGGTCTAGTTATTCTTTCTATATCGGCATTACTCGCGGCAATGGGGTTTATCGTCAACACCAATCACCCGTTTGAGGGAGATTTCGCGCTTTTTGGTCAGCATCTGACGGGATTGACCACCGGTCGACTCTTCCTCTTCGGCGTGATAGTCGGTTTGGTTATCGCACTGGGGTTGTCCATTTTGCGGGGAGCCTTCTCTAGGAGAGTTGCCTCGCGGGAACTGCAACGTGAATTGAAGAAGTCTCAAGCCGAAACCGCATCGGTTCGGGCAGATTTCGAGCGACTGAGCGGAGAACTTGCAAGCGAACGCGCCAAGAGCCAAGTAATAGAAATTCCATCACCTGGCGCATTGATTTAGTTCCCTCTAAAAAATAAGGAGTTTTGATGATTACCCTCGGAATAGTACTGATCGTCCTTAGTATTTTTGCCCATATTGGAGCACTCCAAAGTCTTGGGGTTCTATTAATCGTGATCGGCGTGGTTCTTGCCCTACTCGGTGGCGTAGGCCGGCCAATTGGCGGGCGCCGTCACTACTGGTAAGCCTTAATCCCTCCTACATCAGTGCGCAATTCGGGTAGAGTTTCCTTATCGCGTAACTGAGCGAATGATTGGGAGGATATTGAGATGGGCCCTGGAGGTATTGCAACAATCATCGCCGCTTGCTCGCTCTTGGTTATTGCCGTGGCAATTAGTTACGCAGTAGTTCGTATTGGTCGTCTGATTGATGAAGCGAAAATCTCGTTGAAGACCATCACGGATGAAACCAAGCCACTGATTGAGGAAGTGACAACCACGGTCCAGCTGGTGAATGGCCCCCTTGAGAGTGTCAATCGGATCACTAAGAATGTCGAAGAGGTAAGTAGCAAGCTGACCGAGACTGCCTCGTCTTTCTTGGTGAAGGGCGGCCCGGCTGTGAAGGCACTTGGGTTGCTCGTAAGCGCAGCACAAATGAAGAAGTCACGTAGCTACAAGAAAAAAGGCTGAGTGATCTCGGACTGTGGAATCTGCGGAAATACGTTCTCGATGGTTGCGTTTTTTTGAGTCGGAGAACCGACAAGGCTTAACTCATACCGTCGTACCTTCAGCCTCTCTCATTGCCGATGATCCAAATTTGCTCTTAGTCAATGCCGGCATGGTTCCCTTCAAACCATACTTTCTTGGAGAAGTCACACCGCCCTTCAAGCGAGCGACATCCGTTCAAAAATGTGTGCGTACATTGGATATCGACGAAGTCGGCAAGACCACGCGGCATGCTTCTTTTTTCCAGATGTGTGGAAATTTTTCCTTCGGCGATTACTTCAAGGAGGGTGCGATTGCTCTGGCTTGGGAACTTCTCACCAAGCCGATAAGTGATGGTGGCTATGGGTTTGCGGAGGAGCGCCTTTGGGTCACCGTTTATCTCAATGACGATGAAGCCGCAGATATTTGGCATAATAAAATTGGAATTCCCAAAGAACGAATTCAGCGACGCGGCATGGCTGATAATTTCTGGTCTATGGGCGTTCCTGGACCTTGCGGTCCGTGCTCGGAGATTTATTACGACCGAGGTCCCGCCTACGGGAAAGAAGGCGGTCCGATCGCCGATGAAGAGCGGTATATGGAAGTCTGGAACCTCGTCTTTATGCAGAACGAGCGTGGCGCGGGTGGCGGGAAAGACGACTTCCCGATCGTGGGCGAGCTACCCGCCAAAAGCATTGATACCGGTTTAGGTCTTGAGCGCATGGCGGCACTTCTGCAAGGTGTTGAGAATATTTACGAGATTGACACGACTAAGCAGATTCTCGATGTGGCCTCACGTCTGACTGGTGTTTCCTATGGGAAAGATACTAGATCTGATGTTTTGCTCCGTGTTATCGCTGACCATGCAAGAACATCTGCGATGCTGATCGGAGACGGAGTCACGCCCGGCAACGAAGGAAGAGGATATGTCCTGCGCCGAATGATGCGACGCGCGATTCGTAATATGCGACTCCTTGGCTCCCATGATCCAGTGATGTCCGAGCTCATTACGGCATCCATCGTGGCAATGAGTCCGCAGTATCCAGAATTGAGTGTTGAAGGTAAGCGAATCCTCAGTGTCTGCGTCTCCGAAGAAGAGACCTTCTTGCAAACACTCAAGAGTGGCACGCAAATTTTCGATGTGTCGAGTGCCGCATTGAGGAAGTCAAAAGGAACAGTTCTTTCAGGAGACGCAGTCTTTAAATTGCATGACACTTACGGCTTCCCTTTTGATCTCACCTTGGAGATGGCGCAAGAACAGGGTCTCAAAGTCGATGAAGAAGGCTTCCGCCGCTTGATGAAAGAACAACGAGAACGAGCAAAGACCGATGCGCGGATCAAGAAGAGTGGGCATACCGACCTGACCGAATATCGGAAGATCGCGGATTCGACTGGACGTACGGATTTTGTTGGATACACCCACGTTGAATCAGAATCGAAAATCGCCGCGATTTTGATAGATGGAATAGCGGTGAGTTCGGCGAACGTTGATGACGATGTAGAGATTGTCCTGACACGCACCCCCTTCTACGCGGAAGGCGGTGGTCAACTCGCCGATGGCGGTTTCATCGTTCTCGAGAACGGCACGCGCGTAGAGATTGATGATGTCCAAACGCCTGTCCCGGGACTTTCGGTCCACCGCGGCAGGGTTATCGTGGGTTCGATAGAAGTGGGCGTGAACGCATTAGCTCAAATTGATATGGAGCGTAGAGATGCGATCTCGCGTGCGCACACGGCGACTCACATGGTTCACAAAGCATTTCGAGAGATTCTTGGCGAGACAGCTACTCAGGCGGGATCGGAAAACTCACCCGGAAGATTCCGTTTTGATTTCCCTTCCACCGGAGCAGTGCCTAAGAGTGTTCTAAATGATGTCGAAGCCCGAGTAAATTCGTTGCTGCTGGAGAATTGGGAAGTAACTGCGCAAACAATGTCTCAAGAGGAGGCGAAAAAAACTGGCGCAATGGCCCTTTTTGGCGAAAAGTACGGCGATGTCGTCCGAGTTGTCAGTGTTGGAGACTGGGCGCGCGAGCTCTGTGGCGGTACGCACGTCAGTCGCGCAGGCGAACTTGGAGTTGTCAAACTTCTTAGTGAATCTTCGATAGGTGCTGGAGTTAGGCGAGTTGAAGCACTTGTCGGTGCGGATGCGTATCGCTTCTTAGCACGCGAACACCTACTCATTGATTCCCTGACGGACATTATTAAGGGCGCCCGCCCGGAGGAATTGCCCGAGCGTGTTTCTGATCTTCTCAACAAATTGCGAGATGTGGAGAAAGAACTTGCCAGCTTGCGATCCGCTCAAGCGCTAAGTCAGGTATTGGCAATTGCTGCAAGTGCGAAGGACGTCAATGGCTGTTCCGTGATTGCCTCGAAACTCTCGGATGGTATTTCCGGAGATGACCTGCGCAAGATCGCCCTTGACCTTAAAAACCGGACTTCAAACTCTGTGATTGCCCTCATCAGTATCGTTGATGGAAAACCAGTTCTCGTAGTCGCCGTGAGCGACCAGGCCCGTGCTTCTGGCATAAAAGCAGGCGCGTTGGTAAAGATCGGATCCAAGATTCTCGGTGGCGGTGGCGGTGGAAAGGACGATTTCGCCCAAGGCGGAGGAGTGGACGGATTGAAGGTAGATGAGGCACTCGTTGCCATTGTGCACGCTCTTGCGGGTGAATAACGGTGGAGAGAGGTAGAAGAATCGCTTTTGATTTTGGGGATGCCCGAATTGGCGTGGCCGTGAGCGATCCCGACTCCATTCTGGCGACACCGGTGGCCACACTTGAAACCAAGTCCCAAGATCTGTGGGATCAAATATTTCAATTATTTTCTGATTATGAGCCAGTCGAAGTCTTTGTCGGAAGACCGATTCACCTCGCGGGCCACGAGAGTGATTCAACCGCAAAATCAGAATTATTCGCCAAAGAAATTCATGAGCGTTTTGGTTTAGATGTTTCCCTCGTTGACGAAAGACTCTCGACCGTTTCAGCTCAACGGCAATTGAAAGATGCAGGTCTATCAACGCGCGAAACAAAGAGCGCCATTGATCAAGCCGCCGCGGTTGGAATTTTGGAGTTAGCCCTGGAGACCGCTAAAGGGCGAGAGAAACGCAAAAATAATGAGTAGGAAGTCTCTCTATTTCTTGGTTGGCGTATCCGCCTTCTTGATTCTCGTCGGTTCGGGTCTTTACCTACTCCGACCCGGGGTGCCAACGAACCCAGACTTCCCAAAAGGAACAGCCTCGATCGAAGTACTTATTGATGTTCCCGTTGGCGCTAGTGGGTCGGAAATCGCAAAAATTCTGGTGGCCAAGAAGGTTGTGGAGTCATTTGGCGCGTTCTTCGGCATTGCCGTTGGGGATATGCGGTCATCTTCAATTGCACCGGGAATGCATCGCCTTCATACCCACATCCCGGCAAGTCAGGCTCTCGACGAATTACTCGATCCAGCCCGCATACCGAACCTCATCAAGGTGGCAGAGGGTGCCTGGACCGATGAAGTAATTATTCAACTTATCGAGAGAGGATTTAAAAGAACGGAACTAAAAGATGCATTTAAGAATTTGATTCGACCAGCAGGAATCACTGGCAACGAAGGGATTCTTTTCCCAGCTCAATATAGTTTTGGTTCAGATGTAACCGCAGTAGGCGCATTGCAAGCCATGGTTGACCGATTCACCTCCGAAGCGGCGGCATCGGGCCTGCTGGCTGGCACTTCAGGTTTTAATCCTATGCAATTACTAACGATCGCTTCGTTGATCCAAGCCGAGGGAGATTTGCAGGACTTTGGGAAAATATCCCAAGTGGTTCGGAATCGACTTAGCATTGGGATGCCACTTCAGTTTGACACTACAGTCCATTACATTACTCATACGCGCGGTCAGGTATTCCTTAGTACGGACGAAACGAAAACTGTCTCTCCATACAACACCTATTTGCATTACGGACTGCCGCCGGGTCCAATTGGCAACCCGGGTCGGGCAGCAATGGATGCCGCACTTCATCCGGTGGCGGGAGATTGGCTCTTCTTCATCACCGTGGCGCCAGGGGATACTCGTTTCACTAAATCACATAACGAATTCCTTACCTGGAAATCAGAATATGAAAAGAACTTGAAAGACGGCGCGTTTGGTAAAAAGCAGTGATCCGCGCCGCCGTACTTGGCTCGCCGATTTCCCATTCGCTTTCTCCTGCGCTCCATGGTGCCGCATACGAATTCCTTGGAATTGAGGGGGAGTACACGGCGGTGGAAGTGAAAGCGGATGAACTCCAGAAATTTCTCTTTTCGTGTGACAACTCTTGGACAGGGTTCTCTCTAACTATGCCGTTAAAGGAAGAAGTACTCTCACTTGCCGACGAGGTGGATGACTTAGCCCGACGAATCCAATCTGCAAACACTTTAGTCAGGGCAAAGAGCGGTTGGCGAGCATTGACGACGGATGTGCAAGGCTTTCAGGATGCTCTCCATGCGCATGAGGTGAGTGATTTTCACACCGTCTTGATTATCGGTTCAGGTGCTACAGCGAGAGCGGCTGCATCAGCCTGTGATGAGAAAGATCGGGTGATTAAAGTTCTGCACCGCAGCCCTCTGCGTCAATCAGCGATGTCAAAGGCTGCACCTAATTCTTCTATCGAATTTCTCTCCTGGGAAACTCCTCTTCCTGCCGTAGATCTCATGATCAATACCACCCCTTCGGGAGTAGCCGACCATTTCGTTTCTCAGATCAAATCGAGGCCATCGGGAGTGTATTTTGAAGCCCTATACAACCCTTGGCCCACCAAATTATTGGCTCATTGGCGAAGCGTGGAAGGAGAGGCAATAGACGGGTTGGATCTACTGGTTTATCAAGCTATTGAACAGGTAGCGCTCATGACCCAAAAAGCAGTGGATCCAATGGTGTTAGCGCCCATACTTCGAGACACGGGGCTGAAGGCACTTCTGCGATAATTGTTGCGCGCCGTGCAACTAAATGAATTCCGCGGGAAATGAATTCTCTGCCACAATACGTCTATGCGTTGGTTAACTGCTGGAGAATCACACGGTCAAGCACTCTCTGCAATTGTTGAAGGTATTCCTGCGGGAGTTGAGATCACGACTGATGAGATTGATCTTCAATTGAGTCGACGCCGGTTGGGTTTTGGGCGAGGAGCACGACAGAATTTTGAAACAGATAAAGTCACAATTCTGGGCGGTGTGAGATTGGGATTGACACAAGGTGGTCCCATCGCCATTCAAGTAGGCAATTCCGAATGGCCCAAGTGGGAGAAGGTCATGTCGGCTGATCCATTGGACTCTGGCGAAATTGAGGGATTGGGTCGAAATGCACCGCTCACCAGACCTCGGCCAGGACATGCAGATTTAGCTGGTATGCAGAAGTACGATTTTGATGACGCACGACCGGTTCTTGAACGAGCAAGCGCACGCGAAACTGCAGCACGCGTCGCCCTAGGTGCGGTCGCACGAAGATTCTTGGAACAGAGCGTCGGCGTGACGCTGATTAGTCACGTTCTTTCGATTGGCACAGTTGAAGTTCCCGATTCGCGACCGTTGCCCACGTACGCAGATCTGTCACGGATTGATGCTGACCTGGTTCGATGCGCTGATCCGGAGACGAGTGCGGCAATGATTGCAGAAATCGAGGCGGCAAGAGTTGAGGCAGACACTCTCGGCGGGGTTGTTGAAGTTCTAGCGTTCAACCTTCCACCTGGTTTGGGTTCTTATGTCCACTGGGACCGTCGCTTGGATGCTCGTCTTGCGGCTGCCGTGATGGGGATTCAAGCCATAAAAGGCGTCGAAATTGGCGATGGTTTCACCTCCGCAAGACGTAGAGGTTCGGTCGCGCACGATGAAATTGAAAAAGATGTAAACGGTCTTTTACGACGGCGCACAGATCGAGCGGGCGGGACTGAAGGTGGAATGTCCAACGGGGAAATATTGCGAGTGCGAGCGGCGATGAAACCAATCTCTACGGTGCCTAAGGCTTTAGATACCGTGGATGTTTCAACTGGCGAAAGCGCCAGGGCGATAAATCAACGATCTGATGTTTGCGCGGTTCCAGCGGCGGGAATAGTCGCCGAAGCGATGGTCGCACTTGTCCTAGCCGAGGCTGTTCTGGAGAAATTTGGTGGCGATAGCGTCGCGGAGACTCGACGTAACTTTGATTCATACATGTCCAATTTGCGCTACAAGTAATCAGATGACACCGCGAATAATCCTTATCGGGCCTCCCGGAGCCGGGAAAACCAGCATTGGTCGCTCCCTCGCCCGATCACTCCACATCGCCTTTGCCGACACCGATAGTCTCATTGAAGCGGATCAAAGCAAACCTATTTCGCAAATGTTTATCGATGATGGAGAGCCGGCATTTCGTCAGATCGAGGAGCGGATCTGCCTGGATGCCCTACTTAATGAAAGCGGTGTTCTATCTTTAGGCGGTGGGGCCGTACTCACAAAGAGCGTGCATGACGCGATACAAAATTGTGGCGCTGAGGTAATTTTCCTGGATGTTTCACTCAAAGTCGCGGCGCCTCGAATTGGCTTTAACCGAGATCGACCCTTACTTCTCAACAACCCTCGACAACAATGGCAGATTCTTATGGATGCTCGACGTCCAGTCTATGAGGGCCTGGCAACGTTGATTTTTGATGTTGGAGATCAAACGGTCAATCAAATAGTTAAGGAACTTCTCCCAAAGGTGTCGGCGTGAAAACGATCAAGGTCAGCGCCGATCGAGCTTACGAGGTCACCATCGGGTGTGATTGGCGTGCAGCTCTGCTTCCATTTCTCGAGGAACGCTCACGCGTCGCCATTGTGATTTCATCAGAAATGCTTATTCATTTCGGAGCAATTGCGCTTCCGGGAGTTTCTATACAGGTCTTCGAGATCGCTGATGGTGAAAACGGAAAGAGCGCTCAAACTCTTGAATCCCTCTGGGAGAGATTGGGCAGGGCCGGATTTACTCGGAGTGACCTCATAATTGCCATCGGCGGGGGAGCGACAACAGATATTGCAGGATTCGCCGCGGCTACGTGGCTGCGGGGAATTGATTGGATCGCAATTCCCACCACCCTGGCAGGAATGGTCGACGCCTCTGTAGGTGGCAAGACTGGCATGAACAGTGAATTTGGAAAGAATCTCATCGGTGCTTTCCACTCACCTACTGCGGTCTTGGTGGACTTAAGTTGGCTGTCAACTCTTACTGATCGAGATTTTGCGGCGGGTTTAGCGGAAGTCGTTAAAACTGGCTTTATTGCTGATGAGGAAATTCTCGAAAAACTCGCGGGCAAGACTGTTGCGCAAGTCAGGGATTCGGTCGAACTCACCGAAGAATTGATAGCCCGTTCGCTTCAAGTGAAAGCGAAGGTTGTTGGCGAAGACTTCAAAGAGAGTTTTGCTCGGGAAATACTCAATTACGGGCACACCATGGGCCACGCGGTTGAATTGCACAGTAAATATGAATTACGCCACGGCGAAGCCGTGGCCATTGGGATGATTTTTATTGCTGAACTCTCGGTTCTACGAGGCATCATGCCTGCGAAATTGTTGGAGCTGCACAGAAAATTGCTCTCGGACTTAGGTCTACCAACATCCTATCCAAAGAATGCATGGTCTGAACTTTTTGTGCTGCTGGCCCTCGACAAGAAGTCGCGCGGCAAGTCCCTGCGATTTGTAGCGATATCGGAAGTCGGCAAGTCCCTGCGACTGGAGGATGTCGATAGAGAGGATTTAGAGATGGCGTATGAGAGGCTAAGTTCATGAAAATTATGGTCTTGAACGGTCCGAATCTGGCACGCTTAGATATTCGAGATTCTTCCATTTACGGAGACATAACCTACGCAAAGTTGGTTTCCTTCATTGAAGAGGGCGCACAAAAACTTGGTTTTGAAGCTGACGTTCGTCAGAGCAATGAGGAGTCCCAAATCATTGAGTGGCTTCACGAAGCGGCCGATTTGAAAATGCCAGTCATTCTCAATCCTGCTGCCTTTACCCATTACTCATATGCAATTCGAGACGCAGCAGAAATGCTCAAAGCTCCTCTCATCGAAGTGCACCTCTCGAATCCACTTTCACGGGAGGAATTTCGCCACACTTCGGTGATATCAGGGATTGCACAGGGAACAATTGCGGGTTTTGGTCCGAATTCGTACCGACTTGCGCTTGAGGCCATGGCGAATCTGGTGCAAAAGTAACCTCTTGTTAGCGGGTATCCTTCTCCTTTGACGTGAAATACGCGTTCAGGGATGGGATGGATTGTGGCATCAACTAACGACCTAAAAAACGGTATGACGCTCGATATCGACGGACAACTCTGGAATGTCGTCGAATTTCAGCATGTTAAGCCGGGTAAGGGTCCAGCGTTCGTGCGGACCAAATTGAAATCCGTCATGAGTGGCAAGGTCATAGACAGAACCTTTAATGCTGGCGTAAAGATTGAAATTGCGATCTTGGAGAAGCGCGAAATGCAGTACTTGTACCGCGACGGCGATGACTTCGTATTTATGGACACAAAGACTTACGATCAAACCTCAATACCGGCCAAGACCGTGGGGGATGCAGCGAACTACATGCTGGAAAATACCGATGCCATTGTCGCCGTACATGAGGGCAACCCGCTTTATATTGAACTGGCTGCCTCTGTGCCTTTGATGATTACATACACAGAACCAGGTCTACAAGGCGATCGCTCATCCGGTGGGACGAAGCCTGCGACCCTCGAGACCGGAATTGAGATTCAAGTTCCCCTATTTATAAAGCAAGATGAGAAAGTCCTCGTGGATACTCGTGACGGATCATATTTGGGGCGCGCAAACTAGTGACCGCCCGTGGTAAGGCTCGAAAACAGGCATTAGACATTCTCTTCGAAAGCGACATACGCAACTCTTCACCCGTCGAACTCCTTTCGACAAGGCTGGCCGATCTCGCAGGTCCTGACGCGCGCCCCGTGCGAGAGTACGCCCAGGAGTTGGTGAACGGCGTCGTTGAGCATCAAAGGAAGATTGATGAGTTGATTTCAACGTACGCGCAAGGTTGGGATATGGATCGCCTACCCGCAGTGGATCGCAACGTACTTCGAATTGCGATCTACGAACTTCTTTGGCGCGAAGATATTCCCGATGCCGTAGCCATTGATGAAGCACTCACGTTGGCTAAACTTTTATCTACCGACGAGTCTGCCGGATATATTCATGGAGTCTTGGGCAGAATTTCAAGTATCAAGACTGACTTGGCCCTGTAAAGAGAAAATTCTCTGCTTTTAACCAATCTTCCACTTCGACTTGGCTCGAGAAAAGAAGTAGCCCGAGAAGTGAGAGATCACCCTCGCGCAGACTCATCACCTCTCCGTTCCAATCGTTTCTCTGCTGTGAAATCCAGGCAACGAAAGTTGAAAGTAGGCGAGTTTTCTCGTTGCTGCCTACCCTTGAGTTCAGGCGACGCAGATCAAGAATGAGCGGATTTCTTCGGACCATGATGGGGATTTGTTCTTCTTGCACTAGGTAATGAAGGGGAACTCCATAGAGATTGGCCAAGTCAATGGCACGCTTGATACTCATGGTTCTATCCCCGCGTTCGTAGGAACCGAGGACTACGGCTTTAAATTTGCCCTTCGAACGTTTTTCAACATCGGCAAGACTCCACCCGCGGTCTTTGCGGATCTTTCGGATTCGAACTGCGATGCTCTCCTGCGTGGGTCGTATAGTCATGAGAGAGTGTAGAAAATCTGGAGAAACGCCCACGACCCCTCTCCACAACTTCCCACAGGTACTCTGTTTATTGCCGTGGTAGGCTCAGCCCCGCAGATCCTTTAACGACCCGTCCTGCGAGGCGGGGAAGGAGCGTCTATGAGCGTTGCTATGCCCGCGGTGGATATAACCCGCGTTCTTACTCGTATTTCTCACGAGATTCTCGAACGAAACAACGGTTCAGAGTCCATCGTGCTGATGGGAATCCCGACACGTGGCGCATTTCTAGCCCAACGTCTGGCGAAAATGATTTCTGCCATAGAAGGCAAGGATGCCTCCGTTGGAACCGTTGATATCACCCTGCATCGCGATGATTTGAGGATGCGTCCTCTCAGAGCGTTAGTGCCGACCATGACTCCCATGGGTGGGGTCGAGGGAAAAGACGTGATTTTAGTCGACGACGTTCTCTTTTCTGGTCGCACGATCAGGGCGGCCCTGGATGCCCTCGGTGAAATCGGTCGCCCGCATACTGTGCAATTGGCGGTACTTGTGGATCGCGGTCATCGTGAACTTCCGATCAGGGCGGATTTTGTCGGCAAAAATCTACCGACTTCACGCCAGCAAGCAGTAAAAGTGCACTTGAGTGAAATCGACGGGATCGACGAAGTTCTGCTTGAGAATATGGAGACAAACTAATGCGCCATCTTCTTTCTGCCTCCGACCTCTCTTACATCCAAACTCTCTCCATTCTCGACACAGCGCAGGAAATGGCGCGGGTTTCCGAAGGACCGGTCAAGAAACTTCCCACGTTGCGTGGCAGAACCATCGTTAACCTTTTTTATGAAGATTCAACTCGAACCAGAATTTCCTTCGAAGCCGCGGCCAAGAGATTGTCAGCAGATGTCATCAATTTCTCTGCCAAGGGTTCAAGTATTAGCAAAGGTGAGTCGCTGAAAGATACAGCCTTGACGCTCCAAGCAATGGGGGCGGATGCCGTCGTCCTTAGGCACCCAGCCTCTGGCGCCGCTCATCGATTGGCCGAATCCCAATGGACGAGTGGAAGCGTGATCAATGCCGGGGATGGAACACATGAACATCCAACACAAGGACTTCTTGACGCATTCACAATCCGCAAGCATTTAAGAGCAGGAGTTGGAGATCTGCGGGGTCTCACAATTGCAATTGTGGGAGATATTCTTCATTCTCGGGTAGCTCGCTCCAATGTTATTTTGCTTTCAACTCTCGGCGCACACGTCATTCTCGTAGCCCCTCCCACGCTGCTTCCGCTCGGTGTCGAAACATGGCCAGCGCAAGTTTCATACGATCTTGACGCGACCTTGCCACTTGTCGACGCGGTTATGATGCTTCGAATTCAGCGAGAACGGATGGATGATTTATTTTTCCCCACTGCTCGAGAATATTCCCATTACTACGGACTCAACAACAATCGCCTTAAACTCATGAAGAGTTCTTCGATCATCATGCACCCAGGTCCAATGAACCGTGGTTTAGAAATTACTGCGGAATCCGCAGATAGCGCACGCTCCGTCATTGTGGAACAAGTTGCTAATGGCGTGAGCGTTCGCATGGCGGTTCTCTATTTGCTTCTCGCTGGTTCTCCCGACGAAGATGGGGTTGTGATTTAATGACAAGTTATATCCTGGAAGGTGGCACGCTTCCAAATGGAGAGAGATCGGATATCTATATTGCGGATGGAGTGATCGTCCAAGTTGCGGCGTCAATTACCGACTCGGGCGCAGCGTCGGCGAAGCAAATAAATGTCGCCGGGTGCATCGTGCTTCCGGGACTTGTTGATCTCCATACCCACTTGCGTGAGCCCGGTCGAGAAGAGTCTGAGACTGTTGCATCGGGTACCAGAGCAGCGTCCAAGGGCGGCTTCACCGCAGTTTCGGCCATGGCAAACACATTTCCGGTTGCAGATACTGCAGGAGTAGTAGAGCAGGTTTATCGACTGGGGCAGGAGAGTGGCTACTGCGATGTCTTTCCTATCGGTGCTGTTACGCAAGGATTAGCCGGCAAAGCTCTCGCCGAACTCGGTGCGATGGCGGACTCGGAAGCGCGCGTTCGTGTATTTAGCGATGATGGCAACTGTGTTTTTGATCCGATTGTTATGCGGAGAGCACTTGAATATGTTAAGAAATTTAACGGAATAATTGCGCAACATGCACAAGATCCGCAGATGACCAAAGATTCTCAGATGAATGAAGGCGTGGTTTCCTCGCGGTTAGGACTCAAAGGATGGCCGGCTGTCGCAGAAGAGGCGATTATTGCCCGCGACATTCTTTTGGCCGATCATGTGAAATCGCGCCTACATGTCTGTCACGTCACAACTGCGGGCGGTGTGGAAATCATCCGATGGGCCAAGGCGCGCGGTATCCAGGTCACGGCAGAAGTAACTCCGCATCACTTGCTTCTAACAGATGACTACGCCACTTCATACGACCCAATCTTTAAAGTCAATCCACCGCTAAGAACCAAGAGCGATGTTATGGCCCTGCGGGAAGGACTCGCTGACGGGACGATAGATGTTGTTGCAACCGATCACGCTCCTCATCCGGCGGAGAGCAAGGAGTGCGAGTGGCAAGTCGCCTCATTTGGCATGATCGGTCTGGAAAGCGCGCTGTCCATTGTGCAAGCCACGATGGTGGAGACTTCTCTTATGAGTTGGAACGACCTGGCCGATCGAATGTCTTACGCGCCAGCTCGAATCGCAGGTTACGCCGGGCACGGCCAAGAGTTGCTTGCCGGTTCAAATGCGCACCTAGCGGTTATCAACCCGACGCTGTCATGGAAAGTGGATCGAGATCTCGTGGTCTCCCGTAGTCGCAACACTCCCTTTCATGGAATGGAGTTTCCCGGATCAGTTGTGGCCACTTTTTTTCGGGGCCAACCAACTGTGCTCAATTCCCAACTCGTAACAAGTAAGGCCAAGAATGACGTCTAAGGCATTTCTTGTCCTCGATGATGGGCGTATTTTTGAAGGAAAGTCCTGGGGCTCTACCGGAAAAACTTTTGGTGAGGCGGTTTTCGCCACGGGTATGACTGGGTATCAGGAAACATTGACCGATCCTTCCTACCACAAGCAGATAGTTGTCATGACTGCGCCCCACATCGGTAACACAGGTGTCAATACCGAGGACAATGAATCTCAAAAGATTTGGGTCGCTGGGTTCGCAGTTCGAAACCCTTCAACCATACGAAGTAACTGGCGCAGTCATGGAAATTTAGAAGATGAATTAGTCACACAAGGTGTCGTCTGCATTCAAGGGATTGATACGCGGGCTATTACTCGACACCTGCGCGATCGTGGAGCAATGCGGGTTGGAATCTTCTCAGACCTGAATTTGAGTCGCGAAGAAATGGTTATTGAAGTTCGTAAAAGTGCCTCCATGATGGGTGCACATCTCACCGGTGATGTTTCGACCAAGAAACCATATGTAATACCGGCTCAAGGTGAAAAGCGGTTTACCGTTGCCGCAATCGATCTTGGAATTAAGTCATCTACCCCTCGACTTCTCGCGGAGCGCGGTGTTGAAGTTCATGTATTGCCACACGACACAACATTCGCGCAGATTCAATTAATGGCTCCCGATGGCGTCTTTCTTTCGAATGGACCGGGCGATCCTGCAACCATGAACGATGTCGTCGAAACTGTCCGTTTGATCTTGAATGCAGAGATTCCCCTTTTTGGAATCTGTTTCGGTCACCAAATCCTCGGACGTGCCTTGGGTTTTAGTACCTACAAACTTCAATTTGGGCATCGTGGTATCAACCAACCAGTCATGGACAAGACGACAAGTAAAGTTGAAATCACTGCCCATAATCACGGCTTCGCTCTACAGGCGCCAACAGATGACATTTTTACGACCGTATACGGACCGGGCGAAGTGAGTCACATAAGTTTGAATGATGGAGTTGTTGAGGGTATTCGCATGTTGGAATCGCCGGCATTTAGTGTTCAGTACCACCCCGAGGCGGCAGCAGGGCCACATGATGCGGCTTATCTCTTCGATCGCTTTATTGAAATGATGTCTACGAAACGAGCCGGTGCCTGATGCCATTAGATATATCCATCAAAAGTGTTCTAGTGATCGGCAGTGGTCCCATAGTCATCGGCCAGGCGTGCGAGTTTGATTATTCCGGAACTCAAGCGTGTCGAGTATTGCAAGCTGAGGGAATACGAGTCATTCTCGTGAACTCCAATCCGGCAACCATCATGACTGACCCGGAATTTGCCGATGCGACGTATATTGAGCCAATCACTCCGGAGTACCTCGAACGAATAATCGAGAAGGAAGCACCTGACGCTCTTCTTGCGACCTTAGGGGGACAGACGGCCCTCAATGCAGCGATGGCGCTTCACGAGCGGGGGACTCTCGCGAAGTTTGGTGTCAGACTAATTGGCGCGGACGTTGATGCAATTCAACGTGGAGAAAATCGCGAACTTTTCCGAGATATCGTTGAGAAGGTTGGTGGAGAGTCTTCGCAATCGATAATCTGTCACACGTTAGAAGATGCTTTCACGGCAGCTGATTTGCTTAACTATCCCGTAGTCGTCCGACCGTCCTTTACCATGGGCGGTTTAGGTTCAGGAATTGCCTTCGATGCAACGGAGTTAGAACGCATCGTGGGCGCAGGTTTGCGACACAGTCCGACAACAGAAGTTTTGCTCGAGGAATCAATTCTCGGATGGAAAGAGTACGAACTTGAGGTTATGCGTGATCGCAACGACAACGTGGTGATCGTCTGCAGTATTGAAAATCTCGATCCTATGGGTGTACATACAGGAGATTCGATAACCGTAGCACCGCCTATGACATTAACCGATGTCGAATTCCAGAAGCTCCGTGACCTATCTTTAAGAATTATTCGTGAAGTGGGAGTGGACACTGGAGGGTGCAACATTCAATTTGCTGTCAATCCGGATACCGGGCGAATTATCGTGATCGAAATGAATCCTCGAGTCTCTCGCTCGAGTGCCTTGGCATCGAAAGCAACGGGGTTTCCAATCGCGAAAATCGCGACTAAGTTGGCTATCGGTTACACCCTCGATGAGATCGAAAATGACATCACAAAAGTTACCCCGGCATCTTTCGAACCAACCCTGGATTATGTTGTAGTCAAAGTTCCGCGCTTCGCGTTTGAGAAATTTCCGGATGCAGACCCACGTCTCACCACAACCATGAAGAGCGTCGGGGAGGCCATGGCGATTGGTCGATCCTTCCCAGAAGCACTGCAAAAGGCCCTGCGTTCCTTAGAGCGAAAAGAGGCGCCTTTTGCGTGGCCGGTTGAGCGACCTGAGAGTGCGAAATCAGCTCTTTTATCCTCGATGCAAGTGCCCACTGAATACCGACTCAAGGAAGTCCAACAGGCACTCTGGTTTGGGGCAACTATTGACGAGGTGTACGCAGCCACCAAGATCGACAGGTGGTATCTGACTGAAATTGAACTCATTAATTGGCAGGCTTCTGAGATCGCTGCTCCAGGTGAGCTCACCTCAGATCTTTTGCGCACGGCCAAGCAAATGGGCTTCTCTGATTTACAAATTGCACAGTTGCGCGGCGCTCCGGAAGAAGATATCCGCCGTCAGAGACAACACCTCAATATAAGACCGGTGTACAAGACAGTTGATACTTGTGCCGCCGAGTTCGAGGCATTTACTCCCTACCATTATTCCAGCTATGAGGAAGAGACCGAGGTTCGCTCACGAACCAGGCCGGCGGTGATTATTCTCGGCAGCGGGCCAAACCGGATTGGTCAAGGAATCGAATTCGATTACTCCTGTGTTCATGCCTCATTCGAACTGGGTAAACAGGATTACGAGACGATTATGATCAACTGCAATCCGGAGACGGTCTCGACAGATTACGACACGAGTGATCGACTCTACTTCGAGCCGCTCACCCTGGAAGATGTTTTGGAGATTGTTTATGCTGAGACACAAGCTGGACCTGTTCTGGGCGTCATTACCCAATTAGGTGGGCAGACGCCGCTTGGGTTGGCTGCCGCTCTCAAAAATGCCGGAGTTCAAATTCTTGGCACAAGCCCGGAAGCCATTAATCTGGCTGAAGAGCGTGGGGCATTTGGTGCCCTGCTCCATGAGCAAGGTCTGACGGCCCCACAATTTGGCATGGCCTCCTCTCACCAAGAGGCGCTGGAAATTGCACACCGGATCGAATATCCCGTGCTGGTTCGTCCTTCTTTTGTCCTGGGAGGGCGCGGAATGGAGATCGTCTATGACGATATTTCTCTGGGTGGATTCATCTCGCGGGCAACTGACATTACTCCCGACCATCCAGTGCTAGTCGACCGCTTCTTGGATTCGGCGATAGAGATTGATGTTGATGCGCTCTTTGATGGAGACGAACTCTTTCTCGGCGGAGTGATGGAACATATCGAAGAGGCCGGCATTCACTCAGGTGATAGCGCATGCGTAATCCCCGCGATGACTGTGACGGCGGCTCAACATGACGAGATCCGCATTGCGACCGAAAAAATCGCCCGCGGTGTAGGTGTGCTTGGTCTAATCAATATTCAATTCGCGTTGGCTAGCGAGGTCCTTTATGTCCTGGAAGCAAATCCACGTGCATCTCGCACAGTTCCTTTCGTGAGCAAAGCGACACGAGTACCTCTAGCGAAAGCAGCAGCTCGCATCGCACTTGGCGCTTCGATTCAAACACTTCGGGACGAAGGACTACTGCCTACTCAAGGTGATGGAGAGGCACGCGGCATCTCTGTCAAAGAAGCCGTCCTGCCTTGGAACCGCTTTAGAAGGAGCGACGGGCGAGGTGTAGACGCCGTCCTGGGTCCCGAGATGCGTTCAACGGGCGAAGTAATGGGAATTTCTGATTCATTTGGTGAAAGCTATTCAAAGAGCCAGATAAGTTCTTTTGGACCACTTCCAAAATCGGGCAAGGTATTCATTTCCCTCGCTGATAAAGACAAACCGGAAGGATTGATGCCAGCCCGAGCACTATCGGAGATGGGATTTGCTCTCATTGCTACGGACGGCACCGCAAAATTCTTCGCCGATAATGGCATCACCACCTCAACTGTCCGGAAGAATTCTGAAGGTCCTGGACTATTTGGCGAAAGAACGGCGGTTGATCTCATTGCCTCCGGAACGATTGATCTAGTCATCAACACTCCGGTGGGACGAGGGACCAGGCAAGATGGATGGCTCATCAGGACCGCAGCGGTTCAGAACTCGATTCCCTGCATAACAACAACAGCAGGATTTAGTGCAGCAGTAGCGGGCATACAATCCCTTCAACAAGGCGAGTTCAGCATCCGCTCCCTGCAAGAGTGGTTGGCTTAGCTATGAGTCGCATAAATAGGCATGCAAAGGCAGTTAATGCCACTGTTATGGGCAATAAACGGATTGGGCAGTACCACCAAATCCTGCTCAATGTCGGGGAGTTAGTCACACACTGCCGACCCGGCAATTTTGTCGCCATCGCAGTGGGCGGAGAAAACTCAGGACTGATTCTGCGCAGAGCATTTGCAATATCCCGAATATCTCATAGGGGAGACTACGGCGGAACAATGGAATTAATCATTGCCCCTCGTGGCGCGGGAAGTCGTTGGCTCTGCGAACAGACCGAAGGTGTCGAATTGGAAATTATCGCGCCGTTGGGAAGCGCATTTGGTATCCCAACCGAGCCGGTTCAAGCCTTACTCATTGGGGGAGGCTACGGATCAGCCCCCCTTTTCGGATTGGCCGAAGTACTGAAATCTCGTGGCTGCCGCGTTGATATGATTTTAGGTGCGAGTTCGGCGGCCAAGATTTATGCGCCCACCGAGGGAAAACGTTCGGTAAATTCACTCAAGATATATACAGAAGATGGAAGTGCCGGGATTCTCGGCAAAGTAACCGACCCACTTGAGAATTTGATTAATGAAGGTGTAGTCGACGTTATATATTCTTGCGGTCCAATGGGAATGCTCTCGGCTATTTCAGGGATTGCCGCAAACTCAGATGTCGTTCATCAGTGCGCCGTCGAGGAGTCCATGGCCTGCGGAATCGGAGTGTGCATGACCTGCGTGCTTCCCATCGAAAATAGTGATGAGAGTATTTCGATGCTCAGATCATGTATTGATGGTCCGGTCATGGATGGCGCAGCGGTTCGTTGGGATTTAGTCGGGAAGGTGACCAACTAAATGTCTACTGAATTTGATTTTTCAACCACACTTGGTCCTGCATGGTTTCCCACGCCGCTCTTTACTGCCAGCGGATGCGCAAGTTCTGGGCGCGAATTGGCGCAATTCTTTCCATTGCGTGAGATTGGAGCAGTCGTCACCAAGTCGATCATGCTCAAGGCGCGCCCCGGACGACCCACACCGCGAATGGCCGAAACCCCCAGCGGAATGCTTAACTCGATCGGATTGCAGGGTCCTGGCATTGACGCATTTCTCGAAAACGATGTGCCTTGGCTTATCTCGCAGAATGCACGAATCATCATTTCGATTGCCGGAGAGAACGTTGAAGAGTATTCAATCCTGGCTCGCCGACTTCGCTCTGTTCCCGGAATAGCAGCCGTTGAAGTAAATATTTCTTGTCCGAACGTGGAAAATCGTGGGCTGGTTTTTGCTTGTGATCCAGAAGCTTCGCGAGCAGTCGTCGATGGAGTACGACGTACCCTTGGCGGAGAATTGCCCATCATCGTGAAACTTTCGCCCGACGTTACAGACATTACCGAGATAGCTCGAGGGGTGGTGAGCGCAGGTGCAGATGCACTCTCACTTATCAACACATTGTTGGGCATGGTCATCAATACAGAAACTATGCGCCCGCACCTAGCCGGAAAGACCGGGGGATTATCCGGGCCAGCTATTCGTCCTGTCGCAGTTCGTGCAATCTATCAAGTTCATCAAGCACTTCCCAAAATTCCAATTCTTGGAATGGGAGGAGTGCGATCAGGACGAGATGCACTCGAGTTCATATTGGCGGGAGCCAGTGGGGTCAGCGTTGGCACCGCCACATTCTCTAATCCAAGGGCCGTCATCAATGTACAGAATGAATTGCGTGGCTTACTCATGAACAAAGGCTTTGCCTCATTACGTGAGGCAATTGGTTATGCACAGCGAGAATAGAAACGCAATGGGCAACTCAAAGCGGACTTGGACAAGGGAGAAGAAGAGATGACTACGCAAGCACCAATCATCCTTGCAATTGACACCCCCGATTTGGATATTGCCAAGTCATGGATCGAAGTTTCACATGGCTATGTCTCAGGTTACAAATTGGGGCTTGAGTTCTTCACGAAATTCGGCAAAGAAGGTGTCCGCACATTGCAGGATGCGACCGATGCCGAACTTTTTCTCGACTTAAAATTTCATGACATTCCCAATACAGTTGCTTCGGCGACGAAGCAGATCGTGGATCTCAATCCGCGTTTTCTTACAATCCATGCATCGGGTGGTCGAGCGATGATCGCGGCGGCAGTTGCAGCCGCGCCAAATATCGAGATAACGGCAGTCACAATCCTCACCTCCTTAGGGAGTGAGGATTTGAAGGAAATCGGCTTCAAGGAAGATCCAGTCGTGAGTGCGGTCCGACTTGCGAAACTTGCAAAGGAAGCAGGAGCCACGGCAATCGTCTGCTCTCCGCAGGAGATTTCCGCGATACGTGCGGCAATCGGTCCACATATGACGATTATTACGCCAGGGGTACGTCTAGCTACTGAGACTCGCGACGACCAACAGCGAACCATGGATCCTAAGAGCGCCATAGTGGCCGGAGCTAGTTATTTGGTTATCGGGCGACCCATCACTCAATACTGGTCTCAGGGTTTTCAGGCCATGCGCGAGCGAACCGCGGCTTTAGCGAACGAACTCAGTGAATTCATACGGACAAGGTAGATTTCCAGCATGCCGGTTCCACCAATTTTGACGCCGGAGCAGCGAGCCACTGCCTTATTAAAGGCAACTGCCGCCCGCCGTTCCCGAGCTGCCATAAAGTTAAAGGTAAAGAACGGTGAGTTGAGTGTTGGAGACGTCTTAAATTTTGCAAAAGACGATCAAGCTGTAGGGAAAATGCGTGTAAGTGAGTTGTTGGAATCTCTACCCGGGGTGGGGAAGATCCGCGCCAAGTTGATTATGGAACGACTGACCATTTCTCCAACCAGGCGAATACAAGGATTAGGCAAACATCAGAGACAGGACCTGTTGGATGAATTTCATCCGTCAGAACCAGGGCTTGCCAGCCAGAGAGGTCGGTTAATCGTTCTCTCGGGTCCTGGAGGGGTCGGGAAAAGTACTGTCGCCATGCGGCTCCGAGAAGTATCAGATTTCTGGGTAAGCGTCTCTGCAACAACTCGCGCCTCCAGAATCTCCGAAGAGAACGGTGTGGATTATTTCTTTCTCACCGAGGAAGAATTCGATCGAGAGGTCTCCAACGATAAATTTCTCGAGTGGGCAGAGTTTGCGGGCGCACGATATGGGACCCCTCGGGAGGGTGTCGAAAGGGCCCTTGCACAGGGACGCAATGTCCTGCTCGAGATTGAAATTGAGGGTGCGCGCCAAGTGCGGGCTCATAGCAAGGAGGCAATTCTGGTCTTCCTCGAACCTCCGAGCTGGGAGCACCTGGTGGCCAGACTAGTGGGACGCGGCTCTGATTCACCTGAGAGACGGGCTCATCGCCTCGAACTGGCGCAGTACGAACTGGCCCTATCTAAGGAATTCGACGTTGTGATCGTAAATGACCAGGTCGAGAAAGTAGTCGAGGCACTGGTAGCCTTAGCCTCCTAACCACGATTCACATTTAGGTTTACTACCTTTGGAGTGCCCGCACGGGTTGTCGAAGGTCTAGCGTAAAAGGGGCTTGCATGGACGGCATTACAAATCCACCGATTGACGAACTTCTGGATAAGAGTGGCTCGAAGTACAGCCTGGTGCTCTATGCAGCAAAACGCGCCCGCCAGATCAACGCTTATTACTCTCAGTTGGGCGAAGGCCTGCTTGAATATGTTGGTCCGCTGGTTGAGACACACGTTCATGAAAAGCCTCTCTCCATTGCTCTGCGCGAGATCAACGAAGGTCTTTTGACGATCGAGAATCTCGAACCAACCGCTTAGTCTTTGATAGAACGCACATGTCATCGTCTGGCCGAGAGGTTATTCTCGGAGTTGGCGGTGGCATTGCTGCGTATAAGGCGTGTGATCTTGTGCGACGGCTACAAGACCATGGCTTTCTCGTTACGGTAGTGCCCACCCCCGCCTCCTTAAATTTCGTCGGGACTGCGACATGGGAAGCTCTTTCCGGCAGACCTGTGCAAACGCAAGTGTGGGAAGACGTGCCGGGAGTCGCCCATATTGCGTTGGCCCATAATGCAGATTTCATTCTGATTGCCCCAGCAACCGCAGATTTAATTGCTCGCGTTGCACAGGGTCGAGCAGATGATCTCCTCACCAATGTTCTTCTCGCATCGAGTGCGCCAAAGATGATTGTTCCCGCCATGCATCCCGATATGTGGCTCAATGCCTCGACCGTGGAGAATGTTTCGATACTTCGCTCACGGGGTTATATCGTCATTGATCCAGACGTTGGACGCCTTACGGGTTCAGAGATCGGACCAGGTCGTTTTCCCGAAACAGGGCGAATCCTCGACGAATTCCATCAAATGGTCGGAGAGAACGCGGATTTCCTGGGCCGCAAAGTTTTGGTCACTGCCGGTGGCACCCGCGAACCGATCGACCCAGTCCGATATATCGGCAACCGTTCTTCTGGAAAGCAAGGTTATGCAATTGCACAGGCCGCGGCGGCACGTGGAGCAAAAGTTCATTTGATTGCCGCTAACTGTGATCTTCCAGATATTGCAGGAGTTGCAATCACCCGAGTTGAGACTGCATCCGAACTTGAAGCCGCTATTGATGAACATTTCGATTGGTGCGATGTTCTCGTCATGTGCGCCGCGGTGGCAGATGCGAGACCCGTGCATCGAGACAATGAGAAGATCAAGAAAGGAGCGCTTACCTCAATTGAATTAGAAACCACCCCGGACCTTCTCGCCAAGGCAACGAGTAAACGCAGACCTGGTCAAGTAATTGTCGGGTTTGCAGCCGAGACGCAGGACCACTTGGCAAGTGCTGCGAAAAAATTGCGGGAAAAGGGTGTCGATTTACTGTACGTGAATGACGTCTCAGGCGGCGCTATTTTCGGAAGCGACCACACAAGAGGCACGGTCATATCAAAGGATGGGACCGTCATAACAGTATCTGAAGGGCGTAAGGAGACACTGGCCCACGTATTACTCGACCAGGTGCAAAATCGGCTAAGTTTGCCCAATGTCTAAGCGCTTATTTACCTCCGAATCCGTAACCGAAGGCCACCCCGACAAGATTGCCGATCAAATTTCTGATGCCATTTTAGATTCACTACTCGGGCAGGACAAAAAGAGTCGGGTTGCCGTGGAAACACTCATCACGACTGGACAAGTCCACGTTGCGGGAGAAGTCACCACAGATGGATACGCCGATGTGATGGGCATCGTCCGCGATACCGTACTTGGGATTGGGTATGACTCTTCCGACAAGGGGTTCGATGGAAATACTTGCGGTGTTTCCATCTCTATTGGTCAACAGTCACAAGACATTGCCCAAGGCGTGGATGACGCATACGAGAATCGCGTCTCCTCTTCCGTAGATCCTTTAGATCTACAAGGAGCAGGGGATCAAGGTCTGATGTTCGGCTATGCATGTGATGACACCCCTGAATTTATGCCTCTTCCGATCTCCCTAGCGCACAGATTGGCTCAACAATTATCACGTGTGCGAAAGAGCGGCGAACTTAGCTACTTGCGCCCGGACGGAAAAACTCAAGTAACAATTGAGTACGAAGGTAATAAAGCAGTAGCGCTAAACACCATCGTAATTTCCAGTCAGCATTCACCTGATGTTGACCTTCTCAAGACCATGACTCCTGATGTCATCAAGAGTGTCATCGACCCAATTCTCGCGGGTGTAGAGCTTTCGCGTAAGGACCTGCGCATTCTTATCAATCCCACGGGACGATTCGTTATCGGTGGCCCCATGGGCGATGCCGGGCTTACTGGACGCAAAATTATCGTTGACACGTATGGAGGCATGGCCCGACATGGGGGAGGCGCCTTCAGCGGAAAAGACCCTTCAAAAGTTGATCGTTCAGCGGCTTATGCCATGCGTTGGGTGGCAAAGAATGTCGTGGCAGCCGGTCTGGCCCGGCGCTGTGAAGTGCAGGTGGCATATGCAATCGGGAAGGCACAGCCCGTAGGATTTTTCATCGAAACCTTCGGAACCGAAAATGTTTCGGTCTCAAAAATTCAAGATGCCGTTCTCGCTACTTTTGATTTACGCCCCGCAGCGATTATCAGAGACCTGCAGTTATTGCGTCCGATTTACTCTTTAACGAGCGCATACGGTCATTTTGGCCGCGAGTTGCCGGAATTCACATGGGAAGCGACTGATCGCGTAGCGGCATTACGCGCTGCCGCACAGTAGCTGATCATCGTGGTTGCACCTCGACCACTCCGTCTGAAATCCCAAGTGGGTACCTCAGGTAAACCCACGGTCGCGATTAAACTTCCGGTCGCTCGGGTCTGGGTTGATAGTGGCGTCTTCCATTTGGATTCGCCCTTCGATTACTGGGTACCCGAGACTCTTTCGAGCGTTGCTCTGCCGGGAGTTCGAGTCCAGGTCGAATTTGGAAACTCAATCCATGAAGCAATCATTGTGGAGAGAATCGAGAGTTCGCCAAGCGCGGGCAATCTAAAAGCATTATTGAAAGTTCTTTCTCCGCACCCGGTCGCTACGTCGGATTCCCTATCGCTGATCTCACTAGTCGCTCGTCGCTGGGCTGGTATGCCATATGACGTAGTACGAAGTGCTATTCCGCCCAGAGTCGCCTCCGTAGATAAAGAACCGATTTCTTTACCGCAAGAATTTGCATTGCCAGCGGTCGAGCGAGGCGATATCCCGCTTGAACTCTTCGCGAAAGAGGTAAGGGCCTTCTGGTCGCTTCCCCCTTCTCTCAATGTTTCCCAATTGCTTTCACGGCTGATAGTCAACCGAGTTGCGCACGGACAAGTACTTGTCGTTGCCCCGGATGAGCGCCAGCTCATCCGAATTGAAGTCGACCTACTTCTTCTTTTGCCAAGAGAGTCGGTGGTCCGCCTTGATGGTCACCTTTCACGAGCTGATCGCTACCGCAACTATTTGAAAGTAGTGAGCGGAAGTTCGAGAGTCGCACTCGGACTGCGCGGCTCGATATTCGCACCTTTACAACCGGGCTCGACAATTATTGTCTTAGGGGAGACGTCGGAACTCCTCTATGAACCACGAACTCCTGGTTGGAACGTGCGCGATGTAGCACTCATGCGGGCAAACGAGAGCAAGGAGAGCCTGATTTTTCTGGGCTTTTCGCCGTCGCTCGAACTGGCAAGGCTCATTGAAACTGGATGGATCACGCATATCTCTTCAAAGCGGCGCCGCGCGGTAACCGCAGCATCCCAAACGCATGGTGAACTTCTTCCCAGCAAAGTTTTCCCGATAGTTCGAAACGCACTTATATCGGGACCAGTACTTTTTCTGGTTCCGCGAAAAGGTTATGGGAATGCGGTTCTGTGTAATAAGTGCCGCAATATCTCACTCTGCGAGTGTGGCGGACGACTTGAACAGAAGGCCGCCGGACGGGATCCTCAATGTGTTCTCTGTCAGAAACAGTTCCCATCCTGGCACTGTGCATGGTGCCAGGACACTTTGATATATATCGCCTCCCGCGGGATAGATAGATTCGCCGAAGAGATCGGGACCGCTTTCCCGAATAATCAGATTATCAATTCCTCTGGTGATCACATTGTGGATCACATCCCTCATCAACCCGCGCTTGTCGTTGCGACACCCGGGTCGCAACCTTCCACACCGGCAGGCTATTCAGCGGTGGCCCTGTTGGAGGGCACAAGATTTCTCGGTCATACGGATCTTCGATCCGCAGAAACTGCACGGGAGCATTTTTTTGAAACCGCGAGTCTAGTTTCAGAGTCTGGAATCATCTTTCTCGCCCTTGATCAAGGACATCCGATGGTTGCCTCTCTGACCCGTTGGGATGCAACCGCCATGGTTCGCAAAGAGTTACAAGATCGCGAGGAATTGAAATTCCCTCCCTACTACCGATACATAAGCCTCGAAACAAATTCCCGGGAGGCCACTTCGCTCTTGGCGGGTCTTGAAACGGCCCGTCGCGAAGAACGAATTCCTTCGCAGACTGAGCTCTCGGGCCCACACGCACGAGAGAATGAAAGATCCCGAATCTTAATATCAGCACCCTTCTCTCTGGCACCGACAGTCGTGGGCTTTCTCCATGAATTGCAGCGCCGCCGTTCAATTTCCCATAAGCCCCTCTTCACGATGAGAGTCGATCCATATTCTTTGACCCATTAGACTCCCACTATGTCCATCCAACCCATCCGCTTATTTGGCGATCCGGTTCTGGTAACTCCGTCGGCACCAGTGGTTGATTTCGACAAAGAGTTGCGGGTACTTGTCGCGGACCTCACCGACACAATGATGGATGCTCCGGGCGCTGGATTAGCCGCTCCGCAAATTGGAGTGCCGCTACGGGTCTTCGTCTGGGACATTGATGAAGCCCTCGGTCATCTCATTAACCCGACTTTGGATTTAAGCGAAGACCTGCAAGAGGGGGAAGAGGGTTGCCTTTCTTTTCCAGAACTCCGATACAACACCCCGCGTGCATTCCGAGTTGTCGCTAAGGGATGGAATATGTACGGCGAACCAATTTCGGTTGAGGGAAGTGAATTACTTGCGCGCGCACTCCAACATGAGACGGATCACCTTGACGGGGTTCTCTTTATTGATCGCCTTTCTAAAGAGGATCGGAAAAACGCAATGAAAGAGATTCGCGAGTCCGAATGGTTTGGGTTGTCGCAAGAAACTGGAGCGAATCCCCAGGTTAAAGTTTCGCCACATTACACCTACGGCAAAGGTCTTTAGTGCGCATTGCTGTTGCGGCGACTCCATACGTGGCAATTCCGACTTTGGATTGGCTGCATGGGTCCAAGCATGATCTACGTCTGGTAATCACCCAACCTGATCGGCCGGCCGGTCGCGGACGAAACTTAAGGCCTTCGCAAGTGGCATCGTGGGCCGCAGCCCACCATGTCCTGACCGTCAAGGCGGAGACGTCAGACGAACTAGTAGAACCACTAGCCAATGTGGACCTCGTCGTCGCCATCGGGTACGGCGTGATTTTGCCAGAGAGAATTTTGAAAGTACCCCGACATGGTTTTATTAATCTTCACTTTTCTCTCTTACCTCGCTGGCGAGGTGCAGCCCCAGTACAGCGGGCAATACTCAATGGAGATGACGAGTTGGGCTTAACCGTCTTTGCACTTGATGCCGGTATGGATACTGGTCCCATTTATGTACAATGTTCGATTCCCAATGATCCATATGAGAATTCGGGGCAGTGCCTTCAACGAATGGCAACCATCGGCTCGGAACTTGTCGCGAAAACTATTGATTTAATCGAGGCCGGAGCTCTCCCAGTCAAGCAAGCGGATAGCGGGGTGAGTTATGCGCCCAAGATCACGAAAGAGGAGGCCCGGATCAAGTGGAGCCAGAACGCGGTGAAGTTGAATCGCCAGGTACGCGCTTTCACGCCAGAGCCGGGAGCATGGACCACCTGGAGAGATACGCCTATGCGCATCACCCGCGCACGCCCATATTCAATGGAGCACTCGTTGAAAGGCGGAGAAGTAACTCTGCATGATGGAAATGTGGTGGTGGGTTGCGGTGAGGCAAGCGCCCTAGTCATTGAGGAAATGACGCCTGCCGGCAAAACTGTCATGTCAGCAAAGAGTTGGATTAATGGCGCGCGTGCACTTGTCGGTGAATCTTTTGTCTAATACGCCCAACAAATTCCGTAAACCTCGCCCAGATGCCGCAAGAGTCCTGGCCTTTGAGGTTCTAGAGCTGGTGAATCGAAGTGATGCTTATGCGAATTTACTTCTTCCGAAAGCGCTCAGTGAGAGCGCACTAGAACTGCGAGATAGGGCTTTTGTGACGGAGCTGGTCTACGGAACCCTTCGTATGCAAGGTCGACATGACTGGATGCTTTCTCAAGTGAGTGATCGAGCGTGGGATGCAGTAGACCCAGGAATTGTTGATATTTCTCGTTTGGGCGTACACCAACTAATGGAGATGAGAGTTCCTGCACACGCCGCTGTTTCCGCCACGGTAGAACTTGCTCGCAAGGTTTTGGGGGAGTCGCGCGCAACTTATGTCAACGCCCTCTTGCGCCGAGTCAGTAAATGGACCCTGGACGAATGGTTTGCTTCCATCTCCTCGGTAGAAGATCGCAATGAAAGGTTGTCGATCAAGTACTCTCACCCCGAATGGATTGTCTCCGCGTATTTTGATCTCCTTCGTGAAGAAGAGGAGGTCATCGCGGCGTTATCAGCTAACAATGTGCCCGCATCCCCGACCCTGGTTTCATGGCCAGGGCGTTCTACCCAAGCTGATCTTCTGGCCCTTGGTGGTGAGCCAACGAAATATTCTCCGTACGGCGCAACCTCTGTTTCAATCCCAGGGGAGATTGATCTGATCCGAGCGCGCCGAGCGGGGATACAGGATGAAGGTTCCCAACTTGTTGGATCAGTTTTTGCAGACGCCGCCAAAGAGAAGGACGATTGGCTGGATTTGTGCGCAGGTCCTGGCGGGAAAGCCGCACTAGTTTCCAGTCTGGCGCAAGCTCTAGGTAAGCAATTCGTTGCAAATGAAATTTCCCCTGCGCGTGCAAACCTCGTCCAGCAAGTCATTGCGGGGGGAGAAGTTTGGGTAGGGGATGGGCGTGAAATATCAGAACATGGACGCAGATTCGGCGCAGTACTGGCTGATGTGCCGTGTACTGGAATTGGAGCGTTACGTCGTCGCCCGGAAATCCGCTGGCGAAGAAAACCATCTGATCTTGCCGGGCTCTCCCAATTGCAGAGAGAACTTCTCGATAGTGCAATTGATGTGGCAGAAGTAGGGGGAATCATCGGATACGCAACGTGTTCGCCCCACTTAGCCGAAACTAAAGTTCAGATATCTAGTGCATTGAAACGTCGCTCTGACATCCGACAAATATCAATCGAACCCTATCTGCCGATGAATCTAGAGAATGCGGTAGTCAATGGTTCTATGCAGTTGTGGACCCATCGTCACGGCACTGATGCCATGTTCTTGACGCTATTCGAGCGAATCTCATAGCGGTGTTCATCACGCTTTTTGAGAGAATCTCTTAGGCTCAGGTACGATTCGAGAATGTCGCGAGAGATTAGAATTACCCCAAGTATCCTCAATGCAAATTTTGACGATCTGTCAGCTGAGATTGGCCGTATTGCTGAAGTATCAGATCTTCTGCATTTGGATGTGATGGACAACCTCTTCGTCCCCAACTTCACTTTCGACTTTGAATCTGCCTCAAAGATTATTCGCGAGAGCATCCTTCCAGTCGATGCACACTTGATGGTCCTAGATGCAGATCGAATTGCACCGCAATATGCGGAGGTGGGTTGCATGAGCGTCACTTTGCACGTTGAAGCGACTGAAGACATCGCCGGAGCACTCAAGGCAATTCGACGCGAAGGCGCTCGTGCCGGACTTGCCGTAAAGCCTGGTACTGAAATCACTGACTATGCGGAATTTTCAGACCTTGTCGATATGTATTTGATCATGACGGTCGAGCCTGGTTTTGGTGGCCAGAGTTTTATGCACGATATGGTGCCGAAGATTCAAAGGGCCAAAAAAATGATCGGTACTCGTCCGATCTGGCTTCAAGTCGATGGTGGGATCTCAGAAGAGACAATTGAAATAGCCACCGCAGCTGGAGCAGATACGTTTGTAGCAGGCAGCGCGGTCTTCAAAGCCCCAGATCCAGCGCAGATGATCACCAAATTGCGCGCATTGGCGCAGTCTGTGCCAGAATAGAGCCACGTTGTTCCGGGGGTCGGTGTAAATCCGAACCGGCGGTGAAAGTCCGCGACCCGACCACATCCAGTGGTCGGTTGACTTGGCGAAATTCCAAGACCGACAGTTAGAGTCTGGATAAAGGGATGCGTATCGAACTAGCGCGGTTGCGTTAGGTCTATGTGCTTTTTGCCCCCGGTAATTTTAAGGGGAAGACATGGACGATCAACTTCACATGACTCGCGCCATCAACCTTTCCCGTTTGGGTCTTGGAAAAACTTTCCCTAATCCCATTGTCGGGGCAGTCCTTGTCTCCTCGTTGGGTCAAGTCATCGGTGAAGGTTTTCATGCAGGTGAAGAACATGCAGAAGTACGCGCCTTGATGGATTGTTCTACGCGACATAACGATCCAAAAGGCGCCACAATGTATGTGACCTTAGAGCCGTGTAATCATTTCGGCAGAACTCCACCATGTACCCAGGCGTTGATAGATTCCGGGATTTCCCGCCTGGTTTTTGCGCTGCAGGATCCAAATCCCATTGCCCAAGGTGGTGCAATGAATTTGCGGGAGGCTGGAATCGAAGTCACGTCGTCTCTAATGGAAGGCGAAGCGAGAGAGTCGAATCGATCATGGCTACACAAGATTGAAACTGGCAGACCACTCCTCATTTGGAAGATAGCCAGCACTCTGGACGGTTATTCGGCGGCGTTGGATGGCACGTCAAAGTGGATTACCTCAAAGGAATCCAGAGCGTCTGTACAAGTATTGCGGGCAGAGTCCGACGTGATACTCATAGGCACAGGCACCGCGTTAGCCGACAATCCTTCGTTAATCCCCCGAGGCGACGAGCGCCGTCCAATTCGAATGGTTGTTGGTACTCGATCAATTCCTGATGATTCCAATCTTAAGGACGCACAAGCGCGATCGATTTTTCTTAAAACAAGAGACTTGAATGTAGTAATCGCTGCCTTGGTGGATCTTGAAGTGAATCAAGTTCTTATCGAATCGGGAGCGGAGTTAGGGACGTCTCTATTGAAAGAGAATCTCGTTGACGAAATCCACTGGTATCAAGCTCCAACCATATTGGGAGCAGGTATGAAGACGATCGGCGACCTTAATGTTACGACTCTTTCGCAACGCTTTGATTTCAACATTATGAAGGTCGAGAGAAGCGGACCTGATGCACTGACGGTACTCCGGCCGAAAGTTAGAGAGGAAGCAGAGGTGAACTCCTGATGTTTACTGGTCTGATTCAAGAAATGGGAACAGTCGAGAAATTGATTGAACACGAAAGTTCGATTGAGGTCTTTTTTGACGCCGGGCGATTGGCTAGCCAAATCAAGTTAGGTGATTCAATTAGTGTAAATGGTGTTTGTTTGACTGCCACAGAGAATGAAGATGCAGTAAAAGTGGATGTCATGATTCAAACCTTGCGACTTTCGAGTTTGAGCGAACTTCGTCCGGGAAGTAAAATCAATTTGGAATTAGCAGTATTGCCGATCGAGCGTCTTGGTGGCCACCTGGTTCAAGGTCATGTTGACGGGGTCGGTCGAGTAATAGCACGCGAGCCCGGTGAACGATGGGAACGGCTTCTGGTTTCGATCCCAAAGAACCTAATGAAATACGTTGTTGCCCAGGGCTCTATTGCCATTGATGGTGTATCACTCACGGTTGGCAATATTGATGACGTTGCCTCCCAAATCGAAATCTGGTTGATACCTGAGACCCTGTCCAAGACAATTCTTGGACTCCTAAAAGTAGGAGATCGTGTCAACATTGAAGTGGATGTTCTGGCTAAATATGTTGAAAGATTGCTGAACACGGGGGGAAGTTTATGATCCAGGACGCATTGAGCGCATTTAGAAATGGCTCCCTTATTATCGTTACGGATGATTTCGATCGGGAGAACGAAGGAGACTTAATTGGCCCAGCCAGTTTCATGGATACCGCGAAGATGGCCTTTATGGTTAGGCATACCTCTGGAGTCGTGTGTGTCGCCATGGACTCTGAACGAGCGAGGGCGCTAGCGCTTCCTCCTATGGTCTCGCGCAATGAAGATAGTAAAGGAACTGCCTTTACAATTACCGTAGACGTAAAAGAGGGAATAACCACCGGAATTTCGGCCCAAGAGCGCGCAAATACGGCTCGCGCATTGGCAGATGCGTCTTCCGTGGCATCTGATTTCGTCCGTCCCGGACATATTTTTCCACTGATTGCTCATCCTGATGGACTAGCGGGTCGAAGGGGGCATACCGAAGCTGGCGTTGCTCTGTGCCAATTAACGGGCCTGCCACGGACGGCTGTTTTATCAGAACTGGTCAATGATGACGGATCGATGATGCGTGGAATTCAATTGCGAGAGTTTGCTCAACAATGGAGTATCCCTACAATTTCTATCGCAGAACTAGCGGAGTTGAATGCTTCAAACCCCATTGTTACTACTCATGCAGATATTGCCGCCCAGTCGTTGCTACCCCGACCGGGCGCTAATTGGAAAATAATGGTTGTAAAGGGAGCAGAAGGCGACGAAAACGTGGTACTTACTCTCGGCTCCGCCGACTTCAATGATGATTCGGATGGACCCTTAGTGAGAATACATTCTGAGTGCTTCACTGGCGAGGTGCTGGGTTCTACTCGATGCGAGTGTGGTCCGCAATTGCAGAGTTCGCTATCTCTCATTGAAGATGAGGGAAGGGGAGTTTTGATCTATTTGCGGGGACATGAGGGTCGCGGAATTGGGTTGATTGAAAAGGTTCGTGCCTATGCTCTCCAAGACAATGGGCTAGATACTGTCGACGCGAATCTAGCGCTGGGCCATGAAATAGACGAACGAAAGTGGCACGATGCCATTGAACTACTTGAGTTATTGCAGGTGCGAAAGATTCGCTTGTTGACCAATAATCCGGAGAAGGTGGCGGCCCTAAAAGGCGCCGGGATAGATGTCGAAATTGTTCCACTTGTGGTCGGACAAAATGAATCGAACGCTCGTTATTTGGCTAGCAAAAGGGACAGAATGGGTCACCTAATCCCCAGTGATCTCGACCTCTTCGGAAAGGAATCAATTAGATGAGTGGTGAAGGCGCACCTGCAATTTCGATACCTAAAGTTCCCGGGGCGAGGGTTGCAATCGTCAGTTCGCAGTGGCACATGGAAATATGCCAAGCACTTGTTTCAGGCGCGCAACGAGCCTGTGTGGAAGGGGAGGTAGGTGATTTGAGAGTCGATTGGGTTCCAGGATCCTTCGAACTCCCACTCGCTGCGGCCATGATTCTCGATAGTGGTTATGACGCGGCGATTGTCTTGGGGTTGGTGCTTAGAGGTGAAACCCCCCATTTTGATTTTGTATGCGAGGGCGTAACACTCGGCATCATGAATCTCACTCTAGAATCCAGAAAGGCAATCGGATTTGGCGTACTCATGTGCGACACCTTAGATCAGGCGGTGGCTCGCGCAGGATTACCTGGAAGTGGCGAAGATAAAGGCTTTGAGGCCGCTACTGCCGCTCTGCAAATGCTCCATCTGCAACGTTCGCTTGTACAGTAAAGTTCTGCAATGAAGTCATTCGAAAGTTTGTGGACTGAACTCCAGCAAAAAGCGCTTGAGCGCCCTGCTGATTCAGGCACGGTGCAAGCCCTCGATGCGGGCGTGCATTTCATCGGCAAGAAAGTTCTAGAAGAGGCCGGAGAGGTCTGGCTCGCAGCCGAGTATGAAAGTGACGAAAAATTAGCGGAGGAAATTAGCCAACTGCTATACCACCTGCAAACTTTGATGTTGGCGCGAGGAATCTCCCTCGCTGATGTTTACCGATATCTTTAAGGAGTCTCGTGCTAAGAATCGCTGTCCCTAATAAAGGTTCCCTCTCCGAGTCAGCATCTGAAGTGCTGCGCGAAGCAGGTTACCGCCAACGCACTGACATGCGCGATCTGGTTCTCTCGGACCCCGATAACGGCGTTGAGTTCTATTACCTACGGCCAAGAGATATTGCAGTTTATGTAGGCTCTGGCGAACTTGAAGCGGGTATCACTGGAAGAGATCTTCTAATTGACTCTGCAGCTCCTGCCCAAGAAGTTTTGGAATTGGACTTTGGTACATCGACTTTCCGTTTTGCGGCGAGTATCGAACACAATTGGACTTTGCAGGATGTCGAGGGAAAGCGGGTAGCCACTGCGTATCCGGGACTTGTTTCAGACTATCTTTCGAAAGCGAAAATCTCCGCCACTGTCGTCAGACTCGATGGTGCTGTTGAAAGTAGCGTCCGCCTTGGGGTTGCCGACGTAATTGCCGATGTTGTCAGTACTGGCAACACGCTTCGTCAAGCGGGTTTGAAAATTTTCGGTGATCCGATTTTGAAGAGTGAAGCGGTGCTCATCCAACGGACCGGATCAGAAATTCGCCCTGAATTGGAAATTCTTATCCGTCGTCTACAAGGCGTCATTATTGCGCGACGTTACGTCCTGCTTGATTACGACGTGCCACTTACCCTGGTTCAACAAGCCTGCGCAATCACACCCGGGTTAGAGTCGCCAACAATTTCACCGCTCCAAAAGGGGGATTGGGTTGCCGTACGTGCAATGGTCCTTCGTAAAGAAACCAATCATGTGATGGACGCCCTTTGGGCCTTAGGCGCGCGCGGAATTCTTGTGACAGACATTCACGCCTGTCGACTCTGATCATCGGCTGCTTCGACATCCTCGCGGGCAATTCCCATGAGGTATAGGACGCTGTCCAAGTAGGGCTGGGTCAGCGAGCTATCAGCCGCTGCACGAACGGCCGGTTTCGCATTAAAAGCAATGCCAAGCCCAGCCGCGGCAATCATGTCGAGGTCGTTGGCACCATCGCCGATCGCAATTGTCTGATCTAGTCCGACCCCAGAGAGTTCGGCAAATTCACGCAATGCCAAAGCCTTGGCAGCCCGATCAATCACAGGTCCTTGGGTTCTTCCGGTCAACCTGCCGCCGATTACCTGCAGGCTATTGGCGCGGTATAGCTCAATGCCAAGATCTTTAAGAAGGGGTTCGATGACCTCAATGAACCCTCCGGAGACAACGGCCACCGTATGACCTAGTCGTTGAAGTGTGCGGATCAGAGTCCGAGCTCCGGGGGTGAGGGTAATTTCGCCGCGTACCTCTGCGATCACAGAAGCAGGTAAGCCCTCCAGGAGACTGACCCGTGCCTGCAAAGACTGTTCAAAATCAATCTCGCCCCGCATAGCCGAATCCGTGATCTTCTTAACGGCCTCCTCGACCCCAGCCTTTGCGCCGAGTAATTCAATGACTTCCTGGCCAATCAGGGTGGAATCCACATCTATCAGGACGAGTCGCTTTGCCCAGCGCATAAGACCGCCCTGCTGCACGGCAATATCGACTCCATGTTCACGTGAAACTCCAGCCAGAGCGGCACGGAGTTCCTGTCGAGATGCGCCTGACACGACAAATTCAAAGGCTGTGATTGGGTAGGAAGCAGTCCGATGGATGCGCTCAATGTTAGTTTGATGGTTGGCCAATTCCCTCGCAATTGCCGCGATGGCCGAGGGGCGAAGAGGTTGGCCCAAAAGAGTCACATGCAGCAGCCCAGTTTTGACGCCAATTGAATCGGAGGCCAGGTGGGAGAAGGAAACGGCGATATCGACGCTCAAATCCGCACTACAGGCGGCTAAATCCGCCTCAACGGCTGGAGCATGGGCTGAGTCAAGACCGATTAGCACTGTCAATATGAGCCGGTCGCGGATGACCATCTGTTCGATATCTAGGATGGAGATCGAAAAGGGTGCCAGGGCTGAGAAGAGGGCCTCGGTAATCCCCGGAGCGTCGATGCCCGAGAGAAGGATCAATCCAGTGAAAGGTTGGGTTTCCTGCATAGGGCGAGGTTACCGTGATTTAGGGAGGGGGCGTGGCGAGAATGTAGGTCCATTGCCACTATCTTTCTCTCTATATGAGTCAACGAACTGTCCTCTCACTTTCCGATGTCAGCGTCCGCCGCGGCGAGCGTGTCATCCTCGGCCCCGTTAATTTCTCCGTCACCGAAGGGGAGCATTGGGTAATTCTTGGACCCAACGGCGCTGGCAAGTCGACCCTTCTCAAACTCTTGTCAGCTATGAGTTTCCCAACTTTCGGAACCGTAGAAATCCTCGGAGAGCTTCTGGGCAAAGTGGATGTTTTTGAACTCCGGCCGCGCCTTGGTTTTTGCAGTTCATTGTTGGCGGAAAATATTCCAGGCGATGAATTGGTAAGAGATGTGGTTCTCACTGCCGCCTACGCGATCATCGGTCGATGGAATGAGCGATACGACCTTTGGGATGAATCCAGGGCAATCGCACTCCTCACCACATTTGGCGTGCGCGAATTGGGCGACCGACCTTTTGGGACATTGAGTGAGGGGGAGCGGAAAAGGGTGCAAATTTGCCGTGCATTGATGGCGAATCCCGAAATCCTCCTCCTTGACGAACCTGCGGCTGGTCTGGATCTGGGAGGACGCGAGGATCTTCTCCAGCGATTTGCTAAATTCTCCAGCGACCCGCACGCTCCGGTAACAATTCTAGTTACCCACCACATCGAAGAAATTCCAGTTGGCACCACACATGCGTTGCTCCTAAAAGATGGCGCGATTGCTGTCTCAGGGCCGATCGACCAAGTCATCACATCGCAACATGTTTCCGCTGTTTTTGGACTTCCAATCCAGGTACAGAGAGAAGGAGCACGATTTTTCGCTAAGGCACAATGACTTTCTCGAGTGAGTTCATGCAGGATATCCATCCTGATTGGCGCATGGTCATCAAGGATGTCGTACCGAAGATTGAAGAGATTGAGAACTCGCTAAGAGGGACTTCCTTCAACCCGGCGCCCGAGAATGTCTTTCGAGCACTTCGAAATCCACTGCACCAAACTCGCGTCGTGATATTTGGGCAGGATCCTTATCCAAATCGCGAGCATGCAATGGGATTGGCATTTTCAGTTCCTGGATCCATCAGCCCTATTCCAAGGACCCTTGCCAATATCTTCCGAGAATTGCACGAAGATGTCGGTGTAGAGATTCCACCAAGCGGAGATCTCTCAGCGTGGAGTTCGCGGGGCGTACTTCTACTGAATCGAATTCTCACCGCCCCACAGGGTAGGAGTGCAGGTCACGCAAATCTAGGGTGGGAGCGTGTGACCAATGAAATTGCTCGAGTGCTTGGAGAACGCAAGGTAGTTGCCATTTTTTGGGGTAATTATGCGAAGCAACTGCAAGGCTATTTTTCGCCTCGACTTTCAATTCAATCCGTGCACCCGAGCCCGTTATCTGCAAGCCGTGGATTTTTTGGTTCGAAACCTTTTAGTAAGACCAATCAATTACTTGCCGAGCAGTCCCAGCAAGTAATTGATTGGTCTTTAACTTAGGTTCTTATCTAGCCTAGCCAATCCAAGTGTTAATTGGTGAAGTTAAGAAGTAGACGATGAAGAGAGCCGAAACCACCAATAGCAGTGGGTGTAGTTCTTTTCTGCGTCCTTGGATTAACCGGATGGCGACGTGAGATACGAAACCAGCTCCGATACCTACCGTGATGCTGTAGGTAAAGGGCATCAAGATGATCGTAAGGAATGCAGGGATCGCGATGCCAAGATCTTCCCAGTCAACGTGCTTGATCTGCGTCATCATCAGGAACCCAACAATCACTAACGCTGGCGTCGCGGCTTCGTAAGGAATTACCGCAACCAGCGGTGCAAGGAACGTTGTGAGTAGAAAGCAGATACCAGTAACAACTGAAGCCAGGCCAGTACGCGCTCCTTCGCCCACCCCTGCTGCGGATTCGATGTAGGAAGTATTGGAAGAAATTCCGGCAGCGCCACCAGCGGCTGCGGCTATGGAGTCAACTACGAGAATACGGTTGGCATTTACAACCGTTCCATCGCGATCCACCAGCCCTGCTTCGTGTCCAATCGCGGTCATGGTGCCCATGGTGTCAAAAAAATCAGCCAAAAGAAGCGTGAACACCAGCAAGATGGCCGAGATGGCCGTGATGCGGCCGAATGAACCAAAGAGACTGAAGTGACCGAGAAGCCCGAAATCAGGTGTATCTACAATCTTGGAGGGGATTGCAGGAACATTGAGTCCCCAGCCCTTTGGATTGATTTCGGTGGGCGAGATGAATGATGGCCCGATTTTAAATGCGGACTCAACCAGAATGGCGGCAACCGTGGCAAGACCGATTCCAATGAGGAGCGCGCCCTTGATTTTTTTAACCATCAACGCGATCATCAGAAAAAGACCGAAAACGAAGATAAGAACGGGCCAGCCAACCAGAGTTCCGTTATCACCTAAAATCACTGGAACCGGTCCGCTGCTTGTGCGACGCACGAATCCCGCATCTACTAGACCGATCAGAGCGATAAAGAGGCCAATACCCACTGAGATCGCGATCTTAAGTTGAGTAGGAACCGCATGGAAAACCGCTGTACGGAAGCCAGTAAGAACCAGGGCAGTGATAATAAGGCCTTCCAGGACAACTAGACCCATCGCATCGGCCCAGGTCATCTTCGACGCAATGCCTACGGCAACGAAGGTGTTAAGACCCAGACCGGTTGCTAGTGCAAGTGGAAAATTGGCTACCACACCCATCAATATTGTGAGAATCCCTGCAACTAACGCAGTTGCCGCCGCAATTAACGCCAAGTTTGGTGCATCACCGCCGCCGAGATATTTTCCATCACCATCTTTGGTAAGACCAATGATCAGTGGATTGAGCGCGACTATATAGGCCATTGTGAAGAATGTGACGATGCCGCCACGAACTTCGCGACCTAGCGTCGAGCCACGTTGGGATATTTTGAAGTAACTATCAAGCACGACCCACTCCTTACTGTTTTGGTATCGGGGGTGTTTGCGACCCCGTGTGGTTTCACGACCCACAAGCCGAAGGAAGATAAACGAACGCTAGTACCTCACGGTTGTTTTCGGTGAGTAACACGCGCCAAAATACCGAAGGAGATGGCGATTGATTGGCCGATGAAAAAAGCGAAAAGGGCGGTTCCTATGCCAACCCGTCCACCCAACAGGTAGCCACTCAACAGTACGACAGACTCAATTCCGAGTCGCACCCGACCCACGCGAATTCCGGTCTTATGATGAATTCCGGTCATCCAGCCATCTCGCGGACCGGGTCCCAACCCGCAGGAGATATAGAAGGCCGAGGCAATTCCCACCAGGAGTATCCCCAGGATTGAAAAAATCAGACCAGAAGCAAACTCGTGTTGCGCCGGGATGATGTCGACTCCAACTTGGAGTGCCCAGGCAATGACGATGATATTGAGCAAGGTGCCGATTCCGAGTTTTTCATTTAGCGGGATCCAGAGAAGAAGGACGATGCAGCTAATTCCGAAGGTAGCCCAACCAAGATTAATTCCAGTTCGATTGGAAACACCTTGCGAGAGGACTACCCAAGGAGAGTTTCCCAAGTTGGACTGCACAAGCAGCGACTCGCCTATTCCGAAAAGAAAAAGGGCAGATAGGAGTGTCGTCAAACTCGCGGGGGAGAGAGTCCAACGAGTTTTGGCTCTCCATGGGGTAATCGGAATGGTGCGGTGCGGACGAAACCATTCGACAATTCGTTGCCTGAAATTCCTCGACTCTGAAGATCCACCCTCATAAGACATGCGCGCAGGCTATCCCATCCACTTCTGTTCATGAGACTCGATTGCCTCAGATAGCATTCTCACCACCATGGATCGAATATAGATGTTTCCGGGCGTAGGTACCGTAATAAATGTCGCTGCCATCATTATTGGCGCGTCTTTGGGAGTCCTCTTTGGCTCAAAGATCCCGGAGAGAACACGAACACTCATTACCGATGTGCTTGGACTTACGGTCCTTCTTGCGGCCGCCAGCGCTCTCGTAAATCTGTGGTCCCATCGTTTTATATCCTCAGTCCCAACTGGCTGGACTCTATTAACAATTCTTGGATCACTTCTTCTGGGTGGGCTCTTAGGATCATGGTGGCGATTGGAAGATAGGTTGGATGGTCTGGGAGAGAAACTAAGAAGAAGGTTCAGTGGAAAGGGCGAGAGCACTTTTGTGGAAGGCTTTGTTTCGGCCTCTCTGCTCTTTGTTATTGGACCTTTGTCGATCCTGGGAAGTGTCAGTGATGGCATGTCGACCGGCATCGATCAACTTATGTTAAAGAGTTCTCTCGATTTTTTTGCCGCTATGGCTTTCGCCGCAACCTTGGGGTGGGGAGTCGCTTTCTCGGCCATACCGGTAGGTATCTATCAAGGGGTGTGGACCGTCGTCGGAGTTGTACTCGGTAGCGTGCTTTCCGGTTATCAGGTAGATGCAATGACGGCAGTCGGTGGAGTCTTGCTTCTCTCTATCGGACTGAAATTGCTCAAAATCAGGGACGTAGCAGTGGGAAATCTTTTGCCCGCTCTCGCCATCGCACCGTTGATGGCCGGCGCTCTACATCTGCTGATCTCCTAGAGTGGTTTCCCTGCCCCAAGGAAATTAAAAGGTTTTCGCGTCAATGACGAATCTGTATTTAACATCGCTGGCAATAGTTCGCTCGTAAGCAGTGTTTACGTAGTCAGCCGCAATGACTTCGACATCACTGACGATGTTGTGCTCTCCACAGAAATTAAGCATTTCTTGAGTCTCCGCAATGCCACCGATTTGAGAACCACCCAAAGAGCGCCTAGCTCCTATCAAAACGCCGGCATGAACCGAATACGGTTTCCCAGGCAGTCCGATCGCAACCAGTGTGCCATCGACAGTAAGTAAATTGAGATAGGCATTGATATCCAATTCCGCCGAGACGGTATTGAGAATGAGGTCAAACTGCTTCGAATACTGTTTGAGATTTGATATATCTTTGGTGAGGACAAAGCGATCTGCCCCCATACCTAAAGCATCATCCTCTTTACCTGGCGAGTGTGAAAAAACCGTAACATGGGCACCTAAAGCTTTGGCGAGTTTGAGGCCCATATGTCCAAGACCGCCCAAGCCAATCACACCCACTCGCGTGCCGGCTTGAGCGCCCCAATGCTTGAGGGGAGAGTAGAGGGTAATTCCGGCACAGAGCAAAGGGGCAACTCCCGCTAGATCTAGATTCTCGGGGACATGCACCGCGTAGTCGGCATCGACCACAAAGTTATTCGAGTACCCCCCCATGGTTAAAGTGACACCATCGCGCTCGTACGAATTGTAAGTGGCCGTCATATCATTCTCGCAATATTGCTCGAGACCACGAAGGCAGTTATTACAAGTACGACAGGAATCCACAAAAACTCCTACGCCAATTCTCTGCCCAATCGTGAATTTTGAAACACTAGATCCAACTTCCCGAACGATTCCTACGATTTCATGGCCCGGAACCATTGGGTAGAGAGATGGACCCCACTCTTCCCTCGCTTGGTGGATATCAGAATGGCAGATGCCGGCAAAAGAAATGTCAAAAGCCACATCATTGGCGCGCAAAGCGCGTCTTTCAAAAATAAATGGTGCCAGTGGGGTCTTGCTATTCAGAGCCGCCATGCCACGTGATTTCATTATTGCCTCTCTTTGGATGGAATTGGTAGATCAAATTTTGAAGGGGAGTGTCTCGGTTGATGTGTGACCCGCCCCAGAGGCACGGGCGGTGACTTGGCGCATGTGATGTCGCCTGCAGAGGACTTCATAACTTACTTCTTCGCCTGGGTTTACATCACCGATGACAACCTGCTCGCCTTCTGTGATCATGACACCGCCTTGGGTGCGGGCATTGTGAGTTGCCCGCGCGCCACACCAACAGAGTGCTTCGACTTGCAGGGTGTTGACCCGATCAGCCAATTCAACCAGTCTGGCAGAACCGGGGAAAAGTGAGGTGCGGAAATCCGTCAGGATCCCAAAGGCGTAGACGTCGATCCCGAGGCCATCAACTATCTTGGCTAATTGTTCAATTTGCTCACGTTGGTAAAACTGAGCTTCATCGCAGATGACGAAATCAATCCGAACGCCCATGGAAAGTTGTTCGACTACAAATCTATGCAAATCAATCTCTGGATCTACCTCAATTGCTTGGCGTTGAAGTCCGAGCCTTGAAGAAATCAATCCCGCTCCTGCACGATCTTTACTTGTGAAGATCACACCAGTGCGACCACGGCTTTGATGATTGTGCGCAGTTTGGAGCGCCAGGGTCGACTTACCGCTGTCCATCGTTCCGCAGTAGTAAATCAACTCAGCCACATTGACCATCCTGCCACAGAGTCGAGCGACACGCTTTTCGCATTAAATGGAAAAAATTGAATGGACTGGAATGGTTGGATAGATTTCGTGGATTCGGGCGCGTCCGCCAAGTGAATCAATCTCCAATACCGTGCCAACGCCGGTCACAATTCCGCCCACCCTTTCCACCAGCCGAATTCCCGCGAGAACTGTACCGCCCGTGGCTAGAACGTCGTCGATGATCAAAACTTTCGTCCCAGGCGCTATCGCATCTTGGTGAATTTCCACAATGGCGTTGCCATACTCAAGTCCGTAACTCTCCTCATGCGTAAGGGATGGCAATTTCCCTTTCTTTCGAATTGGGATAAAACCAAGAGCGAGCGAATGAGCCAGTGCACCTGCAAAAATGAAACCCCGAGCCTCCAGACCCGCAATCGCATCTGACTGACTTGCCAGCGGAGCAAATTCCGAAACTATCGCGTGGAAGGAGGGGCCATGCCCCAAAAGGGGAGTGAGATCTTGAAAGAGAATTCCGGGGAGTGGAAAGTCGGGAATTTCACGAATGAGGGAACGCGCTTCTTCCAAGGACCCTTTCACTTTTTCATTATAGAGAATTAGCGCAGAAATACTGGAAAGACGCAACGAGGAGCATAAATCTCCCATATCCGCATGATTTCGGGTCGATTTACGCAGAGATTCCACAGAGAGACCGTCCAGTCTTGCAATGTAGAGCAAATCGGCTTTGCATATGCAAGGAGATTGAAATGACAACGAAGAAGCTCATTACAGCCACACTGTTAAGTGCTGGCCTGATCCTGGGGTCCACGAGCGCAGCATTCGCGACTGACCCAACACCTACTTCTGTAACTGTGGTCACCTCAGCCACATACAGTGCTCAGCTAGTCGCCTATAAAACGGCACTAGTTGCTTATGATACTGCCACGGTCACTTTTAGAACTCAGGTAATTGCATTTCAGAGTGCTCAAGTGGCCTACAAAAATGCCTATGACAACGCTCGTCAGACTTATCAGGCAGTTGTCAGCGCGCATTCGCCAGCTACCACTCCTGCAGAGTACGCAATTTTATTGGCTGCCTACAACACGGCCAACGCTGCCTATAACGTTGCCACAGTTACCTTTAAGGCTCAACTGAGCATCTATATGACTGCAGCGCAAAATTACAAACTGGCGTATGAAACTGCTTTTCAAAGTTACAAGACAACTTCGGCCATGCGTGAAGACTTGCGTAAGGCGATTCAGGTAGCTTTTGAGAATGCAATTCACACTGCTAACGCAACCTTCGCAACTGCGATTGCAGTTGCAACAACTGCCGAGCAGAAACTTGCCGCTACCACGGCACTTCAAACTGCTAAAGTCACAGCGGTTGCTGTCCGTAAAGCTGCCCTAGATGCAGTGGGTGATAGGCCGATTAGACCTACCATGCGAATGAAGCTAGATGGTCACCAAGACATGTACAAATCTGATCGTCCAGCCAAGCCTGTAAAACCAGCTAAATCAGAAAAGTCACACAAATCAAATAAGTCAGAAAAATCAAATAAGTCAGAAAAATCAAACAAATCAAATAAGGACTAATTCCGTAAATATTTAAAAGGAGAACCTCGGGCCCACGTGGGCCCGAGGTTCTCCTTTTAAGGTTTGTCACCAATTTCGATAATACTCAGAGGACGGTCCGCTGTTATGGGTCCTACGCAATCACCTGCAACTAACTGGAACACGGTTTGGCTGTGGCAGCGGATTATGTGGCGCTTGCACTGTACTGATTAATGGAACGCCCGTGCATTCATGCGATACACCAATATGGTCAGTGGGTGCCAAGTTAATTCAAACAATTGAAAATGAAGTGAACCCAACGCTAACTAGGGTAAAAGCTGGTATTTCCTCTGCCCAAGCGGGTCAATGCGGTTTTTGCTTATCCGGAATAATGATGCGCGCCAGCGCGTTGATCGATTCAGGAGTTGAATTGACTCGGGACTCAGTCTCTGAAAACCTGGATGGACACCTGTGTCGATGTGGTGCCCATAATCGAATTATTGATGCTGTCCTGCAAGCAGGATCGTAGTTATGCCAACACCTGCTTCCCTTACCAACTCACCCAAAGTTTCTGACTGGTTAGATTTCACGCGCGACGGATACGTTGCAATTAAGACGGGGAAAGTAGAATTCGGCCAAGGCATTCTGACGGCGCTGCTACAAATTGTTGCCGAAGAGCTTAATGTCCCTCTTGAAAAATGTTATCCTGTAGCCGCTTCAACAGCCCTAAGTCCCAATGAGGGTTTCACCGCGGGGAGTCTGTCGGTTCAAGATTCTGGATCCGCGCTTCGATTAGCAAGTGCGATTGCTCGCGTACGCGCTGGTTCAGAAAGTTACTGGGTTATCGCCGCAACATTGGGATGGGATATTCCTATTGATGTCAATGTAATCGTGAAGAGACCGGAAGAATATTCCTTAGTTGGACGCAGCACCCAACGCATTGATTTAGATAGCAAGGTGCAGGGTAAACCGTCCTATATCCACGATCTGCGATTTGAAAACCTGTTATTTGCCAGGGTCTTGCGCCCACCTGCAGACTCTCAAGTTGTGCACGAGCGCGGGGTGGTTGGTCCTGGCGATCTTTCTTCTAAGGCTTCATACTCCAGGCCGTACTTGTCTCATGGGTCTATTGGAACAGTAACTGCAGTTGCTCAATGGGTTGATGACTTCCTTCACGTCTGGTCACAAACCCAAGGTGTTTATCCACTTCGCGCTGATATAGCACGGGCTTTTGGCCTCGATATCGATCACATCACCGTTACACATATGGAAGGTGCTGGGTGTTATGGACACAACGGAGCAGACGATGTCGCTTTCGATGCAGCACTGGTAGCAAGACATGTTTCAGGTAAACCCATCTTGCTCTCATGGTCTCGTGAAGATGAATTAAGTTGGGCGCCTTTTGGGCCAGCAATGAGGTGGCGTCACTTGTCAGACCCGCGAGGTCGAGATGTCATCACCAAAGTTGCCGAGATCTCTGGATGGGGCCAAGAACTTCCTGATGGGTGTGGGAAGGGGATTGGTTTTGCACGCTACAAGAACAAGGGAGCGTGGTGCGCGGTGGTTGCTCAAGTAGAAGCCGAGACTCATGTGAAGGTGACGAATCTTTGAATTGCAGTTGATGTTGGTCTGGTGATTAACCCTGACGGCGTAATTAATCAAATTGAAGGCGGAGCGCTCCAATCCACGAGTTGGACAACGAAAGAACAGGTACGTATTTCCAAAGGGAGAGTGATTTCCAATAATTGGGAGGACTACTCAATTCTGAAATTTTCGGATGTGCCGTTAATCCAAACCGAGATCATTTCTCGACCAACTCTGCCCAGTCTTGGCGCAGGTGAAGCATCAATTGGGCCCACAGGTGCTGCCATTGCCAACGCACTGGCAAGTGCCATTGGTGTACGAGTTCGCAATATGCCTCTCACACCGGAGAACATCATTGCCAGTATGAAATCGTAGAGAGCGTGACGGACCAACTACCCAGTCGTGTCCGAACGGGGAGTCGCACACCCATCCGTGGGTAGATACCCGCTTATGTCGTGGGCTTCCATAAACTCGACTCTACCGCCCGTTGGTCGCTTGGCAAGGCCGCTCGATGTCCCTGCCGGACATGATCCGCGCCGTCCTTCGGACGAACCGATCCCATATAGCTCGCTTTAGTTCGAGGCAGTCGCGATTTTCCATGTTGGCAGGACATAAGTTTTCAGACCACATCGTCCGAGAAATGCACATCGATCAGTAAGGTTGGCAAATGCGAATGCGATACAGGTCTCTTCTGTTTTTTCCGCTTATTGCAGTTGTAATTACTTCGTGTGGTTCGTCTCTCTCAACAAGTCAGAAACCTTTTCATCCCACTGGAAAGTTCGCCATCACCCCTCAATTTGACCAAGCGAACGACTTCGTCGATGGGTTGGCCGCGGCACAAATCGGAAAAAAGTATGGCTACATCGATAAGACCGGGAAGTTCGCCATCACCCCTCAATTCGATGTCGTCTCCAGTTTCGTCGATGGGCTCGCTCTCGTACATAGTGGAACAAAGAACGGCTGGAGCTATATCGATAAAACCGGGAAGATCGTCATCACGCCTCAATTCGATGTCGCCTTCGATTTCGTCAATGGGTTGGCCGTTGTAGGAGTTGGAAATAAATACGGCTACATCGACAAGACAGGGAAGGATGTTATCCCACTTCAATTCGATGCCGCCTACGGTTTCGTCGATGGGTTGGCACCGGTACGAATTGGGGAGGAGTGGGGCTACATCGACAAGACCGGAATGTTTGTGATCAAGCCTCAGTTTGACTTAACATCCGGTTTCGTCGATGGGTTGGCTCTCGTACAAATCGGGAAGAAGTGGGGCTATATCGATAAGACTGGGAAGTACGTCAGTACCGCACTATTCGATGACGCCTACGATTTCCAGAATGGAATGGCCGTTGTAGGAGTTGGAAATAGATACGGCTACATCGACAAGACCGGGAAGGATGTTGTCCCACTTCAATTCGATTACGCCCGCGGTTTCGTCGATGGGTTAGCCGCAGTACAAATCGGGAAGAAGTGGGGCTATATCGATAAGACTGGGAAGTACGTCATCAGTCCTCAATTCGACGTAGCGGTTAATTTCGTCAATGGGTTGGCCGTTGTAGGAGTTGAAAATAAATACGGCTACATCGATAAGACTGGGAAGTACGTCATCAGTCCTCAATTCGACGGAGTGGGTGATTTCGTCAATGGGTTGGCCACAGTACAAATCGGGAAAAAAGTCGGCTACATCGATAAGACTGGGAAGTACGTCATCACCCCTCGATTCGATAACGCGCGTAATTTCGTCAATGGGTTGGCCGCAGTACAAATCGGGAAGAAGTGGGGCTACATCTCCTAGTCTCTAACTTGCCATATTTTGTACGACGTTTGGTTCTCCGCGACTCGTGGGTATCTGCCCACGTATGAGTGTCCGAACGGGGAGTTGAACCCCGAAGCCCTTTCGGGCACTAGCACCTCAAGCTAGCGCGTCTGCCAATTCCGCCACCCGGACGAGTGAGACGCAACGATATCAATGTGGGCGACAGGACACAAAATAACCCCGGGTTTAGGGGAGAATGGCGCCATGACATCTCAGAGTAGCCAAGATTCATCGAATTCCCAGAGTTCAGAGCTGGAAGAGGATGCAATCACTTTATGCCAAGAAATGATCCGAATTCCTAGCGTCAATTACGGCGACGGGAAAGGTGACGAGAGAGCGATGGCTGATTACGTTGTCGCTAAATTACTTGAAGTAGGAATCCAGTCCAAGGTTTACGAATCCGCACCGGGGCGTTGCAATGTGGTTGCAACCATTCCTGGCGTGAATACACATCGTCCGGGTTTAGTTGTACATGGACACCTGGATGTTGTTCCCGCCAATGCAGAGGATTGGTCCGTCGATCCGTTCGCCGGAGAAATTCGGGACGGAATGATCTGGGGTCGTGGCGCTCTGGATATGAAAAATATGGATGCGATGATGCTGGCGATTGTTCGCAAGTGGGCACGTTCTGGATTTAAGCCCCCGAGAAATATTCTTCTTGTCTTCTTTGCAGATGAAGAGGCGGGAAGCATTTACGGTTCGCGATGGATGGTAAAAGAACATCCTGAACTCTTTAAGGGGTACAGCGAGGCGATTTCAGAGGTAGGTGGTTTCTCCGTCACTGTCGGAGATGGGAAGAGGCTCTACCTGGTTGAGGCGGCACAAAAGGGAATTTACTGGATGAAGGTCACTGCCGAAGGTCGTGCGGGACACGGTTCAATGATGAATGACGAGAATGCAATCACCATTCTTGCGCAAGCCGTCGAGAAGATTGGCAATCACGCCTGGCCACAGCGATATACCAAGACGGTGAAGGTCTTCTTTGCGCAATTGGCAAAGGCTACAAACCAGCCTTACGACGAGACAGATCTTCGCCCACTTCTCAAAGAACTTGGGTCAACTGCTCGAATGATTGGAGCAACACTTCAAAATACCGCGAACCCGACGATGCTTGATGCGGGATACAAAGCAAATGTCATCCCACAGAGTGCTTCGGCCGTTATAGACGGGCGCTTCCTTCCTGGCTACGAAGAAGAGTTGAAAGCCACCATTAGAGAACTTGTCGGACCTGATATCAAAGTCGAGACGATCACTCGTGACATCGCTCTAGAAGTAGATTTTGAAGGCGACCTCGTGGAGGCAATGCGAAATGCAATTCTGTCGCAAGATCCTGCTGGCATCCCAGTTCCGTACACGATGAGCGGAGGAACCGACAATAAAGCACTCTCAGAGATTGGAATTATTGGTTACGGATTTTCTCCATTGAAACTTCCAGCCGATCTCGACTTTATGTCGCTCTTCCATGGAGTGGATGAGCGAGTTCCGCTCGATGGAATTATCTTTGGGGTAAGAGTCTTGGAGAACTTCCTGGAAAACTGTTAAACGTCCGAAGCGTCATCTAACGCGCTTCGAACTATATGCGGTAGGAAAATTTCTTCTGAAGTAAGGATTCCGCGCAGTTGCGCGCCAGTACGGGCGCCAACAATTGCGCTGGTCACACCCGGACGATCTCGCACCCATGCAAGTGCCACTTCCAAAGGTGAGTAACCTAAACCGTCAGCGGCGACATTCACTGCTTCGACAATTCGAATTCCTCGCTCGTCAAGATATGGCTCCACAAAACCCGCGAAATGTGGACTAGCCCCACGTGAGTCACTTGGGGTGCCTAATCGGTATTTTCCCGTCAATACTCCTCGACCCAGGGGAGACCACGCCAAAATACCGACATCCAGATCGAGTGCGCAGGGGAGGACTTCCTTTTCAATTCCCCGGTTGAGCAAGGAGTATTCGTTCTGAAGAGATGCAATAGGTGCCTTCGTCGGAGAAGCTTCTTGAAGAGAAATAGCGCGCGCACTTTGCCATCCAGAGTAATTCGAAAGACCAACATAACGCGCACGTCCACTGGAGTATGCGTAGTCCAATGCGGAGAGCGTGTCTTCTAGCGGGGTCATCGGATCCCATACATGTACCTGCCAAAGATCTACAAAATCCGTATTGAGACGGCTGAGAGAACGATCTAACTCTGCAATGAGTGAGTGCCGTGAGGCGTTAACGACTCTTTCTCCAGATTCAAAGGAAATTCCTGCCTTCGTTCCAATATGGACTTCATCTCGCTTAAAAAGTGTTCCGATGAAGCCGCCGATAAGTCTTTCGCTATCGCCATCCCCATATAGCGCCGCGGTATCAAGAAAATTACCACCCGCATCAAGATAAGCGCGGCATTGGTCGGCGGCTTCGTGCTCGTCGGTATCCCGGCCCCAAGTCATCGTGCCCAGACCCAGACGAGAAAGAAGCAATCCACTCCTTCCCGCTCTGCGCATTTCCATGACGCGACCCTAGCAAGGCGAAGAGCGGAAATCCCCGATAACCTAGTGCTGAGTTTAGAAATTTTGCAGCAAAGGGGGAGACATGACACTTGTCATACTTGTTCGCCATGCTCACTCCACTGCCAATGGCTCTGGAATATTGGCGGGTAGAATCGAAGGCGTCCACCTTTCACCCCTTGGCAAAGTGCAAGCGCGGAAACTTTCATCCCGACTGGGAGAGATACCTTTAAAATCCCTCCGCTCGAGCCCACTAGAGCGGTGCGCCGAGACGATTGGTCCATGGTTGAACCGGCGTGAGTTGTCAGATTCTCCTTTGATGCCAGAACTCACGATTGATCACGATTTAGCAGAAGTCGATTACGGATCATGGAGCGGCAGGAAGCTTCGAACACTTTCGCGTGATCCGCTCTGGAAAACCGTGCAAGAGCGTCCTTCCAAAGTCATCTTCCCGCAAGGCGAGAGTTTGCTAGGCATGCAAAGACGTGCAATGAGGTCGGTCATTGCAGGACTATCCCAGCGCGGCAAGGGTCATGTTCTGCTTATCTCCCACGGAGATATAGTGAAATCAATCATTGCTTCTGCATTGGGGATGCACCTGGATGAGTTTCAGCGCATCGTTATTGACCCGGCGTCAGTTTCAATCCTGGATTATTCGGGAAGCAAACCCAGAGTCCTCTTGCTCAATGATTCACGATCTAAACTTGATTCAGATATTTTCGCGCAACGAGGGAAGAAGACTCTTCTCGGCGGAGGTCCTGGGGTAGCGCGGAAGAGAGGGGTCTCCTAAATGGCAGGGTTAGTAATCACCTACGACCCCGTCGAAAGATTCGTAGTGGGGACTGTTGGAGAACCAGGGGAGAGGACCTTCTTTTTGCAAGCGCGACATGGGAGTCGCCTCACCTCCGTACTGCTCGAGAAGGCACAAGTGGCTGCGATCGTGGAGCGTTTAGATCTTCTACTACGCGAACTAAGACGCCTTGATCCCAAATTCACTATCACCTCGCTTCCACGTGACGATGAACCCCTTGAACAACCGATAATTGAAGAGTTTCGGGTGGGTCTAATTTCTCTATCTTGGCTAAGTGATCGCGAACTAGTCTCCATCGAATTACAGGCAACTTCTGATCAAGACGCAAACGAAGAAGATCTCTTTATCGAAAGTCCCGTGGATGCACCTGACGTGTTGCAGGTAATTCTCACGTCGGCTCAAACAGAGGCATTTATAAAACGAGCCACGAGTGTGGTCAACGCGGGACGACCGCCTTGTCCGTTCTGTGGATTGCCGCTAGACCTGCGCGGTCATGTATGCCCCAGGGCAAATGGCTATCGTCGCTAAACCCGAACTCACTCCAACTGAGATCGCCCTCTCCCGGGGCGAGATGAGGATCACGGGGCGATTGGTCGATGCTACTAATGCAACTTTGCAAGCGAGCGTTTATGCAGATGAGAATGAAATCGTATGTATTTACAAACCTATTTCCGGAGAAAGGCCGCTTTGGGATTTTGCAACGGGCACCTTGGCTCACCGGGAATATGCTGCCTATCTCGTAAGTTCTCTAGGCAACTTTGATGTGGTTCCGTTGACAATACTGCGGGACGGTCCGTATGGAGAAGGAATGGTCCAACAATGGATCAACATTGATAAAAACTTGGATATGTGGGAATTCTTTCGAAAGGATGACCCGGCTTTACGTAATATCGCTCTTTTCGACGCAGTCATCAACAATACTGATAGGAAGATCGGACATCTTCTTCCTGATCTACATGGCAAAGTCTATGGATGCGACCACGGGGTAACTTTCCATACGCAGAACAAACTTCGAACTGTCCTCTGGCAGTGGGCGGGTCACCCGCTCTCAGAGTCCGAACTCTTGCAAATCCAAGAGTTGCGGAACTCGCTTACGCTTTCGTTGGGGGAATTGCTCCTTCCGCTCTTATCAACGGCAGAATTGGCCGCCTTGGACGCGAGACTAGGGAGACTCCTGTCGTCACAGACATTTCCAGTCCCCTCTGATGAATGGCCGGCGGTGCCATGGCCTCCGTTCTAAACTCCCTTAGGATGAGTCCGTGAAATCTTGGGCAAGTCTCTATCTACCTCCGATAGCCAAAAGGTTCAATTTCCCTCCATTGCGGCTTCACAATTCAGTTACGGGAACGTTAGAAAGTTTGCCCGTTAAATCTGAGTACAGCATGTACGTCTGCGGCATCACCCCATACGACGCCACCCACCTAGGACATGCAGCCACCTACATCACTTTTGATCTGATTAACCGCTACCTCAGAGCAATGGGCAAGAACGTCCACTTCGTAGAAAACATCACCGATGTCGATGATCCGTTGCTAGAAAGAGCGACTCGCGACAACGTTGATTGGTCGGTGCTGGCACACTCTCAGATTGAACTCTTCCGTGGAGACATGAGCGATCTCCATATTCTTCCGCCAGAGCATTACATCGGTGCAGTTGAAGCTATTCCACTGATCGTAAAAATGATTGAGGCGCTGAAATCCAAGGGTGCCGTGTACTTGGTGGATGACGATCTCTACTTCTCAGTCCACATGGATAAAGATTTTGGCACTCGCTCGAATTTGTCACAAGAAAGTATGTTGGAGCTTTTTGGTCAGCGCGGGGGAGACCCAGACCGCGTCGGCAAACATGACAAACTCGATGCGCTTTTATGGATGCGTCAGCGACCGAACGAACCTGGTTGGGCTTCTTCCTTCGGAAAGGGCCGACCTGGATGGCACGTTGAATGTTGCGCCATTGCTCTGAACTACTTGCCAATTAATTCGGACGATAAATTTCTTATCGATATTCAAGGAGGCGGTTCGGACCTTCTCTTCCCTCATCACGAAATGGGAGCATCTCAGGCGGCAGTCGTTCAAGGCAGGGAATTTGCCCGGTTTTATGTTCACACCGGGATGATCGGCCTTGATGGAGAGAAAATGAGCAAGAGCCTTGGCAATCTTGTCTTCCTCTCCGAACTGGTGAATGCCGGTGAAGATCCCATGGCAATTCGACTGGCTCTCATCAGGGCGCCCTACGCTGCGGATCGAATGTGGAGTGACGAAAAATTGATATCAGCGACCGCCTTTTTGACTCGATTACGTTTGCTCTTATCGCGACCTGAAGTCGCTCCAACAGATCCCACAATTGAATCGATCATTGCAGCCTTATCCAACAATCTCGATACGCAGGCTGCCCTCAATGCGATTGAAAAATGGTGCGATGAGACCGAATCAGGGGCCGTAGGTGGATCTGCTGGCGAGTTGTCACGCGCTATCGACTTACTGCTTGGAATTGCGATCTAACTATTCGTTGTTTCGACGCCTTAAATATCGCTCGAATTCGCGAGCAATAGAATCTCCAGTTGCTTCCGGTAGTTCTGATTCATCTCGCGCGGTTTCCAACTGACGAACATATTCAGAGATTTCGCTGTCTTCTGCGGCCATCTCATCGACGCTCTTCTCCCATGCTTGAGATTGCTCTGGAAGATCACCAGGGGGTAAGGATATGTTGAGAAAATCCTCGAGTGCATTTATTAATGCAAGTGTTGCTTTAGGTGATGGGGGAGCCGCGGCGTAATGGGGTATAGCCGCCCAAAGTGAAACCGCATCTATCCCTCGTCTCTGGGCAGCTTCTTGAATCACGCCGAGAATGCCCGTTGGGCCCTCGTATCTACTTACTTCGACACCCAATCTCTCAGCAATGTCAGGGTGGGTGCCGCTTCCGCTTACTGATATAGGTCGAGAGTGAGGTGTATCTGCGAGCAAAGAGCCAAGAGTCAGGATCATGGTTACATCCAAGTCGTCCGCCAAATCGAGGATATTCGCTGCGAACGTCTTCCATTTCATCGATGGCTCAATGCCCTTAACTACTACAAGATCAAAGTCGTATTGAGGTGTTGCAATTCCAAAAACTTCAGTCGTGGGCCACGTCAATGTCCTAAATTTTGAATCGTCCACCGAAACCATCGGACGATTCACTTGAAAATCGTAGAAATCTTCCGGATCGACCTGTGCGATGAGGGATGCCGTCCACGTGTTCAATAAGTGAGATGCTGCTCCGGTTGCGGCCTCGCCAGCATCGTTCCAACCACCAAATGCAAGGATCATGACAGGCGATCTCAGCGCAGGGATGTGGAGAATTTCCATAACTCCACCTTACGGTAACCTTTGACAAGTGACGACCTCAATCCAGACCTTGCGCCAAGCTCTCGCAGAGCGAACGGTTATTGTTGACGGCGCAATGGGAACGATGCTCCAGGCCGCAAACCCCACTATGGAAGATTTCCAAGGTCATGAGGGCTGCAACGAGATCCTCAACGTTAGCCGGCCAGATATCGTGCGTAGCGTTCATGAGGAGTATTTATCCGTTGGTGTGGATGCCATTGAGACAAACACTTTCGGTGCCAACTGGGCGAATTTAGCCGAGTATGGAATCGAGGATCGTATCTACGAACTCGCATTTACAGGGGGAGTGCTAGCACGACAAAGTGCAGATAAATTTAGTACACCCGACCAACCGAGGTATGTCTTGGGCTCACTCGGTCCAGGAACCAAATTGCCAAGCTTGGGACATACGACCTATCAAAAATTAAAAGATGCCTACTACCTCGCGTCTAAAGGGCTGGTCGATGCAGGTGTAGATGGCCTTCTCATTGAAACTGCCCAAGATTTGTTACAGGCCAAAGCAGCGATAAATGGTGCGCGCGTGGCGATGGAAGAAAGTGGCCGCGACGTCATCTTAATTACCCAAGTAACCGTTGAGACCACTGGCACAATGCTGTTAGGTTCCGAAATCGGAGCGGCGTTGAATGCGCTCGAACCCCTGGGTATTGATCTCATTGGACTTAACTGCGCTACTGGACCCGCTGAAATGTCCGAGCATTTGAGGTATCTGAGCAAGTCTGCGCACGTCGGAATTTCTGTCATGCCAAATGCCGGGCTTCCCATTCTCGGTCCAGATGGCGCAACGTATCCACTGACACCCAAGGAATTGGCCGCGGCTCTTAGCGTCTTCGTAAAGGAGTATGGCGTTTCATTAGTGGGTGGATGTTGCGGCACAACTCCGGCGCATTTAGTGGAAGTTGTTAGCGCGCTCAAGGGGAGCATCCCGGCGAAAAGAGAGCCGCACGTTGAACCGGGGGCTTCCTCGCTTTATCAGTACGTACCGTTTAGGCAAGATCTCGCTTACATGGCAATCGGAGAGCGAACAAATTCGAATGGTTCGCGTGCATTTAGAGATGCTCTTCTGGCGGAGGACTGGCAGTCCTGCGTCGAGATCGCACGTGATCAGATTCGCGACGGCGCGCACATGCTGGATCTTTCTGTCGATTATGTTGGTCGCGACGGAGTAAAAGACATGCAAGAAATCTCTAGTCGATTTGCAACATCATCGACTCTTCCTATCATGCTCGACTCCACTGAGCCACCTGTGATTAAGGCTGGGCTAGAACAACTCGGTGGACGTTGCGTAATCAACTCGGTGAATTTTGAAGACGGAGATGGCCCAAGTTCCCGCTTCGCCCGGGTTATGCCTCTGGTTAAGGAGCACGGAGCGGCCGTAGTTGCCCTCACCATTGATGAAACCGGACAAGCACGAGATGCCGAATGGAAAGTGCGGGTGGCGAAAAGACTAATCGAGGAATTAACTGGAAAATGGGGTCTAGCCACTGGCGATATTTTGATCGACTGCCTCACCTTTCCAATTGCCACAGGTCAGGAAGAAACCCGCCGCGACGGAATTGAGACCATCAACGCCATTCGACAGATCAAGATTGATTTTCCGCAAGTGCAAACTACGTTGGGTGTTAGCAACGTTTCGTTCGGACTTAATCCGGCTGCACGCATTGTTCTTAACTCCGTATTTCTTCATGAGGCGGCGCTTGCAGGTTTGGACTCGGCGATTGTCCACCCTTCAAAAATCACCCCAATGGCTCGTATAGATGAGCGAGCGAAAGCGGTCGCCCTTGATCTCATCTACGACCGTCGACGGTACGAAGACAGTCAATGCGTCTATGACCCGCTGACTGAATTTCTCAATCTTTTCGAAGGCGTTGAAGTTGCTTCCTCGAAACTCACCAGGGCGGCGGAATTGGCTGCCCTACCGCTCACTGAGCGTCTTACCAGGCGAATCATCGACGGAGAGAAAGTCGGTCTTGAAGCTGACCTCCAAGAAGCCCTAGATCAAGGAATCGTGCCGCTAGAAATCATTAATACATTTCTCCTGGAAGGCATGAAGGAGGTCGGCGAGCTCTTTGGACGAGGTGAGATGCAACTTCCGTTTGTGCTGCAAAGTGCCGAAGTAATGAAGACCGCGGTGGCTTACCTCGAACCGTTTATGGAGAAAACCGGAGAGGACGGCAGGGGTGTCATTGTCCTTGCCACGGTACGAGGTGATGTTCACGATATTGGGAAGAATTTGGTTGACATCATTCTTTCCAATAATGGATACCGCACTGTCAACATCGGTATTAAGCAGACGATCAACCAGATAATTGACGCCGCGACGGAATCAAATGCGGATGCCATCGGGATGAGCGGTCTTTTAGTTAAATCGACAGTGATCATGAAAGAAAATCTTGAAGAGATCACATCCCGAGGTTTGGACCAGAAATGGCCCATCGTTCTTGGGGGAGCGGCACTCACGCGAGCATATGTTGAGCAAGATCTGGCCGGAAGATTCCCGGGGGAAGTTCGATATGCACGAGATGCTTTCGAAGGTCTGCGTCTTATGGACACCATCATGGCAATCAAACGTGGCGAGCCCGGTGCCGTATTGCCGCCATTGCGTGAACGTCGTGTCCGCGCAAGTTCACCCGTGGAAGAAGATCAGGTTGTTGACACAAGCCGGAGCGACGTTGCCACAGACGTCGATATTCCAAACCCTCCTTTTTGGGGGAGTCGAATCATTAAAGGAGTGCCGTTAGCTGAATATTCGGGCATGCTGGATGAGCGCGCGCTTTTTGTTGGGCAGTGGGGGCTTAAAGGCGCCCGCGGAGAATACGAAATGATGGCGGAGACCGAGGGGCGTCCACAACTTCGCAAACTTCTTAATGACGCATTGTCGCAAGGTTGGCTCAATGCCGCGGTCGTCTATGGATATTTTCCGTGTGTTAGCGAAGGAAATGATCTCATCATTTTGCACCACGAAGGGGCTCTCAAAGGGCAAGAGCGAGTGAGGTTCACCTTCCCACGACAGCGCAGGGATCGACGTCTCTGTCTGGCCGATTTCTTCGCTGCAAAAGATTCTGGAAAAACGGACGTCGTTGCATTCCAGATTGTCACGATGGGAAGCGCCGTCAGCGAGGCAACTGGCAAACTTTTCGCTGCTAATGCCTATCGCGATTATCTTGAACTGCACGGACTTTCAGTGCAACTCACCGAAGCACTAGCCGAACATTGGCATGCACGTGTACGAGAAGAGATGCACGTAAAGGACCAGGATTCCTCTGAACTCCAAGGAATTCTAGATCAAGGTTATCGAGGTTCGAGATATTCCTTCGGCTATCCAGCGTGCCCCGACCTAGAGCAACAAGTTCAGTTATGTGCTCTTCTCGAACCTGAGCGAATCGGAGTGGAACTTTCCGAAGGGTTCCAGTTACACCCGGAACAATCGACTTCAGCAATCATCGTTCATCATCCGGAAGCGAAGTACTTCAATGCAAATTAATGGGCCAATTAATGGGCTTGCAAGAGAGCGAGTATGAATCCACACGACGGAACATTTTTTAGTGCAATCCTCTTCGACATGGATGGAACCCTCGTCGACACCGAGCCACTCTGGCTCGTGAGCGAAACTGAGCTTATGGATGAATATGACTATGCATGGACATCCCAAGATCAGGCGAACTGTTTAGGTGGCCCATTGGATCGCGTTGGTGAATATATGCATGACTTAGCAGGCAAAGTCGAGAGTCCCGAGTTTTTCCGAGATTCTCTCATTGCCCGTATGGCCGAGAAGTTGCATAGGGGCGCCGTATTGATGGATGGTGCTGCTGAATTACTCCAAGTATGTGCAGAATTTGAAATTCCGGTGGCGCTGGTGTCGGCAAGTCCAAGAATCCTGGTGGATGCGGTTTTGGAGAACTTACCTTCTCACCGATTTCAAGTATCGGTTTCCAGTGATGACGTAGTAAATACAAAGCCAGATCCCGAGGGGTATCTGAAATCAGTAGACATGCTAGGCGTGGATATCGCCACATGTCTCATTCTGGAAGATTCACTTACTGGGGTCGAAGCCGCTCGGGCAAGCGGTGGTTTCGTGGTTGCTATTCCACATCTCGTTCCGATAGACGAAAGTGCCCGTGTCAGAGTGGTGAGCACGGTACGGGAATTAGATCGAGAAAGATTGATCTCCTTGTTCAAAGAACTGAACGGTCACCAGTAAAAGCTGGGCAGATACTCTTAAAAGAACACCAATCACATAGTCGAGATGGCTTGGGTCGCCAGACTTCTGATTGGATCGCCGCAATAATTTCACCCGCAATTGCAAAGAGTTTCTTCTCTGTATTTTCAAGTTGTGACAGAGTGGGGGTGCTTCGAATCAATTGACCGTCCCCTAGATAGATCAACTGGAGGAGTCGGGGGAGTACGCCATGATTTCGCCAGTAGATCAAAGCGTAAATTCGGAGTTGAAATAGAACTTTCTCTTCCCAGCCGGGCTTTGGTGCCTTTCCAGTTTTGTAATCGACTATCCGCACTTCACCGGTGACAGCGATATCTAATCGGTCGATATAACCATGCAGATAAATTTCCTCAGAAAGATCCATTTCCAGATGCAACTCACGAGAGGTGGGTTCAAAAGCAGCGGGGGATTCCAACGTGAAATAGGTCGTGAGGAGCGAGGAAGCGCGATCGAACCACTCCTTTAAGTCGACAACGCTCTCTTGGAGTGCTGGTTTTGCCGCAACTTGCTCTAGCCAACTCCCCGGGAGTATCTCGAGTGCGGTTTCGAGGGTCCGCATGAGCGCGGGAGAATCAAACAACTTTTCCAAGACGGTGTGCACCAGCGTGCCACGTTCGGCATCCAGACTGATTGGCTCTGGCAATTGATCAATTGCCCGAAATTTGTACAACTGCGGGCAGTTGGAAAAATCGCTCACTCGACTGGGCGAGAGGCGGATTTTGCTCATGCAGGCGAAGATACACTCCAAAGGCAGCTCGTTCGCCCATAGGATGCTCCCGTGTCTATTCCTGGAATTTTCGGCGCTGGCGATCGCGTCCAATTAACTGACGCCAAAGGCAAGCTCTATAGCTTTACCATTACCCCTGGGAAAGAGTGGCACACGCACAAAGGTTGGATTGTCCACGATGAATTGATTGGCGTTCCCGAAGGCTCTGTCGTCGAGACTAGCGCCGGCCTTAAGTTCACTGCTTTCAAGCCACTTCTGGCTGATTACGTACTCTCTATGCCGCGTGGAGCAACAATCGTCTATCCCAAGGACGCTGCGCTCATCCTGGGATTTGCAGATATTTACCCTGGTGCCCGCGTCCTGGAAGCGGGGGTCGGAAGTGGCGCACTCACCATCTCACTCCTACGCGCTGTTGGAATCGAAGGTCACGTACATTCCGTGGAGCGAAGAGATGAATTTGCAGCAAATGCAACTTCCAATGTCACTAATTATTTTGGGCAACGTCCAAACAATTGGTCTTTGTCGATAGGCTCGCTCCAGGACCAAGAATTCAATGAGAGTTTCGATCGAGTTATTCTGGACATGCTGGCACCCTGGGAGTGCATCGCTCTTGCATCTCAAGTGCTTCGACCAGGTGGCGTTTTTCTTGCCTACGTCGCGACCACAACTCAACTCTCCGAAACCGCAGAGGCACTCAAAAATGACGGCTCTTTTACTGAACCCGAAAGTTCAGAGTCCTTGATCCGAGGATGGCATCACGAAGGATTGGCAGTGCGTCCGCAACATCGCATGATTGGTCACACCGGCTTCTTGATCCAATCACGACGAATGGCACCCGGGGTTCAGGTCCTAGCCAGGCGGCGACGTCCATCCAAGGGAAGTTACGATGGCATCGCGCAAGAGTGAGAGACTGATCAATCTCACCATCGCGCTCCTAGCCACTCGTCGTTATCTGACGAAATCTGAAATCTTCCGCAGCATAGAGGGTTACGAAGGCGACCCATCTGCAAAGGAGCGGATGTTCGAACGCGATAAGGACGACCTACGCAACCTTGGCATCGTTATAGATGTTCGAGGCGTCGATCCTGGATTTGAAGATGAACCTGGATATCGAATTCATCCAGAGAGTTATTCTCTCAATTTAGGAGAGTTAACCGGGACCGAGGTCGCCCTTCTCTCCTTGGCTGCCGAAGCGTGGCGCGGTGCAGCACTTGGTGAATCCGCACATTCTGCCCTTATCAAGTTACGTTCGCTCGGGATCGCATCCGATTTTGATGCACTTCCAAATCTCTCACCCAAGATCAAAATAAGTTCGAGAGCTTTCGTGCCACTTACTCAGGCAATTGGTGATCGCACCACAGTAACTTTCAAATACCGATCGGCCCAACTTAATGATGAAACACGTGTGTTAAACCCTTACGGATTGGGGAGTCGAAAGGGCAACTGGTATCTCGTAGGTCAGGATCATGATCGAAAAGCCCTGCGCACTTTCCGCCTAGATCGTATTGTTGGAGATGTAGAAACACTTTCGAAACCAGGTGCCTTCGAAACGGATCCCGACTTCCACGTTCTCTCATTTCTTGATTCTCATCTTTTCGAACCTCGCGACATCGCTCAACTTCGCATTCGCAGGGGGCGTGGACATGCCCTGCGCGCAGAGGCGATCACCCTCTCATCGGATGAACAGTTCGACCTATGCGAATTGCCCTATTCAGATGATGAGAGATTCGTTGATTCAATTCTCTGGCATGGCGATGACGTCATAGTTCTTAATCCACTAACCCTTCGCGAAAAGGTAATTTCTAGACTACGAAGTCTGGTGGAAACGCATGGCTGAAAAGAAGGCAAAGAGGTCGACTAGGAAGGATGCGAACCCAGCTTTGGATCGGACGGCCCGCCTACTCGATCTAGTTCCTTACCTGGCGACCCATCAAGGAATTTCGATCGAGGACTTGGCCAAGGAGTTCTCAATCACCACTGCTGAGGTGATTGATGACCTGACAACTCTGTGGATGTGCGGCCTTCCCGGCTATACGGCACTCGAGTTAATGGATCTTTCCTTCGAATCAGGTTTCGTGACAATTTCCAACGCCGAAACGTTGGCTCGTCCGCGAACCCTCGATCGAAACGAAGTCCTCACCCTCATGCTGGGGCTAGAGACGATGCTAGAAAGCGAGTCATCACAGAAGAATTCGCTTTCCGAACAGATAAGTTCGTTGATTGACAAGTTGTCGCAATTTCTGGATATTTCTCACCTGATTCAGGCAGGCACTGCGTCATCTTCTGTCATTCGCGGTGAAATAGATGCTTCCATCAACTCTCGCGTCCCAATTCAAATTGAGTATCACTCTCTTACGCGTGACGAAGTGAACACTCGAGTTATACACCCTTTGGAATTCACTTCGCTTACGGCCTCGAACCCTCACGAGTACCTATATGCATTCTGCGAACTCTCCAAGGGTTATCGCACATTCCGAGTTGATCGAATCCTAAAAACCCATAAGGCCAACAGCGTTGAGATGAATCCAAGTCGTGAGATGGACACCTCCGAACCGGAAGTTCAAAGAATGGTCGTTGCCATTGCCTCACGTGAACGCGACGTTGCCGAGCGATTTAATCTTTCCCTTCAAAATCTCAGGGAAGACTCACGGAAGGAAGTCACAGTGGAGACCTTTACGCCGGACTGGGCTATCCGGGAGATCATGAGCTTCGGGGGAGAAGTTACCCTTAAATCTCCTCAGTATCTGCGGGAATCGCTCCGCGAACGCTCTCTGCGGGCGCTGGGCGGATATATTTAAAGTTCTGAGGTAGCGTTAGCCCGTATTACCCCGTATTTATGTGCCAGCCCATGAAGTAGGAGATTATTGCGATGTTCCTGAGAGAACCTAGTCACATACTCATTCTTTTGCTTGTTCTTGTTCTCCTCTTTGGAGCCAAACGTCTGCCAGATTCTGCTCGCTCGCTCGCTCGCTCTTTGCGAATCTTTAAGAGTGAAATAAAGGAAATCAACGAGGATGAGAAGAAGAAAGATGGCGAAGGCCAAACGGAGAAGTAATCTTGGAGGCGGCCACCACCGGCGGTCGAATGCCGCTACTCGAGCACTTGCGAGAGTTCCGACGTCGTGCAGTCCGCTCTTCCATCATTATTGTCTTGGCTTCGATTGCAGGTTGGTATTTCTATAACCCGATTATCACTCGTTTGGCTCGGCCAGTCTGTGATTTGGCAAAAGCCCAAGCGGTCAATGCGACTCATTGCGGGTCCCTCTACATCAACGGTGTCCTGGGTCCGCTTAATCTTCAGATCAAAGTAGCCCTCCTCACAGGAGTGATCCTTTCTGCACCTCTCTGGCTTTATCAAGTATGGGCCTTTGTCGCACCTGGGCTCCATCGGAAAGAGAAGCGAAATTCGATCCTCTTCATACTCAGCGCCACGCCTTTCTTTGCAGCGGGAGCGACACTCGGCTACCTGATTCTTCCAGTAGCGATCCGCGTGCTTTTTGGCTTCACGCCGCAGTCACTAGCCAACTTGGTCAAGTTCGACGATTATTTGGATTTTGTTCTAAGAATAATCCTCTTGTTCGGGCTAGCCTTCGAACTCCCGATCTTTCTCGTTGCGCTCAATCTCATTGGCTTTATTTCCGGCAAGGCGATTCTTCGCCCCTGGAGGATCTGGCTTTTCGGAATCACCCTTTTCACTGCCGCCTTCACTCCAACGGGTGACCCAATGACGATGGCCCTGCTCGCTGTGCCTCTCTGCATTTTTTACTTTATGGCCGGCGGTATCGCGCTTCTGGTTGATCGACGGCGCGGGAAACGAATGCTCACTGAAGACGGTGCCGCCTGATGTGGGCAGTCGTCATCAACCCAATTTCTGGGCAGGGGAAAGGTGCCGTCTTCGGTACTCGGGTAATAACATTCTTCAATTTGAGAGGAATCGACTATCGAATAATTACCGGCGCTACTGCGAACCTCACCAGTAAGAATCTCGCAACTTTCCTCTCACGCGAACAAAATTGTGATGGAGTGGTTGCGGTTGGCGGAGACGGCCTTGTTCACTTAGTTATCCAACAAATAGCGCAGACCAATATCCCGCTTGCGGTTATTCCAGCTGGCACGGGCAATGACACATGTCGGAGCCTGGGATGGCCACTCGACAACTTGGAATTGATACTCGAGAGTGTCTTGACTCAGGAACCTGAATACATTGACCTTGGAATAGTTGATGGCGAGTGGTTTTCGGCCATTCTTTCCACCGGCTTCGATTCAGTAGTGAATGAGCGGGCCAATACTTTCAAGTGGCCAAAAGGGCCGACGAAATACAATGCTGCCATCGCCCGCGAATTGCCAGGTTTTAGACCGCGAGAGTACGAGATTGAACTCGATGGGCGTACGTACTCAACCAAAGCGATGCTCATCGCCATTGGAAATGGAATCTCATACGGGGGAGGGATGAAAGTCTGTCCGAATGCGCTGCTTCATGATGGCCTCTTCGATGTCATGATTCTTCATCCAATCTCTAAATTCGAATTTCTACGAGTCTTCCCGAAAGTTTATTCAGGAGCGCACGTCTCTCATCCAGCCGTCAAATTTTTCCGGAGCAAAAAGGTAGCGATTTTGTCCAATGCGGTTGCTTATGCCGACGGGGAGAGAGTCGGACCGTTGCCAGTTCACGCGGAATCAGTCCCCTCGGCACTCCTTACCTGGTTGCAATGACAACTCCAGCCGCACGTTATGCGGAATCGAGAAAGCTAAATACATCGGTTCTGACGCAAGAGTTTGCCAACACTTTCTCTTTTCCTTTCGACGACTTCCAATCAAAAGCCTGCCGGGCCGTTGAGTCAGGGAAGGGAGTTCTAGTTGCCGCTCCGACTGGGGCGGGCAAAACAGTGGTCGGAGAATTTGCTGCATTTCTCGCGATTCAGCACGGGAAGAAGTGCTTCTACACGACTCCAATCAAAGCGCTCTCTAATCAGAAGTATCAAGAATTTGTGGCCCGTTTCGGCACGGAAAGAGTGGGGTTGCTGACCGGAGATACCAGCATTAACGGTGAGGCAGATATCTTGGTCATGACGACCGAAGTACTGCGCAATATGTTGTACGCGGGCTCCAGCACACTCTCTTCGTTGGGTTTTGTCGTGATGGACGAAGTTCATTATCTCGCCGATAAGTTCCGTGGCGCCGTGTGGGAGGAAGTCCTCATCCACTTGATGGAGAGCGTTCAAGTGATATCACTTTCGGCAACGGTCTCAAATGCGGAAGAGTTTGGCGAATGGTTGCAAGTTATCCGCGGTGACACCGAAGTAATCGTGAGCGAGATCCGACCGGTTCCGTTGTATCAACATGTACTTATCGACAATAGTTTGGTGGATCTCTTTGTTGAGAATGGTCATGTAAATCCCGAGATTCTCAGGCGCGAACGCGAAGCCATGCGCCGAGTCCGGACGCCAAGAAGTGCAGGAAGGGGGAGTAGAGGCAAGGATTTCGCCGATGGTGGTCACAGGCTTTCACGAGCAGAAATCATTGAAAAACTCGATCGCGAAAGGATGTTGCCGGCGATCACTTTCATTTTTTCCAGGTTGGGCTGCGATTCCGCGGTGCACCAATGTCTGACATCGGGCGTGAGACTTACAACATCGGATGAGAGAAAAGAGATTCGTGAGACCGCCACGCGATATACGCAGAATATTGCGGCGGAGGATCTAGAAACTCTCGGATTCCCAGAATGGATAACGGCCCTGGAGAGGGGAATCGCGGCTCATCATGCTGGTTTGCTTCCCAGCTTTAAGAGTGCGGTCGAAGATCTTTTCCAACGCGGTCTGATCAAAGCGGTCTTTGCCACTGAGACCTTAGCTCTGGGCATCAATATGCCGGCTCGCACCGTGGTGCTGGAGAAATTGGTGAAGTGGAACGGCGAGGCTCATGTGCCCGTGACGCCAGGGGAGTACACCCAATTGACCGGACGCGCCGGGCGACGCGGAATTGATATTGAAGGTAACGCAGTTGTTCAGTGGTCGCCTACCGTCGACTCCGCAATGGCGGCTAGTTTGGCATCGACTCGTACTTACCCGTTACGTTCCTCTTTTACCCCTACGTACAACATGGCGATAAATCTCATCTCTCGATTCGGGCGTGAACGAGCACGAGGTTCGCTGGAGTCATCCTTTGCCCAATTTCAAGCCGATCGTGCAGTAGTAGGACTCACCCGCCAAGTGCATAAGAATGAAGTAGCCATTGCCGAGTTTGATGAAGTTTCCGGGTGTCACCTGGGCGACTTTAGAAGGTATGCAGAACTTCGGCGGGAGATTAAGGAAACAGAGACGTTACTTTCTCATAGGCAAGCAAAGCGCGGCTTTGATCCACGTCAGAGAGCGCATCTGGAATCCGAACTTGTGGATTTGAAGAAGGCGATGCGCAATCACCCTTCTCATTCATGCAACGATCGTGAGGCGCACGCCCGGATTGCCGAACGCGCATCCCGCCTTCGCAAGGAGAATATTGGACTTCTCTCACGTGTCGAGAATCGAACCCACGTTATCGCACGTACATTCGACCATGTTTGTGACGTGTTGACCGAACTGGGATATATCCAGGCAGAGAAGACCCTTCCGCAGGGTCAAATTCTCGCCAAGATATACACGGAATCCGATCTTCTCTTATCGGAGGCAATTCGTGAAGATCTTTTCGATCATCTTTCGGCGCCGGAATTGCTCAGCGTTCTTTCCAGCATGATTTTCCAAGGTAGGACATCACAGGCACAAGCACCTCGAATTCCTACCGGAAGCGTCCAAACCGCCTTGGCAGAAGTCACTCGTTTGTGGGCGAAACTAGAAGTAATTGAAAATGCACATCAAGTCAGGACGCAGCGCGAACCTGACTTTGGCTTCTGTTGGATTTCTTTTCGATGGGCTAACGGACATTCTCTGCAAAGTGTCCTTAAAGATTCAGATCTTTCAGTTGGTGACTTTGTCAGATCTGCCAAACAACTCATTGATCTGCTCCAACAAGTATCGGTAGCGAGTGAGAAATTACGTCCGAAATGCTTGGAAGCCATGAAGAAGTTGGATCGAGGGGTAGTGGCGTATATGGTGAATGAATCATGACCTTGATGCTTATAGATAGCGCCTCACTCTGGTACCGCGCCTACTACGGAATGCCAGATACCTTGGTCGCACCTGATGGAACTCCAGTTAATGCGATTCGCGGATATTTGGATATGACTGCACGCTTGATTGGTATGTACAGACCCGAACGACTTGTAGCGTGCATCGAAGGAGATTGGCGTCCAAGCTGGCGCGTTTCGCTCTTTCCTGATTACAAAGCCAATCGAGTCGATGCGACTAGTGGGGCCGAAGAAGAGGAGCCAGAGACGCTCACGCCGCAAATTCCCATCCTGCTCGATATTCTGGACGCCATAGGATTTCCCGTCATCGGTATCGATGATTTCGAAGCCGACGATGTCATGGCATCTTTCGCCGTGCAGCATGCAGGTCCAACGAGGATTGTTACGGGGGATCGAGATCTTTTCCAAATGGTGGATGATGCGCGCGACGTCGCCGTTGTATATCTTGCTAAAGGACTTTCAGCCCATGAATTTGTAAATCACAAATGGGTGCAAGAGAAGTATGAAATCCCCGGAGATCGATATGGACTTTTTGCGATGTTTCGTGGAGATCCTTCCGACGGATTGCCTGGAGTAAAAGGAATCGGACAAAAGGGCGCGGCGCTTATTGCAAATCACTTTGCAGATGTACACGAGGTAATTGCGGGAGCCGAGGAAGAGCATCCGGCGCTGTCACCGGCGCTGGTCAAGAAAATTCTTGCCGGACGCGACTACTTGGCGATCGCGCCAACCTTGGTCCAATGCGCCACGGATATTTCGCTTCCACAGGTCCCGCTCGAACTTCCCAAGCGACCCAAGGACTTGAAGGCGCTCAAGAAACTGCAAGAACAGTACGGACTTAGCACCAGCATTGAGAGAATGATCTCGGCTTTGCAGTGGTGATTCTCCAAGCGCTGATCGCGGGCTTACTCATGTACGCCGCCTTCGCACCCATTGCTCTCTGGTGGTGCGCTCCGATTGCTTTAGCACTGCTCATTCATCTTCTGTACCAACCAGCATTGAAGCGTCGCCTCATTGCCGTTGCGTCCTTTGCAACTGCATTCTTTGCCCCTCTTCTATCGTGGACGAATACATATGTCGGAAATGTTCCTTGGATTATTCTCACGCTTCTCCAAATCGCGTTGCTGACACCGCTTGGTTTTCTCCCTCTTCAAAAGTCGAAACCGTGGCTACTTCTTCTCTTTCCATCCTTCTGGATTCTCATTGAACTTGTTCGAACCCGATTTCCATTCGGTGGATTTGGGTGGGGGAGGGCGGCATTTAGCCAACCAGATGCCCCTTACGCGCTTATCGCACAATTGGGGGGTGTCCCACTACTGAGCTTTGTCGTCGCCCTCATTGGCGTCGCACTTTATCTGTTGGTGGTTGATCGAAAACTGAAGGCGCTCTGGTTGGTAATTCTCATCGCGCTTCCGACCTTCCTCTTAGGATCTGCTAAAGGCGATGAAAGACGCGATTTCAACTTTGTTGCAGTTCAAGGGGGAGTGCCTCAGCTTGGACTTGAGTTCAACGCGCGCGCCACAGCTGTCTTTGAAAATCATCTAAGGGTGACCCGCGCATATTTGACCCAACGAAATGGCACTCCGGATGTGGTTTTGTGGCCGGAAAATTCGGTGGATGTGGACCCTTTTCAAACCTCTTTCGTAAGGGAGAAAATTCAAACTTTAGTCGACGAGTATTCAACTCCATTGGTCCTTGGGGCTGTCTTGGAAGCTGGAGAAAAATTCCACAACGCTTCCATGCTCTGGCTACCCAGAACAGGTCCTAGTTCGATATATATCAAAGCGCATTTGACGCCCTTTGGGGAATATATTCCCCTGCGCACCATTGCAGAATTCATTTCCCCTTATGCAAAAAGTGTCGCGGGATTTCTGCCGGGAAATGAAATCGTTTTACATCACGTAGGAAGGGCTCTCTTTGCACCAATAATTTGTTTCGAACTTCTCGACGATCAAGTCGGGCGCGAAATGGGCAAACGTTCAAATGCTTTAGTAATTCAGACAAATAGTGCAACTTTTGGGAGATCTCCTGAAAGTGAGCAGCAACTTCAGATTTCGCGAATACGTGCGATTGAACATCAAAGGTACGCAGTAAGTATTTCCACATCCGGCGTGAGTGCCCTCATCGATCCACTTGGGAGGGTGTCTCAACGTAGTGGAATTGATCAATCTGCAATTATCGACTCTTCCATTGCACTCATAAGTACGATTACGCCATCGGACAAATATGGTCAGCAAGTCGAACTTGTCTTAATCTTCATACCTGGAGTATTTGTATTCGCATTTTCACGTCGGAGGGTGAGATGAAGATCCTTGTCATAATTCCGACCTATAACGAAGTCCAGAGCATCAGTTCTGTCATTAATGGGGTACTTTCGCTGCCCTTTGATCTGCACATTTTGGTCGTTGACGATAACTCTCCAGATGGGACCTCCAAGGTCGTCAAGGAGTTGAACTCCGATCGGGTCCATGTCCTGGATCGAACCCAGAAATCTGGACTTGGCGCTGCTTACCGAACCGGCTTCCAGTGGGGTCTGAATGACTCCACCTTCACTCACTTCGTGACCATGGATGGCGATGGTTCTCACCGCTGGCAGGACCTGCGTCGGCTCATCGAACGCGCCAAAAACGCCGATGTTGTGATGGGAACACGGTGGATGCCAGGTGGCGCCATCGAGAACTGGCCCAAATATCGACAATTTATCTCCCGAGTTGGCACCTCATACGCTCGGTGGGCGCTAAGAATGCCGTTGGATGACCTCACCGGTGGCTTTAGGGTTTATGCCGTACACCTACTGAGACGAATCAAGATAGAGACTATTACCTCAGATGGTTACTGTTTTCAAATAGAAATGGTGCGAGCGGCTCACGCTGGCGACGGAACTTTCGCCCAAGAACCAATCACCTTTGTGGAAAGAGAGCTTGGAAAATCCAAGATGAGCAGACGTATAGTGATAGAAGCGCTAACCAAAGTAACCGGTTGGGCGTTCGAATCCCGGGTACGAAATAACGCCGATAAGTTACATTATGTTAAGTAGATCATCGGTCGACGCTTACTTAGATCCCCTGCCTATGCCTTAATCGCGCCAACTATGCTCTGGTGCGTAACCGAGCATTCCCCTGGCTTTATCGATAGAGAGCAAGGTCTCCCTCCCACTGATCTCCCTGGTCAATGCAACGCCTGGAAAAACTTCGGCGACTAGTTCAGCACTAGGTCTACTCATCACCGTGTCAGATGCCGCAATGATAAAACTCTCAAAACCCGGCTTGGCATTTTCCAACGCCCGCGACACAGCCTGGGCTCCATCGCGACCATCAATGTAACCCCAGAGATTCCATTTACGTAATCTGGCATCGGATTGAAATTGGGTAAAGGCAGCATAATCTTCCGGATCCATCACATTGGAAAAACGCAGAGCAGTAATGCTTAACTGGCTATCCCAGCGGGTTAATTGGATGGACATTTGCTCTTCCAGATGTTTGACCAACGAGTAGGTGCTCTCTGGCCGGGCAGGGTACTCCTCATCCACCGGAATATAGGGAGGGTCGATATCAAAAGGCAGGCCTAAAACGGTTTCACTGGAGGCATAGACCACGTTCTTGATACCGGCACGTCTGGCGGCCTGGAATACGTTGTAGGTGGAGAGCAGGTTGTTATGGAATGTTGCGACATCCGAAAATAACCCGGGGGCTGGAATTGCTCCGAGATGAACGATGGCGTCAAAGCCAGCATGTCGGTCATCCACACCGAGGATTGCGTCAATAACCGCGCCGTAATCCCGCAGATCCACTACAACTAGATCTTCGCTCCTCTCCCCCTCTCGGTCGAGAATAATTACCTCATGACTTTCAGCTTTGAGGCGTCGCACCACACTTCTACCGAGTTTTCCGTTTCCACCCGTGACCGCAATTTTCATAGGGAACTTCTCATGCGAAATCAGAGATCGGTGGGCAGGCGCAGATGAGATTGCGATCTCCATAGGCTCCATCAATACGCCCGACTGTTGGCCAGTATTTGCCTCGCCGGCCGATGATCTCACCGAGGGCCAACCCTTGCGGGAATGCCGCCAATTCACGCGTATACGGGTGGTTCCAGTCCGTGGAAGTCATCTTCTCGGCCGTGTGTGGAGCACTTCGAAGAGGTGAATTCTCACTGGTGTAGGTGCCATCACCGACGGCTTGGATCTCTCTGTAAATCGAGATCATCGCTTCGATAAAGCGGTCCAATTCGACAATATCTTCACTCTCGGTCGGCTCGACCATCAATGTTCCCGAAACCGGGAAGCTCATGGTGGGCGCATGAAAACCGTAATCCATAAGTCGCTTGGCCACATCATCGACGCTCACGCCGGTTTCTTTGGTGATTTCGCGCAGATCTAGGATGCATTCATGGGCGACCAATCCCGCCTCCCCACTGTACAGAACGGGGTAGTACTCCCCTAGTTTGCGGGCAATGTAATTGGCAGAGAGAATCGCAACTTGAGTGGCATGCGTAAGACCTGATCCACCCATCAAGCGGATGTATGCCCACGAGATAGGAAGAATGCTGGCCGAGCCAAATGGCGCCGCACTGACCGGACCCGGACCCGTTGCGGGGCCGGCTTGTGGATCCAACGGGTGGTTGGGCAAAAAAGGTGCCAAGTGCGCGCGGCAGATAACTGGGCCTACACCAGGTCCCCCGCCACCGTGGGGAATACAGAAAGTCTTATGGAGATTGAGGTGTGAGACATCGGCCCCGAATTTTCCTGGTTGGGCAAGACCGACAAGTGCGTTGAGGTTTGCACCATCGACGTAGACCTGTCCCCCCGCATCGTGCACGAGCGAACATATTTCGCCAATTGCAGTTTCGAAAACACCATGCGTTGAAGGATAGGTAATCATCAATGCAGCCAGAACTGAGGAGTGCTCTTTGATCTTTGCACGCAAATCATCAAGGCTCACATTGCCGTGTTCGTCACACGCGACTACAACTACTTTCATTCCAGCCATGACGGCGCTGGCCGCATTGGTGCCGTGTGCGCTCGAAGGAATAAGGCAGATGCGACGATGATTCTCGTTCTTTGAATCGTGGTAATTACGAATTGCCAACAAACCGGAGAATTCGCCTTGGCTGCCAGCGTTTGGCTGGAGTGAGACAGCATCATAACCCGTGATCGAAATCAACCACTGGGAAAGTTGGTCAATGAGCTTTCGCGAACCAACACTCTGATTCGCCGGGGCGAAAGGGTGCAAGGAGGAAAACTCCGGCCAGGTGATTGATTCCATCTCTGTGACCGCGTTGAGTTTCATTGTGCAAGACCCAAGTGGAATCATTGTTCGATCAAGTGCCAGGTCACGGTCCGCCAGCGTCCGCAGATATCGCATCATCGCAGTCTCAGAATGATTGGCGTGAAAGATTGGATGGGTCAAAAATGCAGAGGTGCGGATCAAGTTCGCAGGAATTGAGCCTTGGGAAGCGCTCTGCCCTGCCGGGATAGTCACCCCAAAAACTTCCGCGAGATCCCGCAGAGTATTCTCTGACGTTGCCTCATCGAGTGAAATTCCGATGGTTTCTTCGTCTATTTCACGCAGGTTGATCGAAAAATCTCGCGCCCGATTATGAATGACTTGCGCATCTGGAACCGTAATGGTGAGGGTGTCGAAGTAACTACCTTCGGCAACTTTGAACCCACCATCCGCAATTCCTTTTGCTAGACGTCGGGTCTGGCTGTTTATCTTGGATGCAATCATCTTCAACCCATCTGGGCCGTGCCACATGGAGTAGAAGGCGCTCATTACTGCGAGCAGAACTTGTGCGGTGCAAATATTGCTGGTTGCCTTGTCACGACGGATGTGTTGTTCGCGGGTTTGCAACGCGAGTCTGAAAGCAGGATTACCGTCAGTATCTATGCTCTGTCCGACAAGTCGTCCTGGCATGGTTCGTTCGAGTCCGGTGCGTACCGACATGAAGCCTGCATGTGGCCCGCCAAATCCCATGGGTACTCCGAAGCGTTGCGCCGAACCAACACAAACATCAGCGCCCCACTCCCCCGGAGGGGTAAGCAAAGTCAGCGCAAGCGGATCAGCTGCGGCAATGAGGAGCGCGCCACGTTCATGAACTTGCGTGGCTAATGTCGCGAAGTCGTGAATGACACCAAAAGTATTTGGATATTGAACGAGTAACCCAAAGAAATCACCTTTCGTCAAAGGGGCAAGCGGATCAATCAATTCCACTTTGATACCCAATGGTTTGGCACGCGTGTGGATGACGGCAAGAGTTTGGGGGTGGGCATTCTTATCTACTAGGAAAACGGCGTCATCGTTGCCCTTGAAGGCGCGATGGGCGAGAGTCATTGCCTCCGCTGCGGCAGTTGCTTCATCCAACATGGATGCGTTGGCAACTTGGAGAGCAGTCAGGTCGCAGATCATAGTTTGGAACGCGAAGAGCGCTTCCAGACGTCCTTGCGAAATTTCTGGCTGATATGGCGTGTATGCGGTGTACCACGCCGGATTCTCGAGAACATTTCTAAGAATTACGGCGGGCATGATGGTTCCGTAATATCCCGTGCCGATCAAAGACGTAAAAACTTTGTTCTCGGCTGCCAGAGAGCGCAGCTCTTCAATCACTTCAGTTTCCGTTGCTGGTGGCGGGAGGATCTCTTCTAGCCTCTGACCCATCGCAATACTCGAAGGCAAGACCTGGGCGATGAACTTCTCCATCGTCGCGAATCCGAGTTCGGCGAGCATTAACTTCTCTTGCTCCGAAGATGGGCCTATATGTCTTCTTTCAAATGCTTCATATGACACAGTCATATCTTTCATCTCTTCTTATCCCCTTACGCCCCTAGTTGACTCCATATGAGTGTGATTCTAGATGAGCAGGATAAGCCGATTTACGCACCCTTGAGTTTGCGACGTTGCGACAATTCGTCGTTACTTACGCCACTAATCACATGGCCATCAATTTCACCCTGCAGGGTTGCCAAGGATCCTTCAACTTCACTCCATACTTTTCCGACAGCAATCCCGAAGACTCCTTGGCCACCTTGCAGGAGGTCGATAATTTCGTCGGGACTTGAGCATTCATAGATCGATGCCCCGTCACTCATCAATGTAATCCGCTCCAGTTCGGTGACGCCACGATTGCGGAGGTACTCCACCGCAGTGCGGATGTTCTGAAGTGAAACTCCGGCGTCTAATAACCGCTTGACGATCTTAAGAACGAGGATGTCTCGAAATCCGTAGAGTCTCTGGGTTCCTGATCCACTTGCCATGCGCACACTAGGTGTGACCAAACCAGTCCGCGCCCAGTAATCCAACTGCCGATATGAAATTCCCGCGGCAGCGCAGGCAGTGGCCCCGCGATATCCGATATCAGGCATTTCTTGCTCCGTCACGGTCATACTCGATTCTCATACTGCTAGAAAGGGAACTTTCTTGACTGCTCACAAGCCTATGAGTGCGCAGAAGTAGAAGCAATGATCGACACGATCAAAACCTCAAGTAGAGGTTAACGGTTTCTCCCGCGTCCCCGGAGAGCATAAAAGTAAAACAGCGCAAAAAGATAACTCAGAGCGATGCAGGTGAGTCTTCCCCACGACCAACGACCAGGGGTAAAGAGGATGAGTGAACCCAACCCGATCGAAATAAAGGCCATTCCCGCCGCGGCCTGCCGCAGTCCCCTTTCTCCCGCAAATGCGGCTACGAGGGGAGCCAAAAGTGCCGGGATAAGAAAGGTCGCACCCATCAGCCGGAGCGTCCAGGTGAATTCGTTTGTCAGGACAGCCGGCGCGTATCCGAAAAGCTCGGCCACTGCGGCGGGACGGATGATGAGGGCAGTGGCTGCAAAGAAGAAAAAGGTCGCGGCGAGGCGCAAAGTGAGGGCGGCTCGGCGGACTAACACGGACTAGCCTGCGAAATCTTCTGGGTTAATCTGGTCCAAAAACTCCCGAAAGCGCTCGACCTCTTCGTTGGCTTGGGAGACATCTTCGACCGGCATCTCAATTCCGGCGTCGGCCAACAACTCCTCACTGGCCCAGATACTGCTCGCCGTCCGCAGCGCTAAAGCAATTGCATCTGAGGGGCGCGCAGATAGAACGAGTTCTTGGTTGGCGGCATTTCGCAGCAGGAGGTTGGCGTAGAAAACGCCGTCTCGAAGTTCTGTCAGATGAACCGCGGTAAGTGTTCCATGCAAGGTTTCGAGAAGTTCTTTCATAAGATCGTGCGTCAGCGGTCGCGGAGGTATGACTCCTTGTTGGGCGAAAGCAATTGCAGTTGCCTCGACCGCCCCCACCCAGATCGGTAGAAATCGCGTTCCTTCCATCTCTTTGAGCAAGATGATGGGTTGGTTGGATGGCATCTCGACTCGCACACCAACGACTTCTACCAGAATCATGTCGCTACCGGAGGCGATGCAGTCCACCGCGCACCAACGCGGCATGAAGTCGGACGGAAAGTGCGGCGATTTCCCGCTGAACTTCCTCGGCGCGAGCTTTCGCTTCGGCGCTTTTCTGTCGAGTCAATGGAGTGATGACTTGTTCGATCAATCCGATCTCGCGGTCTGCGGCGGACTTAAAGGAGCGCAGATGGCGCGGCTCAATTCCAAAACCGGCCAGTTCAGTTACGGCTCGGGCAATAGCAAGTGCGTCCCCGTCATAGTGGCGACCGCGAGCCGAAATCAGTCCGTATGACTCGAGTTCGACAAGTTGCTCTTCCACTACTCCACTTGCTTTAAGAAGTTCTTCGCGCGAAAGACGCAGATCACTACTCTCCGCAAAACTCGCTGGTGCAAGTTCTCCATCAATCGTGGCAAGGTGAGGAACTGGCGAGCCCCCGGATATTTGCGCAGGTTGCAATCCACGATCAAGCGCGTCCAGATTCTCCTTGATCACGCGCAGAGGCAAGTATTGATCTCTCTGGGCGAGAAGGACATAACGCAATCGCTCCAAATCGGAATTTGTAAACTTGCGATAACCAGATGGGGTTCGTTGAGGCTCGATCAACCCTTCGGACTCGAGAAAGCGAATCTTAGAAATCGTGATGTCAGGAAAATCCCCGCGGAGCTTTCCCAGAACTTCGCCAATACTCAAATACGCCCGAGCCGGTACGCTCATTTGTTTCCTCCAAAGAAGAGCATGTGAAATTTACCAATCTGTATTTCATCGCCGGGTGAAAGTCGAACTTCGATAGTCGAGTGTCCATTTACATATGTGCCATTGAGACTTCCGAGGTCCTTGAGATGGAAAGCCTTGTCTTGCATGCGCGAAACGATGGCGTGTTTACGCGAGACGGTCACATCGTCGAGAAAGACTTCGCTCTCTGGAGATCGGCCAATCGTTGCAATATCTGTGAGCAAGAAACGTGCTCCTTTGATTGGACCACGATGGACAATGAGCATTCCATCATGTGCTGAGAGCTTTGCAACAATCTCGCGCTCCTCATCATTGAGTTGCGTAAGATTTTCTTGGAGTCGATCGACTGGACTCTTCCCGATCGCTTCGCGCGAGCCGAGATGAATAGTTGTTGTGAGTTCGTGCTCGGGAACCTTCTCCATACCCGTGGCACCCCTTTCTAACTCACCATCAACTTGAGGATGACATTAGAGATGCAAGGTCTCAAGGTCAAGCCGTAAGTTGCACGTACTCCTGTGCTGAAAGAAGATCTTCTTCTCCGCCAGTTACTTCCACCTCGATGATCCAGCCTTGACCGTATGGATCGGTGTTGAGAATTTCAGGATTTGCTGAGAGTGCGGCATTAATGCTCGTCACTTTGCCTGTGAGCGGGGCATACAATTCGGAAACGCTCTTGGTGGATTCAACTTCCCCAAAGACTTTTCCTGCGCTCACTTCGTCACCTACGGCAGGCAACTGGACATAAACAATGTCTCCAAGGGCACTCTGCGCAAAATCAGTGATTCCAACTCGCACGAGTGATGGATTGTCAGTCTTTCCCACCCATTCATGCTCTTTGGTGTAACGCAACGCTAGTGGTGCTTCAGACACGTTCATCTCCTATCACGGTTGTTTTATGTGGATACCTTACTTTGCATGAGCGATGCAGCGCCATCCCGTCCGAAAATAATCTAAACCTGTCACCAGGTACAAGCCGATGCCCCACACCGCAAAACTCCACCCTGCGACAAAGGCCACATCTCCCCAGTCAGTGGATGACTTGGCGAGCAGTAAGAGTGGGAAGGAGTACATCAAATTGAAGGTAGCAGCCTTTCCCAGAAAGGTGACTTTGAAAGGTGGGATATTAAGACGGTTCATCATCAAAGACATGATTGCCAAAATAAGATCTCGACCGACAAGAAGTCCAATTATCCAGAGCGGAATGGCATCTCGTATAAAGAGGACTATCAAAGTTGCACCGATATAGAGTCGATCGATAGCCGGGTCCATGAGCTCGCCGAAGCGCGACTCCTGATTCCAAGCGCGTGCCAACTTCCCGTCAAAATAATCAGTGGCCCCACCGATGATCAGGACGATAATGGCGGCGCCATCGGCGTGCAGGGACAAGGCCAGGTAGATAAAGAGTGGAATACCTAGTCCACGTAGAAGCGTCAGGGCGTTAGGAACCGTCAACAGTGTGGACACGTCGGGGCGACAGGATTTGAACCTGCGACAACCAGACCCCCAGCCTGGTGCGCTACCAAGCTGCGCTACGCCCCGGTGCGATTTCTCGCCAGTGGAATATTAGTCGCGTTCGCGCACTCGTACAGATACCTGAAGTGGGGTGCCCGGGAAGCCGAACTCTTCGCGAAGTCTACGTTCGATAAACCGGCGGTAAGAGCTCTCTAGAAAGCCGGTGGTAAAGATGACAAACCGCGGTGGAGCGATGCCCGCTTGAGTGGCGTACAGAATCTTCGGTTGCTTTCCTCCGCGCACCGGTGGGGGGGTTGCCGCAACCAGGGTTCCTAGGAAGGAATTGAGCCTGCTGGTTGGAATGCGTTTCTCCCAACTGCTCAGGGCTGTGCGAAGCGCAGGAGCCAGGCGGTCACGATGCCAGCCAGTCTTGGCAGCAAGATTCACACGCTGTGCCCACTCAACTTGATCCAGGTGTCGGTCAATTTCGCGATCCAAGGTTATTTGCCGATCTTCATCGACGAGGTCCCACTTGTTCATCACAATGACGAGTGCTTTGCCCGCTTCCTCGACCATTGTGATGATTCGCAAATCCTGTTCAGAAATTGGAACAGACCCATCCAGAACGACGACCGCAACTTCAGCTCGTTCAAGTGCAATTTGCGTACGCAGTGTCGCGTAGTAGTCAGTACCACTTTGCTGATTGGCACGTTTGCGGATACCTGCGGTGTCGATAAAACGCCAAATCGATCCACCTAACTCAATTAATTCATCAACGGGATCTCGTGTTGTGCCTGCCACGTCATCTACCAGCGCACGGGTATTTCCCGCCAGAATGTTGAGCAAACTTGATTTTCCAACGTTAGGTCGTCCGATGAGTGCCACACGGCGATAGCCATCCTGGCTCTGCGCTCCCCCAACTTCGGGCATCACGGAAACTAGCCGATCAAGGAGATCTCCGCTGTTTCGCCCATGCAGCGCTGAGACGAATTGCGGTTCGCCCAATCCTAAATTCCAGAGGGAGTGAGCCAATGTCTCTTCACGCGGTCCGTCTACTTTGTTGGCGACGAGAATGATTGGCTTTTTCATTTTCCGCAATTCTCGGACAAGGATGTCATCTTCATCGAGTGCACCAACTTGTGCGTCAATGACAAGTACCAGCACATCGGCCTCTTCCATTGCCAATTCTGCGATCGCGCTCACACCAACGGAGATGCCGTCAGGTTTTGCTTCCCAACCCCCGGTGTCCATCACCATGAATTCACGGCCGTTCCACTCGCACTCATACGTCACTCGATCACGTGTGACGCCGGGCGTATCTTCGACAATCGCTTCACGACGACCGATAAACCTATTAATAAGGGTGGATTTGCCAACATTGGGACGCCCAAGCAGAGCGACAATGGGAAGGCCAAGCAGACGACGCTCTTTCAATAATTCCCAAATGCGCTGGGCAGTCTCCTCCAACGAAAGCTCGGTTGAGTCAATCTCCATCGCATCGGCAGCTTTGCTCAACGGCGAAGCTTTGCGAGTTGAGTCTAAATGATCCCGCTGCGCGAGGGAGTCGCTGACATCGCCCACTTGCGCACCTTGTGAACTCTGATCCATTTCAAGGTCCCGGCGTTGCGCCCTGGCAGTTAGATCGGCAGTCAGATAGATCTTTAGGGCAGCATCTGGAGCCACAATCGTTCCGATATCGCGACCCTCTACAACTATTCCCCGGTTTGCATGGGCGATGAGTTTATGTTGCAGATCTAGTAGGAATGCCCGCACTTCTGGATAGGCACTTACTTGGCTCACATGATCGGTTACCGCTTGGGAACGAATCTGAGAGGTGATGTCGACATCGCCGGCTAGCAACTTAGGATCAGAGGGGTCGGTGCGAAATTTCAATGGTGAACGCTTGAGGGCGCCTACGATCTGCGAGGGTTCTGTCAGCTTTCCTTCCAGGGCGAGCCAGGTTGCTCCGCGGTAGAGGGCGCCAGTATCCAGATATTCCCACCTGGCACGCCGAGCAATCGCGCGCGCAGTACTCGATTTGCCCGCCCCGCTTGGGCCATCTATAGCCAGAACAATGCCCATGGGGCGAGTCTAGTCGTCCCCCGCTTAGTTCAATTTCGCGCAAGATGCACATTCCATCCGCGCAGCTCTAAGTGCGCAGCTAACCGTTCGGCATCGTCTTTCGACAGGGCCAATGTAATCAAACCTGTGAACTGACCAGGTGAATGTTCAATCGATAGGTCTTCAATGTTGACGTTGGCGTCTTCGCACTCGTGAAAGAGCCGACTTAATTGACCGGGTTTATCCTCAATCACAATCGGAAGGTACGAGTAAGCGCGGGCAGTGCCGCCATGTTTACCTGGAATCCGGGCTCGCCCAGCTTGTCCCGCCGAGATAAAGGCTGCGACCGCTTCATCATCGCCAATCTGGTTAATGAGCGTCCCCAAATCCATTTTCAATCGCATGAGCAACGGCCGGATCTGGGTCCGATTAATGCCGATGATCTCTCTCCACAAGTGGGGGTCAGAGGCGGCTATCCGAGTCGAATCCCGCAGCCCCTGTCCGGCCAGGGCGAGCCAATTCTCCGGTGCATCCTTCAACTGCTTTGCCAGAAGGGATGCCGATATTTGAGGAAGGTGAGATACCAGAGCCACGGCGCTGTCATGTTCTTGCGCCGACATCTTGATTGCACTTGCCCCCAAGAGATCGATAAGCGCCAGAACCGTTTCGATGACATCCGGTTTCGTCGCTTCCGTCGGTGTGTAAATCCAGGGGCGCCCAGCGAAGAGATCTGCCCGCGCAGCCTCAGGTCCTCCGATTTCCCGTCCCGCCATGGGGTGGGTGCCACAGAATCGCTCTGACATCCCAGATATTTTCTCAATTTCAGCCAGAGGTTTAGCCTTTGTACTGCCAATATCTATAAACGTTGCCCTGGGGTTCAATTTAAATTCATCAGATATGACCCCTGCGAGGCGAGAGGTTGGCAGAGCGAAGATAACCAGTTCTGCATCATTTCCAATATCTCCGTTGGTGACCCCGACTAAATCTTGCGCCAGAGAAGCTCTGCGCTGGTCGGAATCAATCATCTTCACTCGAACCCCAGCCGCTGAAAGAGCCAACGCGATCGAGGTTCCGATCAGACCAGAGCCCAGGATTCGAACCTTCTGATGAGAAACAACCTTGCTCATTGCGCCAAATCTCGACGTAAAGCCACTGCCCCTTTGAGGTAAATATGGACTACTTGCTCCCTTGTACGCTCAGTTTCGCAGTGAAGCATCACTCGAATAACCCTGGAAAGCGCCCCCGGAACAGCGATTTCCGAAGCACAGAGAAGTGGAACGGCACCGAACCCAACTTCACGAGCTGCGGCGGCTGGAAAGTCCGCGGTCAGATCCGGAGTCGAAGTCAATATGACTGAAATGACTTCGTTCGGCGTGAGGCCATTGGCCACCATCACCGCTTCCAGAAGTTCTTTAACTCCACCATGAATTGCGCTCGTAGTATTTGAATCGACCTGAATAGCACCTCGGATGGCTCGCACGCTCATGCGCACAGGGTACCTCCTCCGTGGTGCGAAGCGCGTTTCAATTAGGCGTTTCTCTTTAAACATTCATATTTGCTTAATACTTTGTCGATTTAAATATTAACCGTTTAACCTACTACCTGCCAGAAATCCATGGTTGGTATGAATAGTCGATAAATAGTTATTCATCCCAAACTCTGAGCGTAATTGCCCTATTCAAATATCGATAAATTGATTTTGGAAAGGAAGAGTAATATCAATTTATCGATTAATAACTATTAAGGTGCTAAGAAAAAGACGACAAATTGTTAAAGATCTAAAGCCTTACGTAGATTTACCAACTCAGCCTTATTGAGATCCCGCCATCGTCCTTCCAGCACATCCCCCAGGAGAATGGGGCCGAAACGGGTGCGGATCAGCCGCAGCACGTCCACCCCCACAGCTTCCATCAAACGACGAATGATGTGATAGCGCCCCTCATGGATGGTGACCTCGATCCAGGTAGGGGAAAGTGTTTTGAACTCCAGAACTCGTCCCAGTCCGTCCTCGAGTTCAATTCCTTTAAGTAAGGAAGCTTGCGCATCTTTGGGCAATCTGCCGGCATATTCGATCAAATACGTCTTCTCTAATCCGTAGGAAGGGTGGGTCGCGCGAAAGGTCATTTCTCCGTCATTGGTCAAAAGAATGAGTCCTTCGCTCTCCTTATCCAGACGACCTACGTGAAAGAGACGCTCAGTGCGCAGAGAAATAAAATCTGAAAGTGATGGGCGTCCCTCGGGGTCGTACATGGTAGACACAACTCCCCTTGGCTTATGCAGTGCAAGGTAAGTCTTAGTCAAACTTTGTGTAATTGTCTCACCATCAACCATTACTACAGAGTTATCAGGGTCAACTTTCACTCCGAGTTCGCGAACAATTTCTCCATCCACGCTTACCCGACCATCATGAATGAGTTCGTCGGCACCACGACGACTAGTGATGCCGGCGTCGGCGATCACTTTATTGAGGCGAGTTAGTGACATGGGATCCAATCTAAAAAAGCAAGGAAGCCAGTCTACCGCCCTACAACCCTGACATATTCCGCCGGGTCAGAGGAGAAAAACCAATAAATCAGTCGGTGAGGGCGCCTAAAACTTCGTCCAAGCGATCCAAATCTGGAAGGTATGGAGCCAGGGCTGGGAGGTCTGTCAGCGCATTAAGACCCAACCTCTCCAAGAAATATGAAGTCGTCCGGTAAAGAATGGCGCCAGTCTCATGCTCAAGGCCCGACTCCTCAACGAGTCCTCTAGTGATGAGGGTTTTCATGACCGCCTCGACATTCACCCCTCTGATGGCCGAGACTCGCGCCCGTGAAACGGGCTGGCGGTAGGCGACGACTGCCAGAGTTTCCAATGCAGCCTGGGTAAGCCTGGATTGCTGTCCATCCAGGACGAACTTCTCCACCGCTGCGGAGTATTCAGGTCGGCTGTAAAAGCGCCACCCGCCATTGATAGCGCGAAGTTCGAAACCATGGTTCTCGTACTCTTCCTGGAGGCGGGCAAGAACTGGAGCGATCGCGTCAACCGGAGTATCCAGGACCTGCGCCAACGTCAGTTCGGTGACTGGTTCATCGACCACCATCAAGATCGCTTCAATCGAACGTTCAAGTTCAAGATCAGACACTTGACCCCTCCTCTGCTTCATTTTCCTCTGAAATTACCGGCACATCAAACTCTTCCCCGGCTTCAATTGCCCCCGTATCCGGACCAATCCAACTAATCTGCAACTCTCCGAGTGAAACGACCTGATCGAATCGGAGTGCGCCTTGCCGATATAGATCCAAAAGAGCTAGAAAACGGGCGACCACCACCAGGGTGCTCTCTGCCTCGGCTACAAGGTGGCGAAAACTCATGGAACGGGAGCGTCGCAGCATCTCAACAACCCACAGGGACTCCTCTGCCACGCTGACCAGCGGCAGGTGCAGATGCTCAAGGGCAACGCTGGGAGTGACTTTAGGGGCTAAGACACGCTCTGCAATGGCGGCAAATCGTGCTGGACCCACCCCAATGAGGACCTCTGGCAGGAGCGCTGAAAGCGAAGAGTCGAGGGCAACCACCCGCGCGAAAGCCTTGTCTTGCAGGAGAATCCGCTCATGAAAGGTGGAAGCAATCTCTTTGAAGGCGCGGTATTGAAGAAGTCGTGCAAAGAGAAGGTCGCGCGCTTCTAGGAGAGCAAGGTCGGTTTCATCCTCGACTTCCCCGCTGGGTAATAGTCGAGCAGCTTTAAGATCGAGCAGGGTTGCTGCGACCACAAGAAACTCGGTGGCCTGATCCAGTTGCCATCCCTCACCGGATTCCTCCAAGGCGCGGATAAAAGATATGAATTCGTCGGTCACTGCCCCAAGTGCGATTTCGGTAATATCCATCCGATGCCGCGAAATGAGCTGAAGCAGAAGATCAAAGGGGCCTTCAAAATTCTCCAGATGGACAGCAAAACCGGCAATGACTTCGCTATTTACATCCGGCGCGACAGTTTCCACCTGCGAACGTTACTTCACATTTGGCTCGCATAGGCGCACTTGCCCTGGATTGAGCGTATGCGTAGAGTCGCCCCTAAAGACGGCAGAGAGGTTTCTCGATTGAGCGTTAAATCGACATTTGATGATGATGTGGCCACCACATCTACCCTGCTCCAGAAGAAACCCAAAAATTGGCCGGTTCCCAAACCGTTGGCCAAACATGGACCTGCCAAAATCATTCCCATCGTCAACCAGAAAGGTGGCGTCGGAAAGACGACCACCACCATCAACCTAGGGGCGAGTTTGGCTGAATTGGGTCGGCGGGTACTTCTGGTCGACTTCGATCCGCAAGGAGCTCTCTCTGTGGGGTTGGGAGTCAACGCACACGAGCTCAAATTGCAGGAGACGGTCTACCAGGTGCTGATGGATCCCCGTTCAGATATCGAGAAGATCATTTTAAAGACTTCGATTCCCGGGATGGATCTGCTGCCTGCCAATAAGGAACTCGCAACTGCAGAGGTCACCCTCGTCAACGAGATGGGCCGCGAGAATTTCCTCAAAAAGACCCTGTCCACCGTCCGCGAGTACTACGACGTTATTCTCATTGATTGCCAACCGACCCTCGGGCTTCTCACCCTCAACGCGCTAACCGCGGCCGATGGTGTGATTGTGCCTTTGCAGTGCGAGTTCTTTGCATTGCGTGGCTTCGCTCAACTTCAAGAGAACCTCGAAAAAGTGCGGATCAATCTCAACCCCTCGCTCAAATTAATTGGCATTCTCGCAACGATGTACGATAAGAAAACGCTACACAGTCGTGAAGTCCTAGCACGAATTCTTGAGGCTTTTCCAGAGAGTGTTTTTGAGACAGTTATTGCACAGACTGTACGCTTTCCTGAAACGACAGTTGCTGGCGAACCAATCACCACCTACGCCAATAGTTCGGGTGGCGCTGCGTCGTATAGAAGACTGGCACGCGAATTGATCGCAATCGGAGGAGTCAAATGAGTCGTAGAGCTAGCTTGCCTGGTGCTGATGAGTTGTTCCGTTCTACCACTCCCGCACTAACGGCCGTACGTAATACTTCATCCGACTCGAGTATTGCCTCACCGGTAGCTCCAGTTCAGAATGCAACTGCGCCTGTCGTGCGTCCGACCACAAAGGGCGTGCGCACCACCCCGCGTCGTCGTGTATCTGCCGTAGATCACTCACCTAGTGGTCGCGAATCGCATGCGGAGAAAATTACTGTCTACCTCTCCCCCGAGGAACTCTTCGACTTGGACCAAGCCCGACTTCTACTTCGTGGCGATCTGGGATTAGCCGCCGACCGTGGTCGGATTGTTCGCGAGTCGATCGCCGTCATCATCGCCGACCTTGAGGCAAAAGGTGAACAAAGTATCTTGGCCAGACGGCTTCGAGGCTTATAAAACTACCTCGCTCTGGGGTGTGCCAAACTATAAGTTTCACGAACTTTATCGATTGTGATCAAGGTGTAAATCTGGGTTGTCGTGACGGAGGCATGTCCTAGAAGTTCTTGCACAACGCGTATGTCTGCGCCCCCATCTAGAAGATGGGTCGCATAAGAGTGGCGAAAGACATGCGGAGATACTTTCCCCGCGACACCCGCCGCTTTTGCTGCATTGAGCACAAATTGCCATGCGGATTGCCTGCTTAATCGAGTACCGCTCTGATTGAGGAAGAGAGCGTTGGTCCGCTTCGCGGAATTCACAACCAACATTGGGCGCGTGCGAGTGAGATATTCCTGCAGGGCCGCGCTGGCAAAACTTCCCAACGGAACAATCCGCTCTTTTCCGCCCTTTCCAAGTAATTTGAGGGTTTCAATCTGAACGCCATCATTTGTGAATTGGTGCACATCAGTTAAATCGAGATTCACAATTTCACTGATGCGCGCGCCGCTGCCGTAGAGAAGTTCGAGAAGAGCCCGATCACGAATGCTAATCGGATTACCCTCATGGTATGCCGCCTCGATCATCGAGACGATCTCCGCCACTGTGAGCGCCTTGGGCAGCCTGCGCACTTGCTTTGATTTTTCAAGCTCGGTTGTCGGATCGATTGTGCCCTTCTCTCGCGACAAGTAGCGAAAGAAAGTCCGCATAGTAGAAAGGATTCGACTAATACTGGACTGACTCAATTTTTCAGTCTTTAACCAAGTTTGGAAAGATTGAAGAGTCTTCGCATCAACTTCATCCAAATCGAGTCCGTCGGCTTGCAAAAAAATTGCAAGCCGATGCAAATCTCGCTTGTATGCAGCAATCGAATTTTCAGCCAACCCGCGCTCGACGCGAATATGATCTAAGAAATTACGCGATTCCTTTTCGAAATCCATAATCTCTCATCCACTCGCTTAGGAGGCTAGCTGCACAAATTCGTAGCCATGCGCGGTTGCGACGGCTTCGTAATAAACCTTTCCCTCATGGACATTTAACCCAAGTGCCAGATTTCGATCACTATTGACTGCATCCATCCAACCTTTGTTGGCGATCGCAAGTGCGAAAGGAAGTGTTGCATTGGTAAGTGCATAGGTCGAAGCAACAGGAACTGCACCCGGCATATTTGCGACACAGTAAAAAATGCTTCCGTGCACGAGGAACGTAGGATCTACGTGAGTTGTTGCGTGCGAGTCTTCGAAGCATCCACCCTGGTCGATGGCGATGTCCACCAGGACGGAACCTGCCTTCATCTTCTTTACCTGTGCATTGCTCACGAGTTTCGGAGCTCTAGCTCCATGAACGAGTACAGCGCCAACGACAAGGTCCGCTTGAGAAATTTCTCGGTCAATTGCGTGATGCGAGGCCGCTAAAGTCTTGATACGGCCAAGGTAGACGCTGTCGATGTACTGCAACCGAGAAATACTTCTATCAATCACCGTCACGTCAGCGCCCATTCCCATAGCCATAACCGCTGCATTCAAGCCAGCCACACCTCCGCCGATGACAACAACTTTGCCTGGCGCAACTCCGGGAACCCCGCCGAGCAATACACCTCTGCCACCATTTGGTTTTTGCAGAGCAAAGGCACCTACCTGGGTTGCCATTCGTCCAGCTACCTCACTCATTGGGGCAAGGAGTGGCAATTGGCCATTTACTTCTACGGTCTCATAGGCGATAGCCGTCGTACCGCTAGCGATAAGAGCATCAGTACACGATTTCGATGCAGCCAGATGGAGGTAGGTAAAGAGAGTTTGGCCCTTGCGCATAAGCGGGTACTCAGCGGCGATAGGTTCCTTCACTTTCAAGATGAGATCGGCCTGCGCCCAAATCTCCTGCGCACTATGGCGAATGTTCGCGCCGGTTGAAATGAAATCCTCGTCTGTAATGGCTGACCCAAGTCCAGCCCCACTCTCCACGATCACCGTGTGTCCAGCGCGTACAAATTCGCTGACACCTTCCGGGGTGATAGCTACTCGGGACTCTTGGCTCTTGATCTCTTTTGGAACTCCAACAATCATCTTCGACTCCTATAGGTGAAATTTCTCTATCTCACCAGCCTACCCTGGCTTATCGATGCACCCGACTACTCCGCAACTATGACGTTTTTTACTTCGATTGCGGCGGAAATCAGGCCCGAAAAGAGGGGGTGCGGACGAGTCGGACGCGATTTGAATTCCGGATGCGCTTGGGTCCCTATGTAGTACGGGTGAACCTCCTTGGGCAATTCAACAAATTCGACCAAGTCACGTTCCGGGTACATTCCGGAGAACACGAGTCCGGAAGCTACCAATTGATCCCGGTAGGCATTGTTCACTTCATAGCGATGGCGATGTCGCTCCGAAATCTCCGTGGCTCCATACGTCTGCGCGACCACTGAACCAGGTTGCAGGATCGAACGGTATAGACCAAGGCGCATCGTGCCTCCCATATCCCCTTCGCCCGACACGGCGGCGTGCTGGTCTGCCATGGTTGAGATCACTGGAGAATCTGTGTCGGGAGCGAACTCGGCCGAATTTGCATCCGCAATGCCCGCCAGATTTCTGGCGGCTTCAATCACCATGCATTGCAGTCCAAGACAGAGGCCCAACGTTGGAATTTTTTTCTCTCGTGCAAAATGCAAGGCGCCAACTTTGCCCTCAATTCCGCGCACACCAAATCCCCCAGGTACGCAGATTGCATCCACGTCAGAGAGGTGTGCTGTCGCGCCTTCCCAAGTCTCGCACTCATCACTGGCGACCCATTTGATATCAACTTTGGCGTTGTTAGCAAATCCGCCGGCGCGCAATGCTTCAGTCACGGAGAGATAAGCATCTGGTAGATCGATGTACTTTCCAACTAGTGCAACCCGCACGTGGTGAGCCGGGTGATGAACCTTCGCCAGCAATGCATCCCACTCGCGCCAGTCGACATCCTTAAAGGGAAACCCCATTCTTCGTACAACATATGCATCCAGTCCTTCAGAGTGGAGGACTTTTGGAATGTCATAAATGGAGGGTGCGTCAACCGCGGCCACAACTGCTTCAAGGTCTACGTCGCACATTAAGGAGATTTTTTTCTTGACCGTAATTGGGATCTCGCGGTCTGATCGGATAACAATTGCATCGGGTGTAATGCCGATACTTCGCAGCGCCGCCACGCTATGTTGGGTCGGTTTAGTCTTCAATTCTCCTGATGGGCCGATGTAGGGCACAAGTGACACATGCAAATAGAAAACATTCTCGCGGCCAACTTCTTGACGAATCTGGCGGGCTGCTTCAAGAAAAGGCTGAGACTCGATATCGCCAACGGTGCCGCCAATTTCAGTAATTACCAGATCGATGTCGGGTGCGGCCATCGCCCGGATTCGCTCTTTGATTTCGTTGGTGATGTGCGGAATGACCTGGACGGTTTCGCCAAGGTACTCCCCTCTTCGTTCGCGAGCGATCACACGCGAATAAACTTGCCCTGTCGTGACATTTGCAGAGCCATGGAGATTGGTATCAAGGAACCGCTCGTAATGTCCGACATCCAGATCCGTCTCTGCGCCATCATCGGTCACAAAAACTTCGCCATGCTGAAAGGGATTCATGGTTCCGGGATCCACATTGAGGTACGGATCAAGTTTCTGCATCGTCACTCGGACGCCACGCGAACGGAGTAGTCGCCCCAAACTGGATGCGGTGAGGCCTTTCCCGAGGCTGGAAGCCACGCCCCCGGTTACGAATAAATGCTTAGTCACATGAGGTTGGCCCATGGAAGACCAACCTATCACCATCCCAGTACAAACCCCTTATCCCCGAAAAGACACGCGCGTTAATGGCGCATTGCAAGAAGTTCCGCGGCATGTTGACGTGCACTCTTGGAGTCTTCGTGGCCGGCGAGCATCCGTGCGATCTCTTCAATGCGAGATTCCCCGCTTACCAGGATGACATCGCTCTGGCTCACAACGCCGTCGCTATTTTTTTGTACAACGAAATGTGAGTCTGCCCATGCGGCGACCTGCGGCAGGTGTGTGACAACTATTACCTGCGCCTGGCGGGAAAGTTCGAAAAGGCGCCTGCCAACTTCGATGGCCGCTTTGCCTCCAACACCCGCATCGACTTCATCAAAGACGTAGGTTCCAACTGGTTGCGACCCGGCTAGCACCACTTCCAGGGCCAACATGATTCGCGAAAGTTCGCCACCACTTGCCCCTTTGGCAACTTGCACTTTCAGGCCGTCTAAGTGTCCCTGAATTGTCATGGCGACCTCGTCCGCCCCTGTCATCGTAAACCCGTCCGGCGTGGATAATTTCTGGTACTCGGGCGAAACGACGGTGCAGAAGAATTGTGTGTGCGGCATGGAGAGTAGATGTATCTCCTTGGTGACAGCAGATGACATCTCTTCGGCACTGCTCGATCTGATTCTGGAAAGTCGCCCTGCGTTCTTAACAAGGATGGTGAAAAGCTCGCGCAGTTCTGCTTCCATCGATGAAATTCTCTCTTCGCCTCCCGACAAGTCCCCAATCGCCTCTGCCACTTCTTCGTTGCGAGTAATCAATTCACGGATTTGATCATCAGGTTCGCCACCCGTCGCGTACCTTTTCACGAGAGCGTTAATCTCGGCGCGTCGAGCTTGCGCGGCCTCCAATCGGATCGGATCGGCCTCCAAGTCCTGCAGATACGTGTGAGTAATTTGTGCCGCATCGGAAAGCAGGAAATAACTCTCCGAAACCGCGTTCAAGATCTCCGCGATTTTTGGATCTTTCTCGGCGACAGATTCCAGGTTCCGCTTTGCTTGCGCAAGAGAATCAATCACATTCGACTCATCATCAAAAAGCAATCGCGCAGAGTCCTCCACACCTGTTCGAAGCGATTCGACGGAGGAAAGTCGAGATATTTCCTGAATTAGATCTGCCATCTCTCCCGCCAGAGGCTTCACCTTTGAGAACGCTTCGGCAAATTCTCGAAGCGCATTAATCTCCTTCTCGCGTCCAGCAGCATTTGTTCGCAGCGCGGCAATCTTGCCTTTCAATTGGTTGTACGCTTCAAATGACTCCTGGTACTTAGCCAAGGCGTCGGCAAGGGATGATCCAGCAAAACGATCAAGGATCTCTCGCTGCTTGGCGACTTTAGTAATGCTCATGCTTGCTGACTGACCATGGACTTCGATCAACCGTTCGCCCAATTCATTGAGCGTGCCAGCCGGAACGGAGACTCCTCCGGCTATTGCCTTGCTCTTCCCATCGGCACTCAGTGTCCGGGTAAGGATCAAGGATCCATCCTCCACGGCAGCTCCAACTTCAGATGCAAACTCTTCCACGTCGGTTGAGATCTGGAAAGTTGCGCTAACGCTCAGCCGCTCTCTGCCCCTCCTAACAAGGGACGCGTCTGCTTTGCCTCCAAGAACGAGCGAGAGCGCAGTGAGCACCATCGTCTTACCCGCACCAGTCTCACCGGTAAGAACCGTGAATCCCGGACCGAGTTCTAGTTTTGCCTCTTCAATAACCCCTAAGCCACGAATAGAAATTTCTTCCAGCATGGTGCGATCACTCACCACGCCAGCCTTCGATGGGGAGTTTGAATTTAGCCACCAATCTGTCAGTGAAAATAATTTCTTTCACGTGCGCAAGACGGACAGTGTCAGAATCTTTTGTCATAGTGACCCTATCCCCCCGCTTAAGAAAGAATTTTCGACGGGAGTCAGATGAAAGTAGCGCCGTACTTGACTCAACATCAATGACAATTTTTGATTCTGGCGAAACCACAAGCGGTTTAGAAAAAAGAGCGTGAGCCGAAATTGGCAAGACGACCAGCGCTTGCACTTCCGGCCAAACTATAGGTCCACCGGCGGAGAATGCATAAGCGGTCGAACCTGTGGGGGTCGAACAGATCAAGCCATCACAACTCCATCGAGATAGCGGGCGCTGATCGATCTGGACAAAGAGCTCGACCATCGTGGTCTCGCTCCGTTCGATAGTCACTTCATTTAGTGCCCACCCTTGGTCTACGACCTTGCCGTACCTCTCCACTGAATAAGCTAGAACTAGGCGCTGATCTGTGATGTAACTCTGAGAAATAACGGCATCGGCAATCTCGGACATCTTCGGCTTCTCAACTTCTGCGAGGAAGCCAACCCGGCCCAAATTCACGCCGAGCAATGGAATTTCAGTACCGCGGACCGCTTCAGCTCCGCGGAGCATCGTCCCGTCACCGCCAAGGACGATCGCAATCTCGATATCAGAAAGTACTTCAGCACTAAGGGGAGCCATCGATTCAATTTCAGTTTCGTTGTTGGAGTACAACCGAAAACCGGCCTGCCTAAAAATCGCTCCAAGTTCCTCCGCAGCTTGGCGGGCATCTTCACGATTTTGGTTGACGATGAAAAGTATCGAACGTTTTGGAGTCACTGCGGCCCCTCTGCGATCGCCTTATCAAGGGCCGATTCATCTATTTCGCCCGCACCTCGACGCAACCAGAGGAAATATTCAACATTGCCGGCAGGGCCTGGAAGCGGGCTTGCGGCGATCCCGAGTGTCCCAAGTCCAACGTCATATGCCGACTGCGCGACATCCAATACTGCCGCTCGTCGGAGCGCAGGGTCGCGGACAACCCCTCCGGCCCCCAACTTCTCCCGTCCGACTTCAAATTGCGGCTTCACCATGACGACATAGTCAGCTTCAGGTTTCGAGACTGCTGCAAGGGCCGGAAGAACAAGTGTCAATGAAATAAAGGAAAGATCTGCAACGACCAGATCAATCGGATCTCCGACCATCTCACCCGTGAGGTGTCGAATATTTGTCCGGTCCAGAACAGTTACTCGTGGATCTTGCCGCAACTCCCACGCCAACTGACCATATCCGACATCAACTGCAACTACTTCTGCTGCACCGCGCCGGAGCAGGACATCAGTAAAACCACCGGTTGACGCCCCGGCATCTAGGCAACGACGGCCCGCTACAACAATCTCAGTGAAAACATCGAGTGCTCCCGCCAATTTATGGCCCCCGCGAGAGACGAAGTCATCCCGCTTTCCTTGGAGGACGATCGACGTCTCGGCATCGACCTGAGTAGCTGGCTTTGTGGCAGGAATACCCCGAACCAGAACGGATCGCGACTCTATGAGATCTGCTGCTTGTTCCCGCGAACGTGCCAGCCCGCGCCTAACCAATTCCGCGTCGAGACGGGTTTTCATCTCGTTTTTTACAAACCTTCAATTGTGGAAAGAGCTGACTCCAATTTTCGATGCACTCCCTCAAGTCTCTGGGCATGCTCAGATGTGGGCAAGGAATCGATTTGTTCTAATTCGACCTTGATCTCGTCCAAGAGATTCGGAGTATTCGTGCCGTCGCTCATTTCTTGCTTCCTGCCGCACTCTTCTTGGCAGAGGTTGCCTTGCGGGGAGCAGACTTCTTGACCACTTTCTTCACCGCGCTCTTTTTCACAGCCGCCTTCTTGGGGGCAGAACTCTTTGAGGTAACAAGCGAAGCGCGCAGAGCATCCAGATCCTTCTTGAGTTTGTCGAACTCCTCCTGCTTCACAAAACCCATCTTCGCAACCGCTTGCTCGACCTCTTCTTCGACTTTGAGTTTTATGGCTTCGCCACTTTCACGCAGCCAAGCATTCATGGAAGCAACGACCTCTGCGGGAGTGTGCTCCCCCTCGGTAATCTTGGATAGATAGACCCGGAGCGTGCTAAATACATCTTTTGACACATTGCCTCCCATACTTAGAGCATTACCGTACCTAAATTCTAGAGATCTCGCTTGCCTCAATCTGCCATCGACTGGCAAGGCCGGTTGGAGCCTTCCAGAATCGGCGCCTAACCGAACCCGATATCTCAACCCATTCGTCAGTTTTGAGGGTCAGGCTCTTTCGACGAGTTTTAGCACTCCAGGCCGCTACATCTAAGGTATCTACACCCTCTCTCGTGTCGCGTCTTACAACGATCCGAAATTCGACGACGTGATCACCACTGGGAAGTTCGCGTTCGGACGGCTCCCCCGAGACTCTTCCCCGCAACAGAACATTATTGAATGAATGATCTTCGACTTCTTCAATTTCTAGTTTCTTCGCCATACTCTCCTCTTTCCCAATTTCCACGCATTCGACATGGAGATAGGTTTTAGGAGAGTACAGACATTCAATTGGTTAGCCGGGAAAACTGTGGAGAGGATGAGCGGTGTTAATTACTTGCGATAACAATGTGAGTCCGCTCACTTAGGTAAATCATCGCACGTGATCAAACTGACAATAACCCCTTCTACTCTCTCCCGCGACACAGTTGTAGGTTTAGATTCATCGGAGCATAAGTCCCATGCTTGCGGTCCATCTAATAATCCACCGCCCTGGACATGAACCGGTGTAGCACCATTCATGATCTACGAGCGAGATGAGAACCAGGTATGACGAGCACAACCTCCAAATCAAGAACATCATCGGCCATTCCTCTATCCAGGTCTGGCCCTTTGAGTAAAACAATTGCGCTATTGGTAATGCTGATGGGCGCCGGTTTAATCACGGTCACTCTCATGAACAATCTATTCGCAGTCGGACCGGCATTCGAGAGCTTGATCGTCGACTTTCGCCCAACGTTGACCCAGAGCTCGATCGACACCGCGCGTGCCGACATCTCCGGCCTGTCAGCAGTGCAGAGCGAGTTCACCGACAAACTCGCCCCTGCTCTGAGCCAGCAATTGCAGATGACACCGACGCAGTTCAATGAGTTCGTTTCCGAGAATTTTTCGGCCGTGGCAGCGGGCATGAGTGCCCTGCCCAGTGTGGTTCCGACTTTCAACGGCTTGATTGACACCTTGGATCAGCAACGTCCGCTCTTCGCATCGGCCGACGCTATTCCCACCAAAAGCCTGCCGGCCACGACCGTCCCCTGGGCGATGTTTGGTGCGGGTTTTCTAGTTTTCCTTCTCGGACTGCTGATCCTGCGCTCACCGAAAGCCGGTGGAGCATCAACGATCGTGGTGGGGCTTCTGCTCTTGCTTATGCCGGTCGCCTTGTCGCTGCCAGCAAAAGCGGCCGATGCTGACCAGCTGAACGCAAACCTCAAGCCTGTCTACACTCAAGAGCTGGTAACTAACGCAACTGGGGCACTCGCGACGGTCGGGGCCATGGGCAATGAGATGCAGACCGCGATGCTCCCTGCCCTGGCCACGCAACTCAAGATGACGCCGGAACAGTTGCAGACTTTCCTCGGCACCAACTTCCCGGCAACCGCCCAAGCCCTTCAAGCGATGCCTGCGTCGATGGAGCGTTTCAACGGACTCGTGAAGGTCTTCGACGAGAACCTGGCTAACTACAACACGCTCAAGCCCGTCGGATTGGCAACGCTCATTTGGATTCTGATGATTGCCGGCGGGTTGGTCGCAGGTCTCGGCGCGCTGACAGTTCTGAAGCGTCGTCAGAGTTAGCGAGTTTCCAAAAACAAGGTTGCAAGGGGAAGTTCTTCACACAATTGCTGAGTGGAGTCCTTCCCCTTAAGGCTGTACCGGGCGTGCTGCTGACAGGATTCGAATGAAAGTTACTGCTAAAAGTCCTCGCTATCCCCTAGACTCTCTTTTACTACGGCTCGCCCCTCTGCGCGTTATAGCGTATGGGCGGGTCATCTTTCCTTTCAGAGTTTTATCTTGAAGCAAAAATATGACAAACCGTTCCTCACACCTGAACAGCAGATAGAAATTTTAATATCTCGCGGCCTTCTCGTAACTGACAGAGAGAAGGCCATCAGATGGCTCAGACGAATTGGCTACTATCCTCGCCATAAAAGTTGAAGCCGCCGCGAGATGAACTCGAGACGGCTTCGCGAACCCTTCGTCGCACTAATGCGACCGGGGACTACAACAAGAACTGTACAGGATATCTATGTCGATGCAACACATATTAATGAATGAGCCATTGAACTGCCGATTACTCAGAGTGAGCAGAACATTGGGCAGATCAAGGTGATGCTCCTAGCCTTGATGAATGTTCGACATTTTCCTTGAGTATCTTCACAACACGGGAAAAAGAGCGAAGGACGCCGGCCCAACACCTCGATTGCGCTATCTATTGCTAGCTCAAAAGGCTTTTAACCAGTGCAGGAACGCTCACCGAAGCAGCATTCCAAACGATTTGCGCATCGATCTGGTGGTAAGCATGGGCGAGTTGGGTGCGCATCCCAACAATTTCTTTCCATTTAACGTCTGGGTATTGGGCCTTATATTCCGCCGATAAATGAGTGCAATATTCACCGATATTGTGTAACGCCCTCTCGATCGCCCACTGGCATTCGAAATCATTTAGGAAATTCTCTTTGCCTTTCGCAACCAACGTTTTGAGTTTGGCGGCGGTTTCTAGGAGATCCTCTAAGCGCTGATCATCAGAGCGAGTCACAGAGCTAAGGCTTCTTCCCGAATATGGCTATCTCTCGGTTTAAGGCCACCGCTGGAAATGACATCAACGGGCGCATTTAAGAATTCTTCTAGCGAATCATGTAACCCTGCTAAATCTGTCAATGATGCATCTGGAGTAAACGTAACCAGAAAATCAATATCACTTTCTGGGCCATCTTCGCGGCGTGCAACAGAACCAAAAACCGAGATTTTTAAAGCTTTGTGGCGAGCCGCAATAACTTTAATAGCATCGCTGTTAGCGCGCAAAAAATCTAGGCGTCCACTCATGAATTAAGGATACAGGTATTAATAAATCGAGGAGAAAAATTCTCGAAATCTTTCAGGAATTGGCTTCTAAGGCCACTTCGAGAGAGCATCTCGGGGTAATAGTATTTCCGCTAGCGCCGCTGGCGCTGACAATGCGGGCAAAAATGTGATGAGCGCTGACCCACAATAATCCGCTTGATCGGAGTACCGCACCGAACACACGGCCTATCCGTCTGCCCGTAAGCGGCCAGGGATTGCTCAAAGTAGCCACTCTCGCCATTGACGTTGATGTAGAGATCATCAAAGGATGTGCCGCCCTGCAAAATCGCTTCCTCCATCACTTCGATTGCGCTATCTATCACTAAGGCGATTTTCTTTAATGACATCTCACTGGTGCGCGCTTGGGGATGAACCTTGGCGCGCCAGAGCGCCTCATCGGCGTAGATATTGCCCACCCCGCTCATGATCTCTTGACTCAGGAGAGCGGTCTTAATTTTTACATTTCGCTTTGCATAATTTCTTACCACCATGGACTTGTCGAATCCGGGGTCGAAGGGATCTCTGGCAATGTGGGTCGCAGATGTCGGGACTCCATCCGCGAGCTCTTCGACCGAGAGCCAGCCGAAAGTTCGCTGATCATTAAAAACCAGTTGCTGTCTCTGTAAGCCTTTCGAGATCTTGAATAGCGCTCGAACGTGCCTTGCCATTGGTCGATCCCTTTGCTGAATGAGAAATTGGCCGCTCATTCCAAGATGGGCGACCAACACTTCTGGTCGATCCAGTTCAAACCAGAGAAATTTACCGCGCCGATTCACCCCAGTAATTCGCGCGCCTGCAACTGCCGAGATTGGCGAAAGAGAGGAAGCCTTGCGCACCCTTGGGTGAAGTTCTTGAACCTCATTGATACGGTACCCGCGAACCAAGTGTGCAAGTCCCCGTCGGACAGTTTCAACCTCTGGCAATTCAGGCACAGAACCACTCTACTGTCGTGCCAATTCGTGAATCTGAAAACACCATCAATTGATTGTGAGTGAAATGGGATTAGGAAGATGGGCCTTAATTCTTAGGCGGTTGGTCGGGTGCGACCAGGGTCGAAGAAGGGACGCAGTGAAACCTTCGCACCAACTCGTTTTCCAGCGATTTCGACAGCGAAGGTGCCGGCATCGAGATCGGATTGGCTGAAACCGCCCGGCCGCTCGATCATGGCCAGACCAGTGGCGGCGCCCAGGGTGTAACCATAGGCACCGGCTCGGATGTAGCCGACGCAGATGCCATCCCAGAAAACCGGCTCATCCTCAATCAGATCGTAGGCCGGATCATCCAGCAGCAGAGTGATCATCCGACGTTGCAATGCTCCAGAGTCGCGTTGCTTGCTCAACACCTCCTTGCCGACGAAACCTCCCGGCTTCTCCCATGCCACCGCAAATCCCAACCCTGCTTCCAGCGGAGTGTCATCGGTGTCGATGTCGTGGCCCATATCGCGATAAGCCTTCTCCACACGCATGCTGGTAAGTGCGCCGAGCCCGGTGGGCATGAAGCCCAAATCCAACCCAGCCTCGCGAATCTGTTCGTATAGTTTTGCGCCAAACTCGGTAGGAATGATCAGATCCCACCCCAACTCTCCTACGTATGTCACGCGCAGCGCCCATAGCGGCGTATATCCCAGTTCAATTTTCTGAGCCGTCAAGAAAGGAAATGCTTCGTTCGACCAGTCATTCGGACTCAGACGCGCAAGAAGTTCGCGTGATCGCGGACCCTGCACCGAGAGCATTGCTGTACCGCTAGACACATCGGTCACAACGACGAACTCATCGCTGCGCGTGTGACGTTTGATCCACGCCGGTATCCGACGGTGGATGTTTTCACCACTAATAACAAGAAACTCATCCTCAGCCAGACGCGTCACTGTTACATCAGCGATGATTCCGGCGAACTCGTTAAGCCACTGGGTGTAGACGATGCGACCGACCGGAACTGCGACGTCATTGGCGCACACTCGATTGAGAACGGTCTGCGCGTGCGGACCTTGCACTAGGAAATTGGACATGGACGTCAGATCAATTGCGCCGACATTCGCGCGGCAGTTCAAGTGCTCGATCCCGATACGTTCGAAGGCAACACCACGATCGAATCCCCACTCAATCTCCGGCACTTCTCCTGTACCTGAAAAGAACTGCGGACTCTCCCAGCCTGCCGATGCCGTGAAATGTGCGCCATCAATCACGTGCTGGGTATGAAAAGGACTTTGTCTAATGTTGCGGGCGGCGCGCATTTGTGAGTTTGGCCAAGCTCCGTCGTTATGTACGAAGCCAAGTCGCTCGACCGTCCGTTCGGCACGAAATTGTCTTGTGGCCTGGAACTCGTGCGTACGGTCAACAGAAACTTTCGTCAGATCAATCGGTGCTTGACCATCCACCAGTAACTGCGCCATAACTTGGCCCACTCCACCACCCAAAAGAATGCCCAATGAATTCAGTCCACAGGCTAGGAAGAAATTCCGTACCTCCGGTGCTTCGCCAAGCATGGGATAGAGATCGTCAGTGAAACTTTCCGGCCCGCAGAACAATGACCGAATCCCCACGTTCTCCAGTGCCGGGACACGACGCATTGCAACTTCAAGAAATGGTGTCATCCGATCCCAGTTTGGTGGGAGAACGGTGAATGCCGAGCCCTTGGGAGTGCCGTCCAGTGACCACGGCGCACCCACCGGTTCGAAGAGTCCAACGAGTAGCCCATTTCCCTCCTCGCGGTAGTAACTGTAACTTTCGGGGTCTTCAATGACGGGAAGGTCGGAGGTGATGCCCTCGATAGGTTCGGTCAGAAGGTAATAGTGCTCTGCAGCTTGCAACGGCACCGTGACGCCGGCTTTCGCTGCCACCTCTCGTCCCCACAGTCCCGCCGCGATCACGACTTTTTCGCACTCGACGTCACCGCGCGAGGTTTGCACACCAGTAACAGTGCCATCGGTGATCTTGAATCCAGTGACCTCTGTATCTTCGAATATTCGCGCACCATTCATGCGAGCACCCTTAGCCAACGACATCGTGACATCGACCGGATTGGCCCGACCTTGATCCGGAGTAAAGAAGCCAGAGCGGATATCGTCGGTGTTCAACATCGGAACAAGGTCAGCGATTTCCTGCGGCGATAAAAGATGCTTCTCAAAACCGTATGCATTTTGAAATGACATCTCGCGTCGATAGGCCTCGTCGCGTCGCTTTGTGGTGGCTATCTGCAAATAGCCGCACTTCTTGAACCCGGTGGACAATCCAGTTTCCGCCTCAAGTCGGCCATAAAGATCGACGGTATGCCGAACCATCTCGATCAAAGTCTCGCCAATTCCACCCGACACGATTTCGCCGGCGGCGTGCCATGTAGTCCCGGATGTCAGTTGCTTGCGTTCCAGCAAAATGACATCAGTCGCGCCCATCTTCGCCAGGTGGTAGGCGATGGAAGTTCCAATGACACCTCCCCCAACAACGATGTACTGAGCACGCGTTGGAAGATCGCTGAGTTGTTTACTGCTCGAAGAGTCTTTAGCGAACGACGGATTATTTGTACTGGAATCAGTGGACATAGCAAAAAACTACCATGCCATCCAGACGCGATGATGAAAGGCTCTCGCAGCCAACTCCACGATCTACGCATCCACTTCGTAGTTTTACCAACAGAGAGTCTCTTGCCTTCAATCTGATCGTTGAGAGCTGGGCAAACTGCGCGGGTGTCTCAATTTCCAAGCATGAAAGCCGGGCGACTTCTGCGGATACTGATGAATGAACCGTTGAATTATCGGTTACTCAGAGTCAACGGATCACATAAGGTTCTCGTCTCAGATAATCACCCTCAGTTAACATACTGGCCACACGAAGGAAAAGAAGTCACCGCAAGAGTTGTAAAAGAGTATTTAGTGCGTAAAGTTGGATTATCGGTTGAAGAAGCATTGGAGTTACTCAAATGATTACCGTAAGAGTTGAAATTGCCAATGACAATGGTTGTTGGTTTGTGCAAGATTGCGATGCGGTCAACCTAATTTGTTGGAGTGATACTGAGGAAGACCTTCGCAAGCGCGCTGCTGAAGCCATAATCTTTTCACTTGAAGAGCAGAACATTGAACCATCAGAGATCGCATTCAATTTTTCTATCGTGCCACTTCTCGAATCTGAAATGGCCTAACAAATAGGAGTGATGTTCCCTCGAGAAGGACTCCGCCCATTTTGTGAGTGGAGCCCTTCCCCTTGAGGTGTTGCCACTGTGACTCTGGCGGGACTCGAACCTGTAACCTCGGGCTGAGTGAGAGCCGCGCTCTATCCATTGAGCTACAGAGGCACCCGCGAAAGTTACCTCTGCGATAAAGCCATATTGGTTGGCGTTAGATCTGTTGTGAAAAACTTTTCGACAATTTGTAACACAAAGTAACTGGAAATGTTTTGCACATGAAGATAGAAGTGAATCAACCAATGCTACGATTACAGAGCTGAGTGAGAGTCGCCAGAAGATATATCCCAAGAGTTACATCACTAAAACCTCGAGAGAACTTCTCGGGGTTTTAGTATTTGTTGGAGTGATACAGAGGAGGACCTTCGCAGTCGCGACCTCCCATATCCGCACCCGCGACATTCGACCTAACCATGCGAAGTATTCGACGGGCGTTAAAGATGAGGTCTCACTCGTTTTCAGGTGAGACCTCATCGCGAGTCGTGCCCCTGGCGGGACTCGAACCCGCAACGACACCTTCGTTATAGATGTGCTCTATCCATTGAGCTACAGAGGCACCCGTGAAAAATAGGCAGATATGAAGAACCAGAAATTACAATTGCCGTTACCTGTGGATTACTTTCAGTAACCAAATAATGAGAACGCAAAGCATTATCATCAGTTCTCGTTCTAATCGCAAAAACGATGTTACTCTTTCCCCACCTTCGTTAAGGATGTGCAAGTGTCTATCACTTGAGCTAAACAATGAACTCCGTGATTAATTTCCCGGAGTTCATTGTTTTATAAGTTAGTAGAAGCGTTGAATAGATCCTTATTCCTCAATAGACAACTTGAAACAAGAAGTCGTCCAGTGTTACCCTTCGTTCGGTGTCGTTACCCTGCACAAGTTCTATCCAAAGAGTTACATCACTAAAACCTCGAGAGAACATCTCGGGGTTTTGGTATTTGCATATCCTTCCGAAAAAGCCCAAGTTCAGATTAAAGATTTCTCCGCGTGATTGGTCAATTTCTTCACAAACTCTTTGCCGCCGCCGTGTTTAAGAGTCTCCTTGTCGGCACAGATAATCAGCAGATCACGGGCACGAGTAATGGCAGTGTAGAGCATCTCCTTTTTCTGATCCTCGACCTTCCAGCCGTTGATTGCTAAGACAATGACACGACGTTCAAGCCCCTTGAAACCAAGCACATGACCGTAAAACACTGCATCGCCCTCAAAGAATTCGTCCCAGTAGGTGTGACGATTAGCCTCGACTTTTTCGCGTTGAATGGGATGTCGCGAGCCCGTAGTCAAAACACAGATATCCCCCGGAGCCCATCCATCATTCAGCAATTGGTTTACAACATCATCGGCTATCTCAATGGCGTTCTCATTCATAGATTCGACGTAACGAACTGGAACTCCGTCTAACCCTGCCAAATGAAGTGGCTCTTCGAGGCAGAGGGAGGCCAACTGTGCAATCGGTAGTGAGTTGCGCAGGTTTGTATCTAAACGAAGGGAACATGCCACAAGCGGGATATCAGTTGCTTGTCGGAATATCCCCTGGCGGGTATCTCCAAAGGCGTAAATGTGTCCATACGAAGGGTTCTTAAGAACTGCTAGAACAAGATCCCACCACTTCGGGTGAAAATCTTGTGCCTCATCAATAATTACCGTGTCGAATTTCTCCTCCACTGGCACTACCCCAAAATGCTCGATGAGTAGCAGCGGTACTTCGCTATCCCAAAATTCATCAACCTCCCGTGTCTCCAATCGTAAATTCAATTTGTACGCGAGCGAGTGAAGGGTTGACACTATGGTCGGACGCTCGTTTTCCGGCACCGACTTGAATTGATTGTTGATGTAGTCCGAAAGACCCCGGTTATAACAGAGGAAGAGAACGCGATCCCCCGCTGCCGCACAACGCCGTGCTTGCTCTATGGCAATGTAGGTTTTCCCGCAACCCGCGGCTCCAAGAATCGCAAACTTAGGCGTGGTCCGGCACATGTCGAGAATAGAGAACTGCGATTCCGTTAAATGCAGTACCGCTTCCTCCCGCTCTAGCCCCAGTTCAATTATCGATTTTTGTGAGTGGATCGCTCTGCCAAGATGCTGAATCATAATGTCGACGTCTTGCGCGGTGGGTCGATAGTTATGCGATTGCAAATCAGACTTGATTCGATCAGCTATATGAATCAAGTCAATTTCATCCGTCACAATGAATCTAGGAATGTCGGGTCGGTTATATTCACGGTCAATAGTTGAGTAAGGGAAAACCAACATAGGTCGCGGGGAAAAGTGTTGAAGACTGGACTTAGTCTCTAGATAGCGCACGAGCCCATGAAGATTGCTCATGACTTGCGCAATGGGATCTATATTGCGCGAGCCTCTGGAATCGCTCTGCTTGAAAGTGGAATCCTCATTGGGTTGGACCTTGCCACCTTTAACTTCAAGGATGGCGACGCCAACTTCAGGCCACAAGATAATGAAATCCATCTCATATTCGTGGCTGTGGTCAAGCAACTTGAGATTGCAGATTACTGCGGCTTCATCTGGCAATCGTTGCCGCAATTCATTCCATACCAACCGCTCTGAAGGGTCAGCGAAGATTGGGTCAGTGGGAAAGGAGCGCCTAGTCATGGGTTCAGTCTCTATGGCGCCCACCATTCAGGCAAGGAAGCAGAATTTCCGCGCAATGCCAGTAATGCCTGATATCTTTTCTATTGCTCAAGAAGTGAGTCATAAGCCCTCCGGCTGACTCTCTGCCAACCGCCTCGCTCTTCGCACACCGTGGCCCCAGAGGCAGAGCTGCTCATCCATCTTTATCCACATCCGCCAACGTTCTTACAAACACAAGCCGATTTGGTTGTTCTGGCATCGGGTGGAGTAGAGATTCTTCTTGGTGTGGGCGATCTGTACTACAGGAGCCTGGCGCAGCTTTCGATCAAGAGGTCTTGGCGTTTAACGCCGTAGGACCGGGCATGTGAAAAGACTTCGATTTGTCGGCAGAGTCTTTTTCATTTGTAAACTGAAAAAAGTAAACCCCGCAGATTTTTCTACGGAGTTTACCTTTGTAGTTCAATAGTTAAACGACACGCTCCTTTGCCGAAGTTGCTTAACCATAGCAGGGGCGAAGGGATAGGGCGCTACTTTGCCGAAGGAAGAGGTTGCAGGTTCAAATCCTGTCGAGGGCACCACCTCGGTGGCTCTGCGTAATCTAATTACGTGGGGCCACTTCAATTTCCTCGTGATCTATTTTGGCAGCGAGGGGATGAAACTACTCCGTGTAACGAGAGTTTCTGCTTTAATTAGTGAAGTTGAGCCGGGTTGTTAAACCCGACCCAACTGCCTTATGCGAAATCAGGTTGCTGTCTGATCGGGTCCGTCGGTAATTATCCGACGGCCCTTTCGCATTTCCCATAAACGAACTATGAGATAAAGAATTCAGGCGTGTGAAATGTATTTGAGTGTGTTGCTGGGATATTTAAATGTGTCAATGCCTGTGAATAAGTAAGGTGTTGCGAAACTACTCCGAGTGACGAGTATTTCTGATTTAATAAATGTGCCCTAATTTCGAGGTAATGCTCTTACGTCGAGAGAAAACTCTCTCGGAGATAGGGAAATGGTAAAGCGATGGACGTGGTTAACCCTACTAATTAGATCGCTTGGCCTTGGTGGCCCTGGGCGAGGTGGCTCCGTAGGCGTTATACGGAGCCACTTTCAATTAGATGTTAATTCAATGAACACCAGCAGTTATCCGCAGGCTCTCATCTTCGCCATCCCTTGCAGTAACTTGGCATCGACCTGCCAGTCATTGGGCACGACGATAGTTTTCTTATCGACTGTGAAATTCTTTAATTCGGGAAAGCATGGGTTCAAGCACTTATCTTTTATCCAGGAGGGAGTCATCATGGCAAAGTCATATAAGGATTATTCGGAGCAGATGCGCTCTCGCCTCTCACCTGAGGGCAAGGCGGCACTTGAGGCATTTTCAAATTCATACGCACTTGGTTTGTCCTTGATTAATGCACGCCATGCCCACAAGATGACACAGAAGCAGTTGTCAGAAATGACCGGGATTAATCAGTCTGAAATCAGTAAAATCGAAACTGGTTCTTTATCCATCAGTACGGCAACTTTGTTTCGACTATTAAGTGCACTCGGTGCAACTGTGCGAATTGAACTCGTAGAGGTTCGTCCTAAAGCAAGGCGCAGACCTACACTCGTTGGTGCCTAGACATTGCAACTTTTCCATAAAATGGATTAGTCCCTATTATTCGAATTTTTACAGCAGGTATCTGGGAAACGATGAGGTAGAACTTGGGAACAGTGTGGTTATTGCGCTTCATTGGTGTCAGGTCACTCCTTCACTTGCTGATGTGACTGAATACCCTGACCCAGCTTCCTGATTTCGTCCACTAAGGGCTGTGCCGTAATCCGATAAATCTTGTCAGCCACACGATCCGCCTTGAGCGTGATCGCCTTCGCAACAGTTGCTGGGCTGAACAAGCCCGTAATAATGATGATTGCACTCACAAGGCCACTCAAAACTTTGTGTCGAATCGGAGCTCCGATGACCCTGGAGAGAAGTTCTGCAAACCACGGCATAGTACTGTTACCAATCCGAGAAAGCGCCACAGGGTGACATCGCTATTGTCGCCAAAACTAGAGCCCGAACCGGTGCGTATTGTTGTAGATATTCACCACAAACTTGTCGCTGGCGGCTACGACTCGGTTTGCTTTCACGAGGACGGCGCGGATCCAGTGAGCGCCCGTGTAATTGGTGTCCTCCCAATTCTCACGCGGATTCGCCGAGTCGCGGCCGTTGAGTTTCTTAGCCTTGAAGAAAGCTCCTCGAAGTCCGTTCCGTTCGCGGGCATGTCGTCCAGTATTGGCTACTTGCCACCATACTTCTACGTCATCCGGACCACGAGTCAGCGCCTCAAACTTGATCTTCCGACCGTGGAAAAGTGTGCCGCCGTTGTTTTCATACTTACTGAAGTGCGGGCTGCGTTTGCCCCGTGCAGTTGAAGCAACGAGATGCACGCCATAACGCTCGTCCAGATTCTCTGTCCACCCCCGCGTCGTGTATGTATGAGCATGGCTATCATCCGACACTCGAATTCCCAGCGCCTCAGTGGGGACGGTTGGAAAGTCCTCGCCCAGAATCTCTCGCCAGCAATCTGCCGCTTCGACCGGATCCGCCGTTGCGATGGCACGCTCAGACACATCGCGGCCCTCAGCTAGTTCTGCAACGAAATCTCGGAAACTCGCGTTGCTCCATCGAGCAGCCAGATTTTCGCTAGGAAGCACCGGATTGGGAATAACGGGCGCAGAACTAAGCGACGCTAGAGCGTCATGCATTGCTGCGAACGTTCCGTGTAGCCGCGCCGCATCATCAGTGTGAGTTGTCATGTATTGAGACGCGAGCACTTGAAGAACTATTGACTTGATCGAGTGGTGAACTGACTGTTGGTCGTCTCGCCATCGTTTGAGTGCCTTGACCGTCCGCTCGAAGTGGATTCCCTGAGCAGTGCACCACTCCGTGTATTCGGCCGGGGCCGTGGAATGCCAGCCCTCTCCCCTGCGAGGCGCTTCAAGCGGTGACGCTCCAGATACGGCGCGCCTCAGCGGCACAACATCTACATGAAACTTCCCGACTTCGTCTTCGGCGTACTCCAGCCTGACACAGGGTTTCTTGGACACGACCCGTGCGGCGTAACGACCGTCAGCTTTGAAACTCGCCTCTAGGCGATCCAAAGCAGCATCGGAAGATTCCTCAACGTCGGACATAGCGAACACGAGGTCGACGTCATACTCACCACCATCGAGTGGACGAATGGCGGTTCCGTTGGGATACGAGCCTTGGAGAAACACATCCGCATTACCAATGCTGAACTCTTTCACGAGGAACTCCATCAGCGTAGAAGATGCTCTTTCTATGCGATCAATTGCTAACGCTGGGAGCGATACCTGGCCAATGTATTGCTGGAAATGTTCGGACAAATCAACCGTCATGAGCGATTCTTCCGATTGCGATGCGCTAGTCCGATCTTTCGCCAGGGCCATGGTGACAAGTGCGCACGCACATCACGCAGAAACAACTCAATGTCTTCAGCGATGTTCACCTGATCCATTAACTCCGGCACCAATGAGTCGACCAATGGATCCGCCCAAGCCCGATCAATCGGTCCCCTTGTTGCTTCCTTGGCGGCAGCAATCAAGCGGGTAAAACTCCGTTCGACTAACTTAGACTCACTTCCAATTCGTCCCTGGTGGTAAGCCAAATCTTCCTGAAGCGTGTGGAATCGATCAGTTAGTTCCACGCCATGATCAACACCGCGTCGTCGCAATCGATGAGGCATCTCCGTCCAGGCAACGACAGTTCGTAGAGCGTCGCCGTAGGTGCTGCGTCGACGATTCTGCGACCCACCCATTTGGGTAGTGAATGCACCGATCAGCACTGCAGCGATAGTGGTTGTGGCGGCAATCCCGGCCGCCCACATCGAAGTCTCCGTTGCGTCCACTCGAACCCTCCCAGTTCTCACTTAGGTTACCCAAGAGGTTATAGGTAACCACTGACACTCACGTGCATCTACCATCACGTCACTCATTCGGACTTTTTCGTTATTTACCGACCTTTCCACGCTTCCGGTTTCGCCAGTCAGGTAAATGTGCATCCAGCAGTTGAATGAAGCGCTCCCGGTGATTGGGTTCAAACCAATGCCGTAGGTCATGAACGAGGGGATTTATAGGCCAAGAAATCGCCCGGTGTTACCCTTCGCTCGGTGTCGTTACCATTGCATAAGTTCTATCCAAAGAGTTACTACCTAAAGCCTCGAGAGAACATCTCGGGGTTCTAGTGTTTGCCGGGAATTTTTTATGCAACTCCTTATATCCGGTGAAAATCAACCAATGATTAATATGCCTCTTACAAAGCCATTGGACTTTGGCATTTGCACAGCCTTCCAGAAAAAGACCCGAGTTCAGTAAACCAAGCCCGGAATACGTCTGGCACGCCCAACTGTCCGAAGAAGGTTGGACAGATAAGAGATTTGTAACTTAGACATTAAGAAATACTAAAATGGATCTTTAATTTAGCAACAGTTGACCGCCATCGCGATGTAGTTGGCCTACAAACAGAATTTTGATTACCAAAAAATCCCAGTTCGTCATAGGCATCCTTAATATCGACAGTCTTGATCCAGTCGACTTTTACAAAGAACTCCTGGTTCTCTTCACTCATATCCTTGCTGTAGTTTGCGCCCTTAACAACATCGAGCACGTTGAACGATTTGTCAGACACTACAAGATTGAAATCAGAAGTGGATTGTGCCTTTGCCGCAACTATTCCGACTCCAACATAGCCCAATTTAGGTATACGAACCCATATTCGGTCACCAGGTGACAGCATATTTAGAGTCCTGCTATACCAAGCGCCACCTCCCGCGCAGATAAAACCATATTTTCGTGCGTCTTCCCAGGAGCGGGTTTCGCCTTCGCCCCAAGAGACATAAAACTCACCATTCCACGGTTCTTTATCGTTGTCGGCACCAGAGGTATTTATCTGAGTGATAGCAGGATCAACAAACCAGCGCCTTATCAAAAATTGATCATTTTCGCTGCTGAATACTTCAAAGAAAAGGGCATTTATCGCAAGATTTCGTTCACTCAAGTAACTGATGATCCGCTCAGTGCTTGAATCGAGCTCTGCTGCAATTACAACAATTTGATGGCTTTGATTCAAATTCTCTTCGAGTAAAACAGAGCGAAATCTATCTTTGAACGCGTCCGCAAGGTTCTCCCCTTTTTTATAGGTCGAAAATATTCTAGAAATCTCATCTGCTTCTAAAGTTTGCACCCAAGATGCATAATCGATGGCTTGCGCCACAACATCTCTAGGTGTTCTGTTGCGCTTCAATTCAATGATTACTAACGACCCATCAGGTGCAATTGCTAGAAGGTCAATTACGCCACCTTGGGCTGTACGAACCTGACGCCCAATAATTAGCCATTCCTCAGCCAAAATCGACGGGTCCGCTTCAATCATGTCTTCCAGAATCTTTTCATCCTCCAGCGAACTCTGAGTCAGGGCAATTGGCCTTTTTCCGACTTTCCAAATAGCGTGTTGAATTGGCACTCAAATCCCTTCGATTAAAGAGAATACTACGCTGGGTTATCGACAATCGGAAGGACATCATTTCATGGGTGCGCTTCTTATAAAACCGGAAAACGTAAGGCTTCTGGAGTTGGCTCTGGATCAGCTCATGGAATGGGCGAAGACAATCATTTGAGTTACCGGATCAAATTCGGAAAAGTTTGTCGGTCTGAGACAGTTTTACTGCAATGTATTCTTCATTATTCAATTCTGGGGGCAACTTATCTTTCAGAATTGAGGCTACAAATTGAATGTCATTTTTAATTGCAAAATCTGCGATCTTGACTAGTTGATGATCATCCATTAATTCCTTTTTATCGTTCAATAAAAAGTCAAGACACGAAATTTCTTCACCCCTCGCGAAAAGAATATAAGCAAGGTCAAAACAGGAAATCTCTCCTTGCTTCTTTCCAGAACTCATGTTTCGGTTTAACGCACTAAACTTGTAGACTTTATGGCCGGTCTTCTTGTTTATCTCAACCTTATATGTGACGCCATAATCCTCATCGTAAAGCTCCCTTGAAACCGAAGAAAAGTATTCATTAAACTTCATCAGTTGCAGGCTGATCGTCTTTTTAGCCTCATCCGAGAAAAGTAAATCATCAATTTGGGAAAGTTGTTCTTCATATTCCTTCAGGTTTCTTTCGACGTCATCCAGTTGCTTGATCAAGACTTCGTATTCGCCTTTCTTGGTATAGGCGCTGTTGAGTGCGCCAATCAAAGATTCAAGTTCGGAAAACGAGTCGGACTTGGCGATTAGTCCAACAAGTTCAGATTCACTGGCTAGGAGACGACTCAGTTCAAGACTCAATGAGCGAAGTTCTTCATCCAATTCTGGTAGATCTTTGGTTAAAAACGCGACCTTTTCATCAATCATCGAATTGTGAAACGTCACGAGATCATCAAAAGATTTTTGGATACCGCTAACTTGCTTCGTGGCTTGCCGATAAAGGTTGGATAGATGATCGAGACTTCCAAGAAATTTCCCAGAACTCACCTCATCTCGTGCCTCTTCTAGCAATTGTCTTCTAATTGATAACGTTGAAATATTGGCACTCGTTCGACTTATCGTATGCCGAACCTGATTCAGGTGAGCAAGATCTGCTTCAAAGTTCACGTTTACGTTAAGAAGAGACTTAGCTTTCTGAAGTTCCTCAATTCGTGATTCTAAGATCGCCAAATGCATTTGAAAGTCGGTCTTATTCTGTCGTTGTCCTAGGCGAGTTTCGAAAGTCCTCTCAACCTTTATTCGTTCCAAAATGCTCTGCCGAGACTTTCCGTCATTGAAGTTACAGTTAAAAAGAAATAGATGTAATGTTTCATACTCCGTGTCTTTGGCAAATTTATCCAAAGTTCTAAGGGTGCGATTTACGCTTTCGTCCTTATATCGAATGCTGTGGGAAATGATCTGTCTGAAGGTCGGTTTCTCTGATGTGTGTTCGGGAATCAACAGTTCCATTAAACGCAGTTCTAGTTCATCATCTGTCAGCGGCTCTTGATTAACTTTCTGTATCTTCTTTTTGTAGGTTAGGAAATTCTTCTCGACAGATACCTCAGGAGAATCAGTTACGTCCAGGTCTTCCTTAAGGATTAGAGTGATGAGGACTTCATTATTGACAAGGAATTCCTTTACCAATTCATAAACTTCTTTAGGGTTTTCTGGGTCTGCATAAATACTTTTTGCAGACCCACCGAGGCAGAAATCAATGAGCGCCAACACGGTTGTCTTCCCAACATTGTTACCGGTTGTCTTGTCGTCATCGTCATACCCAGGAGTTTCATCGACGATCAAATTTAGGCCTTTAGAGAACTGTATGTGACGAATGATCTCGGTCCTACTCGAGATAGTGAGTGACTTAAGAAACAATTGATATTCTCCCGTCAATCTCCATTTTCACTACATCCAAAAGAAAGAGCCAATCGAGTGCCAGCACGAAGGCTGGAAAAGTCAGTCCTTGCGACGTCCTCATTTCAATGTAGAGGTCGGAAATATTCTGGCTGGGTAAGCGATACATTTCCTCAAGGACAAGTGAACCAATGTAATAAATCGAATTCTCGGGTCGAAGGTTATCTGGAAGCAACATGTGTTATTTCACCGGTGGCTTAAAGATCTTGCATCTAATGAAAGCGTCCACAATCACAATACTGACACATTGATGAAGTTCTTCCAGAGAAATTTCCTTGAAATTGGGGCTGTGTCGGACTATGAGCTTAATGTTTTCAATTATCAACTCAAAGAGCTCGTCCCCTTGATGAGTTACGCTGTTTCTCGCGTATTCAGATCTAACGGATGCGATGATGGAATTACTCTTATTCACTGCCATCTTGTCAAACTCGGAATAGATTCTATCCAGTCGACTGCCGTGAATCTTATAATCCTCTATTGCATACTGGGAAGTCACGAGTTTGTTTTCGTTGATCTTTTTCTCAATTTTAAAGGGATCAACGGTGAGTGGCGCGTTGATTTCCTCGTGGGAAGATTCGGCAAGAATATTCACTACATGAGTGAGATTTGAGTCGAGGTCTTTAATTTTGACTGAGTGACCCAATTCTTTTTGAATTAATTCCTCAATTTGGACAAGTCTATCTATGCTTAGTGGTCGAATTTCGCGGAGTAGAGCTGCGAGATCATAAATATCGACTTTGGGGTCGAATTGAATGTTGTGCGGGTTTTTATATTCTTTCCCACGCAACCATGAAGCATCATCGACAAGTGCTACGAACTTAAAAGCATGGTCGGCTCTAGCTTTAATTGACTGTTTGGAGAGGGCGGATTCCACCTTATCCTTGGTTGCAGTTGCGGAGACTTGAACGAGTATCTTTGTGGGAGGCTTTGAGACAAGGTCAAAGCCTGAGATATTTTGGCTCTTAAGATTCGCATCTTCCAAATTCCAGCCGAATAACATGTTGAGGAAATGTAAGTAGAAGACTTCGCAACTGTTATTTAGGGTTAGTACATTCAATTTGCCGCTGGCTTTTACGGCAACAACCAGCGTACTGAGGCGCTCTGTAATGTGTATGAATGGAGCTACTCTATTAATGGCCATCATCCGAGAGGATAACATCGTCTCCCGCCCTGACGGCCATTTTGAAGTTCAGAGCTTGCCGATTCCCCTTTGAGCTCTTGGCTTTTTCGCTGACTCCGAAGGGAAGCGTGGGCATTCCGGCACTGGCGGAATGAAGCGACATGAAATGGCGTCCATGGGGATTTGTGAGGGAAATATCCATCGGATTGGAATGTTGCCAGTCTTAAACTGGGCGCCAAGACTTGAATAGAAGGAAGAACTTTAGGAAACTTAAGCGCGCTCTTCCGCATCAGTTGTCACGTCAACGTCGAGTGCCCTGCCCTTGCTAAACCATTCACGAACCTCCTCGCGCCGACCTGCAACATCTAGTGCGTCAGCGAATGCATAATGAAATGTTCCAGTACTTGGTGCTGATCCACAATCGACAACGATGCCATTCCAAGTTGGGGTACCTCACTCCGATTGAAAATGAAAGACTTCATACCGAAAGCAAACAAACTGCCTAAAGTTCAGTAAACGAAGTTCGGAAAACGTAGGGCACGCCACCGTGTCCGGAAAACGTAGGGCAGGACGTCATGACGCGAGACATACATCTGCAACCATTCTTTATGATCTAGGAACTGACATTGAAGTCATTCGTTGACTTTTGGGCGATTCCTCTGTCGAGTTCACGGCAAAAACCAACGTGCATCATTCCGCCCGTCAACTACGAGGCATAGAGCCGATCTAATTCAGGAAATGATAACAAATTCCAATTCTGGAAATGCTGGCTGGCTCCGAAGGATCTGGCGTCAAGCCTTGAATGATATTACCGCTTAAAGACTTTAACCGGCTGACCATCTCCGGGGATTGATGTTCCCCAGAACCGCAATTCTGTTAAAGCAGCTCCTTCAAATTCCTCATCTTTTATACAGTTCCAAAGGTGCATAGCTAACCAAGCGCCTTGCTCATTCGGATCAATATGTTTCGGTCTTCCACTTTCACTGCTCAGCAAAAGAGGGATTTCGATAAATACGGAAGCCGCAGTGACTTCCAGGTTGCTCTCTGACATAACTTGCTCCTATTCGTTTTCGAATGACGACTGATTGAACTTCAGCGAACGAGCATTCTCCAGAATCACACGAATTTTATCTGCAGGGAAACCTTCGGAAACTTCCGCGTGAATCTCAATTGTGATCTCAAGACTGATCCCATCAATAGAACTAATGTGTTGCAAAATTTCTTGACTTAATCTATTCAAGTCTCGACTGTAACGCTCCGGATCAACTTTATAAACGCCAAAGAATCTAGTACTCAACTTTGGTGAAACCGGCGTTGGTGCTCCACCTGTGACAACTGGTGGCTTGCCAACAACTTCTGGAGTTTCTGACGTTTGAACGTCTGGCTTTACCGTTACCTGATTTCGGGCTATCTCTGGTTTAACAATCAATGTCGCATCGGTAATAGCGCCAAAAAATACATTGGCCCCTGGCCGGGTTAGTCCCAAATAATTCCCTGTTGCACTTTCAAATCCCTCTGCCAGCGCGAACCCCTCGTCATCAAACATAATCATGGTGAGAACTTCAGAAATTGCATCAGCTAACACTTTGCGATTCTTCATTCTCGTTAAATAAGGATATGAACAGTAGAAAGCCCACAATTGACCAACATTCAAATGACCAGATTCCCATGCCTTGCTCAGTTTGGAATCTAGGTCCATGCGAATCATTCGAGGGGACGCGATATCAGTAAATAAGCCGGCTCGAACCAACTTTTCAGAAGTGCGCGCCGCTAAAGAGGTTTCTTGACCTTCTGCCTTTTCTACCGTCCATTCAATTGGCCTACTTGGATCTGGTTGCTCCGGCACAATCGCCCAGATATACGTTTGCGCGATTCGAGAAGTAACCCCTTCATGGGCTTGGTCTCGACGGGTTGTGGCTTGCTTTGCCTGTTGCGGAGAAAGGTTCATTTCCTCAATTCTGCTTGCAATATTTTGCCAAGCCAGCAGATCTCTCACAGCTTCCATCAATTCTTCAAGTCGCTTTGTATCAGGTGCCAGGTATACCATCATATTCTTGTTAATCCTCTGCGCAGAGCCGCGCTTCTCCAACGATTCTTGTGCAAACTTCATTGCTAGCGAATCCTGGGCATTCTTTGAGTGAGAATGTGAAGGATGGAGAATGACCAGACGCGCCGAGTCCTCATCTGGGATGTCTGCCGAAGTATCAGGTGCAATATGTACTCCTGAGAAAGCACCACGATTGCGATTTTCATTTGTTCGCAATCTAGAAACAATTTCCAGCCAGACCTCTTCAGGCTTGTCGCGAAGACGGTCTGCATAGTCGGCTGCCGTTCTAGTCACTGACGCCTGTGTGTCAAACCAATATCGATGCCCATCCGCATAGAGGTAGGTTGCTCGCTGGGAAAGTAGATCCAGCGCAGACCCAAAATTCCCAATAGTGTCACCAGGAATCGCAACACCCAACCAGATACGTGGTTTCTCAGCCCCTACATGGCTGCTTTTAAGAGTCGGCGCGGCACCAACAAAAATCGTACGAGCTAATCTGCGAGTTATCGCACGCTGTCCAAATAACGGTCTCTCTGAATCGATTTGCGCAGGAGTCGATCTCGGACCATCTATATCAGCATCAATGATGGGCTTCCAAGAGTCTGGCAAATACTGACTGATTTGAGTTAAAACATTTGGATCATCAAGGGGCAATGATCCTGGCATTATGAGTGGGCCGGCATCCTGCAACTCCCATAGAGTATGAACAACTGCACTCATGAGTTGCAAAACTCCTCGGGTTCGTTGGAAGCGATCTAAGGTTGACCAATCTTCGTAGAGGCGATCAAATAACTCTGGATGGATTGGATAGGCCGCACGGATTCTTGCCTCGTACGAAATGTCCGAACATTCTCTTGGGAATTCACCTACGTGTTGCGAGTAAAAGTTCACGAATTGACGCGCCACAGCAGAAATGTCTGACAAAGCAGCAGCATCTGGTTCAACAAACAGTCGTCTCCTTACAATTTCAAATGACTCTTGAGCGCTCGCGGGTCTCCATTGATCTGCAACTCGACGAACTACATTCTGCAATCTCTGTAGAGCTTCTTGACCATTTGGGCCGCCAACTTCCAGCGCACTACCACCCGACTGACCATCTTTATCCGGATCATGGGACGCTGGAATAGAAATGACAAGCATTGCACCAGGAACCGTCTTAACCACCTCTGTTAAGGATTGTGCAAATGTAAATTGAGTATCGAACGTTCCTCCAGGAAGATCTTCACGCTCCCAAAGCTGACGAGCATAAGCAACCCACTCATCAATCAGAATCAAGCATGGTGAATAGGCGGTAATTAACTTTCTCAACCCTTCGCCGGGATTTGTGCGACTTGAATCAGCTTCTGCGACAAAATCAAACGCTTTTTTGCCACCTAACTGCCAGGCAAGCTCTCCCCAAATTGTGTTTACCTTTATTCCATCAGGCTTAACTAATGGTGCTCCAGGAGACAAATGAATTCCAACTAACGCTACACGGTTGACTTTCTTTGGTAGTGGACGATTTGCAACAACATCTTGCACCTCTTGAGTCAGCGACGAAGTTGGTGCCCCTCCGAATAAATGCCATAACGCAAGCATTGAGTGGGTCTTACCACCACCGAAGTTAGTCTGAAGGTTAATAATTGGCGATGCATTTTCATCACCAGATATCCGCCGGATGCCTCTATCTAAGAGTTCTCTTAGTCCTTCGGTTAGATAGGTGCGCCTGAAGAATTCAATCGGCTCTACATATTCACTTGATCCCTCATTCTGTGAAACCATGTATAGGTCAGCAGCAAACTCGCTCGCGGAATAGTTTCCGGTTGCTACATCCTCATGTGGGCGAAGTACTTCACGCCATGATTTCAGCCCAGTGCCTGCAACGCTTATTCCGTTACCAGGATTCAAAATTGCCTTCTTGGTCTCTGATTCAAATACTAACCGTTGATGATCCTGGCGCATCTGCCTAATTGTCTCCGCTTCCGTGGGGGCACCTGCTGCGGTTAACAATCTTTCCATTGTGTCGAGAATTCGATAAGTGTCATCATTATCAAATTTTTTACTATGTGCCCAGCTATTTCTGACTTCGCGTAGCTCTGAAGCTAAAGATTGTTGAGCACGGCTCAAGACCTTGCCAAACACACGCCATTCTTCCGTGATTACTTTTAACTGTACTGCAGGATCTTCCTTCTCGTAAATCTTCTTAACGCCATTTTTCGTTTCGTCACGCTTCTCAATCACTTCAATCCAATCAATTCCAACGCCTTCTGAGGCTGATGTCATTTGTCGATCTACAAAGTCTACAAGCCCAGCGGAAAGTACATCGAAGCCTCTACTTACACGATCACGATTACTTATTGCCATTAGCTATCCCATTCATTATCTGAGTTTGTACTAAAATCAAAAGTATTCTGCTGCGAAGTAACCTTCGGTGTTTTCAAAATGCTGGTTGAAAGATCCGACCATGAAGAGCCGAGAGAATTGAACAGCATTGCAGTATCAACCCATCCCTTCTTCTCAGAAATGCTAAAGATTAGATAAGTCAATTCCTTTACGGACTCCATGTCCACTCGTGAATTTGAATCCCTGCTCAATTCGGCCGCTTTATCTGCTCCCTCGGACTGCAGTGCATAAGCTATACGGACGGCAACTTCCCAAATGGATATAGATTTATCGATGTCAGGATTCCATTTCTTTGACATTTCTTCGGGACGTAATAGTCGTGCTTTTCCTGCTGCTGCCCTAAAGATTCCCCCTCGTTCTAGAGTGGTAATCGAAGTATTTATTGCGCGCGATAAATCAATTGCAACGCTAGACGCGGATTCATTCCAACCAAATTGTTCAAACCACTTGATGCAAAAACGGGTTTCTGAGTCAAAATCACCCTCCTGATCGCTGAGTACCTCAGCCAAAACTTGGTTAATAATTGCCAGTGCAACACGGACGGACATGTCGGCACCATCTGCCTCAATTATTTTCGAATACTTGGAAAATATTGCCATGCCAGGACCAATTGCTGCTTGCGCCAAATCAACCGGTGCTACATTCGAATCTTGTAAATTTTTGAGGGCTATGGGCAATCTTTCCTTTAACTCATTTACAAAAGCTCGACGCATTATCGAAGAAGCAGCTGTAGACCTTACTCGGCAAGCAAGGACGATTGATGAAGCAAGGGCATTTGAGTCATTGTCTCTAGGTCGGCCGGTCCTTTCTGTGCGGACTGGCCACGTGGCTGTAATTTGCCAACCGCTCTTTATCATACCTTCTAGCAATGCTTCCCAGCCAGTCGAAGCGGTGCCGATACTGTCTGTTTGTTGTTGCTTAAAAGCATAGAACACCGTTATCGGAATATCCTTGCGAACTTGGCCGTGCATACTTTGAAAAACCGATTTAAATCCTTCTTCGAAGAATGAGTTAGCAGCATCCGCGTTTGCATGTCTTGCAGGGTCTGCTATTAGTTCTTCACTTTTAGGAGTCAAAACAGTATTAAATTCGGGCCATAGATTTGTCGGCAAACTTTTTCTTAGCCAGATATAAAAAAAATCTGACAAATCAGCGTAACCCACATTGTCGTAATACGGCGGATCTGTTGATACAACATAATTTTGATAGTTACGAGATGAAGCATCAGCTTGCTCTGCATGTCCGTGCATGGCTGGTAAACGTTCCACAACACGAGCTACCCACTCGGAACTTGAACTTAAGCTTGCCGGACCATCGCGGAAAGGATTCGATTCCGCAAAGTCCCAGACCATACTCAGGCTTTGCATTTTGAAAACATTATTGACTGTTTCCATGCTTGGCGCTGGGTTCCAAGTGTTCAAATTACTGAGTGAACCTGCGGTGCGGCTAACAGCAAGCGAAAGATAAGTAATTACGATGTCGGCATACTCTTCAGCACGCGTCTTATTTAAACCCATTTTGATAGCGTCTTTATTTATTGCTTTCTTTGAAGCAACAACATTCTTAGAATATGTTAAAAGTGTCATTGTTTGCCTTGGTGTAAACAAATCAGCGTGCTTAGTTAGGCCGTAGGCAAATACTCGAAAACCCAAAGCGTCTTTAGGTATTGGTGTGTCAAGAAAATCTTCCGGGATAGTAATTTTCTCGGGCACCAAAACTTCAAAACTAGATTTGTACACACGCTGTCTTTCACCTTCAACAACAAGCGCCATTGGTGTAATCCCCAGTTTTCCTTTAACGCCAGCTTCCCTTATATGTGTTAGTGGGATTGCAGTGCCACATTTGATACAGCGTCCACCAGTTCTACTTACTGTAGGTTTTTCCTGTGGACCGGCTGCACCTGTTGTTACCTGGAATTCAATACTATTATCTTTGATTACAGGTTCTAACCAAGATCGTCTCTGTGGTTTTTGACTCAACCAAAAATTTCTAATCAACGGAGCAGAAATTCCGCATGAGGGATTTGGACAAATTACGGTTCTAGCCCATAACCATGCCACGACTGGATTGGTTCCGTCATTCTTTTCACCAACCTCAGGATAATATTTTCGCAATTCTTCTAGACTGGATTGCCAAATATCTTTTGCGTAGCGTTTTATGTCTTCGGCTAGACCTGTCGCACGTGGCCAACTTGAAGATTCAATTGCAGAAGCTTCTGGATGAACTGGTGGGCTTCCATGAAATCGATTCGGTAGGTCAAGGAGACATCTGTTAATCATGACGGGAATCGGATTTAGGTCAGAACCAGTGGAATTTAGCCCCAACCTCTGAGCTTCTAGCGGAATAGAGCCTCCGCCAGCAAAAGGATCTAAGAAATTAATGTCCTCCAGTGTGCCCACAGAATCTTCAATTGCTTCTCTCATTTCATTCAATAAGCTCACATCATCGCAGTCTTCCCAAACGACTGATCTATTTATCAATTCAAATAGGCGATTTCTTTCTAGACTTTGACTTAATTCCGTAGGAAATTTGTCGGGATTTGATGAAGGATCATCTACTAATTGTGCAAAAAGCACAGCTCGACAGGCGGCTAGAGGACGCCTTGCCCACCACATATGAAGAGTTGATGGATGCCCATGACGAATTCATTTCTCTCTGGCCGATTCGCGGTTGATCGCTTCCAATGGAAGCGCAACTTCAATAAGTTTTTTTCTGTATTCACTCACCTAGGTACGCCGCCAATCTTCCACTTAGGGTTCCAATCTATAACAAAGCGTGTAACGCTAAACTCTTCCGTACCCACTAAATCAAAAGGTCGTTCTAGATATCTAATTTCATCAAAAGCTGGCCCTTTTTGGCTGACTCGGACCATAGCTAGCCGATAATTGTCTTCAAGATTCTTTGCCGTTAATACTTCACGACGAGTGACTTGAAAATCGCTAGCACCTTCAATTCTCCCCTTTACTTCAATCTTTATTACTGTGCCATCGGGTGCCACGGATCTAATATCAAAGCCGGGATTATTGTGTGGCATTTCTTCTGGAGTTCTTCCAATTGAACGTTCTGCTGCCATGGCAGCTGCGACCGCACGACGATCCACTTCTGCTGTTTCTTTGGCATAGCTAGATACGGGGCCAGTTCTTTCACCATTAAGTCGATCGACAAATCCTTGCGGAAGTACCATCGCGATTCCAACAAGCGCAGGTGGATGAGTAACAATCTTTGAATCAGAATCCAGTTCAGCTAGGCGAATTTCTAGGCGTCTCTCTAGATCGCGTGCGCGACGTTGAGCGGTTTCTGGCTTAATTTTTAGCGCTTTACCAGCAGCTTCTTGATCAATTAATTCAGCGTGGCGCGTATCCCAATAGTTAATTTCACTAATTAAACGCTTGCGAACTTGTTCTCTAGACCTTTGTGTGGCTGGAATTACCTGTGCGGTAATTTCTTTTTGATGTTCCAGTAGAGAATTTTCAATGGCCCAATTCACGGCCAACGTTTCCATATTCTTTAAATCCCATGACGTAACTTGTGAAGAGCGGGCCTTCTTATAGACATCTTCCGAGGCTGGTGAATAATCAAGATATGGGGCTTGACCCACTCCAAATACTTCCCCCGCAGACGTTAGTTCTACGAAATCAAATCTCTTAGAGATAGTTCTTGGCGGTGTATTTCCATCACTAATGCTCTGTGTCATTGCGACAAGAAGTCTTGGAGTTTCACCTTGATCTTCAGCATCAATCAATACTGCGCCGTGTTTAAGAGTTGATGAATTTTGTTCAATCGATAGATCAACAACCGCATCCAAAAGTGGGTGTCCTGGCGCAACTAGGTCTGCCTTAGCATTACCAGTGACGTTTACGAGCTTTCTCTCAAAAGTTATACGTTCGTACTTACTCAGAACCGGAGCGCCAGTTCCTATTTGTCTGTCTCTATCTCGGACAGCACTTGGAACATGGGTTATTTCCCATTTACCTGCTTCGCGAGCTGCAGCGCGACCACCTAATCTGCTAAACGCACTCAAGAAGAAGGATTGAATGTAGTGGGGCTGGAGTCGCCGTGCCTGTAAATCTTCAATGCGACGCTTGATCTCATCAATATCGCTAAGAGCCAGAATCTTTGTGTGTAATGCCCGTTCGGCAATTAGGACATCGAGGCCCTCACCGACTCTGGAGTCAATTACTTCATTGAGGCGTTCTCTAGTCGAAGGTTTGTCCCCATATCTGATTGCCTCTATAAGAAGTTTACGAAGTGGCTCTTCTGCAAAAGCCTCACCTAAAACATCAAAAACCTTACCTTTATAAGCAATCCGCTGTTCTTCTATTTTTTGTAGTAGACGCTGGAACACTTCGCCCTCCCGAGTGTTCGCAGCGACGAGATTCCACAGATGGCAAACTTCCTTTTGACCAATACGGTGAATACGGCCAAATCTTTGCTCAATTCGGTTTGGGTTCCAAGGAAGGTCATAATTCACCATCAAATGAGCACGCTGAAGGTTGAGGCCTTCACCCGCTGCATCTGTCGCAACCAATACACGTACGTCTTTATCTTGAGTAAAGAGATTCTGAACTTTTCTACGATCTTCGCGGCCAACTCCACCATGAATTGCGACAACCGCTTCATCACGGCCAATTAGCGTCCTTATTTGTTCTATTAAGTAAACCATGGTGTCTTTGTGCTCAGTAAAGATGATGATCTTTCTTAAGTTGCCGCTCTCATCCTTGGTTAAGGAGTTATCGCTCAGAATGGTCCGAAGTTCTGTCCACTTTTTATCAGTTCCCGAAAAGCGCACACGTCGAGCAAGTTCAGCCAGGTTTTCAAGAAGCTTGATTTCAGTCTCAAGTTCAGCCACAGTTTGAGCAGCCGTAGCTGCGTCGACAACATTCTCTTCTATATCTTCAATCTCGGATTCTGGAATATCATCAATATCCTCTAAATCATCGTCTGAAATATCGCGATCTAAAAGCGCTCGCAGATGCTTCTCAAGTGAGGAGTCTCGCACGGATGCATTCGCAATTTGGGTCATTTCAATGCGTCGAGCTTCTAAACGATCCCGACGCCTTTGCAAGCTTTTCCAAATTGCCTCAGGACTTGACGCTAAGCGCCTTTGGAGAACAGTCAGAGCGAAGCCAACAGTATTTCCACGCCTGCCGTCCCCTGCGGCCTTGAGTCTGTCTGCACGATTCATTTCATCTCGCACATACTCAGATACCGCTTCATAAAGCGCTTGTTCTTGGTCCGAGAGTGCGTAAGGCACCGTGTATGCCCGGCGTTCAGGGAAAAGAGGTGTTCCTTCCATTGTGAGAAGCTCTTCTTTGACCATGCGACGCATCAAGTCGTCAATCTCAATGCTGTGAACACCATCTCGGTATTTACCCTCGAAGCGGTCACCATCCAGAAGTGCGAGGAAAAGTTGGAAATTTTCTTGGTTTCCGGCATGCGGTGTTGCGGTCATCAGTAATAAGTGACGACATATTTTGCCAAGCATGAGGCCAAGTTGATAACGCTTGGTTGTTTTTAACTCTTGTCCAAAGTAATGAGCGGACATGCGGTGTGCTTCATCAACAACAATTAGGTCCCAATCACTTCGCTCTAAGCGTGCTTGAAGTACTTCATCGCGGGAGAGCATGTCCATACGAGCAATCATGAGAGGATGGTCGGTAAAGACATCTCCATGAATATCTGAATCGATCATCGAGCGCGTGAGGATTTCAAACTTTAGGCCGAATTTTTCGAAAAGTTCATCCTGCCATTGTTCTGCTAACCCTCCCGGTGAGACGACCATGCAACGAGCTAGGTCGCCTCGAAGAATGAGTTCTTTGATGTAAAGGCCAGCCATAATTGTCTTTCCAGCGCCGGGATCATCGGCAAGCAAGAAGCGCAAAGGGGTCCTTGCTAGGAGTTCTCCATAGACGGCCGTTATCTGGTGAGGAAGGGCGTCAAGATCTGAAGTTGTAATTGCAAGCATTGGGTCAAAGAGAGCGGCGTAGTGAATACGCAAAGCTTCTGCCCCGATACGCCAAGATTCTGGATCGCCGTCAAACGCTGGTCCATTTCCCGTGGAAGCGACCCTTAGAGATCCCTCTTTATCTCTTCCCACCACGATTTGCCCGGTATCACCGTGGTCATCCTTGTAGGTAAGGGTTATGAAATTAACTCCATGCCATTCCACCTGAACAACCGAGACGGGTGTTGCACCGACGAGGCCGCTAACCTCAATCCCAGGAACGAGGTCCTCAAGGCGGATAGTTGAGGTATCCCCAACTGGGGTCTGATCAGCCACTTCTTCCCCACCCCCGATAGTCCTCCAGTACTTGTGCTAAAACTACCTGGAGTCACCGACATTGGGAAACGTTTGAGAAAAAGTGACCGCTCGGGTCTAGAAGCAAAGATATCTTAGAGAAGGACCGACTACCTCGCTTGCCATCTGACTCGGCATTGATCGTTCTTGCTTGGGCCCTCATTAGATCTCGTTCTTCTTAACTTTTACTTAGCCAGAGGGATGTAAAACCGGATTTTCCACTATTACGAGTGTAGAAGGCATCTTGAATAGAGTCACTCCTCCTGAAATGGGATATGCCTTGTGAGGTACTAGAGGCTCTTTTGACGAATGAACATTTAGCCTGCACAAAGTTGACCGGACAGGATCCAAATTAGTTATAAAGATGGAAGTTGGACGTACTCTGCATGTCATTTTCGATGTTTATTATCTGACTTCTCGCTCATGGTTCCTTCTTTGAAGAGCAAACTTGATGATGTTGAAGTACATATGGAACAGAAAGTCAAGCAAGTCCCTGTCGTCGGTTATTTCCGTTTTCCCGACTTCATGATGTCGAATTGTGGATGTATTCGAAATAGCTGTTGCTATTCCCAGAATCGCATTCAATGGTTCAGAAAGATCAAATTCTCCTTCCATCAAATCTAATAAATCAGAAATAGCTTGCTTCTTATTGCTCTGGCCTTGGTCGGATTTAATTCGCTCATAAGCATCCGCCAGGCTTCGAACACCCTTCCACTTATCGTCAATTCTGGTAGACCGGTAGTCAAGAATCGCCATGGTTATGAGTTTCTTTAGGTGTTCATCTCCCCCGAATTTAAGATCTTCAATAAGTCGGGCATCCAAAATCGAACTACCCAATACGCGAACTCTGCCGTACTCCATTGAGTACCCCGGTGCCATTTTTCTAAACAAAATGTTGACCGCGACTGTGTAATCGTAACGGCCAGCAGTGACATCGAATTCAGTCGGATGGCTTTCGCCGCAAAATGGGTGACTCCAAGATTTAATGGGCCTTGAAACTATTAGATAAATTCCTTCGATGTAGTCGGTCAAATCGGCCTCTGTATATTCCAACTTTAAGTCCAATGGCCATCCAGTCAATCCAGTTCGGGCCGTAAGAGCCTGATTCATCCCTTGGGGATCCCAATAGAATGGATGGCCATCGGGACAGAGTTCAGGGGCAACCTGCGTGAAGTACTGACCCTGCGCCATTTCTTCCAAGGTCGCCAAATACGCGTTCAGGAATCGAGCTTCTAGTGCCATGAATCTAATGATAGAAGCGGTTGCACTAACTAGGGCTTGAATTGTTCCAGGTTGAAGACGTATTCCCAGTGCCCAGTTTCATCCCTCCGGGCGCAGACGGAAGCCTGTAGAGGGTTAATGCAAATCGTCTTCTTCGATGGACGTGGAAGTGACGACGTAATCCTGCCAGTTCGTGCCGACAAGGTGCTCGACATTCTCCATAAGCGAATTCATCTGCGTGACAAGCCCATCACGACTTCTACCGCCATCCCAGTAAAACTGTATATTGGCAATTTGCTGAGCCATTTCCATCAGGGCCCGAATATCTCGACCGAGTGCAGAAGTCGGATTGTTGAGAACCACAGCCACATCGCCATTCAGTCTTGCTAGGTACTGATAGATACCCTGTGCGAGATCTTTTGCTGCATCTCCATTGAAGGGATCCCCTCTCGTTTCCCACTGAGATTTCCACATCACACTATCGCGCAATAACTGAATACGAAGCGGCTCAAGCGCAAAAAAAATAGTTTCTTGCATCTCTTGGCTGCTTGCGGTTTGCGGTTCTGCGACTACCGCATTCTCGATCTCCAGTCCTTGAACTAATCGAACTAAATCGGCTTCCACATGTCTACGTAGATCATCGATATCTGAATAGGATCCGAGGAAGCCTTCGACTTGCATTCGCGCTCGCAATTCATTGCGCCTTTGAAGTTGTTCTGTATCTATATCCGCGATATTCACTTGTGACTCGGAGAAATAGACAATCGCAGGTCGGCCCGTCGCAATGAATCTTTCAATCTCTTCGCTGGTGCCTGAATCTGAGGAGGCGGTTGGCGTCCCCATTCTGTGGCCGAAACATGCAATAAGAACGTCGGACGGATCAACAATTTGAGAGTTGAGAATTGTTTGAGGGGGCGCACCCATCTCTGGGCGAGAGTGAGTCGTCCACCGGATTGGAAGTAAGACTATTCCTTGCCGTTCCGCATGAAGAGAGTTCCAACGATGAATTGTGGCTTCAATTGCTTCGCACTCCCTCTCGACGTCTGACGGAGACGCGATCAGGACCTTTATCGCGATGGCAGGAAACACGTTGCCAAGCCTGGCACGGGGACTCGAAGGAGTCATCATGCGAACGGCGTTTTGTCAGATTAAATCGAAGTAACGGAAAGAATCTCGACAATGGATCGTTTCGATCCGGATTTGAGAAACGATCACCAATGGCAGGAATTTCGAAAAATCTATCAACCTAGGGGATCTGGTGAACTTCTTCGTGGACTCCCGGCGCCCAATTTCATCCCATTAGCGCACGACAAGCCTGTCCACGATTTTGCCCATCTTGCCCAAAATTTGCCCATATAAAATCGTAATTTTGCATTAGGTCTTGCACACTTCTCAAGCAAAGAAACTTACTGGAATAGGCGTGCAAGAGCGCACCAGAGAGTTGTAAAACAGAAGAGTCGCCCTATAAGCCGGCAAAGCTCCTTCCATTCAATCGCTGGAGCATGCTGACACCACGGGCTCGTCATGGTCGATCACCTGGTGGTCGTCGGCGAGGGCTGGTACAAATCGGCTCTTCTCGAAGGGCCGTAACCAAAGACCCTTCTCATGGTCACACCCTTTAGTTAGCATCGATCCATGTGTAACTCAATACCTCAAACACATTTATCGTCGCATAACTGTTCCAATTAGGAGACTCTGATTCAATGACTGATGAGATGAGCTATGGAGATGCCATGGAAGACGAAGTGCGCAAAATTGCGGCTCGTCTGGGCGTTGCCGACTTCGTCTACACCGTTCCAATACTTTCCAAGGGGGCTGGCGGCAGTCGAGAGGTCGGCGACGCCCTGCTTATCTCTAATGGACGCGGGGCAATCATTCAGGTAAAGACCCGTGAACCAAATTCACGCTCCGAAACTGGCGAGGCATGGTTGGCTAAGCACGGCGAACGAGCGTACCGACAGGGACAAGGAACTCGACGACAGATTGGCGAAAAGCAAAAGTCCGGAGAGATACTCACTGCGTACCCTGTTCGCACAGAAAACTGGGCTCTAAAGGTTCGGGGAGAGGCTGCCCTTTCGTTGGACATGGATGTCTCAGGCTGGCCAACCATCATCGTGGTGGATCATCCAAATGTGGACGGAACTCAACCCACGAGAACCGATGCGTTTTGGATTACGCCTGACGATTGGTTAATGCTGAATCGTGCCATCCGATCAGTAACGGGACTATTGATCTACGTAGAGCGCTCTCTCGAAGCCGGTCCAAGAGTCTGCCCGCCACTAGGCCATGAAGACGAGCGATTTCGTCAAATGGTCCAAGCAGACGCAGTTTTCTCCTCCACAGGCGGGAAATCGAGTCGTCCCTGGCTGACTGCGGATTCTCTGAACGACCCGACTGGAGCACAGCTCTATCGAGAACTCCTTGAAAGGATCTGGCCAGAAAACCCAGAGGAGCTACCTCACGTACCGATTGGGGATGCGCGGCGGATTCTGGAATTTCTCGATGGCGTACCCCCTAGCATGCAAGCTGAAGCTGGTCGGTGGATTCTAAAAAAGCGTTCCGAAATAGTTGACGGAGTGTGGGCTTCCGGCGCATTGATGTTCAACAGTGAGCGTCTGTTTATCTTCGGTTGTTCACCGGCTAATTCGTTCGTAGATATTGAACACTTCGATGCCAAGCTTGCCTCTATCGCATGTGTTCGAGCTAAGGAAATTTCTATGCAAGGAGTCGCTATCACATCTCTTCTTGCCGTCGGCCACATAGTGGGAGATGGCTATATCGACTATCGGTACATCTATATGGAACCTCCTCGCGACGCTCCTGCAGAACTGATGCGGTCAATTAGACATCACCATGGAATGTTCAACCTGAAAACTCGCGAGGTGAACCTCATCAAAGCTGAACGCAATGCGAGATGTCCGTGCGGAAGTGGACTCAAGTTCAAGTACTGCGATAGGGCTTAACCTATCGACCAGGGTCTGCTCAGCGAAACCTAAGCGGAACAAGCTCCTTCCTAGAAGAGGCGCAGTCCTTGTTTCGGCTCGATGTGGCACATCAGCAATCATCGCGTTTTACATCAACCTTGCCTCACTAAATGTAGTGGGCGAACTTGTGGTTCAGATAGTTGGCACATTGGTTGCCCTGATGTCGCTCGTGGCCAAGCATCAAGGTGGCAAGTCGCTTGTCGTCGGGCGGTTCATGGATGGTGTTCTGGTCGTCATCGGATTGAGCTTGTTGATGTTCACTACAGTCAACCTCGCCGCGCATTGGCAAGACATGGATCTTAAAACGACAGGGATGACGCTTGCGATGTCGATTTGGTTGCCACTCGCCCTGTTGCCCTTCATCTACGTACTCAGTTTCTATGCCGCAGCCGATAGAGTATTTACAATGTTGCCGTACTCGAATGAACGCAAGAAACCGAATTGGAAGGCCCGCCTCGCGGTGTGTCTGCCGATGGGGCAATTGCTCCATCGGCGCTGTGAGCCATAGAGCTTTCAATGAGTCAACGCCAAGGGCCACTGTTAGGCAAATCGGCCTTCATCCGGCGAATGCTCCTTAGGTCTGAATTGGACCAGGAGTGCAAAAGATTGCCTGAAGTGCACAGTCCGAGCTACATGAGTAAGGTTCAATGCATCTCGGGTTATGAAGGAAAATGCTTGAAACGATTTGATTACTCTGGCTGCCCTGCCATGATGTATTCATGTCCAACGTAAACCTTAAAGCTTCGAAAATCACGCCAAATGAGATCGGGGGACAAGGAAAGTGGTGGCTCCCAACATCCCCGGGCAAGACGGTGACCGGCATTTTGACTTACACGCCTACTGCGGGTGGAGTTCTTGAAATTTTAGGAAGCTTGGAGCCAATCGCTGGGACGGAATTCGATTCAATAATTTTTGGCGAGATAAAGGGCAAACTTTATACGCTTGATCATGGGTTTAGAACTCAGGAGCTCGAAGTATTCCCCAGTCCATCAAGTGAAGAAACTTGGATGTGTACGACGATATTTCGTGGCGCGCACCTACCGAACGCATCCCTGACTGTCTTTAGCAGTTGTGAAATCGAAACCCAACTTTTTCAAGGATGGGTGTATCGACCCAGACCACTGATTACTTCGAGAACGCGAACAAAACTTCGAACCTCAATCGAAACGCCCTCCAGCTTAGCCGCGAACTTGGTCAATGGACGAAATCTGACTTTTCAGTGGAGAAGGTCGTACAACGTTGGGTTATTGGAAGTTTCGGCAGATGTCACGCCCCTAATGAGAGTCACCCAAGTAAACGAAAGTCTCTACTGGATTCATGACGAACTAATAACTCCACTGATTTATTTGATTACGTTTTGTATGGGTAGCCCTGACAGCGTATCTCGTCTCACGGTTACATTTGAAGACCATGAGTTGAATGCGATCACCCCTATTGAAGTGTTTGAGATGCGCAGCCGTCCATCCAATCAGCGCAATGTCCCACTATCACCGCATGAGCATATGATTCAATTGAGTGAAGTTGAGACTAGATTCGAGAATTTCATCAATGATTGGTTTTCACTATATTCGGGCTCGAAATACGCTTTCATGGACTACTTTGCAACTCTATTCAATGAGGGTATGTACGCCGAAGAGATGTTTCTACGCATAATTCGTAGCTTGGAGAGCTGGCATACGAATCATAATAAGGGCATGAAATCTTCTGATTATTCCGTAATTCGGCGAATTCTAAGATCCATGAAAACTGTCTTACCCCCTCATGAACTTAAATTGATCGAAGATAAACTAAATCAGTTTAATGGACCTTCTTTGCGAGAAAGATTGGTTGTGCTCATTAATAACACCGAAATAGATATACGGACTTTCTTGACGGCGAAAAAGGATTTTGTAGTGCTTTGCCTAGCGACAAGGAATAGATTTACCCATCATTCTATTAAGCGCAAGGTTTTTGAAGGTGAGGACTTGTACTGGGCTGAACAGTTCTTGACCGCGATATTTATATGTGAGGTAATGGCTAAGCTGTCATTAAGTAAAGCCGAAATCCAAAGAAATCTTCAAAGATCCAGATTCGGAAGGTTAATTGATTCGAAGATTCAAAAGACTTGGCCCTAAAGGAATGATTGACTTAGACACTACTCATTTACTGTGAAAACTAGCCGACTCTTTGATAATTGGACTGTCATCTATTCCCCTGCGTCGGTATTGAGCGAGATTCCAATTTCGACAAATACGCTCATTCCCGAGCCGATTTCTCTGCTAGCAGTCTCACTTTTCATTGATGCAATGACCGCTTGAGGCCAAGTCCCTTCGGGCGCACTCCGCAGTTGTTCATATTCCTCTAATTGTTCGAATGACATGAAAACGATCGGCAAGGTTTTGGATTCGCGAACTCCAGGGCCTATCAGTCGTCATCTGATCCCAAGCCGTCAGCGTAAGGATTAAGGACACGACCTGACTACCGAATGCTTGTTCAACCCATTCGTATCGTGGCGACAATTCAATTGCGTATCCTTTTTCAGGATCTGCAAACTCATGCTTCACGTGCAAGTATTGGTGCAAAATGCTCTGTCCTGCATGAGAAACCTTGGATAACTTGCGGTACGGCAGATAGAGTGATTCTCCCCCGGCAAATCTCTTAGAGCGTTCTAGATGAGAGTGCGAAGCTGGAGCATCAAATTCAGCGAGTTTTTCAACTGCTGCATTCACTTGAGCGCGCCTTTCCTCAGACACGGGGACATTTATGTCTAGCATGTGCCTCAAGAGTTTCTGCTCTTGCACGGCATACCCATAATTCATTGCTTTTACTGCATTAGGTGTAACAGACACCCACGCCGCCGTGATTCCGCACTCAAGTGTCAATCGGATGAGAGGGATGGATTGAAGGTACATTCCATGCTCTGCCAGCAAAATCACTGATTCCGTGAGCGAAATTGCGTGTTCCGCTATTGTTCGAACGCACAGGCCCGTGTCGAAACTTTCGTCGACCTCCGGTACCTGAATTAGATCATCCCCATTTTGCCAAATATCCATGAGTTCTCTCATGCCCCCAAGGGATTTTTCGAGACTTGGAATTTGATGGCTATCCAAACTTGCTTCATTCATACCTTCAAGTTAGAGCATTGCGCTGACACGAAGGCTCCGAGGTAGAAAGGTCGAGAATCTAAGGCTCAAGGGTTCGATCAAGACTCCCCGTGCCTCTTTCATCCCATCCGAACGCCTCGATTTACGCCTAACAACTTCTCAAATCGGATTTCTCAATCCTTCTGATCGCTTTCTTTCCTTTAACGCCGTTTGATATCGCTTTGAGCTGAATAAAGTTGCCGTGTTCTCATGGGCAACGATAAGGGACCATCTTCAGTGCGCCCTTAAGAGCAACTGTTTCCCTTTCTTGAACGACTTGCAGAGATTATGACCCGAATGCCTCACTTAACCCGAGTTATCTTCCCTTCAAAATATTGCCATCGGACGTCATGAGGCCCATCAAAAAATGTTTCAGGGAGAGGCGCGCATTCCGAACTCACGGTTTCAAAAACTGCGCAACGGTAGGAAATTTCTTCAATACCAAGTTTTCCCTCCTCTGCCTCAACCAATTCCTTCACCATTTCTATATCAACCTGTTCCTTCGAAAAAAGTTCTTTGATAAAGCCATCAAGGTATTCTCGATTCTTTTCATGTTTAGTAACAACCACAACAGCGCTGACATATTGGTGATCAGTAGTTAGTTTCCCATTCCGACCCACCTGGTTCTGAGCTGAGAATCCCGTGCCTGGCCCAGGAGTGAATAGTGTGGAAATATCGCCGTACATAGCAGAGATGACGAATGTATCCCCTAGATTTACGCCAGCATTTAGCGGATTCGCAAGCACGACAATAAGTGGGGTACTGGGATCTCTAAACGGTTTGAGTTGCTTAGCCGCGGCAGATATTTGATTCCGAACGGGAGCGACTAGCTCTCCAACGGAACGGGTAATCAGAGTTCCTGGGTTAGCCATCATCAAAGCTTCGATTCCTTGTGCTTCGAATTCCTTTACTTCGCATATAGCTCGAATCGCGTCTCTAAAGATGGCGAAGTCTGGCCTCTTTACTCCCCCAAGATCTGGTTCGAATTCGTAGGTATAGCCGTGAGAGGAAAGAGAGCCTGCAAACCATCTCTCAGATTCGGTTTTCATGGTCGACTAGTTATTCACTTTTGGTTGAAAAGGCGATGCATGTCACCCTTCGCACTCCAAACTTGACGGTTCGAATTCCATTTTCGACGGAATCAACCCAAAACTGCAAAATTCTCTAGCCATATATCTTTCGTAAAATTCGTAACTGGGACATCCGCGTCCTTCTCGAAACTATAAATCTCCGCACCAAATTCATCAGTATTAAAATTTAAGGTGGAAAACATTACCGAGTCATTTCCCAAGGAGGTTAATTCAGAAACGTACTTAAACGGCGCGATATTCACACATCTAATTAATGTATTAACCAAGTTAATCTTGCAGAGTTCGTTCAGCGCAAGCTGTACTTCCCCTTTTGATTTGACAAAATAAAGAGTATTTCCATCTGATGAAGTCTGCATCTGACTCAAAGATTTCATTCCATCGGGCTCACTGAATAGCCAATTAATTCCCGAGTTCTCTGCATAATCAAACATTGAACTTGATCTCGTCTTCATATCCAAAGCTTTCTTAATTGTTATAGTTGGGGCATCTTGATTGAGAGACAAAATGAAAGAGCGTGGTGTTGTGGTCTGTGCAGTCGCACCCTCCCACAGGAGCTCTAAACTCAGATACAGTTTATTAGAGTGATGGTCCGCCCTCAGCCCTGAAATGGAATACCCATAAGCACAACTCCTATCGGTAGACGAGTAACAATATGTAGAAAAAATAGGAGTCAACTCTCCTGAGGAGGTGTCGACTCGGTAGACAACTGATCTCACACCATCAATCGGTTGAAACTTGGTCAGCGCATAAACATATTTTGGATCTCTCCCAAAGTTCGCGCCCGTAAACCAAGAGTACGAGAAAATATCCGGATGCTTTATTTTGTCTAATGAGACACTTGATATATTTTTGTCTTTTAGCCCACTGACAAAGAAGGAATTATTGCAGGAGGAAATGCAGGAAATAATTTTATCTTGCCAAATATCCAAGGGTTGAAAATTGCCAGGATAAGCCGTTTGATAGTCCAATCCGTCGACTATGAAGGCATAATCGGATTTCAAACTTTGCATTACCAAACTAAGATTCATTACCCCGTTCCGCTTTTTAACCCAAGCCATTCCAGCTAACTCATTTACTATTTTTGGTGCAGTTGTTTGCGTTGGCGTAGGGACCGGGGTTATTTTGGAGGCAGGTTTTACTGCCACCCCCTTATTCCAAATCGACGTAATACCTGACTTAATGCAGGTGTATTTCTTTCCGGAAACAATTGATGTTTGACCAAGTTTTTTGCAAACTGCGCCTGACTTGACTGCCGAATTCGCCGGCGACACTGATAGAATAATTATTCCTGCGACACTTACAAGGCTGAGTAGAATCCGCTTCATATCCACAAAGTAGCCCTTTTCCCGCGTCTTTTCTATAATGGATAAATTTGCGTAAACACGATGTTCATATTGAGTCCTGCGATTCAAGAGCCTGAGGTCAAACGCATGCCGACGATACGTATAAGACGCAGGAACAGTGGCGAGTTGAGACTACATCTTCCCTACCAGGTCATATTCAGGGGGTAAAGAAAACTAGGACTCCATCCAGGGATGGCTAGGAAACAGTATTAGTTAAGTTGTACGGCAACTCGCCCCGTAAATTAGCAACCCTGGAATATTTGTCCGTTTCCATTCCGATTGCTATAAGAATTTGGACGAAATTAGACGAAGCTCTGCATAACTCGAAACTTGACGAAATGAGCACAAGCGATAGTGTTTCAGCGTAAATGTGTGCGTGAAGCACTTTCTACGGATCAGAAGATTCGGGGTTCGAATCCCTTCGGGCGCACAAGATCCAGCAACCCCACCAATCGTTAATGCAACCCTTAAGAAAGACCTCCCTAAAGGAGGTATGGGCAACCGTCTGTCCTACAAGTCGTTAATGTCCTCTTAGCCGGAATGGCGAATTATCAGAAATTTTCAATAAATCAATGAGGATCCGAACTTGAACACCCCTTGGCCGTTAGAATCTCGGTTTATGGTGACGCGAAAGAGTGTAACTGAGTTCAGATCTTATCCCCTTGTACGCATCTTTCTGAAGGAATTGATTCTGATCGAGCAAGTGATGCAGCAACTAAAAAGTAGTGATTCTGAGATTCTTGTGGAAACTGAAACGTGGACGGCCAAAACGCTCCAAGAGTTAAAAGACGCCGACCCCCAAGAAATGTCACCTCGGAAATTGAGTATTACGTGTGTCGAGCCTACATTGTCCATTTCAATAGAGCGGGGATCGTTGTCCAAGTTGTACGCGGGGGACATCAATGATCTACGTGTCCGCGGTGCCGTTGACAAAATAGATTCAATTCTGAAGGAATGCAAGGCGGCGCCTTTTGCGAGGTTCTTTGGTTCAACCAGGGGTTGGGCGGTCATACTCCTGCTTGGAGTCATTATCAATGGAATACTCATTCTAGGTAACGTCGATAATGCATTCGTGACTCCAGGCATGCTTGCATTTATCGCGGTCGGTTTTGCCGGGTCAACTATCGGAGTGGATAGATTGAGTCGTAAATCTTCTGCCAACCTATTTAATCGCGAGATCAGAATTGGTTTTTTTCGACGCAACAAAGATCGCATTATTTTAGGCATTTTCTTTACCGCGCTAGGTGCAGCGTTAACGTGGCTCGGCACACGGTTGTCTCAGCACTGACTTTACTTGAAATAGCAACATAACTCGGGAACCCCACCAATCGTTGGTGTAATCCTTTCCACGCCGTGATCTATAGGTGGGTGTGAGCGCTCGGCTGTTCTGCAAGCCGTTAGAAGCTCCTAAGCGCTTCAATGGTCTATTGACGAATCGGCTCCTAAATTCTAAGTTCCTAATATGAATGAAATGGGAATAAGCATGCAGGACCTTCAAGGGCGCTTAAGACCGTTGGCTATGGTAAGTGGACCAACCGCGTTGAATGACAGTGTTAAGGAACTTAAATCGTGGGATCACGCTGACGACATGGCACGGGATTTTGGAGTGGATCCGAGAATGATCACATGGGGGCCCGGCACCTTGGATTGGTGCAAATCAGAATGGGGTGAGCCTCCTACAAGGAACTAGGTAAAGCTCCTATCTTTGGAACTTCCCTTGCTTTGGTTCTTTCGCATGAAAGAACAAAGCCTTGTTTCAGTTGCTAGGTGTAACCACTTTTCGAGCCATTAACTCACTCATTTCATAAGTTAGTTTGAGTAATGGTCGGTGAATGCCGCGACGTCGAGAGCAACGGACACCGGGTGGTACGTACTACTAGCAACGGCGGCTTCGTGCATCCATTATGTTTGCGCGAGTTTTGGCCGAAATAAGGGTTCTTAACCTTCCAATGATTGCTATTCCATCAAATGAGTCGCATGATTACCATCATGAGCTATCGGAAACTCGTCACGGTCTTGTTAACTCTCCTTCTGAGCATACCCACTACATTGGCTTCAGCTGCGGGAAGCCTTGGGGTCAATGGCATTCTTCAAATTCAAACCCCCTTCCCGCTTTCCGTGCCTGCAACAAGTGACAGAATAGATATTTCGGTTTCATTGCCGAGTTCCGTCACCCTTGGCTCCAACGATGTCATCACATGGTCTGCATCCGCGACTATGGAGACAGTCAATGGTTGGGCGACTTCGTTCTCGAGCAGTGGCGAAAGCACGTACACGGATGGTTACTTCCAAATCACTTCTCTTGGGCGAAGCGCGACCATCACTTTCATTCCGCCAACGCTGTCAGGTGATTATGCGATACATATCCAAGCAGCCATTGGTTCACACACTTACGATGTGAGTGGCAACATTCATGTGGGGAGCAATATACCTCCTCATTACTGGCTTGATTCAATTTCAGGGGCTAAATCCACGATTCTAAATCCCAGTGTGGGCAAAGACTTGCAAACAACTATCGGCTTCATCGGTTCTGGAGTGACAGACGTTACCCCCGTCAATTGGAAAGGCGAACCATTAAAAGATGGGGGTTACGCTAATGATGGACAGACGGTGAAATTTCAAGTCAAATATCTCGATTACTTGAACCAAGGCTTTGCATTAAAGTTGCATCTGTGGAGTTGTAGCACTTGGATAATGGAATGTCTCAATTTTTACAAGACTGTCCCAGTTACTATTGATTTTCCGCCACCTACACAAACGGTTTCTGCGTCATGTGAAGATGTATACAAAGAAAAAGAAACTTTTTGTCACCTTTCCCCAGACAGCATGGACCCTACTGGAACGAAGGTTCAGCAAGGTCAAAATGTTAAAATGACATGGAGTGAATCTGTGGATGGTGCAATCACCAAATCTGGAACTGTCGATGGTCTTATTGGCGCTGATACACAAGTCGCCATCGGTCCGGGGACAAAGCCGATAACTTTCTCAGCTAGAATTGTGGGCCAAAATGTAGACGTTACGACAACTGCTCCATCTCACGCTTATTCTTTGTTAGAGACTGTTGGAGTGGTTTGGAGCATTAGTTGTCAGCAGTCCAGTGGAATGGCAAAGTGTATCGCGAAGCCCAGTGTTGTCCCGAAGACAGGCTTTGATATGCCAGCGACAATTCCGCTTCAAGTGGTGTCCAATAGTTCTGGAATACGGAAAACGCTAATTTCTGTAAGTGTCGTTCCCAATGGAAATTACAGTTTTTCAGTAGCCGTCAGCACGAAAATTCAATCTCTTAATGTTCGCGTCAGTCCCAGTGATTCAGGGGCATCTTGGAAGAATCCATCGTTTATCATGCCCTTATCTAATGGCGATGTAAGTGTGACGCTTAGTTGCCCGACTTACATAACAAGCACCTTCGTATGTACAGTTTCTCCAAAATCCCAGGTTCATTCGTCCCAGAAGATAACTGTCTTAATACAAAGGAGACCTGGAGAAACGGGTTCGTGGAAATTGGACCAACAGGTGCAACTTAATCTTGGTCAGAGTAAGAAAGTTACTCTCAAAGGGAATGGACGTGCCCTCCAGGTTAGAGCATCACTGAAGGGATTTTCCGGAACCAGTAAAATCTTTAGTTGGGCGGATGCGCAACCAAAAGCAAAAACTGGGCTCTTTACCGTAGCCAACACAATTTCCGCTCTTGAGTTGTCTCTTGGGGTTAAATTTGAATATGGCGTTGCGATACCTCTTTGGTGGAACGGCGTCCATCTCGCAGAAGGGTATTTTACTACCGATGCTTCAAACCTCTTTATCATGATTTATCCAAGCGCAGGTGGTCTGCAAGGGGATGATCCCCGTTCTCTACAGGTCATGCAGCAAATGGGTAACAGAAATGCGCTTGTATGTAACAACATGTGGATTGTCTATCCTCCAAATATCAAGCAAAAAATTTCCTCTGCGGTAAATTCAGTTGCACTTGCTAACAAAGTCAGTTGTAACTAGAGCAAAAAGGTGGGAAATATTCCAATTTACGAGCGCATGTTCTTAGGCGACAGGCGGCGGCACATCCGTTCCCACTCTTCCCTACGCCCGAGGCTTTGGCATTAAAGGCCATGCCGTAGATTCCGAGCGCCACAGACTATTTAGATTGCCACTAAACCTACGTACCCTTGCCCGACTTTCTTGCCCGACTGCCCGACTTTCTTGCCCGACTGCCCGACTTTCTTGCCCGACTGCCCGACTTTCTTGCCCGACTGCCCGACTTTCTTGCCCGTGAAAAATCCTTTATTTGCGATAAGTGCTGTCAGAATTTGTTGCACATAAATCGGGAAAGCGTGCGGAGTTTTTACCTCCGCACCCCGAAATGAGAGAAAAGCCGCCCTATAAGCCGGATCCTGCCCTCCTTTAGAACGGACAAAACTTGGAGCAACGCATGCTCAGCAATGAATTCTGGGGACTCCCAAATCCTGATATCTACACTCCTTTTACCTCCCGAAGAAGATTTATTAGTGACTTCAAAGTCTGACTTAACGTTTTAACGTGTGGTAAACAGGTGAGCAACCTAGGATATTTTGAAGAGTCTTACAGCCCTTTGACCCGCTCAAATATTTCGTTATATTAGAAAAACTGAATATGTGCGTCCCTGCCAGGTGACTCTTAGTCATCTGGCAGGCGTTTCAATCCGGGACTGGCCTACATTTGTTCAAAAACTTGGAACGCCGAATCTCTATTGATATCGAAGTTAGTGGGTAGTTCATTTTCACTACGGTCGATCAATGTCGGGGAAGAAGAGAATAGCGTTACGAGGTTTGTGAACGCTCCAACGCATCTGTCGAGCCATCACGATCCAACTGCGCACACTTTCCAAACCATTCCTTAGCCTCAGACTTTCGTCCAGCGGCATCAAGCGCATCTGCATATGCATAACGCAATCGGACTGACCATTCAGCACCTTCAGTTTTCAACTCTTTGCAAGTTAAAGTGATGACGGCAGCATCCAACTGACCCATATCGCGTCGGGCCCCGGAGGCGACAATTCGCATCTCAATCTCTTCTGCCTTCTCCAGTTTAGTTACTTCAGGAGAGCCAGCCATGTCGAGCGCCTTCTGCGGGCGACCTAACCCTCTCTCGCAATCAGCCATCACGGGCCACGTGGAAACATCTCCGGAAATCCTATGAGCCGCTCTTAGTTCACGAAGGGCTATTTCATATTTGCCCGCACGATAGGCGGCGTATCCTGCTGACTCACGAGCAACTGCAAGACGACCTGCATGATGTGCAGCAGCCATTCCATGCAGGTAAGCGCGCTCTGGATCTGAATCAATAAATATTCCGACACAAACTAAATGCCGTGCAACGACTTTTGCATTATCCGCAGAAAGGGAAAGCAATTCTGCCCGTGCAGACTTCTCTAACTCTTCGCCCGTAACTTCATCGGGAATAAGAGGTTCAACAATTCGTGGACGAAAACGCGTCGGGTCACTGGAACGCCCCATCGGAGTTCGCGGGGAGACGGCACGACTGTTTCGGTCTCCGGCAGTCTTGGAAATACCTGGACGTCTTGCACCGGCGCGATCCGGTCTTCCACCTCTTGGGCTATCCGAACGTGGACGATCTGAAGTTGGTCGGTCCGAACGTGGACGATCTGAAGTTGGTCGGTCCGAACGTGGACGATCTGATGAACTACTTTGTGGACGCGATGTAGTGCTGCTGGAAGACGGTCTACTGCTTGAAGGACGGCCGGATGATGGCCTTCCACTTGAAGAAGTACCCGATGTTGAACGTGATGACGGACGGCCAGATGAAGGACGGCCAGATGAAGGACGTGAACCCTTACATGGCGGGCGTCGTGAATCCATGTCCTTGCTCCATTCCGAGTGAAGATCCTAATTTCAACTATAGATAGAAAATAGAGAAGGGGCACTTAGTTAAAAGTGCCCCTTCTCTTAAAGGATGTTCGGCAACGTTCTACTCTCCCACAAGGTCACCCGTGCAGTACCATCGACGCTGTGAGGCTTAACTTCCGGGTTCGGAATGGAGCCGGGTGTTTCCCTCACGCTATGGTCGCCGAAACTCTATTGAGATATCAATCATTTGGTTCTCGACCGTATCTCGAGAACCACACAGTGGACGCGTAGCAGCTTTGTAGTTAAATCCTCGGCCTATTAGTACGGGTCAGCTCCAAGTCTTGCGACTCTTCCACTTCCCGCCTATCAACCCAGTCGTCTAGCTGGGGGCCTTACCCGGTAAACCGGTGGGAAACCTAATCTTGAAGCGAGCTTCCCGCTTAGATGCTTTCAGCGGTTATCCCTTCCGAACGTAGCTAATCGGCGGTGCTATTGGCATAACAACCGACACACCAGAGGTTCGTCCGTCCCGGTCCTCTCGTACTAGGGACAGCCCTTCTCAAGTTTCCTGCGCGCACAGAAGATAGGGACCGAACTGTCTCACGACGTTCTGAACCCAGCTCGCGTGCCTCTTTAATGGGCGAACAGCCCAACCCTTGGGACCTACTCCAGCCCCAGGATGAGACGAGCCGACATCGAGGTGCCAAACCTTGCCGTCGATATGGACTCTTGGGCAAGATCAGCCTGTTATCCCCGGGGTACCTTTTATCCGTTGAGCGACGGCGCTTCCACAAGCCACCGCCGGATCACTAGTTCCTGCTTTCGCACCTGCTCGACATGTCTGTCTCACAGTTAAGCTCCCTTGTGCACTTACACTCGACACCTGATTACCAACCAGGCTGAGGGAACCTTTGAGCGCCTCCGTTACTTTTTAGGAGGCGACCGCCCCAGTCAAACTACCCACCAGACACTGTCCCTGATCCGGATTACGGACCGAGGTTAGAAGTTCAAAACGATCAGAGTGGTATTTCAACGTTGACTCCACAAACACTGGCGTGCCCGCTTCACAGTCTCCCACCTATGCTACACAAACCGTTCCGAACACCAATATCAAGATATAGTAAAGGTCCCGGGGTCTTTCCGTCTTTCTGCGCGTAACGAGCATCTTTACTCGTAATGCAATTTCGCCGAGTTCACGGATGAGACAGCGCTCAAGTCGTTACGCCATTCGTGCAGGTCGGAACTTACCCGACAAGGAATTTCGCTACCTTAGGATGGTTATAGTTACCACCGCCGTTTACTGGGGCTTAAGTTCTCAGCTTCGCCTTGCGGCTAACCAGTCCCCTTAACCTTCCAGCACCGGGCAGGCGTCAGTCCGTATACATCGTTTTGCAACTTCGCACGGACCTGTGTTTTTGGTAAACAGTCGCTTGAGCCTGGTCTCTGCGGCCTTCTAACGCTTCGGAAGTAAATTCCTACACGTCAAAGGGCCCCCCTTCTCCCGAAGTTACGGGGGCATTTTGCCGAGTTCCTTATCCATGATTCTCTCGATCGCCTTGGTATTCTCTACCTGACCACCTGTGTCGGTTTCGGGTACGGGCCGCTATAAATCTCGCTAGATGCTTTTCTCGACAGCATAGGATCATCCACTTCGCCATACGGCTCGGCATCAGCTCTCAGGATATGTGAGACGCGGATTTGCCTACGTCTCTCCCTACGACCTTACCCCGGGACAACCATCGCCCGGGTTGGACTGCCTTCCTGTGTCACACCATTGCTTAACTACTACCACACCACTCCGCGCGCTCCATTCACTCGACAAAAGCCGAGCTCACTTCAGGCGCAAAAGCTTTAGTGGATTCGTTATGGGCGATTTAAAGCGGGTACCGGAATATCAACCGGTTGTCCATCGACTACGCCTGACGGCCTCGCCTTAGGTCCCGACTTACCCTGGGCGGATTAGCCTGGCCCAGGAACCCTTGGTCTTTCGGCGGTTGGGTTTCTCACCCAACTCTCGCTACTCATGTCTACATTCTCACTCGTGTGACTTCCACGGCTGGATTCCTCCGCCGCTTCACCAGTCACACGACGCTCCCCTACCCATCCACACTCCTGGACCTTACGGCCGGGATAGTGTGTGAATGATAGAACGTCGGTGGCGTGCTTGAGCCCCGTTACATTGTCGGCGCGAAATCACTTGACCAGTGAGCTATTACGCACTCTTTTAAGGGTGGCTGCTTCTAAGCCAACCTCCTGGTTGTCTATGCGACTTCACATCCTTTTCCACTTAGCACGCGCTTTGGGACCTTAGTTGCTATTCTGGGTTGTTTCCCTCTCGACGACGAAGCTTATCCCCCGCCGTCTCACTGCTGCGCTCTCACTTACCGGCATTCGGAGTTTGGCTGATGTTGGTAAGCTTGTAGGCCCCCTCGACCATCCAGTAGCTCTACCTCCGGCAAGAAACACGCAACGCTGCACCTAAATGCATTTCGGGGAGAACCAGCTATCACGAAGTTTGATTGGTCTTTCACCCCTACACACAGCTCATCCCCTAATTTTTCAACATTAGTGGGTTCGGTCCTCCACGCGGTCTTACCCGCGCTTCAACCTGGCCATGCGTAGATCACCTCGCTTCGGGTCTAGATCATGCGACTCATTCGCCCTATTCAGACTCGCTTTCGCTACGGCTTCCCCTCGACGGGTTAACCTTGCCACATAACACTAACTCGTAGACTCATTCTTCAAAAGGCACGCAGTCACAACTTACGTCGCTCCTACGGCTTGTATGCACACGGTTTCAGAATCTATTTCACTCCCCTTTCGGGGTTCTTTTCACCTTTCCCTCACGGTACTAGTCCGCTATCGGTCACCAGAGAGTATTTAGGCTTAGCGGGTGGTCCCGCCAGATTCATACCGAATTCCTCGAGTTCGGTATTACTTGGGATACCAGTAATGAGTTAGCTGCGTTTCGATTACGGGGGTCTCACCCTCTATGCCGGACTTTCCCACGTCCTTCATCTACGCAATTAATTTTTGACTCATTGAACGAACGGCAGTCCATTCCAACTGGTCCCACGACCCCGATACTGCAACGCCTGCCGGCTTGACACAGTATTGGTTTAGCCTCTTCCGCTTTCGCTCGCCACTACTAACGGAATCACGGTTGTTTTCTCCTCCTGTGGGTACTGAGATGTTTCACTTCCCCACGTTCCCTTTACCCGCCCTATGTGTTCAGGCGGGAATAACCAGACATTACTCTGGCTGGGTTTCCCCATTCGGAAATCCTCGGATCACAGCTCGGTTGACAGCTCCCCGAGGCTTATCGCAGCCTCCTACGTCCTTCATCGGCTTCTGGTGCCAAGGCATCCGCCATGTGCACTTAATAATTTGACCACAAAGATGCTCGCGTCCACTGTGTAGTTCTCAAGCTACGGGCGGTACTCAGTATGCCTTGGCCACCTTTACCCTTAAAAAGGATCTGGTTTGACCTGCTTACTAAGTCCAGAAGGTGCGGCGCTAGCCGTCCCCTCAGGACCCAACAACGTGCCTAGTTAGTTTTCATAGAGAAGAGCCGGTTCCACTCTTAATAACCTACGGCGCAAGCGCTGCAGGTTTTCGGTTGTACTAGGGATTCTAAAATTCAATAAACCTAAGTCAATGCTCCACGTAAGCAACCTCGAAAGGCGCTTACATCTAAGGAACTCCTTAGAAAGGAGGTGATCCAGCCGCACCTTCCGGTACGGCTACCTTGTTACGACTTCGTCCCAATCACCGATCCCACCTTCGGCAGCTCCCTCCTTGCGGTTGGGCCACTGACTTCGGGTGTTACCGACTTTCGTGACGTGACGGGCGGTGTGTACAAGCCCCGGGAACGTATTCACCGCAGCGTTGCTGATCTGCGATTACTAGCAACTCCGACTTCATGGGGTCGAGTTGCAGACCCCAATCCGAACTGAGACCGGCTTTTTGGGATTCGCTCCACCTTGCGGTATCGCAGCCCTTTGTACCGGCCATTGTAGCATGCGTGCAGCCCAAGACATAAGGGGCATGATGATTTGACGTCATCCCCACCTTCCTCCGAGTTGACCCCGGCAGTCTCCTGTGAGTCCCCAACTAAATGCTGGCAACACAGAACGAGGGTTGCGCTCGTTGCGGGACTTAACCCAACATCTCACGACACGAGCTGACGACAACCATGCACCACCTGTATACCGACCTTTTACAGCTATGACATTTCTGCCATATTCCGGTATATGTCAAGCCTTGGTAAGGTTCTTCGCGTTGCGTCGAATTAAGCCGCATGCTCCGCTGCTTGTGCGGGGCCCCGTCAATTCCTTTGAGTTTTAATCTTGCGATCGTACTCCCCAGGCGGGGCACTTAATGCGTTAGCTGCGTCGCAGAAACCGTGGAAGGTTCCCACAACTAGTGCCCACCGTTTACGGCGTGGACTACCAGGGTATCTAATCCTGTTCGCTCCCCACGCTTTCGCTCCTCAGTGTCAGTAATGGCCCAGAGACCTGCCTTCGCCATTGGTGTTCCTCCTGATATCTGCGCATTCCACCGCTACACCAGGAATTCCAGTCTCCCCTACCACACTCTAGTTCGCCCGTATCGAATGCAGGTCTGGGGTTGAGCCCCAGATTTTCACACCCGACGTTACGAACCACCTACGAGCTCTTTACGCCCAATAATTCCGGACAACGCTTGCACCCTATGTATTACCGCGGCTGCTGGCACATAGTTAGCCGGTGCTTCTTCTGCAGGTACCGTCACTTTCGCTTCTTCCCTGCTGAAAGCGGTTTACAACCCGAAGGCCTTCATCCCGCACGCGGCGTCGCTGGGTCAGAGTTTCCTCCATTGCCCAATATTCCCCACTGCTGCCTCCCGTAGGAGTCTGGGCCGTGTCTCAGTCCCAGTGTGGCCGGTCGCCCTCTCAGGCCGGCTACCCGTCGTCGCCTTGGTGAGCCATTACCTCACCAACAAGCTGATAGGCCGCGAGGTCATCTTCTACCGAAAAACTTTCCAAACTCGGTGATGCCACCAAGTTTCATATCCGGTATTAGCCCCGGTTTCCCGGAGTTATCCCAGAGTAGAAGGTAGATTCCTCACGTGTTCCTCACCCGTTCGCCGCTAATCCATCCCCGAAGGGATCTCATCGCTCGACTTGCATGTGTTAAGCACGCCGCCAGCGTTCGTCCTGAGCCAGGATCAAACTCTCCATAGAAAGTTTTTATCTGGCGTACAGACTATTAATAACTGACGTTATTTTTTTGTCTTTACCAAAGGAAATCAACGGGTATAGCTTTTTGCTCTCCAGCAAAGCTGGAAAGCTAGTGCCATACCTCATTGAGGTATTACTTCGTGGTCTCACTCCGTCACGCTCAAAACCCGAAAGTTTTCAGACATGGCAAGAGGAGCCACATTGGCATTGACTTATGGCACGCTGTTGAGTTCTCAAGGTACGGATGCGCACTGCTTCCGAAGATCTCTCTTCATTTTCAGGGCAGACCCACAAATCTAGTCCAGCGGCGCTTGTGCAGTCAAACCGCACGCAAACCACTAACTTCGAATTTGAAGGAAGTTCTTGCTGTCCGGCCTTAAATCGTCCGGTGCACTGCAAGGAGCGTAACTATATGTGGCGTCCCGCCTAGGGTCAAATCGAGATCGAACCGAGAGTGGGCTCCCTTGAAAAACCTTGATTTATAAGGCTTTTTTCGAAATCTCCACGGCAATGAGGTCACGCTTGCCTTTTCTCAGGATGGCAAAACGGCCGAAAAAGAAGTCTTTTTCCGCGGGCGCAAAGTCCTCACCGGCGATTTTCGCGTTATTGAGATATGCGCCACCCTCTTTCACCACCCGCCGAGCCGCAGACTTTGAATCCACGACCCCGGATGCCGCCACCAGGTCCACCCAGGTTGGGATTTCCTGGCGGGAGGCCACAAATACGTGTGGAAGTTCGGCTAGCGCGCTCTCCAGCGTGGCCTCATCCAGCTCTGAGAGCTCGCCCTGGCCAAATAGCGCCCGCGCGGCGGCTTCAACTCGTTCGCAGTCCTGTGACCCATGTACGAGCGTCGTGAGTTCGCGGGCCAATGCGCGGTGCGCCGTGCGTGCACCAGGATTTTCATTATGGGACTTTTCTAGTTCATTAATTTCATCGTGTGAAAGAAATGAAAAAACTTTGAGGAATTTAATGACATCTCTGTCATCGGATGCCAACCAGTACTGGTAGAACGAGTACGGAGATGTCATAGCCGGGTCAAGCCAGACATTTCCCGCAGCGGTTTTACCAAACTTGGTGCCGTCGGCCTTCATCAACAGTGGAACAGTAAGCGTATGAGCACTTCCACTCTCAACGCGACGGATTAAATCAAGTCCGGCAACGATATTGCCCCACTGGTCCGAACCGCCGACCTGCAAGGTGCAATTAAACCGACGGTAGAGTTCGAGGAAATCTAAAGACTGCAGTACTTGGTAAGAAAATTCCGTGTAGGAAATCCCTCCGCTTTCCAAACGGGCAGAGACAGATTCCTTTGCCAACATTTGATTGACGCTGAAATGCTTTCCGATGTCACGAAGAAATTCGATGGCCGACATTGGAGCGGTCCAATCAAGGTTATTGACAATGCGCGCAGGATTGGTTGGCGCTTCAAAATCCAAGTACTGAGAAAGTTGCTCGCGAAATCTGCTCGCCCATTGCTCCACTACCTCTTCGCTGTTTAGAGTTCGCTCTTCGTTTCTTCCGCCCGGATCCCCTACTAACCCAGTTGCGCCGCCGACGAGGGCGATCGGATGGTGCCCTGCCAACTGAAAACGGCGCAGCACCAGCAGAACTACCAGATTGCCTATCCCCATACTTGGAGCAGTGGGATCAAAACCAATGTAAAGCGTAAGGGGCTTTTTCAAAGCCTCTCTCAGCGCTGCTTCATCCGTTGACTGCGCGAACAAACCACGCCACTTCAGGTCATCGAGTAAGTTCATTGCCCCATCATGCCCGAAAAGCGTTGACTCTCGCTGGTAATCCACGAATGGTTCTGGGCGATCTGCGATTCGAGAGTAGCGATTTGAGAAGTTAACTGAGCAGGTGCCGTGCCACCAAATGTGCTGCGCGAAGCAAGCGCCCCGGCGACGGTAAGTACGCCGCGAACTGCGGCTGTCAGGGCCGGGTGAATCGCTATGAATTCATCATCCCTTAGTTCGTGCAATTCGCGACCGGTCGCCTCACACTCACGCACGCACTCTCCGGCGGCTTCATGGGCCGTCGCGAATGGAATACCAGCACGTACCAGGAAATCAGCAATTTCAGTGGCCAGTGAAAATCCAGTTGAGGCTGACAGCGCCATCTTCTCCCGATTGAAAACTGTCGTATCAATCATTCCGGAAAATGCCGGGATCACGAGGCTCATCGTGTCGATTGAGTCGAAGAGTGGCTCTTTGTCTTCTTGTAGATCACGGTTGTATGCAAAGGGCAAGCCCTTGAGCATGGTCAGGACGGTCGTGAGGTTTCCAATAACCCTTCCGGCTTTTCCGCGCGCAAGTTCGGCAATATCAGGGTTCTTCTTCTGGGGCATGATGGAAGACCCCGTCGCGTATGCGTCATCAAGTTTCGCCCATCCAAATTCAGTCGAGGTCCACAAACACCACTCCTCTCCCATTCGAGAAAGATGAAGTCCAACCATAGTGATTGCAAATAATGCCTCTGCGACAAAATCTCTATCACTCACTGCATCAATACTGTTGGCAATCGGCGCTTTGAATCCCAGCTCTGCTGCACTCGCGGCGGGGCTGATCGGAAGGGATGATCCCGCCAGGGCTCCCGCACCCAGCGGCGAGAACGATGTTCGTTCGTACCAATCATGAATTCGATCAACATCTCTTCCCAATGCGTGCGCATGCTTGGCAAGTTCGTGGCCGAAGATCACTGGCTGTGCATGCTGAAGATGGGTGAAACCTGGCGCAGGAGCATCTGCATACTCCGTCGCCTTTTTTAGGATTGTCGACTGCAGATCGCAAACAAGTCCAGCGACATGGAGCATGTGATCAATGGCGTACAACCGCAGATCGGTTGCAACTTGGTCATTTCGCGATCGACCCGCGCGAAGTGCACCGCCAAGTTCGCCTAACTTCTCAGTGAGTCCACGTTCGAGTGCACTGTGAACATCTTCATCGGTATCGTTCGGAGCGAATGCACCAGAGCCAACTTCACTTTGCAATTGCCGGAGGGCGCCACGAATGAGAGACGCATCGGCAGTACTCACCAGTCCCCCATCCGCAAGTCCCTGTAAATGAGCAAGCGAGGATCTCAGATCGTAAGGCGCCAATCTCCAATCAAACTCAATACTCCGCGACAGGGCGAAAACCGCATCCGCCGGTCCATGCGAAAATCTTCCTCCCCAGAGCGCCATGACTATGCCTTCATTCTTAAATTTCGCGCGGAAGCGATACGGGAAGGAAGGCCCCAGAGATCGACAAATCCCTTTGCCAAGGATTGATCAAAGGTATCCCCCTCATCGTATGTCGCCATATCGAAATCATACAAAGAGGCTTCGCTACGACGACCAGTAACCCAGCATCGACCCGCATGCATTTTCAATCGAACATCACCAGTGACATATTCATTGGCAACGGCGATCACTTCCGCGCCAGTTTCGCGTTCGATCCAGCCAATTGCGACAGAGCTATCCAACCCGCCTGAATAAGCCAGAACAATCTTCTCTCTCATCAGCGCACTCCTCGGATATTTGTCCCCCTGTGAGAAATCTTCATTGGTTCCGCGATTTTTCGCAATTCTTTAGCTAAGGCTGCTCCACCTGCGCTCTTCTTGGAAACAAGAAGAACAGTGTCATCCCCCGCTATGGTTCCGATGAAGGAATTTAGCAGTCCATGCGCAAGGGCCACATCGAGAGCGCAAGCGAGCAATTGGGCACCTCCCGGAGGCGTTCGTACAACTGCAAGATTGCCGCTGGATTCAACTGAAAGAATCAACTCCCATGGCAGTGAGATGACGCGAGAGCGACTCTGGGCTTCATCAACCTGTAGTTGGTATACAGAATTTCCTTCCCTATCGCGACTGCGGATCGCACCTATATCTACCAGATCGCGACTTGCAGTTGCTTGCGTCACTTCAAAGCCAGACTTCTCAAGCAGACGGACGAGATCGGACTGTGAACGCACCAGACCCGCCTGCACGAACGATATGACCTTAGCTCTGCGCGCAGAAGCGCTGGTTCTCTTAGGTTCAACCATGATTCACCTCTCCTAGAACCTTGGAAAATATGGAAATGAATTTGTTCACTTCGGAAGAAGTGACGATAAGTGCGGGTGCGATTCGAAGCACATTTGGCGTTGGTGCATTAACTAGCACGCCAGCTTTTTGAAGCGCGTGCTTCATAGCCGTCGCAATCTCCCTTTCCAAAACAATCCCAAGAAGCAATCCCATCCCACGGACTTCTTTCACTCCGGGTAGATGCGAGAGTGATGACTTGATAGTGAATTCGTGATCGCGGGTTCGTTTGAGGAGTGCTTTCTTTTCAAGCACATCAATCGCCGCCAACGCACTCGCACATGCGACTGGATTTCCTCCAAATGTCGTTCCGTGATCCCCTGGTTGGAATAAATGAGCACTCCCGCCCAGCGCAATCATCGCCCCAAGCGGAAGTCCGCCGCCGAGTCCTTTGGCCAAAGTAATGACATCAGGTATGACGCCTTCGTGCTCGTAGCCAAACCACTGTCCAGTTCTTCCCATCCCCGTTTGGACTGCATCAACAACCATTAATGTTCCAGTCGTGTTGCAAAGTGCCCGAATCCCCGCCAGATAACCAGGTGGAGGCATGACAACTCCGGCTTCGCCCAAGATCGGTTCAATAATGACCATCGCGGTTCTGCGACTCACTCTCCTTCGCATCGCCGCAAGATCGCCATATGGCACGTGGACAATTCCGGGAAGAAGTGGCTTAAATGGGTCTCGCTTGGATGGTTGACCAGTTAAGGAAAGGGCGCCCATGGTTCGCCCATGGAATGCTCCTTCCGTTGCAACAATTCGTTTTCTTCCAGTCTTGCGCGAAAGTTTAAGGGCTGCCTCATTCGCCTCCGCACCGGAGTTGCAGAAGAAAACCCGGGCAGAAGGATCTCCGACCAACCCTTGCAATTTCTCCGCCAGGGCTAGGACGCCAGGATGGCTGTAAAAATTACTGACATGTCCCAAGGTGGAAATCTGCGCGGTCACGGCTTTCACGATTGCTGGGTGAGCATGTCCTAAAATATTGGTGGCAATTCCACCCAGGAAATCCAAGTAAGTTCTTCCTTCGCTGTCTGTGACCTTTGCGCCCTTACCGCTAACCAGAGTCAACTCGGGTTGTCCATAGTTAGATTGAATTGAGTTATCCCAACGAGCGGAAAAATCCTTCGCAGGAATTGTCATGGCGTCACTACCGTTCCACCTATTCCGCGCAGAGCCAGGGCGAATGCCTGCGGATCCTTACCGTCAATAATTCGCACACTTAATGCGCCAGCCTCGATGGCGTTGAGACAGGCCAGGACCTTAGGAGCCATACCCTCTGCGAATTCACCCTTTATCAATCTCAACTCAGGAGCAGAAATCGTCGTAATCAAAGAGGAGCTATCTGGCCAATTTCGGTAAATTCCCGCCACATCGGTCATAAAAATCAGCGTCGATGCGTGCACCGCACCGGCTATCGCACCGGCAGCAAGGTCTGCATTGACATTCAATCCAACTTTCGAATTCTCATACGTGTCATCGCCTTCTACGGCAACTGATGAGATAACAGGCAGGAAGCCTGATGAAATCAAAGTCTCCAAAATCGAAGTATCGACGCGCACGACCTCACCCACCTGACCCAAATCAACGGGCGATCCATCCACCAATTGGCTCAACTTCTTTGCCACCAGCAGGCCTCCGTCGCGACCAGAAATACCCACTGCATTAATACCTGCATCTCGCAACTGAGCAACCACATTTCTGAGGACGACGCCACTCAAGACTTTCTGAACAATTTCAAAAACTTCCGGGGTCGTAACTCGAAAGCCGCCCAGGTAGGACGGAGTGATATGTGCTTCTTTAAGAGCAGCATCAATCTGTGGCCCTCCGCCATGCACAATGATGCACTCTTCGCCTATGTCGAGGGCACCCTGGACCGCCTTTGCGAATAGGCCTTCCTCATCTGTCATGGCATGACCGCCAAACTTAATCACGATCATGTTGCATACGCCGAATTCTCGTGAACATAATCATGACTCAAATCATTGGTCATCACCGTCGCGCTCTCATGTCCAGACTTGAGATCAATAATAATTTCCACCCTTGGACCAGAAAGATCAACCAGAGTTCGATCTTCTCCAGGTCCACTCGAACGGGAGACGAGAATTCCATTGAGAGTGACATCCAAGTCAAATGCATCGAACTCTGCATCGGCTGTGCCAACGGCAGCCAGGATCCTCCCCCAATTGGGGTCGCCGCCAAAGAGCGCGCACTTAAGTAAATTATTTCGGGCGCACGCACGTCCAACGCTTACCGCATCCTCTTCCGATTGTGCATTTATCACTTTGATGAAAACAACTTTGGTATGACCCTCCGCATCGCCAACGAGTTGAGTAGCCAAGTCTCCACAAACGTCCATCAGCACTTCTTCTAATTCCGCCTCTGAGATCGATACGCCCGAAGCCCCCGAAGAAAGTAGAAGAACAGTGTCATTGGTTGAAGTGCATCCATCTGAGTCAAGGCGATTGTAGGTACGGTCACAAACTCGGGAGAAAATGACCTGCATGGCAAGTGGGTCAACCAGCGCGTCCGTCATTACTACTGAGAGCATCGTGGCCAGCGATGGTGCCAGCATGCCGGCACCCTTTGCTATTCCTGTAGTGCGGACACCAAATTTCTCACTAGTCGCCATTTTCGGTACTGAATCCGTGGTCATGATGGCTCGCGCAGCTAATTCCAAATGATCATTGCTCATGTCGAGAGCAATCGAATCGATACCCGCAAGTACTTTTCCCATCGGCAAAAGTTCACCGATGAGTCCCGTCGAACACACTGCTACTTCAGAGGATGAAATATCAAGTGCCTCTGCAACGTGTTCAGCACTCTTGTGGGTATCAGCAAAGCCCTGCGGACCGGTGCACGCGTTGGCTCCACCCGAGTTGAGCAATACCGCCCTAATCGCACCACCACTTACGATCTGCTTCGTCCAAATAACTGGTGCGGCAACCACCTTATTGGTAGTAAGAACTCCGGCACAGAGAAACTCCGGTCCCTGGTTCTCAATAATGGTCAGGTCCAGCAGACCCGAACTCTTCAGCCCGGCGGCGGTGGCACCCGCCCTAAACCCGCTGGGAAACTTCATACGCCTAGCCCACCTGTTTCAAGTCCAGTCGATTCCGGCAGTCCTGCGATGAGATTTGCGTTCTGAATCGCCTGACCGGCAGCACCCTTTCCTAAGTTATCTATTGCTACCGAAATGACGACCCGATTGGTATGGGCATCTATAGCAACTTGGATTTGTGCTCGGTTGCTACCTGTCACACTCGCCGTCTTGGGCAGCACACCATGTGGCAGAAATGTAATGAACTCCTCTAATCCATACTGGTTAGAGTAAAGAGAACGTAAGTGGTCCTCGTCTATAACTGCACTTAATTTCGCAGTTATCGTGGCGAGAATCCCCCTGGGCATCGGCGCAAGTATGGGTGTGAACGAAATATTCACTGGTTTATTGATGACACGGGTGAGCGACTCTTCGATCTCCGGAGTGTGCTGGTGGACTCCGCCAAATTTGTATGAACTAAGCGAACCCATTACTTCACTGGCCGAGAGGGATGACTTTGAACTCCTACCTGCACCTGTCGTACCAGAGGCAGCAACCACAACCACATCAGAGTAATCAATCACAGAGAGCACTGGCGCTATGCCAAGGGCTATCGCAGTTGCATAGCAACCTGGGTTGGCAATTCGTTTCGACTTCAAAATCTCTGCACGTGCGCCGGGCAACTCCGGCAGTCCATATGTCCAGGTGCCAGCATGATCGCCATCGTAATATCTATTCCAGGATTGCGAACTTTGCAATCTGTAATCAGCGCCTAGATCGACAACGAGTTGATCATCGTTTAATTGATTAACAACTTGGGCGGACTCTCCATGCGGAAGAGCCAGGAAAATCAACTCCGCAGATCTCAATTCGGAGATATCTAACGCAGAAAAAGTTTGACCCTCATAGCCACTCAGGTGGGGATGGAGTGAATTGATGAGCTCTCCGGCATTTGCATGCGCGGTTAGGTGGCTCGGATTAAAGGTCGGATGGATCTGTAGCAGACGAAGTAACTCGCCGCCCGCGTACCCACTTGCGCCCACCACGGCCGTTTTCATGGAAGTAGGGTACAGCACTATTCACTAATTATGCAATTCTCTGCATACTTATACGCTCAGGAGGATCGGAGTACGGCTCCTAGTTGATTCCGCGCGGCATCAACCGCAGCTTCGCGCATCTGCGCGACTTCGGCGCCAGTTAAAGTCCGATCAGGGGCTCGAAAGGTGAGAGTGAAAGCCAGAGAGACCTTGCCTGCACCGATTTGTGAGTATCGGTCAAAGAGTTCGATCGATTCCAACATCTGCCCAGCGCCGCTCACCAGAGCTGCCACCACCGCTGCGCTCGGAATTGATTCATCGACTATCAGGGCAATGTCTTGGACTGCGACCGGCAAGGTACCAAGCATCGGGGCGCGCGTGATGTGTGGAGCAGGAAGGGCAGAAAGGTTTACCACGAAGGCGCAGGTGCGGGCGGGTAAGCCAAATTCGGCGACAACTCGCGGATGCAACTCTCCCGCATGCGCGACTATTTTCCCAGCAACAAGAATTTCCGCGCACCGTCCCGGGTGCCAAGGCGCGAAATCTGATCTACCAATGCTCCATTCGAGGTTGCATGCAGAGAGAACTGATCCGGCAAGTTCTATCGCATCGGTCCAGTCGTACGCGCGGCCCTTGCCCCGCCAATCCTCTTTCTCTGCCAGTCCAACCAAAAGTCCACCCAGGTGCAGTGGCTGGTTTGGGACACCCGCATAGATTGCATCGATCTGCTCTCTCGTGGGCCTCTGTTCGGTCGAAGGGTTTTCGATAGATGCCAACTCAGTAGCATTTTGGAAGATCAATCCGATTTCGAAAATTCCGAAGTTACGATTTCCACGCCCAAGATTGCGCTGCGCTGCTTCAATCAATCCGGGGATCAAATGGGTTCGCAACAGCGGCGCGTCTTCGGACATTGGATTTGAGAGTCGAAATGCCTTCCCGCGCACTCCTGTGAATCCAAGGGATTTCATGACAGATTCGGACGTAAACGGATAAGTCTGAATCTCAACCAGACCGCGATCGGCCATCAACTGAGAGATTGCGCGGCGGCGAAGTTGCATATGAGTGAGCCCCGGACTTACCGAAGGGGGAGGCAGTACGGATGGAATAGTGTCATAACCCACCATCCGAGCCACTTCTTCTACGAGATCGGCAGGGGCTTTAAGATCACTGCGCCAGGATGGCGGATCAATTTTCCAGAGTTTCTCACTCGATTTTTCGATATCGCAACCGACAATTAAGAGCATCTTCTCTACGTCGGCGATCGAAATCTCCGCGCCAGTTAAAGTGGCGACGTAGGCTGGATCAAAATCAACGATGGGACTGTAGCGCGGCTCCCCCGCTTTCTGTGATGCAACGTGGGCCGCACCGCCCAAATCAATGAGCAGTTGTGATGCGCGAGCCGATGCAAATTCGGCCAAGGATGGGTCCACTCCCCGCTCAAAACGTCGCGATGCCTCCGATGAAATCCGATGCTGTCTTGAGTTCTTGGCAATTGAGATCGGATCAAATCGAGCCGCTTCAATGGCTAACGTCGTGGTGGAAAGCGTGACTTCCGAATCCAGACCGCCCATAGTTCCGGCAATCGCGAGAGGGTGGATATCGTCCGCCACAAGTAAATCTTCAGGCGCGAGCACTCTTTCTTGGCCATCCAACGTGGTGAACTGAATTGGAGTACCTGCCCGGCGAATATGCAACGACCCATTGATCCGCTTGCTGTCGAAAGCGTGGAGTGGCTGTCCTAGTTCGAGCATTACATAATTTGTAACATCAACCGCCAAGGAGATAGAGCGCATGCCACACTTCTCAAGTCGCCGGCTCATCCATAATGGTGAAGACGCGCTCGGATCAAAATTATTGAGAGTTCGGATGTAGATCACCGAAGCCCCCGTAGGATCGTCGATCGCTACTTCTACTCCACCGTTTGAGCCTGATTTTGAAATTGGGAATGCGCTCACATTTATCGAAGAAACCGGATCACGATAACCAACACCTAGAGATGCGGCTATTTCACGAGCCATGCCACGCATGGAAAGTGCGTAGCCACGATCGGGATTAACCGCGATATCAAAAACCACGTCGGCAATATCTAAGAGTGTGAGCGCATCATCTCCGATACTGGCCGAACCTGCGGGCAGGACCAATATTCCAGAATGCTCGTCACTTAGTCCCAATTCACGGGAAGAGCAGATCATTCCATTGCTCGTCTTGCCATAAGTCTCGCGTTGCGAAATCGCAAAACCGCCGGGAAGGGTTGCGCCCGGAAGAGCCACGACGACCAAGTCGCCTGCCACAAAATTATCTGCGCCACAAATAACAAAGCGCGTGGCGTCTTCGCCACAATCAAGTTCTACCCAACGGATTGGCTTTTTGAATTCGGTAATTGTCTCCACATTTACAACGCGTCCGACTTTCAACGGACCGGAAATGTCAGCGCCAGTCACATAAATTTGCTCAACTTCAAAACCGACACGGACGAAGGCATCCGAGATTTCTTCGTTGGAAAGAGATTCAGGAACATCGGTAAATTCACGGATCCAAGAAAGTGGTACGCGCATTAAATGCCCACCCCAAACGCTCTGCTGAATCGGATATCGCCTTCGACCAGGTCGTGCATATCCGTAATCCCATGGCGGACCATCAAGGTGCGCTCCAGTCCCATTCCAAATGCGAAGCCCGAGAATTCTTTGGTATCGACACCACATGCGGCAAGTACCCGGGGATTGACCATCCCACAGCCGCCCCATTCAATCCATCGACCATTAAAGAAGATATCGACTTCCGCGCTGGGCTCGGTGAAGGGGAAGAACGATGGACGCAGCCGGGTCAAGGCTTCCTCTCCGAACATCTCTCGGGCGAACAAATCCAAGGTGCCTTTAAGGTGTGCCATGGTAATTCCACGATCTACTACGAGTCCTTCGACTTGATGAAAGACCGGCGTATGGGTTGCATCCAATTCATCGGCCCGAAAGGTTCGGCCCGGACAAATGACGTGAATTGGTGGATCGTTCTCCAACATGGTACGAATTTGAACCGGTGAAGTATGAGTTCGCAGAACTAGCCGCGCATCCAGAGGTTCTACGAAAAAAGTATCCTGCATCGAGCGTGCTGGGTGATCCTCTGGCATATTGAGGGCATCGAAGTTAAGCCATTCTGCTTCAAGTTCGGGCCCTTCAGCCACGCCATACCCTTGCGCAATGAAGTAATCACTGATTTCATTTTTCAATATCGTGATGGGATGCAGCGCGCCCCGGTGGCCTCTAGTTGCGGGAAGGGTTACGTCGACCACTTCCTCCAGCAAGACGCGCGCATCGCGCTGCGCCTCGAGAATTTCCTTCTGCTGTTCAATTGCCGCAGAGACTTGTCCGCGCGCCTCCCCAATGAGTTTGCCCATACGTGCGCGTTCATCGGCGGCAAGCCCACCCAATGATCGGCTAGCCAGTGCAATCGGTGATTTATCTCCTGCATGCGCAATCCGGGCGCTTTTCAGATCATCGAGATTCGTAGTTTCAGCAATCGCGCTAAGCGCAGCGCTGACCCAAAGATTGAGATCGTCTCCCGAAGTCCCCGAAGTCCCCAAACTCATGGCGTTGAGTCTACTGTTCGCTCCTGGTAACTCGTCGGACATTTACTTTTAGGTCTCGTTCGCATTGGATTTTTTTGCAGTACTCACATGAAACATCACGATAGATGCCGCAGCAGCTAAATTAAGACTTTCCGCATTTCCAGCCATAGGAATTGAGATTTCTCTGACGCGAGAATGTCCTACCCAATCTGATAGACCGCGTGCCTCATTTCCGAAAATCCATAACGACGGTCCTTCCGCCTGTACTTCAAGAAGCGAACTCTGGGCATTCGCCTCAAGTGCAAATATTGAATCATTGGGCCAGAGTGGGAGGAGATCGGCAAACTGGACTCGCTCTACAACCGGTAGGTGCCAGAGTGATCCAGCGCTGGCGCGGACAACTTTCGGCGAGAAAAGGTCGACGCTATTTGGTGAGGTGATAACTCCAGAGAATCCCGTGGCATCTGCGCTTCTTAAAATCGTGCCGGCGTTTCCCGGATCTTGGATTTCATTCAAGTAGATGTACTTCGAAGTTGGATCGAACACGAGCTGACCCAAAGATAACTGAGGTAACTCACAGAGCCCAATGACGCCTTGCGGGGTAACCGTCTCCCCCATCGCAGTCATCACATCATCACTCACATCCAAGATGTGGATATGATCAATGGAGATTCCTTCGGTTTCTATTTTTCTTCGCGCGCTGCTTGTGAGGTACAAGGTTTCAATGCGCGGTATGGCACCGGTGACAGATGCTTCGCGCAGAAATTGCATGCCCTCTGCCAGGAAGAGCCCGGATTCTTTCCGCTCCTTTTTACCCCGCGAACCAAGAAGAGCCTTCACTCGCGCGATATGCGGCGAATGAAGGCTCTCAATCATTGGCTGGAGCGATAGAAGTTAAACGAGGCTCTTGCGAGCAACTTCAACTAGGGTCTTGAAAGTCTCTGGTTCGTTGGTTGCGAGTTCTGAGAGAACACGACGATCAACTTCGACTCCGGCAGCCTTCAAACCTTGGATGAAACGGTTGTAGGTCAGACCATTTGCACGGCTTGCCGCATTAATTCGTTGAATCCACAACTGGCGGAAGTCACCTTTCTTGTCTTTGCGATCGTTGAACGCATAGACCATGGAGTGAGTAACTTGCTCTTTTGCCTTTGCATAAAGCCGTGAACGCTGTCCGCGGTATCCGCTGGCGCGCTCCAGAGTGGTACGGCGTTTCTTTGCGGCATGTACGCCACGCTTAACTCTTGCCATTTAACTCGCGCTCCTTACTTCAAGCCAAGCATGCGCTTGGCCGTAAAAGTTACTGTTGTATTGGCCGTGGCATCTTTGCCCAAGCGACGGGTAAGTCGCGAAGACTTGTGCTCAAGAAGGTGGCGTCTGCCAGCTCGCTCGTGCATGATCTTTCCAGATCCAGTGACGCGGAAGGTCTTCTTGGCGCCACTGTGCGTTTTCATCTTTGGCATATTCGCGATCCTCTCGTTCGTGCTCCTGTAAAACTAACTACTACTCGACTTCCTGTGCCTTCGCATCGGCTTTCGCTTTGCGAGCTGCCTTCTGTTCGGCCACTGCTTCGGTCTTTCGCTTTGTCGGCCCCAGCACCATGGTCATATTGCGACCCTCTTGCTTGGGCGCGAATTCCACGAAACCGAATTCGCTAATATCTTGAGCAAGCTTCTGCAAAAGTTTGTAGCCCAACTCCGGTCTGGTCTGTTCGCGACCTCGAAATTGCATAGTGATCTTCACTTTGTCGCCACCGCGAAGGAATTTCTCGATATGAGCCCGCTTGGTCTCATAGTCGTGACTTTCAATCTTGGGACGCATCCGAACCTCTTTGACCACGATATGGGTCTGGTTCTGCCGCGCTTCGCGTGCCTTCTGTGCGATCTCGTACTTATATTTTCCGAAATCCATGATCTTGCACACGGGCGGATTGGCATCTGGGGCGATTTCGACGAGGTCGAGACCGATTTCATCTGCCATTCGCAATGCGGTATCGATATCCACGACGCCTATTTGTTCAGCGGTTGGACCGATGAGACGAACTTGCGGTACGCGAATGCGATCGTTGATGCGGGCTTCAGTGCTGATACTTACTCCTTCTTGGTTGCTCGCTTGTCAGTTGAAATATCCTGCAATGAGAGCGCCCGCGATCGAAGTGTCCGTATACGGACCACGACGTACCATCTCGCCGAAGCGATGAAGGTGGGAGCGGAAACTCCTCTTGCAGTGAACAATCCACTGGTCTGGGCGTAAGGGTACTAGAGAGCGGGCAAAGGAAGAAATCGAGCCCCAATCATCCACCAATGGCGTGAACGCCGCCGTCGACGTGGATGATCTCCCCGGTGGTCTTGGGCATCCAGTCGGAGAGCAGGACGACCGTCGCCTGTGCCGCAGGTACAGGGTCATTGAAATCCCAGGTGAGCGCTGATCGTTGGTTCCAGAGCGCCTCAAACTGCTCAAACCCCGGGATCGACTTCGCGGCGATGGTCCGCAGCGGGCCAGCGGCCACCAGATTGACTCTCACATTATCCGGACCAAGGTCGCGCGCCAGGTAGCGCGTCGTTGATTCGAGGGCAGCCTTGGCTACTCCCATCCAGTCATATTTTGGCCAGGCCACCGTGGCATCAAAGTCCAGCCCTACCACAGATGCGCCACCGGAGAACATTGGTTTGGCGGCCATTGTTAAGGATTTAAGCGAGAAAGCCGACACATGTATGGCCGTCGCCACATCGGGCCAGGCGGTGTGCAGGAAATTTCCACCCAGGGCTGCCTCGGGGGCAAAAGCGATCGAATGCACTACCCCATCGAGGGTGGGAACGTACTGGCCCACTCGATTGGCAAGGGCCGCCAGATCTTCATCATTGGTGACATCGAGCTCGATAACTGGGGCGGGCTTTGGAAGTCGACCAGCGATCCGTTCAGTAATTCGAAAAACGCGTCCGTAAGAACTCAGAACGACATTGGCGCCCTCTTCTTGCGCCAAACGCGCAACATGGAAAGCAATGGAAGCCTCAGTGAGCACTCCTGTAACCAATATATTTTTTCCGTTCAGAATTCCCATCTCAATGCCCCATTCCTAGTCCACCATCAATTGGTATTACCGCACCTGTTATATACGAAGCCTTAGCGGAAGCGATAAATGCAACGACACCTGCAATCTCCTGCGCCGAACAGAATCTGCCCAGAGGTATGGATGCTGCAATTTCGTCGCGACGTTTAGTATCGAGTTCTGCGGTCATATCCGTCTCAACAAAACCCGGTGCAACCACATTTGCGGTGATGCCACGACTACCAAGTTCGCGCGCAAACGAACGCGCCATTCCAACCAGCCCAGATTTGCTGGCCGCGTAGTTCACTTGTCCGGCAGATCCGATACTTCCCACCACCGAGCCAACGAAGATGATGCGACCCCGCTTGAGCTTGAGCATTCCGCGAGTTGCCCGCCGGGCAACTCTGAAAGCGCCTGTGAGGTTGGCATCGATGACGTCAATGAAATCTTCATCGCTCATCCGCATCACCAAGGTGTCCTTGGTGATTCCCGCGTTTGCCACTATCACCTCGGGCACGCCCAACTCTCTTTCAATCCAGGTAAAGGCCTCCTCAACGCTCTGAGTCGAGGTCACGTCCATCTGAACTGACGAAAATCCTGCGGGTGGAGTTCCGGAGCGGTAGGTAATCACGGCTTCAAAACCGGCAGCCTTCAACTCGGAGGCGATAGCAAGGCCGATCCCACGATTCCCACCGGTTATGAGAGCAATCGGAAGAGTCATGGCTAAAACCTACTGGCTACCTAGGCGTAAGTAAGAATTTCCACGCCGCAGGCGCGTAGGGTTATGCCATGGGCGAGGAAATTCACGACATTACCAGCGCTCAAAAAGGGCTCAGTAGCGATCTGCCGAGCCGTCAACGACGATATTTCATTTCCATGATGATCCGCACTGCCTGCTTTATCGCAACCGTCCTTCTCCCCAGCCCCTATCGGTGGTTCGCTTTAGGCGGGGCATTGATCCTGCCCTATGTAGCGGTGGTCATGGCCAACGCCGGTAGGGAGACGATCGCACCTGGATCTGCTGTTATTGATGACTCAACTAAAAGCATCACCTGAAAAGCGTGGGAAAGAGTCCCATGCCTTTCTTTCAACCCTCATCGCCCTTGCTCTCATTGGGCTCTGTCTCTGGGCCAGCCAATGGCAGTATGAGCGGGGAGTTGCGCGCCATCAGCGAAATGCACTGATTGCATCCCAGTCCATCCTGCCTGCGACGACTCTCGACCAAGTCGAAAGAGAGATTACTTCAGCAGAATGGCGCCAGGTCGAAGTGATCGGCGTTTTTGATCCGACTCACCAAATCCTGCTGCGCAATAGATATTCGCAAGGGGCGTATGGGTTTGATTTGTTAACTCTCTTTACCGACACCAGAGATCGATCATTCTGGGTCGACCGCGGTTGGATCGCACCCGGGAAATCTGCAACCGTCACACCAGAACTTCCGCCGACAGTTACTACTCCAGTGACAATAACTGGAAGAATTAGATTGGATCGCTCCCTTCCGCAAGGTTCGTTCTTTGCAGTCTCGCCTGGAAGTGAGAATCTCATTGAGAAATGGAATGCGCGCAGCGGTAGTCGCGTACAGACAGAGACCTTCTATGTAGACCTGCTCTCATCATCCAATCCGGAAATGACGCCTAAGGTGCCCGTCGAACTGCCAGAACTCTCCGATGGCCCACATATGGCTTATGCATTGCAGTGGATTTTCTTTGCAGGCCTAGTCGTGTATGGACGATTACTCTTGCGTCGCGCTCGATAAATCCTGTCTCGCGTATAACTCACTATACAAACCGTTGGATGCCACCAACTCTTCGTGGGTGCCGCGCTCGGCAATCGCACCATTATCTAAGACAAGAATCTGATCGGCTTCCATGACAGTGCTCAACCTGTGTGCAATCACAATGCTGGTCCTTCCTTGCAGCGCGGTACGCAGGGCTTCATGAACCATCGACTCATTCTCAGAATCTAAATGTGCGGTGGCCTCATCCAGGATGACGATGGATGGTGATTTCAAAAGTAACCGCGCAATTGCCAGGCGTTGTTTCTCGCCGCCGGAGAGTCGATGGCCCCGCTCTCCCACCATTGTATCCAGGCCATTGGGCAGACTCTCAATGAGAGACCAGATACGTGCCGCTTCGCATGCGGCTCTCATCTCTTCATGAGTCGCATCAGGTTTCGCATATCGGAGATTTTCGGCAATCGTGTCGTGAAATAAATGGGCATCTTGCATGACGACACCGATGGAAGTGCGCAAACTTTCAAGAGTCAAACTTCGGACATCAACATCGCCAACGAGTACTGCACCTGAAGTCACATCATAAAGTCTTGGGATGAGTGCGCTGATCGTTGTCTTACCCGCCCCGGAGGGACCCACCAATGCAGTCATTGTGCCCGGTGCCGCCACGAAAGAAATTCCCTTGAGAATTTGGCCGCTCGGGACCGTCTCTGGTTTCGATACGGACTCCAACGAAGCAAGAGATATTTCGTGGGCCTGCGGATAGGAGAAATCAACATCTCTGAATTCAACTGAAAGTTTGCCCTCATGGAGTGGCTGAGCATCCACGCGATTTTGCACCATGGGGGCGAGATCAAGAACTTCAAAAACTCGTTCGAAGGAAACGAGTGCGGTCATTACGTCGACACGGACATTCGAGAGTGCCGTCAATGGACCATAGAGCCGTCCGAGAAGTGCAGTGATCGCCAGCAACGTCCCCACAGTGACTCCACCAGAAATAGCGAGGTGACCGCCAATTCCGTAGGCAAAGGCTGTCGCAACCGCAGCGACGCTTGTGAGAGCGACAAAGAAGAGTCGATTAAGGAGGGCAATGGAAATTCCTATATCTGCCACCCGCCGAGCTTTAGTCGAGAAAAACTCATGCTCCCGCTTTGGTTCTCCATAAAGAGCAACCAGCATTGCTCCTGAGACGTTAAAGCGCTCGGTCATGGTGCTGGACATCTCGGCATTGAGTTGGAAGGACTGCCGAGTAAGACCTTGCAATTTTTTTCCCACCCATTTAGTTGGAAGCAGAAAAAGAGGGAGAAGTACCAGAGAGACGGCCGTAATCTGCCAGGAGAGAACAAGCATCGTTACGAGTACGAGTACCAAGCTCACCACATTGCTCACGACCCCTGAGAGCGTTGCAGTAAATGCTTGCTGCGCTCCTATGACATCGGAGTTAATGCGCGAAATAAGTGCGCCGGTTTGCGCACGGGTAAAGAAAGCAATGGACTGACGCTGTACATGCGCAAAGACAAGTGAACGCAGATCATAAATCAAGCCCTCTCCAATACGTGATGAGAACCAACGCCCAACAATGCTCATCAGCGAATCTGCAATCGCAAGGAGTCCCACCAAGATTGCCAGACGAGTGACCAATGCACCGTTACGAGGGATCACTCCCTCATCAATTAGTTGGCGGAGAAGAAGCGGAGTCGCGATCACCAGTACGGCATCTATGACGACGGTTACGAGAAAGAAAATGATCTGCCATTGGTAAGGTTTCGCAAACGAGGCGATCCGACGGATCGTTCCGGGCTTTAATTTCTGGTTCTTAACGGATGGATCTGCCAGCATCGACCGAAAAGACATCCAAGCCGCGTGATTGGACATTAATTAAACGGTAAAGCCCAGAGCGCGTAATTGCTCCCGTCCGTCATCTGTAATTTTGTCTGGTCCCCAGGGCGGCATCCACACCCAGTTGATCCGAACATCCTCGGTCAATGGCGCAAGAGCAGCGCGTGTCTGGTCTTCAATCACGTCTTGTAAGGGACAGGCAGCAGAGGTCAAGGTCATGTTGAGAATCGCAATATTGCTCTCATCGACCATGATGTCGTAGATGAGACCGAGGTCCACCACGTTGATACCCAATTCTGGGTCGACAACATCCTTCATTGCCTCTGTCACATCATCTATCTTTGCGACCATTCTTCTCTCCTCCAGGTGCCTACTTTAGCGATCTATTTACCTTGAATTTGCACTGCTGCGTCCTTGAAAGCCATCCACCCTAAAAGGGCACACTTAATTCGGGCTGGGTACTTGGAGACGCCCGCAAATGCCACTGCGTCTTCCAAAACGCTCTCATCGCCTTTCTCGGTTCCCTTGCTCTGCATAAGTGCTACAAACGAGTCCAAAATCGGAGTTGCATCGATGAGGGTCTTGCCGTTCAAAAGTCCGGCCATCATGGATGCGCTCGCCATGGAAATTGAACATCCCATGCCATCCCACGAAATTTCAGCGCAACCATCTTTCAAGGAGAGATTGAGAGTGAGTTCGTCACCGCAACTGGGATTGACATGATGAACCTGGACGTCAGGATTGGCCGAAAGTCCCTTATGTTCTGGTCTCTTGTAATGATCAAGAATTACCTCTTGATACAAGCTATCGAGTTGCATCAGCGGCTGCCAAAATATTCTTGGGCGTTCGAGACGCCAGCGATCAGTGCATCAATATCCGCCGCATCGTTATAGAGGTACACAGAGGCGCGGGTTGTGGAATTAACACCCAACTTGCGATTCAGGGGCCAGGCACAATGATGCCCCGTCCGCACCGCGATTCCTTGGCTATCAAGAAACTGCCCAACATCATGGGGATGAATATCTTTAACTGCGAAGGAGACAACTCCACCGCGCATATCCAGATCGCGCGGACCGAAGATTTGAACGTCCTGGTTTGACTCGAACCCGCGAAGTAACCGACTCGTTAAAGCAACTTCGTGATCGTGAATTTTCTCCAAGCCGATTGTGGTTAGGTAATTCAACGCCGCTCCAAGACCGACCGCCTGGGCCATATTGGGCACTCCCGCTTCAAACTTACGGGGCGCAGATGCCCAGGTTGAATCCGTCATCGTCACTGACTCGATCATCGATCCACCGAAGAGGAATGGAGGCAATTCATCGAGCAATTCGCTTTTGCCCCAGAGAACGCCGACGCCAGTTGGACCCAAACTCTTATGACCAGAAAACGCGAGAAAATCAATCCCGAGAGCAACAACATCAACTTTCATGTGGGGAACCGATTGACAAGCATCCAAAACAACAACTGCACCTACATCGTGCGCGCGCGCGACAATTGCATCCAGCGGATTGATCGTCCCCAGTACATTTGATTGGTGCGTAACGGCAACCACCTTGGTGTTCGCAGTTATAACGGACTCAATATTTGAAAGATCCAACCGTCCATTCGCGTCCACATTGAACCAGGCGAGTTCGGCACCTGTACGTTTAGCCAATTCTTGCCAAGGGATCAGATTCGCGTGATGTTCCATCTCAGTGACAACAATTCGATCATTGCTCGTAAGGTGAAAGCGATTGCTCTTATCTGCATTACCGAAGGAATATGCGAGAAGATTCAGACTCTCCGTAGCGCTCTTTGTAAAAATAATCTCATCAACATCTGCACCTAGGAATTTGGCGACGATGGAACGGGCACCTTCATAGGCATCGGTTGCCTCTTCGGCCAGCTGATGAGCACCTCGGTGTACCGCTGCGTTATTTCTGCGATAGAAATTTGATTCAGCTTGAATTACCTCTAGCGGTTTTTGACTAGTGGCGCCACTATCTAAATAGATCAGCCGCTTGTCCCCGCGGATCAACCGCTCGAAGATGGGAAAATCTTTGCGGATCAGAACGCCGTTGAGAGTCATAGTTGTAAGAGAGGTCATTTAGCTAACGACGTACTCTGCATATCCGTTCTCTTCCAACTTATCTGCCAGTTCGGGTCCGCCTTCTTCAACGATGTGGCCATTGGCAAAGACGTGAACGAAATCTGGCTTGATGTAGCGCAAAATGCGGGTGTAGTGGGTGATGAGAAGGACTCCCAGGTTGTTGGCTTCCTTCGCCCGATTAACACCTTCGGAGACGATGCGAAGTGCATCTACATCGAGCCCCGAATCAGTCTCATCAAGGATGGCAATCTTTGGCCGCAGCAATTCCAACTGCATGATTTCGTGACGCTTCTTCTCGCCACCGGAGAATCCCTCATTCACGTTCCGCTCAGAGAAGGCGGGATCCATATTGAGGGCGTTCATGGCGGCCTTCACCTCACCGACCCAGGTACGCAACTTGGGAGCTTCTCCTCGAAGAGCGGTAGCTGCCGTACGGAGGAAGTTTGAAACGGAAACTCCTGGAACTTCAACCGGATACTGCATCGCTAAAAAGAGACCGGCCTTGGCGCGTTCATCAACCTTCATAGCCAGCACATTCGCACCATCAAGAGTGACGGTGCCACCAGTGACTGTGTATTTGGGATGACCGGCAATGGAATATGCAAGGGTGGACTTGCCCGACCCGTTCGGTCCCATGATGGCGTGAGTTTCACCCGATCGAATTGTCAGATCGACGCCCTTCAAAATTTCAATAGCGCCCTTTTCCGTGATTACCGAAACTTCCAGTCCGCGGATCTCCAGTGTGCTCATTTTCTCCTCTTTCGGTTTGCGTATTCGTTAAATTTCAATGGTGACGGAGTCGTCGACGATCTGCACTTCGTAAGTCTTCACGCTTTCAACTGCGGGAAGAGTCAGCGCCTTGCCCGTGCGGAGATCAAATTCAGCGCCATGCAACCAGCACTCAATCTTCGTCCCAGAGACATCACCTTCTGAAAGAGATGCATCTGAATGTGTGCAGGTATCGTCGATAGCAAAAACTTCTCTGCCAATTCTTGTCACACAGATAGATTGGCCGTTTTTCTCCAATCGAACCGGTTTTCCCTCTCCTAAATTGGAGAGCAATAAATCAGACATTTGCTAGTGGCCTGCCTTTGCTAGTTCGCCATCAATCCGGGTCATTAACCGTTCTTCGATCATTTCGTCATGGATCTGAGAGATCACATCCGAGAAGAATCCACGCACGACAAGGCGACGAGCCTCATCCATCGGTATGCCTCTGCTCATTAAGTAAAAGAGCTGCTCGTCATCAAAGCGACCGGTGGTGCTGGCATGACCCGCTCCGACAATCTCACCTGTCTCGATTTCCAGATTGGGAACCGAGTCGGCCCGGGCTCCATCACTCAGCAGCAAGTTGCGATTGAGTTCGTATGTGTCCGTGCCTTCTGCAGCGGCTCCGATAAAGACATCACCAATCCAGACGGTATGCGCCTTGTCGCCCGCAAGCGCCCCTTTGAAGTTAACGCGCGATTTCGCCTTAGGGACTCCATGCTCAATATGAATGCGATGCTCTAAGTGTTGTCCCGCAGTAGCAAAATAAACTCCTGAGAGATTGGCAGAAGCTCCCGGTGCCGCGAATTCAACAGTTGGGAGTATCCGAACTAACGAACCACCAACAGTGACCGTAATCGATTTGAAAGTGGCATCTCGGTCGATAATCGCATGATGTCGAGCTGCGTGTACTGATTCTTCGCCCCACTCTTGCAAAGTGATGAAGGTCAGATTCGAACCTGGTGCGAGCAAGATTTCAACATCTTCAGCCAGGATTGCTGACACGCTATTTTCAACGATGATGGTCGCTTGCGAATGAGCGCCGATAGAAATCTGAACTCGCGAGAGTTCGGCTCCATCCAATCCGCTGAATGAGCGATTCAAATGAATTACTTCGCTAACTTCTGTATTCGGCGCGATATCTACAACGAAGACATCTTCACTTTCAGCATGAACTCGCGCAACGATCACGTCATCTGAGTGAGATGCAGGAGCGATCAATTCGCGCGAAATTCTGGAGACTCTTACTCCTGCTGGGGCAACCCCCGAGAGCGCCAGGGACTTCCGGTTATTCACCGTGCAGGTGCCATCATGCATTCCCGCTAAACGTTTCAGCGGAGTAAATCTCCACGCCTCTTCGCGTCCAGTTGGAGTTAAATAATTTGTAGTCAGGACAGACATTAGCCGACAGCACCTTCCATCTGGAGTTCGATCAGACGATTGAGTTCGAGGGCGTACTCCATTGGAAGTTCGCGAGCGATTGGCTCGATGAAGCCGCGCACGATCATTGCCATTGCTTCATCTTCTGCCAGGCCGCGCGACATTAGATAAAAGAGTTGATCATCGCTGATCTTTGAAACAGTCGCTTCATGACCCATGGAGACATCGTCTTCGCGAATATCCACGTACGGGTAAGTATCTGAACGAGAAATTGTGTCGACGAGCAGAGCATCACATTTCACCGTGCTCTTTGAATGATGCGCGCCCTCTTGAATCTGCACGAGCCCACGGTAAGAAGTTCGTCCCCCACCACGAGCTACAGATTTTGAAATGATCGTTGAGGACGTATACGGAGCAGCATGAACCATCTTCGCGCCGGCATCTTGGTGCTGGCCTTCGCCGGCAAAGGCAATCGACAGCGTCTCTCCCTTTGAGTGAGGCCCCAAAAGAAATACCGCTGGGTACTTCATCGTCACCTTGGAGCCGATATTTCCATCGATCCATTCCATGGTCGCACCTTCTGCACACGTGGCGCGCTTGGTCACCAAGTTGTAGACGTTGTTAGACCAGTTTTGAATCGTTGTGTAACGGACGCGGGCGCCCTTCTTGACAATGATTTCGACGACTGCAGAGTGAAGTGAGTCAGAGGAGTAGATCGGAGCAGTGCAACCTTCAACATAGTGAATGTAGGAATCCTCATCAGCAATGATGAGCGTCCTTTCAAACTGGCCCATGTTCTCCGTGTTGATTCTGAAATACGCCTGTAACGGAATATCCACGTGGACACCCTTGGGCACATAGATAAACGAGCCACCCGACCAAACCGAAGTATTGAGCGCAGCAAACTTATTATCTCCAACCGGGATAACGGTGCCGAAATACTCTCTAAAGAGATCCGGGTGTTTTTTCAGTGCCGTGTCCGTGTCGAGAAAGAGGACACCCTGCTTTTCAAGATCTTCTCGGATTGAGTGATACACAACTTCTGACTCGTATTGTGCTGCAACTCCTGAGACCAACCGCTGCTTCTCTGCTTCAGGAATACCTAGACGATCGTAAGTATTTTTGATCTCATCGGGCAAATCATCCCACGTAGTTGCTTGCTTCTCCGTTGAGCGTACGAAGTATTTGATCGTGTCAAAGAAAATTCCTGAAAGGTCTGATCCCCAGGTTGGCATGGGCTTTTTCTCAAAGAGAGTCAGTCCCTTGAGTCGCATCTCGAGCATCCACTCTGGTTCGGATTTCTTACTTGAAATATCGCGCACGACTTCTTCGTTAATGCCTCTGCGCGAGTTTGTACCCGCATCATCCTTATCCGACCAGCCGTACTCATATCTTCCCAAGCCTTCTAGCTCTGGATGCGCGATGCTCATCGGTTTCCTCCTATAGATGCATGTTGCGGATGTGAAATCTCTGGAATGTAAGTAGTGCAGACACCATCACCGTGGGCGATGGTGGCGAGGCGTTGGACGTGCGTCCCAAGTAAGCGTGAAAATGCTTGCGTCTCGGCCTCACACAGTTGTGGAAACTCTGCTGCCACATGCGCAATTGGACAGTGATGTTGGCAAAGTTCTTCCCCCTGTGCACGTGGTAAAACATTTGCGGCGTAACCTTCTGCAGTGAGAAAATTTGCGAGCGCATCAATTCGTTGGCGCGAGTTTTTTGCTTTCTTAATTACTGGAATCAGAGCGCGTTCGATATCTGCCGCGCGCGACTGAGCGAAGTCCATGAGAGACTCCTCCCCCACCCGCAAAGCCAGAAACTTGAGAGCAGAGACAGCCAGATCGTCATACGAGTGTTCAAACTTCTCCCGGCCCCCATCCGTCATAACGAAAACCTTCGATGGACGCCCTCGCCCTCGGCGCACGAGAACGTGTGGTTCGCGCGCCTCTAAAAGTCCCTCGGAAACCAGTGCATCTAGGTGGCGACGGATACCAGCGGGAGTAAAACCCAGCCGTTTGGCTAAAATAACCGCACTGGTCGGCCCATTTTCCAGGATAGAGCGCGCAACCAGATCCCGGGTGCGCGCATCTTCCGGAGCACCCTCCTCGAAACCGGTCTTTTTCACAACATAAGTGTGTCGTAATTCTTGCTTTTCTGCCAGTTCAAGCCCGATTGAGCGCTAGTGGCGGGCGCCACACCGCACACCCAAGGCGGTGCTCAATTCCGCCGCGCCAACGTCCTAGGCTACCCGCATGAGAAGTCGCTTTGTCCGCGTGAGAAGTCGCTTAGAAGCCCTTCTCTCCCGCCGGCTCTCCCGACTCTTAGGGCTCCTCCTAGTCCTCCAATCTGGATTGATCGTGACGGGTGGCGCAGTTCGGATCACCGGCTCAGGCCTTGGCTGTCCAACCTGGCCAAAGTGCACCGATCTTTCATACACGCCGGTTCCTCACCAACCGCAGGGCCAACTCCACGTCTGGATCGAATTCGGGAACCGGCTTCTCACCTTCGCTCTCCTTCTCGTGGCGCTCATATCGATGATCGCAGTCATCCTTCTCAAGCGTCACGACATTAAAGCGCTAGCGATTGGTCAAGTGGTGGGAATTTTGGCTCAAATTCCCCTCGGGGGAATCACGGTCTTAACGCATCTCAATCCAATCGCAGTGGCTTCGCACTTCATGCTCTCCATTATTTTGATCGCCGCATGTACCTCCTTGTACGAAAGGCGGAAATCGACGCCTTCTGGGCTTCCGCGGGCAACCAAGAAGTTCCCAATTCTCGCACCAGCCCACCTAATACTTTCTGCGTTGGTCGTGATCGTCGGAACCATTGTGACGGGAAGCGGACCGAATGCGGGAGATTATTCTGCTCCGCGTTTTCATATTCGCCTGGAAACAATCGCACGAATTCACGGTGATCTCGCGATCGCGCTCCTGCTCGTCACAATCATCTTCTATTTTGCGACGGGCAGTTCGCCCTTTCTCCGCAGAAGAATTGCAATATTTGGAATAATCAGTCTCCTGCAAGGAGCCATAGGGTTTCTTCAGTACTACCAGGGTCTGCCCGAGTTATTGGTCGGCGCTCACTTGCTTGGTGTGACATTGGTTTGGATCAGTGCATGGCGAATTCGACTAGCAGCAAAGTGAGGAATACATGAATACCCAGAACGCAGAGTGGACCAATCTCGATGACGATGCGGTGGCCCACGCTCGTGCGCTCGCAATGGATGCCGTGCAGAAGGTAGGCAACGGTCATCCCGGAACAGCCATGGCACTTGCCCCGGTTGCGTACCTACTCTTCCAAAAGCATCTCGTTCACGATCCGGCAGATCCACAATGGCTTGGCCGTGATCGCTTCATCCTTTCGTGTGGGCATTCATCTCTCACGCTCTACACCCAGTTATTCTTCAGCGGGTACGGCCTCGAACTGGACGACCTCAAAGCATTTCGAACCTGGGGATCGCTTACTCCGGGACATCCTGAATACGGTCACACGGCAGGAGTTGAAACAACAACCGGCCCGCTTGGACAAGGCGTGGCCAATGGTGTGGGCATGGCAATGGCTGCTCGTTACGAACGAGGGTTGTTGGATCCGGACACTCCCGCCGGGCAAAGTATTTTCGACCACAAGATCTGGGTTATTTGTTCTGACGGCGACATGCAAGAAGGAGTGAGTGCGGAAGCGTCTTCACTAGCCGGAACCCAAGGACTCGGTTCTCTCAATGTCATCTATGACGACAATAGAATTTCAATTGAGGGCGACACCCATCTGGCATTTACGGAGGATGTATCAGCGCGATACCGGGCGTATGGATGGCACGTCATTGACGTTGACGCAGCAAGTGATGGAAATATTGACCGAGCTGGGATCAATGCTGCGATTCTTTCCGCAAACGCGGAGATAACAAAACCAACTTTTATCCGTATGAAGTCAGTGATCGCTTGGCCCGCTCCCAAAGCACAAGGCACAGCGAAATCCCACGGATCGGCGCTGGGTGAAAGTGAAATTGCAGAAACCAAAAAGAAACTTGGACTTAACCCCGAAGAATTTTTTGCGATGCCGTCGGAGTTACTAGCTCACGTGCGTGAAGTGAAAACGCGCGGCGCCGCACTTCATTCGCAATGGAACGAGAAGTTCTCCAACTGGGAAAAGAATAATTCTGACCGTGCCCAGATGCTGACTCGCCTGCGTACTCGCGCCCTGCCTACCAACTGGGAGAGTGTCATTCCAGAGTTTGCTTCCGATAAGGAAGTCTCTACTCGCAAAGCATCAGGTGACGTCATTCAAGAAATTGCCAAGGTGCTCCCCGAATTCTGGGGTGGCTCTGCGGATCTTGCTGATAGCAATAACACCACCATTGAAGGTGGTGGCTCTTTCCTCCCAGCCGATAGTGCGATGCAGGGAGCCGACCCGTACGGACGTATCATCCACTTTGGAATCCGTGAACATGCAATGGGTTCAATCCTTAATGGAATAACCCTGCATGGTCTCACTCGTGCTTTTGGTGGAACCTTCCTCGTTTTTAGCGATTACATGCGCCCGGCCGCACGACTCGCCTCGCTCATGAACTTGGGCGTTACTTTTGTCTGGTCGCACGACTCCATAGGGCTGGGCGAAGATGGCCCCACGCATCAGCCGGTCGAACATATAGCAGCTCTGCGCGCCATCCCTGGTCTTTCGGTTATCAGACCTGCAGATGCCAACGAAGTCGCAGAGGCCTGGAAGAACATAATTTCGCGCGATGAGCCATCAGCACTTCTCCTTTCGCGTCAGAATCTTCCGGTCTTCGATCGCACGGTTTTTGCACCTGCATCCGGAGTTGCTCAAGGTCTTTATATTTTGAAAGAAGCCACCTCGACTCCCCAAGCAATTCTCATCGCGACGGGTTCTGAAGTTTCCCTCGCTGTGGCGGCCCAAACAATCCTCGAATCCCGCGGTATTCCAACCCGAGTAGTAAGCGCTCCATGCTTTGAATGGTTTGCCCTACAGCCGAAGAGTTATAGGGAATTAGTTCTGCCTCCAGATATTCGCATTCGAGTGAGTATCGAGGCCGGAATCTCTCAGGGCTGGCGCGAATACGTTGGTGATGCAGGCTCCTCAGTGTCACTTGAACACTTTGGCGCTTCCGCTGCTGCGCCGGTACTTTTCGAGGAGTTCGGTTTCACCCCAGAGCATGTCGTTGAAGAAGTAGTAAAGAAGCTCTCATGATCATTGATCAGATCTCTCAAGCAGGAACCTCTATCTGGCTGGATGATCTATCCCGTGCAAAGTTGACCGGGAAGGATCGCCACAGTCTTCCCCACCGAATTGAGAATGATGGAATTGTTGGGGTAACCACTAATCCAAGTATTTTCAATTCGGCAATTTCGCAGGGGACTGAGTATGCCGACGCAATTGCGGCCCTTAAAGGAAAATCAGTAGATGACGTCGTGCGAATACTCACAACCGATGATGTCCGCGATGCTTGCGATCTATTCTCTCCAACTTTCAAGAAAAGTGGAGGTGTCGACGGTCGCGTGAGTATCGAGGTCGATCCGCGATTGGCACGAGATGCGAAAACCACCGTCGAACAGGGAAAGGAACTCTGGGCGATTGTAGATCGGCCCAATGTTTTAATAAAAGTTCCGGCAACAGTTGAGGGGCTCGGCGCAATTACCGAACTCACCGCCGCAGGTATAAGTGTCAACGTCACGCTCATATTCTCTATCGAGAGATATCTCCAATCTTTCGAAGCATTCATGCAAGGACTTGAAGAGCGCTTACGTGCTGGCAAGGAAATCTCCGGGATTACTTCAGTGGCATCAGTCTTTGTCAGTCGAATCGATGCATCCGTGGACTCCTTACTCAAGGCTGGACGCTCCCCCGCTCATTCGGCTCTTCTGGGTCGTGCTGCCATCGCTAATGCGGCACTCGCATACGAGGGTTTTGGGAATCTGCGCAATTCAGATCGGTGGAGAAATCTTGAGGGGCACGGAGCACGGATTCAAAGGCCACTGTGGGCATCGACTGGCGTGAAAGATCTTGCATATGATGACACTCGATATGTCATGAACCTCGTTGGCCCCGACACCGTCAACACCATGCCGCAGGCTACCCTTGACGCAGTCTTGGATCACGGCGTGCTATCTGATTCCACTGTTGTAGATATCTACCAAGAATCACATGACGTCTTTGAGAGTCTAGAAAAACTGGGGATCTCAATAGCGCAAGTAACGACCGACCTTGAAATTGATGGCGTTTCGAAGTTCGCAGCCGCATGGATAGAACTCCTTTCAAATGTTGAAAAATCACGCAACGCATGATTTCCATCCACGGACCCCTTACCTCGAAGATCGACCCATTAGATCCTCGATTCACCAAGATTGTTGAGGCAAGTGCACGCCTAGCCAAGAAGGACGTGACCCTTTGGGGTCCGGATGCACAGGCAGAGGCAAAAGTCAGACTCAATTGGGTGGACCTGCCCAGTACTTCGCGGGCACTTCTACCTGAATTAGATGCACTGGCGGCAAGATTTAAAAACTTCGAGCGGGTAATTCTCTGCGGTATGGGAGGTTCGTCCCTGGCGCCCGAAGTCATTGCGGCAACCTTTAAGAAATCACTTACGGTCATTGACAGCACTGACCCTAATTACATTTCCCGGGCGCTCAAAGGCGACCTGGCAAAATCTGTCTTTGTAGTCAGTTCAAAATCCGGCTCAACAATTGAAACGGCCTCGCAGCGCGCGTTTATTGAATCAAGACTCAGAGACTCTGGCCTCAATCCCACAGATCACATGGTCATCGTGACGGATCCGGGATCACCTCTCGATAAAGATGCGCGTTCCAGGAATTTCGCGGTTGTGAATGCCGATCCGAATGTCGGTGGCAGGTTTAGCGCGCTTTCCGCTTTTGGTTTAGTGCCAGCGGCACTCCTTGGAATAGATGTCTCCACTCTGCTGGACAGTGCTGATGATGCACTCGTACATCTCCAAGGTCCGCAATCCCCTGCCGTCGCCCTGGCATATCTCATCGCATACGAGTGTGGTCAGTACTTCGCCTTGAGCGATTACCAATCTGGTATGCCGGGACTCTCGGATTGGATCGAACAACTCATTGCCGAATCGACAGGTAAGAATGAGACTGGTCGACTTCCTATCGTTATTGAAAATCCTAATTCTCCAATTGGATCTAAACAACTGACGATTGCCTTTGCCGGCAAAGGCGACATTATTGTGGAAGCGGATCTCGGTGCGCAGTTCATTTTCTGGGAATGGGTCACAGCACTTATTGGTTTCGCCCTAGAGATCGACCCTTTTAACCAACCGAATGTGACTGAAGCGAAAGAGCGAACGTCTGCACTTCTGAAAACGTGGTCAGGTGGTTTGCCTCTTTTCACTCCTTTGCACACGGAAGACTTCGTTGAAATCTTCTCCAACGCAACAAACGTTCAAGCGGCGCTGACTCAACTAGTCGATCTCGTTCCATCTGATGGATACATATCGATCATGGCTTATTTAGATCGCTTTGCTGACGTGGAGTTAGGAGAACTTCGAAGTATTTTGGCGCAGAAGAGTTCCCGACCAGTTACCTTCGGCTGGGGTCCTAGATTTCTGCACTCCACCGGTCAGTTCCATAAAGGTGGTCAACAAAATGGAGTATTTCTTCAGATCACTGGGGCTATCGAAAATGACATCATGATCCCTGGAAGGGATTTTACTTTTGCAACCCTCATTACCGCCCAAGCACTGGGCGACGGTGAAGCACTTTCATCGCGACAGTTGCCAGTGGTGCGGTTGCACTTAAAAAATAGAGCTCAAGGCATTGCGCACATTCTCTCCGCTGCGCGAGCAATTATTTAGTCGTCGTCTCCGCGTAATTTCTTAAGCGCATCCTCGAGAATCTTCGAACCTTCCGCGTCGCTACGTCGCTCTTTCACGTATGCCAAGTGGGTCTTGTAAGGCTCATTTTTGACAGGGCTAGGTGGGTTTGTCTTGTCCCGACCGGCCGGGTAACCACAGCGCGGACAGTCCCACTCATCAGGAATAACGACAGTGTCGTCCTCGGCAAATGAGGGACGGGTCTCGTGCCCATTTGAGCACCAGTAAGAAATCTGGAAACGACCAATAGATTCACCGCGTTCGGCTTCGCCCATTGGACCAGCACCGACACGACTGCCTCGAATTGCACTTCCGCCTGCCATATTTACTCCCTGTTAGATCAAGCCCTGCAATAAACCTGCTTAGTAGACGCGGCCAAGTTTCTCTACTTGAGCGCCAAACTCAGTGCCACCACTCCCGCAAACCAGAGTCCACCGACAACGATGGTAATTCGGTCCAGGTTCTTCTCTACAACAGAGGATCCACCATAGTTAGAGGAGACGCCGCCTCCGAAGAGATCAGAAAGCCCGCTGCCTTTGCCCTTATGGAGCAGCACCAGGAGAATCATCAGAACGCTCGTGAGCACGAGCAAGATAGAGAGAGCGAGCTTCATTGATACCCCTTACAGGTTCTACTGGCACCATCAGGTGGCAGAGGATAAGGATACTGTAATTACGATTGCTTATAGAACTTCACTATTTTGGCCAATTCCTCAGGATCCAGACTGGCTCCCCCGATCAGGGCTCCGTCGACATCGGATTCACCCATTATCTGAGCGATATTTGAGGATTTGACCGAGCCCCCGTAGAGGATGCGCATAGCCTGCGCAATTTCCGGGGCGCCAATCTCTTCGATTTCATGGCGAATCGCACTACATACCTCTTGTGCGTCTTGCGCAGTTGCCGTCTTTCCGGTGCCGATAGCCCAGATGGGTTCGTAGGCAATCACAATCTTCTTCAATTCTGGCTTGCTCAACTGCGCCAGTCCGGCTCGCAACTGACGAATAACAAAAGAGACATGAGTGCCCGCTTCGCGAACCGAAAGATCTTCGCCCACACAGAAGATAGGAGTGAGCTCATTGGCAAGGGCTGCTTTGACCTTTCGATTGACAAGAGCATCGTCTTCGCGGTGTATCGCGCGTCGTTCACTGTGACCGACGACTACGAAGGTGCATCCCAACTTCGAGAGCATGGATCCAGAAATGTCGCCAGTGAATGCTCCTGACAATTCTGGTGAAAGATCCTGCGCGCCGTAAAGCAGACGGAGTCGATCTCCATCCACCAGAGTCTGTACCGATCGGATATCCGTGAAGGGAGGAAGGACTGCAACATCGACCGCGTCGTAATCCTTGTCATCAAGGCTATAAACGAGTTTCTGAGTAACCGCAATCGCCTCAAGGTGATTGAGATTCATTTTCCAGTTACCTGCCATAAGTGGCTTGCGCATGAGTTCTCCTTGGTTGCCGTGCACGTATGAAAAGGTCTATAGACCGAGAGCTTGGAGCCCTGGAAGTTCTTTTCCTTCTAGATATTCCAGTGATGCGCCACCACCAGTGGAGATATACCCAAAATCAGAATCCGAGAATCCCAAAGCACGCACAGCCGCAGCCGAATCTCCTCCACCCACTACAGAAATCCCCGAAACTTTGGTGAGAGCCTCTGCAACAACTTTTGTCCCAGCCGCAAATGCCGGAAATTCGAAAACGCCCATGGGGCCATTCCAGAAAACAGTTTTACAGCGCTTTATTGCCGCCGCAAATGCTTGTGCAGTCTCTGGTCCTATATCAAGGCCCATCTGATCTTTCGGCATGCTTGCCGCGCCAACCAGAGTGGCCGGTGCATCTGCAGAGAACGCGGGCGCAACAACTATATCTGTGGGAAGAAGAAGTTGAACACCGTGCTTTGCGGCGCGCGCGATCAATTCTTTGACAGTAGGGATTAAATCGGTTTCGACCAGGGATGTCCCGATCTCTTTGCCTTGGGCCGCGAGAAAGGTAAAGAGCATTCCACCGCCAATGGCGAGAACGTCGACTTTCTCTATGAGGTTTGAGATCACGCCGATCTTGTCAGAAACTTTTGCGCCTCCAAGCACGACGCCGTATGGACGAAGCGGGTCATGGGTGAGCTTTTTTAATACCTCGACTTCGGCAGCAACTAAGTATCCCGCCGCGTGCGGAAGAAGTTGTGGCAAGTCAAAGACCGATGCATGTTTGCGATGCACAGCGCCAAAGCCATCACCTACATATCCATCGACCAGGGATGCGAGCGAGCGCGCGAACTCGACGCGTACTTTGTCATCTTTGCTAGTTTCGGCAGCATCAAAGCGAAGATTTTCCAACAGGAGAATCTCACCCGGCTTTAGATTTTTAGCAGCTTCGGTAACTGAACTTCCAGTCACCGCCCCTGAAAATTGAATATCTCTGCCCAGGAGTTCGCCCAATCGCTTAGCGACGGGGGCGAGAGAGAGTTCGGGCTTTACTTCTCCTTTTGGACGGCCCAGATGCGCCCCAATGACGATCGCTGCTCCACCATCTAGCAGGTATCTGATGGTGGGCAACGACGCGCGAATTCGACCATCATCTGTGATGGCTTCATCCTTCAGAGGAACATTGAGATCGCATCGAAGAAAGATCCGCTTTCCAGCGATTTCCAAGGATGCCAGTGACATTAGAGAGTGCGACCTACCATGGTGATCAGGTCAACGAGGCGGTTTGAGTAACCCCACTCATTGTCATACCAACCAACGACCTTCGCGGTTGTTCCGACAACTTTAGTGAGCCCAGAGTCAAATATGCATGAGGAGGGGTCGGTCACGATATCTGAAGAAACGATTGGATCGACGGTGTAGGAAAGGTAACCCTTCAATGAACCAACGGATGCAGCCTTCATCGCGGCATTGATCTCGGCGGCGGAAACTTCCTTGGCCAACTCAACCGTGAGATCGGTGACCGAGCCGGTTGGGACTGGAACCCGCAGGGCATAACCGTCCAACTTTCCCTTCAACTCCGGCAGAACCAGGCTGATCGCCTTGGCTGCACCGGTTGAGGTTGGGATGATATTTGTGGCTGCGGCGCGTGCGCGGCGCAGGTCCTTATGTGGGAAATCCAGGATTACTTGGTCATTTGTGTAGGCGTGGATTGTGGTCATAAGTCCACGGACAATTCCGAACTGATCATTGAGAACCTTCGCCATTGGAGCCAGGCAGTTGGTGGTACATGAGGCATTTGAAATTATGTGGTGCTTTGCTGGGTCGTACTTATCGTCATTGACGCCCATCACGATGGTGATGTCTTCATCACTTGCGGGTGCAGAGATGATTACCTTCTTTGCACCGGCGGCGATGTGCTTACCTGCATCAGCAGCCTTGGTGAAATGTCCGGTAGATTCAAGGACAACCTGCGCTCCCACCTCAGCCCACGGGAGGGCGGCAGGGTCGCGCTGCGCAAAAACCTGGATGGTCTTGCCGTCCACGGTGATGGTGTCTTCCGTATAGGTGACCTCACGACCAAGCCGGCCCAGAATTGAGTCGTACTTGAGGAGGTGGGCCAGAGTCGCATTATCAGTCAGATCGTTGATGCCCACAATCTCAATATTCGGATTATCAAGAGCGGCGCGGAAGAAGTTACGGCCAATTCGTCCAAATCCATTAATTCCAACAGCAGTCACAGTAAAACCTCGCTTAGTTATCGGTCCTTCTAGATCTCTTAAAATCTCTTAAGAGACTTAGAAGGACCATGAAAGGGTGGGCGGCAGAAAAACCACAGCGCCGGGGTATCTCCGTAACCTTATCATCGGCGTCGGGCGCAGAGACGATCTCTGAGCGTGACTCGTACGACTCTCGCCCTTAAAGGCGCGAAAACAGGAAGGGAGGAAAAGCGGAGAAATAGCGTTAATTGAGAAGATCCGGCGAAAGGCCAGCTTCAGTGTCGGCTATTCCCAGTTCGCCGGCCCGCTTATCCGCCATCGCCAGCAGACGGCGAATTCTCCCGGCGATTGCATCTTTTGTCATGGGCGGGTTGGCAAGGGAGCCCAGTTCTTCCAGGCTCGCCTGCCCATGGGTAATTCGCAGCTCACCAGCCTCTTTAAGGTGATCAGGAATTTGTGGGCCCAGAATCTCCATCGCCCGCTGGACTCGAGCAGATGCCGCAACCGCGGCTCGTGCGGATCGACGCAAATTGGCATCGTCAAAATTGGCTAAACGATTGGCCGTTGCCCGAACTTCACGACGCATCCGGCGCTCTTCCCAGGCAAGAACACTTTCGTGAGCGCCCAGGCGAGTCAGCAGAACACCAATGGCATCTCCATCACGGATCACCACCCGATCAACTCCGCGCACTTCACGTGCCTTAGCTGCAATTCCAAGTCGGCGAGCCGATCCAACCAGGGCCAGGGCCGCTTCAGGTCCGGGGCAAGTGATTTCCAAGGATGAGGACCTTCCGGGTTCGGTGAGAGAACCGTGGGCGATAAAGGCACCGCGCCAAGCCGCTTCAGCATCGCAAATTGCGGCCGAGACTACCTGCGGAGGCAGGCCTCTCACAGGACGACCGTTGGCATCGACCAATCCAGTCTGACGGGCAAGCGCCTCACCATCTTTGATGACTCGGACAACATATCGATTGCCTTTTCGAAGACCACTTGATGAAAGAACTGCTAGATCGCTTTCATGCCCGTAAACATCGGCAATATCTTTGCGAAGTCGGCGTGCGCTTTGCGCCGCATCAAGTTCTACTTCTATGACTATTTTGCCGGCTACAAGATGCAAACCTCCAGCAAAACGAAGGAGTGCAGATACTTCTGCTTTACGGCAACAAGGCTTGGTGACGGAGAGACGAGACAATTCATCTTTAACTGCAGAGGTCATCGCCATGTGCTTATCCAACCAGGCTATTCATCATGATGTGACCAAAATGAAGAGCCAATTTATCTACATCGTGATGCACGCTGCCTCGGCCCTGCCGAAGGTCGGCTACCAGGAGTTTCCCACCCATATTCTCTACTTGTCTCACCAGGGAAGACTCGTTTTTTACTAGAGAGTTATCGGCAAGAACGAAGTCCGTTCTCAGATCGGGTGCATATTCAGAAATGAGGCCGAGGTGTTCTTCCGGAGAATATCCCGCAAATTCTTTGCCCGACAATTCAGGAGTGGCGTCTAAATTAAGGACGATGATTTTTTTTGCACGGCTATCACTGAGTGCTTTCCTCTGCATGGGGACAAGAAGGTGAGGAAGTACCGACGAAAACCACGAGCCCGGTCCCATGGTTATCCAATCCGCTTCTGCAATCGCAGCAAGTGCTTCACTGCGCGCTGGAGGATCATGCGGAATAATTCTCAAAGACTCAAGCTTTCCTTGCGCCGTCGCCACCTCGGCCTGTCCGCGGATCACTTCACTCCCCTGCGACGTTGTGAAGGTGCCCTCGATATCTAATGGTTGCGATGCCATCGGAAGAACCCGACCGATGACTTTGAGCAAAGATCCAACCCGATCTAATCCAACGACTGGATCAGCATCTCGATCCCACAGCGCGGCGAGTAACAAATTGCCGACCGCATGACCATTCAATGGTCCATCCCCCGTAAAACGATGCTGCATGATTCTGGCCCACTCGCGCCCCCACTCATCATCAGCGCAGAGCGCAGCGAGTGCCATCCGTAGATCCCCTGGCGGAAGAATGGGATATTCCTGTCTCAATCTTCCGCTGGAACCACCGTTATCTGCGACGGTGACAATCGCAGTTATCTCAGGTGTGACTTTTCGCAGAGATGTGAGGACTGCCGCCAATCCATGTCCTCCTCCAAGGGCTACAACCTTCTGATGCACTACTCGCGTCCCACGTCTCGGTGTAGTGCATGAGCCTCTATATCTACCGGACCCTTAACTTGATTCAGGCGAGAAGCAATCGCTTCAGAAATGGCAACACTTCGATGTTTCCCGCCGGTGCACCCCACTGCAAGAGTGACGTACTTCTTGCCTTCTCGTAAATATCCTTCAACCATTTGATGTAAAAGAGATACATAATTGTCAATAAATTCGTTAACACCAGGTGATGAGAGGACGTTCTTGCTTACGGGTTCGCTTAACCCGTTGAGAGCGCGAAGCTCGGGTATCCAATGTGGATTGGGAATGAATCGGCAATCAAGAACAAGGTCTGCATCGACCGGAATCCCATACTTGTAGCCGAATGAAAGGACGTTGAAACGAACTCCGTGATTATGACCGGACGAGAAGATCTCTCCTACTCGCTTATCAAGCTCGTGTACGTTGAGATTGCTCGTATCAATGACGACATCTGCTCTCGAACGTAAGTCTTCAAGACGCACCCGTTCGCGTGCGATTCCATCCACAATTCGGTCGGCATCTTGCAGTGGGTGAGGACGTCGAGTCGACTCGAAACGTTGGACAAGAGCTTGATCTGTAGCATCAAGAAAAAGTAGGCGAAATGGCACTCCATCCGCCTTAAGGGTCAACAAAGAATTGTTTAAATCATCAAAAAAACGACCGCTTCTTACATCTACAACGACCGCCATCATCGAAATTTGTGCCCCATCTGTTTGCGCAACCAACGCCGGCAAAAGGGCTGCTGGGACGTTGTCGACCACATACCAACCCAGATCCTCCAAGGAGTGAGCGACCGTCGAGCGCCCGGCACCCGACATGCCGGTGAGTATTAATATTTCTCGAGGTTGATTCATAACTTCTTCATCCTCCTGCATGTGTCAAGAACCTGCAAGAATTTCACCCGTTTGGGCGTCAAAACTACGTTCGACTCCCTTTTGGAGATGTGCGTAAATGAGGTGGGCAATTGTCGGTCCGATTCCGGGGACTTGGGCGATTTCCACCGCTGACGCCTTTCGGATGGCAGCCACGGAGCCAAAATTCTGCAAAAGTGCAGCGCGGCGTACTTGGCCCAGGCTGGGAATTTCGTCCAATAATGACTCCAGCATCGCAGCCGATCGCCTTGAACGGTGAAAGGTAATTGCGAACCTATGGGCTTCGTCTCGAACTCTTTGCAGAAGGTAGAGACCTTCACTTGTTCTGGGAAGAATCATTGGATCTTTCGACCCCGGTAACCAGACTTCTTCCATTCTCTTGGCCAAGCCACAGAGCGGAATGTCGGCAAGACCAGCTTCATCTAGCGCACGCAAGGCCGCCTGCACTTGTGGCGCGCCTCCATCTACCACGATGAGAGAGGGTGGGTAGGCGAATTTGCCCTGCTTACCACCACTTTCCCGTACTTCGTTGAGGTCCACGCTGCGTTCATCAAGAAGCCGCTTTACTCGCCGTGCGATAACTTGGTGAATTGCTCGCGTATCATCCCATGCCGTGTCGGTGTCGATAATGAAACGTCTGTATTCACTTTTCTTAGGCAGGCCGTCTTCAAAAACCACCATAGAAGCCACAACGGTGGTTCCGGAAATATTGGAAATATCAAAACATTCAATACGCAAAGGCGGTCGATCCAAATCAAGAGCTTCTTGAATTTCAACCAGGGCTTTACCGCTAATGGCGCTGTCGGTGGACCGCTTGTTAACAAATTGGATAAGGGCATACCGAGCATTTCTTTCGACGGTGTTCATAATTTCGACCTTTTCACCTCTGTGAGGCACTTTGATTTCAACCTTGGAACCACGCAATCCAGTGAGCCATTCCTGCAAAGTGGCAGCATCTGCCGGCATCTCATTAATCAATATCTGGGGCGGGACATCTCCTCCGACGATTGATGGTTGACTCTCGCCATAAATCGAAGCGAAGAGTGCCGAGATATCATCTTCATCCTCAAGGGATTGCTTCTGATCCAGGAGCCAAGACCTTGACCCTTTAATGGTGCCTCCACGAATCATGAATAGCGATCCGGCTGCATGCACTCCTTCCCGATGAATAGCAATAACGTCAGCAAAGAGATTTTCTGGTAAGGCGGCATCGGCAGATTCAAGAACATGTTCCATTGATGTGATCTGGTCTCGAATTTTGGCCGCGCGCTCATACTCTTGATTATGCGCCGCAGTATCCATCTCTTTGCGAAGAGTCGGGAGCATTTCACCCTGGCCAGCATCCATAAAAGCAACCAGGCGATTGGCCAACTCTTTGTGCTCTGCGGGCGATATCCACCCTACGCATGGTGCAGAACACTTTCCAATATCACCCAGGAGACACTGCCGCTGATTCTTATGGGCTTTCTGGAAAATCCCATCCGTGCACGAGCGCACCGGAAATACTTTCAGTACGACATCAAAAGTATTTCGCAGTGCCCAGGCTTGAGTAAAGGGTCCGAAATACTTGATTCCCGGACGCTTCTGTTTTCGAGTTATGAATACTCGCGGAAAATCATCTCCCACAGAGAGCGCCAAATACGGGTAGGACTTATCGTCGCGAAATTGAACATTGTAAATCGGGTTGTACTGCTTAATCCACGAGAATTCCAACTGCAGCGCTTCAACCTCGGAATCCACGATGGTCCAGTCGACGCGAACCGCTTCATGAACCATCCGGTAGGTACGCTCTGGAAGATTATTTTGAAAGTAATTACTCAGACGTGACTTTAAACTAAGTGCCTTGCCCACATAGATCACTCGATCGTGGTCGTCGAAAAATCGATACACGCCCGGAAGTACAGGAACGTCCTTCGGACGATACGACTCGGGATTAGCCATCATCGTCTGGCAGAAATGCTCGCTCGGTTACTTTCCAAAATTTCCGCTAAGTAAGCCCCGGTGTAGCTCTTTTTGTTGAGAGCAACGTCCTCTGGCGATCCTTCGGCCACGATAGTGCCGCCGCGGAATCCTCCTTCTGGACCCATGTCTATCACCCAGTCGGCGGATTTAATGACATCCAAATTATGTTCGATGACGACCACCGTGTTGCCGGTGTCAACGAGACGATTGAGAACTCCGAGGAGTTTGTTGACGTCCTCAAAGTGAAGTCCCGTGGTTGGTTCATCAAGGACATAAATGGTGCGGCCCGTAGAACGCCTCTGCAATTCTGTCGCCAATTTTACGCGCTGCGCCTCTCCGCCGGAGAGTGTTGGCGCAGATTGACCGAGGCGGACATAGCCTAAACCAACATCGCAGAGCGTTTTTAGATATCGGGCGATGGTTGGAACAGCTTCGAAGAAATCTCTCGCCTCTTCAATTGGCATTCCGAGCACTTCGGCAATGGTTCTGCCTTTATAGTGGACTTCGAGGGTCTCGCGGTTGTAGCGCGCGCCATGGCAGACCTCACAGGGAACATAAACATCGGGTAGAAAGTTCATTTCGATTGTGATCGTGCCATCACCCGCGCAATTCTCACAACGACCACCCTTCACGTTGAAGGAGAAGCGACCTTGGAGATAGCCACGAACTTTTGCCTCTGATGTCTCAGCAAATAATGCGCGTACTTTGTCGAATACGCCCGTGTAGGTAGCAGGATTTGAACGTGGCGTACGACCGATCGGTGATTGGTCAACATGAACAACCTTGTCCAGCAAATCCACGCCCGTGACACTCCGATGGCGACCAGGCACCAGACGCGCACCGTTGAGTTTGTTGGCAAGCGTCATATAAACAATGTCATTTATCAGAGTGGATTTGCCGGAACCGCTTACCCCGGTGACTGCAACAAAGGCGCCTAACGGAATCGAGACGTCGATATCTTTTAAGTTATTCTCGCGAGCGCCTTTGACCACCAGTTTTCGTTTCGGATCGATGGGTCTACGAACTGCCGGGATCTCAATTGCACGCTTTCCTGAAAGATAAGCCCCAGTAATCGACTCTTCAGAATCAATAAGCGCTTGATAATCACCAGAAACAACAACTCTTCCCCCGTGTTCGCCAGCCCCTGGGCCAATATCTACAATCCAGTCAGCTGCACGAATTGTCTCTTCATCGTGTTCAACCACAATGAGGGTATTTCCTAAATCACGCAACCGCGTAAGAGTCTCAATAAGTCTGCGATTATCCCTCTGATGCAGCCCGATACTCGGCTCATCCAATACATAAAGAACTCCCACCAATCCAGAACCGATCTGCGTTGCCAACCGGATGCGCTGTGCTTCACCACCAGAAAGTGTGGCGGCGGGTCTATCCAAAGAGAGGTAGTCCAAGCCAACATTGAGCAAGAACCCGAGACGAGCATGTACTTCCTTCATCACTCTTTCGGCGATCTGACTCTCTCGCGCATTCAGTTCGATATCTCTAAGGAATTCGGCGCACTCTCCGATGGAAAGTTCGCAGATCTGGGCAATATTTTTCCCGCCGACAAGTACTGCCAACACCTCAGGCTTGAGTCGCGCACCCTTACAAACGGGGCAGGGAATTTGGCGCATGTAGGCCTCATATTTATCTCTGCTGTAATCACTATCTGTTTCGCTGTGCCTACGGTGAATAAATGGAATGACACCTTCGAAACCCGTTGAATAGTTTCGTACTCTTCCATAGCGGTTTTTATACTTTACGTGGACTTCATATTCGAAGCCATGCAGGATCGCTTCCTTCGCCTTGACAGATAACTTCTTCCACGGGTTATCAAGGGAGAACTTCACTTCTGCCGAAAGCGCCTCAAGAAGTCGCAAGAAATACTCTGAAGTCTGTCCCGTCGACCACGGAGCAATCGCGCCTTCGTGTATGGAGATCGAATCATCGGGGATGATTAGGTCGAAATCAACCTCAAGCTTCGTGCCGATTCCCGTACAGGCCGGACATGCTCCGAATGGGGAGTTGAAAGAGAAAGAACGCGGTTCGAGTTCTTCAAAGGAGAGTTCGCAGTCATGGCATGCTAAGTGCTCGCTGAATGTCCGCTCCTTTTCAGAGCCTTTAACATCGACGAAATCGAGAAGAACAATGCCATTTGCCAATCTCAAAGCCGTCTCTATGGAATCCGTCAATCGATTCTTTGACTCTGCTTTGGCAGTCAGACGGTCAATGACAACCTCGATGGTGTGCTTCTCTTGCTTCTTGAGTTTGGGTGGCGCAGCAAGTTGAATGACTTCGCCATCAACACGGGCTCTCGAATAACCCTGACTCACCAACTCCTGAAATAGATCAACAAATTCTCCCTTGCGCGCACGGATCATGGGAGCGAGTACTTGGAATTTGGTGGTTGTGGGCATTGTCAAAATTTGATCAACGATCTGTTGCGGGCTCTGACGGCTTACCGGCTGGCCACAATTGGGACAGTGGGGCCTTCCGGCACGCGCAAAGAGAAGACGGAGGTAATCGTAAACCTCGGTAATTGTCCCAACCGTCGAGCGAGGGTTCCTGTTAGTCGATTTTTGGTCGATGGAAACCGCTGGCGAGAGCCCCTCAATGAAATCCACATCTGGCTTATCCATCTGACCCAAGAACTGCCGGGCGTAAGCGGAGAGGGATTCAACATACCTGCGCTGGCCTTCGGCAAAAATTGTGTCGAAGGCAAGACTCGACTTGCCAGATCCGGAAAGTCCGGTGAAAACGACCAGAGAATTGCGTGGTAATTCAATTGAAATATTTTTGAGGTTGTGCTCTCGCGCGCCGCGGACAATGAGGTGCTCTGCCATCTGCCTAAACCCCCGCCGTTTCCATGTCGCGAAGTTCTCGCTTGAGGTCCTTAATTTCATCGCGGAGTCTGGCCGCCAATTCAAAATGCAGGTCCGCCGCCGCGCCTCTCATCTGCTCCGTCAGCGACTCTATCAAGGCCAATAACTCCTGTCTTGGCAGGGAGCCCAGACTCTTTGTATACAATCCAATAGCTGGTACAGGTGAGCGCGCTACTTTTTTGCCAGCACTGGAAAGTAATTGCTCGGTATCCGCGCTCTCTTTGTTGATTAGATCAGTTATATCGGCTATTTTCTTCCGCAGGGGTTGTGGGTCGACCCCCCGTTCTAGGTTGTACGCCACTTGCTTTGCGCGCCGACGGTTGGTTTCATCGATAGCTTTAGCCATAGATTTCGTAATGTTGTCTGCGTACATATGCACTTCACCTGAGACATTTCGTGCCGCACGCCCAATGGTTTGAATGAGTGAAGTCGCCGACCGCAAGAATCCTTCTTTGTCCGCATCTAAAATTGAAACCAGGGAAACTTCGGGCAAGTCCAGACCTTCACGAAGCAGGTTGATACCAATAAGTACGTCGTACTCCCCCGAACGCAGTTCACGCAGAAGTTCTACCCGTCTTAAAGTGTCCACTTCGGAGTGAAGGTATCGAACTCGGACGCCGCGTTCTTGCAGATAATCGGTAAGGTCTTCAGACATCTTCTTCGTGAGAGTGGTAACTAGCACACGTTCATTCTTCGCCGCACGAATTTCAATTTCATTGAGGAGATCATCAATCTGTCCCTTGATCGGTTTTACAACAATCTTTGGATCCACCAGACCCGTCGGGCGAATAACTTGCTCAACAACGTCCCCATCTACTTTGCCAAGTTCGTATGGTCCTGGAGTTGCCGATAAATAAACTTTCTGACCAACCCGCTCTAGGAACTCGTCCCAACGAAGCGGTCTGTTATCCATTGCGCTAGGAAGTCGAAACCCATGTTCTACTAACGTTCGCTTTCGGGATGCATCACCCTCGAACATGGCCCCAATTTGCGGGACCGTCACGTGGGACTCGTCAATGACGAGAAGGAAATCATCCGGAAAATAATCGAGCAGGCAGTTCGGTCCCGACCCGGCAGCTCGTCCGTCAATGTGGCGGGAGTAATTCTCAATACCAGAACAGAAACCCAGATTCTGCATCATTTCGATATCAAAGGAGGTGCGCATCCGCAGACGTTGGGCTTCAAGTAATTTCCCCTGCCGCTCGAAATTCTCCAGTTGGTCCTCAAGTTCTTCTTCAATCTCCGCAATAGCCCGTTTCATCGTCTCAGGACCGGCTGCATAGTGGGTCGCGGGGAAGATGTACATCTCTTCTTCGTCCCTAACGATTTCGCCGGTCAGCGGATGCAGAGTCGTGATCCGCTCGATTTCATCCCCGAACATCTCTATTCGAAGAGCGAGCTCCTCATACATCGGGATAATTTCGACAGTATCACCACGAACTCGGAAGGTTCCGCGCTCGAAAGCAACGTCGTTTCGCTTGTATTGAATATCCACAAATTTGCGGAGTAGAACATTTCGGTCGATCTGATCCCCCACCTTTAAAGTGACCATACGGTCCACATACTCCTGCGGAGTCCCAAGGCCGTAAATACACGAGACGGTGGCGACAACGATGACATCGCGACGAGTGAGGAGGGAATTAGTTGCGGAGTGGCGCAATCTTTCTACCTCGTCATTGACGCTTGAGTCCTTCTCAATAAAAGTATCCGTCTGCGGGACATATGCCTCGGGTTGGTAATAGTCATAGTAGGAAACGAAGTATTCGACTGCATTATTGGGCATCAATTCCTTGAACTCATTTGCCAGTTGAGCAGCAAGAGTTTTGTTTGGGGCGATCACCAATGTCGGGCGTTGCAATTTCTCAATCAGCCAGGCGGTCGTTGCAGACTTTCCTGTGCCGGTGGCTCCGAGAAGTACCACATCCTGGTCACCACGCTCGATACGACGAACTATTTCCGCGATCGCCTCCGGTTGATCCCCAGCTGGAACATAATCACTTTCTACACGGAATGGTTCAACGCGCCGCTGAATCTCTGATTTTGGACGCACCAGTCAACTCTAGTCTTGGTCAGCTTTTCTCGCGCTGCCATTTTGGAAGAACATCTTCCCAGAGATGCTCAACCTCCCGCAGGAGGAAATCTTCCGTAGAATTGTTGAGAATGACATAGTTTGCCACCGCCGTACGAGCCTGCGAGCTTGCTTGCGCTTGCATCCGTGCGTCAATCTCTGATGCCAGCATTCCTCGTTTCCGCAGCCGCTCTCTTCGCGATTCAATGTCGGATTCAACGGTTATTACAAAATCAAATATTCCAGCTGCACCCGTCTCTACTAAGAGAGGGATTTCATAGATCAGTATCTCGTCCCCTTTCAGTTTGTTAACGCTCTCTTCGAGTGCATGTCGTACTCGAGGATGGATGATCCCCTCAAGCTTGCGCTTTGCATTCTCGTCTGCAAAGACAATCTCGGCGAGAGCGCGACGATCCAAATCGCCATTTCGCAAGACTGAATCTCCAAAAGTGGAAACGACCTCATCAAATCCATCAGTACCGCGTTCGACGACATCGCGCGCTAACTGATCGGCATCAATCACACGTGCCCCTAGGTCAGCGAAATAGCCGGCAACGTGGGATTTGCCAGAGCCGATTCCACCTGTCAATCCAACGACTAGCACAGAGTGACCTTAGCCTTTCTTTTACAAGGAATAAAGAAACCGACTCCGAAAAGTATCGGAGTCGGTTTCACTACTAGTGGTACGCGGAACTTACTCAGCAGACTCCACTGGGGTTTCTACTGGAACCTCGTCAGTTGCGGCGGCAGCATCGGCTGCTTGGGCCATTTCCTTCTGCTTCTTATGCGCAATAAAGCGAGCTTGGGCTTCAGCGTACTGACGCTCCCACTCTTCACGTTGGGTTTCATATCCTGGTTTCCACTCTTGCGAATCAGCGTCGAAACCTTCCGGGTAAATGAAGTTTCCTTCTGCGTCATAACGAGCAGCCATGCCGTATTGAGTTGGATCGAATGCTTCAATCTCAACTTCATGTCCTTCATTGGCCTGCTTAAGAGAGAGTGAGATACGTCGTCTTTCAAGATCGATATCAATGATCTTTACGAAAAGCTCGTCATCGACCTGAACGACCTGTTCTGGAATCTCGACGTGACGCTCCGCCAATTCGGAGATATGGACCAAACCTTCAATTCCTTCGTGGACGCGGATGAACGCACCGAATGGAACCAGTTTTGTCACAACACCAGGAACAACCTGGTTGATTGTGTGGGTACGGGCAAAGGCCTGCCAAGGATCCTCTTGTGTTGCCTTGAGTGAAAGTGAAACACGCTCGCGCTCGAAGTCAACTTCAAGAACTTCAACCGTCACTTCATCGCCCACTTCAACAACTTCACCAGGATGGTCAATGTGCTTCCAGGAAAGTTCGGAAACGTGTACCAAGCCATCCACTCCACCAAGATCAACGAAAGCACCGAAGTTAACGATGGATGAAACAACACCCGTGCGAACTTGGCCCTTTTGAAGTTGATTGAGGAAAGTTGTACGTGATTCAGATTGTGTCTGCTCGAGGTAGGCACGGCGTGAAAGAACTACGTTGTTTCGGTTCTTATCAAGTTCGATGATGCGAGCTTCAACCTGCTTGCCAATGTATGGAGTGAGGTCACGGACACGGCGCATTTCAACGAGAGATGCAGGCAAGAATCCGCGAAGTCCGATGTCAACAATAAGACCGCCCTTAACAACTTCAATGACGGTTCCGACAACGACTTCGTCGCGTTCCTTCTTGCCTTCGATATCGCCCCAGGCGCGTTCGTACTGTGCACGCTTCTTGGAGAGAATGAGACGGCCTTCTTTATCTTCCTTTTGAAGAACGAGTGCCTCAATTTTTTCGCCGACCTTAACGATTTCACTTGGATCTACATCGTGACGAATGGAAAGCTCACGGGAAGGAATAACTCCTTCGGTCTTGTATCCAATATCTACGAGGACTTCGTCGCGATCGACCTGGACGACGATGCCTTCTACGAGATCTCCATCATTGAAGTTTCGGATGGTTCCTTCGATGGCGGCCATAAAGTCCGCTGCTGTTCCAATATCATTTAATGCAATTACTGGTGAAGTACTCAAGTTGCTCCGTAGGGATAGAAAATAGTAGGGATAGGGCGGCTAAGGGTACGGTTTGGGCATGATTGGGGTCAATTTCGCTACCCCTCAAGCCTGAATCTCTCCCCACTAGACTTTCTCTCCTATGAATCGGTATCAGGAACTCCTAGGCGTACCACAGGTCAAAATTCTGGTTATGAGTGCATTACCCGCGCGGATCGCATATGGGATGGTCTCGCTTTCCATTTTTTTTAAGGCAAACCTTGAGACCAACTCCATCCCTCTGGCCGGACTGGCCATCGGGCTCAACTCCCTGGCTGGGGCAGTTACCGCTGGGGTGCGGGGCTCGGTCATGGACACATACGGACAGAAATGGCCACTTCGGATCCAAGTGCCGGCCTATTCGGCGATGCTCATCTTGCTCAATCTCATGCATGGTCGGCAGTCCATCCTCCTCATCGCATTTCTTCTCGGAATGACTGCGCCGCCGATCAACCTCTCCGTCCGGCCTCTATGGAGGTCGATCATCGATGATCGTCTCCTGCGAACTGCATATGCCCTCGATACCTCATTTATCAATGCAGCTGGTGTACTTGGACCAATCTTCGCAACGATGCTCTCACTCTCTTCCCACCCTGGAGCCGCACTCTTAGTCTGTTCTGCACTGATGCTCATTGGCGGAGGCTCTCTCGCACTCACGACAGTGTCGAAAAGTTGGATACCAGAGGTGAAAGAGGAAGGAAGTCGACCACTCTGGCGCAATCCCGCCATGCAACTTTTGATGTTGGAAGGATGCTTTATTGGTTTCGGCTGGGGTGCTTTTAATGTTGGGGTGCCGGCATTTTCAACTTTAGAACATGTCCCTCATCGAACTGCATGGATTCTTGGAACGATGGGCGTCTTCAATATTATCGGTGGACTACTTGGCGGATTGGTTTCAAAGAAATCATCATCCTTGAATTCACTGCTAAAGGCTTATGCGTTCTGGTTTGTATTCTCTCTTCCCCTGGCTTTCACGTACCCGGGATGGTCGCTTGCAATTACGGGTGCCTTTCTTGGCCTCTGCGGCGGCGCCATCCAAGTGTTCTATTGGGAAGTCATGGAGGCGGTTCGCCCGCTCGGTAGTGCGACATCTGCCATGGGATGGCTCTGGACGGTTGAAGGATCGCTCATGGCTTTCGGATCTGCAGTTGGAGGCTGGATCGCTAAAGAAATATCTCCACGAATGTGTTTCGGAATTACCACAGTTTCAGTCGGATTCGGATTGTTAATTCTGACAATCGGACGGAAACGATTGAGTGCAGCAAATCGGATTCCTACCGAAGACGAAGATCTTCAAGCAATGGAAGACAACGCTTCGCCGGCACAATAACTAATGAGCAGCCTGGTTCCAACTCTTACCCAGTCCAATACTTACTTCGAGCGGTGCTTTTAGCGGGTACGCAGCGCCCATTTCCTTGCGAACGAGTTCGCTCAAAGTTTCTGTCTCGCCAGCAACGACTTCGAAAATGAGTTCGTCGTGAACTTGCAGGAGTAAACGAGATTTCAACTTCTTCGCCGTGATCGCACTTTCAACATTAAGCATTGCCTGCTTGATTATGTCTGCAGCAGATCCCTGTATCGGGGCGTTGAGAGCCATCCGTTCGGCAACTTCACGCCTCTGTCGATTCTCATTCGTAAGATCTGGAAGATAGCGACGCCGGCCCAAGATCGTTTCGGTATATCCGACTTTGCGAGCTTCATCGACGACGGTCTTTAGGTAGTCACGAATGCCACCGAAGCGCTCAAAATACTTATCCATCAACCCTTGGGCTTCAGGTGGTGATATGCCGAGTTGTGCCGAGAGACCAAAAGAGGAAAGTCCATAGGCCAGACCATAAGACATTGCCTTGATCTGGCGACGCATTTCAGGAGTAGTTTCTGAAGGCGCGGTGCCAAAAACTTCACTTGCAACACTCGAGTGCAAATCCTCTCCGGATTCAAAGGCCGCGAGCAGATGCTCGTCATTTGAGAGATGAGCCATGATCCGCATTTCAATTTGGCTGTAATCAGCCGTCAGAAAAGTTTCATAACCATCCGCGGCAATAAAACAGTCACGGATTTTGCGACCTTCTTCGGTACGAACCGGAATATTTTGAAGATTTGGCCCGGTCGAGGAGAGTCGTCCGGTAGCGGCGACAGTCTGTTGGAAATGTGTGTGGATTCTTCCATCCGCCGATATTTCAGCGAGCAGTCCCTCAATAGTTGTTCGCAACTTATTTGTCTCTCTGATTCGAAGAAGTTGTGTCAGCACGGGATGGTTAGTGGTTTGGGAAAGCCATTCAAGAGATTCGGCATCGGTTGTATAGCCAGTTTTGATTTTCTTGGTCTTTGGTAATTTCAATTCGTCGAATAGAACTACCTGAAGTTGCTTAGGCGATGCAATATTGAATTCATGACCCACAACTTTAAAAGCCGCGGCAGTCTCCCGCTCGACCTCTCCAGCAAAGAAGAGTTGGAGTGATTCAAGTTTTTTACGATCGACGGCTATACCGATTCTCTCCATTTTGGCGAGAAGTTTTGCAATGGGTAATTCGAGATCTGTAAATAGCCCCAGAACACCGCGCTGGGACATCTCGGTCGTAAGTGATTTTTTCAATCCGAAGAGAGCGCGTGCTCCCTTGAGAAAACCCTCTTCTGACGTGGTCTCGTCCAGAGACTCGCCATCACCCCAACGTTGCACCAGATCCGGGAGTTCTTGCGCCCGACTTCCAGGATTCACCAGGTAGGCAGCAAGGGAGGTGTCGAATTCAATTCCCTCAATCGGAACGATTCGGGCAAAAGCCTTGGCATCATGGAGAATCTTGGGGATCTTTGGATTTGAAATCCAATTTCCCAACTTCGAGGAGTGAACCAGAAAAGACTCAGTTGGTGAAAGAGCGACTGCATATCGGTGCAACTTTTCTTCTCTTATTTCATAAGTTATTCCCAGCGATCCACTGTGGCCATCAATTCTTCTACTGGCTTCATCAGGAGAAATGACATCGAGATGCTCATCAAATCCAAGCATCATGAGTGGCTCGATCGTTTCCTTCACCGGTGTCTCACGCTTGGGGAGCAGACTCTTCATGCGCTCTTTCAGGGTGCGGAATTCAAGTTCATCAAAGAGGGCGGATAGTTTGCTTTCATCCAACCCTCTCCACGCGAGATCCTCGATTTCAACTCCAAGGGGGACGTCGTGGACTAACTGCGTGAGCTCTCTATTTCGCAGCGCGACATCAATATTACTCCGTAGCGAATCACCCACCTTGCCGGTGATTTTCTCTACATTAGCAATGAGATTGGAAAGTGTTCCGTATTCGACGACCCACCTTGCAGCGGTCTTCTCACCAACTCCAGGAATCGAAGGAAGATTATCGCTCGGATCACCACGAAGGGCAGCAAACTCAGGATAACTCTGCGGCTCCATACCGTATTTCTCAAAGACTGCCTCTGGAGTCATTCGGGCGAGATCGCTGACGCCCTTCTTTGGGTATAGAACGGTGATCTTCTCGGTAACTAGTTGAAAGGTATCTCTGTCCCCCGAACAAAGAAGGACGTCCATCCCTTCTCGCTCCGCGTGAGTGGCCAACGTGGCGAGAATGTCATCGGCTTCAAACCCTTCCTGTTCAAACTGTGCCAGGCCAAATGCGCTTACCAATTCATGTAAGTAAGACATTTGTGACCGAAATTCATCTGGCGTGGCGGCACGGTTGGCTTTGTACTCCGGAAAAATCTGCGCCCTAAAGGTTTTTCTGGAAACATCAAAAGCAACGGCAATATGTGTCGGCTTTTCCTCCTTCAAAAGGGAGATCAGCATCGTGGCAAATCCATATATGGCATTGGTGTGCTGCCCATTTGCCGTGGTGAAATTCTCGGCGGGTAAAGCAAAAAATGCTCTATATGCCATGGAATGTCCGTCAATAAGCAATAACCGCGAACTCATGTTGGGCATCCTACGGCAGTTATACTCTGTGGTTATGAGCGATGAATCAAAAATTGATTACTTGGAGCAACTGCAGATTCGCGGTACGGGAGCGCTAGATAAGAAGATGGGCATTGTGATCCTTGAAGCCTCTCCCCAGCGATTGGTAGCGACCATGCCGGTGGAGGGAAATACCCAAGCGGTCGGACTGCTTCACGGTGGGGCAAGTGTTGTCTTGGCTGAGAGTTTGGGATCCATCGGAACTGCGCTTCACGCCGGGCTTGACCGACGGATCGTTGGAGTAGACATCAACGCGACTCATCACCGTTCTGCCACTTCCGGAATTGTGAAGGGAGTTGCGACCGCGATCTCATTGGGTAAAACCATGTGCAGTTACGAGATCATCATTACCAATGAAGAGGGCCAGCGCATATGCACAGCTCGCATTACTTGCTTGATCTTGGCTCAACGTTAGACAGAGTTGTAATGCGGTCTTAACGCTCAGGCACAGCGCTTGGTGAAATGACGGCCAGGGCCACTTCCTTCATGCTCATCCGCCGATCCATGGCGGCCCGTTGAATCCAAGAGAAAGCTTCCGGTTCGCTCAGGTTAAGTGCTGCCATCAGAATTCCCTTTGCCCGATCAATGAGTTTGCGCGTTTCCAAGCGCTCCTGTAAATCTGCCACTTCACTTGCCAGCGACGTCATCTGCTTATGCCGACTCATCGCAATTTCCATCGCCGGTATGAGGTCTGTGACTGAAAATGGTTTCACGACATAGGCCATGACACCAGCATCGCGAGCGCGCTCCACCAACTCCTTCTGACTAAAGGCGGTGAGCATCAGAACTGGCGCGATGGCGATGATCTCTTCTGCAGCCGAGATTCCATCCAGCACCGGCATTTTCACGTCCAGGATGGCCAGGTCAGGTCGGTTCTCCTTGACCAGGTCAATTGCCTCTTGACCGTTACATGCTTGACCAACAACCTGGTAACCCGCTTCGGTGAGCATTTCGACAAGATCCATTCGGATAATGGCCTCGTCTTCAGCGACGACAATGCGTGCACCCTTAACTTCTGAAGATGTGGCCTGCGAAAATGTCATGTGCCCCGAGTCGGATTCGAACCGACACTATGCAGTGTTTGAGACTGCCCTCTCTACCGTTGGAGTACCGAGGCGCGCCCCATAGTCTAGCGAAAAGTGCGATTACTACGAATCAATAAGAATTAGCGATATGCCGGGGCAATTCCACCAACCGCATCGCCTACGCGGTGTACGCGCATCGCATTAGTGGATCCCGGAATTCCCGGCGGTGCTCCTGCCACAATCATGACAAACTCTCCGGATTGGGCTCGTCCAGAATCAAGCAATACTGCGTCAATCTGCTTCACCATTTCATCGGTCGTGCTGACGATTGGGGCAAGGAGCGACTCAACACCCCACGTGAGAGCCATGCGATTATAAGTACCGATATCTGGTGTTACAGCCAAAATCGGAATTCGAGACCGCAGTCTCGCCATACGTCGTGCCGAATCGCCGCTCTTGGTAAAAGCCACTAAGAATTTTGCGTTCAGAGTTTCGCCCACTTCGGCCGCTGCGCGAGTGATCGCTCCGCCCTTTGTCTTTGGAGAATGAAGGAGTCCGTGAATCCGGTCAAGACCGCCTTCCTCAGTCCTTTCAATAATGCGTGCCATTGTTTGAACTGCCTCAATGGGAAATTCCCCCACACTTGTCTCACCAGAGAGCATGAGCGCATCAGCACCGTCTAAAACTGCGTTAGCGCAATCGGTGGCTTCGGCGCGCGTCGGACGGGAATTGGAAATCATAGAATCGAGCATCTGGGTAGCAACGATGACCGGCTTGGCTGATTCGCGGGCAAGTTCGACACAGCGCTTCTGAACGAGTGGTACATCCTCGATTGGAAGTTCGACTCCCAAATCGCCACGTGCAACCATAATTCCATCGAAGGCGTCAATAATGGCCTCAAGATTTGCAACCGCTTGTGGCTTTTCAATTTTTGCGATGACCGGAACGCGTATCCCAACTTCGTCCATGATCTTGTGGACTCCGACAATGTCGTCGGCACTTCGAACAAATGAGAGAGCAATGAAATCTGCTCCAGCCTTCAATCCCCAGCGCAGGTCATCCTTGTCTTTCTCGGAAAGCGCAGGCACGGAGACCGCCACACCAGGCAGATTGATACCTTTATTATTACTCACCATCCCCGGTTCGATGACTCTGGTCACAACGTCATTGCCTTTTACTTCCACAACCTCCACAGTGACTTTCCCGTCATCAATGAGAATCCGGTCTCCCGGCTTGCAATCTCCTGAAAGGCCCTTATAGGTCGTACCGACTCGCTCCTTTGTCCCATCAACTTCATCCGTTGTAATCGTAAAGAGGTCTCCCCGGGAAAGTTCGTGTGGTCCGTCTAAAAAGCGAGCCAGGCGAATTTTCGGTCCCTGCAAGTCCACCAATATGGCCACGGCTTCGCCATGCTCCAACGCGGCCATTCTGACCATGTCAAGGCGGGCTTGGTGCTCCTCATAACTACCGTGAGAAAGATTGAGCCGCGCCATGTTCATTCCGGCGGAGATTAATGCACGAACTTTCTCCGGAGACTCAACAGCAGGACCCATCGTGCAAACTATCTTTGCTCTACGCATATATCTACCTTAAACCATCATGGGGCGTACAGTTGGAAGTATTGGCGAAAGAAGTTGAGTTCGACCTACGAGAAATGCATCTACCGATGCGGCTGCGCTTCGCCCTTCAGCGATCGCCCAGACAATCAGGGATTGACCCCGACCCGCATCACCGCAAACAAAAACTCCCTCAGTGGCCGTTTGATAGTCATCACTGCGTTCTACATTCCCACGTTCGTCAAAGGTCACTTCAAGTTGAGTGAGCAATTCGTTCTTCTCGGGTCCTACAAATCCCATAGCGAGGAAGGCAAAATCTGCATGTAATTCCCACTCAGTCCCTGCTATCGGCTGGAACTTCCCATCGATAAATTCTGTCTCTACAAGAGAGAGTGCACGGAGATTCCCATCCTCGTCACCTAGAAATTTCTGTGTCAACACAGAGAAAACTCGATTATCGAGCTCTTCGTGCGCACTCGAAACTCTAAAAATCATGGGGTAGGTCGGCCAGGGTTGGGAGCTTGGACGCTCAGTTGTTGGTCGAGGCATGATTTCCAATTGAGTAATGCTGGCCGCGCCTTGGCGGATAGCAGTTCCGAGACAGTCGGCCCCTGTATCTCCTCCCCCGAGAATAACCACGTGTTTACCATGAACATTGATTGCGGGTTCGACATCTTGCGATTGCAAATTTCCCCACGGTAGGTACTCCATGGCTTGGAATATCCCGGTAAGTTCGCGACCCTCGATCGGAAGATCGCGGGCCTGAGTTGCGCCAACGGCAAGTACGACTGCGTCATAGCGAGTGCGCAACTGCTGGCCACTTATTTCTTTTCCAACATCCACACCGGGGCGAAAGCGAGTACCTTCTGCTTCCATTTGAGCCAGTCGTCGATCAAGAACTGATTTCTCCATCTTGAACTCAGGAATTCCAAAACGAAGTAGTCCGCCAATCTTTGGAGCGCGCTCATATACAGCCACCGTATGACCAGCACGTGTGAGTTGTTGAGCTGCCGCAAGGCCAGCAGGCCCAGAGCCAATGACTGCAATTGTCTTACCCGTGAGCCGATCAGGTGGAAGTGGCTGGACCTCTCCTGCTTCGAATGCCTCTTCAATAGTTCGAAGTTCCACCTGCTTTATCGTGACTGCAGTTGAATTTATTGCGACAACACAGGCAGTTTCGCAGGGAGCCGGACAAAGCCTGCCGGTAAATTCTGGGAAATTATTCGTTGCATGCAAGCGGGCGAGCGCTTCCCTCTTATCGCCGCGCCAGATCAGATCGTTCCATTCCGGAATTAAATTTCCTAGTGGGCAGCCCTGGTGGCAGAACGGAATTCCACAATCCATGCATCGCCCGGCTTGCTTCTGCAACTGATCGAAAGGTTGAGGCTCATACACCTCTTTCCAATCTTGAATGCGCACATCCACTGGACGCCGGGTAGGCAACTCTCGTGGTGTAGTCATAAAACCCTTGGGATCAGCCATGTGCAACCTCCATTACATATTTGTCGGATGGAGCACCTTCTTCAAAGGCTCTCTTCATTGCCTCCAGGACGCGCGCATAATCTCGGGGCATAACCATCGAAATTCGAGGCAGCGTGGATTCCCAGTCTGCAAGCAATTCAGAAGCAACTTGAGAACCAGTTTCAGCGTAGAAATTGGAGACTATTAAGTAGAGCAAATCACGTTGGTCGTGTGGCACTGAGACGATATCTACCATCTCGGTATTGACCAGGGCGTGATCCAAGTCGAGGGCGAATGCCCTTCCCCCTGACATGCCAGCGGCAAAGTTACGCCCGATCTGTCCGAGTATGACGACGAGCCCGCCCGTCATGTATTCGCACCCGTGGTCACCGATACCTTCAACCACGGCCGTTGCGCCTGAATTGCGCACACAGAACCTCTCCCCGACAACACCGCGGATAAAGATCTCACCCGATGTTGCGCCATAACCAATCACGTTTCCTGCAATCACGTTTTCGTGCGATGCGAAATTGGCATCTGCGCTCGGAGAAAGAATGACGCGCCCACCCGAGATTCCCTTTGCAACATAGTCATTGGAATCGCCGACTAGCCGCAATGTAAGTCCTTGCGGAATAAAAGCGCCTAAGGATTGTCCCGCCGAACCGCGCAGGGTGATGTCAATGCAATCCGCGGGCAATCCCGCACTCCCAAATCGTCGAGTGATCTCTGAACCAAGCATGGTTCCCACCGTTCGGTTGACATTGCGGACAGGAAGATCAATCTTCACCTGTTCGCGATTATCGAGCGCGGGTTGCGATAGTTCGATGAGTTGATTGTCCAAGGCGGCATCTAAACCGTGATCTTGGTTAATAGTCTGATGAAACGGGCCATCTCCTGCCGGGCGAGTGAGCAGTGGAGAAAGATCCAACCCGCTCGCCTTCCAATAATTGACTGCATCTTGAGTTTCCAGCATCTCAATGTGTCCAACCGCTTCTTCCAGGGTACGAAAGCCAAGTTGCGCCAAGTACTCGCGCACTTCTTGGGCGATGTATTGGAAGAATGTTTCAACAAACTCAGGCTTGCCAGAGAACCGCTTACGAAGTTCTGGATTCTGAGTGGCGACTCCCACTGGGCATGTGTCCAAGTGGCACACCCGCATCATGATGCAACCCGAAACAACGAGCGGAGCAGTCGCAAAGCCAAATTCTTCAGCACCCAACAGGGCAGCGATCATGACATCTCGACCAGTTTTCAGTTGACCATCCGTTTGAACGACAATTCGGTCTCGTAGACCGTTGAGAAGGAGAGTTTGCTGGGTCTCGGCCAAACCGAGTTCCCACGGCGCGCCCGCATGTTTCAAGGATGTGAGCGGCGATGCACCAGTTCCACCATCATGGCCGGAAATGAGCACTACGTCAGCATGCGCTTTACTCACCCCTGCTGCGACAGTTCCGACTCCCACTTCGGCAACCAACTTGACGTGGATTCGAGCATTCCTATTTGCGTTCTTAAGATCATGAATCAACTGAGCAAGATCTTCAATGGAATAAATATCATGGTGAGGAGGCGGTGAAATTAATCCAACCCCGGGTGTCGAATATCGCACCTTTGCAATCCATGGGTAGACCTTGCCGCCAGGCAATTGTCCGCCCTCGCCCGGCTTTGCTCCTTGGGCAATCTTTATCTGAATGTCATCAGCATTAACCAAGTACTCACTCGTTACACCAAACCGACCACTAGCAACTTGCTTGATTGCGGAACGCTTGGAATCGCCGTTAGGCATTGTGATATAGCGTTCAGGATCTTCGCCACCTTCACCTGTATTCGACTTTCCACCTAACCGGTTCATCGCGATAGCCATGGTTTCGTGCGCTTCTTGTGAAATTGAACCGTAGGACATGGCACCGGTAGAGAATCGCTTCACAATGCTTTCGATAGGTTCCACGTCATCAATTGAAATCGGCGAACGAACGTCCTCTTTAAAATCGAAAAGCCCTCGCAAGGTCATCAGAGCCTTGCTCTGATCATCTACCTGACGTGTATAACGTTTGAAAACATCAAATCTCTTATTGCGCGTCGAATGCTGGAGGGTGAAAACTGTTTCGGGATTGAAAAGATGCGGTTCTCCTTCCCGCCGCCACTGATACTCCCCGCCGATTGGCAATCGCTTCGTTCCCGGAACTTCCCCCCCGGGTGGATAGGCAATGTGATGGCGTGCAATCGTTTCTTCTGCAATCACATTAAGTCCAACTCCGCCGAGGCGCGAGGTCGTACCAACAAAATACTCATCTACCAATTCATGAGAAAGTCCAATTGCTTCGAATACTTGGGCACCCGTATACGAGGCAATAGTAGAGATCCCCATCTTAGACATTACTTTAAGGACGCCTTTTCCTAAGGCCTTAATGAGATTGCGTACCGCCTTCTCTGGCGTAATTCCAGTGATCACTCCCTGGATGACTAAATCTTCCGCACTCTCCATCGCAAGATATGGATTAATGGCGGCCGCGCCATAGCCCACCAACACGGCAGCATGGTGAACTTCACGGACATCACCCGCTTCAACAATTAAACCGACTTTGGTACGAGTCTTCTCGCGAATCAAATGGTGATGGACCGCGGCGGTCAGTAGAAGTGAGGGAATGGGTGCGTTGTCGGCATCTCCATCTCGATCTGACAGAATGATGAGGTGCGCACCTTCGGCGATAGCCTGGGAGACTTCGGCGCGAATCTCATCGAGTCTCTTTCGAAGCGATTCTCCATCACCTGCAATAGGGAAGAGACCACGCACGATGTGCGCTGCAAATCCGGGATGATCTCCGTCCGCGTTCACATGAATGATCTTTGCCAATTCGTCATTGTCAATAATCGGGAAGTCCAATGCAATCTGTCGACAGGAGGCAGGGCCAGGATCAAGAAGGTTGTGTTCTGGGCCGATCGCACCACCCAGGGAAGTGACCAACTCTTCTCGAATCGCATCAAGTGGTGGATTGGTCACTTGCGCAAATAATTGCGAAAAGTAGTCAAAGAGAAGCCGAGGACGCTCAGAGAGGGCAGCAATTGGAGAGTCTGTACCCATGGATCCGAGTGGTTCAGCGCCATTTCTTGCCATGGGTGAAATGAGGATGCGAAGTTCTTCTTCGGTGTACCCAAATGCACGTTGGCGACGGATGACGGAGGAATGTGGATAGACAATGTGCTCGCGCGCAGGCAGGTCAACAAGTCGAACCATGCCCGCGTGCAACCACTCACTATATGGCGCAGCGGTTGCCAATTCCTCTTTAATCTCTTCATCTTCGATAATTCGGCCCGCTTCAATATCTACCAAGAACATTTTGCCAGGTTGTAGTCGACCCTTACGGACGATTCGCTCGGTTGCGATATCAAGAACTCCGACTTCGCTAGCAAGAACTACTAGACCGTCTTCTGTCACCCAGAAGCGAGATGGACGCAATCCATTTCGATCAAGTACCGCACCAACCTGATTACCATCCGTAAACGTCACACAGGCAGGGCCATCCCAGGCCTCCATCAGTGAGGCATGAAAAGCATAGAAATCTTTCCTGCTTTCCGACATGGATGCATGATTCTCCCATGCTTCCGGAATCATCATCAAAATAGAGTGCGGGAGTGAGCGTCCGCCCAGATAGAGGAGTTCGAGAACTTCATCAAATGAGGCTGAATCACTTCCATGCATATCGACAATGGGGAAAATTCTTGAAATATCACCTTTAAAGAGATCGCTCGCGAGCAAGGCTTCGCGTGCGCGCATCCAATTTCTGTTTCCCTTGACGGTATTAATTTCACCGTTATGCGCAATGAAGCGGTATGGGTGGGCCAATGGCCACGATGGAAAAGTGTTTGTCGAAAAACGAGAGTGGACCACGGCGAGCGGAGAAACCACCCGTTGGTCAGAAAGATCTGGGAAAAATACTTCAAGTTGACCCGTGGTCAGCATGCCTTTGTAAACGATTGTCTGAGAGGACAGCGACGGAAAATAAATTTTGAGAGAGTGTTCGGCCCTTTTGCGAAAACAAAATGCCAGTCGGTCAAGTTTGATCCCCGACTCTCCTGCTTTTCCAGCAAGAAAAAGTTGACGAAAGGTCGGCATCACAGAAAGCGCAGTCTTGCCAAGCGTTGAAGAATCAATGGGAAGATCACGCCACCCTAAAATATCGAGTTGTTCTTCGGAGGCTATTTGCGCGATCTCTTTGTCTATATTGGAATCATCGGAGATGAAGGCAATTCCCGCCGCATACGAACCGGACTCGGGAAGTTGAAAGGGAAGAATCTCGCGAAAGAAATTGTCAGGAATGCGAATCAATATGCCCGCGCCATCTCCACTATCCGGTTCGGCTCCTGACGCCCCTCGATGCTCGAGATTGCGAAGGGCGGTGAGTGCTTTCACAACAATCTCATGAGTGGCAACTTTGTTCAATGTTGCAACCATCGCCACGCCACATGCATCGTGCTCAAAGGCAGGATCGTACAGACCCTGCGCTTTAGGAAAACCCGATAGACCTAGCATGAAATATCGCTCCTGTTGTCCGGAAGGAAGGGACAACAATGGCCCGAGAAAGACTCTTACATCGCCTGACCTGGCACGCTGTAGAGGAGAAATCCTACCAGTGGCCTAGATTCGCTAGATCCCGGTGAGATGGACCAGTTGGCCAATTCCTGCGGTGATGGCCATACCCAGGGTTCCACCAAAAAGAACTCTCATAGTGGGAACAAGGACCGCGCTTCCGGAGGATTTTGCACTCATTACGCCGGTGGTCGCAAGGCCAACCAAAGCGAAACTGACAATGCTCCATACCTGAGTTCCTGGGGTCGGGGCAAAAGCACCCGCAAATGGGATGAGGCCGCCAAGCACGAAACTCGAAGCCGAAGCAATGGCTGCTTGGACGGGTCTGGCTCTCGTATGCGGGTGCTGCCCCAACTCATCGCGCAAATGAGCGGCCAGAGGATCCTTCTCATGCATTGCTACGGCCACCTGGTGAGCTAATTCCGGATTGAGTCCGCGGTCAATGTAAATGTGGGTAAGTTCGAGCAATTCTAATTCTGGAGAAGCGGCTAGATGCTCAATCTCGAGTAGGCGATCCGATTCTTCAATATCGTTCTGTGAACGCACCGAAATGTACTCACCTACCGCCATAGACATTGCGCCGGCAACTATCCCGGCAACGCCTGCGGTAATGAGAAAATCATTTGCATTCGCGGCAGATACGCCAATCATAAGACTCGCGGTTGAAACCAAACCATCATTTGCGCCAAGAACCGCAGCTCGTAACCATCCCGCCCGATGGGTTCGATGTTGCATATTTCGTTTGTAGACCTCTTCTAAACTCATGAAATAACTCTATATCACCAGTCGCTTGAAACCGTTGGGCGTTTTCCATCCAAACGGCCGCGACGCCAAAAGAGATATGCCGCACCGAGAGCTACAACAACGCTCACCCAAACATTGACTCGCAGGCCAGCGATTGTGTGGGCATTATCAATGCGCATAGACTCGATAAAAAAACGTCCTACGCAATAGGCAGAAATATAAAATAGAAAACTCTGTCCCGGTTTGAACTTGTGCTCTAACGTGATAATCAAGAACGCTACAAAAAGGCACCAAAGAGCTTCGTAGAGAAAAGTCGGTTGAAAAGTTTGGAAAGATTCATATCCGACAGGTCTAGAAAGCACTGGTATTTCAAGGCCCCACGGTAGCGTTGTTGGCTTTCCAAAAAGTTCTCCATTGAACCAATTACCGAATCTACCGATTGCCTGAGCAAGCAAGACTCCAGGTGCCAATGCATCAGCAAATTGTGCAAAAGAGAGCACTCCCGGCCGGCCCTGGCGCTTCAATCTCTCGTGCTGTATCCAAGCCACGAATGTCCCCAATGCGATTGCACCCCAAATCCCCAAACCGCCCTGCCAAATCTTGAATGCATCGAGCGGGTGCCCGTTAGAACCGAAATAGGCGTCCGGGGAGGTGATGAGGTGGTAAAGACGACCACCGATAATTCCGGCAGGGACTGCAGCGATGGCGACGTCAGAGACAATATTTTTCCCTCCGCCGGCACGTTGATAGCGTCGATCACCCAGGTAAATTGCCAGACCAATCCCGGTAACTATGCACAAGGCATAGAAGTGAATCGTTAATGGTCCCAGGCCAATTTCAGAGATGCTGGGCGTAGGGATTGAGCGAAACATTAGAAATTACTATTTAGCTTCGACCGCGGCGGCGAATCCAGCGGCATCAAAGTATTGAGTATTTCGATCGAGAGATTTCCCATTCACAAAAACAGTCGGAGTAGAATTTATGTTCTTGGCCGCGCCGTCATTTGCTACGTCATTGACCCAACTTGTATATGTTCCGTCATTGATGCAACTCTTAAATTTGCCGGATGAAAGTCCCGCTTCCGCCCCGGCAGTAATAAGCCCTGCGTTGGACCATGCACCGGAGTTCTCAGTCCCTTGCGTCTTATAAAGGTACGAGTGGAATTGAAGAAATTTTCCTTCATCTGCTGAACATGCAACTGCATTGGCTGCCAGGATTGACTCTGGTCCAAGGAACGAGAGGATGTGGAAGACAACTTTTGCTTTCTTTTCAGTGATTACCTTTTTAAGGTAGTCACCGTTTGTCGCCTCAAACTGTTTGCAAACCGGGCACTGAAGATCTTCCCAGAGATCAATCTTCGGGACGCCCGTCAACTCTGCATTAAAGACAATTCCATATCCATCAGCCTTGGAAACACTCGAAGGAACTGCGCTATTTGACGCCTTGTTTCCCATCACCGAAAAAATGACGCCCACAGCTAGAACGAACACAACCATGCCGATCACGATGTATTGCGTGATCTTGTCTCCCCCAGATTGCTTAGCCATTGGCCATCCTCTTTCCTATTCGTATCCTTCATTAGGACTTTTAAGTATGCGAGCAGCAAGTCGAAGGGTATCGAAATAATTGGAATAAGAAGAGAATCTCAGCAAAAACCCAGGCAAATGTGACGCGAACCGCACTCTTAGCGGCCTTCGCGAACCCCCATTGCGAGTTCCTTGGCCAATTCGCCAATCGCTACCAATCCGTCTTCATGACTCTTTGCTTCCAATAGAGCTTTGATGAAAGCTGATCCCACAATCACTCCATCGGCAAAGCCCGCTACGTATCGCGCCTGCTCACGAGTCGACACTCCCAGACCCACCGCCACTGGCAGATCAGTTGTACTTCGAATACGCGAAACAAGATCTTGGGCACCTGATGACATCGTGGTTCGTGCGCCAGTCACTCCCATCAAACTAGCCGCATAAACAAACCCTGAACATTTCCCCGTCACCGCCGCAATTCGCTCCTGTGTCGAGCTGGGCGCAAGTACATAAATGGTATTGACGCCGGCTGCGGAAGTAGCCGCCTGCCACGTTTCAGATTCTTCAATTGTTAAATCCGGGGTGATGACTCCAGAGCCTCCGTTGCTCGCGATGGCTTTGGCAAATGCATCCACTCCATAACGCTCTATCGGATTCCAATACGTCATGACAACAGCAGGTAGTCCAGCATCATGGGCGAACTTTAAAGTAGAGAGAACTTCGGCCGCCCCGGTACCACCCCTGAGAGAGATATCGGCTGCTTCTTGAATTGTTGGACCGTCCATCACTGGGTCGCTATAAGGGAAGCCGATCTCGATAGCGTCCACTCCCGCACGTGCCAAGGCGGAGATCGCATCCTTACATTTTTGGGCAGATGGAAATCCTGCAGGCAAATACGCAATAAGAGCAGCGCGATTTTCCCCACGAACCTTCGCTAAGAGCTCCTCGAGAGGCGTTGTCATCACAACTCGATCTTAAAATAATCGGCAGCAGTAGCGACGTCTTTATCTCCGCGACCAGAGAGATTTACCAGCAATACTGCTTCAGAGCCAAGTTCCTTGCCAACCTGCATGGCACCGGCCAGCGCGTGTGCGCTTTCAATTGCAGGGATGATTCCCTCCGTACGCGAGAGAAGACTAAATGCTTCCATTGCTTGATCGTCATTGATCGCACGATATTCGGCTCTGCCTGTGTCGTAAAGGTAAGCATGCTCGGGTCCGACACCTGGATAATCAAGTCCGGCAGAGATCGAATGCGATTCGATGGTCTGGCCATTCGAATCCTGCAAAACATACGAACGCGTGCCATGCAAGACGCCTACTGAACCACCCGTGATGGTCGCTGCATGACGACCCGTCTCGATCCCATCGCCACCGGCTTCGAGTCCGATGAGTCGTACCGATGAATCTGGGATGAAGGCGTGAAAAATTCCAATTGCGTTTGATCCGCCGCCAACGCAAGCAAGAACCGCATCGGGCAAACGGCCAATCAATTCTAAGACTTGTCCACGGGCTTCTTCGCCGATGATTTTTTGGAAATCTCGCACAAGCGTCGGGAAAGGATGTGGTCCGGCAACAGTTCCAAGCAGGTAATGAGTGGAATCAACGTTTGTAACCCAGTCTCGCATTGCCTCATTGATGGCATCTTTAAGTGTTCGGGAGCCAGTTGTCACCGGTATGACTTCAGCTCCTAATAATTTCATTCGTGCGACGTTAAGCGCTTGACGGCGAATATCCTCTTCACCCATATACACAACGCATTCAAAACCAAAAAGTGCAGCGGCGGTTGCCGATGCAACTCCATGTTGCCCCGCGCCCGTCTCGGCGATAATCCTCTTCTTTCCCATCCGCTTGGTGAGTAGCGCTTGCCCCAGGACGTTGTTGATTTTGTGACTACCCGTGTGATTCAAATCCTCGCGTTTGAGAAGAATGCGTGCACCACCTGCATGCTCAGCAAATCTTTTTACTTCGGTGATTATGCTCGGGCGACCCGTATACGTGAGGTGAAGATTCTTTAATTCACTTTGAAAATCTAGATCATTGATTGCAGAATTGTGTGCTTGCTCGAGTTCATCCAAGGCGCCAATGAGAGCCTCCGGCACGAATCGCCCGCCGTAAGGACCAAAGTGCCCGATCACTTCTACATCGCTCATAAGGACGCTAACCCTACTCTCGACCTAAGAGTGCGCGAAGCGCGGCGCCTGGATTGGATCCGCGGACCAATGCTTCACCCACAAGGATCGCATCGGCGCCATGTTCCTGAGCAAAAATCACATCGCCGCGCGACGCTATCCCGGACTCGGCTATGCGTACGATTTTCTGCGGTATTAAGGGAAGCAGTTGGGCAAAGATCGCGGGGTCAACTTCGAGTGTTTTAAGATTTCGGGAATTTATCCCAATGATCTGCGGCGAAATCTGTAGAGCACGTTCTAATTCCTCTGGAGTATGAACTTCGACTAGAGCGTGCATTCCCAGAGCAGACGTGAGTTCCATAAATTCTTCTAGTTCAGATTGCGACAATGCCGCAACAATTAGGAGAACTAAATCTGCCCCAAAGGCACGAGCCTCGTAGAACTGGTATTCATCGACCATAAAATCCTTGCGAAGTACCGGAATTGTCACAGATTCGCGAACAGCAGAAAGATCTTCAAGTGACCCACCAAAACGACGCCCTTCGGTTAGCACGCTCACAACTACGGCGCCCGCTTCTTGATAGGTTTTGGCCAGTCCGGCAGGATCAGAAATTGTCGCCAACGAACCCTTGCTTGGAGAAGCGCGTTTTACTTCGGCAATAATCGAAATTCCCCCAACTTTGCGACCCTCAAGCGAAGGAATTGGATTGAGGGCGGAAGGAATCATTGCAATTCGCTCCGCAAGTTCGGCTCGCGTGGTTTTGCGAGAACGCAGATCTTCTCGGACGCCGCTAATAATCTCTTTCAAAATGCTCACTCGTCGGACTCCGATGGAAGAGTGGGATCTATACCTTGGTCGAGCGAATTCCAAGGAGATAACTTTCTTGAATTTCGATCGTAACGAGATGGAAGTTTGGTTATTCGTCGAAACACATAAAAGGCGAGTACGACAACAACTAGGAGAATGACACTGGCCTGCGTCATCAGAGGAATCGCAATTCATTAGCTGCAGCAATTGCTCCAAGAACAGCCGCCGCCTTATTTATCGTCTCCTGGTTTTCCGTTTCAGGATCAGAATCAGCGACAATGCCCCCACCAGCTTGGACATATGCCTTCCCTCCAAAAAGAACAGCGGTGCGAATCGCAATGCACATGTCGACGTTTCCAGTGAAGTCGATGTAACCAATTGCCCCCCCGTACAAACCTCGCCTGGTCTTCTCAAGTGACTCAATAATTTCCATAGCTCGAGGTTTCGGCGCACCGGAAAGAGTTCCAGCGGGGAAAGTCGAAAAAAGGGCGTCAATCGGTGTTGACGTCTTTGCCAACTTTCCGGTGACAGTAGAAACAATATGCATGACGTGCGAAAAACGCTCGACCTGCATAAATTCAACAACTTCGACACTTCCGGGAGTGCACACTCTCCCCAAGTCATTGCGACCTAAATCCACCAGCATTAAGTGCTCTGCGCGTTCCTTGGGATCGCTTAGGAGCTCCTCTCCGAGACGGTGATCTTCTTCTGGGGAGGATGAACGCGGTCGCGTGCCAGCAATTGGATGGATCATGACTTCGCCATCCGTGACCTTTACGAGTGCTTCCGGACTGGAGCCAACCACATCAATTCCGTCCCTGAGACGGAGCAAGTACATATAAGGACTTGGATTATGAAGTCTCAGCATGCGATAGACGTCCAGCGCATCAGCCTTGCAGTCCATGGAGAATCGCTGTGAAAGGACAATTTGAAATGCCTCGCCAGCGACAATTTCCTTCTTTGCTCGCTCCACATTTGCTCGATGATTATCCGCAGTCGTATGCCGGGCATAAACAGGAGTCGCATATGACTCAAGGTTCGCTAAGAAGCCTGGCAATGGCGCGAGTAGATCCGCTTGCATCTTGTCGAGATGTTCTTGCGCTCGATGCCATGCCTCGTCAACACGTTCGGCGCTTCCATCCCAGTTGATTGCATTAGATATGAGTGTGATGGTGCCGTCATTATGATCCAAAACCGCAAGATCGCCAGTCAGCATAAAAGTCAGATCGGGAAGCGGCAAGTCCTTCTCGGTCAAATTTGGCAGTTTCTCCAATGCGCGGACACAGTCATAACCCATATATCCGACAAGCCCACCCGTTAGTGGCGGAAGGGATGCAATACGCGGAGATCGAAGGTGGGATGCAGAAATCCGGAGGGCATCAAGTGGCGGCATATCAGTCGGTGCACCCGCTGGCACGTTACCTTCCCAAAATGCCTTCCCATCCCTCTCGGTGAGAGTTGCCTCGCTATTCACCCCAATAAAGGAGTACCGAGACCACACGCCACCATGTTCGGCAGATTCCAATAGGAATGTTCCAACACTGTTCTTGGTTAGTTTTCGATATACGCCTAGCGGTGTTTCGCTATCTGCGAGAAGTTTCCGAAAGACCGGGATTACATTGTAGTTCTTAGCGTACTCACGGAAATCTTCAATCTTCATGAGTTTCCCAACTCGACATTGTTGTGAAAACAACTCTTTGCGCCTGTGTGACATGCCGCCCCAACTTGAGTAACGCGCAGGAGAAGGGCATCGCCATCACAATCCACGTCGATTGAATGAACTGTTTGCGTATGCCCGGATGTTGCCCCCTTTGTCCAAAGTTCGTTTCGACTTCGACTCCAATACGTCGCTCTTCCCGTCGCGATGGTAGTGGTTAGAGCTTCTCGATTCATCCAGGCGAGCATCAGAACTTCACCCGTTGAAAAGTCCTGAGCGATCGCCGCGACAAGTTCATTCGAGTCTTTCAGCAACTTTTCGACCCTCGCTGGGAGTCTTGCGATATCGGACATGTAGTTATTCTGCCTTATTGATCATGAGTCATGCGAATGGAATAACCTCGCTGGCTCAAGAATTGCTTCACATCACCAATTCGATGTATTCCGAAGTGAAAAACACTGGCTGCCAGAAGAGCATTTGCTCCAGCATCAAGTGCGGCGGCAAAGTCTTCCAAACGTCCGGCTCCGCCACTTGCGATCAGAGGAACCTTGGAAACTGCCCGAACCGCCGCAATCATTTCAATGTCATAACCAGTTCTAGTTCCATCGGCATCCATCGAATTGAGCAATATCTCTCCCACACCCAATTGGCATGCCTTCTCCACCCATTCAATGGCATCGATACCTGTTCCTTCACGTCCGCCATGTGTTGTTACTTCAAAACCAGAGTTTGTTGAAGCTCGGCGCGCATCAACAGAGAGCACAAGAACTTGAGACCCAAAAGCATCTGAAATTTCCGCAATCAACTCTGGGCGCGCAATGGCAGCGGTATTAATCGAAATTTTGTCGGCACCTGCCCGCAATAATTGATTGACATCATTCACGGACCGGATCCCGCCACCAACGGTTAGAGGAATGAAAACCTGATCCGCCGTCTTTTCGACAACATCCAAGGTGGTTTCTCTGCCCGAACTACTTGCAGATATATCAAGGAAGGTGAGTTCGTCGGCTCCTTCCGCATCGTAGAGAGAAGCCATTTCAACCGGATCACCAGCATCAACCAAGTTTGTGAAATTAATTCCTTTAACGACACGACCTTCGGTTACGTCGAGGCAGGGAATGATCCGTACGGAGAGTGTCATCGCCTGGAAACTTCCAATGCTTCCTTGAAAGTGAACGCACCTGCATATAGTGCTTTGCCAACAATCGCACCTTCAACCCCAATCGAAATGAGATCTACAAGAGCAGCAATATCCGCAAGTGATGAGATACCTCCACTTGCGACAACAGGGCGATCCGTTGCGGCGCATACAGACTTCAGTAATTCTAAATTGGGGCCCGTCAAAGTTCCGTCACGTTCTACGTCAGTAACGATATATCGAGCACAGCCGTCGCGATCTAGACGCTCGAGTGCTTCATAAAGATCTCCACCTTCCTTCGTCCATCCACGAGCGGCAAGGGTTCGACCGCGCACGTCAAGACCGACTGCGATTCGGTCGCCGTACTTTGCAACAACTCGGGAAGTCCAGTCTGGATCCTCCATCGCAGCGGTACCGAGATTCACTCTTCTACAACCAGTCGCGAGGGCCCTGGTGAGAGTCTCGTCATCGCGAATCCCGCCAGACAATTCGACATCGATATCCAATGCACCAACAACTCTGGCGAGTAGTTCTGCATTACTGCCCCGCCCAAATGCGGCATCCAGATCCACCAGATGAAGCCACTGCGCGCCAACGTTTTGAAAATCTAAAGCGACCTCGAGTGGATCACCGTAAATAGTTTCCCGAGCAAGCTCACCCTGGACAAGTCGAACGGCGTGACCGTCCTTCACGTCCACGGCAGGAAGTAACTCAAGCGGCAATTTACTCATAGTGAACGAGTCCAATTCTTAATCAAAGCCAATCCAGCTTTTCCGGATTTCTCGGGGTGAAACTGCGTAGCACTGAACGTGCCGTCCTCGACTGCGCTTACAAATCTCTCTCCATATTCTGACCAGCTGGTGAACTTTCCGACATCCGCTTTTGCAGCATAGGAGTGAACGAAATAGAAAGCCTCTCCTTCTACTCCTTTAAAAAGCTCAGAATCCTCCGCAACCATGACCGTATTCCAACCCATGTGTGGAAGGACGGGTGACTCAATTTGACTCACCGAACCGGGCCAGATTCCCACGCCTTTGGCAGCACCCGCGTGATCTCGTGAGGGTTCGAGGCCTTCTGAAAAAAATATTTGCATGCCAATGCAGATTCCCAGAGTTGGACGGTCCTTATCTTTACGTTCGCGGATGATCTCATCGCCACCAACGTTTAAAAGTCCATTCATGCACGATTGAAACGCGCCGACGCCTGGAACTACCAGCCCCTCGGCCTCTAAACAGATTTCCCGGTCAGCGGTAACGAGAACATCTCGACCGCTCGTCGAAAATGCACGCAGCGCAGAACGCAAATTTCCGGATCCATAGTCAAGAATTGCGATCAAAGAGAACCCTTTGTTGAAGGTATGCCCGCAACTCGGCTATCCACAGCAACTGCATCCCGCAGGGCTCTGGCTACCGCCTTAAACTGCGCCTCAAAGACGTGATGGGCATTTCTGCCCTCCAGTACTCGAATATGCAGTGCGATGTGCGCTTCGGCAACAATCGACTCCCAGATGTGCCTTCCCAATGTTGTGTCAAAGGTGCCGATGAGTTCGACAATTTCAGGCTGGCGATGTACCAAATACGGTCTGCCCGAAAGATCTACTGCGGCTTGAACAAGAACCTCGTCCAACGGAACCATTGCATCGCCAAATCTACGGATCCCAGCCTTATCTCCCAATGCTTCTCGCAGTGCCTGGCCAAAAGCCAAGGAAGTGTCTTCGACGCTGTGATGTGAATCGACATCAACATCGCCTTGTGTTTTCACACGTAGATTAAATCCTGAGTGCTTACCTAATTGAGACAACATATGGTCGAAGAAGGGAACCCCTGTAGCAATATCTATGTTTCCCACCCCGTCTAAATTAAGTTCGACGAGGACTTGGGATTCTTTAGTATTTCTTTCGACGCGGGCTGTTCTCACTTGCTACCTCCTAGGGATTTTCTAAATGCATTAAGGAATCGCTCATTCTCTTGATCAGTGCCAATTGTCACACGTAAATAACCTGCCAGGCCGACATCTCGGACCAACACTCCTTGATCTAATAGTGACTGCCACACTTCGTGAGACGAGGGAACGGTAAAGAGTAGGAAATTTGCGCTACTTGGAATGACATCTGCGCCCAATTTCTTCAATTCGGTAACCAACTTCTCGCGAGCCTTGATCAACGTCTGCACAGATTCAAGCAATTCGACTCGAAAATCAAGGGCCACTAACGCAACTGCCTGGGTAAGGGCGCTCAAGTGGTATGGCAATCGGACAAGTTGCATGGCATCTACTACAACTGGGTTGGCAGCCATGTATCCCAGTCGGACTCCAGCAAATGCGAAAGCCTTGCTCATGGTTCTAATCACAACGAGGTTCGGATATGAAGCGAGCAAAGTAACTGCCGAGGGTTCAGTTGAAAATTCTGCATATGCCTCATCAATGACAAGCAATCCACCAACACCTTCTGCCGCCTGGGCTAAAGTCTTAATTTCTAGAAGTGAAATAGAAGTGCCAGTAGGATTATTAGGCGTGGTAAGGAAAATTAATCCTGGTTTCTCGTTGGCTATTTGCTCGCAAGCCAGTTCGATATCGATGGAAAAGTCATCTCGTCGCAATCCCGATACCCACGGAGTTCCTGTCACCTTGGCAATCAGTGGATGCATGGAATATGAAGGTGTAAAACCCAATGCTTTTTGCCCACCGAAGGCTAGGAATAGCGATTGAATAATCTCATTGCTCCCGTTTGCCGCCCAAATTTGTTCTGCCTTCAAAGATTGACCTGAACGCTCGTTTAAGAACCCCGCCAGTCCAGTGCGAAGTTGCAGGGCATCACGATCTGGATAGCGATTGAGCGAACCCGAAACCTCTTCAACCCGTCTGGTAATCGCCACAATCAGAGCAGGAGATGGCGGGTATGGATTCTCGTTTGTGTTCAGGCGCGCCTGCGAGTCAACTTGAGGCGCTCCATAAGGCGAAAGGGAGCGAAGATCCTCTCGAAGAGGCAGCCACTTTGGCCAAATCCGACTCATTTCTCTTCCAGCCGAGCAGACATCGCTTCCCCATGCGCAGGTAAGTCCTCTGAGTTTGCCAGTGTGATGACAGTAGGAGTGATATCCCTGAAGGCTGACTCGCTGTACTCAATGAAGTGGAGACCACGCAAGAAGGACTGAACAGAAAGCCCACTCGAATGGCAGGCGCAGCCACCAGTCGGAAGAACGTGATTGGAACCCGCGGAATAATCACCAAGGGAGACTGGAGAAAATCTTCCAATGAAGACCGCCCCCGCATTTCGGATTTTCAAGGCATCTTGTTGGGCATGAGCGGTGTGAATTTCCAAATGTTCCGCTGCATAAGAGTTAACGACGTCTAAACCCTGCTCTATGGAATCAACCAGAACGATTGCCGACTGAATGCCGGCCAATGCTTCTGAAATTCGTTGAGAGTGCTTTGTTTTGGGGACACGAATGCGAAGTTCCCAAGCAACACTCTCTGCTAATTCAGTCGAAGTCGTGACGAGAACAGCGGCGGCAATAATGTCGTGTTCAGCCTGGCTCATCATGTCAGCTGCGACTTCGGAAGCGAAGGCGGTGTCATCTGCCAGAATCGCGATTTCAGTCGGCCCTGCCTCGGCATCAATACCCACGACTCCACGAAGCGCACGCTTTGCTGCAGCTACATAAATATTCCCTGGGCCTGTGACCATGTCGACACTTTCACAAAGATCTTCCATACCGTATGCAAAGAGCGCGATCGCTTGCGCGCCGCCGATTGCATATATCTCAGTAATGCCGAGGAGAGCGCATGTGGCAAGAATTGTGGGGTGAGGCATCCCACCAAAATCACGTTGAGGCGGTGAGGCAACCGCAATGCTCTTTACTTCCGCGATCTGCGCAGGAACCACGTTCATAATGACGCTGCTGGGATAGACGGCACGCCCACCGGGTACATATAAGCCCACACGATCAACCGGTATCCATCGCTCTGTCACGACTCCACCGTCAACAACTACTGTTTCGGTCTCATCGCGTCTCTGGCTTTCATGGACTATTCGTATCCGCGCGATTGAAAGTTCGAGAGCCGTACGTACTTCTGGATCCAAATTCACCAATGCCTGGTCAATCACATCCTGCGGAACCCGGATCCATGTGGGACGAATCCCGTCAAACTCTTGACACAGATCAAGTAAGTCTGACTCTGAACCCGTTGAAACTCGCTGCAAAATGGGGGCAATCAGAGTCATCGCCGCGGCAACATCTAATGCCGCACGAGGGAGTTCGTCTCTGTATTGCGCTTTCGTCAGAGAACGACCGCGAAAATCAACGGTACGCACCATTAACTCTGCCCATTTCTATCTCGGCTCACTTCACCTTTGAAGGAACCCTTTTAACGTCTAGGACGTTTTCCTGGGGCAAGTCTAGAGGTTCATTTCGGTCGGCGACTCCGCATTTCTAGGCTCGCACTGGCTCAGTTAGTGAGATTTAGACCAAACAATTCGGACCCAGAATCTCCTTCAGATCTGCGCTCAAACTAGGCGATGCCGTCACTCGGGCATCTAATTTCATCTCGGTACTTTTACCTTGATCATCAAGTTGAAGATGCACGTCACGACTTCCTGGATGCGTTCTCAAAATTTCCCTGAGACGATCGACAATCGGAGGAGTGCACTGCGCTATTGGCATTTTGATGACGAGCGGACCGGCAGGTCCCTGGGTCACATCTGGAATTGTCATCTCAAGTGCCGTGAATCGAAGTTGGTCCTCGCGGCGATCTGCCTTGCCACGAATAATGACCACACGATCCTCCGTCAATGTCAACGCATACTGCGTATAGGTGTTTGAGAAGAAGAGGGCTTCAATCGAGCCTTCCAAATCCTCAATCGTGACAATTGCCCAGGATGCTCCCTGACGAGTCACTTTCCTTTGTATTCCGGTGATGAGGCCACCGATAGTGACCATCTGTTCGTGAGAGCCACCTTCATCCAACAATTGACTGATCGAAACATCTGTCGCAGTCTTGAGTAGATGTTCAATCCCAAGAAGTGGGTGGTCTGAAACGTAAAGTCCCAGCATTTCGCGTTCGAAACTGAGCAACTGCGACTTTTCCCATTCACCGGTCGGAATAACCAAATCCAATGTGGAAATCTCTTCGATGGACTCTCCCCCGAAGAGATCGAACTGTCCAATAGATTCGGCGCGCTTTGACTCAAGAATTGAATCAATGGCTTGCAGGTGGATCGCAAGCAGACCTTTTCTGGAAACATCAAACGAGTCGAATGCGCCTGCCTTGATCAGAGATTCAATGGTTTTCTTATTGCACACTTGTACATCCACTTTCGCCAAGAAATCTCCGAACGAAGTGAATCGACCCTTTGTCTCTCTCGACCTCTTTATCGAGGCAACAACGCCTTCACCCACGTTGCGAATGGCTACCAAGCCGAAGCGGATATCGGTGCCACGTGGAGTGTATTCCGCGTTTGACTCATTGACATCTGGCGGAAGTACTCGAATACCCATACGACGACACTCACTTAAGTAGAGTGCCGATTTATCTTTGTCATCTCGCACACTTGTGAGAAGGGCTGCCATATATTCAGTTGGATAGTTGGACTTCAAGTAGGCCGTCCAATAGGAGACGGTTCCGTAACCAGCACTATGTGCGCGGTTAAACGCATAATCCGAAAATGGAATCAGCGTCTGCCAAAGTTTCTCTATCGCCACATTGCTAAAGCCGTTTGCCTTCATTCCCGCTTCAAAGTGAACGTACTCTTTATCAAGGATGAGACGATCTTTCTTACCCATCGCTTTGCGCAGTAAATCCGCGCGCCCCAAAGAGAACCCAGCCACCTTCTGTGCAATCGCCATGACCTGCTCTTGATAGACGATGAGCCCATAGGTATCGCCCAGAATCTCCTGGAGTGGCTCTGAAAGTTCTGGATGGATCGGCTCGACCAGTTTTCTGCCATTCTTGCGATCGGCATAGTTGTTATGCGCGTTTTCCCCCATTGGCCCAGGCCGATAGAGCGCGATAACGGCGCATATATCTTCAAAGGAATCCGGTGCCATGGAGCGGAGTAGGGCACGCATTGGCCCGCCGTCCAATTGGAAGACTCCCAATGTATCTCCGCGACCCAGTAATGCAAAGGTTTGAGGATCATCAAGGGTGAGTGATTCCAGAACGACATCTTCATTTCGATTTGCTTTAATATTCAGTAGGCAGTCATCCAGGACGGAGAGATTTCTCAAGCCTAAGAAATCCATTTTTAAAAGCCCAATTGCCTCGCAAGCGCCCATATCAAATTGCGTGATAATTGCACCGTCAGCTTCGCGGCGGTGAATTGGAATCACTTCTAGTAGTGGCTCGCGTGAAAGTATGACGCCAGCCGCGTGCACACCCCATTGACGTTTGAGTCCCTCAAGACCAAGGGCGGTATCTACAACTCTCTTTGAATCTGGATCTGACTCATACAAGCTTCGAAATTCGCTCGCCTCTACATATCGATCATTCTTTGGATCAAAAACTCCTGCGAGTGAAATATCTTTCCCCATAATCGCCGGCGGCAGAGCTTTCGTAAGTCGCTCGCCAATTGCGTATGGGTATCCTAAAACGCGACTCGAATCCTTAATCGCCTGCTTTGACTTGATCGTGCCATAGGTAATGATCTGAGCAACCCGGTCTTCACCATACTTTTGGGTTGCGTATCGGATCATTTCGCTTCGACGTCGCTCGTCGAAATCCAAATCGATATCAGGCATCGAGATACGTTCTGGGTTGAGGAACCGCTCAAATAAAAGACCGTGTTTGATGGGATCCAGCGCGGTGATTCCCAAAGCGTAGGAGACCAATGAACCAGCCGCCGATCCGCGTCCCGGACCTACTCGTATGCCCTCTTTCTTTGCATGCGCGACCAGATCCGCCACAACGAGGAAGTACCCCGGAAACCCCATCTTGATCATGACACCAAGTTCGTACTGCAATCTCTCATAGTGAAGCGGCGGAATCTCTCCTCCCATTTTTTGAACAAGACCGTGTTCGGATTCCTTCCGTAGCCAGGAATCCTCAGTTTCGCCTTCAGGTACTGTGAACTTGGGGAGCAAGTTCTCACCTTCGCGAAGAGACACGTTGCAGCGCTCGGCAATCAGTAATGTGTTATCGCAACTCTCGGGAATATCCTTAAATAGTTCACGCATCTGCTCTGCTGTCTTGAGATAAAACTCTTGGTTTTCAAATTTAAATCTCTTTGGGTCGGCCAGCGTCGAGCCAGACTGGACGCAGAGTAAAACCTCGTGGGCTGATGCATCTTTGCGACGGGTGTAGTGAAGATCGTTGGTAGCCAGGAGTGGCAAATTCAGATCGCGTCCCAACTTGAGAAGGTCAGCCTTGACTCTCGCCTCAATTTCAATGTCGTGATCCATTATCTCCAAGAAGAAATTCTCTGGGCCAAAAATGTCGCGTAGCTCGCTGGCCGCTCGCCGTGCTTCAGCGTAAGCTCCCATGCGCAATCGAGTTTGGATTTCGCCGCCAGGGCAGCCCGTTGTTGCAATCAAACCCTTGGAATACTTCGAGAGTAGTTCGCGATCCATGCGTGGCTTGTAGTAATAACCCTCCAACGAAGCGAGCGAGGAGAGGCGGAAAAGGTTTCCAAGACCTTCATTGTTCTCAGCCAGAATTGTCATGTGCGTATACGCGCCGCCGCCAGAAACATCATCTTCGCCGCCATCTGCCCATTTGACCCGGCGTTTATCAAATCGGGATTCGGGCGCAACGTACGCTTCAATACCAATGATCGGCTTTACGCCGGCTCTCTTCGCTTGCTTGTAAAAATCGTAAGCACCAAAAACATTCCCATGGTCAGTCATTGCAATCGCCGGCATATTTTGTTGGGCGACTTCTCCTACAAGATCACCTACGCGCGCAGCACCATCGAGCATCGAATACTCGGTGTGAACATGAAGATGAACGAAGGAGGCCACGATTGGTGAGACTAGCCCTTATGTGCGAGCAGATGATTCAAGCAACGCCAGGGCTCTCTTTAAATCCTCTGGGTATGGGGCACGCAAATCCAGCAGCACATTGGTGACTGGGTGATGAAAACGCAGCTCTAATGCATGTAGCCAAGGTCGCGACATCCCCAGGCGTGCGGCGAGAGTGGGATCTGCACCATAGGTGAGATCCCCCACAAGCGGATGACGGAGCGCTGAGAAATGGACTCGAATCTGATGAGTCCGCCCAGTCTCAAGTTCAACCTTAACCAGAGAGACTGCACGAAAAAACTCCATAACCTCATAATGGGTGATACTCGTCTTTCCGCCAGCAACAACTGCAAATCGATAGTCCTCTTTCGGATGTCTATCAATTGGTGCATCGATGGTTCCTGTCGACGGATCCATATGACCTTGAACCAGCGCATGGTAAATCTTTTCGACTTCGCGGTTCTTGAATGCCGCTTTTAGAAATGTATAGGCTTGATCGGTTTTGGCAACGACCATCAGCCCGCTTGTACCGACGTCCAAGCGGTGGACAATTCCTGCTCGCTCAGCTGCACCACTTGTGGAGACCGAGTAACCTGCCGCGGTCAGTGCTCCTACAACTGTTGGGCCCGTCCATCCCGGACTGGGGTGAGCCGCACAACCAACTGGTTTATTAATAACAACGATGGCATCATCATCGTAAACAACGGAGAGGCCTTCCAGCGGAGTTAAAGGTATTGGCGCCCCTACCGCAGTATCTGGCATCAGAATCTCGATCATCTGACCGGCAACCACACGGTCGGACTTCTGCATCGATTTGCCGTTGGTCTGTATCTCATCATCTTCTAATAATCGCGCGATCACGGTTCTGGAAAGACCCAATACCCGCGTTAGGGCACTATCTACGCGATCGCCGTCAACGCCTTCGGGGAGAACCAAGGTGCGATGTTCACGTGCCATAAGGACCATCATCTCTTCGTCCCTGATCACCTGGTGAGGAGGGCGAAATTGGAGAAATGTTACGGATTGAGAGTATCGCCGATAGGACGGCTGCGATCACAATTGCCGAATCTGCCAGATTAAAAATGGGCCAATGCGGCAGTTCGATCCAATCGATGACCTGACCTCGGAATGCGCCCGGTTGCGACGATCCGCGAAATATGCGATCCGAAAGATTTCCGAGAGAACCTCCAAGAACTAGGCCAAATACATAAGCCCACGGCCGAGAGGTCAGACGTCTTGCCCAATATCCGATCGCACAAATGACGAGAATCGAAAAGGATGCCAGAAGTACTGCGCCACTCGTGGCAAAGCTAAACGCTGCTCCGGAGTTCTTTGCCAAAGTGAGTTTGAGAAAGTTGCCGAGAATTTTACGAGGTTCTTGACTTTCAAGAGTCGCTAATGCCCATGCCTTGCTTCCAACATCTAGCAGCCACACGAGCCACGCGACCAGTAGGACGCGAATCCAATTTGGTGAATCTCGGCGCAATATCAGCGCCGCTCTTCCTTCTGCTTGCAGGACATACACAAAGTCGCACGAGGAAAGACTTGGAGACGAGCCTTTCCAATCGGATTGCCACATTCTTCACATCGACCGTAGGTACGGTTATCGATTCTTTCGAGAGCCCGTTCGGTCTGCAGCACCATGTCACGGGCATTAATCACCAGGGACATTTCGTGCTCACGCTCAAAGGTCTTAGTACCAGCGTCGGCTTGGTCGTCCCCGGCGCCTTCACCAGATTCACGAATAAGTGCATCCATCTCCAACTCAACAGAGGCCAATTCAGTTGTCAATCGAACCAACTCTTTAGCCAGAGATGTGCGAATAGTTTTTAATTCTGTAGCGCTCCATGGTGCTTCATTTTCCGCAACCACGACAGGGGAGGGAGCAACCTTGATGGGTTTGAGAGGTGGGGATTTCTTGCCATTCTTGGTTGGACGGGGTGGAGGCGGCATTACCAAGCGGCGCTCCTCAACGACTGGTGTCGCAACTACAGGGGTCAGGGCAGGAACCTCAACCGGTGCGGTCTTGGTAGGAAATGGGCGACCCGGAGACTTCTTCGCGGGCTTAGTTGCAACTGATTTGGCCGGTGCCTTCTTGGCCGGTGCCTTCTTGGCCGGTGCCTTCTTGGCAGGTGCCTTCTTGGCCGGTGCCTTCTTGGCAGGTGCCTTCTTGGCCGGTGCCTTCTTGGCCACTGATTTGGATGCTGCGCTCTTTTTCTTCAATGCCACGCCGGGAACCCTATGCTGATATCGGAAAGAATGCCACTCTACGCGCTATGCAATACACTAAAACCTTCGCGAAAGGGCAATGACGAGGCCATCACCTTCGAGCTAGCCAGAAGAGACGCAAAGTTGCGAGGTAGAACTGGTACGCGAAAACAAGTCTAGGAGCCCGTTCTCCGGATGACAAAGAGGCACGATCCCCCAGGTCAGTTCGACTAGGCAGTTGAGGGTGATCTGCAAGGCGGGTGGTACCGCGAACTCGAGAAATCGAGTCCGTCCCTCCATGGATATCAGTTCCTGATAGAAATTGGAGAGCGCGATGAGTTCATACCGACCAATTGGTGCACACGTGGATTTACCTGCCATGGAGCACTCGATTTTGGACTTCTGGAAAGCCAATTCTATTTTCACCAAGACTGTTGACGCCCGTACAGGTGCGAAGCCGTGGACTTTCTATGAGGGCCCGCCGACCGCCAATGGCGCGCCCGGCACACACCACATTGAAGCACGCGTCTTCAAAGATGTCTTCCCTCGATACCAAACCATGAAGGGCAATTACGTCGTGCGAAAAGCGGGATGGGATTGTCATGGACTTCCGGTTGAAATTGCGGTTGAGAAAGAACTTGGATTCACCGGAAAGGGCGATATCGAGAAATACGGAATCATCGAATTCAATGCCAAATGTCGCGAATCTGTGCAACGCCATGTGGGCGCATTTACAGAAATGACCCACCGAATGGGCTTCTGGGTAGATTTTGAGGAGGCTTACTGGACAATGTCTCCCGAGTACGTCGAAAGCGTGTGGTGGAGTCTGAAAGAAATCTGGAACAAGGGCTTGCTCGTTGAGGATCACCGGGTCGCACCATATTGCCCGCGGTGTGGGACCGGACTTTCCGATCATGAATTGGCACAGGGATACGAAACTGTCGTCGATCCATCAGTCTACGTGCGGTTTCCCATTACATCTGGACCCCTCGCGCACCTAGGCGCCTCTCTCCTGGTATGGACTACGACGCCTTGGACCCTCGTGTCCAATACTGCAATCGCCGTTCATCCAGATGTCACCTACGTAGTCGTCGAAGAAACTACCGGGAATGGTGATAGCGAAACTAAGGAAGTACTGGTCGTCGCGGAAAATCTCATAAGTGTTCTCTCGGGTGAATTAAATATTCTTTTACATCTCAAAGGCTCAGATCTTGAAAGAACAACTTATCAACGACCATTTAGTTACGTCGATATTCCTGAATCCCATTTTGTCGTTTTGGCGAATTACGTCACCACGGAGGACGGAACAGGACTAGTCCATCAATCGCCGGCTTTCGGTGCTGACGATTTGATCGTGTGCCGAAATTACGGGTTGCCGGTCGTAAATCCCATTCGCGGAGACGGTACTTTCCTGCCCGAACTCGAACTTGTCGGCGGAATCTTCTTCAAAGAAGCCGACAAATTACTCGTGAAAGAATTAAAAAGGATCGGCGCTCTCTACAAACATCTCCAATACGAGCATCAATACCCACATTGCTGGAGATGTCACACGGTGCTTATGTACTACGCACAGCCTTCTTGGTACATCAGAACAACATCGATTAAATCCGAATTGTTACGAGAGAACGAGAAAACCAATTGGTATCCAGAAACCATCAAGACAGGTCGATATGGCGATTGGCTCAACAACAACATTGACTGGGCCTTATCCCGCAACCGCTACTGGGGTACCCCTCTTCCAATCTGGCGTTGCGAATCTGGACATACGATCTGCATCGGCTCACTCCAAGAATTAGGTGAGTTTGCAGGGATGGAACTGAGTTCACTTGATCCACACCGCCCCTTTGTAGACGACATCACGTGGTCGTGTTCGGAATGCGATCGTCAGATGATACGTGTGACCGAAGTGATCGACTGCTGGTACGACTCCGGGGCGATGCCATTTGCCCAGTGGGGTTATCCGCATCGCGAGGGTTCTGTTGAAAAATTCAAGGAGTCTTACCCAGCAGATTTTATCTGCGAAGCAATCGATCAGACTCGCGGATGGTTTTACACACTTATGACAATTGGAACACTCGTCTTTGACGAGAGTCCATACAAAACTGTTCTCTGCCTGGGCCATCTACTCGACAAGAATGGTCGAAAGATGAGCAAGCATCTGGGAAATACTCTCGAACCAATTCCGCTCATGGACCAACACGGTGCCGACGCGGTGCGTTGGTACATGCTTGCCGCTGGCTCCCCTTGGTCCCCTCGCAGAGTCGGACACGAGGCGATCAGCGATGTGGTGCGCAAAACGCTACTGACTTACTGGAACACCGTTTCGTTTCTATCCATGTATGCGCATGCATCTGATTTCGATATGAAGCAAGCGCCGGAGATTTCAACGCGTCCACTCATGGATCGTTGGATTCATTCAGATTTGCAACAACTCATCATTGAAGTAGATGATGCGTTAAGCAACTTCGATTCTCAACGCGCAGGTAAGGCCCTTGCAACATTCATCGATGACTTATCGAATTGGTACGTTCGTCGATCGAGAAGGAGATTCTGGGCCGGAGATGTTTCCGCCCTTGCCACCCTGCAAGAATCCCTCCATACCTTGACCCTGCTTCTATCACCGATGATCCCTTTTATTACTGAACACGTCTGGCAAGAACTCATCCGACCAGTCACTCCAGGGGTACCGGAGTCGGTTCATTTGGCAGATTTTCCTACCTCCGATACAGCGGCAATCGACCAGTCGCTTTCTGCGCAAGTCGCCCAAACGCGGCGAATTGTCGAACTGGGTCGAGCTGCCCGTGCCGAATCCTCTGTGAAGATTAGACAACCGCTCAGTCGTGCGCTCATCTCTGCTACAGGTTGGGTTGATCTTCCAGTCGAGATGAAAGAACAGATCGCGGACGAACTCAATGTCTTGCAGTTAGAAGATATTGCGCAAGCCGATGGCGACCTTGTCGATGTAACAGTGAAAGCCAATTTCCGGTCGCTCGGGGCAAAATATGGCTCCGCCGTACAGGAAATAGCGCGCTCCATTTCAGAGAGTTCACCTGACCAGATGGTTCAAGAACTCAGGACTCATGGATCGGTTGAGGTCGCATCCGCGAATGGGAAGTGGCTCATCCATCCTGAAGATCTTGTGATCACCGAACAGCCGCGCAGCGGCTGGACCGTCGTGAGTCACGATGCGGAAAGCGTGGCTCTCGATCTGCAATTGACCGACGAGTTGCTGGCGAAAGGTCAAGTGCGTGAAGTCATCCGCTTCCTCCAGGACGCCAGGAAAACTGACGGATTCGATATAAGCGATCGGATTCATGTTCGCTATAACGCAAATTCCGATGTAAAAAAAGCAATCCTTGCCGCCTCCTCCCACATTCAGGGAGAAGTGCTAGCGCTGACACTCGTCCAAGACTCACAACTGAGTCTTGGATCAAACGAACTCGGTCTTGCTGTTGAACTTGAAAGGAATATTTAAAGTTGAGAAACCACTGGTATCAGTAACTGCACGGCAAAAAAGAGAACCAAAAATGAGAGATCGAGGCTGACCGAACCCAGCCGTAACGGTGGAATGAACTTACGCACGAGGGCTGTCGGCTTGTCGGTGATTGCGTAGATAGCCTCAGCCAAATACAGAACCATGCCTTTCGGGCGCCACGAACGGGAAAATAAGCGGATGTAATCCAAAATTAAACGCCCAAGCAGAGCCAGCAAGAAAATCCGAAGTACCAGAACTAAATATGTACCTATATGAACCATCTTTAACTCTGATTGAAGAAGCTTGCTTCTGCAGCCGCAGTCTTATCTTCACTGCTCACACGCACATTTGCTGGTGAAAGAAGAAATACTTTCGAAGTCACTCGCTCAATGGTCCCGTGATGTCCAAAGACAAGACCGCTTGCAAAATCCACAAGTCGCTTTCGCTCAGATTCATCCATGTCGGTGAGATTGATGATGACGGGATTTCCTTCTCGATACTGCTCACCGATTGTTCGTGCTTCGTTGTAGAACCGAGGATGCAAGGTGACGATGCGATCAAGAACTGGAAGATCTAATTGCATGACATTTGCGGTTGGCGCGGGTGCAACCGCCAATGTCGTTGGACGAAGATTAGTCTTGACTCTCTCTTGAGTTTTGGGTTGAGAAAAAGCTTTATCATTTTCCTGCTCCCCACCTAGTTCTGGATCGTCCATCAGTCCCAGGTAATTCGCCATCTTTCGCAGTGCGTTAGCCATGAACAAAAGGCTACCCGTGGTGAGAACGAGAACCGAGGATTGAGCTACCGATGCGTAAATGTGTCGCGCCGTGGGAGATTGCAACCTCAAAATCACCACTCATTCCAGCAGAGAGCGAAGGTGAATCTGGAAATTGTTGGCGGAAATCACTGTGAATTTGGGCTAGGCGGGAAAAGGCGCTCTCAGGATTCTCTCCTAATGGAGCCACAGTCATAAGTCCCTCAAGCTTGAGCGAAGGGCATTGGGACACGATCTCGGCAAGAGGGGCAATAAAGTTAGGTAGGACGCCTCCTCTTCCTAGCGCAGGATCGAGGCAGACTTGAATAAAGACCGACATCCGCTTTGATACAGGAACTGCCTTTGCAAGCAGCGCCACGTGGCGCGAATCATCCAATGAGTGAACTACATGTGCCCATTTGGCAATCGAAGATATCTTGTTGCTCTGAACCTGCCCCTGAAAATGCCATCTTCCATCCACTTGTGCGGATTTCTCTCGTCCTTCATGATCACGATTCTCGGCGAAGTCTCGAACTCCAAGATCATGCAGAATTTTTACGTCACTCGCCGGATAGGTCTTTGTGACTGCAATGAGAGTTACTTCCGAAGGCTCTCGATGGGATGCCCTAACCGCCGCCTGTATTCGCGCCCTGACTTCACCGAGTGCGCTGGCGACTTCGTCGCGACGTTCGTTCATAGTCGAATAACTCCAGCTTGACGACCAGTGAGTCCATCGCGACGGTACGAATAGAAATCTGGATTCTCAACTGTGCAAATAGTGGATGGCGTAACCAGGACACCGACCCCCGAGAGTCGGTTCTCGAGAGCTCTTGGCAAATCCAGTGCCAGGGAACCAGCAGGTGTTCTGGAATCCGCCAATGGATAAATGCCGGCAACTTCCGCATGAATATCCTGGCCCACTTCGTAGCACCGGCCACAAATGGAAGGGCCAAGAAGTGCGTGAATATCTGCGGCTCCCATGATCCGCATAATTCCAATGGTTCGCAATGCGACTCCATTGACCAGTCCCCTGCGCCCCACGTGAACCGCCGCAACGCAACTATGCGCTTCGTCCCAAAGGAGCAAAGGAATGCAGTCCGCAACGAGAACAGCCAGGGCAATATCTCGTTCTTGAGTGACAAGCGCATCAGCGTTGGCTTCATAACTCGAAATTCCATCGACCACCACAACCCGATCACCATGAGATTGATTCATGTAGACAACGGGACCAAACGTGGATGTTAGTAACTCACGATTTGCCTGAACTGCCATCTGGTCATCGCCAACATGCAATGCAAGGTTGTTCGTCGCATATGGTGGCGAACTAACACCACCATATCGATTGGTGAAAAGAGTGGAAAGCAAAACCCGCTACTTCATGAAATCAGGAACGTCGATCTCATCTTCTGCAATTAGTTGTTCGAAAGTGACTCTTTGCCGCGAATTCAACGTATCCTCCAGTTCAAGTGCTACAGCCAATGGATCATTGGTCTCGATCGGATCTGCTTTACCGCTCAGGGCCGCGGCATCTATGACCGGCATAGAGACTTTCTTTGGCGCTCCCCCATCAAACCCAGCAGCAATCACGGTAATTCGCACTTCATCGCCCAGGGCATCATCGATGGTAGTCCCGAAAATAATCTTGGCATCTCGATGCGCGGCCGATTGCACAAGTTCGCAGGCTTCATTGATTTCAAATAGACCAAGGTCAGACCCTCCAGCAACCGAGAGCAGCACTCCCATTGCCCCATCGATCGATGCCTCGAGCAGTGGACTGGATATCGCCAACTCGGCAGCGCGAACCGCACGGTTCTCACCGCGCGCCGAACCAATTCCCATCAGTGCCGATCCAGCGTCGGTCATAATGCTCTTCACATCTGCGAAATCAAGATTTATCAGACCTGGTTGAGTAATAATTTCAGTAATTCCCTGAACGCCAGAGAGAAGCACTTGATCTGCACTCTTAAAAGCCTCTACAGCAGTAATCGAACGATCTGAAATAGCCAGTAGCCGATCGTTTGGAATAACAATTAAGGTGTCCACTTCCGCGCGAAGTTCTTCAATTCCATCGTCTGCCTGCTTCGATCGAACACGACCTTCAAAGGAGAATGGCCGGGTAACTACACCGATGGTAAGTGCTCCCAGTTCACGGGCAATCTTCGCAACTATAGGCGCTCCACCGGTCCCGGTTCCGCCGCCCTCTCCTGCCGTTACGAAAACCATATCCGCCCCACGCAATGCTTCTTCAATATCGTCAACATGATCGAGAACTGCTTCACGTCCACGTTCCGGAGAAGCGCCTGCACCGAGACCGCGTGTCGATTTTCTGCCAATATCAAGTTTCACATCAGCATCACTCATCAATAAATGCTGAGCGTCCGTATTGATTGCGATGAACTCGACACCTTTGAGTCCAACATCAATCATGCGATTGATCGCGTTGACTCCCCCACCGCCAATGCCAACAACTTTAATAACAGCTAAATAGTTCTGCGGTGAAGCCACGATGTATCCTCCTTATGAACTATGAACCTCAAGTTGAGAATTATGGTTCTCTTTATGTACAAGGTGAAAGTAGAGCGCACAGCCGAAGTGTGCAAATACCGACACGTTTTCAGCGGAGTAATTCTAATGAACCAAGAAAACCGAAAGACTAATCTCCCAAATTATTTAACGATGGGTGCATGTGGAGCAGAAACATTGATCGTTTGAACTTTCGCATTCTCTGGCAGCGATAGAAGAGCGTTAAATACTCGTATTTTCAAGTCTGTGTCGGTTAGGTCGCCCCAAATAACATTTACATTTCTAGATGGACTTAGAAGCGTTGTTCGGACAGTCAAAATTGCGGTATGACTGCCCTGCGCACGAACATCTATTATCTCTGCTCGAAAATTGGTTGGAAAATCCAGAAGCAACTCAAGTGCGAACTTTGCAGGTGCAATTTTGGACGCCGTGATTTGCGGCAAGTGAGGGATCTGGTCATTGGGTAGATCGAAAAGAACTCCGTTGCTATCAATCAAGTGGTTTCGGAACACGGCCACTGGCGTTCGTGTCCACACGCGAATCGTCACGGACCCTTTTAGCCAGTCCCGACTAATTTGAGCATGGTCAAGCCACGTGTATTTTCTTAGTGAATTAGAAACTGCTCTAGTCTCGAGACGTGCCATCTTCTCACCGACCTTGATACTTTCCCTAATCAACAACGACTGGGAGGTGGTTGGTGCTCCTACCACCCGCACATGTTTTACTGTGAAGAGCGAAGTCCAACCGAGCGCATACGCCAAAGTCACGACGAGCAATATGGTCAACGCAAGAATGAATCGACGTTTGATCTTTTGAGTTTTTCCAGTCATTTCTTTTCGGAGTATTTCAACGATAATGCTTCAACGATGATAGGTCCAAGGGAGCTTACGTCTCCGGCACCAAGAGTGAGAATTACATCGCCAGGTTTCGCCGCTTCAACTACTTCGGAAATCGCGGACATGAAATTAGGCTCGAATGTTCCACTCTTCATTAATTTTGTAATTGACAATCCACTCACTCCTGGGATCGGTTTTTCGCTCGATGCATATACTTCAAGTATCCATGCGTGATCCGCCTGATCCAATGCTTCCGCAAACTGAGGGGTGAAAGCTCGCGTGCGCGAGTAACGGTGTGGTTGAAAAATTACCAGCAGTCGACCATCCGTTGCGTAACGCCTTGCTGTCTCCAAAGTGACTCGAATCTCAGTGGGATGATGTCCGTAATCATCGATGACTCGAATCCCATGAACTTGTCCTTTTAGTTCGAATCTACGTCCCGTGCCATGAAAAGTCGCTAAACCGCCCATAAGTTGAGCCGCCGGAAGTCCAAGTGCGAGGCCGGCCGTCAAAGCTGCAGCGGCGTTTAGGAGATTGTGGTGACCTGGCGTTTGCAGTTCCAGAAATCCAATCGATCTACCCTGCCACACAGCACGAGCACGCGATGTTGCAGGAGAGAGCTGAATTTGATCAATATGCAAATCAGATTCTTGGCTCGCTCCGTAAGTGAATGTTTTGCAATGGGTCACGGTCTTTCCAATAGATGATGCACCACTATCGTCAGCACAATAAACAAGAAATCCATCTGATGAAATAGTCCTTACAAAATCGGCAAAGGCAACAAAAACAGACTCAGGTGTGTCAAAAAAATCGACGTGGTCATGTTCGATATTTGTGATGATTGCACCGTAAGGATGGTACTCAACAAAGGATCCGTCGGATTCATCGGCCTCGGCCACAAAATATTGGCCAGTTCCTTTATGAGCGTTCGAACCAGATGCCTTTAATATGCCTCCGATTGCAAAAGATGGATCCTCACCGCATCCTTGAATTGCCACAGTTAACATGGAAGTAGTCGTTGTTTTGCCGTGCGTCCCTGCTACGGCGACACTCTTAGATTCTGACATAAGAATTGAGAGTGCTTGGGCGCGAGTCAGGCAGGGGATCTTCAATTCACGAGCACGAACAAGTTCGGGATTCTCGGACAGAATTGCGCTTGAGAAAACTACGAAGTCCGCTCCTTCAACGTTTTTACCTTCGTGTCCCTCTGTCGCACGGACACCGAGCGCGCGAAGTGCGGCAAGCACAGATGACTCTTTTAGATCGGATCCAGTAACGTGTACACCTTCAGATGCCATTATCCGTGCCAGCCCGCTCATGCCAGCTCCGCCAATTCCGACGAAATGGACACGCTTGCCTTGCAGATCCTTCAGTTGCATTTTCATTTACATTGACCGTCGATTGCGCGCTCCATAAGAGCCATAATTTTATCTTCAGCACCGAGATCATCATTCAATCCAGCCAGCGGTGTTCGCGCACTGGCTAGTAACAAATCATCCAGGTGTTCTAAGAGCCAAGTCGCGGAAAATGTCTTCTGATCTACAACCAGCGCCCGATTCGCCTGAACTAAAAAATCCGCATTACGAGCTTGTTCACCATTGCCAATTGGAAGTGGGATAAAGAGCGCTCTCCTCCCGAGTGCCCCTACTTCCGCGCACGTGACCGCCCCACTTCTGGCAATGATGAGATCCGCTGCCAAATAAGCAGTAGCCATGTCACGAATATAAGGAACCGCGCGATAAGACTGAGAGCTCGTAGGCAACTCATTCCTAGAGCCAACCGAGTGCAAAATTTGAATTCCCTTAGTCGCCAGACTCGGAAGAACTCGAGAAATTTCGGCATTAATGAACGTAGATCCTTGAGAGCCACCAAGAACGAGAATAAGGGGTTTACCTTGCTCCCACCCTAATTCTCTCTTTGCCTGGATACGAGCACCTTTCCAATTTGAAGCGGATTCCCTCACTGCGGCTTTCACGTCTTCTCGCAACGGAAGCCCCGTGACTTTAGCGCGTGAAAAACGCCCGGATTTAATCGGATGAGCGATGGCAAGGCAGTTTGTAAAGAAGGATCCGAGGCGGTTGGCCCAGCCAACTTTCGCGTTTGCCTCATGAATGACAATCGGAACTCTCGCCATTCGAGCCGCAATATACGCTGATGCTGACAAATACCCGCCAAAACCAACTAATAAGTCGGCGCCTTCGATGACCTTCTCTGCTTCTCGAACCGCACGCCACAGGGAAAAAGGCAATTTTATAAAATCAATACCGAATGAACGTGGCATAGCCACTTTAGGAATATTGGTCACAGTAAAACCAGCTGCTGGTACGAGTGAATTCTCCAGACCTGTAGAAGTTCCGAGAAAGAGTAAGGAATCATCGGCATACTTTGTTCGCCAGGCACGAGCAATGGCAAGAGCAGGCTCCACATGACCAGCAGTTCCGCCCCCAGCCAAGACAATTTCCCGTGGTTTGTCAGCATCCATTACTTACGGACCTTTCTTCGCGCCAACTTTGGCGAAAGGACAGGATCTCGCAATGCGGCTCCAATGACAAAACCAAGTGCCAAATACGTCGCGATAAGTGAGGATCCGCCATAAGAAAGAAGTGGGAGAGTCACCCCGACTACAGGGATAAGACTGGTTGCCGAACCGATATTTAGTACAACTTGCACCGCCAGCCAGCAACCAATACCTGCGCTCACGAAACGGACAAAGGGATCTTTAGCGCAAATCGCGATCCGTAAAATAGCCAATATCAATATTGCAAACAACGCAAGCACAACGAGGGTTCCTACAAGTCCCAGTTCTTCGCCAATGACGGAGAAAATGAAATCCGTATGTGCCTCTGCTAAATTTCCCCACTTTTGGCGACTTGCACCAAGACCCACTCCGAATAGACCGCCACTTGCCAGTCCCATAATGCTGTGGGCGGGCTGCCAGCCCGAAAGTTTATAGTACTCCGGAGAGAACGGGTGAAGGACAACCAGGAGACGGCGCATTCGATTTGGAACAGTAATAATCAAAGCAGCAACCATACTTAGGCCAAGCACGCCTGTGACCCCGATGAGTCGAAGTTGAATCCCCGAGACAAAAAGTAGGGCTACTAAGATTGCGGCGAAGATCACCGCATTGCCAAGATCGTTGCCTATCATCACCAACAACATTATGGCAAAGAAAGTTGGGACAAGTACCGCAATTACATTTGACCTCGATTTTTTTGCCTCTTCCTGCTTAGCGAGCATGAATCCAGCCCACAGAATCATGAAGAACTTAGCAAATTCACTAGGCTGAAAGACAACTGGACCGAAGGCAATCCAGTTTCGGTTTCCATTGACGGAATTTCCCATTCCAGAAATCTGAAGCAGTAGGAGCATCAGTATCGATCCGAGGAAAGAATAACGAGCGACCAATTTCCATGTTCTAATTGGAATGCGCGAGGAAAGTAAGCCAATCGGAATCGCAATAACTAAAAAAATGAGTTGGCGGAAGAATATGGAAAATGAAGAACCGCTTGTCTCTAAAGAATGGATGGATGACGCTGATAGGACCATAACCAGTCCCAAACCTGTCAAAGCCGCGGTGCTCACCAACAGGAGGTAATACGAGCTCGTCGGTTGGAAAAGGAAACTTTTGGATCTCATTAGGACCCCACCAACTTCTTAACTGCGGCGGTGAATTGATCTCCCCGGTCAGCGTATGAAATAAATTGATCCATAGAAGCGCAAGCGGGAGCGAGAAGCACCACATCCCCAGCTTGGGCAATTTGCTTAGCCTCGCGTACTACATGTTCCATTAGGGGCACTGCCCCCGTCAGGTCCTTATCCACCCTTATGCAAGGGATTTCAAGAGCTGCTTCTGACAATGCTCTGGCAACTAATTCACGATCCTGTCCAATTAAAATCACGGCCTTGAGGTGCCCTGCAGACCGCTTCACCAAATCGGTCATCGACGCACCTTTTGCCAACCCGCCAGCAATCCACACGATGGAAGGGTATGACGCCAGAGAAGCGGCCGCAGCGTGCGGGTTGGTTGCCTTGGAATCATTTACCCAAGTGATTCCGTCCAATTCCATAACGGTTTCAATTCGATGTCGTCCAGGACGGAAATTATGCACTGCTTGTCGGATAACTTGATGTGAGACGCCGACACTTCGAGCCAATCCGGCTGCAGCCAGGGTATTTGAAATGCTATGAGGTGCGTGCGGATGGACCTCATCAAGTTGAGCAATCAGCGCTGCTTCATCCGAATCCAATACGAATGATCGATCTACCAACAAGTCCTCCACTACGCCCAGTTCTCCTGGTTTAGGCGAATTCAACGAGAAAAAGACTTTTCGTCCTTCCCACTTTTCGACGGCTTCTACAGTTTTCGAATCATCAGCATTAAGAATTGCCAGATCAGTCCTGTTAAGTATCCGTATTTTTGCAGCCACATAATTTTCAAAACTGCCATGCCAATCGACATGGTCGTCTGCAATATTCAAAATGGCAACGGATTTGAATCCAGGTAACTCGCTCCACTGCAACTGAAATGAGGAGAGTTCCAAAATCAGATAATCCAATCCGCCTCCGTCTATTACTGCTTCAATGACTGTTTCTCCAACATTTCCACATGCCTTGGCCTTGAGTCCCCCCGCCTGCAACATCGCTGTCGCCAATTCGACGGTCGTCGTCTTGCCATTCGTGCCAGTGACGGCGAGCCAGGTCTGCGAAGGTTGCAGCTCGCAACGAAGAAGCCAGGCCAAATCAACCTCGCTCATCACCCTTGTGCCTTGGCTCAACAAGTGGACGATGAGTGGATGATCCGGATGCCAGCCTGGAGAGACGATGGCGAAACTCCAAATACCTTTGAGGGCACCATCTAAAGAGATAAACCTCACGTCGGCATTGTCGATCTGATTGTCATCAAAAATATGAATCTCTGAACCGAGGTCACGGAGGACTTGTGCGACTGAACTTCCCGTGACACCCGCTCCGATAATTAGCACCCGTGCCTGGGCTATATCGGCTTTCTTCATTTCTATTTCACAACCCACTGGGCATAAAAGAGTCCCAGCCCAAAAGCCACACAGAGTCCCGCAATAATCCAAAACCGAAGAACGATGGTCACTTCTCCCCAGCCACTCAATTCAAAATGATGCTGAAGAGGTGCCATTTTAAAGACTCGTTTGCCTCCGGAAATTTTGAAATAGAGTCTTTGAATGATTACGGAAGCCGTGATGATGACGAATAGCCCGCCCAGCGGAATGAGAAGCAATTGAGTACGCAATGTGGCGGCAAGTCCAGCGAGGGCGCCGCCCAGGGCAAGTGATCCAGTATCCCCCATAAATATTTTGGCCGGCGATGCGTTCCACCAGAGAAAGCCCGTACACGCGCCAGCAAGTGAAGCAGAGAGCACCGCCAGATCAAGCGGATCGCGGACCTGATAGCAATTAAGTCCCGGAGTTACTGCACATCCCTCACCAAACTCCCACACGCCTATTAAAAGGAATGAAAGAAACGTCATAACGGAAGCTCCAGTTGCCAATCCGTCGAGGCCATCCGTGAGATTTACACCATTGCTTGTTGATGTAACCATTATGACAATCCAAATAACAACGAGAACAGCACCTAGCTTGATGGAGGTGTCGCGAACAGTTGAAAGATAGAGTGAGAGTGGAGTAAATCCATCTTTGTCAGCAAAATGAATTCCAAGTGCACCAAAGACGGCTGCAAAAATCGTCTGACCTAAAATCTTCTGTCGACCAGTAAGGCCAAGTGATTTCTGCCGCGAAACCTTCAACCAATCATCCATGAAACCGAGGATGCCTAGGGAGATGATGAGACCAATAACCAACAGTGCAGAGATACTCACGCTTACTCGAGTCACAATATGACTCAAGAAAAAACCTACCAGCGATGCGAAAATAATAATGATTCCACCCATGGTGGGTGTCCCGCGTTTAGTGTGATGGCTACTTGGCCCATCGTCTCTTATTATTTGCCCATAACCTTTTTTCGCGAGGACCCGAATGAGGACGGGGGTTCCAAAGAGGCTCACAAAAAGCGCGATAGCTCCCGCAATTAGGATTTCTCTCACTCTTCGTCACTCACCTTTCGGTCCCAGTTGTCCCCAGTTGCTCCCAGCGTTTCATCAAGTCTTCAGCCAATTCTTCCATTTGTTCTGCACGAGAGGCCTTAACTAAAACAACATCGCCAGGAGAAAAATGTTCCGCGACAAAGAGCGCATCGGACTTATTTTTAGGAAAGTGCACAACCATCTCCGCTCCGGTAGATGGAAGATCCTGCGCATAACCAGGCTCATTCACGCACACTAGATGGTCTATTCCCAAGGATTGCGCTAAGGCGCCTATCTTAGCGTGCTCATTTTTGGAGGACGCTCCCAACTCGTGCATCTTCCCAAGGAAAGCCCATGATTGACCACCGCGCTCCTGCGCAAAAAGTGAGAGCGTTCGGAGAGCCGCTGCCGTGGATTCTGGATTCGCGTTGTACGCGTCATTGATAAGGAGCAGATCATTCAACTCGTGCAGTTCCATTCGCCACTTATTTCGCATTTCTGCGGTAGATAAACCACCAGCAATTAAGTCCAGGGGGATATGAAGTGCGGTACAAACACTCGCGGCAGCAAGAGCATTTGGGATCTGGTGTGCGCCTATGAGTCGAAGTGCTACCGCTGCCCTTCCATCGGGCGTCACTAAATCGAAATGTGCTCTTCCCTCTCGAATATCGATGTCCGTAGCGCGTACCTGCGCTTCATGTGTTTGACCAAAAGTTAGAACCTTCAAATCTAGTCCGTTTGCCATTTTTGGCGTGAGTTCATCATACCTACCCAGTATTGCCGTGCCACCTTCACGGAGATTATGGATAATTTCCGACTTTGCCTGCGCAATCGCCTCTCTCGACCCAAATTCACCCGAATGCGCGCTTCCAATTTCAAGAATCACTCCGATATCAGGCTCCACAATCTCACAAAGGACTTGGATGTCACCTATGTGACGGGCTCCCATTTCCACTACGCAGTATTTAGTCCTTTCAGTGCAATGCAAAAGCGTGATCGGAACGCCTAATTCATTATTGAAGCTACCTGATGACGCAACCGTCTCGCCGTGGAGGCTAAGTACCCAGGCGAGCAAATCTTTAGTTGTCGTTTTGCCTTGCGATCCAGTGATTCCTATAACTGTCATGGAGGTAAGTCTTTGTCGAACAAAATGGGCGAGGACGCCCAGGGCCACCAAAACATCATCCACAACAATGCATGCGACATCCAATTTTCTAGTAGAAAATACGAGTACTGCACCATTCTCAATTGCATCGGGCGCAAAGATGTGACCATCAGCATATTCGCCTTTGAGGGCTAGAAAGATCGACCCAGGTTCCACTGCCCTCGAATCAAACGAAGGTGCTCGAGTCACGAGTAGATCGTTCGGAGCGAAAAGCTCTCCGCCTACGATCGCGGAAATATCCCCGGCAGTTAACTCGATCATGATCGTCCCTCAATTGCAGCGGCCATAACTAATTTGTCATCGAATGGAAAGACTGCCCCGGCAATTTCTTGACCAATTTCGTGGCCTTTTCCCAGCACGATCACTAAGTCATCTGAACCGGCAAGGGATACTGCGTACTCGATCGCCCGTTGGCGATCAGTAATGACTCGACTTGGCTCACCAATACTCAGATTGCTAGTCATATCCTTTAAAATCTCATCCGGATCCTCCGACCGCGGGTTGTCACTCGTGAAAACGGCGACATGACTTCCATTCAAGAGAGCACGCCCCATGATGGGCCGCTTGCTCTTATCTCGGTCGCCACCACAACCCAGGACGGCGATAACTCTTCCGGATGTCATTGTCTTACACGTTTGGAGAACGCGTTCTACTGAATCAGGCGAATGCGCATAATCGATGAACGCAGCAAATGGCTGTCCAACATTCACGCTTTCAAGCCTGCCTCGAGCACCAGTCAGCGTCGGCAAAAGTGTCGATATCACAATGGGATCGACTCCACTTTGGTACGCAAGGGCTACCGCCATAAGTGCGTTATCTAGATTGAATTCCCCATGCAAGGCAAGCATTCCTTCAATCAGCACGCCACCCACTCCGCGAATCAGAACGTCAAACCCATCTTGTTGCGGGGACGCAGAGACATAATGCCAATCTGCGCTCACGTCATTACGTGAGACGCGAACGACTTGAATCTCGCAATCACTCGCCAACCGGGCACCGTAGGGGTCATCGATGTTAATTATGGCGACGTCAGAATACTCAAATGTGAAAAGTGAGGCTTTAGCTTGAAAGTACTCCTCCATCGATTGATGAAAGTCCAGATGGTCCTGGGACAAATTGGAAAATGCAACTGCAGAGAAATGCGATCCGCGAATTCGCTCAAGAACTAATGCATGACTCGAGACTTCCATGGCAAGGCGGTTAATGTGCCTTTCGTGCATAATCGACATGAGCGATTGAATGTCGGGACTCTCAGGTGTCGTTCTCGTGCTCTTAATGACTTCAGCGCCGATTCTCGTCTCTACAGTTCCAATCAAACCAGCATCATGGCCAGTGCCCCGCCAAATTTGATGGAGCAAAGTGGTGGTTGTAGTTTTGCCGTTGGTTCCAGTAATCCCCACACAGAACATTTCGCGCATTGGTTCGCGGTAAAACCAAGCGCTCAAAATCCCGGCAATCCGACGAGGATTTTCCACAACGAGGACAGGCAATTCCGAAGCAATTTCCGCCCCGACGCTATCGGTCAAGATTGCCTTTGCCCCACGATTCTTGGCATCTAGACTAAAAATCGCTCCGTGCGTCTTCGCACCCGGAAGTGCAATAAAGAGATCTCCTACAATAATTTCGTTGCTTGCGTGCGACAAACCGGTAATCGATACATCGTTGGTTGGAAGTGGCACACCCAAGAATATAGCGATCGAATTAAGAGACCGTGGAAGTGAGAGGATTGGTCTCTCCATCACTTTTTCACCTTTCTTGAATTGACCAGAAGAAGCTGAGATTTCTTTACTTGAGATTCATTAAGTGGATAAGGAATGACTTTTGTTCCGGTCGGTGGGACATGTCGCGATTGCAAGACAAAGGACATCACTTTCTTAAACACTGGACCGCCAAGCGTTCCACCCCAGTGGATACCTTGGGGGGCTTGAATTGTAACGCTAATGACATATCGAGGTTTATCCGCAGGGGCAAAGCCAATGAATGAGGCAGTGTAACCACGGTAACAACCGCACGTTTCATCCACTCGCTGTGCGGTGCCGGTCTTGCCGGCGACACGGTACCCAGGGATAGCAGCCTCAGGAGCGGTGCCTCGAGTAGAAACAACGCTTTCCATCATCAGTCTCAAATCACTTGCGGTTGATGAACTAATTACTCGAACGCTATCGCGAGATTTAGCTGGTGTGAAATGCCCATCCGAATCACTTGTACCCGCAATAACGGTTGGAGAGACCCTAATGCCATCATTTGCAATGGTGGCAAAAATACTCGTTGCTTGCATCGCGGTCACGGAATAGCCTTGCCCAAAAGCAACAGTGGGAGCAGTGGTTCCGCTCCAATTCGCAACATCTGGCAAAACGCCTTGGGATTCCCCGGGAAGTCCAGAACCCGTATTCGTACCCACTCCGAATTTCCTTAAATAAGAATATAGGACGCTATTATCAAGTTTTTCGCCAATTTTAATTGCACCAACGTTGCTGGATGCGGCAAGGATTCCTGTCGCCGTCAATCTTTCCGTGGGATGCTTTTCATGATCGCGGAAAGTCCGATTGGAAACTTTGAAAGCGTATGGAATAGTGAAGACTGTAGATGGCGTAATTGCTCCTTCCTCAATCGCGGCAGAGAGGGTCATCACTTTTCCAGTCGAACCAGGTTCGTAGACATCCTGGACTGATGGATTTCGCATCAAACTGAGTGGAACATTTCGAGTGTCATTTGGGTCATACGTTGGTGCAGTCGCATGAGCAAGAATATTTCCCGTTTTTGGATCCATCACGATGACTGTTCCGCTTATTGCCTGAGAGGTTTTCACAGCCTGCGAAATGGCTTGAGATGCGACCCATTGAACATCCCTATCGATCGTCAATCTCAAAGTCGTCCCGGTCTTCGCCGAGACTAATTCTTCTTGAGAACCTGGTATTTCAGCCCCGTATCCATTTGCATAACTGTACTTTCCTTCAGTTCCGGTGAGCTGGGAATTCATACTTGACTCTAAACCAGCCGCTCCTATACCAGCTTGGTTTACAAAGCCGATCAGCGAAGCAATGAGCGATCCCGAAGGATATTCACGGGTATATCCGCGTTCGGGGTAAAAGCCAAAAAGCCGCTTAGACAAATCTTTCCGACTTAATTTATCGTTATACGCGGCGAAAGCATCCTTGAGGGCAATCCACCTGGCTGGAGTCACGTTTCTCGCAACCAAACTCCAACGGCGCCTGCCTGTAACCTGTGCCGCGACATCGCTCACTCTCATTGACAATATTGGCGCTGCTATCTCGGAGAATTTCTTAGGATCGGAAATAAGGGTCTGATCCACCACAACGTTTATGGCGGCGACGCTTCTGGCTAACTCCACCCCGTTGATATCTGTAATCGCGCCACGCGGAGCCGGCATAATCGAAATGGTCGACATCTCATTCGCCGCTCGAAGTGCAAATGCGTCTGCCTGTACCGCTTGAATATCCACTAGCCGAAGTGTGAACAAAGCTAGAAACATTAATGTAATAACAATGAGAATTCCGATTCGCGAACGGGACAAAGAGAAATTTCCCATACTTAACCTTTGGCGCCTACTGAACTCAATCCCGTTGCTGTCAGAGAAAGGAAACGCGGACTTAGTGAGGGAACCATTCCTGCAGCAATAGCTCGTTGCGCAAGAACCTCGGGAGAGGAGGCATTGGCGATCTTCCTCATGACGGCTTCGCGCTGATCGCTAAGCGTCGTAGCTTGGGCCTGCAAACGTCGTAACTCAAAAGCATCCTGGGCCAGCATCGTATTTATCCCCAACAGAAGAAGGAGACCCACTACACCAACCAAAGAAAGAAAGATAACAAAAGCCTTCCGGTCCACCTGCTCGCCGCTTGATAAGTCAGGAACAAGGCGTAATGCAGTCCTTGGCCTTCGATCCGCAATCGTTGGTCTTGGGTCTCTCGGACGAGGCGCGAGAACAGTAAGCGCCACTACGCAGCCAGCCTTTCAATCGCACGGAGTCTGACGGATTGCGATCTGGAATTTTCTGTCAATTCGTTCGCCGAAGGAGTCTCGCTGCTCTTCACTACTAATTTGAATTTCGCTGCTAATTCAGGGATTTCGACTGGCAACTCTCTTGGGGTAAGAGACTGCGTTGCGGCCGAAAAGAAGTTTTTAACGATTCGATCTTCCAAAGATTGAAATGACATGACTACCAATCGGCCGCCAACACTCAAGGCATTCATCGACGCAGGAATTGCACGCGTTAGTACTTCAAGTTCGTCGTTTACTGCGATTCTTAAAGCCTGAAAGGTTCGCTTTGCCGGATTGCCGCCAGTTCGACGTGTGGCCGCGGGGATGCTCTCTTTAACAATGGCTGCCAATTCAGCCGTTGAGTTGAGAGGTGAAATCGCCCTTCTGCGAAGAATTGAATCAACAATGCGGGGAGCAAATCTCTCTTCTCCGTACTTTCGCAAAATCAAGATTAATTCGTCTCTACTTGCATAATTGACTAAGTCTGCTGCAGTGCGGCCTTGTGATCGATCCATTCGCATGTCTAATGGTGCATCTTGCGAATATGAGAATCCTCGCGCAGCTTCATCCACCTGCATTGAGGAGATCCCAAGATCAAAAAGTATTCCGTTTACTTTTGAGTATCCAAAATATTCAATGCAATTTTGAATGTCGTCGTAGATTGCATGAATCGGCTTGAATCGGTCACCGAATGAATGAAGACGGGATTTTGCAAGTTCGATCGCTTCAGCGTCGCGATCGATTCCAATGACACTGAGGTTTGAGTACTTAGTTAGGAGTGCCTCTGTATGCCCACCAAGGCCAAGAGTTGCATCAACAACTACAGGACTTTCACTCCGTTCTATCGCGGGAGCAAGTAGTTCAATGCAACGTTCCAGCATCACGGACACATGTTGTGCCATCGTCTCCCCCCGTTCTTTCCCTCATCTGCTACGCATTAATAATTCATTGGTGATACTTCGAAGCACTTCTCTCCTCTGGTCACCGCCGACCGACGGAACTTTTAACATCGGCACCGGGGAAGGGGTGCCGATCTTTAAGGTCGGCGGTGGCCACAAGAGAGATCCACTCGATTTAATTAGAAGAGTCCTGGGAATACCTCCTCCGATACGTCGGCAAATCCCTTTTCACGGTCGGCAAGGTATTCACGCCATGAAGTCGCATCCCATATTTCGACTCGAGTATTTGCGCCGATAACAACGCACTCTTTTTCGAGTCCTGCATAAGTACGCAGGCCCTGCGGAATAGTGACCCGTCCTTGACGATCAGGAATTTCATCGTGAGCGCCGGCAAACATGACACGCATGTAGTCGCGCGCGGATTTAGATGTGACGGGAGCTTGTCGCAGATTCTCAGTGATTGTTACGAACTCGGCGGCTGGAAAAACATAGAGACAACGCTCTTGCCCTTTCGTGATGACAAGTCCACTGGCCAATTCATCGCGGAATTTGGCCGGCAAAATAAGGCGACCCTTCTCATCCAGGCGCGGTTCGTGAGTGCCGAGAAACATACTTTCTGGCTCCCTTCCCCAGGCCCAGCGTGTGATTCCCCCACTTTACTCCATTTCTCTCCCTTTTCAACCACCCTCCCCCATTCCCTCCCGCTTTCGCCCACTTCCTCCACCCGTCTTACTTCATCTTTTTTTTGCCTCCATGGCAGAGCAGACATGAAAAAAGGGATCTCGCGGAGCGAGATCCCTGCAGTACGCGAATTACTAGATTCTTTTATCAGCAACCTACTGGTCGAAGTTACGCCTCTCCCAGCGGTCTTCCAAACGTGAATTGAGCCTACCCTTCTTGGTGCGGCGGTTTTTAGGTACCCGCAGGGCGCTTACGCCGGAAAGAGCCGAAATCGCCAGAGTGACTCCTGCCAGGGAGATCAAGAAACCTAAAATTCCCAGCGGGGTCATCTTCGAGATCAAACCAGCGAATATTGTCAATATCCCTACGATTGCCAGGGTCGCCCCCAGAAGAATCCGGTTGCGACCTGGATAAAGGCGTGTTCCGGTGAGCGCAGAGAGAAGATGCGGATCATCCGCGGAGAGCGCTTCCTCCATCTGGGCAAGGAGTTTGCGCTCGTGCTCTGATAGCGACACGTGAGACCCCTTCCACTTCATTACAACTTCTAGATCTACCTGCCTAACTAGGATCCACAATAGAACATCGAGGCGTTCAATGCATACTGGAAAGTAAAAAAGCCTTATTTCTCACCTTCACCTTTGACTAACCTCCCAGGCTTCACGCTGCCTGGACCAAAACGAGCCTGAGCTCGGTCCACGGCCCCCTCGGCTTCGCGCCAACCACGCTCGCGGGAGCCCAGAATCAACTGTTCGGGAGCGCCATACTGAAGATTCTCTAGGCTCACTCCCACTAACCGAAGGCGAGCACGATCGATTCGAAGTGCTCCGTACAGACCTTTCACAATCTCATAAATGTCATGGGAGCTATCAGTTGCAAGTGGCAATGTCCTGGATCGGTTGATCGTTGTGAAATCGGCAAATCGGACTTTAATGGAAATAGTTTTAGCAAAGAGAGATCTCTCTCGCAAACGGGCGGACGCTTTCTCACTCAGCCGCAGGTACTCCTTCAAAATAATTTCTGGATCATCAATATCGCGCGAGAAAGTCTCTGCTGCGCTAATACTTTTTTCCGGTTCATCCGAAACAACGTCTCGATAATCGCGTCCCCACGCCAACTCAAAAAGCGAAGCGCCATTCGCCTCACCCAACGCACGTATTAAAGTCTCACGTGGTGTTTTCGCAACATCTTCAACTGTCCTTAAGCCTAAACGCTGAAGAGCTTCTGACGTTTTTGGACCAACTCCCCAAATTGCGGAGACTGACAAAGGATGAAGAAAAGTAAGTATCCGATCTGGTTGGATTTCGAGCATTCCATTTGGTTTGCATCGACTTGATGCGAGTTTGGCAATGAATTTAGAAGGCGCTATTCCTACCGAACACGTAATGCCCTCATCTTTCTCAACCCTTGCCCGAATTTCTGTTGCAATCTGACGGCCTGTACCTAACAATCGACGTGACCCGGTTACGTCGAGAAATGCTTCGTCCAATGAGATTGGTTCAACGTGTGGCGTGTACGAACGAAAAATCTCCATAATGTGTTCTGATATTTCGCTGTACCGAGAATGGTCCGGGACAACAAAAATTGCCTGCGGAGCCAATCGCTGAGCTCTTCCGACTGGCATTGCTGCATGAATTCCAAATGTTCGAGCCAAGTAATTAGCGGACAGAACAACTCCACGCGTGCCCGCTCCAACGACTACTGCTTTACCTTTCAACGTCGGATCGTCTCTCTCGGCGACTGAAGCGTAGAAAGCATCCATATCGACATGCAGGATGGTGGCAGTACTCACGTCACGAGCGTACTTCTACTTAATGAATGTTTTTCGTAGGCGGCACGGAGTTCCCATGCTCCAGTTGCGCGTAAAGAAACACCTCGAGGGCCAGTACGACGCACATCTCCCCGCACTAAAAAGAGCCAAGAATTAAAAAGCACATCGGCATAATCACGCTGGGCGTCATGAAAAAAAGTCGCGTCATTACAGCCATAACCATCGTCCAGAGTAAGAAAAAGAACACGTTTGCCAGAGCGTACTGGTGGGCTCTGCAAAGCGACTTTCACTCCGGCGACGAGAACGGATGCTCCCGACCGCTGGGCAAGGAGATCAGAGGAACGCACTGCGCCAATCTGATTAAGGAAGTCAGCATAAAACTCAACGAGGTGATGCGACACATCCATACCTAAATGGGTAATTTCATTGCGAACAATCTCGCTCGCATCTAGATTCGGCAAGCCGCTAGGTATGAGTGTTGGTGGCGCAAAACCAAAATTAAGTTGCGTTCCCCCTAAAGAGCGCACTGGCGATCGGTGTAGGTCACTCAGGTATAAAAGTAGATCGCGGCGGTTGATTCCACTCCTACCTACTTGATGCACCTCATCAAAAGCTCCGACCAAAATGAGTTTCTCTGTTGTTGGATACGAAGCACCAGAACGCGAGTGAAAATCTGAAAGATCTAAATACGGCTGACCGTCAATAACTGATTCAATTTCTTCTGCACTAATTCCGGCAAGATCACTCAGAGACATGCGTATCGCGTATCCACGCGCATCAGGCAAAGCAAGAGTCTCTCCAGTACTCATCCCATCAAAAACTCTTGCCGGTCTCCGCGCAGTTTCTGGATCGACTCGCTCGACTCGATATGTAGCATCCGAGTGATTGATATCAATAGGTGCGATCAACACACCTAACTGGCGTGCATCGTCAAGAATTAAACGCTTTGGGTACATACCAGGGTCATGAGTCAGAACTCCAGCTAAAAATGGAGCAGGGTAATGGGCTTTAAGCCAGGCCGACTGATAAGTCGGTAGAGCGAAAGCAGCGGCATGCGCTTTGCAAAAGCCAAAAGATGCAAAAGCTCGCAGAACATTCCAAATTGCATCAATTGTCGCAACGTCGTACCCGCGTGCAGATGCCGCTGGATAAAACCAATCACAAACATCCTGTTGGCCTTGCCGATCCCCTAATGCACGCCTCTTCTCATCGGCCTCTGCAAGAGATATGCCCGCAATAATTGAAATGATCGAGATCACTTGTTCATGGAAAACAACGACCCCTTCTGTCTCACGGAGAGTCTCATAAAGGTCAGGATGAATGATCTGCGCAGCGCTCCACCCATGTCGTGCACGCAGAAATGGATTAATCATGTCGCTCTTAACAGGTCCTGGGCGAAAGAGCGAGATGTCGATAATAAGGTCACTAAATGTTCGAGGGGCGAGTTTGCCAACAAGTTCGCGCTGCCCCGGACTCTCCACTTGAAAAATACCCAGTGTCCGAGTCGATCGAATGAGATCAAAGGTGGCCTTGTCATCCAACGCAATCGAATCAATATCAACGGCCTCCTCTCCCGACCCATCACTCAAGCGTCCGATCTCCTGAATCGCATAAGCAATGGTTGATTGCATACGCACACCTAGAATGTCGAGCTTAAGCAAGCCAACTGCTTCGACATCATCTTTGTCGAACTCCGCCATCGGATATCCCCCAGCATTTACTTGCAAAGGTGCACGATCAAGAAAAGCACCATCGGATAAAACAACAGCGCATGGGTGCATTGCTAAATGCCGAGGAAGGCCATCAAGGCGTTGGGCTAAAGAAATCATCATTGCCACTAGTGGGTTTTTAAGATTAAGAGCGCGCAATTCCGGAAGAGTTTCCAGCGCACGCGAAATATTGCGAGCACGGATATGAGGTAGAGATTTTGCTATCAAATCAATTTCAACAAATGGGACTCCAAGGGCCATACCTGTATCACGAATTGCATGCCGGGCGCGATAAGTATCAATCATGGCAACTGTCGCACAGCGTGATGTATTGCCAGGGACACTCCAATTGGGATCGCCATAACGCTGGAAAACTAAATCGTAAATTTCCAATCGCCTCGCGGATTCAACATCGATATCGATATCTGGAAGTGCGCGTCGAAGAGGCGAACAGAAACGCTCCATCAGCAATCCATGTTGCAGCGGATCAACCCCAGAAATTCCCAACAGGTGACAAATGAGAGAACCTGCTCCACTGCCACGCGCCGCCACGCGGATGCCACGATCGCGTGCCATATCGGTAATGTCGGCCACGGTAAGGAAATACGACTCATACCCAAGAGTTGCAACTGTCGAGAGTTCGTCATCTAATCGTTGACGGGCCTTTTCGATTGTTGCATTATCGCTATACCGCCAATGCAGGCCAGCTTCACTTCGAGAGCGCAATAAAGAGCGCATCTGCAATGCTGAATCCGCACCCACGATATGCGGCTCAGGTAAGTGAATACCGCCCAAACCAATATCTAGCGTGGGCGAAAGTATCGCTCGCTCTGCCCACTCTCGCGTCGTTCTGAGAAGTTCGCGTGCTGTACGTTCGCCGGCGGCGCGGGCAATTTCCTCCGCCATTTCCGCCATCTCACTTGTCGATTTAAGGAAAGCTTCAGCATTTTTACGTTCGACATGACGAGTGTGCAGGGGAACCAATTGACGAGCAGAGTCCAAAATGTCTGCCACTGGTCCGTCATCACGTTCGAGCATCCGCACCGCGTTTGTGAGAACGGCAGGAATCTTCTGGTCGCGAGCAAAAATCAATGATCTTGCGGCATGGGCAGTGGAGCGAGGACCATCACCTGCCACTAAATGGGAGACGCATTCAATTGCATGATCAGCAAATAATTCTTTCATCTGCATAAAACGTTCGAGAGCAAGATCTGGACGCCGCAACGCAATTGCTGCTCCGATTGGTGACTCGGGACCGTGTAGAACCAGAAGGTTTCTGCTGTACTCATTGAAACGTTGGAGAAAGTCAATAGTAAGAACGGGGGTCATCCTCCGGATCAACGGTGCATCCGATGCTTTATATGTATGCAACGAAGTGAGTAGCCGGCAGAGCGAGCGCCATCCTCCATCACCGTGCGCCAGAAGGGTAACGCGGGGAAGTATTCCTTCATTCCCGCTAACCCTGCTTTTTCGAGGAAGAACCTGCTTGTTCTTTATATCAATTGCCAGATCAATTCCGATAATTGGAGCAACTCCATACTCAACGCAACTTTGAACAAAACGAACTGCACCAACTAAACCATCACGATCGGTAAGTGCTATGGCGGGCATTTGATACTCACGTGCCCGAGCCACTAAATCCGATGGTTGAGTAGTGCCATATTTGAGCGAATAAGCACTAGAGAGATGCAGATGCGTGAATGTCTTCATTAGAGAACCGTCACGCGCCACATGCCGGTGGCTTCGTCGCGCTCAATCTCAAAGGTAGTGAGCGCTCCTACGGGCGCAGCTTCCACCCTCCAGAGTGCACGTGCTCCATCATCAGGCCGGTACATGCCATCACTAATGCGATTCCACCAGCCTCCCGCCTCGCACCAGCGAGAAAGAACAGAGTGGATACGAAAGCGTCGCCCGCGAAAGGTGAATTCAACGGGAGTGAGCCCATCCACCAGAATTTCATGGGGTTCAATCTGACTTACCTGGGCGCGCTTAATAGAAGGGACTGCCATATTTGGCTGCTCCTGGGCGGGGTTGTGTAATTCGAACATATGTTCGAAAAATAGCCCCCCGGGCTGACAAGGGCAAGTCCGGTTAAGCGGGGGCGATTTCCTTGATCAGAACACGGACGAGTTTCTCGATCTGGTCGCGGATGGGGCGGATTGCCGCAATGTTTGTGCCAGCCGGGTCGTCCAACTTCCAGTCTAGATAGCGCTTCCCAGGGAAGTAAGGGCAGATGTCCCCACAGCCCATAGTGATAACCACATCGCTCTCTTCTACTGCCTCCACTGTCAAGACCTTAGGAGTCTGTCCGAGAAGATCAATCCCCTTCTCTTTCATCGCCTCAATCACCACAGGGTTTACCTGGTCGGCAGGTTGGGTGCCGGCCGAACGGACCTCAATTGCACCTTCGGCCAGGTGCGAGAGAAAGGCAGCTGCCATTTGAGAGCGACCGGCATTATGGATACAAACAAATAGAACGGATGGTTTAGTCACGTCAGAGAGTATGGTCGACAAACTTTGGAGGGAGTGTTCAATATGGCTGAAACCTGGATGAACTTCTCATTAACAAATAGACTTCCTATCAACAGGAGTTGAATCATGATTTTCAATAACCGCATAGATGCAGGTCGCGCACTTGGTGAGCGCCTCAAATATCTGCAAGGCCAAAATGTCATCGTTCTCGGACTTCCTCGAGGTGGAGTGCCCGTTGCGCACGAGGTTTCAAAAGCTATTCATGCCCCTCTAGACGTAATTGTTGTACGTAAACTTGGCGTTCCGACGCAGCCTGAGTTGGCAATGGGAGCCGTCGGTGAAGGTGGAGCGCTTTTCACAAACGACGAAGTTCTTCGGATGATTCAAATATCTCCCGAAGAATTCGCCACGGTGCAAAAGAGAGAGGAGGAGGAAGTCAAGGTTCGCGCATTGAAATTTCGTGGCGGCAGACCATCCAAGTCCCTCAAAGGCCGGATCGCACTCATTGTCGATGATGGGATCGCCACCGGTTCAACGGCTCAAGCGGCATGCAAAGTTGCCAGAGCAATGGGGGCAGGGAAAATAATTCTGGCAGTTCCGGTGGGATCTAAAGAAGCGACTTCAGCCCTCAAAAAAGATGCTGACGAACTAGTCTGCCTTGAAACTCCGGAATATTTCTTCGCAGTCGGGGAATGGTATCGGGATTTCGCAAGTGTGAGCGATGAAGAGGTTATTGATTTACTTCGCACAGAACTTACGAATGACGTGGCAACCAAAGAAGAGAGTGTTTCTATTGATCTGGGTGGACACGCTCTCCCGGGGCAATTGACCATTCCAGAACATGCAACAGGGTTAGTGATTTTCGCGCATGGAAGTGGAAGTAGTCGTTTGAGTCCTCGAAATCAATTTGTCGCAAAAGCGCTTAACTCGATTGGTTTAGCTACTCTCCTCTTCGATCTCCTCGACCCAAGTGAAGAATCCAACCGAGCAAATGTCTTCGATATTGAATTTCTTGCCGAACGACTAACTGGTGCCACTCTCTGGGCGAAAAGGGATTCAAGAGTAGGCGCACTCTCCATCGGCTATTTTGGAGCAAGCACTGGTGCGGCGGCGGCACTTTGGGCTGCGTCAGACCCTGAATTAGAAATTAAAGCAGTCGTTTTGCGAGGAGGCCGACCTGACCTGGCCGGACCGAAACTCTCCAAGGTTCACACCCCAACGCTCCTCATCGTCGGCGGCAATGATGTCGAAGTGATTCAACTCAATCAAAGCGCGCAAGAAAAACTTCGATGCGAAAACCAACTTGTGATTGTTCCTGGTGCTACTCACCTATTCGAAGAACCTGAGACCCTTGAGCGAGTTGCGGAATTAACGGGTAATTGGTTTCTCGCTCGCCTATGAGTCAGACCGTTGGCGCAGGTAGTTGGGTAGCGATTAATTTAGCGCTCACTATGTAGCGCTTGGGCGCATTTCCAATGTATCGAAATGGAAAACAAGTACTGAGGGTAAGCATTGCGGCGGGCGTAGGAACAATCACAGTCCGATCATCAGCATTTACGATCCGAAACCTCACAACTTGATACGTAAACTCCCCCGCTTGAGTTCTAATAACAACCAGATCTCCAAGGATGAGTTTGCCTAACTGCGAGAAGACCGAATCTCTATGCCCCGCTAATACCGAATTATCATCTTCGCCAGGCAAAACACTTCCTATGAAGTGCCCGACACCCCTTTTAAGTTCTTTGTCACCGGTGCCTTCAATAATCGGCAAAGTCGTCTTAAGCGCAGGCAAGGTAATTTTTCCAATGACATCGCCGGATTTTGGATACGGCCTATAAGAAACGGCACTCGACATTGAAGTTGTCGGAACCGAGGTTACATCTTTTACAAGCGGAGCAAACGCCGGCAACACTTGGCTGCCGACGTCCACCCTCGATTGATAAATCTGAACTCCAGCTACTGCCATCCCCGTCAGCCCACCCACAATCAGGAAGGCGGAGAAAGAGGCAACAACTCTCGTTCGTTTTTTTGACACGTCTTAGTTTAAGACCTTGCGAGTCCCAAACCCAACACCGCCAAGAAGTACGAGACCGAATCCGACGAGCAATATGTTGTACCAAGGAGTCCCTGTTGCGGGCAATGTACCGCCATCAACTGTTGTGGGAGTATCTGTTGGAGTGGATGGAACTGGACTTGGTGTGACAATGGGTACAGCAGGACCGGCTTGTGGCCAATCGTTATTCGTTCTAACAATGGTGACATTGTCGCCAGCTTCAAGCGTGACATAGCCAAGGTCGATACCCGCTGGGCCAGCGAAAACGCTGGTGTACTGAGGGAAACCATCCACGTAAGGAAGGTCGTTTTCTGTAATCAGGTAACTGCCAGGGGGGAGAACGAAGGTCGTGCCTGCACCGCTTGCACCATTGAATGGACTCCCGACTACATCACCATTGAGGTCTCTGATTTGCAACACAAAATCAGCAGAGGTCATAGTCCCGCCGTTGTCATTGATAACTGTCTCAATGACCGTCAAGGTCGCAGTGGTCTCAACTGCACTAGCAGTAGATGGCACAGCAAATAACACGCTCAGTGAAATAACACCAAGCAACGCCAATTTTTTTGGGTATTTTAGGTTTCTCATCATAATTCGATTCTGTTGGTTGTTACAAAGGATGCTTACTACATCTCTCCGTTCACAACCATACTCACGCTTGGGCGCATAGCAATTTTAGATTCTGTGAAATTGGTAAGTTTCTTACCCGAGCGAGAGAGCATTTATTCATTGAAATCAAGGTTCATATCCATGTACACGCTCAATATCTCAACTGCCATACTTAATTCATGAGCGAACTCCTAGCGGCGAGCGTAGATCGAAGCGCAGGTCTTGTTCTCGGAGAGATCGGATTCGTTCTCATCGTTCTGGGCACAGTTGCATTTGTGACATCGAAGTTAAGAATTTCTGTTGTTCCGTTCTTTCTTCTTTCCGGATTGGTTCTCGGTACTGGTGGAATTCTCCGCCTGGAGTTGAGCGATAATTTTCTATCAATTGGCGCTCAAATTGGCGCAATTCTTCTTCTGTTGCTGATGGGTCTTGAATATTCCGCCAAGGAATTGTTGACCGGGTTCCGAGAACAACGAACTTTAGGTCTCTTTGACTTTCTAGTGAATTTCGTCCCTGGTTCTGGATGCGCACTTATTCTCGGTTGGGGTTGGACCGGCGCTCTCGCACTCGGTGGTATCTCGTACGTTTCCTCCTCTGGTATCGCAATGCAATTCATCCGCGAATCACGCTGGCAAAGGCTCACGAGCACTAGACACGCAATAAATATCTTGGTTATGGAAGATCTTGCCCTGGCGCCCTTGCTTCCGATTCTAAGTGCCTTTGGTTCTGGAGTCGGTTTACTCACCGGCTTCATATCAATCTCAGTTGCTTTGATAGTTACCGGAGGCGCCGTCATTTACAGCGCGCGTGGTGGTCACATCCCGTACGCCCCGATCATGCTTGGCGATTCCGCGACACTGCTTCTCGTTGTTTTCGGTTCTGCTCTTCTTGCGTCAGGGGTCGCCACGTACATTGGATTCTCTGGTGCAGTTGCTGCGTTCTTGGTCGGACTCCTCATGACTGAAGATCTAGCTATCGTGGCTCGCGTCAGATTGGCACCATTGCGCGATCTCTTCTCCGCAATCTTTTTCCTGTTCTTCGGGTTGCGGATTGATCCAGCCAAGATTCCATCGATTCTGCTGCCAGCACTCGCTCTTACTGCTGTCGGGATTGGTACGAAATTCCTGACGGCTTGGTGGGCCACTAGAAAGGCACAGGAGCCGGGCATCCGATTGCGAGTAACAGGACTGCTGGTGCCACGAGGCGAATTCTCACTCGTTATTGCTGGTTTGACGGCCAGCACCTTTTTCGGAGAAAAGATCCAATTAATAACCATTACTTTCGTAATTCTCACAACTTTTGTTGGATCCATTCTGGTGCGGATTGCCTCGGCAGAGACCACGAAGAACGCGGAGTACTAGATGGAAGAGTCTATAGCCGCCTAGGTTTCCTAAGGTTTCCTAAGGTTTCCTAAGGTTTCCTAAGGTTTCCTAAGGTTTCCTAAGGTTCTTTTTTCTGCTAACATCCGGCTCTAGAAGAAACGAGGACACCATGGCTACCACTGTGAAATTGGCCGATCACTTAGTTGACGACGCCAAGAGAATGGCTGCTATTGAACATCGCTCTGTGCCCAAGCAAATTGAGTTTTACTACCAAATTGCTCGAACAGCTGAACAGAATCCTGATCTGTCATTTCATTTGATTCGAGAATTACTCAAGTCGAAATCGGAAGAACCTAGCGGGGAATATCAGTTTGACTGATGAAAGTCCGCACTTCTCCAACTTTTGATAGGTATGCGAAGAAGCTCCATCCGAATGAGAAAAGAACTCTAAACGAGGCAGTTTTGGCTGTTCGAGAAGATCCACTTCTAGGTGAACCCAAAAAAGGCGATCTGGAGGGCTTCTATATATACAAATACAAATTAAAAGCCCAATTGTGGTTGCTGGCTTACACGGTCGAGTCTGAAGAAGTAATGACCTTACGCCTCGTAGGCCCACATGAAAATTTCTACCGAACTCTTAAAAGGATCTAGCCAGTTGTGACCAAGGCCATCTGTTGGTTAGTGAGGTAAATTTTCTTATGACTCAAAAACATCCATCAGTGCTCCGAGTCCAAAGTCGATTGCGTGAACTTGGAATACTCGGTGAAGTTCATCATCTTTCTGACTCTGCCCGTAGCGCACAAGAAGCGGCAGACTCCCTCGGTATCTTGGTTGGACAAGTTGCCTCATCCATCGTTTTCCGTCTTCCAAATGAATTACCACTTTTGGTTATCACGAGCGGTCGCCATCGAGTAGACACTGTTCTCGTTGCGGAAAAACTCCATGTAGAAAAGCTTCACAGGGCAGATTCCAATTTTGTGCGTGAACATTCGGGATTCGCGATCGGTGGAGTTAGCCCAGTCGGATGGATTCAACCTGCAACAATAATCATTGATGAAGCGTTGAATGATTATGAAGTCATTTGGGCCGCCGCAGGACATCCCCATGCAGTCTTTCCAACGAACTACGAGGAATTGGCAAGAACCACCAATGCGAAACCAATGATCGTCTCAGTAGACTAATCTTCTTTCATGAATGACAACGCTGGGTGCATCTTCTGCCAGATCGTCGAAGGTCAGTCCCCAGCTAGAGTTTTACTCGAAAATGAACACTGCATGGCGTTCCTAGATATTGCCCCTGCTGGCAAAGGCCACACCTTGGTGATCCCCAAAAAACATTCGGTGGATATTCTTGATAGTGCAAGTGAGGCACTCTCTGAGGTTATGCGAATGACGAAGGAAGTATCGCAATTGCTCGATACAAAACTCAAGCCAGATGGTTTATCACTTTTCCAAATGAATCGAACGGCAGGCTGGCAGACGGTTTTCCATTTCCACGTGCACATCGTTCCTAGGTGGAATGGCGACTCCCTTATCGAGCCTTGGGTTGAAACCTTGGCGCCAGACCTAGAATTAAATAAGGTTTACAGCGAGTTAACAAATGTCTCCTAATCCCATTGGCTTGCATCCGGTCGCAGACACCACAGGAGGAGTGAGTCCAGTGGGGTGGTTGCAACCAACCACAGTGGTCATTGACGACATCCACATTCTCGGTTCCATTAAGTTGTATCGAAACTAAAATGCTCATAGCGCTGAAGAAAACTGTTCCCACCGCCAAGTTCATTAATACTGAATGGACACCTGGTATCGGAACCGAACTTGCGGAAGTCCTTAATAATTCTGGAATAGCGTGTTCCTTTGGAATTCAGTCTGCAAGTGTCGGTGTAACTGCCGCATGGGTAAGTGATGTTAAAAATTTATTCGATTCACTTACACCCCAAACGCCAAAAGCAAATATTGTCGAAGGAATGGACTCGCAAAGAGAGCTCATTTTCAGGCAAGTCAAGAACGGTTTCATCAGCGGGTTTGGTCCGATCGAAGTGGTGGGCGAGGTGGAGAAATTGAAACATCCATTGGATCTCACTTGGAATTCAACCTTCATTTATGTACCAAGTTCGGATTGCGCCTTTTCCTAAAATGATCCTTCACTCAACTGTCCACGGGTCCTCACCACAGAAAGAGACGCTTCTCCTCATACACGGCATGGGATCTTCTGCATCCTCGGCCTGGAGAAGCATTCTTCCGAGCCTGATGGATAGGTTCACGGTAGTTACACTCGATCTACCTGGCCACGGAAAGTCGCCTATTGATAAAGACCAACCGATGGATCCAGAATCATTGGGTGACGCCGTAATTCGCACGATGCATCATCTGAAATTCGAGAAGTTTCATTCGGTCGGAAATTCTCTGGGTGGCTGGATTTCGCTCGAGATGGCCGCCAAGTATCCCGAGAGAATATCCTCCGTTACCAGCTTGGCGCCAGCGGGGCTCTGGGTTACACCATTTAAAACGCGATACCCCGATGCCGCCATTTCGCAGATGCTCGCCAGCAGCCTTCGAACAGTTTCGCCTTTGCTGATGCGCTACGAATGGGCCAGAAAAATTGGCTTTGAAAATGTCAGCCCAAAGTGGCGTGAATTTTCTTACGAGCTCTGTCTCGATGCCACTACCGCCATGGCTTCATCGACTGGTTACTACCCTGCATGGGAAGCCCTCTTGACCAAACGCTTTGACAAAAAAATCCAGCCATCCATCCCGGTGACAATTATCTTTGGCGACTCAGACCGGACCTTACCTGCAGAGACGTGTCAAACACGCTCCCTGGTCCCGCCACATGCAAAATGGATGACACTCTCTGAGTGTGGTCACGCCCCCATGTGGGACCATCCCGATGACGTGCTCGAACTAATTTCAATAACAACGGGAGTTCTTTAGTGGCAGTGGTTCTCTATTTTTGGCGCATGCTGGTAATGAATAGGGCAGACTAAGCACCATGTCATTGCGCCACTACACACCTCACAGAAATAGGCGAAGGGGAATCTCATCACGGGCCCAGAAATTCCTCTACTCGATCTTGTCACTTGCCATTCTGCTTCAAGTCTTCTACCCCCTGGTGCATGGTGAGATCCTGCGCTACTTAACTTTTGCGGTTATTTATGTGGCGTCACTAGCCATGCTCCTGCACGCGTTCTACTCATTTGGTTGGCGATATGCATTCAGATATTTCGCCATCACTTTCATTTTCGGTTTTCTCGTCGAAGAAATCAGCTTGCGTACCGGATGGCCATTTGGAACTTACGCATACGATCCAAGTTTGGGTCCTCAACTCCTCGGAGTCCCCATAATTGTTCCCTTTGCGTGGCTGATGATGGTGCACCCCATCCTTGTGATCTCACGACGTGTGACGCAACATTGGGTTTTTATATACGGCGGCGCTGCCTTGATGGCTTGGGACCTATTTCTCGACCCGATGATGGTGGCGGCGCACAGATGGTCCTGGACCTTCACCGGCTCGCATGTTCCCTTCGAGCCAGAGATTCCACTTTCGAACACAGCTGGATGGCTCTTAGCGGGGATGGGACTAATCGCGTTACTGCACATATCCCTTCCGCGCGAGAGAAGGAAACAGGGGGCCGAGTTCACCGCGGTGGATATTTTCCTCAGCTGGACACTTTTCTCTGGCGTGGTTGGAAATCTCTTCTTTTTTGACCGACCAGGAGTTGCGCTCTTTGCCGGCGCGATCTTCGCTCTTGTGCTTGCTCCGTATGCCTTCGCCCGCTGGCTCGGACAACCGTAAACTTTTTGTTTCAATGATTTTTGTGCTCTTACTTCTTCCCTCGATAATCATCCTCATCTCTTTTACAAATAAATTCTCTTTGATTCGCCTCAAGAATGCTGAGAAGATTTCTCCGTTCGCGATTACTGTTTTAGTCCCTTTGCGCAATGAAGAGAAAAATGTTGAAGCGGTGGTTGCCTCGCTCAAGAAACAAAGAGGTCTTCCCCATTTCAATATTGTTCTCATCGATGACAATTCAACCGACCAAACACGTCGCCTCTGCTCCGAGGCAATATCCAACGATTCACGTTTTTCTCTCTTGGTCGGAAGTAAGTTGCCCAAGGAGTGGCTGGGAAAGCCGTTTGCACTAAAACAAGGATTAGAGCTCTGCGATTCAGAGTTGATAATTCTCATCGATGCCGACGTTCGTTTGAAGGAAAACGCCATCGCGGAAGCGGCTACGCTCTTTGCGGCGAAAGGCCTGGACTTCATCTCTGTTTATCCGAAGGAGATTGCTCTCACATGGAGCGAGCGTCTCATTCAACCCCTCCTTCAATGGTCATGGTTAGCGAGTGTTCCCTTGAAAGTTGCCGAACACTCCTCCCGACAATCCCTTGCTATCGCTAACGGTCAGTTCTTTCTTCTTCGCAAGTCCTCATTGCTGGCCGTAGGCGGGTTTGATTCGATATGTGATGCTGTCATTGACGATATTGCACTGGCCCGCGTGTTTCTCAGAAACGGATTTCATGGCACCGTAGTTGATGGCTCACGGGTTGCCGAATGTCGTATGTACCAATCGTGGGAAGAATTGCGAAATGGCTACAGTAAATCCCTCCCGGTCGCCTTTGGAGGGTGGTTCGGCTCATCCCTAGTGGTCATACTCCTATTCCTCACTGGGGTACTACCACTTGCATTTGCGCTCACTGGCTCAACCGTCGGAATCGCATCCCTCAGCCTCATCTACTTATCGCGACTATTGAGCGCGCGAATCACAGGTGGACGGTGGATTGATGCAATCGCGCATCCCCTCTCGTCACTCTTGCTCATTTACATGATTGTGCGCTCGTGGCGAACTCGCGGGAAAATTTTATGGAAGGGCAGAGCGATATGAGTCGCATCGTTGTCATCGGCGCAGGTATCGGTGGCATGTCAACTGCAGCACGACTTGCAACACTAGGACACAGCGTTGCAGTCTTTGAGGGCTCAGCACACGTTGGTGGCAAGTGCCGAACTGAGTGGATCGACGGATATGCATTCGATACCGGTCCCACTCTCTTGACACTGCCTGCCGTTTATCGTGATTTCTTTCTCAAGACTGGAGATGCTCTCGAAACAGTTCTTGAAATCCAAGAAGTAAACCCCTCGTTTGACTATCGATTCATAGATGGATCTCACGTTCAATTTGCCAATCTCTCCCGCTTCCAAACGCTCAAGGCGATCGAAGAGAGTTTTGGAAATCAATCGAGTTATCAGTGGAATCATTTGATGCTCCGGGCAGAGAAAATGTGGGATGCATCCCGCGAGAAGTTCATTGAAGCGGAATTGCGCTCTTGGCCATCCCTCTTGAAGAATCCTCAATTCTTTCGCGATCTCCAAACAATCGCACCCTGGAAATCTCTACGTTCGCTCACGCATCAAATCACTCATGACTCCCGACTTCAGTACATCGCTGAGCGTTACGCAACATATAGTGGATCGGATCCGCGAAAGGCACCTGCGGTACTTCTTTCAATTGCCTTCGTCGAAGAGGCTTTTGGTGCATGGCACATCAAAGGTGGAATCGGCCAACTTGCGTATGCGATCCACGACCGCGCCGTTGAACGCGGCGTCACTTTTCATTGTGGGCAAAAAGTGGTTGAAATTCTCCACGATGGAACTCGAACCATCGGAATCCGCTTAGCGGACGGCGCTTCGGTTAAGGCTGACTTGGTTGTCGCCAATGCAGATGCATCGCAGGTCTACTCATCCCTTCTCAAATCCGACCTAAGAGTCTTAAAGAGACCGCGAAGATCCATTGCGCGATCCACTCCGTCATCTGGAGGATTCTCATTGTTTTTAGGATTGAAGAAGGACCCAATGGCTCAACAACTTTCCCACCACACAATTCTTTTCCCAGCCGATTATGAGACCGAGTTCGAATCAATCTTTACCCATATGAAGCCAGCCAAAAAGCCAGCGATCTACATATGCTCCCCGAACGATCCATTGATGGTGCGAAGGGATGACACCGAGGCTTGGTCAGTTCTCGTAAACACTCCTCCTCACTCCACAACTGGTCAAGGCTGGGATTGGAATGATCGCGAATTTTCGCAGTCCTATGCAAATACCATCATCGATCAGATTGAATCACGTGGCATCGCAATTCGAAATCGTCTCGAACTCATGGAAATTCGTACTCCCGCCGACTTGGAGCGAGAGACATTTTCACCAGGTGGTTCAATTTATGGAACGTCAAGCAATGGCGCTCCGGCGGCGTTTTGGCGCGCGAAGAACCGCTCTCCACTTCATGGGTTGTTCTGCGTCGGAGGATCAGCACACCCGGGAGGCGGTTTGCCACTGGTCGGAATCAGCGCAGAAATCGTCGCAAACACGATTGACCACGCTTAGTGTGCTTAGCTCAGACTCTTCCGAGCGAACCTAATAACCAGTCCGAAACTAAATGCTTGTAACAATGTCATTGCAATCGCGATCTCATTGAGCCAATTCGCCGTGGAATCAAACTGCGCAGCCACTATCGCAACGAACATGATGATTGCGCGGATTGGACGCTCCGCGGGAGTCACAACTCCGATCTGGCGAATTCGCTCCGATCCAAGGCGAGCGCGCGCATATTCTTGCAAGGCAGCGATGAGCCAAAATGCCACAACCCATGTCAACGGTGCTCCAAGTCGATAGAACGCAACCGCCCATAATGCCTCGGAGATGCGGTCTGCGACAGAATCAAGGGTTGCACCTAATTTGGTGACTTTGTTCTGGACAATTGCGATGCTTCCATCGACTCCATCACATAGGAGAGAGAATAGAAGCAGAATGGCTATCCACCAGCGCGGGGAATAAAGGGCAGTTCCTGCTGCTAAGGCGACTCCAAAATAGGTAACCGAGTTGGGACTAAGCCGTGCAGAACTGAGTACTCGTGCAATTCGATAAGAGATTCTTAGCCAGCCACCAACCATCCCGGCGGTCGATGCGCCACCATGTTCGAGACTCCACTTCGAGGTGAAATCACCGAAGTTCATGGTCACAGAGAAATACCTAAATTCGTGTATATCTCTCTTGTGGCAGTGGAAGTGTTCATAGTATAGAAATGTAAACCAGGCGCGCCTGCGTCGAGAAGTTCATGACACAATTTTGTCGCAATCTTGATACCAAGTGCCTTGACTGCACCTGAATCTCCATCGATTTTGGCAAAATCCTCTCGAACTTTTTGGGGAATCGGCGTGCCACCCAACTCTGCCATCCGCTCCAACTGCTTAACATTTGTAATTGGCAAAATGCCAGGGATCACGGGAATGCTCGACCCGCGAGCACTGAGTCTCTCGACAAGGGCACTCCACTTGGAAACGTCAAAAAAGAACTGCGTTGTGGCAAAACTCGCTCCAAGGGATTCTTTGCGAAGAAGGACATCGATATCCTGTTCCATATTTCCGCCAGATGCCGGGTGACCATCAGGAAAAGCGGCAACTCCAATGGTGAAATCGCCGCTTTCGGCAGCTAACGCCACGAGTTGGTCAGCATGGTCAAAACCACCAGGTGTAGAAGCCCACGGGACGCTAGGTCCTCCGGTGGGATCGCCTCTCAAAGCCATAATGCTCTTGATTCCCGCCGCGCGGTAATTTTCCAGGACTTCTCTCAATTCGGCTTGCGTCGAACCGACACACGTGAGGTGGGCAACAGTGGGAATATGAGTCCGTTCTGTTATCTCCGACGTAATTCGGATAGTGCGTTCGCGCGTAGAACCACCCGCTCCGTAGGTCACCGAGATGAAAGTTGGCGATAAGGACTCCAGTGACTCCATTGCCGACCACAGGCGCTCTTCACCCAGGGAATCCTTCGGCGGAAAAAACTCAAAGGAAAACGATCTCTTGGCCATAACCTACCTTTCGCGCAACGTGATAAGTGAGGGTACCGTTGCCACGTGACCCTAGAACCTCAGTTCGCTCTTGCGGATATACGAATGCGCGTTCAACGCAATCTCACAAATTTTCTCGCAGAACAAATCCAGTATCTAGGCGAGATCGGCACTGAACTCATACCCGTGGCCGAGGCGATGAACGCCTTTCTCCTTGACGGTGGAAAGCGCTTACGCCCTCTCTTTGCCTACTGCGGATATCTGGCTGCAGGGGGCGAAGACGACGATGCAATTATAGGTGCCGTTTCAAGTCTCGAACTCTTGCAAGCGTGCGCCCTCATCCATGACGACCTCATGGACGGATCAGATACTCGTCGCGGAAAACCTTCGATCCATCGCTGGTTTGAGGCAATTCACGAAAACGAAGAACTCTCCGGATCCGCCACGAGTTACGGAGCATCTGCGGCAGTGCTCCTCGGAGATCTGGCACTTGTCTGGTCAGATCAGATGCTTCACCAAAGCGGAATTGCGAGTGATGCGCTCATCCGCTCCCTCTCGATTTATGATGAGATGAGAGTCGAACTCATGGCAGGGCAATTCCTGGATGTACATGAACAAGCCCTTGCTTCTCAGAGTGTGGCACGCTCGCTTAAGATCGCCCGGTTCAAGTCGGGCAAATACACAGTTGAGCGCCCGCTGCATTTTGGAGTTTTTCTCGCGCAACCAAATCAGCAGAAGAGATCGACATACACAACCATCTTCTCTGAATTTGGCCTCCCACTCGGAGAAGCTTTTCAATTGCGCGATGACCTACTCGGAGTCTTCGGAGATCCATCTGTCACAGGTAAACCCGCCGGGGATGATCTGCGTGAAGGCAAGCGAACCGTCCTCATGGCAATGACCCACGATCGGGCCACGGAGCAGCAAGAGCGCATCATCTCCAAACTCTTTGGCGATCCCAACCTCACGGCCGCCGACATTGAAGAAATGCAAATGGTCATTACCAATACAGGTGCCCGCGAACACGTTGAAGAGCTCATCGAAAGACTCACCCTCACGGCCCTGGATGCCCTCAATCGAGATGAAATCGACTCGACCGCCCACGCCATTCTGAATGAATTGGCATCCAACGCGGTTCGGCGGAGCGTGTAAGTGTCGGCACGGGTTAAAGGACCCACCAACAATATTGTCGTAGTCGGCGCGGGTTTGGCTGGATTGAGCGCAGCCCTTCGCTTGGCGGGCGCCGGACGGAACGTCACGGTTATCGAGCGTGAATCGGTTCCTGGTGGACGAAATGGTCTGCTCAAAATCGGTGGCTACTCATTTGATACCGGTCCGACGGTGCTCACGATGCCCAACCTTATTGAAGATGCCTTCAATTGTGTTGGAGAAGAAACAAAGGACTGGCTCGAACTTAAACCACTCTCCCCTCTTTACCGTGCCTTCTATCACGACGGTTCGACCATTGATGTTCATGCTGATACCAAAAAAATGGAAAATGAAATTGAAAGAACGATTGGCGCTTCAGAGGCTCAGGCTTATAAGAAGTACGTTCAATTCGTAACCAAGCTCTACAAATATGAAATGAATGATTTCATAAATCGAAATATTGATTCTCCGCTCAATCTGATTACACCTAACCTGGCAAAACTTGTTGCAATCGGCGCATTCCGAAAATTAGCGCCGAAGGCTAATCAGTACTTCAAAGATCCTCGTCTCCAAAAGATCTACTCTTTCCAGGCAATGTATGCCGGGGTGAGCCCTCGACAGGCACTCGCGATCTATGCCGTCATTGCCTACATGGACTCAGTAAATGGGGTCTTCTTTCCCAAGGGTGGAATGCACGCTCTTCCAGCTGCCTTGGCTAGCGTCGCCGAGAAGCACGGCGTCAATTTCATGTACAACACCACGGTCACTTCAATTGACTATTCAAATGGGCGCGCACGAGCGGTTATTACTGATACCGGAAAGAGTATTCCTTGCGACGTCGTGGTTCTCAATCCCGACCTTCCGGTTGCGTGGAGAGACCTGCTCAACCGGACTCCACGCTCTGTTGCTCGGCTAAAATATTCGCCTTCGTGTGTCACCTTATTGATTGGTTCGAGCAAAGAGTACTCACACCTCGCTCACCACAATATTCACTTCGGTCAAGCCTGGGATGGGATCTTTGACGAACTCATCGAGAAGAAGACCCTCATGTCAGACCCAAGTTTTCTAGTGACGGTTCCGACCATGGACGATGCCTCACTTGCACCACAAGGAAAACAGTCTTACTACGTGCTCTTCCCTGTCCCTAACTTGGATTCTTCAATCGACTGGAATCACATGGCAGAGCCATACCGAGATCAGATGATTGAGACTCTTGAAAAACGCGGTTACCCCGATTTCGCCGACTCGATAGAAATCGAAACAGTTACGACGCCGTTGGATTGGCAGAGGCGAGGCATGGAACGAGGGGCACCATTCGCGAGTGCGCACACCTTCTTCCAAACTGGCCCCTTTCGACCAAGTAATCTTGCCCGCGGTTTCGAAAACGTTGTCTTTGCGGGATCAGGAACCCAACCCGGAGTTGGCGTGCCGATGGTTCTTATTTCAGGTCGCCTGGCGGCCGAGCGCATAGTTGGTCGGGTGAAATAAATGGATGAACTAACTTCTGCCGGAATCCTTGATCCCCTCCTCCGAGCGTCGTATAAGGAGTGCAAACGACTCAATACGACGCACGGCAAAACCTACTATCTTGCAACCCTTCTCCTACCTAAGTCGAAGCGTCCATTTGTCCATGCTCTCTATGGATTCGCCCGTTATGCCGACGAAATTGTCGATGACCTTTCCTCACGACTTGATGCAGTTGAAAGGGGTCTGCAACTAAAGAGTTGGGGTCAATCCATTCTGGCGAGTCTAAGAAGTGGCGAAAGTCAGGACCCTGTAGGACGCGCCCTTATCGATACCGCCACGCGATTTTCAGTACCGATTGAATACTTCGAATCATTTTTACATTCGATGACGATGGACTTATCCATCGTCGAATACGAGACCTTTGATCAACTTATGGAATACATGTACGGCTCTGCGGCAGTAATAGGGCTTGAGATGGCGCAAGTACTTGGAATAAGTACACCCGGCGCACTTGAATCAGCAAAGAAACTCGGAATTGCCTTTCAGCTAGCAAACTTCATTAGGGATATCAGCGAGGATCTTGATCGAGGCAGAATCTATCTTCCCTTGGAAGAGTTAAAAGTCAGTGGAGTCAATCGCGCAATGCTTGAAAAAAGAGTCCTAACTCCGGAAATTGTGGAGGCACTCAAATTCCAAATCACAAAAGTGAGAATCCTTCAAGAGGAAGCCAATGCAGGAATTAGCCTTTTACCTAGAGAAAGTCGTCCCTGTATACGCGCAGCCAGCGAAATGTATTGCGGAATTATTGATGCCGTCGAAGCAAATGGTTATGACATATTTAATTCACACTCACAAGTGCCGGTGATTCGGAAAGCGAAGGTTATGCTGCAATCTTATGCAGGCAAAGTCTTCCTGCGCTGACGTCTTCCGTAGTTAACCCAAAGTGAGAGCACGCCTAAAATGAATGCAAACCCATAGATCAGATCTTCTATCGGGGCTGAAGCGATGCGCACACCCAAAATATCTTTCGAGTCGTAGATGACTATCTCTCTCGAGGTGAGCCACCAATTTGTTAAAAGCTGAAATGGAAGAATGATTGCGTACGAAGTCCAGAATGCCTTTCTGCCAAGCAATCCAGTCTTAATTATGAGCAAATCCAGTGCCATGGCCAGACCAAGTGCCAAGATCACAATCTGGGTGTAGGTCATTCTTCATCACCCACCTTCCAGTGAATCTTTACCTTCCGCACTGCCTCTAACGTCATGATTGCAGCCAACGGGATGATTATAAAAAAGAGGTATTCCTCGACTGGAAGATGAAACGGTCCGTAAATTCCTACGACTTGGTCTGCATCAAAACTCCATTGATTTCGAAGGACCGCGATAGCATCCCAAATCAAAAAGAAAATCGCTGGCGGCAAAATACTTTGCGCTGCCTGCTTTATTCTGCGAAGAACTCGGACCTTGAGTGCAAATTCCAACCAGAAAGAGGCAAGGGCAGTGAACGCGAGCATCCCTACGTAACCGTATTTCTCCACCTGCGTATTCTTACGAGTTATTTGCTACAGTGACAAATGCGAAAGGCTCTCTAAACTCATGGATCTTGTGAAGGTCGTCGAAGAAATCCTGCTCACGCCGCCACGTTGTGGGAGCACACATGTGCTGGCAATTGATGGACGTGCCGGGGCAGGCAAGACGACTCTTGCCAATAACCTTTTCCTGGCTCTAAGCGCGACGTGCCCCGCAGCCCTCATACATATGGATGAAATGTATGAGGGCTGGGAATCAGCTCTGGGAGAATCACTCACCGAAAGACTCTCGAATTTGCTTGAGGATTTGTCGCGTGGCGTGCCACATCAGCTGCCAATTTATGATTGGCATGTAAAGGCTTTCAATGCCTTTCGCGAAATAATGCCAACCTGCATACTGATCCTCGAAGGGGTTGGAAGTGCACAGCGGATTGTCCGAGAGTTTGCGACGGCAACCTTTTGGCTAGATATTGACTCCGAAACCGGCTTGACCCGCGTATTGGAACGCGATGAGAAAATCAGCGAGCCATTCATGAGCCAATGGCAGGTCGATGAAGATGAGCACCACCGCCGTGAAAAGACTCGAGAAAACGCCGATTTCGTCCTCTCCACGATCTCGCCGTTCTGAACTTTCGGGGTTGTAGCGCGCCGCAACCCAGTTGATCTACTGAGTTGCCTAAGATTTTCTTGTGTCCGATCTAACTGGTGAACTCATCGATGGACGCTATGAGCTCCTAGAGCAAATTGCTACGGGTGGGATGGCGACGATCTATATTGCCTTGGACACTCGTCTCGATCGCAAAGTTGCCGTAAAGATTATGCATTCGCATCTGGCTGATGATGAGAAATTTGTGAATCGATTCATCAAGGAAGCGAAAGCGGCAGCAGCACTCTCCCACCCAAATATTGTGAGCGTCCAAGACCAGGGCTGGAATCAAGGTGGTACTCCAGCAGTATTTCTAGTGATGGAGTACGTGGAGGGATTTACCCTTCGGGAATATCTATTTGAACAAGGAAAACTTTCATCTAGTGAAGTAATCCGACATCTCATTCCAATCCTGAGCGCCCTTTCCGCCGCTCATAAGATTGGAATCGTCCACCGCGACATAAAACCGGAAAATATCCTCATCTCAATCAACGGCCGCATTAAAGTTGCGGATTTTGGTTTGGCCCACGGCGGCCTCCTAGGAAATACGATGACCGCAGAGTCCAGTGTCATTCTGGGCAGTGTTTCTTACTTGTCCCCTGAACAAGTACTCCGCGGGATAGCCGATACAAGGAGCGATGTCTACTCCGTAGGAATCGTCGCCTTCGAACTCCTCACCGGCGAGAAACCATTCGCCGGGGACTCGCCAATAAATATTGCCTACAAGCATGTCCACGAGCGCGTCCCTGCGCCCTCGACCCTTGTTTCTGGAATTCCAGAATCTCTTGATGCCCTCATCCTGCGAGCCACAAGTGTTAACCCAGATGATCGCCCGTACGATGCTGAGAATTTCCTGGAAGAAGTGCGGAACATTCAGACCGAAATGGATCCAAAGCGAACCCAGATGAGTTTGGAACTCGATCTCCCACCCATCGCCAGAGAGAAATCTCGCTCTCCCAAGAGAGTTTCTGCCAGGCCTATTCCTCCTCCTTCTGGCACAGTGGCGACTATGAAATCGGAGAAAACTGAAAGCACTGCCCAAATAAGTAAACGTAAGGCAAGTTCACGCGTCCGCAGGAATCGATGGATCGCGTTCATTCTCGCGATCCTGCTTACTGGAGGGTTTTGGTATGCATTTGGAGGTTTTGGCAACCGCGTTTCCATTCAAACGATGGCCGGCATGAGCACAAGTGAGGCCGATACATATCTAGCCTCACTTGGCCTTCATGCCCGCGTTGAGAAAATATTTAGCGAGGAGGTCGGCGCGGGCAAAATAATTTCCACCAATCCTGGCGGAGGTGGCCACGTCAATAAAGGTGGCACAGTCTCACTCGTAGTGTCTAAGGGGCCGGAGAGATATCTCGTCCCCAATGTAAAGAATCTGGCGATACCGCGCGCTGAGGAACTCCTAAAAGAGAATTCCCTCGTTCTTGGAACGGTGACTGAAGTCTTTAATACAGTCGTGACAAAAGGCTTAATTATCTCCGCCTCACCGACCATTGGAACTTCCGTGCGGAAAAATACCACCGTTGATCTCCTAGTGAGCAAAGGTATTGAAAAGATTCCGCTAACGTCCTACCAGGGCAAAAGTAGCGATCAAGCCCTCAACGAACTTACGGCTGCAGGATTCGATGTCACACCAACCTATGCCTTCAGCGATACCGTGCCTATCGGAATAGTTGTGAGCCAAACACCAGATGGCGGTACGAATTTGCCGAAAGGGACAAAGATTGCCCTTGTCATTTCCAAAGGTCCAGAATGGGTCTTCATTCCAAATGTCTACTCTCTGACTCAGGAAAAAGCCACCACCGCGCTGGAAGATCTCAATCTCATGGTAACCATTAAGAAAATTGGTACACGTGCAAATAAGGTGGTCATTGATGTCTCTCCGGCTGTCGGATCCAAAGTGAAACGTGGCAGTACGGTGGTCGTGACAGTAGGGTAGGTCAATGCCTAACCCACGAATCGGTGCGCACGTTCCCACAACTGGCGGAATGGCAAAGCGCTCAATTGCCTACGCAGAGACTGTCGGAGCTGAAGTAATTCAGGTCTTTGCCTCCAATCCACGGGGGTGGGCGATGCCAGAGCCCAATCGCACAGCTGATGAAGAATTCCGCAAAGTTGCCCGCGAACGCGATATCGCAACCTACGTCCATGCGCCGTACCTTATTAATCTTGGATCCCCAACGCATGAGACCTACCAAAATTCGCTTCACTCAACTCGTTATTCACTTTCCCGCGGTGCAGATATTGGTGCCCTCGGAGTTGTCATCCATACCGGCTCTGCCGTTGAGGTGAATCACGTTCCGCAAGCATGGAAACAAATACATGATGGGATGATGCCGATTTTAGAGGCGCTACCTGACGACGCCCCTCCCCTCCTTCTCGAACCCACCGCCGGGCAGGGCCAATCCCTTGTTAAACGCCTAGAGGATTTAGTGCACTACTTCGATGCCTTGGAGAATCACCCAAAAGTTGGGGTTTGCCTAGATACGTGCCATGTTTTTGCAGCCGGCCATGACATAAACAAGAAAGGTGGCATGAAGGAGACCATTGACCTACTGGTCTCAGTAGTGGGGGCAGGCCGGCTTCAACTTATTCATGCCAATGATTCCATGGATGTTTGCGGAGCACTGAAAGACCGGCACCAGAATCTTGGTGAAGGGTACATCGGCCTAGAACCATTCAAAGAGCTCATCAATCATCCCGCGGTAGCAAATGTTCCCCTAGTCCTAGAGACTCCGGGACAAGAACCTGAACATGGCAGAGAGATTGCGATCCTTAAGAAGTACCGAAAATAATTATGCGGTTGCGCTTAGCCCCACTTGCACTTCTGGCTGTCTCGGCAATGTGGGGATCGACCTTTTTCATGATGAAAGAGGCAATCCAACGCCAAGATGTCAATAGTTTTCTTTTTACCCGCTTCTCGATTGCCATAATTGCGATGCTCCTCATACGACCCCAAGTGGTTAAGTTATTCAACCGCGACATGGTGACAAAGGGCCTTATATCTGGAACGTTCCTCGCCGCCGGATACCTTTTCCAAACATTTGGTTTAGCACTTACATCGGCTGCTGTGACAGGTTTCATCACTGGGCTCTATGTCATCGCTACCCCACTCATGGCAGCTCTCTTTCTTGGGCAAAAGATCTCTCGAAAAATCTGGTTCTACGTCGCACTCGCGACTTGTGGACTCGGACTTCTATCCCTCCATGGATGGTCAATGGGAAGAGGCGAGCTGCTTGTCCTAGCGTGCGCACTTGCCTACGCAGCACAAATCATCGCCCTCAGCAAATGGAGCAAAGGCAGGGATGCTTACGCGCTCACCACTCTTCAACTAATCCCGTGCGCGGTTCTGTCAGGGCTAGCCACACTCTTCAACGGCTACCAAGTGCCACCCGATGCCGGAGTCTGGGGAGTGGTGGTTTTCACGGCCATTTTCGCAACTGCCTTAGCTTTCATGGTGCAAACCTGGTCACAGGCGCATATCTCCGCTACCAAAGTCGCCGTTATCTTGACGATGGAAACGGTCTTCGCTGCCGTCTTTGCCGTGATATTTGGTGGAGAACATCTAACCCTGAAGATAGCCGCCGGTGGGGCGATGGTCGTGGCCGCGATGTACATGATCGTTCTTGAAGAAGCGTGAGAGAATACCCATATGCGCGTGGATCTTCGTTCTGACACAGTTACCGTCCCCTCCCCAGGCATGCGTGAGGCCATAGCAGAAGCGCCAGTTGGGGATGACGTATACGGCGAAGACGTCACCGTGAATTCGCTGGAAGAGCGGGTTGCCTCAATGTTTGGCAAAGAAGCTGCTCTTTTCACTCCCTCTGGTTCTCTCGCAAATCAACTAGCAATTCGGATGCTCGTTGCACCTGGCGAAGAACTTCTTGCAGAGACGTTCTCGCATATTGTGCGTGCCGAGCTGGGAGCTGCGGCGGTTTTCAGCGGAATAACAACTCGTACCTGGCAAGCACCGCTCGGATTACTCAAAGCACAGGATGCGATGGAAATTGCACGACCGGATTCTGGTCCCTACCAAGTTTCGACGACTGCAATCGCGGTCGAGAACACTCATAACTTCGGCGGAGGAACTATCCAACCTCTAAATGAAATCGCCGAACTTTATACATTGGCCGAAGGTGTGGGAATCAAACTCCACCTTGATGGAGCACGCATTTGGAATGCACACATTGCCAGTGGAGTTGCTCTTCCCGTGTATGCAAAGTACTTCGAAACCATAAGCGTCTGTCTCTCAAAGGGGCTAGGTGCCCCTGTTGGCTCACTTATGCTTTCAACCAAGGAAAAAATTTCCGGGGCCCGTGTGTGGCGAAAACGATATGGGGCGGGAATGCGCCAAGTTGGAATCCTTGCCGCCGCAGGTCACTTCGCTCTCGATACAAACTTGCCGTTATTAAAGCATGATCATCGTCGCGCGCACTTTCTTGCAGAAAAACTACATGGCATCGTGCCATCAATTGTTGACCCCAAAAATGTTGAGACAAATATTGTGTCCCTCGATTTGTCTGACATTTCTTTAAATGCCGCGGAATTTGCATTATTACTAAAAAATGAAGGAGTGCTGATTAGTGCACTCGGCCCAAACTTCGCTCGTATTGTTACTCATCTGGATATCGATGATAAAGACATTGAGTTTGCAGCAGAAGCGATGAGTAGAATTTTACAGGGCACCCTCGTGGCGTAGGAGCCATTCCTTAACATCTAGTCCGTACGCATAATTTCCCAGAGCACCGCCCGTTTTTACAACGCGATGGCATGGCACTACAACCACGATCGCATTCTTAGCACAAGCAGTTCCAGCCGCACGAACAGCGGCTGGAGAACCCGCCCGATGGGCAAGATCCGCGTACGAAAGAACTTTGCCTGGACGAATCTTTCGCATCGCTTTCCACGCGGCTTGAGAAAATTGCGCCCCAACTTGTCTAGTCGCAATTGAATTAATCGCTTCGACATCACCAGCAAAATAATCATCAATAAGATCAGAAATGATTGGAATTCGCTTTACTCGGTCAATCCCGCGCCGGGCATCAACTTTATCAAGGCCATCTAACATCGAATCAAAACTGCCAAAACTAGCACTCAAAAGGACGTGTTCATGGGCAATCATCTGAAGCAGACCGATGGAGGTCTTGGTTGATGCTAGAAGTAGTGCCACCCTGAAAGATTAGCGATCGCGAAGCATCTCCGCTACGAGGAATGCGAGTTCGAGTGACTGGGCATGGTTGAGCCGTGGGTCACATGCGCTTTCGTAGCGTGTTGCCAAATCGTCGTGCGATATCTGCTCACCGCCGCCGACGCACTCTGTTACATCATCACCTGTTAATTCGATGTGAATCCCTCCCGGGTGAGTTCCGAGTGACTTGTGCACCTCAAAGAACCCTTTGACTTCATCCAGCACGTCTTCAAACTTGCGAGTCTTATACCCGCTTGGAGCCTCATAGGTATTGCCATGCATCGGATCGCTGACCCAGAGCACTTGAGCGCCCGATTTAGTGACGCCTTCGATCAGTGGCGGCAACGCTTCACGGATGTGCTTAGCCCCCATACGAGTAATGAATGTGAGGCGTCCTGGTTCGCGATGCGGATCCAACTTATCAATCAAGGCCAATGCATCCTCAACCGTCGACTTAGGCCCAAGCTTTACCCCAATGGGATTTCTCACCTTAGAAGCGAAATCGACATGAGCGCCATCGAGTTGACGGGTCCGCTCACCGATCCAGATAAAATGTGCTGAAACGTCATACGGCAATTGCGTACGGGAGTCGATCCGGGTCAGCGCCTTTTCGTATTCCAGAATGAGCGCTTCGTGGCTGGAGAAAAGATCGACGCTTTTGAAAGCAGAAGGATCGACTCCTGCCGAGCGCATGAATTCAAGGGCACGACCGATCTCGTTTGCCATTTCTTCGTAACGCATACCGACCGAAGAATCACGGATAAAGCCCTTGTTCCATTCGTGGACTTGGCGCAGATCGGCGAAGCCGCCTTGGGTAAATGCCCGGACGAGGTTGAGGGTGGCGGCAGAAGTGTTATAGACCCTGACCAACCGTTGCGGGTCTGGAGTACGGGACTCTTGCGTGAATTCCAATCCGTTTACTGCATCGCCACGGTAGGCCGGAAGTGTAATGTCGCCACGTTTTTCAAAATCGTTGGAGCGAGGCTTGGCAAACTGGCCCGCCATGCGACCAACTTTCACCACCGGCAAACTTGAGTAGTACTGCAATACCGCTGCCATTTGCAGAATTGTCTTGATTCGGTTGCGTATTGAATCCGCGGTTGCGGCTGCAAAGGTTTCGGCGCAATCTCCACCCTGCAGCCAGAAAGCCCTACCCTCGGCTGCTTCCGCGATCCGCTCTTTGAGATTGTCACACTCACCGGCGAAGACCAACGGAGGAAAGCTTTTCAACTCTTTCACTGCGGCTTTAATCGCCGGTCCATTCGCTCCCCCGGGCCAGGTTGGTTGTTGGGCCGCGACAAGGCCCGGCGTGAAGAGGGCATCCAAGGTGGTCATAGTTTCCTAGCGTAGAGAGTGGGTGGAGGTCCGCGCAGTGCGATTATCCGAAAAAGACCTCTGCTTCTTTGTAGAGCGCAGAGCCAACCAACTTCAACTGCTCCGTGGCCGAAGCCAGCGGAACTCGAACAATATTTGTGCCGTGAAGTGCAACCATCTTGCCCCAATCGCCCTCATGTGCCGCGGTAATCGCATGCAGGCCAAAACGTGTGGCGAGTACGCGGTCAAATGCAGTTGGCGTGCCACCACGTTGGATATGCCCTAGAACTGTGTTTCGAGCCTCTTTACCGGTGCGTAATTCGATCTCTCCGGCGAGCCATTCTCCGATACCCGAAAGTTTGACGTGGCCAAAGGCGTCCAGAGTCTGGTCTTTCACGACCATATCGCCATCTTGAGGAATCGCTCCCTCGGCAATCACAATGATCGGTGAGTAGTTAACCTTGAAGCGAGATTCGACCCATTCGCATACCTTGGCAACCGAAAACTTTTGCTCAGGAATGAGGATGCAAGCAGCTCCGCCTGCCAAACCAGAGTGGAGAGCAATCCATCCGGCGTGACGACCCATTACCTCTACTACCAGGGCGCGATGATGAGATTCGGCTGTTGTGTGCAATCGATCAATCGCTTCCATTGCAATATTCACTGCAGTATCAAAGCCAAAGGTGTAGTCAGTATTGCTCAGATCATTGTCAATTGTCTTGGGAACACCGATGACGTGGACACCGAGGGAATGAAGTTTTGTTGCGACCCCGAGAGTGTCTTCTCCTCCAATTGCAATGAGCGCATCAACCCCGGCATCTTCCAAATTCTTCTTTATCTTCTCGATTCCGCCCTCAATTTTGAAGGGGTTGGTACGAGAAGAACCAAGGATCGTTCCACCGCGCGGCAAAATTCCTCGTGTTGTTTGAATGTCCAACGGCATTGTCAGCCCATCAAGTGGACCTCTCCAACCATCGCGATAGCCAACGAATTCATGGCCATATTCTTTGACACCTTTACGAACTACTGCTCGGATAACGGCATTGAGGCCAGGGCAATCTCCTCCGCCAGTCAGGACACCTATACGCATCGCAATTCACTCCAACGGTTCAATGGTTTCGGGCAATGTACCCATCAAGTACGGTCAACGCTGACAAGGCTCAGTCTAGTGCCAATTTATGAGGAATTCTGCCCGACCCTTAAGGCAGAAGTCACGTGCTCACGGTGAGTTAAGCGGTAACGCGGACTCCTTTGCCCACGACGACTATTCCACCAGGCGAGATTGTAAAGCGCTGACTATCTCGCTCGAGGTCTACACCAATTTGCGCACCTGCTTCGACGATGACGTTCTTGTCCAATATGGCGCGTCGCACAACTGCGCGCTCCCCAATCTTTACGGACGGCATGAGCACCGATCCATCAACAAATGAACCGGCCGAGACCAGGACATCATGCGAAGCAACAGTTCGATTGAGATGCCCGCCCGCAATAATGGTTCCAGCACCCACGATTGAATCGTGCGCTATTCCCCCTTCACTAAATTTCGCTGGAGGTAGCGAAGGCGGATTAGTGAGCAAAGGCCAATCACGGTTGTAGAGATTGAAAATCGGATGAACAGAAACCAAATCCATATGTGCGTCAAAATATGCGTCAATTGAACCTACATCGCGCCAATATCCTTTATCGCGGTCGGTGGCACCAGGGACAACGTTATTTGCAAAGTCATAAACTTTTGCGGAGCCATCTCTAGTGAGCATCGGAATTATATTTCCGCCAAGATCGTGTCGACTCTCCAAATCTTCAGCGTCAAGGATGAGAGCCTCTTCCATAATGTCTCTTCGAAAAATGTAATTACCCATAGAGACCAGACACATATCTGGGTGCCCTGGCATCGGTGGAGGATTCGCTGGCTTCTCATGAAAGGCCTTAATTGTGATTCCGTCTTCGGCAAGTTCAATCACGCCAAACTCGCTCGCTTCAGCCCGTGGCACTCGAATCGCGGCGACCGTAACCCCCGCATGTGTCTCCAGATGCTGCGCAAACATCTGACTTGGATCCATGCGGTATACGTGGTCCGCACCAAAAACAAGAATATGTTTAGGGTCCTCATCATGGATAAGATTAAAGTTCTGCAAGATTGCGTCGGCACTTCCCGTGTACCACCGGGGCCCAAGTCTTTGCTGGGCAGGAACGGGCGTAATGAAGTTACCTAAAAGCGTAGACATTCGCCAGGTTGTGGTGATGTGTTTATCAAGTGAATGGGATTTATACTGCGTCAACACCGCGATTTTAAGCATCCGAGCATTCACTAAATTTGAAAGTACGAAATCCACCAGTCGATACGATCCGCCAAATGGCACCGCCGGCTTTGCTCGGTCTGCCGTCAGCGGCATCAGACGCTTGCCCTCTCCCCCCGCCAGAACAATTCCTAGCAAGAGATCACGTCGAGGCATGTCGTAACGATAGCCTTCTCCATGCAAGCCGCCTAGACCACCAGATATCGAGAGTTATTCGTGGCGAAAGAGAGAGAAGATGATTCCGATTAATGTCGGACTGGTTACGAAAGAGTGGCCACCACATGTCTATGGGGGCGCCGGAGTGCACGTTGTTCAACTCGCAGAGGCGCTTCGCGAACGCTCCGAGATCACCCTTTCGGTGCACTGTTTTGGTGAAACAAGAAATGGCGCGCTGGGAAAAGAAGTCCCGCGAGAATTCTCCCAATCCAATCCTGCAATACAGGCAATTGCGACGGATGCAGCAATAGCCGAATCACTTGGAAGCGTTGATGTAGTACATACGCACACCTGGTACGCGAACATGGCCGGCCATTTTGCCTCGTTAATGTATGGGATTCCGCACATTGTCACTGCGCATTCACTAGAGCCACTGCGTCCATGGAAAGCAGATCAATTAGCCGGCGGCTACCGACTCTCATTATGGATTGAAAAGACTTCCCTTGAAGCCGCTGCAGGAATTATCGCTGTGAGCGAGGCAATGCGAACAGACATCCTTTCCGCCTACCCCGACATTGATCCAACCAAGGTGCACACGATTCACAATGGAGTGGATACAAATAAATTCGCTCCGCATTTGGATCCTCACGTACTTGCAAAGTACCAGATCACCGGAAGATACGGCCTTTTCGTTGGACGCATTACGCGCCAAAAAGGATTGGCACATCTACTCCACGCTTGGAAGGCCGTCCCAGCAGAGTATGGATTGGTGATTGCAGCCGGTAGTCCCGATGAGCCAGTAATTGGTCAGGAGGTCGCGGAGTTGATTGCAGATCTGCAACTCACTCGCAAGAATATTTGGTGGATTCAAGAGATGCTTCCACCCGATGAATTGACGGCCCTCCTGACGTCGGCAGATTTATTTCTCTGCCCGTCGATCTACGAACCCCTTGGCATAGTCAATTTGGAAGCAATGGGTTGCGCCACCGCAGTACTGGCCTCCGATGTAGGAGGAATCCCTGAAGTTGTAGAGGACGGCGTCACTGGCGAGTTGGTTCATTTCTCGAGCAAATCCTCCGAATATGAATCTAATATTGCCCAATCCATCACGCGCCTTATGGCTCAACCCGAAGTTCTTAAGAATTACGGACTCGCGGGTCGTGCGCGAGCTCAAAAATTATTTGGTTGGGACGCAGTCGCCACAGCTACAATCGCTCTTTATACGAAAATCTCTCTCCAATAGGAGTTTCTACTTTCGAAGCGGAGTTTAATGTCTCGCAGGGGTTGGTCGCTCTTTGGACTCGTTGGCTTCCTCTGGGGAATTCCCTATCTCTTCATTCGTGTGGCAATCCGAGATTTCGATCCTGCCTTTATCGTTTTCGTTCGCCTGGTAATTGGCGCCGCAATCTTGCTTCCAATCGCCGCGCGCCGCAAGAATCTTGGTCCAGCTATTTGCGGATTTAAGTATGTTCTCTTTTATGCCTGTTTAGAAATGATTGGTCCTTGGTATTTCATCACAACCGCAGAAACCAAAATCTCCTCTGGTCTCACCGGGCTTCTTGTCGCGACAACACCTATCTGGTCAACCCTTTTCACTTCGTTGCACGGCGATAAAACTGTCTGGCATCGAAAGAGATTATTCGGATTAGTACTCGGCTTTATCGGCGTTTTCGCTCTCGTTGGGATTGAAGCCTTAAATGGCACCAGTGCACTCTGGGCTATTGGATATGTCCTTCTGGCGTCGGTTGGATATGCCTACGCGATCATCATGATTACCCGAAAACTTCCCGGCGTATCCGGAATCGCAATCAATGCTGTAGCCATGACCATATCGGCCGTGGTTTACGCACCGTTCGCAATTGCTCAGTGGCCACGCGGAGCTGTATCTACTAACGCCCTCTTATCTCTATTGGGGCTCGGCGTACTGTGCACTGCTGCGGCATTTGTCGTCTTCTTTATGGTCATGAGAGATATTGGCCCTGCCCGCGCTTCACTCGTGACCTATTTGAATACCGCTTTCGCAGTTCTTCTCGGATCCCTAATACTTTCCGAACCTTTCACTTTAGGAATGGCCGTCGGGCTGCCGCTGGTCTTGATCGGTTCGTACTTTGCGGGGCGAAAACCTTCATACATCTCAAATTCAAATGCTTAGAAAAGGAAATTGCCACCGGCCGCGTTTGGGGACACTTGCCGGTGGCATGGGTCGTTAGAAATTTCCTCGACCCGATGAAAAACTAAACTTTGAGGTCTGCAAACTCCTCTTGTTTGGCTTGAGACATTGCCGCTACCGCAATTGCCTGCTCGTAGGCGTGGATGGCACGACCTTGTAATCCCACTTCAACAAATACTCGAGCAATTTCACCCCAATAAAGAGCCAATTCCTTCGACGGAGCCATCTTTTCCATGTGGTCTACAGCGCGCTCCAATTGCTGCTTAGACTCTTCAACTTTTCCTAATCTGAAGAGAGCCTTAGCCTCCTGCGAATACAGACTTACTTTAGGACCAGGAATTTCCGATGGTAATTCATTCAAGCCTTTTCTTACGTACATCAAGGCCTTATCAACATTTCCAAGTCTCAGTTCAACTTCAGAGAGTGTTATACAAGCATAAGCTGCGTATCTCGGATTGTTCTGCGATGACATATCCAGGTATGCAGATTCAGCGAGACTGTGGATGCGCGCAAAGTCTGGATTAGGAAGATCAAGCATGATCTTCGCAGCATTGTCGTTCAGAATTGGCAAAACCTGACTTAACTCAGCCAACTTCGTCCAGTGCATCGCGGTAGTGATGTGATTGAGAGCAAGCGACAAGTCGCCTCGGCTTTCAGCGAGCATTGATGACTGCCAATACGACTGAACCATTGCCTTCGGCGATTTGCACTTCTCAGCCAATTCAAGTGCTCTTGAAACTATCTCGCTAGCTCGGGGCGTGTCTCCGCGATGAAAATGACAACTTCCAAGCAAGCAAAGTAACTCGACGACTTCAGTCTCCGCCCACTCCGAAGCTTCTTCTCGGAGCATCTCTTCGCCCAATTGAACGCCCATGCCCAAATTTCCAAATTGAAAACATACCCGCACAATTTCATTTCCAATGCGGGCCCTCAAATCAGGAGACGCATGAGGATTTCTTTTGAAGAGTCTCTCCAAATCATCAAGTAAGCCATCCGAGGAACCTTCTCGCGCACGAACTTGAAGCAACACGACAGACGCTTCCAACTGTAAACTCGCTGATACGCCAGGATGCTGCAAAACAAGATTTGCATAGTCTCTCGCGCTTCCTAAGTCACCCGAACCAAATGCCACTTTGGCCATATTTAAATTGAGTGCCACTTCCTGGCTACCCTGATCGACAAGCAATTCATTAGGAGAAATTCCAAGCCGAGATGAAAATTTTTCAATCATCTCTGGTTTTGGTTTTCGCTTTCCGGTCTCAAGTAATGAGATATAACTCGATGCAGCAATACCCTGCGCCAACTCAGATTGGGTCAGACCGACCCGCTCCCGTGCCTCCCGAAGCCTGGTACCAAAATCCATTCGGTATTCCCTTCTCGGCGAATTTAGTATATGTTACAACCAACCTTTACAGATAGTAAAGCCCCTTGGAGGAAATTGTGAAGAAGTTTATCGCCCTAACTTTAGCCGCACTTGCAGTTCTCACGATGACAAGCGCGCCTGCCAATGCAGCAAAACCTACCGTCACCACAAGCACCATCCCTGGTGGAATTTGGTGCTGCTAAGTCAAATTCTCCCAGTGAAGGCAGCGTCGCCTTCTTACTTCTAAGCGCCCAGAGTAGGTAGAAGTTCCCCAACTAAGACGAGAATAAAAGAGAACAGGCCCAAAATGTTAAGCAGCGGAAGAACGGACGGGCAAGTAGATTTGTGCGCCCGCCGAAGGACTTCCCCACTTCACTTCTCTCTTGACATTGGAAGAATCTCGAAAAGTGCGATAACTCGAGTAGCAGTGATGCTATCCCTCATCCTTTTCACCCAAACCTTTGGTGTAACGATGGGTGATACAAGTTCTGGCCACTTCTCGCAACAACAGATCAGTTCTTTGGTTAAGACTGTCACTAACGAGATAGAAGTAAGCAAGAACTGGAGAGCAAGTTTTGGTACGAGTACCGATGGTAAGTTGTACTGCCACTCAGTAGTACTTGGTGAGGACGTAAGGGGCGGCAACCACGGTCTCTACACCTGGTTTACATGTAGTGCGATGCACAAATTGGATACGTCCGATGCATTCAAAACAAATATATTTTGCACGGGATTCTCGTCGCCAGTATGGATCGAACCAAAAGCTGGCAAAGTGAAATATCAACCAGTCATTAGTAACGCGGACTACGCAGCGTTTCGAGCATCAGCGCCTACCAAAATTCAGAAAGTAATGGACGCAAACTACACCCAGCTCAATTCAACCCAGTCAAGAGTTGTCATTGCGCGCGCAGTTCAGGGTGGGCAAGTAAGCAGAGCCATTTCTTCAACGATGTGCCAATGATTAATAATTACTGATCACTAAAACCAAGTCGTTCCAAAAGTTTCGGATTGCGCTGCCAATCTTTGGAAACTTTTATATGCAAACCAAGATACACACGAGCCGCCAGAATCCTTTCGATATCAGCCCGCGCTCGAGTACCAATATCCTTTAGCCGCTCCCCCTGATGTCCCAGCAGAATTGCTCGTTGCGAATCTCGCTCTACGTGGATGGTGGCGTGGATGTCGAAAAATGGTTTCTCTTCACTTCCTTCACGTTGCGTTAATTCGTCGATGGTGACCGTTATGGAATGCGGAAGCTCTTCTCGCGCATCTCTCAATGCTGCTTCTCTAATAAGTTCGCAGATCCATTGATCCTGACTCTGGTCACTCAACATTCCCTCCGGATAAAACTCTGGCCCTGGGGGTAATGATTTTCCGATGAGATCGGCAAGCAGATCAACCTGATCGTGGATTGCGGCAGAGACCGGAACTATCTCTTGCCAGGTAAATTCCTTTGCCAGGGCAACAATTCCAGTTAGTTTTGCGGCCAACGCTGTTTTGGAAACCAGATCCGTTTTTGTGATGACCGCAATCTTCTTTGCCTTCGGATATTTTGTGATCTCTTGAATTATGAAGTCATCTCCAGCACCTGATGTTTCATCCGCGGGCAGGCACATCACAATCACGTCAACGGAGTCCATACTCTGCCCTACTACTGCGTTGAGGCGATGCCCAAGCAAAGTCTTCGGTTTGTGAATGCCCGGCGTATCAACCAAAATGGCCTGGTAATCAGGGCGATTCAAGATTCCCCTAATTGCGTGCCGAGTCGTATTGGGATGCGGAGAAGTAATAACAATCTTGCTTCCGACCAGCGCATTAACGAGGGTCGATTTGCCAGTATTTGGGCGTCCAACGATTGCAACGAAACCCGAACGAAATTCAGTCATTGAGCCACTCATTGAGCAATTGTCTCACCTACTAGAAGATACAAACTCCATTGCATCAGCCACGGAGGTAACAACTTCAGCAACTCGCTCGCCTATGAGTCGATGGCAGCCTTCACTAGTTGGTGAGGTGATTGGACCAGGAATAGCCATGACGGGACGGAGCAATTCGGCCGCGTCGCGAGCCGTACGCAAAGAACCGCTTCGAAAGGCCGCCTCGACCACCAATGTCGCCCGAGAAAGCGCCGCAATAACTCTGTTTCTGGTTAGAAAGCGGGATGGGACCGCGCAGGTGCCCGGCATCACTTCACTCACAATGAGCCCATTCTCGGTGATTTCTTCAAACAATCTCATGTGGCCAGCCGGATAATTAACATCAATGCCAGCCGCTAACACTGCGACGGTTACGCCCTCTCCAACTAGAGCCCCCCTATGTGCCGCAGCATCAATGCCATAGGCTCCTCCGCTAATGATCGCCCATTCGCGATCCACGAAACCCGCCGCAAAATCTCCTGCCACACGAACTCCGTAATTGGTTGGATTTCGCGTCCCAACGATCGCAAGGGAGCGAAGTTGAAGTACTTCAAGGGCGCCTTTAGCCACTAATCCGATGGGAGGAGCCACTAGGTCATCAAGTTGTTCCGGCCAGAATGGTTCTTCTCGCGTCATAAATATCCCACCACTGCCAGCGATCTTTTCCAGAATCTGGGATGGGTTGGAGGTATTGAGTTTGCGAAGAGTCTTTTCAAATTTGGCGATGTCGTAATCGCCATCTAGTGCTTTCTCAACCACGCCAATCGGTCCGAGCAGTTCAATCTCCCGCGACCAGAATGGCGAGCCCCCTTCGATGGAGGCGAAAAGAATGGCCCTGGCTTCTCGAACGTTCACGATGCCAAGCCCTCACGTAGTAGATAAGCCCGTTCGGCATCGGCCAGAGTTGGACGGACGTGACCTGAAAGGTCGGCCAGACTCCAGGCAGTGCGCATAACCTTGTGAAGCCCCCGCGCAGTTATCTGTTCGCGATCTAGTTCGGCGTGAAGAAAATTCATGGCGGCTCGCTCGGGCTGAAAAGTTGTTCGCAGAGCGCGACTGGGTATCTGCGAGTTGAGGGACCACGTTTCATTTCTAAATCGCTCTGCAGCAACCTCTCGAGCTGCGATAACTCTCATTCTTATCATCTGGCTAGATTCGCCTAAATCCGGCGCCATGAGTTCTACACGACTGAGAGGGTCGACTTGCACTCGAAGGTCGATGCGATCCATGAGGGGACCAGAGAGTTTTCCCAAATACCTTCTCACCTGTTGCGAACTGCAGATGCAATTTCTACCGCGCCCGGAGAATTTTCCGCATGGACATGGGTTGGCAGCCAATACGAGGAGGAAGCGCGCCGGGTAAGTAACGTTGCCGATCGCACGCGCGATGGTAATTGAACCCGATTCCAGCGGTTGGCGCAGAGAATCCAGGACGCCGATTGCACACTCGGGGGCTTCATCAATGAATAAGACTCCCCCGTGAGCGAGCGAACATGCGCCGGGTCTGATCGCTTGCGAACCCCCGCCGACCATGGCTACGCGAGTCGCGGTGTGATGCGGTGCGACGAAGGGTGCTGTACGTGTCAACGGAGATCTACTGCTCAATCCACCTACAATCGAATGGATCGCGCTTACTTCAAGGACCTCTTCTCGCGAAAGCGCGGGAAGAATTCCTGGCAATCTCTGCGCAATCATGGTCTTGCCTGCACCGGGTGGTCCGATCAGCAACAAATGGTGCCCACCGACGGCCGCCACTTCAGCAGCAGTGCGGGCTTTCTCCTGTCCTGCCACGTCAGCAAAATCGAAGACTTTCTCTTCAGGTTCGCTGACAAACGGCAGTTCTGCCCTTTCCGCTCTTTCGTCCAAACGTAACCAGCGCAATAAATCACGTAGGTGGCTCATGGGAATAATTCTCATATCCGTATTTAGTTGGGTCATGAGTTGAGCTTCAAGCGCATTTGCCTCCGGCACCACGGCGGTAGTGATTCCCTGCTTATGCGCGGAGATCAGCGAAGGCAGAACTCCGCGAACCCCACGGATGTGGCCATCAAGTGCGAGTTCACCTATGTATAGGGTCCGCTCTGATCGTTCCGCGGAAATCGCGGATTGGGCAGCCAACAATGCAATTGCAATGGGAAGATCAAAGCTTGAACCACTCTTGGGCAACCAGGCCGGTGAGAGCGAAACCGTCACCTTTCGGTTAGGCCAGCTCTCGGAAGAATTGACCAGCGCAGAACGGACTCGATCGCGCGATTCAGTAAGCGCAGCATCGGGCAATCCGAGAAGGACGTAGCCTGGAAGCCCATCAGCAATATCTACTTCTACTCGCACGAGATATCCATCTAGTCCTACAAGCGCAACGCCCAGACTCTGCCCCAGCGTCATGCGATCACAATTTTCATAAAACTTTCTCTCTGTACTCAATCGAATATGAGCCATCAGGGGAAATAAGCACAGCCGCGCAATCGACTTGATAGTCGCTTCCAAAACACTGATGAGTAGCAAGCCAGGCCAGCGCAAGACGCTGCAATCGGTGCGCTTTCTCGCGCGTAATCGCCTCGAGAGGATGACCGTACGCTTGTGACGTGCGCGTCTTTACTTCAACAAACGCGAATGTTTTATCTGGCGAAGTGGCGATGATATCTATCTCACCCTCTTTGATCCGCCAGTTTCTTTCGACAATGAGAAAACCTCTACCGATCAGAGAATCGGCAACTGCTTTCTCGCCGAAAGCACCAATGCTTCTATTATGTGGATTCGGGCGATTTGTGAGTGCCATAGTTCGGGCACACTAATTCCTAGGGTGAATGGAGCCACTCGCTCCGTCAAATATATGTGAGTTAACCGCCTTTGTGGATATGAGCAGCAACATTTGAGAAGGATCGGCGGTGAATCACAGAAGGACCAAATTTCGTGAGCGCCTCTGAATGAGCGGCCGTCACATAGCCTTTGTGTCGTGCAAATCCGTACTCCGGGAATTCCTCATCCAATTTCCGCATCATTCGATCCCTGGTGACTTTTGCGATGATAGAGGCTGCACTTATCGTGTGGACGACTTGATCGCCCTTCCACACTCCCAAAGTGGAAACACCTAAACCCGGAATGACATAGCCATCTGTCAGAACGTACTTCGGAATCACCGAGAGTCCATGTACCGCTCGCCTCATTCCGTCGATATTTGCCACATGAACTCCCCGCTCATCAATTACCTCTGCCGGAATTTCAACAACCGAGACTGCGAGTGAACTTTCAATAATGAGATCAAATAGTTCCTCCCGCATATTTTCGGAGATTTCTTTCGAATCGCGAACGGTGACAAGCTCAGGGGCAAATGGGTCTTTCAAGATAACTGCGGCGACCAATAATGGACCTGCGCATGCGCCCCGTCCGGCTTCATCAACCCCTGCGATCGGGGAAATTCCATTATCGAGCAGGAGGCGCTCGATGGTTTTCACATTGTTACTTTAAGGCATCAAAGCGATTAACAATTTTGGCATGATTTGCCGGCCAGATAACGGCAACCACTCGTCCAACCACCTTACTGACTGGAACCATGCCTTTGTTAATGTCATCTTGGTGGTAGCGCGAATCGGCACTTGCCCCACGATGATCACCCATTACCCAGATTTTTCCGACCGGAACAGTAATATCAAAATTCATATCACTTGAATTGTCACCTTTAAAAATGTAAGGCTCGTAAAGCGCCTTACCATTAACGGTAATCATTTTGTTGTTATCGCAACAAACAACATGATCACCGGCTACGCCGATAACTCTTTTTACCAGGTGTTGTTTAGCGGGATTGGGAAGGACGCCGACGGCTATGAGACCTTCCCGCATAGTGGAAATAAACTTTGATTCGGTCGAGGGCATGGGGTCTGCTAGCCAGTGGTCCGGGTCACGGAAAACCACAATGTCGCCACGTTCGATGCTCTTGGAAATATATGGGACTTTATTTACCGCAACACGATCTTTAATCCGCAAAGTATCTTCCATTGATCCTGATGGAATATAAAAAAACTGCACGAAAAAACTCTTGATAATAAGTGAGACAAGAAGTGCTACGACTACGAGTATTGGGAACTCACGAAGGACTGAACCCTTGCGCGACATGCCGTTCGGTTACGCCTGCTCGGTAGGGACTTCAGCGACAACGGTTTCTGTAACAGGGGCGGAGGCCTTCTTTGACGCTTCCATCTCACCGCGCTTTTCGCGAATTTTGGCTGCCTTGCCGCGCAGATCGCGCAAGTAGTAGAGCTTGGCACGACGGACATCGCCACGTCGGACAACTTCAATCTTCTCAATAACCGGGGTGTGAACTGGGAAAGTGCGCTCCACGCCAACACCGTAAGAGACCTTACGGATGGTGAAGGTTTCGCGAGCGCCACTGCCTTGGCGGCGGATGACGATTCCCTGGAAGACCTGGATACGGCTCTTGCTACCCTCTATGACTCGGACGTGAACCTTGAGCTCATCACCGGCCCGAAAGGTCGGGATATCGGAGCGAAGGGAAGCAGCGTCTACCGCATCAAGCACGTTCATTGTGAGTCCTCATCTTTTTCGACCCCAACGGATTGTGACCGCTTAGGTTTCATGTCTTGTGACGCCGAGTGGTTTACCTGGCGTAAGGGGCTTATCCTGCCACAATCGCGCCCATTCCACTAAATCCAGGCTCACAAGAGCCCTAGACGAGTACCTCAACTGCATGGGCCAGCGTCGAATGAAGAGCAGGACCGGCACAGACTGAAATCCGGTGAGAATCGGTAGTAAAGAGCGCCCCGGCCTCCTGCGCAATAAGTCCGGCCGCAGCCCAATCCCATTCGTAGAGCCCATATTCGAAATATCCATCAAAGACCCCCATCGCGACATAACAAATATCGACCGCCGCCGCACCTAGGCGGCGCAAGTCGCGGATTTGAGGCAAGAGTTGAGCGACAATTCTGCCCTGCTCTACCCGCCGATCGACATCATAAGCAAAACCTGTCCCGATCAAAGCTCTGTTCAGTGGAACAGGATCGTTGCACTGGATTCTCTGGGGACTCGTCCCGTGAGAGTTACCTGAGGAAATAAGGAAAGCACCCTGCCCCCGAATGGCGGTGAAAGTCGAATTGATCGTCGGGACATGGACGACGCCAGCGATCACCCCGAGTTCGTCTTTGACGGCAATGCTGACATTCCATCCTGGGATTCCGTATAAGTAATTAACGGTGCCATCGACTGGATCTATGACCCAGGTAATTCCAGAAGTGGATTCTCGTTCTGACCCTTCTTCGCCAATGATCCCATCCTGTGGACGGCTGGCGAGAATAGATTCCACAATAAATTTCTCGCTGGCTTTATCCATCTGCGTTGCGATATCTATCGCAGTTGACTTTGAGGTAACTTCAAAAGCCGCGGGTCGGTTCATGAGCATTGTTCCCGCTTCAATGGCAATTCCAAGAGCCAAGTCCAAGAGATCCTGAGGTAGAGCGTCCCGACTTGGGGATCCCAATGAATTTGTCACGTTCATACTCTAACCCGCAATAGGCTCTCCATCATGCTCTCGCCGTACCGCAGTCTCTTCAAAACTCCGGGCGGCCTTAGATTTTCATTAGCCGGGTTCATCGGGCGAATGCCTATCTCGATGGACCCGCTTGCCATCATCTTTGTTGTCGTTCATGTCACTCACTCCTACACGTTGGCAGGCTCACTCGCGGCGGTCGCAGCCGTCGTGGTTACCTTCGCTCTTCCTTTCTGGTCGCGGACCGCCGATCGAATAGGACAAGGGAAAACACTTCTCATCGCTGTGCCGCTGAGAACTCTCTCCATCTTGGTCTTTATTCTTCTCGTTGCGCAGAATGCACCGCGATGGACATGGTTCTTATCCATTATTTTTGCCGAAGCATTTTTTGTGAATACAGGTGGTCTGGTTCGCCGTCGTTGGCTCTGGACTCTGGGCGAGGACCGAACGCTAATCAATACCGCTTTCTCCTTTGAGGCGCTCATGGATGAAATCGTCTTTATTTTTGGCCCGGTTTTGGCAACGGCCTGCGCAGCGTCGATTGATCCTGCCGCCGGGCTCTTCGTCGGATTGGTCTTTCTGCTCCTCGGGTCCTTAGCATTTGCACTTCAACGCAGCACAGAACCCCCTGCGCATCCACGCGATCATGAAGATCCTCACCCGCCGGTCTTACGGAACACGGCTCTCCAAGCCGTTGTACTGACAACGCTATTCCTGGGAGGTTTCTTTAGCTCAGTGAGTATCGTCGTTGTGGGTTATATGCAAAGTCAAAACGCAACTAGTCGAACCGGGTTGATGCTCGCCGTCTGGTCCCTGGGTAGCGGCGCATCTGCCATTGTTAATGGGTCAATTAAGTGGCAAATGAACCACGCAAAAAGATTTTGGATCTTCCTTTTTGCACTCACGATCCTTTCCACCCCATTTCTCTTTGTTCACGGTCTAGCAGCACTCGCTATCGCACTCTTTCTTAACGGTATTGCCGTTGCCCCACTACTTGTCTCCGCTTATGGCCTTGCCGAATCCGCAGTTCCACCGGAGCAGACAACTGAGAGCCTGGCATGGGTCATCGCCGGAATGCCGTTGGGTGGAGCAGTAAGCAGCGCCATCGCGGGGTGGGTTATAGATAATTACGGTGCACAGCGCGGTTTTATTCTGCCGTTGGCATTTCTCTGCGGCGCCATGCTCATGTCGCTTCCCTACTTTCGCACCTGGAATCGGTTACGCTCGGCATCGTGACTGAACTTCGTTTAAACGGAAAAACGCCAGACGGGGCATATATAAGCCTCACCGATAACGACGGCGCCGAGTACACCCTGCGCATCAGCGACACTTTACGCGCCACCGTTAACCAGCCACGGCTCTCTGCCGTCACTGACGTTCAAGCCACGCCCCTAACTGTTAAAGAAATCCAAGCGCGTTTGCGCTCAGGAGAACCGATTGAATCTCTTGCACGGGAAGCACAGTGGACTATCGAAAAAGTAGAACGATTTGCTGGGCCAATCTTGCAAGAGCGCACATACATTATTGGACTCGCGCATGATGTAGTGATGCGGAAAGAAAACGGCCGCGAGAATTTGAATTTTGCGGAAGTTGTCGCCGCTCGACTCACTCCCCGCCAAGTTGATATGAATGCAGTTGAATGGAATACGTGGCGTCTGGAAGATGGAAGTTGGGTTATCCGTTTAAATTACCCAAACCGAGATGGATTCGCCATTGCAGACTGGAACTTCGACCTGACTCGCCGCGCTCTTGCCCCACTAGATGATGATGCTCGTTGGATCATCGGTGACGAGAGCATAAACCGGGAGAGAACCCCCGTTGATCATGGCCTTATTTATGGCAATCATCCTTCTGCAACCAGGGGCAGTCAGAACCGTCCGCTTGAAACGCGAGACGGACCTCGATTGGTTTCTATACGCGAGACCCCCGATGAGGAGAGTGCGCGCGATGGAGTAACCGGTCGCGCCACGGTGCCTTCGTGGGATGAGATCATGTTCGGCTCTCGTAAAAACAATGAGGACTCCGAAGAATAACTTTTGTTAGGAAATGAGCGCGCTGACCAACGGCACAAACTTCTCTGCATCGCTCATCGCCCCATGATGTCCAACCATGGCAGATTCAAGATTGACACGTAGGGGGTCAACAAAAATCACTCTTCCCTGTGCTATCGCAATGAGGTCACCCATTCGCTCGGATGCATCACGCGATACAAAGCTTCCAAAGAGACTGGCGTCGATCGCTTCTTGGCGTGTGAAAATCTCGACTGCCTCACCTAATGTTCCCCGCCAATTTTCTGCTACAACAGAGGGACCATTTCCTTCGAGAAATCGCTCTTCCAGATAAAGATGACGAGCGCGGGGCTCCCCCGCGACAAGTGCTACACCCTCGAGGAGAGAATTCTCTCGGCCAAGGATAATCTTCTCTTCGACATTGACCATCCCGTGATCGGCCGTAATCCAGAATCGGGTTCCTTTAGGAAGTTGATCCAAAAATGTCCGAACAGCCTGGTCGACAAAAGCAAGGGCAAGCAACCATTTCTCCGAACCAACTCCATGACTATGTCCAGCAACATCTAAGTCGTTGAGGTATAGATAGGCAAAAGATGGCGCAGTCTTGAATGAGATTTTTGCCGCTTCAACCATTTCCGGCAAAGTATTCGCACCGCGATACGTTGCTCCTCGAAATGCCGCCGAGGTAAAGCCGGTGTTCTCATAACGTTTTGAAGCGATATGCGAAACTGAGATTCCCACGCGACTCCCCCGCTCAAATAGAGTCGGGACGGGTTGCCATATTTGCGGATCAACTCTCTCATCCCACTTCAGCGAATTGAGAATTCGCCCGCCACTTCGTGGAACGCGAACCGTGTAACCCATCATTCCATGAGTGCCCGGAAGCACACCCGTCATGAGTGTCGTCAGACTTGTTGCGGTCGTCGAAGGAAACGGAGTCTGCACCGGCTCGTAAAACTTCAATCTATTCAGTGTCGGCGCAAATTCAGAATATTTCTCAATTACATCGGCACCAAGACCGTCGACCAAGAGCAGACATTCACGTCCGTGTGGACTCTCTCCAAAGCCGCAACTGTCATACACATCCGATAACCCAAGTCCCGCGAAAATCGATGGAGTTATATCAGCCAGATGCACGGTGTCATCCTCTCACTAAATCCACTATCGTGAGCATGTGATTAAAAAAGACTTGGTTCTGCACTTTTCAGATGAAGTCCACGCCGCACTTGAATCGAAAAAGCCAATCGTCGCACTTGAATCGACAATCATCAGTCACGGACTGCCCCGTCCGCAAAATCTTGACGTGGCTCGTGAAGTCGAAGCAATCGTCCGAGAACACGGCGCCACCCCTGCCACCATTGCCGTCATAGACGGCACCGTGCATATTGGGCTCAATGATTCAGAACTCCAGGAAATTGCAAATCGTGACAATATTGCGAAGGCATCAAGTCGCGATTTGGCAATCACGGTTGCATCCGGCACAAGCGCGGCGACAACGGTTGCAGCTACTGCACATCTGGCTGTACTGGCCGGCATTTCAGTTTTTGCTACCGGCGGACTAGGTGGCGTGCATCGCGGAGCCAACGAATCTTTCGATGAATCGGCTGATCTCACTGCTCTTTCTTCCCTCGACATTACAGTCGTGTGCGCGGGAGTGAAATCAATATTAGATGTTGGAGCCACTCTCGAAAGACTCGAGACTCTCGCGATCGGGCTCGTTGGATTTCAGACAACGAAGTTCCCAGGTTTTTATCTAACCGACTCTGGGTTCACCATTGAACACCGTGTAGAAAGTGCCCCTGATGTCGCACGCATTTGCCAAGCTAGGGAGATTTTGAAAACCAACTCGGCGGCTCTGATCGTTGCAAACCCAGTTCAGAAGGAGATGAATCGCGCGCTTCATGATGAGATCCTCGCAAGCGGTCTGTCACGTGCCAAAGTGGCGGGTATCAGCGGTAAAGTTGTTACGCCCTTCCTCCTGGAGCATTTCCACTCCAATAGTCATGGCGAATCACTACGAGTAAATATAGAGATCATCAAATCAAATGCAGCACTCGCGGCAGACATAGCCATCGCTCTAAGCCTCTAGAAGTTTGGGCGGCCAGATGGAAAAGGTTCTCTGCATCGGTGATGTCATGCTGGACGTGATTGCGGTTATTAAGACAAAAATCAATTACGGAAGTGACACTCCCTCAAAAATATCCACCCATGGTGGCGGGGCAGCCGGAAATGTAGCCTCCTGGGCTGCATCATCAGGCGCTTCCACGCGAATTGTCGCCCGTGTCGGTAATGACAGCGCAGGCATCGCCGTACTCTCGGAATTTGATGCTCTCGGCATTGCATACAGCAATGCAATTATTCCGGGTGTTCAAACCGGAGTTGTTGTCGTGCTGGTTGATACGAGCGGCGAGCGCACAATGTTTCCCGAAACTGGCGCAAACTCTGGACTTTCACTTGCCGATCTTCCAGACCTTAACGGTGTCGAGGTTGTTTATCTCTCTGGTTACGCACTCTTGGATTCGGGTTCGCGTCCTGGCGTGCTTGAGATGATTTCGAAGATCCAAGATGCAGGAGTTCCAATATTTTTTGATCCAGCGACAGTTGGGGGTATGAGCGAAGTCGATATCTCCGAGGTTCGAAGTTGGTTGCCTCTCATGAGCGCGCTGTTTATGAACGAAGAAGAGGCAACTTTCCTTACGGGCGAAACCAAACTTGAACCCGCATTGGATTCATTATTGCAGAATGCGCCGCTGGTTGTTATCAAGCAAGGTTCGCGTGGGGCAATTGGAAAAGTAAGAGGCGGTGCATCGATTTCTATACCCGCAGTGCCTACGCAAGTTCTTGATACCACAGGTGCAGGTGACTCATTTGCCGGTGGATACATCGCCGCATGGATCAAAGATCCGGATCTTCTCAATTGCATGGAGGCTGGCGCTCTCGCAGCGGGTCACTGTGTTGCAATCATTGGGGCTAGACCGCACGTCACTCCCGCACTTTAAAGGTTCGCCTTGGCATAATCACCGCCATGGCTACTGCAAAAACCCCTGCCGCAAAAGGCACACGAGGCAAAAAACCTGTCGGCCCTAAACCTGGCGAATACCCGGGCAAGATCATCGACATCGATGTCGCCTCTGAAATGTCGGGCTCGTTTCTCGAATACGCATACTCAGTTATCTACTCGCGCGCCCTGCCCGATGCACGTGATGGACTCAAGCCCGTGCACCGACGCATCCTGCATCAGATGGCGGAGATGGGGCTTCGCCCAGAGCGCGGACATGTAAAGAGCGCCCGCGTCGTCGGTGAAGTCATGGGTAAGTTGCACCCGCACGGTGACGCAGCTATTTATGACGCCCTCGTCCGTATGGCTCAGTCCTTCTCAATGCGTCTGCCACTCATCGATGGCCACGGAAACTTCGGCTCCCTTGACGCAGGCCCTGCCGCAATGCGTTACACCGAAGCACGATTGGCGCTTCCTGCCATGGCGATGGTCGCCGAAGCCGATGAAAACACCGTTGATTTTGGCTCCAACTACGACGGTCAGATTCTTGAGCCACTTGTACTTCCTGCCGCCTACCCCAACCTCCTAGTAAATGGCGGATCAGGTATCGCCGTTGGTATGGCCACAAATATGGCCCCTCACAATCTGGGGGAAGTCATTGCAGCAACAAAATTCCTCATCGCCAATCCAACCGCCACGCTTAAGCAATTAATGAAATTTATCCCAGGTCCTGATTTCCCTACCGGCGGCGAACTCGTCGGAGCAGAAGGCGTCCGAGAGGCGTATGCGACTGGCAAGGGAAGTTTCAAAGTCCGCGCCACTGTCGAAATTGGCAAAGTCTCCGCCCGCAAAATGGGAATCACCATCCGCGAGCTCCCGTTCACGATTGGACCTGAAAAAGTCGTGGAGCGAATTGCGGACCTTGCAAAAGCCAAGAAAATTCAGGGGATTTCCGACATCATCGACCTCACCGACGGCAAAACGGGCACAAATGTAGTCATCGAATTGAAGAACGGCTTCGAACCAGAAAAGGTCCTGGAGCAGCTCTACAAACTCACTCCGATGGAAGATGCCTTCGCAATTAATGCTGTGGCACTCGTCAACGGAAAACCTCAGACGCTTGGACTAAAAGAGCTCCTCCAGGTATTTATTGGCCATCGTATCGAGGTAATCCGGCGTCGCTCTTCGTTCCGCAAGGCAAAGGCAACATCGCGTTTAACTCTCGTGGATGGTCTCCTCAAAGCGATCATCGATATAGATAAGGTCATCAAGATTATTCGCAATAGCGATGATGCAGCCGAAGCCAAAGCTGCACTTATTAAAGGCTTTAAACTCAATGACGAGCAGGCAACGTACATCCTTGATATGCCACTTCGACGCCTCACCAAGATGTCGAAATTGGAACTTGAGTCTGAACAGAAGGAACTCAAAATAACTATTGATGCACTAAATGTGCTTCTCAAGAGTGAAGAGAACATTCGCAAGCAAGTTAGCGATGAACTTACGGCTGTCGGAAAATCCTTTGCTACTCCCCGCAAGACAAGGATCACTACAGCGGTTTAATCCCAGTCTTGCGCAAGAGCCGACTGAGCCAACGCGGCAACCACCAATTGGCTCGATTTCCTACGTGCATGAGCGCCGGCACAAGCATTGAGCGAATAATTGTGGCATCGACTAGAACGGCAACGGCGAGTCCAGAGCCAAATTCCTGGATAGTGCGTTCTCCCCCAAATACGAATGCGGTGAAGACAACAACCATGATTGTTGCCGCCGCAGTGATGACTCCGCCAGTCGCCGCCAACCCACGGTTGACCGCAAGTGAATTGTCATTTGTGTGATGCCACTCCTCCTGAATTCGAGTGACTAAGAAAACTTCATAGTCCATTGAGAGTCCAAAGACGATGGCGAAGAGCATGATGGGAAGAAAGGGCTCAATCGGCCCACCTTTCGCACCTAGTATCGGCTCTGCCCAACCCCATTGAAATGCAGCGACAATGACACCAAAAGCAGCACCCATGGAAAGAAGATTCATAAATGCAGCCGTTGCCGGAATGAGAAGGCTTCTGAAAAGCAGCATGAGAAGCAAGAAACTCAGTAAAACGACACTTCCTATGAAGTAAGGGAGTTTGCCTTTGAGAACGTCTGCAAAGTCTTGGTTGATAGCCACCAGGCCACCGACGTAGACGGTTATGCCAGTTCCGCTCATCGCACTCGGAATGGTCTGTTCCCGCAAGCGCTTCACCAGATCTGATGTGGCTTCATCCTGTGGCGCGCTCTTGGCGTAAATGGAGATGACTGCATTCTGACCATCCGGAGTAACCATCGCTGGGAAGACCGTAGCCACGTCAGCATCTTTGGCAACAATTGAACCTAAATTTTCCAAAGCGCCGTCATCGCCGCCCTTTGGCAGGGTTGCGACGAGAGTAAGCGGCCCGTTATACCCGGGTCCAAAACCTTTTGCGAGAAGATCATACGCCTTGAAAGTTGTAGAACTTTTCGCATCATTTCCGGCATCTGATGAACCAGTCCTCATAGATAAGGCAGGGAGACCTAAAAATAGAACAACGAGTGCCGTCGCCGTAATCCACCGCACCGGATGCCGCTCAATCATCTGTGACCAGCGACGCCACGTATTGCTACCCTCCGACTCTTCGTGCAACTTTTTGCCTGGAATTTTGAGTCGATCAATGTTCTTGCCGACAACACTCAACAGCGCGGGAAGCAAAGTCAACGCAGCAAGCATTGTGACCAAAACAGCAATTGATGTGGCAATAGCGACGCCGTACAGCATCGAAACTCCGACCGTAAAGAGTCCAAGCATGGAAATACAGACAATCGTTCCGGCGAAGAGAACTGCTCTACCTGATGTCAGGAGTGCGATGCGAATGGACTCCTCTGGTGTTTTCCCTTCATGAATGAAACGTCGGAAGCGAGTCACGATAAAGAGTGCATAGTCGATCCCTACCCCCAATCCGACGAGGGCGGCCAGAGTTGGAGCAAAAGAAGCAATACTAAATTGATGGCTTAAGAGTGCAATAAGTGACGAAGAAATTCCCAGGCCAACTACTGCCACGACCATTGGAATAATTGTCGCGACAACGCTGCCAAAGGTGAGAAGAAGTACGACAAATGCGGCAAGCAAAGCTAAACCTGTACTTTCTGACGGCCCCATTGGCTTCTCGACTTGCTTAAGCGCCTCTCCAGCAAACTCCACGTTTAAAGACTGAGTCCTTATGTTTTGAGAGGTATCAATAACACCTTGTATAGCTTTGGATGGTATTTCCTCCGCTGGCCCATCAAAGTGAACAGTTGTAAAACCAATCGTCTTATCTGGACTCAATGCTCGATACTGCTGGCTGTACGGATCCTGAACTGAATCTACGTGCGGCAATTTCTTGAGAGATCCAACCAACGAGTTAATTAGCTGCTGATTCGAATCCGATGTGAGACCTGAATCGCTCTGGAAGACAATTTGGAGAGTGTCCCCCGATACTCGAGGAAACGACTTTTGCATGACCTCCATAGCGCGGGAACTCTCGGTATTTGGAAGTGCAAAAGACGAACTGTAAGTACTTCCTACTGACTTGCCAAGGCCGACCATGGCCAACAGGAGTAGAACCCAGGCTACGATGACCAATCTTCGATGTTTAAAGCTAAATTGAGCGAGGCGATTCATGCAGACAACTCCGGTTTCTCCCGACTTGGTAACTTACCGAACGGTCAGTAGGTAAGATAGTGCCATGAGGGATAAAGTTCAAACCAAAGAACGGAAAGCAACTCAAACAAAAGAGGCCATTCTGGCGAGTGCGGTCGCGCTCTTCGCCCAGAAGGGTTACGTCGGCACCTCGATGGCCGACCTTGCCGAACAACTTGGGCTCTCCAAAGCAGCCATCTATCACCACTTTGAAAATAAAGAAGCGCTCTTTCACGCACTTGTCGATTCACTTGCTGACGACATGGAGAAGCTTCTTGAGGTGCATGAGTCTGCGTCGCCTCACACGTTCGATCGATTAAATCTTCTGCGTGGTTTCGCCGAGGTACTTAACTCTCATCTCGACATCATGCACTTAGCCCCCATGCACATGGTGGGAGCACCTGCCGATTTTACTGATCGGGCAAACAAGTTGATGATGCGTATGCAAAAGTTGCTCGTAGGAAAAAATCCCACTGACGAGAACGCACTGCGGGCTCGGAGTGCAATAGTAATTATTGCTCGTCTTGGTTTTTCGCAGCCTGCGCCATTCCGGTCAACGGCAAAGGGTAAAGCAGTCGATATCGATCTACTTCTTAAAGTCGCGTCCAACGCTCTTGGAATTTAGACGTCGATTCGATCGCGATCGATGTCAGCTGAGGAAATAAATTCCTTTGCTACTCCCCGCCGAACGGTTATTGCCGCTGCTTAGTATTGGCTCGAATCCAATCGGTTAGTTGCTCTTCGGTAATGTTTCCTGCCGCCAGGGATTGAATGGTTGCAACAGCCTCATCTGTCCCAAGAGCGAGGTCATAGCCGTTGAGATCACAGAAAACGTTGAGTGCCATCCAACCAAGGCGCTTATTCCCGTCTGGAAGAGGATGATTCCGAACTATTCGAGAGCAGAGCACTGCAGCCTTAGAGAAGAAATCGGGGTACAAGTCGTGCTCCCCGAATCCGGCCTCAGATGCCGCGATCGCCGACTCTAAAAGTTCAATTCTCGAAACTCGAATCAGAGTTTCAGCTTCAATGCCGGTAACGGCTTCAGCAATGACGAGAACTTCAGGAAGGCTTAGGAGCCTCACTTGGCCAGTTGATCAAGGATTTCCTGATCACGTTCCACCAAATGCCGGACACGACTAATGAATTCGACGTCTTTGCGCACTCTAGCAATCTCCACAGAGAGGGAATCCACGATGAATTGATTGACGCTCACGCCCTGAGCGCGCGCGATAATTTCCAGTTGATTGGCAAGTTCTTCAGTAAGGCGAAGGGTGGTTTGTTTCTTCATGACATCATGATATCACGGTGTCATGACACTAGATAGTTGCCCTGATCAAAATTAAGCGCGCTGGAGCAAAAGAACCCGGCCCGCCCCATCGTCGGCGACAACCCCCGATGTGCAACTCAGTAAATACTCCGAGTTAGGCATCGATCCGATCGCGATCGACGTCGGCTGAGGAGATAAATTCTTTACGCGGCGCTACTTCGTTGCCCATGAGCAGTTCGAACATGGAATCGGCAGCAGCCGCGTCGTTGACGGTGATGCGACGTAATGTCCGGTGATCTGGGTCCATCGTCGTCTCACGCAATTGGTGAGCATCCATCTCTCCAAGACCTTTGTACCGCTGGATCGGCTCTTTCCACTTCTTGCCAGCCTTGGTGAGGTCGGCTAAAACTTTCCGCATCTCATCATCTGAGTAGGTGTAGTAGAAATCGCCCTTCTTGCCACCCGAGCCCATTACTTCAATCCGGTGTAGAGGCGGAATCGCGGCAAATACCCGGCCGTCATCAATCAGAGGTCGCATATAGCGATAGAGCAGGGTCAGAAGGAGACAGCGGATATGCGCTCCGTCAACGTCTGCATCCGACATCAGAATAATTCGACCATAGCGAGCGGCATCTAATTCAAAGGAGCGGCCAGAGCCAGCGCCAATGACCTGGATGATAGAAGCGCACTCGCTGTTGTCGAGCATCTGCGAAAGAGAGGCTTTCTGCACATTTAAGATCTTGCCGCGGATGGGCAAAATAGCCTGGAATTCAGAGTTTCGGGCCGCCTTTGTGGTGCCGAGAGCAGACTCACCCTCCACAATGAAGAGCTCGGTGCGCGAGACATCCTCTGAACGGCAATCAGATAATTTCGTTGGCAATGACGAACTTTCGAGAGCATTCTTGCGTCGTTGCAGGTCTTTATGCGCACGCGCAGAAATTCGGGTACGTGAAGCGGCGGTGACCTTTTCAAGAATCAAGCGGCCGTTTGCTTTATCAATTCTCTTTGTCGTTGAGAAGAATGCTTTCATCTCATCGGCCACAACAGCGGCGACAATTTTCGTTGCAGCGGCAGTTCCGAGCACCTCCTTCGTCTGACCTTCGAACTGCGGTTCAGACATTCGCACCGTGATGACAGCGGTGAGACCTTCCATAATGTCATCCTTGATGACATCTGGTTCGTTGTTCTTCAAAGTCTTGGTCGAGCGCAGGACTTCATTAAACGCCTTGGTGATCGCACGTTCAAAACCTTGTATGTGGGTGCCGCCTTTGGGGGTTGCGATGATATTCACGAAGGAACGTATGGTGGTTTCGAAACCATCTCCCCATTTCATGGCAATGTCGACCCCCATGTCCCGCTCAACTTCAGTGGAGACCATGTGACCCTGCTCATCTAGAACAGGAACAGTCTCTGCGTAGTGCCCACCACCAGTAAGGCGGATGACATCTCCCACTGGTTCATCAGGAGCCAGGAAAGTGCAGTACTCCGATATGCCACCTTTGTGGTGGAAAGTTTCGCTTGTCTTTATCTTCGTCCGGTTGTCATTGACGATGAGTGTCAGGCCAGGAACAAGATAAGAAGTCTGCCGTGCACGAGCATAAATTTCCGCAAGTTCGTAATCTGCCTCTTTGAGGAAAATTTGCTTATCGCTCCACCACTTGATGCGTGTGCCAGTGACTTTTGAGGCCACCTTGCCAACAATCCTGAGCCCAGAAGCCGGAGTGAAAGTAGCTTTCGGACCCTCCCCCTCAAAAATACCCGCAACGCCACGTTGAAATGACATCCAATAAATCTTGCCGTCGCGGTCTACTTCAGCATCAAGACGTGATGCCAAGGCATTCACAACGGAGGCACCAACACCATGGAGTCCACCGGATGCGGCGTACGAACCGCCGCCGAATTTTCCACCTGCATGCAATTTCGTCAGCACGACTTCTACTCCGGTTAGGCCAGTTTTTGGTTCTTTATCGACCGGAATACCGCGACCGTCATCATGAACTTCGACTGAGCCGTCTGATTCGAGATTGATTTCGATCTTCTTGCAGTATCCAGCAAGTGCTTCGTCCACTGCATTATCGATTATTTCCCAGAGACAATGATTAAGGCCCCGTGAATCTGTCGACCCGATATACATGCCGGGCCGCTTTCTGACTGCATCGAGTCCTTCGAGAACCGCCAGATCTTTGGCGGTATAACTCGGTTCTAGGTTTTTCTCTTTGCGGGCCACGGGCGCAAAGGCTAGCGAGGGTTGAGTAGGTAAGACAGTAAGCGCGCCGAATCAGTAGCCGATAGTTAAGGAATCCTGAGAAAGTGCATATCTGTCTCATCTAGTGAGCGTATTAGGTAACACTTTAGTAAATAGTAGGATTAATACCTGCGGGGAATAACCAGAGATGGTTTGATGTTCCCTAGATGAGAGATTTTGACCTCAGTGAATTGCTGAGGGATTCAGACGTAAGGAGTGCACCATGACTGAACAGATGATTCTGGAAGCCACGCCGCTCAATGCCGTTGACCGTTGTGATCGTTGCGGTGCTCAGGCCTACGTCCGTGCCGTGTTGCTCTCTGGTGGCGAACTTCTTTTCTGTGGTCACCACGCCAAGGAGTATGCGGTTAGTCTGAAGCCGCTCGTTGCGCATATTCAAGACGAGACTCAGAAGTTAGTTCCGCAAACCCAGAATTAGCTCAGCGCTGGCGCTTCCCAATTGTGCTCTTTATGAGAACTGTCGCAGAACGGTTGATTTTTTGAATGCCCGCATCGACATAGTTTGAAATCAGTCTCAGTACGGATCACTTTGCCTTGCGCATCAACGAAATCGACGGTTCCAGTGACATGGATCGAACCGTTGGGCTTGAAATACATCTTGGTATTTTCGCTCATCTTCGCCTTTTCTAAAGGGTTCTAATCCAGGTAATCGCGCAATACCTGCGAGCGCGATGGATGACGCAACTTCGACATCGTCTTAGATTCAATCTGGCGGATGCGTTCGCGAGTGACCCCGTAAACCTTGCCAATTTCATCCAAAGTTTTTGGTTGCCCATCGGTAAGTCCAAATCGCATGGCCACTACACCAGCTTCACGCTCAGAGAGGGTGTCGAGTACTGCGTGTAGTTGCTCTTGTAGCAGAGTAAACGAGACTGCATCCGCTGGAACGACCGCCTCGGAATCTTCAATAAGGTCTCCAAATTCAGAGTCTCCTTCTTCTCCAAGGGGAGTGTGAAGCGAGATTGGTTCGCGGCCGTACTTCTGAACCTCTACAACCTTTTCGGGGGTCATATCGAGTTCCTTGGCAAGCTCTTCTGGAGTCGGTTCGCGACCGAGGTCCTGCAACATCTGGCGCTGAACTCGAGCCAACTTATTAATTACTTCAACCATGTGTACTGGAATACGGATGGTTCGTGCCTGGTCAGCCATCGCGCGAGTAATCGCTTGGCGAATCCACCATGTTGCGTAGGTGGAGAATTTGTAACCCTTGGTGTAATCAAATTTTTCGACCGCGCGGATAAGTCCGAGGTTTCCTTCTTGGATAAGGTCGAGGAAGAGCATTCCGCGGCCGGTATAACGCTTGGCAAGTGAAACAACCAGACGCAAGTTCGCCTCTAACAAATGGTTCTTTGCGCGCCTTCCATCTTCCGCGATCCACTCAAGTTCGCGCTTAAGTTTCTTATCCAATTTCTTATCAGTTGCAAGCTTCTCTTCTGCAAAAAGTCCCGCTTCGATTCTGGTAGCAAGTTCTACTTCAAGTTCGGCGTTGAGGAGAGCAACTCGGCCGATCTGTTTCAGATAATCCTTAACTGGATCTGCAGTCGCGCCGGCAGTCATAACTGTCTGTGCGGGGGCATCATCTTCCTCAGAGGCTTTGAGTGTAAAGGCGTTCTCTTCGGTGCCACTGCTCTCTTCTGCAAGGTTTACAACACGTGGCGCATTCGCCTTGTCTTCCACCGGCTCATCTGCAACAACTTCGGCAACCAGTGCATCAAGATCTTCGAGTTCGACTTCTTCAAGTTCTACATCTTCGCCGTCGATCTTGACAACTGCTGGAGCATCCGTCTTTGAAACTGGAATAATCTTTGGTGCAACAAGTGCGTACTCTGTCTTTTTCAAAATGCGATTGGGAGTACCGAGACCGTGCTTGCGGACTTTCTCGATAAGGGCAGGAACAGTTGTAAGAAGTTCGCGGGCCTCATCCACTAGCGGCTTATCAATTTTCTTTGGAATCCGATTTAAACTGGTCACACCTCGCTCTGCGAGTTCTTCATTCACTTCCTTCTGACGTGCAATCGCTTCCTTCGCACTGATGATCAACCGAATATCGGCGACGGTCAATTCTTTCTTCACTGGAATTTTTGCCGTCTTCTTCGCGACTACTTTCTTCGCAGGGGCCTTTTTGACAGTCGCTTTTTTAGGCGCTGCCTTTTTTGTTGTCTTGGCCTTGTTTTTGAGCGCACTAAGAGCAGCCACATCAGTCCTTTGTTTTATCTTCGCTGAGCCAATCTCTTATCGATCAACCACGAAGAAGCGATGGCTATATTATAAATTATCCACAGGGGTAAATGCACATTGAGAACCCTTTTTTGGCACCAAACTCTCTACCCCAGCGTGAGGGAGTGCCGTATGACCTCTCCCACAGCTTCAACTTCCACCAAAAACCCGTCATGTCCAAAAGGTGAGGAGATCGAGGCTAAGGGCTGCGCCTTGGGAGCAAGGTCGGCAATCTCGGCCTGGAGCCGGGGTGGAAAGAGGCGATCCGTATCGATAGATACGACCATGACTGGAATCTGAATGCTCCTGAGCGCAGCCGCGACTCCTCCTCGATCACGACCAATATCGTGCGAATTCATCGCCTCGGTCAGGGCAATATATGTATTTGCATCAAACCTCTTCGCCAGTTTCTGCGCCTGGTGGTCAAGATAGGACTCGACGGCGTATCGACCAGTCTCATCACCTTGCAGTTCGCGTCCGAAACGCACATCCATCTCGGCTTCTGTGCGGTAGGTCAAGTGAGCTATCCGGCGCGCAATTCCCATTCCCCCGTCGGGACCGTGTGTCTTCTCGTAGTAATCCCCCTCGTAGTAGTGCGGGTCGGATTTAATCGCACGGATTTGAATCGAAGCGGTACCGATTTGATCTCCAGTGGCCACTGCCGACGATCCAATGGTGCAGATGGCGGCAACGCGGTCGGGGAATTGAACGGCCCATTCAAGGGCGCGCATTCCACCCAACGATGGACCCACTGCTAAGCGATAGTGCGAAATTCCGACTGCGTCGCTGAAGGCGACTTCCGCCGCAACCATGTCGCGGATGGTGATTGACGGGAAACGAGATCCATATCGCTTTCCATTAGGCGCCAAACTGGATGGACCTGTACTCCCCTGACATCCACCGATGACATTGGGGCAGATGATGAAATATTTATCGGTATCCAATGGCATTCCCGGTCCGACCATGAGGGGCCACCACCCGGGAACATCTGACCAACCAGTAAGCGCATGATTGACGAGAATGGCATTGTCGCGAGTTGCGTTTAATCTGCCCCAACTCTGATAAGCAATGGTGACATCTGGAAGCACCGCGCCATTTTCGAGCGTTAAAGATCCAATGGAGACAAACTCGCGATCGCCAGGATCTTGGAATTCAAGCCAAGCACCCGTGGGCGCCCCAGAATGAACCGATGATGTCATGAAAACCTCCGCGCTTGCCGGTAGCGAAACCACCAACCCGGTCTTCACCCGGAGCACCCCGCCGCGATGGAGGGTTGCCGTCCAGTTAGCCGGGGCTCGTACCTGGAACTCGTGACCTTGGCAGCGATTCTAGACCAAAGCAGAAGGGTTCGAAACTTGCGTGTCAGTCAGTAAATATCCCAGCGCAGACCTTCGGGTGCAGGTCCCTTCGCATCGCGGCAAAGGACTCGGGGGGCCACCCGGCACTAAATACTCTGCGCAAGAGTGCGGCCAATGAATATGCCGGATCATCGGAGAGCGCCCGGTCAAGCGCCCGCTGCGCCAGGGCTCCTTCACCGCGTTCGTAAGAGAGCGCTGCAAAGAGACTGGCGATAGGTGCCACGAACCCGGCGGGGGCGACACGCGTGAGATAGCGCCACATCGCCCAGTAAGAATCAATGCTCGTCTCATCATGAGAACCCAGCGCAAAATCTCTTACTTGTATGTCACCAACCCCGGCAATGACACGCGCGGTGAGTTCAAGGTCTGATTCGCAATCCTTCCCGATCGAGTCGTCCACAAAGCGTGCGGCAAGGTCGATCACAGAAGTTGCACTGCCGCGCTGCGCCAATTGGATCCCTGTCGAATCGGGATCGATGCGGTAACTATGAATGCTGGCCAAAAAATCTAAATCCCTGGAAAGAGAGAGCGGTGCGATTGATTCGGTAAGCCCGTCGACATCCGCAAAGGGCATTGGCCTGCCTTGAGCAACCTGCTCCACCGCAACTCTGGAAGTAGAAATTTCAGGAAGTATTTTCCCTTCTGTCGGGCAACAATCACTATCGGTGCAAAGAACTGAGCGCCATCTGCCGTTGGCAATCAAGAGCGACTCACGAAGCGGAATATCTGCTCGGAGCATTGCTGATGCGATATTTCCTAAAACATTCTCGCCATCACTTCGGTCATCTGGGACGTAGGCAACAACCAGTGCGCCTTCGGCTCCTTCGCGGAGAAGGTGAAGAACCAGGGAATCGTAGGGCTCTTCTTTGTCGGATGCGAGAGAAGGGTAGTCCACCCGCATCGCCATCCCAATGGCATCATCTTTTAACGAGACGATGACCAGCGAATTCGTGGGGTGATATCCAATGAGAAATGGAACAGCTGCAAGAAGATCATGTGGTGAGGTAAGTGTTGTCATAAGAGCGAAGGTTTCCCGAACGCACCCACATCTTTCTCTCTATTCGACTCCGGTTGTGGAAAGACGACAAGAGTGAATGAATCATTGAATAAAGCGGGTGGGCCCGTTTTCAACTGAAAGCGTGATCACTGATAACTTACGAATCTGCCCCGTAATCGCTCGCGTCACTCCGTTATGGCTCCATGTTCCACCCCAGGTGGCCAACATCGTGACGAGATAGGTGCCGGAATGTGAGTATGTGTGCGTAATTCTTTGATCTGGGTACGGCCTACCCGGCTGGGTTGTGGCAAAGAATGTTCCGTCACCGAAACTCCAGATAAAGGACGGTCGCATCGCCACATCCACGATCTCCCCGACAACCGAAACCTTTGCGGTGAAGACTGTCGGCAGATCACACCAGTAAATAACCGGCACATTCACGAGAGCGTTCTCGGCAGGTTGCTTGGCAATTGAGGCGGTGGGAAGGAGTTTCACCAATTTATCGTTGAGAGAAAGTACCGGTGCAACCTTGCGCAAAACTTTTCGCACAATCCTCTTCCTTGGATGTGCCTTCACGGGAGCTACTTTGCGGGGTGCCACAAAAACGGGCGAACGACGCGTAGTGGTTACTTTCGGCTTAGGAATAGTCTTTTTCGGCACCACTTTTTCTTTCGGTTTGACAACAACAACTTTTCTTTTCACCGTTGCGGTCGACTTCTGTCCCGATCCCTTCTTCCCTTCAATGACAATCTGACCGTTTTCGACATATACATCAAGACATGTTTTGCTGACGCACTGCGCTGCATTCAGCTGACTCGGCGTGGTCTGAGTGATGAGTAAAAGCGCAAAAATTAGTGAGGAGCGGGTTTTATATGAAAGGGCCATGTCGGCAAGGGTAAAAGTGTGAGTACTACCTCGCCCTCTCCGTGAGTTTCTCTGTGGAAAGGGAGTCCACCTGGTCATAAGGTGGTCTCATGGCGCACAGAGATGGCGACGGATGGGTTCAGTGTCGCTGCGGCGGAAAGCACTGGGGGCTACACGGTGCCGCTGGAATCCTTTTAGTGCGAGAGAAAACACTCCTCCTACAACATCGCTCCGAATGGGTTCACAATGGCGATACGTGGGGAATTCCCGGCGGAGCGCGCGATTCGCACGAAAGCGTTCTCGAAGCGGCATTGCGCGAAGCGGTGGAAGAGACCGGAATAGATCCGACCCTCCTCCAGGTCCACTCTACTCATACAGATGATCATGTCGATTGGCGTTATGACACGGTGGTTGCACTTGCAGATCCCGAACTTTTTCCGCATGAGATGAATGCAGAGTCACAAGAATTGCGTTGGATTGCGTGGAGCGAAATTGACGCAATGCCTCTGCATCCAAGTTTCGCGAAAACGTGGCCCGCCGTACACGCCATACTGGAGCGAGACTTCTAAATCGCAGAAGAGGTTCTTTAACCCCTCACCAATGTGTCGATACCGGCTATGCAGAAGTTGGTGGCGGTTTCAATCTCCAAATCCGAATCACTTCCAGTTTCGATTCTTCGCGTTGCGGCATCTGTAACACTCTGAATTAGTACGAGAGCGTGAACCACATCGGCTACACCAATGTCAGATAGGGCTGTTTCTAAGGGTGCCAGCAAAGCCCTATGAGCCGCAACAATCTCATGGGTGCGATCGATAGGCAGCGACGTTGCGCTGAAGGCTTTAGCGAGCAAGTGACGACCATCGGCGATATAGCGAAGTGCCGCATCAATCCAATTCCGAATCGCCTGATAAGGATCAGGTGACGCATCAGTTGACTCGCGAAGTGCCTCAGAAAAATTAGTGAGTTCCTCAATGACAAGGTCAGCCACAAGTTCGGCACTACTTCCAAAATATTCATAGACAGATGTGCGAGAAAGTCCGGCACGTTCGGCAACCGCAGCAACAGTGACCGCGCGCCCACCGTCTTCAAGAGCAATTGCTGAGGCCGCAGAAATGAGTTGTTGACGTCGCCAATCGCGGTGTTGCGCGAGGGTGGCGGTACTAATCCGAGGCATTGGACTATTTTGTCATGTATTCATGGAGTCGGCGAAGTGAATCTCGCACGGTCTTCCCGTCCGAGGTTCGCCAGAGCGGAGGCATAGAGTTGAGAAGGACCGATCCATACCTTTTAGTGATGATCCGTGAATCAAGAATCGCAACCACTCCGCGGTCATCCATTGAGCGGATGAGTCGTCCTGTTCCCTGCGCAAGTAAGAGCGCCGCACGTGGAAGGGAGACCTTCATAAATCCGCTGCCACCCGCTGCATCGACTTCTGCAGCACGTGCAGACATCACGGGATCGTCGGGCCTTGGGAATGGGATCCGATCAATTGCAACCAGGGTGCAGGATGGGCCAGGAACATCGACTCCCTGCCACAAGCTCATGGTGCCGAGAAGAATGGATGTCTCGTCTTTTTCAAATCGCTCAACCAAAGGTCCGACTGCATCGCCTCTTTTTTGAGTGATGACCTTGATGGGTAACTCAGCCAGCACTTTGCGCAGGTGCGCATCAGCAGCCTCGACTCCCCGCCATGACGAGAAGAGTGCGAGAGTCCGACCTCCGGCTGCATCAATAAGTTCGCCAAGTTCGGTCAGTGCTTCAATACTTGGACCATCACGGCCGGGTTCGGGCAGATGTTTGGGCAGATAGAGCATCCCCTGGTTGGCAAAATCAAAAGGTGAGCCAACATCGAGCATCTGCACATTTGCTGGATCTACATCCCCTTCTTCGACTTCCATTTCTTCCTCAGCAGTATCGCCGATTACAAAACCAATATTGCGCGCCATCGCATTAAAACTATTGCCGACAGCCAACGTTGCAGAAGTGGCAATTACTGGCGTTTTGGTAAGCAGGTTTTCACGAAGGACGGCGGAAACTGCCAACGGTGCAAGATGCAGAGTTGAAAATGTGGGTTCGTACCAGAGGACTTGCCCTGCTCCGAGTTTCAATAATTTAGCAGCGGTTGTTGAGATTTCATTGACTGCACCTTTGACTCGCGCCCTCTCGGCGATGGAATCAGAGTCCACGATTTCTTCATCGGCACTGATGAGTTGAAGGACGGCCTGTGCTGCTTCACGAACTTTACGGATGGGCGCTTCCAATTCTGACGGTAATTCGACAAGCCTGCCCTGCAATGCCGGCTCGAACTTCACGCGCTGTCCGTACTCATCCATCACATCTTCAAAATCACCTGCCGCCTTGGTGAGTGCATCCGATGCCTTGCCAGGCATATGTTTTCTTGCCATTGCAGCAGATCGCGAGACACGATGTCCGGTCAATTCTTCCGTTACGGCCTGCGTCGTTCGATCCATAAATTCGTGTGCTTCATCCAGAATGACGGCATCGCGTTCGGGCAATATCGGATGAGATTCGACAATCTCGATGGCAAGCAATGTGTGATTTGTTACGACTACGTCAGCTGTTGCGGCCTTTGCTTTTGCCAGCGCGGCAAAACATTGATGTCCGTAGGCACAGACATCGGCACCTACGCATTCGCGACCTGAGAGAGAATTTGCCATCCATACACGCCTATCGACATCGGGTGCATCATCGCGATCCCCTGTGACGCCTGGAGTTTTGGCCCAGGCGTGAAGCCGCTTTGCATCCGATCCAAGAGAACTGATTTCCAGCAGAACATCGCCATCGGGATCTGAGGTCTCGCTATTCATCTTCTGCAAGCAGATATAATTTCCTACGCCTTTATAAATTCCATACGTAATCTCGCGCTCTAGTACCTTCTCCAAGGCCGGCACAATTCTGGGGAGATCTCTCTCCACGAGCTGACGCTGCAAGGCCAAGGTCGCGGTCGCTACAAGAACGCGTTTGCCGTGAACAAGAGCCGGGACCAGGTAGGCCAGAGATTTGCCGGTGCCGGTGCCGGCTTGCACCATGAGGTGATGGCGATCTGTCAGGGCGTTGGCCACCGCTTCGGCCATCTCGATCTGACCCTCACGCGTAGATCCGCCGATTGCCTCGACTGCGGCTTCCAGAGCGGCTCGGACCTGATCCAGTAGCTCGCTCATGGAGTGCACCTTAGCCACTCCCACCCACATTCCCGATCCAGATACGGTGACAGAGCCCTTCCCATTTTCGTATAGGATTTCGCTGATCGGCGAGAATGGGGAGAAAATGAGAATTGCACGGGTTGGGGCACCTGGGACAGAGAGGCCCGCGGTAATCGTCGGCGATGAGGCAGTACTTGTGGATTCCCTCATCCCTGACTGGAACCGAACCACCCTTGAGCAAGGCGCGTTGGCAAAGGTAGCGGCCGCTACCCTTTCCGGCCTTCCACGCGTTGCACTCTCTAGCACCCGCATAGGTGCGCCGATCGATCGACCCACCAAGGTGATCTGTGTGGGAATGAATTACCTCAAGCACATTGCCGAAACAAACGGGGCTACCCCAGCCGAGCCAGTTGTCTTCATGAAGGCACCTGACTGCGTCATTGGCCCAAACGACGACATCGTGATTCCGCCCAATAGCACCGCTACGGATTACGAAGTCGAACTCTCGATTGTGATCGGCAAGCGCGCGCTTTACCTCTCATCGCCCGACGATGCTCCCAATTACGTCTTGGGTTATTCAATGTCGCAAGATGTGAGTGAGCGTCACTGGCAGACAGAGCGGTCAGGCCAGTGGGTAAAAGGAAAGTCCTTCCCAACATTTAACCCAATCGGTCCATGCATCGTCACCCCGGATGAAATTGATCCAAACGATGTGCGACTGTGGTGCAAAGTAGACGGCGAAGTACGGCAAGACTCCCGCACGAGTGATCTTCTCTTTGGACTCAATCACATCGTCTGGTACATCAGTCAATTTATGGAACTATTCCCTGGTGACATCATCAACACCGGAACACCTTCTGGTGTTGGACTGGGATTCAAGCCACCCAAGTACCTTCGCGCAGGACAGGTTGTTTCAACTGGCATTGAGGGAATCGGCGAAATGACTTCGCGAGTTGTCGCTTATTCTTCTTAAGGTCCTTCCGAGGGAGATATGACTGAGAATCGTCCGCTAAAAAAAGCGCCACGGCAGTCAGTACTTTCGGACGAGATCTACCGTGTGATCAGAGCAAAAATATTTGACCACGAGATCGCCCCTGGGCAACGTGTCAACATTGATGCCCTAGCAATTCAACTCGAGGTTTCGCACACACCTATTCGGGAATCCCTTGCACGACTTGAATCAGAAGGCCTCATTCTCAAAGAACCTCTCAAAGGATATTCGGCAACGAATTTACTGACAATGAAGGAATTCCACGATCTCTTTGAATTCCGACTTCTCGTCGAGCCCTGGTCGGCCGAGCGAGCAGCATTATCCATTGATGATGCTGGTGCCAAAGATTTAAAGGAAGAAATTAAGGCTGCGCATGACGCTTTAAAATTGAAAGGGTACGAGCAGATTCAAGCGCTGACCGAACACGATGCCCGTTTTCACCTTCTCATCTCGCGCATGTCAGGAAACGAAACTGTGCGCCGCGTCTTCGAGGGCACGCACTGTCATCTCCACCTGTTCCGTCTTTTTCTTGCAGCAAAAAACAACAAACAACTAGTTCCAGAAACACGGACCAAGTTCATCCAAGATTTCTTCGACCACTACTACCAGTCCGAATCGGGCCAACTCGCCCTCCAACAGCATGAGGAAATTTCCCGAGCAATCATTGAGAAAAACGCACCTCTGGCTCGCTCGACTATGTACGCTCACATTGAAGCGTCCATTCGGGCGTACTCTCCTGCTGTGAACACACAGCCATGAGAGTAGGCATCTTCGCCACCTGCATCAACTCCCTTTATTACACGCGAACAGTGGAGGCGACTCGGACTGTTCTTGAAAGATTAGGCGTCGTCATCGCTGATACCGAACAAGTCTGCTGCGGTCAGATGCATATCAACTCGGGCTATCCAGAATTGGCCAAGCCACTCATTGATCGAGTTGAGAAGAATTTCGCCGACTGCGATTACATCGTTGCTCCCTCAGCTTCCTGCATCGGATCGCTGCGAGAACATGAGGACCGCCCGGAATTAGTATCTAAGTGCTTTGACCTTTCAGAATTTCTCATTGACATCCTCAATGTCACTGATGTGGGAGCGACTTTCAACCACCGAGTCACCCTCCACACAACATGCCACTCGCTGCGTGTGGCCAAACTCGGAGACAAACCGCAACAACTCCTTCGCGCAGTTCGAGGCCTCGATCTCATCGAACTGCCGGCGGCAGATTCATGTTGTGGATTCGGCGGCACTTTCAGTGTGAAGAATTCCGATGTGAGTGGCGCGATGCTCCATGACAAACTCACAAATATTGTCAGCACTGCTGCCGAATATGTGGTGAGCGCTGATAACTCATGTCTGATGCATATCGGCGGTGGGCTTCAAAAAAATGAAACGCCAATAGAGGTAATCCACCTTGCGGAAATTCTGGCCAGCCGTGGGTAAGGGTTATTCTGGGGTTCCGATCCCTTTTCCAAAACTTGCCAAAGAGGCGCTCAAAGACACACAACTACGCACCAACCTCAATCGCGCGACCACCACCATTCGCAATAAGAGAGCACGAGTCGTCGCCGAAGTTCAGGATTGGGAGGCACTTCGTCAAGCCGGGCACGACATCAAGATGGCCGCGATGGCTGAGCTATCCACCCATTTAATACGATTCGAAAAGGAATTTACTGAGGCAGGAGGAACGGTCCACTGGGCGCGTGACTCCAAAGAAGCATGCGAGATCGTCACAAAAATCGCACTCGATAACACAATCTCAGAAGTAGTGAAAGTAAAATCGCTCACAACCGATGAGATCAGCCTCAACGAACATTTGGCAAAATATGGGATTAGTGCGAAAGAAACAGATTTAGCCGAGCTAATCATCCAGCTTGCAGATGAACATCCATCTCATATTCTTGTTCCTGCCATTCATAAGAATCGCGATCAGATCCGCGACCTTTTTGTGAAAGAAATCCCCGAAGCATCCAGTTCGCTCACCAACTCCCCCACAGAACTTGCGATGACTGCACGTACTCATCTGCGTAAAAAGTTCCTGAGCGCTCGTATGGCAGTGAGTGGCGCCAACTTCGCAATCGCCGAATCTGGCACCCTCTGCGTCGTCGAATCAGAAGGCAACGGACGTATGTGTCTGACACTTCCTGAGATTCTGGTCTCAATAATTGGAATAGAAAAAATCCTTCCGACATGGAATGACCTGGAAGTATTCCTCCAGCTACTTCCACGCTCGGCCACCGGAGAGCGGATGAATCCCTACACAAGTTTCTGGACGGGTAAATGTGGGGACGGTCCGTCAGAACGCCACGTCATCTTGCTCGACAATGGCCGCATCCAAACACTCGCCGATACGGTGGGGCGAGAAGCACTCGCGTGCATCCGCTGCTCTGCCTGTATGAATGTCTGCCCTGTCTATGAACGCACGGGCGGGCACAGTTACAGCAGCGTCTATCCAGGCCCCATCGGTGCCATCATCACGCCCCAACTTCTTGGCCCCGGACAAGCAAAAACACTCCCCTTTGCCTCCACTCTCTGTGGCGCCTGCTATGACGTCTGCCCGGTCAAAATCAATATTCCAAAGATCCTGGTCCACCTGCGCGCAAAGGAGAATCGCGATAACGCTAGCGTTTTGGAAAAATTGGTCATGCGCATTGCGTCAAAAGCCCTCGGACCCCAAGGACTTAGATACCTTTCACGATTCACTTCCACCTTCGCACCGCTCATCGCCAGTGCGTCGATGCAAACAATTGCCCGTCATCTTCCCGTTCTGCGAAAATGGAGCGCCTTTAGAAATATTCCCACCCCTCGACTTTCCGGCAAGCACCATCGATGAGCACCTCACGCGACGACATCCTCAATCGGATCAACACAGCCCGAGCCGGCATGACTACACCCCTCGTCGAGCGCACCTATGGCACATCCCTAACTCTCTCTCGCAAAGAATTGCTCTATCTCTTTGAGGATCGAATCCTCGATTACCAGGCCACTTTTGTGCGCACCGCCGATGTGGCCTCAACTATTTCAAATATTCTCGCTGAGTACGGTCTAAGAAATATCCTCCTCCCCGCTGGGCTCCCTGCAGAATGGGCAATGGGTACCACCGATTTCAATCTCTCGCCGGAGCAACTCGACCAGTTCGATTGCGTCATCACCTCGAGTGAACTGGGCATCGCCGCCACCGGAACCATCGTCCTCAACCACTCGGATTCGACTCAAGGTCGCCGCGCGATTTCATTAGTCCCAGATACCCATATTTGTATCGTTCAGGAAGAGAATGTCGTAGGCACTGTTGTTGAGGCCATCCGAGCGCTCAATCCGAAAGAGCACCAGACCTGGATCTCGGGACCTTCTGCCACCAGTGACATTGAGTTGGAACGAGTCGAAGGCGTGCACGGTCCCCGCAACCTTCACGTCATTCTTATGACGAAATAGCAACCGTATTCGGATTGCGATCTCTCCTGGCCAAAAAGAAGAAGCCCATCATCAGCATTAACATCAAGACTGGAAATGAGTAAGCCGTCGAGAATCCTGATCTGTCACTCACGAAACCCATGATCCATGGACCAATTCCAATTGCGAAACCGACGCCCATGCCATTGGCTGCGATCCCCGTATCGGCACCCTTTGAAGATGCGGCACAGAGAGTAAGGGCCAGACCGCTCAAAGGACCGATTCCAAGGGAGGCGATGAGAAGTCCAATCATCGTCATTGCTGAAGTGTGCGCTGTGATGATCAAGATGAGACCCATGAGCGAGAGTGCAAAAGAGATAACCAATACTGTCTTAATCGTCACCTTCGAACTAAACGAGAATCCGAGTCTGGACACTGCGATTCCATAACTGAAGAATGCCGCGAGGATTACCGCAGCACTCACGACCATGCCGCGTGAAATAAGTAAATCCAGAGCCCACGCTCCCGCTGCGATTTCCAAGATATTCGCACTCAAACTGAAAATCACAAGAATAATGAGCGACAAATCCCAATGCCGTTCACCTGGAACAGGCCTTTTGATCGAACGTTCAGGAATCACAGGCATAAGCTTCGTAGCAAGGAATCCGCAGAGAATTGCAAATACTCCAAGTGTGACCCTCCAAGGAATACCGACACCGATCAGAGTTCCGATGATTGTGGGAGCGATTGCTCCACACGAAGTTCCGATCCCTGACTGGCGCAGCATCACCTGCATTGAATTGCCCGATGCTGCTCCCAATGTTGCTGCGTTCACGTTATTGAAAAGGGTGCTTCCAATACCCGTGAAACACATTGCCGGAACTGTGACCCAAAGGGATTGGCCAAGGGCGAATACCAGAACGCTCAAGGAGGTGATGATCCACGCGAGAGTCATGATCTTTCTCGGTGGGAAGCGATATAACAACTTGGGGGCATAGAACGAAGCCGCGGTGATCGTGATTGCAAACCCGATTTGATGAAGTGAGGCCAGCGCTCTTGTTATCTCCATATCTCTCTTGAGGAGAGGCACTGAGTAGGCCATTCCATACATGAGAAATCCCATGGTTCCGGCAAGAATCATCAGCCGACTTCGACTACCCCGTGTAAGCACCTTTTCCTATCAATCGCGATTCTCAAGCGTGAATGAAGCCCGTAAATGCCAGTAGTTTATCGGGCAAGCCGCAAGACTCCCCCATTTGGTCCCTGAGCCGAACCGCATGTCCCGGTTGTCCGAAAAAGACTTCAAACTGGAGCGGGTGCAAATCTCACGCTCTCGATAGTAGTTGAACTTTCAACTATATTGTATATGATCTGCCTATGAAGATGCCCGCTCTCTACATCGGCCACGGAGCTCCCATGCTCCTGGACGATCCTCTCTGGTCGAGCCAACTGACCCAGATTGCACAAGATCTTCCGCGACCTAAAGCAATCTTGATTGTCTCTGCGCACTGGGAATCCGCGCCAGTCACTTTAAGCAACGCCGCCGCAAACTCACCTCTTGTATATGACTTCAGTGGATTTGATCGCAAGTTTTACGAAATGAGATACGACTCCCCCGATGCAACTGCGCTTGCTACAAAGGTCGCGGCGTTGATGCCAGATTCAGAACCAGTCCATCAGAGCAATCGTGGGCTAGACCACGGCGCTTGGGTTCCACTTCGCGTCATGTATCCCGATGCAGATATTCCTGTACTGCAAATGTCGATGCCGACTTCTGACCCATACCGACTCATCGAATTAGGTAAACGGTTGCAACCACTTCGCGATGACGGAGTCCTCGTCATCGGTTCTGGTTTCATGACTCATGGCCTTCCATACCTTCGCGACTGGCGAGCAGATGCAGTCGCACCTACATGGTCGAGTGATTTCGATACCTGGGCTGCCGAGGCGCTCGCCAGCGGCGATGTGGAAACACTCGCAAACTTCAGGACCAAGGCGCCTGGTATGCCCTATGCCCACCCAACCGTAGAGCACTTCACCCCGCTTTTCATCACCCTTGGTGTCTCAGCATCTATTGAAGAAGCTCCAAAAACCTTGATAGATGGCTACTTTTTGGGTCTTTCTAAGCGTTCGATTCTTGTCGCATAGCCGAAGTGCGTGAATCTCAACCTCGCCAGGTAGACTCGCCGACGAACAAAGAGAGCGATTGGATGAACCTGTGAGCGAAATTGAAACGGCACTCAGAACGGTACGACACCGTGGAACCTTTATCACGATGCTCGTTTCTTCGATCGCCAGCATCACCGCATCCCTCGTCCTCTCGATTGATGCAATAGAGCTCGCGAAGAACCCGGACTCAAAGCTCGCCTGCAATATCAATGCCATCATTTCCTGCGGAAAAGTCGCCGTCTCATGGCAATCCAATTTGCTCGGCTTCCCTAATGCATTCCTTGGCCTCATTTGCGAGCCTGTGGTCATCACCTTGGCGGTAGCCGGACTCGTTGGCGTCCACTTTCCAAAAACATTCATGCGCATCGCGACCAGCGTCTATTTCATTGGTCTGGTCTTCGCTTTCTGGCTCTTCACGCAGTCTTACTTTGTCATCGGCGCCTTCTGCCCATGGTGTTTGCTCGTTACATTCACAACAACAACGGTCTTTTCAAGCATGTTCAAAGTTAACGCTCTTGAGGGAAATCTCCCCTTGCCCGAACGGGTCAACGCCAAAATCGTGAAGGCAGTATCCGCCGGCTGGGACAATGTCGTTGTTGGCGCCATACTCACTGCACTCGCCCTTGCCATCATCCTGAAGTACGGGAATCAAATCTTCTAGCGTCTCGAAATATAGAAAACTATTTCACGGACACATTCTAGGAATTTTATTGTGGCTGTTTAATTTTTCACAGGCAGTAGATCTGCACATTTAGAGTTCGCCTCAGATCCTCACACATTGAACACTTCTACATTCACTCCGTCCCAAAGCCTGCTCCCTCGAGAGTTCAACCGATCCGTCATCGGACCAATTGAACTCCTGATTTCCTAACCTCCGTTAGGAAATTCGAGGAAGGAGGCCGTTATGGATATTCACAGTTGGCTAGCCCTCATCGTAAGCGTGATTCGAATTGCCTTTCTAGTGATAGAAAAACATCGATCTCGCCACGATGGTGGTAAAACCAACAACGAGTCCTAACGTGGGACGGCCGCCTCGGGGTTTTGCCTCGAGGCGGTTCTATTTTTACACCCACTTTTTCGTTACTGCAATGACAAATGACCCGAAAAAATCATTTATATAAAAGAAAACTCTCCGTTGTAATCAGAAGAGTCCTTTCTGTAACTCTGCGTGAGGATTTATAGTCGATGTTCGGCCATATCTTTTTCGATCCTTTTCTGACTTTCTGTGCTCACTCCAGCCAGATTGGCAAAAGTCACCCAACTATCTACCACATCAAGAATCTCAGCAACAACTGACTTGTACGCAGGAATTGCCTGGGCGCTTCCAACTTCATAAATATCCGCGAGCGTGATGAATTCGTATTTGGAGTTGATACTCATCTGGTGGCGTTGAGTCCACTTGCCTTCCGGATTGAACGCATGAGTCACGTCGTATGCAGGCGCAAGATTCCACGTGCTGTCTTCTCGCAATAGGAATCCCACATTCTTGGTGTGATCGTCCCGATTCATACCAACCACGTTAAACACCATGCGGCGAAAAGCCTGAGTGAGTTCTTCTGTGCCCATTCCCAATCTTCTAATCACATTGAAATATTGTGAGTAGTCATGCGTGTCTCTATATCGAAAATCCAATTGATCCATCGCGCACAAGGACTGAAGATGAATCCGCCCGCCTTCACTATCACGGTCAAAACGGCGAGTGAGGAAATGCGCGCGGTTCCCCTCTTCATATAATCGACATTCACTCATCGTTATGCCAGCTGCTTGCGCCATTAAGTAATAGGCATACTCAATTCGAGTGAACTGCTCTGGTCTGTCCAGAGAATTCACGGACCCGTCAGCGGATTTACTGACTCCATCGAGTTTCATTAACCAGGGTTCGAAGCCAGGCTCGGCGCTTACATACCCTGATCGAAATTGGTGAGTATGTGGCTGATATTGAACGACTGCTTTTGCCCTCGCCCCACCCGCTGATGAGCCAACTTGAATCAATTGCATGAGAGCGTCATGGTCCGAACCCGCCTCGGCGGCTTTGCCAGAGAGAACGAGGCGAGCGCCGGCGACGATATCCGCAATCTGGATTGCTGTAGCGGGACCTTGAAGATGCTGCTGTGCTGGATGAAATGTCAGCGCGCCGAGCGCCCTCTCTCCTGCGTACGCCAATCGATCCAGCGTCTTTATCTCAGACTTGGCAATTCCCTCCGCGGCCAGCCACGCATCAATGACAGCATTTCCAAATGCATCAGGAAGCGCATCGGCAATCATTGCGGGCAGACCGTAATAAGTTTCCTTTGCTAATTGCGGAAAGGAGTATGTGCCGGACCGATTGACCATATGCAACGGCGCAAGTTCTACGCCACTTGATATCCATTCCGGGGTGTACTCAAAGACGTTAAGTCCCAACCTTGAGTCATATGCCAACGCGCCGACTGATCTACCCCAACATCTAACTTCAATCACATCGACCGCTACATAAACGCTCACAACTGACCGGCTTTTTTCTTAGCTTGCAAGAGCGCCAACGGTGAGATCGTCGAGACCACCGCAAATATCTGATCCAGATTTTCATCTAGTTCAAGTGCCCGCACGACATTAAGGAATGTGGCAAGGCTCGACCCTTTGCCCGCTTCCAAGTACTTGATAGCCGAACGCGAGACATTGGATCGGTCTGCCAACTCTTGCTGAGTCATCTTCCGCTGCTTGCGCACGAGGCGAACGCGACTGCCCAACTCGGCCTCCCAATCGGAAGTGCTCCTTACTATCGTTGCCATTGTATCCCCATGGACTCATTGTAAGCCATTTGTGGAGTAATTGGGATCTTTCGTAACCTCTAAGTGGCTTATATTTAGTCCATAATTGACGATGACAGACATTTTGGACTAGATATAAGCCCTCTTTTTGGAAATTTCCCCAAAAGATTGATTCACCTCACTTCGGTTAGGACAGTGGCTGCATCCAACAGAAGTATCCGAGAATCTTCACTCGCCATTCGCTTAACGTCTCTCGTAAAACCGCCACGGCTAGTGAGTAGAACCAGACGCGACGGCGCGATTGTGAAGCCAGCGGCTAGCAGCGCCGGTTCCTTGTGATTGATCAAATCGTTCACTACGGCAACTTTCAATTTTCCGTTCTTCCATTTAGCCTCGCCCAGGATGAGGACTTTCCGCCCTTTAATTCCAACAACGTCGATCTCTTCTTTACTTCTGACGGCCCCTTCGACTGGGGTTGAAACAGACGCCGCCTTACCCCACCAATTTCCGACCAGTGGCGAAGATGGATATTTCTGAATGACCCATCGCTGAAAAACACGTTCGAATTCCAATGACGTGTGCTCGGCCAACATAGGCATGATGTGCTGATTGACGTGGGCTTGCGAGTCTGCACCGGACTCAAGTCCCGCTCGATATGGCCAAACATACCTAAACCAAAATCGGATGAAGCCATCAATGCACTCCCATTGGTAGGTTCGAGATTTTGGGTCCGATCCAACGGGCTGCTTTTTCTTTATGATCCGCATAGCTTCAAGCCTTCGCAAGTACGTCCCCAGGCTATTGGATTCTTGACCGATCGCATCGGCTATGTCGCCGATTTCCTTTGGGCTAACTGCCAGCTCAGCCAGAATTGCAAAGTAAACCCCGGGCTGAATCAGCTCCGCTTCCAGGAGGGACGTGACCTCGGAGTACAAAGGCGAGTTCGGGTTAACAATTTTTTCGGAGAGGACTCGAGCAAGATCGCCACCGCCAAGCAAACTGAGGTATCTGGGCATGCCACCGGCGACCGAGTAGCGAGTGATGTGGTCTAAGACATTACTGCCCTTAAAAAATGGACGAGACTCAGCAAAAGTAAGTGGCTTCAGTTCAAATTTTTGGAGTCGTCCAAATAGTGGGCTGGAGTGTTCCTGCATGGACTCCATTTCAGCCAAAGCGGATCCGCAGAGAATGAGCTTGATCATCGAGTCGTCACGCATATCCTCGATGACTTTTGCTACCACATGAAGCGAAGAATTTACCTCCGCTGCCGATGTTCCAAGGAGGTATGGAAATTCATCAATAACAACGAGTATCTCCTCACTCGCGGCCAGACCGTACAAGATTCTGACAAGCTCGCCGATATCTTTGATTGCTGGCGTAAAACTGAGATAACTAGTCAATTGTTCAGCCAACTTCATCAATTGCTGCGACCTGGTAGTTTTCTCAACTACCAGGACAATTGCCTTCTTCCCATGTGCAAACTTGCGAATGAGCCAACTTTTCCCTACGCGTCTTCGCCCATACAAATTTATTGGATCGGCATTCTCGTCCGCCCACCATCTTTCCAGTTCGGCGAGGGAATTTTGACGACCAATGAATCTTGGCTCAGCGGACCACTTGAAGACTGGAATTTTCACGGATGTCACCTGCCTCCATGTATGGATTAATATAGTTTGAACTATACTAGTTTGGATTATATTAACCTAATCTTGATTTTACTCGACAAGCGGTATGGCGAGCCTTAACCCACTCAGCATCTCTACTTTTCTTATTCGCCCGGTCTGTTTATTAGGCCCGTCTAGCCGCTGTTCAACCGCATTTGTCTGGGCTTCCGTCCAATCCCCCGAATCACCCTATCCGTCTGAAGCACATTTTCTACAATGACCAATTTCCCAATGACAAGACACAGATCCGCTCAACCTGATTTTGAGTTTGATTCGATCCTACGAATTACTTCTTTTTCGGAGCTCTTGCCGATGGCCTGCTCGGTCGAGGTGCTTCTGGCTTGAGTATCAGACGCATTTCGCTGCCGTCTTGAAGATCAAAAACGACCTCCGCGGGAGAAGAAGGATCACGATGGATACCCGTGATTTTCTGTCCTACCGCCTGCTCAATCTCAAAACCAATCTCCGGAGTTCTCAACGCGTACAGCCGAGCCAGCGCCAACCTCAGACGACCACGTGCGTCATTGCTCAGACTTGCCACTCTGTCTTCTAACAAGTTTCTATCTATGGTGGCCGCGTAGGCTAGATCCGCGACGCTGTCCTGGGCTATTTCTCCACTTGGTAGTGGCGGTACATAGAAGCAACCAATGGTCTCCCCGGACTTGATTTGTACAGCATCTGTGTGGAATTCTGACATGAGAAGAATGGGTACGACCGTGATGAACCTATCGAGATTAGGGTCCTCCTCCGCCTTACGAATCGCCTCGGCCTTACTCAGTTTAGGTTTGCCGTTGCGCAACTTTTGATAGAGAGAGTTCATCTCCTTATCCATCTGACAATCGTGAGAGATGACCATCACGGGTCCGTATCCGACTTTAGCGTTCAGCGCGGACGTACCCTTGCCGTCCTCGCTGATACTTAGATCGTACTCATCCATGGCTGCCCAGCGATGTCCCACGGGCGGCGGATCGGACTCCAATCTTGCGATCGGAGCAAAACAAATGTCGCCTTGTTGCAAACTATCAGGTGGAGTCTTTAGGTAATAGTTGGCGCTCTCACTCACTTGGTCTTCGCGCTTCGTTTGCTAGCAGGAACAAAAGTACGTCGAACTACACGGGCAGGAACAGGCTTAGACAGCGCATCAATAGCTACCTCACTCAACCCACCACCTTCTCCTTTGTGCGGAGTAAGGCGTCGAACTGGGATGTTTGCCTCTCGATTGCGCAAGGCGGTCAGGTAGGTCTCCCTTGGTGCATACCCTTGCGATGCGCCAACTTTGCGGACTGCGATGATGTCCTCAACTTCGCAGTCGTAGGCCCGCAGTAGACCCAGAAGAGTTCCCCAACGGATCTGCTTAGTCTTACCGGACTCAATTTTGGATAGTTCTTCGGGGCGAATGCCGACAACTGCGGCCACCTCAGCAAGGGTGCGATCCTTGCGAAGATCGGCTATTTTGATTACGAGAACGCTCTCATCGATGCGAGCAACTTCTGTCTCGACCTTTGGTCGGATCAGTGACGTCAGTACCATTTTTAACCCCCTTGGCTATACCCCATACTGTACTGGGCTATACTCCACTTCGCAATCATTCTAGCAAAGTTGTCTTTTGAACCCAGGTTCTAAGCCCAGATCGCACTGTCCAAACGGCGGCAAATCAAGGAAAGAGGACCGCAACCCAACGAGTAGAACAATGAAGAAGATACCGACGAAGCAACACATCACCAGAGGTTGGCCGAAGTTCTTGAAAATGGATACACAAGCGAATATGAAAGAGTTTTTTATGGACTTGACCCTGAGGTTCCCTTAGAACAATGTCGATTCGTGTGGGATGTACTTGATCTTTTTCGAATAATTCGGGCAAGCCTCAAGAAATACACGGCAAAACAACGGACAGAATTCAATGATCATGAGACTGGATTCGCTGGATTCGATCTAAATTCGACAGAAGAAGCACCCCTGCTCGGTTACGCGCGTTATCTCGTCGCCAACGGTCGTTGGTCTGAACTCAAGAATCTGTTCGATGACAAACACGAGGGAGGGAACTCTCACCATACAACCGTGCCGCGATATCGCGCCATGACAACTCGCTGGCATCAAATTCAACGAGACAAACGCCGAAGTCATGCATACCTATCGCCAGATGAATATCTACTCAATCCCGAAGAGCTGGAACTGATTCTGGATGCTGGACGACTTGGCAAACAATAAATTATTTAATCCGAAACGCGTAAGGCATATTCTACGCACCCGTCATTGGTTTCATAGAAAATCCCCGGTTATTAAATTAACCGGGGATTTTCTATAACTCACATCAACTGTGTAGTAACTTCCATGTGGCAGTGAAGTCATTGAATCTTTGTCTGTCCGTTCTGACCTGCTTGCCGCTTCTACCGCGAGATGGGTGCCACCTCACTCTAAACTTCCCAAACGCTTATTGAACATCAGCTGCAACCAGATGTATTGCCACAGCCTTCGCAGACGTAGCAAGCACCTGAGATACGCATCTTCACTCCACATGTCATACACAAAGGAGCATCGGATTTAATTCCGGAGATCGCTTCGAGCAATTCCGTGGAAGATCCGTAGCCCTGTGATGGTGCTGTTGTTATCTTGATATCAGCTGGTTTTGAGACTGCAATCGGCGCGACAACAACTGGTTCTGATGAGCGTTCAAATTCATCAATCTCTGTGGGTGCGTTTTCGGTGTACTCCCCTGTCTCGAGAGCACGTGCGCGCTCTTGAGCAGAGTAAAGACCGATCGATGAGCGAGTTGCGAATGGCAAGTAATCCAGTGCTAAGCGACGGAAGATGTAATCCATCATTGATTGTGCAATGCGGATATCTGGATCATCCGTCATTCCACTTGGCTCAAAGCGCAAGTTGGTGAACTTCTCAACGAATGTTTCTAGCGGAACGCCATACTGCAATCCAATAGAGACTGCGATGGAGAATGCATCCATGACACCGGCAAGAGTCGAACCCTGTTTGCCGAGTTTGAGGAATACCTCACCAAGTGCTCCATCTGCATAAGCGCCAGAGGTCATGTACCCCTCAGCGCCACCGACAGAGAATGAGGTTGTCATTGCTGGACGTGACTTTGGAAGACGCTTGCGAACTGCCGCAATAGGTGCAACATCGGAGGGAGCATCCTTTGACTTTGCTTTGCCGTCAGAGAGTGGCTGACCGACCTTGCAGTTGTCGCGATAGACAGCAAGTGCCTTGAGTCCAAGCTTCCAGCCTTCGTAATAAACCTCTTCAACATCGGCAACAGTTGCTTCCTCAGGAAGGTTGACGGTCTTGGAGATCGCGCCGGAGAGGAATGGCTGGCAGGCAGCCATCATTCGGACGTGACCCATAGGCGCGATGGAACGAGCGCCCAATGCGCAATCAAAGACGTCATAGTGCTCATGCTTGAGGCCTGGTGCATCAATAACGTGACCATGTGTTGCGATGAATTCAACGATTGCTTCGATGGTCTCTTCGACGTATCCGAGTTTGCGAAGCGCCGCAGGCACAGTCTGGTTGACGATCTGCATCGATCCGCCACCGACAAGCTTCTTGAACTTCACCAGCGAGAAGTCAGGCTCGATACCAGTCGTGTCGCAGTCCATCATCAAACCGATGGTGCCGGTTGGGGCAAGAACTGAAATCTGCGCGTTGCGCCATCCGTTCTTCTCGCCGATCGCGGTGTTGGCGTCCCACGCCTTGTTGGCTTCGGTCCATACATCGCGATCCAGTGTGGTCACTGACTTAGCTGAGATGGAGGCCGAGGCATGCTTGCGCATGACGCGAGTATGCGGGGCTGCATTTCGTGCGAAGCCCTCGTACGGGCCGACAATTCCGGCGAGTTCTGCAGAGCGCTTGTAGGTGATGCCCGACATTAATGATGTGATCGCACCGGCAAGAGCGCGTCCGCCGTCAGAATCGTATGGAAGGCCTGATGCCATCAGAAGTGCACCGAGGTTTGCATAACCAATTCCAAGTTGGCGGTAAGCACGAGTTGTCTCACCGATCGCCTGGGTTGGGAAGTCTGCGAAGCAGATTGAAATGTCCATCGCAGTGATGATCATCTCTGCTGCGCGAGCGAAGGTCTTGGAATCAAAGGATCCATCGGCCTTCAAGAACTTCATCAAGTTGAGGGAGGCAAGGTTGCAGGAAGAATTATCCAGTGACATGTACTCAGAGCAAGGGTTGGATGCATTGATCCGTCCAGTCTCTGGATTGGTGTGCCAGTCATTGATCGTGTCGTCGTACTGAATTCCTGGATCAGCACATGCCCACGCCGCCTCTGCCATCTTGCGGAACAAGCCGCGTGCATCAACGGTCTCAATGACTTCACCGGTTGAGCGCGCGACGAGTCCAAACTCCGAGCCATTCTCATATGCACGCATGAACTTATCGCTCACGCGTACTGAGTTATTGGCGTTCTGGTACTGGACGGAGATGATGTCTTTCCCACCCAGGTCCATATCGAAACCTGCATCGCGAAGTGCGCGGATCTTGTCCTCTTCGCGGACCTTTGTCTCGATGAATTCTTCGATATCTGGGTGGTCCACATCCAAGACAACCATCTTGGCTGCGCGGCGTGTTGCGCCACCACTCTTGATGGTACCAGCAGATGCATCAGCGCCACGCATGAAGGAGACGGGACCAGAAGCTGTTCCGCCGGACTTCAAAAGTTCTTTTGACGAACGGATACGAGAGAGGTTGAGGCCAGCACCAGATCCGCCCTTGAAAATCATTCCTTCTTCACGGTACCAGTTGAGGATTGAATCCATAGTGTCGTCCACGGAGAGAATGAAGCAAGCGCTTACTTGCTGCGGGGCCGGTGTACCAACGTTAAACCAGACCGGCGAGTTGAAAGAAAAAACTTGGTGAAGGAGCATGTATGTAATTTCATGCTCGAAAACTTCAGCATCTGCCTCTGTTGCAAAGTACCCGTTTTCTTTGCCTGCTTTTGTGTACGTCAGAACGACGCGATCGATAACTTGCTTGAGTGACCATTCGCGATTCTCTGCACCAACTGCGCCCCGGAAATATTTCGTTGTCACAATGGTCGATGCATTGACCGACCAGAAATCTGGATACTCGACACCGCGTTGTTCAAAAACTGCCTCACCCGTTCGCCAGTTAGTTTGAACAACATCGCGACGTTCCCACGTCACCTCATCATATGGATGCACTCCCGCGCTCGTATAAATACGTTCGAGTACAAGTCCTTTTCCGGACTTGGCGGTGGACTTAGCTGGTCGGTTGATGACCGTTTCTGACATGTGTATTTCTCCGGGTTCTTTAGTAGTGCTGTTAATTTTTGGTGTTGCTTGTTAGAGCATTGCTTTTAGTTGCGGGTGTATTCGTAACCGGGAAATTACTCTGCAAAGATGTTCGAGAATGTACAGCTCGCAATACTGCGATCTCACCTTCGAAGTCTTCAAGGGAGTTAAAGTTACGGTAAACCGAGGCATATCGCAGGTAAGCCACTTCATCGAGTTCGCGCAGTGGCGCCAATATTGCCAGCCCAACTTCTTGGGCTTCGATCTCGGCCTGACCGGTGCCACGCAGGGTTTCCTCCACGCGCATGGCCAGCAGAGCTAGGTCGTCATTGCTGACGGGACGTCCCTGGCAGGCCTTGCGGACTCCAGCGACCACCTTCTCGCGGCTAAAGGGCTCGGTGGCCCCACTTCGCTTCACAATGTTGAGAATGGCGCTTTCTTGGGTGGTAAATCGCGACCCACATTCCGGGCATTCTCGACGGCGGCGAATCTGGGTGCCGTCTTCAGCGGGACGAGAATCCACGACGCGAGAATCATCGTGTCGGCAAAATGGACAGATCATGCGGCGTGTCTTCCTTCCTAATGTGCTTTCGGGGTATAAAGCGATTTTCTAGAAATTCCCTGACGAGTGGTTAAAACCACTAATTATGGAACTATATCGCGCTTGGACCCCTACATCTAGTAGTAACTATAAAGCGAGTCTTGAGGGTTCGGCAATATGTGCCGGATGAATTCTTTTAGGGCGTGTCGCCATCCCTGCTGCACGGTAAATATCGTCGATAAATGCGGCATTGGCCAGGGCGTCCTCCATTACCCCCACACTCTCTCTTTGACCGCCGATCTGTTCGGCAAAAGCCTGGAGTTGCCAAGTGTAAGAGGAGATTCGAGTAGTCCTTTCGGTCCGACTCGTGCCACCAATCGTGACCACCAGCGAATCATCCATGCCAGGCTGAACGAAGGATGGCACAAAGAGCTCGCCCTCGGAACCAACAATCCGCAATGTAGACTCAAAATGAGTGGACTCCATACTGCACGAGAGGGTCCCTACCGCCCCATTCTTATAAGCAATCTTTGCTTCCATAAATGTGTCGACACCAGGCCTGCCTTCTCTACTGAGAGCCGAAATCAACGTTGGTTCTTCCCCGAAGAGCGCCAATGAAAGGCGGCGTTGAATATGAAGTGAATAGCAACCAAGATCCATCATCGCACCGCCGGCTAAAGCAAGGCTCCAGCAGATATCTGAATCGGGTGGTGGAGAAGTATTGAATGCAGATGTAACAGTGAGAATATTTCCTAGTTCACCGGAGTGGGCAATTTCAATCGCGCGTTGTATTGAAGGGTGATACTGATAGTGAAAGCCTTCAATTATTTTTCCGGTTGAGATTGCCGCAACGTCAGCCACACGCTTCGCCTCTTCGTAGTTGCTGGCAAAGGGCTTCTCGGAGAGCACATTTTTGCCAGCTTTAAGTGCGGCTATGTTCCAGAACGCATGATGAGAATTTGGTAGGGCGTTATAAACGAGATCTACATCAGGGTGATTGACGACGGCTTCATACCCTTGGACAGCGTTCTCTACACCCCAGCGCTCCTTAAATGCTTCTGCTTTAGATAGCTCGCGTGATCCGATAACCACCAGTCGATGCCCAAGCACGGCCGCGGGAATGCAGATTGCATTGGGAGCGATTTGAGCGGCACCAAGAATTCCAATTCGTAATACCCGTGGTGCGGAAGTGTCATTCATTGCGCTCCCCCGATCAAGACTGCCCCCTTATGGGCTTTGGCTAAACGCCGATCAAGGGTCCAGAGCTGGGTTTTAGCAAAGGTGGCAGTGGCACTAATAATGGCATCGGGAATCTTGAGGCCTGTTTTTGCTCGAACCATAGACGCCGCAACCGCTATCTCCTGATTGACATCGTAAACCTGGGTCATCGCTTCACTGATTCGCTCCACCATATGTTTCAAGGAGGCCGGGCCCTTCCGAGATGCGTGTGTCAAAGTTTCGGCCAGAGAGATGGTCGAAATGAAGTAACTATTATCTTTTCCATCCATAAAACTTCTGACACTGTCACAGTGCACATCGCCTTCGTAAAACATCGAGATCAAGATGGAAGAGTCGAGGGTTACTCGCCCCATGCGTCTGCCCTTTCTGCTTCCCAATCGAGATCGTCAAATATTCCATTGCCTGCACCAAATAGGCTCATGATTGGGTTCTGGGGTGGAGAGAGCTCGATCTTTCCATCCTTTGTCACGGTGCAATAAATAGTGTCCCCCACTTTGAATCCAGCCTTTCGAATAATCTCCACCGGCAAAGTCACCTGATTTTTAGAACTCAATCGAGTTGTTGTCGTGCGCCCTTTGCGCGTTTTTACCAGAGTTTTAGCAGTAGGGGCTTTTTTCTTAGCCTTTACCTTAGCGACCATAAGTCAAGGCTAACAGGTAAAGTTCAATCAAAAAAGTGAATAAAAGAATTAAGCGGGAACTCGCAATACCTGGCCCGCAGCCACATCAGGTGTCGCAAGCGAGTTTGCCGACATGACTTCATCCACCATCGCCCGTACATCACCGCTCCCCGCGGCATCAGTTGCGATCGACCAGAGGGACTCACCGGGGGCCACTACGACTGTTATATAGGAAGCAGGAGACGGATTCACGGAATCTCCCGCCCCAGCTTTCATGGCAAAACCGGCGCCCAGTACTACCGTCAGAGAAAGCACCACGAGGAATCGCGCCAACCGACCGCGTCTATTGAGACCCAGACGTGGAAGGGACGGATGCTGCAGTGCGATTGCGCTCATGGTCTTCACTCCTTTTTCGAACGTTTGTTCGATAGGACATTTATACTCCACCCCACTGACAAAACGCAAGATAAATTCGAACAGATGTTTGAATTTCTGATGAACTTCCTCTACCCTCAAACCATGGCCAAAACGAGCAAACCTGCAGATCTCATCACCGAACTCCCCGATGGCCCCGCCGATGAGCACGGGCTGACCACGCGCCAGTTCAAGATCCTCCAGGCAATCAAGGAAGCCCTCATCACCAACGGGTATCCGCCCAGCATGCGGGAAATCGGTGCCGCAGCCGGCCTGGCCTCCCCCGCCTCGGTCCAGTACCAGCTCCAAGCCCTAGAGAAGAAGGGGTTCATCCGCCGCGACCCCACCCGGGGAAGAGCCCTGGAAGTACTACTGCCTGGGGAAACATCCCACCTTGAGAACTCCGCCAGTACTGACCGCACGAAGTTAGTTCCCCTCGTCGGTCGCATTGCCGCTGGTGGTCCGATCCTTGCCGAGCAGGCCATCGAAGAGACTTTTCCTCTACCTGAATCCATCGTCGGCCAAGGCGAACTCTTCATGCTCAAAGTGGTCGGTGACTCCATGATCGATGCCGCTATCTGCGATGGCGATTACGTCGTCATCCGCTCACAAAAGAACTGCGAGAAGGGCGAGATCATCGCCGCCATGATCGATGGTGAAGCAACAGTCAAAACTTTCTCACGCAAAGATGGTCACATCTGGCTCCTACCGGCCAACGATAATTTTGCACCGATCAATGGCGATGATTGCGAAATCTTGGGCAAGGTCACTGCGGTGTTGCGAAGTATTGGTTAGGGTTCGCGCCATTCATTGACAGGTTGTGCTATGCTTTTTTTGTCATAAAAAGCAGACTCTAGTATGTCAATTAGGGAGCATGACTGTGAACCGAGAATCCCGCGCACGTGACCGCCGAACCCTCGATAACCGGCTAAAAAAATTCCCTAAAAAAGAAGAATTTACTGTCCCAAGACAAGGATGGATTAAGTCCATTCGTGAAGCTCTCGGGATGAGCGCTGCCGACCTTGGGGACCGCATGGGAATAGCTCGGCAATCGGTGCTCACACTTGAAGAATCAGAATCTGGGGGCAGAGCAGGAATGGATTCGCTCAAACGCGCAGCAGAAGCCATGGACTGTTCGTTTGTATATGCCTTTATACCGAACTCAAGTTTGGAAAATGTTCTCCGAAAACAAATCGAGAAGGTCGTCGCGCAAAGAATGGGAAATGTTTCTCATTCGATGAAACTTGAGGATCAAGTAACCGAACTGACGGATTCGGTTTATGAGGCCCTAGTCAAGGATCTAATGAATTCTCCGAAAGTTTGGCATTCAGCGATTCCGAAACATAGGCCGAAGTGACTCCCGAGGATATTTTCTACGGACCGCCTGGCTCAACTCCCCTTACTGAAGAAGAAAAAGAGGGATTGATTCCTCGTGCAATAACAATGAGATCAGAATTGAACGAGGCAGAACAAGAAAATATCCTCAAAGCCAACATTTGGCTAGACCGATCCAAGATGAGTGCTGAACAACTATTAGCCGCCAAACGGCTGAAAACCATTCATGGAAGGATGTTTGGTCAAGTATGGAGGTGGGCGAAACAATTTCGAAGGACAGATAAGAATATTGGAATCAGATGGTGGGATATTCCAACTCAACTGGATTCACTCCTCGCTGACACTCTTGCGCAACTTACTGACACAACTAATGCGCGAAGGTCAAATGATGAAGTAGCCATTCGCTTTCACCATCGACTTGTTCAGATACATCCTTTTGTAAATGGAAATGGCCGCCATGCACGCCTCGTCACTGACAAACTTCTACGTATTTTGGGCGAAGAAGAATTCACTTGGGGCAGTTCGAGTATCGATGAAGATGGCACCGTTCGTGAGAATTACATCCATGCTTTAAAAGACGCTGATAATCATGATTTCACTGCCTTACTGGGGTTCGTTCGCTCCTAAACCTCTCGCTAAACCGATTTCCGTTTCAAAGGTTGTCGAATAGTCCGGGTCTTCACCGAACTTGCGCGCACGATGAGTTCTGGATCAAAAACTATTGTCTGCGGCGCAGAGTCATCACCCTCAAGCCGTTCAATCAATCTTCTTGCTGCCGCAGTGCCCATTTCATAGGTTGGTTGACGCACTGTCGTGACACCCGGGCTGACGATGTCGGCCCACGGTAAATCATCAAATCCGACCAGACTCACTTCATCTGGAATAGAGACATCAAATTCCTTCAATGCATGAAGCGCACCCGTCGTCATTCGATTATTGGTCACAAAGATCGCATCGGGTGGATCTTCCATTTCCAACAAGAGCCCGATCGCGTGATATCCACCCTCATCTTTGAAATCGGAATAAAACTGGAGATCTGCCTCGGCTACCAAGCCGGCCGCTTCCAGGGCCTGCACATATCCCGCTAGTCGATCGCGTGCGGTGCTCGCAAATCGAGGCCCGGTGATGCAGGCCACCCGGCGAGCCCCCGATGAGAGCAAGTGCTGGGTTGCGATCTGCGAACCTAGTTGGTTGTTGATCCGCACTGCATCGCAATCAATCGGAAGTTCGCGGTCGATAGTAAGGATGTTGATCCCGCGTTCGACCAGCGGGGTCACATCGGTTGAGTCATACGATGCCGGGCTAATAATCACTCCGGAAACATTTTGCGAGGAGAGCATGGAGATGTACTCCTGCTCCTTGGCAAGATCGCCATCTGCATTGCAGAGCATCACCGAATAGCCGGCACTACTTGCCACATCCTCGACTCCGCGACAGACGGAGGTGAAAAATGGGTTCTCGATATCCGAAATGATCAGAGCGATGACTGGAGTCGACTGCGTGCGCAGACCACGTGCCGTCAGATTCGGTTTATATTTAAGCCTCTCCACCGCACTCATTACTCGCGAGACAAGGGCCGGGTCGACGTCGGCAGATTTATTCAACACTCGAGAGACGGTTGCCGTTGAGACACCCGCCGCCTCTGCCACGTCCTTCATGACTACCAAGACGCTCTCCTATCTCTGATACAACTCGCCCGTGAACCTAACCCCCGGTCACGTCTTCGCATATCGCCTAGCAATGGTCGAGAGCGCAACCGCCGCGACCAAGATTCCGCCTTTGAATATGTACTGCCAGAACACGGGGGTGCCCAATTGACTCAGGCCATTAAACCCCACATTGACGATCAGAACGCCGATCAACGTGCCAACAATATGAAACTCTCCGTCGCGCAGGGTTGCCGACCCGAGGAAGACCGCCGCAAAAGAATCCATCAGATAACTGTCGGCGGCGCTGACGGTTCCGCTTCCAAGTAGGGAAGCCAACATCACTCCGGTGATCGCAGCCATGAGCCCGGCGATCATGAAGGTGATGATCTTGGTTCGGTCAGTTCTGATTCCAGCCAGGCGAGCTGCATGCAAATTGCCGCCCACTGCCTGAATCCGCTGCCCCAGCGGCGTCCGATTCAAAACCATCCAGAGCAAGAAAAGAACGATGATCATCAACCAGATGGGGTTCGCCAACCCGAAGGTCTTGCCCAGTGCCAGTTGTAGAAAAGAATCGGGCACTTGCACAATCGGCGAGCCGGCGGTGTAACCATAACTCAAGCCCACAACAATCGTGCCCACTCCCAACGTCGCCACCACGGCATTGACCCGTGCTTTGGTCACGACAATTCCATTGATACCACCGATACCCAATCCGATCGCAAGCGTGGCCACAATTGCTAAAAAGAGCGGCAGATGCTGCTTCTCCACCAGGCCGGTCACTAATACACCGGCGAGGCTGGCGACGTATCCGATGCTCAAGTCAAATTCCCCAACGACGAGGACAATGGTCAGACCTGAGGCAATAATCGCGGTTAAAGAAGATTGCTCGACGATATTGAGCAAGTTGTCCCAGTTGAAGAAATATCCATTAGGCACGACGATCGAAAAAATCAATAGCATCAGAGCCATCGCAGTGAGAGTCCCGTACTTCGAGAGAAGAATAAGAGCCACCTTCGAACGAGGCATCGATGCATACCGTGACCGATTCTTTTTCGTGCCCTCGCCTAATGTAGGCGACACCTTTGCTGTGGTCATTAGTGATCTTCCCTTCGATGGAAACTCATGGAGACGATATTTTCTAAAGTAATTCGTGGGCCAACCAGCTCATCTGTAATTTTTCCTTCATTCATCACGACAACGCGATCGCACAGATCCACCAGTTCTTCGCTATCGGATGAAATTGCGATGACGGCAGTTCCTTGGTCGGCCAACTCGCGAATGACACGGTGAATTTCAGCGCGAGCTCCAACATCCACCCCACGCGATGGCTCGTCAAGAATCAACAACTTCGGCTTCTGCGTGATCCAACGAGCAATAACAACTTTCTGCTGATTTCCACCCGAGAGGGATCCAATCAGCATCTTCATATCCTTGGTGTTGACCCCCACCTCCTGCGTGGACTTCAGCGCGCGCAAATTGCTGTGACGGGGTTTGAGCAACGGGAGCCAGCGCCACCAAACAGAATCCCGCAGAGATGAGATTGTCACGTTAAAGCCAATAGACCGCTCCAGGAATACGCCTTGCGAGCGACGTTCCTCCGGTACGAGTCCAATTCCAGCTTCTGCACCGTCGGCAGCCGAGCGAAATTTCGTCTTGACTCCATCCAGATAAATTTCACCCGCGGTCGCTCTGGCGTCACCGTAAATGATCTGCGCTAGTTCGGTGCGTCCGGCTCCCACTAGTCCAGCAAGTCCGAGCACTTCACCTTCATGCACCTGCAAGGAGATATTTCGCAGCAGGTTCTTGTCGCTAATAGAGCGCACATCCAGAACAACTCGGCCCTCGGTCTGCGCAACATGTTTTTCAAGGTGCTCGACATCCCCACCGACGATTGCCCGAACTAGATCGGGTTTCGTAATCTGATCGCGAGTCGTGCTGAGTACCATCTCGCCGTCGCGGAAAACAGTGATGTCATCACACAGGTCCATGACCTCATCCAAGCGATGTGAGACATAAACAACGGCCACCCCCTGATCTCTGAGATCCCGCACGATGGCGTGCACGCGCTCGGCCTCCACGGCCGAGAGCGAAGCGGTTGGTTCATCCATCGCAATCATCACTGCGTCTCTCATCAATGCCCGCCCGATAAGCACCAGCCATTGCTCTGCGGTACTGAGATCGTCAGTCCGCGCGTTAAGTGAAAAATTCATTCCAAGACGATCGTGGACCAATTCCGCACGACGGCGCGTGGGACCCCAATCAATAATTCCAAAGTGGGTCACAGGCGGAATTCCCATCGCCATATTGCGCAGAACACTAAATTCAGGAACCAAACTCACTTCCTGATGGATAAATGCCAGACCTAAGTCGGAGGCTTTATGCGGATCAGGAATCTCAACTTTCTTGCCTTCAATCACTATCTCGCCAGCATCCGGTTGGACGACTCCGGCCAGGCAGCGGATCACAGTCGACTTGCCGGCACCGTTGGCACCGACGAGACCGTGGACTGCGCCACGGCGCAGACGTAGAGAGACATCTTTGAGCGCGTAGACACCGCCAAATTGTTTTGATAGATCCCTTACCTCAAGCCATGGGGGGCTTGAGGTAAGGGATGAAGGGTCGGACAAATGGGATCCTATTGAATCTGCTTTCACGTCGACCCTCCCTCTATCTCTTCTTAGTTGTTTCTTAGCGCTTACTTGAGTGCTTCTGGATGCGAAGTTACGAAGGCGCCAACATTTGATGCTGTTACAAGAACGCCAGGTACGTTAATAGTAATTGGCTTCCACTTCTTACCTGCCTTGATTGCCTTGAGGGTAGTTGCAAACATCATGGCACCCTCTTTAACGCCTTCTTCGTAAACAGTTGCAGTCAATGAACCATCTTGGACGGCCTTGATTGCGGTGCTGCTTCCGTTGATGCCGTAGGTCAATACATCAGTGCGACCTTGCTGCTTGAGTGCTGAAATTGCACCCAGGGTTGGGTCTTCCCAGCATCCCCAGATTGCAAGCTTTCCAGAGCCGGCAGGGTGAGCTGCCAGCCAAGCAGTTGCGTATTTTGCACCATCTTGCAAGTAGCCTGGGATTGTCACTTCGTTCTTGGTGACAGTGATTCCAGCCTTACCTGTAAGCATGTTGTCGAAAATGGTTTCACGATCGCGACAGACCTGGCCGGTGCGGTAGGTCAACGCAAGGATGTGCCCTTCTGGGCCCATTGCTCCAAGTAGTGCCTTGGTTGCAGGACCAGCGAATGGAGCACCATTGCCAGTTGTCATAACGACGCCCTTACCTAAGCCACCACCCCAGGTTGCAACCGGGATGTTCTTAGCACGAGCGGCTGCAAGGCCAGCGCCCAATGATGAAGTTGGGAATACGAGATCGAAAATCATTCCGGCTTTTCTGCTGGCGAAGTTTCTGATCGCAGCATTAGCAGTGGCGGCATTACCTTGCGCATCCACTACCTGAACGGTCCAACCAGCGGCCTTGGCGGCTGCGGTTGCGCCCTTGATTACACGAGCGTTATTTGAATCCGTCGCAGTAATCGAAACAATACCGAGCAATTTCTTTGGAGCTGCTGACGCACTGCTTACTCCCGCGAACAGGAGCGCCGCTGCCGTAGCAACTACGATGTACTTTCTTGTTCGTAACATGGATTTCCTTTTCAATCTGTAGAAGTTGCGTGGGATTTGGTAGCGCCTTGGGGGGCGCCTTTTACGAGAGTCATCTCCATATTGAGATCTCTATACGAAGCAGTCCTCAATAAGCGACTCCTGAAGCAAGCAGCACGTTCCCGTATGCATGGAAATCACCGGTACGTACAATCCCCCGAGCCTCAAGTGCGAGTTTTTTGAACTCGAGATGAGGGACTGGGAAACTTTTGGCGCGCGGGAAGATCTTTTGGATCTCGGCCGAACGGCTATCTGGACTAGGCAAAACTTCATTGGCAAAGTAGAACTGCTCCACTTCAAGTTCAAGTGCCAGCATGTTGAGAACCTCTAGAACGGTGGGCATATTGGCCCCCATTGTCAGATCAATGCACGGCACACCTTTGGGAATTGGAAAACCAGCATCAGTGACCACCAGTCGGTCGTAATGTCCCATCGCCGCCACCAGGGCTGCGATGTCGCGATTGAGAATCCCGGTCTTTTTCATGCGTTTTCCTTTTCGTCTAGAGGCCGGCGGCTAGCAGTGCCCGCGGCAAGGTGAAGTTCAGCGATGGATAAATCTGATGCGGATTTCCACGATGGATGCCGCTCAAAAGTCTCGTTCTCATGCACGATGACAAGTCGGTCAGTGCTTCCTGTAATGGAGATCATCTCGTCAATAGTGACCAGGTTGTTCCACGCGCCGCCGCCGCCAAATCCGACGGCAATGTACTCACCGCTCTTATTTATTCCTTCGGCGTTCTGGTAGCTATAAAGATTGTCGCCCGCCAAAACCCAGTTCTCCTTGGGCGTTGAAACGACGACGTATTGAGAGCCATCTGAATGCGTATCAAATGCGGGTCGTAAATCGAGCCCGGGCAGCAGATCCTCTACAACGCCCTCAACGAGTGTGAGCTGACCTTTCTCTTTTAGTTCCAGCAAGTACATGACATCGGCAGGATCCAGCGCCCCCGTGAGTTGGCCAAATTTCGGGCCCTTGGCCATCGCCCACTGCCAGTGCTCAATCTCCCTGCGCTGCAAGTAGACGTGCGCATTAGGAAACTTGGAAAGATTGCCTACATGGTCATAGTGTGCGTGCGTCAAAATGACAGTATCGATTTCCTCTGGCTTCACACCGACGCTTGCCAGCACAACGTCAGCATCGCGCCAATTCACCACGTCATAGCGTGCTCCTAAGTCGCCGCCGTATGTCGCCTCGTCGTAGCCAACATCAACCAGAACTTTGTGGCCGTGGCCCTCTAAATAAACATATGAGTAGGGGAATTGCCTCACACCTTCATTCCAGTGACCAAAGAGAATGCACCCGACCGGTTGCGTCATGCAGCGGGCGTACTCCAACATCCAAATCGACCAATCGCTCATGACGCTCCCCTTAAGAATCGTGGTCGGCCTTCAGGAGCGAATTCGTAGAACCACATCAGTGCACAGGAATTACGGAAAGCACGATAGGCAAGGCGCAACGCCTTCGCAGACTCACCATCAATTCCAAAATTTGCTATCGCATTGGCTTGATCGCCTAAAAACTTTATATCTCGAACAATTTGACCGATAAGGCCGTCCTTCGCTGCGCTCTCGTATCGAGTCGCGATCTGCTCTGCTGCTTCATTACAAATGGCGGCCAATTCGTAAGCCAGCGCGACCACGCCCTTTGGCGAATCGCCCTGCAATCCTGCGGCACCGATGCGAATCACCAGTCGCTTAGTGCGCTTCATCGTTGGCAGAAGATCGTGGGCCAGTTGATTCAACTCAGCGTTCAATCCCGGCACGAGATTCCACACCTCTTCGTGACTGTGCTCTGCCACCATTAACTGATCAACTCCGCCGTTGTTTTTCATTCTGCGACCTTCTCTAACGAAAGCTCGCGCATAAAACTTTCCACTTCAGCGGCAGCAGGAGCAGCCAGTGCGGCTCCGCGTCGAGTGACAGAAAGACTGGCCGCATGCACTGCCTGACGAGCGGCGTCGAAAAGATTCTCACCATAAGAAAGTCGTGCACTCAAATAACCGCAGAGCGTGTCACCAGCACCAACCGTGTCCACAGAATCCACAGTAGGTGCCAAGATCATTTCCGATGAAGTGCCATCGCTCACAAATGCGCCCTTAGCGCCAAGAGTGATAACAATCTCTTTGCAACCAAGCATTTTTCGAAGCGAATTCGCCTGCTCTTCAAGAGTAAAGGTCTCGCTGGTGAGTGATGCGGCCTCCACTTGATTCGGGACCAAAACATCAATGAATCCAACATACGCATCCAACGCAGCCACCGGCGCTGGAGTAAGCACTACTCGCACTCCTGCCTCTTTCGCAATGCGTGCTGCTGCGACCGCACCGGATGCGGGAAGTTCCAACTGCAATAACAAGACATCTGACGAGCGAATCAAACCTGCATGCCGATTGACGAAACTCTCATCGGCCAAATCATTAGCGCGCGGAATAATGATGATCGAGTTATCGCCATTAGCACTCACAACTGGAAGTCCGACCCCAGTGCCAATCTCGGCGTCGCGCTCTACGCCAGTGGAGTCAATTCCCTCATTCTTAAGTACCTCAAGAAAGGTGTCACCAAAAGAATCGGCGCCTACGCGACCGAGCATGAAACTCTGCGCCCCCGCGCGGGATGCAGCCACCGCCTGGTTGAACCCTTTGCCACCTACTGCAATTGCAAAATCATTTCCGCGAATCGTCTCTCCTGAGGCAGGGCGGCGCGATGTGTACGCCACCAGGTCCATCATGAAGCTACCGAGCACACAGACGCGTCCGCTCACATTTTCTCCGACGATGTCTCAGGGGACGAAAGTTGCTTGCCCAAAGCCCCCGATGGGTGCCTGCGTGCAAAATCCTCCGGCGTAAAATTCCGCGCCGCCATCAGCGCACTAGCCAGCGCATCACCCAATGCCAATGTCACGGTCGTCGATGAAGTCGGCGCCAAATTCAAAGGATCGGCCTCACGCGAAATGGAAATATCCAGCACTACATCAGCGATCCTTGCCAACGGAGAATCCAGTTGCCCTGTCATTGCCAGAACATGGACCCCTGAGTTCTTTGCCATCTGGGCAATCGCACAAACTTCACCAGTCGCACCAGAGTTTGAGATAGCAATAAGGACATCGCCTTCGACAAGCACCCCTGAATCCCCGTGAAGGGAATCTGCAGCGTGCAGGAAGAAGGAGGGTGTCCCAGTACTCGAAAATGTGGCCGCGATCTTGGCACCGACGAGTCCAGATTTTCCTAAACCGGTGACTACGACACGACCTTGGCAAAGGAGAAGAGGCGCCAAAGATCGCTCGACCTGAACATCCAACCGAGACAGAAGTCCCTTCAACTCTGATATCTCAGACTGCACAGCAGAACGAGCCGCGGCCGCGGCCCGCTCGGCTTGCGCCTGATCTACGCGAGAGTCCAACGATTTCACCATATTAGGCTCCTGTAATCGATTACATATTCGATTTCTGAACCATAAAGGCAGTCATATCCCCTGTCAACACCAGAAGGTAACGATTTGGCAACATTAATTCAGATGAGGGACAGCCCGGTCAATAAGCCCCGAATGGTCCCTCTTCCCGAATCTATCGTCGGCCGGAACGTGCTCTACATACCCAAGGTCATCGGTGACTCCATGATCGATGGCGGAGCCACGGTCATGACTTTCTCAAAGAAGGATGGGCACATCTGGCTGCTACCAGCCAATGATTCCTATGCCTAAATCACCGGTGACGCTTGTGAGATGTTGGGCAAGGTCACTGCGGTTCCGCGGAGTGCCCAATAGAAGTTGGTCGAATCTAGGGTAGTTAAACTCCATTTGTGTCAAAAAGGATTTCGCACATCGAACAGGAACTGTCGTGGGCATCCAGCCCAGCGGTGCGCAAGTCGATGCTAGGTAATAAGAGTAGGGACACTAAACCCGAACTCGTCGTCCGTCGACATTTGCACGCGGCCGGCCTGCGTTATCGCGTCCACGCAAGGCCCATCAAAACCTGGAATAGAAGAGCCGACATCGTCTTCTCTCGCGCTAAGACAGCAATATTTATTAACGGTTGCTATTGGCACGGCTACCCTAAGCACTACGTGGAACCCAAAACAAATACGGATTACTGGTCACATAAAATCGAAAGGAACAAGGAGCGGGACGCCGAAACATTTAGGCGGCTAAGGAATGAAAAGTGGTTGGTAATTCCCGTCTGGGAGCACGAAAACTTAGTTGCGAGAGCCGAAAAAATAGCGATTAGAGTCCGTAAACGCATTAATCACTTGGACCAAAATGGCTCATCCAAATTCTAATTTATCTCCTTGCCGCCGACCAATGCAGTAAAGGTCGGGGCAGATATAAGGGTAAGGGCTTTCAATTCTGCGATTAAATCGTCAAAGCCGGGTTCGTTAGCGATAACGACTCTTTCGAGATTGGTAACGTCTCCTTTCTCGATTTTCTTTTGGACACCGTCTGCTTCATGCGAATGCAAGGTTACGAGGAAAGAACGTGAGCGCCTGTAGACGGCTCGTAGTGCAAATGATTCTAGGTCCGCTTGTTTATAACGTTCCCGCAAACTGGTTTTTGCCGAAATGACAATCGGACCAAATTCCTCGGAATATAGGAGAAGATCGAATTTGGCATTGGGCACAAATTGAACCTCAGCGCCCATGTAGAAAGGAACAATTCCTTCCTTGATCAATACGCAGGCTAGGACCAGTTCAAAAAATTGACCGTTCAGACTTGACGAGTAGTGGGACTCTTCAACTTTCTTCCAAGTCATGTCCATGTATTTTGAGGCACTCTCATAATTGATGTCTGCAAGGGAAGGCTGGATCTCTAGAAGCGCTTTGCCGGCTTCCGATGAGTGATTCCGTTTGAGAACTCCATGCTCGACTAGGTAATCAGCAATAGGCGATTCAGTCACTTTTACCTTCCAAAGCTATCGAGATGCTCGATCATAGACTTGGCAACGGCTTCCACAACAGGTACTGCCACGGAATTACCGAACTGACGATACATCTGGGTCCTCGAAACCGGCACCTTGAAGGATTTGGGAAATCCCATAATCGCCTTACATTCGGCTTCTGAAAGAAGTCGAAGCCCTGTCGGACCGTCCTGGACGAAGGTGCCCGTAAGTCTCTGTATCTTGTGATAAGTCGCAACGAGAGTTTTGACCTGGATCTCACTTTCGGTGGTTACTATTTCGGGTCGGCCATCATCGACTTTATTCATGTAAACCTTCTGCAAATGCTTTGAGATTGACAAATCATCACGACCCGTCTCAATAAACTTCCCAATCCCAACTTTTCCTTTTCTCGGACTTGGATATAGAAATTCCGCCGACTTCACTTTCTTACGATTAAAACCCACGATATAAATGCGTGCTCGTTTTTGTGGTACGCGAAAATTAGCAGCGTCCAAAATACGATATTCCACCCTGTAACCGAGATCGTTCAATGTCTCCAAAATGATCTTCAAGGTGCGGCCATGATCGTGGGTGACTAAGCCGGACACATTTTCGAGAAGAAATGCCTTCGGTTTGTGATGTGCAATTATACGAGCAATATCGTGAAAAAGAGTCCCCTGAGTTTCGTGTTCAAAACCCTGTCGCTTTCCAATTGAACTAAATGGCTGACAAGGAAAGCCGCCCACCAAGATATCAAAGCGTGGGATATCAGCTTCATCAATTTGTGTGATATCCCCAGCAGGAAATTCCCCAAAATTCGCAAAATAAGTTTTCTGGGCGAATTGATCCCACTCGCTGGAGAAAACGCACTCGGCCCCATTACGTTCGAAAGCTAAACGCATTCCACCAATTCCTGCAAAGAGGTCTATGAAGCGGTGTTTATGACTCATCAACGGACCTCTCCAAATGCATCACGATTAGCGTAAATGGCGATTTTCTTTCCTGACCTTCGAGACTAGATAATTGAAGTTCTTCGGCAATAAATCCAAGAGATCCCGAACCGACATGCTCTCATAGTCTACCGTCAGATCGAGTTGCTTAAAGTATTTACTCAATTGTTGCGCTTCGCCCGGTTTATCGGTTAAACCATCTCGAATTTTTTTAGTTTTCGGATCAACGTAGAGCAACGTCGCCAAATGTGTCAGCGAGCCATAAGACAATTCTCTTTTACCTGAGATTCGTTCGGCAACCTCCCCGAAAATCAGAACTGGCGGCACTCCCTTAATTGGTGAATTGGATTCCGCGAGTTGACAGAGGGCATGGTCTGTGTCTGGCCAGTTGTTTCTGAAAACAAAAAATGGTCCTGAGACCAAATGGCGGTGGTAAGAACGCGAACTTTCGGTAAGGACCCACCTTTCAATTTCCTCGTCCCTCTTCTTTTGAACATAATTCATATCCGAACCAACCAGCGTTTGGAATAGAGCGGCCGAGAGCCAGTTCCATACAAGGCGATTTCCTGCTTCTCTTTCAAGAGGCTTTTCGAAACCAAAAAGCTCCCACAATGTCTTGGCCAAATCCAAGCGAGTCCTGACTGGGTGCCAAATCAGACTCATCCCGAGATCCTCGGACAAACTTGGATCTGCTACAAGTGTCTCCAATTTCTCGAACAGATCTAGGGGTCTCGTACGAAGCAATTCCACGTATTTCTTGGAGCCTTCTTCGCCAAACTTCCTCATTTCCAACGCACCATTCACGATCATTCGTCACCGCTTTCGATTGCTGCCAGAAAACTGAAATACTCTTGATCGAATACGAATGCTTCTGACACCTCATTGGATCTGTTTGTGATGTCCAGTCGCTCGACGCTCGTCATTTCGGCAAACTCCGACAAGCCGTCGAAATAGGACCGTGGACACCCCAATTCTTCAAAAATTGCCTTCCAGCCCTCCGCATGGATGGAATCCATCTCATCGTCACCGGATACTAGCCAAAGGAAGATTTGTCTCACTACATCGGGGAGAACAAGCGCATCAAACTCGGGGGTAAAAAGCGTCAATTTGTTATACAACCCATTCCGATCAGAGATATGAAGCGTCGGAATTCCTTCATCGATCTGAAGCCTCCAAGGTACGCTTAATTGCGAATCCTTTGTAGTCTTGAGCAAAGACCGACGAGAACTGACAGCCTTCGGAAGCTCCGGCTGGAAATTCTCCAGTATTGCTATAATTACCGGAACACCATTCGAATCTCGACTCACTACCTTCATGGTGACAGTTATCTCTTGCGGCGTACTTATTTCAGCCAGGTCAACTTTTAATGTCCCACTTGAGACTTCGACTCTAGCAACTTTCTCGCGATGAGTTTGACCAATAACTTTCAGAACAAAAACAAGATCATAAATACTAGGGAGAGAATATTCGGTGAGTCTCCAATCAAAACAGATCTCGTACTTATCTGTGGCGCCAACTTTTGGAAGCACCTGGGCTCTGAGAACATCATGAGCAAGAGCAATTCGATTTGTATAATTAAATTTAGTTGACATCATTTACCGCCACAACCAAGTCACGATACCTGTCAAAATCTTCAAATTGTGCAAGAAAATCTGGTTTCTGGACCTCTAAAGTCAGATAATTCATCGCGCTGCCCACAATTCCTAAACCTTTAGATTCTCTCTTACTTAAGTGCTCTATAAGCTGAAAATCATCAGAAGATTTTGCTAAAGGATTGCCCGATGACATCGCGTATCCCGCTCGCACTTCAAATTTGTCGCCCACTTTTAATGTTGTAGTTGCTGAACACCTTATTTGAAAGCCCCCCCTGATTTGAACTAGCGAATAATTCGGATTGACCAAAACCGGCTTTGCTCGCTTCTTCTTCCGACGCTTTCTAACGGGCTTCGGTTTGTTCGCCTCTGAATCATCCGACGATTCTTTTGGCCTCGGCCCTTCAGCTGAAGAGATCGGGAATATGTTCGCATACCTCAAATCTTCAACTTCATTTTCTTGTAGTTGAACAATATTGAGAATACGCATTACGGACTGTCGGACGTACTTGATTGTCTCCTCACCAGCAACGGGGGGCAAATACTTCCCATGAAACTTCTCTTCCTCCCATGACCATTTTTCATGCGAAGGGCCCTCGGCGTCGCCCAGGAAATCCGCCAAATGTCCGCTGTCGACTATGACCAAGGCTAAATAGCCTGCAATTTTCGAAGAGTTGGCGGACGGAATAAGAATCCCCTCCCTTGAAAAAGTTGCCGGGGTGTTTGTATTCTCCCGCCTCTTTACTAGGACCGTAAAGGAATCTTCTCGAACCGGTATCCCTTTATTGGTTTCAGGAACAAAAGTGTGAACTCGAAACTCAACAATTTCTTCGTCGTCCAGTGAATTTCTGATGGACTCTCTCTCCAAAACCGGAATGTCGAGCCCATCCCAATGATTTCGCCGACTCGCTTTATCACCGAATTCAACTATCTTGGTTCTCCTCTCCTTGCGAGCAATATAGAGTCTGCACAGCTCAAGAAGCTCTTCCTTCGATTTTGAATTCTTGGTTAGGAGCGAAATATCAAGACTCTCTAGATTAGACATAATTGTTTCGGAATTGAGGGTGACCGAGAAACCAGACTCATCTCTAACTTCAATTTCGACTATTCCATCTAAGATAGCTACAAAATAATCCTGGGTAATACACTGCGCCAGCTGTCTGGCTGAAAATCTAGGGTCGCAATAAGGAATCACAATGCTCGTGCCATGCTCGTTTGGTCTCCTCCTAAGCTTCCAGTCAGAAATGAATTCCTGAACTTCGGATTCATCGGAGCTAGGCACGTGGTATCCCCTATCGTCCTTGATCATCCAATGACTCTCAGGCACCCACTTGTGGCCATCCAATTCATGGGTTTTCAAAATGCTTGTACCGAACAATAGATTTCTCGGTTCGTCGGTCAGGCCGGACGTGTCGCGCGAAGAGAGCACAAGGAATGACTTGATACGGGAACTTTTTGGAAAAACAATTTTCCCAACTCCGTTCTTGCCTCGAGTTCCTTCTTTTTTGTTGGATTTCCCTGTGGCCCACGTGAAGTAGAAGTAGCTTCCGATTCGCGGATCATCGCTCGGCAGGTCATTTATAGTGGTACCCAAGAGTCCAGTCGTCTTGAAGTCCTCTATTAGAATGTATTGACAACTCTCATCGATAGTTGGGGCGCTATCCAAACATTTGGTTATGCGGGGAAACTGCTTTTCAAAGTACTTACGCCCGATAGAACTCGACGCTTGCCCCACAAGGAAATGCATCTTGACTTTGTTTGTTGAGTCCTTGGCATCAATCGCGTTCTGGATCGACTCCCGAATCAGTATCGATTGACCAGTCAAAACATCCGTATTAGTGAAGAAGTTTGCATGCTGGCTTTCGTTCTCAACAATGTTCTTCTCCTTAATGGTGGCGAGCCACGCTATGTTCGATCTGGATTCTGCTGTAGTCATTGTTTTAACTTAAATCCTCTCGCTGACACTTTGCTCTTGGGTTTGAATTGCGTCTTTAATCCATTGATCTCGGCCTGAAGAGTCATGAGAATCCTTCGCACATCTTCTTCCGTGTATTCATAATTACTGCGATTTGAGAGATTGCCGATAATCCGTATCGAATCGATAGCCCGAGTAACTCGAGATTCGGCGAGACGGACAAAATTGTCCCTTTTCGTGCTCATTCGGTGACCTCCTCATCCAAATATGCGCCAAATAGTAACCATATTTGGATGAATATGTCAACATATCTGGGGAAAATAGGCCGATATGCTGCGCCTCCTTGACCCAGACCTACTTGAAGGCTTTCCCGACAACTTCAATCCGTCATACGTCTGTGACGGAGTTTTCGGTGTGGGATATGGATCTGACGTGAAAGCCTCTGATGTCGGTCCCCCGAGTTGCATTCGACTTTCAAGCAGCAACTTCTAAGGAGAGGCAAATGGGGACAACTTACAAGCATCGATATCGAATAATTGAGGGGGCATGAGTTTTATGCAAGTACTCGTGGCATAACAGGGCCGTTCGTGAATGAAGCCTCATCTGAATTCCCTCTCCATGGCAGTTACTAATCCAACTGCACCAAAACGCTTAAGGAAATCGTCTCTATCCTTCTGGGTTAAAGCCATGGTGAATCTCCCTTGGTTGCTTAGGGATTCGGTTCTGATTCGAATCCGCATTCCGTAAATCCTCAATTGCGAGGTTTACAGCCTGTCTTCCATCGGTTCCACCGGTGCGGTTGCCCGGTTGGCGTGGAGCAAGCCGAAGGGCTTTGCGCTCCAAAACCTTCTTCTGCAAGGCGCGAGCCTTGGACAGTTTGTGTCACACCTTTTGTGCGACAAAGAGAAGATAACACCTGGGAGTGACAGAGCTCTACTGCAGTCATTGGAGTGTCGGTGGCCTCTGCTACCTTTTCAATTGCTCAAGAAGTGAGTCACAAGCCCTCTGGCTGACGCCAAATTCGTTATGGTCTTTCTGCCAGTAATTGCAGGACGCGGGAATTATCGGCAGTCCATTGTGCGATAGCTGGCGAAATGGCGTACAGGACTTCTATGCAGATTTGGAAGTCGCGAGCAATATCACGGCGGTGGATAGGCTCATGGTGGGCGATGCGGTTGCGCAAGATATTGAGGTGGTGCACTCGAGTAAAGATGTATTCGGGTTGTCCGGTTGGCGCATTGGGGAAACTGAAGCGAAGCGCGTTCCGCCAGAGTGTGTCTTTGTAACGCTTAGTGAGAAGTGAGCGCCAAAACCCCAATGTCAACTCAGCCACAATATTTGGATGCAGCATTGGCTTCGCGTGCTTGGTTACGTAAAATTCTGCCTTAATAATTTCAAACTTACGCTCAGGGGAAATATCTAAAAACACCTCATGAAACCAACTACCTGCATTACCGAGAGTAACGTTTAGAGTTTGTAGCTCAACATCCATGGCACTACGCATAAAGATTTCTGTATCTGCAATAATTTCCCATAGTGCAGACGAAAGGCACTTATTCCATAGGTACAACTTCACGGCGCGAGAAGAATCATGATTGGAGTCGCGGAGAAAGGTCCGAAAATGATCGGCACCGATCTGAGTTATCAACTCATCAAGATTTGTTGTTGACAAGTCTCCTCCATAGCGTAGAATATGTACCCAATACCCCGGTGGGCCCCTGACGAAAGTCATGCTGCCGGGGTTTTATTTTTATATCCTTTATGCGCGCGCCCCGGTAGGCCCCTGATCCAAGTTATGCTGCCGGGGCTTTGTAATTCCCTAACGGATTATGGGCTCGCAAGTAGAAAATGCGATTGATAAAAGATAACGCCGTGCAAAGGGCAACATCTGTGTATTGAATCTAAATCATGAAGTCGATATCTTCTTAAGGAACTCTTTGCCCCGCCATGTTTGAACGTTTCCTTGTTGGCGCAGATGATTAACAAGTCACGGGCGCGGGGAATAGCGGTGTAGAGCATCTCCTTCTTCTGATCTTCAATTTTCCAACCTTGGAGTGACAGGCCTCTACTACAGTCCTTGGAATGTCAGTGGCGCCTGCTATCTTTTCAATTGCTCAAGAAGTGAGTCATAAGCCCTCTGGCTGACTCGCTGCCAACCGCGTCCTTCGCACACGGTGGTTCCAGAGGAAGAGCTGCTCGGAGGCAAAAGGCATCCGAGAAGAGCGAGAGGTATCTGCAATGGGAAGACTTATTCCGACCGGTATTTCAAAAAACGGACACAAATTTGAACTTGACTATTCGGTGGTAACTGGCGTCACCCGGTGTTTCGCTACGTGCGCCTGCGGCTTTGCAGAGGAACTCCACAGTTTTCGAAATCCAGGAGGAACAAAAGAAGTTCAACTCATCTGGGAAAAACACACCAATGCAACGAAGTAACGCTCCCTTCAATGAATTGAGCGGAGCGTTACTGGTGATGTGAGTAATTACAAATTTGAATCGAGCTAGGAGGTTGATCCGGTAGCTTCAAGCGATTTTTTGCAAGAGGTAACTCGTCCGGCAACACCATCAACCAGCCGCCCAGGCAAAGCGCTCTTGAGGCTTAGAACTGAGTCGGTGCTAGTGGCCATTGCAAAAGCATCGGGTGCTTTTTCGACTATCTCCCTAGCGCGAGCGCGGACAGTCTCCTCAGACATTCCTAAGTCAGAGGCGAGAATCTTCCAGGCAGATGGTCTTATCTCAACTCCGTAGCCACCCCCGAATTTCATCGCGAGTTTTATCTCCCTTCTCTTATAGTCATACGGCAGCGTGGATGAGATGTCGTAGAGCGGAGCCAGAGCGACGTCATTACTTCCGATCAACATCGAGTAGTTCTTTCCGTGCGCATCTGTTGCACACAAGAGCCAATTCCAGACCAGAGCGTCTAAAAACTTCCCTATTGAGTCAGCACTTCTTGTTGCAGGTATAACAATTCGCATCAAGTTGGCGATGGCTTTGGGCGACGGCCCGCCACTCTCCTGATATTTCTTCAATGGATGCAATCCAAGGGCTTGGCACATATCTTCTTGGTGCAGGCGGATCTGCTGCCCGTTTATTTCTGTCCTGTCGTAGCGCCGCACAAAAAGTGCGGTTTGATCTTCGAACCCGTGTATTTCTGTCGCAACGGCGTCGATGCCAGCGTTCCTTGCGGCACTGAGGCAAAGGTGTTCGTTTAGGTCGTGGGAGTCCAATCCCTTGATCGCTGGTTTGACTATGTGGGTCGTCGCAGTTGAACCGTTTGGGCGCCCCCATCTTTGCCCATCCCAGAGCAACGCTGTTTTTGACTGTGCTCCCGCAAGACTGAACCTGCCGGGGGGATTCGTCCCAAGCCAGTCAGTGGCATCCGCCTTTAGATTACGAATCAAGGTGGCCATCTCGGTATCACTCAACCAATCACTCTGATTTGGTCTAGCAATAAAGTCATCAATCCGTTCGGGTCTCACAAAGGAGAATGCCCCCGGACAATCTTCTCCGACGGGGGATCCAAGCAGTCCAAATGGCTTCCGTTCCCTCACCCCAAAATCTATGCGCCACTTTTCCAGCACATTCGGATCATCCGGCAGTAGGCCCCAAAGCCAGTTTTCCAGAGCAGCACCTTTGTACGATGAGCTCTCGAGCGGCATCATCGTAGATAGTGGTACTGCATGGATATCGGCGCGGTAGGCGTCATCGAATCGGATTTCGAGTTCTCCGCCCGAGTGCAGAATCAACTCCCCAACTACGTGATTTTGGTAGATGACGTGAAGGCTGCCAGTCGTCATTTTTGCTTGCCTAAGATCTCATTCAGATCAATCTGCAGTAGCTTCCGCTGGCCTACCGAATGCTTTGTATCCACGTACTTACCTGTACTCACATCCGTCGGAGGGGTTCTATCGACGATTACCAGGTCGAGTCCTAATGTATCGATCAACCGCAATACGAGTTCTAACTCTGCCCGAGAACTCCCTTTCTCGAATGTTGAAATCCATTTCCTTGAAACGCCAGCCTGATTTGCGAGTTCGGTTTGAGTAAGTCCCAACTCGTGTCTCCTCGCGAGCACCCTAGATCGAATGCTGTTTATCGACCGAATTGTCTTCACTGATCCAAGACCGCTATTCGAACTCATCGGATACCCTCCTTTGTAACCACTTGGTTACAATATCACAATGTAACCACTTGGTTACAATATCACAATGTAACCATTTGGTGTCAGAAATCAAATGTAACCACTTGGTGTCAAAAGTATTTGCCACACTCTTCGCGGTCTCTTTGAAGGTCCCTTGCGTCATCCCTGTCGGCTGGAGCGTTCTGACATTGCTAGGACAGCCTGCGAAGCCATTAGCGGATTCACATGGATTGCGTTGAGTACAAATTCTGGAGGACGTTGGGTAGTAATACCGACCGGCACTGCTGTGAAGAACAAGATGTGTTCTCCCTATTTGGGCTTTTGAATTGTGCCGGTATCCGGCTTTCGTACCTTTTGCAGAAGGCTTAAGTAGTCACTCGGCAACGCATCCTCTGAGGCGTCGTACAAATCATCTAGAGCCCTGTACTGCTGCTCTTTACGTGCTGCCCGGTATTTTAAAACTTGGTCAATGGAAATTCTTCGATGTCTTCCGACCAGTTCAAATTCGATCAAACCCTTTTCCAGTAGTGAAATGAGAGTGGGACGGCTGATGCCGATGATATTTGCCGCCTCTTGCGTTGTGAGCATGGCCGCTTGTGGAGCGACCGTTACGGCCATTCCCTTTTTCATAACTTCCACCACCTGTACTAATACTTGATAGAACTCCTCCGGCAGTTGTACCTGTTCGCCAACCTTCGCGCCAACAAGCAGGTAGCGCTGTGGAAAAGACTTTCCTTTTCCAACTTGAAAGGCAGCCAGGAAATTGGAGACTACTTCCAACTCCTTTGCGGACTGCGGGAGGTAGGTCTCTGCCTTCATTGATGCTTCCATGGCGGATCCTTTCTATTCGCAGTAATCGTAACACATTGCGGATATTGTGATTACTTAAAGAATCCCTAGCGCGCTACTGAACTGAGCCCCTGAAGTTGGAGCCTCTCTTTGAAAGTCTCGGCCGTATTCCGGTACCTGAGGGGCAGTAATCCGCATGCAGCACGCGTCAAATTCGTAAGCCAGCGCAACTCTTCAGTTGGATGAAAACGAACCCCGAGTAAGCCTCGTTAACAGAGTATAGTATGTTATTATAACTCGATTAAACAGTGTATAGGCTGTTATTATGCAGGAGGCACAAGTGAAGCGACGAACTCGAGAAAAGGTACGCCGGAGCCTAGATATTCGATTCAAGAGCCTTCCGCCTGTCGCCACTTTCGCACCCCCACAACAAAGCTGGATTCGAGCCATACGCGAATCACTTGGCATGAGTGCGGCTGATCTTGGCTCCCGTATGGGCATAACGCCCCAATCGGTCCTTGCTCTTGAAATTTCAGAATCCGAAGGTCGAGTTCGAGTCGAATCCCTAAGTCGAGCCGCGGAGGCAATGGATTGCACTCTCGTCTACACCTTAATTCCGCGCGATGGATTGGAATCTAATGTACGACGCCAGGCGGAATCTGTCTTTGAAGAAACGATGAAGAAGGTGTCTCACTCCATGAAATTGGAGTCACAACAGAAGGCGCCTGACGCGTCAACAAGGCAGGAACTTGTATCTGAACTGATGAACTCAGGCGCACTTTGGCGCGCCTCCGCTTCGAGGAAGAGTAAGTGACCACACCGAACTTATTTGGTGGCCCGCCTGGATCGACTCCAGTGGAAGATGATCACCGGCTCGCGTTGATTCATCCTTTTGTAAATGGGAACGGACGTCATACGCGGCTTGTGACAAATAAACTTCTATCCATTCTTGATGAACCAGAATTTACGTGGGCACGGGATTCACTCCAGGATGAGAAGGAGTTAAGACGTGCATATATATATCTGCATTACAAATTGCCGACTCGCAGAATGACTACAAAGAGTTATTGTCTTTTGCTCAAAGCCCCTAGTTCAATCAACTATTTCGCACTCGTTTTGGAAGTGTTAGGTGTGCATGCAATCGACCCACATCGAAATTAAATGGATCAGAGGCCTCACTCATCTCTGAAAGACATGCCGTTTCAGCAATCTAGCCGTGTCTGGCTAATTCTCGATCAGCCGTACAGGCCCCGGATGTCTCGATGCTTGCGCTAGATCACACGTCCATAATTCTGCGTCCTGAGTGATAGCGGTTCCACAAATCAACGCGTCTGCCAATTTCATTCCCTGCGTCGCCCGAATAATCGCCGCAGCGCGCGCCACGATGATCGTCACTGGCACGATTGACTTTACACCAAGTCGAATTTGCTTCTCCAGTTTCAGACCCTCTACCGAACCGCCCCTATACCCAGAAACCAAAGACTCAGAAAGCGTTGCGGAAGAAATAATGTAAACATTCTGAGTATTCTGTTTCAAAAGAAAAACCGTTCCTACATGAAATCTATCGGCGGTATTTAAAGTAGCGATTAATGCAGAGGTGTCTAGAAGTACTAACCCCACTCTTCGCGGTCTTTTTGAAGGTCAAAATCATCAAAAAGTCGACCGCCAGCGCCAATGAGAGTGAGAATTGGATTCGGTTGACTAGCTTGGTTCGTATTCTTGGATACAGATTTAGTGGTACGTCTCTCAGGAGTTGTGGATTTCTTGCGAGGGCGCACTCTTTGCGCGGATTTCGTCATAGGAAGACGGTAGCACTAAGGATGATTCGGATGAAGGAGATATCTTCCTTTGTGTAGACACCCACCGGTTACTTAGTGTGATGGATTCATGTCCTACAAACTTAAGGTGAGGGGGTAGGTCCGTATGTGGGCTTGGCAGTTGATAAAGCATCGTGCCAAGAAGGTTACCTCCCCCTCACAAAATCGCTGTTAAGGAGTGTCAGTGGCCCCTGCTATCTTTTCAATTGCTCAAGAAGTGAGTCATAAGCCCTCTGGCTGACTCGCTGCCAACCGCGTCCTTCGCACACGGTGGCCCCAGAGGTAGAGCTGCTCGGGCACACGGCGTGCGCGAGAAGAGCCGGAGGTTTACTTATGATTACTTTCGCTGAAATAGACCACGCGAAGAGCCGCTTTCCAAAAGAGAAACTATATGTCTGCACCACATGCTTCCAACTAACCTCCCTGGCAAAGGATTGGGCACGATGCGCTTGTGAACCTGCTATCCAAATAGACGATCCAATAACTTTTGATCCGACTGTCGTCCTACTCTGTGTTCTTTGTGCCCGCGGTGCAGTACCCAAAGGAGAACCGTTTTGGTGGCAGGGGTGTTCCTGCTGTTTGAGGGTCAATGGCCAGTTACGGGCGCGCATGGGTGCCACTTTGCAGATGATTCGCATGTCATCCACCAACTACGCTCTCGTCGAACACTTTGCTAAAGACGAACTAACGATAAGACGTATGAACGCACACGTTGATAAGTGGACAAAAGAGTGGAATGCGATTTTCCAATGGGCACATTCGCTCGCAAAAGAGTTGTGGTCTTCTGTCCCGGAATGGGCTGATGACAGGTATATCGGCGTAAAAGCGTGGGAAGCGAAATTCCCGAGGAGTCCTGAAATTTCGGAGAAGATGCTCTTGCAATTCACTGGATGGAAGGACATGGCTACTCTAGACAAGGCGTCCATAGAGCAGAAGTCTCGCCTCGAAGCAGAAAAAGCCCAGCCAATCCAAGCCGGACAGCAGGATAGACGCTTTTACAAAATTCCTGAAGGAATCTCAAAGATGACCGATGCAGAAATTGATGATTGGGCTGCCAACGTCTACGAGAAGTTTGTGTCAGCGACCCCAAGTATCGTGAAAGAAGTTCAGAAAGGTGACGAATTATGAAAAAGAACGAAGTAATGCCTGCCAGAAGAACTCGATGGACTTCCCTTCCTTGCCCACAGTGTGGTCGAAAGGGACCCATGCTCGAGATTCTCTACGGTCTTCGCGACGCTCCCCCAGATTCCAAGAAATACGTCTCGGGAGGGTGTTGTATTGAAACTTGGCATGACGAAATTTGCTGCGGAGAATGTGGCTGGGGCGGAACAAAAGAGGATTTAAGAGCCTTATCTGTGCCGCCGGTTGTTTTAACTTCCAGATTTCTGGATGCAATGAACTACGCCAATGCCCAACACTCTGGTCAGACTCGCAAGGCGACCAATATCGCCTACATCAGTCACCCCTTTGGCGTTGCGGCACTCATTATTGAAGCCCGTGGCGATGAAGATCAGGCTATTGGAGGGTTGCTCCATGATGTTGCTGAGGACTGTGGCGGCGAGGTGCGCCTGCAAGAGATCAAGAAGAAATTCGGTGCTCGAGTTGAAGCGATCGTAAGAGGATGCAGTGATTCATTAACTGGAAGTAAAGAAAAGAAGGCGCCTTGGCGAGTGCGCAAAGAGGCGCATATCGCACATTTGTGGAATGCCAACGATGATGTACTGCTGGTCACTGCCGCAGATAAAACACACAATGCGCGAGCGATAGTGACTGATTTGGATTGCATCGGTCCTGTGTTGTGGAACCGATTCAATGCGACATCAGACGACATTGTCTGGTACTACGAAAGCGTTTATGACGTCCTCAAAGATAGGGGCGTCACCTCAGTGCTGCTTTCGCCATTAATGACTTCGATTAATGCGATGAAGCGACATCTATAAAAGGCCAACTCAAAGAACGAAGTAACGCCCCACTCAATAAATGAGTGGGGCGTTACTGGTGATGTGCCCCTGACGGGACTCGAACCCGTATCTCCGGCTTCGTTGGAACCGTGCTCTGTCCATTGAGCTACAGAGGCACCTCACGAAAGGTAAGACATTTCGACTAAGAGGAGACCATTTCCAAGACTCGCTGTGGAGAACGGAACACCGCGGATGGCAAATAACTACGCAAAGTGATATTCATTTTTCCAACAAGCCCGGAGAAGTATCTAGAGACCGTGCTAGAATTGCGATACTTCGTTGGGGCCGTATAAATGCTCAATCAATTGAGTTACTACCAAAAACCTCGAGAGACAATCTCGAGGTTTTTGTGTTTCTATAAGCAGATTTATTAAACTCGAATTTTTAAGGTGAGGGGGTAGGTCAGTATGTGGGCTTGGCAGTTGATAATTCGTCGTGCCAAGAAGGTTACCTCCCCCTCACGAAATGAATTTTACTCCTACTCGGGCGAATTGTTCCTATGTAATTAGTAATATTTTGGCGAGTCGCTACGCTTCAACCATGACGACACAGCACCCCTTTACGCTCCTTGACATTGAACGAGAGTTAACTCAGGAGCAAAGGGAGATTCAAAGCGTCACCAGGAAATATGTCGTAGATCGCATTAAGCCAAACATTGCGCAGTGGTTTGAGAGTGGTAATTTACCTTTGACCGAACTTGCAAAAGAGCTCGGCGAAGTTGGTCTGCTTGGCATGCACCTTGAGGGTTACGGGTGTGCAGGCACCGATGCCACGTCTTACGGTTTAGCGTGCATGGAAATAGAAGCAGGCGACTCCGGGCTTCGTTCTCTTGTTTCAGTACAAGGCTCTCTTGCAATGTTTGCGATACATGCATATGGAAGTGAAGAACAGAAACAAGAATGGCTTCCGCAAATGGCGTCAGGGGACGCAATTGGTTGCTTTGGTCTGACTGAAGCCGATCATGGATCCAACCCATCGGGCATGATCACCACTGCTAAAAAAGATGGTGGCGATTGGATAATCAATGGCAGCAAAATGTGGATTACCAACGGAGGCGTTGCTGCGGTGGCAGTTATTTGGGCACGGAGCGATGAAGGAATTCGAGGCTTTGTTGTGCCAACGAACACTCCAGGATTTAGTACCAACGAAATCAAACACAAGTTGTCTCTTCGAGCATCTGTTACCTCTGAACTAGTTTTCACCGATATGCGTCTGCCGGATAGTGCTCGACTCCCCCTCGCGACAAGCCTTCGTGCTCCGCTTATGTGCCTTGCTGAAGCACGGTATGGAATTATTTTTGGAGCTGTTGGTGCTGCACGCGATTGCTTTGAAGTTGCGTTGAATTACGCTTCTACCCGCGAGCAATTTGATGGACCTATCTCTCGCCACCAATTGACCCAGGGCAAATTGGCGCAGATGGCTACGAAATTAAATACCGCAATGCTTCTAGCTCTGCATCTTGGAAAGTTGAAAGATGCGCATGAGATCAAGCCCGCGCAGATCAGCATGGGAAAGTTCAATAACGTCAACGGCGCACTTGAGATTGCTCGTGATGCGCGATCCATTCTTGGCGCCGCCGGTATTACGTCGGAGTATTCGATCTTCCGTCATATGAGCAATCTTGAGACTGTCTTGACCTATGAGGGCACGCACGAGATTCATGCACTGGTGATTGGTGAGGCGCTTACCGGGATTGCGGCTTACAGATAGAAGGAATTGTCGAAGTAAAACGTCTCCTTAAAGATCCACGCTTGAAATGTGAATTTTCCGATTGTCGGGGCACTCTGGGGGCACGACAGATCTTTCAGACAGTTATCTCGCTCTCACTGGCCCTTGTACAGTGAATAGATTAGAAATTGTCTGGAGGGTTTGAGAGATTAAATCGTCACTCAGAGTGTCTAGGGGTCCGTCCTTTTTGGTGAGACGACTTGGATGAATTGAATAGATATTTCGTGCACGGATATGTGAGCCAGGGTCCAACTTATATTTCTCTGGTTCAAGAATTTCGATCTCTCCAGTTCGAGGCTGACCGCCATTCCCATGAGAAGTGATGGGCACAACTAAAATGATTTCATCATTATTCTTGAAAAATTGGGACCACCCGACGATTGCTGCGGGTCTTCGGTCTAACTTAGTTTCTGAATCAGTATGTGGAACGTTAACCCACCAAATCTGACCCAAATGAATCAACAACGTTCCATCAGAAACCGCACTCAAGAAAATTAACCTTATTGGTCAGATAAAGACGCTTTAATCCAAAAAATGTCTTCATCGTCCGGCTGATTTAATTGCTTAAGATCTATCTTGATCGAGGGCCGATTGCCATTTCGCAAACTTTCCTGCATTTTTGAGATAGCGCTACTTATAAGCAATTGGGCCGTTCGAACAGGTTCAAGCTGTTGTTCAACAGGTAGAGCCTTTGAAAAATTGATAAATGAGATAGTGGTTCCATTCGTCGTTGTGGACGTTTCGATTGGTGGCGTATAAGTAACATGCGTATTCGGGCCGGAGACAAAATATCTCTGGTCTTCAAGTCGGGCTGTTCTAGCCATGATCTCTCACTTCTGGTGGCATCGCCTTATCCGAATAAATCTGCCAATTGACCTGCAGGGCGTCAATCAATTGACTGACGAACAGCGGGGAAAGGTTCACCCTGGAGACCACGACGCCCGTCGCGTTCCCCTCTGGATCGAAGTCTAATCTCGCGAAGTCGATAGTGAATTCATATTGACTGTGCTTTACGGAGGCAAAATTGGCCCAAACCCCACCCATGTCCTTCATGTCCATCTGCAAAGCGATGTTATTCATTTTTGGAGCCTCGTCGGTCATAGATAAACTGTAGGCTGAATTAAACGCCATATCCAATGTAATATCCGTTTTCTCCTGAGGATCTGTTGAAAAGGAACGGGAGTGACGCAATTGGCGGATTGGACATCGAAGGTTGACGGAGTCGATACCGAAGGCCACCCGCCTGAGCGGGTGCGTTCCCTGTTACGCAGCGCCTGCAAAATACATGATGCCGGCCCTGGGAATGGCATCACCCCATTTTTGTCTTGAGTGGGTAATTAAGTTAAATTTCCCACGATATGGATTATCATGGGAGTTATGAACGAGTCCTCCCTTCCCCACAAGACTTCCTACCTGGTACGGCTTGATGGTCGACGACGTCCCACGCTCCCTTCTGCACTATTAGAGGAGGCAGGCATCATGGCTGGTTCCCAAGAACTTGTCGCTCGTGTGGATGGTCCAGGGCGAGTGGTTCTAGAGGATCCAACCGCGTTACTTGAAGCATTACAGAAGAGCGTTGCGGCGCACAAACGCAAACGGCATGTTCGAGGCTCTCTGGCGGATCGTCTTCTTGAAGACCGTCGTGATGACAAGAGTTTGAAGTAGTAGGTGGCAACCAAACCAACTCTTCCTTCGGGCAAGATCCTTGTAGATGCCTCGCTTCTGATCGGCATCATTGATAGTGACCGAGATGCGTGTGTGTTTATCCCCATTCTGTCGAGATGTGTTGTGACATCTATCAATTTCGGGGAGACGCTATACAAGTTGGAGCAATTACTAGATGTAGACCCTCAAAAAGTAGAGAGCGCCTTCGTTGGATTTGGACTGCAAATCGATTCGTTTGACTTGTCTGCCGCGCGATATTTCAACACGCTCAAAAATATAGATGAGGTGAGTCGCGATGCTCAGTTGGGGGCTGGAGTTGCAAAGAGCGCAATCAAGAGTTTGTCCCTTGCAGATCTAGCATGTCTGTCCTATGGCCTTGACGCGAAGTTACCGATCCTTACCGGTGATAAGCATTGGTGCACATTAAGTCAGTATGGTTTCAAAGGATCTGTGTTTGATTTTCGAAGTCCAGCCACAACTTTCTGAATGCGCAATAGTCGGTCAATCGTCAATCCCTAACGACGGCGGCCCGCAACGATAAATAACTGGGGTCTCTGAGAACTTGATCGGGTTGGCGATCGTCTTGCTGATCGTCCCGTCGCGCGAGTCCTTGATTGTGATGATGGGGTCGAGTTCGAGTCTTTCGGCCAAGTGAATAGCTTGCTCAATATTGTTAATCGGCCCAGCTGGAACTCCGACTTTATTGAAGGCAGCCACCCACTCCCCTGCACTTTTAGTAACCAAAATTGCCGTCATAAGTCCGTTTAGTTCGGAGCGATTGTTGACACGGCTTGGGTTGGTCAAGAATTTAGGGTCCGTCGCAAACGGCGCGTCCATCACAGCGCACAACTTTGCGAACTGAGCGTCATTTCCAACGGCAACAACAATTTGCTTGTCCTTGGTCTTATAAGTCTCATAAGGAGAAATGCTGGGATGCGCATTGCCCATCGCTTGCGCGACAACACCGGCGCCAGCGAATGCACCAGTTTGGTTGACCATGCCAGAGAGGGCAGAGCTCAAAAGGTTGATTTCGATTTTCTGGCCTCTGCCGCTTTCTTTACGGTGGTAGAGGGCGGTCACAATTCCGAGTGAACTATGCAGTCCCGCCAGGACGTCAATGAGTGCAACACCCACTTTGCTCGGGTGATCAGAATCGGTGCCGGTTATGCTCATGAGGCCACTCATCGCTTGGACCAATAAGTCGTAACCCGGTAGTGCCCTTGCTTCATCGCTTCCGCCAAAACCCGAGATGGAGCAGTAGATGAGTCCTGGAAATTGCTTGGAGAGATCTTCGTATCCGAGCCCGAACTTCTCCATGGTACCGACCGCAAAGTTTTCGACAAGGACATCGCAGGTGGCGATCAGTTCGAGTGCTTTCCTTTTTCCGGCGTCGGTAGCGAAGTCAGCGGTGATGCCTTCCTTATTCCTATTGACTGATTGGAAATAGGTGGCCCGCCCTTCGGAATCAAAGGGCGGTCCCCAGGATCGAGTGTCGTCACCAAGGCCCGGGCGTTCGACTTTGATTACTTGCGCGCCCATGTCCCCCAACAACATGGTGGCGTAAGGACCAGCGAGCACGCGGGAGAAATCTGCGATCTTTACATCACGAAGCGCGCCCACCTCTTAAACCTAGCAATGAATGCCAGGATTACTAGATCTTCTTCATGATTTGGTTGGCCCATTGGGCGGCACTCTCTATTTCGCCTTGAAAGAGCGGTCCCACGCGGCCAGTGACGTAGAACTCCCGAGGCTCTGCGATCAATTCTCCGCCTTTTTCGGCAATGACCTCAGCCAATTTATCCTTGGCATCTCCATGGATGAAAAGTTTGACACGAGTATCGAAGGTGGAGAATTTGACGCCGGAGAAATCATGTTCCTTAAAGCGATCTAGAACTTTCATTGTCGTCGCCGTGGCATTCCATCCATTGATCGGACTGCCCAGAACAAGAAGTTCGACACCAACCATATCTTTAGGAGTGAATTCCCGGACGGAGAGCGTCCTGACGTCATTTCCAAGGTTTTCTGCAACTTCTTCAGCAATCAGTTTCGTATTGCCAAAATTAGAATCATAAACAACAAGTGCTTTCATGATGCCCCATTTCCAATAATGATTTTACGGAGGCACCGTTAACATAATCAGTCGGCTAGCACTCAACTTTCGCAATTGAGTCCAAACTCACGAATTTTGATCCGTAACTCCTTGCGGAGACTTGAGCCGCACGGCTTTTTTATTGAGATTGCGGCCTGAGGGTCATTGTGGCTTCTTAGCTAGCACCTCGAGGACGCGCGAATTCTCGGCAGACCAGGCGGCAATAGTGGGCGAAATGGCATATAAAACTTCGATGCAAATCTGGTAATCACGGGCGATATCTCGATTGTGTATGGGTTCGTGGTGAGCAATGCGATTCCGTAAGACGTGGAGATGACGGACCCTGGTGAAGATGTATTCGGGCTGACGCGAAGGTGAATGTGGAAAGGCAAAGCGAAGAGCGTTGGGCCAGAGAACGCCTTTATTCCACTTAACCAGGAAGGATCTCCAAAAACCAAAATTCAATTGGCTTACGATGTTCGAGTGATCCAATGTCTGCCCGTCTGCGGCAAGATAGTACTTTGCACGGGCTATATCTAAACGGCGAACTGGTGGTATGAATTGAATGAGTTCGTCTAACCAGGTCAAATTGTTACCAAGAGTAACATTGAACTTCTGAAGTTCCCGATCGATGACATTTCGGAGAAATATTTCCACGTCTGCCAAGATTTTAAATACTTCCGCGGAAATTTCAGTATTCCACTTATACAGTTCAAGGGCTTGATCTAAATGACCGTGAGTAACATTTAAATAGGATTGCAATCGGTGCACACCTAAATAGTTAGAAACAATTTCAATGCCCTGGCTTGACATTTACCCCCGACCCCGTAAAATCGCAAATACGAACCCCGGTGGGCCCCTGACGAAAGTCAAGCTGCCGGGGTCTTTCCTTGTTATCATTGGCGTCAGTTACCCCGGTGGGCCCCTGACGAAAGTCAAGCTGCCGGGGTTCCTTTATTGTGCAGTGGATTCTGCAACAAATATTCCGTCGCGGATTTAAATCAAAATTGAAAGGTGCAAATTCTTGGATCTGTGTATCAGTCCTATATCAGAGTTATAGAGGCCTATCCCCAAGGACTGCAACGACGCGTGAATTCTCAGCAGACCAGGCGGCGATTATGGGGGAAATTGAGTTTAGGACTTCTATGCAAATCTGGTAATCACGGGCGATATCTCGATTGTGAATAGGTTCGTGGTGGGCAATGCGGTTGCGTAAGACATGAAGGTGACGAACTCTGGTGAAGATGTATTCGGGCTGGCGCGAGGGTGAATGTGGAAAGGCAAAGCGTAAAGCCTCGCGCCAAAGCGTGTCCTTGTATTGCTTTGTCAGAAAGGAACGCCAGAAGCCGAAACTGAGTTCGCTCACAATATTTGAATGCGTAAGGAACTTTCCGTCATTTCTTAAATATTCCTTTGCGTTGTTAATCTGCTTGCGCCACACACTTGAAACGCCAACATTGAGTTCATCGAACCAATCCCCTTGATTACCCAGCGTGACATTTAGACTCTGCATTTCTACATCCACGGCATTTCTTACAACGATTTCAACATCTCCGAGGACGTGAAACATTGCGGAAGAAACGGATGAGTTCCACTGATAAAGAGCAAGCGCGAGAGATGCCTCACCCTTCGTCGACTCAAGATAAGAACTCAAGCGATCCACACTCAAATGTTTCACCAGAACTTCATGATCTTGGCTTGACAAGTTTATCCGTTCATCTAAACTATCAGGCGAGCGCCCCGGTGGGCCCCTGACGCAAGTCATGCTGCCGGGGCCTTGTCTTGCGCTAATTAATTATGGGCTTGCGCCTGGAAGTCTCGATTGATAAAAGGTAATACCGTGCAAAGAGCAATAACTGTGCATTAAGTTGAGATCATCTACCCAATGGATCGGAATAGACCAACAAATTAGGAGAGCGAGGTCCCGCATCCACAATGACCCCAACGGTCGCTGATGATGCGAGCGCCAATGCAATTTCTGATGGCGTTGAGGTTGGCGTTCTAGATAACAAGACTGCCGCAACTCCTGCAACATGTGGCGTGGACATTGAGGTTCCAGAGAGCGTGTTCGTCGCAGTCGTCGAGGTGATCCAATCCGACACGATGTATGAGCCGGGGGCGAAGAGATCAACGCATGATCCGAAATTCGAGTAGGGCGCGCGACTATCCATGGCGTTTGTCGCACCAACGGTAATCGCTTCTGTGACACGAGCCGGCGATGCGGTGCATGCATTTGTGTGTGCATTGCCTGCGGCAACAACAACAGTTACGCCATCTTGAAAGACTCGTACCACTGCCGCATCCAGGGCTCTACTTGGCCTTCCGCCCAGACTCATATTCGCCACCGCTGGTCCAGAAGTGTGGTCACCTGCGACCCAATCCAACCCAGCGACTACTCCAGCAGTTGATCCCGATCCCTGACAATCAAGGACGCGTACTGGAACAATTGTTGCTTCTTTTGCCACACCGTACGTCGTACCAGCAAGGGTGCCTGCAACATGTGTGCCGTGCCCATTGCAGTCATCGGTTGTGTTAACCACGTCGTTGATGGCGCTGTAGCCACTGGTAACCCGACCACCGAAGTCGGTGTGCGTTGAGAGCACACCGGTATCAACGACGTATGCGCGTACACCTGAGCCGTTACCGGTGGAGGAATAATCAAAACTATTCGACAGTGGCAATGAGTGTTGATCGATTCGATCCAGGCCCCACGATGGAGCCGGTGCTTGGGTATCTGAAGCAGTCATTTCTGCATCGCGTTCAACGTACAACACCTTGGGATTGCGCTCCAGACCGGCAACCGCGGTTGTCGGAAGGGTTATTGCGAAACCAGAAAATACATTGGTGTAGTTGTGATCAATACGCCAACCAGATCTTTGAAACTCACTCGCCGCAGCCGCGTGATCAGAGCCCGGTTGAAGCACGACGATATATGTCACTAACTCTGGAGCGGCAAAGGATGGAGTCGCTGCAAGAGGGAAGAGAGCGATTGAAAGTAAACCTAGGGAAAATCCAATTAGTCTGCGCATTGCGTAAATATACCTGCTCAGAAGGTTTAAGCGATACTAAATCAAACCAAATTCTGCTGCCTTGGCCCTTAATTCTTCACGAACACTCGGGTGTGCCGCTTTCTCAATGAGGTTGCGAGCCTGGTCGTTCTGCGAATGCCCGAAGCAATCTGCAATGCCATTTTCGGTGGCGACATAACTGTGTTGGAAACTCGTCACGTTGGAGGCAATGCGCGGAACAATCGTGGAGACGTTTGCTTTAGGGTGCCAGGAAGGAAGCGCCATGAAGGACTGTCCTCCGCGCGAGTGGAGCGACCCGACGATGAAATCTGTCGATCCTCCAAATCCGGAATAGATCTGCCCGCGAACATGGCTGGCATTTGCTTGATCGAAGAGATCGACTTCGAGTGCGCCGTTGATACTTGTCATCTTCGCTTGGCGTGCAATCTGGCTCGGATCATTGGTGCGCTCAGTGCGCATCATCCGCACTTTTCTATTGAGGTTGAGCCAGTCGTACAACTCTTGAGATCCGAAGACAAAAGAAGCGGTCAGGAGAATCTCGTCATCAAGCGCTCCGCCTTTATGAAGATCTAAAACGCCGTCACTGAACATCTCAGTCCAGATACGAAGACCCTTACGGTGACCCAACTCAGCCAGAACGGAATCCGGAACGGCGCCAATGCCGAGTTGAAGAGTGGAGTTGTCCTCTATGAGTGCCGCGATCCTCGATCCGATCTGACGGGAAGTGTCATCCAGGATGGTCTGCGGCTTAGTGGCGAGAGGTTCATCGACTTCAACGAGATAGTCGATCTCGTTCTCATAGATCTGCGCATCGCCATATGTATATGGCATCCGAACATTGGACTGCGCAATCACAATTCCATTGCGGGCACGGGCGGCTTCAATTGCTGACGGCAGAACATTTACTTCAGTACCGAGACTGACGGTGTCAAAGCGAGGGGAAGATACATGAAGCATGACGATGTCAGGGCGATAGTGATCGCGGTAGAGAACCGGCAGGAGACTAAGGCGCGTTGGAATGTAATTAAGACGCGAGTGTCCGCGCATTCCGGTGCCGACAAAGGCAGTTTCATAGGTAATGCCTTCGCGATCTGGGATTCCCGGCTGGCCATTGAGCATGTGCAGGCGAAACTCTGGAAGACACTCATCTGCCAAGGCGAGAAGCGTTTTAGGTGTTGCGAAATTGCCAGAGGAGACAATCCGAGGGTTTGGAGGGAGGGATGCGAGCACACCTTTTAACTGATCGACGCTCACCACTCGCATAAGTTGAGGATAGCACTGCACAAACCTCCTCTAGAATCTAGAGCGGAAAGAGTTGTATTGCAAAATTCTTGCGATCCACAACGAGCATATGGTGGTTGGGAAGTGGCGTCCACCCTTCTTGTGGCCATCCAGTGGATGCGACAAGGACACCATCTTTATCTTTACGGTAATTGAGTTCGTAGTAATCATCTGGGCCAAAATCAGGTTTGCGTGCAGGATCGAATTCGCTCACAACAATAAATGTTTCTTCATTCATGATCATTGCGTTAATACTTGAGTAGTCGGCATGCTCTTTCACGGTCTCAACGGCTTTGCGCACTCCTTCAACAAATCCGTGATGCTTAATCATCGTCATCATGAGATAGAAATACCGTTCGCTATCCGTCTCCCCGGTAATCAACCATGAAAATGCTGGATCGATAAATGCATCCACGGCGCTGGGTGGATTGATAGAACCGTTATGGATGAAGGTGTAATCCTCATAGACAAATGGATGCGAATTGTTCTCACTGACGGGCAAACCTTTGGTCGCCCAACGAAGATGGAGCAATCCCCCATCGGCTATTGATGAAGCAATCGCGTTATCGAACTGTGAACTTGTGTGTGCCATCTCAGCGGCGCGGACGAGGTGAGCCTTCTCTTCATCATGATCGATTGTTGCTACTCCCCATCCATCGCAATGAATGGAAGACAAGGCGATGAAATCTGAAAAGTGCGAGCCGGCAATTTGAGGAAAAGTGGTCTTTTCGTTGGAAACAAAACCCATAAGTCTGCACATATGGGCATCGTACATTGACGGACAATAGCCTCGCCCGTTGAGCGTAAATCGCCGCATTTTTTCTATCTACTCTTCAGTAATGGTGGCATTCCCCACGAGTGCTAACACTTAGTCGGCGAATTGGGATGTATAAAATGGATTTATGCAGTACCGACACGAGAATAATTAACTTTCACAATTGTGAGACAAATTACACCTCTTAAGCCACACTTTGCCTAGAAAGATAGGTCGGCTCCCCCTAGCCGATCCACTTCCGACGTGGTTCGAACGAACCATCGTTAAACGGCTCTAGGAGGAATATCTTGCCGAACACAAAAGATGACGAGCGTCGCTTAGCCGAACTCGGATATAAACAGGAGCTCAATAGAAGTTGGAGCAGTTTCTCCAACTTCGCCATCTCCTTCTCGATTATTTCTATCCTTGCGGGTTGTTTCACAACCTTTGCTCAGGGTTGGAATAACGGAGGACCGATTGCTATCTCAATCGGATGGCCGCTCATTTCTGCATTTATTCTCATTATTGGATTGTGTATGTCTGAACTCGCCTCTGCCTACCCAACATCGGGTGGTATCTACTGGTGGGCATCCAAATTAGGTGGAGCAAAGGCTGGCTTCTATACCGGCTGGCTCAACTTGATTGGACTTCTCGCCGTCACTGCTTCGGTTGGATACGGTGCAGCGTCGTTCCTTAACGTCTTAATCGGATCGATTTCATCTGATTACGGCACATCCTTCATGGGAGGCGACTACCTCAAGCAGCAGTTCTTCTGGTTCGCAGTACTGATGATTTTTGTCACCGTCATCAATATTTTCGGTGGACATCTTCTCGCAATCATCAACAACGTTTCAGTCTGGTGGCATGTGTTCGGTGCTGCGATCGTGGTCGGTATTTTGATTTTCATTCCAGAAAATCACCAGTCACTGAAGTGGATGTACACGACCCAGATCAACAACTCTGGCTTCAGTGATAACTCCTACTGGTTCTACGTGCTGCCACTGGGCTTCTTGCTCACGCAGTACACAATTACCGGTTTTGATGCATCAGCTCACCTTTCCGAAGAAACACACGGCGCCCATATGGCCGCTGCTCGAGGAATCTGGCAGTCAATTTTCTACTCCGCAGTTGGTGGATACATCCTGTTGATGGCTTTCCTCTACGCGGCAACCAATACGGATTACATCAACTCCTTTGATCCAGCAGTCAACCCATACGGTGGCGGTTCAATCATTGCGCTTCTCTTTACCGCACTTGGTAATGGTGCTGCCTTCAAACTCGTCATGATTATCACCACTTCAGGACAGATCTTCTGCGTTGCAGCGTGCCTTACATCCTGCTCGCGCATGATGTACGCATTCTCACGCGATGGCGCGGTACCCGGCGGACGTTTGTGGAAGAAAGTGAACAAGCACCGCGTTCCTTTGAACGCAGTACTAGTGTCAGCACTCATCGGTGTCATCATCACTCTTCCAGCTCTGTACAAGAGCCCAACCGGTGCTCCAACCGCGTTCTATGCAGTCGTTTCAGTTGCGGTTATCGGTCTCTATCTCGCCTTCTTGATACCTATCTACCTGCGCTGGAAGATGGGTGACAAGTTCGTAGGCGGACAGTGGACACTTGGAAACAAGTACAAGTGGATGAACTTGGTTGCGGTTGCGGAAATCGCGATCATTAGCGTTTACTTCATCCTTCCTTTCACGCCTACTGGCGTTCCAGGAAATAAAGACTTCACCTGGACGGCGGTTAACTACGCACCAATTCTTACCTTTGGAGTGTTAATCATTCTCTGGATTTGGTGGCACATGTCAGTGAAGAACTGGTTCAAGGGTCCAATCAGGACAATTGATCAGGCCTAATTACTAGCAAAAATAGTAAATAAAAAAGCCCGTCGCGAAAGCGACGGGCTTTTTTATTTACTGATCCAACAGGTGAAATAACTAAAAAAACAAAGCGGGGGTTGTCTTTTTGTTGGAACCTGGAATACTAACCGACATGTCATCACTCACAATTGAAACACTTAAAGAAGAAATTAAATCCGGCAAAATCGACACAGTCATTGTTGCCATAACCGATATGCAAGGACGATTGGTTGGCAAGCGAATCCACGGACAGCATTTCTTAGACGACACCCTCCATCACGGTACCGAAGGTTGCAATTACCTTCTCGCCGTCGATATGGACATGAACACGGTTGACGGCTACGACATGTCTTCATGGGAGCGCGGTTATAGCGACTTCGTCATGTCCCCGGATATGTCCACCCTTCGTCGCATTCCGTGGCAAGAGGGCGCAGCGATGGTTCTTGCCGATGTGAAATGGCTCGATGGAAAAGATGTTGTTGCCTCGCCACGTCAGATTCTTCGCAAGCAGGTTGATGCTCTCGCCGCCGCGGGCATGAAGGCAATGGTTGGTACCGAACTTGAATTCGTACTCTTCAATAATACCTACGAAGACGCATGGGATCGTCACTACATTGATCTCACGCCAGCCAACCAGTACAACGTCGACTACTCCCTCATGGGTGGTGCGCGGGTTGAGCCACTCCTTCGATCAATCCGTCTGGCCATGGCCGGGGCAGGAATGATGGTCGAGTCGGTCAAGGGTGAATGTAATTTTGGGCAGCACGAGATTGCCTTTCGATATTCCGATGCAATCTCCAACTGCGACAACCACGTCATCTACAAGAATGGCGCCAAGGAAATTTCCGCCGCCGCTGGATATGCCTTGACCTTTATGGCTAAGCCCAATCTGAAGGAAGGAAATTCCTCCCACATCCACTGCTCCTTCCGCGGTCTTGATGACTCGATGGTGATGGCAGATGACTCCGACAAAGAGCATGGCATGAGCGATATTGGCCGCCAGTTTATTGCCGGCCAGATCGCCCATATGCGCGAGATTTCCCTTCTCCTGGCACCCAATATCAACTCCTATAAGCGGTACGTACCTGGCTCTTTTGCCCCAACAGCAATCCGCTGGGGACGAGATAACCGCACCTGTGCACTCCGTTTAGTTGGTCACGGACAGAGTTTGCGCGTTGAAAACCGCGTACCGGGCGGAGACGTCAACCCATATTTAGCAGTGGCAGGAATCATCGCGGCAGGCCTTGATGGCATCAAGAATAAGATGAAACTAGAAGATGCTTTCGCCGGCAATGCTTACGCATCTGATTCAAGTCGCGTCCCTTCTAGCATGCTGGAGGCCCAACTCCTCTGGGCTGGAAGCGAATGGGTCAAGGAATCATTCGGCAAGGAAGTGCAAGATCACTACACAAACTATGCTGAGGTTGAGTTGGCCGCTTATGGAAAAGCAGTCACCGACTGGGAGCTATTCCGCAACTTCGAAAGGTCTTAACTCGTGTCATATGACGTTATAAACCCCGCCACTGAAAAATTAGTCCGTACGATCGAACACCTCGATCTCGCAGGTACTGATGCCGTTATTGCTAAGGCCGCCAAGGCTTTTGAAACCTGGCGCCATGTCGCACCAGGGGACCGCGGCAAGATGCTCCGTCGCTTTGCCGATGTCGTTGCTGACCATAAAGACGAGTTGGCTCAATTAGAGATTGACAACTCTGGTCACACTCGTGGCAATGCACTCTGGGAAGTCGACAACGTCGTCAATGTTCTGACCTACTACTCAGCGGCGCCAGAGCGCCTCTTCGGACGACAGATCCCGGTGGCCGGTGGCATTGATGTCACATTCAAAGAACCACTCGGAGTTGTCGGTGTCATTGTTCCGTGGAACTTCCCGATGCCCATTGCTGGTTGGGGTTTTGCCCCGGCCCTGGCTGCGGGAAATACTGTCGTTCTCAAGCCCGCCGAATACACGCCACTGACCGCAATGCGTCTTGGTGAATTGGCACTTCTTGCTGGCATTCCAAATGGTGTCTTCAATGTACTTCCTGGCAAAGGAAGCGTCATTGGCGCACGATTTGTCACGCACCCAGCAGTGCGAAAAATCGTCTTTACCGGCTCCACCGAAGTGGGCAAGGGAATCATGGCGGGCTGTGCCGATCAGGTAAAGCGAGTCACCCTCGAACTCGGCGGCAAGAGCTCCAACATCATCTTTGCGGATGCAGATATCGCAAAAGCTGCTGCCAGTGCACCTGGTTCTGTCTTTGATAATGCCGGACAGGATTGCTGTGCTCGCTCTCGCATTCTTGTCGAGGAGAGTGCATTCGATACTTTCATGGAGCACTTTGAGACTGCGGTGAAGAATTTCCGGGTGGAAGATCCAAACCTCGGAACCGCGCAGATGGGCCCACTGATCTCACGCAAACAGTTCGACGTGGTGCAGACATTCTTGGATGAGCCGGTTGCCTTCAAGGGAAGCGCACCAACTGGGTCTGGTTACTGGATGGCGCCCACTGTCCTTCTGCCGAAGAACACGCAAGCCCGCTCATGGCGCGAGGAAGTCTTCGGACCTGTTGTGTCTGTTATGACATTTAAGGATGAGGCTGAAGGAATTGCGATGGCCAATGACAGCGAATACGGGCTATCGGGATCCATTTGGACCCGCGATGTCGGGCGTGCGCTGCGCGTATCGCGTGGCATCGAAACCGGAAACCTCTCGGTTAATTCGCACTCCTCAGTCCGATTCTGGACACCGTTTGGCGGCTTCAAACAATCTGGACTTGGACGCGAGTTGGGTCCAGACGCACTAGATTCATTCACTGAAGTTAAGAACGTCTTTATCTCTAACGAGTAGTTCCAACGACTAATTACCACCATCCATTTCCACCATCTATCTCCGACAAAGAGGAGCTCAGAAAAATGACTAAACGTCTAGAAGGTCGCGTTGCCACAATTACCGGTGGCGGCAGCGGTATTGGTCTGGCAACCGCGAAGCGATTCGCCAGTGAAGGTGCAAAGGTCGTCATCGTTGATATGAACTCAGAGTCTGGCGAGGCCGCGGCCAAGGAAGTAGGCGGAATATTCGTCAAAGCCAATGTCACAGAGACCGCTGATGTCGAGAACATGTACAAGGTCGCCTTTGATACATACGGGCGCATTGATATTGCATTCAACAACGCGGGCATCTCTCCACCGGATGACGATTCAATCTTGACCACCGGTCTTGATGCATGGGATCGCGTCAACCGCGTCAACCTCACCAGCGTCTTCCTCTGCTGCAAATACGTCATTCCTTACATGCAGAAAGCCGGCAAGGGCTCGATCATCAACACCGCATCATTCGTGGCAACCATGGGTGCAGCAACATCACAGATCGCTTACACCGCTTCGAAGGGTGGCGTTCTTTCGATGACCCGCGAACTCGGCGTGCAATTTGCACGGGAGGGTATCCGCGTGAATGCCCTCTCCCCCGGACCTGTCAACACACCGTTGCTGATGGAGCTCTTCGCCAAGGATAAAGAGCGCGCAGCTCGCCGACTGGTTCATATTCCAATGGGACGCTTTGCCGATGCCACGGAGATTGCCGCAGCTGTTGCATTCTTGGCTAGCGATGATTCTTCATTCATCACGGCGTCAAACTTCCTAGTAGATGGCGGAATTTCTGGAGCGTACGTCACTCCACTGGATGCCTAAGTAGTTAACTAATCCACTGGCTGTACAGGTGCGCCTGCGATCCGATCAAGAAATTGATCGACAAGATCGTAGGCGCGTTTGTTTGAGTGCTCCTCTTGCCGGCGCGTCTCTTCGCGCAGAGCTTCGATGCTCATGCCCTCGCCTTCGACTTCTTCACTTCCGCCATCCATCTCCAACCAGAGATCAAGGACATGACTATCCATTTCCGGGTGAAACTGCAGGGCAAGGGTTCGACCGAAGGTGAAGGCCTGATTGGCTAATTCGGTCTTGGCGATTTCAACGGCGCCAGGAGGTGTCGTCCAACGATCCCAGTGGTACTGAAACCACGGTCCTGGTGAAATAAGGGTTGGGTCATTGCTATCTATTGTGTACCAACCTAATTCAGCTTTGGGGCCGCGAGCGACCGACCCGCCCAAAACGCGGGCCATGAGTTGTCCGCCGAAGCAGATACCAAGGATTGGAATCCCCGAGTTGTGTACTTCTTTGATGAGCTTTAATTCAGGAAGGAGCCAATTGCCAATGCGCTCGTCCTCCCACACTCCCCAAGGCGATCCCATAACAACGACGATGTCGAAGGCGAGAAGATCGGGCCACACGACGCTGACATTGGGTTGATTGAAATGCAGTTCGGAGACGATATTAAAACGAGAGATGTCATATCCGCGCTTGGAGAACTGCGCCCAGACAGGACCGCCTTCACTCACATGGTCGTGCTCAATGAAGAGGACTCGCTTATTTGCACTCACTTTTAGTACATGACCAATCCGCCGGAGATATTGAGATCATCACCGGTTATTCCGGCCGAACGTTCACTGGCAAGGAAAAGAACTCCTTCTGCAATGTTCTCTGGGGAAACGAAATGTTCCATAGGGACCATTCCGATCATCTTTACACGCGCCTCTTCATGGGAAATCTTCTCCATCTCTGCCACATTGTCGACCACTCCCTCCAGACGCGGGCCAGCGACAAATCCCGGCGAAATAAGATTGACTCTGATCCCATTAGATGCCACTTCCAAAGCAAGTGTGCGCATCAGCCCAACCAGGCCCAACTTCGACGCCGCATAAGCACTCCGGTTCTTGAATGGACGCTTTCCAGTAACTGATCCGATGAAAATGATCGAGCCACTTTCACGTTTAATCATCGCGGGAAGCACCGACTGGGTAAGAAGGAATGGACCTTTGAGATTGGTGTCAATCGTCTCATCCCAATCTTTCTCGGGTAACTCGGTTAGCGCTACTGGGTTGCCCGTGATTCCACTGTTGTTTACTAGGACATCTATGCGCCCGAAAGTTTCTAGAGTCTGCGAAACCGTTGCATTGACCGTAATACGATCAAGTAGATCCAAATGAGCGATCAACGGTGCAAGACCACCTGCGGTTGTGATCAGCCGGGCAGTCTCTTCCAGACCGACCCGATCTCTGCCGGCCAGAACCAATTGGGCACCGGCCTGGGCTAAGCGAAGACTAATGACCCGACCGATGCCACGACTTGCGCCAGTCACGAGTGCAACTTTGCCTACCAGCTCTTCCATGGTGATCCCGTCGCTAGAGGCAAAATACTAACTCAGTCGAATGGGCTCCTGGCCACGCGCGACCAACTTATCAAAGTGAGCATCGCGCTTTTCAATAAACCGTGACGCATCTGCCTCGGCCTGGCTAATAAATGCGGCGAGCTCGTCACGAGCGGCATTTCCTTCACCGTTTAAGTCCTCGCGCTCGAAGATCTTCCATGCGCGAAGCACGGGAGCAACGACCTCGTCAATGTGTTGCTTTTGGTCATAAATTCCAGCCAGAGCAATCTGTACTGCCTTTCGACCAAATCCTGGCATTCCAACCCCTGGCATTGCAAAGTTGGTGACCACGTCGGTGATTGCCCGCATCGCCGCATTTGGCTCAAGATCGATCGCCTTGCCCAGAAGGTTGCGGTAGAAAATCATGTGAAGGTTCTCGTCCAATGAAACTCGTTGGAGCAAACTCTCGGCAATGGGATCGTTGGAAATCCTGCCGGTGTTGCGATGGGAAATACGGGTGGCCAATTCCTGGAATGAAACATAGGCGACGGTGTGGAGCATGTCGGAGTCATATGGAGTCTGATAACCCAATTGCATATGAGCCATGCGAAGGTCTTCGAGTTCGTAGGGATCGACACCGCGCGTGGCCATCAAGTAGTCGCGGATCACGATGGCGTGACGCGCTTCCTCGGCAGTCCATCGCTCCAGCCAATTTCCCCAGGCACCATCGCGACCCATCGCAATAGCGATTTCGCTGTGATAGCTGGGCAAATTATCTTCCGTCATTAAATTTAAAACGAGTGAATCTTGGGCAATAACACTCAATCGTGAGTCCTTTGCCTCCCAAGCATCGCCATTAAGAGGGCCTGCAAAGGTCCTGCCTTCACTCCACGGGACGTATTCGTGTGGGTACCAGTTCTTCTGCACCGATAAGTGACGCGATAACTCAACGGCAACCGTGGGCTCTAGATCGCGGATGAGGCGAATCTGGATTGCTGGATCAATGGAAGCCACGTAGCAATGCTACGCGAGTGCTAGCACTCAGGGCGAATTAGGCGCGAGCCCGCCCGCACGAGTCGCTGCGGTCTGCGCGCGCCACGTGGCGATAGCGCCGTGGTTGCCGCTGAGCAATATCTCGGGCACGGCCAATTCTCGCCAGACTTGAGGCCTTGTGTAATTGGGGTATTCGATGAAACCTGCTTCGGCGTGTGACTCCTCCACCAACGAATCCGGGTTGCCGATGACGCCAGGAAGCAATCGAGTGATCGCTTCAATCATTACAAGGGCGGCAACTTCTCCACCACCCAGGACGTAATTACCAATACTTACCTCGCGCACCTTGATGCCTTGCGCAGCGAAAGACTCTTGCGAGTAGTACTCGCCGACTCGCGCATCGATGCCTTCATAGCGGCCGCACGCAAAAATAAGGTGAGGTGACTTCGCCAATTCTTCGGCCATCCGCTGATCGAAAACTTTTCCGGCAGGAGTCAGGATGATGAGATCTGAGTTGGGAGTCATTAATGGGTCGAGGGCTTCTCCCCACACTTCCGCTTTCATCACCATTCCTGCACCACCACCATAAGGAGTGTCGTCAACGCTGTGGTGATTGTCATCGGTGAATTCGCGAAGGTCATGAATGGCGATATCGAGAATCCCATTCTCTTGCGCCCTGCCGATCAATGAAAGTTGAAGGGGTGCGAAATATTCAGGAAATATTGTGACGGCGTCGATATCCATATCTTTACGTTACCTTCCTACGCCTGATCCGCAATAGTAGGAGGAATGACTATCACTCGTTTTTTTGAAATATCCACGACGGGCACCAATTGTCGAACAAATGGAATGAGGACTTCACCGGTTGAAGTATCAATGGCTAAAAGATCTTGCCCCGGCAAATTGATAACGTCGGCCACTGTTCCGAACTCTTCGCCTGATTCGAGATATGCCGTGCAGCCGATGAGTTGGAGTACGTGGTAATCGTCTTTATCTTCGACGCGCTCGTTGATATCAACGTCGCAGTACATCAATGTGTCGCGGAGTTTTTCAATGCCGTTTCGATCAAGGATATTCTCAAAGCCGAGCAGGAGAATCCCGTTATGCCAGCGATGTGAAGTGATGAGCAATTCACCGTGTGCATCCGTCTGCACGCGAGCGCCGATGGCAAAACGGTCTTCAGGTTGATCGGTGCGAACCTCTACAGTCGCCTCACCGTGGATTCCGTGAGCACGACCAATTCGCCCCACGAGCAGACGCATGATCTACCTGCCTTCGTCCGTCTCCACGAGATCGACGCGAATGGAGCGACCTGCAAGAGCGCTCACGACTGTGCGCAGCGCCTTTGCAGTACGTCCATTGCGTCCAATGACTTTGCCGATATCTTCGGGATTGACTCGAACTTCCAGCGTGCTTCCACGTCGATGAGTCTTCTCTGTGATGATGACATCCTCAGGATGGTCAACGATTCCCTTAACTAAATGTTCGAGGGCTTCATCAATCATTGTTATTCAGCAGCCTCTGCGATTTCGGCCTTGACCTCAGGAGTAGTCGGTTCAACGACATCTGCCATGAGCACCTCAACTGTTGGCTCTGCTACAGGTGTTGCTACAGTTTCTTCAACGACAGCTGGAGCTTCAACGGCTGGAGCAGATTTGGCAGCAAGTTTCTCTTGTGCCTTCTTCTTCAGAGTTGTTGCGCCTTCCTTAGGCTCGTTCATCGCGCCCTTGACGGCGGCTTCATAAGCAACGCTCTTGTGAACGCGTGGCGCAGCAACGCGAAGGGTGCCTTCTGTTCCTGGAAGACCCTTGTGCTTCTGCCAGTCACCGGTGATTTTCAAGATTGCCTCTACAGCAGGTGTTGGAAGTGCGCCGACTCCTAGCCAGTACACAGCACGCTCAGAGTTGACCTCGATGAACGATGGCTCTTGGGTAGGTGAGTAACGACCGATCTCTTCAATCGAGAGACCATTGCGGGCCTTGCGTGAATCCGTAACGACTATTCGGTAGTACGGGGTGCGGATTTTGCCCATGCGCATAAGACGAATTTTTGTAGCCAAGTGGTTCTGCTCCTGTAAGTGTGGTTGCCGTTCAGGTTGATCGCAGCGGGGTGCGCGTCCAACTTGTACAACTATCGAATAGCGGATGTTTGGGGGTAGAGGGCCCCGAACAGGGTCCTAATCTTGCCATCTGGACGCCCAAAGGTGAAATCCCAGCATGTTTTAACCGCGTTCAGAACTGGAGAGGCCGCCGTGTTGTCGAGGTGGCACTTGATTGTTTTAGTGGTACTTCGTTGTTAAAGTACCGCCTATGGATATTATCGAGTTGAATGTCAAGGAAAAAGGAAGGACCGTCCTTCCGGTTGAGCTGCAGAAGGCTTGTGGCTTCAAGCCTGGCGACACCCTGATTGTCCAGGAGATATCAGAGGGCAGATTTACCGTAGAAACCAGAAAGAGAAAAATTCAAAGTCTCTGGGAAAAGGCTCTCTCTTCAAACGAAACACCCACGACTGAAGGCCTGCTTCGAAAACGTTCCAAAGATGAAGCAGAACGTCTCAAGAGATTAACCACGCCGACCCTCTCCACTGGTGAAGAGTCCGAGAAAAGAGCCGCAGCACTTCTCGCGGCCGTACTTGGCGAATAGTGCCTCACAGTTCGCTGCTGGATGCTTCAGCGCTAGTGGCATTGGTACTACGAGAAAATGGCTGGAGAACGGTAGATGCCATTGTCGACTCGGGCTTGGCTCTCACCACTCCAAATACTTTAGCGGAAACCTTTGAAATTTGTAGGCAGAAAAAAACCGGAATCTCTCAAGATGAAATACTCCAACTTCTGAAGTTGAAGAACGTGCAGGTTGTGCCACTGGTAGAAGAGGACGCGGTAGAGGCTGGATATATCTACAAAAAAGCAGCGGAGCATAATTCAAGAAGCCTGGCACAAATTCACATAAGTCTGGTAGACGTCACTCTTCTCGCAGTCGGCAAGAGATTAAATGCCATAGTCGTCTTCTCTGATAATGCCTGGAAACTCATTGATCTACCCGGAATCGAAGTCCGACCATTTCGTTAATCGGCAGGAACCTTGACATAGTCAAGTCCGCATTGCAGAGGGCACACACAAACCGCCTTGCCAATTTGTGTCGTTAATTCAAGTGATGCGAACGTTTCCCATCCTCCAAAACTGTACGACCCCATAGAATTTACTTAAGGTACATTAACGGTCATCCTGCAACTCAACAGATGCGAAGTGCTGACATCGATTGGCGAATAGTTGCTGTATTGATTGTATGAAACACGTGATACATAATTAACGCTGCTGTATTGGGATATAGCACCCGAATCGCAACTATACCCAGTGGCAAGATAAGTAATATCTGCGGTGTTTTGCCTGCTAATCGTCGATCCAGAATCAGTGACGTCGCTTAGTAGAAAATACTTAAATTCGGTCTTGGCACATTTTCCGCTCGTTGGAGACATCTTAAGGGCGCTTGTGATTTTATTTGCGCATACATAGTAGCCACTAGTACCAGTTGCAGCAGATGCCGAAGGCAAGGAACTAGTAAGGGCAAAAGTCATGAATCCGCCCAATAATGCGCTTCCAAAGGCTAGGAGAAAATTCGATTTCGTCTTCATTGATTTTGCCTCTCTTGGTGACCCGATATGTGAGCGATTGATTAATGGCGATTGTTGCATTGAATCAATACTTTGAATACTCTGTTTACGCTCATACTTTGAACACTAGGAACTTTTCTGTCTTTTTGATTGTGAAACGTCGTCGAAATTTTGCCACCTGTTCCTACGGAGCGACGAAAATTACAACCAGACTAGGGAAGCAACAGTCCAATGAGGGAATATTGCAGACAAATTCGGCATCCAAGCGCTCACACTCATTTCAGGGTTGCGGTTGGAAAGGGGGTGTATTAACGATTGGTGAGGTTGTTCGTTCTTCTGGTTATTTCGAGTTGAAACCATTTCCCGTCGAATGGCGATTTTGTCGTGCCTCAAGTTGCAACACCTAGGGTTCCCCTTTATAACCTGTTTAGCCGAGACTCAATATCGTGGATATCTCTTTGTCGAGCTCATCATGATCGTCATCTTCCTGTCTTTTGCGGCTATTCATAAAAATCCATAGAGTCCCACCAACTACAAAGAAGCCAACGGATGCACAAATGACAGAAGGCATCATATAGATCGGTAAATTGCTAGCCGTTGTGAGTGATACGGCAGTCAAACCGCAAGTCACTCCACATCCAAGCAGGAAATAGATTACCGCAGCTAAATTGTCTGTCTTGTTCGTAGATCGTCGAAGCATATTCTGAATATATTTCAATTGATACTTGTTAACGGCGATAAGATCCCGATCTTCATCTGACGGCATCGTTATGTTGAATGGCCGATCTATCGAGATTTTTGGCTTTTCTCCATCGACTGTCATTGTTTCTCCCCGTCACTGGGGGCCACGGGCGCTGAAGGCTTGAGAATTTGATTCAAAACTGCATTCATAAAAAAGGTATACCCGCAATTGAGGCAAGTGACGGGACTAACCGGAAAGATTGGACCTCCTACGATGAGACCACCACCGGAGTACGGGCGCATCTCAAATACGGCGCCAACAGTCCAATTAACCTGATGACAGATGGGGCATGTTTTCGGATCCAGCCACTTCTTCGTTAACCATCCGAGCGCCTTTTCGGAAAACTCCTTATTCGTTCTGATAATTTCCTCTTCGACGGGTTTCGATTGATCGAAAATGGGAACTTCTTCACCCTGATCCACCGCAACCTCTTTCTCTTTGGATTCAGGAGAGTCTAGAACAACTTTGTCTTTAGGCAATGGACAACCTTCTACCCTAGATCAAGAAGGCACAGATTTGCGATGGGGGACGAGAATGATCTGTTCTCTCAGGCGAAAGAACCAGAATAAGGGGAAGTCCAAACGACATATTTCCACTCCAAAGGGGTGACATTAACGATTAGTCGGGTTGGCATCATGTGTGCGCGAACGCTCTGACTCTTACTGGGACCACGAAAAGGATATTGATGAATTGTGGATCGTACCAAGGGGAGAAAAGATCATTAACCTAATCGCCTTGCTTTGACGGTCTAATTCCAGACATGTACAAATCATAATATTTTCCAACAATATTATTTTCGGCTGAGTACTGCATCCAAAATGCAAAGACACATCCGAAATACCATGCCATCTCTCTTAGCCATGTGGAACCGTGCTTTCCAGACTGTTGCACAAGTAGTGCAATGAGATGCTTGAGCAGCAAATAAGATGCGAGTGTAATCACTTGATGATCTTCAAGTTTCTGGTCGGCGCTCCCTGCGCCTTGCATGGTGTCAGAAATATCTCGTTGGATATAGAAGGTTCGTTGCTCCGTTGAAAGTTCCTTTCCCTGCTGGAGGAGCATCGAGATTTTCCGTTCTCTGCCTGTTATCGCAAGCGGCACAAACTTCACTAATGCTTCTTGAAGCAATCTAATGTTGATTCCGCTCGAAGCGTAATTGCCGAATCCCTGTGACATGATCTTTAGTTGACTTATATCCTGCTTAAGAAATCCCTCCAGAAACAGACTAAGTTCGTTGCGAGCGAACTCATCTTTCTGTTGAAATAGTTCGGTGAGGAGGGGGTGGCCCACATGTGAGGGATACGATGGGTAATTGAAAGTGGCTTGCATCCCCGCCAACATGTTCTTCGCAATTTGGAAATCGACGTGGTCGTCTTGGAGATTGAACAGCCTACTGAAAATGCCCATCCATTATTTTAGCGAGGTTGGAGTCAAAAGAGGAACAATAAACTTCCGCGGTATTTACGAACTTTGTACTCGGGCCTTTGATTAACCTAGATAGAACGGATCTGATCAAACTGTCGGTCGCTCTACCTAACTTGAGCGGTCTTGATCTCCGTAAATGTGCGTTTTGTCGACCCTGCGAGTGGGAACTCTTTCGGGATGGAGGCCACTCCGTTGAAGGGAGGGCGTGTTTACGATTGGTGGAGTCAACGAACAAGGCGCATTGCGAGTTAACAGCAAATTCGATTTTCTTCTTGGTTGGAACTCGAAGCCTCAAGAGAATCCATGGCGACCAAAGAGCTTCACTCCATTCTTACAAACCCGAACGAGTTCGCTGTTAAAGGAGTCTCATCCAAGGCTCAATATTGTATTTGGTCGCAATTTCACACAACGCTTCAAGTTTCGAATTGGTCTTTACCAGGGATTCTTGAATGGCTAGCACCCAGACGCAACATGCAGCTAGAAAATGAAGACTCACTTCCGGGGTAACGGTCTGAGAATCCCTAAGCACTGTAATCGGATCTTCACCTTGAAATCCAATGTATGACGCAACCCCGCCCGCAGGATGGACTGTCTGACTTAGTAATCGGTATAACATTTTGAAATAGCTCGACTGATCTGGGCGGCCCATGACGAGATGGTCACCTACGGTGGAGTCAGATGGTAGAGCGATTGACACGGTAAGCAATCTAAGCTTCTCTCTAACCGAGTCAAGTTCAGTTAATGTGGCGCTCTGTACATCGCTTGTGTAATCCGTAGTGAAATTCGTTTCATTCACTGTGTTCCGAAGGAACCTTTCAAGTTCCATTAAAAACTTTTTATGGATCAGATTTGGCTCATCTTTGTGTAGATAAAAAAATTGTGCGTAGAGAGCGTGCTCCAAAGCCGATCGAGTGACAATGTCAGCAGTTGCAAACTCACCTGCACGAAAAAGAATGAGTCCGGCGCGGGCGCACGCCATAGTCGGGCGAATGAGGCCCTGTAGCTCCAAGACGAAAACGTCGGGTTCAGAGTAAGGAGGAGTGAAATCTAAGTAGGGATCAAACTGTACAAGTGTGTCAAGACAAACTTCCCACTCAGAAACTTCTCCAGTTCGATCAGACAATTTCAATCTCCAATCGCATCGGCCTCAATTCAGCAGGTTCGGATTACTGATCAAGGGACGCCTCTCCTTAGGTGAGTTTAGAATGAACTGGTGAAAATGGAACCCTTCGGGATCTGTTTTAGCTCTGAGTCCAAGAGCAAGACTTTGTTCTTTCAGGCGAAGGAATTAAAGCAAGGGGTAGTTCCAAATACAAGAGCCTCCGCTAAAGGGTGACATCAACGATTAGTGGGGTTAACAGTTTGGACCATCATTTCAAGCAGAGTGATGGGGTTCGTTAACAATTAATAGTGAGGTTCAGTATGACCGACCTCATTGATCCTGCTTCCAAAAGGAGAAGGTGGCCTTGACAACTTGTACGGCAAGGGGACATCAACCATCTCTTTTGGGAGAGGGATTAACGACTTGTCTCATACATTGGGATCCGTGGGGTCGAAAGGACGGGAACCGACCTGAAAGATAATCCTTAACTCCATTGACGTGTCGCGGATCGCGAACAAGAGAATTTCCATGAATAGCCAGTAATCTCTGGACTCTAAAGTCTATTTTTTCCTCATGATGAACTGGGGGCTGAATGTGAAAATTAAACCCGAAGTCCTAGTCGGGGTTCTCATGGGACTGATAGTTGCGTTTCTTGCAGGGGCACTTGGCGGAGTATTTCTCGGAGGTGAAACTCTTGGGAGCCCTAACTTTTTCGAAGTTTTTGAACCTATTGTCGGGGTCCTTGTTGGGGTCCTTGCTGGAGTTTTTGCTGGAGTTTTTGTTTTTCTGGCTATGCAAGGCGAGCGTGTCTTTGAAGCGATTTTAGGTGGTGTCGCGTTGAGTTTTATGGTTAGTGTTCCTGTCGTTGCTGTCCTCTTCTTCTTTAATAACGCTAGGGGAGCCCATTTCACCGTTGGGGGAGCCTTTTTCTTTATTGGCCTCGCACTGCTAATTTTCGTCGTTCGTCGTCGCAGGAAACGTCCGACTTAAAAGTTGGGACTATTTAATTGGAATACCGATGGTTTGTTAGTCGTCCAAGTACTCACCCTCACCGTTGTTCACTTAATCATTTTGAATATGAGGGTGTATTAACGATTAGTCGGGTTGGCTGCCTTTGTTATGACCACAAAAATTGCTAACGACGAGGGATCAGATTTTCCTTTAGCGACCGGTCAGACAATTCGTGATCGCAACTCGCAGTGCTTTGTGTTGATCACCAAGTGCGGTTGCTTCATCTCGCCACTTATCTACCGGGTACAACCACACGGGTCGGTATATGAATTCTGGCGGTTCCCACTCGTACCGAGGCCAAACGTGAGCGTGCAAAAAAGCATCGGCATTGCCGAGAATCTCAAGGTTGAGGCGCCGAAAAGAAGGATCAGCTTCTTTGCATGCCCGCTCCACCGCCTCGCCCAAGTTGGCCATACTTTCCAAGAACGCCGAGCGTTCGGACCGGGATAAATCTGACAAGCGCTCGGCCTTGGGATCGTCGGTAAGCAGTACGCAGTAACCCGGCAACCACTGTGGGTCGCCCATGACTGCAAAGCCGCCAGGCAGCCGAGCAAGCACGGTCGGGTTCTCACCCCGCAGTGCCGAGCCGATTCGATCTTGTCGCCACTGGTTCATTTAGAAAGTGTAGTTAGCATCCAATTCAGAACTAAGGGGTTGCATTAACGATTAGTGGGGTTGGCTGATAAGTAGCATCATCTTGCGCGTTACGGCACCTGCGGCGGTCGTGAGACCAAGCCGCGTCTGATCCCTTCGCCAGATCCGTTCATGATCATGAGCGTGGCAGGCTTTTGGCCCATTACCACCGCCCACCAGTGTGTGGCATTGCGTCCTGCCTTCGTGCCACACCATGCACCGCGAGCACTTCCGGGCATCGAAGCAAACACATGAGCAAGTGGAACGGTCGGTTTCGGGCCACCGTATTGATACGTGCGGAATACCGCGACCGTTGCAGGCGCCCACTCCAGTAGGACCGCAGAACGAAAACTTCCTTGACAGATTCGCTGAGGTGAGAGAGACCCGTAAGGAATCTTCTCTATCGGCGCCTGCGCATTGGCGGCTTCCATATGTATACCTACCGCACACACTGTCAGCACAATTAAGATCGCCGCCACTCCACTAATTCGACTAACAGCTCTCATAGTCAACCTTTCTTAACTTTTGTCGACTCTTATTAGAAGAAACTAACGCGCACTCGGCTTGGGAGGGAGTGGTCCACCCGGGGCCATCATTCCGGGACTTGTTGAAACGTTGGTTTCGATTCCACAATGATTGTCGAGTGCGTCGCCTACGAAACAACTGGACCCACCAATGGCTGGTCCACCATCGCGACCAGTTCCAAACCATTGAAGATCAAAAGTTTTGGTTGCTATATCCGCTGGCGTGGATATTGCACCAGGCGATAATGCGCATCGACCATCGGTCAGAAAATAGAATCCTGGGTGTTCCTTGGAGAAGTGCAAGCCAACTTCGAGTCGTACGCCTCGTGGTAATTGCTTTATGTCTCCCCAACAATTCACGATCTGAGTACCTGCTGGAAGAGTCGATGAATCAACAGCGGAGATGCGAGTCCACCACCACGCAGGGTCAAGCGGTTGACTATCTCCAACCCAGTCGACGCGCATTGGATTTGTCAGTGCACTGGGATCAAATGCGCACCGACCATCGATTAGAAAATGAAACCCGGGGTCTTGTTGAGGAGAAGCAACAACGGGAGTGCTTATTACACCTGGCTGCATTAGTTTTTGGCTAGGAGTGCAATTCACGATCTGAGTACCAACAGGAAGGGCTGCTAATTGCTCGGCGCCGAGATCAACCCAAGATTTGGCAACGATGCTTGACCTAGATGCGACAGTATCGATCCTGGTATTTGTGTTTGAGTTGAGCGCCAGCGCGCTGCCAACGCCAAAGAACACTATCGGCGAAACCAGCACGGCAATGACGATTTTCGCGCGAGTAGAACTCATGGGGAATTTCTTCAGGGATTGTGGCTCCATATCTCTTTTACGTTTGAGGGCACCAATTTCTTTAGATTGAGTTCCATGACGCGGGCGTGTTTTTGATTTTGAATCGGATTGTTCGAGCCGGTCCCGAGGCTTTGTATATGATGTTGGAAACTGGTGGAAGTCGGGAGTCTCGATTTATTTAGATCCCAAATTCCCTCCGTTTTTGGTAAAGAAAACGGTCCCCTCAAACGTAGGAGAAGTATGCAGCCGCAATCCTTCAAGGATTTCTACAGCATCTCTAAAGACGGGTGCTTTCGAGCCCTGGCCGTCACCGTGCAAAACCTTGGCGAAGCAGAAGATCTGCTCGCCGAGAGTTTCACGCGGGGGTTGGAGCATTGGGAAGAACTTCAAAAGCATCCGGCCCCCGAAGCATGGATTGTGCGAACCGCGCTCAACCTACATCGTGACAGATGGCGACGAATTCTGACTGCCGCCAAGTTCGGCCCAATGGAACACGACTACTCAATAGATATCCTCGAATTTGTGGATCCGGAGTTAATAAAGGCTATTCGCTCACTTCCCGAAAAGCAGAGATTGGTGATCGCCTTCCGAGTCTTGCTTGATTTATCGATTGAGCAAACGGCAACAGAAATGGGCATTGCAGCAGGAACCGTTGCAGCCCATCTCAACCGCGCATTGCAAACTTTACGAACAACTCTGAATAAACGAAGCTGGGTAGAGGAGTAAACATGTCAACATCACCGGATCTTTTGACCGAAAAAGAAATTCACGAACTCTCGGCACAATTAAAGGCTTCCCTGAACCCACTGACCTTTGATAAGCCATTTGTTGAATACAAGAAGCGCCAATCCAACCATGCAAGGCAGTGGACTCTTTCTGGAGTTGCTGCTGCCTTCATCGCGATTGCCGCGTATTCCGTAATAGGTCAATTGAGCGTTGCTCCAGCATGGAGTGCCTCACCGTTGAAGGTAAGCGCCGCAAATGAAGCGGCGATTCTTACAAGCTGCTCCCTCTTCCTCCCAAAGGCACTACAAAGTGGACAAGCCTCATCTTTGGAACATCCGAAGGTTCATTTAGTAGATTTTCGATCCGACTATGGAGATGCGGTGTTAATCACTGGAGGAATGAATCCGCAAACCACGCGAACGTGGACCTGTCATTTCATTAAGCCGAAGAACTCCAAATTCAAGGCAATAGACTTGAGCGAAGCGAAGTTTTCTTATAGTTACGTCGCTGGTAACCCAAAGAAAATCATCCCAGGACCAAGCATTTCGGCTACGGCAGCAATTTTGACGCCAACAAACATTAAGCGCCGAGAATCGGTGTCGGTTGTGTGGCGGGGCGGGGATTCCTTTGATGGCGTGAAAATTCCCGCATCACAGATTATGAGTGGCCCGGTGATCTTTGGTGCGGTTTCAGTCAAAGTCAAGTGTCCAAATCTGCCATCAGCCGAAGCGGCGATTAGCAACACTGGCGGCATATTTAGTATTTGGATTCCGTCGACATCCCCAAAGTGCTTAGTCACCTACTTTGATCAAAATGGAAAAATCATCTGACTCGCTCCGAGTTCTTTCGCCCCATCGACTGACAGTATCGAGAAGTCGATGGCTTCACATTGCGATTTTTACGCAAGTAAAGAGAAGCCTCCCGACAGGAGGTCGATCCTAACAACCTAAAACAAGGCTTTGTTCTTTCATGCGAAAGAGTCAAAGCAAGGGGAAGTTCCAAAGATAAGAGCCCGCCACCAAGGGGTGTATTAACGATTGGTGGGGTTGCTGGCGTGAGTTGGCTTGTCCATTCAAACCGACAACTACTACGTGCTACCTGTGACCTCCTGCACTGATCGGATAGCGACGGTCAGAGTTCAATGAACGCACTTTGAAATTTGTCTCTTGCTCATAAGTCCCCGTGGAAAATTGATGACTCCTACGTTCCTACTCGGTCTATTCCGGTACGGGAATGTTGCAGATCTGATAGATCAACTTCTTAACCTCATACAGATAGGCAGTTATTTCCCTGAGATTGAAATCGCTGCCTCCTACGTCTACCGTGTAGTCCAAGGCAACGGGCACTTTGGATCTAGCGAGCGCGATTCTGGCGGAAGTTTCAATGCTCACGTGCGGGTTGCCATCCAATAGCTCCCCGAAGTTGTCTCCAAATGGTTGAATATCGAAGCCGTCTACAGTTCCCTTCGAGGTTGCCTGACCAAGATCACTATGGTTTATCTCAAACGCCGCTTCGAAACTAAGACTTGCGTTTGCTCTGGCTGAAATCATTCCGCGGTGTTTGTCTCGGTTGCTCATTTCAGCTAGGACTGCAAGAAACGCTTTAGCAGGTGGGTCAGCGAGATATGGCTGAGTGTGTTTTATTCGTTCGATAAACGTCGGCGGCATTGATTTCAAATTCTCGGCCACTTCTCTCCACTTGGACTCTGTGAGCGACGCAGGGAAAAAAACCTGTTTTGGGTTTGCCGGTTTATTGCCCTCTAAATGACATAGTTCCCACGCCAAAGCATCCAGAGCACTACGCATGTTGTGAACGGCATCCCCCAAGAGGAGGGACATCTCCGCGAGGGGTGGCGTTGACTCGACTCGAAGGATGCTAGTGAGGTGTTTACCTGTGGGATCGATAGATAGCTCCGCCCACGTGTGCCATCCAGTGTCCCACTGGCTTATTCGATCTTGTAGATCACTTAGGTGCGAAATCCCCCGTGTCCATTTCATTTCACACCACGTGGAAATTTCTACGCCAGGTCGAACAGAGTCCTTCATCATGAAAGAACTGTAGTAGCTCTGCAATCGAAATTTGCATAACATCGTGTCTGTGCATCTCTTCTGCGACCTTAAGACAATTGCATCCTTAGGGGTGTATTAACGATTAGTCGGGTTGCCGGAAGTAGTTGCACATCAATTACGAACAAACCTGATGGCTGCTCCCGCAATGCCCGTATAAAGAGTGACCGTGGGGATGGGGTCGAATGACCATCAGATTGGGCCTTCATGGGTACACTGAAAAATTCCTAGGAAGGGACTAGAAATATGTTCGTGGGCAATGTTGGATTTTCGGGGATCTTCATTCTGTTTATTGTTCTTTATCTTCTAGTTTGCATTAAATTCTTGGCTTGGTGCGCAAAGACTGCTCGAAAAGTAGAGCGTTCACCAATAGGTTTTGCGTGGCTTGGTTTCTTCGCCCCAATAGTTGCCTGGGCTATTTTGCTAACGTTGAACAAAGATGCCAAATATGCGGCTAAAAATTGAGACAGTGTTCGTTTTCATGCCCTCTTGATTCACTTTAGAATTTAAGAACGGTTCTTTCTAGCCCGGCGTCAAGGGGTGACATTAACGATTGGTGGGGTTACTGAGATGCGTGCCACTGCGTTTCTATAACGCTGCGTTACTCCGTCTTTGATTCCAGGAGAGAGCCTGAAGGCTAAACAGCACCAGGACAGCACCAATTATTTGTGGCAACTTCGGGATTCCCCTCCCCAAAATCCAGGAACCCACCATCGCAATGACAAGTATGAAATTCAATGCGATCCCCAAGTGTGCCGCCTTGATTTTCTTGGCAGCGATTGTAAAAGATAGGAATGCCAATCCCACTCCGAAGAGACCTGCGAGTATCGCCGAACCTGTGAACTTCAATTCGTAGCTCTTTGCCACGTACCTTCCAGGCGTGAGCAAGAATACGAGTGCACAAAAAATAGTGGATGCCACCATCTGCCCAAATGCAAGGGCGTAGACATCAACGTTCACGCCGTACTTGCGCACTGTTACAACATAAAGTGCTGCCGTCAGTGCCGCGAGAGAAAAGAAGAGAATGGCTAGAGGGCTTGCTCCAGTCGACCCATTCCATGGATTTGCCCCGATGACAGCACCTGATATTCCGATGAGCACTGCAATCCACTCGATCGATGTAACTCGCTCCTTCAGCCAGAGGAGACCGATGAGCACGATGAAAATGGTCTCAAGACTCAAAATCATTATGCCAATGCTCACCGTGCTGCGCTGAAATCCCAAATTGGCAAAATAGAAGGTGAGTCCTGGTTCGAGAACTCCCAGAATTATGGCTAAACGCCATGGAATGCGAACTTTAGATCGGCGAAAGAGCAGAATCGTTCCGAGTAGCAACGCTCCGACCAATGATTGAATGACAGTCAGCGCCACGGGAGAAAAGGATTCCACGGCCAGATCCGAAAAGGGACTTGCGACACCCCAACATATGGTTGAAAACGCTAGCAATGCGTATGCAATTTTGGAGTTCACCTCGCAATTGAAGCAGACATGACGCTCGCCGTCTAAGACACTAACTTGATTTACTTTGTAACCGAGGGGATTCTCGATCAGTTGATGAAAGAAGAGGATGGGGGTGTATTAATGACTAGTGGGGTTGCCCAAGATTCTGCGCGAAGAAATTGAAAGGACCTAGAGTTACCTCAAGGTCCGTGCTCAGTCTCTCTAACTCTTTGATCGATACCAATAGATCAGTTTCGAAAGACTAAGGCTGTGGTGCGGACGGCGGGATTCGAACCCGTATCTCTGGTTTGGTAAAAAGCAGCATGTTGCCAGTTACACCACGACAACATCGCGCACGAATATTGGCTCTTATCCAAAAAACAGAATGTTCCTGGGTTGACCGTGGTGGAAATCGTTAGTATGTGAATTGCAAAAAAAGAGACCCGAGGGGATCCTCCAGGTCTCTTAATTCGCCAGTCGCAAGATGCGCGATCAGTATTGCATAAATGTCGACTCTGCAGCAACGGGTTTTACCGCCTCTATCGTCGCGGAGACGACGTAGTCGGTAATGCCTTTACCAGGTGCCCAACTTTCCATGAATGTCTTACTCTCATCCTTCGGGGTTACACAAACTTGCTCGAAGCCTGACGTAACTAACATCGCGACGATCTCGTCCACCATTGAGGCACCAGATATGCACCCGGTATAAAGTGCAAGATCCTCACGCAACTCATTGGGGATGGCGGCAGACCCAACGACATCAGTGATGGCGAGTCGGCCGCCCGCTTTCAGGACTCGGAAGGCGTCGGCGAACACTGCGGGTTTATCTGGAGATAAGTTGATCACGCAGTTGGAGATGATCACGTCCACAGTACTGTCGGCGACTGGTAGGTGTTCGATTTCGCCCAAACGGAACTCGACATTGCGATACCCACCTACTTCTGCGTTAGCGCGAGCCTTCGTCACCATCGCCGGGGTCATGTCGACACCGATTACATGTCCGTGGTTTTGAACCTGTCGGGCGGCGAGGAAAACATCGAACCCACCACCGCTGCCGAGATCGAGAACCATCTCCCCGGGCTTGAGGTTTGCGATTACCTGCGGATTGCCGCACCCGAGACCCATATCGGAGCCCACTGGCACAGCAGTTGTGTCATCGGCCGAATAGCCGAGCAGGATAGACATTCCATCGCCCGACGAGCCCGGCGTGCAACACGATGTGCTGCAGCCGCACGAGTCATCCTCGGCAACCTTGGCGTACTGCTCGCGTACTGCCTGGCGGATTTCGTCGTTCTTGATGTCATTCATGGCTTTCTTCTCCTTTTGAGTAAACGGAAGTTCTTGGATTCACATCTCTTAATTGCAAGTTGCCTTGATCTCTTCTATCTATATTCACTATTTTCTTTTCTTTTCATATCGACAAATATCGATACGAAATAAGAATACTCTCCCATCGACAATTGTCAATATGACGAGTTGACCCCGCCTAGATCTCCGCCGAGACGCATTCAAGGAGTCAGCACAAAGCGGCAACCAGGATCATCGCCACTTGGTATAAGTGATCAAACTTGGATGCCAAGGAAATCGTCCTTGATGGACTATGCGCAATAACCGGGTGATATCGAGGCGAAGAAACTATGGCATAAATTCTCGTTACTCGGAGTTACAAAAGTCTCAAGAAGAAGGAGGTGTATTAACGATTAGTGGGGTTATTGGTTCGATGGGCGGAAGTCGAAGTCCTACAACCGCGGGAATCGCTAACGGCCCAAAAGTGGCCACCGCGAGCAATGCGGCGGCATATCCCATAGCTCTTCTCTCTCCGATCGCCGCCGAGAGCGGTCCGATAATGGCGTAGCCGATCGGATTGAGAGCAAGTGAGCCGAGCCAATCAAAACTTGAAACTCGACTTAAGGTTTCGCTCGGTATCAATCTCTGCAGTGCCGTGAACCAAATCGTCCCGGCTAAAGCAAAGCCCACCTCCGATAATCCCTCCGACGAGTTCCCCGGTAATGATCGTCGCCCAAGCTGGTGGCCCACCAAGGTGTTTGCGAGCGATCTCTGGACCCAATAGATGTGATTAGCCAAGAACCAAGGGCCGCCCCTACGATTCCGATCATTCTTGGGGCAAGTCCTAGAAGTGCATTCGCTTGCTGTAATCGAGCAGTACTGACTATCTGCGGGACCAATCCGGTGATTGCGGGCCGTGAGAAAGCCCCAGCGGCACCATTGACCGCGACACAACAAGCCAACGCAAAAATACTTGGTGATCCGTGTATCAATATCGCTGCGGCAACAAGTTGACTCGCACCCGCTACAAACGATGCCCCAGCCAAAACAAACCGGCGAGGGAATCGATCAGCCAACACACCACCGACCAGTAGCAACACCAATATGGGAACTTCACGCGCAACGAATATAAGACCAAGCGCGGTTGGATTACTCGCATCAAGAACGGCAAAACTGAGTGCAATTGCGCTGGCGTACGTTAGTCGTTCAAGTATTGAGCGCGGGCAATAAATAATGGCACTATCCGACATGGAATTCATATCACTACCTAATAAAGTTATGGCAACTCTTTATGGTCATTGACGGATCTGGTTGGGTGAGCGGTGGTGATGAAGTTCGATTCCCCATCTCAACGGGCCAAGTGGTTCTTTGGCATCCAGGTAATAGCGGCATTGAATCAGATGTCGCCATTACTGTTGAGGGGACAATGCCTCGATGAGAACTACCAACGTCTCAACCTTTACTCCATCAAGTATCAAAGCTGCCTTCGCCTTGTCGCTTTCTATCACCGCTAGGAAAGCAGACACACCGGGCACTTCCATAATCAGAGCTACGCGAGTTGAATTCTCGGGGTCAAGAAAGGTTCGCGCTGTGATGCCAAGCGGACCAAACAATGCTTGGCGCCTTGGTGAGGCTAGCCAATGGGCACTGTCATAGACCTCATGGTAAGTGACGATGGTTGTCATATTCTCTCCGTAATCCTTAGTTGCGCCAATACCCCAAGGCTGTCATGACGATAGCGGTTGCTTCAGAAACACGCCAGACCCATTCAGGAGTCCAATATTGAGCAAAGCAGGTACCGAACCAAGCCCTCGACACATCAACACAATCTAGAAATATATCGAAGGGTAAGTGAAGTTGTTCCTGATCGGTAACAAACGACAGAAATGACTCTGATTATTCCTAAGGATGACCCATGCTCCTTTTGCGAGTACCTATCAGGTCGCAGACCTTAAGTGAATTTATCTTCTGGATGATTTTGGGATTACTCTCTTCCCAGAAGGCAAGGTCCGCCCGGGCAGCGGCTGTTAGCCGCGCTCCTCGAGGGCGCGCTTTGCAGGATTGCCAGATTTAGATTTTTTCGCGGGCGGACTCTTCTTTATCGGGCCGCCCATATTAGGCGCACCTTGGTACATCGCCGGTGGAAGTCCTTGCGGCATTGCCCCATTTCGCATCTGGCGCATCATCTTCTGCGCTTTGGTGAAGCGATCGACCAATGAATTCACTTCAGAGACAGCGCGACCGCTTCCCCGTGCAATGCGCGAGCGACGAGAGCCGTTGAGAACCTTGGGATCGCGCCGCTCAAGTGGTGTCATCGATTCAACAATGGCGCGCGTGCGAACCATTTCAGACTCGTCAAAATTATCGATTTGCTTTTTCATTGCTCCCGCACCCGGAAGCATGGAGAGCATCTTGGACATCGATCCCATCTTGGACATTGCGGCAATCTGCTCTAGAAAATCATCAAGTGTGAAGTCCTCACCTGTTGCGAATTTAGTCTCCAACTTCGCTGAAGTGACGGGATCGAAAGCTTTTTTCGCCTGCTCAGCAAGGGTTGCAACATCGCCCATCCCGAGAATTCGCGAAGCCATCCGCTCTGGGTAGAAGACGTCAAAGTCAGTAAGTTTCTCTCCCGTGGAGACAAACATGATCGGACGCTGGGTAAGTTGCGCGATCGAAAGTGCGGCGCCGCCTCGTGCATCGCCGTCGAGTTTTGTGAGGACGACGCCATCAAAACCCACACCATCTAGGAATGCCTGCGCAGTGCGCACTGCGTCTTGACCGATCATTGCGTCAACTACGAAAAGAATTTCATTTGGGTTAACCGCATCGCGTATCGCGGCAGCTTCCTTCATCAATGTGGCATCAACGCCTAAACGACCGGCGGTATCGACAATGACCATGTTATGTAACTTGGATTTGGCAAAGGCGACGCCGTCTTTGGCAACCTTAACGGCATTGCCAACTCCGTTGCCCGGTTCGGGCGCGAAAACTGGAACGCCGATACTGTCACCTACAACTTGCAATTGAGTGACCGCGTTGGGACGCTGTAAATCTGAAGCAACGAGAAGTGGTGTGTTTCCTTGGTCGGCGAAATATTTCGCCAACTTTCCTGCAAGGGTTGTCTTACCAGCACCCTGTAGACCAGCCAGCATGATCACCGTTGGGGGTTGCTTGGAGAAGCGGACTCGACGGGCTTCGTTTCCTAAAACCTCAACGAGGGTCTGGTTGACGATCTCGAAGATCGCCTGGGCCTGATTGCTACCGGACTGCAGAGTTGGGAGGGCTTCGAGGGATCGCAGCCGGACGTTCTCGACAAATTCGGTGACGACGGGCAGAGCAACATCGGCCTCCAACAATGCCTGGCGGATTTCCAAACAGGTGTTCTCGATATCGGCGGCCGAGATCTTTCCGCGTGAGCGCAGGGAATTGAGCGAGGCGGAGAAGCGCGAAGTCAGTGAATCGAACATAGAGGCAGAGCCTAACCCAGGTGCGGCCTAACTAAAGAAGTGCGCCTCTGAGCCGCTCGACGACCTCTTGGGCGCGTTTTTCACTGAGAGGTCCGGCCGCGATTTCTGTGAGGTAGAGGGTATCAATCGCTTCGGCCCCCAGGGTTGTGACGATTGCCGAGCGAATGTCCACGCGGCAACGGGTTACGGCGTCGCCTATTCGAAAAAGGAGTCCTGGTTGGTCGTGGCTTCGGACTTCGATCACGGTGCACTCACTCGACGCACCCATGACAACTTGAACAACAGGTGGCGGAACAGGAATCGATGGCAATTGGCCATACGCCTTCACCCGCTCTTGAATTCGCTTCTCCAGATCACCATGCCCAGCAAGGGCTGCCTGAATAGCATCATGGATCTTCTCAGCAGTGGGGACTGGTGCGTTTGGATCCAAAGAGACGATCCACCTCATGACAGCCGAAGGACCATGCGACATGGTGCGAGCAGATCTCACATCCAACCGCGCGAGATTGAGCACGCCAGCGACGATCGATAGAAGTCCAGGTCTGTCTGGTGAAATTACTTCAACTGCATACTCATTTTCTTGAACTACAACTTCTACACGTAAGGATGCGACTTCGGCGAAGGCACGTTGTTCGGATGTGAGTTCAGGTTGTGGTGCCACAGTCGTGCCAGTCATTGCAGCGCGAGTGCGCTCTACTAAATCTGCCACAAGTCTCGCTTTCCAATTACTCCATGCCGCACTTCCCGTCGCCTCCCCGTCCGCAATGCTCAACGCGTGCAACAACTCAAGGGTTTGTAGGTCAGGAATTCGAGCTAGGACAGAAATAATTGTCGCGGGGTCATTGAGATCGCGTCTGGTTGCAGTTGCAGCGAGCAACAAGTGTTGCTCAACCAATACCTTAAGAGTTGCGACATCAGGTTCGCTGAAACCAATTCTTCTTGCCAGCGGCTCAATTAATCGCGCACCTCGATGCGAGTGGTCTTCCATCTCACCTTTCCCAATGTCATGAAAAAGCGCGGCCACAAGAAGTAAATCTGGACGGTGCACATCGCGAGTACGCAATGCTGCATGAACCGCTGTCTCGACCATGTGTCGATCAACGGTATGGCGGTGGAGAAAATTACGTTGCGGAAGGCTGCGCACAGCGCTCCACTCAGGCAACCAGGCCGATATCAAGCCTTCTTGGTCCAGCGCTTCCCAGACGTGGATCATTGCGCTCCCGGCGCCAATTAACGCGACAAGATCTTCACGCGCCTCCCGTGGCCAAGGATTGGGTAGTACCCCAATTCCTTCTTTCAACCCTTGCGCTAGTTGAACGCAGGATTCCATGGAGAGGTGAATTCCCAGTTGTGCAGCTTTCGCTGCAGCGCGCAAGCCAAGACCTGGATCATGTATCGAGATTGCGTCAGGATCAATAACGAGTTCTTGGTGGGCCACGCTGATTCCGCGCCCGACACTTATGAATTTTGTGCGGCGCGAGAAGAGTCCCTCTTTACCTTTGTGGTCGAGGCGGTGCCACGTTGATTGCATCAAGTAATCGACATCGCGCGCAGATTGGGCGACCTCGCCCATTAACTCATCCGCATCTGCATACCTAAGTGATTGGGCAACCTTGTCCTGCTCCTGGAAAAGTAAACGGTCGCGGCCGCGATTGCTCACAACGTGCAGAGCCTCGCGAATATTGGAAAGGGAGGATTCGGCATTGCTAATTCGCTCCAGCGGAATCTCGATCGCCCCGGATTTAGCGATGGCGCGAAGCGCGGTGATATCGCGCAAACCTCCACGAGCCTCCTTCAAATCCGGTTCGAGAAGATAAGCCAATTCACCCATTCGCTCATGTCGCTCGGCGAGAAGAACTCGTAATTCTGCCAGGCGTTTGCGCGATTCTTTGCGCCAGTCATAGAGGCAATCTTGTTGCACCTTCGCCACTAAATCAGAATCACCGCAAATGAAACGGATATCGAGAAGTCCCATCGCGACCTTGAGATCTGCTTTTGCGATATCGCGTGTCTGGCTCGGCGTCCGCACCGAATGGTCGACACTTCGTGGAAGTGATGCATTGGATGTGGTGCCATCCCAGATGGGATACAGGAGTGCATTTACAAAAGAAAACAATTCATCGTCAGAGTATTGACCGTTGTGAAGGATAAGAATGTCTAGATCAGATCCGGGAGTTAACTCGCCGCGGCCAAAGCCACCGACCGCGGCGAGTGCTAACCCAGCAATTCCTCGATTCACCTCTCCTGGCAGTTTCTCGGCGGCTGCCAAGAAAAGCTGGCTCAGTTCACGATCGCTCTCGTTCGATCGTAATCGTCGCTCACGTGTCCCCACCAACTCCGCCTCCTCGCTGTTATGAAGATAAGTAATGAAGTTAATTAGGAAAACGAAATCGATTCATGCCACTAGCTATTTAGGAGGAACTTAAATGGCATCTGGTCCACGCTCGCCGGTGCGTACACGGACTACCTGATCCACAGGGGTGGACCAGACTTTTCCATCGCCGATAGATCCGGTGGAAGCCGCCTTCACAATGACGCCGATAACGGATTCGGCTTCAGAGTCGTCGACAAGAACTTCTAGTCGAACCTTTGGGATGAGATCCACTGTGTATTCCGCGCCTCGATAAACCTCCGTGTGTCCGCCTTGACGGCCGAACCCACTTGCCTCCGAGACTGTCATGCCAGTAACTCCATGTGCTTGCAGAGCGTTCTTGACCTCATCAAGTTTGAAGGGTTTGAGAATTGCGGTTATGAGTTTCATAGCATCGAACCTCCTCGTGATGAACTTGCCAATTCATAAGCTGTTTCTGCATGTTCGTTGAGATCAATGCCTTCGACTTCGGAGTCGCGACTGACGCGCAATCCGATGGTCTTTTCAATCGCAAACCCAATGATAAGAGTCATAATGAATGAATAGGCAAGAACAAAGAGTGCGCCAAAAGCCTGCTTACCAAGGAGCGTTGCACCGCCGCCGTAGAAGAGGCCATTGAGGCCAACTGAGTTAACAACGGAGGTTCCGAAAAGTCCGATGGAGATACATCCCCAGAGTCCGCCGACCAAGTGCACGCCAACCACATCGAGGGAGTCGTCGAATCCAAGTTTGTACTTCAGACCAACCGCCAGTGCGCAGAGTGCGCCAGCGATCAATCCGATAACAACCGCTGCCCAAGGGGCAACGAATGCACATGCCGGTGTGATTGCAACCAGGCCTGCTACCGCACCAGATGCCGCACCCAATGATGTTGGATGACCATCGCGCAACTTCTCCAGCAGAATCCAGCCAAGCAGTCCGGCAGCAGTTGCCACTTGAGTGTTCATGAAGGCAAGACCTGCAATGCCATTGGCTGCCAGAGCGGAGCCGGCGTTGAATCCAAACCAGCCAAACCAGAGCAATCCAGAACCGAGCAAGACGAGCGGGAGTGAGTGAGGACGCATCGCCTCTTTCTTCCATCCCACGCGCTTTCCCAGAACCAGTGCAAGTGCCAGACCAGCCGCACCGGCGTTGATATGTACAGCGGTTCCGCCCGCAAAGTCTTCTAGACCCTTGGCTGCTAAGAAGCCAGCTCCGGTGATGGTGTCTCCAACTTTGTTGCCGAAGAAAAATACCCAGTGTGCAACGGGGAAGTACACGATGGTTGCCCAGAGTGTTACGAAAACTGCCCAACCAGTGAACTTGGTCCGGTCTGCGACTGCGCCAGAGATAAGCGCCGGGGTAATGATCGCAAACATCAACTGGAATGCAGCGAAAACTAAGACCGGGATGGGATAGACGCCGCCGTTATTGGTGAAGTCATTGACTATGCCTCCCAGACCTGAGAAGGAGAAGGATCCATACCAAGGCGAATTGCCCTTATATCCAAAGGCCAATTCGAAGCCGAAAATAACCCAGAGGATGCTGACGATTCCGATGGTCACCATCGACATCATCATCATATTGAGAACGCTCTTTGTGCGGACCATTCCGCCGTAGAAGAAGGCAAGGCCTGGAGTCATGAGCAGTACCAGGGCTGTACTGGCTAGCATCCAGGCGGTGTCACCAGAATTGAGGACTGTAGGGGCCATATTTTCACTTTCGTGAGATCTTCTCGCCATTGAGGTGAGCGAAATATGACCGATAAGAGTTACGGCAATTCACTCCCTGCGTTTCCAGCGCGTCACATCTTCGCCTTCTTTGTTACAACTCGGTTACGACCCCTGCTTATCAGTGCCTAGAGCAAAGACTGGATATAGGCGGCCGGGTCAAAGGGTGCGAAATCTTTCGCTGATTCCCCCGTGCCTATCCACTTGATCGGAATACCTAGGGTCCGCTCGATAACCAGGGCAATCCCGCCAGGGGCACTACCGTCCACCTTGGTCAAGATAATTCCTGTTAGATCAACAGCCTCTGCAAATACTTTCGCCTGGGTCAGACCGTTCTGTCCAGTGGTGGCATCAATAACGAGAAGAACCTCTCCCACAGGCAGGACCTTCTCGACCACTCGCTTCACTTTGCCGAGTTGGTCCATCAAGTCATTCTTGGTGTGCATACGACCAGCAGTATCAACAATTAAGTAATCCATATTCTTGGCAAGACATTGCTGGGCCGCATCGAATGCAACAGATGCTGGATCTGCCTTCTCTCCCCCACGAACCACTTCAATTTCAAGGCGCTCACCCCATGTCAGAAGTTGATCCACGGCCGCTGCGCGGAAAGTGTCGGCTGCTGCCAGCATGACTTTCTGATCCTGCTCTGCAAGTGCATGGGCCAACTTCGCAGTTGATGTTGTCTTTCCAGTGCCATTGATCCCGACCACCAAAATACCCGTTGGCCCGGTTGGCAACTTTATAATCTCGCGTGATTTGTCGCAGAGCGAGGATGTGAGAACGGAGATGATGGCATCTGTCGCACTCTCCGACTTTGCAGAGCGAGCCGCTTTCAATACATCGTGCGCGATCTCTGGACCGAGATCGGCTTCAAGCAACGCCGCCTCTAACTCTTCCCAGTCCTGCGCAGATGCATTGGGCTTTCCCGTGATCTTGGCAAGTATCTTGCCAAACAGCCCCATCAGAAATGACCGACTAAACGGATTGTGCGTCGCGCAGGCGCTGAGAAATAACTTCAGTCACGCCATCTCTTCGCATGGTCACACCGTAAAGCGCGTCGGCAATTTCCATCGTGCGCTTCTGGTGAGTAATGATGATCAACTGCGAACTCTCGCGGAGTTCTTCAAAAATTCCCAAGAGGCGACCGAGGTTGACGTCATCCAGTGCCGCCTCTACTTCATCAAGGACATAGAACGGGCTTGGACGTGATTTGAAGATTGCGACAAGCAGGGCGATTGCAGTCAAAGATTTCTCTCCACCCGAAAGAAGTGAAAGACGTTTGATCCGCTTTCCGGGTGGGCGGGCTTCCACATCAATACCCGAAGTTGTCAGGTCATCTGGATTGGTGAGAATCAAGCGGCCATCTCCACCCGGGAATAGACGAGAAAAAATATCTTCGAAGTGACGGGCAGTGTCGTTAAAGGCATCCATGAAGATCTGCTGAACGCGTTCATCTACTTCCTTGATGATGTCGAGAAGATCCTTGCGGGTCCGTTTGAGGTCTTCGAGTTGCTCGGCGAGATAGAGGAGACGCTCTTCGAGTGCGCCATACTCCTCCAGGGCGAGCGGATTGATCTTGCCTAGAAGGGCCAGGTCGCGCTCGGTCTTGGCAAGTCTTCGCTCCTGCTGTTCGCGACGATATGGAACCAAGTCGCCCTCAACAACGGTGCCGTCGTCCAATTCGATAAAGGTCGGGACATCACGGTCGGGGCTGTACTCATTGAGCAAAGTCGCAACATCGATTCCCAGTTCTTCAACCGCTTTGAGCTCGAGGGCTTCGATGCGCATACGTTGTTCGGCGCGCGCGATCTCATCGCGGTGGACACTTGAGGTGAGTTGTTCGAGTTCGGATGCAAGCTCGCGGGCTTGGGCACGGACCGTCAGAGTCTCACCTTCGCGAAGTGCACGCACTTCTTCAAGATGTCCTCTTTCGTTCGCAGCCTTAGCGATGGATCTTTCGATATGAATCAATGCCTCATATGCGGACTCCGCGATTGCTTGCGAAACAATGGCACCGCGTGCACGTGCGCCACGTCGGACGATCGCCTTCTCTGAGGCTTCGCGCTCTGCAACTGCCGCATCCTCCAGCGCTTTTGCTCTCGCTGAAAGGGAGGCAAGTCGCTCTTCACTCGTACGAACACTCAACCGCGCTTCTACTTCCGTGGTGCGCGCGATAGAGACTTCGGCGCGCAGTTCTTCGGCAAGTGAGTGGCTTGGTTGTTCTACTTCTCCATGATGGTGCATCTGCTCTTGCGCAATCGCAAGTTCGCTCTCATCACGGGACTTGGCAGCCGTGGCTTCGACAATTGCCGAGTTGAGACGCTCTACTTCTGCACCTGCCGACTTAGCGTGCTGCCCGGCCACTGCCAATTGTTCGGTGATGGCTGCGATACGAGCATCCGATTCATTGAGTGCGGCAAGAGCCACATCAAACTCGCTCTGTCGCTGTGCGAGTTCGCTCTGGGTGGCAGAGATCTCAAAACGAAGGCGCTGGCAGACATGGTTGATCTCGGAGACTTTCCCGGTAAGTTCGTCGATGAGCGCATTGATTTCAATCAGCGATGATGAAGATTTTGATCCGCCGCGTGCGCGTGATTGTGTAAAGACATCGCCATCGCGAGTGACAACGGTCAGAGTTGGGTGGGAAGAGAGAATAGATTCGGCTTCTCTTGAATCTGCTGCGACCACGGTGTTGGCAAGCAACTCCTGCAAAAGAGGCTGGATCGAGCTCGCGCGAACATGCGATGCGATCGCCACCAGTCCGGCTGGGATGGAGGAAGGATGCGCGTAAATATCTGGTCGCAGGACGAGGAGATCAGCCTGGCCGAGGTTCTCATTTCGAAGTGCTGAAAGTGCGAGTACTGCAGATGAGAGATCCTGAACGACGACCGCATCGGCCAAGGTGCCCAGGGCGGCGGCGGCGGCACCCTCCCACCCGGAATCAATCTCAAGAAGTGAGGCAATACTTCCCAGAATCGCCACTCCGCGCGGATCGCGAAGCAGGGCCACAGCGCCATCTCGGGATTGAGAGGTGAGGTGCAAGGCTTCCAATTTAGATTCAAGGGCATTGCGCTCGCGGTCTGCGGCACGCTCTTGATCGATGAGAGCATCGAGTTTGGACTTGGTCTCATTGAGCGCAAGTTGTGCTGCTTCAAATTGCGAATCCAACCCAAGTTCGCGCGAATCTACGCCAGTAATTTCCAATTCGTGTGCGGCATACTCACGCTGAGCGGATTGTGCACGCATCTGCGCATCATCGCGCGCTTTTGTCAGACGAGAGATCTCTTCGGCAATTGCATCCAAACGGGCGGCAAGCGATTTGATGTGACCCTCTTGGCGCGCGGTGCCCTCGCGTTGGTCTGCGACGGCGCGCAGTGCCGCAGCGACGCGGTCTTCTTCGGCTTTCAATTCGGCTTCACTGATGGCCAAGGACGCAGTTGCCTCTTGGAGAAGTTGGCGCGAGGTCTCGACAGATGTTCGAAGTTCGGTTTCTTCCTCGCGAAGGAGTAGCGCTTCACGATCGAGAGTCTCAGGATCACGTCCCGCACTTCGTGCATCCTCTCCCTCTTCAGATAAGAATCGGGTTCGCTCTTGCGCCAAACTCTGCGTGCCGCGGAATTTTTCACGAAGTGCATTGAGTTGGTAGTATGTCTCTTGGGCCTGAACCAATTTTGGACTATCAACTAAGGTCTGCACATCGAGCTCGGCTTCGCGCGTACGTGCAGTTTCGAGATTACCTTCAACGATTGCGCGGCGTTCGCGAAGAGCAGTCTCGTCGGCAACTTCCGCATTGAGCGTTTGAGTAAGTGAAATCAGATCATCGGCAAGAAGGCGTAATTTTGCATCACGCAAATCTGCCTGGATCGTCGCAGCCTTCTTGGCAACCTCTGCCTGCTTACCCAACGGGCGAAGTTGGCGGCGTAGTTCGACGGTGAGGTCCTGAATACGGGCGAGGTTGGCTTGCATAGAATCAAGTTTGCGAAGAGCTTTCTCTTTTCGCTTGCGGTGCTTGAGAACACCCGCAGCCTCTTCGATAAATCCGCGGCGTTCCTCCGGGCTGGCAGAAAGAATTGCATCGAGTTGGCCCTGTCCAACAATGACGTGCATCTCGCGACCGATTCCGCTGTCGCTGAGGAGCTCTTGAATATCGAGAAGGCGGGACGCGTCTCCGTTAATCTGATATTCACTGGTGCCGTTGCGGAAAAGAATGCGAGAAATAGTGACTTCCGTGTAATCAATCGCCAGGGCACCATCGGTGTTATCGATAGTGACGGAGACTTCAGCTCGCCCAAGAGGGGCGCGACCGCTGGTCCCGGCGAAGATGACATCTTCCATTTTTCCGCCCCGAAGTGACTTGGCGCCTTGCTCACCCATGACCCAGCTGAGCGCATCCACAACGTTGCTCTTGCCTGATCCGTTGGGTCCGACCACGCAAGTAATCCCTGGTTCTAGCCGCAGGGTCGTCGCGGAAGCAAAGGACTTAAAGCCCTTGAGCGTGATGCTCTTCAAATACACAGCGCAAACCTACCCTAGGGCTTACTCCGGCGTTGGCACGCTCAGTAATTCATAGGCAACGCGAGCCGCAATCTGCTCGGCCTCGCGCTTGCTCTTGCCTTCACCCTGGGCGATTGCCTCTCCGGCCACCATGGCAAAGGCGGTAAAACTCTTATCGTGATCCGGTCCAGTCTCAGTGACAAGATATTCGGGGGCCCCTTTGCCAGCCAGGGCGACTAATTCTTGGAGGGCGGTCTTGCCGTCGAGGCCGGCGCCTTTATCCACGGCATTCACAAGAGTTTTCTCAATTAATCCCAGGACGACCTGCGCTGTCTTCTGGAATCCACATTCAATATATATGGCACCAATGATTGCTTCGAGCGCATCGGAGAGAAGCGAATTCTTATCATTGCCGCCCGTGTTCTCTTCGCCTTTACCCAAACGAATGTGCGAACCAAGATTTAAGGTGCGCGCAATGTCGGCGAGCGCTCGCATATTGACCACGCCAGAGCGAAGCGGCGATAAACGACTTTCATCGAGGTCGGGAAAACGACGGAATAATTCTTCCGTAGCGATGAGTCCGAGTACAGAATCACCTAAAAATTCCAGGCGCTCATTTGTTTCATTCGACCCAGACTCATACGCATGCGAACGATGGGTCAGTGCTAACTCGAGCAGTTGCGGGCTGATCTCAACGCCCAATGCCTTGGTTAACGATGAGTACAGGTCAGACCTCAATTACCTGACGGCGATTGTATGTTCCACAGGTCGGGCATGCGGTGTGTTGCAATTTTGGTTGCTGGCACTGTGGGCAGTTTGAAAGAGCCGCTGCCGTGGTCTTCCACTGGCTACGACGGGAACGGGTCTTAGAGCGCGACATCTTCCGCTTTGGTACTGGCACTTTACGTTCCTCTTTCTAGAATTTCACAGACCTTGACACCCGCTGGTGACTATCGCCCCGTGAACGGCAGGGTGAATTACCTGGCTAAGTATCCCCTAAAGGGCTCAATTCTTGAAATCGGGCCGCTCTTGCTCCGTAATCTGAATCGACTCATCCGGCAGAAGTCCCGTCAAGCCAGACCAGCGGGCATCAATGACCTGGTGGGCGTGGTCGGCCGGCAGGTTGGTCCATTTCACCCCGCACCCAGGACAGAGCCCCGGACAATCCGCAGCACAGAGGGGGTTGATAGGCAAGGAGAGAACGATGGCATCGCGGATCGGTGCTTCCAGATCGATGATGTCCCCCTCCATCATCAGTTCCTCCGCAAGGTCGAGATCATCCTCTTCCGCACTGGCACGCTTGCGTTGCGCCTTGGTGTGGGCCTTTTCAGGTTCGTACCGGTAGAGCTCTTGGATTCTGCGTTCGATATCAAACTCAACGCTCTCCAGACAGCGCATGCACTCACCGTCGGCAATGGTCGATAACTGAGCGCTGACCAGAACTCCCTGGGTGACAGATTCCAACCGCATATCCATGTGAATCTCTTCACCTGGCAATACTGCGATGACATCGATGCCGATGCGATCGGGGGCTGGGATATCTAAGGAGTATTCCCGCATCTCCCCCGCACGGCGCGGAAGATCATGGGCATTAAAACGGAAAACCTGCGACTCGCGCTTCATGAATTCGCCCTGGAAAGATTATTCGGAAGCAAGTTGCGAGAGCACGTCGTTGTCGCCGGCTCCCGCCAAACGCTCGCGACCCCGCGAAACGGCATCCATAGTCTTATTCAAAATAACTTCCAAGGTGGCAAGGCGAGAGTCAATGTAGGTTTCTACTTCTTGGCGCTCGCGCTCCGCCATCGCGCGTGCTTCATCAAGAACGCGCTGAGACTCATCCCGAGCAGCTTGCACTATTGCCGTCTGCTCGACCATTCGAGCAACTTCCTCACGGGCCATGGAAATCAATTGCTCGGCGCTATGTCGGCCCTCTTCAATGACCGCGTCCCGCGTAGCCAGAAGATTCTGCGCAGTTGCGAAATCCTGGGGCAAGAGATTGCGAGCCTCATCGAGGAGTTCTAGAAGATCGGCGCGATGGACGACGCACGAGGCGGACAAAGGAACGCTGCGGGCTTCTTCCACCATTGTGATCGCGACACTGAGTTTCTCAATTGAATCCATTTTTCACTTCCCTGCCAATCGGTCTCGAAGTGCGTCTGCCACATTGGATGGGACCATCCCGGAGACATCACCGCCAAAATGGGCCAACTCTTTAACAAGAGATGAAGATAAGAATGAATGTGCGGGAGAAGTAGCCATAAACATCGTGTCCACCTGCCCGGATTGGAAATTGACCTGCGCCATCTGCAACTCATAGTCAAAATCTGTAACCGCTCGAAGGCCCTTGACGATGACAGATACCTCATTTGTCTTACAGAAATCTATGGTCAATCCATACCAAGAATCAACAACAACGTTGGGGAAAGATTTGGTGTTCTCGCGGATCATTTCCATCCGCTCCTCCACACTGAACAAGCTGTTTTTGCTCCTATTTTCAAAGACAGCCACGATCACACGATCAAAGTGGTTGCTGGCTCGCTCGATGATGTCGAGGTGTCCGTAGGTGATCGGATCGAAGGATCCAGGACATACCGCGCTCTTCACCCCGCAAACGCTAGCAATGATTGCGAGTCTTATCCATTCTTACCTAGCTGTACGCCAATTTGGCGTAGTAAATGAGCGCTTGCCCATACTTTCTGGACCGCAGAGGTTGGTATCCCTTGGGCCACTCGAGAGCTCCTGATTTCTCTGCGCGTTCGACTGCAACAATGGATCCTTCATTCAAAAAGCCGTCCACTCTCAAATTCACGAGGTCCTTATGAAGTTCTGCGTCAGAGACGTCATAAGGTGGATCCACATAGACAATGTCGTAAGTTGTGGGCGGAATTGCTTCCAGGAATTTATGGACGGGCATTGGGTAAAGGTGAAAGGTCCCAGCAGTTTTATTTTTCAAGACCAACTCTGCATTTGTTGCGATTGTTTTGCATGCGCGCTCGTCCTTTTCGACAGCGTGCACAATTGTCGCCCCTCGTGAAAGTGCTTCGAGCCCCATTGCGCCCGAGCCTGCAAAGAGATCGAGAAAATTGAGGTCGAAAAAATCCCCAAACTCGGAGAGTAGAGAAGAGAAGACGCCCTCTCTCGCGCGATCGGATGTGGGACGCGTTGCACCGGCAACGGATGAAAGTACCCGTCCCCTTGCAACTCCCGCAATAATCCTCATGCATCCATCCTACTTTTTACGCCTTATCTATGTAATCCGCTTTCTCATCGGCTTGAAGTATTTTCAACTCGCGCACAAGTGCCGAATAAGAAAGGAGAGATGGCTCTGCATCAACGAGCTCCTGAGCATCATCTCGCGCATGGATAATGAGATCTTCATCTCTGAGCACACGCAACAATCGCAGATGCGAGCGCGTGCCTGATTGGCTGACTCCAAGCACATCTCCCTCCCGCCTCTGTTCAAGGTCTATCCTGGAAAGTTCGAAACCATCGAGCGTGCCAGCAACGGCGTCCAGGCGCATCCGTGCCGAAGATTCGGGTATCGCGTTGGTGATCAGAAGGCAGAGACCTGGTGAAGTACCACGACCCACCCGACCACGTAATTGGTGCAGTTGCGACACACCAAAGCGATCAGCATCCATGATCACCATCACCGTCGCATTTGCAACGTCCACGCCCACTTCAATAACTGTGGTTGAAACAAGCACATCAATTTTACCTTCACTAAAGGCACGCATGGTTTCGTCTTTTACATCGGTTGGAAGTTGGCCGTGAAGAATGGCAAGTCGCAAACCCGCCAATGCTCCTGCATGAAGCATCGGCGCCAATTCTTCGACACAAGTCAATTCGGTAGAAGTGGTGCCAAAGAGGAAATCCATATCCGCATCCGCAGATGTTGTGGCGTTGATCCGCGGAGCAACAATGTAGGCCTGATGCCCCTTCTCGACTTCCTCGCGAATTCTCATCCATGCGCGTTCGACAAAAGCTGGTTTCTCAAGTGCGGCAACGGCATGGGTTATGATGGGCTGTCGACCTTGCGGCAATTCACGTAAGGTCGAAACATCGAGGTCGCCGAAGATCGTCATCGCCACCGTACGTGGAATCGGCGTTGCAGTCATGACAAGTAAATGCGGCGGAAATTGCGCCTTAGCTTTGAGTGCATCGCGTTGTTCTACCCCGAATCGATGCTGCTCATCCACGACGATCAATCCCAAATCCTTAAACTCCACGCTCTCACCTAGCAGTGCGTGGGTCCCGATCACAATGCCCGCGTCACCAGATGCGGCCAGACTTAGTGCCGCTTTGCGCGCAGCAGCGTTCTGCGAGCCTGTAAGCAAGGTGACCTGAGTGGCGTTCTCCGCCCCCTCCAGCATCCCTCCCTGCGCCAGAGGACCAAGCAATGTCTTGATTGTTCGGTAATGCTGTTGGGCAAGAACTTCAGTCGGCGCAAGCAAGGCGGCCTGCCCACCACTATCAACGACCGCCAACATCGCGCGAATCGCCACAACAGTCTTGCCAGATCCCACTTCGCCTTGCAGCAAACGATGCATCGGATGAGGCTGGGCCAAGTCATTTTCGATTTCAGCTATTACTGAGTGCTGACCGGAGGTCAATTTAAATGGAAGGGTCTTGTCAAAAGCTTCGAGTATTCCTCCCAGCCGGGCCGGACGAGCAGTGGCATTGAGTTGGCGAAGTTGGGCTCTTCGTACAACGAGCAACAGCTGCAGAAGAAATGCTTCGTCGAAAGTAAGGCGCTCACGGGCTAATGTGGCTTCTTCCAAATCAGTGGGTTGGTGCACCGCGACAAGGGCTTCTTTGAGCGTTGGGTAGTGATGCTTTATGCGAATCTGCTCTGGAAGGAAATCGGGCACATCATCCAAGGCATCGACTGCGAGTTTCACGCACTGCGCGACTTTCCATGAAGGCATCTTTGCCGTCGCGGAGTAGACCGGAAGATATTTGCCAGCAAATTCTTCGACAGCACTATCAACATCACTTCCATCGGCAATCAATTCGTAATCCGGGTGAGAGAGTTGACGCTTACCGTTGAAGATTCCAACCTTGCCCGCAAAGAGTCCTTGTCGCCCCACCTTGAGTTCGCGTTCACGCCAGGCTTGATTGAAGAAGGTCAGGGAAAGTTTCGATGTGCCGTCTGTGACAACTACTTCAAGAATTGTTCCCTTACGTCCGTGAAGCGGGCGAGCATTTGCGCTAAAGACCTCAGCCAAGATTGTCACCTCATCATCGGCTTTCAACTCCGAAATGTCGGTCAACTCACCTCGAACTGCATACCTGCGTGGATAGTGACGCAAGAGGTCGGCGACGGTCCGTGCACCCAACCCAGATTCGAGCGCTTTGGCAGTGCGATCCCCCACAACGTCGATGAGTTTGGTCTCCAGCGTGGCCATGGAGTCATTCTCTCCTATATTTCAAGCATCGAGATGTACTAACTATTAAGTTGGAAAGTCTGCGTGCCCGCTTCCCATCCCGAGTGAGTAATAACGATCAGTGTCCGACCAAGTGCGAGCACCCGACTTTCGATCCTTGCCGCCAATTCCTGGTCAAGATGCTCAGTCGGCTCGTCCAAGACGAGTATTGGGGCCGGAGAGAGAAGTGCTCGCGCCAGATTGAGTCGCTTAATTTCCCCTCCGGATAACGCTCTGCCCATATCACCAAGAATTGTTTCCAGCCCACTTCCCATTTCAACGAGCAGGGAATCAAGCTCAACTAGTGAGAGAGCTTCCAGGAGTTGCGGATCTGTGGCAAGCGGCGCAGCAATCTTCAAATTCTCGCGCAGAGTTGTATTGAAGATATGCCCACTCTGAATGGCTCCAGATATATGCGATGAAATATCAGCGATTGATCGCAGTTCGTGACCATTAAGCAGTATTTCACCTTCATAGTCGAGCAATCCTAGGAGTGCGAGAACGAGCGTTGACTTGCCACTCCCACTTCGGCCACGAATAACGAGGCAGTCACCACTTTTCACATGAAAAGAAATTGGATCCATAAATTTCTCTTTTTGGTCCCAACTCACACTTACTTTACGGAGAATCAATTCTTCGACATCCGACTTCAGTGTCACCGTCGGCAGAACGTGTTGTGCAACGCCATCAATAAGAGAATCCACCTCATGCCTGGCCAGCAGCAATTTCCCAGCCGTGTATAGGTTCGGATACCACGCTGTGATGGCCTCAAACATGACAAGTGGCAAAAACACCAGCATCGAAATTTGAACCGCCGGAACACTCTCCCCTGCGCTACGCGCAATAAGCGTGAGCCCGACAATTGAGAGCCCAATGAGCGCAGTGGAGACGAATTGGTACAAGCGGGTTACTTTCAGGAGGGTGAGCTCCTCGTGAGTAATCTTTGATTCCGCTTCCTTAGTCCTACCCAGTCGTTCGCTTAAATACCCATACAACTGCGCCTCGGCGATTCCATGTGCGGCTTGCTCTACCGAAGATGCATATTCGCTTTCTAGATCTTCGATTCTACGAGCAATAACTTCCGATGATTTCTTCAACCTCGCCGGAAGAAGGAAGAGAAGCAGTAAGCAGGTCGGGACCGTAATCAAAACAGAGGTGGGATTTATCCAGAGCCCCAGACCCACGCCCACGAGAAGTGAAATGAGGGCGGCAACGTGCGGCAATGTAATTCTCAATTGATATTCCTGGGATCTTTCCACGTCATCGACAATTCGCTTGACGAGTTTGCCCGTCCCCAAATCGCGCACCAGGGCAATGGGATTGGATGCGAATGATTCGTATAGTCGAACGCGTAGATCTGTAAGTTGGTCAAACACTGTCCGGTGACTTGTGAGTCTCTCAAAATATCGCGCAACAGATCGAGAAATACCAAAGAACCGCACACCCACTATGGCCACACCAAGCGTCATTATGGGCGGCGCAAACGAAGCCGTGGTAATCAACCAGGCACTCGTGATGGTAAGACCGAGGCCAGCAATGTACGCACTCGCGCCAAGTAGATACGGGATAGAGCGCTTCACAGTGGGCGCCTCCCAATCTCTCTTATCCTCTCATTTTTTGATGGCAAAGAAAGATCGTGGGTAATGCAGATGACTATTGCGCCATCCCGCGCAGCGCTACGAAGAAGTTCCATCACAACTTTTGCGCTCAGATCATCTAAATCCGCAGTCGGTTCGTCAGCAATAATGACGATGGGTTTTCGAACCAAAGCCCGCGCCACTGCAATTCGACGAACTTGCCCGCCCGAGGCGGCGTGCGAACTTTCACCACCTCTTCCAATATGAGTGTCGAGGCCGTAGGGCAAGTCCTTTAAGGACAAGCCAGCGCTCGTCAATGCGGTCTCTATCTCGCCGTCCGAAATATTGGCATCCAGGAGTGTGAACTGATCCCTCACGCTGCCGCTTGCCAGTTGGGGATTCTGCGGGATCCATCCGATGACCTTCTGCCACTCATCTTGCATTTCGGGAGAAAGTTCGTAAAGTCCGGCAGGATGCTCAATCTTTATCGGCGCATTGAAGGTGACACCCAGGAGATTGAGAGCAAAGGTAGTTTTACCTACTCCTGACTCTCCAATGAGAAAGAGCATCTCCCCTCGTTCGATCCGCGTCGCGGGGATGACCATTTCTTCGACCGCACTGCGCGGTAGTGACCAATCACCCCACGCTATTGATTGCATATCCTTTAAATTGATCTTCTGTGAAACTGGTGAAGGGAGAAGGATCTCTTCAGAGTCAATCGCAGCCAGATTCCGCAATGCGGCGGTACCGTCTTGGGATGCGTGGAAGAGGGATGCCGCGTTTCGTACCGGGAAATACACCTCTGGCGCGAGGATCAGAACCAGAAGGGCCGAGTGAAAGTCAATCGAACCAGAGACAAGTCGCAAACCAATCGAGACTGCCACCACTGCCACGGAGATTGTGGCAACCAACTCCAGCGCGAAAGCTGAGAGGAAGGAGATTCTCAAAACCTTCATGGTCTCATCGGTGTACCGGTTGCCCATCTCTTCAATACGCTTTCCTTGGCTTTGCGTGCGGCCAAAAATCTTCAGTGTGGCAAAGCCGCGCATCGAATCTTCAAAGTACTTTGAGAGTGTTCCTAGGGTGCGCCATTTCTTGTTGACTGCATCCGCCGAATACCGCCCAATGAGAGCACCGAATGCGGGTATGAGTGGCAGGGTCAGCAGGGCAATCAGACCGGCGAGGATGTCTTGCCTAAATATGGCGATCAATACAACGAGTGGAGTGACGGTGGCAAAGATCAATTGGGGAATAAAGCGGCCAATGTAAATGTCCAGACTGTTGAGACCCTTGATCAGCACGTTGCTTAGTTCCGCAGAAGAGTTGAAACTGGCGATGTGCGCAGTGGTTTCACTCCTCAATCCACCTTTGATGCGGGTCGCCTCAGTGCTGCAGTAATAGTCAAATCCTGATTGAAAGAGGGCGCGAAGTAGCCAGAGACTCCCAAGCGCGAAGATATAAGCGGGAACCGATGAGCCTTGTTGGACGATTCGAATGATGATCTCGGATATCAGATAGGCATTTGCCAGAACAATGGCAGACCAAACTAATGCGGCAACACCTATCAAAGGGACGAATCTGCGGCTACGCAATAGAAGTAGCCGCAGTTCCTCAGATTTCACAGGTGCAATGTATCGAGAACTCCTTGCTCTGGACGAGAGATCTGCGCTGCGCTCACGCGCTTTCTAAATACCCAGTACGTCCACCCCTGATAGAGGAGAACAATCGGCGTCATAAGTACCGCGACGATTGTCATGACCTTCAGCGTGTAATCAGTACTCGACGCATTGGTAATCGTGAGGTCAAACTGCGAGCCCCTCGAACTTGGCATGACACGCGGATAGAGCGCGGAAAAGAGTCCGCTGACGAAAGTAGCGATGGCAAGTGATGAGCTAATAAATGCCCAACCCTCTCGCGCCTTTATATTGGCACCAATTCCGATCACCCAGAGAAGGGCAGTAACGACCGAGAGGATAAGGAATTTGGCATTGACACTCTCGAGCATCAGATTGCTCCATAGTAAGAATGCAACTGCAGCCACTGCCGCTACGAGTCCCAACTTCACCGCCAGGCTATGTGCACGCACGCGGATCTCTCCGGCAGTTTTAAGGGCTAGGAAATGAGCGCCATGGGTGAGGAAGACCGTAAGGGTCACGACTCCCCCTAGAAGTGCATATGGGTTGAGTAAATTGAAGAAGCCGCCTACATATTCAATCGAACCTGCTGCGGAACGTTCTAGCGGAACACCTCGCACGATGTTGGCAAAAGCAACGCCCCAGAGAAATGCTGGGATCGCGCTTCCGAAGAAAATTGCGATGTCCCATCGTTTGCGCCACTGGGGATTGCCGTACTTGCTCCGGTATTCGAAGGAAACTCCACGCACAATCAGGGCAACAAGGATGAGAAAGAGCGGGAGATAGAACCCGCTAAATAAAGTCGCATACCACTCCGGAAAGGCCGCGAAGGTTGCTCCACCTGCAACTAGTAACCAGACTTCATTTCCATCCCAGACTGGTCCAAGAGTGGTAAGAACAGCACGTCGATCCGCTTCGTTTTTCGAAACAAATGGAAGAAGAACGCCAACACCAAAATCAAATCCTTCTAAAACAAAGTATCCGATCCAGAGAACTGCAATTAAAAGAAACCATACTGTTTGAAATGTCATTTTATTTCTCCTCTCCTTCTGACCTAGTAGGACATCACTAGTGGGCGTTCATCGGATCCCCCGATGGTGGAAATGTCATGATCGACTTCGGCGCGTGGACCGATCTGAATTGTCTTGAAGATCAACCCGACTTCAATGACGGCGAGAACACCATAAAGAAGGGTAAAAGCAATCATCGTGAAAAGCACCGATCCGGCGGAAACAACCGTACTAACACCATCAGCGGTTTTGATGAGGCCGAAAACCGCCCACGGTTGGCGGGCCGTCTCGGTGAAAATCCAACCAAAGGAAATGGCCAGTAATGGAATGAAAGGAAGGGAAATCATCGCTGGAGCAAACCATCTGCCCCGCGGAACTTGTCCCCTTCTCATCTGCCAGAGAGCAAGAAGTGCAAAAAACACTCCTATAAATCCGAAACCAATCATCAATCTAAATGACCAGTATGCGAGCGGGATATTCGGCTTGTAGTCACCAGGTCCGTATTGACTTTCGTACTTTGCCTGGAGGTCATTGACACCTTCGACAACACCGTTGAAATCTCCTGTCGATAAGAAGGATAGGACGGAGGGAATATCAATCTGGAAAACAGAACGCGAGCCATCGAAACTGCCGATAGTGAGTAACGAGAATGGCGCAGAAGAAGTTGTGTCATAGAGCGCTTCAGCCGCAGCCATCTTCATGGGTTGCTGCTGCGTCATTACTCGTGAAGTAAGATCCCCAGAAATTCCAACGAATATAAAACTGATAACCATTGTTATTAAGCCCAGCTTAAGAGTGCCACGCGACATCTCAACATCTTTTTTCTTAATGATCAGCCAGGCAGAGATACCGGCTATAAATGCGGCGCCACTGAAGGCTGCAGATGGAATTGTGTGGAAGAAGGTGACGAGGGCAGTCTTCTGCGTTAGTACGTCAAAAATATTTGTGAGTTCGGCTCGACCCTTAGTTGCGTTGAGCACGTACCCAACCGGATGTTGCATCCAAGAGTTCGCGGCAAGGATGAAGTAGGCGGAGAAAATCGTCCCGCTTGCTGCCAGCCAAATTGAGGCAAGGTGGAGTTTCTTCGGCAACCTGTCCCAGCCGAAAATCCAAAGCCCAAGGAAAGTGCTCTCCAAGAAGAAGGCAAGCAGACCTTCTATGGCAAGCGGCGCCCCGAAAATATCTCCAACGAATCGGCTGTAGGAAGACCAGTTCATTCCAAATTGAAATTCTTGAACGATTCCCGTGACCACGCCAATGGCAAAGTTGATGAGGAAGAGTTTTCCGAAGAACTTGGTAGCCCTCAGGTACTTGAGTTTCTGCGTCCGAAACCAGGCGGTCTGGAGCCCGGCGACGAGGAAGGCCATACCGATCGTGATCGGGACGAAGAGGAAGTGGTAGACCGTGGTGATTGCGAATTGCCAACGGGCCAGATCGAGCGCGTTCATGCTTCTCTCCTTCTGCCAAAGTATGTGTTTGGAAAGTTACTCTCTACAAGCGTTATTCTTCGGAAAATGGCTTTCCCTTTCGCTCTTCCACGCTGTGGCAACCCTCACGAGAGGAATTTCACGCGTAAACGTGGTGAGTGCTACCGCTTATTTAGCTCCGATTCGCCTCATCTAGGGGGTAGGCGGTAGCCTTACGCCCGTTCAAAAAGGTTCATTTCATGCCCAGAAATATGAAGGAGTACGACGATGGCTGCAAACTGCGATATCTGTGGCAAGGGCCCCAGCTTTGGCAATAACGTCTCGCACTCTCAGGTGAAGACCCGCCGCCGCTGGAATCCAAACATTCAGCGCGTGCGCACCCTGGTTGGTGGCACATCCAAGCGTCAGAATGTCTGCACCTCATGCCTAAAAGCTGGCAAAGTCAGCCGCTAATCTCTTATGTTCCTTCGCTAGTTGAAGTGGGTGAAGCCCTGCGGGGTTTTTGATACACCCACCAGTTCGATCCCAGATCCAGCAATCACCACACCTATTTCATAGGCGGGCAAGTCATGCCCAGTTGCAAGGAATGCATGATCCTCACCGCCTGCGCCAATCCAATCCCAAGTATCGGCGCCGACCGCGTTAGCCAGCGCAGATAGATCCTCGAAGTCAGGATGTTTGGAAAGAAGTGCGGCTTCAATCTGAAATCGCACACCCGATGCATCGGCCATTTGCGCCCCCTGGGTAAGCAGTCCATCACTCGTGTCCGACATCGCGTGTGCACCCTTGAGCGCCACGGCATCTGCATACGGAACTAGCGGAGCTCGGAATTGCGCAAGGGCGCGTTCGACGGCGAGAGCCGGATGGACCGCGCTGACATTCACCTTGTTTGCAAGGAGAAAGAGTCCGGCTGCAGACCAGCCGGGAAGATTAGTGATCACAATTTTGTCGCCAGCGCGTGCACCGGATCGAAGTATCGGCTCTTTAACCTCACCGAAGGCGGTGATGGAAATCGTCACCGCCGGACCACGAACTATGTCGCCTCCAATGATTCGTACATCACATTTTCGCGCCTCGCTTTCGATGCCGTGGGCCAATTCCTTGATCCACGCCATGCTCTCTTCACCAGTGAGGGCGACTGCAACGACTAAGTGTTCGGGTGTCGCTCCCATCGAGTAAATGTCAGCCAAATTTGCCGCAGTTATTTTCATTCCAATTTCTTCTGCAGTGGCCCACTCACGCCGAAAATGAACATTCTCCACAGCCATGTCAGTCGTAATTGCAATTTTGCTAGCAGGAGTTGATACGACCGCAGCATCATCGCCAATACCGACGAGTACTCGAGAATCGGTATGAGTGAAAATGCTCCTTAACTCTTCGATGACCTCGGTTTCAGTAAACTCCACCCCATCAGCCTACGCCGAAAAATGCCCCTGCCGTGGGCCTCAAAAATGCGGTAGCGTCGCCTAGCAGAAAGTTCAACGAAAGGTTGCCCCATGTCAGTACAGGCCTACATCTTGATCCAAACCGAGGTCGGGAAAGCAACAAGTGTCGCGCACGCAGTCTCTGCAATTTCTGGAGTAACGCTCGCCGAAGGTGTCACGGGTCCATACGACGTCATCATGCGCGCTGAGGCGCCCAGCATGGAAGAGTTCGGCCGAGTTATTTTGTCAAAAGTCCAAGCTGTTGCAGGTATTACTCGCACATTGACCTGCCCGGTAACTAGTTATTAGGACTTCCCCAATCACCCAAGTTTAAGGATCGTCCCTAATTACATCTGCAGTTACCAGTTAATTACCTAGTACCCCGTTTTTGCGCGTAAGCGCACCCTTAATCAGTTCGTGAATTATTTGTGAATAGGTCACGCCTCTTTCGGCCCAGAGAGTTGGGAAAACCGAAGTCGGTGTAAACCCCGGCATCGTGTTCAATTCATTTATCACGACTTGTCCATCGGGGCGATAAAAGAAATCCACCCGCGCAAGACCAGAGCAACCAAGTGATGTGAAAGCCAGGGCCGCCAGGCGTTGTATTTCCTGAATTGCTTCTGCAGGAATATTGGCCGGGACCTGAGCGCTTGTTCCATCATCTAAATACTTGGCTTGGAAATCGTAGAACTCAAATCTCTTATCGATAATGATTTCACCCGGCAGTGATGTCTTCACTTCGCCATCAATTTCCAGGACCGCGCACTCAACCTCGATACCTGGCACCATCTCCTCAATCATGGCTTTGCGGTCATATTTATGTGCTTCGTCGATCGCGGCGGAGAGTGCAGCAACAGATTTAACTTTAGTAGTGCCACGACTCGAACCACCGCGCGCGGGCTTTACAAAAAGTGGATAACTAAACCCAGTGAGCAAAGTTTCACAAGCGACACGATTGTCTCTCCATTGTTCGGTGGTAATCACCGTTCCTTCCGCAACCTTCATTCCGTGCGCGCTAAAGACTATTTTTGCGAAAGACTTATCCATTCCTGCCGCCGATGCAAGGACACCGCTTCCGACGTATGGAATATTCGCAATTTCGCAGAACCCTTGAATCGTTCCGTCTTCTCCGTAAGGCCCGTGCAACATGGGGAAAATCAAATCTAGATGAAGTGGTTTTCCGTTCGCCGAGAAACCAGAAATATCTGTATTTACCTTTACCCCGTCTTCCGGAACTGTTGGCAGTACTCCATCCACGATTGCCAGTGGATACTCGGCAGGGATCAGAACCCAGCGTCCTGCGGTTCGAGTAATTCCGATGACAACTGGCTCATATCGTTCGCGGTCTAGCGCAGCGAGAATTCCTCCAGTCGAGATGCAAGATATTTCGTGTTCGCTGCTGCGGCCCCCACATAGAATTCCGACGACTATTTTGTTCATTGAATAAAATTCTCTGAATGTATGCTGATCTCCATCAATCGCTCGAGAGCCTGCGCCGGTGAAATAACACCAGCAACGACATCTGCCACTGCTTCAATCACTGGAACCTCCACTCCCACCCGGTGAGCCAATTCGACGACTGCACCTGCAGAGGCTACGCCCTCGACTGTTCGTGGCTCATGAGCAATCGCGTATGCCATTGTCCCGCCGCGACCCAACGCTTCACCAAATGCTCGATTGCGTGAGAGCGGCGATGAGCAGGAGGCAACGAGATCGCCCATGCCGGCAAGTCCCGCGGCACTGAGTGGATCGGCGCCATGCGCCGCGCCAAGTCGGGCAACCTCATTGAGTCCGCGCGTGATCAACATAGCCTGGGTGTTCTCGCCCAACTCCAAACCGACTGCCATTCCAACACCTAGTGCAATGACGCTTTTCACCGCACCTGCCAGCTCGCAGCCAATGACGTCCACGGATGTGTAAACGCGGTAGTAAGGAGTAGAGAAAAGATTTTGAATGTGGTGGGCCAATTCCGTCGTGGAGGCAGCCGCAACAGCTCCGGCGGGCTGACGCAGCACAAGTTCGCTCGAAAGGTTTGGGCCCGTAATGATCGCAATACTTGAAGGTTTAATATCTAAAACTTCTGCAATAACTTCAGTCATGCGCATATGGGTCGATACTTCAATTCCTTTGAGAGTGCTGATGATTGTGGCATCGGAGCCAATTGCGCTACGCCACTCCTCCAAGCAAGGGCGCAAACTCTGGGCTGGGATGGCCAGAACATAGGTCTTCGAGTGGGCAAAGGCCTCGTTGATATTGTGGGTGGCACGCAGCAGCGCCGGCAAGATAATGCCGGGCAAATAGCCAGTGTTGGTGTGGAATTGGTTGATCTCCTGAACAACGGCCGGGTTGCGCCCCCAGAGCAGAACATTATTGCCCGCATCCGCAAGTACCTGTGCCAGTGTGGTTCCCCATGATCCGGCGCCTATAACAGTTATCTGACTCATGCCTTCTTTGCCTTCTTAAAGTTGCCGGTTCGGGGTAACCCTGCCGCACGTGAATCCAAGGGAATCTGCGGTGCACTCTCCCCGCGAATCTCCTCCAACATTGTCGCGAGGGCTCTCATGATGAATGCCGTTGCTTCAATGAGTGCATTCTGATCTTCGGCTTTGCCATACCAGGGTGAGAGGTCAAGTGCTTTTCCAGCATGCATGGTTACTTTCGTTCGGGGCCAGAAATGCACTCGCTTGCTATAACGGGGCAACACTTTCTGCGGACCCCATGCTGCCACGGGTATGACTGGCGCCTGCGTGAGAATGGCCAGCCGAGCAGCACCGGTCTTTGCAACCATTGGCCAAAGATTCTCATCTCTAGTCAGGGTTCCCTCCGGATAAATTCCGATCAAATGGCCCGCTCGGATTGCGGCAATGGCGCTGTCGAGAGCTCTGCCCGCTTGCGCAGTCTCTCTATCTACAGGGATCTGTCCGGCGGCGTGAAGAATCCGACCAATGACTGGGAGATTAAAGACTGATCTTTTACCAATGAACCGTGGCGCCCTGCCATTGACGTAGAGAAATTGCGCGAGGAATAGAACGTCGGCATAGGACATGTGATTGCTAATGACGATGGCTGGACCTGTCTGGGGAATATTTTCCTGGCCCTGCCAATCCCTTTTTGTAAAAGCACTCAGGATCGGAATACCAATGCGTGTACAAATTTTAAAGGCACGGTTGGTGCCTAGTGGATAGCCAACTGGAGATGGGTATGTGAGTGCGTGCACCCCGTAAGAGTACTGGTTGCCCATCACTTTACCTTCAGAACAAAATGACCTGAAAAAAGAACGGGACCGACCAAATGGTCAGTCCCGCCCTCAATATCCTCAAATCAGAAATGAGAAGTTACTTCTTTTTTGCAACTTTCTTTGCTGCTTTCTTAGGAGCAACTTTCTTAGCGACCTTCTTTGGGGCTGCTTTCTTAGCGACCTTCTTTGGGGCTGCTTTCTTAGCGACCTTCTTGGCTGCTTTCTTAGGAGCAACTTTCTTAGCGGCCTTCTTTGGGGCAGCCTTCACAACTGGCTTTGCCACAACTTTTGGAACTGGCTTTGGAGCTGGCTCAAGTTTGCGAGCACCCGAAATAACTTCTTTCAGACCCTTTGCCGGCAAGAAGCGTGGCTTCTTGCTTGCCTTGATCTGAATGGTCTCACCGGTAAATGGGTTACGACCCTTACGTGCCTTGCGGTCAACCTTCTTGAACTTGCCGAAGTCGTTGATCATTACGTCTTCGCCTTTTGCCAAGTTGCGAGTGATCGCGTCAAAAACGATATCAACAGCGTGTGCTGCTTCCTTCTTGCTGTCGTTGAAGTGTGGGGTCAACGAGGCAATGAATTGGGCCTTATTCATCAAATTCCCCTTATATTTACGCGTAAATGTTAAGCAATTGCTTAACATAGTTGGAAATTTACGCACTATTTCAAAATGAGTCCACCATTAAAGACGCGTGTCGCACTTATTTATTTCTATGAGTTGCACTCTTTGAGAGCAAAATATGTTGATATTCACTGCTTTTTTCACCTCAAAGAGTCCAGAAATGTCTCAATAAATGGTAGAGACTTTCTAGCGAGCTGGCTGAGTCGCGGGCTTGAATGCTGGACGGGTCTTTTCGAAGATATCGATCGAGTCAGTCTGCTTCAATGTGAGCCCAATATCGTCCAAACCTTCCATCAAACGCCAGCGGGTGTAGTCATCTATCGCGAATGGGATGACAAAGGATGAACTGGCAGATTTGTAGGAGACGGTCCGTTTTTCAAGGTTCACTTCGATTGGCAGCGCAGGTTGCGCTTCAATTGCATCCCAGAGTGCTTCCACCTGCTCTTGCGGAAGAATAATCGTGAGAAGTCCACCTTTTGCGCTGTTACCTTTGAAGATGTCGGCAAAGCGGGGTGAGATGACAACTTTAATGCCGTAATTCTGGAGCGCCCAGACGGCATGTTCGCGCGAAGATCCGGTTCCAAAATCGGCACCAGCAACCAAAATTGAGCCATTTTTGAAGGCTTCCTTATTGAGAACGAACTCTGGATCCTTGCGCCACGCGGCAAATAAGCCATCTTCATATCCCGAACGGGTGATGCGCTTGAGGTAAACCGCAGGAATGATCTGATCTGTATCTACATTACTTCGGCGTAGCGGAACGCCCGTACCGATGTGAGTGACGAATTTATCCATGATTCTCGCGCCTTCCTACAGATCTGCCGGTGATGAAAGAGTTCCACGTAGCGCAGTTGCTGCAGCTACCTGCGGGCTCACCAAGTGAGTCCGACCGCCCTTACCTTGGCGGCCTTCAAAATTGCGATTGCTGGTGGATGCAGAGCGCTCCCCCGGAGCAAGTTGATCAGGATTCATGCCCAGACACATCGAGCAGCCTGCGTTGCGCCACTCTGCACCAGCATTAATAAATATTTGATCCAGTCCTTCTGCTTCGGCCTGCAGGCGGACTCGCGCCGAGCCAGGAACGACCAACATTCGCAGGGTCGAAGCTATCTTTTTGCCATCCAAAATTGCCGCTGCATTTCGCAGGTCCTCTATGCGTCCGTTGGTGCATGAACCTAGGAAAACCGTGTCAATGGAGATGTTTTTAAGTGGTGTGCCTGCTTTGAGATCCATGTAGACAAGGGCACGCTCGGCTGCGCCTCTCTCCTCAGCATCAGTTATCAATGCAGGATCTGGAACAACGCTGGTGAGTGGTGCACCTTGGGCGGGGTTGGTTCCCCACGTGACGAATGGCGCCAATTCATTGGCATTGATGGTGATTTCGACATCAAATTTCGCATCCGCATCAGTGAAAAGAGTGCCCCAGTAGGCAAGGGCCTCATCCCAATTCTGCGGTGCATGTGGTTTTCCCTGGATGTAGGCAAAAGTTTTCTCATCCGGTGCAATTAGACCCGCACGAGCGCCGGCTTCGATCGACATATTGCACACCGTCATGCGGCCTTCCATGGAAAGCGCACGAATGGCACTTCCCCGGTATTCGATGACATAGCCCTGTCCGCCGCCGGTTCCAATCTGAGCGATGAGCGCCAAGATAATGTCTTTGGCGGCAACACCCGGCGGTAATTCACCTTCGACATTGATGGCCATGGTTTCTGGACGAACGAGTGGCAATGTTTGGGTAGCCAGAACATGTTCGACCTCGCTAGTTCCAATACCAAAGGCCAGCGCTCCGAAAGCTCCATGGGTGGAGGTATGTGAGTCGCCACAGACAATTGTCATACCTGGTTGAGTCAGTCCTAGTTGTGGTCCAACGACGTGAACAATTCCCTGATCAATATCCCCCAGAGAGTGAATTCGCACTCCAAAGTCGGCACAGTTTTTTCGAAGCGTATCTACTTGAAGTTTGGAGACTGGGTCGGCAATCGGGCGATCAATATTCTGGGTCGGAGTGTTGTGATCCTCGGTTGCAATCGTGAGGTCCGGGCGGCGTACTTTCCTGCCTGCCAGTCGGAGACCGTCAAATGCCTGTGCGCTCGTTACCTCATGAATCAGGTGGAGATCTATGTAAAGGAGATCCGGTTCACCTTCTACGCTACGAACTAGGTGCTCCTGCCAGATTTTCTCCGCCAATGTCTTCCCGGCTATGTCGCTCGCCATTTGATCTCTCCTACCCCACCAATTTTGCATCTCACACATTGAGATGTTAATATTGCATCGTGGACAGAAAGAATAGCGGAGTTGGTGTATTAGATAAAGCCGTAGCAATTCTTACGACCTTGGAATCGGGACCCCATTCCCTGGCAGAACTTGTAGCAGCAACCGGAATCGCGCGTCCGACGGCACATCGCCTAGCAGTTGCACTTGAATTTCATCGCCTTGTCACGCGCGACTTAAGTGGTCGTTTTGTGCTCGGTCCCCGCTCTGGCGAACTTGCCGCCGCTGCCGGGGAAGATCGCCTCCTCGCTGCGGCCGCGCCTGCCCTTACCTCGCTTCGTGACGCAACTGGAGAAAGTGCCCAGTTGTACCGACGCCAAGGTGACCTGCGGATCTGCGTTGCAGTCGCCGAACGCGTATCTGGTCTGCGCGACTCAGTTCCAATTGGAGCCGCTTTAACAATGCAAGCGGGCTCTGCTGCGCAGGTGCTACTTGCATGGGAGGATTCGGATCGCATCCACCGTGGACTTACAAATGCACGATTTACCGCTGCACAATTGGCAGCGGTTCGCCGTCGCGGGTGGGCACAGAGCATGGGAGAACGCGAAGCTGGAGTGGCTTCCGTTTCTGCACCGGTGCGCGGTCCAAATGGAAAAGTTATTGCGGCTGTCAGTATCAGCGGTCCGATTGAACGCCTGGGAAGACAACCCGGTCGTCTGCATGCAGCAGTTGTTGCGGCTACTGCGGCAAGACTTTCCGAACATTTAGAAAATTCAAATAAGCCTTAAGGCATCGGCACCACCAAAGTAATTTTTGCACCTCGGCCTGGTTTACTTTCGATAATCAGCGACCCTTTCAACAATTTCGTTCGCTCGTCCATGCCGCGTAAACCCAACCCAGTCTCCGTTGGGGGACCAAGTGATGACATTCCTTGTCCATTGTCAGCAATAGAAACCACCAGATTGCCACTACCAAAATTAATCTCCACGTTCACTTGAGTGGCTCTCGCGTGATGTTCAACATTATGCAGCGCCTCTTGCACGACTCTGAAAATAGGAAGCTCGAGACGCTCATCTAGTCTTTGGCGAGGGCCATGCACACGAAGGTCGACAACTACACCAGAGCGACTTTGCAGATCCGCCACCAACCATTCGATAGCGTCGATGAGGCCAAGGTCATCTAGCAATGAGGGGCGTAGATCCCTACAGAAGCGCCGCACGCTCGACATCGTGCTACTGAGAATCTCTTGTACCCGGAGCAACCGATTCTCTGCACCGACGAGATTCTCGCTTGAAGTGACCATTCCAATTTCAGTTATTGCGGTCGCTAGCGACTGCAAGGTGTCGTCGTGGAGTTCACGTGATAAACGCTTTCGCTCTCTCTCTTGAGCCTCCGTTGCCAGACCAATATAGATTTCTAGATTCTCTTTTGCTTTTAGAAGTCTCACATTTGCTTCTTGGGCTTGCCCTGCCGCGAGATTTTCTCGCTCCACGCGATTAGCCACGATCATGGCGATTACGCCAATAATTCCGAACTGGATCACAATGCCTAGGCGAGTAGTGGATTGATGTGAAATTATCTCGGGGATCCACAAAAGCAGCGCCCAGGCGAAAGTTGGTCCCGCGCCCCTGCGTCCAAAATTAAGTGCAGCATAAACAACCGGAACAAGGAATGGCGAGACGGAGAGAATATATAACTCGGAATCAGTGACCAATAGAGCAGATTTTTCCAGGAGTATGTGGCTGACATCTACTACTAAGACAAGGGCTTGAATGATCCAAAATCGATGGTCTTTGTATGGAATCCCCATCTTCCCAATCCAATTTCTCATCCTTGTGACGAAAGAAGAAGTTTTCAATGAACTCATTACTTTTCTTTTTCGGTTAACTGGATCAAGTGGTGCAGCACAGCGTGTGTGACTGCTTCAGTTCGCGAAGAGACTCCCAGTTTTTCGAAAACATTGCGCATATGCGCTTCAACAGTCCGAATGCTCAAGAAGAGTTCTTTTGCGATGTTCTTATTTGTCAGGCCTCTTGCAGCAAGCTGTAGGACCTGCAATTCGCGATCACTCATCCCGTTAACGGAGTGTGAAGGCTCCGAAATCCGAGAAAGTACACTCCTGGCAACCGTGGCGGAGAGGGCAGATCCCCCATTAGAGACTTTAATAACCGCATCCCTCAATTCACTCTCTTCTACGGTCTTGAGTAGATAGCCGCTAGCCCCCGCTTGCAGGGCTGCATTGACATACTGATCGTCGTCATAGACCGAGAGAATAATGATCTCGATTTCGGGAAAATCATTACTAATCTTCTGTGTGGCCTCGATACCGGTCATTCCGGGCATTGCGATATCCATCAAAATTACTTGAGGGCGCAATTTTGCTGCCATTTCGTATGCTTGAAAGCCATCGCTACCCTCACCCACGACAGTTATCAGACCATCAACCGTCTTGAGTCGCTCGCAAATACCCGCACGAAAAATCGGATGGTCATCCACGACGAGGACTCGGATGCCCATTGTCCCCTCTTGCGTATCGCTCATCGAGCCGATTCCCCTTAGCCATCTTCACTTCTAGAAATAGCACATTCCGAGTCAGTGACCCAAGCCAGTGATCTTGCCTAGCAATTGATGCTACACCCGAGATATTAGCGCCATCGCTAACAAAATCAGTAGGTGTTATCGCCGAGTAGGTGCGAGCGAATTGCCGATGTGTCGCGGATACCCGCCCCTCAATACTTTGAGAGTGTGAAACCACAAATAGATCAACCAACTAGAAAGAGGAGATCATGTCTAAAACAATTGGCCGCGGGCGGAATGGCTATTCCAAGCGGGCCACCTTGAGTGCAGTAGCGCTAACCGCTGCAGCACTCCTCACGCTTACCGCCTGCGGAGGTGGAACCGAAGATGTCGCGTCGGACACTCCCACCGATACCGCGATCACCTTAGTCGAAGCTCTTCCAGCCGGCCAATGGATTTCCAATAGCGGAGATTTTAAAGAGGCCGCGAATTGGGACGTAGCAGAGACTGTAACAATTGACCTTGGCGATGGAGTCATCACACCTTCCAACCTTGAACTTGTTGCAGGCATGCCATATGTCATTGAAATTTCAAATTCAGACACCGTCGAACATGGCTTCTCGGCTCTGGACTTTATGCGCGCCTCAGCAGTCCGTAAAGTTGAATCCGCAAGCGCTGAAATCAAGGTAACTCTCTTTAAAGATATCTACGTACTACCTGGAAAAATGATGGAACTCTTTGTCGTTCCCGTCATGCCCGGAGTCACTGCAATGGAAGGTCTTACAGATGGCGTGGCGGTTTCCGGCATGACTGGCACAATCTCAGTAACCGGAGATGTACCTACAACTCCAAAACCCGTCATTGATCCACTCAGTACGGTCGGAGAAGTAGCCGGTGCTGCGGGTCTGATTGAAGCTGCGAAAGCAACGTGGAGTACAGACGCAGCTGCGGTGACAGTTGAAATGATGGATAACGGTGATGCCCACTTCTTCAAGCCAAAAGTCATCGAATTGAAGCTCAATCAACCAGTCACTCTCACCTTCGCCAACAACGGAAATATCCTGCACGTTTTCGATACTCCAGATTTCCTAGACACATGCGCATTCTGGAAAATTGTTAACGCCGAAGGCACCGTCTTTGGTGGGAAGGCACGCCCCGCAGATCTCGAAGCTGGCGGTGCCTCGAATCTGTACATCATTCCTACCAAGGCTGGAACCTACACCTTGGGCGATGAAGCACCTGAGATGGCAAGCATGAAAGCAACAATCGTCGTTAAGTAGTCACAGTAAGCCTCTTGAGGGGCAGCGAACCTGCCCCTCAAGAACTTAACGATTTGTGCAGGAAATAAATTCATATTCCACAGCGAAAAGGGAGTTGAGCGAAGTGGCAAATCTAAGGAACGTTGTCGACAGATCAAAACGGACTCGTCCGTATCCAGATCTTGGACTTACACCAGCGGGGGTTGTGTCGACTGAAGCAGAAGACATGTCCCGCAGAAATATGCTCTTAGGTCTTGGGGCGGTTGGCGTTGCGTCAATGGGCAGCGCCCTTGGATTGATTGGATTCAAAGACGAAGCACATGCTGCAGGTACAGTTGCAAAAGGCGCCGAACATCAATGGTGCAGAATTGTCGACTTAAGAGCTTGCACCGGAGAACGTAAGTGTGTCTCGTCATGTCAAACCCGCCACGGTCTTCCCCCTGAGCAGACATGGATGCGCGTACTCTCATGGCAGGACGAAGTCGGCAAGGAATTCTTCATGCCGGTGCCCTGTCAGTTGTGCGAGAACCCACCCTGTATCGCCGTTTGTCCAGTAAGCGCCACTACTCGGACCGCCGAAGGCATAACTCTTGTCGACCAAGATAAGTGCATTGGTTCGAGAGCCTGCATGGCCGCCTGCCCCTATGAGGCTCGGTACTTCAATTGGAACAAGCCAGCAGATACAAATCGGATGCCGGCACCTTCGCCATCCACTCCGGAATTTCCTGCCAACCAGATTGGCACCGTGGGCAAGTGTGTCCTATGTGCAGATCGCATCCCCTACTCCAACGAATTGCCTTCCTGCGTTGAAGCCTGCCCCAATCACGTGCACTACATCGGGGACTTCGTAACAGATGTTGCGGTAAACGGAGTGTCAACCGTAAAACTTTCGACGTTTTTAAGCGAGAACAATGCAGTTCGATTTAGGGAGGAATTGGGCACCAATCCGCGTACCTACTACATCCTCGGAAAGGGTCAACCTCTCGGCGGCCCAATGGCGGGTGTGAAATGAGAACAATGGAAAGTGCAGATCAATTGATGCAGCCAAGCGCGCAAGAGGCCTCTTTGCGGCCATTTAAGAAGGCCAGTATGAAGTTCTGGATTGCCATCGGCTTACTTAGCGCGGTGGTTGCGTTGGGAATTGTGGCGTGGATCGTGCAACTTCGTGAAGGTATGGGCGTAGCTGGATTTTCTAACCGTTCATTCTGGGCCATCGACCTCACCAACGTGGTGACAATCATCGGAGTAAGTTATGGAGGAGCAGTTATTTCAGCGATTCTATTGCTGACTGGCGCTTCGTGGCGGGCACCTCTTGCTCGCATTGCCGAAGGCATGGCCGTTGTCACGGTAATCATTGGTGCGGCTTTCGTATTTCCTCATCTTGGCCGACCAGATCGATTAATGTACATGATTCTGCAACCCAACTTTAGGTCGCCAGTATTTTGGGACTTTGTTGCAATCACGACATACATGTTTGCTTCCTTTGTCTTCTTCTTTCTTCCACTTATCCCCGATATGGCAATTTTGCGGAACAAACATCCGGAAGAACTTGGACGAGGAAGGCGCGCCCTCTACCGAATCTGCTCACAAGGCTGGATTTCGTCACCAAAACAACACCGCGTATTGCGCGGTGCGATTGGAGTCGTAGCAATCCTCATAATCCCATTGGCAGTATCAGTCCACTCAGTGCTTTCTTGGGCCTTCTCTTTAGTAAGTCGTCCCGGCTGGCACGAGAGCATCTGGGCCCCATATTTTGTTATTGCCGCACTCTATTCAGGCGTTGCTCTGGTCGTTGTCATTACTGCGGGGTTCAGGCGTGGATATCACCTCGAGGAATTCATAACTGAGAGGCATTTTGTTCGCCTTGGTTTCCTCATGGCTGCATTGGGTGCGACCTATTTGTATCTCACCTTCGCGGACATTCTTCCCGGGGCCTATGTTGGCGAGCGAGGAGTCGCTGAAGTTGTCCATGACACTCTCGTTGGTGATTATGCAATTTCGTTCTGGACTTTTATATTTGCCGGCGCCATCCTGCCCATCCTCTTAGTCGCACTTCCTCAGACCAGAAACACGGCAGGTATGGTCGTCGCGGCAACATTGATTGTGATTGCTATGTGGCTCAAACGCTTAGTGATGGTCTCGGAAACATCCCACTATGACCAACTCACCCGATCCTTTGGGCAGTATTACCAATTCACGTGGGTTTCCATTTCGATAACTTTGGCCGGAGTTGCAGCAATACCTTTAATGCTCATGTTGCTCTTTCGAGTGGTTCCAATCCTTGCAATCGATGAAATCGACACGCTTGCAGCAGAAGATTCCACTTCCCCAGCCCCCACAACTACAAAATCCCCAACGGGACGAGGAGTTGGCACGGTTGTTGGCATCTTCCTGCTCCTGATTGCGGCAGGAACAATTGGTGTTGGCAATGCAACGCCCGCGGCGGCAGACACATCTGTTCCCACCATTACAGTTACAGCAACTGCTTCGGGACCGAACATCGCACTCACAGCCACCGTGAAATATGGCGCGGATCCTGTCGTGGAAGCAGATCTAAAATTCTATGAAAGTACAACCATGTTTAAACCTGGTACCAATCTGGTCCCTATCGGAAGGACAGTCACGGATTTCAATGGGGCGGCAGAGGTGACCTATACCGCTGCGGTCAATGGTTTAAAAACAATCACGGTCATGTATTACTTTGACCCAGAGGCACCACCTGCAATTGGCACCACCCAAGTGAATGTGACTGGTGCAGTCTCACCGTATGTAGAGCCAAAGGCACAACTTCTGGCCGGTGCCGGTCGTACTTTGGTGGGCGCTCTCTTCACTCTCGTCCTCCTCTCATTCCTTATTGTGATCGCCCAAGTAGTGCGAGTACGTCGGACTATGCGAGAGAAAACACCGAGCTAACGCTCTGGCATTTCCCCAAACCTAAGATGCTTAATGCCGGCGACTCTCCTTGCTAGCATTAAGCATCTTAGGTTTGGGGGGCACTTTATGGCGATTAAAGTATTTGTCGTCGACGATCACGAACTCGTCCGGCGCGGACTGATTGACCTGATTAATGCCGAAGACGACCTCATCGTTGTGGGACAAGCGGGCACGGTCGCAAGTGCACTTAAAGAGATCAATAAGGAATTGCCCGATGTTGCCGTTCTTGATGTTCGCCTCCCCGATGGAAATGGAATCGAACTCTGCCGCGAAATTCGATCCCTTTACCCGCAGGTTCGTGTACTGATGCTGACTTCCTTCTCGGATGACGAAGCCCTGCTTGGTGCAGTCTTGGGAGGTGCCAGCGGCTTTGTTATTAAGGATATAAAGAATCTCGATCTGCTCGATGCAATTAGAAGGGTGGCAAGTGGCGAATCACTGATTGATACCTCCACAACTACCAAACTGCGCAGTCGTCTACGCGATGCGAGCAGTCCTGCCGGGGGAATCGATGATCTCACCGACCAAGAACGTAGGGTTCTGGAATTCATCGGAGAAGGACTTACCAATCGTCAGATTGCAAACTCCATGTTCCTGGCGGAGAAAACCGTAAAGAATTACGTCTCCTCATTACTCTCAAAATTGGGATTAGAACGTCGCACGCAAGCAGCTGGACTCGCTGTCCGGCTTGGACTTGGCAGACCCTAGAGTTTTCCAGTCCAAATAGCCCGGGTTCCACCACTTGGCCGTTTGTAAATTTCAAAAGTTCCATCAAAGTCCTCGGCGCGTTTGGCCAGATTAAGCAGACCGCTTCGATGCACGTTATCCGCAATTCCAATGCCGTCGTCAATGATTCGGACTTCGCATCTAGTCTTGAGAGCGCTGATCTGCACCTCAACGAGATGAGCCTTCGAGTGTTTTATAGCATTAGTGAGGAGTTCGCGTAAAACAGCAAATAGGTTCTCAGCCAGTTCACCATCAATGACCGTATCAATTGGGCCGTTGAATTCGCACGTCAAATTCATAGCGGAACTAATCCGAAGTGAATCTATCTCGGTCTGAATACGTGAACGGAGTCCGTGAGGACCATTCTGATCTTGAAGTGCAAAGACTGAATTGCGGATCTGCTGGACCGTCGCATCTAAATTATCGATTACTTCACGAAGGCGTGCGAGGTCTTTTTCGGAACACTCTGGATCCTTTGTGAGGGCCTGCAGTGAAAGGCCCGTCGCAAAAAGCCGTTGAATAACTAAGTCGTGCAGGTCGCGGGCGATACGTTCGCGCTCGGCCAGAACTATGACACGGTGCTGCGCCTCAAGCCCGCGTGCATTATCGATGGCTACTCCAGCAGCTGACGCTAAAGCACTGACCAACTGCTCATCCTCTTCGGTGAAGTCCTCTCCCCCGCGCTTCTCTGTGAGGTAAAGGCTTCCATAAATCTCATCACGGATTCGGATAGGGACACCAAGGAAAGAAATCATCGAGGGGTGACCAACCGGAAATCCACTTGAGGCGGGATGGGATCGAATCGGATTTACTCGCAGTGGCACAGGGTGAGTGAGCAAATGTCCGAGCAACCCCTTTCCTTCCGGGAAAGTAGCGATTTCATCTGCGGTCTCTTCGCTCATTCCGACATACGTGAACTCTTCCAGGCTTCCATCCGCACCCAAGGCTCCCAAAGCACCGTAGGTTGCACCCGAGAGTGCAACTGCGTTTTCAACCAAGCGGCGAAGTGATGCCTTGAGATCTTCTCCCTTGGCAATATCAATAACTGCCTCGGAGAGAGCTCCCAATCGGTTCGACCCCATGTCGGAAGTCTGCCCAATCATGGCATCAATAGCGAACTAGCAGGGCTTTTCCGCACCGCGACGTGCATAATGGAACCAGGCCATGGCGGCAGCATTTAAGGCAAATATGCCGATGCCCCAGAATAGAATCGTTGGCGCCATAATTGCGAGAAGCACACCAAAGAAGAACGGACCGAAGGCTGCAATCGCACTGACCCATCCGATCACTCCACCTGCTTGGCGAGGCTCAAAGATCATCGGCATCTGCTTGAAGGTGCTTGCGTTGCCGACTCCAGCAAAGAAGAAGATTGCCAGCATTCCCCAGAAGAAGAGATTGAAATCGGCACTACTCGTGGGTGAAACATGCATGGCGGTAAAGATCGCAGATGCACCGATTCCGACGCCCGAAAGAACCGTCAGTTTTCCACCGCCAACACGATCCGACACTGGACCGCTGAGTACTCGAGCGGCCGATCCGACGAGTGGACCGAAGAATGCGTACTTCACGGGATCGGGAGCGTTTGCAAAGGAGCCATAAAGCGAATTGATGAGTAGGCCGAATTGTGCGGCAAGCCCGGAAAAAGTTCCAAATGTCAGCATGTAAAGGCTGGTCATGAGCCACGTGTGCTTGTTGCTAAATATGTCTAGCTGGTCTTTCACTCCACGGGCTTTTACTGGAACACTCTTGAGCATTGTCCAGGCAAGAATAACTGCGATCACGACAAATGGAATCCAGAGCAATCCTGCATTTTGATACCAGGTCGACTTATCAATCCCCTTTGCTGCGTCAACGAAATGTTGAGGAGCGCCAAGTGTCGAACCTAACATCGCCGAACCGACGATAATAGGAGTCACAAACTGAACCAGACTCACTCCGAAGTTTCCGATGCCCGCCTGTACTCCCAAGGCCATTCCCTGTTTAGATTTTGGGAAAAAATATGAGGTACTTGGCATGAATCCAGAGAAGACGCCGCCCCCGAGGCCAGCTAGGAAGGCGAGAGCCAGCAACCCAACATAAGGTGTTGAAGGAGTTCGCACTGCAAAGGACCAGCCAAGTAAAGGAAGTATGAGAAGTCCAGTCGAATAAGTAACTAACCGACGTGTGCCGAAAATTGGGGGCAGGAACATCCAGAGAAGTCGAAGGCCGCCACCGGCAAGTCCGGGCATTGCTGCCAGCCAGTAAAGCTCGCCCTTACTTAGGTCGAAGCCGATGCTATTAAGCTTTGGTGCAAGGGCAGAGACAAGAAACCAACTTATAAATCCAAGGGTGAGTGCATAGGTGGTGATCCATAAAGTTCTCCACGCGATCTTGGAATCCCAGGTAGCCTCATTATTTGGATCCCAGTTTTCTAGCCATTCACTTCCGCTTTTCGCTTGCGCTGCTTTACTGGCCATGTCAGATTCCAACTTTCTCTAGAGTCACTGTATCAATTCGGCGTTCCAATTGCGGTGTTGCGCGGTTCATCATTCGGACAATCGTCAAATGCATCCACACGCTTGCCGACAGCGTGAGCAGAAAGAGCACAATGAACGTGGACTGGGGAAGCCCAGTCCACTCACGGACAGAAACGAAGAGTGGGGGAAGTATGAAGCCACCGAGTGCGCCGAGAGTTCCAACGAGGCCCCCAACTGCTCCAACGTCTTTGGGGAAGTACTCCGGAATGTGCTTATAAACTGCCGCTTTCCCAATACCCATCGAGCAACCGACAATAAATAGCAGTACAGTGAATGGCACGACTCCAAGGGAATAGGGAAGAATATTTTTCAGGCCATCTTGCGTCTGCAGGACTATGTGCCCGAAGGGCGCGGCAAGTAGTAAGAGCGCAATCAACATCGTCCCAAAAGATGCATACATGAGTCTGCGCGCACCCATTTTATCTGAGAGATGCCCGCCAAAGGGACGAAGAAGCGAGGCGGGAAATATAAAGAGCGCGGTAAGTAACGCTGCATCGTGCAGATTCAAATCGTAAACGGAAACATAGTACTTGGGCATCCACGATGCCAAGGCGACATAGGCACCGAAAACAACGACGTAGTACAAACTAAATCTCCACACCTGCACATGCTTTAAGGGTGTGAACATATCCTTCAGTGGTCGTGATACTTGTACCCGCACAGAGTCTGCGGGTGTCATAAAAACAATAGCTATAGCGGTAATGACGAGAAGAATTGAATAGAGGGCGGGAACAAAGCGCCATCCTCCAGGAATCACTCCCCCTAAATACGAAACTCCTACAGTGCTCGCGATGAGAGGTGGACCGATAAATTTAGTGGCAGACGCACCGACGTTGCCGGCTCCGAAGACACCGAGGGCAAAGCCCTGCCGATCGCGTTCAAACCAGTGAGCATTCCAAGCGATCCCGACGCTAAATAGATTTCCAGCGAATCCGACCAAGAACGCCAGGATCAGAAGCCACGTGTAATCCAGTTTCATGTGTGCCAATAGGTATGCCGGAACCGCAGTCACAAGGAGCATCACGACAGTTACTCGTTTGCCGCCGATCCGATCTGTTAAGACTCCCAGAAAAAGTCGCCAGATCGAGCCATTAAGAATTGCCACTGATGATAGCCAGGCCAGTTGAGAATCGCTGAGTCCGAACTCCTTCTGGATGGGGATTCCTAGTACGCCAAACATCAGCCAGACCGCAAACATTAAAGTAAACGCAAAGGTGGATAGCGAAAGTACTCTCGTCGATCCCTTTATTCCTTGAGACATCCGTCCTCCTTCTGGTCCCCTAAGGCGAAGACTGCCCCGTGCAACGGGCGGCAAGTAGGGTCTTTGTACCTATTTAATTCGAATGAGTGCAGGGTCACAATAGGGGCATGACGAAACCGGCTGCCCCGCGAACAGACCCAGAAGACGCCCTCATCAAGCTCGGAAGATTCTTTTCTAAGGGAGAGGTTTCAAAAGATCTTCGTAGCATTACTAAGAGTGGGGGTCGCGCAGGGGACGCTTTCTACCGCGATCGTTGGAGCCATGACAAGGTCGTTCGATCTACGCACGGCGTTAACTGCACTGGTTCGTGTTCGTGGAAGGTCTATGTAAAAGACGGAATTATCACCTGGGAAACACAGCAGACTGACTACCCATCCGTTGGCCCCGATTCTCCAGAGTATGAGCCACGCGGATGTCCACGGGGTGCGGCATTTTCCTGGTACACATATTCGCCAACACGTATTCGCTTTCCCTATATCCGAGGAGTACTTCTTGAAATGTACCGTGAAGCAAAATCACGACTTCATGATCCAGTACTTGCATGGGCCGATGTTGTCGATAATCCAGAGCACAGAATTCGTTATCACCAAGCTCGTGGAAAAGGCGGATTAGTGCGAGCAAATTGGGGAGAGATTTCGGAGATTATTGCCGCAGCACACGTGCACACAATCAAGAAGTATGGGCCGGACCGCGTATTCGGCTTCTCGCCGATTCCCGCCATGTCTATGGCATCGCATGCCGCAGGTGCACGTTTCATTTCACTCCTGGGTGGCGCAATGCTCTCCTTCTATGATTGGTATGCAGATCTGCCAGTCGCATCGCCGCAAGTGTTTGGTGATCAGACAGATGTTCCCGAATCAGCAGACTGGTTCAATGCTTCCTACCTCATGATGTGGGGATCGAATGTCCCTGTGACACGTACTCCAGATGCGCACTTCATGACCGAAGGTCGATACCGCGGTCAGAAAGTTATTGCCATCAGTCCTGATTATGCGGATAACACCAAGTTTGCGGATGAATGGGTTGCGCCTCATCCAGGCACTGACGGCGCACTCGGAATGGCGATGGGCCATGTCATTCTTAAGGAATTCTTCGTCGACAAACAGATCCCGCGCTTCCAGGATTATGTGAAGAAGTACACAGACCTGCCCTATCTCGTAACCCTGCGCGAGAAGGACGGTGCATACGTTCCAGATAAGTTCCTGGTTGCCGCAGACTTAGGTGATACATCCGAAGGTTCGAAATTCAAAACGGTCATGCTTGATTCCAATGGAAAGACTTTCGTTCCCAATGGATCACTGGGTCATCGCTACAACGACTCTTCTATGGGCAAATGGAACTTGGATCTCGAAGGTATCGATCCATCACTTTCTCTCTTCGGCACTTCGCAAGCAAGTGCAGTAGAAGTTCTGATGCCTCGTTTTGATTTGGGACAAGAAACTTCCGAAAGTGGCGGAGTACTTCGCCGCGGTGTCCCTTGCATTGAGATTGGCGATAGGAAAGTCACGACGGTTTATGACTTGATGCTCGCGCAATATGGAGTCTCTCGTGAGGGGCTTGCTGGCGAATGGCCCAGTGATTACGAAGACACCACTCCATACACACCTGCCTGGCAAGAGGAAATCACCAGCGTTCCTGCAGTGCAAGCAATTCGTATCGCGCGTGAATTTGCACAGAACGCAGTTGATTCGCAAGGGCGCTCCATGATTCTCCTCGGGGCCGGAACAAATCACTGGTTCCATTCGGACACGATGTATCGCACCTTTTTAGCACTTGTCACCCTCACGGGTTGCCAAGGTGTCAACGGCGGGGGCTGGGCCCACTACGTGGGACAAGAGAAGTGCCGTCCTGTCACAGGCTGGGCACAACTAGCATTCGGCGCAGATTGGTCACGTCCGGCGCGACAGATGATTGGTACCGCTTTCTGGTACGTCTCCACCGATCAGTGGCGCTATGACGCACTCGGGTCAGAATTATTGGCAACTCCCCTAGGCGAAGGTCGCTTCAAAGATATGAGTGCGATTGACGTCCTTGCGCAATCTGCTCGCATGGGGTGGATGCCTTCGTATCCATCACTCAATCGAAATTCCCTTGATCTGGTTGATGAAGCACGCGCAAAGGGAGTCGACCCGGCAGTTCACGTTGTCGATCAACTCAAGTCCGGCGATCTTAAATTCGCCATTGAAAATCCAGATGCACCCGAAAATTGGCCGCGCGTTCTCACGGTCTGGCGAGCAAACATCCTTGGTTCTTCCAGTAAAGGTAATGAGTACTTCCTCAAGCACTTACTCGGTACAAGCAACTCGGTACGTGCCACTGAGAACAAAGCCGAGGAGCGACCACGTGATGTCGAGTGGGTGAAGGATGCGCCGGAAGGAAAACTAGATCTCCTCGTCTCTATCGATTTTCGTATGACGAGTACCGGACTCTTTGGAGATATTTTACTTCCAGCCGCGACCTGGTATGAGAAGCATGATCTTTCGAGTACCGATATGCACCCCTTCATTCACGCGTTTACTCCCGCCATCAATCCTCCGTGGGAGACTAAAACGGATTATGAAATCTTCCAGATGCTCGGCCGCCAGGTGGCCGAACAGGCCAAGGGTCATCTGGGCGAGAGAGAAGACCTCGTCGTTGTACCGCTCATCCACGACACACCTGATGCCATGGCAAATCCCGGTGGAGTTGTACTTGACTGGCACAAAGGAGAGGTTGAGCCCATCCCGGGTGTCACAATGCCCAAGCTCGTCGTAGTCAAACGCGACTACACACTCATCGGTGAAAAGATGGGCGCGCTCGGACCGCTGATCGACCAACTCGGTACAAATACCAAAGGAGTTCCGGTCACAGTTCTGCAAGAAGTCGAACTTCTTGGTCGGACCAATGGAGTCATTTCTCACGGAGTTGCCGCCGGTCGACCATCTCTTGCGCGAGATGTCGACGCATGTGAAGCGATTTTGGCACTCTCCGGAACAACAAATGGGCGCGTAGCAGTTGCCGGATTCCGGGCGCTAGAGAAGCGAACAGGACAGAAACTCACCGATCTTGCTCTCGATAATGAGGGCAAACGCATTACCTTTGCTGATACCCAAGCCAGACCAGTCCCGGTAATCACCAGCCCAGAGTGGTCTGGATCAGAGCATGGCGGTCGTCGATACACCGCATTTGCTATTAACGTTGAGCGATTGAAACCTTGGCATACCTTGACTGGGCGACAGCATTTCTTTGTCGATCACGATTGGATGACCGAACTCGGTGAGCAATTCCCTGTCTTCCGACCGCCTCTCAATATGCACCGAATATTCGGCAATCAGGCCGATGGTGTCGAGAAAGAAGTGACCGTCAGATATCTCACTCCCCATTCCAAATGGTCCATCCACTCGGAGTACCAAGACAACCTCTTCATGCTCTCGCTCTCGAGAGGAGGGCAAGAGATCTGGATGAGTGTGGAAGATGCCGAGACAATCGGAGTGAAAGATAACGAATGGATCGAGGCATACAACCGAAACGGTGTCGTCGTTGCACGAGCCTGCGTCTCTCATCGAATGCCGGCGGGAACAGTCTTTATGTATCACGCAAAAGATCGCGTCGTTGATGTTCCTCTTGCTGAAACATCAGGTAAGCGCGGTGGTATTCACAACTCACTCACGCGATTGATGTTGAAACCAACTCACCTCATCGGTGGATATGCGCAGTTGACCTTTGCTTTCAATTATCTCGGACCTACCGGAAATCAACGCGACGAAGTCACCGTGATCCGTCGCCGATCCCAGGATGTGGAGTACTAATGAAGGTCATGGCCCAAATGGGCATGGTGATGAACCTCGATAAATGCATCGGGTGCCACACCTGCTCGGTCACATGCAAGCAGGCATGGACCAACCGCTCCGGTCTTGAGTACGCCTGGTTTAACAATGTAGAGACGCGCCCCGGTCAGGGTTATCCCCGTAGGTATGAGGATCAAGAGAAAGCAAAGGGCGGGTGGATTCGCACACGTGGCGGCCGACTCCGTCTCAAAGGCGGCAGCAAGGCCCGTCGTCTCCTCTCCATCTTCTCCAATCCACGGATGCTCAACATTAAGGATTACTACGAACCGTGGACGTATGAGTACGACAACTTGATCACCGCGCCATTGGGTGAACAAACACCGGTGGCTCGACCAAAATCACTTCTCACTGGCAAGCCAATGAAGATCGAGTGGTCTGCCAACTGGGATGACGATTTAGGTGGTGGTCCGGAAAATATTGAGAAGGATCCAATCCTGCAGAAACTCGCCGAAGATGTGACAACGAAAGTGAAACTCGCCTTCGAAGAGACTTTTATGTTCTACTTGCCACGAATCTGCGAACACTGCCTCAATCCTGCATGTGTCGCCGCATGTCCATCGGGTGCGATCTACAAGCGTGCAGAAGACGGCATCGTTCTGGTTGATCAGCAGCAGTGCAAAGGCTGGCGCATGTGCGTCTCCGCCTGTCCTTATAAGAAGATCTACTTCAACCACAAAACTGGTAAAGCCGAGAAGTGCACGATGTGCTATCCCCGCTTAGAAATTGGTTTGCCAACCGTTTGTTCTGAGACATGCGTCGGACGACTGCGCTATCTAGGACTCTTCCTCTATGACGCGGATAAGGTCTTAGATGCGGCCTCTGTTGAAAATGATCAAGATCTCTATCAAGCCCAACTCGATCTCATGCTGGATCCAAGTGATCCCGAAGTCATAGCCGCGGCGCGAGCCGAAGGTATTCCAGAGGATTGGATCAGCGCTGCGCAGAAATCACCTGTCTACAAATTAGCAAAGGTTTACAAGATCGCGCTTCCACTTCATCCTGAATATCGCACCATGCCCATGGTCTGGTACGTACCGCCTCTATCCCCCATCGTTGATGTTCTGACCGAGACTGGACACGATGGAGAAGAAGCCGGAAACCTATTTGGGGCAATCGAGGCGCTCCGTATCCCAATTGAATACTTGGCTGAATTATTCTCCGCCGGAGACGTCGATGTAGTAACTGGAACACTTCGCAAACTCTCTGCAATGCGTTCGTATATGAGAGATATCAACCTGGGACGCGAACCTCGACCTGAGATTCCCGCAGCAGTCGGTATGGACCAAGAGAGCATCTATGAAATGTACCGACTCCTCGCCATCGCAAAGTACGAGGATCGATATGTGATTCCGGCAGCACATACCGAACAAGCACGAGAGTTGGATCATCTCGGCTGTTCATTAGATGGTGTCGAGGGAGTCGAAGCAATGGGTGGCGGACCCTTTGGCCAATCATCTGGTAATCCAGTACCCGTCACCATCGAGAACTTCCAAATCATGCGAGATCGGCAGACAAAGTGAGTACTGCCAATGTTCAGATGATCGCATCAGCCCTGCTCATTTATCCTGATGAGAATTTCCAAGAAAGACGTACCGAACTTGCCAATATCTCAAAAGATATTAAAGGTCGGGCCGGCGAATCCCTCCTGAAATTCTTCGATGCAACTAGCGAGATGACTTTGGACGAAATTCAAAGACACTACGTTGAGATTTTCGATATGAGACGGCGATGCTCGCTCTTCCTTACATCATGGACACATGGTGACACTCGGAATAGAGGCATGGCTCTTCTCCATTTCAAGGAGATTTACAGAGAGGTCGGAGTCACAATGACGGATGAGGAACTCCCGGATCATCTTGCCGTGGTTCTAGAATTCGCGGCCCTGATGGACCACGAGGAAGGCAATCTCCTGCTTGGTGAGCACCGTGCCCCCATCGAATTGATTCGCGATGCGCTCCATAATGCCAACTCTTTCTACGCATCCATCCTTGATGCGGTGGTAGCCACATTGCCGGCCATGACACCTGAAATTGAAGCTCGCGCACGCGCTCTGGCTCTCAGCGGCCCACCCCAGGAATTCGTGGGACTCAGTGGCGCCGTCTCGATTGCGCTAGAACCTTTTTCGTCGAACCCAGCCCTAGTAACCGATGGAGTGCGCACATGACCTCGTTAGATATCTTGCTGTGGTCTGTTCTGCCCTATGTGGCAATCGGATCCTTTGTCATCGGTCTGGTATGGCGCTACAGATATGACAAATTCAATTGGACTACTCGCTCCTCCCAAATTTACGAAGGAAAACTCCTCACTATTGCCGGCCCACTCTTTCACCTAGGTCTTTTTGCAGTGATCGGCGGTCACATCGTCGGACTTCTTATTCCGAAGGAGTGGACTGAGGCAATCGGAGTAAGCCAGGAGACCTATCACCTCGGAGCAATCACAATGGGCGGTTTTGCTGGTGTCGCAACAGTTTTAGGTATTGCTCTTCTCATCTACCGTCGCCGCACGACGGCCACGGTCTTTGCGGCAACAACCAAAAATGACAAAACCATGTACATCTTCCTAGTAGCGACTCTCCTTGCCGGGTGCGCCGCAACGCTCTCCAGTGCGGGTGCCATCGGAGACGAACATAACTACCGCGAAACAGTTTCCCCTTGGTTTAGATCAATCTTGCTCCTCCAGCCTGATGGAACTCTCATGGCAGCAACGCCTCTCGCTTTCCGCGTTCACGCCGTCCTCGGAATGCTTCTCTTCATCATCTGGCCATTTACCCGGCTGGTGCACGCGCTGAGCGCGCCAATCGGATACATGTTCCGACCGCCGATTATTTATAGAACTAGAGATGGTCGAGGCGTTGCTGGAGCCAGCAAAGCAAAACCCGGCTGGGAAAAAGTGAAGTACTAACTTTCCTAAGTTAGAGCGCTCTTAATCTGCTCTGCGTGATCACGCGGATGCTTCGCGTAACTCTGCAACCACTTCTCGATTGTGTACTTTCCGCTCTCAGAATGTTCGCCGTACTTCTCAAGATCGGCCGAAGTCAGGCGCTTGATAATGTCCAAGGAAGCCGCTCGTACAGAGAGATAAACGGCAAAGGAGTTTTCAATCGGGAGTACTTCATAACCCAATGTCTTGTTCTCTGCCCATAGACCCTCGTCATAGCCTTGGATGGACGAGCCATTGGGTTCGGCGACCAGACGTCGTAACCGCGCATACGACTGGGCCTCACTGTCGGCAAGATGGTGAATCACTTGACGTGGTGACCAGCCATCTGCTTTGTGGCGATCCAGATCCGTGTCGGAAAGTGCCGTGACCGTATCGGCAAAATATTGGGTGGCTGCTTCGTATATTTTGGCCTGCTCTTTGATATCCATGAGGCTGAGTGTAGACGGAACGGCGATAATGCAGCAGTACAAATACTATTTCTTCAGTTCGGTATCACAGGCAGCACGAAGATCTGCTAACGGCAAATCGATTGTAGATCGCACTATCGAACTGCTCACCCGAAAGTACTCGTGCGCCAAAATATCGCGCATACCAGCAATTTCGCTCCAAGGGATTGTCGGATAAGCCTCCTTTATACGTTCATCAAAAGTCTTAACCACTTCTCCGATGACAACCAGATCGTAGAGAATGGCGTCAAAAGCCGTCTTTGCAACATCCCAGTCTTGGTTGCCTTCAGCTTCGACTAGCATTTTTTCGGCATGTTCAATTCTGGAAATACGATCCAAGATATCTTTTAACCGCGTAGATTTATCCCTTGCGCTCATAATGGAACAGCCTCAGAGAGGGCCTTCTTGAGAACCTCCTCCTTTAATACGCCAACGGGAGAAACCTCAACTCGATCCTCTAGAAGATCCGATAACTCCTCATTCAGCCGGAGGATGGGCAGCAGCCCTTTAGACAAGTCGAAATCGACAAGAAAATCTATATCGCTAGTAGCGGTGTCTTGACCTCGCACTACTGAACCAAAAAGCCGTATGTTAGAGGCTCCGGCTTTCTTCATGATCGACTTTATAGTTGTTTTGGAGAGCCTTATTTTTTGGGCCCGACTACCAGACAAATTCAATGGAGGTGTCTTCCTGACCATTACATCCAACTCATACCCTGCTGCCTTGAGAAGTCGAAGCAGCGTGGTTGTGGACGGCGATGCATTCCCATTTTCATACCTTGCAATAGCCGACTGGGAGGTGCCAGCCCGTTGCGCCAACTCGGCTTGGGTGAGGCCAGATTGTTGGCGTACGAATCCAAGAATTTGCGCACTATCAAAGGCGGACATAGATGAAGAATATACCTAAGTAGGTATAATGGCAATGAACCCAAGATTGGTAGCCCCGAAGGGATTCGAACCCTCGTAGCTGGCTTGAGAAGCCAGAGTCCTAGGCCGCTAGACGACGGGGCCCTAGTTTCCTCAAAGTTGATCGCCTTCGGCTTTCAACTTCATAGTCTTGGTAGAACTATTCAATTTTTTTCGCTGGGGTACCAGGACTCGAACCTAGACTTACTGAACCAGAATCAGCAGGGCTGCCAATTACCCCATACCCCAAAAGGCGTTCGCAAGGATACCGTAGAAATTAGAGCGCTAAAGCCGATGAAATCCGCTCTAAACAGGCCCCTTTACCCAGTAATTCCATTGATTCAAAGAGCGGTGGCGAGATGGTGCTGCCGGTTACTGCGACTCGTACAGATCCAAATGCAATACGCGGCTTGAGGCCCATACCTTCGATAAGAGAGGATCGGAGTGCGGCCTCGATGGATGAATGTGTCCACTCAGATAATGGCTTTAACTCGTCAAGGCTTCGTCGTAGGACTTCCTTTGATCCAGAGTCAGTGACCTTTGATATGGACTCCAATTCCACATGGAAATCTTTGACGAATAAAAATTTGAGCATCGCAGGAATTTCGCTGAATTTTGTAATGCGCTCTTGAATGATTGGGAGTGCGGCTTTTACGCGTGCGATCTCCTCATCGGTGCCGGTGATGACAGCGGCTTTCTTTAAGAACGGCAATGACCAATCGAGGAATTCTTCAAGAGGCAGCGCGCGGATCTTGTCGCCGTTGATTGCTTCCAGCTTTTTCATATCAAAACGCGCAGGAGAACTATTGACGCGCTCGACAGTGAAGAGTTCGGTCAACTCCTTCATCGTAATATTCTCGCGGTCCTCCCCTGGCGACCATCCAAGCAGGGCCAAGTAATTGCAGATAGCCTCAGGCAAGAATCCCGCCTCGCGATACCAGGCGATCGACACTTCACCATTGCGCTTGGATAATTTCGCATTGTCCTGTCCCATAACGAAGGGAAGATGAGCAAAGGTTGGGAATTCGTCATCCTTCAAGCCCATTGCTTGATAAACACGGATCTGACGTGGAGTGGATGAGAGAAGGTCTTCGCCACGAAGAATGTGAGTGACCTTCATTAGGACATCATCGACTGCAACCGCCAAGGTGTAGAGCGGTGAGCCATCTGCGCGCACCAGGACAAAGTCCGGTACGAACTTGTGGTCGAAGGACATTTCACCACGGATCGCATCGACGAAAGTGGTCTCTCCCTCGGGCATACGCATGCGGATGACAGGCAATCTTCCAGCAGCTCTGAAAGTCGCCATCTGATCTTCGGTGAGGTTACGACACTGTCCGTCATATCCTGGTGCAACATTTGCTGCGCGTTGCGCTTCGCGACGCGCCTCCAATTCTTCGGCCGAACAGAAGCAGTAGTACGCATCCTTCTGGTCTAAGAACTTCTGTGCCCAATGGGCGTAAATATCCAGACGCTGTGATTGCAAGTAAGGACCGTACTCGCCACCCACTTCAGGACCCTCATCCCACTGCAAGCCAAGCCAGCGAAGAGTGTCGATTGCCGCTGCTATGTACTCATCGGTGACCCGTGTGGTGTCGGTATCTTCAATGCGGAAAATAAAGGTGCCACCTGTATGACGGGCGTAGGCCCAATCAAAAAGGGCCGTGCGGATATTTCCAACGTGGAGATCGCCCGTTGGAGAGGGAGCAAACCGGACGCGTACCTTAGCCATGAGCACTCACCTTGTTTGTCAGTTCGCCCAATCCTTCAATAGATACGGTAATGACGGACTTTTCTGGCATGGGTCCAATTCCCGCTGGAGTCCCAGTCAAAATAACATCGCCGGGCAGAAGAGTCATGACCTGAGTGACGAAATTGACGATCGTGGGAATATCAAAAATCATGTCGGAGAGTTTCGCGTCCTGCATCACTTCGCCATTGAGGGTGGATGAAATCCGCTGATCGCCAGGTGTGAACTCGGTTTCGATCCATGGTCCAAGTGGGCAGAAAGTGTCAAAGCCCTTGGCGCGAGTCCACTGTCCGTCCCTCTTTTGAAGATCGCGAGCCGTCACATCGTTGGCAAGTGTGTATCCAAAAATCACATCATTTGCACGCTCTTTTGGAACGTCCTTGCAGATTCGACCGATAACGATGGCGAGTTCTGCTTCAAAATCCACTCGATCACTCATTGCTGGCCATGCGATTGTGTCGCCCGGCCCGATCACAGAAGTGTTGGGCTTGAGGAAGATGATCGGCTCCTCTGGTACTTCGCCACCCATCTCCTTGGCGTGGTCGGCATAATTCTTTCCAATACAAACAACTTTGCTTCGAGGCAGAACGGGTGCCAGCAAGCGCACCTGAGAGAGCGGCACAACCTGTCCCGTTGGCTTTGTGCCCATAAAGAGTGGATCACCCGTTATTACGGCGATAGATTCCTCGGCCAGAATGCCAAAGAGCGGGTCTTTGCCAAGTTCTAAAGAGGGGTCGGCGGCGGCAGGAGAGAAACGAACAATGCGCATTGGGCAAGGGTATCGCGCCTTAGAGGGACTCTATTTCATCGTTTTGCTTGACAACCCAGACGAGCGCGCCAGGGGTGTGCTCTCTCACAGGTTTTAGATTGATGGATCCATCTCCAACTACAACAACGGCCTCAATTGCCTCGATCTGACTGGCCATTGCCACAGTAAAGACGGCTTCGATGGCATCGAGCGTGAGACTTATCGAACTTATATTTCGCGCAACATATGTGCGCCCGGTGCTATCGCGAAGAGCGGCTGCCTGAGTTGCGCCGGTACGTCTCAAGGTAGCCTGCGCTAATACTTCGAGTTTCTGATCTTCTACATTTTCAAATTTAGAGTTCGTCATGCTCTTCTTCACTTGTTGGTGTTTCTCGTTCGACAAGAACGCTGCTAATTCGACGACGACGGCCAATTGGACGCTCAGCGGTGATATTCCACCCGCTTAGAAATATCGTGCTTCCAGGGATCGGAACCCGGCCCAACTTCTTTGCCATCAAACCGCCAATGGAATCAACATCATGATATTCCGCTTCTGGAATGGTGATGTCGAGTTCGCGTGCAAAATCTTCCACATGGAGTCCCGCCTGCGCCCTAGCCTTATTCTCACTGAGCCAGGAAAATTCTTCCTCCCCATCGTCGAACTCGTCTTCGATCTCACCGACGATCTCTTCAATAATGTCTTCGATCGTGATGATGCCAGCGGTGCCACCGTATTCATCAATCACAATCGCTAAGTGAATCTGATTGCGCTGCATATCCTTTAGCAACTCAGCAGCTATTTTGTTCTCTGGAACGAAATTAGCCGGACGCATCAACTGTTCAACGCGTTCAGTCTGCTCTGCATCGTGATGATCAAGGGCGCGTTTAGCCAGATCCTTGACATAGGCAATTCCGATGATGTTATCGACATCTTCATCTACGACCGGAATACGGGAGAATCCAGAGCGAAGAGCCAATGAGAGTGCCTGCCGAAGCGTCTTGTCCTTCTCAATCCAGACCATTTCTGTTCGCGGAATCATGAGTTCGCGGACCAAAGTGTCGCCAAGTTCAAAAACTGAGTGGATCATTTCGTGCTCGTCAGATTCAACAAAACCGCGCTCGTGCGCCTGATCCACTAAATCGCGAAGCTCGGCTTCGTTGGCAAAGGGGCCTTGTCTGAATCCTTTGCCGGGCGTAATTGCATTGCCAAGAGCAATGAGCAGGCGGGTGATCGGTGTGAGAATGCTTGCCAAGTAGAAGGTGACAATCGCACCGCTGCGTGCCCAAAAATGTGGATTCTGCCTGCCTAGGGTGCGGGGTCCGACACCAACAATGACGTATGAGACAACGACCATGATGACAACCGTGAGGAAGAGCGCCTGCCCCCCATCAAATATTTCAAGGAGCACAACAGAGAGAAGAACGGTCGCAGAGAGTTCGCACGTCTTTCGAACCAGAAGGGCGACATTGAGATAGCGGGCTAGATCTTGTGTCACCCGTCGCAAGATGGGACCGCCACTGAGGCGTTCCAACTCTTCGATCTTGACGCGGGATATCGTCGTGAGAGCGGTTTCACTTCCGGCCAAGAAACCAGCAAAGGCTAGTAAGAAAACGATGGCAACAAGGAATAACGGGGTCACTTCATCCACCGATCAACTATTGATTCTTGGAGTGTAAACATCTCTTTTTCATCCTCGGCCGTAGCATGGTCATAACCCACAATATGCAAGAGACCGTGAACACTCAAGATTGACAATTCGCGATCAAAGTCATTTCCAGCGTCCTTGGCTTGAGCCTGGGCAATCGTTGGACAGAGGACGATATCGCCGAGTATTCCAATCTCTTCTGACCCTGGTTCGATCTCATCCATAGGGAAGGAGAGCACATCTGTAGGACCTGGTTCGCCCATCCATTTGATGTGAAGCGCCGTCATTTCTGCTTCGTCCACGAGAAGAACGTTGAGATCGCACTCTGGGTTTAAATCAAGTTCCGAGATTCCAAAGGCGAGTAGCGAGATTAATCTTTCCTCTGGGAAATCGACACCGGAGCGATTCTGTATATCTATCGCCATATTTAGTTGCCGGGACGAAGTTGGCGAGGAACTCGATCCTGCTGCAACTGCGCCTGGCGTTCATCACCATACTTGCCGTAGGCCTCAACAATCTCTCCGACCAAACTATTTCGGACAACATCTTGCGAACTCAAATCAATGAAAGCAATGTCATCGATACCGACCAAGATATCGCGGATGACTTTAAGTCCCGATTTCGCCCCAGAAGGTAGATCCATCTGGGTAACATCACCCGTTATTACCATTCTTGAACCAAATCCAAGACGCGTGAGGAACATCTTCATTTGCTCAGGTGAAGTGTTCTGGGCTTCGTCCAAAATAATGAAGGCATCATTAAGTGTTCGCCCACGCATATAAGCAAGCGGGGCAACTTCTATGACTCCAGTCTGCATCAGGCGCGGAATGGACTCTTGGTCAATCATGTCGTGAAGCGCATCGAAAAGCGGACGAAGATACGGATCTATTTTCTCCGACAAGGTTCCGGGTAGGAATCCGAGGTGCTCCCCCGCCTCAACTGCAGGGCGGGTAAGAATAATTCGATTGACTTCCTTAGCTTGCAATGCAGCGACGGCTTTTGCCATTGCGAGATAGGTTTTGCCCGTCCCTGCCGGGCCAATTCCAAAAGTAATTGTGTTCTGGTCGATCGCGTCCACATAGTGCTTCTGGTTGGCAGTCTTGGGACGAATTGATCGTCCGCGGTTACTTAAAATATTGAGCGATAGGACTTCAGCAGGATGATCTTGCGGAACTTGGCGCATCATGGAGATAGCGCGAACAACGAGTTCGCTTGAGAGCATCTGACCCGATCGGATGACAACGAGCAATTCATTCAGGAGAGCCTCAAGGCGGCGACCCTCTTCGGAATCGCCTTGGAAAGTAATCTCATTTCCGCGGACAGTAATGGTCAGGGTCGGAAAACCAGCCTCAATAATTCTTAGGTGAGAATCGGTAACACCAAGCAGGGCGACCATAGGAATGGCGCTGGGCACCGCAAATAGGGTTCTTTCCATTGGACTTATTCTACGGGCAATGGTGAGTGAATGCTGAACTAACCGGGAGGCCAACCGAATGGTCGACCACCAAGCAGGTGCAAATGAGCGTGAAAAACACTCTGACCGACCGATTCGCCAGTATTGAAAACGCTCCGATACCCATCTAATCCTTCGGATTGCGCAATCTCTGCTGCTGCGCTGAGAAGTGCGGCGGCGATGACAGAGGAGATTTTCGCAAGCTTGCCCGCATTCTCCACATGAACGGTCGGAACGATAATCACGTGCGTTGGTGCTTGAGGAGCAATATCGCGAAACGCAACAACATTTTCGTTTCGATAGACGATTGTTGCCGGAATTTCACCCTCAATTATTTTACAGAAGAGACAGGTTGAATCTAGTGCCATGGATCATGCATCTTTCTACTAAGTGTTACCAGAGACCGAGGGCGACACTGGCTGCAGAGACAGCAGCAATACCAGCATGCGCCGATCGGAAGATCGGGCGACCCAGTCTGACCAACTTCGCGCCTTCCTTACTCATGTCCAATAATTCCTCATCGGTCAGTCCGCCTTCAGGACCGACGACAAGAACCACAGATTGAATACGTGCGACTTTCGAAACAATTTCCGTAAGTTTCTCTGTAGCATGCACATCCAGAACCAAAGCCAGATCCGCACTCCTGATGATTGCGAGCACGCGCGCCATATCAGCGACATCGGCCACCTCAGGAAGGTAATATCGGCGCGACTGCTTGCCCGCTTCAATGACCGCTGCCTGCAACTTGCCGACACCATCGGGAAGCCGTCCGATGGATCGCGCTGCTTGCCATGGAACGATTCGGTCGACGCCTGATTCGACAAGAAGCTCGATGTTTTCTCGAGTTCGCTCACCCTTGGTGACGGCTTGAATAACTGTGATAGTTATTTCGCGTTGTGGTTGGTATCCAGATTCCAAGACCGCTAAATCAACAGAGGTCTTATCTACTTCAGTAACACATGCTCGCGACCAGTGACCGTGACCATCTGAGAGAAGCAACTCTTCGCCCGGAGTTGCGCGAAGTACACGAGAAAGGTGATGACCTACCTGGCCCACCAAACGAATTCGCTCGTTGATTTCGGTCGGAAGTTCTGCGACATAGAAAAGTGGCAACATCAGCGAAACGCATCCCGGAACTTATTGAAGAAGCCCCCGTCGTGACGCTGCATCTGAGATTCGCCTTCTTTCTCTCCTCGCAGACGAGCAAATTTGCCCAACAACTCCTCCTGCTCCTTATTAAGTTTAGTCGGAGTATGCACATCTACATGAACTATCAAATCGCCACGCCCACCACCTCTTAAGTGAGTGACTCCCTTTGCCCTTACCGTGATAGTCGATCCACTTTGAGTGCCGGCCTTGATTACAACAGGGATCGGTCCATCCAGAGATTCAACCGTGAGCGTCGTTCCGAGAGCAGCAGCGACCATCGTGATGCCAAGAGATACATGCAAGGTATCGCCTTCGCGAGCTAGGAATTCATGCGGGGTCTGCACAATTTCAACGTACAAGTCACCGGCAGGTCCACCGCCTGGTCCCACCTCGCCGCGACCAGACATCTGAATGCGATTGCCAGTTTCGACTCCAGGGGGAACCTTCACGGTGATCGTCTGCCGTGTCCGTACGCGACCGTCTCCCGCGCATTCATTGCAAGGATTTCTAATCACGCTGCCATAGCCCTGACAATTGGCACAGGGTCTGCTTGTCATTACCTGCCCAATGAAGGATCGAGTGATCTGTTGGGTTTCGCCTCGGCCTCGACAGATTTCGCAGATCTGGGGCTTTTCGCCTTCGGCACAACCAGAGCCAGCGCACTTGGTGCAAACAACTGCGCTCTCGACCGCTATTTCTCGTTCGGTTCCGAAGCATGCTTCGTTGAGATCAACCTCAATGCGAATGAGCGCATCTTGACCGGCACGTACACGAGGTCGAGGGCCACGATTTCCGCCGCCGCCGAAAAATGCATCCATAATGTCGCCAAAACCAAAACCAGCTCCCCCAAAACCGTTGGATGAGCCACCATGGTCGTAGTCCTGCCGCTTCGCAACATCGCTGAGAACTTCGTAGGCAGCGGTAATCTCTTTAAACTGATCTTGAACTGCAGGATCCGGATTAACGTCAGGATGCAATTCACGGACGAGTTTGCGATACGCGCGTTTTATCTGGTCTTGTGTGGCATCGCGCTCGACGCCCAAGACTTCGTATAAATCTGCCATTACGATCCTTCATTCATGTAGCGACCTATGTAACGAGCAACAGCCGAAACGGCTGCGATCGAACCCGCATAATCCATGCGGGTCGGCCCGATAATTCCGAGGGCGCCAAGTGGGGACTTATCACTGCCATAGCCAACCGAAATAAGACTGGTCTGACGCAAATTTTCTTCCGTCTGCTCTTCACCAATTCGAACATGCACCGTATCGCTAACGTCACCAAGAAGACGCAACAGTACAACTTGTTCTTCTAGCGCCTCAAGAATCGGATGGATCTGGGCGGAGAAATCCTCGCGGAAGCGAGCTAAATTCGCTGTGCCCGCAAGCACAACTCTCTCCTCCGGTTTTTCAAGTGCCATTTCAGTCAAAGTCGTAATGATAATTCCAACGTCGCCTCGGTTTGGATCGGTATATGTCTTGAAAAGGAGATTCATTTTTTCGGAAATGTCTAGCAATCGCTGCCCAATAACACTCTGATTAAGTCTGGTGCGAAGCGTCGTTACGAAGTTCTCGTGGAGATCATGACCAAAATCAATAACACGTTGTTCAACTCGACCCGCATCGGTAATAAGAATGACCATCAACCGTGAAGGAGTAAGTAGGACCAATTCAAGGTGACGGACTCTAGATTTCACAATGGAGGGATATTGGACTACAGCAACCTGCTTAGTCACATCGGCCAATAGTCGGACGGTACGCATCACTACATCATCAAGGTCATGAGCACCTTCGAGAAAACTTTCAATTGCTCGTCGCTCTGGAGCAGAAAGTGGTTTGACGGTTGCCAATTTATCTACGAAGACTCGATAACCCCGGTCAGTTGGAATGCGACCTGCACTCGTATGAGGGTGAGTAATAAGACCTTGCTCCTCGAGGAGGGCCATCTCATTGCGGATGGTCGCGGGTGAAATTCCCAAACTATGTCTGTCAGCAATCGCCTTAGAGCCAACAGGTTCTTGGGTGGCGACATACTCATCCACGATTGCGCGGAGGATTTCTAAACGACGTGATTCCATGAATACCAACTAAATAGTTACGAGGGCGATTGAAATCAAGGTCAACAGGAAGAATGATGGAAAGGATGCGCGAATCTTCTCAGCCCTGAAATGGAAATACATCGCACCGCTCATATCTACCCAAAGAATGACGAGAGCACACCACTGAATAAATACGTTTCGGAGTCCAATAATGAGTCCGAGTGCAGCAAGGGCTTCAATAACACCAATAAAACGGGCAAGTCCGTCCTTGACATTCACCTCACGGGTAACAGCAAGTCCGCGCTCGTTGCCACTGGCCTTCATGAGGCCGGAAATGACAAAAACAAGCGCTAGAAGAGAGGAAATGATGACGTGATAGGTATGCATAGGACTACAAGGTACTACACAACTAATTCGCGTACGATTCGGTCTGCAATGAGGCGCCCCTGAGGCGTTAATTGCAGGGATCCCTCGCTCCATCGCGATTTATCAAGGTGGCCGCTTTCACGGTACCCCTCAACTCTGGAAATCTGCTCCGCCGTTAGGTCACTCAGAAGGATTCCGTAGTGCATACGGATAGAGAGCATCACTTTCTCATCGCTTATTTGTTGAGGGGTGAGAGTCTCTCGTTCTTGCACAGGTGATTGAGAATTGATAAGAGCGTTCTTGTATGCAGTTGGGTGCTTGACGTTCCACCAACGTTCTCCATATAGATGGGAGTGTGCGCCTGGTCCCAACCCCCACCAATTCGCATTCTTCCAATAGGCAACGTTATGTCGGGATTCATGACCGGACTTTGCCCAGTTGCTCAACTCGTACCAAGTCAGACCGGATGCTTCACACATTTCATCAACGAGTAAATACATATCTGCCATGAGGTCGTCGCTTGGCATGGAAAGATCTCCGCGCTTGATCTGAGCCGCGAGTTTCGTCCCTGTCTCAACGATCAATGCATAAGCACTCAGATGATCGACTCCTAGAGAAAGGGCAGACTCAACTGAAGTCTTCCAATCTTCCAGACTCTCGCCCGGTGTCCCGTAAATGAGATCCAAACTAACGCTTTCGAATCCAGCATCCCGCGCCGCTTGCACAACACGGGCGATGCTTTCGGGATTGTGGGTTCGGTCCAAGACCTTCAATACATGAGGTACTGCAGATTGCATTCCGAACGAAATTCGATTAAATCCGACTTCACGTAACTCTTTGAGTTTCTGAACGTCGACCGTATCGGGATTCGCCTCCAAGGTAATCTCACACTCGGATGAGACATTCCATCGCTCTCTTATCGAGGAGATAACCCGTCCAAGATCACGCGCCGGAAGCAGGCTCGGAGTGCCTCCCCCAAAGAAGATGGTGGGGACAGCACCTGGGGCTTCTGTATGAGCAATATCGAGTTCTCGCAAAACTGCATCAATGTAATCAAAGGAGACGGTTTCTAAAGTGCCACCTTCGCGTAATTCACTTGGAGTGTAGGTATTGAAATCGCAGTACCCACAACGTTTCACGCAGTAAGGGATGTGAACGTAAAACGAGATATCTCCAGACTGGGTCGGAGCCATGATTACTTCCGCGCGGCCTTCGCCTTATCAATATCGGCGTCCGTGGCAAGGGCTGCAACAAAGGCTTCCTGCGGAACTTCAACGCGTCCCACCATCTTCATCCGCTTCTTGCCCTCCTTCTGCTTCTCAAGAAGCTTGCGCTTACGAGAAATATCTCCACCGTAGCATTTTGCAAGAACGTCCTTACGGATGGCACGGATATTCTCACGGGCAATAATTCGTGAACCGATTGCTGCCTGGATTGGAACCTCAAATTGTTGACGCGGAATCAGAGCGTGCAATTTGGCAGTCATCATCAACCCATAGGCATATGCCTTATCGCGATGAACGATGGCGCTAAATGCGTCAACCGCTTCACCCTGCAGCAAAATATCGACCTTGACGAGATCACCTTCGGCATCGCCAATTGCTTCGTAATCTAGGGATGCGTAACCACGAGTACTGGACTTCAATTTATCGAAGAAATCGAAAACAATTTCCGCGAGTGGAAGCGTGTAACGGATTTCCACACGATCTTCAGAGAGGTAATCCATGCCGAGCAAGACTCCACGTCGTTGTTGGCAGAGTTCCATAATTGCGCCGATAAATTCACTGGGAGCAAGAATGGTCGAACGGACAATTGGCTCCTCAACGCTCAGGATCTTGCCGGAAGGAAACTCACTTGGGTTGGTCACAATGACGTCTTTGCCATCATCGAGTTTCACTTTGTACACAACGTTCGGCGCGGTTGAGATCAGACTGAGATTGGATTCACGCTCAAGTCTTTCGCGGACAATTTCCATGTGCAGCAGACCGAGGAATCCACAACGGAAACCAAAACCAAGTGCGGCAGAGGACTCTGGTTCGTAAACCAGTGCGGCGTCATTGAGTTGAAGCTTGTCGAGTGCTTCGCGCAAGAGTGGATAATCCGCACCGTCGAGTGGGTAGAGGCCGGAGAAAACCATTGGCTTTGGGTCTTTGTAGCCCGCAAGTGGCGTCTTTGTGGGGTTGTTGTAATTAGTGACCGTGTCACCGACGCGTGATTGGCGAACATCCTTCACACCCGTAATGAGGTATCCAACTTCGCCAACACCTAAACCTTTGCTTGGAAGTGGCTCCGGAGAAATCACGCCAACTTCAAGCATCTCATGACGGACACCAGTTGAGAACATTTGAATCTGATCGCGGGCAGTCAGATGCCCATCCACAACACGGACGTACGTGACCACTCCGCGGTAGACGTCATAGACCGAGTCGAAAATTAGTGCGCGTGCAGGTGCATTTGGATCGCCTTGGGGCGGTGGAATCTGCGCAATGATCTGGTCAAGAAGTTCGGGAACACCCGCACCGGTTTTTCCAGAGACCAGCAAGCAATCACTTGGTTCGCATCCGATGAGTTTGGCGAGTTCGGCCGCAAACTTTTCTGGCTGAGCAGCAGGAAGATCAATTTTATTCAAAACAGGAATTATTTTGAGATTGTTCTCCATCGCGAGATAAAGATTTGCAAGCGTCTGCGCTTCGATTCCCTGTGCGCAATCCACCAACAAGATCGCACCTTCACTCGCAGCGAGCGAGCGCGAAACTTCGTATGTGAAATCGACATGGCCGGGTGTATCGATCATGTTCAAGATGTATTCCTTGCCATCGATACCTGAGCGCCACGGAAGGCGGACGGCCTGGCTCTTGATAGTGATTCCGCGTTCGCGTTCGATATCCATGCGATCGAGGTACTGCTCGCGCATATTGCGGGGATCGACAACCTCTGTGATGCCGAGCATGCGGTCAGCTAAAGTGGATTTACCGTGATCGATATGCGCAATGATCGCAAAGTTACGGATCTGTGCGGGATCGGTAGAGGCAGGTTGAGGTGCCTTTGCAATTGATATGGCCGGCATGAACCTAGCCTCGCGCTGTCGTCTGTATTAGAAAATTAACGAACGCCAGCTTTTGTAGCCGACTTAGCCATGGAAGACTTCTTGTTGGCTGCTGCATTCTTGTGAATAACGCCTTTGGCAACTGCGACATCAAGTGCCTGTGAGGCGGTGCGGAGTTCGGTGGTGATAACTGCCGAGTCCCCGGAGGCAAGGGAGTCACGAAACTTGCGCACGGCGGTCTTGATGGATGACCGGACCGACTTGTTACGAAGGCGAGCCTTCTCGTTGGTCTTGATCCGCTTAATCTGGGACTTGATATTTGCCACGCGCGCTACTCCGACTCTGAAAGAACGATTTTCAACTGGTCCAAATGGATCAGGTAAGAGGGGAAGGCTACCAGCGAGAGCACTCCAGGCTCAAATTAGCCCAAGCGTTAACCGAAGTGGGCTCAGATTAGCGCCTAGAACGGGCAATCTCGGTGACCGCTTTCTCCAGGGCATAGATCGGGTCCACCGAGGCACCCTTTACCTGGGCATCGGCCTGAGCAATAGCAATCACCGCCTTCGCGATCCCCTGGGGCGACCAATGGGCTAGTTGGCGCCGGGCCTTGTCGATCTGCCACGGCGACATACCTAATGCCCCCGCCAGTTCGAAGGATTTAGCACCACGGTTGGTTCCAGAAACCTTTGCGAGTCCTCGCAAGGAGGAGGCGATCGCGCTAGTGACCATGACTGGATCGGTCCCAGTGGCAATGGCATTTCTCAATGTGAGCAGGGCTCGAGAGACATCTCCCTCAAGTGCAGCTTCGGCAACATCAAAACCGGTCGTCTCAATTTTTCCTTGGTGATATTTATCTACCACTTGCTCATCGATAACGCCTGTTGTATCCGATGCAATCTGAGTGCATGCCGAAGTTAATTCTCGAAGGTCATTACCTGTGGCATTGACCAGCGCATTGACAGCACCGGGTGTGATTTTCCGACCGAGATCGAGGAGGACATTCTTTACAAACTCTTGCTTCTCGCTCTCTTTCTTCAATTGATCACAGGCGATTACCTCAGTTTTTGACTTCTTAATCTGATCGAGAAGCGCTTTCCCTTTGACTCCGCCCTTATGAATGAAGATGACGGAGATTGTGGGATCTGAAACCTCAAGAAAGCGAGTGATCTCACCTTTGCTCTCCTCAGGTAGATCCTGCAGATCGCGGATGACGAGAGCACGTCTCTCAGAGAAAAGTGAAGGGGCAAGGGCATCGGAAATATCTCCGGGCAATGCCTCTGCACCAAAAATTGTCCGGACCTCTGCATTTTCCTCACTCATCGCAACCAAAATCTTGGCAAGTGCGCGGTCGGCAAGGGCGGGCTCTGCTCCCAGGAGCAGGTAGTTGCTCATGCCAACCTCACTTTCTGCCACCACGATCCTGCACTTGTATGAACGGTTAGACGGTGGGATCGGGCAACTATAGCGATCGCACCATTCTTATCTGTCCGGTAAATTCTGCTTCGCAGTCTATCCAGCGTGGCAAGCGTCTGCGCCGCGGGGTGGCCGTAGGGATTGCCTTCTCCGACGCTGATGATTGAAAGATCTGGGGAGAGTCTTTCCATAAATTCTTTCACTTGGCGGGCTGAGCCGTGATGACTGACCTTGTAGATATCGACATGACGAAGCAAAGGAAGGATCTGGGACTGTGCCTCGGGTTCTACATCACCCGCGGCAAGCAAAGAAAAGTCGGGACTCACAATTTCGAGTACCACACTTGAGTTATTGATAACTGAACCCGCTGCGCCACCAACCGCGCTCGTTTCAGAGCTATTTAACGGCCATAAGACCTTGATTGTGATCAGACCGCGCGAACTTGGAAGAGAGAAGATTGCCCCCTTCTTCGGCTCGACCAACGCTCGATCCCCTAACCACTTTCCAACCTGGCCACTTTCAAAAAGCGGATCCTTATTGTTGCTCACCCATACCTGACCAACCGTGCGGCCGCGCATCAAGCCTGCCAAACCCTCTACATGGTCGGCATGGAAGTGAGTGAGTACGAGAAGCGGGATGCTCCGAATTCCCAGTTGCGTCAAGCATCGATCTTCCACAGTTGGATCGGGTCCTGTATCAATGACAAAGCCCCGATGGTTGCCCAAATTAATGACGAGCGAATCACCCTGGCCGACATTGCAATGTGCGATTTGCCAATCCCCTCTGGGCCATTGCGAGTTCCACGTGAGAAATAGGATTATTGAAACCGATACCGCGATCATTATTCGATGAGTACGCCAGAGAAAAACAAGTGCAACCAGGATGAGGATTACTACCAATCCGCCGATGAAACCCCCGAGCCCCGTGGAGATTTGCAGAACGGGGAATTTCGCCGCCCAATGCGCGACTCCCACGATCCACTCCGACGGGTATGCAATGACTAAGAGCAACGCACTACTCACTCCGGGAAGTACAGGTGAGAGGAGTGCCGCGATGAATCCAAAGACAGTAATCGGTGCGACAACAGGTGCGACAAGCAAGTTGGCAATTACAGTCATCAGACCCAAATACCCGGAAAGCGCAACCAAAACTGGAGCACACATGAGTACTGCTGCTGTCGGCAGACTCATGGCGTTAGCAAGACGTGCAGGGATGAATCGTCCAAGCCAAGTGGCAATTCGAGGAGCGAGTAAAAGTAATCCAGCTGTTGCCAATACAGAGAGCGCAAATCCTGGATCGCGCGCCTGCCAGGGATCGCCAATAACTACTGCGGCCATCGCGAAGCCAAGTGCCGGTATGGCATCGCTGCGTTTACCGATTCCGCGCGCGACCAATACAACACTGGCCATTGCCGCCGCTCTCAAGACCGATGGTGATGGACGGACCAAGGCAATAAAACTAGCCAGAACCAAGGAAGTAAGAACGAGTCGGATGCGCAGGGATCGGAAGAACCACTGCATGCACCAGAGAGCGAAGAGAGAGATGATGGCAAAATTGGCCCCACTCACGGCAACCAAGTGAGTAAGCCCCGAGCGGCGCATGTCATCGCGCAGTTGCTGCGATTGCAAAGATGTATCGCCCAGGACCATTCCAGGAACCAGTGCGCCCGCATCGTCACCACGTGCGAGTGCGCGAAAATCAGCTCGAATCGCACCGAGAGTTCGCGCCCAACGCGATGCCGCAGTATCAACCGTGAGTTTCCCACGAAGAATAAAAAGTCCTGCAACTCGGGCTTCTCTGCTCTTTATCAACGTTCCGAAGGAGGAAATCATCTGACCCGGAAGAACCGCTGTGATTTCTTTATCCGTCGTCATGACACGTATGGGCACTCGGAGCCGATATTTCTTTCCTTCCGCCTCAACCCTGAGAGCCGTTGCCAGAAAGGAATAATTCGTGGGTGCTTGGGCAGTGCCGAAGACTTTTGCCTTAGTTTTCGTGGGATCGGTGGAGACCTGAAATTGGATTGTCGAGACCGTCCCAATTAACTTCTGAGTTATTGAATTGGTCAGCGCCATCTGGCGAAGTGACATAACACCAGATCCCAGAAGGATGGTGATAGCCAGCAGGCAGATTAAATTCTTGCCGCTTGCATAAGCCAATAGCGCCAACAGAGTTGCGGCAATGGAAATCCACCACGGAGTCATCCAACTTTGGAGAAGTGCTCCGATCCAGATTGTCGCGCCAATAAGGAAGGCGCGATAATCCCTTATACCCTTATTTTGCTTTTGATCTGCGCGAATTTGGAGGGGCCAATACCTGAAACCTTCTGCAAATCTTCCAAAAGAATGAAGGGTCCATTCACTTTTCTATAACTCACTATTCTTGCGGCGAGAACTGGACCAATTCCGGTAAGCGTCTCTAGCTCACCTACCGTCGCGCGGTTGAGATTGATCGGTCCGCTCCGTCTTTTCACAACCCTTGGGCTTCTGGTGCTCTTGTAAGTACCAGTGACAACGAGTGGTTCGACATATATCTGTTCGCCATCTCGGAGCATTCGAGCCAGATTTATCTCGCTCATGTCCATCCCCTGTTCGGCCCCACCTGCAGCTTTGATCGCATCCATGACACGGGCCTCTGCAGGAAGTGAATAGACGCCGGGGCGCTTCACTCCACCTGCGACATCGACGACGAGAGGTGGTGGCGCAATAACTATGGGAGCGGTCTCCACAATCTGTTCGGGTTGTCCACGAGTCACAACCCCGACAGAGATGAGACAGATGATCAGGAAGACGCCGAAAAGCGCACGTCTTTGAGTGGTAGAGAAGTGCAGGTCGCTGAGTCGATCGTGTAATCGTTCGCGGATGTTGTTATAGAAATCATTCATGCCCTAAGTGAAAAGGGCGCAACGACGCCACTTTCGCAGAGGAGTTTGCGCTGTTTAGGGCTAGGCGTTGTTGATAACGATATTGACGATTTTAGGAGCGCGAGTGATGATCTTGCCGATCGTTGCACCTGCTAGCGCCTCGATGATCGTTGGATGAGCCAGTGCCGCATGCTCCAAATCGGTATCAGAGATTAAAGGTGAGACTTTGATCCGCTCCTTGATCTTGCCGTTGATTTGAATGACAGCAATCACTGAGTCGGCCACCAACAAAGACTCATCGACTGCTGGCCAACCAACCAAGGCAACTCCTGGCTTATGTCCCAACCGCTCCCACATTTCTTCGGCCATAAACGGCGCAACCAACGAGAGCATGATGGCAATCGCCTCGACTGCTTCACGGGCAGCAGGATCTGCTGGACCGCACCCTGAATCAATGGCTTTACGTGCTGCATTCACAAGTTCCATAATGCGCGCGATAGCAACATTGAACCGAAGAGACTCGACCGCAAAACCAGCGTCATGCACCGCTTTATGCGTCGCCTTGCGTAGTGAAATATCACCCGCCATGAAATCAACTCCGGGAGCACTTGAGATATCTCCAGATAATCTCCATGCGCGGTTGAGGAACTTCACCGACCCTTGCGGTGAAACATCTGCCCAGTCGATGTCATCCTCTGGTGGTCCAGAGAAGACAAGCGAGAGACGGACAGCATCGACACCATGGGTCGCCAACTCATCGGAGAGACGGACAAGATTGCCCCGGCTCTTGCTCATCGCCGATCCATCCATCACGACCATGCCCTGATTGAGCAATCGCGAGAATGGTTCGTCAAAGGAGAGAAGGTCCATATCGTGCAAGACCTTGGTTAAGAAGCGCGCATATAAGAGGTGCAAGATCGCGTGGGTGACGCCACCGACATACTGATCAACCGGCATCCACGTATCAACAGCTTCGCGGCTAAACGCTTGAGTGTGATCGTCATGGCTTGGGTAGCGCAAGAAGTACCAGGATGAATCCACGAATGTGTCCATCGTGTCGGTATCGCGCTTGGCAGGCTTTGCGCACTTAGGGCAATCAACATTGACCCAGTCGGTGGCAGCGCCCAAAGGTGAAGTTCCTTTGGGCTTGAGATCCAATCCCTGCGCATCAGGCAATTTCACCGGCAATTGATCCAGTGGGACAGCAACTTCACCGCAGGATGGGCAGTGAATAATCGGAATCGGGGTTCCCCAATAACGCTGCCGTGATATCAGCCAATCGCGCAGGCGGTAATTGCGCGCAGCCTTGCCAAGTCCGTCGCGTTCCAACTGCTCATTGATAAATGCGATCGCCTCATCTTTTGGCTTGCCGTTGAGGGTCCCAGAGTTAATGAGTTTGCCTTCACCTGGCGTTGCAATTCCCGTGACAGATGGATCTTCTTCGCCCGTCTCAACGACTACGCGGATCGGCAGTCCCATCGCACGCGCGAAATCCAAGTCGCGTTGATCGTGGGCAGGAACGGCCATAATCGCACCAGTTCCGTAATCAGCAAGAACGTAATCACTGGCCCAAATCTGGAGTTTCTCGCCGTTGACTGGATTGATTGCATAACGATCTAAGAAAACACCGGTCTTTGGTCGATCAGTTGCCAGGCGATCAATATCAGAATCAGCCTTGATCGTCTCAAGGTATTCCTTGAATTTACCCTCAACCGAAGTTCCTAATGCCAACTCAGCAGCAAGATCACTATCGGCAGCGACGACAAAGAAAGTCGCCCCATACAAAGTATCCGGACGAGTCGTGTAAATGGTGACGGGCTCTCCCCGTCCTTCGATCACAAAACTCACATTCGCGCCCGTGGATCGCCCAATCCAGTTGCGCTGCATCGTCAAGACTTTGTCGGGCCAATTGCCTTCGAGTTGTGACATGTCATCAAGCAAGCGATCTGCATAGTCAGTGATCTTGAAATACCACTGCGTCAATTTCTTCTTGGTTACTGGCGTATCGCAGCGCTCGCACAGACCTGCCACAACTTGCTCGTTGGCAAGGACGGTCTGGCACGAAGGACACCAGTTAACTTTTGATGCTTTGCGGTAGGCGAGCCCACGTTCAAACATCTGAATAAAGAGCCACTGATTCCAACGATAGAACTCTGGGTCGCAGGTATTGAACGTTCGATCCCAATCAAATGAACATGCATACCGTCGCATCGACGCCTTCTGCACGGCGATGTTCTCATACGTCCAAATCGCAGGATCAATCCCCCGCTTGATCGCGGCGTTCTCTGCTGGCAAGCCAAAGGCATCCCACCCCATCGGGTGCAAAACATTGAAGCCTTTCTGAACCCAATAACGAGCGATCACATCGCCTAGGGCATATGCCTCGGCATGGCCCATATGAAGATCCCCCGACGGATACGGGAACATGTCCAACACATACTTCTTGGGCCGATTGTCGCCCGGGCGACCGGAACGGAAGGGGGCTAGCTCGTCCCAGACCGGCAGCCACTTCTCCTGGACATAGGCAACGTCGTACCCCTCGTGGACAAAATCACGTGTGTTCTCGGTCGACATGTGCATAGGTTACAGGGAACCCATGGCCGCCGACTCTCCCTTTAACTTTGCCCACCGTAAGAGTCTCCATCGTGGGCTACAAACTTAACTGCGAATGTGAACCAAGTCGTACAACCTGAAGAACCCTGGATCCGTGCTGACGGTAAATCAGAATGAGGTCTGGGCGAATGTGGCAATCTCGAAAACTTTTCCATTCTCCGGATAATGGGTGATCTCCATATTTGGCTGCTAACGGTAGATCTTTTAACAATAACTCGAGAACGATCGTCAAGTCTTTATCTAGGTTCTTACCGCGCGGGCTTCGCTTCTCGCGCTTATAATCCTTTTTGAATTGCGCAGTCCGTTCAATCGTCCGCATTGAGTTCGCTCAATAAAGACCCAACATTCCGAGCGCGAATTAAACGTCCCTTTCGAGCTTCACGCATTGCGGCGATCGTCTTCTCGTTGGGTATCAATGGGTCGAATGGAAGAGCTCGATCTTCTACCACGCGTATCAAGAGCATTCGATATGCGTCTGAAAGCGTCAGGCCAGTCGCCGCAAGAATATCGGCTGCCTCCTCTTTGACCTTTCCATTCACTCGTGCGCGAACGACAGCATCAGCCACCATATAAACCACCCCTTTATGTATGTAGCCACATTGTAGCCACATTGTAGCCACATTGTGTAACCAACCACAATCCCTGGCACTCAATCAAAGACCACCATAAGTGGTCAGAACTGCTCATTCTGATGTGCCTGTGAATAATCGGAGCGGGTAAAGGTTTCCCATTCAAAAGTTGTGGGGCCCGAGAAATGCTCGGACCCCACAATTCCTTATTACTTGGCTAGATGCTGTGTATTAAGCAGCTTCCGTGCTGCGGACTGCTGAGATTTCGAACTCGAGGTTGACCTTTTCGCTCACGAGAACTCCGCCTGCTTCAAGCGCCGCGTTCCAGTTGACTCCCCAGTCCTTGCGGTTGATGGTGGCCTTTCCTTCAAAGCCGATTCGGGTGTTTCCCCATGGATCTACGGCAGTGCCGGTGAAATCCAAGTCAACGGTGATGGGCTTGGTGGTGCCCTTGATCGTCAGGTCGCCGATGAGCTTGTAGGAATCTTCGGCGGCCTTCTCGAAAGCGGTTGAAACGAATGTGATCTCTGGAAATTCACCCATCCCAAAGAAGTCATTGCTTTTGAGGTGAGTATCGCGGTCAGCGCTGCGGGTATCGATGCTGGCGGCCTTGATGGTGACCTTAAGGTGCGAGTTAGCTGGATTCTCTGCATCGAAGTATCCGCTGCCTTCGAATTCGTTGAATGCGCCGCGAACTTTTGTGACCATGGCGTAACGGGCTGTGAAGCCGATCTGGCTGTGGGATGCGTCGATTGAATAGGTGCCGGTGAGGGACTGGACTGTTTGAGTAGACATGGATTGAGCTCCTTCATAAAGTGCGGGCATTTCCCGTTACTTAGTTGAAATTTCAACTACTTATGAAGTGTAACATGATTGAAGTTTCAATTATTCCCAAAATGGCGATATTTATTGAAATTTCAACTACCTGAGAATTACCCGAGCACAGATGTGATGATGCACGTGGAAAATACGCGATAAGTTGGCGTTTATTTTAGGAAGTGACTAACTTCGTAAATGCAATGAGTCCGACGACCACGATGACCGCGCGATAAACGCGTTCGGGTAGGCGACGGCCAATGCTGGCACCTAGATGGCCGCCGATCAGGGCGCCAGCCGCAATAACTCCCGCGGCGGGCCAATTGATTCCGCCTCGAAAAATGAAGACCACAGCTGCTGCCGTGTTTGCAGACAGACCCAGCATCATTTTGATTGAGTTGAGTTTTTGAATTGATTCGTCAATGACTGCGCCAAGGATCGACATCAAGAGAATCCCCTGGGCGGCGCCGAAATAGCCGCCATAGACACCGGTGAGGAAAATACCGCCGTCACGGATGATGGCGTTGCGACGTGGTCTGGTTTCGCGCCTAGCCGCTCGCTTTTTGAGCCACGGCTGAAGGATGACGAGGATGATTGCAAGCAGGACCAGGACCGGCACGATCTGATCGAACGCAGTTGCAGGAAGACGCAAGAGGAGAAGAGCGCCACCGAGTCCACCCACCAAAGAGAGCGAAACAAGTTGACGAACATGCGACCACTGAGTTTTTAGTTCGCTGCGATAGGCATAGGCACCAGTGATCGCACCTGGCAGTACCCCAACGTTGTTAGTCATATTGGCAGTCAGGGGTGAATAGCCGAATGCGAGCAGGGCCGGAAAGGTAATGAGAGAGCCTGATCCAACGACTGTATTTATTGTGCCTGCTGCAACACCCGCCAGAAAAAGCATCGCGGCTTCGAAGAGTCCCATACTCAAGTATGTCTTGAAATCGAGACATTTCCGCCGAGGTTTTCGGCGTGGCTAAATTTCAAAGTCCTACTACAATTTTTGATGCCATCATCACTTCCTTTTCCCACGCACTTGGCGAAGTAAGTCTGGCAGTGACGGACCTGAGAGACAGATAGAGTCTTTCTTCCATTGGGCGATAATGGGTTCAGATGCGCGCATTGACCTCCTCAATTCAGTCATTGAAATATCAAACCATGACACGGGATTGCCAATCTTGGCCGTGAGACGTACTCCGCTTGTGTATTTCTGTTCCTCCCAGTCTTCCTCGGGTTCACCCGTCGGGCGAACGAGAAGCAGATCTAAATCACTGTTCGTGTCCCCCTCGCCACGGGCCGCGGAACCAAAAAAACTTGCGTGCAACGGCGCGATCTTCCAGGAAGCTATTTCATCTTCGATAGCGTGCAGCATCCGTTCACGGATCGTTACCAATTCGAGGATGGCACCGGCCGCAAGATGCTCGCTATTGAACCGACACATTCGGGAACGCCCGCCCTGTTCTACAAGGATGAGCCCTCGTTCACTTGCACGGTTGACAATTTCGACCGCGCGAGGGGCAGAGACACCAGCAATGCGTGCGAGTTGCCTAATGGAAAATGATGCATCCGCACCAACAAGAACACGAAAAACTGCCGCAGTTGCACGAGGCAAAACGATGTCAGTTGGTTCGCCTGTATTCACTGAACGATCCCTCTGTAAGGTGTAAAACTGACGAAGGTTGATGAAAGGCGGATTTCATCCTTGGTTAATTTCGAAATTCTTGCCCGTCAATAAAAGATTTGCGCGCCCCAACTTTGACAATAAGCCCGGAAACTGCGGGGTAAGTCTCCTCGCCATGACGTACGACAATATCTACAAGTTTTCCCAGATCGTGTCCTTCGTCATCACGCACCGGACATCCGATAAGTCCTGCAACGGAGACCAACGAATCCCTGATGTTCTTCCGTGCCAGAACGGAAACTGAGTCCCGACGCCCAACAATGCGCTTAGCGACATTGATGGCTGGGACTGCAGGGGTTTTCACTCTTGGATTTTAGCCGTCCAGCCCTCCGACCCGACTCACATATCCATGAATATCAAATGCGAGTTCTCAATTAAAGACCCCCGCGGCACTCTCTTCTGCATAGTTCTTCCACGCCATTCGCTTGGATAGTCGGCCCTCTCAGCTTCAATAAATGTAGCGTCGATTTTCCTTCAGGATTGGATTTCTATAGTCTGATTTATCCTTGCACTTTCAATTACTGCTTCAGCCACAAGGATGGTGGCGAGTCCTTGCTCCATTGTCACAATATCTGCTGACTTTCCTAACACCGCATCCCGAAAATTCTCGTGCTCCACGCGTAGCGGTTCGTGTTTAGATATCGCGTATCGGATTACATCGCCTTCGCTGACTCCACGAAATTGCGTAATCCCTTCCCACTCCGAAGTAACAGTCCCGTTTGCGTAGAACGTCAAATCTGCAGTCAAAGTATCTGCAACAAACGCTCCCTTTTCGCCAGTGATAATCGTGACGCGCTCCTTTAAGGGGCTGAGCCAATTCACCAAGTGGTTAGTAATTGTGCCGTCTTGTAAAGTACCAATTATCGCTACAAGATCTTCATGTTCATGACCAGTGCGTAACGCGGTGCGGGCCGACACAGATGAATATCGTTGGCGTGTTATCCATGCAGTTAGGTCAATGTCGTGTGTTGCCAAATCTATAACCACGCCAACATCAGCGATGCGAGTAGGAAATGACCCTTGGCGCCGCGTGACAACTTGATAGAGCGAACCGAGTTGTCCAAGCCGACGTCGTGCTTCTTGCAGAGCTGGATTGTAACGTTCGATGTGACCAACTGCGCCTACTAGACCAGCTTTATCAAAGGCTCTTGCGAGCGCCTTTGATGTGACCGTGTCTTGCGATATTGGTTTTTCTACCATCGCATGAATTCCTGCGGTGGCAAGTTCTGTGCCAACTTCTAAATGAAAAATAGTCGGAACTGCCACTATTGCATAATCAATATCCAGCGCAATTAGTTCGGCGACAGATTTAAAGACAGGACGACCTTGCGCAACTCCATCAATATCGCCGGCTGGATCAGAAACTCCAACAAAATCCACACCAGGAAGAGATGCAAGAACTCGCGCGTGATGGCGACCCATCATCCCTAAGCCAACAAGACCGGCACGCAAGTTCTTCACGAGTTATGCTCCCGCAGCAGCGATTGAATTAATTACCGAAACAACTGTTTCAAGATCCTCTTGCGTAAGTGCCGGGTGCACAGGAATTGAAAGAACTTCCTTACATGCGCGTGTTGTTTCGGGTAAATCAAAAGTGAGACCGAAAGATTGTAACTTGTGCACTGGAATTGGATAGTACACACCATTGCCGACTCCCCGCTTAGTCATCTCGGCCGCAAATGCATCACGATCATGCCCGATGATACGAATTGTGTACTGGTGATAGACATGGAACGCGCCCGGTGCAACATAAGGAATAGCTACACCCTTAAGATTTTCGTCAAGGAATTTGGCATTAGTGCGTCGCTGCGTTGTCCATCCGGTCAATTTAGTGAGTTGTACTCGACCAATCGCTGCGTGAATATCAGTCATTCGGGTGTTAAACCCCACAATTTCATTCGCGTAGCGCTTTTCCATACCTTGATTGCGCAACAGGCGACACTGGCGTGCAATTTCATCGGACGCGGTTGAGATCATGCCACCCTCACCCGATGTCATGTTCTTTGTCGGATAGAACGAGAAAACGCCAGCCGTCCCAAACGAACCAACAGGCGCCCCATCAAGCGAGGCCATGTGTGCCTGCGCGGCATCCTCAATAACGAGTAAATTGTGGCTTGCAGCAATTGCCATAATTTCCTTCATTGCAGCTGGTTGGCCATATAGATGCACAGGTTGAATTGCACGGGTGCGGGATGTGATTGCAGCTTCTATCCCAAGGGGATCAATATTGAAAGTTTGAGGATCGATATCTACAAATACAGGGGTTGCCCCTGTTAACGCCACCGCGTTCGCAGTCGCAGCAAAGGTAAACGAAGGAACGATCACTTCATCACCTTGCTTAATTCCTACCGCAACCAGCGCCATATGTAGACCCGATGTTCCCGAGTTAACAGCGATGCAGTGTCGGTCGGCAACAATCGTTGAAAATTCATTTTCGAAGGCGGCAACTTCAGGGCCTTGCGCCATCATCCCTGATTGCAGAACACGATCTACTGCCGTACGTTCCTCTTCACCGATAAGAGGCCTCGCGGCTGGAATGAACGCGCTCATCTTTCGACTTCCACAAGTGTGTCAGTATCACTTTCCAGGTACCGAGTTCGGGTCTTGGGACAAAGAAAATAGCCAGCACCTTCAAAAAGTAAAGGTACGCCCGCCTTTCCTACCCAACCAATTCGCTTTGCTGGGACACCAGCCATGAGAGCAAATGCAGGAACATTCTTAACAACCGTTGATCCTGCCGCGACAAGAGCCCAGGCGCCGATTACCACCGGTGCTACACATATACTTCCAGCACCGATGGATGCGCCCTCGCGAACTATTACGCCAATTGCTTCCCAATCGCCAGAATTCTTCTGAGTTCCATCTGGGTTGACCGCACGAGGATATTCATCGTTGGTGAGAATAACGCCAGGTCCAATGAACACTCCCGCCTCGAGCATCGCTGGCTCGTAAACAAGTGCATTGTTTTGAATTTTGCAGTTGGCATCAATGCGTACGCCATTCCCTACATAAACGCCACGTCCAATAATGACATTTTCTCCAAGAACGCAGTTCTCACGTATTTTTGCGTATTCCCAGATAGCAACCCCTTCACCTACCTGCGCGCTGGCAGCAACATCTGCGGTGGGATGAATATGCGGCATGGCCCAACCCTACCTTTTGGCTTGCTTAAATCGTCCCATTGCCTGATGTCTCCCTGGGCTGTGTCAAGAAACTTGGAAAGTTCTCCGTTCATTGTTTGGTTTAACTTTGCCACGAAGGTCGCAGCAAATCTTGCCCGTGCTTGTGTTGTGAATCGGTATCGGTAGTACATCTCGTTTTTTAGCGTGGCGAAGAAACTCTCTGCTGCGATGTTGATTCACTCGTCAAGAACTATCTCAACAACCCAAAGACGCATTCACTTCAAAATGATCGCGCCTCCGTGAGCACAATGGAGCACCACGTTCTTGTGATGCACCCAAGTGACAAGGACGAGATCACTACGCAGATCGCATCACGCGATCGTGTTTATCCCAAGTTCACCGATGTCCGTCCACACCATGCAGAATTGGTATCCATCACCGGCTCCAAAGAACCCAGCGGGATTGCATACATTGCACCCATCGTGGATAAACCCAAATTCGGTGGTCGCAAGCCACGCCCAGGACAAGACCAGAGATTGAGGTGTACTAAGGATCTTGGACAGATTCTCCTCTAGCGAGAGGATAGGTCCGTTAGTTGGCGACATCACCTACTTGCGCACCGATCAGGGATGGCTCTATTTGGCAGTTGTGCTCGACCTTGCCACTCGAATGATCATCGGCTGGCAGATGGCAACGCACATGCGCACCTCCTTGATAACGGATGCCCTGGAGATGGCACGCCTGCATGGCCACGTGAAGGCGGAGGCAATATTTCATTCAGATAGAGGAGCCCAATACACCTCTGATGAATTCGCAAAATACTGTCGTCGCTCCCGCATCACCCCGAGCATGGGCAGGACTGGAGTGTGTTGGGATAATGCCGCAGCGGAGTCTTTCTTCGCCACGCTAAAAAACGAGATGTACTACCGATATAGGTTCACAACACAAGCACGGGCACGCTTTGCCGTGGCCGAATACATCGAGGTGTTCTACAACCGCAAGAGGCTGCACTCAACTCTTGGTTACCAAACCCCTAGTGAAGTGCTTGCTCATTATTATGCTGCGACCTTCGCGGCATAATTAAACCAAACAACGAACGGAGAACTGTCCAGGTTTCTTGACACAGCCCATCTCGCTTAATTGAGACAGAACGAAATTAGCATAGGTATTGATGTGCCGCTAAGGCGACTGCACTTACGCGACAGAAGGAGCAAACGGACTGCATACTAAGTAATTACCCCTAGTGGAATATGCGCGAGCCTCTCTCAAACACAAGGGTAAACACATCGCAAAGTGGTGTGGGGCACCGATGTTTGGCGCTCAACCGATGGGCAGAGTGTGGACATGGCAACAGAAAGCCACAGCCGTGGCATGAGAATTCAAAACCGGCACGCCAAACTGTCCGAGGAACGTTAGTCAGATCAATGAACTCAATACGTCTTACAATTAGCCTTTACAGATAGTAAAGATACGTCTTACAATCAGCCTTTACAGATAGTAAAGGCTAACAAGGGGGAATTTATGAAGAAATTAACTGCATTAGTTCTGACCGGTGCCTTTCTTACCGTAATAAGCGCGGCGCCTTCAGGAACAGCATGAGTTAGGGCTTTCTTTTTGGTGGGCGGGGCATTACAGCATTTACCAACTGACACAGATATACGTTTGTGTGAGTTTCAATACCGAATGTATGTAGTAATAGAAGGATGGCGTAATTATGTTGGTAGAAAACGAGTCGAACATTGAAGAGTCAAAAAGTATTGATACTGCTGACTATTTATGGTCCATCTACTTTCAAACTCGTTCGCTTGAGGATAGAAATCGCTTGGTTCTCTTTTATGCCCCGTTAGTAAGAGTGGTGGCCAATCGCATTGCACGACGGATGCATTCATTTCAATCAGTTCAAGAACTCTGCTCTTGCGGTCAATTCGGACTCATTAACGCCATCGAACGCTTTGACCCCATTGGCGGTTTCCAGTTTGCAACCTACGCAACGATTCGCATTCAAGGCGCCATCATTGACGAATTACGCCGAGATGACATGCTGCCCAAGAGGATGCGCGCGCGCGTGCGTGAATATCAGGTGACTCGCGAAGCCCTTGAACTCAAACTGCGCCGCACCCCAACATTTGGCGAAATGGCCCAGCACCTTGGAACAACCTTGGTAGACATCGTGGAACTTGACGATCTGTCCACCATATCCAATTACATGGTCCCTCTGTCCATGGTCGATGATGGACCGGGCGGATTATCGGCCTCCACATGGATTGATCCAAACCAGAGTTCCGATCTAGCATCAATGCACGAAGAGGTAAAAGCTGCCCTCCTTCGCATCACCGAACGCCAACGCCAGGTGTTGGTTCTGCACTTTCTCGAAGGATTCCAAAATAGTGAAATAGCAGAGGCTCTCGGGATAGACCGCTCCAGGGTCACACAACTCATTCAACAAGGGTTGCGAAATCTCCGTACCGAACTAGGAAACCGCCAGATCTAACTCTCCGTAGGTTTGACCCCTCGTGCATTTGCTCGTCGCGCACCGTACGAGGCCCATGCTGCGATATCAGAGGCAATATCTGATGAGGGTATCGCGTTGGCCGAATCCACGTTCTCCTGACGAATCCGATCCAGTACTTCCATTCGATCAATGCGAACTTGCTTCGGTGCCTCAATGCCAAGTTTGACCCGGCCGTTCGAGGACACAGAGACGACAGTGAGAACGATGTCCTCTCCGATGAGGATCTTCTGTCCGACTTCACGAGTTAGCGTCAACATGGGAGTTCAGTCGTCCCGATCAAGGGGAAACGGGGCCCTCACGGGCCAACCGAATTCCCGCTCGCTCACATTGGGAACCAACTGATCGGCCAGGCCGGTCCGGCGGTTGACGACAATGGGAGAATACAAATTCGCCGTGGATTTCCATAGCGGATCGCGGGGATGAATGATCGCGAGCAGTGCCAAGTCATCAGGATCGAACAAGCCGAGTTCTTCGATCATCGCATCGTCGATCTTAATGTCGTAGTCCTGCCACAGGAACTTAGGCGACATGACCAACAAGGTGAGATCATTTAACAACTCGCCGCCGTGTAAATGAAGCGAGTCAGTGCAGCGAAGGCGCGCAAAAATCGCCGGTGTCTCCTCGACCAACGGTTCGACGACGAAATGACGCGCGCCCTTGAAACCTGGCATGTCGTGTTGGAGAGTCAAGTCCATCCGTGTAATCGAGATTGGGGAACTAGCGGTTTTCATGTAGCGCTCCCTTTAGTCAGTAATTGTTGAACATTACAAGAACTTTACGAGGGTTTCGGGAATAGCTCGCGACACCGCCCAAAGAGCGGCTTGGTAGCTAGTTGTCTCCAAGGAAAGTTGCGTCGCAGCAGTTGCTACATTCACATTTTCAAGATTGGCCTGGTTGGATTGAACGTTGGCAATCTGAATGGTAAGGGCCGAAGAAGCACTGGACACCATTTGCGAGGCACTGCCCAAGGCGGCGGCGCTCTGTTGTGCACCCGAGATCACATTCTCCAAGGCGTTGAGTGCCGACGAAATATTCGCCGACGTCGGCGCTCCAGAGAGGAGGGCGGCGACGGCGCTTGACAAGGTGGCGAAGGCATTTGATGCGCCAACTCCAAAGATCGCTGTCCCCACCACCGAAAGGTTGACGCTCTGACCTACACCCGACCCCGGCCCGATCACCGTTGACGGGCTATCGTTATTGCCTAGGAAGTTACCGGTTGCATCGTAAGCCTGGGGGGAAGCCGAAGTCCCAGCAAAGATCGCCCGACCCGCATATTGCGTATTAGACAGCGAGAGCAGATTGGCGGAGATTCCCTTCAACTCGGTACCCAGAGCCGAGTAAGTGATGGGACTCTGAACACCTTGGTTGGCCGCCTGAAGCAGAATTGAACGTGCTGACTGTAGGGCCCCGAGCACATTATTGGCCGTGCTATTCGCGATACCAAGCCATGACGTGGCGGCGTCCACATTGGTCTGCCAACTCGTCAACTGCTTTGCCTGACTCGAGAGCATCAACACGTGGGTGACCGCAGCGGGATTATCGGAGGGCTTGTTGAGCACCCGACCCGACGCGAGTTGCATCTGCAATTCGGCAATATTGTTAGCCTGCGCCGTTATTTGTCCCGTGAGAGTCTGAATGAGCGCATCGTTTGAAATGAACATTTTTAGACCGCCGCAAGTAGGGATTGGAAAGTGATCGTGATGGCGCTCACGACCTTGGCCATCGCTTGGAAGGCATTCTGCGCAGCCAGAATGTCTATCTCCTGAGCGTTCTGATTGACTCCCGAAATCGAGGAGAGGCTGTTCGCTGCAGTCGTCGCCATTTTGGATGCTGCCGAAGAGGTCGCCGATGCATTGGTCGCCTCAGTGCCGAGCACCCCGATCATCTTCCGATAGTTGATGTCGGGACCGGTCGCAGATGAGGCAAGTGCCGCCATCGCCTGAGCGTTCGTGCCATCGAAGGTCGGCGTCCCTATGACGTTTGAGTTCCCTGGCCCAGGTGCCGAGGCAGTAGCGATGAGCGAAGGATCAGTCAATAAAGCTGGAGAGACTGCAATGGTGGCTGCGGAGTTGAAGCCGCCGGAACTGGTGGTGTAGGTGCCCGAGGATCCACCACTTACGAAAATGTTAGGCAAGATCGTGCCCGCCCACGCCCCCGCGATGGCCGACCCGGGGTCGCCCTTCGCGTTCATACCGTTCGCCTGCAGCGCATTAATGCCGGTGGCCAGCGAGTCCGCCACCGAATTGAGTTGATTCTCATATGAGGGAATCACAAAATTAACCGCCGCCACGTTGGCGCCGATGAGACCTCGTGCATTCACGGTGACTCCATTGCCCGTCACAATACTCAGATTGGCACTCGCCGCTGAACCAGTGGCCGTAAGGGTCTGGGCAATGTTGCCTCCCACTAACTCCACACCATTGAGATGAACCGAAAGGGCACCGTGGGCGCCCGCTGATGCAGTGACCCCGAGCAAGCCAGCCAACTGGTCGACCGCGGCAGTCCTCGTGCCGATCAGTGCGTTCACATTCTGTCCGCCCGTCGTACCAGCAACAATGCCGACATTGAGTTGCGCCACCTGACCCAAGAGGCTATTCACCTGAGCGAGCGCTCCTCCATCATTAGCACCCGAACCAAGTTGATTCTGCAGCGAGGACGACAATTGGCCCAACCTGCTGAAACTCCCGCTGATTGTCTGTGCCAGAGTCTGGGCAGCACCAATGACCGCTTGCTGGGATCCGATCTGATTCGCGTTGGTGGCCAGGGTCGACAGATCCGACCAGAGCGTAGCCAACTGTGAGGCGATCCCAGTCGCGCTGGGCTCAGGAAAGATTGATTCGATAGAGCCCATAATCTGGTTAGCCTGCGTGGCCCCTCCCAGAATCCCTTGCGCCGCCACATTGGCCGCGGCGTACACCGGGTCGGTCTGTTGACTGACCGACAAGATGGTGACCCCTTGGCCAACACCCAATGGTCCAGCAGCGAATTGGGCGGAAAGATTGACCTTCTGGGCGGCATAACCAGGCGTCGTGGCGTTGGCCAAGTTGTTCGACGCGGTATTGATCTTCGCAAGAGCGGCAGCAAGTCCGCTGGCTGCGATCGACAGACCCATGTCACTCATAGCGCACCCTCCACGAGCACTCCGCTCCTAGACATACTTCGACCGTAAGTCGCGCCACCATCGGCACGCAGGAACGCCAGAGCCTCGCCCGTCAGTACGACGCGTCGGCCCAGAGCCTCGTTCATGGAGTTGGCCAAGGTCTGAATCTCCGTCACAGCCCCTATAAGTGCCCGACGCAGGTCCAGTAACACTTCGCTCCACCCTCCGCTGGTGTGTGTCGCCAACTCTTCAAGACGAAGCGCCGGGTCCAATTCAAAGTGGTCGGCTACCAAAACCATGGCCGATGAACGGACCAACTCTTCAAGGCGCAGAGATTCGTAGGCGATCTCTATTTCTCGGACGGCGGTAAGGATGGACGGACTCTGATCGGCCGTAGCCAGTGCTCCCAGCACGGTCAACCGATAACGAAGCACGGCCAATAACTCAAGGTCACGTTCAAGCGCCTCCACCAATGCAGAAAGAAGATCATCTAGGTCCACTTGAAGAATTAACGACCCCAACGGGTTCAAAATTGAGGGTCGGACTGACTATCTTCGCTCCCCTTCTCCCCTCCAGCCAGAGCCTGAATTCGCGCATAGTGGAGCGCGACTCCTGATACCAACCAGACCAATGTGCCGATCAGGCCAAGAGCCATGGCAAGACGGGCAAGAACCACGATCGGAGATAGACCCTGAGTGAGCATCTCTATAAAGCTGGGCAAGAGGATGATGAAAGCCAGTACTACGATGATGAGCGGCCGGAGTCTGCGAACGTCAATCACGAAAGCGAGATAATCGTGGCCTTTCAGCGCTCGCCCTCCAACTTCGAGTTAAGCAAAAGCGCCACCCATTGCAGAGTCGAGGCCGGCGCACCATCCAGCAGAGCAATGGGCAAAGTCCCCATCAGTTCGCCTACCGAAGTAGTGCTGGTGAAACGAGACAAGGCCAGGGCGTCGATCCGACCCAACTGACCGTGCCATCGCTCGAAGTCCGCGCGCTTCGACGTCGCCGGTACGGCGCCAAGCACATAATCTGGCTCCAATTGGTCAATCCAGGTCGCCACCTGGTCTAGGTCACGCGAACGGAGCGAAGCCTCCACGACGAGCACGGTCATTTTCTTTGCGCTCCGACGTCGCAGAACTCGGGCCCGCAACGAAGCGGTCCGTTCGCCAACAATGAGATCAGAGGCAGTCAAGTCCAGATTTGCCACGACGTGCCCAGCCGCGGCAAGGGCTTCACGTCGTGAACCCACCACAACAACAAGTGAATCTGCCGCCATGGGAGCAGCAGCTGGCAATGTGGCCAGTGAACTGACCAATGCATCCAGGGTCTGGGCCTCGGGCAGGTAGTCACTAGGGACACCCAGAGCGGCAAGGCTCGCAGAGAGCCCCTCAACCTCTGCGACAGGGACGTCAATGGGCTGGACACTTGGCGTCGGAGGCGGTGTCCGCTCCGTCGCTACTGCATCCACTAGGACCGCCTCAGCCTCAGCGAGCACTTTACTGAAATCACTTTCAAGGGCTAGATCGGATCCGAGCGTCACCTCGTCCGTCGTCGCCTCAACCAAGTCGTCGAGGTGCGATAGGACCTCAGGTGTCGACTGCTCCTTTCGTCGTCTACGCAGATTCAAAGGTTCGGCACCCTCGGGCACGGTAAGACCAGCGACAAAGCTCTCTCTGGCAAAAAAGCCAAAGACCCCTCCGCGCCGTACCCTCCAACATCGGATGACCACTTCGGTGCCGAGCTCCTGACGAGCCAGTTGTAGCGCCTCATCGTAAGTACGACCCTCGAACTCTTCAGAAGTGGCTTCAGGCCACGGTAGTAACTTCACGGTTCACACTCCCCACTAACGAGATCACCACACCAGATCCGATTTCACCCACGCCGACGACACCCATTCGCGGCAGGCTCGGCTTAAATAGCCGCCACACAGCCGGACGTAGCCGCGTTGCGCACAGCAGGACGGGAATGTGAGCCGTGGCCTCCGCCTCAGAGAAAAGACCTCCGACATCACGCACAATAGCTTCGGCCTCGCCGGCAGGTATTCCCAAGCTTCGTCGGCCTCGCTCTCCGATGCGCAGGGAACCCAACAGACTCTGTTCAAGCGCGGGCGAGAACGTGATCACGGACAACTCGCCCTCCTTGTTGTATAGCGACCCAATCGTGGTAGCAAGAGCCAGGCGTGCAGCCTCCAATAGGCTATCGGCGTCCTTCTGCTGACTCCGCGCCTGTTCGGTCAGCGCCTCGATAATACGCACGAGATCGCGAACAGGGACCCCTTCGTCGAGCAACCCTCGCAGTACTCCCTGAACATCGCCTAATGTGAGATTTACGGCAGCCATCTCCTCGAGCACGACGGGATTGGTCGCCTTCAAGGCGTCCAGCAGCAGCTTGGTGTCCTGACGAGATACCAGTTCTCCCGCGTGCTCACGCACGATTTCGGCAAGGTGGGTCGTGACGACAGCTGAACGGTCGACGACCGTGACCCCAGCCACCGCTGCCTGATGGCTCAGCCCAACCGGGATCCATTTGGCTCGACCACCGAAGGCGGGGTCTCGCGTGTCTGTACCCGCGAGTCCTTCCAAGTTTTCACCGATGGCCAGTAGTTTTCCGCGCGGCGCTTGGCCCCTCGCCACCTCGATCCCATGAACTTTAATGGCATATTCAGCATTGGGCAGATCGAGATTATCTCTAGTGTGAACCCGGGGCATGACTACACCGAGTTCCATGGCGACGTTGCGACGGAGCACCTTCACCCGATCCAGCAGATCGCCACCTCGTTCGGACTGAACTAGATCGATAAGGTCGATGCCGAGTTCCAGACTGAGTGGTTCCACTGCCATCCCCGCCGCCAGCGCGTCGGGAGACTCTTCGATCGCGGGCGGAGTCGTTGCCGGAGTTGATTGGCCCTCCGGCACGCCCTCCGCGACGTCCTTCGGCAGTCGACTGCCGAAAGTGAATACCAGGCCACCGACGAGAAGAAAGGGAAGTGCCGGCAAACCGGGAATAATCGCCAGTATCGCCATAATCAGACCGGTCGCCCGCACAATTCTTCGGAAACGCGAAAGTTGCTTCACGACGTCGTAGCCCAGACCGTGCTCAGTGGCGCCCCGTGTCACGATGATGCCAGTTGCCAGTGAGAGCAGAAGGGCTGGGATCTGCGACACCAGACCATCTCCCACTGACAAAAGACTGTATGTGCTGATCGCCTCGGCGGGTGAAAGGTGGCGCTGGAAGACTCCGATAGCAAAGCCGCCGACCAGGTTGATCATCGTGATTACGATCGCGGCAATAGCATCACCTCGAACAAACTTGGAGGCTCCGTCCATGGCACCGTAAAAGTCCGCTTCATCGGCGATCTCACGCCGGCGTCGATGGGCTTCATGTTCGTCGATGGCCCCCGAAGCGCGATCCGCGTCGATGGCCATCTGCTTGCCCGGCATCGCATCAAGGGTGAAACGCGCCGCCACTTCGGCGACCCGACCCGAGCCCGAGGTGATTACCACAAACTGGATGATGATCAGAATGAAGAAGACCACCAGACCCACAACGATCGAACCACCAATGACGAAGTGGCCAAAACTCGACACCACGATCCCTGCATATCCATTCAACAGGACCTGACGAGTCACTGCGACGTTGAGCGCCAGACGGAACATGGTCGCCAACAGCACCAAAGTGGGAAAGACCGAAAATTCGAGGGGTTTCTTCACCTGCATGGCCGTCAACAGGACCAACACAGATCCGGTGATGTTCGCTGTAATGAGCATATCAATCACGAAAGTTGGCAGGGGAATAATCAGCACCACCACGATGGCGACGACGGAGAGAGGAACCGCCGTGTAGGTGAACTGCTCCCACCGACTTGATTTAATCATCAGAGGTTTAGCCATGTAATAATCCGACAGGACGGACAGGATAGAACTTCATGGGATCCTCCATGGACTTTTCTCGTACATCACGTCCGTCCATGGACTTGCCAGCGCCTTCCTGGCGCACACTACTTCTACGTCCCAGGCATCAATTAAGTTGAGAGGCCGCGGGAGTAAAGTTCACCATCAACCAACCATCTGATGCACGTCGCGATAGACCCGCGCCGTCGGCGAGAGTGAATAAACGAAGGCCAACAACTGAGCCACCGCCGTGTAAAGCCCAGGCGGAACGACATCGTCCACCTCACACGAGGCGTGCAGTGCACGGGCGAGGATCGGATTCTCTACAAGAACCACCCCGCACCGACGCGCGTGTTCGCGGATCGCGATGGCGTTGAAATCAGCACCCTTAGCCACCACCCGTGGTGCGCGGTCCCTCTGGCGATCGTACGCGATTGCCACCGCGAAGTGTGTGGGATTGGTTACCACTGCGTCAGCGCGAGCTACTGCGGCCATCATATGCATGCGAGAAAGTTGCCGAGCCTTGTTGCGAAGAGTCTGGCGAACCTCGGGGTTTCCGTCGCTCTCGCGGCGTTCATTCCTCACCTCTTGCTTGGTCATGCGCAGATCCTGGTTATGTGTGCGCCGCAGGAAGAAGTAGTCAGCCCCGGCGATCACCAATGACAATCCCCCGATAAAACGCATGAGCCGCGACACCGTCGACTCCGTTGCGAGCAAGGTCGTCTGCAAGGGAAGAGTCGCACCACCAAGCACGCTGTGCACCAAATGATTCAAGATGCCATAGGAGACGACGGCGAGCACAGCTATCTTCAGTAACGTCTTGCCAAGCGTCCAGAACCCTTGGCTCGAGAAAAGGCGGTGCAGTCCGTTCTTCGGGGAGATACGTGAGAGTTGGAAGTTCAGGGCTTTGGGCGTGATGCGCAGACCCACCTGGGCGACGGCGAGGGCTAAACCGACCGCACTACCGACTAGCAATGTCGGCAGTGCCGCAAACGCAGCGGTTAGGAGTCCCTGACCCAGAATTGCGACCGCTCTGGCAGGATCGGGATGAGCCATCGCCTGGACCACATCCTGGACAAAGCCGTTGATGCGATTGACTGCCAGAGTTCCCATCCAAGGCAGCAGTAAAACCACCGCCAACAGCGCAGCCCACCCGCCGATCTCAGGGGAACGGGCCACGCTGCCCTTCTCCCGCATCTCCTTTCGGTGTTTGGCAGTGCCCTTCTCTGTACGCGAAGACTTGTCGGCCATTATCGCCCTCCGACTAGTTGGCTCATCGCCCGTCCGACCAGAGTCACAATGTCGTTGGGAAGAGCCACAATGGCGACGCTGACGCCGATGAGCGCCATGACGATTTGTAGTGGCATTCCAAAGACAAAGACATTGATCTGGGGGGCGGCTTTGGACAATAGGGCGAGCACGATCTGAGTACAAAAGAGTACGGCGATAAGGGGTGCCGCGATCTCCACCGCTGCCGCGAAGAAGATGACCACGTCGTCGGTGACAACCTGAGCCAGTGAACTCATCGTGGTCGGCGGAAGGCTCGTGCCCACTGCTTTGAATGAGGTCATGAAACCCTGCACGATGACATGGACGGCTCCGGTGGTGAAGAGGAGCGCGGTGAGCACCAGATTGTAGAACTGACCGAAAATCGATGCCTGTATCTGCGAGAGTGGGTCAATGGCCGGGGGAAGATTTATCCCCGAAAATAGGTCGATCAATCTTCCGGCGGCAACCACCGTCGTCACGAAAAGTGAGACCACGTACCCAAGCACTATTCCCACCAACGCCTGGACAACGATCGCCACGAGAACCTGGGCGTTGGTCTCGGGCAGTCGATCGTGCTGCAACGTCCCCGCAGCATAGAAAGCCAACGCTCCCGCGAAGCCGATCTTCACCATCTTTGGAATCGAGGAGTTCGAGAACGGCGGGCAGATCGTCACCCACGCGATGGAGCGGACGAAGGCCAACACGAGCGCGACTATGAAATCAGCCGAGAGGGTGAAACTCATCCCTGCCCCGAAAGGATCTGAGGGATCGAATTGTAAAGATTCTCGGTGTACCCCACCATAAGGCCCAACATCCAATGACCAAGCAAGAGCAGAACGAGGCCGATCGCCACGAGTTTGGGCAGGAACGTCAGGGTGGACTCCTGGATAGAGGTGACCACCTGAAAAAGTGAGATGGCCAGCCCCACGAGCAGACTCACCACCAGCACCGGGCCCGCTAGTTTGGTGATCAGGACCAGCGCCTGGGAGGCAAGGTTGAGAACAGTGGTGTCGGTCATCAACTCAACGGTTGAACGAGATTAAGAGGGAATGAACCACCAGCGACCACCCGTTGACCAGTACGAAAAGGAGAATCTTGAACGGAAGGGCAATCAGAGTTGGCGGCAACATATACATACCCATCGACATCATGATCGCCGACACCACCAGATCGATGACCATGAAGGGAATGAAGATCATAAATCCGATTAGAAAAGCCGTCTGAATCTCCGAGAGCACGAATGCTGGGATAATGGTGGTCAGAGGCAACGACTCGGGATCCTTGGCGTTCTCGCGACTGTAGGACGTGAAGAGAGCAAGTTCCTTCTTATGGGTCTGCTTGAGCATCCACTCTTTAAGTGGAACCTCACCGAGTGCGATCGCCTGGGTGGCCGAGATCTTTCCGTGCGTGTAGGGCTGAATGGCCACACGATCAATTGCCGCTGTCACCGGAGCCATAATGAAGAGCGTGAGAATCAAGGCCAGACCGGCAAGTACCTGGTTCGGAGGAACGGCCTGTGTTCCCAGCGCGTTACGGGTGAGGGAGAGCACGATGAACACACGGGGAAATGCCGTCATCAGCACCAGCACTGACGGCGCTATGGACAGAACCGTCAGCGTGATGATGATGAGCACCGAGGTCGAGGGATCGCTCAACCCACTGATGTCCACATTCAGGTCCGAGCCCGCAGCCACCAACCCCTGCGTCATGCTTCAAACCTGGAAGATTCTGAAAACTTTAACGGCATGTGCACTCTCGATCGGAGCACCCGAGCACTCTTAGTGTCGGACAGTGATCTCCCGTAGATGGTCTATGAAGGCATCCCATGCCCTAGGAGCGTCTCCCCTAATACCTGGCACCGTCCCTGGTGCGAGGAGTTGATCCTTGTCCTGACCCACAATTTCGGTTCTGCCGGTTAGCCACTCATCCTCATTAAGTTCGGCCAGCATGGTCATCTGCGCAGCAGTCTGGCCCAGCAGGAACGTCCGTTGCGCCACCTGAACAACGACCAACGAGACGTTTTTGCCCAGAGAGCGGCGTGAAACCACGTCAATGCGGCCCGCCTTTGAACCGAACTGTGGGCTGCCCTGCCACTTGCGGCCAAATCGAGCCAATACGATGAGCAGGCCGATGATCAGGCCGAGAACTAAGAGCATGCGCCCAAAGGCCAAGAACGTAGCCCCCATAGACTAGATGGCCTTGTCCGAGACGATCTCGGTGATACGTACGCCGTACTCGTCGCCGACTTCGACCACCTCTCCACGGGCAAGCACAACCTCTCGATTCAATACAATCTCGATCGGCGCACCGACCGCCTGGTCGAGTTCAATGACATGTCCCGGGCGTAGCGCGCTCAACTCGCCAAAAGAGAGCCGGGTCTTACCGATCCACGCCGACACCTCGACCGACACGTTGCGAAATTGAGCTTCGCGCACACGCAAACTCGCGTCATCAGAAATCTCGACCGTCGGCGGTGTGGGTTCGTTCGCAGTCTTCACTTGGTGACCTCTTCTTTAATTTGGCACGCCTTGTGCACTCCTGAACTACACATGTCCGCCAGAGCGACAAGAAGTCCCTCCGCACGAACCTCCAGCGGTCGACCCTTGGGATGACCAAGGCCCAGGCTGTCACCCACTCGAAGGGTAAGCAACTCCGCAGGAGTAGTCACGAAACTCGGAAACTGAAACACGACATCCAGGGGAACTTCCAACAGACGGCGACGGGTGGCGCTTGCGAGGATACTCTCCTGGCCATCGTCACCAGGCATGCCCCTAGCCTGCAGACCGTCGATGAGCATCCGCACCATGGGAAACGGCAGGCAGATCAACGCTTCACGAATGGGTCGGGTCGCCACTGCGAGGGACATGCGTACCGCCATGCACATCTCCGACGGCGATGCCACCGAGACAAACTGGATGTTGCCCTCTTGTGCCTCAAGTAACGGATAGGTGGTGTGGATTCGCGCCAACGCCCGACTCAATTCACCGATGAGATCCTCGATGATGGAGGCAAAGAAGGCCTTATCGATCTCGGTGGGAATGCGACCGGAGAAATCATCTTCACCCGAGCCGGCTAGGCGCAGATCAACCAAGGCTAGGGCTTCCTCAGTTGGAATCGTCACAAGGGCTCGACCGACGAGAGGAGGCAAGGAGAACGTGAAAAAATACATGTCGTGTTCAAGCTCTGTGACCAGATCCCGCCAGGTCACCTGGTCCAACTTCACCAACTCGAAGGTACAAGGCTGGCGTAGTGTCGAGGTGAGTTTCTGGGTCGCCGAGCGGGTGAACGCCTCCAGCAACCCTTCTATAGCCTGAAGATCGACGCGCTCGAGCAGGTCGGTGCGTCGAAAGTCATGGCTTCGTACGACTTTGGCAGACTCGGGCATTACATCCTCTCCTGCGGCAGCACAGGGTTCACTGCCTAAACTTGCTGGTGGGTTTAATAACGATGTTGATGCGTCGATTCTGAGCCCGTCCTGCAGACGTGGCGTTGGAGACCAGCGGATGATACTGGCCATAGCCCACGAGAATGACCCTATTCGGGTCCACGCCATCGACCTCGGTCATGCGCACCACGACCGTACTGGCCCGAGCAGCCGACAGGGCCCAATTGTTCGCGTAGAGTCCCGAGATGGGCCGGTTATCCGTGTAGCCGGCGACCTCGATCGCATTGGGAAATCTTTTGAGCACCTGCGCCGAAGTATCGACGATCTGAGCGCCGACCGGTGATAGATCCGCCGAAGCCGTCTCAAAGAAGGTGGAGTCAGAGACTAGACCCTCCACCAATCCTGATGAATTGATGGCGAAAGTGACGTTGCCGAGTAGCCCCTGAGCATCGAGCGCGGAACTCAATTCGCGCTCTAGCTGTTGGAATCCACTGGTGGACATCACGCCCGGAGCCGGCTTGTCGTGGACCTTGGTAGTTCCGTGCGGCACGTCCGAGCGAACAGCACGTGTCACGGACTGCTTAAATTCCTCATATTTGGCCTCGTTAACCTTTGACAGGGCGAAGAGCACAATGAAGAGAACAAGCAGCAGGGTGATCATGTCCGCATAGGTGAGAAGCCATCTCTCCGAATTATCCAATTGGTGCACTCCCTCGCGAATCCTCTGACCGTCGTTTGGCTCGGCAATATTCAGTTTTTCCATTGTCCTCCCCTGAGCTACTCACGCCGCAGCTTCGGAATCTTCTACCGCAGGCCGAGGTGCCACCTCTTCACGCTCGGACGGTGCCAAATATGCCTCCAAGCGGTCCTTCAACTCCCGCGTCGAGGCGTTCAGTTGCATGGTAAGAAGTCCCACCACCACCATCTCTCGATAGGTGATCTCCTCTTCGGTGAGACGATGGAGTTTGTTGGAAATTGGCAGCCATACAGAGTTGGCCAACAATACGCCCCAGAGCGTGGCGGTGAAGGCGGTTGCGATGTGCGAACCGAGTTTGTCCGGCTCACTCAATTGACCGAGCACTCCGATCAAGCCAATGACCGTCCCAATGATGCCAAAAGTTGGGGAGTATCCGGCCATATCGGAAAAAAACTTAGTCGCCGTCCGGTGGCGGTCACGGAGCCCGTCGATCTCGGCGACCAGTAGTACACGCACCCGCTCGGAATCCGACGTCGAGATGATGAGCTGGATCCCCTTTTTCATGAAGGCATCATCAGTTTGAAGCTCTTCAAGAATGAGGGGGTTCGAGCGAGCTTCCTTCGCCATAGCCAGCAGCGTCTCAATCGTCTCGCGCGTTTTGGGCCCCTTATTGGGCTTGAATACGATCAGCAATGCCTTGGGAAGTGGTCGCAACTGGCGCAACCCAAACCCGGCCATCGCGGCACCCATCGACCCGCCCACAACAATGATCATCGACGAGAGTTTGAAGAGCGATCCAATATCGCCGCGATCCATCGCCATCGAGCCAATAATCGCGAAGAGAGAGGCGAGAATTCCAATCGGGGTCATTGTTCTCTCACCTGAGTCAATCTCGTCACGCCTGGTGACGACCCATCCGGACGCGGTGTCGCGCTCGGACCCTGAAAGACGCGACGGAACAACTCCACCTTCTCGGCACGAATCATTTCAACAACACTGAGCGGGTCGTTAGCTACGACAATATGACCGCCATCCAGCATGTAGATCGCGGACTGCTCCCCTGCGGCATGTTCCACCCGAGCAAGCAAGTCCTCGTTGAGGTGCATCATCGACCCATCAAGTCGCTTGACTTCGATCACGCTGGCTCCGCTCTCGCACGGTACGGGAGGATAAGGAAAACTACGGCATCCGCATCAGGGATTGCAGCGTGGAGTCAGTAGTGGCGATCACCTTGGTATTGGCCTGATACGCGGTCTGCGCCTGGATCAAATGGGTGAGTTCGGTGGCCAGGTCGACGTTGGAGCCAATGACTGCCCCGCCCTGCAGCGTGGCAAAACCGTTGGAACCGGGCTGACCGTACTGGGCGATGCCCGAGGCGACCGTGGAGGTGAAGTACGTCTGACCCATATTAGCCAAACCTTCAATATTGGCGAAGCGGGCCAGAGCTACCGTCCCCAAAGCTTTGCTTCCTCCATTGGAGTAAGCCCCAGTGATCACGCCATTTGACCCGATGGAGTAGGAGTTAAGAGTTCCGGCTGCATTCCCATCTTGAGAAGTCACCATCAACGACTGACTGCTAGCGAACTGAGTGACCGCCATCGTCGACCCTACTGGCGGGAAATCGATGGCGGGCTTGGTGGCACCCGACCACGTGTAGTTGCTCGGGTTGTTGTCAATGGCCAAACTCGTCTGGGTGGTGCCCACCGCAGTTCCATTCACCGTTGAGAGCTGACCACTGCTGGAGAACACCAGTATCTTGTCAGCGGCCCATAAATTCGCCGCCGCCCCAGTAACAGTTCCATTCATCGCCCAACTAGTTGCATTTCCGTTGGCATCGACGGTCGGTGTGAACGTCAAGGTGACGGGAACCGGAGAACCGAGTGAGTCATAAATTGTCGTGGTGATCGTCGCCGGACCCGCTGGGTTCGATGGAAGATTCCCCGTGAGTACGACATTCTGCGTCTGCGTGGCTGGCCCTGTTGACCCGAGTTGGATACTCACTGGAGTAAGCGGCGCCGACGTCGGTTGCCCGGGAGTCCATCCCATCACCAGCCCTCCGCTATTGGTTGCCAGGTGACCGTTGGCGTCGAGTTGCAGATCACCATTCAAGGTGTAAAAGGTCTGACCTTGTTGGCTCACTGTAAGTAGGCCATTTCCCTCAACGGCCACATTGCTGGGGACGCCAGTTTGAATCACTGAACCTGGTGCGAAATTCATCCTGATTGCTGCGACCTCGACGCCAGAGCCGATCGCCGACGGATTCGTGCTAGCAAGCGTATTGCCGACTGCTCCCCCGGCGGGCTGAAGTTGCTCGGTCAGCAAGTCGGAAAACTGGATCGTCTGTGAAACATATCCATTGGTCTGCGAGTTTGCGACGTTGTTTGCGATCGTGTCGAGATAGGTCTGCATAGTGCTGATACCCGAAGCAGCGGCTCCGAGAGAGCGATTGGACATGATGGCTCCTTGGTATTAGTTAGGTAATTTTGCGGATCGAGTGATTCGGCTATGACATTGGTCGAGAGGGGGATATGAGATCATCGACGACCTAGACGGTCCCAATTTGGGTGACATTAGAAAGGTCCATGAGATTTCCGCCAACGTTCAACATGGGACCGGTAGACCCATTGGTGACGCCCGTCACGGTACCGCTGAGCATGCTCCCGTTCGCAGCGATACCCGTTACTGGCCGGCCGATAAGGGAAGCAGCGGCACCGATCCTTGACGACAGAGTCATGGTTTGCAGTTGCTGCACCTGCGAGAGTTGGGCAAGCTGGCTCATGAAGTTTGCCGAGTTGGTCGGATCCATCGGATCTTGATACCGCAGTTCTGCGACGAGCAGACTGAGAAAGGTGTTGGGGTCCAAAAGACTGGCGCTACCAGTCGAGCTGCCGCTGCTTAAAGCAGCAGTATTCCCAATGGGAACTGTGGAACTATTGACAGGACTGGCCGATATGGTCATAGAAAAGATCCCTTCGAACTTCTTCCTTCTTCACTGCGATAACAAGGACTCCAGTCCTGCAGGGGAGATTCGCTCGTTCTCCATAACGACCCATACCCTTCCAAAATTGAGGGGTGCACGACGTTCATAGGACGAGGTGGATCTGACTTGCGGTGAGAACAGGTGAAGGAGGCGGCATCGTGGCCGGTTCGTCCGACAAGAATGCTTCACCACGCACTGCGGTGGTCGCAGGCCGACCATCTCCCCCAGGTTGAGAACCGGGATCATGGAGCGTGACGTTCACGTTCACACCACCGTGGGATAGCTTCTCCTTGAGTGTGTCAACCGCGTTGGCGAGTGCCTCATGCCCCACATGGGTCTGGGGCGTGATCGAAACCTGAAGATCGTTGCCATGCACCGTGACCACCGCTTGAAGTTGACCCAGTTCGGCCGGTCGCATGGCGATCAGTACCGTGTAACCTCCAGTCCCCTCTGATAACGGTCGCGAAATGGCCCCAGCCAACTCACTCACATCCAGGGAATGAGGTGTCGATTGAGCCAGGCGAGGGGAGGCACCGAGCACGCCAGCACTCGAGACCAACGCGGAGGTAGGCGAAGCTGGCAATACCGGAGTGTCTAAGAGTTGAGAGTGTGCCAGGGGCGAGGAGGCCGGCTCGCTCACCGGCTCGGCCAATCGGGATGTGACGCGGACAGATCCGTCACGAAGATGGTGCATCGCGTCAACATCGAGCCCCGTGAGCATCGATTGGGATGCGTGAACCTCTGACACCACTTTAGCAACGTCGTCGTTCTCTGATAGTCCAGAACGTACATGGGTCACCCCCTGGTCTCTGGTGGAATTCATTAACCTCGTGGTCGAGTTCAATGGCGCAGGTCGATCCTGCGCGCCGACATGCCCCGCCGTTTCACCGACCGCCACCATTTTCGCCTCAGGAGTCCCCAATGCAACCCCTTGTGTTGACGCCACAGGGGAAAGGGCCATCGTCTGGACCAAGCCAGAGTGCCCCACATCAGGAAGTCTGGAGGTGTCCACCCCAAGGGGCGAGACCGATAACTTCACATCTTCCTTCCCGACATCAATGGCCACGGCAACCATGGTCTGAGTCGCGCCAGATGGCACCTCAATCACTGAGTGAACCGTCATAACAGGAGCAACTGGCGCGGCGTTGGTCATAACCACCGGGACTACCACCGGGACTACCACCGGGACTACCACCGGGACTACCAGCGGCACCACCGCCAATGCATCGGCGAGAACAATCTTTTTTGAGCTTGACGCAGGGCGCCCCTGAGAAGATGGCGTGAGGTCATTCGTCGACTTCCCTTTGTCGGAGGTGTCTGGCGATGTCGACGTCTGCTCGGAGAGAACGTCGGTGAAGGGTTGAGCCGGAGAACTCTGATCGGTGACAGCGGATGTCTGCCCGGGCACAGCCTGCCGAGTCGGTGTCGCATTCGAGGATGCCGCCAGGACCATGTTAGTTACTGCATTCATGCGTACATCTCCACTATCAGGTGATTGCCCATTACAGCCCCGCCAGCACACGACGAATAGCCACGATCGTTCCGGCACTCGAGACCGAATGCACTTGGACGGAGGTTCCCGTATACGGGGCGTCAATCATTTCTCCATTGCCGACATAGATACCCACATGACCTGGAGCGCCGGCCGTGCCGTCGGAGCCGGCAAAAAAGATTAAGTCGCCCGATCGGGCGTTACTCAATGATGCCACGGGGGTACCGCCCACCGCCTGCACTTGGCTCGTACGAGGCACGGTGATTCCCAACTGGGCGTAGACGTATTGGACAAAGCCCGAACAGTCGAAACCCCTCGGCGTGCTGCCACCCCAAACGTAAGGAGTTCCTTCAAAGCGAAGTGCCGTGTTCACCACATCTGCCCCGGTGGTTCCATCGGCTATAGATCCCATCGTGTTCGGGGTGGGAATACTGGTCAAGGTGCTAGGTAAACCAGCACTCTGATGGGTGGAGAGGAGAAGAGCGATCTGGCTAATCTCTGCCGCCGAACCATCAGTCGGCAAGAGCGCGCCGTTCACAGTGGGAGTCCCACTGCCGAGATAGCCGATGAAAAGACCACCGCCGGCCGTCGAGAGATCGTTCCTCGCCCGAGTCAAAGTTGTGGCGAACGAATCTGCCTGAAGACCTGATGAAGGGCGAGCGGCTGGCAACGCAGCGGCGATCTGCATCTGGCTCAGGATCTGCTGGATCGCGGCCAACTCCACCGAACCGCTTGTCATGATCGTGCCCCAATTAAACCGTGACGGGCGTTGGCTAGATCATCCAGTTCGGCCACCTCGTGGCGTTGGATCTCGCGCTTCCACTGCGCACGGCCCTCGGAGTCAAGCCGCTCGAGAGTACCTAAACGCTTGCGCGTCTCATGCCACAGATGACTGACCTCGTCATGCGTAGACGCTGCGGCGACCAGCTCTTCACCACTTACTCTGACCTCTTCAGAGAGGCGCGTCGCCTGATCACCGATCCAACAAATCTTATCCATCGTGGTCTGCCCAGTCGGTGCCGCGAGCGCCTCCAAAGAGGCTTCGGCTTGCCGATACGCATCCTGCGCAAGGCGAAGGTCGCGCTGGACAAGGATCAACCGTTCGCGCACGAGGCGCTCCTCCAAGGCACGAATGCGCATGACGGTATCAAGGGAGAAGCGGTAAGCCTTCACGATTGGACCTCCTGCGTCGAGACCATCGCAACCAGGGCGTCCCGTGCAGTAGCCAAATCGGTCACTTCATCCATTGGTTGCCTGCAGAAGGCGTCGATAGTGGACTTCAGGGCCACCGCCCGGTCGACCACTGGGTTTGTCCCGGCAACGTAAGCGCCGATCTCGATCAAATCCTTGGCATCGCGCCAGGCTGCCAGCAACTCGCGGACGATGCCCCCAGCCCGCACCTGTTCATCCGAAGCCACCATCGAAGCCACTCGCGAGATCGAACCCAACACATCCACTGCCGGATAATGGTTCGATTCTGCCAGAGTCCTCGATAGTTGGATGTGGCCGTCAAGAATAGAACGGGCGGTATCGGCGATCGGCTCATTCATGTCATCGCCCTCGACCAACACTGTGTAAAGACCAGTGATCGACCCTCGCTCGCCAAGACCGGTGCGTTCGAGCAGACGCGGCAGCAGTCCGAAAACGCTAGGCGGATACCCCCGTGTCGCCGGCGGCTCCCCTGCTGCAAGGCCTACTTCCCGTTGGGCCATGGCGAAACGCGTGATGGAGTCCATCATCAGCACCACGTCGTTGCCCTGGTCTCGGAACCACTCGGCGATCCGAGTTGCCGTGAAGGCAGCTCGGATGCGCATTACCGCTGGGGCGTCGGAAGTCGCAACCACCACTACCGATCGCGCTAGCCCCTCGGGACCGAGATCTCGTTCGATGAACTCAGCAACCTCGCGTCCCCGTTCGCCGATCAGAGCCACCACGGACACATCAGCCGAAGTACCCCGAGCAATCATCGACATCAACGACGACTTACCAACACCTGATCCGGCGAAAATCCCGAGGCGCTGACCCTTCCCGCAGGGAATAAGGCCATCAAGAACCCTCACTCCAAGTGGCAATTGTTCGGCTACCATCCCCCGTCGCAAGGGGTGCGGGGGCTCTCCCCCAACCGACACATCGGTTCCCACGATCCCAGGTCCCTCGTCGATTGGCTGGCCTCTCCCGTCAAGAATTCGACCCAGCAAATCTGGACCCACGCGTATTGGCAAGGGACCACCCATGTCGAGCACGCGCGTTCCAGACCGCAAACCAGTCGTGTCGGCGAGAGCCAGACACACAACGCGGTCCTCGCGCAGTGCGACAACCTCAGCGAAAATCTGATCGTCGCCAGGCAACAGTATGAGACCGTCACCAATGGCCGCGGAGATGCCAACCACTTCAATGGACATACCCACCATCTGCGTTACTCGACCATAGCGCTGCGGGCGTGCAGCGGTGAAAGCCGCCTGACTCACCTCGTCAAACAGCCTGGTCATAGCCCACCTCCGACTTCGACGATCCGAAAAGGACTTTCCTCACCCGTTCGAGGGCGGTATTCAACTGCCCGTCAAGAGTGGTATTGCCAATCTCCACCAACACTCCGCCGGCTACGACGGCAGGGTCGGATACCAGGAGGATCTTTCGACCAAGATCGAGGTCGGAGATCTCACCCAGTTTGTTAACATCCGCGGGGTTCATCCGGACCGTCGCCGGCAGGGTCCCCTCGTCGAAGGCGAGAGCCCGGATAATGGCCTCGCGCCCGGGGTTGACCGTCAACTCCAATTCACGAGCTAAGAGCTGCTCCAGCAGGGCGAAGGCAAGTCTGGGAGCTGTCCTTTGAATTTCAGTCCGCAAACGTAGGTCCCCCTCGCCCACATCGGTGATGGCCTGAGCGAGTGCCGCCATGGCAGTCTCAACCCGTCGAGATTCCTCGACCTTGATCCGGTCGGCGTCAGCGAGCGCTCTGGCCATTCCCTCGGCATATCCGTCCTCATAGCCTTGGCGCAGAGCCTGGACCTGACGTACCTCCATCAAACCTGCCTCAGTATCACGGTTCGCGTAGGTGGTCGGCACTGCAGGCAAATGAGCTAATCGCCGTAACTCTCGCGACCCCAGAAGATCCGCGCGTTTGAAGGTGCTCATATAACCGCCTCATCCTCGCGCGCGATGACAATGACCCCTTCAGCATCAAGCTGACGAGCGGTGCGAACGATGGTTGCTTGGGCGGCATTAATCTGGGAACCGCGCACCGTGCCCATCGCCTCCAGCTCTTCATCGACCATAGCGGTGACCCGCTCGGAGAGATTGCTGCGAATCTTGGCCAGAGCCTCGGGCGACAGGCGCGGCTCCTTCATAGCCAGCGCTAAGGTCGGCGCATCCAACGTGCGGAAGATCTGCTGCAAAGACTTGTCCTCGAGCTTGATCACGTCGTCAAAGGTAAAGAGTTTGGCCCGGATCTGCTCGACGAGCGCCTGATCCTCCTCCTCAAGTGCCCCTAATACCTGCTGTTCGATTGAGCGATCTGAATGATTCAAAATCTCGGCCATGGTCGCAGTCCCGCCTGCCATAGTGGTGGACCCGCCAAGCTGGGCACCGCGTAACTTCTCCGCAAACAATGAGGTCGCCTGTCGAATAGCAACCGGGTCCACACGGGTGAGTTGGGCAATCCGCTTGGCGACCTTCACCCGAAAGGCCGGATCAAGGACGCTTAGTAAGTTGGCTGCTTCCCCCGGGGGTAGGTAGGCAAGCAAGACCGCCACCACCTGCGGCTGTTGTCCGCCGAGCACCATAAGAGCCTGCTGCGGGTCGATACGCAACAGACCCGAAAGCGGACTAGCCGCCCGCTGGCCCTCAATCTGGTCTATGACCTCTTGAGCTCGGGTCTGTCCCAAACGCTCTTGCAAGAACGCTCTCGCCAATTCGAGACCGCCCTGGCCCATCAACTCCGACCGACCGGCCCGCTCCATAAACTCAGCAAAAACCTCAACGATCATGGCCGATGTGAGTGGTGGCAGTCCGACCATCTCCTTGGTAAGGCCGATCGCTTCCTCATCACTCATCTCTTTCAACACCGGTGCCGCCCGATGGGTTCCCAGATGGGCCAGCAGAACAGCAATCTTCTGTCGGCCAGTAAGTAGTGTCACCGATACGCCCTGGGTGTCGCCGGCGGTGGCCCATCCCGTCTGCTCCATCACACTGGCTCCGTGTGCTGTTCGGCGGCCCATGTTCGAAGCAGACGCGCGACCTCAGCCGGACGCGCTTCGATATAACTGCTCACCTGCGAGAGCGCCACGTCGGACGCAACTTCCATGCCCGGAGGTCCTGCAATAACCGGCAATTCAATAACGGGACGGGGCGCATCCTCGCGCGCAAGTACCCGTGGCCCTGTTTGGGTGAATCCCGGGACCTGAATCTCGTCGTAACGTGGGCGACGTGCCGCGCGAAGAGCAAAGAACATCATCGCCATAATCAGCAGAGCCAACACAACAACCTCTGCTGCGTGCTCCAGAGGCAGACGCGACCTGGAACCAGTCGTAGCGGGAGATGTCAGGTTGGTTGAGGCAAACCGCGTCACGGTCACCGCCACCTGGTCGCCGCTGGTCGTATCCAAACCAGCAGCCGCAGTGACCAAGGAGGTCACAGCAGCCTGACTGATCTTGGTCTTGGCCGCGGAATTCAACAAGACGGCAATGGAGGTCTTTACTACTTGACCCGGAGCTTGTTTCACGGTCTGGGTCACCTGACCCACGGCGTTGGTCACCTGGCTGCTGGTCGAGGTGTAATTGCCGCTGGACGATGTCGCCACTGGCGGCGTGCCCGACCCCAGAACTCCCGATGGGGGCGCTCCAGTACCGGTGTAGGTCTGACTTGAGGTGGTCTGACCCGTGGGGACCACGATCGGCTTTCCCTCGGCGTCCACCTGAAACCCCACGGTCGTCGTACTCTGCTGATCGAAGTTCAATAGGGCGTGAACCTGGACCACGGCATTACCCGCACCCACGACTCGATTCAACAGAGCCTCGATAGCCTTTGCCAGTTGGTTGTTATAGGCAATGGTCTGCGCACTCTCCGATGAACCCGTTCCGCCTGATGTATCCCCCATCGTCGACAATACGTCGCCGTGGTTGTCCACAACGGTGACATCGGAGGCGGAGAGTCCGGGTGTCGCTGATGCCGCCAAATGCACTATGGCAGTCACCTGTCCAGACGTTAACGTGGCACCCGGGAGTAGATTAACAAGGATCGAAGCGGTCGGCGTCGGTTGGTCGCCAATGGCAAAGGAACTCTGCGCGGGGATGACAAGGATCACCCGAGCCGACGCAATTCCCTGGATGGACTCGATGGTCTGTTGGAGTTGTTCCTCTAATGCCTGCTGATATTCAACCTGTTGCACGAACTGCGACGTGGTGATTCCGCTCTTGGCAAGATTGGAGAAACCCACGGTGCCCGAACTAGGTAGGCCTTGCTCAGCCAGGGTGACTCGCTCCTGATCCACCAGTTGTGCGGGGACCAGAACCGTAGTACCTCCGCTGCTCAACTTGTAGGGAACATTCGCGGCGGTCAATGCAGTGGTCACCGCCCCAGCGTCCGAGGCCCGGAGGTTAGTGAAAAGCGGTTGGAAATTAGGTTGGGACTCTATGCGCATGAAAGCCACCCCTGCTATGACCAGACCGATCACCGACAGACCGGTCATCACCTTCTGACCGGCCGTGAAGCCTGAGAGCACAGACGCTGTACGGCTACGTACAGCGTTCAAGGTGTCGGTAGCGAGAGGGGATAAGACCATAGATTTAGAGCTGCATGTTCATGATCGTGTTCAAGGAAGTAACCGCTCTGCTGGCCAGGGCGCTGGCCAGTTGCGTGTCCAGAGTGGCAACAATGGAAGCCACCGTGGCATCCACCACCGTGGCATTGCCTGCCACCGCTTGGAGTGAGAGGTTTGTGGCGTTGTTGGTGACCTCGTTCAGCGAATCAATAGCCTGACCGAGGATGTTCTGGAAAGAACCCGATGTCGCTGCGCCAGAGGCTCCCAGAGCTTGCGCGGCACCCGAGCCCGCTGTGGCAGAGATCGAAGGAATTGCGGGGATAGAGGAAATTATCATCATCAGGCCTTGATGTTAAGAATAGCCTGATAGGCATCTTTGGCGTTGGACATAACTTTGGCGTTGGCTTGATAGGAGGTCTGAGCCTGGATGAGACTTGTCATCTGGGTCGCAAGGTCAACTGCCGGATATTCCACCAACCCTTCGGCATTAGCCAAAGGGTTGTTCGGTTCGTACTGCATTCGACCCTTCGCAGAGCCGAGTTCAATGGCGTTGACCTGAACTCCTGAGTCTGCTCCGGGGCCCCACGGACCCGACGGCCCGACCCGCTGACCAGCATTGACAGACTGCGCTCGGTAGACGGGTTGACCTGGGGTCACCGCGTCATTCATGTTGGCGACGTTGCTAGAGATGGTGTCAATCCATGTCTGGTTGACAGTGACTCCGGTACCGGCGGTATTCACGGCACTCCATGTTGAACTCATGTGACCTCCTAGGCAGAAAGAGCGGCGGAAAGGATCGCGAATTGGGCACTGAGGGCATTGGCCACCAACTTGTTCTCGAGATTGTTCTCCTGCAACAGGGTCATCTCGGCCGCGATAGAGACGTTGTTGCCGTTGACCCCCGCTGGCAGGCCCTCAGGGATGAGCGTCATCGTGGCACTTCCACCTTGTTGTAATGCCGCAGCCAGCGAGTCTTGGAAAGTGACCTGATTGGCTTGGTAGCCCGGGGTGTCCTGGTTGGCAATATTGTTCGCGATTGTCTGCTGTTGACTGACAACGGCGTTAAGCGCAAACTGCAAAACACCGATGGACTGAGTGGCGTCGGCCATGACGGCTCCTCGCTCTAACTATGGGGATTCAACCATCCTGGCCCTATGTCGAGCGATCCTTGCTCAGGGGTATCTACGGCCTACAGGTGGCAGAAGTTGAGGGGGCGGTCAAAAAGTTCCCTTCACATATCTGTCTCGAGATAACTTGCTAATCGATCCGCCTGGTGGGGACTCTGCCGCGCCGAAGGAGGCCGATTGGCAATCACCCTCATACGGGCGCTCACCTCCACCGCCACCTGATCACAGGCATCGCGAAGTCGACGCGCTTGGTCACGGTAGTCATCAGGAATGGGATCTGTCGGTCGGGTAGGTGGCTCCGCAGGAAAATCAGATCCGACCTGCGCGGCCTGGCGGATGGCCAACACATAGTTGGTCATCTCCGCCAGATATTCATCCCACGTCCGGGCCATGGTCGCTCTGTCCATTGGCATCGACTGCGCCACGCCAGGCTTCATGAATCGGTTGGAACAATCTGGCGCACTCGCGCACTAACTCAAGATTCTTCTCCAGATTGGCCTTGATGAGATGGCCTTCAATGAATGCGTACACCGAGAGCAACTCGTGCCCACCCTCGAATCCATCGGGATTAAGCGCCCAGCGCAGCATTCGGATGCTGCGCTGGGCATGTTGCAGATTCCGATCCACAACCTCATAGTCACTCTCCTGGATGCCGACTTCAGCTCGAGCAATGTCGGCCGCCAAGCGATCACAAATCATGATGAGAAGATGTGGACCGTCTGCGGTTTTAACCGATTGATCCTGATAGGCAAGGGCGGGGTTGCGAACTGACACTCTCCAGATTCCTTAACCGATGCTCAACGTGGAGCCGGAGGAGAACAATGACGTCGATGTTGCGGCGGCCGAAGACAACGACAAAAACTTGCTCTCTGACGTGAGTCGAGCTAACACCCTCTCCATATTGACGAACTCCCGGGTCAGCATCTCCTGCTGAATGCTGATCAGTTGCTTCCGTTGGACGATTTCGTTCATCACGTTGGCCAAAGTGTTGGTCAGGCCAGTGATTGTGGCTGGTATCTGTCCACCGGGCGATGCTGTTACCTGATAGGCCACATTAGCCAGACTCTGGGCGAAACCGGGGTTGTAGTTGACTGTGCCAAGTGAGGTGGCTGTGACGATACCCGGTGTGCCCACTTGGAGAAAGAGTCCATTGGCGGGATCGGCCTGGTTGGCCAGGGAGAGCATCTGACCCGATCCTGTGGCTGCCTGACCGTTAATAGTTCCAGCCACATCAATGCCGGTATAGGTCGCACCTGATGTGAGGAGTCCCAACTGATCGGTGCCCGAGGCGCCGACCGTAAAAGTGGCCGTCGAACCGTAATCGGCGGAGGTAAGTTGCATTTGGTAGGACCCAGGCACGCCAGTCAGGGAGGCCGACGCACCGATCCCTGCCGCGGCCAACGCCGCGTTGATACCGCTGGCCACGGCGGCAATACTCTGACCAGCACCGATCGTATAGGTGACGGTGCTCGTGCCCGACGTGATTGTGTAGGTTTCTGCAGCAGCCAGAGTTGAGGTAGTCGCAGCGAATGCAGCCGAACCAACATCAAGAGCCTGGGACGCCGACTGACTGATCGACACCGCGTAACTACCCGGCGTTGTCATGTCTGTAGCACCCACGACGCTGACTTGACCGGCGTAGGCTGCATTCGCAGGGGAGAATGTCCCGCCTACGGTGAACATAGACCGAACTGCAGTGGGGTTTGCGTTGTAGGCCGATACAAACGCACTCTCATTAAAGGTGATGGTGCCCGTCGAGGTGATCGCCAACCCAGCAGATTCTCCGGGTGTGCCACTAGATCCAGCCGCCGAGGTGCCAATAGCGTTGCCCACAACGGACAAGATCCGCTGAGCCAGCGCGCCAATCGAAGTCTGACCGTTGAGAGGGCCTGCGACGCGGGTCGCCGGGTTGTAAGCGGTTTCGGTCGAAATGAACGAGAGAATCTTATTAGCCGCATCGACCAGCGCCGATACCTGACTGGCCATCTTGGAGCCGTCAGGTGCGATCGTGAGTGTCACTGGAGTCGCACTCACCTGCGAAAGCGTCGCCGTCAGGCCGGGAAGCAGTCCTGTCACCGTGTTGGCGGAAGAAACCACCTGCAGACCACCCACTCCACCCACCGAAATGATGGAATTCTGGGCAGCGGTCGTGGTCTGCATGATCCCGAGCGATGAGGTCGAGAACGCCTGGGTGTCGATTGTCGCCGCCCCTGTCAATCCAGTCTTTAAGGATGTGATCTCCAGGACGTACTGGTTCGTGCCAACCTGCAGAGCGGTTGCGCTCACCCCGACATTTGCTCCGTTAATGGCGTTCACCACTGATGCTAGAGACCCGTTGCCCACCGACACGTTCTGGGCGCTCATGCTCCCCAGATTCAAACTGCCGGAGAGATTGGCCGTTATCGATCCCCCACTCCCGGAGGCAAGAACAACCTGTGTCGTGCCGGTGGCGGCAATGCTTGTCACCGTCGTGGCCGTACCGTCAACGTTGATGATCCCGTCTGTGCCCGCGACAATCGGACTGGTCGCCAACCCCACCGTGGCAAGTGCGCTACCTCCGGTGATTTGTAACGAGGCGGTCGAACCCTGATGAGCGGTAGCGATCGACAGAGCCCCGCCCGCCCCAACCGAGGCATTAAGCGTGCCACCTGAGGCTTGGGTGATTGCCTGGGTCAACTGCGTTGGAGTGTAGTTCCCCGTCGCGATGGTGAGGGTCGAAGCGACGCCGTCGACGCTCACGTCGATCGTGTTATTGGCCGATGTGATCGAGGTACTTCCCGCGAGCGCAGTACTGCCCGCCACCGTTGCACCGGTAGAGGCTTGAGTCACACTAATTGTATGAGCCCCCGCTAAAAGCGCAGCCTGACCACCAAAAGAGGCAACTCCTATGGCGGCGCCACCTGATCCGACCAGGTAATTCCCAGAGGCCACCACGTTACTCGTCGCGGAAACCGTGCCCGCCGATATCTGGGTTGATCCCGTAGCTAACTGGTTCACGGCAAAGGTAATCGACCCGGCCTGGCTACCCGAAGTAATTGCACCAGTGGCGGCAAAGGAGTTGGACGAACCAACCGAGAAGGCTTGCGCAAAAGCCAATGGGTTGGACAGAGCATCACCAGCCTGTTTCATGGCAAGCAGGCCAGAGTTGATGGTCTGGTAGTCGGAAATCTGGGTATTCAGCATGGCCTGCCGCGACTGCAGTACCTGCAGCGGATATTGGAAGATTGCCATCTGCGCATTGATAATCTGGCTGGTGTTGAGTCCCGATAACAGTCCACCAAAACTTACTGGTCCTGACATGAGCGTCACTCTCCATTCTTGACCTTGTACTTTTCGATGGCGTGATGGTTTCCTAATCTTGATGGGGGAACCTGCTCTCACGTCTCACAGACGTATCCCATGAATAAAATCCGTCACACTCCGGGAAGTGAAGGCCCGGAGTGTGACGGTTCGATTACTGGAGTAGTTTCTGCGCCAAACTTGGTAGGTTCTGGGCTTGGTACAGAACCGACATACCCGCCTGTTGGAGAATCTGCAACGAGGCAAACCTGGTCGTCGCTTCCGCAACGTCCACGTTCACCAGGTTGGCATGAGCCGCGTCGATGTTCTCCTTCGCGGTCACCAGGTTGGAAGACAGTGATGTCATCCGGTTCTGGGTGGCACCGACGTTGGCCGCCTGGAGCGCAACCGAGGAAATCGCCGCCTGTACGGCAGTCATCGCTGCCTGAGCTGCCGCTACCGTTCCAACACTGACCGAAGCGGAACTCACAGCCAACGCGCTCGAACTCGAATCAGCGATCGAAAGCGAAACTTGGTTACTCGTAGTGTTATACGGACCAACCTGGAAAATCTGAGCAGTGTACGAACCATCCAGCAGAGAAGTTCCACCGAAGTTCGTACTTGCGGCAATCTGATCCAATTGGGCCTGCAGTGACGCAAACTGCGCCTGAGTTGCCGCCATTGTGGTGGCGGTCTGGGTACCACCGTTGGCAACCTGGGTAGCAAGAATGTTCATGGTCTGGAGGATAGAGGCTTCCTGACCCAGCGCGCCCTGTGCCGTTTGGAGCACCGACACAGCGCTCTGCACGTTGCTGATCGCCTGGGTGTAACCATTGCCTTGTTGTTCCAGATACTGCCCGATCACATACCCCGCAGGATTGTCGGAAGCCGATTGAATCTGTAAGCCTGACGAGAGCTGGCTGACGACTTTAGAAAGTGCAGTATACGTATTGGCAAGACTGTTGTATGAATTTACAGCCGAGGCGTTGTAATTGATATCGATACCCGCCATGGGATTTGTCCTCCTGTTGACTAGATCTTTCCGAAGAAAGACGGGGCATCCTTGCCCCACACTCACATACGGACCATGAGGGCCAAAAGTTGAGTGGGCTACAAAACTTCTTTACCTGGCCGAGGCACTACGCATGATGTAGTAGTTCTTCCGCCCGGGCATTGCCGTGGCGAAGGTGATCGATAACCGCCAACCTGTCCCGCACTGCCTTAGCCGAGGCGCCTGTCGAGAAGAGCCGACGCCCTCGATCCTTTGCCCTCGCTGCCTTCGCAGTAGCCAATTTCGGTTGCTCAAAGACCAAGCGCATCGCCTTGGCCGCCTCATCAAGATCTGGCTCGGCCCATCGCCCGTCAGCGGCACCCTGGCGTTCACTCTCAGAAATCGGGACACGATTGCATGGGATCAGAAAACCCTCACGTCCGTCCTGCAGTTCCGCACTGAACGAATGACGTGTCACGATTGTCGGAATTCCCAGAGAGATCGCACGCGCCAGCACACGACCGGTCCCCTCGCTTCGATGAAGCGAGACATAGCACGATTGCCCCGCTACCCGACTGTTGAGGATCCGCCCGGAAATACCGTGAGAGTCACTCAACACGACCATGTCAGATCGGCCCGCAAGGGCGGCGACGAGCCGAGCGTGATCGGCGGGATAATGCTCCGCGTGAGCCGTCTCGATCACGAGCCTGGGTCCTTCGCCGGGTCGAAACGCCTTGCCGAAAGCCTCCACGATACCTAGAGGATTCTGCCGCTCAAACCCGATGTCGTAATCGACACTGGCCAAAAAAGTGAATCCAGCGGCAGCGGGACTTTCTCGTAACGGTGGTTGCTCGTGGCTCACAGGAAGAAACATTCGCATCACCGGTCGGTCGGTCGCTTGAGCGACCGCGTCGGCGGTAAATGTCGACGGTACCCAAATTTCGTGGACCATGCGGGCAGCCGTACTCATCATCTGCGAGGGCCGCTCAAAGTCCCAGAGCCACAGACCGATCATGTAACGATTCTCAAAGGCGGAAGCACCATTGTCCATCACGAAATTGGCCAGTTCTTCCGGCGAGATCACCAGAATCGTCGTGTCAAAAGGGTAATCTCCGTCGTCACCATGAGTCCACTCCTCTGAACCCGGTCGACCGTTCGACTGGTAGCTGGTCGTCGACACCTTCACGCCATGGCTGGCCAATGCCGAAGCCAACGTACGAGCCACGTGAGCTGCGGCGGTCGTGCCCTCAAATGAGCCCACCACGTTAACACCGCCACGACGAGCGCGTGCGGCAACCTTCGGCACCGGCGCCACCCCAATAGACCGTCCACGCTCGATGAAACTCGGAATCATCGCTGGTGTCATCTCATTCACTGCAACGCTGTCGACGTGATGAGCTTCAAGCAGGCCCGGTGCCAACCGACCAATCTGTTCATCCGCCTCGACACGTGCTGCCGAATCAAGTCGACTACGCGCCTCGTGCACAGCATTGATGACCCCATGGTCGCCGAAACTTCCAAATGCCGCCGCGCCAGCGAGAATACGCAACCTCGGATCTACGTCAGTATTGCGAGCCATCAACAGCAAGGGACAGGCCCGCTCCAGCCCCCGCGCACGAAGCCGCGCCGACCAGACAAGCGCCCTAGCCACCGGCAAGCGCGGTCCGAGCCTGCCGGCGGCGGCCAGTGGTTCGAGCTGATCTGGAAACCTCACCCAGATCGCCTCCAATAACGCATCAGCGACATCCATTGGTTGACTTAGCATCCGCCCGAGCACCCCCACCAGGTCGGCAACATCCAATACCTCAACTATCTCCAATACTGACCTATCCGCCGTAATGAGCCAGGAGATAAGTTCACCTAGATCCGCAGCGAACAGACCTTCGCCGCGAATTGCCTCAAGCACAACGTCAGCTGCCTCAGCAAATCTTCCAAGAGAGGCCAAAGCCTCACCTCGCACGGCTGCGAGCATATGGGCGGTGTACTCCATACCGTCATCGTCGCGACCACGCGGAGGAACGCGGGCCAATAGGGACAGCCCTGCCTCGGTCTCACCCATGGAGATCCTCATACGGCCTTCGGCGATGTCGGCCGCAATCTGAAGAACAGAGATTCTGCGCAATTCCTCCACCTGAGCAAGAGCTTCGTCGAATCGGCCCAGGCGGCCCAGAATGTAGATGAGGTTCTTCAGGGCCATCCCGTGGGTGATCGAACTCTCTGAGATCGAAACCGCCTCTTTCAAGGCCTGGACCGCCTCCTCGCTGCGGTTAGCCGTCTCAAGGGCTCGGCCGTAGTTCATCAAGCCGTAGGCCCGACTCTGACCCTTATCACCGAGAGCGGCCTTCGCGAGTTCGAGGTTGCGCTCGGCCTTATTTTTGCCTTGAAACACCTCGGCGACATAGCCGTAGTGGATAACACGTGCCCCACTCAAGTAACTGGTTCGCAAGGGCCGATCTGGATCGTCGATGGCAACCACTTGCTCGTGGAGACGGTGGCGATAGACAGCCACGCTGCGGCGGAAGAGACGGGTCGATGTATGGACCATGCGAGCATTCCCCGCCCCCTGGAGGTTCTCGACTGCTACCAAAAACGCCTCAACTTCTGAACCCTGGCTCTCTAGCAGAGTTCGCAAGGCCTGCCGATCGCCAAGAAATCTCTCGTCGGCATCGATCACAAGAACCCACTCGCCGAGTGCCTGTTCTAGTGCGGCGTTGCGAGCGCGAGCGAAGGAGCCATCCCAATAACCCTCAAAGACTCGAGCCCCCATACTCCGCGCAATCTCGACAGTACTGTCACTCGACCCGGTGTCATACACAACGATCTCGTCAACGACATCGGCCACCGACTCAAGACACGACCGAAGCATCGCCTCCTCATCTTTGACGATGAGGCAGACCGAGAGCAGAGGTGCGACGGTGGCCGTAGGGTGTGTCATTTGAGGATTCACCTAACGTATAACGGCCCGTACTTAGCCTAAATTTACCTCTCTATCTATTCAAACCTATCTATTCAAACCCGCCAGTAACATTCCTTGACTGACATTCATAGATTAAGTCTATCCTCAATACCATGGCAGGCTCTCTCCATCAAATTGACTTCCTACTCACCAGTACAGAGTCGGTCGATGAAGCCACCCCCACCGCGATCCTGCGGCAGTGGCGGACTGACCTGGTGCGGGCTTCGGTCTCCGTTTCCTACGCCATCGGCGTGTTATCTCTTGACATCGAAGTTCTCAATCACAGCCTTACGTCATCAAGTGAGGATGTCCTACAAGTAATCGTGGATGACCTCCCTCGGATACTCGCCTCTGGATGGATAGAAGGAGGATGGTCGATCTCTCCCGTCACCGAATTTGCGATAGATCAGGCAGAGGCCTTGCTGGGTCTCCACGCTGAAATGGTCACCAGCAACCTAAGTGATCACGCTGCGGTGCACGATCTCCTGGCTCGCACAAAGCAGGAACGACAGGTGTTTTACAAACTGCGAGGTCAACTTAACGACCGACTCAGTCAAATCCAGGACGTCGTGCGCAAACAATATGCAGCGGGTGTTGCCTCGATCGATGACTGGCTCAAATAAAGTAATCACCACTAGACAAAGCATTAATAGTGATTGATGGATCGACGCATCTTCGTAACATGCATATGCAGTTGGCAGGACAGCCCAGTTTGCTTTTCAAATAATGATCACACCGTGGCCCTATCCGCTGCCGACACAAACAAATGGCCAACATTGCCTTGCGTCATACCGCTTCGCTAGTCGGTTTCCTTTGGATGACTAAGGGACACGGCCGTAATCCACACCGTACGGTTTTGCGATCAGGGCAATACCAAACCCTCCCGGAACTGGTGATTTCTTGTTGCCATTGTTCGAACGCGTCATCCCACTGTTTGCGGGCTTTAGATGAAGCTGGCTTTATCGTCCATCCCATTGTGTTGGCGGGAACCCTTAGAGCACAACGTCAGAAAGAGGGCTGTCTAGATCCCCTGTTAGCTCATCGCGCAGTTCCTCGTCGGAATGCACCAGCGCAGTTGCCTTCCAGTCCCCGATAAAGTCTTCCAATTCGCTGGTAGAGCCACTGCTATGACTAACCAGAACCTGATCAAGAAGATCCTGGAGAAACTCTCGCTGATCTTCCTCAGCGAGCATGGATACCCAGGCAAAAGTCCCATAACTACTGATGTCACGATCAGACGGTGGACGACGCAAAGCCTTGCCCAGTCGAATGGAGTTCCCCATTAGGTCGGAAATGAGTGACATTTGTTGAGCCACATCGGCGGGCTGAATTATGAGCATCAGGCCATCTTTATCCCTGATAAGGGCACTAGAGTCACGAGCCTCATCAATCACGGTACGGGCATCCCTCTGGAGGTCAGTTACCTGATAGGCACTCCCCGAAAGTAGCAAACTCATAATACCCCCCTTGTATGATTATATGTAGGATTATACATATAAATACAATCTGCGCAAGCATCCAGGGCAACGTCCGGCAAATCATCCCAATACTTCATATTGCCACGCTCACCAAGGCTCAAACCACTGGTGAACAACCCCCAAAACCTTGGTATCACCTGAGTGATCTGCCCAACGTTCTTCCGACACCTATCTGGATGTCTAGATTAGGAGGTGTCCGAAGAACGTTGGGCAGATCAAAGCGGTTTCTGTAGGGCCCCGGACCAATGACTACAACACCCTTTTCTCTGAGGGTCCATCGAACCACAAGCGAGGACACTTCTGATTGGCCAACTTGACCTCAGTGGTTACACGCTCTCGGATGTCAGGCTGATCGATTCGAGCATGCGATTCCATATGAGTGAAGTCCTGCCGGGCATCTTCGCAATATAAGGCAAATGAAATGACCCTCGTTGACGAAGCGAAGGTCACTCCACCGTTATGCGACTGGTGAGAGTCGAACTCACCGCCTGCCCTACGTCATGAGGCTGCTCTATCCGCTGAGCTACAGCCGCATGAGTCGAAGGTAGTTCGCAAGACTCTTGTTCCTAAGCATGAAAGTTTGGAGTGTTAATAAGTAACGCATGTGAGTGGTGCTAAGGTTTAGTTACCTACGTCATTGGGCATAAAACCCCTTGGTTAATCTCCAAGGGGTTTTTCTTTGCAAAAAAATATTCACTATGTCTGGAGACATCTGTTCACTATGTCTCGACACATCACATGGTGGCCCTTAGCACTGCTAATACAAACAAATGTTTAACCCTGGTCGAGTGGCGAATGTGTAGATAGTCGGTGCCGATAAGGCCGGGCCCATCTGGATTATCGAGAGAACTTTCGCCACAGCCGAAGCAAGATACCCGGCTTGCGTTGACCCGGTTGTCTAATCGCATAGTAATCCGACCGTCGCGAGACCTCTCTCTCTCGCCCCATCTGAATCTGATCTTCTGTCCATCGACCACTCCAGATGACCTCACCCCTAGTAATCAAGTAGTGGGAACGACAGGGAAGTTGCCAGTTTCCAATAGATGGGTGCAGTGAAACGCCCTGCGACCCTTCGTCGACGCTCCACTCCGTTGGCCCGATGGGTGTACGAATTTTGGTTCCACAACCACACGCACAGAGGTGTGCAGCAGCGCCATACTCCTCAGCAAAATAGAGGACACCCGGCTCGAGGACTTTTGGCATGAAATGCACACGCTCGAGTTTGATTCTCACTCGGAACCTTCTTCGTAAGTTTTGAGTTCAGCGATGTTGAAAATGTGGTGATATGCCGGAGTGTCGTCTCGATAAAACCCGGCTCGATGCTTGTACTTAATAATCGCCATCGCAGCATTTAATGCGTTCAGCTCGGCAATCTGTATGTTCGCGCGATAGAGATTATCAGGTTCATCAACCAGTGCAGCGAATCCGCGGTCCCGTCTCTTTGATGCTTGATCTGGTGGGAAGTAAGTTGTACGGATAAGACCACTCAAACCGTCAGACTTCTTTTTCAGTCCCATGCCCACGTCCGCAAATGGGATCCCGGTGTTGATAAGGAGGTCAAATATGCGCGCCCGCGACGAACCTTTGTCCACGCACACAAACGCAAAGGTGACACCCTCGATTGCGTCCAGACTGGTCTCATCGATGTAGGTAGGCTCAAGCACCAACCCATGGCGGAAGTTTCCATATCGATCTTCCATGACTTGCGCTTTAGACTTGCCGAACTCTTCTTCAAGAGCTCGGCCGGGTGCGCGGAATGCGTTGTGCACATGAAAGTTGTCACCATCAAAACCGCGGATCTCCTTCACACGGGTCTTGACTAGGAAGTCCAAAACATAGGACCCAGTCCCGCCCAAGCCGATTACGGCCACTACCTCATCCTCAAACTTCGATGCGAGTGCAGCAATCTCCGCCCGGCTTGTGAGTGTATCGCGGAATTTGAAGATGGGATCGTTTGCGTCATCAGTAACCGACCTGTACGAAAGGGGTGAGACCCTGTGAGCCTCAATCGCGGGACCGCTGATGATCGCGACATAACTCTCAATTTTCGCGAAAAAGTCCACGAACCCTGTGAGAACGCCGCTAACTCTGGGCTTGTTCGAAAATGACCGCTCCACTTTGACATCGACACAAGTCTCACTTAGCGGAATGCTGGCCGGTCCGCCACCCAGGTTTGCGATGGGACTTCCGTCCAGCTCGTGAGGAGTAGATCCTGCAAAAAATATCTGGTGATCGGTCTGCTTGACGTAGTTCAGATCGATGAACTCCAACTTTGCAACGATGGCACCCCACTGCAATTCTCCAAGCGAGCCAAGATAAGGGATGTCACGAACCACTAGATGGTTCGTGACATCAAAGGCGACCGCGTAACCCTTATTGACAAGTCGCGCTAGGTCGTCGTTATGACTGACCAGTCTCTGAAACACTGAAGCTCATACCTTCCTTGACCTTAACGGACGCACCTGGCACCAATACACCTTCCGGTTTCTCCCCGTGACCATTGCGGTAAGTGACCGCGTAGGTGATGTCCGTGTGCTGCGGATAGTCAGGCACTTCAAGGGTAACGACTTGAGCGTACGAGATGTCCTCGTTCTTGGGCCACTCGTGTGGCGTGCCTTCTACGATGATGGTTACTATTTTCGAATCTTGAGCGTGTTCCATTTCTCTAACCTCCGATATCCAAGTTCGCTAACGAATGTACTATTCCCGTAATGGCTCGCTAGCCACGACTCTTTCCTTTCGACAAAAGTCGCATACAGCGATTTTAGTAAGTGCAAAGACTCACCCCGGTAGGTGGGGTTCACTTCCACAATGTCACGGTATCAGCGGGCACTGACAACCGGTCGATGCCTTCTGACTGGCAGGCTTCAACAGGTCGTCGGGTCACTGAATCGTCTAGAGATCTTCGCAACCACTTGAGCTAATTTGTCAGCACCTGAGTGACCGGAGTCAACGTTAGCGCCGCAGATGACTGAACAACTATCGAAAAGGCTCTTTCAAGACCCGCAAGGACGCCGAGACTAACAACACCCAGCGCTAGAGCAACAATTCGAGGCAAAGATTCATGGGCCTCTTCATTGCTTACATAAACGTGTGGACAGAACTGCGTTTTAAGAACCCTAGCATGGTGGGGCTCCGGTCGCGGAAAGAGCCGAGGTGCCGGAAATCGACCCCCGGGTCCTTCGGTATCAATACAGGAATTCTACGGGCGCAGTGTGTTTAACATTTTCTCAGTCCCGGATCTGACTGAGATATGTTGAGTCTATGGTTAATCTGGAGGGATTCCCGCACATCAGCCAGACGCACACGTCGCTGCGGCACTTGGCACTACCGGTGGCGGTTCCTACGAAGCCGGACGTTCTCTTTTTTGATCTTTGCACCATCCCGTGCCAATCGTGCAACCGACAGAACAAGATTTTCCTGTACCTTGCGGTCGGTCATAGGGAGCGACACCTTTTGAGGCTCCAGCCTCTCATGGAGATTCGTCCAGGAGTCTTGGCCCATACCGCGAATAAACGCCTTGCTCGACGCCAATTCTTCATGGTGGGCATGCGCACGCTGCGCAAACTCCCGCGAGAATGGCAGCAGGTGTGACTCGAGATACTCCTCGAGATAGTCCACGTGAACAATGTCGATCGCCGAGGTCTCGCCATGTTCATAACTAGGCGTTGCAGCGTCCGGTTCGTTGCGCCACAGCCGTTGCCATTGAACATTTTGCAATGTTGTCGTGCCATCGTCACTGACCACCGCCGACAGCATAGGTGCATCGATCACGCTAAGCGCGACGACGAGCTGAGCATCAAAGTAGTGGGCTGTCGAGGGTGGAGTAAGCGCGCTGCGGTAGTGGTCAACGGCACTGCGCAGAGGCAAGACAATCGATTGATAAGGATCTGATCCCGAGAGCACGATGTCCTGACCTTTGCGTTCACATCTACTGAACGTGACGCAAGAGGACGGACTGAGGATGAATTTGTGGCGGTCGAGTCCAAGGGTAAAAAGTATGGGAAGATTCCAAGTGGAACGATCATCATCAGTTTTCACGACAAGCAGTTCGCTCTTCAAACCTGAGACATGCGGAAAGTTCCCGTAAGGCGACTCCGACTCAGTGAAGAAGACATAAGGTAGGTCCGAGCGCTTACACTCAATAAGCAATGCGACCCCGGCGCGAACCCTGAATTTATTCGGATTATCATCCGCAAGATTGATCGTGGCAAGTATGTCGAGCGCCCGCATATCGCCAGTTGTCCGATCGAGGAAACCCCATTCAGGTTGCTGCTGCACGCGTTCAACCTGCCTGAGCTTGTGCGAAACGACCGTTTGCAACGGGTAACCAGATTTCGCGACCGCCTTCAAGATCTGGTCCTCTGAGACACCCGCAGGTAGCGACAAACTTGCCTGGACCTCTGCTTGATCATCTTGTTTCATACGAATCTCCTTAGACTAAGCATTATGGAGACTGTCCCGCAAGACGGCAATCTCAGTCGCCATTCTTGGTTGCCCTATTGGCTACCGGAACATGCCACCCTTGTTAGCAATTTGCGAAAGATATGTACCGGAGCAACAGGCCATGAGGCACTCGAAACACGCTTAACCGGGGTCACGGCGGTATGAGGTCAGCCGCACTGGCGCGAGTGCATGTACCGGAACAAGCAAAGTTAACCCCTGTTACAGAGGGCATCTTTCGAACATATCTGCTATTGGTGGAGCTGAGGGGATTTGAACCCCTGACCCCCTGCATGCCATGCAGGTGCGCTACCAGCTGCGCCACAGCCCCATTTACTGGGTAAAACTATTACTACGAAGGCAGACCTTACCTCACACTCACCCTCGACACGGAATCGCTTATTTCTCCCCGTTGGTTCCGCGCCACTCTCTTCGCCGTAAACGGGTTCGTGGATTGGTTGGAAGAGGTTGATTTCTCCTGGCGCACCTGCTCCCATCGACGACCTCCCTCCTCATTTCGAATTTCGCGAGGCTTTTGCTTTTAATCGAAATAGTCGAGTGCGGCCAAGCACGGACGTTCGCCCAGGCGATCTAGTTATTTGGATTATCGTCGAAAAAAGGTATTTCGACAGACTCCCTGTCTATTTCATCAGAAAAGATGGTCTCGAGCGCAATATATGCATCATCTTCTAAATCAGCGAGCATCGGCACGGCCACACAAATTAAGTCAGCCATAAGAAGTTCAGAGCGTGTAATCCCCGTACCCGTCCTATTAACAAAATCAATAGAGACTCTCCCCGTCCGCGTTGAAAATGTGGATTTTTCAATATAGGGAGTCGAACTGAAAGCGGCTGCTTTGTTTTGCAGTGCAACTTTGTTGATGTTGTTGTCCTTAGTGCTGTAATCAATAATGTCTTTTTCGTCTGCAATATGCACGTCTATGACAGACATATCGCGCCATCTATGAATGAAATTCTTAACGTTAATTCCCAATTCATTATTTTTATCATTCTGACTCTTTGGGAGTTTCTTATTATGAACGTCGGGAGCCAAATCATCCTTTAGATCTCCAATTTGTGCTGTAAAGCCTGGTCCACTCAATTCCAATAATTTCCGTGTCGGCTTCCAAGAAAATAGTGCACCGTCAGAATCATCCATCCCTAAAGGATTTTCGAATACTCGACAAGCGCGGGCACCAATTGAATTCAAATTTGCGTTAACAAGGTGTTGAAAATTATCAGTATGAGAAACTGAAGAAAGTTTCGCCAACTCGGTGATACTAATTCCTCTCCCAATCTTCCTCCAAAATGTCGGATCCGCGGACTCCATGTATTCCAGAAGAAAAAGTAAGGCTGGAGTATTCAGTTTCCCTGGCAACTCCCTTATGCCAGGAAATTGATCTATACGGCCGTTGGCTCCATCCCATACCGCATGCAGGACTTGCGTCAATCGAGAGGCTTGTGGAGCTGCGAGAAAATTTTCCATGGCGTCAAGTGCCGCGGCTGTCTCAGTTACCTTCAACTCGCCAGCACCGGAAATGCCATCCTGAATAACCTTTGCCAGATTTTCAGCTATCGGTCGTCCGATTAGAGCTCCCTTCCCACCTTGAGCAAGTGAGTTCCGAAGCATTCTCGATGTATTCCTCTGTTCGTCCTTTGGATGCATAAGAGTCTCAATAGCCAATGGCTCAGTTACAAAAATACCCGCTTCACGAGCATTCAATTCCAAACGTTTTCTTGACTGCTCGTCGCCATTAGGACTTGTAAGGCCAAACACCATGGGGTTATTCGCAACATCTAGTAGTGGAAAATCGTCGATAAGAGCCGTCAAATCGTCGGTAAAACGTAGGTAAACCTGTCTTGTTCTATTTTCGGTGGGCCAAACTAAAACCATATCTGGAGAAAAGGTGTGGTTGAAATGTTCAGTAAGTCGCACCTCCGCAGAATCATCAAAAGCCTCCAGTTCCCTAGCAACAACTTGTTTTACGCGAAATATCGATTCGCGTGGGTTCGAGTCGTCCAACGCTTCAAGAACTTGGTGAGAGTAGCCCGTTGTCATTTTTTTGTCTTCACCCCTGCCCTATTTCGTGACTGCGAATGATCCCTAAGTGTTCAAGCGAGAGAACCAATTGCTCTTGCTTTTCCGACAAAATAATCAACCACAATCTATCAGCAACAATTTTGCAGCGGTCCATGTCTATTCTTGCTCTCGCATCATCCTCCGATATACCGACATCAAAAATACGGGCTCTTTGCTCGATTACGGCCTCAGTGACCCAGGATGATGAGCACAAATCGGCCCATTGGGTGACACCATGAGGTGCCCAGGCAATCCACATAAAATGATCAGAGAATCCAGGCTGTAATTCAATCATAACGTAGCATTTTGCCAAATATTCTTTGTACTGCTGCCCCAGAGTTGACCCACTCGCATAATTTTTAACCTCAGCAAAGAAAGTTTTACCCTCAAGATCACCATGTCTAAAGAATCCCAACAGGTCAAAACTAAATGTTTCCCTATCAACCGGCCACGCGCCTGCTAGTTTCTCAGCTGCACCTCTATCTGGATTTACCCAAGGTACTTCGGCTCGTGATGTTCCTTCAAGCCAACGCTTTGCTCGTCTTGCACCATCCGCACCTTTGGCGTGTAGGGCTTCACCTACAATGGTTTTTTGCATGCAAGTGACTCTAGCGTTGGCTTTCAACTTCGTCTAGGAAAATGACTGAGCAAAGCTACTTATCCAACAAATTGTTTTACAACGTGGCCCCTGCATTGCAGCAACGCGAATAATTTCGATAAAGCCAACAGCCTCTTATTTCTCCCCGTTCGGCTCTGCGCCACTCTCTTCGCCGTAAACCGGCTCAGGAATTGACCCCGAATTGTGCTCGACCAGGTGCCAGCCTTTCGGACTCATTTGAAGGATGGACCACGCGGCATTGGAAAGTCCACCGATCACGCCCCAATGAGTCTGTGGCAGACCAAGTAGATGTCCCAGAACGCACCGCGCGGTTCCGCCGTGAGTTGTGACGATAAGTGTTTGCTCGTCTCCCCCACCAGCAAGAGCGCGTTCGATTGCCGCCACTGCACGGATTGCAACATCGGTGCGTCTCTCGCCAGTTTCGCCGGCTGGGTTGTTGTCGCCATCAATCCATCGGACAAAATTGGCCCAATCCTCAGCACGATTTTCTTTGCCTGTCTTGCCTTCCCATTTTCCGCCGTTGGTTTCACGAAGATCTGTATCGATTGCCACCGACAGTCCAATCAGATTCGATAAAGCTTCTGCCGTGACGCGCGCTCTTTGCAGATCACTTGAAATGATTTTCGTTGGCTGCATATCCGCCAATAAGCGAGCTGCATGTTCGGCTTGGTATTTGCCAACCTCGTTGAGCGGAATATCAGAGTGGCCCTGAAACCTATTGTTGATATTCCAGTCTGTTTGACCGTGGCGCCAGAGAACGACGCGATTTCCATTAGGCATGGCTATGCGCCTGCTTCACTGCTTCCAGGTCAATCTTCGGGCAGTCATTCCAGAGACGATCGAGCATGTAGTAATTGCGCAGTTCTTGGCTCTGGATGTGTACCACAAGATCAGTGTAATCAATCAGAATCCACTCGGCACCATTCTCGCGGCGCACTGGCTTCTGTCCAGCCTCGGTCATCTTCCGCTCAACCTCATCGGCGATTGACTCAACCTGCGGAATGTTCTGACCGGTGGCGATCAAGAAAACTTCACAGAGGACCAACTGATCCGACATGTCGATGGCGACGAGGTCGCGACCGAGTTTCTCGAGAATTGCATGCGCTGCAATCTCCGTACTTGCAATAACTTCTTTACTTGCGGGCATAAAGGTGTCTCTCTTTGATGTAGGTCCAAACTGACTCTGGAATATCTTTTACTTCTGCTGGATTCGCATGAATCTGCGCGCGAACTTGCGAAGCCGAAATCGGCAACGCCTGTATATCTAGTCCCTTGCCCTCACGGGCAACGACCAGAATCTCAATAAGCGCCTGGAGCTCTGCGCTTCTGTGCCACTGCTCGATGCTCTCGTACGCATCGGTGCCGACGATAAGAAGCCATTTGGCTTTCGGCCGTCCTGCCTGCAGTTCAAGAACAGTGTCGATCGTGTAGGTAGGACCCGACCGACTTACTTCTACATCGCTCACTGTGACGCGAGGTTGAATATTTTCAGGAAGTTCTTTGAGCGCCAACTTTGCCATCGCCAGCCTGTCTTCCCCTGATGCAAAAGGTGCTCGAGTGCGTAGCCACGGTTCGCCCGCGGGAACGAGTACCAACTCATCGACGATATTGAGTGAGAAAAGTTGGTGAATTACGTGAAGATGGCCGTTATGGATTGGATCGAACGTCCCGCCATAGAGGCCGATGCGAACTCGGTTGGACAATTAATCCCGGTCTAGTCGAAGGACTAAATAAAGTAGGGCTGAGAGAAGACCAAAGGTGAACAGACCAAAGAACAGTGGATCTGCAGGTAGCACTCGTGCTACTTCTGCCACCTCGCTGGCTAGTGAAATCATGGCCCGATCCTACCTGAGCCCCTCACCGATCGCCCACCAGCATCTTCTTGAAAGTCGCCTCGTCAATAATCGGCACTCCCAACTCCTGCGCCTTGGCCAATTTGGAGCCAGGATCAGCGCCCACCAGTACAAAACTGGTCTTTCCAGATACCGACGTAGATGCCTTGCCACCGTGAGCGGCGATCACCTCTGAGATTTCATCTCGATTGAACGATTCCAATCCCCCGGTAACAACGAAGGTCAGACCCGCCAAAGTTTGTGGCAATGCGGCCGCACTCTCATTGACCATGCGTACTCCGGCGTCCGCCCACTCGGAAACGATGGCGCGATGCCAATCTTGGTCGAACCATTCGACGACTGCCTCGGCAATCGTGGGACCGACCCCCTCAACATTGGCCAGTTGCTCCGCGCTTGCTTCTGAAATTGCATCCATACTTCCAAAAGATGTGGCAAGGGCTTGGGCAGCGGTCGGACCGACATGGCGGATGGATAGTGCGACAACCACTCGCCAGAGTGGACGGCTCTTTGCTTCCTGCAGGGCTGCCAGAAGTTTCTCTACATTTGCGCCGGGTGCTCCATCTTTTTTTCGAAAGAAAGCCGACTGCGATAATCGCTCCGCCGTGAGTGCAAAAAGATCGGACTCGTCCTTAATAATCTGATCGGTCAGAAGGGCTTGCGCTGCTTCATAGCCCAACACATCAATATCCAGTGCAGAACGCGAACCAATGTAAAAAATCCGCTCGCGCAATTGCGCTGGACAGAACTGAGTATTGGGGCAGCGGATATCAATGTCGCCCTCCGAGATCGCTCGGAGTTTGGACCCGCACTCAGGACACTTGGTCGGCATAACAAAAGGCTTCTCGGTGCCAGTGCGCCGCTCAATCACCGGTCCGAGGACTTCCGGAATGACGTCGCCCGCTTTCCGAATAACGACAGTGTCGCCAATCAAGATTGCTTTGCGCGCAACTTCTTGCGCGTTGTGCAAGGTCGCATTGGTGACGGTGGACCCAGCAACTTTGACCGGCTCCATGAAAGCGTAAGGGGTGACACGGCCAGTCCGACCAACGCTGACCTTTATATCGAGAAGTTTGGTTACTACTTCCTCTGGTGGGTACTTGTAAGCGATAGCCCACTTCGGTGCGCGGGAAGTGACGCCGAGATTCTCCTGTTGTGCGAAGAGGTTGACTTTAATTACCACTCCGTCGATCTCATGCTCGAGATCGTGGCGATGGGTCTGGAAATTTCCGATGTACTTGATTACTTCAAACTGCTTCGAAAAGACTTTGTAACGATTACTCGTCGGCAATCCCCATGCCTTGAGGGTTTCGTAGGCCTCACTTTGCGAAGCGAATTGGTGACCCTCGCACGCACCGACCCCATGAACAACGACGCTGAGCGGGCGTTCGGCGGTGACCCGCGGATCCTTCTGACGAAGAGAGCCTGCTGCAGCATTTCTCGGATTGGCGAAGAGTGCCTTGCCAGACTCCTCCAGCGAAGCATTGAGTTCGGCGAACGCGGCTAGTGGGAAAAACACTTCACCGCGCACCTCCATCAAAGTTGGAAGATTCTCCCCGACCAACTTGTGCGGAAGATTACGGATAGTTTTGACGTTGAGGGTCACATCCTCACCGGTCACACCATTGCCCCGGGTGAGTGCGCGAGTAAGCAGGCCGTCTTCATAGAGGAGATTGATGGCGAGCCCGTCTACCTTGAGTTCGCAGAGCCATTGCGAAATCGCGCCGCTCTTCTCCGCCCTGTCAAACCACGCGTTGAGTTCGTCCATGTCAAAGACGTTGTCCAGGCTCATCATCTTCTCGCGGTGGTTGTGCTGTTCGAAGTGAGTAGCAAACCCTCCGCCAATATTCTGCGTTGGAGAATCTGCTTCGCGCAGTTCGGGATGTTTCGCCTCCAAATCGGAAAGTTCTTTTAGAAGTGAATCAAATTCTGCATCTGTGATGACTGGAGAATCCATCACGTAATAGCGAAATTGGTGATCTCGAATCTGCTCGCTTAATTCTGCAATTCTGCGACGTACTTGCGCACTCACGATTGTGTCTCGCAAATAGTCGCCGAGCCCACCACGCGATCCCCGTCATAGATTGCCATCGCTTGTCCGGTTGCTAAGCCGAAAATCGGCTCGTCGAGTTGGGCAGTCAACAATTCGCCATTGAAGTAATAGGTGCAGGCAAGCGGCTGACCGTGAGCACGGATCTGCACGAAACCACGCCGTGGAATCTCATCGACAGAAAGACCGCACCAGACGGGGTTCTCGCCCACCATTGTTGACACCGCTAAATCCTCGCGCGACCCTACGACAACGGTATTTGTCTCAGGTTCGACTTTGAGAACAAAACGGGGCGACCCATCAATGGTCGGCACAGAAAGCCCCAATCCGCGCCGTTGTCCGATTGTGTATGTGTATGCGCCTTTGTGCTGACCGACTTGGTGTCCCTCTTGATCCACGATCGGTCCGATCTCGCTGCCCAACCGATCGCGTAACCATCCCGCGTTATCCCCGGTTGGGACAAAACAGATGTCGTGACTGTCCGGTTTGTTGGCCACGAAGAGTCCGCGCGCTTCTGCTTCCTTACGGACATCCGTTTTCCGGGTGTCACCCAGCGGGAAAATTGCGCCTTGAATCTGATCGACGGTAAGTACCGAGAGCACGTAGGACTGGTCTTTAGTTTCATCGATTGCGCGATGTAGCGTCTTGCCCATCGCTCCCTGCCGGGTGATCGCGTAATGACCGGTGACAACGCCGTCGAATTTCATGGCACGTGCACGGTCTAAAACAGCGGCGAATTTGATCTTCTCATTGCACCGCAGACAGGGGTTGGGGGTACGTCCCGCGGAATATTCGGCCAGGAAGTTCTCTACGACTTCCTCGTGAAACTCTTGCGCCATGTCCCAGATATAGAAAGGAATGCCGATCACATCGGCAGCGCGCCTGGCATCGTGCGAATCCTCGATGGTGCAGCACCCGCGCGCGCCAGAGCGGTACTTCTGCGGATTGGATGCGAGCGCAAGATGGACACCGATGACATCGTGACCCGCCTCAACCGCGCGGGCAGCAGCCACTGCTGAGTCGACACCGCCGCTCATCGCCGCAATCAGTTTCATCGAAGATTAGCCATCCGTCCGCGATCAATCACCGAGGGAAGAACGCGCAGGGTCTCATCGATCTCTGCAAATGTTGTCGTTGTGCCAAGTGAGAACCGAAGGCTCGACATCGCACTCGTCTCCGTGTGCCCCATCGCCAATAGGACATGGCTTGGTCGGTGAACTCCTGCGCTGCATGCCGATCCTGTCGAGCATGAAATCCCTTCGGCATCTAGTAGCAACAACAACGTATCGCTTTCGGTGCCAGGGAAAGTGACGCTGATGATTCCAGGAAGGCGCGTGGATTCAATTCCATTGATATAGGCATCAGGAATGACTTCCACTATCCGCCGGGCAAAGTCATCTCGAATTTGCGCTACTCGGAAATTGCGAACCTCAAATGTTTCCACCGATTCCTTGACAGCAGCAGAAAATGCAAGAATCGAAGGGGCATTCAATGTGCCACTTCGAATCTCGCGCTCCTGTCCCCCACCGTGAAGCAAGGCCGGAATCTCTACTGCCCGACGCAACACAAGGACGCCGATGCCAAATGGTCCACCGATTTTGTGTGCGCTGATCGTCATTGCAGTAAGCCCGAGTTCGCTAAAAGAAAGCGGCACTTTTCCGAAACTCTGCACCGCATCGCAGTGCACTGGTATGGAATTGATCTTTGCCAACTCAACAACTTCCGCGATCGGTTGGATCACTCCGGTTTCATTATTTGAAGCCATCACCGATATGACGGCAACCTCATCACCGCGCTGCGCGATGAGATTGGTGAGTTCGCCAATATTGAGAACCCCGCTGGAGTCCACACCGATCTTGACTAGTTCGGCACCTTCATGTTCGACCAGCCACTGCGCTGGGTCAAGGATCGCGTGATGCTCAATCGCTGAAATGACGACGAGGTTGCGACCAATTTTCTGACCAGCCCAGAAAAGCCCCTTCAGGGCGGTGTTATTTGCCTCAGTGCCGGAGGCAGTGAAGATGACTTCGCTGGGAAGCGACCCGATTGAGGTAGCGACTACTTCCCGCGCTTCTTCGATTTCCTTCCGGATGGCGCGGCCGTGAGTGTGCAGGCTGGAGGGGTTACCCAACTTCCTCATCTGTGCAGTCACAGTCTCGATCGCACCATCCACCATCGGTGTCGTTGCAGCGTGGTCGAGATAAATGGACATAGGGCAAGTCTAGGACTTGCGGGCTCGCACGCCTTCGCTGGCCTGAGGCAGGACCGCAAAGAGGTCCCCCACTACGCCGAAATCAGCCAACTCAAAGATGGGAGCGTCAGGATCCTTATTTATTACCACAATTGTCTTGCTGGTCTGCATGCCCGCCCGATGCTGTATCGCACCGGAAATTCCACATGCAACGTAGAGCTGCGGGCTGACGGTCTTACCTGTCTGTCCCACTTGATGGGAGTGCGGGTACCACCCTGCATCTGTCGCGGCGCGCGATGCGCCGACCGCGGCACCGAGGAGGTCTGCGAATGTTTCCACCGGAGAGAAATCGCCATTGGTACCGCGACCACCGGAGACAATGATTTGAGCTTCTGTGAGTTCGGGACGACCGCCAGTGACGGGTGGTTCCAAGGAGAGAACTTCGGCGAGTTTGGCAGAGGCTGGGATTTCAACTGTTGCGTTGATGATTTCTGGCGCACTTGACGACATCTCTGGCGTGACTGCATTCGGGCGGACCGTGATGATTGAAATCTCAGTGGACACACGAGAGTGAACCGTCATCGAACCACCGAAAATCAATTGCGTCGCACTTAGATCTGCTGCAACATCGACAACATCCGTGAGCAGTCCTGAATCGGTAGCAACCGCAACACAGCCCGCGACCTCTTTCCCAAATGCGCTAGATGCAATGAGAAGTGCTTTCGGTTTCATCTGCGCAAGGAGTTGGCTAATCGCTGCACTAGCGGCAGGGACGCCAAATCTCGTGAAGTCATCGCTCTCGACAACTAAGACCTTTGAAATCGGACCACTATTGATGAGCCCCGCTAACGCAGCGCCGCGACCCATTGGCGCCAAAAGAATTGCGGTGACCGACCCCGCACGAGCACCAACGGTCGCGAGTTCGAAAGTCGTCTTTGCGATCTTCTCGCCTGTGAATTCCGCCAGGATAAAAATATCGCTCATATCAATTTCTTTTCGACGAGGAAGTTGACGAGTTCATTTCCACCACTGCCATCATCGACAACTTTTATGCCGGCAGCACGAGGTGGGCGTTGCGTTGCATCGACGACGACACTCTTAGCCCCAGCCGCTCCCACGAGACTGGCTTCGACGCCGACCGTTGCAAGAGAGCGGATCTCCATCGGCTTCTTCTTCGCCGCCATAATCCCCTTGAAGGACGGGTATCGGGGTTCGTTGATTTTCTCTACAACGCTAATAACCGCCGGAAATGCAGCGCGCATTTTCTCGATACCTAAATCCGTATTGCGTTCGATCGCTACGGTCTTTGCGGCAGCATCGATAGTGAGCGACCCAGCAAAAGTTAATTGGGCCCAACCCAGGTGCGCGGCAAGCATCGCGGGAATAACACTCATCCGCGCATCAGTTGATTCAGTGCCACAGATGACCAGATCAAATTCACCCTGCGTAATGACCGAGGCGAGCACTTTCGATGTCGCCAGGGCATCCGAACCAGCGAGCGCATCGTCAGTGATGATGATGGCGCCATCGGCTCCCATCGAGAGTGCCTTGCGCGCAGCATCGACCGTGCGCTCAGGTCCCATTGAGATCACCGTGACTGAGTTCGGGGCGCCTTCGCCGCTTCCTCCATTGGCCTCGACAATACGCAGCGCTTCCTCCACTGCGTACTCGTCCAGATCATTGAGAACAGCATCCACGTTGACCCGGTCGAGCCGACCGTCCTGCATCTTCTTCTCCGCCCAAGAATCGGGAACTTGCTTGACGCAGACAGCGATCTTCATGGTGGGATGCTACTTGGCGGTACAGGCGGAAACAATTTCGGCAGGCGGAAAGGCCTGTGAGTTCGCGTAGGAGCGCATTGCAGGCAAAGATAGAACGGTGCTACCAGCCGATCATCGCTTCCTAGGCGCAACGCCGACACACGAGGGCACCAATTTTGCCCTCTGGTCGGAAGCCGCCGATGCGGTCGAGCTCTGCCTCTTCAACGAAATCAACGGTCGCCTGGTTGAAACTCGCTTTGCGCTAGCCCACCGGACTGGACCGATCTGGCATGGATATCTGGCCGGAGTTCGACCTGGACAGCGATACGGCTATCGGGTTTATGGCCCATGGGAACCTGAACGGGGGTTGCGATTCAACTCAGCCAAGCTCCTCCTCGATCCCTATACCCATCTTCTAGATGGCCAGGTCCAGTACGTACCTGAGATCTACGGGCATGTGAGTAAAGACGGTCTCGGCGACGGCGACCTATCTATCCGAGATAACCGTGACAGCGCGGGGAAAGTCCCCTATTCGGTCGTGACCCACCATCTTGCCCGAAAAATTGACCGCCTCAACACCCCGTGGCCGAAGACTCTTATCTACGAAACCCATGTTCAAGGAATAAGTGCTGCAAATCCAGAGATTGACGAGAGCGAACGCGGCACATACCGGGGGCTCGGTCATGCCAGCACGATCGCGCATCTCAAGAAGATGGGAATCACCGCCCTCGAACTCCTGCCGATTCAGCATTCCATAACCGAACCTGCCATCTGGTCACGTGGGCGGCGCAATTATTGGGGATACAACCCGATTTCATTTAGCGCGCCCCACCGCGGCTACGCGGCGGGCGAGGATCCGATATCCGAATTGCAGTGGGCGATCGATCGCCTGCACGATGCCGGTATCGAGGTGATTTTGGATGTCGTCTATAACCACACCGGCGAAGGCGGCCTGGGCGGACCCACGCTCTCTTTCCGAGGAATCGATCACAAGGCCTGGTACAGCCATCTTTCCGATTCGGAATACATCGATGTCACCGGATGCGGAAACACCGTCAACGCCGGCCAGCCACATTCGGTCCGGCACATCGTGGATTCCCTCCGGTGGTGGAGCGAAGTGATCGGGGTAGATGGATTTCGGTTTGATCTGGCAACCGCGCTTTATCGAAATCATTCCGCATCTGATTCCTCTCTCTTTACTGCGATTTGCGCCGACCCAGAATTACGAGATCTCAAGCTCATTGCCGAACCGTGGGATGTTTCGCGATATAGCCTGGGCGATTTCGCATATCCGTGGCGCGAGTGGAATGACCATTACCGCGATGCGGTACGTCAATTCTGGTTGGGTGATTTAGCACGCGGGTTCGGCGAAGGAGTTGGAGACATCGCCTCGCGCATTGGTGGCTCCAGCGATATTTTCTACTTTCGCGGACCGACTTCGTCGATCAATTTCGTCACGGCGCATGATGGCTTCACTCTCAACGATTTGGTTACTTACCAACATAAGCGAAACGAACCCAATGGTGAAGACAATCGCGATGGCGGCGCTGGGAATCGCTCATGGAATGTAGGAGTTGAAGGTCCAACAGACAACTCAGAAATCAATGCGACCAGAAAGTGTTTGAAGAAATCCATGCTCACGACTTTGATGCTCTCCTCCGGTGTGCCGATGCTCGCAATGGGCGATGAAGTAAGCCGGACTCAGAATGGATCCAATAATGCATACTCCCAACCCTGGGAAGGCGATGACGATTTCGGAGTAAACCTCAATTGGAATCTCAATGACGATGAGGAGGACATGCTGGAAGCAACGGCGACACTGTCACGAATCCGATCCACATATCTTGCTGATGTCTCCTCTGATTTCTTTACGGGTGCACTCGATCGCGGTACTCAACGCAAAGACGTCGCCTGGTTCAGCTTGGGCGGACGCGAGATGACGGACACGCACTGGCAAGATGGTGAAAAAAGAAGTTTGACGATTTTTATCGAAGCTAGTTCAAATCGCGCTCTCGTGGTCATGCTCAACTCATCACGACATGAGACTGCGTTTACGCTTCCAAATGAGAAGTGGGGGCATTCCTATAGATGTATTTTCGACGCATCAGAGGTGACATCAACTTATGAACCCGTTATTGCTAAGCCGTCGGCAAAAGTAAATGTTGCCCCGCATTGCGCTCAAGTGTGGCTGGTTTCACGAACTCTTTCTTCATAGAATTTTCACATACTGGTTAGTACGGCCTCTGCCCCTCTAAAATCTACTCCGTGCTTGCAATAGTCGCCCCCGGGCAAGGATCGCAGACCCCCGGGTTTCTCTCCCCTTGGATTGAAGATGCCAAACTCAAATCCACGCTAGAGGAATTTTCAGAAACGATTGGACTTGATCTTCTGCATCTTGGCACTCTGGCTGACGCTGACGAAATTCGCGATACATCCAATGCGCAACCACTTATTGTGAGTGCCGGAATTCTCGGAATGAAAGCTTTGGGTGGCGTTAAATTTTCAATCACTGCCGGACATTCGGTCGGCGAAATAACTTCCGCCGCTATTGCCGGGGTGATTTCCGAGGTGGACGCCATGCGATTGGTGCGCGAGCGCGGAGCGGCCATGGCAGTAGCCGCAGCCCAGACACCCACTGGCATGTCAGCAGTGCTGGGCGGCGATCGAAATGAAGTTATTTCTGCGCTCACCGCACTTGGACTAGTGGGAGCAAATGAGAACGGGGCTGGACAGATTGTCGCGGCCGGAAAACTCGCAGCCCTGGCTGCACTAGAAGCCAATCCGCCGGCGGGGGCAAGAGTGAGACCACTCGCTGTCGCTGGTGCCTTTCATACTGAGGTGATGGAACCTGCCATTGGAAAGTTGCAAAGATTCGCAGAAGGAATTCCAGTAAGTGATCCGCGCGTAGTAATTCTTTCCAACAAGGAAGGCGCCGAGGTCACAAGTGGGCGTGAAGTTCTAGATCGAATCGTACGTCAAATCGCCAACCCGGTTCGTTGGGATCTTTGCATGGAAGCCATGAAGGCGCTCGGCGTCACCGCAGTAATCGAACTTCCCCCCGCCGGAACTCTTATCGGACTCATCAAACGAGCCCTACCGGGGGTTGAGACTTTGGCACTCAAAAGCCCAGCAGACCTAGATGCAGCACGCGATTTAATTTCCCGACAGAGCGAGACCCAGTGAGAACAGTTGAGAGACAAAGAGATAAGGGTGGAGCGCCATGATCAATGTCCGCAAAGGAACTTTCAGTCGAATATTGAGTGTCGGCGGCTATCAACCATCAATCAATGTTCCCAACTCGGAAATTGTTGATCGCATCGATTCGAGCGATGAATGGATTCGCCAACGCACTGGAATTGAATCTCGCCGATTTGGCGCCGAGCACGAGAGCGTTCTGTTCATGGCAGAGGCCGCCTGTCGGCAAGCAGTGGAGCGGACCAATATTGCAATGACTGATATTGATACGGTCATTGTCGCCACGATTACATTCCCTTACCAAGCACCGAGCGCTGCAACCGCATTGATCGCGCGACTTGGAAATCCGACAGCAGCAGCGTTTGATATCAGTGCCGCATGTGCTGGATTCTGTTACGGCGTTGGTATGGCCAGTGACCTTATCCGCTCTGGCACATCCAAATATGTTCTGGTGGTTGGCGTGGAGAAGCTCTCCGACTTCACCAATCCCGATGATCGAGCCACAGCATTTATTTTTGCCGACGGGGCGGGTGCGGTTGTTATCGGGCCTTCCGAGGAGCCTGGAATCGGACCCATGGTTTGGGGTTCTGATGCTGAAAACCGCGATGCAATTTTGCTCGAGCCGTCATGGACTGATATCAAAAAGGGTGATTCAGCCGCGCTCTGGCCGACTCTTACCCAACAAGGACAGACTGTCTTTCGTTGGGCAGTATTCTCCATGAGCAAGGTCGGTAAGCAGATACTCGAAGCGGCCGGCGTGACCCCGGATCAACTTGACGCTTTTATCCCGCACCAGGCAAATGTGCGCATTATTGAATCGATGGCAAGGGAGATAGGCATCCCTGAGAATGTTGTGATCGCCAAGGACATACGGACCGCCGGAAATACTTCGGCAGCGTCAATCCCGCTGGCAATGTCGGCTTTGCTCGAAGAACAGCCCCATTTGCATGGCGGATTGGCGTTACTCATCGGTTATGGCGCAGGATTGGTCTATGCGGGTCAGGTAGTCAAACTGCCTCCCGCACCTTTCACAAGTAAAAACTAAAAGCAACTAAGAGACAACTAAAAGGAATAGGTACAGAAACAATGGCACTTTCACAAGCAGAAGTACTCGCAGGAATCAAAGAGATCGTCGAAGAAGTTGCAGGAATACCTGCCGCCTCCGTTGAGATGGACAAGAACTTTACCGATGACCTAGATGTCGATTCCTTGAGCATGGTTGAAGTTGTTGTTGCCGCGGAAGAACGCTTCGGCGTGAAGATTCCAGATGATCAGGTCTCTGATCTGGCAACTGTTGGCGATGCAGTGAATTTCATCGTTAAGGTTTCTGCATAATTCTTGATTCGGAGAACCAAAGAATGTCTCGTCGTCGCGTAGTAGTAACAGGGCTAGGTGCAACCACGCCGTTAGGTGGAGATGTCGCCACTTCATGGTCGGCTCTTCTGGCCGGCCAGAGTGGAGTGCGCACTCTCACCGAAGAGTGGGCCAGCACTATCCCGGTCACTATTGCCGCACGGGTCGCAGTCGAACCGAGTGAGGTCATGGATCGCGTTGAAATGCGCCGACTGGACCGATCAGAGCAATTCGCCCTCATCGCTGCGCGGGAAGCGTGGAAGGATGCCGGCGCACCCGATGTAGATCTCGACCGACTGGGTGTTGTGATTGCCTCTGGCATCGGTGGCGTCATCACAATGCTTGATCAATATGACATATTGAAAGGCAAAGGCTCACGCTTCGTAAGCCCGCATACCGTTCCGATGCTCATGCCAAATGGACCCGCGGCAAATGTTGGACTCGAACTCAAAGCTCGCGCTGGTGTGCACACTCCAGTGAGTGCATGCGCATCAGGTGCCGAAGCGGTTGGTTATGCAATGGAAATGATCCGCACCAATCGTGCAGAGATTATTGCTGCCGGTGGTGTTGAAGCTGCGGTCCACGCCTTGCCAATGGCCGGATTCGCCGCCATGAAAGCACTCTCCACCCGAAACGACGATCCCGCTCGGGCTTCGCGTCCATATGATCTTGATCGAGATGGCTTTGTGCTCGGTGAAGGTGGCGGAGTACTTATTCTTGAAGAACTCGAACATGCAAAAGCGCGCGGTGCAAAAATTTATGCAGAAATCGTTGGACAAGGTCTTACATCGGATGGTTATCACATCGCCGCGCCTGATCCAGATGGCAGCGGAGTTCAGCGAGCAATCGCCTTCGCACTGCGGGATGCCGGACTTACAACACGCGACATCGTGCATCTCAACGCACATGCGACCTCTACCCCTGTCGGCGATATCGCAGAGGCCAACGCCCTCCGCCTTGCCCTGGGTGCAGATGCCGACCACGTAGCAGTGTCGGCTACTAAATCAATGACGGGACACCTACTTGGTGGCGCGGGCGCAATTGAGTCAGTATTTATTGTGAAAGCGCTGCAAGAGCGAATGGCTCCCCCAACCATCAACATTGAAAACCTTGATCCAGCTATAACAATCAACGTAGTCCGCGACAAGCCTCGCGCACTTCCTGCGGGAGATATCGCCGCACTCAATGATTCATTTGGTTTTGGTGGACATAACGTGGTGTTGGCATTTGCTTCCTACTGAAATGAATCCGCGCGACCCAGAAGTAAGAATGGGCCGTCTTGCGGATACCGGATCGCTCACCCTGATCACTCCTCGTGATGAATCTGGAATGCTCGCCGCCACAGCCACTGTCGCCGGCAAGTCGGTAATAATCTTTGCGTCAGATGCCACAATTCAAGGTGGAGCACTCGGACCAGATGGAGCACGGGTCATTGTTGCCGCTTACAACGCTGCGATGGCGGCGCGAATCCCCGTGATTGGAATATGGCATTCAGGTGGTGCTCGCTTGCGCGACGGGGTTCTCTCACTCAACGCCTTTGGCGAAGTTTTTCAATCAATGATCACAGCGAGTGGGAAGATTCCACAACTTTCATTGGTACTCGGACCGACTGCAGGTGGCGGAGCGTACGGCCCGGCACTCACTGATGTTGTTGTATTGGCGCCAGAGGGAAGAATCTTTGTAACCGGTCCCGATGTTGTCAAAAGTGTCACAGGTGAAACCATCGACATGGCCAAACTTGGTGGACCAGATGCGCATCGCAGAAATAGCGGTGTCGCTCACGTCATCGCACGTTCGGAGGAAGAAGCCTTCGAAGAAATTCGCTCGCTCACTTCACTCTTCGCAGATCAAGGTGAGGTCACCCTTCCACTTCAAGATCTCGATCTTGGATCACTTGTCCCTGATGCGAAGAAACGTACGTATGAGGTCCTTCCACTCGTCGATGCACTTCTCGATGAGGGCCAAGCAAAAATCGAACTCCTTCCTATGTGGGCACCAAATATCATCACAAAACTTGGGCGCGTTGGCGGTCGAACTGTCGGAATCGTCGCCAACAACCCCGCTCACTTAGGCGCCGCCCTTGATTCATCTGCCGCAGAAAAGGCGGCTCGCTTTGTCCGCACCTGTGACTCGTTCGGTATCCCGCTCATTGTCGTTGTCGACGTTCCCGGATTCTTACCTGGGGCAGGCCAAGAATGGGAGGGCGCAGTCAGACGAGGCGCCAAATTACTTCATGCATTTGGTGAGGCGGTTGTACCTCGGATCACTCTAATCACCCGTAGGGCATACGGTGGAGCCTACGTCGCAATGAATTCTCGCTCCCTCGGTGCAACCAAAGTCTTTGCTTGGCCAACCGCTGAAGTATCGGTCATGGGCGCGGTTGCAGCAGTTCGTGTGCTCCACCGCAGGCTGCTCGCCGACCTGCCGGAAGAACAGAGAGAGATGATGGAACTCGAACTCGCTGCGAAGCACGATCAAATATCAGGCGGAGTTGCCCGCGCAGTCGAAATTGGTGTCGTTGATGAAATTATCGACCCCAAGAAGACGCGCCAGATTATTGCGCGAGCGATTAAAACTGCCCCACAGCATCGTGGAATCCACGGCAATATCCCGCTTTAATCCCTCTTTAAGATCTAGAGATACAAGTAGGCGAGAAATTACTTCTTTGTCTTGAATGTAACCGAAACCGTCGAAGTAACCGTCTTTTCAATGGTTGAAGTGTCGTACTCCCCATAGTCAGAAGTTATCGTCGAATCAGGTGTCGTAACCTGGAAGGGTCCACTGCGAACGCTCAAGACTGGCCCAATGGTTCCGCCGACTGCTCTGGTCAACGCAATTGCTCTTACTTGAGCATCCTTCATGGCATCTTCCAATAATTGCGGACGCAAAGTTGGTAGCGTCGAAACATAATATTGCGGTCCATAGTTATTGATGTTGACGCCAGTCTGCAGGAGAGTGCCAATATCTTGACTCAATTGAGCAATCAGTTGAACGTCTTTGGATCGCACGGTCAAATTGCGACTGGCATTGTATGAAAGAGTGCGACCAGTGGGATTCCCGTTCTTGTACTCCTGATTTGCGTATGTGGAGACCGCTCCCAGTTGAATCGAATCCGCTGGTATTCCGCCTTTTGTGAGATAGGCGCTAAGTGCGTCAATACTTACACCGACCTGCTTGACTGAGGCGGCGACACTTGATTTCGACTCTTGTATAGAAAGAGTCCACACTGCGTTGTCTGCCGTTGCCGCAACTTTTGCAGATCCGGTAACCGTGATGCCATCTGTTGTACGTGCGGCAAATCCAGCCCCGACCTTTACCAATCCATAGCCAAGTGCAATGGAGACAATGATCGCCGAAATAATAATGGTCATAGCTTTGCGTCGCTCGATTGTAATGATGGGACTTTCTTTCATGTCGCTCATAAATTAGAGCCTACTCCTGCTTCATTTGGCGAGGTATTAAAAGGAGATAACGCGATCGTGTGAAATTTCATCCATCTCTACTCGTCGAAATTGCTCAAGTTCTAAATCCCATTCGCTTCCGAGTGCTAGCTGAATTGAAATCCGCATAGAGTCATCATCGAGTGCTAGCGCACTTGTAATCTGATTCTCAGTAATCATGACCGAACCAGCGCCATCGAGAACCGCGCGGTGAATACCTAAGTTAGGCGTGAATCGATAGAGGATGCGCGCTTGCGCAGACTCCTCACGAACTTCATAACGCAAGTAGTGCCAGCCTCGCAGCGCACTTGCCAGTTCGGCACCAATGCCGGCTCGATCCCGCCATTCGATGGTGGTCCGATGAGTTCCTACGAGAAGTGGTTGTGGCCTCCACGTGAGTTGAACAGGACGCCCTAAGAGGCTGGCCACCGCCCATTCAATGTGGCGGCAGAGCGCGGAAGGTGCTGAGTGAATGACGAGATAACCCCGTGTAAAGGCTCTTGAGCCCGTAGGGGGTAAGGCGGATAGGTCCATATCTCTCCTCGTTGACGTTGGCGCGACCTTCCCCAGCCCACCACGAACGATTCGATGTCTATTTTTACCGCATTTGACCCTATCCGCGCTAGTGCTGGAGGAAAACTCTTTAGGTAATAAGCCTAAGAGCCAGTACCCTTATAGGTAGTCGGACGCTTAATCAGTACCCGTTTCATGGCCTAAAGCTTTGCTCGGTATCGCTGGCGCAAGAGGAAGACTGGTGAACGAGGATTTCTCGCTCACCCCACATATATCGAAGGAAAAGCAAAACATGGCAACAGGCACAGTTAAGTGGTTCAACTCTGAAAAGGGTTTCGGTTTCATTGCAGTTGATGGTGGCGGACAAGACGTATTTGTTCACTACTCAGCAATTCAAGGAAATGGTTACAAGTCCCTTGAAGAGGGTCAGTCAGTTTCGTTCGAGGTCGTCCAGGGTCCAAAGGGTCCACAGGCCGACGCCGTAAACGCTAACTAATATTCACCACTTTAAGTAGAAAAGCCCCTGGGAGACCGGGGGCTTTTCTCATTTCCAAACATTCACATAAAAGGTCAATACCCAGATTGCTTAGGGATCACTCCCACTTTCTTCATCAATGTAGCTACTGATTTCGCCGGCGATAAATCCTTTCCAACTTTCCAAGCATCTAAATATCTCCATGGGTACACCTCACCCCGACGTACCCACCAAATTCCTGCAGGTGTTGGCCACGAAATTCCATAGTGAACATGTGATGCGGTTCCACGAGCATCGCCCGATGTGCCGATATATCCCAGCACATCACCCGCATTTACTCGGCGGCCCGGTTTAATACCTGGCGCAACTTTCCCCAGGTGCGACCCATAATACCGAACGCCATCGTCACCAATGATCGATACGAACAATCCCCCACGCTGCGCCCCTAAATTAGTCTTGCCATTCCACCTATCCACTCGATTGACTTCGTCAACGATCCCAGATGTCGTAGCCACAAAATGACATCCTTTTCTCGTCAAGATATCTGTCGCAGGATAATTGTGGTGGGAGTGTGCATATTTAACGGCGCATCCGTCAATGGGAAACGCGTAAATCGGTGTGGCGTAGGCAGGCGGTAAAATACCCACGAACATCATTGAAGTGAGAATTAAAGAAAAAATGTGCTTCAAACGCATCTTTAGAGCATAGTGGCGCATCACTTTCAATTCTCCTCTAAACTCCTCCCCAAGGGGCGGTAGCTCAGTTGGTTAGAGCCCGGAACTCATAATTCCGTCGTCGTCGGTTCGAGCCCGACTCGCCCCACTGTAATGATCTAAGGTGATTTATTGGCCGTCTTCGAAAATAAATTCAAGATCAAAGGAATCTGCAGGAATTTCAAGCATCATCGAGACCACGTCGCGTGTCATGACATCAATCTCATCGAGGTTGCGAGCTTGAGTGAAGACATTTTCCAGAGATGGAAGTTGAATAAACCAAAATGTGCCATCTTTGGTGACGTTGGCTCTATATGTAGTCTTAATCATTGTGCCACCATCTTTCTCCGAGGACTGGTTGGAATTGTTTCATGATTTGCATCGCAGGTAAATCACCTAACTCTTTATGCCGCGGTATTGGAATACCTAGGTTACTAATTGTCATAATTGAATGGCTCCCGCCCTCACGCAGCGTTACATCTCTAATCCCTTGTCGCGCGGCTTGCCGATAAATTTTCTTCAGAAGTTCGCGCCTTTTCACGTCGAGAATTAGAGTGGGTATTCGGTAACTGATGTTTTAGCATTGCATTACCTGTGGAAAAAGAAGCGCTGGAGGTATTACGGTGACACGATACAAACTTGAAATTTGTGAGGATGATCCAGGCTATTGGTCGGCAACATCCAATGTAATCATTGATGGAGAACCTACCCGTTATCTGGTTTTTGCCAACTCACTTAAACAATTGCGAGATCTGGTTCAAGAGGGTGTCGATGGGGCAATTGGTATTCCATGAATTGCATTTGAAGAAGTTTTCATTTCATCACAAAAGAATGGCGCGACAGTTCTCTAGGTAAAGCAAATCGTCATCAGTAAATGGTAGCCTTCTGTTACACCGCTTGAGGTTTCGTCTTCAAGCCTAGGGCTCAACCGAGAGGTTGAGCCCTTGTCATTTCCGCGGATGCGATTTTGCCCAAGACCTAGGCTTTTGAATATTTCCTCCACTCGGCGTCAAATAACTGTCGGGGAATTGATTATTTCGAAGCAGTTCAACGTCTAAGCGAATAAGAGAACTCGCGGAAGATTTTAGAGATGCCGAATTTTGTCCATCTCCGGGAACTACTACGTGAACAGTTACTCCCTCAGACTTAGTAAAAAGTAATGGAAGCAAGGCGATGCCAACGAGCATCTTTTCGAAATTTGCCTCGAACTATTTTTACACCAGAATGTTCCAAAACTCGAAGATAAGTAGCTTGACGATCTGATGCCCGATCCCCTACAAAACGTGACTTAACAGGAGCTGTAAAATAAAATACCCTGCCCAAATTAGCATCGGGTTCGAGAGATTTACAGAGACCGACAATATCTAACCATTTACATTCGGGGCGCCTCTCAAGTGAGCCTTTGTAAAGATTGAATCCATCAATATATGCATTAAATGTCGGTTTCATAGTGCAATTCTGTCGCCTCAAGTTCAACTCTCTTTCATTATCCACAAGTTACTGAGCGCTAATAAGAAAGGCTTACATGGAATTCCACACTACGGGCATGTCCAATTTTCCAACAATGAAGTCTCGCGAATTACTTCGCATTTTGCAGGCAAAACCACTAAATTGTTAATTTATGTGGACAAGGGGAAGGAAGCTTTGGAGGTCTTACGATGACACGATATAAATTGGAAATTGAACAAGACAGCACTGGAACATGGGTAGGCACGTCCAACTTGGAACTAGAAGAGGGCAAGACCGCTTACATAGTTATCGGAGGCACTTTAGAAGAGTTACGCGAGTTAGTCCAAGAGGGAGTAGCTGGAGATCTCGATATCGAAGGAATTACATTTGAAGAGGTCTTCTTAACTAGCTCCGAAGCAACTAAATAGGTAGGACCTTCTTTTTCAGGTCGAACCCGACTCGCCCCACTGCGTGCTGTATTACTCCACCCATTGAACGAGGAGCGAATCCTCTCAACATCACTCTCAGTAATTTCTTTCCCATAAATCCACGGCGTAATTCCACGCACAGACTACTCAGGGCGAGAAAAGTGAAATCTCGTTACAGCAGAGACTTCGCAAGTGCCCAAATTCCCGTCCATGAAGGCTCACGAATTACTGCAGATACTTTTGCGAAAACCCCTCAACTACACAATAGTTAGAACTAATGGCTCTCATCGAACTCTCGTCGCCATGGGGAGGCCCGAGGTCCTCTTTACTTTTCATGCTTCCAGGGAACTTTCAACTCGGAAAGTTAAGGGAGTTTTAATGGGACAAGTTTATTTAACTCAAGTCGAAGCACTGGAGGTTATCAAGTGACTGAATTCAAGTTGGAGATTCAAAATAATGAAGGTAACTGGTGGGCGTATTCTAATATCGGCACTTCGCAAGAACCTGTGCATTACAATATTTTCGCTAATTCATTAGAAGAGCTTCGTGAATTGTTACAAGAAGGAATCGATGGAGATTTGGAGATCGAAGGAATCTCCTTCAAGGAAGTTTTTGTTGAATGTAACTCTTTTGAAATGGAATATCCTGGCAAGAACCTATCTCTCATCTGAGTGAGTTCAATCCCATCTCGCCCCACCAAGTCGTCTAGATTTAGTGCGAAAGAACTTTCGGGACATCAGATTCGTGACGTTCTTATGGACGACCTAGGACTCGCTGAAAAAGAAGCACTGGAGGTATTACGGTGACACAACACAAACTTGAAATTTGTGAGGATGATCCAGGCTATTGGTCGGCAACATCCAATCTGATCATTGACGGAGAGCCTACCCGTTACCTGGTTTTTGCCAACTCACTTAAGGAATTGCGGGAGTTAATTCAAGAGGGCGTCGATGGGGCAATTGGTATCCCAGGAATTTCTTTTGAAGAAGTTTTCTTAACTAAGTCCGAGGCAACTAGTTAGGTAGGACTTTCTACTTTTCATACTTATAGTCAACCAAACGTTGTTCCGCAGGGACCTTGAACCCGTTGCACTCCCAAGGATAGGCAAGAACACCTTGCTCAAAGGTGGCATCAGGAGCAAAACATTTCCAATAGAAGAATGCATCTCCTTGAACCCAGTGCAAGTTTCTGTCTCCTGATTTAACAGTTGGATTCAAAGATTTATCTGGGACCTTCATCCTTATCGGTGCTTGCGAGTGAGTACCAACGCTTCCTGAATATGCAATGACAGCGCCTCGCTTTACTTCACGGCCAAGAAGTGCTTGGCAGGCGGCTGAGGTCGCATTACCGGCGTATGCGGAATCATTTTCTGTATAGAACTGCCAACCTTCCGCCCGTAGTGGTCCTGGCCATTCTTTGGCATTACTACACAAAGGATCCTTGTCTATTCCCAACAATAATGGGGAGTTTTGCAGGTGGTAGAAACAAATAATTAGCCCAGGCCAATCTGAACTTGTTGATTCAAAACATAATTCCAAATCGTTGAATGGGACTTGTAGCGTTCCATCCATTCCGTTTCTGAATTCAGAATTTCGATTATTGAAACCGATGAAACGGGCATCGACTGGTGCCAGGATTGGCTCACCATTACCTATTTCAAAGTTAACACCGCTTTTCCCATCGTAGTATCCCAACTCTGGTCGGCTTCCTGTTTTTGGTCCAAGTGTTACAAAAGCTGGGTCCATTCCGCCGCTGAAGAGAAAGTGCTGAACATTTATTCCTTGCATATTGATTGGACGCTTCGTAATTGCGGAAACAGAATTTTCAGGTGGAAAAATTATGGACGTCCGTGCTGGACTTGGCGTTGGCCTCTGTTTCAATGGTGGTTTGGCAGTGGATGATGAGGAAGGTGAGGCAGTCGGAGTTGGAGTAGGAGTTTGGGTGGGAGTGGGAGTTGGGGTCGAAACCTTGACCCGAACGCCCTTATTCCAAATCAATTTCTTGCCAGACTTGACACAGGTAAATATCTTGCCGTGGTAGGTCACTTTTTGTTTGTATACCTTGCAGACGGCCCCTGCAGAGATTTTTGTAACTGAGAAAGCGGTAACAGGCAAGAGACTTAAAAGAAGTCCAATAAGAACTCCCTTTACTATGAGACTTATGACTCTCATTTCTCGACTATAACACTTTGAACTTAAACCACCAGTTTTAGGGCAACCGCATTCCGCATGAGAGTTTGCCGTGTTTGAGCTCTTGGGTAATGTATATAGACAGTGTCGGAAGTTCCATGCATCGAAATAACTTCGCCCATCATCGAATTTATGTCATATCCCACCATCAACCCACTTGCAGTCACCGTCGTAATAGGTTCGGACCAGAGCCTTTCTTAACATATGAAATAGAACGACGCTCATCGATGCTGTCATCATGGACGATATCAAATCCTGAAATGTCTCCCAACCAGTAGGCTCCTCCTCTGTCCAAACGGATATGTTCGACAAATTCCGAAGATGACAGGGCAACCGCACCTACACGCATGAGCGCCAGCGAAGTTTCATTCTTTGATGATGCAGAGGCATACGAAAAACCAGCGGAAACGAGAGCGATGGAAAGTATCGCGTCTAGGCTCAGCATGCCTATGCGGCGTGGGTGCTTTCGAATATATCGGACTGCCGTCGACTCTTTTTTTAGTAAAAAGTCATATATTGAGCGTATAAGTGAAATCATGAAAAGCACCTTTATGGAGAAGGGTTTAGTGGCGAGTTCTGCCTTTGGGTTCCCCAATGCCATTAGTACTCGCATTCACGTCGTTACTTTTGTGTATGCTCGAACATGCTCGGGCAGAATTACTCGTGGTTATCGCCTAGAACTCGCTACTTTTCTGGGTATAGGCTGAGGAAATCGCGAAGGGAAGTGGTTCATGGAGTATGTGCGCAAAATCTCAAACCTGACAACTTTCCTGTATGAGACCAACCCGTCCTCGGATTCCATCGCACGTTTTCTTGTCTTAGATACTTTTTCACCATTCGAACCAAGCGGACTCCTCCTCGGGCTGCTTCAATCGAATGGATCGATTAAGGCCACAGGCAATTTCGGAGTTAGCGAAGGAATCCGGAATGAAGTTGTTGCAATCGCAAACGGGCCGTTGAGTCCATTCTCTCAATCTATGCAGAAGGACAAAGTCCTGAGCCTGCACGGACTCGGTGATTTACTGCCGCACTCCTCCAAAGAGATAAGAATGGAGGGTCATCTTTCTGGTCTTGACTACTCACTGGCCTGGCCGATTCATTACTTAGGAGTTGGGCTCCTCTTTTTTAGTGAGGAAATCGCACTCGACTCTCTCGATGAACTTTTTTTCCGCTCGGTTGGTGGAATGCTCGCACTTCACCATACTTACACGAAGACACTGTCAGATTTCACTGAAGGAGTTGGATTAGCAGGTCCGGCGGGACCGCAAGGTACGACCGGTGCGGCGGGACCGCAAGGTACGACCGGTGCGGCGGGACCGCAAGGTACAACCGGCACAACCGGTGCGACCGGTGCGACCGGCACAACAGGTACAACCGGCGAGGCGGGACCGCAAGGCACAACCGGCACAACCGGTGCGACCGGTGCGACCGGCACAACAGGTACAACCGGCGAGGCGGGACCGCAAGGTACAACGGGCGCGACGGGCACAACAGGTACAACCGGCGAGGCGGGACCGCAAGGCACAACCGGTACAACAGGTGCAGTTGGCACAACGGGTGCGACCGGTGCGACAGGACCCGCTGCAGTTTCAGCCAGCTCTAAAAATCAACCGCTAATGGCAGAAAGTAAGGAACTTACTTCTCGCCAAAAAATTATTCTCAGTGAGATACGTCGAGGTAAGACCAATGAAACTATTGCGCTAAGCCTAAATTTCAGTTCCTCTTTAATACGACAAGAGACAATGGAAATCTACCGAAAGATGGGAGTGAGCGGCCGTAAAGAACTCATGGAAATGGACAATAATGAGGAATGAAAATGGCAGATAACTCATAACTCATGTAGCCTTTGAATTCACGGGAGTTCGGTAATACCGGACTGAGAGGAAGACTACGGAGTCTTCGACCGTCAAACCTGACATGGGTAATGCCAACGCAGGGAGACCGCTCTTACAACCCGTGCCTATTCATTACGAAAGGCACAGAAATGAAACTTACGAGAAAGACGCTCATTCCCATCTCCATCGTTGCAATTGCAGCGCTATTGGTAATCGTCGTAAATAACACGGGCGGGACCAAGATCAAGGACCTGACTCTGGCTACACATGACTCTTTCGTCATAAGTCCTGCCCAGATCAAGGACTTCAATGCAAAGAGTGGATACACACTCAAGTTAGTCAAGGTCGGAGACGCTGGAACCCTCACCAACAAGTTGGTACTCACCAAAGATTCTCCCATCGCTGATGCAGTCTTTGGAATTGATAACTCCTTCGCCGGCGTTGCCACGAAAGCTGGAATTATTGATGGCGATCTAGTCGCAACCGATTATGGTGACGTCTGCTTCAACTACGACAGGACATGGTTTGAATCGCGCAAGATAGCGGCCCCCACTTCTGTAAGAGACTTGGTAAAACCCCTTTATAAAGGACTCACGGTTGTAGAAAATCCAAATACCTCTTCAACAGGACTCTCTTTCTTGGCAGCCAGCGTAGAACTCTTCGGTCAGCAGAAGTGGCCGATGTTCTGGAAGAGCCTCAAAGCGAATGAGGTCAAAGTGGATGACGGCTGGGAAGCCGCCTACTACACAGATTTCTCCGGCTCCAGTGGAAAGGGTGCCTACCCGATTGTTCTGAGTTACGCGACATCCCCCGCAGATGAAGTTCGGGCAGATGGTAAATCGCAAACCACAGCAATCACCGACGGTTGCTTTCGGCAGACCGAGTATGTCGGCGTCCTCAAGAAGGCAAAAAATCCACAGGGTGCAGAGAAGTTAATCGAATATCTCTTATCTCCTGCTTTCCAGAAAACCTTCCCAACCTCGATGTATATGTATCCGGCTGTTACCGGAGTGGAAATTCCAGAGAGTTGGGCGACCTTTGCCGGCAAGGCCAATCGCACTTATGGTGACACGTTAGATATCAACGCAAATCGCAAGACCTGGCTCTCAACGTGGTCAGAAATCTTCGGTTAACATCAAAAGAAACAAAATCCTGTGGGCAGCGCCCCTCCTCTTTATTGGGGTGCTGTTCTACTGGCCTTTAGGGAAAATACTTTCTCTCGGATTTTCAGGAAATTGGTTTGAGTCAATAGCCACTTCCCAAGTGCTAAATATTTTCTGGTTCACGATCTGGCAAGCCCTAATCTCCTCACTCATCTCCGTATCACTAGGGATCCCAGGCGCATACGTACTCTACGCTCGACGACTTCGAGGACAGGAATTGATCAAGGCTTTCATTACGGTTCCGTTTGTCTTGCCGACGATCGTTGTTGCGATCGGCTTCACATCGTTTCGTCAACTGCCTGTATTCGCCTCACTCTTACAAGGCGGTTCCAACGTTCCGATCATCATTTTAGCGCACGTATTCATGAACTATTCGATTGCGGTTCGAATAATTGGCAGCACCTGGCGAAATCTTGACTTCTCTCTTGAAGACGCCGCCTCACTGGATGGCGCAGGGCGTCTGCGGACTTTTTTGGAAGTCACCCTCCCCCTTCTCAAGACTTCCATCGCTTCGGCTTTTACCTTGATATTTCTTTATTGCGCAGCGAGTTTCGGGATAATTCTGGTTCTTGGCGGTGGAGCGATCAGGACAGTTGAAACAGAAATCTATGTAACGACGACTCAATATCTAGATCTAAACAAGAGCGCAGGATTAGTTTTTCTCCAATCCATCATTACCGCAATTGCTTTCTTTCTGTCCAGAGACAGGGGGGCGAGCGGACTCATCGAGAATCAGGCCCACGGACCTTCGCGTAAATTGGACAGGCGTGACTTGCCTGTTATTGCAATAACCCTCACATTTGTCTCAATCTTCATCGCCTTGCCAATCCTTAAAATATTCATTAATGCATTCTTAGTTGAAGGTTCGCCTTCCATCCTAAACTTCTCCAATCTCACCGGGCACGGGGCACGGGAGCTGCTCAACATCTCAGTAACCCACGCAGCGCTCAATAGTCTGAGAAATGCAATTGTGGCGAGCGCGATAAGTATCAGTATTGGACTGCTAGTGAGTTTCATAATCTCTAGACGCGAGAGGGGTTTTAACGCCCGTGTATCAAAGAACATCCTCGACCTAGCTTTCCAGGCACCTATCGGTATCTCCAGTGTCGTTTTGGGTTTTGGCTATCTCATTACTTTTGGTTCGGGGATATTTCCGTTGAGATCAAGCTGGATAGTGACGCCTATCGTCGCTTCAATCCTGTCAACACCTCTCGTAATCCGACTGATCTACCCCGCGCTCATCTCCATTGACGAAGATCTGCTCGAATCCGCCGCAACCGATGGGGCTTCGGTCGAACAGACTTGGTGGCAGATCGAGGCACCCCTTATTCGGACTGTCATTCTTACCGCGCTCGGCTTTAGCGCTCTCATCTCAATCGGCGAATTTGGTGCCGCAAATTTTCTCGCCTACGGGGACCAAGGAACTCTTCCAATAATCCTTTATCAACTAATTTCCCGCCCCGGAACACAAAACTATGGAATGGCGATGGCGGCAAGTTCTTTGCTTATCCTCTTTGTGACACTCGTCATGTATCTAATCACGCGGCTAGACACCTCAAAGAAATAGAACAATCTCGCTTTTTTGAGAATTACCAGATCGACCAACCACCATCGACAAGAATTTCTTGCCCCGTGATCCAGGCGCTTGCATCTGATGCAAGCAATGCTGCTGCACCTTTGACATCCTCAGCAAGACCTGTTCGCTGAAGTGCATTCATTTTTCTGAAAGTCTCCACCTGCGACTTATTGGTTTCGTCATTTGGAATCTGACCAGGAGAAATGCAGTTCACACGAATTCCATGAGGTCCGAATTCTGCTGCTAATGCACGAGTGAGATTGAGTACCCCAGCCTTTGCGGCAATATAAGGAGGACCTGATCTCGTAAAGTCAGAATTGTATGATCGTGGATCCATCGCAAGGCGCGCCGCGATCGATCCGAGGGTGATAATTGCTCCGCTCTTATTTGGAAGCATCGCCTTCGCGGCTTCTTGAGCACAAATATATGTCGAAAGCATATTGAGTTCGAAAGAGGCTCTAAATTCGTCGATCTTCCCATATGGAGGATATGTCGTTGTGCGATGACCGCCTGCATTAGCAATAAGAACGTCGAGACGACCTGATTCGGAAACAACTCTCTCCACAAGGTGCCTCACCGCAATTTCATCAGTCGCATCGCAGCCTAATCCAGTCACTTTTAATCCTCGGCCGCGCATCTCTTCGGCTACCTTTTCGCAAAGTTCTGTGCGCCGTGAGGCGATATAGACATGAGCTCCTAGTTCGGCAAGCGCCTCGGCAAATGCGCTTCCAAGGTGTGTCCCACCTCCAGTCACAATCGCAACTTTGCCAGTCATATCGAGCATCTGGTAGATGGTTCTATTTGTCACAAAATCCTCCTAAGGAAGTATTTTTCGAAATGAAAAATGCCACGCGCGACGAATTGGAGATTACCAATGGCTACCAGCACGTACAAGCATTTGGTTCGGCATGGACTACCATCGCCTAGGCATCCAGATATTGAATCTCTCCATATGAGATTTAACGCGAATTAAGTGAGTGGGGGAAGTTTGTACGGATTACTGACACTCTTTGTTGGGGCTCTTACTTCCGTCCAATCACGAGCGAATGGCCAACTCTCGGTCGATGTTCATAGCGCCCTAGGTTCGGCAGTCATTTCAAATGCGGTGGGGTGGGCAATTCTCTGGGTCCTCGTTCTTGTCAGAAGAAGCGACCGACAAGGTTTCAAAGTTTTCCTGCAAGCTATAAGAAATCGTGAGATGCACTGGTGGGAACTCATGGGTGGAGCCGGCGGTGCCTTCTTCCTTGCTATGCAGAGTTCTGCCGTTCCCGAAATTGGGGTCGCAGTTTTTACTATCTGCCTCGTAGGGGGCCAAACAGCCACATCGCTCCTTGTCGATAAAATTGGCTTCTCTGCCAATGGAAAACAATCGATCACCTGGCCACGGGTCTTTGCAGCAATCATGACGCTCGTTGCAGTGAGCATCGCGGTCTATCCCGACCTTGGAACAGTCAATTTCAAGGTTGTCACAATCGTTTTATGCCTAGCAGTAGGAGTAGTAGTCGCTTTTCAGCACGCGTTAAACAGTCGGATTAACCTAATCGCGAGAAATCCCATGGTCACCACATGGCTCAATTTCTCTGTTGGAATCTCATTCCTGATCATTGCCCTTGTTATTGATTTAATGCGGGGCGGGTCGATAGGTCCCCTGCCCCATAATTTTTGGGTATATATCGGTGGCCCGTGCGGATTGCTCTTCGTGGCGGTAGCCGCGTCGGCCGTTCGCACAATGGGAGTCCTTAACTTCATTCTCTTCAGTGTCACCGGACAGTTGGTGGGAGCCTTGTTGTTGGACTGGCTACTGCCTACAGATGCAGGTGCACTAGATGGCTACCTCATCACCGGAACTGTTGTAACCCTTGGTTCGATTGCCTTCTCTCGCTTCTTTCACGCCAATCATCAGAAGAACCTCATCCGGGAATCTGCCACAAGATCTATATGATCTCTTCGAGAGTCGAGCCACACTTTTCCAAAGCCTAGGAATTTTTATACGTGAAAACCCGTATCTCTCTACAAGGAGAAGCGATATCGATCGCGTGGTGGTTAACGCCCTGTCACATAAGCAATAATGATTCTTACAATTTGTAAGCATGTCAGAGAAAGGCAGCCCTAGCGGATCAATGAACGTGTCAATGGATTTAATCCCCAGAATTCGCGTCTTGGTCGCAGATGACCACCCGATATACCGGGCTGGCTTGGTAGAGCGGCTCGAAGACGAAGAAGGCGAACTCACCGTTGTAGGCGAAGCATCAAATGGTCATGAAGCGGTTGAAATGACGCAGTCGCTACGCCCCGATGTTGTACTGATGGATTTGCATATGCCCCTCATGACGGGAATTGAAGCCACCGCAAAGATCAAGGCAGACTTTCCAGGAATACAAGTCCTCATTCTTTCCGCAACTACTGCAGAGACAGATTTACGCGACGCAATAATTGCTGGCGCCAGTGGATATCTAGTGAAGACTTCGAGTCCTGCCGAACTTCGACAAGCAATTATTACTTGCCTAGACGAAGAATCCGAAGGGATTCCATTACCTTTGACTCTTGACGATAGCGCCATGTTTGGCAACTCCAAGGGCTTGAGTAAGCGCGAATTGCAAATTCTTGAGTTAGTGGCCAAAGGCGAAACAAATAAAGCAATTGGGGTGCAGTTCAACTTGAGTAGTCGCACAATTGAAGTCCATATGCGTAACATATTTACAAAACTTGGTGTCTCCTCACGAACAGAAGCTGTTACCACCGCCATCCGTGATCAAGCGATTCAGTTGCCTTGAGGTTGCTTAAGAAAATCATCCACCAGTACCGCGACTATCGACTCTGGGTCATTCTGGTGGTCACAGCTGCTGCATCTGCATCCACGGGTATCCAGATTCGCAACTATCGCACCGTGGAAAATCTGAACGACACACTACAAAATTCGAGTCTAATTCAATTTTTTGTCTTTGTTTACCTTATTGCGACGATGGCCTCCGCATTACTTTTTGGACCAAAGGAGGTACTCGCCACAATACTTGCGGCTGCAATCTTCTTCCTCCCCAATGGCCTCCATTTATTAGATGCAAAGTATGGCGAGGTGATTTTGCTCCGACTCGGGGTGATAGCCCTTGCATCTATCGGAACTGGATTTATTGTCAATCGCGAGAAGAGAGCACGCCAACGCCTTATTGCGCTAAACAATCAATTAAAAGAAACCATTCTCGAGAAAGAGCGCTACATCAAATTTGCTGGAGAAGCCCAGGAGAACGAGCGCTTGCGTATTTCACGCGACCTGCACGATGACTCATTGCAATTATTGGCTGTCGCAACGATCAACATCGACCAGGCGATTGAAGCCGCAAACCTGGAGGAAATTAGACATAACATGGTCCGCGCCAAGGAAACACTCATGCTTACATCTGAAACTATTCGACGCTATTGCGAAGAATTAAGACCAATTCTCCTTGAATCAATGGGTCTTATTTCAGCCGTGCAATGGCTAGGCAATGATCTCGAAACTCGGGCACAGATCTCTGTTGAGTTCGAGACCATTGGCGAAGGCTCGCAGATCAACGCACAGGACGAAATTCACCTGTTCCGCGTGATGCAAGAGGCTTTCCACAACATAGAACGCCACTCACGAGCCACGAGTGTGGAATTACTCTGGCAATATCATCCCGACCATCTGGAGATTTCCGTCACCGATAACGGAGTCGGGATGTGGAATTTCGGTCCTTCTCCTGCCCGTTCCCTCGGCATCCAGGGCATGCACGAGCGCATCGAACTGCTCGGGGGAACCATCGCATTTGAGAGCAGACCAGGCTTCGGAACCAGAATTCTCCTTACAATCCCAACTCTGTGAGCAATTAAAGCCCCGATCAGGTACTAGTCGGGCATCGGCTTTAGGGATATTTTATAAACCTGGCAACGAAAATGAACGTTCATCGGGCAATTTTGCGGGTTAGGAGACCGTGATGGCACAGACGAAATGGATAGCCGATAAAGTTTCAACACTTTTCACTGAAGGTGTGCCTATTAGATTTGCAGCTTTCGATGGAAGTGCGGCAGGAAACCTACAATCTGAGAATATTCTTGAAATCAAATCACCGCTGGCGCTGCGGTACATCCTGAGTCATCCCGGGGATCTCGGACTTGCGCGCGCCTACATAACAAACCACTTAGACGTACGCGGAGATATCCATGCAACCTTGATGGCCCTCCGAACCTATGTGAAATCCCCTATGCCAATCGATTCTCTGGCAAAACTCACTCTCGCAGTTGGTCCGAGCGCGTTAATCAGACCAGAGTTACCCATAGAAGAAGCACCGCCAAGATATCGAAGGGGTCTCCTGCACTCTCTAACTCGCGACAGGTCGGCAATCGAGCATCACTACGATGTTTCCAACACCTTCTACTCATACATTCTGGGACCCACCATGGTGTACTCCTGCGCAGTCTTTGACAACGAAAGCAGTTCGTTAGAGGAAGCCCAGAGAGAGAAAGTGGACCTTATCTGCAGAAAGTTGGATCTCAAACCTGGCATGAAATTGCTCGATGTTGGCTGCGGTTGGGGCACATTAATTTTACATGCCGCAAAAGAGTACGGCGTCAAAGCAGTCGGCGTAACCTTAAGTAAGAACCAGGTGACGCTCGCACGAGAGAGAATAGTGAGAGCACATTTAGAGGAAAGTATCGATATTCGTCTGCAAGACTATCGCGAAGTTCAGGACAGTGATTTCGACGCAATCTCCTCGGTGGGCATGAGCGAACACGTTGGCGATTCCAAATTAGACCTTTATTTCTCGCAGTTGCATCAGCGGATCAAGGAAAAGGGTCGTATTCTCAATCATTGCATTACCCGACCTCACTCTGAACTTAAAGCTCGCACGGGCGCATTTATTGATCGATACATCTTTCCAGATGGCGAGCTAACTGCGCCCAGTCGAGTGACTCAGGCATTGCATAATTCCGGATTCGAACTCAGGCACAGCGAGAACTTGCGCGAACACTATGCAAAAACGCTGGCCAAGTGGTGCGAAAACCTTGACGCAAATTGGGACGATGCCGTCAAGGAGGTGGGAGAGAATCGCGCCCGTATCTGGAACTTATATATGCAGTTGTGTCGGATTGGATTTGAGACGAACTCCATCCAAATTCACCAGTTTCTGGGAGTCGATAATGACCAATTTGGAAGAAACGAACTCCCACGTCGATTTAAGTTTTGATACCTACTCAATCAATTTACGTGCTTGAGAGTATGTATCCGCATCAATTTCACCGGAAGCGAACCGTCTATCAAGAATCTGTCGGGGGGTTTCCATCTTGTCGACCACGCACGCATGTTGTAACGGAGGGTTGTTATCCCTGCGTGTTATCCACGTGACGAGCCAAATTCCAAACCCAATTATGACGAGCCACATCAGCGCCATCAAGACAATGCTGCCACCGTCCATCCCGTAACCATCCCTGTACCAATTCATGACGCTGCCCTTTCCTAGATATCTAATACATCCATGTTAAGCACGAATAATGTGGAAATACCCACCCTTGACAGAGAAATGTGGGAGAGCAATCGGCGTGCCTCAGTCGCATTTCCCTCTCCGTATGTCTAAATACGTACGTGGGGCCCCTCGAAATAGATGTTCGAGGGGCCCCACAGCATCGTCACACCGTGTCAATGAGTATGTTCGCAAATAACGACCGACCGACGAAAGTCGATGAAAGTGCGTTTTTCGGTTTCCCGAAAACCCATTAGGTGCTGTACGACTCGAATCTGCCGTTTTCCCGACCCCCACGTCGTCGCCGTGTTGGCAATGACTTTCGCCATTCCAGAGTCGTTTCTCGATCCGATTCTCACTAATTCAGATCGTGACCTAAATCAATGAGACAACTCATTTATAGAACTATGGGATAAGAAAGTCAATGGAATTTGAGAAGATTGTCCATGGTGGAATTCCATATATTCAAACATTCAACTCTAGATTGAGACATATAGCCCATAGCTGGAAACTCAGGTAGGAAAGAGTGTCGTCGCTCGCCCCCGAGGGCCAGGTTGGGCAATAAAAACCATGCCTGCTTGAGGAAAGTCGCGCAAGTCGGTCGATTGACTTGCACTCGTAATAACCAACTGATCAAGGTCCTTTCCACCAAAAACACAAGATGTAATGAGCGGAGCAGGACAGGGAATCTCATCAAGTACCTGCCCCGTATTGCCGTCGATGCAGCGGATTCGACTGCCTCCCCAGAACGCGATCCAAAGATTGCCATGCGCATCTATAGACATGCCATCAGCCAATCCCATGTCTTGCGTAAATGTGACATGACTTCGACGATTTCTAATCTCTCTTTCTTCCACATCAAAAATGTCAACACGGTTGAGTTGCGTATCTATGTAATACATCAGCCGACCATCAGCGCTCCACGCCATTCCATTACTGCACGTGACATCTCCAAAGAGACGACGCAAGTGCTTACCATCTCTTCTCAATTGATAAAAAGCCGCCGCATTCAATTCCGCGTCATATGCCATGGTGCCAAGGAATAGGTCACCGAACGGCGAAACTTTGGCATCATTCCATCGTATTTTCTTAGATGTCTTGAGGCCATCTGCATCTTCCCTTGTAGGAAGGTGGTGGAGAGTTCCATCCAAATCACGGAGCAATGGGCCATCTGCAACGCCGATTATTTCGCCGCCTCCTACCCGCGGAATTGCAAAACTCACATCATCTGAAGTCTCATATTCGGAAATCTCCGACGTGAGCATGTTGCGGAATCGGACCTTCCTACCAGTTACATCAACCCAGTTGATGATTTCGTTCTCTACGCCAGATGAATTGGGCCCTTCCCCCAATACGTTTCGACGCTCATCAAAAATTTCTACTTTCATAAACCTATTGATCCCTCCCTTGCGCAACTACGTTCTCCAAAGGTTGGCTTGCAGCCAGTCGGATCAATTGAGACTCGATTAATCGACGTGCGCGTGGTTCGAAGGCACTCGAATTACCTCCAACGTGTGGAGTAATAAAAACTCCTGCCTCTTTCCAGAGTGGATGATCTGGGGGTAATGGTTCGGGATCGGTGACATCTAACGCAACAGTAATCCTTCCAGTTCGCAGTTCTGCTAAAAGGGCGTCCGTATCAATAATGGCTCCCCTAGCCACATTTATGAGTAGTGCGCCAGTTTTAAGCAGTGCGAATCTTCTAGCATCGAAGAAGCGATGACTCTCGTCATTGAGCGGCATAATTAAGATGACGACGTCCAGCGAAGGTAAATAGTCATCAAAATTCTTAATTTTGACTGCCCCATCCCGACCCGATCTGGAAAAACCGATAACCTCGACGTCGAAACCCGAAAGATTTCGAGCGATGGTTTGCCCAATTGCACCAAATCCAACAATCCCTATTTTTCTATCATTAATAGAACGAAATTGTGCGGGATCCCACTTACCTTGACTCTGCGATAGAACAAATCTTGGAAATCCCCGTAAGGATGCAATGGCCATTCCTACCGCCAATTCAGCTGTTGAGTCATTGTGAATTCCTCGTCCATTACAGAGAGTGAGCCCTGGCCGAAGATATTCCAATGCATCCTCATAGCCGGCGTTTGGCATCTGTAAAACTTTGAGGTTTGGCATTGATTTCACGTACTCAAGTGCGCGACGGCCCTCCATATACGAAGGCACGTAAAAAGTGATCTTTGATAGATCGCTTATATCCAGAGGAGTGCTCGTTGGAGTGAGCCTCTCAATCCCGTCAGGAACCGCGATATCTTCCCACTGAGTCCAAACGGCATGCTTCACGCGGCCTCCAACAAATCGTAGACTTTGAGTGAAGCAAATATACTCATCTAGACCCAATATGAGCGGAAGTCATCATGGAAAAGTTCAAGATATGGACGGAAGATGATGCCCGCCGTTGTATCGCGACCCCAAAGTCAACTGACGATAAATACTCACGTGGAGTTCTGGGAGTGATTGCCGGATCTAGGCAATATCCAGGAGCGGCAGTACTGGCGTGCGAAGGAGCAATGCAGACCGGCGTAGGGATGGTTCGATATTCTGGTCCAAGAATTGCGCGAATGTTGGTACTTCGGCAAAGTCCAGAAGTGGTTATCCAATCCGGACAAGTTCAAGCATGGCTAATCGGACCAGGAATTGATTTCCATAGAATTGGACGCAGAAAAAGGCGATTCATTGAAAATGCACTAGATCAAAAAGTCCCCCTGATTTTGGATGCGGGTGCCATTTCGTTGACCTTGAGAGCCACCACTCCAACCCTCATCACGCCTCATTTTCGAGAACTCTCATCGCTCTTTGCTCTGTCAAATGTTGAGGTGAGCGCAACGGAGATTCAAGGTGCCCCCAAAAAGTGGGCTCTACTTGCAGCCAATAAATTCAATGTCTCCGTGCTTCTCAAGGGCACTCAAACTGTCGTCGCCTCGGGGCAGACTGCAATCGAATTGCCGTCGGCTCCGGCTTGGTTAGCAACTGCAGGAACTGGCGATGTTCTCAGTGGAATACTTGGGGCTCTACTTGCAACACAATCCGATCTCATAAAAGCGCGACCCGAGTTTCTTGCCGAACTTGCCGCTACTGGCTCGTGGATACATTCTCATGCCGCCCTTCTCGCCTCAAGCGGCGGGCCAATAAACGCAATTAGTGTCTCAGCGGCTATACCTGAGGCAATCCGAAAACTACTCACTAGCATTTAACTATCACCGTCAATGTGGGTTTATTCAAAGCGTAATTAATATACTTCGGCTCATGACCCATCGTGCTCTGCTTATCAATGATGATGCATTCGAACTCACTACCTTGGCCGACGCAATGCGCTTGCGTGGGATAAATGTCGTCGGTGAAGCGCATACCCTCGTGGCCGCTCAAAATCTGTTCAGCACGCTAAGGCCCGACGTTGTTGTCATTGATGCACACTTTGATGGATATGGTGGAATTAATTTGGCTCGGAAGATGCGAAAGAACAGAGAGGGGCTCGGAGTTGTCCTCACCACGGCCTGCCCCGATCTTCGGCTGCTGGGACTTTTCGAGAAAGACATACCGACTGGAACCCAAGTCGTTCTTAAAAGGTCCCTATCTGATTTAAACATACTATGCATGGCTGTCTCGGCTTCGGTGGAGGCAATCTCAAAAAACGAAAAAACTCAGTGGGTTAATCGATTCATCTCACCAAATGGAAAATCATTTCTCACCGCTACTGCACTCTTGACAGATGTTCAAGCCGAAACATTCCGTCTCGTTGCTTCAGGCATGAGCAATAGTGAAATTGGTAGACAGCGTTTCGTAAGCGAAAAATCAGTTGAGCAGATTGTGGCTCGAATCGCCTCTCAATTGAGAATCTCTCCCGATCGAAGCCGTAACTTGCGGGTGCTATTGACGAATGAATACAACAAGTGGGTCGGTTCTCCGCGACACTGATCCATGCCGTTTGATTGGCTTGAATTTGGCCGCAGCCAAGCGTATGTGGCGAATTCTAAGAATGTTCGGGTATCGTCACGAGTATGAATCTTTCCCAGCTTCGCTCACAGTGGAGTAATGTCCTCAATCTTCTTGAGAAGGAAGACCGAATTGCTTGGTTAGCATTTTTTGATGCCAGGTTGGCGCGACTCGAGAATCAAACTCTCTACTTGGATTTTTCAGATAGCCGAAAATTTTCGGGAAGCCTCGAGTACGGACAGATTCGAGATAGCCATCGCATTGCATTGCAAGAAGCTATAAAAACCACCCTCGGCGTGGCTCTAGAAGTTGTTGATCGGTGATGAAATATCTTCCAAAATTCTTCCTCATCATGTCTATCGTCGTAGGCACGTTGAGTCCATTGCCAGCCCTGGCAACCTCTTCAAAACTCACTCTTTCGATTCGACAAACGCCTAGTGTCAGCGATCCCGTAATCACGCTGTACGGGCAACTCAAACCGGCAAGAAAGTCAGTGAAAATTAATGTTCAAGTGGAACTCTCTAATAAATGGCAGAACACACTCTTTTCAACTACCACAACTTCAAAAGGAACCTGGAAAATTGAAGCCGTAGCGACTGCCCTGGACGCTCAAGTTAAGTATCGCGCAATTGCAACTCTCGGAAGCAGCAAAACATTTTCATCTGCTCGCTCCATAAGAATTTCGCAAATACCCGAAATGAGTAACTACGATCCCTCATCACTCATCCTGGAAACAGGTCCAGGAGGGCGCATCCACGGCATGGACATAAGTCGCTGGCAACATCCAGGTGGTGCACCTATAGATTTCGAAAAAATGTACGCGGCCGGTGTTCGATTTGTCATGATTAAAGCGGCGGACTCTCATGATATTGCCGACGCAGAGGCATTGAAATATCTAATCATGGATCGTAATGCCGCACAGGCCGTGGGCATTTACACTGGCTTCTACTATTACGCCACACTTCCCGATACAACTGATGAAGCGGTGATCATTGAGGATGCACAAGCGCAAGCACAAAAAGCCATCTGGAGATTAGCAAGCCTGGGAGGTTATACGGATCGAGACCTCTCATTTGCCCTAGATCTTGAGAATAATTGTGTGCGCAAGTCAACCAGCGGTTCCTGCACCAAGTACACCTCCCGAAGCGCGGTCACCCTGTGGGCAAAGACGTGGCTGGAAATATTTGCGGCGAAAACGAATCGCACACCGATTATTTACTCATACCCACAATTTCTCGAAAATGCGATGGTAAGGGACGCAAGTTTTGCAAGTTATCCATTGTGGATCGCTCACTACTCACTTAATCCTTTTGACCCGTTGTCACAGCCTGGGTTGAAAACAGCGGGATGTTTTGTCACTCCTTGGACGACAGCAAATTGCTCGTCACTTTGGGCGGTGTGGCAGTACACATCCTGCGGAATCGCAAAGAAATATGGAGTACCTGGAACGCGGGTAGATCTCAATGTATTCCGAGGAACGCCATCGAGCTTCCTCGATCTTGCAAAAGGTACGTGGGCCCCAGAGAGCGCCGATCTGATGCCGGTCCTTGAACCAACCCAAATGGTCGTTACTCCCCCAGTGGTCTCCAAGGCAAATAAACCGATTCTCTTCTCCATCGATGTGAATCGCCCAACAGGACTTCCGGTTGTCACTGGAACAGTGAAATTCGTGGCTGATAAAATTGTTCCGCCACTTGTTGGTTTTACGCAGAATGCAGTTCGCTCGTCAAGTGGTCGTTGGACATTAACCTTGAAGTCGGTGCCCGCTGGACTTTGGAGTGGACGAATTATCTACAATGATCTTTCTGGTACGCATGCAAAGAGTACGAGTGCAGTAACTTTAGAAGTTAGCCCGGGACCTACCCCATCGCCGTCGCCAACCCCTTCAACATCTGAGACAGACAGCCCTACTCCCAGCCCTACGGCAAAGCCAAAACCAACTCCGACGAAAAGATCCACCATAGATTACTGCCGGTATCAGGTTAAGAATTAATCTGCTTTTCTAGTAATTCGGTAGTTGCCTGGCGCTCTTGTCGATATATCTCACGATAACGTTCGATTGACTGAACTCGTTCTATCCGATTCCATCCCAGAATCGGAGCGATAATTTTTGCAATCTCATCAAGAAGTTCTACTGAGTTCTCTCGCGATTCGAAAGAAATTCGAGTTCGCCGAGACACGACATCATCGACCGATCGAGCTCCTTCATGGCTGGCAGCATAATGAATTTCGGCACGTAAATATGGAAGATCGTTTGCAAGTGGTTCGGCCAGAGAAGAATCCTCGGTTATAAGATCCAAAATCTCACTTATGAGTGATCCATAACGATTCAGGAGATGAAGTACCTGGCTTTCGGCCAGCCCGGTCTCGGCGGATATTAGGGTTACTTGTTGCACCAGCGCGATGTAGCCGTCGGCTCCAACGATAGGTAATTTTGATGTAATCGAGTTGGAGACTTCCTCGTTTAACTCCTTAGCTGCAAGGTCAATAACGTCCTGCGCCATCACTCGGTAAGTCGTGTACTTCCCGCCAGCAATGCTTACAAACCCCGGAGCGGGCCGATCGACAGTGTGCTCACGAGATAATTTTGTCGTGAGAGCATCGGCCTTCTTGGAAACCAGAGGTCGCAGTCCGGCATAGACGCCAATTATGTCTTCAGAGCGGATTACTGGTTCGAGGATCCTGTTTGCCTGAGCCAGTATGTAATCGACATCTTCACGGTTGGCAAGAGGTTCGTTGCGGTCTCCGGTGTACTCCGTATCGGTAGTACCAACAATCCACTTATCTTCCCAGGGGATGACAAAGAGTACCGAAACCGGCGTTTTCAATATAATTCCAGCCTCAGATTTAATTGCGGATCCGGGCAGAACAATGTGGGCACCTTTACTCATCCTGACTTCATACCCAGGTTTTAGTCCGAATTTCTCGTGTAGATCGTCACTCCAAACGCCTGCACACATAACCGTGACACCCGCCTGAACTTCGACCAGTTGATCATTTTCTAGATTACGAACTACTGCGCCCGTTACTTGTTGACCTTCACGAATCAGCGATTCACATGCCACCCCAGTTGCGATTACTGCTCCATGTCGGGCGGCAGTACGAGCCACCATCATTGTGTATCGGGCATCGTCGACTTGAGCATCAAAATATTTGATTGCCCCGGTGACAATGTCCTGGCGAAGTGAGGGAGCAATCTGCGCGATATTTTTCTGGCTTAGGTGTTTGTGCCACGGCAGTGCCCTTTGGAATCCGCGCAGAACGTCATAGAGCGCAAGTCCTGCACCGACATAGGTTCTGTCCTTCAACTTCTCGTGGAGCGGATAAAGAAATGCCACCGGTTTAACTAGGTGTGGGGCCAGCGATGTGACCATGGACTCCCGTTCTTGCAATGCTTCGCGAACTAAGCGGAAGTCATACTGTTCTAGATACCGCAGTCCGCCATGAATGAGCTTGCTTGACCTACTTGACGTACCGGAGGCGAGGTCATGTGCCTCGATGAGTGCCACCCGCAATCCACGGGACGCGGCATCTAGGGCGGCGCCAACTCCGGTTATGCCACCACCAATGACCAGGACATCAAATTTCTCGTTCGATAGAGCCACCAGGGCGTCGCGATGTTGATCTGGGTCTAATCGCGAGTCAAACATCCCTGCTCCATATCCGTCGCTACTAGAGTTGAGTCTAATGCACTAAGAAAGAGGAGCGCGCGATGTCGGTTATTGGGTCTTACATGGGGAGTTTAGACCAAGGCACTAGTAGCACGCGTTTTATGATTTTCGACCATGCAAGCAATGTGATCGCATCCCACCAAGTGGAACACCGCCAGATTGTAAGTCAGCCAGGGTGGGTCGAACATGACGCCAGTGAAATCTGGTCTAAAGCGCAAGAAGTCATCCGCGCGACATTGACGAAGGCTAATCTCATCGGGTCCGACCTCCTTGGAATTGGCATCACCAATCAGCGTGAAACTGCACTTATTTGGGACATCACCACCGGTAAACCATTGGCAAACGCCATCGTTTGGCAGGACACAAGAACTCAAGAGTCGCTTGCTTCTCTCCCGCCGCGCGTAAGTGAGCTGATCCGCGAGCGCACTGGATTACCAGTTGCTTCTTATTTTTCGGCGAGTAAATTTCGCTGGCTCATGGAGAATAGTGAGCCAGTAAGGAATGCACTCAAGGACGGCCGCGCGCGCGCCGGCACCATTGACTCGTGGTTGCTCTGGAATCTGACGGGCGGTATCGATGGTGGAGTGCACGCGACCGATGTAACCAATGCAAGTAGGACGCTTCTGATGAATCTCAAAACTCTTGATTGGGACCAGGAATTACTGGACATTTTCAACATCCCACGGATCCTGTTGCCAAAGATTCGCTCTTCATCGGAAAGATACGGTGACACCGATCCATCAGGGCCATTTGGCGTGTCAATACCCGTTGCGGGTATTTTAGGTGATCAACAATCCGCCCTCGTTGGTCAAACTTGCTTCAACCGCGGCGAGTCCAAGACAACTTATGGCACGGGCAATTTCGCGCTTCTCAACACAGGAACAGAGATAGTCAGATCCAATTCCGGGCTGCTCACCACCGTGGCATTCAAAATGGGAAACGCGCCAGTTCACTATGCACTTGAAGGTTCGGTAGCGGTGACAGGCGCAGCAATCCAATGGTTACGCGATCAAATTGGTCTGATTGAAAAAGCCAGCGATGTAGAAGCCCTCGCTGCCAGCGTTTCGGACACCGGAGATCTCTATTTCGTTCCGGCGTTCTCCGGGTTATTTGCGCCGTACTGGCACAGTAGCGCGAGGGGCCTGATGATCGGACTAACTCTTGCAACAACAAGGGCACATATTGCTCGTGCCGCCCTTGAGTCAATCTGCTACCAAACCAAGGAGATTCTGGATGCAATGATTGTCGACAGTCAAGTGCCTATGCAGGAGATGAAAGTTGATGGTGGCATTACCGCCAATGAACTTTGTATGCAATTGCAGGCCGACATTATGGGCATCAGTGTTATACGACCAGAAGTTCGCGAAACAACAGCACTAGGTGCTGCATACAGTGCTGGATTGGCCCTGGGATTTTGGAAAGATCTAGATGAGATCCGCTCTCAGGCGAAAGCATCTAAAACCTGGAAACCTCAAAGTTCGGAAGAAGCGCGTGCGCAGGGTTATGCGCGATGGAAAAATGCGGTCGAGCGGACTTTTAATTGGGCGCAATAATTATTAGACAGGGATTATTCGACTGGTATAACCCGCAGGACTTCCACACCTCCAATATCACCCAAAATATTTAACAGATCTGTTGGATCACTTCCAGGAATTGCCACGGTTATATCGTCGTAGCCGCGCCCTGCTTCACTCTTCATAACAACCAGGCCGCGAATATCACCGCCTGCGAAGCCGATAGCCGAAGCAACTGCTCCAAGAGAACCCGGGCGGTCAGGAAGTGAGACGTGGAGCCGAAAAATCGCCATGTCTCACCTTATCCCGAGCGCTCTTAAACCTGGACTAGGACATCGCCCAAAGTTCACCGAGAGGGCGTAGATCCAAGAGTGACTTTGAAAGTCTTCGAGGGTCCCGTTGGAAGATCGACTGTCACTGAGATGACCTCACCGGGTGCGTACGAAAGGATTCTGGCAATAGCGGAAACTGAATCTGCAATTCGCAGCCCATTGATGGAGCGCACGACAGATCCATTTGGGATCCCTGCCTTTTCTGCGCCTCCTCCTGGCGTAATCGCATTAATAAGCGCGCCAATGCCCTGATAAGAATTATTGAAAGAAACGCCTAAGAGTGGCCTAGTGGATGCACCCGTTGTTATAAGTTCATTGGCAATTCTCTTTGCTTCATTTATCGGAATGGAGAAGCCTAAGCCTATGCTGCCGCTTGTGCCACCAGAGGAGAGTGTGGCAATGGCTGCATTCACTCCAACCATCCTTCCCTGTCCATCCAGAAGCGCCCCGCCTGAATTGCCAGGATTAATTGCCGCATCGGTCTGAATCGCATCGATGTACGTTTCGACTCCAGTGTCCCCCGCAATTATCGCTCGATTGAGTGCTGAAACAATTCCACTCGTCACCGTACTTGCCAATCCCAAAGGCGAACCGATCGCCACTACAGGATCTCCAATGCTCAACTTAGATGAATCACCGAAGGGAATCACAGGGAGATTTCCTACAGCAACCTTGAGGACCGCTAAATCATAAATTGGATCTTGCCCCACAACGCTCGCAGAATAAGTGTCACCATTATGAAGCTCCACGTTGATACCGCCAGCGGAGGTTGCCCCATCAACAACGTGGTTGTTAGTAAGAATGTAACTTGAACTTGAGTCAGTGCGGATGATGGATCCAGAACCTGTTCCGTTTCCCGATGCCGTCGTCACGTAGATCGAAACTACGCTAGGGGTGGCAGCCGCAGCAATTGCCTTGACACTGAAACTACCGGTGCCAAGATCTACCGCGGTGCGAGTCTTCGCGCACTTACCGTCAGCGGAGTAGTACAACACTGCCGTCCTATTATCAACACAAGCTTTGATCACCGGCGAAGACGGCGTCACAGCAGTTGCCACACCGCCAGCAATCGTGACTCCCAGAAGAAAACCAACCCCAATTTTCACTCCAGCTGATCGACTTAACGTGGTCTTCAGATTCTTCAGCATCGCAGGCATATTTCTTAACCTTTCAGAAGAGTTCTATGTGAGCAATTTAGCCAATTGGAGGGAAATGTGACCAAAAAAAGGCTGATAACTTAGTGAGAGTCTACTCAAGCGACCCCTCTGCCGAATGAGTTGGCGTTGACTATGCCTGAACTATCCAGTCACCTTCTATCGCCACTTTGACCTGGGGGACAGGCGAAGGGGCTGGGCCACTGATAACTTTGGCATTGTTAAATGGATCATAGGTAGTTCCGTGGCAAGGACAGACCAATAATTTATCAGCAGGCGAATAACTGACTGTGCATCCCTGGTGCGTACATATCTCAGAATATGCAAATACACCATTGGTCGTCCGGAAAAGTATCGAAGGATTTCCATTCAGCGACACAAATTCGTGAGTCTGGCCGACTCCAAGTTTGCTCAACTTAATAACGCGCCTGGGATCGGTGGTCGACACCACTTGCGAACCTACTTCAGTTTTAGTTCTAGAGAAAAAATGCACCAGGCCCGCTGCACCTACCGCCACTACACCAATGGCGCCGACCCTCATCGCTCCACGCCTGTCGAGAGAGACATCCACTCGTCTGCGCCTGCCCACGAGCGTGAGCAAATAAGCAAGCCATAAAACTGCATAAGCACTGTCGCTTCCCAAGAAATACGGTTTTACGTGCCAGGTGGCCGCGATCCACAATCCAATGGACTGTGAAAAACCCGCGAGCGCTGCCAGCGTAGGGGCGACCCAGAAGAGGGTGGCCAGACCGATGGCGAATTCAGCGACCATGATGAAGGAGCCCACCGCAGTGGCATGTTCGATCATCCGTCTGAAGATAAAACCCAAGGGTGAAGTTGTGGCGTAGCCAGTTAATTGTCGTCCGATGTATGTCGCACCATTTGTCTGCAGAAAACCGGGATCTCTGGCCTTGTCCCATCCGGCATAAATCCACGTTACGCCTAACCAGAGGCGAATCACGCGGATTGCCGGACTTTGATTACGCCACGAAGAACGAATCGCACGAAGATTTGATCGGGGCATTAACTAAGCGTAGGGGTCAATTAAGTGTTTTGCTCCCTGACTTGGACTCGAACCAAGAACCTGCCGGTTAACAGCCGGCTGCTCTGCCAATTGAGCTATCAGGGACTACTGCAATGAATCTGGTTGGCAGTCGCAAACTCTAGCGCACCCTTACGAGTCCGCTAAATTAGCGACATTTCTCCCTATTTTTCACACGTTAATCCTGGTTTTTATGGTGGGAATTACAGATCGCCAATCGCCAAATCGTGCTGGGATCGACGAGCGGCCTCAAGGCCCACAAGTTCGGTGAAAAGTTCGGTGTATTGAGCCTCATGTGTAACGGGGTTGAGCCGTTGCAGAGTGGATTTTACCTCGGCTATTTTCCGGCTCATTGCCACCTCCCGGAGTCTGGCCACAATGCTCTCAACGTATCTCTGAGAAATCTCGCCATCAGTCCTGATGGGCTCCACCGACAATTCAGCAATCAATGCCTTCATGTATACGTCCTCTATCTGATCGAGACGTAGATCCGAATCCCCGTGCACATCAATGACATCTCTTAACTGCCGATAGAAAGGATGAGTGAATGCATCCTTCTCAATTTCTTTCCACCCTCTCACAAGGTCGGGCATTTGCAAGCGTGCCTTCAGGACTTCTCGCTCCAACGCCAATCGTGGCTCGTTTGGATCGGGTCTCCAATTTAGTTCCGGAATTTGTTCGACAGTTTCCTTGGAAGGTGCCCGGACTCCCCGACCGACTGCGGCACTTACGGTCTCCACTTCGATCCCAAGCCATCCCGCGAGCAATCGGATATATTCAGGTCGCAAGGATCTGTCGCGGATCTGCCCAATGAGCGGAGCGGCGGCATTGAGCGCATTAACGCGACCTTCTGCGGACTCTAAGTTGTGTTGCCTGAGTTCTGTTCGTATCGCGAATTCAAAAAGTGGAACTCTCCGAGCAATAAGATCACGAAGTGCAAGATCCCCTTTCTGTTGTCGCAGTTCGCTTGGGTCAAGCCCACTAGGTTCGACGGCAACAAAAGTTTGAGTAACAAACTTTTGATCGTCATTAAATGCTCGAAGTGCCGCTTTTTGTCCGGCCGCATCTCCATCAAAAGTGAAAATTACTTCGCCACGAAAAGCATCATCATCCATAAGTAACCGTCTCAAAATTCGGATGTGATCGGCACCAAAAGCCGTACCGCAAGTCGCGATCGCGGTGGGAATTCCGGCCAGGTGTGCCGCCATGACATCGGTGTACCCCTCAACAATTACTACTTGTCTTTTCTTGGCAATCTCTTTCTTAGCCTTATCCAACCCGTAAAGGACTTGACTCTTCTTGTAAATGGCGGTTTCGGGGGTATTGAGATACTTGGGACCATTATCGACTTCGTCACTGGCCAACTTGCGGGCGCCAAACCCAACCACATCCCCCGAAATATCGCGGATGGGCCACATCAGCCGATTGCGAAAACGATCAATGGGACCTCGCTGCCCCATTTTCGAAAGGCCGGCCGCTTCGAGCTCGTCGATCGAATATCCCTGCGCGCGCAGATACTTAGTGAGCACATCCCAATCATCGGGTGCATATCCCACTTCAAAAGTCGCACACGCGCCCTGATCAAACCCTCTCTTTGTGAGAAGGTCTCGCCCGAACTGGGCAAGGGGTGATTCGTTTAACTGTTGTTGATAAAACTTGGCGGCGGCGGCATTGGCTGCAATCAGGCGTGAACGCTGTCCCGCGGGAGCACTTTTAACACCGCTGCCCTCGTCGTAGCGAAGCGCATATCCGATTCGATCCGCCAGTCTCTCGACCGTCTCGGTAAATGAGAGATGATCCATCTTCATGACAAAAGCAATGACGTCACCACCAACTTGGCAGCCGAAACAGTGGAAATACCCTTTGCTGGGAGTGACGTGGAAGGAGGGGGATTTCTCATCGTGGAAAGGGCAGAGACCCTTTTTCTGACCTCCGCCGGCATTCTTTAATTGGATGTAATCCCCGACAATTTCATCAATGGGCGCGCGATCGCGGATGTATGCAACATCCTCATCCTTTATCCGCCCGCTCATGCCTATGATTCTATCTGCGAGGAGAGACGAGCATGCAGGGTGTACGCACCTGGATCCGTAAGGGATGCAACCTGATCAACAATAACTCGCAGACGCTCATCATCATCTCCGGCCTTTCCCCAATCCGCCAAGAATATAGAGTCAAGGCTCGCTGGCGCACTTGCCAAAAGCATTTCCACCAGGTCGGAAATGACTACTCTCTGTTTGGCGTAACGCTCCTTCGCAATCGGCGTGCCGATGAGATAAAGACCCGCAACGGATTTGAGCAAACCTACTTCGATTATCTGATCGCGCGGAACTTCGAGATTCGCGTTATATCGAACCAGAGCACTGGTTCCATGTATTTGACGCGTTTCAAGTTCGGCGGCCAAGACAAAGCGTCCGATTAATTGACTGGTTAAATCCTTGATTCGTGCGAGTCCCGCATGGGTGCCATCGTAAAAAGTTGGCCAACAGGATAATTTCTGTAAGCGGTGGAGCGCGGCTTCAAATTCTGCTTCACTCGCATCTCCCGCATAATCATGAATCATCACTTCGAACAAGAGGTGCAGGTCGTTATCGAAATCAGCAACACTGACTTGACCCGCAACTAAGGCATCCTCAAGGTCATGAACGGAGTATGAAACATCGTCAGACCAATCCATGATCTGTGCCTCGATACAGCGTTGAAAGCCGGGCGCTCCTTCGCGCATCCACTTGAATATCTCCAGATCCTCTTTGTAGACGCCATATTTTGGCGAACTTACTTCGCCAGACCAGGGATATTTGGTGACGGCATCAAGTGAAGCACGCGTGAGGTTAACACCGACAGAATTTCCAACTAGATCTAGGCTCTTTGCTTCCAGGCGGGTAAGCAAACGGAAACTCTGCGCATTCCCCTCAAAGCCACCCGCGCTCTGTGCGATGTGCGCAAGCGCGGCCTCGCCATTGTGCCCAAATGGTGGATGACCCAGGTCGTGGGCCAGACAAGCGGTATCGAGTAGATCAGGATCCGCACCAAGGGAGTCGCCTAATTCACGGCCAATCTGCGCAACTTCTAACGAATGCGAAAGTCGAGTTCGTTGGAAATCATTCTCCCAAGGCACAGCTACCTGCGTCTTCGCTCCCAGCCTGCGAAGGGAAGCCGAGTGGATGACTCTCGCGCGATCGCGCATGAACTCAGTGCGTCCGGACCGCTTAGCAGGCTCGGAAATAAAGCGCTCCAGGTCATGACCACTGTAGGCACTCATAAAGGGAACTCTATTACCGACTCAGGTGATCGCTCAGGTGAATCCCCCGTCGCCCAAGGGTGACGTAGGCAAGATAAGCCCCAGTTTCGCGGATGAGATAGTGGAGATTGAAATGTGCCAGGGAATTTGCTCCGGTTCGCACGGGCGAACAACTGGGTTCTGCTCCCAGATCAGTCGCCATCGTCATAGCTCTTAAGCAATGGTACGGGTCAGTCACAATGATGACGGTGTGAATTTTCTGCTTCTTCATTTCGGCGATATATGCGCGAGTACTGACAAAGGTATCCCTACCTTTTTCGGTTGCGACGATTGTCCTTTTGGGGACGCCATGATTTTCGAGCCAGAACTCTGCAGATGCCGCTTCTGTCGTGCGATCGCCAGGAGCGCCTCCTCCGACGGTGATAATTGATGGAGCAAAGCCCAAGTCATAAATTCTCTTGGCCTCAACGAGTCGCGCAAGCAGCGCACCGCTGGGTCGTCCATCAAATTGAGCCGCGCCAAGCACAACAATTACCTCTCCTGTTCGAGTTTTCGAATTGTGGGCAGCCATCCACACTCTCCCAAGTGTAAAAAGTGGGATTACCAAAGCAAGAAGAATGAGCGCGCTCAACACCCTGCGAATTAGACGAAATCCGAACATGTCACCCGCCCGAAAACGCATCTTCGAGTTCAATATGAACTAACTCATCAGGATCTTTAAGCCAACCATCTGGAAGTGTTACAGGTCGGCCGTGACTCGTGCGCCCGCGCGGCAGATTGCCAACATCAATTGGGTAAGGCTGATCGGTGAGTTGATGAAGTAGCGATCGCAGCTCCTCCAGCGAGGAGACCATTCCAAACTGACGGCGCAAATCACTTGGAACTCTAAAGCCTTTTAGATACCAGGCCATGTGCTTGCGCAAATCGCGGCATCCCCGCTCCTCTGATTGGAAGTATTCAACAATCAATTCTGCGTGACGATACATCACCACTCGAACTTCAAAGAGTGTAGGCAAGTGACGATCCTCTTGTCCGTTAAATGCATTGACGAGATCGCGAAATAGCCACGGCCGGCCCAGACACCCTCGACCGACAACAACTCCGGCGCAACCCGTCTGCTCCATCATTGCGATTCCGTCTGCTCCACTCCAAATATCGCCATTGCCGAGAACCGGAACGCCATCTGGCTTGAGGTGTTCGACCAAGCGACTAATTGCGCTCCAATCAGATTTACCTTCATACATCTGCTCGGCAGTTCTTGCATGAAGGGCAACCCAATTCACTCCAAGATCGGCAGCAGACTTGGCAGCCTCCAAATATGTGTGGTGGTCTGTATCAATACCAATTCGCATCTTGACCGTGACTGGTATACCGAACGGGGTCGCTGCTTCGACTGCAGCTCCAACAATCGCGGAGAAAAGTCTGCGCTTGTATGGAAGTGCCGCCCCGCCACCTTTTCGGGTTACTTTTGGGACAGGGCAACCGAAATTCATATCAATATGATCGGCTAGATCTTCTTTGCCAATCATTGTTACGGCAGCACCCATCACATCGGGATCCACGCTATAGAGTTGAACTGATCGCGGCCATTCGTCTTCGCCTGGGGCGATCATTCTTAATGTTTCAGGGCGGCGCTCAATGAGCGCACGTGCCGTCACCATTTCGGAGACAAAAAGTCCAGCACCTTGTTCTCGGCAGAGTGTTCTAAAGGGCGCATTTGTTATTCCGGCCATGGGCGCTAAAACAACTGGCGGATTTATTTCATAATCCCCGCTAGATAGTTTGAGCGTGAGAGGGGTTATGCCCCTAGCAGTCGTGGCGCTAGCCATGCCTCTACCTGATCGAGGGAAATACGCTCCTGCGCCATGGTGTCGCGATGGCGAATTGTCACTGCTTGATCAGCAAGGGTTTCAAAGTCAACCGTGATGCAAAACGGTGTCCCGATTTCATCTTGTCGACGATAACGACGGCCAATCGCCCCTGCATCATCAAAATCGATATTCCAGATCTTCCGCAGTTGGGTTGCTAGATCTCGGGCCTTTGGCGAGAGATCTGCATTGCGCGACAGAGGAAGTACCGCGACTTTAACTGGTGCAAGCCGGTAGTCGATCTTAAGAACCGAGCGCTTCTCCATTTCGCCCTTTGCATTGGGTGCCTCATCTTCGGTAAATGCATCCATTAAGAATGTCAAGGTTGCCCGGTCTACACCCAGCGCCGGTTCGATTACGAATGGAGTCCATCGCTCATTCTTCTCTTGATCAAACCACGAGAGATCTTTCCCCGAACTAGCAGAATGAGCTTTCAAGTCAAAATCTGTGCGGTTGGCAATACCCTCGAGTTCGCCCCATTCGGTACCGGCAAATTCAAATTTGTATTCGATGTCAACGGTCCGTTTGGAATAGTGTGACAATTTTTCTTTCGGGTGTTCGTAGAGCCTGAGTCGATCAGGATTTATTCCAAGGTCTGTGTGCCATGCATAACGCGTGTCCAACCAGTATTGGTACCAATCCTCGTCAGTGCCTGGTACAACAAAGAATTCCATTTCCATCTGCTCAAACTCACGGGTACGGAAAATGAAATTGCCTGGAGTAATCTCGTTGCGGAAAGATTTACCAATCTGGCCGATACCAAATGGCGGCTTCTTCCGTGAAGTCGTTGCGACATTGTCAAAGTTGATAAAAATGCCCTGCGCAGTTTCTGGTCGCAAGTACGCGAGCCCGGACTCGTCTTCAACTGGACCTAGGTAAGTTTTCAAAAGTCCGGAGAATTGTTTGGGCGCGGTGAATTGGCCTTTGTTGCCACACGCCGGGCAATTGATTTCGGCTAGGGATTGCGGGGCGCGTTTGTTCTTGGCTTCGAATGCCTCTTCAAGGTGATCAGCTCGATAGCGTTTATGACAGGCAGTACATTCAGTGAGCGGATCAGAGAAGGTCGCGACGTGTCCCGATGCTTCCCAGACTTCTTTCGCCAAGATCACGGATGAGTCCAGACCGACGACATCGTCGCGTCCAGTCACCATGGACTTCCACCATTGTCGTTTCACGTTGTTCTTGAGCTCTACTCCGAGAGGGCCATAATCCCAGGCCGCTCGTAGGCCTCCATAGATCTCACTGGAGGGGTAGACAAAACCCCGGCGCTTGGCCAGGCTCACTATTGTTTCTAAGCGATCGGCCATGGCGATCTCCATTCCGGCTGGCTGTCGGCGGTAAGCAACCGATTTAGTTGCATCCTGTAGCCAAACTTTACTTGCTCACGGCGCTCTCACAATGCACCCGCTCGGCCCGCCCTTCTTTGGAAATGACAATCATTTTCATTTCTGATACCCTTACCTCATGAATCTTTCGATTGCTCTGGCAGCTGTGACTGCCCTTGCAACTGCCCTCGGTGGCTCCCTTGCACTTCGATCGCGGGATCGCCTTCATCTCACGCTGGGCTTAGCTGCCGGCCTCCTCCTTGGCCTTGTTGCCTTCGACCTAATGCCCGAGGTTTTTGCCATCAATACCGACACTTTTGGCAATGTTCCAGTGGTCTCCATTGCCTTTGTAGCGGGATTCTTAGCACTCCACTTTACTGAGCAACTCTTTGGCTCTCACGAACCACTTGAGTCTGAGTACGGCCATGAGCACCAGCACAGCGCCAATGTCGCCGGAACCTTAGGCGCATTTGCGATGGGCGGTCATGTCTTCCTGGACGGCATCGCCCTTGGCTTCGCCTTTCACATTGGAAATCCGTTGGGTTTCGCAGTCTTTGTGGCGATCCTGGCACATGCATTTAGCGACGGATTAAATACCGTCTCATTTCTCATCAAAGGTGGTCGCTGGAGTCGAAAAGCAACCTATCTGCTGAGCGTGGATGCGATCATGCGAATAGCCGGTGCCGCCCTCGGTAGTTACATCACGATCAGCCTTCCCTTTCTCGGTATCTACCTGGCACTTTTCGCAGGGTTCGTGATCTATCTGGCGACATCCCACATCCTGCCCGAGGCTCACTCTCGACATCCCTCTCGATTGACCATGCTGGCCACAGTGTTGGGAGTCCTCATTATGTGGGCGGTTGTTGGGCTTGTAGGCCGAGTATGAGCAAATCATCAGGCCGAGTACTCACCACCTTGAAACGTGCAGGTGGTTTTGCAAGCGCTCAGGAGGTCCATCAACTGATGACCCGAGAAGGTGAACGGATCGGCCTGACCACAATTTATAGAGCACTGCAGCATTTGCTCGATGAGAAGACTGTGGATCTCCTTCACAGAGAAGGCGGTGAAGCGATCTATCGACTCTGCGGTGAAGAGCACCATCACCACTTGGTCTGTAAGAATTGTGGTCGCACTGTAGAAATAGCCGATAGCTCAATCGAAAAATGGGCAACAAAAGTTGCAGACGAACATGGGTTTCGCGACGTGGCTCATACCGCTGAACTTTTTGGAATCTGTTCAACGTGTTAATTCCCGACTATCCAGAATAGTCAATTTCTGGAATTAAGTATTTTGGATAACTATTTAATCTTCTGAACTTGTCCTCGCATGATTGCTGCAGCGAGAGCCTGATCTGGTCGAGGGTCAAAAATTTCTACTTGAATATCTTGACCTTTAATTCCTAGATAGACGTTCTTTGGATCCCGCGCATCGTAATAGACCGCGTTGCCATCCACGTTTACGAACCCAACTCCATTTGGAAGCGAGCCCGCTTTCTGTGTCACAGCGAATGCATTCGCTGAAACAAATGTCCCTACCTCTCGGTAGGAAAGTTGTAGATCGCTTGCAGATACTCCTGCAGGCACATATCGGAGTGAAATACTGGTTAAAACGGCTGCGTTGAGAACGTACTTAGCACCACTTTCTGGACCAACCCAATAGACATTGAGATGGTTGGTGCGAACAACCTCCCGGAGTTGTTGCGCATCTACTGCTTTGCCGCCATGCAGAATAAGGAGCACCTCCTCAGAGGCACTACGTTTGGAATTAAAATAATATTCCGCGCCAAAACTAACCGTGGAAAAGAGCAGGGCAGTAACAACGTAAGGTACAACGCGACGAAATCTCGCCTTCTTCACGGGTTCGTAAATACCCGTGACTTCCCGTATGCCGCTGTCGAGCATTGGGTCCTCCCCCACCTTAAACTTGATGTTTCGCCCCCTCCTTCCCTTTTTCGCGGACGGGTTTAGTTAGTAGGAACTCACGGTTTCTCCACTGCAATCGAACATGCATACTCATCTACCCAAGATAAGGGACGTACGCGATTGGCGAGAAATCCGATTCCGTCACCTTGCTCGTGGACAAGCGGAAGAAGCCATCTCCCCAACGTGTGATGGACTTATCAGATCCAACACATATAGTGCTCATAGCATACCAAAGCGAATGAAATCATTACTAGATAGTAAACCACATTCGGGACCGATCAAGGACTAAGCGTTATAGAAACTTTACAAATGGTAAAGTTTAAGATGACATATTAAGAAATCCTTTGGAGGAGTCTGGGCGTTCGCGCTGCAATCAGGGCAAGTCCGGAGTTGGGATCAAAAATCTCAACTTGAGAGTCTGTTCCGCTTACGCCTACATAAACGCTATTTGGGTTGAGCGTGCCGTAATACACAGCGTTTCCATCCTCATTGGTGAAGGCCACAGAATTAGCTTTCTTGGCATTACTCAAAGTGACCGAGTATGCATCCTTTGTCTGGTACGTGCCGATGACGCGATAATTGGCAGCGGTGTCATCTAGACCGTTGCCATTTGGAAGATAGCGCACGTAGTTTTGCGCAGTGCTCACCGAATCGAGTGCGTAGAGTGCGCCTTCCCGCGGGCCCAACCAATAGACAACAAGTCCTTCACCTGCGACAACATCTCGAAGTTGGGCTTCACTTAACGCAACTTTTCCATTTGTTGCCAGTAGCGCAAATTTCAAATCTAAACGCGGAGGCTCGAGATAACTAAAAAGTCCAAAGGTGAGCGCGGAAGACAGCACCACAGTAATTACATATGGCACGAACCGACGATATCTTCTCAAGTTAGGTGAAATTCGCGGCGCGTCACTGTCGGATTGTTCGACGTAAAAGACATCGGCCTCGACCTTATGTGCGGTTTTTTCGACTTTCATCCATGCCCTTTCGAAATTGGATCCGCGCTTAGGATAACCTCATTTGAAGTGGACGAGGCCACTAGGCGCTTCCAAAACGTCGATTTCGGCGGCCATACTCCTCGACCGCCCTCCAGAGTGCTCGCCTATCCACATCGGGCCAGAGAGTGTCCATGAAAATCATCTCGGCATAGACGGACTGCCACGGGAGAAAATTGCTAGTCCGCATTTCACCGGAAAAACGGAGGAAGAGATCGACATCGCGCATTTCTGGTTCATCCAAATAACTCTTAAAAACTTTCTCATTAATTGAATCGAGGTCTATATTTCCGCCCGCAACGTCACGAACGATCGCAATCGCTGCATCCACAATTTCGGCACGACCGCCATAGTTCACGCACATATTTAGCGTAAGGACTTTATTGTCAGCCGTGAGTTGTTCTGCTATTTCTAGTTCCTTAATGACACTCTTCCAGAGCTTCTTCGGTCGCCCTACCCAACGAACCCGGACTCCGAGTTCGTTCATCTCATCTCGTCGTCGACGGATGACATCTCTGTTGAACCCCATCAGAAATTTCACTTCCTCTGGAGATCGTCGCCAATTCTCCGTTGAGAATGCAAAGGCACTTATTTCTTTTATTCCAATTTCTATCGCACCTTCAATCACATCAAAGAGTGCGGCTTCACCTGCCTCATGCCCTGCAGTGCGCGGAAGGCCACGATCAGTTGCCCACCTCCCATTCCCGTCCATCACAATAGCAACATGCGCGGGAATCATTCCTGGCGAAAATGTAGGCGCACTCACACCTGATCTGTGAGCCTTTGGTCTCTTTGTCATGCGCGTTCGACCATTGGCAAACTGCGCAGTCCCCGCTCTAGGTGCCATTGGAGATAAGCAGCTATCAATCCGCTTGCCTCCCTTCGGTTTCTTCCTTCGCTCGAATCAGCCATTTCCCAATTTCCTGCTAACAGGGCTGACATCAATTCTAAAGTCTCAACTGCGGGAGTGGCACACGCAGAAGGACGGCAATCCGCACAAACGCTACCGCCTCCTACCAGCGAGAAATAGCGGTGTGGTCCAGGTTTTTCGCAACGCGAGCAAATGGTCATTGAAGGTGCATATCCTCCGATCGCCAATGATCGAAGGAGAAAAGCGTCGAGGACAAGAGAGGGGTCATGGCCATTATCAGTAAGCGCCTTCAATCCCCCAACTACGAGTAGATACTCTTGAAGCGCAGGCTCGTGCTCCTGCGAAGTGAACCTTTCTGCCGTCTCCAATATCGCAGATGCGATTGTCCAGCGTTGGTAATCTCGCGAAACAAAGTCTCCATAATTTTCAATCGCCTCTACTTGAGTTACGGTGTCGAAGGTCTTTCCTACAAAAAGTTGGATATCGACATGGCTACCAGGCTCAAGGCGTGCACCAAATTTTGACTTGGTGCGGCGCACGCCCTTTGCCACGCCCCGAATTCTTCCGTGTTCACGGGTGAGCATCGTGATGATCCGATCAGCTTCCCCTAATTTCTGGGTGCGGAGCACGACCGCTTGATCTCGGTACAGACTCATAGACTTACCGTAATGGCATTCCCCTATCGGATGGCACGATTAATAGCGGACACCACTGCCTTCAAAGATGCCGTGGTCGTATTTGGGTCGATGCCTACACCCCAGAAGACATTGCCATCGATTGCGCACTCCAGATATGCGGCAGCGCTAGCATCTCCGCCGGCAGAAAGCGCGTGCTCGTAGTAATCCAAAACGCGTACGTCCACGCCATACTCCTGCAAGATCGCACAGAACGCTGCGATTGGTCCGTTTCCTTGACCCTTGATTTCGTGCATCTCGCCACGATCAAGAATTGAAACACTCAGTTGCACGTCTTCATCGAGCACAGAGGTTTGAGAAAGACCCTTGAGCCTGAACCGACCCCACGGCGCCGAGTCCGTTGGCAAGTACTCGTCTTCAAAGATTTGCCACATCTGTGTTGGTAGAATTTCGCCACCTTCATTATCCGTCTTGGCCTGTACTACTTTGCTAAATTCAATCTGCAGTCGACGTGGCAGATCAAGATGGTGCTCATTCTTCATGATGTAGGCAACGCCACCCTTGCCCGACTGGCTATTCACGCGAATAACCGCCTCGTAGGATCGGCCGATGTCCTTGGGATCGATAGGCAAATATGGAACCTCCCAAGTGAAATCATTCATAGGCACGCCAGCGTCAGCGGCATCTTTCTCAAGATGATCCAAACCCTTCTTGATTGCGTCTTGGTGCGACCCAGAAAATGCAGTAAAAACTAGATCGCCGCCATAAGGATGGCGTTCAGGAACTCGCAACTGATTTGAATACTCGACTGTCCTGCGAATCTCATCTATGTTTGAAAAGTCGATCATTGGATCAATACCGTGGCTAAATAGATTGATCCCAAGAGTCACAAGACAGACGTTGCCCGTGCGTTCGCCGTTACCGAATAACGTACCCTCAATACGGTCGGCGCCCGCTAAATAACCCAACTCGGCAGCGGCAACACCAGTTCCGCGATCGTTATGTGGGTGCAAACTCAGTACAACACTGTCGCGATAGGCAAGATTTCGGTGCATCCACTCGATTGAGTCCGCATAGACATTTGGAGTTGCCATTTCAACAGTTGCCGGCAAGTTCAAAATCGTCTTCCAACTGGGAGTTGGGCGCCAGATGTCATTGACCGCATCGCAGACTTCCAGCGCATATTCAAGTTCGGTACCTGTGTACGACTCTGGAGAGTACTCAAAGGAAATCTCAGTACCAGGAACTGTGTCCATCATCGAAAGGCAAAATTCGGCAGCGTCGGTCGCGATCCTTTTAATTCCCTCTTTGTCCTGTCCGAAGACGACGCGGCGCTGCAGAGTCGACGTTGAGTTATACAGATGGACAATTGCTCTCTTAGCACCCTTCAATGACTCATACGTCCGCTCGATGAGTTGTTCGCGGGCCTGAGTAAGCACTTGGATAACCACGTCGTCAGGGATGAGGTCTTCTTCAATAATCTTTCGCACAAAGTCAAAGTCGGTCTGGCTCGCGCTCGGAAAGCCCACTTCAATTTCTTTGTAACCCATGGAGACGAGCAATTTGAACATGGCCAATTTGCGAGCAGTGTCCATAGGGTCAATCAACGCCTGGTTACCGTCTCGCAAATCAACAGAACACCACTGCGGCGCCTTGGTCATTTGCTTGGTTGGCCAAGTGCGATCCGGAAGGTCAATCGGGACAAATGAGGAATACCGCATATACGCCATCGAACTTGGGTTTTGCTGAGGGAAATTCATTTGGTCTGACTCCTTAATAATTCGCGGGATTTGGTTTTTTACCGGTGCAACAAAACCCCGCAACGAGGAGACCGGTTAAAGGGCCCCGCCACGGCAGCGAAGGAGGAGGCTGCGTAATTTCATGGCTACAGGGTAGCCGTGAGGTGAGAGAATCGGCAAATTATGCGTTGGATTCTGCCCCCCCGAAACCAGAGGATAGACGTGAGTATTAGAAAAGCGGTCATGAGCGATGTACCAGAGATCCTGGCACTTATCCATCAATTGGCAGAGTATGAAAAAGCACCTGAACAGGTAGTTGCCACCGAGGAAGACATCAAAAGATCCTTCTTTGGTGAAAATCCGCAAGTCTTCTGCCATGTTGCCACCCACAACGAGCAAGTTGTGGGAATTGCTATCTGGTTCCTAAATTATTCAACCTGGCTTGGTAAGCATGGTATCTACTTGGAGGACCTATTCGTCATTCCGGAGGCACGCGGACAGGGCCATGGGATTGCTCTACTTAAAACGTTAGTAAAAATCTGTGTTGAAAATGATTATGAACGTTTTCAATGGTGGGTGTTGGATTGGAATGCGCCTTCCATTAAATTCTATGAATCAATAGGGGCAGTGGCTATGGACGAATGGACCATTTTCAGAATCACAGGTGAACCATTAAGTAGACTTGCGGGTGAATCGATTCGATAACCCAACTTGCAGGGTCTAAAAAGAGATATCGCGTCTGCGAAAAACAAAGATGCTTGCAGCATATATAGCGAGCGTGACAAGAATCGAGCGGGTTGTATAAACAAAATCGAGCCCAGTAAGTAGTGCATTTTTGCCCAGTGCCCACTGAAACGGATTCAAGCCCAGAACTCTGTCAAAAGTGTGCACGAGTGGTGCCAGCGAGTAAAAGAGAAAACTAGCAAATGCTAGGGCGATCGCACCTCCGAGAGCGATGGATTTTTTTCCGAAGATCGAACCGAAGAGAGTCGCAACAGCATTAAAGATTATGCCAAGTAACGAACACGAGAAAGAAGCCGCCAGAATCTTTGCGGGGGCGATGGAGATGTCAACAAAACGAATCCCAATGAAAAGATTGAGGAAGATAATGAATACAAGTGTGGTCTGTGCGGTAATCGCAGAGAGAATTTTCGTGAATAGCACTCCTGTGCGCGATATTGGAAGAGTGAGAAGAACATCTGCAGTGCGACGCTCCTCCTCTTGTGCGATGGCATTCGCGCCCCAAGCCGCACCTACAGCGATAAACACCAGAGGAAGCATGAAACTAAATAGTTCTGCCGAAAGATAACCCGTGCCGGATGTGTAATCTTCCATTCGGAATATCTTCTGAAGAGCTTCGGGATAATTCTCAATAAAGGTGTTTAGCCCTGCTGCTGAAGATCTGACAGTTGGAAAGACGGACAGCTGGATACTAATAATTGCCATTGCACCGATGCACCACCCGATGAATCCACGGCGCTGATCCTTCAACGTCTTAAGAAAGAGTGGCATTGCCATCATTTTCACCTCCTTCGACAATTGAGAAGAAGATTTCGTCTAGGTTGGATTCGTGAGTTTGAACGCTATCCAACCCGTTCTCCACAGCGACTCTTAAGAGTTCTGCCTCCGCGCCGATAACCGTGCATGTGACTCGATTGCCAGATGCCTGTACATCTTTAATCCCGTGCACTTCGCTAAAGACATTGGCAGCAATCGGAGAACTGAAGAAAAGATCTATTGTTCTGAGGGTCCGTCTCTTCAAATTCGAAATCTCATCCACCAGCAGCTGCTTACCAGAATTGATAATCACAACACGATCTGCCAGATGTTCTACTTCGCTCAAAACGTGCGAGGACAGAAGGATGGCCGCGCCTCGAGACTGAGTTTCGTCAACGAGAGTGCCGAACTCCCTCTGCACAATCGGGTCAAGGCCAGCAGTCGGCTCATCCAGAATCAAGACCGATGGCTTGTGCATGAAAGCTTGAATTACGCCCACCTTCTGTTGATTCCCCTTCGAAAGTTCCCTTATCTTCCGATCAAGGTCAAGATCAAACCTTTGCGCCATTGACCTAATCTCTTGCGTGCAATCTTGTCCTCGCATTTTTGCCAGAAAATCCAAATGATCCCAACCCGATAAATTCTCATACAGAGTCGGCGAACCAGGAAGGTAGCCAATCTCTTTTCGCATCTGGTGTGAGTAGATGCTGACTTCCTCACCCCGTATATGAGCTTGCCCGGATGACAACTTCAAGAGCCCGACAAGCGCCCGCATCGTTGTCGTTTTTCCTGCCCCATTGGGTCCCAAGAAGCCCATAACTTCACCAGGAAATACCTCAAAGGTAACGTCCATGACACCAAGATCACGACCGTAATACTTGGTTAAACCCTTGAGAGAAATTGCCGATACTGGCATACCTTCATATTACGTGAGCGATAGGTAATGCGGAAGAGAACTAGAGCCAGTAATCCGTGATGTACTTCTCGCCTTCATCACAGAAGAAAGTAACGACGTTCTCAACTCCGTACTTCTCTTGAAGTCGCTTCGCAGCGATGAGGTGAGCACCTGAGGATGGCCCGACAAAGATTCCATGCTCGTTGGCCAGTCGACGCATCTCAACGATTGATTCTTCAGAATGAACGTCCACAAACCCATCGATCACATCTCGATGGCGCTCGATGATTCCTGGCACGAATCCATCTGCAATTCCTTCAATAAGATGTTTGGCAATCTCTCCACAAAGAATCGTGCATGACTCTGCAGGTTCCAGCGCAATGACTTTACATGCGGGGTTTGCTGCTTTGAGTGCCTGCCCCACTCCGATGATAGTTCCGCCAGTGCCAATGCCTCCAATGACCAAGTCAGGCTTTACGGGCATCTGGCGGAGTATCTCTTGGCCCAACCACTCACGGTTCTCGTCAACGTTCCACTCGTTATCAAATTGCTGTGGAGCAAAAAAACCAGGGAGCTGACCTACGCGTCTTGCCTCAGCGAGTGCATCGTTGACGTGGAAATCTCCCATCATGTGAACTTCCGCGCCGAAGGCACGCGAGATGGCGGTTCTCTCTGGACTCATTCCATCAGGCATGACGACAATCATTTTGTAACCCTTTACAGCAGCAACCATGCTCATCGCGTTTCCCGTATTGCCACTTGATGCCTCAATGATTGTGTCCCCTGGCTTAAGCAAACCTTCGGTTTCGGCTCGCTCAATAATGTACTTGGCTATACGCGCCTTGATAGAGCCAGAAGGATTGAGGTATTCCATCTTCACCCATATGCCCTCAATCTGAATGAGCGGTGTATCACCAATAGCATCCAAAATATTTTTCACGCAAGGTTCCTCTGTTCTATGTGCATCCCGTGAGAGGAGCAAATCCTAAGGGCTAACCCAGCTATTGAGAAGGAACGCGATTACGCACAGATTTCAGCATGGCCGTGAGTACAAGAAACAGGAAGGCGCCTAGAGAGATCGCAACCATCGCCCGACCTATATTTACGAAGAGATCATTGAAAAACATGAGGAGGGATGCCGGAGGAAGAAGTAAAAGCCTCCATTTCCATCCTCTGCTCAAAATCGTTTCTAACTCTCGGTTGAGCGCTGGACCGCGTCCGAGCACGACGGGCAATAAGTAGGTAAGCGCGCCTAATAGTGTTGGGAATAGGAATAAGGTGAAAAGTAAGAGTATGTGTCCTTCAAGCGCGACGAGTACCTTCTCGGGAGATTTATACGAGAATTGGAGCGCAATATCGACAAGTAGCAAAACTCCTAATCCAACTGCGCCCGTCAAAAGCATCCATGACCCAGGACGATCAGGCTGCTTCTTCTGCATCGTGAGAATTGCTGGCGTAAGCGTGATGGATGCACCGATCAAGTAAATCGCTAGCGAAATTCCAAAGAGGATCTGCCAATTTTCAATTGCTGCGAGTATCGACAGACTGGTGCCCATCAGAATAAATCTCAAACCGATGACTGCGGCTCGAATCGCCCGCTCATGCATCGGAGTCCGCAAGACGGTTGGCCAGAGTGTGACGAGAGTTCCGATAACAGTGATTCCCACCCAACCAAGAAGATTGGCATGAAGGTGAGCCAGTGCCAATCTCGGTTGCATCAAATCTTCATCAGACTTGAAAGAGTCGATGACTCCCAGGGTAATACCAACCAAAAGGAATAGGGCAGCAAATTGATAATACCTAAGCAAGTCAATGAATCGCTTATTGAGGGATCTCTTTATCGCGATCGAAATCCCCTGCAGGAAATAGATTACTGTGCAGACCATTAGTGAGGCAAAAAATAGAATGAGCCACTTCGCATGAGCCGATACTGAAATCAAAACTCCCACAATTGAAATGTTGAGTAAGAGAATGATTGCCATCTGGCGATTGTGATTTTGCGATCGCGTCCAAAGAAGCGCGCGAATGAAGTGATCGCTCCAGGTTATGATCGCGTTTGTCACGGCACCCAACAAAAGTAAGTGCACGGTCAGCCACGGAGGCTGACCGTTATGTTCACCGCGCTGGACAGCTCCCGAAATTAGAGCTGCCACAAGATAGAGAACAACGGAAGCGTTCGCACGTAAGTGCCAATCTGCTCGACCAATGCCTGAGGCCATGCCTTAAAGTATCGGAAGGTACCTGTCTAACTCGTATGCGCTTACCTGGTGTCGGTAGTCATCCCACTCCGCCCGCTTATTTCGCAGCACATATTCAAATACATGCTCGCCCAGAGTTTCACGGACTAATTCACTCCGCTCCATGGCAATAATCGCCTCATTTAGATCGCTGGGAAGGGCCGGAGAATTATCAGACTCAGAGAGCTCGTAGCCTTCAGCAACTCCTTTCAACCCCGCCGAGAGCATGACGGCGTAGGCCAAATATGGATTACAGGCAGAGTCAGGGGAACGAAATTCAATTCTTGTCGAGTTTTCTTTCTTGGGTTTGTACATGGGAACTCGGACTAGAGCACCTCGACTACTACGTCCCCAGTTTGCGAGCGCCGGGGCTTCTCCACCTCCATGCAGACGTTTATAAGAGTTAACCCACTGATTAGTGATCGCGGTTATTTCAGATGCATGCTTGAGAAGGCCGGCTATAAATGATCGGCCGACTTTGGACAAATTGTATTCGTCCTGCGGATCATAAAATGCGTTGTTCTCTCCCTCGAAAAGTGAAACGTGAGTATGCATTCCAGAGCCTGGGTGGTCAGTAAATGGTTTTGGCATAAAAGACGCATGGAATCCGTGATCCAACGCAACTTCCTTAACAACGTGACGAAATGTCATGATGTTGTCTGCGGTGCTCAAGGCATCTGCATAGCGCAAATCAATTTCCTGTTGGCCAGGTGCCCCTTCATGATGGCTGAATTCGACGCTGATTCCCATCGACTCCAGCATCGTGATCGCTTGCCGTCGAAAATCATGGCCAATAACTGCCGGGGTCTGATCGAAATATCCCCCCGAATCAATTGGAACTGGACGCTTGCCAGGTTCGGGGAGTTCTTTGAACAAGAAGAATTCAATTTCTGGGTGGGTGTAACACGTGTACCCCATCGACGCTGCTTTGTTGAGAGTCCGACGAAGGACGTGGCGCGGATCGGCAAGAGATGGAGAACCATCCGGCATCACAATGTCACAGAACATTCGGGCGGCACCGGGCACTTCAGTTCGCCACGGAAGAATTGCAAAAGTGCTCGGATCCGGCTTTGCGAGCATGTCGGACTCGCTTACCCGTGCAAAGCCTTCGATTGCAGAGCCGTCGAATCCAATCCCCTCTTCAAATGCGTTCTCAATTTCGGCTGGAGCGATGGCCACAGATTTTAGAAATCCCAGCACGTCGGTAAACCAGAGACGGACGAAACGGGTATTACGTTCTTCAAGGGTACGAAGAACAAATTCCTCTTGCTTGGTGACTTGGGCATCACTACTCATAAGCACATAGTTTCAATACTGCGTTACGGCTGTGTTAAATAACAAAAAACTCCGAGGTGTCCATGTTGGTCCGATCCCGCACATCCTTGGTAATGACCATATTTGCCCCAATCACAGCCCCGCTACCAATGCTCACATCGCCTAGGACACGGGCGCCAGCCCCAATAGTGACGCTATCTCCGAGTGTGGGATGGCGCTTACCTTTCCTATAGGAGCGCGCTCCCAGGGTGACATCGTGATAAAGCATGACATCATTGCCAATAATCGTCGTCTCGCCGATGACAACGCCCATGCCGTGGTCTATGAAGAAGCGACGCCCGATTGTTGCGCCAGGATGGATTTCAATTCCCGTCGCACTTCGGGTCAGGTTTGACCAGATTCGCGCGATTGTTTTGAGGTCATGAGTCCAGAGCCAGTGAGCCATACGGTGTCCCCAGATCGCATGCAGACCCGGATAGGCAACAAAAACCTCAAACTTATTGCGAGCAGCAGGATCGCGCGCCATAGCAGTCGCAATATCTTCTCGAATGTTTAGACCCATGAATTACTCTGCCAGATCTTGGTAGAGAGGGGTTGAAAGGTATCGCTCGCCGAATGAGGGCAAAATGACGACAATGATCTTGCCGGCAAACTCAGGACGTTTGGCAACTTGCGCTGCCGCCCACAGTGCTGCACCTGAAGATATTCCAGCGAGAATCCCCTCTTCGGCACCTGCGCGGCGCGCATAGGCAAATGCGTCTTCGGCAGAAACATCGAAGACTTCGTCGTAGATAGATCGGTCCAGATTGTTGGGGATGAAGTTCGCACCGATTCCTTGAATAGGGTGGCCGCTCGCGCTTCCACCGGTAAGCAGTGGCGAAGCCGCTGGCTCTACCGCAAAAATTTTGATGTCAGGATTTCTCTCTTTGAGAACTTGGCCGATACCCGTAATCGTTCCACCAGTGCCAACTCCCGCAACAACCGCCGCCACGGTGCCATCGGTATCACGCCAAATTTCCTCAGCCGTTGTCTTACGGTGAATTTCTGGGTTTGCGTCGTTGTCGAATTGACGCATGATGACAGCATCTTCTCCAACTCCCAATTCTTCAGCCTTCGCAATCGCACCACGCATGCCTTCGGCAGCAGGAGTCAATACGAGTTCGGCCCCAAAAGCGCGCAGGAGCATGCGTCGCTCCTTTGACATTGAATCGGGCATAGTCAAAATGACTTTGTAACCGCGAGCGGCGCCGACCATAGCAAGTGCGATTCCAGTATTTCCGGATGTCGCTTCCACAATCGTTCCACCAGGCTTTAGTGCGCCTTTTTGCTCAGCCGCATCAACCATCGAAATTCCAATACGATCCTTGACCGAAGCAGTCGGGTTATAGAACTCAAGTTTGGCGTAGACGTCTGCCGCCGCGCCATCTGTAATACGGTTGAGACGGACAAGAGGTGTGTTACCGACGACCTCAGTGATGTTCTTGTAAACCTTCATGATTTCTCCAATGCCATAGATATGTCATATTCAAGTTAAATATTTTTTGTTAGAGGATTGTGCTAAAAGTTAAAATTTAAAAAGGCGAAGAAAGCAATTAAGAACGGCAGGCGCAGGTACTTGCGCGCCCAAAATCAATTACGCGTCTACGCGTAAAGAGCCAATTGCTTATTTCTTGCATGGGACAATGTTAGCAATGTAATACGAATACGCCACTTGCGAACGGCTCGCATCAAGGGCCGATTAATAACCTTGCTCGAACCATCTTGATGTAATTGGCAAGCGACGATCCTTACCAAATGCCCTGGTAGAGACCTTTGTGCCCGGTGGATACTGGCGGCGCTTGTACTCCGCACGATCCACCAGCGAAATAACGCGCGAAACTAGTGCAGGATCAAAGCCAGCAGCAATCAACGAGGATCCGCTTTCATCGCCCTCGACATAGCGAAGCAAAATGGAATCAAGTAGGTGGTATTCGGGTAGCGAATCAGAGTCCTTCTGTCCGGGTCGCAATTCCGCACTCGGCTCCTTCGCGATGGAGTTGCTGGGAATCGGAGCAATCTCTCCACGCACGAGAGCCTGCTCATTTCGCCACTTTGAAAGTGCCCATACATCCGTCTTGTAAATATCCTTAATGGGTGCGAAGGCACCAACTGCATCGCCATAGAGCGTGGAATATCCAACCGCTAGCTCGCTCTTATTTCCCGTAGCAAGAACGAGGTGACCTTCCTGGTTGGAAAGACCCATCAATACAACGCCGCGGACTCTTGCCTGCAGATTCTCTTGCGCGATGCCCTCAAGTTTGACTGACTCGAGAAAAGCACTAACCATAGGTTCGATTTCAATAACTCGAAAGTGGAGCCCAGTGTTCTGGGCTATGGCATGAGCATCATTCAGGGAGTGATCGGAAGAGTACTTACTGGGGAGCCCGACGCCATAAACATTCTCCGCGCCAATCGCATCAACTGCGATAGCTGCAACCAGGGCTGAATCTATCCCGCCCGAGAGGGCGATGATCACTGTCTTGAAATTATTCTTATGCACGTAATCGCGAACTCCAACTACCAGTGCTTGCCAGACTTCGGCGAGATCATCCAATCGAGGGGCGATCTCATTCAAAGATGTACTGCGACCTTGGATAACTTCATTGTGAATAACCAGATCAGGCTTTGAGGTATGGGGCTCCAATCCCAGATCAACGATGAGCAGATGATCTACAAAACGTGGTGCTCGTGCCAGAACCTTCCCGTGGTGGTCTACAACAATACTGTCGCCATCAAAGACCAGATCATCCTGGCCGCCAGTCATATTCACATACGCCAGAGGAGCCCCGACCTCAATCGCCCGCTGCTTCACAAGAGCGAGTCGGACGTCATCCTTATTCCGCTCGAATGGGCTTCCGTTTGGAACTACTAGAAGTCCAGGAGTTCGTGAAGCTAATTCCGCGACTGGGCCACCCTCTTGCCAGATGTCCTCGCAGATCGCAATACCAACGTCAATTCCGTGCACGCGAACCACAAGAGATGAATCGCCAGGAACAAAATTCCGAAACTCATCAAAAACGCCGTAGTTAGGGAGATGGTGTTTTACATATCGAGCGCGGACTTTTCCACCCTGAATGATTGCCACCGCATTTTGTGGCGCACCCTCAGGTTGCCCCAATCGATTCGCCGCATTCGTCGCCTCATCTAGGTAGCCAAGAATGAGAGTTAAATCCTCGAACCCCTCATCTGCGCATTTCTGAGCGATCTCATCAATAACTCTCTTGCTCGCTGCTCGGAATGCTGGCCGCAACGCTAGATCTTCCACTGGGTATCCAGTCACGGTCATCTCAGGGAAAACGACAACGTCGGCTCCGGATTGGTGGGCTCGGCCGACGTAATTCAGTACCAGATCGGAATTGCCACTCAAGTCCCCCACAGTGGGATTAATCTGCGCAAGTGCCAATCTGAGTTGGGACATGACTTAAGAGTAACGGTGGCGATAGAGTAAACCTGAATTCCCAGGGACCTGATTCGCAGGCCTTGAGGTAGGAGGTCTCATATGTCTAATCAGAACCGCGTATTCGGAGATGGATCCCGTCGCATCACCATCCGAGATCTGGCAGAGGCAAAAAAATGCGGCAAAAAATGGCCAATGCTCACCGCCTACGAACAGATGAGCGCCGATATCTTTGATGAGGCGGGAATTCCGGTACTCCTTGTCGGAGATAGCGCAGGCAATAACTTTCTGGGTGAAGAGAACACCATCCCGGTTACCGTTGATGAAATGATTCCCCTCGTACGGGCGGTGGTCCGAGCCTCACGTCGAGCCCTCGTTATTGCCGATCTCCCCTTTGGATCCTATGAGGCATCTCCCGAGCAGGCGCTTGCAACATCGGTGCGATTTTTTAAAGAGGGCGGCGCACATGCGGTGAAATTGGAAGGCGCTCAAATAGAACAAATTGCCAAACTCACCCAATCTGGGATTCCAGTAATGGGCCACTTGGGACTAACGCCACAGTCTCTCCATCAACTTGGCGGATACCGAGTCCAGGGACGCGATGATGGAGAAACCATTCTTGAAGCAGCTCTTGCGCTCCAAAATGCGGGTGCATTTGCCATCGTCCTAGAACTGATCCCGGCGGATCTTGCAACCAGAATCACAAAAGCTCTCTCGATTCCAACGATTGGGATCGGAGCAGGAAATACTTGTGATGCGCAAGTACTCGTGTGGACGGATCTGATGGGACTCACAAAGAAACCACCTCGCCTTGCAAAGGCATACCTCAATTTGCGGGAAGAAATGCTGGCGGCAACTCGGGAGTGGGCTAATGACGTCATTCATGGAACTTTCCCGGGTCCCGAGCAGACATTCCTTTAAAGGAGATGACTCACTCCTACCTGGCTGTGCTGTGCATGCCATCCAAGAAATAGAGAAGTGAAAATTCGAGAAATAAATGCACTAATCCGACAAAAGATTTCCGTAGGATCTACAAAAATGAAATCGAATATTTTCCGTGAAAGCACAAAAAAGTAAAAAAGTAATTCGCGACACGCACTTAAATATTTCTCACACAATGCTGGCAATATGCACCAACTACTGACACGCTTATCCCTGAACAGGTCCGGTGACGGATCGGACCATTCCGATTGGAGAAGTACGTGGCTGCAGCTAAGAAATCTGCTCCAAAGCGCAAGAAGGCCGCTGTGAAAGTAGCAGCGCCAAAGCGTCGCAAGAAGGCCGCTGCTAAGAAAGTAGCAGCACCAAAGCGCAAGAAGGCCGCCGTTAAGAAGGCAGCACCAAAGCGCAAGAAGGCCGCTGCTAAGAAGGTTGTTGCCAAGAAGGCAGCACCAAAGCGCAAGAAGGCCGCTAAGAAGGTTGTTGCCAAGAAGGCAGCACCAAAGCGCAAGAAGGCCGCTAAGAAGGCTGTTGCCAAGAAGGCAGCACCAAAGCGCAAGAAGGCTGTTGCCAAGAAGGCAGCACCAAAGCGCAAGAAGGCCGCTAAGAAGGCTGTTGCTGCTCCTGCAGCTGCACCAAAGAAGCGTCGTCGCAAGAAGGCAGTTGCTGCCAAGTAACGACATTAAAAAAGACCCGCCACTTGTGGCGGGTCTTTTTTTGTCTACTTTTTTGTCGGTCTATCTCGTAATATTTTTACTCTTCTGGATTTGCCCGCAGGGCAATCCCAACCTTTTCAAATATTTGGGCCAGGGCAATTTGATCGGCTTTGGTTAGGTGGTCAACGAACCGAGTACGGACACTTTCGACATGATCTGGAGCCGCCGCAACTATGGCTTTCCATCCTTTCGGGGTCATGACTGCGAAATATCCTCGTCTATCGGCGGGACAAGCTTCGCGCCTTATCCACCCGGCCTGCTCCATCACCTTCATGCGATGAGAAAGGCGAGAGCGAGAGAGCATGGCGATATCGGCCAATTCACTCATCCGCATTTTTCGCCCCGGCGCATCGCTGAGTTGGGCGAGGATTTCATAGTCGGGCAAAGATAGGTCGTGGCCGGCAAGATCGATATCTAGGGCTTCCAGAAGTCGTCGACTAGCGACGATGTAACTCCGCCACGCTCTCATTTCGACTGGATTGAGCCAGCGAGGAGGCGTTGACGTAGCGTTTTGACGTACCATGTGGCAAGTGTAGCAAATAAGTTGAAATTTCAACTAGTTTTCTTCAAGATATGCGCGAGCCCTGCTGACCTATTAGTGACTTAAGTTTGACGAAAGAGATGTGTTCATGAAAAGTGGAATTGATACCGCCTTTGTAGATTCAACCGTCCGGGTTCAAGATGATCTTTTCCGTCATCTCAACGGCACCTGGCTCAAAACGCATGAGATACCAGATGATCGTGCATCAGATGGAGTCGGGTACAAACTCTACGAAGAGGCTGAAGCGCACGTTCGAGCAATTATTGAAGGTCCTGCCAGCGGAACTGATAGCCAGAAAATTAGCGACCTTTATTCCAGTTTCATAAATGCCGAACGTATCGAATCACTAGGCGCATCCCCCATCGCTTCCTACCTAGCAAAGGTCGATCAAATCGAATCGTGCTCGGATTTTCTACGGACTCTGGGTGAGTTAGAACTGGATGGTTTCGGGGGTATCTTCGCCGCCGAAATTTCGACTGACCATATGGACTCTCTTTCAAACATTATCTATCTAAGTCAAGGCGGTCTCAGTCTGCCGGATGAGGCCTACTACCGAGAGGATCAATACGAACCAATCCGAGTCGCCTTCCTCGATCACGTAACGAAGATGTTTGGACTGATCGGAATAGAGAACGGACAGGAGCACGCGAACCGAATCCTTGCCCTGGAAACCGAAATCGCACGTCACCACTGGGACCAGGTGCGAGATCGTGATGCCACCCTTACCTATAACAAATTCACTCGCTCCGAACTGGACTCCCTCTCCCCTGGGTTCGACTGGAAAGTTTGGATGGATGGCTGTGAAATGCCAACCTCCGGATTTGAAACCACGATTGTCCGAGAGCCAGATTTCTTTACCGGAATCGGTCAGCTGCTCTCCGTTTTCGACCGCGAATCCTGGTGCTCCTGGCTCAAGTGGCAAGTGATCAGCGGAGCTGCTCCCTATTTGCACGATTGCCTCGTTCAACAAAATTTCTCGTTCTACGGAACCACCCTCTCTGGAACAGTTCAGATCCGTGCTCGATGGAAGCGGGCAGTCTCTGTCGTCGAAAGTGCTTTAGGTGATGGCGTTGGTCGGATCTATGTGGAACGCCACTTCCCACCGCAAGCAAAAACCGAAATGGAGGCCCTGGTCGCCAACTTAGTGATCGCATATAGCGAAAGCATCACCAACCTTTCCTGGATGAGTGAACCCACCAAGAAAAAGGCGCTGGAAAAGCTGGCCAAGTTCACTCCCAAAATCGGATACCCGGAGAAATGGCGCGATTACGCGAAGTTGGTTATCTCCCCCGTTGATCTCATGGGGAATATGGCACGGATTGCTAGGTTCGCGCGCGATTACGAGTTGGCAAAAATCGGGGCACCAGTAGATCGGACCGAGTGGTACATGACCCCTCAAACGGTCAACGCCTATTACAACCCAGGAATGAATGAGATTGTCTTCCCTGCCGCCATTTTGCAGCCGCCATTTTTCGATATGGATGCGGATGATGCAGTCAATTACGGCGGAATAGGTGCAGTGATTGGCCACGAAATCGGACATGGCTTCGATGACCAGGGCTCTAAATACGACGGCGATGGGAATCTCAATGACTGGTGGACGCAGGCTGATCGAGATGAATTCGAAAAGCGGGCAAACGTATTAATTGCTCAATACAACGCATTAGCGCCCGCAGAGGCCCCTGATATAACCGTAAATGGGGCTCTCACGGTAGGAGAGAACATCGGTGACCTCGGAGGGCTCAGCATCGCCTATAAAGCCTACAAATTGGCTTTAAAGGGTGAACCAGCCCCAGTGTTAGACGGATTCACAGGTGATCAACGCTTTTTTCTTGCCTGGGCACAAGCATGGAGAGGTAAAACTCGACCTGAGGCAGTTCGGCGGGAGATCGCTACAGATCCCCACTCTCCCCATGAATTCCGGACCAATCAGATCGTGCGAAATATGGCCGAGTTCTACACCGCATTTGGGGTTGTTGAAGGCGATGCTCTCTATTTAGCTCCACACGAAAGAGTGCAAATCTGGTAAAGGGAGTTGCCGCTATTCGCTGTTAAGATTTATACATTCGCAATGCCCGACCCATTCCACAATAGAAGCCAGACGAGACCGAAAAACGGTCGGAAGAACTAAAGGAGTTTGTATGAATAAGACCCTGATCGCGGTCACTGTGATCGCCGGCCTCGCCCTGACCGGTTGCGGCAATACATCTGAACCAGTCGCCACCCCGACCGAGAGCGCCACTCCCTCTGCTACTCCCACAGTAAGCAACGCCTTTGGGTCCCCAATCACAGTAGGCGAGGGAATAACGGTAACCATTTCTAAGCCAACAACTTTTGTTCCGGGCACGTTCGCCTCAAATTACCTCCCCGGCCAAGCCGCGAATGTCTTCACTGCGACCTTGAAAAACGAGAGTGGGTCAGAAATTGATCCATCAACCTTCTCACTCGTTGCCAGTTCAGGAGCAAATACCTGTACTGACGTACTCGACGGAGATAACGGCATTAGCGGTGCGCCTACTGAGCCGATCGCCACTGCCAGTGAGGTTAGCTTCAAGTTTGCCATCGGCTGTGATGCAAAAAGTGGTCAACCTCTGCATATTGATGTCACCATCGGCTCCAACACCGCTGCTCTAGATGGGACAGTCGCCTAAATCTAAGTAGTAAAAAGCCGGCCCTGGAAAATCCAGGGCCGGCTTTTATATTGAATTAGAAATTATTATGCGGGTTCAGGAAAGTGACAGGCCAGGCGATGATTTGGTGCGATCTGAATGAGGGCGGGGACTTCTGTGCGGCACTTGTCCTGAACTTTCCAGCAGCGGGTGTTAAAGACGCACCCGGAGGGCGGATTCATCGGGCTGGGCAAATCGCCAGAAAGAATAATCCGCTCTCGCGAGCGACCCTTAATCGGATCCGGCACCGGAACGGCAGAGAGCAATGCCTTTGTATACGGGTGACGCGGACTTAAGAAGAGATCTTTCTTATCCGCTTGCTCCATCACCTTGCCTAAATACATAACGACTACTCGATCTGAAATGTGCTGCACAACCGATAGATCATGGGCAACGAAGAGGTACGCCAACCCAAATTCTTCCTGCAGGTCATCAAGGAGATTTACCACTTGCGCCTGAATCGAAACATCCAAGGCCGAAACGGGTTCGTCAGCCACGATTAATTTCGGCTTGAGGGCGATGGCGCGCGCGACTCCAATGCGCTGGCGTTGTCCACCCGAAAACTCATGCGGATAGCGGTTGACGTGTTCTGGGTTGAGACCCACTCGCTCCATGAGGCGCTCGACTTCTTTTTTGACACCCCCTGCAGGTTTAATTCCTTGAATATCAAAAGTGGCACCGATCAGAGTGCCCACTGTTTGACGCGGGTTGAGGGAGGCAAAGGGGTCCTGGAAAATCATCTGCATCTGCGCGCGCAGCGGTTTCATCTGCCGTCGGCTCAGATTGGTGATGTCCTGACCCTGGAAAATGATCTTTCCTTCGGTTGGTTCGTACAATTTAAGAACAGTTCGTCCTGCCGTCGTTTTGCCGCAGCCGGACTCGCCAACCAGGCCCACAGTCTCACCGGGGAGAATCTCCAGATCAATGCCGTCAACCGCCTTGACAGTGCCTTTCTTCTTATTAAAAAATCCACCAGAGGTAGAGTCGAAGTGCTTTTTCAAACCTTCTAGTTTGAGAATTGGCTCGGTCACCCTTGGCCTCCCGCGGAAGTACGCGCCTTCACTAATTGCGCTTCGGTTAAGTGGCAACGGGAGAAATGTCCCGAAAGCTTCTCATCTAGGTCTGGCACCTGCGTCGCACACTTATTGTTGGGGACAAGTTCTGAATAGGTACAGCGCGTGCGGAAAGCACAACCGCGTGGAAGGGAAATCAATGATGGCGGTTGACCGGGAATCGCTTGTAAGCGCTTGCCCTCCAACTGATCGACACGAGGAATCGAATTGAGCAGTCCGATTGTGTACGGGTGATCAGGCAGGTAATAAATATCGTCAATGGCGGATTGCTCGACAATCTTTCCTGCATACATAACACAGGCGCGATCGGCGACTTCTGCCACCACTCCTAAGTCGTGCGTAATCAGAATGACCGCCATATTGAACTCTGCTTGCATATCCTTGAGAAGTTTGAGGATCTGCGATTGAACGGTCACATCAAGGGCGGTTGTTGGCTCATCCGCAATGAGCAAAGACGGATTATTAACCAGAGCCATTGCGATCATGACCCTCTGACGCATACCTCCCGAGAATTGATGCGGGAATTCTTTGACTCGCTTTGCGGCTCCCGGGATTCCGACCAAATCAAGCATCTCTACTGCTCGCTTGATTCCATCGGCTTTCGAGCCTTCATTATAAAGACCCCAGGCCTCGGCAATCTGATCGCCAATGGAGTAGTAAGGGTGAAGCGCCGACATGGGATCTTGGAAAATCATTGCCATCGACTTGCCACGAAGTTTACGAACAACTTCCGGATTGGCAGAAATCGTGTCGATGGGTCCGGTCTCTAAATTCAAAATCGCCTGCCCTGAAATGTTGGTTGCATTGCGGTTGTGCAGTCCCATGACCGCCAAACTAGTCACCGACTTACCGGATCCGGATTCACCGACAACTGCCAGTGTCTCACCGCGGGCCACGGTGAACGAGATGTCGTTGGAGGCTTTGACCAAGCCATCCTGGGTCGGAAAGGAGACGGAGAGATTCTTTACCTCTAGAAAGGGCTTCATCCAACACGCACCCTGGGGTCGATGTATGCGTATAAAATATCAACTACTAAGTTCATAACGACGACGAAAGTCGCCGCCAAAATTGTGGTCGAGACGATCACCGGCAGGTCATAATCAATGAGCACGGCACGAAGTGAGAGCCGACCAAGGCCAGGAAGGTTGAAGATCTGCTCGGTAATGATCGCACCGCCAAGAAGTCCAGCGAAGTCCAGCCCAGCGATTGTCACAATTGGTGCCAGTGCGGCACGGAGTGTGTGCTTACGAAGGATCACCTTCTCGCTCAATCCTTTGGCACGTGCGGTGCGGATGTAATCTTCACTTGAGGTTTCAATGACATTAGAACGAGTAAACCGCGTATAAGTGGCGGCAAATGCGAGAGCCAGAACGATCCACGGGAGATAGAAATTCTTGACCCAGCCGATCGGGTTGGTGAAGGGCGATACCCAACGCCCAGACTCAATTGGATTAATCATGCCCAGTCGTAGCGCTAGCAGGTAAATCAAAAGACCTGAGATAAAGGTTGGCAGTGAAATGCCGACGAGAACAAAAACAGTGCTTGCCTTGTCCTGCCATTTTCCCTGCCGCCGCGCCGCCAGAACACCAAGCGAGATTCCAAGTAAAAGCCAGAGAACAAATGCCCCAATAGCAAGACTGAAAGTGACTGGGAATGCCGACCTAATTAATGTCGTGACGCACTCATGCTTGTTAAACGAATATCCAAAAGCTGGCGCCGAACATTCAATCTTGGCCGCACCATCTCCATATTCCCGCCCCACAAAAAGGCCCTTGACAAATCGACCGTACTGAACTTGCACCGGAACATCTAAGCCCAGGCGATGGCGATTGGCCTCAACGACGGGAACGGAGCAACCCTTTCCGCAGGTTAAACGGGCGGGGTCCATCGGGAGAAAAGCGAAAATTAAGAATACCGACATACTCACGAGAGTGATGACGACGACGGTTGCCGTCAATCGCTTAAGTACGAATTTAAACATTCTCACCCTCTCGCTTAACCGTAGAACTTCTCAATAATACTTTGGCGTAGTTGAGGGTGGCTCTTAATGGAGCCACCCTCAACCAACGTTACCTAACTTTTCCTAACGATCCGACTTAGGCCTTTACGAAGAGAGAGCCGAACCCGAAGGTTCCCTGTGGCTCCCAGTAGAAGACGCCGCCAACTTCAGAGCCCCATACACCCTGGCCCTTACCGAATACTGGACGGATAATCCAATACTGGTCCATTGCGTACTGCGCGAGCTCTTTCCACATCGCAGCTTGCTTAGCGCGGTTGGTCTCATTCAAAGCCTTATCTGACTTGGCCTTAAATGCTGCGTAGGCAGGATCATCCCAGTTCTGCGACAAGTTAAATCCTGCATCCTTGACGAAGAGCGGAGGAATAACCGTTGACGCATTTGCCCAGTCAGCACCCCAGCCACCATAGGAAAGGTCATTCTGCTTGGTGATGTCCATGACTGTGGAGTAGTACTGACCAGATGGGATGAAGTTGAACTTCATCACAATTCCGGCCGCGTCCATAGCAGTCTTGATTAGAACGGAAGCTTTCTCGTTGGTTGCTGTTTTGGGAAGGTCATAAACTAGTCCCTTGGCCGGATTTGTTGCTCTGTCATAAGCGGCCGGGCAAGAACTCTTGGCTGTGGCCAGAAGTGCTTTTGCCTTGGCTGGAGCTCCGTTGATGTTCCAGGCTGGGTCATGGATATTTCCCTTGGTCTTGGCATAGTCAAGACCAAGTACTGGCTTGACTGGACTATCTCCTGGAACGCCGTAGAAAACGGTGCCACCGGAGAGGTCAATGAGTGCCTGCGAGTCGAAGGCAAAGAAGACAGCTTTACGTATGTCAAGGCAATCCAACTTGCCAGCAGAGACGTTGGCCGCTGCATAGCGAACATATGGATCAAATACGTTGTAGCGCTGTTTTGCCTTTGATGAGTCAGCAAAGAATGCCCGCAAGTTGGTTGGCTGTAGAGCATCTAGATCGACAGTGTTTGGAATGCTGTCGTCCAACATGATCTGGTCAGCAACGTCCTGTGAAAGTCCAAAGCGGACGACAATATTATCTGGATAAGGAGTACGTACCTTGTCGCTGGATTGCTTCCACTTTGCGTTACGGACCAATTCCATAGTGTCGCCGATCTTGTAACGGGCAATCTTGTATGGTCCGTCTGAATATGGACGCAGGTCGTACTTGTCACCGGTGTCCTTTGAAGCCTTCACTGGCGCACCTGCTGGATAAGTAAGTGCGTAGTTGAAGTCAGCAAATGAGCGGTTCAAATTGAATGTGACAGTCTTTCCCTTACAGGTAACTGCCTTGTTGTACAGAGCCTGTCCGGTCTTCTTGTATGGACCCTTGTATACAGAACTTCCATCGGCTGCCTTAGGAATCCGCAAGGCGCCTACCAAGTACTGCGGGCCATCTGTGATGACGTCAGAAGCAAAGGCTCGCGAAACGCCGTATTTCACATCGGCACAAGTAACTGCAGAGCCATCTTCCCAGGTGCTGCCCTCACGCAAAGTGAACTTCCAGGTCTTTGCGTTATTGCTAGGCACACCAGTATTGGTCGCTAGGTCGGCTACAAGTGATGAGCCTGCCGCACCCGGAACTGGCTTATATGAAACCAGGTTGCGATATAGGTATGAGTTGAAGAACGCGATGTCGCGACCAGTATAAATACGGGCTGGATCTACGTGATCAAACTGTTCTGCGTGGGTAATGAAGTACAGAGTGCCACCTTTTTTGGATGTAGCAGCGCTCGCACTAGTCGTCGTTCCTACTAGCGCGACGGCAGCGATTAATGCAGTGGCTGCGGTCGTAGCTATGAGGCGACGGTTTAAATGGCGCTTTGCCATTTTTGAACCGGACATGTGTCCTCCTTGTGGATAGTTCATTCCAGTTCGCGGCCGCGGACTGGACTTTTGCCCAATAACTGCGAAGTTGGTGAACTACTGCGCAGAGGTAGATATGGGTCATTACTTCCCGTATCGCTACGGAAACCTGGTTTTCTTATCATGACGGACCCGCTTTCGGGTCAAGCGCATCACGCAGCGCATCACCAAATAAGTTAAGCGAGAGCACAATAGTTACGAGATAAAGCGAGGGAATGATGAGATAGGCAGGATCGCTGCGCCAGTAAGTCACTGCATCAGCCAGAACTAGACCGAAGGTCGAAGCCGGCGCCTGCACGCCTACCCCTAGAAATGAGTAGACCGCTTCGGCTGCTAGATATCCGGGCAACGAGATCGACAAGAAAACAATGGCCGTGGGCCATAAATTTGGAAGTAATTCCTTGGTGATAATTCGGAAACTGGAAGCCCCTAGTGCCTGTGCCGCCATCACGAAGTCGCGCTCACGCATGCTAAATGCTTGCGACCGGATCAAGCGAGCAAAGCCCATCCAGCCAAAAAATAGAAAGAAGAGAATCAGAACCACGATTCGAGCGCCGTTATCTTTAGCAATTCCTAGTGCCTCAATCCGTTGAGTCATGGGAAGAATCAGCGCAAGAATCATGAAGGTGGCAGGGAAAGAGAGCATGAAGTCTGAAATGCGACCAACAATTGCATCGACCTTGCCACGGAAATATCCAGTCGATATTCCAATCAACATTCCCAAGCCGATGGAAGCCACACTCGTGATAATCGCAACGGTAAATGAAATGCGAGAGCCATAGAGCATGAGTGAAAGAAGGTCGCGTCCTGCTCCCGGCTCGACACCAAGTGGGTGTGCCAGTGAGATGCCACCTGAAGCACCGATTGGCATGGCAAACTCGTTAAGAGTTTCTGGATAAGTTTTTGTGTTACTTAGACTAAGAATGCGGGTAATGACAGGCGCAAGGTAGGCGATGAGAATGAAAAATAAAGCGACGCTTGCAGCGACCACGCCGACTTTGTTCTTCTTAAATCTCATCCATGCGATCTGGCGGGGCGTGCGTTGGATAATGGGCGCATCAATCAACAGATCATCAATGATGGCTTCATCTAGGAGGGCTTCTTCTGACATCGCCGTTACCTCCGTTCCACACGCGTATGAGGCCCATCAAAAAATGAAGAGCCTGGATTAGTACCGAACGGTAGCCAAGATAGAGCCAAATGAAAACCCCATTCGTACCTTTTAAGCCTTTTCACCAACATGGCCTTTCTATACGCCTAAAAAAACTTTCAATTGCGTAACGATGTCATAACGATGCTTGACACCTAATGAAATATGGCCCTCTCTCTTCATGAATTTCACTTCTGCACCAGGAATTTTCGAGGCTAGCCAGCGCGAATGTGAATGTGGAACCATGAAATCGTCATCGCCTTGCCAGAGTTGCACAGGGACAGATATGTGATGTAAATCAAACCCCCACGGTTGCACAAATGCTAAATCATCGTCAATCCATCCATCGAAACCATGGCTCAAACCGCGACGCATCGCAGCGGCCATATCGTCAGCAAAACTCCCGTTCAATACCTCCTTATCCGCCTCCCTTATGAGCCCTCCAAAAGCCTCCCGCAAACCATCTCCATCAACATGTTGCATCGCGGCAGCATTTGCCTGCATCCACTCGCCAAGTGCTACCTCTCCCTTGAGTGCAACTCCAAACTCATCATGGTTTTCAGGTCCCATCCCCTCGAGAAAATCCAGATCACTCTGCCCGAATTGCCCAACCCCAGCCAGAGAAATCACGCCACGACATCTCGGATCCAGAGAAGTTGCAAGTGCATGCGGGCCTCCCCCTGACCATCCAATGGATACGAAGTTCTCGATTTCGAATTGATCCAGGATTTCCTTGTGATCTTTGTATGCGTCTACAACTCGACGCCCTCTGTTTCGATCGCTAAGTGAGTAGCCTGGACGGCTTACGGAAATTGTGCGGATAGATGTCGAAGCCAATTCATCATGCCAGTCGCGCCACATCGTGGCATCACCAGGGGTGCCGTGATGAAAGAGAATCGCAAATGTGGAATCGTGGTGGTTATCTAACAGATCGAGGGTGCGGCCATCCTTCAAGAGAAATTGACTCATACCAAACCCTAACTCGGCGGAATTACTTTTGCGATAGATGGTTCAATACCCACGTGAACAGTTCGGGATACTCCTTCGAGATAACGACTTCCGCGCAGGGGTTGGCGCGTGCCGGAACCATCGCGACGCCCCATGGACCTATTCAGACTCCCTGCTTTACCCCAGTAGGTACCAAAGCAACCGTGAAATCTGTTTTACCTGAATCCATGAAGGATCTGGGTGCACAAGTTCTTCTCGCCAATGCCTACCACCTCTATCTACAACCCGGCGCAGAGATCCTGGACGAAGCCGGAGGACTGGGGAAATTCATGAACTGGTCCGGCCCCACGATTACGGATAGCGGAGGGTTTCAGGTCCTCTCTCTTGGTGTTGGATTTAAAAAGATTCTGGCAATGGACGCCAAGACTTTTCGATCAGATGACGTGATCGCTCATAAGAAAGATCGCCTAGCCCACGTGGACCAAGATGGGGTGACCTTTAAGTCCCATATTGACGGCTCAATGCACCGGTTTACTCCTGAAGTTTCGATGCAGGTGCAACATCAAATTGGGGCAGACATCATCTTTGCTTTTGATGAATGCACGACCCTGCACAACACACGAAAGTATCAAGAAGCAGCGGTTGAGCGAACCTCCGCTTGGGCAATTCGGTGCCTCGATGAGCACAAGCGTCTCACCGACCTACGCGAGGATCATCCTTACCAGGCCCTATTCGGTGTCATTCAAGGTGCTCAGTACGAGGACCTGCGACGATCGGCAGCTAAAGATTTAGGTTCCATGACCTCTTCGGGAATCTCCTTCGATGGTTTTGGCATCGGCGGAGCCTTGGATAAACACGAGCTCGGAACGATTGTCTCCTGGGTCAATCAAGAACTTCCTGAAGATAAGCCAAAACATCTCTTAGGGATCGGTGCGCCGGAAGATCTTTTCGTCGGCGTTGAAAATGGAGTCGACATGTTCGACTGTGTCTTACCTTCTCGAATCGCACGAACAAGTGCGGTCTACACAATGACTGGGCGTTTCAATGTTTCCAACGCCCCCTATCGCCAACAGTTTGTTCCCATCGATGAAGAGTGCGACTGCTACACCTGTGCAAATTACACACGCGCGTATTTACATCACCTATTCCGTAGCAAAGAGATTCTCGCGGCAACACTCGCCACCATTCACAATGAACGCTTCATCATCCGATTGGTAGAGAAAATGAGGCTAGCGCTCATTGATGGGACCTTCTCAGACCTAAAGGAAGAATTCCTCGGTCGATATGCAATAAGGAACCAGTCCTCACATTAAGAATTGAGGTGGGTGCGACTTTTTCCCTATGAGATTCCAGCCTCCAACCGCCAGATCTAAAGATTCTTCGGGCCCCCAGGTGTTGGCGAAGTATGGATGCAATTTTGTCGGGGACTTCAAAACTTTATCCAGGATTTTCCATGCTTGAAGAACCGAATCAATTCGTGTAAATCTAAAGTGATCTCCATCCAACGCCGCATCTAGGAGTCGCTCGTACGCCTCTTTGCGCTCACCAAGTGCGGCTGAAAATTCAACAGTGAGTTCGACGGGGTATGTAATTAACCGTGAGCCGGGCGCCTTTGCTTGGAGAGAGATATCAACTCCGTCTCCTGCACCAAGTCGAAAACGAACAATATTCGGAAGTGGATGCGGCGCATTCGGGGACATAAAAAGGAGCCGGGGCGGTTGATTAAATTCGATGACGGCTTCCATCGTCGTCTCTGCCATTTTCTTGCCGGTTCGTAAATAGAAAGGTACTCCCGCCCAGCGCCAGTTATCTATAAATAGGCGCATTGCGACAAAGGTCTCGGTATCAGAATGATCTGCCACGCCCTGTTCATTGAGATATCCAACGTACTGGCCGCGTATGACATCCTCAGGCAGCAGTTCTCGCACTGATGAAAGAACTTTCATCTTTTCATCCTGCATCGATTTCGAGGTGAGGTCGATCGGCGGCTCCATGGCAAGCATGGAAAGCACTTGGAGGAGATGGTTTTGAAGCACATCCCTCGTTGCGCCAACTCCATCGTAGAAAGAACCCCGCCCTTCTACCCCAAAATTCTCAGAGAGAGTTATCTGAACACTTGATATGTAATTTCTGTTCCAAACCGGCTCGAAAAGAGTATTTGCAAACCGAAATACGAGAAGATCTTCCACCGCCTCTTTCCCCAAATAGTGATCAATCCGATAAATTTGATCCTCCGGCAATATCTTCTTAAGGCAATCATCTAGATTTATGGCGCTTTGTAAATCGCGTCCAAAAGGTTTTTCGACGACAACCCTCGCTGAATTTGTTATTCCTGCTTTTGCCAGGCCCTGGGATACCGTCTCGAACATGTCCGGCGCAATCGCTAATAAGATGACCGGAAGCTTGAAATCTGTCAGTTGCTTTCGAAGTAATTCAAAGGTCTCTGGACTTCTATAGTCGCCCGCTACTAGGTAAAGCTCATCCAATAATCTTTTCAGTATTTCTTCATCCACATTTTTAATTCGATCGCGGATCGCACGCTCTGCATTTGCCCGAAATTCAATTTGAGTCCACTTTGAAGACGCCACTCCAATGACTGGCATTTCCAGTTCTTTTGCTTCTTCCATCTCATACAGAGCAGGGAAAATCTTTTTTCTAGCTAAATCACCAGTCCCGCCAAATAATACGAGTGCGTCTGAACGCATTTCATGAATCCTTTTGTGGTGACTCATTGTGTCCGCCAAATTGATATCTCATCGCGCTCAATACTCGGTTAGAAAAGTCGTCATTACCGCGTGAGGCAAACCTAGAGAAGAGTGACGTTGCTAGAACTGGCGCAGGTACGCCCAATTCAATTGCAGCGTTTACTGTCCACCGCCCTTCGCCACTATCACTTACATTTGTCGAATACTCAGTGAGTGCAGGGTCCTGGTGCAGCGCCTGCGCGGTTAAGTCCAGTAGCCAAGAAGCAACCACGCTACCTCGACGCCAAACTTCCGCTATTTCTGCCACATCCAGGTCGTAAGAAGGTGTCCCGCTCTTGGACGCATCAAAAATCGCCAGACCCTCAGCAAGGGCCGCCATCATCCCGTACTCGATTCCGTTATGAATCATTTTCACGTAATGGCCCGCTCCTACTGGACCACAATGTAGATACCCCATTTCGCTGGAACTCGGCTGACCGGAGCGCCCTGCAGTCCGCGCCGCCGTCTCAACGCCAGGAGCAAGCGCTTTAAAAATCGGTTCAAGCATCTGCACAACGGCGTCTTCGCCACCAATCATCAGGCTATATCCGCGCTCAAGACCATAAACACCGCCACTCGTTCCAACATCGACGAATTTGACCCCTTGAAGCGCAAGGTGGTCAGCGATTACGAGATCGTTCCTGTAAAAACTATTACCCCCATCGATGATTGTGTCCCCAGGAGATAAATACTCCGCGATAGATTTAATCGTTGAACCTGTGACGCTCGCAGGCACCATCACCCAGATAATGCGCGGGGTCGAAAGTTTATTGGCTAAATCATGATAATCGGTGGCCCCGATTGAACCTTCTTCAACTAACTCCGCAATGAAAGCCGGATTTAGATCATAGACAACCGATGAGATGCCCTGCCCGGCGAGTCTACGAACAATATTGGCCCCCATCTTCCCGAGGCCCACCATTCCAAAATTCATTTCTAGAGACTCTGACATCCGTGATTCTCCATTTCGCTTTCTTGAATCTTACTCACTTGCAAAAGAATCACGATCTACAAAAAGAAGTGTCTCTTCTTGGCCGTGAACAAGTGTGGCAGGGATCGAGGTATCGTCGAGAAGTATCTTGGCTACCGTATCCCGCTTGTTAAAACCGGAGGCAAGGAGCCAGACCGAAGCAGATTCATTGATCTTCTCCATCGAGAACGAAACTCTCATAGGCGGCGATTTAGGAGCGTTCCTCACGGCAATAGCATCGCCGCCCTCTTTCAAAGATGAAGCACCTGGAAAAATTGAAGCAACATGACCATCGGCTCCCACTCCAAGCAACGTCAAATCCATGGCGATGCCAGCGAGGTCGAATGCATATCTCGACGCAGCCACTTCTAGACTTACGCCAGAATCAGAGGCTAGAACATGGTGTATATGAATTCCCGAATCCGATCGTAAATGCGTGAGTAGCGCATGTGCATTTCTTTCGCCATTCCCAACTTCCACAAACCGTTCATCCGACCACCAAATATGTAGCCCAAGAAACTTTTGGGGTTCTGCATTCCAGCGATCTATCAACTGTTCGGTCACCAATCCGCCAGCGATACCTCCGGTGAGCGCCAAGTGAAATTTACCCTTTACGGCAAGCGCTTCCAGAATCCGGGCTATAACTAAATCACTTACTGAAGAGATCAACTCGTCTACAGACGAGGAAATCTTCATCTCTCGATTCCCGTTCATTCCTTATCGATTTTCTTGACACCTGGGTCCGAGAAATTCGCAAGAAACTCATCGCGAGGTATTTCGTAAATGCTCTCGGGGCCATCAATCTCGTCCATCTGCTCGCCTTTGTATCCAAATCCAAAAGAATTTATTACCCGAATTGATGGAAGATTTGTCGGCGAAACCGTATAGCGCAGAATCTTGACCTCCGGAAATTGAAGAGCCCAGAGCCAAAATCCTCGCAATGCTTCTCGCGCAAATCCTTGATTTCGAAAATTCTCTTGAATCCCAAGACCAACTTCGATCATTCCGCTTGAATCAGGCGCCCCGTGAAAGCTCGTACTGCCGATTATTTCCTTACTCTCTTTCAGAACAATCCAACGAACAAACCACTTATTGAGTGATGGATCCACTCTCACCTGTGGAACTCTCCATGCGAGAGGGCCACTTTCGTCCATCAAGTGGCGATGAGGATTTGTATACGGCTTTCCTTCATAGATCACCAAGTTCTCTGGCTCTTCAAAAAGCGTAATTAAATCGTAGGCACAAATGTGGTGAAGGAGGAGGCGAGGCGTTTCAATGGCATATTGCTCAAGCGTCCAATGGTTCACGACCCCCACGATAGCCAACCGACCAGCCACGATGTTTCGAATTTGTGATGCCCAGGCGATATGGTTTTGCTCTTATGAGGCCCTCATTTCGACTTGTTCTGGCTGTTACCTCGGCTACCGCGTTTCTGGAAGTAAACAAAACTCCTAGTGCGATCAGAGCCATCCATGGGCTCCAAGAATTCTGGCCCACCCTCCCCCTCACAATTGCCGTGGATATGGAGCACTCCCCTTTAATCACGGACCTACTTGAGAAAAATCGGATTTCCCACGAATTACTTATCTGCAATCCATGCGATCCACATGCACTCGCAGCAGCACTTGCGCCGGAGAGCAAAATCTGCGAAGCCTTCATAATCCATGATGCCTCTCGACCACTTACAAGTCCCGACCAATTCTCACGAATTGTTGAGGGTTTCAGTGATTTAGTCGATGCAGTCAGACCCGCAATTGCATTTACCGAAACTTTGAAAATTATTGAATCTGATTCCATAATTAAAGAAACCTTGGATCGAACTTCGGTCAGACGAATATCGACTCCAGAACTCATCCGTACTTCAGCCATTGATTCAAACAGTCGGGACAGCGGATGGTTCCTACCCCTCAAAAAAGATGCTCGAACTGCACATGTCGAAGGAACTCCTGAGGCACTGCGAATTAACTCCGTCGGAGAGCGGGATCTACTTGAGTCATTCCTACATTGGCGCCAGACCAGCGTCTAAAAACCAATTTTATGAGTTAGCGGAAAAGCGACTTGATCTCTCGCCAGAACTTTTTTGGTTGCTGCAACACTTTTTTCGGCGTACTCCACATGACTCCCGCCGGTGACTTCCAAAATCTTCTCCAAAGTCGAGCCGGTTTTGTGGCAATCCTGTTTTCGAGATCTTTGATGTAATGAAGGCGAAGGTCCCCTGGCTCGTGTTTGACTTGGGTGTGGCAAGTCTGACAAGTACTGGAAACAATCAGCCGACCGGCATAAATAAGCGCGTGCAGAGTTTCTTGGTCACAATGCGCGCAATGCAATTCTGCATACATCACTTCATCGCTCATTCGGCATACCCCCGCATTTCAAGCACATGTTCGGCGATCACGAGATCTTGCGGATAGGTAATTTTAACATTCTGCGTCTCTCCTAGCACAGCAATATTTTCAATATCTGGGAAATATTCCTCCATGCAAGCTGCAGTATCGGTGCCCACAAAATTATCGCGGTGTGCTTGCTGGTAGGCAGACAGAAGCTCCATCGCTCTAAACCCCTGTGGGGTCTGAACGCGGACAATTTTGTTTTCACTCATAAAATCGATTTCAAAAGGGTCCACGGTGATCGCAGGAAGTGCGCCTCCGTGATGATGCGCCATCCGTGCGACCTCATCAAAGAGTAGAGCGGTAGCAAGTGGACGCGCTCCATCGTGAATCAGAACGACATTGATGCTGCCATCTAGAATTGACGGAGCCAAGTGCATCAGTGCGTTGTACTCGGAATCATGACGAGTCTGGCCGCCTTCAACAAGTTCGATCACCAAGTCAGGAGCTTCGCGTTCGAGAACTTGGTTTGCTAGTGCCGCGTCCTGCGGGCTTATTACGAGCACTGTTCGGCAACCTGGGAAACTCTTCACGGCATTGAGCAGCGAGCGCGAAATTATGCGCCGTCCACCCAGCGGCAGCCAGACCTTATTAGTTGCACTGCCAAAACGAGATCCGCTTCCTGCTGCGAGGACGATCACCGCGATTCGCATAGGTGCAAGTATTGGTGCGGCCATACGCACATCCTCTCACCTGAGTCGCCTCACTATGTCGGGAGTGCCGTATATGGCAGACTTCAAATATGTCCCTTTCTCGCTGGATTGCCCGAAAATCCTTCGATGAGGTGATGCTCAAAGCCGAGCAACTCAAGATGGCAGCTGCTGCAAAGGAGCGACGCAATTCGGGCCTGTTTACTCAAGCCCAGCAAAATCTGCGGAGAGAACTGCAACTACATGACCGTGACAAGTCCTCGGAGGCGGTCCAGACGTGTCAACATTGTCACGGTGAACAACTCTCCAGTCATACGCGAATCAAACCCTCACGATCTATGACGAGGGTGCGTATTACGCGTAGGTGAGACCCAAGTTGTCCTGCATACGGCGCAACTGAACAATCAAACTCGACTCATTGAGCTCGACCTGATCGTATGAAATAAGGTCCCCCACTTTGATCGGCTTTTGAACAATCGCGCCTTGTACAAGTCCGATGGGCACCAGATTGTCACGACGGGCATCGGAGGCGATATCAGAATATCCACGGACGGTATACCCACCAATGCCATCAATTTTATCGCCAGGATTGAGATCCTTCTTAGCCATAGTGCAGACCTCCGCCTGCAGGTGCGGCGCGAAGAGTGAAGATTCCCGATCCAGAACTGCTCGCGCAACGGAGAGAGGAGCCTCTACCGATGCCAGGTGGAACGGGCGATAAAGCGCGAAATACGGGCCAGAACCCATTCCTAAGTAGGTAAGTTCGTGATTTATATAAGGTGTGTCAGACCTAACGATAACGAACACGCCAGGTGCAACATCACCGGTGCAGTAGTCAACTACACCAGGGCGATCAAGTACTCCGCCGTCAGTTTGCAGAGCAAAAACATTCTGCAAAGTCTTGACTGTGGCCGCCGGTCCATACATGCCCCGCTTGGATAATTCCAAACCTGTTGTATTGGCTAATGCCGCCATTTCAACCATGGTTTTTGTTCCGTCCGTAAACGAACAGAGCATCTTCGGATTCATCTGCTTGGCATTAGCACGATCTTTGACGGTATCTGGGTTACTAAGCGGTTCGAAAGGATTGTTCTTGCCTTTTCCGGCAGCAACAACTTCTAATTGAAGGTCACGCGCAAAGTCGACAAGCACTTTAGCCTCCACTGGTTCGTCACCATGGCAAACCGTGTAAACAGATCCGCCAAGTAGTGCGGTCTTGTGAAGAAGTGGACCAATTGTTACGTCCATTTCAACATTAAGAACCGCGACATCCTTCTTGGCGAGAAGACTCTGGTATGTAACCCGTGCACCAATGTCTGGAACTCCAGTCGCTTCCACAACAATGTCATATGGGAGTTCGGAAATGAATTCTGTAGTCGTGGTTCCGGCAGCCTTGCCAGATAGAAGCGCATCAGTAACGACCTTCGGGTCGGTGCTAATGATGACGTCATTAATTCCGATGTCTTTAAATAATGCGTGGATCCGCGCTGGGTCAATATCAACAACGAGTGTGAGTGAAAGTCCAGGCATGCGCGCTATTTGGCAGCCAAAACCGTGCCCCATTTGCCCGGCGCCGACAAGGGCAACTCGGACATCTCTTCCTAATGTTTTTGCGTGATCTTGAAGTCGCTTTGTGTATGCCATGCTGCCAACACTCGATTCATTTTTTAGTTTTGCGCTATGACTTGAAGTCTATCCCCGACTTTTACCATCGGCAATTCTCTTGCTTCGACGTTTACGTCACCTGGCAACTCGGCTTCCGTAAGTCCGTTCGCTTTCAAATCTAGATGACCCAGATTCATAAGATTTTCACTTGCAACGGATCCGACTGCGAGCACTGTGAACAAATCATCATTAAGCGCAATCGTGTCACCAACAATCGGAGCACGTTTGTGATTATCAACTTTGTGCAAAATAGAAAATTCATGAAGTTCTTCTGGTGCGTTCTCCCCAAACCACACCAGAAGACCCTGATCCCGAAAATCAGAAACCAATGCACCCACGGCAGTTACCGTGGATGAATAGACAACTTCAGACAAGATAATTCAAACTTCTTTGATGTTGTCGGCTTTTACACCCGAGACAAATAGATCGGCAGTAATAAACATGGATAGAGGACCCGCTGGGCTCGCACCGTGAATATCCACTGTTGGAACCTTCTTCATTGGGTACACGCCGACACGCGCGGTTCCGCCACAGTCAATGACGGCAACTGCAATCTTGTCGAATGGAACACTGCTCTTAAAGCCATCGAAAGGTATTCCGCCCGTTAGTTCGGCGATCCTGGCAGCGACCGCATGGATTCCACCGCCAGTCACTGAATAGATGTAGGGACGTTCATCAGTCGGTGTAATGGTGAGCGGTCCACCCCAGCCGCCTTTGCCTGCTTCGATCCGTACGCTCTTGTATTCTGCCATTGTCGCCGACTCCTTATTCGATGATGATATGAATTTTTCAACTAAAGGTACTTGATACGTGTGCGGGGAGATCACTCCCCGCACACGTATACAAGATTTATTTGCTTGTGCTGTAGAGGCCGAAGGATGCGAAGTACGCAATCACAACCGCCAGTGGACCGGTGATAAGACGAGAGAAGAGCACGGCAGGTACACCGATTTCTACTGTCTGCGGCTCGGCTTCCCCAAGGGCCAAACCAACCGGAATAAAGTCGCAACCAACCTGTGGATTGATGGCGAAGAGAGCTGGAAGTGAGTACTGAGCAGGAATATTTCCCTTCCCAATTTCAACTCCTAGAAGGGTTCCCACGATCTGTGCGATAACTGCGCCTGGTCCAAGCAACGGAGACAGGATTGGGATCGCACAAACGATGGAGATGAGCAATAGGCCAGGAAGAGATGAAGCCGACCCCTTGATGCCCTTGGCAATCCAGTCGCCGATACCGGTGGTAAGAACCAAACCAATAATGAACGAAATGAAAGCCATGAACGGGATGATGTTTCTAATGACTGTGTCGACAGAGTCACGTCCGGCTTGGTACAGAATGCCGACTACGCCACCGACTCCACGGCCGATTTTGACGATAAGGCTTGTGAAACTTGCCATGGCTTATGCCTCTCTTTCGGCTTTGGTCATCATTCGCGCGGTAATTGCTTCCGTCACAATTCCGCGGATGAAGATAACGACCAAACCAACTAGTAGGTAACGAACGGCAAGGTCTCCTAGGCCGTATCCCAATTGCTGAATACCGGTTGCGATTCCTAGGTAAACGAAGAGTTCACCCGGATTCGCGTGCGGAAAGATTCCCAGAATTGGGTGTACAAATGAAACCGCTGAGTCGTAGAACGCTGGCTTTAAGCGCTCGGGTAAGAAACGACCCATCGTGTAAGCCATCGGGTTGGTGAGCATAAAGACCGAAACAAATGGAAGAATTATGTAACGCACTGGGTACCACTGGAATCCAGGACGTGCAGCGGCTCTTCCGAGATTTTCGATCTTCTCTACACCAATTAGTCGTACGAGAGCATTCACTGCAGTCAGAAGGACTATCAGTGTTGGAAGAATTCCCCCCATTAGGCCAAGGAGAACCTCTCCGCCTTTATTGAAGACTTTTATAAAGTCTTCAGCGGCTGTAGCCAACGTGCCCAGAAAGCCCGTTGGTTTATCAACCGTGACCGCGGCTGCGTATGCAACCAATCCACTTAATGCCACTTCACCCTCCTCAAGGATAAAGGCCGCACGAGCGGCGATTGAAAAGGTCCGGTTGGATTAATTTTCCCGGCCCATTTTTTCCCCTTGGTCCGAACGCGATAAATAATCCTTAATGTGTTGCGCGGACATAACAGCTGCTTCACGCACCTTATTAGGATCATCTACCCCCTCTCGCTTTCCCGAGAGAATGTCGTCCAGTGAGAAACCTATGTAGTTATTTAACTTGCGTGAATTAGCAAAAACTGTAAAGCCTTTGAGTACCAACCCGTCTTGCACAATTTCATTTCCATCAACCGTGAGCGCTACAAAGGCACGACCGCCGCGATATCGCCGGCCCCCCATACCAACCGCGACTGTTCCTAATTTCCGAAGTGCCGAAAGGTCTGCCTGAAAACGCTTTGCCTGCATAAAGGCCAGAGCCACCTGTGCGGCCCACATCGCGGCGATGACCAAGAGAATTCGAGTTAAGTTGGTCATGCGCTTCGGACCGCCTTTGCTGGGGTGATGAGTTTGAGGATCTCAGTTGCGCAAGCAACATCAGTGACCAGACTGTCTATGAGACCAGCGCGAGCTGCACCCAAAACTCCCAGTGCTTTCTCGCCACCAGCCGCGACCCCAATAACTAAAGGAATATCTGCGATCTCTTCCAGCGTAAGACCGACGACTCGATTGTCCATCTCAGCGCTAACCGCACGGCCCTGGCTGTCATAAAAACGCGCCGAAATATCGCCTGCATAATTCCTGGCAACCAAATTATAGAGAGTCTTGTTCAAATTAAATTGTCTGAGCACGTCTTCGCTCGACGGTGAACCGCGTGAACCAATGCCTACCAATGCAATATTTGATTCACGAGAAATCTCGAGTACTTGCGCTATAGACGATTCGTTCAGGAGTGTATTGCGCGTCTTTGAGTTACTGACTACGGCTGGTGACAGGAGAGGGACGAATTGCGCGTGTAAGTTTTGTGCCAACGTCCGTCCCAACTCTTCAGCACTGACCGAGGAAGAAATGGATGCAAGGCCTCCCATCAATTGAGTGACTCGCAAGCCAGGGACAGTCTCATTTTGGGTCTCCACTATGGTGGCCTCAACGCCTCGTCCCCAAGAAATCGCAATTGTCATATTGGGTTGTAGCGCACGTGTGAGTGCCATCGCGGCAGCCCGTCCAACGGATGTCAATGTGGTTTCTGAACGATCAGTACCTACTACCTGAACTTCACCAACGCCTAGAGCTTTCTTCAACTGGTAAGAGAGTGAGTCATGGCGAGTTATAGGTGCGACAATTTTTATCTGCACAAAACCCATTCGTTTGGCATCGGAAAGCATCCGCGAAATATTGGAACGAGACGTGCCCATGGCGCGTGCAACTTGATCCTGTGACTGCCCCTTCTCGTAATAGAGGCGTGCCACACGAAGAATTAACTCCGTGTCCCGCGGTTTCACTATCGTCACATCCGTTCAGTAGTTGAACAATAGAGTCAGTGTGCTGCCCGCCACAGCATTAAGCAAGCATTTAGCGCCGAAATGTCGGAAACTTTTTTGAGTATTTTTAACCTACAAGCCCAGAGAAACCAGAGTGGGAAGGTGTCTCCTTGCGAAATCTTTTGCATCTTTTGCATTGCGAGCGCGTAAGGCTGCACTGGCCGCCTCTCGCATTTCGAGATGGGAAAGATTGGTCATGGCGATTGCAACGTCTTCAATGGTGCTGACATTGCACGACAAAGAAGTCACCCCCAACCCGACAAGTACGGCCGCCAGAGTTGGATCCGATGCTGCTTCCCCGCACACTCCAACCGGACAATTGTTGGCACTGCCGGAAGTTGCAACCCGATGTACTGCGTTCAGCAGCGCGGGTTGCCACGGGTCATTGAAGTGGGCCAATGCCGCAGATTCTCTATCTGCAGCATGCAGATACTGTCCAAGATCATTGGTGCCAATGGACACGAAGTTAGAGACGGAGGTTATTTCATCGGCCAAGAGAACTGCAGATGGAACCTCGATCATTACGCCCGCCGTTTTGATTCCCATACTTTTTGCCAGCGCAACGAAGCTTTCGGCCTCCTCAGGCAATGTGATCATAGGAGCCATAACCCATACATCCGCTTCCGTAACTTTGATAGCGTCGGCAATGGCCTGCAGTTGCGTCGTCAATAATTCCTTGTTTATTGCAATCGTGCGGTATCCCCGCACTCCTAGCGCAGGATTTGGTTCATCCGCAAAAGTTATAAATGCCATTGGTTTGTCGGCGCCCGCATCCAGGGTCCTGATGACCACCTTCTTACCCGCAAAAGGCGTAAATGCCTTTATATAGATATCACGCTGCTCATCAAGTGTCGGCGGTGTCTGTCGATCCAAATACAGAAGTTCAGTGCGGAGAAGCCCCACACCGTCTGCTCCAGCATTGATCGCTACCTCAATATCGGAGAGACGTCCGACATTTGCATAAATCGGGATTGAGATTCCGTCAGTGGTTTCGTACCCATTGCGCCCGCGCACCGCTCTTTTAGAGCGGCGCACAGTTATAGATGCAGTCAGCGCTGCCAATTCGGTTTCCAGTTCGACGGTTGGATCGAAGGTGACCAGTCCCCTTTGGGCATCAACACCAACCTTTCCACTCGTATCTTTCTTCGCAGCCTCGACCACGCCTTTGCATGCAACAACTGCAGGGATCGCTAACGTCCGCGCAATAATCGCGGTGTGGCTTGTCGGGCCGCCTTCTTCGGTAACAATGGCCAAAATCTGACCGAGCTTCAAATCGCTGGTATCGGCGGGCGAAAGATCACGCGCAATAAGTACAAATGGATACTCGAGGTGAGGAATTTCCGGATAGCCCACACCGGAGATGACGCAGATAATCCGATCCCTTATATTTCCCACATCGCTTGCGCGTTCGGCCAGGTAGCCTCCGGCTTCAATAAGAAGTTGCGTGAAAACCTCGCTCGCTTCCCACATTGCATATGCGGCTCCATACCCTTTGTCGATCAAGGATTCAGCTGTAGATAGCAGGGCGCTGTCCTGGGCGATCTCGCTAGATGCCTCCAAGATTTCCTGCGCTTCGCCACTCGTTCTAGCCGCACGACTGGCTAATTCATCAGAAATTGTCTTCACTGCATGGTGCAAATTCTCGCGCTCTTGCACGGGAGTCAGCGTCGATTTAATTGAAGAGGGCTTTGGTAGTGCAGCAGCCATCACCTGAAATGGACCCAATGCCGCTCCCGTACTCGCGGAAATCCCTTGGAGTGCGTCCAACGTACCCTCCTCTATATGTGTCTAGTTATATCTAGATATTGAGTGTTATGGATGGGGATTTACAGCGCGTCGATGAGTTGGTCGAGCAAACTGGCCGCCTCTAAAGCATCACAGTAACGCAGGTCAACCGTGAGATTGATTTCTGATTCACCAAAAGATGCGTGCGGTGCTCCAACAGACAAGGCAGTTGTATGCGTGGGAAGTAGCATAGGAATTGCTGAAGCAATCTTTGTGTGGGAAATGTCGAAAATCGAAGTGGTCGCACCACTCAACATCTGCACGGGGACCTTGCCATCTGCTGCCTGCACTCGTGTGGTTTGAATCCACTCTTGCAAGTGGAGCCCTGGAGAAAGATCAGGGTCCCTAAAAACCGGAATCGCCAGTCCGTACTTCGATTCCATAATCAATCCCACTCCGATGAAGTCGTGAGTGGATTCATCATGTGTCGAAACATTAACGTGCGCATTATTTCTGATAATGCGTGCCCACGTGGAAACTAAATGGGCGCTGCCTTGATCCAAAGAAGACGTGGTGTGAGAGCTAAATCGCGAGAGAGTTATTTGAGGAACTCCGCGGGTTACTGAGAGGGCTTCGGCTACCTTCTTGCGGTTTGCGACTTTACGAGTCTCAATCACGGACACTGCATGTGGAGCACTCCCCGATGACTTGTTGACATCTTCATAAGTAATCGTGCCAAAAGGTCCGGTTGGGTGGACGCTCTGGAGGTTTATGCCCCGACTTTCCGCGACCGCCCGGGCTTTAGGCACAGCCATCACAGTCTTTTCAACAACCGGAATAACCTCCGGCTCTGGAACAACTACCGCCTCTAGCGGCGTCACTGCTTCTGCCACCTCAGGTACTGCAGGGGTATTGAAATCGAAACTCATCACCTGAGTATCGGTAAGCAGTACGAGCACCGGAGCCCCAACCAACATGGTTGATCCGACCTGACCAACAATCTCTTTCACAACCCCGTCCGCGGGCGACTCTACTTCCATATCAATTTTGTCAGTGGCCACATCAAAGAGAATGTCGCCGGATTTCACGGCATCACCCACATTGACTCGAATACCTAAGAGTTCGCCCTCCTCCATTGTCATGCTCATCTTCGGCATAATCACTGCGTACTCAAATTTGCTCATCTCCAGTTTGCCACCACTTCGCGGGCGGCTTTCACGATGTCTGGAATCTGCGGTACTGCGGCCTTTTCCAATTGGGGAGCATACGGAATTGGAATGTTCATTCCTGCCAACCTCGAGACTGGAGCAATGAGATGGCCAAGGGAAGGACCAGTCGCGACTCTTGCGATAACTTCATTCAAGAATCCTCCATGCTCCGGTGCTTCCTGCACAACCATGAGTCGGCCGGTTTTTTCAAGGGACGCATAAACAGGATCCATGTCCAACGGAGAGATTGTTCGTGGGTCGATGATGGTAAGGGTTACTCCATCTTTATCTAGTTCCTCTGCTGCTGCCATCGCGCGCGAAACCATAATCCCCGTTGCCACAACTGTGAGATCTTTGCCTTCTCGCAGAACCCGCGAAACGCCCAGGGGAATTCTGTAAGCCTCTTCTGGAACAGGCTCACGACCTGGAATCTTGTAGAGCAGCTTGTGCTCTAAGAAGATGACTGGGTTTGGATCATCGATTGAAGATAGGAGAAGCCCCTTCGCCTCGTATGGAGAAGATGGAATAACAACTTTCAAGCCGGGAACATTTGCGAACCATCCCTCAAGACTCTGTGAGTGTTGCGCCGCTGCACCTGTTCCCGAACCTCCGGCGGCGCGAAGCACGAGCGGAACGTGCAGTCCTCCACCGACCATGAAGTGAATCTTGGCTGCTTGATTGACTATCTGATCCATCGCTTGTGCCGTGAAATCGGAGAATTGAATCTCCACGATTGGCCGCATCCCGGAGAGTGCCGCACCAACTGCCGCTCCAACGATTCCAAGTTCAGAAATCGGAGTATCGCGGACCCGCTCACTGCCAAAACGGTGGTACAAATCGCCAGTTACGCCAAAAGCACCACCGTAGATTCCAATGTCCTCACCGAGAATAAAGACTTCAGGACGCTCTTCCATGGCGATGGACATCGCTTCACGAAGTGCCTCTGACATTGTCAGCATGCGATCGGTCATGAGTTCACCTGCTTAAACACTGCATCAAGTAAGGTCGCAGGATCTGCAGGTTTGCCCTTCGTTGCTTCATTTACCGCGGCAATAACTTGCGAGGTGGCTTGCGCGTGAACCTCTGCAATCTCGTCCTCAGTAAGGAGTCCCTTACCTCTTACGACATGTTCGAAGAAGAGAATCGGATCCTTCTTTTTCCACTCATCGATTTCCTCTTTCGTTCTGTAGAGATTCTTATCGGAGCGAGAGTGGCCTTTCCAGCGATAGGTAACAAATTCAAGAAGCGTCGGACCTTCACCCGCCTTGGCACGTTTAACTGCCGCTTCAGTCGCTTCGTAAACCGCGACCACATCATTGCCGTCAACGGTGTAACCAGGAATTCCATACCCAAGTCCACGTTCTGAAAGATGATCAATTGCGAAAGCCAACTCTGTTGACGAACTCATTCCGTATTTATTATTTTCGCAGACCAGGACTACTGGCAACTTCCAAATGGCGGCTAGATTGGCCGCTTCATGGAATGCTCCTTCATTCATTGCACCATCTCCGAAGAATGAAACTGCGATAGTTCCTTTCTTCATCATCTTCGATGCAAGTGCGGCACCGATGGCAATGGGAATTCCACCGCCCACAATTCCATTTGCCCCAAGATTCCCAGTTTCGACATCGGCGATATGCATTGACCCGCCGCGACCACCACAATATCCATTTTCTTTTCCCAGAAGTTCAGCGACCATCCGCATCAAATCGGCGCCCTTCGCGACGCAATGGCCGTGACCGCGGTGAGTTGAAGTAATTTGATCAGTAATATCAAGAGCCATACACACGCCGGTAGGCGAAGCTTCTTGGCCTATCGATAAATGCATCGTGCCGTGCATCATCCCACGACCGAAAAGATCCTCAACCGCCTCTTCCAGTTTTCTGATGCGCGACATGGTGAGAAGTGCATATCGCGCATTCACACTTGATTCGAGTGGATGGCCGGTAAGAAGTTCTAAAGTAGTCATTTTCCTACTTTCACATATGTGCGAGTGTCTGGATGGATGTGTATATTAAACACCACAACCCCTCGTTATACGATCTCTCCACTCAAAAAAGATTGGTCAATCATGGAAGAATTTCGAACCACCGTGGCATCCCCTGTGGGATTGCACGCTCGGCCCGCCTCCCTTTTCTCGCGCAGCGCGAAGGAATCCGGATGTGTCGTCCGATTGGCCAAAGTTACAGATGGAGTGATCTCTGAATTTGTCGATGGCTCTAGCATTCTGCGGGTTATGACTCTCGGAGTGAAATGCGGAGATGAAATCGTGGTGCAAGTTGAGGGTGAAAATGAAGTGGCGACAGCTGGTGCACTGCGCACACTCGCAGAGAGCGCTGCGCACTAAAAATTGACAGGCTTTTGACAGGATCAAAACCCTTAAAAAGGGAGGTGCTAGATGAGAGTGGCACCACTTAGGTCTATTCTTAAAGTAGTGAGGGCCAATAACGCAGGTCTACTCTAAAGATTGAGAGACATCGAGCCTCGATGTCGAACAAGAGAAAATAACAGAATCGAAATAGCATGAAAAAAGTAAATAAATTAAGAATTCTTACGGCAGTTGTAGCTCTGCCACTGTTGGCAATTTTCACAATTCCAGCATCAGTCTCGGCTGCCGTCCCAACCATAACTCCAGGTAGCACTACGAATTTTGCGGTCCTAGGTGGAACAACGATCACAAACACCGGTCCGACCACAATAAGTGGCTCAGCCGGCGGAGACATTGGACTCTTTCCTGGTTCTTCATTCACCGGCAGTACAACTGTCACAACGTCGGGAGTGCAGCACATTGCAGATACCATCGCAAATACTGCGCAAACGGATTTGGTGACCGCTTATGACAGTATCAGCGCGCCAACTCCCGTAATTCTTGCCTCCCCCGAATTGGCATCCAAAGTTATTACGCCAGGTACCTACTCAACGACAGAGGGGAGCCTTACCAACTCCGGCGCACTCACACTTGATGCGCAAGGCGATGCAACTGCTGTCTTTATTTTTCAGGCAGCATCAACTCTGATTACATCCGCAGGAAGCACGATGACACTCATCAATGGGGCGCAAGCCTGTAACGTTTATTGGAAAGTCGGAAGTTCGGCAACCCTCGGAACTAATTCCACATTCATTGGACGGATCTATGCTCTGACAACAATTACGGCAGAATCTGGCGCCAACATTCGCGGACAGTTATTGGCGCGGACGGGCGCGGTCAATCTCAATGCCAACGTGATTACCAATGATGCTTGCGTTGTTGCTACTCCGACTCCAACGCCTACACCAACGCCTACACCAACGGCTACAGTCACGCCGACCCCAACGCCGACTCCAACGCCGACCCCAACGCCTACACCAACGGCTACAGTCACGCCGACCCCAACGCCTACACCAGTTGCTAGTGTCACTCCAACTCCCAGACCAACCACAGTTGCTGGTGGCAAGTTGCCTAAAACCAGTTCACCTTGGTTCAATCTCTTGGCTATTTCAGGAGGAATGATTCTCCTGGGTGCATTGGGAATGAGATCAAGGAAATTGATCGGCAATAGGTAACACACTCATATGTAGTAGGCGTGAGCCCTGATAGCGATATCGGGGCTCACGCCTTTTTTATCTACCTTTAAACTGTTGTTTTTGCGACTCTGAAACTGTGAGAAACTGCCCCACGTGATTGCAACCCAGAGTCTCGAACTTCGTGCTGGTGCGCGCCTTTTGGTGAGCGGGGTTACCGTGAGAATTAATCACGGCGACCGAATCGGATTTGTCGGTCGCAACGGTTCAGGCAAAAGCACCCTTGCCAGAGCCCTGGCCGGGGAGACCATGCCGGCGGGCGGGCAGGTCTTACGTAGTGGTGCCATCGGCTATCTTCCCCAAGATCCCCGAACGGGTGATGAAGAGGGCACGGTTGTAGAGCGCATCCTCTCGGTGCGTGGGCTGGACCTGATCGTGGCTCGCATGCGCCAAGCCGAAGAAGCGATGGCGACCGCGACCGGGGAAGAGTTAGAGACTGTAATGAATAGGTATACCCGGGCCGACAATGAGTTCAATGTGGCTGGTGGGTATAGCGCGACCGCAGAGGCTGAGGCGATCGCAACCAGTCTGGGAATTCCCGAACGACTCTTCGACCAACCCTTGGACTCTCTGAGCGGAGGTCAGCGCCGCCGCATCGAACTAGCGAGAATCCTCTTTAGCGGCGCAGAGACCCTGCTTCTCGACGAACCCACCAACCACCTGGATGCCGACTCGGTCGTGTGGCTGCGAGATTATCTGCTGAAATATTCGGGTGGTTTGGTAATTATCAGCCACGACGTCAATCTGATCGATACTGTCGTCAATAAGGTTTTCTATTTGGATGCCAATCGAAACGTCATCGACGTTTACAACATGGGGTGGAAGAAGTACTTACTCCAACGTGAACAAGATGAGCATCGCCGCAAGATCGAGCGCGCAAACGCCGAGAAGAAAGCCGCCATACTGGAGAAACAAGCTGAGAAAATGCGGGCCAAAGCAACTAAGGCCAAGGCCGCGCAGGGAATGTTTCGCCGGGCAGAGAAATTGCTCTCCGACCTGGAAGAAGTCCGCAAGGTCGACCGCGTGGCGAAGTTGCGCTTCCCCACTCCTGCCCCGTGTGGAAAGACTCCGCTCTCAGCTACCGGTCTCAGTAAGTCGTATGGGTCTCTTGAGGTATTCACTGACGTGGATCTTGCGATTGATAAGGGATCAAGAGTGGTCATCTTGGGTCTTAACGGCGCCGGTAAGACCACTCTATTAAGAATGCTGGCGGGCGATCTCGAGCCCGATACTGGGGAAGTCGTCAAAGGTCATGGGCTGAAAATCGGGTACTACACCCAGGAGCACGAGTCGTTGGACTTCGAACGAACCATCTTGGAGAACATGACAAGCGCGCATTCTGATTTGCGTGAGCCTGAGGCCCGAAATGTTCTCGGCTCGTTCTTGTTTACCGGCGATGATGTTCACAAACCTGTCAAAGTACTAAGTGGCGGCGAAAAAACTCGTCTGGCACTCGCGGTGCTAGTAGTGAGCGCAGCAAACGTCCTTCTTCTCGATGAGCCAACCAACAACCTGGACCCTGCCTCCCGCCATGAAATCCTTGGTGCACTTGGCGGCTATCAAGGGGCCGTGATTCTGGTTTCGCACGATGAAGGCGCAGTAAGAGCTCTCAAACCTGACCGAGTTCTGTTACTTCCAGACGGCGATGAAGATCTATGGAATGAGAGTTATCTCGATCTTGTCGAGATTGACTAACCGACGATTTCGGTTACTGGTCGATCTGGCAATTTAAGACGAAGTGCGAAGAAACTGAGCACTACCAATCCACCAAACAGTAGTGATATCCAAAGTGCCCAGAGTCCCGCACCTAGTAGGACGCCAGCTGCCGCCGGCCCCATGATCATTCCTATCTGCCACGTATTCGTGGATGCGGAGTTGTAACGACCGCGTAGGTGATCGGGTGCAAGTTGGTTGACGACCGCCGGAAGTATCGGGGACCAGACCATCTCGCCGATAGCAAATATAAACTGACAAACAATTATCGCTGGAACCGCAAATCCATGAGAAATTCCGGCCATTGCCAACGCTGCCCAAGCCAAAGCCCAAAATGCCATTGCTATCGCCAGACCCTTGGCCCGTGGCAATTTCTCAAGTTTCTTGATGACCCAGAGTTGGAAAATCGCGATCATCGCAGTATTGACCGCATAAGCCCATGCCAGACGCGATGGTTTGACATCAGCCACTGTGGTCGCAAAGGAAGTGAATCCAACCTCCAATTGGCTGTAACTCAAGAATATTGCAAAGAGGGCGACGACCCATACTTTTCGGAAGGTCTTGTCCTGCAAGACATCGCTCCAACTGCCTTCAAGTGATGCGTGATAATCCCGTTGCTCTTTTGTACGGTTGCCCGTCTTCTTCAAAGAGAGTACAACAAAGAGGTAAACAATGTATGAGAGTCCGTCCCCGATATAGAGCAACTCAAAAGTTATGGGCTTGTCCAAGGACACAATAAGAGAGGAGACAATGCCACCTATTCCAAGACCCAGATTTAGAAGCGCAAACTGGGAACCATATATTCTCTCGCGTAAATGGTCCGGAGTGAGTTCGGTATTGAGCGCACCTTGACTTGGCCACATCGCAGATTGCCCGATCGAACAGATAGTAATTACAAGAAAGGCATCTGACGCAGATCGAATAAGAGAAAGGGATGAATATCCGGCTGCGGAAATCAAAAGTGAAATGATCAAAATCGGTTTTGGGCCCCACTTGTCAATCAAAGTGCCGATTCCTGGCGCGGCGATGAGAGAGATTAAAGCACCATAACTAAATATCAACCCCGCAGTCGAAGTTGGGATATCTCTTATTGAATGAAAATACACAAATGCAAAAGGGAGAACCAACCCATTGCCAAGTGCGCTTAATGTGATCCCCAATAACATACGGCGCACGTGAGGAGGCAATCGATCATTCGAGTCTGCGGACATTGAGCAATTCTAGTGGTGACACTCATCCACCTCGCTACTTAATTATAGAATGACGGGTATCGCCATCACTCCTGAAGGAGGAAGAGATGTTGCAAAGCAAGAAGTTGAACGCATTTAAGGTCTTACTGTCAGGAGTAATTCTCACTTCGCTTCTCACGCCGCTAATGAGCGCGAATGCGGATGCAACTGAATCGAATTGGACCAAGAGAGATCCAAGTTGTTCATGTCAGGCGATTTCCTCCTCTGCTGATGGTTCTAAACTTTTCGGCGCCGTCAATGGTGGACGACTTGTGATTTCTTCAGACTTTGGTGCTACCTGGGTCGCTCGTGAATCAGCTCGCAATTGGAGCGCAGTCGCATCCTCAAGTGATGGAACGAAACTTGTCGCAACTGTTGAAGGTGGACAGATATACACATCGACCGATTCCGGTGCGACATGGGTTGCACGAGAATCAGTGCGGCCTTGGTTTGGGGTCACCTCATCTAGCGATGGAACCAAACTCGCGGCGATCGTGAATCCGGGCCAGATCTACACTTCAGCGGATTCCGGTGCGACATGGACGGCTCATGAATCGCCACGGGCGTGGAGATCAATCGCGTCCTCCTCGGACGGAACGAAGTTGGTGGCTGGCGTTCGCGATGGGCAAATCTACACTTCAGCGGATTCCGGTGCGACATGGATCGCGCGCGATAGCAATCGACTCTGGTTCTGGGTCGCATCCTCCGCAGACGGAACACGGTTGGCAGCAGTTGTTTATGGCAACCCCGGAAATATTTATACCTCATCCGACTCGGGTGCCACGTGGACGGTGCGCTCTCCCGAACTGAATAAGTATTGGCAGGGAATTGCAATGTCTAGCGACGGATCGCGGCTCGTTGCCAGCGCCTACATGGGCACCGTCTACACATCTCAAGATTTCGGCGTGACCTGGATAACCGACAACTCAATTCAAAATTCGTACGGCGTGGCCTCATCTGCTGATGGCTCAAAGTTCGTCGCCACGAGCCAGAGTTATATATACACCTCTGGCACGAGCGCGACGCCCACTCCAACTCCAACAGCGTCATCCAGTCCCACCACGCTCACGTGGACGAAACTCGATCCAAGTTGTCAATGCCAATCTATTGCATCATCGGGCAACGGTCAGAAACTCGTCGCCGCGTCCTCCAACGGAAGAATTTTTACCTCTACCGACTATGGGGCAACATGGGTTGCAAGGGAATCTGTACGAAGTTGGAGCGATGTCGCATCATCGAGCGATGGCACAAAATTGGTAGCCACCGCTGAGGCAGGACGTATCTACACTTCTACTGACTCTGGCATCACGTGGACGGCCCGCGAATCAGATCGTCCATGGTTTGGTGTTGCATCTTCATCAGATGGCACACAGTTAGTGGCAATCGTTAATCCCGGTCAGATCTACACCTCTGCCGATTCCGGTGCAACGTGGACTGCTCGGGAAAACACTCGCCAATGGCGCGCAGTTGCCTCCTCCAGCGATGGCACAAAACTTGTAGCCGTGGTTCGCGATGGACAGATTTATACCTCTAGCGATTCCGGTGTCACATGGACTGCTCGTGAATCCAATCGTCTCTGGTACGGGGTCGACTCTTCCAGTGATGGCTCAAAGTTGGCCGCCGTCCTCTATCCAGGAAGTATCTACATCTCGCAGGATTACGGTGTCACATGGACCGCGCGCGCAACCGACACAGTTAGATATTGGCAAGGTATCGCAATGTCGAGTGACGGATCCAAAATGGCGGCTTCGACTTTCATGGGTAACGAATATGTGAGTCAAGACGGCGGACTCACTTGGTCCTCAACTAATTCGGTTCGTGATGGTTATGGTGTGGCAAGTTCGAGTGATGGATCCAAGATGGTCATTGCGGTCCCTAGCGGATATATCTACACAACAGCCACCGTGGTCAAAATTGTCAAAGGAAGCGTACGCGTCAAGAAGGAGAGCGCTAAGCAGTATCTTCTCACCGTCCGGGCAAATGGTTCCAAAACGAAGTTCGTGATAACCGCGCTGAAATCTGGGGGCAAGATCTACACATTTACTGGAAGAACATCTGCTAGTGGTAATGCCACAGTTCGTGTGAAGATGAACCTGGCGGGCTATAAATTCTCCATCAAATTCATTTAACCCAGATGATATTCATCTCCTGAACCACCTGGTCATTGATCAGCCATCTGTAATGTCGAACTCCAGGAGTATCGACCGTGACCGTCTTCCAGGGATTGGTGTACCCGGGGTTGTTGCATTTCCACTTGGCGAGTTCACCGCCCCAAAAATCTGTGTAATGCCCACCTGCGCCTAGCGATCTCCACACTCCGTCAACAAACTCATCAAGGGAGATTGATGAGACGTTATTCCAGCACATTGTAAGCGCCCCAATAGCACGGGTACCAGTGGGGCAGTATGCATAAGGGAATCCGTCTGCTCTTGGAACTAGATCGGTCAAGCAATCGGCTGCGAGATCCATGTTCGCCGTATATCCATCCCACACGCGAAGTTTCAAGATGTCTACGCCTTGGACCGCACTCCCCACATACCGCGTGCGCTCCTTGTCCAATGTGTATTTCATGGTCGATGCGCAGGTCCCCAGAGTCTCCGGCGTGCCCGCCATTAAGTCGCAAGGATCATCGACTGTGTGCCCGACACCAAAATTATGGAACAACTCATGCACCCACGTCTTCGAAACGTAATCATCAAAAAATGGAGATGATTTCCCCGTGCAGATCTTGTCTGGCGCAATGTTTTGGATTGCGACGACTGCAACCATCCCCGGGCGGTCGGCAAAACCGCAATAACTACCACCGAGTCCTGGAACCTCCAGAAAGAATATGTAATCCTTCCGGTTCTCCCCTGGATTTTCCATGGCCTTGATCTCGTTGAGAAGCACATATGCATCGCTCGTCTGCTTTGGGTTGGCATCAGCGTGAGTGGCCAGGTACTCAGTTGAATATGACGACTTGAGATACTGGATGTCATAGCCAATGGGACTTCGATCGATGGGGACGGTTAAATTCAATTGCCCCTTGAGGTATGTGCTCCCTCCGTCAAGAACACTGGTCAAGTAGCCATTGGTATCCTTAAAGTTATCAACTCCATCAGATGGGACCACGTAAATTGCCTTGAGTTGGAATCCAGAGATTGTGTCAGGTAAATCTGCCACTACTCGATCCGCAGAGATTTCAGTTGTGGCGCTCACTTCTACGGCAGAGGGGATGAAGCCCTCCCCCAGTTGAGTCGCAACAATCGTGCATGGACCGAGTTTGAGAAAAATCAGGACGGAGTCCGAAACTGTGCACGTGTCGGGTGTCGAACTTGCAAGCGAAACGGTTAGACCTGAACTGCTTGTCGCAGAGAACGCATAAGTTCCCTGACTGAGCAAGAGTGCTCCTGGGAGGGTGAAATCAATCAGGTTTGTTCCCATGAAAGTCACCGTGAATTGCGCAAATCTTGCGGCTCGGAAATATGCATTCCCTCTCTGGCTAAGCGATATGGTGCACAATCCCGGAGTACCCGTTGGCTTGAGTTCCCGAACGCCCAAGGTGCATATAGACGGGGTGAAGTTCTTGACAGCGACCTTCAATTTTGACGATGACGAGTAATTGAATTTTATGGAGGTATCAGCGATGGTCGCCACGTTTGGAGCTACATAGGAAATAGTCTGTGATTTCTTGAGGATCTTCCATCTCAATTTTCCAGCAACTTTGACGCATATCAACGATCCAGACTTCAGTCCTGCTTTTGTGCAAGGCACACTGACTTTCGGCGTAGCAGCGAATGCTTGATTTGATCCAAGCGCGAGAAAAAGAACCAAGCAAATCGTCGCCACGCGTACCTTCATCACATAACTCGTTCTCTCTCCGCCAGTATTTCTTCCATAAATTTCATCAAAAAGAAGCATCCAGTTGCCATGAACATTGAGCCAATTACATCTGTAAACCAGTGTGCTCCTAGCAACAGACGATCAAAAGCCGTGAACACTGTAACGAGCATGACAAGTAAAACGGTAAGCGCCCTTTTACGTGAATAGATGAGAAGAAGACAGCCACCCGACACGGCCACAAAGGCCACATGGCCGGAAGGAAAGCCCGGCTCCAAATCAATTTGAGTTGCCAGGTCAAGACCCGGACGTACGCGGTCAAAAAAGTGTTTCGCCAATGTAGCTACGCCTGCAGCACCCAGCATGAGAGAAAGGGGAACGAAGTCAATCAAATACCAAGCACGGGTCCAATATTGTCGAAATAGGAGAATGATGCAGACCACCACAAGAATGACCACCGGTGCCGTCAGCGCACTATAGATCTGCGCAAAATGAACCTCGCCAGGAGTGCGGTGCGATTTAAACCATTCCGCGACCGTGGAATCAAATGCTGTCGGCTCACTTTTTACAAAGTACCCAAGCTCCACAAAGATAATCATGTTGAGAAGACCTAAGAGTAGGTAGGTGTACCGTCTCACGGCGATACTTCACTTCTCGACAGCAAGATCCAGTTCTGCCGCTTCGACACTCCCTGCCGAAAATAAAACTCGTGAACCATCTGGAATCTCCCCGCTCAGCAACTTGGTTGCCATCGAATCGCCAATCGCTTTCTGGATAAGTCTACGCATCGGTCTAGCGCCGAAAGCAGGATCGTACCCGTGATGCGAGAGCCATTTCTGGGCACTAGCATCGACTTCCACTTTTATCCGCCTGTCAGCGAGTCTGGACTGCATATCCTGTACAAGCAAAGTCATAATTTTGGTAATTTCACTGGTACCAAGCGGATTGAAGATCAAGACGTCATCAATTCGATTGAGGAACTCTGGCTTAAAGGCACCATGAACCGCTTCCATCACCCCCGCCCGCCTCGCCTTCTCATCGAGTGAAGTATCCATGAGGAAATGTGACCCCAGGTTCGAGGTCATGATGATGATGGTGTTCTTGAAATCAACGGTCCGACCTTGTCCATCTGTGAGACGCCCATCATCGAAGACTTGGAGGAGAAGGTCGAAGACTTCGACATGTGCCTTCTCCACCTCATCAAGTAGTAGAACCGAATACGGGCGTCGCCGGACTGCCTCAGTGAGTTGGCCACCTTCTTCATAGCCGACGTACCCAGGGGGTGCACCTACCAGTCGAGAGACTGAAAATTTCTCGCCGTACTCACTCATATCGATTCGCACCATGGCGTGCTCGTCGTCAAATAGAAAATTCGCCAGCGCCTTCGCAAGTTCGGTCTTACCAACGCCGGTTGGACCTAGAAACAAGAAAGTCCCCGTTGGACGGTCTGGATCTGATATCCCGGCCCTTGATCTTCTAATTGCATTGGCAACCGCCACTATGGCGTCATTCTGACCAATGACTCGATTGGAGAGTTCCTCTTCCAGGGACAGTAATCGATCACTATCGGCCTGCAAGAGTCTTCCAACTGGAATCTTGGTCCAAGCCGCCACGATCTCAGCAATGTCATCTTCGGTCACCTCTTCTTTGACCATGGCAGCGTGACCATTGACAGCGGTGCGCGCTGAATTCAATTCATTTTCGATTTCGCGCATTCTCCCGTACATCAATCGAGCGGCCTTCTCCAACTCCCCTTCTCGCTGTGCGCGTTCGGCCTGCCCACGAACGTAATCAAGTTCTTCCGTAAGGGCACCAATTCGGTCCAGCAGGTTCTTCTCTTTTTCCCAACGAGACGAGAGCACCCCAAGTTTCTCCTCCTGATTCTTTATTTCTTCCCGCAACACAATAAGACGTTCTTTGGAAACCGCATCTTTCTCCTTCGACAGTCCAAACTCCTCCATCCGCAGTCGGTCCACTGAGCGTTGAAGTTGGTCAATTTCTTCAGGGGATGAATCAATTTCCATTCGAAGGCGCGAAGCAGCCTCATCCATGAGGTCGATCGCCTTATCCGGTAAGTACCGATGAGTTATGTACCGATTAGAAAGTTTTACTGCCGCAATTAAAGCGCCATCGCTAATTGTCACCTTATGATGCGCTTCGTATTTCTCCCGAAGTCCTCTAAGAATTGCAATCGCTTCCTCAACGCTTGGCTCTCCCACCAAAACCTGCTGAAACCTTCTCTCGAGCGCGGCATCTTTCTCGATGTATTGTCGGTACTCGTTGAGAGTTGTGGCACCAATCATGTGCAATTCACCTCTAGCAAGAAGCGGCTTAAGCATATTTCCAGCATCCATTGAACCGGCCATCCCGCCTGCACCTACAACAGTGTGAAGTTCATCAATAAAAGTAATGATTTCACCACTACTTTCGACTATCTCGTCAAGTACAGCCTTAAGTCTCTCCTCAAACTCACCTCGATATTTTGCCCCAGCTATCAGCGCCCCTAAATCCAAAGAGATGACTCTCTTATCTCTCAAACCAATTGGTACATCTTTAGCCGCAATACGAAGGGCTAGCCCTTCTACGATCGCAGTCTTACCCGTCCCCGGCTCGCCAATCAATACCGGATTATTTTTGGTTCGTCTGGAAAGAACTTGGATCACGCGCCTAACTTCGTTATCGCGACCAATGACTGGGTCTAACTTTCCGTCCCGAGCTCTCTGTGTTAAATCAACGCCATACTGCTCGAGCGCCGATTTTTGATCTGCGTCCTGTGTAGTCATTTTATAAACTCCTCACATTGAGAATAGCCCAGTTCTCTGGAAAAATCATAGGCGGAGTGAGATATATTCAGCATGCTAATTTCAGCGTAGACTCACTTGAGGTTCCATCAAGAGCAAAAGACGTGGAGATTGACGATGAACACGCGAGCACCTCTCACTGAACGAGGACTAAACACTGGAAAGAAAGCACGACTTCACCGAATCCTGCATCAATTTGGTTTACGAAACGGAACGGCTCTGTTCCTTCCTTATGACCAGGGTTTAGAACACGGCCCCCGCGACTTCTTTGCCAATCCAAAATCATCGGATCCTAAATACATTATTCGACTGGCACTCGAAGGTGGTTTTAATGGGATTGCCATTCAAATTGGTCTTGCCGAAAAATTTTACTGGGAGTTTGCGGGCGAGTTGCCCCTCATTCTCAAACTCAATGGAAAGACAGACATCCCTTCCGATGCGCGTGCTCTCTCACCGGTGCATGCGAGTGTTGAGGATGCGGTTCGACTCGGCGCCGATGCGGTTGGTTACACGCTCTACGTCGGCTCACCATCACAAGAGGCAGATTTCGCTCAGTATCGTGAAGTGCGATCTCAAGCCGAAAAATTTGGTATGCCCCTGATTGTCTGGTCATACCCACGCGGTGAAGCAGTTGACGCTAAGGGAGGCAACAACTCTTTCTACGCAACCGACTATGCGGCACGGGTTGCCAGTGAGCTTGGTGCAGACATTGTGAAGGTTAACTTTCCGCACCCCGATCTTCGGACAAACGTGAAGAAGGAATATGACTCAGAATTTACCTCTCAACAAGCTATTGACGCCGTGGTCAGGTCAGCGAATAAAACACTTGTCCTGGTTTCGGGTGGCGAAAAATCGGGTGACGAAACGATGTTTGAAAAAGCGCGGGAGTCCATGGAAGCAGGCGCAACCGGTCTCATATTTGGACGCAATGTCTGGCAGCGGGAGCATGACGCGTCACTGAAGTTCGTTGATTCGCTGAGGCAGATTCTAGAAAAGTACCCAAGCTCTTGACCTTGAACCCACGTAGCGCCATGCAAAAACAAGAACTACGCGACGTTGCGCCGCTGTTGGATTCATACCTCTCTTATTTAGAGTCCTTCGAGGAAGGTGCTCGACAACCTTTTACAACTCCTGGTCATAAACAAAGGGCACACCTCCTGGATGAGGGGCTGGGCCAAGTGGTCGACAGGGATGTTCCGCTTTTTGGTGGACTAGATGACGTGAAACTCACGCATGGAGTTCTGTTGGAAGCCGAGGCACTCGCGGCTCGTCTATGGGGCGGAGACTGGGCAAGATTTTCTACGGGCGGTTCCACTCACGCAAATCAGGCAATTCTTCTTTCACTCGGAAAACCTGGCGATAAAGTCGCCATGACACGAACCGCACACCGCTCCCAACTCACCGCGCTCGTCCTCGCCGGACTCGAGCCCCTCTGGCTCTCTCCTGACATAGATGTCGCAACGGGTGTCCCAACTGGAATTTCGCTCAGTGAATTTGAAAGAGTGTTACCCCAGAAACCTATTGCGCTTCTGCTCACCGAACCTGGTTACCTCGGAACGCTTTCTGACATTCCGCCACTGATTAAGAGCGCCCATGACCGCGGAATTCCTGTCATTCTCGATGCTGCCTGGGGTGGACATTTTGGTTTTCATCCCGCGCTACCAAAGAATCCAATGCAACTAGGAGCCGATGCTTTTGTTACCAGTATTCACAAAGCACTGCCAGGGTATAGCGCATCAGCCATTGCGGTTGCGCGAACTCGCCTTCTCAACCGTGCTCGCTTAGAGCAAGGGTTCGAATCAACGCATACAACTTCTCCCGCGGGCGCTCCGTTAGCCTCGATCGACGCAGTGCGTGCGCTTATGGAACATCACGGAAGTGAGTTGCTGGAGAGATTGCTTGCGAATGTTGATCTTTTCCGACGACGGCTCACCGAAGAATTTGGAGATGAAATTCTCCTAAGTCCGTCGAACTTCGCCAGCGGTCGATTTGACCCCGCAAAAATTGTGGTGAGAGCCGATGTTCTCGGAGCAAACGGTCTAACTATCGAAAGGGATCTCGCCAGTCTTGGAGTCACGGTTGAGATGGCTGATAGAGACAACTTAGTTATTCACGTCACTATTGCCGATGACATTCACACTCTTACTCGGTTAGCGGAGGGCTTAATTCCAATATTGAAAAGGAATTCCGGGCCGCGTAGAAAGAGCCACTCAGCACTAAGTTGGTCTATTAAACCAACAATCGCGATGTCATTGCGAGAGGCGTATTTTGCAGAGAGTGAAATGGTCTCCGCACGCGATGCCATCGGACGAATTAGTGCCGACCTGATTGCTCCATACCCACCTGGAGTCGCGGTATTGGCACCGGGTGAAATCATTACGCAGACTATTTCGGAGGGCTTGATCTCTGCGAGATCTGATGGGGTCCGCATCGCGTACGCGTCTGATCCGTCCCTGCGCACATTTAGAGTCCTCACCTCGCAGAGCGAGAGAGCGACTTCCTGAGTAAACTTGTGGTCATCTGATATTCACCTAGTAGTTGTTGGAGTGTCCTATGTCTGAGCAGAACTGGAAAGCCACCGGATTGACCTGTGATCATTGCGCGCAATCTGTCACCAAGAATTTAATGTTGATCGATGGCATGTCAAGCGTTAATGTTGAAGTGAAACCCAATGAGGTCAGTTCGATTCAAACAGTTGGCGCTCGAGAATTCACGCCCGAAGAGATTTCAAGGGCGATGGCTCAAGCTGGAAAGTACTTTCTTTCTTCATAACTTTCCCATGAGCGTCTAGCACCGTCACGATATCACCTGCACTCAAGGGCGCAGAGTAGGCAAAATCAAAACTATTGAGCGATCGCAATCCAATCGAGATCGCGCGTACACAATCGGCCAAGTCTTGAAACTGGGACTAGTTTCGCTTTTACATCACCAGCATTCTGGGTCGAAAGATAAATGGGGCCGAATCTGGAATCGACATCGCCTCCAGGAAGTAATGCAGGCTTATCATAAAGAACAGTCAACGTATGACGACCGGCAGCAAGTTTGACCTTCGTGAGCGTATTAGTGAGGAATGAATTTTGTTCAACCATTGATCTTCCAGAGTAAACCTGAACGCCATCCACTAAAATCTTGAGCAGGCCTGGGAACGAACCAGCTATCGACAGATCGTAATTGTGTGTGTCATCTACCGTGATTGATCGTGAGAATCCGCCTGAACCCACTCGATCAACTCCACCCGTGAAAGGATTTGTTGGAAACCACGTCGCAGGAAGATCTCCATCGGCAAAATTGACGACGTAAACCTTCTTTCTATCGGCAACAAATACTTTGTCTCCCTCTACCATCGTCGAGAGAAAAGCCGAAACCTGATCACAGGTGGGAGATTGCCCGGGGTAGAAATTGTTTCCTAGAGGAAGAGTCGATTTGATGAGAATATTCCTGTCTACGCGTCTCCACACTTCGTAGTGTTGCCCAGACCAAACTAATTCGTAGTTCAACGGTGGACGGCTAGCGGTTGGTGACTTCCTCAACACCAGTATTTTGAAATAATCAATCGTCGAGTTATCAAAGAGATCAATGTCAGCAGCGAACCCCTTGGGAACTTGATTGCCGTCCCGTGTTGGAATCACATGTACTCGAAGCTCGCTCACTGCCTCAGCATCCATATCTCTTAAGAAGTATCTGGAGCCGAAGACTGAGTACTCTGTCATGAGTGTGGGACCTTCTCCGGCAAATTGATGACCAATCTTGCGCAGTTCATCAACTTGCGAGAATGGCGCCAGCCAGACATTTTTGTATGTCATGAGATCCGATATAAAGACCCCCGAACCAAGGAGCAAGACTAGAAGGGTCACCACGTATTTAAGTTTGGCCTTGCCCCAAGCAGGCCTTTGGCTCGAATTAAAGAATCGCCAAAGTTCAATTGCTCCTACTGCCGAACAAAGGAGGAATATTGGGGAAGCAACAGCAATTGCTTTACCGGTGAGCCATATTCCGCCCCAAAAAAAGGAATTAGCTACCACCGCAAGTACTGCGATTAATAGGGATGGCACGATCCATAACGATCCCTTGATCGAAAAATAGAGACCGGCCAGCACAAATACGGCCGCAGTGACAATCATGAGCGAAGTCAAGAGTGGATGCATTGGATCCATCCGGAAATCCTGGGCGGGCCATATGCCAGCGACCTGGGTGAGTTTAAGCGCTCTGGAAAGATTGCCCGTGTCGCCGATGATCGGGATCAGAATATTGGCAATTGCGTTATTCCCGGCCCTGAGAAAATAAGTAACTACAACCAAAATGGCGACAAGCCCACCCATCGCGGTATATGCGAGTATTCGACTCCTAGAAAACAATTTCACCAATACAGCGATAAAGAGTATGGGCAGGATGAAGCCAAATCCTGCGGCTCCCCCAATGAAATACATGCCTAGGGCGGATACGAATGCATATAGATAATTTTGTTTGCTCGTTGAAGCCTTATGGGGCTCAAAAATCATGAGCGCAAAAAGCACAATCGGAATCAGAATTACAATTTCTTTGATTGCCCCCCACATAACGTAGGAATAAATCGTTGAAGCCAGTGACGCAAAGGTGGCAAAAAGTACCTGATAAGTTTTCTTGCTGGTGTAACTTCTGAGAATATAAACAAAAAGCATTGCCACCAACGCCGCAGAAATCGACATGTAGGGCTGGAAAAACCAAGCGCTTTCCACTCGGGTCAATTTCGCAGTCACGCCAAACGGCATGAACGATCCGACAGGGTAACTAAAGTGCCCCGCTCCGACTGGGTCAAAGATGGTCTGGATAACACGCGAATAGGTTGATGTGACAAATTCAGGAGTAGTTCTGCCTACGGACATGAGCCGATCAGTGATCGCGAGAAATGTCCCTGGGTCATCGAGTTTGACCCAACCCGCCCACGTTGGAGTTCCAGATGCAATTATAGGAAGTCCAAATGCCAGATAAGTAAGCACTCCGGCCCACATTGCAGCGAAGTCAAAGTGGATCAATGAGCGAAGCCGCGCATACCCAAGGGTTAAGCCGGCAAGACTGAGTACCCCGATGATCAGTGCAGTGTGTGGAGCGGTAAAGGTACTTATGGTGAGCAAACTTCCAAGGATTGCAATAAGCAAGAAACCCAACGCTGTCGCGACTACAAAATTAATAGGTCTTCGAGCGAACAAAGCGAGCAGTAGCCCGACGCCGAAAGAAAGTACCAGGAGAAAGATTGGCGCGACTATCCAGACTAGGACCATTTCGGTCATGGGCACCTAAACCTCTTCATCCCAAATATGGGACTGTGCGTATCCAGGATCTCAGAACGACCGAGAACAGGTTGTGACATGGCGCAAACTTACTCCCCAAATGAGAAGTCGCACAGCGTGCAAATCCCACATCCACCTATTGATGTTGGGCAGACCGACTACCTCGTAACTGTCTGACAAAACCACATACTTCTCTTCGCTCGCATGGAATTTCCGTGCGCCAGCGACTAAATAAAGAGAAGTTGAGCCCCTTCAGTCATTTCAATGAAATCAGAAGCACTGATGATCGCCTCGACGTCATCCCGCAGATCGCCTGCCTCCAATTTATTCATGTCAGCCGAAAGGCGACATGCCCACAAGTGCCCGCCTGCGGCAACAATTTGATCCAGAAACTCTGGTACTTCCGGAATGTCAAGGTCAGCCAATGACTTCTTTAGCATCTTTGTGGCCATACCTGTCATCCCGGGTGCCATAAATTGCGGAATATGCGCATCGCCCCCCGGCATATGCAGTGCCGTATTGCCAGCGGGACTGAATTGAAGATCATTCATCCGAGACTTCGTAATTATGTCAAAACCCCAGAAGGTGAAAAAGAGGTGGACTTCTACGCCTTCTCCGAGCGCGGCATTTCCAAGAATCAAACCTGGGTATGCCATGTCCAAATTTCCCTTTGAACAGATGATGGCGAGTTTACGATCAGAGTTATCTGAACCAAAATTCGGAACTATAGATGGTGTTGTCATTTCATTCTCCTCACACACAGCCCTTGGGCTTTGGTAGTCCTGCTATGTAAGCCATCTTCTTAGCTGGCTTCTTTGGGAAAAGTGCAAACTGCTCTTTTACTGGGATGCCGCCCACGGTCTGCACCCGGCGCGATGTTGCAGTCTCGCCTTCAGTCTTGTAATCCTCGCGAAGGAATCTGATGGCCTTCCAATGTTCATCCGTAAGGTCGATTTCTATCTGTACGGCAAGAGCCTTGGCGATCTCTTCATCCCACTCGTCATACTTGGTAAGAAAGCCCTCTTCATTGACATTGACTTGCTTGCCTGCGATCTCGATAACTGGCATTTCGTTCTCTCCTTAGAGTTGTTACTTCTTGGAAACCTGATTTTTCCCTGCCATGGACATATGAGACGAGATCGGGATTTTCCTACCTTTAATCAACATATTCCAATAGATCCATCTGAAGGCTAATTTGCCCAAGTGGTTGAGGCGACTCTCCTTCAACAACGGAAGTGGTCCGATTACCGGAATTGGGAACTTTCCAGTGAGTGGCTCAGTCGTGTAATTGAAGTCGATGAGCAATCCCTTGCCATTTCCAGATTCGATAAAGCAGTTGGCGTGCCCATCAAAGAGTTCCTTCATTTTCCGCCCGTTGACGTGTTCAATAAAATTGTCCGCAAACATATCGACGGCAAAGTGCGCGACCGATCCGGCCTTTGAAGCTGGAATATCGGAAGCATCACCAAGGGCAAATATATTCGGATACTTCTTTGACAAAAAGGTCTCTTTATCTACAGGGACAAAATTCAATTCGTTGCCCATACCTGATCTCGCTATGAACTCCTGCCCCATGTTTACGGGAATGGTGACGAGTAGGTCGAAAGGTATTTCCCGTTCGTCCATCGAAACCAAAGTCTTCGTCTCTGGATCAACATGCTCGATCATAAAATCTGGTTCGAGGGCGATGTCCCGTTTGGTAAGCATCAGACCCAATTTCTCTGAAGAAACCGGTTTGGTAAAGGCTCCTTCGAGTGGGGTTACATAAACGATCTCCACTTTGTCGCGCATATTCCGCTTTGCAAAGTATGCATCGGCAAGAAAAGCGAACTCAAGCGGAGCCACTGGACACTTGATTGGCATCTCCGAAATATGTACAACCATCCGACCGCCTTGCCAAGTGTCCAAAGCCTTTGCAAGTGCTTCGGATCCTTCTAGCGTGTAGAAATCAAAGGCGCTTTTGTACCAAATAGCCGGATCCAGCAAACCAGGTGTTTGGTCAGGACGAGGAGATGCGCCGGTGGCTATGACAAGTTGGTCATATTCAAGCGTCCTGCCGTCGGCAAGTTTAACCCGATTGTTTTCCGGCTCTACTACGTCAATCTCCGCTTGAATGTAATCTACGCCACTCGGCAAAAAAGAGTCCCGCTTCTTAACGAGTTCTTCTGCTTTATACCCTCCAAACGGAAGGAACAACAACCCTGGTTGATAAAGGTGATTGTTATCACGGTCTACGATGGTTATGGACCATTCATCGCTTTTCAATTTCTTGCGAAGCTTGTTAACAATCATGCTTCCCGCAGTACCGCCACCCAGAACAAGTAATCTCTTCATTATCTCTCCTTTAGTAGGCACACTACTATCAACTCTTCATCAATAAAACAGATACGCGATGTGACAAAGTTTCCAAAAAGAGGAGAGCCCGCCCTAAGGACATATTTGTGCGTAAAAGTCGCATTTAAAGGGAGGAATCCTGCGCGAGAGAGTATGAATTGTGTCTCTATTCTTGAGTTTGCCTCTATAGACTTCACAAATGCCTAAGAGACTTTTACTGTTACGCAACGAGCTACTTAAGTTTGGTAGCGTCGGCGCGATTGCCTATGTGGTTGGTGTAGGCGGTTTTAATCTTCTTGTCCATATTCCTAGTGCTCCTCTTGCGGACAAGCCAATTACTGCCTCGCTTATTTCAGGAGTTTTCGCGGTTCTGGTCGCATACATCGGAAACCGATATTGGACATGGCGACATCGCCCAAAAAACTCTCTCAGACGCGAAGTGATCATCTTCTTTGCGGTTAATGCCGTTGGCTTAGGCTTTAGTGCACTAAGCCTTGGTATTTCACGTTACGTTTTCGATCTCCACTCAGCCCTGAGCGACAATATCTCTGCAAATATTATTGGGGTCGGTCTCGGCACAATCTTCCGATTCATTGGCTACCGGACGTGGGTTTTCCCAAACCAATCAACCTGAACAAATTAATTCTGGCGAATAAACTGAATATGCCATTTCTCGGGACCTTCATTTAAGAAAGTGACCTCGAAAGCACCAGGAGATCGATCTTCCAACTGGGCTAGAAGTGGAACCGGTTTGTGTGGCGCCAACAAAATCATTCCGGCGCCAACCTTAAGAGAATCGAGCGCTCCAAAAATCGCTGCATGCCGAACTTCATGCGGGATCAACGTAGCATCGAGCTCTGGGTAGTTTGAGGCACTCTCGGCACCGCAATTGCAAGTGTGAGCCTCATTATTCTTTGAAATTTCCGTTATTTCTATAGATTCCATGCCATTAATTTACTACACTTTGGTTCCGTGGAAAATACTAAATTAGGCCCAAAGGGCTGTGAAGACCAACACATTAATCAGACTCTCTCTATGGAGAGGCGGCTCATTCTCACTCTCCTACGCCGCAAGAAGAGCGCGATCCGAGTGCAGGAAATGGCAAACGAACTCAGGTTGCATGAAAACACAGTCCGGGAACATCTCGACGGTTTAGTTCTTTCCCACCACGCTCGTAGAATTTCAATCCCTTCGATTGGCCGCGGACGTCCTTCTTATGGATATGAAGCACTCAATGATTTTATTTCACAAGTTGAGCCCGCAGCCAGGGAGTATGCATCCCTAGCGATGGCTCTGGCGAAACAGCTTGCGTTTACAAAGGGGAATACAAAAGCCAATGCTGTATCTGCTGGGGAAGAATGGGCAAAAGTATTTCGAAATTCTGACATACATTCTTCACTCAGGCCGCAACAAGTAAGAAAGCGCCTCATCGAGGTTCTTACTTCGCTTGGATTTTCACCTAAACCACATCCCAAGAAGAATCTCATCCGGCTCGAAACGTGTCCCCTATTGGCCGCAGCCCGTGAAGAACCCGAGGTTATCTGTTCGGTTCATCTTGGGTTGATCCGAGGACTCGTATCCCATTCGGGAATGAACGTAAATAAGGTGAAACTCACTCAATTTGCCGAACGAGGAAGTTGCCATCTGACTCTGCCTTAATTCGTTACTAACCAGAAGGCAAGCGCGCACCGGTCTATATTCCCTTAACTTCATACTGGGCGGGCCTCAAGCGTCATTCTCTTAACTCAGCAGCAACTTGCTGAATCCGTTGAGCAGCAGGCTTCCGAGTCAGTCGAACACGCACATACAGTGGCATCCGAACAACAATCCTCTTTGGTTTCAATCTTTATATCAGCCATTCGATTCTCCTATCGAAGTTTGTCGATGTATAGTTGGGCATATGATCCAGTCGCTCTTCCTCCAGAAATCACCCCAGGCAACCGCGCGCTTAGCAGAGCAGTACAAAGCTCTGGGCGATGCCACGCGACTCTCCCTCCTCATGGCGGTGGCTCAAGGTGAGAATGCGCGAGCCTGTGTCTGCGATCTGACCCCGGATACAGGTCTGGCCCAGAGCACGGTAAGCCACCACCTCAAGATCTTGGTTGAGGCAGGACTCTTGAGCAGAACACAGAAAGGCAAGTGGGCCTTTTATGAAGTGACCAATGAGGCGAAGAAGTTACTCAAGTAGAAAAAAGAGAGTTCTGGTTAGACTCCAAGAATGCTCGAAAGATGGACGCGCGCGGTAATACGCCATCGATTGGTAATTACTGCGGGATGGCTGATTCTGATCGTCCTTGGGCTCATCGCGGCATCCAATCTTGGTCCTCATCTCACGACATCGCTTTCAGTCCCCGGTAGCCAGTCGGAAAAAGCCGATCAAATACTTTCCAGACATTTTCAAGAAAATATTGAAGGCACCTTCACGGTAGTTTTCAAATTCAAGAATGCATCAAAAGATGAAATTGAAGGATTTAAGGCAAAAATTAGATCAGCGACATCGACAATTCCTACGGCGACCGTAACTCTTGAGAAGGCGTTAGGTGGCATTCTTTACGCAAATGTTGGAACATCTTTCAAGTTGACTGATGCCGCTTACTACACCGATGAACTCCGAAGCGCTCTATCAGAACAAGGATTAGAGGGCGCACTCGTAACCGGCCCTCCTGCGATTTATCGAGATGTCACGCCCGTTCTTGCCTCCGATTTACATCGCGGTCAAGGGGTGGCGATTCTGCTCGCCTTGTTGCTGCTGTTCTTAGTTCTTGGAGCGTGTTGGGCTATCGCAGTTCCTTTCATATTTGCCGCTGCCACAATTTCATTGACGCTCGGAGTCGTTTACTTATTGGCGCAAAAATTCTTGATGGTCCTATATATTCCAAATATCGTCGAGCTCATCGGTCTCGGCCTCGCTATCGACTACTCCTTACTCATCGTCCATCGCTTCCGGCGAGAACTCCTTGAAAAGGATGAGACCGCTACAGTCGATGCGGTTGTCAAGACAATGCAGACTGCGGGTCGCACGGTCATACTCTCGGGCGTAAGCGTCGCGATCGGTCTGGCTACATTGCTACTCGTGCCCGTACCATTCGTGCGCTCCCTAGGTGCGGCAGGGCTACTGGTTCCGATCGCATCGATTACCGCTGCCCTTACCCTCCAACCGGCCTTGCTCTCTTACCTTGGCAAAGGTGGAACCAGCCCGAGAGGTTTCGCAGGACTCCTGGCGAAGAAGGATGTTATGAATGGGATATTCGCCAGAGTTGCCCACTTCGTCATTCGTCGTCCAGTATCTGTCCTGCTTTCTTCAATGGCAATTCTTGGAATATTCACTTCCGCGCTCTTCTGGCTACAAGCAACTCCTAGTTCGTTGACCGCAATACCTGCCGAACTTGAGTCAGCGCGCGCACTCTCGGTGGTGGAAGGCAACTTGGGATCCGGAATTATCACTCCCATTGAAATCGCCTTTGATCTTGGTGCACCAGGAAAAGCGACTCTTGAACGGGTTGTCGACGCTCGAATCTCTCTGGCAGAACGAATTCTTAAAGACCCCGAGGTTTTCACTGTTGCAATCGGCGAAAAGGCACCATTTGTTGATCCCACCGGACGCTACCTGCGAATGTTTGTGATCGGAAGTCACGCCTTGGGAGCCGAAGCGTCTCAAAAATTAGTGGGCAATTTGCGCAAAGTGTACATCCCTCAATCTGACTTCCCAGACGGTACGAGAATATTTATCGGTGGAGCCCCCGCCCAGGGAGCAGATCTACTTGAAAGAATCTTTACATCATTCCCGTGGATAGTTCTGCTCATACTCCTGCTTGTCTACGCAGTTCTGCTTCGCGCATTCCGTTCAGTCATTCTCCCGCTGAAAGCCATCTTGATGGATTTGATTTCAATCGCGGTCGCATACGGATCATTGGTACTCGTCTTCAGATTTGGGGCAGGATCCTCGATTCTTGGCACCTATCGACTTGATCAAATTGAAGCATGGGTCCTTATCTTTCTCTTTGCAGCTCTCTTCGGACTCTCAATGGATTACGAAGTCTTCATCGTTTCAAGAATGCGAGAAGCCCGCAGTCGTGGAGCGACAAATACTGAGGCAATTGTTGAGGGTATGGCACATACCGGCGGCGTTGTTACCGCAGCGGCCGTCATTCTCGTGGGTGCACTCAGCGGTCTGGTCTTTGGCCACTTCGCCGGTTTACAGCAACTCGGTATCGGCCTCTCCTTGGGAGTCCTTGTTGATGCGACGATTATTCGTGGACTCCTACTACCAAGTGCGATGGTTCTACTGGGCCGATGGAATTGGTGGCTTCCAGCGTCAGTAGCCAAAATTGTAAAGACTAAAGCCTCGCCTCTCGGAGAGCGAGAGGCGAGGCTTTAGAACGATTGCTTGCGAACTACTTTACGATTGTTATTGCGAAGTGGTACGCAGGGATCTGATAGCCAAGAGCTAAACCGACATAGTCGCGGTCAGCCGATAACACCGGCACCATTCCGTATGGAGTATTGGCAAATGACGGCTGCTGTGTGTACAGAATTGGGTGAAGATCAATGATGTGAGTACCTGGGGCTCCTGTAGCCCTGATGTGCACCACCATGTACCCATTTGAATTGAATCCACAGCCATACCCAATGTAACTATTGTCATAGGTGACGGCCAGAGTGTTATCTAGTTGCGTCCAACCAACTCCCTTAATGCTTATAGTGATTTCTTCACCGGCTTTAAACTTCGTGGTTGGCTTGCCGGTACCACCTGTAGCAAAGGCTTCTGGGGTTCCAGAGTTATCGGCCTTTGCGATACCCATTCCGATAACTTTGCCTGCTTTATCGTAGAAAGGTACGATGCTCTGCTTTACATAGAATGGAACCTGAGCTTCAATTACGTCACCTTGCTTTACTTGAATGACGTGCCATCCACCTAGGTGATCTGGAATTGTAACTTCTTTGCTCATCGTGTTTCCCGTGACATCAACGCTTGCTAATGGCAAGGAGTTATAGACCCAGCAAGTTCCAGTGCAATTGACACGGTTACCGACGACGGTAGCCCACACGATTTGGTGCGTGCCCTTTGTAGTCAATCCGGTGACATTAACGGTGGTCTTCGTGTTGATAGGACCGCTCGTAGCTGACAATGTTGCTACAGCAGTGGTGTTCGGATCTAACCCGACAGTCGACAACGTGGTTCGTTGAGTCAAAGTTGGTTCAACTTTCGCTGGCCAAGTGATTGACGCCTTAGGGGCCCCGTTGTCCTTCGTGACCTTGAAAGCGGCTACGGCACCATTTGCATAAGGAACTGGTGATTGCAAGATATTGAGGTAGGCAAAAGTAATGGCATCCTTTACTTCTACATAGTGAGTTCCGATTGGTCCTGCGGCACGAATAACAACCTTACCGGTTCCACGTGTCCACAGAGCCTGCATTTCACCTGCATAACTGCTATCCCAGTGGACTGCCGCACCCGCGGTGTAAAGGCTTGCACCAAGACCCGTATATGTGATGGTGATCGGTGTTCCAATTGGGCCGCTCTTGGGCGAGATAGTCAGGGTGCGTGTCATCTGGAAACCACCGTGGCCCACGGCGACACCATTTTGAACTGCAAAAATATCATGAATGCCACCGAAGTCTGATGGGACTTTGGTCGGATAGGTAAAAGCTCCGCTGGCATCTGTGGTGACAGATGCGATATCTACGTTGTACTTGGTGTACTTAGTGCCCAAATAATTGACGCTATTTGGCTGAACATCTGCGACCCAGGTTCCATCTGCTGTCGACCAAGTCAACATCAGAGCAGTGCTGGCAGGAAGTCCTTTTCCGGAAATCACCATCGGCTTTCCGACTGTGCTCTGATCGGGAGTGACGGTTAAATTGAGCATATTTTCTGGAGTGGTGAAAGCTGCGGACTTCACTCCTGTAAATGGAAGTGGTGCCACGTCTGGCAGACCAGATGGTACGACCAGTGGAATTGGAACGACTGGATTAGTGTCGGCGCCGCTAGCTGGACTCATCATCGCTATCGGAAGTATTGAAACTACTAACGCGCGAAGAACCAAGGTTCGTCTTCGTTCTGATAAGAATTTTGATCTCATGATCTTCTCTTCTCTCCGTTAAAAACTAAGAGTTTCTTAGTTTAAGGATTCGGGACAAAATTTTTTTATCCTGATTCTTGAAGTCCGAGACTTCGATCCTTGTGATCGTCAACTCGGACTCCAAGAGTCATCAGTTGGCTTGGATTAAGCCTTTGGAACTGCGTACAGCGTGAGCTGGGAGGAAGGAGTGAAGTTTGACTTCCAGGTTCCAACTGCGCCTGCGAGAGGAGGGTCTACCGCCAAGGTTCGGAAGAATGGAACGCGCTCATAAACGTATCTTCCATCTACTTTCACAGCAACGCCGTTGACCATCTTGCGTGACAACCTGGTTGTAAGGACTTTCACCGAAGTCTGCTCCTTAGCAATCATCGTTACCTTGAAGTTGATGACACCCAAGGTGCTGTACTGACCTACAGCTGTTCCAGTCCTAATAACGGCGGTCCAAAATGCAACGCCACTGTGGTTTCCATAAGAGAGAGGAATTGGATCAGCAATGCCAGCAACTTCAATGTATGCCTTCTCCGTATTTGTTGGATCCATTACCGCTCCAGCCAAATCAGCGTTATTGGCGTAGACGCGGAACACGATTCCTTGTCCAACGATGAACTCACTCGTGATCGCGCAACTTACGCCAAATCGTGGTGCAAGTGGACCAGAAGTTCCGCTCGCGAGGACGGTATCAACGTACATGTGAATCGGTGAAACTACCCCTTGAACTGGTACACCAACTTTTACGGTGAAGGCAGCGGCATCAATTGGAGTGAAGGCAGCGGCATCAGTTGGCGTAAATGATCCATTAAGAACAGTGGCGCCACTTGCTGCCGGCATCCATGAACATTGTGCTACAAATGGTGTAACTGTGGTGGTAGCAACTGCTTCGCAACCCTTAATTACTACCCCGGCTGCTGAGAACTTCACAGTTCCTGCGTTATTTGCGGTGGCTTTGATAATCGCTGGAGTAAGTCCAAACACCGCACTTCCTCCAGAAAGCACGAGCGTTGAGGGAGCAGCCACTGCAAAAGCAGGGGCACCTCCCACAACTGCGCCACCGACTGCTGCAAGAGCACTGATGACAATGCTCGAGATAAATCGTTTCATATCCCTACTCCTTTTTTCTCTATTTATACGCGTCTGTTTGAGAACTATTTGGTGGTGATGTTGCCGGTGAGAGTCAAAGTCAGTGCCGTGCTCTCGCTAAAACCGGCGTCTTTAGACTTAATAGCAAAGGATCCCGTCACTTTGAGAGTTCCAGTAGCCCCCGCATATTTTCCACTTCCACCAGTGACAGTGGCGTTGCCTGTAATTGTGATTGTGGTTGGTGCGGCGCCTTCAGCTGCACATGCCTTAGCGGTTGAATCGAAGGCAACCTTCAAGGTGTTTCCGCCCCCACTAAGAACTCCAGTACCATCAAATGCGTCACATTGATTTTGTGGCGCAGCTGATCCGGTTCCTGTTAACTCATCCAAGCCAAGGACGTTTCCGGTTCCAGCTGCCGTTACTGAAGTGGCGCGGACGTCACTGTCGCTCCAAAGAATGGACATCTTTCCTTTGTATGTTCCAGAAAAGGCGACCGTTCCCGCAGTGGTTTTCGCCGGAGTCGCTGTTGGCTTTGGCGTTACTTTCACCACTGGTTTCTTCGTTGTATAACCCTTTGGACATTTTGGACTAACAGCAGTTACCTTCTTTACGATCTTTCCCTTGTAACACTTGATCGTCTTTTTAGTTACCGCATTTGCAACCGTTGTATTCGCGGTGACTAGACCAAATACCGCAATGACAATTAATGCTTTTGCTAATGTTGATTTACGTACGTTTTTCACTTTAATTCCTCATCTCTCCCTGAGTTACAGCCTCTTTTTCTTATGCCTGAATCCTTTCACCCCATCCTTGATCGAGGTAATTCTAGTTGAGGGCTAGCACTTCGCAAAGTATTCCATTAGTCACACACTGTTTTTTTTAACTATTCCCTACGTCACATATGTATTTCGCAAAGTATTCGCTACATCACACTTTTTGAAAACGACATACTCCATGCGTCACACAATAACTTTCTTAAACCTTTCGCTGGGATCGTGCAAGTCAAGGATAGCTGGAAACGTCCCGCAAATACCTGATCCGCAGTAAAAGAATGGTTTATTTGCCTCTTGCAGCCAATATCGCATTGCAAATTTGTGACGATCGAACTATTCGTTGAGACCTGCAGAACCTCCATATCCTAAACATCAGCAATCACGACTTTCTTTCTCAAATCTTTACGCAAAATGCGTCGTACTCGAGATAGTCAGCCGCCAGAATCAACTCCTGCATACCCTGCTTATCGCACATAGGAGATGAAATGAAGAAATTTGGCAAGATTGCGGCTGCATTAATAGCCGTGGGTGGGGTTGCACTTTTAAGCATCCAACTCACTAGGGACTCGACTTCGATCAATCCAATCGTTTCCTCTGAGATCTTTGTGGGAGGTGACCTACACACGCTGACCGTGGCAGGTTCACAAATCGTCGTCACAGGTCATGAGAGCGCAGCGATCTCCACAGATGGAGGAAGCAACTGGAAAGCCCTCAAGACTCTTGCAGGTGCCGATGTCATGGGGTGGGCCTCCGGTACCAATACAGTCTTTGCAGGAGGGCACATCGGCCTTTTCAGATCTCAAGGCAATAATGATGATTTTGCTCGGGTTAAATTCTACGAGGGATTATCAGATGTTCACTCTGTGGGTGCGTCCGGACAATTTGTATACCTAGCCTCACCCGATATCGGACTCATGGCTTCGGTGGATGATGGCAAGACATGGACTCTTCGAAATTCCCAAATGGGAAAGGGATTCATGGGTTCGATATTGGTCGATTCAAAAAATCCTATGAAAATTCTCGCCGCTGACATGCAACAAGGATCGCTCTCGAGTATGGACGGCGGGAAGAGTTGGAAAAGCTTGGGTGGTCCCGATGGCCCAATGGCGATGGCGTGGAATCCATCCAATAATTCAGAGATAGTAGTTATAGGTATGACCGGCGCAGGAATGAGCCTGGACGGCGGAAAGACATGGTCAAGTATTGCTGTTCCGAGTGGAGCAGCGGCAATCTCGTTTTCCAAGAATGGAAAACGAATATACGCCGCATCCTTGCAGGCTCCATTTGCTCGCATATTCATAAGTTCTGATCGTGGAAAAAGTTGGTCTCCACTCAAGGCCGCAAGCAATTCCCTCAATTCGGACGTTGCTGCAGATCAACCAACGAGTGACATGGATCCAAACATGCCTGGGATGGACCACTCAGCCTCATCTGATGAACATAACGAGGAGCCAAAACGCCCACTCGCCGCTGTTCTCGGAGTCTTCGGACTAGCCTCGTCCGTAGTGATTTCAACTGCGGGGGTATTGAAACGAAAAGACCGAGTCGCGCGTGAAAAGAAGTTAGCGCAAAGAAAAACACGCGGTGACCAGAAATGAAAACTACAGACAATTTAACGGAATTGGAAGTTGAAGACCAAACCATCGAGTCTCGTGGAGTCGATCTACTTAAATTTCGACCAGTAAAAGCCTTTATGACGAGCCGATATTTTCCCAAAATATTTCAAATTCCCGTCGCAGCCGTCTTCGGTTTAATCGGATACCAACTTCTTGCCGGCCCATCTAGCGCACATGAAAATCCCGGAACGGCCCTCATGTGGGTTCTGTGGTGGCCGCTCATTCCGATCGTTTTTCTCTTCTTAGGCAGGTTCTGGTGCGCTATTTGCCCATTTGCCACGCTTTCGGATTTTGTCCAAAAATTGGTTGGCGTTAACCGACCAGTTCCAGCGTTTCTAAAGCGTTATGGGATCTGGATTATCGACGCCACTTTTATCGCGATCACGTGGGCTGATCATGTATTCGGAATCGTTTCGTCCCCATGGGGCTCTGGGATCCTGCTTTTGCTCATAACTTTCGCAGTAATAGTCTCTGGCGCTTTCTTCCAACGCCGCACCTTCTGTCGCTACCTCTGTTTTCTGGGTGGCCTCTCCGGAAACTATGCACGAACTGGAATGATCGCCTTAAGGGCAAATACTGATATCTGCGAAACATGCTCCTCTAAGGCGGCGTGTTTTAACGGCACCGAAAAAGCTCCAGCTTGTCCGCTATTCACTTTTCCGAGGACGATGGACTCGAACTCGAACTGCGTTCTGTGCGCAAACTGCATAAAGAACTGCCCAAATGATGCGATTACATTGACACTACGGAAACCAACGAAAGAACTTTGGTTTATTCGCAGTCCAAAAGTTGAAGAGTCATTTTTGGCGATGGCAATTATGGGAATTGTCCTTATCCAAAACATAACGATGTTGGAGGTTTGGGATCAAATACTTTCCTCCGTGCATCGGATAACTGGGATAACAAACAGTGCAATCATTTTCACAGGAGTATTTGCCCTGGGTGTCATGCTTCCAGTTGCATTACTCTCCCTTGTCGCCCGAATCGCTTCGCGGAGTAACTTAGAGAGCACATTCCAAAATTTTGCACGATTTGGATATGCGCTCATCCCCCTAGATGTTGCCGGCCATGTCGCCCATAACCTCTTTCATCTTCTAGCCGAGGGCAAGTCGGTCTACTATTCCGTGGGATCATTATTTGGAAGCCAGGCCACTGGCTCCGCTGCTCTCGTGAGTAACGGGACAATTCGAATCCTTCAGTTCTTCATCTTGGCACTTGGACTCTGGGGTTCAATGTACACAGTTCGTCGAATCACCTATCGCCGTTACTCGAGTGCCAGAATGCGCAAGTCAACGTTGATTCCTTATACGGCACTCGTCGGAATCCTCATGGCTCTAAATGTGGCGATGTTTCTCTTCCCTATGGCACACCGCATGTAAAAAAATCAAATAATCGGTAGGGCGAGAGTGAATATCGATCCTAAGTGACGGCCATCGCTAGTCGCGGTGAGCGTTCCGCCATGACCTTGGGCGATGCTTCGGGCAATGGTTAGGCCAAGCCCAGAACCAGAATCTCCCGACGTCCGAGCGCTATCCCCTCGGTAGAGGCGGTCGAAAATGTGTGGAAGTTGGTGTGCCTCCATCCCTTCTCCACTGTCTTGGACTATGAACTGCACAAGACTCTTCACTGCTTTGACCTCTAAAGTCACCTCGTCGCCACGAGAAGTATGTCGGAGGGCATTTTCCAAAAGATTGGAGAGAACTTGTCCAATGCGCTGGGCGTCAACATGCAGCATCGGCAACTGGTCTGCTACTTGAAATTTAAGTCTCACATCCTTGTTCTCATATCTTGGCCGCCACGCGGCAAAGGCCGAGATGACAATCGCGCTGGGATCAACAGGATAAATGACTTTGCTGAGCGATTGATCAAGATTTTGGGATACATCCCGAACGTCGTGGGATAAACGGTTAAGTTTTCCAAGTTGATCACGAATTGTCTTCCACGAATGTGCATCGCCACGAACAACCCCGTCCTCAATACCATCAATGATTGCGCCAACGGTAGCGATCGGAGTACGAAGTTCGTGTGCAAGATCGCTTAACATGCGCTCTTGATTTTCTTTACTAAGCGCCAAGTCCGCCGACATCCCTGCCAACGCGGTGGCCAGTCGATCGAGTTCTGACGATGACCTATCAAAATTCGGTTGCACTCCCGAATTGCCCGCAGCGAGCGTTTCGGCGAATAAAGTCACCCTCTCTATTGGTTTTACGATCCTACGCATAAATACCCAAGCTATTAACCCAGAAAGTATCAGTGAAGTGAGTGCCGAGATAATGAGTGCAAGATTAAATGAGGCAGTAAAAGCCTCGGTTACGTGTGCATGAGCCTCTTCGGAGGTGATCCCCGCTTCTTCCAGGTGCTTGTGAAATATTGAAGGCGCGATATATGACGCGGTGCCGATAAGTATCAATCCAGATAACAAAATAAGAAGTGTCTGCCCGACTAGCATCTGAGTCATGAGACTCCGCTTGCGATGGATTCTCACTTCAATTCCATTCCATAACCAATTCCACGGACAGTTCGAATTAAATCCTCTGAAGCCCCCGCATCAGTGAGCTTCTTTCGCAGGTGGCCAATATGTACGTCCACGACGTGAACCTCACCGAACCACTCGCCTCCCCATACTGACTCAAGAAGAGACTTACGAGAAAAGACATTCTTAGGGTGTTCAATCATGGTTTCCAAGAGATCGAACTCTGTCCTTGTGAGCTCTACTGACGCCTGCCCGACCATAACCGTCCTCGAACTCGCATTTAAGGTGACGGATTCAAAAAGAAAGACATTTGAAAGTGATTCATCATCGCCTTCACTCGATTTCGTTCGAGGCCTACGCAAGATTGCTCTAGAGCGTGCAATGAGCTCTCGCGGCGAAAATGGTTTCACCACATAGTCATCTGCGCCTACCGCAAAGCCAACCACTTTATCTACTTCTTCATCGCGAGCGGTCAGCATCAAGATGTATGCATCAGAAAATGTTCGAACCTGCCTGCACACTTCAATACCGTCAAAGCCTGGCAGCATCACATCTAGAATTATGAGGTCGGGCGGTGCTAAGCGAGCTTTCTCCACCGCGCTTGGACCATCAAGTGCCTGATCGACGATATAACCTTCACGTTCAAAATAACTCACGATCACAGCCGCAAGCTCTGCTTCATCCTCGACTACAAGGACACGAAGTGGATTACTCATGCATGCCTACCTCGAAGTCTCAAAGCGTTGGCGATCACGGAGGTAGAACTTAGACTCATTGCCAGCGCTGCAATCATGGGCGAAAGGATCAATCCAGTAAAGGGATACAGGACTCCGGCCGCAATTGGCACCCCTAGAGAGTTGTAGACGAAGGCAAAAAATAGATTCTGGCGCATATTTGCGACCGTATCCTTCGAAAGTCTCCTTGCCGCTGCAATTGAACGTAAGTCCCCCTTTACCAATGTAACTTGCCCACTGTGCATCGCAACATCGGTGCCAGTACCCATTGAGATTCCGATATTAGCCTGAGCAAGTGCCGGTGCATCGTTCACACCATCTCCAGCCATTGCCACAAATTTTCCTTGGTTCTGAAATTTGCGAACTAACTCCAGTTTGTCGGATGGTTTCACATCGCCATAAACCTCTGTAATATTTAATTTTGAGGCAATACTCCTGGCACTACTCAAGTTATCTCCGGAAGCCATAACCAAATGGATGCCTGAACTCATGAGATCAGCAACTGCTTCAGGGGATGTCTGCTTTATCTTGTCGTTGAGAGAGATCAATCCCAATATCGCATCATCTTCTGAGACAAACATGATGCTTGATCCATGGGAACTAACTTCAGTGGCTTCGAGTCGCATCGGTTCGATATCAATCTTTGAATTGACCAAGAACTGAGCGTTTCCAACCAGTACGCGTTTTCCATCCAACTTTCCCTCTACTCCGAAGCCGGGGTGAGATTTGAATTCAATCACTTTTCCCACGTGCAGATTTTCCTTGGCTGCTTCCCGAACAATTGCGGTCGCCAGAGGGTGTTCACTTAGACTTTCGAGAGTCGCTGCAACAGATAGAACACGACTTTCTTCGATTCCAGAAACCGCGATGACACTCTCCACATATGGCCGTCCCTCCGTCAAGGTGCCAGTTTTATCAACGATCAAAGTATCGATTTTGTGAAAATTCTCAATTGCAGCGGCGTCTTTAAAGAGGATCCCAGAAGTTGCTCCTCTACCCGATGCGACCATGATAGACATCGGTGTTGCCAAGCCGAGGGCACAAGGGCAAGCAATGATGAGTACGGCTACCGCATTTATTACCCCATACGTCCAAGAAGATTCGCCACCGAGTAAACCCCAGACTATAAAGGTCAGTATTGCCACGGCAATTACAGTTAAGACGAAGTAGCGGGAGACCGTATCCGCCATCCTCTGCATGGGCGCTTTGGACCGTTGCGCCTGAGAGACCAGACTTACAATCTGCGAAAGGACGGAAGCGGATCCAACCTTCTCGGCCCTAATGTGAAGTGAACCATCGGAATTTATCGTCCCTCCAATAACTTTATTGGTTACTTCTTTTAGTACTGGCAAAGGTTCACCGGTAAGCATGGACTCGTCAACGCTACTCATACCTTCTATCACTTCCCCATCGACAGGAATCGTCTCTCCAGGGCGGACAATCAATATATCTTTGACCATGACCTGCGTAAGCAGAACCTCCTCATCTGACCCGTCAGCTTTGCGTCGGCGGGCAGTCTTAGGGGCCAATTTCAAAAGAGCCTTAATTGCCGAAGATGTCTCTGCCCTCGCCTTAAGCTCAATGACCTGCCCCAGCAAGGTCAAGGAAATGATTACTGAGGCAGCCTCGAAATAGACGCCTACCTTCCCATCCGTCCGGAACGAAGCGGGAAAAATGTCTGGGACTGCTGTGGCGGCGAAGCTATACACGTACGCCGCCCCGGTGCCCAAACCAATGAGGGTCCACATATTTGGACTCCTATATATGAACGACATCCACGCACGCTGGAAGAATGGTTTCCCAGCCCAGAGAATCACTGGTGTCGCAATTAGTAGAGACAACCACTCTCCACGGTCCGCAAGCGCACCCGGAAGACCAGATCCAACAATGGCGACGAAAATCGCTAGCACAGTAAGTGGTAATGACCAGAGAAAACGCTTCTTGAGATCAAGGAGCTCAACATTCTCGACCTCGGTCTCGAAATCCGCTTTTGGTTCAAGCGACATTCCGCATTTGGGACAATTCCCTGGCTCAAATCTCACAATTTCCGGATGCATCGGACACGTGTACTCGATTACATTGTTATTCATTTAGCTCTCCTATCTCAAAAAAGACTACCTCCCCGCCTACTTTCCTAATTTGATAATCATTTTCTTCATGGCTGCAATTTCTGTGCTCTGAGCTTTCTTGATATTGGCCGCCAAAACTTTCACATCACTTCTTGTCGAGGCGGAAATCCACGAAACCATCTGCAAGGCTCCGGCGTGGTGCTCAACCATCGCCATCAAAAAGCTCTTGTCGAACGCTCTTCCTTTGAGGCTCTTCAATTGGGCAAGTTGAGTTGGGCTTAGCATTCCGGACGCTCCCATGGAGTGACTCGACGTCATAGATTGGCCAGAGCTCTTGATCCAGGAAGTCATTTGAGCGATTTCACCTTTCTGAGCAGCAATAATTTTCTTAGCAAGTCCAATAACATTGGCATTGCTTGAATTCTTCAACGTGTACCAAGACATGGTTATTGCCTGCCGGTGATGTGGAATCATCGCCTGGGCGAACATGATCTCCATATCACCGTAAGCCATAGTGGAGGCACTCGAAAGCCGTGGCGGCAGAGCGCTGGCTGGGAAAATAGCAAATGAACTAAACATGACAGATACAACTGCTGGTAAGAAAATTCGACGAAACATTATTGGACCTCTCTCAATTTGTGGACATGGAAAATACATTTGAGGGGTCAGAATTATGTTCTTGAAACTCCTATGCGTGAAAGAACGAGTGTGGGTGACAGGGCTCCGCTTAGATAGAATTTTGAGAATACGAAGAGATCCCGCCCAACAAGCTCATCACGCCACTTTTGCGACTTCGCGTAAAGTTTACGACTCCAAGTAAGTAGAACAATCAAGGCAATGCTCACGCATACTTCGGCACTGGTTCCGGATACACCGAACGAACTTGAGTCGCCAGAAGAAATACCGTGGTGCCCCGCCGCTGAAGTCAGTCCCGTTCCGTGGACCGATTGAGACGCCATGCATTGATAATGCACGATGGCGACTCCAGAAAAAATGAGAATAATGCCCATCAACCAGAAGCTCAGTTTGCGAATATTGCTCGGCGATGACAGCACTTGATGAGAGTACCAGCGCCAGCAATTATGGGCATTTTATCGATCAACCCAAAGCTGACTTATACTCAAGATTTACTGTGAGAGGCTAGGTGACATGAAACTCAGTAGCGACGTAACTACGCTGGTCGCACTTTTTGCGATCGTCAGCCCTATTACTTCGATCCCCGTCTTTCTTAGTTTGACCGAAACCGTCTCTAAGGAGAAGAGGCGAATCATCGCCCTGCAAACCGCCCTCGTTTCGGGGTTGACGCTCTTCGTTGCCTACTTCGTCGGTGATGTCATTCTTAAATTACTTAGCATCCAGATGGATGCTTTTCGAATTGCGGGCGCGCTAATCATCGGAGCCATCGGGTGGAGCATGGTCATGGGTCGGAAAAATTCCATCCTCGAAGCCTCTCCTATGGGGGCTGCCATTGTCCCCCTCGCTATCCCGATGATGGCCGGACCTGGCGCGATTGCAACAGTGATAGCAATTGGCAATTCTGACGTCGGAATAGTCCGTATCGCGGATGTGATAATAATTCTCGTTCTTTCGATTCTAACCGGCATCTTGCTACTTGCAGCAGAGCCCATCGAACGAATTCTGGGAGAGCAAGGACTCATGGTGGTTACACGAATTTTTGGCTTGCTACTACTCGCAATTGCAGTCTCCACCGTGATGTCAGCTATCGCTTCAGCATTCCCTGGTCTCACGCAATAAGCGGTAATAATTCAGTAAATATTTGGCTAGCCAGTTCTTTAAGCGGAGTTTCAAAGGCTTGGCCATAAGTTGGAAAAGCGTGAACGACATCGCACCAGAGTGATAATTGAATTTCCGCCCGAATAGCCAGCGATGCTTCGGCCATCCACTCATCAGCGTGCGGACCAATAGCAGAAGCGCCAATGAGCACGCCGCGGACGGGATCGGCCGTCAGAACGAGTAGACCGCCTGCTTCCCCATCGGTAACCGTTCGAGAGACGTCCTTCAGATCGATGCTAGCCGTTAGATATCCCTCCCGGTTCATCGAATTGGCCATTTTCCCAACGCTTGCAACTGGTGGATCTGTATATATTGCTCGTGGAATCGCCACATAATTCGCGACCTGTTCCATACCTAGCAGGTTAGAAGTAACAATGTGCCCTTGATAACTTGCCGTGTGGGTGAATGGAGCAATACCTGTTACATCTCCGGCTGCCCAAACATGCCTTTGGCCGACGACCCGGCAATGTTCATCAATAAGCACGGTCCCTTTCTTGTCGAGCTCGATCCCCAGAATTCCCAAGCCAAGATTCGTCGTATCTGGATGGCGGCCGGAGGCAATAATAATTTTCTCCACGATGCAATAAGAACCGCTTGAGAGATGAACCAGAATCTGGTTTTCGGTTGCAAGTTCGACTTTAAGCACTTCTGTATTGAGCAGAATAGTTACGCCATCATCCTCTAAATTCTCCGCAAGTCTGGCGGCAACATCGAAATGCTCTTGGTCGGCGAGTTGGGGTCCAGATTGGACAAGTGTGGTTTCTGATCCAAAACGAGTGAATATTTGCGCCAATTCGCAACCAACGGGTCCGCCACCAATAATCAGCACGGAGCGTGGACAGTCACCCGCAGATAACGCTTCATCACTCGTCCAAGAGTCCACCGTTTCCAAGCCCTCAATTTTTGGAATTGTGGATAGAGATCCCGTGGCGATTACCAGATCCTTCCAACCCAACTCCAGTTGATTAATCGATATCAGATTGGGTCCGGTCACAAACCCACTGCCTCGAAATAGTGCGATACCCGCCGCCTTCACGGCCGCGCTGCTTGCGGAATCGTCTCGATAGTCAGCTATCCGGTCGCGTCGTGCAGCGGACCAATGGAACGCCTCATTGTCACTATCCATAATGAGGGGCGTACTTGAAGCACCAAATGCGACAGTATTTTTTGCCAATTTTCTTATTTGGGTACTTCGCAACATTGCCTTGCTGGGAATGCAGGATACATAGGCGCATTCTCCACCCACTCGCAATTTTTCAATGAGAGCGACCGAGCGGCCAGCCTTGGAGAGAGTCTTGGCGATCAACTCTCCAGCCGATCCTGCACCCAAAACAACCACATCAAATTGCTTCATTTTTTCACGGTACGCCTAAAGAGGAACAATAACAACGAAAAATGTCTCAATAAATGCACATCTTTGAAGATATATTCACAGAGAATTTATAGAATAACGACTTGCTTTTAGGATTACAGTGAAGGAATCCAACTAGTTTCTGGAGAGAATAGATGGAATGCGGCTGTCGGAATGGTAGCTAAATATCTCCGCGCGGCGCACTTTCTGCCAACACTTATAGTAACCACGCTCGTCCTACTACTTTCGAGAACGTTATTCAATACTGGAGATTCAATTCTGATTGCACTTACAATTTTTAGCGGTCAGTTAGTTGTTGGCTGGAACAATGATCTGATTGATGCACCGCGAGATCGACTACAAAAAAGATGGAGAAAACCCGTAGCATCGGGCGAACTTGCTGAATCAGACTTGAAATTGGCCATTTATGCTGTATTGGCACTTTGCGTAGCCCTCTCACTCCTTGGACCCTTGGGTATTCGTGGAGGTTCGCTACACCTGCTCGCTGTTGGATTTGGCCTTTCTTACAATCTCTACTTTAAGAACAATTTACTTTCCCCCATTCCATTCATGTTTGCCTTCGCTGCCCTGCCTGCCACTCTCTATGTTGCTGCACACAAGACTCCCCCTCTGTGGATAGTTATTTGTGGGGGTTTATTTGGAATAGTTGGACACTTCGCAAACGTGCTGAAGGATATGGACGAAGATCTCACACTTGGAATCCGTGGCCTGCCACAAATCGTTGGTACCAAAAAAAGTATCTTTATTGCTGCAATTGGCCTAATTTCTATCTCATTAATTATTTCAATGCACCGGCAAACTCTGATTCCTTGGTTTGTGATTTCACTTCCCCTCGCAATTGCATTGATCACTTATAACCCAAGAAAATTTGGACATCCAACAATTATGTTGCTCGCACTCATGGACGTCTATCTGTTGTTTTAACTGGATTAGCTGCTCTCCACTCTTTAGACATCGATCGCAACCACTCATGTGGGGTTAACGTTTTCGAAATTTTCTAGGATCAATTTTTTTCGCGTGATATTTCGCTTTGATCAACAGTGATTCAGCCCAAGTAAATTCAACGGCCAGAACTATCAACCCTAGAATTACAAGTGGCATAGTAAATGGTCCTGGGAGTACAACGAGCGCGACTCCCAACGCGATCAGAGTAGAGCCAATTACCAGAACGATAGTTTTTCGAACAGATCCCGGAAGAGCCGCCCAGAGTTTGCGCCAGACCATCATGAGTCTTCATCCGTATCCAAAAGGGTAATTCGACCAGCGTGAGCCTTCGCCGAAGGATCCGCCTTACTCTTGATCAAGCTGGCTACGGTTGAGACCACCAAAATTAATCCAATAACGCCGAGGCTTGCGACCGTCGGGACTTTAGGAATTTCTTCGAAAATCTCATGAAAATAAGTCAAGATCAATTTGACGCCAATAAAAATAAGAATGAAAGAGAGACCAAGCGATAGGTAAATTAACTTATCAAGCAAGCCCTTAAGCAAGAAATATAGAGCTCGTAATCCCAAGAGGGCAAACGCATTAGCGGCAAACACTAGGTAAGGCTCAGATGTCACACCAAAGGTTGCTGGAATTGAATCCAGGGCAAAAAGCAAGTCAGTCGAGGCGATGGTAACGATGACTAAGAGCATGGGGGTAGCAAAGCGCTTTCTATTTACACGGATAAAGAGGTCGCTTCCATGAAATTCATCAACTATCGGGATTGACTTTCGGAGTCGGCGGACAACGAAATTCTCATTGGGATCGGGATCTTCATCCCAATGCCTAAACAAACCAATACCAGTCCAGACCAAAATTGCTCCGAAGATAACGAACGTGAAACTAAATGAGGCAAGAGCCACTGCCCCCACAGCGATAAAGGCCGCCCTCAATACCAGCGCGAGTAAGACACCAATAAGAAGTATTCGCTGGTGATAAATACTTGACACCGCAAATTGAGTCAAAATTATGACAAAGATGAAGAGGTTGTCGACGGAAAGAGAGTACTCGACCATATATGCGGCAAAGAATTCCAACCCAGAGGTCGAGCCAAAATAGTTCCACACCCAGAGTCCGAAGCCAACTGAGATGCTGACGTAGAAGATAGTCCAAGCAATTGCTTCTTTAAACTTCACATCGTGAGGCTTTCTGCTTGCGGTAAACAGATCAATAAAAACTAAAATCAAAATGACCGCAACAGTTATCGACCAGGTTAATAAAGACACATTCATTGAAGACTCCCTTGATAGCCATTAGTAAGACATGGTCAAGGTCTCCCTAACCGTTTTCACGGCCAGCATCTCGGGTTTTTACACCGTATTGACGAGGTAGCTGTAGTGAGGTACTCCCCTTAAACATCTGAACTGTAATCCCAAACACAAAGTAAGGCAAAATAAGAATGGGTGGCTGATTTCGCCGCGACCCATTAATCCCTATGATTACTAAATTCTTTTCCATGATTCCCACATGAAAACGGGGGCACATTACTTATGGCTTTTGAGTCTTTTACAATCCGCGGGGCCACCGTGATCGATGGGTCTGGAAGCGCAGGCACTAAGACCGACGTTGTGGTGATAGACGGGAGAATCGCTGAAGTTGGAAGGATACTTAAGGGGGACGAGCGCGGCAGAATTATTGACGCCACTGATTTGACCCTCTCGCCCGGATTTATCGATATGCACGCTCATTCCGATCTTGCTGTCATTTCAGATCACGAACACCTGGCAAAAGTGACGCAAGGCGTCACTCTAGAGGTTGTTGGACAGGACGGACTTAGTTACGTTCCATCAAATGAGGACACGTTGGCGATATTGCGCGAACAACTGTTTGGTTGGAATGCTGATCCCGCAGGGATCGAATGGAACTTTAGGTCAGTAAAAGACTATCTGGCCGTTGTGGACCGTGGAGCTGCGGTAAATGTTGCATATCTAATTCCCCATGGCAATGTTCGAATGCTTGCATGTGGCAATGAGCCCGGAGAGGCTTCTTCGGAGCAGATGGCTTATCAACTCGCACTTGTTGAAGAAGGTATGCTCCAGGGTGCGGTAGGGATGTCCGCCGGCCTTACATATGTCCCTGCAATGTATGCCAGCGACAAGGAAATTTCCCAACTAACAGCAGTAGTCGCTAAGCACGGTGGTTACTATGCGCCCCATCACAGAAATTACGGAGCAAAGTTTCTAGAAGCAATAGATGAATGCATTGAAATTTCACGATCTTCATCGTGCCCGCTACACCTCACGCATTGCCATATGAGCGCACCGATTTTCCATGATAAGACAGAACTACTCTTTGAGAGATTAGCAAAAGCCGAGGCCGATAACTTGGATATAACATTGGATTCGTATCCTTATTTGGCGGGTTCGACGTACCTCCACGCTCTTCTTCCCTCGTGGTGCCAGGCTGGCAGCAAGGAGGAAATGCGCAATCGAATTATTCACCCGGAGATGCGCGCGAGAATTAAGAATAACCTAGAAGTCACAGGTTCGGATGGAAATCAAGGGGGCATAGTCAACTGGTCAAGCATTGTTATTGCTGGCGTCACGAAAAAACACAATGAGAAATATATTGGCCGTAAACTTCTTGAGTTGTCCACTGCCAAGAACCAAGACCCATCTGAGTTTTATCTTGATCTCGTAGTAGACGAAGATTTTCGTGCTTCATGCATTTTATTTTCTGGCTACGAACCAAATGTTCGATCCATTATGCAACATCCAAAACATATGGTTGGCACCGACGGCATTCTTACAGGTAATCGCCCACATCCTCGTGGTTACGGCACTTTTGCAAGGTACCTAGGATTTTATGCTCGACAAGAGAAGATCCTGAGCATGGAAGGTGCCGTCAACCGCATGACGGGGCGCCCAGCGCAGCGACTCTCCCTAAAGGACCGCGGCCTAGTCCGAAAGGGTTATGTAGCTGACTTGACCCTCTTTGATGCAACCACCGTTATCGATCGATCGACCTATGAAAATCCTCGAATTCCTGCGGCTGGGTTTGAAACAGTTTGGATTGCAGGCGTTGAAACCCTAAAAGGCGGTAAACGAACTGATAATCTGCCAGGCCGAGCAATCCGATCCTGCTAAAAATTCCTAAGCGGCCCCGCGAAGAATCGACATAAGAGTCGCTCGATCAACCGCGTCAACGCCACGACGAAGGGCGCCGTAGGCTGTCGCCAAATCCCTTAGTTCGGAGATAACGATCGTGGGCGCGATCAGCGTTATTTTATGAACCGACTCCGAAATCTTCCCGAGATATGGCTCTAGTGCGGGCGCAAGCCCGCCACCTAAAATGAAAATCTCGGGGTTGGTAATACAACAGACCGAAGCAATTCCCCTAGAAAGTAAATCCAATTGTTGACTAACAAGCTCATTAGCTAACTTATTACCCTTAGTCGCAGCTTCATAAATGAGTTTGGCGGAGACTTTTCGATTCTCGGCCATATCAATAATTTCTTGAGCTCCTTCCTTCTTTTTCGAGCCCTCAAAATTTCGCTCAAGCCCTGCTGCGCTGGCTTGGAATTCGAAGTTTGCATTTGCAGGAGATTTACTAGAACTAACCATTTGCAAAGGTAAGTTCCCCACTTCACCCGCAATCCCATTGAAGCCCCGATAAACTTGACCATCAATCAAAAGGCCAAGGCCAATTCCAACTCCAATTGACATCGTGGCGGCGTTGCCCAAGCCCTTTGCCCCTCCCTTCCAATGTTCTCCGCATATTGCCAGATGAGCTTCATTTTCGACGTGCACTTCCACCTTGAAAAGTTTGGAAAGTTCAGCACTCAACGAGAAATTTTCCCATTCAGGCAAGTTGTAGGCTCTGGCAATCTCTCCGGTTGTGGGATTGATCGTTCCGGGAGATCCAGCGACAATCGCTCCAACATCAGAAATCTTCAACGAATTTGCCTTCAAGAGCTGCCAGACCGAATCATGAATTTTCGAAAGAGTGGCCTTTCGGCCACCTTTTTGCGGAGTCGGTTCGGTGAGCCTGGCTAGAACATTTCCTTCTAAATCGGAAATGAGTACTCTGATCTTGGAACCGCCTATATCTATTCCGACTATCTTCTTGCGATCCTTGTTGAATGAAATTAACTGCGCCTTAGGGCCAGGCTTGCCAGATAGCGAATCGATCTGAGACTTTGAGAGGCAGATCAACTTCTCCTTTAGCAAGATATCCAGGGCCTCATTCACAGTTGGTTTGGACAGGCCCGATATCTCACCTATCACGCGGCGAGTGATGGGGCTGTTCATCCGCACGGTTTCGAAGACCCGCGCCACATTCAGCCGCCGCAAACCTGCCGGTGACCCAGAAGAGGACTTCATGAAGGACGCCGGCAGAAACTCCGAGAAGGTACTTGACAGAATAGGAAGACTCCTTGTTCTATTGCCTACCTGAGTAAACCACATTTATGGCTCTTAAACGAGAGCAGTCAATCAGGTTAATCACTACATGGCCAAATGAAGGAGAGTCCTAGTGGAGCAAGCAACTCGCATCAGCATTTCTGAAGTCTCAAAAATTTACAAAAATGGGACTAATGCCGTCGAGGCGGTCAAAAACTTCACGGAAAGTGTCAAGGATGGAGAATTTATTTGCGTTGTAGGGGCTAGCGGATGTGGGAAAACAACCTTGCTATGGTGCTTGTCGGGTTTACATCCTGCAACCTCAGGCGAAGTCCATATTGACGGCGAACTCCTTGAAAAGCCTCTGCCGGATCGCATCGGAATGGTTTTTCAAGATTCCAATCTTTTGCCTTGGCGGACACTTATCGAAAATATCGAACTTCCATTTGAGATTAAAAAGGCGCCTGTAAATCACGAACTTATCGAAGAACTCCTAGAAGTTGCAGGTCTGAAAGGTTTTGAAAACTCCTACCCTGGAGAACTCTCCGGTGGCATGAAGCAACGTGGCTCTATTGTCCGGGCGCTTGCGCAAGATCCAGAAGTTCTATTGATGGACGAGCCGTTTGGCGCTCTTGACGCGTTCACTCGCGAAGAAATGAACCTCTTCCTTCTAAAAGTTTGGGAACGGAAGAAAAAGACGATTGTCTTTGTTACGCATTCGATTTCCGAGGCAATCTTCTTAGCCGACCGAGTGTGGGTGATGTCGCCACGCCCTGGTCGCCTATCGCGAGTTGTAAACGTTGAGTTTGCTCGACCCCGCCAAATCGATTTGCAATTCGAACCTGATTTCATCGAAATATTAAAGTCGATTCGCGAAGATGTTGAAGGTTCCAAGTCTCTGAAAGGAAACAAATAATGACTACCGCCGACTTGGCAAACAAAATTCCAGACTTCAATTCTAAAGCGGGATCTGGCGATCAAGGCCCCCTCAATATGAGCGCTGTAGCAAATATCCGCCGCGCAAAAGGTGCCCTCGAAGTAGCTTCTGTCCTGGCCCTTGCAGTTGCCGTCGGTACTCTATTGGAATTAATTCTAATTTGGACGAAAACACCGGCCTACGTATTCCCCCGCCCAACAGCGGTTATTTATAGTCTTTTCACGGATTTCAGCAAACTTTATTGGAAGCCGCTGCTCCAGACAGGGCAAACCTTCTTCATCGGTCTTTTTATTGGATCGATCATCGGTTTGGCACTTGCCGTATTGGTTACTTTGAAACCTAGGCTGGATATTTACATTTCCCCTTACATCATCATTCTAGTTACTACCCCAATGGTCGCATTAATTCCATTTCTAATGCTCAAGTTTGGATTTGGAATGGCTCCAAGAATCATCGCCATTGCTCTAGCGACTGGCCCGATGGTAATGATTAACTCTGCTACTGGTTTCCGCCGAACCAACGCGGAACTTATTGCCTTGGGAAAGAGTTATGGGGCAACCGAGTTTCAGATTTTTCGTAAGATTCGCTTTCCATTTGCCCTTCCAATGATCATCGTTGGATTTATGGTCGGATCGATTTTTGGTCTGTTAACGGCTGTTGGCTCGGAAATGGTTGGAGGCGGAAGCGGACTTGGGAACCGTTTGATTTATTTTTCATCTCTAGTGCAAATGTCCAATTTCGGTGCCGTCCTTGTAATCGTTTCAACGCTAGGGGTTGGAATCTATTCATTCTTCACGTTGGTAAATAAGAAATGGGCCAATTGGGATGCATAAGCAAAAACTAGGAATTGCGTTCTAATGCCGAACCTAGAACGCAGATAAGAAAAGCAAGTCCGCTAACAGCAACCAAAGGAAGAGGTACAAAAATGAGAAATAGAAAGCTATGGCTGGCGGGGGTATCGGCATTGGCCGCACTCTCTCTTGTTGTTGGTCCGACGGTTTCAAATGCAGCGACAAAGACTCAGACGATAACCTGGATGTCACCACGTGGCTCTCTAGATGTTATGGATGACTACATGCTTCACGTCGCCATGGATCGCGGATACTTTAAGAAACTCGGTATAAAGGTTAAGTTGATTGCCGGACCATCTGATGGAACAGCTGCCACGAAGTTCGTTGCACAGAAACAAGCTGACGTTTCATATCCGAGCCCAGGAATTTTACTTTCGTCGGTAGCGGCCGGAGTTCCAGTCGTCTCAGCGTTCAATATGATCCCAGGACAAGTTTTCAATTTTGCGGTACCTAAAGGAAGCCCCTTGAAATCCATTAGTGACCTAAAAGGCAAGAAAATTGCGGTCGGATCACCCGCCTGGGCTTCAATTATTAATCCAATGTTGGTAGAAGCTGGAGTTGATCCAAGTACCGTTGAAATAATTGATGCCGGATGGCCAACCTGGTCTCAGGCAATTGCCTCCGGTAAAGTCGATGCTGGCCTCGGTTGGGATGGACTTCGAGCCCAATGGGCAGCAACAGGCATTAACGTCGATTGGATCATCGGCAAGGAAACATCAAAACAACCATCAAACGGATATGACATTCGCGCCTCAGAACTGAAAACCGCTGCCGGCAGAGATCTTTACACTCGTTTCTTACGCGGTGTTGCGATGGGACTCGAATTTGCGAAGGTTAATCCTCGGGCAGCCGCGCAAATCACCTACAACCGCTTGCCTGCTCTGGGAGCGACCCTCGCACCACAACTTGCAGTTGATTCAATGCGTGAGGAACAAGTGGGACACATGATCTCTCGTCTCGATGGCAAGGGATGGGGATACCACTACCCACAAGCATGGGCAGACTATCTAAAGGTTGTAGCAGACATGGGGCAAACGCCTCGTTTGATCAAGCCTTCAGAAGCCTATTCAAATCTCCTTATCGCCGGTGCAAATAAGTTCGACCATGCACGCGTCGCTAAAGATGCAAAGGCTTTCAAATTGAACGCCGTATTTGCAAAGGTCTCAGTTAAGTAAGCCAGACATAATTGAGTGAAGTCGCCTCGAAGCAGAGGCGACTTCACTCAATACAATCAAGAGAATCTTCATAAATTTGAAAGGAAGTTTCATGGGACGCCTCTCTATGTTTTCGTACTCATGGGACTTAGAAGAAAATGGAGTTTCTCAAAGCATCAATGAATTTAGGGAAATTGGCATCAACTCCATAACCCTGGCGAGTAGTTATCACGCCGGAAAGTTTCTCCGCCCTAAAGGGAAGAATGGAAAGATTTATTTTCCAGAGGACGGAACTACTTATTTTGCGTCAGACCCGTCCAGATATGGATCAATAAAGCCGATTCCGAATTCTATTTTTGGGAATGGTAATGTCCTTCAGGAACTAACGGAGATCAAAAACTTCTCCGTGAACGCGTGGCTCGTACTTTTTCACAATTCAAGACTTGGCTCTAAGAATTTGGATTCGACTGTCAGGAACGCCTTTGGTGACCCCTATATCTATGCGCTCTGTCCGTCCGCCCCTGAAGCACGTAACTATGCAATTGGTCTGACAAGCGACCTGACTGATAACTATGACGTCTCCGGCATCTCCCTTGAATCGATCGGCTTTCCTCCCTACGAACATGGGTATCACCATGAGATGAGTTTTGTAAAACCTAATAAGTGGCTCACGTCATACCTAGGACTTTGCTTCTGCGAGTATTGCGTCAACGGAGCCGAACAGAGTGGTATCGACGCCATGGGGCTTAAAGCCAAAGTCGCTTGGAATATTGATGCATATTTATCAGGGGAGATAGATTTCCCAGATGACATGGCCGAGGCATTCTGGCTCGCCGACGTCGCTGAAGATGCCGACTTGCATGAATATTTGGTCTTCAGATCTAGTGTGGTTACCTCACTTGCCACGGAGATTCGCGCAAGGGTTCGAAAAGAGGTAGAGGTTGCCATCATTCCTTCGGTGGCCAGACCGACAGGTGGCGCCTGGTATGAAGGTGCAGATTTGTCCGCGCTGGCGAAAGTTACCGGAGTTATCGAGGCGTGTTTCTACGAATCGTCTATCGACCGCATTAAAGCCGACTTGGCAGATACCAAACGTCGCATCGGTGGAAATGGAAAAATTAAGGGCATCCTTCGACCGGCATTTCCTGACCTAATAAATGAAAAAGCAGTCTTTGACGCGGTCCAAGCACTTCACGAGGGTGGCGTCGAAGATATTGGCTTCTATAACTATGGTCATATCCGTAGTCAAAGTCTTAATTGGATTGCAAACGCGCTGGCATCGGTGGTCGGAAAATGACGGGAAGATTTGATGGAGCCGTGGTGGCAATTACGGGGGCCGCTGGTGGAATTGGGCAGGAGCTTTGTCGCCAATTTGGGCGCGAGGGCGCAACTATCTTTGCTGTCGATAAAAAGGAGACAGTTCTGGCGCTTGCTGACGAGCTGGCAGAGGAGGGCATTGTTGTACACGCAAAAGTCTGTGACATCAGCGATGCTTCCGCCATCGCCGAGAGCATTGCAAAATTTAGTCAAGATATTAGCTCTATTGATGTATTGGTTAACAATGCTGGCTTTTCGGATCATCCAACGTTGGAAAAAACTCCACCGGAGGCATGGAGCTTTGACATAAATGGAAATCTCAATGGCGCGTACAACTGTGTGCATGCCGTTCTACCCGGAATGCAAAAGAAACGCAAAGGAGTAATCATCACGGTTGGCTCAGTTAATGGGCTCTCTGCGTTGGGAGATCCAGCCTATAGTGCCGCAAAGGCGGCTCTTGTCAGCATGTCTAAAGCCATCGCGATGGAGAACGGTCGCTACGGAATTCGCGCAAACGTCGTATTGCCAGGTACCGTCCGCACCCCTATTTGGAATGACAGGGCAACTAAGGATCCGTCGGTCCTTTCAAAACTCGTCCGCTGGTACCCATTGGCTCGCTTGGTAGAGCCATCTGAAGTTGCCAATGCAGTCCTGTTCCTTGCCTCAGAACAAGCCTCTGCGATTAGTGGTGCTGAGTTGACAGTGGATTGCGGACTCACAGCTGGAAACATTGTCATGTCCCGTGAATTGACTTTGGAAGATTTCTAACTACTAGCAAGGGAAGAAGATATGAGTGAACTAAGAATCGGAGTAATTGGGCTCGGCTGGTTCGGCGAAATCCACTGCGATGCAATCATCGGGACTCCAAGTTTGAAGTTGACTTCACTCTGTACCAGAAACGAAAGCCGGCTTAAAAGTCTAGGCGAGAAATTCGGCGTCGAAAAATTACACACAAATTACCAGGATCTTCTGGCGGATCCAGAGATAGATGCCGTTTCGATTACCACAATGTGGGATCAACACACAGATATCGCCATAGACGCTCTCAGAGCCGGGAAGCATGTATTCCTAGAAAAGCCTATGGCTTCCACTGTTGCCGACTGTCAGAAGATTATTGAAGCGTCTGAGGAGTCGAAAGGAATACTTCAAATCGGCCACATTGTGCGCTTTAATCCACGCTACCGGACGGCGAAGAAGGCAATTAGTGAAGGTGCAATCGGCCAGATTCTCTCATTGAGCTCGCGTCGAAATATCCCCGCAGCATGGACTCCAGACATCTTGAACAAGATCGGACCAATCGTCGGAGATGCGATCCACGATACTGACATCATGCTCTGGCTAACCGGTGACAGAATCATCAGCGCCTACGCCCAAACGGTTGACCTGCGTAAGTTGAAAAACCCAGATATCGCGCAAACTATGTACCGTTTTGCAAACGGAGCCTCCGCCACGTTAGAGACTGTATGGTGCATGCCAGAACATACTCCGTTTGATATTGACGAACGTATGACAATTATCGGCACTGAGGGCCTGATTCATATTCAGGATACTTTCCCGAATCTTGGAATCGTTACAAAGACAAGTGGCTTACGAAGTCCAGATACAACTTACTGGCCAGAGTTTGATGGTTATCGCGGAGGCGCTCTGCGGGAAGAATTCCTTTACTTTGCGGACTGTGCAATGAAAGGTATACCGCCCACGGTGAGCACTCCAGTAGATGCTATGCGCGCGCTCGAAGCAACGCTCGCTGCCGAAGAATCAGCACGTACAGGCAAGGTCGTAACTATCTAAGGCTTGATATCGAGATAGAGCGACCCTCTAAAAGTGAAGCTCTAGCGGCCAGCGCCACCTGAAGTGCTGCAATTGCTGACGACGTGGGAGAAACGTCAAAAGTGCCGCCGTTACTAGCCTGTTCAAAGAAGTATTGAACTTGTCGGCCATAGGGGTCGTCGTTTGCAATTCTCTGTTGCGCGTTTCCTAATGACGAAAAAATGTGCCAACTGTTTACGCCCGCATCGTTGCCCTGAGAAGACTCTTCGGTTGCGGACATCGCGGAAAATTCATAGTGCGCCATACCCTTTGTCCCCAGTAAATCTATAGTGCTAGTAAACGGAACCCCCTCGCCTGTATTCATGCAACTTTGGACTTGACCTATTCCACCACTTTCGTATTGAACAATTATTTCGGCTGGACCGCTCGGACTAGTTTGCACCGCGAATACTTCTGTTGGATTTCCCAAATAGAGGTTCAGTTGATCAAAGTCGTGAATCGAAAAATCTACCAACATTCCGCCCGTTTGGCTGGCATCGTCAAGCCACGCTGCCCATGAGGGCTTTTGTGAAAATCGACGCGCATGAACCGAAAGGACTTTACCCAACTCGCCCGAATCACTAGCCGAACGTAATTTTTGATATCCCAAAAAGAAGCGAACAACGTGTGCGACCATCAACGATCCTGAACTTCTTGAGGCCACATCGGCAATCGCTTTTGCATCAGCAATTGTCAGCGCAATGGGCTTTTCTAGTAATACATGCTTGCCAGCAGAGAGAAGTGCTATTGCGATATCTTTATGTGTTGGAGTGGGCGTACATACAGAAACAAATTTCACGCCCTTATCTTTCAAAATCACATCAAGATCCGAAATATACGTAGCATGCTTTGCAAGCGGAACTGATCCTTCTTTCGGCCTTGGTGTGCATATGTATTTGATCGCGTCTGCTTGACCAGCACTTGCCCACGCCGCTGCATGGGCATTACCCATATAGCCCTGACCGATAATTGCTATTGAGGACTTGTCAGGCATACATACTCACGCAGACAGTCGTTTAATGGTATCTACCGAGTAAGCCAATGACTCGTGGACGTCTTCAACCCCATTGGGTCCAGAAGGCGTGAATTCGATTTCAATGCTAAGGGCTGTTGTGCATCCCTTCTTCTTTAGAATATTTAGGATCCTGTGGAAATCGAGGTCACCACGTCCGATCGCAGGGAAGTTCCACTCATTTTGCGCACCGGATTTTTCTTTTAGGTGTATGCCTATGATCGAATCAGTTGACGCCTCTAAGTCATCATAGGGCTCAGTGGCTCCGTAGAAAACTACATTACCCGTATCGTAATTCAAGCGAACATTTGGTAAATCTACTTTCTTAAGAAGTGCAATAACTCCTTGACCCGTTGCATAATTGTTACCGTGAGTTTCAACTGCCAGGTCGAGTCCGAGGTTTTGCGCAAATTCGCCGAGCTCCCGAAGGATACCAACGAGTTCAGTATCATCGCCGACAACTGAATCATCACCATGAGTCTCACCGGTGCTTAAAGTTACATACTGAACTCCAAGGCGTTTTGCCAATTGAAGATTCTTCCTAAAGGTCTCTTGTCCATCCTTAGTCTGAATATTCGTATGACCACACATTCCAATTGCTCTGATGTCATTTAATTTTAGCAAATCTAGTACTCGCGCGACCTCTGCATCTGAATAGTCGTTTCGCACATGTTCGGTCCAACCATTCACCGCAGCTAATTCAATAAGTTTAATGCCGGCGCGATGAGCACCTTCGACGGCCTCTTCCAACGTGAACCCATGGTAGGTGTTGCTGTTTAGACAAATTGCATTATTCATTGGAGCTCCCTTTGATCAAATCGGAATTTAAGGTTAGAACCAGCCAGTTTCATTTGGATTTCTGTACTGCATGAATTCGACAACCGCACCACCGACCAAAACGAATGCAACACGTACAAAGCCATCGGCAACGTCGAAAGGCTGAAGCAAAATTTCGTAACCTTTGATGGATTCATCTAAATTGTCTACCCGGTATGCGACATGGGGAAGATTTCGAATTGGGCCGGTAACGGGAGTGTCATGCTCGTAGCGAAGAAACTCCACATTTGCCGCATGAGCTCGCGGGTTCGTCACCCAGACTCGAGTGGAATCCACGAAAGTCTCGTCGCTCTGCTGCGATTCAGTGATAACTCCTATATGGTCGAAGCGGCTACGATCAAAAGTCATGCCAATTCCATCCTCTCCGAGATCTAAATTACCTATTTGCTACGGTAAAGGAATTCTCTACTGCCAAAATTAATGTGTCAATACCTCTTCCTATTCGACTAATAGCAAAAATTGACTTCGATCCCCTCTGAATTTCCGGATGAAGAGTTTGACCGCTGCTCAGGTCCAAGGATAAATAGTACAAAATTGACCCTTTTTAGTACAATCTTCTTATGTCAGATTTGTCCATCTCGAATGTTCGCGCGGATCTTGCCAAAGCCGTTTCTCGCGCCAAAAGAAATCCAGTGACTATCTCAAGGCATGGCAAGCCTGTTGCTGTACTGATTAGCCCATCACTGTTCGAGAAATTTGTTGAGTCAATCGAAGAACTGGAAGACATTGCCGCATTTGATGACGCGATATCCGACAAAGATCCAACAATTCCATGGGAGCAGGTTAAGAAAGACCTAGGTCTTCTTTGACCAATTATTCGATCGAGGTAAAAAGGAAAGCTCAAAAATACCTCAGCACAATTCCGAAGAAGGACAAGCTCCGAATCGTTGGGGCAATAGAGTTACTCCGAGAGAATCCACTCCCACCAAAGTCCTTGAAACTCAAAGGCCGCGACGGTTATCGAATTCGAATTGGTGAATATCGCATTATTTACTCTTTCAACAGTAAACGCTTAACCATCCTCGTTATTAAAATCGGTCACCGTAGAGATATCTACCAAATGGATGTCAATGAATAACAGAAGAGTCTCCCTATAAGCCGGATCCTGTGAGTTTTGGATTGCTGACTTCTTCGAAGTTTTGCTCAGGGTCTTTGTGATGTTGCAGATTTGGGGCGAGAATCAAAAGTGAGTGATTCAGAGAATAAAATATCCGGTTCAACTTTTCCGTAAGTACCATTGCCCGTGAGGTATACAATCCAAAGTTGCTTAGTCAAAATTCCACTACATTTGAGAGTAAAAGGTAGCGAAGAGATTGCAGTTACTTTTGCACAATCCCCAGGCCCAGTTCCTACAAATTTTAACGCTAACTTCATTGCAGAGAAGTCCCAACCCGATATTTCAGGAACAGAAATTTCGAATGAAGTTGCATCCAACTCCCTAAGAGCAGGGGTTGGAAGAGAAGGCATATTTATTAAGGCTGGTTGCGTTGGTGTATCTGATGGTTGCGGAGCAGGTTTGTGGGTAAATTGTGGAGTTCTATCTCCCAAGTATCCTAAGTATTCGGGCAGAACGGTCACAGCGATATTTTTGATTATGCAAGAGGCCAAGTAAGAGTTTATTACTCGTGCTTCGGCAATATCAACGGTCAACGAATACCGATATTTAATTGCAAGCCAATTTGTCATATAAGTACAAACATCTTTTTGTGGCAACCAACTAGCAACGTCCTTATCCCCCTTGGACCGGGTCTGGCCAAGGGAGACAGCCACCAGAGCCTGTGGTTCCTCTAGATCATTTGCAAACGCCTGGCGCTGGGCAGGGGTCCAAGCCCAGGCACCTGAGCGCCAAGCCTCTGCGAGTGGGACAACGTGGTCAATACGTAAATCGAATGCCTTCGATGTTTTCTTTGCATCATAGGGACTTAACCATTTGCCACCAGTGAGAGTGCAGTTCTTGCCAATCTTTGGTTTTATCACAGCCTCTTCGATTAGAACCTCAGCCCTGGTATCGCAGCCATCCTTGTCCACATCAATCCATAATTTGAAGAGCGCTTGGTTGTATCCAGTCAAGTGGTCTTGCGAAATAGTCAGGTATTCTCGAGAAACAGTGGGGGAATCAACACTCGCAGGGTGGTAAATCGGGAGCGAAATAGTGATGCGCATGGGAGTTACATCTTTAAAAAGCAAGTACTTACATTCTTTTGCTCCTGCCCAGTAGCCATCACTGGATTTTTTTGTAGTTATGCACACGTTCCATTCTGCGGCGAGTGGCAGCGAGAACTTGATACTACGGCTAGCTGCATCGTAAACATGGGAAGGGGTTATAGTCCGAGGGCTCGTTCCGCCAATGGTTAAAGTGATTGAAAATTGAGGATTGGAAACGGTGGCGCTAAATACACCAGTTCCTGCGTCCCAGGAGCCGTTATCTATTGTGATTGCACCAATTCTAGTCTTAGTATGAGTTGGAGTGCCAATTCTTATCCAATCTTTCTTTGTAAATCCATATGCCTTCCCATCTCTTAAGACACGCCCGCTCATAAAATCCTCGAAGTATTTGAATGGATGAGCTGGATCATTCGTCTGGGCTAAATACTCAGGGTCCTGCGCATAGTTGTAGTGGAGGTCGTCGGGAGGTAAACCTTTATCTAAAACCCGCCCTTCAACATTGGATATGGCCAGGTGTAGCCACTCATGCCAAAGTAATCCAACATAAGGTGCTCCCACATCAGGATCAATAAGGTCCTGTGGCAAAATTGGAAACACCACGCGCCTCGACCCTGCCGCACCCGCAAAATACGCCCTCTCTCCATGATCGGGATATCGAAACATGACGGCGTCGTAACCTTTAACCAAGAAATCTGCTTGGATCACATCCAAGCCTGCACTCATTACCGGAAAAATGTTGTCTCCCATATCCCAAATATCTACATCAGCAGTAACACCGCACTCAGATGCCTTGGCGATGGCATTGAGAAATGGTTGCACGGACATCGTCCCTACTCTTGTCACGCTTGCATCACGAGGCAGAGTCGTACCATTTGTATCCACGAAGTATTCGAGCATGGCCATATGCCAGTGTGCAGAGCCAGGGCAATCAGGAGAGCTGAATGAGGAGACAATTTTTGGTGTTCGCGCCGCCACGGCTGGGTCAAACTGAGCAGATGCAAGAACGGACGCAAACACCAGTGTTATCACGAGCAAAATATGGCGAGCCGAATAACTTAATCTCCGGAATTCGGCCAAAAACTTATCAAGCTCGCATCGATTTACCTTAATGGCATCCCTCGATTCAAATTATTCAATCAACTCTAGTGACCATATACCACGTCCAAGTTAGGCACGCTCGCACGCACCTGAGGATTATGAAACAGAAGAGTCGCCCTATAAGCCGGATCCTGTTTCTCTTGCGAGAAGATCACCATCCATCTAGGCACGCAATTGCTCACGTGCTCAAGCAACCTACCTGGTGAATTGAGCGAGCAGCCCATCACCTTTCTGGTCTTGCTCCAAGTTGGGTTTATTTATAACTGGTATACTGACAACGTTATTTTGAAATCAAAATAGTAGAAATTTATATAGCGAAGTCTGGTGTGATTCCAGCGCTATCCCGCAACTGTAATGGTCGAAAGACCTCAGCCAGGTCGCCTCGTGAATTTCTTTTTACTGACTTCGGAAGAAAGTCGGGAGGAGTTTTAATGGCTAAAACACATAATCTTGGATTTCCACGCATCGGGGCTCAAAGAGAACTGAAATTTGCTCTAGATGCTTACTGGTCGGGCAAAATTTCTCGTGACGAACTCCAGAACATTGGTGCACGTGTTCGGAAAGTTAACTGGGAAACCCAATCACAATTAGATTTCGTTCCAGTAGGTGACTTCAGTTTCTATGATCACATTCTTGATTTGACGTTCATGCTAGGTAATTTGCCCGATAGAATTCAGGGTTACAGCGGATCTAGCTTAGATAACGTGTTTAGATTAGCTCGAGGTAGATCAGTTGATCCTGCGGAATCCGTGGTCGCTGGTGAGATGACGAAGTGGTTTGACACCAATTATCACTATATTGTTCCTGAATTTACTAGTCAAACAAGATTCACATTAGATACATCACGGCTATTCGCTCAATTGAAAGAAACGGAAAATCTAGGTCTAAAAATAAAACCTGTGATTATTGGACCTCTGACCTATCTTGCAATTGGTAAAACAAAAGATGATGTAAAGAAATTGGATTTACTTCCTCAATTGATAGAAGCATACATTGAATTACTGAATTCCCTGTCACAAAAAGGAATCGAATGGGTTCAGTTAGATGAGCCGATTCTCGTAACAGAATTAGATCCCGGATGGGCAAATGCTTTTACTCAGGCATATGAAGAGATCGGCATGACGGATGTTAAAATCCTTCTATCAACTTATTTTGGTTCTTTAGAAGATAATTTGGATTTAGTTACTCGCTTACCCATCGACGGACTGCACATTGACACGATCAATGCTCGCAAGGAAGTTGATACTATGATCTCAAAGTTGCCAAGCGATAAAGTGGTTTCATTAGGTGTTGTAAATGGCCGAAATATTTGGAAAAGTGATATTAATTCAATTCTCGATTGGCTAGAGCCAATCGCCAATAAATTAGGTGACCGACTATGGATAGCGCCGTCATGCTCTCTTCAACATGTTCCAGTCGACCTTGGAAGTGAAGAAAAATTGGATGCCGAGATAATATCTTGGCTGGCCTTTGCCAAACAAAAACTTGAAGAAATCGAAATTATCGGACAAGCGCTCAATCACGGTCGTGGCTCAGTTTCAACGGAACTAGCGGCAAATGCACAAACTGCAAATTCACGTCGTACTTCTCCCCGGGCACATAATCAAGCAGTTAAGAAAGCGCTAGAAAACATTGATAAAAGTTGGGGAAATCGAAAGAGCCCTTATGAAAGTCGACAGAAGATACAGGCCGAGGTTCTCAAACTTCCAATGTTTCCAACAACTACAATTGGATCCTTCCCGCAGACAACTGAGATTAGAAATGCCCGTAGTAAGTTCAAAAAAGGTGAAATTAATTCTGCTGAATATAAAGAAGCCATGAAGCAAGAAATCGCATACGCAGTTCACGAACAAGAAAAATTGGGAATTGATGTATTAGTTCACGGTGAAGCCGAGAGAAATGATATGGTCGAATATTTTGGTGAGCAACTAGAAGGATATGCATTTACCCAATTTGGATGGGTTCAATCTTACGGATCGCGATGTGTAAAGCCGCCGATTTTGTTCGGTGACATTAGTCGGCCAAAAGCCATGACGGTCGAATGGATTACGTACGCGCAATCACTCACTACGAAGGTAATGAAAGGTATGTTAACTGGCCCAGTTACGATCCTCAATTGGTCTTTTGTGCGCGATGATCAACCTCGTTCAATTTCTTGTCGACAGATAGCCCTCGCGATACGCGAGGAAGTAATCGATCTTGAATGGGCCGGAGTGAAGATAATTCAAATCGATGAGGCCGCTTTACGTGAAGGATTGCCTCTGCGCAAATCTGAATGGAAAAAATATTTGGATTGGTCGGTAGAATCATTCCGAATAGCTGCCAATGGGGTCCAAGATAAGACACAAATCCATACACATATGTGTTACTCCGAATTTAATGACATTATGGGTTCAATTTCTGACATGGATACTGATGTAATAACGATAGAAACTTCACGCTCTGATATGGAATTGCTTGATGCCTTTGATAATTTCAAATACCCAAATGAGATGGGCCCCGGCGTCTATGACATTCACTCACCTAATATCCCAACTCAAGACCACATCATTGACTTGATGATCAAAGCTTCTGAACGGATACCTTATGAAAGACTTTGGGTTAATCCAGACTGTGGTTTAAAGACTCGACAATGGGGTGAAGTTTTGCCAGCTTTGGCCAATATGGTTGCAGCTGCAAAAGTATTACGAAGCCGATACGCTTAAAAAGAAGAGTCGCCCTATAAGCCGGATCCTGTCTAGGATCACCGTCCATCTAGTTCCGCAATTGCTCACGGAATCAAGCGACCTACCCGGTAGCTCGAACGAGCAGTTCTCAAGCGCTACCTGTCTGGTCTTGCTCCAAGTGGGGTTTGCCTAGCCATGACGGAGTTTGTCATGGCTAGAAATTGCAACGCGCTGATACCCTTTAACCCATGAGTCAGCGCCTGGAATACCTCCGAGCCAACAGTGGGGCCATTAGGGCTATCGCTGCTCGCCATAAGTCTCGCTCTATCTCTGTATTTGGAAGCGTTGCCCGAGGAGAAGACCGCCCGGATAGTGATATTGATTTTCTCGTCGATTGTGACCCCACTGCATCACTCTTTGACCTCGTTCACATGCGCCAAGAACTCATTGATTTTCTCCAGGTCGATGTAGATCTAGTCGATCAAGGTGGATTGTTTCCTCGAGATGCCCACATCCGGGAAGAGGCGTTAGTTCTGTGAATCAGAACGATAAGCGTCGCATTCAAGACATTATGGAATTAGCCGCTGAATAATGCTTGCCCACAACTATCAACGAATAAAGAGGTCTCAATTGTGGATCGCAGCCACCGTGGACGTTCCCGCCCTCGTCCGAAGTCTTAAGGATTTTATTTAAAAGAAGAGTCGCCCTATAAGCCGGATCCTGTCTAGGATCACCATCCATCTAGTTCCGCAATTACTCACGGAATCAAGCGACCTACCCGGTAGCTCGAACGAGCAGTTCTCAAGCGCTACCTGTCTGGTCTTGCTCCAAGTGGGGTTTGCCTTGTTCGGTTGGCTCACTCCTACCTTCTCCCGATTGAGCGCTGATACCCTTTACTCATGAGTTCGAGACTGGAATTCCTCCGAGCCAATAGCGAAGCGCTAAGGGCTATCGCTGCTCGCCATAAGGCTTTCAATATCGCGGTTTTTGGTAGTGTCGCTCGCGGCGAGGACAACCCAGATAGCGATATTGACATTTTGGTTGATTTCTTGCCTGGCGCCTCACTGGTAGACGAATTCCGTTTAGAGAACGAATTTCGCGAATTCCTTAAAACTCCGGTCGACCTTGTGTCTAGAGGTGGCCTGAAACCGAGGGACACTCACATCAGAGAAGAGTCTATGAAAATATGAGCCGATCTGACGACCAGAGAATCGCAGACATTCTCGAATACGCGCAGAAAATCGCCAATGCGGTCGCGCTCGGGCATAGTTTTTTCCTCACGGATGAGTTTGTAAAGCCCGCTGTAGAACGCTTCATTGAAGTCTTGGGAGAGGCCGCCAGACAATTATCCGAAAAACGAAAAGCGGAATATCCAGAAGTTAACTGGGCCGAAATTGTTGGCCTTCGAACCAGGTTGGCTCATATTTATCATCGCATCGATGCCGAAAATATTTGGGGCGCGGCATCAATTGATGTGCCAATCCTCGCGAAAGCACTCGATAGAAAATAGAAAGAAGAGTCGCCCTATAAGCCGGATCCTGTCTAGGATCACCATCCATCTAGTTCCGCAATTACTCACGGAATCAAGCGACCTACCCGGTAGCTCGAACGAGCAGTTCTCAAGCGCTACCTGTCTGGTCTTGCTCCAAGTGGGGTTTGCCTAGCCACATACGTTGCCGTACATGCTGGTGGTCTCTTACACCGCCGTTTCACCCTTACTCGTTATTGCTAACGAGCGGTTTATTTTCTGTGGCACTGTTCCCGCGGATTGCTCCGGGTGGGTGTTACCCACCACCTTGCTCTGTGGAGTCCGGACTTTCCTCGGCATATTTCTATGACGCGGCGATCCGGGCGACTCTTCTGTGGTGCAAGTCTACGCGACTCTTGGCTAAGTAGTTTCCTCTACGGGCAGTAGGTGCAATTCTGGACTAAAGAGCAAGGAAATCACAGGATAAGTGTGCGGTCAGTACGAATGTAGATAAGCCCGCAAGCGAGGAGATTAAAGCCATAGGGATTCACCAAACGAATTCCACTTCGTAAAGGAAAAGCACCATGAACAACACACTCAGCCAGATTGGAACTCGTAACGCCAAGGGTTCTAGCACAGGTCCAATTGCCAGCCTCATCATCTTTGCCGTGGCAGTATTGGGCATTGCCTGCGGTTCCGCTCTGGCTAGTGCCGCAACATCCGAGGGTCCCACGACTACCCCTAATTCATCGGCTCAAGTTCTCCAAATTTCTGAAGACGCTTTCCACCAAGATTTACCAACGATATCCCCAGATTCGAACTTGCATGCACCACTTGTTGACCCAGATCTGCAGAAAGTGCAACGCTGAAGAACTAGGTGAAAATTAGAATTAAATATCGTTCTCGATCAAACCCTTACGGATAGCTGTGGTCACCGCTTCGGTTCGGGTAGAAACTCCCAGTTTTTGGAAAATCTTATGAATGTGTGCTTCAACAGTTCGGACACTTAGAAATAGTTCGTTGCTAATACTCTTATTGGTAGTCCCAGTGGCTACCATCCTAAGAATTTGAATCTCTCGTTCGCTCAAATTGATAGTAGTGCCAACTGGCGCTCTTAGATCGGTGAGCAACCTACGAGCCACTGTTGGAGAGAGTACTGAACCCCCGTCCATAACGGCGAAGATCGCCTCTTGTAATTCAAGCCCGCTAACCGACTTAAGTAGATAGCCACTAGCACCTGCTTGCAGCGCGTCGTTAACATCATTTATTTCATCGTCGGCCGAGAGAATAATTATTTGAATCTCAGGAAAATCGGCTTTGATTTTGCTAGTCGCCTCTATTCCCCCCATTAAGGGCATTTGGAGATCCATTAGAATCACATGCGGAGTCAATTCACCCGCCAAGCGATGAGCGACAACGCCATCTTGTCCTTCTCCTACCAGCACCACGCGCTCACCTATGGTGTTTATCCGCTCGCAGACGCCGAGCCGAAAAATCGGGTGGTCGTCGATAACGAGAACTCGGATGGGGTGGTTCTGTACGTCCGTCGAATTCATTGATCTCTCCTTGGAAGAAATGAGAAAATACTACCTACACCTCGACTTCAAAGTAGCATGAACCACTCCCCGTGCATCACCCCTTAGTAGTCAATTTCCTAAAGGGCAGATGCTCCAAATCCCTTATCCCAGATCAGCGTCTCAATGTCGCTAACCACTGCCCAATCTCCTTAAGGGTCAACACCTGCGCATCAGGGACCGCAACCAATGCGGCCAGCGGCATCCCCTGTGCAACCGCATCATCTGGCGATTGCACCAATACAGTCCCACCATGGCGGTGGATTGCTGCCAGCCCACGCGCGCCATCTCGCCTCATGCCAGTCAACACTATGCCAGTCACATGTGCGCCATAAGCTTCCGCAGCGCTTTCAAAGAGAATGTCGATTGAGGGGCGGGCGTAATCTTCAGGCTCATCCAGAGAGTAGGCGAAATGATCACCTTCCACCAACAGGTGGTAATTCGGCGGGGCCATGTATACGTGACCAGCCAGAATGAGTTCCTTGTCCAATGGAAAGGCAACTGGTAAAACGCAATCTGCATCAAGAAGAGGAATCAAGTCCCCACTCTCCTCCTTATCGCGGTGCAGAACAATAATAAGCGCGGCGGGGAAATCTGCCGGCAACGCCGGCAACAACACATGCAATGCATCGAGGGCGCCCAACGACGCGCCTAGCACCACTAAATGGAGCGGCATCATTTCACTCTCTGGTAGATCTTCTCACGGCGATCGAGAGTGCGATAACTTAATTCGTTGGGTGTGAGTCGCAGACTTTCCTGTCTGCCTAATACCAAGAAACCATCTTCTACCAGGCTCTCATAGAGCAGGCGATGTACACGTTCCTGCAAACGCGTATTGAAGTAGATCAGCACATTGCGGCAGACGATCAGGTGAAACTCGTTGAAGGACGCGTCTGTTACCAAATTGTGCTGTGCCCAGACAATGTTCTTTGATAGATCTTTTCGCAAGACAACATGACCATGACCTGCGTGGTAGTACTCGGAAAACTCCGCCTTGCCTCCGGCGGAATGATAATCCTCGGTATATTCCTTCATTTTTCCCAGCGGATAAATGCCCTCCTTGGCGGTATCAAGGGCTGTCTGATCAAGGTCGGTAGCATAAATTCGTGATCGATCGAGCAACCCCTCTTCGTGTAGCAAAATGGCCATGGAGTACACCTCTTCGCCGCTGGCACAACCAGCATGCCATATTCGAAGCGAAGGCCGATCTTTCAGCAGTGGTACGACCACCTTGCGAAAGGCTAAGTAAAATCCAGGATCGCGAAACATCGAGGTAACACTCACCACTAATTGATCCAGAAAACGTTGCATGCAGGCAGGGTCGCGCAATACTTGCTCCTGCAAAGCAGATATCGATGACAACCTTTCCAACTCGACAATGCGCCGGATACGCCGCTTCAAAGATGCAGGAGCATAGTCGCGGAAGTCATAACCCCAACGCTGATAAATCGCTTCAACTAGCGCCAGGACTTCAATGTCCTCTATTTCGATAGCCACACCTGCATCAGTGAGGAGAGTTGCTCGATGTTAACTGGTTTGCTCAGGTAATCCGAGGCACCAGCTTCAAGACATTTTTCACGGTCCCCAACCATGGCCTTGGCCGTCAGCGCGATGATCGGCAACTTCTTAAATTTCGCCAACTTTCGGATCTCACGCATGGTTTCATACCCGTCCATCTCCGGCATCATGATGTCCATCAACACCAGATCAATGTCAGGTGTCTTCCTTAATAAATCAATAGCGATAACTCCATTCTCCGCAGAGGACACAATTACGCCCTTGGACTCCAATGCAGCGGTGAGTGCGAAAATATTGCGCACATCATCATCCACGATCAGCACCTTTTTCCCGCCGAGATTGTTCGCTGCTTGATGTAGTTGTTGGAGCAACTTACGCTTCTCTTCTGGCAAGTGCGAAACCACCCGGTGCAAGAACAACGCGGTCTGGTCAAGCAAACGGTCGAGGGAATCGGCGCTTCTCACTACGCTAGCTGTACCAAGCTTTTCAATCTCGCCCCGCTCCGAATCGGTAATTGACGCACCACTAAACACCACGACAGGTATCTCTTCTAACGATTTATTCTTTCGCATAGCGGTGATGAAGTCAGCCACGCTCATATCCGTCATTTTCGTAGCGACCGCCACACAGTCAAAAGATCTCTTGCCCATCTCAATCAACCCCAACTTGCCGCTACGGGCATGATGGACTGTGATGTCGCCGTTGCCGAGTTGCTCGGTAATCTGCTCATCCTCAACCTTGTCACCGGCAACCAACAAAAGGTTTTTCATGGGCCGATCCAGGAAGGTGCGCGTGGCCTCTATCGCCTTAGCAAGCTGAACGTGGCTCACTGGTTTAGTGAGATACTTAAAAGCCCCTTGCGAGAGAGCGCGCAATGGATAATCTTCAACGGTGATGACGTCTACAGGAATATGGCGCAAGTCGGAATCGCGCTTGAGTATGTCCAAAATCGTCCACCCGTCTATATCTGGGATGTGGATGTCGAGGGTAATGGCGTCAGGTTTGTACTTGCGCACCAGTTCCAACGCCTGCGATCCGCGCATTGCGACAATGCCTTTGAAGCCCTTCTCGCGTGCCAGATCAAGAATGATTTTGGCGAACGTCGGATCATCCTCGATGATCAACAGGACTCGATCGCCTTCGATAAGGTCACGATCATCGGCGATGGCTGAGTCGTGAATCGCACTTGATGCTTCATGGGTACTGCTTGTGCCACCTGAATCAAAATCAAAATTTTGTGTGCTATGTGTTCTGCGCTCTTCCTTAGGAATTGCTTCGAGAACTCCACCTTTGGATCCGTTCAGTGGCAGATAAAGCGCAAATACACTCCCCTGTTTGGAAGTACTCCGCACCAGTGCCAGCTCACCTCCCAATAAGCGAGCAAGTTCGCGACTGATCGATAATCCCAGGCCGGTACCGCCATATTTACGGGCGGTTGTCCCGTCACCTTGCTGGAACGCTTCAAAGATTATGCGCTGCTTGGCGGCCGATATACCGATGCCCGTGTCTTCAACGGTGAAGGCTAAGACTTCGGCTGCCTTGTTAAGACTCTCGTTCTCCGCGCTCCAACCAGAGAGAACACGATCCACGCGGACTGATACTTTCCCCTTCTCGGTAAATTTGAAAGCGTTGGAGAGCAAGTTCTTCATCACTTGCAGCAGTCGCATCTCGTCGGTGACTATTACTGAAGGCAATTCACTGGCAAAAGTTATCTCAAAGTCAAGCCTCCGATTTTTTGCTACGTGGCTGAATGTATTCTCTAGTTGATCTTGTATCGTGGTAAACGGTACCGACGCGTTCTCTACCGATACCACGCCTGATTCAATCTTGGACAGGTCGAGAATCTCATTGATCAGAGAAAGTAGATCATTGCCAGAAACATGAATTAACTTTGCGAATTCCACCTCCTTCGCATCGAGATGACTTTTCGGGTTTGCGGCAAGATGTTCGGCAAGAATTAGTAAACTGTTTAGTGGCGTGCGAAGCTCATGCGACATATTGGAAAGAAACTCGGATTTATACTTTGACGTGAGTGCCAGTTGCGTTGCTTTTTCTTCTACCGCAGTCTTTGCCTGCTCGACCTCGAGATTCTTTAATTCAACTTCAAGTTTCTGCTCTTCCAGCAACCGTGCCTTGTCTTCCAACTCATCGTTTGCCTGACGCAGCTCTTCTTGCTGGCTTTGTAGCGCACTAGTAAGGGACTGTGACTGCTTGAGCAATTCATCGGTACGCATATCAGCTTCGATAATGTTGAGCACGATACCAATAGATTCAGTTAGTCGATCCAGGAATGTCTGATGGGTAAGAGAAAACTCCTTAAAAGAAGCCAATTCAATAACGGCCTTTACCTTGCCCTCAAAAATGACGGGGAGAATTAGGATGCTAAGCGGTTTGGCCCGACCCAACCCTGAAGTAATCTCCACGTAATCGCCAGGCACATCGGTAATGAAAATACGCCGTTTCTCATAGGCGCATTGCCCCACTAGCCCCTCTCCCATCTTCCACTCTTTGTCAAGGTCTTTGCTTTCTTTGTAAGCATAAGTGGCGAGCAACTTTAAACAAGCTTCGATACTCTCGCTTTCTTCCATAATGTAGAAGGCGCCATACTGGGCCTCGACCAGCGGCGCGAGATCGGAGAGCACTGCTTTAGAAACGGTGACGTAGTCACGTTGGCCTTGCAGAATGCTATTGAATTTGGCCAGATTAGTTTTGAGCCAATCTTGTTCCGAGTTTTTCTCAGTGGTTTCGCGCAGATTACGAATCATTTCGTTGACGTTGTCCTTGAGTTCGGCCACTTCGCCCTTGGCCGTAACAACTACCGAGCGAGTGAGATCACCTTTAGTCACGGCAGTAGAGACATCAGCTATAGCGCGCACCTGGTCAGTCAAGTTGGTTGCCATCGAGTTGACGTTATCGGTTAGGTCCTTCCATGTGCCTGCCACACCCGGCACGTTGGCCTGGCCGCCGAGCTTGCCGTCCATGCCCACTTCGCGCGCCACTTGGGTGACCTGGTCAGCGAAGAGCGCCAAGGTCTCGGTCATGTTATTGATAGTGCCAGCCAGATCGGCGATCTCGCCTTTGACATCGACTGTGACCTTTTTACTGAGGTCGCCGTTGGCCACCGCCGTAACTACCTGGGCGATACCGCGCACCTGGTCAGTCAAGTTGGTTGCCATCGAGTTGACGTTATCGGTTAGGTCCTTCCATGTGCCTGCCACACCCGGCACGTTGGCCTGGCCGCCGAGCTTGCCGTCCATGCCCACTTCGCGCGCCACTTGGGTGACCTGGTCAGCGAAGAGCGCCAAGGTCTCGGTCATGTTATTGATAGTGCCAGCCAGATCGGCGATCTCGCCTTTGACATCGACTGTGACCTTTTTACTGAGGTCGCCGTTGGCCACCGCCGTAACTACCTGGGCGATACCGCGCACCTGGTCAGTCAAGTTGGTTGCCATCGAGTTGACGTTATCGGTTAGGTCCTTCCATGTGCCTGCCACACCCGGCACGTTGGCCTGGCCGCCGAGCTTGCCTTCCATGCCCACTTCGCGCGCCACTTGGGATATTTCAGAGGTCAAGGTAGATAACACGTCCAACATGTCATTCATCATCTCAGTCCATGCAAAAAACTGACCCTCTTTTTTCTTGCCGTTGATTTCAGTCGACACCCTGCGATTCAACTCACCACGGGACACAGCGCTAATAATTTCCACCATTTCATTCAATGGCTCATTTAGTTTCTCGAGCATCTGATTGAGAGCTACAACTAAGTTGGCCACTGCTGGTGGCAATTCATCGGTAGAAATCTTCGAATCGATAAGGCCTCTTTCGCCGACCTCCTTGAATACCTTCATGAAACTATCCAAAATCTTAGATCTGGAACTGATTAATTCGTTAACCGTCTGGGCGATCTCACCAAGCACTCCCGTCTGGTCAGTGGGCATGCGAACGGAATAATCACCAGATAAAAAGAGTTTTAAAACCGAGAACAACTTCTCAAGGTCCCGATCACCCTTTGGTTCAGTCGATTTCTTCGACATTGCCGTGCCTACCGCTCAAAATTGCGCAGAGATGGAAAATTGCGGCGATGTTCTGCCACGACGCTAGGTGGCCGACATCACGTCTTACATGGTAACAGTGACACATTTCTGGTCAAGAGCTCGAGGAGACCCATACTGTGCTCGTTTTTAGATGGGCGCTCCTTGAGGAGCACTTCTACGCGACCCTAGGCGCGTGACGTAAAACCGCTGGAGTCATGATTGCTAGCACGGCAATCGAAAGCAGTCCTCCCACAAATAGAACCTCACGCACTCCGAAGACTCCAATCATGACGCCAGCAAGACCCATCGCAGTTATCAGTCCCACATTGATCACTCCAGACACTCCAGCCAATATGCGACCCTGGATTGCGGGATCAGATCGGTTGATGAATATCCCTACCGCATATGCGTTAATAATGGAGTTTCCGATTCCTGCAAGTAGAGAGAAGGCAAGTACTACACCCCAGTGCCAAGCCAGGGCAATCCCAAGGACGGCGACGGAGAGCAATGTCAACCCAAGAATAACTATCTGCACGTGCTTAGTTTCGGGAATCTTGGCAGAAGCCGATCCGGTTGAGCCAAGAAGTGCACCCAGAGCAAATGCAGTTCCTACCAAACCGTAAATAAAATAACTAGCACCAAGTTCTTCGGTTACAAGGAATACTTCTCCAACGTTTACAACGCCGAGTGCCAAGATAAATATCGTAAGAAGAATTAAAAGAGCACGCAATAAGGGTTCGCGAAAGAGAAAGTTAATTCCTTCCATTGCTCCGTTCTTTTGACCGGTTACCTCGACTGCCCTAATTCGATTTACTCTCAATGCAACCGGCATCGTGGCTATAAACAAGAAGGTGATGGCGTCAATGACAAAAGGCCAATAGAAACCACTTGTCGAAACCAATAGACCCGCTAGCGCGGGGGCAAGTAATCCTGCCAGAGCAAAAATCGACTGCGAGAATCCCAATGCGCGCGGAAGGTCATCTTTAGTACATAGGGTAGGCAATAAAGCACCCCATGCAGGATTTGCAACTGAACCGCAGGTATTGGCCAGAAATAGCGTTGCAAAAACAACCCAGTGTGGCCCATCAATCGTCAAACTGAATATCAGCCCTGCTTGGATTAGCGAAGAAGTAAGCACCACTTCTCTGGTTGAGTACTTATCCGCAATTAGCCCTGCCCACGGAGCGAAGAGAATCAATGGCAGCATGCCCAAAATGAGAAGCACCGAGACTGTGCTGGCACCCGAATCCTTCTCTCGAAGAATCAGCGCGAAAACAGTAAGCTCGCTACCTAAAAAAGAGATCGCCCTGGCGAAAGAAATCGCGCGAATCTTCCGCCAATTTGTGACGGAAACTTCGTGAGCGGTGATCACGTTAACGCGATTTTGCGTTCGGATCCTCATCCTGGACGCTGCGGCGACGCGCGACCTCCCTGACGTGTGAAGAGCGAAGAATAATAAGGATAATCATTGTTAGCCCTACACCCACGATCTGGAATCCAAGACCAACAGAGACACCCATCGCTGCGGTTGCGAAAATCGTTGCAGCTGTCGTAACACCTTGGATTCCCCCGCGCTTATCCGTAAATATGAGACCCGCGCCGAGAAAACCAATACCCGTAATAATCGCGTGCAGTGCGCGTGTTGGATCTCCATAGCGAGCATTGGCATCGAGAACTTCGCCGATAGAAACGACAATTGCCGCAGCCGTGCCTACAAGTGCCATCGTCCGTGGACCGGCAGACTTACCCGCTCGGTCACGCTCCCACCCAATGATCGAACCCAAAATGGCCGCAATTGTCCCGTCAATGATTATCGAAAACTGCTGCCAAATATCAATGGAATGAAGATTTATCATCGGGTCATCGTACTTTCCACTATCCAAATAAGCCAGGGTTTTTCGCGTAATATCAAGGTCATGACTAGCCCAGCACTTCCACACGACCCCAATTGGGTGCGGGCAAATACTCTTTTCACTTCAAAGAAGGAATCTGCAGATGTAGCACTCATTGGCGTTCCGGCTTGCGAAGAATCTCTCTCGCCTACATCAGCGCACCAGACTCCTGATGCAATCCGAAACGCGCTAGCGCGATACTCAACATACTCTCATTCCCACAATGTGGATCTGCGTGAGATCGAAACTCGTGATCTTGGAAATGTGATCTCTCCGGAATTTACAGAAGGAGAACAACGAGTAGCAGCTGCCGTCAAAGATGTGCTTCGCGTCAATAAATTGCTTATCGCACTAGGCGGAGATAATTCCATTACTTATTCAGTTGCTGCTGGAATATGGCCGGACTTGACTCAGTGTGGCCTAATCACACTTGATGCACACCATGATTTGCGCGACGGTCGATCAAGCGGCTCACCCGTCTGGCGACTCATTCAAGCCGGCATGCAAGGAAGCAACATTGTCCAAATTGGCATCAGTGATTTTGCAAATAGCAAAGATTACGCAGCAAGAGCAAAGGATCATGGGATCCACATCTTTTCTCGGGAGTCACTGCGTAAGCGACCCATCGCAGACGTGATGCTGGAAGCCCTTGAAATCGCCGGAGGATCTAGGAGAGAAATATACGTAGATATCGATGTCGATGTCTGCGATCGATCCGTCGCTCCGGCCTGTCCTGCTTCAGTGCCTGGTGGCATAAGTGCGGATGAACTTCGCCAAGCAGCATTCCTGGCTGGTGCCAATTCTTCAGTGCGCGCGATGGATATTACAGAGATTGATGCGGCCTCTGATGCTCCGGATCAACGAACAGTCCGACTCGGTGCACTCCTAGTACTCGAAGCCGCTTGTGGAGTTGCCAAGCGTTAAAGCAACTCTCTTACGACCTCTCTTGCCGCAGATTGAACTTTTCCACTCTGTACCAGTGAAACTGCGGCTTCAAGTTCTGGCGAGAGCCAACGATCTGGACCAGATCCCGGCACCACTTGTCGCAAAGTCTTTATAACCGATGATGTGGCTGGCGAGGGAGTCAATCCTTCGCGTAATTCAATGGCGCGAGCGGCAGTGACAAGTTCGATTGCAAGTATGCGAGAAAGATTCTCGATTACTTTGCGCAATTTGCGGGCCGCACTCCATCCCATTGAAACGTGATCCTCTTGCATCGCCGAACTTGGAATTGAATCCACGCTGGCAGGGGAAGCAAGTCGCTTGTTCTCGCTCACCAAGCCTGCCTGGGTGTACTGGGCAATCATCAGACCCGAATCCACGCCGGGGTCGTAGGCAAGAAATGGTGGCAAACCCACCGAACGATGCTGATCCAACATTCGATCAGTACGCCGTTCGGCCATCGATCCGAGATCTGCTGCCGCAATTGCCAGAAAATCGAGCACATAACCAACGGGGGCTCCGTGGAAGTTGCCATTTGACTCTACTCGTCCATCAGGAAGGACAACTGGATTATCTATCGAACTGCGCAATTCACGGTGAGCGATTGTTGACGCATAATCGACGGTATCCCTTACCGCTCCATTGACTTGCGGTGCGCAACGCAGAGAGTAAGCATCTTGCACGCGGGAATCATGCTCAAGATGGGATGCAACAATCCCTGAATTCTGTAGGAGTGCGTACATATTTGCCGCGCTCGTTATCTGCCCAATTTGTGGACGAAGTGGCGCGTGTAGATCAGGTGCAAAGACTCGATCGGTTCCGAGCAAGCCCTCGACGCTCATTGCAGCAGTGATATCTGCGACCGTGCAGAGTTGGGCAAGGTCTGCACACGCCATAATCAACATCCCGAGCATTCCATCGGTGCCATTGATGAGAGCCAGACCCTCTTTCGCTTGAAGTTCAATCGACTTTAAACCCGCCGCATTCATTGCGTCCAAAGATGGCATTTCATTTCCGTCGCCATCGTGGACAAGGCCTTCGCCCATCATCGAAAGTGCACAGTGAGCAAGTGGTGCTAAATCGCCGCTGCAGCCGAGAGAACCAAATTCTGGGACCAATGGCGTAATGCCAGAGTTAAGAAAATCAACATATGCCTGGGCTACTTCTACCCGCACCCCCGTGCGACCAGATGCCATGGTTCGCAACCTCAAAAACATCAATGCTCGTACAACTTCACGTTCGACCGCGGGGCCTACTCCAGCAGCATGCGATCGGATCAGTGATTTTTGAAGTTGAGTTCGATCCTCAACATCAATATGGCGATTTGCCAGGGCACCAAAGCCGGTAGAGACTCCGTAGACAGGAACCCCACCTGCTGCGTACGCATCAATATATTTTCGTGTTTCACTAATCGCTTCAATCGCCTTAGAGGCAAGGACGACTTGTGCACCATGGCGCGCAACCGCGATTACATCCTCAAATGTGACCCCACTAGTACCGAGAGTTATCACGCTATTTGAGTTATTTGATCCGTTTACCATGACGCCATACCTCATCTACTAACGGAACTCCTGGGCGGTACGCCAGGTGTATGTAAGAAGTAGTGCTCAGTATTGAAAAATCGGCACTTGCGCCAACTCCTAGGTGGCCGACGTCTTCGCGCCGAAGTGCCATCGCACCGCCCTTTGTCGCCGACCAAATTGCCTGCTCTGGAGAGAAGTGCAGATCACGCACCGCAACTGCAATAACAAATGGAATATTGGTGGTGTACGAACTTCCTGGATTGCAATCGGAGGCCAGAGCAACATTGACGCCGGCTTCAAAGAGTCTGCGCGCATCAGAGTAAGTAGACCGGGTTGAAAACTCCGCTGCGGGTAATAGAGTTGCCAGAGTTTCAGAATCAGCGAGTAAAGAAATGTCATCATCCGAGAGGTGACTGACATGGTCTACCGATGCTGCGCCAAGTTCAACGCCGATCTGTACGCCCTCGCCAGGTTCGAGTTGATTGGCGTGCAGCCGGGGAAGAAGGCCGTGCGCAATCCCTGCTCTCAGAATCCTTCTTGTCTGTTCGGCCGTGAAGGCGCCTTTATCGCAGAATACGTCAATCCACTTTGCATTTGGTCGGGCAGCATCCAGCATCGGACCACATACAAGATCGACATACTCTTCAGGACTCTCTCGATATTCCAGCGGGACGATGTGAGCTCCTAAGAATGTGGTTTCGTCGGTGAGTTGCTTGGCGACTACCAGCGAACGAGCTTCGTCATCAACGGTCAAGCCGTATCCAGACTTACATTCAATTGTTGTTGTGCCCGATGCATTTGCCTCGGCAATCAGACGACGACCGCTCTGTAGCAACTGCCCATTCGATGCTTTCCGCGTGAGTTCAACCGTGTAATTAATTCCGCCGGCCGTGTAAGGCTCCCCTTGCATCCGGGCACGAAACTCATCACTTCGATCTCCCGCAAAAATGAGATGGGTATGGCTATCAACAAATCCCGGAATAATGCATCTTCCTTGCGCGTCAATGCGGTTGGGAATTTCACTTCGCGGAGCAGCGGAAGACTCTCCAATCCAAGAAATTGCGCCCTCTTCCATAAGGAAAGCCGCGTCTTGAATTAGTCCCAGAGGACTGCCGTCCATCGATAAGTCGTTGGTGACGAGTAATCCGATGTTATCTACCAGGGTTCGAGTCATGGTTACTCCACATCCAGCATCGGAACATGAACATGTTTCTGACGTGCGGCACTAGTTGCTTCGTCATATCCCGCATCCACATGGCGGATAACGCCCATGCCAGGATCGTTTGTCAGCACTCTGGCGAGTTTCTGACCTGCCAACTTCGTGCCATCGGCGACGCAGACTTGGCCCGCATGAATTGAACGACCGATTCCAACGCCGCCACCATGATGGATTGAGACCCACGATGCACCGGATGCAACATTGATCATGGCATTGAGAAGCGGCCAATCTGCTATCGCATCGGATCCATCTTTCATTGCTTCAGTCTCTCGATAGGGGGATGCCACAGAGCCACAGTCCAAGTGATCGCGCCCAATTACAATCGGTGCAGACACTTCTCCGCTGGCGACGAGATCATTAAAGGCAATACCCGCTTTATCTCTCTCACCATATCCGAGCCAACAGATTCTGGCAGGAAGGCCTTGAAAGGCGACTTTCTCCTGCGCCAATGTGATCCAGCGATGAAGTCCTTCATTTTCCGGAAAGAGATCAAGAACAGCCTTATCGGTGCGATAAATATCTTTTGGATCTCCCGAAAGAGCTACCCAACGGAAAGGTCCTTTGCCTTCGCAGAAAAGTGGGCGGATATAGGCGGGAACAAAACCCGGAAATGCAAACGCACGGCCGAAGACACCCTGGCGCGCTTCATCACGGATGGAATTGCCATAATCGAAAACCTCCGCACCTTTATCTAAAAATCCGACCATTGCTTCGACGTGTTTTGCCATGGATGCGCGAGCGCGAAGAGTGAAATCTTCCGGATCATCCATGGCCAATTGCGCCGCATCGTGGAATTCAACGCCAATCGGAACATAGGCAAGCGGATCGTGAGCTGAAGTCTGATCAGTGACAATATCGATTGGGACATCCATGGACAGGAGTTGTGGAAGAACCACCGCGGCATTTCCCACAAGACCAACCGAAAGTGGCTTGCCTGCCGATTTCGCCTTCAATACCCGATCAATTGCGTCATTAAGATCATGTGCAATCTCGTCCAAATAACGAGTTTCGATTCGCTTCTCCAGTCGAGTCCTATCAATATCTACTATTAAACAGACACCGCCGTTCATCGTGACGGCAAGTGGTTGGGCGCCTCCCATTCCACCACAGCCCGCAGTCAGAGTAAGCGTGCCTTGCAGCATCCCGTTGTATCGCTTCCGTGCGATGGCGGCGAATGTTTCATATGTTCCTTGCAAGATCCCCTGAGTCCCGATGTAAATCCAAGAACCAGCAGTCATCTGTCCGTACATCGTGAGGCCGAGTTGTTCGAGGCGACGAAATTCAGGCCAGGTCGCCCAATCTCCGACAAGATTTGAGTTCGCAATCAATACCCGCGGCGCCCATTCATGCGTTTGAAAAACGCCGACTGGTTTGCCTGATTGCACAAGGAGCGTTTCGTCATCTTTGAGTTTCGTAAGGGTTCGCACGATCGCATCAAAAGATGGCCAGTCCCGCGCAGCCTTACCTGTGCCACCGTATACAACAAGTTTCTCTGGATGTTCGGCTACTGCAGGGTCAAGGTTGTTGTGAAGCATGCGAAGCGCGGCTTCTTGACCCCAACCAAGGGCGCTCATTTTTGAACCTGTAGCCGCCTGAAGAATTCTTGCGCCTGACTGACTCTGCGTCATGCCTAGACAATAGCGCGGCTTAGCGGAGATGTCCGCGTTCGTTTGCAGATCTCATGGCGCGTAATCCGTCACTTGGCCAGATTGAAATTGTCGAGATCGAGCAAGGCGCAACATCAATGTGGAAAATACTCTCGGCAGAACCGCCGATCGCCAGTCTTATAGCCTGCTTAATCACTCCATTGTGGCTGACAACAACAATTCGCTTGCCAGGGTATTTGGCAGCGAGTTTGTCAATCGCCTCGTCAACTCTCCACCCTAGTTCGTCGTACGACTCTCCCTCAGGAGGCACATATGCGGATGATGCGAGCCAGGCTTGGTATTCGGCCGGATAAGTACTGGCCACTTCATCAATGGACATTCCATCCCAGATTCCGAAACCGCACTCATACCAAGCCTCATCAAAAATAATTGGCAATTTCACCTTTGATGCAATTACTTCGGCAGTCTCCTTGGTCCGCTGCAGAGGAGAGGCAACTAAGATTTCGGGCTTTAGTTTTTCAATTTCATTTGCTAACGCTTGAGCCTGAGCCTGCCCCTCTGGAGTTAGAGGTGGATTTAATTTGCCACTGCCCGAGAACTTACGATCTGGTGTCAGGATTGTCTCGCCGTGACGGACAAAATAAATCATTGTTGGAATTTCGGGCATGCGAAGACGCTCAGTTAAGAAATTGACTTGTTGGGTTTTCTTTCCCCCGCGCTCATCGAGTGCGCGGTTGGCAAGGCGATCAGCGTGAGCATTCTCTTCACGCGGAATCCAAGTGTATGAAACAAGCGTTGGAGAATGCACTGTTCGCGCTTCCATAGCAAGGGCGCGCATATCGGCGTGCTTTATCTGCCATCTACCTGACATCTGTTCAACAACTAATTTGCTGTCCATGCGGACGTCAATGGTCGCTTCAGGATCAAGCAAATGAATTGCGGTAAGACCTGCGACCAATCCGCTGTATTCCGCCACGTTATTGGTGGCAATTCCAATGAAGTCATAAAGCTCTTGGAGGACAATATGACCTTCGTGTATTACTGCGCCGTACCCCGCCGGCCCCGGATTTCCACGCGAACCGCCATCTGCGGTCATGACAAAATGGCGTGCCATTAATTCGCTCCCCTCACCAAAATACAGCGGCACTCTTCGCAACGGACAACCTCGTCCGATGCCAGAGTTTTCAATCTTCCGATTTCAACACTATTGATGGCCAGATGGCAACCATCGCATCGTCCTTCACGTAGGGCAGCCGCACCTGTTCCGGTACTACTTCGAATCTTTTCATAAAGCTCGAGAAGCGCCACATCCACGGTCGCTGCTGTGGCGTTTCGTTCCGAAATTGTGGATGCGATTTCATCTTCGATGGAAGACGAGGCTGAATTCTTTCTTACGGTAATTTCATCGTTTGAAGTTTTAAGACTTTCCTCTTCGCCCTGCAATTCTTCTAAACGCGACTTAATCGAATCAATACGGAGCATCACTTCCAATTCGACTTCTTCCAATTCAGAACGACGAGCGCTTAGTGTCTCAATCTCATGCTGCAATTTCTCTAGTTCCTTGGGCGCGGCACTTCCTTCTGCAAGGCGCTTCTCGTCTCGTTCGAGCCTGACCACCACTTGCTCTACGTCCGCTTCTGCACGCGATAACTCGCGTTTTATGTCGCTGATCTGTGTCTGCGCCGCGATTTCGAGATCACGCACGACGGCTAAACGCTGGGTACATGCCAACAACTCAGCTATTTCGGGGAGCGAAGCGAGTTTGTTACGAAGCGTTGCAACCTGAAAATCCATGCGCTGAATATCAAGTATCTGCAGTTGATCACTTGGGGAGGCTTTCATCAATCTCCTACCCTCCACTGTTTTTCTGGTGGGCGCTGAGGGTTTCGAACCCCCGACATCCTCGGTGTAAACGAGGCGCTCTACCACTGAGCTAAGCACCCTGACGGTCAGCAGATTCTACTGGATTAGTACCAGTTGACCGAATTGTCGACCGAAGTCACTAGTTAAAGGGCTGCAATCGCCGTTTTGTAGTCCAGAGCGCTCCTGGCGTCACCCATAACGTTGACTACCTGCCAGCGAAGAATGCCTCTCTTATCGATAATAAATGTTCCTCTGATGGCACATCCGCGAGCCTCGTTAAATACTCCGTAGGCCTTGGATACTTCACCGTGCGGCCAGAAGTCACTCAAAACTGGGAATTTGTATCCCTGCGCCTGCGCGAAGGATCTCTGCGAAAATATTGAGTCGCACGAGATTGCCAGCAATTGCACATCATCATTTTGGAATGCATTCAAGTCGTCACGAATTTCACAGAGTTCACCAGTGCACTTTCCGGTAAACGAGAATGGATAAAAGAGCAGAACCACATTCTTCTTATCCCGAAATGAAGTCAGTGATACTTTAGCTCCATGCTGGTCGGATAAATCAAAATCCGGCGCCAGAGTTCCAATGGCAAGGCTTCCAATGCTTTGGGACATATAGAGAACTTATCGCTTAGCGGCCTTTCGTGCCACCAATCGTGTCGCGGACCAATCCGGTGCAACCGAAAATGAAGATGTCTGACTTAGCCCCGCAGTCGGTGCTGCATCTTGAATATCACTTGGTTCAACATGATTAGGTCTACCAACTTTCGGAGTGATAACCCAGATCGGACCGCCATCAGTTAGGTATGCAAGGGCATCGACCAATTCGTCTACCAGATCGCTTCCGTCATCTCGCCACCAGAGCAGGACGGCATCGACCACCTCTTGCACATGACCACTAATGAATTGATTGCCCGTGAATTTAATAATGTCCTGGCGAAGCGTTTCATCACAGTCATCGCCATAACCCGATTCCAGAATAAGAAAACCTGGCTCAAATCCCAATCTTTCTGCCATTGTCCCCGAGGGGGTATTCACCAACGCCGTCCCTTCTCACATCTTCACGAAAGCGCAGAAAATCTGCGCTTTGGCAATTTTGGCCCCGCTGGCCAAGGGATAAGTCCACCCAAGAGTTGGCCTCTGCGCAAGACCATTTAACGGTTATTTCGCCATTTTTTCGCGCAGAAATCTCCCCTTTGCCGGCAATCGTCTGGCATTTTGGCCCCGATGTGACGGGAGGCACCTAAAGAGGGAAAGATAGGGGCATGAGCGAAATATTTAATACGCCCGATCAGGTCATCGACCAACTTGTTGATACCGATCCCCAGGAAACCGCCGAATGGCACGCCTCCTTCGACTCCGCTCTTGAACATGCCGGCCCCGTCCGAGCCCGCTACCTCATGCTGAGTCTGCTCAAGCGGGCACGAGAAAAAAATGTCGGTCTTCCCTATCTGCGAACTACTGACTACATCAACACCATTCCTCCAGAGCGCGAACCCACTTTCCCAGGTGATGAGGCAGTCGAGAAGCGCATCCGTGCGGCAATTCGTTGGAACGCGGCCATGCTGGTCCATCGTGCACAGCGTCCTGGCGTTGGTGTTGGCGGACACATTTCAACGTATGCCTCATCGGCGGCTCTTTATGAAGTGGGATTCAATCACTTCTTCCGGGGCAAAGATCATCCAGGTGGCGGAGATCAAATTTACTTCCAGGGACATGCCAGTCCTGGAATGTATGCCCGCGCCTTTATCGAAGGAAGATTGAACCAAACCCAACTAGACGGATTCCGACAGGAGCTCTCTCACGATGGAGGTGGCCTTTCCTCTTATCCGCATCCGCGATTAATGCCGGAGTTCTGGGAATTTCCCACCGTCTCCATGGGTCTTGGACCGTTGAATGCCATTTATCAAGCGCGTTTTAATCGCTATCTGCACAACCGCGGCATAAAAGACACCAGCCAGCAGAATGTCTGGGCATACCTGGGCGATGGCGAGATGGACGAGCCAGAAAGTCTTGGTGCAATCGGACTCGCAGCGCGCGAAGGACTAGACAACCTGACATTCGTCATCAACTGCAACCTGCAACGCCTAGATGGACCAGTTCGTGGCAACGGAAAAATCATCCAAGAACTTGAATCCATCTTTGGTGGAGCAGGTTGGAACGTCATTAAAGTCGTATGGGGTCGGGAATGGGATCCGCTATTAGCCCAAGATAGGGAAGGCGCACTCGTCCAACTCATGAATCAAACCCCGGATGGGGATTATCAAACTTTCAAAGCAGAAAGTGGCGCGTACGTGCGCGAGCATTTCTTTGGTCGCGATCCCCGCACAGCCGCAATGGTCGCCAATTGGTCCGATGATAAAATCTGGGGACTCAAGCGCGGTGGTCACGACTATCGAAAGCTCTATGCCGCCTATAGCGAAGCCGTCAATCACAAGGGAAGACCGACAGTTATTCTGGCAAAGACCATCAAGGGCTGGACTCTTGGATCAAGTTTCGAAGGTCGCAACTCAACGCACCAGATGAAGAAAATGACTTTGGAAGACATCATGACCTTCCGCGATCGCCTGCAGATTCCAGTTCCAGATGACCAACTTGACGCGAAATTACCTCCTTATTACAAACCTGCAGAGGATTCTCCAGAGACCCAGTATCTGCTGGAGCGCCGTAGAGCCCTGGGTGGATCTATCCCGCGCCGTCGCACCCAATCCCGGCCACTGCCGCAGCCAGCCGATTCCGTCTATGAATCAGCACGACGCGGCTCGGGAGCGCAAGAAGTTGCGACGACCCAGAGTTTCGTCCGACTTCTCAAAGACCTTCTCAAGGATCCCGGGATGGGAAGTCGATTTGTACCGATCATTCCCGATGAAGCCAGAACTTTTGGAATGGATTCGCTTTTCCCATCACTCAAAATCTATTCCGCGCTGGGGCAGACCTACACATCAGTCGACCGCGAATTAATGCTCTCGTACAAAGAATCTACATCCGGGGTGATTCTTCACGAAGGAATCAATGAGGCGGGATCTGTTGCCTCCTTCACCGCGGTTGGGTCCTCTTACTCCACTCATGACGAACCAATGATTCCGATTTACATCTTCTACTCAATGTTCGGTTTCCAACGGACAGGAGATGCATTCTGGGCGGCAAGCGATCAGATGGTACGGGGATTTGTCCTGGGTGCCACTGCGGGTCGCACCACTCTCAATGGTGAAGGTTTGCAACACGAAGATGGACACTCGCCACTGCTCGCATCAACAAATCCTGCAGTAGTTGCCTACGATCCAGCATTCGCATTCGAAGTCGGTCACATTGTCAAAGATGGTCTGCGACGAATGTACGGTGAAAATAGTGAAAATATCTACTATTACCTGACCGTTTACAACGAGCCTTATGTTCAGCCGGCAGAACCAGAGAATCTGGATGTCGATGGACTACTAAAGGGTATTTATCAGTATTCACCTGCTCGGGGCGACGCAAAGTATCACGCGCAAATTCTTGCCTCGGGTGTAAGCCTCAACTGGGCTCTTAAAGCCCAACAACTTCTTGAAGAAGACTGGGGCGTTTCTGCATCCGTCTGGTCGGTGACCTCATGGAATGAATTACGTCGAGACGGATTGGAAACAAATAAGCACAATTTGCTCCACCCGCACGATCAACGCAAAGCGTACGTCACTACAAAATTGGAGGGTGCCCAAGGCCCTGTTGTCGCGGTAAGTGATTTCATGCGAGGGGTGCAAGATCAAATTCTGCCGTGGGTAGAACAACCATTCCTCTCTCTTGGTACCGATGGCTTCGGATTATCCGATACTCGCGGCGCTCTACGTCGGCATTTCAAAGTGGATGCGCAATCCATCGCGATTGCAGTGCTGTCGCAACTTGCTCAAAGTGGCGAAATCCACTCGAGCCTCGTTGAGGATGCAATAAAAAAGTATCAGATTTTCGACATTTCAGCTGCCGATGCTGGCAACACTGAGGGCTCTGGTTGATAGGGCGAATTCCAATCACGGATGTCTCCCCCGTTTCTCTTCTCGGGGGAGAATTCGTTCCTGTCAAAGCAATCCCCGGCGAAATCATCACAGTATCTGCCACTGTTTTTCGTGAAGGTCACGATGCGCTTGGAGCGCAGGTAGTCGTACTGGATTCTTCAGGAGTTGAGATTTACCGGAAACGAATGGTCGAGATCTGGCCAGGAAGTGATCGATATCAAGCAGAGCTCGCCCTTCCCGTCACTGGTGATTTCGCATTCTTTGTTGAATCTTTTGATGACCCGTACGCAACCTGGCACCATGACAGCGAAATCAAAATAAGTGCGAATATCGACCCCGAACTCTGTTGCGAAATGGGCTCCCTAATTTTTGCGGAAGCTATCGGCTCCTCATCGAACAAACTTCTAACAAATGCTCTAGAAGCACTTCAGAACAGGTCGATGGCACCCGCCAACCGATTCTCAATCGCCACAAGCGGAGATATACGAAGTTATTTCTATGAAAAACCACTTCGCCGATTAGTGACCAAAACCGACTTATTTCCGATCCGAGTGGACCGCGAACGTGCCCTCGTCGGGGCATGGTATGAATTCTTTCCCCGAAGTGAAGGCGCTACTGCACATGCAAGCGGAACTTTTGCCACAGCAGCCAAGCGACTTGCTGACGTGGCGGCAATGGGATTTGACGTTCTGTACTTGCCGCCAATTCACCCCATTGGCCTGACTTTCCGCAAAGGCGCAAACAACTCACTTAATCCAAGGGCCAATGAGCCGGGAGTGCCGTGGGCAATTGGCAATAGAGATGGTGGGCACGACGCGATAAATCCCGAACTTGGCACCATGCAGGATTTTGAAGGTTTTGTAAGTAGTGCAAAGACAGTTGGATTAGAAGTAGCTATGGATTTCGCGCTCCAAGTTTCACCCGATCATCCTTGGGTGAAAGCCCACCCCGAATGGTTCAACCACAGGCCCGATGGAACAATTGCCTACGCCGAGAATCCACCTAAGAAATACCAAGATATTTACCCAATTAACTTTGATAAAGATTACAACGGCATTCTCGCTGAGGTGACGCGGATCGTTCGATTCTGGGTCAGCAAGGGTGTCACAATTTTCCGAGTAGATAATCCGCACACAAAGCCACTCCACTTCTGGCAAGAATTCCTCAAAATAATCAGAGAGCAGAATCCAGAAGTAATCTTTCTGGCAGAGGCATTTACCCGCCCTCCCATGATGCACGCACTGGGCAAAGTTGGATTTCACCAGTCGTATACATACTTCACGTGGCGGACAAGCAAGCAAGAACTCATTTCATACGGCAACGAAGTTGCCACCGAGACGAGCGCGTTCTTTCGTCCAAGTTTCTGGGTGAATACGCCCGACATTCTTCCTTTCCACTTACAGACCGGAATTCCCGCCATCTTTGCACTTCGTGCGGTCCTCGCCAGCACACTCTCGCCTTCATGGGGGATGTATGCAGGGTACGAACTTTTTGAGCACGAACCTTTGAAGGAGGGTAGCGAGGAGTACAAGAATTCTGAAAAATATCAGATACGGATCCGTGATTTTGAGGGCGCGAAAGAGAAGGGCAACACCTTGGCTCCATTTATCGGCACGCTCAATCAGATTCGCAAAGAGCACCGGGCGTTGCAACGCTTACGCAATCTAATATTCCATAACACTGGCTCTGATGCCATTATTGCCTACTCCAAGAAAGAAGGGTCAGATCTCATCCTTGTGGTCGTCAACCTCGATCCCACCTGTCCCCAAGAAACAGTGGTGCACTGGGATATGAATGCTCTTGGAATTGATTCTGAAAAGTTTGCCGTAACCGATTTAATTGACGGAACATCTTTTGAATGGTCCAGCGATACTTTTATTCGATTAGATCCCACGGGATCACGTGGCAAAGTCGCGCATATCGCACATGTGAATTTCGGATAACCTACTAATGTCCTTACTTGGCGAGATCGATCTCTACCTGATTGGTGAGGGTCGCCATGAAAAGCTTTGGGAGGTTTTGGGTTCTCATATTAAATACTCTCCTAACGGAGTGGTCACCGGCACTACGTTTGCGGTCTGGGCACCCAACGCGCGTGAGGTAAGCCTGATCTGCGATGCCAACTATTGGGATCGAAACACACACAAGTTGTCTCCCGTGGGAAAGAGCGGAATCTGGGAACTTTTCGTTCCCGACGTCGGTGAAGGACTTCACTACAAATACGCGATTTTGCAGCGTGACGGGAAATGGATCGATCACGCAGATCCACTTGCCCGACGGACGCAGACTCCTCCCCTCACCGCTTCAATTGTTTTTGAATCAAATTTTCAGTGGAGCGATCAACCATGGATGGATCGAAGAGAGTCCTTTCAATCATGGAGGCAACCCGTCTCAATCTATGAGGTCCATCTCGGATCCTGGAAACTCGGACTCAGTTACAACCAACTCGCGATTGAACTCATCGAATATGTGAAGAATCAAAAGTTCACTCACGTGGAATTTCTTCCAGTCATGGAACACCCATACGGCCCATCTTGGGGATATCAAGTCACATCCTTTTTCGCTCCCACATCACGGTTTGGTTCCCCCGATGATTTTCGCCATCTCATCGATGCCCTTCACGCCGCCGGTATCGGAGTCATACTCGATTGGGTGCCCGCCCACTTTCCCAAAGATGAATGGGCGCTCGCCAACTTCGATGGCACTGCGCTGTACGAGCATGCCGATCCACGATTAGGAGAGCACCCAGACTGGGGAACTCTCATCTTCAACTTCGGCCGCACGGAGGTAAAGAATTTCCTCGTTGCAAGTGCACTTTTTTGGCTCACTGAATTCCACATTGATGGTCTTCGAGTAGATGCAGTGGCGTCCATGCTCTACTTGGACTACTCCCGCAAGGAAGGCGAATGGCTTCCCAATAAGTTTGGTGGCCGTGAGAATTTGGAGGCGGTCCAGCTTCTGCAAGAAGTGACTTCTACGGCATATAGAGAACACCCCGGAATCATGATGATCGCAGAAGAATCAACCGCTTGGTCTGGCGTTTCAAGGAGTACCGACTCCGGAGGGCTTGGCTTTGGATATAAATGGAATATGGGGTGGATGCACGACACTCTCTCTTACCTCCAGAAGGACCCTATCCACCGTGCCCATCACCATAACGAAATCACCTATTCGATTCTTTATGCCTGGAGTGAGAATTACGTCCTGCCAATCTCGCACGATGAGGTGGTGCACGGCAAAGCCTCACTCGTAAATAAATTCCATGGAGATCGTTGGCAGAAGCTTGCGACCATGAGAGCTCTCTACGGTTTTATGTGGGCGCACCCCGGTAAGAAATTGCTTTTTATGGGTTGCGAATTTGCTCAAAGTGATGAGTGGAGCGAAAGCCTGGGATTGCAGTGGCACCTCGCTCAGTACGGCGAACACCAAGGCATTCAAAAGAGTGTCAAGGCACTCAATCACATTTACGTCGCGACTCCCTCACTGTGGGAGAAGGACGCATCTCCTGAGGGGTTTACTTGGCTGGTCAACAATGATGCGCCTAGCAACATCCTCGCCTTCGTACGCTGGGATGATGCGCGGAATCCACTGGTCAGCATTACAAATTTCTCTCCTATTCCTCATGAACGGTATGAAATGACTCTGCCGGTATCGGGTAATTGGAAAGAAGTGATGAATACCGACGATGTTGCATTCGGTGGTAGCGGAATTTCAAATGAGAATATTACATCTCACGTTGAATCGGGAAATCGTGTCAAATTGCGAATCCCACCTCTTGCTACGTTATGGCTTGCGTTAGGTTAATCATTTGCCTTCTGTACAGTGCGAGCAAAAGTGGAGACCAACAAGAGCATAATTGCCGGAATAAGAAGAGCCAAAGCCACCGAAGTTATCTGAGCGGTCCACGCAATAACGGGCTTAATAACAAGCACCAGCGACGTATTGATCGCGCCCATTTGCCCGATAACAACGCTTCCTGGCGACTTAGATCGATTACTAGCAGCGTGCATGAAGGTCGGCGCGAGGAAAGAATCGCCAAGCCCCACAATGAACAGTCCACCCAGCACGATAACGAAACCCGCGGTCGCTGAACTCTTGCTGACCTGGACTCCAATCAGGATAGCAAGAATAAAAGTTGTGCCGCCCACCAGAGTGCAGATCCTGATTAACTTACCAATTCCAATGTATTCGGTCACGTGATGGAAACTCAGGCGGCCAATAATCATTGCGAGAATAAATAGAACATACGGAAGAGCGCTGAGACTGGCGCTCATGTGCAGTTCTTCTTTTGAAAAAATCGCTGCCCAGTCTGCAATAGCATACTCAATTGCCAATGCGCAGGTGGCTCCTAGCCCCAGGATCCAATCAATATTGTTTCTATTGAAAAGTACTCTGAATGAATACTCCTCTCTTGGCTCTTTACTTGCCTTGAGCGAACTCGAGGCGATTTTCTTAATAAGAATCAAAGTCGCCACATACACAAAAACGCAGAGCACATCGATGTGAATCCATAATGGAACGTTTCCAATGAGTAGAGCAGAAAGCATCGCAGTTGTGAGTGCGCCAAGAGACCACAATCCATGAAGGCGCGGCATTAAGTTTTCGCGATCACGGGATTGCTCAAAAAGCGCCTGGCTGTTGACCGCAATATGGAATGCGGATATCCCTGCACCAATCATCATGTTGCAAACGAGAAACTGCCACTCAGACCTGATGTGAACGATTACCGCGATCGCGCTAAAGAGAACTGTTGCACTTACTGTCATGACCTTGCGACTTCCAAAACGATGAACGAGTGGACCAACGGCTACCAGACTGATGACCGAGCCGATCGCTCCCATGCTAATGAGAGTTCCGAATTGCCCATTTCCGACATTGAGATTCGCTTTCACCTCAGGAAATCGAGGGACCCAACCCATAATGCCCGCTCCGAAGAGGAAGAAGAGAGCGCCCAGCATCCGTCTTTGTGCAGTCTTCATCTAAAAGAGAGCACTAGCCAAGGCATTTCTCGCCTTGACAAGCCGAGGATCGGATGAATCAACCAGGGAAAAAAGTTCGAGCAGGTGGTTTTTGGCCTGGTTTTTCTCATCGCCCGATGAAATTCGAACCGCCTGAAGCAGCCGAGAAAATGCCGTATCGACATCTCCAGCCACCATTTCGCAATCTGCACATTGAATTTGCAGGTCTATGTTCTCCGGTTGAGCATCTGCGGCTTTTGCCACCAGGGCAGAGTCAAGATTCGAAGTGCGGATCAACAATTGAGTCTGCGCCAATCCAATCTTGGCGTATGGATCAGCAGGCTTGCGTGAAAGAAGTTTTTTATAGGCTTCTTCCGCCTTCGCGTAATTTCCGGATTCAAGCGCGGCAACTGCCTCTTCCTCTTCAGGTTCGATAATTTCCTGGGGCACTCCACCAATACCTTGCTCGGCGCCAATCGCCAACACTTTATCTATCACTGATCTTATTTGTGCCTCTGGATGGCTCTGCTCAAAAAGTGGGACCACTTGTTCGGCAACAATTGCAATTGCATATGGAATGGTGCGAACTTGCAGTGCTTGGGCAACCTGCGCCTCAACATCAATATTGACGGTACCTAGTATCCATTTGTCAGCGTCTTGATTTTGCAATTTGGCCAAAATCTCCAGAACCGCAATCGACTCAGGACTGCGTGCTGACCAACAGAGAAGTATTACAACTTTCTCCCGTGAAAGAGGCAGAAATTCTGAAGCGAGATTCGCCGCGGTTACTTCTTTAGCTGCCACGGATACGGATTGAGTAACTGGTGGTTTTCCAAGCGCGCTGAGATCTATGGCGCGACCAAAATTTGGAGGAAGTGTCACAGACGTACTCTCACTTTAATTCAACACCTGAATCTCTTCGGAACGGAAGGATCTCGGAAATATAAGAACGTGCTGCATATTCTAACCCAACATCCCGACCAGCTTTTTCACTCAGATACCACCGATGCTCAAGAACTTCATGAAATACTTGTGCGGGTTCGACCCTGCCTGCCAAATGCGCGGGGACCAACGAGGTAATGGGTTGAAAAACATTGGTTAGCCAGAGCCGAGCACTTTCCTCTATTGAAGATTGCGGGCTCTCTTGTCGCGTTCGGTACCGATCAAAGGATGCGAGAAGCCGCTTGGCTTGGAGTTCTTCGGTTTCAAGCCCCGTGAGTTCGCGCAGTCTCGCTTGGTGATATCCAGCTGCCACCAACTTCGGCTGGAAGGCAAGTGCCTGATGATTGCCATCCAATGAGACTTGCACTTCCTCAACCGCGAACCCCAAATCTTGAAGTTGCCGCATGGCACGTTCAACCGCATGTCGATCCTCGGGATCGAGCAACTGAGGTTCCCGAAGCGCCGCCCACAGCCGTCGGTATCGCTTGATTACTCCATCACTTGCCCTTACCGGATCCATTCCTGGATAAAGGACTCCAGAAAGAGATAGATCCTCAAGTTCGGCTGCAACATTGAAATGAGCGATCTCCAGGTCGTGCTCGCGTTGTCCATTAGACAAATTCTTGTGAAACTCCCCCGTCTCTGCGTCCACGAGATAGGCCGCAAAACCTTCCGCGTCACGACGAAAGAGGGCATTGGATAACGAGCAATCTCCCCACCAGAATCCCAGCAAGTGCATCCGAACCAGCAGTAGCGCCAGCCCATTGGCCATGGTCATGACGTCATGAGCACTCACTTCGCCAGAGAGCAGCACGCGGTAAGGCAATGAGTATGGAAGGAAACGAGTGACTAGTGCAGAGGGAAGTTCATTTCCGTCTACATCAAGTCGGCCCTCAACCACAGCAATCGGCTCAACACTCGGAGCGTCCAGGCTGGCGAGTTGGCGCAGCAGCCGATATTCGCGGTTGGCAAACTCCGAGACAGTTTCCTTAACCGCATAGATTTCACTGTCAGGGGCTTCCGTTGCTCTCACCAGACGGACAACGTGCCGTGATATTCCGCGCTTCTCGGCCAAACTGGGATCTTCCGGCCAAGACTCGAGTGGACGCTCCCATGGCAAACCCAGAACCGCGGTTATCTCTTCGGCTTGACCGGTTATTCGCAACGCCATGTTCTCATTCTTGCCTATCTATGTTAACCCGAGGTGAACTCAACCCGATTTGAGCCTCATGGAAGCCCGCAATGCTTAGAATGTGATTATGGCAACCAAGGAACCGGCAAAAAAATCGAGTAGGACAAAAAAAGCATTGACTGTCGATTTCGGAGCTCCTGGACTTCCGATCAACCGATCGCATCCCTTTTACTTCGGATTTCTCGCCACGAGTGGTGGGCTCCTAGCCCTTGTCATGCTCCGCTCGCTCGCTGCTGCCAGCCAGATTTTCGTTCTGATTATCATCGCATTATTTCTCGCAACTGGGCTGAACCCCGCGGTCGAATCACTTCGCCGCCGTGGACTATCGCGATCCAGTGCAGTGGCGGTAATTTTCGCCGCCGTCATGATCTTCGTTGGGCTTTTCGCTTGGTTGGTCATTCCGCCGGTAGTCTCGCAGGGAACTCAACTAATAGAGAATGGTCCAACAATTCTTGCGGATTTGAAACATAATGCGACGATCGCAAGCCTTAACGATCAATATGGAATTGTCGACACTTTGCAGAAGAAGTTCGCATCCATCTCATCCAACGGAACGCTTCTCTTCTCAGCATTTGGCGGCGTCATTGGAGTTGGGAAAAGCGTACTCTCAGGAACATTTGCCGCGATTACGGTCCTAATTCTCACCCTCTACTTTCTCAGTTCGCTACCCACCATCATTGAATTGGGTCTGAAACTAGTTCCAGCAACCCGACGAGACAGAGTCACCCGCCTAACCAATGGCGTGGTGGACCGAATTGGAACGTACATAGGAAGCCAGATCACGGTTGCGCTTATTTCTGGCACATTTATTCTGTGCCTAGCAATAATTTTGCGCCTGCCATCCCCGATAGCACTTGCGATGTTGGTTTTCGTTTGCGATTTGGCAATCCCACTGATCGGACACACCATTGGCATATCCATCATCACAATCATTGCGCTTACTCATTCAGTGCTCGTAGGTATTATCGCTTTCGTGGCATATGCGCTTTATGTCCAAGTTGAAAATTATGTCATCACGCCAAAAATAATGCGTAGGTCCTTAGCAATTCCGGGCGTCGTGACCATTATCGCTGCCCTCACCGGGGCGGCATTATTGGGACTAGTTGGAGCACTTCTGGCCGTCCCACTTGCCGCCTCGTTCATTTTGATTCTTGATGAGGTCTTTATACCGAGAGCGGAGAATTCTTAATTTCGTCTGCATTAAATTGCATTGACTATTAATCGCGATGGCATTGAAATGCGGCACGAACAACTTCATTAATAGTTACAAACCTGGGCTGTGTCAAGAAACCTATGGCACGCCAATCTGTCCAAGATCCTTAGTACACCCCAACCATTCACAACACACTTAGAAGTGGGCCGGTACCAACTATTTCCATAGTCGATCAGCCGGAATTGCAAAGATTCGATCACTCTTCTGATAAGCGAACTCGCCTTGGTGAATGAGAATTCCCGCGTGGAATGAAGTTCCTAAGTAGTCTCTTAGTTTGCTCAATCCTCTGAAATCTTTTTCGCTTGGCATACTGCCAGCTTTCACTTCAATTCCTATTACTTCTCCTGATTGAAATTCCATCACTAAATCAACTTCGTCACCATCATGCGTTCGCCAATGACCGCTGTCAAGAAAATCATCTCTGAATTCAGCTAGCCGTGTTATTTCACCGATGATAAACGTCTCGAAGACATGCCCATACTCACTCAATGCTGTTGCATTCTTGCTCAAAATTTTTTCTGTGGTCATCTTTGATAAGTAAGACAAGAGTCCGGAATCAACGAAATGTAATTTGGGTTTGTGCGTTGAGCGAGAATTCAAAGTGGTCCCCCATGCAGGTAACCTCTTCACAACATATAAAGATTCCATTAACTGGACATAATTCTCGGTCGTGACAGGATTTAGATTCAATTGGCGAGCAACCTTTAAAGTATTGAGAACTTGAGAATTCTGCCCAGCCATTTGAGTAAGCAGTTTTGGAAGTATTTTAACTTGCTGGATCTTGCTAATTTCTTGAATATCTTGACTCAATGTTTTATAAATATAATCTCTAAACCAACGATTGCGCTGAGCCGAATCTTGTCTTGTCAAAGCCAAAGGAAATCCACCAATCGTTACCCTGTTGGCGTAATCAATACGCGTCGTCTTTGATCGCATCTGACTTGTTAGTTGCTCTGGAGCATTAAGTATCTCATCTAATAAATTTGTCTTAGTGTTTCCAATTTCGCACTGCATGAGAGGCGAAATCACCATTCGATGCGAACGGCCTGTTAACGCTTGTGTTCCGCGTGGTAATTTTTCTTGTTTGACCGAGCCCGTGAGAAGGTAACGGCCGGGCCTTGTATCTTGGTTCAACTCGGCTTTAATCGAATCAAGTATTTCTGGAACACGCTGATACTCATCTACTAAAACCAAGCCACCGCCTGCAACAAAATGCCCTGAGCCTGCTTCAACAGCCCGGCGGGTTGCGGGATTGTCGAGGTCGATAATTGGGGTTTTAGTAATAGCAGATATTTCTCTGAGCACCGTTGACTTGCCCACCGCCCTAGGACCCTCAAGGATAATGACGGGCTCAATGCCCATTCGGTCCTGGATTAGAGAAGTGACTCTACGAGAGATCACTTTTGACTTGCCTGCCATCCGCCCATTTTAACACAACCTTTAAAAACCGAGGGGTCAAACCTTTAAAAACCGAGGGGTCAAACCTTTAAAAACCGAGGGGTCAAACCTTTAAAAACCGAGAGGTCGGATTCATCACAACGCACCAACTACCTAACCTCCTGAAGCGCAAAGGGTCACATTCTCAAAACTGGGTTGGCAAGGGCAATCGCTCTGGCGCTACACACTTAACAATTTCACTGAGAACTCGATAGACCGACGGCTCCCCCACCCACAGATGTTTTGCGCCTTCCACCGCGATGAGTTGGGCATGGGGAATAACCGAAAATCTCTCCCGCGCTTGCGGCGGTTGCAGGTAGTCATCCAATTCAGGAATGAGGGCGATAATCGGACGTTGATCAGAATTCCAGTATGCAAGTTGTTCGGGCGTTGATGTCCGCAGCGGTGGGCTCAACAAAATTAAGCCCTTGTGCCGTGAATCCTTGGCATGCTGCAATGCAAGGTCAGTGCCAAATGACCAGCCCACCACCCAGAGATTGGAAAGTTTGAGTTCGTCAAAGCAGTATCTCAGCATCGCCTCAATATCCAGACGTTCGCTTACTCCGTTGTCGAATTCCCCTTCACTCTTACCAGCATCACTTTCCGTGCCGCGCGTATTAAATCTGACGACAGTAATTCCCGCCAACTCTGGGAGTCGATTGGCGGCTTTTCGATAGATGTGACTGTCCATCATTCCGCCAGCGGTAGGAAGTGGATGTAGACAGAGAATCGCGCCCTTTGACTCTCCCGTCGGACGGGCAACTTCCCCAATTAACTTCAATCCATCTTCCGTGAGAACGGTGAATGGCGTGCGAATTGCAGGTAGGACTGTATTTGCGCGAATAATTTCGGACATGGGCTCAGTCTAACCAACCTGGCCGCCACTACACTTTTTTCATGGCCGCGCATAATCACTTCACTTCACTCAATCCTGTGACGGACGAAGTTCTCGATACATATCCCGTTCAAACTGCGGAGGATGTCGCCACAGCTGTAGCGAAGGCTCGGGAAGCAACTTTGTTATGGCAGGGATTAGGTCACGACGGTCGGCAAAAGATTCTGCTCAACTGGTGCAAAGTGCTTGTAAGTCGCATTGATGAGTGCGCCACCTTGATTTCATTGGAAACTGGCAAGCCAACCAGTGATGCAACACTCGAAGCGACTCTGGCCTTCGGACATCTTGCTTGGGCCGCAAAGAATGCTCGCTCAGTTCTGCGTGATCAGTTTCGACGACCTGGCATTCTCATGGCCAATATGTCGGCAAAAGTCGAACACTCACCTGTTGGGGTTGTCGGTGTTATCGGACCTTGGAACTATCCGGTTTTCACACCCATGGGATCTATCTCGTACGCACTCGCTGCTGGAAACACTGTCGTCTTCAAGCCCAGCGAATTCACCCCAGGTGTAGGGGTCTGGCTGGCAGATACCTTCGCTGAAGTCGCTCCCTCCACATCCATTTTCTTGGTTGTAACCGGCACGGGCGATACCGGACGCGCGCTCTGCGAAAGCGGAGTCGACAAACTCGCCTTCACCGGCTCTACTGCAACCGCAAAAAATGTCGCTGCATCCTGTGCCAAGACTCTTACCCCTGTGCTCATTGAATGTGGCGGAAAAGACCCGGTCATTATCGCCGAAGACGCCGACCTCAAGACGGCCGCTGATGCCACTCTCTGGTCGGCGATGTCCAATGCGGGACAGACGTGTATCGGCGCCGAACGGGTCTACGTCCACGAAAAGGTTGCCGACCAATTCATCTCCCTCATGGTTGAGAAGGGCAAGCAGATCTCTCCAGGTATTCCTGGAGTCGGAAATTACGGCCCGGCCACCATGCCAAAACAACTCGGAATTATTAAGTCTCATATTCAGGATGCACTTGCGCGCGGCGGAACTGCATTGCTGGGCGGAACCGAGTCGGTGAAGCCACCTTATGTTGAACCGGTCATCTTGACTAATGTTCCGGAAGATTCAATTGCAATGAAGAACGAAACCTTTGGGCCCGTCATTATTATCAACCGAGTGAAAGATATGTCTGAGGCAGTTGGACTCTCCAACGACAGTCCATATGGGTTGGGAGCATCCGTCTGGTCAAAGAACCACGGCAATGAGATTGCGTCAAAACTTCATTGCGGCATGGTCGCAATCAATTCCACTATCTCCTTCGCAGCGGTTCCAACTGTTCCTTTCGGCGGAGTGAAAGACTCTGGGTACGGTCGCATTCACGGACCCGAAGGTCTTTTGGAATTCACTTATTCGCGTTCGGTAGTCCGGGCTCGTTTTCAGTTGCCAATAATGCTCACAAGCTTTGGAAGAAATCACTTTGCGGATCGGATGATTGTTCGACTTGCCAAACTCCTCTACGGAAGTAAATTCAAAAGTAAAACAAACTAATGGCACAAACTAATAACCCAAACTAATAACGGGGTGCATTTCTAGTCCGTTCAATTCGGGGCGAACGTTGTGCTCTTTTGTTCCAACATGCATTGTGCCAGTGGCGTCGACTTTCAACATCCTCTTCAAGCCAGGCGACAGTGTGCGGGGTTGCCATTGGAATCATCTGATCGCAACCAGGACATCGATATGGTTTCGTCGAACTTGAGCCGGTGATTCTGCGAACTCTATAGATTCCCTCAGCATGTTCTTCGATTGCTTCACCCGATGTTCCAATTTCACGCTCCTCATTTTTGGGTTTGCGACCCTTGGGGTAGTTGCGGCGGGGGCTCATACCCCTATCTTTTCGTATTTCTATGCCCCAATGGCAAGATAGGCGGGTGGGCGTCATCGAAGTAAGGGATTTGCGAAAGAGTTACAGCGAGGTTCAGGCTGTCAACGGCATCGACCTTTCAATCGATCAGGGCGAAATCTTCGCAATTTTGGGGCCCAATGGGGCGGGCAAGACGACTGCGGTCGAGATTCTTGAAGGCTTCCGGAAGCGAGATTCCGGTGACGTTCGTGTTCTGGAGATGGATCCGGCTATCAAGGGCAGGAGTGCCAGAGATTTTCGCGACCGAATAGGAATCGTCCTTCAATCAACCTCAGACGCCGGCGATCTCACCGTAAGTGAAACTTTGAATCATTTCAGCGGTTACTACTCAAAGCCACGCAAGCCTTCCGAAGTGATTGAATCCATTGGGTTAGGCGAGAAAAGCAACGCCCTCATTCATACTCTCTCAGGCGGACAGCGTAGAAGGTTAGACGTGGGGCTAGGAATTATTGGAAATCCCGAACTTCTCTTTCTGGACGAGCCAACAACTGGTTTTGATCCGGAGGCGAGACGATCTTTCTGGGAATTGATTCACGCCCTGCGAGAATCTGGCACAACCATTGTTCTCACCACGCACTATTTGGACGAAGCAGAAGCGCTCGCCGATCGAGTCGCAGTTATCAACGCCGGGCAGATTCTTGAAATAGCCACTCCATCGAATTTAGGTGATCGGGCAACCTCCCTGGCACGTGTGCGCTGGGAAGCAGATGGAAAGATGCATGAAGAGTTCACAAACGAGCCAACTGCTGTGATTGCTCGTCTATCAAAAGAATTTACTGGAGAGATTCCAAAGCTCACAGTACTGAGAGCAACCTTGGAAGATATTTATCTTGAAATGATCGGTGAAGTAACCGGGAGCCACACATGAATTCACTTCCATCGACTCTGACTCTGGGATTGCGCCGTGGCAAATTAGAGATTCGCCAATTCACTCGTCAGCGAGAGTCAGTCGTATTCACACTTCTCTTTCCTCTCATCTTGATGACAATCTTTGGTTCCGTCTTTACCGGCGAAATTGAATTTGGCGTCTCCTTTAGTCAGTACTTCCTTGCTGGGATGATCGCCTCCGGACTCGTCAATAGCGGATTTCAACAATTGGCCATCAACATACCAATGGAACGAGATGACGGATCCCTCAAGCGACTGCGCGGAACACCAATGCCCGTAACGAGTTATTTCATCGGCAAGACGATCCTTGTTCTGGCCAGCATAACCTTTCAAGTATTTTTCTTACTTCTAGGCGGTCTTCTCTTCTTCGGAATCCATTTACCAACTACTTTAGAGAAGTGGTTAACCTTCGCCGCACTGATTGTTCTTGGCACCGCTGGCTCTACTGCGTTGGGAATCGCTTTCTCAGTCGTCCCGAAGAGCGGACGAGGTGCATCGGCAGTTGTTTCGCCACTCGTTATTATTCTTCAATTCTTCAGTGGAGTCTTCTTCGTCTTCACCCAACTTCCCGACTGGATGCAGCAAATAGCGGCGATTTTCCCTTTAAAATGGCTCTGCCAAGGCATCCGCTCAGTTTTCCTCCCTGATGCCTTCGCGCAGAGCGAGGTCGCGCACTCATGGGAGACGGGTAAAACTCTTCTCATACTACTTATCTGGTTTGTCATCGGTCTCGTACTCTCGATTCGGACTTTCAAATGGGATCGCGAGTAGGGTCGCGAGCGCTGTCAATTCTCATTGCCAGCGCCGTGCTCCTCTCGACTTCCGTCGCGATTCCTTCCGCCACTCCATCTGCTATGGGGACAATCACAAAGGCAGCGACAAAGCCAAGCGCTAAGGCGACAAAGAAACCGGTAGTAAAGAAGAAAACCGCGAGTCAAAAGTCGGCAAGCAAGAAGAAATATGTTAAAAAACGACGCGGTGTGACGGTTGCCCCCTCCCCAAAACCAGCCTGGCCGCCCAAAGGGTTCCGTGAGAACTCTAAGGTCTATGCCAAAGTGCCTACTGCTAAAGAATTGGTTGGCATACTTTCTGCTACCAAGACTTTGGCTACTCAAGTGAAGAAGTGTTCAACTTTCGCTTGTGGCGCGGTTCGAGTTGCCTCCGCCATGGGGTGCACATGGTGGGAAATTACCTCAACCGTTTCTGGACCAACCTCGGATGTGGATCCAACATTAAGGCCACTTGGCGTACTTCGCACAACCGCCGAAGGTACAAAACCAAAACAGGTTGTCACCATTCTATTAATTAGTAAAGAACTTCTTAAACCTGATGTTACGGTGAGTGGAATCAGCGTTAATTGTTATCACTCACCAGTTACCGGTCGAGTTCCATCAAATTGGTACGTCACCGGCACTCCCACTCCCACGCCAGCACCAAGTGCAAGCATCTCTCCAAGTATTTCACCCAGCCCAGAACCGACGAGCTGATTTATTTACTACCTGGTCTTAACTACTTCTACCTAGTTGCCCCAGGAACCCAGAGTTGATCACCGAGTTCCTTATTTACAGTCCGCGCGAGAACGAAAAGTAAATCAGAGAGTCGATTGAGGTACTTTGCGGTCAGAGGATTCACTCCAGATCCAAAGGAATGAATCGCTGCCCATGTCCGTCGCTCTGCGCGGCGGGTGACAGTTCGTGCAACGTGCAACAACGCGGCAGCCGGTGTCCCAGAAGGCAGGACGAAGGATCGAAGTGGTTCTAGTTCTTTGTTATAGAAATCAATACGATCTTCAAGGTAGGTGATTTGCGATTCCAAGACTCGCAATGGCTCAAATGCAGGCGAATCAACAACAGGGGTGCAAAGGTCGGCACCCACATCAAAAAGATCATTCTGTATTCTGACAAGAAGTGCGGTCAGATCCGGTGGAAGTTGGCCCATGGCCAGTGCCACACCAATTGAGGAATTGGCCTCATCCACGGTGGCGTAGGCCTCCAAACGCGGATCGTTTTTCGATGTTCGACTCATATCTCCGAGAGATGTGGTGCCATCGTCGCCAGTTTTCGTGTAAATCCTCGTCAAATGAACCATGGGTAAAGCCTAATAGGACAAGTTACGATGGACCTACTGTCGGGGCTTCTGCTCTACAAGCGAGCGTTTGATCCAGTGGGAAGGGGGCCCTTTGTCCGAACGACTACGCATCGTCGGAGGCACCAGACTCCGTGGAGAGGTCTCCGTCTGCGGAGCCAAGAACTCCGTTCTCAAACTCATGGCCGCAACCTTGCTCGCCCCTGGGACAACCACAATCAGCAATGTTCCAGAAATTGCCGATGTCGGAATCATGGCCGACTTACTCACCCGACTGGGATGCACGGTTTCTCGCGCAAAGAATTCGGTCACAATTAATGTCCCGCAGAGGCCAGGGCATCGAGCTGACTACGACCTCGTGCGTAAACTTCGCGCCTCAATAAATGTTCTGGGTCCGTTGGTTGCCCGCCTCGGTGTCGCGGAAGTTGCCCTGCCCGGTGGAGACGCAATCGGATCGCGCGGATTAGATTTTCATCTGCGCGGACTCGAAATGCTGGGAGCTACCGCCCACATTGAGCACGGGTATGTTCTTGCATCGGCGCCAGAAGGACTCAAAGGCGCAGAACTCTCTCTTGAATTTCCAAGTGTTGGGGCCACTGAGAATCTCCTCACTGCCGCGGTTCTTGCATCTGGCACTACGGTCATTGAGAACGCCGCGCGCGAACCGGATTTTGTCGATCTCGGTGAATTCCTTATCAGTATGGGAGCAAAGATCGAAGGATTGGGTACGCCGACTCTCACGATTCATGGTGTCAAAGAATTGCATCCGACCAATCACGTCACTCTTCCAGACCGAATTGTGACTGGAACATGGGCCTTTGCTGCTGCGATGACAAGAGGCGACATCACGATTCACGGAGGACGGGCTACAGACCTTGCATTGCCACTGGAAAAACTTGCCTCCGCCGGTGCAATCATTACAACAAGTGCAGATGGCATCCGCGTGCGTATGGAAGGTCGGCCAAAATCAATAGATGTAGCAACGCTTCCCTACCCTGGTTTCCCGACGGATCTGCAGCCACTTGTTATCTGTCTCAACGCCATTGCCGATGGAAATGCAATTGTGACGGAAAATGTCTTCGAGGGAAGATTCATGTTTGTCAATGAATTGGTTCGCTTAGGGGCGCAGATCAACGTCGATGGACACCACGCCTCAATCCACGGGATTGAGAGACTTTCGGGTGCGCCTGTGGCTGCTACCGATATTAGAGCCGGAGCGGCACTCGTTATTGCAGGCCTGGTAAGTGATGGAATTACAATAGTCGAGGATTCTTTTCACATTGATAGAGGCTATCCAAATTTCCCCGAACAACTCCGAGCCCTGGGCGCGGATGTCACTAGAGAAAGCGTAGATTAAGACCAATGTCGACAACCATAAATCCTGACCGCAATCTAGCCCTCGAATTAGTCCGCGTAACAGAAACCGCCGCGCTCGCTGGTTCGGCTTGGGTGGGTCGCGGAGATAAAAATCTTGCCGACCATGCCGCGGTAGAAGCCATGCGCGAACGCATCAATACCGTTGACATGGCTGGAATTGTCGTCATTGGCGAAGGCGAAAAAGATCATGCGCCGATGCTCCACAATGGAGAAGCCGTTGGCAACGGTTTGGGTCCTCGGTGCGATGTCGCCGTTGATCCCATTGATGGGACGTCACTCACCGCCAATGGAATGAGCGGAGCGATCAGCGTCATCGCCCTCTCCCCTCGCGGCACCATGTATGACCCATCAGCCGTCTTCTATATGAATAAAATGGCTACGGGCCCAGATGCCGCTGATGTCATTGATATTACGATCCCTCCAGCTGAGAACGTGCGAAGAGTTGCGAAAGCAAAAAAGATTTCCGTCAGCGACGTTACCGTTGTTGTTCTAAACCGACCCCGTCACGCGGCACTGCTGCAAGAACTTCGCGATGTCGGCGCAAGAATTCGACTCATTCAAGATGGCGATGTTGCCGCTGCCATTGAGGCAGCCCGTCCAGGAACCGGTATAGATATTTTGATGGGGATAGGCGGAACACCAGAGGGCGTTATTACCGCAGCCGCAATGATCTGCTTAGGTGGAACAATCCAGGGCCAACTCACTCCCAAGGATGATGAAGAACGTCAGAAGGCGATTGACCTCGGCCACGATCTATCGAAGATTCTTAGTTCGCGCGATCTCATCAACTCCGAGGATGTCTTTCTCTCTGCTACAGGAATAACTGATGGCGAATTACTTCGCGGAGTTCGCCACACAAGCTTCGGCGCAATAAGTCACTCCATCGTGATGCGCGGTGAGAGCCACACAGTCCGTCTGATTGAAACCGAACATAATCTCAGAAGTTAGGCCGTGAAAAGCAACTTCTTCACCCCGTGTGACGAGATCACTAGATTGAGATTGGATTTATTTTCGCAGAAATCTCACGGAGTGGACCATACGTTCATTCCAACCTACAAACGCGTGGCGCGAATTCACAAGATTTTCACAATCTTTAACGCGTTTTTAGGTTCATCCTTCTTTGGGCGACTAGTAGCCTGCTGATGTGGAAAATTCGCCGAGGGATAGGAAGTTAGACTTTCTCATTATTGGCGCTCAGAAGGCCGGTACGACCAGTTTAAGAGAGTACTTCAATCAATTTCCAGATCATTTCTATCTACCGAGCAGTGAGTTGCATTTCTGGAACAGAGAGTCCGAATTTAGAAGTGGCGAGGGCCTCCCCGAGTATTTTGAGCATTTCAAGAGTAGGCGTCCGAGCCAGCTGATTGGCGAAAAGTGCCCGAGTTATCTACCGAGCATTGATGCGCCAGGAAGAGTGAAGGAATTCTTCCCGCAGATTAAGTTAGTAACGGTCTTACGTAATCCTGCCGATAGGGCACTTTCGGCGTATCTACATGGTCTACGCGTTGGCGCTATTCCAAAGAGCCGCTCCTTTTCTCAAGCAATCAGAGAATATGAGGCTCTCGCTGGGAAGGCCTACGGCGATGTCGTCTCGCGAGGTTTCTACATTGATCAGATTGAGCATTGGCTTGAATTTTTCAAACTAGAGCAGATGAAATTCATAACTTTTGAATCCATGACCAGTGATCCCGACAAATGCATTGCGCCGGTAATGCGATTCCTAGTTGGAAAGGACGTCATTGGTGAATCAGGTCGAACGATCGAATTTCCCAAGGTTAATACGGCCAAAAAGAGTCGTTACCCGTACTTAGTGAAGATGATCAATCGATTTTGGTTTATTAGTTATTCGAAAAAACAGAAGTGGATTCGAAAGACCGGAATGGTCGAGGTAGCGCCTGAGATGTCGGTTGAAGATCGGGAATTCCTGCATGGCATTTACGCCGAGAGCAACAAGAGGCTTCGCGAACTCCTAGGCAGTGATTTTGGTTGGGGCGACTGATAGTAGAGAGAAATTGCCATAATAATTCATGCAAGCACCTATTATTAAAAAAGGCTGCTTCTCAGTGATGCCAGACGTACTTTAACGATGTGAGAGAACGGCCCCACTAGAGGATTGCTAAAACTCAAATAATGAATACTGCTAAGGTGATAACCATGAGAAAGGTTTATGTAATAGTTGCCGCGGCCATACTTTTTGCGAGCCTCTTGGCGAGTATTTTGACTATAAACCAGGTAAACCGCGAACAACTTGATCTAACTTCACGACTTCAGTCACGCACCGAAGTTTTGGCCGACAGTCTTTCAGAAAGTATCGAGCGCTCATACAATTACGGCACGACAAGCGACGTGCAAAAAGTAATAGATAAATTCACTCACAGCGAACGTCTAGCTGGTCTTAGTGTTTTTGATAACATGGGTGCGATAGTGGCAGGCTCAAAGAATATGCCGCTTCCAGAGGATGCAACTTTCACTACGATGGTGATGGATAGCGATCAGGCTATCGGTGATTATGTCCACCGAAGCAACTCCACCTACTACGTGCTCGTCACACCTCTCCATATGGACGGGAACGTTGTCGGTGCTCTCGCAATCGCGCAGAATGCCACGTATATCGATATAAGTAAGGGTGATATCTGGCGGCGTAACGCTGTTCGCCTGCTGTTGCAAATTTTGATTTTTGCCATCACAATCTTTGTCCTGGTACGTTGGTTCTTTCTTAACGCAATCTCGCAAATGGTTGAGTCACTACAAGCTCTTCGTAGAGGCGATTCCCAGATCGATACGATCCAAAGTCCAAGTTTCTTCAATCCCCTTGCGGGAGAAATCACAAAAGTTACTAAAAGTTTGCGGCGGGCACGACAGGCGGCGAGCGATGAAGCTCGAATGCGTATCGAAAAGATCGACTCTCCATGGACAGAAGATCGACTCCGAGAATTTATGAAAGTCTACGCCAAGGATCGACCGATATTTGTACTTTCCAACCGCGAACCGTACGTGCACAATAAAACGAAGAATAGAATTCAATGGTCGGTGCCAGCTGGAGGCGTGGTGACCGCGTTGGAGCCCGTCATGGAAGCCTCCGGTGGAACATGGATAGCGCACGGCAGCGGCAATGCGGACATGGATGTTGCTGATAAGTACGGCAAGATAATGGTTCCGCCGGATGAACCGAAATACACCCTCAAGCGCGTCTCGCTCACCCAAAAAGAAATCGAAGGTTACTACGTCGGTTTCTCTAATGAAGCGCTTTGGCCTTTGTGCCTCATGGCTCACACGCGCCCACTTTTTCGCTCGGAGGATTGGACTGAATACCAGAGAGTTAATGCCAAGTTCGCAAAGACTTTGCTGGTTGAAATACGAAATATCGAGCGACCGATTGTATTGGTCCAAGATTATCATTTAGCGCTCGTACCGGAAATGATAAAAAAGAGCCGCCCAGATGCTCTAGTTGCCATTTTCTGGCACATACCTTGGCCGTCCGCAGCGCAATTCAATATATGTCCTTGGCGGAGGGAACTCCTACGCGGCATGCTCAATGCGGATCTCGTTGGATTTCACACGCAGCAGCACTGTAATAACTTCATCGAGACGGTCGGTAATGAGATCGAGTCGCGCATAGACTATGAGCAATTTGCAATATTCCGGGGCGCACATAAAACTGCGATTAAGCCGTTCCCCATATCAGTTGCATTCCCAGGTAGTGCTGAGGGTCACCCCGAGCCCAGCAATAAAGTGATCGACGCGCTTGGCATTCGCGGCGAACATCTAGTGCTCGGCGTGGATCGCCTTGACTATACGAAAGGAATACTGGAGAGGTTCAAGGGAGTCGAGTTTTTTCTTGAGGCCAACCCCACATACTTGGAGAATCTCACGTTGCTTCAGATTGCATCGCCATCTCGCGAGAACGTTGCACAATATCGGGAGTTTGCAATCCGCGTGACCGAGGAAGCGGAACGAATCAACAAGAGATTTGGCACAAACAACTGGAAGCCTATCGTGCTTGAGAAGCGAAACTACTCGCATGATGATCTCATTCACCTCTACCAGCTTGCGAATGTCTGCCTGATTACATCCCTGCACGACGGTATGAACCTTGTGACAAAAGAATACGCTGCTGCACGAAATGATGAATCTGGCGTGTTGATATTGAGCCAGTTCGCGGGTGCTTCACGCGATTTGAACGGCGCATTGCTCATCAATCCGTACAGTGCCGAGGAAACGTCCGCCGCAATTCATACCGCTTTGGTGATGCCGAAAACTGAGCAGCAACGTAGAATGAGGATGATGCGCACTTCTGTCAGCGATTACAACATCTATCGCTGGTCGGCCGAACTTATCAAAGCCCTCTTGCAACTTGAATAGTATGAAGGACGCGGCCAACCACATCGATTCGATCGTCGCCGATATTCGAAGCCGCGGCTGTGTTCTCATGCTTGATTTTGACGGCGTTCTATCCCCTATCGTAAAGCTCCCCTCAAAAGCACGCATATCGCCGATTGCCCGCCGATCATTGCTGGCCTGTGCCAAGAGGATGCCCGTGGCGGTAATAACTGGCCGTACGGTGTCTGATATTGAGAAGCGGGTGGGATTAAACGATGTTATATATGCAGGCAATCATGGGCTCGACTGGAAAATAGAGGGCCGCCTAAATCGCTATGAGGTCCCCGAAAATATCATGGCAGCGTTTGAAGTGGCGCGAAGTCTACTTTTGCAATATGCCAAACTGTTCCCAGAACTGGAAGTAGAAGATAATGATTTTAGCCTCGCGTTGGGATATCGTTCGCTTTCTGCTATGCAGGCGACACAATTCCGCATCGGAGCAATGGAGAAATCAGAGATTTTTGTTCGCGCCGGAAACATTCGCGTATTAGACAATCTATTTACATTTGAAATTACGCCCATGTCCGGTTGGACAAAGGGCAGTTGCGCGAAGCACATATATGGCCTAACCAGAAAAGGGAACGCCGTTGCGGTCTATATCGGTGACAGCTTAACCGACGAAGATGCCTTTCGCGTGTTCGCTAGGAGCGGCATTACTTTTCGTGTGGGCAAGTCAGATACAAGTCTCGCGCAGTATTATTTCAAATCACGTAGTGGGGTCAATCGATTTCTACACGATATTTCGATTGAGGCAAACCCCAGAAGAACTTGAACTACGGCAACGTTCGAATCAATCCTCGATCCAAACACCAATTGCGATTTCTTTTGTTGCCTAATATATGGTCGATCCCCTACTTCACCGTTGTTGTCCTCAATCGCCCACGGCACGCAGCACCATCCAGGGTCAGCTTGCCCCGAGGGATGATGAAGAACGACAGAAGGCGATTGATCTGGGCCATGATCTTTCAAAAATTCTTAACTCGCGCGATCTCATCAACTCCGAGGATGTTTTTCTCTCTGCCACAGGAATTACCGATGGCGAACTACTACGCGGAGTCCGACACACAAGTTTTGGAGCGATAAGTCACTCCATCGTGATGCGCGGTGAGAGCCACACTGTTCGCCTGATTGAGACCGAGCACAACCTTAGAAGCTAGAACGAATTTAATTGGCAAACCTGGCAAGGTCCGTCGTGTGTTCTCCAGAGCCGTCAAGGGCCACATAAGCAAAAATGAAACTGGGACTTCATAAACCTATTTCCTAAACTCTTGGGGCTGGAGAAATCCTTTACACCCCCCTATGGGGTGTGTATGATTACTCCCATGACGAAGGGCCTAGAGGCAAGCGAAATCGGCAAAACCAAGCCAATCGCTGATTTGCCATACTTATTTACTACGGCCGAAGCCCTTGCGAAGGGAATTCCAAGTTCCACATTTCATCGCCTCGCTCAACGTGGTGACATTCATTCAATAGCTCGTGGGCTCTATAGCCGAGATGCACAGAGCACAGTTGACCTGGATTTGGTGGAGATAGCCTCAAAGGCACCTAGCGCAACGATATGTTTAACATCAGCCTTAGTGGAACATGATCTGTCGGATGCAATACCCAAGAAATTGCACATTGCAATTCCTCGTGGTGCATGGGCACCAAGGACAACGGCGGCAGTCGCTTGGCATAGATTCGACCCAGAGAAATTTAACCTCGGTAGAGGAGAGCGACCAATTCCAGGTACAGATTTAACTATTGGGATTTACACGCCAGAGCGAACGCTCGCCGACCTTGCTCGTCATCCCAATTTAGATCAGGCAGAATTAATTGAAGGAATCCGTCGCTGGTTACGGAAACCAGGGAACCACCCTGCCAATCTCTTGAAAGTTGCTCGCAGACTTCCCGGAGCACGCTATCGAATTCAAACTATTTTGGAAATACTGTCATGACAATCGAAGGTGAGATTTATCGGGAGTTACAACGTCGGGCACGAGAGGCGGGCCGTAGCACTGCAGAATTCATGACGTTATACGTATTGGAAGGCTTTCTCTCTCGAGTTGCCCAGAGCCAATTTAGAGAACAATTAGTTCTCAAGGGTGGAGTTTTACTCGCCGCCTGGAATGCAAGAAGGCCAACCCGTGATATTGATTTTGCTGCACTTGGTACAAGTAATGAAACCAAATATGTGCTAGACGCATGTTGCACTATCGCGTCAATCTCCCAAGCCGATGGCATCACCTTTGATGTCGCCTCGGCTGCGGCTATCATTATTCGGGATGACGACGAGTACTCGGGTGTCCGAGTTTCGATGATGGCAAGAATAGCGACTGCACAGATTACATTTCACATTGATGTGAATGTGGGTGTCCAATCGAACCCGGTGCAGTCCAGGTAGATTATCCGCGCATATTAGACGACTCAATCCGAATTCAATTATTGGGCTACCCAATTTCTATGGTCTTGGCAGAGAAAGTCGTGACGGCGATCCAGCGCGGAACTGCCAGCACTCGTTGGCGTGACTTCGGAGATATCTATAATCTGATCCGAATTCATTCCTTATCGCTAAAAGAGATGAAGATATCAATCACTGCTGTATCAGCCCACCGCACAGTAGAAATAGGAGCTCTCCGAGAAGTGCTTTCGGACTACCCGCAAATTGGCCAAACCAAATATGAAAACTGGCGAATAAAACAAGATCGACTTGAATTACCAGAAGATTTCGGAGCGCTTTTGGATACCATCTACAAATTTACTGACCCCGTTCTCCGCGGTAGCGCGCACGAGACCTCCGCATGGGATCCAATCAGGTCTATCTGGCACTAATCAAGAAATCCCGTAAAGATAACTTGACCGACGTTGACACGAGAGAAAACCACGAAGTCCAAAAAAGAAATCCACCTATAGGGAATTCAGGTTCCGTGCACCCAGTTACTTAAAGTAGTTACACAATTTCTACATAACTAGAGCGCCAATTAAAGATAGCGTGTTACAGTCCTCTTGTTTCGTCGATACCGTATTTGTGTTCTATCAATTGAGTTGCAACCTGAAGCCTCGAGAGAATATCTCGTGGCTTTGGTGTTTCTAAAGTTCCAACTTTCAGAGACCAGAACAGCGAAGAATCGCATTTGTAACTTGTCTATCTAGTGGATGGGCACGCCGGCCCGGCTGCTGCTTGGTGCCAGTCCAGCCAACTCCTCCAGCAAAGTGCCATCGCGTCGTGGGACCCTCTCGCTCAGCGCAATTTCAGAGCGGGTTCGGACAACGCCCTCAAGATGCAAGATTGCTTGAATAACCGCCTCGAGATCTCGGTTATCACGCGCGACTACTCGGCAGAGCATGTCGGCATCACCAGTCATCGAGTGGGCCTCAACGACTTGGGCGAGAGTTGCCAACTCCTTGGCGAATGACTCGAGACTGCCCTGTTGCAACTGAATATGTACGAAGGCAAGAACCGGGAATCCCAGAGCCGCGTGACTGAGTTGGGGTGCGTAATCGCCAATGACTCCTTGTTCCGTCAATCTATCGAGCCGGGCCTGCACGGTTCCGCGAGCGAGTCCGAGCGTGCGCGCGTAATCGCGAACCCCCGCCCGAGGTCGGCTCAGGAGCTCGCCTAAGATGGCGCAGTCAATTTGGTCAAGGGACATGATTTCACCTCTCGTTGACTATGAATTCTGACATTAAATGGACCAATGGTCTAGCATTGTCGACTCCTCTTGTACCTATGGGACACCGATTGTTAGCATCATCGGACCCAGAGAAGCATCTCTCATGCACGCTCGTACTCGGAGGCCCGATGGACCAGCTCGATCCCATCGTTCAACTACTTGACACCACCGGCTCAATCATCGATGACTCGCGATACCGGTCCACGTTGGACGATGCCGCGCTTTCCGGTCTCTATCGGGACATGGTCTTGGTTCGCCAACTCGACGAACAAGCAACAGCCCTGCAGAGACAGGGGGAACTCGGCCTCTGGGCACCACTTCTGGGTCAGGAGGCCGCGCAGATCGGCTCGGCTCGAGCAATGCAGGACCAGGATTTCGCTTTCTCGACCTATCGGGAGCATGGGGTGGCATGGTGTCGCGGGGTTGATCCGGTTGACATGCTCCGATTCTGGCGCGGAACCATGCATCAAGCGTGGAATGCGAACCTGCATCGATTTTATGGCTATCAAATCATTATTGGGGCGCATGCTCTGCACGCCACTGGATATGCGATGGGTGCTCGACTCGCAGGGCGAGTAGGCACCGGCGAGACAGGACGAGACCAAGCGGTCGTGGCCTACTTTGGTGATGGCGCCATGAGTGAAGGCGATGTCAACGAAGCCTTCGTCTTCGCCACCGCCTATCAATCTCCAGTGGTTTTCTTCTGCCAGAACAATCAGTGGGCCATTTCTGAACCGACGAAGCGACAGAGTCTGATTCCGCTTGCCCGGCGGGCAAATGGATTCGGTATGCCCGGGGTGCGTGTGGATGGGAACGATGTCATTGCCTGCCATGCCGTCACCGCAGCGGCACTCAATCGTGCCCGGTTGGGCCATGGTCCGACCCTGATCGAAGCCGTCACTTATCGAATGGGTGCTCACACGACATCGGATGATCCAACGAAATACCGCGATGGTGCCGACGACGAATTATGGCGTGGCCGCGATCCGATCGAGCGACTGCGGATTCTTCTGCGGGCAAAGGGTCTTCTCAATGACGAGTTGCAATCCGAACTGGCCCGCGAGGCATCATCCCTTGCCGATCGGATGCGCGAGGGTTGCCGCGAACTCCCTGATCCGGATCCGCTATCTATGTTCGACCACGTTTATGCAGGCCCTGATGCTCGGATCGATGCGCAGCGGCGCGAAGTTGCGACCATCCTCTCCGAAGAGCGGATGAATTGAGATGACAGAGCTCAATATTGTTCAGGCGGTTAACCAAGGTTTGCGCCGTGCCATGGAGTCCGATCCGAAAGTTCTGCTCATGGGTGAGGACATCGGCAAACTCGGCGGTGTTTTCCGAGCAACCGAAGGCTTACAGAAGGATTTCGGTGAAGATCGAGTCATTGATTCTCCGCTGGCAGAATCTGGAATCGTCGGCACTGCAATTGGTCTTGCGCTCTACGGCTATCGACCGGTGATTGAGATTCAGTTCGACGGGTTCGTCTATCCTGCCTTTGACCAGATCGTGGTCCAGGTAGCCCGAATGAGATATCGCTCGGCCGGTGCCCTCTATCTTCCAATCACCATCAGGATGCCTTTCGGTGGCGGTATCGGATCGGTTGAGCATCACGGCGAATCGCCGGAGGCTTATTTCGCTTCCACTCCTGGCTTACGGGTCGTAGCCTGCGCCGACTCAACGGATGCATATTGGATGATCCAGCAAGCCGTCGCCAGCGATGACCCCGTTATCTTTCTCGAACCGAAGCGGCGTTATTATCAAAAAGGTGAGGTCGACACCACCGCAGATCTCTCGACAGTGCCGCCGATGTACAAGGCCAGGGTCATGGTTGAGGGTTCGGACTGCACGCTCATCGGTTATGGTCCAACGGTCACAACCTGTCTACAAGCAGCTCGGCTCGCAGCCGAAGACGGCGTAAAACTTGAAGTCATCGACCTGCGCTCGCTGAGTCCGCTCGACATGCCTACTCTTATAGAGTCGGTGATGAAGACAGGTCGTGCCGTTGTAGTTCACGAGGCATCAAGCAGCGGTGGCGTTGGCGGCGAGATCGGTCAATCATTGATGCAATCATGTTTCTACAATTTGAAAGCTCCAGTCTTGCGAGTAACCGGGTATGACACTCCATATCCGCCAAGTCGAATTGAGGATGACTATCTACCCGATGCAGACCGTATTCTGGACGCGGTCGAGAAGAGTATGAGTTACTAAGATGGCGACAAATTCAGAATTCGAGTTTCTGCTTCCTGATGTCGGGGAAGGATTGGAAGACGCTGAGATCGTCCAATGGAAAGTTTCAGTAGGTCAGCAGATCGCGGTCAACCAAATCATCGTCGAGATCGAATCTTCAAAATCATTAGTCGAGTTACCCAGCCCGTTCGCTGGAATAGTGCTCGAATTACTTGCCAGTGAAGGCCAAGTCGTGCGAGTTGGAGTTCCCATTATCCGAATCCAACGCGACGAGCCAGAGCGCGTCGCTGCAGTCGCATCGAATACGGAGAGAACAGAGATGCTGGTGGGTTCGGGCCCCCGAAATGAAGAAGCCCGACGCCAAAGGCGCGCACCACGCACCTACGGACGCGATGCCGCGTCACCGACACCAACACCAACACCACCTCCAACTCCGCCGACACCAGCAACTCCACCGATCGTGGAAAGTCACTCTGCTGGTTTGGCTAAACCCCCTGTTCGTAAATTAGCTCGCGAACTCGGAGTTGATCTGACTGGCTTCATCGGCAGTGGACCTGACGGTTCAGTCACTCGCGAAGATGTGTTGGCGGCCGCCGGAGAGAAAAAAGATTCTGCTACGCCATCCGAAAACTCGGGCGATAACTCTCGCGAAACCCGCACACCGATCCGAGGTGTGCGTCGGGCGATGGCTGAGGCAATGGTTGCCAGTGCCTTTACTGCGCCCCACGTTACTGAATTCATTACGGTGGACGTCACCGCTTCAATGCAGTTGCTCGACAAGCTTCGCACTGAACCGGAGTATGCGGGAATTCGGCTTTCCCCTCTGACGTTGCTCGCCCGCGCCATGTGTATCGCGGCCCGCCGGACGCCGCAGATCAACAGTTTCTGGGATGCGCCCGCGCAGGAGATTGTGACCAAGCACTATGTGAATCTCGGTATTGCAACTGCGACCGACCGTGGCCTGTTGGTGCCCAATGTTAAAGATGCCGACCAACTTACTGTGAAAGAACTGGCCCGGGCCATCGCTGTTGTCATTGAGGCAGCACGAGAGGGTCGGACAGTACCGTCGCAAATGGCGGGCGGGACTATGTCCATCACCAACATCGGTGTCTTTGGCATCGACGCAGGAACTCCAATCATGCCGCCCGGTGAATCAGCGATCGTCTCGCTAGGTGCAGTTGTCGATCGCCCATGGGTAATCGACGGCGAGATTGCCGTGCGACAAGTGACGACGCTCGCTTTGTCCTTCGATCACCGACTCGTCGACGGCGCCCAAGGCTCGAAATTTCTGGCCGACATTGCAGGGATGTTGCAAGAACCATCTCAACTCTTGGCGTGAGTCTGAATTACTTTTCTCGATTTCTCGAGTTATCTTTCTGATTCAAATAAAAAGAAAGGACCCGAGCGGATGAAACTGGACAATGGGAATCCAGCGTTCCACTCATCTTCTCCTCAAGAAGCGGATCGTAATTTCGATAGTAATAGCTCCGCAATCCCTGCTACCTCATGTGGATCATTGGGGGCCATCTTTTCAAAGATGTGTTCGAGACCTTTCGAGTTAACTAGGATCCCATTCACGGAATTTGGGCGAAGAAAAGTTGGCAGATCCCATTTAGCTTTATAAAACGCCAGGGCACCAAATACGGGAAATTTTACGCCTGCGTGTTCAAGCACTGTCTCTACAGCGAGGATCTGCTTGTTCACGCCGTCGACAAGATTTGTTCGGTTCCGCTTTCCAATCCAAAGTTGGGAGGTGCCGCCGACAAACTTTTCCATTCTCCCTCGAACCTCGATGGTGCCTTGGTAATTCTTCGCATCAACAATAAAAATGCCGGTACTAGTGACGGCCATATGATCGATGTTTGCCTTCGACCTTGGCATTAGCCGATCATGAATGGCTAAGAAACCGTACTTATCAGCCAAGTCATTTAGGAGCTTGCCAACTTCGACTTCTCCTTCCGCCCCCTTGCCCCACACCTTTGTTTGGTTTGAAGTCTGGGCTTTAGGAGTGATGTATTTACTGAGGAATGGATGCGAGATTTCAAAGTTCTCCTGATCGCGTTTAGCTTTTATCTGATCCCGATTATGGAACTTTTGACTCATAGCCAGAGCAGAACCCCCGGCTCTCCCCAGATCTTGCATCTTCGCGTGCTCTTTCGTAGTCAAATGGTCAGCATCGGTGTGAGACAGGCAGATCAAGATCCGTTGGGTCGGGTCCCACCATGCTTGACTCCCGATAGGGATGACCGACCCGCATTCTGAACACGAACCGACTCTCCTGACAGAAATTTTGCGATCCATTTTTGAGAGGATAATCGTTAACGAGATTCCATACAAGGTACCGAAAACGCAAATGTAGAGGTAATACAACAGTTCTTCGCATTCGAAACTATGCGCCAGAAGGGATGAATCTGGACTCTGGGTCTCTGTTTTGATCTTGACTTAGGCGCTGACAAAATCTTTTCGTGTCTATATCTTGGTGTCGTGAGTCAAGATCAATATGTAGCGCATTGCCTAGTTTCCAAGGGTTCTTCCTATCTCTTCCTTAGACGGCGCGATGATCGTTATCTGGGTGGACAGTGGGATATTCCTGGCGGGACTGTTGAAGTGGACGAGTCTCCAGAGGACGCGGCCGTCAGGGAATGCTTCGAGGAAACTGGATTCGGTGCAACGTGTGGAGAACTGATTACTCATTACACAAATGCAGACACTGAAGGGCGGGATTTAGTCTTCCACACGATGACGTACAGAATGAATTGGAAAGAAGAGCAAGCCACTAATGGAATCAAGATTTCGGAGGAAGAACACGACAAAGCAATTTGGCTAAGCATTGATGATGCTCTTGCCTTTCCTCTGGTTTGGCACGTGCGCCAGACATTGGATTTTGTGCGCTTGGGTGGATGAAACTGGGCACTGGGAATCCGCTCTGTCTTTAGAGGTTCTCCACAAATAACGTTATGGCCGCCACGATTTCTTTTAGGAGTCCTACGGAAGCCAAGGGATCTCCCGGTATTTCCAAACCGTGGTCTGCGCCAAGCAATTCTAGGACTTGCTGGCCACTCGCCTTTGCGATATCGCCATTCCATGAATCGTCGGCAGTCCCGCCAACCAATAAGGTCTTGCTTGTTACGCGTGATAAGGCTTCAACTAATTCAGGCCTATTTAGGAGTGGCGTGAGCCAGATCGCCGGCAAACCACGTTCAATCACTAAAGGCAAGGCGAGCGAACCTAGAGACTTACCAACAACAAGAGGAACCTGGCTAGAGAATTTGTCTAGCGTCGTCTTCACTCTTCCAATAAGAGCCTCCTCGGAAAGGAGATCTTCTGGTTCCCACCAAACTTCTTCTACGGACCATCCTTTAGTTAATAGCACATTCCATGCGTAATAGAGGAGAGGGTGGTGCGGCGAGTAGTTTCGGCCAGGTAACAACACAGCCACTCTGCCGTTTGTGCCCTGATGAAAAGTCACCAAAAAAGTCTACCTAGCAGGAGGGTGAAGTGGGGCAGTCTCTTGCAATCTCTCATTGAATTCGCGACAAAGTGCGCTCGGCGAAATGAAACTGGGCACGGGTATCCATCTTTCCAATGCGGAAAGAGCTAGTTAATCTCGATGTATTCACGGGGAGATCCATCCCAAGTCACTCTAAGTCTTGCAGCCGCCGCAATTGCCGTCGCTATCTGCTGACGTCCTGATTCTCCCCAATTGAGCAAATCATTCGTATGGATGGGTGGAACCCATAGTCTCGCGTACTTCCTCCTAGTGTTCGGATCAGACGCGCTTGGGGTTATTTGATCGATCAAGCCGACCAATCGCACTTGAGCAAATTCCTCATCAACTGTGATGAGTTGATACCCCAGATAATTGAGAGAGGCAATCGCTATCTGTACTTCTTCTTCAGCTTCTCGAATGAGAGTTTGGAACACACTCTCGTCGTTTTCAGGTTTGCCACCCGGAAGGTTGTACTTTCCTCTGTCTTCCAGCAGAAGGATTCGCCCATCAAAATTAAAGATGAATCCATAAACTTGGCGAATTTCTAAGCCTTTTGGGACTTCAGACTCGATCCATTGGTAAGTACTCACGCGCAATCACCGTCCACACAGTGGAAGAGAGTCTGGCGCATCTCATTACTTTAGACCGTGCGTCCGAGGGAATGAAACTGGGCACTGGGAATCCATCATCGGATTTGCGTGAGTACCCTAGTAAATATCATAGGAATCCAAAATGTGCGTGAGTTGCTGGGATGTTGTCTTCGCCAATTCTCCTCCGGTGAAGCGCTCATCATTTGTAATTTCAACGTTCAATTCGATTGGAAAATTGGAGGGTATGGTTCCTGCGGTCTCCAAATCCACTTCCGCAAGTATTAGGCCAGTTAGCCGCCCGCCGAACTCATCTATTGCGAGACTTTGCCCACCGATGGGGTTAATCCATCTCACCTTCTCCAACTCATTCGCAGGTAGTCGAGCAAAGAGGTCGAACTCTTTTGCAGACAAGTAAATGGTTGTGTGAGCATTCTCTGAAGGAGAACTCCCATCAAATCTTATTTTCTGGCCCAGCTTGAAAACGGTGGGAAGTCCAGATTCTTCAACCCGTCGTAACCGAAGTCGAGTTCCAACCAAATATCTGTCTTGGATAAACAGGCATCTGGGGTTGTTCGACATAGCAATGCGATTCCGAATTAAGAATCGTCTCTCATTCTCTATAAGCGCATATTTGAGTGAAATCGACTCACCATTAAACATTGGTGATCCCTTGTCAGAAGCCATATCCGTAATCTAGTTCAAAATTTGGAAGTCCGAACGTTTGTTTGTCAGAAATTAGAAAGGGGTCCTAGGTTTTCACCCAAGACCCCTGCTCAATCTTTTCGACTTCTTGATCGATGCCACTAGATCAGCCAAGAGAGTTTGAGACTACGGTGTCAGCGACGGGGATCGAACCCGCACCTTCGATTTGGCAAAAATAGATATGCTGCCGATTACAACACGCCAACATCGCGGTCGAAGTCTCGATCAAATCGAAATGCTCTCGATTGATGAAAAGTGATTCTATGGATACTTCCTCAGTGTGGAATAACAAATGGACCCGATAAATAATCGAGTCCATTTGCCTGCCAAACCGAAGGTATGAAAAGTATGCCAGAAATAGAAGTTACGCAAAGTAGTCATTGTTGGCACGAAGAGATGGAACTAGGCGCTGGGTTTCGATCGTAAATCGATATCGAAAGAGTGTTTCCATACTCATGTTCGAAATCGAGAATGAAATGGCCCCCGTTGACGAAACGGAGGCCACCCCAGGTATATGCGACTGGTGAGAGTCGAACTCACCGCCTTCCATTCGTCATATAGATGCTCTATCCGCTGAGCTACAGCCGCATATGCGAAAGTTATATTTTTGGCCCGTTATTTGTGCTTGAGGAATTTCACATGTTGATAAAGGAATCCTGTTAAGAGTGTTAAGATTTAACACCATTCGTCATATGGCAAAGACCCCCTGGCTGAATTGCCAAGGGGTCTTTTTAATGTTTAAAGTGCCGGGAGAATCCAAAAAAGTGCGCCCGCAGGGATTCGAACCGAAAACCTTCTGCTTATTAACGACCGTGCCAGCGCGGCGAGCGTTTTTCCTTGAATGCAAGAGGCCCTTCTTGCGCGTCTTCGCTGAGATAAACCGGATTCCAAATTTCATTTGCACGCGGACGCGCATCTCCAAGAATTGCTTCAAGTGTGCCGCGCACCATGGCTTTGCCGGCAGCCACTGAGAGCGGAGCATTAGCAGCGATTTGTTCTGCAAGAGCTCGGCTCGTAGAACGTAGTTCTCCGGAGGGAACCACGAAGTTGATTAGACCCAGATTTTGAGCTCTGAATGCAGAGATGGGCTGCGCAGTCATAAGAAGTTCGAGGGCGATCCGTGGTGGAATCAACAGCGCAAGTGGCGCGGCCCATGGTGCACCTCGCCCGTAGTGTGCCTCCGTAATTCCGAAGGTCGCATGACTGGCAGCAATGACGAGATCGGCGCTTTGGGCGAGAAAGAAGCCCCCGCCAAGGGCGGTTCCGTTAACAGCGGCGATAACTGGTTTGTGACTAGCTAAATCAGAAATGAAATCGTCAGGAGGAATAGTGAGGTGTTCTTCGGACATTTCTTTGAGATCGGCTCCGGCACTAAATGCGATGTTACCTGTCGCCGTGATGATCAGAATCTTTGCCCGATCATTCTTATTGAAAGATTCAAGTGATGAACTGATGCCGTTACGAACAGCGGCGTTAAGGGCATTGCGTGAATCCGGCCGATTGATAGTGATGGTGGCGATGCCATCAGAAACTTCGTAAAGCAACTCGTCGTTTGTAATCATTGCGCATTCAATCCCAGGCTGCGGGCGATCAGAATTTTCTGCACTTCGCTGGTTCCTTCGCCGATTTCCAGAATCTTAGAGTCACGATAATGTCGAGCAACAGAGTATTCATCCATGAATCCATAGCCCCCAAAGATCTGCGTGGCGGCACGGGCGTTGTCCATCGCGGCTTCACTTGCTACTAATTTGGCGATCGATGCTTCGGTCTTAAAATCTTTGCCTGCTGCCATCAGGAAAGCCGCGTGGTAATAAGCAAGGCGTGCAACGTGCGTGCGCGCTTCCATTTCTGCAATTTTGAAGGCAATCGACTGATACTCGCCGATCGTTTTCCCGAACGCTTTGCGTTCTTTGGCATAGCGTACGGATTCATCAATGCATCCTTGTGCTGCTCCTACAGCCAGCGCTGCGATCGCGATGCGCCCCTCATCCAATGCCTGGAGAAAATTGGCGTAACCCCGTCCACGCTCACCTAAGAGATTGCTCGCTGGAACACGAACGTCAGTGAACGAGAGTGGATGCGTATCAGAGGCATGCCAACCGACCTTGAGATAGGAGGGTTCGACGACGAAACCGGGTGTTCCATTTGGAACGATGATCGTGCTGAGCTCCTTTGTTCCATCGGGCTTCGTGCCAGTTATGCAGGCGACGATGACCAAGGAGGTGATCGACGTGCCTGAATTGGTGATAAAGGTTTTAGCGCCATTTATCACCCACTCATCGCCTTCTAGCCGCGCAGTCGTGCGCAGACCGCTGGCATCGCTGCCGCCGTCCGGCTCAGTTAGGCCGAATCCGGCAAGTGCTTGGCCGCTGAGGAGAGCTGGAAGGAATTTCTTCTTCTGCTCATCAGTTCCCGTTCGATAAATCAGCATCGAACCCAGACCGACTCCAGCTTCGACGGTGACGGCAACGCTCTGATCGATACGAGCCAACTCCTCAATTGCTAGACAGAGCGAAAGAAAGTCTCCACCCATCCCGCCCACTTCTTCCGGAAAGGGCAGACCGAAAATTCCCATTGCCCCCATCTTTTTGATCACGTCATAAGGAAAGGATTGCTCCCTGTCGTGTTTGGCTGCCACAGGAGCGAGAACGTTGTTGGCGAACTCTCGAACAGTTTTCGCCAGAGTCTGATGATCCTCGGACAATTGCATTAAGACTGAATTCATTCCTTTTCCGCCATTTCGTTGTTATCCATCAATGCGATTGCAGTCTTTGAGCGGATCGCCAGTCCGCTCGTGTCACGTAGCCAGCGGCTCGTGTCAAGTAGTGCTTCGAAGTTGATCCCTGTGGAGATTCCGAGTCCGTGCAATTGCCAAACGAGATCCTCGGTAGCAAGGTTTCCTGTCGCGCTTTTGGCAAACGGACATCCACCCAGACCTCCGATGGAGGAGTCAACAGTTGTCATACCTTCCATAAGTGCAGTGAGTGTGTTCGAAAGCGCCTGCCCGTAAGTGTCATGAAAGTGAACCGCAAGGAGCGAACGCGCGATACCGCGCGCCTCTAATGCATCCAGTAGATCTATAACATCACCGGGTGTCGCGACTCCGATGGTGTCGCCCAAAGAAAGTTCGGTGATTCCATCTGCGAACAGCCTCTCCGCCACATCGACTACTTGTTCTGCACTCACCTTTCCTTCCCAAGGATCGCCGAAGCACATCGAGATGTATCCACGCACTCGAAGACCCGCATCTCGTGCCTGCTTGATGACCGGACGGAAAATTTCCAGCGAACCCGCAACTGTGTTGTTGAGGTTCGCCTTTGCAAATGACTCGGTCGCGCTGGCGAATACTGCGATCTCTTGCACACCCGCCTTTATTGCACGGTCGAGTCCTCGCTGATTCGGAACCAAGGCACTCATCCGATGTTTCGCAAGCAGGGGCGCCAACTCGGCTAACAATTCTTCGGCATCTGCCAAGGCAGGGACGACATCGGGTCGCACGAAACTAGCGACTTCGATTGCGGGAATTCCCGCGCCTGCCAGGCGTTTGATCAACTCTGCTTTCACTGCAGTCGTTAGAACCATGCTCTCGTTCTGCAACCCGTCCCGCGGTCCAACTTCATAAACGGTGACTGCTTTAGGTAATTCGCTGTGATCAAACATCTTCCACCACCTCGAGTAAGAGCTGCCCCACTCGCACATTGGCATTTAAAGTCACGTTGCAGTGCAGAACGTGGCCAGAGTGCCTGGCGCGAACAATGTGTTCCATCTTCATCGCTTCGATAACAACCAGCGGATCGCCGAGTGTTACCTGATCACCAATAGCCACATTCAATGCGATCACCACCCCCGGCATCGGACTCACAATTTCGTCACTCAACCGATCTTTCGAAACACGCCGCTCATTCGCCTCTTTGATGAGCCACGTACCAAAGGATCGATGATGAAGCCAGTAGTTATCATCATCGCGATACGAGTCCACCACCAGAGATGAGCGAGTACCTGTTGGCACATCATGACGGACGCCGTCGATATACGCCGCAATCGTCGCGTGCGGCATACCGTTAAGGCGCCATCCATCTGCGCGCCAGGACCCAACGTTCGAAGAAGAGGCTGCTATCGCCGCGTACGCAGTTAGGACTGCCGGTGACGGAAGGGCACGTTCAAGCTCGCATGCCTCGAGGAATTTTGTGTCGTAGTTGGATTCTGCAATGTCGCTCAGGTGCAACAGTTGGATGAGGAAGTCGATATTTGTGGTGACGCCTAGTAGGACGGTATTACAAAGTGTCTCTCGCAAACTTTCGAGGGCAGAAGGTCGGTCTTTGCCCCAACAGGCGACCTTGGCCAACATTGGGTCAAATGAAGATGAAATGAATGCGCCATCCTTGATCGCCGAATCTGTCACAGTGTGGGAGGTATTGGCTGGCTTGAATTTGCCAACGACTCCACCGGTTGGAAGAAAGTCGTTGAATGCGTCCTCGGCATAAATGCGCGCCTCGATGGCGTGTCCGGTGAATCCGCTCGTCGGTATTACATCATTTAACCGTTCGCCGGCGGCCAATCGCAGCTGGCATTCGACCAGATCCAACCCGGTGATCATCTCGGTAACGCGGTGCTCCACCTGCAGGCGCGTGTTCATCTCCATGAAGTAAAAAGTCTCCGGCGCATCGGCGTCGACGAGGAATTCAATGGTGCCTAAGTTCTGGTAGCCGATGGCCGAAGTCAGAGCTACTGCTGCGGCACCCATGATTTCGCGATTGCTCTTCGAAAATCGCGGCGCCGGTGCTTCTTCCACAACTTTTTGATGGCGTCGCTGCAGCGAACATTCCCGCTCTCCTAAATGCGTGCTACTTCCATAGTTGTCAGCCACAACTTGAAATTCGATGTGCCGGGCATGCAGAAGATACTTCTCCACAAGCAGGCTCTCGTCGCCAAATGCAGTCTTCGCTTCACGACGCGCGCTCGGAAGTACTTCGCGTAATTCATCAAAGTCGCGGGCCACATGGAGACCTTTTCCGCCACCACCGGCGGCAGGTTTGACCAGCAAAGGAAATTGCAAACCACGACAGGCGTCGAGCAACTCTGCGTTCGACATGGAAGATTCACCAATACCGGGCACGACGGGGACTCCTGCTCTCATCGCATAATCTCGCGCTGAGATTTTCTCGCCCATTGCAGTCATTGCGTGCGCTGGCGGGCCGATGAAGATGAGCCCTGCCTCCTGACATGCTTTCGCGAGCTGCGCATTCTCTGCAAGGAATCCGTAGCCGGGATGGATGGCTTGAGAGTTGCTAGCCAGGGCGGCGGCAATTATCTGTTGGATATCGAGGTACCCACTCTGTTGCACGTCATCGAGAAGATAACTTTCCGAAATTCGCGCGACATGCAGTGAGTCGCGATCGTGCTGGGTATAGACGCCGACAGCGTCAATACCAAGTCGCTCCAATGTTCCATTGATCCGGAGGGCGACCTCTCCGCGATTGGCAATAAGAACTTTTGCAAACACCATTACATCCGAAAAATTCCGAAAGAACTTGCCGGCAATGGTGAAAGACCAGAGATTGATAGAGCGAGCGATAGGACTCGGCGAGTATCTCGCGGATCGATAATTCCATCGTCCCAAAGCCGGGCAGTCGAGAAATATGCGCTGCTTTCTCTCTCATACTTTGCGCGGATTGGCTCCTTGAATTCCTCAACCTCCTCCGACGTCCAATGCTCGCCTTTTGTCGCAAGTTGGTCCTTTTTGACAGTGGCCAGAACCGAAGCAGCTTGCTCCCCACCCATCACCGAAATGCGAGCATTGGGCCACATCCAGAGAAAACGCGGATCGTATGATCGCCCGCACATGGAATAGTTGCCCGCGCCAAAAGAGCCGCCGATAATCACAGTGAATTTCGGCACTCGGGCGCAGGCCACCGCAGTCACCATTTTGGCGCCGTGTTTGGCGATACCGCCAGTCTCGTATTCGCGACCGACCATGAAACCAGAAATATTCTGCAGGAATACCAGAGGGATCTTCCGCTGGTCGCAGATCTCAATAAAGTGAGCGCCCTTCTGAGCGGATTCGCTGAAGAGAACACCATTATTAGCAATGATTCCCACTAAGAAGCCGTCGATATGAGCGAAACCCGTGACCAGCGTTTCGCCAAACTCCGCCTTGAACTCGAGGAATCGACTTCCATCCACGATTCTGGCGATAACCTCATGAACATCGTAAGTCGTTCGCGTATCAGTGGGCACGATGCCGAGGATTTCCCCATCGCTATACAGCGGCGGCTCCACCTCTGAATTTGGCGTCAACCAACTTACGCCTTGGGGAAGTGTGGAAACTATTGAGCGAATAATTATGAGTGCCTGACCCTCGCTCTCGGCCAAGTGGTCAGTAACCCCCGAGATGCGCGAATGCATTGCTCCGCCACCCAAATCCTCTGCTGACACTTCTTCGCCAGTTGCGGCTTTAACCAACGGTGGGCCAGCTAGGAAGATGTGACCCTGCCCCGCAACGATTACGTTCTCATCGCTCATAGCGGGAACATATGCACCTCCCGCCGTGCAGGCTCCGAGTACTGCAGAGATTTGTGGAATTCCTGCTGCGCTCAATCGTGCTTGGTTGAAAAATATCCGACCGAAATGTTCTCGGTCTGGAAACACCTCATGTTGCAACGGCAGATAAGCTCCACCCGAATCGACCAAGTAAATGCACGGGAGGCGATTCTCAAATGCGATATCTTGCGCACGTAGATGTTTCTTCACTGTCATGGGGTAATACGTCCCACCTTTTACCGTCGCATCATTTGCAATAATCATTGCTGGACGGCCGCTGATGATTCCAATACCCGTAATCAATCCTGCGCCTGGCGCCTCATCGCCGTACATGCCATTCGCAGCCAGCGGTGAGAGCTCGAGGAATGGCGAACCTGGATCTAGAAGATGAGTTACGCGATCGCGCGGCAGCAACTTTCCGCGATCTTGATGACGGATGCGTGTGCTTTCTGGACCCCCGAGGGCGGCGCGGGCCATCTGCGCCATGAATTCATCAATGAGATCTCGGAACGCAGCATCTCTTTCGCGGAAGGAAGGCTCTCGCAGATCGATCGTCGTCAATAGTCGTGGAAAACTCATGATCCTCCGCTACTGTTAGTGTTCATTAACATTGTTAGGATAGTCGCTTAGCTACCGAGTTTGGAAGACCTCGAGGCGACTTTTTGATTTGGAGGAATAATGGGGACTCGTGAGCGTCTTCTTGAAAGCGGAGCTGCGCTCTTTGCCGCCAAGGGTTTCAATGGCGTTGGCGTTGAAGAACTAGGCGAATCGGTCGGCCTCACCGGTCCCTCGATGTACCGGCACTTTCGCACGAAAAGTGCCCTGCTCGGGGAGATGCTCATTACCGTTAGCAAGTCACTGCTCGAGGGAGCGACTGAAGTGATCGAGGAGAATCTCGATCCGCAGCAAACTCTCTCCGCATTGATCGAACGTCACGTCGAATTCGCGATCACTTATCCCGATCTCATCAGAGTCCACGAGCGCGACTTTAGTAATCTCGAAGAAGATGATGCCCGGCAGGTTCGACGCCTGCAACGGCGATATGTCGAACTCTGGGTAGATCAAATCCAACTAGTGCGGCGAAATGACACACCAGAGACTGCCCGCACCATGGCGCACGCAGTCTTTGGATTGCTCAACTCAACACCACGGCTGCGATCCACTCAGCGACGCAATGAAGTTGCCGCGCTCATGCTTGGCTTGGCGCAGCGAGCTTTACTGCCTTGATTTTGAGAAAGTTTCCTACTAGTGAATGTTAAAAGAATTTAATATATCCGTGAGTTCCTCAGCTGTTGTTTTAGCAAGTGCGCCTCCCGTGAAACGTTCATCATTGGTGACTTCGTCGTTCAAATCGATCGGAAACATGGCGGGCAAGGTACCAGTGCTTCCCAGATCCACCTCCGCAAGGACGAGGTTGGCCAACGAACCACCGAACTCATCAAACTCCCATCAACTCTGATCTTCTGTCCGAGTTTATAAACTACTGGAAATCCAGATTCCTCAACCTGCCGCAATCTGAGTCTCGTTCCAATCAGATATCGGTCTCGAATATAGAGGCGTCTTGCGCCGCTTGTCGTGGCAAAAGGACTTCGAATTAAGAATCGTCTTTCATTTTCCACATGCGCGTATTTGAGCGATATTGACTCACCCTTAGACATTGGTAAATTTCCCTCAGAAGTCATGTGCATAATCTCAGTCAAATGGCGGAAGACAGAATGGCTTTTTAGAAGTAACTGAAAAGGGTCTTAAGTTTTCACTCAGGACCCCCTCTTAATGCTTAAATCAACGACCGATTCCCAGTTTTATCCCACCGAGCGCGCCCGAAGGGAAGAAACTGAGAATTAGGAGTCAATTCTTTTTCTACCATTGAAAACGCAAATAGGCAGTAGGTTGTCACGATGAATTCAGAAATCGAGATAGTCAATGCCCTAGATCCCAGATGTCTAGAACTCGAAACTGCTGGTTATACAGTTGTCGGAGAATCATGGGGAGCGCATCTGCGCTTAAGCGACCCTATCGATTTGAGTCTATATGCGGGAAAGATTTCTGGATTACAGACGTTGGGATATCAGGTGGAATCCCTTGCACTCGGCCTTGCCAACCAGGTTCTAGAACTTGAAGTTACGAACAATCCCGATTACCCATACACACCAGCAACCGCGCATGCCACGCCGACTTTTGAAAGCACGAGGAACTTATGGAAAGCGGGCAACGGGGTTTTCGGCGCATTCAAAGAAGGACTACTCGTAGGAGTAGTGGCCGCATCCAAGGGAGCGAAGGAAGTAAATATAGATTTCGGTAGCGTGAGAAGAGAACACCGAGGCTTGGGAGTGGGATCTGCAATTGTGTCGCTCGCGATAAGTACCTACGCGAATCTTGGAGAGCGTCTTTTTTCGACTGGGGGCGCAGCAGTCAATGAAGCGAGTCATGCAACAGTGAGAAGTCTTGGCTTTGCGGTAGACGAACAATGGCGAAGTTATCAAAGACCGAACTAGTAATCCTCAGGAAGAGAGGTCTTTAGCGCGCCCGAAGGGATGAAACTGGAAGTTGGGAATCGGTCGTTCCGATCTATCTTCGAATTGAGTGGTTCATTTCCGTATTACTCAGAAAAGAGGAGAATAAGCGCAGATCCATCCATACGCCTGAGAAAGGTCATCACAGTGACAAGAACATATGTAATTACGGGCGCTGCCTCTGGAATTGGAGCGGCTACTTCGGCCTTGCTTAAGGAACGTGGTGCCAAAGTAATTGGAGTGGATATTCATAACTCCGATATCAGCGCCGATCTGAGTACCTCCATCGGACGTAAAGATGCTGCAAGGAGTGCCATAAAGCTGAGTGGAGGAAGCATTGATGGTGTCATCCCTTGCGCTGGATTGGTGTATTCAATTGCCCCGACTGTTTCCGTCAATTTCTTCGGAGTCACTGAGTTTCTCACCGAGCTCCTCCCAACTCTGAAAAATAGTTCGGCGCCAAGAGTCGCCATACCAAGTTCGATGGCGTCCCTATTTCCCATTTCTTCTGAATTAGTCGATGCAATGCTCGCCAATGATGAGGCGCGGGCCTTACTAATTGCGCAAGGGCTAGTTGATCAAGGGCCTAAAACGGCAGGACTGATTTATGGTTCGACCAAGCGCGCACTTAGTCGTTGGATTCGTCGTGAGTGCATCAAACCGGAATGGGCGGGGGCAGGGATCCCACTCAATGCCGTCGGACCTGGAATTGTCGAGACCCCGATGGTCGCAGGATTGATTGCTACTGAAGAGTCCAGAACCGCTATGGATGCGATGATTCCTATGCCGCTCAACCACTACCTCAAAGCCCGGCAAGTTTCTTATCTGCTTGCTTGGCTTACCAGTGAGGAGAACACCCATACAACTGGTCAGACGATCTACATTGATGGCGGCGCTGATGCATCAATCCGAGGTGACAACATCTGGAGTTAATTCACCAGTGCGACCGAAGGGATGAAACTGGGCATCGGAAATCTCAATTGTTATTGTCTCAATGAGAGGATTCCAAGGAAGGAATTGCCAATAGTTCGGTATAGAAACACTAAAACCTCGAGATGTTCTCTCGAGGTTTTAGGTAGTAACTCAACAAACAGAGTCTGTTGCGCCCCCAACGAAGTTCTGAAACTGTAGCACGAATCGGAATTCACTGGTTGTGCTTTGCGAAATACAGATGATTACTCTCTGTGACTTTCCCCTTTAACTAAAACAAGTTCTCCACATGCTCCCGCAAAGCAGCAAATCGCCAAGGCCCCATCCTCTGACTTACGCGAGGTGCCTCTGTAGCTCAACGGAAAGAGCACGCCTCCAACGAAGGCGGAGATACGGGTTCGAATCCCGTCAGGGGCACATCACCAGAAAGGCTCCACTTACTGTGGAGCCTTTCTTAGTGCCTATAGCAATGCGGGCGAGCAAGGTTTGTTAAAGTCGCAAACGTAATTAGAACAGAGTGCGCCCGAAGGGATGAAACTGGGCACTGGGAGTCAATCGTTCTTCTAGCCTAAAAAGGAGCAAGTGGGTAGTAGATTCTGAAGGTGAATTCAGGATTTGATAAAGTGCAAATTGATATTGCTCTCGATGTTTCAGTCGGTGACTGGATCAGAGAATCTTTGGATCCATGGGTAGCTTTTTCTGAAATCCCGGTCACTATTGGAATAGTCATTCCTAAAGGGTTCGAGAGTTATGTACTGGTTCGCCATACCGGTCCGGGTGATCACCAAGGAGGACTCGGAAATGAAAGCCTCGGAACGCTAGTAGAGATACTCTCCAATTTCACAATTACCCCCGAAGAGTGCTTTTTTGCATTATGGGAGGGGTATGGATGGATGCATGCGGGAAGCATCGCGACTCTCAAACCTCTTCGACACCCAATACTTCATAGATTTTTTCTGCGAATTTCGATCAAGATCAGCGCTAGGAGGTTTAGAAGGAGAATTCGGACGCAAGTTCAATCGCTGGATCACTTAGAGTCGCACACTTTGCCGGTAGGGATCATGAAATCGGAGCGATTTAAACTCCCTAATCGCGAATATTTGCTGATGCGTGGCCCATTATCAGAGGCTAGAAAGATCGGTTGGGTATTCTCCGAGTCGTTTCAGTCTCAATCACCTAACCTCTTGTGGCCAAGTGATCGGGGTTGGATATTGGCGACAGAGATTGACTTCAACGTAACTCTCATTGGTGGGAGCGAAAGTTTAGTAGCAGCAATTTTGAATGCTGGTTCGCTCTCCGCCGAACGCTTTAAAGTAACTGACACGATCGAGCAGTTGAAAGTGGCTGAATATTAATTGATTTGAATGTGAAAAAAGGGCTGCACCATGACTAGTAGTGACGCCCTTCCTCATAACTGCGCCCGAAGGGATGAAACTTGGCACTGGGTTTCGATCGTAAATTTGTAACTAAATCGTGTTTCCATACTCATGTTCGAAATCGAGAGTGAAATGACCCCCGTTGACGAGACGAAGGCCACCCCACGTATATGCGACTGGTGAGAGTCGAACTCACGACCTTCCATTCGTCAGGTGAATGCTCTATCCGCTGAGCTACAGCCGCATTCGCGAACCATATTTCCTAGGCGAATTTCGGCGTGAGCGATGGGTAACTCTATGTTTATCGTAGAACCTTGGGGAAAAGTGTTACCATTTATTTAGTCAGGTGGATGCAAAAAGCCCCCAGGTAAATCTGGGGGCTTTTTCTATAGTCAAATCGATTTTGGTTGTGCACCCGAAGGGATTCGAACTAGCTAATACTCTCGGTCAGGATCGACACACGATTATTGGAGACAGAAAGAAATCCGCCGTGAACTTCAAATTCGCTCACGGCGCCATCGAGAGCCTTAATACTTACTTTTCCATCAACTAGTACACCAAAGAGTGGTTCGTGACCTGGAAGTATTCCCAGGTCACCCTCTACGGTACGTGCAGAAACCATCTTCGCCTGCCCGGACCAGACCCTTGCTTCTGGAGTTACGAGTTCTACTCCAAGCACACTTTCAGACATGATCTATTAACCCTTAGCCAATTCAGCAGCCCGGCGCTCAACGTCATCGAGACCGCCGCACATGAAGAATGCTTGTTCTGGAACGTGATCGTACTTTCCATCTGCAAGTGCTTCGAAGGCTTCGATGGTGTCGTTTAGTGGAACGAACGAACCCTCAAGGCCGGTGAAGACCTTGGCGACGAAGGTATTCTGGGAAAGGAAGCGTTGAATACGGCGAGCGCGCCCAACGAGAATCCGGTCCTCTTCAGAGAGTTCGTCGATACCAAGAATTGCGATGATGTCCTGCAAATCCTTGTAACGCTGCAGAATTTGCTTAGTCCGGTTGGCAACTCGGAAGTGGTGCTCGCCAATGTAGCGCGGATCCAAGATACGCGAAGTTGAATCAAGTGGATCTACCGCTGGATAAATACCCAATTCGGAAATTGGGCGCGAGAGAACTGTGGTCGCATCCAAGTGAGCGAAGGTGGTGTGAGGAGCTGGGTCGGTGATGTCATCGGCAGGCACATAAATAGCCTGCATCGATGTAATCGAGTGACCGCGGGTAGAAGTAATGCGCTCCTGAAGCTGGCCCATTTCATCGGCAAGTGTTGGCTGGTAACCAACCGCAGATGGCATACGTCCAAGCAGAGTTGATACCTCAGAACCTGCTTGAGTAAAGCGGAAGATGTTGTCGATGAAGAGCAGAACGTCCTGCTTCTGAACATCGCGGAAATACTCAGCCATCGTGAGCGCAGAGAGAGCGACACGAAGACGGGTCCCTGGTGGCTCGTCCATCTGACCGAAGACCAAGGCGGTCTTATTGATAACGCCGGTCTCGGTCATTTCCAAGAAGAGGTCGTTACCTTCACGAGTACGCTCTCCAACACCGGCGAATACGGAGACACCGCCGAAGTTTTCAGCTACCCGGTAAATCATTTCCTGAATTAGAACGGTCTTACCAACACCGGCACCACCGAAGAGGCCGATCTTTCCGCCCTTTACATATGGTGTGAGTAGGTCGATGACCTTGATGCCGGTCTCGAACATCTCGGTCTTTGACTCAAGTTGATCGAATGCTGGCGCATTGCGGTGAATTGGCCAACGCTCTTTGATATCGAGAGATGATGTTGGAACATCGAGTGACTCGCCTAGTGTGTTGAAGACGTGTCCCTTGGTGACATCACCGACTGGCACTGAGATCGCAGAGCCGGTGTCGCTCACTTCAGCACCACGGACCATGCCGTCAGTTGGCTGCATCGAGATAGCGCGCACGAGGTTGTCTCCGATGTGTTGAGCTACCTCCATCGTCAACATACGAGTCTGACCGTTCATGGTCACATCAACGTGTAGTGCATTAAAGATCGATGGCATTGAGTCGGCGGGGAATTCAATATCCACCACTGGTCCAATAATGCGCGCTACTCGACCTTTACCGGTTACTGTCGACATCATTCTCTCCCTGCACTAGCCGAGGCAAGCGCGTCTGCGCCGCCAACAATTTCACTGATTTCCTGGGTAATTTCGGCCTGACGGGCCGCATTCGCACGCCGCGTGAGCGACTTGATTAAATCATCAGCATTGTCAGTCGCTGACTTCATCGCACGACGGCGAGCAGCGTGCTCGGAAGCAGCTGATTGCAACATCGCGTTGAAGATTCGAGCTTCGATATAACGGGGAAGCAACGCGTCAAGCACGCTGGTTGCATCCGGTTCAAACTCATACATTGGCAGCAAGCCCTCAGGAATTGGTTCGTCAGTTTCGACAACCTCGAGGGGCAGCATTCGCTTTGCCATGGCAGTCTGGGTCATCATTGATTGAAATTCGGTATAGATAATGTGAATCTCATCGATTCCAAAATCTTCACTTGATGCATCCGCCACAAACGCCTTGATGAGTGCGTCAGCAACTTCCTTGGCATTTTCATAAGTCGGACTATCGGAGAATCCCGTCCATGATCCAGCAACAGCACGGTTGCGGAACTTGTAGTAATTCACCGCTTTGCGTCCCACCAAGTATGGGCGGACTTCCAGACCGCGCTCTCTCAGAAGGGTCGCGAGTTGCTCGCCTTCCTTAATCGCGTTGTTTGAATAAGCACCGGCCATGCCTCGATCAGATGTAATAATCAAAACCGCTGCGCGCATTGGATTCTCTTCTGCAGTGGTCAACGGGTGGTCCGTGGAGGAATAAGTAGCCAACGCGGAAACCGCGCGGGTCAATTCGTTTGCATACGGAGTGGAGGCCCAAACTTTTTGCTGCGCCTTGACAATACGAGAGGCCGAAATCAACTCCATAGCCTTCGTAATCTTTTTAGTCGCTTTTACCGAACGCATCCGGCGGCGATAAACGCGTAGTTGGGCTCCCATTGTTTACTTCTTTACCGCCGGCGCAACGTACTTAGTCACTTGTTCGTTCTTTTCGCCTTCAAGAGCAGCAACTGGCGCTTCGTTAATCGCCTTTGCAACAGAGGATGTGAAGCGAGACTTAAACATTGTGACTGCTTCTTCAAGAGCAGTAACAGTGTCGTCCTTGAGTTCCTTGGTCTCTGAAATCACGTCGAAGATTGACTTCCGCTCCAGAGCAATGAAATCAAGCAGCTCGGTCTCGAAACGTCGAATGTCGGCAACTGCAACATCGTCGAGTTGACCAGACGTACCGGCCCAGATTGAGACAATCTGCTTCTCAAGTGAATAAGGCGAGTACTGGCCCTGCTTCAAGAGTTCGACCATGCGCGCACCGCGCTCCAGTTGTGCTTTGGAAGCAGCGTCAAGGTCGGAACCAAAAGCCGCAAATGCTTCGAGTTCGCGGAACTGTGCCAGGTCCAGACGTAGACGTCCGGCGATCTTCTTCATCGCCTTCGTCTGGGCCGAACCACCAACACGCGATACCGAAACACCGACGTTGATCGCTGGGCGCACACCTGCGTTGAAGAGGTCAGTCTCCAAGAAGCACTGCCCGTCAGTAATAGAAATTACGTTGGTAGGGATAAACGCAGAGACGTCATTCCCTTTTGTTTCGATAATCGGAAGTCCGGTCATGGAACCGCCACCGAGTTCGTCGGAAAGCTTTGCGCAACGCTCGAGAAGACGTGAGTGTAAGTAGAAAACATCGCCTGGGTAGGCCTCGCGCCCTGGTGGACGGCGCAGCAAGAGTGAGACCGAGCGGTATGCCTCAGCCTGCTTGGAAAGATCATCAAAAACAATGAGCACGTGCTGGCCCGCGTACATCCAGTGCTGGCCGATTGAAGAACCTGTATATGGAGCAAGGTACTTAAATCCGGCGGGGTCGGAAGCAGGAGAGGCAACAATGGTTGTGTACTCCATGGCGCCTGCTTCCTCCAAAGATGCCTTAACGGAGGCAATGGTCGAACCCTTCTGACCAATAGCCACGTAGATGCACTTCACCTGCTTCTTTGGATCTCCGGTCTTCCAATTTTCGAGTTGGTTGATAATTGTGTCGACTGCAACCGCGGTCTTTCCGGTCTGCCGGTCACCAATGATCAACTGGCGCTGGCCGCGACCAATAGCCGTCATCGCGTCGATCGCCTTGATACCAGTGGCCAGTGGCTCTTTAACTGGCTGACGCTGAACTACCGAAGGTGCCTGTAATTCAAGAATACGACGGGCATCGGCTTTAATTTCTCCCTTGCCGTCAATGGGGCGACCGAGTGGATCAACAACGCGTCCGAGGAATGCATCTCCAACTGGCACAGAGAGAATCTCACCGGTGCGACGAACTGATGTGCCTTCTTCAATTCCCGCGTAATCACCGAGAATAACAACGCCGATTTCGCGGACGTCGAGGTTGAGGGCCAGACCTAATGTGCCATTCTCGAACTGAAGAAGTTCGTTGGCCATTGTGGAAGGAAGGCCTTCAATACGGGCGATTCCGTCGCCTGCCTGCGTGACCGTTCCGACCTCATCACGTGCAGCGACTCCTGGATCGTACGACTTCACGAAATTCGCAAGTGCATCGCGAATTTCCTCTGGTCGGATCTGCAGTTCGGCCATCTTCTTCTCCCTTATTGGTCGGTTAAATAATTTCTTTACGCGTGCACACCGACGAGAGCTCGTCCGGCATCCGCTATTCGATTACTGATAGTTCCATCGACAATTTCATCGCCAAACATCACGCTTACTCCCCCAACAATGGTGGGGTCGATTTCCACGTTGACCCGCACTGGTTGACCAACTTGCGCAGTTAGAACGGTGACAAGTCGATCGTGCTGTGCATCTGTTAGAGCAGCAGCAACACGTACATGGGCAATTACGCGGTTGCGACGTGCGGCGAGCGCATACAGGTAATCGTCAAAGGCGGCTTCAATACTTCTCCCGCGAAGATTATTGACCAGATGAATCACCAATTTAATGGTCGATGCCGTCGCACTCTTCCCCAGAAGTTTTTGTATAAGTGCACCTTTTGCAGCTACCGCATCCGGAACCAGAAGTGCTTTTCGAAGATCAAAGGATTGAGATATTGCTTGTGATGTCGCGAAGAATTCATCCTCAACACGATCTAGTTCGTTTCCCATATTGGCTGCCGATGCTTCAGCTTCGATCGCCAGTTGCTCGATCACCTGGACGAGATCTCCCGAAGAAGACCAGCGAAGCGAGGAAATAGTGGTGAGAATCCCCAGCGTCTTCGCATCCACAGTCTTTCCAAAAATCTCAGTGACAAGAGTTGCTTTCGCAGCGTTGTCACGTGATGGGTCTGTGATCGCGCGACGTAATCCAATAGAGCCAGCGAGAATCATCTCGGCGAAGAAAAGTTCGGTACTTAGAGTCGACGCCGCTTCAGGGGTAGCCCCTTTTACGGCAGCATCTATGGCCGAGCGAGAAACCTTGAGGGATTCTCTGCTGCTTCCGCCGAAATGTGCTCTCATGAACCTATCTTTCCGAAGTGGACTTAATTGCTCGTTGTGGTCGTTGGATTTTTTGAGGCTTCAAGATCGTCAAGAAATCGGTCAACCACGCGCGAGGCTCTCGCCTGGTCATCGAGTGATTCACCGACAATTTTGGACGCTAATTCGACTGCCAGTGCTCCCACTTCATTGCGAAGTGAAGTAATTGCCTGCTGGCGCTCGGCTTCGATAGAAGCGTGCGCGGAAGCAGAAATACGAGCTGCCTCCTCCTGCGCTTTACTACGCAGTTCTTCGATGATCGCAACACCTTGGGTACGGGCATCTTCACGAAGTGAGTGAGCCTCATCGCGAGCCTTGGAAAGTTGCTCGGTGTATTGACGCAGAGCGCGCTCAGCCTCAACCTGCGCCTTCTCCGCCTTCTCAATCCCGCCTTGAATGGCCTCAGTTCGTGCCGCAAAACCCTTTTCAAACATTGGCACGACTTTGGATTTCATGACGAGGAAAAGAAGGGTGAAGGCGATAAAGCCGACCACCAGTTCTGCGGTATGCGGAATGAGAGGGTTGATCTTCTCTACAGTCTCCGCTGCCAGATTAATTGAGTGCATCGCTAGTGGTTAGAGAACGAATGCGAGAACGAGACCGAAGAGCGCAAGTGCTTCAGCAAGTGCGAATCCAAGGAAGGCGATTGGCTGTAGAACGCTACGTGCTTCTGGCTGACGTGCAACGCCGCTGATGTAAGCAGCGAAGATCATGCCAGTAGCAATCGCGGGTCCGATTGCAGAGAGGCCATAACCGACCAGGTTGAGTGTGCCTGTCATTTTTCTTACCTTTCTAGCAAGTAATCAAGCGAACTGCTTGATGGGATTTATTTCTTTAGTGCTCGTCGGCTAGGGCGCCGGCGACGTAGAGAGCAGTAAGCAGGGTAAAGATATACGCCTGCAGAACTTGGACCATAAATTCAAAGAAGGTCAGACCAATGCCGAATGCGAAGGCGAAAGGACTGATCAACTTCAAACCAATGACTCCCTTGAGTAGATGATCTCCACCCAAGATGAAAACGAGAAGAAGCAAGTGCCCCGCGAACATATTGGCGAAAAGACGCAGGGATAGAGTAAGTGGGCGAACAATAAAGAAGGTCGCTAGCTCAAGTGGAGTCAGAAGGATGTATGCCGCTTTGGGAACGCCAGGCATGAACATGATGTCCTTCATGTACTTGCGAATCCCCTGCTTGCGAATTCCGACATAGTGGAAGACGACAAAGGTGAACACAGCCAGCACATAAGGGAAGCTCACGTGTGACATGGAAGGGAATTGAAGTAAAGGAACGATGCCAAAAATATTATTGGTTAAGACAAAAGTGAAGAGTGTGAATAAGTAAGGCACGAAGCGCATGAACTCGTGTCCGATGTTGTCGCGAGCCACGTCGTTGCGAATGAAGGAATAGATACTCTCGCCAGCAAACTGCAATTTTGAAGGGAGAACTGCTGCCTTACGTGAAGCCATGATGAAAAAGACCGAAACCAGAATGACCGACAAAAAGACCAAGAGAATTGGCTTTGTGGTGTATTCATTGTTGCCGAAAATAGGTGGGAGATTGAAGTCGTTTGTGCTCGGCGGGACGAATCCGCCACCTTCAGTACTCAACAAGTGCAACGTGCGCACACACACTCCTTATGTTTCGAGAGTTTTGTATTGACTTCTACTTTATTGACTTCGGAAAGATTTGGTCAGCGGGGCAACCTTATTGGCAAAGGTTCTCACCTGTGAAATCGGGGCATGAGCCGACTCATTCCCGCCCGAACCTGAGCCAGATGAGATAAATAGCCGCACTCACGCCCAGCAGCAACCCGCCGAGCAGGAAATACCGGGTATTGAGCCAGCGGTCCAGGAAGTAGCCGGCGCCACCCCAAAAGAGGAGCCCCGAAAGGAGATATCCAAAGATCGACCAGGCCGCGCCTTCGTCTCTCTTCACTCAATCTCCCCTATTTTGGATTCATTACGGTCCGTGCTCTGCGGTAATGGTAGATGTATCTGCAGTTTTAAGAAACTTCGTATCTCCCCGCCCAGCCAAGCCACGGTGAGTGCAATTGCAACGATGCCGAAACTGGCGCGATCAATGCTGGAGCGGGAGGTGAAACGGGTCAAGAACCAGAGAAAGACGCCCAGGGCGGCAATTTTGGCAAAATAAGAGAACATAGCCAGCGCAAAAGTCGTCATCGGATCCAATTTCCTGGAAATCGAAGAGACTGCGATATGAACCGTGAAGTACATCACAACAACCAGCTGTGCCAACAGGGCCGCGAAAAATCCAGGTTTTCCACGGAAAATCGTGGCGAGAATTATTCCCAGAATGCCGACTGCAATAGTCGGGATGAGCGCTCCCCGAATTAAATTCGCTTCATCACTTGAATAGGCATGGGTCAATTTTTTCATTGAGCAATATCAACCGGTCTTTTCTGCTTTCTGCCATCTAGCCATCGACGAGAAATCGCCATGCTAATTCCCATCAATACAAGTGCCGTGACCACTCCAACCCACACAGGTAGGAAAGCAAGAAGAGTTGCGGGCACTGCAATGGCGGCCGTCCAGAAATACATGATGACAACACTGCGCTGATGTGAATTTCCTGCTCCCAGTAAACGGTGATGCAGATGCTCTTTGTCGGGAGCGAATGGGGATCGTCCGGAGAAGGCGCGGCGGAAGACAGCCAGGATTAGATCTACTAAAGGGATGGCCAAGACTGCAAATGGGAGGAGAAGTGGAAGAAAGGTTGGTCCCTTATTTTCTGCGGTGATTGCATTTGCATCCACCTGTCCGGTCAGAGTTACCGCGGCAGCGGCCAGAAGTAGTCCCAAGAACATTGATCCTGAGTCCCCCATGAAGATTCTTGCCGGGTGCGAATTATGCGGAAGAAAACCTATGCAGACACCGACGATTATGGCTGTTATCAAGGAAGGAGAACCCGCTCGGCTAAATCCATTTACCACTGCAAGCAGATAAGCAAAAGCAAAAAATGAAGCACCGGCGATTGCCACAATTCCTGCTGCCAGTCCATCGAGACCATCAACAAAGTTGACGGCGTTAATGGTGATAACAACCACCAATACAGTGACTGCTTGGCCAATGCTTGGCGGCAAGGTCATCACGCCGTTAATGGGCAGCCAGAGAATCTGAATTCCGTAAAGAAGGAGAATGCCGGCGGCCAATGCCTGTCCGGCCAACTTAGTGAGCGCATCTAATTGATAGCGGTCGTCGGCCATTCCCAAAAGGATGACGAACGTTGAAGCAAAAAAGATGCCTTGCAGCTCATGTCCAAATGTGCTTTCTACCAAAGTTAAATGGCGCGCGATAAGAAATGTAATCACCATCGAAATCCACATCGCCACTCCACCCCAGCGGGCGGTAGGAAGAGTGTGAACATCTCGAGTGCGTATCTGAGCCACAACCCCAAAATGCTCCGCCACCTGCTTCACAAAAGGAGTAACTAAGTAACAGATCGCCGCCGCTAATAGAGAGGTAACCAGATAGACGCGCATGGTTTTCTACCAGGCTTGCTTACTAAACTGCGTAAATCGGAAAGCGCGAAGTGAGTTGGTGCACTTCAGTGCGAATCTGGGCGAGGACTTTCTCATCTTCGCTAGCGATGGCGCGCGCGATCAGCGCGGCAATTGTCTTCATTTCGGCGGAACCCATGCCTTGAGTTGTCGTAGCAGCCGACCCAACTCGAATACCACTGGTAACCATGGGAGATTCTGGATCGAAGGGAATCGAGTTCTTGTTGAGAACAATGCCTGCTTGACCACAGCGTTGATCGGCAACTTTGCCATTGACTCTAGTGTTGCGAATATCGATAAGGGCCAGGTGGGTCTGAGTTCCGCCAGACACGGCCCGCATGCCCTCTTCTTCCAAAGATTTGGCAAGTACTTGGCAATTGGAAATCACATTCCGTGCATACTCTTGGTAAACGGGTTGCGCGCATTCTTTAAGAGCAACTGCCTTTCCGGCCACGGCCGACATTATTGGACCGCCCTGCGTTCCTGGAAAGACTGCCTTATCAATGGCGCCCGCGTGCTGCGCTTTGCAAAGAATCATTCCTCCACGAGGGCCCCTAAGAACTTTGTGTGTTGTGAATGAAACTACATCCGCGTACGGAACCGGCGACGGGATCGCCTTTCCAGCGACCAAACCAATGAAGTGGGCTGCATCAACCCACATAATTGCCCCAACTTCATCGCAAATCTTTCGGACTGTCTCAAAATCGATCAAACTTGGATAGGCGGTAGCACCCGTACAAATCATCTTTGGCTTATTTTTTATTGCCAGATCGCGCAATTCATCGTAATCAATTAATTCGGTATCTGGACGGACGCCGTATGAAACGACATTGAACCATTTGCCAGAAAAATTAACTTTGGATCCATGTGTCAGGTGGCCGCCGTGTGGGAGCGACATCGCAAGAATGGTGTCGCCCGGTTTAGTGAAGGCGGCGTAAACCGCAATATTGGCACTTGCGCCCGAGTGTGGTTGAACATTTGCATGCTCTGCACCGAAAAGGGATTTGGCTCGTTCGATGGCTAGAACTTCAGCCTTATCCACTTCTTCACAGCCACCGTAATACCTCTTACCTGGGTACCCCTCAGCATACTTATTGGAAAGCGTCGATCCGAGAGCGGCAAGAACGGCGCGCGAAGTGAAATTCTCGCTGGCAATGAGTTGCAAGTCGTTCTGTTGTCGGTGCAATTCAGAGATGAGAATCGATGCTATATCGGGGTCTTGCTTAGAAAGGAGGTCAAAATCAGGACCGTAGAAAGGGGTATCAGCCATACGGCCTAGCCTAGGCGTTACTTTTCAATTTACAGAATCTTCGCCCTCTATGTTAGGCAGATGTCCCTTGAGTTCTGCCAGAGTAATCAACCCTTCCCTAACCAGAGTCGGCGCAGTCTCGATATCTGACACGATCGTGCTTGCCAACGATGCCGCCAGTTGGCCCCCATCAAATATTGCGGCTAACGCCGGACTTCCAGTTGCGACGAGATCAGTATTCAAGAGGGGGGGTCTACCAGCATTCGCGGCACTTACAACTGCAAGAGGTCCGCTCTTGCGAAGAAGTGAGAGGACAAAACTCGATTTCGGAACACGCACACAGATCTGATCCAACCTTCCCCCATCACCAAGATCCCACGAGAGCGCCTGTTGGGGTCGTAAGTAAAACGAAAGTGAACCTGGCCAGAAATTGCTCATGAGCACTCTCGCACTTGGAGAGACGTCTCTCGCGATACCGTGGAGGACTTCAATGCCGGCGATCAATACCTGCGCGGCAACGCCTAGATCATCTCCGCGCAGCACATGCATAGAACGGACCGCATCGTGGGTAAATGCGTCTGCTAAATAAACGTATCCGCTTTCCAGCGGGGCGGCGATGACAAATCCTGAATGGATCCAACTCAGCGCCTGCAATATCTGCGCCTCTTGATCTGCAGGATCTATTTGAATTCTTTCAGTCATGATTTTTCCGCAAGGCACTGCTCCACCGCGGTCGCTGGTTGAGGTCCACATGAGTCTTGATTTCTACAAAATCTTCGGACAATTTAATGTTGACCGCATCCGCTTGCTCTTCTCCATGCTCCATGACAAAAAGCCCACCAGTCTTGAGCAATCGTGCAGCTGCGTCGATGAAGATCCTGGGAATTTCCATCCCATCGTCTCCGCCACCAAAGAGTGCGACGTGCGGTTCGTGAGTTAAAACGTCGTTTGGCAATTTTTGACCGTTGGGAATATAAGGCGGATTTGCGACAACCAAATCGGCTTTAACGCCCATCAAAGCCGTTGCAACATCCTGCGCAACGATACGGACTTCCGCATCGGCACTCTCACAATTCCTACGCAGCCAAACGAGGGCGCCGGGATTATTCTCAACTGCGATGACATGAGCAGTTGGCACCTGCGTAGCAATAGCAAGAGCGATCGCTCCCGATCCTGCTCCTAAATCAATCACACTTGTGGGCTTCTTCGACGATTTGAGGTAAAGCAAAATACTCTCGACGAGTTGCTCCGTTTCAGGTCTAGGCACCAATACTCCAGGTCCCACTTCCAATTCCAGATTATAGAAGTATGCAATTCCGGTGATGTACTGAAGTGGCTCACCAGTCTCTCGTCTACGGCAGAGCGCAGAGAAGTTCTCCTCAACATCCATTAGATCTTCAAATTCCGAGAGTGCTTGATCAACCTTGATGCTGTTATGCAGATCCATCCGAGAAATACCTAGAATGTGTGCAAAGAGATGCTCGGCATCAACTTCACTTATACCTAAAGCGCGAAAATTGCCCTTCGCCTTTTTGAGTTGATCCCTCACTTCCATCACTAACCGTTCTTACTTGCCCGTGGCAGCCAATTTGGCGGCTTTATCTGCATCAAGCAAGGCCTGAATCATGGGATCTAATTCGCCCCCAAGGACAGCATCGAGGTTATTTGCCTTGAAATTCACGCGATGATCGCTGATCCGGTTCTCCGGATAGTTGTACGTACGGATTCGCTCACTCCGATCTACGGTTCGCACCTGACTCTTGCGCTCCGCCGATGCAATTTCGTCCGCTGCCTCTTGCGCCGCTGCCAGCATACGAGCGCGCAAAATACGTAGCGCAGACTCTCTATTTTGCAATTGACTCTTTTCGTTCTGACAAGAGACAACAATTCCAGTAGGAATGTGCGTGATTCTCACTGCCGAGTCGGTCGTATTTACGCTCTGTCCACCAGGGCCACTTGACCGAAAAACATCGATACGCAGATCATTCATATTGATTTCAACTTCGACTTCTTCGGCTTCAGGAAGAACGAGCACACCAGCGGCGGAAGTATGAATTCGCCCCTGTGACTCTGTTTCTGGAACACGTTGGACTCGGTGTACTCCACCTTCGAATTTCAATCGTGCGTAAGGCGACTTTCCAGGCTCGGGCACTCCCCGCGATTTAATTGCGATGGAGACGTCCTTGTAACCGCCCAGATCACTTTCGGTCGCGTCGAGCACTTCGGTCTTCCAGCCGTGTTTCTCTGCGTACCTCAAATACATGCGAAGTAAGTCACCCGCAAAGAGGGCGGACTCATCTCCGCCGGCACCTGCTTTGATTTCCATAATGACGTCACGGTCGTCATTGGGGTCGCGGGGCAGAAGAAGTTCTTCCAACTTGGTTGCGGCCGCGATACAAGCCTCCTGAAGAACTGGAATTTCTGATTCAAAATCAGGATCGGACTGCGCAAGTTCCCTCGCCGCGGCCAGGTCGTCTTCAGCGCTTCGCCATTCTCGGTAACCTGCAACTACCGGGCCAAGTTGAGCGTAACGGCGTCCGAGTAGCCGGGCTTTGCCTTGGTCATTATGGATTCCAGGATCGGCCATCTGTGCTTCAAGTTCGGCATACTCGTCGACAAGATTATGAGCAGAGGCAAAACGATCATTCTTGTTCATATTCGCCCCCTCATTTTCTTAATAGGTCCTTAGTAGTGTCTTAAAATGGTTCATTTCGAGAAATAAAAAGACCGCAACCGTTACGAAGGTAACGGAAGCGGTCTATTTAGAAAGCTACTTAGCGCCTGCTTTTCCGAAACGCTCTTCGAACTTCGCAACGCGTCCACCAGTATCAAGAATGCGCTGCTTGCCGGTGTAGAACGGATGGCATGCTGAGCAAACTTCAACGTGAATGGCACCGCTTGGAACGGTTGAGCGAGTGACAAATGATTCGCCACAACCGCAGGTGACTTTGGTTTCACCGTATTGCGGATGAATTTCCTTCTTCATTTTTTCCCTCTCGGTTGGGCTGGGTCGCCGTATTTACCGGTCGTGAACCAGCTCGTTATGGGCGTAAGGGTATCCCCGAAGCGCCCTCTTAAGGAAATCCAGCAATTTCACATGGATCTACCGCTCAATTAATGAGTAACTCAGCCCTCGTTGCCGTTGGCCAAGGTGGTCTTTTGAACCTGCATAAGGAATTCGGCGTTGGATTTGGTGCCCTTCATTCTCTCAAGGAGAAGTTCGAGTGCCTGCTGGGCATCAAGTGCATGGAGCACGCGACGCAATTTCCAAACAATATTGAGTTCCTCTGAACCCATAAGGATTTCTTCCTTACGAGTACTCGACAGATCCACATTTACCGCCGGGAAGATTCGCTTATCTGCCATACGGCGATCCAGGATGAGTTCCATGTTGCCCGTGCCCTTGAACTCTTCGAAGATAACTTCATCCATTCGTGAACCAGTATCGACAAGAGCCGTTGCCAAAATGGTAAGCGAGCCACCATCTTCAATGTTTCGCGCCGCTCCAAAGAATTTCTTCGGTGGGTATAGGGCGGCAGAATCAACACCACCCGAAAGGATTCGACCGCTTGCAGGGGCTGCGATGTTGTAGGCACGGCCCAAGCGCGTGATCGAGTCGAGCAAGACTACGACGTCGTGCCCAAGTTCTACCAGACGCTTTGCTCGTTCAATCGCAAGTTCGGCGACCGTTGTATGGTCATCTGCAGGACGATCAAATGTCGAAGCAATAACTTCACCTTTGATAGACCGCTGCATATCTGTAACTTCTTCGGGACGTTCATCGACGAGAACAACCATGAGGTGACATTCAGGGTTATTTGTCGTGATCGCATTTGCGATCGCTTGTAGCACCATGGTCTTGCCAGCTTTTGGAGGCGAAACGATAAGACCGCGCTGTCCCTTACCAATTGGTGAAATCAGATCAATCACGCGCGTGGTGAGAATGTTGGGCTCGGTCTCAAGGCGCAACCGCTCCTGAGGATAGAGCGGAACCAATTTGGAAAATTCAACCCGGTTGCGCGCCTCTTCAGGTTGCATCCCGTTGATCGTGTCCAGACGGATCAGAGCATTAAATTTCTCGCGGCGCTCCCCCTCGTGTGGTTGACGCACTGCGCCAGTGACCACATCGCCCTTGCGCAGAGCAAAGCGACGAACTTGCTGGAGTGAGACATAAACATCATTCGGCCCTGGTAGGTAGCCGCCGGTACGAATAAATGCATAACTTTCCATAATATCGATAAGTCCACCGACGGGGACGAGCACGTCGTCTTCGGAGATCACTGGCTCGCGCTCTTCGCGTGGAGCACGCTCTCTCATTCGATCACGCCCGCCGTCACGCCCACGCCCACGGTCGCGCCCACGGTCGCGGTCGCGGCGGGACCCGCCGTCGCGATCTGCGCTGTCAAAATTGCCTCGATCAGAGTTGGACTCTGGAGCGCGTTCTTCGTTGCTGGATTGCGGAGATTCTTCGCTCTCCTCAGCGGCTTCACGTTTCTTATTACGGTTGTTATTGCGCTCCGCGCGTCGAGCTTCTCGCTCAAGTTTGGCTGCTTCTCGGTTGGCGGCCTGCAAATCGCTAATCGCTTGCACGAGTGCGGCCTTCTTCAACTTATTAGCGCCTTCGATCCCTAGTTGCCCAGCAACTCCTTGGAGTTGCGGAAGGAGCATGGAGGATAGTTCAGGGCTATTTGAACGGACGGTACCTTTTTCAGTCATTGAGCTTCATTTCAGTTATGGGAAAAATCCCGTGATTATTTTTGCTAATTATCTGAATGTAAAACGCCTTAAGGCCGATCAGATACCAAAACCATAGCACCAGAGATGGTCAACTGCAAAAACCCCTCGATGGCGAGTGGGGATACCGACATCGGGGGCTAACTAGGAACTACTCCAGCGCCCACCGCCGATATTTCAAGTGCATGAAGGGCGAAGGTATCCCCCGCTGTTCTTTGAAGCTCGGCGACTTCACTTGGGTCGCCTGTGTGCAATACTAAAACGGTCGGACCAGCGCCAGAGATGAAGGCCGCGACCCCTGCAGCCCGCAACTTATGTACCAGGGCAAAAGACTTAGGCATCACTTCTTCTCTATATTTTTGGTGCAAAAAATCCTCTGTTGCTATGAAAAGTAGATCAGGTCGGTTCGACAATGCATGCACCAACAACGCGCAACGAGTGGAATTCGTTACTGCATCCGCATGCGGCACCATATCAGGAAGAAGTTTTCGCGCCTTCATAGTCGCAACTGAATTGGAAGGAATGAACGCGAGCACTTTGATCCGTGGATCAACCGTTGATCCAACGCATCGCGAGACCGATTGCCCATGTCGAACTTCTTGCCAAGCGATAGTCGCACCACCGGTGAGCGCAGCAGCGACGTTATCGGGGTGTCCTTCCATCTTTGCCGCGATGGTGAGCAAGGCTTCATCATTCATTCGCGCATCACCAGAAAGAACAAGTGCACGTGCCAGAACTAAGCCGCCAACAATCGCACTTGCCGATGACCCAAGCCCTCGACCATGTGGAATGACGTTAAGCGCGCGAACTGCGAGTCCGCGCGGCTTGCCACCCATGAATTCGAATCCTTGGTACATCGCCCGCACAAGCAAGTTCTTCTCATCGCGTCTCACGGTCTCGGCGCCTTCACCGGTTACGTCAATATCAAGGCCCGGGTCGTCCATAATTTGCGCGACGTAACGATCGTACAACCCGAGGGCCAGGCCGAAAGAATCAAAACCAGGTCCAATATTGGCACTCGTCGCTGGAACTTGTACCTGTATTGGGTTGGCTCGGAAAGTCGGTCTTGCCATTGTGGCGCCCCTTAACCTTGACTTAACTCAAACCTAGAGCGGATGCAGCAACTTCAGCAATAGGGGCAATCACAATCGGATCTTGAGCGTCTTCTAGTGCCCACTGAACATCTTTTAGACCATGCCCAGTGACCGTAATGACAATCCTCTTTCCGTGCGGCAACTTACCCATAGCTTCATACTTAATGAGCCCGGCAAGTCCAGCCGCGCTTGATGGCTCGACGAAGACGCCTTCAGCGCGCGCAATGAGACGATAAGCACTCAAGATTTCATCATCAGTAACTGAGTCAATAAGACCACCTGATTCATCGCGTGCCGCAACTGCTTGCTTCCATGAAGCGGGATTGCCGATTCGAATAGCAGTCGCAATCGTCTCGGGATTAGCAACTATCTCGTTGCGCACGATTGGCGCTGAGCCTTCAGCTTGGAAACCCCACATGGCAGGAAGATGTGAGGAGATTTCATCAAGTCGATACTCGCCATAGCCTTTCCAGTATGCGGTGATATTGCCTGCGTTGCCCACCGGAAGCGCGTGGATATCAGGTGCGTCCCCGAGGAAATCAATCACTTCAAATGCCGCAGTCTTCTGTCCTTCAATTCGGTATGGATTGACTGAGTTAACGAGTGCAACGGGATACTTTTCGGAAAGCTCGCGAGCAAGAGTCAGACAATCATCAAAATTCCCTTCGACCTGGAGAAGTTTCGATCCATGAATAATCGCCTGCGCCATCTTTCCCATGGCAATTTTTCCCTGTGGGACAAGTACGGCTGACACCATGCCGGCTTTCGCGGCGTAGGCGGAAGCGCTCGCACTTGTGTTTCCTGTGGATGCACAGATGACAGCTTTTGCTCCATCTTGAGCGGCTTTGGAAATAGCCATCGTCATTCCGCGGTCTTTAAAAGACCCCGTGGGGTTAACACCTTCAAATTTCAACCAAATGTCATTGTGGAGCAACTTGGAAAGATTCTGCGCGTGAACGAGTGGAGTTCCGCCTTCCCGAAGTGTAATAACAGGAGTGTTTGCATCTACTGGAAGTCGCGAACGGTATTCCTCAATTACTCCACGCCATTGGTGTGACATTTCTAAGCAACTCCCTCAACTCGAATAACGCTTTCAACACTCCGCACCATATCCATCTGTGTAAGCCTCTTAACTGTGGATGCCAGAGCCAACTCTGTCGCACCATGCGTTACCACGATCAGTTCTGCATCAATTCCGCGACCTGTCTGTCGGACGGTCTGAATGGAAACACCTTCACTGGCGAAAGCTTGTGCAACTGATGCCAGAACACCTGATTTATCGGCAACATCTAAACGGATGAGGTACTGGGTGCGCACTTCACTTATGGATGCTATGGCGCGATCTGCATAATCGCTCTCACGAGGTCCGGTTGCTCCAGTTGTCTTATTGCGTGCAACCGCAACTACATCTCCCAGAATCGCACTGGCGGTAGGTTCTCCACCAGCACCGCGCCCATAAAACATTAACTCGCCAGCAGACGCTGCTTCGACAAAGACGGCGTTGTAAGCCTCACGTACAGATGCCAGAGGGTGCGTTCGTGGAATGAGCGTTGGATGAACACGGACGGAGATGTGATCCTCGGCGGTGAGCTCAGCAATCGCCAGTAATTTAATGACGTGGTTCATTGATTTTGCCACGGCGACGTCCATGGCGGTGATTGCGGTTATTCCTTCGTGATAAACATCATTGGAGGTGACGCGGGTATGGAATGCAAGACCAGCAAGAATCGCGGCCTTTGCAGCCGCATCGAACCCTTCAATATCTGCAGTCGGATCAGCCTCGGCATAGCCCAGACTCTGAGCCTGTGCGAGTGCTTCTCCAAACGCCAAGCCCTCTTCGTCCATCTTGGTAAGAATGTAGTTTGTCGTGCCGTTGACAATTCCAATAATCCGAGTGACGTGGTCGCCAACCAGAGATTCGCGAAGTGGGCGAAGAATCGGAATCGCACCAGCGACGGCAGCTTCGTAGTAAAGGTCTACGCCTTGTTTATCCGCTGCACTATAAAGATCTGCGCCATGGGTTGCGAGCAGAGCCTTATTAGCAGTGACGACGGACTTCCCATGGGAAATTGCAGCCAGAATCAATTCGCGGGCGGGTTCGATTCCGCCCATTACTTCAATGATGAGGTCGATCTCTGGATCAGAGACCACAGAGTTCGCATCCGTTGTTAATAAAGAGGTATCAACCCCGTCACGAGGAATACTGAGGCCTCTCACGACAATTTTGGAAAGAACCAGTCGCGCACCTGAACGCGTCGAAAGTTCTTGTTGATGACGGGCCAGAAGTCGTGCGACCTGAGTGCCTACTACTCCACAGCCCAGCATCCCTATCTTGAGTACGGGCAATGCTGAGTTCATGTGCTTACTCTTTCACACATCTAGATTGAGCAGATCGGCAAAGGTTTCGCGCCGCACGATCACTCGCGCCTTACCGTCGACAACCGCCACAACTGGTGGCCTGGGAACATGGTTGTAATTGCTCGCCATACTGCGTCCATAAGCTCCAGTTGCGGGTATCGCGAGCAGATCACCGGGTTGAAGATCGCTGGCCAATTGGATATCTCTAATGACAATATCCCCAGTTTCGCAATGTTTTCCAACCACCCGTGACAGGACAATCTCAGCACTCGAAACCCGATTGGCAATGACGGCGGTGTATTCAGCTCCGTATAAAGCCGTGCGGATGTTGTCACTCATTCCACCATCGACTGAGATATACCGCCTGGTCTCCTCTGATTCGAGAATGACATCTTTGGTGGTTCCGACTTCGTACAGGGTGAACATTGCTGGTCCGACAATCGAGCGACCGGGTTCAATGGAAACCTTAGGAATCGCGAGATTTGATTTCTTGCAGGCGCGCTCTACTGCCTCAAAGAGCCAAGGGAGAACATCGTTAGGTGCCAATTCCTCATCCTCTGGAAGGTAGGCAATTCCATAACCCCCACCTAGATCAAGTTCTGGCAACTCTTGCCCAAACTCATCACGATATTTCGCAAGGAGAGTGATGAGCCGCTCCGCCGCTATACCAAAAGCGTCATGCGAAAGTATCTGCGAGCCAATATGGCTATGAAATCCGCGGAGCTCGATTTCTGGGTGTCTACGGGCTGCAACAATCGCCTGCCAAGCAGCACCGCTGGCAATCGAGAATCCAAATTTCACGTCCTCATGCGCAGTGGCTATGGATTCATGAGTGTGCGCTTCAATGCCAGGAGTAAGCCGAAGGAGTACTGGCTGACGCATGCCACATTTTTTAGCAGCGGTTGCAACTCGTTCGATTTCGATCAGTGAATCGATGACTATGGTCCCGACTCCCACTTCGACCGCACGGTCTATCTCTTCGACCGATTTGTTATTTCCATGCATTTGTATCTTCTTAGGCGGGAAATTTGCCGCAAGTGCAACGGCTAGTTCGCCACCCGTGCACACATCAAGGCCGATACCGGACTGCTCAACCCATCGCGCAACTTCAACGCAGAGGAATGCTTTGCCCGCGTAATAGACAGTGCCTGCGTTGGTGCCAAATGATTTCTCAAGGGAAGACTTCCAAGAAGAAGCGCGATTGCGGAAATCAAATTCATCTAGGAAAAAGGTCGGTGTTCCAAAATCGCGAGCGAGGTCAGTTGCAGGTATGCCATCCAAGTGGAGTAATCCATTAGGAAAAGAAACCTTCAAAGACCAGATGTTGCTCATGACACTTACATCCGTTCTGGTGCGGTTACACCGAGAAGTTGAAGTCCGTTCTCCAGCACCTGCCGAGTAGCTGCGCAAAGATTCACACGAGCAGAGTGAATCGATGAAACTGACTCGTCCCCCATCGGCAAGACCCTGCAATCTGCGTAAAAGCGGTGATAAACACCGGCCAATTCCTCAAGGTAACGCGCCACTCGATGCGGCTCGCGAAGTTCAGCGGCACCTTGTATCACACGTGGGAATTGCGCGAGAGTTCCTAATAATTCGCTCTCGCGTTCGTGTGTCAACATGGCCGGATCGAAGTCATTGAGCGTGCCAGGCACATTCAATTCCACCGCATTGCGAAGAACGCCAGCGATACGCGCGTGGGCGTACTGAACGTAATACACGGGATTTTCATTGGTGCGCTTCTTCAATACATCAACATCAAGAACCATAGGCGTATCGACTGGGTAGCGAATTAATGCATACCTGGCAGCGTCTACGCCGACTTTTTCGACAAGATCCTCAAGGGTGATAATCGTGCCGGCTCGCTTGGAGAGTTTTACTTCCTCCCCACCTTCCATGATCTTCACGAGTTGTCCGATTAGAACGTGGATGTTGTACTCAGGATTATCCCCTGCACACGCGGCACATGCCTTCAAACGATTGACGTACCCATGGTGATCTGCTCCGAGCATGTATATGCAGATGTCAAAACCGCGTTCGCGCTTATTTATGTAATAGGCAGTATCCGTGGAAAAGTACGTCAATGTCCCCTCACTCTTAACAAGGACGCGATCCTTGTCATCCCCAAAGTCGGTCGTGCGCATCCACGTTGCGCCATCTTTCTCAAAAATATGACCTTGCTTGCGCAACTTGTCGAGGCCGTGCTCAACCGCGCCGCTCTCGTGAAGGCTTCGCTCCGAAAACCAGACATCGAAATGAGTTCGAAAGAGTTCGAGAACTCGCTGCTGATCAGTCAACTGCGCTTTGTATGCGCGTTCGCGAAATTCAATCAGTTGCTCAGCTTTAGGTAGTGACAAAATTTCTGGGTACTCCGCGACAACAGCGCTGGCCAAATCATTGATGTATGCACCTTGATAACCATTTTCCGGAATTGGCTCACCTACTGCTGCCGCCCGAACAGAGGCGCCAAAAAGATCCATCTGGTTGCCGCGGTCATTGATGTAAAACTCGCGCGTTACTTTCGCACCCGATGCTGTGAGAACTCGACCAAGGGAATCGCCCACCGCCGCCCACCGCGTGTGACCTAAGTGAAGCGGACCAGTTGGGTTCGCGCTAATAAACTCGAGGTTGACGTTGACACCAGATAGAGCGGTGCCGGTTCCAAAATCAGTACCTTTTTCAAGGATCTGGCGAACGACATCGGCAGCGCTTGCGGCATTGAGAGTGATATTGATGAATCCTGGGCCAGCGATTTCAACGAGGGATACCTCATCTAGCCCTTCGAGGCTGCGCTTCAACAATTCGGCGATTTCTCGCGCGGACTTGCCGGCGCCCTTTGACACCTGCAGGGCGATGGATGAGGCGTAATCGCCATGATCGCGATTTTTCGGCCTCTCCAGCGGGATATGGTCAGGAATCACACACTCAAACTCGCCTTGTTGGACCAGGGTTTCGAGGGCAGCCTTGATTTTGGCTGCTAGTAATTCACCATGAGAGGACACCTGCGCAAGGCTACCGTTGACGGGAGCGCGGAGGTCACCTGATTTTGCGTTGCAGTTCTGCATTTTTCATCAAATAGTGAGACGGTGTTACGGAATCGTTAGATTAAATATCCGATTTGTCCGTTTCTAAGCCGTGCCTTATTCAAAGGTGGGCAGTAGATTTCCAGATAGTTCGCGCCAACCCTGAGCGTGAAAACGAGTTTTCTGCCGAGCCTGAATTCCCCCGCGAAAGGTACATTCTTTTGACCCTACGTAGAGCAATTTCTGCACTTGCAGTAGCCGCGCTCACGATAAGTGGGCTCGTCACGACCTCCTCGACTGCTGCCACGGGATTTATTGGGGTCATACTCCCCGATAGCGGCGACTCAAGTCGCTGGGAAACTTTCGACCGGCCATACTTCAACGCAGCATTCAAGGCCGCGGGTGTTGGCTATGACATTGAAAGCGCCGGCGGTGACGTTGATACCTTTCAAAATATTGCCGACCAGATGCTTTCCAGGGGTGCGAAAGTCCTAGTTCTCGCCGGAATTGATTCACCATCTGCCAGAGCGGTGCAGGAGCGAGCAAAAAAATATGGCGTTCCTACCATCGACTATGACCGCCTTACTTCCAAAGGTTCTGCCTCTTATTTCGTTTCCTTCGACAACATTGCAATTGGACGTTCGATAGGACAAGGAATTAAGTCTTGTCTCAACCGAGCTCGAAAAAAGACCGCCCGCATTGCTTATCTCAATGGCCCGAGTAACGATAGCAATGCCGTGCTTTACAAACAGGGCTACGACTCGATTCTTGGACCGCTGGTTAAATCTAAGGCGTACGCACTTGTTGACGACACCGCAGTTCCAAGTTGGGATCCAAATAGTGCAGGCATAATTTTTGAGCAACAGCTTTCAAAATCGGGCGGCAATTTAGATGCCGTCGTCGCACCCAATGATGCTTTTGGGTTGGCGATTATTAATATTCTCAAAAAGAACAAACTCAACGGCAAGATCTGTGTCTCCGGACAAGATGCCACAGCAGATGGACTCCGCGCTATCCTCACGGGCGATCTTGCAATCACTACCTATAGGCCAATTAAGACGGAGGCGAACGCTGCGGCAAGTTTGGCAGTGGCGCTTCTGCTTGGCAAAACGATCACCAATGCCACCCACAAAACTAGTAACGATCTAATCAATGTGCCTTCAGTCTTGGTGGCCCCCGTTGGCATAACAAAAGAGCGGGTAAAAATAGTGATCGCAGATGGCTACCAAAAGCGGGCCGACATCTGCAAAGGCCTTGAAGCGCTCTGCAAAAAGCACCGAATCTGACCTGTTTTGGAAGTTGGCCGAAAAGGCCATAACCTTGCCCCTGCCGATCCTTCTTGTTCTTCTTGGGGATCTACGCTCTTGCGGGAGTGGTGAAATGGCAGACACGCAGGTCTTAGGAACCTGTGTCTTCGGACGTGCGGGTTCAAGTCCCGCCTCCCGCACTCTTGTGATGTCCAGAACTCACACAATTCATCGCAATCTACTCTGAGTGCTCTCAATCTTCTGAACTCTCTTGAATGTTTCCGGACCGATGCCCGCGCCAGTTGCCACAAGGACTCCTGCCAATCCAAGCAACAGTGCCACTGCTAGATGCTCACCGAATGCCCGTTGCAATGGCGGTAGGTAGTAGGGGTAGAGAGCAGGCAGAACGATAGACATGCTGTACGCCACTCCGTATCCGCTTGAACGCACAACAGTTGGGAAACGCTCTGTGAGATAGGCAGCGATTGGTCCGTAGACGGAGACTGTGACAACTTGCAGTAGAACCACAAAGAAGGCCAGCAGCATCAGTGATTTCTGTTGAAAAATTTGTAAGTACGCAATCGGCGCAAGAATTGTTGAGAGAGCGCCAAAAAGAATAAAAAAGTTACGTCGGCCGATATAGGTAGAGAGATGGCCGCAGGTCGCCATGGCGATGGCAGAGAGTGCTGTCGCACACATCATCGTAAAAGAGACGCCTTGATAACTAAGGTGTCCACTGTCTTTCAATTGACCAGTGAGAACAGCAATCGCCATGTAAGTAAAAAGCCACATCCCACTCATCAATACAAAAACTTGCAAGAGTGCGCGACGATTCGCCCCGGTAAAAATATCCCTAAGTGGGCTTGATGTTTTTCTGCTCTCTTGCCAGAGTGGAGAGTCCAAAACATATGCACGGTAGTAGATCAGCATGGCAAAGGCCATCAATGCACCGAGAATAAACGGTATGCGCCAACCCCATTCACTGTACTGATCCGGGCCTAAAACGCTAAGTAATATAAAGACCAGGGCGGCAATTGAGGCGTTAGCCCACGGTGACATCCACATGATCAGACCGCTAACGAGACCGCGTCGTCGTTCGTGCGTCCATTCCATCGCTAGTGGTATGGCAGATGTGTACTCACCGCCGATGAAAATACCGCCGATGAATCGCAGAGCGAGGATGCAGAAGAGCGTTCCGCTGCCAAGTGACCCAGGTACCAGTGCAATGAGAAGGGTGGTAATAGCAACGCCAAGGATGGTGATTTTTGTTGTGGTCGTTCGACCGATTCGATCAGCTATCGAACCAAAAAATGCGGATCCAAGGGGACGTCCGATAAGTGTCGCAATGAAAATAAGGCCGGCATTTCTTGCCATGTTCTCAGTCCCGTAAAGATGTGCCGCGGCTGGGGCAAGCGCAATGATGGGAAGAAAAATGTCGAATTGGTCGACATAGTTGCCGAGTATTCCACCGCGCACCGCACGTCTGGCATTGAGTGGCATTGCGGTCTCCGTCAGACCCGTCAGAGCATCGTTATGTAGAGACTTCCTCATGACGACCAAAGTTCATGAAAATGATGCACAGGACCACTGCCGTGACCCACTGTAAGCATCTCCGATGCTCGCAATGCAGTCGTGAGATAGTTTTTAGCATCAGATACCGCGCTAATCCAATCTGATCGCTGGGGACGGAGTGCAGCAATCCCCGCAGAGAGAGTGCAACCAGTACCGTGGGAATTCTTCGTTTTTACTCTCGGTGCCTCAAGACGAGTAGTTGTTCCGTCAATCATTAATAGGTCCACGCTTTCATTACCATGTAGATGTCCGCCCTTAATAAGAACACCAGCACTGAACCGACCTAGCCTTTCCAGTTGATCCAACATCTCCTCCTCGTTTGTTGCCTCACCCCGACCAAGAAGTTGGGCTGCCTCCGGAATGTTTGGCGTTATAAGATCAACAAGAGGTAGCAATTCGTCTCGAAGTGCCACGACAGCGTCAGGGGCAAGTAGTCGATCACCGCTGGTGGCAACCATGACAGGGTCCAATACGACATACGGAGGGCGATAGCGCTCTAAGGCACTTGCAACTGCTCGAATGACTTCTGTATTTCCAAGCATGCCTATCTTCACTGAATCAACCCGAACATCATCGAACAAGACATCCAATTGACGAGTGACAAAGTCTCCAGAAATCTGATGGACCGCCGCGACTCCTTGCGTACTCTGCGCGACAACGGCTGTGATGATGCTCATCCCGTAGGTGCCAAGTGCAGAGAAAGTTTTCAGATCAGCCGACATCCCAGCACCACCGCTGGGATCAGTGCCGGCGATACTGACCGTATTAAAAATCATGGTCGGCTATTTCGGAAGGCTTCTGCCGCAGACCTAGGATCATCAGAAGCGCAGATCGCGGAGACAACCGCAAGGCCGTCCAGACCAGTGGACCATGCCGACGAGGCATTTTTCAAGGTGATGCCGCCAATTCCAATGCACGGCACATCAGTGGATCGACGTAACTGCGCTACTGCATCAAGCCCTAGTGGATCTAGCGCATTTGCCTTAGTTGATGTCACAAAAACTGGACCAATTCCGAAGTAATCCACGGTTCCAACTGGAAGAGCATGTACCGCTGCAATTTCCTCCGATCGTGAGACCGTGAGGCCTATAAGAAAGTCCGCTCCAGCGAGGTTACGCGCCGCTCGCACATCCAAATCCAATTGACCCAGGTGTACGCCGTCCGCACCGACTGCCAGGGCTACATCAAGCCGGTCATTAATCAGAAGTGGGATACCGGTTTTTTTAAGAAGATCCAGAAGCGCAGTGGCTACTTGGACGAGTTCGCGAGCAGGAGCTCCCTTATCTCTCAATTGCACGGCGGTTACCCCACCGCGCACGGCTGCTTCAACTGTGGCGACTACTCCACGTTCGCCGCAGAGTTGCGGATCCGTAACCAGATACAGGGAGAGATTATTTTTCATAACTTAGCGATGAGATGGTTGCGAAGAGTGGATTCATCTAGCCTGTAAAGAGAGTCGAGCAACGCGACTGCAAAACTACCTGGTCCCTGACTTTCTTTTACCGCAACTTCTGCAGCGACAGTAAGGATTGTTGTGGCAGCGCTTGCGGCGATGAGCGGCGAAGGTTCTACTGCAGAACATGCTGCTACAAGCGCGCCAAGTGCGCACCCAACTCCGGTAACTCGCGTCATCATTTCGTGACCAGTTCTCACTTCAACGGTGGAAACTCCATCGGTGATGTAATCAACAGCACCACTCATAGCAACAACGGTCTGCTCTTTGCGAGCAAAGCCTGAGGCTGCTTCAAAGGCGTTGCGTGAATCGATCGTGGAATCGACTCCTCGGCCCGCTGAATCTGCTACACCAGCAAGGCTAAGAATCTCTGATGGGTTGCCTCGGATAACACATGGACCCTCGGCTAGTAGGGAGGCAGCGAACCGAGTGCGATAGCCAAGAGCTCCAACTGCTACTGGATCTAACACCCATGGAGTTCCCTCGATCTTTGCGGCATGTACGGCCAATCGCATCGCGGAAACTTTATCTGGAGACAGGGTGCCAAGATTTATCAGCAAGGCATCAGCAATTTTTGCGAATTCGGCTGATTCTTCAGCATTCTCTACCATCGCCGGTGAGGCACCGATTGCCAGAAGAACATTTGCGGTAAATCCTGCCACGACAATATTTGTCATGCAGTGTACGAGCGGATTGATAGTACGAAGAGCCGTAAGAACGCGGATCGCGTCTTGCGCAGTTGCAGGAGCAACTAGTGATCTTTCCACTTAAGCGACCTGGACAGTCTTAGTGGGTGCTGATTGGCACGTAGACCGAGTTGCCCATCCGAATGAACTCGGCAGATTTGTCGGCCATGCCGACCTCTATTGCCTCCAAGGTTAAGAGCCCGTTCTCTTGCGCATATGTCCTTACATCAGCAGAGATGCGCATCGAGCAGAACTTTGGCCCACACATCGAGCAGAAGTGAGCTGTTTTTGCTGTTTCTGCCGGCAAAGTCTCGTCATGGAAACTTCGCGCAGTATCTGGATCAAGTGAGAGCGCGAATTGATCAGCCCATCGAAATTCGAAACGAGCCTTGCTTAGTGCGTCATCGCGCTCTTGGGCTCGTGGATGTTCTTTGGCCAAATCGGCAGCATGGGCTGCGATCTTGTACGTGATAACACCAGTTTTTACATCATCACGATTGGGAAGACCTAAATGTTCCTTCGGAGTGACATAGCAGAGCATCGCAGTTCCGGCTTGGGCGATCATTGCCGCACCAATGGCAGAAGTGATGTGATCGTAGGCTGGGGCAATGTCAGTAGTTAGTGGGCCGAGTGTGTAAAAGGGAGCCTCCTCGCAGAGTTCCTCTTCCATGCGGACGTTTTCAACGATCTTATGCATGGGCACATGTCCAGGACCTTCGATCATGACTTGGACTCCGTGAGATTTTGCGATCTTGGTAAGTTCGCCCAAAGTTCGCAACTCTGAAAATTGTGCTTCATCATTCGCATCCGCAACGGAGCCAGGACGAAGCCCATCACCCAGTGAGAACGAGACGTCGTAACGGCTAAGAATTTCGCAGAGATCCGCGAAGTGTGTGTAGAGGAAGTTCTCTTGATGGTGGGCAAGACACCAGGCGGCCATAATCGATCCGCCGCGTGACACTATCCCTGTGACGCGTTTGGCTGTTAACGGTATATAACGTAAGAGAACTCCAGCGTGGATAGTCATGTAGTCCACGCCCTGTTCACACTGTTCGATGATGGTCTCTCGGTAGATCTCCCAGGTCAGCGCAGTGGGGTCGCCTTTGACTTTCTCCAAAGCCTGATAGATAGGAACGGTGCCAATAGGGATGGGCGAGTTCCGCAGAATCCACTCTCGAGTTTCGTGAATATTCTTGCCAGTCGACAAGTCCATGAGGGTGTCAGCGCCCCAACGGGCAGCCCAGACCATTTTCTCAACCTCTTCGGCGATAGATGAGGTAACTGCGGAATTGCCGATATTGGCGTTGATTTTCACCGCAAATTTCTTACCGATGATCATCGGTTCACTCTCGGGGTGGTTGTGGTTAGCAGGGATGATTGCACGACCACGTGCGACTTCATCTCTGACAAGTTCAGGTGAAACTCCCTCACGAGCCGCGATGTAGGCCATTTCTGGCGTGACAATGCCAGCTCTAGCCCAGACCAACTGTGTGGATGCACCATTTATGGGCGCGGACCGCTCCCACTTATCTCGAGTCTTTGGCAGACCCGCTTCTATATCGATGACAGCACGCTCATCCGTGTAGGGCCCCGACGTGTCATAGAGATCGAAATATTCTCCATTGCTTAGGTTCACTCGTCTGACCGGGAAACTCATTTCTGCGAACCCAGCAACTGGTTCGTACCGTTTTATACTGTTCTGAATAGACCCAGTGGTCACGGTGGATGGTTTTGAAAAGTCGCTATTGGTCATTTTAAATCCTCCCTACGCCGGCATTACCCGGACAGGTTCAACGGTCGACGACCCTAGTCGTCCTCTCAGTTCGCTGATGCGAACTCCCGTGGTTATTGGCTAACTCTGACAACGTATAGCACGCGAATTGTTTTTGCAATATGAGACTTCACACTGTTGGGACTACTGAAGGTTTAGTTGACTCCGCTGGCTCAATCGAATCGAAGAAAACCTGACGTCCTGCGCTTTGAACTCATGGTTGTACTTATTTTGAATCGAAGTGACTATCAATGTCATGATCTCTTTCGATTTGATCCCAGATGCTGCCATCAAGTGTCACTGCCGAAGCAGGAAAAATTCCATTTTCTTCATTACCAATATGGTTTCGAAGCAGCCTATCGAGGTCTTCTACTATCGAGATATCGCCTTCGATCAAGCGACCGATTAATCTGTCGATTTCCGTATGCTCAAGCATGAGCTTCACAAGAGATTCCCTGAATTCAAGATCCGACATGAGTGCCGCAAATAATCCATCCTCCTCAAATACTGTGTGAGTATTCATGAGATGCCCCAATTCGGAAGCTAAAAGTTGCGCCGTCGGAAGATCCGACTTTTTGAGAGCACGACGTATCGCTCCCACTTTATTGATGATTTCCTCATGCTGAAGAGTTAAGCGTCTTATTACTAATATCGACTGACACCCACAATGAGAGCACATGGCGAATTCTTAACTCTGCTCGCTGAGTAGCTTGTGCCATCGTTCGTGGCTTTGAATTGTCATGATTACAATTTACTCCTAATAACTTCATCTTTATCAATCAGTCTTGGCATACCTCGCGCTAGCAATCAAGAAAGTGATGAGGACTACCGGAACAAACATTGCCCACCTAAGTTGGAAAATGTCAGCTAAAAAGCCCATCGTTGGTGGCCCTACTATGAATCCGAAGTAGGAAATTCCCGAGACAATTGCCACTGCTTGCGAAGGAGCGACCTGCCCTTTAAAGCGCGTTGCTGCAATAGTTCCGGCAGCGCTGAAGAGAAGTGGAATAACTACTGAGAGTCCCAAACCGAGGAAGAACCAGCCCAGAACAACTCCAAAACTTCCCCCAATGATTAATCCAACTGCCAACCCAGAACTTGCAACCGCGCCGCCAGCAGAGAGAATCTTCGGTGCGCCAAACCTGTGTGCCAGGCGATCTCCAGAGAATCGACCAATCACCATCGTGGCAGAGAAGGCGATGTAGGGAAGAGCCGAGACAAAGTTTGATGTGTGAAAAGTTTCACGCGAAAGAACCCCACCCCAGTCCCCTGCAGCGCCTTCGGAGAGAGCGCCACAGAAACCAAAGAATCCAAGGATCCAGAGAAGTGTTGGACGTTTTTCTGTCTTCTCTTCCTTGATGAATTCATGCTTGTCTGCATCAGCGGGAAGCCAACGCGGCTTTACATAGAAGGCGACAAAGATTACAAAAGCGCCGACAATCAATGTTTGTAGTAAGAAGGACGTTTTGGTCTGTGAAAACACTCCACCAATCGCGCCTCCAATGAGCCCTCCCAGAGAGAACATTCCATGAAAGACGCTCATCATTCGATTGCCAGATTTGTGTTCAAGAGCCACGGCATGAGAATTCATAGCCACATCTTGGAACGCGAGAGAAAAACCAAAGAGAAAGAGGGAAAAACAGAACCACGCAAGATTGAAAATAAATCCAAGGAGCGCGGTTGTGGTGGCGAGGGCGAGTGATGATCGAAAAGCAATCGGGGCGCTTCCGTACTTTGCGGAGAACTTTCCTGATGGCCCAAGAGCCAAGAAAACACCAATAGATGATGAGAGCAGAGCAAGGCCGAGTGTTGAATTGGAAATATCGAGATGAGCTTTGATATCAGGAATGCGCGCGATGAAGGATCCAATTACCAACCCGTTTGTAATGAAAGTGAGAGTTACCGCGAGCTTTGCTCGCCGAAGCTCTTCCAACCACATGGCTGTGAGAGTAACAGATCGATTTCTCTTCAATTGCCCAGTTTAATTGGCTTTAAATTATTCTCTGTAGCCACACGGCCGTATCCGGTGGGATCTGACCTAATACAATTTTTTGACTACTGAGCAGAATGTCATAATTCGGTGGAATAGATTCACCTTTTTCAAATGTGACGATGCAAAGAAAAGAATCATCATCTTTTCGGGCAAACATAAATCGCCCTTCGCCTGACTCGATCCAGCAGAAGAATGAGTCACGCAAGTGAAAATTTGTCTTTCGAATACTAAGAGCCCGTCGGTAAAGATTGAGCATGGAACTCTCATCGACTTCCTGCTCCTCCGCCGAAAAACGACCCCAGTTCAGAGGTTGAGGCAACCAAGACTGATCTGGCGCAAGTGATTCATTATTTGAAAAACCGAAGGCGCCACTCTGGGATGCTTTCCATGGGAGGGGCACTCTGCATCCGTCCCGACCACGATCGGTGTTGCCGCTCATTCGCCAAATCGGGTCTTGAAGGCTCTCCAGTGGAATATCAAAGACCTCGGGGAGTCCGAGCTCCTCTCCTTGATAGAGGTAAACGGCTCCGGGAAGTGCCAGCATCAACATCGCGGAAGCGCGAGCGCGCCTTCTACCCCGTTCGAGATCAAAAAGCCTGCTCTCGTTCCGTTGTTCTTCAACAGTCTGTCTCGTACCTGCAGTGAGATTCATATCGAGCCTGTCAACAGCACGTACCACATCATGATTGCTAAGCACCCAAGTCACAGGAGCACCGACTTCTTCCATACTCTCAATAGAGCGATCGATACTTGATCTAACCGACTCAATCTCCCATTTCAGCGTTAAAAAATCGAAATTGAAAGTATTAGCCAATTCGTCTGGCCTTACATAGAGCGCAGAACGAGATGGCGGATTGACCCACGCTTCCGAGACAGCCATCCGCTGACCAGGATATGAGTCGAGTAGTTTGCGCCACTCGCGGTAGATTTCGTGAACGCCATCTTGATCCCAGAAAGGGAAGTCGCGCGAATCTAACTGGCCGAAATATTCTTGAATAGGCGCGTCCGGTAGCCCCTCTGCCTTAATGAGCCCATGTGCGACGTCAACTCGAAATCCATCGATCTCTCGATCAAGCCAGAAACGCAGGACTTGGATGAAGTGATCTCTCACTTCGAGATTCTCCCAATTGAAGTCAGGTTGCTCTGGAGCAAAAATATGGCAGTACCACTGGCCAAATTCGCCATTCTTTTCCCGGATCTGAGTCCACGCTGGGCCACCGAAAACAGATTGCCAATTATTAGGCGGCAGTTCCCCAGTCTCCCCCTTTCCATCGCGGAAGAGATAGCGATCGCGAGCAAGCGAACCCGGCTCAGAATCGAGAGCCTCTTTAAACCACTGGTGCTCATTACTTGAATGGTTTGGAACGATATCAATGATAATTCGAAGTCCCGCCTGGTGCACTTTGTTGATCAAATCTTGGGCGATATCCAAAGTTCCATATTCATGATGAATATCCATGAAATCAGCGACGTCGTAACCATTATCGTGTTGTGGTGATGGATACCACGGAGTTATCCATATGGCATCGAGGCCAAGTTTCTTCAAATAATCAATGCGACTGATAATTCCTTGGATATCGCCTACCCCGTCTCCGTTTTCGTCAGCGAAGGAGCGAATATAGATCTGGTAAGTCACTGCATCTCGCCACCATTGTTTCTCTGACGACTTCGGCGCAACCACATTTCTTATCGTTTCGGGCACGAGCATTTCGTTCCTCCTTCAATAAGAAGTGAATGGCCCGGCACGGAGTTTCCACTCACCTGTTCACCGACGATCGATTGGAAATTTCCGAACAGGTTGGTAGAAACAAGTTGTGCTCGATCGCCGGAATTGACGACGATAGTAAACTCACAATCTTCATACTCACGCTTGATGACAATTGTTCGATTTATACTTTCCACGATGGAGAAATTGCCATGGCTCAAGCACCGATGTTCTCTACGCAATGCCAGAATCGGCTCAAGTGTTGCCAAGAAGCGATCTTGCTGACTCGTAAACTTCTGAGGAAAGGTGCGGCGGCAGTCAGGATCATTGCCACCTTCAAGGGCTATTTCATCACCGTAGTAGAGAGCAGGAACGCCAGGTAAGAATTGGTTGAGAATCAGTACTATCAAGGCATCTCGGTGCGAGCCCCGACATTCATTTATCAGTCGTGATGTGTCATGACTCCCGACAAAATTGGTAATCAGCGATGGATCAGAGCGAAGGCGGCACCAAAGCTCTATATCGACAGCAAGATCCTCTGCATCCGCATCGTGACGCACAACGAAATCGAGAAGACGTGTACGGGCAAAATAATTGGTCACGGACTCAAATTCAGAGGCGAACCCCCACTGTTGCCAAGCCTCAGCCAGCCATAACTGCGAAGAGATGAGATCTCTCGTTGAAAGTCGCAGTTGTTGCCAAAATTCGGGCGAGACCTTCCAGGGCACATCGAGGCGCCAACCACTAATTCCGAATTGATCCCAATAAGACATGACTTGGGAAATCATTTCTAGTACTTGTGGATTACCGTGATTAAGTTTGGGGAGAAAGTCAGCTCCCCCACAGGTTTGATACTCAGATGAATTCGATATAAACGTGAAGAGCTCGCGATCTTCCGTCACGCCATTGAGTGCACGCGTAAAACTGTGGAATTGATCCCCGACATGATTGAAGACTCCATCCAGCAGAATCCCTACCTGAGAGTCATTTGCTGACAGAACCAGTTTGGCCAAACTTCTCTCATCCCCCAGAAGTGGATCAATTTGAAAGTAACTTTGCGTGTCGTAGCGATGGTTTGAGGGAGAAGAGAAAATTGGATTCAAGTATAGATTTGCGATTCCAATCCGCTGAAGATACGGAAGCTTTGACGAGATTCCTGCAAGATTGCCGCCGAAGAAGTTTTCTCTCGTTGGCGCACTATCCCAAGGCACGAGAGTGGATGAGCTGGAAGCGTCTTCTTCAACTCGGGCAAAGCGATCCGGAAAAATTTGGTAGAGGGTTCCTTTACGGAACCAGTCCAGCCGATCTGGATTCGCTGACGGCACAATCTCCTGGCTCATTCGTTGACTCCTCCCGACGCTAAACCTCTAATAAGGGATTTCTGCATCGCCAAGAACGCAATCACGGCGGGGATTGTCGCTGACACCGTGGCCGCCATCAATAACGTCCACCGTGTTCCGTATTTTCCTGAAAAATTGGCGATTCCCAGCGGCACCGTGAAGTGCTCAGGGGTATTTAGAACAATCAGGGGCCAGAGGAAATCGTTCCAAGCGAAAAGGAAGGCAAACAAAGCCAATGTGGCGACTGCGGGGCGCGCTATTGGCAGGATCACACTCCATATGACTCTCAATGTGTTTGCTCCATCCATCCTTGCCGCGTCATCAAAGTCGCGCGGAATCGAATGTATGAACTGACGAAGCAGAAGTATTCCAAAAGCCGACCAGCATCGAGGAATGATCAGCGCAGCCAAATTATCTGCCCAATGCAAATTCTGAATTATCTGGAATGAAGGAATGACAAGCAATGGCAGCGGAACCATCATTGATGCCAGCAAGGTAAACCACAAAGTTCGTTTAAATGGAAATTCAAATCTATCGAAAGCGTACGCCGCTAAGGCACTCGTAAATACTTGGCCGAACGTGACGCAAACAGCAACAATTATGGAATTGAGGTAGTAGCGAGCAAAGGGTGCTTCTTGCCATGCGTTAACAAAGTTCTGCCAATAGAAATGAGTGGGAATCAAATATGGCGAACTAAAGGCCAATTTAGGTGGCTTCAGCGATGTTGTAATCATCCAAAGAAATGGCAGAATCACGATGCTAGAGATCACAATGAGAGTCATGTGATCTGCGACCTTGATCAACAGCGTCTTCGTAGATCTCACGACTCGCCCCTACGTCTCAATTGCCACTGCAAGACGGTGAGGCCAAGAATCACCGTAAAGAGAGTCCATCCGATTGCCGATGCGTAGCCCAGATGGAAGATTCTGAAACCTTGGTTATACAAAAATAGCGACATAACATTTGTCGATCCCATTGGACCGCCCGAAGTAAGTAAAAAGATGTGGTCAAATACTTGAATTGCGTCGATAAAGCCCGTGATAAGTACCAAGGTCGTAACTGGTCGCATCAGAGGAATGGTCATGTAGCGAATCTTCTGCCATCCGGAGACACCATCAAGATCTGCTGCTTCAAAACACGAGACCGGAAGACTGCTCATCCCTGCCGCGTAAACAATTACTGCGAAACCGAGCCTCTTCCATATTCCAACAATTATCACCGCTGGTAAAGCCCAGTTAGTGTCACTGAGCCAATTTGGCGCCGGGAGGTGAAGCGCCCTTAGACCGATGTCGATGACACCAACATAGGGGTCAAAAAGGAGTTGCCACACAACGGCAGCAGCGACCGTGGCTGTCACAACGGGTGAGAAGAAAATAGTCCGATAGATAGCTGATGATCTCCTTCTTCGTTGCAACATCAACGCAATTACAAAGCCAAGGACCGTACTTATGAGAGTGACAGAGATTGTGTAGATGGTTGTGACAGAAATGGATTGCCTGAACTCCGCATCCTGGAAAAGTTGAATGTAGTTTTGGAATCCAACGAATTTTTTGACTGCGTTTAGACCATCCCAACTCGTCAAACTGATTTGAGCACTCCAGATGAAGGGGTACGCGGTAAATACGACAAAGAGCAGGAGGGCTGGCGCAATTAGGAGATAAGCAGTTCTCGTCTGGCGAGTCTGCATTTTCAACTCCCTAATAAGGTCAGAGTGGATTGTTACAAAAGAATAGAACTGCCCCAGACCTCATTATGCCCAGGGCAGTTCTATTTTTACTTAATTACTTTTCAGTGCTTTGCGTACTGCAGCATCGGCATTGGCCATAGCCTCGGCCACGCTTACCGTCCCATAGAACGCAGGCTCAAGTGCCTTTGAGAAGGCATCTGATACGGCCGGGTAGGTGGCGATAGCAGGACGTGCCTTGGCGTATTTCTGCTGGTTGATAAAAGCCTTGAGAGCAGGCTCATCGGCAATGTGCTTCAAAATCACTTTGCTATTGGCGACAGCGTCGCTGATTGGCATGAAGTTTGTCGCAACATCCCAGCGAGCTTGGATAGGGGCACTGGTGAACCAACGAATGAACTTCACGGCTGCGGATTGGGAAGCCGCCTTGCCCTTGAAGGCCATAATTTGCTCGCCGCCCATATTGGTTGCATGTACGCCACCATCTGGAATCGGCAACATCGCAGTTCCGAATTCGAATGGAGCGTTTTCACGGTATCCGCCAACCATCCAAGAGCCGTCGATTCTCATGCCAGCCTGACCCTTATCGAAGGCGCCCCATTGACCAGCAGTTGCTGCGTGGTCAACATTGATGAGATCTACAAGGAATTGGAGGGCTGATCTTCCAGCTGCCGAATTGAATGTGGGTGCCGTGTTCGCTTTATTCAAGAAACCGGCACCAGATTGCCAAAGGTATGGCTGGAACTGCCAGGTAAGTCCTTCACCTGGCTGTACATAGATTTCCATCCCTTGGATACCGTTGCCAAGATTGCTGATTGCGATCGCGGCCGCGCGCATTTCAGACCATGTCTTCGGTGGCTTATTGGGATTTAGACCAGCCTTGCGGAACAGGTCCTTGTTGTAGAAGAGCGAAAGATTGTTTGTGCTAGCCGGCAATGATTGCAATTTGCCTTTGTATAGACCGTAGGTGAGCAATTGCGGGTAGATGCCATTCGTTGCTTTCTTAATGCCACCGAGTGCAGCACCCAAATCAACCAACTTGCCTGATCGATTCATGTTGGCCATCCATGCGATATCCGTTGCAGCAAGGGCAGGGGTTGTTCCGCTTGCGATAGATGCTTGGAGCTTGGGAAGTAAATCACCCCAAGGGAATGTCACTGGCTTAACGATGACCCCTGGGTTCTTCTTGTTGAATTCAGCGACAAGCTTGCTCAGTGCTTGTCCGTTTCCGCCATCCCAGTAGTTCCAGAATTGAATTGTTACTGGCTTTGTTGCCTTACTTGCGGCGATCGCTGACCCAGTGCCTAGGGAGACCGTAGCGAGAACGGCCAAGCTTAGGATCGAGGCGAGGCTGCGATGAGTTCGTTTCACCACGGGCTTCCCTTCTTGAAGGTGGATTTGCTAGTGGTGGAAAAGTAAGCCCGTATGAAACATATGTCAAGAGTCTGAAACATGATACATTTTCGCCATGGCAAGCTTGAGAGATGTAGCAGCCCACGCTGGCGTGAGCGTAGCTACCGCCTCCCGCGTCCTCAATAACTCAGAAATCGTGAGTCCGAAGACACGCGAGCGAGTTGAGAGAGCCATGAAGGAGTTGCTCTTCTCCATTCCGGTGCCATCGCAGCCCGAGAAACTTGCTGGTCTCTTCGTGCCAGATATTTTGAACCCAATTTTTACCCAAATAACTCAGGCAATAGAGATGAAGGCTCGAGACGCCGGATGGGCAATTGTCCTCTGCACTACAGGCGACTTGGCAAGTGCAGAGCGAGAGCATGCTCAAGGGTTCTACACCCGTCAAATCACAAACCTGATTTTCGTTTCTTCCGTCGCAGCAAATACCGCGGAACATTTACCGCATTATCAAGCGTTGCTCGAACACGGCGCTCGATTGCTTTTTGTGAACGGCGCGCCCAATGATCTCGCTGCACCTGCCATCGGAGATGACGAGTGGGCCGCCGGCAGAATTTCTGCGCAACATATTCTCGAACTTGGTCATCGCTCAATAGGTTTTATAACTGGCGTTGAAACAACTTCAAGCCGATCCCACCTTCGCCTATCTGGAATAAAGGAAATGATTGCGGGAGTTCCCAATGCCGTCATTCATCCCATCCACAGCGACTGGGGAGTTGAAGGTGGAGTAATCGGTGCGCGCAAATTGCTTGAATCGCATCCCGATATAACCGCTCTCATCTGCGCAAGCGATCTAACCGCCATCGGAGCCATGAATTACTGTCAATCAATGGGGGTTTCAGTTCCCGATGATGTATCAATTCTCGGTTCGGATGGAATCGAAATGGGGCGTTGGGTATTCCCTTCACTCTCAACCGTTGCACAACCCATCGATGCGATTTCTGACTACGTCGCTGGATGGCTCAATGCAGAGGAATCAGTTCAGAATTCCACTACGTCGACTCCCGATATCGCCTTCAGACCAACGCTCATTGCGCGCAATAGCACAGGTAAAGCAAGAGAGAAAAGGTGAGAGGCAGAACCAAAAAAGATCGAGCCGAAATTCTTAAATCAAAGTTCTTTTGACGACGTCTTACACAACGGCAAGATCCCTGCTAGCGCCAAAGAGATCCCCGCAATAAAAATTGGCCAAGCAAAAGTCGTTGGAATCGCACCATGCAATGTGTCCGCCGCATCAATCGTAAAACTTAACATGACCACAAGCCCGCCTCCAATAAGGAGGGCAAGATCTCTGGGTTTAGCGATGACGATTTCATTACTTCTCATCCTCTTCGCAACGATCAAGCCAAAGGTGATCAGTGCCAAACTGACCACCATAGGAGCCCAGACGGGTCCGACCCAAGGTACCGGGAGCAAGAAAAGTAAATCAAAAGTATCCAGACTTGTTGGCCATCCGATGAAGATCCAGAGCCAGAAGTAATAACCGATATCCCAAACGCCGAATGCCACGGCTGTCCACGCCAAGCGTTCTAGACCGCGCTTTCCGGTTATCCAACCAACCGTTGCAAGCATCACCAGGGTTGCAGCCTCACGACCGATTTCAACACCTCCCAGACCACCAAGAGAATTTTGATCGCGCAAAGGGAAGATGCTTTGAGGTGTCATATCTAGTGCACGTTGTAGATACACAACAGCTGCCGATTCAAAATAAGCCATTGCAAATGCGAATACCGAAACGAGAACTACACGCTGCCTGAAGTTGGAAATTTTAAGCACCTAGCGATCCTCCCTCCATATATTCCGAGCGGTCAGGATATTCCGAGCAGTCAAGGAACCATTCGGCGCAACTCCTAAAGAACCACTTCCGATGTTGATGCGGTGTTCGCCGAGCGCCCCGGCAATTTGTAGTCCCAGAAAGAAAGATTGAGATCGTCAATAATGTCGGCGGCGTGAACATCGAATGTCTTCCACTTAACGTCAGACGTTGTGTGAGCATCCTTAATAAGAGTTACGTCATACCCACGCTCAAGGGCAGCGTGAGTCGTATGGCGGACGCAGTTATTTGTCTGAGCTCCAGTGATGAAGAGACGACACACTCCCATTTCTTTTAGCAGGGATTCCAATTCGGTATCTTCAAATGAACTTCGGTAAATCTTGCGAACCATGGGTTCTGAATCGAGAGGCTTCAATTCTGGAACAAATTCCCATCCTTCGCTTCCGACGGGAAGATCCTTAGAGGAGTGCTGAATCCAGATTACTTTTGTATTTCCAGCACGGGCTTTCTCGACTGCTGTGTTTATGTTCTTCACGATTTCATCTCGATGCCACGCGTCTTTAACAACATTATTTTGTACATCGATGACAAGAAGCGCTGCGCCACTACGGTCTGGAAATTTGCTCATCTCTTCACCTCTTACTTTCGACTCAAAGCATATTCTGACCCTGCCCCGACAGTTCGAAATTAGCCAACCGTAAGTGTGATCGGTACCGCGCTCAGTGCCTTGCTCACCGGACATCCTTCTTTTGCTCCCTGGGCTGCGGCTGCAAATCCCGCAGCATCAAGACCAGGCACATCTCCACTTACATGGAGGCGAATTTCTGTAATGCCAACGCCAGGTTGAAAATCAACTTCGGCTGAAGTACGCAGTTCCACGGCTGGAGTTCCTGCTTTAGCCAATGCATTGGAGAGGGCCATCGAAAAACATGTGGAATGTGCAGCGGCAATAAGTTCTTCAGGGCTCGTGACGCCATTTGGCTCGGCACTTCGTGCTGGCCACGAGACGGGAAACTTTCCAATGTTAGAAGAATCCAGGCTCACTACGCCTTGACCTTCTAAAAGCGTTCCATTCCATACCGCTGATGCTTTGCGTGTTGTTGCCACAGAATCCTCCTAAAATCAATATTGGTCAGTCAGAACCTTAATACCTCACATCGATTATCTCCTGCGGGGACGCTAGAGCGCGAACTGCTCAGCCCCCATTAATGCCGCGCCAATCGCACCTGCAAAATAACCTAATTCTGCTGGAACAACTCGAATTTGCGCAGACGAAACCAAATTGGCGCGCTCACGAATTTGCGCGGTAAGCGGATCAAGTAGCTGAGCTCCAGCTTTGGCGACGCCTCCCCCAACGACAATCAGGTCAGGCGCCAGCATCACATACGTATTGGCTAAACCCGCTGCCAGCGCAGAAATCGCTTGATCAACCGCGCCCTGTGCCAAGGCATCTCCACTTGCTGCGGCCTCAAAAACTTCGCGAACGGTTTCCCTTCCACCCGCCTCTGTAATCGCTGCTGCGCCGGCAAATAACTCGACACAACCTCGATTCCCACATCCACAGAGCGGTCCGTCAAATTGAACACTCTGATGCCCAAGTTCACCTACGCTCGATCTCCCTTTCCACAGTTTTCCATCAATCACCACGCCTCCACCGATTCCAGTACCAAGAACTACACACACAACCGTCTCGAATCCAGCGCCCGCGCCGAGCACTGACTCGGCCAGGCTAAAGGCACGCCCGTCGTTTGCAACGGTTATCGGTCGGCCCAGTCGATTACTTAACTTACTTCGAAATTGGGACCCTTCCCATTCCGCGGAAAAATTTGTCAAGTGTGATGTCACTCCACTGATTTCATCGTGAATGCCTGGTAGTCCCACGCCGATGGAATCGCAGGCGCCGTACTTCTCGCGAAATTCATTGGTTATGAGAAGAAGGTCATCCAGGACTTTGGACAATGCCCTAGAGGGGTGCGTATCCCTGCTTTCTTGCGCCAGGACCGTTGGTTTACCATCTACACCAACTGCGATAACGGCAATCTTGATCGAGCTTCCACCAAGATCGAGACCAAGGAGAAGCCGCTTCGTCGATTTCGTCATTCGTAGTCCCCATTAGTCGCACCAATTACACGTATCGGGTAATTTTCAAAAGACCCTATCACTTGCTCGCGCGTCTCACTCTCAAACCACTCACCTAGGAAGTCTCTACAAGCAGCGCCCATAGACTTCAGCCGTTTCCAATCTACGAGCGCGCAACGCCGCTCTAGTTCTCGCTGGTGTTTGCTTCGGCACGACCGGAACTGCCCAAGCATTGGGTCCGAAGGGCGTCTCACCACTTGCGGTGGTGAGTAAACGCGCACTTGCCAGCGGTGTGAAAATAACCGAGGCGATGTTTCGCATATTCGCCCTTGCGGCCGTTCTCTCATTTCCGTTGTTATTTGTGGGAGATCTTAATTGGATCGTTAGCGCAAAAGGCTCTGCCATGATTCTCTGGTTGGGACTCGTGCCAACCGCCTTTGCCTACATAGCTTATGCATATGGGTTAGAGAAGGTGCGGGCGAGCACTGCCTCAACTCTGATCTTGGCAGAGCCTGCTACCGCGACCATCTTGGCTGCTGTTGTACTCGAAGAAACTATTAATGGCCGTGGCTGGATTGGCATTCTTGTCGTTATTGTCGGGCTTTTATATCTATCCTTATGACACATAAATAACTAAAGGGGTTTGAGATGATTCGGGAAATTGGTTTAGTTGAAGTTCTTGAGGGTCGCGAACCAGAATTTGAAGCGGCAATCAAGGTTGCGGCCAGCACAGTGCTTCCGAGAGCCAAGGGCTTTATAGACTTTCAAATACATCGCGGAATAGAACGTTCCAATGTTTACATTTTCACTCTTCATTGGGAAACGCTTGAAGACCACACAATCGGATTCAGAGAATCCTCACTCTTTGCTGAGTGGCGCGCAATCATTGGACCATTCTTTGTAAGCCCACCCACCGTCGAACATTGGACTCCATTATGGGAACTTCCTCGCTCCTAGGACTTCGTTCGCTTAAATAAGAACGGCGGCGAATCCCAATTCGAGATCGGCTTTGATGTCGACGATGTTTTCAAGACCAATGCTCAAGCGCACCATCCCGGGGGTAATCCCGGCGCGCAGTTGCTCGTCAGGGCTCAATTGCGAATGAGTGGTCGATGCTGGATGAATCACCAGCGAACGGACATCACCAATATTTGCCACGTGACTAAACATCTCGAGTCCTTCGACGAACTTGCGTCCTGCGTCGAGGCCGCCTTTGAGTTCAAATGACATCACAGCACCTGGGCCTTTAGGCGTATATTTCTTAGCAAGGTGATGCAATGGTGATGACTTCAGCCCTGGATAACTCACACGCTCAACCTGGGGGTGCCTCTCAAGCCACTCTGCCACCGCCTGTGAATTCTCGACATGGCGGTCCATCCGAAAACTGAGAGTCTCCAAACCCTGCGCCAATAACCAAGCATTGAACGGCGAGACAGATGCCCCAATATCCCTTAGTAATTGGAGACGTGCTTTGTAAATAAATGCCAGGTTTGCACCGAAGGCAGAGCCAACACCAAGCGTCTTCGCATAAACCAGACCGTTGTAACTCTCATCTGGATTATTAAAGCCGGGAAATCTCTCCGGGTATTTGCCGTAGTCAAAATTCCCCGAATCGACAATGGCACCGACCATTGCCGTGCCGTGACCCGACAGGAATTTTGTTGCCGCGTGGGTGACAACATCCGCTCCGTACTCAATTGGCTTCGTCATATATGGCGTGGCGATCGTGTTATCTATCATCAACGGAACGCCTGCATCATGGGCAACTTTGGCGATCGCCTCGATGTCAATCATGATGGCTTGAGGATTGGAGATGCCTTCACCAAAAAATGCCTTCGTATTTGGCCGAACCGCCCTACGCCAAGCATCCATGTCTTGCGCATCGTCGACGAAAGTGACATCAATTCCGTACTTTGGAAGAGTGAAATTGAATAAGTTGTATGTACCACCATAGACATGTGGGCTGGCGACAATATGGTCCCCGGCTTGTGCGACGTTCATAATCGCAATGGCGGTCGCTGCCATTCCAGATGCCAGAAGAAGTGCACCGACTCCGCCTTCGAGTGCGGCAATACGCTGTTCGACTACATCCTGGGTGGGATTGTTTATGCGGGTATAGACGTATCCCGCTTCTGCGATGCCAAATACATCAGCCGCATGTTGCGTATCACGAAATTGATACGCTGTCGTTTGATAAATAGGGAGGGCCCTGGATCCTGTTACTGGATCGGGTACTTGACCCGCGTGAATCTGAAGTGTCTCGAAAGACCATTCTTTCTTCATGCTCTCGACCGCTTTCCCATCATGGATAAAGACCTCGAAGTGCATGGGCTTCGGCCACCCGGCTGACTCCCAACATGTGTGCCGCTTCTCGCCACGTCACATTCTGTGTAGATGCCATTGCCTCAACTTCAACAATCGCTCGCATCAGAATTTTGTTGAGATTCTGGTGCACATCATCGGCGCTCCAGAAGTAATTCTGATTATCTTGAACCCACTCAAAGTAAGAGACAATGACACCGCCTGAGTTGGCGAGAATGTCCGGCACGACGAGAATCCCATTTGAATTCATAATCGCATCACCTTCAGGCGTAGTTGGAGCATTCGCTCCTTCCACAACCACTCGAGCTCTGATCCTTGGCGCGGTAGCTTCTGTAATTGAATCGGCTAGTGCGGCGGGGATGAGAACATCAACATCCAAGCCCAGCAGCTCTTCATTTGTAATGAAATCAGTTCCAGGCATTCCCACCAAAGTTCCGTGTTCCTTCGAATATTCAAATACATCTGCAACCGATGAGAAACCCGTTACGCCGCCATTCACATCACTTACAGCAAGGACTCTTAAGCCCATTTTCTCCAAAGCAATCGCTGTCCAATATCCAACTTTGCCAAAACCTTGGATTGCAACTGTTGCCTTCTGAGGATCAATCCCGCGAACTCTCAATGCTTCACGAGTCGAGATCGCAACTCCGTCACCGGTCGCAGACGCACGTCCTAGGGATCCACCCAGAACAATGGGCTTTCCTGTCACAACACCAGGGACCGAGAATCCTGCATTCACGGAATACGTATCCATCATCCAGGCCATGTTCCGTTCATCGGTTCCGACATCTGGCGCAGGAATATCCCGCTCTGGTCCGATGATCGGAAGAATTTCAGAGGTATATCGCCGGGTGAGTCGTTCATTCTCAGCCAATGAAAGATTGTGTACATCAACGGCCACCCCACCCTTCGCTCCCCCGTACGGGAGATTGGTGAGCGCGCATTTCCATGTCATCAGCATGGCCAGTGCAATGGTTTCTTCCAGATCAATATCTTGGTGGAAGCGGACTCCACCCTTAGAAGGACCTCTTGTTGTTGAGTATTGGACTCGGTATCCCTTATACATCTCCACGCGGCCGTCATCGCGTCGAAGTGGGACTGCTACTTCTAGGACACGCCTCGGTGTTGAAAGGGTGTTCCAATCATTTTCAGAGAGTTTAAGTTGATCTACTGCCCGTCGTAATTGGGCAAGGGCGGTTGCCATTGGTGACTCCATTGTCATAACTTCACGGTAGCCCACGAACGACAAAAAATGAAGTCACGTAGGGTGGGGCGAGGTTTGAGTGGCTCGAATGACACTTTCATGGAGTTCATGAGGTAAGTTCTGCGCGAATGGAGAAAAATATGAAAAAACAGGTAATTCTCGGAGCGTCACTTATTGCGCTTGCCTGGAATCTCTATCTCGTCGTCGGTGCGACCCTTAATGTTTCCTCCTTGATGACACGAGTTGCCGGAGGAGGCTACGACTCTCTTCCGATTGGCCTTCGCTTTGCTTACGGAATCCAAACAGTAGTTGTCGTTTTTGAATTGATCTTTATTGTTGCGCTATACCAACATGCAGGGGCCTGGTCAAAAAACAGTTATTTGCTCTCCAGAATCTTCCTTATCCTCGCCACTATCAGCGCCTTCGTTAACTTCGCCTCACGTAGCCCTGATGAAAAATGGAATGCGATTGCCGCGGCAATCATTGCATATGGATTCTTCTCCCTGGCAGAAATGCGATTCAAACCTCGAAGATGACCACACGTTTGAAACTTGACGAGACTACTGACAGGGATTGATATTTCGCGGATAATTACCACATGAAAGTCAGCCTTCTTCAATCCGCACGCGAATTTCTCGGGCAGACGCAGGCAATCAGAGCGGCGGATCCCTTCCGCACCAACATCATTGGAAGCGTAGCTTTATCCGTCGCAGACGGATCTCGCACGTACGAGAAATGCTTCTGGTGGATTATCTCCAGTGATTCTGGCGAGGTCATTGGGGCGGCAATGCGAACTACCCCCCATGGAATGCTCTTTACTCCGATGCCCAAAGAAGCGTTGCGAGAGTTGGCGCAAGAGGTTTCCCTATACGATCCTGAATTGCCGGAAATTGGCGGCTCCTCCGCGGTGGTCTCTGAATTCTTAAAGGCCTATCAAAATACGGGCACGAGTCAGAGCAAACGCCCGGTCGAGGAGTCGGGGCACGAACTCCTGTACACGTTAAATGAACTAAACATTCCGTCGGTTCCCGGCAAAATGGAAAATGCCACCCGGGATGACTACCAGAAAATCTATGCTTGGTATATCGAATTTGGGAATGAGGCTGGCCTCCTAATGCCCAACCTCGAGGAGTCAATTGAAGATGGCCTCAACCGAGGTTCATTGAAATTCTGGCGAGTGGAAAATGAACTTGTTTCCATGGCCGGGCATGCACGTTTGGTTGAAACACCCAGTGGAACGGTAGGGAGGATTGGTCCTGTGTACACGCCTCCAACCCACCGCCGTCATGGTTATGCAGGCGTCCTTACTGCCACCCTTTCGCAAACTCTGGTGGAACAAGGGGCTCGTGTCATGCTTTTCACTGACGCGAAAAATCTGACAAGTAATGGTGTTTACCAAAGAATTGGGTACGAGTTATTGGATGAAAATAGAAGGTTCAAGTTTGTTGAGCCGGAATGATAAAAGATGTCCGCCACCTAGCCAGCCACAAGGGATACACACCGCTAATCGCGGCGCGCTTTATTTCCAACCTGGGAAATGGTCTCTCGCCAGTCGCGCTGGCTTATGGTGTCTTGAGTTTGCCCGGAGCTAAGGGAACCGACTTAAGCCTGGTTATGGCAGCGCGATTTGCTCCGATGATTCTCTTTATGTTGTTCGGTGGGGTAATTGGGGATCGATTCAAACGCAATCGAATTGTCGGTGGAGCAGACATAATCGGAAGTTTCATTGCATCCGTTAGCGCGATTTCCTTTATTTTCGGTTTCGCCTCGGTACCGCTTCTCTGCCTGATGGGTGGATTATTTGGAGTCTTGAATGCTCTCTGGTGGCCCGCAATGTCTGGAGTGCTTCCGGAAATAATGCCCAAAGAGTCTCTACAGAAGGCAAATGCAATCATCTCCTTTGTGAGCAACTTCGGATTCATCATTGGAGCACTCATTGGCGGAACCGTGGTTACTCTCTTTGGATCCGGATGGGCACTTCTCGTTGATTCACTTACTTTCCTGGTGGCGGGAATCCTGGTCTGGTTTATCAATTTGCCCTCCATCGAAGTAAAAGAAAAATCATCCATGCTCCATGACCTAAAGATTGGGTGGCGCGAATTCATTTCCCGCTCATGGGTCGTGTCAGTAGTCATCGGATTCACATTCATCAATCTCTGCTTTGAAGCCACTATTTCAGTGCTTGGGCCACTCTCATTTAATTCAGGTGGGCATGGTCCACGCGACTGGTCCTTCAACTTGGCCGCAATCACTGCGGGCATGTTGATCGGAAGTGTGGTCGCACTGAAAATACATTTCCCGCGTCCTCTTGTTCTTGGGATGATCGCAATCGCATTTACATCAGGATGGAATTTAACCCTCGCAATGGGTGTCGCCTTGCCAGTCGTACTTGTAAGCGCATTTATCGCCGGAATTGCTATAGAAATATTCGGGGTTGCTTGGGGATCATCAATGCAAGCAAATATTCCCAAAGAGTCGTACTCGCGCGTGGTTTCTTACGACGCGCTCGGCTCGTATGCATTGGCACCTATCGGTATCGCTTTCGCTGGTCCTTTTGCAGAGTGGCTCGGAATTTCAACAACACTCTATGGATGTGCCCTGATTACTCTGGTCGCATCGCTCCTACCACTCATGCTGAGGTCGGTACGAAATCTTAGGAGCAACATCAAGGAGCAGCCACTTGCTGAGGAAATTTTCTAACTCACTCGCTTCTTACTTCACCAACTATTCAGCAAGGTGCGACCAGATCTCGAGGTCGTGAAGCCCATCCGCTTCTACAACCGTTGTATTTAATTGAAAGACGCATGTGCGCGGCATTCGCATATACATAGGCCTTGTGAGAACTTTTTGCTATTCATCGCTAAGGTCGGCACCTCCAAGATGCGCCAACTTAGATTGCGAGATGACAATGTCAGCCACTAACGAATGGTCCTTCGAAACCCTACAAATTCACGCCGGCCAAGTTCCGGACCCAACAACTGGTGCCAGGGCGCTACCTCTCTATCAAACGACTGCCTATCAATTCCGCGACACAGAACATGCTGCAAATCTTTTCGGATTGGCTGAACTTGGAAATATATACACCCGTATCAACAATCCAACGCAAGATGCTGTTGAACAGAGGCTCGCCGCTTTAGAGGGTGGTGTTGCCGCGCTACTTCTGTCTTCTGGATCGGCTGCTACAACTTTTGCGATTCTTAATGTCGCAGAATCTGGTGACCATATAGTTTCTAGTCCAAGTCTTTACGGGGGGACATACAATCTCTTTCATTACACACTTCCAAAATTCGGTATTGAAGTCACCTTCGTCACAGACCCAAATGACCTTGATGCATGGAAGAGCGCAATACGACCAAATACCAAAGCACTCTTTGGCGAAACTATCGCGAACCCGAAGAACGAAATACTAGATATTGAAGGTGTCGCTAAGGTGGCGCACGACTTTGGAGTACCCCTCATCGTCGATAACACAGTTGCGACGCCGTATATTCTTCGCCCAATCGAGTATGGAGCAGATGTTGTCGTTCACTCGGCCACCAAGTTCCTATCTGGCCATGGCAATACCGTAGTCGGGGCAATCATTGATGCCGGAAAATTCGACTATGCAAAATATCCCGATCGATTCAAAGGTTTCAATGAACCCGATGAGAGTTACCACGGTCTCGTTTACGCACAAGCACTCGGAGTGAGTTCGGCATTCGGAGCCAATCTCTCTTACATCTTCAAGATTCGACTACAACTTCTCCGAGATATTGGAGCTGCAGTCAGCCCATTTAATGCATGGTTGCTGGCTCAAGGCTTGGAGACTCTCAGTCTTCGAATAGAACGCCATCTAGAAAATGCCAACGCGATTGCACAATGGCTAGAAATGCATGACGACGTAGACGCAGTGAGCTATGCCTCTCTTGCATCCTCACCATGGCATGCCCTCGCAAAGAAATACACTCCTAAGGGATCAGGATCGGTCGTTTCATTTGAGCTTAAGGGTGGAGTGCAAGCGGGTAAGCGATTTGTTGAATCCCTCAAACTCTTTAGCCACGTTGCAAATATTGGTGACGTCCGATCCCTGGTCATTCATCCTGCGACTACGACCCACTCCCAGTTGAGCTCTCAAGAGCAATTAGATGCAGGGGTCACTCCGGGCTTGGTCCGACTGAGCATTGGCCTGGAAAATATCAGGGACATTAAGGCTGATTTAGAAGCCGGATTTAAGGCTTCTCGTTTGTGACCGGTCTCTCGCCATCCACCTTAGGGGCGTACAGTTATCTTTCATGAACCCTGTAGAGGATGAGGCACCAGTAGCTCCTCCAAAACTTAGAGGCTGGTTTCATCTAGGGGCCGCACCGGTTGTCTTTGTTGCCTCACTTGTCCTATTTATCCTGAGCAAGGAACCGTTCAAGTTTGCCGTGGCCTTGTACTCCCTTACGGCCATAACCCTTTTCACTGTTTCAGCGATTTACCATCGCGTTCCTTGGTCTCCCTCAAAGAAAAGATTCTGGCGGCGTTGGGATCACGCCAATATCAATTTGCTCATTGCGGGTTCGGTAACCCCGTATGCAGTGACTCTGCTGACCGGGCGCGATCGTACGATTCTTCTGTCCGTAATGTGGATTGGCGCAATCATCGGTGTACTGGTGCGAATTTTCTGGATTGGTGCTCCACGCTGGTTATATGTCGCCAACTACCTGGTCCTTGGGTGGGGGGCCATCTTCTATGCACCGGCCATGTATCGAGCCGGCGGACTCTGGGTTCTCCTCCCCATTCTCATTGGAGGCCTTCTCTATTCGGTGGGTGCGATCTTCTATGCACTCAAACGCCCCGGGAGAAATGCTAGATATTTTGGCTTTCACGAGTTATTTCATATCTTTGTAATCGCCGCCTGGGTCTCTCAGTACATCGGTGTCTCTATAGCCATCTACCGAAAGTAGATTCTGGCGCCTCACTGGTTGGTCATTTTGGACCGCTTTTGAGGAGCCCCTACTGTGCTCTAACCTGTCCCTCTAGAGGTAGCCAGAAGACCGAGCAGACTAGGAGCCAGAAGCAATGAGTGAGAAGAGTTCCTTCCTTAACTGGGTCGGGTTTAAGGGCGAGGAGAGCAACGCTCCAGGCTCGGTAGAACGAATCCGAGAACTTGAGGCTCAACTAGCCGATCTGCGTTCGCGTCGAGACATAACTGCGCTCTCAAAAGAAGAATTCGAAATCTTGGCCACCGAGACTGCCATGACAATCATCAAATCTGCACAGTTACGCGAAGCAAAAGCTCAGGCAACTGCGGACCGAGTGATTACCGATGTTTCCCGACAAGCAAAAGAAGCGATTGAGGGTGCCGAACAGAAAGCCAAATCACTTCTCGCGGTCGCCGAATCCCGCGGACGAAAGTACCTCAGCGCCGCCGAGACCGAAGCACAAGAACTCTTGGAAAAGGTAGAGCTCGAGGCCGAAACACTCCTCGAGAATAAAAAACGCGAGGCAACCCATCTCACCACCACGGCTCGGCGCGAAGGTGAGCGAATTGTCAATGAAGCCACTCACGATGTCCGTGAATATCGCCAGTGGCTTTCAGGAGTCATTACCGAAGCCGAGCGCCTCTACAAAGTTCAGGTGCAATCACTTGATGCAGCCGAAAGTGCCATTCACCAGTCCCGTTCTCGCTTAGAAGCAGCGTTTCTTCACTTAGCCAATTTACAGAAGAATGTGCTTAGCAGTCTCAATAGCGATGACACCGTTGTGAAGAACACACCCATCACCGTTGCGAGTGAACGAACAAAGCCTGCATTGGATGCGCCAAAGAAGACCACAAAGAAAGTGGTGAAGAAAACCACCGCACATCGGAAATAGTTTTCGTGGCAGCAAAGCAAAGTATCCGGCACATTGCGGCAATTGATGGAATGCGCGCAGTTGCGGTTATCGCGGTTCTGCTTTATCACCTGGGCTTTTCATGGATACCTGGCGGTTTTCTCGGCGTAGACCTTTTCTTTGTAATCTCTGGCTACGTGATCACGCGACTTCTACTTGATTCAATTCAAAGAAGTGGTGGATTAGACCTTCGAGGATTCTACGCAGCGAGATTTCGCAGATTGTTTCCCGCCTTAATTTTCTTGATGGTATCTACCGCTCTCTTTGTAGGTGTTTGGGCGCCTGAAACGATTAAGAGGTTTCTGACCGACATTCCATTTGTCTTGACCGGCTCGATGAATTGGGCACTTGTATACCGTCATCAAGATTATTTTGAAGCTATAGGCCGGCCTCCTTTGCTGCAGCACGCTTGGTCTTTGGCGGTTGAAAGTCAATTTTATTTGGTCTGGCCACTCATCTTGCTTCTGGTTCTGAAGAGATTTGGAAAGAAGATGATTCCGAGTGCTGCACTCGCGATCGCCGCAATTTCGGGAACCGTTCTTTTTACGCTCTCGTTGCGACTTGATGCGTCGAGTGCTCAAAGAGTCAGTCACGTATATTTTGGTACCGATACTCATAGCATCGGTCTCTTCTTGGGCGCAGCGCTTGCAGTCAGTTGGATTCCGCAAAACTTAAGCACTAAGATCACAAAACGTGCCCAAGATTTTGTTGATGGCATTGGTGTCATCGGGTTGCTAGGCATTCTTGCCTGTTTTCTCTTCATTAAAGAATCAGATGCAACCCTTTACCAAATCGCCTTTCCCCTGGCGGGAATTTTCGGCTGCGCAATGATTACTTCTCTCGTTCATCCTGCATCTCGATTTGCACCTCTCCTCAGCAGCAAACCAATTCTCTGGATAGGCGAGCGCTCCTACGCGATTTATCTTTGGCATTGGATCATTTTCCAAGTAACCCGCCCCACCTATGATCTCGCAGGTGCCACATGGGCCCTGTATGCATTGCGAATTCTCATTGTCTTTGCACTTGCAGACATCTCCCTCCGATGGGTAGAACTGCCCGTTCGAAGTGGAGCGATTGAATCCTGGTTCCGCGGGATGAAGTACCGAACAAAAAAGGTCCGTGTCCGACAGAAGAGCTCGGTGCTGGCTGGTTTGCTCATTCTCATCGTCGCAACCTCACTCGTGAGTGCGAATGCGCTGATGCAAAGTGCACGCTTGCAGGAAGCGTTGAAAACATCGTTGGAACAGCCCGCACCTACTCCAACCCTTACGTCCACTGTCGCCACTAAACCGAAACTCTGGGTTGCGGGAGATTCAGTGATCCTTGGAATTAGGAACACGCTGGATCAGAACTCTGCCATTGGTCTCATCAACGCCCGCGTAGGACGGCAGGCCGCGGAATTAATCAAGGTACTCCGACACGACAAATCGACGATGCGGGACTCGCCAGTCATTCTTGATTTGGGAAATAACAACCGCCTTACCCGTGAAGAAGTAAGCACTGTCTTTGAAGAGGTGAAAGATCAACCTCAAATCATCATGGTGAATACTGCGGTTCCTCGTTCATGGCGTGCGGCAAACAACGCCCTCATTGATGAATTTGCAAAAAAGTATCCAAATGCATCGATTGTAAATTGGAACGCCATATCCAAGGGTCACCCAGAGTATTTTGGCCCCGATGGAGTCCATCTTCTTCCTGCAGGTATCAATGCCTACGTTGGCGCAATCATGCAGGTGCTTGCCCCAATTTATTAAGAGTAAGTGCCAGGAAGACCGAACGCCTTTGCGGGAGTTGCCTCGCCATCTGAGTAGACACTCGAAACTCTAAATGATGTCCATCCGGTGCCGCTCTCCTTTGTAACATCCAAGTAAAACTGAGTGGCTGGGACGGTTGAAATCAATTTCCATGGTCCGTTGCTCAACGAAATCTCGATGTTATATCCGGTCAACCCATCAGATGCATTTGGAACCCGCCAAAAAATTGTCGCACCAGTTGGTGTGTAGTGTGCAACAACTCCTTGGGGAGCTTCATGTGTAGAAATAACGACAGCCGTAGGTGTTGGAGTCGCTGTTACTTCTGGTGTTGACGTTGGAGTGGAGGATACAGATGGGGTTGGAGTTGGCTTGGCTGCATCGTCTTTATTTGAACCATTTGATTGTCCCCAGACGATCAGCCCCAAGACAATAATCCCTACTACAACCGCAAATATGACTCTCCCAGATGCGCTCTCTTTCTTGACCGGAGTCGGTGGCTGCACGGGCGCTGGAACTGCCACTGGAGTTGGTGCTGTCAGTGGGGATGGTGTTGAGACTATTTCGACACGTGATGTTCGAGCAGTAATGGGTGCCTCAGGGATAACAATTCTCTCGACCGAACTTTTCTTTGCGGCAGACTTTTTAGCAGTGGACTTCTTGACAGCGCTCTTCTTCGCGGCGGTTTTCTTTACGGCGCTCTTCTTTGCGGCAGACTTTTTAGCAGTGGACTTTTTGACAGCGCTCTTCTTCGCGGCGGTTTTCTTTGCTACCGACCTCTTGGCGGGAGTCTTCTTCGCTATGGATTTCTTAGCCGTCGCCTTTTTTGCGACCGACTTCTTAGCGGTTACTTTCTTTACAGCCACAGTTACTCCTTGGGTAGTAGTACGTACTTCAGAACACGCACACTTATGAGAGAAGGCTACCCCAGGGTGCCCAGCATTGCCGCTACCCGTGGCGCAATTGCGCGAAGAGACTGACCCCTATGGCTAATCTCGTCCTTCTGCCTTGCATCAAGTTGTGCGAGAGAAAGCGTGCTTCCGAGTGGTAGGAAAATAGGGTCGTATCCAAAACCATGATCGCCAATTGGGGCAGCCAGTATGTGGCCTTCGAGGATGCCCTCCGCCGTAGTCTCTGAGCCGTCGGGCATAACAAAAGCGCTGACGCAAGTGAAGTGTGCACTCCGGTCGCGACCCTGTACCGAATCAAGTTGCCTGAGTACTTTCGCGATATTTGCCTGGTCATTGCCATGAACACCCGACCACCGAGCCGAGAAGATTCCAGGGGATCCGTTCAGGGCATCTACGCATAAGCCGCTGTCATCTGCGATTGCAGGAAGCCCCGTCTGCGCACATACGGTCCGCGCTTTCAAGAGGGCGTTCTCTAGGAAGGTCTCTCCTGACTCTTCCACGTCCTCTAGTTCTGGAAAATGCGCAAGACCTACGAGATCAATAGATTCCGAGTGAATCTCATCGAGAATTCTCCTGAACTCCTTTATTTTCCCCGCATTGCGGGTGGCAAGAACGATTCGATGTGCAGGCAAAGTGAGACCTCTACTGCGCGAGCGCTGCACGTTGAAGTGAGCGAAGCTCCGCGCATCCCGCAACCGCCAGATCCAAGAGAGAGTCAAGTAGCGCTCGATCAAAAGGTTGGCCTTCAGCTGTTCCCTGAACCTCGATGAATCGACCGTCTCCACTGCAGACCACGTTCATGTCAGTATCCGCTCGCACATCCTCCTCATAACAGAGGTCAAGCATTGGCACGCCATCGATAATTCCAACGCTAATCGCAGCAACCGAGTCAGAGAAAGGTTCGGCCTTAGCAGGAATATGACCCTTCTCCTTAGCCCAAGCAATGGCATCGGCAAGTGCAACGTATGCTCCAGTGATCGCGGCTGTTCGAGTTCCGCCATCGGCTTGCAGAACATCGCAATCGATAACGATGGTGTTCTCGCCTAGTTCTTTCATGTTCACAATGGAGCGCAGGGAGCGACCAACGAGGCGGGAAATCTCTTGCGTACGACCGCCGAGTTTTCCTTTGACACTCTCTCGATCCGACCGAGTATGAGTGGCTCGTGGCAGCATTGCATATTCAGAAGTAACCCACCCCTTGCCAGAATCCTTCAGCCAACGGGGTACTCCTGGAGTAAATGAGGCGACGCAAAGTACGCGAGTCTTGCCGAACTCAACCAGAACTGAACCCTCTGCATGATCGAGCCAGTTCCGTGTGATCGTGATCTGGCGCAAGTCTGCATTACTTCTACCGTCTTTTCGAGTCATCGCTCCCTCTTCCGTTCTGATTGGAATTACTTGATCTGAAATTGAACTTAGAGCTCTTGGTGTTCGACTCCACCCACTTCTGGGCCTAAGAACCGTCTTGCCAACTTTTCAAAGGACGCTGCATCGCCCGTTGCTAGGAACTTGTGCGTTGGCGGCTTTTCGTGAGTGGATCGCATCAATGAGTTTTCCAGAAGGACTCTGTACAAATCTTTTGCGGTTTCCTCTGCACTGGATACAAGAGTGACGTCATTACCCATCACGTACGAAATGACTCCAGTAAGCAATGGGTAGTGCGTGCAGCCAAGAACCAGGGTGTCGATGTCTTGCGCCATCACAGGAGCAAGGTAGTCGCGCGCAATCTCAGTGATGGCGCTTCCGGAAGTCTCGCCACGCTCGACATACTCAACGAAAAGCGGACATGCAACGGAAGTTATTTTCAAGTGCGGCGCGGCTGCGAAAGCATCAAGATACGCTTGCGAATCAATCGTCGCCTTCGTTCCGATTACGCCAATTCTTCCGGTACGTGTGGCGGCAACCGCGCGACGGACCGCAGGTTGAATAACTTCTACTACAGGAACTGAATAACGCTCTCTGGCATCGCGCAACATCGCGGCACTCGCGGTATTGCATGCGATCACTAAAACTTTCACGCCTTGATCGACGAGGAAATCAAGGGCCTCAAGTGCAAAGGTCCGCACTTCTGCAAGCGGGCGCGGTCCATACGGTCCACGAGCAGTATCGCCTAAATAGAGAATGGGTTCGTTGGGAAGCTGGTCCAGAATGGAACGTGCAACGGTTAAACCACCAACACCAGAATCAAATACTCCAATTGGGGACTCGCTCACGATGGCAAGCCTACACTTGCAGAATTAACCACCCGCGACTGCAGGAAGAATCGTGATCGAGTCGCCCGCCTTTGTCGGAGCTTCCAATCCACCCATGTATCGGACATCTTCATCATTGACGTAGATATTGATGAATCGACGCAGAGCTCCGTTTTCGAGCAAGCGCTCTGCAATACCTGGGTACTGGACATCAAGGTCGTTAATTACGCCAGAGAGAGTTGACCCCGCGGCTTCGACTTTCTTCTGATCCTTCGTAAATGGGCGCAGGATGGTGGGGATGCGGACTTCGATTGACATGGTGGAATTATTCCGCATCTATTGCCCTAATCGGTAATCGAGACTTCTTCCTCGGTCACCTGGCCGTCGATAATGCGAAAAGAGCGAAATTCAGTATCTGGCGCAATCTCCTGGCGAGTAGAAACCAGGACATAGTGCGCCCCTGGTTCGCCGGCGTAGGCAATATCAGTGCGAGAGGGAAATGCCACGGTATCCGTATGTGAGTGATAAATGACGACGATCTCTTCATCCATGTCATCGACCTCTCGGTAGAGCGCTAGCAAGTCTTTGGGATCGAATTCATAAAATGTTGGGGAATGTGCTGCATTGATCATTGGCTTAATCCGCGTGGTGCGGCCAGAGCCAAGCGGTCCTAAAATCACTCCGCATGCTTCATCTGGATATTCGGCTCGGGATTGTTCCAAAATCAACTCGACAAATTCACGCGATATTTCCAATGTCATCTCCGTCAACCCCTACTCAGAAACCATCAAAGAATTTATCAAACTCTCCTGCAGCCATCCGAGCCACGAGTAAACCGCAAAGACTGCCTGCATTGGATCCTCAGGTGAGAGAAGCTCAAAACGTTGGTACGAATTGTCTTCAACATTCAACCGAACACCCAATGCTAAGCGGATGTCATTAATTGCTCCGAGCCACGCTTGTGCGCCCTGCCCATTGAGAGAGATATTGGAATCGTCCTCTAGAAGAAGTGTCCGCATATTCATTGCGTGCTCTCGCTTTTTGCTACGAAGGGTTGATTCCGTATATCGGCGAAATTCTGCTGACTCCACCGGATCCGCATAGGCATTAGGGAGTAATCGGAGCAAGACGGCATCATCCGGTGGCGAGTCATGTCCGGTGATACCCACCATCTCGGCAAGTGGATCCTCATCTACAACATCAACTCGTTCGGCGAGAATTTCAATAAGTTGACCCGATAGATTGAGAAGAACTTCTCGCTCGGAGGGTGAAAATGCGACAATAAAAGTGTCGCCGTCTACTCTTTTGAAACCTTTGGAGGGCCTGGAAGACTTGGAAGGTCTAGCGCCCATCGTGACTCATCAACTCACTTGTCATCGCGTGCCAGAGTCGCCCAAAGCCCGAATTCATGAAGCCTGGCAACATCGCGCTCCATTTCTTCACGCCGACCACTAGAAACAACCGCTCGGCCCTCATTGTGAACCTGAAGCATCAATTGGGTGGCTCGCTCCTTTGAATAACTGAAGAGGGTCATAAATACATAGGTCACATAACTCATGAGGTTGACCGGATCGTCCCACACAATGGTTATCCATGGGCGATCCACAAATAAAGATGCATCAGTGAACTCATCAATCGCCTCCTCAACCGCTGCTTCAGTGCTCAGCATCTGACTCCTCACCTAACCGCGTTCTAATAAATCACAACAGAGAATATAGAACTAGTGGCGCCATCCACGTTTGGATTTCCTGCAACCTTCACGCGGTATTGCGCGATTCCGCGCGCACTCTCTGTGGTCGCGAAGGCAAATGTGCCGTCTTCTAAAGTGAGTGTTGGCTTACCAATTGTGCGCCATCGTCTGGCAGTAAGTCTTTCAAGTGTCACCGCGACACCAGCCTCATGCGGTTGGATCGTTCCAGTTATTGCGATCGGAGATTTGGCTAAGGCTGAATCTGGTGACCAGATAGAGAGTAGCCGCGCAATTGCTATGGGGAGGTCGGCACTTTGGGATGCCAGTCTCTCCCAACTTGCGTCGGTGGTGATCCGTAGCGCGCTGGTTTTGGCTAAGAGGATTGGGACAGAGATCATCCCATCAGAGCCAGTCGTCGTTTCAAGTATTTCGCGCCACTGCGTCTCACCTGTTGGAAGAAGTAGCACGTGGACCGTCACTCCAGCCACTGGCGTCTTATCGGGTAGTAGAAGTTGCCCAGTAATGAGAACTGGACTTCCATACGCCGTAGAGGACTTATCTGAACTTAATTCACTGACAACCGCGTCAGGTGCAATGGACTGCGCCACTAGTCTCACCGCCGCAGTTGCAGTGGGATCTTCCATTCCCAGAGTCCACGCCGTTATTCCGCCGAGGTGATACTTCACAACAAGTTGCGCTCTCGCCGCGTACCCGCGTGCGTCTTGGTACCAAGCCGTTCGCGAGGCAGTACAGGTTGTCGCTAATCCAGAACTGGCTGTGCCTGAATAGACCTTGGTATATGAAAAAGTCGCCTCGTTATAGGCAGTGTTATAGACAAGTGTTGCACCGTAACTAGCGGCCAAATTAGCGGCGTCTTTCATAAGAAATGTCGCCGCCCGCGAAGAAGTGGATACAGCGGAAGCCACGTTGCTGGGGCAGACACCGACCACTTTCGTCACCCAATCACGACCATACCCGGCGATGCCAACGTAAACCTTCGATGCCGGAACGACAGAGACAGCGTATTGAACCGCCAGGTCCGCCCATGAAGTCGGACCGATGGGACCGGGTGAACTCGTTGAATAGTCATATGTCATGATTCTTAAGCGATCAATCATTGGTGAAATCGATGCCCAGTCATAGACATAGTAGCCTCTCTTTCCCGACGTGGGATTGAAGAGAACTGGAGTTGTGACCGAAAGCAATTTATCAAATGAGTGCAATGACAGACTAAGTTCGTTAATGAAGGCGACCCAATTGACTCGAGTTGCTGGCCAGGATGAGGTGCCATCGGTAAATGCGAAACCCTCAAAATCTAGATCGATGCCATCGAAATTGTTGGTCAGCACGAAATTTGTAATGGTCGAGACAATTTTTGTTCGCATTTTTGGATCGGCGATCAGTTTGGCAAGGACCAATTTTCCAGTTCCATCAGTAATGGTTGGAAGTATCAAAAAACCCGAATCGCGCATGGATGTCAGAGGCACCGACATCGGGGTACTTGGGTTAGCCGGCGTATAAAGATCTAGTATTTTTGTTTCACTCTTAAGCGTGAACCAGAAAGGCATCACCTCCCTTATTAAGTCACCATTCGCGATGGCCGCTGGAAGTGATGTCTTCATCGAGTAATAAGGAATCCAGCCCGTCAGAATTTTCCGCGGTGGCGACTGCGCATTACCTGGGGCAGCAAGAGTGCTAGCGGCCGAGAAAAGTAGTGCAACAGAAATGAAAATGGCAGTACCTCGGCGAGTAAAGAAATGAGATGGGAAGTGTCGATGAGCCGTTGGTAAACGAATCACGGCGCCTCCTCACTCATGCTCACTCGGAAGTGGCTCCAGTTAGTTAGTTCAATTGTTCAGTCATAGTTCACCGATAGTTTACAGAGGGTTTTTAGGGTATCGGGTACGCTCATCAATCCAGCGTGCCATTCGTGTACCTCTTATTTTAGGAGTTTCTGTGAAAAGGGATGAACCCTCGGATTCTCCTGCATTGCTCACAAAATTATCAGGATTAGATCGTTTTCTGCCCGTTTGGATTCTGTTGGCTATGGCTGCGGGATTGATCCTTGGAAAGTTCATTCCGGGAATTCAAGGATCTTTGGATTCAATAAAAATCGGAGGCACTTCGCTCCCAATCGCTCTCGGACTTCTTCTCATGATGTATCCAGTTCTTGCAAAGGTCCGCTACGAGGAGATGGGTTCGGTGACTGGTGATCGAAAACTCTTATGGTCCTCACTTCTCCTCAATTGGATAGTTGGTCCGGCACTTATGTTTGCGCTCGCTTGGATATTCCTGCCACACCAACCGGAATTGCGTACCGGACTGATCGTGATTGGTCTAGCTCGTTGCATCGCAATGGTCCTAATCTGGAACCAACTTGCCTGCGGTGATAGAGAAGCGGCGGCACTGTTGGTTGCGATAAATTCAATTTTTCAAATTCTCGCTTACGCACTTCTGGGAACTTTCTATCTTCGGATTCTTCCTGGCTGGTTGGGACTCAATGTTCAAGACGTTAGCTTCTCCACTTTGGAAATAACGAAGGCAGTTCTGATCTTTCTCGGCATCCCTTTAGTCGCTGGTTTCGTCACCCGAAAAGTTGGTCTTCGCGTCAAGGGTGAGAACTGGTACCAATCACGCTTCATCCCTCGTATCTCACCCTTTGCCCTTTATGGCCTGCTTTTCACCATCACCATCATGTTTGCACTGCAAGGCCGAACCATCGCGGATGATCCAATCTCGGTCGCAAAAATTGCGGTTCCACTACTTATCTATTTCGCAATTATGTGGACGTTCTCATTTGCCTGCGGCGCATGGATTGGTTTGAAATATGCAAAGTCGGCAACACTGGCTTTTACGGCAGCCGGAAATAATTTTGAATTGGCCATTGCGGTATCGATTGGAGTCTGGGGAGTCACCTCTGGGCAAGCACTGACGGGCGTAATTGGACCATTGATTGAAGTTCCCGCATTAGTGGGACTGGTTTACGTCTCTCTCTGGCTGAGAAAGAGATTCGCCCAGACATCCTGAGTAGCCCGAATGTCGGAAAGGTTATTTGTCGTCTGGCGCGGGTCGAAAGCCGGAGTAGATTTCCTTGCAGATCGGACAGATCGGAAATTTCTCGGGGTCCCTTGATGGGACCCACTTCTTTCCGCAGAGAGCTGTTACCGCCTTCCCGCTGACTGCGGATTCGAGGATCTGCCCCTTTTTGACGTAATGCGCGAAACGATCGTGATCACCCTCATCGATCTGCTCTGCGGGTCTGATTAAGAGGTCGGTATCACTCTCTGGCTGCGACCGGCGAAAGATTCCCATGACAGGAAGAATACTTGCTTGGCTAGGATAAGGAAATGAAAGATCTCCTTCGCACCGCCGACCTGAGTCGCGCAGATGTTGAACTTCTTCTGTCGAGCGCGGCCGATTTTGCGAAAGATCCGCTCAAGGCAAGTACTGCTTTAGCAAATCGCACGGTTGCCATTTATATGACCAAACCTTCTACCCGTACACGCCTTGCATCCGAGACTGCCGTCGCACACCTTGGTGGCACGCCAATATTCATCCGTGGAGATGATCTTCAGTTGGGTCGCGGCGAGACAATTTCAGATACTGCCAAAGTAATAAGCCAATTTGCCAGCGCTCTGATTGTTCGCACATATAAGCAATCAGATGTGGATGAATTGGGAAGGGCTGCTTCAATCCCGGTAATAAATGCGCTCACTGATGACGATCATCCAACGCAATTGTTGGCCGACTGGCTGACCATCCGCGAAACCTTTGGTGCAGATATTTCAGGTCGAAAATTCTCCTACTTTGGCGATGGCAACAATATGTCGCACGCCTGGCTGATCATGGGCGCAATCATGGGCGCTCACGTTGTCGCAGCCACGCCAGCAGGCGCCTGGGCGCCAGATGCCGAAGTCGTAAAGACTGCACAGGAAATCGCCAGGGAGACTGGTGGAACGATCGAAGTAGCGCACGACGCTCGAGCGGCGGCGCAAGGGGCCAGCGTGCTCTACACCGATGTCTGGATGTCCATGGGCGACCCGGAATCGGAGCGGGCTGAGAAGACGCGAGTGCTAGCCCCATTTTCGGTCACCGCAGAGCTGATGAGTCTGGGCACAAAAGACGCAATATTCATGCACTGCCTGCCTGCCCACCGTGGCGAAGAAGTGAGTGCTAGCGTGATTGACGGACCTCAATCAGTGATTTGGCGAGAGGCACTTCACCGCCGAACTACAATCCAGGCACTTCTCTTTCATTTGGTGCGGGGCGATCTCCAAGGACGATAAAAAGCCATATTTAAAGCCATTTAGTGAGCAAGGAGCGCTTCCTAGTGTGACGGGCTAGACATGAAAATGCATGACAATAAAAAATTCAAGCACTACGGTTAAGCCCATGCGTGTAGCTGTTCCAACGGAGATAAGAACTGGCGAGAAGCGGGTTGCTCTCGTTCCAGACATCATTAACAAATTAACTCGCCTCGGACTTGAAGTTTCTATTCAATCCGGCGCGGGACTTAACGCCCAAGCATCGGATGCGGATTACGAAGCCGCTGGTGCAACGGTCGTTAAAGGAGACGTGCTCAAGGGCGCAGATGTGGTGCTTTCTGTTTCGCCACTCACCCCCGCACAGATCGGAACCCTGAAGAAGGGTGCGATCACCATCTCCTTCCTCTCGCCAACCACGGCAACAGATTCCATCGAAGCGGCCCTTGCGGCAGGCGTCACCGCCTTCTCCCTAGAACTGGTGCCCCGTATTTCACGGGCCCAGTCGATGGACGCGCTTACCTCGCAGGCACTCTGCGCGGGGTACCGAGCGGTCATCGTCGGCGCCGAACTCTCGCCGCGCTTCTTTCCACTCTTAATGACAGCGGCCGGAACGGTAACCCCGGCGCAGGTCCTCGTCCTGGGCGCAGGTGTCGCTGGTCTGCAAGCCATCGCAACCGCCCGTCGGCTCGGAGCAGTGGTTTCGGCTTATGACGTACGACCATCTTCGGCCGACGAGGTGAAGTCAATGGGTGCCACCTTCATCAACCTCGAACTCGAGTCCCTTGAAGGCACTGGCGGATATGCCCGCGAAATGACTGAGGAGCGCGCCGCAAAGCAGCGCGAACTACTCACCCCCTACATCGCGAAATCACATGTCCTTATTACTACTGCGGCTGTTCCAGGTCGCGCAGCTCCACGGTTGGTGACTCAGGCAATGGTCGACTCAATGTCGCCAGGTGCGGTAATCGTGGACCTTGCCTCCGAGACCGGCGGCAACGTCGAAGGCTCAAAGCCCGGTGAAATCATCACCAATTCAAATGGTGTCGTGATCTGGGGTGGCAGAGATGTCCCAAGCCAGCTCCCCTTCCACGCATCCATGCTCTTCTCACGAAACGTCGTGAACCTACTTACTCTCATGACAAAAGAGGGAGTGGTCACTCCAGATTTCGATGATGAAATCATCATCGGCTCGGTCGTCGCACACAACGGAGAACGGAAAGAGGCCATCAAGAAATGATGAGTAATGGCTTAGCGCTACTCAGCATTTTCACCCTCTCAATCTTTGTCGGTTTTGAAGTGGTCTCGAAAGTAAGTTCGACCCTTCACACCCCATTGATGAGCGGTGCGAATGCAATCCACGGTGTGATCCTGGTCGGTGCGATTGTCGTCGCGGACCACGCATCCAACAATCTGGAACTAACACTTGCATTAATCGCAATTGTCCTCGCCACCATCAATATGGTCGGCGGTTTCGTAGTCACTGACCGAATGCTCGAGATGTTTAAGGCGAAGAAAAAATGAGCCGCAACTTATACGACCTCATCGGCCTGATTGCCGCCGTCTGCTTCATTCTCGCCCTGAAGGGTCTATCGCATCCAAAGACGGCTCGTCGCGGTAACTTGATTGGTGCCGCCGGTGCCACGATTGCAACGCTTCTCGTCTTCTTCTTCACTGGCAATTCAAGCGATCCTGAGTATCACAAACTGCCGCTTCATAACTTGCCATTGATTCTAGTTGCGGTCCTCATCGGCCTTCTTGTCGGAGTCCCTGCCGCACGTAAGGTGCAGATGACTCAGATGCCACAACTTGTTGCGCTATTTAACGGTGTTGGTGGTGGTGCCGCGGCACTCGTCGCAATCGTTGAGTATTTGAAACTTGGAGACGAAGCGAGTCCTGCAGTTGTTATCGCCACCGTCTTTACAGTCATCGTCGGTAGCGTTTCATTCTCCGGATCGTGCATCACCTTCGCCAAACTTCAAGAGTTGATGACGACGCGTCCAGTCGTATTCCCTGGTGGACGTTTCCTCATTGCAGCAAACGTCGCTGGAGTCTTTGCAGCCGGCGCCTGGGTAATCAACTCGGGAGGAAACACTCCTCTCATCGTGCTTGCCGGACTCTCACTTCTCTTCGGTATTCTCTTCGTTCTACCAGTTGGTGGCGCGGATGTGCCGATCGTTATCTCACTCTTAAACGCATTCACCGGTCTTACTGTTGCGGCGAGTGGATATGTTCTACAGACAACCCTCTTGATCGTTGCTGGAACACTCGTTGGCGCAAGTGGAACGATCCTGACTCGCAAGATGGCAGAGGCGATGGGACGTTCGCTCTTCAAGACCCTCTTCGGCGCATTCACGGCCAAACCACAAGCGGCATCCGACGAAGCAGAGACTCGTTCGGTTAAGTCAGGGTCTCCAGAAGATATTGCAATTCTTCTCAACTACGCACGTCGCGTTGTCTTTGTTCCTGGCTTCGGTCTGGCCGTTGCACAGGCACAGCACACTGTCCGCGAACTTGCGGATCTCTTGACCGCAAAGGGCATTGATGTTGCCTACGGAATTCACGCCGTTGCAGGTCGTATGCCTGGCCACATGAACGTTCTTCTCGCCGAGGCCAACGTGCCTTACGAGCAACTTCAGGAGATGGATGAGGTCAACCCGACCTTCGCCCAGACCGATGTTGCACTCGTCATCGGCGCCAACGACGTCGTAAACCCGGCTGCGAAGAACTCACCCGGTTGCCCGATCTACGGAATGCCAATTCTCGAAGTTGCCGATGCGGCAAACGTCGTCTTCCTCAAGCGCTCCATGCGCCCAGGATTCGCCGGTATCGAGAACGAGCTTCTCTACGATCCCAAGACCACTCTCCTCTTCGGAGATGCCAAAGAGACGCTGACTAAGGTCGTCAGCGCCCTCAAGAACCTGTAACTCCCCCGCGATCGCAAGGTCGCTACGCAAAGGTGCACCGCCGACTGAAAAGACTACGTCGGCTCGTGCACCTTCTGCTTTGCTCCACCAGTCGACGTCAACCGGCGAAGAACAGGATGCGTGAGGGCGATGAAGACCCTGCTCGCTCCTCAAAAGGACTACGCCGACTGAAAAGATTACGTCGGCTTTAGTCCTTCTTGAGTCGCTCATCTGTCACCGTGCCTGGGGGCGAAGAACAGGATGCGTGAGGAGACTGTGTAGTTATCTTTTCAGTCGACGATGCATCCTTTCGAGCCTTGGTTGATGCCGATGATCGCTCCTCAGAAGTGCACCGCCGACTGAAAAGATTACGTCGGCTCGTGCACTTCTCGAGTCGCTCACCCGCGGCGAGACCCCTCAAGCGGGTTGCAGATAGTTGAACTTTCAACTACTATTGGGGCAGCGGATCAAGGGAGAGTGAAATGCCAGCCGTAACAGTCAAGGACATCACCGTCCTTCCACGCATCAGCGCGAATACATCGCTGCGCGCCCGTCGAGTAAAGAGCATTACCACGGCTCCTTCCGGGTATGAAGGCGAGGGCTTTCCGGTTCGTCGTGCGTTTGCCGGTGTTGACATGGCGCAGCTTGATCCGTTCGTTCACTTGGATCAGATGGGCGAAGTTGAGTATGCGCCAGGTGAGCCAAAGGGAACTCCATGGCATCCGCACCGGGGATTCGAAACTGTTACCTACATTATTGATGGAATTTTCGACCATAAAGATAACAACGGTGGCGGAGGAACAATCACCAACGGCGACACTCAATGGATGACCGCCGGTGCGGGAATTCTTCACATCGAATCTCCACCAGAGAGTTTGGTGATGAGCGGCGGGCTGTTCCACGGTTTCCAACTCTGGGTGAATTTGCCAGCGGCCAAGAAGTGGTCACCGCCTGCCTATCAAGATCTGCGTGCCAGTGACGTTGCATTGCTCTCCTCCCCCGATGGTGGGGCGTTGATTCGCGTGATCGCCGGTGAGGTGGATGGACATCAGGGTCCGGGTTCGACACACACGCCAATAACTTTGGTGCACGCGACTGTGCAGCCTGGTGCCGAAATCCGTCTGCCATGGCGCAAGGATTACAACGCGCTGGTCTACACACTTGCCGGACATGGCTACGCGGGAGAAGAGGGACGACCTGTGCAGATGGGTCAACTCACCGTTTTCAGTGAGGGTGATTCAATCGTTATGCGTGCGACCGACATGCAGGAAAGTCGCTCGCCTGAATTGGATCTATTCATTCTGGGTGGATTGCCCATTAAGGAACCAGTTGCCTGGATGGGACCTTTTGTTATGAACACAAGAACTGAGGTTCTGCAGGCATTTGAGGACTTCCAAAAAGGCAAGCTCGGTACTATCCCTGCGGTGCACAACGCTCCCACTCGCTTAATCGAGGGTTAAGCCAACACCGCATGCACTAGATAACCGCGGGAGTCCACCGCTTCTGGCAATCGAAGAACGCTTGCGGATTCCCTTTCGGAACAGCAATTACCATTGGGGATAACTCGGAATATTTGTCGGTACCTTCTAGGACCCTGCACTTATGAGTTCAGGGATTTTCAAAGAAACCACCAGTAAATATTCGGTGGAGAAGAGCCCTGTCATTGATGAGAACGAATGGTCGAAAATTGCCCAATTACTCCACCAAACTCCCGGCATTAATGTACTGGCCGCAATTCTCGAAATCGATCCATTTACGCTCTCTCAATCAGAACGGATTGATTACTTGGCGGCACTAGAGCGCCAGACCAGTTGGTTACAGGCGGCCATGCAACGGGCGATCGTTGCCGTTGCAGGAGACGAGCCATCACGAGCAGATGATCTCTGGAGCGGTGTGGATGAGGCAGAACGCGAAGATGTGGCAACCGCACTTCGACTCTCAGGATCAAGCGCTCAAAGTCGCATTGATATCGCACGCACTCTCGTTAATCATCTGCCAAATACTTGTTCGGCTCTTTCGACCGGCGAAATCTCTCCGTCGCACGCTACCGTTATCGCGCGTGAAACCGCTTCTGCAATTCGTGACGGCCTTTCTCCATTGGCGATTCACATTATCGAAGAGAAAGCCCTCTCGCACGCCGAGTTCCACACTCCTTCGCAGGTTGCGAATAAGGTTCGCTCGACACTTGCCAAATTTGCTCCAGAAGATTTTGAAAATGCTGTCACATCGGCACGAGATACCAGGCGAGTATCGTGCTATCGCGAGAGCGATGGAATGTCTACGATCGTTGCAATACTTCCGGCCGAGGATGCACAGTTGGTGATGTCGGCTATTGAGAGTTTCGTTCTTCTCGAATCCGATGAAAATAGTTCGACGATAAGTCGCGTGGATGGTATTGCCCGAGACAATGAATCTAGATCTCAACACGATGGGCGAAGCATGGATATGAAGCGAGCCGATGCTCTTACTGCTATTGCCGCTTGGGTCCTTGCTGAGAAAACCTCCGAGGTGCGTCAACATCGACGTCCCATAACCATCAACGTCACCGTCGACCTGCCCACACTCATGGGTCTGACTGAAAACCCTGGACAGCTCGCAGGCTATGGAGCAATCCCCGCCTCCCTTGCCCGCACTCTTGCGGCCGAAGGTAAATGGAGACGGTTTATCACCGACCCAACCACTGGTGCGCTGCTGGATTTCGGACGAGAGAGTTACGAACCGCCTCAGGCGCTGGTCGATTTCTTGCTGGCGCGAGATCGAACCTGTCGATTTCCCGGATGTCGCGCTCCGGCGCGTTCGGGAGATCTAGATCATGCGCAGAGTTGGGAGAGCGGGGGCGAAACTTCCGTTCAGAATTTGGGCGCGCTCTGTCGGCGCCATCATCGCCTCAAAACACATGGAGGTTGGCAACTGAAAAGTGAGACGGACGGGTCTTGTCTGTGGACTTCACCCCACGGAAAGCAGTACACGGTTCCGGCTCGCGATATACAGGAAGCGATCTGACCGCTTTCCCAATATTTATTCCACACCTTCTCAGTGACTCTAAGGAATACTGCAGTCATGATCTGGTGGCCCACTGAGATTCCGACTCTCCCATATGGACTCATCACGCTTCGCCCAACCCAGGAGAAGGACATTGTGAGCATCTACGAAGCGTGCCAGGATCCGGTCATTCCTCGTTTCACGACCGTGCCATCTCCTTACACCATGACACATGCAACATCCTTTATTCGAGAGCAAGCCCCAACCCATTTCTTACAGAAGAAAGAACTGCTTTTTGCGATCACACAGGGACTAGCCGAGGATGAGCAATTTTGCGGGGTGATTTCTTTCCACACCATCAGTCTGCAGAATCACACTGCAGAACTCGGGTATTGGATCGCCGCACCCTCACGAGGACAAGGTATTGGTACCACCGCAGCAAAATTAATCAGCGAATACGGTTTTTCGACAATAGGGTTTCGAAGAATTGAGGCTCTGGTAAACACCGACAACATCGGCTCGCAAGCGCTACTTATTTCCGCAGGCTACAAGCGCGAGGGCGTAATGCGCAAGAAGGTCACGCGCGAGGATGGCACTCAGATCGATATGGCACTCTTCTCGCGAATAACCCCATGAGCATGTCACCAGAACTTAATCCGGCACAGAAAGCAAAAAGTTAGGGTTGGGCTCGAGATGAATTAATAGGGAAATTCACCCCTCCGTGCAGAGCCCAACCCTAAAACTATTTACGATCTATAAGTCCGAGTGACTAATCGTCCTCGCCCAGATCAACTTTCGTATCACTACTCAGATTGATACCGCCACTAACGTCGACAGTAATCAATTGATCATCTGAATCATCATCTGAGATTTCGTCGTCTTCGCCTTCGGCAACGTCGAGGCCATCTTCAATGAGATCATCTAGGTCATCGCCCTCATCATCCTGAGTGATTCCAGCCGAAGGGGAAGTGAGACCAGCTGGAGCTGGGATAGGAGAGACCAAAGGTGCGGGTGTAGCAGTGGCCGAAGCAGTGGCCGAAGCCGTAGCCGTGGTCGAAGGTACGGCTGGAACAGGCGCCGAGTTCGTGTCAGCGAAGGCATTGGAGCCCACAATTGCATAGGAGAGGGCAAAAGCCCCCACGGTGCCCAGCACCAAGGTCTTTGTCTTGATATTCATTTCTTTCCTCTCGTTAGTCCTATGCAGTAGAACGAAGTGAAAGGGGGAGTCGTTACAAGCAATCTCTAATTCTCAGGGTATTGCCAGCAATCCAAAAATGGGCTTATGGACAGGTGCATGGAAAGAAATACAGGGTTGGAAAGAAATCAGGGTTGGGCTCCGCAATGGATTTCATTGGGGAATCCACCTCTACCTAGAGAGCCCAACCCTAAATTTGGAACAAGAGAAAAGTAGTTGCTAAGACCCACACCAACCTGCGAATCAACAGATTGATCCAAGCCTTCTCCAACTACTCCTCCCCTGCCCTACTTAATAGAACGCTATGGAAATTGGATTCATTACACGATTGTGAAGAGCCACAGAGTTTTCGCAGGCGCCAGCGAAGAATATGGTCCTTGATCCTGAGAGAAATAACTTTGCGGCGTGCCAGAAGGGCATATGCATGGTCAAAGTGGAGGTGCCGGGAATCGAACCCGGGTCCTTCGGTACTAAAACAGGGCTTCTACGGGCGTAGTGCGCTTATCGCTTTCTCAGTCCCGAATCTCTTACACACAAGTATTCGACGGACTCAGTTACAGAACTGTTCTCCGATGTTGTCTGTAACCCCAACACCATGAAAAGCCTTCTGACGACGTTAGACCCTGAATCGAAGGCTCACTCAGGCTAACGGACTAGGGAGCGCGCTTAGGCAGCGCGAGCGAAGTCAGCGCGATTGTTATCGGCTTTTATATTTTTGCGCAGGGTATTGGTTAACGAGATCATCCTGGCTTCCTCGGCCCGCTTCCCCTGCCTCAACATCCAAAGTCGAGACCGTTCACCCCCATGGTTTTACCGTTTGGTTTTACTATGTGGATTGAAGCGTTACTACATCACTATTTAGTTGTTTAGTTTTTGTCTTGCAGTGAGATTTCCCCCACGCCTCTAATTATACGAGACTATCCATCTATTATGTAACGGGATTAATTCACACTCATATTCCGATTTATTAAGCAAGACACTAGTAAAACGCTGGAAAAGTTCACGATATTCCCAATTAATGAGGTGAGTTTTCTAGCGGCCCTCCGACTTTCCAGACCGCCGACGAGAAACTTCCCGCTCGGCCTCGCGCCCCATCTCACGCTCGAGAAGTGCCGCGCGCTTATCGTGGCTCTTCTTTCCACGGGCAACGGCCAATTCAATCTTCGCTTTGCCATCTTTGAAATAGAGCGAGAGTGGAATCAGGGTGAGGCCGCCCTCTTTGGTCTTGGCGACTAAGCGAACTAACTCGTCTTTATGGACCAATAGTTTGCGATCCCGTCGTGGTGGATGGTTGGTCCACGTTCCTTCCGTGTACTCGGGAATGTGGACACCGCTAAGCCAGAGTTCGCCATCTTGGACCATGGCAAAGCCGTCGATGAGCGACGCACGACCAAGTCGAAGAGATTTCACTTCCGTACCGGTAAGAACCAACCCGCACTCGTAGACATCTTCGATTGAGTAATCGTGGCGCGCTTTCTTGTTCTGCGCGATTAATTTACGACCGACCTCTTTTACCATCAGACATGCAGCCTAGACCTTGAGGTAGCGACGAAGCGTCAGCACTGATGCGAAGATCGAGACCACCAAGCCCGTTGCCAACAAGTAGCCCGACGCAACCCAGACCTCACCCCAACCAAAGAACTTGGTAAAGGTAAGTAGCGGTGCGACCTTGGAATCAATCACACTCTTCAATCCTGCCAACAATCCGGTCGCAATCCCCCACCCAAGAATGGCGGAGATGATTCCCTCCATGAGGAATGGGAGTTGGATCGAAAGCGAAGTGGCACCCACGAGTTTCATCACACCTGTTTCACGTCGTCGGTTAAAGGCGGCGATCCGCAAGGTATTGCTGATCAGCAGAGCGGCGGTCAGTACCGATGCCAAGCCGACCAAAAGCGCGCCGTTTCGAAGCACGCCAAGGAGATTAAAGAACTTCTCTAGGATGGCTCGTTGATCTTGCACGACATCAACGCCGGGTCGGCCAGTGAAGGCGCTCACCACAACTTGGAATTGCGTGGGATCTTTCAATTTCACGCGGAAAGACTCCGGAAGTTGATCCACGGTCACATTCTGCGCAATCGCCGAGTCCTTGAATCGTTCTTGGAATCGCTTAAACGCCTCTGACTGTGATTCGTAGTAAACGCTCTGCACGACAGGAAGCGCTTCAAGGTCCGCTTGAATCTGGGTGCGTTGATCCGCTGTGACAACTCCCGTACATGAAGGCGACTCGGAGAGAGATCCGCAGAGGTAGACCGATACTTCGATCTTGTCATACCAATAATCCTTCATCGCACTCACTTGGGCATTTGAAAGCAGGCCGATGCCAAGGAGTGACAGGGAGATGGCTACCGTAATAACAACGGCAAAGGTCATCGTGAGGTTACGGCGTAGTCCTATTCGAACTTCGCTGAGCAAAAACCGTGCGCGCATGAACTCTCTCCCTTAACCCGTATACCCATAAACGCCGCGAACCTGATCGCGAATGACATGGCCTGCATCCAACTCAATGACTCGTTTTCGCATCTGGTCGACAATCCCCGAATCGTGCGTAGCCATCACCACGGTCGTGCCCTCACGATTGATCCGATCCAGCAATTTCATAATTCCCACACTGGTTGCCGGGTCAAGGTTTCCGGTTGGCTCATCCGCAATCAGAATTGCGGGTCGGCTGACGTAGGCACGAGCAATCGCCACACGTTGCTGCTCGCCACCAGAGATTTCATTGGGGCGACGATCTCCTTTGTCCTCCAGGCCGACCAGTTCGAGAACTTCAGGGACCTCGCGCGCGATCTCCTTCTTGGAATAACCCAGGACGTGGAGGGTGAAAGCCACATTCTCAAAGATGGTTTTATTGGGAAGTAGGCGAAAATCCTGGAAAACGGTGCCCACCTGACGACGAAGTTCAGGAACCTTATGGTTGGAGAGAGTGCCGAGGTCTTTGCCGGCGACGTGGATGGTCCCAGTCGAGGGGCGGTCTTCGCGCAGAACCAAGCGAAGAAAGGTCGACTTGCCCGAGCCTGACAGGCCAACGAGAAAGACAAACTCGCCCTTAAGCACTTCGAGATTGACGCTATCCAGCGCCGCCTTCTCCTGACCAGGGTAAAGCTTGCTGACATTCTCAAACCGGATCACGGACACTCCAAATTAGTCGAGATGAACAATCCCCCTAGTTTAGGGATGGATTTTTGCCGATAACCCCAAAACGGGCATTTTCGCCCTGGTTTTCACATTCGGTGCCGAGATTCGTAGGTGGAAAGGGATCGATTATCAGGAAATGCTAAGGAGTCGTGCCATCCAGCCGATTTTGGACTAGCGCCTCATTCATCAAGAATGGCCACCGCAGACTGCCTTACTCCTCTTTTTGGATGGCCGTACTTCGACGCCAGCGGATTCCAGCTTCGATGAATTCATCAATCTCTCCATTGAGAACCGCGCCGGTATTTCCAGTCTCATAATCCGTGCGCAAATCTTTCACCATTTGATACGGGTGTAAAACATAGGAACGCATCTGGTTTCCCCACGAGCCCGAGTTGTCACCCTTGAGAGCATTCATCTTTGCCTGCTCTTCATGTCTGCGGCGTTCTAACAATTTAGATTGAAGAACCGCCATTGCGGTTGCCTTGTTCTGAATTTGCGAACGCTCGTTCTGACAAGAAACCACAATTCCGCTAGCCATGTGGGTAATACGAACCGCGGAGTCGGTGGTGTTTACGCCCTGACCACCGGGACCCGATGAGCGATACACATCGACGCGGATATCTTTCTCATCAATTTCAATGTGGTCGCTCTGTTCGACAACCGGAACAACTTCGACTCCAGCGAAGGAGGTATGCCGACGGCTCTGGCTATCAAACGGCGATATGCGAACGAGACGATGGGTCCCTTGTTCAACCGAAAGTGTGCCGTACGCGTACGGAGTACTCACCCGGAAAGTTGTTGACTTGATTCCTGCTTCTTCAGCGTAGGAAGTTTCGAGTACGTCGACCTTGTAGTTATGGCGCTCGCAGTAGCGCAGGTACATGCGCATCAAATTCTCTGCCCAGTCCGCAGCTTCAACCCCGCCGGCCTCGGAACGAATCGTGATGAGTGCGTCGCGTTCGTCATACTCGCCATTGAGTAGAGTCTGAACTTCCAATTCGCCAATTGCCTTCTTGGCGGAATCCAGTTCACGCTCGGCATCTTTTAGTGCAGATTCGTCCGACTCAGCTTGAGCCAATTCGATCAGAATCGGAAGATCCTCAACACGTTGGCGTAGATCTACCAGCCGCTTAATCTCGCTCTGCACACGGGAGAGTTTGCTGGTTACCTTCTGCGCACTCTCCGGGTCATCCCACAAATTGGGCACTCCAGCGGCCGCTTCTAACTTGGCGGCATCGTCGCGCAGTTTTGGGAGGTTGAGAACCTTCTCAATGGATACAAGAGTGGCGTCTATTTCAGTTATCTCAAGATCGTATTCGCGCGCGGCCACGGGGTAAGAGTACCCAGAATCAGATTTCCCTGTCCTACTGGCTTCTATTGCTCTGCGCAGCGACGGTGGCGTGAATTTCAACGTTTGACAAGGCTGATCCGGGTAGTCGAAATGGAAGAGTCGCTATAGCTGATGTCGTGAGGAGAATGCGATTGCTTTCGCAGGAAAATCCAACGATCTCCACTCGACGCAACTCCTCCCTCCTTAATTGCGAAGGAGTAGAAATCCATTCACCCAATTCATCTCTTACTCCAGAAAGGGCGCTGGCACAATCGATCGGAATCGTTGTCGCCTCTGTGCCCTGATAGTACGCACCGAGATCTAATTGATGCGTGGCTCGCATCGCAGCGGCCTCGGTCACGTGTACCAAAGACCGCTTGGCGACGATTATCGATGCTATATCCGTAATGAGAAAGAGGGTTGACACCGTCACAAGGAAAAGACCTATTGTGAGAATTGAAATTGAGCCCTTTTCTTTTGGTTGCCATTTTACTGCCATGGGGAGACATATTCCTGGGCAGAGACGCGCACGTGACGGTGAGACTTTGATAAATCGAACTCTAAGTCGCTGCGCACTCTACTTCCGGGTGCGAGACATGGTGAAGAGGAACACAAAAACGTGATCTTAATACTGGCAATCTCGTTATCGCTAAATCCAAGTCTTTTTGCTCCATAATGTAAAACTAAACTGGAATTCGCTTGCGCCTCACTCAAACTCTCACTCGAAACATAAGCCCGAACTACCTCTCGAACGAGTGACCTCGCATTCGTCTCGGCATTGCTCACCTCGGCAAATTGCGAAAGGTAGATAATTATCGGCAAGAAGAGTGGGATGGCAAGAATGACAAATTCCACCGCCGCGCTCCCCGATTGCAAGTGATTCCGAAACCCCAATTTGGCCAGGAATAGAGTTCGTGCGCGATTACGGATCACGGATTCTCTTCCATGACGGCTATCCCGACAGCATCCGTTGAATAGGAATCCGAGTTTGAAACCAAGGGAAAGTTCCCACTAAATCCGAGCAACGGACGGCGACGGTGTGAAATCACCATGCGTAGACTTTTGCTTGAACTACTTGTACCTAAAATCACAACTTCATCGCTGGGGCTAAGCAAACCGGTTATTGCGCGAACCGAAGCTTCACTCTGTGCAAAAGCGGCATCAATATTTCTGAAGTTGACGGCTGCGACGAGTTCCATGGTGATAAGAAAGAGCAGAACCAGGGGGATCATGACCAGAGAGCTCTCCACCACCCCTCTCTCGTCATGCACCAATCTTTTAGCGAATGCCATTCATTGCATCCAGTGAATTCCGAAGGATGGCACTCAACCTTGGGGCCGCTATCGTCCAAATCGCGGTAACTAAACCTGTCGTCATTAGAACAACCAGAACCCAGCCAGGAACGTCTCCCCTTTCGGATCTGATGGCCTCCTCAGTGATGTGCCAATTCCTCACTCGATTGAGTTCTCGTTTATGACAAATGGCATTGCCAATTAAATTCAAATTTCGTCTTACCCGCAGGAAAATCGTAATGAAATTTCTTCCAACTGTGAAAATTGCTATCTCCGCCTTCATTCTAAAAAATTTACCCATTTTCATTCTCTTCCTAGTGAATGTGCGTAGATGGTCTACGTCGTAAGGAGCATTGTTGACAAAAAATATTGGCGAGAAATTGTTAGCGAGCCAGGGTGTGCAAATCTCGATCAAGTTGGACTCTTGATCAAGTTGAACGTGGTCGTGTGAGGTTTGATCGCTTAAGAAGCGAAGAAGTTCAAGTGGGTGAGCGAGGGCCAGAGTGCGAAAAGCACAGAGACGGGAAGAATTAGAAAAACAACAGGAACCATCATTGAGATTTCTGCTTTCCCGGCCTTATCCATGAGGATATTTCTCTGATTTTGTCTGGCTTCCGCCGCATGACGTTGTAGCACGTCAACGAGCGGGGCGCCGCGGAGCATTGCTGTAATAAGCGCATCAACGAATCGTCGGATCAAGACTGAATCGATGCGGCGACCCATGGCATCCAGGGCCACGTGAAAGGGAGACCCTTGCTTCACGGAATCGACAACGCTGCTGAATTCACGTCCCAGCGCACTCGAGGAGTGCGTCGATAACCGCGCCATTGCTGAAAGTGGTGTCTCCCCAGCCGAAAGCGAGAGAGTCAGCATTTCTATGAGAGCGGCGAATTCATTTTCGACCGACAATCGATAATGGACCACTTCTACGCTCAAGTGCCTATCAACAAGTACGCCAACTCCCAGGAAAATTGCGGACGAAATTACAAGTGTGACAAAAGTAGAACTCGCTAAGAAGGAGAACACAACGGCGCCAAGGCATGCACTCGCGCTCGCGATCGTGAACTGCCTACTTCTAAATTCCGCATATTGATTCCCTCTGCCAATCTTCTCCAGTCTCTCCTGAATACGCGTTCTATCCGGGAGTCGTGCCAATCGGCTCTCCGCTCCATCTAAAAATGGACTAGTACTGAATCGCGATGACTGATTCTCTAAAAGCAAAAGGAGAACACCAATAAAACCGAGGAGTGTGGGGATGACAACTTGATAACTTAAGAATGGCGGATTCATCTAAAGACCCTAGGTTGAGTCGGCAAACGTCCGAGTTTGGCCATCCACGCATAGGCAAGTCCGGTGAGAAGGAGGCCGAGTCCCAATATGAATACCCCGCCGGGCTCGGCGAAAGCTTCCGCGGTCCCTGGTTGGGACGAAAGCAGAAGAAGAAGTAACCATGGCGCGAACGCAGAAAGATGGGCTGAATTCTTTATCCATCCGTGCTTAATTTCGATCTCCTTACGCAGAACCAAATCTTGCCGCAGGAAATCTCCCAGAGTTCTAAATATTTGTAGTAGCTCGGATCCTCCCAATGATTTTGCAAGGAGGATGGCCTCCAATATTTGATCGCTGCCATGTGTATTTAGTCGCTTCTTCAAATTAACTATCGCTTGCACAAAATCTCCAGAATTAACGAGGTCGTTTCGAAATTCCTGAAAGTGCGGTCGAATAATCTCTGGACCGCGGGTGCTTAACCCCGCCAATGCCTCTGAGAGTGAAAGCCCAGAGTGAATTGCCGAGATCAAATGGTCGATCACTTCGGGCCACACTTTCAACATCTCAGCATCGGCGCGTCTGCTTCTGTTGCGTAGGTAGACCCAGGAAATCAGAATTGAGAAGATGGTAAAAGGCGTCGTTATGGGGATCGATTTAGTCCAAGCCAGAACAAAGATAGTAACGCTGCATCCAACAATTGATGAATAAATGAGTTTCTCCTGGTGCCTTCTCGCGATATTCGAAATTTCAGGTTTGGAAGTGCGCTCACGCCTGCCTACTGTCACGCGCTCAGATTTCGCTGCCAGAAGGCTCAGTCCAATGCCGCAGAATGTTGAACTGAGCAATGCAATGACGAGGGGATATGTACCGACTCTTAGTAAGGGCTCAATAAGATGAGTCAAAGAAATCATTAATGCTTCCAATCTGTAATTGGAATTCCAGCTTGCGCAAACTTCTCAGGGTGAGGAATTGCGCCTAAGCCTCGCTCGTATCTATCTCCATTCCAGATCCAAAGTGTCTCGACTTCAATGCGATCGTTCTCCATCCTTCCAGTGAGCGCAGATACTTCGACTATTCTTCGCTGTCCTTCGGAATCGAGTGCCACTTGAATAACCAAATCGAGTGCCGCTGCAACCGTCGGGCCAATGAACTTCTGCGAAATGTTCTCTCCTGCTAAAAGCGGCAGGGTCTGTAATTTTACAATTGCATCCCGAGTTGAATTCGCATGAATGGTTCCCATTCCAGGTAGCCCAGAATTCAGGGCAATCAGTAGATCAAGGGCCTCTGCCTCGCGCACTTCCCCGACAATGATCCGCGACGGCCTCATCCGCAATGATTCTTTAATAAGGCGACGCAAAACTATTTCGCCTTCGCCCTGTAGATTCGGACTGCGCGTTTGCAAGCTAATTACATCCGGTAAATTGGGTTTGAGTTCAAATACTTCCTCAATGGTGATGACACGTTCGTGCACCGGAATCGCAGATGCGAGCGCGTTAAGCAGCGTTGTCTTGCCGGCTTGCGTACCGCCACTAACGAGAATATTCACCCCCGCACGAACACATTGATTAAGAAGTAGTGCGATCTCCGACGACATGGCATCACGGGACGATAGATCTTTAAGTGAGAGATGCCGGAGAAGATGTTTACGAATATTGACTGCCCAATGCTCAGGAGTCACTTCAGGGATAACAACGTGCAACCGGCTTCCATCCGGCAGGCGTGCATCCACAAATGGATGAGAGAGATCGAGCCGCCTTCCACTCCACATCAAAGCCCGCTCGACGATGTTACGGACATCCTCACTTGAAAGAAGTAAATTGGTCAGTTCGTTCTTTCCATTTCGCGCGATGAAGATTCGCTCAGGTGAGTTGACCCATATCTCCTCGATTTCACTATCGTTCATAAACGGGGCAAGCGGACCGAATGTCATAGCAATATCTGGGGTGGGCATTTGCGGAGCCTAGGTCGGTTTTTTCGGTTGGCTAGACGGGAAGAGATAAACGGTGGATGAACGCGAAGTGTTCAATGACAGTGCCATTTAATGACTGTGCGATTAGAGAGGAATGTCAGCCGTGCGTACTTTCTGATCAAGGCGATTGAGAAATTCCAGTGCACTCTCACCAGCAATATGTGGGAGGTGCGAATTTTCAAGGGTCACCCGACACTGATAATCAGTTCCGGCGTGTTCAGCGAGGTCTCCAATCCACGCCACCGCGACGCGCTCAATGAGCGCCATAGCAACAGAGTCGCTACCGTGGAGCAGTACCAAAAATTCAAGACTTCCAATTCGCGAACACATATCCTCGGCTCTGGTGAGGCGACTGAGAGTATGGCTAAAACTCAGGACTTCAATGTCGAACTCACGCAAGCGTGGATCACCGGCTCCATGCACATCCGATCGAAGTGCGAACTTTGCGAGCGAAATTAGATCTCCGCTACGTCGCACTCGAGCAATTTCTCGTCGAAGTTCCTCGTAAAAAAGCCCGGGCGAGGCCAGGTGAGTGAGGGAGTCTCGCAGCCCATCATGTGAGCGCATCAACCGCTACCTCTATCTAGGTTGTTCGACCTTGCTATCGTTGCCACCATGAGCCCAGAGAATGCCAAGAAGTCGCGGCGGAGGGCTATCGTGGCAACCCTTCTGCGGATAGAAGCCGCGGTGGTGTTATCCCTAGGGATCTACCTGCTCGTGAAGAGTCTGATCTCATCGCCGGAAGCACCTGCCGCCCTTATCGGCGAACTCCTTTTTGCCCTCCTCGGGGGCGTAGGTCTGGCGGCGGCGGCGCGCGGGTTCAAGACGGGAAGGAACTACGGCCGATCCCCCGCCATTCTGGCCAACCTGATTGCCCTGGGAGTCTCGACCTTCCAGATGCAGGCCCACCTCTGGGCCCTTGCCATCCCATTAGCCCTCACTGCTCTCGTCACCTTGTTCCTGGCCCTCTCCATCACACCTGAGTAGGTCGGCGAGCGCGCTGTGCTCCACATCGCTCCTCGCGTATCACAATCTGGAATTAGTCCGGAAACATAGAGTCGGTAGGCTATGTCCGCTTTGAAATTGTTCTTCCAGATCATCAATGATTGTTAACGAGTAAGGAGAGCGCCAGTGTCGGCATCTGACCCATTGGATCCCACGCCTGGCAGTTCGTCATTCGCCCAGAGATTTGGCGAGGAGATCGCCGAACAATTCGGGGCCAACGAATGGCTCGTTGATGAGATGTACCAGCAGTATTTGGAGGATCCAACTTCAGTAGATCCAACGTGGGCAACTCTCTTCGCAAAGGTTTCACCGGCCGATACACAAATCTCCCCACCGTCTGCCGCTGCGAATGCACAAGCGATCATTTCAAGTACCCAATCGGCGGGGCCAACACCTACAGCCCCGCGCACCAGCATTCCGCCAACTCCCAAGTCCGAATCAACTCCCGCAGTTCCAACGACGCCTTTCCCGCCGACACCTCTCGCGACTGCCGCTTCCGTTGAATATGCCCTAACACCAGCGCCGGAAGCGCCCGCCGCCTCTGTTGTACTGCCACCAATTGCGCCGGTCGCCCCACAACCTGTTCTTCGCGAAATCGATGCCACCACGCCGACTCCCGCGGATCCAATTGTCAAGCCAGTTCCTGTAGTAATGAAACCAGAAGCTGCGGCGATCGAGCCTTTGCGTGGGGTTGCGGGTCGAGTCGTGCAGAGCATGGAAGCCTCGCTGACTGTTCCGACTGCGACAAGCGTGCGCGCGGTTCCGGCCAAACTTCTCATTGATAACCGCATTGTCATTAACAACCATCTGAAGCGCACCCGCGGTGGCAAAGTCTCCTTCACCCATCTCATCGCCTACGCAATGATCAAGGCACTTCGCGCGATGCCGGAAATGAACTCTTTCTACACGCAATTAGATGGCAAGCCCGCTATCGGCCACCCAGAGCACATTAATTTGGGTATCGCCATCGACCTCACAAAGCCAGATGGAACTCGTCAGTTGCTCGTCCCCTCCATCAAAGGATGTGAAAATCTCGATTTCGCACAATTCTGGAATGCGTACGAAGCGACTGTGTCCAAAGCGCGCGGTGGAACATTGACGGTCGAGGATTACGCCGGCACTACTGTCTCTCTCACCAACCCCGGCGGAATCGGAACCGTCCACTCCGTGCCACGTCTGGTTGCGGGTCAAGCCATGATTCTCGGTGTCGGTGCACTTGATTACCCAACCGAATTCCAAGGCGCCAGCGAAGAAACCTTGGCCCGTCTAGCAATTAGCAAAGTCGTCACGCTCACCAGCACCTACGACCACCGCATTATTCAAGGCGCGCAATCGGGCGATTTCCTCCGTCGCATCCATGAGTTGCTCCTGGGTGAAGAAGGTTTCTACGACGAGATCTTCGCGGCACTTCGCATCCCATACGAGCCAATCCGTTGGGTCGTAGATATTGAATTCGCGCACGATGAAGAGATCAATAAGACCGCGCGCGTTCAACAACTCATTCATGCATACCGCACCAACGGTCACCTCATGGCAGATATCGATCCGTTGGAATACAAGCAGCGGTCGCACCCAGATCTTGATGTCGTGACGCACGGATTAACTCTCTGGGATCTAGATCGGGAATTCGCAACTGGCGGATTTGGCGGACAAGCGTTTATGAAACTCCGCAAGATTCTGGGAATCCTGCGTGACTCGTACTGCCGCGCAGTCGGTGTTGAATATATGTACATCGAAGATCCAATCGAGCGTCACTGGATTCAAGAGCGCGTCGAAATCGGGGCTACCAAGATGCCTCGCGAAGAACAGCTGCGAATCCTGCGCAAGCTCAATGGCGCCGAAGCATTTGAATCATTCCTCCAGACGAAGTACGTGGGTCAGAAGCGCTTCTCCCTGGAAGGTGGCGAGACTGTTATTCCACTTCTGGACGCGGTCATCTCCGCCGCGGCCGAATCGAACATGGAAGAAGTCTGTATCGGTATGTCACACCGGGGTCGCCTCAACGTCCTGGCAAATATTGCGGGCAAGTCTTACGGCCAGATCTTCCAAGAGTTCGAAGGTCACTACATCCTCAACTCAGTGCAGGGCACCGGCGATGTGAAGTATCACCTCGGAACCGAAGGCGTTTTCACTTCGGCCACTGGTGCAACTACCAAGATCTACCTCGCGGCAAACCCTTCACACCTGGAAGCCGTCAACCCAGTGCTAGAAGGCGTGGTCCGTGCCAAACAGGATCGCCTCAATATCAAGGGTTCCTTCTCAGTACTTCCGATCCTTGTCCATGGTGATGCGGCATTCTCAGGTCAAGGTGTTGTCTTTGAAACCCTCAACCTTTCGCAACTACGTGGATATCGCACGGGCGGAACAATCCATGTCGTCATCAACAACCAGGTTGGATTTACAACCGCGCCCTCTTCTTCGCGCTCTACCCGGTATGCGACCGACATTGCCAAGGGCATTCAAGCCCCCATCTTCCACGTCAATGGCGATGATCCAGAGTCCGTGGTCCGGGTAGCGCGTTTGGCTTTCGAATATCGCGAACAGTTCAACAAAGATGTTGTCATCGACATGATCTGCTACCGCCGTCGTGGACATAACGAAGGCGATGAGCCAAGTTTCACGCAGCCATTGATGTACAAACTCATTGGCGCAAAGCGCTCCACCCGTACCCTCTATACCGAAGCACTCATCGGCCGTGGAGACATCACACACGATGAAGCGCTGGAAGTCGCTCGTGACTATCAAGAGCAACTGGAAGCCGTCTTTGCGGCCGTTCACAATCTCAAACCCGATAGCGAAATTGGTTTTGCGGCCCCCGAACCTCCTGCCCCTCACGATGTTGATACAAGTATCACTGAGGCAACTGCCAACCGAATTGCGCAAACACAAGTCGCGATTCCAGAGGGATTTAACGTCCATCCAAAACTTATGCCGCAATTGAGCAAGCGCATTGAAATGCTCAAAGAAGGCACTATTGATTGGTCAATGGGCGAAACTCTGGCTTTTGGTTCGCTCCTGCTGGATGGAATGCCAATTCGTCTTGCTGGACAAGATTCCAGACGCGGAACATTTAGCAACCGTCACGCGGTCATAGTTGATAAAGAAAACGGCAACGAATGGACCCCATTGCGCGGCCTCATCTCCGATGAGAATCAATTCTTTGTCATCGACTCGCTTCTCTCTGAATATGCAGCAATGGGCTTTGAATATGGGTACTCCGTTGCTCGTAGTGAAGCCCTGGTCTTATGGGAAGGTCAGTTCGGCGACTTTGCCAATGGCGCACAGACGATCATCGATGAATTTATCTCTTCTTCATTGCAGAAATGGGGCGAGCGTTCCGGCTTGATCCTTCTCCTCCCACATGGTTACGAGGGTCAAGGTCCAGACCACTCATCTGCTCGCATAGAGCGCTTCCTTACCCTTTGTGCAGAGGCAAACATGACCGTCGCCCAGCCATCGACACCTGCTTCTTACTTCCATCTGCTGCGTTGGCACGCGATGAATCAAGCGCAACGTCCACTTATCGTCTTCACTCCAAAGTCGATGTTGCGGCTGCGCGCGGCCGCTTCCTCCCTTGCGGATTTCACCCAAGGACATTTCCAAACAGTAATTCCAGATAACTCAGTAACAAATGCAACTCGTGTCATCTTCTGTTCGGGACGGGTCTACTACGACTTAATCGCCGAACGTGCACAACTTGGAGAGGAGAGCACCGCGATTGTTCGCGTCGAACAGCTCTATCCACTTCCTGTTCAAGAACTCGCCGCCGAAGCCGCAAAGCATCCACGTGCCAACTTGCTCTGGGTACAGGATGAGCCAGCCAACCAGGGTCCATGGCCATTTATTTCACTTCACACTCTTGAAGTATTTGAGGATCGAACACTGCGCCGTGTTTCTCGCCGGGCGACGGCAAGTCCGGCAACCGGAAATCATTACGTCCACGACGAAGAGGCCAAGGCGCTGATGATCGAGGCGTTCAACCGCTAGCGCTTAAATTCTCCACTCCATTTACGACTTCTTCGGCCTTCGCGCGATTTGCGAAGTCGGGTAACCACACGGCCCACAATCTCCATCTCTGCAATCAGTCCCCATTCACGAGAATCGGTGCTGATGGATTTGTTGTCGCCTTCGACCCAGAAATTTCCGCCATCGACGCGTTCCAAACGCTTGATGAGGAAAACACCTGGTCGCTCTTCTCGCTCAACAACAATGACATCGCCGAGTTTGTAGGCACCTCCCCATGCGACCAGTAACCAGTCCCCAGAGCGGAAGGTAGGCTGCATCGAATCGCCAGAAACGGCCACCGTGCCGTACTTGCCAAAAAGTTTGGGGATGTCAGATTGGGTCATGAGGGGTAGTCTCACATCAGTAGAGTATTAATGCACATCGACTACTCAGGATTTTAACCCAGCAGTACCAAGAGTTCGCCAACGGAAACCCGAGAAAATATAGGAGAAGAAATGTTTACCCCAAAGACAACGGTATATGCACACTGCGATCTTCCGTGCGGAATCTACGATCCCGCGCAGGCCAAGATTGAGGCTCAATCTGTGAAGGCTTGCATGCAGAAGTACGCAGCCAGCACTGACCCAGATTTCAAGGCTCGCGCGGTTGCCATCAAAGAAGAGCGCTCAAATATGGTCAAAGAGCACCTCTGGGTTCTCTGGACTGACTACTTCAAGCCAAATCACTTTGAGGCATACCCACAACTTCATGTCCTCTTCAACGACGCAACCAAATTGGCCGGTGCTGCTGGTACCAAAGGCACCAACGATGTTGAAGTAGCAGATAAGTTGCTTGGAAAGATCGACGAGATCGCGGAGATCTTCTGGGCAACCAAAAAATAACCGGACCATTTTAAAACTACGGTCCCAGAGTTTTTTACGATCTAACCGATTGAGCAAGGACTTATGACGTAGATGGCAAGTTCCCGATGATGGATTGAGCGGCGGTTCGTGCGAGGAATGAAACTCGCTCGAGCACCGCTCTTTTCATTTTTGCTTGCGCAATGAGTCGGTCACCATCGTATATCTCACATTCAAAATGAATATCACGTCCAACGATTTCTGTGCACTTGGCAGTTGCACGAATAGACGCACCTACCCCCACTGCTTCGATTACCTCAAGATCAAAATGTGTCAATCGAGTCGTTTCGCCAATCTCCAAAAAATCTGCAATGCCAGTCAAAGCCGCGCTCTCCAAAACATTGACCAGATGAGAAGTTGCAACTATCGGCAAATCTCCAATGCCGATAGCTACTGCGCAATCTCCCGGACGGACGAGCATGGTTGAAAAACCAACGCTACCGATCATCTCGCCCCCGCGATTCATATTCTAGATTTCGCGGGGGAAGCGAAACTCCTGGGTACTTTCGATCGTTATTTCATGATGTTCAATTTGACCAAAATCATCCACTTGAATCGATATTTCAGTGCGCCGAAATTCTGTAATGAGATCAAGACCAGGGTGATTCAATGCCTCGATCTGCAATGCAATTCTGTCGCGAAGATCTGGCGGAGCTTCCTCTAAGCACGAGCGAGTGAGCACATCGTGAAGCAGTTGGTGCATCCGTCGTTCGTGTTCCATCTCTGCACGACATGGGGGGCATTCTTCAAAGTGGTGTTCGATCGTATGAATCTTTTCTCGCTCTTTAATTTCACCGTCAAGGAGAAGGGTCACTTCCCTCAGTACCTCACTGCAAGGAGTCTCGTGCATTCCGCCACAACTCATGACTCCACCTCTTTGGCATTTACAGTGCCATACCCACGCTCTTTCGCGTAATCAGCCAGTAGGAATCTCAACGCCTTGCGACCGCGGTGCAGGCGCGACATGACGGTGCCGGTAGGCACACCGACTATCTCCGCAATCTCTTTGTAGGCAAAGCCCTCAACATCGGCTAAATACACAGCAATTCTAAATTCTTCAGGAATCTCCTGAAGCGCGTGTTTGATGTCGCTGTCAGGCATATTTTCAAGAGCAGTAATTTCAGCAGACTTCCCTTGATCGCTTGTATGCGATGCGGATTCGGCCAACTGCCAATCTTCAATCTCAGTGTTGGCAATCATCGGCTGGCGTTGCGCCTTCCGGTACGAGTTAATAAAAGTCGTTGTTAGAACTCGGTAGAGCCAGGCTTTGAGATTGGTGCCCGGCTCAAATTGGTGGAAGGAGGTAAAAGCCTTCAGGTAAGTGTCTTGGACCAAGTCCTTCGCATCATGCGGATTCTTGGTGTACCGAAGGGCAGCAGAGTAGAGCTGGTCGGTAAATGCCAGGGCATCACGTTCGAACCGAAGGGTGCGCTCTTCGGTGCTCTCTTTTACCAGATCGGTGGATGTCATCGTCATCAAGGCTACCCCTAGAAGAGGGTCTCCGGCTCGCCGAGAATGATGAGCTCTATCAATTGAGTACCATCATGTGCGGCCGAATTAACGAGAGTAGAGAGCGCATATCCATTGGAGAGCATGCAATGCATGTTACGGAATTGGCGCATCAAGTCTGCGTGCGAGAACGGTAGGCTCAAGGTATGTCTTTAGCCGGTGGCAAATCGACCAGCGCAGCAGATAGCGCACATGCGCTCTGGCCCGCGCCATTTCGGGGAAAAAGGCCGATTCACTCCACGGTCGTGATTCCTGGCTCCAAATCGGTCACCAACCGCGCCCTCATTCTTGCCTCGCTAGCCGAATCCCCCTCGATTCTGCGTCGTCTCCTCATCTCGCGCGATACAACGCTGATGAAAAACGGGTTGATCGCAATGGGGATTGGAATTGAAGATGTTCACGTCAACGGCGAGCATCAATGGCACATCTCCCCTAACGCTCTCCAGGGTCCGGCTGTGATTGATGTAGGTAATGCCGGAACGGTGATGCGCTTTCTACCTCCGGTTGCCGCACTTGCCAATGGAGAGATTTCATTCGATGGAGACTTGCGCTCCCACGAGCGCCCACTCGCTCCCGTCATTAGAGCACTCGAAGAACTCGGTGTCGTGGTTGAACATCAACAACGCTACTCACTTCCGATGGTTGTTCATGGAACTGGCGAACTACGGGGTGGGGAAATCGATATTGATGCATCCGCCTCGAGCCAGTTCTTATCGGCGCTACTTCTCATTGGTCCCGCCACTCTGAAGGGAATCTCCGCACGCCACATTGGATCATCTCTTCCCTCGATGCCACACATTGAAATGACTGTGGCGATGTTGCGAGATTTTGGTGCGGAAGTCGACGTCGATCAGCAACGAAATACCTGGCGCGTTCACCCAGCACGATTGCGCGGAATGGATTTGGTGATCGAACCTGATCTCTCAAATGCAGCGCCATTCCTATCTATTGCCATGGTCTGTGGTGGAACCATCACGATTTCAGATTGGCCGGTCAGCACTACTCAACCAGGGGATCAACTCAAGGAAATTCTCACCGATATGGGCGCACTCGTCGCTGTCAATGAATCGGGACTCACCCTGCGGGGCGATGGCGAAATTCATGGCATTGATATCGACCTGCATGATGTTGGCGAACTAACGCCAGCAATCGCAGCACTGGCAGCATTGGCAGACTCGCCTTCTCATTTACGGGGCATTGGTCACTTACGACTTCATGAAACTGACCGCCTGGCAGCACTCACTCGAGAAATTAACGCCCTCGGTGGCAGTGTCACTGAGGAAGCCACTTCGCTTCATATTGCACCGGCGCCATTGCACGGAGGAATCTTCCACACATACGATGATCACCGCCTAGCAACTGCAGGGGCGGTTCTGGGCTTGGCTACTCCAGGAATTGAGATTGAAAATGTCGCTACTACTGCAAAAACATTGCCAAAATTTCCCGCTCTCTGGTCCAGCCTGATCGCGTAGCTGGAGTTCGATGGCCAAACGCAAATTTGACGAGTCGGATGTAAGAATCCGACCAAGTCGGAGTAGTCGACCACGAAGTAAAGACCGACCCTCACATGCAGATGCGATCCACGCCCTTGTGACCACAGTTGACCGCGGCAGAACCACGTGTATTACAGATGAAGGCATAATCCTCACGGCAATGACGGCCCGCGAATTAGGTCCAAAGTCAGTCGTTGTTGGCGACCAAGTCGGAATCGTTGGAGACACTAGCGGTGCGCCGGGTTCGCTTGCACGCATCGTCACCGTGAAGGAGCGGAAAAATTCACTAAGCAGGACAGTGGATGACCAGGCAAAGGTCGAGAGAGTAATTGTTGCCAACATTGATCAACTCATCATTGTTGTTGCCGCAACCAACCCAGAACCGCGACGAGGTCTGATTGATCGCTTCCTGGTGAGCGCCTTCAATGAGGGAATCAAACCCATCATTCTTGTTACGAAAATTGATCTTGGCGCCCCTCCTGAATTTCTAGATGACTATCGCAATCTCAACATTGAAGTCATCACTACTTTCAAAGGTGGTGACCTGACCCATATCAAGAAGATAATTCACGGCAAAACTTCTGTACTCGTTGGACATTCAGGCGTTGGCAAATCAACTCTGATTAATGCCCTCCTTCCTCACGCCGAAAGAGTGATCGGTGAGGTAAATGAGGTGACTGGTCGAGGTCGTCACACTTCTTCGAGTGCCATTGCGCTCCCGCTGTCATCCCATTTGGCCTTGAGTGATGGGTGGATCATCGACACCCCGGGAATACGTGCCTTTGGATTGGCGCATATCGACCCCAATCGGATCATCGCCTCCTTCGCGGATCTGCGCGAAGTGATCGCCAATTGCATGCCCAACTGCTCGCATAACGAGGAGAGCTGTGCGCTCACCAGATGGGTAGCACCCAATGGAATCGCGATCCCTGAGCGGCGAGCCCGCATTGAAAGCCTGCGCAACCTGTTAGACATTAAGTCTGAGACCAATCTGGAGATATAAACGCAGATATGGCCAGACAAATGACCATGTATGACCATGAACATACCTTCCGGCAAGACGTTGGAGTAGCGCTGATTTTTGCCTGGGCTAGGCTGTGCACAATATGAGTACGCATAAATACACACGTCAAGAAGACCTGACTCTTGCCCTGCGGATTGCGGACGCCGCAGATCTGATCACCGCTTCTCGATATCAGTCTTTGGACCTCGTCATCACGACCAAGCCCGATAACACCCCCGTCACCGACGCTGATAAGGCGACTGAAGAGGCAATAAGGAACATCTTGAAGTCGCAACGCCCCCAGGACGGACTTGTCGGAGAAGAGTTTGGCGAAACCAAGAGCACGGGATCTCGCTACTGGGTGATTGACCCCATTGACGGGACCAAAAACTTTATGCGCGCCGTTCCAAGTTGGGCGACATTGATCGCACTCGTCGAAGACGGTGAGGTAGTTGTCGGTGTTGCGAGTGCTCCCGCACTCTGTAGGCGTTGGTATGCCGCAGAAGGACTGGGCGCCCATGTGATCTTCAACAGAACAGCACCTCGAAAAATCTCGGTTTCGAAAGTTTCTGACGTTAAAGATGCATCTGTTGTGTACTCCGACTTTGCGGGATGGGGTGAGCGCAGACCCGCATTTGACAACCTCATTAATCAAGCATGGCGCACCCGCGGATTCGGGGATTTCTGGTCCCACATGCTCGTCGCAGAAGGTTCTGCTGATGTCGCTGCAGAGCCAGTGCTAGCACTCTGGGATATGGCCGCCTTGGACATCATCGTCCGTGAAGCAGGGGGGAAATTCACCTCAGTAAGTGGAAAGCCTGGACCGCACCATGGAAGTGCGCTCTCGACAAACGGGCTCCTCCATCAAAGCATCCTCGATCAACTAAATTCGCATAGAGAATGAATCATATGAGTGACGTAAACAGAACAGCCCTCGAGCCCATGACTCTGCGTCTGGAGGGAATGACGTGTTCGTCCTGTGTCGCAACTGTGGAGCGAGCCCTCAATGCAATTCCCGGAGTAAGCGCCAGCGTCAATTTTGCCTCGGAGACTGCGCACATCATGGCTCCTGCAGAAATGGATTCCAAGGAACTCATTAAGGCGATTAAGTCGGCTGGATACTCCGCCGAAGAAATTGCGGACAATAGCCAGATTGCTCTGCACAGTAAAAAGTCAGCGTGGGCATTGATTTTGGCAGCCCTCTTCACCATACCCGTTCTCGCGATTTCCATGACAATGAGCTGGCACCCCGCGATTGACCGTTTCATACTTGCCCAACTCGACACTTTCCATCTTGCTTACCCAAAGTACTCACCCACTTCTTGGCTTGTCATTGCTTTAAGTACACCAGTGGTCCTCCTCATTGCCTGGCCAATTCATCGCGCAGGAATTCGAAATATCAAGCACCCCACGATGGATACTCTTATTACGCTCGGTTCTATGACCGCTTTTGGCTGGTCTATCTATGCAAATATTTCTGGGGTCGGCGATGTTTACGCCGAGGTTTCAGCCACGATCATTCTTTTTGTTATTGCCGGTCGATTCCTGGAATCGCGCGCAAAGAGGCGTGCCAGTAGTGCTTTGTCCGCGCTTCTGGCACTCGGAGCCAAAGAAGTCTCTATCCGTCGCAATGACAAAATCGTCAAAATTCCGATTGATCAGCTTGTTGTGGGTGATGAATTTCTGGCAAAACCTGGGGAGAGAATCGCCACGGACGGCATTGTCGTCTCGGGAATGAGTTCGGTCGACAACTCTCTGCTAACTGGTGAATCCAAGCCAATCGATATTGATCGCGGAGATTTCGTCATCGGGTCAGCACTTAATCGCAATGGACGCCTTGTCATCCGAGCGACGCGAGTTGGATCGGACACAGAATTGGCGCGCATCACTTCAATGGTCGTGAGCGCGCAGGGTACTAAGGCGCCCATCCAGCGGATGGCCGATCGAATCAGTGCGGTCTTCGTCCCAGTTGTTACCTTGCTTGCGCTGGGTACTTTCTTTGCCTGGCACTTAACAGATCATTCTCTGACCGAGTCAATCTCATCCGCCATCGCCGTTCTCGTCATTGCCTGCCCATGCGCGTTGGGATTAGCAACCCCCGTCGCACTATTAGTGGCCTCGGGTCGAGGTGCGCAACGGGGCATCGTTATCCGTGAACCGCGCGTTCTTGAGGTGGCTCGAAAAATCGACTCGGTTATTTTGGATAAGACTGGAACGCTAACAAGTGGGCAAATGTCAGTAATCTGGAGCGTCGTAGTGCCTACTGCCGGCAAAGCATTAGGTCCTAAGTTCGCGCCTTATCTCAATAAGTCTGACATCCTTTCCACTGCCTACTCAATTGAGAACGAGAGCGACCACCCAGTGGCTAGCGCAATCGCAGAGTCCATCAAGGTCCAGGGAATCGAAAAACGTCCTGTCACAAGTTTCGAAAGTACGCCAGGATCCGGGTCGGCAGGAAGAGTGATACTTGGCTCCCTCTCTCCGGCTGTCATTATCGGCTCTCCGCAAGCAGTCGCTTTTAGCGCCATTCCATTTGATCCAGAAATTCAACTTGCCATTGATGATGCAGAGGAAGACGGACTAACAGTCTCAGTCCTGGCATGGGATGGAGTTGCCCTCGCGGTCTTTGCAGTAGGGGACGAGATCAAGCCCGATGCGCAGCGAACTATTTTCAATTTGAAAGAGCATGGCGTTGATCCATGGCTGGTCACGGGCGACAACGAACGAGTCGCGATGTCGGTGGCCGAAAAAGTTGGCATCGCTCCTGATCACGTGATCTTCGGCGCGCTCCCCCAGGACAAAGTCGAGCACGTGAAGAAATTACAAGCTCAAGGTCGGCGTGTTCTGATGGTTGGTGATGGCGTCAACGACGCCGCCGCCCTTGTGACATCGGATCTAAGTATTGCGATGGGAACGGGCACAGATACCGCCATTGCTACCTCAGATATCGTTGTGATGCGCCGAGATCTGGCAAGCATCATTGATGCTCTCAATTTATCTACGAAGACCCTCCGAGTGATACGCGGAAACCTCGGTTGGGCATTCCTCTACAACATCATTGGAATACCGATTGCAGCTTTGGGTGCGCTTCAACCTATGTACGCCGCAGGCGCGATGGCTTTCTCCAGTCTTTTCGTCGTTACCAATTCGCTCCGTATTAAGTAGTCGTCACGTCACTGTCTAGTACTTCACTAGATAAGTCTTCAATGTAACTGGTTCGACGTAGTAAGCCTGCTTCTTGCTGCCGTTCTGCCAATATATATTTGCATACGGACTACTGGTCTTAAGGGATCTCTTGCCGATATAGATACTCCAGCCATATGCGCTGATTGTTTCGTTTCTTGTTCGATCAATGAATTTCTGAACCACATCACTTAACGTCATTTTCCATGTGAGGAACAAGTTGGCCGGACCCTTCTTCTCTTGCGCCGCACTCTCCGGACGTGGATAAACATCAAAGACCCAGCCGCCTTCTTTCTTTATGTCGGCTATGGTCTTATTCGTAAATGTCGTGCCGCTCGATGCAACTTTCTTCACGCTATACAAAAGTCTGGGAATTCCTGCGTCGGTCTTATTCTGGCTATCCATATAGACAACTTGTTCGGCCTTTGCCGAAACCGAGTAGAGAACGATCATCCATGACGAATAGATATTTAGAGTACATAGGGCGTCAAAATTCTTTCCCGAACGATCATCCATCCGCACACTCGAGATATTTGCGTCCTTGCGCCAATCCTTCTTTGCCTGAGTGAGAAACGATGCAAAATACTTTCCAATGTTTATTGAGTCCAGGCTTCTATCGGCCATGCACGTCTTGGCAGAGTCGGCGGCGGAACTACTCGCCACAAATGGGCTCAGTGAAGAAAGAACGAGACTGAGTGCGACCATAAGTGGGACTAAAAATAGAGCGGAAGATCTTCCCGATGAGAGCACATGACTTCTACGAATGTTTTTCATATCCCGCTACCTTAACTGTGTGGCTTAACCTGTTCCACGTCTTCCAAACGCGCTCCCCCAACAGTCACTCCCTGTCACGCAATGAAACAAGGCGATCACACTTCACCCATTTTGGCACTTTTCCAGAAGGTCACATAGTTATCCCTCGGGGTGATCTCAACGACATTGCCTCTCGCGAAGACCAAGAATGGGAGCAAAACGCCGCGAAAAAGGCCCCCGCCTGAGGCGAGAACCTTGATTCGGTACATGGTAGCGGGGGCAGGATGACCTCAGGCCTCCAATCTCATTCGGCGCCAGGCGAAGGGCTCCTCAAGAGGTCAAACTGGATGCCGTTGGAGACGTTGGCAGGGCATGGAAAAATAACCTAGTACCTCAGACAACTTTCCATCTCTCTGAATTGGGGAGAACAACCATTGCCCAAGCCCCAATATCTGGAATGTCAATTTCCAGATAGTCGCTTCCATCGTCCCTAATATCAAGATGTTGAGGCCATGGTGATTGTTCCGGATCCACGAGATACGGCGAATCCACTCCAAGAGTTTTGAGCATTCTGAGTCGCAATCCCTTAACGTCTGGAATCGGGTTCTTTCTGCGATCCCAATCCGTTTCCTCTTGTCCTATGAGGTTAATTAGGTGGACTACCAATCCCAAGTCTGTGCTAACAACTCTAACCCAAACCGCGTCCGGCTCAGGATCAGTTACGAGCGCCTGGCCTCCTTGAGTCGCGAAGATCAAATCTTCATTTATCCCGCCCGTGTACGACCGCGTGACGTCTATGGCTTCAGGTGCTAGCAAAAGATCCCCGTATCTGACGTGAAAGTCATACCAATTCCTCATCATTTCAATTGTAGACTCGTCCGCTTTGTGATTCTTTGGGTAGTAAGGATCAACTAGCACGACGTCATCCTCTCCATTGAGCAGATGAGTGCCGCCATGGGAAAAAATGGTTGCCATTACAAGTCGGGCTGCATCATCGGCCTCGGAAACTGGAGCCTTTGAATAAACGGAAAGATATGCAGCGAGAATCGGTGGGAAGCCCGGCCTGCAGGCGCGAGCACGGTCAATTAACAGTCCAAGGTGCCGAAGAGCCGTATGCGGAGCCCATACTTCAATATAGGTAGCGTCTTGGTCCGTTTGCGTGGTGGACCACGTAGGAAAGTCATTTACGTTATTGAACATAAAGGAGGAGTCGGGCACATTTCTCCTTATTCTTGCGAGCAAATTCGAAAAGGCGTGGTTGAGATCGCAGATCGTTCCATCGGACCTGAATGCCTTCTTTGGCCAGCCATATGAATCCAAATGGAATCCATCAAAACCGACTTCTTGCATAGAATGACTGAGATCACTCGTGAAGTGTTCCATCCACTTCTCATTTGATGGATCTACTACAAGCAAGAGGTCATCTGTGAATCGATGCGGTTGACCGTCAGTCTTAAAGAGCCCGGCGTCCTTCCACTGATCCCACTCTGTTCCACCTACGGCATACACCGCGGCGTATCCCATGGACTTGCTTCCAACATTAGCTAAGGCGCTGGTCATACCTCTCACAGTTGCAAGCGAAAGTTCTCGATTTAGAGGGTCTAAATACTTGTCCGTATCAGGTACCAATTGAGCATACTTAAAAGCCCAGTCATAGAATTGGATCATATTCAGATGCAGTTTTCTCGCGGTTCTCGCGAGCAGTTCGGGGCTGCGACCTTCGCTGAATTCAGCGACAAAACCGTAGCGCGGTCTCTCAAATGGAGTATTCAATACATCAATTGATGTACTCCCGACGCACCTCGTTTTATCAGATGGATCAAGTACCTTGACGCCGTATCCGCCAAATTTCTGTGAGTCGAACACAACTTTATGGTCCGCACTCACTCGTTCCGAAATCAAGGTGTCCAAGTGCCAAAGTTGCACGAGATACTTTCCGTCCTCCTCGCTATGGGAAAGTTTCAACTCGATTCCAATTGGATCGCTAGGCAAATACGAGGCCTTTAACGGTATTAGGTTCACTAGCGCTCTCCCTCTGACATTATTAGGTACATTGCGTGCGACCAAAGTAATGGCGTCGCGACTGACCCCCAACGCCTTACCCAAGGGTCGATCATCGTTGGTTCTTGAGTACCCGCGCTACTCTGCTCAGGCAGTTCCAGATTTTGTGTAGCTTTCTCAATCATCCATTTTCTTGAATGTTCAAACTCACTGGAGTTATTTGCTAGGCGGTCATACCAACCAAGCCAACTGGTCAATAAGAACCACTCTCCGCCACCAAAGTAAGTATCACCAAGATACCTATAAGTCCCACCAGTAGAACCCCGCAGACTAGATCTAATCTCTTCAACGGTCTTCACAAATGCCGGGTCGTCAAGTTCGACCACTCGGAATGGAAGAGCTAACCAGAGCAAACTTGAATCCACGCGATCATCGTTAAGTCCCTTGCAGAATCTTCCGTTCCTGATGAATTTTTTGAACAAGGTGTCACGTACCTCTTGTGCTTCGCGCAGATACTTGTCTTCATTCAGCAAATAACCAGCGCTTTCTAATCCGGCTGCAACAGCCGCAATTGTGGATGCGTGTTGACCATCACCCAATTCTTCCCAGCAATCGTAACAATCAGTCTTCCACGCAGCGGCAAGATATCTCGCAATTAGATCGACGACTTCCCTATTGAAGTCGGTTGTTCCGAGGATTTGGTGATGTCTCCTTAGTTCGTCAAGCCAAACGCCGTAACCGTCAAGTTGGTAGTTTGGCCAAGCAACATTCTCTACTTCGCCGAACTTCTCCAATACGCCATCAAGCGTGTAGCGAGTAGGGAGCATTTCGCTCATGGCCGGAGTCTCACCATTATTGAGTCGAGCTATTAACAATTCCGCAGTTGGTATCTGTCTAGTTAACGTATTTTCAACCCAGCGATGAAATTTGGTGGCGGATTCTGTGTTGCCAACCAGATCCATTGCTTTCGCACAGTATGCGCCGTCCCTCAACCATGAAAAGCGATAACTTGCAAAATTGGGAGAAGCTACAAATGCCCCACTTGGTGACTGACCTTCAAGCAAGACTTGGACACTACGCACTCCAAGACCTCCATCATTCAAACTTGAGGGGTCTAAATACTTATGAAACATCATTATCCTTTCAAGGCTTCGCCGGAAAGACCGCGAATGAACTGTCGTTGGAATATGGCGAAAACTAGAATTACCGGAATGATCGCAATTGTTGATGCAGCAAATACCAACCCCCAGTTTGTTAGATGTTGTCCTTGAAATAAGGAAATAGCGATGGGAAGCGTCCTATTGTCGGGATTGTTGATAATTATTAGAGCCCACACATACTCATCCCAGCAGGCCAGAAAAGTAAAAATAGCAACTGTTGCTAGAGCCGGACGAGACAGTGGCAAAATCAGTTTCCAGTAACGCCGGAAAGGCCCCGCCCCGTCCATGATCATGGCTTCCTCTAAAGCCCACGGTATTTCTTCAAAGAATCCCCGAAGAAGAAAAGTATTGAACGCCAACGTTGTTGCTACGTAAAACACGATGAGCCCTAAGAGTGAGTCAAGTAGATGTAGTTGATTGGCTAATAGGTATTGGGGTATCAAAAGCATCATCCCAGGCACCATCAACCCAATTAAGAGAATCCAAAACATAACGTTTTGGCCTTTGAAGCTGAACCTGGCAAATGCGTAGGCCATCATCGACGAAAGAAGAGCAGATAGGGCTGTGGCGACGACTGAGACAAACACTGAATTCGCAAAATAGTGACCGAAGTTATTTGAAGTCCACGCTTCTGTGTAATTACTAGTGGTCGGATGCTCCGGGATAAATTGGGGGGGCATCTCGAAAAGATAGAGTTGTGGTTTAAAAGATGTTGCAAAGAGGTACAGGAAAGGGACAATCATCACGGCAGATCCAGCGATGAGAATTGCATAGCGCGTAGTGAGCGTCGCTCTTCTCTTCCTTCTGCTTCCAACTATCATCGAATGATCCTCGCTACTCCGCCTCTAAAGAAGCGCATTTGAGCAAAGGAAATAGCAAAAACGATCATGGCGAGTGTGAAAGCGAGTGCCGAGCCATAGCCGAAGTCGAGGAAAAGAAACGCTTGGTGGTACATGTAACTGAGAACGACTTCTGTCTCTTGCTGTGGTCCGCCCCCGGTCATAATGAATGCCGAGGTGAAAACGTTAAGACTGCCTATCACCAGCATTATGGTTACAAATCCAAGAGTTAAGCGAATAGAAGGGAGCGTGACACTTCTAAATGATCGCCATGAACCTGCACCATCAATTGCGGCTGCCTCGGTCAACTCCACGGGGACGCTCAAGAGTGCTGCAAGGAAGATCAGCATGGACCACCCGACGCCTTTCCAAACACCTAGCAGGCCTATTGTGATCATTGAAGGCCAGCGCGTATCAAGCCAGCCAATATCATGCGAGGTGATGTGCAGCCCGTTGTACAATACCCAGTTAACGAAACCGTAATCTGTACTGAAGAGAAATTTGAAAAGTAAAGAAACGACAACCCAACTAGTCACCACTGGGAGGTAGAAAAGCGCCCTAAAAAGACCTCTGCCTGGGAACTTTTGAGCCAATAGAAGAGCAATCGCAAGACCAATCATAATTTGCAAGGGCACGGTAAATATCATGTAAAAGAAGGCGTTTTCTAACGCCCGCCAAAAAACCGGGTCATGAAACTCTCGGACATACTGTTGTAGCCCTACAAATTGATTTGGATTCCCTGGCATCACATTCCACTCGTACAAGCTAATCTGGAACGCTCTGAACATTGGGTAAATGATTGTTAACAAGAAAAGTAGAAACCCAGGAGCTAGAAATAGGTAGGGGCTTATCCCAGCCTTGGTCAACCTAGGTTTTTGATGAACAACATTGGTCAGCACCGAGGTGCTGACCAATGTTGATTTCACCTTTTTACTTGAGGAGAGGTTCAATTAGCGCCGCTGCCTCATTCATTGCTTGCTGTGCAGTTTTCTTACCCTGCATCGCGAGAGCAACCTGGGTTCCAATGATTTGATCAATCTTTGGATAATTAGGAACAGGCGTACGAGCCTTCGCAGTTGCCAGTTGCTCCAAGAATGTTGAGTAATATGGATGAATTGCAGTCACTTGACTTCTGAGGCTCTGCAGAACAGTAAGTTGTCCCGCTTTTAGAAGTGCGGTTTGAGCACTCTTCGAAAGCATGAAGCGAACAAATTGTTGAGCAGCGGCTTTGTTTTTGGTTGACGCGATGACGTTAATGTCCTCGCCGCCTACAACACTGATGCTTCCCCCCGCACCGGCCGGAACGAGAGCTTGAACGGGCTTGAAATCAGGGTAAACACTGCCCCAGATTGGATTCATCCAAGGACCATCCAATGTCATTGCATAATTGCCCTTTGGTACGCCATCAAAACCGCTGATCCCACCGGAGGCGCCGAGCATGGTGTCTGAGATGGCACCTTGCTTGTAGAGATCTGTTAGGAATTGGACTGCCGAAACACTCTTGGCTCCATTTATGTAACCCTTAGCAGTTGTATTAGTAGCATTTGTGATAGCGCCGCCTGCTGACCAAATCCAAGGCAGTACATTCCAACCGCCAGTTCCACCGTCGGCATAGAGTTGAATTCCTTGAGCTTTGAGGAGTGGTGCATCGGCTAACATCTCGGCAAATGTCTTTGGGGGCGTCGTGATTCCAGCTTTCGCGAATGCGTCCATATTTGCAAACATAACGCGAGTGTTCGTATCAAGAGGAAGTCCGTAGTAATGACCAGCGTAGTAATTGGTTGACAACGGACCCTTGAAAACAAGCTTGGACAACTTGGTAAAGCCGGCCATGCCGCCGCGTCCATCCAACTTGGCGAATATCTTGCCTTGCGCGAAAGTAGGTACCCAAGCCACATCAGAGCGGACCACATCAGGAAGAGTCTTTGACAGGACCCCTGTTAAGAGCTTCTGGTATAGATCATCGTGGCTAAAAGCAACATGTTTAACTTTGATGTTCGGATTGGCTTTCTCAAAAGCTGGGATAAGCGTCTTCTCAAGAGTTGGACTTTCTGAGGCTGAATAAGAGGTCCAAAAAGTGATGGTGACTTTCTTGCGTGCTGCATTGGCTTCAGAGGCCGCGGCCAAACCCCCGACCACAGAAATCAGGGTCCCGATCGTCAATAAAGCAATCGAGACCTTTCCCCTTCGTTTGTCCTTACTATTCTGCATGTGCTTCTCCTGTCATGTGTATGAAGCGAATCACATTCACACTAGGGAGGGGTGAATGCAACGAGTGACTTATTTCTACAGTGGAAATAAGTACCTGTCAATAGCCCCCATATGACGTCAATCAGAGGCTTGTTGTTTCATTGACGGAAATAACCAACTATGGGAGGCTTCAGCCCTACGCCTCGCATATTGGGCAGTGAGGAGTGGTCCAGATTGAAAATAGCCGCTCCGCCTTGGATCCCGCAGTCCGCACAGACACGTGCTGTGGCGTTGGAAGTACTTCTGCATGGCCCTATTTCTCGAATAGACATAGCCCGCAGATTGGATTTATCACCAGGCTCACTCACGCGCCTCAGCACTCCTTTAATTGAGTCCGGACTTCTTGTAGAAATTAATTCCGAGGACCGCTCAGATTCGAAAACAGGAAGACCTTCCAAACCATTAGATGTTGTGGCGGGGTCTAGACATTTCATAGGAATGAAAGTGACCGGCGAAGATGTCACTGCGGTTGTGACAGATTTACGAGCAAATGTTGTAGGGCAAGGCTACAGGCGACTTGCCTCCCAAGCACCAGCAGTCGTGGCAGACCAGATTGCCGCGTTGGCAAGCGAACTAGCTGAGCAAGTGGATGAAATAACCGCGCTTGGAATTGGTATCGGTGGGTTAGTGAACGATAAATCCGAAGTACTCAGCGCACCCTTTTTAGAGTGGGAAAATGTACCTCTTGGCTCCATGGTAGAAGGACTGACAGGTATACCGACTGTCATCAATAACGATGTCATTGCATTTACTGAAGCCGAACACTGGTTTGGCGCTGCAAGTGGTCTATCCAGATTCGCCGTAATTACTTTGGGAGTTGGAGTTGGATTTGGCCTAGTTATTCATAACCAAATCGTTGTAGATGAAGACTACGGTTTAGGCCTCGTCGGTCATTGGCCGATTGATCCATTTGGACCACTCTGCCCATCCGGGCATAAAGGCTGCGCCCGCACCGTACTGACGCAAGGTGCCATCATCCAGGCAGTAGAAAATACACTTAATCGCAAGTTGGGTTACGAAGAGATTCTTCACATGGCAACATCCGGCGAGCCAGTCGCAAGGAGAGTAGTAGATGATGCTGGCCGAGGACTCGGAAAACTTATTGCTGCCGTTGCAAATTTAACTTCTCCAGAACTGATAATTCTAGGCGGCGAAGGAGTCGGTCTTGTGGAAACGGCATCCGCATCAATTCAGGAAGGAATAAGAGAGCACAGAGATCCACGAGCGAAAACGATAAGTTTTGTAACTACATCTGGCGACAACACGGAGTGGTGCCGGGGGGCTGCCGTATTAGCAATTCAGGAATATGTACTTGGGCGCCCCTACTCAAGTTGAGGTTTCCTATTGAAAATGGGAAATGAGTTTGGGCAGATTCAAAAACACTCTAATCAAAGATAAGAACAATGGCCTCCGCATAATGCGGGGGCCATTGTTCGGTAGTGGTAGCGGGGGCAGGATGACCTTAGGTCTGCATTTTCATTTGGAGCCACGTGATGGACACGTCGAGGGGTTAGGTTGGTCATCATTTGTTGCAAACGTACCGCAAGACTCTCCAGTGCTCTTCTATTTTGCGAAGTTGAGTAACTGTTAGATGATCAAATGAGAGGCGTGGCGCCTGAGGAATGTATTTCTTGGCACGATTCAATCTTCGTGCTGACACTCACCTACTCCATGGACTTCCCAACGACTTCAAATTAGCCTTGTGGATGAAAGAGAGTTAGAGGTGAATGAAGAATGGAAATTAGAATTTCTCTCCGCCTGACACATTTAGTGGCCTTGACGCTCTTGTTGAGCCTCTTCCCAATTCTGACTAACGACTTGCCTTCGGCTTTTGCCTGCAAAAAACCGCCCGCGAGCCCGATATCCCTTACCTCGTGGGCACGCACTGGTGGTCCAGCAATTAAATTGACGGTTGCGCCAACTGGAGAACTGCCGACACATTTTTTGTGGGCAACATCCCTCTACAATAAAATCAACAAAAAATGGGAACCTTGGTCAGCTTGGAAGAAATTCACGATCACCAAAAATCGAAAAAATCTAACTTATCAAAGTAAATTGACATCCAAATACTCACAGATTTCCTTTGTATCGTACGCAGGAAATACATGCGGTCGATCTGGGACAATTCAATTGCGTGTCCCTCTCAAATCAAGTTCGCAATTAACTCTCTTACCACCGCAAATCGCATCTTCCCTTCCTCTAAGCCTGAGCAGCATTTCTTTGAACTACTTCGATCCAGATTATTTGGGTATTCCGATCCTTGTAACAAGTCAAACTCCAAGTATCTGCACTACAGACTTGACCAAAAATGTGCTGTCCCTTCTCGCGCCCGGTTCCTGCAAGATTAGGCTCTCAGAAAACAGCAAACTGGTATCGACTCCTAGTCCAGATATTTTTTTTCAATTCAATATTCTAAAGAACCCGGTAGTTCTGCCAGAGACCACGCAGGACAGGCCCGACGATATCCAAGGTTTTCAAATCCATGTTGTGTATGTCACGCTGAGAGATGCTCCAAGTGGTGACCTCTATAACTCAGGTGAAATCAATAATTGGGTCGCGCTAGCGCAAGAGTGGCTATATGAGAAGATTGGGAAAAGATTGATCTTTGATACATACCAAAACTCACTCGATGTCAGCACCTTGAGGAGTCACTACTTGACGAGTGACCTAGCCAATGACGGTAATGTGAAGGAGATCATTGATGGAAACACTGTCGTATCTCCGCTGCCGAAACTTGCAAATGAATTCAACCAAGCAAACGGCGGAAGCAAAGTTGGCAAGAACCTTCTCTTTATCGTAGACGCCCATTTGGGCCCTAAGTATTGCGGATGGGGTCAGATGCCTGGTTCGCTTGCCCTCGCATATCTGGGAGAAGATGGATGCTGGCAAGGCATTTCTTCATACCTTGGAGTAGAGCGCAAAATAAATCCAATGTCGAATACCATCATTCACGAATTGATTCATAATTTTGGCGTAGACCATGTCTGTATTGATCAAACAGACATCATGATTGGGAATACTTGTCCTGAGGGCTTAATTCGTAAGGGCGCAATCACTATTGATGCGACCCATACCCGCTATCTTGGCGGATCGCTATCAGGGGCTAATATTCTCTCTCTAAAAGTGTGGAGTGACGGATCGGGCGTAAAACATATACCGCTACGCGATGTGTGCTACATGGGCGAACTCTGTCTCCTTCCAACGAATCATTGGTCGGACAATGCACAACTGCTTGATTTACAAGAAAGCATCGCTGGTAATTGGGCCACGCTGGCCTCGTTTACCTCGTATAGAGATCCAAACCCTCCAGGGATTTATCCATATACATATGACGTCAAACTCATGCCAATATCTATCGGGGTTCACACCTACAGATATCGCCTGCAACCGACCACGGGATGGAACGAGTACCTTGATACTCCATTTGTTATAACCGTGCCGTACTAAGGATAATCAAGACGGATTGTCGTTTGGTTCCAACCCGTCATATCGACCCACTTCTCGGACCGCGGATCGTTCCATAAAAAAACAATGGCCCCGCGCATAAGCAAAGAGCCAAAGCCTTAAAACACTTGCTAGTAGCGGGGGCAGGATGACCTCAGGCTCGCACTCTCATTAGGAGCCGTGCGAAGGGCACATCGAGGGGTATCGCTTATCGTCATTCGTTACACCATAGCCCACCTCATCAAGGGTACAAATAGTCTTTCAGCCAACTTGAGTCGAGTGGTTTGTCTTGGTGTGATAACTAGGATCAACCTCATGACCTGGACAGCCGTTTCCCCCCGCAATGTCCTCTTCTGGTCCGGGGCAGGAATCTCGCATGACACCCCTACTAACGGACCTCTTGGAAGAGATCTCACTGAGCGCGCGATGAAGCATTTCATGACAGATGACACAGGCCAAGAAATCGCGAAATTGTATACGGAACTTGGTGTTAGGAACGCGAACTTTAGGCCGAGATTGGAAACCGTTCTCGATGCGTTGACCGATGTATATGGTCTGGCTGGGCTTGAGAATGTCCTGAGCGACCTCGTCGACGCAAAGCCAAACACAAATCACGCTTTCTTTGCCCAGCACTTAAGGGTAGGCGGTCAACATATAACCGCAAACTTTGATAGTTGTATTGAACGCGCTGGCTTAGAACAAGAAAATGATGAGTTGAACCGAGTGGTTCATATTCACGAGAGTGTTGGAGGCAACCGCGACCTTTCCTCGCTGGGCGCTCGATTGCACATCATTGAAAATGGTTTTCCTGAAACGCTCGTCCAGACACTTGATTCGGTGTTGGGCTCAGATGGAATCTCCACCATAGTGTTCCTTGGCTATAGTGGTTCTGATTTCTTCGACGCAACACCCTATCTACTCAGCCACTTAGATTTACTAGAAGGCAAAAAAATCGTATGGCACGATTACCAGGAAGACACTTCTTCTTCAAGTCCAAAGCAAGAGCAGGCACCGGGAACCTTACTCGGTGAATTACTGCGCAACGGCGTTCGAGTTGAAGTTATAAGCGGAACACTTTGGGATTTTCTCTCTCGACTGTCTGTCGCGTGGTCCATCCCTTATATCCCCGCAACGAAAAAGTCCGACAAATCAAATTGGAATCCCTCAATAGGGAATACTGATACCTTGCGCAAGCAAGCCACATCGGCTCTATACATACGGATGGGCTTCCGAAGAGGTGTAATACGAGCTTTTTCAATTGAGGATCCGAAAGATGCCCAAGGTTGGGAAGGTCTGGCAGATGCACATTGGGGGGCTGGAAATTACCTTAAAGCCCTTGGCGCTTGGGAACAGGTATACCTCGGGGATGATGATGCAAGTAAGGCACGAATTGGTGAACGACGTGGTGCGACACTTTGGATCCGAGGGCAACTCCTTGCCGCAGAGCGTCATATGTGGCAACAAGTTAACAAATGGGGCGAACTAGATTCGCCTGCAGGCTCATCAGCCTCGATTGCAACGTTAGAGACTTACGGAAGAATCATTCAGCATATGCAGCGACTTCCCGATGTTAAATGGTTCGTCAATTCGCGGAAGGTGGAGGAAGTGGAACATCGCCTCATCATGTTGGCGAACACGGCTAAAGGGCACGAAGGCATTGTCCTCAAAGCCAAATTATTGAATGTTATTAGCGCTTTGAAAGGGGAGGAAGATGCAAATCTGCAAAAACACATTGATAGTTTTACAGAATCGGAGGCACTGCACGCCTGGCTCAATTTCGAGCACGCGCTCCTAAGACTTCGAGCAACCAAGCCCACGAAGGAACGTCCCGCGCCTAACCGCTTAGATTACGAACTCCAATTGAGAAGGCAGGAGGCATTAGGAGCTACAGCGGACGTAGCACGCACCTACCTCCTCCCTGGGGCAACCAGGTACTTCACTCCGATGGATGTCTTTAAAGCATTTAAACCCGTCGAAATCACTTCATGGCACCGAGGGCGATTGGTCGGTGGATTTGCGGCATTATGGTTAATCGAACAATTTAGAAGGAGAAAACAGATCTAAAATAAAGAATCTTGTAATGAGATGGGTGGATAAAATACTCCAATAATAATAAACGGATTCTTGGCCCAAGAATGGTATTGTCGGGTGGTACCTAGGAACAAGAATAAGTCCTTAGTCACAAACTCATTGAGATACTTCTGACGAACTAGTTCTAGGGCCTTGCTTTCATCTCCCCCAGATCGGTCAAGACAATTCCAGTACAGCGCACCAATTTCCCAATCTTCGATCATCAAGGTGCTAACTTTCCCGGCGGCATCCCTGAAGCGATACGAGAACTTATATGGCAATTTCCGAACTATTGAAAACTCCCGTCGAACTTCTTCTTCCGTCTGAAAAATCTGCAACTGACTTGCCTTCGCTTCGAGAAGTTCGAGCCGATCCTTCTTACATTCGCGATCTGTATCCTGTACAAGAAATTCCAGAATTTCTGTAGGTTTGAAAATGGCAATTGATAACTCGTCCCGCTGGGCCTTGGAAATTGTCTTCGCTAAATCTGTATAAATTGGGTTCTTATCAAAAATGATCTGCTTTCGTTTCGCCCATCCATCCTCGGTCCCGACTGGACTGCCAATCAATCTAATTTTAGATGGATCCACAGGCCGATAACTCTCAGGTCTTGGATCTCCAGAGTTCTTCTCTAGGAGTAATTCCATCCATTGATATTTCTTATACCGATTGTCATTTTCCAGTTTTCTAAATGGGAGAGGGTAAATTCGAACCCAGTTTCCGTCATCCAGAATTCCGGCAGTGCAAACTAATTCATCATATTTCTTGGATAGCGTGGGATACGTTTTAACCGTTATAAACACTCTCCGCAGGAGGCTCATAAATGATGAGCCTCGATGCCCCTTGTATCCTCCAAATATTCGCTAATACAGTGTCGGTGACAATCCTCGTGCTCCTTCTCAAAGCAGGTCAAAGCAAGTCGACCGCTTCTATCAAACAGTTCATTAAGTCCCTTCAAGCTATCCCTCTTGAGCGGCAATGAGCGTTTATACCCCCTAAACAGTCGGGCGTAGTCTGCCTTGGTTTCCAATCCATTTCGACGTTGCGAGCTAATCCCCAATTCCGGAATATGCACATACTCAATGCCCAATTTTGGAAGAACCGCGCTGAGAGTCCCCTTTGAAAATCCGAACTTGCGGCTAAGAGGATTTATCCTAACGTCGCATAAGAGGCGCACATCATTGCTTATTAGACGATTAACGTACTTCTCAAAAGTGATTCCCTCGTATCCAATTGTGAAAAGCTCACTTGATTCAAATTCAAGCCCCCTTTTCGCCTCCCCCACGCGATCAAAGGCTTTTCCATCCAAGATTTCTTCAGCAATCCTGCTATTTATTGCATAGTATGGGTACTTTTCATATACATACCTGATGAGTTTCTTGCCTCTATAAGCGTGGAAACGCTTGGCAAAATCCGCAACCTTGGCACGATCTACACTTGGCATACACGTATTCGATTCTTCCAATAGTCGAATATCGCGATTGTCGGTTCTAAGCCAACCGCGAGATTCCAATAAATCGATGTCAGATTGCGCTTGAAAGGAATAACATCCATAGTGGTAAGGAACAAAATCGTAGTGTGGCTTCTCAGTTTCTTCTTGCGACAGGAATAGGAGCTTCTGAAAATCTATTTTGGAAAGGTACCCACCGGCCTGTGCCAGCAGAACCAGGAGGAAACGTTGGCGATGGTAATTGGGAATTCGAGGTCTAGTCATAATGTTGCCCTCACGCTTCTCATCGTAACATTGCCAATTGAATGCCAGCCTAGGACGTATCCAGCGAGTTAAGTGTTGTCGCACGGGCTGACATATTAGATTAAGTCCCAAGATCAGTCCTGCGGAATCGTGTCTTACGCTGCTTCAGGAATAACTGCGACAAGTGCTCATTATGGGATCCCACAAAGCAATGACCCCCCGCGTAAGCGAAGAGCCAAAGCCTTGATTTTCGTACTAGTAGCGGGGGCAGGATTTGAACCTACGACCTCTGGGTTATGAGCCCAGCGAGCTACCGAGCTGCTCCACCCCGCGTCGGTAGGCCTATCGTAGAGGGCAGGCACCATGAGCGCCAAATCCTCCTGAAAAGATCTCTTTTTAGGGAAATTATTTTCTGGTCTGCGCAGCAATCGCTGCAGCAATCGCTGATTTCAATCTGTCTTGTGCAAGACCGTAAGCAGCAAAGTCACCCTTAGCGAGTGCGGCCTGTCCATCAGCAAGTGCCTGACTTGCACTTTGGAGTGCGTTGGCAAGTGCATTGGACTGTGATCCGCCAGTTGATGGAGATGGAGTACTTCCCGTAGTTCCAGAGTTGCCACCAAATACCTGATCAAGCGCGCCTTTCAATGTGTCATCAAATCCAATTTGATCACCAAAGGAGACGAGAACTTTCTGAAGTAATGGATAAGAAGCGGCGTTTGATGTCGCCTGTACATAGACGGGCTGCACGTAAAGCAAGCCACCACCTACAGGAAGAGTCAACAAGCTCCCGAGAACAACATCAGATCCACCCTGTCGAAGTAGTGATAAAGAATTTGCCACCGTAGGTTTTGCCTCAAAGTTCGATGCGACCTGCGATGGACCAGCAATGTTTGTACTTCGCGGTAATTGAAGCACGCTAATTTTTCCATAATCGGGACCCGGATCAGAATTCACTGATGCAAACGCAGATAAGTTCTCACGACCTCCCACTGGGACGAACGGAGTCGTCAAGGCGAAATGTGATTGTGTGGCACCAGGCATCTGCAAGGTTAAGTAATACGGAGGCTGCGCACTCGCATTCCCTCCGAATGTAGAAGGATCACGCGGCACCCGCCAGAAGTCCTGCCCACCATAAAAAGCACTAGCAGTTCTAACATGGTACAAACTCAAAATATCGCGTTGCACCCGGAAGAGGTCCTCTGGATAGCGCACATGCGCAAGGAGGTCTTTAGAAATTGCACTCTTTGGTTTGACCGTATTTGGGAATACTTTGCTCCAGGTCTTAAGAACAGGATCCTCTGTATCCCACTGATACAGCGTGACAGTGCCGTCATATGCATCCACTGTTGCCTTGACAGAATTCCGGATGTAGTTAACCGAAGCGTTGGATTGAGCGGTAATCGAAGCGGAGTTCATAGTCAGCGCATCGGTAGTTGCACTAGAAAGCATTGTCTTCTTTGAGTATGGATAACCTGCACTCGTTGTATATCCATCAATAATCCAGAGAATTCGACCGTTAACAACGGCTGGATACGGGTCGCCATCAAGGGTGAGCCACGGCGCAACTTTTGCGACACGATCGCGCGGATTGCGCTCAAAAAGAATCTTTGAATCGGCGTTGACCAAATTCGACAGGACGATCCGTTGTTCCTGATACTTCAGGGCAAAAACGAGGCGGTTGATGAGAGATCCCATAGGAACGCCACCCTTACCGGTATAGGTCACGTTCTTCTGCCCATTGGCCGATGAATCATCTGGATAATCCAACTCAACCGGAGTCGAAGTTTTTGCTCCACCAATTATTGAGTAGTCAGGAACATTCTCGCCGAAGTAAATGCGGGGTTCGAAGGCACCCAGACCCTTTGTTGGTGGGAGGTCTCCCACGATGAAGGATGGTTTCCCGTCGGCATCACGGACGTTGCCATAGGCGGCAACAAATCCGAACCCGTGGGTGTAAACCAAATGATCGTTGATCCAGTTACGGCTTGGGTTGCCTGCGACATTGAGTTCTCGAACTGCCACGATAGCGTCCCTTTGAACGCCGTTCACCGTATAGCGATCTATATCGAGTGAATCGGCAAAGGTGTAATAAGGCTTAATTTGTTGAAGTTGGCGGAAAGTCGCAGAGAGAACGTTTGGATCCATCAAGCGGATATTGGAAATTGTCGCAGCGTCCTTCGACAACTGACCTGCCGATGTCTCAATTGTCGCTCGATAATCCTTCACTGTCACATCGGAAAGTCCATAAGCAGTTCGGGTTGCATCAATGTTCTTCTGAATATAAGGCGCTTCCTTTGTCGACTCACTTGGTTTGACTTGGAATTGCTGAATGATGCCTGGATAAACGGTAGAGATAAGTAGAGATGAAACCACGAGAAGTGAGACGCCAGCTGCCGGCAAGACCCAGGAGCGGCGAATAATGTTGGCGAAGAAAAGAAGAGAGCACACGACTGCTATTCCAGCGAGAATTGCTTTTGCAGGTAGAACCGCGTTGACATCTGTGTAGGTCAAACCAGTGATGAGCTTGCCCTCTTTAAGCGCAAGGTGGTAGCGATCAAGCCAGTAGGCCATACCTTTGAGAAGTACGACGATTCCTAAAAGAATTGAAAGTTGGACTCGTGCCGTAACCGTGGTCCGGTCTTCTCGAACTTGAAGACGAATTCCGCCGTACAAATAATGAACCACACTTGCCGCCATGATTGAAATGATGATCGTTGATATTCCCCACTCAAGCAGCGCCTGCCAGAAAGGAAGGCGGAAGGCGAAGAAGGAAACATCTAGTCCGAACTGCGGATCCTTCACACCGAAGGGAGTGGAGTTTTGGAAAAGCATCCATGGAGTCCAGAGTGTGGTTCCGGCAGTTCCCGCGAAGTAGAAGAGCACGAGGGCGAGACCACCGATGACTAATCTGCGAATTGGTTCAATCTGACCGCGGTATCGCTCAAGGTTGTCGGCCTCAATAGTCAATGGCACGTAGAGCGGCCGGCGGCGATACGCTATAAAAATATTTGTGACGATAATGAGTGAAGTAGCCGCGCCAAAGGCAACAAAGAGCGCGGCCTTTGTGGTGAGAGTGACTCTCCAAACACTGGTGAAGTTGACCGAGCGATACCAGAGCCAATCTGCGTAAAAGCCGCTCATGGAAACCAGGGCAAGTAAGATCGCGGCGACTATTGCCACGGTGATCACTAAAGGTCGGCGCGGGTTGGGAAGGTTGGGACGGATGGGTCGATTCATTGAACTCATGCGCCAACGCTACCGATTTCGTTGCCAAGTGCAATGTGGGATGGCATTACGAGCATCCTTAAGCACCAAAATCGCCTCCTTGAGTGTGGCAACCGAATAAACCCTGATGCCTTCAGGGACGTTTGTCACATCATCGCAATTCTCGCTAGGAGCAAGAAACACTGACGCGCCTGCCCTCTTCGCGGCGATTATCTTTTCGTCGATTCCACCGATGGCTCCGATATTTCCAGCACTATCGATTGTTCCGGTCCCAGCAATCGTTCTGCCGGCAACAAGATCGTCAGGGGTGAGCTTCTCAACGATCCCTATCCCAAAGACGAGCCCTCCGCTCGGTCCGCCGGTGTCTTTAAGCGAAATCGAGACTTTGATAGGAAAATCGTAAACCGTGACTTTTTTTCCATCTTTATCCAGTTTTGTCTGGCGAGGCACGTCGTACCCCAAATAAGTAAGAGCAGCGACGGTGGCTGATTCCTGAGAATTGACCATGTCTTTCGTATTTGCGGCATTTATTTCTTGGGAACTCTTATGGGGAGGGTAGAGAACCTCCCGCGGCATAACTATCGCTTCACCTTTGAACCAGGAGAGAAGGACATCCGCGCCGAAGATCGGAGAGGACGGGCTGGTTACATAAATCGTCGTAAGTAGAAGCTTTCCAGAACTCTTATAAGTCTTCGCCGCGGAGATTTTAATGACTGAACCAAGCACATCTTGCCCCGCACCAGGTTGCAGAACTGCGTAAGGAAGAGGAACAAGCAAACTCGCCAGAAGAAAGATTGCTACAAAATAGAGTGCCAAACGTGGAAGTTGAGAAATGCGCATACCGCGAAAGACCGACTACTCGTTTGGCTTAGAAGGTTCTTTCTCTGGCGCAACATTCCCTTGTGAATCACCATCAGAAGAATCGTTGCCCTGAGAGTCGCTACGGAAAGAACTCTGAAAACGCTGGAATTGAGAGACAGATCGGGTGGTCTCGTTCTGGAACCGCTCTTGGAACTTGGTAACCCATAGAACATAGGCCAATGCTCCTATGACGGCAGCTAAAGGCACTAACCACCAAATGAGAGCCGAAAACGCGGGGGACATCCTCTTAGCCTACCGCGCCAGGGAACAAAGCGATGCATGAGATTGTTATACAGCGTGAGCGTAGAGTTCTACTTTGGTAAGGAGTTCACATGGCGCCATTTGGTTTCACACCCTCAAATAGCGATGATGCGCCCGAGGAGAACAACCCAGCGAATCCTCAACCAAATGGGGCTACTGGAGATAATACTGAGAATGGCGAAAATCAAGATCTCGCTGCGCTTTTTGCCATGCTGCAAGAACAGATGCAATCACAATTTGGCGAAAAGATGCCCGCAGATATGGCAAAGGAAATTCAAGAGCAGTTTGCGAAATTAGGAATCAACCCCATTGGATTTCTTGATGCGCTTGGAAAATCTGACAGCGCACTTCCACTCAACATTAGTCGCGACATTGCCAAGCAATATGTTGCCGCACACGGTTCTGCGATGATCGGAACAAACGATGTCGCGGTCTATCAGGAAGCAATGGGAATAGCGGATCTTTGGCTTAACGATGCAACGGTTTTCCCGGCAAATTCAAATGTTAAAAATATTTACAGTCGCGCCGATTGGGTGGATGCGACTATGAAAGGTTGGCAGAAAACCGTAGAGCCGCTTGCCAATGGACTTGCGAAAGCAATGACTTCAATTGTTGAAGAACAAGGGTTACCCGAGAATTCATTGCCGCTTGCGCAAGTAGCGGGACTCTTACGTTCGTTCATTGGAACAATGATTGCAACTCAACTGGGTCAATCAATTGGTGGTCTAGCAGCGAGTGTCACCGGTGCACATGACGTCGGACTACCACTTCTGGAACCTGCCCGACCAGCCCTCATACCGGAGAACATTGCACTCTGGAGCGCAGATATCGGTATAGAGCCATCTGAAGTGAGAATTTTTCATGCCCTTCGTGAGGGTGCGATTGCCCGATTATTCGACAATAATCCTTGGCTCATTGAGTACATGCGAAACGCGATTGCAGAATATGGCAAGGGAATTCGCATCGACGTGGAAGCAATGCAGCGACAAGCAGAAGAAGCAATTGACTCTGGCGCCATTGATCCAAACAATCCTGAAACATTCAAGGTTGCACTCAATGAGGGATTGTTTACGCCGGAAGAAAGTCCAGCACAAGTTGAAGCTCTCACAAAGTTGGAAACTGCACTCGCACTCATTGATGGTTGGGCTGACGATGTCACAACTCTTGCAGCCGGCGATCGGCTTCCATCGCTCAATGCGCTTCGTGAAACTCTTCGTCGCCGTCGGGCGACTTCATCGCCTGCACAACAACTCTTCGCATCTCTGTTCGGACTTGAAGTCTCACCTCGCATGTCACGTGAAGCCAGTGCGTTCTGGTCACAGATCCGTGCTCTGCGGGATGTAAGCGCCCGTGATCAAATCTGGAGTGGAATTCTTCCAACTCACGAAGAACTCACCGATGCAGAAGGTTACTTGCGAAGTATCGAAGTGCCCGACGATCTATCCAGCTTGGCCGACTGAGAGGCCGAATGAGGGGTCGAATAAAAAGGCGAAGTCCTCGGGCGCTCGATTCCATATCTGCCTTCCCCTTGCAGATAGAGAACGGTTATCCGAGGACTTCGTTATGCGCAACGTACGTGACATTTCCCAGAGAATCAACTGAGAAGGCGAAAAAACTGCCAGAAAGTTAATGAAGAGTGCGCGGCACTGGGTTTGCAAAGAATTTCTCTCCTATTTTGTTCCTAAATGTATTGACAAATGTATTGACAAGCCCATCCAAAATCTCATCCTGAAATGCCCCCTGTAATTCGGTTATCGGGTAATCCGACAATTTCCGAGGCGAGCCATACCCGCAAATTCTGGGGAAATCGGCTGGTCATCCGATACCTTCTCGCTATGCGTCGAATCGAGAGTGAGTTTCTTGAACAACCCCTCTCCCAAGTCCTGCCTGGAATTTCTGAAGGCGAAATCATCGTCATCCGATCCACGCGGAGGAAGCGAAATATCGCGGCCTATCGCCAGGGTGGCCAAATTGTTGTCTCCATCCCAGCCCGACTGAGCAAAGCCGATGAGCGGATGGTTGTTCCAGAAATGGTGGCAAAGGTCCGCGCCCAAGAGGCAACCCGGGTGATCACCGATTCGGCACTCTCTGGCCGAGTTGTCGATCTCCTTGCGCGGTGGGCTCCCGAGATGAACGAGCGACCTTTCTCGGTTACCTGGCGGGAGAATATGAACGGGCGCTGGGGCTCCTGCACCAATGTGGATGGCACAATCCGGATTTCTTCCCGGCTGGCGCGCTTTCCCGAGTACGTCCTGGATTTTGTCCTCTTCCACGAAGGTATCCACCTTCGATACGGGGACCACGGGGCTCAATTCCAGGAAATCCTCGCTCGATTTCCACAAGCCGACCTAGCCCAGGCCTATCTGGACGGCTACGAGGCCGCCGAGAACGCCCTGACCCCAGCCTCCCTGTCCCTGTAGCCCGGGAGAGGGCATTAAGGGCTTGTCAGGGGGAAATGGTGAGCTAGGAAGGCTCAAAAATATCCCGATTCGCGCTCAGAATCCACCCCTTCACGCTCAGGCAGGGGTATCGTGACCGTTGCACGCTCGCTTATGAGTCGGGAAGCTCTCCCACAAACCGCTTGCGTCGATTGGAGGAGGACATGACAGAACCAGAGACATACACAGGTGACGCTTACTGCGTTAAGTGCAAGGAGAAGCGCGACTTTACGGGAACCGTAAAAGTCTCAGACTCTGGTCGTCGCATGGCTCAGGGCATCTGCTCGGTCTGTGGCACCAAGCTCAACCGCATTCTTGGCAAGGCACAGTAAGGCCAACCTTTTTTCTCGACTGCGTTAAAGAACCGCAACATGCGGTCACGTAGAAGTTGAGAGACTGGCGCTCTGATACAGAGCGCCAGTTTTTTTATCTCCCGGCGTGAGCCAGGCTCAGGTCGCAACTGGCCCCAAGTAATCAGGACGTAGCCACAATCTCACTTCGCGCTCATATTTCGCCGGTTCGTCAACACTTCTACCTGCTCATAACCGTGCATCTCTTCTTTCTGCGCGAGCGTTCTGCATACGTGATGAGAGAAGAGGCGAGATGAACCAGGTTGATATAAAAACGAGCGATAGTGAGATAGGTCTCAAAAATGCCCATCCGCGACTGAAGGCCGGCGTGCTCGTCGTGACTCATGAAGATTTCACATACGTCGGACGGATGGATGCGGGCATCGCCCTCTCATCACCGGCACGCAACGCCATCAATTTCTTGAGCGGGAAGAGTTCGGGTGAGGAGTTAAGCCAAATGCTGGATATCCCTATCGAGGAAATCAAGGAACTCATCGCCGAACTCGATGCCGCGGAGTTGCTCGATACCCAAGCCACAAAGATCGCAGTTCACACCCGTTTCCATTCTCCCAATGCCAATCGAGCTTCACATGCGGGAGATGACAGTAGTGATGGTGCGTTCCAGCAGTTGAAAGCCAGACTCGTACCAGAACTCAGTTCTGCAACCTGGCACTCCAACTCCAAAGATGGGGGAGTTTCCATCGTAAATTCTCGGCGCGGATGGCAGATCAATATCTATGGCGACTCACGAATCGCCACCTTGCTCTACGGAATCCTCCTCTCCAGTGGCATAACCCACACCCGTCTGCACGTCCTGCAGGAGAATCGGACAATCTCCGAATCCGACCTCTGCGCTGGTTTTATTAGAGCGAGCGATATCGGGCTTTCCTACAGAGTTCGACTCGATGAGTTGGCACGAGAACTCTCCCTATTCCCGACTACTCCGCCGTCGAAATCAGAGAAGAAGGGGAATGGGGGCGTCGCCGAAAAAGGCGAAGCCGCAAGGAAAGTGATTTCAATAGTTGTCGGAACTCCCCCATCAGATGAGCTCCAAACCTGGATGAGCGAAGGCGTTGCGCATCTATTGGTTGATAACCCCGATGGCGCCGCAGTCACGATCGGGCCCCTTGTCATCCCCGGAAAGACGCCTTGCACCAGATGCGTCTCGATTGCCAATGAAGATCTCAACGAACTCTGGCGAGATATCTCTTGGAGGAAGCATAACTCTCCAGCATCCGAGGTTCCGGTTGCGGTGGCCCACCATGTCGCGGGATTTCTCGCTTTAGAACTACTTGCCTTCTTGGATGAAGGGAGATCGAAACTGATCGGGAGATCAGCTCGCATTAATTTTCACTCCCCAACCGTGATACAAGAACGGCTATACGCCCGCCACCCTGCATGCGGATGTACCTGGTAGAACGGCCTAATAAATCAAGCAGCGTCGGACTCTTCCACCTCTTCAATTGCGGCAGCGGGGACAAGTCGCGGACGACCTACTGTTCGTTTGCGAGCGATCACTCGGCCATTTTCAAATAGCTCTCCGCCCCAGATTCCGCATGGCTCTTCTCGTGAAAGTGCAGCCTGCAGACATTGAGCACGAACGGGGCATCCGCCACAGAGAGACTTGGCCAATTCAATTTCCTCACTCTGTTCTGCGAAGAAAAGTTCGGGGTCCGAGGTGTGACACGGCAAGGCGAAGGCGATCTCTGAGCCATACGCACCTGTGACATCATCCAGGCCAATCTTCTCGCCGTTGTTAGCCCACCCTGGCACTAATAATTCACTAAAGAGAACGGCCATTCTCCTCACCTCATCTCTACTGGACTCCCAGTTGTCTTCTTTCTCGTGTCCTACTCGTCTTTTCTGTTTTTACATTTCTTGGGGAAAAGAAAAAGGGCCCGAATCCTTGTGGATTCGTGGCCCTTGGGGTCTGGTTCGGTTTATCCGATCAAACTCCAAGCGGCCTTTTCGCCAAATGCGAGATACCAAGTGGTGCGCTTTGACGCACGATTGGCGGTAGCGGAGGCGGCATGATTTCCTGTAGCCGAAAGCGCTACCGTGAAATGTGTTGAAAACAACTGCATTTTGCGCTTCCCTTCGCTTGTACTATCAATCAATCGAAGAATTTCTTCGCCGACTAAATTCCTTGATCACTCGATCAAGCAGTGCTACAGAGTAAGGCACTGACCGTGACTGAGGCAAGTTAATTAAATATCGAGTGGGACGCGGTTCTCCTATTGGGTATTACTGGCTGGTCCATTAATCGATCAAGCCTGCTTCGCGTAGAAATCGGCTGGGGCGACTGCTGTTGGTGGCACTAGATCGATAACTTAAATTGAGATGCCTTTTCGCGCGGGTGATTCCCACGTAAAAAAGGCGCCTTTCTTCCGCAACGACATTCTCATGTGTCGGAAGTATCCCCTCGTTTAAGCCCACGAGAAATACGTGCTCCCACTCCAATCCTTTGGCTGCGTGCAAGGTTGCCAAGGTCGTCACTGGCATGACCGGCGGATTATTCTGCTCGGCTCTCTCTTCTACTTCGCGAAGATACGTGCGAAGTGACTTGGGGGCGAACGCCGGATCATCATCAACTTCTCGGGCTAGATGGAGTAGCGCAGTAATCCCGTCGGTGCTGGCTCCAGTAATAAATGGCGCAGCGATCGTACGTAGTTCGTCAATCCACTCGGTCCCAGGAGCAGGGATAACGGAAGCTTGGCGAACGGCTCTGAGAAAATCCTTTACGTCGGTGCGATCGAAGAACCTCTCATTATTCCGGACTTGATAGGGAATGCGAGCAGCCAAGCATCCCCGCTCAAGTGCCTTGAGTTGCGAATTTGTGCGGGCCAACACGGCAATGTCTTGGGCCGCGATTCCTTCGGACGTAAGCTTCACAATTTCCGCGACGACTCCGGCTACTTCACTAGATTCATCTTTGTACTCGCGAACTTCTGGATGCGCTCCGTGTGGGTTGAGCGAGACCAATTCTTGTCCCATCAATCCACTTCGCAGCACGCTGTTAGCCATGAAAATGATTTCGGGGGTGGATCGATAGCCAGATATGAGACGGATGACCTCTGCCTGCGGAAATCTACGAGTGAAATTATTGAGGAAAACTGGAGTTGCTCCAGCGAAAGAATAGATAGTTTGCGCGGGGTCTCCCACTACGCAAATCTCCTCGCGGCTTCCGAGCCAGGCATTGATAAGTCGCTGTTGAAGTGGCGAAACATCCTGATACTCATCAATGGTGAAGTAACGATACTGATCGTGGACTCGCTCGCGAATCTCGCGCTCCTCCTCAAGCATTGCGGTCGTCAGCAATAACACATCTTCAAAATCGATAGTCCGCTCTTGTCGTTTAAGACTCTCGTACGCTGCATAAACCTGAGCCACTTGCCCGGAGGTTATTCTGTTTCGATCGGCACGAGTTTTAGATTCTTCGATGTAATCCTCTGGTGCAATCTGGGAAACTTTCGCCCACTCAATCTCCGTAGAAATATCACGAATTAATTCGCGCGAATGTGCAGAGACTTTCCCGGCCAGCCCGGCATGAGAAATCGCCTCTTTCACAAAACTGGACTTAGTCGTGAGAAGATCAGGTGCTCTACCCCCAAATACTCCCGGCCAGAAATAGATAAGTTGTTTGAGCGCTGCGGAGTGAATAGTCCTGGCGGCGACACTCGGAACACCGAGGGAGCGGAGCCGCGCTCTCATTTCTCCAGCTGCGCGAGCAGTGAAAGTAAGTGCCAGCACCTTCGATGGATTCATCACACCGATTGCCGAGGCATAGGCGATCCGGTGGGTAATTGCCCGTGTTTTACCGGTTCCCGCTCCAGCGATTACGCAGACGGGGCCGCGCGATGCGAGCGCTACTTCTCGCTGCTCGTCATCAAGGGCTTCCAAAATTTCTTCGGCACGGATTTCGTTGGAGCCGCGCGCCTCATCCATGTGGCGACCCATGTGGAACCGACAGATCATCCGCTGCTCCAGCGCCATACCAGTGCTCAATCATCCTCCGCGAAACACTTATTTGCGATGGGAGTATGAGTTCACCACTCCTCACTGCCTCTCGCATCTCTTCTCGCGAATACCAACGCAGTTCCACAATCTCTTCACCGTCGGGACGAGCAATATCTGGTTCTGAAGTGATCGCTTCGAAAGCGATCATGATCGAAGCGGGAAATGGCCACGGCTGTGACCCCAGGTAATGCACCGAATGAACAAGTACACCAGATTCCTCTGATACTTCTCTGACAACGCTCTGCTCAAAAGATTCACCTGGTTCAACAAAGCCGGCAAAATTGGAGAATAATTTCTCCACCCAGAGGCGTTGTCGTCCAAGAAGTAGGCGATCAGCTTTATCTTTGACTAAAACGATAACTGCTGGATCAGTCCGCGGATGATGTTCGCTTCCATCCACGTCACATATTCGAACCGCTCCACCTAAACCGATTCTTGTCTTGGCACCACATCGAGAACAGCACGGGTGGGTGTGGTGCCAGTTCGCTAATCCCAGTGCATGTACCGCTAGTCCGGCCTCTATATCCGAAAGCCTGGCACCAATTTGCCGAAGTGTCCGAAGATCCTCTTCCTCGATCACCGCTTCATCGGTATGCCAGACAAAATAACTCACTCCTGTCTCTCTATCGATTCCCAGAAAATACCGCTCTCCCACCCCATGGATGGAAAGGGAGTCATGAAAAACCAGGGCAGTATCTGAGGAATGAAAGCGGTCTTTGACCAGAACCAGGATTTTGCCGCTTCGCCACAAGAAATCGAGTTTGGACGAATCTGTCCGAAGATCCCCGGCGCGATCTATAGAGCTTCGGGCAAGCACCAGGGCTTGGAACCGCTCTGGTCTGCTTTCCTGCGTAGCACTCATGATGGGCGACACTACTAGCATGAACCCATGCGCCTCACCTCGTGGAATCTCCTTCATGGCCGGGCAACACCGCTCACTTCAGCGAGCGAAAATGCCCGATCTGGGAGCCCTGCTGAGCCAAACACGCTGCTAGCCAACGCGCTGCGCACTCTCAACCCCGATGTCCTAGGCCTGCAGGAGGTGGATTTCCACTTGGCTCGATCGGCCGACTCCAACCAAGTGGCGGCAATTGCCTCCATGATGGGTGCGCAGCATTGGGCTTTCACTCCCTCGGTCATTGGCTCGCCGGATGAGAATTGGCGCGGTACAACGCAAGCAGATGTACGAGTCGTCACCAACAAAAACCCCATCGGCTTATCGGGCTACGGAATCGGACTGGTTTCAAAAGTCCCTATTCGTTCGTGGCATCGATTAGAACTACCTGCAGCTCCCATCGGAGTATTGATGACACTTCCCCGCGAGGGAAAACTCAAGAAGATTTATGTTCGCGATCATCCACGATCCGCACTCGCTGCCGAACTTGAAAATGGCTGGCTCATCATCAACACTCACCTCACTTTCGTACCCGTCTTTAATTATCTGCAACTTCTTAAAATAAAGCGCTGGGTAAAGAGGCTGCCTGCCACAGATAAATCAAAAATTATTATTATGGGTGATCTCAACTTGCCACTCTCAATACTCGTTCGTGGACTGCATTGGAACTCCCTCGTTACAGAGCGAACATTTCCCACCTGGAAGCCGAGAGTTCAGGTCGATTACTTTCTTTCGCAGAAAATTTCACCCGAGGATGTGGTCCATGTTCCTTCAATGCTCACGGGAGTGAGCGACCACTTACCGCTGACGGTAGAATTGGATTAATGCTTCTCTAAAAGAGCGATCAGCTCTGATTCATCGAGTAAATCTGCGCGCCGATCCGTGACACCGGTAGGAACATAATGGAATGCCGCACTTACAAGGGCTGGATCAATTTTCTGCAACTTCGCCCAGGCCAATCGGTACATCGCCAGTTGGATGGCTGCAGATTCGCCAAGTCTCTTAGATCCAGTCTTCCAATCGACAACCTCGAAACGATCTCCAATTTTGTACACGGCGTCGATTCGACCGCGCAGAAGTACGCCAGCCAGAACACTCTCAAAGGGCACTTCAACGGCATAGGGCTGACGATCTCCCCATTCACTGGCAAGCCATCTGGTCTTAAGCTCTTCCAGCGTTTGATCTGATTCGAGAGGATCAATGGGGTCGAGATCTTCGTCGTCAAAGAGAGTAGCTTGGCCAAAATGCTTCTCCACCCAGAGGTGAAAAACAGTGCCCCGCCTTGAGTATTCATCCTGTGGCCGCGGCATTGGTCTTCTGATCACCAACGCCAATTCTTCTGGATTGTCACGAAGGGCAACGAGCGTGGAAACCGAGAGTCGAGGAGGCAGGAGCACATCGGCCCGATCCTTACTTCGATGAAGCTCATTGATCAGAGCTTGCGAATCGCGAATCCATGACTGAATGCTCTCAATATCTGTATCCGCATTCATGACTTCGGGCTTCAGCGAGTGCGCCGCACTATTGCGAACCAAGTCAATTGCCGCATCAAAGGAGGCACGGCGATCACCGAGTGGATCGCGGGGCCAGATGGCGGAGAGTGGATTGGATGATTCGGGTTTCTCATCCTCATCTTGCGGGACGGGTGCATCAGACAGAATTACTCCGCCGTGAACTAATGCTGTTTGCGCCACGAGTTCATAAATTTCACTGGGCTCCACGGGATTGATTCCGTCGCGCCATCTCGAAGTCGTACAGATTAGATGAGTCCGCGCTCTGGTAATTGCGACATACCCCAGGCGAATCTCCTCATCGTGTCTGAGTTTGTTGCACTCCAGGGCAAAGACATCAAAGACTTTCTTTGCCTCCGTATTTGTACTGCACGCAGAGATATCAAAGGTCGGTAACTCATGACTATCACCACGCAGTGGGAATGGGATGTGCTCTTCATTAGTCAGCCAGTTATCTCGCTTCAAGCCATTTCCGGGGAAATTACCTTTAGCCAGCCCCGGCACTGCGACAACATCCCACTCCGCGCCCTTGGCAGTGTGAATTGTCAGAATCTGGACAACATCGCGGCGCACCTCGGGGGCGCCAGATTTCAACCCGGCTTCTTCCGAAGAGGCCACATCGAGCCATTCAAGGAAGTCGGCAATTGTTCCTCCGCTGCGTGAGAATTTCGCAACCTCATCCATAAAGCGATCCAGGTGACGTCGGCCATTCTCCGTGCCGTCGCGGAGCTGTACTTCTACATCTAGATTGAGATAACTCTCTATCTCGGAGACGAGATCTGTGAGTGGACCTCCAGCTCGGGAGCGGATGCGGCGCAGGTCGGCGGCAAAATGAGTCAGCCGAGAAAACCCCGCTTGGGTGAAATGTGCAGCATTGGCACTGGTTATTTCATCTACTGCATCAATAAGGCTTGCAAAGAACTGGTCATCGGCTTCCTCGCGCAGCGGATTTCCCTGCACAATTTTCGCAACCAAGCCCCGGGAAGTGGTCTGCTGCGCCTGCGCGCGCGAACGAGAGAAACGACCCAGGGCGGCAATGTCGGATGCGCCTAAATTAAGGCGTGGTCCAGTGAGATGACGCATCAGTGCTGCGCCAGCTTCTGGATCGGTTATGACACGCAAGAGCGAAATTACATCGGCAACCTCCGCGACGTGAATCAGTCCCCCAACACCTAGAACTTCGACGGGAATATTTTCACCGCGAAGAGCTAGTTCGATTTCTGCGATCTGCGAACGCTTACGGACGAGAACGGCAAATGAGGTTCGATCCTTCTCGTCCTTGGCCATTCGCTCGGGATCAAACCAGAGGTTTGAAAAATATTCAGATATTCCTTTTGCTTCGCTCTCTAAAGTTTCAAAAATTCCATAAGCCAACTCGCCTGCTCCGGCACCATCTCGTGCAACTAGCGGGAGCACCTCCACCGGACTATTTTCGCGGATCTGCTCTGACACAGTATTGGCGAGCTCGAGAATGATTTTGTCATTTCTATACGTGACGGGAAGGGAGAAATGTTTGGCACTTCCATTCGCATCACCCTTGCCAGGAAAATTCTTTGCGAAAGCCCCGATAGTCCCGGCCGACGCACCCCGCCAGGTGTAGATCGCTTGGCACGGGTCGCCCACTGCCATCACTGCATGGCCATCTCCAAAGAGCGCGGAAAGCATCCGCACCTGCGACTGAGAAGTGTCTTGGTATTCATCCAACAAGACCACTTTGTATTTCGCGCGTTCAATCTCTACAACTTCGGGGATTTCCATGGCGATGCGAGCCGCCAGTGACATCTGATCGTCGAAGGAGAGTTCGCCATTCTTCTGGCGAGTCGAGATAAGTTCTTCAACCATCGGAAGAATCGACATGCGTTGCTGTAGAACTTTCTGAACCCCGCGCACGGTCTCATTCGATTTCGTACCAAGGGTTTCCAACTGCGCCAAGAGATTCTCAGATATTTTCCTGATTTCGTCCGAGGAAGTCATATGTTCTAGAACCATCCTAGAAAGGCCAATAACGTCATATATAACCGTGCTTAAAGCACTCTCTGACGTGAACTCGTCATCTGGCCAATTGCTCACGATTTTTGCCGCCATCTGCCAGGTGGCCGCCTCCCCCATGGGATCAGAACTGGCGTCAATTCCATATCGAATGGCATGCTCGTTGAGAAGCCGTCCTGCATAGGAGTGATAGGTCATGATCACGGGTTCGCCACGGGCAATCTCCAGACCAACTCGCGGGTCGCGCAATTGCCGCAACTTGCTGCGAATCCGCACTCCCAATTCACCCGCGGCTTTGCGCGTAAAGGTCAGACCCAGAATCTCCTCAGGTTTAGCCAGGCCATTGGCGATCAGGTAGAGAACGCGCGCGCTCATCGTCTCCGTCTTGCCCGATCCGGCACCAGCAATCACGACTGCAGGTTCGAGTGCCGCTGCAATGATGGCAGATTGTTCATGAGAAGGAATACGAACTTTTGGATCAACAATTCTGAGTTTGTTAGCAATAATTTCCGGAGAATAAAGAATGTCTCTGCTCATTCCATCACCGTCCGTCCATCGCTCTGGATTGGACATGCGGTTCGCACCTGACAGTTGTTACACCGATCGTTAATGCTTGCCGTAAATGCACTGCCACTCATGCCTTCGGCAATGATTTGGATTTCATTGCGCATTTCAGTTGCATCGACCCGTGGTTGTCGACGGACTGGCGCCTCTTTATTCTTCGAGCCAAGATAAACCAGTTCGGCACCAGCGGTGGTGCGACCTAGATGCCTCTCGTCGAAACCACCTTCAACAACGGCAAGTTGGTACGCCTGCATCTGCATATTGGTAAGTGCATCTGCTTGGCTCACCGGAGAAGCGCCCGTTTTGAAATCGACAACGTAAATCTCCCCCGACTCCGTTACTTCGAGGCGATCTACATTTCCGCGTATCTGCGCGCGACCCACGATGACATTGAATTCGACTTCGACTCCGATGATCTGGCGCGTTTGGAGTGACTCATTGTGATAGCGGACAAATTTCTCAATCATCATGAGTGCACGATTTAACCGCGTAGTGCTGACCCATCCGATGGTGGGATCAATCAATTTCCACGCATCGCGAAGTTTTCTAGTGAGTTCTTCTTCCGTCAGTGACGGATCCTCTCCCATCAAAGCGGCGTAGGCATGGATGGCCGAACCAAGAACCTGCGCGGTGCTATCCCCATTAGTGCCGCCGTTGCGCTCAAGAAACCACTTTAAGCCGCAATCAATAAAGCCCTCAGCGCTGCTGGGTGAGACTGAAACAAGCTCACCCGGCGGAACAATCGGGTCTTCGCTGCTAATCGGAAGAACCCCTGCCCAAGTGCTGATATCGGCCGCGGGCAACCCTTCTTCAGCAAGGCGCTTGAGCAGAGAGGCTGCCGTCGCATTCTTAATCAGAAGTTCGCGGCGTAGTGTCGCAACTAAGGCGGCCGGTGTGATGGGACGCGGAACTTGAGTAATTTCTCTTTCACCATCCTCACCATTTACCAACAGTGAAACCTCTTCAAAGAAGATAGATGGCTCGTCATCCTCTTTGGCAACCGCGGTGATGATGAGTGCGGATTTAGCCCTAGTCGTCGCGACGTAGAAGAGCCTTCGCTCATCTTCGGCAAGCCCACTGGCCGCCAGTGCATCCAACTCTTTGCGGGCTAGTACTCCGTGGCGCATGATCTCCACCAACCGTTCACTTCCCAGAAGTGATCCACGCTGACGCAGGTTGGGCCAGGTACCTTCCTGCAAACCTGCGATTGCCACCACTTCCCATTCGCGACCCTTGGCGGCATGAACTGTAAGTATCTCTACGACATCAGGACGTTGCCCTTGGGCGGTTATGACATCTCCCAAAATACTTTCCTGACTAATTTGGCGGATGAAACTATCCGCCTTGGAATGTGGAAATCGCTCCGCAAACCGGCGGGCGGATTCAAAGAGTTGCATCATCGCATCCAGGTCGCGATCTGCCGCAGCTCCGCGCGATCCACCTCGAAGCGCTTGTCGACGCCAACTCTCGCTCAATTTAGATCCATCACTTGTTATCGCATTGCTCCAAATTTCCCAGAGGAGATCTTCACCTTGCGCAGTGGACTTGCGCAGGACTTTCCGGGCGCGCGCTAAGAGATCATGGATCCTTTGCAGGGATTGAGCCCCTTCAATTGAAATATCGCCATGCTCAACCGCATCTATCAACAATTGAGTGCCAGTGCGCTGATCCTCCTCGGCTCGCGATGCCAGAAGTGCTCTGCGAATTCTCCGTAAAGAAACCGAGTCGGCACCGCCAAATTCGGAGAGTAAAAGTCGCTCGCAGTTCTCCAGATTAAGAGGTACCTCCCCAAGTGCGATCTGCGCAATCAATAAGAATGGTGCGATGGCAGGATTGTTTGCCAGCGCCTCAACTTCTGAGGCCACTGGGATTCCTGATTGGGAGAAGGCGCGGCGCAGGGCCGAAGCCTGCATCCCGGGAGCACGCAGAAGCACTGCCATCTCGCTCCACGGCTTCTTCTCAATCAGGTGGGCATGGCGAAATTGATAGGCAATAAACTGCGCCTCCTCGCTCTGTGAGCGAAAACGTCCGACAAGAACCGGCGCGTATTCGTCGCCTTGAGTCGCACGGACGCAGATGCGCTTTCGCTGCGGAGCGGCTCTTGAGAATCCAGCTGCAATATGAGCGCCTACTTCAAAAACATCAGGACTGCTCCGGAATTCATCATGCAACACAATCTTCTCTCCAATTGGCCCCTTACCAGATTGGTAGAAATCCAATTCGGCGCCCAATTGATCTGGATCTGCACCTCTAAATCGCCCCACAGCGCTGTCCGCGTCCGCACAGATGACGACATCCTGATTGACGAGTTCGCGCAGAAGGGCGCGTTGCGCGGGATCGCTCTCTTGAAATTCATCGACCAGGATGGTGGAGAAGCGCGCGCGAAGATCGGTCGCAAGGATCGGATTCGCTCTGAGATGGCGGAAAGCCTCCACGACTATCTGGCTCGGGTCGATGCGTCGCTTAGCGTCGCCAGCTGAATCTGTTTGTAGATCCAAAATATCCAGGTACTGCTTCCAGAAAATGGCTGCCGCTTCCCAATATTTCTCACCACTCTCCTTGCCGAGCCGTACAAGTTGATCAGGAGAGAGATTTCTTTCAGAAGCGCGCAGTATGAGATCGCGCAGTTCTCGTGCAAAGCCATTTGTCGTAAGCGCCTTCTCCAAATCGAGTGGCCAGTAATTCTTACCAAGGTCGACATCTCCAGCGATGAGTTCGCGAATGAAATATTCCTGCTCGGCACCCGACATAAGGATTGGATCTGGTGCATCAGGATGGGCTTTCATTTTAAGAATTGAAAAGGCGAGAGAGTGAAAAGTCCTAGCAATGGGTTCGTGCATGATCGTAGTCGTACGCAGTGCCACGGCATCGCGAAGTTCGGAAGCGCGCTCGCGATCGTAGGTCAACATCAATAGTGAATTGGGATCTTGTCCTTCGCTGATACGTGAGAGAGCAGCTTCAATGAGAAGGGTGGTTTTCCCGGTTGCAGGACCACCCAGGACGACAAGGGGCGAGTCTCGATGGCCGATCACGCGTAATTGATCATCAGAGAATGTAATCGCCTTTTTCACCAACGGGCGCCGGACAAGTGCTCCGACTAGCTCAAATTGGTGTTTCGCCATGCCCCCATTCAACCCGACATGGGTGACATTGTGGGGTAATTGCAAGGAAAAGCGCGAAGCCGAATCACCCTTGATTAATCTGAACCTGTTTCCATAGCGGCGCGATCAAGAGATTCGTTGGCATCAGGACTCTTCTTACTACTAGAGGATGCGATTGCTTCAGCCCCACCGGTTTCGAGTTGGCCAACCAACTGAAAGTATCCCTCACCGAGTTGGCCCTGTGCGCGGTAGAGCTCGAGTTTGGCACGAGTATCGGCAATATCGAGATTTCGCATAGTTAACTGGCCAATGCGATCGACAGGTCCAAATGCTGCGTTTTCAGTACGCTCCATTGAAAGTTTGTCTGGGTGATAACTAAATGCAGGGCCTGAGGTATTGATGATTGAATAATCATCACCGCGGCGCAAACGAAGTGTGACTTCGCCAGTGACGGCTGAAGCAACCCATCGCTGTAAAGATTCGCGAAGCATCAGCGCTTGGGGATCTAGCCAACGGCCTTCATAGAGAAGGCGTCCAAGGCGGCGACCTTCAGCGTGGTAGTTAGCGATGGTGTCTTCATTGTGAATTGCACTGATCAGACGCTCGTATGCAATAAAGAGAAGCGCCATACCCGGAGCTTCGTAAATACCGCGACTTTTTGCTTCAATAATGCGATTCTCTATCTGATCGGCCATGCCTAATCCATGGCGACCGCCAATATCATTTACTTCGCGCATTAAGTCAACGACGTTGGGGAATTCTTTTCCGTTAATCGCCACAGGCCGACCTTGGATAAATTGAATCTTTACATCTTCCGTCGCAATTGCCACTGACTCATCCCAGAAACGAACGCCCATTATGGGTTCGACGATTTCAAGTGACGTATCTAGGTGCTCAAGAGTTTTTGCCTCATGGGTTGCACCAAGAATATTTGCATCTGTGGAGTAAGCCTTTTCGACGCTGTCTCGATATGGCAGATTGTTTGCGCTTAGCCATTCAGACATTTCCTTACGGCCACCAAGTTCGCGGACGAAATCAGCATCCAACCATGGCTTGTAAATCTGAAGGTTTGGGTTTGCCAATAATCCATAGCGATAAAAACGTTCGATGTCGTTTCCTTTGTACGTCGAACCATCACCCCAGATCTCAACACCATCTTGCAACATTGCACGAACAAGAAGAGTGCCGGTTACCGCCCGGCCAAGGGGCGTGGTGTTGAAATATTGCTTACCACCGGAGCGAATGTGAAAAGCACCGCACGCAATTGCGGCCAGACCCTCTTCGACAAGGACCTCCTTGCAATCAACAAGACGTGAAATCTCGGCACCATAATCTTTTGCTCGGCCTGGAACAGAATCGATATCTGGTTCATCGTATTGGCCAAGGTCTGCCGTATAAGTGCAAGGGATTGCACCTTTGGCGCGCATCCACGCAACCGCTACTGAGGTATCAAGACCGCCTGAAAATGCGATACCGACTCGTTCTCCAACGGGCAATGCTCCAAGGACCTTAGACATGGGTACAGTCTAAAGGAGAGCAATTACTCCTGGTTGGCTCGCTTGGCGCGTGCGGTAAGGCGGGCGCGTTCATCGGCATTGAGGATCACCTTCCGGATACGGACCATTGCCGGAGTGACTTCAACGCACTCGTCTTCACGACAGAATTCGAGAGCGCCCTCCATATTGAGTCGCTTTGGTGGAATAAGACGCTCGGCCTCATCGGTACCGGATGAACGCATATTGGTGAGCTTCTTCTCACGCACCGCATTGACGTCCATGTCCTCGGATCGCGAATTCTCGCCAATAACCATGCCCTCATAAACTTCAGCGCCGGGTTCGACGAAGATGCTGCCACGATCTTGGATCGCATACATCGCGTAACTGGTCACGAATCCGCGGCGGTCCGAAACAAGTGAGCCGGTTGGGCGGGTGCGAAGTTCGCCGTGCCAAGCCTCATATCCGTCGAAAACGTGGTGAAGCAGGCCGGTTCCGCGAGTCTCGGTGAGGAACTCTGTGCGGAATCCGATCAATCCACGGGATGGAACGCGGTAATCAAGGCGGATCCAACCAGTGCCGTGGTTCACCATCTGCTCCATGCGCGCCTTGCGAAGTGCCATCAACTGCGTGATGACGCCGAGGTAATCCTCAGGTGCATCAATGGTGAGGTGCTCCATCGGCTCGTGCATCTTTCCATCAACCATCTTTGTGACAACCTGCGGTTTTCCAACGGTGAGTTCGAAACCTTCCCGTTTCATGATTTCAACGAGCACGGCAAGTTGGAGTTCGCCACGACCTTGCACTTCCCAGGTATCTGGACGCTCCGTGGTGAGAACTCGGAGCGAAACATTTCCAATGAGCTCTGCATCCAGACGGCTCTTCACAAGTCGCGCAGTCAACTTCGTTCCGCTCTGACCTGCCAGCGGCGAAGTGTTGATACCGATCGTCATAGAAATACTTGGCTCATCAACCGTGATCAACGGAAGCGCAATGGGATTATCTGGGTCTGCCAGAGTCTCGCCCAAAGTGATGGTCTCAAACCCCGCGACCGCGATGATGTCGCCCGGGCCAGCCTCTAATGCCGGAACTCGCTCAAGTGCCTCGGTAAGAAGTAGTTCGGCAACTTTAACTTTTGTCATGCTGCCGTCGGTTTTGATCCAAGTGACCATCTGACCCTTTTTTATGACACCTTCGCGAATGCGACAGAGAGCGAGACGACCAAGGTACGGAGATGAGTCGAGGTTTGTAACGTGTGCCTGTAAAGGTGCACCTTCGTGATACTCAGGAGCAGGAATTGCGGAGAAGATAGTGTCAAAGAGAACGTCGAGGTTTGTTTCCTCTGGCATTCCGCCGTCTGCCGTGCGGGTCAATGACGCGCGGCCAGCCTTGGCAGATGCATAAACAATCGGGAATTCAATCTGCTTCTCATTGGCATCAAGATCCAAGAACAGTTCATACGTCTCATCGACTACTTCGGCGATGCGAGAGTCTGGACGGTCAACTTTGTTGATCACAAGGATGACGGGCAAATTCTTTTCAAGTGCCTTACGGAGCACGAACCGTGTCTGAGGCAAAGGGCCTTCAGAAGCGTCTACGAGAAGAAGAACACCATCGACCATTTCAAGGCCACGTTCAACCTCGCCGCCGAAGTCCGCGTGACCCGGGGTATCAATAATGTTGACGATATTGGCTCCGCGGTGAACAGCGGTGTTTTTCGCAAGAATCGTGATGCCCTTTTCGCGCTCCAGATCCATCGAATCCATCATGCGATCCTGGCCTTCGGATTGCTCCTTATAAGCCGCGAATGCACCAGACTGCCAGAGCATGGCATCGACCAGAGTGGTCTTGCCATGGTCAACGTGGGCAATAATTGCGACGTTTCGAAGATTTTCGCGCTTCTTTACTGGCAAACCTGCCAAATGCGCGGTAGATGCGTTAGCCATTGACCCTCAACTCCACTCGATTTATGCCCTTAATGAACATCAATAGAGCGGTGCAAAGAATAGCATCTAGCACATATAACCCTTAAATCGGGTCTTAATTAAGCGAGAAAAATCAAGAGTTTTGAGGAAACCCTAAATTAATTCCACCATGGCTTGGATCCAACCAACGGCTGGTAACAACTTTTCCACGAGTGAAGAACTGAACACCTTCGCCACCATGTGCATGCGAATCGCCAAAAAGTGAGTTCTTCCATCCACCAAATGAGTAGTAGGACATTGGCACTGGGATCGGAACGTTGATTCCAACCATGCCAACCTCTACTTCATTCTGATAGCGACGAGCTGCACCGCCATCATTTGTAAAGATCGCTGTTCCGTTTCCGTATGGATGATCATTTACTAGTGCGAGTGCTTCGTCGTATGTTTTCACTCGGATCACGCTAAGTACCGGTCCGAAGATTTCTTCTTTATAGATACTCATATTGGAAGTAACGTTGTCGAAAAGCGTCGGGCCAAGCCAGAATCCGCCGCCCTCAATATTTATATCCCGTCCGTCGACTACAAGTGTCGCGCCTTCTTTCTTGCCAGCTTCAACATAGGATGCAACTTTGTCCCGGTGTACAAGAGTCACGAGTGGACCCATGTCGGCGCCCATCGCGCCGTTGCCGGTCTTGATTTTCGCCATGCGCTCTTTGATCTTCGCAACCAATTCATCCGCAATCGGTTCCACTGCTACAAGGACTGAGATCGCCATGCAACGCTCACCCGCCGAACCAAAACCAGCGTTGATTGCGGCATCGGCTGCCAGATTCAAATCGGCATCGGGTAGGACGACCATGTGGTTCTTTGCACCACCAAGTGCTTGGACTCTCTTACCGGCTTTTGTTCCGGTCTCATATACATATCTAGCAATCGGAGTCGAGCCAACGAAGGAAATTGATTTGATCCCTGGATGTGTAAGCAGTGCATCAACCACAACCTTGTCTCCGTGCACGACATTGAACACGCCATCGGGGAGTCCGGCTTCCTTCCAGAGGTTTGCCATATACATGAGCGCGCTGGGGTCTTTCTCAGATGGCTTGACGATCACGCTATTGCCACAGGCAATTGCAATTGGGAAAAACCACATCGGAACCATTGCCGGAAAGTTGAATGGAGAGATGATCGCAACCGGCCCGAGAGGCTGGCGGATCGAATACACATCAACGCCCGTAGATACCTCCTCGGAGAAACCACCCTTGAGCAAGTGCGGTATGCCGCAGGCGAATTCAACGACTTCCAACCCACGGGTTACCTCGCCTAAAGCGTCACTTAATACTTTTCCATGTTGGGCCGTGATGAGCGCAGCGATTTCTTCTTTATGGGTATTTACCAATTCGCGGAAAGCAAATAGGACCTGAACGCGCTTGGTTAATGAAGAATGTCGCCATAAGTCGAATGCTTTTTTGGATATTTCGACCGCGTGATCAATAGTCGAAGCGTCCGCAAAAGCGACCGTCCCGGTTACTAAGCCCGTTGCCGGGTTGAAGATCTCCCCGTGCCGTCCGGATTTTTCATCTGCAATTTCGCCATTAATCCAATGCGATACATGAGTCATGTACGAAGGTTACTTGAGACAGATATAGTGGCGCTAGTGCGAAAAGAATAGGAATGATAATGAACTCGCCAACTATTGATCCCAAAAAAGGTGCTGAGGTTTTTGCAGCCGACCGCGCCCATGTTTTTCACTCATGGTCTGCCCAAGCACAAATTTCCCCCATCCCTGTCGCAGGTGCGCAAGGATCTTATTTCTGGGATTACGATGGAAATAAGTACTTGGATTTTTCATGTCAGCTCGTCTTCACCAACATTGGTCATCAACATCCCAAAGTTGTGAAAGCAATCCAAGAACAGGCCGCGATTTTGGCCACCATCGCACCGCAACATGCCAACGTTGCCCGCAACGAAGCAGCGAAGCGGATTGTTGATTTGGCCGGGCCAAAATTCCAAAAAGTCTTCTTCACAAATGCTGGAGCCGACGCAGTTGAAAATGGAATTCGTTTGGCGCGACTGCACACAGGCAAGGATAAAATTCTCTCCACCTACCGTTCGTACCATGGCAACACTGGTGCAGCGATTAATGCGACCGGAGATCCGCGCAGGTTCCCCAATGAATACGCTTATGGACACGTTCATTTCTGGGGTCCATATCTCTATCGCTCTTCTTTCTGGGCCACCGATGAAGCCGAAGAGTGCCAACGCGCACTCGAGCATCTTGAACAGACCATCATCTTTGAAGGACCAAAAACCATCGCGGCAATTCTTTTGGAGACGGTCCCCGGAACTGCAGGAATCCTTGTTCCACCCGCTGGCTACTTGGAAGGTGTCCGAGCACTCTGCGACAAGTACGAGATTTTGTGGATTGCCGATGAGGTTATGGCCGGATTCGGAAGAACTGGTAAATGGTTTGCCTTCCAGCACTCAAATGCTCTCCCGGACCTCATTCTCTTCGCAAAGGGGGTGACCTCGGGCTACGTAGCCCTTGGCGGAGTCATCATTCCGGAAAATATCGCAAAGACATTCGACGATCGAGTATTTCCTGGCGGACTCACCTACTCTGGCCATCCGCTTGCTTGTGCAACAGCCGTCGCGACCATTGATGCGATGAAAGAAGAGAAGATGGTTGAGAGCGCTGCGAATCTGGGCGAAAAAATCATGGGTCCTGGACTTCGCGAATTAGCGAAGAAGCATAAGGTCATTGGCGATGTCCGTGGAGTTGGTGCTTTCTGGGGCATGGATATCGTGAAAAACCGCGCAACCCGCGAGCCAATGGCTCCGTATGGAAGTTCAAGCCCAGAGATGAACGAGTTGATTGCTGCGTGTAGAAAGAATGGTCTGATGCCATTCCCCAATTTCAATCGACTTCACCTAACGCCACCGATCAATATCTCTGAAGCCGATGCCAAATTGGGACTTGAACTCTTTGACAAAGCCCTTTCTGAAATTGGAAAGCACTACTCCGGCGCATGAGCGAGTCTCACGAAGAGATCGCACAGTCAGAATATTTCCTTAATCTCCCGCGAAAGCGGATTGGTGCAGGGCTGATCTTCGTAGACGAACAAGAACGTATCCTCCTTGTGGAGCCAACGTATAAAAAGAACTGGGAAGTCCCGGGTGGCATGGTCGAGCTCGGAGAGACACCACGCGATGCGGCACGAAGAGAAGCGCTGGAAGAACTTGGCATCGAAGTAATTGTGGGCCGGCTACTCGTTTTTGACTGGGTTCCTCCTCGGCGATTGCCTGATGACGGCGTCATGCTTCTCTACGCAAGCGATCCAATCGACACCTCGAAAATCGTGCTTCCTCCGAACGAACTCATCTCATGGAAGTGGTGCGATCACGATGAGATTGCCGAGCGGGCTTTAGACTTCATGGCGCGAAGACTGGACGCAGCACTTCATGCGTTGGCCACTGACACGGTCATAGAACTTGAAAACGGACACCCGGTCAGATCTAACTAATCACCCTCCTTGAACGACTACTCCCCTTCTTATGGATACCGGTTGAACCAATCAGGACTAAATGCTTTGGGGTATTCTCCCATCATGGGTACGAAGCTGGATCTATTGAAAGCGAACCGCGAGGCGATTCTCGAAATTGCCAAGCGGAACAAAGGTCTGTCGATTTCCGTCTTCGGGAGCGTTGCTCGCGGTGAAGACACCGATACCAGTGACTTTGACTTCCTTGTTGATTTTGCCAAAGGAGCATCATTTTTCGACCAGTTCCAAATGCAGCAAGAGCTTTCGGAATTCCTCAAGGCACCCGTGGACGTTATTTCACTTCACGCATTAAAACCTAGAGATTTCGATATTCGCGAAGAAGCCCTGGCTTTGTGACCCGTTCGGAGATTATCGTCTTCCAGGAATTGAATGGAAGAAGATTGCCGGGATGAGAGTACTTATTGCCCATGCCTATCACCGAGTGGACATCGATTTCATTTGGACAATTGCAACGACATCGGTTCCCGATTTAGCTCAAACAATTCGTGCAAAGTTTCCAGACCTGGACTCTGAGGCCTAGTCACAGATTGGAAGGTTAGGGTGATTGGATATTTAGTGGGGCAATCCACCATTCTGAAGCGACAGTTAAAGAAGATTTTTCAAGTGCTTTTCTCTTCGGCTCGTCAAGATGACCGCAAACCACCACCACTTGAGCAGCACCTCTTGCGAGAGCCGCTTTTCTAACTTGATCGAGAAGATCTGCACCGACGGTTTCCCACAAATCACTTTCAATCACGACGAAGTCGTCTATCGAACAAGTCAAACCGCCTGGGTTGTAAACAGGAGGTGCTGGAACTAAGCGACCAATGACAAAACCAACCAATTCAGTTTCTGAAGTTGCGACTAGGGTAATTACCTTTTCATCTGCTATTTGACTGGCAAAGTAGTCTCGCTGTTGAGCGATCGCGTCTGGTGCTACTCGCCAAAAGACAGGTTGGTAGGTTTCATATTCAAGCCGTTTGGCACTTGCTAAATTCAGGATTTCCTCCAGGTCGAAATCCTCTGCCGTTCGAATTCCGGTGTTGCTCACGTAATGTGGCCATCCAGGGAATAGTCAGCAACTTTGTTAGATTTCATGGATGAATAGTCGCATATGAATATTTGTAAGGAGCGGTTATTTGAGAGAAATGATTGATTCCCAATGTCCAGTTTCATCCCTTCGAGCGCGCCTTTCTAATTTCTCAAATCATTGACCTGAGATCATCTTCCGAGGTCATGAATCAAGCGTTGGATATCTACAAATTGAGTCGTATCCACTCGATGGACGGTTCCTAGTCCGAGTGGATCCGCCATCCTTCCCCACATTTCCCAATCTGAATCCGTCGAGCCAGAACTTTCAGAGTGAATCCAGTGACGTTCTAACGCTCGACTCTCAAACCTTTCGCGAGCTAGAGACAAGGGAACATCGCACCAAATTTCATCATGAGTGAGAATGCCCAATTCATGAAGTTCCTGAGCGAGAGTTCGGCTGCTAGTTGAGTGGCAAGCGTTGTTTTTCCTGAACCAGGAAGTCCGTTAACAATGATCAGGGACATGGCTGAGATGGCTCGCTTGGGTGGAACATGGATGAAAGCGTATGTCTTCTACCCAAGATTAACGACTGATTCCCAGTGGCGTAGGCATTAAGAAAGGCCCCACCCAATGTGAACTGAGTAGAGCCTTTCTGGTGATGTGCCCCTGACGGGATTCGAACCCGTATCCCCGCCTTAGTTGGAGGCGTGCTCTATCCGTTGAGCTACAGAGGCACCTCGCGTAAGTTAGAAGATACGGATCAGTTGATTTAATGTTTTGCAGGAGCATGTGCAGAACTTCTCGTGATGTGAAAAGTAAAGTCACGGAAAGTAATTAACGGAGTTTTGTAAAAGGCGGCCAGCAAATTCTGATATGTGCTACAGTTCTAAAACTTAGTTGGAGGCGCAACAATCTCTGTTTGTTGAGTTACTACCTAAAACCTCGAGAGAACATCTCGAGGTTTTAGTGTTTCTGTACCGATTTATTGGTAATTCCTTCTTTGGAATCCTTCCGTTGGGAAAGCAACAGTTGAGATTCCCGATGCCCAGTTTCATCCCGTCGGGCGCACCACGCGGGAACCAGAGAGATGAAACTAGTCACCTCTCCCTTGATACGTTTGTCTTCCACTATCCTCAACAACATTATGGACAATGAAATCCCAATTTCTGGCGGTCGACTTAACCGAGGAAAACTGGTTCGCGTTGGCGATTTTGTGCTTCGACCAGCGGACGAAGATGCCGATGTAGAGCAAGTAATCATCGAAGTTGGGAAAGTCTTCCGTGGAGTACCTAAGACTTTCGGTCCTGACTTCAATGGTCGCCTCAAACTAGAGTGAATCGAAGGAGAGGCCGGTGAGTTCGTTAATGAAGATGCGGAAAAGAGTAAAACCAGGTTCCTTAGTGTCGGAGCACTTCTTAGAGATTTGCATGATCCGTGGCAACGCGCTGAGTGGATTCTGGATGGCTATTCCGCATCGGATAATCTCCGTTTGGAGACGGTGAGACTTCTCCCCCTTAATCAAAAAGTTCAAGCCGAGTATGTAATTGGCAGAATCAAGGCTCAAGGTGCTGAGGTATATGAAGAATGGGTGGCCAAAGGAGGCATTCGTAGATTAGATCTGGATGATGCATGGTTGGGCGGGGAGAGCGAAAAACTTTTGCAGGCGTGGCGGTTTAAATAATCGAAATGACCGATTCCCAGTGCCCAGTTTCATCCCTTCAGGCGCACACTTTGACCGATGATATTGCGTAATATTGCGTTGCATGAAGACGAAACAAACATTTGACGTCTGCACTTTGGTCTCGGATTCAATTGTTATAAGACAATTGGCTTCGTCTGATCAAGAAGCCATCGTCACAGCAGGCAACGACGATCAAATGCAAAAATGGTTTCCCCTTCCTTTTCCATATACAACTGAAAACGCTAAATGGTTCATTTCAGATTTTGCTCCCGAAAGGCAACATGGTGGCACCGGACTTGTAAGCGCCATTGACCTCGACGGAAAATTTGCGGGTGTTATTGATATTAAAAGGGCTGAGTGGCGCGGTCGGTCATGCGAGATTAGCTACTGGACTTCTCCTTGGGCTCGAAGCAAAGGTGTGTCAACTAGTGCTTTAGTTATACTTTCGCACTGGATCATTCAAGAAATGGGATTCCAACGACTTGAAGTGAGAGTTGCACCAGGGAATCTTGCCTCTCAAAAAGTTGCTGAAAAAGCAGGCTTCGTCCGTGAAGGTATCGCGAGAAACGCTGGATTTACGAACCATGGCCGGATTGACTTGATTATTTACTCAAGGATTCCTAGCGACCACTGATTCCTATGTCAGACGTAAGATCTTTCGAGAACTCATGCTCCGCTATCCGATCAACGAGAAGGTGGATTCTCGGCGCCCAGTATCTTCCCTTCGGGCGCACACGGTAGTTAGTACACACCCTGGAGTTCTTGCCCTGCCATGACCCTCGCTGGTTGTACGTGCCTATGATATCATCTGATATCAGGAGGTTGAAATGGCAGATTTACTTATTAGAGATTTAACTCCAGAGGTAATGGCAGCATTAGAAAATAAGGCCGCATTACTTGGTCTTTCGCGCGTTGAATACGTACGTCGCACACTGACGCAGGAAGTTCGTATGGGCACGGAGTCAGTTACGGAGAAGCATCTAGCCTCTCTTCTTGTGTTGCTCCCAGACCTTTCGAATGAACAGGTGATGGAGAATGCGTGGCGATAACCGGTTGGTTGATAGATAAATCAGCCCTCGTTCGTCTGGCAACTACGCCCGATGCCCAACTCTGGGCATCGCGAATTGATGCTGGCCAAGTCCATCTCTCTTCAATTACCCGCCTCGAAATTGGTTATTCAGCAAGATCGGCAAATGAACTTCTCACATCTTTTGCAAGCCTTCCACTTTCAAAAATGCGGATTGAAAAACTTTCGCCAACTATTGAGGAGAGAGCCTGGGATGTTCTCCAACAATTAGCGGACCTTGGACAACATAGAGCTCCCTCAATTCCAGACCTCTTAGTTGCCGCAACAGCAGAAAAATGTGAACTCATAGTTCTGCATGTTGATAAGGATTTTGAGTTGATAAGCAACATCACCAAGCAGGCAGTGGAGCGTCTAGATTTCTAAAGTGATCTGCCCAACGTTCTCCGGCCACCCTAGCGTGCCTAAGTCGAGTCCCTAACTATTTGGTCAAAATGACGTTTATTGCCACAGGCGCACCATGACGGCACAATACGAAAAGTGAACATCGAACCTCAAGTCCGTCACACAGCGCGCGCTGGATACCACGTCAGAAATTATGACGCCCCGCCAACTTGCATCGTTATATGGAGATTTGATTCTCAACGGATTGCCCGAGGCTCCAATCGACTTGGGGATTGAATAAATGTCTGATGTCCTCCTTTGGTTCATCAACTTGGAAGGATGATCGGATGTGACTACACATGAGTGGATCGAATCCGATGTGCCAAGTGATCTAGAAGTTCGACAGGTGTACGGATTCATTTTCAATTTGGATGGCCTCCTCAAGTGGGGAGAGTCAGGCAGGCAGCAGGTTGCAAAAGCAATCGCCACAGGTTCAAAACTTGGCGTGTTCTGGGACGGGGCACCGCTCTCTTATATCGAAATCGATTAACTCAATATCTGTCGCATTGGCGAGAGAACCTATTGACCCACCATCGAGTATCACGTCGGCAAGCAATTCGACTAACGAAAGAGCGATTTCATCCGAAAAATTTATCGCTATCTACATACAACGGAGGCAATTCATAATCTTGAAACCCACGCTTTTTGCAACAGGCATGGTAGATTCGAATCCAGTGGAGAATGGTATAAAACAGAACATTGGAGAGTTCATGAACCGTGGACCACGAATCCAAATATTTACAGTCGCCCTTATCGGTACCGTCCTTGCTGTTCAGATGACAACCACCTCTGCTGCGACAATTGCCAAGGCTAGTCAAATATGTAGCAAAGTTGGTCGAACCGGTGTAACCAAGACAGGCCAAAAACTTGTCTGCGTCAAGTACGGTAAAAAGTTACTTTGGAAAGTTGCACCAGTAAAAGCCAAACTGCCTTCGCCACCGAAAGTAACTCCAAGCGCAACTCCAAGCGCAACGGCTACCGAAAGCCCATCTCCAACTCCTACGCCAACAGCCACTGCGATTAAGGTTGCCGGTTTGATAAGCGCCGACTGCGTGGCTCTGATTCTCAAGTTTGGAGCATCTCTCGGCTCACAAGATTCGACTGTCAACGTGGCATCTGAGATGGATAAATTGAATACCTGCATGAAAGATACGGGCGTGACAGAAGTCATTACTTCATCACCATTCAACCCAGTCGATATTGGATCAATTACTAAGTTCCGATCATGTGCAGGACATGATTTTGCGGAAGGGTCTGGCGACGGTCAAGTGACCTCAAAAGATCCGCAATATGAAAAATTTTCCTCAATGAAGCATTACATCACTCCTCTAAAGCAGAACGCTAACGATAGAACCGACGCTTTTGCGCCCTTTGATGGATTTGTGTCGAGAGTGGCCGACGAGTCGGCGGGACAAACAACCGGCAAAACTTACGCCAATCCGGGTAGTCAAATTCAATTGATTTCCTATGCCAATCCAGCAATCTCCTTTACTTACTTTCACGTTTACGGACTTTCAGTGAAAGCAGGAGATGCTGTGACTTCAGGGCAGAAGATTGCCTACCATGAGATTCAAGGTGTAAACGCAGGGCGCTCTTCTTACGATATTGCAATGAGTAAATTTGATATGGCAGCAATGCTCGCCAAGGCCACTAGACGCCTTTCTATGATGAATTACTTATCGCCCACGGTTGCTAGTATTTTTGTAAATGTGGGACTGACTCCTGAGAACTCCATCTGGTCTGCTCAATATCGAACCACAAATCCTTGCCTCTTCACTGGCAGCCTCGGTTTCTTTCAAGGACCAGAGAATCCAGCAGATCGAGTAACTCTTAAGCACTAAGAGTTTCAATCAGTCTTGATTCGTCCCTCGACTGGGAGAAGATCGAACGTGGCGCAGAGTTGGCTATTCTCGAAGCCTTCGGATCTGACGCTTCGTTATTAGCCAGAGCAGGGTTAACCACGCGACGATGTCGGATTTACTGGATGCTTGTCGACCGCTAATTGAGACTGTTGCTGATACGTGGGGGGCAATGCAAGAAGGAAGTGCACCGGAGTTGAACGAACGAATGACAGCACCAGGAATTAGTGCGGATAAAGAGGCGGCAACATTGGCTGCGTGGGCTAGCAAGATGGATAATCATTGAGTGAGAAGAAGATTCATATTGGTAGCGGTAATTGTTCTCACGTCGGTTATATCTGCCATTCTCTTTTACGAACCTCAAGATTCAAGGTCCAAGGTCGAGATGGGGATTGTTCATGTCCAAGTACTTCTCTCGCCAACTTGTCCGGTTGAGCGAAATCCGCCTGATCCTGCCTGTGCTCCCAAGCCATATGAAACCAAGATTACGATCTTGGATGCGCAAACAAATAGTCCTTACAAAAATTATGAGACAGATTCATCCGGAAAAATAACTTTTTCAATCGATCCAGGAAAATACGTGCTGCGAGCCAAGAGCACTACCCCCTTTCCCTACTGCACTGATTTGAAGATAGTAGTAACGACAAATAAGACACAGAGCGTTGTCATTAATTGCGACACGGGAATACGGTAAACGCGCAGGGTCTGGCTCTATTTCCATCGGCCCAACCATTGCGTTCTCTTATGTTCGAGAGGAGACTGAAAACAGGCTCTCACAGAGGCCGTCAGCGCCTCGCGGAGGGTTCGCGAAAGAGGTGAGTTCAATGACAGGTGATCCCGTTTCGATTCGTTCCCGAAATTCGGCGAGCGGCACGAATACAACTAGTCGCCTAAGTCGGTGTGCAGTTGGCGTTACGACAGTAGTCGCAGTGGTGCTTGCGGTGACTGGCGCCATATTTATTGTGGCATTTTCCAGCGGAGGATCCGACGCAATCTCCGACAACTGGATCGGACTCCTCGGCGCGATTGCATTGATCGGCGGCTTGATTGCTTCGTTCGCGGCATTCGTGCTCGCGATCACCGCAAAGATCAAGCGCGAGCAGTCAGCATGGCTCTGGCTTCCACTACTAGCATTTCCCACCATGCTTCTCTTCCTACTGCTAGGCGAAGTCCTCTGGTGGGAGTAGCAGGAGTTCGTTCGAATCAATCTCTTATCTCGTGCAGTAGATTCACCTCGTGACCCAAGATCGCGATCCTTCGAAGTTCCCCGCAGGTATGCCAGGCCTTGTCATTTTCGATTGCGATGGCGTACTTGTTGATAGCGAGGTAATCTCAATAGCAGTCGATGAGATTGTTCTGGCCGATCTAGGGTGGCAGATCGAACAAGACGAGATTATCGAGAGATTCGTTGGTCGTTCTCACGGTCACTTTCTTACTGTTGTCGAGAAACATATCGGCTATAAATTGCCCGACGATTGGGAAGATTCGTACCAACACCTTTATCGGGAGGCGATGCTTCGAGATCTTCGTCCTGTTGCTGGAATTGTTGATGCCCTCGACTTGATCAAGATTCCCTCATGTGTGGCTTCCAATGGGAGTCACGAGAAGATGCGCTTTACGCTAGGACTAACTGGACTCTTGACACGATTTGAAGGTCGCATATTTAGCGCCTCAGAGGTTGCACTTGGGAAACCTGCACCAAATCTATTCATCCACGCAGCGTCGACTCTGGGGTATGAGCCGTCTGAATGTGTTGTTGTTGAGGATAGTGTGGCTGGTGTTCAAGCAGCGCTTGCTGCAAACATGAAAGTAATTGCCTATGCGGGCGGAGTTACTCCACGAGAGCAACTTGAGTTCGCTGGCATGCATGTTATTGACCACATGTCTGAACTCCCGCATATTTTGAAGAAGATAATCAAGTAAGGTCACACTTTCACATCTTTCTTCAGCGTTTGGCTTGATCGAAAGCGTTGCCTATGGCAATGGCTAGGGAATCCCGCTAGTCGTAAATGCACCTATCTAACCGTTCGGAAAATTGTTACTCCGAGTAGCGTGAATATATGCCATAGTTTCCCCGCCTCGATTTTGTCGAGGAAATGGTTGAGTGCCGGAGTTGGTTACTCCACTTAAAACGCTTTCAGCCTTGGAGTTGCCGAAACGAAAGGCCTCGAGATTATCGAGGTCTTTCGTCTTTCTACACACTAACGATGCACGCACAGGAGTGGTCATGTCTTACGGCCGCGCTGACAATTTGCTCGATTCTTAGCGCGCGGTGTTGCCGTGGTGTAGTGATCGCATTGCAACTTTCACCAAGTTGCCGGGGCGGGTTCGATTCCCGTCGGCAACTCCGCAGCCTCAAATTCTCAAGACTGATCTATTGGTATCGATCTAGAAGTTAGGGAAGTTGAGCAAGGACCTCGAGGTGCCCCTCGGGGTCCTTTATTCTGTGCGCAGAAAGCCTTCGGCAAGGCGGCTTATGTGAGCCCCTCCACAATGCGACCATGACTGCGCCTGCTCGGGTTCAATCAATTGTTACTCCGAGTAACGCGTATTTATGCCATAGTTCCCTCGCCTTGATGTTTACAAGGAAACGGTGAAGCGCGGAGAAAGGCGTAACTCCTTAAACAAGCGCTCTGCCTTGGGGTCGCGACAGGGAAGAGCCTTGGGAGAAATCCCAAGGCTCTTCTTATTCCAACTTCCGCTGGTTTGTCGAAAATGTATTAAACGTTGAATCTAAACTCCACGACGTCGCCATCGTGCATGACGTATTCCTTGCCTTCCATGCGCACTTTTCCGCGCGCTTTCGCTTCTGTCATAGAACCGGCCGCAACAAGATCATCGAAGGAAACAACCTCGGCTTTAATAAACCCCTTTTGGAAATCAGTATGAATGACTCCGGCAGCAACCGGTGCAGTATCTCCCACGTGGATCGTCCATGCGCGTGCTTCTTTTGGACCGGCAGTTAAGTAGGTCTGTAGCCCAAGTGTTCGAAATCCAACGTGTGCCAGAGTTGCAAGTCCTGGCTCACTCAACCCAATTGAATTGAGAAGTTCGAGTGCGTCCTCATCACTGAGTTCGGCGAGTTCTGCTTCAGTCTTTGCATCTAAGAAGATCGCTTCGGCTGGAGCAACCAGTGCTGCCAACTTCTCGCGAAGTGCGGGATCTGCCAACTCCGCTGCATCAACATTGAAAACATAAAGAAATGGTTTGGCAGTCATCAAGTGCAGTTCGGCGAGCGCCTCAAGATCCACGCCACTACTGGAAAGTGGCTTGCCAGAGTTGAGAACTTTCTCGGCTTCCTTGACTGCATCGACTACAGACTGGCGTTCCTTATTTGTGCGCGCTTCCTTCTCGATACGCGGAAGGGCCTTTTCGATGGTTTGAAGATCGGCGAGCGCTAATTCTGTATTGATGATCTCCATGTCGCTGGCCGGATCGACCCGACCTTCGACGTGGATGACATCGCCATCATCAAAAACGCGGATGACCTGGCAGATGGCATCGGTCTCGCGGATATTTGCCAGGAATTGATTTCCAAGACCGGCGCCTTCGGAGGCACCCTTGACGATCCCCGCGATATCCACGAAAGAGACCACGGCAGGCAGGAGTTTCTGGGAGCCGAAGATCGCGGCCAACTTCGCCAAACGAGGATCTGGGACGCCTACGACCCCCACGTTGGGCTCGATCGTGGCAAATGGGTAGTTCGCCGCCAGGACATTGTTCTTGGTCAGGGCATTAAAAAGGGTGGACTTGCCCACGTTGGGCATTCCGACAATTCCGATAGAGAGGCTCACAAGGAGTAGAGCCTACGGGGCTTCGTCAGTGGTTCCTGCCACGATAGGCCCATGAGCATTTCTTTAGGCGTGACCTTGGGCATTCTGGGCCTGCTTCTCGGGCTGGGCATTGGATTTCTACTGGCAAAGACCCGCAGCGCGGGTGCCCAGGCCGAACTCGTGGCCGCCAAAGGATCAATCCTGGTACTCGAGAGACAGATCGCAACAATGCAAGGAGCCCAGACTGAGACCACCCGTCTGGCTACCGAACTCGAGGCGATGAAGAAATCTGTTGAGACCCTCTCGGCCCAGGCACGCGAAGCCGATAGAAGTCGGATCGCCGCCGAGCAAGATATTCGCAAAGACCTGACAAACATGGCGAGTACCAACAAATCTCTCCTTGATGAAACAACAAAAATTGCCGGAGCGCTTTCGAGTTCACAGACACGTGGAAAATTCGGTGAAGCTCAACTCGAACAACTTCTCGAAAACGCAGGACTCATTGAGAACGAGCACTTCACCCGTCAGAAATCAACGGGCACTGATTCAGAGAAGATTGGGATTCCGGATGTCACGATCGCTTTACCAGGCTCGAGTCTCCTCTTTATCGACTCCAAGTTTCCATTTGAAAGAATTCTCGAGGCCTTCGATACCGATGACGAAGTGCTACGTGAAGAACTCATCGTGGCGCATGCTAAGGATTTGCTGAAACACGTGGATGCATTAGCTAAACGTGGATATGCAGAAAAAGACTCCTCACCCAATTTCGTTGTTCTCTTTGCGCCATTTGAATCCATCCTCACTGAAGCATTGCGAGTGGACAGTCGCCTCCTGGAGAAAGCCTTCGCAAAAGGTGTCACGATCGCTACACCAACGACGATGATGGCTCTTTTACGCACTGTCGGATACATCTTTAGTCGCAACCGATTGGCTCAAAGTGCGACAGAGATCCAAGAATTGGCGGGGACTTTCCTTAAAAACGTTGCATCCCTGCACGCCAAAATCATCACGGTCGGTGAGAGATTAAAGAGCACCATCAAGGCTTACAACGACATGATTCCGACTGCGGAAAGTACCGTGCTCAGTCCTGCCAAGAAGATTGTGAGTCTTGGAGTTTCGGCTGACACAAGTAAACTCAAGGCATTCCCTGAAGTCTCAGATAATGTTCGGACATTGAAGAGCAACTTGGCCCTAGATGCTCCAGATGACTTTATTGATAGCGAAGAGATAGAAGAGGAGAACTAATGGCTTCCCCAACCGAGAAGCGACCACCCGTCCCAATTTCACATCAGGGTCTTACAAAGCCAGGGGTGGTTGTAATCCAGAGTTTTTTTATTGGGTTACTCACCGTGCTCGAATTAATTCTTCGCCATGGAGTGGGAGTTTTCACCGGGATTGCAATATGCGTTGCGGTATTTGCCACGATTAGATTTGCTCGCAAAGGGACTGCTTACGTTGCGGCTGCAACCGCACCACTTGCCTTTGCTTTTGTGGCGATGGCGACCATTATTGTGCAAGACGGCCCTCATCCGTCTCGCATTGGAGTCGATTTTATCGCCGCACTCGCGAGCGTGGCGCCGTATCTACTTATCTCAGCGACTTATGGCTGGATCAACTACTTCAAATCTCGTCGGCCACATCCCACCAAATAGTCGCTAACTCGCGTTGGCGCGGCAGTGGATACTCGCGAAGAAAGTCCTTCACTTCTTCTATGCGCTCTGGCGGCAAACAGAGTCGGATCCTTAGGAATTCACTCTCCTGATCAACGTCAGCAGGCTCGCGCATCGGTCCAGACCAGATTTGCCCGTGCGCTCTAATGCCGATCTCCGCGAGGACATTGACCAGGTCCATCGCTGACGGGCTACTAGGCCGATCGAGATTCCAGAAGTATTTCCATGCTGCAGACATATTGGTAAGTGGGTGATGAGTCGGAATTTCAATAACCACCCTGTTTTTCGCGTGGTTATTCAATTCCTGCAAGAAAGGAGCAATATCTGGCACGTTGTATGCCACGTGATGTGAAACTACGACATCGGCCTTCGGCACCTGCTGCGCAATCGCGGGCCAGAACCCTGCAAATACTTCCGATGAGATTCCTCGGGAAGCCGCGTTGGAAGCAAACATCTCCAACATTTCGCCCTGATGATCGACGCCAATGACATGGGCCGGGGACAGCGCAAATGCGGCTATACCTCCGCCACACCCAACATCCAAAACTGAACCGCCAATAGGCAACGCCTCTGCTGCACATGCATGTGAAAAGGTAGTTTCAATTCGCTCAGGTACCTGAAAGAGAGCAGGTGGGTGAATCCAAGGGTTCTCGCTGGCAGTCTCGATAATCTCTTGAGGAATTGCCCACGCTGATAGCGCTTGCGCCCACTTCTCTTGCTCTGAACGCTTCTCGAGGTCCCGCTCCTGAGGAGGCAATTACTTTACCTAACTAACTCGCCGGCGTACATCGCCGGAGAATGGCTCCAAGTTTGGTATCCCCCGTCAAGATTGACCGCGTTGAATCCCAACTCGTTGAGAAGTAGCGAGGCTGTATGACCACGTACGCCGACCTGACAAAGGACGACAAGATCCTTATGGGAGATCTCGCCCAAGCGTTCGCGGATTGAATCCACCGGAATATTGATGGCTCCGGCAATCGTGCCTCGATTGAACTCTGAAGGAGTTCGCACATCAAGCAATACGTATCCACGTTCGGTGTAACTCTCCACCTCGTGCCACTGAACATTCTTCGCAAGACCCGAGAGAAGATTTTCGGCGACATATCCCAACATATTCACGGGGTCCTTGGCCGAACCAAATGGAGGAGCGTATGCCAATTCAAGATCTGCCAATTGTGGTCCTGTTAGGCCACCACGTATGGCGGTGGCAATAATGTCGATTCGCTTGTCAACGCCCTCGGTTCCAACTCCCTGCGCACCAAGTATCTCCCCCGTCTTTGGGTCAAGCAGCAATTTGAGAGACATAGGTTTTGCACCTGGGTAATAACCTGCATGCGAGGCAGGGTGCGTATGAATCGCCTGGTATGCACGCTTCTGTGCAATCAGCCTCTTCTCGTTCCAACCAGTCGTCGCAATCATCAAGTCAAAGACTTTAACAATCGCAGTTCCGATGGTTGGCACCATTCGCACATCGCGACCATTGATGTGGTCGGCCACTACGCGTCCGTGACGATTGGCAATATTGGCAAGTGGAACCAACGTCGAGCTGCCATCAAGAGAATCCTTCTTCTCTGCGGCATCGCCGACTGCATATATATCTTCATTACTTGTCTGATTAAAATCATTTACATCTACTCCGCCACGAGTGCCGATTTTTAGACCAGCACTCTTGGCAAGGGCTGTATCGGGGCGAACTCCGATCGCCATGATCGTCAGATCGCTCGGCAATATCTCGCCACTAGAAAGCGTGACCGATTCCGGGGTGATGGCCGCGACCCCGTCGCCGAGAAAGAGTTGCGCGCCGTGCCGGATCAATTCATCAGCCACGAAAGTAGCCATTTCTGGGTCAAGCGGAGCCAAAACCTGGGGCATGGCCTCCACGACAGATGTCGAAATTCCTTGGTGGATTAAGTTTTCAGCAACTTCGATTCCGATGAATCCGCCGCCGATAATGACCGCATGACGTGGGCGTTTCGCTACTAGAGCGACGATTCGCTCAACATCTTCGACCGTTCGCAATGTGTAGGCAAGTTCGGCGCCAGGAATGTTGGGAACAAACGGAGTTGCTCCGGGACTCAAAATCAACTTGTCATATGAAAGTGAGTACTTCTCGTTTGTTACGAGATCCCTCACTTCAACCGCTTTACTGGCTGCATCAATGCTTATTGCTTCTGAGAGAACGCGAACATCCAATCTAAAACGTGCGTGGAGGGATGCTGGAGTCTGCAAGAACAATGCGGATTCGTCCTCAATCACGCCGCCTACAAAATATGGCAGACCGCAATTTGCGTACGAAACGTGTCCACTCTTTTCGAGCACGATTATTTCTGCGTCTACATCCAGACGCCGCAAACGCGTCGCGGCAGACATTCCGCCAGCGACTCCCCCGACAATGACAATTTTCATTAAGAAACCATCAGTTGCATACCTTGTGACATCCAGTCATTCATACCGTTTGATAAATTGAAAAGATGTGCAAAGCCGAGCTTCTTCATTTCATCGGTCGCGATTCCAGATCGACGACCGCTCTGGCAATAAACCGCATAAGTCTTTGTCTTGTCCAACTTTGACACTTCATTTTGGAAAGTGTCCGACTCAACGTCAATATTGATTGCACCAGCAATGTGTCCTTGATTGAATTCACCGCGAGTACGGACGTCCAAAGTGATAACTCCAGTCTCTTGGGTCTTCTTTGAGAAATTCTGTACATCCATGGAAGTGACACTGCCTGAACTTGAAGAGCATCCTGACAACACTAAAACACCGGTTGCCAATCCCGCGATGCTTCGAAGTGTCTTTTTTCTCATTCCCAGTCTCAATTTCATTTCGTTTCCTTGTCTCATGTTCATTCCCTTGTTTTAGGCCAGACTCAAGAAGAGTTTTTGGAGTTTTTCGGTTACCTCCGCAGAATTAGGCTTCTCGCCTACCAAGCACCCCGTGAGGTTTGCGGAGATGAGAGTAAATGCCGCCGTGTTGATCGCCTTGCCCACCGCCGCCATTTGAGTGACGATCTCCTCGCAAGTCCGACCCTCATCGAGCATCCGAACAACCGCTCCGAGTTGGCCGTGGGCCCGCTTTAAACGTTTACTGATTGCTGCAATCTGTTCTGGATCGAGAACGAGTGCAGAAAGGACCTCATCGGCCGTTCTCTGCTGATTCACCGTCTTCATGGCTGAACCGTAACATACCCCCAGGGGTATCTGTCAATAAAGACCGTTCCCAAAAAGTTCGACTAAGCAGTTCCACTCATGACTAGGCAAAACTTAAAAAGAGTTTCTGCAGTCTTGCAATGATCACCTCAGTGTCTGCTTCTTCACTTTCAATACATTCCTTCAAACTTGCTGAAATGAGCGTGATGGCAGCAGTGTTAATCGCCTTGCCTACAGCTGACATTTGCGTCACAACATCTTCACAACTGCGGCCTTCTTCGAGCATCCGAATAATCGCACCCATTTGACCGTATGCTCGCTTCAAGCGCTTGGCGATGGCGGCTAACTGCTCCTCACTTTCGAGGGTGCGGGAAAGAACCTCCTCTGATTTCTTGACCATCCTCTCTCCCTTCCTTTTCGCGTGTTGGAGATGATACCCACAGGGGTATGACGAATCTAATCAGCAAATTTCATCACAATTAAGTGTTATCACTCCCTACAGATCTAGCAGGGCGCCCCTACGAGAAGAATGATTAGTAACCCACCCAGGTGGTGGGGTGGTCGCTCCTAGTTACTTACTCTCCGAAGGAACAGAGCATTCACGGCCACCAGATCCAAGCGCGAGAGCCACGACCAATTGGTGTGGCTCTCGCGTCTTTTCGCGCCTAAAGTGCCAGTTCATTACTTCTCTCACACCATAAGTCGAAGAGCACGCCCAATCCGTCCTATACGCTGACCGAGTGAATAAAGTGCCCCGTACCCTACCCGTCATCATCCAGGGCGGCATGGGCATCGCCGTCTCTTCATGGCAGTTAGCGCGCGCCGTCTCGCAGCGGGGCCAATTGGGTGTGGTTTCAGGAACCGCCATTGATGCCGTCGTCGCTCGTCGTCTGCAAGAAGGGGATCCAGGTGGTCACATAAGCCGTGCCCTCGCAGCTTTTCCAGTACTCGAAATTTCCAAGCGCGTGCACGACAAATATTTTCGTCCCGAAGGCAGAGGCGATGCGCCCTTCATCCCTGTTCCAAAATTAAGCCTTCGTCCCTCCTCTGATGCATTAGAACTCTGGGTTGTCTCAAACTTTGTGGAAGTGTGGCTCGCGAAAGAGGGTCATGACGGTCTAGTCGGAATTAACTATCTTGAGAAAATTCAGATGGCGACGCCGAGTGCTGCCTACGGCGCCATGCTGGCGGGAGTCGATTACGTACTCATGGGCGCAGGGATTCCTTCCGAAATACCACATCTGCTCAATCAACTTGCCGATCACAACATCGGTGCGATAAATGTCCACGTGGATGGAGCAACAACCACATATAAAGAAACTTTTGAACCCAGAAAATTTACTGATGTAAAACTTCCGCCACTTCATAGACCAAAATTTCTGGCCATCATCTCGGCTCACGTTCTAGCAACTTATTTGGCCAAGGACGAGGTAACCACACCTGATGGTTTTGTGATCGAAGGATTTACCGCAGGAGGCCATAATGCGCCACCGCGGGGAGCAATGGTTCTAGATGATGATGGCCAACCAGTTTTCGGCCCCCGCGATGAGGCTGATATTTCTAAGGTCGCAAAAGTCGGACTTCCTTATTGGCTGGCAGGAGGTCACTCAACACCAGAACAGGTAAGGGCCGCACTCGAAGCAGGTGCTGCGGGGGTTCAAGTTGGAACTATTTTCTCTCTAGCAGAAGAATCTGGACTCCAAAGTGAACTCCGCACTGAACTTTTGGAAAGTCTTGCAGCTAACGATCTCAAAGTTCGAACGGATCCGCTTGGATCACCAACCGGGTTCCCGTTCAAGGTCGCAACCCTTCCCGAGACTCTTTCCGACCGCGAAGTATACGAATCTCGTCCTCGGCTCTGCGATCTTGGATATCTCCGCGTTCCATACGAAAGATCCCCTGGGGTAGTTGGATATCGCTGTGCTTCAGAGCCAGAGCATGTCTTCATTCGCAAAGGTGGAGAGCCCAAAGACCTGGTTGATCGAAAATGCCTCTGCAATGCGCTCATGGCCAATATCGGTCTGGGCCAGACTCGGGCAGATGGATACGTCGAACCCCCCCTTATCACGATGGGATCGGATCTAACTGGGGCTCACGAACTCTTACAGGCGTTCCCCGGTGGATGGAACGCCGCCCAGGCAGTCGATTACCTCTTGAAAGCGGGCGCTTAAAAGGGCAGTATGCCTACAGGCTCACTTGGGAGGCGCGATGAAGATCAGTGCATTAATTGCTGGCAAACGAGTGGAGACAATTTCTCCCAGTGCATCTGTACATGATTTGGTGAGCGCCCTAAATATCCACCACGTGGGTGCTTTGGTGGTCTCGCCAGATGGCCGAAAGATTGAGGGAATAGTCTCCGAACGCGATGTGGTGCGCGCAATGCCTGGGAAGCTCGATCAACTTATCGGAATGCACGTGCGTGATTTGATGACCGTAGAAGTCGTCACGTGCAAAAGCGATGCAGCTGTCGCAGATTTGATGAAAATCATGACCGAGAGGCGCATCCGACATATCCCAGTTGTCGATGAAGACGACAATATTATTTCAATCATTTCGATCGGCGACGTTGTTAAAGCGCATATCTCCGAATTGGATACAGAGCGCAAAGCTTTACGCGATTACGTCAATTCTTAGTCGAACTCCATTCTCACAATCCGTCGGACTGTCCTGCTTTCCCCCTCATTTTGAATCTCACCCAAATAATGACCGCAATTATGAAGAGCGTTCCAAGAAGAATTCGTGGTTGGTACTGCTTCCAAAAACCAGCTTTCTCGTAAGTCACTACTGGTGCTGTGGCTGGTGTCGCAGATAGCGAAGGAGTCGGGCTAACCACGGGTGCCGCGGTTGGCGAAGATGTCACTGAAAATTGAAACGAGCCTTCCACCGGATGGCCATCCTCAGAAACAATTCGCCAGTCTGCGCTAAAGGTTCCGTCCTTGCTACTTGGATTAAGGCTCACAGATAAAAACCGCCCAGAGATTGAAGAATCCGACTTATCAACCTGAACTCCATCAGGATCTTTGACCACTAGAACATTGGTCTGCGCATCACCTAGTGTTAAAAGATTTTCTCCAAATTCAAGTTTCACATGAGAGGGCAGTGCGGTGAGGTGGGCGCCGTTGCTGGGAGTGGAAGAGACAAGTCCCGCATGTGCAAAGGCGGAGGGCAGCGGGAAGCCAATCCAGAAAATAAGGATCACCAATAACGCATTTCGACTTCGAATCATGACCAAAAGTTACTCTCTTACCGACGCTTCAGCAGGGATTCCCATCCGCCTACCTTGGCATGAGTTCTGCCACATGCTCCATCGATGAATCGGACCTGTAAACTCCTAATTGTTCTGAGTCCACTTTTATTAGGAGCCAATCTCAATGCCTTCCTCACTTTTCCAGAAAATAAAGATCAGAGACCTTACAATCGAAAACAGGGTGTGGGTCAGTCCAATGTGTCAGTACTCCGCGACAAACGGAATCGTGGGGCAATGGCACGAGATTCATTTAGGCGCATTGGCAACTGGAGGTGCCGGGCTAATCTTTGTTGAAGCGACAGGTGTAGTTCCTGAGGGAAGAATTTCTATCGGGTGCCCCGGAATCTGGTCGGACAAACATGCGGAGGCCTTTAGACCTGCTGTCGAATTCGCCCATTCAATGAATCGCACAATTGGAATCCAATTGGCGCATGCCGGTCGAAAAGGATCGACGATGCGTCCCTGGGACGATCATCTCATCGCTGATAAAAGTGAAGGCGGTTGGCAAACTGTCTCTGCAAGTCCGCTCGCATTCCATGGGATGTCTGCTCCGCGCGAACTCTCCTCGTATGAGATTTCTGAACTAACGGATGCATTCGTGCAAGGAGCAAAACGAGCAATTGAAGTTGGGTTCGATGTTATTGAATTGCACGCCGCTCATGGTTACCTTTTTCACCAATTCCTCTCTCCTCTCACCAATCTGAGAGTCGATGAGTATGGCGGAGATTTTGACGACAGAACGCGTTTCCTCCGAGAAGTGACAGAGAAGGTACGAGCATCCATCCCCACAGGCGTTCCCCTCTTTGTGCGGATATCCGCATCTGATTGGGTAGAAGGTGGGTGGGATATTGAACAGTCGATTTCACTTTCTAAAGAATTAAGGAAATTGGGCGTGGATCTCATTGATGTTTCATCCGGAGGCTTAGTCCACGATGCAAAAATTCCGTTCGGGCCCAACTATCAAGTTCCATTTGCTGCGGCAATCAAGGAAAAAGCCGAAATTCTCACCTCGGCGGTTGGATTGATAACCGAAGCCGAACAGGCCCAGGAGATCATTGACTCTGGAAAAGCCGATGCGGTGATGTTGGCGCGGGAGATGCTCCGTAACCCTAGGTGGCCGCTCAATGCTGCTGAACAATTAGGAGTCCATGTGGGTTGGCCCGATCAATATCGGCGCGCTTCCAAATTTTACCGTTGAATCCTCTTTCTTTCATCGTGAATGCCTCGACCCAACGGTCGGAGGTTCGCCCCGTCTTGGTGATCAATACGGGAGTAACCTAAACGGGTGTCCGCAAGCGTGAGCATTTCTAACCTTAAAGTCGTGCGTGACAACAAGATGATCATCCCCAATCTCAGCATGAGCGTCGGACGGGGGATCATTGCCGGCATCCTCGGTCCAAGCGGTAGCGGGAAAACCACGATCTTTCGCAGCATTGTAGGAGTCCAACACACTCAAGCTGGGACGATAACTGTGCTTGGTCAACCCGCTGGTGCAAAAGACTTACGCACTCGAATTGGATATTTCACACAGAGTGCCAGCATCTATTCAGATCTCACCTGTCTTGAGAATCTTCACTACTTCGCGCGCCTATTAGGTGACTCTGAGATCTCCGTCGAGGAGATCATCAATCTTGTAGATCTGCGAATGAATCGTAAACAAATCGCTTCATCCCTCTCTGGAGGCGAGCGAGCACGCCTTGCTCTTGCCACTGCACTACTTGGGAAACCTGAATTACTAATTCTTGATGAGCCAACTGTGGGATTGGATCCAGTTCTAAGGAGGGATCTGTGGGACCTATTTCATCGATTAGCTGACCAAGGAAAAACTCTATTGATCAGCAGTCACGTGATGGATGAAGCCGATCGTTGCGACCTCCTCTTTCTCTTGCGCGATGGGGAGGTGCTCGCATCGGGTACACCGCAAGGATTGAAAGAAGAGACGGGCAAGGATGAAATGGAAGATGTCTTTATCTCCTTGGTGGAGAAAATATGAGCATCAAGCGGACTTGGGCTACCGCCCGACGAATCCTTTCACAACTGAGTCACGACCCACGCACCATTGCACTTATGATTCTGGCTCCCTGCCTACTGATGACTATTTTGAAATACGTCTACCAAGATCAACCAGAAGTATTTCAACGGGTGGCCGGTTCGCTCCTCGGTATCTTTCCAATGCTGGTTATGTTCCTCATTACAAGTGTCGCAACGCTACGCGAACGTACTTCCGGAACTCTCGAGAGACTTCTTATTCTGCCAATCTCTCGTCTTGAATTCATTCTGGGATACGCAAAGGCTTTCGGAATCGCGGCGTTAGTTCAGGCAGTTGTGGTTTCGACAGTTGCACTCGGACCACTGGGTCTTAAGATCGCCGGCTCGCAAGGAATGCTTATTGTAGTTGCAATTCTTGATGCCCTACTCGGCATGGCAATCGGCCTCTTTGTCAGTTCCTTCGCAAAAACAGAGTTCCAAGCAGTTCAATTCCTTCCGGCGGTCTTGTTCCCTCAACTTCTTCTCAGTGGGCTTCTCGCTCCACGCGAAAGTATGCCCGTACTCTTCCAGTGGATCTCCGACGTATTGCCCCTCACCTACGCGGTGAATGCGACGAAAATCGTCATAAGCGGAACGGGTTCCATTGGCCCTGATCTGCTCTACATTGCCCTCTTTCTCATTGCACTGCTCACGGCAGGTTCGTTGACTCTTAAGAGAAAGACGAAATAGGGCTCTTCTGATTAAAACGAATCAGGGCTTGAAGGCTTGAGCAATAGTGCTTGCCGTGGCGGAAAGTTCTGCCGGGATCACCCACACTTTGCTGGCTGTCCCATTTGCAATGACTGATAACTGCTCAAGATACTTATACGCAAGTACCTTTTCGTCAGCATCTCCGTCATGGATAGCCTTAAATACTTTTGCAATTGCAGTGGCTTCACCCTCTGCACGGATGACAGTCGCCTGTGCTTCACCCTCTGCGCGTAAAATATCGGCCTGTCTTGCGCCCTCTGCACTCAAAATCTGGCTCTGCTTCTCGCCTTCTGCAGTGAGAATGGCCGCGCGCTTATCCCGATCTGCGCGCATCTGCTTTTCCATAGATTCTTGAACACTTGGGGGCGGCTCAATCGCCTTGATTTCAACCCGATTGACTCTTACTCCCCATTTGCTCGTTGCTTCATCGAGGACTCCACGCAGAATCGCGTTGATGTGATCTCGAGAAGTAAGCGCCTCTTCCAAGTCAAGGCTTCCAACTGAGTTACGGAGAGTCGTAACTACCAACTGCTCAATACCCTGAATGTAGTTTTCTATCTCATACATTGCGGACTTTGCATTTGTAACTTGAAAATATATTACGGTGTCAATGCTTACAACCAAGTTATCTTCGGTAATCACCGGTTGAGGCGGGAAAGAGACGACCTTTTCACGTAAATCAACAAGCGGGCGAAGGCGATCAATTCCTGGAAAAATCAAATTAAGTCCTGGTTCTAGAGTTCGATGGTATTTTCCAAGCCTTTCAATAATTCCTGCACTCGCCTGCGGAATAATCTTTATCGCACTTATTACGATGACTACTGCAATGGCAAGTAGTACGACAAGCGCAAGATTTAACGTCATTTCATCTCTCCTAAGCGTTATGGCTAGAAAGTTTTGGAGTTACGACCGCTACGGCTCCGTCGATTCGGATTACGGTGACAGGTGAATCTGCTGGAATTGACCCAGCCGAAGAACGCGCCGTCCAGGTTTCGTTACGGAGGCGGATCGATCCACCTTCTGGAGTTACGGACGAAATGGTCTTTGCTTCAGCGTGGATGAGCACATCCATCCCAGTTTTGCTGCCGCTTGATTTCCTAAATAGATACTTGCGTACAAACGGGCGAAGTACTGCTAGAGAGAGCACTGCGGCAATCGCGAAGCCAACCCACTGCAGGGGCGAATCGCTCCATACCGCAGCCGCTATCGCACCTATAAGGGCCGCTAAAGAAAAAGAGAGGAAAATAAGGCTCATAGTCAGGATTTCGATGACCAGAAACCCACCTGCCACTGCGAGCCAGACCCAATAGTGCATCTATCTCTCCCAACGAGTTACCCTCAAAGTACCACCATTACCTCGGAAATGAAGTGAATTTCCGAGACATCTAATGCCTCCAGTACTTCTTGGCGAATTCGTTGATCGAGCGCACTCTCACTGGCAAGGAGAGGCCACGAGTCTGTTTCATTCTCACCGCCTCGGGCGACAACAGTGGGTATCTCTCCAATCTGCTTGCACTTTGGAAATTACATGAAGTTGATATAGCACTTCGTGAGGCGTACGAAAATGGATCGATACTTGGTGGTGTCAGCGGCCTATCTCATCGAGAAAGTTGATGGAAAAGTTATTGAAACTCGCCTGGCTCCCGGGGGAATTCCAGTCTCGACTCGCTAACCGTGATCCAGGTTACCTGGGAGTGAGACCAAGATCGCTTAAAACTTTCCGCTTTCCACTGGCAATTACTAAGCAAAGTGGCAAGATAGACGCGTGGCGAAACCGATTGTCTCCCTTGACCAAGTAGTTATTCGTTTCGCTGGAGACAGTGGCGATGGCATGCAACTCACCGGTGACCGATTCACTATGGATACTGCAAGCCTAGGAAATGACCTCTCCACGCTTCCAAATTACCCAGCTGAGATTCGTGCCCCTCAAGGCACATTACTTGGGGTCTCGTCATTCCAACTTCACTTTGCAGACCACCTTATACAGACACCAGGAGATGCTCCAGATATTTTGGTAGCGATGAACCCTGCGGCACTCAAGGCAAATATTCGTGATTTGCAAAGGGGCGCAACAATCATTGTAGATAGTGATGAATTCACGACTCGCAATCTCTCAAAAGTTGGATACCAGACAAATCCGCTTGAGGATGACTCACTTGCAAGCTACAAAGTCCATGCAGTAGCACTGACTTCTCTTACCGTCGCAGCGCTCTCCCACCTTTCACTTTCGCGTAAAGAGGCCGAGCGTTCCAAGAACATGTTCGCCCTTGGACTTCTTGCATGGATGTACCATCGCCCCGTTGAGGCAACTGAGAATTTCTTAAAAGCAAAATTTGCAAAAAAGCCAGATATTCTCGAAGCAAATTTGGTCGCCTACAAGACTGGGTGGAATTACGGCGAAACAACTGAGGACTTTGCAGTTTCGTACGAAATTGCTCCGGCAAAAATGCCTCCCGGCAAATACAGAAATATCAGCGGAAACGTCGCACTTGCCTATGGATTGGTCGCCGCTTCTCAACAGAGCGATCTCAAACTCTTCTTGGGGTCCTACCCAATTACGCCTGCTTCTGATATTTTGCACGAACTTTCCAAGCAGAAGAAATTTGGAGTGATCACCTTCCAAGCAGAAGATGAGATTGCTGCCATCGGATCCGCCCTGGGTGCTTCATATGGGGGCGCCCTGGGAGTTACATCCACATCTGGACCTGGCGTTGCGCTCAAAGGCGAAATGATTGGCCTGGGCGTGATGCTCGAACTTCCTCTTATCATCATCGATGTTCAACGTGGCGGACCGTCAACCGGACTTCCGACAAAGACCGAGCAAGCCGATCTTCTTCAAGCAATGTTCGGTCGCAACGGTGAATCTCCAGTTGCTGTTATTGCAGCTGCCACTCCGAGTGATTGTTTTGACATGGCCATGGAAGCAGTCCGAATCGCAACAACGTACCGAGTCCCTGTCTTCCTGATGTCTGATGGGTACATTGCTAATGGCTCTGAGCCATGGAAGATCCCCGAAGTCACCAATCTTCCAGATTTGCACGTTGAATTCGCGCACACAGAAGAAGATTTCAAGCCGTATTCACGCGATCCAAAAACTCTTGCGCGCCCCTGGGCAATTCCCGGCACAAAAGGCATTGAGCACCGCATCGGCGGTGTAGAGAAGGCTGACGTCACAGGAGCGATCTCCTACGACCCCGCTAATCACGATTTCATGGTCCGCACGCGCGCCGCAAAGGTTGCGGGGATTACTGTTCCAGACATCATCGTTGATGATCCGACAGGTAATGCCGAAGTGCTTCTGCTTGGCTGGGGATCGACCTTTGGCCCAATATCTGCGGCCGTCGAAACGCTCCGAAACAATGGAGAGAAGATTGCGCAAGCGCATATCCGTTATATCAATCCCTTCCCCAAGAATCTGGGAAGTATTCTTGAAAAGTATTCAAAGGTAATCGTTCCTGAGATGAATCTGGGCCAGTTAGCCATGTTGCTCCGGTCCCAATATCTCAAGGACGTCATTGGATACAACATGGTGAGAGGTCTTCCGTTTACAACCATGGAGATCGTCGAAGCTGCAATGGAGGTGCTCCATGACTGATGTGGCATTGACTAAGAAGGATTTCACTTCTGACCAAGAGGTGCGCTGGTGCCCAGGTTGTGGAGATTACTCGATTCTCTCCACCGTGCAGTCTTACCTACCTGAGTTGGGAATCCCTCGTGAAAATGTAGTTTTCATCTCAGGTATTGGCTGCTCCTCTCGTTTTCCTTATTACCTAAACACCTTCGGCATGCACTCAATTCACGGTCGCGCTCCCGCAATTGCGTCAGGACTCGCGATTTCACGTCCAGACCTCACAGTCTTCGTGATCACAGGTGATGGAGATTCGCTTTCTATCGGCGGCAACCACCTTATTCACACACTCCGTAGAAACGTAGAACTCAAGATTTTGCTATTCAATAACCAGATCTACGGATTAACAAAGGGGCAGTACTCCCCAACGAGCGAACAGGGAAAGATCACTAAATCCACTCCGTTGGGCTCACTGGATACTCCGTTTAATCCGATCTCACTTGCTCTAGGTGCGGAAGCGTCATTCGTAGCTCGCACGGTAGACAGCGACCGCAAGCACCTGACCGAAACATTGCGAGCAGCGACCGCCCACAAAGGTTCGGCTCTGATTGAGATCTACCAAAATTGCCCTATCTTCAACGACGGTGCCTTTGATCTCGTGAAAGACAACGAGACAAAGGAAGCGGCGCTCTTGCAAATGGTTCATGGTCAGCCAATAAAGTCATCTACTCATGGCGTCATTCGCAAGGGCTCATCCCTGGAAGTGGTCGAACTTGGCGCGGTCTCGGAGAGCGATCTAGTAGTACATGACGCTCATAATCCCGATCCTGCCTATGCTTTCGCACTCTCGCGCCTGACAACAATGGACCACAACCACGTTCCTGTGGGAGTTTTCCGCGATGTCGCTCGCCCTGGATATTCATCTCTGGTCAACAATCAGATTTCAGAAATTATCGCCGATCAAGGAGCAGGAGATCTCAACAAACTGCTCACCAGCGGCGATACCTGGGTCGTCGCGTAATTAACTCCCCAAGAATCTTGCTAGTCCATTCACTTTCATGCACAACTGGACAGTTGAAATAGTTCGTAGATGTAGAAAGAACTGTCTCTAGGAATGCTCTACCGCACTCTTTGGAAGTGAGAATGATACAAAGACCATCATCAACAAAATAAGGCTCATTACCAAGTAAATAGGTCTCAATGAACTTGCAAAACTCGCTCGTTCATATTCCGTCAACTTACCAATCGCTGACAGTTGGCTTACCGTGTCAGCAGAGAGAATATTTTCGGGAACTTTCCATAAGTGGAAGATCATCGTCATGGCTAGGCCTACCCCGAGTAGGCCTCCCAACTGGCGAAAAAATGTGTTTAAAGATGAGCCAGCGCCACGGTACTTATTTCCGAGAGCCGATGGAGCCACCACTGAAGTAAATTGCGTTACTAAGCCAGAACCAACGCCTATCAGAACTAGAGCGACTGCTGAATTAATGAGTTGCTCCCTAAGCGCCAGACCAATAAATCCCGCCGACATAAATCCCAAACCACCGGTCAACATCCAGCGATACTCACTTGATTTCGACAGGGAGCGACTCCCAAGACTTGAACCAAAAAGATTGCCAAATCCTGAAGCCAGTAGAATTACTCCTGCTATCGCTGCACTTTTAAAATGAACAATTTGGATTGCAAGTGGAACTAATGCGATAGCGACAAGCATGGCCGCCCCAGATACGGCGCTTGATATGACCGTCACCCGGAAGAGGTGATTCTCAAAGAAATGCACGGGGATTAGCGCATCGTCCTTCCGCCTTCGTTCCACAATTCCAAATGCAACGGTCGTAACTACAAAAATAACTAAAAGTCCTACCTGTTCAAGACCAAGAATATGAATCGTTGCGGCTTGCACTTCCAAAAGTAGAGTCAAAATGGAAGTGCCCAGGAGCGTTACTCCCAAATAATCGAAACGGTGGTCTGCCAACTCCTGTTTGACGTGTAAATCTAAGAATGCTCTGACCAGTGCAATGAGGACTAATGGGATGTTTATGATAAAAATCCATCGCCAGCCAGAGATTCCCAAAATTGTCTGCTGCGCTGCAATTACTCCGCCGATAAGCGGACCTAGGATGCTGGATGATCCGAAAATGGCAACAAATAACAGAATGTAACGACCACGCTCGCGCGGAGGCAGAAGGTCAGCTATAACCGCAAATGCCAATGAATAAAGGCCCCCTGCGCCTAACCCTTGAATCGAGCGACCAATCACCAGAATCGAAAACGCCGGAGCGCACGCCGCCAAAAGCGATCCCAGACCGAAGAGAAGGAGTGCCATGAGAAAGAGAGGCCGCCTGCCCCATCGATCTGAAAGTCGCCCGTAGATCGGAGTCGTTATCAATGCAGCCAAAAGGTATGAGGTCAGGAGCCACCCCTGCCAAGAAATATGGCCATAATCTCTTGAGATTGTCAGCGCCGCCGTGGACATCACTGTTTGATCAAGGGCGGCAAGAAACATCCCCAGGCCTAACGAAGAGAGAATGCGAAGAGTGCCTGGTTGTGAGGAAACTTTTCTTCTCATGCGAAGTCTTTCGGCAAACTAAACCTGAATCTCTGCGATTACGGGCAGGACCATTCGCGGATTCGGACAACAGTCACTGGAACAAAAATCCGACCACGGACCCAACTCAGATAATGCTTTCCGTTCGGACGCATCTGTCCTCTCGCTTATTAGATCCACAAGCCCAGATACGAATTCTCGAGATACGCCCGGCGTGGCGACACGTGTGAAGTGCAAGCCTTCGCTTTCTGCAATAGTTCTGGCTTCCTTATCGAGATCCCACACAACTTCAACATGATCACTTACGAAACCAATAGGTACCACAATAATGCCCTTGATTCCCGCACCTGCAACATCTCTTATCGCATCCCCAATGTCGGGCTCCAACCATGGCGTCTGCGGCGACCCGCTCCTTGATTGGTAAACCAATTGCCATGCAGGCATATCCCCATCAAAGTGACTGGCTGCTTCTTGGATAACCAAGTTTGCAACAGCCACATGCTGAGCTATGTACATTCCGCCCTCATACTTCTCGCGACTCCCAGCGGATCCAGAAGAATCTGCCATTGAATGTGGAATTGAATGTGTGGTGAAAAGAATCTTTACTTTTCCATGCGATAAGCCTTCTGCGGCAAATCTAGACAAAGCCTCTGAAAGTCCCTTAGCAAAAGGACGGATGAATCCAGGATGATCAAAATAGTGGCGAACCTTATCTATTCTCATCTCTCCCACTAGATCAGCCTCCACCAAAGCAGCAGCAAGATTCTCACGATACTGGCGACAACCGGAATACGATGAATATGCACTTGTTACGAGTGTCAAAATGTTCTTGTGTCCGGCGGCATGCATGTCAAGAAGTGTTCGTGCGTAAAACGGTTCAGAATTTCGATTTCCCCAGTAGATCGGGATCTCGATCGATCTAGCCTTAAGTTCATTTCTCATCGCACCCAATAACTGGCGATTTTGCTCATTAACTGGACTCACCCCACCCATAGCTAAGTAGTGCTGCGAGACCTCCTCCAAACGCTCCCGTGGAACACCCCTGCCAGCGGTGACCCGCTCTAGAAATGGCATGACATCCTCAGGCGACTCTGGTCCGCCGAAGGAAGCTAGTAGCACCGCGTCATACTTCATAAAAACATTTCAACCAATTCGTCCTTTTCGACGGATCGACCCGTGTAGAAAGGAATTTCCTCGCGTACGTGCCTTCTCGCCTCTGCCGAACGAAGTGTGCGCATCATGTCAACGATTTCATGGAGGTCATTTGATTCCAATGCCAGAACCCACTCATAGTCGCCCAGCGCAAAAGCTGAAACTGTATTGCTAATAATTCCAGTGTAATCACGACCCATCATCCCGTGTTCAATAAGCATTGCTCTACGTTCTTCTTCAGGGAGCAAGTACCATTCATATGAGCGCACGAATGGATAGACGCTTAACCACTTCTTGGCAGGGACACCTGCCATGAATGCCGGCACATGACCCTTGTTAAATTCAGCGGGGCGATGCATCCCCATGGCAGCCCATACTGGAGTCGAAGCGCCACCCAACGCAGTATTTCCAAACTTTCTCATAGCGAACTGAATTTGCTCCGCCGTTGGCGCGTGAAACCATAGTACAAAATGCGCATCAGCCCTGAAGGCGGTTACATCGTAAGTTCCGCGAAGTTCAATATCTCTTTCCTTGAGTTCGTCAATCAACTTCCCAAATTCAGCAAGAGCCTTCGTCGAATCCACGACTTTATGATTAATATGAAAGGCGGTCCAATTTGTGTATCGGATAGTTTCGTTAATTTCGCGAGCATTTGTACGACTAGTCGGTTCACTCATGTCCGGTACTATCCATTTCTAATCGGGCCACTTCTTCGCGAGACTGCTTAATTAATAAGGACCTTATTCTATTCAATTTCTCCCTATGCTCCACGCCCGCTTTCATGGCACCTCAGCATGGACGTAAGAGACCATTCTTGTTATAACGCTCGGATCGGTCTGGGGAAGTACCCCATGACCCAAATTGAGTATGTGGGAAATCGCCGATCTCCCTTCTGCGATGGCGATATCAACCGCCCTTTTTAGTTCAGGCCAGTCTCCCAAAAGTAGTTCAGGGTCAATATTGCCTTGTAGCGGAATTCCATGCCCAAGAATTTGGCTGGCCTCCTTTAAGGATGTGTCTTTATCAATCCCCATCACCGTTGCACCCGTCTCAAACATCTCCTTAAGGATCCCGCGGGTTCCAACTCCAAAATGAATGCGTGCGACGGGCAAATCTGAAATGAGGCCCATCAGAATCTGGGTGTAGGGCGCAGCGTATTTAATGTACTCATCTCGACTCAATCGCCCTGCCCATGAGTCGAATACTTGAATCGCACTCGCTCCCGCGAGGATCTGTGCGCGTAGGAATTGCGCACTGACTTGGGCGCACCAAGTCAAAATATCCGACCACAATTCTGGATCGTTATTCATCATCAAACGAGAAACAGGAATTGATTGCGATGGTTTACCTTCGATGAGATAAGAGGCCAACGTAAATGGTGCACCACAGAATCCCAATAAAGGAGTCCTATCAAGAGCGCCGACCGCCATTGTCACCGCATCGGTTATAGGCGCAAGCGCCTCAGAACTAAGCGCCTGCAATCTAGCGAAGTCACTTCTCGATTGAATTGGCTTTTCGAGTACGGGTCCCACGTTAGGAATGATTTCAACATCCACCCCAGCAAGTCTTAGTGGAATCACAATGTCGCTAAAGAAAATTGCCGCATCAACGTTATGTCTCCGGACTGGCTGAAGCGTTATCTCGGATGCTATTTCTGGATTCAGACAGGAGTCCAACATGGAGATCCCTTCGCGTATCTTTCGATACTCTGGAAGAGAGCGACCGGCCTGTCTCATTAGCCAAACAGGTGGCCTCTCTTGAGGAAAACCCATGAGCGCTAAAACGACTTTTGAATCAGAAGTTTTACCCGACAAAAGCGGATGATGTGTAGGCAAAAGCATGAATTAAGTATGCCACCACAAGGACTAAGATCGGTCGGTGACGCTAATTCTCATTGGAACCAGCTACCGCAGCATTCCACTTTCGGAATTAGAGATACTCGAACGAAGTGCTGAATCGATCCGCAACTCTCTCTTTGAAAATGGGGTAGATGATTTCGAGGTAGATGGTGGAGTCATCATCAGCACATGCAACAGATTTGAAATCTATCTTGATGCAAGTGATATTGATTTGGCGAAAGATCGGGTCTTTGCTGCGATCACTTCAGCCTGTGAATTGGATCTTCCGTACTGCGAGAGGAACTTGAAGATCCTCTCAGGCGTAGAAGCGATCAAGCATTTATTCCAGGTAACCGTTGGTTTGGATTCCATGGTGGTTGGAGAGACAGAAATCGCAGGCCAAGTCCGAAGAGCGTTGGCCGAATCACAGAGCCTGGGCTACACCTCTCGAATTATCGAAGCCCTCTTCCAAAGGTCCTCCAACGTCTCCAAGCGGATCACCAACGAGACGGGGCTCGGAGCAGCCGGTAGATCCCTCATCACCTCCGCTCTCGACATTGCCAAGAATGAGCAGTTCGTTTTGGCGGGCAAGAAAGTCCTCGTTATAGGAACGGGCGCTTACGCTCGCGTGGTCATTGCGGCCCTTGACCGCGAGAGTGTTGGAGAAATCTATGTCTACTCCCCGAGTGGGAGAGCTGAGAAATTTAGCGAGAATCATCCGACCAAGCCCATTCACGAATCTGATTTCCTCGAAAAACTCACTGAAGTCGATCTGATTGTGGCTTGTAGTGGCACGCACGGCCACATCGTCAAGGCAGAGTACTTGAAAAGTCTTGGAGGCAAAGTACTTCCGATCATTGATTTATCCCTCTCCCCAGATATCGAAGAGAGCGTTAAAGACCTTTCAAATGTCCACGTTATTGATCTCGATCTCATTTACAAAAATGCTCCCGAAGAACACTTGGAGACAATTTCAAAAGCACAGAAACTCATAAACGCCGCTGCACTCGAGTTTCAGAACGACCTCGTCGCACGAGCAAATGATCCCCTGGTAAAGGCCCTCCGAGCCCATGTAAGTGCAATCGTGGCAGCCGAAGTGGATCGCGTACGGATGAAAAGGGGAAATGAAGTCGCGGACGAGGTAAGTCGCTCCCTCCAACTCGTCACAAAGACTATTTTTCATAAACCAACGATTCACGCTAGATCCTCAGCTTTGCAAGGCGATAATGATGAATACCAGAGGGCGATTCAACTTCTTTTCGGGTTGGAAGTAGAAGAGAATCAAGAGAATGAATAGCACGCTCAAGCTCGGCACGCGTGGGAGCCTCCTTGCTCGCACACAGTCCGCTTGGGTGGCCAATTTGATTGACACTCCATTTTCAGTCTCACTTACTACTATCAAGACTGAGGGCGATAATCTCGACCTATCCCTCACAAAACCCAGTCAGCCCGGTGCATTCGTAAACGCACTCCGGGATGCACTACTCAACGATGACGTGGATTTCATTGTCCACTCCCTTAAGGACCTCCCCTCCGCGGATCACGCAGATTTGGAGCTCGTTGCCATTCCTCTGAGAGAAGACAATCGCGATGTATTCGTGAGCAAGGGCTCTGTTGCATTTAGCGAATTAAAAGCGAATTCCCTGATTGGGACCTCATCTCCTAGACGCGCTGCGGCGATACGACACCTGAACCCTGATCTATTGATTAAACCAATTCGCGGCAATATCGAGACTCGAATTAGCAAAGTCCGCGAAGGAGAATTCGATGGCACAATTTTGGCCGCAGCCGGAATCATCCGCCTTGGCCTAGAAAAAGAAATTGCTGAGTACTTCTCAATCGCAGATATTCTTCCAGCCCCCGCGCAGGGTGCCTTGGCGGTTGAGTGTAGGAAGAATGACTCAGCCATGCTAGAACTCCTTGCCAAGTTAGATCACCAACCGACTCGTTTAATCGCCACCGCCGAAAGATCGATCCTGCGTGCGCTCAATGCCGGATGCGATCTTGCTATCGGCGCCTTTGCGCAAATTGACAATGGCACACTCACTTTGATTGCGGAAATTGGCGATGACTCCACTGGCGAGACCGAGCGTCACTCGGTGCGCGCAGAAATCTCTGACTCCTCGGATTTTGTGACGGCAGAACAACTTGGCGAAAGGGCCGCTGCGCACTTTCGGCAAACCAATCTGGGAATTAGGATTTTGTCGAGTGCCAACTAAGCCCATCCTCTTAATCCGTGCCTCGGGAAACGAAAGTGACGCGGAAGCACTGGCGCAAGTCGGACTCACAACTGTAATTGAACCTTTCTTGAAAATAGAAGCAAATAGAGATCCTGCAGGCGCGAATCACCTTCTTGAGGAATTAAAGAGAGCGGGGCCTTCAACGTGGGTTATCGCGACTTCTGCAAACTCAATCCAGTACTGGGCAGAAATCGTTGGGATCAACTCCCTAAGAAATGCACTGGACGAGAACCATAACCTTCGTTTTGCTGCTGTTGGATCGAGCACTGCCAAGTTATTTCGCGAATATGGCGCCAGAGAAATACTGCTACCCCCTCTATCCAGTGGGCGGGAACTCTTAAAAGAGTTGCTACTTAATCCGCCCGCACAGGCAATCATGCCGATTGGAAGCCTCACTCTGCACGAACTCCAGGACGGACTCACCGAGGCAGGCTGGAACGTCGTCTCCAGGGAGGTTTATACAAACGAAATTGTCACTACTGAACCAGAGGTCATAAGTCGACTGAAGAATAATGAGTTTGGGGCGCTCATCCTTCGCTCCCCCAGTGCCGTTCGAGCTTTACTTCGCTTCCTCCCCCACCCCACGGTGCCTTTAGTGTGCGGCGGGCAAAGCGCCGCCAACGAACTACTAAAAGTAGGATTACGACCTGCAGGTGTCTCAGAAAATCCCGATCCACATGTATTGGCCCAGTTGGTACAAGAAATAGTCAGAGGTGGGAGTAAATGAAGATCACACACCGTCCACGGCGATTACGCGTCAATTCCACAATGCGAAATCTAGTGACCGAGAATCGTCTCAACAAGGAGTCACTGATCCTTCCACTCTTCGTCCGCGAAGGAGCATCTCAACCTACTCCGATAAGGAATATGCCTGGCGTCGTGCAACATTCTCAAGCATCACTCGAAAAGGAAATCCGTCGGGCCATGCAATTGGGAATTGGCGGAGTGATGGTTTTCGCGATTCCAGAGAAACGCGATGAAGTCGGATCTGAAGCGATCAATCCCAATGGAATATTGAATTCTTCAATCCGATTTATTCGCGAAATTGCTGGAGATGAATTAGTGATCATTGCAGATTTATGTCTGGATGAATTCACAAATCATGGACACTGCGGGGTGCTCGACAGCGCAGGAAGAGTTGACAACGACCAAACGTTGGAGATTTACGGAAAAATGGCTGTCCTTCTTGCTCAGAGTGGAGCGCACATGCTCGGTGCAAGTGGCATGATGGACGGACAAGTCGGTGTTGCACGTTCTGCCCTAGATGAGGCGGGATTCCAAGATATTTCTATCCTGGCTTACGCCGCAAAATATGCCTCTGCTTTTTATGGACCGTTTCGCGAAGCAGTCGACTCGCAACTAACTGGCGATAGAAAGACCTATCAACAAGATCCAGCAAATATAAAAGAATCAATCCGTGAGATTGAGCTGGATATTGAAGAGGGTGCCGATGTTATTATGATCAAGCCTGGTCTGATGTATTTGGATGTGTTGCACGCAGCCTCGCAGTTCGTGAACCTGCCCTTGGCCTCATATATCGTCTCAGGTGAGATGGCCATGATCGAGGCCGCAGCAGCAGCCGGTGCCATCGATAGGGAGCGAGCAATTATCGAAGCGCTCACATCGGTCCGACGGGCTGGAGCGCAAATCATTTGCACGTACTGGGCTCTGGAAGTTGCCGAACTATTAGAACGGAAGTCGTGATTAGCATGTCTCAAAATATTGAGAAATCAGTTGCTTGGCATGAGCGGGCAAAAAAGGTAATCCCTGGAGGCGTTAGTTCTCCAGTGCGTGCATTCTCCGCAGTCGGTGGAACGCCCAGATACATGGTCCGTGGCGTCGGTAGTCATGTTTTTGACGCTGACGGCAACGAGTACATCGATCTCATAGGCTCTTGGGGGCCGATGATCCTGGGTCACGCGCACCCAGAGGTTACAAAGAAAGTACTTTCGGTGGCCAAGGAATCCTCCTCCTTTGGCGCACCAAGTCCGCACGAAGTTGAACTTGCAGAAGAGATCGTGCGTCGAGTGGATGCGGTCAAAAGAGTTCGGTTCGTCTCCTCGGGAACCGAGGCGGTGATGACTGCCGTCAGATTGGCGCGAGCTGCGACCAACCGAAATATCATCGTTAAATTCGCGGGCTGCTATCACGGGCACTCAGATGCGCTCTTGGTACAGGCTGGCTCAGGCGTTGCAACTCTTGGTCTCCCTAATTCTCCGGGAGTGACACCTGGGCAGGCCCAGGACACCGTGGTACTTCCATATAACGATGTCGCAGCGCTTGAAGCACTATTTGCGCAACGTGGCGAGTTAATCGCTGCTGTTCTGACTGAAGCCGTCCCCGCAAATATGGGTGTAGTTCCACCCCTTCCTGGCTTTAATAAACTAATCGCAGATCTTTGTAAAAAGTATGGAGCGCAATTAATTCTGGACGAAGTGATGACGGGTTTTCGAATTTCATCAGGAGGATGGTGGAAATCAGTCAAAGAAGAAGGATGGGTACCAGATCTTTTCACCTTCGGAAAAGTAATCGGTGGCGGATATCCGCTCGCTGCAGTGGCTGGAAAGGCTGAAGTGATGGATCAACTCGCACCTCTTGGTTCGGTTTATCAAGCGGGCACGTTGAGTGGAAATCCAGTCGCCACGACAGCTGGTTTAGCCACTCTTGAATTATGTGACGAAGCCCTTTATGCGAAGTTAGATAAGAGAGCACTAGAAGTGGGATCGGGAATTTCCAGTGCATTCGCCGAAGCAGGGATCGCCCATCAGTGGCAGAGTGCCGGGAATCTTTTCTCATTCTTTTTCACAGGCGAGAAAGTACATTCATTTGATGATGCCAAGAAGCAGGATGTGGAAATTTTTGCCAAGTTCTTCCACTCAATGCTGGAGAATGGCGTTTCACTTCCACCATCGGCCTTTGAAGCCTGGTTCGTCAACGGAGCTCTTAGCGATAGTGACGTAGAGCGAATTATCGCTGCCGCAAGGAAGTCCGTTCGAAACTAACCCGGTGGAGGTAGCCGGAGCCCTGATATTCCACCGTCGACGTTTAGCGCTATGCCTGTCGTTGAACCAGCCAATGGACTTGCCAGGTAACAAATGGCAAAAGCGATTTCCTCTGGCTTCACAAGCCGACCCATGGGCTGGCGGGCTCTGAGAGATTTCTCCGAAGCAATCGGATCGTCCGCATTCTTTAGGAGACGAGCAACCCATGGGGTATCAGCCGTTCCGGGAACGACACAATTGATTCTTATCCCATCCTTCACATGATCAGCAGCCATTGCCAGCGTGAGCGCATACACGGCGCCTTTACTCGCGGCGTAGATGGCACGTTGTGGAAACCCGGCAACGGCAACTACTGAACTAACATTAACCAGTGCGGCGTGTTGTGATTTTCTCAAGAATGGCAGAGCCGCAGCAGATACACGAGCGGTACCAACCACATTGATATCAAGAACTCGGCGCCACTCTTCATCATCTCCGGCGGCTACATCTCCGGTCGCTCCGATACCCGCGTTGTTCACGACAATATCGATACCGCCCATGATCGCCGCACTCTCCTCCACGGAGCGGTTGACATCTGCGCGGCTTTGAATATCGCACGCGAGATAGGCGATGCCCTCAATCGGATGCTCTGGCTCTTGGCGATCAAGGACCGTGACTTTTGCACCTCGACTTTGCAACATTTTCGCCGTTGCAGCACCAATACCGCTGGCGCCACCAGTGACAATCGCCCTTAGGCCCTCGAAATCATTCACAGACATACCCTTCCTATCGCTGGACTCTGGCATTACCGCCACGGGCAAGACGCTCAACTTCATCCTGTGTGACCATGGAAGTGTCTCCTGGAGTTGTCATTGCAAGAGCTCCGTGTGCCGCACCTAATTCTAGGGCCTCCTGCAATGACCGCCCCTCAAGCAGACCAAAGATCAACCCTGAAGCAAAACTATCTCCACCACCAACGCGATCAAGGATCTCGAGACCATACCTTTCTATCGACGAGAGCAACCCCGTCGGCTTGGACCACGCAATAGCGGACCAATCATTATTAGACGCAGAGTTCACACCACGTAAAGTTGTGGCAACCACTTCAAAGTTTGGATACGCCTCAGTCACCTCTTGCACCATTCGAGCAAAGTCCGAATTATCTAGATCTTGATAATTCGAATCAACGCCTGAGACTTGGAAACCCAAGGCCTCTATGAAGTCTTCTTCGTTGCCAATCATGACATCGACGTATTTGGCCAGACGTCTATTCGTCAATTGGGCCTTCTCTTTTCCTCCAATACCTTTCCAGAGGCTGGCGCGGTAGTTCAAGTCATAGGAAATAATCGTCCCGTGCCTCCTCGCAGCGATCATGGCCTCCTCGATCACATCGGGGGTAGTTTCAGAAAGTGCGGCAAAAATACCGCCAGTGTGAAACCAACGGGCGCCGAGTTCTCCGAAAATATGCTCCCAGTCAACGTCGCCAGCCTTGAGTTGGGAAACAGCGGTCAAGCCACGATCGGAAACTCCTAGAGCGCCGCGAACACCAAATCCGCGCTCGGTGAAATTGAGCCCGTTCCTCGAGCTTCGACCTATCCCATCAAAGGATTCCCATCGTAATAGAGAGGTATCGACGCCACCTTGCAAAATGAGATCCTCAAGTAACCTGCCCACTTCGTTATCCACGAAGGCGCTCACTATTGCGGTTTTTAGTCCGAAGCATTTGCGCAGGCCGCGTGCGACATTGTATTCACCACCGCCTTCCCAGACTTTGAACTCTCGCGCAGTTCGAATCCGCATTTCGCCTGGATCCAGACGGAGCATGACTTCGCCCAAGGAAACTTCATCAAAGAGGCAACTAGATCTGGTTCGTAATTGCATCATTTTCTCTCTCTACTTGGGTTCGACTGCGAACTGTTTGATCGCAATCGTTGCGAGCCTCGATATTTCATCGAAGTTGTTAGCCTCGATAAGGCTCGGGGAGACCATCCAACTACCACCAATGGCTAAAACATTCTTCTGGTCAAGATAGCTTCCAGCGTTATCCGAATTTATTCCGCCCGTTGGAATAAAGGACATCTCTGGAAACGGGGCCGACATCGCCTTCAAGGCCGGCACCCCTCCTAGAGTTTCACTGGGGAAAAACTTCAATGTGCTCAAACCACAATCTATGCCCAACATAATCTCACTTGCAGTCGCCACACCTGGAATATAAATAAGACCCAACTCCTGCGCTGCCATCACTAAATTGCTTCGGATACCGGGTGAAACTGCAAATTTTGCGCCTAGTGAATGAGCCTTCTCTAATTGGTTGACGTTAGTGACAGATCCGACCCCCACAAGAAGCTCGGGATCTTGTGCCAAGATCTCAAGAGCGTCCATAGCCGACTTCGTTCGTAAAGTAATTTCGAGAACATTCATGCCAGCATCCTTAAGGGCGCCGGCCAGAGGTTGAGCATCTTCCACGCGATTCAAGGTGATAACTGGAATGATTCGATTGCACACTATATCCGCTATAACAAGACTTCCCAAGGCTGGCTCCTCTTCCTAGAAGTTAGTTCGGGACTACGGTCCGAATAAAAGGGTCTTAGTTTTTCAATCTTTTACTAACCGTTCCAATTATATGTGTCTCCAACGCAGAATCAATCGCTTCAGCGTCACCGGCAAGCAATATATCAAGGAGACCTTGATGATGGGCTGCTTGTTTTGAAATACCAGGAGTTGGACCTAAGCGATAGAACTGTAGACGAACTCTCGAAAGCACACTCTCCCATAGTTGCAACGTTTGATCGCTGGCCGCAACTTCCATTGTTATGTAATGAAACTTAATATCAGCTTCATTCACCATCTGTTTATTCTTGAGTTTTGCGCCTTGTCTCATTATTTCGATTTGAGTTTTAAGAGCCTCCACCACCTGAGGTGTAAACTTTTCCGTCGCATCTCTCAATGCAAATTTTTCTAGGACTAAGCGGATTGGCAAAAGCATTTCTAAAAATTCCCGATTAGAAATTTCCGTCACAAAGACTCCGCGATTTTGGAAATGCGCCACCAATCCTTCACTTTCTAAATCGCGCAATGCCTCCCTCACCGGTCCTGGACTACAGCGGAATTTTCTACTGACCTCATCTTGCTTGAGCTGCGTTCCAGATTTCAAAACGCCCGAAATTATCGTTTCGCGCAACACTTGAGCCACATGGTTTCTTTGCGAAGGTATTTGTGGGCTACTCCTGGACAAATCTAAGTTGGTGTCATCGTCAAAAAAATTTGTCGTCACTTCCAGAATCAACTACCTTTCGAAACATCTACTCAGGTGATAAGTCAACTAACTTAATTATTGTAATGTCTTAGTCAAGAAAACCGCGGACGCCACTGTATCTCTCTACTTTCTCAGGATCTAGACTAAATCCAATGCCTGGATGCGTTGGGATTTCCAATAATCCGTCCTCATCCAACCTCCATGGCATCTCAGACAGATCGTCCACATAAGCCGAGCCCGTGCAATATTCCACTTTATCTGCACTCAGAATTGCTGACGCAAGTTGTAGATCAACGGCCAAACCAATGGCTGTGTTCCAGCCATGAGGAATAACTCGCACACCAAATTCATCCGCCGTATGTGCAATTCTCCGGAATTCGCTGATCCCACCCACTTTAGTCACATCTGGTTGAATAATATCGAAAGCACCGGAAACTAGAAATGGAGTAAAACTCTGTCGACGAGTCAATACTTCGCCCCCTGAGATTGGAACTGATGATTGAATTCGCAATTGCCTAAAGTCCTGGAGGTCGTCCGGACGCAGAGCTTCTTCAAACCAGTCAACGGCGTACTCATTTAACATTTTTGAGGTATTAATCGCCCAATTTAGGTTCCCGCGCCAATATGCGTCACTGCCTCCGGCATCGACTGCTAGGAAGCATTCGTCGCCAATTGCCTCCCTGGCTGTCTTCACAAGTAACTCATCATTAGAGGAATCAATTCGCCCAAATGTTCCCCAGCCGATCTTGAAGGCTCGAAACCCTTGACTCCGCAAACCGAGCAACTTTTCGGTCATGCTCTTAGGTTCTTCCATTAAGAGTGATGCATAAGGCATGACTTTTTCGCGCACACGTCCGCCTAATAAACGACCAATAGGCTGACCTGTTATTTTTCCAAATAGATCCCATAATGCTGTATCTATTCCGCTAATGGTATGAGTTATCGCGCCACCGCGCCCTAGCCAGAAAGTATTTTGATGAAGTTTCTCGCTCACTCTCTCCGGTTCGAGGGCAGTTTCGCCGATGAGGAGCGGCTGGAGAACTTCTAGCGAACTTCGAACGAGTGAATCGCTCGTAAAGATACTGCCAACGCCAACGACTCCTCCCTCAGTTTTAATGGCAAGCAAAGTGTGAACAACGTTCTCCGGTTCAAGTTCGGCGCTCCATCCACCCTTAGGCGTGGCTCCACGTAGCCCAGCAATCTCAACTTGGACGATTTTCACAAGTCGTACTCCAACCTAAGAAGACGGTATTTGAATCCTTCGAGAATCCCTTGACAGATTATAGATAATCTGTCAGCGTTTAGCAACTCCCGCGGTTTCGATGACACCCCTCAGGGAAGAAAGGCGAAACTTCCCGTCATCGTGCTTTGGGTCACTTCTTCATCAACAGAGAGAGGATCAGATGTTCTCCAAAAGATTAAGTTCAAAGAAATCAAAGTTTGCGTTAATCGGCTCAACAATCTTGATCGGTGCTTCAATGATTTTTAATGGCGTTGGTCCTGCTACTTCTGCCACCAGAGCCGACATTGATTATGACTTCTTTACCGCTATGGGATGGACGCCCTTAGCCGGCTCACTTCCCAATCTAGCGTGCCGAGATGGCTCGTATCAGAGAGCTGTCGATTCTGGTATCAAACTGGGTGTCTATAACGCGGCACCTTATATGTACACAGAAAATGGCAAATTAACTGGTATCGACTATGACATCAACATTGCCGTTCTTAAATATATTGGCATCAAAAAAATTACGAATGTGATGTTGCAATGGCCTGCAATGATTCCTGCGCTCCTCTCTAAAAGAATTGACGTAATCGCGGGCGATATCCATGAAAATCCTGGCAGGCTAAAAAGCATCGCGTTCACGACACCAGCCTGGTGGTATGGCACAACTCTCGGAGTGACCAAAGATAACCCTAAGAATATTAAGACCTGGGCTGATCTGCAAAAGAGTGGCGTAAGGGTCGGAGCTATTAATGGATCCTATACGGCTGAATTCTTAGCCAAACTGACTCCAAAAGTTGCTTTAACTGTTTTCGAAAGCTCTGAAACAGAGTTCCAAGGATTGGTGTCAGAAAAAGTCGATGTTCTAGTAGAGGATGGTCCAAAAATTGGCGCCTACAACGTTGCTAATCCCAAGAATGCGATAAAGGTTCTCAGCAAGGGGACAAATCCTCCAGCGGAGTTCCAAGATGGAGATGCAAAGTTTGCGATGCGCCCTGCAGATTGCACCTTGATTGGTGCGTATTCGCGTGCGCTAGCGGAACTGCGTGACCATGGCATCGTCACCGCGATCCTTTCAAAATATGGGCTGGGCGACGGCGACAACCTATTTATGCCTGCTTACAAACCGTAAATCGAGAAATAATGAGTGTGGCAAGTCTTTTCACAGGCTTGCCACACGCATTATTTGTGTTCGGGAAGGAATTTGGTGCTCTTTAATATTGAAAATGCGCGAGCCGCCTTAGGTGGTTTATCCATCGGGCTTTTAATGACGATCTTTTTAACTATCATCTGTGGCGCGACAAGTTTAGTATTTGGAGTGATCGTCGCCCTCTCGAGAATGTCGAAGCGTCGAGTCTTACGTTTCTTTGTAGGAGCGTATGTGACTGTGATCCGATCCACCCCCCTCTTGGTTCAATTGATTTTTATCTACTACGCTCTGCCGTTTGTAGGTATTCGACTTTCTCCGTTAGCCGCGGCCTATATTGGGCTCTCGTTAAATGTGAGTGCATATCTCTCTGAGGTTTACCGAGGAGGAATTGAAGCCGTGCCAAAGGGCCAGCGCGATGCGGCTGCGGCCATAGGCATGAAGCCGTCGGTTGCAATGGCGCGTGTGATATTTCCGCAAGCTTTTAGAACCCTTATACCCAGCCTAGGTAACTATGTAGTTTCCCTGTTCAAGGACACCTCCCTCGCTTCAGTTCTGACCATTCAAGAGTTGATGTTTAAAGGACAGATAATTGCAGCTGGCACCTATGACTATATGACTATCTACACCATGGTTTTTATACTGTACTTTCTTGTTGGATATCCGGCAATCCTGCTTGTGACCTACTTGGAGAAACGAATGAAGAACGGGTACACACGGAAGAAGCCAACTAATAAAATTACCTCTCAGAAGGTGGCATCGTGACAACTCCAATGATTGAGGTCCAGAATCTCTCCAAAAGTTTTGGAGACAATTTAGTTTTGGATTCCTTTTCAATGACTGTTAAGCAGGGAGAAGTCATTGGAATTATTGGCCCATCTGGAAGTGGCAAATCAACTCTTCTGCGTTGTATAAATTACTTAGAAATACCTGACCATGGATCAATAACGATTAATGGAGAGCAAGTTTCTGTTGATGACAGAGATTCGTCAAAGATTTCCACCACAAAGATCGCACATCTGCGAACGCAAGTCGGAATGGTCTTCCAACAATTCAATTTGTTCCCCCATATGACTGCACGACAAAATATTGTGGCTGGCCCAAAATTCGTGCTAAAAGAGAAACCGGAGATCTACGAAGAAAAGGCTATCCGGCTCCTCCAACAAGTAGGACTATCAGAGAAAGCTGACCAATACCCTGAAGAACTGTCTGGTGGGCAGCAACAGCGTGTGGCAATTGCTAGAGCCCTAGCAATGAATCCAAAGGTGATGCTCTTTGATGAAGCAACTAGCGCGCTTGACCCAGAGATTGTCGGAGAGGTACTCGCCGTTATGCGAAACCTCGCTATTGCAGGCATGACAATGCTCGTCGTCACCCATGAAATGGGTTTCGTGAGACAAGCTGCCGATCGAGTAATTTTTATGGATTATGGGAAAATTATCGAACAAGGCGAACCTAATGCACTTTTTGATGCACCTAAGCAGCAAAGAACTCGGGATTTCCTTTCCTCAATCCTCTCTCATACAGAATGAGTGGCAAAATTAGTTTCTTGGTAATTTTAGAAAACTTCGACTCACAATGGAAATGATAGATGTTAAGAGACGCGTCTTAAGACTTGCCCTGGTCGTTTGCCCGTATGAATGCCATTATCAACGACAACCACGCCATTCACGACCACAAGGCGGATTCCCTCGGGATAGACACGCGGCTCTTCAATAGTTGATCTACTCCTCACATTTGCAGCATCAAAAATAACTAGATCTGCAAAATTCCCTTTTCGTATTTCCCCGCGATTAGCCAGTCCGAATCTGGCAGCAGGTTTAGCCGTCATCTTATGGATCGCATTTTCAAGCGTTAGTGTTTTCATATCACGGACATGATGTGCAAGATACTCAATATGACCACAGTATGGATGCTGACTTACTGTTACCTCGCTCAGTGGGCCATGGTCAACACTCGTGTACCCATCGACCCCCAGACTGAATTCCGGGTGAGAGGTCATCTCCGCTAAATGTTCCTCCGTAAAGAGTTCACCTACCAGAATTAACTCATCCATGGCGGGTCCTGCCGCCATCAAGATATCGAAGTAACATTCCCATTCATCTTTCTTCATGATTTTTGCTATGTCAGGGAACGCCAAACCACCTAACTCCGGAAAACTGGGGCTACTGGACAATCGCACGCGATCCCACTGACCCTTATGAATAAAACGCCAGTAACGATCACACTCACCACGGAGTCGATCCCGAACCAAATTATTTTTTAATGCTCGAGCGACCTCCTCATAACCATCATTAACTAGCCACTCCGGCAAAATCGCGGTCATTACACCGATGCCGGTTCGGAACGGGGTCGTGTCTGCTTCAACATCCATTCCTTCGGCTCTTGCTTTCATCATCATTCCAACTGCACGATTCCAAGCATCCTTAGGCGCATTCGTATCATGTCGTACATTAAAATGCGATATTTGCGCTGCAACATTGCCTATTTTGGCAAGGTCGAGAAATTCTTGTATAGATTCGAATATTGCTGAATCACGATTCCGCACATGGCTGGTGTAGATCCCATTATGACGTCCAACTTCCTTTACCAAATACTCGAGTTCGTTCGTCTTGCAAAAAAGTCCGGGGGTAAACTCCAATCCGGTTGAGAGACCCAGTGCACCCGACTCCATAGCTTCTGCAATAAATCCCGCCATTCTCTTTAGGTGAGTATCGGTGACCGGCTCGTCTCCTATCAATCCTGCTGCAGCTCGGACAGAATTATGTCCGACAAAACAGGCGACGTTCGCAGTAATACCACCAGTCTCGAGGCTTACTAAATATTCTCCAAATGTACGCCAATCAACATCACCGGTATAAGCATAGGCTCGCATCCTGGCGACCGTGGAGGACACGGATTGATCCGTCACCGGAGCATTCGAAAATCCACAATTGCCAACAACTTCGGTCGTGACACCTTGACGAATTGTGCTATGGGAATCGCGATTTGTATGGAGTGTGAAATCTGAATGGCTATGCGGGTCAACAAAACCAGGTGAAACAATTAATCCTTCCGCATCAATCTCTCGATCTGCGGCCGACACCCTGCCAATCTCGATGATCTTCCCGTCAACTACCCCAAGATCTGCTCGAAACCGCTCTCTTGTTGTCCCATCGATGATCCAACCATTGCGAATGGCAAGATCAATCATGCATGAAACTTTAACATAATCACACCCAGAAATCGGGTTACGACTTGAGGTGGCAGGTCAAACATCTGACTTAAATATCTAAAGTAACCTTATGTATATCTAATGGAATAAGCGCAACCTCATTGGTCAAAGTTCCAACTTCGTCAACGGAAATAGATACGATATCCCCCACTTCAAGAGAAACATCCAGTGGCGGAACAATTCCGGTACCTGTAGAAAGAATTACCCCATCAGGAAATACCTGGCACCTGAACAGATAGGAAACGAGATCGTCAAAACTGCGGTGCAGAGCGGCTAAAGAAGTCTGTGCCAGCCAAACTACATCCGCTCCTCGTTGAATATTGGCAGAGATCCCAATTCCTTTTGGTTCGCTAATATCCCAGAAAGGTTTAATGGTGGGCCCTAGTGAAGTTGACCCCACGTAAATCTTTGCTTGTGATAAATAGAGTGGGTTCTCACCCTCAATAGTTCTGGCAGTCATATCATTACAAATGGTCAATCCAATAACTTCCTGGAAACGATTAATAACGATCGCCACTTCAGGTTCGGGTACAGATGAACCCGAATCAGCACGGATTCCAATATCTGCTCCGTCGCCAACAGTTCTCCGCGCATTACCTTTATAAAATAATTCTGGGCGATCGGCTTCATAGACGCGTTGATAAACATCAGGAACACCACTTTCTTCTTTGCGCGCATCACGCGAGCGCAGGTATGTAACCCCCGCACCCCAAATTTCAGTCTCCGTTGCCATTGGCGCTTGCAATATCCCGTTTACTTCTACTCCAAGCGTGCCGTTCACAAAACCACGTAGTTCAGATAAACGAAGGTGTAACGCATCAGTAAGGGTGTTCAGTCCTGGTATTGCGAAATAACGCCCACCCTCCGCTGCAACTAACTGATAGGGATTTTCCAGCGTGCAAACGACAGCCAATGACTTACTCATACCTCATCCTAACTCTGGCAACCCCTGGCTCCTATCACTAATGTGACTGGACTCGTCGACATGGACCTCGCCGAGCACCCGGAGTGACCCTTGAAGAACTCGACAGAGAACAGAGTCGGACTTTACTGTCGAGCAACTCTAAAACTAAAGGTTTAACGCTTGAGGATTAAGGCGTCTCCCTGACCCCCGCCGCCGCAAAGTGCCGCAACTGCGTAACCGCTGCCCTTGTTACGGAGCTGATAAGCCAGATGCAAGACTAGCCGTGCCCCGGACATCCCAAGGGGGTGTCCGACTGCAATGGCTCCGCCATGGACATTTACCGAATCCGATGTGAATCCCAAGGCATTCGATGAAACAATCCCGACTGCCGCGAAGGCTTCATTTATCTCGACAAAATCAAATTGATCTAGGCCGATTCCCTCTTTTTTCGCAGCCAACTTGATCGCATTTGCAGGTTGCTCATGCAGGGACGCATCTGGTCCGGCAACCATGCCTTGCGCCCCGATTTCACAGAGCCAACTAAGGCCCAGTTCGATGGCTCTTTCTTTCAACATCACGACCACCGCCGCAGCACCATCTGAAATCTGGGATGAGGATCCGGCAGTGATGGTGCCAGTTGGCGAGAAAACCGGCTTGAGTTTTGACAATTCTTCTAATGAAGTCTCCCCGCGGATGCCCTCATCCATGGCGAAGCGCGTTACATTTCCTTTGCGATCCTTGAGTTCTACCGGAACGATTTCCGCTTCGAATACGCCACTAGATTGCGCCTTTGCCGCACGCTGTTGAGACTGAAATGCAAACTCATCCTGAACTTCCCGAGTCATCGAAAACTTCGGGTTGTATTTCTCCGTACTTTCGCCCATTCCAATTTGCTCCACACTGCAAAAAAGACCATCAAAGATCATTGAATCCTTTAAGGTGGCGTCGCCAAGTTTGAAACCAACTCGAGAATTCATCAGTATGTGTGGCGCATTTGTCATTGACTCCATGCCACCCGCAACAATCACTTCGTACTCGCCCGCTCGAATAAGTTGATCTGCTAAAGCGATCGCATTCAGCCCTGAGAGGCAAACCTTATTCACGACGACAGAGGGAACATCCATTGGCAAACCACCTTTAATGGCGGCTTGTCTTGCCGGCCCTTGTCCGACACCAGCTTGAAGGACCTGGCCCATGACGACATATTGAACTTGATCTGGGGAGATACCTGCACGTTCAACTGCCGACTTGATTGCGATCCCGCCCAAGTCAGTCGAACTCAAACCACTTAAACTTCCATTCAATCGCCCAATAGGAGTACGTGCACCCGCCACAATCACTGAAGTCCTCATACGGCTTACCCTAGTGAAAAATTAATCTCGCACCACTGGCGCTGGCAATTGGTTGCAACCAGTGGCAAACGATTTAAGAGCGGATCCGATTCTTAAGCTAAAATCACGCTCAATCTTTGGTGGCGGGTCAAGGATTCGAACCTTGGAAGGCGTAGCCGGCGGATTTACAGTCCGCTCCCATTGGCCGCTCGGGCAACCCGCCAAGGTTGTACAAAGTGCGGCAATTATGGAACTTGTGAGGTGAAAGGATACCGTAGGCAAGTAGGCGCGAATACCGCTTTTTTGGGTCGCGCAGGGAAGGATCTCACATGGCAGCAGATAGCAGTTTTGACGTTGTTTCCAAGATCGATCGGATGGAACTCGACAACGCCGTTAATCAGGCAATTCGCGAGATTGACACCCGGTTCGACTTCAAAAATACCGGAGCCAAGATCGAGCTAGAAGGTGAGAAGATATCTATTGAGGCAGGCACTGAGGAGCGAGCAAACGCCACTCTGGATGTCTTAAAGGACAAGCTGGTCAAGCGCGGGGTCTCTCTCAAGCACATTGACCCAGGCAAACCGGCATTGAGTGGCAAGATTTACAAATTGGCCTGCCCTCTCAAAGAGGGCATTACAACCGAGAATGCCAAGAAAGTTGCCAAGTTCCTTCGGGACGAGGGTCCAAAGAGCATTAAGACTCAGATTCAAGGCGATGAGTTACGTGTCACAAGTAAAAGTAGGGATGACTTGCAGACCGCAATCACGATGATCAAAGAAGCCAAGTGGGAGTTCGCCGTCCAATTTACGAATTACCGGTGAGTCTGAATTAAGAATTCTGACAACCACCGAACAGGACTGATTTACGGAATCAGCGCATACACACTCTGGGGACTACTACCGCTCTATTGGAAGTACTTAGAAGAGGCGAGCGCCTTTGAAATTCTGGCAAGCCGCAGCGTGTGGTCCCTTCTGTTCTGCATCATCTTGCTCGCACTCAGGAAACAACTCAAAGCCACTCTGGCGATATTTCGTGATCGCCGCACCTTTGCACTTTTGTCACTGACTTCTCTATTCCTCACCATCAACTGGGGCGTTTACATTTGGTCCGTCACCGTCAACCGAATCGTCGAAGCGTCATTGGGATATTTCATTACCCCATTAGTCAGTGTGGCATTTGGCATCCTGGGATTTCGCGAACGCCTCCGCCCATTGCAGTGGGTAGCAGTGGGATTGGCTGGCGTCGGAGTTGTGACTCTGACAGTTCAATACGGAGCCATTCCTTTCATCGCCCTTGCCTTGGCCATCTCCTGGAGTTCCTACAGTCTCTTCAAAAAATCATTGAAAGTAGGGGCTTTAGAGGGGCTTTCCATAGAGACAACGGTGGCCCTTATTCCCAATCTCTTCTACTTGATTTGGTTAGGCGAACACTCACGCGGTCACTTCGGAACCAGTATTGGCATTTCGTTGCTGCTCGCAGGAGCAGGAATCATCACCGTCGTACCACTTCTACTATTTAACGGCGCCACTACGCGTTTGCCACTCTCCACGACCGGGCTACTGCAGTACCTCACGCCCGGCATCATGTTCCTCATAGGTATATTCGTCAATCATGAATCAATGCCCCTTGCGCGCGCGTTCGGATTCGGACTTATCTGGCTGGCTCTGGCATTTCTTGGCACGGACCTAGTGAGATCCACTCGAAACACCACTGAATCAGATTAAGAACTACTCGATCCAGCTGCACTATTCAGCACGGTTGCACGTCCCGACTCAAGCCGAGCAACAGGAACACGGAAGGGTGAACAGGAAACATAATCCAGACCCAGTTCGTGGAAAAAATGGATACTGCGTGGATCGCCACCATGCTCGCCGCAAATGCCGAGTTTGAAATCAGAACGGACAGTGCGTGCAAGTTCTGTCGCCTTTCGTACCAAGATGCCAACTCCGGCCTGATCCAGAGACTCAAATGGGCTAAAGGGAAGGAGTTCGAGATCCAAATATCTCGGCAAGAACGTAGACTCCACATCATCGCGACTAAATCCCCACGTTAACTGCGTGAGATCATTTGTGCCGAAGGAGAAAAAGTCTGCATAGTTGGCTAGGCGATCAGCTGTAATAGCCGCTCTCGGAGTTTCAATCATCGTCCCGATTGGAATGTCGAGATTTTGACCGGTACCTATAAATGTCTTCTTAATTTCTGCTTCTAAAGTTTCCCGTAAGTAGAGCAACTCGCGCTGCGTGGATACCAACGGAATCATCACCTCTGGCTGCGGATTGTGACCGAGTCGGCGAACCTCAAGGTAGGCGTGAACCAGGGCTCGAACCTGCATCTTGTAGAGATCTGGAATCAAAATACCCAGACGCACGCCGCGCAAGCCCAGCATTGGATTGGACTCGTGTAGGCGCTTTACTGCGGCAAAAATAGCCTGATCACGGGCTGGAATATCCTCTCCCAACGCCTCGGCGCGAGCCATATGCGCAGATAATTCCGCCAGGGGCGGAAGAAATTCATGCAGCGGCGGATCCAGCAGACGGATCGTCACCGGCAACCCTGACATCGCCATCATGATGCCCACGAAGTCAGCTCTCTGTAGCGGCTCCATCTCTGCAATTACTCCACGTTGGACATCTTCGTTCTCGGCAAGAACCAACCGCTCGACATACATTCGGCGCGTTCCAAGGAACATGTGCTCGGTGCGGCAAAGACCCACTCCTTCGGCGCCCAGAATTCGCGCACGGATAGCATCCTCCGGCGTGTCCGCATTTGTGCGCACGTGCAATATTCGAATTTCATCGGCATAAGAAAGAATCCTGTCGACCGCTTTCACGACAGCAGATGCTTCGTCACTAGAGGCAGCGAGACGGCCTTCCAAATACGAAGTCACAGGTGATGCGATGACTGGAACAATTCCCTGATACACCTTGCCTGTAGTGCCATCGATGGAGATTGTCTCCCCTTCGTAAACGGTCAAACTTCCCACCGTGAATAAGGAGGCGCGCTCGTCAACAGAAATGCTCTCCGTACCGCACACTGCAGTCTTTCCCATTCCACGGGCAACAACTGCCGCGTGCGAGGTTTTGCCGCCCCGGCTAGTCAAAATGCCTTCCGATGCAACCATTCCTACCAGGTCATCAGGACTGGTTTCGCGGCGAACCAGAATTACTTTCTTTCCGCTCCGGGCTAAGTCAAAAGCCCGTCGTGAGTCGAAGACCACTTCTCCCACTGCGGCACCCGGAGATGCGGGAATTCCACGCGCGATTTCCCTGACGGAGGCTGAAAGATCAAATTGCGGGAACATCAATTGTGCGAGTTGATCCCCTGATGTGCGAACCAACGCCTCATCCATTGAAATCTTCCCTTCGTCCACCAATTGCGTGGCGATTCGGAAGGCGGCTTCTGCGGTTCGCTTACCCACGCGGGTTTGGAGAATCCAGAGTTTTCCTTTTTCGACGGTGAATTCAATATCACAGAGATCCCGATAGTGATCCTCGAGGAGTTTCATGACGCGCTCTAATTCGGTCGCGACGACAGGTGAGCTCTCAGCAAATTCTGCAAGTGACATAGTATTTCTAATACCAGCTACGACATCTTCACCTTGAGCTCGCTCCAGGTAATCGCCATAACTTCCAGTTGCGCCGGTTGCGGGATCGCGAGTGAAGGCAACACCCGTTCCGGAATCATCGCTCAGGTTTCCAAAGACCATACTTTGAATGTTTACCGCGGTTCCTAAATCCGATGGAATTCGCTCTCTTTGACGATAAACCTGCGCGCGGTCTGAATTCCAAGATCGGAACACGGCCTCAACGGATCGGATGAGATGAACATGTGGATCAATCGGGAAAGACTCCCCCGTGACTGCCTCAATTTCCTTAATGTATGAGTCGGCAAGCATTTGCAATCCGGCAACATCAAGTTCTTGAATACTATGTGCATTCGATGCTGCAAGTACGCGCGCTTCCACTCTATGGAACTCAGATAGAGCAACTCCGCAAACAGTACGGCCGTACATGTCAATAAATCGTCGGTATGAATCCCATGCAAATCTTGGATTACCAGTCTGGTCGGCCATGCTCTGGGCAACATCCGTAGTCATGCCCACATTGAGCACTGTCTCCATCATGCCCGGCATAGAGAACTTCGCACCCGAACGAACAGAGACTAAAAGTGGTTTGTCAGGATTTCCAAATTCTTTACCCAAACTTTTCTCAAGTAGTTCGAGCGAAGTGGAAATCTCTCCCGGAAGTCCAGCAGGCATTTGACCAGATGTAAGAAACTCACGACATGCCTGGGTCGTAATCGTAAATCCTGGAGGAACTGGCAACCCAATGCGCACCATCTCTGCAAGATTTGCGCCTTTACCGCCCAATAAATCAGATTGAGTTCGGTCACCAAAGGTGAATGGGTGAATTAGTTGCGCTGTCATAGCGATCCATTCCTTTAGGCAGATACTGCAATTATCCTATCGGAGGAAAAGTCACTCCTACTTCCAATTAATGCGAGCGCTCTATCACCGCGTCACATAGTGAGAAAAAGGCGGAGGTCGCGTCGCACATTGGCAGTGGTTTCAGGGCATTTCTGGCTTGTTCCGCTATCGCGAACAGTTGTGCACGAGACTCAACAAGGGCCGAGTGCGATCGCAATGCAACTAGAACTTCGGCAACCATGGTCTCAGACTCGATTGGTGCCGATAACAACTTCTGCAATTCGCGGTCGCTCTCCTTGGTTGAAGCAAGGACTCGAAGCGTGACCAAAGTGGGTACACCTTCGCGTAAATCTGTTCCAGGAGTCTTTCCAGAATCTTTTGACTCACTCGAAATATCGATGATGTCATCTGCCAATTGGAATGCGATACCTATCTTCTCCCCGAAAATGGTCACGTTCTCCATGATCTCATTATTTGCACCAGAGACAAGCGCGCCATATCTGGCACTGGTGGCAATGAGGGAACCAGTCTTGTTTGCAACTACCTGCAAATAATGTGCAAGTGGATCTTCTCCAGCATCTGGACCCTGAGTTTCCATGATCTGACCAATGACAAGCCTTTCAAAAGTCTGCGCCTGCAACCGCACTGCCTCAGGACCCAGGTCTGCCAAAAGTGCTGAGCACTTCGCAAAAAGATAGTCCCCCGTCAAAATGGCAACCGTATTTCCCCAGCGGTTGTTGGCACTCTCCACACCCCGACGAAGGGATGCATCATCCATTACATCGTCGTGATAAAGCGTCGCCAGGTGCGTGAGTTCTGCGACCACCGCAGCTTGGATAACTTCATACCGCGTTGGATCTCCGTATTGCGCCGCAATCAACGTGAGCAAAGGTCGCAGTCGCTTACCTCCAGCTGCTGCTAAATGCCCAGCGGTCTCCTCTACGAGTGGGTATTTACCTTTGATATGACTACGCAATAAGTCTTCAACTTGAGACAAGCCAACGACTAGATCTTGCTCAAGTGTCGGAGAAAGATTTGGAATACCAAACGCCGTCATCAGCGGATAAAGGTTGCCGTGGAGGTAATGAAATTAAGGAGCGGTGTTGGAAATACGCCAAGGAAGATCGTGATAACAAAAGAGAGAAGGATCGTAATTCGCGTAAGGAGCGCCGGAATCACCACAACCGTTCCATCTTCCGCAGGGTCTGTGAAGAACATCAGTACGATGACCCGGATATAGAAATAAGCGGCAATAGCGCTGGAGAGCACGCCCACGATAACGACGCTCTTGTTACCACTCTCATATGCTGCGGAGAATATGGAGAATTTTCCAATGAAGCCGCTGGTAAGTGGAATGCCGGCGAAGGCAAGGAGGAGGGTTGCGAAAACAGTTGCGATGAAGGGCGAACGCTTGCCCAACCCAGCCCAACGATTGAGATCCGTAACCTCACCGGAGGAATCGCGTACCAGAGTGACAATTCCGAATGCTCCAACTGTCGCAATGCCATAGGCGAAGAGATAGAAGATCGTCGCGTCTAGACCAGATTTATTGAGAGCCAAAACACCGGTAAGCAAGAAGCCGGCATGCGCAATCGAGGAGTAAGCCAGCATCCGCTTGATGTCGCGCTGTGCAATTGCAACAAGTGAACCAAAAGCCATAGTGATAATTGCGATGACCGTGAGGAATGGACGCCAATCCCAGTATGCATTTGGGAATGCAGTATAGAAAATTCGCAACATTGCACCGAACGCGGCGACCTTGGTTGCAGCGGCCATAAATGCCGTAACGGGGGTGGGTGCACCTTGATAGACATCGGGTGTCCATGCATGGAATGGGACCGCACTAACTTTAAAGAGCAATCCCACGGAGAGGAAGGAGATTCCAATCAACAAGAAAACCGAGTTGGCAGTGCCACCAATGACCGCTTCGTAGATTCCCGCGAACGAGAGTGTTCCAGAGTATCCGTAAAGAAAAGCTGCCCCAAAAAGGAAGAATGCCGAAGAGAATGCTCCTAGTAAGAAGTACTTCAATGCCGCCTCCTGTGAGAGGAGCCTTCTGCGGCGAGAGAGTCCTGCCATTAAGTAAAGCGGCAATGAAAGAACTTCAAGTGCTACGAAAAGAGTCAGCAAGTCTGTGGCAACGGGAAAGAGCATCATGCCGGCGACTGCGAAGAGAGTGAGCGGGTAGACCTCGGTCAATTTCTCACCCAGTTGAATTGATTCCTTCTCCTCTGGGGAACCTGGAATGGCTGCCGCTTGAGCAGTGAAATGCCCTTGATCGGCAATCAGAAAAACTCCCAAAATTGCGATGATAAGAACGGATGCTTGCAAGAGGACCGCGGGTCCATCAATGGCCACAGAGCCCATCGCTGCGGAGATTGATGATTCGTGGCGAATCCTCCAGACTTGCACCAGGGCAAGACCGAGAGTTCCCAGAGCGAGCGTCAATTGCGCGGCAGGGCGCACTTTGCGAGAGAGAAATGCCTCAATTAATACCCCAATAACTCCGCCGCCCAGGACGATAAGCATCGGCGATAGAAGGAGATAAGAAAGAGCTGGCGAGGTAAAAGTGAGCATTACTTGCCTACCTTTGCATCGATTGTAGGAAGTGGATCACTAAAACCAGCCTTAGCAATAATGTGTTCAGAGGCCGGGTTAATAACGTTGAGCAATGGAGAAGGATAGAAGCCCAGGACGAGAATGACGGCTACTACCGGTGCGATCGCTATTTTCTCTCGCAGGTTGAGATCTGTGAGCGACTCATTGCCGGGCGTCGTTGGTCCGTGCAGCGAACGTTGGATAGGTATCAAGATATAGAGCGATGCCAGCACAATTCCGAATGCTCCAATTACCGCAGCGACTGGATATCGAGTGTACGTGCCGACGAGAACCAAGAATTCGCTTACAAAACTCGACAGGCCAGGAAGTGCCAAACTCGACATTCCCGCAAAGAAGAAGACCCAAGCCATAACTGGTGTGACTCGTTGTAATCCGCCGAAATCAGCAATCTTCGACGAACCACGCCGCGAAGCCATCCAACCCGCGACGAGGAAGAGTGCCGCAGTCGAGAAGCCGTGGTTGAACATGTAAAGAGTTGCCCCAGATTGCCCTTGGGAAGTCATCGCGAAGATACCCATAGTGATAAATCCGAAGTGGGAAATAGATGTAAAGGCAATCAGTCTCTTGAAATCAGTCTGGCCGATCGCCAAGAAAGCTCCGTAAATAATCGAGATCACGGCGAGAACAATGATTACGGGTGTAAATGTCTTGGATGCCTCGGGAAAGAGGGTGAGGCAATAACGGATCATTCCAAAGGTGCCGACTTTATCGAGTACACCTAGAAGTAGAACGGAAGTGCCCGGAGTCGCAGCATCGGCCGCATCCGGCAGCCAAGTATGGAATGGCCAGAGCGGCGCCTTGATCGCGAAGGCAATAAAGAATCCTAGAAAGAGGAAGTTCTGAGTCGTCGAACTCATATGAAGCCGTGAGAGCGCACCAATATCGAAGGTGTGTCCACCTTGCTCGCCAGAAATAACGTAGAGCGCGATTATGGAGGCAAGCATGAGCAATCCACCAAAAAGACTGTAAATAAGGAACTTTACGGCCGCTGCGGCTCGAGCTCCCGTGCCATATCCCCCGATAAGGAAGTAAACAGGGATCAACATGGCTTCGAAGAATACGTAGAAGAGGAAGACATCAGTTGCGGCAAAGACACCAATCATCATCGTCTCAAGTACGAGAAGCAGGATGTAGAAGGTCTTTGTGCTCCATCGACCACCTGCTGATTCATTCCAGCCGGCCAGCACAACAATTGGCGCAAGGAGTGTCGAGAGCAGGATCAAAACTAGTGCAATTGCATCCACGCCTAAAGCAAAATTAATTCCTAAAGAAGGAATCCAAGATCGATTTAACACGAATTGCATTTCGACGTTATCGCGTTGGAACTGAGTAGCCATCGCCACCGTGACTGCGGCAACAACCAATGTCGTAATGAACGCAATTCGCTTCGCATTGAGTTCACTCTTCTTAGGCAGAGCGCTAATAAGGAGAGCTCCCACAAGTGGCAGGATGCCCAGTATTGTCAACCAATTAGAACTGTTCATCACAGGGTGACCATCCAAATCGCGGCTATTAAGCCAATCGCGCCGAGCAGAATCCACATTGCATAACTACGAACAAAACCCGTCTGGGTTGCGCGAAGGGCGCCTCCAGAACCGATTGCCAATCGCGCAACACCACGGACTGCGCCGTCAATAAGAACTCGGTCTGTCTCAACCAGAGCATGAGTCAGTTTCTGACCAGGGCGCATAAAGACCGCTTCGTTGAAATCATCTTGCCAGAGATCGCGACGTGCGAGTTTGGTGAAGATCGAAACTTTCTCCGGCGCCACGGCCGGAACATCGTTTCGCAAATACTTCAATACTGCTAATCCAACGCCCAGGAGAACAAGTACCAGCGCCAGTACTGACACAAGTGCAGGACTTAAAAGTTCGCTCTCGTGCACTTCAACGGGTTCGACGACGGGGGAAAGCCAATTACGTAGGGCATCTCCTTGAGTAAAGAGGAATCCGGAGACCACTGAGCCAACCGCAAGCAAGGCCATCGGAGCCCACATAAGAATTGGCGACTCGTGTGGATGAGCCTCGTCTTCCCAGCGTGCTTTTCCAGCAAAAGTCATAACGACAACGCGGGTCATATAGAACGCGGTAATTGCTGCACCAAGAAGAGCCGCAATTCCCAAAGTAACGCCCTTGATTCCGCCCGCATTAAAAGCAACTTCAATAATCTTGTCTTTGGAGTAGAAGCCTGCAAAAGGTGGGACACCGATAATCGCCAGATAGCCCAAACCAAATGTTGCAAAAGTGATTGGCATAAACTTTCGGAGCCCGCCGTATCTGCGCATATTCACTTCATCATTCATGCCATGCATGACCGATCCGGCACCGAGGAACATTCCAGCTTTGAAGAAACCATGCGTCAGCAAGTGCATGATCGCGAAGGCATAACCAGCTGGTCCAAGGCCCGCACCCAAGACCATGTAGCCAATCTGCGACATCGTCGAAGCCGCAAGTGCTTTCTTAATGTCGTCTTTAGCCATACCGATTACAGCGCCAAAAAGAAGCGTGATCGCGCCGACAATTGCTACCGCGAGTTGGGCGGTTGGTGCAGCATCAAAAATAAAGTTAGAGCGCGTAATTAAGTAAACGCCGGCAGTCACCATCGTCGCAGCATGGATGAGAGCCGAGACCGGAGTAGGACCTGCCATGGCATCTCCGAGCCAGGCCTGCAATGGGAATTGCGCCGACTTGCCGGTTGCGGCAACCAGAAGCATGATTCCAATTGCGGTGAGGGCTCCAGTTGAGGCTTGGCTGGCATGCTCTTTTACTCCAGAAAACGAGACGGTTCCCAGAGTGGCGAAGGCGATCATGATGGCCAGCGAAAGTCCCAGGTCACCAACGCGGTTGGCGACGAAGGCTTTCTTCGCCGCAGTCGCATAAGCGGGTTTCTGATTCCAGAATCCAATAAGTAAGTAGGAGGCTAGACCCACGCCTTCCCAACCAACGTAAAGGTTGAGATATGAATCGCCGAGGACGAGCAGGAGCATCGCCGCGATAAAGAAGTTGAGGTAGGCGAAGAATCGACGCCGGTCAAGATCATGCGACATATAGGCGATGGAATAAATATGAATCAGGGTGCCAACGCCTGTGATGAGCAGAACGAAACAGATCGACAGTTGATCCAGCATCAAGCCAGCATCAACATTGAAACTACCTACGGAAATCCAGCTAAATAACTTCTGGGTAACGGCCCGGTTCTCAGTTGAGCGAGAGAGCATCTGTGAGAACTCATAGAGCCCCACTGCAAAAGAGCCACCCGAGAGAAGCGTCGCAAGGATATGGCCCCAACGATCAGATCTTCTTCCGGTCAGCAATAGAAGAGCCGCCCCAAAGAGTGGCAGTGCGATTAAATAAACAAGCGAATTACTGGTCATCAAATCACCGTCTCAACAAACTGGCATCATCAACTGATGCGGATCGACGCGAACGATAAATCGTGACGATAATCGCCAGGCCTACAACAACTTCGCATGCCGCGACGACCATTGTGAAGAAAGCCATCACTTGACCATCAAGGTTTCCATTTATTCTGGCAAATGTTACGAATGCCAAGTTAGCGGCGTTAAGCATCAACTCAATGCACATAAAAACCACAATGGCATTACGCCTGACAACCACGCCAATGGCGCCGATTGTGAAGAGCATGGTGGAGACGTATAAGTAATTTGCTGGATTCATTTCTCCTCCTCCGCTTCACCTAGTTGGAACTGGCGCGAATCAATAACATCGCCACGTGCTTCGAGTGTTGCCGAAATTGAGTTGGGGGCAGGAGTTCCATCGGGAAGCAGTGCTGGAACATCGACTGCATTATGAAGTGCGTAGACACCAGGGTTGGGAAGCCCCGCCGCATTGGCAAGGGAACCGGTACGAAAACGCATGATCGATAGATCTCGCTGAGTCGGGCGCGAGGTGACTCTGTGGCTGTGGGCGAGAACCATGGCACCTAGGGCAGCGGTGATAAGCAGGGCAGAAACCACTTCAAAGGCCCAGACATATCGGGAGAAGAGGAGTTGGGCGAGCGCTGGAACATTTCCTTGCGCATTTGCCGTATCCAAGCCAACCGCGTCGTGACCCAAAGTCGCCCGACCTACAAGAGAGACAAGAAGCCCGCCAAAGCCAAATGCAGCAAGGATTGCGATAGGACGCAGGCCGCGAATTGTCTCAGTTAAAGAATCCTTGGAATCAATCCCAACCAGCATCAAGATAAAGAGGAAGAGCATCATGACTGCGCCGGTGTAAACAACTATCTGCACGATGCCAAGGAATAATGCATCTTGGGCGATGTAGAAAATCGCCAGAGTAATCATGACCCAGGCCATCAAAATCGCGGAGTGGACTGCTTTTTTTGCAAGCAACATCCCAAGAGCGGCAAGCACTGCCAGCGGCCCAAGAATCCAGAAAAGAGTTGCTTCTGGTGCGGGGGTTCTTCCAACTTCCAGTGCCAGATTTATCAAGGTTTCACCTCCTGCGATGGATGAAATCCCAGGACATCGCCCTTGTAGTAATTGGTGTCATCCATATCTGGATACATCGGGTGAGGGGGCATCAACATTCCATCTCTAAGAGGAGCGAGAAGATCAGCCTTTTCAAAAATCAATTTTGACCGAGAGTCATCAGCCAACTCATATTCGTTTGTCATAGTTAGGGCACGAGTTGGACAGGCTTCGATGCAGAGTCCGCAGAAAATGCAACGCAGGTAATTGATCTGATAAACCTTTCCATACCGCTCCCCTGGCGACATCCGATGTTCTTCAGTGTTTGATGCACCCTCAACATAAATTGCATCTGCCGGACACGCCCAGGCGCAGAGTTCGCAACCGATGCACTTTTCCAGTCCGTCAGCGTGCCGGTTGAGTTGATGACGTCCGTGGAAGCGGGCAGCTGTGGGCTCTTTCACCTCTGGGTACTCAACCGTGTTCACTTTCTTAAACATGGTCCGGAAGGTCACCCAAAATCCAAGAAGTTGCGCACCGAAACTCTTTGTTCCTTCTTCAGTTACTGGAGCAGTTGGAACCGCATCGATTCCAATTTCAGAATTGACTCGTTCTATTGCAGGCTCTACTGGATACTCACGCATCTCAGACACGTGGCACCTCCAATCGTGGCGCCGGTATTTGAGGAACCGGGAAATTCGGCTCTGGTATTTCTACATCAGACACTGGTTTTACACGCTTTCGTGATGCCTCAAAGGCGATGTTGGCAGCCAGCACGATCAAAACGACGACGCTAGCAAAAATCAAAACTGAAACTCGAGATGCTCCACGTAGCGAGAGGACTCGCATCGTGGCAACGACCATAATCCAGAACAAGCTTGCGGGTATTAGTACTTTCCAGCCAAACTTCATAAATTGGTCATAACGCAGCCGGGGAAGGGTTCCGCGCAGCCAGACAAAGATGAAGAAGAATCCAATGACTTTCACCATGAACCAGACCAGCGCGAACCAGCCACCTAGCCAATTCTCGGTGAAAGTAAGTCCAGGAAGAGCGTGGTAGCCACCAAGGAAAAGGGTAGTTGCGAGCGCGGAAACCGCCACAATGTTGACGTACTCAGCGAGGAAGAAGAGCGCGAATTTAAGCGAGGAATACTCAGTATGGAAGCCACCTACGAGTTCGCCTTCGGCTTCTGCCAAGTCGAATGGAGCACGGTTTGTTTCGCCCACCATTGAGATCGCATAAATTACGAAGGACGGAAAGAGAACAACCGAGTACCACCACTGTTGTTGAGCAGCGACGATATCTGAGGTAGACATCGACCCGGCGTAAATGAAGACCGCAACAAGTGAGAGTCCCATCGCAACTTCGTACGAAATGACCTGTGCACTTGAACGCAATCCGCCTAGTAGTGGGTAGGTGGATCCCGAAGACCAGCCCGCAAGAACAATTCCGTAAACACCTACGGATGCGATTGCCAGAACATAGAGCACACCAACTGGTAGATCAGTCATCTGCATCGCGGTTTTATGCCCGAAGAGCGTGACAGGACCAGTAATTGGAATCACCGCAAATGACATGAAGCACGTTGTCGCGCTAATAATCGGAGCGATAATAAAAACGACCTTGTCGGCCGCAGCAGGAATCAAATCTTCCTTCAGCGCCAATTTCACACCATCTGCCAGACCCTGGACGAGTCCGAAAGGACCGACCCGGTTGGGACCAAGGCGCATCTGCATCCGAGCCACGATCCTGCGCTCGCCCCAGATAGCTACTAGGACTAGGAGGACGGAAATAATAAAAACAAGTAGACCCTTGACGAGAATTAGCCATCCTGGATCTTGCCCGATCAACGTTGCGATTGTCATTACTCCTTCACCACCGTTACGACAGCGCCACTGGCGATACCTAGAGTGGCAAGCAAATGTGAACCACGAGAGTTTCGTGGCAACCAAATCGCGTCATCATGAATTTCTTCAACGAGTGCGGGGAGCACGACGGTGCCGTGCGTAGTGGAAACACAGATCGAATCACCGTTGACAACTCCCAGAGCAAGGGCACGTTTTGGCGAAATAACGGCGACTGGCTTTCTGGCTGTACCCGCCAAGTTCGCTTCGCCCTCTTGAAGGGTGCCCGCATCGAGCAGACGACGCCATGAAGTCAACCGGGCTTCGTTCTCTTTGAGTGCGGGAAGAGTGGATTGTGACACCGGTACAAAGTTGGCTTTCGACCCGTCCCATGAACCGATTGCTGCGAACTCCTTCGCAGCAGCCTTGACGCTCTCAAGTCCGATTGGGCGCGACATTTCATCGGCAATCATCGAAAGAATCCGTAAATCAGAGCGGTGCAAAGAGTCAGTGGCGGCTGCTTCAAAAGCACGTGCACGACCCTCCCAATTGATGAACGAACCCGATTTTTCCGCGACGGTTGCGACCGGAAGCACGACATCTGCCACTTTGGTTACGAAACTTGGTCGAATTTCTAGGCTAACGACAAATGCATTCTTGAGGGCAAGTTGCGCCGCATGATTGGCGGCGGCATCAAGTGGGTCAACGCCTCCAATCACAAGGACTTCAATCTCACCCGCATTGACTGCAGCAAAGATCTCATCGCTGCTTAATCCGATTTCGCTGGGAAGAGAATCGACATCCCATGCCGCTGCCAGATCAACACGTGCCGCGCCGTCATTGACCGAACGCCCACCAGGAAGCAGGTTTCCAATAGCACCGGCTTCAAGTGCACCTCGCTCACCGGCACGGCGCGGAATCCAAGCAACCTTTGCACCCGTCTTATCTGCGAGTGCAACAACGGCAGACAGCGCACCGGAACTCTCGCAAGCACGTTCTCCGACGAGAATCAGCGATTTATCGGTGAGTTCTTGGGTTGCGATAACTGAGGCCTCTGCACCAGGTGCGACGCAGACAAAATTCGCCTGCAATTTCTCATTGCCAATCGAGAGTTTGCTCGCGATCGCAGTAACTTTCAAACCACGCTTGCGAACTTGCTTCTTCAATCGCAAGAAAACAATGGGCGACTCTTCTTCCGGCTCAAGACCAACCAGAAGAATCGAATCAGCATGGTCGATATCCGCATAAGTAACAACTGTTCCAACAACCTTCGATGCAAGGAAGGAGCGCTCCTCTTCTGAAGAAACTCGGGAGCGGAAATCTATGTTATTGGTTCCGAGAACAACTCGCGCAAATTTGCTGTAGCCATAGGCATCTTCCAAAGTTGCGCGGCCGCCAACAAGAACGCCGGCTTTCTTTCCACTTAAACCTGCGACGATGGCAGCCATTGCTTCTGGCCATGACGCAACTTGGAGATCTCCCGCTGCATCACGAACCATTGGAGAGGTGAGACGATCGGCGGCGGTGGCGTACTTAAAGGCCCAACGACCCTTGTCGCAGTTCCACTCTTCGTTTACTTCGGCATCTTCTCCGGCAAGTCGGCGCAGAGTTTTTCCGCGGCGAACATCGGTGCGAAGTGAGCAACCAGATGCGCAGTGTTCGCAGGCACTTGGTGTCGAAACAAGATCAAATGGACGGGCGCGGAATCGATAAGAGGCACCCGTGAGAGCACCAACTGGGCAGATCTGCACGGTATTACCCGAGAAATATGACTCAAAGGGCTGCTTCTCATAGATGCCCACTTGTTGGAGCGCGCCACGCTCATTCATCGTGATAAATGGATCCCCCGCTATTTGTTCGGAGAATCGAGTGCAACGCGCGCAGAGAATGCAACGCTCGCGATCCAAAAGCACCTGGGATGAAATGTTGATCGGCTTCTCAAATGTCCGCTTCTTCCCGGAGTAGCGGGACTCTGCCTGACCTGTGCTCATCGCCTGATTCTGGAGTGGGCACTCACCCCCCTTGTCACAAACCGGGCAATCGAGCGGGTGGTTGATGAGCAAGAACTCCATCACGCCCTTCTGTGCCTTTTCGGCAACCGCCGAAGTCAATTGTGTTTTTACGATCATTCCTGGCTCTACAGGGATGGTGCAGGAAGCTTGCGGCTTTGGAAATGCCCGACCGTTGATTTCAATATCAACCAGACACTGTCGGCACGCTCCGACTGGATCCAAAAGCGGGTGATCGCAGAACCGAGGAATCATGATTCCGAGTTTCTCGGCAGCGCGAATTACCAAAGTTCCCTTCGGCACGGTGACATCAAATCCATCTATGACGAGAGTGATCATGTCAACCACTTCAGTTGTTTGTTCAGTTGTTTGCGTCGTCATAACTATGCACCCGCTTTCGCACTCGCAAAGAGGGTGGAAGCGTGAGAGTCAAATGGACATCCTCCGTGAGTCAGGTGCGCAATGTATTCATCGCGGAAATGCTTGATTGAAGAAGTGATTGGGCTAGTTGCGCCATCACCTAGAGCGCAGAACGCGCGACCCAGAATGTTGTCGCAAATATCCAACAACTTCTCGAGATCTGCGGCGGTGCCCTTTCCGTTTTCAAGATCGCGAAGTATCTGCACCAACCACCAGGTTCCTTCACGACATGGCGTGCACTTGCCGCATGACTCGTGCTTGTAGAACTCACTCCAACGCAAAACAGCACGGACTACGCAGGTCGTTTCGTCGAAAATCTGCAGTGCTTTAGTGCCAAGCATCGAGCCCGCTGCCGCAACACCTTCGTAATCCAGCGGCGTATCCAATTGAGCTGCAGTGAAGATCGGCGTAGAGGAGCCGCCAGGAGTCCAGAATTTAAGTTGGTGTCCCGCGCGAACTCCGCCGGACATCTCCAGAAGTTCGCGGAGGGTGATTCCCAGCGGCGCTTCGAACTGTCCTGGATTGGCGACATGTCCAGAGAGAGAATAAAGAGTCATTCCCTTGCTTTTCTCGGTTCCCATGAAAGAGAACCACTCGGGGCCATTGGCGATAATCGCTGGAACTGATGAGATGGATTCAACGTTATTTACTACTGTTGGACGCGCATAAAGACCGGCGATCGCTGGAAATGGCGGGCGGAGTCGTGGTTGGCCGCGGAATCCTTCGAGGGAATCGAGAAGGGCGGTTTCCTCGCCACAGATATAGGCACCGGCCCCAACATGGAGTACTAACTCCAACTCGACTTCGGTTCCAAAAATATTCTTTCCTAAATAGCCCGCTGCATAAGCATCTTCAATTGCCTGCGTAACGCGACGAACCACATGTGTGACTTCACCCCGGACATAGATAAAAGCCCGCTTCGCGCGGATCGCGTATGAAGCGATGATGATGCCTTCGACAAGTACGTGTGGGTTGGCGAGAAGTAGTGGCATGTCCTTGCAAGTGCCGGGCTCAGATTCATCTGCGTTGACAACTAGGTAGTGATCCTTGTTGTCGCCTTGCGGAATAAAGCCCCACTTCATGCCAGTTGGGAAGCCCGCTCCGCCTCTTCCGCGCAGCCCCGAATCCTTAACCAACTGAATAACTGCGTCCGGTTCCATGGCGAGCGCTTTTTCAGCAGCCTTGTACCCACCGTGACGCTTATAACCCGTCATAGTGAAAGAGTCTTTTTCATCCCAGTGTGCCGAGAGAACTGGCGTCAACGTTGTCATGCCGGTGCTCCCTTTTTGGAAATATCAAGTCCCAACAAAGAAGGTGCTCCCGCTTGAACACCCTCATGTGCTCGCCCATCATTTAGACCAGCAAGCACGGCTGAATTCTCTTTCCACGTGGGAAGTTTGTTAGGGCCACGAGTCGGTGCGGGCGGATTTCCCGCGCGAGCGCCATCGACTAGATCCTTAGCAGATTGAACGCTCTGGTTGTCGTAGAACTCCCAGTTGGCCATGACTACGGGGGCGTAATCGCAAGCGGCGTTACATTCGATATGTTCGAGTGAGACTTTCCCATCGGCAGTCACGCCGTCATTTTCAATACCTAAATGCTCTTTGAGGCCTTCAAATATTGCATCTCCGCCCATGACTGCGCAGAGGGTGTTGGTGCAGACGCCAACGTGATACTCGCCCACAGGTTTGCGTTTGTACTGGGTATAAAAGGTCGCAACCGCCGAGACTTCAGCCGTTGTTAGATCAAGTTTTCCGGCAATTGTCTCAATACCTTCGCTCGTTACGTATCCATCTATTGATTGGACGTAGTGAAGCAGTGGCATAATTGCCGAGCGGATCCGTGGATAGCGACCGATGATTGAGTCCATGACGACGAGGTTTTCGCTGCTAAATGCCATTATCGATCAACACCACCCATCACCGGATCTATAGAGGCCACTGCGGCAACGACATCTGCGATCAAACTTCCTTCGCACATTGCCGATGTTGCCTGCAGATTGTTGAAGGATGGTTCGCGGAAATGAACTCGATAAGGGCGAGTCCCTCCATCAGAAACTAGATGCACGCCAAGTTCTCCTCGTGGTGATTCGACTGCGGTGTAAACCTGACCTGCTGGAACACGGAACCCTTCGGTCACCAATTTGAAGTGGTGAATGAGGGACTCCATCGAGGTGCCCATGATCTCGCGAATATGGTCCAGCGAGTTGCCCATTCCATCTCCACCAATAGCCAATTGAGACGGCCAAGCGATCTTCTTATCCGCAACCATGACTGGAGCGCCAACAAGCGCCTCCAACTTATCGACACACTGTTCGATAATTCGAAGGGACTGCTCCAACTCATTCATCCGGATTAAGAAGCGGCCGTACACGTCACAAGTATTTGCAGTCACAACTTCAAATTCGTAATTCTCATAACCACAGTAAGGCTCCATTTTGCGAAGGTCCCATGGCATACCTGTGGAGCGAAGAACGGGTCCGGTGATACCCAAAGTGGTCGCACCCGCCAGATCTAGATAGCCAACCCCTTCGGTTCGTTTCATCCAAATTGTGTTGCCGATAAGCAGCTTCTCATTGTCTTTGAAATCGCGACGCAATTCCTTGACCGTCTCGCGGATCTTCGTCAGTGCATTTGGAGGCAGATCCTGTGCTACCCCACCTGGACGCACATAAGCCATATTCATGCGTAAGCCCGCTATCAATTCAAAAACGTCAAGCACTTTCTCGCGCTCTCTAAAACAGAAGATCATCGGCGAGAGCGCTCCGAGCTCGAGCGCTCCAGTTCCGAGTGCCACCATGTGAGAGGAAATTCTATTGAGTTCCATCATCATGACGCGAATGACGCTTGCGCGCTCTGGCACATCCTCGGTAATACCAAGGAGTTTCTCAACACCCAGGCAATAGGCAGTCTCATTGAAGAGTGGTGCTAGATAGTCCATCCGAGTAACGAAGGTGACACCCTGCGTCCAACTGCGATACTCGGCATTCTTCTCAATACCTGTGTGCAAGTATCCGACTCCAGCACGGAGCTCCGTGATGGTTTCACCTTCGAGTTCAAGGACCAGTCGAAGGACTCCGTGCGTTGAGGGGTGCTGCGGTCCCATGTTGACGACAACGCGCTCTTCCTTCGTCGCACCAATTTCAGTGACGAGTGAATCCCAATCACCGCCAGTAACCGAGAAAACGCGTCCTTCGGTTGTCTCGAGTGAGGATGCGTATGGGTCCACAATTGAACCTGAAGAAGTACTCATCTATATGACCTTCGCTCATTCGGAGGTGGCACGGTCGCGCCTTTGTACTCCACGGGAATTCCACCCAACGGATAATCCTTACGTTGGGGATGTCCGCGCCAATCATCTGGCATCAAGATACGAGTTAAACCTGGGTGAGCATCAAAAATAATTCCGAACATGTCAAAGGTTTCACGTTCGTTCCAGTTATTGCCGCCCCAGACTTCTACCAACGAGGGAATGTGTGGATCAGAATCAGATACGGACACTTCGAGTCGAATACGACGATTGTGTGTCATGGAAAGAAGCGGATACACCGCATGAAGTTCGCGATTGGTATCGGTTGGATAGTGAACCCCACTGACACCAAGACACATCTCAAATAGAAGTTTGTTACGCAGAATGAGGGCAACTTCAACTAATTTCTCACGTTTCACATGCAAAGTAAGTTCGCCGCGATAGACAACGATATGTTCAATCGCATCTGCAAAATCTGGATATGCACGCTCTAAATCGTCGACAACTTCATCAAAATAAGAGCCGTAGGGTCGCTCACCTGAACCAGGTGATGTGGCGGCACGCACCAAGCCTCCATAGCCTGAGGTATCACCAGTGTCTCCGGACCCAAACGCCCCATGTCCCACAGATAAATTCTTCTCTTTTTTCACGCAAGCAAACCCTTCAATTGATGAGTTGGCTTGGCAGCCATCGCTGCTGCTTCAACTTCTTGAATGATTTGCTGACGATTCGAGCCGAGCTTCTCATCAAAGATTTGAGCGTGGAGTTTCAAAATCGCATCCATCAACATTTCTGGACGCGGTGGACATCCCGGTAAGTAAATATCTACGGGCACAATGTGGTCGACACCTTGCACAATGGCGTAATTGTTGAACATCCCGCCAGAGGAAGCACACGCCCCCATCGCGATAACCCATTTTGGAGCCGCCATTTGATCGTAAATCTGTCGAAGAACGGGCGCCATCTTGTTTGAAACCCGGCCGGCAACAATCATGAGATCAGCTTGGCGTGGGGATGCTCGAAAAACTTCCATCCCGAAACGTGCGAGGTCGTATCGACCTCCGCCAGCGGCCATCATCTCGATTGCACAGCATGCGAGTCCAAAAGTAGCCGGCCAAAGTGAGTTCTTGCGCATGTAGCCAGCAAGTTTCTCAACGCTAGTTAGGACAACTCCGCTTGGTAATTTTTCTTCTAGGCCCATTTTTAATCCCACTCCAGTCCGCCGCGGCGCCAAACATAGGCATACGCAACAAAGACGGTTGCAACGAAGATTCCCATCTCAACCAATCCAAAGAGCCCTAACTTGTCGAAGGTGACGGCCCACGGATAGAGAAAAACAATTTCAATATCGAAAATGATAAAAAGCATTGCGGTCAAGAAGTATTTGACGGGAAAGCGCCCGCCTTCAGCTGCTTGCGGACTTGGTTCGATTCCGCATTCATACGCTGCTGATTTCGCACGGTTGTAACGCTTGGGACCAGTGACAGATGTGACTATCACCGAGATTGCTGCAAAGCCAAAACCGATTGCGCCGATAACAAAGATTGGAATATACGGGTTCGATGCAGTTGTCATAATGAATGAAATCCTAGGCTCGTCAGCCCCATACCTCTAATCACTTTGCCTTCATTGCCCTGTGAACTGCGACAACTCCACCAGTGAGATTCGTCCATCCAACCTGTTGCCAGCCAGCATCGGCAATTCTGTGAGCAAGGGCGGCCTGATCTGGCCAGGCTCTAATGGATTGGGCCAGATAGATATAGGCCTGCGGATTGCTTGAGGTAATTCGGGCGATAGAGGGGAGTATTCGCATCAAATAATTGCGGTAGACAAACCTAAAGGGTCGCCAGACCAGGGAAGAAAATTCAACGACAACCAGCTGACCGCCGCCTTTGGTGACTCTGAGCATCTCACGCAGGGCTTTATCAATATCCGCGGTATTTCGAAGACCAAAAGAGATGGTCACACAATCGAAATGTCCATCCGCAAAGGGCAGATTGAGGGCATCGGCCTTGGTAAAAGGCAGGTCGGGACGGGCTTTTCGCCCGGCCGCCAACATCCCCTCCGAAAAATCTGCCGGGATAACCTCGGCTCCGGCTCGGGCCAATGGTTCGCTGGAAGACCCCGTCCCCGCCGCTAAATCCAAGATCTTCATCCCGGGCTTTGGGTCGATAATGGCGGTGGCCGCCTTTCGCCAAACCTTTGCTCGCCCCAGGCTGAGGAGATCATTGACCAGGTCATAGCGTTTGGCTACACCGTCAAACATGGCCGCCACCTCATCTGGATTCTTATCAAGATTGGCGCGGGACATGTACTTATTCTCGTGCAGGATAGGCTTCACCTACAAATCAAAATATTTGTCACGATAATTAACCCAGACCTACCTTTGACCACATATGTGACCAACCTAAGGAGCTGTCATGTCGACGATCACCACTTTACGAAGTGCCGTATTCCCACGCTCAAGCGCCCTCAATAACGTACTTCTCGTATCTGGTGGGACACTTTTTCTCGCCGCTCTCGCCCAAATTGCCCTCCCGATCCCTGGCTCTCCCGTCCCGGTAACTGGGCAGACGCTCGGAATTCTTCTTATCGGAAGTAGTTATGGCTCAGTCCTGGGGTTCTCGACCGTGCTGACATATTTACTCGTTGGCATGGCCGGGGTACCTGTTTTTGCTGATGGTGGACACGGCGTTGCCCGACTCACCGGTGCTACGGGTGGGTATCTCATTGGAATGCTCGTTGCCTCCCTTGTCGTTGGAGCCCTGGCCGGTCGTCGTTGGGATCATCGATTGAGCACTGCGCTACCCAGCATGCTTCTGGGCAACGCGATCATCTTCTCCTTTGGCCTTATCTGGCTTCATTCCTTCACGGATAAGAGCTGGGGATGGACTATTTCAGCTGGATTTACACCCTTTATCCTTGGAGAGGTAATTAAAATCGCCATCGCGGGCACTTCGCTGCCTCTCGTCTGGCGATTCGTCCAGAGATAATTTGCGATGCCCCAACTGACACCTGTCACCACCGCGCGCCTCGGCGAGCACCTTCCACTCCTCGAACTCCTCCCGGACGCACATCCCCTCACGTGGGTTCGGCGCGGAGAGGGGTTAGTCGGCTGGGGTGTTCATGCCAGCACCACCGTGAGCGGCCCAGAAAGGTTTCACCAGGCACGGCAGTGGTGGCATCAAGAACTCGAAAAATTGGCCGTCACGGACTCGGTCCACTTATCCGGCACTGGCCCCATCCTCTTCACTTCTTTCTCCTTCTCACCAGATGAGGAGTCCGTCCTCACTATCCCGAAAGTCGTTGTTGGTATGCGGGCAGGGCAGTCATGGATCACCTGGATTGGAGAGGGACCTCAACCTGAACTTCTCGATATCGCGGATTCTGTAGTTCCCGGAAATTATTCGTGGCGAAACGGCACGATCACCGTGGATGAATGGCAAGGCCAGGTCGCGAAGGCGATCGAGTCGATTCAATCAAAAACAATCGACAAAGTCGTGCTTGCACGCGACTTAAATGGATCCACAACAGATCAGATCGATCCACGCTCCATTTTGCGAAACTTGGCAGTGGAATATCCCGCAACGTGGTGCTTCTCAATCGCAGGACTAGTTGGCGCAACCCCAGAACTCTTACTGCGCCTCAACCGTGCCATGGTCACGTCAAGAGTGTTAGCAGGGACGATCAGTCGAACTGGTGATGACGAAAAGGACTTGGCGCTCGCAGCATCTCTTGCGCGATCTTCAAAAGATCTCGAAGAACATATGTACGCAGTTCGCTCCGTGGCAGAATCTTTAGCACCGTTCTGCACATCAACAAACGTTCCAGACTCCCCCTTTGTTCTTCACCTTGCCAATGTCATGCATTTAGCAACGGACGTAACTGGAGCGATTTCTGAGTTCCCACAACATGTGGACACATTTTCGATACTGGAAAAACTCCATCCCTCAGCCGCGGTTTGTGGAACCCCCACGGAAATGGCAACGAAGGCAATTGCCGAGTTAGAGGGTATGCCACGAGGTCGTTATGCCGGACCTGTTGGTTGGATCGATGCCCGAGGTGATGGCGAGTTGGGTATCGCTCTTCGCTGTGGCCAGATATCGCATAACGAAATCAGACTTTTTGCGGGCTGTGGGATCGTGGCTGGATCAGATCCTCAACGTGAACTGGCAGAGAGCCAAGCAAAGTTTGCACCCATGATGAGTGCATTGGGAAGAAACTAAAGCGAACTTATTTTGATGTTTAGTTCTCGTAAAGCACGAGCATTCTCATCACGGCTTGGAACATTCGCGATAACCACGGAGACGCCAACGATCGGCTGCAGCAGTTTTCCACTTAACTGATCAATGCTGGTAACAATCATCGTATCTAGACCAAAAGAGGCGGAAATCGCTGCTAAATCAAGCCCATGTGGGGTTCCGAATATCTCTTCAAACCCTGGGACCCCATTTTGAGGAAGGGTTGAGAAAATTCCGCCGCCGTCATTGTTCACTATGACAAGGCGCAGGTTTATACGCTTCTGACCCATTAAACCGACGAGTCCGGTAATGTCATGCAAGAAGGAGAGATCTCCCAGGAGCGCGACCGTGGACTCACGTTGACTCGCTATACCGAGAGTCATGGAAATATTTCCATCTATGCCAGCAAGTCCGCGATTGGCAAAGGTTTCAACACCGGTTCGCGGGGATGCAAAGCCTTCAAGATCTCTTATAGGTCGAGAAGACGACACGAAGAGTGTTGTGCCCGGTACCAAGCTTGCACCGAGTGTTCGCGCAATATTCTGTTCGGACCAATTAGGAATTCCCGATATGAGTGCCGCGGTTTGTTCGCCGAAGGAATTCCACGTCGCTTCCCACGTTGAATCCTGCTCGAATCTCTTCTCGACCTTTGGCAAGGAGAAGAAGACCTGCGTCGCATTTCGTTTTACATCAATGCTCTCAGCTCTGGGGTCGACTACGAACTCCTGAGCCGCTGATTTCACAAGCGCATTAATCGATCGCGACAGCGTCGTGCGACCAACGACAATTGCGGTCTCGGGACGTAAAAGATCTCTGATCCTTTGCGATGACAAGAAGAGTGAGGCATGTGGAACGGCTCTCGAGAATGAGAGTGGGTCTTCGACAACAAGTGGCCAGCCAATCTCAATTGCGAAGTTCTCAATTTCCTCAACGCTGAGCCCAGCGCGGTCATGACCCACGACGATCACTCCACGTGAAAGAGAGAGCGTCAGCTCTTCTGACTCTTTCAATTCCCCATTTATCCAATGCCCTGGCCTTACTCCCGCTAACCAATCGCTCTCATCATCGGGCAATAAGGGTTCGTCCAATTGAACGTTGAGATGAACGGGACCAGAATGCAAATGGGAAATCACTGCATCCAAATTCGAATCGGGCGCTGAAATATCGGCCGAAAATGAGACAGCAGTGCCAAATAACCCTGCCTGGAGTGTTGTTTGATTGGCACCAGTCTGTCGAAGATAAGCAGGGCGGTCTGCTGATATTACGAGCAGTGGAATTTGACAGTGGTGCGCCTCTAAAACGGCTGGGTGGTAGTTGGCCACCGCTGTTCCACTGGTGCATAGAAGTGCAACGGGGCGTTTAGACGCTTTTGATATTCCAAGGGCAAGAAATCCAGCCGTCCGCTCGTCAATTCGTACATGTAAATTGAGGAATCCGAGTTTCTTGGCAGAGTACAGAGCAATTGAGATAGGAGCATTGCGTGATCCAGGTGAGAGAACCACGTCAGTGATTCCGACTTCAATGATCTGACGAACTATTCCCCGCGCGAGCTGCGTCGAAGCGTTCACCAATGCCACCCCTCTGAAGCAACCCATTGTGAGGCACCAGCATCCCACGTCTGGCGAATTCGATCACGCCACCAGTGGAGGCGATCTGAGGATACTTCGTGCTTTCTCAAAGCAGACGGACTCGGAACAACCGTTTGAACTTCAATCTTTCCATTCTTAATCGGCAATACCCCAATGTCATCGGCGAGCAACTGTCCCGTTCCCAATCCGCAGGCAAAGTCGAGATGCGCAAGTGCGGCGGCAAGTTTCAATCCGTAGGAAATCCCAACCGCAGAATCGAGTGCGCTGGACACGACAACCGGAAGATGATGAGTACTTGCAATTTCCATGGATCGCTTGATCCCGCCTAGTGGGGCGACTTTCAACAGAAGGACGTCAATAGCGCCATTCAAATCGATAGCCAATGGGTTTGGGGATTTTCGTACTATCTCATCTCCTGCTATCTGCACTGGAACATCCAACTCTTTTTTGAGTGCGCGCAATTCCTCGACAGTCACACAAGGTTGCTCGACATACTCGATATCACCCTGAGCATGGATAGCTCGCAGGGCGCGTAATGCCTCTGTGAGCGTCCACGAACCGTTTACATCAATGCGAATTCTTGCCTCTGGCAAAATCTCTCGCACCGTTGCAATACGGGTGAGGTCTGCTTGCAGGTCATTGCCTACCTTGATTTTCACGGTTTTGCAGCCAGAAAACCAGGAGAGTATCCTCGCGATTTCCTCTCGACCGTTGACGCAAGGCAGAGTTGCATTGATATCGATCTCAGTTCGCTTCACCGATGGTGCTGCAACAATGGCTGCTTCAATTCCACTCACCAGCCACGGAACGCACTCACGTGGGTCGTATTCAAGAAATGGAGAAAATTCTCCCCATCCTTGCGGACCTTCGAAGAGTGCAAACTCACGATGTTGCACAGAGCGAAAATTAGTCTTGGTTGGGACCGAAACAACACGTAAGGATTCAAAAATTGAATCAAGCATTTACGGGCGCCTGGGAAATTTTCCAAAGTTAGGAAGGCGCTTCTCTTTATACGCGTCTCGCCCCTCTTGACCTTCTTCGGTCATGTAAAAGAGAAGCGTGGCATCTCCTGCAAGTTGTTGGACTCCCGCCAATCCGTCATCTGCTGCGTTCAAACTCGCCTTCAATAGTCGAAGTGCCAGCGGCGATTGCCGAAGCATCTCTCGGGCCCACGAAACTGTCTCAGCCTCAAGCTCGGCAAGAGGAACCACTGTGTTAACCAATCCCATTTCCAGCGCCTCTTGCGCGTCATATTCACGAGTTAAGAACCAGATCTCGCGAGCCTTCTTCTGACCGACGTGTGCGGCGAGAAGTCCTGCACCATAACCGCCGTCAAATGAGCCAACCATTGGTCCCGTCTGTCCGAACTTTGCATTGTCAGCGGCGATTGTCAGATCACAGACGACGTGGAGAACATGACCACCACCGACAGCCCATCCGGCAACCATCGCCACAACCGGTTTTGGTGTGCGACGAATCTGCACTTGTAGATCAAGTACGTTAAGTCGTCCAATCCCCTTCTTTGCGAGCGCATCATCGCCTAAATATCCATCGTCTCCGCGAGAGGAGATATCGCCGCCAGAGCAGAATGCTTCCGTGCCGGCACCCGTGAGAATAATGACGCCAACTTCCTCTTCATCTCTGGCTAGCGAGAACGCTTGCTGCAATTCAATAATCGTCTGCGGACGAAAAGCGTTACGCACCTGTGGGCGGTTGATTGTTATCTTCGCCATTCCTTCGGCGATTTCATAGACGACATCAAGGAAAGATTCACCACCCGGGCCGACCTCCCATGTCGGGATAGATCGACCGCCAAATTCACGCTTAATCGGTTTGCTCATATTTCCTCCTACGCGGTTACGACCGATAGCCTACGGTGGCAATGGAAAACTCGTCACAACGAACTCTGCGCCCGCTGATACCCGCATCCAACGACCTACCCACTCTGATGGTCGAGTTGGCAAGGGCACTAGCCGGAAAAGGTCCCGCCCTCGGCTTTGGGGATATCAGAACTACCCGCGTCCCCGAGGGGGTAGCTGTTGTCACGGCGACATCCGGATCGACAAGGACGCCCAAGGAGGTAGGACTAAGTGCCTCGGCTCTACTCTCGTCGGCTCGAGCATCTCATGCATTCCTTGGGGCAACTTTCGGACAGGTCTGGTCGCTCCTGCTTCCTCTGAGCCATATTGCGGGCATCAACGTCTTGGTCCGCTCACTCGAACTTGGCACTATGCCCGTTGATCTGCGAGATTCATCGCATAAGCGGAGACAGAAGCAGAGATATAAAAAAACTGATTTCACCGCAATCGTGCCGACTCAACTTTTTCGTGCCTTAAATGGAGAAACTGAGCTCTTGGAACATCTGAAGACGTGCAGAGCAGTTCTCGTGGGTGGTGCTGCCCTCGCTCCTGCACTTGCGACGCGCGCCAAAGCAGCCGGCATCAACCTTGTTACGACATATGGCATGAGTGAAACTTCTGGCGGCTGCGTATACAACGGCAGGCCACTATCGGGCGTTGAAGTGAGGATTATTGAAGGTACCGTGGCGATAAAGGGAACGACGCTTGCCAGCACCTACATCAATGACGAACCCGGATGGCAAGAGTCATTGCAAGACGGTTGGCTCATTACACACGATCGCGGGACTTATGTAAATGGCAGATTAGAAATCTTGGGAAGAGCAGACGATGTCATCGTCAGCGGAGGGGAGAAAGTCTCTATAAGCGCGGTCGAGGAAACTCTGAAAGCCCACTTCGCGGGGGTTGAATTAGCCGCCTTCGCAGTTCCCGACCCAGAATGGGGATCCACGCTTCATATTGCGATTGCAGCCGATACATTAATCTCCGATGCAGAGATTTCCTCACTTCTGGCTCAAACTTTTGGCGAAGTAGGAAAACCTAAGGGATTTCATAGACTATTGGAGTTACCGCTTATCGGTATCGGCAAAATTGATCGAAGCGCACTTGTCCAACTGGCCCAGAGAGGTTTAATAAATTGACGACACTTGATACCTGGGTGAAGGGCGCGCGACCACGAACCCTTGCGGCGGCGCTTGCCCCCGTTATCGTCGCAACCGCTTTGGCCGGAAGTGAGGCGATGGCATCGCGCGCTGCCCTTGCGCTCTTAGTCAGTCTCTCTCTTCAAATAGGTGTCAACTACTCCAATGATTACTCAGATGGAATCCGCGGAACCGACTCAGATCGGGTTGGGCCCATTCGAATCGTGGCGAGTGGTCTGGCAACCCCCAATTCCGTAAAAACGGCGGCGATCATCTCCTTTTTGGTCGGTGCGATTGCTGGTTTAGTCCTGGCCATCCTCACATCGTGGTGGCTAATAGCAGTGGGTGCCACTGCCATCCTTGCAGCTTGGTATTACACAGGGGGAAAGAAACCTTACGGATATAGCGGTCTAGGTGAGATTGCCGTCTTTCTCTTCTTCGGACTCGTCGCGACAATGGGTTCGTATTTTGTCCAGACGGAAGAAATCACTCTTAAGAGTTTTCTAACGGCAATTCCTGTGGGTGCGCTCGCCTGTGCAATTCTGGCAATCAATAACATTCGCGATCGAGAGAAAGACCAAGCCGCGGGCAAACGCACTGTAGCGGTGCGTTTAGGAGATCAAGGGAGTCGCAATTTTTTTGTGGGATTACTTCTGCTTGCCCATCTTTCCTCACTGCTCATTACTCCCTGGGCGTTGCTCACGCTCATTCTCGCTCCGCTGACCTTCCAACTGGCCCACTCGGTAAAATCACAGATTCACGGAAGTGCACTTATCCCCAGTTTGGCCAGGACCGGAGAACTTCAACTACTTTTTGCGGGGCTGTTAGCACTGGCACTGTGGCTCGCATAATCTAGGGTTACACTTTCGGTATGCGTTTCCTATTGTTCATCCTGCCCATTATTTTCACCATTTATACCCTGGTTGATTGCGCAGGTACTGAGACATCGGAAATTCGTAACCTTCCAAAATGGGGATGGCTACTCATAATTATTTTCGTAGGGCTTATTGGCGCAATTGCTTATTGGATCGCTGGTCGGCCGCGTCGGCTGGGAAATTCTGGTGGCAGATACCGCCGAACCCTTCCACCGGATGACAATCCTGATTTTCTGCGAAACCTTTAAAAACCTCAATCACTTAAAGTCGGGCAATTAAAGACCCGAGTACGTGTGCTTTCCCGTACCCCAAATATTTATGTATACGTAATTAAATAAGAAAGTCGAACCCGCAAAAAGACAGAGCCAGGCAGCCTTACGTCCTCTCCAACCTACGGTGACTCGGGCATGCAGGTATGCGGCATACGCAACCCAAGTAATAAAAGCCCAGGTCTCTTTTGGATCCCAACCCCAATATCTGCCCCATGCGTGTTCGGCCCAAATAGCTCCGGCGATTACGGCAAAGGTCCACAGTGGGAAAACAAAGGCAACCAGGCGGTACGAAAGTTGATCGAGGACTTCGAGGGAAGGGAGCCGCTTCGCCCAGGTCTTCCGCTCGCCCTTCTGCTCCATCGCATCCAGGTAAAGGTAGGTCGCCGCAATTGTGTTTGCTAGAAGAAAGACACCTCCCGAGATAATCGCTGCGGAGACGTGGATAACCAACCACGTGGACTTAAGGGCAGGCACTAAAGGGGCGCTGGGGCGGTAAAGGACCGCGACGGCGGTTCCGAGAGTAAGCAATACAAATATCGCAACCAAAAGACCCATCCAGCGCAGGTCATATTTGCGAAGTGTAAAAAGGTAAGCACCGCAGAAGGCGAGGGCACCGGTAATTGAGAATTCGTACATATTTCCCCACGGCACCCGACCAGCAGAGACTCCTCTGGCAGCCACGCCGACAAGGAGAAGTAGGAAACCTAAGATCATAAATGCGGTCGCAACTCGCCCGGCTTTTTCCGTCCGTTTGTAATCCAAAGTCTTAACGAGAAGGTTCTCGGAAGAGGCGTCCGCTTCGGATGTGGCCTCACCCTGGGGTGCGCGGACAGCCCAGGCGGTCTCATATGCGTGAGTAAAAAATGCCAAGGTGAAAACTGCCATAGACGAATAAACAAAATAATTGGAAAGGAACGCCCATGATGAATTTGTCATTCGCCCACCTTCTTCAATACATCTACCAAGGCAACTATCTCATTCTCTAAACCTGGGGCGCCATTTTTTGCCAGTCCCGCCACCTCGACTACGCCATCACGCTGACGAATCCAAATTCGGCGACGGCGAGTGAAAAGGGATCCAAGCAGACCAAGGATGGCAAGAATACCCCCAAGAAGCGCATACAACTTCCCGGGATCCCTCACCACCTGCAGGTTGACCCACGGAACTATTGCGTCAAAAGTGATGCTCCCCCCAGCAAATGTGAATGTTTCACCAAGGTTGAGGGACTTCAAACCAATCTTCTCCATTTTCGAAGTATCAATTCGATAAACAGATTGTGGAATCCCTCGATCTAATCCGAGGTCACCCTTCCAAGCAGAGAGAAGCAGTTTCGGATCAAGGGCTTCTGGAAAAGATGAAAATCCTCCACGTATCCTGTCTCTGGCAGCTGTGGGCAAGAACGAAGCTACAAAACCAAGTTGTGGAGTGGAATCTGGAACTTTGATCGCCCCGATTGAGGACAGATTTGCATCCTGCGGAAGGAAAGGAATCGGACCCTGTAGAACTATGGCACCTGACTTATCTCTGACTGTGACAATGGGCGAGTAGCCATTTGCCTGCAAATAAACATTGGTGTTTCCCAGCGTCAAGGGAGAATTCACTTTGATGGTCCGTTGCACCTTAGGCGCACCAGGCTTTGCAGTCACTGTGACCTTGAGGGTGTAATCCTCCGGAGCGTTTGTAACCGGGTTGTACTTGGCCACGAAATTGTCCATCCTCAACATAAAGGGAGAGAGCGATCGATCTCCGAATAATTTGCCATAACTCAAACTGTCATAGGTTGTTGGTGTATTCGTAAATCGTTCTCCGACGTTGACTATTGCCTCTCCGCGCATACCAAAAAGCGCTCCCAGGCTTACTCCAATGAGAATCAGAATAAGCGCTAGGTGAAAAAGGAGGTTTCCCGTCTCTCTCAAATAGCCTTTCTCTGCCGATATGGATCCATCGACTTCGCGAATGCGAAATCGCTTTCCTTTCAGCCACTTTTTTGCACTCTCGATTTCAGTGCCGGTTCCATCCCATGATTGAAAGAACTCCATCCGATCCAAATACTGCGGGGTCAGCGGGGGAAGAGCACGCGCGGCACGAAGGTGCTCGAACGTGCGCGGCAGAACGCAGCCGATGAGCGAGATGAAAAGCAGAATATAAATAGCACTAAACCAGGGAGACCCATAAACGTCAAAGAGAGAGAAGCGGTCCATCAGTTTCGCCAAGGCAGGATCGTTTGTAAAATATTCCTGAACTTTCATTGGGTTCTGTGTTCTCTGCGGGACTAAGGAACCTGGCACAGAAGCAACCGCTAATAGGAGGAGTAACATCAAAGCCGTGCGCATACTTGTCAGTTGTCTCCACGCAAACCTAAATAAACTGACAATTCCTAATTCGGGAAGATCGGTATGATCGCTCATTTAAACCACCGGAATAAAATTTGAGATCATCGCACGAAGAGAATTCATGACTTCGTTCCAAACTCCAAAGACTTGCAACAATCCAATAAAGATTAAGAACGCTCCTCCGACGTTGCTAATCACATTGCCATGTCGACTCATGAACCGTCGCAGCCTCTCGGACTTATCCAGATACAGCCCGGAGAGGATGAATGGGATACCAAGGCCAATGGAGTAACCCAGCGACAAGATCGCACCTCGGAGCGCGCTTGCCTGCTCAAAGGCCAGCGTCTCAACTGCCGCTAGGGCTGGACCGATGCAGGGTGTCCAACCGACGCCGAATAAGAAGCCAAGAACCGGCGCGCCTGCCAGTCCTCCTACGGTCGACATTTTTGGTCTATATGTAGGCATCATCGGGAAAACTCCCATAAAAATAATGCCAAGTGCGATGGTGAAGAAACCGAGAATTCTGGTGATGCCACTTTGGTGACTGAGAATCTTCGAACCCAGTCCGCCGAAGAGTGCACCATAGGAGACAAAGAGAACGGTAAATCCAGAAATAAACAAAATCGAACCGAGCAGTACCCTCCCACGACTCTTTGACATACCCGCGGCATATGACAGATAGCCCGGCACAAGTGGAAGCACGCACGGCGAAAGAAAAGAGATGAGGCCGGCAACCATTGCAAATGGGAAGGCGACTAATAGTGCGCCATCCAATATCTGATTTACAAAAAGATCTTTCATCCTTTGGAGACCCGCTCAATCAAATCGGTCAACGAAGCGATCGTGATTTCGCCCGATATTCTCGCCGCAACTTTGCCATTTTTATCTATCACTAGGGTTGTAGGAATTGCATTGGCTATGAGGGAATTGTGAAAGCCCAGTAAAAGCGAGTCATCGACAAGGGTTGGGTATGGGATCGCGAACCGTCTGACAAAAGCGCGCGCAGTCGAGAGGTTGTCTCTCGTCAGGACGCCAACGAAACTCACCTCAGGGAAAGTTTCGGAGAGGGAAGCAAGTGATGGTGCTTCCGCACGGCACGGTGCACACCATGAAGCCCAGACATTAAGGACTCCAACACGCCCCTTTTCGAGCCGGTAATAGGCGCCATCCAGAGTCTTTCCTTCAATTTTCGGAGCGGAGATTCGATCTTTGACATCGACAGTAGTAACAGCGCCGTTGCCTGCAATAAAACTTCGTGATCCGGTTGAAGAACTTCTACCGGCGCAACCAGATAGGAATAGTGCGGCCACGACCCCGACAAGGGATAAGCGCCAAATCCCTTTCATTACTTCTTCACTAGATGACGCGCTGGTTCTGAATAACTAATTCCCGCAATCATGTCCTGGTCATCGAAATGTATGGTTGTGACGGAGGCAAGTGAGCACTCCCTTTTTCGGGGATCATGGATCATGTGTCTTCCCTCAATTGAACTGCGAAGGATCCAAATAGGAAGCTGATGAGAAACACAGATTGCATCTTTCCCGCCGGCAGCTTCGCGGGCAGCGAAAACAGCGGCCAGCATCCGATTTACTTGCTCAACATAGGGTTCACCCCATGAAGGTTTCCAGGGGTTCCAGAGATGTCGCCAAGCCCTGGGGTGCAGCAGCGCGCCATCACCTACTCCGAATGGCTCTCCTTCAAAAATATTAGACGCTTCAATCAATCTTTCATCCGTAGAAATTGGCAGATTGTGGGCTTGCGAAATCGGTAGCGCGGTCTCTTGTGCTCGCTCCAGCGGCGAGACGTGGAGCGCGCCAAGATCAAGGCTTTTGGACCATTCGCCCAAAGTTTGCGCCATTTCCTGACCGCGCTCAGATAATCGCCAACCTGATTGGCGACCATAGAGAATCTTTTTTGGATTTTCTACTTCACCGTGACGAATGACATGAACCTTTGAAGCCCCACTTGAGATCATAGGGAAAGCATAAAGCGTTGGCGTCTTCTCCAAATCGCTAGGCTAGGCACATGGCTCCCACCCCCAAAAGAGCAGCATTCTTCGATGTCGATAACACGCTCATACGGGGATCTAGTCTCTACTTCCTTGGTCGCGGTATGTATCAGCGCGGCTTCTTCAGTAAATCGGACATCTCACGCTTTGTTCTGGCCAACCTGCGCTTTCGAATGACAGGTAAAGAGAATCCTGAGGAAATGAAGCGCTGGCAGAAGGCGGCTACAGATTTCATTGGCGGTCATAAGGTTGATGACATCGCACTCGTGGCCCAAGCGGTCTATGACGAGTACGTTTCACCCGCTTTGTGGCAAGGAACCATAGATATTGCTCAGAGACATCTGCGCAACGACGAAGAAGTCTGGCTCGTAACAGCAGCGCCGCAAGACTTAGCCCATCTAATATCGGAAAGACTTGGTTTCACTGGTGCATTGGGAAGCCGGGCTGAAATTAAGGATGGGGTCTACACCGGTGCAATGTCCGGCAATCTTCTACACGGCAAAGAGAAGGCAATCGCGATTGCAGAGTTGGCCATCAAGCGTGAATTTGATCTGGCGAATTGTTACGCCTACTCAGATAGCCATAATGACCTCCCACTCCTACTTGCAGTCGGACACCCGAGCGCCATTAATCCTGATGCCGTGCTGAGAATTCGCGCCCTCCGCGAAAAGTGGCCAATCCACGATTTCAGACGGGCACGCGTCATCAACCGAATCTGCGGTCCTTTCTTTAGTCGCGTCGCCTCTGTCGCCATCTTGCTGCTACCCCGCGGCAAACGCGAGAAGGATCGGTAAACACTGACCTCTCCCAAGCACTAATGTAGAGCGGTTATGGAAACGCGCTCCTTTACTGACTACCTCCGTGGGCTAGATGACACGGCGCTCCTCTCCATGTTTGCCCTGCGGCCAGACATTGTCTCGCCAGTCCCCCCTGAACTCTCTTCATTGGCTATCCGCGCGAACTCTGCACCAAGCCTTTCTCGTGCAGTTGAAAGTCTCAATGAGTGGCAGTTCCAAGTTCTGGAAGCGTGCACCGCCCTTAATGAACCAATGACCGAGAAAGAAATACTCTCTCTCACAGATACCTCTGCCAAATTTGTCATTCCTCACCTCATCGCAATGGGCCTTATCTACAAATCCAAGGACGGTCTGCGTCTACCCAGCACTTTAAGAGATGTACTAGGCAACGAACCTGCTGGACTCGGTCCCGCTTCCATGGCGAAACTATCGATGAAGAAGTTGGATGAAGCGCCAGAGGCATCGAAAAAGGTTCTAGAACGACTGACCTGGGGGCCACCACGCGGAAGCGTGGGTGACATTCGCAACCCAGGGCCGGGTATTGCCTGGTTGTTAAAAGAGAATTTCCTCATACCGCTGGACCAACGCACCGTTGTGCTCCCTCGTAATGTGGCCCTCTATTTACGCGGTGGGAAAATCCATAAGAACCCCGTGCCAAATCCACCGATTCTCAACGGAAAGAAGATCGAACAGAAAGCGGTTGATCGTGCGGCAATCGCCAATATTGCAACTCTGCTTCGCTGGTGCGAAGAGATTCTCAATTTCTGGTCGGAGGAGCCACCTAGTGCATTGCGTGCCGGAGGCTTGGGCGTCCGTGACCTCAGAGCAACAGCACAGCACCTGGGAGTTGATGAAGATTGCGCTGCGTTCGTCGCAGAACTCGTCTATCTCGGTGGACTTGTTGTTATCGACACAGACGATCGAATACTCCCCACTCACGCTTTTGATCTCTGGCTCACGCAGAGTCCACAAAGTCGTTGGCGCAATCTGATTTCACTCTGGCTACTAACCTCACGGGTCAGCGGACTCATTGGGAGGGTGGAGTCAAAGAACATCGCTGCACTCGGTCCAGAACTAGATCGCATCAATGCGGCAAGTGCTCGGAGAACTACTCTTGGGATCCTAAACGATCATCCCGGCATATCTCCCGACATGGAAAGTCTCCTCGCTCTGGCCAAATGGTTGGCACCTTCGCGCCGAAATTCCTCCATACAGGCCGATTTGGTTCGATGGACAGTTCGTGAAGCTGAGTGGCTCGGAATAACTGGACAAGGCGTCATTTCACGATATGGCGTGCGACTTCTCCAAGCAGATAGCGAACTTGAGATTGATAAAGATTTACCAAAATCCATTGATCACATTCTCATCCAGGCAGACAACACCGCAATAGCGCCTGGCCGCCTGGAAATTGAGATCGCGCGAATTCTCGATTCCATCGCTGATATTGAAAGTCGCGGCGGCGCCACCGTCTATCGATTTAGCGAAACGTCGATTAGGCGAGGACTAGATCATGGCCGGACTGGGGAAGAAATCAAAGACTTCCTAAGGAAATGCTCGAAAACTCCCCTTCCACAACCACTTGATTACCTCATTACAGATGTCTCTAAACGACATGGTCGTCTCCGTGTCGGCAATACAAGTGCATACCTGCGCTGCGAAGACCCGACTCTCATCACGCAAATTCTTAGCGACAAGAAACTCGAAGGATTACCACTTCGTCGGATTGCACCCGAAGTTCTGGTCTGTGATCTTGAAGCAAATGAAATAGTTCCAGCTCTTCGTCTGGCAGGGTATTTACCAGCTGCGGAATCTGGTTCGGGAATTCTTCTCACTGGCCAGCGCCTCAATCGCGCCAAGTCAAAACCTCGTCCACCAAGAGTGATGGGGGATATCGAAAATCCCGCGGAGGAGGCACTCCTAGCAGCGCTCCGCTCACTGCGTGCAGGAGAGCGATCAAGTCATAAGCAGAATTCACTTCGGAAAATTGCGGCCGACGCCCTCGGCTCGCTTCCAAGAACGAGCGCAAATGAGACCTTGGATCTCCTCAACACATTTATAAAGGAAACTCGAACTCTCTCCATCGGATATGCCGATAACAACGGAGCTGTGACGCACCGGATCATTGATCCGCTGAGCATCAGCGCCGGCTCCCTTATTGCGCGCGATCACGGCACCGGCGAGATTCAAACCTTTCGAATTCCGCGCATAACTGGCGTTGCCCCACTTTGAGTACCCCAGTCGAGTCTTCAATTCCAGCCAAGATAGGGAAGAATGGCGCCCATGAGTAGTGCTTCCATGCTGACCGAACTAGAAACATTGGTGCGCTGCGAGTCCCCCAGCGAAGATCTTGCGGCCTGTTCTGAAGTAGTACAAGTCGCCAGCGATATTGCCTTGCGAGTTCTCGGCAAGCCCGCCCGAATTCGCAGCGTAAAAGGACGTCCTGTCTTCTGGTGGGGGAATGAAAAGCCACAAGTTGTCCTACTGGGACACCTGGATACCGTCTGGCCCAAGGGCTCTTTCCAACCACTCTGGGACGTAACCGGGGATGTCGCGCGGGGTCCGGGAATTTTCGATATGAAAGCGGGATTTATCCAGGCGCTCTTTGCACTGCGCGGAGTGGACGGCTCGATTGCCCTCGTTGCGACAACGGATGAAGAAACGGGCAGTGCGACATCTCGAGAAATGATTGAGGAAATCTCTCGATCAGCACAAGCGGTACTCGTGCTGGAGGCCTCAGTTGATGGAAAGGTCAAAATTGGCCGAAAAGGCACGTCTATGTACCAAATATCCGTGCATGGCAGGGCAGCGCACGCCGGTCTCGAACCGGAAAAGGGAATTAACGCCACTACCGAAATGGCCTCGATTGTTCTGCAGATGGCAGCTCTAGAAAACCCGTCACACGGAACAACGGTTGTACCTACTGTCCTTCGCGCGGGCAACACCACAAATACCGTCCCTGATCTAGCAACCCTCGATGTCGATATTAGGTCCTACTCAAATGCAGAATTAATCCGCATCGACCAAGCTATCCGCACACTTACGCCCCAGAATTCGAACGCGCGGATTGAGATTTCCGGCGGCCTCAATCGTCCGCCTCTTGAGCCAGCTTCCACTAAATCTTTGTATGAACTTGCCGCAAAAGTTGCCAAGGAGATGGGCTTCGAACTCGGAGCTGCGAGTGTTGGTGGTGCCAGCGATGGAAACTTCGCCGCAGCTGCTGGTGCCAATGTACTCGATGGTTTAGGTGCTGTGGGGTCGGGGGCGCACGCCAAGGACGAGTGGGCTAGCGTCAAAGAATTTTCGACACGGAGCGAATTCCTCCACCAATTTATTAAAGTGTTGCTTCATGAGTGATGGACCACTAATCGTCCAGAGCGATAAAACTCTTCTCCTTGATATCGATCATCCTTTAAGCACTGAGTGCCGCCGCGCTATCGCACCATTTGCAGAGTTAGAACGTTCGCCCGAGCACATTCATACGTATCGGCTAACTTCGCTTGGATTGTGGAATGCCCGTGCAGCTGGGCATGACGCAGAACAAGTGATCGACACTCTCATTAAGTACTCTCGCTACGCGGTGCCTCATTCCATTCTTGTCGATGTTGCAGAGACAATGTCGCGATATGGCCGTTTGCGTCTGGAAGCAGACCCAGTACATGGACTTATTCTCGTAACCACGGACACCGCGGTACTAGAAGAAGTGATCCGCGCAAAGAAGATTGCCCCTTTGCTGGGCGCCAGAATTGACCCGCAAACAACCTGCGTACATGCCAGTCAGCGCGGTCATATCAAGCAGGCGCTCTTGCGACTTGGATGGCCAGCCGAGGATTTCGCAGGATACGTCGATGGGCAGGCCCATGAGATTGCACTCGTCGAAGACGGATGGAAAGTTCGTCCATACCAAATGCTCGCGGCAGAAGGCTTCTGGCACGGCGGTTCAGGCGTAGTTGTACTCCCCTGCGGTGCAGGAAAGACCATTGTTGGCGCTGCCGCCATGGCGCATGCAAAAGCAACCACTCTTATTCTTGTCACCAATACGATCGCGGCTCGTCAATGGCGCGAAGAGCTTCTTCTGCGAACCACCCTGAACGACGATGAAATCGGAGAGTATTCCGGATCCAAAAAGGAAATCCGCCCAGTCACAATTGCCACTTACCAAGTGATGACGAAGAAAAAGAATGGCGTCTACGCCCACCTTGATCTTTTCGATACTCACGACTGGGGACTAATTATTTATGACGAAGTCCACCTTCTGCCCGCCCCTATTTTCCGTTTCACCGCCGATATCCAGTCGCGTCGCCGCCTTGGACTTACGGCGACCCTCGTTCGCGAAGATGGACTAGAAGGTGAAGTATTTTCACTGATCGGACCAAAGAGATATGACGTACCTTGGAAAGAGATCGAAGCTCAAGGGTACATCGCGCCGGCCGAATGTATTGAAGTTCGAGTGACACTGACTGAAGCTGAACGAATTGCCTACGCAACATCCGAACCGGAGAATCGATACCGTCGCTGCTCGACAACCGTGACCAAAAGGAAGGTTGTCGAAGAATTGGCCAAGCACCACGCCAATGACCAAGTACTTGTTATCGGGCAGTACATCGACCAACTTGATGAGCTCGCAGAGGTACTTGACGTACCACTCATTAAGGGTGAGACACCTATTAAAGAGCGTGAACGACTTTTTAACCTATTTCGGAAAGGCGAAATCAAATGCCTTGTCGTTTCGAAAGTAGCAAACTTTTCCATCGACTTACCGGATGCAACGGTGGCTATTCAAGTCTCCGGTGCATTTGGATCAAGACAAGAAGAGGCACAACGCCTTGGCAGAATTCTGCGTCCTAAGCCAGATGGGCGGACCGCACGATTTTACTCCCTGGTTTCACGTGACACTATCGATCAAGACTTTGCCCAGAATCGTCAACGCTTTCTCTCCGAGCAGGGATACTCGTATCGAATTATTGATGCCGACGACGTTTATCAAGGGAAGATTTGAATCTATCTGGGTCGACTCGGAAAAAATCGTGATGCTCGCCGTCAATATGAATCACCGGTACTTGCTCGCCATAGGCTTTCTCCAGAGCAACATCCCCGTCAATGAACCGCTCTTCTATATCAAATTCTCTTTCATTTTGTAGTAATTCCAGCGTACTGACAGCAACTTCACAGAGATGGCAGCCATGCCGGCCGTAAACAGTTACGAGAGGACGCATCATCGACCTTTCTGAGCGACCAACGCCGCCTCTAATAGCACCACTAATAGCACTGTAGCCCACGATCGCGGCACCCTCTCATCCTGATACCTTTTCCCAATATGAAAACTGACCTACGTAACCGAATCCGCATCAGCTTTGCTCTTGTGGCGGTACTTGCTGGGTTCGTAAGCGCCCCCTCTGCTCCTGCGCTGTCTGCCTTTCATGAAATCCCATCCACTATTTGGGGGCACACGTACGCAGGATCTGCAACCACATATGCAACCGCAGCGAAAACTTCAAGTACCAACCTGGAGAAGCAGAGCAATTTCGTCGTCACCTACAACAATTTCCCTGAGTGGGCTAAGAGAGATGTACAAGCCGCAATCGATACCTGGTCGGCGAATTTCGCATCAAGTGTCCCAATTTTGGTGGACGCAACTTGGGGTCGCTCGTCCTCTTCTGGAATTCTGGGGAGCGCGCGTCCCGGCAACTATTTCTCGAATTTTGAAAACACACCGGATGCAACCCTCTGGTATCCCTCAGCTCTAGCAAATGCAATTGCGGGCAAAGATTTGGACCCAGCAAACCCAGAGATAGTCATCCAGGCAAACTCAGATGCGGCTTGGGACATGCGCAACGATGGCGCACCAACGAAAACTGAATATGACTTGGAATCCGTCTTTATCCACGAACTTGGCCACGGGCTAGGTTTCCTCTCCACGAATGCGTTCGATCCATATTTCAAGTATGGAATCCTCGATCAGCCAACTGCCTTTGATGCCTACGCGCAAACCCTGGACGGCCAACGGCTTTCCGACTTCCAATCCCCCTCGCATGACTTAGGAATCGCACTTACGAATACTCTCGTGTGGTCTGGACCGTTAGGAATCGCGGCGAATAATGGTGTGAAGCCGCTTCTTTACACTCCATCTCGGTATGAAGTCGGATCTTCTGTTAGCCATCTTGATGAAGCAACTTTTGCCTCCTCGCAAAATGCAATCATGACTCCCGATTTAGGATCGGGTGAGGTCTTTCACGATCCTGGTCCATTGTTAGTCGCCATGCTCACGGACTTAAGAAATAAACCACCCGCCGGTATCCCCAGCGCAATTCCGCTTCCTCCACAAAATCCCTCTGCGTTGGTTGGAGACCGTTCGACGATCATAACTTTCGATCTGCCCGCCAATGTGCGTCGCGCCCAAATAGCCGAATACGGGATCAGAAACGAGAAAACGGGCGAGCAAATTACCACCACATCAAGTCCGGTTTTTGTCTCTGGGCTAAAAAATGGCGTTACCTACAGCTTCTCCATCTTCGCAAAGAACGATCTAGGACAATCCGAAACGGTCCAGACAAATCCAGTCACACCACAAACCGCGTGGAAGGCGACTATTTTGGATGCAGGTTCTGACGGAAAGCACATAGCTTCCACACTTTTTAGATCTCAACCCGCAATTGTTTATACATCGAGCACAAGGAAGAATCTCAAATTGGCCCTCTGGACTGGCAAAATCTGGAGAAAGATCACGGTTGATGGGCGAGGTGGCACACTCGGGAGAACGGTTCACGACACATCTGGGCCCGTCTCAGTTTGTGTAAGTGGGAGCAATCGAAATCAGACATTACACATTTTCTATTCCGATCTCGTAGATGATGATTTGCGCCATGCAACATACGACGGCAACAAATTCAAGTTTGAGATCGTCGATGGAAATGGACCCATCGTTCAACCATACGATCAGCCAAACAGAGTTAGGACCGCAAGCGATGTAAGCATTAGCAATGCGTGTGCGAGTACTGCAATTGGCCTACAGGTTTTCTATCGCGATGAAACGCAAGGAATTCTGCTTGGTGCGTTCAAAGGGGTGACTGGAAAATGGGCATACGAGCTAGTTGACGGCGATAGAAAGACTGACAATCGAACCACTGGCGATGTTGGTACTCATTTAAGTGCCGTCGCCGTAGGCTCTAAAGTAAGTGTCCTCTACGACTCGGTACTCCAAGTCAATCAACAGAAACAGGTCATCGCTGGTGAAGTCCGACTTGCAACTAGAGCAGGAAATTCGCCACAGTGGAACTACCGAACTTTGGATGCCTCTAACGGCGCGATTGCTGTTGCAGGTTATGGAGTCTCCCTCAATAAGACGGCTGCGGGTGTCATTGCGAGTTGGCTTACCGCCAGCCGAATCTCAATTCCACAACCGACTCAAATCCGATGGGACAATGTTTCCGACCCGACGCTTCCCGTGACACTCACAACCGAGAATTATGGACTCCCAAACGCCCAACTCAGTATTGATACTCGAACCTTAATTTTTGGATGTCAGAGTCGGCTATGCGCTGCCGATCTCAGTTCCGCCGGAGCTAAAAACTCTATTCACCTTATTTCAAATGTACGAGGCACTCTCACCCAAGATAGTGCTTGGGTGAGAGTCAATAAGGTGCGCTATGCGGTGGTTTCGGTCGCAGGTAAAATAAGCCTAGTTAGACCCTAGGAATAAGGAGAGAAGATGTATTACTTGGCGTTGCGACGCTGAATACGGGTTTTCTTCAGAAGTTTCTTATGCTTCTTCTTGGCCATCCGTTTACGTCGCTTCTTAATAACTGAACCCATACGCCACTTTCTCCTTTTGATTTAATGCTTGACCCTCTAAGGGGGTTACATTACCTGGTCAAGGTATGAAAGATGGAAACGCCCAAAGCGCCCCTGCCTAGGACCACAACTCCCAGGTCTCGGGTATATCCAATGGAGACTGGCGTGCCAGCAACTCGATATGCACCAGTAATAGCCCCTTTAGCGTCAAATGCAATCATTACAGAGGTCTGGCTGGCTGGCTTCCAACCTTTTACCCCTTGGATGAGGGAGGTAGATGAGAAGAGGGCAAAGCGGGAGATGACTCCATCGGCCGTCATCGCTGGTGAGGATGACGGGTAGCGGGTAGTCCAGGTTGGCACAAAGGTGGAAGAGAACTTCGTGACGACGGCTTCCATTTTCCCAGCCGTTATTGCGTCACCACCAAGGAATAACGAGTTGGTTGCACTCTGCCATGATCGGGTACTTTTCGCATTCGAACTCCGGATGACCTTGCCGAGTTTTCCTGTCTCCAAAACTGAGGAGATGATTCCATCTCTCCGACCCATCAATTTTGTTCCTGAAATTGATTCAGAACTAGCCCCAAAAATACCAACTGTGTTCTTTGCCATTTTCACCAGGGCGTTTAATTCAGTGTCCACCCTCCCGAGGTTCATGGGTTTGCTCATTACTCCACTCAAATCGGATGTGGCATAAAAACCAGCGCTGCCCGACGTGGTGGACGTGATTCCAGCAAAGGCAACTCCAGAAGAAGTACCGATCGCGGCTCGTACCAGAACTGGTCGACTCATCGCCAGGGTGAAAGTCCCCAACAAGTTTCCACTTCGTGAAACCTTCCAGGCAATCACGTTTGTGAGATCGAGGCGTTGCGGCAACGCAGGTTCAACCTGAACCGAATCAGGATTGAGCGCGATGGGAGTTGGAGTGGTCGAAGGAGCAGAAGTGGCTGTGGCAGTGTCAGAAGGACTCGGGAGGGTCGCAGTGGCTGAGGAGCCAAGAACCCAAATACTTCCCCGTGCATCTATCGTCGCAGCAGTCGCGATTTCATTCTGCCCTGAATCGAGTGCGAGAGACCACTGAACTTGTCCAGTTTCGTCGAGCGCCTGCACATATCCGTCGGTGCTAACCACCCCAGTCACGTTTCCAAACAGGTAGATGTTTCTGCCTCTCACGAGCATTCCGTACGTTTGATCTGCACCGGAAAGTTTCGTGATGAGTGACATAGGTTGAATAGCAACGGCAGGAGTCACGCCCTGGGCAGCCATTGGAAGAGCAACTAGGAGTATTACGGAGACCAAAAATAGGGAAGCTTTCTTCATGATCGCCTCGTTAGGCCAATTCTTGCGAACGATCACGTGCTGCGACCATCGCCTTTTTCACTATTGCCGGCAGATCAGATTGCGAGAAGGAAGCAATCGCAGCAGCCGTCGTTCCATTTGGACTTGTCACATTCTGACGAAGGGTTGCGGGGCTTTTCTCAGAAGCAGACAGCAATTTTGCCGACCCAACTATTGTCTGGATCGTCAACTCGGTTGCAATCGCTTCGGAGAGTCCAAGGTCTACCCCAGCTTTGATCATTGACTCCACAAAATAAAAGAAATAGGCCGGACCTGAACCACTAACCGCCGTGACCGCATCCTGCAAACTCTCATCAACTTCGACAACTCGGCCCGTGGCGGAAAGAAAGTCGCGGACAAATTGAGATTGTTCGGGCGTTACATTTGGGCCAATTGAAATTGCTGCCATTCCCTCGCCAACCAGTGCAGGCGTGTTTGGCATCACGCGAATTACCGGATTTGCCGAATCTAGAAGATGTGAAATGAACTCAATGCGCTTTCCGGCGACAAATGAAACGAGCAACGTCGTTGGGCGAATTAGACCCTTCATCTCAGATAAGAGAGATGCCATATCCTGCGGTTTAACGACAAGGAGCATTACTTCGCTCATTGCGACATTGCTCTCCAAGTCAGCGACTCCTACCCCATAAGTATCAGTCAATTCGGCCGCACGTTCTTCGCGCTTCTCCGAAATGGTGATGGCCTCGGGTCTGACACCCGCTGAGATCATGGCGCTGATAAGCGCTTCACCCATAATGCCCGCGCCAATCACACCAATGTGTCCAGGTTTGTCGATGCTCGTCATGTCTCAAGGCTACCCGCAACTGATGTGCGTTATGAAGCCATAGCCCGTAGGCTCTGAGACTATGTCCGAAATAAAGCCAGGCTTCGCTCGTGATTGGATCGAATTTACCGATCCTAAAGACGAACTTGAAATATACAAGTGCGACTTAACTTGGCTTACTTCATATTGGACCTGTATTTACGGAGATGGCTGTAAGGGAGTTTTCGCCGATCGCCCCAATGATGGTTGCTGTACTGAGGGTGCAATGTACTCAGACGAAGACGACGAAGTTCGAGTTCAGAAGGCAGCCAATTTACTTACTCGCGATATGTGGCAGTTCTATGACCGCGCACATACCGATCTCTCAGGTGGTTCTCTGCAAATCTCAGAGACAGATGAAGAAAATGAACGCAAGACACGAACGGTCGATGGATCATGCATCTTCCTCAATCGCAAAGGTTTTGAGGCGGAAGGATTCACTGGAACTTTCGGATGCGTACTTCACCACCTCGCACAGAAAGAAGGAAAACACTTCGTTGATACAAAACCGGATGTCTGTTGGCAACTTCCACTCCGTAGAAGTTTTGAAACTCGCGAAGTCGGCGAGCGCGAATACTCAATAACGGTCATTGGCGAGTACGAACGTCTTGCCTGGGGCGACGGCGGAGACGACTTCGACTGGTACTGCACGAGTAATACCGAGGCGCATGTTGGCCTCAAACCTGTGTATATCTCCAACCGGAGCGAACTCATCGCACTCTTGGGCCAGGATGTCTATGACATTTTGGTGAAGTACTGTGATGAGAGAGTCGCCGCAGTCAAAGAACTCTCAAAGCGCCAACTCCCCCTATTCGTGCTTTCCCACCCCGCCTCAATCGCATCCGGGCGGATCTAGTCAGACCTTCGCTCTAGGCTGTCCCCATGGCAAAACCCGAGAAGGACCCATACCGCTGTTCCGAATGCGGATGGACAACCAACAAATGGGTTGGTCGATGCGGAGAGTGCCAGGTGTGGGGCAGTGTCGAAGAGATTGCCGCACCAAAACGCCTCTCGCTCGTGCCCGGTGCGGTGACAAAAGATGCCTCCCCTATCGGTGAAGTTGACCTCTCCAGCGCTGCTGCTCGTTCAACTGGTGTATCGGAGTTAGACCGCGTCCTTGGTGGGGGGTTGGTTCCAGGTGCAGCGATCCTTCTCGCGGGCGAACCAGGTGTTGGAAAGTCGACGCTTCTCCTCAGTGTTTGCGCAAAGAGCGCGTCGCGCGGAATGCGCGCGCTCTACATAAGTGGTGAGGAATCAGCTTCACAGGTGCGGCTTCGCGCCGAGCGAATCGGTGCGGTCGATCCCCTTCTCTGGATTGCTTCTGAAAATGATCTCGGTGCGGTTATCTCGCACATTGATTCGGTAAAGCCGGACCTACTTATTATCGACAGCATCCAGACAATGAGCAGTGGAGCCGCCGAAGGCGCCGCCGGCGGAGTAACTCAAGTGCGCGAAGTCGCAGCCGCACTCATCCGGCTTACAAAAGAGCGCGACATCACGCTCTTACTTGTCGGTCATGTTACGAAGGACGGTTCAATCGCCGGTCCCCGCTTGCTCGAACACATTGTCGATGTCGTACTCCAATTCGAAGGCGAACGCCATTCACGACTGCGACTTATCCGTGCAACGAAGAATCGCTTCGGGACAAGCGATGAAGTTGGCTGCTTTGACTTACATGACGGTGGCATTGAAAGCGTTGCGGATCCAACTGGACTATTCACTTCACGACACACCGAACCGGTACCAGGCACGTGTGTGACGGTGACATTAGAAGGCCGTCGCCCACTACTTGCAGAAATACAAGCACTCGTCGGGGCCGGTCGCGAGAACGATTACGGAAATGCCCGCCGAGTCACGAGTGGACTTGATTCTGCACGTACATCAATGACATTGGCCGTCCTTGAGCTCCGCGCCAATATTAGGATTGCTGGCCGCGATGTTTACGCCGCAACCGTCGGCGGAATGAAGATAACCGAGCCAGCGGCCGACTTGGCCCTCGCCCTAGCAGTCGCATCCGCAGCAAAAGGATTAGCACTTCCTGGAGATCTGGTTGCAATCGGTGAAGTCGGACTTGCGGGCGAAATACGAAAAGTGAGCGGTGTCGATCGGAGATTGGCGGAGGCATTTCGTCTGGGATTCAAGCGCGCTCTCGTGCCAACGGGAAGCGACACAAAGATAGATGGTATGGAAATTGTTGAAGTTTCCAGACTTGACCAGGCACTTCAGAGGGTGAAGATCACTGGGGAATGAACTCCTTACTTCTTACCCGAGCGGGCTCCAACCGCCTCTCTCGAGAGATCCAAAGCCGCCTTCGTATCTCTCCAGTTTCGCTGGGCCAGTGCGACGCAGAGACAATCCACAACAGTTAATTGTGCGATGCGACTGGCTGTCGCTCCACTTCGAAAAGTGGTTTCTCGGGCCGATGTATAGAGGACAACATCTGCAAGAGCGGTAGAAGGACTGCGCAGACCATTGGTAATCAGAACAATCTTCACACCACGTGCTTTGAATTCAGTAATAACATCGACAATATCAACGGTTGTTCCACTATGGCTAACGGCCACCAGAACATCATTGGGTTTGAGCAATGAGATCGAAGTAAGGGCAGAATGGGCATCCCTCCATGCAATCGCCTTCTTACCCAGTCGATTCAACTTCAACTGCAAATCCATCACCACATAACCACTGGATGCCACGCCGATCAACCCAATTACATCCGCTTTCTCCCAAGCATCAACGGTGGCCACAAAACTATCTACATCGAGGCGCTCAGCTGTAGATTGAATGGCTCTTGCATCCGCTTGCGAAATCTTGCGAATGACTTCCTCTGGTGAATCCTGAATGGTGATACCACCATCAAGTTCACTTCCATGAATTCCGAGGTGCTCTCTCCGACTCAAATCGCCGACAAGAGCCATGCGAAAATCTGGAAACCCCTTAAAACCCATGGCCTTGCTAAAGCGAACAACAGAGGCAGCTGAAGTTTCGCTAAATGTCGCCAGTTGAGAGATATTCATCCCAGCCACCTCGTCAGGATGATCGAGGACCGCATGCGCAATCGCCGCCTCGCTTGCGTGAAATGAAGAGAATGAATTGGCAATATCTCCTAAAAGATCTTGGTAATTTTTGGATATCTGCCTCGTACCATCATCCATAACCATAGTGTCCCCTTAGCCGTGAATCTTCTGGTGAATTGCCCTCAAAAAAGGTTGCCAGAGCAGTTCCGTGACGGGTATTTCTCCTTCACAGTGAAGGCGGTTTGTCAGGAGAGTAGCCACGCAATCATGCTCCGGAGAGAAAGCAAGGACAACACCGGGGAAGCCGGTGTGCCCAAAAAATTCAGAGGTACACCCCTCGTAAGTATCAGTCCAGCTCCTCAAACCAAGTTGCTGGCCAGAATCAGGGCCAGTTGTGAGGAACTCACTTGTGACTTTTCCAGAGTAACTCCCCTCATCTCGCGCACTTGCATTCATCACTTCGCCAAATGTCAACATATCTTCGGCATCCGTGAAAAGTCCAGCGTGTCCGGAGACTCCTCCGAAGAGGTGAAATGCATTTCCATCATTGACTTCGCCGACTAACACGTGAGTTCGCCACCGATTGAATTGCGTGGCTTCCTCCGGAACTGGAAATGGAATCTTGGAAACAACCATCTGCTTTTCAATTACATCCCCAAGGGATGTAGCAGCCACGGGGACACCCGGCCGTGGCCTTGCATACCATGTTGCATTCATGCCAAGAGGTTGTAGAACCAGATTCTTCACCAAGGTAGGCAAATCTGCACCGACTATTGAGATGAGAATTTGCCCGAGTGAAATGAAGCCAAGATCAGAGTAATGCCGGCCTTCACCTATTGGATATCTCAAGGGCATCCGGGCAATTTCCTCAACTATCATCGCAGGGTCGTGCACCGAAATGTAAAGTGGTCGCCATTCCCATAATCCGCTTCTGTGGAGAAGTAGGTCACGCACCGTTATTTCGTATTTATCGGAATTTGACCATGCACTTAAATATTTCGATGCTTTAGCATCTAAGGAAATTTCACCTACATCGACCAATCGCATTATCGAAGCCGTGGTTGCGAGAACTTTGGTAATCGAACCTGCATCAAAAGATGTCTCCACTGTCATGGGCAAAGGGGAATCGAGTCCGAAGATTTGCCTATCTCCATAGGCATCAATTGTTCTGACTCCGCCGACGGAGAGCCCCAGCACCATTCCCGGGACTTGGGTAAGCGTCTGATCAATCAAATGCTTCATGTCAGGCTCACCTCTCCATTGGCATACTTGATCTGGGAATCTGTCGCCCACCAAGATGCATCCAGGTCATGAACCGCATCAGGCGCAATGGTGGCCGCCAATGCTGCGGCGGCATACACGCCTCGATCACCCTCCATCATGCTTCCAACCAGGGCTTTTACTCCGGCTTCTTTGGCTATCTCAGCCATTTCAAGTGTCGGAGAAATCCCGCCAGATTTAAGAAGTTTGAGATTTACGAAATCCACCGCATCCAACTCAATGAGTTCATGAAGGTCTTGCATGGTAAAACATGATTCATCGGCCATGATCGGCACATCAGTATTACGGCGAATCTGCGCTAACGCCGTCTTATCCTTCGCAGGAGTTGGCTGTTCCAAATATTCAATGATGAGCCCTGCCGACTCAACCCTTTTCAAAAAGTCAAGGGTGTGCCCTACTGTCCACGCTTGATTTGGATCCACCCTAATGCTCGATAGATCCCCAACCATATGATCGATCAACTGAAGTTTTTGAACAGATAACTCGATTGACTCCATGGCAAGTTTCACTTTGTACGAATGAAATCCCTCTGCAATGCGGTTCTGGATTATTGCAGACAGGTCAGCCAACTCGGAGATCGGAATCGTCACATCGGTAGCAATAGATTGCGCTCGGCAACCAAGAAATGCAGGTAAGGATAGATTTTCCATCACCGCGGAGAGATTGAAGAGTGCTACGTCAGCAGCAGCTTTTGTACTCGATACGACCGACAACTCTGCAATACCGGCGCACAGTTCACGTGCAGAGGAGAATGTAGAACCACTAAGAAATTCCTTTATGGGCCCATTTAAATCAACAAGTATCATCTCCAGGGTATCGCCGGTAATTGCTGGTGTCTCAACTGCCTCACCGTATGCAATAAATCCATCATCTGTTTCAATCTTGAATTCAATTACTTCAAAGTTTGTGACAGTGCGCAAGGATGTTCGGAAAGGTTCCTTCAGTTGGCGCAACTTAGTTTGAATAGAGATGCGACTAACCGAATTCATCGAACCTCCAAAAATTGAGTAGGCTAACTTCCATGGAATTCACAATTCGCACTGGCGCAGCGGAAGACATTGATGCCATCGTCCGGATTTTTCGTTCTTGCTGGACGAAGTCATACCGTGATGTACTGAATGAGGAAGTTCGAAATGCCATGACGGAAGAGAGAGCATACGAACTTTGGTTACCGTCTTTATCTACACATGCTGATCGGGAGACTCTCGTTGCCTGTATTGATGATGCTCCCATCGGAATTGCTCGCATAGGCTCCGATCCTGATTTTCCGTCTCGAGGACACCTATTTTCTTTATATGTAGACCCAAAAAGTGCCGGAAAGGGCTTTGGACAGGCGCTCCTCACCGCTGCACTAGATAAATTATCAGTGCGTAAATTTAGTGAAATCTCACTCTGGGTTTTCAAAGCTAATCCTGGCGCAATCGGCCTCTACAAGAAATTGGGCTTTGCACCTACTGGCAGAGAGCGCACAGATCCTCGTTGGCGCACTCTGGAAATGGAACTGCTTCGCAGCCAAGTTACTTCACAACTCTAATTCTTGCCGGCTTAACATCAAGCGGTGTTGGCACGACAAAAGGCCCTGAGCCGGGTGTCAGTGAACCAAGGAGTCTCTCGCCATCCGCCCCGGTGCAACTCGGTATCTGGCCAGGCAACCCATGAAGAGTGAGATATCCAATCAGCGCGAAGGTGATTGACTCTTTTGCTCGTGGATCTATTCCTAATTCGGAGATCGATAAGACTTTACATTGTGTTAAGCGATCCTGCAGTCGCTTCATCATGACCGGATTCGCACTTCCGCCACCTGCAATGAATAGTTTTGAGAGGGAGTTTCTCTCCACTTCACGTGCCACCGTTTCGACGGTGAGCTCCAATAATGTGGCCATCAGGTTTTCGATATTCCACGAATCCACAGGACCTGCATGAGTGATGAGATACGGAAGATGAAATAGTTCTTTGCCAGTGGTTTTTGGGGCGGGCAAAGCATAATAAGGCTCCGCAAGAAATGAGTTGAGGAGTTCGGTATCAACAGTTCCTGCGCCTGCAACTTTCCCATCCTCATCAAAGGAGACGCGACCTTGCGAATGGGCGGAGATTGCCGCATCAAGTAATCCATTTGCCGGACCGATGTCATAGGCAATCGGAAGGACCGATTTTCCAGCAATTGTTATATTCGAAATTCCGCCCAAGTTAAGGGCACCTTCTGGACTTTCACTGTGGCCCAGAAGCAATTGATCCAAAACACTCACCAGTGGCGCCCCATGCCCACCCGCGGCTATGTCGCGGGAGCGGATGTTAGAGAGCACCTGCACTCCCGTTTCTTCGGCAATCCATGAAGCCTCTCCGAGTTGTAACGTCCCCTTGGCTTTGTGGCTGGCATCAATCCAATGAAAGAGTGTCTGTCCGTGTGAAACTATGAGATCGGGCTCAAAGGAATTTTCTGCAATTGCCTTCTGAGCGGCACGTGAAAAAGCTTGGCCGATCAAGGTATCCAGGACGCATACTCGCTCCATATCAATCGAACGAGGAGGCATTGAATCAGCGATCAATTGATGAAGTTCATCTGAATACTCAAGGGATGAAAAACCTACTTGCTTGACTTCGATCACGTCGCCCACCTGTGTGAATTCGCAGCAGGCGACATCTATCCCATCGTAGGACGTTCCGGAAATCATTCCAATTACTTTCATTCACTAACCTCCGGACATGCAACGTAGTGTTTCGGCGAAACTTCTAGTAAGAGAGGCACTCGAGTGCTGCACTCCGGCACTGAAATCGGACAACGCGCATGAAAGGCACAGCCAGTTGGCAAGTGTGCCGGATCTGGTACTTCACCTTGAAGTGTCTTTGAAAGAGTCTCGGGGTTTCCAATAATGCTGTGATCGGGCATAGCAGCGATAAGAGCTCGGGTGTAAGGGTGCAGCGGCCTTTCAATAATCTGATCCCAACTACCAAACTCCACTATTTTTCCTAAGTACATCACGGCAATTACATCGCTTACATAGCGCACCATTGCTAGGTCGTGACTGATAAAAATGTAAGTGAGTCCATATTTGGCACGCAAATCAATTAAGAGATTCATGACTTCTGCGCGTACCGAAACATCCAAGGCAGACACTGGCTCGTCCAGAATGAGAAGATCTGGCTCAGATGCCAGAGCTCGCGCAATACTCACTCGTTGTCTCTGTCCGCCCGAAAGTTGATGAGGGTAGCGATTTTTTAGATCCGATGTAAGACCGACGATTGAGAGAAGCTCCTCCACGCGTGCCACGATTTGATTCTTCGGAACCAATTTATGCACGGTAAGCACTTCAGAAATCGCGGCACCAATCTGCTGGCGTGGGTCTAGCGATGAGTACGGGTCTTGAAAAACTAATTGGACCCTGGAGCGAAGTGGACGCATATGATTCTTCGCCTTGTCAGCAATTTCGCCACCCTCCCACGTGATTTTTCCAACTGTTGGCCTCTCCAGGCCAGAAATCACACGAGCCAGGGTGGATTTTCCACAACCGCTCTCCCCAACGATGCCAAGGGTTTGACCGTTCTCTAAAGAAATGGAGATGCCATTGAGAGCATTAATGAGGGTGCCAGTTGCAAGAATCTTGTACTGCTTCTCGACTTTTTCAATATTTAGGCTCATATTTTGGCCCCTATGGGATGAAAGCAGGAGACACTCTTTTCAAGAGTCCCGACGAGTTGGGGGATCGTGCTGCGGCACTCAGGTGTGGCTTTGAAGCAACGCGGTGCAAAGGAACAAGATTGACCTACGAGCCAGGGCTTCTGCGGAACCCCAGCAATGGAGGTGAGACGTTTACGCTCTTTATCAGCGGTCGTTGGAAGAGAGGAGAGAAGTCCATAGGTATATGGATGTTGCGGATGGGTAAAGATCTCTTTCACGGTACCCGCTTCCACAATGCGGCCGGCATACATGACTATGAGTCTGTCGACCAAGTTAGCAACGACTCCGAGATCATGGGTAATCCAGAGCATGGACATGTTCCGCTTGCGTCTCTCTTCGGCTACCAATGCCAAAATTTGTTGTTGAATCGTGACATCGAGGGCCGTTGTCGGCTCATCGGCAATAAGTAATTTGGGAGAGAGAATGAGAGCCATCGCAATCATCACTCGTTGACGCATCCCTCCCGAAAATTCATGAGGATAACTCTCCATAGCGCGAGCGACATCGGGAATGCCAACTTCCATCAAAGCATCACGTACCCGCTGCTCCGTATTGCTATCCACCTTTTCATGGGACTCAATGACCTCTCGCAGCTGCTTGCCAAGTTTCATAACGGGGTTCAACGCCGTCATAGGATCTTGATAGACCATGGAAATATCAGATCCTCTTATCTTGCGCATCTCCTCCGCTGAGATGGCGTTGAGATCAATCCCGTTGTACTTTATCGACCCTTGTGTCACTGCAACGCCGCGCGGCAGAAGTCCAAGTATCGAAAGCGCGGTAAGCGTCTTACCAGAACCGCTCTCACCCACTACGCCAACGGCTTCGCCTTCGCGAATCTCGAAGGTGACATCGTTGATGAGGATGCGTGGATCTTGAATAGTGGAGATCGCGAGATTCTCTACCGACAGAAGCGGAGTACTCATGAACTCCTCCGCGCCGGATCCCATGCGTCACGGAGTCCATCGCCTACAAGGTTAAGTCCTACTACGACCATGGTGATGAAGAGGGATGGGAAGACGAGAGTCCACCACGCAAATGCCGCCAGTGACTGTGCGTCAGCGACCATGAGACCTAACGAGGCATCAGGTGGTTGCGTGCCCAAGCCCAGAAAGCTCAGACCAGACTCAGTCAGGATCGCCCAAGAGAGTGAGAGTGCAGTCTGGACGACAATTGGGGCAGTGACGTTAGGGAGAATATGTTTGAGGAGAATTCGCGGCGAGGAATATCCAAGAATTCGCGAGACTTTGACGTAATCCATCTCCTTCACGGCCAAGACCGGCCCGCGCGCTACTCGAATGAAGATTGGCGTGTAAACAATGGCAATGGAGAGCGCAGTATCAACCCAAGAGTTACCCAAGCTATTTACGATCGCCAGAGCCAAGAGAATGGCAGGGAAGGCAAAAATAACATCGCTCAGACGCGTAATGAGCATGTCGAACCACCGACCCAGATAACCACCCAAGATCCCCAGGGTGACGCCGACAAAGGCCGCTATTGAGACCGCCACTATGGAGACGGTTAATGAACGACGAAGTCCATCCAAGGTTCGAGAGAAAATATCTCGGCCAAATTGATCAGTGCCAAACCAATATTTCCCTGACGGTCCCTTCAAAACATCATTGACATTCTGGTTCAAGGGATCGTGCGGCAGCCAACCAAAAGCAGAGCAGAGTGCTCCAATGACCATAATGAAAACCAAGATCGCCCCAATAATTCCACTTGTACTCTGCAAGTAGTAGTGCAGTCCGCCCTTGGTCCCTGCCTCTTTTCGCTTCATCACTTAATCCTCGGATCGATCTTTCGATAAATGACGTCGGTCAGAACGTTGATAGTCACGAACATAATCGCAAAGATCATGACGCTGCTCTGTACGGTTGCGTACTCACGTTTGGTGATCGCATCCAAGACTTGTCGGCCCATTCCTGGCAGGGCAAATATCTTCTCAACAATTACGGCGCCACCTAGCAAGTACCCGAATTGAATTCCCGTCATTGTGACAATAGGAATCAAAGAATTTCTAAGGACGTGGCGAAATTGCACCTTACGTGGCGGGACACCCTTGCCGTGGGCGGTTCGTATGAAATCTTTATCTACCGTCTCCAATAGAGCTGAACGAGTGGTCCGCATAATGGGAGCAGCCACGGCGATACCGAGGACTAGGCCCGGAAACATCATCTGTTGAAAATTAACCCAGGGGTCTTCCCATGGTGTCATGTACTCCAAACCATTTGGAAAATAATGAAAAACATTGGCCATGATTGTCACCATTGCAGTGCTCAATACAAATCCCGGAATCGCCAATGCCAGCAAACCAAATAACTGTCCACCGAAGTCGCGGAAACTGCCGGGTTTACGAGCACTGAACATTCCGATGGCAATACCCATGATGACACCCAAAATGGTGCCGATGAGTGCAAGTTCGATCGTCACCGGTAGCGCTGACTTGGTCAACGCCATGACAGAGACGCCAGTTGAGAAAGAATATCCAAAGTGCCCGGTCAGAAAGCTCCCCATCCAAGAGATGTACTGGAGAAAGAGGGATTGATCGATGCCGTAATAATGGCGCAGTTCGGAAATTTGACCTGGTGTTAATACTCCAGTCTCAATCCCGAAAGAGCCGGTAATCGTGTCGCCTGGAATGACCCGAAGAACCAGGAAGACAAAGATGGAGATACCAAAGAGTGTGGTGATGATGCTGAAGATACGTAAGGTAATAGCAGAAAAGAGGAACCGTTGCAGTTTAGTTACGCCCTGCATCTCCGGTTACTCCCCTCTTTAAGAATTCTTCGAATTAATTACGAGACTTGCCTGCGAAATGCTAAGAAATGGGAACGGTGTGGAGATAGAAATCTACACACCGTTCCCTACTTATTTAGTTCAGGTTTGCTTTGCGAAGTTCGAGAAGTGAACCAGTCGCTAGCGGAATGAATCCAGTCAACGACTTTGAAGTAACGCGGTACTCGTATGGCGAGAAGAGCCAAATCCAAACTGCATTATTTTCAAGTTCCTCAGAAACTGCTTTGTAAGCAGCTCTCCTCTGAGTGACGTTGCCGGTGGACTTGCCCTTTGCCATGAGCGCATCAAGTGTCGCTGATGAGTAACCTGCAACCTTGTTGAGGTTGCCGGTTGAGGTGAAGTAGCGGGTGTACATCGTGTCTGGATCGATGCGTCCACCGTTATTTGCAATGGAAGTAACGAAATCGGCAGCCAACCAACGAGATACGAAAGTCGAGTCATCGACCAATTCGAGATCCATGGTGATGCCAGCCTTTGCCAACTGGGCCTTCAGGCTCTGTGCAACTGCAGATGCGGTTGCGAATTGGGTAGGAGCAACCATTGTCTTAATGGTGAGACCGTTTGGATAGCCCGCCGTTGTTAGATACTGCTTGGCCTTGGCAATGTTGGCCTTTGGACATGGACGATCATTTGGGTTTGATTTGTAGGCTGGGCTGGTGATCGGTCCGATGACGGTTCCCTCACCAGATTGAGCGGTCTTAACAACTTCAGCCCGATCAATCGCGCATTGAATTGCTAAGCGAACATTTACATTGTCCAAAGGGGCTTTCCTAGCATTCAATTGAAGTGCCATGTAAGCAAGGGCAGGAGTCTTATACATTCTTAGATTCTTGCCAACCTGCTTGGCAATCAATGGATCAGTGATGACTGCAAACTGCACTGTTCCAGCATTGAGAGCAGAAAGAACTGATGACTCACTTGGAATTATTCGGAAAGTGACGGTATCCAACTTGGGAGTCTTACCCCAATAGGTTGAATTCTTTACCAACTTAACCGACTGACCTGGCTCCCAAGAAACATACTCGAATGGCCCAGTTCCGTTGACGACCTTTCCAACGTTGCCGGCTTTGATGTCATCACTGGAAAGCATCGCAATGTTGACGCCATCTAGCGAAGCCAAAATCGCTGAATTAGGGGTCGTCAGGTCCAAATTGACGTCGTACTTACTGACGACAGTGACCGACTTGATGGTTAGCAAGTTAGCGCGCGCAGCCGCCTTATTGGCGGGGTCAAGAATTCTCTCGATAGATGCCTTCACATCTGTTGCATCGAAGGTAGATCCATCTTGGAATTTCACATTCTTGCGAAGGTGCAGACGCAACGCAGTGCCAGCAGCGTTAAAAGCCCAGGATGTTGCCAGTCCAGAGCGAATATCAAGCTTGGGTCCCACTTCAACCAAACTGCCATAAACCAGGCCAAGTACACGGACGGTTCCGAAACCGGTTGCGCCCTGCGGATCTAGTTTGTCGATATCAAGAGTGATACCGATGACGAGATCTTTGCTCGCGGCCTGTGCAGGCGCCACGAAAGCAACTCCAGCCACAAGGGCGGCAGAGACACCCACGACTGCAATCTTCTTTCCTAATTTCACTTATTTCCCCTTTCAAGGTGAAAGACATCGGTAGCGGCATCATGAAAAAAAACTTCATAGACCCTGTCTATCCGTGGAAATCATTGCCTCAAAGTTGGAGTTGGTCAAGTGGAGCTAGGCGGAGAGCCTCATAACGTTCGCATAACTTTTGGACGGACTACTGGGAGATGAAGGGCAGAACTAATTTAAATTGAGCGCTTCCTGCACTCGATTCGAGCCCGCCAGCAATCGTGCGCGTGCGCTAGGAGCATCCACGCTCAGAAGGAGCATCAAGATCGCCACTTTCACTTCATTCCCAGATTCCGCTAGCGCTGCCGAGGCCCTTTCGTTAGGAGCGTCCGTGGCCTGCATAATGATGCGAACCGCTCTATCTCGCAGTTTCTCATTGGTGATCTGCAGATCCACCATCAGATTGCCAAATGTTTTGCCCAGCCGGACCATCGTGATCGTAGAGATCATGTTCAGTACCAACTTCTGAGCTGTCCCAGATTTCAGTCGGGTTGATCCGGCCAGCAATTCGGGTCCGGAGTCGATTTCAAGAGGGTGCTCCACATCCTTAGAAATCTGCGAATCTGGATTGGAGGTCAACCCGATCGTCAGGGCTCCAACCTGTCGTGCGTATGCCAGCCCTCCTTTGACGTAGGGAGTCCGACCACTGGCAGCAATTCCAACCACGCAATCTGCGGGGCGAAGATTGATGGAAATCAGATCCTTCTCCCCCGCTTGGAAATCATCCTCAGCGCCCTCAACTGCATGAGTCAACGCGCGTTCACCACCAGCCATTAATCCAAGAACCTGGTCTTCGGAAACCGAGAATGTCGGTCTGCACTCAACCGCATCCAGCACGCCAAGGCGGCCCGAAGTTCCGGCTCCAATATAAATCAATCTCCCACCGTGCATCATTCGCTCAACAATTGCTTCGATGGCACGTTCAATCTTGGGAAGTTCAAGTGCGATGGCCTTTGGGACTTCTGCATCACCTTCATTCATCGCACGCAGAAGTTCAGAAACACTCATCTGATCCAAGTGCCGAAATTTGGAATTCACCTGCTCCGTGCGAAGTAAGCCGAGAGATGAATCTTTAATGCCGCCCATGTAAGACCTTCCGTTCAAATCAAGGTTTTGCCGACCTTAGTTTCATTGGAAACAGTTCAATATATGTCTAGGCTAAAGATGTGTCCAATTATCTGGCGGTTGTAGCGATAATCACCTTCGCAAATATGCTCCCGGCATTCGCGCCACCAACGTGGTCACTGCTTGTTTTCTTCACAATTAGATACCACTTGGACCCTGTCGCACTAGTCCTCTGCGGAGTTGCGAGCGCAACAATGGGGCGCACAATCCTTGCCTACTCCTTCCGGGCAATTCGAAATTGGTTGCCAAAGGGATATGTCGCCAACATGGAAACCATGGGGATGCAGATCGAGAAGAACCGGAGTCGAGTCTTCGGACTCTTGGCTCTTTTCTTTATTTCCCCGCTCTCATCAGCACAACTCTTTGAGGGAGCTGGAATAATCAAGCGGATCGACCTGAAACCATTATTAATTGCCTTCGCGGGCGGACGCCTCATTAGTTATTCGTTCTACGTCACAAGTGCGAGCGCGCTAAAGGACTCCTCGCTCGGAAAGCTCATCACCCGTGAGATCACGTCGCCTTGGGCAATTGCGATTCAGGTGCTCCTTATCCTCGCACTCGTCGCCTTAGGCAACGTGAAATGGAACGGCACCAGATAAATTGTGGCCACAATTTCATGATATTGTACCCACATGGAAATTGGCATCCGCGAACTGAAAGACCGTCTTTCAGAAATTTTGCACCGAGCTCACGCTGGAGAGAAAATCACTATTACGCATCATGGCCGCCCTCTTTGCGAGATTTCACCCACAGAAGTAACTCAAGTCAAACGACCTGCATATCTAACAAAGGGAATTGAGGAAGGTTGGCTAACGCCAGCGAAAGTGCATACTCGTCAAATAGTGAAGCCGATCAAGGCAAGGAAAACTGGAAAATCCACTACCGAGCTCCTGCGCGAGTCTCGCGCCGAGCGCTTCTAATGGCTTCCCTTTATGTTGAGACGAGCGCCCTGTTAAAACGGTATGTACAAGAACCTGAATCAGATGACTGTCAGTCAATCCTAAATGTGCATTCTCACTGGATAACGTCTCGAATCACTATTACTGAAACCTTGATCAACTTGCGAAAGAGATTGAGTACGACTGAATTTGCAATCGCAGCCAAGCTGTTTCAAACAGACATAAACGTATTTGATGTAGTGGAGTTTGATTCAGAGTTAAGTTTGCGGGCAAGTGACGTCGCCGCCGGAAACAACCTTGCCACGCTAGATTCCATCCATCTTGCCTCTGCTCTACGGGTCAAGGGGCAACAGATGACTTTCCTCACATATGACAAACGCCTCGCAAATTGTGCAAAGAAGAATGGGCTGAGAGTTCTCCCAAGAACTTAGGCAGTTGGTGCTTCAGTTTCAGTCAGATCACTAGGCGTGTCAGGCAGCAGCGATTTCGGAGAGCCAACGAAAGTGAATTTTGCTTCAGCGCCTTCACCCTCGACATCAACCAGAACGATTTCGCCTGCCTTAAGTTCGCCAAAAAGAATCTTCTCAGAAAGACTATCTTCAATCTCACGCTGAATTGTCCGTCGAAGTGGTCTGGCACCAAGGAGTGGCTCGTATCCACGTGCCGCCAGCAAGTTCTTCGCCGCGGTCGTGAGTTCGATGCCCATATCTTTCGCCTTGAGCCGCTCATCAAGATTGGTGATCATAAGATCAACAATTTGAATAATTTCCAACTTCGTCAACTGGTGGAAGACGATGATGTCATCGATGCGGTTGAGGAATTCAGGACGGAAATGAGTCTTCAACTCATCACCAACTTTCGCCTTCATCCGCTCGTAGTTCGACATTTCATCTTCGGAATTGGCAAAGCCAAGACCCGCGCCCTTTGAGATATCGCGTGTGCCAAGGTTGGTGGTCATGATGATGACGGTGTTTTTGAAATCAACGAGCCGTCCTTGTGCGTCAGTCAGGTGGCCGTCTTCAAGAACTTGAAGCAGTGAGTTGAAGATATCTGGGTGTGCTTTCTCAATTTCATCAAAGAGCACGACAGAGAAAGGCTTGCGACGCACTTTCTCGGTGAGCTGGCCACCCTCGTCATAACCAACATATCCGGGAGGTGCTCCGAAAAGACGTGAAGCAGTATGACGCTCGGAGTACTCGGACATATCAAGTTGGATGAGCGCATCTGCTGTTCCAAAAAGGAATGCAGCAAGAGTTCGGGAGAGTTCGGTCTTGCCGACACCGGATGGCCCTGCGAAAATGAAGGAGCCACCGGGACGTTTTGGATCTTTCAATCCTGCGCGCGTGCGGCGGATCGCTTGCGAAAGAGCCTTAATGGCCTGATCCTGGCCGATCACGCGGCGGTGCAACTCGTCCTCCATGTGAAGCAGACGGGCAGTCTCTTCTTCGGTCAACTTAAAGACCGGGATCCCCGTTGCGGTTGAGAGTACTTCGGCAATGAGTTCTTCATCTACCTCGGTGACCATGTCCAAGTCGCCGGCCTTCCAGTTCTTTTCACGCTCATGCTTCTCGCTGATCAGATTCTTCTCTGTGTCACGAAGAGCGGCAGCCTTTTCAAAGTCCTGGCTATCAATGGCCGATTCCTTCTCGCGGCGGACATTGGCAATCTTCTCGTCAAATTCACGCAACTCCGGAGGTGCGGTCAAGCGACGGATGCGAAGTCGCGATCCTGCCTCGTCAATCAAGTCAATTGCTTTATCTGGCAAGAATCGATCCGAGACATATCGGTCCGCGAGGGTCGCAGCAGCAACCAGTGCGGCATCAGAAATCGAAACGCGGTGGTGCGATTCATATCGATCACGTAGACCTTTGAGGATTGCGATGGTGTGTTCGAGCGTTGGCTCCGCAACTTGGATCGGCTGAAAGCGACGCTCGAGTGCAGCATCTTTCTCAAGGTGCTTGCGGTACTCGTCAAGTGTTGTCGCGCCAATCGTCTGGAGTTCGCCACGGGCAAGCATTGGCTTCAAAATGCTGGCGGCATCAATCGCACCTTCAGCCGCTCCGGCGCCGACAAGAGTATGAATCTCATCGATAAAGAGAATGATGTCGCCACGTGTGCGAATCTCTTTGAGGACTTTCTTCAAGCGCTCTTCAAAATCTCCGCGGTAACGACTACCCGCAACGAGTGCGCCCAGGTCGAGTGAGTAAAGTTGCTTGTCTTTCAACATCTCTGGAACATCTCCGCGTACGATCGCCTGAGCGAGTCCTTCAACCACTGCGGTTTTACCAACACCCGGCTCCCCAATGAGAACTGGGTTGTTCTTGGTACGGCGCGACAGAACCTGCATCACTCTTTCGATTTCCTTCTCGCGCCCAATAACTGGGTCGAGTTTTCCCTCGCGAGCCGCTTGGGTGAGATTACGACCGAATTGATCAAGTACGAGAGAGGTCGATGGAGTGCCTTCCGCAGGACCGCCAGTTGTAACCGCCTCTTTACCCTGATATCCCGAAAGAAGTTGGATCACTTGCTGCCGAACCCGAGCTAGGTCAGCACCGAGTTTCATCAGAACCTGCGCGGCAACGCCTTCGCCTTCGCGGATGAGGCCAAGCAAAATATGTTCGGTGCCAATGTAGTTATGGCCCAATTGAAGCGCCTCCCGCAACGATAGTTCGAGAACCTTCTTGGCGCGCGGCGTAAATGGAATATGACCACTTGGTGCTTGCTGGCCTTGTCCGATGATCTCTTCAACCTGGGAGCGGACCGCCTCCAGGGAGATGCCAAGGGATTCGAGGGCTTTAGCGGCAACGCCTTCGCCTTCGTGAATGAGACCAAGGAGGATGTGCTCAGTACCGATGTAATTGTGGTTGAGCATACGAGCTTCTTCTTGGGCCAGGACAACGACCCGTCTGGCTCTATCCGTAAAGCGCTCAAACATCGGGGAACTCCTCTGGTTTTCTTCTGCGAACTCTCTGATTTACTCGCTGGACTTCTCGCTCTAAGCCTAATACCAGGCGGGGGTGAGGCGCGAAATCTCTTCCTTGATTCTTGTAACCGTAGATCAGGACTATTTATGCCCAAATACCTATAAGACCTTGAGCATTCTGGTATTTCCCAGCGTATTTGGCTTCACAGACTCCAGATCAAGGAATTCGGCAATACCGGTGTCATACGAGTGGAGAAGCTGGGTATACACCTCCGGCTCCACGGGAGTTCCCTGAATCTCTTCAAAGCCGAAGCGACTAAAGAAGGCGGTCTCAAATGTTAGGCAGAAGATCCGCTTCACCCCAATCGTGCGGGCGCGCCCGATGATTGCCTCCAGAATTTTCCCACCAACACCTTGTCCGCGCAGGTGGTCTGCAACCGCAACCGTACGGACCTCTGCCAGATCTTCCCAGAGAACATGGAGCGCACCGCAGCCGACTACTTCGCCGGCTTCAATGGCCACCGTAAATTCCTGCACGCTCTCATAAAGAGTGACTGTCTCTTTGGAGAGCAAGCGACGTTGCGGTGCGTATGCATCAATGAGCTTGCGGATGCCCTTAACATCGGTTGATTTCGCGGGACGAATCTCAATCATTGCTAATCAATCTCGGGCTTCACGAGCGGAAAGAGAATCGTCTCTCGAATTCCCAGTCCGGTCAGAGCCATCAGCAAGCGATCAACACCCATTCCCAATCCGCCCATCGGTGGCATTCCAAATTCCATCGCGCGCAAGAAATCCTCATCGACTCCCATTGCTTCCAAGTCGCCCTTCACGGCCAGGCGGCCCTGTTCGACCAAGCGCTCGCGTTGAATGATTGGATCAATGAGTTCGGAATATCCAGTCGCCAATTCAAATCCATCGACATAGAGATCCCACTTCTCAACAACTCCTGGTACCTCTCGATGTCCGCGAACCAACGGGGCATTATCAATTGGGAATCCCATGACAAAGGTTGGTTCGTTCAGTTTGCCAGTCGCAACATGCTCAAAGATTTCTTCAGCCAGTTTGCCCGCAATCCAGTTAGGGTCAATCTTCATTCCCAACTTAGTTGCTAACTTCTCCAACTCATTCATTGGAGTCAGTGCGGTAATAGGTTCGCCCACATTTTCAGAAATGACGTCAAAGAGAGAGATCTCCCGCCAATTGCCACCCAAGTTGGATTCTTTTCCATCATGGTGGATAACAACGTGTGATCCGAAAATCGCCTGGGCCGAATTCTGTACCAGCGCACGGGCAAGCTCAGCAGTGGTACGCCAGTCGCCATACGCCTCATAACTTTCGATCATCGCAAACTCCGGAGAGTGACTGGAATCCGCGCCTTCATTTCTGAAATTGCGATTGATTTCAAAAACTCGTTCTATGCCGCCAACTACGCACCGCTTGAGAAATAGTTCGGGAGCGATACGTAAGAAAAGATCCATGTCATATGCGTTGCTAAAAGTCTTGAAGGGGCGAGCTGCCGCACCACCAGCTTGCACCTGCAGCATTGGCGTTTCGACTTCGAGGTAATCACGAGAATGAAAAGTCTCTCGGAGAGATCGCATGACAGCTGGGCGCAGACGAGCATTACTGCGCGCCTCGGGACGGACTATAAGATCGACGTAACGCATCCGCACGCGCGTCTCCTCCGACATCGGCGTGTAATCGTTGGGAAGCGGACGCAGGGCTTTGGCAGCAAGGGACCAATCATTAGCCAGCACGGAGAGTTCGCCACGCTTAGATGTGATGATTTCTCCAGTCACACTCACAATATCGCCCAGGTCAATGTCACTCTTCCAAGAATTTAAAGAATCCTCACCCACCTTATTCAGAGAAAGCATTGCTTGAAGTTCGGTTCCATCGCCTTCGCGCAGGGTTGCGAAGCAGAGTTTGCCGGTGTCGCGCTTAAAAATAATTCGTCCCGTGACACTTTCAATATCTCCGGTAGCAACATCGATTGCAAGATCGGTATAAGTAGCACGCACTTGCGCCAGAGACGTTGTCCGTGGGACCGAGACCGGGTATGGCTCCACTCCGCGCTCGAGAAGATCGGCTCGCTTTTCACGCCTAATGCGTAACTGCTCCGGCAGGTTGTCATCCGGAACCATCTTTATATTCTCAGCCATAATGGGGTGAGTCTAGCGATTTAGCCATTTCTCTCGTGAATCAGACGTAGACCGATCAATGTGAGATCTGGTTCGTGGTGCTCGATGGTCTCTGAAATACCTATTACCAGCGGAGCCAATCCACCAGTGGCAATGACCGCCGGCTTTCCCGGTTGGGATTCTTTGAGTTCGGCCGAAATTCGGTGGACCAAGGCATCGACCTGACCTGCAAATCCAAAAATCGTCCCAGACTGCAACGCTTCTACCGTGTTCTTTCCTATTGCCGCGCGCGGTCGAACCAACTCCACCTTACGCAACTGCGCCGCGCGCGATGCCAGAGCGTCGACTGAAATCTCAATTCCGGGTGCGATCGCCCCGCCCATAAATTCGCCCTTCGAAGAGACGACATCTAGGTTCGTTGAAGTCCCAAAATCGACGACTATTGCTGGGCCGTGCGGATAAAGGGTGTGGGCTGCCATCGTGTTGACGATCCTGTCGGCACCTATCTCCTTAGGATTATCAACCAGCAGTGGGACGCCTGTCTTGATTCCCGGCTCGACGATAGTGGTCCGTATTTCGGGTAAATATGCATTGATCATCGTTCGCATCTCGCGCAGACTGGCCGGAACTGTCGAACAGATAGCCAGGCCGGTTATGGCATATCCGTCAACCAAGGCGTCGAATTGAAGCCATAGCTCATCGGAAGTATTGCGTGGATCAGTCTTTACTCGCCAAGAGCGAACCAACACTTTGCCATCAAAAACTCCCAGAACGGTATTTGTATTTCCAACATCAATGGCAAGTAACATTTAGATCTCCGCCTTTAGGTCGAGTCCGATATCAAAAACTGGTGCCGAATGAGTAAGGGCACCAACTGCTAAATAATCCACACCCGTTTGCGCATATGCGCGGGCGTTCTTAAGAGATAGCCCTCCCGATGCTTCCAATTCACATCGGCCAGCAGTAATTTCAACCGCCTGCCGGCACTCCTCAACACTCATGTTGTCGAGCAGCACCAGATCAGGATTATAAGGAAGTATCTCTTGTAATTGTTCCAAGGTATCAACTTCAATTTCGACTTCTATATTTGGATAAAGCGAGCGCACACTTTGCAAAGCTTTGACGACTCCACCGACGGCCGCAATATGGTTGTCCTTAATGAGGGCAGCATCGCTGAGCGACATCCGGTGATTGGTGCCGCCACCCCTTCGCACGGCGTATTTCTCCAACTCCCGTAGACCTGGGGTTGTCTTACGCGTATCTCGTATCAACGTTCCAAATTCGCTTACTTCATCTACCCATCTTCTCGTCAACGTTGCGATGCCGCTGAGGTGACCCAAGAAATTCAGGGCAGTTCGCTCCGCTAAGAGAAGTGCTCTCGTGTTTGCGCGCACGCTCATAAGTACTGCGCCGGACTCCACTTTATGAGCGCACAAAATTGGAGTCGTAATATCTCCGATTCCTACCGTTTCAAGAACAGCTCTCGCGATGGGAATCCCAGCAACCACTCCCGTTGCACGGGTGCGAAATTCACCCGTGGAAAAATGATCTGCCGGGATGGTAGCCACGGATGTCACATCCTCCCCACCCTGCAAATCCTCTTCAAATGCCCGGTGAATCAGGTCAATCACTTGATCAGGGTTGAGCGATGCCCCAAACAAATCTGCCCGTGTTTGATCGGAGATTTCTTCATACCTCATGACTCTTCCACCGCCTCAAAACTGGTTTCCCATTTACCATCAATGCTCATCCGCTGCAGAATTCTTTGCGACCAACGTGGAAGTTGCGCTGGGAAATCTTCGCGCCAATGAGAGCCTCTCGTCTCCTCGCGCGTCAGAGCCGAACGAACAATGGCCTGCGCAAGTTGGAAGAGGTTGGTTGTTTCCCAGGCTTCTACGCAGGGTTCTAGACTCACTCGATCGGCAATTTCTACCAAATCCTTCTCAGCGCTATGAAGTGAACGTGCAGATCGCAGAACTCCGGCGCCCTTGCTCATGCTCACCTGTAGTGTTTTTCGCGCCTTTGGGTCCAGGAGAATTGTGGGCTGCGCAATATCAACAGGTTCAGTAAACTCCCGCGGATTCGCGGCAATATCGGCTGCAATGCGGGCACTAAAGACCAGTCCTTCCAACAAAGAATTAGATGCCAGGCGATTAGCACCGTGGACTCCCGTGCAGGCAGTTTCGCCGCATGCATACAAACCGAAAATACTTGAATGCCCATTAAGGTCGACTCGTACTCCGCCGGAAGCGTAATGCGATGCGGGCGCAACTGGAATCAATTCCGTAAGTGGATCTATTCCATGGACCAAACAAGATGCATAGATTGTCGGGAACCGTTCGACGAAGCCAGCAATGTGGCGAACATCCAACCAGACGTGGTGCGCACCTGTTTCATTCATATGTCTCATGATCGCTTTGGCAACCACGTCGCGCGGGGCAAGCTCTGCCATGGGATGTTGCCCAACCATAAATCGAACACCATCGTCATCAACCAGGAATGCGCCTTCACCGCGCACCGCTTCACTAATCAACGGCTGCTGTCCCTGCGATGCGTCACCCAGCCAGAGAACGGTTGGGTGAAATTGAATGAATTCCACATCGGCCACTTCGGCTCCAGCTCGCAGCGCAAGTGCAACTCCGTCACCAGTTGATACAGATGGATTCGTGGTCTGTGCGAAAACTTGGCCCAGTCCTCCGGTGGCAAGAACTGTTGCCCGTGCCATGGCGCGGCCGACTCCATCCCTAGTGCCTGCACCAATAACGTGAAGTGTCACGCCACAAACGGCACCGTTTGAATCCTTAAGCGCGTCCAACACGAGCGCGTGCTCCATGACTTCAATCTCTGGATCATCTCTTACTGCTGCAAGTAAGGCGCGAGATACCTCTGCGCCAGTTGCGTCCCCGCCAGCGTGCAGAATTCGATTGCGATGATGCCCGCCCTCACGAGTGAGGGAAATTTCCCCACTTGCTTCTTTGTCGAAAACAGCGCCACGGGCGATTAACTTTCGGACGGCCTCCGGACCTTCGGATACCAAAACCTTTACTGCGGTCTTATCGCACAAACCAGCACCTGCAACAAGTGTGTCTTTTTCGTGTTGGTCGGGCGTATCCCCCGGGCCTAATGCGGCAGCAATTCCACCCTGCGCCCACTTTGTCGAACCCTCATCTACGCGAGCTTTTGTCACTAATAAAACTGAAAGCCCAAAACTTCTCACTTGCAGAGCAGTGGTAAGTCCGGCCACTCCAGATCCAACCACGATGACGTCTGCGCGCGCAGTCCAACCAGGGCTGGGAGCTAGTAATTTCATCGGGACTGATTTCGTATCGCCATATTGTCAATCAACCTAACACCGTTAATCCAGCCCGCAACCAAGGCACGTTTAGCAATACTCTTCTCGCTCGCCAATGTGAAATTCTCCTCATCAATAATTGCGGAGTAATCACGCGTAAATCTTGGCTCCTGCCCAAGAGTATTGTCCAATCGCTCCTGCATCTCTTTAAGCGAATTCGCCATCGAAGCATTGATAAGCGCCCTGGATATGATGCGCGCTGCGACCCGGTCCTCATCGCTTAATCGTATGTTCCGTGAAGAAAGAGCGAGACCATCCACATCCCGAACAATCGGAACGGCGATAATTTCGATCTTTTTGCCCTGCTGGCGCACCATCTGCTCAACCAAGAAGAGCTGCTGGAAGTCCTTCTCGCCGAAAATAGCCCACTGAGGTCGGGTGAGGTTGAAAAGCCGATTCACCACGGTCAGCATTCCATCAAAGTGCCCTTTTCGGCTTACTCCCTCGAAGAGTTCGCCCAGTGGGCCGGCAGAGATCAAGTCGATCGGGCCGGGATAAATCTCCTTAAACTCTGGCCGCCAGAGAATCGACGCGCCAGATTGCGCGGCTACTACGGCATCCGCCTCGGGATTGCGCGGATACTTCTCCAAATCTTTGGGATCACCGAATTGAAGGGGGTTTATAAAAACGCTCACCAGCACATTCGCGGAGCACTGCCTTGCTCTCTCTATCAACTTTGCGTGGCCAGCATGGAGCGCACCCATGGTTGGAACAAAGGCGATGTTGCTGGCCTCATGAGGCAAAAGTTGATTGAGATGGGTTATTTCGCGCATCTGCTCCAGTCCTTCCGTGGTACCGGGCTAAGAATTACAGGTTACTAGGCAGGCGGTAGTTGCGCCAAAATTTCACTTACTCTCCCGTGAGTAATAAGGACCGCTTCCGGATCTATCTCCAACCAGGGCTCTAGAACAAAGCGTCGCTCATGGGCGAGAGGGTGTGGCAGTGTCAAAGTCTCGTCTTGGCTAAGAATGGGTCCATACTGAATGAGATCTAAATCGATAACACGTGGTCCCCACTTTTCTGTGCGAACTCGTCCCATGCTCTTTTCAATTCCTTGCAACACGCCCAGCAGATCAAGTGCGGGTAAGTTCGATTCAAGAATGCACACCGCATTTACAAAATCCGGTTGTGAAGGTCCGCCGACTGGTCGAGTTACATAGAGTCGGGACCTACTAACGAGGTCGGTTGATTCCTTTAGAAGAACCAGGGCCAACTCAACGGCTTCTGCAGGCTCTGCCAAATTGGCACCTAACGCGACAACTGCTCTCAACGGGATCGTTCAATTCTGATTGCGATATCCGCAAAATTTACTTCCACCGGTGCTTGTGGTTTATGCACCACTACAACAACTGAGTTGATAAGTGAGAAATTTGAAAGCAGCCCGTCCGCGATCTGCGAAGCGAGTGTTTCGATCAGTGAGACGGGTGAACCCACAATCATCTCTAAAACTAAATTGCAAACACTTCCATAATCGACAGTGTCTTCCACTAAGTCGCTCCGCGAAGCTTTTCCTAGATCTAAATTCAATGAAAGATCAACCAAGAACTCTTGCCCATTTTCACGTTCATGATCAAAAACTCCATGATAACCAAACGCACGGATTCCCTTAATCTCTATTGCGTCACTCATTTGAATCTCCCCGCCACAGCTACCGCATCCAGATGTGACTTCACGTTATGGACTCTGACTCCCCAAGTGCCTCGTTGGGCAAGCAACGCCGTCAATGCGATTGTTGCGGACTCTCGGTCATCAGGTGCCTCTGATCCAACAAGGGCTCCTAAAAAACGCTTCCGCGATGCACCCACCAGTACGGGAAATCCCAGCGCCTCAATTGAATTCAAATTGTTGAGGAGAGCCCAATTGTGATCCGCATCTTTGGCAAATCCAATACCTGGATCCAAGATTATGTTTTCTGGCTTAATCCCTGCCGCCAACGCTGCGCTTACTCGCTGACTCAACTCCGCAATGACTTCTTTAACAACATCGCCATAAATTGCGCGACTCTGCATATCTTTGGAATCGCCCCTGCTATGCATCGCGATATATGGGCAATCCAAAGCAGCGCTCACTTCGAGAATTCCTGGATCTGCTAATCCGGCACTTACGTCATTGATTATGCGGGCACCAGCCGCAAATGCGGCATTCGCAACGGTGGCCCGCGTCGTATCGATACTCAGTAAAGCACCTCTAGCGCTTAACTCTTCGATAACGGAAAGAACTCGCTCCATCTCCTCCTCAGCCGAGATCCTTGTCGATCCCGGACGGGTGGATTCACCGCCGATGTCAATGATGTCTGCGCCTTCCTTAAGCAATTCGGTTCCGCGCGCGACGGCTCGTTCAAAATTGGAGTAACGCCCGCCATCGGCAAAAGAATCAGGAGTGACATTGAGAATACCCATGACAATCGTCCGGTCGATAGGCAGGCCCAAATCCGACAGAGCCATCACGGTCTACTTTCGGGTAATGAGACTAATGGCTTCTGCACGGGTAGCTGGGTCGCGCAATATTCCTCTAACCGCACTTGTCACCGTACGTGCTTCGGCTTTGCGAACACCGCGCATAGACATACAGAGGTGTTCGCACTCGATAATGACTATCACGCCAGCTGGCTTAAGAATTTCGACGAGCGCATCCGCAATCTGCGTTGTCATTCGTTCTTGTACCTGCGGTCTACGAGCAAAGAGGTCGACTAATCTCGCAATTTTGGAAAGGCCGGTGATTCTTCCTGAGGGAATGTAACCCACATGAGCTACGCCATGAAACGGGGTGAGATGATGTTCGCAGTGAGAGTAAACCTCGATATCTTTAATGATCACGAGTTCCTCGTGACCGATATCAAAAGTCGTCGTTAACACGTCTTCTGGCGATTGCCATAGTCCAGCAAAGTTCTCTGCAAACGCGCGGGCTACTCGACTCGGAGTATCTCGCAACCCCTCACGTTCGGGGTCTTCGCCAAGTGCTAAAAGAAGTTCGCGGACCGCGCGCTCGGCCCGCGCTTGATCGTAAGGTTCGGATGCACGACCATCCTGCGGTCCCATAGAGACCGAACTGATCTCACTCATCTTGCGCCTCTTCCGCAGGCGTTAGTTTGACAGTTGGAGCCGACGTTACTCGTTTTGCGCGAGTTCTCTTCTGCTTAACTTTCGCAGGTTTTGTACCCTCTTCTTGCGCGACCCGCGACAGTGCTATCCGCGTGGCGATGGGTGGCACAGAGGATGGCTTCCGAGTGCTCGAACCTGTCCATGCCGGACGATTAGGGCGCGGCTTAACCTGCGCAAAAATCTCCGCAATCTCCTCTTTATTCAGAGTTTCGCGTTCGAGCAGTTGCACCACCATTTCATCAAGAATGGCGCGGTTTTCATCCAAAATATCGAAAGCCTCCTGGTGAGCATTCTCAATGAAGGTGCGGATCTCTCTGTCAATCAATGCAGCGACACTTTCAGAGAAATCACGAGTGTGTCCGTAATCGCGACCCATAAACGGTTCTGAAGCATCTGTGCCCAATTTGATCGCACCTATTGACTCTGTCATTCCGTACTGAGTAACCATCGCGCGTGCAAGAGTTGTCGCCTTATCAATGTCATCACTCGCGCCGGTCGATGGATCGTGGAAGATTAATTCTTCAGCAGCGCGGCCACCAAGTGAGTAGGCCAATTTATCGAGCAGTTGGTTTCTTGTCACGGAGTACCGATCATCATCTGGCAGAACCATGGTGTAACCCAGGGCGCGACCGCGCGGCATGATCGTAATCTTGTGGACTGGATCGGTGTGTGGCAGAGCGTGAGCAACAAGGGCGTGCCCACCTTCGTGGTAAGCCGTGACACGTCGTTCTTCTTCGCTCATCAAACGACTCTTACGCTGTGGCCCCGCCATGACACGGTCAATCGCTTCATCCAATTCAGTATTGGTAATGAGCTTCTTCTCTTCACGCGCAGTGAGAAGTGCGGCTTCATTGAGAACATTCGCTAAATCAGCTCCGGTAAATCCCGGAGTGCGACGCGCGAAATTGAGGAGATCAACATCATCTGCAAGGGGCTTGCCCTTGGCGTGAACTTTTAGAATTTCCTCGCGCCCCTTTAAGTCAGGTCGCTCTACTGGAATCTGACGGTCAAAACGGCCCGGACGCAGCAGTGCAGGATCTAAAATATCTGGACGGTTAGTAGCGGCAATTAAGATAACAGAACTGTTTGTCTCAAAGCCATCCATCTCAACCAGCAATTGATTGAGAGTCTGCTCGCGTTCATCGTGACCGCCACCCATGCCTGCCCCACGTTGACGACCCACGGCATCGATTTCATCAACGAAGACAATTGCCGGAGCGTTCTCTTTTGCCTGATTGAAGAGATCTCGAACGCGCGCAGCACCGACACCGACAAACATCTCCACAAAATCAGAACCTGATATTGAATAGAACGGCACGTTGGCTTCGCCCGCAACCGCGCGCGCAAGAAGCGTCTTGCCGGTTCCTGGTGGGCCATAAAGCAATACACCCTTAGGAATCTTGGCACCCAGCGCAACGTATTTGGGAGGATTCGCCAGGAAGTCCTTAATTTCACTGAGTTCAGCCACAGCTTCATCTGAGCCAGCTACATCCGCAAATGTTGTTTTAGGAACATCATTGCTCTGCAATTTTGCCCTTGAGCGACCGAAGGAAAAGGCCCTATTGCCGCCCTGTGCTTGTCCCATCATCAAGAAGAAGAGGAGGCCGATCACAAGAATTGGTCCGAAGGAGAAGAAGAGCGAGATCAAGAGAGATTGCGAGGCAATCTTTACCGACCATGCATGCGGTGGTGGATTGCCAACCAGCAACTCGACAAGTGTCGGTTCCTGACCGGTTATGTAGTTGGCTTCAACTTTTGAAGAGCCATTTATCTGCATTCCGGATTTCAAAATGACTTGGATCCGCTGCTCTTTATCAATGAGCAGAGCTGAATCAACCTGCCCATTAGAGATGGCCGAAATTATCTGGGAGGTAGTGACCTTTGTATATTTATTACTGGCTGCAGAGACTTGACCAAAGATCGTCACCGCGACGATAGCGATGATGATCCAGAAAAGCGGCCCACGCAAAATTCGCTGCGGGCGCGTTTGAGGCTTCTTTCGTTCGCTCTTCTTATTCATCTTCTTCTCTGTCTTATCCTTCTTCTGCTGAGCCATATTTTGGAGGTTCTCTTCTCTTAGGAGTACATATGCTTGGCGAGTACGCCAACGAACGGAAGATTGCGATACTTCTCATTGAAATCGAGGCCGTAGCCGACAACAAAGTCTGCCGGAATTTCAAATCCAACATACTTGACTTTAATATCAACCTTGGCGGCTTCGGGCTTTCGCAAGATTGCCAGTATCTCAACACTTTTAGCGCCACGCGACTCAAGATTGGCTTTCAGCCACGAAAGCGTGAGGCCCGAATCAACAATGTCTTCGACAATAAGAACTTCACGGCCGGTGATATCTCTATCTAAATCCTTAAGAATCCGAACAACGCCGCTGGACTTCGTTCCGGAACCGTATGACGATACTGCCATCCAATCCATATCCACGTGGCGTTGCAGCGCGCGTGATAGATCGGCCATTGCCATGACAGCGCCCTTAAGCACTCCCACCATCAGCAGGTCTCGCCCGCGGTAATCCTCCTCGACCTTGGCCGCCAACTCTTTTATTTTGGCGGCAATCTCCTCTTCAGTCACAATCACACGTTCGACATCGCTGCCAATCATTGATAACTCCACGGTTCCTCGCTTGTCCTAATTCGCCGGTCTTAATTAACTGGGGGTGAGAGCGAAAGTCTGCCCGATAATCGCTCCACCTTCACACCGCCTGGCAGGCTGACCGCCCCTTGCCCGCTCCACGAGGTGACCAAAGCCTCAATTGGATTGAGGTGCTCGAGCGAAATCGAGCCCGGCGGGGCTCCGTTGGCATAGATGGCGGCTCGGATTACCCGACTCCGCACCGCTCTGGGGAGCAGTGCGAGAGCGGCAATATCCATCGAAGTAGGGTCCACCTTCTCAAATTCGCTCATGGCCCATTCATCCAGCGCATCGGCATCATCTCGCAGCAGGCTCGCACTGCGGGCCAAGGCCGCGGCAATACCCGGACCAATCTTCTCTTCCAGGAAAGGAAGGACTTGGGTTCGAACCCGCGAACGGAGGAATTTGGGATCTTCATTATGCGGGTCATCCCAGACAATGAGCCCCGCTTCTTTGCACGCGCCCACCGTCTGTTCGCGAGTAATCCCCAGCAGGGGGCGGACGTACTTGCCCGAATAGGTAGCCATTGCAGATAAGGATCGTGTCCCGGATCCACGGGCTAGGCCGAGGAGAACACTTTCTGCTTGATCATCTCGGGTGTGGCCCAGGAAGACTTTACGTGCACCATGCCTCTCGCATGCGGCATCCAGGGCAAGATACCGAGCCCGCCGGGCCGATGCTTCCAGACCATCCGAGAGCGAGACGTTCACCTTCGCAATTTCACAGAGCTGGATTCCCATCCTTGCTAATTGATCAACAACTCTCTGGGCTTGTTCACCAGAGCCCTCCTGCAACTGATGATCGACCGTAACCCCGATAACTTGGATAGCGCGCTGCTTGGCCTCAACAGATAGTGCAAAACTTAAAGCGAGAGAATCGGCGCCGCCCGAGCAGGCCACAATGACTTTCTCACCTGGGGCAATTTTCGCTAACTCTGAGCGGAGCGCACTGCGAATTGCCACCATCGAACCGGTGGCGGATGCTCTCATGCAGGTAAGACTAGACCCGACCGCCGAATGGCATAAGTCCGCTCACGCTGTACATATTTGAGAATCTCAAACCCGACTTGGTTGATCGCGCTTCCCACATCATGCCATCGCCAGCGTAAATTGAGATGTGATGAATCGTAGCAATAGATCCTTTATACGAGTAGAAGAGAAGATCACCGGGTTGAAGTTCGCTGAGCGAAACATGCTTCACATAGCCTGCATATAAAGCGGCATTGAGACGATCCCAGTTTGGCCACCCTAATCCTGCGGCTTTGAAGGCGGCGTAAACCAACCCCGAGCAATCAAAGGAATTGGGACCTTGTGCCCCCCAGACATAAGGCTTTCCGGCAAGAACTTGAGCACGAGCATACGCAACCGCCTGTAACTGTTGAGCCGCATTAGTCCGTTGCGTTGATCGGCCCCTAAATCCACGATCTGGCCAAATTTTTGCTTGACCAGGAGTTTGTGCGGCTTGATTTGCCTGCGCCTCTTCCAGAAGTGCTAACTGCCGTTGCTGTTCAAGAGTGATACGTACTCGCTTCGCACTTGCAAGTTCTTTCATCAAATCGTCTTGCACCTTCTGCAATTTATCAACTTCTGCTTGCTGTGCCGCCTTGGCCTCGTCCGCACTCTTTTTTGCACTTGCAACTGCAATGGTCGCCCTCTGCTGTGCCAACTTTGCCGCATCTGCCTCGGCTTGTGCCGCTCGGGCAACTACTTCCGCCGCCTTGTATCGATCGAGCGCAGTTGAATTGTTAGAACCCAGCGTATTCAAATTAGAAAGTTGATCCACAAGATCCTGTGGTCCAGTCGAACTTAACAATGGTTCGATATCTGCGAGTCCACCACCCATCATGTAAGCATTCGTTGCAAGTTGCCCGATCACTCGATGCGCTTGGAACACTGCAGCTGAAGTTTGGAGTGCGTGACGTGCTGCTGCTTTGGAAATCTTCTGTGCGACGGCCAGATCCTGGAGAGAGCGCAGATACTTCGCGCGCGCAGCATCTGATTTGGAAGTAAGGGTTCGGAGGGTTTGGTTTGCCTGTGCTAGTACAGCTGCGGCCGCATTTGCGACCGCACGTTTAGCTGCTTCTGCTTTCTTGGCGGCTTCGATCTGCGCCAAAGTCGGCTTTGGAGATTTTGCGAAGGCAGGCGCGACATTACACACTAGCCCTAGGGCTAGTGTGATAACTAAAACGCGGTTGCGGGGAATCAAACGCAAGGGAAACCTCCTGAAGGGTCAATAATAAAGGCCGATCCTGAGAATGCGCCTGCCTAGGAGTCTGTGTCTTTAATTTGCTACGTCACGTCGGCCAAAGAGCACCGCGGCGACAATCACTCCGGTAGCCAGATACGCGGAAAGTATGAGCAATGCATGCGAATAAGAAGCGTTGAAATCGCCTCCTGCTGCAACTGAATTGATCAACTGCCCAGGCAGCCATCTGCCTGAACGATCCACGGTTGCGGCGACTATATTTTCCACCACGAGCAACCATCCGACTCCAATTGAGATTGAACTAATAGGCGAACGTAGAAGCAGTCCAAGAATCATGCCGATAGTTCCGGAAGCAATCACAGAGATAAGGACATTAACAAAGGTGTGAAGGAGTGCAGTCCTCGCCTCCGATGTTGACCAGGCAGTCGTGGCAACTTTCGCCTTTCCTGACAGTGCGAAGGCCAGTGAAACACTCACAATCGCTGAAAGAAAAACAGAAATGAGTGCAAAGAGATTCATCGCAAAAAACTTACCGAGCAAAAGTGTCAGCCTGCGCGGTTGACGAACCAACAAATTGCGCAGTGTCCCGTAGGTGAACTCCTGCGCGGTCTGGGAAGCAAAGATACAGAGGGCAACCAATCCAAGCAATCCTGCGGAAGCGGCAAATCCAACCGACACTCCAATCGGAAGTTCCAGAGTTGCTCGATTGGCCATTTGCTCTTGATGTGGATTATTTTGAGTTGAGTCGATCATGAGAAAGAGAAGTGAGGTCACAAGTGCACTCACTCCAACAACCGCCACCATTGTTCCAACAAAGAGTCCGGGGCGACGCAACTTACGCCACTCGGCAAAAAATACATTGATCACTGCGGGTCCCCCGTCATTTCAAAGAAGGTCGCCTCCAGGCTTGGCAGGACAGGAGAAAGTTGCGAAAGAATAATTCCTGAGTCGAATGCCAATTTATTTAGCGTCACAGCCCATTCAGTTGGACCAAGAATGCGAGCGACGCCATCAACTATCGACCCCTCATGCCCGGCATGATGAGCAATCTCCAGCAATCTCAAGAGATCTTTCGGATCAGCGCTCTTTGCGATAATCGTTGGTTGTTGTTGCAAGAGGAGCTCTTGAGTCTTTCCTGCAAATATAACGTCGCCTTTACGGAGCATGACGAGTGAATCACTGATCGTTTCGATTTCCGAGAGCAAATGTGAAGAAACAAATACCGTTGTCCCATCATCTGCAAGTGAGCGAAGCAGTTCGCGAACCTCTTGAATCCCTGCCGGATCCAAACCATTTGTTGGTTCGTCCAGTAAGAGAAGTTGCGGAGTGGGCAGAAGCGCAGCCGCAATTCCAAGCCGCTGTTTCATACCGAGCGAGTATGTTTTGTATTTTGAATTGGCTCTATCGCCCAGTCCTACGCGATCAAGGAGCCCCTGCACTCGATCAATTGAAAGCCCTCCCAGTGTGGCCAGGACTCTCAAGTTCTCCGCACCACTCAAGGCTGGATAGAACGCCGGACCCTCGATCATCGCCCCCACCCGATCTAGGTAACGCTCCGGATGGCTGATTGGCTCGCCTAGCACGTGTGCATTTCCACCCGTCGGGGTTATTAGACCGAGAAGCATCCGCATGGTGGTCGTTTTTCCAGAGCCATTGGGTCCGACAAAACCGCAGATGGTGCCGAAAGGAACTGCAAAACTGGCATGGGAGACGGCCTTCTGCTCGCCGTAGCTCTTGCTCAGATCCAGAACCGAGAGTGCAAGATCGGACATGGCGACCACCTTACACTTTGGCTATGAGTAAACGCCCGTGGGGATACCAGCCTCTGCCCGAACGTCCGGATCCACAGTGGTCCCTTCATCCCGAAACGCACGCAGTTCGCGCCGGATTGGCTCGGTCAGGTTTCGGTGAAACTGCCGAAGCGCTCTACCTCACCAGCGGATTCACCTACGCCAGCGCAGAACAAGCAGTTGAGTCCTTCACCGACGAAACCGACCACTTTGTCTACGGTCGCTTTGCCAATCCAACGATCGCCATGTTCGAAGAACGCCTGGCAGCAATCGAAGGTGCACCATATTGCGTAGCAACAGGATCTGGAATGTCAGCGATGTTTGCCTCCGTCGCCTGCCTAGTTAAGGCCGGAGACCGAGTCGTCGCCTCCGCATCAATGTTTAGTTCTTGCTATGTGGTCCTCATGGAAATTCTTCCTAAGTGGGGGGTTACTACAGAATTGGTGAAAGGCAACGATCCAGTTGCCTGGGCAGAAGCACTCTCCAAGCCAACTGCAGCGGTTTTTATCGAAACTCCGAGCAATCCCATGCTGGATGTCGTCGATATAAGAATGGTGAGCGATCTCGCCCATCAAGTCGGCGCAGTTGTCATTGTCGATAACGTCATGGCATCACCCATACTTCAAAAGCCACTCCAACTTGGGGCAGATGTTGTTATGTACTCTGCGACCAAACACATTGACGGACAGGGTCGCGTATTAGCAGGCGCAATACTCGGAAGCTTCTCGTATATCCACGAGAGCCTCAATCCATTTATTCGTCACACCGGGCCATCACTGAGCCCATTTAATGCCTGGGTCTTGGTGAAATCCCTCGAGACCATGTCGATGCGGGTGGAAAAGATGAGCAACAGCGCGCACACCCTGGCTCAATATCTTGAAACCTGTCCGCAAGTAAAAAGTGTCAGGTACCCAGGATTGAAATCGCATAAGGATTACGAAACTGCCCAGAAGCAGATGTCGGGCGGCGGGACAACAATTGGCATCGAATTTGCGGGCGGAAAAAAGAACGTATTTGAATTCATGAATGCCTTGCGGGTTATTGATATCTCAAACAATCTTGGCGATAGCAAATCGCTGATTACGCATCCCGCGTCAACAACTCATCGACGGCTTGCCCCAGAAGTTCAGGCAGAAATGGGAATTACTGAATCCGTCATGCGTCTTTCGGTGGGATTAGAGCATCCATCTGACCTACTCAAAGATATCGAGCAGGCGCTCACGCAATAAGTTGCGCGACCACAAGCAGTACTGAGAATAAACTCAGGTAACTGATAGACCACTGGAAAATTTTTCCCGCGATTTTTCCGTAGGAGTCCGAATCATCACGGAGTTGGAGAAGTTGGTAAGCAAAAACCAACCCCAAAGATAGAGTAATTAATAACGACCAGATGGGAAGCTTCGCAATTTCGATGAGAGCAATGGAAGAAATAATCATTGCTATTGTGTGAAACCACATTTCAACGCGGACTTTTGATTTTGGAGCGACCACGGGCAACATCGGAAAACCAGCTGCTGCATAATCGTCCTTATATTTTATTGCCAGCGCCCAGAAGTGAGGCGGGGTCCAGAAAAAAATTACAAAGAAAAAAGCAACCGCGGCCCACGAAAGTGAATTTGTAATCGCAGCCCATCCAATCAGGACAGGCATGCACCCAGCTGCGCCTCCCCACACGATGTTCTGCACGGTTCGGGGCTTTAAGCCAACCGTGTAGACAAGGACGTAGTAGGCAATGGCAACAAACGTTAAAAATGTCGCCAACGCAGTTGTGAAGATCCAGAAGATGGCTAGTGAGATAACCCCAATCATGGCCGCGAAAATCGTCGCCTGCCGCTTGCCAACAACGCCCGTGACTAAGGGTCGCTTTGACGTCCGTAGCATCAATTTATCTAGATCACACTCAATGACCATATTGAAGGCATTCGCCGATCCAGCGGCAAGAGTGCCCCCCAGGATTGTGGCTAAGGTGAGATCAATCGGCGGTAATCCTTTGCGGGCCAGAACCATTGCCGGCAGCGTAGTAACAAGTAGGAGTTCTACCACGCGAAGTTTCATCAGATCGACGTAACCGCGAATGGCCGCCCCACTGCTCAGGTTCGCGCTCATCCTTGCGGGCATCTTTGCGGGCAACTGAGGAAAATTTGTCACTGGCTTAGATTACTCAGCAACGCCAAATCGCGTTCTCAGATACCTCCCAGATTGGTCAGTTACTTTTTGGTCAACGAAAGGGAAGCCCATGACACCCCAGATTCCAAAACCAGAATGGTTCCAGCTCACAGAGGATGATTCAATCCAACCTAGACCCCGTATCAATCGGGTCACGCGGATGCTTGCCCTCTCTACCCCTCTCCTCGTCTTGGGGATGAGTTATATGGTCGCCCAGGGCTCGAACGCCGGAGTGCCTGCACATTCGATTCTGGCAGCGGCGCCCGTACAGACTCAAGGTTCCAATTCAACGCCAGCTACCAATCAGGCCGCACCATCGGGTTCTCAAGCGCGGATAGCCTCGTCTTCCTTCACCACGACTCCTTCATCTCAAATTGCCCCGCTCACCAAGCCAACGGGTGGCTCCGATGACGACGAAGTCGTATCTGCGCCAATCGGTAGTTCAGTTGCAGGAGGCATCTCTGTCATGCCCACTGGTGGCTCAGATGATGATGACGAAGGCGTCGAAGACGACGACTGAGTCGGGAAAATGAATGGGGCGGTTATACGCCCCAGCAATTTGTCCAAGGTCGCCCGAGCCATCTTGGCAGCCACATATCCTTTTTTAATGCGGTCTGCAATCGCCACAAATACATACTCATGATCTCCGGATTCGACGTAACCCGCCAAGCTCACAGTGCCGTTGAGTGTTCCTGTCTTGGCACGCACTAGCCCGACCGCCTGTGGGGCAGTTGTTAAGAAGCGATCTTCCAAAGTCCCGGTGATTCCCGAAACGGGCAAACCTTCATAAACCGCTGCAAATTTCTCATCTCCCCTGATTTTCAAAAGTAAATCCGCTACCAGCCTGACCGTCACGCGATCACTTTTCGACAGCCCGCTCCCGTCAAGAACAAAAAGTCCGGCATCGCTAATCTGAAGAGTCGTCAACATTTTCTTAATAACATTCGAAATACCAACGTCATCATTTGTGAAACCCGTGGCACGCGCTGCAGCTCTTACTAGTCGATCGGCTAGAAGGTTGTCACTCCAAGTAAGAGCGAATTTGACCATCTCGGTTATCGTTGGCGAAGTCACACTTGCGATCACACGTTCAGTATTGATAGCAACGTAATTCGGTCCGATTGTCGAAAAATGTGCGGTTATTCCCTTGCTCTTAAAAAACTCGCGCAAATAATTAATATCTGCCGTAAAGAGTCCAATGTGCCTAACCGAGATGTCTGTAAGTGGCCCATTCTCCTTCGCTACCAGTCCGTAAATTGCCTTGGTCGCAAGATAAGGCAATAGAGCACGGTTTTGAGTTTTAGCCAACTTATAACTAGTTGTCATCCAAGGATCGAGTGCGCCTTGGATAATGACGGTCTGCGGCGTAGTAGCGAGTGACACCTGGGTTACGTATCTGTAGTTTGGATCCAAAAACTCTAACGCGGTTGTAGTTGAGAGGAGTTTCAAAATTGAGGCGGGTTTACGAGGAGCTCCAGTCCCCTTTTGGAAAAGCACTTCACCCGTATTCCTATCAATCAAAATCATTGAAGGATTGGCCAGGTGGGGCGATAAGGAAATCTTGCTAAAAACTCGAGAGATCTCTGCGGTACTAACAAGATTTGCAGCAGAGGCAGGGAGCGTGCTGATCCCCAGCACTGCAATAACTAGTAGTGCCGTTGACCGAAATGGGGAAAGCTTCATGTGTAGGACTACCCGAATAAAGCGAGGAGAATATTCGCTGTGGTGAGCCCGATAAGCGCGGCCCAGATGGAATTGCGCACTTGAGGCTTCTTGTAATTGCGATGGATAAGCACCAAAATCACAATCAATATGCTGAACTTGATTCCAATAATCGTGTTATCTAATTCGGGCCACTTAGCGGGATCGTCATTGTGAAGTGGGGTGCGGATGCCAACCATGAGAAGGCCCATTGCGAGGGCGGTGAGGGCGCTGTGCCATGTGCCAGGGTGAATCCGACGCGGGCTCTTGTTAACCTGCATAAGAAGCAAAACCATCAGTCCAATGATGGAAATAATGTGTATTGCTAGTGCTACATCGCTAATCAAACTTAAAGCGCCCATCAAATTCTCCTTCTAGTGGTTCTGATTATGCACGGATAGCCTTTCTAAACCAATCAGTTTAGAGTGCGACTCATGCTTCCACCTGCAACTATCGGCCCCGGCGAATTTTTCCCGGTTGTCGGCGTTGGACCTCATCCAAAGCCATGGCCTGATGGTAACCAATTTGACCCGGAATTACTCGAACTCGGCGATCGCCGCAACGTCCTCGATAAGTACAGGTACTGGAGCGTTGAAGCAATAGTTGCGGACCTCAATACCAAGCGTCACAAATTGCAGATTGCAATTGAGAACTGGCAACACGACCTCAACATCGGCTCAGTCGTGCGCACCGCAAACGCTTTCAACGTCTCAGCGGTACATATCGTTGGCAAGCGTGACTGGAACAAGCGTGGCGCAATGGTCACAGATCGATACCTAAGCGTTATCCATCACCCGAGCGTGCAAGATTTCTCCCTCTGGTGCAAAGAGCATTCAATCCCAATCATTGGAATAGATAACGTTCCCGGCTCGCTCAAGTTGGAAAGTTCAGAACTTCCTGAGGAATGTGTTCTGCTCTTTGGACAAGAGGGCTCAGGAATGTCAGAGGAAGCAGTCGCAGTCTGCTCGGTGCTCTACGCCATCGAGCAGTACGGCTCGACACGATCTATGAATGCTTCAGCCGCTGGCGCAATTGCTATGTACCACTGGGCTCTCCAACATCTTCCGCGATAATTCCTGGCCAGGCTGCACATGAGAAAGGTGACATCATGAAATACGGATGGCTCTCTCGCAACCTCATGGTCTTGACGATTGTCTCGCTAGCGCAAGACGCAGCAAGCGAACTTCTCTACCCACTCTTGCCGATACTTCTTACTGGTGTTATCGGTGCCGCCCCGCTTGCACTTGGAGTAATCGAAGGGTGTGCTGAGGCTGCTGCGGGATTTACAAAATTGTATTCAGGTAGAGCGAGTGATCGCCTGGGACGCAAACCCTTTGTCATGGCTGGGTACTCAGTTGCCGGCTTAGGCAAAGTCTTAGTTGTGACAGCAACCGCCTGGCCGCTTTTCTTTTTTGGTCGCGTCATCGACCGCGTAGGAAAAGGCCTTCGGAGTACTCCGCGAGATGCCCTGATTCATGATTCAGTGCCGAAGGAGCACCTCGGGAAGGCTTTCGGATTTCACCGGGCGGGAGACAATTTAGGCGCTGTCATCGGACCACTTCTTGCGTTGTTCGGTCTCTATTTGCTTGATGGAGATGTTCGCAAAGTCGCAATGTGGGCAATCATCCCGGCGATTATTTCTGTGTCTTTCACTTTCTTCATAAAAGACAAGTCTCGGGCGCAGATTAAGTTAGAGCCGCCAAAGCCCTCGCACGGCGTGCTGCCGGCGAGTTTAAAGAGGGCAATTACCATTCTCGTGTTAATTCAATTGACAAATATTCCAGACGCGCTCTTACTACTTCGCTTGCACGATATTGGTTTCGATACTCAAGGGGTTGTCATTGCATACGTCCTTTTTAGTAGTGTCACGATGCTGATGGCATTCCCCGCCGGATACTTTGCAGATCGTTTTTCACCTCAAGCGGTCTACACAATTGGATTAGTCGCCTTTGCTATCGCATATTTCACCCTGGGATACACGAGTAATCATCTGGTTGCGATTTTCGCCCTCATTCTTTATGGAATCTTCCCAGCGCTCACGGACGGAGTAGGTAAAGCGTGGATTGCTGGCCTGAGCGAAAATGATCATCGCGGACGCGCCCAAGGCGTGTACCAAGCCAGCATGAACTTCGCAATTCTTGGTGCAGGAATATGGGGAGGCGCCCTATGGACCTCAGGTGTTCGCGAATGGCCGCTCATGATCGCGGCGGTCGGTGCAGCTTTAGGAGCCCTCCTGCTTATCGTCGAGAACTTCCGAAACCGTCGCTAACCGCCGGATAATTTCATCGGCTTCAGCCACTTTCCCTTGCGAGCGCATCACGGAAGCCATGCGAGTTTCAACATCCACAATCAATTCGAAGTCCCGCGAATCTTCATCTGTTGAGGCCTGGAGGACTTGTTCGAGAGTAATCAATCCTTCGTCGAGGCGACCAAGGAGAATTTGAGCCTTGGCATATTCAAATAAGGCAAAGGTTTCCCGACGGTGATCATGGGCAGTCTCAAAAACATCCAAAGCTTTGCGAGCAGAAATAAGGGCTTCTTCTCCCCTGCCAAGTTCAATCTGGCATGCCGCAATTTTCTGATCGCAACGAGCAACATGAATGACCTCGCGGTTCTTCTTAAACAATGCCCTAGCCTCATTAAAACTAATTATCGCATCTTCATAATTCTTAATCTCGCGGTATGCGCAGCCAATCAGGTGTAAATCGTTGGCAGCACCAATCTCATTACCATCAAGCAAATGCTCCTGCGCACACTCCTGCATCGTCTCAATGACTTTGAAGTAATTCTTAGACGAATACCACCACTCCCCAAGAGTGCAGGCGAGTTCTAAAGCGATGGGCGACTTATTGCGACGCAGAATCTCCACCGCCTTGCTCATTGCGGTCGCTGCTTCGTCCATCCTTTTGAGTTGATTGAGGTTGTAACCGATTGCCGAATAAGCCTGTGCCAATCCTTCAGTTGATGCGCCTACACCGAGACCTGAATAGATGTCACACGCAGTTTCAGCCAACGCCAATGCCTCGTCATATTGACCACGAGCATAAATTCGTGCACTCAACTCGTAATAAGTGCTGGCTCGTTCGGCGCCCTCTACCTCCGGAATCCGATCCCAGAGCATCTCCTCTGTTATGAGTTCGTCCTGTCCCGCTTCTTCGTCATCGCTCATCGTCGCCTCCCCATTACTAAACTCTATACTCACAACTTGAAGGAAGGCTGAGTAAAGGTGAAAAGACCAGTAGGTTCGCGCTGGAAGGTTGTTCTGGCAGCCCGAGTTCTGCTCATTATTGGTGCGGCGAGCATCGCGTCCAGCACTTTGAAACCTTTCCGTCGCCGCTTACGTATCCTTGAGTCCACCTTTCCCACAGGTTGGCCAAATTTGGCGACTGCAGGGGTCATCATCATCGGCGTTCTCCTGATCGTGCTCTCATTTGCACTTGCGCGACGAAATCGGGCAGCCTACTTGCTCACCCAACTCCTTCTTCTCATAAGTATTTCATTGAACTTACTAAGGGGTTTGTATGTGGTGGAGGCAGTTGCGACGCTCACTATCTTCATCTTCTTATTTCTCATACGGCGGGAGTTCTATGCGAAGCCGGTAAGGCGCGTTATAAGTCGTGCGTTGATTGTCTTTGGACAGATGGCGTTTATGAGCCTTCTAATTGGTTTTATCCTCATCCTTGCCCCCGACCGATTATTCGGTGGTGAAATTACAATTTCACATATTTTCGAAACCGTCTTGAGAGGACTCATCGGTCTTTCTGGTCCCGCTTACTTTATAAGCCACAGGGAACAAGACATTTTCAATTATGCAATGCCCAGCCTTGGATTTCTCACAATCATTGTCCCCATTCTCACCCTTCTTCAACCGAGTCCACCCAAGCCTCACATGAGCGATGCAGACGAAAAAAGTCTGCGGGTGCTTCTAGCCGAATTTGGGGAGCGCGACTCTCTTGGGTACTTCGCCCTTCGGGAAGATAAGAGCGTCATCTGGTCCAACACAGGTAAAGCTGCGATTACCTACCGAGTTGTTGGTGGCTGCGCTCTCGCCAGCGGAGACCCAATAGGAAATCCAGATGCGTGGCCCCAAGTTATCCACGCATTTATCGATCTCTGTCTCAAAAACGGCTGGACTCCGGCATCTATCGGATGCAGTGAAGATGCCGGTGAAATCTGGGTCCGTGAAACGCAGATGAATGCATTGGAAATTGGCGATGAGGCGGTAGTCCATGTGAAGGAGTACGACCCCGAGAGTCCGCGCTATCGGAATGTCCGACAAACATCCAGGCGTATTCTCAAACAGAACTACACGACCAATATTTTCCGAACCTCGCAGATGCCGCCTGAGATGCGAACAATACTTACGGAGGATTCAAAAAAGTGGCGCGGTGCTGCAACCGAACGCGGATTCATGATGGGACTGGGAAGAATTGCCGATATCGATGAGCCAGATCTACTTATTGTTACAGCACTCAAAGATGGTCAGGTGCGGGGACTGCTCCAATTCGTCCCGTGGGGAGATAGCGCCCTTTCATTAGATCTTATGCGTCGTTCACCGCAAGCCGATGCGGGTATCAACGAATTGATGATTAACGCAGTTATTAGGTACGGTGCCGAAAACGGTATCGAGCAAATCTCACTCAATTTTGCTGCCTTTCGATCCGCCTTTGAGCGCGGCGCCCAACTTGGTGCTGGACCAGTCATTCGATCCTGGCGCAATATTCTCCTCTTCTTCTCTCGATGGTTGCAGATGGAATCGCTCTATAGATTCAATTCCAAGTTCCGTCCCGAGTGGATTCCGCGCTACCTCATCTTTAGAAAGAATTCAGATCTGCCCAAACTTGGACTGGCGACGCTTCGAGCCGAAGCATTCTTGGGATCGCGCCGAGCAGAATCCAAAAAGAACACCTCGTTGGGGTGATTGGACGAGAAAGAAATACCTGAGCCGAGTCCTTACTCCGTCTCGTTTCCTAGCAAATCCGTAACAAGTGGTGGTGGAGTGATTTCTTTGACTGAATTACGGCCCACGGATCGGAGTAACGAAGATGAAAGTACAACAACCACAAGAGTGGAGGCGATGCCACTAAGCAGAATTGCATTTCTCGGACCGATGAGAGAAACAACAAAACCCGCTATTACGAACGAGGTGATTTGCGCGAATGAAAGTACTGCCTGCACCGCGGAGGAAACGCGACCCCGACTTGCATCCGGTGCGCGTTGAAGGATGAGCGCGATTGCGTATGCCGACAATGTGCTCAAACCCATACCAGCCAGTGCGACAGTTGGGAAAAGGAGCCCCCAGTGCCAAGCACAACCAGTTAGCAACACTCCGAGGCCAAGCATCAAAGATCCCATGATGACATTAGCGGGTAGCCGAGCCTGGCTTACGTCGCGCCGTTCGTTGACAAACGCAGCCACGAGGCTACCGACTGCGAACACTGAGGCGGTAAGACCGTAAATAAATGTTGATGCATGAAGGACATCAATCACGAAAAATAATTCAGCCACAGCGAACGCTCCGAGAGCAACGATGAGACTGAACTGCAGAATGGTCAGAGCCCTAATGACGGGTTCATCTCGCACGATTTGCAATCCGGCCCATACTTCCCCTCGCTTGCGTGCTCCTCTCTCCCGAGCATGAAACGGCAGAGTCAAAAATGCAGGAACGAGGGCAAGCAGGGCGAATGTCGCAGCATTGGTAAGCATGGGCGTTACGTAACCGAACTGGCTAACCATGAGCCCGGCTATCCCCGGCCCAGCTATTCCGGCTAATGCATAAAGCGCCTGTATGAGTGACATGGCGCGCGGTAAGGCATCTTTGCCAACAATTTCTGGCAAGGTGGCAGACCATGCAGGAGCGGTGAATGCCTGGCCGGCTCCGATCAAAATTATGAGCCCGAGTGAAACAAACAGCGGCGTGTTAAATGCCAGGAGCGCAGCAAAGACTGCTTGACCTATATTGACGAAAGGAGCCAAGCGACGAACAGGCACTCGGTCAGCAACAGTGCCCGCCCAAGGCGAAAGTAGAATCAGAGGCAGATGCCCGGCCGCCAAAATAACAGCGATGGAGAGGGCTCCCCCGCCATGGTGCTTCTCACGTAGTAGAAGAGCGAAGATCGCGAGTTCGTCGCCGAGAATAGATAGCGCACGTGCTGAAGCAATGACGCGAATCGTGTTCCAGCCCGCAGGGCGCACCTTTGACATCGGCTCATCCTGCCGAGATGCAGGCAATAACACAATGGAATAGCACCACTCAACTTAGGCGAGTTCATCTGCGAAGATAAGAACGTGCTAGCCGCTCCTCCAGAAGACGACACTCACTCGTACGGCCCTAAAATTCAAGTGGACAGAGACCCAGGGAGCGTTTAATCTCTACCTGCAAACGGTTCGCATCTACGTGGGGAGGTATCAGTGAACCAGATAGCCTCCCAGGTCCAGGGAATCCGTTCACGCCTTACTCGAGTTGAATGGCGTCGTCTTTACGCCATGTTTGGCTTTATCGCCTTTCTCCATATCGCCGGGGCGGCCCTGATGTTCGCGGCGACCAGCGGGCATTACCAACTCTCCGATGGATCCCTCTTTGGTTGGGGTACAGCCCTACTGGCCTATTCCCTGGGAATGCGCCATGCCTTTGATGCCGACCATATTTCGGCAATTGATAACACCACTCGCAAACTTATGAGTGAGGGTCAGCGCCCGCTTGCCGTCGGATTCTTCTTCTCTCTGGGTCATTCATCCGTGGTGGCCGGTCTGGCCATTTTGCTCAACTTTGGAATTAAGGCGCTTGGATCTCAATTGAAAGACTCTGATTCCACACTGCACCACTACACGGGGTTGATAGGAACATCAATCAGTGGCGCCTTCCTCATGCTCATCGCAATCTTGAATCTGATCATCCTCGTCTCAATAGTTCGAGTCTTCGTAGAAATGCGCAAAGGGATGTACAACGAAGCGGAATTAGAGAAACACTTGAATTCGCGCGGATTACTTATGCGATTCTTTGGTCCAATCGCACGTCGGATTGATGCCAGTTGGAAGATGTACCCGTTGGGAATACTTTTCGGATTGGGTTTTGATACTGCAACTGAAATAGGGTTGCTAGTTCTTGCCGGATCTTCCGTAATTGCCGGTTTACCTTGGTGGGCAATTATTTCCTTGCCGCTCTTCTTCGCCGCCGGCATGAGCTTGCTCGACACGATTGATGGCTCATTTATGAATTTTGCATACGGTTGGGCTTTCTCCCAACCGGTTCGAAAGGTCTACTACAACATTGTCATCACAGGATTGTCAGTCGCAGTCGCTCTCTACGTTGGCGGCTTGGAGATCCTTCAAGTGGCCGCCCGCCAACTCAATCTCACGGGTGGATTCTGGGATTATGCGGCTGCATTCAATTTGAATTCCGCCGGCTACGTCATCGTTGGGCTATTCGTCGTTGTCTGGGGCGCTGCCCTACTTCTCTGGAAATACGGACGGGTCGAAGAACGCTGGCACGAGCACGCACATTCAGCTCAACTTGCGCGGGGCGAAGATACCGATCACGCCAAGGCGGGCGTCGAACTAGGACCAATCCGCGAGGCATTTAAACTCGATTAAGTTTGATTCTCCCCTGGCCGATTGCTGCACCGAGTAGGACGATGAGCCCGCCAACAGGTTCGTTCCACGTTATCTTCTCACCGAGAAAAATTATTCCTACGATGACTGCAACCACCGGAGTTACATAGGTAACCGAACTTGCAATTGCGCTTCCAGCAGCAGCCATAATTTTGAAGTTCCAGATATATGCATATCCAGTACCCAGCACACCCAGAGCTAGCATCGCTGCGACTGGACCTAATCGGTACTCGTCCTTGGCAATTCCATCGATGAGATAAAAGGGGAGAAGAGTGAGCGCGGCAAGAGAGACCTGAGCAGTCGCAAGTGCCTCTGGTTGCAACTTATGGGGCAAGATGAACTTGCGTGAGTATGGAAATGAAAATCCATAACAGGTCACTGCTCCCAGTAGAGCAAGGATCGCGGGCAGCGGATTACTACCCAATCCCTGCCAAATCCCCAGGACTGTACTCACGCCCAGGAAACCAATAATCAGACCAATTACATGATGAGCCAGAATCTTCTCTTCGCGAAAGACAGTCATGATTACCAACAAAGTCATCAGCGGAGTGACAGCGTTAATAATCCCCGCAAGAACAGATGTCACATCCTCCTCTGCGACTCCGAAGAGAACTCCAGGCACAACGTTGAGCAGCATCGCGACGACCCAGAGATGCAGCCATACGCTTGGAGTCCGCGGCAAGGCAATTCCTCTCGCTCTCGAGATCGTCACCAATGCGAGTGCCCCAAGGGCGGTCCGACCAAAAGCAACACCAACTGGAGTGAGAAATTCGAGTCCAAGTTTGATAAAGATGAAGGAGCAGCCCCACACAATTCCGAGAGCTATGTAAGCCGGTAACCAGCCGCGATCTTTCATCTAGGAATAGTAATAGCCCGCCCAATTCCCGGGCGGGCTATTACTTACTCTCTACTTATGTAAAGGAAAGAGCGAAGGCTCCCAGCAGTGAAGAGACGGTCATCCAGATCCACCAAACTTTTACGATTTCAACATGCCAGTGGTCGGCTTGGTATAACCCCAGACGGGAGCGATTCCAATTGCCTAGTGCGATAAACGCAGTAATAAAGAGATGCACAAAGTTCAACCCGGCGATCAAGAAGTAGCACGATGCGTACGCACCCATAGTGATCGTGAATGGGGCGCCACCAAACTGAACTCCTTGGTAGATGAGGGCAACAAAGCTTGCAATGAAGGCGACCCCAGATCCAAGGACAAGTTGGGTTTGATTCTTAGCTCTCGCTCCAGCAAGTGCGTACCGATGCATCACCAATCCGAAGGCAGCAATGACGGTGAGATACCAGGCGCCCATACTTGAAACCGGGATTGTTCCAGGGCTGACTACACCATCATGAGTACTCGCCTTTGGAAGCCACATATCGTTGACGTTCTGGCCTTTGAGGTAGAAGTAAACAAAGATCACACTCAACGCGAAGGCGATGTCTGCCACCAGGATCAATATGAGACCAAGTCGATTACGTGAACCAACTACATCGGGATGTTCGTGATGGTAATTAGGATTTTCATCATGCGGGGTTGAATGTCCATGTGTCTCGACGCTCATGACTTCGCCTTTCCGTATCCGTAAGGATCTGATGTGACTACCGGAAGCACCGCAAAGTTCTCGAGTGGCACCGGGTTAGGCACCGACCATTCCAGAGTCTTGGCAAACCAAGGATTCGCAGGAGCCAGCGCCCCACTTCGCCACGAGGAGATAACGCCATAAAGCAGGACCAGCATGCCGGCCATAATTGTGTAGGCGCCCATGGTCGTAATCAGATTGCCCTGGCTAAATGCCGCGGGGTATGCCTCAACTCGGCGAGGTTGTCCGGCAAGCCCGACCAGGAACATACCGATGAAGGTCACATTGAATCCGATCTGCACCAACCAGAATGAAATCCAGCTCAGGGACTTATCGAACATACGACCCGTCATCTTTGGGAACCAGTAGACCAGCGCGGCAAGTGCCCCAGTCAAGCCAGCACCCATCAAGGTGTAATGGAAGTGAGCGGTTACGTACATCGAACCATGCAGGAAGGCGTCAATTGGCACATCTGAAAGATAAATCCCAGTGATGCCACCAATCATGAAATTCCAGAGCAGAGCGTAAATTGACGCTGTCGGCATTGTCATCCAGAGCCGACCGCGCCAGAGGGTTCCGATGAGAACAAAGAACAACATTCCCGTTGGAATCGAAATTAGCTCAGTCGTCAACATAAATGGTCCGTTGAGAAGCGGTGCCCATCCAGTCGTATACATATGGTGGGCCCAAACGAGAATGCTCAAGCCAGAAATTCCTGCAATCCCCAGAACCGCAACATTGAAACTAAAGAGTGGGCGGCGCGTAAATACCGGGGCCATCTCCATAAGCGCCGCGACAGCTGGAATCAAAATGACATAGACCTCAGGGTGTCCCATGATCCAGAAGAGATTCTCATAAAGCCAGCCACTCCCACCACCGCGCGGGTCGAAGAAAGTGGATCCCATTGCCCGATCCATCGCCGACATAACTTGTGACAAGAAGAAGACTGGGAACGCAGGCAATGCCAACGCAACGGAGGCGACAACACCATAAACAAATATTGGCGTGCGATTCCATGTCATTCCCTTTGCCCGCATTTTTACTACCGTGGTTGTGATATTTGCACCTGCGACCATTGTCGAGAGAGCGAAAATCACGATGAACATGATGTACCCATCCATGCCATGAGGTGCCTGTGACGCAAGTGGATTGTAAGCCGACCACCCTGTTGAAATTCCTCCCAGGAAGAATGAGGCAAGCAGTGGTGGAATAGCTGCCACAACGAGCCAGAAGCTCAGTGCATTCAAACGAGGAAAGGCCATATCGCGAGCGCCGATCATGATCGGCATAATGAAGTTACCGAATGGTCCAGTCACCATGATGATCGTTCCGACAATCATGATGATGCCGTGATAACCGACAACTGCGTTGTAAGCCTGTGGGTGCAACCACCCTCCTCCAGCGTGACCCAAGTTGGTGCGGATCAACATCGCCAGAATTCCACCTACGCCGAAAATCACCATCGTGATGACTAAATACTGAATGCCTACCACTTTGTGATCTGTGGTAAAACGAAAATATCGCTTAATCCCCTGATCCTTGCCGGCATAAAACAAATTCTCATCATGGCTCAGATCTCTACCCATGACCCAACGGAAGGGAGCAATAAGAGCACCTATTCCTGTCATGAATCCGATGAGCCAACCGATCATTGACAGAAGCACATACTGATCTTGATTGGTCTTGATGAATGACTCTTCAGTGTTTGCCGGCAGGAGTGCTTTAGAGAGATAGTAAAAAACGACCGCCATAATGATTCCGAGTGCAAACCCAGTCCACATGTTAAGGCGCTCGATGAGAGCTTTCTTAGACGCGGAATATCCGGGAGCAGAAGGTGAACGATCCATCATTGTTGTCATTAAATTTGCCCCCCATTATTCGTAATCCACGCGTCGTAATCGGCCTGGCTTACAACATGAACTTTCTTCTGCATATAAGCGTGCAGTAGCCCGCATAGTTCGGCGCACCTTAAGTCGTACACGCCGATCTTGTCGGGGGTTACCGAGGTCTGTGTCATATAGCCCGGGTTGGCATCAATCTTGATACCCATTTGAACGATCCAGAAAGAGTGGATCACATCTTTACTTGTTACGTTAAAGACAACTGGTTTATCGACTGGAAGATACAGATCCTAACTTCGAACCGTCCCATTATCCACGTAATCGAAATTCCAAGCCCACTGCTGGCCGACAACATTGACGTGCATGGCCTTCGGATCAAAGAGCCCCGCACTTTCGCGCTGCAAAGCAACCATGCCCCAAATGAGTGCGAAGAGACACATCAATGCCGACACAATTATCCAAGTGCCTGCTACCCGCGGACTGTCGCGGATTTCATGATCAGCATCATCTGGTGGAGTATCTCCATAGTGGCGCTTTGCTAACAAAGTAGTTAAAGCCATGGCGGCTACCAAACCAGCGATTGGTGCGGCGGCCCACGTAAATACGCGCATCATATTTATGGTCGTCGCCATAGTTTCGGAGGCAGGTGCACCCATTGATCGAATCTGCACTTCGGAAGCGACGAATCCAATAATTGCTGTTAGAACAATCCAGAGCAATCCAGTCTGTTGCACATCTTTGCGCTTGAATATAGAAGAGCGCTTCTGAGTTTCTAAGTCAGACATTATCGCGGCCCCCTTACGCGTTCACTACAGTGAAGTGGCCGGACATGTAACCCATGGTGGACATCGCTGCACCAAATCGTGCGACTGTGCCGTCGCCACAAGGAAATTCGCAGTTCCAGATGTACTCACCTGCATCCCCAGTTATGAAAGTAAATGTTGTGGTCGGAGGATTACTCGAGTAACCCTCTTCCGGCATCTCCTCCTCGGGTACAGCCTTTAATGGGACGCTCACAAATAATTGATCCTGACCATCTGATAATCCGTGCAAGGTCCAGGTGTGACCAATTTGATTAGCGGGGATTGACGTCACCTTCTCGCCGTTAACTGTCATCGTGCCATCTACCGTGCCACGCACCGTTGCGAAAAAATCGTTGGTTATCGTTTCGCCGCCGTCATACTGCCTAACCGTTATCGTGATTGCAGAGTGCGCAGGGACTTCAAAATTTGTTACCGGTCCAAAAGTTACCCAGTCAGGGTGGGCACCCCCGCCGGCTCCATGGCTTCCCGCCATGCTGTCCGGATAGGAGGACAGATCAAGTGTGTAATGCGGAAGCTTTCCCTGCGGTGTATCGATCGTGCCCGCCGGTGTTGCAGCCAAAACGCGGGAGTCGTTCTTGGCCGATGAGACATATGTACCAATGCCAGTTATCAGCCCCGCTCCGAGAATCACTGTGCCAAGTGCCGCAAACAAGCGTTTGTTCATATCTATCCCCCTAGTTGGATCAGTTCTGCGAGAATGTGACCCTAATCACCAGAGAATAGGGGCTGGCACTCCATTTTCCAAGGTAATTCACGCCCTTTTCTCAGGTTGGCAGGCACTGACGAGGGTGAGTTATGGCCACCCCTATGTTGGTTTAATTTGTAAACCAACATAGGGGCATTTCTTATGTTGGTCTGTACAATAAGCCAACACAAGAGGTGAGCACATGTCCCACATAGAAGAAAGGGTCTGGAGAGACGGCGGTGTCGGGCGATCTCGAAGGGACCGGCAACCCTGTAAGTACCAGGTATACATCCCAGACAATCTCCTGGGCAGGCAATTTCTACTCGATGGTCCGGTCGCCGCCGATGTGGCCGATGCCGAAGCAGCAATTGCCCGGTTCAACACGGATGCCTCTGCGCTAGTCAACACTGAGGCTCTCGCACGCATTCTGCTGCGGGCCGAGTCCGTCGCGTCCTCTCGGATTGAGGGCTTAGTCATGGGAGCGCGTCGGATACTAAAAGCAGAAGTCGACCAAGGCACTGAAGGTCTCCACGTAGAAATATCGGCCAAGGAAGTGTTAGCCAATATCAACGCAATGAACTACGCAATTGCGTCGATCGAAAAAGGCGACCTTATTACGTTGGATCAGATACTGGAGATAAACAGAGAACTGTTAGCGAGCACAACTCTCTCAAGCGTAGGCGGCAAGTTGAGGGAGCAGCAAAATTGGATCGGAGGCAACAACTTCAATCCATGCTCGGCCGATTTTGTACCACCACATTGGGAAGTAGTGAGCCCTCTTATGGCCGACTTAGTTGAGTTTTGCAACAGCGATGATTTACCTGCAGTAGCGCAAGCAGCGATTGCGCACGCCCAATTTGCGACAATCCACCCATTCCTAGATGGAAATGGCAGAACCGGGCGGGTTCTCATTCAAATGATTCTGCGTCGGCGAGGGCTTGCCGAAAGAGTTATCCCACCAGTTTCGCTCGTTCTTGCCACCTGGGCACGAGACTACGTTGAGGGATTGATGGGTACTCGCTATGTCGGGGAATCAGACTCAGCATCGGCACATGCAGGATTCAATCTTTGGGTTGGAAGGTTTGCGGCAGCTTGTCAGCGAGCAGTGAGCGACTCATTGGAATTTGAAACTAAGGTGGGCACAATCGAACAGCGGTGGCGGAGCAAGTTGGGCACTGTACGAAAGGGATCCTCCCTCGATACTCTCTTGAAAGGCTTAGTCGGCATGCCGATCTTAACCGTCGCAACAGCGATGAATCTAACAAGAACAACTCATAAGCAGACCAATGAAGCCATATCTGTATTGGTGGAAGCCGAAATTCTTAAATCTATGTCCAGCAGAATGCGCAATAGAGTGTATGAGGCCCCAGAAATTATCGCCGCATTTGCTGAGTTGGAACGACAACTTGCCGGCCCGAATGGGGTTGACACCCGCCGTCTATCTATACGGCAGCGAGGGGTCTAATCTTCGCCGAATATGAATATGACCCAAAGTGCCCAATTTTGGACCTCGTGGCAGGTGGCTCCAGAGATCACCCTCCCTCTCATCGCCGCTGAGTACCTCTATCTGCGCCAGGGCCTCCGCAATCCGACGTGGGCGAGTGCACGCGAGCGCCGCTTCTTCCTGGCCGGGTTACTCACAATTGCTTTGGTCATCACCTCCCCCATTGGGGTCCGCTCGGCTGATCTCTTCTGGTGTCACATGATCCAGCACATCACTTTGATGATGATCAGCGGGCCACTTCTGGTGCTCGGGACACCTGGAACCTTCCGCCCAAAGAATAAGGTCTTCGGACTTTTGACTCATCCGATTCTCAGTTGGGTTACATACGCCGCCTTAATGATCGGCGTCCACCTACCCGGACCACATGAATTCATCACCAATCACCCCTGGGCACACACTTTTGTCGAGGTCCCTCTCTATATAGCGCTCCCTTATCTCTTCTATTTCAATCTGCTCGATCGCAATCTCACGGGTCGTCGCGTCACGCCCGCAATGTCGGTTATCGCCCTCTTCCTGATGATGGTTCCAGAAACTCTCACCGGCTTCTTTATCTACGTGGCGCCAAACTCCCTCTACAACCAGATGTTCACGCTCTCGGATCAGCGTCGCGGTGGATCCATTATGTGGTCGGGCGGAATGATCATTGATACTGTCTGGATGGCTTTTGCTGTCTACCACTGGATCAAAAGCGAGGAACGCGCTTCAATGGCCGTCGATCTAGAGATTGCGAATGAGGCGCGATGAAAGATTTTGAAACAAATGAGCCAACCTGGATCCACGAAGAGGAAGCCGGCACTACACCGGTTTCCGATAAAGCGAAGAAGTGGATCACCGGGGCAATGGTGGCCGCGGTGCCATTCTGCATGTGGGCTGGTTGGTTCGAGTGGGGCCGCGCTCATGAGGGCAATTGGCGGGCTTGGGTTTACACCTTTGAGTGGCCATTCTTCGCTGGCGTTGCCATCTACCTATGGAGGCGGCTAATGAGAGGTGATGTTCCAAAAATCCCACGGCCAGATCTTGTCGCCCTCGCCCGCGAGGCAGATCAATTAATGAAAAGTAAACCAGATCATGCTAGCGATGCAGACGGCGACCATTCCAATAATAAGTAGATAAACACTTTGCATACGGGCTCCAGCTCGATATTCACCCATCAGGCGTTTGTCTCGTGCAATTCCGAGCATGTAGCAAAGAAGAGGTAAGAGTAGAACAGCGTTGAGTACTTGAGTCCAAAGCAAGATCGTGACCAACGGGGCACCTGGAAGCAGAATCAACCCGGCCGCAATAATGGTGATCGCAGCGAAGGTTCCGTAGAAGAGGGGAGCTTCTCTAAATCCATCATCGAGGGCAGCTGGTCGGCCAGTGAGATCACTGACTGAATAAGCTGTAGACAAAGGCAAAATTGATGCCGCTAATAGCGCCGCGCCAATTAAACCAATCGCGAATAACTCTTTCGCCAATGTTCCGGCAAGTGGTTTTAATGCGGCTGCCGCTTGAGATGCATCTGTGATGGTGAAGATTCCTTCGCGATTCAGAGTTGCGGCGCAAGTAACAATGACGAAGAATCCGATGATTCCCGTAAGCAAGGATCCAGTCCATACATCAACGCGCAATAGTTTTAGATCATCGCGAGTAAGGCGTTTATCAACTGCATATGACTGGATGAAAGCAAGTCCCCACGGAGCAAGAGTTGTACCTAATGTCGCCGTCGCAATAAAAACGGCATCACGGGTGAGTGGCATAGACGGAACAACCATGCCATGAAATGCCTTTCCCCAATCAGGGTGCGCCAAAAAACCGGCAAGTATGTATGAAAGAAAAACCGCGGAAAGAATAAAAAACACTTTTTCCACGCGACCAAACGACCCGCGCAAAACCAAGAAAGTCACCAGCATTCCAGCGACAGGGACAGAGAGGTATTTTGAAACTCCGAATAGTTGTCCCGCTGCCGCAATTCCTGCGAACTCTGCCGTCATCGTTCCGATATTGGCCAGGATGAGTGAAGAGGCGCTGAACACTCCTGAACGCGCCCCGTACTTCTGACGCACAAGTCCGATAAGGCCCTGCCTGGTTACGACACCAATGCGCGCGCCGAGATCTTGAAAGAGAATAAGTGCAAGAGTCGAGAGGACGAGTACCCAAAGAAGACGGTAGCCATATTTCGCGCCCATTTGTGAATAGGTGGTGATACCCGCCGGATCATCATCCGAAAGCCCGGCAATCATTCCGGGCCCCATCACGGCAAGTAGGGCAGTAATGCGAATCTTCCGTGGAGAGATCGTCGGAACTTTGACGCCCTTAACTACCTTGACCGCTTTCACGGCGGTCTTTTTCTCATCACTCATGCGAGCGCACCACTGCCTTGCGCAAATCCGCGGTGCGCGGTGCGCGCGACAAGTGCATCAATGATGTCGTCGGCCATAATCCGTCCGACCGGCTTATTTTTCCCATCAATAACCACGATAGAGGAGCCACGGTTATTTGAGAATTCTTCAATCACCTGGTCCAGTGCAGTATTTATGTGAACCGCCGTTGGATATGGCGGCCCCATGAGATCGATGAGTGCCGCACTTGATTTAGCAGAGACCAGCTCGATCATCTGAATGTGATCGAGCAACTTTCCTTTAGCATCAACAACGACTACGCCATCGGAAATATCGCGCTTTTTATGTTTTACCAACTGAGCCAATGCTTGCGCAACCGTGTCATGCTCGTGACAGATCACCATATGCGTTGTCATAACCCCACCAGCGAGCTCTTCGTCAAATGCCACCAGTTGCCGCAGCGTCTTCGCCATCTCCACTGTCATCAAATTAAGAATGCTTTCCCTGTGTTCGTCATCCAAGTCACGCAAAACTTCGGCGCTCTCATCTGGCTCCATCAGCGCAAGCAACTCTGCTGCCCGGTCGACCGGTAATCCGCGAAGGAAACCTTGGAGGTCGTCATCTTCCATTTCTTCGAGTACATCAGCGGCAAGATCGGGGTCAAGCAATTCAATCAACGCATTCTGCTCGCGCCCTACTAAATCTTCAATTAAGTCGGCCAAGTCGGCTGGACGCAATTGGGCGAGCGCCGATCTGGGACCTGAAGTTCGCACTTGCCCCGCGCTATCAGTCAACGATGCAACGGTTGCCCAGTCGACTACCCGATCAGGTGTTGGTCGGCGACGCAACGTGCCAGGAAAGACGCGGCGTAAAAAGGAGACAAAGGAAACGTCAACACCCACTAAGCGAATTTCACGATCTAGCGGTGCTAAATACAAATCTGCGGATCGAACAACACGCAGCCCATTCACATCAACGATCTGATGGTCGATGACATCGGCGTCCAATAATGATTCGCCTGAACGTCGCGTGTACTCCTTGAGATTAATTCTTGTCGAAGAAAGGCGGATTTCATCTTTGGTCAATTTCGAAATTCGCGCCCCATCAATAAAAGATTTGCGCGCTCCCACTTTGACAATAAGCCCAGATACCGCGGGATAAGTTTCCTCACCGTGGCGAACCACAATGTCTACGAGTTTTCCCAAATCACGACCTTCGTCGTCACGCACCGGACACCCGATCAACCCAGCGACGGAGACCAAGGAGTCCCGAATATTCTTCCGGGCCAGAACGGAAACTGAGTCCCGACGCCCAACAATGCGCTTAGCGACATTGATGGCTGGGACTGCAGGGGTTTTCACTCTTGGATTTTAGCCGCCAGACCTTGCCTGATGTCTCACATATCAGTGAAGACCATCGAGAAGTTCTTGCCCAATGCTCCTCTTCTCGTTCTCCCAAGTTCACCTTTAAGTTCCTTCAATTTGGCGTAGCCTCTTCGCCGCCGTCCGATAGACGGACTTATTCTCGCGAACTGATCCTTGAGTCCCTTATCGAGATTTACCCACTCTTTGGATGCGCTAACGAGGAAATCTAATGTGTACATTGGATTACCACTTTGCCAATTCTTCGAGAGTGACCGAAATGTGCTTCTCTTTGCTCGCAAGTCGCTTCTTTATAAGCGGGGTGATCTCTATTTCCCAAAGTATCTCTTCAATTTCATCGAATAATTCGGGCGACATAACATAGAAAGTCGGCTTGTTGTTCGTCAGAACCGCAAAGGGTTTTTTCTTCGCCTTCTTAACAACCGCGTTTGGGTTCTTTTTAAACTCAGAAATAGTCGTGGTTAATTCAGTCATAATCCGATCCATTTTCTCCTCCTTTCCCCTGGCATTAAATTTAGACCTAAATTTAAACCAAGGCAACTGGAGGGTGGTGGGTTGTTATCTCACATAGGACATTCCTAGGGGGCGCCTCCGACAAACCAACCCTGGTAATCCACACCCACAAACCAAACCCAACTTATCAACTCGCACTAGCGCGGTGCGGGGAAGGAGAACCGATTATTATTTAAGGTTTTCGGCAAGTGCCCCCAGGTCGAGTTCATAATCTTCTCCGTTGATTTCCACAACTAATCGCGGATGCTCACCGACTGCTTCAAGATATTTGCCTAAAGTCGAGAGCAGCATGTCGCCTTGATTCTCCAAGCGAGAGACACCAGCTTGTGCCATGCCCAGTTTCTCGGCTACCTCAGACTGCGTTAATTCGGCTGCTTTTCGAATCGCGGGAATATTTTCTAAAAATTTGCGTTCATCTTCATCCGCCCAACGACGTAGCACGGAGAGGTGCTCCTTCTCCTCAGGTGTCATCGCATCAAGAATCTCTTTACCTCGATCGCGGAGTTTTCTAAGGTCAATATTCTTCAATGGATCCACCGTTTTCTTCTTTTTGCTTTTCCCTGACCCACTTGTTGATCGCACCGTCTGCACGTGCACCGACTCCGTCATAAAAAACATCTCCCATCTTTGCCTTGTTTGTCCCGAGAACAACAACTGCGCTTGAAATTATCTCCATTGGCGGGAACCAAACGATCAAACGGATGGCTATCCCTCTGACAAACGGATGGCTGACCCGCCATATCTGATATTGCCTCGAACTCCGTATGCGACATAATTTTTTCGAATCGACGCGTGGAGGTACTGTTAAAGCCTTTAGGAAATCCATCTCGAGGTCCACCAATTCGGAAATCAATTTCATTCTGAGATCCCGTATCGCTAGATTCCGAATGTTTTGTCGCCATATTTCAAACTCCCGAGTTGTTTCAATGAGCATGTGAATCACATACCACCGATAGTATATACCATTGATGATATATATGTCCCGTCCTCGCAAAAGGCAAAAAATCCATAACTTTTCTCATAAGGGATTTTCTCCATCGCCCATGACAGGCCACCTCTGGTAATCCACACCCACAATCCACGGTAAGATTGCCCCCGTTGCTCCAACCGGAGCAGTGATTTCTTCCCTTAAAGCGCAGTATTTGCGCTTACTTGCGAGTCTTATCACCACCCGACCGGCCCAGATCCAACGCAATACCGCTTGAATTGGCCAGTCGTACCGAGACGCGCTTGTCGTCTCGATTGGTATAGCTAAAACATGTCATTACAACCACGCTCTAAAACTCCTGTGCGCGCGAAATCTCCTAAGCCTCACCGCAAGGGAAATGCCGCCACCCCGATTACCCGTACCTCATCCACGGATTCTGTTGAGAGGCCGGCCAAATCTTCATCCAAGCCTGCCTACGCAAAGTCGGCAAAGCCCGCCTTTGCTAAGGGTGGCAAGCCAGGGTCCACAAACACCCCGAGCAAGCGCCTCAAGAACAACCCTCGCTCACTTGAGCGTGCCAAGCGCTTTGCCGAGTCTCGCACAACCACTCCAACCGAGCGATCTGAGCGGAGCGAAGATTTTCGCACCGCCGCGCCCCGCGCCGAAAGAGGCGAATTCCGTTCTGCGCCACGCAATTCAAAGTACGCACCTGCCCGTCGCGAAGAACGCCCCGCAACCCGTCCAGACACCCGTCCAACCACACGCCGTGATGCCCGCATCGCCGAGGTTGCCCGCGGAGATGGCCGTCCTAATTTTGAACCGCAGAAGCGCGTCAAGTTCATCCCCGGTGGAAAGCGCACCACTGCTCCAACTCGCAGCGCCCACAGCGGAACCGCTACGCCAAATAACCGTACTTTCAACCGCGCGACGACTTCGCGATCAAAGAACACTTTTGCATCACATTCAAATTCTCATTCGCCATCCCACTCAAGCAGCGGCTATGGCGAAGATTTCGGTGCTGACGATAATTACATCACCGATGTCCAGCAAGAGAGCACTGTGGAAGCGTCACACCACAAGCCCAATGAAGAGACCACAACAACTTTCGCCGAGCTTGGGGTTCCCGCTGAACTAGTACAGATCCTTACCAGCCAAGGAATTAATTCACCCTTCCCAATTCAGGTTGCCACCCTTCCGGATGCACTCAATGGAGATGACATTCTTGGTCGCGGACAGACTGGTTCGGGCAAGACTCTGGCGTTCGGCCTGGCGATGCTCAGCAACCTGCAGGGCAAGCAAGCAGCCCCTCACCGCCCACTTGGTTTGATCCTCACACCAACTCGCGAATTAGCGCTACAAATTAACGATGTTATTACTCCCCTGGCCAAGGCAATCCGTCTTGACTCGGTTGTCATCGCCGGTGGAATGCCGTACGCAAAGCAGATCACTGCCATGCGCAAGAGCTGCCCAATCCTGGTTGCAACTCCTGGTCGCCTCATTGATCTTCTCAACCGCGGTGAGGTTCAACTCGATGATCTACAAATCACCGTTCTTGATGAAGCCGATCAGATGGCCGACATGGGCTTCTTGCCGGTTGTCAAAGAAATTCTTGATCAAGCCCGACCAAACGGTCAGCGCCTGCTCTTCAGCGCAACTCTTGATCGTGGCGTTGATTCACTCGTCAAGAAATACCTCAACAACCCAAAGACTCATTCACTTCAAAATGACCGTGCCTCTGTCAGCACCATGGAACACCACGTTCTTGTGATGCACCCAAGTGACAAGGACGAGATCACGGCACAAATCGCTTCCCGCGATGGCCGCACAATCCTCTTTGTTAAGACACAACGCGGTGCCGATCGTCTTGCAGACAAACTCGCAAGTGTCGGCGTTGCTGTTGGTGCACTCCACGGTGGAAAGTCACAAGCCGTCCGTACGCGGACACTTGAGCACTTCAAATCCAATCCAACCGCGGCGTTAGTTGCCACAGATGTCGCAGCGCGCGGTATCCACGTCGATGACGTCTCATTGGTAGTTCACGTTGACGCACCAACCGATCACAAGGATTACCTCCACCGCGCTGGTCGAACAGCTCGTGCCGGAGAAGCAGGTGTCGTCGTGACTCTTGCTACATCCAAACAGCAGAGTGCCGTCCGCGGACTCACTTCACGTGCGGGCGTTTACCCCAAGTTCGTCGACGTCCGTCCGCACCATGCAGAATTGGTATCCATCACTGGTTCCAAAGAGCCAAGTGGGATTGCATACATTGCACCAGTCGCAGATAAACCGAAATTCGGTGGTCGCAAGCCACGCCCAGGACAAGACCAGAGACGACGTAGGCCTAGATAGATCTGCTATATTTTCCTCAGAAGCCCCTCGAGGGTCGCAGGGATCGCACTCGCTCTGACTACAGGGCCGCCAACCACAAGGTTGGTAGATAGTGCCCCTGGATCTTCGAGGGGTTTCGTTTATCCAAGTGTTCCCCACCATGGCAATGTCGTTACAAATGGGCTCGTTTCCTTGATTCCATAATTCAATATTTCCCCCGCTCCACTCCTTCTAATCAAGGGATAAAGTTTTGCAAAATGCGAGACATCCAAATTGCTACTTAATACACCGGGCGTAATCGCCGCGCCAAAAGCTCCGCACACTTGATCTGCCAGTTGAAGACCATCAAGTTCTGCATTACTCAATATCTTGACGGGCTCTTCAAGCAAGCCCCACGGAACCCAGGTCGACTCCAATCTTGCTCGAGTTAAAGAATCAATTGTGCGTTGAGCATTCCAGCCTTTAATGCTTGAAAGTCGAAGTTTTAGATGACGGGAACCTCCGGGCCAATCTCGAGCAGCGAGAAGTGCACGTTCCGCCAGAAGTTGCGTTGCCCATAGAAGCGCCGCGCCATCTTGACTTGACAATGGGTAGGGCGCTCGCAAGTCACGTTTGACCGCTACCGTAAAAATCAACTTCAATGGTAACTTTGAAATACTATCGACGATATGTTGGCGTCTATCCCAGTTACGAGCATTCTTAACCCAATGTAGACTTTTTGATCCTTGAGCGAGATCAACGCGAAGGCTTATCATTAATTCTCGACTTGCAAAAACGTCTTCTTCTGCAACAAGTACCCCGGAAAGCACGAAAACGGGTGACGACTTATGTGAGGTTCCAATATCACCGTATTCATCAACATAACAGTAAATATTTGCCAACAAGGTCTCCCGGCAGCGAATGAATTGCTGGGCAAAGATATCTTTATTCGCATCTCAAAGAAGAGTTCAAGACCCGATTGGGGATAGCACGTGGCTTAACCTCGCGTGCGGGCGTTTAGCCTAAATTCGTTGATGTCGGTCCACACCACGCAGAATTGGTATCCATCACTGGTTCCAAAGAGCCAAGTGGGATTGCATATATTGCACCCATCGTGGAAAAGCCTAAATTCGTTAGTCGCAAGCCACACCCAGGACAAGACCAGAGACGACGTAGGCCCAGACAAATCTGCTATATTTTCCTCAACACCCCCAGTCCCTTCGGTGGCTGGCTGCGAAATCCCGGCTTCGGTCGGGATTTCTGCTTTTACCAAGACTCTGGTTTTGTTATCGTTCCGTGACGATCATAGAGATCCTTAGGTAACTGAGAGATTGTTAGCGCTCCTTGGCGAATCTGGCGAATGATCTGTGGATCAACTTTGAGTAGCTCCGATGATGGTGTATCCGTTGGCAAGATGAGGCCAACAGTCTGTCCCAATTCATCTTTCGCTAAACGGAGAGGTTCAGCCAAATCTGAATCATTTGTCAAGATGACAAATACATCTGCCTTCTTGGTGAAGATATCGAAGAGAAAATATGTCGCAAGATTGACATCAGAACCTTTCTCTTCTGTCTTTTTGACTTTCACAGTCTTAGGGCGCCCATCTACATTGAACTCCCAAGGATGCAACGGCATGAGTCGAGCATCTGATCTAAACTTGCCTAAGTGAATCTTGATCTTGTGGTTCACTGTCAGGGCGCGAAGATACGCCTGTTGCCTCTGCCCTTGAGAGAGATCATTCGGCATAGGAGAAATATGAGCAGTGAAATATCGAACAAGAATGACGTCATACTCATAAAGAAGTGCTGAGGACAAAGCAAGCAGATCGAGCCACTTATAAGGTGTCCCTTTCAAAGCCCTCCGATACAAATTAAACCCATCAACATAGACGATTGCGGTTGGCTTGCTCACGTCTGGAAGGGTAAGAGGATTACCCAATACTTCCGAAAGGTCAGTGGCCCTTGTGAACAGAGAAGGCGAGCCACGCCCTGGCCAAGACCAGAGACGCCGCAGACCTAGATAACCATTTGCCGTGATCGGATCAAGCAGGCTAGTTATCGCCCTTGAAGAGTTCGTCACATACATACTCGGCGATAGCCAGACTGGACGTAGCCGCTGGAGATGGCGCATTGCGCACCGCCAATACACGACCAAGTCGATGGATCCGGAAGTCTTCAACCAGACTGCCGTCGCGGTCGACTGCCTGAGCACGAACTCCGGAACCCGCTCGCACCACATCCTGGTCGCGAAGTTCGGGCACGTAAGTTCGGGCACGCTTCAAGAATTGATGCTTGCTCATGGATCCGACAACCTCAGAGATCCCCATCTTCCAGTGAGTCCGAGCCAACTTCTGAAAGCCGGGCCAGCGCAATGTAGTCCAGAGATCTTTAGGTGATATGTCACGACGAAGGTAGCCCTCCCGCGACATGGCCAACACAGCATTTGGGCCAACGTCTACATGCCCATCAATGCGGCGGGTGAAATGAACACCCAAGAATGGATAGTTCGGATCCGGCACTGGATAGATCAAACCGTTGACCAGATCATTCTTGGATCCCCTCGCTTACACAAGATCGCCTTGAGGGAATCGGGGGCGTAGTAGATCCCGGCGTGCACAACTCCACTGTTGTGTGAGGTCTGATGAGCACCGACCGTGACTTCCTTATCGATGACCGTGATCATCGCGTCGCCGCGCAACTCTCCAAGTCGCCGCGCAACTGCACGCCCGATGATCCCAGCACCAACTACACCGATTCGCTCAGGAGTCATACTGTGGTTCCGTCAAAGTTTTCACGGTTTTAGATTAGTCAAACATTCAATCTCTTCCAAAAAAGCCACGGATCGCATGGATTGCGCTCGCTCTGACTACAGGGCCGCCAACGCCAAAGTGGGCAGATAGCGCCCCTGGATCTTCGAGGGGTTTCTGCTTTTACCAGGTATCAGGTTTGCGAATAACACCAACCACTAGTCTTACCCCATGCGCTCATATATCCCAGGCATCCATGGCTAATCCATTCATACCTGGGCGAGGCAGGGATTTTTGTCGTGGCTGCAATCACTCTGAATTGTTCTCTGCCATCGACTTGGGCGACCTCCCCATTGCGAACGAACTCTGGCAGGCTGAATCTGAGCTAGTAGAGAAATTTCCTCTCCACTTGCGGATATGCCGCCGCTGCGGGCTAGGACAAGTAGAAGATGTCGTGACACCGAGCCGTCTTTTTCGTGATTACCGGTACCTCTCGTCCATGAGCGCAAGCTTCATTGAACATGCCAGAATTTATGCGACTCAGGTAACCAAACGGTTGAATTTCCAGAATAAAGATTGGGTTCTCGAGGTCGCGAGCAATGATGGATACCTCCTTCAACACTTCATAGACCTTGGCGTCCGAGTTCTTGGTATAGAGCCAGCCGAAAATGTCGCAGAAATCGCCCTTAAAAAGGGCATCCCCACCGAGAGTGAATTCTTTGGCTTGGCTTTTGCTGAGTCATTACTTGAAAGAAAGGGCCACCCCAGGTTGATCGTCGCCAACAATGTCATGGCTCACGTTCCCGACATTCGCGATTTCATTTCTGGCCTTGCCAAAATGGCCGGCCCAAATACTCTCATCAGCATCGAGAATCCCTCCTTGATGAATTTCCTTGAGGGCAATCAATTCGACACTATTTATCATGAACATTATTCGTACCTCACCGCTCACTCCGTCAAAGTTATAGCCGCCGAGTTTGGCCTGGAGCTTTTCGAAGTTGAGAGGATCAATACACACGGAGGATCCAATAGGTACTGGCTTCGTCTCCAAGGGTCGGCGACGCCAAGCAGCGGGCAGGTTGAAAACTCTGTCTCCAGGGAGATCGACTCTGGGCTCTTCGATGTAGAAGCCTGGGATTCTTTTGCAGCGCGGGTTGAGTCCACTCTTCGTTCCTTCCACGATTGGCTAAACCGGGCCCATCAAGAAGGGCGAACCGTCTACGGATTTGGGGCCGCAGCCAAAGCCAGCACCCTAATAAACGCCTCAAAAATCCAGAAAGATTGGATAATCGGAATTGCGGATACAAGTTACGAGAAGCAAGGACGATTTATGCCTGTTCAAGGAATCCCAATCATCTCCCCGGAGAAGATGTATGAAATGAATCCAACCGACATCATCATCTTCCCTTGGAATATCAAGAATGAATTAATCCCCCTTATAAGAATGCAAAGTTCCAGCGATACTCGAATTTGGCAAGTTATACCTACCCTAGAAATGATTTCCTAGATGAAAACATCCGTCGCACTCGAACAAATTCAAGGCGTAAGAGCGATCAAGGCTAATCGAGTTCCTGACAACCGCGGATCATTCACCAAGTTCTTTGAAGTCGACGAATATCGATCAATGGGTTCTTGTCTAAATATTGATTCGTTGGCCATCTCAGAAAACACCTCGGCTGGAACCCTAAGAGGATTGCATTTCCAGGTGCCTCCACATGAGGAAGAGAAACTAATTCTTTGCATCGAAGGCAGGATTTACGACGTCATAGTCGACCTAAGGCCAGACTCATCCACTGTTGGACGGTGGGCGAGCATTGAGTTGGATGCTGACCATCCCACAACATTGATCCTGCCCAAAGGAATTGCACACGGTTTTCAGACACTTACACCAAATACAAAAGTAATTTATGGGATCTGCGGCGAATATGTTCCTACGAGTGGACGATCACTCCTCTACTCAGACCCCTCACTAAGAATTACTTGGCCCCTCCCGATCTCTCAGATCTCTACTAAAGACAAAGATGGAATATTGCTTGCGGAGGCGATATCACCCCACAGTCCTGAGAGAACATGAGAAGGATTCGAATCGGCTATGTGCCGATCAGTCAGGACTTATCGGCGCCTGGCGATCGCAGGAGAGTCGCATTCTGGGCAAAGAATCGCGGGCATGAAATTGTTCTGGATTTGAACGAACCTTATGATGTTTTGCTCCTCTCCGAAAGATCGAACTTAAGCGCCTACAAGAAAGAAACGAGCGGTGCTCCAATAGTTTTTGACTTAGTGGACGGATATTTAGCCACTGAGTCAGTTCTCCACGACTGGTTCCGAGGAACCTCCAAGGTTCTTGCCGGTCAACTTTCTGGCACGCCAAAGCCATTTACAAAGTTTGTTGCCAATCTATGCTCACAATCTGCTGCCGTCATTTGCAGCTCCACCGAACAGCGCGAAATGATTCTCACGTATTCGACAAATGTTCACGTGATTTTGGATTCTCATGAAGAGATGCCACTTCTTCCCTTCGGCGATCACTCCCAGAACTCAACTCAACCTCCACAAATTCTCTGGGAGGGAATGCCCGCCACTCTTGCGGGCGTGGCGCAAATTCGTGAGGCTCTCGAAAATCTACAGAAGAGTCGTGGCATCCATTTAAATTTCGTTACTGATCCCAATTACTATCGCCTTTTAGGAAAATTCTTTTCAGGTCAAACCTCATCGCTGCTCAGAAGAAGTCTTCATGGAGCATATGAATCCTCTGAAATCATCCCGTGGACTCAATCTAACCTAGTTGATGCTGCCAGACGATCAACTGCTTCGATCATCCCTATTCAATTGCAGAATAAACTTCAATTTATGAAACCGGAGAATCGGTTGTTGATCATGTGGCGTCTCGGTCTTCCTTGTCTTACTTCTTCAAGTCCCGCTTACAAGAGGGTGGCAATGAGCGCTGGGACCGACACCATATGCGAAACTCCTAAAGAATGGGAATCTAAGTTGTCTCAGGTACTCGAAGATCACGAGTTTGCGCGGGACGTTGTGACCAGAGGTCAGAACTATCTTGCGCAGAATCACAACAGCGAAATTCTGCTCTCTAAATGGGATCAAGCATTCCAATCTGTACTCTAGGTACGTCACCCCACTTGAGAGGAATGCTCTTTGTCTCAGCCAAGGAAGTTTGACCTTTCCTACATAACAGTGGATTCTGTTTCTGAGGGCGTGGGCTCAAGCCAGATCCTGCCGCTCATGCAGCGCCTCTCCTCGGCGGGCCTATCCATTAACTTGATCAGCTTTGAAAAGGTCGAGCCATCTTCCGCCACTCGAGATCTACTCAGATCGCTAGGTGTTCAGTGGGATTTGCGCCAATTCAAGGCCAACGGAGCACTCGGTGGATTCACTCGGCTCATGGAAATCAGCAAGCACATTCCTGAAACAAATGTGATTCACGCGCGAAGTGACATCCCCGCTGTTGCGGCGAGTCTTTCCAGAAGAGCTCCCATTCTCTGGGACGTTCGGAGTTTGTGGGCCGATCAAAAGGCATACATCGAACCGAACCCCCTTAAAAAACGAGTTCTGAGGTCGTACCGACTTCTCGAAAATATTTCTAGTTTCAACGCATCTGCAGTGTCCACTCTTACGCATAGCGTCGTGCCGGAACTTGAACGCCGGCATCATCGCTTACCTAAATTACGCATCGTCGTGCCAACGGCCGTTGATTTAGATCGCTTTAAATTCAACCCGGCGATCAATTCACCCTTCAGGGGGCTGTACTCAGGGACCTACAACAATTACTACGATCTTGGCCTTAGCAAGAAATTTATTGACGAGCTCTCCACACGCGCAAAAATAGAAGTCCACTGGGCTCGTCCTCACGAATCACATCGCAGATCTCTAGACGCTGGAGAGAGTCACGTATTTGAGTCAACGCAGAACGAAATGGCCAATCGTATTTCTGAATATAGTTTCGGCTTGTCCATCTGCAAATTGGATGCAGGACCATCACTCAAGGCAGCTATGCCAACAAAAGTTGCAGAGTTTCTCGCATGCGGCAAACCAGTGGTTGTAAATGCAGGACTTGGTGACTTTGACGAGTACTTAACGGAATTCAACGCTGGAGTAATCCTCGATGGTTCGCCAAAAGATCTCTCCATAAAGGCAGAAGTGCTCCTCAACCTCATGTCTGATCCAGAAACGCCCATGAGATGCCGCCAACTTGCTGAGAAATATTTTGACATCGACAAAGGTGCCGAAAAATACTTAGATCTCTACAAGGAAATGAAGATCTAGAGTCCCATTAACTTCGCTTGACGATCAAAATCGGGTACCGCGCTTCGTACCTCTTCGAATGTCCCAGTAGCCATTATCTTGCCACCCGCCATATAGACCACCAGATCTGCGTTGCGCACAGTCGACAACCTATGCGCAATCATCACAACCGTGGTTGAACCTCTAAGTGCATGGATGGCTGCGGAGATACTCGCTTCCGTCTCCCCATCTAATGAGCTGGTAGCCTCATCCAAAACCAATAAATGAGGCTTCGTAAACATTGCGCGAGCAATGCCTAATCGCTGTCTCTGACCTCCGCTTATTTTCGCTCCGCGTTCTCCAACTGCGGTATCTATTCCCTCCGGCAAGTCAACCAAGAAGTCCTCCAGGCTCGCAACGGTCAATGCACTCATTACAAGTTCATCCGTAGCGGCTTCCGGAGGGAAGCCCAGAGCAACATTTTCACGGATCGAGCCATTTGAGATGACAACATCTTGCGGTACATATGAAATGGCTCCTGGCCATTTTGCCACTGCCTGAAGCGGCGCCAATCCAGACACCATCACGGTTCCTGAATCTGGGGAAAGAACACCTAAAAGCACATCGATAATCGTGGTCTTGCCAGCCCCCGACGGTCCGACAATTGCAACGGAAGATCCGACCGGAATAGAGAGTGAAATATTTTGTATCGCCGGAGTTGCCTTACCGGGATAGGTGAGCGAAACTCCGTCCACCTCAATACTTGCGACAAAGCCCTCATGAACCACGTCAACCGTGTCATCAACGTTCTCCACCATGGGGGCATTTCCCAGGCTTTCAATCAAATCTAACGTTGGCCCAGCGGCGCCCAGGCCACCTCGAATTTGAATTGAACCTTGCTGTACTCGAAGCACGGAAGGGGCAATGCGCGTTCCGGCTGCTAAAAAGATCGCAAGAGTCGCTACAGCGTGAGTGGCATCTTGAAATATGAATTGGACGCCACCGATTAGCAGCGCGCCGAGCACCACTGCGGTTTCAATAACGTACTTACCAATAAATGGCATAAAATATATCTCCGCCATAGTGTCGGAAAGAGAAAAACGCAATTTTCCGATTTCACGCGCGTAATAATCGCGCCTATTACGAACAATAGATTCGCGATAAGAACTAAATACTTCAACAATTTTCTCGTTACTGCTTATAGTAAGTCTCGAAGACTCGAGACCGAGCTCTCCAGCGCGAACGTGCAAAAGGCGATAAAGTGAAAATCCGATCACGGAGAATACAACGACAGTCGCGATCGCTGTTGTTGGATTCACGATCAACAATCCGATCCCCATAACCACAAGTAGAGAAACATCTGCCACGAGAACAACTGAGGTGGCCAATACATTAAGGGTTATGTACTCGACACCTCGGGTTACGGAGTAAAGAGTCTCCTGGGTAGTCCTCGATTGAATCATCAACAATGGTTGAGCCAGCAACCTCGAAACTAGATTCGCCGAAATTGAAGCACCTCTCCGGCTAAGAAAGAAAAGTATTCGGCGCGTAAATAATATCGAAAATACCGTTCGACCCACTAGAAGAAGTACGGCTGTAAGGCCCAGGATTACGATTTGCGTTTTAAATGGAGAGTCCTCGATGTGCAGAAATCGCAATACCGCGCTCACGCGATCCCCGGGTTGATTCGATTCAATTCCACTGACCGCGACAGCGCCCAATAGGCCAATTACTAGAACCCCAAGCAAGTCCAAGCCACTCATGAATACTTGCAAGGCAGCAACGGCAACGACCTTCTTTTGGTCCTTCCGTGAAAGTACCCTCGCTGACCGGCCGAGAGTGCTCAGATACCAGCGGTTTCGCAACCTATTCACACGACTCCCGCCCTTAAGTGCTCCATTTCATGACTAACAACTACCCTACCAATAATGATCAAATCCCTATTCCGCCTCTTCAATCTAGCCACTTCTGCGCCCAAAGTTCGATGACGAAGAGCGGCCAAAGAATGCGATCCTTATCCACTCCACCTTTATGAACATCTATTAAGCGACTCACTTCAGTCTGATTAAACCATCCCCGATTTCTGGCGGTCGAGCCAAGAAGCACTTCCGACACCTGTGAGCTGAGTTCATTTCTCATCCAACTGGCGCGCGGAAAACCAAATCCCATCTTCTTTCTATCAATTATGTTTTCAGGCACATACTTCTTTGCGATCTCTTTCAATAAATATTTGGTCGTCCTATGACGGAATTTCAAATCCGGACTAATACTCCCGCAGAGTTCCATGAATTTATGGTCCTGGAAGGGAGCACGCAGCTCCAAACCGTGTGCCATCGATGCAATATCAGTTTTGAAATTGAGATCCTCGGGAAGGTAAGTTTCGATATCGACGGCCAGCGCTCGATCCCTCGCACCAAGTGCGCTCGCATTCTGCCAGATTGAGTCAAACCACTCGCCTGGACCGCCACCGCCCCTTCCTCCAGCGACGCTTCCTTGCCAAAGCTTGGCACGTTCGCTGTCATGTACCAAAGAGACCATTCCTCTATATCGAGCTTGCTTGTTTGGATATGGGCGTAGAGCGCCCTCCAATCTGGAAAATACTCTTCCGTTGGACTGAGATTCGAATTTTCCGAGAAATGGCGAGAGTGGTGAAAGTATTTTCAGGGCAACATTGGCGGCATGCCGTCTTTCTAGCATGAGATAACGCGAATACCCTCCCAGTGCCTCATCGCCTCCGTCTCCACCCAAGGTAACCACCACTTCGGATCGAGCAAACTCACTCAACAGAAATGAAAGAATTACAGAAGAGTCGGCGAATGGTCGGTCAAGAGTCGATGTCAAAATCTCAACCATCTCGAGAGGATCTGGGTCGACAATGAGTTCATGATGATCAGTGCCAAGATGATCCGAAACGGTCTTGGCGTACTTCGATTCATCAAATCGCTGATCTTTAAATCCAACAGAGAAGGTTTTTAGTTTCTGCATTGAATTCTTAGCAGCCAAGGCAGTTACAAGGGTCGAATCCACCCCACCGCTTAAGAAGACACCCAAAGGTCGTTCGGAGACCATCATCATCTTGACCGAATCTTCTAGTGCTGCGTGTACTGCCTCCTTCGCCGATTCCTCCGTAAATGCTTCTTTTTTTGACGAATCAAATTTCCAATATCTCTCAATCGAAATCTTTCCCGCCCTCCATCTGAGAAGGTGACCCGGAGGAAGTGCGGCGATCGAAGAAAAACCGGTCATAGGTGGAGGGGCATACCCAAATGCAAGAACGAAATCCACGGCTCTCAAATCTGCCTCTCTTGCCGCACCGACTCTCAGTAGCGCTTTAGCTTCTGAGGCAAAGTCCATTCCACCATCTGCCTTGGTGCTGTAGAGAAGGGGCTTCTCGCCCATCCGATCGCGAATCAACAATAAAGTCTGACTTCTTGCATCCCAGATGCTTATTGCAAACATTCCCCGCAATTTATGAACAAATTCGACACCATCCAACAGATAAAGATAAGCGATGACTTCCGTGTCACCTTGGGTCTTTAGAGGGCAACCACGAGAGAGTAATTCCTTCCTCAACTCCACGAAGTTATATATCTCGCCATTGAATGCAACAGCAACTTCGTCGTTCTTAGTCACGATTGGTTGATGCCCGCCTTGCACATCAATGATTGAAAGCCGACGTGCCCCGAGTTCGACACCAGGGAGTACAAAAAAACCTTCGTCATCTGGACCACGATGAAGAAGGGAGTCAGTCATCTTCTTTAAGACTTCTCGACTTCCAGCGTGAGTGCCAACTCTCCCCGCGATACCGCACATCTAAGTCATTCCTCTCAATATCACTTTGCTTCAGTCTGTGACTGGAAGACACATTCGAAGGATTGAGCGAACTGCATCGAGATACAGACGACCCTTTGCAAAGGATTTTGCAGAACTAAAATGGAACTTCACCCAGATGAGTCTTCTTTCAAGAAAACCGATTTGGGGATCCTCGGTAAACATTTTCAAAAGTGCTCTTCTATTGCCCAGATAATATTCTGTTAGAGAACGATTACTTAGATTATTCAAATGAATCCTACGACGAACGAGAACCTGATCACAGAAACCAACTTTTGCGTCCCTGCAATATCTTCGAAAGAAGTCCCAGTCCTCTGCGGGTCCCCTGAAAGCTTCATCAAAACAACCAGATCTTTCAAGGCGAGATTTTCGAATTATCGCTCCGCTACACCCCATAACAATAATCGCGCGGCCTGGAAATTCTTTAAAATATTGATAGCAGTCACCCTCAAATATTGCCTCGTGATATTGATTTTGGCTTTCCTTACCTCCAAAATCTTGTCCGTGGCAATAAACGAGATCTAAATTCCTTGCCACCATAATTTCCATTTGAATGCTCAGTTTGTTTTTTTGCCAAATATCATCACTATCCAAAAACGCTACATATTCGCCCCTTGCAGCCAGAATGCCTGCGTTTCTGGCCGCTGAAGCTCCCCGATTTTTTGTCTCTATCAATACAATCTCTTGGCTAAATGCCTTGAGGAGTTCAACAGAATTATCACTCGAGCCATCGTCAACTACAATGATCTCTTTATTGGGATAATCCTGCTCAAGCGCGCTCGAAACCGCATCTTCCAGGAAGAGCGCGCCGTTGTAATTTGGTATTACAATTGAAACTAGCGTATCCATTTCTCGAGTCTAACTCCCCTTATTGCTATCTCAATCCAACTCCGGAAGCAGGCGAGTCAAAAAATCCACCATTTCCTGGAAAACAATTCGTTGATCGTGCTTTCCATAGTCAATCTTTGGCGGTGCTATGTCTCGTGACGCATCATTTGCAACTCTCAAAAACTCCACAATCTGTTCACTGATTACCTCAGGCGATGTGCCTGCCAATATGTGGACGAGAGGGTTTCCTTCCGCAGCCAGATCCATTGCAACTCCTGCGGGAAGCGTGAATATCGGCAAATTCGCCAAACAAGCTTCGATATAGACTTGGCCATAGGACTCCGTCACTGCCAAGTGGAGAAATAGGTCGCATTCTGCCATTAGTCTTGGCACGTTTTTAACTCTCCCCAGCAAGGATACGCTGTCACCCAATCCCAATTTCACAATCATTGATTTAATGTCATTTTCTAAAGGGCCGGTCCCAGCTATAAGGAGTTGCGCGTTGGGGTACGAACGCAAAAGCTGAGCGAAAGATTCAAGAGCTAAGGGATAGTTCTTCTCCCACGCGAGACGACCCACGGCGAGGACGCGCGGGTAACCCGATTTGAGTATCAAGTCACCGCTCGAGTCTCCCATGGACTTGTAGAACGAAGTGAAATCCACGCCATGACCCACAGACAAAATACGTCTTGGGTCACAGCCTGAAGCGATAATTGAATCGGTCACCTCCCTCGATAAAGATTGGACCATCTGAGCACGCCTAACGTAGCAACGGTAGATTCTTTGGTGAATGAAACCCCTAAACGGCTTTCGAGATCTCATAAATTCAAAATATTTAGGTTGCATATGATGAATCACTCCAAAATTTGTTTTTGTAACTCTCCCACCGATCATGCCGGCAATCGATGCCATGTGTCCGTGAAGCAGAAGGAAATTCCTGGCTCCCTTTATCCGCGCGCGCCGTATCAAGTACGCGGACTCCAAGACGGCAACTAGTCGACTACTACTCTTCGGAGAAAATACGTTCACCGAACTTCTTTCCAAATATTCGTTTATCTCCCCTCGGCTCTCCAAAGTAATCACCGATTGCGAAAAGCCATTTGAGTCCAGGTGTTCTATCAATCTCTCCAGCCACATATGTCTTCCGGAGGATTCGACAATGTGAATCAGATGGTTTTGTTTCACGCTCGCAGTCTCACAATTGATTCTCCAAAGTAGCGGATAGAAAGTAACGAGTGCCGTAATTCGGCAACATTCGAGCCAGCACTAAGTCGATCTGCTTCGAGGTATAAAGTATCAAGTTTCGAAGCGTAAAACTGCGTTTTAAGTCTTGAAAGGTCGGCGCTGGCCAATCGACCTCAAATGTCTTCATGTAGGTTAATTGAAAGCCACTCGTTTCCAACAATTTTTTCATTGAAATAGATGAGGCCAAAGAAACGTGATAGGGAGGATATGAGGTTAGTTTTCCTCTTGTCGTCCAAGCGAAAAAACGCACAATTAGATGCGTAAGTGTCATGGCACCTTGAAGAGGGCCTTGAGCAAGAAGTATCCCCTTCGGGGACATTTTCATTCGCAAGAATTTCAGTTCTACAATCGGATCTACGAGATGCTCAAGAACATCTCCGAGAAATACAATATCAAAACTCCGGTTTCCAGCTTGAATTTCTTCTCGTGAAAGCAATTTGACACCAGTATTTAGTTCGGCCAATTCCCGCACATCGGCGCTTAGTTCCATGCCTGAAGGAGTGAGACCATTTTCTTGAGCAAATTTAAAGGAGATCGGATCTGCACCACACCCATAGTCAAGAAATGACTCGCCAAGCCCCCTAGTGCGCTCTTTCAGATAAGCCTCAAGATCTGAAAACTTTGTGGGAGGTGACTCCTCCGAAGGAAGTTGCTCGTTTTCACCTTGATCGACGTAATCGGAAGAGTAAAGTTCGAACAATTGTGCATCGGTAAGTGTAGGAAAAAGCGAGAAACCACGGCACCCTTGACAGAATATGAAGCGGTATTCTTTATCTCTAAAAAGTATGGTCCTCTGGCTCAGGCTTAACTTGACTCTCTGAGAACCACAGAAGTAGCAGTGCATCACGTCATTTGCCATTGGCACCCGCCCGCCTGTCCATCATGGAAATAGAAGGATTAGATAGAAGATATTCGTGAAATAAGTCTAGATCTTCGGTAATGACGTTCTGCTTTGCGCAACAGTCAAACCTCCCACCTGATTCAGCGTGTCCAAATAATCGACAAGTTCTTTTCCAGAGCCCACAATCAAGGAAACTATCGCGGCAACCGAATCTCCTGCACCGGTAACATCCACTGCATGAATTTCATCAGTCGGTGTCGCCACAACGCTCTGTCCCGCTGAAAAGCAAGTAATTCCATTCTTTCCCTGGGTAACAATTACAAATTCAGTCCCCTGAGAGAAGAGCCAAGCCAATGCCTCTGCTTCGTCCCGGTGGGTATGAACAAACTCTTGCCACTCTTTTGCGTTCGGCTTTATTACGTCGCATCCTGCGAAGAACGCCACCCTCCCCAACCCTGGATCCGAAACTACCGGCTTCTTTCTGACTTTTGCCAACGACAAAAGGCTCGTAATAAGCGTTTCGGTTAATAGTCCCTTGGCGTAGTCGGATAGCAGCAATACGTCACAATTATCAATCCGGCCACTCACCTCCTTAATGATCTCGGCTTCCATCTCGTGATTCAAAGAATTCACATCCTCCGAGTCCTTTCGAAAAATGGGTACGCCATCAATATAAACTCGTTCTTTGACTGTCGTCCGACGGGAAGAATCAATCATTAAATCCATCTGCCCAGCATCCAAACCCTTCAATGAACTCATCTCATCTCCGACCGAGTCAAGACCACGTACTCCGATCAAGAAATGGTCCGCTTTAGACAAGTTATTCAAATGTCTGAGAGCGTTTCCCGCCCCACCTAATTCTGCGAAATATTCCTGCTCTTCAACTATTGGAATTGGAGCTTCCGGAGAAATCCTTGTCTTCTTCATGTAAATCCACCGGTCCAACATCACGTCGCCGACAACTAAAACTCGTGCGTTATTCCAATTCATTTAACACCCCATCGAAATAGGCAACGATCTGGATCGCTTGAAATTCAAATGGCCCCTCACTCCCTGGAAGAACTGTCTCAATATTTACATCCCAATAAGGAATGCCAAATGCTGCGGCAGCTCCCTTATCCGATTCAGAGTTGCCGATCATTGCCGAGAGACTCCTGTCAATCACTACAGTCTCGGCCACTTGTTCAAGTAAGCCCGGTTTGGGTTTTCTGCAAGCACAATTCTCTTCTGGACCGTGAAAACAGTAGTGAACCGTATCGAATTCAATACCATTCTCGAGGAAAATGGCGTTAACGCGTTGTTCAACTTGCTCAAAATCCGCTCGCGAAAACTTCCCTCGTGCCAAGCCTGACTGGTTGCTCACTAGGTGTAACTGATAATTGTTCTTCCTGAAAAGTTGCAGACCTTGGACAACTCCCGGGAGAACTCGAACATCCTCGGGGGAAGATATATAACCAGCATCTTCGATGAGAGTTCCGTCGCGATCAAGAAAAATACTTACGCTCATGAATTACCGTTCGTCATAATCCTGTCCACTATGCGCGTCGTGCTCACACCCTGTACTTCATCAGTGTAGGAAACCGTGCATCCTATTTCGGTCAAAAAAGACTTTTCCGGATAATCTCTTTCCCGATACTCAGGGCCTTTTATAACTTTTCCAGGACGCAGATGTTTTAAAACTGTTAGCGGATCATCCTCCGCGAAGATAACGACCAAATCCACGAATGGGAATTGCAAAAGCGTCCGTGCTCGGTTTTCTTCTGACACGTAGGGCCTAGAGGCCCCCTTTATGCGTCTGACTGATTCGTCCGAATTTATTCCTACCACTAAATACTTTCCCATTTTCGAAGCTTGGTTAAGTAACCGAAGGTGGCCTTCGTGAAGGAGATCGAAACAACCGTTCACCCAAACTATTGCCTCATGGGGTGGAAGTTGAATTTCAGAGAGATGACTCTCATGAACAAATCTAGGCACGACTCTTTCCAACTCGTTTTCAGATAACCCCATTTTTGATTCAATCAGCTCACAGACAATATGGATCAATATGAGGTGGGCCTCTTGAATGATTGCGGTTTCCTGGCCACCAACTTCAATAACAATATCGCTGGCGCCTGGAGCGATTTGGCCTTTGTCGCCAGAAATAAGCACCGTAATGCCCCCGTGCTTCTTCGCCTCTGCCAATCCCGCTAGTACATTCGGTGAGGTTCCAGAAGTAGTAAAGCCAATAACAACATCGCCAGCTTCAACTAAAGATTCAACCTGGCGCGAAAAAACATGATCGAATCCGAAATCATTCGATATCGCTGTCATCGCACTTGTGTCGGTACAGAGTGAAATCGCCGGAAGCGATCTTCGATTACCTTTAAAACGACCAATCAACTCTGTCGTGAAATGTTGAGCCTGAGAGGCACTTCCCCCATTCCCAAAGGCATAGACGCGATGTCCCAAAATGAAGGCTTGCGAGATTTCCTCAGCGAGTGAACGTATCAGGCCGATTTGAAAATCGCTTATAGAGAGAAATTCACGATATCGCGCTCTAATTGATTGTTCAATCACAAGGGCATTATGCCCTATCTCCCCTTAACTTTGGATTAAAAGCGTTCTGCACGCTTCAAAAACCTCATTCGGCTCGATAGCGGTGATGCAATGGGGGGAATCTGCCTGGCATGATCCCACGCAAGGTGAGAGCAAAAATTGAGGTTGTAATTCAATGTATCTCGTTTGCCAAGGATGATAGCGATTTGGGGAGTGCAAGTGCCAAGGATTCCCGTCGAGCGGATGTGCACTTACAACAACGCAAGGTAATTTAAGCGTGGCAGCTATGTGTACTAGGCCTGAGTCATTACTGATCAACAAATCAGCGCCCAACATCAACTCAGTAATCTCACCCAAACTCGTCTTGCCGATTAAATTCGTCAAGTTTTTTGAAGCAACAAACACATCAGCAAGTTCCTGTGAATCAAATGATGGGGGACCAAGAATGGTTAGTTCTATCTCGGGATATTCGGAGATCATGAGTCCGACAAGAGCCGACACTTTCTCAATTGGCCAGTTTCTTCTAGCCTGACCAGCACCAAGACTTACTAGAACTCGCTTGGCTACTCCCCGATCTTCTCGAATGACCTGGTTTATCCGATTCTCGGGTATCGTCCAATTTTCAATTTCGTTACTTGACACCTTTAAGCCAAACATCTTCAGAATCGAGAGCATCCGCTCTACTTGATGCGAATGATCAACAAACATTTCAGGGTTCCGCCGCGCAGTCTCAGCGAGCGAATTCCGTCCTTCATTTACGTGCTTGAATATGAAGTTCTCGGTGAAATGACTAGCATCTTCGACGAGTAACCAATCCGGGCCGATCAACAAGTCTATTTGTCCTTTCCCGTGGCGGAGCAACGCGATGTATGTACTAAACATTTTTCTGCCATAGCTCGTTGCTTTCCCATGACCTTCCCCGGATTTCGGCGGTTGGTGCCCCCTTATCCAGATCCACCGATCCACATAGGGACAGAATTCGACAAGCCCAGAGTTCTCTTTCTGAGCAACAACAAACAATTTGGAATTTGGGAAATTTTTCCTTGTCTCGCGGATAACTGAAGAAAACAGAACAAAGTCACCCAGATTTTCCCAATTGGCGAGAACGACAATGCGCGGATCGGAACCTTCAGAGACTATGCCTCTGCCAAGATGCGGGACAGAAGCCAGAAGCAATCGCTTCAGCCACGTTCTCACCTTTATCAACGACAAACCTCCCGCTAACGACTCACTCAAATCCCTTACGAAAACCATTTGGATTCGACCAAAATAGAATGCGGCAATTCCAAAGGACTTTTCCTTCAAGGAATGATACCGTTTCTCGAAATTGGTGCTTTGCGTATTCTTGGAGGACTCGTCGTGGATGAAGCGTCAAAAACATTATCCCTCTACTCCACTTTGTTGATGCCTTTCCTTCAAGGAAAGATCCTAGATATCGGAGCTGGTATTGATCCAATCACGAAAGATGCAGTAATTTTCGATAAAGAGCAGGGTGACGCACAAGTGTTGGACCAGTACTTTCCTTCGGGGAGTTTTGACACCGTTTTCTCCTCACATTGCCTGGAACATATGGTGAATCCGGGGGATGCCATCAAATCTTGGTTTTCTCTTGTAAAACCTGGGGGCTTCCTAATTACGATCGTTCCTGATGAAGATCTTTACGAACAGGGTCATTTCCCGTCAATATTCAACTCAGACCACAAGGCCACTTTCACTCTTTCAAAGTCACATTCTTGGTCGCCCGTGTCATACAACTGCCTAGACCTAGCGAATAAGTTAAATGGGAAACTCGTCTATTCCGCTCTCCAGTCTGATAACTACGATTTGAGAAGGAGAACGTTTGGCAAGCTTGGAGTCCTTAGATTTCGAATCTTCCGAGTACTTATGAGACTCCCGTTATTCTCACGAGTTACCTTGAAATTAAGACTCCGGCCAATTGATCAAACGAGCGGCGGTATTAACGTCCTCGCACAAAACTGTTTTATAGTCCAAAAATCATTAGAAAATTAAGGAGCTAACTCATCCGCGATATTCTAGAAATACTGGCGCTACCAACTAGATAATATTTCGAATTTTGTCTCCTACAAATCTACTCAACTTCTTCGCACCAACCTCATTTAAATGCACACCATCACTAAAATGTGCGAGATTAGTCGTAGCATCGTTGCCCTGTATAAATCCAACTCCAAGGTCTTTCGCCATCGCTGGTATAAGGGCTCGATAAGTTGGATCGTAACTGTTCGTTGGGACCGTCGCCAGAATAAGTTTTGCCCCAATTTTTTGACACTCTGCTTTCATGATTCTCAAATGCCTCAGCGTGGCGCTCGGAAACTGAGAAGGAATCTCCAGAGATTCAGTTGCTGGCAACTGCCACCGACCCGTGGCGTATGAATTTAGGGTGCGCGCAAAACTCGAATCCCCATTAAATTTCATGGTATCCACATTTCGATAGACAACGCCTTCTCTTAGGCTCCGGAATCGAATGGAACGGTAAAGGGTATTCAAGATGAAAGGATCTCGAACATTATTCCGATACCGATAGAGATAGAAATTTCGATTGAGAAAACTCTTTACCCCAGTCCCCTGGTGTGCACTTGCCGCTACATCGTAGGTTTCTGCCGAAACATCCACGTCGGACTCGCGGGAGATGTTTGGAGCCATCATTATTAACAAGTACTTGGGTTTGGAGTAACGCAAGATATCTTTGAACTGCTTCATAATCGTATAAGTCGTTGAACTATTGAGTGACGCATTGAAACTATGAAATCCTCCACCCACCGCAGCATCAAGGACGTCTGGGTCCACTCCTTCCTTTCCGGTGGAATCGCCCATGATTACCATGTCTATAGGTCCGAGCGCACTAGGTCTTTCTTGAATCTTAATTAACTTGGCCTGTTGTTGAATCTGCCAAACAGTCTGCGGCGGGCCGATTATTGGACTTGCAAGACGCATGAGTATCTCAAGCAGCAGTACCGCCGAGACCATCCCTGAGATGAGTTTCAATATTTTCATATGTCCTCAGAATTGAAAGTAGACGAAGGGGACGATTTCGCTAGCTCGGAAACTCAAAGCAATGGCGAACAATGCTCCAATTACGAGCCCACTTGAATAAGTGTTTAACACATAGCGGGCTGATCGGTAATGTCTAACAATAAAATCTAGGCTGAATGAAATCATGATCAGTATCAAGAGTTGAAGAAAATCAATTCGGTCGAAGGTTCCACCGGCCTTCCCTGCGATTCTCGTGATCATCTCAGTGGCCGTATGAAACGAATCCGCGCGGAAAAAGACCCAAATTAGCGAGACAATAATGAAAGTTACTCCAGCTTTTACGGGCCTTGTAAGCGAGAGAAGCCTTGCGGGTGTTCTCAACGGATTGAAATGAACCATTAACTTGTGGAGTACGAGCAGTAATCCATGAATTAAGCCCCAGATAAGAAATGTGACCGCTGCGCCATGCCATAGACCAGCCACAGTCATTACTATTAGTAGATTCAAGAGGCTTCTTTGAAACTTCACTCTATTGCCACCAAGGGGAATATAGAGATATTTCCTAAACCAGCTGGATAAAGAGATATGCCATTGTCGCCAAAATTCGGTTATGTTCTTTGAAAGATAAGGTTCTTGGAAGTTGCGAATGAGTTCTATTCCTAAAAGTCTCGAGATTCCACGCGCCATGTCACTGTAGCCTGCAAAGTCTCCATAAATTTGAAGGGAGAAAGCGAAAATACCAATTAACAGCGTCTTCCAATCAAAGAGTGTGTTATTCTCATAAATCCTATTTACAAGTGGCGCAGCATAATCGCCAATCACTGTTTTCCTAAAGAATCCCAGCGCGATCAGTAAAAGAGCAGAATTGATGGTGCTTGAGGTTAGTCGCGTTGCTCGTACTCGAAGTTGAGGCAACATTACTTTCGCGGACATGATTGGGCCGGCGATCATGTAGGGGAAGTATGAAAGAAATATTCCAAACTCGACAAGGGATGTGGTTGGTTCCAATTCTCGTCTATACACGTCAACTGCATACGAAATGGCTTTAAATGTGAAAAAGGATATTCCCAAAGGAAGAATTATATGAATAGTAGTGAAACTCGGCGTAAATCCAAAAGCACGAACAAGCGAATCAAAAGAATTAGCAAAGAAATTCAAATACTTAAAGGTGCCTAGCACAACTAAATTGAGGGAGACCACTGCAATAAGTATCTGTTTCCTTTTTCTCCCAGACTCTTCCCCCATTAGACGAGTTAGGTGAAAATTTGCAAAAGTAACCAAAATTATTAAAGCCAGAAATCGCCAGTCCCAGTAGGCATAGAAGAAATAGGAGGCCACGAGAAGACCGGGTGTCCTCATCCTCACTGGAAGTTGCCAGTAGAGAAGAAGTACTACGGCGAAGAAGAGAAGGAAGGCGAGGGTATTGAAAAGCATCCCTATTTGCTTTCCGTGGGTTGGACCAAGGCACCCAAGGCAAAAATGGATGTTAAAGGCGTCAATGCAGCTAACTGATAGCCACGCGATGAGAGGAATTGGTAAATGTCACCTTGCATCAAATCCTCAATGTTTCCGGTTCCAAAAGTTTCGATACAGACGATATCTGGTATAAAAGCTGTCCAATCATTTGACGTGAGGACAGAAAGATCCTGACCCTCCACATCAATACTCAAAACTAGGATCACGCTATTTCGTTTTTCATCAGTATCCAAGCCTAGAAAAGTCCAATTGGAACGGAATATGTCAGCAAGTGTGGCGACTGGTAGGTGCCTCGACTCCAAATTTTGCCTCGACTGCAAATTTCCGACAGCCCAATCGGCCGATATTGAACTTACATGGGGATCGTCCGCATTCACGTAAAAATCCGCATACTCACTTTCAGTTGAATCTGACACTATGGAGTTAACAAATCTATCTCGCGGGCGAAATAGTGAATAGAGTCTCTTAACTTCAGTTCGCGCATCAACATTGACCCCGAAGTGACCTTTTCTATACAAGAGAAAGGTATTATTATCAAAAATCGGATGGACGCACCCAACATCTACGAATCGAATACTCTTCTTCGAATTCGAAACGATATAGGCGATCAAGGTATCTTCACCGCTGAAGGAGTATGTAACCTTCGGCCTATTCTCCAGTCGATACCGAAGCTGCCGATAACGCGAGACAAGGTGCGGAAAGAGTCTTCTAACGACTTTTTTCAACTACAACCCCAATCTCAACGCAATACTTCGAAATGATCACGTCGAAATTAATTAGGAGTATTCCAATTAGTTAAGACTCTGACCTTTATTCTGCCAAATAACTCCCATCTTTCCCACTTCATCGGGTTGAATAAATAGATAGTTAGCCCCGGAACCCGCCGGTAAAACGTCTAAATGGGGTAACTTATCCAAAATTTCCAATTTCCTCAGGCTCTGACGCTCGTCAATCCAATACGCAATGTAATTGAGTCGTTCCATAAACTGAAAAAGTTCCCTGTAACTCGATCCAGAAGCACCAAGTAAAATTGGATTCACCTCACAAATTACAGTGGGCCTGTGTTGGGTGAGGGTCTCTATGGCACCGGAAAGTACTCCCGCCTCACCACCCTCAACATCTATGAGGATTAATGCCGTTCCCAATTCCTCGGGTCTTCCTTCCAAAAAGTGATCCAGACTCTCTACAGAGACTTCTTCGAGAACAGTGGGATCTTCGCCGATTTGAGTCGTCGGATACAGAGTACACATTCCGTCATTCGAGGCGGGATAACTAAAGAGATCAGCGTTGCCCTCTGTCTCTCCTATCGCCTCTCGATGCAGTTCACATTGGTTCTGGTTTGCCAACACATTTCCTTTCAAAATCCCAAAAGTCATAGTGTTGGGTTCGAATGCCACTATGCGTGCCCTCTTGTTTCCTTGGCCTACAAGTAGCGGATACCATCCTCGATTAGCTCCGATGCATACAAATGTGTCCAGGTGTAATGAATTCATCTGAATTAATCGTGTTGTATATTTTTCGCAACTAGTGAGGTATGTCCAGAGCGACTCGCGTGAATCAATCTCCCAAAGGAATCCCAATGGATGACGTATTGATCCACACTTCAAAGGAATAATTCTAAAAAGATAGCTAAGCATGCGCGTTGAGCCGGGAAAGTTTGCCCGAAAATATAGTCTTGCGATTATCGGATAAAGAAGTCGCATTATGCCCATAGCATGCGCATTTGCTCTAATTGCGCTCCCCTTCTGGTATTCCCGAGTAACAGGAAATGTTTCACATTCGCGCCGATACGCATTCCATCAATGTGAGCCACGACTAAACACTCTCTTCTGAAGCCACACGAAAGCGTAAACCTGTCCCATAAGTAGTAGTGGCATAACAACAAGTCGATGACGATCATCCCCTACAGTCAAAATATCTGTTACCCAAGCTAATAACGGAACCAAAAGCACAATGCTTCCAATCAAATTACTTGATCTAATAAGCAGGAATGATCCAAGGAGCCACACGAGAATTGAGATAAGTGCGAAAACAGTTGCAATGGCAATCACGAAGGTTGAGGAATGTGTGAACTTCTTTATCTCATGATAAAAGGTGAAGTTGTGCATCCATGTCCCTCTTTTTGCATCCCCAGAATAGGGAGACCAGAAATACATGGCATTGAAGAAACCATTCCTCAATATCTCTCCAAAACTCTCATGACGAACGTCTTTTACCCAAATGTTCCCCGCATTACTCAACGTCCAAACGTCGTGTGCCACTTTACTCCGGATCAGGAATAGCATCACGGGAGCCAGGAATGGACCAAAAAAGACGATACTCCTTTTCAATCCTATTTTCCCAAATAGAAGTACCTGCACCACAAGAATCCATGGAATTGCCCGGGGATGAATAACAGCGACGAATCCAGCCAACAATCCAGCGTAAGCAAATTGGAAGTAACTTTGGGAATCTTTCTGCGCCTTTAACATTAGATACAAATACAGATAGAAAACAAACATTAAAAGTGGCTCATACATTGCTTCACCACTCATAGGTGTAAACGCCGGACTAAAGAGGAAAACAAGGCCGATAATTAAGGCAATTTCCTTTGTGAAATAAACCTGACAGATCTTATAAACTATGTAGACCGTAAGTATTGAAAAAAGTATCTGCACAATTTGGGCAAGCATCACCCAATTCGATCCTCCGATTTCTACCAGAGGCCAAAGCGCAGTGGGATAGCCCAGAGGGTATAGAGGGGCAGCTTCAATATGGCTAGACCAAAATCCGTATTTAGCAAGTTCAAGGGGAGCCTTCATGTAATCCGGAGCATCTGGGCCACTGGCAAAGAGATTCCTACTCAAGGCATATCCAAGCCGTACTACAAAGAAGAGGACGAGCGCACCTAGAAACGTGCCCTCATTGAGGAGAACCTTTTTCAGTGATTTCATGGGCTTACCTTATAAGCATGCCTGTGGATTCTGGTCTTGTTAACGTTCAACGGGTACTTCGGTAGGCCAAGTCATGAGTAATACAGTGCGTTCAGAGTCGACGCGTAATGAGAACCATTGAATTCCCGGTAACTATTCGACTTACCTCCACGCCTTGAGCAAATCCTCTGGCGAGAGCTCTCGCACATCAGGGGTGGGTGTCACATTGAAGCCTGCTCGAGAGACGATCACAAGTGGTGTGTCTGGCGTGGCCCCAGGTAGCTCTGCCCGGTGCGCAATCAATTGATTAAGTTCTGCCGTACCGAATGGTGTTTTTTCGAGCCACTTGATTGACCCAACTTCTAAAATGGCACTGGCAACGCGACCTCGATCAGCAACAATAAGATCAATCTCGGGTTGATTTGTCCTTGTCCAATAGGCACCCACAACCGCACTCACATCTGGTTGTCTAGGATTTGGAATGCGTTCGATAGATTCCCGAATAATTGGCTCAATAGTTCGCCCGCGCCACGATGTCCATGAAGTGCGGATTTTTTCAAGAACGCGATCTCCTCGCCCTCTCTCAATCTCCGCGAGATTTGGACCAAGGAAACTCAACCAAAAACGAATATATGGATCCGCAATTCGATATCGGGTTTCCTTTGAAATCCTGGTGGAGAGTGGGACTTCGGCAACGACAATCCTTTTATCGGTCAGGATTTTCAACGAGCGCGAAATGGAGGTTTGTTGCAAACCCCCCGATGCCTTTCCTATATTAGAAAATGTCCGCTCCCCAGAACCGATCGCCGTCAGCACATTTCGCGCCTGGGCATCCGGTGGGAACTCTGCAGCTATAGAACGCTCGCCACTGACAATCAAAGCTGAAGTTGAAGAACTCAGCGCGCTTTCGAGGTACTTCCAGATTGAGAGACCTTTTCGCCATTCATTACAAATAAGCGGGAGCCCACCCGTTATGAGGTAGGCATCAAAAGCATCCGCCGCGCTTAGCCCCAACATGTCGGCCACCTCAGCGGGGCTTAACGGAGGAATTACCATTTCGGTTGCTCTTTGATGGAAAGGCCGGCCGTACTCGTTAAGAGCCTCCATCATCGCCAGATCAGACCCTATTCCAATGAATAGAACTTTGTGACGAGAGAGATAGCGATCAAAGATCTTTTGCAGTGTCCCCTCGAATGCTTGATCAGATTCCATAAGGTAAGGCAATTCATCTATCACAATGACGCTTGGTACATCACTCGGCAAAGCATTTGCCAGCAGACGTAGGGCCGCATCCCAAGACTCGAAGTTAACGCCGTCAAAAACTGCTTTATCTGGGAGACTCGATTCAAGTACAGCCTGCGCAAAAAGCTGCAACTCCTCCTGAGTCGTTTGCTTGGATGCAGTAAAAAAGACGTTAGGAACCCCCGCTCGATCGAGGAATTCCTCTACCAAGCGTGACTTGCCAACTCGGCGGCGTCCTCGCATAAGTAAGGCTTGGCCAGGCTTGTTGTCATCATTAGTTGAAATTTGTTCAAGAATCTTATTTAGTACTGCGATTTGGACGCCTCTCCCGATGAAACCAGACACGACCCACCACCTCTTCCGTTGCCGATAGTTCAGAATAGTATCACTAATGATAGTATCATTGATGCACTAATTGTTACGGAACGCTCGCATAGGGCGCTGCTCCATCACACTGAGCTCAATTAACATGAATGAATTGTCAAGCATCAGGCGAACATACCTGTCAAGCATCAGCCGAATACCTGTCAAGCATCAGCCGAATACGTTATGTCAAGCATCAACCGGAGTAATACAAATAAATGGAGCCGCCTCGGGGATTCGAACCCCGGACCTACGCATTACGAGTGCGTTGCTCTACCCCTGAGCTAAGGCGGCTAATGGTGCGTGCAAAAAGTACCGTGTGGCTAAGAAATACCCAAACTATGAGCATTTTCAAGCAATAGATCAATATCTGCCTCGCATGCCGTCCTCGGATCAACTGATTCATTTAAGACTTTGTCCCACCATTTGATGGTCGCAGATACAGATTCGCTCTGATCCCATGCGCAACTCCAATTGAGAGTTGTCCTTGCTTTCCGCGAATCGAGTTGGAGTGCAATCGCTTCCAAACCTTCTTCTTGGATTCCTGTTGCAAACTCAATAGAAGTTGGGTGAGGCCAACCCATTCGGCTGATATTTACTACTTCACTCACCGAGAGACTTTTGGAATCTGGCCCGAAATTCATTGAGACAATCTGCTCTCCAGCGAGTACTGCTTCAAGAACCATGACATAACCAAGCAGTGGATCCAATACATGCTGCCACGGCCGCGTGCTTTTCGGATTCCGCACAATGACTTTGGAATTGGTCGAAAAACCTCGAATGAGGTCTGGAATTATTCGATCTTCCGCCCAATCGCCACCACCGATGACGTTGCCCGAACGCGCTGCCACAACCTTAGGGCCACCAGATACTTTAGAAATCTGTTGCCACGCAACTACCGCCGACTCAGTTCCGACCTTGCTCGCACTGTATGGATCTTTCCCCGCGAGCGCATCTGACTCAACAAACTTGGCTCCGGAGTTGTCGTTTCTGTAGACCTTGTCGGTCGTTACTACAACAATTCCCTCGACAAATTTGGTGGCGAAAGCCGCATCAAGAATGTTTACCGTCCCCATCACATTCGTTTCAAAAGTCTCACGCGGAATTCTGTACGACTCAAGAACCAAAGGTTGGGCCGCCATGTGAATGATCGCCGCTGGCTTGAATGTCCCCATGAATCCTTGGACCGCCTCGAAATCGCGGATATCGAAAAAATCCTCCGGAATTGCTCCCTTTCGCTGCATCCGTTCATAGAGCGATAGTGGCTCGGCCGGAAGTGAGAGCCCGATGACTGGCACACCTAATCTCTCCAGAAGCAGAGTGAGCCAAGTACCCTTAAATCCGGTATGCCCCGTGACCAAAACTGGTCCCGATAATTCGCGCAGACGCTTGCCTAAGGTTAAATCCATGGTCAAACAGTAGTCTTCTCTTATTGACCAACGAACAATCCGCTAGGGAACTGACTTGAAATGGGGCATAAATTGACTTCAGGTAGCGATGAAATGATCGCTCAACTGGTCGCCGTGGCTATGAAAGAACGGCATGCATCGTCTGAATTTATCGCGGGGCAAACCACAATTCCGGTGGCGGGGAAAGTCTTCGGCGAGCCCGAACTAACGGCTGCGGTCCAGGCAAGTCTGGATTTTTGGCTTACGGCTGGGCCATATTCGGAGAACTTTGAAAGCCGTCTGGCCAAGACCGTCGGGATGCGCCACTCTTTTATGGTCAATTCAGGTTCATCTGCCAACCTAATTGCGCTGACAAGTCTCACTAGTCCGAAGCATGGGGAGCGCGCACTAAAGCCAGGTGATGAGGTACTCACAGTTGCAGCTGGTTTCCCCACGACAGTAACTCCGATTCTGCAGAACGGGATGACACCTGTTTACGTAGACGTTGATCTTGAGACATACGTGGCTAATGACGAGGCCTTCGAAAGTGCAATCGGGCCAAAGACGAAAGCAGTCATGATTGCGCATACTCTCGGCAATCCGGTCAACCTTGATATGTTGGAAAGAGTGGCGAAAAAGCACAATCTCTGGTTTGTAGAAGACAGTTGCGACGCACTAGGTGGCACGTATCGCGGGAAGAACCTCGGCAGCTTCGGTGACCTCTCAACATTTAGCTTCTATCCTGCCCACCACATCACGACCGGTGAAGGCGGCGCAGTTCTCACGAAGAAGGCTGCGTACAAAGTGATCGTTGAATCCTTCCGCGATTGGGGTCGCGATTGTTGGTGCGCCACCGGATGTGAAAATACCTGCCTTAAAAGATTTGAGTGGCAACTTGGCGAGCTACCAATGGGCTATGACCATAAATACATCTATTCCCACCTTGGTTACAACTTGAAATCCGGAGACATACAAGCAGCCATTGGACTGGCGCAATTAGATCGCTTAGAGAATTTCGTCGAACTTCGGAGAAGGAATTGGAAGTACCTCAGAGACGGGCTCGCTGATCTTGGCGAGTATCTGATCTTGCCAAGAGCAACTGAGCATGGGGATCCGTCCTGGTTTGGGTTTGTGATTACTGTGCGACATCCAAGTCCCAAAACTCGAAATGAAATAGTGCAAGCGCTGAACGAGAGAAAGATCGGAACCCGACTGCTCTTTGGCGGCAATCTCCTACGTCAGCCAGCATTTATTGGAACTCCTCGAAGAGTTCACGGGGAACTAAAGAATACTGATGTTGTCATGAATGACACCTTCTGGATTGGCGTTTGGCCCGGACTGACTATTCCCATGTTGGATTACATGATTGAATCTATTCACGAAATCCTTGGAGGCGCTCAATGAAGGTCATTATCCTTGCTGGCGGGTTAGGGACGCGCCTGTCGGAGGAGACCGACAGTAAGCCAAAACCCATGGTTTTGATTGATGACAAACCCATCCTCTGGCACCTTATGAATAGCTTCTCACATCAAGGACTAGATGAATTCGTCTTAGCCCTTGGCTACCGAGGAGATGTAATAAAGCGCTGGCTACTGGACCTCAATGATTTAGACGGTGACATCCGCATTGATACGAATAGCAGGAAGGTTCATCACCTGGGAAAGGGAGATCACTATTCGTGGAGTGTCACCGCACTCGAGACCGGTCTGGAAACACAGACCGGTGGTCGAATCGCTCAATGCATGAAAGTATTCCCCGGCGAGAGAGTGATCGCGACATACGGCGACGGACTTGCCAACGTGCCAATCAAGGAGTTGCTAGCTTTTCATGAGTCTCACGGAAAATTGGCGACTATCACTGCCGTCAGGCCGCCAGCTCGTTTCGGACATTTGCACATCGAAGACTCGCAAGTTACTCACTTTGGTGAGAAGAACCAATCCGACGAAGGCTGGATCAACGGTGGTTTCTTCGTGCTCGAACCTGAAGTCCTTGACTACGTCTTCGACAATGACGAACCATTTGAACGAGGAGCACTTCCGCGCCTCGTAGAGAAAAACCAACTCATGGCTTATCACCATCATGATTTCTGGCAACCAATGGACACTCTTCGCGAGCGGAACGAACTCGCAGCGATGGCCAAAGAAACCCCACCGCCTTGGTTACGTCCATCCAATCCTGCGCAAACGGGCCGGTAGATGTCCACCAATCTGGGTAAAGATGGAATCTCGATAAATGCAGTGCTTCCTGGAGTTGTCGATGGTGGATGGTCGATCGCCCGCAATGTTTGAACTAACCGTCCAGAGTTCAACGCGCTCTTATCCCATAACTATCGGATCGGGAGCAATCGAAAGTTTAAAAGGCCGAGATTTCATCATTCTGGCAGACACCAATTTAATGGACGTTGCGAAGCGAATCGGGGCGAAAGTCGTCGCACTTTCAGTGAGTGAAGAGAAGAAAACACTCACCACGTGTGAAAGTGTCATTTCGCAATTGAAAGAACTCGGGGCAAATCGAGATACGGTCATTCTTGCGATCGGCGGCGGTTACATACAAGATATTGCAACCCTTGTGTCGGCACTCTACATGCGTGGGATCTCTTGGATCTATGTCCCCACAACCCTGATGTCCATGATGGACTCATGCATCGGCGGCAAAAGTTCGATCAATGTGGGCTCTGCTAAGAATCTGATCGGCAACTTCTACCCGCCAATGGAGATCATTGTCGATCCTTCGCTGATTACCACTCTGGATAACGTGGCGATTGCCTCAGGTCTCTCAGAAGGCGTGAAGATTTGCTATGCGAAAGGACCGGCTGCTTTTGAGAAGTTCTGCACCTACAGATCTAGTGTCGAAAACTACGAATCGGAACTTGCAGCCGAGTGGATTGCACATGTTCTCAATGCTAAGAAGTGGTTCGTTGAGACCGATGAATTTGATCAGGGTCCACGAAAACTCCTGAATTTCGGACACACCTTCGGGCATGCGCTCGAATCCGCGACCGATTTCACCATTCCTCACGGAGTCGCGATCAACCTTGGAGTTTTGGCTGCCCTTCAGCATCCCCTCTCTCATCAAGGCTCCTTGGAAGCCAAGCTCGCACAGGAGTGTCTATTCATATTGGCGCCCGTATTGGCCCAACTCAAAAAGGATGCGAAATCGTTCGATGTAGATAAGTTTAAAAAAGCATTCCTGGGCGACAAGAAACATTCCTCGACGCATTTCCGCCTCATACTCTCGCAGCAAGGTACTTTGAGGGTTGTTGAAGTCGAAAGAAATGATCAGGAGTTTGCGATCGCGCTTGAGGCGATGACGAAGGCCGTGGCCATGGTGATAGCAGGAAAGCAATGAAGGAAACCTACTCTGACCAATTCTGCGACTGGCTGAGCGATCAAGGCTACACACACTGCTTTTTCGTTGCTGGCGGGAACATCATGCATCTTCTCAATTCCGCCCGAAGTCGATTCACGTGTATCCCCGTTATACACGAGGTAGCCGCAGGTATTGCAGTCGAGTATTTCAACGAAACTTCGTCAGACTCGAAGGCATTCGCGCTAGTAACAGCCGGCCCGGGAGTCACCAACATTGTGAGCGCGATTGCTGGAGCATGGTTGGAGAGTCGCGAATTGCTCGTGATCGGTGGGCAGGTAAAGAGCTCAGATTTGGCCTCTCCCCAACTGCGCCAGCGTGGAATTCAAGAACTCAACGGTGTGGCCCTCGTTGAGTCAGTTACAAAGGACACTCTCCAGATTCAAAGACCTGTGGTGGAATCCCGAATCCTCGAAATCTGCAATGTGAGCAAAGAGGGAAGACCGGGACCCATCTTCATTGAATTCTGTTTAGATGCCCAGGGTGCTCCCGCTGACCTCAACCTCAATGATGGGTTGAGCAAGTCGAAGACTCCTTCACCTGTGCCAACCGATGAAGAAATCAGAAAGATCGATGCGGCAATATCAAAATCCGCAAGACCTGTCCTTTTAATTGGCGGGGGTCTTGCGCGAGAAGAGATGACTCAACTACTGCCTCATCTTGAGACCCTGGGCATGCCGATCATGACCACATGGAACGGCTTGGATCGAATTGATGCATCGCATCCGCTCTACTGGGGTCGTCCGAATACCTGGGGCCAGCGAAGTGCAAATATCCTGCTGCAACAGTCGGATATGATTGTTGCAGTTGGTACGCGACTGGGCATTCAGCAGACCGGTTTCAATTGGCATGGCTTCGCTCCACTGGCCACAATTGTTCACGTCGATATTGATATGCAAGAACTTGCCAAGGGACATCCAAATATTGATCTCGCAATCTGCGCAGATGCGTACGAAGTATTGAGAAGAATTCATATCAATGAACAGCAAGGTTCTCAATGGAGCGAGTGGAAGGAATTCGGCGAGCAGGTGCGAGCCGTCCTCCCCGCGAATGAAGTGGGGAATTCGCGAAAGAAGGGATATCTCAACCCTTACGATTTTGTTGAGGCTATTTCCGACATTCTCGATAGCGAAGACGTGGTCATTCCGTGTAGTAGCGGCGGGGCATTTACAACAATGATGCAGGCCTTCCAACAGAAATACGGCCAGAAAGTGGTCACCAGCAAGGGACTAGCCAGCATGGGATATGGACTATCCGGTGCAATCGGCGCATCCTATGCAAACCCGGGGAAGCGAGTGGTTCTCATCGAGGGCGATGGCGGCTTTGCACAGAATATTCAAGAAATTGGAACTGTAGTTGCAGGTCATCTGCCATTAAAGATCTTCATCTACGACAACGCGGGGTATGCATCCATTCGGATGACGCAAGCAAATTACTTTGGCGGCGAATACGTGGGTTGCGATCGGGAGACGGGATTGGGATTGCCCAATTGGGAGGGTCTTTTTGCCTCCTACGGAATTGAGACTCACTCAATTGATCCCTCCAATCCCTTGACGGATTCAGTACTTGCATCTTTGCAGAGCAGTCAGCCGGTCGCATTTATTCTTCCCATAGACCCCGAGCAAACTTATTTCCCGAAGATCACAAGTCGTGTTCTGGCAAATGGCAGCATGGAATCGAACCCGCTTCATCTTATGACCCCAGAGTTAAGTGCGGATGTGACGAAAAAGGTATTTAGATACTTAAATGTATAGAGGTATAGTTCGTTGATGCCTACCTATTGAGCATACTGAGGCCGACTTGGAGTGTTGATGAACCGCACAGAGCGCAAAATGGTAGAAATCCTTGAAAAGGGAAAAGAATCCCACGGAGTCGTCAGTGTTAAAGCTGAGTTTGAAGCTGAAGGCACTCGGCCCGATGAATTACTCCGTTTAGTTGATGTCGCTCGCTCTGCGGGACTTCCTTTAACTTTAAAGATCGGTGGATGTGAAGCAATCCGTGACCTGCTTGAAGCAAAGCAAATAGGTGTGAAATACATCGTTGCCCCGATGATTGAAACCCCCTACGCCCTCAGCAAATATATCCATGCCCGTGATGCTGTCTACTCAAAAGATGAGCAAGAGGGGATGCACTTTCTATTTAATATGGAGACAATTACCGCCTATTCCCACCGGCTCGAGATGGCGGAAATAGCCAAGAATTCACTTTCGGGCTTTGTCTTTGGACGTGTTGATTTCTCGGGGTCTATGGGACTTGGTCGAGATGCCATCGAAACAGATGAGGTGACCGAAAAAGTAGTAGAGATTTCCAAACTCTGCGCGAGCACAGGTCTTGAACTCGTTATGGGCGGCGCGATATCCATAGATGCCCTGCCAAATCTCAAGCGTGTCCACGCAACTGGTCTGACTCGGTTTGAGACTCGAAAAGTTGTTTTCGCAGGCGATGCCGCTGTTTCTCCAAACATTGAAGATGGATTGCTCAATGCTGTGCACTTTGAACTGCTCTGGCTGATGAACAAGCGGGACTACTACAGCAACATCACGCAAGAGGATCACAACCGAATCGAAATGCTGGAGTCACGCTGGCAGGTACTAGGCAAGAGCGTCCTTTAGTCTCATGGCTCTTGCCAAGATTACGGATGTTCTGACTCAGGAATCCCTTCCGTATGGTCGGATCCTCATCACTGGCGCGACAGGGTGGGTCGGCCGCGAAACAATTTCACTGCTGCAGGGGACCTTCGGAGACAAGTTTGAACATCGAGTAACCCTGGCTGGATCTCGCGATTCCAAATTTGTCCTCAATGGTTTCACCTACCATGTCAGAAGACTTTTTGACATCAACCCAGACGAAGATTTTGACACGGTAATCCATCTGGCCTTTCTCACCCAAGAGAAGGCAAACATTCTCGGGGCGGAGGACTTCGCGCGCCTCAATAGAGAGATATCGGATTTTGTTTACACACTGAGCTATCGATCCAATGTTAGCCGGATCTTGGTGGCTTCGAGTGGAGCTGCAGATCCCAAGGTACTGAGCGCGTTTAAGGATCCAGCAAAACGATTATACGGCGAGTTGAAGCGTGAATCTGAGGAGTTATTTGTCGAACTCAGAAATCACCGCCGTGCGAAAGTAGAGATATGCCGAATATGGTCGATCTCAGGGCGCCATTTTCTCACTCCAACTAAGTACGCCCTTGGTAATTTCATCGAGCAGGCTAAATCAACCGGGAATATTCATCTAGCAAATACCGCCGCAGTAAGACGTGCTTATATAGATGCTGGCGAGATGATGGGTGTGCTTCTTCTTAATCTGCTCAAGGGACCCGGTCAACTCATTAGCTCGGGTGGATTTGAGACTACTTTGCAGGACCTGGCTCGACTGGTTCTTGATGAGATAAATCCCAGTGGTGAAGTCTTTCTCCCAAAACAAACTCACGGTCACGAAGAGGATATCTACACACCCGATGTGAAACCCTTCAATGCGATGGCTTTAGAATTTGGAGTCGCCTTGAGTGATCTTTCAAAGCAAATTAGGACCACCGCAACTTCTAGCATTTTTTTATCACGGCAAAAGAACTAAGTTTAAAATCCGACTTTCTCACTCACAACGAAATTCGGTCGGCCCTTCACTTCCTCATAAACAAGGCCTAGGTACTCACTCACAATGCCAAGCATGAGCGCCTGCATTCCGAGACCAAAAAGTATGAGGGCAATGATTGACCCAAAGCCAGCAAAGGGGACCCCAATAAAGAGCCAGATGATTGCTAACACAACCATCACCAAAAATGAGAAACTTGAGAGAAGCAATCCAAAAATCGAAATAAATCGCAACGGTTTGTACGAGTGGGCAAATATTCCTTTGAGGGCCAATTCAATAACCTTCACCGAACTCGCATTAGATACGCCCGCAAATCGTGGCGGGCGTTTCATCGGAACACCAATGGATTTAAAACCGACCCAAGCAAAGAGCCCTCGAACAAAGCGATTACGCTCAGTCATCCCTCGCACCGCTTCGTACACCTTTCGATCAACCAACCTAAAATCTGAGGCGTTCGCGGGGATTGCCCCATCGGAGAGACTTCCGGCTACTTTGTAAAAAAGTCGGGAGTTCAACTTTCGAAGAAAACTTGTCCCCTGTCGTTCTTCGACAACCCCAAAAATATTCTCATAACCTTGCTCCCACTTTCGCAAGAAAGTTGGGATTAACTCTGGCGGATCTTGCAGGTCTGCGGTCATTAAAACGCAGGCATCAGAATCCACATATTCAAGTCCAGCCGTAAGCCCACCATCCATGCGAAAGTTTCGAGAAAGCCTCAATATCCTAAAACGCGAATCTTCTTCGGAGATCTTTTGCAACCTATCCCACGTGTGATCGGTAGAGCCATTCTCAACGATCAGAGCCTGCCATGTGTATTGAGTCTCGGCATCAAAAACCACTTTTAAACGGGAAGTGAGTTCGTCCACACAATCTTCCTCGTTATAGGCGGGAATAATGACGGCGACTGACTTCATAGCCAAATATTATGGTTATCACTCCTGTAAGTCCACATCATTGACGATAATTGAAACGATATTTACCTTGATATGGAATCTATTCTCAGAACAAAACTATTTCGAAGTTCGACTCAAACTCTTTGAATACGTTCAGAGCGTGAAGCAGGTATAAGGCTCCAAGACGTCGCAAAGATTGCGAGTACAAGCCAGGACAGTGATGGGATTGTCCGCATTGCGTTCTCGGGACCATGAGACATTGGAATTACGATTGGTAATAAGGTTAGGAGGATAGAAATGGTGGTGAGAGAGTAAAGAATCGAATAGGAATGTGCGTTGCTAAGGGACTTTTTGGAGCCTCGAGAATTGCCGATAACAATTGCCAGAGGCGCAAGAAGAAGAACGGTTACGTAGTGAAAATTAAGAGGTGGAACGAGCCAGAGCGTGGAAACCAATAAGAACATAGAAATTACAAATGGAATCCGTTGCGCTATTACAACAAATGCAACGAGAGCCATGTAGAAAATCCCGATGTACCACTGGTGATCGGTGAAAGTTTGCAACTCCTCACTAAGAGACGGAATTCTGGAAAGGATTCGACTGATGGCACTGAAGAGCGAAACATTGTAAGGATTGAGTCCAAATGTTCCATCTCCTCCAAATCCGAATACCGCACTGGACATAGTCTTCAATGTCGTCTTGACATCACCCGGGAATGCATATGCCGCAGCAATCGAACTACCCACACTGTAAAAGGCAACTAACAGAATGGGGAGAATCTTCCTCTTCCTAAGATATACAACCAGCAGTATGGCTGGGTATATCTTCAAAGCAACCATGAGGCCTAATAGAAGAGCAGAACTGCCCCACTTCTCTTCCCTAATTGCTTTAATGAACAAATAGAGCGGAGTGACAAGAAAAGCCACATAATTTCCGCGATCTAGCGTGGCAATCACTCCCACTGAAAGTATGCAGGGCACTAGTACCGCTCCATACTCGTTAAATGTCTTGGTTCGACCTAATTCACGGATGATCGGATAAATCATCGAGCAAAAAGCAAGAAGTAGGTAAGTTGCAAGCCCAAGCTTGTATGGAAGAAGCGAGAGAATCCAGAAAAGTGCCATTGGGAGGGGCGGGTAGTTGTTTGCCGGAACCATTGAATTTACCCATGGATTCCCAGCGGTCGCATACTCATGGGCAAGCAAATAATCACCAAAAGTATGAATACCAAATGCACGATCGCCGATGAGTGCGCTCCCCGGAAGATCAGATGAGTAATATGAAATTAGGACATGAACGTCATAACCAAAATACCCGCTTAAAACCCACGCCACAACCATGGCGGCGGTTAGCCCTCCCAACGCAAGCGGAACGAATTTCAGATTTATTTTCTTACCAAGGCGAATTGTGAGGTTATTCATTCAAACAACGTCCCCAGGAATTGAGAAAGGTAATTCGAATACTCATTTCTTCCCATGTTATTGATTAGAGATTCAAGTTTGACTCCATCTATCCATCCTTGACGCCACGCTATTTCTTCTAAACAGGAAATCATATTTCCTTGTCGTTCTTCAACAACTCTGACGTATGAAGCCGCCGCGTACAGGGATTCGAAAGTCCCCGTATCTAGCCAGGCAGTGCCACGTTCTAGAATTGAGATCCCTAATTTCCCAATATTCAAATACTTCCTGTTTACTTCGGTTATTTCCAACTCCCCACGCGCGCTCGGTCGTATTGAACGAGCGACATCTACAACTGAGGAATCGTAAAAGTAAAGTCCTGGAATTGCCATATTTGATTTGGGATTTTCCGGCTTCTCTTCAAGAGAAAGAATTTTGCCATCCGCACCGATTTCCACCACACCGTAACTGTGAGGATCTCTCACTTTGTATCCAAATATGTGCGCGCCTTCAACATTGCTAAGCGACTGCAATTGATGGCCAAGCCCAGTGCCATGGAAAATATTGTCACCAAGAATGAGTGCCACATTCTCATCCTGGATGAAATCTGCGCCGATGATGAAGGCTTGCGCTAGTCCCTCTGGCTTGGGTTGGATGGCGTAATCAATCTCAATGCCCAAGTCTTCGCCAGTTCCTAACAATCGCTGAAAAGCTTCCTGGTCCCTCTCTGTTGTAATAATGAGAAACTCTCTTATTCCAGCGAGCATGAGGGTTCCTAAGGGGTAATGAATAAGAGGTTTGTTGTAAATCGGCAAAAGTTGCTTACTTACACCGCGGGTCAATGGCCAGAGTCTTGAACCGGTCCCACCGGCGAGAATGATGCCGCGCATCCCGTTAGGTTACTGAGTAAGCAACTTCTATTCAATTAGCTTGGATCGAACGAGGAGTCATGAATTCTCCCAAGATTTGCGATAGGTTTCGGCTACAACGTGCCACTTCGCATTGCTTGGGGGGTGATTCTTGATTTCTACACCGGTCGACATACCTTTTAACGATCTATCTCGTGGGTGGTTGGCAAATTCCAAAGAAGTCCAGGAAGCCTGTAACCGTGTCATTCAAAGTGGGTATTACATTCACGGACCCGAACATGCGGCTTTTGAATATGAACTGGCACTCTTTCTCGGTGTGGAGTCTGTGATAGGTGTCGCCTCAGGAACCGATGCCTTGGAATTAGCACTGAAGGCCGTGGGTTGTAAGACTGGATCGAAGATCATCACCGCAGCAAATGCTGGCGGATATACAAGCGTTGTGGCCGCGGGCATCGGATGCGAAATCACTTACTGCGACGTTGACCCGGAGAAACTCGTGATTAGCGAGAATACGCTCTCCCCACTCCTCTCTCACGAAATCGTTGCCGTCGTTGTAACACACTTGTATGGCAACATCGCTCCCGTGGAGCAAATTCGCGAATTATGCGAGCCATACGGCATAAAAGTCATTGAGGATTGCGCGCAGGCGATCGGCGGGTTAAGCGGATATCGGCGAGTCGGGTCGGTGGGTCATATAGGGGCTTTCAGTTTCTTCCCTACCAAGAATTTAGGAGCGGCCGGCGATGGTGGTGCTGTCGCTACAAGCGACCCAGAGCTTGCCACCAAGCTTCGCAAATTGCGTCAGTATGGCTGGGGTCAAAAATACTCAATCGATCTTTCTGGTGGCACAAATAGTCGACTTGATGAAATGCAAGCCGCCATCCTTCGAGTAGGACTTCCAAAGGTGGATTCTTTAAACCAAAAACGACGCGACATTGTAGGAAGTTACCGAAAGGCTCTACAAGGCACAGATTTGCATTTTGTCACCGAGAATTCACCAGACTCAACGGCGCACCTGGCCGTCTTGCGCCTGCCATGGAATATTGTCAGGAGTGATTTTCAAAAGGTGCTCAAAGAAAAGGGAGTCCAAACAGCTGTACATTTCCCGATCTTGGATTGCGATCAAGTCGGTCTACCACCGCAGAAAATCGTCCCCGTGCTTCCGGAGTCCAGATTGGCGAAAGACGAGATCGTCTCTCTTCCATGTTTCCCTGAGATGACCTCTCAAGAAGTTTCGATAGTCACCAACTCCGTCCTAGAAATACTGGGGTAGGCGTATGCCAAACAAAGTAACTCACTCGGTTGTAATTCCGGTATACAAGAACGAAGAATCAATTGACGAATTGGTTGATTCACTTCAAAAGTTATCTGAGTCGATTATTGGGGTATTAGAGGTTGTTTTCGTGGTGGATGGATCTCCCGACGCTTCAGCTTCAAAGATAAATTTGAGATTTCCAAATGAGTACATGACCTCGCAAGTTCTCCAACTTTCGAGAAATTTTGGATCTTTATCTGCAGTTCGGATGGGTTTGGCGGCGGCACAAGGAGATTACATCGCCGTTATTGCAGCCGATCTGCAGGAGCCACCAGAATTAATCAGAAAGTTCTTCAACAAACTTGAGGAAGGCTCCTCAGATATCGTCATGGGGAGAAGAATTGCCAGACACGACAATTTCTCTTCTGCGCTCATGGCAAGGATCTATTGGGGGAACTACAAACGCATTATTAATAGGGAGGTTCCGTCCGGTGGTGTAGATGTTTTTGCCTGTACCCGTAACGTCGCCAACCAACTAAATAAATTACCAGAGGGAAGCACGAGTTTGATTGGCCTCCTATTCTGGGTTGGATTTCGTCGAGAATTCATCGATTACACTCGATTGAGTAGGCCTTATGGGTCAAGTAGCTGGACCCTGCGAAAGAGAATTCGTTATTTCATGGATAGTGTCTTCGCATTCACGGACATCCCTATTATCGCCCTCCAGTTTGTGGGCTTATTTGGGATTTTGGCATCAGTAATTTTAGGAATTGCGATCTTTTGGGTATCACTTACGGGATCATTGAATCCGCCTGGATATGCAGCGCTGATGACAGTGATTCTTGCTTCAACATCTGGAATATTGTTGGGATTGGGAGTCGTGGGCTCCTATGCCTGGAGAGCTTACGAGAACACAAAACTTCGCCCCATTGCCATTATCTCTGAACACAGAATCTTTAATAAAAAGATGGAAGACAATGACTAAGAACTCCACAAATGGCCGTTCTCTTGGCTCACTTTTAACTTTCAAAACTTCACTTGATGACCGCGGAGATCTTACGGTTATCGAGTTCCTTGCGGACCTTCCATTTATGCCCAAACGCTTCTACTCCGTGTATAACGTGCCCGCAACGAGTGTGCGCGGCGATCACGCCCACAGAACATGCCAGCAAGTCCTTGTCGCATTAGCGGGAAGTGTGCTCGTCACACTTAAAGACGGGCTGCACGAAGAGGAGTACCTTCTGGATTCACCGAGACAGGGTTTGCATATTCCTGCATTGGTCTGGGGAATCCAACATGGCAATACTTCAAATGCGGTTCTAGGGGTCTTCGCTTCCGAACCTTATGATGCGAATGAATACATTAGAGATTACGAAGAACTACTTGGACTTCGCGGGCACCAACTCAGCGCTGGCGGACGATCTTGACGACGACAAGTCGATTTCTCCGTGCACTTGGTGCCGAGAATCTTCTTCCGTTCAGTGACGAGTTACGTACATCAGGTGAAGGAGTATTCCAACCGACAGCCACCACTTCCTTTCTACTCAAGGAAGCGAAGAGAAGAATTGCGCCAGGAATGAGGGTCCTTGACCTCGGATGCGGGTGGGGAATTATCGGCCTTGAATTGGCTCTCGATCCAAATAGGGAGGTGAGTGTCTGTCTTTCAGATCAATCCAGAGAAGCGGTTGAGGCTGCAAAATACAACGCTTCCATCCTGCACCTGGGTGAAATAGCAGTAAATGGATCGCTTTTCGAGCCCTGGGTAGATGAAGTTTTTGACCTCATTGTCTGCGATGTCTCTGGAATTTCGGATCAAATCCCTATGCTCGACACCTGGTTTGAAGGCGTCCCATGTGAGACGGGAGCAGACGGTTTGGCGCTGGTGAAGGTCATAATTGAAAATGCAAAATCACACCTGCGAGACTCCAATTCTTCCGTACTTATTCCTTTGATTTCACTCAGCGATACCGCCGCTGGGCTTCGTCTGATGCGAGCCAACTTCTCGCGCGTCACACTCCTTAGTGAGAATCAATGGTCGTTGAGAATTCCGAAGGTAGACGATCAAGTTGAGATGGAATCCTTAAAAGAGAAGAACTTGGTGAGTTTCACCTCCAACGGAGAATCCTTTCAATTCACAACGCAGATATATGAGTTACGACCCTGACGGGAGTAGATTTTGTTTGCCATAAGTATGCGAACATCGACCAATTGAGGGGTATCACAATGTTAAGCGGAGATGAAATTCTCAAAGAGCTGGCTTTTGCTATTGAAGAGTCGGGGTTAAATCTCGACTCCACAATGGACAATACCGAGAATTGGGATTCGCTTGGCCAACTTTCAATTTTTGCCACTCTTGCAAAATTGACTAACGGTGCCACCGACAAAATACCCGGCATTGCCACAGCCACCACCATGCGAGGAATTTTCGCCGAACTTAAAGATCATGGGTTAATCGAGTGAGTTTCAGTATCCAAGAAATTGACTATGCGCTGGGGGAAAATCGCATTTCTGTAGAGGCACTCTGCAGGGAGGTTGGTAGAGATTACTCAAAGTTGGTCTCCCGCTCAGGTTTCATAAATGTTCATCACACGTCACTAGGGAGTAGTGAATTCTTCTCCAACTTCCTCAAAGAGAAATTAGTTCTTCTCAAAGGCGATTTCGTTATTTTCGTGAATCAGTCCATCCTTGAATTTATCCCGGGAAGTTCGGCCACAGTTTTCAAGGATGTTTCGGAATCAAGTGCCGTGAATATCATCGAAGTATCGGACGGTTGCAGTGGATTCGCACGCGCGATTATTATGGCCGATGCGCTAGTAAGTGCGCATAGTGCACCTAGGGTGCATATAGTCTGTGCTGAGAAGTACTCGGACTATTTCACCAAGAGCGATTCAAGTGTTTCGCCAATTTTCTCGGATGCCATTTCGCTCTGCACAATCGTTCCTGGAGATGAATTCAAGATTGTTAAACACCAAACTCGGAATGATTTCTCCCAGTCGGAGAAGATTTCTATACAAGGATCCGAACTTGCCGATCTCAAACTTGAGATGGAGGGTTCCTCGGTCCTTGCTTGGTCCCTTTCATACTCTGCAGAAATGGTGCCCTCCCTCCTTGCTGAGGCTGGGTTACGAGTCGATGAGATAGACGAATGGTTTCTCCATCAAGGAAGTAGAATCGTCGTAGAAATGATTGGTGAGCGCTTAGGTATCGAGGGCAAAGAACTCTTCACTGCCTCGGAAATCGGAAATACAGTCTCTTCCAGCATCCCAATTGCCCTCAAAGAGAGATTGAAATGTATTTCAGATGGGGCATTGGGGAGGAATATTCTCCTTCACGCCTTCGGGGTCGGATTGAGCATGACATCGGTTTTATTGGAGGCGAAAGGATGATTTTCTTCATTGGTGCCAACGCCGCTTTAACCGAGCGCTTGCTCCGACACTTTGAGAAAGAAGAAGTAGTTCTGGTTGGACGACAACGCCCGGCCAGCCTTACGGGTGAATTCAGTGGACGAGATATCGGTTTCATCGACACCAATTATCACGATGCGCCATCTGTCGCAGCGCAGATAAGTTCGAATAAAGACATCGTCCTTGTCTTTGTCGGAATAGGTACCGAGCCGACGTTGCTCAAAGATATCTCGCATGAACAGTTAACTGCTGACCTTGAATCTAATCTTGAATTTCCAACTCTGCTTATCAAGGACGTTCTGCTAACAATGATCCAACAAAACTTTGGACGGGTCATCTTTATTGGATCAAAGGAGAGTTCGAGAGGCGTTGCTGGCGGGTCCATCTACGCAATGATTAAGTCTGCGCAGGTTGGGTTAAGCAGGACTATTGCCGTCGAGTATGCGAAATTCGGTATCACATCGAACGTACTGCAGCTTGGGCTGTTGGATTTCGGGTACAGCCAGAATCTTCCGCAGAAGAATATGGACGCACTCAAATTGCGCATACCGACCGCTGCAAGTTTGGATCCCAAAGATATTGCCTCAGTTATTAAAACTCTAGTAGGTGCACCCTCAGTAAATGGAACTGTCATCGATATCGATCAAAGTGTTCGATGAAACATAAATGCATAAACCACATGGTCTCGGATTAGACCTTGCGGATTCCTGAAATATTGGAGAAGTGCCTCACTGGGAAGTATGTGAGGCTCAGACTCCTAGTGGTCTCCGATGCTGAGCTCACCCTTAATTGGAGACTCTCTCCCCGTGCACGGCTACTCCACGTTGGAGCCCAAAAGATCAGTGAGCAAGAAGAGTGGATCCAATCTCGGCCTGAAAATGAATTGAATTTCATCATCGAGACAACCAATGGTGAACCTTGCGGGATGATCTCACTCGTGAAGATTGATTTAGTGAACCTACTTGCAGAGCCCGCCCGGTTTCTCGTTGATAAAAACTTTAGCAATCAACCAATCGCCGTTGAGGCAACGTTGATTCTATACAAAGTAGCTTTTGAGATGTTGGGGTTGCAGAAACTTCACGGACGGATCGCGGGATCCAATGAACGTATGCTCGCGTGGCAACAGTATTACGGGATGGTTATCGAGGGCCGTCTAGATCAACAAATGGAGGAGTCTTCGGACCACGAAGACTCCTACCTTGTTTCACTGATCCGCGAAGACTACCTTTCAATTACAATTCCAAGAATGGAAAACTTTCTCAAAAATTACGCCGCGAGCAGTCGGGAATCGCGTGATGGAGAGATTTGATGTACTAATTGGTGGAGCCGGAGTCATTGGTTTGTCGCTCGCTAGAGCACTACTGCTTCGCGAACCACTCCTAAAAGTGCTAGTTGTTGAGAAGGAATCCATTCTTGGTGCACACGCAAGTGGGCGGAACTCGGGAGTTTTACATGCAGGTTTTTACTACTCTCCCGATTCTTTAAAGGCCAAATTCTGCCGAGATGGCAACTTGGCCATCAGGGAGATTGCTAGAAAATATGACATCGTGGTGCGGGATGTGGGCAAGGTGATTGTCGCTCGAGATTCAGGGGAAGTCCTGCGTCTACAAGCACTCTTTGAGCGCGGACAGGCTAACGGTGTTGCACTCGAAAGGTATGAGGCAAGTGAACTCAAGAAAATTGAGCCCCTTGCGACAACATTCGGCAGTTTCCTCTGGTCGCCAACGACTGGCGTCAGTGATCCGAATTCAATTATAAGAGCCCTCAACCATGAGGTGGGAGCTCTTGGAGCTGAGGTCAGAATGAATTCCACCTTGGAGATACTCAATGGACAGGTCATCGCATTGAATGGCATTGCCGTTCAGACTCGTCACTTCATTAATGCAACTGGTACGCAGTCAGATCGAATTGCACATAAATATCATGTTGGCCATGAATACTCCATGATCCCCTTTATGGGTCTCTACCGCTCCGTGCCTGAGAATAGGTTGCCACTTAAACATCTCGTCTATCCGGTACCCCACCCACTTAATCCTTTCTTAGGAGTCCATATCACCCTCACCGCTGACCACAAAGTGAAAATAGGTCCAACCGCAATTCCGATACTGGGCCGCGAGCAATATGGACTCCTCAAAGGCTGGTCTTTGAATGATTCCTTAAACTCCCTCGCCGGAATTCGTGCAATGATGCGAGGAGGAGTTCACGACTTGTCGGCAATCATTAAATCAGAGTGGTCGAAAATATTGACATCTACTCTGATGAGAGAAGCTACCGAATTGGTACCCAGTTCGAAGTCGGTAAGAGGCTGGCATCGCAACCCTCCCGGCATTAGAGCCCAACTTATCCACCTCCCTTCTGGAAGACTGGAGCAAGATTTCATTGTTAGAAATGGAGCCAATTCAACGCATATCCTCAACGCTGTCTCACCAGGGTGGACTTCATGCATCCCCTTTTCCGATTGGACTGTCACTGAGCATGTTCTTCCAAACCTGTAGCATCTGAGCATGGCGAAGAAACTAATATTGGTCACAGGCGGCGCAGGTTACATCGGAAGCGTGCTGGTGCGAAAATTACTCGAAGATGGCTTTGCGGTACGCGTGTACGACCGTTTCTTCTTCGGAGAGACGCTTCCGACGGATCCTGATCTTGAGGCGATTCGCGGTGATGTAAGAAATTTACGAAGTTCGGTCGTCGATGGAGTTTTCGGAATCCTTGATCTGGCGGCTATAAGTAATGACCCTGCCGGTGAATTAGATCCGACAAAGACGCTTGACATAAATTATAGATCTCGAAGAAGACTCCAGGAGATCGCATCTGAGAGTGGAGTCGAGAGATACGTTTTAGCCTCATCTTGCAGCGTCTATGGCTTTCAAGAGGGAATCTTGACCGAGGACTCTCCGACCAACCCGCTCACGACGTACGCTGAAGCGAATATCCGCGCCGAAAAAGCTGCGATGGAATTGGAGAGATCTGGAACTGATCTCTCCATTACCGTTCTTCGACAAGCAACTGTCTATGGGTTGAGCCAACGAATGCGTTTTGATCTGGCGATCAATGGCATGACCCTTGGAATGTGGCAGAACGGCCAAATTCCTCTTATGCGCGATGGGAACCAGTGGCGACCAATGGTCCATGTTCGCGATACATCAGATGCATTTATCAAAGTACTGCGGGCTGACACTTCGAAAGTAAACGGGGAGACCTTCAACGTTGGGGCAAACGATCAAAATTACCAACTGATGCAACTGGCACGTTTGGTCGCTCAAGGACTCAATAAGGAATTCAAATTCGAGTGGTACGGTCAGCCTGATCATCGCTCTTACCAAATAGATTTCTCGAAAATCGCCCGTGTTTTGGATTTCAAGACGGAGTGGACTGTAGAGAGAGCTGCGGCGGAAATTGCTTCAGCTCTCAGCGCAGGCATAGTCACTCCAGACGAGAAGACGAAGACCATGGCCTGGTATCAATTGCTTCAATCGTGGCAAGATCGACTTGCAGTTATTGCACCTGATGGAGTGATTCTCTAATAACAACTTGACTAATTCCTAATTTCCACCTCAAGACAAGGAGGCCTGGTGAAACTAATCTATGCGGATTACTCCACCAAGAGTTTCGAGGTGCACGGCAATAATTCCATTGTTGCCATCTGAGTCAGAAGGTTCGCTCCACATAACTTCAATGTCACCAATCGCATGAGCCAGATCGGTTCCGAGGTAATTAGTAATCGTCTGCTCGTCCCCTGCAATTTCAATTTGAGTAATCTTTGCGTGTGCTTTCCCATCAGCAGAGGGATGCTCCTCGGAGAGCCAATGGATAAAGAAGGGAAGTTGAGAATCTTCGAGCGTGTCTAGCACGCCAATCTGCTTCCAACGAAGATCTGTTCCATCTGGCTTTCTGCGGTGCCCTTCAACCGCTGGACGGCCAAGCCGATTTTCAACCTGTGCTAAATCGTCAACAGAAACAACCCATGTCAACCATCCGCCACCTTCACTTGCGCGCTTTGATACCGCTTTCCCAAATGGTGATGCGTCGGATGCTGGGTGATCGAGGGGGCACACGACTTCTATGTAATGGCCATTGGATAAGGGCAGTGTGAAGTTGCGCGTACCAAAACGCGGATGCACTCCTCCATCGACGAAAGCTGTTCCAAGTCGAGAGCCGAGGCGTTGTACGGTGTCGGCGAGTTGGTCATGGGAAGTCACATAGGAAACATGGTCTAGGCGCATAAGTAATATCCTGCCCTATAAAAAGGGGTGCTAATTACCATCGATGGCCCATCCAAGGTCAAGCGGGCGATTTGCATGTCAGGTCAGAGGTTGGCAAAATGCCCGTCAGGAAGTACTGGTTCACCGCGGAATCTACACAACTAGAACCGTGCCCGTACCCCGTATGCCCGTCTGCCTCGAATGTGATGAGAAGTGAGTTCCGAATTGTCTTATGTAACTCTTGTGCCCAAACATAAGGAGTCGCCGGGTCGCGCGTAGTTCCAATAATAATGACTGGCGTCGTAGATACCTCTTTCATCACACTTCGCGTCGGTGCAGTGAAGAACTGACACGAAAGTCCACTGTAAGCCAGATACGGTCCAAACACTGGGGCTACTTGAGAAAACTTCTGAGCCAATCCCTTTATTGATGCAGTCGATTTCGGACCGCGCCAGTCAAGGCAGTCAATTACGAAAGCTGCATCCGTTTCATTATTCATATACGTGCCATCACTTCGTCGCTGCGAATAGTCATCGGCCAGAGAGAGAAGTGTGGTTCCATCTCCCTTCATTGCTTGCGCCAATCCAACTCGAAGTTGCGGCCAACCAGTTGAACTGTCATAAAGCGCAGATGCGGTGCCAAGAACAATAAGCGACTCGGTCACAGCACGACCACTCTCACTTGTGAGAGGCGATCGCGCGCTCTTCGCAAAGAGCGCGATGATCTGCGCTCGACCATTCTCCATGGGTTGCGCCAGAGAGCAGTCTGTTTTGGAATAACAATCGGATACAAAAGCATTCAGTGCTGTATCAAACCCAATTGCTTGAGTCAGATTCTGATCCTCACTATCCACATTGGGGCTCACTGCGCCATCAAGAACCATCCGGCCGACTTTTTTTGGAAAGAGTTCTGCATACAGTGTTCCCAGATAGGTGCCATAGCTAACGCCTAAGAAATTCAATTTCTTCTCTTTGAGGGAAGCGCGAAGTATGTCCATATCTCGAGCCGAATCGCGCGTACTGTAGTGCAGGACATTCTTTGTCCGTGACTTGCATTTCTCCGCGTAGACGCGCACTTCTTCAATTAGAGTAATCAATTCCTTTGCGTTATCTGGCTTACTGTCTGCCGCATAACTCTCATCAGTTTCACGATCCGTCAGACACCTAATCGGGGAGCTCTCTCCGATTCCGCGTGGATCAAATCCAACTATGTCGTATCTCTGCAATATATTGGCGTTAAATATATATTCAGCGTTATAGGCATACTCAACCCCAGATGCGCCTGGACCGCCAGGATTTAGGACCAGAGAGCCAATCCGATTCTTCTGTTCGATTGCCGCATGCCTTAAAACACGTAGTTTGAATCTACCCAGGGCGAGATTTTCGTAATCAATAGGCACTTGCAAGTAAGAACAGTCAAAATTGTCATAACAAGAAGACCAATCCAATGACTGTCTTTCATACTGGGCTAGCGATGTTGGAAGGTCCTCAATTTTCGGCGCTGAGAAAGTTCCCATAAATACAAAAACCACGACAACAAGGATGGATATGTTCCGTTTTCTCTTAGAAATCCGCGGACCAGGACGTTTCATATCTCAGTGCGCCCCGATAACTACTGCGCTAAGGCGCACATGAGCGCCTCAATAGTTAGCAAGGGAGCAGCGTTGTAACTCAAACTCGTCCGTGCCTGCATAATTGCGTCTAATTTTTCTAGGATTCTTTCGGGTTGTGATCTCTGCGCCATCACCAATATTTTTTCTTCGAGTTCCTTATTAAGTAAGGAAAGCGCTGAAGTTGTTGAAAAGGATTGGACCATCATGACGTCGCGATACAAAGTAGCCAGATCAAGTAATGCGCCATCGAGCGAATCCCGCACCATACGAGTCGCTCGTGATTTCTGTTCCTTCTCTAATTCCTTAAGTGCCCTTGCTCCACCCGTCGCCATGCCACGTCCAGTCGCACCTTGTCCCCACGCTTGGCCAAGATCGTGTGACTCCTTTTCAGAGCGAGCCTCCGATTGAGAGTTCGCCTCCTGGGTTACAAGTTCGACAAGTGTCGCGGCGGCGGCGAAGGCAGCGGAGAGAGATGTCAGAGTGAACGGTAAATTCATAATGGTATTTCTACGCGAGCGGATACTTTCGTCATTTGCTAAATGACGTGCGCGCCCTATGTGGCCCTGGCTTACGCGTGCGGCAAATTCAGCCATCCCCGGTGAAATACCGTCGCGTCGTATGAGTACTTCTGAGACATCCTGCGTCGAAGGGGTATGCAACTGAAGATGACGGGTGCGGGAGCGAATCGTTGGAAGAACATCAAAGAGAGTGGGTGCGCAGAGCAACCAGACCGTACGCGCACCAGGCTCCTCAATTGCCTTAAGAAGGGCATTTGCAGCCGATTCGGTAAGCCGGTCAGCATCTTCCATCACCACAACGCGCCAACCGCCCAGGCTGGGCGCCCAGGCCACGCGTTGGAGGAGCTCCCTGATTTCATCGACTTTGATAGAGAGTCCTTCGGTCCTTACGATTTCCACGTCAGCATGACCACCTGCCTGGGCAGAGCGGCAGTCAATGCAGGTTCCACACCCTTCTTCGGGACAGATAAGTGCTGCGGCAAATGCAATGGCTGCGCTGGATCGTCCACTTCCGGGTGGACCGGTAAAGAGCCAAGCGTGTGTCATCTCCTGTGACTCTTCCCCATTTCGAGATGCCTTAACTGCATCTTGTAGGGCAAGAACGATGTGTGACTGTCCTACCAACTCCGCAAAGACGGACACCCTATTTCACTCTCGGCTTACGTTTAAGTCCTGCCGGAATCCGAATTGGTCTCTCTTTCTTGGGAACCTTGCTCAACGCAGGCAACTCTGCAACGCGAGTAATAATGGAGTGCTCGATATCCGCAAGGCTCATCTGCGCATCTACCACCAAATAGCGTTCGGGATCCAAAAGTGCCAACTGTAAATATTCCTGCCTAATTCGCTCGTGAAAGGCTAAGGGTTCGACTTCCAGCCGATCCTTCTTTTTCAGACGGCTCAATCCAACATCTGCCGGAAGATCCAGAACCACCGTAAGGGTTGGGAAAAGGGATTCGGTTGCCCAACGCGATATACGTGCAACTTCCCCGGGCTCCAAAATCCGACCCGCGCCCTGGTAGGCGATAGAAGAATCAAAGTATCTATCAGTGATTACTATCTGTCCCGCCTCCAGTGCGGGACGGATCACCGAATGAACATGGTGCGCCCGATCGGCTGCGTAGAGCAGCGCCTCAGCACGGGGGGAAATATCTCCTGTTTCATGGGAGAGCAGTATTTCTCTCAGAGCCTTGCCAAGTTCGGTACCGCCGGGTTCGCGAGTGAGAAGGACGTCATGGCCCTGCCCCTCTAACCATTTCTTTAACAACTTCACCTGGGTAGATTTTCCCGAACCTTCTCCGCCTTCAAAGGCAATGAAGACGCCCTTGGTTGAAGCACCAGTAATGGACCCTAGTTCACCTTTCAGCGCATTTGAGATATCGCTCCAGATCGAGACATTGGGGCGGTCCTTCATCTGTCGATACGAGACCATGCCAATAATTGAGGCAATTACGCCGGCAATTAGTATCGTTATGGCCGCTCCGTTGTAACTAATCTGCGTGTTTTGAAATTTGAAATTATGCTGACCCACTGCAGCGGCAATGAGTGGCGAAATTGCCAGGACAGCTACGAGAGTCACGCGTATGAGTGATTGCATAAACGCAAAGGTGCGTCCGCGTACATCGTCGGCAACTTCCATTCCTAGCATGGTGAATCCGGTAACCCAGCAAACTCCAGAGAAAGACCCAAGGACTATGACGATAAATACCGCCAAAACCAAGTTAGGGATAATCGCAAGGAGAACAAGGAAGAACCCGGCAATCGCTAATGAAGCGCCAAAGAGCCGGCGTCTTGAAAACTGCGCAAAGACTTTTGGACCAAATGCAATGCCCACTGCGAGCCCCGTGAAGACTGCTCCAAAGAGAACACCGTATGCCGCGTCACCTCCACCAAGATCTCCTACAAATGTCCGAGCAAGACCGATGACAGCACCCGCCGCGACGAATGCGCCGACCATCCCAACAATGAGTCCGCGCACAATTTTAGAAGTACTGACGAAGCGCCAGCCCTCCAGGAGGGACTTGGCTACTCCAACTTCACTAGCATTCTTCGATGCTGCACCCTTTGGTATTTCATGCAGACCCCAGACGGTCCACGCACCAAAGAGAAAACTTACTGCATTAATGTAAAGAGCAAGATCAACTGAATTGCTCTCAATGAATGGAAGAGCATTTGCAAGCACGCCATTAACCAGGGCTAAAAGAGAAAATAGGACTGCCGCAATCGGAGCGCTTCCGTATGCTGCAAGCAGTGAGACTTGGTTGGCACTTTCCAATTTCTCTTTTGGCACTAAATTGGGAACGCTCGCCTCCTTTGCTGGCGACCAGAAAAGCGTTACACACTCAACCGAAATGGTGGCGATGTAGAGCCAGAGGTAATTGCCGATAATTGGAATCGAAATATAGAAACCAGCGCGAATTATGTCGCACATGATCATCAATCTGCGTCGATCAAATCGATCAGCAATCACTCCGGCAAGTGGCCCCAAGAAAACCGAAGGGACAAGTCGGGCGATGAATACACCAGCGATCGCAAAGTTGGCCTTGGCATAATCCCCACCGGAGAGTTGTTGAGCCATCGCGGTTGTAGCCAAGAGGCCTAGCCAGTCTCCCAGGGAGGAGAAAGCCATGGAGTTCCAGAGTTTGCGGAAGGCCGGGATAGCCATGACGCCACGGGTCTGATCCGGCGCGAGAGCTGCTGGGGTTGGGAGTGAACGTGCCACGGGGTAAGGGTAGTCGGAATGGTCAAAAGAATAAGTCCGTTCGTCCTCCCCAGGACCCGACATATCTACCTGAATCTGGCGCCGTGCAGCACCTCAGAACGGAGGAAGTTCTCCTATGAGCATTTCGGCAAGTTTGACGATTTCTTCTGCCTTTTCTAGGTCCTCACGAATATCCACTTCCGTGACGTCCCGATCTCTCCTTTGCGGATATTCCGCAACTCTTCTCGTGCGTCGCATTCGATTGAATGGACTGATGACCCTTCCCAAGGGTGGCTGTAATTGTGCGATTAGAGATTCAAACACAACAATATGCCCACCCTGAGTAGTTGGTCGCAGACCTTGTATTTCTAAAAGTGCAACCAAAGATTTCCGTGCTGCATCGTAAAGCAGGGTGTAGGCACCCTCGAGATCATCATCTTGGCCCTGATTCCATTTCTTCACCCAACCACTTTCGCATACTGCTCTGACTTTTCTTAAGGCCTGTGGATCTCGACCAAGGGATTTGCTAGTAGCGTGGCTAGGAAAGAACTTGCGCCCTTCGATTTACTGACCGCATCCTGCCAAGCACTCGTAGAGACCCGTTGAATGTCCACATCTCTTAGAAGTGCAGATCTTGCACGCAACGACGCGGAGTCAAGTTCGTCTAGGTCGGGCGAGCCAACAACGAGAACATCAATATCGTTAGGCACTTTCCCAGTTCTGCCGCTATACCGGGCGGCCCAAGAGCCATAGATGTAAGCCCGGTCAATTCCCTTGATATGCGCAAGTTCTTTTGTCAACACCGGCAGAGGGCCGTAGGTGACCGCGAGTAGATCGAAGAGGGGCTTAGCCAGAACAGAAGTCTGGAGGGCCCGTATTTTCCGGCTCTGGCCGTCTCGTCGATCAGCGATCAACCCAGCCTCGTAAAGCCTCGTTACTTCATGATGGACACCCGGGGCAGATACGCCGATTTGCCGAGCAGCTTCGGCAATAGTGAATTCCATCTCCGGGTTAAAAAATAGCAAAGCTAAGAGGTCGCCCTGGGTTTGCGAACGTAAAATGGGCAAGAGCACGGAATGTTTCATAACTCTTACTATACCGTAAGAGTTATGAAGTACTTTTTGCCTTTGCCTTGCCCGTAGCCGCCTTCTTTGCGACTCGCTTTGCTGCAGACTTCTTTACAGTGTTCTTCGTCAAAGTAGGAGCACTTGATTTGGCGGCTCTCGATGATTTGGGTGATTTGGACGATTTGGCGGCGCTCTTCTTGGAAGTCACTTTTTTGCGGCCCTTCTTGGGAGACGGCCCATTCTCAGCTTCCCACGCGCGGCGCCCAGCCAACAGTTCGAGTCCTCGCTCTAAGGTCAATCCTTCTAGAGTGTCACCACGACGTAGCGTCGCGTTTGTTTCTCCATCGGTCACATACATGCCAAATCGACCATCTTTGACAATGACCGGTTTCTGAGTCGTCGGGTCCACGCCCAATTCCTTCAGAGGCGGCTTCGCAACTCCTCGTCGTCGAATTTTCGGTTCTTTGTAGATTGCGATCGCTTCATCCAGAGAGAGTGAGAAAAGTTGATCTTCACTTGTGAGAGTGCGCGAATCAGCACCGCGCTTTAAGTAAGGACCATAACGCCCGTTCTGAACGGTTATCTCCTCGCCGGTTTCAGAATCTGTTCCGAGGGTGCGCGGCAGCGAGAGCAACTTCATGGCATCTTCAAATGTGATCGTGTCCAAAGTCATGGTTGAAAGCAATGAGGCAGTTTTTGCCTTATCGCCCTTTTTTTTGGCCTCTGGCAATACTTCTGAAACGTAGGGACCAAAACGTCCGGACTTAGCAATCACTTCAAGTCCCGTAGCTGGATCAACTCCTAGTTCGCGCTCGCCGGATGGCTGCGCCAGAATTTCCTTCGCTACTTCCAGGGTTAATTCATCCGGTGCCATCGTCTCTGGAATATTGGCAAGCTTGCGATCTTCGCCCTCGCCTTGCTGGAGATAGGCGCCGTATCTTCCGACGCGGATCTGAATATCATCACCTAGACGCATCGTGTTTACTTCGCGCGCGTCAATTGCACCAAGATCGGCTGACAATTCATTTAATCCTGGCTGTCCATCGTGACCGTAAAAGAAATCTCGGAGCCAATCCACGCGCTCTGCTTCGCCAGCGGCAATCTTGTCGAGGTCTTCTTCCATGCTGGCCGTGAATTCGTAATCCACTAATTTTGCAAAATGCTGCTCGAGCAAACCCGTCACCGAGAAGGCAAGGAAGGTGGGAACGAGTGCCCGACCGCGCTTGTATACGTAGCCCCGATCCTGAATTGTTTGAATAATGGATGCAAATGTAGATGGGCGACCAATCCCGAGTTCTTCCAATTTCTTGACAAGAGTTGGCTCGGTGTATCGGGCGGGAGGCTTTGTGTCATGGCCTTCGCAGCTATATTCCGCCACTTTTATCGCCTGGCCGACGCTCATCGCAGGTAGTCGGCGGTCTACATTTTCTTCATCGCTCTTCTCGTCAGTCGCATCATCATAAGCCGCTAAGAATCCATGAAAAGTAATGACCGAACCATTTGCTCTAAATAGAGTCTGCTTCCCATCATTTGTTGGTGCATCGAAATCCACCCGCATCTGCATCTTCTTGGCATCGGCCATCTGCGAGGCAACAGTACGTTTCCAAATCAAATCATAAAGTGCAAATTCATCGCGTGAAAGTTCGGGAGCCAATTCTCCAGGGGTGCGAAAACTATCTCCGGCAGGGCGGATAGCTTCGTGCGCTTCCTGTGCGTTCTTGGTCTTGCTGGCATAGACGCGCGGAGCATCCGAAAGATGATCGGCTCCGTAAAGCGCTTTTGCGGCGTTACGTGCGGCAGTGATCGCCTGCGCGGAAAGATTTACCGAATCCGTACGCATATAAGTGATGTACCCGTTTTCGTAAAGACGTTGGGCAATGCGCATTGTGATCTGCGCGCCCCAGCCCAAACGTCCACCGGCATCTTGCTGCAGCGTCGAGGTTGTGAAAGGTGGTTTGGGGCGTTCGGTGCGCGGCGACTCTTCAATAGATCTAACAGTGAGCGGGGAAATCTTTAGAGAATCGACCAACTCTCTTGCGCTAGATTCATTGAGAAGAAGAATGTTGGCGAGTGATTTCTCTTTAACTGCTCCATCAGCACCGAAGTCACTTGTCGCAGCGACTTTCTTACCCTCAACACTGATCAGTCTGGCGTTAAATCCGAGGTCGCACTTCGCGGCCACATCCCACCACGACGATGAAATGAAGGCCATCCGTTCGCGTTCCTTTTCAACGATAAGTCGAGTCGCCACGGACTGCACTCGTCCAGCAGAAATGCGTGGCATGACTTTCTTCCAGAGCACCGGAGAAAGGCGATATCCAAAGAGTCGATCAAGTACGCGCCGGGTTTCCTGCGCATCGATCAGGTGGTAATCCAGATCGCGAGTTTCGTTTATCGCTTTCTGAATCGCCTCCTTTGTGATTTCGTTAAAGACCATCCGTTTGATTGGAATCTTCGGTTGTAGCACTTCGACCAAGTGCCAGGCGATTGCCTCGCCCTCTCGGTCCTCGTCAGTTGCCAGGATCAACTCATCGACATCCTTCATTAACGCCTTTAATTCGGCCACTTTGGCCTTCTTATCTGGGTTAATTACATATAAAGGGGCGAAATCCTCCTCAATATTGACGCCTTCTTTTGCCCACGCGATCCCCTTGTACTCCTTGGGGATGTCGGCGGCACGCTGGGGCAGATCGCGAATATGACCGACGCTAGCCTCGACGATGTACTCATCGCCGAGGTAGCCGCCAATCTTGCGCGCTTTAGCTGGGGATTCAACAATCACCAACTTTTTCAGATCCTTTGCCATAACCGCCTTAGGTATGTGCTCTTAGGTATTTCAAGGTACGAAACCGTACCCTTTAATACTCAATCATTGTCGATTTGCGACGGTTATGAATAAGTGCGCCAACAATGACCGCAAAGGCGAAGAGGCCAATTGCTGTACTCGTTGCGGTGTGACCACCTAGTGACATGCTGACGATCGCTGGGGTAATCAAGAGACCAACAAGGTTCATGACCTTGATCAACGGGTTGATTGCCGGACCCGCGGTGTCTTTGAACGGATCTCCGACAGTGTCTCCGATGATTGTTGCCGCATGTGCTTCTGAACCCTTGCCGCCGTAATGGCCATCTTCAACCATCTTCTTTGCGTTATCCCACGCGCCACCAGAGTTGGCGAGGAATACTGCCATCAGGGTTCCGGTTCCGATTGCACCAGCTAGGTATGCGCCAAGTGATCCGACGCCGAGACCAAAGCCGACAGCAATAGGTGCCATAACTGCAAGAAGTCCTGGGGTGGCAAGTTCGCGCAGTGAGTCACGAGTACAGATATCAACAACACGACCGTATTCAGGCTTCTCGGTGCCTTCCATAATGCCGGGGTGCTCGATGAACTGCTTGCGGACCTCTACAACAACCGCGCCAGCCGCGCGCGATACAGCATTGATTGCCAGACCAGAGAAGAGGAACACAACCGCTGCTCCGATGATCAGTCCTACCAGGTTGCGCGGGTTAGCAACATCAAGTACCCCTTGGAATTGAAGGGCAAGATTTGCCGCATTCTCACCTGCTGCCTCAACTGCACTCTTGATCGCATCGGTAAATGCTCCAAAGAGTGCGGTCGCTGCAAGTACCGCGGTTGCGATTGCGATTCCCTTGGTGATTGCCTTGGTGGTGTTACCAACTGCATCCAGGGATGTAAGGATCAACGAACCTTCGCCCTCAACGTCACCCGACATTTCAGCAATGCCTTGGGCGTTATCTGAAATGGGACCAAAGGTATCCATGGCCACAATTACACCCACAGTTGTGAGCAAACCAGTACCCGCGAGCGCAATAGCGAGAAGTGAAAGAACGATACTTCCACCGCCGAGTAAGAAAGCTCCAAATACTGCCGACGCGATCAAAATAGCTGAATAAACCGCGGATTCGAAACCTACGGAGATACCTGACAGGAGCACTGTCGCAGCGCCTGTTTGCGAGGACGCGGCAACATCATTGACGGGGCGCCTGCCAACTGAGGTGAAGAAGCCAGTGAGTACTTGAATTGATGCAGCAAGAACGATGCCGATTAGGACTGCGCCGAATGCAAGAATTCGTGGGTTGATACTTCCAGCATCTGTGACTGCAGTTGCAGATAGGCCAGTGAGAAGACTGAAATCACTCGGAAGATAAATGAATGTTGCAAGTCCAGTCAGGATGGCGCTAATAACTGCTGACATAAAGAATGACCGGTTGATCGAATCCATTGCAGACTTGTCGGTGCTTCGCATACGAGTCAAGAAGATTCCGATAACCGCGGTGACGGTTCCGATTGCAGGAACAATCAGTGGGTAGATCAGACCCGAATCACCGAAGCCAGCCTTGCCGAGAATGAGTGCAGCGACGAGTGTCACGGCATAAGACTCGAAGAGGTCTGCCGCCATACCAGCACAGTCACCGACGTTATCTCCAACGTTATCTGCGATTGTCGCGGCGTTACGTGGATCATCTTCTGGAATGTTCTTTTCAACTTTACCGACGAGGTCGGCTCCAACGTCTGCTGCCTTAGTGAAGATACCGCCACCAACCCGCATGAACATGGCAACCATTGCCGCACCAAATCCGAATCCTTCAAGTACAGCTGGCGCATTCTCGCGATAAATGATTACAACGAGCGAAGCGCCGACAAGTCCGAGACCGACAGTGGTCATACCCACAACTCCACCGGTACGGAAAGCAATTCGAACTGCCTTCTCTGCTGATCTTTGCCGAGCAGCTTCTGCCACGCGAACATTCGCCCGTACAGCCAGCCACATTCCGTTGTAACCCACGAGCGCGCTAAATACCGCACCCATTAAGAAGAAGATCGAGCGGCCAATGCGGATGTCTCCAGTACCGGGAAGGGCAAAGAGAAGAAGGAATACGATTCCCACAAAATAAGAAAGTGTTCTAAATTGACGTGTGAGATATGCGGCGGCGCCCTCTTGAACAGCGGCGGCAATTTCGCGCATTTTTTCGGTGCCTTCATCGGCGGCAAGTACTTGGGCGCGCAATGCCCAGGCAATTGCGAGTGCGCCGAGCGAGATTGCTAGGACGATATAGACATATGTGAGGTTTGTTCCTGTGACATGTACGAGAGAGCTGGCAGCTCGCATTTCTCCTCCATTGGAGATCGGGACCCCCTCTTGGGGCAAAGATGAGCAGAGTGTACGCATAGGGCCCGCCTTAACCCCAAATTGAGCGTTCTGTACCTATCTATTTGGGTCTATTGGGGTCTATCGGGACACACTCGCGTTTTGATTCTGGCCCTATGGGGTTAGGGTTGCGACCTATGAACCTCCTGGACGCTAAATCCATCATTGTCGATCTGGGACTGCTTGGAATCCTGGGGGCCCTTTTTGCCGAGACCGGCCTGCTGATTGGGCTCATCCTGCCGGGAGACTCCCTCCTTTTTGTCGCCGGGCTAGCTGCCTCCGGTTCGGCAGCCGCCCTGCTGGGTGGCACCCACCTCTCCGTCCTCGGGCTCTTCATCGGAGCCCCGCTTGCGACAATCCTCGGCTCGCAGTTGGGGCACTACATCGGCCATCGCTTTGGACGTCCACTCTTTGACCGCCCAGATGGACGATTCTTCAATCACTCCCGGGTAGTCGCTACTGAAAAATGGCTCAAGAAGTACGGACCGGGTCGGGCAATTGTTCTCGCCCGATATGTACCCTTCGTGCGCACCCTGATAAATCCGCTCTGCGGAATCGTGCGCGTACCAGCTTCAAAATTCTTACTCTGGAATGTCATCGGAGGAATTATCTGGGCCGATGGAATCGCTCTGCTCGGCTACCTGCTTGGAGAAAAACTTAAAGGGTCGATTGACTCCTACCTACTTCCGATAATCGGAGTGATCATCCTGCTTAGTCTGCTCCCACTTGGGCTCGAAATAATTCGTGAAATACGAACAAGGCGACACCTGAGTTAATTTAGTTCCGTTTTTATTTTGGAAATTTAGTATCTAAAAGGCGGTTGATCCAATAACTCATCATCGACTGGAACGCTTTCTGGCAAACTCGAGTTCAAATACTTCATCTCATCTGCGGTCAGTGAAATGCCAACTCCTTCCAGATCATCAAGCAGCGAGGAAACGCGAGTGGTTCCGGGAATTGGGATCATAGTTGGCGAGAGATGCAGCAGCCAGGCAATTGTCATTGCAAATGCCGAGACTCCTTTCTTCTGACCCAAATCGCCAAAAGCTGCAAAATCTCCCTCGCCGAGTTGCCGGGCATTTCTAATTCCACCAAGTGGGGACCAAGGAAGATATGCAATCCCATACTCTTCGCAAATCTCTATAACTTCAGCCGCATGGCGATATCTCGGGCTATATTCATTTTGAACAGAGACGAGACCGCCTTGCGCCGGCGTTCCACCCATCTTTATCGCGCGACGAAGTTGTGCGGCATTGTAATTGCTCACCCCAATTCTTTCCACGAGTCCACGTGCTTGAAGCTCGAGGACATTCTCAAATTGGTCTTCAAAAATCATCGTAGGATCCAGGCGGTGGTGCTGCCAGAGTTGGATTTTTTCGACTTCTAACCGCGTCGTCGAATCTTCGACGGCACGAAGTAAGTAATCAAGGGATGAAGACCTACCCCAACTCTCACCGGGCCCGCGAGTGATGCCGCCTTTTGTGGCGATAACAACCTTCGCCTTTTGAAAAGGCGACCCGTTCCAGGATTGGAAAGCCGCTCCAACAAGGCTTTCGTTATGGCCGAAAGTATCCCAACTCGGCGCGTAAATATCCGCGGTATCAAGCAATGTCACCCCTGCGTCCAACGCCGCATGAATAACTCCAAAAGCTCTTTCGCTCTCATGCAGTATTGGTGCATTAGTGGTGGACATTCCCGAGAGTTGCATACAGCCAAGCCCCAGCGCCGAAACTTTCCACGGGCCGATCGTGCGAGTAGTCATTTCTATAGCCCTAAATCTCCGAGTGAAAATGCAGCGCGATATTCCAATCCTGCATCCAGAATTGCCTGCTCGGCTCCACGTTCAACGATCACTGCCACTCCAACAACTATTGCGCCCGCTTCGCGAAGTGCTTCGACCGCAGTCAACACAGAACCACCTGTTGTGGAAGTGTCCTCGACCGCAACCACTCGTCGACCCTTGACATCTGGTCCTTCAATTCTTCTTTGCAATCCGTGCTGCTTCTCCGCTTTGCGAACAACAAACGAATCAATCAGACGACCGCGTTGTGCGGCGACGTGCATTATTGCCGCTGCGACGGGATCCGCGCCTAAGGTGAGCCCACCAACTGCATCGAACTCCCAACCCTCTAACAGATCGAGCATCACGTCACCAACGAGTGGCGCAGCCACTGCGTCCAGAGTCACGCGGCGCAAGTCAACGTAATAATCCGCCTCAATGCCTGAAGACAAAATTACTTTTCCGTGGACGACGGCCTTTTTATTTATCTCTTCTTTTAGAGCTTCGCGTGAATTCATAATGAAATCCTACCGAGTGGTCGGGCTCTTTCTAATCTTGTCCTAATCTTGTTTGTAAATCACCAGCGGAGTTGAAACTCTCCGCGCCAGCGTCTTAGGCGGATTCGCTTCCAGGAGGGCATCAACTTCAACTCGAAGCTTTGCCACTTCAAGTGCCATATTTGCCATAGCCGATTCAAGTTCGATAATCCTTTTGATGCCAGCGTGATTAATTCCTTCCCCGATGAGGCGTTGCACATTGCGAAGCAGGGCAATGTCGCGCAATGAATATCTGCGGCCTCTGCCACTTGCGCGGCCCGGTGAAACCAGACCAAGTCGATCATATTGACGCAAGGTCTGCGGGTGTAGCCCGGAAAGTTGAGATGCGATGGATATGACGTAGACGGCAGCTGCATCATCATCTTCTGGATTCTTCAATTCTTCGCTCATGCTTTTGCCTCTGACTTGAATTCGGCGCGAACATCCTCATCTGCGCTCTCGCGGGCGAAGTCCTCTAGCGCTTTCTGCGCCTTTGAATTAAGACGCCGGGGAATTTGAACATCGACCTGAACCAACAAGTCCCCAACTCCATTAGCGGTTTTTACTCCGCGGCCCTTGACTCGAAGAACTCGACCATTGGGTGTTCCAGGCGCAATCCGAACCGTTACTTCTTCCCCCGAAAGCGTTGGAACTTTGATATCCGCCCCAAGAGCGACTTCCGTGAAAGTGACTGGAAGCGTCATATGAAGATTCTCGCCTTTGTGGGAGAAGATCGGATGGGGTCGAACTTTGAGATGAATAAAGAGGTCCCCTGGACCCGCCTCGCCTGGCGCGCCCTTGCCCTTGATTCGGATCTTTCCCTCATTTTTCACCCCTGGCGGTACCCGGACAGTGATATTGGCGGGCGCGCCACCGTCACTGGAAAGGCGGAGTTCTAGGTTTGTTCCAAAAATCGATTCTCGAAAAGAGATGGTGGACTCCGTCTGGAGATCGGCACCCCGCCGCGGACCTCGGCGTCCCCCAAAAAGATTGGCGAATATATCTTGGGGTGAGCCCTCGTTGAACAAATCTGTGTAGTCGCGACTACCTCCGAATCCGCCACCAGGTCCAGCCGGTTGAGATCGAAAGCCGCCGCGTTCGAATAACGAACGGGCTTCGTCGTATTCAGCGCGAGATTTTTCATCCGACAAGATCTCATAGGCCTCGGAGACGGCCTTGAACTCTTCTTCAAGTTTCTTGTTTCCGGTGTTTTTATCTGGGTGCAATTTGTGAGCAAGCAGGCGGTACTGCTTTCTAATGTCCTTGCTCGTCGCATCCTTTGCAACGCCAAGGATCTTATAGAAGTCTTTCTCGTAAAGATCTTTGGCGGCCAAGGTTTACTCCGGATCTGTTACGGCGACTCTAGCAGGGCGAAGAATACGGTTCTTGTACTTGTAACCCGGTTGCAGAATTGCCGTCGCAGTTGTTTCACTAACTTCCGATGATGTTGTGTGGGAGAGCGCTTCGTGAATTTGTGGATCGAAAGTTGTCCCGACTTCCCCAAATTGCTCAAGTCCTATCTTTGTCGTGACGCCGACCAATCGATCGGCGACTGCTTTAAAGCCACCGCTCAGTTCGCCGTGCTCCTTGGCTCGATCGAGATCGTCCAAGACTGGAAGAAGTTCGGCGAGCACTGCCCCAACGGCCAACTCATGCGAGAGTGAACGATCTCGCTCAACGCGTTTACGATAATTTATGTACTCAGCTTGAAGCCGCTGCAGATCTCCAGTGAGGACGGCGAGATCGCTCTCCACCGCCTCACTTTGAAGATCCTCTATAACTTCATCAGCCAGAGATTCATTCTCTGTTGACATTATTCTTCGACAATCTCTGCGTCTTCCACGCCTTCTTCTCCACCTTCAGTGGCTGAAGTCTGCGCAGTTGCGGCGTAGAGAGCAGAACCAAGTGCCTGGCTCAAGGTTGAGACCTTCTCGGTTGCGCTCTTGATCATCTCGAAGTTGGCACCGCCAAGCGCGGTTTTGAGTTCAGCGAGCGCTTCCTCAGTTTCAGCCTTCTTGGCAGCGGCTTCACCTTCGTTGAGCTTCTCGCCATTTTCTGCCAAGAACTTCTCGGTCTGGTAAAGAAGTGAGTCGCCGGTATTGCGAATTTCGGCTTCTTCTTTACGTTGGCGATCCTCTTCGGCGTGCGCCTCAGCATCTTTCATCATGCGGTCAATTTCGTCCTTGGAAAGTGCGGAGCCGCCAGTGATAGTCATCCTCTGCTCTTTACCAGTGCCGAGATCCTTCGCTGAAACGTGCACAATTCCGTTGGCATCGATATCGAAAGTTACTTCGATCTGTGGCACGCCACGTGGTGCCGGAGGAAGACCGGTGAGTTCGAACATTCCCAACTTCTTGTTGTACGCAGCCATTTCGCGCTCACCTTGGTAAGCCTGAATTTGCACTGCAGGTTGGTTGTCATCAGCGGTAGTGAAAATCTCACTTCGCTTTGTTGGGATAGTCGTGTTTCGTTCGATCAATCGAGTCATTACCCCACCCTTGGTTTCAATGCCAAGGGAAAGAGGTGTGACATCCAGAAGAAGTACATCTTTCACTTCACCCTTAAGTACGCCTGCTTGTAGCGACGCCCCGACTGCAACAACCTCATCTGGGTTGACGCCCTTGTTTGGTTCGCGACCGCCTGTGAGATCTCGAACAAGATCCACAACTGCTGGCATACGTGTTGATCCACCCACGAGAACAACATGGTGAATATCAGAGACCGGAATTCCCGCGTCCTTGAGTACGGATTGGAAAGGCTTCTTGCAGCGGTCGAGCAAGTCTGCCGTGAGTGCCTGGAACTGCGCGCGCGTGATGGTCTCATCTAGGAAGAGTGGATTCTTCTCTGCATCAACGGTGATGTAAGGCAAGTTGATGGATGCTTGCTGCGAAGAAGAGAGCTCGATCTTTGCCTTCTCTGCTGCTTCACGAATTCGCTGCATCGCCATCTTGTCTTTAGTGAGGTCGATACCGTTCTTCGATCCAAAAGTCTTTACGAGATAGTCGACAAGTGCTTGATCCCAATCGTCTCCACCTAAGTGGTTATCGCCGTTGGTTGCTTTAACTTCTACAACACCGCCGCCAATTTCAAGAAGAGAGACATCGAATGTTCCACCACCAAGGTCGAAGACGAGAATGGTGTTCTCTTCATCTGCCTTATCTAGACCGTAGGCAAGGGCCGCGGCTGTAGGCTCGTTGATAATGCGCAAGACATTAAGACCGGCGATTTCACCAGCTTCCTTTGTCGCCTGACGTTGCGCGTCATTGAAGTAGGCCGGCACGGTAATGACCGCATCGGTCACTGTCTCTCCTAAGTAGGACTCCGCATCGCGCTTCAACTTCTGAAGCACGCGTGCGCTGATCTCCTGTGGCGTGTACTTTTTGCCATCAATATCAATGCTCCAGGAAGTACCCATGTGTCGCTTTACTGAACGGATGGTCCGCTCCACATTGGTGACCGACTGACGCTTGGCCACCTCACCGACGAGAACTTCCCCGTTTTTCGCAAAAGCCACAATTGAGGGGGTAGTACGTGCGCCCTCAGCGTTAGCGATCACGGTTGGTTCGCCGCCCTCTAGGACCGACACGCAACTATTGGTGGTACCGAGGTCGATTCCAACTGCTCTAGCCATCTTTATTACTCCTTTTTCCCATATTTCTGGGCCCCTCTAGGAACCAGAGGAACCATGAGTTAATTCTCAACCTTGCGTCGAGTTTTGTCAAAAGATTGAGTCGCTCCGACTCAAGGCTGGATTCCTTTGAACTGGAGAGCGAGGCAGCGGATGACCTCGGTTTCATTCAGAGGTCTTGTAGAGTGCAATCTGGCTCAAAAGTAGCATCCACCATTCTGGGAAATTATCTAGGGAGACCATGGCAACCCCCTCAAAGAAGTTATCGCGGGGCATCACAAATGGGTACCTGAGCGCTCGGGGACTGGCCGCTGGCTTGGCGATGGTTTTCGCCCTCGTCTACAGCACCAACCTGGGGGTTGAAAGAAGATCACTCGTCGCCTTCATTATGGCGACCACAATGGTCGTTTCGGTGATTCTAACTTCAGGGGTGAGCCTAGCTTTTCGAAGGTCTGTTCCCACTGCAGAAAATAAGCTCACACTCAACTCGTATCTTTATTTGACCACATTTCTCTCAATTCTTGCCTCCGGTCTCACCTTAATATTCGTCTTGATTTATTCAAAAACGAAGACAGAAATTCCCAAAACCTTACTTCTCATCACGGTCATCTATGCGTTCTTCGCCTGTTTAGATTTTTGCTATCACCAAGCATTAATAGCCTTCAACTTATTCAAATTAGCAGCAATTCTGGACGTGCTAACTATTAGCATCCAGATATTAATCTATTCCATGCTCTTCTTGGTAAACCAGGTGAGCATAGCCGTGTCGCTTTTTACCGCACTAATCATTTCCTACATAACCTCAACTACCGCAGCGCTCTTGCTTTTGATTAGCATAAAGGACTCTTCGATTAAGCTTGATTTTCAGGCGATACGTTTCCTCATAAATTCAAGCAAGAATTACCACCTGTTTGGGATCGCCAATGGGTTCGCCGACCGAATCGACCGAATCATAATCGCCTGGTTTCTACCATTAGGGATCCTTGGTAAGTACGCAGTCGGAACCAGCTTGATTTCATTTTTGCGGTTTTTACCTGAAGCCGCGAGTCGACTAATCGTCGGTGGTAATTCGATCCCAACTTTTGGCGCGATCAATCGAACTTTTCTTCGCAGACTGTTTGCGGTTTCAGGTTTGGCTTTAATCGGTTCGGCATTGTCACAAATTTTCGTAAATTTATTCTTCGGGGATGCTTGGAAACTACCATCCCTTGTCCTACTTCTGTTTGCTGCACAGGAAATCGCACGAGGCTACTACCAGATAGTCATTTCCAAATTGATTTCAGACGGCTCCGAGCGCCAGGTGAGAAATCTATCCCTCGCACTGATCTTTTCAAGTTTCATCCTCCCGATCATTGGATCAAAAATCATGGGAATTTACGGAGTGCCCTTAGGCATCGGCATAAGTTACGTGGTTTTGAACGTGTATCTGAAAGCAACCTTGCTTAGGCCCACGAAAAAATGAGTCCAAAAGTATCAATAATAATTCCCGTTTATAACAAGTCTCAATGGATAGAAGAGACGTTGAATTCAGTTGCAAATCAATCGTATAAGGATTGGGAGTGCATCATCATTGATGATGGGTCTACCGACGAAAGCCATAAGGTAATACATAAATTCATTGAGGTAAACCCTGGAAACTGGCACCTCATTACTCAAAGCAATAGCGGACAGTGCGTCGCCCGAAACCGCGGTATCGAAAAATCCGAAGGTGAATACATTGCTTTCTTAGATGGGGATGACACCTGGGCTGAAAACAAACTCGACGTCCAAGTCAAGCTATTGGACGCAAATAGCGATTCTTCCTTGGTGATCTGTCCTTATCGAATCTATAAGCAAGGCGAGAGCCAAGAGAAGGGTCGGCTAGTTCTTCACGTGAACAATCGAAAGATGTTGACAAATTGGCTTAATTTGCGGGGATTCGGTGCTGGTACGGAATCTACCGGGATGGCGCGCAGGAACTTCTTGCTCTCACTTGGGGGTTTCGACACCCAGCTCTCAACTTCTGCCGGGCTGGATCTCACTTTGAGACTAGAAGCGCTTGGAAAGATTCTTACTGCGAAAGACACCTACATGAAATACCGTATTTATACTGGTCAATGGCACGCGAATCTTGAAATGCTCTCCTCGGATTTAGAATACCTCCGACAAAAACACGGCAAGGCGAGTCGTATTCTTGGTACTCACATGGATGACAAACACGATGCTTATATTTTTTTGCAAGACTTAAGGCAAAATTTCTCAAAGGAAAAACTCTTTGCGATTAGTCGTCGCCCACGATCCTTCTTTTACTTGATGATTCTCGCTCTTTGCATCCTACGAAGAAATTCAGTAGCTCGGATGCGAGCATTCTTTCCTACTCTTCTCACTCAAATACCTAAGTATTACCTCAAAGACCTATTTTCCTGAGACTTCTGAAAATTCGAATACTGCGCATCTTGGCTATCCCGATACTCCCAAAAAGTTGATACCGACTTCGAATCCTTAAATTCATATCAATACGGGGATAGATGCGAGATAATTCCTTCGTGGTTATAGCGGATTTGCCAGAAAAGATATATGAATATCCGGCACGTTCAATCGATTGAATCGCCAGGTCAGAAGTTACTCCGTGAGGGGATGCGAAGAATCGACCATCCCACGTGTAGTTCTGCAGTTTTGATCGACCTGCGGCAATTTCGATATCGAGTTCATCTATGCCCAAGCTGTTTATATACCAATGATTGTTAAGATGATCGCCAATGGTTATTAGAGGATTCTGTGACAAGAGCTCGAGTTCTTCCCCATTGATGTAGGGTCCTTGATACTGCCTGACTTCTTCAATTTCCTTGACCGAGAGATGTGCCAACGATTCCTTTAGAAATTGAGGATTTGAATCCGCCCAGTGCAGGGGATTTTGATCTCGTTTTGCCATGTACATTGTCATAGCGGACGAATTTATATCCCCTTGTATTGTTGCAATGTTAACAAAGCAGACGGCAGGTATTTGGTAATGCTCCAGAATAGGCACAGCATTCGATAACACTCCACTGTATCCGTCGTCAAAGGTAATCAAACATCCCTGCTGCGGCATTGCTCCTCTCCCGTCGCCGGGGTTTAGGAGTGGAAAACTCTCCTTAATCCATCCCATCTGCTTCTTAAACAGTTCCACATCTGAATAGGTGTTGGTTTCTCTCGCGTGAAGACGAGGATTGTCGTTTACCTCATGAAATACAAAGACAGTCATTCCTTGATGTAGAAACGGCTTACCGGAAAGAACATAAACAAATCCGACTGCAGTACGAGTTAGATTGATCAACCTCTCCCTGATGGCAAATTGCATGATCAGATAGCCAACAAATAGGTCTGCTTTATGAAATTAACCATTGTCACTCCATCCAATCCTAAAGTCGGCAAACTCACGAATAACTTCGCCATCTTCCACATTCAAAGTTTTTATAATGAGTGAGACTTGGTTCCAACTAAAAAATCCAAACCGACCCCACTCAAATGACGAATACCTAGTGCTTTCCGCCCAGAGAGAAATCAGTTGAACAATCTTAAATTTAGACGAAAGAATGGCCACATATTTAGGTAGATTCTTTTCCATAGACCGATCGGGAATAATCCAATCCGAAACAACAAGTGTTTCCCTCCCCGATTGTCGAACGAGCACAACACAAATAATCCAACCAACAGTTCTATCGCGTACCTGAATTTTAAAGTACTGATACCTATAGTTGGGATGCGAGGCGTATCTGTACTTGAAAAATGCTAGGTTTTGATCCATGCAAATTGAACCAGGCTCCAATATATCTTGTGGGGTATTTTGAAGAATTGCCTCTAGACCGAGCGCGAATGATTCAAATCCATCTTCTTCAATCTTGATATTTCGTCCGGAAATCAATAGATTTATTTTTCGCAACACTTTGAGAAGAAAAGTTGCGAGTGAAACCACTAGACTTTTTCGTGACCCCATTTTGAATTTTTGTGTGGGCGAACTCCAAGACTTCACCCTCCCCCAACCAATTTCTTGAAATTTAAGTCTATTGAGGTATGGAGGTCTCGAATTCTCATTTGGAGTTCCGAAGACGTAATGAATTCCCGAAGCTTGTGCTCGATCTAAAGTCTCCGTCACTAGACGCCCAAAGATGCTCTTATTTAAATAGTCATTTGGACCAGCGGTACCTGGATAGAGGGAAGCACAAGTGCCTTTTCTTCGAAAGTCCGGATGGGTGAAGGTGTCTCCGATCTCTATGGCGGTAACTAATCTCTTTCCTTTAAGGACTCTCTGACGGGTCCCAGAGGTTGTACCGATCACTTTTCCGTCATGTATGGCGATGGTCAAGAAACCGCTCCCCGAGGGATTCCCACTTCCAAGCTTCCATTGAAATATTCGTGGGGAACATTCGGGGTAGAAAACGCCAGGAAAATACTCATTGAAGAAACGTGAAACAAGTTGGAGATCCGATTCGTCCAGGTCATCGCAGACTTTGATTTCCCACTCACTATTTTCATCCTTCATATCGAGAGGATACTTGACTGGGCCGTGACTCATTCGAAAGGGTGAAACTGATGTCAGCGCCTAACCAGGCAGCTTCCCTCAGCCCGGCAGGTGACCGATCAATTCGACGGTACGTTTTCATTGCACTCCCATCACTCCGAAATTGGAACTGAATCTATAACTCCCCCGAACTTGTGAGAACTGCCCCTCGCGAAAAGTGACATTCTTTCAAAAGCGCGGATACCCTCATCCCTATGTCATATTGGTTGAATCTGATCCTGCCGCTCATCTCCTACGGGATAACTCTTTTTGCGCTCATATTGCTCTACGTCAACGGGAAAAAGCTCCTTGCTATTTACAGAGGTGGGCAACCCGACCCAACACGAAGTGAGAATCGATCTTCGCGAATGGGGCATATGTTGGGCGAAATCCTGGGGCATACAAAGATGCTCAATTTCACCGGAACCGGCATTGCCCACTGGGTTGTCATGGTTGGATTCGTCGCCCTTTTTGGAACATTGATTACCGCTTATGGACAAGTTTTAGATCCAACTTTCGCGCTACCTTTCATTGGCCATTTTGTCCCCTATGAATACTTCACAGAACTCATCACCGTCCTCACCGGTCTGGGAATTCTGGGACTGATTTTCATCCGCCAGTACACCCGCATTTTCCAAAAGGGAAGGCGGTCGAGATTCTTTGGATCTGGATCACTCAAGGCGTACTACGTTGAGGCGACCATTGTTGCGATCGCCATTTGCGTAGGTGTTTTGCGTGGACTTGAAGGCGCGTTATCAAGTGACACTGCGTGGAGCTGGCACTATCCATTCTCATGGTGGATCGTTGAATTATTTAAGGACCTTCCACTTCACACTATTGAAACTTCCATCCAGGTAGTCGCAGCCGTGAAGATCGTCGTTTCGATGTTCTGGTTCATCGTTATCGCGTTGAATCTAACGATGGGCGTTGCGTGGCACCGCTTCCTGGCGTTCTTCAATGTTTACTACAAACGCCACAGCGATGGGACATCATCCCTCGGTGAACTCCCAGAGATGTTGTCGCACGGTCGACCCATTGATTTTGAAGATCCTTCTGAGAACGATGTATTTGGACTCGGTACTAGAGCAGACATTTCCTGGAAGGGCCTGCTCGACATGACGACCTGCACCGAGTGCGGGCGGTGCCAGTCGCAATGTCCAGCCTGGCATACCGAAAAACCACTCTCACCAAAACTTCTCATTATGGCAATGCGAGATCACGCCATGGCCAAGGTGGTTGAAAGTGAATCTCTAGTTGGAGAATTGGCCCCAATTTCCTATGACGTTCTATGGTCATGTACTACTTGTGGTGCGTGCGTAAACGAGTGTCCGGTAGATATCGAGCATATTGATCACATTGTTAATATGCGCCGTTTTCAAGTACTCGTCGAATCTCAATTCCCATCCGAACTTGGCGGCACATTTCGCAATTTGGAGAATGCCGGAAATCCATGGGGAGCTAATAGAAGCGATCGGGAAGGTTGGATTGCCGAATGCAACTTCCCGGTACGCGTTGTTGAAGGCCAACTCCCCGATGATGTCGAATATTTGTTCTGGGTCGGTTGCGCCGGCGCATATGAAGAACGCGCCAAAAAAACCACAAAGGCTGTCGCCGAGCTTCTGTACATGTCGGGCGTGAGTTTTGCGGTTCTTGGAAAGAAAGAAACTTGTACGGGAGATCCTGCTCGACGAGCCGGAAATGAATTCCTTTACCAAATTCTGGCAAAAGAAAACATCGAGACCTTCAAAGAAGTATTTGCTAATCGAGCCGATAAAGGCACAAAAAAAATAGTTGTCACCTGCCCCCATTGCTTCACCACAATTGGCCGCGACTACGCACAGAGCGGTTTCGAATTGGTGATGGTTCACCACACCCAACTTCTCAATCAATTGGTAAGAGAAGGCCGGCTTATTCCGGTGAACAAGAGCGCGAAGAAATTGACCTACCACGACCCTTGTTATCTTGGTCGGCACAATCAAATTTATGAAGCTCCCCGAGAACTTCTTGAAGCCACTGGTGTTGAAATTACGGAAATGCCCCGAAATCGCGAGCGCTCATTCTGCTGTGGTGGCGGTGGTGGGCGGATGTGGATGGAAGAGAACCTCGGCACCCGCATTAACCTCAACCGCGTGGATGAAGCAATCGCCACCGGCGCGGAGGAAGTCGCAGTCGCCTGCCCGTTCTGTCGCGTCATGGTCAGCGATGGAGTGAGTGGGCGTGAGAGTGATGTCGAAGTCCTCGATGTCGCTCAAGCGTTGCTCCGCTCCGTAAAGCCTCACTAATCCAGAGGCTGCTGACGGAATATTCTCAGATAATCCCCAGATTCACAGGGCATTATCAGCCTCAGAGGTGATGACTATGACGACTCTCAAGGAGCGATCAGTGCAGCAAGACGTGAAAGAAGTGACAACCCATCGGATCTTGGTCGTTGATGACGAGTCCAGCATCAGCGACCTGATTTCCACCAGTCTGCGTTTCGTCGGTTTCGATGTCCGGACTGCGGCCAATGGTGCCCAGGCACTGCAGGTTGCTGAGGAGTTCCAACCTCATGCCATTGTCCTTGATGTGATGTTGCCCGACCTTGATGGGTTTGAGGTCTGTCGCCAGTTGCGCAGCGAAGGTCACACCGTGGGCGTTCTATTTCTCACCGCGAAAGATGGAATGGAAGACAAAGTCGCCGGTCTCACAATTGGTGGCGATGACTACATGACAAAGCCCTTCAGTTTAGAAGAGTTGGTTGCACGTCTGCGAGCACTTCTCCGACGCACAGGCGCGATCGAATCACTTCCGGACGACGAGAAAATCCGCTTTGCCGACCTTGAGTTGGACGAAGCTACTCACGAAGTCCGTCGCGCCGGGCAGTTGATTGATCTCTCCCCAACCGAGTTCCTCCTCCTGCGTTATCTTTTAATTAACGCAGACCGAGTTGTATCCAAGGCACAGATTCTTGACCATGTATGGCAGTACGACTTCCGAGGAGACGCGGGAATTGTGGAGACTTATGTTTCCTACCTTCGTAAGAAGATTGACATCTTCGACCCACCGCTAATTCATACTGTTCGAGGTGTTGGTTACAGACTGCGTATGCCTCCTAAGTCTTAATAGCATAATTCTTCTAGACTGCAGCCACCATGGACTCTCCCTTTCGCAAGGTTTCCAACCCGCTGAGTTTGTGGAGTCTTCGTAATCGTCTCATTGTGGGTGTCGTAGCTCTTTCCGCTTTAGGTTTTATCGCATCCGACGTCGCAGCGCGCAGTGCCCTTCATTCGTACCTCATAGATCAAGTTGATGCGCAACTCACCAGTGTTGCCGGTGGGTCAACTCTTCGTTTGGATCGCGCCGGAATTGCGCCTGATGAGAACTATCCGATGATGATGGATTCCGAGTCAGATAATGACTCGACCCCTCTGAAGAATCAAGCTGGCACAGGGACCATGCAACCACTACGGCAGGTTCCAACCGCCATGTCCGTCACGCTGCTTAATCCAGAGGGGAAAGTAGTGGGTGTCGTTGGTGGTGACCTCAATACACAGGCAATTACAAATTTCATTGAAGGATTGACCCCCGCCAAGGTGATAAGCCATAAAAATAAGCCTTTCACGCTGGATATACCCGGTGGCGAGTTCCGAGTTTTAGCACGAGTTCTTCCTTCGGCCCTAGGTAGTGTCGTTGTTGCACAGTCATTGGACAATATTGATCAGACCCTGCATCGACTTGAAGTCCTCTTCATATTTGTCGGACTCATCGCGCTCCTCCTTATCGCCCTCGCATCACGAAAAGTGATTTCGATTGGACTGAAGCCCTTGGAGGCAGTCGAAGCAACTGCAGAATCTATTGCAGCGGGCGATCTGTCTGCGCGTCTTCCAGATGCTAAACCAGACACAGAAGTAGGGCGACTTGTTGAATCGCTCAACCAGATGCTGGCGCGAATTGAAGAGTCATTCGCAGCGCGTAGCGCTAGCGAAAATCGTCTTCGTAGATTCGTAGCCGATGCGAGTCACGAACTGCGCACACCTCTCACCGCCATCCGAGGATTCGCAGAATTGCATCGCCAAGGAGCAGTTAAGGGCGAAGAGCAGACGAAAGAGTTAATTGGTCGCATCGAGAAAGAGTCTCTTCGAATGGGGTCTCTCGTTGAAGATCTCTTACTCCTTGCTCGGCTTGACCAATCGCGAGATTTAAAGAAAGAGCCAGTTAATTTAATTGAGACAGTTAATGATGCTGTGGCATCCGCGCGCGCCGCTGGGCCAGGACACCCGATTACAGTAAATGTTCCAGATGATGAGTTCTACATCCTTGGCGATCCTGATCGAATCCACCAAGTAGTCGCAAACTTGCTGGCCAACGCGCGCACGCATACTGAGGTCGGCACTCCAATTGAAGTCTCTGTTTCGCAATCCAATGAAGGTGCGACGGTTTCTGTGGCAGACAAGGGGCCTGGATTGAGTTCTGAAGATCAGGAGAGAATTTTCGAACGGTTCTTCCGTGCAGATCCATCACGAGCTCGCGCGCGTGAAGAAGGAAGCGGGCTTGGGCTCTCCATTGTCGATGCCGTGATGCGAGCGCATAGAGGAAAAGCAAGTGTCACCTCTGCCCTGGGAGAAGGAGCAACCTTCACTCTCGTATTTCCGTTGGAGAATACTGAAGATTCAACAGACTAAAGGTTGATCTGTATCTCTTTTTATGTAGCAGGTCCCAAACTCTCCATCGCTCGCAATGCAGCAATTCGCTCCTCAATGGGAGGGTGAGTTGCGAATAAGCGTGAAACTGACTTGGCATCAAGTGGCGACTCAATCCAGATATGGGCAACTGCGGTTGAGCGCTGGCGTACGACCGTGGAATCTGCCGCAAGTACTTCAAGGGCCGAACGCAGACCTGCGGGATTACGAGTAAAAGCCACCGCAGTTGCATCAGCCAAGGCTTCCCTGCGGCGCGAAACAGCCGACTTGAGAAGTACTGCGGCGATCGGCGCCAAAATAATAATGATGAGCGAGACGATAAGCGCCAACGGATTGGAGTTGTGATCTCGGCTATCTCGTCGCCCACCTCCAAACCACATCATCCTTGTCAGAAAATCGCTCAGAAGTGCGATGGCTCCTGCCGTCGTTGCAGCTACAGCGGAAACCAGCGTGTCACGATTTCCAACGTGGGACATTTCGTGGGCAACAACTCCCTGTAATTGATCTCGATCCATCACGGCAAGAATCCCCGTGGTAAATGCAATCACCGCATGTTCGGGATTGCGTCCTGTGGCAAAAGCGTTTGGAGCGCTATCCTCAACAATCGCGACTTTGGGCATCGGCAATCCACTCGCAATTGTTACCTCATGAATTAAATTGAACAAATTTGGATTATCGCTCTGTTGAATTTGGCGAGCGCCAGTCATTCGCAAAACTATGGAATCAGAGGAGTAGTAAGAGCCCCAGACAGAAATCAACGCAATTCCTACAGCGATCGGAACAATAGCGGTCGTACTCTTACCGAAATACGTAAGTGCAGAATAAACGATGAGCCAGACGAGTACTCCCATCCCTGCTAGGAGAAGATAGGTTTTACGCTGATTCGCGCTTTGAGACGCGCGAAAAGATACTCCCGCCATTGAGTTCGCTCTAGAACTTTACGTTTGGCGCTTGGCGAGATTGAGGATCTTCCACAACATAAAACTCTCGCTCGGTGACCTTGGCCATCCCAGCAAAGAATGATGTGGGGATGGTTTTTACGGCAGAATTCAAGGAACGCACGTTGTCGTTGTAATACTGGCGAGCGAAAGAGACCTTATTTTCAGTGGTCGAAAGTTCTTCTTGTAAAGCCAGGAAATTTGCTGATGCTTTGAGATCTGGGTACGCCTCAGCGACAGCGAGCAAGCCACGCAGCGCTTGAGTGAGCATCCCATCAGCGGCAGCCACATCAGCAACGGTCGTGGCGGTTGTTGCCTTTGCTCGTGCGGCAATAACTTTCTCAAAGGTTTCGCGCTCATGCGCGGCATATCCTTTTACGGTCTCAACCAGATTTGGAATCAGGTCAGAGCGTCGTTTGAGTTGAACCTCAATCTGAGAGAACGCTTCATTAACGTTGATATTGAGTCTGACCAGCCGGTTGTAAATCGAAACGACAAAGAGGACAAGTAGCGCAAGAACAATAAGGACAATTACTGTGGTATTCATGCTTTTAATCCTATCTATTCCACTTGAGTCTGGTGGAAATTCATCCAAGAACGACTAGGCGTAGGACCACGCTGACCTTGGTATCTCGAACCGTAGAGTGCGGAGCCGTATGGATGCTCGGCAGGCGATGTGAGTTTGATAAGACAGAGTTGGCCAATTTTCATGCCCGGGAAAAGCTTGACTGGCAGGTTTGCCACATTGGAAAGTTCGAGAGTGATGTGCCCTGAGAAACCTGGGTCGATGAAACCCGCCGTTGAATGAGTAAGTAATCCCAGGCGGCCAAGGGAGGATTTTCCTTCAAGCCGCCCGGCTATATCGTCGGGAAGGGTAATCACTTCATAGGTGCTGGCCAGAACGAACTCGCCGGGGTGCAAAATGAAATATTCATTCGGGGCGACCGCCACTTCGCGAGTCAGTTCGCTCTGCTCAACGGATGGATCGATGACCGAGTATTTATGATTTTCGAAGACACGGAAAAAACGATCGAGGCGGACGTCAATACTGGAGGGTTGGATCATCCCAACGTCGAATGGCTCCACTCGAACCCGGTTTTCCTGGATTTGAGCGCGTATATCTCGGTCACTTAGCAACATGGTTGGCGACTTTACCTCTCTTGCCTATGCTTTCCTAGTAGAACCATACGCGGGCGTAGTGAAATGGCATCACGTCAGCTTCCCAAGCTGACAGCGCGGGTTCGATTCCCGTCGCCCGCTCCAAAGGGGTTTCCCCGAAAAGATGGGCCACCTCTCCTGAAGAGCTACACGACTTCTCGAAGCAAGTCTTGAGCCTCCACGAGGCGAATACGCGAGTTCTCCTCGGCTGATTTCATTACGCTTTGGCTGAAACCCGCTCGGCTCGTAACCACTATCTCGCAGCTCTCAGCCGAGCGAAAGCCGGCGTCAGTAAGTGCGGGAAGTTTGAATTGAATCAAGTCGTTGATGACATCATGCGAAAGTTGGCCATTTGTCCATTTAGCTTCGCCCACCAAAATCACTTTCTTGGCCGCAATTCCAACGGCGTCAATCTCTTCCGTTGATCTGGTTTTCGCAACTCGGTGAACGTTTGCTGTGTTACCCCACCACCAACTAACTTGTCGGGCTGATGGATACTGCTGCCTTATCCATCTTTGAAAAACATGCTCAAACTCAACAGATGCGTGGTCTGCCAAATTTGGCTTAATAAATGTGTCCACGTAGGAAACTGGGTTGACACCACCCTCAAGGTCCGCACAGTATGGAGCTATGAATCTGAACCAAAAACGAACAAAACCATCAATACATTCGTACTGGGTTGCCCTTCCGCTCGGATCCGCTCCAACTGGGTGTTTGCGCTTCAGCAACCTCATAGCTTCAAGCTTGTCAAAGTAATGTGTCAGTGCGCCACCATCTTTTCCAATTGCGTTGGCTATTGAACCTCGATCCTTTGCATTATTAGCAAGCTCAGAAAGGATTGCGAAATAAACAGAGGTCTCTTTAAGTTCTGCGGCGAGCAATGAGGGGACTTCCCCGAAGAGGGGTGCGTTAGGGTCCACAATTGCACCCGCCAACAAAGGTCCGAGGTCGCCCTTTCCGAGCAGAGCGAGATATCGTGGCATCCCACCGGTTATGGAATACCGCGTGAAGTGGTCGATGATGTCGCTACCCTCAAAGTAGTCCCTAGATTCTGCAAATGTTAACGGGACCAACTCCAGAGGCAGCAACCTTCCATGAAGTGGGCTATCTTCTGATTGCAACGCTTCCATCTGTGAAATTGCAGACCCACAAAGAATGAGTTTGATCCGAGATTTGTCCCGGTAATTCTCCATCACAGCCTGAATTGAAGACAGCGCAGACTGCCGATCGGAATCTGTATTGCCCAGCAGATTTGGAAACTCGTCGATAACTACGAGAGTCTTTTCGTTTTTAGCAACCTCGTAGATAACTCGAAACAGCGTAGAGATATCTCTTATGTCTGGTCTGGCAACCATATGCGGCTCAAGTTGGTCAGCGAGTCGCGAAAACTGCAGGGTGGGCAAGGTGTTCTCGGCTACCAGGACAATGGCTGGCTTCCCGTGAGCAAATTTACGGAACAACCAACTCTTTCCCACTCGACGGCGACCAAAGAGGTTAAATGGTTGGACATCGGCGCTATCCCACCAATCTTCAAGGCGCCTCAATACAGAGACCCTGCCAAGAAACTGAGGTTCAGCTTCCCAGTTGTAGATTTCTATCGACATTTCCCAGACCCCGTTTCTTGGCTTCCCGACTTCACTTCCGATAGTCAGTTTGTGACGACTTCCCACAAGGGTTTATTTTAGCAAAGTTTAACTTAGCATAGTTTAGACTTTGCTAAGATAAACCCTTGTCAGAGATCAGATTGGGAGCAATAGAGTGAAGGTAAAAACCACAAATCATTAGCAAAGTTTAACTTAGCATAATTTAGACTTTGCTAATATAGCGGATCCCCTACCTCTGGCGATTTCGGCCGAACCCGGCTCTAGAACACCATCATCTGTAATGGTCTCATCTGTAATGGTCTCACTAGCAGTACAAAGGTCAAGTAGTGGACATCTGTTGGATGGGCGGGATTCCTAGAAATTCGCTCGAAATCTACGCGATCTTTGTCTAAGAGCTTTTCCAAGGCGTTTCATTCAAGCACCCAGCGTGGGCTTGCCATCCAAAAGGTTCTGGGTGGACCTGCCAATATCCGTGTCTAGGTCTCTGTAGGCACGTGAATCTGGCTTTTGAGTCACCGCGACTGAACGCACAATTTCAAGTGTGTCGTTCACGATTTTCCGAGATTCTTTCAGACCCCAGGAAACCGCTTCCGCAACAATGTCGGCCACGGTAATTTGAGCATGGAAGTACTTTCCGTTAACCGCTAATGCCATCTTTTTGTCTGTATCCGGGTGATGAGTTAACGGCACCGTGTCGTAGGCTGGTTTGGATGGATCATAAATTTGTACAGCCCCGGCGACGTCCCGACCAAAATGGGTCAAGAGTGTTAGTACATCGAATTCGCGCGCCCCAATTGAAATTTCTTAAACGTCGTACTGTCCGTACGGAAATCAAATGACTCTGTTCCTGTTTTGACAAGGCAACCTATTGGATGACCATATAACTCAACACTGAGATCAGCCATTAATCAGTCCGAATCCCGATCTATTTCTGCCTTCAAGTGAACACCCGTCTCCCGCATTAGTTCGAACAATCTGCTGGCGTAGATGGTGGGGCGTCCAGCCTCAATTTGCCACATATACGACTGGGAAATCGAGGCTGGCGCGGTTCAACGGCTACTTTTGCCCAGCTAGGAGCACATAAACATAGCCTCCCACAGTGGCATCGACTTTCTGGTAAATATTCGGGCCAGATTGCCCACCACTTGTGACTGCCTTGGCATCTGTTGCACCCATGCTCGAAAGATTGGAGATAAGGAAAAGCCGCGGACCGACCTGGACCGCGTGGACAAAATCCAGAACCCTGGAGTAGTCGCCTGTCACGGAAAATTGCACGGGAATCACAATGAAGTTACTGGAGGTGATTCTCGGATTGGTAGTTATTGAAGTACTTGCTCCCGAGGTCCCACTTTCAGACGTCGGCGCTACTAGCGCTACTGGCGTGTAGGACTTTGCGTCATTAACAGTAATGGAACGAACCGTAACCTTGTTTGAGTTGGCAAGGGAGTTTAACTCAGTGACGAAAGTTGAAATCTCTGCGCTCGTTGGTACGGCAACTTTAAGAACGGACAACTCTTTCCTGAGTGCGTCAATTCCCGCGTAGTCTGCTTTTAACTTTCGTAGAATCGCTTCATTGGCGGCATTTTGGCCAAGGACGGCTGCTCGATTTGCATTGGTGCGGGAGGCATCGGCCAATTGTGGCGCGATTCCCACAAACCAACCCGCGATGATCACGACGACCAATAAGAAAGAGAGTGCAAGAACTCTCAATTTGCTACTTTTCATTTCAATCCCTCCGCATTACCTGCAAAGCGATGGGTGAAGGCATCTTGATTAATGTGCATCGTTATATTCACCGAATATGCACCCGATTCAATCCGTGTCACAGAACCGGGCGAGGCATCGGAATATCCGGGAAGAGAAGTAAGTGCAATGAGCCACGTGGGAACTTTCGGAAGTGTGGGACTTAGAGCCGTGAAACTCAAAGTGGCGATGCGTGAACCTTGCAGTGGCGCAGTCGCCTGCGTGTACGGAGCAAATGGAGTAGCAGAATCAATATTTATGGTTTCGATAGTTACATTAGAAGGAAGGGTGGCCTGCACAGAAGTCAGATAGTTCTGCCAGTCAATCTCCGTAGAAGTTCCGACTTGTTGCGCCGCTTGGATAGTTGCGACCTCATTCTGTGCCTGGGCGACTTCACCATATTTTTGTTGTTCGGCAATCAAATATCTCGTGTTCGCTTCTTCAATTGCCAAGTTTCGATGCGCTTGGAGAGCTTGCGCTCGGACCAAGGCTGTGCAACCAATCATCAACAAAATGATAATGAATATGCTAAAACCAAGTCGGCGACCAATAACTTTACCGCGGCGCTTAAGGCGGACTTCTGCGGGCAGGAAATCAACCCGTGATTCTCCCCCAATGAGAAGTTCCGAATTCTTCTTTTTTAGAATCACGATAGATTCCGCATCGCGAGCCCTAAGGCGACCGAGAGAGATTGGGTATTTCCAATCTGATTCTTATTGGAGCTCTTGCGCGAGAGATTGACCATCGATAATGGATTTGCTGGTGAAACTGGAATCTGCGTCATCGCACGCAGTGCAGTAGCAAATCCCGAAAGTCGTGAACCACCACCGGTAAGAAGTATTTGAGTGACAGGGTTCTGGAAGTGAGTGTTGTTGAAGTAACTCACGGTATTTCGGAGACCACTAAGCAACTCCCCGGTGACTCTTTGGAGAATTTCATTGGCGCGCGGGTCCTCGACGGTGACAATATCGGCCAAGCACTTAGGACATGAACACTGGGACTTGCCTGTTTCAGAATCATCATCTGCAGCGAGCGCAGCACCAACATGTAAAGTTCGCTTGAGTTCCTCGGTTGCGTTGGCATTTATTTCAAGCCCAGCTTTTAGAGCTTGAGTCAGATCATCTCCGCCAGCCGGAATTATTCGGACGAATTGTGGAACACCCTCTCGGACAATAATCATGCTGGTCGTACTACCCCCGACATCGATAATTGCTACCGTTGCCTCCACACCTGACTTACCTATAAGAAGTCGATTGAGGGCAAACGGTATGAGATCGACGTCGACTGGAGTGAGGCCGGCGCGTTCGGCCACTCGAATCGTGCTCAGAATTCCTTCCTTTTCGGCGGCAATCAGCAATCCATTGACCGTAGGACCCTGCTCGTTCATCCCTTCTGAAACTGGATAGAAGTCGAGAATTGAATCCTCCAGAGTCATCTGAAGAAGACTCTGGACTTGGACAGGCAAGGATTCACGAATTTCTCTGAGCGACATCTTTGGGACAGTAAGGTCACGGACGAGAACGTTCTGATTGCCCGTGCCAAGAACTACATCTTTGGTTTTAAAACGCCCCTCGGACCAGAGTTGTTTAAGGGCAGATCCAACAGCAACCGCGTCCAATATTTCCCCACGGCTCACCGCTCCCGGCGGAAGAGCCACTTCGTGAAATCGCAGCAAATTAGGTTTGTTTTTCTTAGCAGCCCTTAGTTCGACCCCGCGCACCGCGGTACTTCCAATGTCCAGACCAACAACGTTCGCAGCCACTCTTTACTCCGCTTCTACTCAAATACCCGGTGAAAGTGAAAAGATCGAAAAGTAACTTTGGACAATCGGCACACCAAAAAAGACACCCAACCACGCGCCCGCCACCATCCAGGGCCCGAATGGAATACCACTCTTTAGATTCGTTTTCTTAAAGAGAATGAGGGCAATAGCAAAGGTTCCGCCTAATACGAAAGCTGCGAAAGCACCGGTAACCAGCACATCCCATCCTAGATAGCCCAGAAAAAGTCCGAGAACTCCGGCAAATTTCACGTCGCCAAACCCCATCCCCTCTGGGTACATCAGCGCCATAGCCAAATAGAGCAACCACATCACCGCTGCTCCGATAATGGCCCTTACTAGAGCGCGCTGGTCCCCATTTATTAGTCCATCGGTAGCAAGAAGAACACCTCCAACAATATAACTTGGAAGGACTATCGCATTGGGAAGTGTGTGGGTTGACAGATCAATCAAGGCAAGGGCAATAGTGATCGCAGCTAAATAAAGAAAGGCAGCCAACAGGAAAAATAAATGCAAGTTTGGGAACTCGAACTTCCATGCGACCAATGCGAAGAGGATTGCCGTGCCGAATTCAACCATTGGATACCGCGGCGAAATTGCGCAATTGCAGGTGCGACACTTGCCACGCAGAAGAAGCCATGAGATCACAGGAATATTGTCATAGCCCTTGATACGTGCACTGCAGTGAGGACATGCGCTTGGTGGTGAAACCACCGATTGTCGAAGCGGAACTCGATAGATCACCACGTTCAAAAAAGAGCCCACCGCTAAACCGAGAATGCCAGCGATTATCACCATTTATCACATCGCCAAGTCTCGAATTGAAGTACGGCCGCCAAGAACTCCAGTACCAGGGGGAGCTAAGAACTGTCCGGTACTGAGATTAACGGTAGGCAAACCAATTGGAATATACTCCAGAACGAAATTAGAGCTCGTCGCCACTGACGACGCATACATCTGCCCACGCCATACATCTCCGGAATTACTCACTTCACATGGCGAGTAGACCATTGCGCCAACATGTGTATTAATCGTCACATTCTGTCCAATAGACGGAGAAGCATTATTGAGACAGGTGGGGAGTCGATCAAGAACAGCATCAGGGATGATGATCCAGAACCGCTTATCGACTCCATCAGAAGACTGAATATTATTTGCACTCATTGTGAAACTGTTTGTAATGATGACGAGATCGCTATGGAGCGATAACGGAATCCCACGCAGATCTGTGTCACTCCCACACGCCCGCGTATCGACGATCATGGGATTTGTGGATGCTTGGGCCGCGTTGAGCGCGTTCTGCAAGTCTGCCGAACTGCACGTCGACATTGTGAGCACCGTGAATGGAGCACCGGTGGAAGTTTTCCAATCAGCCGGGTTATAGGCGAAATCAATCCAGGGCGGCGCAGCGGGGATCACCGGTGTGACAATTCCCGCCTGATTTGTCGTAGTAGTCCCTTGAATTATTCCTGCTGGGGCAGTGACACTCCCCGATGTGACGACCGATCCCCCAACCGATGAATGGTTGGCGAAAGTGGAGGATAAGGCATTTGGACCCGCAACCACATTTCCACCGACTTTTCCGCCGATGTTCACACCACCGGATGAAAATACATTTCCATCAATGGTCGAAGAACTGGAAAGTGTTAACGCGTATTGACCCACTCCAGTACTCGTATTGTCAGTAACCACATTTCCAGTGACTTCTCCTGAAGAAATGCTTATCGCGCCAGATGCCCAAAGATCACCGTTGATTGTGCATCCACTTGTTACCGATAGATCTCCACCACCCAGAATCACATCGCCTTGAATCACTGTTCCGGATGTGCAGGTCACGCTTCCCGAGTAATACTGCACACTTGGTCGCTCCGTTGATGCTTGGGTGATGGTCAAATTATTGATCGTTGGATCGAGTTGAGCATATGCATAGAGTGAAGCACCGGAAGGGGTGATTACGTATGAAGGAGGCGTAGGTGTGTATGGGTAGATAGCCTCGACCATACGTGCATCATTGGAAGAGTTCCCGGCAACTCCATACTGACTCGCCCATCCGGTAGAGACGAGTTTGAGCCGAGCGGCACTGGTCGTTGTCGGACATCCGCTCACCCATGAAGTGTCGACATCGCCAGGTGAGGAGGCCAAGGTGGAGTACGAGATGAGAACAGAGAAGACCGGTGCGGTCGAATTCGTATAAACAGGTTGGCAGACACTCGTCGCTAAACTCGCCGCCGCAAAGTCAATACCCGCTTCGGCAGCGGCTTCGGCCTGCACTCCGGCGCGGGTCGAGGTCGTGTATCCGATCGAATGTAGCGACATCGTCACGCTCGTCACGCCGATAATACTTGCCACGCCCATGACGCCGAGAACGCCAATGAGTGCGCTGCCTCTCTCTCCCGATTTCTGCGCAAAGCAATTCTGGGCACAATAATCCGAGCAAGAAATTCTAGAAGCATGGTGTACTCACAGTTGAAGATTGCGTTGTATAAGTCATTGTCTTGATAAGTACGTACGGATGCGAGCCGGCTTTGACATCAAATTTCAATTCAACCCGACCGCCACTTGGTGCGTTAAAGACTTTGCCGGTTACTGGATCTGACGGTGTAATTCCAGTGCCCAGAACAGTCCAATTTCCTTGCGGACCAGCAGCGGGCAGGCTAATAAGTGAAGCAGGGGTGGTTCTGTGGGTGTAGACGGTGCCGCCATTTGAAGGTGTGTAATACCAGGCTTGACATGAGGCAGCTGTGGAATCTGGATCCAAACCAATCGTCCTGGCCAGCAACAATTGAGTGCCCGTCACCGCATCGCTAATCACCGTTATGGCTGATGCATTCTTGACACCCGCTTGAACAGAGCGGACAACTTGTTGCGCGGTAGTTGATGCCGCCGTAACCGTTTGAGTCATCTCCTGGGTTCGCAGACCGTTGATGAGTAATCCGCCGGCGATCGTCACCACAATGATGGAGAGGGTGCTTGTAATGAGTAACTCCACAAGGGTGAAGCCGCGCTCGCGTGGACTCGTCGCAATTTCCTGACGTTGGTTCATTGCACTCAGGCCGTTCCTACGTAGATGAATGTGACGGCGGATGCAATGGGTGTCGTGACGCCCACTCGTGAGACCTCAACACTCGCACGTACCACACCTGGATACATTGTTGGACAGGTGGTGGGATTCCATTCTGGTTGAAGAGTCACTCCGCGCGGGTCGATAACTGGCGGAAGCGTCACTTGCAAATAGGCAATGATGTCGGCGCAACTCGGAGTTGATACGGATGCGGAACGGACTGCTCGTGCTCCTTCGATCTGTTCATTGACGATCTGGGTAGCCGTGGCGATGGTGGTATTGGCGCTGGTGTCTTTCCAAGAATTCAGAAGCAGCGGAACAAAGGAGACTGACATCATGCCGAGCAGGAACATGGAGACGACGACTTCGATAATTCCGAATCCGCTCTCTTTATTCCGGAATTTCTGGAGTAGTAATCCGAAATTATTGGTCTTCATGTCACCTGCCTTTGTACTGCCATCGGGGAAGATCGTTATGGGGTGTCGTGTGACACCCCATAACGATGGGAAGTTAGTTCCGGTTTATGGGAACGATGGTGCCGTACATGTAGCGGGAAGCGTGTTGGTCGCGTCGACTTTTACGACACCGCCAGTATCGGTCACGAAGAATTCGGAGCCCGTTACGCTCTCGGCTGCGATACAGAAGGAGCTACCCGTTACGAGATATGTGATCGTGCCTGTGCTGGCGCTCTTTGTATAACCATCAGCGGCCGTGAGGGGTATTAAGGCGATGTTGCCGTCTGTTGGGGTTGGGGGAAGAGTGCCGCTTGTCGTCTGAACGGAAATCACCGCAGTCTTGGCGTTGGTCAGATCCGACTGAACCGCGCTGTCCTTGGCATTGTTCTGAACGTTCATATACACCGGAATCGCGATAGCGGCGAGAATGCCGATAATCACGATAACGACGAGGAGCTCGATCAGGGTGAAACCCTTTTCCTTCTCCTGCAGGGAAGTACGGCGACTTTGTAGCCCGCCGGCAATGTGAGAAATCATGAGAAACATCCTTTTCAATCGAGTACTGCACGGATATATAACTGTCTGGCCTAGTTGGAAAATATGCGGAGGGAAGATTCCAACTAGGCCAGACGGAAACTTTACAGCCGACATTTACACTTTGTAAAGCCCTTTTGTAAGGTTCTTGTGATAAGGGAGGAAAGTCACCCAGATAAGGCACTACCGATGGGTAACTTACTTAATCAGTTTTGAGATGTTGAAGATCGGTAAATAGAGAGCTACAACCATTCCCCCGATAACGACTCCGAGAAATGCCACCATCAGTGGTTCGATCATTGCGGTGAGTTGTTCGGTTGCGGCTTCAACTTCTTGATCATAAAAATCGGCAATCTTGTCGAGCATCACTTCAAGTGAACCGGCATCCTCACCAACTGCAATCATCTGCGTCACCATCGGTGGGAAAACGGGTTGGTGTGCAAGTGGGACTGAGATCGAGTGACCTTGCCTGACGGACTCCGCAACCTTCTTAAGTGCATCTTCAATGACCCAGTTGCCCGACGTCTCACCGACAATCTGCAGGGCTTTGAGTATGGGAACCCCTGCCCCGATCATGTCCGAGAAATTTCGGCTAAAGCGGGCAACCGCAATTTTGCGCATTAACAATCCGAAGACTGGCAGTTTGAGTTTGATCGGGTCGATTACTTTGCGGACCCGTACGGTGTTCTTGTTCCTGCGCCACCAGATAGAAAAAACAATAGCGAAGACGACCATGAGTGGTCCGACCCATACCATTGCATGCGATGCGTACACCAGCATCATGGTCGGAAGGGGAAGTGTCCCACCGAGACCCGTGAACATCTTTTGAAAAACTGGAACGATAAATATCAACATGGCCACCACGGATACAAGTGACATGACGAGAACTATCACTGGGTACGTCAGGGCCGATTTTATTTTTCCGCGGAGCCTGACTTCCTTCTCGAAATTCACGGCTACCGAGTCGAGTGCTCCCTCGAGAAATCCACCAGCTTCGCCTGCGCGGATCATGCTAATCATGAGAGGTGGAAATACTTCTGGATACTTGGCAAAGGCATCGGAAGTGGAGACGCCGGCTTCCACGTCGTCGCGAATTTCTCCCAGAATTCTTGCTAGGGGCTTGCTCTCTGTTTGTGCCGCCAGAATATTCAACGCCCGAAGGAGTGAGAGTCCCGCACCGATCATCGTGGCCATTTGGCGGCTCATCACGGCCAACTCTTTGAGTTTGATCCGCTTGGTAAAACCAGGGATTGATATTTCCTTTTTGAGTCCAGTCGGAGCGACCGGCTTTGCGCTTCTTCGCGGAGTACTCCCTCCAGAGTTTTGAGAGATCTGTGTAGTGGCCATCAACGCACTCCGGAGAAAGTGTCACCAAAATCAATAGGTTCGAGGGTTGATCGAGTGTGATTGATCCTGGCACCCTGGAGTAAACGTTCGATCCCATCAACATCATGCGCGTTTTCCAATGCGTCATCTACGGCAATCGTTCCCGCGTTGGCAAGCTCGGCTAAATGCTGATCCATCGTATGCATTCCCTGCGCGCGCCCAGACTGCATCATTGAAATAATCTGGTAGGTCTTGCCCTCACGGATGAGGTTTGCGATAGCTGGTGTCGTCACGAGAACTTCCGTAGCAACTGCCCTGCCAAGACCGTCGGCTCGTTTCACTAACGTCTGACATATGACCCCTTGTAGTGTTGCTGCGAGTTGAGTTCTGACTTGTCCTTGCTGATGGGGAGGAAAGACATCAATGATGCGATCAATCGTCTGCGGCGCATCTTGTGTATGGAGAGTCGCGAAAACCAAATGTCCGGTCTCGGCAGCCGTAAGTGCGACAGAGATCGTCTCCAAGTCTCTCAACTCACCGATGAGAATGACGTCTGGATCCTGCCGGAGAACATGTTTGAGTGCCGCGGCAAAACTATGTGTGTCTGTACCCACTTCGCGTTGATTCACGATCGATCTCTTATGACTGTGCAGAAATTCAATGGGGTCTTCGACGGTGACAATGTGATCTGCTCGGGTGCTGTTCACAAGGTCAATCAACGCGGCAAGCGTTGTCGATTTACCAGACCCAGTCGGACCGGTAACCAGAACCAGTCCGCGCTGGAGTTGGGCAAAGCTACCAACCGATTCCGGAACTCCCAGTTCATTTAATTGTTTCAATTCAGTCGGAATGATTCGAAAGGCTCCGCCAATCGATCCGCGTTGTTGATAAATATTTACCCGGAATCGCGCTTTACTGGAAATTGTGTAAGCGAAGTCAAGCTCAAGTTCATTTTCAAAAGTGTCCCGTTGGGATTGCGTAAGGATGCTCATCACGGCGGATCTGATTTTATCGGCTGTCCAAGGAAGACTATTGAGGGTGGATTTTAATCCACCATTAATTCGATACATGGGCGGTGCACCGACAGTGAGGTGCAAATCTGAGGCGCGTTGATTAACAACCTCTTGCAATGCTGCGGTTAAATCAGAATCTGCACTTTGCCCAACTGAATTCATTACGCAACCACACGCAAGATTTCTTCAACGGAGGTAAGACCCATCTGTACCTTGGCCCAGCCATCCTCGCGAAGTGTGATCATGCCCTGCTCGCGGGCCATCCGACCGATCTCTGCACTCGATGCGCGCGCAACAGCAAGTCGCTCGATCTCCTCAGTCACAGTCATGACCTCGTGCACTGCAATTCGACCGCGGTACCCAGTGTTGGAACAGGATGGGCAACCCACGGGCTGATAAATCGTTGGCGGCATGTGATCTGGATCGACAACAAAGCGCAGGCTAGCTAGATATTCGGGGTCGTGCTCCACTGGTTTCTTGCAATGGGCGCACAGTCGGCGGGTGAGTCGCTGGGCCATAACCGAATCCAGAGCTGAACCCACAAGGAATGGTTCGATATCCATTTCGGTCAGACGGGTGATCGCACTGGGCGCATCGTTGGTGTGCAGGGTTGAGAGAACGAGGTGACCAGTAAGAGATGCCTCCACCGCAATTTGAGCAGTCTCATGGTCGCGGATTTCACCGATCAGAACCACATCGGGATCGCTTCGAAGGATCGAGCGGAGTGCGCTAGCAAAGGTAAGTCCGGCCTTCGGATTGACTTGGACCTGGTTGATCCCCTTCATCCGGTACTCGACTGGGTCTTCAACGGTGATGACATTGATCTCTGGGCGGGAGACCGCGCCAAGGGTTGTGTACAGCGTTGTAGATTTACCCGACCCGGTTGGACCGGTAATCAGAATCATTCCGTATGGCTTTGTGTAGGACTTCTCGTACGCGCTAAAATTTCGATCGAGCAGGGCTAGGTCTCGCACATCCAAACTTGAGTTCGGATTGTCGAGGATGCGCATGACGATCTTCTCGCCCCATACCGTCGGCAGGGTCGCAACGCGGAGATCGATTTTTCGCCCGCCATGGCGGACAGACATCCGTCCATCCTGCGGTTTGCGCCGCTCCGCAATATCGATTTCGCTCATAATTTTGAGTCGAGAAATCACGCCGCTCTGAATGCTCTTGGGCGCCGTCTGCATCTCATGGAGAACGCCGTCAATGCGGTATCGAACGCGAACGTCATACTCATCGGGCTCGATATGGATATCGGAGGCGTGGTCTTGAATCGCTTGACTGACCAGCAGATTTACAAAACGGACAATTGGGGCATCATCTTCTAGGGAGTTAGAGACTCCGAAATCCTGGCTCTCCTGCGGGACATTCTTTTCAAGGAGTGCGCTCGTTAAATCGCTCAGTTCATCATCGGCTCTGAGGAATCGATCGATAGCGGCAAGGAGATCAATCCGCTCCACGCCAACCGAGGAGACCTGCATCTTTGCTGAGGCACGAACATCATCGAGGGCGATGACATTGCCAGGATCGGCCATAGCCAGAACCAGGCGACCGTTATTGATTCCAATGGGTAGAACTTCGTGGCGGCGGCAGATAGCTGCGGTGACGAAGGAGATTGCCGTCCGATCAATGGGGTAATCGAGTAATTCGACATAGGGGATCCCGGCCAGGGTCGCACGAGCTCGCGCAGAATCAAGATCACTTGCTAAATCAACGGTGCGAACAGTAAGAAACGGGACTTCTGACTGGTCATCGCCGTCCGAAGTGGGTCGCGAACTCAAGGAGGAAGTGGTCACGCTTGGAGCATAACCACGAACTAGGCAATCAGTAAAGAGTAACTTTACGGAAAGTTATATGAATTTGTAAGAAAGACTCCGATCCCTCGGCTACTTGCATAAGTTACTCACCAGTAGCATCCTTATCTTCTATCTGAAAAGGCTCCCGAATGGGCTCTTTTCGGGTTAAAGGGGCCATCAAGAAGGAGAGTGCGAATATGGGTCATTACCTCGCCAACTTACGAGATATTGAATTCTGCCTCTTCGACCTCTTGGAGAGGGAGAAAATTCTTGGCACGTCAATTTTCAAGGATCTTGATCGCGAAACTGTAATGGGCATGCTCGAAGAGGTGAAACGTCTTGCAGAGAATGATCTCGCCGCTTCTTTCGTTGAAGGAGATCGCGCTGGAGTTGATTTCAATCCAGCAACTGGTGATGTGAAATTACCCGAATCATTTAAAAAATCATACCGCGCATACATGGATGGCGAGTGGTGGCGCATTGATGCACCAGTCGAACTTGGTGGCACCGCCATTCCTTCTTCCTTGCGTTGGGCGATTGCCGAAATGGTTCTTGGTTCGAACCCTGCAATACATATTTATGCCTCCGGGATGTCATTTGCAAATGTCGCGTACTACCTCGGCACTGCTGAGCAGAAAAAGATTGCAAAATTGATGGTTGATCGCGACTGGGGTGCGAGCATGATGCTCACCGAACCCGATGCAGGTAGCGACGTCGGAGTTGGACGGAGCAAAGCTGCGCAACAGAGCGATGGAACGTGGCACATCACAGGAACAAAACGGTTCATCACATCAGGTGATAGTGACCTTAACGAAAATATTGTTCACTTTGTGCTTGCACGTCGTGAAGGTGGCGGACCTGGAACGAAGGGACTTAGCCTTTTCCTCGTTCCGAAATTCATCTTTGATCTCGAAACAGGTGCACTTGGCAAACGCAATGGAGTTTATGCGACCAAAGTCGAGCACAAAATGGGACTTAATGTCTCTTCAACCTGCGAAATGAATCTTGGCGAGAATGAACCCGCTGTTGGCTATCTCCTTGGTGAAGTACACGATGGCATCGCTCAAATGTTCAAGATTATTGAATTCGCGCGAATGATGGTTGGTACAAAGGCAATTGCCACACTCTCTGCCGGTTATCAACAAGCGCTCGCCTACGCGAAGACTCGCGTGCAAGGCGGAGATATGAAAGCGATAAACGACAAAGCAAGCCCCCGTGTTTCAATCATTCATCACCCAGATATCCGCCGTTCTTTGATGGTTCAAAAGTCCTATTCAGAGGGCATGCGCGCCCTTGTCCTTTACACAGCCTCCATCCAAGACCATATAAAACTCGCCCGCGCTGAAGGAAGTGGTGTGAGTCAAGAGAAACTCGATGATCTTGAGGCGTTAAATGACTTGTTATTACCTATTGTTAAGGGCTATGGAAGTGAGAAATCCTGGACTCTTCTCGGCACTGAGTCGCTCCAAACATTTGGAGGATCAGGATTCACACAAGATTGGCCACTTGAGCAGTACGTGCGCGATGCAAAAATCGACACACTTTATGAGGGAACCACCGCAATTCAAGGGTTGGATTTCTTCTTCAGAAAGATTGTCAAAGACAACGGACGAGCAGTCAATCTGCTAGCAAAGGAAATGGCCGCTTTTGCCCGCACGGGTGGAGTGCACTCCGCCGAGAAAGAAATCCTTCAGAAAGCACTCGATGACGTCAACGCAATTATTGGGACACTCGTTGAACGCGCTATCGCTTCACTTGAAAATGAAGAAGAGATCTACAAAGTGGGCCTTAACACAACTCGGACGCTCATGGCGGTTGGCGACGTTATTACGGCGTGGTTGCTTCTGCGCCAGGCAGATATTGCCGCTGAGAAATTGCCATCGTCCACCAAAGATCGCGATTTCTATATAGGAAAGATCGCTGCTGCTAAGTTTTTCGTTCACAACTACTTGCCACACATTTCGGCTGACCGTGTCATTGTCGAGGCAACCGAGAACTCAATTATGGAGATTTCGGAGAGCGCTTTCTAAAGTACTCTTGGCGGATGCTTAAAGCCCTCCGCGCTGAGGCATTTCTTGTACTTGGCGCGTTCGCTTTCGCCTTCAACGGCATCGTCTCTAAATTGGTGCTGACCGATGGGCTATCAGCCTGGCGCCTTACCCAGATTCGATGCACCGGCGCCTTTCTTGTTCTGCTTGTCTATGTAGCATTTCGAAATTGGAGGTCGCTACTTACAACGAAGAGTGAACTTCCCTGGTTGGCCGCTTACGGAATTATCGGGTTTGCCCTCATTCAAGTCGGCTATTTCATAGCGATTGGTCGTATGCCAATAAGCATTGCCCTCATCATTGAATTTACCGCACCCATCTGGATCGTGATCTATATTCGGTTCATCAGAAAGAGATTTGTGCCGCCAATGATGTGGCTCTCCCTTGCTCTGGGTTTTGCGGGGCTGCTACTTGTTGGACAAGTATGGAAGGGCCTCACCCTAGATGGCATTGGAGTCATCGCGGCCTTTCTCGATGCCTTCGCCCTGGCCGCTTACTTTCTCCTCGGCGAGAAACTCGTAGCATCTCGTTCCACCGACACGTTGACCGTTTGGGGACTGGGATTCGCTTCTCTGGTCTGGGCGATTGCAACCCCTATATGGAGTTTTCCTTTCCAAATTTTTTCAAAGAACGTCAACCTGCTCGGTACATTCAAGGAGCACACTCTGCCCGGATGGATCCTGATCTCCTGGATTATCGTGATGGGAACAATCCTGCCGTACTTGTTGATCCTGACCGGTCTCAAGCAACTCTCCGCCTCAACCAGTAGCGTAATCGGAATGCTCGAGCCGGTAATCGCAGGAGTGATTGCGTGGTGGTGGCTGAATGAAACTTTCACTGCAATTCAGCTTATGGGTGGGAGCGTTGTTATCGCCGGAATCATTCTGGCCGATCGCGTGAGACGAGAGGCGCGCTAGTTGCCGCCCCGTTGTTGCGTGAAGTCGGTTGTACCCGAACCTTGTGGCATATCAACGAAGCGGGCAAAGTGGAGTTGCGCCGATACAGTAATTGTTCGAGTCGGTCCGTTACGGTGCTTAGCGATAATGAGGTCGGCTTCGCCAGATCGATTCTGACTGTCATACATATCATCGCGGTGGAGAAGAATTACTACGTCCGCGTCCTGCTCAATAGAGCCTGATTCACGCAGGTCCGAGAGCATCGGCTTCTTGTCCGAGCGCTGTTCGGGAGAACGGTTGAGCTGGGAGATCGCGATCACTGGAACATCCAATTCCTTGGCCAGAAGCTTTAATTGGCGGGAGAATTCGGATACTTCCTGCTGGCGACTCTCGACTCGTTTTCCACTCGTCATCAACTGCAAATAATCAATAACAATCAACTTCAAGTCATGGCGCTGTTTAAGGCGACGCGCCTTGGCACGAATCTCCATAAGAGAAAGATTGGGAGAGTCATCTATAAAAAGTGGAGCCGCCGAAATCTCACCCATACGGCGCGCCAGCCTGGACCATTCTTCATCACTCAAATTACCGGCGCGAATATTGTTGAGTCCGACGCGTGCTTCGGCCGACAACATACGCATGGTGATTTCCGAACGGCTCATTTCAAGTGAGAAGATGACCGCAGTATTACCACCGTGAATAGATGCATAGCGTGCAATATCAAGACCGAGGGTTGACTTACCTACCGCGGGACGTGCGGCGAGGACAATCATATTTCCGGGATGAAGACCGTTGGTTAATGTGTCTAGGTCTTTAAAACCAGTCTTCACGCCTTCTGCGCCAACCCCTTTAGAAATGGCCTCAATCTCATCGAGTGCTTGTGGAAGCAAAGTGCTGAGCTGAACATAATCTTCATTCGTGCGTCGTTCGGTTACGGAATAAACCTCTGCTTGGGCTTGGTCAACAGAATCATCCACATCACCTTCGTCCCGATAGCCAAGCTGAACTATCTTCGTGCCAGCCTCGACCAGGCGGCGCATAATCGCCTTCTCGCGAACTATCTTCGCGTAATACCCAGCATTGGCTGCCGTCGGAACTGAGGAAATCAGAGTATGTAAATATGGTGCACCGCCCGCGCGTGCAATTTCACCACGTTTTGTGAGTTCGGCCGATACCGTCACAGCATCAGCCGGTTCGCCGCGACCGTACAAATCTAGAATCGCGTCGTAAATGCTCTCGTGAGCAGGTCTGTAAAAATCGCGTTCGCGGAGAATCTCAATAACATCGGCAATCGCATCTTTACTCAGAAGCATTCCTCCGAGCACGCTCTGCTCTGCAATGAGATCCTGCGGAGGTGTGCGTTCGAACTCTTGCTCTCGATTGGACCGTTGGGGAAGTTCTGTAATGCTCACATCCACCACCATTCCATTCACCACTGACAAGGGGTGCACGCCGAACGGTAGAGATGTGGCAATCAAGAAGCGAGAATATCTCTTTGGCCCTGTAGAGAACCTGTAGACAAGGGGGTGAATAACCCCGCTTTCCCTGTGTGCTCACCTGTGGAGGGTGTGTGGATAAGAGTGGAAATCTGTCGCTTGCGAGATAAAAGTCCAGGTCAGAGCCTTAACCTTTATCCAGAGGGTGTGAAGAAAAGTTTTTTAGCCAATCTCATATATTGGTATGGGAATCAGGATCGGATCTGCAAATTGGCTCATTGCCAAGTGGAACTTGCAGAATGTCACGTACCCGCGGTCCCCAACTGGATCGCCGCTTGTAGTATCCACACTAAGACTGATCAACCTCAACCTGCAGGCAAGAGAAGGCGACGTGATAGAGATACCCGACCAGGGGCTTATCGAGGAAATCATCAAGCATGTCAAGGCAGGCAGCGAGAGCGAGCCTTGGGTTGCCCACCTCGAGCAGATCCTGAGCATCGCCGCGCGCTACCCAACCGAGTTGCCCGACTGGGACGAGGTCAAGGTCGAGGAAATCTTGCTCTGGGGGCTGCCGCGCAACGGCACCTTCGAGTCGGCCGACTACCCAACTGTGGGTAAAGCCGTGGTCGAGTTGCTGCGGCGACTACCCGGGTTTCCCGGTGCCTACCAGCGACAGATCGCGCCAGGCCTGGTCCGGCACGCGGAGAATCTGTTGCCCAAATTTGAACAGGCAATGCAGATCAAGGGTCGCTGGGGACAGAACAAGCGGATCTTCGACGATAGGAACGTTGATCTGCACGATGCGCCTGACATGGACACCGTCACGCGCCGGATCAAGAAGGCGATGAATGACTTCAATGCGCTATCGGGGATCCAGCGAGCCTGGGCTCTGGGCCCGACTATCACCGCGGCCCCGCGGATCGTGGGCCGGATCTATGAACCGCTGCACGCCGCAGCCGCGGAAGAGTTAGCCGCCGCCGCAGTTGCCACGACCCAGGTAAGGCGCATGGTTGCGCTTGTGGAATTCATCGGAAGTGGGATCAAACTCACCAAAATGGGCAACCTCAAACTGGCTGATGGCAAGGCGCTGGTGGAACTGCTCGGCACCCGCGATCAGTTCGATAGGGAGATCGGGGAGATGGTCTTCCGTACCAGCAGTACCCGGGAGCTATTTCACCTGGACCGGATCATCGCGCTGGCGAAGACAATCGGTTTATTAAAGATGCGAAACGGTACGTTGAGTGCGACCAAGAAAGCAAAAACCTTCACCCATTCTCCGGTTACCGCCATCAAGCAACTTCTGGATGCTCACCTGAAGAACGGCTGGGATATACGCCGAGAATGGATGGACGAGTTCCTTGACTTCGCACTAGTAGCGCTACTGCTGGACCTTTATGAGGTCCGCATCCCCGTGAGTATCGCGGATATCCATGCCGCCGCCGCATTGCGGCAACGTAGCACCTTCAATATTTTCGATGACGGATATATCGCCTACCAGATGCACAACATGGTCCTGGAATCTGACCTCAGATACATCATTATCGACCTGATCGACCTTGGTATTCTCACAGTGGATCCTGCCGCTGCCCTTGCGTACAACCATGAACGTCACTGGAAAAATTTGAATGTCTCAGAAGCTACCGATGTCACCGCCTCCCTGACCGTTCTTGGGTTGGCGGTGGTGCATCCCTTTGCCACTGCGTACGGAAAGGCCCCGCTGATCTCCTGACTCTCAGGTTTGGGCGCCGCTGGCCTGGCCGTTGCACCCTTGGCGAAAGACCTCAGTAAACAGGTCCGTAAGGCACTCTCCCGCCGCCGCAATACTCCGCTGAAACATTAGGAACGGATCCGCGAGTTGGTCGGATCAAAGAGCGGCTCAGCCGCCACCACACCTTCGCGCCATTGACCGAAGAACTCCACCTGAAGAACAGTCCCGACATCTGAGTGTTTAATGGGCAGATATGCATACGCAATCGCTTTATCGATGGTGTATCCCTGCCCCCCGCTTTTAACTCGGCCGATGATTTCATCGCCAATCTGAATTGGCTCATTACCAAGTGGAACTTGTCGAATGTCATCAAAAAGTATCGGTACAAGTTTTCTAGTGATACGACCTTGAGTTGCGAGTAACGCCTCTTTACCAAGAAATGATTCCTTGCCCAGTGCTACCGCAAAATCAAGTCCGGCTTCCCATGGATTTGTCTCCGTAGATATTTCAACGCCCCATGCGCGATATCCCTTTTCAAGTCTAAGAGATTCGATCGCTCGGTAACCGCACACTTTCAAATCAAACTGCTTACCTGCTTCAATTATTTGCTGCCAGAGCGCTTCGCCATTGTCTGTAGGCAAATAAAGTTCCCAGCCAAGTTCGCCTACATAAGTGATTCGAGTAGCGCGAACCTTGACTCCACCAAGAACAATCTCGCGAGAATGCATAAATGGAAAATTCTTATGGCTCATGTCGTACTCAGTCAGGCGCTGCAGAATTTCTCTTGCCCGCGGTCCCCAAATTCCAAAACAGGCCAATGAACTCGTGACATCCACGATAGAGATCTTGAAATTCTTCTCTCTTGCCACCTTTTCCATCCAACCCATGTCATGCACTCCAAAGGCAGTACCAGTGACGACCATGTACTCATCTTCAGATAGCCGAGTCACCGTAAAGTCAGATTCGATTCCTCCACGGGAATTGAGAGCTTGCGTATAAACAGTGCGCCCTACACCTTTAACGACATCATTAGCGCACAGGTAATTAAGAAATTCGGAACAATCCTTTCCTTTAACACTCATTTTCGCGAAACTAGATTCATCAAAGAGCCCCGCGCTCTGGCGGGTTGCCAGGTGCTCAGTGCGCACCGCACTTGACCAATGTTTACCGGCCCAGCCATAAGGTCGGAGAGAATCGTCGCTCACATTGGTACTGTAATAATTCACTCGTTCCCAACTGGCTTTCTCGCCAAAAACTGCATCAGCCTCCTTATGCCATTCATATATCGGAGATTTCCTTGCTGGGCGTGCACTTTGGCGCTCTTCGCCAGGGTAATGAATGTCGTAATATTCCTCGTAGTTCTCCGTCACTCTTTCCAGAGTAAATTTCGGAGAATTGTACGAACTACCAAAGCGACGGATATCCATGTGCCACAAATCCATGGTGGGCTCGCCTGCGATAATCCACTCGGCTACAACTTTGCCGATTCCTCCCGCCCCAGCGATACCGTGTGCGCAAAAACCAGCAGCAACGTAGAAACCTCCGACGGAAGTTTCACCCAGGCAGAATTCGTTATCGGGAGTAAATCCTTCTGGGCCATTGATGAAATTCTTGACACCCACTTCACCCATCTTCGGAACACGAATCTGCGAATTTATTGCGATCTCTTCAAAGCGATCCCACTCCTCTGGAAGAAGTCGCCCGTTGAAGTCACTGGGAATATTGTCAAGGTGTTCGTAGTCAGCGGTCCATGCTTTTGAATTGCGCTCATATCCCCCCATCAAAAGTCCACTCACTTCCTGTCGGAAGTAGATGAGCAAATCGGGATCACGCAACGAGGGGAGATACGGCTCCCCTTGCGGCATAAAGTTTTCGGTAATGAGGTACTGGTGACTCATCGGAACAATTGGGATCCGCACATCAACTAATCGCCCGATTTCAGCGGCAAACATTCCTCCACAATTAACAACGATCTCGCACTCAATCGTGCCCTTCTCAGTCTCGACGTGTGTCACCCGTCCATTGGCAGTTTTAATTCCCAATACCCGAGTATGAGTAAAGATTTGGACTCCGTTGGCGCGAGCCCCGGAAGCAAGAGCTTGCGCGAGTTGAGAGGGATCAACCTGACCATCGGATGCCATATAACAAGCACCGACAACGCCCTCTATGTCCATCAACGGAAATAGTTCTTGTGCCTGCCTTGGGGAGATCTCCTTAAGATCAAGGCCAAAAGTGCGCGCCCAACCGATTTGCCTGCGAATTTCTTCCATCCGTTCAGGTGTCGAGGCCAATTTGATACTGCCACACTCTTTCCAGCCGGGCGGTGTATCAGTGCCCTCAAGTTTCCGGTACAGATCCACCGAGTGCATATTCATTTTGGTAAGCGTCGGATCGGCTCTCAACTGGCCTACCAATCCAGCAGAGTGAAAGGTCGATCCGCTGGTGAGGTCGCTGCGATCCAGCAAAATCACATCTTTTTCACCCAACTCGGCCAGGTGATAAGCAACGGATGTGCCGCCGACTCCTCCACCAATAATGACAATTTTTGCTCTTTGCGGAAGGACAGACATAACCATGTCTGAAATGTATCCTGAAGGCGTGAGCGACTCCACCACATATTTTGAGGAATCTGATGAGGAGATGCTGGAGGAAACGTATGGGTCGTTACTCGATCAAGTTTCCTTTCTAGCCAATCGTGATTCGCTCAGTGAATTATCCGGCGGGCTTACCAATCGAAACCTTCTCGTCCAAAACGGCGACAATCAATACGTTGCCCGTATTTCGAGCAATAGTTCGGCCCTTCTTTCGATTGACCGCGAATCCGAATATCAAAATTCTAAAATCGCAGCCTCGGTTGGGATTGCCGCGCCAGTACTCGACTATCTGCCCGGAAAAGGATTGCTCGTAATTGGCTATCTGAGTGGGCGCACATATTCGGCAACAGACGTCGCCGCAAATTTGTCACGGATAGCGCAGAGTTGTCGAATGCTCCATTCCGGACCAGCCTTTGTTCGAGATTTTAATATGTTTGACATTCAAAGAACATATCTAGGCATTGTGCAAGAGCGCGGATTCCGACTTCCCGCTTATTATCTGGACTTTGCGGACCGCGCACTGCAGATTCAGAAAGCAATAAGGATTCTGGATGAGGGCACCGTCCCGTGTAATAACGATCTGCTTCCAGGTAACTTCATTGATGATGGAGAGAAGATTTGGATTATTGACTACGAATATTCCGGAAATAACGACGCCTGTTTCGAACTTGGAAATATCTGGGCTGAAGCATTCCTTGATGTCGAACAGTTGGAGGAGCTAGTCACCGCCTACTATGGAGAAAGTAGGCCGGAGAAATTTGCTCGGGCATGGTTGCACGCTTTAATGGCGAAATACGGCTGGACTCTCTGGGCATCAATTCAAAGTTCGATTTCTGAATTGGATTTTGATTTCTGGTCATGGGGGATGGAGAAATACGACCTTGCTCAGTCGGAGTTCTCCGGCGAAATGTTCACGAAGATGCTTAAGCAAGTAAGTGAAAAATAAAACGGGCCCACTGTAATCAGTGAACCCGTTCTAAATGTAGGTGTTACTTAAGCGGCGGCTACCACCGTGATGGAAACATTCGCCACGATCTGGTGAGCGAGTGAAACCTTTGCAGAGTGGATACCGGTCTTCTTAATGTGACCGGCGAGCTTGACGTCATGTCGATCGATATCCAACCCGGTTGCGGCCTTGATGGCTGCAGCAACGTCTTTATCGGTGACGGAACCAAAGAGGCGACCTGAAGTTCCAACTTTCACAGAGACTGTGACAGTTGCGGCTTCTAGAGATGCCTTGATCTCCTTGGCATGATCGATATCGCGCACTTCACGTGAGGCACGTGCACGGCGAATTCCTTCGATCTGCTTCTCTCCGCCCAATGACCACGCGATAGCGTTGCCACGAGGAAGCAGGAAATTGCGAGCAAAACCATCTTTTACGGTGACCACGTCACCGGCAAGACCTAGACCTGATACTTCACGCGTAAGGATGAGTTTCATTGTTTTATCCCCTTATCGCGCGGTTGAGGTATAGGGCAGGAGAGCAACTTCGCGACTGTTTTTTACAGCCGTTGCAATCGAGCGTTGGTGTTGGGTGCAGGCACCGGTTACCCGGCGAGCGCGGATCTTGCCACGATCGGAGATGTACTTACGCAGGGTGGCAATATCTTTGTAATCGATATAGCTAACCTTGTCGCGGCAGAAACTGCATGGCTTCTTCTTAAACTTCTTATTGAGCGCAGCAGCCTTTGCTGATTTGTTCTTAGGCTCCTTGAGCGCTCGATTATTACGTGCTCCCATTGTGGTGCTCCTTTACGGGTGCCCTGCTTATGCAGGAATGGATGGATAGTGGATTTAAAAGGGTGGTGCGTCGTTGGTGGTGGTTGCCCATCCACCGCCGGCTGGTGAAGTCGAAGCAGCGGCCCACGGATCATCGTTGAAAGTATCTGTTGCTGGTGCGGTGAATCCACCGGCTGCTCCACCTTGGCGAGTTGTCTTTGTGACTTTCGCGGTTGCGTTTCGCAGGGATGGTCCTACTTCATCAACTTCAACTTCAAAAACTGTGCGCTTTTCGCCTTCTTTAGTTTCGTACGAACGTTGCTTCAAGCGACCAGAGACAATGACACGCATGCCCTTTGTAAGAGACTCGGCAACATTCTCTGCTGCCTGTCGCCAAATTTGGCATTGCAAGAAAAGACTATCTCCGTCTTTCCATTCATTCGTGTTCTTATCAAGATAACGAGGAGTCGAGGCAACGCGAAATTTTGCTACCGCCGCACCGGAAGGGGTGAAACGTAACTCTGGATCATCGACGAGATTGCCGATCATTGTGATGTTTGTATCTCCTGCTGCCATTTTCTTCTCTTCTCTTAGGTGGTGCTCAAATTATTGGCTAAATAATTCTTAGACTATTCAGGCCGGATAACTTTTGTGCGTAATACCGCTTCGTTCAAATTAAGTTGACGGTCCAACTCTTTGATTGCGGCTGGCTCGCAGTGCATGTCAACAACCGCGTAAATTCCTTCGGACTTCTTAGAAATCTCAAATGACATACGGCGCTTGCCCCAAACGTCGAGCTTGTCGACGCGGCCGCCGCTCTCTTTGATTATCTTGAGATAAGTCTCAAGGCTTGGTGTGACTGTGCGTTCTTCAAGTTCTGGATCAAGAATGACCATTAATTCATAGTGACGCATGCGTTAACCCGACCTCCTCTGGACTAAAGCGGCCACGGTATTTCCGTGACAGGAGGGTTAGTGCTCCTCAACAAGCCAGGGATCTGACCTGCGAAGGAGCCTAAGGGTAACTTGTGGTGGGCCCGAATAGAAAATCAGCGAGTCGGCTGCGGGAGAGTTGAGCCTGTGGGGTATTGAGGAGCCCCTGGACCAAGATTCCAATGAAATAGAGGGTGGTGAGGATTCTAAGAATTGAGGCAAGGGCATACCCCGTATCGGGCAGGCCAAAATGGGAGCCTTGCACCGTCGCCAGATGTTGCCAGATCGCTACATGGTAGATGGCCTCACCCGCCTGCCAGATCCAGAATGCGGCGAGTTGACTCTTCCCACGCAGGGCGATGATCGCGAGTGGGGTAAGCCAGAGAACGTACTGCGGCGAGTAGACCTTGCCCACGCACAAAATGGCAGCCAGCACAATAAAACTGATCTGGGCCAGTGAGGGCGGATAGGAAATTTCCAGAAGGAGCAAGGTGATGGCTGTAAGTACGGCCAGGAGGGCGAGAATGGAGATGTAATTGAGATGGCCCACATTCACACCCAAGAGAGAGAGTCCGTACCAGAGCGAACCCCAATCTGGACCTCGATCCAAGTTCAATTTGTAAAAATGCCACCAACCCGCGGGAGTCGTCAATATTACTGGCAGGTTGACCGCGAGCCAGGTTGCGCCCGCCGTGGCTATGAACTTCACGAGGGAGCGAATTTCATTCCTACGCCAGAAAATTAGGAGAATTGGTAGAAAGAGAAATACCGGAAAGAATTTTGTGGCAATAGATATTCCAAAGAGCACCGCACTCCATGTAAATCGCTCTCTATCAAAGCAATAGATTGCCAACAGCATGGTGATGATGCCCCACATATCCCAATTTATATAAAGGGAGGCAAGAACCGCGGGAGAGAGTGCCAGCAGATACCCATACTGCGGTGAGATCTTCCACATAACGAGAAGGGCACCAATAAATAGAAGTGCAATAAAAATGGCATTTACGTCAAAGTAATTTCTGCTAGAGCCAGGTCCACTTGAAGACAGTAAAGAGGTTGCCCACATGACCGCACCAGTAATTACTGGATATTCGACCGCTTTTTCGCCACCTTTATATGCCCATTGATGAATATTCATAGATCGATCGGTAAAGAGAACTGGGATATCCGAATAGCACGCATGGACATACGAATCGGGTGATCCCCAATTGGTATTTCGGCAGTGGTCAAACTTTGCGAATGAGACGAGACTGGCTAGAACTCCTAGAAGAACTAGCGTCTTAGCGATTGAATGTTTTCCAAAGAGCGTGTGCAAAATTTCAACCTACGGGGTTATTGTTATGATCGGTGGATCAATGGGTAGCGGAGTTAGAGGAGGAGTCTCGCTTGGCGTCGGTGTTGGCGTCACCTTCACGGGTGGCTGCGTCATAATAATTGGATCAGTACCACCGATGTGGACTGGCCTAGGAAAGGCCAACTTAGGCTGACCAGCGAGTGCACCTTTCATAAAAGCGGTCCACATTTTCGCAGGAAAAGTTCCTCCAGTAACAGAGTTGAGCCCACCGATTCCATTGAGTGTCTGTGATGCATTATCTCTAAAAAAGGCAACTGACGCCGCTAGCTGCGGTGTGTACCCACTGAACCACGCCGATGCATTCTGTTCGCTGGTACCAGTCTTACCGGCAGCGGGGCGACCTAAACCTGACGTGCCATATGTTCCGGTTCCACTCCTAACAACCTGCTGCAGCGCATATGTCAGATCTGCCATCACATCCTTGGAGAAGACTTCCTGGGCCTGAATGCGTGCCTGATACAGCACCCCTTTATTTGACCCTTCTACCTGACTAATAAGGAATGGTTTTGCATACACGCCCTGCGCCGCAAAGGTTGCATATGCGGAGGCAACATCTATTACATGAGGACTTGCAGCTCCGAGTACGACAGATGGAGTTGGCATCATCTCCACACTGGGTGGAATGCCGGCACGTCGAGCCGCGTCGACAACTCTCAAAGGACCAACTGCAATTCCCAGCGGAACGTAAATGGTATTAACCGAATGGGATGTCGCCTTAAGTAGACTCACTTGGCCCCATTGTTCGTTTCCATAATTGGAGACCTTGTAGGGCTTCCCAAGATCATCAAAAACTTGTGGTGAATTTCCATTCCACATAGAGGTAAGGGGAATTCCTTGTTCGAGTGCGGCCGCAAGTGCAAATGGCTTAAAGGTCGAACCCGCTAAGGCGATTGATTGAGTCGCATCGCTTAGTTGGCGAACCAAGTAATCCTTCCCTCCATAGAGCGCCAAGATTTCTCCGGTCCCGGGACGGATCCCGACCAGTCCAATATGGAGATTTTCAGGCGCGCCCTTAGGTGTCTGTTTATTAACTGCATCAACCGCAGCTTGTTGAGCCTTTTGAACAAGCGTGGTTCGGACAACGAGCCCACCAACCATCAATTGCTGGTCAGAGAATCCGAGAGTGTTCAATTCCTTCTGCGCTGCGGCAATGATGTATCCCTTGGGGCCTGAAAGGGAACCAGATGTCACAGGTGGACTAATAACTGGAAACTTAGCTTTAGTTGCTTCGGCTTGCGTTATCCATTTGGCTTCCACCATGCCCGCAATCACATAAGTGAAACGGTTGTGTAGTCGCTCTTTATTTTCTTTGGAATACTGCGGATCGTAATAACCAGGCGAGCGCAATATGCTGGCAATTACAGCAGCTTGTGCCAAAGTGAGTTGATTGACGCTTCTATTAAAATATTGTTGAGCTGCTGTCTCCACTCCATACGAACCGCGGCCGAAGTAAATCGTGTTGAGATATTTTTCGAGAATCTGATCTTTCGATAACTGCTGCTCCAACTTTATGGCGATAACCAACTCTTTTACTTTACGCTGGATGTTTCGATCCGGTGTCAGGAAGGCGGTTTTGGCATATTGCTGGGTAATCGTTGAACCGCCTTGCAGTGCTCCACCTCGTAAATTATTTAGGACTGCTCGCAAAATCCCCGAGATGCTAAACGCTTGTTCGGAGTAATAATTCCGATCTTCGGCGGAGAGAACTGCCTGGCGAACATTGAGTGGAATTCTGGCGAGCGGAACGCTGGTTCGATTCTGGGCACCCAGTCGCCCAATCTCTACTCCGTTGGAGTACTGAATGATCGTCGCTTGACTGTTTACGAAAGAATTTGGGTTAGGGATATCCACCGTGAAATAGGCGAACGCAAAAAGGGCCGCGAGCGCGACAAAGCCCAGGCCGCCTACGAAGATAGCGGTTCGGAGAAGGATTTTACGTAGCACGCGTGAAGGTTACCGCTTAACCCAATCCTCATCTTCTAACGTGCGCTGCCGTCTCGGCGCTTTTCTGACAATCCCATCACCTAGGAGAAAGGAAGCACACAGATGATTCCAAGAACACTCTCGGCAGACCTCAACCACGTAGACACGGAACTCCCCGAATTCCTTCTCCATCTCGGCCAACTCTTTATCGGACTTAATGCGTCCCGAATATTGTCCCAATTGGTCCCCGAAGGTGTACCTCAACTCCACGAGGGAGCGCTTCTTGCAGACTGGACAGGCTCTTTCAACCCGGGCGCCGTGAAACTTGGCAGCTTTCAATAAATATGGATCCGCGTCGCAGGCATCGACTTTCCCGCGAAAGAGAGCCAACAAAGTTGCGCGCTTATCGAGGGTGTAGTCAACGTAAGCACGTACCGAATTCACATCGCACAGAATAACGAGATTATTCAAGTTAAAGAAACTACTCTTCGAAGGTGCATAGTTTGAGTTTCCTGAGGCTTTTGCGCCACCCGAGACTCTCACGACTCTTTGCGCTCCGCTGGATTGGCCAGATGATAGATGGTCTGTTCCAAAGCGCTCTGGCTTCTTTCGTACTCTTCTCCCCTGAACGGCAGGCAAACGCGCTTGATGCAGCACTTGCATTCGGCGTTGTCCTTCTTCCGTATTCAATTATCGGTCCGTTTGTGGGGACGATTCTCGATCGTGTTTCACGCCAGCGCGCTCTTTTCTACGCAAATCTATTGCGTTCGGTTGATCTTCTACTGATAGCCCTTCTCGTTTTTAGGGGACACACTGGCGTAGAACTTACGGCTGCAGTATTAGCCGCCTTTGGAATCAACCGACTTATTCTGGCCGGACTCTCGGCCGGCTTACCTCTTCTTATTGATACTGATTCATTGATCTCTGCAAACGCCATGGCGGTAACCGGCGGCTCCCTCTGGGTTGTCCTCGGAGGGGGCGCGGGATTTGGCTTGCGAAAAGTCGTGGAAAATTTTCACAACGCCAATCAGGCAGATGCTTTATTGGTGCTCGTGGCCGCCCTGGGATATTTTCTCGTCGCGTTACTTGCGCTACGACTTAAAAAGAATGAGATAGGACCTTTAGATCATGAGAGAAGTGGAGCAAGTATTGGACAAGGCTTAAAGGAAATGCGAGAGGGTTTCGATTTTCTCGTCATCCACAAAGACGCCGCCCGGGGAATATTAGCTACCGCGATCCAGCGCGGCGGTCTCACTTCACTCGTTCTGGTTGCGCTCTTATTGGAACGCAACACATTTCACTCCGCAAGTGATGCTGGATCTGGACTATCCGGTTTAGCTGTTGCTTTATCCATCGCTGGCATTGGCATCATCTGTGGCGCTCTCGTCGCCCCAATCGGGGTTGATCGCTATGGTAGATATACCTGGATTAGATACATGATGGCGGCAAGTGCAATATCGCCGCTCGTACTCATTCTCTCCTTTAGCCCACTAACCCTTTATATCGCAGCTTTTTTCACCAGCCTCTTTGGACAAAGCCTCAAAGTCACCAATGACGCTTTAGTTCAAGCAAAAATAAATGACATTTTCCGGGGGCGCGTCTTTGCCGTCTATGACGTGCTCGTGAACGGGGCAATTGTCTCTGGGGCAGTGTTAGCGGCATTAATCCTGCCTTTCTCTGGTAAATCAACAATTGTCATTGGGCTGATTTCTCTCGTGTACACACTCTCATTCGCCGTTTTGTTGCGACCTGCACGCTTTAACGCTGCTTGGCCCACCAGTTAATCAATTCTTCTTTCGCCTTTTCTTTGTCTAAAGGTCCGCGCTCTAGTCGCAGCTCAAGCAGAAAAGCGAGTGCCTCACCGACGACAGGTGAAGATTTTATCTCAAGAATCTTCATTATTTCTCCGCCATCTAGATCAGGTCGGATCTTTGACAATTCCTCCTGCTTCATAAGGACGTCAATGCGCTCTTCCAGGCTTAGGTAAGTGGCAGCTAGAGATTCTGCTTTGCGTCTATTTCGAGTGGTGCAGTCTGCGCGCGTGAGCACGTGTAAGTATTCTAGTAAATCGCCAGCATCACGGACGTATCGTCTTACAGCAGAATCAGTCCACTCCCCCTGCCCATAACCATGAAATCTCAAATGGAGCGCAATGAGTGTTGATACATCATCAATCGTCTTCCCATCAAATCTAAGTGCTTTGAGTCGTTCCTTCGCAAGCCGTGCACCCACAACTTCATGGTGATGAAAGGATACGCCTCCACCTGCAATATGACTGCGGGTTTTCGGTTTGCCAATGTCGTGTAATAGAGCAGCAAGACGACTCACCAAGTTTTCTCCGCCTATGCGATATTCAAGCGCGATTGCTTGGTCAAGAACGGTAAGTGAATGTTCGTACACATCTTTATGGTGATGGTGTTCGTCGATTTCCAACTTTAATTTCGGAATTTCCGGAAGGACAATGTCTGCCAAACCACTTTCCACCAGTATGGTTATTCCAATACGGGGATTCTTTGAAAGAAGTAACTTGGAGAATTCATCGCGCACGCGTTCTGCGGAAATGATTGAAATTCTTCCAGCCATATTTTTTAACGCCGTCATGACATCCTCTGCAACAATGAAATTAAGTTGTGCGGCAAAACGCGCCGCACGCATCATGCGTAGTGGATCATCGGAGAAGGAATCTTCTGCTCGTCCCGGCGTGCGAAGCAGACGATTCGCTAAATCTTCTAGTCCGTTAAACGGGTCCACAAAGATTGGCGCCCCCTGGGTTAATTCCAGGGCCATTGCATTCACTGTGAAGTCGCGACGCGAAAGATCACCTTCGAGAGATTGCCCATATTTCACCTCTGGCTTTCTACTATCGACGTCATAACTTTCACTTCGATAGGTTGTAACCTCAACGGTGGTCTCACCGCGTTTTCCTGTCACAGTTCCAAAGGCAATTCCAGTATCCCAAATATTCTCGGCCCATCGGCTAAGAATCTTTTTCGTCACCTCTGGGGGAGCATTGGTCGTGAAATCAAGATCATTTCCAAGTCGGCCCAAAATTGCGTCCCTTACTGAGCCTCCGACTAGCGCTAGGCGATAGCCGGCACTCTTAAAGGCATCCGCTAAAGAACTCGCCAAGGGAGCCCGTTCAATCAAAGATCTAATAGCAAGTTCCTCTGCGGCACCCAGCGCTCTAGTCATAATGGATAAGGCTAGAGCAGTACGCTTACTTCATGATCCCTGCACCTGGTGCGGGCAGCGAAAGTACCAAGAAGAAGAGGCGGCGCAGAAGGCCCGCCAATCGCTCCCCCCAATCTCCTGATTTGAAGAATGAACCAGCGCTACCGCTCAAACCTGCCACCAATCCGGCCCATCATCGACCTGCAAAAGGGGATTCTCGTACCGCTTCAACCCACACCAAGCGAATTGATGAGGTAAGCGCCGGCGGTTTGGTGATCGATTCTTCTGGAACCCAAGGCTTGCTTATCGGTCGGATTGATCAGAAAGACAATGCCCGCGTTCGGCTCCTTTGGTCTCTCCCAAAGGGGCACATAGAGGCGGGCGAGACTCCCGAGCAAGCAGCATTGCGAGAAGTCATGGAAGAGACGGGAATTGAATCTGAAATTTCCCGCGCTTTAGGAATTATTGATTTCTGGTTTATGGCAGGCGGGAAGCGCATTCATAAAACGGTTCATCACTATCTCTTCCGAGAATTGGGCGGAATTCTGGCGCCTCAAGTAACCGAAGTGGATGAAGTCTCCTGGTTTCCACTCCATGAGATAATTGATCGCCTGGCCTACCCCGATGAGAAGAAATTGATCGCGCGAAACGGTGACTTGCCGAAATGAGAAGGAGAGGCAAGGTAATCTCGGGAGTACTTCTTATGCTTCTTGCTTGTGTCCCATTTCTCTCAGCGACGCCGGCAATGGCGGCAAGCAATACGGTAATACTTATTAACTCCCCACACAGCGACCTGCTCGGAGTGGCTCTTAATAATGAATTGACAGTTTCACTTCTCCCCAATGGACAGTTAGGGCAATTGGTTTTCAATCCCGTTGCGCAACCACGTCGGTGGATGATTGATGCTGCCCTTATTGAAGAGATTTCCTTCATGGCTCAAACAGATCCGATCGCGCAAGATTGGCTGACTGAATTCAAGCTCATCAGTGCTGCGGATCTGATTTTTGCACTTCCATATGGACACCCTGATATTTCCATGACTAAACGCCTTGCTCCAACTGAACTCACCTACTACTACGAAACTAGTCAGAAAAGACTTGCGCGTGTCCTTGGTCGTGAGATCGGAATTAATCGAAGCTTTCGATGGGCCTCTCATAAGACCTATATCCCCGCCAATACAACCCTTTCGTACACCACCAATCGACGAGCAATTGCTTTATTTTCAACGGTTGTACCGGCCGAGCAATTAGATCTTTTGCGCTCGAAATTAGGCATTTTGCTCGCTACTGGAATGAGTGCACAAGAACAGCACTACTTTGCTTCAAACGCTAATGAGGCGGTAGCAAATACCCGCCATAAATTGAGAATTGTTCCCGGTAAATACCGCCTGACATCCCAACATGAAAACGTCCCGATCACTCTAGTGAATGACTTCGCCTCTCCGGTGACGGTCTCACTCCAACTCACTCCATTAAATTTTCGGATTCGCACTGTCGGTGACAAGCACATCATTTTGCCAGCCAATTCCAAGACTCAGATCTCAGTTCCTTTTACCGTCATAGCTCCAGGTTCGACGGCAGTTCTCGCTCAGTTCAAAAACTCAGCCGGAAAATCTGTTGGGGACTCCGTAATTCTCACTCTTAATCTCTCTGTTATCAGTCCGGCTGTGGCATGGTTCACGACAGGCGCAGCGGTACTTCTTCTACTAGCAGCCCTAGCTCAAATCATTCGGAGAGTCAGAAGGTCGCGAAAATGAAACCGGCCGATATGTTCCACGCCTCGAGCGTGATGGCACTTGGAACGATTTTCTCGCGTCTCACTGGATTTGTAAGAAACATCTTGGCAGTGGCTGTTCTTGGCACTGCCCTCCTGGCTGACACGTACAACGTGGCAAACACCATGCCAAACATCTTGTACAACCTACTTATTGGCGGTGCGCTTACAGCAATCTTTGTTCCACAACTTGTTCGTTCTTTTGCTGATGAAGACGGGGGGGAAGCATTTGCCTCTCGTTTAGTAACAACTATCAGCTCAATCCTGTTCATGCTGGCTCTCCTAGGAATTCTCTTCGCTCCCGCACTTGTAAGAATTTACGCCCCAGAATTTTCCAATGTTGGCTTTGAGAAAGAGTTTCAACTGGCAGTGGACTTCACTCGATTCTGCCTGCCGCAAATATTTTTCTTAGGGCTCTTTACTATGTTGGGACAAGTGGCGAACGCTAAGGGATCCTTTGCGCCTTTAATGTGGGCGCCAATTGTAAATAATCTGGTTGTGATCGGAATCTTCCTAACAGTCCTTCTACAGTCGCCCCATCTGACTATAGATTCAATTTCAACTCAGCAAACACAATTCTTGGGTTGGGGAACAACCCTTGGGGTAGTGATACAGGCACTTATTTTGATCCCTGTTGTGAAACGAACCGGCCTAAGAATTGTGCCTAAGTTCGGCTTGCAAGGATTGGGGAGGTCTTTCTCTCTAGCAGGATGGACCCTTATCTACGTCCTTATTTCACAACTTGGTTATCTAGTAACCGTCAATGTTTCAACCAGCGCTGCGGTTCGATCTGCGCAAGAGGGGGTAAAAACGGGAGTTGGCTTCACGCCTTTTAGCAACGCTTTCCTTATTATGATGCTTCCTTACTCGATAGTTACGATTTCACTCGTTACTGCACTGCTTCCTCATTTGTCTAAATTGGCAATTGACAATAAACGTACTGAGGTGCGCGAACAGTTGATTCGCGCAATCAAGATGGTAGGTGTTCTTACAGTTCCCAGTGGGGTCGCCTTCCTTTTGTTTGGACCACTTATAACTCGCGTTCTCTTCTTTGGAATCGCAAAATCCGACGCTGTCTACATTGGAAATGTGCTCTCTGCGCTCGGAGTTGGTTTGGTTGCATTTAGCATAAACATTATCCTCATAAGAGGATTTAATGCGTTTGAAGATACCAGGACGCAAGTACTTTCTATTCTGATTATTAATATTATTTCCGTCGCTCTTTCCTACCTTTCTTTAAATGTACTCAGTAGTAAATGGGTAACAGTCGGACTTGGTTTAGCTTTTTCAATTAGTTATATCGTGGGGCTTCTTGTCACACTTGCACTTTTGAAGAGACACGTTGGACCAATTTTAATTAGTGATTTTTTCTCGCAGCATCTACGCCTTTGGGGTTCTGCCCTAATCGCTATGGTCCCAATCTTTGGAGTTACTCAATATTTCTCTTGGGTTGATGCTTCTTCAACTATTGCGAGAGTCTCGGAATTGTTTTTCGTGATGGTGGTTAGCCTTTTTGGGTATTACTTTGTCGCCCGCGCTATGCATATACATGAAATCGTAATTACTCGGGGATTAGTGGCAAATCAATTCAACCGAATGCTCAGCACTCGCCGTAAGCCAAATGCCGAACCGCGGGAATAAACTTTTTTGGAATATTGTTATAATAGCATTATGAACTCTGATCAGAAGATCCACGATGTAGTCATTGTCGGTTCGGGACCAGCTGGCTACACGGCCGCAATCTATGCCGCGCGTGCCCAACTATCTCCAGTCCTCTATGAAGGTTCGGTCACTGCCGGTGGCGCTTTAATGAATACAACTGAGGTTGAAAACTTTCCAGGGTTCATTGAAGGTGTGATGGGTCCAGATCTCATGGAATCGATGCGGAAGCAAGCAGAACGCTTCGGCACGAAGTTGATCACTGATGACATTGTCGAGATGGATCTTGCGTCAAAGACTAAGGTGCTCAAGGATGGTTCTGGAAACATAGTTCATGCTCGTGCGGTAATTCTCGCTATGGGGTCTGCCTTTCGGGAGATTGGACTTCCTAATGAGAAGCGCCTTTCTGGACGAGGTGTCTCATGGTGCGCAACGTGCGACGGCTTCTTCTTCCGCAATCAAGAGATTGCTGTTGTCGGTGGCGGAGATTCGGCTATCGAAGAAGCAACATTTCTTACGCGCTTTGCCTCCAAGGTAGTTCTTATCCATCGTCGAGATTCGCTTCGCGCATCCAAGATTATGGCCGAGCGTGCGTTTGCAAACCCGAAAATTGAATTCCTTTGGAATCACGAGGTGGTCGATGTCCTTGGTGAGAACAAAGTGGATTCATTACAACTTCGCAACACTGTAACTGGCGAACTCACGACGCGGGCCTTCTCTGGACTTTTTGTTGCAATTGGGCACGATCCACGCAGTGAACTTGTTAAGGGCCAGATCGAAACCGATGACGAAGGTTATGTGAAAGTAATTGATCGATCAACGCTTACCAATCAAGAAGGTATCTTTGCTTGTGGGGATTTGGTTGACCATGTGTATCGCCAAGCGATCACGGCCGCAGGTTCTGGTTGTCAAGCAGCTCTAGATGCCGAGCGATTCCTCTCACACAGATAAGTCGCTGGTTTCATTCGGACAAGATTGGATTTGCACCAGTATCCTAGGTATTTGGAATCGCGAGAGGAATAAGAATGGCACAAGAAGTAACAACCGCAACTTTTGATGCAGAGGTTTTAAAGAGTTCTACGCCAGTACTTGTGGATTTTTGGGCTGAGTGGTGTGGGCCTTGCCGCGCAGTTGCTCCTATTCTGGAAGAGATTGCCAAAGAGTACGTCGGTAAATTGAAGGTAGTGAAATTGAATACCGATGAAGAATCTCGGATCGCCGTCAAATATGGGATCACCTCGCTTCCAACTCTTGCGGTTTTTGTTAATGGGGAGATTGTTAAGTCAATTATCGGAGCTAAGCCCAAGCCGGCACTTCTCAAAGATCTCGCAAATTTTCTTTAGAATTGGTCTGAGAGTTCGCTCTTACGTTAAATGAAATGCTCTGTGGTTTGCTTAAATAGTTAGGGTCCTCAGGATGGATGATCGTTTGATCGGCAAAGATTCCACTGCTGACGATGTGACCCATGTTATAAACATTCTCAATCGGTTGGGTTTATTGGTCGTGCACCCGCCGTCAATAGATGAAAGCGCCGTCAATGCAATTCGCACCTTCCAACAAAATCGCGGCCTCGATATCACGGGCGTCGTGAACTCTGTAACGATGCGGGCTCTTGAAGAGGCGCAGTGGAAACTTGGCGACCGTTCGCTTTATCTCCAACAACCTCCATTTCTTCGTGGCGACGACATTGCGACCCTACAAGCCCGCCTTACCGACATGGGATTTGATTGCGGTCGAGTTGATGGCGTATATGGAGTAAAGACAGAGAATGCGGTACGTGAATTTCAAAAGTCAGTTGGCGTCACAACTGATGGAAAATGTGGGCCCGCCACAATCACAGCGCTCATCCGCCTCACAAGAACCGTCTCGGGAGGTACCCCCTCTATCTTGCGTGAGAGCGCGATGCAGCATGACCGAGGTCCTTCCCTTGCTAATAAAGTAATTGTTTTAGATCCCAGCGGTGGAGGAAAGAATCGCGGCGTCAGTGCCCATGGTATTAATGAATCCACAACAGTGTACGACGTCGCCCAAAGACTAGAAGGTCGACTTCTAGCTCTAGGAGTGAGTGTCTTTCTCACACGGGGGGCACAGAATGAGCCAAGTGAGTCCGAGCGAATTGCTTTTGCAAATCAGGCTGGGGCAGATCTCATTCTCTCTTTCCATGCAGATTCCTACAAAAACGAAAATGCACATGGAGTCGCAACGTATTACTACGGCAGCGAGACGCACGGTGTCCACTCGGTTGTTGGTGAACGATTTGCCTCATTGGTTCAACGAGAAATATGCGCCCGTACCGATCTCCTCAACTGCCGCACGCATCCCAAAACGTGGGATTTATTGCGGCTTACCAAATCCCCAACTGTGCGTATTGATCTTGGGTATCTCACCAACCGCGGAGATGCCTCGCGACTAGAGCGTTCTGATTTTCGAGATGTCCTGGCTGAGGCAATAGTGATTGCGATTCAACGTCTTTACCTAGCATCCGAAGATGATGCTAAGACAGGAACGTTGAGAATTTCCGATCTTCAGAAGGCGGGGCTTCGCAAGTAACTCTTTAGGTCGTCGCGCCTCCATTTAAGTATGGGAGACTTGCGGAATGTCCAACCCGACGGCTCGTTATCAATCTGGAGACCCTCAGTATCTAGAGAAGCGTTTTGCCTCTCGCGCTGCGGGAATGCAACCAAGTGAAATTCGTTCACTCTTCGCTGTTGCATCCAGGCCAGAAATTGTCTCGTTGGCCGGCGGCATGCCGAACTTATCTGCATTGCCCATGGAGATGATGGCATCAGTCGTCAGTAAATTGATTCTCACAAATGGTGCTGAAGCTCTGCAGTACGGAAGCGGACAGGGTCATCCAAAATTACGGGAACAAATATGTGAAGTGATGGCTCTCGAAGGAATTCGAGCCAACCCTGACGATGTCATTGTCACTACCGGATCGCAGCAGGCGCTCGACCTCATTTCACGTATTTTTATCGATCCAGGCGATGTCGTCCTTGTAGAAGCTCCTTCATATGTTGGAGCTCTCGGCACCTTTCATCAATATGAGGCACAAGTTGTGCATGTCGAACTCGATGGTCAAGGTTTAGTCCCAGAAGCCCTCCGTCAAGCAATAAGTTCGGTGCGAGCCAGTGGCCGCACGATCAAATTTCTTTATCTAATTCCTAATTACCAAAACCCGACCGGTGTACTTCTTCCAGCGGATCGACGGACTGAGATACTCGAAATCTGTCGCGCAGAGGAAATCTTTGTAGTTGAGGATAATCCGTACGGTCTGCTTGGTTTTGACCGACCTTCGCCAAATGCGATGAGGGCTGAAGACACCGAGAATGTCATTTACCTTGGGTCGTTCTCGAAGACGATTGCCGCCGGCCTGCGGGTTGGTTGGGCTTTGGTTCCTCCATCACTCAAGGAGAAACTAGTTATCGCAAGCGAGTCTTCCATTCTCTGCCCTTCAAATTTCACACAACTTACGATTTCAAATTATTTGGCCGATCAACCTTGGCGGGATCAGATCGCTTCTTTCTGCCAACTCTACAAAGTTCGTCGGGACGCAATGCTGGAATCTCTTGAGGAGTACTTCCCTGCCTCTGCAACGTGGACCAAGCCTGGAGGTGGATTCTATGTCTGGGTTAACTTACCTCCGGAAATTGATACGAAGCTAATGATGCCAAAGGCGATTGTTGCGAAAGTTGCTTACGTGCCGGGAACCGCCTTTTATGCTGATGGGTTCGGGAGTTGGGCAATGCGGCTGTCCTACTGCCATCCAACGCCTGAGCGAATCCGTGAAGGAGTGAAGGCATTGAGTAACGTCGTTAAGGAAGAAATCTCCCGGCGAAGCAGTGCTTTTGAAATCAATAAGTAGTCTATTTTTTCTTAATGAGAGAAACAATTCGGTTGAGATCTGAAGTGCCAGAAAATTCGATCACGATTTTCCCTTTGGATTTACCCGATTGCACTCCAACCCTCGTATCAAAATAGTCAGAGAGGTCTTCCTCAACATCGGTCATATGCAAATTGTTACTACTACTTGCTCTTCTCTTTACTTTTGTTTGCGCAAGTCCAGTTGCAATGATCTCCTCAGTCGCTCTCACACTTAAACCCTCAGAAACAATTCGGTTGGCAAGATTTTCAATTTCTTTTTCATCAGTTAAGCCTAAAAGTGCACGTGCATGGCCAGCGGAAAGCACGCCTGCCGCTACTTTTCTCTGCACGGTAGGTGGAAGATTTAATAGACGCATTGTGTTTGTTAAGTGAGGTCGTGATTTTCCCAAACGTCGCGCTAATTCTTCGTGTGTGCAATCAAAATCATCCAAAAGTTGTGAGTATGCCGCGCCTTCCTCTAACGCATTTAGTTGACTGCGGTGAATATTCTCGATGAGCGCTTCGCGGAGAAGTTCATCGTCAGAGGTTTGACGAATGATGACGGGAATAGATTTAAGACCAGCTGCTTTGGCAGCGCGGAATCTCCTCTCACCCATAATCAGTTCGTAGCGACCGTATGAAATTTCGCGTACAACAGGTGGTTGAAGTAATCCCACTTCTTGAATAGAGGCGGTTAGCTCTCGTAAAGTGTCTTCATCAAAAACTCTTCGTGGCTGCTTAGGATTTGGCGAAATGGAATCAATCGGCACTTCATTCTGTTGCGCAACTTCCGCGCCAGCAATCGTTAAAGAAGTCGGAATTAATGCATCGAGGTTTGTACCTAGTCCACCGCGCTTAACACTCATGCGCTCTCTCCTTTTGAATAATTGACGCTGACCACATTTGAATCAAAACCTTTACCGCGTTCGGAAATTTCTTTGGCAATCTGCATATAAGCAATTGCGCCTGGAGAAACCGGGTCATATGTCATAACGGTTTGCCCGTATGAGGGCGCTTCAGAAATTCGTACGGCTCGCGGAATTGGAATATCAATAAGCTCTTGCGGGAAGTGCGAGCGCACACTTGCTGCCACGTCATTTGCCAGACGGGTTCGTCCATCAAACATAGTGAGCACGATCGTTGATAATTTCAATTCAGAGTTGAGGCGCTTGCGAACAATTGCGTACGTCTCCAATAGTTGGGTTAACCCCTCCAAGGCGTAGTACTCACACTGGATTGGAATGAGCAACTCCTGCGCTGCGGCAAGAGCATTGACTGTAAGAAGGCCCAGGCTTGGTGGACAATCAATAAAGATATAGTCGTAAGGAATCCCGGCACTCGCGCGCGCTGCAACGAGTTCTGTAATCGCCTCCTTTAAGCGAAGTTCACGCGCAACCATGGAAACAAGATTGATTTCCGCTTGTGCCAGTGCGGTATTGGAGGAAACACATTCCAAGTGCGGAAAACCGGCCACCTTCTGCACAACAGACGTAATGGAGGTGACGCCCATAAGCACTTCGTAAATACCCTCATTTGCTTGATGTTCAACCCCCAAGGCTGTGCTGGCATTTCCTTGTGGGTCAAGATCAATCACCAGGGTGCGCAGACCCCCCATGGCTAGGGCGGCGGCGATATTGACGGTCGTCGTCGTCTTTCCAACTCCGCCCTTCTGGTTGGAGACAGAGAAGATCCGCAGGGCGGAAGGTTGTGCAAAAGCCTCTTTGAGTCGACGAACCCCAATAACTGAACGAGTTAAGGTATCTGTTTCACGTGAATCCGTCACAGGGGCTAGTTAACCAGGCTTTCGGAGGGAAATAACCCGCCCGAGAGGCATACCAGCGAGCTTAATTTCATGGAGTTCGGCGCCTCTCACTGTAAGGGCCTCATCTGCCGCGCTCTCCCCTTTAATAGCCAATAGCAGACCCCCTTTTTTGATTAAGGGACGGGTTATTTTTGCCAATTTCTCCAGCGGAGCCACCGCGCGCGCTGTTACGACATCGGCGGTTATTGAGAAGTCTTGAGCTCGTCCTCGTAAAACTATGATATTTAAACCAGCCACTGCCTCATTGAGAAAATCAACTCTCCGTTGGAGGGGCTCAATCAAGGTCATATAGATATCTGGGCGTGAGAGAGCAAGGGGAATACCAGGCAGACCCGCTCCTGACCCAATATCAATAACTGTAGCCCCGGCGGGGATAAGGGTAGAGACCGGCAGGGAGTTGAAGATGTGGCGCTCCCATATCCGCTCACCCTCCTGTGGACCAATAAGCCCACGCTCGATTCCCTCTGTGCGGAGGAATGTCGCGTAGTGGGAGATTTCTTCCTCTCGCCCAGGAAAGTACCGAGCAATCAAAGTTTCACGTGAAACAATCGGCTCTTCCTCGTTCTCAACCACGTGCTCTTCGCCAATTCCTAGTAGTGCTCAACCTATAAGAGAGTTAGTTAGGAAAGATGATGACGCAGCGATCTGGATCTTCACCCTCAGATTCACTAGTGAGACCCAAGCTCTGAATGGTGTCGTGGATAATCTTTCGCTCAAATGCGTTCATTGGCGCCAATTTAAGTGAGTTCTTGGTGGAGGTGACTTCATCCGCGCTCTCCTGAGCCAGTTTTCGAAGTTCAGCCTTGCGGCCAGCACGATACCCATCAATATCCAACATGAGGCGGCTACGGTCACCGGTAGATGTTTGAACCGCCAACCGAGTGAGTTCTTGGAGTGCGTCAAGTACTTCACCTTGGTTTCCCACCAGGTGATTGAGCTTTCCTCCGACGATCGCGAGGGCTGCCCGATCGTTTTCAACATCAATATCAATATCTCCATCTAGATCGACGATATCGAGCAAGGCCTCTAGGTAATCGGCAGCTATATCGCCCTCTTCCTCAAGTTTGGCCACCAGGGAGACTTCCCCCGGCTCATTAATGCTTTCCTCTGTAACTTCAGATGCCTTCTCTTCAACTGCCTCGCTCATTTTCACTCCTTATTTACTTCTTAAACCTATTTGTCGGATTTGTTGTGGTTTAAACCTATTTGTCGGATTTACTATTTCTTTTTCTTTGGCTTTTTTCGGTTTGGTTGCTGGCGTTGACCTTTAACCTCAGGGCTCTCAATCACTTGCGTTGAATCTGCTGAACCGGTCTCAGAGAGGGGTATTCCACTCTTTCGCGCCTTCTTTGCTTCAAGTTCTAGATAGGCAGGAGATCCGGGAGTTGGATTTCTTTTAATCACATAGAACTGCTGGCCCCATGTCCATAGGTTGGTGGTGGACCAATAAATTAAAACACCGATGGGAAAATTTACCCCAGAGACTGCAAAAATTAATGGGAACGCGTATAACATAATTTTTTGCTGTTGCAACATCATATTGTTGCTTGAATCCATCTTCGGCATACCTTTCATCATCAACTGGCGCTGAGTGGTGAAAGTTGTTACCGACATAAAGATAATCAAAACCACGGTTACGAGTTTGACGGTTCCGTTTGAAGACCCTAAAAACGTTGCAGATATTGGAGCACCAAAAATTGTTGCGTGCGCGGCGTTCACTACGTCAGCTTGAGTCAGCACTCCATGAGCTTGTGGCGGATTCTTTCCGATTCCATTAAGAACAGTAAAAAGCGCAAAGAAGATCGGCGCTTGAGCCAGAATTGGAAAACATGATGCTAATGGATTTGTTTTATGCTCTTTGTAAAGCTTCATCATCTCTTCGGATTGTTTCTGGCGATCATCCTTGTGTTTGGTCTGAATCGCTTTGAGATGAGGTTGGAGTGCGGTTAATGCTCTCTGACTCTTAATTTGTTTAACGAAAAGTGGGATCAGCATTATTCGGATCAAAATAACCAGACCGATAATTGATAACGCCCAAGATACCCCGCTGTCGGGAGAGAAGATTGGGGAGACCAATTTATGGATCGATACAATGACCCAAGAAACAGCGATATATAAGGGATTTAAGATAGAACTCATCGAGTGGCGCCCCCGCTAATATGTAAATTATTATGTGATTGCGAAACGTCTGTTTTCACTTTTTTGGTTGGAACATAATCAACCCCACCGTGGGACCATGGATTACAACGCACCAACCGCCAAACGGCCATCGCTAGCCCTTTCAATCCGTATATTGAAATCGCACTCGCCGCATAAGATGAGCAAGACGGGTAGTATTTACAGCGCGGCGGAAACATAGGAGAGATCCATTTTTGGTAAAGGCCAATAAGGCCCACTGCCAACTTTCTCATTTGAAGACCATTTTGGTATTTAAGGCTTTCTCAATTACTTTTGGAATAAGACGAGAAAGTTCGCCACCAATATCTACCTTCACCACTCCTGGTAGGGCTCTGACTACAAGTAGCGACCCAGGTGGAAGTTGGGGAAGGTGCGCTTGAAGTCTGTGTCGAATTTGGCGGGCAACTTTATGGCGCACCACCGAACCTCCCACGCTTTTGTTAATAATTAAGCCGCACTTAACTGAAGTTTCTGTCGCCGCCAGATAAAGGTATACGACAAGAAACTTACTTGATGCGCGAGAACCACTTTTGGTTGCTCGCGCAAAATCATTTGGCGAAGTTAGCCGTGCACTACGGGGTAGCACAAGAATTAGTTACGCGGAGATTCGGACGCGACCTTTGGCGCGGCGGGCGGCAAGTACAGCTCGTCCGGCTCGGGTGGCCATACGGGCGCGGAAGCCGTGTTTCTTCGCTCGCCGACGTACGTTCGGCTGGAAGGTGCGCTTAGTCATGAGAACTCCTTGAAAATTCGTCTGTTAATCAATTAATGAGAATGAGGAGGTAACGGTAGAGGTCTGGGGATAACAGGGTCAAACTGAGACTTTTCGGGCTCTTATACAGTGGAGGCTCTTATTGAACGGTCAGAGTTGTGGATAACTACTTGCTTTTCTTCCAGTTCCCCTCTATTTTTCAACCTCTCCACAGGCCGTCTGAGGCTCAACCTTGGGTTTAGACCACAGCTTGTGGATAACATTGTGGATAGTTCTCGAGAGGCTGGCAGATGACCCTGGTAGAAAACGACCTAACCGCTCTCTGGTCCCGGGTTATTACAGATGTTGAGATTGATACCCCCCAACATCGGGCTTTCCTCTCTCTCACCAAACCACTGGGCCTTATCAAGGGCAATGGGATCACCAACCTTTTAGTCGCCGCCCCGAATGCTTTCGCGAAAGACGTACTTGAGACCCGTCTACGGGCCATTGTGGGCGAGGTCCTCTCTCGAGAACTGGGGGAGAAAACTAATATCGCAGTCACGGTCGATGAGGCTTTAGAACTCCCTAATCCACCACAACCTGACATTGAGATTGAGTTTATTGCACCGAAGGTTGGAACTGGTCGTGACGATCGAGCCCCGCAATCGAGTAATGAAGTCTCTCAATTGAACCCCCGGTATGTTTTTGAAACTTTCGTTATAGGCGCTTCTAACCGTTTTGCACACGCGGCCGCAGTGGCAGTGGCAGAAGCCCCCGCAAAGGCCTACAACCCACTTTTTATTTACGGGGAGTCTGGGCTAGGAAAAACGCACCTGCTCCACGCAATTGGTGCTTATGCAAAAGAACTGTATGGCAGCGTCCGAGTTCGCTATGTCTCTAGTGAAGAGTTTACCAATGATTTCATTAACTCCATCCGTGACGATAAAGCCTCTGCTTTTCAGAGGCGTTATCGGGATCTAGATGTGCTTCTTGTGGATGATATTCAATTTCTAGAGAATAAAGAACGTACCCAAGAAGAGTTTTTTCATACATTTAACACGTTATATAACGCAAATAAACAAATAGTTATTTCAAGTGATAGGCCACCGAAACAACTAACAACCTTAGAAGATCGGTTACGTAGTCGTTTTGAATGGGGTTTAATTACTGATATTCAACCCCCAGAGCTAGAAACGCGTATTGCTATTCTTCGCAAGAAGGCTGCGCAAGATAAGTTGAATGCTCCAGATGACGTTCTGGAATATATAGCGAGTAAAATCTCTACAAATATCCGCGAGCTGGAAGGTGCGCTGATCCGAGTAACTGCCTTCGCTAGTTTAAATAGGCAGAGTGTTGATTTATCACTTGCTGAAATTGTGTTGAAGGATTTAATCCCTAACGAATCATCGCTTGAAATCACAAGTGCAACCATCATGGCTCAGACAGCCGCCTACTTCAGCCTGACATTAGACGACCTTTGTGGAACCTCCCGTTCCCGAGTCTTGGTCAACGCCCGCCAAATTGCGATGTACCTCTGCCGCGAGCTGACCGAACTCTCTCTTCCTAAAATAGGGCAACTTTTCGGCGGTCGTGACCACACAACCGTGATGCATGCTGACCGGAAAATTCGCCAACTTATGGCGGAGCGGCGGTCGATTTATAACCAGGTCACTGAACTCACCAACCGGATTAAACAACAGACTAAAAATGGTTAAAATGGCTTTTAAAGGCTTCTTTAAGTGGGTGATTTGGTGGAGATGTCCTGTTTAGAGGTATTTACCCCCAGGTTGTGTAAAAGTTGTGGATAACCGTGGATAAACCCTCTCTTTTTGTGGGTTATTTACTCCTAACTTCCCAAAACCACTCATTTAACCGCAGTTGTATGGAATAAGGCACTTATTTGTCCAGAGGATGGAAGGGGTTTTCAACAGGTTTAAAGTTAGAAATCCTGGCTTTACCAGGGTTTTTCCTTTTATCCACAAGAAAAGGCTCTGGTTACTACGACTATCTATATCTATTTAAAGGTTGAAGGTGGAGAACTTTATGAAAGACTTTAAAGGACACGCTCCTCGGATTGAGGTTGGCGAGCTACTAAGTGAGACGAGAGGTGCGGCGTGAAATTTACCGTCGAGCAACATGCTTTAGCAGACGGCGTGAACTGGGTGTCTCGGAGTCTTTCCACTCGGCCGATTATGACCGCCCTTTTAGGCATTGTTATAGAAGCTGACAACGGTCAAGTCTTTCTCTCAGGCTCAGACCTTGAAACATCTAGTAAGGCAAATTTCAACGCGGACGTAAACCAAAGCGGAAAAGTTCTCGTTCCAGGCAAACTACTAGCGGAAATTTCCCGCTCTCTTCCCAACAAACCAGTCACGGTTCAATTGGAAGGATCACGGGTGCTTGTTACATCCGGAACAGCAAAATTCACACTACCTACACTTTCTTTAAACGATTACCCAAACCTTCCAGAAATTCCTGAAACAACCGGAATTATCGCCGGCGATCTTTTCGCAACAGCAGTTGCTCAAGTGGCGATCGCTGCGGGGCGTGACGACTCACTTCCTACACTCACAGGAATCCATGTCGAAATAACTCAAGACACTATGACATTGGCTGCCACTGACCGGTATCGCCTGGCAGTGCGTGAAGTCCAATGGCAAGCCACCCAACCAAACTTAGAATTAGTGGCACTACTACGTGCACGAACATTGGCCGATGCGACGAAGTCTCTCACTGGTGCAAAAAATGTTTTTATATCTCTCACCTCTCCGACTTCACACGACAGGTTGGCTGGTTTTGTAAGTGACGGCAAATCCATGACTTCTAGGATGTTGGATGGAATCTTCCCTCCATATCGCCACCTACTGCCGCAGAACATCACAACAACGGCAGTGGTAGAGGTCGCACAATTTTTAGATTCTGTCCGAAGGGTTGCCCTCGTGACTGACAAGACGGTTCCACTCCGCCTTTCTTTTGCAGGGTCAACCTTGGAGTTAGAAGCTGGAGCTGGTGAAGAAGCGCAAGCGACAGAAGCACTCGAAATTTCACTCACGGGCGAACCTATTAGTATTGCTTTCAACCCAGTTTTCTTAGCCGATGGACTACAAGCTGTAGGTACACCATTTGTGCAGATTTCTTTCACGGGCTCTAATAAGCCGGCAATCCTCACAGGTAAGGCTGGCAAAGATAGCGAGCCGATTGAAAACTACCGCTATCTACTTATGCCGATGCGCTACGCCTCATAAATGAATGCGTATAAATCATCTATCTCTCAAAGATTTTAGGTCTTACTCGCAACTAGACTTAAATCTTAATCCTGGGGCAACGACATTTATTGGGGATAATGGATCCGGTAAAACCAATATTGCCGAGGCTATTATTTACCTGTCTTTTCTTACCTCCCCCCGTGTCTCGCACAATCAACCACTTATTCGCCTGGGCTCTAATCAAGCAATCATCCGAGCAGAAATCGAGCGAGAAGAACGGAAACTCCAAGTAGATCTTGAAATAAATGTGCAGAAAGCAAATCGTGCCCGGCTCAACCAGAACCCGGTACGTAGCCAGAGAGAAATTCTAGGTGCCTGTCAAAGTGTTTACTTTTCACCAGAAGACCTAGATTTAATCCGTGGCGATCCATCTAACCGTAGAGATTTTCTTGATCGCCTTCTTATAACAAGGTCTCCGCGTCTAGCGGGTGTTATCAGCGATTACGAAAGAATTGTTAAACAACGTAATGCATTACTAAAAACGCGAGCTCCAAGAAGTGCACTTATCCCATGGGATGAGCAACTTATTTCGGTTGGCTCTGTCTTAACGACCGAACGGATAAATCTCTGTGAATTACTTAACCCACTAACTTCGGAAAATTATGCAAACCTTAATGAAGTTCGCCCTTTAGTTATCTCATACAAGTCATCAACCAATGAACTCTCTAATAATCTCAAGCAGAACAGAGAGATTCTCGCCTTACGGTTAGAAGAGGTCCAGTACCAAGAAGTGGAGCGGGGGGTTACATTAATCGGTCCGCATAGAGATGACCTACACTTACAACTTGGAGAATTTCCCGCCAAAGGATACGCCAGCCATGGAGAGTCTTGGTCGATAGCGATCTCGTTACGCCTTGGTGCATTCAACCTCTTGCGAAACGAGGGAGCGGAGCCGATACTTATTCTCGACGACGTGTTCTCTGAATTAGACACCTTCCGAAGGGCGCAACTTATGCAGGCAACACAAGTTGCAGAGCAGACGATTATCACCACCGCCGTTGAAAGTGATCTTCCTGTGGGACTTGAGACAGAACGGCTCTATGTCCAACTTGGTCAAGTGATGGATGTGAGGACTTAATGGCAAAACGCGATCTTGCCTTAGATCTTTTCAAGTCTTTTAAAACCGGCCAAACAAATAAAAAAATACGTAAAAAAGAAATACGAGAGAGCACAGGCACAACAACCGACCCACAATTATTAAAAGACCTTTTAAGTAACCTCATTAAAGAACGGAATTGGGATACAGGGATTGCGGAGGGCACTCTCTTCTCCACATGGGAAGAGATTGTCGGAAATGAGATTTCACTCCACGCCAATCCAATCTCTCTTTTAGATGGGGTTTTAACAATCCAATCCGCTTCGACAGCCTGGGCTACTCAACTTCGCCTTATTGGACCCGACCTCTTAGAGAGAATTCAGCGCAGCGCCCCCGGCGCTCTTGTGGAATCCATAACCGTGATTGGCCCCCACGGGCCTTCCTGGAAAAAAGGAATTCGGACAATCCGCGGTGCTCGTGGACCCAGGGACACCTACGGTTAAAAGCCCGAAAAAGCAACTTCTAAGAGGAACCCTTCACACCTGGTGATTTCTCGTCCCCAATACCGCCTCTACGGCTTGTTTGCGCTACACAGATTCCATTTTCAGGCTAGGATGAGCAGGTACTTCCAGGGATAATCTCCCTAGAAGGTCGCTGGAGCCCTTTTCCTCAATTGAGGCTGGGTTAGCGCAAGGCAAGTTTAGGCTAACAGAGTCAACAAGGGAGTCTCGTGCCGGCTAAGACAGGCAGTTACAACGCTAGTTCCATCACAGTTCTCGAGGGGCTCGAGGCCGTCCGCAAGCGCCCCGGCATGTATATCGGCTCCACCGGCGAGCGTGGTCTGCACCACCTGGTTTATGAGGTCGTAGATAACTCAGTAGATGAGGCCTTGGCCGGCTTCTGCACCGACGTCAACGTCACCCTTATGAGCGATGGAAGTCTGCAGGTCGTTGATAACGGACGAGGTATTCCGGTCGACATCCACCCGGTCGAAAAGAAACCTGCCCTCGAAGTTGTTATGACTGTGCTCCACGCTGGCGGGAAATTCGGCGATGGTGGGTATTCTGTTTCTGGTGGATTGCACGGAGTTGGAATCTCTGTCGTTAACGCACTCAGTACCGATCTTTCCGTCCGGGTATATCGCGACGGTTTTATATGGAGTCAAGATTACAAACTAGGTGTCCCAACCGCTCCTGTTTCAAAAGGCGAAGAAACCTCCAAGACTGGTACCACGGTTCGCTTCTGGCCGTCAGAGGATATTTTTGAGACCACAGACTTCTCCTTCGAAATTCTCTCCGCTCGCCTCCGCGAGATGGCCTTTTTAAATAGCGGTTTAACCATAACCCTTGCCGATGAGCGGCCTGGCCATGTCGACGAAAAAGGCGACCCACTCTTTGTTCGCTATCACTACGAAAATGGAATCACGGATTTCGTACGGCATTTAAATTCGACCCGTGGCCAGATTCACAAATCCATCATTGCTTTTACTGCTGAAGACAAAACCAGCAAGATGTCACTGGAAATCTCAATGCAGTGGAATGCCGGTTTCTCTGAATCTGTCTACACCTTCGCCAACACCATCAATACACAAGAGGGTGGAACACACGAAGAAGGCTTTAGAACTGCTCTCACTTCAATAGTGAATAAATTTGGCGAAGAATGGGGCTTCATCCGCAAACGAGAAGATCGCCTCACTGGCGAAGATGTCCGCGAGGGATTGACCGCAATTGTTTCCATCAAACTTACAGATCCTCAATTTGAAGGCCAGACAAAAACTAAACTCGGAAATACAAACGTAAAATCTTTCACGCAGAAGGCGATCAACGAAGAACTCACGGCATGGTTCGAACAGAACCCAAGTGAAGGAAAAGACATCCTACGAAAAAGTATTGATGCAGCGGCAGCACGCGTTGCAGCAAGAAAGGCCCGCGACCTTTCACGTAATCGAAAAGGCTTGCTCGAGGGTCGTGGTATGCCGGGAAAATTGGCAGATTGTCAGTGGACAGAGCCTGAAAAGTGCGAACTTTATATTGTCGAGGGTGATTCAGCTGGTGGATCGACTAAAGGTGGGCGCGATTCTAGATATCAGGCAGTTCTCCCCATCCGAGGGAAAATTCTTAACGTTGAGAAGTCGCGCATCGATCGGGTTTTGCAAAATAATGAAGTCCAGTCACTCATTACTGCATTAGGTACGGGTGTTCATGATGATTTCGATATCGCTAAATTGCGCTACCACAAGATTATTTTGATGGCCGATGCTGACGTTGATGGACAGCACATTCGCACACTCTTACTTACTTTACTCTTTAGATTTATGCGCCCCCTTATCGAACAAGGATTTGTCTACCTTGCTCAGCCACCTCTGTATAAATTGAAATGGGGCGGTAAAGAACCAGTGCAGTACGCCTTCTCAGATCGCGAGCGCGATGGATTTATCAAACTTGGAGTAGACACCGGAAAACGTCTCCCTAAGGAAGACGGAATCCAACGCTTTAAAGGTCTGGGTGAGATGCCAGCAAAAGAACTCTGGGATACAACCATGGATCCACATCACCGCGTTTTGATTAAAGTCGGTCTTGAGGATGCCGCCGCTGCCGACGACCTATTCTCTGTGCTTATGGGAGAAGACGTCGAACAGCGCCGCAACTTTATCCAGCGAAACGCCAAAGACGTTCGCTTCCTAGATATCTAACAGAGATTCAAGTCAAAGGAAAACAATGGACGAGCTCAGCAAAGATTTTGACCGGATAGAAGTTGTCGACCTCCAAGTGGAGATGGCACGCTCTTATCTCGATTATGCGATGAGTGTCATTGTTGGTAGAGCTCTTCCCGATGTTCGCGACGGTCTAAAGCCAGTTCACCGCCGAGTTCTTTATGCTATGTATGACGGCGGATACCGTCCTGACAAGGGTTACTACAAGTCATCTCGTATCGTCGGAGATGTCATGGGTAATTACCACCCGCATGGTGACGGTGCTATCTATGACACTGTTGTCCGACTCGCTCAACCCTGGTCACTTCGTTATCCACTCGTTGATGGCAATGGCAACTTTGGCTCTCCTGGAAATGATCCAGCCGCGGCAATGCGTTATACAGAAGCTCGTCTTTCTCCCATCGCCATGGAGATGATGCGGGATATCGATGAAGACACGGTCAATTTTTCCCCAAACTACGATGGCAGATCACAAGAACCAGATGTCCTACCCAGTCGTTTTCCAAACCTGCTGGTTAATGGCAGTGCCGGAATCGCAGTTGGAATGGCTACAAATATCCCACCCCACAACCTGCGAGAAATCGCCGAAGGTGTTGCTTGGGCTCTTGCGCATCCGGAGGCGAAATCCGACGAACTCCTCACACAACTATTAAAGATTGTAAAAGGTCCAGACTTTCCAACGCGCGCGCTAATTGTCGGTCGTACTGGAATAGAAACTGCCTACCGTACAGGTCGCGGCTCAATCACCATGCGGGCGGTGGTCAATGTAGAAGAGATTAACAAACGCACATGTTTAGTGGTCACTGAGTTGCCGTACCAAGTAAACCCAGACAACTTAGCGCTCAAGATCGCCGAACTGGTTAAAGATGGGAAAATTAAAGGCATCGCAGATGTTCGCGATGAAGGAAACGAGCGATTAGGACAACGGCTCGTTGTCGTGCTCCGAAATGACGCAATTCCAAAAGTTGTACTCAATAACCTTTACAAGCAGACCCAATTGCAGGACACCTTTGGTGCAAACATGTTGGCGCTTGTCGATGGGGTTCCTCGCACTTTACGTCTGGATGAATTCGTTCGTTATTACATCGAGCACCAAGTCGAAGTAATTGTCCGACGGACAAAATACCGCTTGGCTGAGAAAGAGCGACGAGCCCACATCCTTCGCGGGTATCTCAAAGCCCTCGACGCACTCGACGCCGTTATCGCGCTGATCCGCGCTAGCTCAACGCCAGAAGAAGCACGAACCGGATTGATGAGATTGTTAGAAGTTGATGAGATTCAAGCCAATGCCATTTTGGATATGCAACTTCGCCGGATTGCGGCCCTCGAACGTCAGAAGATCAATGACGAATACGACGGTCTTATGGCTGACATAGTTGAGCTCACAGCAATTCTGGCTAGCGATGAGAAGCAACGTGAAATTATCAAAACAGAGCTTTCAGATTTGGTCACAAAATACGGAGATGAACGGCGCACTCAAATCGTTGCTAGCGAAGGTGATTTTTCGGCTGAAGATTTGATCCCAGATCAAGATGCCGTCGTCACTATTACTCACACTGGGTATGCAAAAAGAACACGTGCCGAGCTCTATCGTTCGCAGAAACGTGGCGGTAAGGGAGTCAGAGGCGCTTCTTTAAAGCAAGATGATGTGGTCGATCATTTTTTTGTTGCCTCGACGCATGACTGGCTCCTATTTTTCACCAACCAGGGCCGTATTTATCGATCAAAAGTTCATGAATTGCCAGACGCTGGTCGTGATGCGCGCGGACAGCATGTCGCCAACCTCATGGCTTTCAAGCCGGATGAGCAGATCGCACAAGTTCTTTCCATTAAAGATTACGGAGTTCAGCCATATCTCGTTCTCGCAACTAAAAATGGTCTCATCAAAAAAACCGCATTGAGTGAATATGATTCACCTCGTGCAGGTGGATTGATTGCGATCTCCCTGCGAACAGGCGATGAAGTTGTCAGCGCTGCCCTCGTCAATGGGAAAGATGAATTACTTCTGGTCTCCAAAAAAGGCATGGCATTGCGCTTCCTGGCAGATGACGACGCTCTTCGCCCGATGGGTCGATCAACTAGCGGTGTGATCGGAATGAAATTCCGCGAGGGCGACGAACTTCTCACTATGGCAAGAATCAATACCCAGGATTCAAACCTTCTCGTCTTCACCGCAACCGATGGCGGTTACGGAAAGAAGACACCGCTGGACGAGTACCGGGTGCAAGGACGAGGCGGCATTGGAATCAAGGCGGCCAAGATTGATGAGGATTCGCGCGGGGTTCTGGTTAGCGCCCTGGTCCTTCGAGAAGAGGACGAGGTACTGGCTATTACATCCGCAGGAACCGTCATGCGGACCCCCGCCTCAGAAGTTCGCCAAACTGGCCGGGATTCAATGGGCGTGAGATTGGTCAATTTGGATGATGGGGTTCAGGTACTCTCTGTCACCAAGAGCGCGGAGGTGGAATCAGAGTAAAAACGCGGTTTGGGGTCTACCTCTAATTACCTGTAGCCTTACGCAGGTTTTGGGGCCTTTAGCTCAGCCTGGTTAGAGCGCTTCCCTGATAAGGAAGAGGTCGGAGGTTCAAGTCCTCCAAGGCCCACTCCCGTTGACCACGGGGACTTAGCTCAATTGGTAGAGCACCGCCTTTGCAAGGCGGGGGTTAGGGGTTCGATTCCCCTAGTCTCCACATGACAAATACTTCAGCAACCCTGCACACCTCATTGGGTGACATCGTCATCGAACTATTCCCCAATCACGCCCCTAAGACGGTGGCGAACTTCATTGAACTTGCAACCGGTGCCCGCGAGTGGACCGATCCGCGTAATGGCGAAAAGACGACCGCCAACCTTTACGACAACACGGTATTTCACCGCGTCATCAAGGGGTTCATGATTCAAGGTGGAGATCCACTAGGTCGCGGTACTGGCGGCCCAGGCTACAAATTCGCGGATGAATTCCACGGCGAATTAGTTTTTGATCGCCCGTACATTTTGGCAATGGCCAACTCCGGTCCTGGAACCAACGGTTCACAGTTCTTCATTACAGTGGCACCAACAACGTGGCTGAACCGTAAACACACTATCTTCGGTGAAGTAAAAGATGCCGCGAGCCAGGCCGTTGTGGACAAAATTGCGCAAGCAAAGACTGACGGACAAGATCGTCCAGCTACACCTATAACGATTAACTCCGTCACCATCTCTTAATGGTTGGGTGAAGGTAGCGTGAAGCGAAACGCCACCACCGGGCTCATAACCATAATCTGTGGGTTCTACCTGCTTCAGTTATTTGTACCTACTCTTGAGATTGATTTAGGGCTATTCAAAGGACCAATCGACGGGCATGGTGTAGCTGCTGGCGAGTGGTACCGAGTAATCACGGTTGCCCTTATTCATGGGGGCTTCATGCATCTCGGCTTCAATATGTACGCACTCCTAGTTCTCGGCAACCCACTTGAGCAATTATTTGGTAGGACTCGATTCCTCGCCATTTTTTTCATTTCACTGGTTGCCGGCTCACTGACTTCGCTCTATCTCAACCCCGCCTATCAGCTCTCGGTAGGCGTTTCAGGGGCACTCTTTGGGCTCTTCGGCGCCTTTGCTTTAGTGGCAAAGAGGATCGGGGCTGATGTAAAAAGCATTCTGGTCATCATTGGAATTAACTTTGCGATGGCTTTTCTTCTGCCCGGAATTGACTGGCACGCTCACCTAGGTGGGCTGATCGGTGGGCTGATCGCCACCAATGTGATTCTTCGCGTCAAGAACTGAGTTATCCACAGGAGTTATCCCCTATGTGGAGAATTACAAGCGTGTAATTTACCTCTTTAACGCCACTTGGTAGCCAGGGTGAAGCCCACCCCAATAAAGCCAAAGCCCACCACCATGTTCCATGCGCCGATCCCTGGGATGGGATAGTTCGTGGAGGTGACATAGAAGATCACAATCCAGATAAGGCCCGCGAGAAAAGCTGCAACCATCACCGGGGCGAGCCAACGGGGGCTCTCTGTGGGCAGGGCTACCGGATGGAGCAACTCTGCAGGGATGGTCTTCTTATCTTTCTTACGGAGTTTCGATTTTGGCATATCAGAGGGTAACACGGGGAGATAGATTCTTAATATCTGGCCTCCCAAGCGCGAGGTGGTCAAGATGCGAGAGAATTGCTCCCATGTCCGCCCGGAAGATTCTCGTCATCGATAACTACGACTCCTTTGTATTCAATCTCGTTCAATATCTCGCACAACTCGGAGCCGAGTGCACAGTTGTTCGCAATGACGAGATCGATGTAAATATGGCTAGCTCATACGACGGAGTTCTTATTTCACCCGGCCCAGGAACACCAGAGCGCGCCGGCGTCAGTATGGCGATGGTGAGTTATTGTGCCGAACACAAGATCCCACTTTTTGGAGTGTGCCTAGGACATCAGGCTATTTGTACCGCCTTTGGCGCGACCGTTTCACAGGCCCCTGAATTACTTCACGGTAAAACTTCACGTGTGAGCCACACCGGCGTGGGCGTGCTTACCGATGTCCCATCTCCTTTTACAGCTACTCGCTATCACTCACTTGCTGTCGAGCGAGCGACCTTGCCGGAAGAACTTCAAGTCACTAGTGAGACGGAGTCAGGTGTTGTCATGTCGGTACGTCATAAGACTTTGCCGATCGAGGGCGTTCAGTTTCACCCAGAGTCAGTACTTACTGAATTCGGTCATCATATGATGGCTAACTGGCTCACCGAATGCGGAGATGAAAACGCGAGGAAGAAATCAGTAGGACTTTCTCCAGTAGTTGTTAAGAACTAGAAATTCTTAATTAGTAGGAATAGTTGTGTCGATCGGGGTTGGGCTGGCAAGTTCAGTGCGATTAATCGTGATGGTGACTGTAGATCCAATCGTTTGAGTAGTTCCGGCTTCAGGTGCCTGTGCGAGAACGACGCCGGCTGGCTGCGACAGATCGGTTCCATCCAGTGTTCGCACGAGGAAACCAGCTTGCGCCAGAACAGTTCGAGCGGGAATTTCTTGTAATCCAATTAAAAACGGCACTTCAACATCGCCACTTGCGATCTGCAAAGTGACTCCACTACCCGAAGGAAGTATGGATCCACCATCAGGAGAGACTTTCAAGACAGTTCCCTGTGGTTTATCCGATGGAACTGCTTGGGTTTGCGAAATAACAAGACCAGCAGCCGCCAAACTTGCACGAGCATCCGACAGTGACATCCCTATGAGATCAGTGGGTACGGTGGCGTCGCCGACTCCGTCAGAGATTGTTAATACAACTGCGGTACCCTCTTTAACTTTAGTTGTCGCAAGAGGTACCTGGTCAATCACTCTACCCACAGGAATAGTCGGACTATGAGCATGTTGTATGGTGATGACGAAACCTAGGAGTTGAGCTTGCGCAGCCTCTGGAGTCAGGCCAACCACATTAGGTAGAGAAATCATTTTCTCGCCCTGCGATTTATTGAGGGCACCGACTCCAAAATTGACCAGCAGCCCGACGAGAAGCACGCCAATGCCAGCAGATATTAATTTGCGCCTACTCATTTTCTTGCGAGGAATCTTGGTAGTGATGACTCGACCGGCGCGTAGGTTCTTGATGTCATCCAACATCTGTGATGCGCTCTGATATCGGTCGGCGGGGTTTTTTGCCAGTGCAACAGTTAGCAAGATATTCAAACCAGCAGGCAATTCCGCATTGAGAGTGCTTGGCTTTATCAATTCCCCGGAAACGTGCTGAAAGGCGATCGAAACTGGAGTGTCCCCCGTATAAGGAGGCCTGCCTACCAGCACTTCGTAAAGTAAACAACCCACCGAGTAGATATCACTTCGGTAGTCGGACACCTCACCCATCGCCTGTTCTGGTGAAAGGTATTGAGCTGTACCAACAACATTCCATGTACTAGTGAGCGTGGCTCCGATGTCATCGAGGGCGCGTGCAATACCAAAATCCATTACTTTGACGACGCCTTGATCGGTGATCATCACGTTGGCTGGCTTTATGTCGCGGTGAACAATTCCGCAGTTGTGCGAGTATTCAAGAGCAGCCAAAATACCTTCACCGATTTCGAGTGCCCGATCAACAGGCAGTCGCTCGCCTTGATGGATCAATTCCCGAAGCGTGTGGCCGGAAACTAGTTCCATAACAATGTAGGGAGCGGGTTCTTCCCCTGAGTCGTACACTGCAACAATTCCAGGATGGTTCAATCCGGCTGCCGCGAGTGCTTCCTTACGAAACCGTGCAACAAAGGAAGGGTCGCGTGCTAGGTCGCTGCGTAGAATTTTGATGGCAACTTTCCGAGAGAGTCTCTGGTCATTAGCGATGTAGACATCGGCCATTCCACCGGAGCCGATCATCTCTCCAAGTTTGTACCTGCCTCCTAGAAGCGCGCTCATCGTTCTGCCTCTTTATCAAGGGCCGCACCCAGGAATGTCACGGGAAATGTAGTTGGAAGCGGAGCTGAGGAGGGCTCACCATTTTCGCGATCGATATCTGCAAGTATCACGGTGACATTATCGGGTGCACCAGCCGAATAAGCAGCATCCATCAAGAAAGTGAGCGCATCCTCGCGATTACGGATCTTTAAACCACTCTTGATTTCCTTCTCACTTAGAACGCCAGATAAGCCGTCACTGCAGAGTAAGAAGCGATCCTTAGGATTAGTTTGGTAAATCATGAGAACGGGAGAGAGAGGCCCATCACCCATTAAGGCTTGTGTCAAAAAGGATTTTTGCGGGTGCTCATGGGCCTCTTCTGAAGAGATCGACCCTTGATCAAGAAGTTCTTGCAGAACTGTGTGATCGTGACTTATCTGTATCAGAGTATTTCCGCGGAGTCGATAACATCGCGAATCACCAACATGGAGTAGGGCTACCTTCCTATCTGATTTTCTCCCGTACATCATGAGCGCACTCAATGTCGTACCCATGCCCGTTAGATCATCGTTGCGATCAGCGACTCGTCCGATCTCTGAATCGATCTCTTCCAAAGTGCTTAAAAGCAGATCTTCGATTGAATCGTTATCGATTCCTCCTTTCTCCAAGATAGGAGCCAACTTGGCAAGTGTTTTTACTGCCAGAGAAGAAGCCACTTCCCCACCTGCATGGCCTCCCATTCCATCGGCGACAGCGAGGAGGTAAGGATGAATTAATGCTGAATCTTCATTGCCGGATCGAACCAGACCCACAACAGAGCGCTCGGCAGTTACAAAACCAGCGGCAATTTTCTCGCTCACGGTGCTCCTCTCCGCTTGCTCGATACATCCCATTTGCAACCTAGGAGTTAAGCCTAATGGTGATAATCTCGGTCATAGAAGGCGTGAGTGGCGGAACGGCAGACGCGCACGGTTCAGGTCCGTGTACTCGCAAGGGTGTGGGGGTTCAAATCCCCTCTCGCGCACTGATGGTTATTACCTTTTAAACTCGGCGTAGCCTGGTATGAAGAATTCCTATCTATTCACCGTGGACATATCTGCGTACCGATCCCCAATGGGAGTAGTCAGGGCATCGAGGGTATCGAGTTGGTTCTGCGTCAGTTCAATAGACTCGGCTGCAATATTTTCCGCAAGATAGTTGATCCGCTTTGTTCCTGGGATAGGGACGACATCATCTCCGCGCGTGAGTAGCCACGCTAAGGCAACTTGACCTGGTTTAACTCCAAGTTGGGCGGCTACCACTTCAACTTCCTCCACGATACGGATGTTGGCCTCCAGGTTCTCAGCCTTAAACCGCGGGCTAGTCCTGCGAGTATCTACTGCATCAAAGTGATCAAGTGAACGGATTGTTCCGGTTAGGAAGCCTCTTCCCAAGGGAGAGTAGGCAACGAATCCGATGCCGAGTTCGCGTATCAATGGAAGGATTTCCGCTTCAGGTTCTCGCGACCAGAGCGAATACTCTGTTTGAAGTGCGGTTATCGGGTGGACGGAATTGGCGCGATGAATGGTTTCAGGCGCCGCCTCCGAGAGGCCAATATGTCGAATCATTCCTGCTTGCACCAATTCGCTTAGCGCGCCAATAGTTTCTTCTATCGGGACCTTCGGATCCATCCGGTGTTGGTAGTAAAGGTCGATGTAGTCGGTCTTTAGCCGTTTCAAAGACCCTTCAATCGAGAGGCGAACATTTTCCGGACTGCCATCAAGTCCACGGCTGTGGTCACTACGGTGTAGCAGAGTGCCGAACTTGGTGGCAATCACTACATCTTGACGTCGCTTTGCGAGTGCGCGCCCAAGAAGTTCTTCGTTTGTGTAGGGGCCATAAATTTCGGCAGTGTCAAAAAAAGTAATCCCAAGTTCTAAGGCACGATGAATAGTCTTGATTGCTCCCTCATCGTCCTGCCCGCTACCTGTGTAGAAGGCAGACATGCCCATGCATCCCAGACCGATTCGGGAGACCTCAAGTTTCTCTTTGCCAAGTGTTACTTTCTTCATTTCAACTCCCCGGACGGATCTCGTATTCTTTGTACCTTATAGGTGACTATGTATTTGCGCGCGCCGTAACAAAAGCACGGACGCAGGATTCGATGTCCTGTTCTGTATGTATGGCAGAGAGTTGGACTCTAATTCTGGCTTTTCCATTTGGAACAACTGGGTAGCTAAAGGCAGTGACATAGACGCCCTCTTCCAACATTCGGTTAGCTATCCGGGTAGCAAGGGAGGCGTCACCGAACATAACGGGAATGATCGGGTGTTCACCAGGCAGTAGGTCGAAACCCTCCTTCTGCATTCTTGCGCGGAATAACGCTGCGTTTTCAAAGACACGCGCTCTTAAATCTGCACTATTGGCGGCGAGCTCAATTGCTGCCAGAGTACCCGCGACGACTACAGGGGGCAGCGAATTAGAGAATAAGTACGGTCTTGCCCTTTGTCTAAGTAGGGCGATGATTTCAGCGCGACCACTAACGTAACCACCGGCCGCCCCGCCGAGCGCTTTGCCAAAAGTTCCGGTAACAAAATCAATGCGACCCTCGACCCCTGCGAATTCGGGGGTGCCACGCCCATGCTCTCCCATAAAGCCAACCGCATGTGAATCATCAACCATCACGAGTGAACCGTATCTATCTGCCAGATCGCAAATTTCTTGAAGAGGAGCCAAGTACCCATCCATGGAGAAAACGCCGTCTGTGACAATTAAACGCTGCCGAGCATCTTTGGCTGCAATGAGTTGGGCTTCAAGATCGCCCATATTCCGGTTGGCGTAACGGTAGCGCGCTGCCTTAGAGAGCCGGATGCCGTCGATAATCGATGCGTGATTGAGTTCGTCGGAGATGATCGCATCTTCACTTCCAAATAGTGCTTCGAAGACTCCACCATTTGCATCAAAGCAAGAGGAGAACAAAATAGTGTCCTCCATTCCCAAAAATTGGGAGACCTTCGCTTCGAGTTTGAGGTGCAAGTCTTGCGTTCCACAAATAAATCGCACGCTGGCAAGTCCAAATCCCCACTCGTCCAACGCATTCTTAGCGGCTGCAATAATCTCTGGATGATTAGCTAGTCCAAGATAATTATTAGCGCAGAAATTCAATACATCTTTTCCATTGACTTCAATGTGCGATGATTGTGATGAAGAAAATGGCCGCTCTCCTTTAAGGAGGCCTGCATCCTTAATCTCACGAAGCGTGTTCTCCAGTTGTGACTTCATTTTTTCATACATGGAGATCCTCCCAGTTCAACACGACTTTTCCGCCAGTCCCAGCACGTGCGGCATCAAATCCCTTTTGCCATTCTTTGGCTGGGAAGCGATCGGTAATCACAGAAGAGAGCGCTTCGCGAAGCCACGTGCTCGATTGCAGCATTGCACTCATCGCAACCCAACTTTCATACATCTCTCGTCCATAAATGCCTTTGATTGTGATCATGTGCGTCACGATCTTTGCCCAATCGACATCAATTGACTCAGTGGGCAGCCCCAGCATCGCAACCCGACCGCCGTGATTGAGGTTGTTGATCATCTCGGGAAGCGCGCTTGAATGCCCTGACATTTCAAATCCAACGTCGAATCCCTCATGCATCCCGAGGATTTTTTGGGCATCCTTTATTCGCGTCTGTGCAACATTTATAGTGAGATCTGCACCCATCCGTTGCGCCAACGCCAGTCTTGGGGCTGAAACATCGGTCACGACAATGAAGCGCGCGCCAATATGTCTGGCAATCGCCGCCGCCATTAGGCCAATTGGACCGGCACCAGTGATGAGAACATCCTCGCCCACGAGGGGAAAACTGAGGGCGGTGTGGGTTGCGTTTCCGAAGGGATCAAATATCGCGCCAAGATCTGGATCCACACCTTCTCCATGTACCCAGACATTTGATTCTGGGATGACAATAAATTGAGCAAAGGCACCATCGCGATTGACCCCGACGCCGGAAGTACGAATGCACATGTGACGTCGTCCTGCCCGGCAGTTACGACAGGTTCCGCAGACGATGTGGCCTTCACCCGATACACGCGCGCCAACTTTTACATCTCGAACCTGTGACCCTACAGCTACAACCTCGCCATAAAATTCATGACCGGGAATCATTGGCGCTTTTATATTGGCCGCTGCCCATGGATCCCATGACTCAATATGTAAATCCGTGCCACAAATTCCAGTGCGAAGAACGCGGATCTTTACTTCGTGATCTCCCGCTTCAGGTTCGGGTCGTTCGGTTAATTCGAGCCCTGGTGCGCCACTTGGCTTAAATAATGCGAGCACGTAAATTGCCCTCCGATCGCAGTACCTCTAAATACATGGGTCTGGGGACATGGTTCGCTGGTTAAGCGCGGGCGTCAAGGAGCAGGGAAATAAGTTCGTGAGGAGCAAAGTCTGTTGGCCATTGTGGATTCTCTCGCCCGATTCCCACTCCAATAACAAATGATGCCAATTCTTGAGGGCTGTCTCCTCCATGACCGCCCTGATCTACATGCCCATGATCTGTTGTGAGAACAAGTAGCCATTCTTCATTCAGGTTCTCTGCTCGTGTATTGAGTGCCTGGTGAAGTCGAGTGAGGTGTTCATCGACTCGCGCGATCGCATCGAGGTACTCGTTGCCAAGAACCCCATAAGCGTGCCCGGCCTCGTCTGCGTCGCAGAAGTAGATGAAACTCACATCAGGGCCGAACTTTTCCATCGCAAGGACGGCAATGTTCGCTATTTCGGAATCGACTTTCTGGTAACCGTAGGTTTCTCCGTCGCGCGAAATCACTCGGTGCTGACCCGCGCGGGCTTGCTCCCGTCTTTCATGGATGACAGGTCCCACACCCGATGGATCTACAAGTGGTGGCCAACCCGCAGCTGCGAAAGTAGTAGTCGATTGGTCTTGATAGAACGCACGACTGAGCAGATCGGGTCGGGAAAGAAGATTGTGCCCAGAAAACCAGTTGTCGCGGACCGCATGCTCGGCGTGTGTCGATCCTGTTAAAAGAGTTGACCAACCCGGGCCGGAGAGAGTCGGCACACTCATCGTGAGTTCGGTGAAATGACCGGTCTCTCTAAGGGAAGAAAGTGTGGGCGCCTTACCTGAATCGAGGGCTTTGTTGAGGATCAAACCATCGATTCCAACCAGTAAAATCTTAGTTTTCATACTTCACCTTACAATAGTGTCCACTGTGAGAGAGATGGCAAAGTAGATGATGGCGAGCGCTTCCAGCAACAGGCCGAAGGTTTATGCTCACCGGGGGGCTTCTAGTGATTTTCCGGAGCACACTTTAGCGGCCTATCAAGCTGCGATCGAGCAAGGAGCCGATGGTTTTGAGTGCGATGTCCGCTTAACCAAGGATCTAGTCCCGATTCTCTGGCACGACTCCACGATGGATCGCACCGCTGGAAGCAAAGGAGATATTGCTGCCCTGAGCTATATGCAAATCCGTGATCGTTATCCGCAGGTAATGCTCCTCACGGAATACCTTGAACTCGCAATCGCTCATAAGAAAGACATTGCCATTGAGACTAAACACCCAGTACCAACAGGGCATGAGATTGAAAAAGTTATTAAGAAAGAATTGGATACATATAAATCCAAGATAGATGATTCGGGAATTGAAGTTTCTATCATGTCCTTTTCGTGGACTGCGGTGCAATACGCCTCGAAGCATATTGGGACAAATACCGTGATGTTGGTTGATGGCATCAAAGGACTATTACTTGAGAATCTCTCCTCTGCTAAAACTCTCGGCCCCAGCATTGAAACGATAAAGGCGAGGCCGCAAATAATCACCGGAGCTAAAAGGAGAGGCAAACGCCTCTTTGTTTGGACAGTTGATGATCCAAAAGACGTTGAATTCTGTGCTTTCAGTGATATCGATGTTGTGATCACAAATAAGCCGGCGCAGGCTCGCATGGTGCTCGGCTATCCTTAAGCAATGAGCACTTATGCCTACCTCGGGCCAGTTGGCACCTTCACGGAGGCAGCGCTTAAGAAGATCACCACTTCGACCGATGAACTGGTTCCCTATGCGAATGTCACTGCAACACTTAACGCGGTCCGCAATGGTGAGGCCGAGTATGCCTTGGTGCCAATAGAAAACTCCGTTGAAGGAGTGGTTGCACGGACTCTGGACGAACTTGCAACGGGAGAGCCGCTGATAATCGCTGGAGAGGTGACGCTCCCTGTCGCCTTTGCACTCATGGTCAAGCCAGGTACAACTGTGATCAATCGGATTGCGACACACCCGCACGCCGAATCGCAGTGTCGATCTTTTATTGCACGCAATTACCCACACGCAGAAATGATTGCAACTGCCTCGACGGCGGGCGCGGCAGAGTCAATCGCCCGCGGGGAGTTTGATGCGGCCATCGCTGCCCCTGCGGCCGCGGCTCACTACGGTCTCGAAATAATTTCCGATAATATTGGCGATAACGATGGGGCGGTCACGCGCTTCGTGCTTGTCACAAAACCTGGGCATCTCCCTGCTCCGACTGGCCATGACCGGACCTCGCTGGCGATCTTTATCGGTCTGGATCATGCTGGCGCACTCTTAGAAGTGCTGACTGAGTTCGCCAAGCAGAATGTGAACCTGACTTTCATTCAGAGCAGGCCAACGGGGCTCGAACTAGGTCACTACCATTTCATTATTGATGCCGAGGGTCACATAAATGACCCAGCGGTAAACAAGGCATTGGCCGGACTTCGTGAAATATGCGAAGACATCCGCTTCTTAGGTTCGTACCCACGGGAGGGGCAAGCAACATGATCGATATCAAGTTCCTTCGCGAGAATCCTGATGTAGTGCGTGCGTCACAGAAGGGCCGGGGCGAAGATCCCTCAATTGTGGATCAAGTGCTTGCCGCGGATGCGCTTCGACGTGATGCGATTGTCGAATTCGAAGCACTTCGCGCGCAACAGAATGTCTTCTCAAAATCTGTTGGAGCGGCAAAGGGCGATGAGAGGGCTGCTCTTCTGGAGGAGGGTAAAGCACTTTCAGCACGAGTGAAAGCTGCAGATACATGTCGGGCGGAAGCAGAGAAGAAGTCAGAAGATCTAGCGCTGCTTCTCTCCAATCTATTAGATCCGGCGGCGCCCATTGGTGGTGAGGAAGATTTCATCGTACTCGAACACGTCGGCACTCCTCGCGACTTCTCGAAAGACGGATTCGAACCGCGAGATCACGTTGAGTTGGGGAAACTTCTTGGCGCCATTGATACAGAGCGGGGAGCAAAAGTTGCTGGATCCCGCTCCTATTACTTAACTGGAGTGGGCGCGCTTCTTGAATTCGCGCTGGTTAACTACGCGATCTCAAGTGCGGTTAAAGCTGGCTTCATTCCGGTAATCCCACCCGTTCTCGTCAATCCTCCCGCCATGCAAGGAACAGGATTTCTTGGCCAAGCAGCGGAAAATGTTTATCATCTAGAAGAGGATGATGTGTACTTGGTAGGCACCAGCGAAGTTCCACTTGCTGCCTTTCATATGGATGAGATTTTGGATGCAGAGAAGTTGCCGCTTCGCTACGCGGGTTATTCAACCTGTTTTCGGCGTGAGGCTGGAACATATGGCAAAGACACTCGTGGAATCATCCGTGTCCACCAGTTCGACAAAGTGGAGATGTTCTCTTTCTGTAAGCCAGAAAATGCAGTTGCCGAACACCAGCGACTGCTTCAATGGGAGAAGGATTTCCTTAATGCAATGGAGATCCCATATCGGGTTATCGACGTAGCCTCTGGCGATCTCGGATCAAGTGCAACTCGCAAGTTTGATTGCGAAGCCTGGATACCTACCCAGGGCACATACCGAGAAGTGACGAGCACTTCCAATTGCACGGAATTCCAAGCGCGAAGATTGAACATTCGGATGAAGGACGGCCAGAACACTTCTCCCGTCGCCACTCTCAATGGCACTCTCGTGGCGGTTCCACGAACGATTGTGGCGATTTTAGAGAACCACCAAAACGCCGATGGAACCGTCAATGTTCCCAAAGCCCTCCAGCCGTTTTTAGGTATGACGAGATTCGAGTTGGTGTGACTTCTCGCCCAAAACTAATTGCGACAGATCTTGATGGAACAATAGTTGCACACTACGGAGAGATATCTCAACGCACGATCAATGTATTTCGACAGGCGCACGAAATGGGTATCGAAATATTTTTTGTGACGGGAAGGCCGCCGCGTTGGATGCCCGAGATCAAAGATGCATTCGGAATTGGATCGGCAATTTGCGGCAATGGCGCAATGCTCTATGACTTGATGGAAGATCAAGTTCTGGAAGAATGGCTTCTTTCGGTAGATGCGCAGATGGATTGCGTTCAGAAGCTTCGCGCGAAGATTCCAACTATTTCTTTTTCGGTAGAGACAAGTACCCTTTATCACCGAGAGAAGGCGTACATCCCTCGTTGGGATGTTGGATTGGATAATGAAGGCGTTGATCTCATTGAGGAGGTTATGTTGCAACCCGCTCTCAAATTATTGGCTCGCTGTTCCGGGCAAGATTTAAGCTCGGATGAGATGCTGCACATCGCACTTCAGGAATTAGATGGAATAGCCACTGTCACGCACTCCAATTCACATGACTCACTTCTGGAAATATCAGCTATTGGTGTTTCAAAAGGAGAGACATTGGCAAAGATGGCAGACCGATTGGGGATTGAAGCAAAAGACTGCGTCGCATTTGGAGATAATCCCAATGATTTTTCAATGTTGAGATGGGCTGGCCGTTCATATGCGATGGCCGATGGTCATCCAGATGCCAAAAACCATGCAAAAAATATAGCTCCTCCACATACTGACGATGGAGTTGCGGTTATCTTGGAGGAATTGCTCCAACTTCCTGGTTAGCCCTCATTTCAGGTAGATTACGCCGCGGAGGGCTCGCATAGCGGCCGAGTGCACCGGTCTTGAAAACCGGCAAGGGAAACCTTCGAGGGTTCAAATCCCTCGCCCTCCGCCATTTTTTCAAGAAATAGCCAGTGTGGTTGATTTCATAGGCAAATACGTGCGAGTACGCCTAGCCACATCTGCGTTTTCGCAGGAAACTTCTCCCTAGCGCCCGCGTTTAAAGCCGGGCAAAAGGAGATGTTGTATGTCTGGAGTTTTTTCAGCTACCCGTGCCAAAATTTCGGCTCGAACCTTGCGCACCGATCGGTGGTGGCTACAGCCGGCGATCACGGTAGCCGTACTTGTCTCCTTCATTATCTATGCGACATTTCGAGCTTTTGAGGCGAAGTTCTATTTCGCTGAGCCGCTGATCTCTCCTTTTTATTCACCTTGCCTTACATCAGCCTGTCCTGAAAATGGATCACTGCTAGGGCATCCATTTGGGACTGCTGTTCTTTTTGGAATGGCCATATCGCCTGCGCTATTTATTTTGATTTTCCCGCTGGGCTTCAGGATGACCTGCTACTACTACCGCAAGGCTTACTACCGATCTTTCTGGCAGTCACCACCTGCATGCGCTGTTGCTGAACCACACTCGACATATACCGGCGAGACCAAAGCCCCACTTGTGTTGCAGAATGGCCATCGGTGGTTTTTTCTAGCTGGTCTTGTCTTTAACATGATTCTCACGATTGATGCATTCTTAGCATTTAGAAATAGTGAAGGTCAATGGGGCCACATGAGCGTTGGCACCCTTGTGCTTCTTGCCAACGCGACACTGCTCTGGTTGTACTCGGCTTCTTGTCACACATGTCGCCACACAATCGGTGGACGATTGAAGCATTTCTCCAAGCATCCGGTTCGTTACAAATTGTGGACCTGGGTTTCAATCTTGAACCATCGCCATGCGAATTTCGCCTGGGTTTCATTGTTCGGAGTTGCCTTTGCCGATCTTTATGTTCGCTTTGTCGCATCTGGATCCATCACCAACTTCTACTTCTTTTAATTCACAATCATGTATCTAGCAGTATTTAATTCAAGTTCGAGGAGCCATCGATGAGCACTATTGAGAAGCACAAATACGACGTCGTTGTTATTGGCGCAGGTGGCGCCGGACTTCGTGCCGCAGTAGAAGCGCGTGAAGCCGGACTTCGTGTAGCCATTATTTGTAAGTCACTCTTCGGGAAGGCTCACACTGTTATGGCAGAGGGCGGCGTCTCTGCTTCCATGGGAAACGTCAACTCTGACGATAACTGGATGGTTCATTTTCGCGACACCATGCGCGGTGGAAAGTTCATGAACCACTGGAGAATGGCCGAATTGCACGCCAAAGAGTCACCAGATCGGGTATGGGAACTCGAAACGTGGGGCGCTCTCTTTGACCGCACTGCGGAAGGAAAAATCAGCCAACGAAACTTCGGTGGCCACGAGTATCCACGCCTTGCGCATGTGGGTGATCGCACCGGTCTAGAACTTATTCGCACATTGCAACAGAGAATCGTCGCACTTCAGCAAAGAGATGCCCGTGACCACGGCGATGCTGAAAGTTTCATAAAAGTATTTGCTGAATTAACTGTTACTGAAATACTGAAAGAGAACGATAAAGTTGCCGGAGTTTACGGCTATTGGCGTGAAACCGGTAGCGAAGTTCTATTCGAAGCTACCGCTGTAGTTCTGGCAACAGGTGGAATCGGAAAGTCCTTTAAAGTCACAAGCAATTCCTGGGAAGGCACTGGGGACGGTCATGTGCTAGCCCTTAAGGTCGGCGGACGGTTGAAGGACATGGAGTTTGTTCAGTTCCATCCAACAGGAATGGTCTGGCCTCTGTCTGTACGCGGTTTGCTTGTTACAGAATCCGTCCGCGGTGATGGTGGCGTTCTTACCAACTCTGAAGGCAAACGCTTCATGTTCAATTACATTCCAAGCGTATTTAAAGAGATGTATGCAGATAACGAAGCAGAAGCTGATCGTTGGTACAACGATCAAGCCAATAATCGCCGCCCTCCTGAACTCCTTCCGCGCGACGAAGTAGCCAGGGCGATCAACTCTGAGGTCAAAGCGGGTCGTGGCTCACCCCACGGTGGCGTTTTTCTTGACGTGTCCAAACGTATGCCAGCTGATGTTATTAAGAAGAAATTACCGAGTATGTGGCATCAATTTAAAGAGTTAGCCGATGTCGATATTACGGAGACAGCGATGGAAGTCGGACCCACCTGCCATTACATGATGGGTGGTATTGATGTGGATCCCGATACGGCCGCAGCAATAGGTGTGCCTGGACTTTTTGCTGCTGGTGAGACTGCTGGCGGTATGCATGGATCCAATCGTCTTGGTGGCAATTCACTCTCGGATATTTTGGTTTTCGGCCGTCTTGCAGGATTGGGTGCATCTGCCTATGTTAAGGAGAATAGGGTCAATGCAGTTTCTGACGCGACAGTGAAGCGTGCAAGCGAGAAACTTAACGCTCCATTCACACGCACTGGAGCTGAAAATCCATACACGATTCATGCCGAGCTTCAGCAAGTAACCAATGATCTGGTGGGAATCATCCGAACTAAAAAGGAATTGGAAGATGCCCTAGTTAAATTAGCGGATTTCCGAACTCGCGCCGCCACAGTAAAACCTGAGGGTGGCCGCGCCTTCAATCCTGGTTTCCATCTCACATTAGACCTTGAGACGATGCTGATGGTTTCTGAATGCATTGCACGTGCAGCTCTCCAGCGAGAGGAATCACGAGGGGGACATACCCGCGAAGATTTTCCAACGATGAATCCGAAGTGGCGCCAAGTCAACTCGATTTGTACGTGGGATGGCTCCAAAATCAGTGTCACTAAGGAAAAATTGCCAAGCATGCCCCAACGTCTTCTTGACCTCTTTGACCCGCACGAGTTAGAGAAATATTTTACGGAAGAGGAAATGATTTCCTTGAAAGGTGGTGCCAAGTGAGCGCGATTAAGAAGATGGTCAAACTGCGAATCTGGCGCGGAGACTCTAAAGACGGCGGACTTCAAGATGTTGAAGTGGAAGCCAATGAGGGCGAAGTAATACTCGATGTTATCCACCGTGTTCAGGCGACGCAGATGTCTGACTTGGCAGTCCGCTGGAACTGCAAGGCTGGAAAATGTGGATCTTGCTCTATGGAGATAAATGGCAAGCCACGTCTTGCATGCATGACCCGCATGAACATGTTTGAAGAGGACGAGACCATCACAGTTACACCTCTTCGTGCTTTCCCTGTCATTCGCGACCTTGTTACTGATGTTTCCTTCAACTTCAAGAAGGCGATGGAAGTTCCGGCCTTTGAAGGCCCGGCAGATCTCAAGCCTGGTGAATATCGGATGCAGCAGGTGGACGTGGAGCGAAGCCAGGAATTCCGCAAATGCATTGAATGTTTTCTCTGCCAAGACACCTGTCACGTCATCCGAGATCACGAGGAGAACAAGAAATCCTTTGCTGGTCCTCGTTTCTTCATCCGCCTGGCTGAGCTCGACATGCATCCACTTGATATCTTGCGCAATCGAAAGCAGAATGCTCAGGAAGAACATGGACTTGGGATGTGCAACATCACCAAGTGCTGTACTGAAGTCTGCCCAGAGCACATCCGAATCACCGACAACGCAATTATTCCGATGAAAGAGCGTGTAGTGGACGTAAAGTACGATCCAATTCGGTGGTTAGGCTCCAAAATTCGCAAACGTGAGGGTATTGTTTAATACATGCGTTTGATACTTCGTTGGGCCGCACTTGCTTTAGCAATTTGGGCGGCAACCGCCGTTGTCCCTGGAATCACCGTTAATGGAGGTGCCGGCACCTATTTGTGGGTGGCGCTTCTCTTCGGCCTCATTAACGCCGTTTTCGGCTCTATCGTGAAGGTGCTGACCTTTCCGATCACGATCCTTACCTTTGGTCTCTTCATCTTCATCATCAATACCGCGATGCTCGCACTGACGGCGCGTTGGAGCACTGCGCTAGATATCAAGGATTTCTGGTCAGCGCTCTTCGCAAGCTTAATGATCAGCATTGTCAGCGCTCTTCTTCGCGGCCTATATTCCAAGAGAACGTCATTTTAATTTCTACCCGCTGGTCCGCTTTCGTTTGGGTGGGATTGGGTGGTATCGCTGGTTCACTCGTTCGTTGGACACTTTCTGTCGAATTTGATCAGACTCGTGTGGGAACTCTTGTTGCCAACCTCATCGGTGTAGCACTGGCCGCTTTCTTTCTCGTTCTTATGGAGCGACACGGGACTGACGCATTGCGACATCTACTTCTTCCCGGTTTCTGTGGTGGGCTAACGACCTTCTCGGCATTTGCATATCAAAGCGTCGAACCTTCGAGCGGAGGAGTTGGTTACATAATTCAAACTCTTCTACTTAGCTTGTTGGTGATTGCAGTCGTTATTCCTCTTTCTCGCAAAGTAGTACCCGAGCGAGCATGAAAGCTTTATACGTAATTATTGGTGCCGGAATTGGAGCCCCCGCCCGCTACGCGCTCGATCTTTACTTACGTAGATTTCTCAAGTATCCGTATGGCATTACTCTTATAAATGTCCTGGGGTCTTTGATTCTTGGTTTAAGTATCGGTTCTAGCGAAAATTTTCATGCATTTATTGGATTGGGTTTTACGGGCGCATTTACCACATGGTCCACTTTCATTCTGGATCTCTATCTAGCCTTTGAACTGAAGCAATATAAAAGTGCAGCGCTTAATCTGTTTGTATCTCTAACGTTCGGAATCGGCGCTGCTTGGATTGGAATACAGCTAGCTTAATAAAGTACCCATCCACTTCTCAATCTCATCCGGATGGCGCGGAAGTCCATTGCTAAGGATTCTGCAACCGTCCTCTGTGACAACAACATCGTCTTCAATACGGATACCGATGCCGCGGAATTCTGGCGCAAAGAGTTCATCATCAGGTTGGATGTAGAGCCCGGGCTCTACTGTCAAAACCATGCCCACCTCGAGTGTGCCTTCTGAATAATGATCTTTCCGAGCTTGCGAGCAGTCGTGGACATCCAAGCCCAACATGTGGCTAACCCCGTGCAATGTCCACCTGCGGTGCAGTCCCATTTCAGGTCTTAAGGATTCTTCGGCGCTAATGGTAAGGATTCCCATGTCGACCAAGCCTTGAGCCAATACTTTCTGAGCTGCAAGATTTATGGATGTCCAGTCTGCACCAGGTTTAACGGCGGCAAATCCTGCTTTCTGTGCTTCATAGACCAACATGTAAAGGGAACGTTGGGCTGGCGAGAATTTTCCACTAATAGGAAGAGTGCGGGTCACATCGGCGGTGTAGTACGACTCTCGTTCAACACCGGCATCAACCAGAATGAGTTCGCCTGGGCGTAGATCCCCGTCGTTGCGGATCCAATGGAGTACACAGGCATGTGCACCAGCAGCCGCGATCGTGTTGTAACCAGTGTCGTTGCCTTCGATGCGTGCTCGTCCGAAGAAAGCGGCCTCAATCACCCGCTCGCCTTTGCGAGTTTTTACTGCAGCTGGGATAGCGCGAACCAAGTCGGAGAAGCCGCGGGCCGTCGAATCGCACGCTTCTTGTAGTTCATCAATTTCATACTTGTCTTTAATGATTCGGGCCTCTGATACGAAGGTGAGGAATTCCTTGTCGCGATCATGAGCGGCAATTTTCGAGTCGAGTGAGGAATCTTCCCCACGGATAAGGAGGGTTTCATTCTTCTCCTCAAGTAGCGCTGCAAGAGTGTCGAGGTGACGAGTTTCGATTTCATATCGAACTTGCGCCTCATCGAGAGTGAACCGTCGACCCACCCAAAGTTCGCCATACCTTGCATCACGGAAGAAAGCATCCGTATCGCGCGTAGATCGAGGATGGATAAATAGAAGAGGTAAATGTCCAGAATCTGTTGGCTCCATAACAAGAACCGAATCAGCTATCGCCTCAATCCCATGCACACCTGTGTAATAGGCGAATGCAGAGTACGGGCGGTAGTTGTAATCACTGTCGTTGCTGCGAACTTTAAAATTACCTGCCGGAATAACTAGGCGGATCCCAGGGAAAGTTTTTGAGAGCGCTTCTCGACGCGGAACACACCAAGGGACGGCGGGCGCCGCTGCCAGGCCATTGAGGTGGGACTCGGCCCAACCTGTTTTCATGAACTCCGCATAAGCATCTTGCACGGGTTCGTCATAGTTACGTTCGTTTACTGCGGGCGTCGTTGCCTTTTCATTCATTCGCTAAGGGTACAACTTTTGGTGTGACATACGTAATACGCGCTTGAAATACAGCCTAGGCTCTACCAATCAGTACTCAAAAATTCAGGTAATGTCGCTGGCTTAGGTACGGACCGAATGCCCTAACTACAGTTGGAAATAAATCTACTTCGGAGGTTTTAATGACAATAATGTCAACGACCAATACCAAGCTGAACGCATGGGTGGACGAGGTTGCTCAACTCACCCAGCCAGATTCAATTCATTGGTGCACGGGTTCAGAGGATGAGTGGAACCAAATCACTCAAGAGCTCGTTGACAAAGGCACGATGGTTCGGTTGAAGGCGAAACCGAATTCATTCTTGGCGTTCTCCGACCCAAGTGACGTTGCCCGAGTTGAGGATCGGACGTTCATCTGCTCGGAAAACGAGAGCGATGCCGGTCCAACAAATAACTGGGTTGCGCCCACTGAGATGAAGAAGACTCTAACCGACCTCTTTCGCGGCTCAATGCGCGGTCGCACGATGTACGTCATTCCTTTCTGTATGGGTCCCCTAAATTCACCGCATTCAAAATTTGGCGTTCAAATCACCGACAGTGCCTACGTTGTTGCATCAATGCGCATTATGACCCGCATGGGAACAGCCGCACTGGAGCGGATCGGGTCAACCGGAATATTCGTTGAAGCGCTCCACTCTGTCGGTGCTCCGCTCAATCCAGGTCAGAGCGATGTGCCGTGGCCCTGCAATGAAACTAAGTACATTGTTCAGTTCCCAGATGATTTGGCGATCTGGTCGTACGGATCTGGTTATGGCGGAAACGCTCTGCTTGGAAAGAAGTGCTACTCACTTCGTATTGCCTCTGTCATCGGTCGCGAAGAAGGATGGCTTGCAGAGCACATGCTTATTCTCAAGGTGACAACTCCGGAGCGGAACGTTCACTACCTTGCTGCTGCATTCCCGTCAGCCTGCGGCAAGACAAACCTTGCAATGCTCGAACCGACAGTTCGAGGATGGAAAGTGGAAACAATTGGCGATGACATCGCTTGGATGCGCTTCGGAGATGATGGACATCTCTACGCCTCCAATCCAGAATCAGGATTTTTTGGCGTGGCGCCAGGCACTGGGTGGAATACCAACTCCAATGCGATGAAAATGATTGATAAGGGAAATTCAATTTTCACTAACGTCGCGCTCACTGATGATGGCGACATTTGGTGGGAAGGAATGACGGAGACCCCACCGGCACATTTAATTGATTGGAAACACCGCGACTGGACACCCGGCAACGGTGAATTGTCTTCCCATCCAAACGCGCGTTTCTGTACTCCCGCCGATCAATGTCCGATTATCGCGCCAGAGTGGCAAAGTCCCGAAGGTGTTCCAATTTCTGTAATTTTAATGGGCGGTCGACGTAAGACCACTATTCCTCTCGTGACGCAATCGCGCGATTGGAATCATGGAGTCTTTATGGGTGCGACTCTTTCATCCGAAACAACTGCGGCCGCGACTGGTGCTGTGGGAGTTGTACGCCGCGATCCATTCGCGATGCTTCCATTTATTGGTTATCACGTTGGTGATTACTTGAAGCACTGGATCAATCTTGGAAAGATTCACGACAACACCAAATTGCCGAAGATTTTTTACGTCAACTGGTTCCGACGTGACAAAGACGGTAGTTTCCTCTGGCCTGGTTATGGCGAGAACTCTCGCATCATTAAGTGGGCTATTGAGCAGGTTGAGGGCAAGATTTCCTCTAGGTCGACGGCAATTGGTCTGGTACCAACTACCGAAGGTCTCGATATTGATGGCTTAGAGCTCACTACTGAGAAACTTGATGCCGCACTCAATATCGATCAGGACGAATGGCGTCACGAATTACCTCTCATAAGAGAGTGGTTTGGCACGATCGGCGAGAAACTGCCGTCGGAACTCTCCGACCAACTTGCAACGTTGGAGAAGAACCTCCAATAGAAGTAAATCCAACCGCCTTTTACCTGTAAACTCCCCTCGTACTCGGAGACGTCGCATAGCCCGGTCGAGTGCGCCTCACTGCTAATGAGGTAGACCTGTTAAAGGGTCTCGGAGGTTCAAATCCTCTCGTCTCCGCCAGTTTGAGCGTGGGGCTGTAATTCATTGCTGCTCAGGAAGATATAACCTTCCTAGTTCTTGCTCAAGTAATAAACACCAAGCAAGAGACCTTTTCGTTTTGTTAATCTCGCTCATGGGTAATATTTCATACGAGTCGTAATTACAAGCCAACTGGGTTAAGGACAATAATCATGTACGCAGTCATATTTACATCCATTCGCACTCTTGAGGAACAGGACCTGTATTCCGAGTGGTCAGAAAAAATGGAAGCGTTGGTTAAAGATATTGACGGATATGTAAGACATATTGGTTTCCGTGATGCAGAGTCCCGAAAAGGTGTGACTATTTCTTACTTTGAGAGTGCGGAAGCGATTGCTCGTTGGAAGCAATTAAACGAGCACCTAGAGGCACAGAGACTGGGACGAGAGCACTTTTACGAGGAATATCAAGTCCAGGTTTCGAAGATTGAAAGAGAATATTCATGGAATCGAGCGTAAAGGAAATTGGAAATTGTCCCGGACTCTCCCTGGACGCAAGGTGCGGGAGACATGAAGAGGGTAAGTCTCCTTTTCGCCACAAGAGACGAAGAACATAGCGAGACCTCTATCATCACGGACTTTCCTAGTCGATAGAATTCGCGAATGGCCTGAAGGTAGAGGCTTACTCTGGTAGCAATACGGGAAAGGCGTGCGCTATATGACAACGTTTCGGGTAGCGATAGTTGGTGCAGGACCTGCGGGGTACTTTGCAGCACAAGCTCTACAAAATCTAGCCACCGAAGATCGTGATTTCGCGATCGACATGATTGAGCGCCTCCCAACTCCTTGGGGCCTGGTTCGAAGTGGCGTCGCACCTGATCATCCAAAGATCAAGACCGTTTCCAAGGTCTTCGAAAAGGTCGCCAACGCTGGCAATTTCCGGCTTTTTGGCAATGTCGAACTCGGTACCGATATCACAACGCAAGAACTAGTAGATAGGTACGACGCAGTTGTAATTGCAACTGGGTCTTCACTCGGTCGCAAACTTGGCATTCCTGGCGAAGGACTCTTTGGCTCACTCTCTGCGGCCGACTTCGTGCCTTGGTATAACGGCCATCCAGATTTTAAAGATCTCATATTTCCAGTTGATTGCGATACCGCAGTCGTTATCGGCGCAGGCAACGTTGCAATGGATGTCGCGCGAATGCTCGCCCTCGAACCAGCGGAGTTGGATACGACCGATACCGCGGACCACGCAATCGACGTTCTTCGCAAGAGCGCTATCCGCAAGGTGATCCTCTGCGCTCGCCGCGGCCCCGAGCACGCGGCATTCACCGCTCCTGAACTTCGGGAACTTCCAAAACTCGAGCACACCAACGTGATTATGGACAAAGTAGAGATTGCAGCCGCACTCGCGAGAGTTGGCGAAAATCCAGGGAAAGATGTGAAGAGCAATCTGACAGCGATGGAATTGATTGCAAACAGTGAGCCGAAATCCCGCGAACGTACATTTGAATTTCAATTCTTCCTTGCTCCGCTTGAAATTCACGGCGGAGAGAAGGTTGAAGAAATAGTTCTTGGTATTAACAAGATCGTGGATGGCAAAGTAGTACCAACCGGCGAAACCAAAACTATAAAATGCGGTCTGGTAATTTCTGCTATTGGATATGAAGCTCCTTCGATTGAGGGCATTCCATTTGCTAACGGCAAGGTCGTAAACGATGAAGGTCGCATCAATGGGTCGAATATGTATGTTGTCGGTTGGGCGAAGCGCGGACCATCCGGTGTAATCGGAACGAATAAGAGCGATGCCAGCGAAGTTATGAAGCTACTTGTTGAAGCGCTTCCATCTACCCCAAAGAACAAGGGTGATGTTCTCGAACTACTTATCAACCACGAGATTGTGACCCAATCCCGATGGGAATTAATCAACGATGCCGAAATTGCGAAGGGCGAACCCCTCGGAAAGCCACGAGTAAAGGCTGTAGATAAGCAGGAATTGCTCCGTTTGGGCGGGCTATAAAAAACGGGTAGGCTTCACTCGCTTTACCAAGCACCAGCGCCCGTAGCTCAACGGATAGAGCATCTGACTACGGATCAGAAGGTTAGGGGTTCGAATCCCTTCGGGCGCACTAGTAGTAATTCTGTAATCACATAGATAGAGTCTAGATGTGAAACTGAGATCCTTAGTTTTTACGGTTGTGACTCTACTGATTTCTGAATTGGCGATTACTCCTGCGCTCGCAAAAGACATGCCTACACAAATGCCTTCCATTTTTTGCACCAAAATAGGGGCACTGACAAACCAGTATTATAAATTGCAAATCTGCACTCTGGTAAACGGCAAGTTGTTTTGGAAAGAAGCGATTTCGGCTCCGTCGCCGAACCCAACTCCCTCCTCGGCCAAGAAGATCGTTTCAGTTCTAACGTCTCCACCTAAAGATATGGCAGGGATCAACGATCATAGCGATGTCTTTTTTGGTGGCATGGACCCAGCATTCGTAACGCTTGGACCAAAGTTTGGTCTTACACCAGATATCCCCATCTATTCGGGAAAGCTTGGGGTGAATGTCGAAATTCCCGTCGGTTCGCCACTTCTTGCTCCAATCAACATGAAACTCATCGGCTTCGAAAATCAAAGTGCCGACACAAAGATAAACCCAGGTCCGGATCCAAAGACTGGTGAAGTTAATGTCGAGTACTCTCCATTTGATGATTTGAGGCTTTGTTTTGAGTCAACCAGTAGCGACTGGCCTAGGCTAATAATTTGCATTTACCACCTTAAGAACACCCCACTTCTTCGAGGCATGAACAAGAACAAACTATGCAGCAATGCGCCGCTCTACCCAGGTACACCAAGAGCCGCTGGACGATTGTTTTATGCAGATAGCGACGGTATGGCCCCACCTACTGAAGGCTCAAAAGCTTGCGAAGGTCTGCTGGGACGAAAGCTAAACAGGGGTCAACTAATTGGATACACGGGAAGTGTGGGTATCCATTCTCAGGCACCTATCCAAATAAAAGTTAGAGATGTTTCATTTAGTCCAGTTGTGAAAAACGGGGACCCTAATTTTCATTGGGTCCAGGGGGATGTTTTTTTCTATTGGAAGTGCTTCTCCCCAACAGCAAAGTTTGAACCAGGGGTGCTTGCTTATCCATTTGAGTGCAATGGATACAAAGTCCCGACTGCACAACGATCAACCACTTATAAGTACAAGAAATAGTCTGGATATATTAGCCGCTGACTGATCTAGATTTCATTTTTGGCGCCTACAGTGATGAAGAAATTCAAAAATTGTCCCTTTCCCAGGTTTATCCCTTCGGGCGCACGTAGTGACTAATGATCGGGCTTGAATTCAATTCGATATTGAATTTCCTCCATCGTAAAACTTCCGCGCTGATCGATTTTGCTTCTCCCTGTAGATTTCCATCCATGGGATTCGTACCAAGTTCGAGTTCGAAGATTTCCTTCAAGTACCCAGAGAACAGCGCATGTGAGACCCTCAGTCTTGAGAGCTGTTAGGCCTTCTCGCATTAACGCGGTTCCTATACCGCGTCCTTGAATGTTGGACAACACATAGAGCGCGTAAACCTCGCCTTGATTTGGAAGATCCTCTTCTCGGTCCGCGCCTACACCAATGAAACCAACGATTTCTCCACTTACTTCAGCGACCAATGTCTGGCTCTTAGGCAGCGGATTCTCAATATTCTTGATCCAAGTAGCAGTTCTCTGCTCCACGCTTAACCCTTGAAGAAAGGAATCGGGAATTAACCCCAGGTAAGCATTTTGCCAGGTGTAAACGTGAACTTTCGCAATACCTTCTGCATCGCTCACACGAGCCGCGCGGATTCGAAGATCGCCCATAGTTAATTATCGTGAATACTTAGACTTGGGCGAGTAGGGACATGGCTGGTTTTTGGTGCTAGGTGACGAGACACCAACGCAAGCGCTGCAATTGACGGTGCATCCCTCATTAATCCGCGTTCAATGAGATCCCAAACCTCTTCTAACTCGAAGCGACGGCAGACCATTCCGATTTCAGATCCTTCTAGGTTCGATTCATTCTGCACTAAGTCTGTGGCAAGGAAAACTGTAAATCCTTGATTTGAGAATCCGTAGGCTTCAAAAAGCCTTCCAAGAACCTCGAAGGATTCAGCGCTGAGACCTGTTTCTTCTTTGAGTTCAACCTCGGCCACTTCGAGCACATCGATGTCAGGTGAACTCTCAAGGGAACCTTGGGGAAATTCCCAGTATCTTCCACCAACTGGATAACGAAATTGCTCTACAAGATAGAAACCTAAACCGTCCCAAGGAACAATAAGGGAAAAGTCCGGCTTATCTACGACACCGTAGATTCCTTCAGAGCCATTTTGGAAAAGGACCTGATCCTCCCAAACCGTCATCCAACGATTTTTGTAAGCCAATTGACGGTCAATTCTCTCGACTTCTGCCGGCATGAGATTCTTTCCTTTCGAAAAATGCTTAGATCTGAATTATTTCAATTCTAAAGGTCACCGTTCTCAATCTGGCCTCGAGTAACTCAACCAACGCTCGTCCACTGTAAACCCAAGTGCTTTGACCGTTCCTTGGCTTGCTTCGTTCACCGCTGCGCCCCCAGTTGAGAAGAATCGCTCACCTAGGTTTGCGAAAGTAATAATCGCTAGGGAAGCGATTGCAGAACCCACTCCTTTTCCCCGATGATCTATTCGCACGCTTCCAAAATCAATATTTACTTCTTTCGCTCCCTTGGATGCGGCTACAACTCCCACTAGTTGGTCTTCTTTAAATGCTCCAATAATCCGATTATCAGGCTTCCAGAGATCTATAGTGCCTTCATACGTCGGCGGAGCGTGCGCGGTTGCTGGGGTGTAGGGATAGTCGGGATTATTGATCAGTTCGAGTTCTAGTCGATCGCACATGATTTGCCCTAACTATGCCTTCGGTTTACAGTCGTGTATGCCAATTTCTGATTTACCGTTAGCCGAACTCGAAGGATTTCTTCCTGAAATTCACTTACCTCAAGATTTTGACGAATTTTGGGAGAAAACGCTCGAGGCCAGTCGCGCAAAGTGGCAACCACCTAAATTAGTGAAGGTTGATTACGGGATTACCGCCTTCGAAGTTTTTGATGTGACCTTCTCCGGTTATCAAGGAGAGCAGATCAAAGCTTGGTACATCCTTCCTGTTAACACAAAACCCACGTTCGCAGTGGTTGAGTACTTGGGTTACGGAGGTGGTCGAGGTTTTCCACACGAACACCTCCAGTGGCCGGCAGCTGGATTCGCCTACTTCGTCATGGACTCTCGAGGACAAGGAAGTGGGTGGGGCAGTGGTGGAGAGACAGATGACAACCACGGAAGTCATGCTCACCATCCAGGGTTTATGACCAAAGGAATTGAAGCAAAAGAGAGTTATTACTATCGACGCCTTTTTACCGATGCGGTACTTGCCATCGACACCGTGAGATCGCTCGATATTGTGGAGCCAGACAAGATTGTGGTGACTGGTGGCAGCCAAGGTGGCGGTTTGGCGCTCGCTGTTTCCGGGTTGGTTGGAGATTTATTTGCTGTGATGCCCGAGGTACCTTTTCTTTCGTATTTCCGTAGAGCTGCAGATATCACTGTTCAGGGGCCGTATCTGGAAATTGCCAAGTACCTATCTATTCATAGGGATAAGTACGCAGAGACCTTCGATACTTTGGATTACTTTGATGTGCTCAATTTTGTTCGTCGTTCGAGTGCGCCTGCCTATTTCTCGGTGGCGCTGATGGATACTACTTGTCCGCCCTCAACGGTATTTGCCGCAAAAAACACATATGCTGGCGATGCCAAAATTGAAGTCTTTCGGTTTAATGCTCATGAGGGTGGCCAAGGGCATCATTGGCTGAATCAGGTTAAGTGGCTTCGCTCTCTTTAATTAGATTCACGCAATGAATCCAGTCTCGATACCACGCTTCGATACACTCTTTGCGTGACTTTCTATCAAGGCGGCAACGGTCGAACGGCAGTACTTCTTCCTGGCCGTAGTTACTCGCCCAACCATCCCGTTCTCTACTATGCGCGTCAGGTGCTTCAAGTTCAGGGTTGGTCGGTAGAGGAAGTAAGGAATTTCGTTTATAGCAAGTCATCTTATTCGCGTCTAAGCCTTGATCCGCTCTGATTTCGGATCATAGAGGGGACGAAGCGAAGCTGTGGCTGGTACTCGTCTGCCAGGAACTTGGATTTCGTATGCACCCTCGTTGAACCAATCGTCACTTTCTATACCCGGTGCGGTAATCCAACTGAGCGCCACAGATCCGCCGAGAGTGTGTCCATACTGAGCGGATTCGACGCGTCCGACCAGGATGCTGTTTCGATAGATCGGTTCGTCGTGAAAAAGGAGTGGCTCAGGATCATTAAGCAAAAATTGCATCAATCTACGATCGGTTCCATTTTTACGAATCTTGGTTAGTTCGTCTAATCCAATGAACCCACCTTCCTTCTCCCACGCCACCCCGAAGGCAAGTCCTGCACTGATTGGATCGTCCGCACTTGAAATGTCATGCCCCCAACTGCGGTATGCCTTCTCTAATCTGAGTGAACCCATCGCGTAGTAGCCAGCGTGTACCAGACCATGCTCGGACCCAGCGTTGGTTATCGTGGAATAGATATGCCGAGCTATATCTGTTGGAATCAATAACTCCCAACCCAGTTCGCCAACGTAGGTGAGCCGAGTTGCTCGTACGTACCCCATACCAAGGTCTATCTCACGTGAACTTCCAAAGGCAAAAGCATCGTTGGATAGATCGCAATCGGTGAGTGTTTGGAGCAGGGTGCGAGAATTTGGTCCCATAAGAGCCAACATCGCCAGGGAGCCAGTGATGTCGGCTACTGTGCAAAAATCCGTCGAAGTGATGTTTCGCTTGAGATATGCCAGATCGCGAAGCACCGTGGCAGGTCCTGAGAGAACCAGAAACTCATCTTCGGCAAGACGTGTCACCGTGACATCTGCTTCAATTCCGGCGTGTTTATTGAGCCATTGGGTGTAGACAACTTTGCCAACGGGCACATCTACATTCCGAATTGATACTTTTTGCAGCACCTTTACTGCATCTCGACCTTGGACCAATAATTTTCCGAATGAGGATGTGTCAAACATCCCCACCGTTGAACGCACGGCGTTATGTTCAAGGCGAGATGCCTCAAACCAATTCGGTCGGCCAAATGAGTAGACGTATTCACGATCTTCGGCACTTTGGGAATACCAGTTCGCGCGTTCCCAACCTCGCAATTCGCCGAATACCGCGCCGGCCTTAGCGGTTTCAGCATAAAGTGGACTCTGCCGCAGTGGGCGAGCGCTTTCTCGTTGCTCAAATGGCCAATGCACACCGTAGGCTGTATCTAAAGTTTCTAGCACGCGTTTTTCTAGGAACCGCCGATTCGTTTCATGGCGTTGAACCCGTGATGGTTCGAGTTCTGGAAGGTCAAGCGGCGATCGGCCGTCGATAATCCAATCCGCGAGGGTAGCTCCTGCTCCCGGTCCAGAGAGAAAACCGGTGGAGTTGAAGCCGGCCGCCACAAAATAGTTGGTCAACCTCGGGGCGGGACCCAAATGATAGAAGCCATCGGGAGTGAAACTCTCGGGACCCGAAAAGTGCAATTTGATTCCAGCATTTTCCAGGATTGGAAGACGTGAAATCATTCGCTCGTAGTAAGGACCAAGGTGATCCCAATCCTCCGGTAGTCGAATAAAGCCGTTAGTTACTGGGATACCCGATGATGCCCATGCATAACTGTCAGGTTCAAAGAAGCCAACTAGAAGAGCCCCAGCTTCGTCTTTAACGTATGCGAAGTCATCGGCGCTCTTGATTGTTGGGAGGTTCCGTGGCAATTCCGGAATTCCCTCAGTCACGATGTAATAGTGGGCAAGTGCTTGCAGCGGCACTTGCACCCCAGCTAGTTCGCCGAATTCACGACCCCACATGCCAGTGGCATTGACGACATATTCGGCCTCGATGTACCCCTCAGTTGTTTCGACTCCCGTCACCCGGCCGTTGGCGGCTCTAACTCCAGTGGCCAATACATTCTCAACAATTGCCGCCCCGCGTTGGGTTGCCCCACGTGCCAACGACATTGTCGTATCTGTGGCACTTCCCCGCCCGTCGCGCGGGTAGAAGAGGCTTCCGACGATCCCTTCCGGATTCAAGAGCGGGTGAGTCTCAAGCGTTTGATCTGGGTTGAGTAGCCGCACTTCGATACCACTTGAAATGGAAGAAAGCTCCATGTGCTTGAGCTCGTCCATGCGATCACTGCTCATAGCTAGATGGATTGTTCCTGTTTCAACGTAGCCAGTAGCGAAACCAGTATCTGCTTCAAGCGATTTGAAAATTCCGAGTCCGCGTTGCACGATGGCTCTGGTGCCATGAGTTGGTCGCGCTTGAGTTATGAGTCCAGCTGCATGCCATGTTGTACCAGAAGTCAGAGTGTTCCGCTCAAGTAGGACGACGTCATTCCAGCCGCGTTTTGCCAGTTGGTACGCCGTGGCAGTGCCGATAACCCCTCCACCGACGATAACAACTCTAGCTTTTGTTGGAAGTCGCGAATCGCTCATGGTTATACCTTTTCATTTCTACATTTATTGACCAATGGATACTCCAATTATCTTAGTATTTGGGCACATTGCTGTTTGGCATTTATGGTGCCTGCACTCGTACCGACAGGCTATTACATTTGTTTACATGCGTGGCAATCTGTTGCCATAGAACCCAAAGGTATACCTTTATTTTCATGAAAAAGAATGGGTTAATATATGTCAACTATTAAGGAATTTGAACGACTCAGCGGCACGTACTTCATGTCCGGCGTCCACAAATCAAGTGCAGGTAAGAAAGCCTATGAAGTAAAAGATCCAGCCACAGGAGTGCTCCTCGGCTCGGTTGCTGAATGTCTGCCAGAGGAAGTAGATCACGTGCTTGATGCTGCACGACGTGCTCAGAAGATTTGGTGGAAAGAATCGGCACTCCACCGTGCGGAGGCGTTGCACGAAGTAGCGCGTAATATCAGGGCCTCACGTCATCAACTTGCAGAGATGCTCACTCGTGAGATGGGAAAGACTTATAAGGAAAGTGCCGACGAAGTTGATTGGTCAGTCACCGCTCTGGATTACTATGCAGAAGTTGGTCGACACGACATGGGAGATGTCATTGGACCCGCAGTTGCTGGTCAGATGCACTTTACCCTCAAGGAGCCACTCGGTGTCGTTGGCATCATCTTGCCATTCAACTATCCGTATGTGCTTATGGTCTGGGAAGCCGCTGCTGCATTAATTGCAGGAAACGCAGTTGTGGTTAAGCCATCAGAACATACAAGTCTGTGCACATTGAAGTTCATGGAATCGTTTAAGTCTTTACCAGCTGGTCTTGTTCAGTGCGTGACAGGAGGCGGTCCAGTCGGTCAGCAATTAGTGTCCAGTAGTAAGACCAATATGATCGCCTTCACTGGCAGTGTTCCAACTGGTCAAGCTGTGGTTCGCGCTTGTGCCGAAACCTTTAAACCACACATGATTGAAACGTCTGGCAATGACCCATTTATCGTGATGCCTTCCGCCCCATTGGAAGTTGCTGCGAAAGCTGCTTCTTTTGCTGCATTCCTCAATGCTGGGCAAGTGTGCACTTCTGCTGAGCGCTTCTATGTTCATGAGGACATTCATGATGAGTTTGTTTCGCTACTAGTCCGTGAGGCGAAGAAGGTTCGTATTGGCAACGGTCTAGACAATGTTGATATGGGTCCGATGGTTAATCAGCGCGAGCGTGATCGTTACGAGAAAATTATTGCCCGAGCGATCGAACAAGGTGCTGTTGTCGAATGTGGTGGGGGTCGAGTCGCAGGTATGGAGGCCGGCTTTTTCCAAGAGGCGACCGTCTTAACTAACTTGACACCTGATATGGACATCCTTCATGGTGAATCGTTTGGACCAGTAGCACCCATTTGCAAAGTCAAGAGTCTCGATGAAGCCATCGCGTTAGCAAATGATTCATCATTCGGGTTAGGTGCAAATATTTATACGTCGCGCCTGGATGAGACGATGCAAGCTGTCAATGAGATAGAAAGTGGAATGGTCTGGGTTAATGCGCCTCTACTTGACAATGACGCCGGACCTTTTGGCGGCCGTAAGTTGTCTGGTTCCGGTCGTCAACTCGGCAAGGAAGGGTTGGAGAGTTTCCGTCAAACGAAACTTGTGATGATCGATCCCAAGGCAGAGATCCAGGATTTCTGGTGGTTCCCCTATAAAGATGCCGAAGGTTACAACGCCAACAAAGAAGGATGACCAAAACAACGAATGGGGAGGAATAGATGGTAGACCTGCAACTTCCGACGGAGTTGGAAGAAAGAATCAAGATATATGAAGATCCTGCTAATGATCCCGGTGGGTTTTCGAGAACAGCCTGGATGGTTGTCCTCGGCTCGGGAATCTTGTTTCCAGCGATTGCCCTTCTTATTGGCTGGAACTTTGGGTGGCCATCATGAGCGATGACCTAAGAACCGCAGATTCAAGCCTGGGCAAAGACTCATGGCCACTTAAGCCAAGCGAGCGACGATGGAATAGTCGGGCTCTTTTTATCGTCTTAATGGTTGCTGCATCAGCAACATGGTGTTACATCATTGGCGAATATGTCGGTTACTACTTGCCTCTTTGGCCTGGTTTTTGGGCGATGACTGCTGGCGCAATGATCGGCATGCTTCTAGTAACTCTTGCAGTTGTGCCAACCTCTTCACGTTTTGGCGTTGACAGCATCAAAGCTGCCGTGCCTCAATTTGGTCACAATGGCTGGGCAATAACCGTGCCTCTGCAATACCTGTCCATCATTGGTTGGAATTCGCTGCTCATAATTTTCTTTGGGCGTTCGGTATCTGCTCTGATGATCTTGCTTGGTATCGGCGATAAAGGCCAACAGAACCTGGTTGTCTCAGTTACCACCGTCCTAGCGTGTCTCTTTGTCTTCTTCACACTCAAGCGCGGAGCAAATGGACTTGAGAAGGTAGCGATGTGGCTGTTTGTCGCTATCGTCGCAGTCGGCGCGTGGATGATCATCATGTTAATTGTGAAAGAAGGCAGTGCTCTGAGTACCGCACTTCCGGCGTATGCAAGTGACAAACAACTTGATTTCCAATACGGAATTGAGATTGGTCTTGTCAGTTTGTTGTCTTGGTGGCCATACATCGGATCAATGACTCGAGAAGCTCGTACTCCATCAATTGCTGCTGCTCCATCAATTCTTGGTATGGGATTACCTGTGCCTGTTTTGAGTTTTGTCGGTCTTGCCGCAATTTTGGTGCTCGAGACTTCCGATCCCGCCGGCTGGCTGGCTGATGTTGGCGGTCCACTTTACGGTGCGATTGCATTGCTCTTTGTTATCACCGCCAATTTAGGAACGGCAACTGCAGGAATTTATGCGTCCACCGTTGGCATTAAGGCCGTACCAGGCCTAGCAAAGTTGTCGTGGAATACTGCGTTGCTTGTATCGATCGTCCCAGTAGTAGTTATTGGCCTATTTTTCCCGAACTGGGTCTTTGATAACTTTGGTACCTTCGTTGCTTACATTGGCGTGTTCTTTGCACCTTTGTGTGGAATTCAAATCGTGGATTACTTCTTCTTGCGTCGCCAGAAGATCAGTATTCGTGGTCTCTACACATCAGGTCCCGATGCACCATATAGCTATTGGTTTGGGATCAACCCTGCTGCGATCCTCGCGATGGCGGCGGGAGTTGCAACCTACCTGTATCTACTCAATCCGGTCAGTTACGCGATCAAGGAACCTTTCCCACTTGTGGGTGCATCGTTGCCTGCCGCCGCTGTTGCTGGCGTTGTATTCGGATTGGTAACGCTCCTCCTAGTGAAGCCCATGGGTAAGGGCGGCTACAAGAAGTAGTACTTCTGTTAAGGGTGGGCATCGGAATTCTCGGTGTCCACCCTGATTAAAAATTCACCGTCACGATAATGCGACCGGATGTTTCCTTGACTGGATAATTTAGCAGAGGACGCTTTGCGGGTCCCTCTTCTGGGAATCCTGTAATCCGATTGAAAAATGAATGATGACAAGCACAAAACAATCGTGGAAGTCCGTTTTGAACCTGACACATTTCATGCGTGCATATTGTGCCGAAGGCGTTTAAAACGCCGTTCTCTCGAGAAACAAAAAATCCTTTCCCCCTGGCATTCCGATGCTTCGGATAAAAAACTTGCGTCATGCCATCCGAGACTTCACTTGATGCAGCCAGGTCGATGTTTGCAATAATCGGCAACGGTGCTTCGGTCTTTTTAGAAGTGAGTGGTGCCCCTTTGCTCCAAACAATTCTCTTGCCAGATTTAACGGCAGTGTATTTCTTGCCACGCCAAATGATTGTCTGACCGAGGCGGGTAGGTTTGAGACTTGGACCAGAGGCCGCATTGGCGATCGAGAATCGAGTCTGGAGGAATGATACGGCGGCCACGGCGAGGAAGTTCTTACGACTAATGAGGGGCACCTTGAAAGAGTAGAAGTTTGCCCCCATGTATTCAAGGCAGATCGCATATTTTGCTGGTCAACGTGTCCAAGCACACATATAACTGACGCTTTGTTAGCGGTAATAAGTCTTCCCAGTTGATGGATCGGGAAGAGTCGAGCATGACTCAGTACCAACAACTACCGACATTGTTTTGTTGTCCATTACTTTAACAGCGACCGACTGTAGATCGGTCGACCAACAATGACTCGAACCAACTTTGACATCGGATGGTTTGAGCCAAGTTGAGGATTGTGGTGAGACCATCATCTGACTCAATGTTCCGGATGTATTCAAGCCGCCGATGCGGAGGATCCCACTCGGATCAACGGAAAACATTATTTGAGATTGGTAGGCGCCGTCATACGTGAGGTGATCCGTTTTAGTGTTCGGCGAAATGAACCACATGCCATCCGCAGTACCTTCAACTCCTTCTGTTACAACTCCACATGCGGTTCCTGAGATTGGGTCACTTCCAGGTGCACCTAACTTTGCAAGCCAGAGAGCTTTCCTGTCAGGGGTGTAAAACCCATAAGGGCAGACGCTATGAAGAGCATTGCTCTCCGCAAAATGGGACGGGACGATGAAATTGTTGGTGTGTGTTTCGTTGTCGACCCAGAAGTCGAAGGCAACGCTATCCTCTCCAAGTTTGTACCAACCGATTTGCTCACCCGCTTTAACGGGGGTCTTACCAACCGCCTGTCCGGCGCTACTTGGTGAGGGCTCCGATGGAACAGCGGTAGCAACCTTGCCCACGATGCCTTTGATGTGGAAGAACTTCACGGTGATGCCACATCCGACTTCGAAATAGAGCGAGTATTCCGGTTGGTAATTCGCAGCAGCTCCGGGTGGCTTGTAGAAACTCGCCATAGATAGGGTCATGTCCACTGGTGCGTAAATTGGTAATTCTTTTCCAAGGAAAGTATTTGATGGATGTATGTAAGAGCGGACCGCGATCACCCCGCCTGAGCCGGTTTGCTCACCGATTGGTGTGACAACTCGGACGTAAGCAGGATCAATGAAGTTCTCTGTGAATTCGGGGAGTTTCTGGCAAGTCGATCCTGAACTATTTGACGGCTGTTCAGAAGGTTGCGTTGAAGGTTCGGTCGAGGGTTTTGTTGAGCTGGGTTGTGCATTCGAAGGCTTATCTGTTCTTTTGAGAATTAAAGCCTTCCAAACTTTCTTCTTTCCCTTTTTTACACAAATCACAGTGCGGCTAGGTCCATCACCCGTCTTTGCACCCAATTTGCTACAAGCCGTGCCAACGAGAGTCTTTGCTTGGGCCTCAGGTACTACGCCATTTATCAATCCGACGATGATAATGCTCGCTAACGCCACGCGCAGGGAGTGTCGGTGTGGCATCTGAGGAGTAAAGCAGATGTGAAAGTTGAAATCAATGAACCCCTCAACTTGACCGCCACACAACCTTCTTAGAGCGCAACCTGGTTAGGGAAGTAGAATTGCTCATGTGAAGATCAGAGTCGCTGTATTTATACTTTTGTGGGTTCTTATTGGTGGCGGCGCTTTCTTCTATATACAAAATCTTTCCTATGACAACTCAGTAGTAAGCGTGGCTTCTCCGACACCGACACCGACACCGACAATTATTCACCTTCTCTGTTTCAATGAGAGCACAAAAGTTCTGCGGAGTTCGGACGTTGATTCCGGTTGTTTAGATGGCGAGCAGAGCCTTGGTGCAGCACCGATCGTTCGTCCGACGCAACCACCTTCAGATGTCAATCCACAATTGATGATCCGCTTCTTGGCAGCCCAAGCAGTTGGGAAGAAGGCAGGATTCCCCTTGCACATCACCTCCGGGTATAGAAGTTACGCACTCCAGGAGAGACTATTTAGAAATGCAGTGAAGAGATATGGATCTGAGGCCGAAGCCTCAAAATGGGTTCTACCCGCCAATATCTCGCACCATCCGTGGGGGTTAGCGCTGGATATTAATTACCCAAACGATCCAGTTTCCACCAAGTGGTTGGAAGTCAATGGGTATATATATGGGCTCTGTCGTGCCTACGAAAATGAATGGTGGCATTTTGAGGGCCTCACAACCCCTGGGGAGCTGTGTCCTCAAAGGCTGATTGATCCATCAGCTGAGGAGGAATAACTTCAGGGATCGCCAATATTCATCGTTCTTTAAATAGGGTGGTACCACTTCCATAAGGACTGGAGAGTGGAATAGTGACGTGGACTATTCACTCAAGAATGGTGCGGCCATAGAATTCAAGTGATTGGTGTTGGGTTCGACGTACGCACCTTGAAAAGAGTTCATTATGAAACGGCGGAAGATTTCGTGGCTTCTTCGATTTGCAGTTCTGTCAACTAGTTTTCTCCTCTTCTTTGGTTTCTTAACAGCTGCACCGGCCGCTTCACCCACGGTACCCACTATGGAGATTGAAATTCTGCCTGGGGTCTATGTAAATGGTGCCAAGAAGGCATATGTTCCATTGGGGCAGTTAGTCGCAGTGAAGTATTACGCGCTTGAGTCTTATAAAGGTAAAACGCAACAGGTGCAAGCGACCCTAAATTTATACTCAGACGGCGTGCTTATAGATAGTCAGGTGAGTTCATTGAAAGCAGATGGCTATCCCAAGTTAGCGGTCTTTGATCCACCTGTTGTGAAGGGGAAGAAGAACTTCGGTCCCTTCCTGGTGTGTGCATACTTTAAGGATGCGAGGGGCAATACGTCGCCGAAGGCTCCCTGTTCTCACTCAAGTTGGATTGCTATAGAGGTTCCAATATTCCTTGTCTCCAATGGCTGCGGAGGCCAGACAGGTTACAAGAAGATTGACGAGTGGGAGAAGACGCTTCTAGATAAGCGGACTCTTGGCAACAAGACCGTAGATTTTCGTCCGGCATGTAATGCGCATGATGCTGGATATAGCGGTTTCACGATCAAGAACCCTCGGACTGGCAAAGTGATTGACTACCTTCGGTATTCAAGGAATATGGTCGATGGAGAATTCTTATTGGATCTCCAGAAAATTTGCGAAAAGAATTTCCCGCTCAATGGCTCTGACGTGATTGCGGCGGGTTCCTGCTATCAGTGGGCGCTTCGCTATTTCTCGGCGGTGAGTCAAATTGGGTCTTTTTTTTACGATGCTAACCCCGTTTTGCCCGGCATTCAAACTAAGTATGAAAGACCCGTTGCAGGCACTGTCGGTCCGAGAGCTGTTGGCTTCAAACGTAACAACACTTAATTCACTCTGTTGGCTAGCGCATAAAGAGGGCGTTGAGGCGCCTTGTCGTAAAGAACAGACCGCCAGCAATCATCACGAGAAAGTAGATAATGTGCGTGAGAAGCCCCATATTTAGTGCCCCAAGAGTGAGCCCTCGGATGAGTTCGATTGCATGCCAGAGGGGTAGTGCTTTGATTAAGGCTTGGGTCCATCCCGGAAAGACCGTGAGCGGGTAAAAAGCTCCAGAGAAAAGAAAGATTGGGAGCAGTGCAATATTGATCAGGCCCATCTGTTGAAATGTCTTGAAGTAAGAAGTAACAGCCATACCAAATGCTGCGAAGCCAAAGGCGATTAAGACTGCTGCGGGAATCGCAAGAATTCCCCACCAACTTGGAATGAGACCAAGGGGCGCAACTACAATCATGAATCCCATGGCATAGACGAGTCCACGGAGAAGCGCCCAAGCCATTTCACCGAGGGCAACATCGAGTGGACCAAGTGAAGTTGCAAGCATGCCGTGGTAGAGACGACTCTCATGCAGTTTGAAAAATACGTTCCACGTCGAATCGTAGACGGCTCCATTCATTGCGCTCGTGGCTAGTAATCCTGGAGCGATAAACGCGGCGTAAGAGACCATTTTTCCGGTGCCTGAATCGATAGTGCCGACGAACTGTCCAACACCGTACCCAAACGAGAGGAGGTAGAGAACGGGCTCGACAAACCCAGAGAGAATGACAAACCATGTGGAGGACTTGAAGGCTATATAACTTCGTTCAACGACTGCGCGCGACCGTCCGGCGTAATACCGATCTCCAAGTTTGCCAGCTCGCCGTTCTGCGATAGCGATCGCGGCGCTCAACAACATTATTTCGCCAACCGTCGGGTGTACTGCTTAAAAGCGAAAATCAGGCCAAGTACCAACATTGTGAGCAAGAAGAGAATATGGACGCTCACCATCGTTGCACTTATGTGATGAGCGTAGGTCGCGTATCTGCCTAGCTCAGTTGCGTGCCAGAGCGGTGATATCCAACCGAAGAACTGGAGCCCGATGGGCAGAGTATTGAGCGGATAGAAGGTTCCAGAGAAGAGGAACATTGGCCCAATGACAAAGCGCCCAACAATTGTGAAGAACATATCTTCGCTAGTGACGTGCGAGGCGAGCGCCAGCATCACAGCACCGAAACTTGCTCCTGCCAAAATAGCTATCGGTACTGCCAAATATGAGTGGGGCGAATCCATGGCGCCAAAAAGATACAAGATTCCAGAGTAAGCCAGCACGCTTCCAATCGTGCGCACCATCGCAGTCAGAAAGACACCAGTAGCGATGGTAGATCCGGTTTGGGGAGTGGAATTGATGCCGTAAAAAATCCTCGCCCACTTAAATCCATCCAGGGTAGGGAAAATTACCTCATCCATTGCTCCTTGGATTGCACTCGTCGCTAGGAGAGCAGGTGCGATGAAGGTCAAGTAAGAGACGCCGTCAATACCGTTGGGACCAATGTTGTTGGTGATAAGAGTGCCAACTCCGAGCCCAATGGAGACGAGATAAAGAACTGGGTTGAGGATTGCTATTGAGGCGATAACCCAGAAGAACTTGAGCATTGACTTCATTCGAGCTTCGAGGACGTAAAGCGCCCCAAATCGTGGGATAGAGCGCTCTCCTTTTAGTGTGCTCATCATTCGATCAAACTTCTGCCGGTTAGACGCAAGAAAACATCCTCCAGGGAACTCCTTCGCACCAGCGATGTATTTGGGTGATGTCCCGCCCCGACAATATTTTCGAGCACTTCTTCGGCATCCTCCGTGTAGAGAAGAATGCGATCAGGTAAGACTTCAATGCGCTCGCAGAGTTGCTCCATTGCCGCTGCCATTTCGGCATTTCTGTTGGAGCCGAAACGAACTTCAAGTACTTCTTTTGTCGAGTACTTCTTGATCAATGCAGCGGGACTGCCTTCCGCCATAATCTTGCCCTTATCCATCACAATCAATCGGTCGCAGAGTTGTTCGGCTTCGTCCATGTAGTGGGTCGTGATGAGGAGAGTTATTCCATCCTCTTTAAGTCGGAAAAGTCGATCCCAGAGAATGTGCCGCGCTTGCGGATCGAGACCAGTTGTGGGCTCATCTAAAATAAGTATGTCCGGCTCGCTGACAAGTGAACGAGCAATCGTAAGTCGGCGCTTCATACCGCCGCTGAGCGCTTCAACCTTGGTGTCGCGTTTCTCTTCAAGTTGGGCGAATTCGAGAAGGTCATTGATTTTTGATTTGACGAACTTCTTTGAAAGACCAAAGTAGCGACCGTAGATGTAGAGGTTTTCAGTCACAGTCAATTGAATATCCAGATTATCTTGCTGTGGCACCACTCCAAGGTGAGCGCGTATCTGCGGTCCTTCCTTTTCGGGATCTTTGCCAAGAACTAGAACATCACCTGAGGTGCGTTGTGATGTAGCGGCGATGATCCGCATGGTCGTCGACTTACCAGCTCCATTGGGACCAAGTAGCCCAAAAGACTCACTTTTCCGTACGCTGAAGTCAATTCCGTCAACAGCGACGAAATCACCGTACTTTTTTGTAAGTCCACGTACTTCAATCAAATTCACCGACATAGTCAGGAAGTCTAACTTCCGAGTAGGACATGACGGGATAGCCCTAGATTCTTTTAATTGATTCTTTTAATTGGAGATATCTACCGAATTGCAGGCTCTGCCGCTAGGGTACAGATACCCCCTAAGGAGGATCGAATGTCGAATCGTGACGACAGTTTCAAGCAAGTAAGAGGCAACAAAATTGGATTTAAGTCTCTGGCAATAGCTTCACTCGCGGGCGCTGCTCTACTCGGTAGCGTATTGCCACAGGCATCAGCAGCTGGCGGTTTCAATCAATATGGATATAACTACAGCGCCAGAATTTTCTCTGGCCCGGCTGACGGCGTGGACAAGGTTCTTAATGGAAAGGTATGGGGCGACCCAACTTATGCAAATGACCACTTAGTAATGAAGTGGAATGCTGCGTGGGATGCCTGCAATGCGAATGGTTACAACGATCCTGCCTTCTGTGCGGGTGCTTGGGATACCAATGAATGGAATGGCAACGTTAAAGACGGAAGCGGCTGGAGCGAACACATCAAAATAATTTGGGTGGGTTCCGCCGGCGAAAACAGTTCCTACTGGGTTGATGGCGGTTACTCCCTATGGGGCAACTATGAAGTCATCTCCGATAAAGCGATGGACCCCGACCACATCAAGTATGTATGGGCCGCAGGTTCACCCAACGGATTGGGATCGTCAAAGTAAAGAGAACGACAGCAGAGATTTATAGAAAGAGGGCGTTACGTGGGAGAAATCCTGCGTGACGCCTTCTTTTTAAACGGCGAACGAGTCCTGTTAATCAAGGTATCCTTGGCAAACAAGCGTCCGTAGCTCAACGGATAGAGCTTCTGACTTCGGATCAGAAGGTTGGGGGTTCGAGTCCCTCCGGGCGCACCGGTTCAGGCCAAAAGTGGGCACCATTTCGCCACCAATCCCCGATGAAAATCGGACATTTAGACCCTTCTTGGGCCGGAACACGCTGTCCGGTATTTACGGCCCCCCGTGTTACCTAGACGGGGGGTTGCCCAACCTCGTGAGGGAGGTGACTATTCCTATCGCACGATAGCGTGCGATATCACAGAGTGGCGTGTGGGATGTTTTCCTAACCCAGGTTGGGTGTAATCTTCGCTTTGACAGCCAGGCAATGTAATTCGTGCCCCTACCCGAGATCATGGGTAGGGGTTTTTGCATGTCGTCGCTTCAGTCGAGCACACCTCTGCAATCGCCAGAGATTTGAAAGTTTCGATCAGTTACGCCTTTTTCAGGAATTAACCCCTATTAATTAACGGCGCCGAATTAACCCCTATTAATTAACGGCGCCGAATTAACCCCTATTAATTAACGGCGCCGAATTAACCCCTATTAATTAACGGCGCCGAATTAACCCCTATTAATTAACGGCGCCGAATTAACTCCTATTAATTAACGGCGCCGAATTAACTCCTATTAATTAACGGCGCCGAATTAACCCCTATTAATTAACGGCGCCGAATTAACCCCTATTAATTAACGGCGCCGAATTAACTCCTATTAATTAACGGCGCCGAATTAACCCCCATTAATTAATTGCTTCAAACGGTTACCAACGGCGCCGCGCGCGATCAAACGGTTACCAACGGCGCCGCGCGCGATCAAACGGTTACCAACGGCGCCGCGCGCGATCAAACGGTTACCAACGGCGCCGTCTCCCACAACTCTGCCTAAGTTCTACACAGGATATCAACAGGCAATTTGATAAGGCTTGCCACTTTAATTTGAACAATTAATAATGAAGGGCCATTTCCAAAGATATTTCGAGATAAGAATAGGCACGAAGTTTTTGAAAGCAAATCCCGCAATTTTGGATTCAAAAAATAATCAGGAAAATCCTTGATTTGGCCGTGGCTGCATATAACGCCTGGGTAGCCACCCAAATGCCCTTGTTTGTCAATGAATGGCTGTACACTTTCAACGCGGGTGGGGGCATAGTTTTAATTGGCAAAACGCCTGGCTGTCACCTAGGAATTACGGGTTCAAATCCCGTTGCCTCCACACCCGTATCGATACTCATTCGAAGTCATGGCATGAGTTTACTATGCACATAATGTTTATTGAGTGGTCAGCATCACTAACCGAAATTCGGATAGCCGTACTCATCCAAATTGTACTGAATGGCAAATAATTTCGGTGCCTTCTGATTACTCACTTCCAGCTTGTTCTGTCCGTATCTAAGTGGCTACGTAATTTTGCCAATTTCTACCTACGAGATGTCAAACCAATTGACCGTATTTGCGGATTGAGCGGAAAATAGAGTGCGGTCTTCAGTTATGCACCTTCGCTAAGTACTCCTCAAACATATTGTCTATTCGGTCGATTCCCATGCATAGATCTGCTAATGCCAACTTGGCAGAACTCTGAATCGGAAGAACGCGAGATACATTAACCTTGGCGGGATTCCCCCTTTCTACTCTTTGAAGGCTTGAGAATATTTGATTGAGAAATGTATTTCGATTCCAACGGCTCCGGTCCGGAACATTTGGGTCGAGGATCACTAACTTGCGGTTTGGATCGGAATTAAGCCATTTCGTGATGAGTTCATTTATGTGATCGTCACCGAATGAGTATCCAACTATGATTAAGTGACTCGTTTTTCGGAGTTCCGAAATGAATTCGGTTCTCAATTCCGAAAAGGGTCCTTGCGGCCTTAATTTTTCTCTTTTCCCATACACGACAAACGGAAGTGAAGGAGTTGAACTTGGATCGTCCATTATGACGATCGTGTCTTCGGGCATTAGCAGATTCGTCTTGAAGTCGGGATTCTTGCGTTCACCCTTGCCCCAATCAATCGAGCCGTGAAGTTTTATGAGTTGAATTCCCGAATCACACCATTCCATTTTCCATTTCTCATTCCAGCTGTCGATTCCCCTGCAAATCTTCACTCCCTGATTCTTCGCTACTGTCTCGATTGTGAGATCATAATTGATCGATGCAATCGTGATTCTTCCAGTCTTGCCAAGATCTATCAGCGGCTCAAGATATTGGATAGGTGAAGAATCCGAAAGCGCGAGTTGCTTTTTTAATTGACGAAGTAGTTCATCCATAAGTGTGGAGTACTGATTACCGTCAATCCCCATTTTGTAATGTTGTTCCATAAAACCTTTGAGTCCTTGTTCAAGTTTTCCGCCCATAAGACCAGATTCATTGAGTACTCCTTGTCGCACGTCCTCGACCCAACCGGGATTCCACACTGAGCCTTGGTCAAGTAAATCAATCGCGGGATCCCAGTTCTGAATAAATGGAACCAATTCAATCGTCGTGCGGTTACTGAGTAATTCAACTGCGCTCACTACGGATTCGATATCTGGCATTGTTTTAGGATTCAATCCCGATTTACCACGATGACCAATCATGGTTGCGACGACGTAGTTAATGACTCGACGGAGACTAGCATTCTGGATCGTGTTATTTATGTCCCCAACGATGTGCTGAGTCAACTCGCTTGCTAGAGGTAAGCCAGCGTCCCTAGAGGCTCCCGCTCCTAACAAAAAAAGAATACCTCGATCCAAGTATCGAACCTCCTTCTGAGATATGCGCGCATCTTCGCGTCATGCCCTCGTGAAGGTACAGAACTTCCTCGTTTTACGCCAGAGCCACCCTGGATTCCCAGTGCCAGTTACGTCCCTCCGGGGGCACTTTTTGCAAAGACTAGCTGAGGCCTCGACTTTCTAGATTCCTGAAGTTCGTATTCTGTTTACGAGGCGTAATGACAAGGGCCTGCTTCCGTCAATTGGGAAGTACTCCATCCTCCAGTATTCCCTTGAATTCCCATCATTTAAGCCACACGATTCCGGATTGAATCGATCAAGTGCTAGAGCTCTTCATCTGATAGGACGAAGTGGAGTGCCCATATCTTGAATCTGAGATCAAACGAATTTATTAATCAAAACCGATCGTTCGAAGCATTCAAAAGAGGGAAATTATCGTATATCGTTTCCAAATGGTCTCTTCTACAAATATATCGAGTTTGTTCACTGCGATTAGTGGTTTTGATACCATTAGCGTCGCGGACTATCAAAGAAATTATAGTTGGAATTCCAATAATATTGAAGAATTGTGGTCGGATCTACTTTTAGTGACAAGTGACAGGAAGTCACACTTCCTTGGAAGTCTAATTCTACAGATTGATGCCGACAATCCGGTTAAGTGTGAAATTGTTGATGGGCAACAGAGATTGACCACGATATTTATCTTGATGGCAAGACTTCGGGATGAAGTTAGACGGTTGAGTTCCCAAACAATACGTGCGAGTTCAGCGACTGAACGAGATATTCCCGTATTATCGGAAATTGAAAAATTCCTCTACGTGGGGAGTAGCACAAGATCCAAATACAATTCCAATTTACTGATCAAAACCCATTTTGATGAGGCGCTTAAGCCAGAATCTGGTTTTCCTGTTATCCCAAGAAACAACAATGCGATCCCGCGGCGAGATAGTAGCGAAAGTCGAGGAATCACTCTTGATTTTCGAAAGGCATATTGGCAAATCAAGAAATTAGTGGAGGATGATCTCACCGCTCATGTGGCGGAAGAGGAGAAGTTGCTAAGAATAAAAGCTCTCGCAGACGGACTTGTTATGCACATGAATGTGTTGCCTATTATGACAAGTAGCACCGGTGAATCTCTTGATGTCTTCATGACTATTAATGATCGTGGACTCCCACTTGGAGTTTTTGATTTAGTCCGTGGATATATTCTTACTACGACCACCGCTAATCTTCCGGAAACCCAAAGACTCGCAAAATTTCGCCAGGTGCACCAAGAGTGGGAAGTGGTGCTCACTAATATTGCTGGATCGGATCCTGATAAGTTTCTTCGACATTTTTTGCTTTCGATTCAACCCAGGAAAGTGACGTCTCGCGCAATCTCCAGTACTGCTATTGGACTTATAGGAGATGTGAGGGGCGGTAAGACTCCCTCGCAGAACGCTGATGATCTGTGGTCTCAAATTCAGAGCGCAAGCCTTATTTACAGTGACCTAAAAACACCCCCTGTAGGCAAGTGCCAAACACAGTTACACGCACTGAACATAATTGCCGATAGTTATCGTGTCTTGCTTCTTAAGGTTTTGGATCCTGCAATCGCTCTATCCAAGAGACATCAAGAGGAGATAGTGGGTTTGGTTTTTCGCGTTGCATTGAGTTGGCCGATTCTAGGGCGTAATGCTCAAGTGCTAGAAGGGGAGTTCCAAACTATTTGTCAAAAGCTAAAATCAGTACAAGATGTGGGAGAAGTAGTAGCCGATTTAACTGCTCTCGCCCCTACGGCCGCGGATGCGCAGGGTTATTTTTCTGACGGCATAAGTTCAGCGTGGGCAAAAGCGATGTTGCTAAGTATTGAAGACGCGATAAGTGGTCGAGCCGTAGTGCTCAATCCAGAACATTATCAGATTGAACATATTGCTCCTCAGACTGCTACCCCCCATTGGGAAGCGGTACTTCGCCTCACTGGTGAAGATTATAAGGAGATGATCGAGCGACCTGGAAATCTAACGCTACTAGATGCCCCGATTAATAGACAGATACAACAGCGCCCCTTTAAGGATGCATCTGGCGTTGACAAAGTGAGTGAGTATGCCAGATCTAGAACCAATATGAGTAGTGACCTTGCTACCTTACCGTCTTGGGAAAACCTTTCCATCGAAAGACGTACTAAATGGTTCATGGATCAAGTTAATAAACTGATAAATTCAAGTTCTGGCACAATTGAGACCTTTTCGACATGGTTGGTGAGCAACCCGTGAGTGTCTAATTAACCATGGCTTTGGAGATCTGGCGCGGAGTGTTGATCCGCAATGACGTACAGGCGGATTCGATCTTCAATTGGGTCAACATTTCAAAATGAGACTCGACTCCCAGTGCCCAGTTTCGTCCCCTCGGGCGCACTTTGGGATTAGCATTTTTCTTGTCTACATGGCCTTCTTCTATTTTTTTGCGAACTAACTATTAGAGTTCGGTAATGACTAAACGCGCAGTACTCATAACAGGGGGATCTCGAGGCATCGGGGCTGCCATCGCTCGCGAATTCGCGGGGGCTGGTGATCGCATTGCTATTCATTACGTGTCGTCGAATGCGGATGCTGAGAGCGTCGTTAAATCTCTATCAGGTGAGGGCCATATCACCGCCCAAGCTGATCTGCGCGAGCCTCAGGCAATCCGAACAATGGTTGACCACGTCGCTCACGAATTTGGAAAAATTGATGTGCTCATCAACAATGCCGGTATCTTCATTGACCATCCCATCGAATCTACAACCTATGAGGAATGGCAACGTGCTTGGGAGCAAACTATAGGAGTGAACCTAATTGGCGCTGCTAATGTCTCTTGGTGCGCATTGCAACATATGCCTAAAAACGCTGCATCACGTATTGTAAACATTGGTTCACGAGGGGCTTTCCGTGGAGAACCAGCGAGCCCCGCATATGGTGCATCTAAAGCTGCAATCGTCGCTTTTGGTCAGTCCATTGCGAAGGCATTGGCGCCGATGCATATTGGTGTCACAACATTGGCGCCAGGATTTGTTGAAACTAAAATGGCGTCGAGATTGTTAGATGGCCCCGAGGGCGATGGGATTCGTGCTCAAAGTCCATTTAATCGTGTTGCAAAACCAGAAGAATTGGCAAAAGCTGTTTACTTCCTGGCGTCTGCTGATAGCGAATGGGCAAGTGGTGCAGTTTTGGACTTCAACGGAGCATCCTATTTACGTATGTAATTTACTTCGCTAATTCACGTAATCCATTGAGTAAACGGGTGACGTCATCGAATGTACTGTAGGGCGCTAATCCCACACGCACCGCGCCAGAATCACCAAGTCCAAGTGCTCGGGAGACCTCGAGTGCGTAGAAATTTCCAGCGGGGGCATTTACTTTCTGCCTCGACAATTGCCTAGATACCTCAACGCCTTCTAAGCCCATGAGCTTGAAATAAATTGTAGGAGTGCGTTTAGACGCATGACCATACGTGCTCACACCGGGTAGGGACTTAATTTCATTTTCCATGAGCCTAAATAGATCTTCTTCGTACTTTTCTAGTTCCTGCATCGAATGAATGATTCTCTGCCGTCGATTTGGTTGATCGCTTTCAACCAAATTAGCAATGTAGTCAATCGTGGCGGTACAACCAGCCATAAGTTCGTATGGGAGCGTTCCGAGTTCAAAACGTTCGGGAACTGCTCCTGTAGAAGGTAATAATTTGTCATTATCCAAGGTCTCTAGTAATTCTCGTTTTGCGGCTATGGCAGCACAATGAGGACCAAGCAATTTATAGAAAGAGAATCCATAAAAGTCCGAGCCCATAGCCTGAATATCAACCGAAGTGTGAGGAGTCAAATGAACTCCATCTACGTAAAGCAGTGCATTTGCCCTGTGTACTTCAGTAGCTATTTCTCGAATATTGGGCCTTGTTCCCAAGGTATTCCCCGCACCGGTTACGGCAACCAAGCGTGTCTTGTTACTGAGTAATTCAGAAATTGCTGAAGTAGGCAATTCCCCGGTCTCGATATCAAACTTAGCCCATCTAACAACCGCTCCTACCGATTCCGCTGCTTGAATCCACGGCCGGATATTCGAATCATGATCGAGTGAGGTGACAATGATTTCATCATCAGGTTTCCAGGTTTTGGCCAATGTCCTCGAAAAGTCATAGGTGATCTGGGTCCAGCTTCGCCCATAAATTACGCCATTTGGATCGGCATTTATCAAATCCGCGACCGCATCGCGAAAATTAATAACTATTTCTTCCGCGTTTCTTTCAGATTCGGTTGTGAGATTCCGGTTTGAGATTGGCTTAGTGATTGCATCTGATATTGCCTTACCAATTTGGGATGGAACTTGGCTTCCTCCGGGACCGTCAAAAAAAGCAATTCCAGAATTTAACGCGGGAAAGTCTGCTCGAATCTTCCAAACATCGTAATTCACGTAGGTAATTGAAGTCGTTATCGGGCCTGAAATCAACAGCAGTTCTTTGACCACCTCGCGATCTCTAGAGAGCCTTTTGGCTCCTGTCAGCGACATTGATAGTGTGGGTTAGGTCCCAGATGCCATTTACGACATGTAGTTGTCTTACCCAATTCCTTCAAACTGAGGAGCAATAAATAGTGGCCGACAGTAAATCCATAATTGAATCCAATGACGAACTTGCCCAATTGAGTGCTGAGTTCTTTCAACTCCAACATAGTGCGGATCCGTTCAGTGCGACGCTGTTGGGTGTCTCTGGCTTTGATGGTTTAGTTCCAGATCCCAGCCGTGCAGGCTCAGCTGCCAACGTTGCCAAATTCGCGAATCTCGAACGACGGCTGCACGCTATCGATCCGACCGGATTGAACTCGGTTGACCGGATCAACCATGCTGTTCTCGGCCGACTCGCCTGGGGTGCTAGGTCCGACCTTGAGCATGGACTCTGGGAGACGGGTGCGTCAGCGAACGGATATTCCTCGCCGCAGGCAATGATGTTTATGTCAGTCCCCACTGCATCTATTACTAATGCGGCGGGTGTTGAAGATTACATTCGGCGCTTGGAGGGCTTACCCGCTTTTATAGACGCGATTCTCGACCGGTACCGGCAGGCCAAGTCGGATGGTCGAGTACCTACGCGCGTTGGCGTTGGTCAGGCCATTGACCAACTCACTGGACATCTTTCATTGAGTCTGGCCGATGACACGTTCTTGAGTCTTAAGTTGCCTAACGAAGTGAATCACGATCAGGTTAAGGCTCGGGCATCGGAAATCATTGCCAAGTTCATTCGCCCTGCCTTGCAACGATTACTCATTGGTCTGCAGGATGAACTCCTACCAGTCGCTCGCCCTGATGACCAGGTTGGTATTCGATTTGTACCAGGTGGTGAAGAGGGATATCTCGCGGCAGTGCGACGACACACCACAACTGATCTGACCCCAGAGGAGATTCACCAGATCGGACTGGACTGCATAACCGACCTGCAGGTGGAGTGGGCTGACTTGGGTAGCCGAGTTTTCGGCACCAGCGATGTCCCTGAGATTCTCTCTCGCATGAGGGACGATCGGTCGATGCGATTTACTGAAAGTTCGCAGATCGTCGACACCGTCACGGATGCGTTGCGTCGCGCAGAAGAGGTCCGAAATAACTGGTTCCCCGTCTATCAGATCGCCGACTGCATTATTGAGGAAATTAATCCGATCGAAGCCGGTAATGCCGCGCTCGCGTATTACCGGCCTCCCGCAGGTGACGGATCTCGCCCCGGCGCGCACTGCGTACTTACCGCTTCCCCGCAGGATCGGTTCATCTACGAGTACGAAGCACTGGCATTTCATGAGAGCACGCCCGGTCACCACCTGCAGATTTCAGTTGCGCAGACTCTGACTCATTTGCCCGACTACCGCCGATTTCTCGACGCGGAAGTGTGTGGTTACGTTGAAGGCTGGGGTTTGTACACCGAACGTCTAGCTGACGAAATGGGTCTGTACACCTCGGACATCTCCCGACTCGGCATGTTGTCCTTCGATGCGTTGCGAGCCTGCAGACTGGTGGTCGACACGGGTATGCACTACCTCGGTTGGTCGCGTGAGCAGGCCATGAAGTTCATGTGGGAGAACACTGCAACTACACATGCCAACGTTCGGAACGAAATCGACCGTTACATTTCCTGGCCGGGGCAAGCCCTGGCTTACATGATCGGCCGCCGCGAGATTAGCCGACTTCGAACGATGGCTGAGGATCGACTCGGGTCGCGGTTTGATATCCGCGCTTTTCACGGCGCCGTGCTTGGTAATGGTGCCATACCCCTTGGAGTTCTGGAGCAGGTCGTTTCCGAATGGATCGACGCCGCGTCTTTGTGATGGTTCACATCTTCTCGAAACTGTCTCGACACATGAGAGACCTATGTCGTGGAACAGGACACCTCCAGGCGCACATGAAATATGGTAAAAAACGAGGCATCTTTTTCGCTTCGACAATCCTAATTTTGATTTTAGGGTGCTCTCTTTCTGTCACAAGTATCGCCTCCGCTACTAGTACATCAAAGGTTGTGAAGAGAACCACGACATTCGTTGGAGGAGACCTTCATACCTTAACTTTTACCAAAAATGGTCTCTTCGTAACAGGACATCAAGCTGGGAGTAACTCCACTGATGAAGGAATCAAGTGGAGGAACATATCTTCAATTAATAACGCTGACATCATGGCGTGGGCGACCACTAATTTGGGTTATCTTGCCGGTGGGCACAATGGGCTATTTAGATCAACAAACGGCGGGAAGACTTTCACGCGTTTTGACTTTTACCGCAAAGCATCCGATATTCATTCTCTAGGAGCTGCGGGCAAAATTGTTTATTTGGGATCTCCTCAAGTTGGGTTACTTCGCTCGATTGATAATGGCAAATCTTGGAAAGTTGTAAATTCAAAATTTGGACAGGGTCTTATGGGTTCAATGTTGGTTGATCCGCTCAATCCATTACGGGTGATAGCCCCCGATATGCGTAACGGATTGGTTGTAACAACTGATGGCGGTAAGAGTTGGGTCCGCTTCGGTGGACCGCAAGGCGCAATGGCAATTGATTGGAATCAGAAGAATCGTAAGGAAATTGTTGCACTTGGAATGGGCATTGGTGGAGTTACAAAGGACAATGGGAAAACGTGGAGTGCTTTCTCGGTCCCAATGGGTACATCCGCGATTGCATTCAACGTAACTGGTTCGAGAATCTTCGTTGCGACTTTAGTTGGAGAGAGAGCTTCAATCCTGAGCAGCGACGACTTGGGAAAGCATTGGGCTTAGCCGCCTAAACCCGGCCTCCAAATGGCATCATGCCATCGACGCTGTACATATTGGAATAGCGCAATCCGCTCCTGGTCGAGCGTGCTTCCCACACCATTCCATTTCCAGCATAGATTGACATGTGGTGAATTGAATTAACTTTGCCATCATATGAATAGAACAAGAGATCGCCCGGTTGCAAATCAGAAATTGCTACATGCTTTGTATAGCTGTAGTAGAGAGACGCGTTTAGACGATCCCAGTTTGGCCACCCTAGCCCTGCGTACCGGTAGGCGGCGTACACGAGTCCCGAACAGTCGAAGGAGTTCGGTCCTTCCGCGCCCCAAACATATGGCTTACCCGCAAGAACCTGATTTTTGGCGAACTCCACCGCTTTGAGTCGTTGTGACTCACTTGTCCTAAAGGTGCTTCGACCTGCAACTCCTCCACTCTTCCAAATTTTGGACTGCCCAGCAGTCGTGGAGGCTTTTTTAGCGCGCGCTTCCTCAAGTAAAGCGAGTTGACGACGTTGTTCCAAAGTGACTCGGACTCTCTTTGCAGACTCAAGTTCCTTCAGGAGTTGATCTTGCACTGCTTGGAGTTTGTCCACTTCATCTTGTTGTTGAGCACGTGCGGCTTCAGCCACCCTCTTTGTCAAGGCAACTTGAACCGTGGCAACTTCCTGGTCCCGCTTCGCTGCATCAGCGACTCGTTGTGCCGCTTTTGCAGCAGTTTCTGCACTCTTAAATCTAAGAAGTGCTTGAGAGTTTCCTTTCCCAAGATTTTCAAGGGTAGAAAGTCGATCAACAAGATCTTGAGGGCCATTTGAACTCAGAACGGCCTCGAAGTCCGTAAATCCACCACCGTCAATAAACGCGTTGACCGCTAGCTTTCCAATTTCTCGGTGCGTTGCAGTAACCACTGCTGAGGCATCGTTTGCATATTTCGTAACTAATACCGCCCGTTTCGCGGTTTTTGCAAGTTGGGTCTTTGCCTTAACGTATTCCCGATGAGTCTCCTCAACGATAGCTCCAAGTTGATTCAAGGTCTTTTTTGCTTCAAGTAGTTTGCCATTGGCTGCATTCGCGTTGCTTCGTTTAAGCGCTTCGGCCTTCTTTGCCGCTTCTATTTGGGCAAGAGTTGGCTTTGGTGTCTTGGCGTAACTGCCTCCGCCGGAACTCGTAGATAGCAAAATGGCGAGCAATGTGAGGAGAGTAAATTCGCGGAGTCTTGGTTTCATATCCTCTTCGCTCCGATGAATGGCTTGTATCCGAACATTAATGTGAAAGGCACAACTTCAACCTTTTTACCCGCCCGCGGCGCCTGCACCATTTTTCCGCCCCCCATATAGATTGATACATGGCTGATCGGCCTACCGAAGAAGAGAAGATCGCCGGGCTTTAACTTCTTGTAAGAAACTAACTTCCCATACCTGAATTGGACGGCTGCGGAGTGTGGCAGCGAGACTCCCGATCTTTGGAATGACCGCAAGGTAAGACCCGAACAGTCCCATCTGGTCGGTCCCGCACCTCCCCAGACGTAGATGTCGCCGATTTGTTGTAAGGCATATTGCAACGCTTTGGATCCACGAGAATTATCACCGACATAACCTTGAGCATATTTTTTGGAGGTTTTCAAAATTTCACTTTGAGAAGCTTTCTGCCTCTTAATCAAAAAAACGCGGTCAGAAGTCTTGAGGGACTTGAGTATCTTCTCACTCTTTTCAAGTGCGTTTTTTGCAGTAGCGACCTCGAGATTGAGTCGTGCTTGTTGAGATCTCAACTCGGCGGTTTTATCGCGTATGACAAGTTGGCTCGCAGCAAGCCGCTGTTGCGAATAGGCTAGTTTGCGCACTTCGTTGGCGTATCGCCGATTGAGAACTTCTAGGGATGAAGCGTCGGAGAGGTAGCGACTTGGGTTTTTCGAAAATAGAAGCCCGATTTCTTCACCGAGACCATCTTGTTTGTATCTCTCAACTGCAATTTGAGCGAAATACTTCTTTGATGAGTCCACTTGTTTGCGCACCGAGGCCTCGCCCGATTTTAGATTCCTACTTTCACGCATCAAATTCGTAATCTTTATCTTTGCCTCATTAGCCGCTTCAAATTTTTCGGCCGCGAGTATTCGGAGGCGATCGATCTCTCGCTGCACCGTGAGAACATTGGGTGCCGCATGCGCCGGGGTCGTGAGCGAGGAGAAGAAAATGGCGAGCGTGACAAGCATTGCGCGCTTCATGCTTGACTTAATAATTCAGAGTGGGATGTGGAAGGAAGAGCCAATAAATTGAACACAGTAGTTCCATTTCTCGTAAGTGGAGTAATGCACGAATTACGAGAGAGTGACTATGTTCTGGAGACCCCCAATTGAGGCAACGATAGTGAGAACGAATATTCTTGAGGCATGCTTTGGACGAAGCTGCGCCAATCAGGGGTGCCTCTGATGACCTTTATCGATTTGAATATGCGGGGCACAAGGTGTTTACGTCCGAGGAAAAGGATTAAAAATACAGCCCCGACACAAACCTCTTGAAGACCGTCATTCGCGTGTGAGGCTTCTACCAATGATCCAATGCCTTGTTGAGGGGCGGGATTCGTCATATTTACTAAGGCAGATTCCTTTGGGGTGTGACAAGCGTTAATTACAGAAAAACTAAACGATAGCGTCGCCAAAATTAAAACAATGGCAGCCGACAATTTAGGAGAGGCCTTATGGGCAAGTCGCACTAGAGGACTTTAGCAAGGTAGAACACCTGTGTCTCGCACATAATCCTGAGAAATTGATTAGGCAATGAAATATTGCGTCACATCACGCTTGTTTAACATCTTCTTCATCTGTGCGATCTGGGCCGTTTGAACAGCTTCGATCTCCTTTGCGAGAGTAGAGACTTCGCTATTTGAGCTATCTTGAATCATAAGAATCATATGAAGCGCGCCTTCATGATGGACGATCATGCCTTGAAGCCAATAGGCATCAAACGCATCTCCGCTAAATCCTTGAAGGGTTTGGAGCTCAGAATCTGAAAGCATCCCGCCCATTCCTGAGCCCATGCCGTGGTCTGTATCCAGACCGGCATTTGTTGATGAGAGCCAACCTCTCATTTTAACAATCTCACTCTCTTGGCCGTCACGAATAGCCTGGGCAAGAGCAAGTAATTCACGGTCTTTTGAGGTCGTTAACGCAAGATCAGAGATATCAACTGCCTGCTGATGGTGAGGAATCATCATTTGAAAGAACATCACTTCATTTCCAGTGAAAGAGCCGAGTGAGTCATATGATGCAATTCTTGAGTTGTGCATCCCCATCATGCCATCGTTATATACGCGACCATTGATGTATGGCATAGCAAGAATCGATACTGCGAAGAGTAAAACGAAAATAATTCCAGCTAAAACACCAGTCTTCTTATCGATGCTAATTTGCACTCGTTCTCCTTCTAGCGGTGATCAAAAGGCTAGCACCCGAATGGAATTTAGGCGCAATCTGATGCGTTGACTGTCTTTCGCAGCAATTACATGAAGGTTAGCCAAGTAATAGACTTACTAAGTGAATTCAATTGGACTCACGCAGAGTGAGGCAGAGCGTCGCTTACTCACTGATGGCCCGAATTTACTTCCGAGCGCGAAACCTAAGAGCTTCCTACAGCAATTCTTCTTAGTATTACGCGAGCCGTTGCTTCTTCTACTTCTCTGTGCCGGTGTAATCAACTTTGCACTCTCAAAGATTCTTGATGCATCGATTTTGATGCTTACCGTATGTATTGTGATAGGCATATCGCTTTACCAAGAACGTCGTACAGAGAGAGCACTCATCGCACTTCGGGATCTCTCCTCTCCTCGGGCACTTGTGGTCCGAGATGGAATTGAAATGAGAATTCCGGGGAAAGATGTGGTTCGTGGCGATCTCGTCATACTCAGCGAAGGCGATCGAGTACCGGGTGATGGTCAACTATTAATCGCCTCGAATCTAAGTGCAGATGAGTCAATGTTGACTGGCGAATCTTTATCGGTAATCAAGAAGACGGGCGATTCGATCTACTCGGGGACATTAATTGTGAAGGGTTTTGGTCGAGCCACCATTCAGGGAACGGGTGCAAAAACCGAGTTGGGCAAAATCGGTACAGCACTCCAAACAATTGAGATTGAAAGAACCCGCCTGCAAAAAGAAGTGGATCGAATCGTTCGGGTGGTCAATATTTTGGCGATCACAACCGCAGTATCTGTGTTTGTCATCTATGGACTGACTCGCGAGGATTGGACGCAAGGTGCCCTTGCAGGTATCGCGGCGTCAATGGCCTTAATACCTGAAGAGTTCCCGGTCATCATGCTTCTTTTTCTAACAATTGGTGCCTGGCGGCTCTCCAAGAAGAAGGTGATTACACGCAGAGCACCTGTGATAGAAACCCTTGGTTCAGCCACTGTCATCTGTGTTGATAAGACCGGCACGCTCACGATGAATCAGATGGCGGTTCATGAAATAAATGCAGACGGTCAGTTGCACGAACTAAATGGCGGAGAGATCCCGAGTAAGCATCGGGAAGTGATTCAGAATGCTCTACTGGCATCCCCGATTAGCCCCTTTGATCCTATGGACAAGGCCTTTCATGCCATCGCTTCCCAGGATGAAGGTTGGGAGTTAATCCACGAGTATCCAATTTCCGATGAATTGCTCGCCGTCTCGCACGTGTGGAAATCGCCTACGAATGAGCATCTGGTAGTTGCCACAAAGGGAGCGCCGGAGGCGATAGCGAGTTTGTGTCATCTCGACGATCATGGAGTTCAAGCCATTATCAAGGATGTGGACGACGCGACGAAACGAGGTTTCCGCGTACTCGGCGTAGCGAAAGCTGAGTTTGACTCTCACGTCAAACTTCCAGATTCACCAAGGGATTTTAGATTTGTATTTCTTGGTCTAGTACATCTGCACGATCCGGTTCGACCAGGAGTACCTGAGGCGGTCGCAGAATGTGCTCGCGCGGGAGTTCGTACAGTGATGGTGACAGGCGATTACCCCGGAACCGCGCTATCGATCGCCGAAGAAGTCGGCATAAATTACGAAGCGGGAGTGATTACAGGCGCCGAAATACTCAAACTAACCGACGCCGAACTCGCAGAGCGAATCAAAACCGTGAGTGTCTTTGCTCGAATGGTGCCAGAACAGAAGTTGCGACTGGTGCGCGCGCTCCAACTTAACGGCGAAGTGGTGGGAATGACTGGCGACGGAGTCAATGATGCGCCCGCACTTCGTGCCGCTGATATTGGAATTGCTATGGGTGGACGTGGTACTGACGTTGCTCGTGAGGCGGCATCAATGGTAATTACTGATGATGATTTCACCTCAATTGCTGGAGGAATACGTCAAGGTCGCGGAATTTATGCTAACTTACAAAAGGCCGTCTCCTACGCACTAGCAGTGCACGTACCAATTTTCGGAATGGCACTTATTCCAGTTTTTCAAACGAATTGGCCACTTGTGTTACTTCCGGCGCAGATTGCCTTCTTGGAATTAATAATCGACCCAGCATGCTCAGTGGTTTTTGAAGCAGAAGAACCAGATCCTGGGATTATGGATCGCAAGCCTCGAAGCGTGGATGCAACAATATTGAATAGACAGATTCTGGGTACCGCAATTGTTCAAGGTTTGGGGGTTCTTGTCACCGTTCTGCTCGTGTACTTCTGGGCATTGAATACGGATAGGAGCGATGATCAGATAAGAACCCTTAGCTTTGCAACTCTCATGCTTGGAAATGTCGCCCTCATATTGGCTAATCGCTCTAGACGTCTTTCGATCTATCAAACTTTTAAGCAAAGAACTAATAGGACCATTAAGTGGGTTCTGCTTGGGGCTATCGGTATGTTGGCTCTCCTCGTCAATGTGCCAATATTGAGAGAAGCTTTCCACCTTAGCTATTTAGGCGCTCGCGAGTGGCTTGTGGTCTTCACTGCAGGATTTGGAAGCATCCTCTGGTTTGAAATATATAAGGCCACCCGAAAGCTTTGACCGTGCCTTCCTCCTCGTTATAGTTGACGAATCTACGTGGAGCATTGGGAGGTCGCCTGTGCAGGAGTTCACAGATTTCCTTGCCAAGCAGCCCCCGTTTGATGCATTAGCGACTGCAGATATTGAACGCATTGCTAGAAAAGTTGAAGTTGAATATTTCGGAGTCGGAACAGTAATTGTGACTGCGGGCTCGCCTGCGCTTAGTCATCTCTATATGGTGCGCACCGGATCCGTCGAGGTACTCGATCGTGGCAATGTTGTTGATTTACTGGGTCCTGGTGACGCCTTCGGACACATTTCTGTTCTAACGGGTCTACCACCCGAATTCTCAGTCCGGGCAGCCGAGGACACTCTTTGCTATCTCTTGCCCGATCCACGAACTATCGTGCACGATGCCTCAGCTCTTCATTTTAATCACTTCGGAACTGTCATAACTCGGCACCGCCTCACTGCTAGCGCGCTTATGTCAGATGCCCAATCCAATGTCACTCGGTACATGCGCAAGATCGTTTGGAGCGACGCATCTGCAACACTGAAGGAAGTGGCGCAAGCCATGACTGAAGCAGAGCAGTCATGCGCACTCGTTCGATCGCCTGACGGACTTGGATTAGTAACGGATCGAGATTATCGAAGCAGAGTCGGAATCGGCGAAGTAAGCATAAACGCTCTTGTCGGATCAATAATGAGTTCGCCGATAATTACGGTTCGAGCGAACACGACCTTGGCCGAAGCCTTTTTATTGATGGTAGAAGTCGGCGTCCACCATCTAGTTGTTGTTGACGAATCTGAAAACCCAGTTGGCGTTGTTCGGGCGATGGACCTCGCGTCGGTAGAACTTCGGAACCCCTTATTGATTCGAGCCGCAATTGAATCTGCACGGACTATTGATGATCTCGCCGCTGCCTCGCGACTACTTCTGCCATCCCTTGTTGAATTACACGATTCCGGCATCCCTGCGCTACATGTCGGAGCGCTTCAGTCCGCCATCGTCGACGCCATTCTCGTTCGCCTCCTCAAACTTTCAAATTCGATTGAAAGCCCCGTTACACACTCCTGGTTGATGCTTGGCTCTATGGCAAGGGGTGAGCCGCTTCCAATTTCTGATGTCGACACAGCCATTGTGTGGGCAGATCAAGCGGATACTGTCGATCCTTCTGAAGGGATCCAGAAGAGTGCGTTGCAGATATTGAATCGGATGGAGCAGTGTGGACTCCAGAAGTGTCTGCAAGGGGCAAATGCCGACAATCTGCTCTTTACCAGATCTCGATCATCATGGATCGAAGTCTCGAGGGGATGGTTGCTGGATCCCACTCGCGCTGGTGCCCTTCTCCTTTCATCACTCGTGGCTGATAGCAAACCACTTACCCAATTGGCACTTGGTCGGACTATTACTGACACGATTCGAGCGACAACCAGGAGTCATGAGTTTCTAGGCGCACTCCTTAACTTCACTCTGGTTAAAAAGCCACCTTTAGGCTTTGTCCGTGACTTCGTGGTTGAACATTCAGGTGAACATCGTGGCGGACTAGATCTTAAGCAAGGTGGCTTGACTCCGATTTCATCTTTGGCAAGGTGGATGGCAATCGCGCAAGGGGATGTAAGAGGTGGGACCATTGATCGACTTACCCGGGCAGCGAAAACAGGACTTCTTGAAGCCGAAGAAGCCGACATTCTGATCAATGCATTTAAGGATATTTACCAACTGGCTTTTGAAAATGAAATCGAAGCCATCCGTCAGGGTAAGGAAGGTTCGAGTTGGGTTTCTCCGCAAAGTCTGGATGCTCTCACGCGGAGGCATTTACGAGAATCTTTCCGTGCGGTCGCAACAATTCAGGCGCGATTTCAACTCGAATGGCAATCGAGGCTTGGTTGATTCAATTCAGCAAGTATCTTCCTTTTGCCAAATCGGATTTAGATGTCGATTGGCGGGAAGTCGATTACTGCGCAATTGACTTGGAAACAACTGGCCTGGATCTACATGCCGATGAAATTGTGGCAATTGGAACAGCTCAAATCCATAATGGTCGAATTGCTGCGGAGGAAAATTTCTATCGCGAAGTTCGTCCCATGGAGTCTCCATCAATTCAATCGATGCAGGTTCACGGTTTACGGACAAGCGACCTGGATGGGGCGTTGCTTATGAAGGAAGTTGCACCCGATTTAGTGACACAGATAAGTGGGAGAGTTCTTATTGCACATGCCGCGTGGATGGAGAGAGCTTTCTTGCGACGGCATTTGCTTAGTGCTGACTTTCCAAAATCGAAGTCGATTATTGACACGGCCGCCTTGGCGCGTGCCATTGGTTATGCGACAGAGGGGAAAGGTCATGAACCATCTCTCGAATACCTGGCACGGAGATTGCATCTGCCTGTTTATTCGCCACATAACGCCTTAGGCGATGCACTCACTACGGCAGTCGTATTCCTGGCCCTTGCCACAGAGCTTGAGCGTATTGAATTAGCGAAAGGGTCCTCAAAACTCACGCTGAAAGTGTTACTGGAGACATCTTCAAAACATGGGGCACATTAAAGATTCTATTTTTTGGAAAGAGACTTTCCGTATTCTGTGCCGTTCGTGAAATTTTTCTTTGCGACGGAATCTAGAATCGTGATCAGCTCTGAGGTATTTGAAATCCGCCCGCGCCCATATGTGAAGCCGACTGGACAGGTAGTTCCAATGGGTACGTCAAAAGTCTCGGTCGATTTGTTGTCGTGGTAGCTGTAACAAATAGGTATTGCGGGTGCGCCATCACGTGGTGCAGCCATAAAGCCGATGGCAGCACCGATAAGTGCTGCCATTGCCATCGTGATGGTTGATCGATTCACTCTGCTACCCCCGAGCCACTCTTAGAACCTGGAGTTTAATGGACTTCCACCCACTCTGGACTAATATTCCAATATGTCCAAAGTCGAGAAGTTGTCACTCCGCAAAGTCGTAATCCCAGCAGCAGGAATGGGAACTCGATTTCTACCTGCGACGAAGGCGATGCCCAAAGAGATGCTTCCTGTTGTTGACAAGCCTGCGATCCAATATGTTGTGGAGGAAGCGACGGCCGCTGGGCTGCATGAAATCATTATGATCACGGGGCGAAATAAGCGAGCACTTGAAGATCATTTTGATCGCGCCACTGAATTAGAGACTCTCCTTGAAGAAAAAGGAAACTTTGCACTATTGGATTCGGTACGAGAATCTACTGAATTGGCTCATATGCATTATGTGCGCCAAGCACAACCCCGAGGTCTCGGTGATGCGGTACTGACCGCTGAGATTTTTGTGGGCGACGAACCATTTGTTGTTCTACTGGGCGATGACTTAATAGACGAGCGCGATCCGATTTTGCCTACGATGATCAAAGTTTATGAGGAATTTGGCGGCTGCGTTCTAGCCTTGATGGAAGTTTCGCCTGAGGAGATTTCCCAATATGGAGTCGCGGCTGTCGTACCTATAGATCCATCATTTGGATTCGACGGTGTCGTTCGGATAACGGGATTGGTGGAGAAACCAACGCTCGAAGATGCCCCGAGTAATTATGCAGTCCTCGGTCGTTATTTGCTGACTCCCGAAATATTTCCAATTCTGCGCGTAACAAAACCTGGTCGCGGCAATGAGGTGCAGTTGACTGACGCTATACAAGTGCTCACGCAACGAGGCGATAATGGCGGACCCGTTCATGGAGTTATTTTCAAAGGTCGTCGCTATGACACTGGAGATAAATTGGGATATCTGCAGGCGACAGTTCGGTTGGCTGCAGAGCGTGCAGATCTTGGCCCTAAGTTCAGTGCCTGGTTGAAGGATTTCGTAAAAGGTCTCTAACTCACGCTGATCGTGTGCCATCTCTCAGAGTGAGATGGACATATTTAGTGGCGCCTAAGCGGTACATGAAAATCCTTGACAAGTGAGCGCGAGACAGAGGAATCTTGACCACTGGAAACCTATCCACGTGAGGGCGTCTTTTGGAAATGCCCATGAAAAGAATTGGAGCTTTTATGAAGCGTCGTGGAATTGCAGGCGCGATCATTTGCGCTAGCGCGATTTTGATCTCTTCACTGACATCAACCGGAGCAATAGCAGCGTCAAAAGCCGCATTCCCGACTGGCCCGGTAAAACTGGTCATGTGGTGGTGGGGTGAACAAGAAGCGCCAGGTGCCAAGGTTTGGCTTGCGGAGACGATTAAGGCTTATAAAGTGAAACACCCAAATGTCACGATTCAGACTGTTCTGCAGACAACTGATGGATTGATCCCCGCCTTCGCGGCAGCTGCTGCTGCTAAGAAAGGCCCAGACCTTCAGTATTTCTGGGGCGGAATTTATGCGCAACAGCCAGGATGGGACGGACAGATTGCGGCGGTTTCAGATTACATTCCCGCCAAGGAATTGGCTCACTATATAAACGCAAATACTGAAGAGGCATTTCAAGGAAAGATTTGGACTGCTCCCTGGTATGTGAATCCATCATTCCCCGTTGTTGCACGCAAAGATGTATTTAGAAAATACGGGCTTACTGTTCCAACAACGTGGAGTGCTCTTCTTAAGTCATGCGATGTGCTCAGCGCTAAGGGCGTAACAACCTTTGCTGGAGGCATCAAAGATGGATGGTTCGGAGGTTGGCTCTACTCGATGCTTGGATCGCAGTCGGTTACATCGAGCAAAGATGTAATTGCTGCTGTACTCGGTACACAGAAATTTACGGATCCAATTCACGCTGCTTGGTGGACACGCTTGGAAGAGACTCAGAAGCACCACTGCTGGAATGCAGATATCAACTCCTTAGAGTTGTATCAAGCGCAACAGCTCTGGGTAAGTGGCAAAGCGGCTATGACCGTCGTTGCCGGCCCAGACACTCCTAACTTTGTTGCAAAAGTTGGAGCGTCAAAGGTGGTTGTCATGCCAATGCCAAAATGGGGAACTGGTCCCTTCGCAGGTAAACTCGGTACGACCTCCCAGACGATCGGTATAACCAAGTGGTCGAAGTACCCACAAGTTGCAGCTGATTTCCTCATGTTCTCGCATGAGAGCGCTCAATTGGATAACTGGTTTGCAAAGACAGGTTCAATGCCAGCCGATGATCGATTCAATGTCGCTGGCGTTGCAGATCCTGTGAAGAAGGCGCTCTTCACCAAAGTTCTTTCGGGTGGGCCATATTTGGAGAACTTCATTCCCGCTCAACTAGATACGGATGCGGTATTTGCAAATGCCCAACTCGTATTGAAGGGAACTCGGACGGGAGCTCAAGCGGCTGCAAATATGCAGTCAGTCATGGAGCGATTGCGCAAGACGGATCGCAACTTACTGAAGAACTTCACCGCCTGGGCTAAATGACCTCAGCCGCAACAACGGCATATCTCGCGTCCGCCCCTGATTCATCAGGGGCGGCGCGCGGTAGGCGTAGAGATTTTGGCCCGTGGCCATGGATCCTTCCGGCTGGCATCGGGATTCTCTTTATTTTTGGATATTCAGTTGTAGATCTTCTTCAACAGTCTTTCAAATATCGTGGTGACTGGGTGGGTTTCGATAATTTTCAATTAGTTGTCACTGACCCACTCTTTCAAACTGCAATATTTCATAACACCCTCTTACTTTTCACGGTACCGATTCTGGTTGCACTGGCATTGCTATTTGCAATCCTGCTCTTTGAAACTAGACGCGGAATGCGCTTTTATCGCAGTGCTGTCTTTCTGCCCTACCTGCTTCCGATCCCAGTTGTTGGGGTTGTATTCGGACAACTTCTACAACTCAATGGAGCGCTTAATGCGGGCCTTAAGTCGTTGGGACTTCAAAGTTTTGCTCTTGATTGGTTAGGCGATCCGAATCAAGCATTAGTGACCATGAGTGCAATTATTATTTGGAAAGAAGTGGGCTTTGGCACGATTCTGATTCTGGCAAGACTTATTTCGTTGCCGACAGAACTTCTCGAGGCGGCTCAGATCGATGGCGCTGGATTCTTTAAGAGACATCTGAAAATCACTATCCCTCAACTTCGATCCGTGATTCTTTTTTACGCAATCAATGAGGCCATTGTTATGGTCTCATGGGTATTCAATTATGTTTATGTCATGACCAATGGGCAGGGTGGTCCTGGCAACGCGACCATGGTCTCCGAACTCTACATCTATAGAAGTGCCTTCCAAAACCGAGCCCCTGAGTTGGCCGCCGCTGCGGCTGTCCTTCTTCTGATCTCAACGCTTTTCTTCATCGTAGGCTTCTTCAAACTCCAGAGCAGGGCACAATCGGGGATTTTTGATGAGTAAGAACAATCGTAAGAGTCCAGTTGTGGTGGTTGGAATCACTGCACGCCAATTAATTCAAATTCTCTTCACGGCCACCGCAATCGTGCCCGGATATCTTATGATTACCGCTTCTCTGAAGACCCAGGAAGAATTCCTCTCACACCCTTGGTCACTTCCGCTGCATCCGAGTTTTGCTGGTTACAAGGCTGCTTGGAATGATCAATTTCCTCGTTGGTTTACAAATAGTTTGATTGTCACGACTTCTTCCGTCGTCCTAACCGTTGCGATAGCAGCGATGGCAGCCTGGGGCTTTGCTCACTGGGTCTGGCGTGGTCGCGAGACAGTCTTGGGAATTCTGGTTTCGTTGATGGTGGTTCCTCCAGTTGTGCTGCTCATTCCGCTTTTCCGCTTCGGGGCGACACTCGGATGGATCTCGACCTTTCGGATTTTGATCATGATCTATGTCGGTCTCATGCTGCCATTCTCCGTCTATCTTTTGACTAATTTCTTCAGGGCAATTCCGGCCAGCATTATCGAAGCGGCAGAGATTGATGGGGCGTCGGATTTACGCACCTTTCGCTCAATAGTCCTGCCACTTTCGGGTCCACCATTAATCACCTTGACGGTTGTGAATCTACTGTGGGCTTGGAATGAGTTGCTACTTGCCCTTGTATTCTTGCAGAGCGACGAGAAGAAGACATTGATGGTTGGGATCACGGGGTTTCAAAATCGCTACTCTCTCTCGATTCCTACAATCATGGCGGGAATGACGATTGCCACGGTACCCCCACTTATTGCCTACCTATTTGGTCAACGTTATTTTGTTGCCGGGCTTACCTCTGGTTCTGTCAAAGGAGAGTGATGCCGACTAGCCTCACTCTTGCGAATGGCGATCTTGAAATTGTTGTATTGCCCGAATGTGGGGGAGCAATTAGTGAGGCCTCGTATAAAGGAATTCAATTTATGGCGCGTCCGCCAAGGCCTGCGGTTGGTCCAGTCGAGCTTGGTAATGAAGAGGATTGGGTTCGCGCATGGAATGGTGGATGGCAACCACTTCTACCGAATGCAGGAGGAGAACACAGAGAAGGAAAGTACCCGCAAGGATTTCATGGGAATGCTTCACAGTCTCCTTGGACGGTTGAGCAAGTATCGCCAGATGAAGTAATTCTTTCTTGGCAAGGCGAAGAGCTGAAAAGTACGCGCAAAGTAAAAATAATGAGCGATCAGATAACACTCTCCGGATTATTGGAGAATCTAAGTGATCTTCCCAGGGAGTTCATTCTCACTGAACATGTGATTTTCGGGGACTTACTTCTGTCGGAGAGCGTGACACTTGCTTTGAATGAAGAGGCGAAATTTATGGAATTAGACTACGACGGTTCCATAAACGGCGCACTTTTTAGACCGTGGCGTGAAATGGCGCGGAGCGATTGGTCCACCGTCACAAAAGATACGCCTGCCCGTCTTGGCCTCCTAGCCAATGTGGACTCATCAGGTGTCAGTATCGTTGGGGAAAATCTCACTGCCACACTTCTTTGGGACACGGAGACCCTTCCTTACGCGTGGATCTGGGAAGAAATGGGTGCTACGCAGGCAGACCCTTGGAACGGCCAGTACTTCTGTCTGGGCATCGAGCCTTCAACAGCTCCTCATGGAGCAGGTTTAGGGGAATCAATCAGGACAGGAACAGCCACCACTCTTGAGCCACATACAACTTTTCATTGGTGGGTAGCATTGAAACTTGCATCAACGAGCATGGGAGAGCGAAATGATTTCGTTTAAGGGACAACACGCAATCGTTACGGGTGGAGCAAACGGTATTGGCGGTGCGACGGCACAGTTATTGGCTGATCTTGGAGCTAAAGTTGCAATCTTTGACCGCGAGCCCGCGCAGACTTCGGAGAACATTACAAGCCATATTCTCGATCTTTCTGACCTAAAGGCTTGCGAAGAAGCCGTGTCGATGGTGAAGAAGATGTTTGGTTCGATAGAAGTGCTAGTCAATGTCGCGGGGGTCTCGATCCCTAATTTTCTCTCCGAGTTAGATGCAAGTTCTTATCAGAAAACCCTTGCGGTGAATCTCAACGCCCCCGTTTATCTTATGAAATTTGTCGGAAATGTCATGGCTGAAAAAGGGTACGGTCGAATCGTTAGCGTTACGAGTGTTCACTCGAAACAGAGCGAGCCTGCTTCTATCGCTTACGACATAACAAAAGCTGGATTGGAGGCAGCCACGCGCACTGCAGCGCTTGAATTGGCCGAGTCAGGCGTTCTTGTGAACGCCATCGCGCCAGGTTTTGTCATGACGCGAATGTCTGTCGTCGACGGAGTGGACGAGATCGAATCGGAATGGTTTAAGAATATTTATCTAGCGAATAAGCGTCTTCCATTGCAGAGAGCTGCCATGCCAATTGAGATCGCCAGAACAATTGCTTGGTTGGCGAGTGAGACAAATACGTACGTCACTGGTCAAACTCTTGTTGTCGACGGTGGATTGTCTTCGAGGTTCTAAATGTTGAAGGATCTCAGAACAGTTTTGACAGGGCTAGCTTTCCCTGAGGCGATGCGCTGGCATAACGGCGAGTTGTGGTTTTCAGATGTCCTGGCGGGCAAGGTATTTCGAGCAGATATTGATACGGGCAGATATTTTGAGGTTGTTTCCATTCCTCCTGTAGTGAGCGGATTAGGTTGGCTATCCAATGGGGATCTCCTTGCAGTTGACTGCGAAGCTCGCCAGGTTATTTCAATTGATTCTGCAGGCGCAAAGAAGGTTTATGTGGATTTGAGTGAGACGTGGCAATATCCCGCCAATGACATGTTGGTGGATGAAGACGGAACGGCGTGGATTGGAGGTTATGGGTTCAATCCCGAAACGGAGAGCCCAAAGGAGTCATTTCTAGCGCGGTATAAAGGCGGCGTACTGGATTTCCCGATTGATTCCTTAGTTTTTCCGAATGGGATGGCCCGATTAGATGCAAATCATCTTGTAGTCGCTGAGACTTTCGCGGATCGATTGACAATTATCGAAACCGACTCTCTTGGTGAAGTGAGAATTGCGAAGCGGATCACGTTGCCCGCGAACTCGACTCCTGATGGGCTCACTGTTGATGAAGAAGGAAATATTTGGGTTGCCTCTGCGTATGGCGAAGCAGTCTTGCTGGTGGATCCAGTCAGTGGTGTGGTAGAACGAGCAATCGAAATACGGGGTCGTGGTGTTTTTGACTGCGTGTTCGGCGGTACCGAATTAAGAACCCTCTTCATTGCGGTCTCAGATGTTGATGAGAGTAAGGCACTTGTTAATCTTCCAGGAGAGGTCCTGGCAATTTCCCTCGGGGTACGTGGTCGCCAATAAGTGTATGTTTCCTACTGTGAATGATGCCGAGTCAATCTCACTGGTTGGCAAGACCGCCCTTGTTACGGGCGCGGCAAGTGGGATCGGAAAAGCGTGCGCAATCACTCTGGCTGCTAATGGAGCCAGGGTGATTGCGGTAGATCGAGATGAGCCAGCACTTCATGAACTTCGCCAAGAGTGCAGTGCAGAAATTGTCATCGCCGACCTCACTACTCCGGAGAAATTCTTTCCTGATGATCTAGAGATAGATATCTTGGTCAACAATGCAGGCATCCAACATGTATCCCCGTTGGAGCAGTTTCCCATGGAGAAGGTCGACTTCATGTTTTCCTTGATGTTACGGACGCCGCTTTATCTGATTAAGAAATCCCTCCCTTATATGTATAAGAACAAATGGGGTCGGATCATTGGAATTTCGAGTGTTCATGGACACGTCGCATCTCCATATAAATCCGTCTACGTGACAGTGAAGCATGGCCTTGAGGGTCTTCATAAGGCAGTGAGTCTGGAAGCCGGTTCCTACGGAGTTACTGCAAACACTATTGCGCCGGCGTTTGTGCGAACCAATTTGATGGAAAAACAGATCGCCAGTCAGGCTACGCTGAACAACATTTCTGAAGAGCGTGTACTTGATGAGATTATGTTGGCGCCAGTCGCGATAAAGCGACTTGTTGAAGTCGAAGAAGTTGCAGCTATGGCCCTCTATTTGTGTGGTCCACATTCCGGATCCATCACCGGATCTTCGTTTTCTATTGATAATGGTTGGACCGCTAGATGACGCAAGCGGTTCAGATCTGGGCTCCTATAGAGCCCGAATCAACTTCCTATTCGAAATTTATCAAAGCGACTCATCACCTTCACGGTGGGTCGACAAGTGCAGATTTACAGAAATGGTCAGTGGGACACTCTGACGAATTCTGGTCTGCACTTTGGGATTTCTGCGAGGTGGTGGGTGAAAAGGGTGCACGAAGCCAGCCAACCGTTTCATTGCCTGACTCTCGTTTTTTTCCAGACGCGCAGATCAATCTTGCGGAGAATTTACTTGTCAGAACAGTTGGGGTGTCGACCGTCGATGAGAACGACCTAGAATGTTTAGGAATTGAATACTCTGGTGGTCAACTTAAGGAGATGGTTGGCAATCTTGTAACTTTTCTCAAAGGAAAAGGAGTCGAACCAGGCGATCGAATAGTTTCGATTTTGCCGATTGGTTTTGAAGTTCTCTCTTTTGCAATCGCTGGTTTTGAATTGGGAGCGGTTGTCGCGAGTGCATCGCCAGAATTCGGTGATGCGGCAATACTTTCTCGTTTTTCTCAACTCGAACCTAAAGTGCTCGTAGCGACAACTTCCTATTTATGGGCGGGCAAAGTCTTCGACCGCACCGAATTGATCTCTGCAGTTGCATCTGCAATTCCCTCTCTGGAGCTTTTGATCCTGGTGAATGGAAATGGCGAGGTTGCCGAAGTTGAGGCCATTCATTGGACGGATATCCCCCACTCAGTCGAACCTCTAACCTACACGCGACGATCTTTTGATCATCCGGCCTATGTGCTTTTTACCTCGGGGACAACGGGTGCACCCAAGGGTTTGATACATAGATCAGGCGGAGTGCTTCTCAAACATTTAGCCGAACAACGTCTTCACTGCGATATTCGAGAAGGTGATCGGGTCGCCTTCTATACGACTACAGGCTGGATGATGTGGAACTGGGAAATATCGGTTCTTGCATCGGGTGCGACGCTTGTTCTATTTGATGGCTCGCCCAGCTATCCCGATACACTTCAACTCTTTCGCTTGGCAAAGAATCAGAGAATCACTCACTTAGGTGTTTCTGCACGTTTACTTGATGTCATAAAAGAATCCAATCTTTCGCCTGCCGATATTGGCCCGTTCCCACATCTTCGATCGTTGATGGTCACTGGATCACCCCTTTCTGCGGATACCGCGCAGTGGATCAGCACCCAATTGGGATCGCGAGTCCATATATCCCCTTTCTCTGGCGGAACGGATTTAGTGGGCTGTTTTGTCGGACCCGATCCCCTAAAACCAGCGTACGCAGGGCAGATGCAGGGTCCGATTCTGGGGATGGATGTGGATGTGTGGGACGAGAACGGGGAAAGTTGCCCACCGGATGTCTTAGGCGAACTCGTATGTAAAAGACCGTTTCCTTCTGTTCCATTGGGGATTTGGGGGGATAAGAATGGCGAGAGATTCAAGTCAACTTACTTTGATACGTGGGATGGAATCTGGGTTCACGGAGATTTAGCCTCCTGGACCACACAAGGAGGCATCGTCATTCATGGGCGCTCTGATGCCACGCTCAATGTTTCGGGAGTGCGAATTGGTACTGGAGAAATTTATAGTGCCCTTGAAGGAATCGAAAGAGTTTCCAGCTCATTGGCTTTTACTCAGCCATGGGATGGTGACGAACGGATAGTTCTCTTGGCAGTACTTTCTGGAGGTATTAGCGATAGAGAAGATTTGAAAGCGCAAATAAAACGCAAAATTAGGAGTGCATGTTCACCAAGACATGTTCCAGGTGAAATTTACTTTGTCTCGGATTTACCACGGACGTTTAATGGCAAATTGGCAGAAGTGGCAGTTGCAGATTTAGCGCACGGACGGGCAGTGCGTAATCTCACTTCACTGGCCAATCCTGAGACATTGGATGAAATTTCCAAACTTCTAACCGCACCATCCACCAGTTGATAATGGGAGAACTATGAAAATCGAATCAGTAGACCTTTTCTATCTTCGCATGCCAGTTGTGCTAGATATCGGCGACGGAAGTCAGGATGGCCTGATATTTCGTATCCGTGCCGGAAGTTTCGAAGGATGGGGCGAAGCAGTTGCATCTCCTTTGACATCAATTGCGAGTTGGATTGCGCCGATGTCACATAGCGGTTGCCATCCAGTTATTGACTCTGTTCTGGGTGAGACCATCGATTCGCCCGCAGATATCGCACGTATTGCGCGAAAAGTTCGCACGCAGTCCTTCTATGGAATTATTCAGAGCGATCTCACATTCTCTGGAATCGAGATTGCACTCTGGGATCTCTTAGGAAAGGCAAAGGAGCTTCCGGTCTACCGACTTCTTGGCTATTCCACGAACGAAAAGAAACTTCCTTACGCCTCCGTCCTCTTTGGAGATACACCTGAGGCGACGGCCGAGAAGGCAAGATCCATGCGAAAAGCAGGTTTTTCTGCGATCAAATTTGGCTGGGGTCCGTTTGGCCGAGGAACCGTCGCAGATGACGAAGCACACATACTCTCGGCGAGAGAGGGAATCGGTGCGGACGCACATCTTATGATTGATGCGGGCACAATCTTCGATGAAGATGCCAACGCGGCAGCGCTGAGAATTCCCGCGCTCGCGCAGGCAAAGGTGACATGGTATGAAGAGCCAGTAAATGCCTACGCTATCTCCCTTTACAAGGAAATCTCGAAGATCAATCCCGAAGTAAAACTCGCCGGTGGCGAAGGCGCGCATAATGCAATGCAAGCTGAGGATCTCATTGATAATGGCGGTATCGGATTTATTCAGATCGACACTGGTTACATTGGTGGCATTGGACCTGCGTATCGGGTAGCGCAGTACGCGAAATCAAAAGGTGTTCAGTATGTAAATCACACTTTCACATCGCAGTCAGCTCTTGCTGCATCAATGCATCCGTTCGCGGGATTGAAGGATTCATGGATTGTTGAGTACCCAATGGAGCCGAAATTACTCTGCATTGAATTGAATAAGGACCGAATTGAGATGGGTGCTGACGGAATGATTTCTGTGCCAGAGCGTCCTGGACTGGGCATTGAATTCGATACGGATATTGTTAAAAAATATCTTCAGGATGTCGAAATCAAAGTCGAAGGAAAGGTTCTTTACAAGACCCCAACTGTTTAGGAGTTAATCAAATTCTTCCTTAACACGTCAAATCTCAGGTGAGACCACTTTCCGGAAGAAATGAACTCATATCCACGTTTGGTGTAAAAACCTGTGTGGTCTTCAGTCCATAGATGTAACGTTCTAATTCCGAGTGATGTGGCTTGCTCTTCCAGGGCTTCAAGGATCTTGGTTCCGTATCCTTGACCGCGAAGTTCTGGATGCACAATAAATGCAGCGACCCATGGAGTGAGACTTCGGTATTCCTCTAGGTCATCAAAGTCGGTCAGTGCGATTGTGCCAACTACTTTATTCCCACTCTTGGCGATGTAAATTAGTTCCTGGCCATCTCCGTGCCATGCATTGAAGTCAGCTGTTTTCGCTCGTTCATAGAAGTTGGTCCAGTCCTCTTCTGAGAAACCAGGAATGCTCTTGCTTCGCCATAATTTAAGGCTCCACTGCAGGACGAGCGCAGCACTTTCTGGAGTGTCGCGCATGGGGAGAAGGTCTATATTCATGTTAGGAGAAGGTTAATGTAGTTGCAAAGATATGTCAGGAGAGGGAATGAGCGAGCGAGAGAATCTCAATAGATGGCCGTCGAGACTCTTTGTTCTCGTTCAAGGAATCATTTTAGGTTTACTTCTTTTCACTCATTTGAACTTTGGTTGGTCCGTGAAGAGATTTTTCTGGCTTGGAACCACCTGTGAGTGGATTGGAATAGTCGGGATTCTGGCTGCAGGTCTTACCCTAAAAAGGTCACTAACTGCGATGCCCATTCCAAAGGCGGATGGAAAGATGGCCCGTCAAGGTCTATACCGATACGTGCGGCATCCGATGTATACGAGCGTGCTTCTCTTCTCTTTTGGTATTGCGCTCTACTACGGCAGTCTTTACAAATATCTTTTAGTTGGATCGCTCTTAGTCTTGTTCTATTTTAAGTCTTCGTATGAAGAGAGTTTTCTATCAGAGAAGTATCCGGATTATTCAAACTACGCAAGGGTCACTCCGCGCTTCCTGCCGAGGTTAAGACGGAAGCTGTAAAACCATTGGGTATTCTCCTTAAAAACGACCGCCACTGGTGGAATCCTGGCTCAGTCGTTGAGAGAAATAGATAGGTATGACGGAGAAAATGACTAGAGTGGCGGCCACAACATTAACAATTGGCGCTTGATTTGGCCGGAAAAGGTTGTTGTAAATCCATATAGGGAGGGTCTCGATTCCTGGTCCGGCGGTAAAAGTAGTTACAACGATTTCATCAAATGAGAGTCCAAAGGCAAGGAGCGCTCCCGCAAAGAGTGCGGAAGCTAAGTTAGGGAGCGTAATTAATCTGAAGGTCGTTATTCCGTTGGCTCCAAGATCCATGGATGCTTCTTGTAGCGAAGTCCCCATACGTTTGAGTCGGGCTAGTGCGTTGTTGTAAACCACCACAATACAGAAAGTCGCGTGACCGATAACAATTGTAAGGAGCCCCGTGGATATACCTAGTTGCTGATTGAAGGCGTTGCTAAGAGCGATACCGGTCACCACACCTGGAAGGGAGATAGGAAGGACGACCAATAGGGAGATCACCTCTTTACCGAAGAAGTCATATCGACTTACTGCGAACGCTAATGAGGTACCTAAAAGCAATGCAATTACCGTCGCCATAGAGCCCGCGGTAAAACTCCAAACCAATGCTTTCCTTACACCTGTGTTCTCGATGGCTTTACTCCACCATTGCGTTGTGAAACTTGTCGGTGGCCAGCTAAATGTTCGACTGCTATTGAAAGAGTTGATGATGACTACGGAAAGAGGTGCATAAATAAAGGCGAGACCAACACCCATGAGAGCCATGAGGGCGTATCTAGCTTTCGATGAGATTGTCATCTATAAACTCGCCAGTGCGCCTGTGCGTCGAACAAGCCAGAGGTAAAGAGCCATGATCGTCACTGGGATGGTGGCAATGGTGGCTGCGAAAGGTAGATTAATGCTGAAGTTTTGGTAGACCACGTTGCCGAGCATCTGTAGTTTGCCACCAATGATCTGTGCGGTGATGTAATCACCCAAACTTAATGAGAAAGTAAACATCGAGCCCGCGACGAGACTCGGGAAAATCAAAGGAAGAATCACTTTTCTGAAGGTGTAGAAATTGCGGGCACCTAGATCGCCCGATGCGTCTAATAGTGAATTCGGGAGTCTTTCGAGTCCAGCGTAGATGGGTAAAATCATGTAGGGCAACCAGAGGTAAGAAAGTCCAATGATGATTGCGGATCCACCAAAGCCGGGAGAGTGAATTCCGATCGGTCCAAACAGCCAATCTATGACGCCAGTGCCGGGTTCGAGCATGGAGCGCCAGGCGTAGATCTTGACCAAGTACGAAGCCCAGAGTGGCGTGAGGACGAGTGCGATCAGGATCTTCTGGTTCTTTGGCCTGGCAACTTTTGCCATGAAAAATGCCATTGGGATAGCGAAAATTGCGCAGATCAACGTCACAGAAATTGCTATGCCAAGAGTTCGCAGAACAACATTTCTGTAAGCCGGATCCGTTAGCATGTCTTGGAAATTACCCAAATTGAATTGCGCAACAACATTTCCAGTAAATGAATCAATCGTGAAGAACGCGGTAACAAGTAGAGCGCCAAGTGCTCCCAAGTAGGCCACCACTAACCAGAGTCCGGGTGCGGTAAGGAGAGCAAGGAGTCGCATTTTCGGACGCTTGTGCATCCACGTAGCTACTGAGTTACTCATCTCCCCTTCTTCCCCCAGTTATTGGCTTTTGTAAATGTTATGAATTCCTAAGAAATAATCGGGTGCGGGGCAGGTTGTACCCCGCACCCGATTAACTTCAAGCGTTACGCAGACTGGACCAAGCCTTAACCCACTCTGAGTATGGAACACACTTCACATCGGTGCGACCATCCAAGCAAGCTTCTGCCGCGGTATTCCAGTAGTAAACGTCATCCCAGTAGGCGGCGTCTGCTGCATGGTAAGTCGTGCAGAAGTTCGTATCGGATGTCAGGTCACATGCTTTGGCATTTGATGGAGCCTCGCCAAACCATTCAGCCACAGCAGCGTTAGCTTCTGGGGATGCAATGTGATCCATCCACATGTACGCGCAATTTGGATTCTTAGCTTCGCTGCTAATCATCCAAGTATCGGACCAGCCCGTGGAACCTTCAACTGGCTTGATACCTTCAACTTTGACACCTTCACTCTGTGCCAAGTTGATATTTACCTGCCAGGTTGTTCCAAGAACTGTTCCACCTGACTTGAGCGAGGCAACATGCTTTAAATAATCGCCCCAGTATTCGCCGATGAGAGGCTTCTGTACTTTGAGAAGTTCAACGGCAGCATCAAACTGCTTCTGATCCAAGGCGTATGGGTACTTGATACCAAGGTCTGGTTGGGTCTTCATCAAGTACAGGGCCGCATCGGCAATATAGATTGGTGAGTCATATGCCGTGATTTTTCCCGCATATGGTGAGTTTGCATCAAATACTGCACCCCATGAGGTTGGTGCGGGATTGACGATATCGGTGCGGTACGCGAGCAAGTTTGCGCCGCGGCCGTGTGGAATTCCGTAGGCAACGCCATCAACCGAGTTCCACTGTTGCATCTTCAGGCCTTCAAAGATGTCAGCGTAGTTAGGAGTCAAGTCCGTATTCACTGGTGCTACGTCGCCACCGTAAATCAAGCGGAGGGAAGCGTCGCCGGATGCGGAAACAACGTCGTATTCGCCCGTTTTCATGAGCGCAACCATGTCATCGGAAGTCGAACCAACTTTTACATTCACTTTGCAGCCGGTGTCTTTCTCGAATCCTGTTACCCAGTCAACTGCTGGGTCGTTGGAACCGTTCTCGACGTAACCTGCCCAAGCCACAATATTGACCTGACCCTCGCCGGCGCCAAGTGTCTTCATCATGGCGACCTCGGGAAGAGTCGTTTCTGATGCCTTCTTGTCGCTTGAACTACATCCGGCCAGGACTAGTGCAATCGCGGAAGCAACCGCGATCTGTGAAAACAGACGCTTTTTACGCATCTGTACCTCCCTCTATACAGCCCGCGCCCAGCGATTGAACGCGGTTCGCCTGGTGTTTCTTACTTCACCAGGAATTCTTTTTTGGATTCCCACGACAGGAGTACTTCATCTCCCACCGTGAGTTCCCCATCAAGCTCGGTCGAGATGATGGTTTCGCCAAGTTCGGTGTCGACCAGGTATCGGGTAGTAGCTCCAACGAATATCGCATCGTGCAACTTGCCCCTCACCGACCTGTCCCCGTGTTTTGTGATCTTGGAGACCGTGATGAACTCTGGGCGAATATTTATCTGCTTGCCGTTCATTGTAATTTTGTTTGTTTGCCCAACGAATTCTGAAACGAACGGACTTTGAGGGTTTTCGTAGACCTTTCGGGGCGTCCCCAGTTGTTCGATGTTACCTTGGTTGAAGACAGCGATGCGGTCACTCATTGTTAGTGCCTCTTCTTGGTCATGCGTGACAAAAACAAAAGTGATTCCAACTTCGCGTTGGAGGTCCTTCAATTCAATCTGCATTTGCTCACGCAATTTAAGATCCAATGCACCTAGTGGCTCATCTAGAAGCAGAACGGATGGACGATTCACTAGCGCTCTGGCAAGGGCAACTCTCTGGCGTTGACCACCCGATAATTCAGCCGGTTTCCGAGTTCCGTAACCAGCAAGTCGGACTTGATCGAGGGCTTGCTGCGCCCTAGCGACCCTTTCTTCCTTAGGCACACCCGCTACACGCAATCCATAACCGATATTAGAGATGACATCCATATGGGGGAAAAGGGCGTAATCTTGAAATACAGTGTTTACGTCCCGCTCATAAGGTGGCAATTGAGATACATCTTTGCCACCGAGTTCGATTGTCCCTGAATCGGGCTTTTCGAAACCGGCAATCATGCGTAAGACCGTGGTCTTTCCAGATCCCGAAGGCCCAAGAAGAGTGAGAAACTCTCCGGCGTAGATATCAAGATTTACACCATCGACGGCCTTTACGGTCCCGAACGATCGGGAGAGATTGCGAATCGAAACAATGACTGATGCAGGGTCGACCACGCTGATGAGCTCCAATGTTCCTTTGATATTGCTATTGGGGATGCAACCTACTTTACCCATCAATTGATAAAAAGAGTGAGTTTTCAGCATGAAAGAGCGTTCGCGGAGGGATTGAGTGGCCGGCGCGTAGGATCCAAGTATGGGGAAAGTGAGCATAACGTTTCTAGGCGCGACATCGACCGTTACGGGTAGCCGTTTTCTCGTCACAAGCGAAAAATCCAAAATTTTGGTGGACGCCGGACTCTTCCAGGGGCTAAAAGAAGTGCGGAAGAAGAATTGGGATCCTTTCCCAGTAGACCCGTCAAGTATCGATGCCATAGTTCTAAGCCATGCGCACTTGGATCATTGTGGGTATTTACCGCTGCTCGTGCGGCAAGGATTTAGAAATCAGATCTTCGCTACTGATTACACCATAAAATTGTCGGCCGTAATTCTTCGGGATTCGGCACACCTGCAGGTGGAGGATGCCGAATTTGCCTCAAAAAAGGGCTTTTCGAAACATGCGATCCCACTTCCGCTCTATGACAGCAATGATGTTGAAAAGACTCTCACTCACTTTTCGGTTGTGGAATTTAGAGCGAAGACTCGGATAACCCAAGATGCTGCGGTCACCTATTTCCCTTCCGGGCATATTCTTGGCTCAGCGTTTCTCCTCCTCGAAATTGACGGAAAGACTTTACTCTTTACGAGTGATATGGGACGCGAGAACCATCCCCTTCTTTCCTCGCCGGATAAACCACCACAGATTGCCCTAGATGCAGTCATTACCGAGTCGACATACGGTGATCGAGTCCACGAGACTCCCATAAATTCTTTCGCCGAAGAGATCAATTCTGCGATCAAACGCGGTGGATCCATTCTTATCCCGGCTTTTGCTGTAGACCGAACTGAAGTAATTTTGATGGCTCTTCGAGAATTAATTGCCAACGACTCAATTCCAAATATTCCAATTTACGTCGATTCTCCAATGGCGTTGACTGCACTGGATTATTACCGAGAGGCGGTTAGGAAGAACTCGCCGGAACTTCGAGAGGGTATGGCAGAGAGGTGGAGATCAGAGGATCCATTTAATCCGGGCGAGTTGAATCAGATGCGTACAACGGAACAATCGAAATCCCTCAATCAATTGGCCGAAACCAGCATGATTATTTCAGCCAGCGGGATGGGAACTGGTGGGAGGGTTGTTCATCACATGAAAAACATGCTCCCCGATTCAAGAAACACTGTCATCTTGGTGGGCTTTCAAGCGGCAGGTAGCCGTGGTCGCTCGCTGGAGGAAGGTAAACGCGAAATCAAGATTCACGGCAAATGGGTTCCAGTCCACGCTCACGTTGTGAAAGTGGAGAGTTTTTCTGTCCACGCCGACTCAGACGAACTCATTTCTTGGCTTAGAAATATCTCGCACCCGAAAGAGACCTTTGTTGTACATGGTGAACCTGATGCAGAAGATGTGTTGGCCGTGCGCCTGCGAGACGAATTGGGATGGAAGGCGACCATTCCAAAGAGTGGAGATGTATTTAGCGTTGGTTAGGATCGTCCAACGACTGGGGGCACGAATCTGCGCAATTCTGGAGTTGGTGCTTTGAGGAAATCAAAGTCGCATCCTTCATCGGCTTGGAGAACATGAGCTTGATATAGCGCTGGCCAACCACGCAAATGTGGGCTCACGGGCGGCACCCAGGCAGTCTTTCTCGCCTCAAGTTCCTCATCAGAAAGTCGTACGTGAAGAGTGCGATTCTGGACATCGAGTTCGATGATGTCGCCGTCTTGTATCAATCCCAGTGCTCCACCAACCGCACCTTCGGGGGCAACGTGAAGAACGCAGGTTCCAAAGGAAGTACCACTCATACGAGAATCTGTTACGCGAACCATGTCGACGACACCTTCTGTGGCAAGTTTCTTTGGGATTGGAATCATCCCCCATTCAGGCATTCCTGGAACACCTACAGCGCCGCAGCCAGAGAGAACAAGAACGCTCTCTTTTGTCACATCGAGATTGGGATCATCAATTCGTGATCGCATGTCTTCGTAGCCGGTAAAGATGACCGCGGGACCCGCGTGCGTCATGAGTTCATTTGAGGCGGCAGAGACTTTGATGACTGCCCCCTTGGGAGCAAGGTTGCCGAAGACGACGGAAAACGCACCAGTGGGTCGCATTGGATTATCAATTGCTCTAATTGCCTTATTAGATTCATCTCGTTTAGACATATGCTCACCGAGTGTTTTCCCCGTAAGTGTTTTTGCATCGAGTTCTAGTAACTCACGAAGTTCGTAGACGAGAGCAGGCAATCCCCCTGCCTTATGAAAATCTTGAATTAACCCCACACCAGAAGGTTCGACATCTGCAAGCACAGGAATGTTCTCTCCAAGTTTTGCGATGCTATCCAAAGTGAGTTCACCACCAATTCGACCGGAGATAGCTAATAGATGAATGAGAGCATTTGTAGAACCTCCGCAAGCATGAAGCACACGTATTGCATTTCGGAATGCTTGTGGCGTCATGATGTCTGAAGGAAGGATCTGCTCATTCACCATTTTTACGACTTCGCGACCCGACGCAAACGCCGCTGCTTTGCGAGATATATCGTCATTTGGAATGGTGGATGTGCCAGGAAGCGACATACCCAACGCTTCAATCATGAGAGCCACGGAAGAGGCCGTACCCATCGTGTTGCAGGAACCAAGTCCACAACTGAGGCATCCTTCAAATTCGCGCCACTCTTGCGCGGAAATCTTCTCAGATCGATAATCCGCCCACATGCGCCAGAGATCAGTGCCCGTGCCGATTCTCTTTCCTTTATACATCGCGGCGGGGCGAGCGCCCGCCGTAAACATAACAGTCGGAAGATTGGCGCTAGCAGCGCCCATAAGTGCTCCCGGAACGCTCTTGTCACAATTTGCTAGAAGTACTACTCCATCAAGTGGGTAAGAGCGAAGGTATTCTTCGATTTCCATTGAAAGAAGATTGCGATAAAGCATCGCTGAAGGTTTCATGAGATCTTCACCGAGCGACATAACTGAAAACACGATTGGAATGCCGCCGGCATCAATAATTCCTGCCTTAACGTCATCGATGTAGTCGCGTAGCGGAAGATTGCAGGGATTCAACTCACTAGATGAATCGGCGATTCCGATGATAGGGCGCTTGTTGTCGGGCTCGATCTTCAATCCAACCGATGCCATTACGACCCGATGCGACAGAGCTACTTCGTCATTGCCAGCAAACCACTCGTTACTTCTTAGGGTGTGTTTAAGCGACATTTAGATACCTTATCGATTGGATGGTCTTGGAATTCCTAGCCCAGTTGCACCAGGTTTGGATTGTGTAAAGGGCTTACCACTTCGTTTCAACCATTCGAGAGAAATTTCAGCACGACGGACTTTTTCACGGGCAAAAGCGATTGCGTCATTCTCAAGATGCATTCCAGAGGGATAAATTCCCCGCGAGTTTCGCAAACCGAATTTCACATAGAGTGGTGAAGAAACTTCAACGAGATCTGCAATTTCATTTCCGCGAACCACGCCGCCGAGACTGTCTGGTGCCTCGACGTAGAGGTCAAGGGGGAGATTTGTCGCCGCTCGCATTTCCGATAATTCATTCAATGTCAGGTCCGTAGGGAGATTGATTGTGTCTCCGCCGATAGATTCAAGTAGCTTGACGGTCGCCGGATTTGATGGTGCCTTCATGACGGAGACCTTGAAGATAGCGTCGCTTGGAACTTGCCCCTTTGCTCGAGCCTGTGACAGAACTTGAAGCAATCCAAGATCAGCGATAAGCATTCCGCGGATACCGCACTCGAATGCTCGCAGTGCATCTTCAACGGCGTATCGAAGTTGTCGCATTCCTCGAACAGATCCGCCGAGTGCGGCGCCTTCGGGTCCTCGGGACATTGCGCCCACTCCCCACTCTTCACGTGGTCCAATGAAGAGTGAAATTTCAAGACCGGCATCAAAAGCGATTTTCGACATTTCCCGTAATTCAGATTCTGTGTGCAACATGGCACCACTGCCTTGAGAGACGCGGTTGATTGTGATTCCACGTTTTCTGGCTTCATCAAGTGCGGCACTGAGTACCTTCGGCCCTTCAACAGAGGGGATTTCGATTCGGAATTCTGCGCCGTCCGGAAAGCGGATAGAACTGGCCGCTGGAAGAGTTTCAGGGTTGAACCCACCCAGTAGTGCGTCTGAGAGCATTGAATTATCCGTTCGGTATTGCCGAACGTTGTTCGGCAGTACTAGTATTCCCTATAGGCTTTCAATGTCAACGATTAAGTTGCGAAGAAGGGAGAGTCCCGTGGCCTTAGCCAAGCAGAAGCACCCATATACAGTAGAGAGCGTTAGTCGGGCTCTCACTCTCGTTGACCATATTGTTACTGCACCACATGAGGGTCTGACTCTGGCTCAGATAGTGCGCCTAACGGGCGCTTCAAAGGGTGCGACTCATGCGATGCTGCGAACCCTGGTCGACCACGGATATCTTAGAATCTCCGAACCCGGGCCGCGCTACCTGCCAGGTATGGCGCTCATTCGAATTGGCGATCTAGCGAGTGCCCGCGAGCCCTTGGCAGGAGTCTCGCGCGCTATCCTGACTGACCTGAGTCAGAAATCGGGGCTGACGGTGCGGATTGCGCAAAATGACAATGGTTACCCAATCTTCGTAGAGCGAATTGATGGTCCTGGAACCGTTCGGTTTTACACTTCTCTTGGGCTTCGCGAATTACCTCATGTGAGTTCCGTCGGTAAAGCCATATTGGCCGAACTCTCGGACGAGAGGATTCAGACGATTGCAGAAGAATCAGGGCTGGAAGCGCGAACTCCAAACACGATCACGACGATTTCACGACTAATGTCTGAGATTCAAGAAGTTCGACAACAGGGCTTTGCAGTAGACGATGAAGAGGATGCACAAGGAGTCTTCTGCGTTGGCGCTGCTTTCTTTGACCACTCCGGACAATGCGCTGGCGGCATCAGTACCACTGGAATCAAGATGGATCAATCTTTAGAAAGTGTTCAGAGATTAGGCGAACTGGTTCTGAGGCATGCTAACCAGATAACCGAAGCGCTCGGCGGAAAGAAGAGATTAAAGAGTGTCTCTCAATAATTTATTTGATGTAGATCTTGCCCGCTTTTTCAGTAACTTTATACTTTTTATTGCGGAAGACTTGGTCACATATGCACCGAGTGCGGACTTTGCGGCCTTTTCTAGAGAAAATCCAGAAAATGCCTCTGCTTTAGTAAGAAAAAAAGATGGCACAAGAGCGCCAACGAACGTGAGGAAATGGCGTCGGTCAAATTTGGACATTGGCAGAGGTTACTCCTCTTCCAGGTCGGGTTCGATGATTCCCTCCAACTTACGCTTCAAGTAAAAGATTACAGAAATAACAGCGATGAGAAATCCGATTGCCCAGTACTTGAGTACATGTTCGAGTTTGGCCAATTGATTTGAAAATTCATACCCAAGAAGTACAACTATTGTTGAAAAGACTATTCCGCCAGCGGCATTCCATTTGAGAAAAGTCCAGTATGGAACCCGGTTCATGCCCGCGAGTGCTGGAACAAGGGCACGTAAGAGGGCTTGCGCTCTTCCAAAAAAAATGGCTCCGCCGTGATACTTATCAAAGATGTGCTGAGCAAGCCGCCAACGTTTGGCTCCAACTAGTCTGCCCATCCGCGAGATTTCAATTTTCGGTCCAAAGTGTTTGCCCACCTCGTATCCCACGGAGTCGCCGGCAATTGCTCCAATAATTGCGCATAGAAGGAAGAGCCATAATGGCCACACTTCTTGATATGCCAGTACTCCACCGATGAGAAGTGATGTTTCTCCGGGTAGTACAAATCCAATGAAAGCTGCGGCTTCAGAAAAAGCCAGAAGAATAAGAAGCATGAAGAGTGGGACTTCTAGATTATTGGCTACGAGCCACTCGGCGACAGTTTGAATCCATTGGGACATGAGGGTAAGCCTATTGGCAGGCTCAATTTTTATCTTCAGGTCTTCCAATCACTTCAATCGAATTTTTGATGGCGCTTGGGTCGGTAGACTTGCTGCACTATGGCTCGCAATTTAGTTAATCTCGAAGGTGTGTCTAAGGCTTTCGACATCAAGCAACTACTTGATGAAGTCTCCCTCGGCATATCCGAAGGGGATCGAATTGGAATCGTCGGCCGCAACGGGTCAGGAAAGAGCACGCTCCTTCGCGTAATGGCATCAGTTGAGCCCGCCGATCAGGGAAGAGTCACGCAGGCAAATGGAATTCGCGTCGGGCTACTTTCCCAAGTTGACTTGGCTGATCCCTCGGCCACTGTCCGAGACGTAATTTTGGGGCAGCGCCTGGAGCATGAGTGGGCAGGAGAATCTGGAATTCGAGAGGTTTTCGACGGACTTTTTGGAGGTCATTCCGAGGAGTTCTTTAATCGAACTTTCATAGCACTCTCAGGTGGCGAACGTAGGCGAGTGGGTCTGGCAAAACTTCTTATCGATGATCTCGACCTCATACTTCTCGATGAGCCAACAAACCACTTGGATGTTGAAGGTGTTGCATGGCTCTCTCGTCACCTCAATAGCCGTAAAGGTTTGGCAGTTGCGGTCATTACTCACGATCGTTGGTTTCTGGATGCGGTGACTGAGCGAACGTGGGAAGTTGTGAATGGCGCTGTCGAGGAATACGACGGCGGGTATTCCGCTTACGTGCTGGCTAAAGCTGAGCGAGGACGGCAGGCGTCAGCAATGGAAGGACGCAGAAATCAACTCATTCGCAAAGAGTTGGCCTGGTTGCGAAGGGGCCCGCCCGCCCGCACCTCGAAGCCGAAATTTAGAGTGGATGCAGCCAACGAACTGATTGCTGCCGAGCCTGCGCCCCGAGATGGAAATGAGCTTTTGCGTTTTGCGCGAAATCGACTCGGCAACACCGTGTACGAACTCCACCACGCGCAAATTCGCGCAGGCGAGAAGGAGATTCTCCACGATACATATTGGAACGTAGGACCAGGTGATCGCATAGGAATCGTTGGAATAAATGGTGCTGGGAAGACGACTCTTATGAGAACTCTTGCCGGAGAGATCAAACCAAGCAGCGGAAAATTGGTGACGGGCGTAACGGTGAAGTCTGCATTTCTTTCCCAGCATCTAACGGAATTGAAACCGACATGGAGGGTTTTGGAGGCTGTTGAAGACGTCGCGCTTCACGTGGAATTGGGAAACGGGAAGGACCTCTCTGCATCACAACTCTGTGAAAGGTTAGGTTTTGACCGCGAGTCGCAGTGGACTCCCGTCGACAGTCTGTCAGGTGGCGAGAAAAGAAGATTGCAATTGACTCGTCTATTAATGGAGAGTCCTAACGTTCTGCTCTTAGATGAGCCGACAAATGATTTTGATATCGAAACCCTCACCGAACTAGAAGATTTACTCGACAGTTACACGGGTACGGTTCTTGTCATTTCGCACGATCGCTATTTTCTTGAAAGGGTATGTGATAGTTTCGTTGGCATGCTCGGTGATGGTCAACTTCGCGACTTACCTCGCGGAATTGACCAGTATCTTGAGCAACGTGAAGAGATGATTATTGCGGCCAACGAGACGGAAGCCTCCACGCGGAAAGTTTCGAATGCTGCGCTCGAACGGCAATTGAAGAAAGAGCTGGCTCGTCTAGAGCGACAGATCGAAAAAACTCACGAAAAGGAGCGTCAATTACTTCTGGCGCAAGATGATGCTTTAAATGATCCTGGCGCACTGGTGGAGGTGCAAAACTCACTCGAAGAGACTCAAAAACTCCGGATGAACCTCGAGGAGCAGTGGCTGGCGGCGACTCTTCAATTGGAAGATTGAGATAATGTTTGCTCATGTCCAATAAAGTCGTGAATCTTGTCGAAATTACTCTCTTCCGCGCCCGCTGGTTGCTTGCTCCTCTTTATGTGGGCCTCGTAGGCGCGCTCGCGCTTTTAGCGTATCGATTCGTTTTTGAGTTCATCACTCTCGCTCGCCATATAACCAACTTGGACGCGCACGATTTCACGCTGGACCTGTTGGCGTTGTTGGATCTCACCCTTCTAGCAAATTTAATTCTTATGGTGATATTCGCCGGATATGAAAACTTCGTATCACGGATCGATGTCGCGCAGGGATCAAAGGATCGCCCTCATTGGATGGGAACAATAGATTTCTCCGGCCTGAAAATTAAACTCATCGGCTCCTTGGTTGCCATATCGGTAATTGAACTCCTAAAAGATTTCATTGAACTATCGGGTGCGGATTCAATCGGGCAAGGAACCATCGGTCGAATCGCTATTCACTTAACCTTTGTCATATCGGGAGTTCTATTCGCACTTATGGATTGGATCGCAGATAAAAGGGAATTCCACGGAACCCACCCCTAATGCGAATTGATTTACTCGCGGCTTTTGCAGGCGTATTTATTGCAATTCAATCCAGAGCAAACGGCGAACTCGCATACCGCATGGGAAATGCGCTTGAAGCTGCGCTTATTTCATTTGGTTCCGGGTTACTTGCAGTACTTCTAATTTCCCTGTTCCATGCAGGGATCAAGCGTGGGGTTGGAAAGACTCTGACTGCGGTGCGTGATGGGGCCATTCCCAAATGGCGCCTTATTGGTGGTGCCCTCGGAGGAATTGTTATTGCGGTGCAGACGCAGATTGTTCCTCTTATGGGTGTTGCAATCTATTCAGTGGCGGTGATTTCGGGACAGACTGCGATGTCGCTTGTTGTAGATCGAATCGGGCTTACTGGTGGCGGCAAAAAGATGCTATCAAAGTATCGGATCGCAGCTGCCTCCCTTACTGTAATTGCAGTGTTGGTGTCAGTGTGGGATCGGATAGATGCTAAGCACCTCTCGTTCTTCGCCGTAGCCCTCGGAGTTTTCTCTGGAGGACTCGTCGGTATCCAGCGCGCATTTAACGGTCAGGTAAATGAACATTCGGGACAGAGTTTTTCCACATCTCTCTTTAATTTCATAACCGGAACTGCGTTATTGGCAATTTTGTTTGTCGCCTCGATCGTGACGCATCATGGTCATATCTCACCATTCCCGACCGGGCCTTGGTGGATGTACCTTGGTGGCGTAACGGGCTTGATCTATATTGCTTTTTCAGCGACGGTGGTGCAGCACGTAGGAGTGCTTACTTTTACTTTATTTAGCATCGGCGGTCAGCTTGTTGGCTCTCTTGTGATTGACATCTTCCTTCCATCTAAAGGTGTGCATGTAGGTGCTTACCTGGTAACAGGAATCTTGATGACATACCTTGGTGTACTTGCGAACAATGACCGAACATCAGGCGGGAGCAGGCCTAGTCGACTCGTGAATGACTAGTTGTCGCTGATTCGATCACACACACTTCTTTACAGCGGCCGCAACCGCTTTAACCACATTCGGGTCAAAGACGCTTGGGACGATGAAAGAGGCGTTGAGTTGCTCGTCGCTGACACAATCCGCAATTGCTTCGGCCACTGCGACCAGCAACTCGTCCGTGATCTTATGGGCGTTGGCATCGAGCAAGCCTCGGAAGATGCCTGGGAAGGCAAGAACGTTGTTGATCTGGTTGGGTTGATCGCTTCGCCCTGTTGCGACAACTGTTGCGTGCTTACGAGCGAGAACTGGATCAATCTCAGAATCCGGATTTGCCAGAGCAAAGACAATCGCATCTCGGCCCATTCCAGCTATGTCAGACTCCTTCAAGATATTTGGAGCACTGACCCCGATAAATATGTCAGCTCCCTGCAATCCTTCGGAAATCGTGCCTGAGAAATCGGTTGGATTGCAATGGTCAATGAACCAATGACGATCCGGATCCTTGGTCACGGTACCGCTATGAATGGCCCCTTTCGTATCAAAGGCGATGATGTTCTTGGCGCCGCTGATAGTGAGCAAGCGCGCAATTGCGGTTCCGGCCGCACCTGCTCCGGTCATAATGATCTTGCACTCGGAGAGTTCTTTCTTTACGAGTTTCAATGAATTTCGCAACGCCGCAAGTACAACAATCGCGGTCCCGTGCTGATCATCATGGAAAACCGGGATATCGAGGAGCTCGCGCAGTCGACGTTCGACTTCAAAGCACCTTGGGGCAGAAATATCTTCAAGGTTGATCCCACCGTACACCGGAGCGATCAATTGGACGGTGCGAACAATTTCATCAACGTTTTGTGTGTCCAAACAGACGGGCCACGCATCAACATCTCCAAAACGCTTGAATAACGCGGCCTTTCCTTCCATTACGGGAAGTGCCGCGGCCGGTCCGATATTTCCAAGACCCAGAACAGCTGAGCCATCAGTAACAACAGCTACCGTGTTTCTCTTAATCGTCAATCGACGAGCATCGGAAGGGTCATCCACAATTGCCTGACAGATGCGAGCAACGCCTGGCGTGTAGGCCCGGGAGAGATCGTCGCGTGTTTTCAATGGAACCTTGGATTGAATTTCAATCTTTCCACCAAGGTGGAGAAGGAATGTTCTATCGCTGACCTTTCGGACGGAAAGTCCAGGGTGAGCGCTGATCGCCTTTGTGATCTCTTCCGCGTGTTCTGCGTTGATCGTGTCGCAGGTGACATCCACAACCACTCGTTCGAGCAATGACTCCACAACATCCAAGGCTGTGATTGTCGCTCCCGCCTTTGTGATTGTCGCCGTTGCTTCTGCGACAGGTTGTGCCGAAGGTGCGCCTTCGACTCGAATTGTTATGCCATACCCAGGACTAGTCGATGCCATTTTATACAACTCCGTAAAGTCGGTCGCCCGCGTCACCAAGACCCGGAACGATGTAGCCATTTTCGTTTAGTTTCGTATCGAGAGCTCCCGTAACAATTGTTATTGGTACGGTGGAGTTCTCAAACGCTTGCTCCATATGAGCAATTCCTTCGGGTGCCGCGATAATGCAGATCGCGGTGATATCTGTCGCTCCCAAATCGATTAAGTAATTGAGGGCTGCTACCAGTGTTCCCCCGGTTGCCAGCATTGGATCCAGAACGAAGCACTGTCTCCCAGATAAATCATCGGGAAGCCGATTGGCGTAAGTGCTAGCTTCCAAAGTCTCTTCGTTTCTGACCATTCCAAGAAATCCGACCTCGGCAGTTGGGATTAAACGGACCATACCTTCTAGCATTCCAAGCCCTGCACGGAGAATCGGTACGACGAGTGGAGTTGGGCCAGCCATCTTGATGCCTTGCGTGAGTACGACCGGTGTTTTCACCTCAACTGTTTTAGTGCGCACATCGCGCGTCGCCTCGTAGGCGAGCAATGTCACAAGTTCTTCAACAAGTCTTCGGAAGGTTGGAGAGTCCGTGTTCTCGTCGCGTAAAAGGGTCAATTTGTGCGAGATAAGTGGGTGATCTGCGACGTGGACTTTCATGTTTCCTACCTTACAGGGCTTTCCTTCCGGCGAAATGAGTGTCACTATGCAACCAGGGATACTCATGAAATAGGGAGGCCGCAATGACCCAAGATGACATAGCAGTGGCCGCCTGGCACGAAGATGGTCGATGGACCCTTGCGCAGTTAGATGATCCATATGATTTAGAGCACATTATTGATCAACTAAAGAGTCAGCGTACGAACGGTGGGGCGATTGCGCTGCTGGCTATTGACGAGGAGTTTTTCATTTTGATTCGAGTCCTTGGATCTCACATAAGTATGTTCATGAGCGATGCGACTTGTGCAATTGACTATGAAGTCGGTGCCAAATTTATCGAGCTCTCCGATCTTCCATTTCCTGAGGAGGACGACGAACCTCTACCGATGGGTCACTTAGACATTCTGGCCGATCTTGGCATGAACCATATGGAGATCTCTGCACTCTGCGACGATGCCGAGTTGTTCCCGGATGAACAATTGGATGCGATCGCCACTCGTCTCGGTTTTGGAGAAGAATTTCGTCAACTGGTTGACATCTGAGCATGCTCGAAAATGTGTGAGTTCCAGATTAAAAGAAAGAGCACAATCTGTCACCTCACACATTTTTCTCGCATTACAGTTGCTAAATGAACACCGAAGCTGCCATGCGGATAGCGATTGATCTCGCCAAGAGTTCGTCGATAAATACCGATGATGTTCCAGTGGGAGCGGTAATCCTCAATTCGTCTGGTGAGGTAGTTTCGACGGGTACCAACGAAAGGGAATTGAACTCCGATCCGAGTGGCCACGCGGAAATCGTTGCGATGCGTAAGGCAGGCAAGTCTCTTGAAAATTGGCGCTTAGATGCTCACACCCTCGTGGTCACTCTCGAACCGTGTGCGATGTGTGCCGGAGCAATCGCCCAGTCGCGGATGGCGAAGCTTGTTTTCGGTGCGTGGGATGAGAAGGCTGGTGCGGTAGGTTCGGTCTGGGATATTTTGCGTGATCCCAGAGCGCTCAATAGAGTAGAGGTCGTTTCCGGCGTTCTCGCGGGGGAGTGCGCGCAGATGCTGGCTACTTTTTTTCAGGAGAAGCGAAAAGGAATTTAGTTACGGTATCGTCACCCCTGGTGGCGTGTCCGAGCGGCCAAAGGAGCACGCCTCGAAAGCGTGTGTTGGGGAAACTCAACCGTGGGTTCAAATCCCACCGCCACCGCCAAGGATTTTTCTATTTAAATAATGATTTCGTATGACGGATTAAGAATTGTCAGCGAGCCCTCCGTCTCACCGACCATACCTTCGGCAAGTAGTTGCGATCCAACATCAAGACCTGCGATTTCGCGTCGACCGAGGAACTGCAAAGTGACTCCCCCGGTCTCATCCCAAATTTCTACTTCGACGATTGGCGCTGAATCCCTGGGGGCGGTGCGAATTGAAGTTACTCGGCCCTTGACGTGGGCTCTACTGCGCCAAGTGATCTTGCCGATTGGCAGGATCTTTTCTGAGTAGTGGCTTACCGGCTCGTTATTTTTGAAAGAAACCGCGGTAGCTGGTTTCAACTTTGGAATCGTTAGCGCTTCCTTCTTTGCAGATGCCGATTCTGCTGGTGATGCGGGAGCGTGTGGTTCGTGAACAACAACTTCCTTATCCGAAATAATTTTGGCGACATCAAACGGAATAATTGTGGCTACCACACGTGGGAGTTGGGAGATAGGTCGGGCAATTTCTTCAGCCGTCTGATCGTGGAGTAGTTTCCCGAGCCACGGAGCATATGAGCGCCGGGGTAGCAGGAGAGTTAGTTCAACGTCTTGTGACGCCGTTGAACGGATCGCGTAATCCATAGCGGCATTCGGTAACCGGCGATCGGGACAATCGACTAATTCAAGCATGACGTCATTAAGTGCATGGGTTGCTTGCCAAGTCTTCTTGATCTCCTCTGCACGTTGATCGTCAATGACAAAGTGAACCGCAGAAAGTGAATGCGGATTGAGACTTCTTGCATATCGAACGGCACCCACTGTTGCGACATCGACGCTGTCTACAAGAATGGTCACATCGTGGCGGCTGATAGATGTCGCTCGTGACTCCTCGCTTTTCAAATTAAGAGCTGCTTGCTCGCGTTGATACTGGTGGTTGAGACGAAGCAGTGAATAGACGGCGATGGGAGCAATTGTGATTACCAGCCATGCACCTTCAGTAAATTTGACAATAGCGAAAACGATTACGACGATAAGCGAAACGCCGCCAGCGAGGCCATTAATAAATATCTTGAGTTTCCAGCTACCTAGACGATGCCGGTACGCGTGCTTTGCCATTCCAAATCCAGCCAAGGTAAAGCCCGTAAAGACGCCAAGTGCGTAGAACGCTACAAGACGATCTACGCCCGCACCAGTGATGAGAATCAGAACGATGGCCGAACTAGCCAAGAAGATGATGCCGTTTGAGAACGCGAGACGGTGTCCGCGCTTTGTGAGCTGGTGTGGCAGATACCCATCGGTTGCGACGAAGTTACAGAGAATTGGGAAGGCGCTATAGGTTGTATTTGCCCCCGCGAAAAGAATTAACATTGTTGCAGTTTGAACAAAGATAAAGAAAATTTTCCCGCCAGGTCCATCTCCCAGAGCAGCTTTGGCAATCTGCGAAATAACAGTCGGAGTTCCAGTTTCAAATGGCATTGCGTGAATTTTTTGGGCGAACCAAGAAACGCCAAGGACTAAAGTTCCTAAAATAGAACTCATGATGACGAGAGTCCGACGTGCATTTCGGGCTTCAGGGACTTTGAAGAGAGCAACCCCATCTGAGATCGCTTCCAGTCCTGTAAGGGATGATCCGCCATTTGCGAATGCCCTTAGGAGAATAAAGATGGCGCTGAAAGTGAGCAACCCTTGCGCCTCACCGATTGGGTACGTGCCCGGCACGTCAGTAGAGAGGACGGGAAGGGTGTCGTTAAATACTCTATAAAGTCCGGTAATGAATACCACGGCCATAGCGCCAACGAATAGATAGGTCGGCATTGCGAAAGACTTTCCTGCTTCTTTAACACCCCTAAGGTTGCCATAAGTAATAAGCACAATAATTCCCAACGTCATATACACCTTGCCGGGATGCAACGAGGGGAAAGTTGAAATGATCGCTGCCACACCTGCGGCTGATTGAATGGCGACCGTAACAATGTAATCAAGCATGAGGGCAACCGCAGCAACAACCGACATTCCTGGACCAAAGTTATCTCGCGTGACAATGTAGGCACCACCCGTTTTGGTATAAACCTCAATAACATTGCGATAACTGAGCGTGATGATGGTAAGAATCCCGATGATGACCGCTGTCATCGGCATCATGAGTGCAAACGAGGCCAATCCGAAAGCAGGCAGGAGCGCGATCAAGATCTGTTCGCTGCCATAAGCAGATGATGAGATGCAGTCTGAGGAAAGGATCCCCAGGGCGTACCTCTTGGCTAAGCGCTGGTGCCCAAGAGTGTGGCGATTGAGAGGGTTTCCCAGAAAGAATCGCTTGATTTTGTACATGAAGGGATCATTGAGATGGGCATGTTCCTGCAAGGCAACTGGGGCGGGAGCATCATCTGTCCAGGATTTAGGCACTATCTCTCCCCTGGTAATTGCTTACGTTGCTTGGCAGCGGGTAATTGCGGGTCATTGCGGTAATCCTAGATTGGTTTTATTGACTTTGTTCACTCTAGGCGACTGACTCTCTGAAGGACTCTCCTTGAGTGGGCGGGTATGCTCGACCCATGAGAACACAGCTATATATCGATGGAAAATGGGTTGATGGCAGCGGGAAAATGCCGGTTTATGACCCAAGTGACGGATCTGTCATTGCCGAAGTCGCCACTGCTGGCGAGGCCGAAGTTGAAGCGGCGATAGCGGCAGCGCATCGCGCGCAACCAGAGTGGGCGGCCACTGCCCCTCGATATCGGAGCGAACTTCTACGCAAGGCATTTGAACTCATGACCGCCGAGAGCGACATGCTCGCCGAACTAGTCTCGCGCGAAAACGGAAAAGTCTTCTCGGATGCCAAGGGCGAGGTTGCGTACGCCGCAGAATTTTTCCGATGGTTTGCTGAAGAGACCGTTCGGGTTCCTGGAGATTTCCGCAAGTCCCCAAGTGGCGACAAGCGAATCCTCGTCACGCACCAACCAGTTGGTGTTTCACTTCTTATTACTCCTTGGAATTTTCCAGCAGGTATGGCGACTCGAAAGATTGGTCCGGCACTCGCGGCTGGTTGCACCGTGATTCTCAAGCCCGCCAGTGAAACACCTTTAACCGCGCTCGCGATCGTCGACATTCTCGAACGAGTGGGCGTGCCAAAGGGTGTCGTTAACCTCATTCTTCCCAACCCGGTAGGGTCACTTATTAGCAAAATGCTCCACGACCCTCGCGTCAAGAATCTTTCCTTCACTGGTTCAACCGAGATTGGTCGTGTCTTGCTTCGCGAGGCAGCCGATCAAGTAATTCGTTGTTCCATGGAATTGGGCGGCAATGCCCCTGTATTGGTTTTTGATGACGCAGATATTCCAACGGCAGTTGAAGGTTTGATGGTTGCCAAGATGCGCAATGGCGGATCAGCCTGCACCGCGGCCAATCGTGTATATGTACAGCGATCGATCGCTAAGGATTTCACAGCAGCCTTTACCAAGGCCATGTCTGAGATGGTTATGGGACCTGGAATGGCCAAAGGCGTAAATCTAGGCGCAAGTGTTTCCATGAAAGAGCGGAACAAGATTGCCGACCTCGTTGCCAATGCAGTCAGTGCGGGTGCCAAGGTTCAGACTGGCGGAAAGCTTCCTGAGGGAGTTGGGGCTTTCTACCCGGCCACCGTTTTAACAGTGGAGAAAGATAACGACATTCTCAACCACGAAGTGTTTGGTCCGGTTGCCCCCGTTGTCATTTTCGACACTGACGCAGAGGCCATTGCGCTCGCAAATAACACCGATTTTGGACTCATTAGTTATGTATTCTCTGGCGATCTTGCTCGCGCGATCCGTGTGGCTGAAGCAATGGAATCTGGCATGGTTGCAATCAACCGTGGCGTCATTTCGGATCCGGCGGCTCCCTTTGGCGGAACGAAGCAGAGCGGACTCGGTCGAGAAGGAGGATTCGCGGGAATCCACGAATTCCTTGAGACCAAGTACATCGGCGTGCAGATCTAGCACCTAATTTCTGCCCGTAATAGCGAGAAAGTCCTTGACACTTCTCAGACACACTGATATTTTCCGCACACGTCTGAAGTATTACTCCAGAAAAGTAAGCAATTCGTGGAGTAACACTTCATAAGAGAGGTGTGGGGATCGACATGGTTCAAGTTGGCATTCTCACCAAACTGAGAAAGGTCGAAGACCAGGTGACTGTCGCGGAAGCGAGCGCCTGTAATTTCATCACTAATAACGCCGAACTAGTAATCAAGAGTCCCCTTCACGTAGTGGCGGAAGCCAGTGGCACCAGTGAGGCAACGATTATTCGTCTGTGTCGCAAAGTAGATCTCTCCGGTTTCCAAGAACTACGACTTGCTCTAGCCCGAGACCATAAGAGTCATCAGATTGATGCAATTCACGAAGATGTTGCTCTTGATGATGAGCCATCTGTGATGCTCAACAAAGTCTTTGCTGGGTTCGTCAACACATTGAATGACACATTAAAGATTATCGATGCCGCTCAGTTCCAATCGATCATTGATGTTATTTCCTCTGCCAAGAGCATCAGCTTCTTTGGGCTAGGAGCATCCGGTTCTGTAGCACAGAATGCGTATTACCGGTTCATGAGGTTGGGTGTGCCGTGCTACGTACTCACAGACAGTAGCGGGCAGCTCAGTCGGGTATCAATGTTGGGCGAAGGTGATGTGGTGGTCGTCATTTCACACTCTGGTCGCTCTCGGGACGTTATCTTCGCGGTGGAGAAAGCTCGAGAGCGTGGCGCTATATGTGTCGCCGTAACCCAATATGGTCAGCAGCCACTTGTTAAAGCAAGTGATTTTGTTCTATTCACGTCATCAACGGAAACTGTTTTCCGGACCGAAGCCATGGCTTCTCGTGTGGCCCATCAAGCACTCCTTGACGCAGTCTTTGTCGGGGTTTCCCTCACGCGTTACGAAACGGTCATTGAAGCAATCAACACAAATCGCAAACTTACTGAACAGCTCCACAAGTAAAACCACTCACAACAACGGGTACCAGAAAGCGAGATAGCTCATATGGAAGATATATATCGACATAAGTCATCACGGCGAAAATTGCTCTTAATCGGGGGATTTTTACTTGCCAGCATTTCTCTTCCAACTTTGGCACTGGGCAGTCTGTCAGCCAATGCTGCAGTTCGAATTAAGCCGCAAGCCGCCAAAATAAAGGACGTTGTGTACGCCCAAAGCGTGCCTATTACTTCTCTCGCAACGGCGGGAACTCAACCTCAGGTGTATCCAGCTGGCTATGAGGCTGCTTTTGCCATCTATTCCGGTCTGGTCCGATTTAAGAGCAACCTCACGATCGAACCAGATCTAGCAACGGCTTGGTCTGTTTCTAACGATGACCGAAAGTGGACATTTGAACTGCGTAAGGGTGTCAAGTTCCATGATGGTCAGCCTTTCAATGCTGATGCAGTAGTTGCATATTTCACCAAGATGATTGATAAGACTTATAACGTCTCGGCCTATGGTTTATGGTCGGCAATCGAATCGACAGTCAAAGTTGATGACAATACAGTCTTGATTACAACTACTAAGCCATTCGGTGCATTGTTGAACACACTTGCACATGGTTCGGGACTGATTCCTAGCCCACTTCTCACGGCTAAGGGACCAGCGGAAGCTGCTCTCCGTCCAGTCGGCACCGGTCCTTACAAACTAGATAAATTTGAACCCGGGACAAAGTTGGTGCTTAAGGCGAATGCCAATTACTACGGTGCTAAACCAGTTTACGATTCGATAACCTACGTTTACATTGGAGATCCTGCTGCACGCATGGCAGCGCTTCAAGCTGGACAGGTAAACATCGTTGATGCGGTGCCAGTGGGACAGGTTGCAAGCCTGTCCGCAAGTAAGAATGTGAACATCATCAATATTCCAGGCCTTCAAGTCTTTGGAATAGGACTGAACTTCAATAATCCAATATTGCGTCTTAAGTCTGTACGCCAAGCACTCAATTACGCTGTTGATGTCCAATCGATTACCGCTTCTCTCTTCCGTGGGTATGCCACTCCCCTTACCAGCCCGCTTGCACCAAAAACAAACGGATTTGCGACGGCCGGCCCCAATAAATACGATCCAGAACGAGCCAAGGTGATGTTGAAACAAGTCGGACTCACTCCAGGCAAGAATGGAATGTTGGAAAAGAACGGTGTTCCGGTTTCATTCCGACTTCGCGTGCCTGACGGCATGTATCCAAATGATTTACTCGTTGCAGCTGCGGTTCAAGAGCAATTAAAGAACGTCGGCATCGATGTAGTACTTCAAAAAGTGGATAAAGCAGTCTTTTGGAGTGGGATCAAAGTTGCTAGAGCCAATGTTGATTTCGACATGGCACTCTTTGGATTCAATCCATCACACGGAAGCGGAGCCCTGCAGCTTGACATTATGTACACGTCAAACGCGACAGACGGACCGGTTGCTGGTTGGAATTTCAACTGGTACAGCAACAAGAAAGTTGACGATTGGCTTGCAAAATCACTGCAGGCGGTTAACCCAGCCACCCAGAAGACACTTCTAGCGCAAGCTGGTCGTGAAATCTGGCGTGATTCACCATATATCTGGCTCTATGTGCGTAATAACCTCAGCGCGTACGACGACAAGGCGGCAACTCCACTGGTCTTGCCAGTTGTTTTCACGCTTCCATCACGCACGATAGGTAAATAACCTCGCAGGGGGGCGGATGCTACGTTTCATAGCTGGACGCTTGGCGAATATCGCTGTTCAAGTTTCTGTAATTGCAACAGCGGTATTCGCACTCTTCAGAATGGCTCCAGGGGATCCTGCTGCTTTGATACTCGGTGCAAATGCTACGCAGAGTCAGGTTGATGTATTGAGAGAGCAAATGGGTCTCAACCAACCGATCTTTGTTCAGTTTATTGAGTATCTGCAGAACCTGGTGCAAGGCGATCTAGGTATATCTTCAAGTTATTCGCAACCAGTAATGACAGTTATTATGAGCAGGGTCGATGAAACAGCGGCCCTGCTCATTTTAAGCCTTCTCATTGCAACGAGCATCGGCCTTGTCGGCGGAGTAATGGCGGCAGTAAGACCCAGATCCTTCTTTTGGAGAGGCACACTCCTTCTCTGGGTCTTACTACTAGCTGTTCCGAACTTCTGGTTCGGCATGCTTCTTATCCAGTTATTTGCTGTTAAGTTGCAATGGCTTCCAGCTTATGGATCTGCCGGAATGGCCGGATTGATCCTGCCGGCGATCGCAGTTTCGGCAAGGCTGGTCGCACTTATTGCACGACTCACTCGTGCTGCCATGCTTGAAATACTGGGTGAGGACTTCATTCGAACTGCAAACTCTCGTGGCGTCTCACCCGTTAGGTTGATTCTGGTACATGCACTCAAGCCTGCTTTCCCATCCGTTCTAGTTCTTATTGGTTTGCAGGCCGGCTACCTATTTGGTGGCGCTGTCGTTGTTGAAAACCTTTTCTCATATCCCGGAATGGGACAACTTCTTCTCGCTGCGGTAAGCCAACGTGATTACACCCTGATGCAGGGAATCACGATCTTTTTCGTCGCTGGTTTTCTCATTATCAATTTATGCGTTGATATTGTTTCGTCGCGAATCGATCCACGAATCCAAATTCAAAGAGCAAAAGCATGAATAATTTGCCAGGAAGATTGATGAGAAACATTCACCTAAGAGCAAGCCTTGGAATTGGAATTGGAATTGTTCTATTTTTTATGTTGGTATCAATTTTTGCTTCGCTAATTTCGCCCTATGACCCAACGACACAAAATTTGCTCGCCACTTTACAAACACCCTCGTTAACTCATCTCTTTGGAACTGATGCGCTTGGTCGCGACATACTGTCGCGAGTAATTCATGGAACGAGTTTTGAATTGATCGTGGTCCTACCTGCGGTTACAACCGGAATTCTTCTCGCACTACCGGCAGGATTGCTAGCAGGTTACCGTGGCGGTTGGATTGATCGGGTTGTCTCTTGGATATCTGATTCGGTGCTCACATTTCCGGCAATGGTTTTGGCGATTGTTCTCGTAGCCGTTCTTGGCTCTGGTTTTTTCACTTTGATCCTGGCGATCGTCGCGACTCAGGCACCTCAGATGGTTCGCTACATTCGTGGATTTACTGTGCAGGTTAGGTCAGCTGATTATGTTATGGCGGCACGAGCAAGCGGTAGTAAAGCGAGCTCAATCCTTATTCGCCATGTGCTTCCGAACATCCTTGGTCCGATCATGGTGATTTTGAGTCTCTTCGCTAGTGAGGCTCTTCTCATTATTGCCGCATTGGGCTTCCTGGGAATCGGCGCACAACCGCCGGCACCTGAGTGGGGCACAATGTTAAGCGAGGGGCGAATAGATTTTCTGGCCGCACCTCACGTGATGCTTTTCCCGGGGATAGCGATCGCCCTGCTCATTTTGGGATTCAATCTTCTTGGAGATGGCCTCCGAGATTTCTTAGATAAGAGAAGTTAAGAGAAGTGGCAAATAATGCTTAGTTCTGATTTGCAAGGCTCGAAAGTAATGGATTCCCATGCGCAAGCATTGGATCAATGGAGTGAGTTAGGTAGGGTTCTAGACAATCTTGTTGCCATCGATCTCGTCGCGCGTGGTATTTGTCATCAACTCTATGACGCCGCTGTGCAACTTTCAGGTTCGCCACTGACTACGGGTACAGCGCTCGCCCTCCAAGAGCGAGTCCTGCCGGGTAAAGTTGTTTTTATCTGCACAGGTTGGCCGTCGAGATCATGGCTGATGAAAGGGCTCACCGAAACCGATGGACCCGTGGGTGCTGCATATCTGGCACGGGCTATCGAACAGTGTTTCGGTGCCATCCCCGTGCTTGTTGTCGAGGAGTCTCTCATTAGTTTTGCAGAGACTGCGTTGAGGGCGGCTGGTCTCATTGTTGCCGACATCGAAACGGCGTTGCGTTCGAAACAAGGCCCACACAAAGCTTCAGTTGCCGCTGTGCTTGCATTTACAACAGAGTTGAGTCGTTCGCAAGATGATGCCCGGGCTTTGCTAGAGCACTATTCGCCCGCGGCCGTTATTGCTATTGAGATACCCGGCGCAAATGTCAATGGGGAGTATCACAACGTCACTGCCAGGTTGGTCCCGACCGAACTTGTCGTGAAGGCAGATGAAATAGTCAGCGCGGCTCGCGAGGCAGGAATCTTGACTATCGGTATCGGTGATGGTGGCAATGAATTGGGAATGGGTGTAGTTCGCCACGCGGTTGAGCAATATCTTCCGCAGGGTTTGGTTATAGCGCCAGTCACACTCGTTGATCATCTTGTTGTTGGCTCTATTTCAAATTGGGCAGCGGTCGGATTGAGTGCCGCTATTGCAGCCATCACGGATAACGCCGATCTTCTACGCACGGTTGACCTATTGCGGATTACAGAAAAGGTCTCTGATGCGGGTGCCATCGATGGTTTATCTGCGTACGTCGATCCAAAAAATGATGGCACGTCAGCAGCCACTAGCGCAGCATTTGTCGAACTTGTGACAACCTCGGTCGAGATGCATCTGAAAGGATGGAAAAAGGGGTGAGTAATCCTTCAACTGATCCGTGGCAGAAACTTGGTCTGCCACGGATCATTAACGCGGCTGGGAAAATGACGTATCTCGGCAGTTCTGCCGTAGTTGATGATGTAGCAGAGGCGATCATCTTTGGTGCCCAGTCATACGTCGACATGGCAGAACTAAAGGCTGCGGCTGGACGACGAATCGTAGAGCTCATCAACGTACCCGCAGCTTGTGTTGTTTCATCCGCAGCTGCAGGGATTGTTCAAGCGGTTGCCGCAACCATTACGGGGACGGATCAAACTCTCATTGAGCAAGTTCCGCATGTAAACACTTTGAAACGCGATGTCATTATCCAAAAGTCTCATGCCGTGAATTTCGGCGCCCCAATAACGCAGATGATTGGATTAGGCGGCGGGAATCCTGTTGAGATTGGAAGTTCAAACCGTTGTTCTAGCCATCACCTTGAATCAGCCCTGAGCGAGACAACTGCCTCGGTTCTCTTTGTGGTTTCTCACCATGTACAAGCGGAAGATGCTATTAGCCTCGTTGAAACAATTTCATTGGCGCATAACCGAGGTGTGAAGGTGATTGTCGATGCCGCCGCGGAGACCGACCTAGTGAAGTATGTTGAGTTAGGAGTCGATCTTGTGATTTATAGCGGTCATAAAGCTATCGGCGGCCCAACATCAGGGATTGTTATGGGAGATCCAACGCTTATTGCGGCCTGTGTCGCACAGGAAACTGGAGCAGGGCGCGCTATGAAAGTAAGTAAGGAAGCAATTTCAGGTTTACTTGCCGCTCTCGAACGATACATTTCCGGGGAGGGGATTGCATCTGGAGAAGAACTTGTTGCGCGACTAGAAAGAGTTCAGTCGGCTGCTGGCGAGAAACTCCCTGCAACTTTTGAGATTGTGTGGGATAAGACGAGACCGATTCCGCGCTTGGCGGTTACGATTTTGAAAGGTTCACCCACAAGTGCGAGAGAGGTTGTTTCTCAACTGGAGAGTGCAGATCCTTCGGTTAGGACCCGTAACCATGCTGTGGACGAGGGACTAATTGGCATTGATCCCAGGGAACTGACCATGAATGGGGCGCAGTATCTCGGCCATTTACTGCGAAAGGTTCTTACGGGAGAGAATATGGCAGAAGAGTTAGGAAGAATGGGCCAACGTCAATGACTTCACAACAGAAGATACTACTTAACGTACAGACCAATAATGTTGATACTGCGATTGAAGTAAGTAAGCGCTACCCAGGACGGATAGTTATTGGAGTTACTGCCAAAGACTTCCCGGATCTACGTGATGGAATTGCCATTGTTAACAGAATGCAGGAAAAAGGGGTCCTGGTATCAGTCGGTCTAGGCGATGGCGCAGCTAATCAGTGGCAGCGCGCTCTAGATCTAGCTTTAGCCACTAAGCCCTTCCATCTCAACCAAGTGTTTCCCGCATCCGCGCTCTCGCGAAAGGCATTGCGAGACGCAGGTGCCCTCACGATTGTGAACGGCCTTATCAGACCATCCTCTAAGGTCGGTGCAGTGTGCATCGGTACGGGCCCCGAGAGTAGTAACTATGCATTAGAGAGTGTTAGTACAGAATTCGCGATTGCTCTTCTTCATGAAATGAGTGTCGAATCCGTAAAATTATTTCCGTTGCATGGGTTGACACATATAGATGAACTTCGGGAGGTTGCGATGGTAGCAACTTCGAGAGGGATGATGGTAGAGCCAACGGGCGGATTGACCGTGGCAATGCTGCCAGAGATCTTGAAGGCATGCTCCTTCACTGGTGAAGAGAAAATCATGCCGCATCTTTACAGCTCGGTTAAGAACCCAACGACGGGCGATCTAGATCTCTCCCTGATTGCCGATGCGATGGCAATAATTGACGACCACATACGCGTCAGTATTTGAAAACCAATGAGTGAGAACCAGGTAATTTGCGCTGTTGACGTAGGTTCAACATTTATCAAGGCGACTCTTCGTGATGGTGTCGATAATGTCGTAGCGCGATCGACTGTCCCATATCCACGGGATACTGTTGAAGGAGATTTGAGAGGGCATAACTCTCTTTGGATCGCTTTCACCTCTGTCATCAATGAGGTATCTGCAAATCAGAAGCCGGATGCCATCATAATTTCGTGTCAGATGGCCGGGCTAAGCATGGTTGGTCAGGATGGAATGCCAATCGGTCCATTAATTCCCGGGGTCGATATGCATTTCCCAAGGATCAATATGGTTGATGTAAGTGCCTCTGGATGTGGCGATGAAGCAGTGTCAACCGTAGCCAAGTTACTGTGGCTTACGGAGGAATCTCCGAATTTCGATATCTCGAAAGTGCGGATTGGCGGAATCAAGGAATTTCTACTTCAAAAACTTACAGGGCGATGGGTAACTGATCCCGCTTCTGCCTCTTCAATGGGTTTCTACAGTATTGCGGAACAGGGTTGGTCAACTCAGACTTTGAGGGCAACCAAGATCGACGTTAGCCAGCTTCCTGAAATTGAAGTAATGGGAGAGGTTGTCGGGGGCGTGCTGGAATCGGCGGCTGAGTCCTGTGGGGTTTCTGCAGGCACACCTGTGTTCTGCGGTCTGGGCGATGGGCCAGCGGCTAACATTTCTAGCGGAGCAATAGGTTCGGACATTCTCTGCCTTTCGCGTGGAACTACGGTGGTAGCTCGCGTTCTTTTTTCAGGCACCATTCCCGATCTTGGGCCGCTTCCTTTTTTTACTCAGCACCTACAACAATCGTGGAAGTGTGTGGGAGTGCGGCTAACCGTTGATCCGAGCACGGGGTTCTTCGTGCTTCCGGGTGAGGACACGGCCAAAATCCCACCGGAGGGCATAGGCCAGTATTTGCAGCCGATGATTGATGCATTTCACGTTCAGGAAGTGCGACCTGCTGGCGGCCGGGATATCCCGCTTCCGGCCCATTGGTCAGTACATGAAGTGCCGGCCGATGCACAGGATGGGACGCGAGGAATGACTCTTATTGCCAGTGGTTGGAAGTTAGAAGAAGGCAGGAATTTATTTCTAGACAAGCCCACTGGCGCCGATGTTTATTAATCGAATTGAAGGGTCGTGTGATCGATCATGAACAATCACAAGCAGTCAGTGCAGCGACAATCTGCGGTCGACTTGACGGATCTGCCATTGAGCATTCGGGGCTTATCGGTAGGTGTCGTAGATTATCCGGATGCACCTCTCCTAGATTCCGTCTACCTTGATGTTCGCCGTGGCGAGACCGTTGGTCTGGTAGGCGAATCAGGTAGCGGAAAAAGTTTGACATGCATGGCCATATTGAATCTGCTCCCACCTTCTCTCAGTGTGGATGGCGAGATTCTTCTCGGCGGCGAGAATGTGCGGACAATGTCTCAAAAACGGCTTCGGGAAATTCGCGGAACGAAGGCGGCAATGATTTTTCAGGAGCCAATGTCTTCTCTGAACCCAGTACTGACCGTGAAACAACAGATATTCGAAAGTTTGCGCGAGCCGAAATATGTAACTAAAGAACAGAAGCAGGCACGTGCAATCGAATTACTAAATCTTGTCGGCATTAATCAACCCGAACGACGACTTCATCAGTATCCTCATGAATTCTCTGGAGGCATGTGCCAGCGGATCATGATCGCTATCGCAATGGCTGGCGACCCGGAAGTTCTCATTGCAGACGAACCCACGACCAGTCTTGATGTGACGATTCAAGCGCAGGTTCTTCTACTGTTGAAGGAAGTTACATCGCACCTGGGTATGGCAATGCTTCTGGTTTCGCACGATCTGGGCGTCATAGCTCAAAATTGTGATCGCGTTGCCATTATGTATGCAGGACGGATTGTGGAAGAGGGACCCGTTGAAAAGATTTTTTCATCACCCACACACCCATATACCGAAGGACTTCTACGTTCACTTCCATCGATTGATGGGGTTTGGCAACGATTGCCTTCTCTCCCCGGGAGCGTGCCAACTGTAACTTCAATGCCCACCGGTTGTCGGTACAACCCACGTTGCCCACTTTCGATAGATCGTTGCTCTGTCGATGTCCCAGTGCTGAATGAAGTTTCGGGTAATCATTTTGTCGCCTGTTGGGTGAAGGGAAGTAAGTCATGAGTACTTTACTCAATGTTACAAATCTTAAGCGCACGTTCTCAGTTGATGCGGGTGGTCGATTCGGCCGACGACAGAAGATCAATGCGATCGAGGATGTTTCATATTCGGTCGATTCTCATGAGACCGTTGCACTAGTTGGTGAATCTGGATGCGGGAAAAGTACGACAGGACTTGCGACCTTAAGACTCATAGAACCTACGAGTGGATCCGTCGTATTTGACGGAGAAGATTTCTTGGCTCTAGGAGGCGAGGCACTTAGAGGGACTAGGGCAAGTGTGCAGATAGTTCTGCAAGATCCAAAATCTCAATTGGATCCGCGGATGAAATTGAGACATTCTGTTGCTGAACCATTACGGGCTCACGACCTCGGAGACAAGAGAGAGATCGACGACAGGGTTCGAGAATGTTTCGAACTCGTTGGACTTGACCCATCTTTCGGAGAGAGATTTCCACATCAGATTTCAGGTGGACAGCGTCAACGGGTCAGTATTGCCCGTGCGATAGCTACAAATCCCAAACTGATTGTTTTAGATGAGGCAGTTTCTGCATTGGATATTTCCGTGCAGACACAAGTGATGAACTTGTTGCTTGACTTGCAGGAGCGCATTGGTCTTTCCTATCTCTTCATTTCACATAGCATGGCATCTGTTCGGTATCTGGCCGACCGTGTGGTGGTGATGTACCTTGGACGCGATGTAGAAACGGCGCCAGCCGACGAATTCTTCAATTCGCCAGCTCATCCATATTCCCAAGCACTGCTCTCTGCCGTTCCAATTCCTCGAGTCGGCGAGAAGCGTGAGCGGATCATTCTTAGCGGGGATGTTCCAAGCCCCTTTAATGTTCCAAGCGGTTGCGTTTTTCGGACTCGATGTCCACGCGTCCAATCAATATGCAGTACGGAGATACCGGAGAGAAGAGTTATTGGACCCTCGCGGGTCGTTGCTTGCCACTTCCCCCTTATCGGATAGGGAGTAGGCGAGTAGCGTCGAGGTTTTGAACCTAAAACTCGAGCATTGCTCGCGCTTCGCTATGTGCAAATTTTTCTCTTAGGCGCTCTACTCGTCTTCTTTTTTTCCAATGAAGCGGCGTCAGCCCCAGCGTATTTGAGAATGTAACTCCCTGATCGTCAGAGAATCTGTAGGTAACCCCTTCATCGTCAATGGTGTATTTGATTATAGAATTACCGACTACCACGAGTAACAGACCTTCTCGGAGCAATTTCTTGGCTTGTTTTTTGTAGCGTCTTCGATTGGAGAAATAAAATTGCGTCATAAGATCCAGGAAAGCCTGCTCTTCCTCGGTCTCTATGAAAGGCTCGCCTGAGCCATCGTAAATCTCCACATCTCAAGTTTAACTCAGGTGCCGCAATGAAGGTGGATAATAGATTTCGATCGAGTACGACCTGCGTACTGCCACTTGCCCGCGATAATCGCTTTTGCATAAGCAATACCAAAGTAAATCTCTGTTAAGAGACTTTGCAAATGGTCTTGGCGTTCACCTCTATGTATTTAAGTTTGCGACGCCGAGCAATGAGGTAGAAATATGTGCATTATCAACTTCGATGCGACAGGACGCTTTAGGCGCTTTGGGATGCGCGGTCGCAGCGTTGGATTGGCGTTGGGGACCAACCCTATTTAATCGGGGCAGCTGACTCAATTTCTGCAGCAAGAATTGAAACTGCTGTTGTTATTTCGGTGATCCGATCTTCATAATTATCAGGGTAGTAACACCAGCCGCTCTTAAAGCGTTGAGTGCCATCCAAATCTTCAGTTTCTAAATTGAAGCCCATGTTGTAGCTAAGCCCGTATGTGGTGAGAATGATTCTTTTTCCCAAAAATACAAACGTGACAAAATCCTTTTCAATCAATTCTTGCGCGATCGATCGAAATTTAGATTCGTTGTCCGCAAAGATCTCAAAACCTCTTACAATAGTTGAGGCATCTTCATCCGGGTGAGGATTTGCGGGCACGAACTAATTCTCGCACTTTAGAGCCGGCATGGGTAGAGGATATTTCAGGTCCCGCAGTTAATTTCAATAGATTTGTCAGATCTCGCTCGCCCAGCGTATTTCCATCGCTCATTGATGAGAGCCTTTGAGGTGGCAATTCCGAAATACGTGGTTCTTATGTAGTTACGACAAGCTATAAAAGCAGCGTCATTCCTGACTAGATACCCTGAAGATTTTGGGTTTTTTGGGTCTGTAGTTTTAGTCCTAAGTAAGTGGTTTCCAAATTTCCCAACTTTGTAGAGCTGTACGGTTAACAAAACCTGGCTGTGTGGAACATTGCATTTAGAGCGGGCACTTACTAACACACCTCGTATGTTCTGAAAACGAACCATATGTCGAGAAATATGTACGTTATCAATCTCTATTCCACATACTGACTTAGCCGAATGCGTCAACTTTACAGCTGCATTTGCGCCAGATGTGCTCAAGAACGCGTTAAGAGTTAGACCATAAGCAATAATTAACGAAGTTAGCTTTGTTAGTTTAGAAAGAGTTGTCATGACTGAGAATTACAAAAATCAGTGACTGGTGTCAGAAGTTATCCACAGCCCTAATACATTGATTTGAGGCACTTACAAAGCAACTTCTTCGCCGAACGATTTTCAACACCCCAAAATGACTCCCGCCTCGCCATGTGCAAGGTAAGTCAATGAATAGATTAATTCATGATTCAGCCGAAGCTATTAGAGCACAGCTCTTAAAGCGGAGATTGTCAACCTAAAACTCGAGCATTGCTCGTTCTTCGCTATATGCAAATTTTTCTATACGGACAGAGGGGTTGGGGTTCAGAAGCGAGATTAAGGCCAGAGGTCCACTTCAGTTTGGGCCATCATCAGGAGGATTACTTCACTTGCCTTCTTCCGCCATCTTGGAAGAGCTTTCCTAGGTAACTCATGGAAATTTAATCCATCATCCTGACCAATCGAAACTGTAATTCCATTTCCACTAACGAAATATCTAATGGTGACGCCCCTGACCTCCATTTCAAGCTCGCCATTTTTAAGAAGTGATTGCGTCTGTTTTATGTAGCGAGGACGGTTATTCTCCAATCGGGTTTCTATCGAGATAGAATGCGCGTCACTTATTGAAAGCACTTGGTAATTGGAAAATCCATGATTGTTATTAAATTTCACTTTTTTAGAGTATGAGAACATTTTCATAGCAATTAGCGATTCAAAATTGTACGGGCTTCGCTGTCTGCGAATTCCGCCATAAGTCTTTTCAATTTCTCGTGTTTGCGCCATCCGAGACTCGACCACCCCAACTTACAGTAATCAAACCCACCATCCGTTGAGACGCGAAAGGTACATCCATCGTCTTCCAATGTATAAAGAAGGAGTGAATTGTTGATCGTAATTGAAAATTCTCCATTCTTCATCAGGAGTTCGGCTTGCATTTCATACCGAGAATGATTCTTCAACTCCAGGTCGTAAATGAGTTGGAAATAGGCACGCTCTTCCTCCAATTCCTCAGGAGTGAGAGAGTTCTCGACATCGTTGTCCATGGTCAGAGATTATCTCAAGTGCCACAATCAAGGGGGACAATTTTTCGTGACCTAGCCGGATGTGCTGTAGATTTTTGCCCGGCTATTAGAGCTTCCGCAAACGCAATCCCGTAGAATGATGACTTCTTAGTTGAAGCACACCTCCTAAATGTCTGTAAATTCTTCACCCGCATGCCAGAGGAAGTTGCAAGGAAGGGATTCGTAAATTTTTCAGTAATCAAATAATCTCTAAAAAGGCCCACTTTATATATTTGCACCGTTAATTTAACATTGCGTTGAGGGACGTTGCAGATGGATTGAGCATTAACTTTTACCGCCTTGAGCCCCATTGATTCATTTAGATGAGTTGAAAGGTGAGCATTGCCAATTTCAATACGACAGGACGCTTTTGGCGCTTTAGGGCGGGTCGTTGCTGCGTTGGAGGGAGTTGAGAAAAGTAAAGGAAGGATGGCCAAGAATGCAGCGGATAATGCCATTGGTTTTCTGAATAGTTTTGAGTATGTAGTCATGTCCGAGGATGACAAAATCCAAGGAGGCCCCGAGAAAGTTATCCACACGGAGAGAAAAATTGGCGGAGGATGTCCCAACCAGAAGACTGCCTGTATCAGGCAGGGGTTCCTCGTAAATAAGCGACCGATAGATATGTGTGATTCAGCCGAAGCGATGAGAGCAAAGCTCTCGGAGCGGAGGATGAGGGATTTGAACCCTCGGTAGGTTGCCCTACACACGCTTTCCAAGCGTGCGCACTCGGCCGCTATGCGAATCCTCCAGGGTGAGAACTCTATCGGTGGTCTAAGTATGATTAGCGCCAGATCCCTCGTGCGGCATTATCGTGCTGAACTCCCCCAGGGCTGGAAGGCAGCAAGGGTAAGTGCGCTCTAATGGGTGCACGAGGGGTCCTTTTAATCGAATTCTTTATGCGGGAGGAGTAAATAGGTGGCACTGGCGCTCTATCGCAAATATCGTCCTTCGGTCTTTTCCGATGTTATCGGCCAAGAGCACGTGACCATCCCGCTTTCAAACGCCCTGGCATCGGGTCGCACTCACCATGCCTACTTATTTTCGGGTCCGCGGGGATGCGGGAAAACCTCAAGTGCTCGGATCATGGCGCGTAGCTTGAATTGCGAACTCGGTCCTACGCCTACTCCCTGTGGTGAATGTCAATCGTGCCGAGACCTAGTCGCAAACGGTCCTGGTTCACTTGATGTCATCGAACTGGATGCTGCCACTCATGGACTGGTGGATGATGCTCGCGATTTACGCGACAAAGCTTTCTTTGCGCCAGTGCAGAGTAAGTACAAGATTTATATTATTGATGAGGCTCACCAACTTGGACCTGGCGCAGCGAACGCTCTTTTGAAAGTCGTCGAAGAACCGCCTCCTCATGTAATTTTTATTTTTGCAACAACAGAGCCAGAGAAATTGATTTCGACTATCCGCTCGCGAACGCATCATTACCCCTTTCGATTAGTGCCACCTGGAATCTTGGCCGCTAACTTGGAGAAGATTTGCAATGCAGAAGGCGTCAAAGTTGCTAAGGGTGTTATTCCCTTGGTTGTCCGTGCCAGTGGTGGCTCGGTACGAGATGCGCAATCCATTCTTGGACAACTACTCGCGGGCGCAGGTAAAGAAGGAGTGAGTTACGACATCGCCATCCAACTCCTGGGCTTTACCGATAGCGCGCTTCTGGATGATGCTATTGATGCTCTTGCAGCCCACGACGGCGCAACGCTCTTCAAAACGGTTGACCGGGTTATCGAATCTGGCCATGACCCACGTCGGTTTGCAGCGGATTTATTGGAGCGATTGCGCGATCTCATGATTGTCGATGCGCTTCCATCTGGTGGTGCGAGTGCGATTCTGCGCGAAGTATCAGATGACCAAATCGAGCGAATGGCTGCACAAGCACAAAGAATCGGTTCGGCAAGTTTGTCGCGCGCTGCCGATATTGCGGCTGAAGGTTTAACTCAGATGCGTGGCGCAACTGCACCAAGACTGATGCTGGAATTGATCTGCGGACGAATGTTATTGCCGATCAGCGATGATTCCGATCGCGGTTTATTGGTGCGCGTGGAGCGACTTGAGCGCGCCGAAAACTTAGCCCCTATGAGCTCATCGACCCCAAGAGTTGAGGCGTTGAAAACGGAAGCGCTAGAGACAAAAGCGCCAAAGAGTGAATCCATAAAGGTTTCGTCGGAGCCGGCTGATGGAGGCGACACTAAAAAAGTTCTTCCTGTGTCGCCAAATCAGTCGGAGCAGACGAAACCGGAGAAGATTGTTGCCCCTCCCGTTAGCAATGTAGACATTGCGGGACTGCGCAGACTCTGGCCTGATGTGATTGAAGACGTCAAGAAGCGCCGTCGCCTGACATGGTCTCTGCTCAGTACCAGTGCGCAGGTTCTTGCGGTTGATGACAGCGCAATCACAATTGCCATTGTGAATGCCGGGGCACGTGATTCCTTTATCCGATCTGCAAGCGATGAGATTCTGCGCCAATCCTTTATTGATGTGGTTGGACTAGATCGAAAGATCGAAGTCGTTGTCGATCCATCAATTGATCCAAATACACCACAGGCGCGAGCGGTGCGGGTGGATGAATCACCCACGGATGCCAATTTGCTTACGGGACAGGCGCTCCTAGCCAAAGAATTAGGCGCGCAGTTCATTAGCGAGAAACCCCGCTGATGAGTGGCATGTATGAAGGTGCCATACAAGATCTCATTGATGCTCTGGGTCGCTTGCCTGGCATAGGCCCAAAGAGTGCCCAGCGCATCGCTTTTCATATCCTTCAATCCGAAAGCGAAACTGCCGCGGCTTTAGTGGATGCGATCCGGACGGTAAAGGAGCGCGTGAAGTTCTGCACTATTTGCGGCAATGTCTCCGAAGAGAGCCAATGCCGAATCTGCCGTGATCCGCGCCGAGAAAATTCCTCCATCTGCGTGGTGGAGGAGAGCAAAGATGTGATTGCAATCGAGCGCACTCGAGAGTTCCGCGGCAAGTACCACGTGTTGGGCGGGGCTATCAGCCCAATCGACGGCATCGGCCCGGATCAACTGAGGATCCGTGAACTCCTGGCTCGACTGGCCGATGACTCGGTCACTGAGATTATTCTGGCCACCGACCCCAACTTGGAGGGCGAGGCAACCGCCACGTACTTGGCCCGCCTCCTTAAGCCCATGGGTATCAAAGTCTCACGTCTTGCCAGCGGCCTTCCGGTAGGCGGTGACCTTGAATACGCAGATGAAGTAACCCTGGGACGAGCATTTGAGGGACGACGGACCGTTGAGAACTAATAATCTCACTATTTGAACGGTTATTCATCTTAAAATGTGAGATAAGGTACCAAAGATTCCCCGGGTAGTTCATAATTGCGCCATGGGTCTGATTGTTCAAAAATACGGTGGTTCCTCTGTTGCCGACGCCGAGGGAATGAAGCGGGTTGCGGCCAGGATTGTGGCTACCAAGCGCGCCGGCAACCAGGTTGTGGTTGTCGTAAGTGCCATGGGTGACACAACTGATGAACTGATCGACCTGGCCAACCAGATCACTCCGATCCCACAGGGCCGCGAGCTCGACATGTTGCTCACTGCCGGTGAGCGGATTTCGATGGCACTTCTTGCCATGGCAATCTCCAATCTTGGTCACGAGGCGCGCTCTTTCACCGGCAGCCAGGCAGGCGTCATCACTGATTCGGCACATGGCAAGGCTCGAATCATCGATGTCACTCCGGGGCGAATCAGAGAAGCAGTCAATGAGGGTGCGATTGCAATTGTGGCTGGATTTCAGGGAATCAGCCAGGACACAAAAGACATTACGACCCTTGGTCGCGGTGGATCAGACACGACTGCCGTTGCTCTAGCTGCGGCATTAGATGCAGATGTCTGTGAAATTTATACCGATGTCGATGGAGTTTATAGCGCGGATCCTCGCGTTGTACCGAACGCTCGGAAGTTGAAAACTGTCACATACGAAGAAATGCTCGAACTCGCAGCCAGCGGTGCAAAAGTTCTGCATCTCCGATGCGTTGAATATGCACGCCGATATGAAATGCCGATACATGTTCGTTCATCTTTCTCAACCAACGAGGGCACGTGGGTGGTTAAGAACCATCCCGAAGGAGACACTATGGAGCAAGCCATCATCTCTGGAATCGCACATGACAAGAGCGAAGCCAAAATCACAATCGTGGGTGTGCCAGACCGCACCGGTGTTGCCGCTCGTATATTCCAAGCTATCGCGGATGCTGACATCAATATCGATATGATCGTTCAGAACGTATCTGCAGCATCGACGGGTCTGACAGATATTTCATTCACTCTTCCAAAGAGCGAAGGCGCTAATGCAACAGCAACACTTAAGCGCATTCAAGGTGAGGTTGGATTCCTTTCGATTCAATATGACGACCAGATTGGCAAACTCTCACTTGTTGGCGCTGGAATGCGCTCGCATCCTGGTGTTACCGCCAATTTCTTTGCAGCTCTCTCAGAGGCTGGCGTAAACATTGAAATGATTTCTACTTCCGAGATTCGCATTTCGATTATCTGTCGAGCAGCCGATCTTGAACGTGGCGTGATCGCCGCACATTCCGCCTTTGAACTGGATGATTCCGATGGAGAAGCAACCGTCTACGGGGGAACCGGTCGATGAGTCGTAAACCATCCCTTGCTGTTGTTGGTGCCACGGGCGCAGTGGGTACTGTCATGTTGGAGATACTTTCTACGCGCCCCGATGTGTGGGGTGAAATTCGTCTGGTCGCCTCCGAACGAAGTGCCGGCAGGCGATTGGTCTGCCGTGGAGAAGAGATCACTGTATTTGCGCTCTCACCAGAGGTTTTCGACGGAATTGATGTCGCGATGTTCGATGTTCCCGATGAGGTTGCGGCTGAGTGGGCACCCATTGCCGTATCTCGAGGTGCCGTAGTCGTTGATAACTCAGGAGCCTTCCGAATGGATGATGATGTTCCGCTCGTTGTTCCAGAAGTGAATCCACTGGACGCGCAGAAACGTCCGCGTGGGATTATCTCCAACCCCAATTGCACGACTCTCACGATGATTGTCGCCATGGGCGCATTGCACCGCGAGTATGAATTGAAAGAACTTGTTGTCTCGTCTTATCAAGCAGCATCGGGTGCGGGTCAGGCGGGCATCGACACCTTACGTGAGCAGATGGAGCTCCTTGCTGGGACAGACGCGGGCACTATCGCCGGTGATATTCGTTCAAAGATTTCCGACCTGGGGCCTTTTCCAGCGCCACTTGCACTCAATGTTGTGCCATGGGCGGGATCTCTTAAAGCAGATGGATATTCCTCTGAAGAACTTAAAGTGCGCAATGAGTCACGAAAAATTCTTGGGTTGCCCAACCTCAAAGTCTCGGCAACGTGTGTACGTGTACCGGTAGTGACTACTCACTCTCTGACCGTGCATGCTGTTTTTGGAAAAGAGCCCTCGCGCACGGCAGCGCAAGATATTTTGCAGAACGCGGCCGGCGTGAAATTGGTCGATGATCCGATCAACCATAAGTTTCCAACGCCTGCAGATGTAGTTGGGACCGATCCCACATGGGTTGGACGAGTTCGCAAGAGTCTTGATGATCCAATGGCGTTGGATCTATTTGTGTGCGGCGACAATCTGCGTAAAGGTGCGGCCCTCAACACCGCACAAATTGCCGAACTACTTGCCGAAGAATTCAGCGAGTAATCCAAAGTGAGTAAGGATCAGAATCGAGACGAACGCGTCATTTCTCATTTCGGTGGCGAGTGGAAAGCGTTTAACTATCTTGATGCTGGTCAATTAGAAGAACTTCGCGAACAGTTTTCTGCATACATTCGCGCATTACCCGAGGAAGTTAAAAGCCGCACCGACATGTCGATTGGCGATTTTGGTGCGGGAAGCGGCCGCTGGGCCCATTTCTTCTTGGATTTTGCGAAGGAGTTATGGTTAGTTGAGCCCGGAGTCGAATCGTTTGAGATTCTTCAGGAGCGGTTTGCTGTGAATGAGAAGGTACGCCTTCTCAACCAATCTGTTTCTGAGAATTCAGTTCCTGCAGAATCCCTTGATCTTGCCGTGTCTCTTGGCGTCCTCCACCACATCCCCGACACGATGCGCGGCATGAAGGACATCTATAAGAAAATGAAGCCCGGCGGGTATTTTCTCTGCTATTTGTATTACGCCCTTGATGACAAACCGTCCTATTATCGAATGATTTGGCGAGCCTCGAATCGATTGAGGTTCATGGTTTCGAAGTTGCCGTACCTTCCCAGAAGGTTGGTCTGCGAGTTCATCGCTTTATTTATTTACTTTCCTTTGGCGAGAATATCTAAAGTGCTTAAGAAAGTTGGAATCGATCCGCACAATGTTCCGTTGCATCACTATCAAGATATGACCTATTACGTCATGCGAAATGATGCTTTCGATCGATTCGGGACATCACTAGAGCAACGTTTTACCAAAGCTCAGATCACCGAAATGGTAGGTGGCGCTGGATTTGATCTTTCGACTCTGCATTTCTCGGATGCTGAGCCTTTCTGGACATTCTCGGTAAGAAAACCACTCTTGAGTTCACTCCAATAGTCACGTCCACTTTTCTAACAACCAACGCAACACGCAACGCCTTGCGAGCATCTTGACTTGGGCACTACGGGAGTTTGGTAATCAAGAGTTGAGTGCCTCTATCTGAGTGAAATTTTCACCCGGTTGCTCAAAGTGCCATTGCCTATCTCTAATTCTTGGGCAATTTGGGTCACGGGGCGACCGGTTTGGAGCGCGAACTGTGCTCCTCAAAGCGCCTAGTACGTGTTTACCCCCATCGCCCTACGTGTATTTCTACCTCTATTTATACGAGTAATACCCTCTGGAAAGCGCGGGGAGCACGGATGTAGGAGCGTGATGGGTCGGGCAGATTAGAGCCATAGGGAAGAACCCCTCGAACTGAAGGGAAATATCATGATCAGAACATCTAGCCACAAGAACGATGGCACTTTCGCTGGTCGCACCATCGCCGTTCTGATCATTTCCGCCTCAGCCCTTCTGGGCGGTGTTGCATTTGGATATGCCGCAGCCAGCGTCGGTGGAGCAGGTAGCACCTCAGTTAGCGTCTATGGACCTTCCCATCTCAAGGCACCTTTAACGGATGCATCCATCAGTGTTGCCACAGGCGATGCCGCAGTCTCCCCCTCTGCGGCTCCCGCTGAAATGGCACCTTTGACGGCCCCCATTGAAATGGCACCCCTAAGCGTGCCAGCGGCTTCCACGGAAATGGCACCTTTGACAGTATCAACGAGTGCTTATGGACCTTCACATCTCAATGGACCATTGAAGTAATCACACATACTCTGGCATCTGGGATGAGTCAACGCAGGACGTTCAAATCCAGCGGATTAGAACCTATGATCTGTTTAGCGGGGTGTGGCGCAGCTTGGTAGCGCGCGTCGTAAGGGATGGTCGCAGGTTCAAATCCAGTCACCCCGACGCTGATCTTGTCACCATTGAAGTTTTTAGTAGATGTTACCTTGATGACTAGTAAAGTAGTCAACTGCCTAGTAAAGTAGTCATAAGACTAGTAAAGTAGTCAAGGAAGCGAAGGCAGAAAATGGACCTCACGACACCTGCTCATGCCGTCATCCCATCCCTTGATGCCGAAGTTCTGCTTGCCCTAGTTGGGATAACAATGCCGATGACTGGCAGGCAAATAGAACGACTCATAGAAGCCAAGAGTTATCGAGGTGTAAGTCTTGTTTTGGATCGTCTTCGAGAGCAGGGTCTTCTTAACGTTCAAAAGGCTGGAAATGCCAACCTATACACATTTAACCGCGATCACGTAGCCGCACCAGCGGTGGAGGCTCTTGTCGATCTTCGGGGGAAGTTTTTTGAGCGAATTGGAAGGGCAATCACTGAATGGACGATTCATCCTGTGTCTGCCGCTGTATTCGGTTCTGCAGCCAGGGGGGACGGTGGCGTTAAATCCGACATTGACATGCTGATTATTCGACCAAATCGTCTGCGTCCCAGTAGTCGTAGTGACGAGTTGTCGGAAGTAGTTGAGCCCCAGAAGAGTTACTCCGAAATGTGGAGTGCCCAACTCCTTGAACTTAGTCACTGGGTATATCGGTGGTCGGGTAATCCAGCCAGTCTCATTCAGGTATCGCTATCCCAATTTCAAGAAATGGTGGAACGAGGTGAGCCCATTGTTGAGTCATTGCGAGATGATGCTCGATATATCTGGGGACCCGATGCTCTGAAGATGGTTGAGGCGCGGAGATGAGTGCAGCAAAACTTGGACGAAGCGGTACTTGTGGGAAGCCCGAAGCCAGAATCCGCCTAAAGTCAGCTCGCAAATACCTTGAGTCCGCCGATCTGTTGGAGGGTGAGGCACTCGAGGGGATCGGAGAATCTGGCAGCGTGGCAGCATCAATGGCTGTACTTGCTGGGATTGCGGCATCAGACGCTGTCTGCTGTTTCAAACTCCACATCCGCTCTCGCGGTGACGACCACCGAAAGGCTGCAGAGTTCCTACGGCAGATTGAAGGAGGCGATAAGGCGGCAGGGGACCTCTTGGAACTTCTTTCGTTAAAGGACACAGCTCAATATGGCATGATCCACATCTCACTAAACGACTTGAAGATCGCAATGCGACGCGCACAGTCTCTTGTGGAATTTGCAACGAGGACCCTCGGAGCAAGTTGAGCAAGTGCATAACTGCTCCATAAACAGTATGGAATGAAAATCATCTTAGGGCGTAGTGCCTCACGTCAAGATGCGGATTAGAACCTATGATCTGTTTAGCGGGGTGTGGCGCAGCTTGGTAGCGCGCGTCGTAAGGGATGGTCGGACGTTCAAATCCAGCGGATTAGAACCTATGATCTGTTTAGCGGGGTGTGGCGCAGCTTGGTAGCGCGCGTCGTAAGGGATGGTCGGACGTTCAAATCCAGCGGATTAGAACCTATGATCTGTTTAGCGGGGTGTGGCGCAGCTTGGTAGCGCGCGTCGTTCGGGACGACGAGGTCGCAGGTTCAAATCCAGTCACCCCGACGAAGTAAGAGTCACGAGGGATACCTCGGGCGGACTTGCAACGCGTATACGCGCATACGGACTTGTCCCCATACCAGCAGAAACATTGAGCCATGGCTCTTTCCCGAACCGCGTAAGCCCTCTTGCCCTCCACGTTGGCAGATCGCAATTGGTTGTAAGCGCTCTACTCCCCCCAATCCAGGGCAGGCGAACCTGTCCACCGTGTGTGTGTCCGGCGAAGATTGCATCTAGACCGTCATCGCGCATTGCGTCGAGTACTCGAAGATAGGGGGCGTGCGTGACGCCTATGGCTATATCTGTAGTTGAATCTGGTTGGCCAGCTACAAGTGAGTAGTCATCTCGATTCAAATGGGCATCATCTGTGCCGCGCGCTTCGATGAGGCTTCCATTGACGGTAAGTAAGGCACGCGAGAAGTTGAGGTTTCTCCATCCTCGATCGGTGAGCCCTGCGGCAAGTTCATGCCACGGCAGGGGCTCACCATGGATGCGCTCTCCATGGTCTGGCGTGAGATACGAGAGAGGATTCTTCAGTCGAGGAGCGAAGTAGTCGTTTGAACCGAATACGAAGAGACCCGGAATATCGAGCAATTCATCGAGTGCATCTAGAGCGATGGGCACAGCATCGATCGAGCCCAGAAAATCGCCTGTACTAATGACGAGGTCGGGTTGGAGTTGGACGAGACTCTTAATGTCGGCAATCTCGCGCTTTCGATCAGGAGTGAGATGCAAATCTGAGAAATGGAGAATTCGGATGGAATTGCACCCCGCCGGAAGGATCGGCATTTCTGCCTCTCGTACTACAAAACCCATACCAACTCCTATTCCCTAGCATGAGAAGATACCGCTATGGGACTTAAAGAAACACTCCGAACCGATCTGACAGAAGCGATTCGATCTCGCGATGAATTGACCTCGGGCACAATCCGAATGGTTCTAACGGCAATCACAAATGAGGAAGTCTCCGGCAAGAGCGCCCGCGAGTTGAGTGAAGCAGAAGTCATCACCGTGCTCTCGCGTGAAGCGAAAAAACGCCGTGAAGCAGCAGAGGCTTTCGAAACGGGAGATCGTCCAGAGAGGGCAGCCCTAGAACGAGCAGAAGGTGAAGTGATTGCGAAGTATCTCCCTGAACAACTCAGCGATGAGAAATTGAGGCAGATGATTGCCGAGGCAATTGCGGAAACCGGGGCAGCGGGGCCGGCAGGGATGGGACTCGTGATGAAAGTGCTCTCGCCTAAGATTGCCGGCAAAGCAGATGGAGGTACGGTCTCTGCGGCCGTACGGGAAGCACTCTCCAAATAATCTTTTACGGTAAACCTAAACGCGAGACCAAGAACAGAGAAGGTGTGGAATGAAATTTGAATACGTGACAGTTCCGTTATTGACGCACGCAACCAAGCAGATCCTCGACAACTGGGGTTCTGAAGGGTGGGAATTGGTGCAGGTAATTCCAGGGCCTGGTGGTGGAGATCAACTAGTCGCATATATGAAGAGAGAGATCAAATGACCAACGTACGCGCAAAACTTGCCGAACTCGGCTTAGAACTTCCAGTTGCTGCCAAACCTATTGCGGCGTACGTACCCGCGGTACGTACTGGAAATTTGGTTTTCACTGCAGGACAACTCCCCCTTGTTGATGGGAAGATTTCTCTCACGGGCAAAGTTGGCGGTGCAGTTAGCGTTGAAGAGGCAAAGGCGCTGGCTCAGATTTGCGCACTTAACTGTTTAGGCGCAGTGGAAACAGTTGCAAATGTGGACGACATCGTAAAGATCGTCCGAGTTGTTGGATATGTAAACGGAGTACCAGGTTTTATAAATCAGCCAGCAGTCGTGAATGGTGTGAGCGAACTCTTCCTTCACATTTGGGGCGAAGCAGGAAAGCATGCGCGATCAGCAGTGGGAATTGCTGAATTGCCGATGGACTCACCCGTGGAGGTCGAACTCACCGTTGAACTGCGTGGGTGATTAACGCCCGCGCTTGTTCAAACGATCGACATCAATGATAAGGACTGCACGACCGTCGAGTCGGATCCAATTACGACTTGCGAAGTCCGCGAGTGCTTTGTTTACCGTTTCGCGCGAAGCGCCCACGAGTTGTGCGAGTTCTTCTTGCGTGAGGTCGTGGTTAACGTAAAGACCTTCATCGGTCTCTTTTCCAAAGCGATCACCCAGATCCATAAGTGCTTTTGCAACACGACCTGGAACATCCGAGAAAACTAGATCGCCAACAACTTCATTGGTGCGACGCAATCTTTGCGCCAATCGCTCTAGTAAATCGAGTGCAACCTGCGGGTGTCGTGTAACCCACGGAATAACTTGATCGTGTCCGAGACTTAGGAGTCGAACGTCAGTGACCGCGGTTGCAGTTGCGGTGCGCGGGCCGGCATCAAAGAGGGAGAGTTCGCCGAACATTTCGCCCGGTCCAAGAATTGAAAGTAAATTCTCTCGACCATCTCCGCTGGATGTACCCAATTTTAATTTGCCTTCGATGATCACGTAAAGATGATGTCCCTCGTCGCCTTCAGAGAAGAGAGTTGCACCTTTTGGTAGTCTCACCGTGTCCATGGTGGCACGTAGGGATGCGGCTGAGGCGTCATCGAGGGCAGTAAATAATGGGGCGCGGCGAACAATCGCTTCGTCTTGAGTCACGGGGGGACTTTACTAGCAAATGGGCCAAAGTTTCACCTTTAGTTCCAGACGCGTAGCCTCTGATGCGTGATGACCGATCCGCAATCTGTGAAGAGCGCTCGCTCGATTTACCGGATCCTCTCCAAGACCTACCCCGATGTGCACTGCGAGTTGGATTTCAAGAACCCTCTGCAGCTCTTGGTCGCCACGGTGCTTTCTGCCCAGTGCACGGATAAGCGGGTGAACCAGGTGACTCCCGCCCTTTTCCGGAAGTACCGCACAGTCCAGGATTTCGCCGGTGCGGATCTTCTGGAAATTGAGGAGCTCGTGCACTCCACCGGGTTTTTCCGAGCCAAGGCTAGGAATATAAAAGGTCTGGCGATCAAGCTTGAGTCTGAATTCAACGGAAAGGTCCCGCGCACTCTGGAGGAGTTAGTGACTCTGCCTGGAGTGGGTCGGAAGACTGCGAACGTCGTGTTGGGGCATGCCTTTGACACGCCAGGTATTACCGTAGATACGCACTTTGGACGATTGAGTCGACGCTTTCAGTGGAGTCACTCGCTGGACCCGGTGAAGGTCGAACGCGATGTTGCTGCACTAATACCCCAACAGGAATGGACAAACTTGTCTCAGCGGATGATTTGGCACGGTCGGCGGATCTGTCACTCGCGCAAGCCGGCTTGTGGTGCCTGCCCACTAGCGAAGATCTGCCCATCAGTTGGGATTGGCGAGATGGATCCCGCACGGGCACGGGCACTCGTCAAGTCAGATTCGGATTTCCGATGAATCGTCCAAAGATTCTTACTATCTTTGTGATTTCATCAATCGTCTTATCAGGGTGTTCTTCTCAATCTACTGTGGTGCCAAAACTGGGAACCGTCGTTGGATGTGAATCAATTCCGCTCTCTTCATCTAATGAGGGGGTTGAGATTCCCTGTCTTGACGGAAACTCCACAGTTCACTTTAATCAATTGAAAGGACCTCTGATTCTTAATGTGTGGGGTTCATGGTGTGCTCCGTGTAAAGAGGAAATTCCGATCTTCCGTTCTTTTTACTCTAAAGCAAAGACCCAAATCCGCCTTCTCGGGGTCAACGTTGAAGAAGCGAAGCGGACCGACGCGACCAATTTTGTGATTGAGAATGGTATGACCTGGCCCAACTTAACCGACCCGGACGGAAGGACTCGCGGACTCTTTGGAATGGGAGTTCCCGTCACTTGGTTTATCGACACTGCGGGCAAGGTCGTTTATAAGAAGATAGGGGTGTTGCGAAACGAAGCAGAATTACGGACTCTGGCAAGTAAATACCTCAATATCACCGTAGGTTAGCGTCATGTTTGTAGACGCAGTTCTGGTTATCCTCGCCATTTTTGGCGTCATTACGGGTTTTCGAAGGGGATTCCTCCACACCATCTTTTCGACCGTTGGCTATATCGGTGGAGGCGTACTGGGATTGGCCCTGGCGCTTCAGTTTGCTGCAGAGGTACACAGTGCGATCAACAGATTTGGCGCGACAGTTCTTGCAATCTTTATTATGGCCGAACTCGGGAGACGCCTTCTTGGTGCATTGGCCCATTTCTTCCGAGCCAGACTTCTGTGGAGCCCACTTCGTTTTATAGATTCTCTTGCTGGAGTTGCTTTGGAATTATTGCGCGTCACCGTGATTTCTTACTTGGTGATCTCTGTAATTCTCTGGTCGCCCTGGAGCGCGGCAAGGAGCGCAGTTTCGGAAAGCACGATCTACCCAAAAATAAACGAGAAGATGCCTACATTCGTAACTCACTTACGCGCCGAGATTGAGAAAAGCTTAAACGCTATTCGTCCGCTGTAGCGCTCTGGAGTCCCTCCGAGATCAGCTTCATGATGTTTGGATCAGCAAGTGTTGTTGAGTCTCCTACGGCCCGATTTTCCGCAACGTCTTGGAGAAGCCGCCGCATAATTTTTCCGCTGCGAGTTTTTGGAAGTTCTGCGACTAAAATGATCTGTCGAGGTCGTGCGATAGGTCCAATTTCCTTCGCGACGTGATTTCGCAATTGCGCAATCAACTCACTGCCTTCAGCATGAGCAATTCCAGAACGCAGAATAACGAAGGCGACAATTCCTTGCCCAGTCATTGCATCCGATGCGCCAACGACTGCTGCTTCTGCGACTGCATCGTGAGATACCAGAGCCGATTCAACTTCAGTTGTGGAAATGCGGTGACCTGAAACGTTCATGACATCGTCGACTCGACCGAGCAACCAAATCGCTCCATCGTCATCGAGTTTGGCACCGTCTCCCGCAAAGTAAAGGTCATCAAATTTGGACCAGTAGTTTTCCTGGTAGCGCGCGGGTTCTCCCCAAATTCCGCGCAACATTGAGGGCCATGGTTGATCAATAATGAGGTAACCACCATGACCATTAGCCACTGGTTCGGCCTTCTCGTTGACCACTTTCACGCTGATGCCAGGCAGGGGTCGCATAGCCGAGCCGGGCTTACTTGCCGTGATGCCAGGCAGGGGTGAAATCATGATCGCTCCCGTTTCGGTCTGCCACCAGGTATCCACGATCGGGCAGCGTCCTCCGCCGATCAGGTTGTAGTACCACATCCATGCTTCAGGATTGATTGGCTCACCAACACTTCCAAGCAGACGTAGCGAAGATAAGTCGTGTGCTTGAGGATATTGATCACCCCACTTCATCCATGTGCGGATGAGCGTAGGTGCGGTGTAGAGAATCGAAACTTTGTACTTGGCGATCAATTCAAAAATTCGGCCCTTATGAGGAGTGTCCGGCGTGCCTTCATACATCACTTGAGTGGCGCCATTCATGAGCGGTCCATAAACAACATACGAGTGACCCGTAACCCAGCCGATATCCGCGGTGCACCAGAAGACGTCAGTCTCGGGCTTGAGATCAAAGACCATTTTGTGGGTGAATGCGACCTGAGTTAAGTAGCCCCCGGTCGTGTGGAAAATACCCTTTGGTTTGGCTGTGGTTCCGGAGGTGTAGAGAATAAAGAGCGGATGCTCACTATCAAAACTTTCCGCGATGTGCTGATCACTTTGACGATCGACAATCTCATCCCACCAGACATCACGGGCAGCGTCCCAGGCGACGTCCTGTCCAGTTCGCTTCACAACCAGAACTTTCTTTACCTTCGTTTCTCCAAGAAGTGCTTCATCAACGGCTGGTTTGAGTGCGAAAGCATTTCCCTTGCGGAAGCCACCATCGGATGTAATGACCAGAGTTGCATCGGCATCCCTAATTCTTGAAAGGAGTGCTTCGGCGGAAAAGCCGCCAAAGACAACAGAGTGAGGTGCGCCCAGACGGGCGCATGCCAGCATTGCGACAGCTGCTTCTGGAATCATTGGCATGTAGATCGCCACGCGATCTCCGGCTTTGACGCCCAGTTCGATGAGCGCGTTTGTCGCTTTTTTTACCTGAATAAAGAGGTCTGCGTACGTGATCGTGCGGGTGTCTCCAGGTTCGCCCTCAAAATGAAATGCCACGCGATCGCCGCGTCCTTCTTCAACATGCCGGTCGAGGCAATTGACCGAGGCGTTGATGGTTCCTCCGATAAACCACTTAGCGTATGGAGGCTGCCAGTCGAGGGCCTGATCCCAATGCTTCTCCCACGTCAACTCCTCCGCCTGCGTCTCCCAGAAAGCGATTCGGTCTCTGTTCGCCTGCGCATAGATAAAAGGTTGTGCATTGGCGTCCGCAGCGAATTCAAGGCTGGGCAGGAAGGTGCGGGTTTCGGTCAGTAAATTTTCAAGTGTCTCTTCGCTCATAGTCCGAGGAGATTACCGCCCATTCTCATAGTTGGGTAGCAATGCACCGATCTGCGTTGCTCACACGTGAGATTGGCGCGATGAGAGAGAGGCTCTCCTGCACAGAGAATGTCCGTCTCACATATTAGAACGAGAGAAAGGAACACATGAGCCTGATCGCATTTTTCACGATGTTTCTCAAGATTCTCGGCAATCCCGCCTTAGTCAGCGGGCTGGCCAGCATCTTGTTGAAGATACTCAAGACGCTCGGACACTGAGAGCCCAAACTGCCTCGCCCGTGAGGGTCAAAAAGATCGCGATGCGGCATCATTCCTCCTGGTGCCGCATGGCGATTTTTGGTTCTGGGCAGAATGTGGTGGGATAGGGCGTAAGCCTCCAATCGGCCCAATGGCGCGCTAGATGAGAGAATTACACTCGCGCCCATCATTGGAGTCGAAATGCCAATAGCCAGTCCAGAGATTTACTCAGAAATGCTCGATCGCGCTAAAAAAGGCGCCTTCGCTTATCCAGCCATCAACGTCTCATCATCTTCCACCCTCATTGCAGCTCTGCGCGGTTTTGCTGAAGCGCAATCTGATGGAATCATCCAATTTTCCTGGGGCGGCGCGGAATTTGCCTCTGGTTCGACCGTCAAGAAGATGGTGGACGGTGCGGTTGCCCTCGCAGAGTTCGCACATATCGTGGCAAAGAATTACAACGTTCAGATTGCACTTCACACTGACCACTGCCCCGCCGAAAAGCTCGATGGCTTTATGCGGCCGCTGCTTGATTTCGGTGCGCAGCGGATCAAAGATGGGAAGGCCCCACTTTTCAACTCTCACATGTGGGATGGCTCAGCCGTTTCCATGAAGGAGAACATGAGCATTGCAGACGAACTGATAGTGAAGTCAGCTGCCGCTAAAACGATCCTGGAATTAGAGATTGGCGTTGTCGGTGGCGAAGAGGATGGCGTTGAGGCAAAGCATGATGCCAAGTTGTACTCCACACCGGAGGATGCCATCTTGACGGCCGAAACTCTAGGTCTTGGTGAGCGCGGGCGTTACATGCTTGCTGCAACATTCGGAAACGTTCATGGAGTTTACAAACCCGGCAACGTTGTACTTCAACCAAAAATCCTCCAGGAATTGCAGGACGCGGTTGCGGCGAAAAAGGGCCTTGTTTCTGGTTCAAAGCCTTTTGACCTCGTATTTCACGGCGGTTCTGGATCGCTTCTGAGTGAAATTCGAGAGGCGCTCGATTACGGTGTCATTAAGATGAATATCGACACCGATACTCAATACGCCTACACCCGACCAGTGGTCGATCACGTGATGAAGAATTACGACGGCGTCCTCAAGATCGATGGTGAAGTTGGAAATAAGAAGATGTATGACCCACGTGCTTGGGGCAAGGCAGCTGAAGCAGGTATGGCTGCTCGTGTTCAACACGCATGTGACGATCTTCGCTCGGCAGGAACATCTCTACTCGCTTAATTTCTTCACTCTTCTAACGAAAGGCGTTACTTATGCCAGCCATAGTTCTGCTGGGAGCACAGTGGGGCGATGAGGGCAAGGGTAAAGCTACTGACCTGCTGGGTGACCGCGTTGATTATGTCGTCCGCTATCAAGGCGGCAACAACGCGGGTCACACAGTTGTTATCGGTGATCAGAAGTACGCACTCCACCTGCTTCCTTCTGGAATATTGAGTCCGGATGTTGTGCCAGTCATCGGTAATGGTGTTGTCATTGACCCCGGCGTACTTCTACAGGAGATAAAGGACCTCACGGAGCGCGGAATAGATTGTTCTAAACTGGTTATTAGTTCGAATGCGCATTTGATTACGCCTTATCATCGCACTATCGACAAAGTTACCGAACGCTTTCTTGGCACTTCCAAGATTGGTACGACAGGTCGAGGTATTGGACCAGCTTACGCAGACAAGATCAATCGGATTGGTATTCGCGTGCAGGATCTTTTTGATCCTTCGATTCTTCGTCAGAAAATTGAGAGTGCTTTACGAGATAAAAACCAAATTCTGGTAAAGGTATTTAACCGAAAGAACATCGAAGTCGAAGATGTGCTTGCAGAATATCTAGGGTATGCCGAGATATTGCGCCCATATGTCACTGATACAGGACTGCTCCTTAACAAGGCATTGGAGGAAGGCAAAATTGTCCTTCTCGAGGGATCCCAAGGCACACTCCTCGATGTTGACCATGGAACATATCCATTTGTCACTTCCAGTAATCCGACGGCGGGCGGGGCTTGCACAGGATCTGGCATAGGTCCAACCAAGGTTACGAAGGTAATCGGCATTGTGAAGGCGTACACAACGCGAGTTGGATCCGGTCCATTCCCAACAGAACTTCTCGATGAAGATGGCGAGAAGTTACGCACCATTGGCGGCGAAGTTGGCGTTACTACGGGACGCGCCCGTCGCTGTGGCTGGTATGACGCACCAATTGCGCGTTACGCCGTTCGAGTAAACGGACTCACTGATTTCTTCTTAACAAAGTTAGATGTTTTAACTGGTTGGGAGAAGATTCCGGTCTGTGTCGCATATGAAATTGATGGCAAACGTATTGAAGAGTTACCTTCTTCTCAATCGGATTTCCACCACGCAAAGCCAATCTATGAATACCTCTCTGGTTGGACCGAAGACATTTCTAGCGCGCGCAAACTTTCGGATTTGCCTAAGAACGCGCAAGCGTACGTAGCATTTCTCGAGAAGATTTCAGGTGCACCGATGAGCGCAATTGGTGTTGGTCCTGGAAGAAATCAGACCATCGTCGTAAAGGACTTTGTCTAAGGATGAATACTCTGGTGGGAGGCGTGGCTCAAATTATTGAGGCACTCCGATGAAAGTTCTACTCATTGGCAGCGGCGGACGCGAACACGCACTTGCATCCGGTCTGGCAGTTGATCCCGAGGTAGCAGAGCTTCATTGCGCACCTGGCAATCCCGGAATTTCCGAAATCGCAACAATTCATCCGGTCGATATGACCGACAATGCGGCAATTTTACTTCTTGCACAAGAGTTAGACGTTGATCTCGTTGTAGTGGGGCCAGAGGCGCCACTAGTGAATGGGGTGGCAGATGTATTGCGAGCAAGTGGATTTGCAACTTTTGGCCCGTCCAAGGCGGCGGCTCAATTAGAGGGATCCAAAACTTTTGCAAAAGAAGTTATGAATGATGCCGGTGTCCCAACCGCACGAAGTTTCACTTGTACGACTCGACAGGAAATCGAGAGGGCCTTGGATTCGTTCAGCGCGCCATATGTTGTAAAGGACGACGGCTTGGCTGCTGGAAAAGGTGTGGTTGTTACGCGGGACCGTGATGTAGCCCTCAAGCACGCACTGAGTTGCAAGAAAGTCGTTATCGAAGAATTTCTCGACGGCCCGGAGATTTCACTCTTTGGAATTTCAGACGGGAAAAGAATCATTGCCATGCAACCGGCGCAAGATTTTAAGCGCGCGCGCGATCATGATGAGGGCCCCAACACAGGTGGGATGGGCGCATACTCACCACTTCCTTGGGCACCGACAGATATTGTCGAGCAGACCCAGCGGGAAGTTCTCGCACCGATGATTGCTGAAATGGCGGCGCGGGGTACTCCTTTTGTGGGTTTGCTTTATGCGGGTCTTGCACTCACAAACCATGGAACTCGGATTATTGAATTCAACGCTCGATTTGGCGATCCAGAGACGCAGGTACTGATTCCGCGTCTCATCACGCCTTTGGGAGCACTTCTGTATAAAGCGGCCATGCGAGATCTAGATGGGGTAACTCTGGAATGGCGTGAGGAGTCGGCAGTCACGGTGGTGCTGGCAGCACATGGCTACCCAGATTCGCCGCGGACGGGAGACCCGCTCACGGGCCTTCCAGATATTGATTGCGTACAGGTCTTCCAGGCTGGAACTGGCTTAGTAAACGACGAACTCGTCTCTAACGGTGGTCGGGTATTGGCTGTTACTGGTCTGGGTAGCGATCTTACGGAAGCGCGCAACTGCGCTTATCGCGGGATAAGCCAGATTCACTTGGAGGGCTCGTTTTTCCGCACGGATATAGCTTTCAATGCCTCGATTGCGGAGAAGGGCAACTGATGGGCGAGAATGTACCAGTGAGTGTTCTGGCGAGTAGATATGCATCAGGTGCAATGCGCGAGATCTTTGCGCCGGAAGCCAAAATAATTTCTGAGAGAAAACTCTGGCTTGCAGTCGCACGAGCTCAATCCAAACTCGGTCACCCAATTAGCCAGGATGTTATTCGGGATTACGAAAAGGTAATCACTCAAGTTGATCTCTCTTCCATCGATGCGAGAGAGAAGATCACTCGTCATGATGTGAAAGCAAGAATAGAAGAGTTCAATGCTTTGGCTGGCCACGAGGCTATCCATGCTGGAATGACAAGTCGTGACCTGACGGAAAATATTGAAGCACTTCAAATCAGAAATGGCTTGCTTATTGTCCGAGACAAGACGGTTGCTTTGTTAGCCCGCTTAGGTGAGCGAGCAACCCAATATGCCGATCAACCAATCGCCGGCCGTTCACACAACGTTCCGGCCCAGATCACAACTCTTGGAAAACGTTTTGCCTCAGCCTCGGAAGAATTACTTTTTGCCTACGAACGCCTCTCCTCTCTTTTGGAGCGCTACCCGCTTCGAGGAATAAAGGGGCCGGTCGGAACAGCGCAAGATTCCATCGATCTGCTCGGATCCTCGGAAGCACACAAGCAACTCGAACTCTCAATTGCTTCTGAATTAGGTTTTGATCACGTACTGGATTCAACAGGTCAGGTTTATCCTCGCTCCTTCGATTTTGATGTTCTCTCTTCGTTGCTTCAGATTGCAGCAGCGCCATCCTCGCTAGCGACTTCTATTCGGCTTATGGCGGGTGCCGAACTTGTCACGGAAGGTTTCAAGGCCGGACAAGTTGGCTCCTCCGCCATGCCGCATAAAATGAATACTCGTTCTTGCGAACGTGTAAATGGTCTCACTGTGCTTCTCCGCGGGTACGTCTCTATGGCTGGCGAATTAGCCGGAGACCAGTGGAACGAAGGCGATGTCTCATGCAGCGTTGTGCGCCGCGTGGCGATTCCGGATGCTTTTTATGCCATTGATGGGCTGTTGGAGACCATGCTCACCGTAATCAGTGAATTTGGTATTTTCCCGGCAGTTATTGAGGCAGAACTTGAGCGGTACCTGCCATTTCTGGCCAGCACCAAAATCCTGATGGCAAGTGTGAAGGCGGGTGTGGGTCGTGAAGCCGCCCATGAGATTATCAAAGAGCACGCAACCCAAGCTGCATTAGCCATGCGCGAAGGAAAACCCAACTTACTTCTCGCTGCTCTCGCTGATGATCCAAGGATTCCGCTGGATAGGGAGAGCCTGGCTGCACTCATCAGCAATCCCATTGAATTCACGGGCGATGCCCGTGAGCAGGTTGCCCGCGTTGTGAAGAGAATTGAATTGATTACCGCGACGCATCACGATGCCGCCAATTACAAACCAGGGACGATTCGATGAGCGGCTTTGGCCAAGCCGGGCCACCACCAGCAGCCGTAATTCCAGGCTGGACACATCTGCGAACTGGAAAGGTTCGTGATCTTTATTCAGACGCGTCGGGCCGCCTGTTGATGGTGACGTCCGATCGGATCTCTGCTTTCGACTGGGTTCTACCCACGCCGATTCCAACAAAGGGGGCCGTACTTACTCAGCTCTCACTCTTCTGGTTCGAACAGTTGAAGAGCATTGTTCCAAATCACGTCATTAGCGTGGATGTTCCATCAGAGGTGAAAGGCCGCGCGGTAATTGTTAAACCGCTGACCATGTTCCCCATTGAATGCGTGGCACGCGGTTACCTCACGGGCAGCGGATGGAGTGAGTATAAAAAGTCGCAGTCAGTCTGTGGCATTCCTCTTCCGAGTGGCCTACTGGATGGCTCACAACTTCCTGAAAATATTTTCACTCCTGCGACGAAGGCGGCAGTTGGAGACCACGACATAAATATCAATCTAGAACAAGCACTTGAAATTGTTCCTAAAGCAAATGAACTCAGCGATCTGACTCTCCAGCTCTATAGCGCCGCCGCTGATTACGCCAAGGGCCGCGGAATTATCCTCGCTGACACGAAATTCGAATTCGGCGTTGATGAAAATGATGAGATCACTCTGGGCGATGAGGCTCTGACTCCAGACTCATCCAGGTTCTGGGATGCACAAACATGGAGTCCTGGTGGAGCCCAGCCTTCTTTCGACAAACAATTTGTTCGCGACTACTTGGTGGAAAGCGGGTGGGATCGTGAATCCCCACCGCCGCAGTTGCCTGCAGAGATCGTCGAGAAGACGGCAGAACGTTACCGAGATGCATATTTGAGGCTTACCGGCACACCCTTCCAGGATTAGACGACAAAGGAGCAGATTCACATGGCAAAAATCGTGGTCGATGTCATGCTTAAACCAGAGATTCTCGACCCCCAAGGGCAGGCGGTGAGCGCCGCCCTTCCTCGCTTAGGTTTCACTTTTGCGACCTCCGTCCGGCAGGGAAAGCGATTTGAGATCGAAGTCGAAGGCGAGCCATCGGCCGCCCAATTGGCCGAGATCTCTCGAGTAGCGGAAACTTTGTTGGCGAACCCAGTAATTGAAAACTTCACGGTGAGAGTGGAGAAGTAAGTGAAAGTTGGCGTAGTCACCTTTCCTGGTTCGCTAGATGATCATGATGCCGCTCGTGCGATTCGTGCAGCCGGTGCAGAGGCAGTCTCTCTCTGGCATGCGGATCCCGATCTGCACGGAGTGGATGCAGTAATTCTTCCTGGTGGATTTTCTTACGGAGACTATTTACGTTGCGGTGCCATTTCGCGTTTTGCGCCGGTGATGACTTCAATTATTGAAAAGGCAAATGTTGGAATGCCGGTTCTAGGAATCTGTAACGGATTCCAAGTTCTATGCGAGTCACACTTACTGCCAGGTGCCCTGACTCGGAACCAAGGCCTGCATTTTCTCTGCACAGACCAGAGAATAAGAATTGAAAATACTTCCACGTCGTGGACCTCATCGTTTAGCAAAGACCAGGAAATTGTTATTCCACTAAAAAATGGCGAGGGATCATTTCAGTGTGATGATCCGACGTTGGAACATCTAGAGGGAGAAGGACTGGTTGTCGCTCGTTACGTTGGAGAGAATCCCAACGGATCGCGCAATTTAATCGCGGGGATTACCAATGCTCGAGGAAACGTCGTCGGACTCATGCCGCATCCCGAGCACGCCATTGATTCCCTGACGGGACCAAGTGCCGATGGGCTTCCATTTTTTACATCAATTATTAGCCAGATGGTAGGAAAGTAGATGTCATTAGATACAGTCGCGATTGCAAGTACTACTCCCAATGTTGAACAACCTTTCGCACAACTGGGACTCAAAATCGATGAGTACGAGAGAATTCGCGAGATTCTTGGGCGGCGCCCAAGTTCCAGTGAATTGGCCATGTATTCGGTCATGTGGAGTGAGCACTGCTCCTATAAGTCTTCGAAGGTTCATCTGCGCCAATTCGGTGAAAAAGCCCCTAAAACCGCTGCTCTTCTCGTAGGTATTGGTGAAAACGCAGGAGTCGTAGATGTCGGACAAGGCTACGCAGTGACTTTCAAGATTGAATCCCACAACCATCCCTCATTTGTCGAGCCTTACCAAGGCGCAGCAACTGGAGTCGGTGGAATCGTGCGCGACATTTTGACGATGGGTGCCCGACCAATCGCGATCATGGATCCACTCCGATTCGGCCCTGCAGAAGCCGCTGACACACGCCGAGTGCTTCCTGGCATCGTCGCAGGTATCGGTGGGTATGGAAATTGTCTTGGCCTTCCAAACATCGGTGGAGAAATTAGTTTTGATGAGACATACGCAGGCAACCCACTTGTCAATGCACTCTGCGTTGGCGTCATGCGTCATGATGAGATCAAACTTGCGAAAGCTTCGGGTGTTGGAAATCTTGTGGTCCTCTTTGGAGCGAAGACTGGTGGAGATGGCATTGGAGGAGTTTCAGTTCTTGCAAGTGAAACATTCGGTTCGACGAGTCCTGCCAAACGACCGAGTGTTCAAGTTGGTGATCCTTTTACAGAGAAAGTACTCATCGAGTGCTCCCTTGAAATTTTTGCCGAAGATTTGGTCGTAGGTATTCAAGATTTGGGTGGGGCGGGTCTTTCTTGCGCAACGAGTGAGCTCGCCTCGGCGGGCACTGGCGGAATGAATGTTGCGTTGGATGATGTGCCATTGCGCGATCCCAGTCTTTCCCCAGAAGAGATTTTGATGAGTGAATCTCAAGAACGTATGTGCGCAATCGTCGAACCGAGCAGGATTGCCCGCTTTCTTGAGATCTGTAAAAAATGGGATGTTACCGCGACGGTCATCGGTGAAGTTACCGATGGTGATCGACTAATAATTACCTGGCATGGCGAAGTAATTGTCGATGTTCCTCCGCGCACCGTCGCGCATGAAGGACCTGTCTACAACCGTCCCATGGCAAAGCCCGATTATATTGATGCACTTACTGCTCAGACTCCTTCGCTTCCTATGCCCAAAGGCGCAGAAGAAATTCGTGCGGCTGTGCTCCAGCTCATGGCTAGCCCCAATATGGCTGATAAGAGTTGGGTGACTGCCCAATATGACAAGTACGTTCAAGGCAACACGGTCCAGTCACAGCCCGAAGATTCTGGAATGGTCAGAATTGATGAGAAAACCCATCTAGGTGTGGCTATTTCGACCGATGCTAATGCCTCTTGGTCGTACCTGAACCCATACGAGGGCGCGAGATTGGCGTTGGCCGAAGCTGCTCGCAACATTGCAACTGCTGGCGCTAAACCGTTGGCAGTCACAAACTGTCTCAACTTTGGCTCGCCTGAAGATCCGGAAGTTATGTGGCAATTTGCTGAGACTGTGCGTGGGTTGGCGGACGGTTGTTTGGAAATGGGATTGCCTGTCACTGGAGGAAATGTTTCCTTCTACAACCAGACTGGAACGGTGGCGATCTTGCCGACACCGGTCATCGGAGTTCTTGGCGTGATACAGGATGTACGAACTCGGACGAGCATGGCACTTGATCGTTCGGGCCTTGATCTTTATTTGCTTGGTGAGACGCATGAAGATTTCGCCGGAAGTGAATGGGCTTACATGCACGGTCAACGAGGAGGGCAGACACCGATTGCGGATCTTCAACGTGAAATGAGATTGATAGATCTACTTCTTGAGGGTCAGTCAATTTTTGAATCTGCCCACGATTTGAGTCAAGGCGGGTTGGCGGCCTCACTGTCGGAAATGACATTACGGAAGAACATCGGTGCGACTATTACTCTCTCGGGTGAGGTCGCAACCGCTCTGCTAAGTGAAACACCGGGTCGTGTAATCGTTGCGATCGAATCAAAGAACGCTGACCGACTGGGCGAACTCGCCAAGACTGCGAATATTACTCTAACGAAGATTGGCACCTCGGGGGGGAACTCACTCACAATTAATGAGGCAGTGATCCCACTGGATGAGTTGCGAAGAAGCTACACAGATACGATTCCGAAACTTTTTGGGTAGCAATCTGAGAATGCTTGACAAAGAGATTCTTGAATCGGTCAAAGCGACTTTGCGTCAACTTTCGTCCCTTGCCCCGGGTCGGGCGATCGAGGTCCGGATTCCACCGTATGCCGTAATTCAATTTGGTGATGGTCCCACCCATACGCGAGGTACCCCGCCAAATGTCATCGAAATGGATGCTGAAACTTGGCTTGCCTTGGCAGAGGGGACTTTGATGTGGACGCAGGCCCTCGCCTCCGGTTCAGTCCGTGCTTCTGGGGCACGAGCTGACCTCTCGCCGTATCTGCCGCTACTCAAATTGCACGTTATACTTTGATAATTCTCGTTGCAAGGCAATCAAATTTTGTTGGAAATGTTCTCCATTTTCTATTCAGAAAGCGAGGTCAATCTACGAAATGACCCGCCGTCCAGATGGACTACTTACTCACGAACTCTTTCCTGAAGATAAAGGTCCGCAGGATGAGTGCGGAATCTTTGGAGTTTGGGCGCCAGGTGAAGAGGTCGCCAAACTTACTTTTTACGGACTATATGCACTTCAACATCGTGGCCAAGAATCTGCCGGTATTGCAACGAGTGACGGCGAGAGAATTCTTGTTTATAAGGATATGGGTCTGGTTTCGCAAGTTTTCACCGAAGCCGATCTCATCTCTCTCAAGGGCGAGTTGGCAATTGGACATTGCCGATATTCGACTACCGGTTCAAGTACCTGGGTGAATGCGCAACCGACACTTCGTCCCACAACGTACGGCACTCTCGCCCTTGCCCACAATGGCAATCTGACAAACACTGGCAGTCTGGCAGAGATGCTGCAACATCAGAGCGTGCTAACCACTGGTAAAGAACGCGGTGCAACGACTGATACTGAAGTCATGACTGCCCTGCTTGCGAGTCGGGATGAAAAGAACTTCGAAGCAAGTGCGATGGCAGTGCTGCCGCTACTTGAGGGCGCTTTCTCTCTTGTCTTTATGGACGAGCGCACTTTGTATGCAGCCCGTGATCGACATGGAGTGCGTCCATTGGTTATTGGCAAACTAGAACGTGGATGGGTCGTTGCATCCGAGACCGCTGCTTTAGACATTGTCGGTGCATCTTTCGTTCGTGAAGTAGAGCCAGGCGAATTCATCGCAATCGATGAGACTGGTATCCGCTCGCAGCACTGGGCTCCGCCAGACCCTAAAGGTTGTCTTTTCGAGTACGTATATTTAGCGCGTCCGGATACAACCATTGCCGGTCGAGGCATACATGCAACTCGCGTGGCCGTGGGTGAGCGCTTAGCGCATGAACATCCAGTCGAAGCGGACCTCGTCATACCAGTGCCTGAATCGGGGACTCCGGCAGCCATTGGCTACTCGCGTGCATCAGGTATTCCGTACGGCGCTGGTTTTGTAAAGAATTCATACGTTGGCCGCACATTCATTCAACCCAGTCAGACCATTAGACAACTGGGAATTCGCCTCAAACTCAATCCCCTGCGCGAGATTATTGAGGGCAAGCGCATCGTTGTCGTGGACGATTCGATTGTGCGTGGCAACACTCAGCGTGCAATCGTGCGAATGCTCCGTGAAGTGGGCGCACGCGAGATTCATGTGCGAATATCCAGTCCTCCAGTTAAATGGCCCTGCTTCTATGGAATTGATTTTGCCTCACGCGCAGAATTAATCGCGAGCGGCTTGGAGATCGAGGAGATCCGTCGATCGATCGGTGCTGATTCACTGGGATATGTATCCCTAGAGGGATTGATTGAAGCGACGACGATTGCTGAATCCAAGCTCTGTCATGCTTGCTTCACCGGCGAATACCCAATTTCAATCCCGACGGATATGTCCGAGGGAAAGATGCGTTTGGAAATTACTCCCGTGCAAGGGGCTCACTAATGTCGACGTACCGCGATGCAGGCGTGGACATTGAAGCCGGAGAACGCGCCGTTGAATTGATGAAGGCTTCTATTGCCAAAGCCTCTCGACCAGAGGTAGTGGGAGGTATCGGCGGATTTGCCGGACTCTTCGATGCCTCGGTTCTCAAGAATTACAAACAACCGTTGCTGGCGACATCTACTGATGGCGTCGGGACCAAGACAGAGATTGCCCGTCAGATGGGAATCTACGACACTATCGGTGAAGACCTTGTCGCGATGGTGGTTGATGATTTGGTGGTTTGCGGAGCCGAGCCACTATTCATGACCGACTACATTGCTGTCGGAAAAGTATTTCCCGAGCGCATTGCTGAAATCGTCAAGGGAATTGCGGTGGGTTGCCAGAAGGCCAACACTGCATTGATTGGTGGAGAGACGGCAGAGCACCCCGGGTTATTGAGGGAAGATGAATTCGATATTGCCGGCGCTGCAACTGGAGTTGTCGATGCGCCCAATCTGCTAGGCGCGGAGAAAGTTAAAAAGGGCGACTTGGTGTTGGCGATGCCGTCCAGCGGGTTTCACTCAAATGGCTACTCCTTGATTCGCCACATCCTTGTGACGAGCAAGTTGGATCTGGGCCACACCTACCAAGATTTAGGAAGATCACTCGGGGAAGAACTCCTGACACCGACTGAGATCTATGCCCGTGATTGCCTGGTCCTCATCAAAGCTCTGCACACGGACCTACGTACTTTTGCCCACGTGACGGGCGGTGGGTTGGCAGCGAATACCGCTCGAGTGATCCCCTCCGGCCTGAGCGCTCGTTTTGACCGCTCCACCTGGGCCCTGCCGGTGGCTACCGATCTCCTAGCCAATCTGGGCAGGATCGCGCAGGCTGACTACGAGGCGACCTGGAACTGTGGAGTGGGCATGGTGGCGGTGATTGACCCCGGCAGCGCTGATTTGGCGCTCAAAACGCTGGCTGCGCGCGGAATTAAGGCCTGGGTCGCAGGTGAAGTCTTAGAGATCCCCGAGTCCCCGGGGGCCACTTTGGAAGGTTCCTACCAAGCACGATAACCTTCCTCCCTGATTGCACATAGTTAAGGAGGTCACGCTATGGGGCGCGGCCGCTCAAAAGCCAAGCAAACCAAAGTTGCTCGCGATCTGAAGTATTCATCCCAAGAGATGGATCTCGACCGCCTAGCAAAAGAGCTGCACGGAGAGCCTGATACGGCGAAAGATCGTGATGATGACGATCCGTTCGCTGAAGGCAACTACATTCCGCGGGCGTAATCGCCATGCGCCCGACTCCGTACGTTGCATCGTTACGAGTCTACGAACCCATCTCTTCTTTTCAACCCGCTGACCGCCTGAGGTGGTCGACAATCGCTGCAACAGAGAACTCTTCGCGGGAAGAGCAGATTCTTGCATTGCGAAGGATTATTTCACCAGAGTCGCCAGCTCTAAGACCCGATGGCGCACACGTCATCGATATAGATAATGCGCGGTACGTATCACCATGGTCGACTGCCACGCGATGCTGGGCCGCGATCGAGGATTTTAAATCTTCACTTCCATCCAGTGTGAGTTCGCTCTTTATCCCTGAAGGAGTTGAAGAAGTCATGACTTCCGGGTTTGATTTTGTTGAAAGTAAAGTGCCTCACATTTTGACGCAGACGTGGATCATTCCTCCGCGCTGGTTCACACTATTTGTCCCTGAAGAACGCGTGCGCGGTAGGGATAGTTACGGCCCCTTCACGGTAGTTCGCACTTCACTGGCGAATGCAAAGGCTCGGTGCCTGATTACACATAGTGCAGTGCGGAACGCCTTTGGCTCGGGTCAAGTGGAAGAGGAGTTACAAGACTTGGGCAACTGGTTAGACAATTTTCATCCCGAGTCTTTTCTCGAACTGGATTATGGGGGACTAGCCGAATATCTTGAGAAGTCTCTGGTTGGGAAAGGAGAAGAGGGACTTGATGCGGATACTTCGATTGAAGATGTACTGAGTTCTGTCTCCGGTCTTGCTTCGGGTGATGGTGCAGTGGCCGGTCGAGGATACGAGCGACTTGTCACGCGTTGGCGAGAAGTCGCTGCTTTCGAACAGGCAATGTAGTCGAGATAATAAAAGAATCCTCTTGCACGAGTGGCCACAAAGGCGGATACTTCCTGTCATATTGGTGCGAAATGGACATCTGTGGAGGTAATTTGTATGAACAGGCTTACCGATGCAGAAGTGCTTCTCACTCCAGCGGAAGTTGCAGCACTCTTTCGCGTAGACCCAAAGACGGTTACTAGGTGGGCAAAAGCTGGGAAATTAACCTCTATTCGCACCCTCGGTGGTCATCGCAGATACCGAGAATCGGAAGTTAAAGAGTTGCTTCAAAGCCGTCCAAACTCAGGCAACTAAAGAAATATTCTCCAGATACAAAAATGCAGTATTCGATACGGCAATTCCTATTGCTTGGTGCTTTCACCTTTATTTTGGTTGGTGCTTTAACGCCAATTATGCGCGCGCTTGCGATCCGAAATGGTGCCGTCGATTCTCCAGATATTCCTCGTAAAACTCACAAAGAGCCCGTGCCTTATTTGGGCGGAGTTGGGATCGCTATAGGAATACTAATCGCCAGTTACGGGGCGATGCTCTACTCGGACTTTTCGATGCACACCTTTGCACTTGCGAGCTCGGTACTCATTCCCGCACTCGCCATTTCAATTATGGGACTCGTTGATGATCTACGTGGGTTAGAGCCGTGGCCGCGGCTGGTTCTTCAAACAATCGCGGCTGTAGTTGTGGCATCCATTCTGATTTCTACTAACACAATTGGGACGCCGCTCAACATCAAGATTCTAGATAGTGCGGTTACGATTTTTTGGATTGTTGGTGTTTGCAACTCGATAAATTTTTTCGACAATCTAGATGGTGGCGCATCGGGTACTGTCGCGGTGATCGCGATTTTCCTTTTTTTCATCGCTTACGACCGCCAACAAGTTTTAGTTAGTGCTCTTGCCATCGTCACCGCAGGTGCTACCGCGGGGTTCTTGATGTGGAACAAGGCTCCAGCCAAGATTTATATGGGAGATGCGGGATCATTGTTTCTAGGGATTATCATCTCTGTATTGACCATTCGCCTAAATCCAGATCTTGCTCCACGGAGTAAATCGCTTGCGATTCCGCTTTTCTTGATGGCATTGCCGATTCTTGACACTACCGTGGCGGTCGGCTCTCGAATCTATAGAAGAATTTCGCCATTTCAAGGCGGTCGTGACCATTTGTCCCACCGACTTATTCGCATTGGAATCGATCGACACGTCGTTGCTCCGATTCTCTGGTTCGCCGCCGCCGTTTTCGGTGCTCTCGCACTCGCTGTCTATCATTGGCCTGTTCAACACGGTAACCAATTGATGATCGGAGGAGTCGTACTTTGGCTTTTCCTTCTCATCTTTTTTCTGCGAATTCCCAGCGAAGATGAGGCAGGTAGGTGAGGCAGGGCAGTAGTACCCTGTGCGCATGTCCGATAAGAAGCCAAAAGACGATGCCCGTGCCAAGTTCCTTGAAGCGCTAGAGAAGAAGAAGCAGAAGAGTGTGTCCGGAAGTGCGACGGGCCCAAATGCTGGTTCGAAAGTTGGCGGTGGCCAGGCTGCGGGTGGGGCTCCCAAACGCTTCCAACGTAAATCTGGGTCTGCGTAGGAACGCCATAGATGCTCATTTTCGTTGGTGCTCCCAGAAGGGTAACGGGAGTTATTTGGCGCAATAAATTTGTATCCATATTTGTAACCGCTCACATTCTTTTTGCTGTTTTTCTTGGAAAGCTTTTCGCATTTGCACCGGATGAAGGCGGATATTTATACACTTTTAATAATCTGTATGGTGGTCCAGATGCGAATCCTCAATTTGGCAGTGGATGGATCACTGCCCCCAAGGCATTTCTCTGGATTTCGTATCTACCAGCGAAATTATTGAATATTGGTGGGGTACCGGATTATGTAGCCATCAGGCTTCTTTCGGTTGCCTTGGTGACAGCAAGTTTGACTCTCCTCATGAATTATTATTATCGATCGCATCCGCGAACTAAGAAAAGTAATGGAATATTCTATTTCTTCTACGTTCCATCGATCTTCTTATGGAGTTCGGTCGGATTGCGAGAGACCTTTATTCTTTTTGAGATTAGCCTTGTACTCGTAGGAGTTGCTTACCTTTTTGAAGGCGAAGAGAGGAAAGCATCCCTTTTCTTAGTTTTCGGGTCGTACGGGCTACTCTCCACCAAAAGCTATCTTTGGATCTGCCTGGTGGCCGCGGCTGTTGGGCTGATAGTTGTGGAAGTCATTCGACGAAAATACAGAAGAAAACTCATTCATTTGGTAGTGGCTCTCTTTCTCGTTCCATCCATTTTATTTGCAGGTACCACTTCATGGTATGCACTCCAATTTATAGTTACATCTATTTTCCATACTGACGTCACATCGGTGGGCGGACGATCAGGTGACTCGATAGTGCAGGTGGCTATACCCAACGACCAATTGGGATCGAGCGGTCCAGGTGGACCTTTGGGGCCGACGGGATCAAGCGAGCCGGTTACTGTCGTGACTTTTCATGGCGATACGACTCTCATCGCTCTGCATTTCTACCTGCTGGATAATCCAGATTCTCCGTTTACGAGAGTCCTGACTGCACTCGGCATTGCTACTAAGGTTCACAGTATCTGGGATGAAAAAGTAAAAAGTGGCTTGGTCAAGAAGAGCAAGGCAGCGCTGCCAGAGAGTTCATCGCTGAGTGGTTACATCCTGAAGCCAGGAAATGTCCATGACCCACTGTCAATTTTTCGTCCTGCATTCTTATTCCTCTTTGGGCCAATTCCATTCTTGGATCAAGGTGGAATTGCGCTCAGCATTGTTTCCTTCGAGTCGCCAATCTGGTGGCTACTTTATTTCTGTGTTGGTATTCAGATATTTCGCTCTCGAAAATCAATGTTCCTACGAGATCCAGCAATCGTCTTCACTATCGTCTTCACGACTTTACTGATTATTTTTAGCGCTCTGGTGGAAGTTAATTTAGGCACATCTTTCCGCCATCGATCAATTATCTTCATTCCGTTAATTTTCCTTTTTGTGCGGTTCCGGTCGAAGTTCAATTCTCGTTCCGTCTGACTTTATTCTTAAGGCAAATTAGTGTTAATAGAAATTCGTGTAAGGCCAAACGCCAAGCGAAATAGAGTTGGAGGCACCGTTGGAGACCCTCCACGGCTGATCGTGGCGGTTCAAGCTCCGGCTGTCGACGGTAAAGCCAATGAGGCGGTACTCAAAGAAGTGGCTAAGGCGTTCGGCGTGAGAGCGCGGGATATCTCAATCGTGCATGGTGAATTGACTAGAGATAAGCGGCTTGTCATAGATGCAGATTCGGACGCCTTGCAGATGCGGCTTGACGAATTGAGTGGTGATCCCAGACTCTTATAACAGAGTTCTGACAATATTTTCACAGAATGACTTAAGGATACGGTGCCTATCTTAGAGACCTAGCGAAACCCCATTCGTTAGGAACCTACCACCCCTAGTAGGTGTTACAGGTTCTCAAAGTAATGACACTATGGAGAGAAACATGAACATAAAAACTCAGATCGCTAAAGAAGCCAAAGAAAAGATGCGAAAGGCGAGATTTGCTTATGCGGCAATTATCTCTATGGTCGCAACAACTCTCATGGTAATTGCGACCCCAGTCGCATCTGCCGCAACTGCTATTTCCCTTGGACAGGCAAATAACTTTGCAGTGTTAGCAGGTGGTGGGATTTCAAACACTGGTGCAACGACAATCCAAGGTGACCTTGGCATATATCCGACGGTAACCTATTCAGATAGCGGAACACTCTCACTCTCTGGTTCGTATCATTTCGGCGATGCGACGGCTATCGCAGCTAAGACCGATCTGGCAACTGCGTACTCCTTAGCTGTTGTTGCAGCGCCAGCTTCCGTGTTTACGGCGGATCTTGGAGGTCAAACTTTGGTTCCTGGTATTTACACCAATCCAACGGGTTTGGGAGTAACTGGGACACTGACACTTGACGCACAAGGAAATCCCAACGCAGTCTTCATCTTGCAAACCCCTATGAGTCTGAATACTGCCGCTTCAAGCCAGGTCAATATCGTCAATGGAGGACAAGCATGTAATGTGTTTTGGCAAGTGGGGACTACTACGACGCTGGGCGCAAATTCAGATTTCAAAGGCACGATTTTGACAAATTCGAATTTCACCGGCGGGGCAAATGCCAAGGTGTTGGGGCGCATTCTGTCGCTGGGTGGCTCAGTGGCGTTGAATGCAAACTCAATCATCAAGTCACCGTGCACCGCGAATAAGGTGGAAACCAGGGTTCAAATAACTAGCCCATCATCAGGCAGTGTTCAACCCGGTGCCACTTTGACTCTGAGCGCCGTTGCATCTCCGAAATCTGGTACTGGAGTTTGTGCTGGACCGATTTCATTTTCCTTGAATAAGAATCCATTAACCGGAGTCGTGGGAAGTTATCCACTCACAAGTCCGGTCGTAACCACCAATTGGATAAACGGCGAGTATCACTTGCTGGCAACCTATCCGGGTGATGGCTACTGCCTGGCCTCCACCAGCAACCCAGTGGAGTTGGTTGTTGGAACTCAGGAGAAGGTCCAATCCCGCGTTGTTGTCAGCGGGGCAGGATCCTATATCTCTCCATTCGGGAGAGCCAGCTTCAACCTTCTCATTAAATCGGCTCTTCCAACTTTCGACACTTCAACCGCGGTTGCGGGCAAGGTTACCTGGACGGTGCCACGGCAGTGGAGATTCCAAGGGGCGTTGAACACTTATTCATCCGTTAACGGCGCCGGGACCGCAACTGGAAGCGGAGTTCTTTATGCTTGGAATCGGACAGGTCACAGTGGAAAATGGCAGGCCGTTACAACAGGAGCAACAAATGTGACGGTCAAGTTCACGGTACCTGCAAATTCCAATAGCAAAAAGTCTCGGCCCATAACCAGTTTCGCTATTGGTTTTACTGGCACCATAGTTGCAGGAGTGCCGGCGCTGCCAGTGCTTGGATCGCTAGTGACTATAAATAGAGGCCACAACTCTGGTAGGGATTAGGTCCGATTAGCGCAACACAGAAGGCTCGGCCCCGACATTAATGTCGGGGCCGAGCCTTCTGTGTTGGAAAATGGTTGTGGCTAGGGACGGGATCGAACCGTCGACTTCAGTCGCGGTCGGCTTGTTTCATACGATCTCTGGCATCCCCTAGTGACCCATTTCTAGGCGTGAATTTGCTTGGGAATGGGTCACACTTCCCTTGGGCTTCGCATGATTTTCTGCTTAGTGTTAGCAACTTCTGGAAACCTACGATGACTTGAATTGGCATTCACAAATCATGTTCCTCTCAAGTCTAATCTGGTCGTGCGCCTGCTCAACGTCCGAAAGACTCATCTGGTTGTAGTTGTATGCCTCGTGGAGGGCATCGCAAGCTGTCAGCACCCGACTTGTACCCAAGTACTCCGTTCTTCCAGCGTACCCATAGGCACCAAAATCATTGGTCATAAAACTTCCGGATACTTCTCTCGCCAAGATTATGCTCTCTGCCTCACCCATATTTGCGGATTGAGACTGATCAGACTTACTCAGTTGACTCCGCAGATAGAGAACCGCGCTAGTATCTTTTGGCTCAATCGGATCTTCCAACCACGTCAGGTTCAGGATTCTATGACAGAAATCTCGGCTTCTGGGGACTTTCGTGCCTTTTACAACTTCACGCTTGACGGCAGGCGTCCATCTCGGTGTTGGTCGATCTGAATACAGGTATTCCAACACTGGTAATCGATCAATTTCGGCCATATGGCTCAATAAGCAGGTGTCATAAATAACTGGTTGAGCCACGGTTACGCGTAGACTCGATTTTCATCCATAGATTCATCGGCTTGGGAATTTTCTGAGTCACTGGCGATGTTCTTGAGTGCTTCAAGTTCAACTTCTAGTTCGCGGTCGGGTGTGGATTTATCCGGCATAGGGGACAAGTTAATTAATTGTTCCTCAGTAAAGCCGGACATCGAAATCGTTGGGTTGAGCCCCAAATCCCCAGCGATGAAGGCTCTCTTTGCTGCTTCAGCAAGAATGCTTCCAGGGGCAGCGTTAAGGGGTATTTCATGAGGTAGCAGGTCCACTTCTAGGTTGTCGCGACGATGAACGTGCCCTTGGTAGCCGATCGCTCCGACTTGGAGAAGGGCTGATCTTACGCTGGCATCTATTATTCCCAGGTTGTGAATACGGTACACAAGAGATTGCCAACTCACCCCGCAAACTCTTAGCAGTTCTTCAAACGCTTGCCCCGCAAATTTATGAGTCTTGAAACTCTGTTTAACAAGGTTGGATGGCATTAAGAATTCTGCGGCAAATGCGTTAGCAAATTTCTCAGCGCTATTTTTGTCTTTCAATTCATGATCAAGAATCAGCGAAGAATCTGTAACGCTTAACATGTGTCCAAGTTCGTGCGCCAAGGTGAACAGGGCTCGTTGTTTTAAGATAGACGAATTAACAAAAATGATTGGAAACTCAAAAGACGTGAGACTGGCTCCTAGAATCTCGTTTTCTCCTGCGTCGATTAAGACGACATCGAACGCAAATTTCTGTTCAATCTCCAGTTTGAGCGCCATGAATTTGTCTTCCGACCCGCGCCAATCACCAAAATTGTCATTGCACCAACCGGCCAACTTCTTGGATTTCTCGAGGTAGTCGCTATCAATCTCGATCCTTGGTCGAGCATCAACTAATTCTAAATTCCGCTGAACATATGGATCCAGAATTTCCTTGAAATCCGCGTACCATCGCACCGCTCTTTGCACTTTCTCCGTGCTGAGGCTTGAATCTCCCACCCTTGCGAACACCGGAATTGAGGAGGAAAAAGACTCGGGATTGAATAGCGCGATCGCGGATATTCCTAGAGCATCTGCAATTTCTGCAATTTCGTAGGCCTTCACTGGCCTTTTGTTGTTTTCGATTTCGGAAATGGTGGCTTCCGATAGATCAAGGACTTCGGCTAATTCCCTCGCCAACATTCCGCGCCGTTCTCTGAACATGCGGATTCTGGTTCCCAGTTCCTCGGCCATAATTGGGACTGTACCCGATGACTTCGGAAAATCCAAAGTCCAGACCCTCTCGATTTTCTGTGAATTTCGGTGGAAATCGAGGATTGGGCGACCTAGAACGCACGGGAAGGAGCCCTCGATTTAGGGGACGCTTATGCGATAGACGGCTAACTGCAACCAATTGCTCGGGCACCTCAGGGTTCTCTTTTTGTACAGATCACGCCCCTCACTCGTGCAACTTCGGCGCGCACATGAGTAGGTGGGATTGCTGGATTTAGAAATTCATACTTCGGGTCATGGCCCTTGCCGAAACCCCGAGTGATTCTTTCCCTTGGTCTCCGCCGTCAATTATTCCGATGAGTGGGATTATCTTTCCATCATTTAGGAATGAGGATGGCGAGCTGCTATCAGCTAGAACGGTGCAGTACCACGCTTCCATCTTGAAGAAGGCTCTCTCCTATGCCGTCGAAGTGGACGGACTGCTTGCGATCAATCCAGCAAAGAAAGTTCAACTTCCCAAAGGGACTCCCCGGCGATTGGATCCCTTCACAAGGGAAGAAGCGAAGAAGTTTCTTGAAGCATTGAATGATCACCGACTTTTCGCGTTCTTTCGATTGGCGATCTACTCCGGCGCTCGCAAGGGAGAACTTCTCACTGTTTTCACGATCTCCGACACTTCCATGCGGCCGTACTTCTTGAAGCCGGGACTCCGCTTAATGTGGTCGCTCAACGACTAGGCAACTGGGATGCCATGACTACGGCGACCACCTACGCCCATGTCACCAATCAACAAGCAGAGAACGCATCGATCATTTTTGCGAGGGCTGTGGAGTAAGTGAATTTACTCAAAACGAAAGTCCATAGCGAAGCCTTGAGGATGCACTCTCAGATGTAGACCTTCCACTTCCTTGCTAACCTGCTCACCTCGTTGTTGAGCCGTTCTAGACGTTCGCGGAAATTCGCAGAATCCTGGTGTTGAATGAATAGTCGCTCCCTCTCGTCTAAGTAAGAGCTGATAGCCATGTATGCCTGCTCGTCGGTGAAGTCGACTCTATTCTTGGCGGGGTCGGACTTTCTGTAACCACTGGCTAAAAAACGGGCATTTTGTATCAGGTTCGACTTATCCGTCTTCCGAGTCCTGCGCTCTTCACGGAGAAAATCGCTCCACTTTATTACTTGATCTTTGAAGATTAATAGTCCGACGAGTATTACTGCAGGTATGAATCCGCCGGTATTCAGTAGTTCTACAACTTTCTGCCATACGATGGTCATTTGTTCGTACTCGCCATAATGTGTTTCCTTTCGGGAGGCTCGGTTCGAAAGAAACCTACGTGATATGTCAATGCCCCGGGTACTGGTGTTAGCAAAGTGTTAGCAGTTTGGATGATTTACAACTGAATAGGGATGTGGAATAAAAGAAATTAGGCGTGTGACCTGCCTCTGTTGAGTGGCTAGGGACGGGATCGAACCGTCGACCTCACGATTTTCAGTCGCGCGCTCGTACCAACTGAGCTACCCAGCCTCCAAGATTTCAGCGTCGGCCAATCCAGTTGTACGACACCAAACTCTTGCGACCTGGACGGGACTTGAACCCGCGACCTCCGCCGTGACAGGGCGGCGCGCTAACCAACTGCGCTACCAGGCCTCGCTCTATCAGTATCCGCGCAGAGTATGCGCGAGTACCTCGGATAGAGACCAGTGCCCCCAACGGGATTCGAACCCGTGTTACCGCCGTGAAAGGGCGATGTCCTAGGCCCCTAGACGATGGGGACGTTTGAGGCTCGCAAATCGTACCTTTATTGCACCGCGCAGTAAAACCGCCCCATCAAAAGGTGCTGACGGGGCGGTTTTACTAACAATTTGGCTACTTCAGCGCCCATTGAACGCTGATTGAGACAGTCACGTCCTGCAATCCGAGATCAATTTCAGTAGAACCTGCGGAGTCCTTCGAAACGGACATTATTGGTGGATAAGGCGAAGGCGAAGAGTTTTCAACCAAGTGATTTACTTTGCCTAGTTTGACTCCAAGAAGTGAGGCATACGATGCTGCTTTTGCTTTTGCATTCTTAACTGCAATCGTGCGTGCGCTTGCCGTTGCCTTACTTGAGTCAAGAACAAATGGAGTAACACCATTAAGTTGGAGATTATCTCCACCTGCCGCCACGATTGCATCAACAATTGTTCCGGCAGTCGATGCTTTTCGGACTACCACAACAAAATTTTGACTTGCCCTGTATCCGATGAGTACCGAGCCCCCATCTTGCGTGTATTTGTATTCGGGGTAGATCGTGACGCTCTGGGTTGCAATGTCTCTAGCAGCTATTCCTTTTGCAAGGAAAGCGGCTCGTACAGCGGCGGCTGATGTGGCCGTTGCAGCAAGTGCTTCCTTACTCGTCCCTGCAACGGACGTAACAGTTGCGTTAATCCTGACAGCGTCGGGTGTCACTTTGACGGTTCCCTCAGCTGATATCGACAAGTATCGACTCACTGTAGCGGCTCTGCTTGCGGGGGCTAGTACAACGCCTCCGACTAGGGCTGCCGCCATTGTGATGACGGCTATACGTTTCAAATTAAGTTTTTTCATGTTCTAATTCTCGTACGCGTAATTGAAAATGCAAGCGATTTTGCTGTGTAATGCCTAAGAGTCCAGTCATAATCAGATGGGTTACATTGATAGGGTGCGCTTATGTCACATGTCGTCGTCACAGGTGGTGCTGGGTTTATAGGCTCGAATCTCGTCGCCGCCTTAACCCAAAAAGGGCATGAAGTAAGCATTGTTGACGATCTATCCACCGGTCTTCTTTCCAACGTTGATACAGATATCAATAGACTCCACCAGGTTTCCTTGGTTGACGCGGCTGAGCTGAAAAACGCTATCGGCGATGCGGAAGTAATTTTTCATTTAGGTGCGCGGGGGTCGGTGCCGCGGTCTTTGAAGAATCCGGTGGCGACCCACGATGTGAATGCGACGGGTACGCTCAATGTTTTGGAAGTTGCGCGGGCCACGGGCGCTCATGTCTTTTTCAGTTCTTCTTCATCCGTCTACGGACGAAATGGGGCGCTTCCGAAAGATGAATCAATGTGGCTTGGACCTATGACTCCATATGCTGCGAGCAAGTTAGCCGCAGAGGCATACGTTCAGGCTTATGGAACTGCGTACGACGTTCCTGTGACATTGCTCCGTTTCTTCAATGTATTCGGACCTAAACAACGACCCGATCATGAATATGCAGCCGTGATTCCAAAATGGATCTGGAAGGCGATGCATAACGAGCCAATCGAAGTCTTTGGAGATGGCTCACAATCACGCGATTTCACTTACGTAAGAACAGTTGTCGATATTTGTCTTGATGCGATGGAACGCAAAGTCACTCATGACGGCGCGATAAATCTTGCATATGGCAACCGTATCTCTCTTATTGACACTATCGAGATGCTTAAGGTGCATTTCCCGGATCTGCAAGTAAATTTCATGCCCATCCGTCCAGGAGATGTCAAAGAGTCTCAGAACTCCCCTGTTCTCTTAAAGAAGATATTCCCAACAGTTGTCCCGCTGGAATTCGAGAAGGCACTTTCCGAAACAGTCAATTGGTTAAAGGCATTTGGAGAAACTGTCGCCAACGGGCCGACGGTTTCTGACTGACGCAATATGTGTGGCATTGCCGGAGGTGTCGGGGCTAACGCTCCAAAGAAAGATTCCTTTGGGAGTGTCCTTGATTCAATAGAGCACCGCGGGCCCGATGAGCGGGGAACTTTTTTTGATTCCGGAGTCGCGTTAGGAATCTGTCGGCTGGCGATTATTGATGTCGGCACCGGTCAACAACCTGTGTCCAATGAAGCTAAAACAATCCACCTGGTTTTCAATGGCGAAATCTATAATTACAAGTCATTGCGAGAGGTCCTAGTATCAAAAGGGCATAAATTCCGCTCCAATGGCGACTCGGAAGTCATCGTCCATCTCTACGAGGAGTATGGGCTCGAATTTACTCAAAAACTCAATGGAATGTTCGCGATTGCTATTTGGGACCAACGTACGCAGACACTCCTATTAGTTCGGGATCGAATGGGAAAGAAGCCACTCTGGTATTCACTTCAACCTGATGGAACTCTTCTCTTTGCCTCAGAGGTGAAGGCTCTGATCGCCGCAGGTGCGAAGTCCACGCTTCGGACCGGGGCGATTTCAGAGGTTCTTTCTTTCGGATACGTCAATGCCCCTCGATCTGCGTTTAATGAGATCAGCCAAATCCCTCCGGCATCGATGGGCACATGGCGCAATGGTTCAATGGCTACATCGAAGTATTGGTCACCTGACTTCTCTAGCGAGAAGAAGGTCTCATTCGAAGATGCGATTGATCAGACAAAAGTGCTCATCAAAGAGGCGGTTGAACGCAGACTAATCTCTGAGCGACCACTTGGATCTTTTTTGAGTGGAGGATACGACTCAACCGTTGTCACTGCCTACATGACGCAACTTGTCCCTGGAAAGGTTCGAACATTCTCAATTGGTTTCGATGACCCACGATATGACGAGTCAAAGTACGCGAGGGAAGTCGCAAAATATTTGGGTACCGATCATGTCGAAGAGAAACTAACTCCAGATCCGGCTCTCTTATTGCAGCAACTTTCTCGATCTCTAGATCAACCATTTGCCGATTCGTCAATCATTCCAACCTTTATGCTCGCAAAATTTGCCAGACAAGAAGTTGTAGTAGCTCTGGGTGGCGACGGTGGCGATGAAGTTTTTGGTGGATATGACCGATACCTGGCAACGCCGATGATGCAACGGTGGAACTCTGTCATGGCACTGGCATCTCCACTCGGCAAGAGCCTTTCGGCACGTGAAGGCATCTCGAACCGGAAACTTCGGCGGATAATTTCTCAAATTCAGCCTTATCCATCTTTAGCATCGCGATATCGCGGCGTGGTTTCACTTGGGTCGGACTCCGAACTCTCTTTTTTGATATCTCCAGATTTCCGTTCCGCGCGTGCGCACAGTGAATTTGAAAAAGACTTTGAGCGCGCGGGTGCAAGGGATGACCTTTCCCGAATGCTCCGGTCTGATCTTGAGTGGTACCTACCCGGTGACCTGCTAGTGAAAGCCGATATGGCAACGATGGCCAATAGCCTGGAACTGCGATCCCCGCTTCTTGACCATGAAATTGTCGAGTGGACTTCATCTCTGCCGTCTTCTTTTAAGATCAAGGGGCGCCAGGCCAAGTATCTTCTCAAGGAGATTGCACGCTCATTGCTTCCTGCAGAATTAATTGACCGTCCAAAGATGGGTTTTGCTATTCCACGAGCCGACTGGTTGCGAACCGGATTGAAGCCGATGACATATGACCTTCTCACTGATTCGACAGCACGCAATCGTGGCTGGTTCGTGCAGGCAGAGGTAGAGAAAGCCCTTAAGCAACATATGTCAGGTCAGGATCGTGATTCAATCATCTGGCCGATGCTGATGCTCGAACTCTGGGCAAGAAATTGGCTTGATCGCTAAGAGTTCCGAGATAAAAGTTCGGTATATAAATTCTGGTGATCATTTACCAACCGCTCAACGCCGTATCGCTGCATGGTGTAGTCATAAGCCGCTAGGCCCATATCTTCTCGAAGATTGTCATCTTCCACGAGTTCTTTAAGTGCATTTGCCAATGATCGAGCGTTGAGGTCTGTCAAGATTCCTGTCTCTTGATCAACGACAATTTCACCCACTGATCCAACATTCGTGGATACGACCGGAAGTCTGGCCATGCCGGCCTGGATGAGAGAGAGAGGAGTTCCTTCATTATCACTTGTTAGGAGCACCATATCCGAGGCAGCAAGTACCGTCTCGATATCTTCGCGCCATCCGAGAAAAGTCACGGGAAGGTTTTCGTTAGTGACTCGTTCTTTACAGTATTCCAATAGGTCTCCCGCACCAGCAACGATGAAATGCACGGGAACTTGTTGATTGTGAATTTCATAAACGACATCAAGAAATCGATCTGGTCTCTTAATCTTGGTAATTCGCCCAATGAATGCGCAAAAAGTTTTCGAAGGATCAATTCCAAGAGCATTGCAGGCATCTATTCGCGATGGCAACGGGCTCAATCTAAGTCCCGGGGGCATTACGCCGAATTTCTCTTTTGTGCCGATACCCGCCGCAAGTAAATCGTCTATGACTTGCTTGCCTACGGCCAATAATCTTGTCGTGAAGAGGCCTAAAAATCTTTCGATGACAATCACAAGAAGGGTTTTGCCTTTGCCAAAATACCCGTGCAGCAAATGTCCGTGGTAGGTATGAACTCGCACAGAACGATGGCCCGAAAGTATTGAGGCCACGCGTCCGATGACACCGGCCTTGGCGGTGTGTGTATGGATTATCTGCGGACGAAATGCCCGTATTTCGCGGATAACCAGTAGAAATGCCTTGAAGTCGGCTCTGGGAGAGATGGACCTCCCTAACCCCTTTATTCGTGTGGCATGCACATCTGTCGCGACTGTCTCTAAATAATCTGATTCATCCTCTGCGCAGAACCCGGTCACTAACCGATGATCAAATTTCAACGGATCAAGACCTCGCATTAGGCCCGAAACCTGCACGGCGGGACCCCCGACATTCATTCGGGCTATAATTCGCATAACGCGAATGCGTTGATCTTGGTTTCTGGCCATAGGAGTATCTTGGCGCAAAATTTTGTTTCCATGTGTACTGCTGACACTTTGAGTCAGGCGGCAGCCGAATTGAAAAAGGGTTCGTTGGTCGCCTTCCCCACTGAGACTGTTTATGGTCTAGGTGCCGACCCAACTAATCAAAGTGCGATTGACCGACTCTACGAAGTCAAAGGGCGTCCGGTAGACCATCCATTGATTGTCCACATTAGCGCGATGGAAAAGATGGAAATTTGGGCAGGAGATATTCCAACCTATGCAATTTCCCTCGCCCGTGATTTTTGGCCAGGGCCAATGACTTTGATACTTCCACGGAGCGCGGTTGCCAAAGATTTCATTACTGGCGGGCAAGACACTGTGGGATTAAGAGTTCCGGCCCATGTCATTGCCCTTTCTCTTCTTAGTGCGTTTGAAAAAATTGGAGGATTGGGAATTGCGGCGCCGAGCGCGAATCGATTTGGACAAGTTTCGCCAACGACCTCTGCCGCTGTTGAAGCGGAAATCGGAAAGTATCTTGCCCCCCAAGACATCATTCTTGACGGAGGTCCCTCATTAGTCGGAGTTGAATCCACGATCATTGATTGCACAGGTGAAGCTCCGCGCATACTGCGCCCAGGTGCAGTTACAGAATTAATGATTGAAGAAAGTACGGGACTCGAAATTGATCATTCAGCGGAAAGCAGTGTGAGGGTCTCTGGCTCACTTGAGAATCACTACTCGCCTAAGGCAAAAGTGATTATCGGTGCCCTGGCTGAAGCCGGCGAAGGTTTCATCGCACTCTCAACGATCGCTACGCCGCAAGGTGCTATCCGTCTTGCATCTCCAAAGAACGCAGAGGATTACGCGAGGGTGCTCTACGCGGCCCTTCGTGAAGGTGATGATCAAGGGCTCAAGCAGATTGCTGTTTTGCCTCCGGAGGGAGATGGACTAGCCATCGCAATTCGCGACCGCCTCGTGCGGGCCTCTCGCGGACGATAAAAACGACCAAAACCCTTGACGCCACAAGACAGGGGATGTTTAATCCACCTCACTAAGTTGTAATAACAAGATTACAGGGTGATGTTTACATGCGACTGCGGAGCGACAAGATTTTCAAGGCGGCTGGGGGCTGGTTCCGTGTGCGCGAAGTGGCCGCGGGAATATGGCTGCTGGGAGAGCCTCCTCACGTAAATACTTGGCTTGTCGTGGGTTCGGCCAGAGCGGTGCTCATTGATTCTGGATTGGGTGTCCGACCAATCCGCCCAGTTGTGGAAGCCATTACGGATCTTCCTATCCTCGTGCTCAATACTCATTCGCATTTTGATCACATCGGTGGGAATCACGAGTTTGATCAAATTTTGATTCATCCTGATGGCGTCCCAATTATTGCAAAAGATGTACCGCGGGAGGTGCTGGTCGAGTATCTGGATTACGTAGAGAAGATGGAACAGGCCCTTCCTACCTATATTGAATCAGACCGATCGTTTTTCTTCTCGCTTGCTCCAGCTGATGAACCTCGTCCATTTCCCATCAAGGGCACGAACAACACATGGCAAATCCCTGGAAGTAAGGCAAGTGGAGTTCTCGCCGATGGACACGTGGTTGACCTGGGTGGGCGTGAGTTGAAAGTAATTGCAACGCCGGGACATTCGCCAGATCATGTTGCTTTCTTGCTCGAGCCGGATGGCCTTCTTTTTGCGGGTGATGCAATTAGTACGGGCGCTATCTACCTTCAGTGGCCGGAGTCAAATGTTGTGGACTTTGCTCAATCCGCCAAACGATTGTCCGCATTGATTCCGGATATTCACGCCGTGCTTGTGCACCATTGGGTGCGATATTCAACTTTGCCATATTTTCTTCGTGATGTTTCAGAAGGTGCCCAGGATCTCCTCGATGGGAAAGTCGAATTTAGGATAAACCGAGACTGCTCTGGTCAATTGGTGCGAGAAGCGCTCTTTGAAGAATTCTCAATATATCTTCCCGGCCAAGCAACTACTAATGAAAAGGTGGGTACAGGATGAATAAAGATGAGGCTGCCAACAATCACGACATCGATCACAAGGTTGCTGACGCTTTCGGCAAAATAGAAACCCACGGTATAGACATCATTCCTGATACTGACCGCCATGGAACCCCCAAAGAACTCTTCTGGCCATGGTTCTCTGCCAATTCGACCTTTATCAACATGATTGTGGGTGGAGTCCTCATTCTTTTTGGTCTCAACATTTGGCAGGGCCTAAGCGTCGTGATTGTCGGAAACTTAGCTTTTGTCCTTGTGGGCATCTGCAGCCTTCCTGGACCACGGGCCGGCACTGCTGCCCTTACCGTCAGTCGTGCTCCATTTGGTCTTCGCGGAAATATGGTTCCGTCAATATTTAGTTGGGCGGCTACTTTAGGTTGGGAGACCGTAAATATCATTTTGGGCACACTTGCTCTTCGCACGTTACTTGATCAACTCGGAATTCATACTGCCAAATGGGTTCTTGCCCCATTTCTGGTGTTGATGGCGTTCCTCACCTTCGTTATTCCGATTCTTGGGCACGCGACTCTTGTAGTCGCGCAGAAGTGGTTGGCGTACGTCCTCACAGGTCTCACTATCGTGATGGGAATCTTGCTAGTTCCAAAAGTTAATTGGGGGTACTCGGGCGGCGATCTTGCGGCGGCAAATACGGTTTCAACGTGGTTCCTTGGACTGACCGCTGTTCTTGGTGCTGGTGCAATTAGTTGGGTGAACTATGCCTCCGATTATTCGCGTTATCTAGCGCGTCGGACTGATGGACGTGCCATCGTAGGATGGGTCACACTTGCCACGGCGATTCCTGGTTGTCTATTTGGAGGACTGGGCGTAGTGCTCGGCACTTTGGTTGATACATCTGACCCAATTAAGAATTTACCCTCCATACTTCCACGTTGGTTTCTCTTCCCATTTCTGATCGTCATGATGGCGGGAGTTATTGCAAACAATGTAATGAATAGTTATTCGAGCGGACTTTCGCTACTCGCAATCGGAGTTCGAATTGAACGATATAAGAGTGTTTTCGTGGATGCAGTGATTACCGTTGCTTTGGCCTGTATAGCGTTATTCATTTATGATTTCTCGATTGTTTTCACTCAGTTCCTTTCCATGCTCGTAATACTCCTTGCACCATGGGCAGGAATTTTCATGGTGGACTTTTTCCTTCGTAAAGGTAATTACGTGAGTGAAGACTTGCTACTTACAAAGGGTGGAAGTTATTGGTACACCAGAGGTGTTAACTGGGCGGCGATGATTGCCCTGATTGTCGGAGTTGTCGCGGGTGCATTGACTGCTAACACTGCGAAATTCCAGGGATTTATTGCAATGGACTACCTTGGCGGTGCCGACATTTCTCCATTTGTCGGACTGATACTGGGGGCCGGTATCTACTACATGCTGGCATCCTCTCGATTTCGTAAATCCTCAAGTAAAGTGAAGGGTTAGTGATGTCTGAACATCCAATACATCCCGCCTTATCGCGAACCGGAGTCGGTGTCGCAGCTGATGGCACCTTTAATATGCCAACTCGAGTTCAGTATGGACGTGGAGTTACGTCAACACTTGCTGGAGAAGTCAAGGGGTTTGGCGCGAGCAGGGTGATGGTCGTGACCGATCCCGGAGTTTACTCGACAGGTTTAGTTGCTCCTATCGTTACTGCTCTTGAGTCGGCTGGTCTGACCGTAACCATGTTCGACAAAGTTCTTTCAAACCCTCGTGACATTCACTGTATTGAAGGCGCTGAGTTGGCGCGTTCTCAGGGAATCCAATTGATTGTTGGAATTGGTGGGGGTTCTCCGATTGACACGGGCAAGTGCATTGCCGTGCTCCTTACTAATGGCGGTCATCCGCGCGATTGGGAGGATTTTGGCGCCCTCCAGCACGATCCAATACCAATGATTGCAATCCCAACAACGGCTGGCACCGGAAGCGAAGTTTCGCCGTCATCAATAATCTTGGACACGGTACGTAAGAAAAAGATGAATCTCTTTGACCCACGCATCTGTCCACGGCTAGCTCTTGTTGACCCAGACCTAACTTTCTCTGTGCCATCACGGATCACCGCATCTACCGGTATGGATGCACTCAGTCATTCCATAGACTCCTTGCAATGTCGCTTGGACACTCCTGCCTCTGATGGGATGGCTCTGGAAGGAGCCCGACTGATCGCGATGTACCTCGAGAGAGCCGTGAAGGATGGAGGCGACATTGAAGCACGGTGCGGAATGATGCAAGCCAGTCTGGTTGCGGGTCTCGCGGTAGGTATCACCGACGTCTCAGGAACCCACTCAATTGCTGAAGCGGTTGGGGCGCTATATGACCACCCGCACGGGGAGTGCTGTGCGATTGGTCTGCCAATGATCATGGAGTACAACTTGCCCGTATCTCGCGAGAAATACGCAAGGCTCGCCAATGCCTTCGGAATAAAGACCTTCGAAATGGATGATGAAACTGCTGCCAATGCTGCCATCACCTACGTGCGTGAATTGAATAAGCGCATCGGTATTCCCACCCTCGCCTCTCTCATAGATGAGAAAGATCTAGATGTTCTAGCCCAAAAGGCTTTTGCTAATACATCGACTCCATCGAATCCACGTACAGCTGGCGTTGTTGAATTTCGAGATATGTTCGTTCGAGAATTGGAATACAACGCGAAGGGTGAGTAGCGGATAGAGAGGCAACTCCTCAAACCTGACATACTTTGCTGGTGGCGAAAGACGAGTTAAGGAGAAGTAGTCCGATCCCGTTGTACTTCCAACTGCAGGAGGTGTTGAAGGAAAAGATTGAGCTGGGCGCATGGGCCGTTGGGCAAATGATCCCGTCAGAACCGAGTCTTTGCGAAACCTATCAAGTCAGTCGCACCGTGGTTCGCCAAGCCCTCTCTGTTTTAGAGCAGGATGGGCAGCTTCGTCGTATTCGAGGTCGGGGTACCTTTGTTAGTCCTCCGAAACTTGAACACCGAGTTGGTGGCCTTAGTCGGCTAATGGCTAATCCCATTCCAGACCATGAATCTTTGGTACTTGATTACCAGGAAGAGTTGCCACCTAAATGGGTTAGAGAAAAACTTGAGTTACAGGCCAAGGCAAAGATCATCCGAGTTATGACTCTTCTGCGAGTGCATGGAACCCCAGTCGCGCTTTTAGATAGTTTCTTTCCCCTTGGGGCAGCTGAGCCTTATCGAAAACACTTACGTAAAAAATTACCTTTCATTCTAGAATCGACACGGCAAATGCGCGAAGTAGGACTCACACGTACTCGCGTCGGAATCGAGACGAGTTTTTGTAGTGCTTGGGAGGCGGAACAACTTCAGGTGCCCGTTCAGGGTGCCGTTTTTGTTACCCTCTGCACGGAATATCACCTGGAAAACGGGGAAGAGATCCCCTTCGAAGTCGCACGAGGGGTATACCGCGTCGATATGGTTCAACTTCGCTTCGATGTCTCCTCAAGCAGCCAGATCCCAAATGCATTTTGGCAGATTGCGGATATCTGATCACGCATATGAAGGGACGCATGAGAGCAAGGTTGGTCAGGGTAAATGTCGATTACCCTTTACACTTCACTCTGAGACCTTTCAGATATGACGTCAGTCTTATCATTTAGTCAGGTCCCGGGCCTCTAGCTCAGTCGGTAGAGCAACGGACTTTTAATCCGTGGGTCGACGGTTCGAGCCCGTCGGGGCCCACCCAACTTTTTTATTTCTCGCGCTGATCTCCTACACATTATTTATTTTAAAGATGTTCACCGTGATGGAGCAGAAAGTAACACATTGCAATTCTTGAAAAATATCTGTACGCCTCACCCGTTCGACAAAGTACTTTTATTTTTCCGGTAAAAGAGTTAACCTTCACGAGTCTCGATCGGAACATTATTATTCTGGGGGAAAATAGATGATTGTGGAAATTAACGGTGCCAAACTCAATGTTGAAGTCTTGGGTGAGGGAAAAGGAAAACCAGTTCTTATCGCGCATCACGGTGGTGGTGGAATCGGGAACCTGAACGAACCCAAAGCTACATACGGTCCGTTGCAAGATATTTTCCAAGTAATCGTCTTTGATGCGCGTGGTTGCGGTCATAGTGAAATTGTTGGACCTTATTCTCATGAACAGTGGGCAGCGGACGTCGATGGTCTTCGTAAGTGGATTGGCGCTGAGAAGATTGTTGTAGCGGGCGGCTCGTATGGCGGATTTATCTCACTTGAGTACGCGGTCCGCTATCCAGAGCACACTGAGGCCGTCTTGCTTCGCGATACCTCGGCTGACAACAATAACTTTACAACCCTTGAAGAGAATGCAAAGAACCAGAATCGCGTGGAAATCAACTGGGATAACTTCAATCGTTACTGGACTGGCCATATACGAGATGACGCAGATCTGAAGGCTTGTTGGGCAGAACTGATTCCACTCTATGACTTCCATTACGACGCAGAGAAGTCAGCCGCCCGGGTTGAGGCCGGTACTTATCACCATGAGGCACACAACTACTGTTTTACTCATAACAAGCCTAACTACGATTTGAAGCCCGTTCTCGGAACGATCAAAGCTCCAACCCTGGTCACCGTGGGTCGGACAGACTGGGTTACGCCGGTCTCTTCCGCGCAAACTATTGCTGATGGTATTCCAAACTCACGTTTGGTCATCTTTGAAAAGTCGGGTCACTCACCACAGTTCGAAGAGTACGACTTGTTCCAAGAGGTACAGCGGAAATTCATCGCTGATTACCTTCCTCATCTGGCAGTAAAGCAGGCCTAGATGATCTCACAGCATGTGTTATCGATTCCTAGGACGGATGGTCCAGGAATCGACGTACCTTATTTTGAGATTGTTGGTGCAAAACCTGGGCCGCATCTCACAGTCATTGCGGGAATCCACGGCGCGGAATATTCCTCGATCGCTGCCGCCAGGGAATTTGTAGCGGAGATCAATGATCAAGAGGTAATTGGTCGTATCACTGTCATGCCGATTGTAAATGTCTTGGCATTTTGGGCTCGAGTCCCTTTCGTGATTCCTGTCGACAATCAGAACCTCAACCGGGCATTTCCGGGAAAGGAAAATGGATCGTTTACGGATATTTATGCCTTCCATATCTTCGAAAAGATTATCAAGGGCTCGGACTACCTCCTGGATATGCATGCCGGAGATATTCCAGAAGCACTCGAACCCTTCTCAATCTTTGAAGAATCACCTGTCGAGGAGAAGTCGCTTTGGATGGCAAGGGCTTATGGAATCAAACATATAGTTCGACAACGTGCGGCAGGTATCGTTGTGGCAGGCAGTACATCTGGTGCAGCATCTGCAATTGGAATTCCTGCGTTCATAGCAGAATCAGGAGAGAATGGGATTCTCGATCCAGCGGCCGTCAAATTACATTTAACCGGACTGCGAAATCTTGCCCGTGTTCTCGGAGTTCTAAGCGGCGATCCTTTGCCAGAGCGAGGACATATCCTCTATGACGACTGGAATTGGTTGCGCGCGGAAAGCGGGGGCTGGTGGCAACCGGCACATAAGACCGGTTCCGATGTGAAAGCGGCAGATTTGTTAGGCACTTTGGGTGATCCCTGGGGAAAGTCCATTACCGAGATTCGGGCCCCGCAAGATGGAACCGTTCTTTTCCAGACCAGTAGTCCTGCAGTCGTTGCAGGTGGGATTTTGGTTGGTCTGGCGCTTCGCTAGAGCCTTTGAGAGTTAGTGCTCTCTTTTACTCACAAGGTGAAAGTTCAGTAACTCTTCGATGGCTTGAGCAATGGATAAGAGCTGCATATCTGTCCCTTTAGCGGTTGCCAGTTGGACTCCAATCGGCAAACCTTCGGAGTTCAATCCGCAGGGAATCGAAATTGCGGGATCACCCGTGAGGTTAAAGATGCTTGTGTAGGCTCCTTCGACAACACCTTCCGGGGTATCCATGGGAGGTGTTGTTGGTGGCGCAACATATGGCGCAACTGGCGTGAGCAAGACATCGATACCTTCGTAAATTTTGAGAGCGTTCGGAAGAAGCTCGATGCGACGTGCCGATGCCTTCTTGTACGCATCTTCGGTGATGGATTGTGCCGATTTAAAGAGCCTCAAAGTCTCAGGTCCAAAGTGAGTTGGATCTGATTTCACTTTCTCGCCATGCACTTGCCAGGCTTCAAAGTGAAGAATGTCCCCGAAAGTTTTTTCGAGTTCTTGAAAAGCACGGTCGTCTACTTCAATAATTTCTGCGCCCTCATTCTGCAACTTTGCGATGACGTCTCGAATTGACTCGGCCACATCCTTCTCCAACTGCGCGAGTTCGAAATGAGTTTTGACGATTCCAACTTTGAGGCCCTTGATCTGCGACCTTTCCTCTGCTTTGAGACCACCCATTAGCGCCGAGAAGACCTTTGTGGTCGTTGCGAGATCTTTTGCCAGCAAGCCCACGTGATCAAAGGTTGGTGAAAGTGGGGTAACGCCTTCAAGTGAGATCGAGCCATAGCTGGGCTTGAAACCGACCGTCCCACAATAATGCGCAGGGATACGTATGGATCCACCAGTATCGGTTCCGAGTGCTACGTCACAAACGCCGACACCAACGAGGGCTGCCGAACCGCCACTTGAACCACCTGCGGTGCGGTGGGAGTTATATGGATTCATTGCTTCCGGAACCTCGGGATGCGTGGCACCGGCTGCATATTCAAGGAGTGACGTCGTAGTAAAGACATCAGCGGCAAGGGCACGAAGTTGTGCGATTACTGGCGCATCCTTTGTTGCTGGCAAAGATTTCATGTCGTGAGGATTGCCATTGCCTCGCGGTTGCCCCTTGATATCAATGATGTCTTTGACTCCGACCGCGACCCCTAGCAATGGACCATTAAGTGAGCGCTCGGGTGCCGAAATCAAATGTGAAATTGCATTGAGCGGGGCGCCAAGCCGAAATGCGCGCTCATATGCTGCAAGAAGATCAAGGTTAGCGATTTCACAGATTCGCTCTCCTCGTTCAATCGAATGAATAATTGCACCCACGAAATTTGTAAGCGGGCCTTTGAGATCTCGTAGTAAGTCATCGACTTCCGTTTTGCGCTTACGCACAGTGAGATCTCGATAAATTCCGCTATGTGTTTTTGCGGATTTACGGTTAAAGGTAACGAGGCGGTCTAAAGATCCATCGAGATCTTTTGGATCAAAGCCATCAAAGGCCTCAGGTGTCACTGGAGCTTGCGCTAGCACTTCACGCGCTATGGCCAGCATCAGTGGTCGGTATTTAGGATTTTCAAGGTGATCTGCAATAGAAAGATCAGAAGTGGCGCCTGCATAGAGCATTGCGCCGTATGCCTCTTTACCCCAGAGAAATCCCAGGATGTTTGCGGTTGCTTCTGCGTATGGGAAAGCATCGACAAGTCCAAGAACGCGAGGAGTAATTTTATTTCCGGTGAGTTCGCCAACTCGGAAAGTGCCGATATTGCCTTGCATGATTCTTCCTGGAGCGATGTAGTCCGCACCGAAGTTTACGAAACTCACGATGACTCGGTCGGCTCCAACGACATCAGAGAGATCTTGCGCAGTCAAACCGTTTTGTAACGTGACGACAAATCCGTCTGGCGCAAGTCGACCACGGAGCAATTCAGCAGCGCTCTTCGTATGGTGACTCTTAACTGCAACGGCAACATTATGAAGAGTCGCTGGAAGTTGTGATGGAAGAATTGCCTTGGTTTTCACGGTGAAATTTTCTACGGGGCCTTCAATCGTGATGCCGTGTTCGTTCATTGCATTGACATGGTCCTCGTCAACATCACAGAAAGTTATGTCATGGCCAGCGCGAATCATATGAGCACCAATGGTTCCGCCAATTGCACCTGCGCCGATAATAGTAAGTTGCATTTCTTCCACCTGTCTCACTTATGTTCACGTATTGAGATTATGCAGTGCGGTAAAGGTAGTCCACTTTACCAATGAGAGAATTAGTGCTTGTATAGCGGCGTGATTGAACCGCGAATTGCAGTTGTGACGGGCGCCACACATGGCATGGGCAGTGCGATAATTGATTCTCTTAGAGCAAGCGGCCATACAGTCCATGGAGTTGATCGTGATCAAGCAGATCTCTCAAATTCAGCTGAAGTAAAAGCTTATTTCGAAAAAATTGGGCAGGTTGATATTCTGGTCAACTGTGCTGGTGGAGTCGTAGGGCAGACACATAAACCATTGGATGAAGTCACCGATGATGCCTGGCAACAGATTTTTGACGCCAATATGCAGACAACTTTTCTCTGCACGCGTGCCGTCGTTACTGGAATGAAAGCCAATAAGTGGGGACGTATCGTCAATATCTCCTCAGGAGCTGGTCGCAGCGTGAGTTTGACTGGTATTCAGGCCTACGCGTCATCAAAGGCTGCTCAGATTGGTTTTACTCGTCAGATGGCTTACGAACTTGGCCAGTACAACATCACTGTCAACTGCATCGCTCCTGGATTTGTTCTTTCGAATCCTTCAACGATCGCTCAGTGGGAAAGTTATGGCTCTGAAGGTCAAGCAAAGTTACTCAGTGGTATTGCCACTCGTCGATTAGGGAAAGCCGAAGACATCGCAAATGGTGTTTCCTTCTTTGCATCTGAAGCTTCCGACTGGGTCACCGGTCAGTGTCTGTCGATTGACGGCGGTCACTCACTTTTCTAAACTCACGTACGGCTCATCTACACGGCTGTGAATAACGAGCGAGTGCTAGCATTTTTTGAGAGGCTCGAGTGTTATGGAATCTTTATTATTTCCTGGCCAAAAAAGGTGTGAATTTTGAAAATTTACCCTACGCTCATACCGCTTCAAGACGCAGTTCCGAGATTTAAAAATTTCAGACATTTGGGTCGCGGACTCATTCACCACACGAGATGGGAACTATCGATATGGCACCAAAGAATAAAATGTTGGTTGCTCTTCTTGCGGCCTTTATGGTTGCAACAACAGTTGTATTACCGATTACGGCAAATGCAGCAAACCCAACACCTAAGGGTGACTTGGTCTTGGTTCGAAACCAAGATTTGGCAACCTTGGATCCTTTATTTCCGCAGAACGACTCAATCTTCATCCAACAGCAAATGTACGAACCACTTTTTAACAACAAGCAAGACGGTAAAGGCGTTACGCCATTGCTGGCAAAGAGCGGAACTGTGGCAAAAGATGGACTAACTTGGACCATCAAACTACGTACTGATGTTAAGTTCACTGACGGAACACCGATGACTTCCGCGGACGTCAAGTTCTCCCTTGAACGCGCATCAGGTGGAGACGGTTGGGGCTTCCTCAACACGGCTATCGAAACCATCACTGCGCCGTCAGCTGACACGGTTATTATCAAGACAAAATTTCCTTGGGCTCCGTTGCTGGCGGACCTTGCTTGCTTTAGCAATTCGATCCTGAAGGCGAATTTGGACGGAAAGACCGAAGCAGAATTCTTCAAGAATCCAATTGCTACCGGTCCATTCATGCTTGATCGCTGGACTCCAGGAACCGAAGTCAAGTTGGTTGCTAACAAGAATTACTGGCAGCCAGGTAAGCCATACCTCAACTCGGTAACCTTTAAATATGTTGCAGATGACAACACTCGTGAGTTCATGCTCAAGGGTGGACAAGCTGATATCAACGAAGAGCCGCCATCTAATACGGTCGCATCTCTCAAGGCTTCGCCAGGGATCAAAGTCGGCATTTTCTCTGCGGCAGCTTCAAACTACATTGCCTTTAACCAGAAGGTTCCTGCCCTAGCTGACGTACATGTTCGCCGGGCAATCTCATATGCAATCGATCGTGCAGCGCTAAACAGAGTGCTGTACTCAGGTAACGCAACAATTTCAAACTCATTCCTTGCGCCAAGTGTTAACTTTTACGATAAGACGACACCAGGCCAGCAATATGATCTCAAGAAGGCGGCCGCCGAACTTGCACAGAGTAAGTTCAAGAAGGGCCTAAAACTTGACCTCTTGATCCGCGGTGGTAACAGAACACATGAGCTAACAGCTTCAATTGTGCAGGCTGCTTTGAAGAAGATTGGCATCACAATGACAATCACGGCACAAGAGCCAACTGTATCTCGCGCCACCCAAAAGGCCATGAACTACCAAATGGTTGTAACGGCCTGGACGATGGATATCGTTGACCCGGACGAGTTGTTGACATTTGGTTTGGCACCAGAAGGTGGAACAAACTCTTACTACACGGGTTATGTCAACAAGAAAGTAATTGCTGCGATCAAGAAGGGTCAGACAAATGTTGATCCTAAAGTTCGTCAGGCTGCTTACTCATTTGTACAGAAGCAGACAGCGGAAGACGCGTTTATGGCGTTTACTCTCAACCCTCCTTATACCTACGCCTGGCGTAGCAACATCACGGGATTCACCGTGAACCCGCTCTACAGCTACTACCTGAAAAACGTTAAGAAGAACTAATCCTCTTCTAGACGGATTTATGCAAAAATCAAAACAGCTGTAATGTTTGTAAGTACAATTGCCAAACGAAGAGAACGGGTGATATCGCATTGAGTTACTTAGCCTACGTAGGTAAAAGACTCCTTCAGATGTTGCCCGTTCTCTTCGGTATTTCTATCGCCGTATTTCTCATTGTTCACGCGATTCCTGGGGATCCCGCAGATGTCATTCTTGGACAGAATTCCACTCCTGCGAAGGCTCTGATCGTCCGACACCAACTCGGCCTCGATCGTTCGATGTTCGTGCAGTACCTAAATTTTGTCTGGGATCTCTTGCACGGCTCACTGGGCACCAGTTTTTACAATAAGCAATCGGTCACAAGCCTTATTTTGGGACGGCTCCCTGAGACCGGAATGCTATTGACCGGAGGGGTCATTCTCTCCATTGTGATTGCTCTCCCACTCTCCATTCTTGCGGCTTCCAAGCGCGGCGCGCTACGTGATCAACTTGTTCGTGCCATTCCAATCATCGGTCTGGGAATGCCGCAAGTCTGGGTTGGTGTGATGCTGATTCTATTTCTCGGGCTCAAGTATCCCCTCTTTCCCGTAGGCGGTTTTGGTAATACTTTCCCGGAACACCTTCATTCGATTTTCCTTCCAGCACTGACTATTGCGATCCTGTTATCTCCAATTCTTATTCGCAGTTTGCGCGCGAGTATGTTGGAAATTCTTGACTCGGATTACGTTTTAACTGCGCGTGCAAAAGGAATCTCAACTGCACGCATTACGCGCGTTCACGTGCTTCGAAATTCTTTGATCGCATCAGTAACAGTTCTCGGTATTAATATTGCCTACCTCGTTGGTTCGATGGTTGTGGTAGAACGCGTCTTTGCGATCGCCGGAACCGGGTCCCTCATGATTGATGCCATTTCACGTCGTGACTATCCGATCGTGCAAGGAGTGACGTTGTACTTTGCCTTTGTTGTTGTCATCGTCAATTTAGTTACTGACCTGATCCATGCCGCTCTTGACCCTCGGGTGGTGGTGAAGTGAAGTCCAAAAAGACTTTATATATTGGTACAGGACTTCTCGGGTTTCTCGTACTTGTTGCAATTATCGCACCACTGATTTCCCCATACGATCCGAACGAACAAGATTTATTGAACACCCTATTAGGACCTGGCTCTCATCACTGGCTCGGCACGGACCCACTGGGTCGCGATGTCTTCACTCGCCTCATTTACGGAGCTCGGGTTGACCTGACAATTGGGCTTCTGGCGGTCATTCTCCCTTACCTCATTGGCGTTTCGCTTGGTCTGCTAACCGGATGGCTAGGTGGTGCAACTGACTCAGTGGTCATGCGCATTGTAGATACCGTGATTGCTTTCCCATTTTATGTTCTGGCGATTGCACTTATCTTCGTCTTCGGGCCAGGCATAAAAAGCATTATCGTGGCAATTACTTTGGTGGGGTGGGTTGCCTACTCTCGAATTGTGCGAGCAAACGTGCTTGTTGCAAAAGAGCAAGATTACGTGCATGCTGCCCGGCTCACGGGCCTTCCGACCTTTCGCATTCTTCGACGTCATCTCCTGCCGAATGTGATTTCCCAATCAATTGTTTTTGCGATGAGCGATATCGTCCTGAGCATCTTGGCGATCGTCTCTCTCGGCTATCTCGGACTGGGTGTTCCAGTGCCAACTGCCGAGTGGGGTTCAATGATTCAAGAAGGTCAGTCCTACATCATGAATCAATGGTGGCTCTCCACACTTCCAGGACTTATGGTCGTTTACGTCGGATTCTCACTCTCACTCATTGGCGATGGACTTGTCGCACGTCTGGAGCGCTAAATGAGTACTCCGCTCATTTCCGTCAGGGACCTTTCGGTCGAGATCAAGACTGACCGCGGTCTGCTCCAGGCGATTCGTGGAGTCTCATTTGATGTGGATTCAGCGGATTCCATCGGTATCGTTGGCGAGTCGGGTAGCGGCAAATCAATCACTCTCAAGGCAATTCTTGGACTCTTACCAAGCAATGCCCGCGTTTCCTCGGGCTCGATTTTCGTCGAAGGCAAGGATGTTTCAACGCTTGACCATAAGAGCCGGCGGGCGCTGCTTTCGCATAACACCGGAATGATTTTCCAAGATGCAATTGCCGCCCTTAACCCAGTTATCAAGGTCGGGGAGCAAGTCTCAGAAGTTCCACGCTATCGTCTTGGCAAGAGTAAAGAAGAGTCGAAGCAGATCGCACTCTCATTGATGGAACGAGTAGGAATTACCGATGGGGAGTCTCGGTACGATCTTTATCCGCACCAACTCTCTGGTGGTTTGCGCCAGCGTATTGCAATCGCAATTGCACTTTCTGGAAGTCCTAAGATTCTCTTCTGCGATGAGCCAACTACCGCCCTCGATGTGACAATCCAGGCACAGGTCCTTCGACTCCTGAATGAACTTCGCCATAATTCCGGCCTTGGAATAGTTTTTGTTACTCACGATCTTGCTGTAGTAAACGAATTGTGCGACGACATCAAAGTTATGTACGCGGGACGTTTCGTTGAATCGGGGAATGTGCAAGGAACCTTTAAAATTCCAACACATCCGTATACATTTTCTCTTCTCAAAGCCGCCCCAGATCCAGATATGGCAGTGCACCGTCTCTTCACGATCTCCGGTGAAGCCCCAAACCTCACCAAGCCGGTATTGGGTTGTCCATTTGCCCCACGTTGCTTCGCTGTAGAAGAGCAGTGTCTTTCTGCAGAACCGAATCTCGCTCCTATCGAGAATTCACAGAGCGCGTGTTTCAAATCTACAGACCACAAAGAATGGGCTACGGCTGCGTCAGGAAGTGGTGTAACAGAATGAGTCAAGCCGTACTTTCAGCCGAGAATGTTGTAAAGCACTTTGCAAAGCGCCAATCAATTGTTGATCGCTTGCGCAAGAAAGAAATTTTTAATGTTCCGGCAATTGATGGCGTAACGCTCGATCTCAGAGCAGGTGAGACTCTTGGCCTCGTTGGTGAATCCGGGTGTGGTAAATCAACTCTGGGTCGGACACTCGTTGGTCTTTATACCGCTTCGGAGGGCTTTATCTCGCTCAAGGGAAAAAAAGTGACTGCGGAGCGCACTCTTGATGAGCGCCGTAGCGTGCAGATGGTCTTTCAGGACCCATTCTCATCGCTTAATCCACGTTTGACCGTAGGCGAAGTTCTTCGAGAAGCGCTCTCCTTCCATAATCTTGTACCCAAAGAGAAAGTTGAAGCGCGCTCTCTCGAACTGCTTGCCCTCGTCGGGTTGCCGATGGATGCACTCCAGTCGTACCCGCGCCAATTTTCCGGTGGGCAACGTCAACGCATTGGTATCGCTCGGGCACTTGCCCTAGAACCTGAGGTGTTGATCGCAGACGAAGTTGTTTCAGCGCTGGATGTATCCGTTCAAGCATCTGTTGTAAACCTCCTGATGGATCTAAAGCGGGACCTCGGACTGACCATGCTCTTTATTTCGCACAACATTGCCGTTGTACGTCAAGTTAGCGATCGCATCGCGGTTATGTACTTAGGACGCATTGTCGAAGTTGGGCCGACCGAAGAGGTCTTTAATAATCCTTCACACCCCTATACAAAGCTTCTCTTGAGTTCTGTACCAAAGATGACCACGGGCTCAAAGATTTCATCTGCTCCAAATGGCGAACTACAGTCCATTAAGAGCGCAATGGTTGGATGCCGCTTCCGTGGCCGTTGCCCCGTTGCGATTGCTGAATGTGCAACAACTGATCCAAGTTTGAATCTAGTGGAAGGAACCCATCAGGCAGCCTGCCTCCTGGTTTGACACGTAGTTATATAAAAAGGGGTGTGCCTTGGCGGCGAAATTTAGTCCAATCATTATTGGAAGCGAGCGCAGTGAAGCTGGAATACCGGCAGCAATGGAAATACTTCGAACCGGCGGAAGCGCGCTCGATGCCGTCGAACGTGGACTTAGATTATGTGAAGATAATTTAGCCGATCACTATGTCGGTACGGGCGGGCTCCCAAACGCGCGCGGCATCGTCGAACTTGACGCATCCATCATGGTTGGATCAACGCGAGCCTTTGGAGCAGTCGCGGCCGTTAAGAATTACCCAAATCCAATTTCAATTGCTCGCAAAGTAATGGAACAGCTGCCACAGCATTCACTTCTTGTTGGTGAGGGAGCTGAAGCATTTGCTGAGTATCTTGGATTCATTACCGCAGATTTACTCACTCCTGAATCCAATGCACTCTGGCTCAAGCAGCTCGAGACAGCTAACTCTGAATCTATCGAGGGTGAAAACACGAAGGCAACGAGCGGTGATGAGCGATACCGGCTTGCCTCTCTCGAATTGGTAAAGCGCATGGCACCGCACGCCGGCCCATGGGGAACAATCAATATCATCGCCCTTGATCAATCTGGCGAACTTGTATGCGGCGTCAGCACGAGTGGGTATCCCTATAAGCACCCGGGGCGAGTAGGGGATTCCGCAATTGCTGGCGCAGGTAATTACTCTGATATCCGCTACGGAGCTGCTGCATGTACTGGTCGTGGCGAACTGGCTTTACGAGCTGGTACTGCGCGAACAATCGTTGAAAATTTGCGAACGGGACAAGATCCCGAAACTGCCTGTGTCAATGCGCTCCTTGATGCTCGCACGTTACCTGATAATTTCCGTGCTGAACTTCGTTGCCTCTCGTTGACCCAGGATGGCCGACATGGCGGGGCTTCCGGTATGGAAGGTTCGACTTACACGCTCATGACCGAGCATTCCACCGCTCCAGAATTTCGACCAAGGAGAAAGATATGAAGATCTTTATTTCAACCGACATGGAAGGCACCGCAGGAGTTGTCGACTGGAGTCAATGCATTCCAGGAAATCCCGAATACGGCTACTACCGCGAACTTCTTCAAAATGAAGTGAATGCAAGTATCAAAGGCGCGATGGCAGCTGGAGCAGATGAATTCCTTGTCAATGACTCCCACTCTTCGATGCAGAATCTTCGACCGCATTCACTTGAAGGGAATGCTCGCTACCTTTCGGGTAAGCACAAGCCGATGTACATGATGCAAGGACTCGATAGTTCTTATGACGCAATCTTTTTCGTCTCATATCACGGTTCGATGAGCGCCGAAGCGTCGGTCCTTTCACACACGTACAATCCACGCGCCATTTCAGATATCCGACTGAACGGTGAATTCGTCTCTGAGGCCGGGATCAATGCTCTTGTTGCGCAGTCCTACGGAGTGCCTATTGTGCTGGTTACGGGTGATGAGATCACTGAAGTTGAGACCAAGATGTGGTCACCTGGTGTTAAGGCAGCAGTTGTAAAGAAGAGCATTACTCGCTTTGCAGCCGACAGCATGCACCCAAATCAAGCGTGCGACTTGATATTTGAAAAGGCAAAGGCGTCTATTGCTGAGCTCAAATCAATTCCAGTGCCTTCCATCGAACTGCCAGCAACCCTGGAAATCACCTTCCATAACAATGATTTTGCAGATATGGCTGCTTGGATTCCAGGCAACGTCAAGACCGGTACAAAGAAAGTTGCGATTACAGATAAGGATCCTTTGGCGCTCTTCCGTCGTTTCATTACAACTGTCATCCTCACTCGCAGCATCGTTGAGTGGAGCTAAGAATGGGAGTTGCACAAGTTCTTGACGGCAAAGTTGCCATCGTCACCGGTTCCGGAAACGGAATCGGTCGGGCAACGGCTAAAGCGATGGCAGCAGCCGGCGCAAAGGTCTGTGTCTCTGATACTTTGGTTGAAGATGGTCAACGAACCGTCAAGGAGATTAGAGACGCAGGGGGCGAAGCCATCTTCGTACTTGCAGATATCGCCAACGAAGATCAGGTGAAGAGTATTGTTGAAAATACGGTTTCAACTTTCGGAACCATCGATATTCTCGTCAACAATGCGGGAATTGGTGGAGCGCAGAAGCGCCTTCACGAGGTTAATGCAGATGAGTTCTCGCGGGTTGTTGATGTCAATCTCGTCGGAACTTTCTTCATGACTAAGTACACAATCCCGTACTTTCTTAAAGCAGGTGGTGGCAGTATCGTGAATATCGCATCAACATATGGTCTAGTGGGTGCGCCGAAGGCTCCCGCCTACTGTGCGACCAAAGGTGCGATCGTCAACCTCACCCGTCAGTTGGCAGTTGATTACGGGCCAGATCAGATCCGCGTGAACGCCATTTGCCCGGGTTACATTGACACCAGCCTTGGTCGTCGTGGCCCCACTTTGAGCGCCGAAGAATTCAAGGCAGCAACAGATCGTCGTGAGAAAGCAGCGGGAATGCAGCCGTTGGGCCGACAGGCGCAACCGGTCGAAGTCGGAAATGTTGCGGTCTTTCTTTCATCTCCTGGTGCTTCATTTATGACCGGATCCATCGTTACCGTGGATGGTGGATGCGTAACAACTTTCAACTATGGAGAAGCGAGCAACTAAAAGAGAATGAAGATAAAGGATTTACTCTGCGTTCCAGGACTTACCGGTTTTTATGTTGACGATCAGGCCGCGATCCTGGCGGGCGCCGAACACGATGGCTTTGACTACGTGGGAGAGCCAATCACTCCGGGGTTTACGTCAATTCGTGAGGCCGGTCAATCTCTCTCCGTCCTGCTCGTACTTGATAATGGCGAGATCGCACAGGGAGATTGTGCTGTTGTCCAATACTCAGGCGCGGGCGGAAGAGAGCCACTCTTCAATTCATTAGAAGCGCAAGCGTTAATAAATCAACATGTTCTTCCCATACTGAAGGGCCGAACCATCGTCGACTTTAGAAGTATGGCGCAAGAAATTGATCACCTTGAAATTGATGGGAAGCGCATCTCTGCAGCAATTCGGTACGGCCTTACTCAAGCTCTTCTGGATGCGGTTGCCAAGAATCGTTCGATCACGATGGCAGAAGTCATCCAAGATGAATACCAAACTGGTATTGATATTGCCATCGTCCCTATGCACACACAGTCAGGTGACGAGCGCTACTCCAACGTAGACAAGATGATTTTGAAGGAAGCTGGCGTTTTGCCACATGGTCTCATCAATAATATGGAGACCAAACTTGGCAAGAATGGTGAGATCTTTAAGGAATATGTCGGGTGGGTGCGAGATCGGATTCTATCGATTCGCAAGCACTCTGATTACAGCCCGGTTCTGCAATTTGATGCATACGGCACTATTGGTCAAGCATTTGATTCGGACGTTCAAAAATGCGCGGACTATCTTGTAGAAGTCAGCAAGATTGCTGCGCCGTTTCAACTTCGCGTCGAACATGTTATTGATGGCAAGAGTGTCGACGGGCAAGTAAAGGTCTCCAAGGCGCTCCGTGAAGCGCTCAAAGCACGCGGATCGGACGTTCAACTCTCTGTCGATGAATGGTGCAACACCCTCGAGGATATTCGACTCTTCGTTGAGGCAGAAGCGGCGGATGTGATTCACGTAAAGATGCCGGATCTCGGTGGTGTCAACAACACTATTGAGGCATTGCTTTTGATTCACAAGAGTGGACTAGGCGGATACTGTGGTGGTACCTGCAACGAGACAGATCGATCTGCACAAATAAGCGCCCATATCGCCATGGCATGTGGAGCGATTCAAATTTTGGCAAAACCTGGCATGGGCGTCGATGAAGGAATGATGATTGTTGGAAATGAAATGGCCCGCACCGCGGCGCTTGTTGCCTACAGAAAGTAGATATGGATGTTGACCTTTGATTCACACGATGACAATTACATCGCTGAGCTCTCTCAATATGTAGCCATTCCATCTGTTAGCCGGGATGCATCAGCCGAGACGATGCAGAAAGCTGCCGAATGGCTTGCCGCTCAACTTTCCTTCGCGAATGCTCGGGTAGTTCCAACATCAGGCCATCCAGTAGTGCGTGGCGAGTGGCTGGGAGCCCCGGATGCCCCGACCATCTTGGTCTATGGACATTACGATGTGCAGCCAACGGGCGATCTCGCTGAATGGCATACGCCACCCTTCGAGCTCATTCGAGATGGAGACGTAATCCGCGGCCGTGGCGTCACTGACGATAAGGGTCCAGTGCTTATCGTCCTAAAAGTGGCGCAGGCATTTCTTGCGCAAGAAGGAAAACTTCCCCTCAACGTGAAGTTTCTCTTTGAAGGCGAAGAAGAGATTGGTAGCCCAAATCTTCCTGAGTATGTTCGAGCTCATGTGGACGAACTTGCAGCAGATCTGGTGATTTCTGCCGATGGGGCGATGTGGCGTCCAACAGAACCTTCACTCTCGGTCGCATCCAAGGGCCTAGTTACATTTGATCTTGAAGTATCTGGTGCAAAGGAAGATCTGCATTCGGGACGCTATGGTGGCACAGTCGCCAACCCCGTTCACGTGCTCTCAGAGATTCTCGCAGGACTACACAACAGAGATGGCAGTGTCGCCATTGAAGGTTTTTACGCAGGTATTCCGGAAATGAGTTCTGAGCGTCGCGCGGAAATTGCAAAGGTTGCATTCAGTGACGCGGAATATATGAAGACGCTAGGAATTGATGAAGTATTTGGAGAGGCGGGTTACAGCACCATTGAGCGGTTATGGGAGCGTCCGACTCTTGAGATAAACGGCGTTCAAGCTGGAGGGAAATACACAGTCATTCCACATGTTGCCACTGCACATATCTCTTGTCGGTTGGTGCCAGGACAGTTTCCTGAGAAAGTTTTAGACGCTATCAGGAAGCATATTGAAAAGATTAAACATGATGGCGTGAAGATTGCGATGCGAGCAGATCACGGTGGGGTTCCGGCATACACAATTCCTACTGATCACCCGGCAAATCGGGCAGCGGCAGCTGCACTTGAAGCGGTCTATCCTGGAGAAACAGTTCTTTTCGCGGTTATTGGCGGAACACTTCCGGCCACGGCGCTCTTTGAGGATGTACTGGGTATAAAGACCCTCTTCTTTTCCTTTGCAACGGCCGATGAAAAACACCATGCTCCCAATGAATTTATGCGTATCAAGCGTCTTCGCGAAGGCATGCACGCTTGGGAAGTTCTCTGGCGTTTCCTTGCGGATGGACCGCACAAACTTGCGATTGTGGGTAAATAGAATGAGCAAAGATCCCTACACCTCTTATAGCTATCTTCCAGAGGAAGAACGTTTCGACAAAATTAAGTTGGCCTCTGAATTCAATCGTGTCGCACCGTATGAAGGTGCTCTCACAGCTGAAGAGCAGACCCGGGCAGAGAAATTAATGCGAGAGAACATCACGGTCAGCCTGCATGACCATCCAGTTCGTTTTCCAGATGACATGAGGGACACCCCGGAGTACAACCGCACTGGTCGCCAGCACACCGCGTTTGCTGGAGTAAAAGAATCTGGCATGACAGTGATTTTCGATAATATGATGGATGGCACAGCATGTGTAACAGGGAATGCGCCTTGGCGCTGGCTTGACATCATTACAGATATTGGAATGCGCCTGGCAGATATTGCTCATCAGGATGATGTCACTGTTGTCCGGACTATGGCCGACATTGATTACGCACACAGGAACAATAAGGTCGGATTCGTCTTTGGTCTTGAAGCATCGACTCCTATCGAAAATGAAATTGACCGCCTTGATGTGCTCTATGGATTAGGAATACGGCAAATTGGAATCGCCTATTCCGACTCCAATGCACTTGGTTGTGGACTCAATGAGAATACTGATAGCGGACTTACCGACTTTGGTCGCCGTGCAGTCAAGCGGATGAACGCTCTTGGAATGGCCGTCGATATTTCACATTCATCAGATCAAACCGGTATTGACGCCTGTAGAGAGAGCGATGCACCAGTTTTCATGACACATGCCGGCGCGCGCGCCATTTGGCCCATTAAGCGGATGAAAGGCGATGATGTCCTTAAGGCAGTTGCAGAGACTGGCGGAGTAATCGGCATGTCTGCCGCGCCGCATACGACTCTTTCGCACGCACATCCTCAGCACTCGATCGATTCAGTGATGGATCATCTTCTCTATTGCATTGATCTCGTCGGTATCGAGCACGTGGCTTTCGGTCCGGATACTTTGTATGGAGATCATGTTGGGTTGCATACAGTCTTCTCAGGCCTTCTCAAGACCGCATTTAGGGAAGCACCACCTTTTGAGCGCGTGAAGTACGTAGATGGTCTTGAAAACCCAACAGAGAATTTTTGGAATATCGCAGGCTGGCTTGTACAGAACGGCTTCTCTGACGAAGATATTGTTGCCATCCTGGGTGGAAATATTATGAGAGCCTTGAAGGCGATCTGGGTCAAATAGTGAATACGGAAGAGAGGAATTGGCGCATTCGAATTGCGCGTACTTTTCTCTTTGTTCCTGGAGATAAGCCAGATCGTATTGCGAAGGCACTTCAATCAAAGGCCGATGCGGTCATTATCGATCTTGAAGATGCGGTTCGATCAGAAAATAAGTCTGTGGCACGAACGGCGCTTGGTCTCCCACTGAGGGTTACAGATGGGCCACTTATATTTATCCGTGTGAACGCATTTGGTTCTCACGAATTTAACCAAGACGTCCGTAAAGCGCTCGAGCTTGAAGTTGATGGAATTGTTCTTCCCAAGTTTGTCCCAGGGGACAACGCAATTGCTACTGACCAAGCTCTCACTCAGTTGGAGGTGGAGAGCGGAAGCAAAAGAGTGCTACCGACGATTGGTCTTATTGAATCTAGCGCGGGAGTACTAGGACTACTCAATTCATCGAGCATACCTACCCGAGTTCAGCGGCTTGCCTTCGGTGGCGCCGATCTTTATACAGATCTTCGAATTGCCTACTCTCCCGCTGGTCCCAATACCGACCTTGCGATGGCGGCTCTGGTCATGGCCAGTGTGCATTCACGCCTTGGAGCGCCAATCGACACCCCACACTTCACGCTAACAGATACCGAGGGACTTAGAGATCGGTCTCTCTATGCCTCGCAAATGGGATTTGGTGGAAAGCTCTGCATTCATCCAAATCAACTGGAGGTAGTTGATCAAAGTTTCGCACCAAGTGAGGATGAAAGCGAGTGGGCAAAACGAGTCATTGAGCGATGGGATGAGAGAGACGAAAGTTCTGGTGCCCTTGTTGTAGATGCAAACCTAGTTGATACCGCAATGCTCAAACGCGCTCGGCAGATCCTGGGACTTATCTAGCCTCTATGTGGAGCGGGTTTGCTTACCTGCGGTCGCACGCCATCAAAACGAAGCGGCAATCCCGGCACAACTTTTACCGCGGATGAGTTGTCGGGATAGTCGATGAGGACGCCCATTGATTTTGCTTGTTCATCAGTAAGCATCTGTTCTGGCTGAAGTACTTCCTCGGCAGGCACGCCAGATTTGCAGAGAACTTCAACCCAATGAGAGGCCGGGTGCGAGAGAAGGCTCTTCTCAATTTCACCTTTAAGTGCAGAGGCGTTCTTTACTCGGTTCGTATTTTCTCTATATCGAGGATCTTCGATTAGTTCGACTTGACCTATGACTGTACAAAGCTTGGCAAAGATCGCATTGCTGCCAACCCCGATACAGATATTGCCCTGCTTGGTCGAGAAAATTCCGTACGGAGAAAATGCCGGATGCCCGCTACCCGAACGAATCGATGCATCACCCGTCAACTCATAAGCAGCAATGTGATAGCTGACCCAACTCGCCCCCGTCTCGTAGAGAGATGTTTCTACAAGTGAGCCAATCCCGGTGCGATCTCGTTTTACGATTGCGGCGAGGATTCCTAAAGCAAGCCACGTCCCTGCGCCTAAATCGAGAATTGAGACCCCGGCACGAACCGGTGGGCCGTTTCGTTCGCCCGTGACATTCATAATTCCTGTGCGGGCTTGCAAAGTGGCGTCATAGCCGGGCCATGAAGATGACGGACCTTGAGATCCGTATGAAGATAGATTGCCAATAATTAGTTGTGGGCGTGATTTCATGAGCTCTGAAGGCGTAAGGCCGAATCTCTCCAACTGAGCTGGAAGGAAATTTGTGAGAAAGACATCACACCCATCCAGAAGTTCCTGAAGTTTTGAAATGCCATCTTGGGTTTTGAGATCTACGGTAATAGCCTCTTTATTGCGATTAACAATGTGGAAATAAGCTGAGCGATCTCCATCTACTGGTGACATGAATCTGGCAGGATCTCCATTAGGCGTCTCAATCTTGAGGACTTCAGCGCCGAGATCCCCAAGTACAGTGCCTCCCCAGGGTCCAGCAATATTGGATGTCGCGTCCAGGACTCTTATTCCTGTGAGAGGTAACTCTGAATTCACACTATTTCCCCTTCGTTGACCTCGCTCTGTGAAGGGTACCAAGATCATTTCCAGATCTAACGAACCGTGAGTCCGTTAGAAGAATCTCACCAAACCCTTGTCAAGTATGCATACAACTGACATAGTACCCGTTTATCAGATGGCTACGAAGTGGCCTAACCCGTGAGGAGTGAGTCAAATATGACTAGCGCAAACCTGAAGATTGACGCGTCACACGAACCGCACCGTTTAAAAAGTGGAATTCTCACAATCCCCAACGCCATCGCCCTGTCGGCCGCGGCGATGGCACCCGTACTGGCGGTCGTACTGAACGCACCCGCTGCAGCATCAGCTGCCGGTGCCGCTTTGCCGTTATCGTTTCTGATCGCGTTCATCGCCTGCGCCCTCGTCGGCAATACGGTCGTGCAGTTCTCCCGACGGTTACCTTCGGCTGGCTCGTTCTACACATTCAACTCGAAGGGTCTAGGCCCAGTTGCCGGTTTCTTCACTGGTTGGCTATTTTGGATTGGGTACGCGATCTTGGCGCCAGGCCTTTTCACCGCGTTTGGCGCGTTCGTCCACGACTACGTGCTAATGACTTTCCAGAGCGATATCCCATGGTGGGTGTTCAGCCTTGGCGCTATGGCGATCATTTGCGGTCTGTCACTACGTAGTATCAAGGCGTCGGTCAACATTGATTTATCTCTGCTCGTTGTTGAGGTAGTAATCTTCCTTATTCTCGGTGTGGCCGCGATCATGAGTGCTGGCAGTGGCAACACGCCATCCGTCTTCCTCGTGACATCGTCGCCCACCGGATTCAATGGTGTCGGTCTCGGCGTCGTGTTTGGCATTCTGTCGTTTATTGGATTTGATGCGGCGGCGACACTGGGCGAGGAAACGCGCAATCCGCGGCGCAACATTCCGCTCGCCATCATCGGTGCGCTCAGTGCCGTCGGTGTTTTCTACGTCCTCATGATGTATGCGCTCACCGCCGGTTACAGACTGAACGATCAGTCTCAGATGGACGCATTCCTCAAGGATGCGAATCCGTTTGTTACGCTCGGCGATACCGTGACGCCTTGGCTTCTGCAGCCAATCGAACTCGCTGCGATTGCCGGTATCTTCAGTTGCTTCTTGGCCATTCATAACACGACTGTTCGAGTGATGTTTTCAATGGGTCGCGATCAGGTGCTTCCATCATCAATCGGACGTGTCCATGCACGGTGGTTCTCTCCTTACCGCGCCATAATTGCCCAGACTCTCTTCACAGTTGTTATTGGGCTAAGTGTGGGTGTGTGGCTAGGTCCTGGCGCAACAGGTGCGTACGGATTCACCGGCACGATCGGCACGGTCGCAATTGTGATCGTGTATATCCTCAGTAACATTGCGCTCATTCGGTACTTCTGGCGTGCGGCAGACCGAAAGATTCTTGCCCACGTCATTGTTCCATTGCTTGGTGTTATCGCTCTTGCGTACCCGTTGTACGCGGTAAGCAACCCGGCCCAGAGCTACCCCTACAACTTAGTATCATGGATCGTGCTGATCTGGATCGCATTGGGTCTCGCGCTCTATCTCTACTATCGCGCAAAGTCACCAGCGAAGATTGCCGCTCTCGGTTCATTCATCGCCGAGGACGACCTTCCACTCGGTGAGCAACCCGCGGGGCGCCTGACCGCACGCACACCATCGGCACAGCATCCAACAATTGCGGAGGAGGCCGCTCGCCACCCCGAAATCACTAAGGAGTGACGAATTGATAAATGTAGACGGGAAAAACGTCTTCACCGGCCTCGACGAACTTGTCAATCCGGCGCACACTGCGCTACTCCTGATTGACATGCAACATGACTTCATCGACCAGAACGGCATCTTCGGCGAACTGGGAATTGACCTGTCCATGTACGCGAAGATGCGGCCGAAACTCGCGACTTTGCTGGCCGCGGCTCGACGTAACGGTGTGCTTGTGATCCACATCCAGAACACCGCATTACCCAACCGGATGAGTGATTCGCCGGCGCAGATTCGATTCAACCTTCGGATGCACAAAGCGGCGCGCAAGGGCGGGATGCCTTTGCAGTACACCGTCCCCGGTACTCCCGGACACGAGTTCGTAGAAGAATTCGCTCCTCGTCCTGGGGAACTCGTGATTCGCAAATACCGCTCTAGCGCTTTTTGGGGCACCAACGTGGAGTTGGTGCTTCGCAGCAACTCGATCCAGACGGTAGTTGTCGGCGGATGCACGACCGAAGGGTGCGTGGAGTCGACGGCACGTGACGCGATGTTCAACGACCACTACGTCGTTATTGCGACGGACTGTGTCGGCAGCGATGACAAAGAACAGCATGACGCTTCGATGCTCCTAATGCGACACCGGTTCGACATGGCTACAGCTGATGAGATCGGCGCGGTTTGGCAGACTCATAATACGGACGATCGAGAGGGACATTAGTGAACAAACTTGCGGGCCGCATCGCTGTTGTCACAGGTGCAGCCTCCGGTATCGGGCGAGGGATTGCTATTGAGTTCGCGCATCAGGGCGCCGATATCGTTATTGCCGACAGGGTGAGTGAGGAACAGGCAGTTGAAGTGATAGCGGCGATTGAGGGGCATGGGCAGAATGCACTGTTTGTTCGTACAGATGTGAGTGACGAAGCGAGCGTGCGCGCGATGGCAGCGCAGGCGCTCGCCCACTTTGGTCGAGTCGACATTCTCGTGAATAACGCCGGCATCTTCACCGAGTCGCTACTTGAAGACATGCCGATTGAGGATTGGGATCGCGTCATCAGTACGAATTTGCGTGGCACCTTTCTGTGCACGCGAGTGTTAATCGGGCAGATGCTCGAAAGGGGTGACGGGCGAATTATCAATATCGCATCGCAACTCGGCCAGATCGGTGGCGGAGCTGTTGCACACTACTCGGCGAGCAAAGCAGGTGTCATCGGATTCACAAAGGCGCTTGCGCGCGAGGTTTCCCGCCGGGGTGTGCTCGTCAATGCCATCGCGCCTGGTCCTATCGAAACACCGCTGCTCGACAGCGAGACCGAAGAGTGGCGTAGCGCCAAGCTAGCGGAGTTGCCGATCGGCCGATTCGGAACAGTCGACGAGGTCACACCGACCGCTGTGCTGTTGGCTTCATCCGATGGCTCGTACTACGTTGGGCAAACGTTGGGCCCCAATGGCGGAGACGTGATGCTTTAGGCCACAAGCCTGGAGCGGAAAGAGATGGTCATGAACATTCAAGAAGTTGTTGCCGCCGCTCAGCGGTCGGGAGTCAAACTTATCCGATTTGAGTACTGCGACCTCAGCGGTGTCGCCCGTACCAAGGCTATTCACGTGGCCCAACTTGAACACAAGTTGCTCGAAGGTGTGAGTCTGACACGTGCTCAGATGTCGATTAACATGCTAGAGCAGATGGTCCATGTCGGAGGAATGGAGCCGGTTGGCGAAATCCGGTTGGTGCCAGATCTTGAGACATTTAGCGTCTTGCCATGGGTACCGGCCAGCGCCAGCGTTCTTTGTGATCAACTCGGCCATGATCGGCTCGACTGGGGTGTGTGTCCTCGGTCCTATCTGAAAAGTGTCATCGATCGGGCGGCTAACCTCGGACTCAGCGTGCAGGCGACCTTCGAGAATGAGTACTACTTGGCCCGTGAGCAAGACGGGCGTTATGTTCCATTCGACTTTCCTGATCACGCGCCGGTCTACAGTGCTATCGGTCACGATCTAAACGCGGAAATCATGGTCGAAACAGTGGGCGCGCTGGAGGCCCAAGGAATAGTGGTTGAACAGGCCATCAACGAATTTGGAGCCGGACAACACGAGATTTCGATCCGGCACACCGACGCGCTCGGCGCCGCTGATAACCAGATGAAATTTCGCGACACCATCCGCGGTGTTGCGCTCCGACACGGGCTATTCGCCTCGTTCGCCGCGAAACCATACCCCGACCAGATCGGCAGTGGCGCGCACGTGCACTTTAGCCTCTGGGATCTTGCGGGTAAGCGCAGTTTGCTTTATGACAAGACCGCGAAACATGGCCTTTCCACTCTCGGCCGACATTTCATCGCCGGAATTGCGGAACATTTACCGGCGCTCGTCGCCCTGACGGTTCCAAGTTACAACTCGTATCGTCGGTTGCAGCCTGGCTCGTGGGCATCGGCGACTACAGCATGGGGTTTCGACAATAAGGAGGCCGCGCTACGCGTTTGCTCCCCGTTTTACCAGCGCGAAGAACAGAGTTATAACATTGAGTTCAAGACTTCGGACGGAAGCGCGAATCCATACCTTGCGCTAGGCGCCCTGATTGCCTGCGGGCTGGACGGGATCCAGCGCAAGTTGGAACCGGGCGAGCCATGTGAGCACGATCCGGCACGCCTGTCGCCAGAGGAATTGGCGCGTGGCAAAGTGCGCCCTCTGCCAACATCGATGAGCGCTGCGCTCGACGAACTCGAGAAGGACCAGTTCCTGCTCGACACGATGGGCACGATGCTATCCACGGCCTATATAGCCGTACGTCGATCCGAGGCTGCGGCCTTTGATGCGCAGGACGAGGACTTTGAGATCCGCAACCACTTCTACCGGTTCTGAGCGCGATGTCGCACGTCATTGATTTCGCGAACGTTCCCGTCATCGATAACCATTGCCACGCCGTCGATGCGAGTCAGCAAGTTGATGTCACGACCTGGCGGCAGTTCTTCACTGAATCGCCCGATCCATACATGCGGACACGGGATGTCGCCGACACCGCGTTCTACCGCAGGCTTATCCGGGCGATGGCCTTGTTTTATGGCGTCACAACCGAGGAAGAGGTGTTGCGGGCTCGTGAGCGCCACGGTGCTGGAGATCTCGTTGGTGCGTTATTTCACGACGCATCAATCGGTGGTGTCGTCATCGACACGGGTTACCCTGCCCCGGAGAGGGCGATGTCGGAGACAGCATTCAGGGCGGCAAGTGGTTCTGACTACGTTGCGCTGCTGCGGTTAGAGGTGGTGTTTCAAGAGTTGATTGCTAAACACGACTCGTACGAGAACCTTGTGGGAGCCGTTCACGAACTGCTTTCCGATGTGCGAGGTGCCGGATTTGCGGGTTTCAAGAGCATCGTTGCCTACCGCACCGGGTTGGCGATTGAGCGATGGTCACTTGGGGAGGCCCAAGCATCATTTGATCGCGCCCGTAACGAAATCGCCTCCGATGGCGCCGTGCGGCTCGGACACAAACCGTTGTTGGACACGTTGTTGCATAGCGCTTTTAAGGCGGCGGCCGCGCAAGAATTACCGGTTCAGTTCCATGTCGGATACGGTGACCCAGACGTCGATCTTCGTAAAGCCTCGCCGCTGGAGTTGCGCACCATCTTGGAAGAACCAGAGTACCGGTCGATGCCCATCGTGTTACTGCACGGCAGTTGGCCATACTTCCGTGAGGGTGCCTATCTCGCCTCTGTGTATGGCAACGCTTATCTCGATCTGTCGTACGGGATTCCCTTTCTATCAATGGGTGAAATGACCTCAATGACTCGGGCTGCCCTCGGTGCTGCCCCGTTCAGCAAACTTATGTACAGCTCAGATGGGGTCGGGGTTCCCGAACTGCATTGGATGGGAGCACATGCGGGTCGACGTGCGATCGGCACGGTACTTGGCGAGTTCGTAGCAGACGGTGATCTGGGTCCCGATGAAGCAGGCCGTGTTGGCGAGCAGATTCTGCGGGATAACGCTCTGCAGTTATACGGTTTCAACTCGGGGGCGACCCGATGAGGCAGTTGGAGGGCAAGCGGGCATTCGTTACTGGCGGCGGAGGTGCGCTGGGGCGCGCGAGTAGTTTGCTTTTCTCGAGTGAGGGTGCGCTGGTCTCCGTGGTTGACATTAACGCCGAAGCGGCTGACGAGACGGTTCGCATGATCACCGAGTTGGGAGGTAAGGCCGTTTCAATCATCGCCGACGTGAGCGATGAGGTGCAGGTTCGGCGAGCTGTTGGCGAGGCGGTTGATGCTTTCGGTGGACTGGATACGCTATTCAACAACGCCGGAATAATGCCGCATCAAGACAAATCATTTCTTGATGCGGATGTAGACCTTTGGCATTTCATCAGCAATATCAACGTACACAGCACCATGTTGTGCTCGAAGTACGCCGTGCCACATATCGCGGCTGCCGGCGGTGGTGCCGTAGTCAATATGAGTTCATTTCTGGCGGTGATCGGATGCACCTATCCGCAGGACGCGTACGCCGCAAGCAAGGGTGCAATCTCATCCTTGACCCGCTCAATGGCCGTGCAACTTGGTTTCCAGCATATCCGCGTGAACGCGCTCGCACCCGGACCCATCATTACGGCACACGTAGAACAATTTTTCCCAGATGCTGAGGCGCGCCGGATTCGACTTGAGCGAGTGCCACTCGGTCGATTCGGAGTGCCAGAGGACGCGGCGAGACTGGCATGCTTCCTCGCTTCTGATGCAGCGTCTTGGATTACCGGACAGGTTGTCGTACTCGACGGCGGCATTTCTAGCAATTATTTATAGAAGAATGAAGAATGAAGTAGAAAGAGAACAGGTGGTGTGATGAGTGGAGAGGTAGTGGCGGATAGGCGTCAGCCACGAGCCAGCGAGCTCGCGTATGACGGGTTACGCGATCAGATTATCAACCTGCGCCTGCCGCCTGGCTCGGTGGTAAACGAGCAGGCGATGGCTAATGAACTCGGATTGGGTCGGATGCCGGTTCGCGAAGCAATCGCCCGGCTAGTAAGCGATCGTTTCATCACTGTCGTGCCCCGTCGTGGCGCGGTCGTCACACCCGTAGGTCTTGGCGATGTACTCGACATGTTCGAGGCGCGCGAAGCCATTGAGTGCGGCGTCGCCTACATCGTCGCCAAGCGCGCGACTAAGGACGACCTAACTACGTTGCGCCAGTTGGTCGAGGCGGCGGATCATGCGCGAGAGGGCACCGACCACGAGGAATTCCTCCGCGATGACCATGCGATCCACGCCTTTCTCGTGCACATGGTCAATAACTCACTGCTACAAGACGCCGCGGACCGTCTCCTCCTGCACAATCTTCGATTCTGGAGAATGTATTGGGCTTCGCGACCCGCGCAGCCATCGACGATGATCTCGCATGCAGACCTGGTTTCCGCTTTGGAGGCTCACGATCCTGAACTCGCGGCAAAGGCAATGCGCGAGCATCTCGCGGCCTCGCGCCATTTAGTGCAGGCTTCATTCTGACCTTTCGACCACACATTTCTTTGCAGTCAGCCCACGTATTTCCTTGAGTTATTTGAAACCTTGAGTAATGATCATAAATATTGCAACGATAACGACAAGAACTGAGAAGGATTTCTGCAAGGTCTTAGTTGGTAGATGAGTGGCCAATGGCGTTGTTACAAATGATGCGATGACCGCCATTGCCGTAAATACCAGAACACTCTTCCATGGGATCAAATCCCAATATTGATAGCGAAGTGAGAGGGCAATGATCGAGTTCATGGTTATTGCCACAAGCGAAGTTCCGACAGCCAATTTGAGTTTAATTCCAAGGACAAGAACAAGTGCTGGGACTATCAAGAATCCGCCACCAATTCCTAGTAGACCAGTTAGGACTCCCGCTGCCGAAGCCGTGAGGACCACCAAGGGCCAAGACGCCCTAGAGATTTCTTTCTCCGAGACCTGGTGTCGCCACATGCCGAAAGCCGCCGCAAACATTAAGAATGCAAATATAAATATCAGCGCTCTATCAGAGAAGAATTCGACGAGTCGCGACCCAAGCAACGTACCGAAGATGCCTAATAAGCTAAAAATTATCCCGACTCTTATATCCAAATTCTTGGATTTTAATCTTCGCAACGTGCCAGAGAATGCTGCGGCACCAACTATCACCATGGAGGATGTAGTCGCGGCAGTCGTTGAAAGGCCCATGATGGCTATTAATCCAGGAACTGCAAGGATTGCTCCGCCCGCGCCCACCATACCTAGGACTGAGCCAATAAATATGCCGAGGATCAATCCTTCCGTGATCAGCATCTAAGCAACTCTGGTGGCGTTGGGGTCTGAGTCATTTAGGCACTTTCCTTTGCATCCGAAGGTGCGACGGGTCCAGCATCAGCGTGCCCCGTAATGATACTTAGTCCCGCCACATTCAGAGACTTGTCGTAAGACTCGTTAATAAGAACTGGCTTGTAACCAGCGGATTCCAATATACCTAATGATCCGGCAGCACGGTAAGCGCCAGCGCAGTGCACCCAGATATTTTTCTCTTTCGGCAACTCCGTGACCCGACTAGCCAACTCGTGGAGCGGAATATGCACGGTGCCCTGAATGTGGGAGGCGTAGCGTTCGCTGTTGCGACGAACGTCAAGGACTAGGACGTCAGGATCTTTCAGTGCCCCTGGCACATCATTAAAGGTCACCCCTCTGTTTTTACTAAGATCTGGACTTCCTTTCAGCTCACTCACGGTTGCACCGTCTGGACGATCTATGCCGATGCGAACCAATTCGCGCTGCGCGGTGGTGATGTCCTCTTTCTTGTTCGAGAGCAACATCAATTTCTCCCCATATGGAAATAACCAACCAAAGTAGGTGGCAAAAGATCCGTCTAACCCAAATGAGAGAGAACCGGGGATATGGCCCTGAATATATGAGTTCTTAGATCGCAAATCCAGAACCCAGGCACCTGCCTGGGCAGCCCTGCGCAATTCATCTGTTGACATGGACGGGAGTTCGGAGAGATCCATCGGCCCCGGACCTGCCATATTTGTTGGTCCCATAAGTTTGTAATAAGCGGGGTACGCATCAAGGCCAGCAAGTGTCTCTGAAATAAATCTTTCTTTATCTAGAAGCAATGCTGGGTTAGTGCGTCTTTCGTCAGCGAGCGTGGATGAATCTCCCGACGTGGAAGTGGCTGCGCAGAATGATCCGAAACCATGGGTTGGATGAACGCTCGTCCTATCTTCAAGTAGTTCGACAATCCGATGTGCGCTTCCATACTGCAGGCCCGCGAGAGTGGCCGCTCGATCCCAACCAAGTAAATCTGGCCTGCCAGTTGACCCATGCAACATAGAACCACCAGTAAAAATGCCTTGCGCTTCATTGTCAGGAGTAAACAAAATATAAGACATGTGAGTAAAAGTGTGACCTGGTGTGTGTATAGCTTCAATGGCAAAGTCGCCCACATTTACAATTTCATGATCCTTAACCCCTTGCCGACTAAAATCCACTTTGTCTTCGGCACTCGTGATGTATTTGGCATCGTATTTCTGCGCTAGGACTAATCCACCAGTGATGTAATCGTTGTGCATATGGGTCTCGACTACCGCGCCAATCTGCACCCCTTCGGCTCGAATAATCTCCTCTACGCGATCGATATCTCGCTGCGGGTCGACCACGAGAGCGGTCTTGCCATCGTGGGCAATATATGAGCGATCTCCCAGGGTCGGGGTGTCTAGATTGATGATCTTCAGCGTCATGTATGAATCCTCCCATTTGAATCGTAGCATACCCCCTGGGGTATGCTACGATTTGCGACTTAACCACCTGTTCGAAAAAGGGAGAGAGAAAATGTGTTCCAGAGTTACATGTTATGTCTGCAAGAAACCAAGCTGGTCAGGTTGCGGCAATCATATTGAAGATGCGCTGTGGGGCGTACCAGAGCAGGATCGTTGCAACTGTTAATTCAGTAATAAGAACGATTGAAGAAAATACTCATCCATAACCAATGAAATAGATAGGGAACGGTAAGAAAATGTGCAGCAGAACAACATGTCGCAAGTGCGGAAAACCAACGTGGAGCGGTTGCGGTAACCACATCGAGATTGCGTTGAAAGGTGTTTCTAAGTCCGCGCGTTGCCAAGGCCACGCTAATGACCCAGTGGAGCCGAACTTCTTCACCAAGCTATTTGGCAAGAAATAAGCAACCTTTCAGTCCCGGGCTTAGATCACTCTTTCCTCTGTGATCTAGGCAGGGGATTGAACAACGAGTCCCAACTCTCTGGCATTTCGGGCCATCGTCATGTCGTAGGTGATTAAGCCTCCAATGGAGTTTTGAACTAAGAGGGCACTTGCGACGTGGATAGCATCCAGGGATCTAAGTGTCGTCAAACCGGCGAAAGATTCGGCAATACGAATAACTGCTTCGCTAATAGGTACAAGAATCAGTTTTGATAATTCTTCTCTGGCGAAGCCAAGACTGCCTGGATTCGTGCGTTGCACAATGCGAATAACTTCAATGCGGGAGATGCTAGATGTGACGCATTGATCGGTAATTGTGCGAACCAAAGCATTGGATTCGTCTTCCTGGAAGATAAGTTTGAGAATGGCCGAACTATCTAGATACCAATTCAATCTTCTTGCGCTCTCATCTCAATCAAGATCTGAGTGCTGGTTTTTCCGCCTTTGATTCTGATTCTTTTTTTACTAGGGCGCCAATCTTCGATAGCGGATGGCAGCGCCAAGCCAGCGGCAAAGTAGTCCTCCCAGAGAGAAGCAACGATCGGAATTATGCGAGCCACGGGCCGACCATGCTCGGTGATTTCCACCGATGCTCCAGCTTTTACTTCCCGGAGTACTCCGCTGGCATCTTGGCGGAGTTTCCTTACTCCTACTTGCTTGATACCTGAACTCATGGAAGAAAGGTAGCACAATAGTATTTTTGTGCTACACCCTGACTCCCCACCAATCAGCCCAGAAGGGTAGGGTTGAGTTATCAATCTCCTCTGGAGGCATGTCATGTCAGATATCACGGGTCAGTTTGCGGTAGCAGTTGTTACACAGGACGAAGCTCGAATCTTTGGTCCAGATTTGGAACGAGGCGCTGAGCATGATGAGGTGAAAGCACGCAATCCGTTTACGCGTCACCACCATGTCCGTATGGCCCAGTTTCATCACATGCGTGGCGTCGATGTTTATACCGTCGATTATCTAAAAAATATCGCCGAAGCACTTGAGCCAGCGAAAGAAGTTTTACTTATTACCCATGGCGACGGAAAAGGAAGTGCATACCCCGTCCTTATGGATTATTTTGAGAAGAAATATCCAGGGTTGGCCAAGAAGGTTGCGGACAATTTAGATGTCGATGTTACGAGGCTTACCGAGCCACAATTGTTAGCTCTGGCGCGAGAGTGGTGGGATAAGAAATATGGGATTCACGAAATAGCGACTTGAATGGCGGTTTTCGCATCTCCACTTGCTCCGAGATGGACAGGTATTTCCATCGTTTTTAGCATGCGCGTCATGCCATCGCCCATGTGGTGACAGACAACAACGTTGACATTATTGTCGCGAAGAAATTTTACGACGCGTGCGTGGTGTGACCCATCGGTACCTTCATCATGCAAAGTACTCCAAGAGACTTCGATCTCGCGCCAGTCGACTATCTCTCCTGCATCAACCTCGGCCAGAGCCACCCAATCTGCTCTTCCCCAACGTGGATCTACATCGTGTGACTTCGTCACTGGTACGCATACGATCATTTCAACTCTTCTCTGGAATCATGATGATGGATCCTGATGGGCATTCAGAGACGCAGATACCGCATCCCTTGCAGTAATCGAGATTAAATTCAAAGCCTTTACCAGGCCCGAGTTTGATCACGGCATTGTCCGGGCAGACCCCGAAACAGTTGTCGCATTCAAAACAGTTTCCGCAAGACATACAACGCCGCGCCTCATAGAGAGCCGTAGATTCATCGAGTCCTTGCACGACCTCATCAAAGTTGGTGGCGCGTCGCGCGCCCTCTAATCGCGGGCGTACCGCGTGAGGGGCATCTGAGTAGTACCAAGGATTCAAATCTTTATATTCAACGACTGCCGGTTTCTCCGCGCCTTGGTATTCGATCTTGCGCAACCAGGCATCAATGTTGCGCGCGGCTTTCTTGCCATGGCCAATACTCGTGGTCACTGTCCGTTCGGCAGGCACCATGTCTCCACCCGCGAAGATTCCCGGATAGCCGGTCATCATCGTGGAGTCCACTTTCACTACCCCGTCGATAACTTCAAGTTCAGGGACTCCTTGAAGAAGGGTGAGATCAGATTCTTGACCGAGAGCCAGAACGAGTGAATCGGCCTCTAATTCTTCGAATTCACCTGTGGGTTGCGGGAATCCTTTCTCATCCAACTTCATTTTTTCAACCGTGAGATGCCCCTCATCGGCCTGCTTAATAGTAGAGAGCCATTTAATGAGGATGCCCTCTTCCAGGGCCTCTTTAATTTCTGTGTCGTTGGCCGGCGCCTTTTCGCGCGTGCGTCGATAAACAATGATCGACTCTTCTGCGCCAAGTCGCTTGGCCGTTCTTGCGACGTCAATTGCGGTATTTCCACCGCCATAGACAACGACCTTTCGACCTAACAGCGGGGCCTGTCCATCTTCGACATCGTGCAGAACTGAAATAGCATCCAGGATTCGAGCCGCCTCCCCGGCGGGAATATATGCGCGTTTGCTGATGTGCGCTCCTACTGCCAGGAAAGCTGCATCAAATCCCTCTTCGATGGCGTCTCGCACATCTGTGAGGCGAGTATTCATTTCAAATCGAACACCCATATCCGCAATTCGTTTGATTTCGGCATCCAATATTTCGCGCGGGAGTCGATATTTTGGAATTCCGTAGCGCATCATTCCGCCGGGAGCATTCATGGAATCCCGCACGGTGACATCGTGACCAAGTCGACGAAGATGGTAGGCAGCTGATAATCCCGCAGGTCCCGCACCAACAATCAGAATGCGACGTCCCGTTGGCTCGGCCGTGACAGGAATGCTCCAGCCTTTCTCAATGGCATGATCTCCGAGAAAGCGTTCTACCGAGTTAATTCCGACCGCTTCGTCCAACTGGGCACGGCTGCAGACGGTTTGGCAGGGGTGGTAGCAAACCCGACCCATGATTGCCGGAAAGGGATTTTCAATAACCAGCGCCCGCCAGGCGGCTTCATACGACCCATCTTCTGCGATGTATAGCCAATTCTGAATGTTCTCTCCTGCTGGACATGCGTTGTTGCAGGGCGGCATCAAGTTCACATATTGAGGGCGTTCTACGCGCCACGATCCAGTGTGATTTGCCAGGCTGGTTTCAACACCAAGTGTGATTGCATACGGTTGTTCCATTACTTTGCCTCCCCATCGGTTGGGAGCAAGTTGTAACGCTGGATATTTTTGTCCGCCATTGATTGCAGGTGGTCGATTACGTCATCTCTCCGATTTGGTCTAAACAGATGCGCATAGCGACCCTGTAATTTCAAATATTCCTCGACTTTTGCTAGTTGGCGAATGGGCGTGGATGAGGTGACTTCCCCATGCTCTGCTTCAAACACGGGGAAGAGACCGCTCTGTGTTGCCAGGCGTGCAATGCGGATCGTGTCACAGGATTCCGATCCCCAGCCGAGAGGGCAGGGAACCAGAATATGAAGGTATCGCGCACCGCGAATCTGCATTGCGCGAGTTACTTTCGCTTCAAGATCTCGTAGGTCGGCGACTGTTGCTGTTGCGACGTAGGGAATCTCATGAGCCATTGCAATGCGGGGAAGGTTTTTACCTTGGCCAAAAACATTGCCCGGCTCGGTTCCGACAGCCTGAGTTGTGGCAGTGCGCGCAGCTGGTGGTGTGGCACCTGAGCGCTGCACGCCCGTATTCATGTACGCCTCATTGTCATAACAAATAAAGAGGACATCGTCATTTCGCTCGAACATTCCAGAGAGCGGACCAAAACCAATGTCGACGGTTGCGCCATCTCCGCCTTGTCCAACCACACGGATCTCAGTGCGGCCTTTTGCTTTAAGAGCAGCTGCGACTCCTGTGGCTACTGCAGGGGCGTTGCCAAAGAGGGAATGAAGCCAGGCAATTCTCCATGAACTTTCTGGATACGGAGTAGAGAAGACTTCTAAGCACCCAGTGGCATTGACCGCGATTAGATTTCCATCGGTCGCGCGCATCGCGGCATCGAGCGCATACCTTGCTCCGAGTGCTTCACCGCATCCCTGGCATGCGCGGTGCCCAGATGTAAGTGCATTGGTACGTTCGCTATCGGACTGTACTGAACCCATCTCGGGCGGAAGGAGTCGATTACCGACTGCGAAACTGCCAACCTGATAAAACTTTACGGGGGTTGTCGTCATGACATTGCCCCCTCGCGAATACTCTCTCGCTCTACTACTTCCTTCTCTAGATCCAGGAACACCAGTGGTTCGAGAGCATCAGCGACGCCTTTGTTAAATAGTGTATCTAACGAAGTTTTGAGGATGGGACGTCCACCGAGTCCGGCAATCACTGAGTAAGACGTGATATCAAGACCAGAGAGTGACTCCTTGATGTTCTCTGAAACGATCCCGCCGATTCCGACTTGGAATGCCTTCTCAACGACAATAACCCGCTTTGCCTTTGATATAGCTTCGCGTACTGCTGCGAAGGGAAAGGGTCGAAATGTGGTGATGCCAAGCACGCCGATGGAAACTCCGCGACTACGTTGCTCGTCCACAACATCTTTAATTGTTCCCAGGACCGAGCCGAGTGCGACAACAACTGTTTCAGCATCTTCGCAGAAATAGGGCCGGACGAGTCCGCCAGATTCGCGGTGAAATACTTTCTCAAATTCTTCAGAAGCCTTCGGAATTACATCGAGTGCACGAAGTGTCCGCGCATGAATTAAGTAACGCACTTCTGTGAAAGCTTCGGGTCCAACCATCGCCCCAATTGAGACTGGATTATTTGGGTCCAAGATCTGACGCGGTACGAATGGTGGAAGATAAGCATCCACTTGTTCTTGCTCTGGGATGTCCACCTGCTCTGATGCGTGGGTAAGAATGAATCCGTCCATACAAACCATGATGGGTAGTGAAAGTTCCTCGGCGATTTTGAAAGCCTGAACGTGCAGATCAGCGGCTTCTTGGTTGGTTTCGGCATACATCTGAATCCAGCCCGAGTCGCGTTGTGACATCGAATCGCTATGGTCATTCCAAATATTTATTGGTCCACCGATGGCGCGATTGGCCACTGTCATAACGATCGGCAATCCCAGACCGGAGGCGTTGTATACAGCTTCGACCATGTAGAGGAGTCCTTGGCTGGCTGTTGCTGTGTACGTGCGAGCGCCGGTTGCACTGGCGCCGATCGCGACGGACATGGCAGAAAATTCAGATTCGACGTTGACAAACTCGCAGTTCTTGAGTGTGCCTTCTTTCACCAACTTGCTTAATCCCTCGACTATATGTGTTTGTGGAGATATTGGATATGCGCAGATAACTTCGGGGCGGCAACAAGCTACTGCATCTGCCACCGCTTTTGACCCTTCGACTTGTTTAAGCATGTGCTGGCTCTCCGTGCTCTAGAGTGAGTTGCGAGCGAACAATCTCGAAGGCAGCGGTGGCTGCGGACGAGTTACCCGTTGCAAGTTTGTTGCTAAACCTGGCTGAGATTGCGCGAGTTACTGCGTCAAGGGAGACCACATTTGTAAAGGCCGCGAATGCACCCAACAGAACAGCATTTGGCACGGGTTTGCCCAGATGCTCCATTGCCAGTTGGGCGGCCGGAACCGTGACGAAGCGGATCTTGGTCGAGGCAAATTCGCCCAAGCCAAGTTCGGCAAGCGTGTGAGTTGTATTAATAACGACAACCCCAGTGGGGGAGAGTCCATTAAGGACATCAATGACGTGGAAAAGGGTCTCATCCTGCACAATGATCGCATCGGGCATCATTACGGGTTCGCGGACCCTGATCGGGGTCTCTGAAATTCTTGCAAAGGCGACCACTGGTGCGCCCGTTCGTTCTGATCCAAAACTCGGGAACGCTTGAGCGTGACGACCTTCAAAAAATGCAGCTTGCGCGAGAAGTTCGGCGGCTGTGACAACGCCCTGTCCTCCACGACCATGAATACGCACTTGAAACATTGGTGGCCTCTCCGTTCACCGTCGAACTCTTGAAGCCTTCTCCTATTTCATGATGGAAGCAACTCAGAACAGGCAATTGCGATTAACTTCATAATGATTCATAACACAGTTGTTATCGGTGAGCCGTGGCTAAATCCCCGAAACTCACGAGACAACGGGGATAATTCCCTTATGCGAAAATCAACTTTCCTGACTCCACGACCTTTTACTGATGGACTCATTCAACGGATTCGCCGAGGTGTAATTGTTTCGGTAGTGCTAGCACTCATAACTATTGTGATTCCTCCGCTGGCGCAAGCAACTTTCACGGTTTTCGGGCCATTCCCCGTCATCTCAGCGACGTATGGAGTGACGTCGGTTCAGATCGTTCATCCCACAACCAACTCACCTGGTACGTGGTCTTATACCTCGTCAAACCCGAACGTTGCAACGGTCGTGGGGGATACTGCGCAAATTCACTCTGTTGGCACAACCACGATTACCGCGACACAGGCAGCATCTGGGACGTTTACCGAACGCTCGCGTTCAACTCAACTCCGCGTGAGTGCCGGAACTCCAACAGTTGGAGTATTCCCCGCGCAGTCCGTGCAAATAACTGCGAAAACTTTCACCCTCACTGCGCCGACATCCACCTCGGATGCCGATTGGTCTTTTAGCTCTTCAAATCCGCAGATTGCTCTGGTCTCGGGCAAGACGGTGACTTTGTTGGACGGGGGCACGGTAGTTATTACCGCGACACAACGGGCGTCAGTGAATTGGAATTCAGTTTCCGTTCCTATGACGCTCACCGTGATTGCGATCAAACCTGCCCTCGGTCCCTTCGGAAGTATCACAATTATGAAGGACAGTGTCGCCAGTCTTTCGCTCATCCCTCCGACTTCATCCTCACCGGGTGCCTGGACATTTAGCTCCTCAAACTCAACGGTTGCCAGATTGGTCGGAAATGTCGTCACGCCGCTGGCATTTGGTTCGACCGTTATTACTGCTACGCAAGCACCGATCGGAGGTTTTTCATCTGCGGCAGCGATGATGACTCTGACAATCCAAGGCGCCCTTCCAACGGTGGGCGCATTCCCGGATGTAACAACTGCCTACAACTTAACTACGACGCACACCGTCACTTTATCTTCACCTACATCTAGTTCGCTCGGTGCATGGACTTTTATTTCTTCCGATCCAACTGTGGCAACGATCAATGGCACGACGATCACAATGCTCAACCCAGGCGTCACTAAAATTACCGCGACGCAAGCTGCCACGAGTACGTACGGTCCATCCGAACCAGTTTCGATGAATTTCACGGTCGTCGGGACGCCCACTCTTGGAACGTGGAGTGACCTTGAAAAAGTCGTAAGAGACCCGGATTTCACTTTAACGCCGCCATCATCGTCCTCACCTGGCACATGGACTTTCTCTTCAGATCGCCCCGATGTGGTTGCAGTTGTGGGGGATGTCGCCAAAGTAAAGAGTGCCGGTAAGGCAATTATTACTGCGACGCAAGCCGCCACATCTTTCTGGCAATCAGGAACCGCAACGATAAATGTTCACGTCAACGGAGACATTCCGACGCTAGGTGCTTTCGCGCCAATCGATGGTGGAGTGAGCGAGGATCCAATCGTGATCAAGCCACCGACCTCGGATTCGAGTGGCACGTGGACGTACTCATCGTCAAATAAGAAAGTCGCAATTGTAAAAGATGGCGCCGTTGTGATCGTTGGAGTTGGAGTTTCAACTCTGAGTGCAACGCAGAGTCCTTCGGGAATCTATTCGCAATCCAATACCGTCCAAACAACGATAACCGGCAAAGAGAGCTCCGTTGCTGGCGACTTTGCCAATCTTAAAATTGTTTATGGGTCAGCGATTCCGAAAATTCTTCCGCCTACTTCGACATCAACTGCGCCGTGGAGTTATGAGTCCGCTAATTTATCCGTGGTGAAATTTGCCGGTTCGGTGATTCAAGTGGTCGGGATCGGGATCGCCAAAATCACCGCCACTCAAGCCCCCACATCCACCCTGGCCGGGGCGAAAAGGACCTTCACCATCCAAGTCTTGGTCCCCTCCGGCCCGACCCCAAAGCCCACTGCCAAACCCACCCCCAAGCCGACCCCTAAGCCAACCACCACCCCGACCGCTCAGCCGGGAACCAACCCCATCGTCAAGGTCAACATCCTCAAACGCGTCCTCACGGTCTCCGTCACCGGAGCCGCGGCCACGGTGACCATCAACGGGTCAAAGGCTAAAATCGGGAAAAACACCCTGAAACCGGGCCTCTATATTGTGATTGTCTCCATTGCCAAGAAGATTGTCTTTAGTAAGACCTATCGGATCAAATAGCGACTTACTCCACTAAGTTTTTTATCGCTTTAGATCGCGATAAAAGTTTTCATACGGGCCCACTGCTTCGAAGGTCACCCGTGCCACTAATTCATTAACCGTGTAGGCAATTAAGAATTCTCCTCCGGTGACATGGAATTTATATACGAGGAGTTCAGCCAGATCACCCTTCTTCGGTTTACCAATTGTGGGTTCATGGAGGATTTTTTCGAGGGCTTCATGGATTGCGCGGAGTTGGTTGGGGTGTAATCGCTTGTAGGAACGGAGAAAGCGATGGGAAAAAATCTCCGAATAGATCAACTATTTTCCTGAATTTCCGATGGCTCTACACGCCGCACAAGTTGAACCTTCTCTGACGCCGGTTCTGCCAGTGCAGCGAGAACATCAATGATGAAATCTATAGGCAGGTCGGGGTTATCTATCGCCGTGCGACCAACCTTGGCCCAATACTCAACCTGGCCGGCAATCGTGCGATGCTCTATTGCCGCTTCAGCTTTGGCGCGTTCATACGTTTCTTTATCAAGTCTTACCGGCATACTCATGAAAGTACCTTACTACATTTGTAGTAATTCAACATGTATACATGGTTGTGCCTAAAACTTGAGGGCTCCTCTCAGGTGGATTCCTAGTCCTTGAGCCTCTTGCGTCGATAATTAACGAGTCTGACAAATTTGGCGGTATTCGCGATGGGAAAAGGCAGCTCGTTTCTAAGCGGAAGCCATAGGTCCACCCGATCACTTATGTCGTTGATAACGCGTCGAACTGCTCGCTCTGGTAATCCCAAGTGATCACCGAGTCCGACAAAATCACTTCCGTCGAGATCGGTAGATTTTCCCCCTATGGTCATTGCCATTGAGCTGTCCCCATAGAAGTAGGTGGATGGAAGATCGTAGGCCGGCGATGGCTGCCACTCTCCAGTGGGGAGTTGCAAGACGGAAAAGTTTTTCGCGTGCGCATCGCCATTCCCTGTCAGATAGGCAAAGACGAGTTGGGTTATGAAGATGCGCGCAGCTGGACGTGGAGCAAGGCAGAGGTTCGACAGGGCTCTGAATGCATCCTCGCAAGAAATTAGATACTTATCGGCAGGTGGCCTACCAAGGGCCTGGCTCGCATCTTCCATTGCCAGAGTAGTTGGTCCCCCTTCGCGGGTTGTCACACGATCAAATCGTGTGACCAGAAGTGCGGACATTCCATCTGCGTCGCTAACTATTCGGGCAGAGGCGGAATTTAAACCACTTAGTTTTGCGGCGCGTAAAAAAAATGCTTCATTTTCGACGACATGCGGAAATTCTGGCGGATTGAGTTTAAGAATAAATCGAGCACCACGTTGGGCGACGGGCAAGTTGAGAACGGCCGCGCTAACCTTGTCTTGAAATCCTGCAATGCCGACTCGTTCGGTTCGAATTCCTTGCTCCGCCAACAAATGAGTAAAACTAATCTCGGAAAAATCACTCACTTCTATACGAGGAGGTACCTCGCCAGGTTTTGCGCCTTCGGGTAGAACCTGCACATCGCCGACGACATCGCCTCCCACTCCCAGTAGGAGTGAGAGTTCGTCATCTGCACTTGTTTTTATCTCTCTGCGAAGAGCACCAAGTCGTCTTCCTTCGGGGAGAAGCCCAGAAAAATAGGCAGGTACTCCTCCGCCAGGTCGAACCTGGGCAATATCGGAAACCGGCAAGGTGCTAGCGATTGCCGGACCACCTTGGCTGATCCACGTGGATAGATATTCAAACGTGACCCCATCTGGTGTGCGCGTCAATGTGGCGGCATGGCGCCCTTGTTTATAAACGTCGGCTCTATCTACTTTGCGAAGTTCGGCCAGACCCTTCGAACTCATTTCTCACCGTGCCCTAACGCAGCAATGGCCGGGTCAATGGTGACGGCATCGGCAGCTCCAATGGAGAGTTGTAGATGCAGTCCAAGGCAGGAAAGTATCTTGATGAGAGTAGCGAGTTGAACTACATCTTTCCCGTGCTCAATCTCGTGCACCAAACGCAGACTCACTCCAGAAATGTCAGAAAGATTTTCCTGCGTCAGGTTAAGGACACGTCTCCGAGAGCGGATTGAACTTCCTAGGCTTGGATTAGTATCTGCGTTAATGCGCAGATTAGCCTTTTTTTCTCCCATATCTGCCTCCAAACATTCAATTTCTGCATGATAGCGCAGATTCTCGTGAAATAGCAGGCTAGGTCGTGACTTTTTTCGCAAATCTGCGTCATAATGCATTATTGACGGTTACGGCTCAACTTCAGTACAGGGATCGGCAAAGTTGTGCCTAAACGTGTGAGTTCCTTAAGAACTTGGCGGAATGTCCGTTTTGTCCAGCCTCCGCGACAATCTACCGTTAGATTCGTAGTAGCAAGTAGAGGCAACGACGGTTACCTCTGCACCACAAACCGGTTACGAAGGATATTCAAGTGGCGAAAAGGTCCGTTGTTGAGGCAAGTCCGATGGTCTGGACTGTTGCCCAACTCGGTGCTTTCTACACAGAGCACCGCTCGGAGTTACTCGTTCACGCAAATCGTGTCCTCAAAGACTCAGCCAAGGCAGAGGAAATCACTCAAGATGCCTTGATCAAATTCATGCTCGCCGCTCCTGAGTTGGAGTCAACAGAGCACGCACTTTCTTATCTGCACCGCACCATCGAAAACCTCTGCATTGACCTCTTCCGCATGGAAGGTCGCCGTCCCAACCTCGTCCTTCTCGATGATGTGGCTGCAGAGGTCGAGGCCACCTGGCAGAACGACGGGGATCACTCAGTCGCCATGAGTGCAGCCGAGGATGCGGCGATTATTCGCCAGGCACTTGCTCTTCTCTCTCCTGCAGAGCGCGCTGCTCTAGTCATGTGGGAAGTTGAAGGCCGCTCCACTGAAGAGATCGCCGCCGAACTTGGAATCAAGACCTCCGCAGTTCGCCACACTGTTTCTCGCGCTCGAGCATCGCTGCGTCGGATTCTCTCCGAGCTGGTTCTGGATGAAGAGCGTGGCCTCACCGCCCTGGATCTTCTCTCCACCACCTACCGAAAGACGTCAGAGATCGCGAAGAAGTCTTCCAAGGCCGCGCTTTCTCTCGTCCTTGTCATTACAGCCTTCCTCGGATTCAATTCAATGACAGGCAATGAAGGATCTCTTATCCCTGCCTCCAACACCCAGATTGCATCTGGTCCAGTTGCCGGAGCATCATCTGCGATCGATGCACCTCTTACTCCTTCAGAACCTACTCCTGGAGTTTCGACGCCAACGAAAGAGAGTCCTGCTTCACAGACGCCTTTGGCAGTCGCTTCGACTCCAAACAAAAAGGTCAATGGACTGGTCAGTGGTTTTGCAGTTAAAGCGGCCCGAATTTCATTTCCAGGACTGGATAAGTACGGCATTCCTACAGGATTCACTATCACTGATTCACTGGGTCAGATTGGCAGCCTCTTTGTTGGCAAAGATGCGCCAATACTCACTGATGCCGGAATTGTGCTGAGCAACCAGGCGATGACGTTGAGCGGCGGTCCAAATATTCTTCTCGCACAATCGATCACTGTCGATGGGACTGGCACTAGTTATTCCGTAGCACCAGCTGCAGGTATTGATGGCACCTGGACCTCGTTAAATGTGGCGTCCAGCACTACCTATACTGAGCGCCTAGCCAATGGTCAGTACCTCATGACTGTGACAATGGTCATCGATTCGGCCGTGAAGTCAGACTTTCTTTTGGCAACAAGCGGAAACGGATATGATTTGTCTGCAGCCCCGAAGACCATTACAACACGCCTTCTTCTCACTGCCGGCAAGACTCAAATCCTTGCCCAAGCCATCCAAGTCACTGAATCAGGAAAGGGAGGGACGCCATAATGATCTCCCTTCCATCTAGTTTTCCCCGCCGAGTCCGGATACACGGTGGGGGATTTGATGCATCAGCACGTGCGATGCATCGAAAAGCCGCTATTGAGAACGTCTCAGTAGCGACAATCGAAAGGACACAAATGTCTACAAAGACAACAATCAAGCGCGTAGCGCTTGTTGCTGTTGCTGCAATGGGCTTCGGTCTATTGTCTGTAGTGCCATCATCTGCGGCGGTTCACGTCTTCCAAGCAGATTCCTTGACACTATCTTCAGCAGCTTCCACAGGAACCGTGGGTACGGCAGTCACAGCCGTGACTCTTACCCAGTCATTCCTTGCCGGAGCAGCAGCAGAATCCATGTCAGTTACAGCTAGCTTCGTAAGTACACCATCTGGTGCAACAATTTCAGAGCTTCCAGCATTTACCTTCAGTTCTGGAACCAACTCAGGCTCAAACATTGGCACCAACAAGTTTTCAGTTGGAAACAATGCGAACAGCTTGTTCACAAGTGGTACGGCAACGGCAACATTTACACCAACCAAGGCTGGAACTTATGTAATTAAGTTCACCCCAACTGATGCAGCTGACGCCACACAGCCACTTAACTCAACAGCTCAGACCTGGACTGTCACAGTTGCCGATGTTGGCGCTGCAACTGCCGCTGCTTCAACCTCGTTCTTGAACGCGGGCGAAGCCACCGCAGCCACTTCTGACGCAACCGTTGCTGCTGCAATGACTATCAACGCGACAGCTCAGGCTGCTTCAATCGTTGTAACCCCAAAGAACGCTGCCGGCACAGACCTAACGTCTACTGCCATTCTCTCTGTTTCAATTTCTGGACCAGGAAGTTTGGCAATCAGTGACGTAGCTGGTGTTGCTGCTCAGACTGCAACCGGCCGCGCACTCACAGGTACTGCTGGACAGAACGTTATTGGCGTTTTCTCTGACGGAACCTCAGGCGTTGCGACCATCACAGTTGCTATCGGAACAACCGTAATCTCAACTGAGACGGTTACCTTCTCAGGAGCGCTTGCTTCCTTCACCGCAACACCTGTTAAGACAGTTATTGGTATCGGATCAACCGACACCGTAGCTATCACTGGCAAGGATGCTGCTGGAGTTGCTGCTTCAGTTGGTACTTACTACGCAACAAGTGCTACCACTTCGGTAGCTACCGTTTCGATCAGTGGTACTAACGTAATTGTTACTGGTGTTGCAGTTGGTACTTCTGTTATCACCATTGGCAATGCGGCGACTTCACCAACAGTTTCAACAACCTTCACGGTTACAGTTGGAAAGACCACCATCGGAACGCTGACAATGTCGACTGATAAAGCGTCATATGCAGCAGGCGAGAAGGTCGTTCTAACCGTTACAGCTAAGGGTTCAGATGGAACTGCCGTTGGAGACGGAACATATGCAACAACGTTCTCTTCAACCGGCGTTACCAGCAACATTGCACTTACCGGAACCCTTCCAACAGCTTCAGTTGTATTTGCGGGCGGCGTTGCTACGTACACCCTTTATGCACCTGTTGCGACAGCATCAGTTACAGTAACTGGTACTGAAGGTGCTTCTACTGATAGCACCACAAAGGGAACTGTTACAGCGACATTCGATGTAACAAACCCAGGTTCTGATGCAGCAACAGATGCAGCTAACGCCGCAACTGATGCAGCTAACTACGCAGCAGATGCTGCAGATGCCGCTACCACAGCCGCTCAGGAAGCAACTGCTGCTGCAGTAGCTGCCCAAGAGTCCGCTGATGCCGCAACTGCTGCAGTTGTTGCTCTTGGTCTCCGTGTCGACAGCTTGCTCGCTTCAGTACGCGCGCAGTTGACGACGATCGCTAACTTGATCAAGAAGATCCTCGCAAAGAAATAAGGCCTAAATCGAGGGACTCCCTCGGGTTAGTACTTAACTAACTAGAACCGAGACCCGGCTCCTGCTTCGGTAGGGGTCGGGTTTCGGCTTTCTTATGACCTTTCAAATAGCGGAGAATTCCGACAATGATTGTTAGAGTCCACTCTTAGGCAGACACGGGATGGGGTTGGCAAGTGATTTCACTTTCGCAGGATCAATCACAACAGATGCGCCGACGTGTTCTCATTACTGGGTTAATGGCGACTTTTGCTTTCTGGTTTCCACTAGACGACCCAATGAACTTGCCCAAGCTGTTTGTGGTTCTCACACTCTCTGCCTGGATATTCGGAAGCCTTGCGGTGGCCATTTTCTACGATCGGTCAAGAAAATTCGAACCTGCCCAATGGGCGCTGCTTGCAGTGGTTTTATCGATGATCGTAGCTGCAATTTTGACTGACGTACGTTACACCGCGTTCTTTGGTGGAACCCATCGCAATAATGGAGCGTTTACGTATATCGCACTAGCGGTTATTTCGTTTGCAGCAATGATTTGTTTTGATTTTAAGAGTTTGAACCAATTACGAACATCTCTATTGATTGTGGGGATATTATCCACCATTTATGGTCTGCTGCAAACTACGGGGCACGATCCGTTCAGGTGGACTCATCTATACAGTCCAGTAGTCGGCACCGTAGGAAATCCCGACTTTTTCTCTGCGCTCGTTGGTGTCGCTGCCATCGCCACGGTCTGGTTTTTGCTCGTAAAGAATGAAATGAAATATAGAGTTGGTGCCGGCGTCCTTCTTCTCTTGGAACTTTTCGTAGTAAAACGCTCCGGCTCTCTTCAGGGCCTTGTCGCCTTCGCCATAGGAACGAGCATCGTGGTGCTCGTTCGAATCTGGCAATATCAGAGGCGACTCGGAGTTATTGCCACCATAGGAGTTTTCATTGGAGGCGTGCTGGTATTTCTCGGGGTTGTAAACCATGGACCACTCGCAACTTTCGTCTACAGAGCATCCCTGACCAATCGTGTGGATTATTGGCGCGCGGCTTTGAGTATGTTCAAATCCCATCCTTTCTTTGGCCTGGGACTAGAACGGTTTGCAGAGAATTACCCTCAGTACGCTCCACAAGTGCAAGTGGTGCAGGGAGTAAATACGGATAATGCACACAATGTCTTTCTTCAATTGCTCGCAACTGGTGGCTTGCTAGTAATCATTCCCTACCTTTTTCTTCTGGCTCTCATCTTCTGGACGGCATTGAAAGCTATAAAATCCTCTTCAGCACGCGAGCAGATTGAAATCGCGGCACTTTTCTCGATCTGGATTGCCCTGCTACTAGTCTCTTTGATTTCGATTGATAACTTGGGTGTCACAATCTGGTTCTGGATATCCGGAGGGGCACTTTATGCGATCACTCACTCTCGTGAGCCGGAGATGGTTTTATCCAATAAGAGTAAGAAGGGTAAAGGTAAATCGGCTCGTCAACCCAAGCAGGACAATTCTTCATACATAGCGCCGATTGCTTCGTTGGTTCTTGTGATTGCGACGCTCACTCTTATGGTGCCAATCATCCGCACATCGGGATCCATCTATAGGCTCTCTGGAAACGGCGATGGTCTAACTAAAGAGCAGTATGTAACACGGCTAAATGACGTGGCCAATGGTTTTCCAAAGAATTCTCAGACCCTCACTTCGCTCGCAGACCTTTCCCTTCGCATTTCCGACCCTGACCAGGCATTGAGATTCACGAAGGTGGTCTTGGAGGAGGATCAAAAATCTTTTTTAGGGAACCTTCTCACGGCCTCGGCATACGAAATGTCAGAGAAGTATGAATTAGCCATCCCTTACCGGCTGCGTGTCATTGGAATGGATCCATGGAACGCCAAAAATATGCTCGAAATCGTGCGGGATTACCTTGCCCTTCAGGATGTTACGAAGGCGAAGGTCATGGCGGAAAGGATAGCTCAATTGGCACCCGGAAGTGGCGAAGATCTTGCGGCCGCTGCTCTTATAAAAGGATAGGGTTTTCCTCATGTCGCAGCGTAGTAAAACGATTGCCATTATCGGTCAAGGGTATGTGGGACTTCCGCTGGCGATGGCCGCCATCGCAGGTGGTTGGAAGGTTGTTGGGGTTGAGAATTCTCCTTCAAAATTTACAGGCATAGCCGCGGGGGTCAGCCCCGTTGAAGATGTGCCTTCGTCGGAGGTTCAATCTGTGCTGGCAAGTGGTGCCTATCGGATTTCGAATTCTGCTGCCGATGTGAAGGAAGCATCAGTCGTCATCATTTGCGTGCCAACACCGTTAGATGATGCGAGACAGCCCGACCTTGGTATTTTGGAGAGGGCGGTCACCGATATTGCGCCACACCTTACAAGTGGGACATTGGTCATTAATGAATCCACTTCATTTCCTGGCACGTTGAGGGAGTTCATCGCGCCTTTGATTGTGGCTGGAAAGTCATCGGGCGATGTAGAGGTCTTTTTGGCGGTGGCGCCAGAGCGAGTCAATCCTGGGGATGTTAAATGGCATCAGAAAAACACGCCAAGGCTTGTGGGCGGCATTGACGAGCATTCGACAAGACTTGCGGTTGATTTTTATCGCACCATTTGCGATGAGGTTGTGGAAGTCTCGTCTCCTGAAATAGCAGAGACTGCAAAGCTGTTGGAGAACACTTTTAGATTGGTCAATATTGCCCTTGTCAATCAGTTGACTCAACTCTGCTCAGTCCAAAATATCAACGTCCATGAGGTGATCGAGGCTGCTGCTACAAAGCCGTATGGCTTTATGAAATTTACCCCTAGCGTGGGCGTTGGTGGACACTGCATTCCGGTTGATCCCATGTATTTGTCGTGGTGGGCCGAGAGAAATGGTCGCCAAGCTTCGATTATTGAACATTCCGATGAGATCAATTTGGGAATGCCTCTCTATGTTTCAAAGCGGGTCCGCGAACTCGCGGGCGAGAGCAACGGAAAGAAAAGGGTGTTGATTCTTGGCGTCGCATATAAGCCAGGCGTCAAAGATATTCGTGAGACTCCTGTCACTGCACTTCGTGACGATCTCATTGCTCATGGATACATAGTGGCCTGGCACGATCCACTTGTTCCTGATTGGGAGGGTTCGCGTCCTGTGGATCTCACGTGGAAGTGCGATGTGGCTGTCGTTGCAACGGCTCAACCAGGCATGCATGTGGAAGTGATCGCTGCGCGAGGAATTCCGATCCTTGATTGCACCGGAACTTTTAAAGATTTAGAGAATGTAGTTCGACTCTAATTCGATCGAAGGTGATCGGCGACATCGCGGATGATGGTCTCTAAATTTCGAGTCGGTGCCCATCCAGTTAGTTTCTTAATCCGTTGGATATTGGGCACGCGACGTTCCATATCCTCAAACCCAGATTTGTAGGCATCGGCGTATGAGAGATAGACAATTTTACTCTTGGACTCTGTCATATCAATGATTTTCTTGGCCAGATCGATGATTGAAATCTCTTCATCATTTCCGATATTGACCACAGTGCCGATTGTCTTCTCAGAATTTGCAACAGATATGAGCGCATCAATAATGTCGGCAACGTGACCGAAGCATCGGGTCTGATTGCCATCCCCGTATATCGTAATCTCTTCATTGTCGAGCGCCGCTGCAACAAAGCGGGGGACGACCATGCCATAGGCGCCAAGTTGGCGGGGGCCAACGGTGTTGAAGAAGCGGACAATTCTCGTTGGAAGTTTCTTCTCTTCCCAGTAGGCGTAAGCGAGGGTTTCATCAATCGCCTTCGCCTGGCTATAAGACCAGCGGATCATGAGAGGCGAGCCAAGAATTCTGTTGTCGTCTTCGTGGAGAGAGTCAGAAGTATTTTTTCCGTAAACCTCGCTGCTGCTTGCCACAAGGATTGGGCGCGAATATTTGAGTGCTGCATCCAGAACGATCTCTGTGCCTCGAAGATTCGTCATCAAGCTGGCGAGTGGCCGCTCGAGGATGTTAAATACGCCGACCGCGGCTGCGAGGTGATAAATAAAATCGACCTCACCCACCTGCTTCTCGACCACCTCGGCGTCAAGGACGGAACCTTCGATAAAGGTGAGCCGACCCGACGTGCTGGCATCGGCGAGATTCTCGATCCGCCCGGTCTCGAGGTTGTCCAGGACGGTTACGTCATGGCCATCTGAAATAAGGCGGTCTGTGAGGTGCGAACCGATAAATCCGGCCCCTCCGGTGATCAAAACACGCATGAGCCCACCCTAATGGATGAGGGTTAGTTGAATTCCGCAATTCATGTGGCAAATGAATGGTTGACAAGGTTGACGAAACGCGTACTATAATGGTTGACAAGGTTGACGGAGGTCATCATGCCCACTAAAGCAGCAACGTACGTTACAGCGAGTACAACTCAGGCACGCCTAGAGTCTGATGGCGTTGAATATTTCATAAAACTACTCGCTAGAGAGTTGCACCTGCTTGACCCTCAAGGCCAGCAAATTGACCGGATAGAAGACACCCAACGATTCGCGCGTGAGACCGCTGAAAAAGTCATAGATGCCTCAAGGACATGGCAGGAGCACCTGGGGACTTTTTACGACGTCGAGGGTGTCCGAAACTTACTTTCCCGAAGCGGTAAGCCCTTGTCTCGCCAGGCCGTCAGTAAGCGCAAGAATTTGCTCGCACTCACGACCGGCTCGAAGCGCGTGGTTTATCCATCATTTCAGTTTAGAGATCGCACTGTGGTCAAAGGCCTGGATGAGGTTCTAGCGCAACTTCCCGAGGATTTACTTTCGCGTTGGACCCTTGCCTCCTGGCTGGTTTCCAAAGAAAAGGAACTTGGGGACACCGCGCCCATCGAGGCCCTTCACCAAGGCAACGTGGAGCAGGTGATGTCGATTGCTCGTCATTGGGCGCAATCTTTAAGCGCCTGAAGTGACGAGCACTAAACCACCCTTTAGTGTGAGGGGGTTTCCAAAGACCAAACTCGCTTCGAACTCGCCGTTATACCGTCTCTTCAAACATGTCTCCTCGACTCCCGGAATTCGATCCGGTTGGTACTTCTCAAGTATCGGGGCACCACGATCTGGGAGGTTTGACCTACCGGAGCCTCATGGGACCTGCTACTTCTCCACTGAGAAATTTGGCGCGTGGAGTGAGACATTTCGAGGCGCACATATCGTAAATGGCACTGATATTGATTGCAGAACATTGCTGACGGCAACTGGGACCGCAAATATCCGGTTTGCGGATATGGCTGATCGAGGAGCCATGAGTTTCGGCGTCACCTTAGATGACTTCTCGGGCGAGGACTACACCAGAGCTCAAGCCTGGGCTCTCGCATTCCACGCAGCGAAGCTCGGCGGAGTAATCGCGCTGTTGCGACACGACCCAAGTGGTCTAGCCCGAAATGTAGGAGTCTTCGGGAAATCCGGAACTGCTAAGAGTGTGCGTGGGTGGCAAACAACTCGTGCAGCTCTCAGATCGGATCTGCAACTTCTTGATGAACTTCGAAATGCAGGGATCTCTGTTTTGGAAATCCCGAAAGACGTCGTGATAACGCCCTTCATCCCTTAACGTTTAACCCCTGGATGTACTCCCTGAAGATGGGCACACTCTCCGAGAGCATCCAGATGCTTCTCACCTAACTCCCAGGTTTATAGGGTTATCTTCGGGCATGGCAAAGGGACTGGTTCAACCAACTCGAGCAAAAGGTCTTGGGGTGGATTGGGCAGCACTGATAACCGGCCTTGGCCTGGGACTCACAATCGCAATTCAGATCACCACGTTGAGCAAATCCGATATCAATTCGGTCTATGCCGCAATCAGTTCTTTTTCACGATTGTGCGCATTGGTTGGAACATACTTCGCACTTTTGGGAATTCTTCTCGTTTCTCGTATTCCGTGGATCGAGCAAGGAGTTGGTCACGACCGACTCATCACGTGGCATCGCAAACTCGGTCCTTACTCGCTCTTCCTCGTGGGGTTCCACGTTCTCTTTGTGACCATTGGCTATGCGGGTCAAGATCACATTCCGCTCTACCGACAACTGTGGAGCTTCTTCACTGAGTATCCATGGATGTGGGCCGCACTAGGTGCATTTATTTTGATGATCATTGCGGGAGTGACTTCGTACAAAAAAGCACGTGCAAAAATGAGTTATGAAACGTGGTGGATGATTCACGTCTACACCTATCTTGCTATCGCACTCTCCTTTATGCATCAGGTTTTGAATGGCCCTATGTTCATCGGTCATCCCCTTAACCGTGCATACTGGACCGGCCTCTATTTCTTTATGGGACTAAGTGTCATCACCTGGCGGATAGGAATTCCAGTCGCACGCTCTATTCGCCACAACTTGAAAGTTAGCCGCATTGTTGTCGAAGGTCCTGGCGTCATCTCCATCATTATGCGTGGTCGCAAGTTGCACAAATTGGCGGCAGAGGGCGGACAGTTCTTTGGTTGGCGTTTTCTTGCACGTAATCACCTCATGATTTCGCACCCCTACTCATTATCGGCGGCACCGACCGAACACCTTATGCGAATTACTGTGAAGGATTTGGGAGATCATTCCCGTTCTCTTGCATACTTGAAGCCGGGAACTCGCGTACTTGTTGAAGGTCCTTATGGCGCATTTACTGCAGGGAGATCTTCGCGGCGTCACGTGGTACTGATTGGCGGCGGAGTTGGCATCACTCCGATCCGTGCGATCATGGAAGAGTTCCGCGGCGGAGTGCAGATGGACGTTATTTTTCGCGCCTCTCGGGAAGAAGATCTGGTATTTCGTCAAGAATTGGATTATTTGGCAGCCCACTCAGAAGAAGCGGTGCGTATTCACTATTTGGTGGGCTCTCGCAAAGAGCACCCAATGAACGCAGATGCTTTGCTGAAGATGATCCCGCTCTTCGCCGATTCAGATATCTACATTTGCGGGCCGGCCCCGCTGGTCGAGACCGTTCGACAGGCTGCAAAGGATGCCGGAATCCCCATGAACCGCTTCCATGATGAAGCCTTCGCTTTCCACTCGGCCTAATTTCATGATTCACGAAGCAGAAAGTCGCATAATCCGCTCGGTTCGGTTTCAGGACTCTCTCAGGTTGGTGTTAGAGAGTTTGTTTGTACGTGCAAGTGGTTCTTTTTCCAGGGGGTCAGAATGAAGCGGGCGCTGCTTATAGTCGGCGGTACGGTCGGAGGACTGGGGGCAGTTCTCTCGATTACGCCGCCAGAGTTAGGTTCGCCGGGTATGACGAATCTTTCTAGCAGTCTCAACAGTGCGGCAAGCACTGCGACGGCAAGTACGGCTAGTTCACAAACAACGAAGGCAGTAGTTCCTCAAGCTACATCCGCAGTTGTGAGCGCGTCCGCTTCATCTGCATCGGTAACTCCCAAGTCAACTGTCAAAAAGAAAACAACGGCAGCAACTCCCAAAGTATCGGTTGCAACGAAGAAGACCACCGCAACTCCAACAAGGAAAGTCGCTTCTACAACACCAGCGAATACGGCCAGTTCGCAATCAACGACTCCAGCACCAACGCCAGTGGTCACAAAGAGTGCAGCGCCTACACCGACGGCTAATACGGTAAATGGCACTTTTGTCGGCTCTTCCGTTTTTGTTAGCTTCGGAACGGTCCAAGTGGAGATTACCGTTGTTAATGGAAAGATTACTGATGCGCACGCGCTTCAAGCACCTACGGGGCGAAGTGATCGATTCACACGAAAGGCAGTCCCTTTTCTTCGCCAACAGACACTGGCTGCCCAGTCCGCAAATATTCAAGGAGTGTCCGGGGCTTCGTATACCTCCTACGGCTGGTACACCTCACTTCAGGTGGCGCTGGCTAAAGCTGGTCTGTGACATCATCAGGTGTGGCACATTTAAGAAGCGAGATCGAAGTATGGGGGACCACGCTTTTTGTTGACGCTTCGTCCGGACGAGTAGACGAATCCTCCCTTCAGGAAGGAATGGATGCTCTCGGAAAGTTTGTTTTGCACGTTGATGACCTATTCTCTACCTATAAAGACGATTCCGTCATTTCACAATTACGCCGCAAAGAAATCCAGATTGAAGAAACTACGGCTGAAGTGCGAGACGTTTGGGATCGCTGTATCGAGGTACGTGATCTCACCGACGGTGCCTTCGACCCTTGGGCCGTTGAGGGTGGATTTGATCCATCTGGGCTTGTAAAGGGATGGGCTGCTGACAAGTGCGCCCAGATTTTGCAAGGCGCCGGTGCGGAACATATTCAAATCAATGCTGCCGGCGACCTCTCACTGCGGGGCGGATTTTTCGATGGGAAGCAGACGAAGCCTTGGTCCATCGGGGTGGTGAATCCTGAGAACCGCCAGGAGGTCGTACAGGTCTTCGAAATAATGGATGGGGCGATCGCGACAAGTGGAACGTATGAGCGAGGCGCCCATATTCTTGATCCGCACTCGGGACTTATTGCCATTGGTGCTCGTTCCGCGACTGTTCTAGGTCCAGATGCTGCTCTGGCTGATGCATTGGCAACCGCATTAATGGTCGAGGGCCGCGATGGAGCGATCTGGTTTTCGCAACCAGAGTTAGCCCAATACTCCGCGTGGGTGGTGGATCGTCACGACGACATTGCGTGGAGCGTAGGACCTGAGTCGCTCAAGCCGTAATCTGACTCAACCGAACAATCTCCTCTGTTGAAAGTTCGACGATCTGAGTAATTTCTTCCAACTGCTCAACAGTTCGCGCGCTCGCAATCGGAGTACTCACGGTGGGTTGGGCACGTAGCCAGGCCAAAGCAACAGCGGCTACTGAGCATCTGTACTCCTTGGAAATTTCGCGAAGCGCGTCGAGCGTTTTCCATCCACGATCATCTTGATACTTAACTACGCCTTTACTTCTCACGGAGTCCACGTCAACTCCCGGGCTGTACTTACCACTGAGGAATCCACGCGCAAGACCATAGAACGGAATACATGAGAGCTCATTCTTAGAAATAACCTCTGCCACTGACTCTTCATAATCTTTACGGTCGAGAAGGTTGTACATATTCTGAGCGCCAATGTATGAGGCGAATCCATTCTCTTTGCTTATCTTCAAGGACTGCGCCAATCGAGGGGCTGAGAAGTTCGAAGAGGCGATGTATCTGACTTTTCCTGCTTCAACTAACTTAGTAAATGCCTCGAGGCTCTCTCCCATAGGCGTCTTTGTGTCATCTTCATGTGCGTAGTACAGATCAATGTGATCCACTTGTAGTCTTTTCAACGAATCGTCGCAGGCGCTGAGAATATTCTTTGCTGACAATCCCGGACGCTTTGAAAACTTTGCCACTTTTGTGGCGATAACAACGGAGCCGCGATTTCCCCGCTTTTTCATCCAATTCCCAATGATTTTCTCGCTCTCACCACCCTCATTTCCCTCTTTCCATTCGGAGTACACATCCGCGGTATCTATAAAATTGCCGCCTACCTTTACAAAAGCATCAAGGACTTTAAAGGACTCTTCTTCATCGGCACTCCATCCAAAGACGTTTCCGCCTAGACAGAGTGGAAAGACGGATAGCGATGTCTGAGGGATAGTAATCATTGGCTTACCGTAAGGCAGAATGGGATCGTGCGCGAAATGAGAGCGTCCCACACTCTTCCAGCGCACCGAGAACATTCATATGGTAATTCACGCTCGCACTTCGCTGACTTGTCGAAAAGTGGTCCTCACGCCACTCCTTGTATTCTTCAACTTGCTTAGTGATGCAGTGCCCTTGGTTGCCTGCTTACTACTAGGCCGCGTCAAATAGTGATTGAGCGAAATCGACCAAAGTTGTGGCCCGACGCATGGCGACTTTGAGTTCCTTGCTAGAGATGTTGATTACGCCGTAATGGGCAGTGTCCTTTAGTGAATTCAGTTCCGAGAGTGCATCAGCCGCCTTACCTCCGCCTGTAATGGTCCTGAGAAAATCTGCGGCTTGTGCATGACTCTCACCCCTGGATCGCTTATTTAGTACCAGACAACATGCGGCATCAGAGGCTGCGATCCCTGCCAAAATTGCAAGCGCTGCGGCAACACTCGCCGATGCGGGGTCGATACCGTCAGCGGCTTCGCTCGCAACCAGCTCTGCCACATCCAGGAATTTCTGGGCGTGGGCAAATCGTGCGAGTGCCTGCGGCTTTCCGCACTCTCCACCTCGGCCTAGCTTGGTCGGCATCACTTTTGATCCATCAGCGTCTTCATTATCTTTGGCCCCCAGAGGTAGCGCGCATCCCTTTGCAACGATGCAACGATAGGCTCATTGCGCTCCACCATGGCTACCAACTGCGATTGTGTGGCTTGGATAAGACTTGCGGTATTGCCTGACCATCGCCGAACCTTCGAGCCAAACTCCGAAAGCTGAGCAGCCCACAGATCCCAATACACCTCTTCCCCTTCGTTCTGTTCTATCTCGAAATTTTCTAAGTTGTTTGGGTACAACTCCTCCTGCCGCACGATCAAGATGTCGATGTCAGAGTCAATGCCACCATCCCCACGGGCCGCCGATCCGAATACCGCTACAGAGACAGGCAGAATTTGCCACGTCTTGATTTCCACGGTCATGCGCGAGTAAAGCTTGCCTCGCAAATCAGTAAGAGCCTCAATAGCAGGGAAGGTGACATGTTCGCGATTGAGTGTGTATAGATAGGAACTTCCAGCCTCAACCGCATCAACGACTCCCTGCGATCGCAGCCTCTCAAGGACCAACCCGACCCCCCGGTGACTCTTGGCCTCAATCATCCGGCTTATCTGCCTACCGGTCAGAGGCTTAGTTACTCCGGCCAACACGGTCAAGACATCTGCATCTAGGGTAGGAATGATCGCGTGAGCGGGCGCGCTTAGGTCCATGGTCTTCCTTTCTTCCGACTGCACGGCAGATGCTTTGGGACCCTAGGGAGTGCCTGGGGTCACGTGGCTATAATACTATCCACGTGGCTATAATACTATCCACGTGGCTACTATCGTGGCCACACTGATTAGAAGCGCACGAATACAGCCCATGTTGTGCAGAGCCAAAGGCCCCTCACGCTAGTAATGGCCACTCACTTGAACTTCACCATTACTACCGGTGTGCCGATCTACTTCTGCGACCCCCACTCGCCCTGGCAGAGTGGAAGGACTGAGAGCGATGTTTGAGGAATAGTAATCATTGGCTCACGGAAAGGCAGAATGAGTCCGTGCGCGAAATGAAATGCCAAACCAGATGACCGTCTGGGTCTGCGGTGAGGTATTGGTCGATAGTTTAGGCGAGTCCACTGCGGTCGGTGGCGGTCCAGCAAATACCGCAAGAGCGGTCGCTCGGCTAGGGCAAGACGTCGAGTTCGTTGGCGGAATCTCAACCGATGAATTTGGAGTGCGTGTCAGCGAAGAATTTGTCCGCGACAAGGTCGGCATGCGCCATGTTCATAGATCAAAAAAACCAACTGCGATCGCGTCGGTGAGTATCGACGCTCATGGTCAAGCTGCTTATCAATTCAGTACATCTGGCACCGCTACTTTTGATTTCTCTCTCGATTGGCTTCCAGACCCTTATCGATACAAGCCATCGGCACTCCACATTGGAAGTCTCGCCACCGTCATTGAGCCGGGCGCTTCAGCACTCTTTGAATGGGCTACTCGCGTATCTGAGTTTGCCCCGATTATTTTCGACCCTAATGTGCGTCCACAAGCACTAGGTGATCGAGTGAAGTATCTGAGTATTTTTGAAAAGTGGGCCGACATCTCTACCGTTGTGAAAGCGAGTGAAGAGGATCTTGGCTGGTTGTATCCCGATCGACCTATTGTCGATGTCGTTACCCAATTAATCGAAGGTGGAATCCAGTTACTTGTCATAACCCGCGGCGCTCAGGGAATTAGTGCAGTAACCCGCGAGGAAAGCGTAGAGGTCGGGGCGGTTGCATCCAAAGTAGTCGACACGGTTGGTGCTGGGGATAGCGTTGGGGCGGTTCTTGTTGATTCAATTCTTAGGAATGGGATTCTCAATCTCCAGGGACCTGTGCTCCATGAAGCCTTGAATTGTGCAGTTCATGCCGCTGCAATAACCTGTAGTCGTGTGGGCGCACAGTCTCCGACTAGGTCTGAAATTGATGCCGCAATAGAGAGAAGTGAAAATGCAGTTCATTGACGATGCGGAATTTCAAGTAGCAATAGATCTTGATCAAGGCGGGCGAATCGCCTCCCTGAAATGGCAAGATATGGAATTCGCGCTCCCATTTCGTGGGGAAGTACCGACCTATGGCTGGTATCCCATGGCGCCATGGGCGGGTCGGATTCGCAATGGAATTATTAAAAATCCTGCGGGTAAGAGTTTCCAACTACCGACTACCTTCGATCCACCTCATGCACTTCATGGCTACGGTTTTCACTCCTCTTGGCGCGATATTGGTCCGGGTCGCTCCCTCTTGGAACTTCCGGCGCCTTACAAAGGTGCAAGCATTGAGCAGAGTTTTGAGGTACTCGATGACGCCCTTCGTTGGAGCATGGAGTACGAACCCGGTGAATGTGATCTTCCTGCTTGGCTTGGATTCCATCCCTGGTTTCCCCGCGAACTGGACCGTGGAGCTAGCGCGAAGATTGAATTCTCCGCGCTGAAAATGATGGAGAGAGATAGCGAGTTATTTCCTACTGGAAAATTGATCGAGCCGTCGCGGCAACCCTGGGATGATGCCTTTACAGAAATTCGAGGAACCCCAGCGATCGTTTGGGAAGGCGCCGCTCGCATTGACATTGAATGCGACGCCCCGTGGTGGGTTGTCTACACCGAAGATCCCGAAGCCATCTGCATCGAGCCGCAGACTGCGCCGCCTGACGCAGCAAACTTAGGAATTTCAGGAGAGCATTACATCGAAGCGCTATTCATTTTCTCGGAGGATTAAGAGTGATAAATCGAAAGAAGCTAGCAGATCTGACCGCCTATGAAGAAGATCGTTTTCTCAAGAAACACCCGAAGAGCGGTGAGATGTTCGAATCTGCCAAAGCGGTGATGCCCGGTGGTGTTCCTATGTCATGGATGGCGAAATGGCCTGGTGCCTACCCAGTATTTGTCGAAAGTGCACAAGGCGCCAGTTTCATTGATGTCGATCAGAATAAGTACATCGATTTTTGTCTAGGTGACACTGGATCAATGACCGGGCATTCACCTGCTGCAACAGTTAAGGCCATTCATAAGCAGGCAACACGGGGGCTCACTGCCATGTTGCCAACCGGAGATGCACTTGCCGTTTCAGCTGAGTTGGCTGACCGCTTCGGGCTGCCATTGTGGCAATTTACCGTCTCTGCCACTGACGCAAACCGGCATGTTATTCGCTACTCGCGTCTCATCACTGGCAAGAAAAAGATCATTGTTATCGACCGTTGCTATCACGGAAGTGTCGATGAAACTTTTGCTACCTTAGATGCATCAGGCATGACAGTGGCACGTGAGGGCAATATTGGCGCACCCGTTCCGCTTGCCGAGACAACCACCGTTGTTGAATTCAACGATCTTGTGGGAATGGAGGAGGCGCTGGCGAGGGGGGATATTGCTGCAATTTTGATGGAGCCCGCCATGACCAATGTTGGCATCGTGCTTGCCGAGGAGGGCTACTTGGTGAAGGTGGGCGAATTGACCAAGAAATACGGCGCGCTATGGATTATTGATGAGACTCACACGATCTCTATGGGTATTGGTGGAATGACCCGGAGCCTCGGATTGAAGCCTGATTTTCTTACAATCGGGAAAGCAATTGGTGGAGGAATACCAACTGGGACATTTGGCATGACAAAGGAAGTCTCTGATGCAATATCGAGTCGAGTCTTGCTTGAACAGATTGATACTGGAGGTATAGGCGGAACGCTGGCGGGCAATGCTCTGTCCCTGGCTGCAATGCGGGCAACATTGTCCCAAGTCCTAACCGTCGAAGCATTTGAGAAAATGATTGCACTCGCCACTCGTTGGGCAGATGGGGTGGATGCGGCAATTAAGGAGTTCAATCTTCCTTGGCACTGCAATCGCTTAGGTGCACGTGCTGAGTACGTCTTCCAACCAGATGCGCCGCGAACTGGCCGTGAAGCCGCCGAAGCCGGTGATTTTGAATTGGAACAGTACATACATCTGCGTCTACTCAATGATGGGTTCCTGCTTACTCCATTTCACAACATGGCATTGATGTCTCCAGCAACTACTGAGGCTGATGTTGATGCGCACACGGAGGCGTTTCGAAAACTCTGCTCAGATTTAGTGGCTTGACTCCAGATACATAACATCGCGTCCCCACTCGGAGAATCCGAGATCTTTGTAGATTTTGATTGCGGCTGCATTTTCTGCGTCTACATAGAGCATTGCTGACATCAATCCCTGGCGACGAAGGTGAGCAAGTCCGGCGATCGTGATTGCTCTACCGATTTTCTTTCCTTGGTAAGAAGGATCGACTCCCATTGCATAGATTTCACCAATCGGATCGTGTCCGTGTTCTTCTTGCCCATCGTGCGAATGCGTGTGTGCGCCGTGGATTTTTGTCCAACAGAAGGCAATGAGTTCTTCCCCCGCGCCGGTAGCGATAGTTGCAAGGAAAAAACCCTGTGGGTCAAACCAACTTTCACCCATTCGTTGGTGCAAATTCTCGATTGTCCACCCACCCTGCTCTGGGTGTCCGGCGAAGGACCGATTATTGAGCGCGAGCCAACCCTCATCATCGAGTCCTGGAAGAAAGGACCGCAATTTCAGATCGGTTTCTAAAATCGGGAGAGGTTGGTTGAGCGACCTGCGCATTTGAATCACGGTTCTAGCGCGGACTAGTCCATAGTCCCTTGCCAATTTCTGCGCACTGGGCAGATCTCCGTGAGCCCACAACCGGGGGGATGTAATGCCGCAAATCTCTTGGAGAAGGGCGCGTCCGAGCCCCTTTCCTCGATAGTGAGGATGAATGACAAGTTCGGCGCTGGATCCAGCAACGGTATCGGTGAGATCAATGTGCGCATAGCCGACTATCAAGCCATCTGCCTTGACGATGAGATGTCGATCATCCTTATCGCCACCGTGCCGCAGGTGCAGGACAATATGTTCGGCGATCGGTGGAATTCCATCGTGCTCCGTCGCAGCGGAAATGAGATTGAGGACGCCCTCTTGCGCTCCAGGATCGAGATGATTGAGATTCTCTATCAATTACTGAACGCGTTCTGTAAGCAGACTTTCTTTACTTCCTGCTGGCAAAGTGAAGCGGTATCCAACATTTCGCACTGTGCCGATAATGGATTCAAATTCAGGTCCGAGTTTCGCTCGCAGACGACGGATATGAACGTCTACGGTTCGCGTACCGCCGAAGTAGTCATACCCCCAAATCTCTTGAAGCAGTTGGGCGCGCGTGAAAACACGCCCCGGATGTTGTGCCAGATATTTTAGGAGCTCGAACTCCTTGAAAGTTAGGTCCAGCGTTCGGCCTTTTACTTTTGCCGTGTATGCATTCTCATCGATCACAATATCGCCGGTACGAATTTCACCTGATGTTGGATCTAATGCATTCCTAAGTGCCATGTGCGCACCGATGGCAATGCGAATTCTCGCCTCAACTTCCGCCGGCCCGGCCGTGTCAAGAATGACATCGTCGATTCCCCACTCCGTACTGATCGCAGAGAGACCGCCTTCGGTCACGATGACGATTACCGGCGAGCCAATTCCGGTGGATGTCAGTAAGCGCGTAAGACTCTTAGCTGCCGGTAAGTCGCGCCGAGCATCAATGAAGAGGAGATCCATCTCCGGAACTTCTACGAGGAGACTTGCCTCAGCCGGAAGAATTCGTACTTGATGTTGGAGCAAACCAAGCGCAGGAAGTACCTCGGCACTTCCCAAAGCATTGGTGAGAAGAAGAACGCGTGCCATGATCGACTTCCTCTCTCTAATAACTCGCCCATAAATCAGTTGGAACTTCGGAGTTAATGGGTCAGACTACTCGCGTGAATTCCTTGGCTCCAATTCTAATTGTTCTCTCTCTGGCCACTGCCTATGGTTTCTGGTACCAACGCTCAAGGGGAAGGATTCGCGCCTCACATAAGGGCCCAGCAGCCGCTCTGAGTAGCGAAATACTTGGCGGCCCACTTGGATCAAGGGCTACTTTGGTCCAGTTCTCATCGGCTTTCTGCACCCCTTGCAGGGTGACCCGGATCCTTCTGGAAAATGTTGTTTCAGCATTGCCGGATGTGGTGCACATTGAAATAGATGCCGAAGCCCACCTTGATCTTGTCCGAAAACTCAATATTCATTCCACGCCAACTACCTTGATTCTGAATTCGCAAGGAGTGGAGGTGGGCCGTGCCGTGGGCGCTCCCAACCGCGACCAGGTTTTGAATTCCTTGGCATCGCTTAGGTAGAACTTTGCAGAGCGCCTGTAACTTGAAGGTGCGAACATCTCGCAATTAGCGCATTCATTTGATTTTCTTTACGCTTAACCCATGTTCCACTCTGAGCCCACGTTTTTCACTATGCGCCGCTTTCTGGATTTTGGTCGCATAGCGGGTTCTTTGTGTCGAATGTGATGTAAGCGTTTTTGCATTTACATCCATTTCCCGACACAACTTTAAGGAACTCACATGACACATTTTGCTTCTCAAATCACAGATGAAAACTCAGCAGAAGTTAAAACGATCGATGCACGTGGCCCGCGATTCTCGGCACTTCTAACAACTGGAGTTCTAATACTGGCTCTCGCCACGAATTCAGTATGGGTGCTTATTTTTCAGGCCGTAGTTTTTGCGATTGGCGCTTTTCGTGGACCGCAATTCACCCCCTATGCACAAATCTATAAATCTTTGGTACGTCCTCGCTTGAAGGGCGAGGTCCCTGCCGAAGATATCCGCCCTCCACAATTTGCGCAGAGCGTCGGATTGATTTTTGCCCTGGTTGGCATCGCCGGCTCTCTAAGTGGTCTCCCACTCATCTTTACAATCGCAACCAGCGCCGCGCTCGCCGCCGCCTTCCTCAACGCAGCATTTAACTTCTGCCTCGGCTGCGAGGTTTACCTTCTCCTACTTCGGCTCCGTTAGAATGGCTGACATGGCCGAACAGCATGAACTTCGCCAAAGAGGATTACGCCTCACCCCGCAACGAGAGCTCGTGCTCTCAGCTGTCCGTGAGTTGGGACATGCGACACCAGAAGAAGTCGCCGAGCGGGTTCGGCAGTCTCATCCCGGAATAAATCTTTCGACGGTTTATCGAAACCTCGAAACCCTGGAAAATGTGGGATTGGTGCAACACACCCACCTCGGTCATGGTGGCGCCACCTATCACGCCGCTGAAGAACTCACTCATCTCCACCTTGTTTGCGGAACGTGTGGATCTGTCGGTGACGCACCCATCGAAGTTGCGGCTAATTTCGTGAATTCGTTGGCCGATGATTATGGTTTCAAGACCGATGTCACTCATTTTGCGGTGTACGGCACCTGCGCTGACTGCGCTCGAGACGACATTTAATCTCTTCGCGCAGTAGATTGAGCATGTGACGCAGGTCCTTGTTGAAGATGGCCCAGATAAGGGTGCGGTCTGGCATTTTGGACAACCCAGCCAAGAGCAACGCGCTCTGGCAGCGGGCAACGCTTGGGCAGATCTCTCTCACTTCGAGATCATCGGCATTACAGGTCAGGATCGCTTACATTGGCTCCATTCACTCACAACTCAGCACCTTGAGAAATTAGCGCCCGGCATATGGACTTCTGCTCTTATTCTGGATCCGCAGGGCCACATCGAGCATCAGTTCAATCTGATGGATGACGGTGAGAGAACTTGGCTGACGTTGGATGCGGGGCGGGGGAAGGCACTGCTTGCCCATTTGGAGAAGATGAAATTTATGCTCCGTGTTGAAGTGCGCGATTTGAGCGGTGAGTATGCGTTGTTACGTGCCCCGGGACTTTCAGATTCTCTTGGCGGGCCATTTGCAATAGTGCCTCGAAATGAGATCGCGCTCTGGCACGAGAAATTTAATCAGAGTGCGGTTCGAGTTGGTACTTGGGCACTGGAGGCGGAAAGGGTCGCCGTTGGTAGGCCGCGAATAGGATTTGAAACCGATTACAAGTCAATTCCAAATGAACTTGGGCTGCTGAACAAATCAGTTCACATGAACAAAGGTTGCTATTGCGGACAGGAAACCGTTGCGAAGATTGCAAATTTGGGCAAACCTCCCCGTCGACTTGCAATGCTCCATTTGGATGGGAGTGTTATCAGTATTCCCGCGACCGGTGCTGATGTTGAAAAAGATGGTGTGAAGGTTGGATTTATCGGAACCGTCGCACGGCATTACGAATTAGGAACAATCGCACTTGCAGTATTGAAGCGGAGCATTCCGCTGGATGCGACACTAATGATTGAAGGGATTCCGGCAACTCAAGAGGCTACTAATTTAACTTAGTACACGAGAGCCTGCGTTGCCTCTCTGGTAATTTCTTCCACGAAAGTCGCCGTGCCGGCAATACGGATCCCCTTGATTTGATCGCCATCTTGAATATTTCTGCGAACCGCACATTGTGTGCAGAGCGTGACTGTTCCGCTCTCGATGAGAGTAGAGAGCATTTCATGTAGTGGCGCTGAATGCGGCAGAGAAAATTCTTCGGCTCGCCCTGGGATTGCGAACCATGATGCTTCACCTGCTAGCCAGAGAGAGACTTCAACGCCTGCCGCAAGTGCTATCGATGCAACTGAAAATGCTTGCGCAACCCGTTCAGCCTCAGCAGCCCCGGATGCCAGTTTGATAACCAAATTCGATGATCGTGCCATACAAGAACTCTAAAGGATGGAGCAGGTAGGCTGGCGACTATGGAGCGAGAAAGCCAGCAATGGCGCTAGTAACTTCTACGCTGCTGGCAACTATCGCGATACTTTTGGGTATCGTCTTGATTGTCTATGGACTCGGCGGCAAGCGACGGAGAGGCAGGAAATAATGGCTTTTACTATTCCCGAGGGCCTGCATCCGGACCTCAATCCGCTTGCATGGCTGGTTGGAACCTGGCGGGGAAAAGGACGCGGAGAGTACGAAGGTATTGAGCCCTTTCAATTTGCGCACGAAGTTGTGTTTGGCCACGACGGTCGCCCCTTCCTGAACTATTACTCTCGCTCCTGGCTCATTGATGATGATGACGAAATAATTCGTCCGGGTGCTTCCGAAACTGGATTTTGGCGGGTGAAGCCGGGCAACACTCTCGAAGTCATCATTGCCCACAACACGGGAATTGCCGAGGGTTGGGTTGGTCGATTCGACGGACCCAAAATACAACTTGTGATGGATCAAGGTTATTCAGCACCTTCAGCGAAAATTGTTACAGAAGGTTCGCGGTTGTATGGCCTGGTCGAGGGCGAACTCTTTTTCGCTTATGACATGGCCGCGGAGGGCAAACTGATGCAACCGCATCTCTGGTCGACACTTCCGCGTTCTTACGAATAACCAAATGGCTACCGATCAGATCGGAGAAGTACTGGCGGAGGTTGTCAGGAGCGGTTTCGTAGAATCACAGCACCGCGGACACATGGTTCTTCTTGGTGCTGATGGGAGCATCCACCTTTCGCGGGGAAATCCTTCTCTTCTTATCTATCCGCGCTCATCGATTAAGAGTATTCAAGCCTCCGCCATGGTTCGCGCAGGAATGCAATTGGAACCTCGGTTGTTGGCACTCGTTGCGGCAAGTCATTCTGGATCTGAAATACACCAGAGTGCTGCGCGAGAAATTTTACTCCTCGCCAATCTTGATGAGTCGGCTCTGCAGAATGCGAAAGATAGACCGTTGGGTGAAGCAGATCGAATCAAGTGGGGTGGCAAACCCGGTACCTCCTTGGCACAAAATTGCAGCGGAAAGCATTCAGGCATGCTTCTGACGTCGGTGATAAATGGGTGGCCTACTGAAAGTTATCTTCATCCAGAACATCCAGTTCAGGTGGCCTGCAGAGTCGAACTGGAATCCTTAGCCGGGGAAGAAGTTTCTTTCGTGAGTGTGGACGGTTGTGGTGCGCCCCTCTTCCTCATTTCGCTGCTGGGATTAGCGCGTGCGATTCGCAACATCACGATTTCCACCGATCCCATCCACCGCAGTGTCATCGGCGCTTGTCGCGACTTTCCTGAGATGGTGGCAGGCGAGGGGCGTTTGACCACTCGGAAGATGCGTGAAATCCCTGGATTATTCTTAAAAGAAGGGGCCGAAGGAGTTCAAGTTGCCTCACTTCCGGACGGCCGCTCGCTTGCCGTCAAGGTCGATGATGGCTCAGCACGCGCTCTGGGCGTGCTCCTTGTTGCAGCCTTGGAATCGTTTGGAGTTGTTTCATCATCTGAGTCAACTCCAATCTACGGGGGTAAAGAAGTTGTCGGCTCCATTCGCGCAAATTTCTAGCCTGGATAGACTTCTCGAATGAACCGACGCATCGCCACTTTGATGGTGCACTCATCCCCCCTGGATCAAGCTGGCATCGGTGATGCGGGTGGAATGAACGTGTATGTGGCCGAGAACGCCAAGCGGATGGCTGCAATGGGCGTCGGCGTTGATATCTTCACGCGACGCAACCATCCAGATCTTCCTGATGTCGTTGAGTTTGCCCCCGGTGTAACCGTTCGCCATTTGACTGCCGGGCCGGTTAGCGGAGTTGCGAAGGAGGATTTGCCTAAATTTTGCGAGGAATTATCAGAAGAATTTCTTCGAGCAATCCAATCTAAGCCAGGATACGACGTCATCCACTCCCACTATTGGATTTCCGGGAAGGTTGGCATTGCTGCGAGCAAGAAGTTGGATATCCCTCTTATTCACACGATGCACACGATGGCGCGTGTGAAGAACCTCAATCTTGCTGAAGGTGAATCGGCAGAGCCAGAAGAGAGAGTTGTCGGAGAGACCGAAGTTGTGGCGGCATCAAGTGCACTGATTGCAAATACTGATGCGGAAGCGGCGAGCTTAGTTTCCTTGTACGGCGCGTGTCCAGATATCGTTCACGTAGTCACTCCGGGAGTGGACCTCTACACATTTACACCTGGAAGTGGAAAGTCGAGCGCACGAGCACTCTTGCAGATTCCGCACGACGCCCACGTGGTGACATTTGTCGGACGCATTCAGCCCCACAAAGGCCCAGAGCTTCTCATCCGCGCAACCGCTGAGATGCTTTCACACTCTCCGCATCTACGGGCCAAACTCATCGTCTTCATCATCGGTGGGGCCTCCGGAAATGGTGTCGAGGAAGTAGAGCGATTGAAAGAGTTGGCCAGTTGGCTCAATCTCTCCGATGTCGTTCGATTTTTACCACCGCTGCCACGCACCGAACTTCCCAACTGGTATCGCGCCGCTGACTTGGTCTGCGTACCAAGTTATAGCGAATCATTTGGGCTTGTAGCTCTTGAAGCACAGGCCTGTGGCACTCCTGTCATCGCGACGGCCGTAGGTGGCTTGCGAACTGCAGTGGCCGATGGCATTTCTGGCGTTCTTGTTGATGGTCATGATCCACGTGCATGGTCTTCGGTCATTGCCAGATTACTTGTCGAACCACAACGACGAATTTTGCTTTCAATTGGCGCTCTCGAACACTCGTCTCACTTCGGATGGGACGCAACGGCGCGGGGCACACTTGATACTTATGACCGAGTGCTTTCACAAATGGAACGCCAAAAAGCTTCATCGGACGGCTAACTCCAATGGCTAGTATCGATCCTCGAATTACGATTGAAGATTTCTTAGAGTCACATGACATCGAGTACGAACGGAAAAATCACGATACATTTTTACTTACCCTTCCGGGTGAAAAGAAATTGCAGACCCACTGTGCACTTATTGTCGGTGACCACTCATTGAGTATTAATGCATTCATCATCCGTAAGCCTGATGAGAATCAGGTGAAAGTATTTGAGTGGTGTATGCAGAAGAATGCAGCGATGTACGGAGTTGCATTTGCACTGAACGAATTGGGAGATTTGTACCTTGTCGGGCGGTTGCCGCTCTCTGTAGTGAGTGATCAAGAATTGGATCGCCTTATTGGGGGCGTACTTCAGTATTCAGATGCCTCTTTCAACCCACTTCTCGAGTTGGGTTTTGCCACTGCAATTCGCCGCGAATGGGCCTGGCGAGTTTCACGGGGAGAGTCATTAGCCAATCTCAAAGCTTTTGAGCACTTGATTTAGTTCTAGATTTGAATACAGGGCTCGGTACTTGGCAAGATAGACCTATGACTTACACATTGATCTTGCTCCGACACGGTGAGAGCGAATGGAATGCGAAGAATCTATTCACTGGATGGGTCGATGTCCCTCTTTCACATGCTGGAGAGATAGAAGCAGCCAGAGCAGGGGTGCTTCTCAAGAGTCGTGGCTTGCTGCCGGACCTTCTGCATACTTCTCTGCTTCGCCGGGCAATTCAAACATCGCAAATTACGTTAGAGACATGTGATCGACAGTGGATTCCGGTGCGACGAACGTGGCGTCTGAACGAGCGACACTACGGTGCACTACAAGGCAAAGACAAGAAGGCAACTTTGGAGGCCTACGGCGAAGCGCAGTTCAAGTTGTGGAGGCGTTCGTACGATGTTCCGCCACCACCCATTGATGATGCAGATCCATATAGCCAGGTGAACGATCCACGTTATGCCGACCTTGGCCCGGCCCTGCCACGAACGGAATGCCTCAAGGACGTTGTTGTGCGGATGCTTCCTTACTGGGAGGAGTCAATCGTGCCTGATTTGCGGACGGGCAAAGTTGTACTCGTAACCGCTCACGGAAACTCTATCCGCGCCCTTGTAAAGCATCTTGATGGAATTTCTGATGCAGATATTGCCGAACTCAATATCCCGACGGGTATCCCTTTGCTTTACGAACTCGACGATCAGATGCGACCAGTAAAAAAAGGTGGCGAGTACCTAGATCCAACTGCCGCCCAAGCGGCAATCAGTGCCGTGGCCAATCAGGGTCAGCGTTCGTCCGTTTCTGATGCGAACTCTCCGGTGACGAGGAAGTAAACCCGTCTAGCCACAGAAACTGCATGATCTGCACAGCGTTCGTAGTAGCGACCAAGCAATGTCATATCGATCGCGCACTCAATGCCATGGGGCCAGGCATCGTCTAGTAGCGTGAGAAATAACTTACGATGCAATTTGTCCATTTCATCATCGTCTGTTTCTAACTCCACTGCCGACTGCAAGTCGTGCGTCTCAAGCACATGCGTGGTTTTATCAATAATATTCTTGGCAACTTTTCCCATGGCTTGAATAGTGTCGGCTAATTCTGGCGGGACCGCCTTTGCGGGATATCTCATCCGCGCAATCTTTGCGATGTGGTGGGTCATGTCGCCCATACGTTCGAGGTCGGCGCTCATTCTTAGAGACGTGACGAGCGTTCTTAAGTCACCGGCTACAGGTTGTTGACGAGCGAGCACATTGAGAGTTTTCGCATCTAATTCGTGCTGCATTACATCGATCACATCATCATCGGAGATGATTTGCTCGGCCAATTGCAGATCTGCCTCTAGCAGCGCAGTTGTCGCCAACTCCATCGCTTTAGAGACCCGCTGACTCATATCAATAAGAGTCTGGCCAATGGCATTGAGATCATCGTGAAACGCGTCGCGCATGGAGTAACAATATCTTGTGAATGGTCGGTTTCGGGGGCCCTAAGTGAACGGGAATTGAATGACTCGCTAAGACTTGGCTTTATGAGTGGCTTAACTGGCTGCGGGTTGGGTATGGAAGGACCTGCGACTCTACGATAAGGGGGTGCTAAGACGGCGACGAACAAGTACGCAGATTCGACCGACGTGGGATCTACCCTCGGGCATCATTGACTTGCTCCAAATTGTGGACGCCGAATATCTGGTGTTGGCGCCCGGCGAAGTGATTCTGGATTCGTCCAAACGAACCGAAGCCCTGGGTCTTAGTAGAGACGGAAGATTGGTCTCAGACCAGATTCTCCCCCTTGTGCGGGCAGCCAGACGATCTGGACAGTATCAAGAGGCCACCGTCGCTCTGCCGCGGGGTCCAATTGGAGAAGGTACGCATGATCTACAGGTGAGGGTCTCGCCAATAGGCGGACAAGGACTAATCGTGGTTCTCATATTTGATGAGAGCGAATTTCGTCGCCTAGATGCAATTCGGCGCGATTTCATTGCAAATATTTCGCATGAATTGAAGACGCCAATTGGTGCTCTCTCCATTCTCAGTGAAGCAGTTCTGGGCGCCCGCGACGACCCCGATGCAATTGTTAAATTTGCAACACGGATGCAGGCGGAGGCAAAGAGACTTTCGGATCTTGTTCAGGAGATTATTGATCTTTCACGATTGCAGGATGATGATCCTTTAAAGAATGCGAAAGTTCTCAATCTCTCCGATTTAATCGCGGATGCGATTGATGCCTCTCGTATGGCTGCAGATTCGCGGAGTATTTCGCTGAGTTTTAGCGAGTCAGATGAATTCCTAGTCTTGGGGGATCGTCATCAAATTCAGATGGCGATTAGCAATCTGATCGAGAATGCGATCAACTACAGTCCAGATGGCACTCGAGTGGCAATCGCATTGCGAACTCAAGACGATCTTGCGGAAATTTCGATTTCGGATCAAGGGATAGGCATTCCAGAGAAGGACATTGAGCGGATCTTCGAACGTTTCTATCGAGTAGATCCAGCCCGTTCGCGCGCGACTGGAGGTACTGGTTTAGGTTTGTCCATCGTTAAACATGTTGTCGCAAATCATGGGGGAGATATTTCCGTATGGAGCGAAGAAGGTGCTGGTACGACTTTCACGATCCGTCTGCCCCTCTATCGCCGGGCAGAATCAAATAGTATTGCTATGTCACAATCGGAGGAAAAATGACACGAATCCTCGTCGTTGAAGATGAAGACTCTTTCTCGGAAGCGCTTTCTTATCTCTTGGGACGTGAAGGATTTGAAGTTGGAGTCGCTGACACTGGACCCAAAGCTATTGAGGAATTTGACCGTCACGGTGCCGATCTCGTTTTGCTGGATCTCATGCTTCCTGGGTTATCGGGAACCGAAGTATGTAGACAACTGCGCACGAGATCGAATGTTCCAATTATTATGTTGACTGCCAAAGACTCAGAAGTAGACAAAGTTGTGGGCCTCGAGCTTGGTGCCGATGATTACGTGACCAAGCCCTACTCTTCACGCGAATTGGTGGCTCGCATACATGCGGTTCTCCGTAGAAATAGTGATACAGGCTTCTCATCCGATGACGGACATGTACTTGTGGCTGGCTCGGTACGAATGGATACCGAGAGGCACATTGTGACCGTCGATAATGCCACTATCAATTTTCCACTCAAAGAGTTTGAACTCCTTGAGTTCCTTATGAGAAATTCTGGACGAGTGGTAACGCGTATGCAACTTATTGATCGCGTATGGGGAAGCGATTACGTAGGCGATACAAAGACTTTGGACGTCCACATTAAAAGATTGCGGTCAAAAATCGAGAAAGATCCTGCCAACCCTTTGTTAATCCAGACCGTGCGCGGTCTGGGTTACAAAATGGAGGCTTAGCGACCCAAACTAGAGTTAACTAGTGGGTGCTCCAACAAGTGCAAACTCGCCGGCGCGTTCGCGGACAATCACATCGAGTGTTAACTCCCCAGCAACTCCAAAGAATATGTGTAATTTGGTGCGTGTTCCAATAGCAGCGTTAAGACCAGGAATTGCTGCACTCGCGTTGGCGCTATCCCCGCTAAAGAACAGGGGCGTATTTTGTACGAGTGGTAATTCATTCTGTGAAAGTGTTGCGGTGATTCCATCGGCCATTATTCCGAGAAGCACATCGTCCTTCGAAGATCTATTTACGATCGAACCAACAAGAACTGCAGAACCATCAGGCTGTGCCACAAGCAACATCGAAGTCACTTTCAAGTCACTGCCGTAAGTGGTTATCGAACCATCCACACCGTCGGTAACTTGAGCGATCTGACTTGTCGCTGCGTCACTGCCAGCTCCACATGCGGTAAGCGAGAACCCCAGAGTTATAGATAGGGCGACGATTGCAGCGGTTCGCAGATGCATGTGGTTCTCCTCCAGGTATATGGGCTGCGTAATTCTCTCATGGCGCAAGGAATATCCAAGAAGCCGGTATTTTGCGCTTAAATCGGGGGTGATGGTGATCACTAATCGCTGGTATTATTAGGGCCTAACGAAGGGCATTACATGTCATTTAAGGTTGGCGAAACCGTTGTTTACCCCCATCATGGAGCGGCTCTAATCGAAGCGATCGAAACTCGTTTAATCAAAGGTGAAGAGAAGACTTATTTGGTTCTCAAGATTGCGCAAGGAGATCTGACCGTCCGCGTTCCATCCGAAAATATCGATCTAGTGGGCGTCCGCGATGTCGTAGATAGTGCCGGACTGGAGCGGGTATTTAATGTTCTGCGTCAGCCGTATACAGAAGAACCCACCAACTGGTCTCGACGTTACAAGGCCAACCTTGAGAAGCTTGCCTCTGGCGATGTAATCAAGGTTGCTGAGGTTGTGCGAGATCTCTACCGACGTGACCTTGATCGCGGACTATCAGCTGGTGAGAAGCGAATGCTGGCCAAGGCCAAGCAGATTCTTGTCTCCGAACTTGCCCTGGCCGAACGCACGGACGAAGAAAAGGCCGGATTCATTCTTGATGAGGTACTTGCTTCGTAACTCCCTTTGTCGGAAGGCTCTTCATGTCGCTGCCCCCCGTAGATAAGGCTGGCTACTCCGGATTTCGAACTGGAGTGGGTGTCGACGCCCATGCTTACTCAATGGATCATGACCGACCTATGTGGCTCGGCGGGATCCATTGGCCAGATGAGATCGGTGTCGAAGCCCATTCCGATGGAGATGTCGCCGCCCACGCAATCTGTGACGCACTCTTCGCGGCGGCGGGTTTGGGAGATCTCGGCTCCAATTTCGGGGTGGATAGACCAGAGTACAAAGCCGCATCTGGTGCTCAACTCTTGGCCGAGACTCTGCGAATCATCCGTAGCGCCAATTTTGAAATCGGGAACGTGAGTGTGCAAGTCATCGGCAACCGCCCGAAACTGGGTGCTCGTAGAAGTGAGGCCGTTGCCGCACTTTCTCGGGCGCTCGACGGCGCCGATGTTTCGATTTCAGGGACAACGACAGATGGTTTGGGATTTACGGGTGAAGGTCGTGGCTTGGCTGCTATCGCCTCTGCACTAATTTACACTGCTTCTTAATTATCACTATCTAGAGGATTGGTTGACCCGATGAGTTCGTTCGCGTTGTACGACACGATGTCGCGTACAACGAAACCATTTCTCCCAATTAAAAAAGGTGAAGTAAGCATTTATTTGTGCGGTGCAACGGTTCAAGCCTCACCGCACGTTGGTCATGTCAGAAGTGCCATCAATTTCGATATCCTCCGTCGTTGGTTGATGAAATCCGGATACGAAGTGACCTTTATTCGCAATGTCACCGATATTGATGACAAGATCTTGCATAAGGCGATCCACGAGAAAATGCCTTGGTGGGCTCTGGCCATGAAGTACGAGCGCGAGTTTGCGGCCGCCTATGAAGCCCTCAACGTCATCGCTCCCACGTACGAGCCGCGGGCAACCGGACACATCACTCAGATGATCGACTTAATGGCCAATTTGATGGAAAAGGGAGTTGCCTACGCACCCGGCAATGGGGATGTCTACCTTCAGGTACGCAAACTCAAATCGTACTTAACCCTCTCTCGACAGAATGTGGATGACCTGCAATCTGCAGCAGATGCTGAAGAGACCTTTAAGAAGGACCCGCGCGATTTCGCAATGTGGAAAGCCGCGAAAGAGGGAGAACCGTCTTGGCCGACTCCCTGGGGTCCGGGCAGACCAGGTTGGCACTTGGAGTGCTCGGCTATGGCGCACGCGTATTTAGGGGAAGCTTTTGATATTCACGGTGGCGGTTTAGATCTAATTTTCCCCCACCACGAAAATGAGATTGCACAGTCGCAAGCGGCGGGATGGGCATTTGCAACCACATGGATGCACAACGCCCTCGTGACTGCGTCGGGTGAGAAGATGAGTAAGTCTCTCGGCAATTCGATGCAGGTGAAAGCAGTTCTCCAACACGTGCGACGCATTGAATTGCGCTGGTATCTCAGTAGCGCGCATTACCGATCGATCCTTGAATATTCACCTGAGTCGCTCGAAGAGTCTGCCACGGCATTTCGTCGTCTTGAAAGTTTTCTCAAGCGCGCCTGCATAGCCTTAGGGAAAGTTCCGGCTCCAACTCTTTCGCAAGAATTTACTGATGCAATGAATGACGATTTGGCTGTACCACAGGGACTGGCCCATATTGCCGAAGCACTTCGCGTAGGAAATATTGCAATAACCGCCGACGACCAAAAAACATTGGAATTGAAGGCGTCAGAAATTCGCGGGGCACTCGATGTTCTTGGTTGCGATCCTTACGACTCAGTCTTTGCAACCAGTGATGGGACCGATCTTGAAACGGCACTTTCTGGCACGATCGAACTCGCCCTGGCGCAACGTCTTGCGGCACGCGCGCGGAAGGATTTTGCTGCATCCGACCAGATACGCGACGAACTGGGCGAATTAGGAATCATTGTTGAAGATACGCCGCAAGGACCACGTTGGTCGATAAAACCTAAGGAAGAGCGGAAATAACATGGCTGGAAATTCAGAGCGTCGTGGCGCGGTACGTTCATCCAAAAAGGGTGCGACAACGGGTACCGGCGGGAAGAACAAACGTCGCCTCGCCGGTAAAGGACCTACCCCGAAAGCTGAAGATCGCCCGTATCACGCTGCTGCGAAGCGAAAGAAAACTGCTGGGGCCAAGGAGACTCGGCCCCGTGCTCCTCGTCAGAAGAGCGAGCGTCCAAAGGGCGGCGGTGAATTGGTTGCCGGTCGGAATGCAGTTGTTGAAGCACTTAGGGCAGGAGTTCCCGCTACGGAATTGATCATTGCCAGAAGCATTGACGTTGACGACCGCATCACTGAGTCATTGAAGTTGGCGATGGCAATTCACCTTCCAATCAGAGAAGTACATCGCGCCGAAGTTGAGGGCCTCTCTGGAAGCAGCCAGGGAGTCTTGCTGGCAATCAAGCCATATCAATACTCAAGTTTTGAGGAGATAGCGGTTCGAGCAAAGAGTCCGATGTTGATCGTTGCTCTTGACGGTGTGACTGATCCACGAAATCTGGGAGCCATCGTCCGAAGTGCGGCCGCATTTGGTGCGGACGGAGTTGTCATGACCGAACGCCGCGCCGCGGCAATGACTGCATCGGCTTGGAAGAGTTCGGCTGGCGCCGCTGCACGAATGCAGATCGCGCAGGTTTCAAATTTGTCGCGCGCGATTGATGCGGCAAAGAAGTTGGGCTGTTTCGTAATCGGACTTGATGGCGAATCTGAGAATTCTTTAAGCAAGATGAAACTTGCCAAGGAGTCAATCATGATCGTTGTCGGTAGCGAGGGAAAGGGACTTTCTCGACTTGTCAAAGAGAAATGCGATCTAGTTGTTGCAATTCCGATGAGTACAACTACAGAGTCGCTCAATGCGAGTGTTGCAACATCAATCGCACTTTTCTGGGTGGATGAGCAACGCCGCACACAATGAAGTTCTCACGACTCATCGCTTGCGGAGATTCCTTCACTGAAGGAATGTCTGATCATGTGGTGAACGGCGAGTATCGTGGTTGGGCAGATCGAGTTGCAGATGTCATGTCTGAGCAAGTTCCAGATTTCACTTATTTAAATTTGGCGGTACGGGGAAAGTTGGTCAGACAGGTTGTCCAGGATCAGATTCCGGTCGCTCTTACTTATGTGACAGGCCCCGAGACTCTTCTCTCCTTCCATGCTGGGGCCAATGATGTGCTGCGTCCCAATTACAGAGCAGAGATAGTCCTACCGCTCTATCGACAAGCAGTTCGCGATATTTCGAAATCTGGGGCAACGATCCTTCTCTTCACCGTGCTAGAAAGAACCGATCGGACGGGCAAGACCGCGGATCTCTGGGAGTCCCGCTTCCGTGTGTTCAACGAGAATGTCCGATCGGTGGCCAGGGAAGTTGGCGCCGTAGTGGCAGATGCCAATGCGGAGAATGTCCTAAGCGATCGTCGCTTTCTTGCCGATGACCGGCTCCACCTCAATCCACTTGGACACGATCGAGTGGCGCAAGGTGTCCTGGAAAAATTAGAGTTTCCGCACTCAACGAATTGGCGAGAGCCATTAGCGCCACGCGCGAAGGTGGGAATTCGGGAAAGAATAGCTTCCAACTTTCGTTGGTGTCTGATTTTTTTGCTCCCGTGGATGTGGCGACGATTTCGCGGAAAATCTTCCGGGGATGGAAGATCGGCAAAACATTCGATCCCAGTTTCCTGGAAAAGCCCGCAGAATAGTGGCTAGGCGGCCTAGTCTGGTCTGAATTTCTTCAATCTCAAATGCGCTGACATAATGCGCTGGTAAGAAAGGCCTCCCTAGCTCAGTGGTAGAGCATCCGCCTTGTAAGCGGAAGGTCGTCAGTTCAATCCTGACGGGGGGCTCCATTTGTCCACAGTAATTCAGAATCTTTACCAAGCTCATTAGTTTGTGCCATACTTAAGCCATAGTTCCCCACCGTCCTCCGGGACTGGTGGGGCTTTTTCATATAAGGAATCATTGTGCTTAAAACAACAGTCATTATGGACTACCAGAATGTTCACATTACTGGTTCCAAATTGCATGGTTTCAATCTCGGGCATCATCAGCATTACATTGATCCAATTAAATTTGCAGAAGAATTAATTGAGAAGCGAAATTCAAGGATTAAAGAAGGTTTCTCATCGGCCACAGTTTCCAAAGTTTTAGTTTATCGTGGTTTGCCATCAAACGTTCATAATCCAATTCAATATGCGCGCAATCTTGCGCAGGCCGCTTTTTGGGAGCGCGATAAACGGGTCATCGTTACTCACCGCCCTTTGAAATATACATTTGAGAGAGATGCTTCGGGCACACCTGTTTTAGATAGTAGCGGCGAGAAAATTCCGATTGGTAAACAAGAAAAAGGCATTGATGTTTTGTGTGCACTTGCACTGGTCCGGGAAGTGAGGACTGCCGACTTAGTGATCCTCGCGTCCCAAGATACAGACTTAATTCCAGCTATTAATGAAGCAACTTCTCTGAGAATAGGAAAGGTAGAAACCTGTTCCTGGTACCTGAAAGGGAATCACTCAAGTAGGGAGATTAGGTCTGAGTCCTCGGCAGTGTGGAATACGAGGTTGAATGCCGCTAACTTTGAAAAGGCCCGCGATATTAATGATTACAGTAAAAACTAGTGTTGTCAGATTCACCCAAACAAATCATTTGCCACGATCGTGGATCCCATAAAACACTGAAGGCCCCCACGCATGGGTGGCTTAGAAGAAGTACTTGATGAAGAGCCAGATTGAGGCTCCAAATCCAACACTCATGACAAGCACTCTGTAAAATAGCGGAGACATCTTGGTTGCCCACCGGCCACCGAGGGTTCCGCCGATGCTCGAACCAAGGAACAAGGCAAAGGCAAGCGACCAGTACACGTGACCGCTAAATACGTAGACGATGTTTGATGCGATGCTCGTGACTCCGACGATGATATTTTTTGCTGCGTTGAGAGTTGCTGGATCTTTGGGGTTTCGCGCCAGAGATGTAATCACCATGACACCCTGACCAGGTCCGAAATATCCGCAGTAAAGCCCACTTGAGGCAATGCCAAGTGTTTCGGCAATTTCATTGCGTCGGCTGAGGCGAGGTTTGGTTGGCAGTAGAAGGGTGAGTGTGGCTGCCAGCAATAGAAATGGAACGACGTGTTCGAAGATGTTTGGGGGAAAGATTAGGAGAAGTGTCGCTCCAATTAAGGCGCAGATAGTGGAAATGATGATGAGCCGTTTATAGTCCTTAATAAGTTTTACTGCAGTGTGCTCTCCGGCTCGAATAGCAAATAGATTGGCGCTGGAGACACCCAAGGCATTTGTAATTGCCGCATCAACGGGAGGAAGTCCGAGTGCGAGCAGGACTGGGTAGGAAATGAGAGAAGCCCCACCAGCCATTCCGTTGATTGTGCCGACGACGAGCCCCGCAATGACTGTGATTGCAAATCCCAGCATCCAGGACCCCTAGTTCCTTCTGGCCCAATAGCCAAGACTGGGAGCATACCTTTGCCTTAGACTCACCGTAGTGATTTACTCGTAATCGAGCGCCAAGAACGGAGTGACCATGGCAAATAAGGAACAGAAGAGCAACGCGAACCAGAAGAAAGAACCAAAACTCTCTCTCAAAGAGAAGCGTGCGAAGAAGCAGGAGAAGAAAGAGAAGAATAAGTAGTTCGTTCTGGCTTAGTCGTCCTCTTCATCCTCTTCATCATCTTCTGGCTGTGTTGTGGGTTTCGGTATTCCAGAAGGTTTTATTGTTGTGGGTGCAGGAGATACCGTAACTGAAAGTGAAAGTCCCTCATCATCGTCGCTTTCGGAAGTTGGAAGCGACGATGGGAGTGATGACGGACCAACTAGTGAATGCTCTGAATTTTTTCGGCCATCAGAATCATCCTCATCTACCCCACCTGGGGCAAGCGCGGGGTTGCTGATGGTTGATGCAGGCTTTACTGGAGACGCATCGCTCTTTCCTGTTACGACCTCACTGATGGCGCCGGCAACTGCTTTAACAACTTTTGCGCTCTGGTGGCCCGCACTCACTATGGGAGCCGGTCCTCTTCCTGTAACAGCAGCGGCGGCAAGGGATGCAGAAGCCAGAATTCCCACTGAAAGAATTGATGTGACCACAGTTCGTCTCGTGTGAGAGATCCTGCCAGTGAGGAGCTGAACTGGCTGGCCAATCTCAGACGGAAGTACCGGTGGAATCGAAATAGGTGAAAGATCGTGTACATGCGAGAGTAGGTTAAGCGTGCTTCGCAATTTCTCAAACTCGGGTGCAGCGTTCGACTTGAGATTGTTGATTAAATCTTCGCTATCTTCCAGCGAAAAATCTTTATTTTTATTCATTCTGCATCACCCCCTTGAGAGCATTTCGTTAAGCTGTTTGAGTCCGCGGTGCGTTAGTACCCTTACATTTCCAGGTGTTTTACCTACGATTTCAGCCACATCATTTACTTCCAGGTCTGCAACTACCCGTAGCATGATGATTTCTGCGTACTCTTGCGGCAATTTCTTAATCAGATCCATGACCTCGACCATTGTGGAGTTCTCACCCATCCAATCTCCATCATGAAGTTCGGACGTGACTCCTTCTCGCTTTCTTTTTCGCGCCAGGTCAGTGGCGGAATTTCGAGCAATCGTGTAAATCCATCCCCTAAAGGCCTTGGAGTCACCGTCAAAGCCCTTAATTGACGTCGCAACTTTGATCCAAACTTCCGAGGAGAGGTCTTCTGGATCATTGGTAAACATGGCGAGGTAGCGGACCATGCGTGGCTGGAAGTGTCGCCACAGAAGGGTGAATGCTGAATCGCTGCCACGGATTGCCTCCTCTACTAGTTTGTCGTAATCAGGCAGATCGGATGGAGCATCGGTGAACTCTTCACTCTGCTCGTGCGCATTGCCGATCTTTTCTTCTGACTCTTCCATCTGCCCCTAACCCTTTTGCGGTGTTGCCTCAAAGATTAACTCTCTTCAGCCTTCGCGGATGCCCAGCGGCGAGGAAGAGACGATTCCCGAGTCGTCATCGCCCTCATCGCCCTCATCGCCCTCATCGTCTCCATCGTCTCCATCGTCTCCATGGTGGGAGCTGGTTTCAGCGGGGAATTGGAGTGGGGGCCATGGCGAGGTGGCGGTGCTTGTATCAAAGCGTGGGGTGTGGTCTGCGTCGATTTCAATGCGGGGTACCACGGTTGAGGTGTCGAACTGGAATGTAGGAACAACTGTGCTCGTATCCAGGATCAGTACACCTACCCCGCCCTTGATTTTGATCGGTTCGACCTTTTTTGCGTGCTTGGGGTGAGAGTTTTCTTTCTTGTGATTGTCAGCCTGGGCCAGAGCCAGATTGGAACCAGAGAGGAGCAGGGCTCCTACCGCGATGGCGGCGAGATGGTTCCGGTTGAGGGCTTTCATGGCAATCCTCCCAATGGGGTTAGTGGGGTATGTGGGTATCTGGTGCTTAGAACGATTGGAAAGGCCCCTGCGTTACAACCAACGAGTGAGATTTTTGACTCAGTAGACTTGCAGGATGATGGAGCCAGGCACTTTCCCAGCGGAGGCATTTAAAGATGTCTTAAGCGCAAATAAGGGTTTTGTCGCGAATTTCCAAGGCCGAGAACTCACGGGGACGGCGGCGCAGGGCTTGGCGATCGTGACCTGTATGGATTCGCGGATTAACCCCCTTGCTGTAGTTGGGATGGCGTCAGGGGATGCCAAGATTTTGCGAAATGCCGGTGCCCGGGTGACAGAGGATGTACTACGCACTCTGGTCCTTGCGACTTACCTGCTGGGAGTCGATCGGATTCTGGTCATGCCTCATACCGACTGCCGAATGGCGCAGAGCAACGAAGCGGATATTCACGCAACGATCTTTGAACAGTACGGAGTCGATACTCGCAGCCTTGAATTTAGAACGGATCGAGATCAGCGCCAGGCGCTCGCGACCGATCTCATGCGGATTCGCTCGTACCCGCTTCTGCGAAAGGGCGTGGTGGTGGCTGGCGCAATTTATGACGTGAGCACTGGAGTATTAGAGCCGTTGGATTGCTGAACTGATGAAGCTGAAAGTCACCCTTTGGTTTGCCAATGTTTTTGGTGCTCTTTCCAGGCTAACTGGGCGGGGCAGTGGCGTCATGGTTACCGGGCGGATAATCCTCAAACTTATGCCCAGTGCGGTTGCTACCCTCTCCAAGAATCGCAGAATTGTTCTCATCACCGGAACTAACGGCAAGACCACGACAACTTCTCTCATCTGCAATGCGCTGAGCACGACAACCAGAACGATTAGCAATTTCACGGGGGCGAATCTCTTCGCGGGTGTGGCAACCGCCCTGGGCCAAGATACAAAGGCAACAACTGCAGCACTTGAGGTTGATGAAATGGTTCTACCGTGGGCCATCACTCAGACCAGGCCGGAATTGGTTGTTCTTCTCAATCTTGGGCGAGACCAACTAGATCGCCTCTCGGAAGTCCGCTCTGTTGCGCAGAAATGGAAAGTGGCTCTTCTTGGACTACCAGCGAATTGTCAGATACTCGCCGATGCAGATGATCCCTTTGTCGTCTGGGCCGCGCAAGATTGGTCAAGAGTCATCTGGTTTAGTGCTGGGACAGCGGGGCATATGGATGCCTCGACCTGCCCTGTTTGCGGGCACGTTTTGGGGTGGTCTGATGGTGGAAACTCTTATCACTGTGAATGCGGCTTCAAGAAACCCAATCCAGAATGGGTTTTAAAGGATGACACTCTGCGCGGTCCGCACGGAGAGATGATCGAAGTGGTGAGTCGAATCCCCGGGAGAGCGGCACTTTCAAATGCAGCTCGGGCGATCATTTCTGCTTCTGTGATGGGAGTTCCCTCAGCCACTGCGGCAAATGCGGTTTCAATGGTTTCGAGCGTCGATGGACGTTTTGGCGAATTGCACATCGGCACAACTACTTTCCGACTTCTTCTTTCCAAGAATCCCGCAAGTTGGCGGGAGACCTTAGCGACGAGTTCGACGAGTGGTCCCGAGACGGTTCTCCTCGCAGTAAATGCGAATACGCAAGACGGCAAGGACACATCTTGGCTTTGGGATGTTGATTACTCGCCACTGCGCGGGAGAGTTGTCTTAGTTACTGGCGAGCGGGGCATTGACGTGTCAGCGCGACTAACCGTCAATGAAATTCCGCACCGGCTGGTTAACGACGAATTAGAGGCGGCGCGGGTGATAGGAGATAGGAAAGCGGATTTGATTGCTTCATATACCGCCTTCCACCGATTGTCGAAGTCGGTGAGACGCAGATGACTTTTTCTATCATCCATCTTCTCCCAGAATTGTTAGGAACATATGGAGACCGTGGCAATGTTGACATCTTGAGTTGGCGGCTTAAGCAGCGCGATATCGCGCACGAAGTTCTAACAATTGGCATTGGAGAAAAGGTTCCAACAAGTGCTGATCTCTATCTCCTGGGTGGGGGCGAGGATGATGCGCAGATTGCAGCCAAGGAAATTTTGGCGCGAAAAGATGGAATGAAGAAAGCGCTGGAGAGTGGTGCACATATATTTGCCGTCTGCGCGGGATTTCAAATATTAGGAATGAATTTTCCGGCCTCAGGAGGGCGGATAGTTCCTGGACTTGAATTGATCGCAGTCGAAACCATCTCTGCAGAGTTACGTTCGGTGGGGGAAGTAATTTCTGAACCGACTATTCCGATCGCCACGTTGACCGGCTTTGAGAATCACAGTGGGCAGACCCGTCTGCTCGAAGGGATGCAGCCCCTTGGACAGGTAGTACATGGAATCGGCAATGGGGCAGGAAGCAATTCTGAGGGCCTGGTGACAGATCAAGTAGTCGCCACGTATATGCATGGTCCAGCACTGGCGCGAAACCCAGAACTAGCAGATTGGATACTTGAAAGAAAGTTGGGCGCGATGTCACCAATCTCCGCACCAATATTCGAGCAACTTCATGATGAGAGAGTGCGAGCAGTCACCCACTAATTGACTTCGGGATTAGTTCTTCTAAATGGCTGACGCGTAATGGGCGGGTTCAGATCGTTGAGGAATTGTTTGATGACTGCCTGAGTTAGGGCCGGTTTTTCCTTAAGAACAAAGTGCGACGTGCCTGGAATGATCGCTAACTGCCCTTGTGGAATTGCCCGGTACATAGACGCGGTATGTTCGATCTCCATCCGCTCGTCGTCACCCGCCATAATGAGGGTCGGGCAGGGAATTTTTGCCAGATCATCCGGTGTTAACGTCGGTTCGCTATTCCAGATATCTCTCATACGACGCACTTTCTCGTCGAGTGATTCTGGTGCATCAGGTGATCGCTGCGCATGTTCTAATCGGTCTGCTTCAGATATCTCCCACTCCTCAATTGGTTCTCCGTTCTGCGCGAAGTGAAAATTGGCACCTATCGCAACAATTGACTTCACCAGTTCTGGTCGCGTGATTGCCACTAGCAGGGCGATGATTCCGCCGTCACTCCACCCAACTAGGTGAGCCGGCTCTTTCACGACATCTGCGAGATAGGCAATTGCCTCACTCGTTTGGAATTCGTAGTGAAGGCTCCCGGGCCGATCTGCAGTTCGACCGTGGGCGGTACGGTCATAGGCATAAACGTGGTGGGTATCAAGAAAGGCAGGGAGTAAATATTTGTCGAAGTCCTCTGTTGCGCTCAAGCCCCCGTGCAGCAGAACAAGTGCCTCTCCGTTATTGGCCCACTCGGAATTCCAGATTTGGTGACCGCGGAGATCTATATACCGCTGATTCACGACCTCTCCTCTCAAGGTGCATCCTGGTTCTGTGATGAGTTTAGAGGGTGGCATGGCACACTTCTCTACATGCATGAGTTCACCCATGAAGTCGAGGTACTCGCAGATGAAGTGTTGGCCTACAGTCTTCATCGTCTTAAGACTGATCCGCCGTTGGACGGACCCCTCTCTGAGTCTCAATTATTTGAGGCAGTTGGAAACACGATTACCGCACAGGGTCTGGGTGGTCATGCGGCCCTTGAAGTCTTTACCCGAGTCCTTGCGAAAGCGTGTATTTCAACGGATCATCCGCGCAACCTAGCCTTCATTCCATCTGCTCCTAGCGAGTACGCCAACCTTTTCGATCTCGTCGTTGGTGCCAGTGCACTCTATGGAGGTTCGTGGCAAGAGGGCGCCGGCGCGGTATTTGCAGAGAATCAGGCACTTCGATGGTTATCGGATCTTGCGGGATTGCCAGCGAGTTCGGGCGGTGTTTTTGTGCAAGGCGGGACAGTCGGAAACCTTTCTGCCCTGGTTGTCGCTCGAGCAGAGGCGAGAAAGTTATGGCCTGAAACAACTCGATGGGCGATTGCTTGCAGCCAAGAAGCTCACTCGTCTATCTCATCGGCCGCTCAAGTTATGGATGTGGATGTATTGGCTATCGCACCTGATGCTGAAGGAAAATTGCAGGGTGCCGATGTTGCGCGAGAGATTGACAGATATCACGCATCGCAGCAGACACGAGTCTGCGCAGTCGTGGCTACCGCAGGTACTACGAATTTAGGAACCATTGATGATTTAGTTTCAATTGGACCTGTAACAAAAGAACGTGACATTTGGTTTCATGTAGATGGCGCTTACGGATTGGCGGCAATGTGCTCGCCAACTGTTCGAGAGAAATTTCTCGGCATCGAACTTTCGGATTCATTTATCGTCGACCCACACAAATGGCTCTTTGCGCCATTTGATGCTTGCGCATTGATTTACAGAAATCCAAAATTGGCGAAGGCAGTTCATACGCAGCACGCTTCTTACTTGGAAACTTTGCAAGAAGAAGATTCTTGGAATCCTTCTGATTATGCAATCCACCTGACCCGTCGCACTCGTGGGTTACCTTTCTGGTTCTCACTTGCGGCGCATGGAACAGATGCCTATGCCGCGGCGATTGAGAAGACAATGGAAGTTGCTCGTGCCGCGGCGGAGAAAATCCGTTTGCATCCCAGGCTCGAACTTCTCCGAGAGCCAGAACTCTCTGTTGTGGCCTTCACCCGCAAAGGGTGGGCAAGCACTGACTATCAATCCTGGAGTGATCATCTTCTGGCCAATCAGATCGGGTTCATCCCACCCTCTGCCCATCACGGCCAACCCATCCTCCGCTTTGCCATCGTGAACCCCTGGACCAAGGTGAGCGATATCGAACTCATCTTGGAGACCCTCTGAATCCCCACATTTCGGACGGGATTGCTTTAGGCTTGCCCATATGGACGAGAGCGCAGTGATTACTTCTACTCCCACTTCCACGACCCTGAGCGACCTTGAGGTACGGATCTTGGAGTTTGAGCGCAGTTGGTGGCGCTACGCCGGGGCTAAAGAGAGCGCTATCAAAGAGCTCTTCGACCTTAGCGCCCCTCGTTACTACCAACTCCTCAATGACCTGGTAGATCGGGAAGATGCCCTCCTGGCCTCTCCTATGCTCGTCAAACGGCTGCGCCGACTCCGTCAGGCGCGGATGAGTGCGCGCTCGGCCCGCTAAAGCCAACCAGCGCCGATTTCTCAAGAGGCTTGCATTTGCCCACTGGCTAGCCCTGCTCTAGATTTAGCGTTAGCACTCTAGGGGTGTGAGTGATAAATCCCCCCAATAACGATAGAAAACATAGGAGCGAAAACAACTATGGCAAAGCAGATTGCCTTTAACGAAGAGGCCCGTCGTGGTCTAGAACGTGGCATGAACATTCTGGCGGATGCGGTCAAGGTAACCCTCGGACCTCGCGGGCGAAACGTCGTCTTGGAGAAGAAGTGGGGAGCACCCACCATCACAAACGATGGCGTGTCCATTGCAAAAGAAATCGATCTGGAAGATCCATGGGAGAAAATCGGCGCAGAGCTGGTTAAAGAAGTTGCCAAGAAGACTGACGATGTAGCAGGAGATGGAACAACCACTGCCACCGTTCTGGCTCAAGCACTTGTCCGTGAAGGTCTTCGTAACGTGGCAGCCGGTGCCAATCCAATGGCACTGAAGCGCGGAATTGAGAAGGCTGTTGAAGCAGTCGTTGCCGAACTAGTGGCAATGGCGAAGAACGTCGAAACCAAAGAGCAGATTGCAGCTACTGCATCCATCTCTGCGGCCGATGTCACCATCGGCGAGATGATCGCCGAAGCGATGGACAAGGTTGGTAAAGAGGGCGTTATCACCGTCGAAGAATCAAATACGTTCGGACTCGAACTTGAACTCACCGAAGGTATGCGCTTCGACAAGGGTTACATCTCTCCATACTTCGTCACTGATTCTGATCGCATGGAAGCCGTTCTTGAAGATGCTTACATCTTGATCGCAAATTCCAAGATCACAAATATCAAAGACCTGCTGCCAATTCTTGAGAAGGTAATGCAGTCAGGCAAGCCACTTGCAATCATCGCCGAAGATATTGAAGGCGAAGCACTTGCAACTTTGGTAGTAAATAAGATCCGCGGAACATTCCGTTCCGCAGCTGTCAAGGCTCCAGGATTTGGCGATCGACGTAAGGCAATGTTGCAAGATATTGCGATTCTTACCGGTGCGACCGTCATTTCTGAAGAGGTCGGCCTCAAGATGGATCAAGCAGGTATCGAACTTCTGGGCCACGCGCGCAAGGTTGTCATCAGCAAAGATGAAACAACCATTGTCGAAGGCGCTGGAGATGCTGATCAAATCAAGGGCCGCGTTACACAGATCCGTGCTGAAATTGAGAAGAGCGATTCTGATTACGACCGAGAGAAGTTGCAAGAGCGCTTGGCTAAATTGGCCGGCGGAGTTGCAGTTATCAAGGCCGGCGCTGCTACTGAGGTAGAACTCAAAGAGCGCAAGCACCGTATCGAAGATGCCGTCCGTAACGCAAAGGCTGCAGTTGAAGAAGGCATTGTCGCCGGTGGCGGAGTTGCACTTCTACAGGCAGCCAAAATTGCATTTTCGAAGTTGAAGCTTGAGGGCGATGAAGCGACTGGTGCAAAGATTGTTGAATCATCTATCGAGGCTCCGCTTAAGCAGATTGCGATCAATGCAGGACTTGAAGGTGGAGTTGTTGTCGAGAAGGTTCGCCATCTTGAGCCAGGCTTCGGTCTCAACGCTGCTACAGGTGAGTATGTTGACATGATCAAGGCCGGGATCATTGATCCAGCCAAGGTGACTCGCTCTGCATTGCAGAACGCGGCATCTATCGCGGCACTCTTCATCACAACAGAAGCTGTTATCGCGGATAAGCCAGAGAAGAAGTCAGCAATGCCTGCTGGTGGTCCGGGCGGCGGGGATATGGACTTCTAAATATCTTTACCCTTTAAAAAGAATGCGCCTCGGGAGTCAAACTCTCGGGGCGCATTCTTTCTATAGAAGTATGTATTCCTACTTATGCCAGAGGCTAAATCAGAAGTTAACTTTGTGAAAATCGTGTGAATATCTCAAATTTAGTTCTGTGAACTATTTTTCTTCTTTACACTGAACGCTTCCCTAAGATCGGAGAACACGTGATTTCGAGAAAGACATTTAATGTAATAGTCGCCGCCAGTTCTGCATTGCTCATTGTTGCCGCAGCATCGCCACTCGCTATGGCTTCAGAGGGCAAGGGCAACCAAGGAAAAGGCGGAAAGAAAAGCGAAATTTCATCCCCCTCTATTCCTTCCGCACCAAAGTGGAATAACCGAAGTCTAGAAAATAAGGGTAAGAAATTTGAAAATGAAGGCAAGAGTTTGGAAGCACAAGCGCGTGCTCTGGCCAAGAAGTTCACAAAGAAAGGCAAAACCGATCCTGCTATCACCGCAGCGCTCACTGTTTATCAGAACGCGAGAAATGCGGCTGTCGCAACTTTCCAAAATGCGACCAAGGCAGCACGTGATGCTTTCCAGGGTGCTGCTGCACCAGCAGTCGCAATAGAGAAGAGCGCAATTGATGCAGCTAAGACTGCCTACGCTGCCGCTCTTGCTGCTGCAACTACTGAACAAGCCAAAGAGGACGCCAAGAGTGTATTTAAGGCAGCGGTGAAAACTGCTGAAACTGCTTACAAGAGCGCAACTGCAGCCGCACTTGCAACATACAAAACTGCGGTAAGCACTGCCCAAGTGGCATTGAACACTGCGTTGCAGGCTGCCAATACTGCCTTCCGTGCCGCGATTGCCGCGCTTCACCTCGCTACCCCAACAGCATCCCCAAGTGCATCCCCAACTTCGAGCACGTCTCCATCCCCAAGTGCATCCCCAACTTCGAGCACGTCTCCATCCCCAAGTGCATCCCCAACTTCGAGCACGTCTCCATCCCCAAGTGCTTCTGCGAGCGCATAAATCGTTCAAAAAGCCTACGAAAGGACTCCCGATTACCTCGGGAGTCCTTTCTGCTTTACCCTTACCCCATGGCATGGTTAAGGAAATCTGCGGGCTCATTTGATGCGCTCGATCTAGCGCGGGCAGCACTTATTGAGGGCGCTGCTGAAGCCAAACATGTCGGAGATTTCATCTCGGAAGATGTTGATACCAAAGGCAGGATGGCAAGTTACCTCTTTGAAGCCTCATTGCCCGGGTACAAAGGCTGGCGCTGGGTTGTAACCGCGATCAAGGTTGACGATAAGAGCGAGCCGACCATCTGTGATGTCGTTCTGCTTCCAGGGCCCGATTCGCTTCTTGCACCTGAGTGGATTCCGTACGCAGACCGTATTCAGCCCGGCGATATTGGAGTCGGCGACATACTGCCTTCATCACCGGATGACACGCGATTGGTGCCTGGTTTGGCTGCCCTGCCAGGAGATGAAGAGTTAGAGGAGATTCAATTTTGGGAACTTGGTCTCGGCCGTGCACGGGTGATGTCCATAGAAGGTCGCGATCAAGCCAGCAAGCGTTGGTACACGGGTGACTACGGCCCAGACGCGCCGATTGCCAAGGCCGCCCCTAAACCATGTGTCTCTTGTGGTTTCTTTATCCATATCGCAGGCTCACTTCGAGGAGCCTTTGGAGTATGCGCAAACGCGATTTCACCGCAAGATGGTCATGTGGTCTCAGTTGACCACGGATGTGGCGCTCACTCTGAAGCGACGCTGTAACTAACCCTAGGTCGCTTTTACTGCTTCGGCCTACGTATGTACTCTTCCCATATCTCCATCGCCTGTTCAACAGAAAGCCCACGTATCTGATCCTGATGCAAACCGATGCTGTGCTCGAGTCTATCCAGCAACCACTTGGGGGCAGGCGAGTCCATTGGTTCGGGTGTTGCAACAACGTCGCCAACTTTGTCACCGAATAATTCGAGAACATCGAACAATGCTGTTCTTTGAGGTGAGGACGGAGCAGATGCAATTCTTTCCTTCATCTCATCGTAGATATCGGAGTCGCTGCGAGCGCCAATGGCCCAGACCTGAGCTATTTCGATCATCTGGCCGCCAGATTCATCTTTCTTGCTTCTCCAAATAATGCGCCAGGTCCGATCTCCCACTGTGAGTTTGCGCCACCCCATGAGATCACCAAGTAAAGGCTCACCAGCCTCGGGGTTAAGTTCCAAAATCAACATTTTGGCGATGATCTTCCGCATAACTGAAGGGTCAAGACGAAATAACTGATTTAGGTCATCAATGGCAGGATCGGTAAGCCGAATGTAGGCCAAGGCTCTAGGGCTCTAGCTTCTCAGTAGGAGCGGTTGGGTTATTTTTGAGAGGCTGCGAACTCAGCAGCTGCCTCTGCGCGAAGTTCCGCCGGATCAAAGCCAAAATGTTTGATGACCACATCGATGTCGGTACGGTTGCCGTTGTCAGTGGCAACGCGACTTAGGACTAATGCTGCGCTTTGGAGATCGCGCTCAAGTTCGGCAAGTTTCGTGATGCGCTCAATCCCGACAATGACAGCTTGTGGCTTGCCGTATCGCTCAATGACAAAATCTGTACCAGCGTTAGCGCTGCGTACAACGGAGGGCAGACCACGTTCGGCCGCCTCGGTGACAGAGAAGGTCTCGGCGTGAGGGAGTAGGGTAAACATGTCTTGAACTGTACAGGATTCTGTATAGATTGCAAGAGTCTCGAATTTAGCGCTGTGCAGCCGTGCCGACGGAACTGCGTTTATTGATTAATCATTGTTCCCCGCGCAGGGCCACTACGGTAAACTCGTCCTCTGCCCGTAATTTCCGTGCGGCTCACACGAGTTGAGTTATTTAAAGGAGTGTTCCCCATGCCTACAGGTCGCGTGAAATGGTTCAGCCTGGAAAAGGGATTTGGATTTATCGCCTCAGATGAGGGCGAAGATGTTTATTTGGCTGCAACCTCTCTTCCAGAAGGCGTGACCACTGTCAAGCCCGGAACGAAACTGGAATTTGGCGTTGCCGACGGCCGTCGTGGACCGCAAGCCCTTTCTGTACGAGTAATCGATGCTCCGCCGTCACTGGTCGCAAACAATCACGTTAACCCTGATGACCTTGCCGCAATGATTGAAGACACTATCAAGATCTTGGACAAAGTTGGAAATGGCCTGCGCCATGGACGACATCCATCGGCAGTTGAAGCTGAGCGACTCGGAAAAGTCCTGCGCGGTATTGCCGGCCAGCTAGAGGCTTAAATGCCGGTTCTGCGTGCTCTGCGAATTGTGTAGAGCATCCCTGTCAATCCAAGAAGCGCCCCGATGAAGCAGGTCCAGATCACTTTCGATTCTGCATTAATTGCGATCGCGATTGCGCCCGCGACAATCCAAGCGCTGATGCCGAAAGATAATAATTTTACGACCGATCTCACATACTGAGCCATATCTGCATCGTAGCCCAAGGGCCACCTCTCTAATGGCGGTAGGGTGTCTTTAGGAGGTCCGCCCGGTGCGTGTGAAAGAGAATGGTAATTGGCGTTCTTTTCGCCATCGTAATTTTAGAATCCTCTTCGCAGCAAATACGATTTCAAATATTGGAAGTTGGGCGCAGAGAATTGCCCAAGATTGGCTTGTACTCGAACTTACAAATAACAACGGCTCGTATTTGGGACTCGTGACCGCGCTGCAATTCACACCTGTTCTCTTTTTTAGCCTTCATGGTGGCGCGCTCGCAGACCGATTTGATAAACGGAAAGTTCTCATTTTCACCAATGTGGGCGGAGGATTGTCTGCGGGAATATTGGGATTGCTGGTAACAATTCACCAAGCGCGACTATGGCACGTTTTTGTTCTTGCGTTTGCTCTTGGAGTTGCAAATGCTGTTGATAATCCCGTTCGCGCGAGTTTCATTACCGAGGTTGTGGGTCACTCTGATGTCGGTAATGCAGTTAGTCTCAACTCTGCAAACTTCAATGCTGGTCGCCTCATTGGGCCTGCGCTGTCGGGAGCCTCAATTGCCGTCTTTGGCACCGGTCCTTCCTTTCTGCTTAATTCAGGCTCATATCTCATCGTAATAACTGCCCTCTTAACTCTTCGAAAGAGTGAATTCTTCTTCATGCCACGGAGCACGAGTATGGGTAGCGTGAGAGAGGGCATACGTTATGTAAAGGCCCGTCCCGATCTCTACGCAATAATGATTGTCGTCTTCTTTATGGCGACGTTTGGGCTCAATTTCCAAATCTTTAACGCTCTCGCTGCGACAAAAATATTTCATCGCGGAGCCGCATCCTTTGGATTGCTCGGAACAATCATTGCAATCGGTTCACTTAGCGGGGCGTTGCTTTCCGCCCGCTTAGAGCGATTTAGAAAGACGATGTTTGTTGTTTATGGAAGCCTCTCCTTTGGAGTGGCTCTCATGATTTTGGCTCTGATGCCCACCTTTACTCTCTACGCAATGTGGTTGCCTGTTTGTGGTTTTGCAACGCTCACAACCATGATCGCCGCCAATTCCCTGATGCAAGTGAATACGGACCCAGTACTCCGCGGACGAGTTATGGGTATTTATCTTTTTGTATTCATGGGCGGCGCACCACTGGGTTCTCCGCTAGTTGGATTTATGGCTGAGCGCATAGGCGTACGACCGACAATCGCAAGCGGCGGATTAATTACTGTTTTCGCCGGGCTTTTTGTGTGGAAGCGATATCGTCACAGAGTTGAAGTGCCCCCGGACTTCTCGATCGATGTTATTTTACCGCCCATTTATGATGATAAGGGCTAGAACACCAAAGAGCGTGATCAGAGTAATCAGTCGTCGAGTTCTGTAATTCACTTCTTATCCTGACCAATAGTTTCCTGACCAATAGATTGGTCCGAAGGTATCGCGACAACGCTCGCCATCGCAACAATTATCAGGACGGGAACCAAGAGAAAAGCGCGGGAGATTCCCAGATGGTCTCCCAGGACGCCAAGTAAAAAAGGTGCACCTGCGATTGCAAGACCTGCCGCTAGTGAACTCTTTCCAATTGCCAGATCGGGGCGATCTTCGCTAAATCTAATGAGTCGCAATGAAGCCAGGGCAAATTGCATTGAAAGACCTACACCAACTGCAAATAGACTAATGAGTGAGAACCATAAAATATGCGAAGACCAGAGAGCTGCAAAGCCGACTAATTGAATGATCATTGCGGTTAAGAGTTTCTTGTCGAGTGCATATCTGCGAAGCAGATGTGGGCCAAACCACCTCCCGATTCCCATGCCGGTTCCGATAGCCATGATTGAGATGGTTGAGATGGCCGCGCTCGACCCGAGCCGCTCTCGGAGTAGGGCAGCGGACCAGAAAGTAATTGCGAATTCGCTGGATATACATGCAATAAATCCAACCCATGAGATCCAGAATTTGCTGTTTAGCGAGCCTCTTTGGTGTCCCACTGGATCAGGTATGTGTTCGGCTGCCATTGCTCGATGGGTGAGCAGGTAGAGGATCACGCTGGCCGGAATGACGGCAAGCAGGCCAAGCCGCCAACTGAATGAGGTGCCTGCGATCATTCCAGAAGTCAGAGTTCCAAGGATGTAACCAATTGAGCCTATGCCGCTGGATTGCGAAATCGCTTTTGATGCGTCTCTTGAGTAGTGGTGCGAAAGTTGGGTGACCATAACGTTTATCACGATTGAAGTTCCAAAGCCCGAGATAAGCGTTGCAAAAAGTGTGAGTTGAATAGGTGGGGAGATGACAAAAATGAAGACTCCGGTACAGAAAATTGCCATACCCAGCCACGAAGTTGTAGCACGCCCAACCCGATGAACGATTCGAGGGCCCATCAAGCCGGCGATGATGGAAGCGATACCCATTGCCGTTCCATGCAGGCCCGCGATTGCCAAGGAGGTGTGTTGTTGCGCTCTAAGTAGTGATTGTGCAGGTCCGAAACCACCCAGGTAAAAATTGAGGACAGCAACCTGGAGTGATATCGCCCAAAAAATGCGCTCTCCCTTAAAGATCATTGCCCCATTATCGATTGTCAGAGAGCATTAACGACAAATTCAATACAGGAGGTAAGCGCATCAATATCGCTTGGCTCTATAGCTGGGAACATACCAATGCGGAGTTGGTTTTTGCCGAGTTTGCGATACGGCTCGGTATCAACGATTCCGTTTGCGCGAAGAGTGGATGCAATCTTGGTCGCATCAATTGAGTCATCGAAATTGATTGTGCCTACGACGTTTGATCGCATGGATGCATCAGTCACGAATGGTGTTGTATATGAAGTTTTTTCCGCCCATGAGTAGAGACGTGATGCGGAATCGGCACTTCGTCCCGCGGAGAAAGCCATCCCGCCATTCTGGTTCATCCACTCAATCTGCTCGGCGAGAAGGATGAGAGTTGCAACAGCAGGGGTGTTGTAGGTCTGGTCCAGTCGACTATTTTCAATGCAAGTCACGAGATCGAAGAATGCAGGAATCCAACGACCATCAGCCTTGATTTTTTCGGCCCGTGCGATTGCGGCAGGACTCATTAAGGCAAGCCAGAGCCCACCATCTGACGCGAAAGATTTCTGGGGCGCGAAGTAATAGGTATCAAATTCCTTTACATCCACAGTCAATCCGCCCGCAGCACTTGTTGCATCGACGAGAACGAGTGCGCCATTGGTCCCGGCAGGTCGCAGGATTGGCATAGATACGCCGGTACTTGTCTCGTTCTGGGTGAGTGCGTAAACGTCTACACCATCTTCGGCTTGGGAGATTGGATGTGATCCCGGCTCAGATTTGATGATAGTGGGATCGCCCAGGAAGGGCGCCTCCTTTGCTGCAGCTGCAAATTTCGAGGAGAACTCGCCAAAGACGAGATGTTGGGAACGCGATTCTATGAGACCAAAAGTTGCGATATCCCAGAACGCTGTCGAACCACCATTTCCAAGTACTACTTCGTACCCCTCTGGCAGATCAAAGAGTGAGGAGAGCCCCTCACGGACTCGGCGCACGACGTTCTTAACGGGCTTCTGCCGATGCGAAGTTCCTAGAATTGATGTACCGGATTGCGTCAATGTGTGTAGCGCTTCCGGACGGATTTTGGAAGGGCCACAACCAAAGCGGCCATCTGTAGGTTTAAGGTTTTCGGGGATCTTTATCTCGCTCACAAGCGCAAGTCTATGGGTAGCGGCGAGTGATCTCCCATTCGCTTGCCTTCGCTGGAACTTCCATATCCATATTCTGGACATCGCGCTGGTATTGCACCCGATCGTGGAGCCGAGAATACCGACCTTGCCAGAATTCGATTGTTTCGGGAAGGACGCGGTATCCACCCCATTCACTCGGAGTAGGAACAACACTTCCCTCGGGCCATTTCTCCGCCGCAGATTTCCAGCGATTTTCCAACTCTTCGCGAGAAGAAAGGAGTGCAGATTGCCGACTTGCCCATGCGCCGATCTGATGAGACCAAGGTCGCGATGCAAAGTACTGCTCGGATTCAGATCGTGAAACTTTTTGAGCAACTCCAGTGATACTCACCTGTCGTTCCATGGCGTACCAGGGAAAAAGGAGCGCTACGTTTGGCTGGGAATGAATGGCTCGGCCTTTGCGAGAATTGTAATGAGTGAAAAAAGTGAAACCGCTCTCTGAAACATCTTTAAGTAGGACAGTTCTCGTGGAAAGCCCGCCCTCGTGATCCACGGTTGTGAGAACCATCGCATTTGCCTCAACGATCATGGCATTTTCATGTGCTTCCTTCAGCCACTGGGTAAATACCTCGAAAGGATTTTCGACTAGGGACCCCATGCCAGTCTCGCTATAAGAGCGGCGCATGGCGGCGATTTCGGTACGGTCTAGTTCACTTCCCATAGATGTATCTAACGTCACTTTCCAAAACTTGGCATCTTTATGCCTGGTGGGGCAATGATTGGTACACAGCACTCTCAACTAGGGGCAGAATTGTCACCATGAGTCGCCCACCTTGTGGCGTCTCGGAGTGCACGGGGATGAGGGGTTCACAAGTGTCTGACGATTTTAAACCAGGTCTTGAGGGTGTCATTGCCTTTGAGTCAGAGATTGCCGAGCCGGATAAAGAGGGCAGTGCCCTTCGTTATCGCGGTGTAGATATTGAAGATCTTGTAGGTCGTGTTTCTTTCGGAAATGTATGGGGACTGCTTGTTGATGATGAATTCAACCCGGGACTTCCACCTGCCGAACCTTTTCTTCTGCCAGTGCACTCAGGCGATGTTCGCGTGGATGTTCAATCTGCCATTGCTATGCTCGCACCTGCGTGGGGATTGAAACCACTTCTTGATATTTCTGATGAGGAAGCTCGCAACAATTTGGCGCGTGCATCCGTGATGGTTCTTTCGTACGTTGCCCAAGCTGCGCGCGGTGAGAAATCCACGATTCCTCAATCTGAAGTTGATAAGGCACATACAGTTGTCGAGCGAATGATGATCCGCTGGCGCGGAGACCCTGATCCACTTCACGTCCGCGCGATCGACGCCTACTTTGTTTCGGCGGCCGAGCATGGCATGAACGCGTCAACCTTTACCGCGCGAGTAATTGCCTCAACCGGGGCAGATGTTGCGGCAGCACTTTCTGGAGCAATCGGCGCCATGTCTGGTCCACTACACGGAGGTGCTCCTTCACGTGTTCTTCACATGATTGAAGATGTTGAGAAGTCCGGCGATGCACGTGCGTATGTCAAGGGAATTATGGATCGTGGAGAACGGTTGATGGGCTTTGGCCATCGCGTTTATCGCGCAGAAGATCCACGTGCGCGCACTCTTCGTCGCACTGCTAGAGAACTTGGTGTGGCGCGCTATGAAGTAGCTCTTGCACTTGAGCAGGCTGCTCTTGCTGAATTGCACGAACGCCATCCAGAGCGCGTCCTAGAAACAAACGTTGAATTCTGGGCCGCAATTATTCTGGATTTCGCACAAGTTCCGGGTCACCTCTTCACTTCTATGTTCACAGCCGCTCGCACTGCCGGTTGGTCTGCGCACATTTTGGAGCAGAAGCGAACCGGTCGTCTGGTACGACCTTCAGCTCGTTATATTGGAAAGGGTCCGCGCAAGCCAGAATCAGTAACTGGCTGGGATGAGACCGTCGTCCAACTTCATTTGTAGAAAACTAATTTCTTACCAATTCTCCCCTGCCAGCAGGTTGGCAGGGGAGAATTGCGTTCGGTGGCTTCTTAGGGGATCGGTTCTGTAAGGGACTCTGTAATCAGAACGATTGATAACAATTCGGTATATATCAATGTTTTATGCTGTTTTTGGCATTTTTTCTTTGCCTATTGATTGCAAATGAGGTGAAATGAGACATCTGCTGCCCTCGCTGCAGAATCTACATCGCTTACATGGGAGATCCAATGAAGAATAGATTTTTGAAAGGTATTGCGGTTACTGCAGTCCTGGCATTCTCTGCCACCGGCTTTGCAGTAACTCCAGCACACGCCGCAAATGAAATTGTGGTGTGGGCAGATGAGACTCGCGGACCAAACCTTGCCTCGGTCATTAAGGCCAAGAGTGACTGGGTTCCGGGATACACAATCAAGATTGTTACCTATTCAAGTTTTGATGCACTCAAGGATGCCTTTGATAAGGCAACAGGAACATCAGGTCCAGATATTGTTGTTGGTGGGAATGACTGGGTGCCAACCGCCGCAAAGAGCGGAAAATTGGCACCAGTAACACTTACTGCTTCTCAGAAGGCTCGCTTCAACCAGACACAGTTCTTCGATCTTTCCTACAAGGGAAAGCTCTACGGAGTTCCGGTTGACATCAACAACGTAGCGATGATTTACAACACCAAACTTGTATCATCTGCACCAAAGACCATCGGCGAGATGGTTGATTATTACAAGGCAAACAAGACTGCCAAGGGATTGAAGGCCGGTCTATGTATTGCTGGTGGCGGAATGTCATGGGGAGCTCACTCGGTATTTTCAGCTCTTGGTGCGGATGCCTACCGCATGTCCAAGCGGGGGACAGCAAACACGATTCAGAGTTTAAACCCATCTGTATTCGGTGCAAACGTAAAGAAGTACCTTCTCACCGGCAACAAGAGCAATGGCTTCTTCCCTGCTACCGATACCGGTTGTAAAGATAACTTCCTCGCTGGAACCGTTCCATTTGCAGTTATCGGCAACTGGGAGTGGAAAGATTACGTAGCAAAGGGTTTCGACATGAACCTTATGCCCGTGCCAGGAGTAAAGAGTGGCACATACGGCCACATGTTTGGCAGCGTAAGCGGCGCACTTCTTACAACGTTTGCTGACAAGCATGGTGTTGCAGTTGGAGCAAAGTCACTTCTCGTGAACTTCTTCGCGTCAACTCAAGGTCAAGTCAAGTATCAGTTGCTTGAGGGCCGTCCACCAGCCGAAAAGGGTGCGCAGTCTGACGCATCAGTTTCGGCTGGTCAGAAGGGCTTCGGAAGCGCAGCGACACTTGCGGGTATTCCACAGATTGGTGCATTCCTTAACAACAATAAGGGCGGCGCTAACTACTGGGATTCCGCACCCGCTTACTGGACTGCAGTTCTCATCGACGGCAAGGATGCGACCATTGAGGCACGCAAACTTGCTGCAATCTGGAAGGCCAACGTAGCCGCCGGTAAGGCCGACCTCTAAAGGGTCACAATCCATACTCGCACGCTATAAAGGTTGAAAGTGTGGGCGGGATAAATTCCCGCCCACACTTTCCTTATGAACAAGTTAGGCGCAGATTGTGACTTTACTTTATAGAGGCAAGATCGCCTTCATCATAAAGATCATTCTGCTTGCCTTAGCCTCTGCAATTTTATTGATGCTTGCCCAGAGCGCATTCGCTCAAAAAGAGTATGCGATATCGGCTTTCTTACTCATCTCAGTACTGGCATTGAATTACGTGTATCTCACTTCTAGAAGTGTTCCGTTTAAATTCTTCTTGCCAGGCACAATTTTCCTTTTCGCATTTGTCTTAGCACCGATCATTTTTACTGTAGTAATGTCCACATACAATTACAAAACTGGAAATTACATTTCTAAGCAAGAGGCTATCGAGCGCGTGATTGCTCTCGGGGTCGAACCCGATGAGGCCGGAACAACTTTTGACATAGTTGTTGGAAAGACCAGGGCCGGAGAATTAGCGATTTTGGCTTCGGATGTGGCAACTCCGCAATACTTCATTTCGACCAAAACCAAGAGAATTGACTTGATTCCTACAGATCTAACGCTTAATGAATATGGAGTGGCGACCGCGGCACCAAATTTCATGCGTACTTCCGTCACGAATTTAACTGGCAATCAGGAGTACGCGAGAATTAAGTATGTTTATTCGGGTAATTATTTTATTTCCATCGAGGGTCAAGACGTTGGCGCTGTTTTTAGGCAAACCCTTAAGTATGAACCGTCCACAGATACCTTCCGGAACCTCATAAACGGCACTATTTATCGAGATAACGGGAAGGGCAATTACGCGGATTCAAAAGAGCAGATACTCGAACCGGGCTGGAGAGCTCCGACCTGGTTTTCAAATTATGCAAAGTTGATCATGGATGATCATGTTCGCGGACCGTTTATTCGGGTCTTTATTTGGACAGTTCTCTTTTCCGTTCTGACCGTATTGACCTCTTTTGGCTTTGGGCTCCTTCTGGCCCTTGCGCTCAGTAAACCACTGCGCGGACGTCGGATGTATCGTTCCATTCTCATTCTGCCTTACGCGATGCCAAGCCTTATGAGCATCCTTATTTGGGCAGGTATGTTTGATACAGAATTTGGTGCCATTAACAATATTCTTCACACCCACATAGCGTGGTTCTCTAATGCTAACTTTGCCCGCTCTGCTGTGATTTTGGTCAGCTTATGGTTGGGCTTCCCCTACTTCTATCTCATTTCGACGGGCGCCCTCCAAGCCATCCCTATCGAACTCACGGAGGCAGCTGCCATTGACGGGGCTAACGGCCGACAAGTCTTTAACAAGATTACTCTGCCGCTTCTGCTGCAGATTCTCTCCCCATTATTGATCGCTTCCTTCGCCTTCAACTTCAATAACTTCAACTTGATCTATCTCCTTACAGGTGGTGGGCCGCGCGATCAATTAGGTGGTCAAATTGCAGGTGCTACAGATATTTTGATTAGTTATACCTATCAGATCGCATTTGGATCCAATGTGCAAGATCTCGGTTTAGCTAGTGCCATTTCCGTAATTATCTTCTTCCTTGTCGCCGGGATTTCGCTCTATGGGTTGCGCAAATCAAAAGTTTTGGAGACATTCGAATGAACAAATGGTTGAAAGAAAATCTATGGCGTCACGCCGTCGCCCTCGGAATGTCACTATTTGCACTTTTCCCTCTTTATTTGGTCGTGATTTCTTCACTCAACCCGACTGGAAGTCTGCAATTGACATCCTTTATTCCGCGCGAGATTTCATGGAACAACTACAAATTACTCTTTGATAGCCCTGCAATTCCTTACTTAACCTGGGTTAAGAACTCTCTTATTATTGCTGGAGCGGTGGCCGTTATTTCTGTTTTTATCGGCGCCTCATCCGCCTTCGCGTTTAGCAGATTGAGATTCAGAGGCAGGAAAACCGGAGTACAAATTCTTCTTCTCGTCCAAATGTTCCCGGCGATCTTGGCTCTTTCCGCGGTCTATGTAATTATGGAACGCGTTTATAGATTCGCGCCATCTCTTGGTCTCGGATCACAAACCGGCCTGCTTCTGGTTTATCTTGGCGGTGCCATGGGCGTAAACATCTGGCTTTTGAAAGGTTTCGTTGATTCGATCCCTATAGAACTGGATGAAGCAGCCAAAATCGATGGTGCAAGTCCGATGCAGACGTATTGGTTGATTTTTGTACCCCTTGCAGCGCCCGTGCTGGCAGTTGTGTCATTGCTCAGTTTTATTGGCACGCTTAATGAATACATTATGGCCCGGCTCTTCCTGGTGGAGATGGATAGCAGAACCGTCGCTGTGGGACTCCAACAGTTCATTGGTGGTCAGTACTCGCAGAACTGGGGACCTTTCGCGGCAGGGTCGATTCTTCTTTCGATTCCGATTGTCGTAATTTTCCTATCACTTCAAAAATACATTGTCAGTGGTTTAACAGCCGGATCGGTTAAGGGTTAATTTTGAAACGTAAAAGTTCACTTTCACTTCTCATCGCCACTCTGCTCGCGCTCTCTTCACTCTATTCAATTTCTGCTGCTTCAGGAGCGAGTTCCAAGAGCACGCGAGTCGGAATGGCCTCCGACCTCATTTACTTTGTTATGCCCGATCGCTACAAGGATGGGGACCCGAGCAATGACGCGGGCGATGGATTTGATCCTACAAGTACGGCCTTTTTCCACGGCGGAGACCTCAAAGGGCTCACCGGAACGTGTACGGCAGGTGATGATGGATTAGCACGCATAAAGAAATTGGGCTTTACGGCTGTGTGGTTGACTCCACTAGTTACTCAACAGCGGTCAACTCCGCATGGAGCGGGATACCACGGTTATTGGGGTGTTGATTTTCTCAAGGTAGATCCACATTTGGGAACTAACGACGATTTAACTAATTTTGTGGCATGCGCGAAAAAGATGAAACTTAAGGTAATTCTTGATGTGGTGACCAACCACACTGGTGACATCGTCAAATATCAGGATCAACAGGCATACATACCGACTGAATCAACCAATGCAAAAAGCCCGGCTTGGCTCAATGATCTTTCGAATTATCACAATGTTGGTGACATGAGTAAATGTTGGGGAGACGGAAACTGCACCAAGATAGGTGACTTCTTTGGTTTGGATGACCTGGCTACTGAGAAAGAGTCGGTCTGGCGGGGTTGGGGTGATGTATATGGAAAATGGATAAGGGATTACGGAATCTCGGGTTTCCGGGTAGACACAGCCCGCCACGTTGATGATGAGTTCTTCAAGAACTGGTCCCCTCTTATTCAAGATGCTGCGAAGAGTATTGGGGTATCAAACTTCACTATCTTTGGTGAAGTATGGGAAGTTAATCCGGTTGAATTGATGAACTACGTTCGTCGGATCAAGATACAGAGCGTCTTGGACTTCCCATTTCAGCGAACTGCTACAGACTTCGCCTCGGGATATTCGGATGCAAAGGTTCTAGAGAATCTCTTCCTAAGCGATGATCTTTACACCAGCGCGACTTCGTCGGTCAACGATTTGGTTACATTTCTAGGCAATCACGATATGGGGCGCTCTGGTTACATTATCCAGACCAAGAAGGAGCAGCCAGCCAATCAGCTCTTAGCCAGGACGAAACTTGCGAACGCACTCATGTATCTCTCGAGGGGTATTCCGGTTGTCTATTATGGTGACGAAGTCGGAATGACTGGAACTGGCGCTGGCAATGATCAGCTTGCCCGACAAGATATGTTTCCGACCAAGATCGATGCTTGGAAGACGGAGATAAGAATTGGCGGAAAGCCTGTTGGTAACGGAGATTCTTTCGCATCGACTAATTCAAATCCAATTGCACAGTACCTGGTCACGCTCTCTCAACTTCGGAGTAGGAATCCGGGACTGGCGAATGCGTTTATGCAGACGAGATATGCAAAGAACTCAGTACTTGTTCTTTCCAAAAAAGATAGCAAGGAGAAACGCGAGTATGTAGTCGCGTTGAATAATTCCGCAAAGCGACAGACAATTCAAGTCAATACGGCGACTTCTTTCGGAGGATGGAAGGCAATTCTTGGCAAAACGACTTTCACGACGAAGGGTTCTACTTTAAGAATCACAGTTCCTGCACTCGCGACAGTGGTTCTGAAGGCCAATAAGTTGATAGACAGAACAGAAGTGAAAGTCGGAAAGATTAAGGTGAAAGAGGATTACTTAACTGGCTTCTTCCAAGCCACCGCCGGGATCGCGACCAACGATCTCCTCTCGGTGGAGTTCTTCTACAAATCGGCGAAAACTCCCGAGTGGCGTTCGCTGGGAGTAGATACCAACTCGCCGTATAGCGTTTTCGTCGATCCCCAGGAGCACGCAGGTGAAACTCTCGAAATAAAGGCAGTTGCCATAAATTCGAAGGGGGCATCTTTTGCGCTACCAAGCACAAAAATTACAATCCCCGCATCATGATGGAAGTGATTTATACGTAAGTAATTCTGCTCCAACACTTGGGGAGAAAGTCAAACTCCGTGTTCGCGTTCCAAAGAGTGACAAGGTTTTGAAAGTATGGGTTCGTCTTTTCCACGATGGCGAACCACGAACTTTTGAACTTAAGAAAGGGCGGACTGGAACTTACGAAACTTGGTGGAGCGTTGAGATTGAAATTATCAATCCTGTCACGCACTACCGATTTCTCTTTGTCGACAAAGGTACGTACCGTTGGTTGAACGGTGAGGGAGTCTTTGCCAGGGACGTTGTCGATCGAGAAGATTTCCAAATCATTGCCAAGCCGAAATACCCAGACTGGATCAAGCATGCAGTCTTCTATCAAATTTTTCCTGATCGCTTTGCTAAGTCAGGTGAACGGCGAGATCTGCCATCCTGGGCAGTTCCACGTGAGTGGAACGCTCGACCAACTGGACGTGGCGCTACAACCGGGACAGAGTTCTACGGCGGCGATTTCCCGGGCGTTTCTGAGCATCTCGGACACCTAGAAGAACTTGGCGTGAATGCCATCTACTTCACCCCATTTTTTCCATCTCGAACCAGTCATCGTTATGATGCGTCAAGTTTTGAACATGCCGATCCTTTGCTGGGCGGAGACCAAGGTTTCATTGAATTTTCTTCGGTCGCAAGAAAGCGTGGCTTCCGAATTATGGGTGACTTGACCACAAATCACTGTGGGATTGGTCATGAATGGATCCAGACAGCATTGAAGAACCCTGATGCGAAAGAGCGTGACTTCTTCTACTGGGATAAGACAATTCGACACGGTTATGTTGGTTGGTGGGGCGTAGCGGGACTTCCAAAATTGAATTATCAATCCCCACTCCTTAGAGAGAAGATGTACGCGGGCGCCGATTCAGTGGTGAAAAGATGGCTTAAGCCGCCATTTAACACTGATGGCTGGCGCATTGACGTTGGGAACATGACAGGTCGGTTGGGCTGGCAAGATATGAATCAAGAAGTTGCTCGCGGAGTGCGCCGGGCAATGGATGAGACCAATCCCAATGCCTGGCTGGTTGCGGAGAACGCGGACCATTCTCCGGCGGACTTAGATGGCTTCGGTTGGCACGGCACAATGAATTACGTTGGTTTTGCGCGTCCGATCTGGGGATGGTTGAGCAAGTCGGCCAAATTTGCGGATAATTTCATGGGTTTACCAACTCCGATCCCAACATTTTCGGGAGAGGCGATGGTCGCAATGATGCGTTCGTTCGCGGCCGGAATTCCCTGGAGATCTTTCACGGCGAGCATGCTTCTCTTGGATTCACATGACACTGCCCGATTCAGAAATGTGGTGGGACGCGACCGAGCCCGACACATTGCCGGTGCAACAATCCTTTTTACTTATCCTGGAGTGCCGTCGATTTTTGCTGGCGATGAAATTGGAGTGGAAGGTGAGTGGGGGGAAGATGCTCGAAGGACTATTGATTGGGAGCATCCAGAGAAGTGGGACAACGAGCTTTTTGTGGAATTCAAAAAGTTGATCGCTATACGAAAGAAATCGCATGCGCTAAGTAATGGCGGACTCCGTTGGATCGACATCAGCGCAAATTCCATCGCCTACCTCCGTGAGTCTGAGAAGGAGAGTGTCTTGGTATTTGTCGCAAGGTCGGCCGGACGGTACAGCATTAATCTCAAACCATACGGATACTCCATAGGAGAGACTCTCTACGGGCCAGAAGCAAAGTCCGGGCAGATCACAATTTCGAGCAAAGGCGCAGTTAGTGGTATTTGGAGATTGAAATGAAAAATTCTACGTGGTGGAAAGAAGCCGTTTTCTATCAGATTTACCCGCGCTCTTTCTTCGACAGCAACGGTGATGGTGAAGGTGATCTCCGCGGAATTTCCGATCACCTCGATTACGTCCAGACTTTGGGTGTAGATGGCATTTGGCTCAGCCCTTTTTACTCGTCGCCGAATAAGGATGGCGGGTACGACGTCGCCAATCCGCGTGACGTTGATCCCCGTCATGGAACATTGAATGACGCCAAGATTCTCTTCGACCGCGCCCATGAACTCGGATTGAAAGTCCTTATAGACATAATCCCAAACCACTTTTCGAGCGATCACGTCTGGTTCCAAGAAGCTCTCGCAGCACCCAAGGGCTCTGCGGAGAGATCTCGTTTTCATTTTCATGATGGGAAAGATGCACAAACTCCGCCGAATAACTGGATTTCCCTATTCGGTGGGCCGGCATGGACTCAGGTTGCCGATGGTCAGTGGTACCTACACTTATTTGATTCTTCACAGCCCGATCTCAATTGGAGCAATGAGGAAGTCAGGGAGGACTTCGAAAAGACTATTCGTTTCTGGATAGATTTGGGTGTCGATGGATTTCGAATTGATGTAGCCCATGGTCTTGTGAAAGAAAATATTCTGCAGGACCATTTTGACCCGCAAGGACTTAGTAATGCTCTCCGTCTGGACGTCGAGATGGATGATTCGGTTCGTAATGAATTGCTGGCAACTGTTCCATATTTCGATCGCGACGGCGTTCATGAGATTTACCGTGCATGGCGCAAGATCTTTGATTCCTACGACAGAGAAATAATGGCTGTAGCTGAGGCGTGGGTCCATCCTCCGGAGCGAGCAACTCTCTATGTACGCCCTGATGAATTGCAGCAGGTATTTAATTTCGACCTACTTGTCGCGCCATTTGATGATGAAGCGATTTTCAGTTGCATTGATAGGACGTTGAAACTTATCGGTGGTGTTGGAGCGTCACCGACGTGGGCGCTTAGTAACCATGATTCGCCTCGCTTGGTTTCACGAATCGGCGCGGTAGAAGCCCGGGCATTAGCTCTGTTTATTTTTGGCCTGCCGGGATCTTGTTACGTATATCAAGGTCAGGAGTTGGGGCTTCCCGACGTCGAACTTGCAGATGGCGACCGACAGGATCCCGCATTCATCCGGACTAAAGGCGGGCAGAAGGGTCGTGATGGCGCACGTGTACCGATGCCATGGAATGGAGTGACCACCCCATTTGGATTCACCCAAGGCAGGCCATGGCTACCCGTGCCTCAAACCTGGGCTTCTTTGACCGTAGAGCATGAGAGGGGCGACTCGGCGAGTTCGCTTGAGTTGTATCGAGCGGCACTCAGTGTGCGGAAAAAACTCTTTCACGGAGTAGATACCTTTGCATGGTCGATTACGCCTGACGGATCAGGTTTACTGGGCTATCGACGTGGTGATGTCGAAGTGATTCTCAATACGTCACAGACCCCGCAAGCGATTTCTAGGCATGGGCGCATCGAAATTTCTTCGGATCGCAAAATTGTTTCCGTTGACGGGGAACTTATTCTGAGCGCAAATGCCTGCATTTGGATAGGTATCTTATAACGCTTCGTTATCAAATTGTTGTCGATTGCAAGCAATTTACACACTCTAATTCATTGTGGTTGGCAGGACAGAACGCCAGACTTTCGTTTACGCGGAATACGGATCTCACCGGGGGATCCGAGGCGCTCCTACGTAAAAAAAGAGGATATTTATGTCGATTAGTCGAAAGAAATTGCTGACAGTGGTTGGAATTGCCACGGCATCACTTCTAGCAACCTTGGTGACGACTGTTGCTCCAGCAAATGCAGCAATTAACTGTGACAAGGTTATTGGTAAGGGCTATGCGAAAATGAAGGGCAAGACGGTCAAGATATTTACTTCTATCCTTGATCCAGAATTGTCAAAGTATCAGAACGCCCTCAAATCATTCACGGCCTGTACTGGAATCAAAGTCAAAATTGAAGGATCAAACCAATTCGAAGCACTCCTTCCCGTTCGCGTAAAGGGCGGAAACGCTCCTGATATCGCAATCATTCCTCAACCCGGACTCCTCGCACAGATGGTCGCAACAGGCAAGGCAGTAGTTGCCCCCGCCAAGACGCTCGCCAATGTTAACAAATATTGGAGCGCAGGCTGGAAGGGATATGGCTCCGTGAAGGGCAAGTTCTACGCCGCCCCAAATAGCGCAAACATGAAGTCATTAGTCTGGTACTCGCCAAAGCAGTTTGCTAACGCAGGCTATTCAGTCCCAACTACGTGGACTGGGATGATGGCACTGGCAGACAAGATGGCGGCCGCTAATCAGATTGCATTCTGTGGTGGAATTGGCTCTGGTGGCGCAACTGGTTGGCCAGCAACGGACTGGTTGGAAGAAGTTGTAGTCCGTCAGTTTGGTGGAAAAGTTTATGCCAATTGGATTTCACACAAGATTAAGTTCTCTGCTCCAAAGATCCTGGCAGCAATGGATACCGTTGAAAAATGGATGCAGAATCCAAAGTATGTTGGAGACGTTCAGGCAATTGCCACGACAACTTTCCAAGATGCTGGACTTGGCATCCCAACGGGAAGTTGCATGATGCTTCAGCAAGCGTCGTTTTACGCAGCTCAGTACCCAGCCGGTACTGATGTCAGCAAGAATGGCGATGTATGGGCTTTCTACCTCCCAGGTATCAATCCATCTGTGAAGACTCCAGTAGAAGGTGGCGGAGAATTCTTCGCCGCGTTCTCAAAGCGCCCTGAAGTTCAAGAACTTCAGAACTACCTATCCACTCCACAGTGGGCGATCAATCGCATTAAAACTGCTGGTTCTGGTGGCGGTTGGCTCTCTGCTAACTCTGGTGTCCCACTATCGGCTTACAAGAACCCACTTGATCAACTATCGGCTAAGTACTTGGCAGACAAGCATTCAACATTTGTCTTCGACGCCTCGGATGCAATGCCTGCAGCTGTTGGAGCGGGAACTGAATGGACCCAATTAACCGCTTGGTTCGCAGAAGGCAAGTCTGCCGCCGATGTAGCCAAAGCGATTGATGATTCATGGCCAGTTAGCTAAAAGAGCTTAAAAAGGTTGGTGGGGATCCGATTTTTCGGGTCCCCACCAATTTCTATCTGCAGTAACCTGCATTTACTCAAGAAATGAATACTGGTAACTTGAACCAGAAATGCTTAAACTACTGAAAATTTAGATTGGGGGATGAAGTGAATTCATTCTTCTCCACCAACGCCCCCAAATTCGGACAGGTCGTAGTCGCGGTAGCACTCTTCTTTGCGGTCTTACTTGTGATCTTCTATATCGCCGGCAAAGCGAACGGGCGCAAACAGCGTCCGATAGCAATAGTGACCCTTCTTGGACCGGCGATGATTCTTCTTTTTGCCGGCCTCATCGTTCCGGCCATTCAGACAATTCTATTTAGTTTTGAAGATGCCAACTCAAAGAAATTTGTCGGATTCCAAAATTACACCTGGCTAATGAGCAATGCCGATATGCGGAAGGTTTTCTCTAACACCATGCTCTGGATTGTTGTTACACCTTTTGCAACAACCGCCCTTGGTTTGTTTCTGGCAATCATGCTGGATCGCATGAAGCGTGAGTCTGTAGCAAAGTCATTGCTATTTATGCCGATGGCGATCTCCTTCGTTGGCGCCTCAGTGATCTGGAAGTTCGTCTACGACTATGCGGTACCTAGCAAGCCACAAACTGGATTATTAAGTTCCATAGTCCGTTCTTTTGGATTTCATCCATCTAACTGGATTCTGACGCAGCCGCTCAATACCTTCCTTTTGATGGTTATTTTCATCTGGGTCCAGACCGGGTTCGCGATGGTAATTCTCTCTGCTGCCATTAAGGCGGTACCCGCGGATATTGTTGAAGCGTCGGCTCTTGATGGAGCGCACGGATGGCGGCTATTTACTTGGATTACCTTTCCAATGGTGCGCAGCACCTTTATTGTCGTCCTCGCCACGATGTTGGTCACGTCGCTCAAACTCTTCGATATCGTCCGAACAATGACCGGTGGAAATTTCGGTACCAGTGTTATTTCCAATGAGATGTATTCGGAAGTATTTGTTCGTTTTAATACGGGAAGGGGTTCTGCCTTGGCTGTCATTCTCTTTGTATTTGTGACGCCAATCTTGATTTACAACATAAGAAACCTGCGAAGAGAGCGGACAATTGCATGAGCACCACGAAGCTCGCTGATGCAAATCCGGGCCGAAAGATCTTCTCGTCCAGATTTGCGACTACTGTCGTTTGGATTATCACAGTTCTTTGGACTGTTCCTACCTTTGGGCTCTTTGCTAGTTCATTTAGAAAGAAAGAAGATATTTTTCTATCGGGTTGGTGGCATGTTTTCACAAATCCAGATCTAACTTTGGCGAATTACCATTCTGTTCTTTTCGGTTCGAGTTCATCGACTCTCGCTGACGGGGTTCTTCCATATTTGATGAACTCAATCGTTATTACGGTCCCGGCCGTGATTTTCCCGGTTGTGATCGCGACTATGGCTGCATATACGCTTGCTTGGATCAAATTCAAGGGAAGTGACGCACTCTTTTTCTTCATCTTTGCTTTACAGGTCGTTCCTATCCAGATGTCTCTCGTGCCACTGCTTCAACTTTTCACTGGTGGCGCACATATTGGCGGTATCACAATCGTTCCCAAATTGGGGATTGCCGGTCACTTTGCTGGAATTTGGCTCCCTCACACAATGTTTGCTTTGCCTCTGGCAATTTATCTACTCCATAACTTTATTGCGTCCTTGCCACGGGATTTGATGGAAGCGGCGCACGTGGATGGCGGCAATCACTTCAAGGTATTTCGTCAAATTGTCATTCCACTCTCGATTCCGGCCATTGCGGCCTTTGCAATCTTCCAGTTCCTCTGGGTTTGGAACGACTTGCTCGTGGCGTTGACATTTGCGTCAGGAACCGAAGAAGTTGCTCCGATCAACGTCAAACTTGCCTCTCTTGTGGGTCAATGGGGATCTGGTTGGGAAATTCTTACCGCTGGTGCATTCGTAACGATTGCTATTCCACTTGTCGTATTCTTTTCGCTGCAGCGCTTCTTCGTCCGAGGACTCCTTGCCGGATCTGTAAAATAGTATTGCTCTCCTAGAGAAGCGAGTTTCCATGCCCCCACTAAATGATGCCTCGCATGCCAAGATCGCAAACTTAGTTTCCCGTATGCCGAAAGATTTTCGCATTGGCGCTGCCACATCCTCATGGCAGATAGAGGGCTCGAGCACTCTACGTGGTCGCTCCATTTGGGAAGATTTTGCGGCCATATCGGGAAATATCGTTGATGGTGCGCAGGCAGATCCAGCATGCGATCACGTCAATCGATGGGAAGAGGATCTCGATCATTTGTCGTGGTTGGGAGTTGATTCATATCGCTTCTCAATAAGTTGGCCGCGAATTCTCCATGATGGAGTGGGCAAGGTTGATCCCGCTGGAGTTGCTTTTTATGATCGATTGATCGACGGTTTGCTCAAGCGAAATATCGAGCCAGTGATCACCATCTACCACTGGGACCTGCCTTCGGCTTTGGAGAAGAAAGGCGGCTGGAACTGGTCGGGAATCAGCGATGCCTTTGCGGAGTACACCGAGGTACTGGCCAAGAATTTTGTTGACCGAACATCCATGTGGGCTACCTTTAACGAGCCTTGGTGTTCTGCTTTCTTGGGTTATGCAGATATCGTCATGGCGCCTGGCAAGGGCGATGCCGCCGCCGGACTAGAGGCCGCCTACCGCCTCCTTGCCGCGCACGGTCGGTCTATGGAAGTTCTCCGCGGATACAAGGCAAAAAATGCTGGGATTGTCCTGAATCTCATGTCTGTCATCGCGGAGGACACGGGTGTTGAGACTGCGGCTCGACAGATAGATGGCCTTCAAAATCGACTCTGGCTCGATCTGCTTGCCGGTCGCGGTGTCCCAGCAGACATTATTGAAGGCACGCGCCAATTTACAGATTGGTCCTTCGTCACAGGGTCAGAATTGAAATCTATTGCCGCTCCCATCGATTGGCTGGGGATTAATTACTACATGCCAATTCGAATTGCATCGGTTCCGAAAGATGGCAAGACGAAAGATGGCGAGCACCACCATTCGAAGTCTTACCCGGGAACTCCGCCTTATCTTGCAGTGCCGCGCGGTCCGCTTACTGAAATGGGTTGGGAGGTTCACCCTGAGAGTTTGACTAGCACGCTTCGCCAGACACAGGAGCGGTTGCCTGGTGTGCCGCTTTATATCACTGAAAATGGAGGTGCATTTGCGGATGTCATGGTCGATGGTGAAATTGATGACCAGGATCGCGTTGAATATTACCAATCGCATTTAGATGCTGCACTGAATGCTCGTGAATCTGGCATAGATCTTCGTGGCTATTTTGCTTGGTCCCTCCTGGATAATTTAGAATGGGCACAAGGGTGGACTAAATCTTTTGGTCTTTTCCACGTGGACAAGGAAACGCAGAAGCGAACTCCAAAGACGAGTGCTTATTTCTTCCGTGAATTACTTGCTAGGCGAAAGCCAAAACCGTAGGGGATCAGTTAGGTACTTCGCCCAAGACCTTTCGTTATGGCCTGATCGGTTATAGATGCGAGTAATGAAATCTTCACCGTCTATCCATCCCGCAGTGCGCATCTTCTGATCGGCATACCTCTGGAATGGCCCGTACTTCGCGTCGTAACCGCCCGTCCCGTGACTCATCCAAATCTTGTGTGCTCCAGGTGTTGGAAGAGCGCTAATAATTGCATCGACTAGAGGTTCCTCTCCCGCTAGCCAATGAGGTGAAAGGGCAAGCGCGGTACTGAAGAAATCGGGGCGCTTGCTCATTGCGTAGAGTGATGCGAGGCCGCCCATGCTTGAACCGATCACGGCTTTGTCGATCGCAGCCAGGTTCAACCCGAGTTCTTTACAGATTGCAGGAGTTATTTGGTCCGTGATTTGTTCGAGGTATTTGTTTCCTCGCAGGTCGCTTAGGGATATTTCAGCATTAGCTTCTCTCGCGGCACTGACCCCATTTTGGTAGGGATCCTCAGGGGCAAGGTCATGAATCCGCCCCCAAGGGTTTTCCGGCGATCTACTATGGAAAACGGCGATAATCGCCGGAGGCATGATTCCTAGTTCACGACTTACCTTTATTGCACTCTGCACCATCTGCCACGAACGACGACCGGTGGCGGAGCATCGCTTAAATATGTTCTGTCCATCATGCGCGATGAGAAGGTGTTCGGTAGGAACTCCAGGGTTCCAAAAATCTACGGTTCGGCCGTCAAAATTGAAACGTTCAACTGGCTGTGAAGCGCCACGAATTTGAAATCGTTTAATTCTTTCCATAACGTCTCGGTTAGAAGCGCTGAAGAGTATTACGCCAGGAAGTTAGCGAACTGCCAAGGGTCTGAATGGTCGTATTCGCGACCGTTCCAGGGACCGTAGAGATCGTTGCGATATTTCAGTGGATCCCAATCGGCAGGTTCTGAATGGAATTCGCCCCAGTATTTCTCTGCGTAAGCAAGAACTTCATCCCATGGGAGATCATCCGGAACCATGAGTCCTTGATCAGGATTCTTCATTGCCCATGCAACGGCGGCGTAAACGGCGCTGGCAACTTGGACAGTGGTGGCAGATTGGTGCGGAATCATCTTCCGTGAATCATGAATGCTCAGCAGCGACCCCGTCCACCATGATTTATATGGATGACCCATGAGAAGAACACCGAGGCGATCTTCGCCGTCGATGATTTCATCGTTCATGATCCGTTGGTTCTCTTGAAGATCCCATTGGCGCATTTCAAGTTCGCGCATTGAGGCAATGGCAGCATCGGCTGGGCAGTACGCGTAGTGCACTGTTGGGCGATAGACGGCGGTGTCGCCATCCCACACAGTTAAATGATCTGAAATCGTAAAGGCCTCACCATGTCGAACAAGCAGTCCGGTGGTTTCAGAATTCGGAACCCATGAACGAACCCAGGTTGTCGCTCCAGGTTGGGCGATTGCAATCTGATTCTTCGGTCCATCTTCATGCCGGTAGGCATTTTTTGGAAGATTCTTCTCGTGTGTGCCCCAGCCCAATTCCGCAGGTGCGATACCTTCTTCGTAGAATCCTTCAACGCTCCAGGTATTTACAAACTCGCCAACAAGCTTTGGTTTATCGGCGACCTGAGTGTCGCGTTCGGCGATATGAATGACTTTAACGCCGAGTTTCTGCGCAAGAACCGGAAAGTTCTTTTCGGCAAGCGCGTCTTCGACACCTTCTCCAGCCAATCCATCTTTGAGTGCACGAGTGGCAATATCCACGAGCGCTCGCTTTGTCAGGTGTGATACCAATCCCGGGTTTGCACCATGTTCAACAATGGCGGTCGGACCCTTCTTCGTCCAACGCGCTTTCATCTCACGAATACGCATATGTCGGACGTACAAAGTGCGCGACTGAACGCTTCGCTCAGGTCCACCAGAATAAGGCTCCCACTCCTCCAGAGAGGTGTTGACGTAAATCACACCGTGGTCATGAGCCCACTGGATCATTTCATTTGCATCGATGTTCCAAGCTAGGTCGAGTAAGAAGTCACCTTCTGAGAGATAGCGACTTAGGAACTCATCCAAATTTTCCTGCGTAAGTTGATCCTGAAAATATGTGGCGCCTTGGTCTATCGCGCCTTGCACACGTGATCTATTGTCTCTTTGATCCACGATCGTCATCTGTTTTGCTTCCACTAAATGTTCGAGAAGTAGCGGGATTGCGCATTGGGCTACCGAGCCGGCGCCGAGAACAAGAATTCGATTGTGGAAGGATGCGGACAATTAGACCTCTTCTGCGAGCCTGTATGAAAGTGGAGCGGCATCGCGCCTTAAATCATAGGCTAAAAATTCAGAACTCTTTCCTCGCATGGTCCGCAGCCGACTCAGACCAGACTCCGGCACCCTGGCGCTTGGCTTCATACATCGCTCTATCTGCGCGGCGTAGGAGGTCTGGCGCACCGTCATTGCCTACATGTCCCACGCTCACACCCACGTGGATTTCGCGGTCCGCAATGGAGAACGGATAACTCAAGGTGGCCCGCAAAGCGTGGGCTACCTCAAAGGTTTCGGCGAAATTGCCGCGCACGATGGCGCCAAATTCATCTCCACCAAGTCTGGCTAAAAGGGCGCCTTGTGGCAAGGCTCGGGTAAATCTGAGCGAGACTTCCTTAAGAAGTTGATCGCCGATTTCATGGCCGTACAAGTCGTTGATCGGTTTAAACCCATCTAGGTCAAGTAGAAGGAGCGCGCCTTCTACTTCGGAGTTTTTTGTGAGTGCTCCAAGTTCTGCGATGAACCTTCTCCGATTGGGCAAGTTTGTAAGGTCGTCGGTGCGAGCCAGAACCCTCTCTTCGCCGATAGATCGGGCCTGTCGCAGAGCGATCATCATTCGCACAAAGGCCAAGATTAAAGTCGCGATTGTTGGAATCAAAATGAACTCTGGGAAATAGCCGGGACGTAGCGATGTAATCGATAAGAGTGTTGCGCTCATCATCACTGAGAGCGCTACAAAGAGCGGATGAATTGTTCCGATGAGCGCTCGCTCGGTTCCGCGAAAGCGCATGCCTAGAGCAAGCAGGACGATTCCCAAGAGCCACAAATCATCCGTGAGCGCTCCCAATGAATATCGGTGATTCACGTTGAGCCAGAGAAAGAGAAAATCTGAAATTAGAAAAATCGCTATTCCAGCGGTGATGAGTGCGCTTCGCGGAGTCGGTGGGGAGATGAGCGTGAGCGCCAGAACGAGGGCAACTAGGACCAAGTCGGCGATCGGGAAGAGAATCGCGACGAAGGTCTGTGCGAGGTCCTCTTGAGAGTAAGGAAGGACGGGTTCGATAAGAAAAGCTGCACCGATTGCGCTCAGACCGAGTCCCAAAATGGTGGCGTCGAGAATTTCTAGTGATCCGAGTTTTCCGCAAGCTCGTAACGTTCGTGGTATTCCAATAAAAGCGCAGGGATAAAAGAGCAGATAGAAGGTATTGGCAAGCGCAGAATGAATTCGTGGGGAACTGAAGAATTCGTTGTAGGTGGAGAGTATCGAACCGATGCTCCAGAAAACTATTGCTGCACCAAGCGTGACTCTCGCGATTTGATCGTCGAATGTCCGGGAGGTGAAGATTGAGAATGCTGCCCAGAGAGAGATCGCGTGAAAGAGAATGAGGTCAATGAAAAAATTGGAGCCTGGAATCGCGATTCGTAAGAGTACGTGAATGGCCAGCAACGTTGGTGCCAGGATCCTATTTATCCGCACCATTGACATGAAGTTAAGGCAGGTCACCAGTACCAATAAATAGGGCTAGCCATAGACCGAGCCTCTCCGCTCGATCTATGGCTAGTCGCTAATTACTGTGTGTGGGTTTTACATGCCCTTCTGGCAGACCAGTCCGCGCATGGAGAGGGATTGCGCTACCCCAGCCTTGGCCTGTGCAATCGAGTCGACCGTTGAAGCACGAGTGGTCTGCATTGTCGTGACGCTTGTACCGACCTTGCGTAGGGAGAGAGCTGCGGTGGTATTGGAACGAATTGCGGAATTAATAGAACGTATGGCGGCGGCATAACTAGCAAGTGCCTCTGTCTTTTTAGCCGAGGTTGTTCCATCTGCTGCGAGCTTGTCTCGCGCCGCGGTGAATTCAGCGAGTTTGGCAGTCCAGATGACACTCTGAGCATCCAAGGAGTCGGCTTTCGCATTCGCTTCAGCGACCTTTACCTGTTCTGCCGCGATCTTGGCGTCGAGTGCGGCCAGAGTGGCGGGGAGATTTTTAACCAAGGCTAGGTAGGTGGTGTTCTGCCTAACGTAAATAGTATTTGTCTTGAGGCAATCCAGAGAGACCCAGGTCAGTTTCTTCGCTTTTTTGACTACCGGATTCTTGGTGCACTTATAAATGTAGCCACCGGACTTGGCCTTGGCGTTTAGCGTCTTGCAAGCGACGCCATTGCTGATCGTTGCTGCATTGGCAGAAGCGGTGACCAGAGATCCAGCCAGAAGGAAGCCAAGAACAGATGCAGTAATTATTTTGCGAAACATAATAACCTCCAGAGAATGTGGACTCATCGTAGCCAATCCGCAACAGGGTCAGAAGCCTAAAGCCAGTCATTTATGAAATTCACCGAGAAATGACAGGAACGCGGTTATTTCTTGCTCTTTTTGGGCTTCATATTGATTCTAAATTTGCGGATGAGGGGTCGGGGCGCAGAACGGGCGAGGGTCGCAAATATTGCGTACTGCCATCCTGGCACAGAGATGGCTTTTCCGGCGCGGGCATCTGACCAAGCTTTGGCTGCAACTTTCTCAGCCTTCAACCACATGAAATCAGGAAGTCCAGACATGTGCATTTTGCCCCGGTCGTGGAATTCAGTCCGTGTGTATCCAGGGCAGAGTGCAAGAACTTTCACATTCGATGTTGAGAGTTCCGAGTGAATTGATTCGCTAAGAACGGTGAGGTACGACTTCGCTGCGCTGTAAGAACCCCCTGCGACCCAACCGGCAACGGATGAGACATTGATGATGATTCCTGAATTGCGTTCTTTCATGGAAGGAAGCGCTGCGTGCATAAGCCTCATTGGCGTTTTCGCGAGTACATCCAAGAGTTCTTGCTCCGCTGAGACATCGCTGGCGAGAAAACTTTTCTTGATTCCAAAACCAGCATTGTTGACAAGCACATCAATTGGGTTGGATTTATCTTTCACTCTTTCCTCAACACGTTTGAGGTCATCTGGGATGGTTAGGTCGGCGCGGAGAACTTCGAAATTGATTCCATGTTCACTTTGCAATCGCCGTCCGAGTTCGGTGAGTCTCTCTTCGTCGCGCGCAACCAGAACCAAGTCATAGCCTTCTTTTGCCAGAAGGTCTGCAAAGCAGGCACCAATGCCGGCGCTTGCTCCGGTGACTAGTGCTGCTCTATTCATCATGTGCGCTCCCTTTCGGTGATACTCGCAGTTCGCCTGGAGCTCCGATTGGCACAATCGGGTGGAGAGGTTTTACTGGATCAAGACGACGATAATTCTCCGACTGTAGAGGGCGCAAGTCTTTTTCGCCTCTATTTGGCCAGAATGAAAGCGCCCTTTCTGCCTGCGCCGTGATTGTTAGAGCCGGATTTACGCCCAAATTGGCAGTGATTGTCGAACCATCAATCACGTGAAGCGAGGTGTAATTCCATACTCGGTGGTAAGGGTCCACAACTCCTTTTTCTGGCGATTCACCAATAACAACTCCACCAACAAAATGGGCAGTAAAGGGAGCGTCTATGAGATCGCCCAGATGGCCCATGGCAACACCTTTGTATTTCTTCGCGATAGCACGTGCGGTCTCATTTCCCTCAGGAATCCAGGTCGCATTGGGATGTTCGTCGCTATTTTCCGAAGTTAAGCGCCAGCTAAAGCGGCCTTGCTTTCCGCGGACTCTGATCCAAGAATCCACATTTTGCATGACCAACGCGATGACCGTCCGCTCACTCCAGCACCGAACATTAAGCGCTTTAAGAAGTAATGAGGGATTCTTCAGGAATTTGGAGACCCACTGACGTCGACGCGCACCCGATGTTGATCCCTCCGTCATGATTGTTTGAAGCAATCCCATCAAATTACTTCCTTTCCCATATCTCACCGGCTCGATATGCGTCTGCTCATTTGGGAAAAAGGAGGACGTGATTGCTGACCCCTCGCTGAAGTCGATATCAGTATTGGGCATGGTGGCACCAACTAGCGATTCACTGTTTGTTCGAGAAAGATCGCCGAGCCGGTCAGAGAGTTCGGGAAGTATCTGATCTGATTTCATTCGATGGAGCAACTTCTGAGTGTTGTACGTTCCGGCGGCGACAATGACATCGCGGGCGTGGAAGATTCGATTCTTCGATGGGAAAGGTCCGGTTTTTACTGCAGTCACTTTCCAATCTCTATTGACCTGTTCAATTTTTGTCACTGTTGTACGTGGATGAACTGTGACTCCTGCTCGTTCTGCCAATCCGAGATAATTTTTCGGCAGAGTGTTTTTTGCATTGTGTCGGCATCCAGTCATGCATCCACCACATTGGATGCATCCGTTGCGATCAGGTCCGACGCCTCCGAAATACGGATCACTCACCTTCTCTTTACCAAAGAAGATTCCAAGCGGCGCGAGTTGGAAGGTCTCACCGACCCCCATTGCCTCCGCCACATTTTTCATCGCCTGGTCACTCGGAGAGAAGTACGGATTCTGTGTCACTCCAAGCATCCGTCGAGCTTGGTCATAAAATGGATCTAGTTCGCTCTTCCAATCAGTGATCGACGACCATTGGGGATCCGAGAAGTATTTGTCTCCCGGTTGATAAAGAGTGTTTGCATAGATCAGAGATCCGCCACCGACTCCGGCGCCCGCAAGAATGAGCGCATTGGGTAGGTAGTGAATCCTCTGTAGACCGATAAGACCGAGCCGCGGCGCGAAGAGAAATTTATTGAGCCGCCACGACGTTTTGGGGAAATCCTCGTCAGTAAAGCGACGCCCCGCTTCAAGGACAGCAACGCTGTATCCCTTTTCCGCGAGGCGAAGCGCAGCGACGGATCCCGCAAAACCAGAACCTATGATCAGAACGTCATAGGTTTCCTTCATGAGATAAACCTATATCTCGATCTGGCTTGAATCCTCTTCGCGAATCGTCCAACTCGTTCCGTAGGCCTCGAGTAGGTCGAGGAAAGGCTTTGGTTCAAACCATTCTGGACCGTTAACGCCAGATGGCTTCCACACACCCTTATGGATCAACTCCATTGCGATGAGCGGATTCACTGCGGTCTGCCAGACGACAGCCTGATCTCCGTACTCCTTCATCGACCATTCATTGTCAATGACGTTGTAGATGTAGCAAGCGTATGGCTGGCCCTCCTTGTTAAGGCCTTTCACCAAGGTTCCGGCGCAGGTTTTGCCATGCATACGTTCGCCCAACGTTGAAGGATCTGGAAGCGAGGCGGCCAGAAGATCGCGTGGTGAAACCGAGATCCCTTGAACGTCGACGTGCTCTTTCCGATCCATGCCGAGCATATGAATTGTTTTCAAGGTGGTAATAAATTCAGCACCGAGTCCGTATTTAAAGTTAACTTTTTTTGCATCCACTTTCTGTGGAATCAGTACAACTTCTTCGTGCTCAACATTGACGCACTCGACTGGTCCGATCCCTTCTGGGAAATCGAAAACCTCGATTTCGCTAAATGGCGCAGTCGTGTACCAACCGCGACCGTCCTCCCAGACCAAAGGAGGGTTGAGGCATTCTTCAATTGTCGTCCAGATGGAGAAGGAGGGTGCAAAGTCATGACCTTCAACCGTGAGGTTGGAGCCATCGAGGACGGTGATGGAATCAATTCGGCTGAAGAGGAAATCGGAGGCATATCGAGCAAAGACATCACTCATACCAGGCTCAATTCCCATACCGACAAGGGCGTAAATACCGCGCTCACTCCAGTTCCAATCACGGGCAAATTGTTCGTCGCCGAGTTTTACGCCGGTTTCGGTATTTGGGTAGTGAGGATGAGGACGGGATAGTGACATTGCCATGTCGATGTAATTGGTATTTTCAATCTCGCACGCTAGAAAGATCGGCATGACAAATCGTGGATCCACGGCATTGATTACCACGTCGGGGCCCGCTCTGCGGATGAGTTCGCGGATATCTTCCAATTCTGCAGCGTTGACTTGGGCTGCGGAGAATCTGGAATCTTTTACTCGTGCGACGGCTTCTTCTGCGCGGGTCAAGGTCCTGTCGGCTATCACCATCGAGGAGATAAATGACTTTCGAGATGCAATATTTGCAATCGCCCTGCCAACGCCGCCTGCGCCTATAACTAGCGCTTTCATTGTCGGCCTTTCATTCAGTGTATTGAGGTGTTCTATGTGATTCCAATGGTAGTCAATCAGTCTCTATCTGCCAATATGGAGCGTAAAACATTGGCTATCTTCTTCAATGCCAACGAGTACCCTTTGCACTGATCGAAATATCAATAATTCTTAGGTCCTCGTAGCTCAGTGGATAGAGCAACCGCCTCCTAAGCGGTAGGTCGCCGGTCCGACTCCGGCCGAGGACACTTATTTCTAAACTATGGATACATAATCGACAGGCACACCCTCGTGCATCATTGAAGGCAAAGGCAAGTACTACTGAATTATGCGTCCAGGCATGACTCGTGCTGTCGCAAGATTAAGTATCTAGCAAGTAGCAGAGAAACGAAGCAGGGACTGCCCAGGCATCTGATCCAGTTGTGTCCAAAATATTTCGAGTGACCATAAGCCCATCCCATTGAGAAGCATCTATAGTGGCAGCTTCTCCTTTCCACCCGCCGTCTTGGATGTACTTTCCCTCAATCGCTGCACCGTTCAAATGGTGTGATACAAAATCAATCTCTTTCCGAGTTTTACTGGTGAAGTAAAAAATGAAGTCATCCCAGGAAGCATTTGGGAGGTCTGAAATGAGCCTGCGTCTCAACGCCATCCCCACTTGCATTTCCGAAAGGGCCGTTGGGTCAATGTCTTTTCTTTGCGTATTCCTTAAATTTGGTAATCGAGCGATAATCGGATCAATAGCATAAATCTTGTCTTGAGCCAGTGGATTTGGTAGCCAATTTCCAGGTTGTCGTTTGGGGCAGTCCCACAGCAAAAAAGCATCTCTTAAATACTGAAGGTGTCTAACTGCTGTTTCCTTCACAATCCCGACGTCACTGCCGATGCTCGTCAAATTTACAGGCGAGCCCATTCCTTCCCAGAGCCTTTCTTGAAATGCGGTACTCGTTGCCATATCCAGTCTGCTGTTCTTGAAGGCGTCCTTCTGGATTACATCAAAAATGGTTTTGATAAAACTTGAACTTATGGGTTGGCCTGCCTTTGCGCATGCCACTGAAGTTGGGAACCCTCCGTACTGCAAATATGTTTCCCACAATTTAACCAATTCATCCAGCCATGGGATGAGATCGGCAAGGGCCTGCAATGCCCGTGGAGAGCGCAGTTCACCAGGAGCGATACTAGGTCGCGGAGGCAGAGGCGTCTGGGCGAGAAGGCTTACGAAACTTGCAAAGCCCATTGGAAGCATGGTTCGGTCAATATCAACACCAGAGCCTCTTCTTCCAGCAAGGACACCCATCGCTTCGGTGAGCGCGGCCGAATTAGAGCCAGTAATTACTACGGTATCTGCAGCAAACTGAGGGTCATTGTCGCGGAGACCTTTTAGTTCACTGTCCCACTGACCTGATATCGCTGAAGCCTCATCAATGAACCAGTAGCGAGCGCTGTCTTTGGGAATAGGGGGAAGCGTTGTGTTCAGGACGAGGTTCTTCAGATCTTTAGCCGTCCATCCGTCTGCTGACACCCGAATTATGCAATGTTGGGGAACTCCCTTCTCGAGAAGCGCTTTTATCGTTTGCTTGATCGCGACCGTCTTTCCGACCCTTCGTGGCCCGCGAAGTATGTATAAGTTTCCAGTCGCCAAGTCATTCAACACTCCCGAGTTGTAATCGATTCCACTCTGGGCAGCCGCTTTCAAGTCTTTATCAGTTTTATGCCATTCAGGATCACGCCACCAGGGGTTTCCGCTTGTTAACTCTTGATTCTGTAACCCTATTTTCGTGGCCATAGATCTGATTGTACACATATTTATGCTTAGAGCATATGAAAATGTACCCCTAAATTAGATTAGAGACGTATGAAAATATACCCCTAAATTAGATTAGAGACGTATCAAAATGTACCCCTAAATAAGGTGAGATACTTATGAAAATGCACCCCTAGATTATGTTAAAACTTGGAATGAGTTGGCGGCGGCATCGGGATGATGGCACATCTGATATCTGTCTGGATGGTTAATTTGGGGTGTACTAAGGATCTTGGACAAATTGGCCTGCCCTACGTTTTTCAGACACGATGGCCAGCCCTACGTTTTTCAGACACGAGATAGTGGACATCAGGCGGTTTGTTTGCTTTGAGTATGAAGTTGAGGCCATACAGTTTGTGCTCCAAACTGGTCGGCCAGGGGACTTGTCAGCCGAGTTTTGAGCCCCGAGCGTGTCATGGGCCGATTCGGGTTGGGATACTTGACAGGGAGCCGCAGCAGTGGGAATAATCCTATAAACACCGCAATCACCGCAAACGCTGTAATCACCGCAGAAGAGGAATCAAATGGACACTGTAAAGCGCGAGCTATTAGCGAGCAAACTTGCCAAAGCCCTCAACCTTTCCGCTGACACGGTCGGCAGGTACGCGAAGGCTGGCCGCATCCCTTTTGAGAAGACACCAGGCGGGCATCGCCGGTTCAATCTTGGCGAAGTAAGACAAGCCTTGATGGCCTTGGAATCAAGCGGTGTCGAGGACCTGCGTCTTCCTGTTGCGGGCGACCTCAACCCCCTAGCGCTGGGGCCAAAGGTGGTCATTAGTTCATCGGCAAAATTACATGAAAGCCTTCGCGCAACAAGAACGGTGCCCATGAGTGACGACAATGTCGTCGCGGTGCCAGTTCGCGGCACAAGCGCACTTCGTGACATTTTAGAGAACGCACGCCGCATACGGGTAAGTTAATAAAACGGTGCCAAACAAGTCCGGCAAGAATAAATCCGCTCCCGCAAAGGATGAACTGAGCGAGGTCTACGTCAGAGTTGTGTCTGATGTTCAGCAGGGTGACCTGATATCGCTAGGAGCCGTGACACTTGTTGGACGAGGCGCTACTCAAGCCTGGCGAGAAACATCAGAGTACGAAAAGATTCCAACCAACCCAGAGGCGGGCTCTTGGTCCCTCACGATTGACAGTGAAGTGGATTGGTACGCAATCATTAGTCAAGACTGTGACATCGCGAGAACTCCAGACATCGAACCAGCACTCGTAGTCTGTCCGGTCAATTACATCAGTGATGCAAAGTGGGCCGCCCTGCGAGCAGGTGGCACCTCCCCGCGCGAATTCCCACTTCCAGACGGGCGCAAACTCCCTGTGAAGCCCGGCTACAAACCTATTGTAAACCTTCGATTTGTAACGAGCATCGATAAGACCGCCCTCACCGACGGCTCAGTCAAGTTCTTGCGTCCACTTAGCGCACCACAAAGAGCAAGGTTCAGTAGTTGGGTGGGATCTAGGTACTCGCGTGCGCCCCATCCGGATGACCTTGAAAGAGACGTGCTCCCTAGGGTGGCAACACTTCTACAGAAAATGGCAACAGATCTAAATCCGAAAAGCCGCAGTAACCCGGAGTATCGACTTGTTGATGCCGCCGAGAGTTGGTACATCGGTGGCAGTACTAGAAGGGTTGTGTTCGTGATCTTTACGAGTGAATCCTCCGCAAAGAACACAGGGTTATGGGATACAGCGAGCCTGAACTTTGATCTCGCTACCGTGTCTAGTGCAACAAAGCGTCTTGCCTCAAAAATGCTTGCCTCCTTAAAGCCGGGAGGTGGATACACAATCGAGGTGCAAGTCAAGACACTGCGTGGGATATATGCGGCAGATTTTCTTGTCCTCAGCGAGTGGGTAATTGAGGAACCAGGAGACCCCCTCGCTGCCGACTAGACCGAATTTCATGCACCATGACTTGCCGATCTCCCGAAGTTTCGTAACAAAGAGTTGATCATCCGTTTCGCTCAAAATCTCATCAGCAGAACGAGGATTGCCTTCCGCAGAATCGGCCCGAAAAATACTCGATAAATTGAGTCGTAATGTTTAGTTAGTCTCAGTTTTTAGTGGGTCTTTACCTGAAATAGCAACGTACATCGCTAACCCCACCAATCGTTAATGCAACCCCTTGAGGATCATGCGGGGTGAAACAATGGAGCCGTAGTGACGTTTTGGAATGTCTCTACGTGAATGAAAACTGCGATGTCCATTACCCTTGATTCTATGAGTACTAAAGAGCCGTGCGCTGAGGTCATCCGACACTCTGGCCTCCGAACAACCGTCTCATGACATCACGGCAACCGATTTTCTGGCGTTGCCTCTGGCTCCTGATGTCATCTTGCTGACTTTCAAAACGGAGAGCGGCGGGCGCGCTTGTCTGCGGAGTTCCATTTGGGTTCGAATTGATGGCGACAAATGGCTCTTGCGCTTCCACCAGGGCACCGCCATTACCAAGTAATCATTGGAAAGTGGAGCGTCGATCGCACCTGAAGAGAAACGTCATTCGTGTGGGAAACCCCACCAATCGTTAATACACCCCTTGCGCGCTAAAAGGGTGCGCAAGGTTCGAATGCACTAGCGCATTCATATACAAATTATTTACCCACATTTAATCGTCCTTCGTCCGTCTCTCTTGATCCCTCTTATTAATCTCAGCATTAGAGGACAGCACGGGAGTTTTGTACCGTCTCAAATGAATGACCCGAGAGGTGGCTCTGAGTGGGTGGATGGCCGAGCGATTCTGAGGCAAAAAAATGCATCCGCTCACTGAAAAAGGATTTCCATTGGGAATATTCGACAGATGTAGGCGGTTCGTCCCACTTGGCAGGCTGGTTACTTTGTGGACAGGGGTGTCGAATCGGGGTCGACGGTACCGCCAGAAATACGGCGAGGGCTCTTTGGCGCCTTGCAAAGAAGTGTGAGCATGGACGGGCGCCAAACCGGCGCCAATGGTAAGTTCAGTAATGTTGCCAACTGCCAACATTATGTCGTAGGGTAGTTAGGTGGAGAAAATAAAGCGCAACTACGAGTTTTCCGTGCAAGTTGCTGGGTTAGATATTGAGAACGAATCCCAACTTAAGCAGTTGAAGAATGACGCGATTACCATCGTTGCCTTTGCCTCTAATGGCCTCACCATGCTTGGTGTCGAAATGGCTGCCGGATCCCCTGAATCAGCATTTAACGAATTCAAATCATTCCTGAATAAGTACGCGAGTGACATCAAAATCAAGCGCGTAGATTTGGATCTGGTATCTCTGTCGCAGATTGCAGAACGCTTGGACGTAACTCGTGAGGCAGCTCGACTCTGGGCCATCGGGGAACGCCGCCAAGACTTCCCCGAACCCTTTACATCTGCTGGCCAATCACTTTTATGGGCCTGGTCTGAGGTATTCGATTGGCTGACCGAAGAAGAGACCCAAAACGACCCACATCCGCTTCCTATCAATCTGATCGAGCGCTTGAACGGCATTTACGCACGGGATCGCAAATCGGCCACCTCTTCAATGGCATTGGCGTCCGCCTAGCTATCAACTGCGTCATCATCGGTTTACCGATAGGCGAATGAACCAGAGCCAAAGGTACAAGTTCGTTCGCTAGACGAGCAGCGACTTCTGTAACCCAACTAATCGTTAATACAACCTCTAAAACCAAGGAGAAAACGAAGGAAATCATCCGTCATACGTTCCAGTAAGTGGCATACAGTGTGGCGGTATGGAACGCCTTGGTGCCATCGACGCCGCTCAAAGAATTGTTAGTGCCCGGTTCCCCGATGCAAGGGCTGCATTTCTTACTGGAAGTGCGCTGACGACGCGCCTCACCTCCACATCAGACCTAGATATTGTGGTCGTCCTGCGGGGCAAACCCGCACCCTTTCGGGAATCTATTCATGAACACGGTTGGCTAGTCGAATTATTTGTCCAAAGTCCTGCATCGATCAAATATTTTGTAGCCAAGGAGACTAGTGAGCATCACGCGCCAACGCTCAAGATGCTCTCTGACGGGCACATTCTTGTATCTATAGATGGAGAGGCTGAGAAACTGCAAACGGAGGCCATTGAACGTTTCGCCAAGGGTCCTTCGTCAGTATCGAGTGAGGAGATGGAAAGAAGGCGTTACGCGCTAACCGACCAACTAGACGATCTCATCGGGGCCACAGATCCCATTGAGTTGCTCTACATCAGCCAACAACTACTCGTAGGTGCTAGCGAACTCGCACTGCTCTCTAAAGCGCAATGGCTAGCCTCGGGCAAGTGGTTACCACGACACCTAGCATTGAGTGAGCCTGAATTATCGATACGGCTATCTGCCGCCATTAAGGCTGTCCTTGAAAATGGCGAGAAGGAACCAATAGAAGATGTGGTCCGAGAAATTCTTGAACGCGTCGGCGGCCCTTTATCGGAGGGGTATCGCGTTGCAGGTGAGATTCTAGATCTGTAATTGACCACATGGGCAGTTGATTTGGTAACCCCACTAATCGTTAATGCAACCCCTTGGCTGGGACCTTTGCAAAGTACCCGAGGCACGGCAAGGCGTCTCAATTTCTCATTACCAGCGTCGTGAGACCCAGTCGATTGCCACTGGGATCCTCGAAGTAAGCAAACCAACCACCGGGATATTCCGTTTTGCCTTTAAGAATCTTCCCACCATTGATTTCGACCTTTTTCAAGTCAGCATCTATGTCATCACTGTCGAGATAAACGGTCACATCACCTTGTTTGTTTTCATCACCAATTGGTGCGAAGCCACCACGCATGTTGCTCGATTGCCAAACCGTATATTTTCCGCTCGGATTGTCCATGTTCCGGGCCTCCCATCCAAACATCTCAACATAAAATTTTGCCAAATTATCAGGGCTCTTGGCAGAAATCTCAATGTGACTAATCCTCCTACTGATCATGGAATATGCCTTTCATTGGTATTTGGCTCAAAGATAGTGCTGATGGTTCATTACTTGGCTGAAATGGGCAACACAATTCTGGCGAACGCGGCTAGTCATTAATGCAACCCTTTAGTGGAGACCTGCTGCCTCTAGAACTTCGCGCGAGGATACAGCCGCTAAATCCGCTGCACTTCGCGTCGTAGATCCAGCGTAGGCCGCGCAGATTTGATAGCCGAATGCGTAACCAAACCATTTTGTAATCTCTTCTGCACCAAAAAACCATTTTGCTTGACTGAATTCAGTTAGATGGAGGTCCAAGTTTGCCTTCTCTATCTCGAGAGAAGAGATCGGGGCCTGACTATAGATTGGTCTGACTCCAGTAACCTCCTCCTCGAAAAGTTGGGCAAGACCTTCGCTCACCAACATGTCCCCGAGATCCCCATGGCAACCTGGTCCGCGCCAGCGCATGACATGGTGGAATTCATGAACAAGCGTGGAAAATATGTGCTGCTCACTGAGATTGAGGCAATCCGGGTCAATCGCAACAATGACGACATGGGGGCCATACGTGTAGCCACCAACTCCCATCTCTGAAATCGCCTCGTCGGGTGAGTCAATGAACAGAACATCGACGGCATCTGCACGAAGTAGGTCTTTGGCGATTCTCGCTGCCGACTCAAATGCCGCTTCGATTATTCCCCTGTAACGTTCGAGTCGACCGGACGCAGCGGCAAGGTGACTCTCTATCGGTGTCATTCTCGAATCCTCGCATCATTCATGATCAAAACTTCGACAATCCACCTCTAAATCCAAGCGACTTCATGACGGTTAAAATTGCCCAGCAGGTACAAGAAATAGAGCCCAACCCACACTGGTAACCCCACCAGTCATTAATGCAACCCCATCTGGAACAGACCCGCTGAGTCGTAGCGTGACCGTTTCCAGCACAAGAATCGATTTCGAGATGACACTTAACAGTCACAAGCGCCGCCCTCTGGGGCGATGTGATTTGATATGGAGGTGACAAGTCAACGCCTTTCAGTGAGAGAAATGACGTTGGCCGATGTTGAGGTTCGGATCAACTACTTTCATGACGCTTCAGATGACCATCTTCGCGTGATGGGAGTTGATAGGGCGCTACTGCCCTCACGAGAGGATTGGTACGCATTCTATGAAGAAGATTTGGCGCTTTCGATTCGAGACCGGACTACTTACTCGCTACTGTGGGAACTAGACAAACAAATAGTTGGGTTTAGTTCAGTATCCAACATTGTCTTTGGCGAAGAAGCTTTTTTGCATCTGCACATCCTGAGTCCAACACGACGCCAAGGTGGACTAGGAGCCGAGTTCGTAAGGAAATCAGCGAAAGTTTACTTTGAAGTTCTTGAGTTGAAGCGACTCTTCAGTGAGCCGAATGCTTTCAACATCGCCCCAAATCGGGCGCTACAACGTGCTGGATTTCGCTATCTGTTCACACATGAGACGACGCCGAGTCCGATCAACTTCCCTCAGACTGTGACTCGATGGGTCCTCCAAGGTAGTTGAGCCATTCCTCCATCGATTGGACCAACCAAGATCGCCAACGCGGCTTGGGTGCTACCCAAAGTTTGCAATATCAATTCTGTGTGAGAGATGCATTGATTTTGATTTGAGACTGCGGTGTCGATCCCATCGATTATGCGAAGACGATGGTCCGGTCGCCGACCAAGAAGATTCGATTTTCTGCGTAGAGCTTCACTGCTTTGGAAAGTACTCGTCTTTCAATGTCTCTACCTAATGAGACCAAGTTCTCTGGCGTCGAGGTGTGGGTTACATGTGCAACGTCTTGTTCGATGATGGGGCCTTCATCAAGGTCTGAAGTGACGAAGTGTGCGGTTGCTCCGATGACTTTCACGCCACGTGCATGAGCCTGGTGGTAAGGCTTTGCGCCTTTAAAGCCCGGCAGGAACGAATGGTGAATGTTGATCATCTTGCCGAGCATTGAATCGCAGAACTCGCCACTGAGGATCTGCATGTAGCGGGCTAAGACGACAAAATCGATGTCCAATGATTGGATTTCATCCTTGATGGCACTTTCTTGGGCGGGCTTGTCCATGCCAACCATCGAAGTGAATGTGATTTCATGAGATTCAACTAACGATCGAAGCTCTTCATGATTAGACATCACCAGAGGTATCTCGATGGGCAACTCCCCAAGCTCAAGTAGGAAAAGGAGGTCTCGAAGACAGTGGCTTTCCTTGGTCACCAGAATCAATGCCTTTCGTTTCTGACTTGCTGGCCTGATTTCCAATACAGGGGAGAAACCAGACGTCACCGATCGCAAGATCTTCTCCGCCTCTTCCACCGCTAGATCAGCCTCAAAGAGGGTCCGCATGATGAATGTTCGCGTTGTCGGATCAGTGAACTGTTGATTCTCAATGATGTTGCCCTTACATTCTAAAATCGCAGATGTTAAGGCGTGAACGATCCCTGGCTGATCAATGCACTGCAGAGTCACGACAAGATTCATGTTGCGAGAATAGCGGGAACTAGTGCGCCAATGTGAAACGTTTAAGCGCTTTGGGCGCCCACCAATTCAATTCACCGAATAATCGCATCAGCGCCGGTACTAAGAGTGCGCGGATGAGAGTTGCATCAAGTAAGACCGCGAACCCGACACCAAGACCCAGAAGTTTGATCGAAGTTACGCCGCTTGAAATAAAGGAGGCAAACACAACTGCGAGCAGCATCGCAGCTGCCGTAATAATTCGCGCAGAGCGCTGCAATCCCGTCGCCACCGCTTCGGTGTTGGATTTGCCGGCGAAATGTTCCTCCCGTATGCGCGACAGGAGAAAAATCTCGTAGTCCATCGAGAGCCCGAAGACCACCACAGCAACCAGAATCGTTGTTCCGGTATCAAGGGTGCCCGTTACTGTGAAATCCCCAATGAGCCATTTCATATGGCCATCGATGAAAATCCAACTCAGGACTCCAAGCGTCGCAACTAATGAGAGTCCATTTAGTATCACGGCTTTGATGGGCAGAATTATCGAACCCGTGAAGATGAATATGAGTATCAGAACGCTTAACGCAATCCACCCGAGTGCCCACGGCAACTTGTCAGCGATTCCATCTTGCGAGTCTGTGAAGTCGGCAGCGGCTCCACCGATGAGAGTCCCAGCAGGTGCATCGATTAACCGGAGATTATGAATAAGCGTCTGAGCGGCACTTGTCCGCGAACCAATTGATTGGATTGCCGTAACCCGCAGATCATTCCCGCTGACTTGTGGAGGGTTGATACGTATAACGCCTACAACGGATTTCACCTTATTGAGGTAAGCAGCAACTTCCTTCGACTTCTGGACTCCACCAGGAATAATGATTTCAATCGGACTGCTCTCTTGTCCCGGGAAACGGTCCAGAATCATTTTTGACGCGATGGCCGCACTATTCGATTTTGGTAGGACCCGTGAGTCGATTTGTGCGAAGGCAATATCTTTGATCGGTGCGGCCAAGACACCCAAAATAATCAAGGAAACAACTACAACTGGTACGGGTCGTCGCATGACGAATCGGGCCGTCCGTGCCCAACGACCCTCTTCTTTCTGGGTAATGGCCCCGCGACGGACGACCCCTTTGTCGATCCGATTGCCTAGTATTGCCAAGATTGCGGGAAGAGGAATAAGAGCGCCGACTACTGCGAGGGTAGTGACTGCAATTCCTGCATATCCAAAAGACTTGAGGAAACTGAGCGGAAAGAGCATGAGCGAACTGAGCGTGACAAGAACAGTCAAGCCCGAATAGAAGACCGTTTTTCCTGCACTCATGATGGTCGTGGTCACCGCTTCTTCGACGTTCTTTCCTGAATGCAATTCTTCGCGGAACCGATTGACGATGAGGAGTGCGTAGTCAATTCCCAGACCTAATCCAAGGCCGGTAATGAGATTGAGTGCATAAATGCTGACATTCGTGAAAAGTGTGAAAAGCAAGATGATGAAAAGCGCCCCGAGAATTGCGCTGATTCCGACCACTAGTGGCATCGCTGATGCAACTAACGCACCAAATACAAAAGCGAGCAGGATAAAGGTGAGAGGAATTGAGATTGCCTCCGCCAAGGCTAGGTCTTTAGAAATCTTGGAGTTAATCGCATGTGCAACCACACCAGCGCCCGAGGTGTAGACAGTGAGGGATTCGAACTTTCCTTCAAACTTCTCCTGAATCACTCTTCCCACATCTTCTATGCTTCCAAAATTCGTTTTCTCCGTATAGACGAAGAGAAAGGCTGCTTTCCCATCACTCGACATGAGAGTCGGTGACTTTCCGGAACTCCAATACGAGAGTGTTTGGGCCACCCCTGGCACAACTTTCACCTGAGATTCCAAACGAGACTCAGAGGCAATCACGGTTGCATCGTTTAGTCCCTTCATCCCCGAGTCGACGACGAGGACAACACTTGGATCCTTTACGTTGAAATGATCTGTCAGGTACTTCGATGCCTGAGCAGACTCACTTTTCGGATCTGAGTACCCGCCGCTATCTAGTTTGGAAATGACGGCGGAACCGATGGCGCCGGCGGATACAACGATGATGATGAAGAGAAAAAGGGTTATTTTCCGACGACGGACAACCAGGTGAGCAAGGGTGTCGAACACTAAAGACTCCAAATCTGAACAATCTAACGGCTGTTCAGGCTGTAATTGAGCATTGTCAAGATAGAGGGCACAATGGCCTCATGGCAATGGCAAAAGTGCATGATCCCTACCACCACGGTAATTTGGAATCAGCGCTTCTCTGTGCCGTTACGAAGATGATACGGGCAGCTGGTGCGTTATGAGTGAAGAATGGCCACAATCTTCAGCTGACGAACGCGACCCGCGCGATGATCAAGAAGATGAAAAGAAGCGAGACGAGCAATTGGAATCAGATCGACCACCCCATCACGAGTGAAAGACGTTTACTCGTCTAGTTAGGTGCTGTTGTTGAAGTTGGCGCAGCAGGTGCCGTGCTGGATGGTGCAGCAGGTGCAACAGAAGATGATGATGGAGCGGCGGAAGCTGTTGATGGCGCTTTTGAAGAAGATCCAGAATCGGTCTTGTAGAAACCTGAGCCCTTAAAGACGACTCCAACTGGGGAGTAGACCTTTCGTAATTGGCCGTTGCACTCGGGGCAATGGGTCAACGATGTATCGGTAAAAGCCTGGAATATCTCAAATTCGTGTTGGCAGGCGCTGCATGCATATTGGTACGTTGGCATAGAGCATCTGCCTTTCCTCACTAGCGTTCCCCATTAAAAATCCAGGGGCAGTAGAGAGAAGTCTAAAGAAGTGGGACGATAGAGGCGAATTGAAAGATATTGAGACGCTGAACGCAAAGGTTGGAGCATTGTGAGGCTACATAAAACCCTGGTGGGGGCGGTTCTGGCCTTCATTGCATTCGGATCGACCTGGTCGGCCAGTGCCAATTCACTCGTAAGCGCAACTCCTAATGCCGGAGCCGTGCTTACCTCCTCGCCCAGTGCAATCAGTATGACGACCGAGGCGCCACTCATTGATCAGGGAAATATGATCACCGTGCGCGATCCACAGGGCACTCGAGTAGATGACGGTACTTTGACTGTCAATGGGACCGATGTCGTGGCCGGTTTGAAATTGCTTACGGTCAGCGGTATTTACACCGTCTCATATTCGCTACTCACCGATAATGACATTCCACTTGAAGGCACGTACACATTTTCGTTTACCGCCCCCAGTGTGATCAGTTCTCCATCGCCTACTGTCATTACACCCTCTGCAAGCCCGGGAAACTCCCCGAGCAACTCTGTGGGAGTACCGACGTTGGTTATTGCTCTCATTCTCGCCGCAGTGGCCGTCTTCTTGTCCCTCTGCTTCTATGCGTGGAAGCTCATCACGAAACGATGACATTACTGGCGGCATCCGTCTCTTCGGCAGGACCTTTTGTCAATGCTCTAACAACAATGAGCAAGTTCTTTGGAATCACGGCGAGTGTCTGCCTCATCGGTGTCTTACTTTGCATGGGTTTCCTTCTAGAGGATAACGAAGGCGCCCTGGGCGCTGAAGCATTGAAGCTGCGCACTGTTGCTCTGTGGAGCGGCGGAATATGGGTTGTTGTTGCCGGGGCAAATATTGTTTTCACACTCGCCAATGTTCTGGATGAAACAATTGGGGCCGCATTAGATCCCACGACCCTTAGGTCTTTCGTCACCCAGGTGACCCTGGGCCAGTACATGTTTTTCCAATTGCTGGTAGCGATCCTCGTCGTAATCCTGGTACCGCGTGTGAAGCGCGTTGGCGGAGCAACCCTCCTTCTCCTGCTGGCACTGGTTGGCGTGGTTGCTCCCGTATTCCAATCACATTCGTCGGCAAGCGGATCGCACTCACTTGCGGTTGGGTCATTGGTTATTCACGTTCTCGCATTGATGCTCTGGGTGGGTGGAATCTTTGGACTTGGGCTGCTTGATCCGCACTCTCGTGTCATTGCAGCACCGCGGTTTAGTCAATTGGCACTCTGGGCGGTTGTCGCGGTTGTACTAAGTGGAGCCGCCAATGCATGGATTCGATTGGATTTTGCGGCCGCCTGGCACACGAGTTACGCACTCATCGTCATTGCCAAAGTGATTTTGACTGGCGGCTTGATTTTCATGGGATATCAACACCGACGCAACCTCAATTCAGGCAAAATGACCAGTATTCACTGGGCGAAATTTACTCAACTGGTTGGGATCGAACTTTCGATCATGATTATTGCGCTGGCACTCGGTTCGTGGCTCTCAACCAATCAGCCGCCCACTCCTACCGAAAACATTAAGTTTGATGCGGCCACCACAATTGCCGGTCTTCCTATGCCAGCGGCTCCCAACTTCACGAGACTATTTTTCGATTTCGATCCCGACGCACTCTTCCTGGGCATCGTCCTTCTCTCTACTGCGCTCTATCTACGGGGCGTCTATCGTCTGAGAAAACAGGGCGATTCATGGCCCATCTTTCGAACGATCTCATTTTTATCTGGGATGTACTTCATCACCTACGCAACAAGTGGCGGGGTTGGTGTCTATGCCCACTTCTCATTCTCGTATCACATGATCGCCCACATGATTCTGGGAATGATCGCCCCCATCTTTATTATCCTTAGTGCTCCTATCACTCTGGCTCTGCGAACCCTGCCGCAAGGCCGCACGCCGACTGAACGCGGAGTCCGCGGAACTCTGATCGCTGCTCTTCACTCCAAATTGGTGAGTGTCTGGGTGAATCCGGTTGTGGCGTTACTGCTTTTCGATGGTTCTCTATTTGCCCTGTACTTCACCTCATTATTTGGCGGGATGATGCAGAGCCACATTGGCCACTTCGCCATGAATCTCCATTTTGTTCTGGCAGGGCTTCTTTTCTTCCATGTCATTATCGGCGTGGATCCAAATCCAAAGCGCGTTCCGTATCTGATGAGAATCGTGATCCTTTTTGTCGCAATGAGTATTCACGCATTCTTCTCGGTGGCACTCATGTCTTCGACCGCGCTCCTTGACGGTGGCTATTTTGCACAGTTGCACCGCCCCTGGTCGCCCGATCTTCTCGCCGATCAACATCTCGCTGGTTCCATTGGATGGGCAATGGGGGAGATTCCTATATTGCTGGCGCTCGTGGCTACGTTTATTCTCTGGGTGCGGGACGACTCACATGAGGCAAAGAGAATTGATCGCAACGCCGAGCGCCTGGCCGCGATGGGCCAACCCGATGAGCTAGCGCAGTACAACGCCTACCTTTCTAGTCTTGCCGAGAGAGATAAGAAAGTAGAGGAAATCGAACGTGGCCACTGACGCGCTTTTTGAACTTCCATCTGAGTACCAAGATCTGCGCCAGAGCGTTCGCTCACTCGCGGAGAAAGAGATTGCGCCCTTTGCACATGCGGTAGATGAAGAGGCGCGCTTTCCTCAAGAAGCATTCGATGCACTTCAAGGTGCAGGATTAGCCGCAGCTCATGTTCCTACTGAATATGGCGGAGAAGGTGCTGATGCCCTTGGAGTAGTTCTCATTGTTGAAGAAGTAGCTCGGGCATGCGCGTCTTCATCTCTGATTCCGGCTGTCAACAAACTTGGTTCATTGCCTCTCATGTTTTCTGGATCGCAAGAGCAGAAGGAGAGATGGCTGCGTCCACTAGCTCAGGGGAAGGGGTTCTCGTACTGTCTCTCCGAATCGAGTGCTGGATCAGATGCCGCCGCAATTCGAACGAAGGCCACTAAGTCCGGAGATAAATGGATTATTAGCGGCAGCAAAAAATGGATTTCGAATGCTGGTTTCTCCGATTTCTACACGGTCTTTGCGTCGACAGATTCGAACAAGGGGGCCGAGGGGATAACAGCTTTCATTGTCGAAAAGAGTGACCCAGGGGTCTCTTTTGGAGCCCACGAGAAGAAAATGGGTTTCAGAGGGTCGCCCACTCGGGAGGTCTACTTCGACAATGTCGAACTCTCTGACGATCGACGCATTAGTGAAGTAAATGAGGGCTTCGCACTGGCGATGCTGACCCTTGATCACACTCGCATCACAATCGCGGCCCAAGCACTTGGAATTGCGCAAGGTGCCTTCGATATTGCCGCAAAATATGCTCACGAGCGCGAGCAATTTAACAAGCCGATATTCAATTTCCAAGCAATCCAATTTATGTTGGCAGATATGGCAATTGCAATTGCCGCAGCGCGTCAGATGACCTACGCGGCTGCCTCCAAGAGCGAGCGGAATGATCCAGACTTGAAGTTCTTTGCCGCAGCGTGCAAAACCTTGGCCAGTGACACGGCGATGCGGGTCACAACCGATGCGGTCCAGATTATGGGTGGATACGGCTATGTTTCAGATTATCCCGTCGAGCGAATGATGCGCGATGCGAAACTGACTCAGATTTACGAAGGCACCAATCAGATTCAAAGAATTGTTATAGCAAAAAATTTACCGAAAAATTAGTTAGTTTGGAAAGCGGATAATGAGATCGGGCGTCGCGCCCGCATCCAATTTGATGTCGTGCGGTTCGCGCGGAAGTGGATCGCTGGTGATTTCTCCTGAATGCACGATGCCCACTTTCCAACCTGGCATTGATGGGAGTGCGCGGTCGTAAAACCCCCCGCCTTGGCCAAGGCGGTAGCCCTGTTGGTCCAAATGCAGGCCGGGGACAATCACGACATCTATATCTGAGATGTCATCGCGTTCTTTTCCAATGGGCTCGAAAAGTCCCTTGCTCTCTTTGAGAGACTTAGCATCACCGTTCCATTCGACCCACTGCAAGACTTTTCCGTGGACTCGTGGAAGGAGAATGGTTACTCCGCGGGCAATGAGTTCTCGATTCAATTCCTTCGTACTTGGCTCATCGCCGGTGGAGATGTAACTTGTGACACATTTCGCGGCTCTCATTTCCGGGGCATCTAATAAGAAGGTAAAAGATGCGGGCACGTATCGGTCTTTTCGCTCCCACCGATATCGATCCCGAAGTGCTTTCTTAGCGTCTTTCCCTGAATTCGTTTTCACCCAAATCCCCTGCAAATCCCTAGAAGTATTACTTTTACAAGTATGGTGTGATTATGTCAGAGCAAGTGCGTGTCGATGAATTTCTTACTTCCCTACTTGCCATCTGCAAGCCGCTGGACGCTTTTGATATGCCCCTGCTGGACGCTCATGGCGCCACCCTTGCCGATGACGTCTACTCAGGTGATCGCTTGGTCATGAAGGCTGGTTCGAGAATTAGATCGACGCAGATAGGACTGGCTGCTTCCATCGGATTAAGACAACTTCCTACTCGTCCCCACCCACGGGTGGTTGTTATTTCGGCGGGTCCTGATCTGGTTGAGCCGGGAAATCACCTCAAAATTGGCGAAGAGTATGAAACCAATTCGTGGTTGCTTGCGACCTCCGTCCGCGAAGCAGGTGCAGTCGCCTATCGAGTCTTCTCAATTCCAGAGGATGAGGAGCAGCTCAAAGGAGTGGTTGAAGACCAACTCGTCCGTGCCGATCTCATCATTGTGAGCGGAGAAAGAGGCGGTGACTCCTTCGATCTCATCACACGCGCATTGAGTTCACTGGGCGAGATCACGACAGTGGATCTAGCAATTGAGGCCAGCGGAAGGCACAACTACGGTGTCATTGGTCCAGATAAGACGCCGGTCGTCACTCTTCCCGGTGATCCCATCTCCGCCTACATTTCCCTCGAACTCTTCATCCGGCCAATGATCAGAACCATGCTCGGGTCCACCAATATTCATCGCCCATCGGTTAAGTCTCGACTGGAGCGTCCTATCGCGTCGGCCAGTGGGTCTCGTTCGTACGTGAGGGCCCACCTTTCTGAAGATGGAAGGTCAGTGAGAGCGCTTCCTTCTCAGGAAGATCTAGCCACGCTCTCGGATTCAAATGCACTGATCGCTGTACCTGAATCGGACGTTGATTTGGAAGCGGGTGCCGAGGTTACGGTGGTTGTGCTCCGCCGTAGATATTTTTAGATTACGACTATGGAGCGCGCGGCTCGGTGGCCAGTTGTTCTAGAAGATGGCGGCGTAACCCTTCAACCACTACGTTTTCGCGATCGAGCTGCCTGGGATGAAGTTCGCGCGATAAATCGCGAATGGCTCAGTCCGTGGGAAGCCACCCTCCCTCATGTTCCGCGAGAGCCAGTCGAAATGAAATTGCCGACGTTCTACCAGAAAGTGGTCTCACATAATCGAGAAGGGCGGGCTTTTCGCTCATTGAATCTCGCCATCTGGTACAAGGGCGCACTTGTAGGTCAAATAACACTCGGTGGAATCATCTTCGGAGCGCTTCGGGGAGCACATATCGGGTACTGGATTGATAAGCGATATGCCAATCTTGGAATCACTACCAAGGCCGTCACGATGATTACTGACTATGCATTTGATGTACTGGGGCTCCATCGCATTGAAATAAACCTTCGTCCAGAAAACGCGGCTTCTCGACGAGTCGCCGAGAAATCGGGCTATCGCCTCGAAGGAGAGCGACCCCGTTATCTCCACATTGATGGGAAATGGCGGGACCACATCTGTTTTGTTCGCGAAAATCCAAAGATCACATAGGTCCAGTCTCGCAAAACTGAGAAGAATCTCTGAGAAAAAAAGTACGCAAATCGGGCGCTTAAATCCACCAAAGGGTGTATTTCGCCCCCTATCTTTAAGCATCATGGCTTCCGGAATCATCTATCTATCGATCGTTGGGATGTGGGTTGCCTATTTTGTTCCTCGATGGGTCCATAGCCATGAAGAATCTTCTGGAAAATCTGTAGAGCGATACAAGAGCGCATTGCGAACTGTCACCAGTGGATCGGCTGACGAATCCATCGCACGCGCAATAGTTCATTCTGATCTCGATTACGAAGCAAGGGTGGCACAAGTTTTGATGCGGCGAAGAATAGTTTTTGGGTTGCTCATTGCCGGATTACTAATCACCCTCTCGCAAGCTATATTTAATAGTTTGTCATTAACTTATTCGCTAATACCAGTAGTTGGCTTTGCTTTCTATGTTGCACACGTTCGTCGTCAAAGTGTTGCCGACCGACTTCAGCGTCGTCGAGTAAATCAGTTGCACCGAACAACTGCAGGGGTGTCAACAACAAATCTTTCAAAAGTATTTACACCGAATGAGAATCGCGATCATTGGGTGCCACTTGCAGAGCGTGAAATTTCTGGTGTTGTAATTTTGCCTAAAGGAACATCGCAAGTGCGCAATTCATGGTCACCACAAGATGTGCCTGTTCCTACATATGTTTATGCTCCTAAGGCGGTTGCCTCCAGCAGAATCATCGACCTCACCATTCCTGGGGCCTGGTCGGATGAGCAGGAGCGCCTGGCCCAGGAGGCTCTATCAGCTGTGGCTCCAACTCGCGATGAGGTCTTTGATCAGCAAATGGCCGAAGAAGCCGTCGAGCGTCTTCGCATCAACCGCGCTGCCAACGAATAATTTCTAGCGCGCTGGCGCTTGCCCACACATACCCCGTACCATCTGACTCGCCCGTAAGGGGCTGTAGCGCAGTTGGTAGCGCGCCTCGTTCGCAATGAGGAGGCCAGGGGTTCGATTCCCCTCAGCTCCACTTTTTTGATTAAATTCGACGAGGGGTAGATTTCATGGAAAATCCATCCGATCGGACTGTTCAAACGTACCGAGAGAATTTTGCTAAATATCTCGAACGAACCCCAAGTGAAACGCTAGGCGAATTCAAGGAGTGGCTGGATGCTTTTGCTTCCCAGTTGTTTGAAAAGATGGATGCCCCACGATATTTTCGTTATTACACGGAGCTAACGATACGAGAAATCTTTGGCGGGTTGCCCTTCGAAGTTATCGGCGTATCGCAGGCAGAAAATGGGAAATGGCTTCACATTATTGTGAAGGTTCAAAAATAGTTATGGCAATAAACATCACCTATTTCGCGCATGGCACCTCAACCGACAACGAGAAAGGAATTTCCTCGGGTTGGCTTGATGCAGAACTCTCCAAAAGGGGAGTCATGCAGTCGGTTGAACTGAGGGATCAACTCAACGGCTATTCATCTTTAGTTGTAGAACCAATGCTTGAGAAAGCGATAACCGAAAGATTTCCTAATGGGGAATGTTTAGAGGATGTAAAGGCGAGAATCGAGGATTTTCTCAGGTTCTTAAAAGCCGAACATGAAGGAAAGAATGTGGCCCTGGTAGCGCATAGGGCGCCGCAACTAGCTCTTGAAGTTTTGCTCAACAGAAAGACCTGGGAGGAAGCGTCAGCAGAAGGTTGGAGAAAAATTGGCGCGTGGAAGCCAGGATGGGACTATTTATTGGAATAAGAATTCTTGAAACCCAAATCCTTTATCAACTTCTCGAGCGGAAGACTTTCAGTTCCTTCGGCGAGACGTTCGCGGACTCGCTCGGCTAGCAGGATCTCTTCGATTTCTGGGATGAGTCGTTCAAAGAGTGAGAAGGGAAGCATGACGCCCTCTGGCTTGCGATGACTGCCAAAGAGGACAGGTGCAGAGGAGATGCCCTCTTTTCGGAAGCGCATTACTATCGAAGATAGTTCAGCACGCGCTTCACTCGTGGGAAGGACTTCCATCAGGTTCCGTTTCATGGAGAAAGGGTGCCATCTTTCCTAGCAGGAATATGTACATATTTAGGCCTATTTTCGAAGGTCATCACGCCTGGGGAGACCGGATAGGGGCAATAATGTGCTCGGCAACTCGTCTCATTTGCGTACGAATATAAGCGCCAACATCGATTTGCCCCCACCTTTTGGCGGCGGATGTCCGATTTGCCCCCCACCTTTTGGCGGTGGATGTCCGATTTGCCCCCACCTTTTGGCGGCGGATGTCCGATTTGCCCCCCACCTTTTGGCGGTGGATGTCCGATTTGCCCCCCACCTTTTGGCGGTGAATCGTCAGAGAGCGACTCTAGACTCGCTTGTATGCGAGATGATGAACTGCGAAGGATTCTGACAGACGCAAATCCGTGGTGGGGTGCTGCTGCCACATTTGGAAATAGGACAGCCTGGGTTCACAGTCATCGAGTAATGACAGGTAGGACTGAATTTGATTTGGGGTATCGAAATCAAATTCTGAAAGATGTTGCGACGGGTCCAATTACCGATTCGCTTATTTTGCTTGTAGGACCTCGACGAGTCGGAAAATCCGTAGTTCTTATTGACTGCATTGCAAGTCTGTGTGCGAGAAGCGATATAGATCCGCGTCAAATAGTTCACCTACCATGCGACGGTTTTGCCACTCGCGATTTGAGGAGAGCGATCACATTGGCTCGCGAGATGACGAGGTCAATTGATCAAGCTTCGCCAGAGCCTAGAATCTGGTTTTTTGACGAGGTTGGAACAATTCGAGGCTGGAGCGCCACCTTTAAAGCCGCGAGGGATCAAACGTTATTTGGAAGTGATTGCGTCATTGCAACTGGAAGTCGTTGGATCCCTGGAGAAGATGTGGGAGGGAATCTCTTTGCAGGAAGAGCCGGGCAAACCGCTGAGAGGAGACTAAGACCTACATCCCCAATGACATTTCGAGAGTATCTGAATATCTCGCGTCCCAATCTCCACCAGATCGAAAGACTCGAATTGCCAGAGGTTCAATCGAATGTCGCTAGGCAAAGTCTTGAGACCGTTCAATTTGGATTAGATGCCTATGATTTAGCATGGCAAGGGTACTTGTCTTCTGGTGGATATCCTCGTGCCGTATCGGAATATCACACTACGGGAGTTGTGAGTAGTTCATTCGTGAGAGATGTTGAGTCGTCCCTTCGAGGGGAAGTTGATCCTAATTCTTCACCAGATTCGATTCCTCTTTTGCTAGAACTCTTAAGCAAACGTGCCACGGGTCCATTTAATATGCGTAATGCTGCCGAAGTTTTGGGGTATAGCCGAGATCAGTTGGCGACAAGAATTGATCGTCTAATTGGGAGTTTTGCAGTATTGAAATGTCCTCAAAGGGATGATCATGGACGTGAGATTTCTGGTTCGCAGCCCAAGTTTTACTTAGCCGACCCATTACTTTCTTGGTTGCCTTCGATTTTGAGAGCAGGCTGCGCATCGCCCGATTTCACAACCCTTACGGAAATGACTCTAGGGACTTCGTTGGCAAGGGCTATTGATTACACAGAGCAAGGTAGATGGGCATCTGCAGACACGATTGGATATGAGAGGACAGGCTCAGGAAATGAAATCGACTTCTCGCCCGTTGCTGTACCAACTTCTTCTGGTCCGCAAGAAACCATCCCAATAGAGTCGAAATGGGTTGATGACGGATGGAGGAGTGAATCGCGACCAATCATCGGAAAGTATGGATTTGGAATTGTCGCAACAAAATCAGTACTAGATTTGTCAGGAGATGTGTGGGCCGTTCCCGCCCCCTTAGTAGCAATGCTTCTTGAATGATTTTTCTTTTTGCGTTCCAATATTTTTGACCACTAAATCCAGGACGGGAACCACATCAATCTATGCCAGGCGTCATAACTAATTACCGATCCGGTAAATAACGGCCAGAAGTAAATGAAATTCGCGGCGATCAAGAGTACGAGGACTGCGATGAGGATCTTGGATTTCTTTCCCCAGGGTGGTTCTCCCAGTATTTTCTGGGCGCAATAGACCAGCGCAAGAATGATGAAGGGCTCGAAGACGATCGCGTAAAAAGTGAAGACCGTTCTTTTCTGGAATAAGAACCAAGGTAGATAGCCCGCGGCGACTCCAAGGAGAATGATCCCAGCAGTGAAATCTGGCATTCGAAACGCGAGACTTCTCATCCAGAATCCCAGAACTGTTGCGAGGGCAAAGATGCCCAACCACCAGAGCAGCGGCGTTCCAAGGGCAAGGACCTCTTGCGAACAGTTGTCGCTGCCGCAGGTGTTGGGGGCCTCGTAGAAGAAGGAGGTCGGTCTTCCCATGATCAGCCAACTCCACGGATTTGCTTGATAGGAGTGTGGCGTGGTGAGGGTGGTGTGGAAATTGAGAATCTCTGCGTGGTAATGCCAGAACGAGCGAAATGACTTTGGAATGACACTCCAGGATGTCGACCTTGAATCGGCCCAATGGCGATCCCAACCGCGAGAACTCAAAAACCAACCAGTCCAACTCAATACGTAAGTGACTAGGGGGACAATCGCGAATTGCACGATCCGTTTTAGGAGGAGTTTGAACCAGGGCTCCATCCGGTGTCGATCTCGATAGATCGCCAGAAGTGCGAAGGCGGCCAGAAAATAGAGGGCGCTCCACTTTGTTCCCAGGGCGAGCCCAAACCAGATTCCAGACCGCCAGTAATGTTCTTTCAGCCAGGCATAGACGGCAAGGAGAATAAATAAAGTGAGAAATAAATCCAGGAGCGCGGTCCGTGAGTGGACGAGGTGGAGTCCATCTAGCGCCATCAGTAGTGAGGCCAGAGCAGCGAGTCTGCGAGAGTTGAAGAGTTTCCTTGCGATTCGTCCGACGAGGTAGATGGTCAGTGCACCAGCGACTGCGGCGGCAAAGCGCCAGCCAAATTCATTGTTTCCAAAAATCTTGATTCCAAGTGCGATGCACCATTTACCGGCCGGTGGATGAACGATGAATTCCGGTGACGATTTCGTGACTTCGACTCCGTATTTGAGAAGATCACGCGCCCCGTCTACGTAGTAGACCTCATCGAAAACGAAACCCTTGGGTGTGGCCAGATCCCAGAGCCGCAATCCAAAGGAGATGAGCGCGATGAGAAAGGGTGCCACTGGGTTAGCCTAGGCGAGATTAGTTACTTTACTGAGAGGATTTAGCCGTGACTTTGATTCTTGCGGCAACTCCACTGGGAAATCCAGGCGATGCAAGCGCCCGCCTTAAGGAAGCGATTGAGAGCGCCATAATTGTGGCCGCAGAGGATTCTCGGAAATTTCATCGTCTCTGTAAAGATCTTGAACTCGACTTCAAAGGCCGAGTCATCTCCTTTTTCGAAGGCAACGAAGAAGAGCGGACTGCCGAAGTTCTGATGATTCTTAACTCTGGATCATCGGTCCTTGTGCTCTCTGATGCAGGAATGCCGACAATCAGCGATCCCGGGTTTCGACTGATGCGCGCTGCCATCGCGCAGGGGATTCCAGTCTCTGTGATTCCAGGACCCAGCGCAGTCACTATGGCGATTGCGCTTTCAGGATTGCCAACCGACCGATTTGTATTTGAGGGTTTCTCGCCGCGGGCGAAAGGTGCCCGACAGAAATTTTTTGAGAATCTGCGAAATGAAGAACGAACTATCATTTGGTTTGAAGCTCCGCATCGCCTAGCCGATTCATTGGAAGATGCGGTCCTAGTTTTTGGCGAAAATCGCCGCGGTGCCATCTGCCGAGAAATGACAAAGCGGTATGAAGAGACAATTCGCGCCACACTGGGCGAACTCAAGACGTGGGCGCAGGACAATGAAGTACGTGGCGAGATCACCATGGTTCTGGAAGGGGCGCCGACAAATGCAGCCGAAGTCACCGCCACCGGAATTGTTACGCGGGTGAAGGAATTTGAGGCGGCGGGAATGGATAGAAAATCCGCAATCGCCACCGTCGCTGCAGAATTCTCCCTTCCCAAGCGGACCGTCTTCACTGCGATGGTCGAGTCGAAATCAACCTCTAAGATAACGACATGACGAATTCAGCGCAGGGTAAGACTTTTTACCTGACGACTCCTATTTATTACGTCAATAGCGCTCCGCACATTGGCCACGCTTATACGACGGTCGCCGGAGATGTCCTCACTCGTTGGCACCGTCAAAAAGGTGAACCTGTCTGGTATCTCACCGGCACCGATGAGCATGGCGAGAAGATTCTTCGTGCCGCCCAAGCAAATGGAGTCACCCCGCAAGAGTGGGTCGATCGATTGGTCGAGACCGAGTGGAAGCCAAATTGGCGCGCGCTCAATATTGCCAATGATGACTTTATCCGCACCACCGAAGTGCGCCACACAGAGCGAGTTCAGCGATTCTTGCAAGGATTGAAAGACGCTGGATATATCTACTCTGGAAAGTATGAAGGTCCTTATTGCGTGGGATGTGAAGAATTTAAACTTGCCGGCGATCTCGTTGAAGTTGGCGGCCAGCAGACCTGTTCGGTCCATGGCACCCCCATTGAAATTGTCAAAGAAGACAACTGGTTCTTTCGTTTATCCGACTTTGTCGAACCACTTCTCAAACACTACGAAGAAAATCCGCAATCCTGCCAACCAGATACGGCACGGAATGAAGTTGTCTCCTTCCTGAAAAGCGGCGTCACTGATCTCTCGATTTCTCGCTCTACTTTCGACTGGGGCATTCAAGTTCCTTGGGATAAAGATCAAGTTTTCTACGTCTGGTTTGATGCGCTTCTCAACTACGCAACTGCAGTCGGTCTTGGTGATGATCCAACAAGTGAAGGCGGAAAGAAATTTGCGCAAGTTTGGCCGCCGGATGTGCACCTCGTCGGTCGCGAAATTCTTCGCTTCCACTCTGTGATTTGGCCAGCGATGCTGATGGCTGGCGGGTTGGCGATACCGAAGAAAGTATTTGCTCATGGATGGCTCCTTGTTGGTGGCGAGAAGATGAGCAAGAGCAAGCTCACTGGAATTGTTCCAAGCCAGATCACAGATCATTTCGGGGTAGATGCATTTCGCTATTACTTCCTACGCGCGATTCCTTTCGGCAGTGATGGCTCTTTCTCTTGGGAAGATATGCACGCGCGATACACCAGCGAATTAGCAAATGATTTCGGCAACCTTGCCTCGCGTCTGGCAGCGATGGTTGCAAAGTACTGCGATGGAGTTCTGCCAGCGGTGAAGCACGATCCCGAATTGCAGGCTTTTTTGCATGCGACCGTCGAGAAGGCTGACGCCGCGATCTGTGACCTGGATTTCCAGGGTGGAATCGTGGCAATCATGGAATTCTGCAAGCGGGTCAATGGCTATGTCACCGAACAAGAGCCGTGGATCCTGGCTAAAGATCCGGAGAATAAAGAGCACCTGGAGGCGGTTCTTTACAACACCGCTGAGTCACTACGCGCACTCGCAGTTCTACTCAATCCCGTCATGCCGGCGACCTGTGAAATTCTCTGGGACTCACTAGGCGCAAATGAATCCATTGGCAAACTCGCCGATCAAAAGATTGATGATGTCGCCACGTGGGGGCAACTTCCAGTTGGCTCGGTCGTTACAAAGAGCGCCATTCTCTTTCCTCGACTAGATGTAATCGCGTAACCACTATGGCTGATCGCCACAATCGAGACATTGATCGTCCGCTCGCTCCACTTCCCGAGCCACTTCCTGTTACGACCGTTGATTCTCATGCGCACCTTGAGATCATCACCGACACCGCACCTAATTCACCTGAGGTCGGTGAGATTCTCGCGCAAGCGAAATCTGTCGGCGTCGATCGTGTCGTCCAGGTGGGGTATTCAGCCGAGCAATCGCAATGGTGCGTGGACGCAGCCGAGTATTGGAATGACACAGTTCTTGCCGCGGTGGCATTGCATCCGAATGAAGCACCGGTTGTTAAAGACCTCCAACATGATTTAGCAATCATCGCCAAACTCGCCGAGCATCCACGGGTTCGCGCAATTGGTGAGACCGGTCTGGATTATTTCCGTACTCCACCAGAATTGCGTGGAGTTCAGCAGGAATCTTTTAAGTGGCACATTGAATTGGCGAAGCGAACCAAGAAGGCCTTGGTGATTCACGACCGCGACTCGCATGAGGACATCCTCTCCATCTTGTTAGAAGTTGGCGCCCCGGAGAAAACGGTTTTTCACTGCTTCTCTGGCGATGTCGCGATGGCCAAAGTCTGTATCGAGCGCGGCTACATTCTTTCTTTCGCTGGCACCCTGACTTTCAAGAATGCGCCGCAACTGCGCGAAGCCGTGAAGTTGGTGCCGATTGAGCAACTGCTTGTCGAGACCGATTCGCCTTTCCTCACGCCCAGTCCGCACCGTGGAAAACTTAATACCCCTGCGCAAATTGCCACGATCGTCCGTGCGGTGGCAGATGAACGTGGGGACGATTTAACCGTGATAGCGACTGCTTTAAGTGCCAATGCCGAGCGCATATTTGGGCCGTTCTCCGCGTGAGTCTCCTGGGAGCCGCAGAAATTCGAGCCCTGGCAGCAGAACTCGATCTCAAGCCTGCAAAATCACTCGGGCAGAATTTCGTTATTGACTCCAATATCTGCCGCAAGATCGTCCGTCTTGCTGGTGTGACTGCAGATGATGTTGCTCTTGAAATTGGTCCCGGACTCGGTTCGCTTACTCTCGCACTACTGGAGGAAGCCAAGTCAGTCATCGCAATTGAGATCGATCCGCGGCTTGCCCAGCAATTGCCGATCACTGTTACCGCGCATTCGCAGAAGATTGCGGACCTCACCGTGATCAATCAGGATGCTCTGCAAATTAATGAACTACAGACTAGCCCAACCGTCCTGGTGGCCAACTTGCCGTACAACATTTCGGTCCCGGTGTTACTTCACTACCTGGAGAAGTTCCCGACTCTCCGATCTGGGATCGTGATGGTTCAAGCAGAGGTCGCTGATCGCCTTGCGGCCAGACCTGGCTCGAAGGATTATGGAATCCCCAGTGTCAAAACTGCCTGGTGGGCGAAGATGTCACTGGCCGGCACAGTCTCGCGTTCTGTCTTCTGGCCCGCGCCCAATGTTGATTCCAAGTTGGTTAGTTTTGTGCGGCATGCCACACCAGCGGATGAGAAGTTACGCCCCATTGTTTTCACCGCGATCGATTCAGCATTCTCGCAACGGCGAAAGATGTTGCGCTCGGTACTCAAAGGTTGGCTGGGTTCTTCAGAGACTGTCGAAGCAGTACTGGCAAAGGCGGGAATCGACCCCACATTGCGCGGGGAAGCACTTGAGATTGGTCACTACTGCGAGATTGCACGCGCAGTCGAGGAATTGGCAATAGGGTTTTAGCATGACAAGCGTGGTGCCAAATTCTGTGATGGTGCGCGTTCCAGGGAAGATCAACCTGCAACTCTCTGTCGGTCCCAAAGAATCAGATGGATATCACAACGTTGTCACTGTTTTTCAATCAGTTTCCCTCTATGACGAAGTCACTGTTTCGCGCGAGGAAATGGGCGTTGGCTTAACCGCCAAGATCTCCGGTGATCACACCCACGGCGTTCCGACCGATGAGACCAATCTCTCGTGCCGCGCCACCATGCTGATGTGCGAAAAGTATGACCTGCCACTGGATTTAACCATCTCCATTAAGAAATCTATCCCTGTTGCCGGGGGGATGGCTGGCGGAAGCGCTGATGCCGCCGCGACAATCTTGGCTCTGGATTCGCTTTTCTCACTCGGACTCACACGGGAGGAAATGCACCAAGTCGGCTCACTGCTGGGCAGCGATGTTCCATTTATGTTGAGTGGCGGAACCGCAGTCGGTCGCGGACATGGCGATGAAGTAACCGCAGCACTTTCGCGCGGTACGTATCACTGGGTGCTTGCACTCTCTACCTCTGGTCTCTCTACTCCCTCTGTCTACAGTGAATGCGATCGGCTTCGTGAAGGTATGAAGATCTCAACCCCACAACTCAACGATCATCTGTTGCAGGCGTTACTGACCGGTGATCCGGTGGCACTTGGAAGAACGTTGGTCAACGATTTACAACCTGCTGCTTGTTCATTGAAACCAGCACTGCGACTAATTCTCGATGTGGGAATTGATTACGGCGCACTTGGTTCGATCGTCTCTGGTTCTGGACCGACAGTTGCGTTTTTAGTTTCCGATGAAGACCACGCACTTGACCTTGCAGTTGCTCTGACATCCAGCGGTGTTGTCGGAAGTGTGACTCGAGTAAGCGGACCGGTACCTGGTGCTCGGATTGTTGAGATTCACTAGTTGCTTGTAAAAAAAAGAATTACTGCTCGTCGAAGGGCGCTTCAATCTCACTGAGCGACGAGGCAAGTTTTACTTGATCAGCCTTGGACATGTTCTTCAAAATCTCACTCTCGCGCTTCAACAACTCTTCCATCGCCGTGTCCACTGCGCGCATTCCGCTCTTGGTCAACGTCACGAGAGAGCCCCGACCATCTTCGGGATCGGGCTGGCGGGTGATAAGGCTGAGCTCTTCCAGGCGATCAAGGCGATTGGTCATCGTTCCGCTGGTCACCATCGTCTCCTGCATCAATTGTCCGGGGGAGAGTTGGTAGGGAGCACCGGCTCGGCGCAGCGCAGCCAGAACATCGAAACTCCAGGTATCCAGATCGGCAAAGGCATTGCGCCGAGCAATATCGAGGTGGCGGGCAATGCGGGTGATTCGGCTCAGGACCTCCAGGGGTGAGAAATCCAGGTCGGGTCGTTGGCTCTTCCAGGCGGCAACGAGCCGGTCTACCTCATCCCTCATTGCCACCCCCCTTTGCCAGGTTTGCCAGGTTTGCCAGCGTGTTCACTCAGAAATCCGATACTAGCCAGGTTAGTGGTCAAAACTACGTCCGCCATACGAGAGAATACGTGTTCCGCCATTGTGTAGTGGCTAGCACATGGGCCTTTGAAGCCCAGGGTCCAGGATCGATACCTGGTGGCGGAGCAAACTTGTTTGCAAAGCCCAACAGGGTGGCGGAGCAAACTTGTTTGCAAAGCCCAACAGGGTGGCGGAGCGTTTAGGCTAGGAACAGTAAGAAGATCCATTGGCGCTAGCGATGGGAGCGTTGCTTGAGCCGTCTTGATTATGTGATCGTCTTAGCGGCCGGAGAAGGCACGCGGATGAAATCAACAACGCCCAAGGTCCTCCACACCATTGCAGGTCAATCCCTTTTAGGCCATGCTCTTACCGCCGTTGAAGCATTGGCACCTGCCGAAGTCCGAGTTGTCATCGGCGCAGGTCGCGAGAAAGTCCAAGAACATCTAGAGAAAATTTCGCCGCAATCCCTCGCCATTGTTCAGGAGCATCGCGGCGGCACCGGGCACGCGGTTCAGTTAGCGTTGGCAAGTGCTGAGACAAAGGGCACTGTACTGATCGTTTATGGCGATACTCCGCTCCTTTCGAGCGAGACGCTTCGCCAATTGATCGCTGCGCACAATGAGGGCGGATTCGCCGCGACCGTCTTGACCGCCGAATTTCCAGACCCGACCGGATACGGTCGGATTATCCGCGCTGAAAATGGCGACCTCATCCGCATTGTGGAAGAACGCGATGCAACGGATGTCGAAAAAGAAATTGATGAGATCAACTCAGGTGTTTATGTTTTTGATCTGGCAAAGTTGCATCGCGCGATTGCCAAACTCACTGATGACAATGCCCAAGGTGAGCTCTACTTGACGCAGGTCATCGAAATCCTTCGCGCCGATCATGAACGTGTCGTTCCGATTATTACCCCCGATTACATCGAGATTCTCGGCATCAATGACCGCGTCCAAATGGCTGAGTGTGCCGCGATCATGCGCGATCAGATCAACGATGCTTTCATGCGAGCTGGAGTCTCGCTGATCGACCCGACAACCACTTGGATTGATACCTCAGTAAAGATCGCCGCAGATGCCGTCATCTATCCGGGCACCGCAATCTCTGGGAATTCAATCATCGCTGAAGGCGCCATCATCGGGCCTCGCACCACACTGATTGACTGCAAGGTGGCGGCGCGCGCCACCGTCATTGAGTCCTTCTGCAACGGAGCCACGATCGGTGTCGAAGCAAGCGTCGGACCATTTACTTATCTCCGTCCGGGCTCAGTCCTGAGTCGGAAGAGCCGCACGGGTGCTTATGTGGAGATGAAAAACGCCACTCTGGGTGAGGGATCGAAGGTCCCACACCTCTCCTACGTCGGAGATGCCACCATCGGTGAGGGCACCAACATCGGAGCGGCCACAGTTTTTGTGAATTACGACGGAGTTGAGAAACATCACACCACAGTTGGAGATCACGTCCGGATCGGCAGTGACACCATGTTGGTCGCACCGCTCTCGATCGGAGATGGCGCTTATACCGCCGCGGGTTCAGTCATCACCGAAGACGTTCCAGCCGGCGCAATCGGGGTTGGCAGAGCGAAGCAGAGAAATGTCTTAGGGTGGGTCCTACGCAAACGCCCTGGTACTAAATCAGCCGCTGCCGCAGAATCAAGCTCCGAGAAAGGGAAACCCACTTCATGAGCGAATTGAAACTCGCCTCCGAAAAGCGCTTACGAATCTTCTCCGGTCGAGCCTTTCCAGAGTTAGCAGATCAAGTCGCCTCCGAACTCGGTATCCCTATCACCCCAACAGCTGCGTATGACTTCGCAAACGGTGAAATATTTGTTCGCTTCGAAGAAAGTGTCCGTGGATGTGACGCGTTCGTCATTCAGTCTCACTCCACTCCGATCAATAAACAGATCATGGAACAACTGATCATGATCGATGCACTCAAGCGTGCATCAGCCAAGCGAATTACTGTTGTCGCTCCTTTCTATGGATATGCCCGTCAAGATAAGAAGCACCGCGGTCGCGAGCCAATCACCGCGCGATTGATGGCCGACCTTTTCAAAACCGCTGGCGCAGACCGCCTCATGGTTGTCGATCTTCATACCTCGCAAATTCAAGGATTCTTCGATGGTCCAGTGGATCATCTCTTCGCACTGCCACTTCTTGCTAATTACGTCGGAAGCAAAGTAGACCGTTCACGTCTGACCATTGTTTCGCCAGACTCAGGTCGCGTCCGCGTTGCAGAGCGATGGTCGGATCTTCTCGGTGGCTGCCCCATTGCATTTATCCATAAGACCCGCGACCCACGTATTCCAAATGAAGCCGTTGTTGGCCGCGTCGTTGGTGACGTCGAAGGTCAAACCTGCGTTGTTATCGATGACATGATCGACACCGCCGGCACTATTACAAAGGCCGTGGATGCTCTCTTTGATAGCGGTGCAAAGGAAGTCATTGTCGCTGCCACTCACGCAGTTCTTTCCGGCCCTGCCGTTGAGCGCCTGAAGAATTCACGGGTCAGCGAAGTCGTCGTCACAGACACACTTCCCATCTCGGAGGAATCACGATTTGACCGCCTCACCGTTCTCCCAATTGCCCCGCTTTTAGCCCGGGCCATCAAGGAAGTATTCGAAGATGGTTCGGTTACCAGCCTCTTTGACGGGATGAGTTAAGCCACATTTTCGTTTTAACGTCCCGTTATTAGCCATCCATTGGTGGCTTATTGGTCCAGAAGTTACTCGGATTTGGTGAAAGCACGCTCCATTGGCTAATCTTTGGTCAGTTCCGGCGAGGGTAAGCACACCGTAATCGACGGTTTTCGAAAGTCGACGATTTGAACGTGCGCTCCTGGTCGAAACCAACGTGAAGGTACCGAAGGTTCGAGATCAATAGGGAGATTACATAATGGCCGAGATCATCATCAATGGCGTGAGCCGTACCGAATTTGGTAAGGGCGCATCACGTCGAGCACGTCGCGATGGCTTGGTCCCTGCAGTGATCTACGGACACGGTGCAAAGCCTTCACACATCAACTTGCCAGCCCGCGAACTCGGTACCGCGCTGAAGCAAGCCAACGTCCTTCTTGACGTCGTTGTTGATGGAAAGACCGAGCTCACACTTCCTAAGTCAGTCGTCCGCCACGCAATCAAGGGAACCCTTGAGCATGTTGACCTCGTCATCGTCCGTCGTGGTGAAAAGGTCACCGTATCGGTGCCAGTCCACACCTCCGGTGAATTCGATCGCGACGGAATCCTCGAGCACATGAGCACCGTCGTTGAAATTGAAACTGAAGCAACTAATATTCCTAACTTCTTCGAGTTAGACCTCACCGGTCTTGTCGCAGGTCTCTCCCTTTATGCAGAGGACATCAAACTTCCAGCAGGCGTCACATTGATCTCTGATCCAAAGATGCCGATCGTCCACCTCTCGGTGCGCTCAAGCCATGACGATCTTCCAGAGGCTCCAGTAGCTGAGGTCGCGGCTCCAGTAGCAACAGAAGAGAAGAAGGAAGCGTAACAAGTACGCTCTCACCATGGTCTGGTTAGTTGTAGGACTCGGCAACCCTGGACCTGAATACGCCGCGACGCGGCACAATGTCGGACAGATGGTTGTCGATGCAATTGCCCAAGGCAATAAATCCCGTTGGACCACTCACAAATCACGGACCGATGTTGCTGCCTACAAGATTGGCGCACCTCCACACGCAGAGTCGGTAATCATCGCAAAGTCCAAGAGCTACATGAACGAATCTGGCGGACCGATCAAAGCGCTCGCTGCTTTCTACAAAGTTGATCCAGCGCACATCATTGTTATTCACGACGAACTCGATATTGCCTTCTCGACCATCCGCGCCAAACTCGCCGGCGGCGACAACGGTCACAACGGATTGAAAAGTCTCACCTCATCTTTCGGAACCTCAAATTACTACCGCGTCCGCATGGGAGTCGGTCGTCCCATCGGCCAACAAGATCCCGCTGATTTCGTTCTCAAACAATTCTCCGTCGCTGAGAAAAAGGAACTCTCCGATTTTCTCCTCCGTGGTGCCGAAGCAGTCGAATCACTTATTACTAAAGGATTAGAAGTAACGCAGCAAGACTTCAATTCCTAGCATCTGTCAGCATCAATCAATCTTCTAGAGTGAGTTTTTCCAGTGAAGCGCTAAGCCGCGCAATACTTTCTTGATCAACATTCGTTCGTAATCGGTTGAGGGCTTTGGACGTCTCGCGATATTCGTCGAATATCGTTGCGCACCTGTCACAAATTGCGATGTGGGATTCAAGGCGGGCGAGTTCCTCACTGCTCATTGGCGTTGACGGATCGCGATCCAAATATCGAATCAGGTGCGCCCTCACCCAATGGCATTCTGGCATGGACATGACTTCCGAGATCTTCACGCTCTCACCGTCCTTTCTTTAGTCTTCTGCATTGATTTGCGGACTTTGGCCACTGCGCGACTTCTGCGCGACATCACAGTTCCAATGGGTAGGCCCAGGATTTCAGCGCACTCCGAATAAGAAAAACCCTCAACATCCACGAGTATCAGAACTGATCGAAACTCCTCCGCCAGGCCGTTAACGGCCGCAGTCAGTGCTGGATCCACCACTTTGCGTAAGGCATCTTCTTCGGCTGACCGGGGAGATTCCGCTCCGAAGGCGGGTTTGCTCTCCGGTAGCAGTGTCCAGTCATCGACGTAGGTCGGCTTCTTCTTTCTCCACGCGTTGCGGGAGGTATTACGAAGAATGGTCAATAACCACGCCCTTGGATTGGCCCCGTCGAAACTATCCAAAGCTCCAAAGGCCTTGATCAACGTCTCTTGCACTAGATCTTCGGCGTCGGCGGAATTACCAGTTAGAGAGCGTGCCACTCTAAGTAGGACCGGAATTTCCGGTTCGACAAAGAGCCGAAATGATTCGGATTTACTCATCGTCATTTCCCCAATGAGTCACTGGCACGCTTCCAACGTAGCACCTTGTTCCTAGGAGGAGGTTTCTAGGACTTGTGCATCCGACTTGGCAGAGCCACGGTCAATGCACCCAGGATCAACCCAAATACAACGTGGCCCATTAATGACTGCCAAGCCATAGTGTTGAAGTCGAAAAGTGGCATATTCAGTTTTGCTGGCATCAGAATGAGTCCGCCCAGAACCCACCAGAAGATGCCGTAAGCCATGCCGTAGCCGAGGCCCGCAGAGATGTTTGTTAGTTTCTTCTCTAGAAGCAGACTGAATGCGATTCCGATCATCATGGAAATAACGATGTGAACCGCCCACCCGACTGCATTCGACGTGCTTCCAACGAGCATCGCGATTGTGCCGATCATGTCGAGCATATTCATCATCATTCCGAAGACGATTCCGGCGACCACACCGCCCATTGCTCCGACCATGACTCGCTGGGTTGGGGTGCACGAACAGGTGATGCCGTTGTTCTTCCGTGAAATAGTTTGATTTGTCATCTTCTTTTGCTCCTCCTAAAGAGTGTTCTGCCAGGCGACCCAGCGGGTGGCGCGACAAGGGTGATGTGTAGGAAGGTTGCGAGGGGGCGATTTAATTCCCGCTGAGGTGTCACCCGCCGATCGAGCGGTCGAGATTCGGGAAATTCACCGACTAGGGCCTATCTACCACCGTTCACTCGCGAGGGCTTGCCTGTACATCCAGTCTTCGCCCACGTATGGCAGGAAAAAAATGTAGATTCCTTTCCGGTAGTTTTGTTTACAGCTGCTCTGGGAATCAGAACTCCCCATTCGCACACTGGACATGATTTGAGTCTGATGTTGGAATGAGTGGGACATATAAAGCGGAGAGATTCGTTTTTATGAATGATCATGGGCTTCGAACATGTGGGACACCGCGGTGGCAAGAAATCGCAAAGTGGGATGTTGCTGCAGTAGGAGCCGTTTCCCTTGGGACTCACCAAGATTTGCCCACTCTTGCAGACGGGGCAAGGGCGGTTTTGATCGACCGTTAATCCGACATGTTCGCCGAGCTTCGTATCTAGTAGTTCCAGCGTGAATAATGACGGAGAGGAAATTGGAGATATTAGGTGGCATTCACGACGTGCACGGGTAAGCGCGACGTAAAAAAGTCGACGCTCTTCCCCGTACTGATGTGGCTCCTTCTCTGGCATTACAAGTGCCATCACTGGATCATCTTCAATGGTGGACGGAAAACCTCGAAAATCTTGGATCATATCCATGACAATCACATAATCCGCCTCCAATCCCTTGGCTGCGTGGATCGTGCTTACTTCCGCCGGTCCTTTCCATAACGAAGCCAAAATGCGTTTGTCAGGCAGATTATCGGTGTACCTGGCCAACACACGAAGACTTTTTGTTGGATCGGTTGATGCGGAACCAATTCGCGAGATGACTTTTTTCAGATTCTCCATATTTTCCGCTTGCTCGGTGTCCCAATGGATGACAACTTTCCCGGGAGCGTCCAAATCGGATTTTGATGTCACCGTCTTTTGAAGTTGCAGCGGATTCCTTAGGATAAATTTCCGCGATAAGTCTGCGATTTCTTGGGGGAGCCGATAGGTCTCGGCGAGGTCCACACGTTTCCGATTCAACTTTGGTGTGCTTGCAGCCCTCATAATGGAGATATCACTGCCACCGAACCGATAGATCGATTGCCAGTCATCCCCTACGCACATCACCTCCAAATTCGGATTTGCGCTCTTCATGGCTTCTATCAGCCTGAAGCGGTCCTTCGAAATATCCTGAAACTCATCAACAAGTAAATGAGTAAATTTGAACTCATACTCGCCTCTCAGGATCGAATCTGCCGCGCCATTGATCAGTTCTGAAAAATCTGGCAAATTCCTCTTTTTAAGTTCCATTTCATAGTTAGCCAAGAAGATGTTAAAGACATTGAGAAAGGCGAGACTCCTTTTATCATTCTTTGAAAGGGCTAGCAGGTCACTACCTGAAAGGCGCTGCGCACGCACATGAATCAAGAATTGGTCGCAGATCTTCAGGAATCTCGAGTAGTAACCAAGTTTGTTAGCTTGAGCAAGGACTTCTTTGTAATCTCTTTGATCTTGAATGGCGCTTATGGCACGAAGAGCGTTCTCCAATTTGCTTAGGAGATTCCCTTCCATCAGATCGTAATAGTACAGAGAAATGCAATGAGTCTCGTTGCTAGCGTGAACGTTCTTTTTCCATTCTATTCCCGCTAGGTAGGCGTCTTGACCAATTCCTGGAGCGGTATTTCCTTGTCGATCGATACCGAAGTATTCAATGTAAATTTCTCTCTCATCTGGAAGATATACGGTGAAGTCCGGTGTATGGCGTTCTCTGGGGATACCAGAAACGTCATAAAGGGCTTCGTATTTGTACTCAAGATTGTGTGTAAAAAGGAAGTTGGCGATCAACCATTCTCCATGGCTTTTCACGTTCTCGTCCATCAAGGATTTGAGAATGGTGGCTTGAACGTATGCCCTGTATTCAGAGAGGTTATGAAAGTCTTCATATGGTCTTTTAGGTACTAGTTCCTCAGAAAAGTACATTGAAAGAGATTGCAGAGCTCTCTCGTCAAGGACATCATCCATTTGTTTTCGGAGGAAACTGGCCACTTCGCCACTCTCACCGAAGGCGACGCCGGTTCGCTCTCCCTCACTCTTGATAATCGAATTACCAAAACCATGAAATGTCTGCGCAGAAATATTTATGTTCGAAATTTTCGTTCTAACTGACAACTCTTCAGCAGCAGCCTTGTTGTAAGCGAGCATCAGGATTTCGTCCTCCTTGGCTCTTCCGGATTCGACTAAATACTTGGCTCTACCGACAAGGAGAGATGTCTTCCCAGATCCCGCTCCCGCCACAACCAAAGTTTCCTGTGCGTGGGAGGTGGCGGCGATTACTTGAGTTAACGATAGTTCTAAGTTGTCGGGAAGGTCGACAAGTTCACTGAACCGCTCGATATCTATGCGTTCGAGAGAAGCCTGATAAGCGCTCATTTGTTGAACCGCTTGATACTCGACAGTCTTCTTTTTCGACCAGAAGAGTTTCTTGAGCCACGCGAGCATACTGTCGGCCTTCTTCCCAGATTCATGGAACGGTAACACTAGATACTCGCATGTAGGTGCCTCGTAGCCACCTCCCCTATTCAGATGACGGGAGATTTGAGGGCCGCTACTAGCCTGCCCAGATGTCAGTTGGTCGATCTACACTGAACCAGGAAGAGACCTAACCGATTAGAGCGGAGAGAATTTGTGTCGAAAGCACAAGCTAAGCCCGAGTGGAAGAAAGCCTTTGCCATCCTCGCGGTCCTACTATTTGTGATGACGCCTGTTGGACAACACGTATATATGAGCGCCAGCCACTGGGTCGCGAATAAATACGTTGCGTCCATGGAACACCTTTTTTCGAAGATTCCCGGGGCGACACCAAGCGTGACAGCAAAGCCCTCGAAGTAACTTGGGAAGAGGCATAGGCGCTTTAAGACTTCTCTAGACGGGTTGGGAATCCCAGGCATAAACTCCCCGACATGACTTCACGCGCCGATCACAAAATCATCCTCGAAGAATCCGAAATGCCCACGCAGTGGTACAACCTGATTGCAGATCTGCCATCACCGCCGCCACCGCCACTTCACCCAGGAACTCACGAGCCGATCGGCCCTGAAGCGCTCGCCCCGTTGTTCCCGATGGATTTGATCATGCAGGAAGTCACCACTGATCGATACGTTGATATTCCGCAAGAAGTCCAGGACATCTACAAACTCTGGCGGCCATCCCCGCTATTTCGCGCCCACCGTCTCGAGAAGGCACTTGGCACACCCGCCCGTATCTACTACAAGTACGAAGGCGTAAGCCCCGCTGGTTCGCACAAGCCAAACACCGCAGTTCCTCAGGCCTACTACAACGCCAAAGCAGGAATAAAGAAATTAACAACCGAGACTGGTGCCGGCCAGTGGGGCACAGCCCTCGCATTCGCAGGTGCTCTCTTTGGAATCGATGTCGAGGTCTGGCAAGTAGGAGCCTCCTACGATCAGAAGCCCTACCGCCGCATGATGATGGAAGTTTTCGGCGCGAACGTTCATCGTTCGCCGTCAATGCTCACCCAAGCTGGTCGCAATCAGTTGGCACTCAACCCAAATCACACCGGCTCACTCGGCATCGCAATCAGCGAAGCAGTTGAAGTCGCCGCGCAAGATCCCGCAATCAACTACGCACTCGGTAGCGTTCTCAACCACGTGCTTCTGCACCAGACAATCATTGGCGAAGAAGCACTCAAACAATTCGCAAAGATCGGCGACTATCCAGACGTCATCGTCGGTTGTACCGGCGGCGGATCCAACTTCGCAGGCCTCTCGTTCCCGTTCATTCGCGAAAATCTCAAGAACGGCAAAAACACAAAGATCCGCGGAGTAGAACCTGCATCATGCCCATCACTCACACGCGGCGAATACCGATACGACTTCGGCGACACCGCTGGAATGACGCCACTTATGAAGATGCACACTCTCGGTCACGATTTCGTACCAGACCCAATTCACGCCGGTGGCCTCCGCTATCACGGCATGGCTCCGTTGATCTCACATGTTTACGAACTTGGTCTCATGGATGCTGTTGCGATGGGGCAACTCGATTGCTTCGCAGCAGGAGTTCAATTTGCCCGCACTGAAGGAATTGTGCCCGCACCAGAACCAACTCACGCACTTGCGGAAATCATTCGCCAAGCCAAAGAGTGCAAAGAGACAGGCGAAGAGAAAGTTCTTCTCACCGCCCTCTGTGGTCACGGCCACTTCGACTTGGCCGCTTACGACGCATTCCTCGGTGGAACGATGATTGATCACGAACTATCAGAGGCATCGATTCAAGCGGCTTTGGAGACGGTGCCAAGGATTTAGAGGATGGGACTCAATCACTCTATTCGAATTGTTGGTAATCCCGACAGATGTGGCATCACAACAAAAAGTTTTTGCACTTTTGTTGCGCAACAAGGAACTTGGATAAAGCGCGCATAAGGATACCTAATCTATTTTGGTCAATGTCAATAATACTTTCCAGCAGCAAAAGCGGTACTGATGCGTCTTGATAGCGTGTAATTCTAATGTCTCTCTCTAGGCAATTTGGATTATTGCCGTAGTCAATTGGCTTATTGATTCAGGGAATCTCGATGCTTTTTTATTCGTTGAACCTCTAAATCTGTGACTTCCAATTGTCCGGCACGAAGCAATGCATGCATCAGAATACTCCTGGCTAAAGTGACGACTTCGAAACAAGAATCAAGAAAAAGTGCGCAAAGTATTCCGAACAGCCAGTGTTCCAATTTCGGCGGGACCAGTTCTGCGAATGCCCGGTATCCGACTGCTCCAATAACGGTCGTCAACTGTATGCCAATTGCAATTACGAAAGGACTCAAAAATCCTAGGACTCCTGAGTTGCTTGCTGCTAGGAGCCTCATGTACGACTCAGAGATGAGTGCGACTACAAGGGCCATGGAAGCCGCGACGACACCGAGAAGGGCAGCAGAAATTGAGAGAAAATCGCCGGAAATGCTCACTCGTTCGCTGACATTGACAAGGCGCACCAGAAATACGGTCGCGATAGTTGCAAGCAGAGCGCTTGAAAGAAATTCGAAGGAGAATAGTTCAGATAACTTAAGGCGCCCAACGGAACCCCAGAACCCAACTTTCCTTCTAAGTTTTCCCATTTCTATCGCGCTCCTCTAATCCTGCTCCTTGCCAATGTTCCTGACTGCCCTTAGCACGTTCGTGGTTGCAGTATTCCAGTCATCTCCGACATCCGTGATCGGCGCACGCAAGACGCTTTCACGCTGATCATATTTTACTCTAGCACCATCTTTATTTCCTCTGGCCAAGACTCTTCCGAATGCGATCATGGCGGCCCGTATGAAACCTTGGCTGGTTTTGTCATTCGAGATTGCCTGTCTATCAAGTCCTTCTTCTCGGTCCAGTGCGGTGTACTTCTCTGTGATCGATTTTGCCCTAAGCGCATCTAGTCGCGCGAATAGATCATTGAACAACTCCTCTCCATCGGGATTTGGGCGTTGAAAAGTTAAAGTCAGGCTTGTGAGTTGGTCGAGGTCACTCATCCACGTAAGGAATTCGTGCTCGTCTCCCACTGGTTCGATATCCCACGCTGTAGCGTAAGAACCCGAGTTTCGTTCCCCTCGGTTAAATATCTCAGTGAGTACCTTATCTAGAACTATTTCCGTTGTGAACGTAGGGTGTTTTAAGATGCCAAGAAGACGTCCTTTTTCAATAAATACAAGTGGCGCAACTGCTGAATCTTCTCTCTCAACGACCTTGTCAATCCACATTTGATTTATGGGATCCCAAGATTGAGATAGTGCTTCGGCGGTTCGCGCCCAACCCAAGTGTCCAGTGAACTCGCGCCTCTTGTGGTCATATTCAAGATTTCCTATTTGCCAAGTTCGTTTTGGGTTCCGGCCGCTGGTGGCTGGCTCGCCTTTTTCAAGCACACTTTTTATGTGTGCAAGGAGATCCTCTGGAGCCTTGAATAGAGAGGGATCGCCCGTCATCGGGCGTCGGTTGATTTTATAAATTAGCACTTCGACGGTGCGACCGCTAAACCAGGGTTTCCCGATTTCGCTGGCGTCGCGGTTAACATTTGACTTATCTTTCGCCTCACCCGGCACTGTATCCACCTCATCTCGTAGTGCCAACCCTTGTTTATTAGGCAACCTTAGACAAATGGCTACGAAAGTACTAGATGCTATTTAGTGTTTAGTGGTCCAATGTTATTGAACATGCAGAATGGTCATTTTTGACGGAGCCGCCATGACGGTACCATCGAAATAAGTGCCTGCCCATCCCTGACCAGAAACTCTTGCAATATCGCCCCTGACCTCGGGCTTGCTTCACTATATATTTAACTCGCACTGGCTAGATCTTCAACTTTCCATGATAACCGAACCTGAAAATTCTTTTTGTCAGCCTCATCGCCTAAAGTATTCCTATGGCCTTCACCTTTGTTGATCTCTTTGCAGGGATTGGAGGGTTCCACGCAGCATTGGGAGCGATGGGCGGAAACTGTGTTTATGCCTCCGAGATAGATAAAGATGCAGCAAGGATTTACCAGCGCAATTGGGGATTGAAGCCAGATGGAGATATCACTCTGGCTGCGAACGATGACACTATGGAAGTCCCGGCACATGATGTTTTGGTTGGTGGATTTCCTTGTCAGCCATTCAGCAAGTCGGGAAAACAGCATGGTATGGAAGAAGCGCGTGGCACACTATTTTGGAACATTGCGAAAATTGTTGAGGTGCATCGTCCAACTCTCGTGCTCCTTGAAAATGTTAGGAACATTGCAGGGCCAAGGCATATTCATGAATGGGATGTGATTACTTCTACTCTCCGCCAATTGGGCTATCGAGTTAGCGATGCGCCGATGGTTGTGTCACCCCATCTAATCCGTCCTGAATTCGGCGGACGTCCTCAAGTAAGGGATCGTGTTTTCATCGCGGCTACCAAAATTCCAAAGGGGAGGAGGGAGCATGCCTTGCACACTGATATTCCTAATTTAGATTCGGTAACCTTGAATTGGGATCCTCAGAATTGGAATCTTAAAGTTGATTTACCGTTGGAAAAACCCAAAACTGCGAAGGCGAAGGATGCGGTCGCACTTGGTGATGCGGAAGTGATCTGGATTGAAGCATGGAACGAATTTGTTGAGATTATGCGTGAGCGCTTAAGTGGAGCATCTCTACCTGGGTTCCCGATCTGGGCTGATGATTGGGTGCATATTGAGGATCTTTACATCCCGGCAGGCACGCCTGATTGGAAATCCAATTTCTTAACCAAAAACGCTCAGTTCTATACGGAGCACAAAACAGTTCTTGATAAGTGGCTCAAGCGTTGGAACAACCTTGCAGATTTCCCTCCAAGCCGTAGAAAATTTGAATGGCAGGCACAAAATGCCACGAATCTATGGGAAACGGTGATGCACTTTCGCCCTTCGGGAATTCGTGCGAAACGTGCCACATATTTACCTGCCCTGGTTGCAATTACACAGACCTCCATTGTCGGACAGCAAAGGCGCCGAATTAGCACGCGCGAAGGTGCCAGGTTGCAGGGCCTTCCTGATTGGTTCGACTTTGTCGATCAACCCGACGCCCTTACCTTTAAGCAACTTGGCAATGGTGTAAATGTTGGTGCTGTTTATAACGTAATTAGAGCACAAGTTCTGCGTGATTTAGATTTACTTGGAGATCATCATGTATTAGTTAGATCGATTTTAGGTGCCCCACCGAGTCCTGATCTAGTGCTAGCCAACCACGCCAGGTTTCATGAGTTGTCTGTCGAATCCAAGAAGTACCATTTGGATTTTGATATTCCACTCAAATTAGTGAAGTAAATCTGAATTAGGTCGGTAAGACTTCCCAACCAAATATCTTTCCCTTGCCTCCGCAAGGGTGTCTCCACGCTCCTTCGAAATCCTTGGTAATTACTTCTTTCACCAAGTTTCTGGAAGTGAAAATCTGGTTGGCAAATTCAATCATTGGAGTAATACCTAGTTCACCCTTGCTGGGGTCATTTTTTCTGCATACCTCGCGAACATTCAGCACATATTCTGAGTGAGTAGGATGCAGTAGCAGCGCTTCGATACAAGTATCAAAATTATATTCAAAGCAATATCCGACAACTGCCTGTCTTCGGCCCATTGGGGCAGATCGCATTCTTTTTATGTCGTGAATCAAAGACCGATCCTTGAGATATGGAGAAAGAATTTTTTGAACACCGTAGTCATTGTTTTTTCCATTATTCCCAACAAGAGCAATATGCTTGATTTCGATTGCCCATTCTGGTGTTTCAAGAGGTGATCCATCTGTGGATAGAACTAAGTCGCAACTTGCTCTAGGAATATTGGGGTATGGAACCTCACGTTGGCTTGCGTTTGATGGATTGAAATCTGATGAATGGTCACCCCTCCACCAATTCAACAATTCTTCGACAAATTTGGGCTCGCGCATCGTCTTCACGCCTGGGAGATAGACCTCGCCCGTTCGTTGATTTGAAGATTCATGCTGAGTATGTTGGTCAACTTTGACCAAGCCTTCGGCAAATCTCTCCAAGATTTTGTCGAGTTCCATGGCGCCTTTCTAGTTCGTTGCTAACGAAATCGTAGTGATATTATGCAAAAAATGAATGCGAAAGTAGAGTGAAACCTGCCGCTATGCCTCCTAAGCAATACACAGGGTGAACCTGGCGGCGATGCCGATAATTTAATAGTGGGAATGTACATCCTGCCAAGTTGGCGGTACTTTCTTGTGAGCCGCGAGTGCATTTTAACCGATAGGCTTGAAATTTATGGAAAGGCTCTGAGTAAAGATATGGACGACTCGCCGATAGCATCCGTGACGCCATGGAAGCAGCGTTACTGGCGCAGGGCAAGGCCTTTTTACCCAGTCTATAGCGGTGACCACTTCAACCTCGTTGCTTACGACGCATTCCTCGGCGGCACGATGATTGATCGTGAGTTTTTTGATGCTTCGATCCAAGCGACCTTGGAGACAGTGCCAAGGATCTGATTCGAAGGGACAATGGCCTCTAGTTCGTTCTGGGAGAGGCTCATAATATTACGACGCGCCAGCGTCCTGGTGGGCTGGAAGACCATGGTGCGGAGAACCTACGCTAGCGTTCAACATTGATTCAATGCTTTGGATTGCGGGGGCTACCGATGGCGACCAAATCTCCGAAATTTAAGAGTGTATTTACCCTAGGAGGCATTGCTGCCGAAACCGATAATTTGCTGGAGGAGGCATTTTACAATTCAAGCGACTATAACGTGATCTCTTCAAAGTCCGACCGTCGGTGTTTCATCATTGGTAGGACTGGCTCCGGAAAATCGGCCTCTTTACAAAGACTCGAAGACGAGCATCCAGAACACGTTATTAGAATCAATCCAGAGAATCTCGCATTGCCATACATCACAAATCTGCAACTAATTCAGAAGTTAGATGGACTTGGAGTTAACCTTGACCTTTTCTGGTCCATGCTTTGGAAGCACGTATTGTTGGTTGAAATAATAAAGCACCGATACCATGTAAATTCTGCCATCGCGAAGCAAAATTTTTTTACGATTCTGCGTGAAAAGATTACTTCTGACCATACAAAGAAGCAGGCGCTAGATTATCTTGAACAGTTCGAAGATCGCTTTTGGGAAGATACGGACGTCCGAATCCGCGGTATTACGGAGTCTTTTCGACAAAAGGTGGACGAGGCGGCAAGCGTCCATCTGATGACCGCGGGCGTCGGCGTAGGCGCAGATGGCGGAACAGAAGTAGAAAACTACGTAGAGACGCGGCGTGAAGAAGCCGATAGGTATCAAAGGATTGTGAATGACACCCAACTAACTCGGCTAAATGCGATGTTGGATGTGCTTGACGAATACATATTGGATGACGACCGTAATTTTACTTACGTGGTAATTGATGATTTAGATAGGGAGTGGGTCGATGAAGGAATAGCAAATGACTTGATTCGATGCCTCTTCCGGACAGTTCTAGATTTGAAGCGAGTGGGCAATCTAAAGATTCTGGTGGCGCTTAGATCGAATATCTTTCAGGAGTTAGATTTTGGGCGAAAGAGCGGCGGCCAAGAAGAGAAATTCCGAGGACTTGTCCTGGACTTAAAGTGGTCGCCCGCGGATCTCGAGGAGATGCTGGATGAGAGAGTTGCAGTTGCCGCGGCAAAGTCGGGAATAGTGGCGAAAACATTGGACGACCTGCTTCCAAATCCCAATAAGACCCGCGGAAATGCTCTCGACTATATTTTGGATCGCACCCTAATGAGACCACGAGATGCGATCTCGTTTGCTAACGAGTGTTTTATAGCTGGGGCGGATAAGAATCGTCTCGGTTGGGAAGAAATCCAGTCGGCCGAACCGATTTACTCGAGCAAAATGCTCCTTTCGCTGCGAGACGAATGGAAGGGCACTTACCCGAGCATCGACAAGGCGGTCGAGAAATTTAGAGGGAGCCCAATGAAGATGTCTCGGGAAGAGTTGACCCCTCGACTCGACGAGATTTTACTTCTTGTGAGTGATCCCAAGATCGATGGCGTTGGATGGCTGACCGCCGTTAGCAGTGAAATGTGGAATTCTCCACCCGGAGTCTACGATTTCACTATTTACCAACCGTTGTTGGAGATACTTTTTTCGACAGGCCTACTTGGATGCGCAACCAAAGAGCGAGCACTTCCTACCTATTACTTTGAGGATCGTCACTTTATAAGTCGAAGCACTACGTTCGCCAAGGCAATGTATTTTCACATACATCGTGCCTACCAATCAGGCCTTGAAATCAAACCCAGTGCGTAGTTCGTGCAGTTTAGGAAATTCTTAACACTTTCTTTAACCAGTGTTTCGAAGGCCTGCCGCGATGCCGTTGATTGTCAGGAGTAATGCTCGTCGGAGCAGAGGATCGGTACTTGCTTCTGCAGAGCGCACCCGCTCCAACAAGTTGACCTGAAGCAGATGCAACGGGGCGAGGTAGGCATCGCGAACCCCGAGAGTTCTCGCCAACAGAGGTTGATCACCCAGCAATTCGCTCTTCCCGGTCAATTTCAAGATTTCCGACTTTGTCAGTTCGAATTCTTCGGTAATCGTGTCTAAGAAGTGGTGAAGTGGCTCTGGCGTCAGGCGCGAAACGTATCGGCGCGCGGTATCCAAATCTGTTTTAGTCAATGTCATTTCGACGTTGCTTATGAATGTGCGGAAAAAGTGCCATTCCCTTAACATCTGCGCGAGGACTTCACTCTTGCCAGATTCACGGGCGGCTTTGATGCCGCTACCAACGCCGAACCAACCTGGGACGATCTGCCGAGATTGAGTCCAGCCAAATACCCAGGGAATCGCACGAAGACCTTCTAGACCAATACTCGCGTCAGGGCGACGAGAAGGACGAGAACCAAGGAAGAGATCCCCAAGTTGTTCAACTGGGGTTGAAGCGTAGAAATACGCGGGTAGATCAGGATGATCGATTAATGTCCGGTATTGCTTGAATGAACTCTCGCTTACGAAGTCCATGCACTCATCCCACTTTTTCAAATCCTCTGGATTTTGACGGGGACCACGGTTGAGAACAGTTGCTTCTAATGCCGCGGCGAGTGTGAGCTCGATGTTCTCTCGCGCAAGTGCGGGAAGAGAATATTTGTCGCTGATGACTTCGCCCTGCTCGGTCATTTTGATCTGGCCGTCGATGGAACCCCAGGGCAGAGCAACGAGTGCGTCATATGTTGGGCCGCCACCGCGACCGACAGAACCACCGCGACCATGGAAGAGGCGCAACTTCACGCCGTACTTCATTGCGACATCGCGGAGTCTGCGCTGTGCGCGATGAATTTCCCACTGGCTAGTTGTGATTCCGGCATCCTTATTGGAATCTGAATATCCCAACATCACTTCTTGTACATCGCCGCGGAGCGCAACAAGTTTTCTGTAGGTGGGTTGGCTCAGAAGTGATTCCAATATGACATCGGCTGAACGGAGTTCGGCTACAGTTTCAAGGAGTGGTGCGAAGCCAATGAGCGCCTTGCCTTTTGCGATGTTGACGAGTCCTGCTTCTTTGGCGAGGACGACTGCCGCAAGAAGGTCATCGCCGTTCTTGGTCATGGAGACGATGTAGGTCTCAATGGATTCAGGGCCGAAGCGATCAATGAGATCGCCGATCGCTTTGAAGGTATCCAATGTCTTTTTGCCTGGAGCATCGAGGCCGTCGGCGAGGTAGTAATAAGGGTGGTCGAGTTCCTTGGCCAGTACGTCGAAGCGTTGTTCTGATGTGAGCTCTTTGTAATTTGGAACTCCGAGTAGTTGGGCAAGTGCGTGATGGTGCGCATTTGCGTGCTCGCGGATATCCATCGTCGCGTGGGTGAGACCGAAAGTTGATACGGCGCGGATTGTGCGCTCAAGCAGGCCGGTGGCGATGAGTTCGCCGCGGTGTTCGAAAAGTGAATCGCGCATGAGGGTGAGGTCTGCGAGAAGTTCGTGAGTGTCTTGGTAATCGCGGTGAGGAACGTGCTCGGTGCCTGCGGCGTGACGGGCACGGGTGAAGTTGAGACGGTGCACGATTGCGGTGGCCTTGAGACGGTAAGGCTCTTCAACGTTTTGCCTGCGGTAGCGCGCTTCGATTTCTGGAATAAGTTTTAAGTCAAGTTTGACGGACTCCTGTAGTTCGCTAGAGGTGCCTGCGATCCGCGTTGATACCGAAAGAAGCTGGCGGATTTCATTCATGGCGGCGAGGGTGACCCGGATTGCGTGACCGACTTGAAGGACCATTGTTTCTCGGGTGACGTCCGGTGTGACATTTGGATTGCCGTCGCGGTCGCCACCGATCCAGGTGCCGAATGAGAGTGGGCGAGATGTGGGTGAAATTTCTACATCCACTCTTCTGAGTTCGCGGGCGAATTCATCGAGGACTTCTGGGACGGTGAGAGTGAAGAGATCATCCAAGTAGAACATTGCGTTCATTGCTTCATCAAGTGGTCTTGGTTGTTCGAGACGGAGTTCGTCGGTCTGCCAGAGGAGATCGACAATTTCACCGAGCCTGCGTGTCTGTACTGATGAATCGTCTTGATCGAGAAGATCTGCGACCTGTCGTAACTTGCTAAGGATGGATCGGCGGGCGGCTTCGGTGGGGTGGGCGGTGAAGACCGGGCGGACCATGAAATCCTCAAGCCAATGTGCAATATCTGCGTTGGTAAATTCGTGACCCGGGGTTGGATTTTTTTGAGCGGCGATGATTTTGTCGACGGCGCGAGATAGCCAAGAGCCGACTGCCTCTCTCTCTGCTGCGAGAAGTCTTGAGCGGTGAACTTGCTCTGCAATGTTGGCCAAGTGAAAGTAGGTGCTGAAGGCTCGTACGAGTTGTACGGATTGATCGACGCTTACGTTGGCCAGGAGTTCTTCTCCACCGCCTTCGCGCACGGCCAGGCGGACTGCTTCGACAAGTTCGAGGAGGGCTATCCCTTCTTGTCGGACGAGTGTCTGTCCCAAGAGGTCGCCGAGTTTGCGGACATCACTGCGGAGTTCAGCGTCATCATTTGCAGGATTGTGCTCGACAGACATGGCTTAATCCTGCCAGGTCTTTGCTATTAGAATGACGCTTGCCCCCTCCGGGTTTTCGGAGTTGGGGCATATTGGCGTTTCATGCCAGGACGGGAGTGGTCAAGTGCGCGGACTTCTTCCTGCTCTGTCTCAGACACCGGACATTGCTGATGCACTCACCGGCACTGGCACATTGGTTGCACCTGCGGCTCTCTATCCATTCCTTCTCGCGATGAAGGCCAGTGAGCATCCTCTCATTGTTGTCACATCATCGAGTCGTGGGGCTGAAGATCTCGCCTCAGAGCTTCGAACTCTGCACGATAACGTCTTTGAATTTCCCGCTTGGGAGACATTGCCCCACGAAAGACTCAGTCCACGCAGCGACACCGTGGCAAAACGGATTCATGTCCTCTATCAAATGGAGAAACTACGACGAGAAGGTGCCTCAATGCATCCGATCATCGTCACACCTTCGCGGGGATTGATTCACCGGTTCATCTCCGATCTTGCCAAGTCTCCCCTGATGGAGTTGGAACGTGGACAAGAGATAGGGCTGGAGAACCTCGTTGTCCATTTATCTGCGCTGGCTTATACGAGGACCGATCTGGTCGAGCGCCGCGGAGAATTCGCGGTGCGCGGCGGAATCGTGGATATCTTCCTGCCTCTCTCCAATCACCCCGTCCGAGTGGATTTCTTTGGCGATGAGATTGAAGAGCTGAGTTATTTTGAAGTCGCAGACCAGCGGAGCTACAAACCTGTCGAAGGCGCACTGCCTATTTATCCCTGTCGCGAACTGCTTTTAACCGCCACGGTCAGGGCGAAGGCGGCGGAATTGCCAGCAAGATATCCAGCGGCCAAAGAGATTTGCGAGCGTCTGGCTGAGGGAATTGTGACGGAGGGGATGGAGTCGCTGATTCCATTGCTGGTGGATAGCCAGGAGAGCATCCTTCATCGGGCATTACCGAATACGGAATTGATCTTTATTGAGGAGGAGCGGATTCGCTCAAGGTCGGCGGATCTGCTTGCCACCAACCAAGAATTTCTTGCTGCCTCATGGTCGAATGCCGCATTTGGGGCAGATGCACCCCTTTATGACGGAGAGGGCACTTACCTCACGTGGGACGAATTGCAGGCGGAGCTTGTTTCTTTAGAAATCGGCTCACGGAATTTCAACTCATTTGGAAGTGATTTGGATGAGGAGACGATTTTTGTTGACTGCTCACCGATAGAGCCGTTGCGTGGCAATACGGATAAAGCAGTCGCAATCATTACTGATTCGCTGTTGCAGAATCACGCTGTTGTCTTCTCGGCACTTGGCGCAGGTATGGCCGAGCGCTTTGCTGACATTTTCCGCAATGCAGATTTGCCGGTGCGGATGGTTGCCGATTTACAGAGCCAGCCATTGCGCGGCACGGTCTATGTCACGACTTCGAAGTTGAGTCACGGTTTCCTTTCACATACTGCATCCCTGCTCTTTATGACCGAGAGAGATCTCTCCGGACATAAGGGAAGCGGGAAGGATGGAGATTCGCTTCCATCGCGCCGTAAGGCGACGATTGATCCGCTGGAATTGAAGGCGGGTGATTACGTTGTTCACGAACAGCACGGAATCGGTCGCTACATCGAATTGGTACACCGCACCGTTGGAACAATCACTCGCGAATACCTTGTTATTGAGTACGCATCGGCAAAGCGCGGACAACCCGGAGATCGCATCTTCGTCCCGACAGATTCATTGGAGCAAGTCAGCAAATATGTGGGTGGTGAAGCACCAACCGTGCACCGCATTGGAAGTGGTGATTGGCAGAAGGCAAAGGGGCGCGCGCGAAAAGCCGTGCGCCAGATCGCGGGCGAACTCATCCGCCTTTATGCCGCACGGACGAGTGCGCCGGGCTTTGCTTTCTCACCTGACACTCCGTGGCAGCGCGAATTGGAGGACGCCTTCTCTTATACGGAGACACCGGATCAGCTTTCAACCATTGAAGAAGTGAAGCGGGATATGGAGCGCCCCTATCCGATGGACCGCATTATCTGCGGCGATGTGGGATATGGAAAGACTGAAATCGCCATCCGGGCCGCCTTTAAAGCCGTGCAAGACGGCAAGCAGGTCGCCGTCTTGGTGCCGACCACGTTGTTGGTGCAGCAGCACACGACAACCTTCGCCGAGCGGTACTCAGGATTCCCAGTGAAAGTCGCCGGCCTTTCGCGCTTCAACACGGCCAAGGAAAGTAAAGACATTCTCAACGAACTCGCTGCCGGATCCATCGATGTGGTCATCGGAACTCATCGCTTGCTCTCCTCTGATGTCACTTTCAGAGATCTCGGTCTTGTCATTGTCGATGAAGAGCAGCGCTTTGGTGTTGAGCAGAAGGAATCGCTGAAGAAGATGCGAACCACTGTTGACGTTCTGGCGATGTCTGCGACTCCGATTCCGCGCACCTTGGAAATGGCAGTGACGGGAATTCGCGAAATGTCGACGATCACGACTCCGCCGGAGGAGCGTCATCCGATTCTTACTTATGTGGGACCGAGTGAAGAGCCGCAGATTGCCGCGGCGATCCGTCGTGAGTTACTTAGGGACGGCCAAGTTTTTTACATTCACAACCGCGTGGAATCCATCGATCGCGCAGCATCGCATCTGCAAGAACTCATTCCGGAAGCACGTATCCGCGTCGCGCACGGACAGATGAGTGAGCACATGCTCGAAGATGTGATCTTGGGATTCTGGGAACGCGACTTCGATGTGTTGGTTTGTACGACAATTGTTGAGAGCGGTCTTGATATCGCTAATGCCAATACCTTGATTGTGGAGCGGGCAGATCGTTTTGGTCTTTCCCAACTTCATCAGTTGCGGGGACGGGTGGGCCGTGGTCGCGAGCGCGCGTACGCCTATTTCCTCTATCCAACCGATCAACCACTGACCGAAGTCGCGTTGGATCGTCTCAAGACAATCGCGGCCAATACTGATCTTGGATCGGGTATGCGAGTGGCGCTGAAGGATCTAGAAATCCGCGGGGCAGGAAATCTCTTGGGTGGCGAACAATCGGGTCATATCGCCGATGTTGGTTTTGACCTCTATATGCGGATGGTGGGCGAGGCGGTTGCGGACTACAAGACCGGGATCATGGAAGTGGAGGATAAGAATCTTGAGTGCAAGGTCGAGCTTCCTATCAATGCTCACCTTTCCCCTGAATATGTGCCGGGTGAGCGCCTGCGTCTTGACCTCTATCGCCGCCTTGCCGATGTCGCATCGCGTGAGCAGGTTGAGGAGATTCGCGCCGAGTTGATAGACCGCTTTGGTGATCTACCTCATGAAGCCGAGGCTCTGCTGGGAGTCGCCACATTGCGTGCCTTGGCCAAGGGGGTCAAACTCACTGAAGTTGTCCTGCAAGGCAAGTATTTACGTATAGGACCAATCAAATTGCCTGAGTCGATGCAACTTCGAATGAATCGGATCTATCCAGGCTCTCTCAATAAACCCGCCACAAATACGGTGCTCGTTGCTCTACCGAGTGCCCAGACATGGGGTCCGTCATCAGGAGGTGTGCAGATGGTGGATACTTCTCTACTGACCTGGGCAACCGAGGCCATTGAGACTTTAGTGAATCCGACGACGCCAATGAAAGCGAGCAAGACGTGAAAAGAATCATCGCCGTAATTACGGTAGCAAGTGCATTAGTACTGACTGGATGCTCGCAGGTCGGTGCCGCCGCAACCGTTGGAGACACCAAGATCACCGAAGCTCAGATACAGAAGAGCATTGATGCCGCCCTTTCCGAACGCAAGCAGGTCGATACCGCAGGGATGCAGTTGGAGACGGGCGCGAACTTCAACCGCAACCAACTCCGTTTCCATCTCATCTCCGTGCTCGTTGGCGAAGTAGTTGCTGACATGAAGATTTCCGTAACCAAGGCCGAGATCGATGCGCGTCGGGCAGAGATCTTGACCCAGCTCGGCGGCGAAGCGAACTTGCCTAAGGCACTAGTTGGCGCAGGAATTGCATCTGCTGATTTTGATGAGTACCTACAACTCATTCTCTACAGTGAGAAGTTGGCCAAGGCAGAAGTTGCTGCTGGTGTTGCAGAAGCCGACACCGGAACCGCCATTCAGAAGTTGGTCGTCGACAAGGCAGAGAAGATTGGCGTAACCGTCAATCCTAAATACGGTAAATGGGATCCAGCCACAGGTGATGTACTTGCACTTGATGCGGCAAGTCCTGCAGCAACTCCCGCACAGACTCCATGACCTCTTCTCACTTGCAACAACTTGTTGCGGTGATGGATCGGCTCCGCTCACCGGGCGGTTGTCCTTGGGATGCAGAGCAGACTCACGAGTCGTTGATCAAGTATCTCTTGGAAGAGTCGTATGAATTTATCGAAGCGGTCGAAACGGGTGACCGTGAAGCGATGCGTGAAGAACTTGGGGATGTGCTTCTCCAAGTTTATTTTCACGCACGCATGGCGCAGGAGCACCCAACCGATCCATTCTCTATTGAGGATGTCGCGCAGACAGTGGCTGAGAAATTGGTCCGTCGTCATCCGCATGTTTTCGGTGAGGTGGAAGATCTTTCCAGCGATCAAGTCCTAGAAAATTGGGAAGCGATCAAAGCTGCAGAGAAAGGTCGCACTTCTGCGGTTGATGGGGTGCCACTTGCTCAACCGGCGCTTCCGCTCGTTTCGAAGTTGCTCTATCGCGCCGAGAAGAATCGTTTGATGCTCGACCTTCCCTCGGTCATTGCCGAACCATCGGAGGCGACCGAAGCTGCCGTTGGTGACGTTCTGCTCGCAACAATCGCGTGGGCAAGTGCGAATAGCATTGACCCAGAAGGAGCATTGAGGTTAGCCGCTCGCCGACTTATCGCTCAGATAGAGGAATTAGAAAGCACGGTAGGATAATTGCTATCAACGTTGATTTTGCGCTCAATTGCGTCCTAATTGATCCACAACATTGACCTGAATTTGATCCAAATTAATATGCCAAATGAATATGACTGAGGAGATACGCAGTGGCCATTATTGAAGTTCTCGGAGCTCGTGAGATTCTTGATTCGCGTGGAAATCCAACTGTCGAAGTTGAGATTGCACTGGAAGATGGCACCCAGGCTCGCGCCGCAGTTCCAAGTGGAGCATCCACCGGCGCTTTCGAGGCAGCCGAACTCCGCGATGGTGGCAAGCGGTATGGCGGCAAGGGCGTAGAGAACGCGGTGGCTTTTATACTCGACGAAATTGCACCAGCAATCATTGGTTTTGATGCACAGGATCAGCGCCTCATCGACGACGAGATGATCGCACTCGATGGAACCCCCAACAAGTCACGCCTGGGTGCCAATGCGATCTTGGGTGTCTCACTTGCAGTAGCAAAGGCCGCTGCTGATAGCGCGGACCTTTCACTCTTCCGTTATTTAGGTGGACCAAACGCGCACGTGCTTCCGGTGCCGATGTTCAACATCCTCAACGGCGGAGCGCATGCAGATACAAATGTTGATATCCAAGAATTCATGGTTGCACCTATCGGTGCAACAACTTTCCGTGAGTCGCTCCAGTGGGGCGCGGAGATCTACCACGCACTCAAATCAGTTTTGAAGAAGCGCGGACTTGCAACCAGCGTCGGTGATGAAGGTGGATTTGCTCCAAACCTGGAGAGCAACCGTGCAGCACTCGACCTCATTGTTGAAGCGATTGCACTTGCGGGTCTCAAGCCCGGCGCAGATGTTGCACTCGCAATGGATGTTGCTGCTACTGAGTTCCATAAGGATGGAAAATATTCTTTCGAGGGTGCGCAGAAGTCTTCATCTGACTTGATCGCCTATTACGCCGAACTCGTCAGTGCGTATCCACTCGTCTCTATCGAAGATCCACTTGATGAAGAGGACTGGAACGGCTGGGCTCAGATGACTTCGGAGTTGGGCTCCAAGGTGCAGATTGTTGGTGATGACTTGTTCGTGACAAATCCGGTTCGCTTAGCCCGCGGTATTGCGAATAACACCGCGAATGCACTTCTCGTGAAGGTCAATCAGATCGGAACATTGTCCGAGACGCTCGATGCAGTCGACATGGCACATCGCGCCAACTACAGCTCGATGCTCTCTCATCGTTCTGGCGAGACCGAGGACACCACCATTGCCGACCTGGCGGTTGCGACAAACTGCGGCCAGATCAAGACTGGTGCACCGGCTCGAAGCGAGCGCGTGGCCAAGTACAACCAACTCCTTCGCATTGAAGAAGAGCTGGGCACGAGCGCTCGCTACGCGGGACGCACGGCTTTTCCTCGCTTTAAGGCATAGATTTCCGATATGGCATCACAGCGCAGCCCGAAATCTCAGACCCGAGGTTCGGGGCGCGCTATGACTTTTGCCCTGGTCCTCTTCATTCTGGCGTGGACCTTGGCCCCTCCGGCGCAGCGGTATTTCGCTCAGAAAGCCCAGATCAACTCGGTGCTGGCGCAAGTGGCATCGAATAATCAGGCTCTCGCGGATGCGGCCAAGGAGTTGGAGAAGTGGCGCGATCCTGAATACATCAAGACGCAGGCCCGCGAACGCCTCCACTTCATCCTGCCCGGCGAACGGCAGTACATCGTGACTGATCCGAGCGAGCCGTCATCTGTGGCACCCACCACTGCGGTGGCAAAAGATATTCCACGCGGTCTTCCTTGGTACAATCGACTCATCGCCTCGATTTCCGAGACAGGTGTCAAGTGAGGCAACCAACCTCGGATGATTTGAAGTGCATTGGAAATCAGTTGGGACGCAAGCCCCGTGACGTGCATGCCATCGCATATCGCTGTCCCTGCGGAAATCCTGCAGTTGTCGAGACGCCTCCGCGTCTGGGCGACGGAACCCCATTCCCAACTTTCTTTTATGCAACCTGCCCGCGACTCACGGGTGCGATTTCAACGCTGGAATCCTCCGGTCTGATGACAGATATGAATCGCCGGTTGGCGATTGATCCGGTACTTGCAGGTGAATATGCCGCCGCCCACGATGATTATTTGGCGGCGCGTGCGGCCCTCGGAATAGTTGTCGATGAGATCGAAGATATTTCGGCGGGCGGAATGCCAGATCGCGTGAAGTGCCTACATTCACTTGTCGCGCATTCACTGGCTACAGGACCTGGAGTAAATCCACTCGGTGATGAAGCCCTCGCACTCTTGCCCAAGTGGTGGCTGGATCAACCCTGCACGGTGGAGGGCGATGAATGAGAGTCGCGGCATTTGATTGCGGAACAAATTCCATACGTTTGCTGATTGCCGATATTGAAGGTAATAACTTTCGGGAGCTTTATCGTGGGATGGAGATTGTCCGCTTGGGACAGGGAGTCGATAAGACAGGACAATTTCATCCGGATGCAATCGCGCGAACACTCAAGGCCGTTGATAACTTCTCCGTCGAACTTCGCCGACGTGGAGTAGAGAAACTTCGTTTCGTCGCCACAAGTGCCACACGTGATGCAAAAAACCGCGATTTATTTCTCGAAGGAGTCCATGACCGACTAGGTATTTATCCAGAAGTCATCTCAGGTGATGAAGAAGCCGCGCTCTCCTTTCAAGGTGCATCCAAAGAATTACCTGCCAATGAAGCACCCTTCCTAGTCGTAGATATTGGCGGCGGGTCAACAGAATTCGTCTTCGGACGCACCGATGTGGAGGCGGCCAAGAGTGTCAATATCGGCTGTGTCCGCATGTCAGAGCGTCATTTTCACTTCGATCCACCGAGTGCCGAAGAGATTGCTCTGGCAACCGCTGATATTGATGCGGCGATCGAAGAGGCAGCAAAAGTGGTTCCAATAAAGAAAGCCAGAACGCTGATTGCAGTGGCCGGTACCGCGACTACAGTGGCAGCAGCAGCCCTGGGCTTAAGTGAGTACGACCCGCGTGCAATTCATCTTTCACGCGTTTCGGCCGAAAGAGTCCATGAGATTTCAAAAGTCTTCTTGGAGATGACTCATGACCGACGCAAAGCCCTTCCCTACATGCACGCGGGTCGAGTCGATGTCATTACCGCTGGCTCCCTCGTCCTTTCTCGGATCATGATTGCGACTGGTGCAGATGAATTTGTCGCCTCCGAAAGTGACATTCTCGACGGAATGGTTTGGTCACTTGCCAAGAGTTAAAAGAACTGACGTGGCAAAAGTCAGTGCACTTTCTCAATCGATTAAGGTCCTCAACGAAAATATTGTCGGCTGCAACGCATGCCCACGATTGGTGCAATGGCGCGAAGAGGTCGCCATCACGAAACGGAAGGCGTACATCGACGAAGATTATTGGGGCAAGCCCGTCACAGGATTTGGCTCCGAAGAACCGCGGATGATCATTGTTGGACTTGCTCCGGGTGCTCATGGGGCGAACCGCACGGGAAGAGTCTTCACGGGGGATTCATCGGGGGATTGGCTCTACGGGTCTTTGTACCGAATCGGAATTGCGAAAATTCCAACAAGTACCTCCAGGGATGACGGACAAGAATTGAAATTCACACGAGTGACAACCGCAGTGAGGTGCGCCCCTCCGGGAAATGCGCCCGAGATTTCCGAGCGCGATACCTGTGCGCCATTCCTGCGCAGGGAACTTGAGTTGTCGATGCCCACTGCCCGCGCTTTTGTTGCCCTCGGCGCTTTCGCTCTGACTGCATTGAGTAAAGCACTAGTCGATCTCGGTCACCCCGTGACAAAGGTGAAATTCGCGCACGGTGTTGAGCTGAAGTACCGCCACGAGGGCGTGGATTACCTCCTTATAGCCAGTTATCACCCCAGCCAGCAGAACACCTTTACGGGCAAACTCACACAGAAACAGTTGGATTCGGTCCTCCAGAAAGCAGGTAGATTTGCTTCCGTTATTGAGTAGCGCAAGTAAATAACGAATGTGGCCCTCGTAGCCCAATGGCAGAGGCAGAGGACTTAAAATCCTCCAAGTGTGGGTTCGACCCCCACCGAGGGCACCAATTTCCGCTGGATGGTGAATCTATACGTTATCTAAGAAGTTGCTGCGCCTGTTTCAGTAATTCTTCCGCACATCTCACTGCGGCATCTGCAGTTAAGAGTATTGGATTAATGGGAGATATTCCTTTCTGCGGTACCGATGACTGGGACAAGACCGCCGCTTCGGACCTGTCTTAGGAATGGAGTGTCCTTATCCCATTCGTGCAGAGTCAGGATCACCGGGTTGACTTCCCACCCAAGTTTTTTCCCGACTAGAGAGCATGCCTTATTGACCTGACGCACATCAGGATTACCCACAACCAAAACATCAACATCATGTGGAATTTTGCCCTCTGTACCCAACAGGCGATGGGCCCATGAGCCAAAAAGAGCGGCCCATTCAATTCCCGGTATGTGGATTAGTTCTCGTTGAAGCAATGGAACAGGACCCGAGAGGACCAGCAAGAGATCGCGAACCGGAGAGAAAAAAGGCGATATACGATTTGGCTCAAAGTAGCGATAGTTTCCAATTCTTTCTTCAGTGATCAATCCTGATTTAAGTAATCGACCAATCTCCCGGTGGACGGTTGGGTAGGGAATTTCGAGGTTGGAACTTAGGTCCTGGACTGAGAATTTTTTCTCCGATAAAAAGAGCGCGGACAGGAGCGTGGCTTGATTCTCCGACCGAAATAAGGGAATTGGAAGCACAGGAGAGGTTCTCATAAAGTGGATAGTACTCTCAACATTATGGATACACTAGTGAGTGGGCTAAATCGAAGTTCAACCGATCCCCACGCTCAATCTCTATGCCTTCTCACAGCAATCTTGCCTCAATTCGGGTGGACGGGAAGATTGCACGACCTACGATTGTTCCACTGTCAATGGAGATTCCATTAGCGGTTAGTCCTACAAGGAGATACGAGTTCTATGCAAAGTTCAAATCCTGTCTTAGGAAAAGCTTTTAACCAACGTGGTTTTGCCGCGATGGGTAATACGGCTACGGCAACTCAGGACACTTCAGCGACTCTCGAGGATCTATACAACGCCCCAGCGGCTTCCTCTCTTCGAACAGGGCGTATGACAATTGATGACGTCGTAACCCGTACCGGAATTCTTTTCGGCATCCTCGTCATTACAGGCGCGGCTGCTTGGACCCTCAACCTGGGCGTCGGCGCTTTGATGCTCGGCTTCTTTGGTGGTTTCGCACTTGCCATGGTCAATGTATTTAGCAAGACGGTCCGTCCAGTACTCATCATGGCCTACGCCGCATTTGAGGGTCTTGCCCTTGGAACATTGAGCCACGTCTACAACACCATCTACCCAGGCATCGTGAGCCAGGCAATTCTCGGCACCTTGGCAGCTTTCGTCGGTGTGCTTATTGCTTACCGCAGTGGTCGCGTACGTGTCACCCCACGTTTCACCCGTATGGTGATGGGTGCCGCAATTGGTTACCTAATACTTGGTCTCGTCAGCATGATCGCTGCAATGTCTGGTGCCGGCGATGGAATGGGTCTCTACGGAGTCTCAGGCCTCGGGCTTCTCCTTGCCCTTGCTGGTGTTGGCATTGCCAGCATCTTCCTGATTCTCGATTTCGATCAGATTCAAAAGGGAATTAACGCCGGTCTTCCTGAGCAAGAATCATGGCGTGCCGGCTTCGGTCTAATGGTCACCGTAGTCTGGCTCTATATGGAGGTCTTGCGCTTGCTCTCCATCCTGCGCAACAATTAAGTGCGACTGGCGCGTTTCAGGCAACTGATACGCCAGCAGTATCGAGATTGAGAAGACTGCTGCACTGACGACAAAAGCGGCGCGGAAAGAGTAGACGTCTGATAAAAATCCGACGGTTATTGGTCCAATGATCATGCCTGCATCTCCGGCCATCTGCCAGAGTGCGATCACTTGGCCGCTCTTTCCGCGAATGATATCGCCAACGATATTTGCCGGAGTTGTCGAGAGAAATGCTCCTCCGAGTCCGGTGACGCACATGGCCGCGAGATACATCCACGGATGAATCGCGAAAATCAAAATGAGCACGCCTGCCATCACCACGGTGGTACCGATACTTAGTGCCACTCGCCTGCCTCGCAGGTCCGAGAGCGTTCCTGCTGGAAGCAGAAGCGCACCTTGAAATAGTGCCGCAAGGGTAAATCCGAGACCGACAATGGCGGTTGTGGAGTGCAGTTCTTCGGTAACAAAGAGGGGCAATATCGAAGAGCGCATTCCGAAGAGAATCCAGTTGGTTACAAAGGCGAGGAGGAGCGCCGTTCGATAAGGCAGCATCTTCAATGCCTCAGCCATTGACAAGTTTGTGCTCTCTTTGATTTTTGGATGTGATGCCGGCTTCCCGGGAGTAAGAAAGAAGTAGCCAGTCGCTCCGGCTAAAAAGAGCGTGATGGAGTAAGTGAAGAAAGGCGCACGTAAAGAGATTGCAGTGAGCACTCCACCAATTGCAGGTCCAGTGATTCCGCCAAGGAGGAAAGAGCCATTATAGATTGATTGAGCCCGACCGCGTTGATCATCAGATACCGAACGCATAATGATGGAAGCGGCTGCGACGGAGAACATGGATGAACCAAGCCCGCCCGCTGAGCGAAAAATCAATAATTGCGTGAAACTATGTGCGAGTGCACAGAGTAAGGTGAAGAACGAAACCATGGTGATTCCAACGGCAAAGACGAGACGTTCGCCAAATCTATCGACCAGTTTTCCAGAGAAGAGACCCGATGAGAATCGCGCGACTGCAAACATCGAGACGATCAGCCCAACAGCGGTATTAGTTGCACCAAAAGATTTTGCGTAGAGGGGCATGGCAGGAACGATGACTCCAAATCCTACTGCGACAAAAAACCCCGCCGTAGTGAGGACCTTTACCTCCCGAGGGAGTCCCGCGAGAACCTTAAATCGACTCAACCAATAGCCTCTCCCGCCGCCTCCTCACGAGCCACCGCGTAATCATGAGATGTACGAAGCGGAAGTTCGCGAAGTGAGAGCGCAATAATGAATCCTAGCGCGGTAATCGGAGCCGCCGTGTAGAAGACGATGTGGAATGCATTTACATATGCATCCAACGCGGTGTTATGGACTACGGACGCAAAATTTTGTGGACTCGCAATAATGCTTGTAACGCCCTTAGGCGAGAGATCCACTCCAGCCATTGCAGCAGGGTCTGATTTCGCCAGGTCGGTGAACCCATTATGCATATAGTGGGCCAGGCGGTTATTGAGAACTGCGCCGAAAATCGCAGAACCAAAGACGCTTCCGAGGGAGCGGAAGAATGTATTAGCGCTCGTTGCAACTCCCATGTCTTGGTAGTCGACTGAATTCTGTAGTGCAATAACAATTGTCTGCATGGATAGACCAAGACCTGCGCCAACGATGATGGCATAAATCGAAAGTTGCCAGTACGGAGTCTCTCTCGTCAAGGTGGACATGAGAAGAATTCCGACGGTCATAATTGCGGTACCGATAACAGGGAATTTTTTGTATTTGCCATGGTGCGTAATGCGTTTTCCGCTGAAAATAGACATGCTGACGATGCCGAGCATCAGTGGAATCAATTTCAGGCCAGCGGTTGTGGCCGTATTTACTTTTACAATCTGCAAGTAAAGAGGCAACATAATGATGGCACCGAACATCCCGGCACCAATGACCGCGCCAAGGATTGAGGTGAGCATAAAGGTGTGGTTTTTGAAGAGTCGCATAGGCAGAATTGGCTCTTTTGCCTTTCCTTCCCAGAGGACGAAAAGAACAGAAAGCACGCCACCCGCCACGAGATAGGAAATGGTGCGCACATCCGCCCAGCCGTTCTCTGGTCCATAAACAGCAATGGCGAGCAAGGTCGTCGTGACTGCAACTACCAAAAGAAGAGCGCCAAAATAATCAATTGAATGCTCGCGTTTTACCTTTGGGATATGGAGTACTGCGGAAGTAATAATTAGAGCAAGAATGCCGAAGGGTAGGTTGATGTAGAAGATCCAACGCCAGCCAGTGATTCCAAGGATGTGCTGATGGTCAGAGAAGAATCCGCCAAGGAGTGGGCCCGCCACGGATGAGAGACCCCATACCGCGCCGAAATAACCCTGGTACTTACCGCGTTCGCGTGGCGGAACAATGTCGCCGATGATGACGAAGGTCAATGCCATGAGACCGCCAGCGCCGAGCCCTTGCAGCGCGCGTGTAGCAATTAGTTGGGACATGTTCTGGGAAAGACCGGCAAGAAGGGAACCGAGCAAAAAAGTAAGAATTGCAAATTGGAACACAACGCGACGGCCGTAGAGATCAGAGATCTTTCCGTAGAGAGGTGTCGAGGCAGTTGAAGTTAAGAGATACGCAGTAACAACCCACGTGTATTCATTTAATCCGTGTAGATCAATAACGATAGTTTTTAGTGCGGTAGAAACAATAGTTTGATCGAGTGCGGCTAATAAAAGACCAGTCATCAAACCGCTCATAATGATCATGATTTCGCGGTGCGTATGAGCTTTTATTGGGGCACCAGTTGCAGAAGAATTAGACAAAAACGTTCCCTCTCATGGAAACAATCGAGTGGAATTGGCGCTACCGAAAGCCAAGACAATGGCCCTACTTTACTCTGATAGGTGTTTCGGGCGCGTTTCGAAATTTAAAGAATACTTACGCGTAAAACTCGGCTTCTAATATGGCAACACTGATCTCACGCTTATTAGGAGCGACATACGTCACTGTCTCGCCAATCTTCTTGCCGAGCACGGCGGCCCCAAGGGGAGAGTTCTCACTGTAGACATCGAGGTCACCGCTGGAAATCTCTCTGGATCCAAGGAGGAATTTCATTTCCTCTCCGCCGATATCGACGGTGATGACCATTCCGGCACCGACAAAGCCTGACTCCCCAACCGGTGGGGCGCCGATATGTGCGTGCTCGAGCATGTGCTTGAGCTGGCGGATCCTTGCCTCCATTTTGCCCTGCTCTTCGCGGGCAGCGTGGTAGCCGCCGTTCTCCTTGAGGTCGCCCTCAGAGCGGGCGATTTCGATCTTCTTAATGATTTCCACACGGCCAGTGCTCTCCAAGAGTTCGAGCTCGGCTTGGAGGCGGTCGGCGGCTTCTTGCGTGAGCCAGGTCTGGGTTGTCATAAGAGGGATAGGTTACTTGGAACTGGTACGACAGCGCGAGATCCCTGCGCTCACAGCCTGAGTCCGCGTGGGAAGGAGGGTGGTCATTTCTACGTGGGCGGTCCCAGGTGGGATCTCATCCTCGATCTCACCGACCACGTTCTTATCCAGATCGTGGGCCACCAGGGTGCAGATTGCCGCCTCCTGCGGGTTGCGACGATCAATCGTGTATCTCACGCTAATGGCGCGGTCGGAGGGAATTGAGAATGAGATGAGAGAACTGCGGACAGCGGGCCGGGAGTGGTGAACCCCTGCCCAGACCAACCAGACACCGCCAAGAATGAGCAGCGCGGCAGCAACGGGTTTCCAACGCACTGGCTTTTGGCCATATCGGTCAGAAAGGTCGAGTTCGGACATGGGATGATTGTTGCAGAGTTAGGGTCATTGTTTTGTATGGAGAAGGGGCGAATATGTCTAAAGATGTTGAAATTGGGGGCGCTGGCTCTCTTACCGTTGCCCTCCTTATGGTCGCAGTAACCTTCTTATTGCGCAGTTTTTATAAGCGTTATACCCGCATGCAGAAGCGCGAGGAAGATGAGTCGAAGTAGTACTCAGCGCGCGCTTGCATATTTAGGTGTTTGCGCCATCGCACTTGCTTTCATAAGTTTAGGAATGTGGCAGTGGAACCGGGCGCAGGACTCTCGCATACTCGTCGTTGTCGATACCAAACTTGTATCCCTCGATTCGATTACAAAGCCACGGATAGCACTTCCAGAAAAAGCAACCTTGCGCCGTGTCTCTGTTGCGGGTACCTACGTTAGAGATTTCAAGGCACCAAACCAAGTGGATGCCAAGGGTCAAAGGCGTGATTGGGGTGTCGGCCTTCTTCAAACCGAAACTGGCGCAGGGATGCTTGTTGTCCGCGGTCTCTGGTCAGACCGTGACCTTCACCCAGTCAATCCCGACGAAAGTGTCATCGTGATCGGCAAGCTCATGCCCCATCAGAGCGATGATCATGCGCTCGCGAGCAGAGGTGTTCTGCCGCGTCTCGATAGCAGTGTCATCGTGGGTCAGACATCGTTAGATCTCTATGACGGCTATGTGATCGCTGAGACCGAAAAGATTGGCCGTATAGAAATCAGCCGAGCGAAGATCGCACCACCCGCACCCAGGACCGCGGTGCCGGGTTTCTACTGGCAGCACGTCTCCTATGTCGTCATCTGGTGGTTCATGGCCCTGGTGGTGCTTTATCTGCCTTTTTATCAACGTAGAGTTGCCCCTAGTGAATTTGAGTCTGTAGAGATCAGGGAAGAGAAAGCGAGCGATAATGGCGCGAACTAGCGATGGAACAGTTCTGCGATTCCGAGTAATGGCAATCATTGCCGGCATCATGTCCCTGCTCCTATGGTTTGCCTACCTTCCAGTTAAATATGTGCATGTGGCATTTTTCGATTTCAGTCCAGATGTTCATAGCAAATTGGTCTGGATTCCCATGGTCCACGGATACCTCTATCCCATCTATGTGATTACCGCGATTCAACTTTCGGTCAAAGCAAAGTGGGCGCTTCCAAAAATGCTGGGATTCATTCTTGCTGGGACACTGCCGATTGCCTCGTTGATTGCTGAACGCCGAGTTGTCGCGCAATTCCTTCCGAAGAAGACACCTAAGCAGATTTGATCTCATCGGTAATGAAACGTAGGTCCTTTTTACGGCGAACTATCAAGTCAATTCTTTATCCGCTCTATGAGCGTCGTCTAGTTCGTGCATTGGATTTCAACCAAACCCCGCATCACGTCGGAGTGATCCTTGACGGTAATCGCCGTTGGGCAAAAGAGAATCCGGATGAGCAAGGTCGTACATCCGCCGCTCGCGGTCACCGTGCGGGAGCACAGAAAATCATTGAATTTCTGGGATGGTGCGAAGAGGCAAAAGTTCGAGTTGTCACGATCTGGCTCTTGTCGACCGAAAACTTTAAGCGATCTGAAGAGGAATTAAGCGCGCTGATCGAAATCATTGGCGATGCGGTTGATAGTTTGCAGGCGACAGGTCGCTGGAATATCAAACCCGTTGGCTCGCTCGAATTATTGCCCGAATCTCTTCGCGGGAAATTGAAGGAATCAAAATCCTCTAACCCAAACGCAATTGAAGTCAATGTTGCCATTGGTTATGGAGGGCGTCGCGAGATCGTTGACGCGGTTAAGGGATATTTGGAAGACGCCGAAAACCACGGAGAGACAATTCATGAGGCAGCCGAAAAAATATCAGTGGATGCAATTGCTGATCACCTCTACACGGCAGGCCAGCCTGATCCAGAGTTGTTGATCCGCACTTCTGGCGAGCAACGCCTGGGCGGATTCTTGCTCTGGCAGAGTGCCCAGTCAGAGTTTTACTTCTGTGAGGCGTACTGGCCCGACTTTAGAAGGGTAGATTTTTTGCGTGCCTTACGCTCCTACTCTCTGCGGCACCGACGCTTTGGTGCCTGAATCCTCCTTCATCTTTTTCCCCAGACTGCGGTATGAAATAGAGACCGCCAGGCAGCACGCAATGATGGTGTATTTGATTTTTGGTATCGACTGAGTTAAAATACATGACATGTCATCAAATGATACAACACTCAATAATCCAACCCTTGTCACTGTTCCTTGTTTCTCAGGAGCTCCTTGGCAACTGGAGAAACTAACTCCTTTAACTGGTCGCCCGATGCGAACTATGAGACTCCCTGAAGACCTTTCCACGGTTGAGGAATATGCAGATTTTGTGGCGCAGGAAGTCTCTGATTTAGATTCATTTGTACTGGCAGGCGACTCCTTCGGAGCTGTTATTAGTTTGGCTTTAGCAACTCGGATGCCCGAAGGACTCCGTGGGTTGATACTCTCTGGTGGTTTTGCCTCCAATCCCTTGCCCGCATGGAAAGGGATTGCAGCAAGTGCCTCTCGCTTTGCCGCGGGTTCTCTATATCGTCAAGGCACGCTTCGTTTCCATGCCTACCAGCTTTCCTCAAAGTTCGATGCGACTTCTGAGTTTCCGCATACACGGAAAGATTATCGGAACCTATTTATTGCCAGCACACCCCGCCTCACTTACAGTTCGAGAGTCAACTCGGTAATCCGTTTTGATGTGCGAAACCTTCTCCCGAAGGTTGCTGTTCCTACGCTCCTTATTACCCCCGAAGATGACAAACTGGTGGGCTCTGAAGCCTCAAGCGACATGCTTCTTGGGATCCCTCGCGTACGAGAAATTACTCTTCCGGGCACTGGTCATATGTTCCGTTTTACGCACCCAAGTCTTTATGGTCAAACAATTGCAGATTTTCTGGACTACGACATTGCATAGCGAAGAAATCATGGGGAAGCGAGTTACATTTAGGCGATGAAGCCAGAGGAGGAATTTCGTTATCTGATTCTTGGGGCTCAGCGAGAAGGGAATCGAATTTTTGCCGAAGCCCTTCAGATTTACGACGTCACCCCTTCACAAGCTGAGGTCATTACGTTGCTTAATGATTATGGTTCACTCTCGCTACTCGAACTCGGGCAACGACTCGTTTGCGAAAGCGGCTCTCCAAGTCGGTTGGTAGATGGATTAGTAAAAGCTGGTTTGGTCGATCGGAAGACAGCCTCTGAAGATCGAAGGCGGGTGGATCTCTCACTTACACGAACTGGGAAAGCCAAAGCAGTTAAGGTTATTAAGGCAGAAGAGGCGATCTATAAAGTTATTCGAACTCTAATACCAGCCAACCAAATTCTGACACTTAACAAAGCCCTACTCGGACTTCTCGCAAATCGATCCTCGGGAGATGCAATCGCACTTCGGCGATCTCAGAGCTAGGTAGTGTTCGACAAGGGGGACTCGCGGTGGGCCACAAGGATGAGCGACTTAGTAATAACGCAACCTGAACTTATCGTCATCGTCGTTTCGGAGTTTGAACTTTTCTTGACGGTGATTGGTCGAGGTGCCTTAGCGCCAAAAGCGGCTGGTAAAAATTCCCCCGCTCATCTTGCAAGTAGCAGTATGAAATAGCCCTAAACTGTGGTATGAAATAGCCCTAAACTGTGGTATGAAACAGCCCTAAACTGCGGTATGATGCCTATTCGTGGCCACGGAACCCAGTTTTCAGCTCTGCCACATGAGAAGGAATACGACGAAGGAAGAGATGGAATACCGCGCACGGGTAGTCGATTCAGAACTGAAAACGCTTTTGAAGTCCAGTGGCGCGGTTCTGATCGAAGGCCCGAAGGCTGTAGGAAAGACAGAAACCGCAAGCAGGTTAGCCAAGAGCCGTGTCTATCTCGACATAGATAAGAATGCGCAAGAAATGGCGAAAATCGACCCTGCTTTGCTACTAACAGGTTCTACGCCGCTGTTGATTGATGAATGGCAAATGGTGCCAGAGATTTGGAACCATGTGAGGAGAGAAGTCGATAATCGACAGATTCTCGGACAGTTCATTCTGACGGGATCGGCAACACCTGCTGATGATGTGACACGGCACTCCGGTGCAGGGCGCTTTTCAAGGTTGCGGATGCGACCAATGACGTTATACGAAATGGGTCAGAGCACGGGAGACATCTCCATCGCAGCATTGTTTGAAGGTGATGAACCCAGAGCCACCGATTCGGGCTTGACATTGAATAATCTGATCGACCGAATATGCATTGGCGGCTGGCCTAAATTTATAGTTCTCGAAGTTAACGAAGCGATGGCAGCTATGCGTTCATACTTAAATGAAATTATTCGAACCGATATAATTTTGTTGAGCGGTAAGACTCACGACCCAGTAAAACTTGAACGAGTACTCCAGTCTCTTGCTCGCAACATAGGAACTGCAGTTAAAGTTGAAACAATTGCTAAAGACACGGGTGGCTCAGAAGGTCAGATTGATCGCCAGACCATTACCCGCTACTTGCATACTTTAGAACAACTGATGATTGTCGAAGATCTCCCTGCTTGGAAACCAGAATTACGATCCAGGGCTACTTTGAGAACAGCTCCCACCCGTTACTTTGTGGATCCGTCATTAGCAGTTGCTGCGTTGAAGGCGTCGCCTAGAAAATTGATAAAAGATCCAAAATTCTTAGGTTTTCTTTTTGAAAGCCTCGTCGTAAGAGATCTTCGCGTCTTTATGCAGAATCTCGGAGGAGGGCTTTCCCACTACCGAGATAGCGAAGATCTTGAAGTAGATGTGATTTTGGAGAGCGATGATGATAAGTGGGCTGCCATAGAAGTGAAACTTGGTAGTGGACAGGTCGATGAGGGAGCCGCAAACTTACTAAAATTTGCTTCCAAGGTGAATACGGATCGTCATGGCTCCCCAACATTTCTTGCGGTCATAACGGCAACTGGTTATGGATACAAACGCCAAGATGGCGTCTATGTTCTGCCAGTAGGAAACTTAAAACCTTAATTACCAGGCGTAGTCCTCGGGGGATGTCTTGTATCCAGGGAAGATTTCATCGAGTTTTGCTAGATCATCGGCGCTGAGATCAATATTTAGCGCACGAAGTGCCGAATCAAATTGTTCCTGTGTCCTTGGTCCAACGATGGTTGCTGTCACTGCTGGTTGAGCGAGGAGCCAGGCAAGTGCCACCTCTCCAGGTTCTTGGTTAATTTGCGCGCAGAAATCTTCGTACGCCTCGACTTTCGAGCGATTCGCTTCGAGTGCTTCAGATGAACGGCCCTGCAGGCGACGACTTCCTTCACTCGCCTTCTTGATAACTCCGCCTAGTAGTCCGCCATGAAGCGGAGACCAGGGCAGGATACCAATTCCGTATTGAAGAGCTGCGGGGATAACTTCTCGTTCGATATCTCGTTGGAAAAGATTGTAAATTGATTGTTCGGAAACAAGTCCCATGAAATTACGCGCCGCCGCTTTCTCCTGTGCCTGGGCTAGATGCCACCCACCAAAATTACTGCTGCCTACATAAAGGATCTTTCCTTGGGCCACAAGCACTTCCATTGCTTGCCATACTTCTTCCCAAGGGGTTGCGCGGTCGATGTGGTGCATCTGATAAAGATCAATGTAATCAGTCTTAAGGCGCTTCAAACTCGCGTCGCAGGCACGGCGAATATTCAGTGCAGAGACACCTTTATTGTTTGGCCAAGCGTCCATCTCTCCATAGAGTTTGGATGCGAGAACTACTTTCTCTCGACGTGCTCCACCCTTTGCAAACCAGTTGCCAATAATCTCCTCTGTGCGACCCCAATGACCGTCTCCGCCATAGCGATTGGCGGTATCAATGAAATTCACTCCACTTGAAATGGCAGCGTCCATAATCGAATGCGCAGTATTTTCATCAGTTTCTGGTCCGAAATTCATTGTTCCTAGACAAATGCGGCTTACAGAGAGTCCTGAACGACCTAGATTCTTATATTTCATGTTCTCAATCTACACAACATGTGGAAGGGAATAAACACTTGGTGGTGCTTACGCCCGCTCCTCCGCAAGTGAATTTCCTCCATCAACCACGATCATCTGGCCCGTTATATAAGAAGCCCCTGGCGAGCAGAGCCAGGCAATCGCGCTGGCAACTTCATCGGGGATTCCCGATCGACCCATAGGTGAAGCGAGTCCATGCCGATATTCGGAATCTGTTTGAGATTCAGTTTCAATCCATCCAGGTGCGACCGCGTTAACGGTGATGCCATGGGTCGCCTCATCGATGGCAAGTGCCCGAACCATTCCCACGAGTGATGCCTTTGATGATGCGTATGCAACGTCATTATGAGTAGCATTCACATTTCCCGTGGTGCTGGAAACCATGACGATTCGGCCATTTGGATGTTGTCGAAGATGAGGCAAGGCAACCTTGGTGACCAAAAATGTAGATTCAACATTTCGCGCAAAAGATTTTCGCCAAGTACCGAGCGAAATAGAATCGATCGAATCGAACTCGCCTTCGGCTTTATCAACGACGCTCGTCATTCCGGCATTATTGATAACGCCATCTAGGCCACCGAGTGTGGCCACCGCGGTTTCCACGAGTGTTATCACTTCGTCGGGATTGGTGAGATCCGCCGTCGCACCAAAGGCGCTCAATTCACTCGCGCGTTCGAGAGCCCGTGGAGAAAGAGATGTAAGGAAGACCGAGGCACCAAGGCCCTTGAGCGCACGAGCAGCGGCGAAACCAATTCCTTGAGAAGAACCAGCCCCGGTTATGAGAAAGCGCTTTCCTGTTAGATCAAACATGACTTGTTCTCCCTAAATTCTTCTTTACCATTAGTCCAACTTACCGATTTTTCTTGGAGTGGGTAATAGTGAGATTTCGGGTTGACTCTTGACTTGGCGTCGTCAGTTCGGAGCGTGAGACTGGTCTCTTTTCGATGAAAAAACGTTATTTTTCAACGTTTTAGAGGCTTTCGTTTCGACACCGCACTAGAAATGTGTGAGACTCATGCGCAAGACAGAGGGTGACCCTCTTTTCGTCTAAGCTCACTCCTAGTGAGTTCTGTTTTCTCTGAGAAGTCAGCCACCTTCTGTCAGCCCGACACAGCGACATTCGCGAGTAGCCGGTTACGACATGGAGGAGAATCATGAAAGCACTTGTTTATGAAGGTCCTGGTAAGAAATCCTGGACGGAAGTACCAGATCCCAAGATTATTCACTCTACAGATGTAATCGTCAAAGTTGATACGACCACCATCTGCGGTACAGATCTACATATTCTTAAAGGCGATGTCCCCGCCGTTACAAAGGGCCGCATTTTAGGTCACGAGGGCGTCGGAACAATTACTGAGATAGGTTCCTCGGTAAGTAGCTTCAAAGTTGGCGATCGAGTAATCATTTCCTGCATCAAATCCTGTGGTCATTGCCCCAATTGCAAGATGGGGTTGTACTCCCATTGCTTGGCCGACGAGGGCGTTTCTGGAATCGGGTGGATCTTTGGACACTTGATTGATGGAACACAGGCCGAATTCGTTCGTGTCCCATTTGCTGACAACTCCCTTTACAAATTGCCTGCAGGTGTTACAGATGAAGAGGGTGTAATGCTCTCCGACATCCTGCCAACTGGCTTTGAAATTGGCGTGCAGTATGGTCAGGTCAAACCAGGAGATGTTGTTGCCGTAATCGGAGCTGGACCTGTTGGTCTTTCTGCGATCGCAACTGCCGGACTTTACGGTGCGGCAAAAGTCATTGCGATTGATCTGGATGCGAACCGTCTTGAGCGCTCAAAAGACTTCGGTGCAACCGATACTGTTCTTTCGGGAACCTCCAACTGGAAAGAGCAAGTGATGGCTCTTACAGATGGCGCTGGTGTTGACGTGGCGATTGAGGCTGTTGGAACACCTCAAACCTTCACCATGGCTAGTGAATTAGTCCGCCCAGGTGGTCATCTGGCCAACGTTGGAGTTCATGGAAAATCTGTAGATCTTCATATTGAAAACCTCTGGATTCAGAACATCACGATCAGCATGGGATTGGTAAATACCAATACCACGCCGATGTTGCTCAAGTTGGTGGCAGAGAAGAAGATCCATGCTGAAAAATTAGTGACGCATCGCTTCACATTTGATCAAATGATTGATGCTTACGACACCTTCTCTCGAGCAGCTGAGACCAAAGCACTTAAGGTAATTATTACTTCTTAGGCAAAAAAGGGAGTTATACTCCGATTGATCCTCCAAAGAGAAGAATGAAATTATGAAGATTCGAAGATTTACCGCACTTACCGGTGTTTCTGCGCTGGTGGCGATGGTTCTCTTAACCGGGTGCGGTAAATCTTTGAGTCCCACTCCTACTCCGACGCCAACGCAGACAGTCACGCCCACCCCGACATCGACCACCTCTGTAAACCCAAGTCCAACTCGCACATCGGGAGCGCTGGCTCAGTATTGGGTTGCCGACACTGCACGGGGTTTTCGTTTGTATCGTGAATTCCTTGGGGTCTATTTCGAACCGGATGCCCTGACGGCGGCGTTGACCAACCTTGTTTCGAAAAAGCCAGTGGATCCAGATTACGTTTCGCTCTGGCCAGCGGACACTAAAATAAATTCGGTAAAGGTGGTGGGCAATCTGGCAACGATTGATCTCACTTTCAGCAAACTCAATGTCGGCGGCGAGGGAGAGTCGCTTGCCATTGCCCAGTTAGTCTGGACAGCAACTGCCGCAAATTACAAAGTCACAAGAGTTGCGATTACAAGAGATGGGAAAACTGTCGAATCACTTGCAGGTCATGTTGACGCGACAAGGCCATTCACTCGCGGTCCCGCCTACGAGGTTGTTGCCCCGGTTTGGATTACCTATCCAGGTGAGGGATATACGGCTTACGTCGATGGATTCACGCTTGAAGGAATGGCATCCACTTTTGAAGCAAATGTTGCATGGAAAGTCTACAAAGACGGAAAGTTAGTCAAGGAAGGATCTACGACAGCGGCAGAAGCCGCCCCCGCATGGACAAAGTGGAGCGTAAAGATTCCTGGACTTTCGCCAGGTAAGTACTTCTTCATGGCTGCGGAATACTCAGCCAAAGATGGATCCCTCGTCGCGCAAGACACGCACAACGCAACTCTTGAGTAATAACTACTTGCAGTACGTACTCGTCGAATCTCCATTTGATAGAGGTAGTTTCGCAACGAGAGCCTTGTCGCTATCGGATAGATAATTTCCCTGATACCAGCAGAGCGAGTACTTCGCATATTTCGCGTCAGCGTTGGAATTAAAATCAGTGGGAACAGCTGGGTTTGGAGCCCTTAAATCCAGAAGGCCGAAGTCAAAGAATGTTCCCATCGCATCAGCTGATGCGGGTGGCGGTATCCCAACGGCGGTGGCGATGACATCGCCCGCTTTAACCGCCACAGGTGGATTGATGTAATTCTCTCTCGAGTCCATTTCGATAGCGGGCGGAAGCTTCTCGAGAATCGCTGCAAATTGCGGCGAAGCGACGTGCAGGTGACCAAGGCGGAGCATAAAACCGCATGGATGAACGATATTTACACCGAATTGATAAGCCCCTTCCGTCTTATATTGCCAAGCAACGCTCACTACTCCGTCAAAGGGGACGCTTATCCTTGTGTTCTCTATGTAGGTTCCGTACGCGGACCAACGGAATCCACCGTGGGGTTTATAACTTCCACCGCGAACTTGCCCTGGTTGAAGAAGTGAAAGTGGTTTTGTGAAATCAAGCAGTGAACCGGCAGGAATAATCGGAAAGGTGCACGCTGGCGGCGTGCCATTTGCAACCCATTTGCCTTGGTTATCCATCCACTCCCATGTCACCTGATTGTTGCTCGAGGCGTTGTTATTAGATGGGTTGTTGCTTGAAGAAGGCGATGGAGTTGGATTGTTCTGACCCGATTGCGATGGAGTCGGTCTGGGCTTTGGCAGAACCTTTTTGGTTGGAATACCTTTAGACCAGATTAATTTCTTACCTGACTTCAAGCAGGTAAAGACATATCCATTACTAGTGACTTTGGTACCCGCTTTTTTGCATGTCGTGCCAGGCTTTGGCGCAGCAGCATCGGCGCTCGCCGTGGCAAGAAGGAAGATAGAGATAGTGAAGAGGGTCAGGGCTGTTTTCGTTCTTGTGAAGCCACCGAGTTTCATCTCTGGACAATAGCCAATTTCTGACTTCAAATAAATCACCGACTGATTAGAGTTCGGCCACCGCTAGGAAACCCGAATTTCGACTCGTCGATTGAGTGCTCTTCCCGCCGCCGTGTTGTTATTGCCGACTGCCTGGGTCTGGGCTCGACCGGCATTCTTAATTGTTATCCCACTGCCAAGGAGCTTTTTTGTCATGTAGTTCTTGACGGCGAGGGCACGATTTCTTGAAAGGACGATCGAGGATGCCTTACTTCCTTGCGTGTCGACATATCCCCAGATTTCCAGTTTTGTATAACCATGCTTCACCATCACTGAGGCTACTTGATCCAGAATCTTGGTGGCGGGCCCAATGAATGCATAGGAATCAGTGTTGAAATTGATATTTGCCAATGAAATAGGGTCCTTTGAGAGTTTCACTGGTGAAGGTGCCGATTTCGAACCATCTTTGCCAACGGCGATTACGTCCACTCGATCTTTTGGCCCGACAAGTGACTTGAGGTTTGCGCTATTGGATTTGCCGGCAAGTATGAATTTTCCATTTTCGTAGAGTTGAAATCCGACCGCGTTTTTTGGCAAGACCGTTAAAAATTGCTGATGGACGGGGACTATCTGGTTGAGCGCAATCTTCTTCGGGGGCGCGGTGTTGGCTATCCTGCCATTGACTATGAGGCTCGGCGGATTCTTCGCTACTACGAACGGAACGAAGGTTGCGTAGAGGATGACATTTTGTGAGAGCAGGAAAGTTCCAGCAACGCGATATGAAGTGCCTGATCCATCCGCTTTAGTATTCCAGCCGTAAAAAGTTTCACCAGTCTCAACTAGATCCCCGGAATTGGTACTGAGAATCAATGTACCTATTCCTGTTGTTGGAGGAGGAGCAGTGCCGCCCGTTGAGCCATTTCCATCGTAGGTAATTGTGAATACCACCTTGGTTCCAGTGGTTGGACTAGCACTCGGGGTTGGCGTAGGGGTTGGCGTAGGGGTTGGCGTTGGCGTTGGCGTCGGAGATGGCGTTGGCGTTGGCGTTGGCGCGAGAGTCCATACGGCCGTGAGGGTTGTGTTTCCGACAATTGTGAAAGTTGCGCCGGGAGAATATGTAACGACGGGGCCAGCACCCCCTCCGGTAGCCCAACCGCCGAATGTATAGCCGGTTTTTAGCAGTCCGTTCTGCCCGAGAACAGTGACTGTCGCACCGTTTGTATATGCACTGCCATCGATCGGTGCGCTACCTCCGGTGTTTCCATTTCCAACGTATGTAACCGTGTAGGTGGTGACTGGAGTCCACACCGCCGTGAGTGTCGTATTTCTAAGGATGGAGAATGAACCACCAGGTGAGTATGTGACGAGCGGGCTGGCTCCTCCACCTGTTTGCCAACCACCAAATGCATAACCAGTTTTATATAAACCGTTCTGTCCCAAGACATTGACGGTGTCACTTGACGCATATGCCCCCGGATCTGAGGGAGGAGTACCACCGGTCTGCCCATTGCCGTTGTATGTGACTGAGTAGGTGGTAGCGATGTAAGTGAAAGATGAATTTTCGCTTCCAAGGTCTGACTGAGCTGAAACAACAACCGTTCCGGCTGCATGAGCCAATGTCACTACCGTGACAGATGTGTCTGATGAGGGTGTGGTACTCAATTCAACGCCATCTATTTTGAGCGAGAAATGTGGAGCAGAAAAACCCGAGCCTGTAATTGTGACGGAAGTGCCACCCGCAGTTGGACCCGAATTTGGCGATACAACGGTAATAGTTACGGTAGCCATGGCGCTCGGTACTCCAACAAAGACTGAAGTGAGAAGACCCAAGACCACTGCCAGCGGAATTGCTCTCTGAAGTCGCAAGATATATTGATTTTTCATGGGTCTCGCTCTTCATAGGGGACTGGGAATTTGCGACAGTACTCCAAAGGGAGTCCAATAGAAGTGAACGGCGCTCTCAGGGAATGAGTCATATGAATTTTGGGTTTCGTTAGAGCGTGTCGCGAATCCTTGAGCGAGTCCTAGTTCTACGGTTTTCTCATCAGGTCCCTACGAGCACAACTACACATGATTCGGAGCCGGTTTGTCCTCTCAGACCAGTAAGAAAACCTACGTCCTCGATACCAGCGTTTTGCTGGCTGACCCAGGTGCGCTCACCCGATTTGCCGAACATGAAGTCATCATCCCGATCGTCGTTATCGGAGAGTTAGAGACCAAACGCGACCACCCCGAACTTGGATTTTTTGCCCGCGCTGCCCTGCGCGCCCTCGATGACCTGCGGGTTACCCATGGACGCCTCGACCAGCCAATCCGCGTTACCCCCGCAGGTGGGACCCTTTCGGTCGAACTCAACCATTCCGACCTCAGCTCTCTGCCACAGGGGTTCCTCCGCGATGGGAGCAACGACTCTCGCATTCTGGCCATCGCCCGCAACCTCATGGCCGATGGCCGGACCGTGATTCTGGTCAGCAAGGATCTACCCCTGCGAGTCAAGGCCTCGGCCGTCGGGGTCGAAGCCCAGGAGTACTTGGCCGAACTCGCGGCCTCCAGCGGGTGGACCGGGATGACTGAACTTAGCGTCGGGGCCAGTCTTATCGACGACCTCTATTCCTCGGACAGAGCCGAACACGAAATTGCCCAGAGCCTGCCCTGCCATACCGGTGTCGTCCTTCACTCCGAAAAAGGCAGCGCACTGGCGCGGGTGACCCCAGAAAAGAATTTGCAGTTGGTCCGAGGTGACCGAACCGCCTTTGGGCTCCACGGTAGAAGTGCCGAACAACGAGTCGCCTTGGATTTACTTCTCGATCCGGAAATCGGAATTGTTTCAATGGGCGGCCGCGCCGGAACCGGCAAGAGTGCACTGGCACTCTGTGCCGGACTCGAGGCAGTGATGGAGAGACGTCAACAGAAAAAGGTCCTTGTCTTCCGTCCGCTCTATCCAGTCGGCGGACAGGAGCTCGGATACTTGCCCGGAAGTGAAGGCGAAAAAATGTCGCCATGGGCGCAGGCAGTTTTTGACACACTGGGCGCGCTGGTAAGTCAGGCAGTAATCGATGAAATTCTTGATCGTGGTCTGATTGAAGTTCTGCCTCTGACTCACATCCGTGGTCGTTCACTTCACGACTCGTATGTCATCGTTGATGAAGCTCAATCCCTGGAAAGAGGCGTCTTGCTAACCGTCCTGTCTCGGATTGGGCAGGGGTCCAGGGTGGTCCTGACCCACGATGTCGCCCAACGGGACAACTTGCGAGTGGGTCGCCACGATGGCGTCGTTGCAGTAGTGGAAACATTGAAAGGGCATCCGCTTTTTGCTCACGTCACCTTGACCCGGAGCGAGCGCTCGCCGATTGCCGCCCTAGTCACCGAACTTCTGGAGGGACCGATCACGACCTAAGTCGGCTTTGGTCAGGTGTGGAAGATTCGTCTGAGGATTCGGCAGTCACCCATTGGCACCAATTGGCCAGAAAAAGGTTCAAGAACAACTTCACACTCACATTTCGGACATATTGGACTTCCCCCTGTGCGACCTGGGGTTTTAATTATCCACAGAGGATGATCTTTTTTAAAAATTGTGGCGTATGCGTAAATAGATTTGCACTCATCAGCCCATCTTGCGACCCTAAAGCCCTTCCCCCAACCCCTCAAGCCCAATTCGGGCTCCTATCGGGTTGACCGGACAGCGATAGATGCACTGAAAGGAGAGTGACGATGAAGAGTTTGAGGAACCGATTGACCAAGATCGCCACTGTCAAAGGCCACCTGCGCCGACTTATCAACCGTTCCATTGGCGCCTGGTTGAGTATTGCCGCCCTTATTTTGGTGGCCAGTATCCAGCCCAGTGCCAGCGCCCTGGAATTTCCCATGGTCGGCCGCGTAGTTCTCCCTGACTCGGCCGCACTGACTGCTGTCCCGATTACGACCGAAGCCCTTTTCACGCAACTGCGTACCAAAGCCCTGGTCTCCTCCGATGAGATTGCCCAAGCATCCCTTGAGAGTGCTCGAGTTGAAATGGCGCGAACTCAATTTGGCGCGCAAACCGTGGCCAAGACGATTATGGCGGAGGAGTACGACTGGAATACCTATCAGTTCGGATGCCTCAAAACTTTGTGGACTTACGAGAGCCACTGGAATTACCGGGCGCATAATTACAGTTCTGGCGCACATGGGATTCCACAAGCGCTACCTGCCAGCAAGATGGAGACGATCGCCACTGACTGGCGGACCAACCCCTTGACGCAGATCCGTTGGGGACTGCATTACATCGATGTTCGATACGACACCCCTTGCAGGGCCCTCTCCAAATTTGGTAGGAGCAACTCGTACTAACTGCCAACCGATAAGAGCGGTTAATTAAGAGGTAGGTCCCTTACCGATCGACAGAGGCTTTGAGGTCTCGGCGTAGAAATCATTGCCCTTATCGTCGATGACAATGAAGGCCGGGAAGTCTACAATCTCAATTTTCCAGACAGCTTCCATTCCGAGATCCTCGTAATCCAGGACTTCCACTTTCTTAATGCAATCCTGGGCGAGGCGAGCGGCTGGGCCGCCAATAGAACCGAGATAGAAACCCCCATAGGTTTTGCAGGCATCGGCCACCGCCTTGGAGCGGTTGCCCTTGGCTAACATCACCAGAGATCCGCCCTGGGATTGGAAGTATTCGACGTAGGAATCCATCCGCCCGGCGGTGGTTGGGCCGAAGGAGCCGGAGGCATAGCCTGTCGGCGTCTTGGCCGGTCCGGCGTAGTAGACCGGGTAATCACGGAAATAGCTTGGCATTGACTCGCCTGCATCCATTGCCGCCTTGATCTTGGCGTGGACCATATCTCGCGCTACTACGAGGGTTCCGGACAGAGAGAGTCGGGTCTTGACGGGGTACTTGCGCAGTTCGGCTCGGACCTTATCCATCCCTTGGTTGAGGTCAATCTTGACGACATTTTCATCGCCTTCTATGAGATGGGCTGTGGTCGGGTCGGGCAGAAAGTGAGCTGGTTCGCGCTCCAGGTTTTCGAGGAAGATCCCATCCTTGGTGATCTTGGCCTTTGCCTGGCGGTCAGCCGAACAGGAAACTGCAATGGCGATCGGAAGTGATGCACCGTGTCGAGGCAGACGAATGACCCGAACATCATGGCAGAAGTACTTGCCACCAAATTGTGCGCCAATGCCCAGAGTCCGCGTGAGTTTGAGAACTTCCTGCTCCATCTCAAGATCGCGGAAGCCGTGCGCGTCCTTGGCGTCCCCCGTTGTCGGGAGGGAATCGAGATATTTGGTGCTGGCCAACTTTGACGTCTTCACGGTGTATTCGGCGCTTGTGCCACCGATGACTATTGCTAAGTGGTACGGAGGGCAGGCAGAGGTGCCGAGTGATCGCAATTTCTCTTCGAGCCAGACGTAGAAACTCTTTGGATTGAGGATCGCTCTGGTTTCTTGGTAAAGGAAAGATTTGTTGGCACTTCCGCCGCCTTTCGCGATGAAGAGAAATGAGTACTCATCAGGATGATCCGTGTCGGCATAAATCTCAACCTGGGCCGGCAGATTATTTCCGGTGTTCTTCTCTTCCCACATCGTTATGGGAGCCATCTGCGAATACCGCAAATTAAGGCGGGTGTAAGCGTTGTAAATTCCTTCCGCAATCGCTTTCTCATCTTTTGTCTCTGTTAGGACGTGCTGACCTTTCTTGCCCATGACAATCGCAGTTCCGGTGTCCTGGCACATCGGAAGAACGCCACCAGCAGAAATGTTGGCGTTCTTCAATAGGTCTAGAGCGACGAAGCGATCATTGGGCGAACTCTCTGGATCATCGAGAATATTTGACAACTGCTGCAAGTGGGCACTTCTTAGATAATGTGAAATATCGTGCATCGCAACTTCAGAGAGATGAGTAATCGCTTCCGGACTGACTTGGAGAAATTCCTTATCGCCGAGTCGAACGGTTGATACGCCGGCGGAGCCAAGTGAGCGATATTCAGTCTTGTCTTTGCCTAGCGGAAGAATGTCCGAGTATGTAAATTCTGGGCTCATGAGTTTGGCTTAATCCCTTCGAGTTTTGCGCGCGCACCATCTAGCCATTCTTGGCAGATATTTGCTAATTCTTCGCCGCGTTGCCAGAGTGCCAGTGATTCCTCAAGGGTGGCGCCTCCAGTTTCGAGGTTATTTACTACCTGCATTAATTCATCTCTGGCGGCTTCATACGACAATTTGTTATCAGTTGTTTTTCCAGCGGACTTCTCAGTGGCCATGGAGCAAATCTACTCTCAACTTTGCGTTACAACCGCACCGATTTCACCCAGAGCAAGGCGGAGGCGGAGTTTCTCTCCGACCGCAAGATCCTTGGGATCTCGCGCAATCCGACCATCCAAAAGTTGAACCACGGCGTATCCGCGATCAAGGGTGGACTGTGGTGAGAGTGAGCGAACTCGTGCATAAATATGGAGTAATTCTTCGCGAGCCAGATTGAGGGCATGGATGGTGCTGCGGTGTGATCTATCACGCAATCCTTGGATTACGTCTGCTCGTGAGGTGACCAGCACCATCGGCTCTTTTATAACTGGGCGCTCTTTCAAGGATTCAATCCGACCGGATTCAAGTTCGATGAAACTGGAGAGGTGGCGATATGCCCGCGCCCGCAACTGATTGATCATTACAAATTCTTCTTCAATATCCGGAACAACTTTCTTGGCCGCATCAGTCGGCGTTGATGCTCGGACGTCGGCGACCAGGTCGAGAAGTGGCGCATCCTGCTCATGGCCGATGGCACTCACGATGGGCGTCTCACACGACGCCGCCAGTCGGACCAATCCCTCATCCGAAAATGGCAGGAGGTCTTCGAAAGAGCCGCCACCGCGGGTGATGATGATGACATCGACTTCTGAATTTGCTTCGAGTTCGCGAAGGGCCGCAGATACCTCTATTACTGCCGCTGATCCTTGGACGGCTACTTCACGGATTTCAAACTGAACTGCCGGCCAGCGACGTTTGGCATTCTCTACAACATCTTTTTCGGCGGCGCTATTTCTCCCGCAGATCAGGCCAACGCGTCGGGGCAGAAGCGGAAGCTCTTTTTTTAGATCCAGCGCAAATAATCCTTCGGAGGCAAGGAGTTGTTTGAGGTGTTCAAGGCGAGCAAGTAATTCACCGATTCCGATCTGTCTGATCTCTTTCACCGAGAGCCCGAGAGATCCATTTTTTGTGTAGAAGGAAACCTTGGCCAGCATCACAACTCGCGCATTGGGCGGAAGGGGCGAGACGGGAGCCAGGACGGTTCGGTGGCACATTACTGAAAGGCTCATGTCGACGCTGGTGTCTCGCAGGCGCATAAAGGCCATGCCAGCGCGTTCGTTAATTTCTGAGATTTCGCCCTCGATCCAGATGGGACCTAACCGATCTACGTATCCTTTAAGGGCTTCGGAAACTACGCGTACTGGGGCGGGGGATTCGGCTGAAGTTTCGAGCACGAAGTGATCCTAATAGACTCGCGCCATGTCAAAGAAGGTTCTGCTCGCGGCTCCCCGTGGATACTGCGCGGGCGTGGATCGCGCAGTGATCTCGGTGGAGAAGGCACTTGATCTATACGGCGCCCCGGTTTATGTCCGCAAGCAAATTGTCCATAACAAGCATGTGGTTGCCACTTTGGAAGCGCGGGGCGCGATATTTGTCGAGGAGACCGACCAGGTCCCGGAAGGCGCCTTGGTGGTTTTCTCGGCTCATGGAGTCTCTCCGCAAGTTCATATTGATGCTGCTGCACGAAACCTACGGACAATTGACGCAACGTGCCCTTTGGTGACCAAGGTCCACCACGAAGCGAAGCGGTTTGCATCTGAAGATATTGAGATTTTGCTTATCGGACACGAAGGTCACGAAGAGGTGGAAGGCACGGCTGGCGAAGCTGTGGGCAAAGTCCAGTTAATTGACGGACTTGAACACATTCAAGATATTAAAGTGAAAGACGAGAAGAAGGTGGCCTGGCTTTCGCAGACCACATTGAGCGTTGATGAAACCCTAGAAACGGTGCGGGCTCTGCGCGAGCGATTCCCCGACATTATTGATCCACCCAGTGATGACATTTGCTACGCGACTCAGAACCGCCAGGTTGCGATCAAGGAGATCGCACCGCGGGCTGACTTGGTCCTCGTTGTTGGGTCGACCAACTCCTCAAACTCTGTGCGCCTGGTGGAGGTTGCCAAGGAGTACGGCACTCCACATGCTTATTTGATCGATTTCGCAGCAGAGGCCAAAGATGAGTGGCTTGTCGGTGTGGATACGGTCGGCGTCACGAGTGGTGCGTCGGTCCCGGAGATATTGGTGAGGGACCTCCTGACTTGGTTGGCCGAGCGCGGCTTTGGCGAGATTGAGACCGTCACAGCGAAGGAGGAGTCTTTACTTTTTGCGCTGCCTCCCGAACTTCGCAAAGATCTCAAAGCAGCGGGTCAGGAGAAGATCACCCACACTCGCTAGTTGCGCAAGTTCTGAGAAGAACTACCTGGCATGTGGAACATGTGGGCGCGGACCGGCTCCAACATTTCCGTATCGGTGATTGGTAATCGAGACACTCTGCTCCAGGAGCCAGCGCGGCATTTCGACGAGACCGTTCTGCGCGAGCGGACGTGAATCAACACTGACTCCCATTTCTAGGAATCTTAGTGTCGGAGGATTTGAATGTGCGAGCCAACGGACTTTCTCCTTTGAACCAATTCTGGAAATCAATTCGTCCTCGGTTTCAATCCGTGCCGATGGACAGAGTGGGGTCTTTTCTGAAGCACTGAATTCGATCGAAGTTGCACTCTCTTTAATGACCCAATTGATGTAGGTAATCCACTCTTTTGAAACCGCCGAATCGATCCGTACCACGATACCGCGTCGAGATGGAAGATGGCGTTGATAGTTTCGCTCGACATTGAGACCAGCGCGATCAATTGCGTTATCACCGATGGAGTTCCACCATCTCTCTGATGTCGAGATGGTGTCGAAGGACGAGGAGAGTGAATCCCAATTGCGGAGATTGTTGAGGTAGTTAGGACCGCCGGCTTTTGAGGTTGGCCCCACGCTACTGCGCTTCCAACCGCCAAATGGTTGACGATTGACGACGGCACCAGTGATGCCGCGGTTAACATAAAGATTTCCCGCCTCAACTTCGGCAATCCACTTTTCGCACTCTCGCTCATCAAGTGAGTGCACTCCCGCTGTTAATCCGTAAGGCACTGTGTTCTGCCAGTGAAGGGCAGTCTCAAAGTCGGGAGCAGCCATAACTCCAAGAACAGGGCCGAACCATTCATTTTGATGACTCCACGATCCTGGTGTTACCCCTAACTTCACGCCGGGGCTCCAGAGATGCCCAGTTGCATCCAACTGCTTTGGAGCAACCAGCCAACTTTCTCCATCATCAAGGGTGGTGAATGCACGAAGTAGCGAACCTGTTGGAGGATGGATGATGGGACCTACGGCCGTTGAATAATTTCTTCCAGCACCAACACTCAAACTCTCCACTGCATCTTTGAGTTGTGCGAAGAAGGCGGGATTTTCGTAGATGCTCTTCTCGACGATCGCCAAACTAGCGGCGCTGCATTTCTGTCCGGCGTGACCAAATGCAGATTGGACGAGATCTTTCACGGCGCTATCAATATCGGCACTTGCCGATATGAGAATTGCATTCTTTCCACTTGTCTCAGCCATGAGGCGAATCTCTGGCTTCCATGAAGTAAACATTGCCGCAGTATCAAAGGAACCGGTGAGGATGACTCCATTGACACCCTTATGTGCCACAAGGTGTTTGCCATCTTCATCATCGCGGGTCGTCACAAACTGAAGTACTTGCCGCGGCACTCCGGCTCGCCAGAGTTGATTGACGATCTGCCACGCGGTGGCGACGCTCTCAGGAGCAGGCTTGAGGATCACGGCATTTCCGGCCGCGAGTGCGGCGCAGACGCCACCCATTGGAATCGCGTACGGGAAGTTCCATGGTGGCACAACAAGTACGACTCCAAGGGGCGTGGATCCTTCAAATCGGTTGAGGGCAGAAAGGGCGTAATAGCGGGCAAAATCAATACCTTCACTTACCTCAGGATCCCCTTCAGAGACCGTTTTCCCCGAGTCGCGTGACATGAGAGCAATGGTCTCTGCCCGCTCGCGTTCCATCAGTTGTGCGGCCTCGCCAAATATCTTGGCTCGTCCCTTTGCACCCAGTGATTCCCACGCAGCAATACTTATGTGAGCGGTTGAAACTGCTAGATTGATATCGCTTCTATTCGCGATGGAGTATGTGTACCAAGGCTTTCCGTTCTCACTTGGGTCCGTTCCCTCTTCTCTTTCAGTTCGGAAAATCTCCTCTCCATTGATTTGAAGCGGAATGCGAAAACCGAGGTCCATGTATTTTTGAACGTATGCCGATTCGAGGTCGGCTCGAAACTTTGGATTGGTCGCATCTCCATCGCTCTGATTGCGGAAATGTTCTTCATCGAAAGATTTCAAACTATCCTCTCTGATCAAGAGATGTCTACGCGACTTGGTGGAGACTGGGTGGCGCTTGGCCACCGATTCGAGGAAGCGTTTTTCTTGCTCTTTGTACTGATCGTTGTTGAGTTCCATATCAAAGGAAGCGCGCAGGTAATTCTCGCTCGAGGTGTTCTCATCGAGACGACGGACGAGGTATGCGACAGCTGCTGGAAAGTCATCATGCTTAGTGACTGGCGTGTAGAGGAGGACGCTACCCGTTTGGGCCGCAACCGCGAGAGCTTCGGCATTTGCCATTCCCTCGAGCATTTCAATATCTAATTGATCGAGGACTCCACGGACCTTTGCCACTTCGATCGCCCACGCCAGGTGGAAGAGGTTGTGGCTGGCAATTCCGATCCGTACTGCTTTGGAATGGTCCGAGCTGAGTGCGACGTCGATAAGACGTGCGTAACTCGCATCCACATCCGATTTGGTCGGGTAGGGAGCTGGCACCCATCCATGGAGTTCGGCTTCGGCCTTCTCCATGGCCAAATTTGCCCCTTTTACCAGGCGAATCTTGATTGTGCCACCGCTTTTGGCGAATCGCGCTTGCGCCCAAGTGACGAGGTCGGCGAAAACGCTGTGCGACTCAGGAAGATAGGCCTGCAGCACGATGCCTGCGTTGATTTGCGCGAATTCAGGCTCGCTGAGCAATTTTTTGAAAACTGCAACCGTGATTTCAAGGTCTCGGAATTCTTCCATATCCAGATTGATAAAAGTATCTGTCCTCAATGCCGCGCGATAAAGATCTCTCAATCTCTCCGAGACGCGCTCGATTGAGCCGAGGTAATCAATGGTAATCAACTGGCTAGCAATCGAGGAGATTTTCACGGAAGCGTAATTGACTTCAGGGCGTTGGATCATTTCGATGACCGATGCAAGACGCTGCTTCGCCTCATGCTCACCAAGAACTGCTTCACCTAAGACATTTATGTTGAGTCGAGCCTCTTCCTTATTCCGCTTATTGATATGGCGACTCAGAAGTGAATTTTCAGCTGGGAGAATGATTCCGTTTGCTGCCATGCGGACCCGCTTATGCACGACCTTCATAACGAGCGTTGGGAAAAAATAGGACATGAGACTTGCCGCTTTGATGCCAATGTAGTCGAATGTTCCAAGGCCGGAGCGGCTCGCAGTCTTGGCACTCCTGCGCAGAGTGCGCGCTGCGTGTTTCATCGAACTCATCCGCATTACTTCGTCAGTCAGCGACATTGTGAGTGCGACTGCTGCAGGATCCTCCAGGAGGCGAGCAAATCGCTTTCGGTTTGTTTGGTCTCGTCGATTTCTTCTCTGATTAGATTTGGTGAGGAGTTCGGCAACTAATGAAGTAGTGCTCTGTGCGAGGTGGTCGATATCACCACGTGTTTCAAACGGCTTTGACAACGCTGTCATCCCTTCTTACATGGCAATACTAGGTCTTATTTCAGTGGCCTATCTCGGGTCCATAGAAAAAGACCAGAGGTCCTCACATTCGAGGTCCTCTGGTCTTTTCTAATTACTTATGCGGAGACTGTGCTCTTGACTTTCATTTTTACCCAGAAAGCAAAAGCCAGGCTGGCTACGCCAAGTGCGCCAATGCCAAACCAGCCGCCTACATTGCCGAGCCAATAGAACAATCCCGTCATTGGGTTGGCGCCGTCGACGAGAGAGGAAATGGTTCCGCCAGTTGTATTCTCGAATCCAGATTCAACAGCCACTGAGGTGAGAGTTGGCCCAATTGCAGTGGCGATGAATAAGCCAGCACCGATTGCAATTGCTCCGCCGACTACAGCGCGAATGATGTTTCCACGGAAAATCGGAACCATCAGTGCGACAATGAACGGAATGGTCGCTAAGTCAACCAGCGGTAGCACCTTGTTTCCAAGAGGAGCTAAGGCGATCGCAGTCAATAGACTTACTGGAACGAGAATAAGTGAGGTTGCAATAACGGCGGGTTGTCCAATCACTACTGCAGAATCCAAGCCGATGTAGAACTTACGACCAGGGAAGCGCTTCTGCACGAAATTGCGGGCAGCCTCGGAGATAGGCATTAGACCTTCCATCAAGATTGCGACCATTCGCGGAAGTAGCAACATGACTGCGGCCAAGTTGATACCAAGGCCAAGAATCTTGATGATGTCAGTGCGTGGGTCGCTTAAGCCAAAGCCAGCGATTCCGAGAAGCAATCCAATACCAAGACCCAGCATCATGGATTCACCAAAAATTCCGAAGCGTTTTTGAATTGAATCCGGATCTGCTTTGAGATCCCTAAATCCGGGGATGCGGTCGAAAACCCAGTTCAGCGGGAATGCCAGAAGCGCATATGGGGCGGAAGTTCCGTGTGGAAAAGATATATCCGGATAGTCGTAGTGCGCCTGAATCCGTGGCGCGGCCCAGTCGGCCAAAGCCAGGGTAAGAACCATCGCGATGCACGCAGTTGCAATTCCCTTGGCATAACTATGGGTGATGCTTCCGACCAGGCCACCGATGAATGCGAAGTGCCAATAGTTCCAAAGGTCAATATCAAATGTCTTTGTTAGTCCTAAAAAGAGTAGAACTACATTGAGTAGCAGGCAGACTGGGATGATAATTGCACCCACTTTAGAACCAAAGGCAATGGCGGCACTTGCCGGCCAGCCGACATCGACGATACTGAGGTCCACATTAAATCGATGGGCAAGGCCCTCTGCGGCTGGACCCACTTGGCCAAAGAGCAGGCCGATAATGAGATTAATGCCGATAAAGCCGATTCCGATCAGGATACCTGCTCGGAAAGCACGAGGTAATTTTTCGCCGAGTGCGACGCCAAATATCGTAATCAGAATCGGAAGTGCGATTGATGCGCCTAGATCTAGAAAGAGTTTACTTATTGCTTCAAGAGTTCCGTTCATTTTTCTCCTCGTTGAGTTGTCTGCTAACGGGAAATTCGAGTTAGCTCAATGCTTGCGCAATCTTCTCCAAGGTTGCTTCAACACCAACTCCAGTTAAGAAAGGCAAGCCTTGGATAACGGGAATGTTTACTTTCGATGGAATTGGAGTTGTGGCAACGATCAGGTCGTAACCTTCGATTCCTCGCACAATATCCATGACTTTGCCTTGGGACACTTCGACAGGAATTTTTCTTGTTGCGCAAAATTCTCGAATCTTAATTGCAACAACTGTTGAGGTAGCAATTCCCGTTCCACAAATCACCAAGATTTTTTTCGTCATAGATACCTCCATGCATCGAACAATCGGCGTGGGTTATTCTGCTTTTTAGTGTATTACAACCCTGTTCTCGTGAGCGCTATCCTGAGTCCCATGTCGGCAACCCCAAAATTCTTAAGCGGATTCTGCGCTACCTCGCTAGATGTGATTTCAGCGGCCGATGCCCTAGGAAAGATTGCTACTAGCGGGTACAAGTTGGATTTGGTGGAGCAATCTTGGCTCGCCGCAGTGGTGGATAGGGAGAAAGAGTTTCCGACTGGCCTGCCAACGCCCATTCCTGTTGCAATTCCTCATACAGATTCAATTCACGTGAAAGCCAGTGGGATCGGATTCTTTCGGTTAGCCCAACCGGTTACTTTTGGCGAAATGGGATCAACTGATGGCACAGTAGAAGTTTCAATCATCATCCCGCTTCTCATCACTGATCCGAAGGAGCAAGTTGATCTACTGATGAAGGTAGTTACGGCGGTGCAAGATCTTGATTTTATGAAGAAACTGATGGAAGTTGAGGACCCTCAAGAGATAGAAACATTCTTTAACTCCAGGCTGCAATCCGGGAATTAGCGTTCGAACTCTCTTGGTTGAGAGCCTACGGGGCTACTACCACTTTTCTAGACGTCGTCAGTTCTTCGATGAAATCCAAGTCGATGGCAACACCGATGCCAGGTTCGGTAGGAACTCGCAAGCGACCGTGTTCCATTACAAATGGTGTGGTGATATCCCGGTGGTAATAACGTGATGATGCACTTGTATCTCCGGGAAGTGTGAACCCAGGAAGTGATGCGAGGGCAACATTGGCCGCACGACCTATTCCTGTTTCCAACATTCCACCACACCAGACCGCAATATTGTTTTCTACGCAGAGGTCATGAATCTTTATCGATTCGAGATAACCTCCGACTCGGCCTGGCTTAACATTGATAATTGTCGTGGCCTTTAAGGCGAGCGCATCTCTTGCTGATTCGAGCGAAGTAATTGATTCATCCAAGCAGATTGGTGTGGCAACTTCCTTAGCCAACATTGCATGCCCGAGGATGTCATGTTCATCCAGCGGTTGCTCAATTAACAAGAGACTAAATGGATCAAGTTCTTTGAGGTGTGCGCTGTCGGCACGTGTGTAAGCCTGATTTGCATCCACCTGTAATGGAATATCTGGCCACATCTCTCGGATCACTCGGACAGGCTCAATATCCCAGCCCGGCTCTATTTTTAGCTTGATTCGACGGTAGCCCTCAGAGATGTAGAGGGAGACTTCTTCCACCAATTTGTCGATCGTCGGTGTGATTCCAACTGAGACTCCGCAATCCACCTCGTCGCGGGACGAACCTAAGTAGGAACCGAAAGAGATGCCTTCCAATTTCAACTGTGCATCCAAGATCGCACTTTCAACGCTGGCTTTGGACATCTGGTGACCAAGGAACGGCCTGAGTACATCAGCGACTTCTTCGGCCCGGATATCTCCGTACTCGAAAATCTTGGGCAAGAGAAAACGCTCCATGACATCTTGGCTTGCGTGCGTGTATTCGGGCGAGTAGAGGGGTTCGGACATGGCGACGCACTCCGACCATCCTTCCGCGCCTTCATGTGTGGTTATTTTCATTAAGAGCAGTTCGCGTTCGTACTGTGTGCCGAAAGAAGTGCGGAAAGGTCTCACTAGTGGCAATTTAATAATGCGCAATTCGACATCTTTGATCCGCATTTACTTCGCCCTTTCTTCTGTTTGACTATTTGCCTGGTTTGTAACCAAGTAGGCACCATCTTGAGTAAAGCCAGAAATGTGCCAATCGGATTCGAGTCGTGGATGAAGTTCGGCGCGAAGTGCCAAGCGCCACTCAAGAGCGAGAGCATTGTCTTGCGATCGGATTTCAATAATGTCGTTGGGTAGGTAGCACAGAACTTGCGGTTGAGATGGATCTATCTCATGGCGGATTGGTCTTCCATCAATGTTGGAAAGTGCGACTGGGATCCCATCTGCACGTTTCTCAAGATTTCGGGAACTCGCCGCCGCAAGTGTTGATTCAGAGAGAAGATCCCATCTGGCAATGATGCGGTCTGTTGGATCGCCAGCATTCAGCGCGTCGGGAAGTTCGCCGTAAAAATTAGGAAAGTATTCAAAGGCCTGAACGCCTAGTTTTACGAGGTTGAGGCGTGCATTCCGTCTTACAAGTGGATCAAAAGTCCATGTAATCACTTCGTATCCGTGTTCCAACGCCCAGGCACGTTGGTGCCATTTCAGTGTGCTCCCAATACTTCGATCACGAAACCTCTCTTTCACTGCAGCCATATGTGAGTGGAGGTGGAGGTGGCGATGCTCATCGACCCCGGGAAACGCGAATACTGCACCAACAATTTCACCTTCGACAAAAACGCCGGAAACGTACGTTCCGTTATGTACCATCGCCTGAAGTAAATTCGCAGTGATTTGTATGCCTTCATCTGTTGGCCAGACTTCATCGAAGATTCGCCGGGCTAAGTTCTGCTCGTCGACCCCCTTGAGAACTCGGATTGATACGCCGGTGGCCGCGCTTTTTTCAGTTGCTATAGCAGCAGCGCGAGCAACCACATTCTGGTCCATGACGCCATGGTAGGTCACAGAGCACATCCTTTTGATAGCGGACAGCCAAGGCATCCTGCGAATCCGCAGTCTTTTGGGGGAACGTACCGATTCAATTCTCCAGAATGGATCATTGTGTCAACGATCAAGTCGACTATGCCAGGGTCTAAAAGTGTGATCACAGCAATTTCACGTCGTGTTGAAGCTCCCGACCTGTAAGCGGCGAGTACGAGTTTTTGAGGGGTGGACATCAGAACAGCAACCTGCCGGTTTGAAAGACAGCAACTGCCAAGAGCCACGCAATGGCAAGTTGAGATACAACTCCCGTGAGAGCCCATTTCATGCCAAACTCTCGACGTTGAGCCGCCACCGTTGCAACGCACGGTGTGTAACTCGTTAAGAAAATTAGGAATGCGAGAACTGCGGCGCTGGAATGTCCAGAACTCGATCGTTCAAAGTCGCGTTGAAGTTCTTTTCCAAGATCCGAAATTATGAGTTGGCGATTGGGTGAATCCACCGAATAATTTTGGGCCCAGGAAGAAATTACAACTTCTTTTGCGACGAAGCCTGTGACGAGGGCGCCGGCGGTATGCCAATCAGCGAATCCTGCCGGAGCGAAGAGTGGGGTTATGCCCTTTGCGATTGCGCCGTAGGCACTTTCGTTTACTGGTGTATTGCCAAATTGATGGTCGCCGCCGATTGGAATGGCCATCAAAATCCAAATTGCCACAACCGTGATTACAACAATCCCACCGACCTCTTTGAGAAAACCTCTGACCCGCAGCCAGGCATCGGCAAAAACGAAAGTAGTTGTGGGAAGTCGGTAGGGAGGTAGTTCAATTAATAGCGGCTCACGCGTAGCACCCCTGATGAAAGTGAGTTTTAAGAAGAGCGCAAAGAGAATCACCAAAGTGATTGAGACGATATACATACCAAAAACCACGGTCCCGGCGTTTTTCCCAAAGAAAATGCCTGCCACAAATATGTAGACGGCCAGGCGGGCGGAGCACGCGGTGAACGGAACTGATAAGCCTACGATGAGTCGATGTCGAGCATCTGAGAGTGCTCGAGTTGCACTCACCGCTGGAACATTGCAGCCAAATCCGACTATGAGTGGCAGTAATGCTTTTCCGGGCAAGCCTGCAAAGCGCATCACCCGATCGGATACAACAGCCGCGCGAGCCATATACCCAGAGTCTTCCAGCAAGCTAAGGAGTAGGAACATAGTGCTCATTACGGGTAAGAAAGTAAGCAAAGTGCCGACTCCGCTGATTACCCCATCGACGATCAATCCTCTGAGCCAAGGAATGGGAGTGAGAGCGCTCTCTATCGGAGGCACGACCACTCCTGAAATAAATGAGGATATCCAATTTTGAAATGGCGAAGCGAGAGTGGTTGTTGATTGGAAGACAATCCAAAGCACACCTAGAAGAGTGAGTGCTCCCGAGAATGGTGCCGTGAGAAAACGGTCGACTCGGTCTGAAAGCGTAGGGCGCGTGCTGGTTCGTGTTACTGCTGAAGTGATGAGATCGCTCACAAAGTTAATTCGTTGATCGTCATCGAGGGGTAGAGATGGCGTAGTCGTGTCGATCTCATGTGATTTTAATTGTGCAAGAGTTTGAGTCAGGAGTTCTTCGAGCCCCGCGGTTCCATTCTTTGAACGCGGCAGTACCGCGACCACTTTGGTATCTAAGCCACGAGAAAGGGCCTCGATGTCGACGTGAATTCCGCGCCTGCGTGCAATGTCGGTCATGGTTAGTGCTACGACCATTGGTTTATTGAGTTCCTTGAGTTGGGAGACCAAGAAGAGACATCGTGCGATGTTGGATGCATCGACGATGGCAACAATGAGATCTAGGTCATCCTCCATGAGAATGTCGTGGGTAAGTTCTTCATCGGGGGATGTGGGAGAAAGGCTAGAAATCCCGGGAAGATCAAGAATACGAAACTCTTCTCCGTTGATGACAATATCGGCCGAGCCAACCTCCACCGTCGTGGCTGGCCAGTTACCCATCTTGCGATGAATTCCCGAAATGCGAGAGAAGAGGGTGGACTTTCCGACATTTGGCCGACCTACGAGAGCGACCAACGGTGTTTTGAGGGCGGTCGCAGGATGCTTATTCTGATCACACGATGAGCACATATCTCGGGCTACCGATCTCGCTCAAGAGATGTAATCACAGGTAATTTTTTCTGCTAAGTCGTAACCCAGAACGAGGCGAGTGTCATCTACTTTGACTAGGAAGCCGCGAGATGAAGTTCGACCGACCAGTTCGATGTTCGCCCCAGCTCGGATTCCGCTGGATCGAAGTCGGTTTAGGTGCCTGTCATCACCGATGGTAACGACAACCGCTCGCCTGTTCTGCTCCATAGCCGTCATGTTCATAGCCAAACGGTAATGGAGAAATTGATTTAAGTGATGAAAGTGTTGCGTAAATAACACTTCCTCCGGGTTTAGGCTACCCAGCATGAAGGCAATCAGAGTTGAGCATTTCGGTGGTCCTGAAGTCATGGAGTACGTCGATTGTGCAGATCCAGTTCCATCTGCAAACGAAGAGTTGATTACGGTCACATCCATTGGAGTGAATTACGCGGATACTCACCAGATCGAAAATAGTTATCGCGTTCCGCAGACCCTCCCATTATTCCCGGGGCTTGAGGTTGTTGGAACGACACCATCTGGAAAGAGGGTTTTGGCTTCAGTATCTGGCGGATATGCGCAGAAGGCTGTTGCGAATCGCGATCAATGCGTTGACATTCCTGACGGTGTGAGTGACGAGCAGGCGCTCGCGATGTTGGTTCAGGGAACCACTGCTTGGCACATTTTGAAAACGGTAGGACACATCAAACCCGGTGAGTCAGTGGTGGTCCATGCTGCGGCTGGAGGTGTCGGCACGGTCTCAGTACAACTTGCGAAGATGTGGGGGACACGGGTGATAGCAGTTGCATCTTCAATCGATAAGCGAGAGTTGGCGAAGTCTTTGGGAGCCGACGCAACCGTCGATGCCAATTCTGAAGATCTTGGCGCTGCGATCTTGGCGGCCAATGATGGCAAGAGAGTGGACATGGTTTTGGAAATGGTGGGCGGGAAGACATTTGATGCCAGCCTCGCCGTGCTTGCTCCCTTTGGCCGACTCGTCACATTTGGATCTGCCTCGCGAGTTCCGGCAACTCCTATTGCTCCCACTGCTCTTCTCGCCGGAACAAAAACCGTGGCAGGTTTCTGGCTCGGCAACTGCTTTGGAAATCCAGCGCTAGTCAACGACGTGATCATCGAACTTTTCAAACTTATTGAGGCAGGCAAACTCCGCCCGGTCGTCGGGCCGATCTTCCCGTTGAGCCAAGCAACTGAGGCGCTTCGCCAAGTTCTTGCCCGAAAGACGACAGGAAAGGTGACTCTCAATCCCGCTCTTTAAGCCTGCAATTTTCTGATTGGTGAGTACAGCCTGTACGCTGACCCACATTCAGTGCCCCCCTAGCTCAGTTGGTAGAGCGTTTCCATGGTAAGGAAAAGGTCAACGGTTCGATTCCGTTGGGGGGCTCGGCGGGGTAGCTCAGCTTGGTAGAGCAAGCGGCTCATAATCGCTGTGTCGCCGGTTCAAATCCGGCCTCCGCTACGAGTAAATGTTCACAGATACCCTAAAAGGTGTTTGTGGGCTGTCTCCACCGAATGTTACCTTTGTCTTAATAACACCCGCCACGCCTCTCTACGATGCGCACCAGGCGGGTTTCTATTTCTTAGGATCATGGTTTAACAAAAAGCCTCTAAACACTGCTGAAATGATTCAGCGATTTATTTCGCGCGGTATGAATATACGAGATAGATCAACCGCAGTCATTGCCATTCAGCGGTACGTACTCGGGCGACGTCTCTGAGCAGTGCGCTCTACTCCTTGTGGCAGTGGATCATCCACTTGCCTAATTTTACACGACGAGTTGGCGGAGCCGTTGAACATCAGATTCAATTCGATCAAGCGCAGTTGCAACGGAGTCTTCACGCGTCGCATTGAGCCCGTCAACGATCCATCCTCGTAGTAGTGCGGATGAAGGCAGATCAAGTTTTCGCGCCAACTCTTCGATCGCAGCCACATCCGTGGGGGTGAGCCTGACGGCAACCGGGATCGATTGGTTTGGTTTAGTGAATTTGGCGCTTTTGGGTATCGGTAGATCCCGAGTCCGTTCGGCTTCTTCCGCGATTGCCTTTAATTCGCGGGGTACCTTCTGATTGCGCGTCATCACGATGCCCCTTCTCGATAGATTCTTCGGTCGGTGCTGTTTGCTCTCCATCCGTTTACCCCCCACCAGCCGCCGTTGATCTTGGGAACCAAGATGAGGACGATAACCGCATAGAGCGAAGGTGAATAGCCAATCAATCGTGCACTTCGTCCGCTCTGACTTTTCGGATCAGGGTAGAAAAGAAGTGCATTCGGATCCTCAACTACTTCTCCCGCTGCTTGGAGGTCAACTCCGTGGTTGACCCACATGTGCCATTCCCCGTAGATCCAGGAAATCTCCCGAATCATGTTTCTAGTTTACAATTGTAAACAATTATGTCAAATCTAATTTGCCATTCAGTGTTTCGTTTTCGCATGACCTGAGGCTAGGGAAATGGCGTACTTCAGGATTTTGTTTTCCCCAGGCGCACGACCCGACTCTTCGAGACTGGCGTGCCCTACGTTTTCCGAATTCGGTTTACTGAACTTTAGGCGGTTTGTTTGCTTTCAAGGTGCATCCTTTCATATTCAACCTGCAGGAAGCGGCACTTCAAACTTCCTATCTTCAATTTGCAGAGGCATAGCCAGGACTAGTTCCAGAGGTTCTGGCTATTCTAAGTCCAGCAGATTGGACATAGAATAGCCAGAAACAGCTATTTCACGCGGGACTAAACGCAACTGGCAAACGGATGCTACTATTCCTATGTCCAACCAACTGGACATAATGCTTGAGCAAGGGCGGTAGTTTCTATGAACCTATTGGATAGACCACTAGCTCTTTTTTATGACGCTACGCGTGCGCGCGTGCTGGATGTGCTGCTCTCTAATCGCAGCGCCCTGAGCGGAAGAGCCATCGCCCGTCAGGCTGACTTGTCACCAACAACAACCAACGGCGCACTTGGCGATCTAGCCACTCATGGCATCGTCAAATCGAAAACCAAGGGCAGGGCTCATCTTTGGACTCTCCAAGAGGACAACGCCCTTGTGGTGCAAATGCAAGGTTTTGCCAGAATTCAAGACAAGCTGGCGGGCCAACTTGTAGTGGATGCGTTGGGTTCAGAACCAGTATCTGTGATGCTCTTCGGCTCTGCCGCTAGAGGTGAATCGGGGCCTAAAAGCGACGTGGATCTCCTTGTAATTGCAAAGGACCATAAGCAAGGGCAGGACTTTCGACGTCGTGCCTATAAGGCGAGTACGGCACTTCGACAAAAGGTTGGCCGACCAGTGGAAATCACCGTGGTTGAGCGTGACTCAATTACAAAGAGCGAAATCGGGGATTTCATCGGGCAGGTGGCCAGGGATGGGCGAACTCTGCGTGGAAAGAAATTGACGGAACTCGCCCTGTGAGCTGGTAGCGCAGTCAAGCGGTGTTTTAGCCCCAAATAACTCATTCTTATGTCAGGTTAAGGGCGGATTTCGCGTCCTACGGTGCTGTCGGCTACCCTGACCCTCTCAAGTAAACGAACCAGAACTAGGAGCAAGTCATGGCAAGCAAGAGTGCGGACGTCCGTCCAAAGATCACCATGGCCTGCATCGAGTGCAAAGAGCGGAACTACATCACCAAGAAGAACCGCCGCAACGATCCTGACCGTCTAGAACTGAAGAAGTTCTGCCCACGCTGTAAGGCAGCAACAGTCCACCGCGAAACTCGCTAATGCTCAATCCCGATTCCGTCGGGCGCACATTTCACGGTGCGGAGTCAGTTTCTGTCACAGCTTCTGAAATCGCAGATTTTGCCGCGGTCATTGGCGAGAGCGATACCAGCGTTGCCCCTCCCACATTCTCGATCCGCATCACCCTTGCGCAATCCCAATCCATTCTCTCTGACCCTAGTGTCGGCCTGGACTGGTCCCGCGTTGTCCATGGGGATCAGAGATTTGAAATCTATCGGCCGATAATTGCTGGCGATGTTTTCCGTTGTTCGTCGACGATCGAAAACTCCAAGTCGGTGGCGGGCAATGAGATTGTGACCGTTCGATCGGATCTCCACTCTGGCAAAGAGTTGGTTGTTTCTTCCTGGTCAACCTTGGTGGTGCGCGCATGATAAATGTTGGTGACCGAATAGACGAGCGTGTCTTCTGGATTGATCGCGAATTACTAAAGAAGTACGCCGATGCCAGCGGAGATCAGAACCCGATTCATCAGGATGAAGTTTTTGCCAAATCAGTCGGGCTTCCAGATGTAATCGCCCACGGAATGTTGACGATGGCACTGGTCGGCAAGTTTGTCTCGGATTGGGCCGGCGATCCGGCGAAGGTAAAAGAATTTTCTGCGCGATTTACCAAACCTGTCGTCGTGCCTGCCGGCGAGAAAGTTGATCTCACCGTCTCGGCAACCGTGGCAGAGATTTCGGAAAATGGAATCCAACTCAATATTCTCGCGACATCAGGTGGTGTAAAAGTTTTAGGCATGACAAAGGCGTTGGTAGCAAGGTCATGAACATTCCAGAGGAGATCTGGAAACTCGGCGAAGAAAGACTGGCGGCAAGGGAAGCGAGAGATTTTGTGCTCGCGGATCGTTTAAGAGATCAGCTTGCCGAATTGGGTTGGGAAATCTTTGACCAAGCAGGATCTTTTGAACTGCGCGAGAAACTCAAATACACAGTTATTGAAAACCTGCGTGCGATGACTTCAATTATTGAGCCCGGCGAGATTGCAATCGCAATGATTATTCAAGGCTTTGAAGAAGACGCGGTTACAACCGTTCAATCGATCCGCCAATTCACCGATGTGCCTATTGTTCTGCTCTCGCTGGACGAGGTCGGCCCACTTGTCGATGTTATTGATGCGAAAACTCTGGTTCTTAAGGTCATTGAAGAGTGTGGCTGGGGTCCTGCCGCTAATTCGCTCCTTCAAAATATTCCCTCCCAATTCCTCATCATTATGGATCCTTCCACGCGGTTTTTAGGAGATGCGATTACCCCCGTCCTTGCTCAGTTGAAGGAAGGCACCTTCTCTGGTGTGGGCTGGAAGGGCGGGCTCATCAATGTGAATGACGAGTGGCGCTCCGTCGACGACAAGGGACCAGGCGAGGTTGACGTTCTCTTTAGTTATTTCCTTGCTCTGGATCGACAGGCGGCCATTGACGTCGGTGGATTTAACGCACGAGCTCTCTACTATCGAAATGCAGATATCGAATTCTCGCTGAGGATGCGGCACGCAGGGGGACACCTGCTCCAAATGGATTTGCCGCTGATGCAAGATCGTCACCATGGATACCACGATGTGGATCCAGACTTTCGCGAAGTTCAATCGAAGAAGAATTACGATCGTATCCTTGAGCGATTCCGCGGAAAGAATGCAATCTTGAGTCTACGTAGGTAGCCTTTCATACATGGACCAACTTTCCGACTACACCAGTCTTCGCGTGGGTGGCCCCGCACAAGAAATCGTCAATGCATCAAATGAGGCAGAAATTATTTCTGCGGTTCAAGCTGCTGATGCTGCCGGCAAGCGCGTCCTTATCTTGGGAAGTGGAACGAATGTTCTGGTAAGCGATGCCGGATTTGATGGTGTCGTTATTCATGTTTCAAGTGCCAAAGTCGAAAGCGAAGTAGATGCGTGTAGTGGTGCGACTCTGACTATTGGTGCTGGGGAAGTCTGGGATAGCTTTGTTGAAACCACTATTGCTCGTGGATACGCCGGGCTAGAAACATTAAGTGGAATTCCAGGCACAGTTGGGGCCGCTCCCATTCAGAACATTGGCGCGTATGGGCACGAAGCCTCTGAATTCATCACTCGTGTGAGAACTTATGATCGGAAAGAGAAGCAAATTCGAACATTTACAAATGGGGAGTGTGAATTTTCTTATCGGAATTCGAGGTTCAAAGCAGAGCGTGATCGCTATGTCATTCTTGATGTCGGATTCCAATTGCGCATCGGGGAGATGTCCTCGCCTATTCTCTATGCCGAACTCGCGACTGCACTCGGTATTTCTGTTGGCGAAAAAGCGAATGTCATTGCGACTCGTGAAGCCACTCTTAGGCTGCGCGCGAGTAAGGGAATGCTTCTTAATCCCTCAGATCACGATTCGTGGTCAGCGGGTTCTTTCTTTACCAATCCAATTATTTCGGCAGAGGCTTCAGAGAAACTCCCCTCAGAAGCACCTCGTTGGGTGCAAGAAGACGGGCAGGTAAAGACCTCAGCGGCTTGGTTGATGGAACACGCAGGGGTACATAAAGGAGATGCGCACTCGGGTGCACGAATTTCAAGCAAGCATGTACTGGCATTAACAAATTCGGGCAATGCAACCGCTGCAGATATTGCGGCCCTGGCTAAAGAGGCACAAGAGAAAGTCCGTGCAGTTTTTGGGATTGATTTGGTGCCAGAAGTAAACCTGGTGGGCTTGACCCTTAACTAAAACCTCAATTTAAACTGAAGTCACTGGATTTCAGCGATCAGCTTCTTAATTCGCCCGATTCCTTCCACAATATCTTCATCGCTTAACGCGTAGGAGAAGCGAAGATATCCGGAAGGTCCAAAAGCTTCTCCAGGTACCACAGCAACTTCCACTTCTTCAAGAATAAGCGTTGCAAGTTCGGCCGAAGTCTGTGGAGTTTTGCCGCGAATTGTCTTGCCCAGTACTCCTCTTATGGAGGGATAGGCATAAAAAGCGCCTTGGGGAGTCGGGCATTCAAATCCTGGAATCTCATTGAGAAGGCCAACAATCAATTTTCGTCGACGGTCAAATGCCTCGCCCATCCTGTGAACGGCCGAGAGATCACCGGTGAGCGCGGCGATCGCAGCTCGTTGGGAAATGTTTGAGACGTTACTTGAAAGATGTGACTGCAAGTTGGTTGCAGCCTTGATGACATCCTTAGGTCCGATCATCCAACCCACGCGCCAACCGGTCATTGCATAAGTCTTTGCAACTCCGTTGAGAATGATGATGTGGTTTGCAAGTGTAGGAACCACAACCGGCAAGCTTGGTGCAATCGCGCCGTCATAGAGAAGGTGCTCGTAAATCTCATCCGAAATAATCCAGATGCCGTGTTTAACTGCCCACTCGCCGATTGCTTTCACATGATCTGGCGGATAGACCGATCCGGTTGGGTTGCTTGGTGAGCAGAAGAGCAAGACCTTTGTCTTTGGAGTTCGGGCTGCTTCAAGTTGTTCGACGGTGACCAAGTAGTTCTGTGATTCATCTGCAAAAACTTCGACAGGAATTCCGCCGGCTAACTTGATTGCCTCTGGGTATGTGGTCCAGTAAGGGGCGGGCAATAGAACTTCATCGCCATCATCGACAATTGTTGCGAAGGCTTGATAGACGGCTTGCTTTCCGCCGTTGGTTACAAGTACTTGGTCGGCAGTAATTTCATAATTCGAATCACGCTTGGTTTTTGCGACAATTGCATTGCGAAGTTCTGGTAATCCTGCTGTTGGTGTGTAGCGATGGTTTGCGGCAACGCTGGCTGAGGCAATTGCTGCGCTCACGATGTAATCGGGGGTAGGAAAGTCTGGCTCTCCAGCGCCAAATCCAATGACGGGACGCCCGGCGGCCTTGAGAGCCTTCGCCTTTGCGTCCACCGCCAGGGTCGCTGATTCTGCAATGGCTGCGATTCGGGAGGAGATTCGTTGGGCGCTCATAGTGGTAAGTCTGCCGTACTCTGGCCCGCTCCCGATCCCTGGTTTTGGTCGGGTCTGGTCGGATCTGCCTTGATCCAGGCGCGAGTTAGACCCAAGCGCGCTTCACGCTCTACACTCTGCCTCCTGACGTTTATGGTCTTTTGCCATGCCGTCTGAAGGGCAGTAGCTCAACTGGCCAGAGTTCCGGTCTCCAAAACCGGCGGTTGGGGGTTCAAGTCCCTCCTGCCCTGCCAAACTCGAAAGAGTGTAACGAGATCGAACTAGTGAAAGGAAAGGCCCACGATGACTGATGTGGTTGCGTCCCACGAGGAGAAGAAAGCTGGTCTCTTCGCGCGCATTGGCCTTTTCTACCGCCAAGTAATTGCAGAGCTTCGCAAAGTAGTCTGGCCAACACGCAAAATGTTGACCACTTACACCGCCGTTGTTCTCGTGTTCGTGTCCTTCATCATCGCCGTTGTTTCGCTTCTCGATCTGGTTTTAACCAAGATCGTCTTCTTGGTATTTGGATAAGGAAGCATTATGTCTGAGGAAAAGACTGACGCCTTCGCGGCTGCGCTCGCAGCGGCCACGGTTGAACCAGTTGTCGCGCCGGTAGTTGTTGCCGCTGAGGTTGCTGAAGAAAAAGAGGCAATTAACGCTGAAGTTTCGGAGGGTGGCCTCGTAACCGAACTTCAAACGGAAGAGGCTGATGCGGTCGAAGCCGCAGAGATTGCGGCTACTGAAGAAGGCACTGAAGAGGCCACTGATGAAGACGATGAGAACGACCCCAACGCGGAATTCCGGCGTGCACTTCGCACTGCTGCAGGAGATTGGTATGTAGTCCACTCTTACGCAGGCTATGAGAAGAAGGTCAAGGCAAATCTTCAGAACCGTATTCAGTCACTCAATATGGAAGATTTCATTTTCCAGATTGAAGTTCCTGAAGAAGAAGTGACTGAGATCAAGAACGGAGTGCGCAAGCAGGTTAAGCGCAACATCTACCCAGGTTATGTTCTTGTCCGTCTGGACCTCACTGATGAGTCTTGGTCTGCAGTTCGTAACACTCCTGGCGTGACCGGGTTTGTTGGAAACGCGCACCACCCAAGTCCGCTGACTTTCGATGAAGTAGAGAAGATTCTTGCTCCACGTCCAGTGAAGAAGTCTGACAAGCCTGAGATTCGCGTGGTTGATTTCCAAGTTGGGGAATCAGTCACCGTTATGGATGGCCCATTCGCAACTCTTCCTGCATCGATCAGCGAGATCATGCCAGAGCAAGCGAAACTCAAAGTTTTGGTTTCGATCTTCGGACGCGAAACCCCAGTTGAACTCTCGTTTGCTCAAGTGCAGAAGATTTAATCCCCGACCACACGATCGACCTAATAGTTCAACCAACTAGGTAGAGATAAAGAAAAAGGAAACGAATATGGCTCCGAAGAAGAAGATCACGGCAATGATCAAGTTGCAGATCCAGGCTGGCGCTGCAACACCTGCGCCACCAGTTGGTCCTGCCCTCGGTCAGCACGGCGTCAACATTATGGACTTCGTTAAGCAGTACAACGCTGCTACCGAATCACAAAAGGGACAGATCATCCCAGTTGAGATCTCCGTGTATGAAGACCGCACATTTACCTTTGTCACAAAGACCCCACCTGCATCACGCCTCATCTTGAAGGCTGCCGGAGTCGAAAAGGGCTCTGCAGTGCCTCACAAGACCAAAGTTGCTTCCATCACGAAGTCACAGGTTCAAGAGATTGCAAAGACGAAGATGGAAGACCTCAATGCCAATGACATCGATGCAGCGTCTTTGATCATAGCTGGTACAGCACGTTCGATGGGTATCACCGTCGTCGATTAAAGTTTCTTCGTTCCAGATCGGAACGAAGAAGTGGGAGAACCTCGCTGGTTCGTCAACCACAACCGAATGAGAACTGATCTTCAGTTCTTCAAAGAGGAGTGAAATGAAGCGCAGTAAGAAATATAACGCGGCGGCTGAGAAGGTTAAGCAGGATTACCTATACACCCCGCTTGAGGCAGTGACATTAGCTCGCGAAACCTCAACAACAAGTTACGACGCAACTGTTGAAGTTGCTCTCTGTCTCGGAGTTGATCCTAAGAAAGCTGATCAGGCAATCCGCAGCACCGTTAACTTGCCACACGGAACAGGTAAGACTGTTCGCGTTCTTGTATTCGCAGGTGGAGCTCGTGCGGATGAAGCGCGTGCAGCTGGTGCAGACATTGTTGGCGCCGATGAATTGATCGAAGAAGTTGCAAAGGGTCGTCTTGATTACGATGCGGTTGTTGCTACTCCAGATCTCATGGGCAAGGTTGGTCGTCTGGGAAAGGTTCTTGGACCACGCGGTCTTATGCCAAACCCAAAGACCGGAACCGTTACAACCGATGTTGCAAAGGCTGTCACAGATATCAAGGGCGGAAAGATTGAATTCCGCGTCGATAAGAATGCAAACCTTCACTTCATCATTGGCAAGGTTTCCTTCACTGCCGCACAGCTTGCTGAGAACTATGCAGCAGCACTTGATGAAGTACAGCGCGCAAAACCATCTTCATCGAAAGGCCGTTTCATCAAGAAGGCCACGATCTCTACAACAATGGGACCTGGCATCCAGGTAGATCCAAATATCGTTCGCGAGTCTGCTGGTTCAGCCGAATAATTTCGGTGCAATAACCCCCTTCGTAGGTGGGCTTGAGACTGCTTCGCTTTACGTCTCTGCGCTCCCCCTACTTACGGGGGTTATTTCATTTTGGAGAATTGAAAAATTTGCCGCTGATAACCTTTTCTAGTATTCTCGATTTTACTGGAATAAGGGGGAGCAAATGAGCAAACGCGAGGCAAAGACGGCTCTCTACGAGCAGTTCGCCCGGATGGGCAAGGGCTTTTCCAGCCCCAAGCGTCTGGAATTGTTAGACCTACTGGCCCAGGGCGAGCGTTCTGTTGATTCGCTAGCGACTGAGGCGGGTCTTGGTCTTTCTACAGCGTCGATGCATTTGCAGGCTCTCAAAGATGCTGGCTTAGTGACCACTCGCAGAGAAGGGACAACAATCCGATATCGACTTAATGGAGACGATGTTCGAACTCTTTTCGCGATGCTTCGCAATGTCGCTACGACGCACCTTGCCGATGCAGAACGCGCGGCAACGAAATATCTAGGCGGTGACCCTCACGATTTTTCAGATGCCGTTGAGCGGAGCGAATTACTCGAAAGTTTGAGCACTGGCGAAGTTGTTGTTTTGGACGTCAGACCGGCACTTGAATTCGAAGCAGGTCACGTCCCGGGCGCGCGCTCAGTTCCGCTTTCAGAATTAGATAAATTCATTTCCAACCTCAAGAAGGATCTCAACGTTGTGGTCTACTGCCGCGGCGCTTATTGCGTGCTGGCCTACGAGGCAGTGAATGCACTCAATAAAAGAGGCATTCGGGCGCGTAGATTGCAAGAAGGAATGCTTGAGTGGCACCTGGCTGGCCTGCCGGTTGAAAAAAGTGTTGCATAGGTAATATCCCCCAATACATACAAGGAGTTCAACATGAAAGTACTTATGATTATCAATGGATCTGCCTATGGGCTGGATTCAACATATAACGCAATCCGTTTGTCGGCATCCCTTGCAAAACGCGAAGATGTTGAAGTCACCGTCTTTCTCATGGGTGACGGCGTCACTGCTGCAATGGCCAACCAGAAGACCCCGGATGGCTATTACAAGCTCGACCGAATGCTTTCCATCGTGACCCGACAAGGTGGGAAGATTGAATGCTGCGGAACGTGTATGGATGCCCGCGGAATTAGCGAGGAGATGCTCATCGAAGGTGCCAAGCGTTCAACAATGGATGCTCTCACCGATGCCACACTTGCCTCTGACAAGGTCCTAGTTTTCTAATCACATCTACCGATCAACCAATAAGGAGAGAAAATGAACTATGGAATGAGTCGGACTATTGATCGTCCATTCGAAGAGGTAAATGCTGATGTTCGCGCTGCTCTCGCTGCGCATGGTTTCGGCATCGTCAGCGAGATCGACATGCAGGCAACGCTTCACAATAAGATTGGCGTAGAGATTGAGCCGCAACTCATTCTCGGCGCATGCAATCCGAAGTTTGCCCACCGTGCCCTTCAAGCCGAGCCTTCAATCGGTCTGCTCCTGCCATGTAACGTCGTCATCCGCAGGACTGATGCCGGCACAGTGGTGGAAATGATCAACCCACAGATGATGGCCGAAATCACGGAAGGCCCCGAGATGAAGCAGATCGCCGATGAGGTAACCGAGCTGCTTTCTGCCGCTTTAGCCAGCCTGAAGTAAGCCTGTTTTGACGAGGGTAGGCCTCACGGCCTACCCTTACGTTCTCACCAAAGACCGCTGGTGCAGTTACCGAGAAATTGGCAATTGCTTAAGTGTCAATAGACAGCCCGCGTAGGTTCTCACGCTAAACCCGTGCGCTCTTACGCGTAACGGGTTTATTGCATTTCTAAGCGGATTTTGTTTGAAATTTACGTTACATGAGTGGCGTGATCTGATCTATGACAGAAAGGTGAACCGAATGGCTCGCCCAGATAAAGCAGCGGCAGTTGCAGAGTTGGCGGAAGATTTCCGTTCAGCAACAGCGACTGTCCTCACCGAGTATCGCGGACTTTCCGTGACCTCAATGAAGCAGCTTCGCCGCAACCTTGGTTCTGAAACCAAATACGCGGTTGTAAAGAACACCCTCACCAAGATTGCAGCAAAGGAAGCCGGATTTGATGTTCCTGCCGAACTTCTCACCGGTCCATCTGCGCTGGCATTCATCAAGGGCGACGCAATCGTTGCAGCCAAAAGCCTGCGCGACTTTGCTAAGGAGAATCCATTCCTGATCATCAAGGGTGGAATTTACGAAGGCAAGAACGTCACCGCAGCAGAGATTTACAAGTTAGCCGATTTGGAATCACGCGAAGTCCTCTTGGCCAAGCTCGCTGGCGCCATGAAGGCAACTATGGCAAATGCAATTCGCACCATCGATGCTCTTCGCATTAAGAAGGAAGAAGCAGAAGGTCCTGTCGCAGTTGTAGAAGCGCCAGTCGCTGAAGCAGTTGTAGAAGCGCCAGTCGCTGAAGCAGTCGCCGAAGAGGCACCAGTAGTAACCGAAGAAGTTCAAACCCCAGTAGACGCAGCCGTTGAGGCAGCTGAAGAAGAGAAGGAATAAATCATGGCAAAACTCAGCACAGAAGACCTATTGGGTCAGTTCAAGGAAATGACATTGGTTGAGCTCTCAGATTTCGTCAAGTCATTTGAGACAGAATTCGACGTCAAGGCATCTGCACCAGTTGCAGTTGCAGCAGCAGGCGGCGGAGCAGTCGAAGAAGCAGCAGCACAAGATGAGTTCACACTCACCTTGGAAAGCGCTGGTTCACAGAAGATTGCAGTTATCAAGGAAGTTCGCGCTATCAATTCAAGCCTCGGTTTGAAGGAAGCAAAGGACATCGTTGATGCCGCGCCTGCAGTATTGATCGAAAAGGGCACCAAAGATGCAGTTGAAAAGGCAAAGGCAGCTCTCGAAGCAGCCGGAGCAACTGTCACTGTTAAGTAAGTAGTTCTACCCAGAACGCCCTCGCCGAAAGTGAACTGAACTCCAGCTTCTGGGGTTCAGTTCAAAGGTGGGGGCGTTCGGCATTTCCGAGCAAAATGGTCAGACTTTAAATAACCGCGCGATTGAGTAACGCAAGGGGTCGCAGAAGCGTTTAACTGGTTATATGAATAAGACTCGCGTTTTCAGGTTGGGTGTCATTGCTCTTGTTGGGCTTTTGCTTGCCTCCTTTCAGGGTCAGAGTATTGCGTCGAAAATTACTGCGCCGCTAACAACCAAAGGTGCTCAACTGGCAGTAGCAGGTCGCGACTACACCACCTTGTACACGGTTGGCCCTCATGGAAAATCTGGAGCATCGCTTGGGGTACTTGTTATCCGCAGGGATGGCAGTGCCGTCATCTCCAACAACCCGCCCAGTCTGCACGGGAATTTGATCGCGCAATCACAGGTTGGCATCCAGGTGGGAACGTCACGCACTTGGTTCCCTCTTCAAACTGGATCAAAACCACGTCAAGTTTTTGAAGCCGTCGCATCTGGCAAGTCCGTTGTTTGGGGCGAAACGAGAAGCACGAATCCATCTTTAGATTGGAGATTGTTCGCCGCCACGACAGGCCAAAAAGCCCCCAAAATGTTAGCCGATTCATTTGATTTGTTGAAGACCGATGACATTCCTTGGCCACCGGGAGTCCGAATGCTCGCCACAGACGGTTCAAATGTCTGGTGGGTAATGGTGTATCCGAATTCGAAGAGCGCAAATGGATGGGGCGCCCGGATCATGGTCCGAGACATTGGCGCACGCAAACCTTTGAAGATCGCCGTTGACCAAGCTAAGTTGCCGTCCGCAATTGCGCGAGGACTCATTTATGTGCGTTCTAAAGATGTTGATCCGAGTATGCCGTTGAATCGCTACGAGATTCGGATTCTCAAGAACGGCGTCGATACGCTGATCACTACAGGTTCATTAGCCAAGGACGAACTGATTTTTTCTTCGTGTGCATCCAACACCCTTCTCGCTTGGACAGTGGGTTCAGTGAGTTACTCACGGTTGAATCCGAATGTTGGACCTGATGGACACTTACATGTGATGACGTTAGCGACGAAGGCTCAGCGGATCGTTACCCTGAGTGATTCCGCGTCGGGATCAAGTCTGGGTTGTGGCACCAACTTTGTGGCATGGGGAAACGGATCTGGAAGGGGCGACCCAGGCCAATATGTTCTTGATGTTCCCAGCGGGAAGATCCTTAAACTGGGTTCATTGCTCGGTATAAGTGCGGTGCTCGTCGCTGGCAACATTCTGGCATGGGCATTGCCACTTCCTTCAGGATCGAAGACCGCACCATGGAAGGTCGTGAAGTGGCACGGAGTCTGAGGCCCAGATTTCTCACATCTCGTCTTGACGCACATATTTATGAGGCGCATAATTAATAGGCAGTAGGAACCACTTACGTGTGGCCCATGGAGATTGACTTTTCGCAATCGGCGCGCAAGCACCGAATTGGCAGGCGGAGGGTTCTCGAAGTCATCGCAAGTTGCGAGCCGGAGGCTCTTTTGGCAGACGGCGTGGATCCTGATCGTTTGCGTTGGGTTGGTACCGACCAAAGAGGGTTGGAACTCGAAATTGTCGGAATTTGGACTCCGCTGGGCGTTCTGGTCATCCATGTGATGCCACGAATTTTTCGACGAGGAAAGGGGAGATTATGAAAAAAGCAAAAGTGAAGTACACGCTGGGCCGATATGTAGATCTCGATAAAGAAGTGGTTCTGGACACCAATGGCCGAAGAATTACTGAAGCGCGAGCACGGCAGATCGCTCGTGAGACCCACGATCTTGTGGTCGGGCGACCTTCGTTGTCGAGCCCGGGCGTGCATTCCCCTGAGATAAAGGCTCGAGTGCCAATGAAGTTGAAGAAATCACTACAGCGAGAGGCAAAGCGACGAGGTCAAACTTCCTCAGAGCTGGTGCGCCAGGCGATTGAGGAATTTTTGCGAAGCGCTTAGGCCGGGGAGGCTGGTTTAGGAGCAGAGACCCACAGATCTATCAGGCCGTTTCTCCGCTTTGAATCTTTCTACATGCCCCAGCTTGTCTCGGAAGACGGCGATATCGCCCGAAACTGTGAGAGTCCCGCGCTGGTACGGATTGCCCCATCCATCGGGTGGGTTGCCCGAGCCATCGCTCAGGGAGCCGCCGACATGCTTGAAGTATCTTCCGTAAGCCATCAGGTCGTTTATTCCGCAGTGCGTGTAGAGGTCGAAAGCCACCGTCTGGATTTGATCTGATCGTGCAGGGGTCATAGGCACGGCAATCGGAGTCTTTTGACTGCACCCGGCGAGGGATGTGGCGATGGTCAGAACTACCGCAACGGTCGATGCGACACGCCTAGTTGATCGGCTTGTAAGCATTTCGCCTCCCCTGTTGGTCCAATCTAGCCTCAAGCGTGGCAGATTCGGCGATTTCGGCTCGTTCACACTTTCTTGGGCAAACCGCTGACAATCTGGGATGGATTGTGGTAAAAGCGTCGGTTGGACATACGGGGGGCTCGCCCATTATCCTTGCCTTTCGCACAAATACTTTGAGGTCAATGCATATAGCGGCTGAGACCTTTGTCCGTGCGTCACCAAATTCTGTTCGGAAGGACACCTCTTGGCCGCGTCTAAAACCAAATCCGTTGCACCTCGCCGTATTTCTTTCGCAAAGATCCGTGAACCACTTGAAGTACCTAATCTCTTAGCGCTCCAAATTGAGAGCGTTGACTGGCTACTAGGTAACGACATCTGGCGTGCACGTTTAGCGAAAGCTGAAGTCACCAGCCGTGGCGAACTCCCCAAGCAATCTGGATTGGAAGAAATCTTTGAAGAGATTTCACCAATTGAGGATTTCCAGGGATCGATGAGCCTCTCATTTAGAGATCACCGATTTGAGCCACCCAAGTATTCAATCGAAGATTGCAAAGAGCGCGATATGACATATTCGCAGCCGCTCTTCGTAACTGCAGAGTTCACCAACAACATCACCGGTGAAATCAAGTCGCAGACTGTTTTCATGGGCGATTTCCCCGTGATGACACAGCGCGGAACATTTATCATCAACGGCACAGAGCGCGTTGTTGTTTCACAGCTCGTACGTTCTCCTGGCGTGTACTTCGAGCGCACAATTGAAAAGACTTCTGACAAAGATGTTTACACTTCAAAGATCATTCCTGGCCGTGGTGCTTGGCTGGAATTTGAAGTTGATAAGAAGGATCTCGTTGGTGTTCGTATCGATCGCAAGCGTAAGCAATCAGTCACTGTCTTCTTGAAGGCACTTGGCTGGACTGAAGAGCAGATTCTTGAAGAGTTCGGTGAGTACGAGTCAATGCGTGCAACCCTTGAAAAAGATAACGTCAAGACACAGGACGAAGCGTTGCTCGATATTTATCGCAAACTCCGTCCGGGCGAGCCTCCAACCAAGGAAGCTGCCCAGAACTTGATCGAAAACCTCTACTTCAATCCAAAGCGTTATGACCTGGCAAAGGTTGGTCGCTTTAAGGTTAATAAGAAGCTCGGCCTCGACCTCGAACTCAAGCAGGGCTTGCTAACAATTTCAGACATTGTTGCGACCATCCGCTACCTCGTAGCACTTCACAAGGGCGAACTCCTTATGGAATATGGCCGCGAAGTACGCGTAGAAAAGGACGATATCGATCACTTCGGTAACCGACGTCTGCGCACGGTTGGTGAATTGATCCAGAATCAAGTCCGTACCGGGCTGTCTCGTATGGAGCGCGTTGTCCGCGAGCGTATGACAACTCAAGATGTTGAGGCGATTACTCCTCAGACCTTGATCAACATCCGCCCCGTGGTTGCCTCTATCAAGGAGTTCTTCGGAACATCCCAGTTGTCGCAGTTCATGGATCAGACCAACCCGCTTTCTGGTCTAACGCACAAGCGTCGTCTTTCAGCTCTCGGACCTGGTGGTCTCTCGCGTGACCGCGCGGGCTTCGAAGTTCGTGACGTTCACCCGTCTCACTATGGACGTATGTGTCCGATTGAAACTCCGGAAGGTCCAAACATCGGCCTGATCGGTTCACTTGCCACCTACGGTCGAGTTACTGCCTTCGGTTTCATTGAGACTCCTTACCGCAAGGTTTCAAAGGGCAAGGTAAGCGATGCTGTTGATTACCTAACTGCTGATGAAGAAGACGAGCACGTCATTGCACAGGCCAACGCGCCTTTGACCGATGACAATCACTTCTCCGAAGCTCGCGTACTTGTTCGTCGTCGTGGTGGCGAAGTCGAATACATTCCTGCAGAAGAAGTTGACTACATGGATGTGTCTCCACGCCAGATGGTTTCCGTTGCTACGGCAATGATTCCGTTCCTTGAGCACGATGATGCAAACCGCGCGTTGATGGGTTCTAACATGATGCGCCAGTCTGTCCCGCTGATGCGTGCAGAGGCTCCGCTTATCGGCACTGGCATGGAATTCCGTGCCGCAGTTGATGCAGGCGATGTCGTTGTTGCGACAAAGGCCGGCGTTGTCACTGAAGTAAGTGCCGACGAAGTCACTGTGATGGCTGATGACGCTACCTACCAGATGTACCCACTTTCAAAGTTCCGCCGCTCAAACCAGGGCACCTCATATAACCAGAAGGTTATTGTCAGCCAAGGTCAGCGACTAGAAGTTGGCTCTGTAATTGCTGATGGTCCATGTACCGAAAACGGTGAAATGGCTCTTGGTAAGAACTTGCTCGTGGCATTTATGTCATGGGAAGGCCACAACTACGAGGACGCGATCATTCTCTCCCAGCGTCTCGTGCAAGATGACGTACTTACCTCTATTCACATTGAAGAGTACGAAGTTGACGCGCGCGATACCAAGCTTGGTGCAGAAGAAATCACCCGCGACATCCCTAACGTCTCTGAAGAAGTTCTTGCCGATCTTGACGATCGCGGAATCATTCGCGTAGGCGCCGATGTTGTTCCTGGCGACGTTCTGGTTGGAAAGGTAACGCCAAAGGGCGAAACCGAACTAACACCAGAAGAGCGTTTGCTCCGTGCGATCTTTGGCGAGAAGGCTCGTGAAGTTCGCGATACCTCACTCAAGGTTCCACACGGTGAGTCCGGCAAGGTTATTGGCGTAAAGATCTTCGAAAGTGAAGAAGGCTTTGAGCTATCAGCCGGCGTCAACCAACTCGTTCGCGTTTATGTTGCACAGAAGCGCAAGATTCAAGATGGTGACAAGCTTGCTGGTCGCCACGGTAACAAGGGTGTTATTTCCAAGATTCTTCCGCAAGAAGATATGCCATTCCTTGAAGATGGCACTCCAGTTGATGTAATCCTCAACCCACTCGGTGTTCCTGGTCGTATGAACGTCGGACAGGTTCTGGAAATGCACCTTGGTTGGGTTGCAAAAACTGGATGGGATCTTGGCGGAATCGATGAAGCTTGGCAGAAGCACCTCAAAGATATTGGTGCCGAAAAGGGCGCTCCTGGAACAAATCTTGCCACACCAGTATTCGATGGTGCTCGCGAAGATGAGATCGCAGGTCTCCTTGGAAGCACACTCGCAAACCGCGATGGTGTCCAACTCGTTGGTCAGAGTGGAAAGGCACGACTCTTCGATGGTCGAAGTGGCGAGCCTTACCCAACTCCAATTTCCGTTGGATATATGTACATCTTGAAACTCCACCACTTGGTAGATGACAAGATTCACGCACGTTCAACCGGTCCATACTCGATGATCACTCAGCAACCACTCGGTGGTAAGGCTCAGTTCGGTGGTCAGCGATTTGGTGAGATGGAAGTGTGGGCACTTGAGGCTTACGGTGCTGCATATACGCTTCAAGAATTGCTCACCATCAAGTCCGATGACGTGCTCGGTCGCGTAAAGGTCTACGAAGCAATCGTTAAGGGCGAGAACATCCCTGAACCAGGCATTCCTGAATCATTCAAGGTGCTTATTAAGGAAATGCAATCTCTCTGTCTCAATGTGGAAGTGCTCTCCTCTGAAGGTATCGCAATCGAATTGCGTGACACTGACGAAGAAGTATTCCGTGCCGCCGAAGAGCTAGGTATCAACTTGTCACGAGTTGAGCCAAGCAGCGTTGAAGAAGTCTGAGGGGAGAGGGAATAACTATGTTAGACGTCAACTTTTTTGATGAACTGCGAATTGGTCTGGCCTCGGCCAACAACATTCGTGAGTGGTCCTTTGGAGAGGTAAAGAAGCCAGAGACCATCAACTACAGAACCCTCAAGCCTGAGAAGGACGGTCTGTTCGACGAGAAGATCTTCGGACCTACTCGCGACTGGGAGTGTTACTGCGGTAAGTACAAGCGCGTTCGCTTCAAGGGAATCATCTGCGAGCGTTGCGGTGTCGAAGTTACTCGCGCAAAGGTTCGTCGTGAGCGCATGGGTCACATCGAACTTGCTGCACCTGTTACTCACATCTGGTACTTCAAGGGTGTTCCCAGCCGCCTTGGCTACCTTCTCGATCTAGCTCCAAAGGATCTTGAGAAGGTTATTTACTTCGCTGCATACATGATCACTGAGGTGGACAAGGAAGCTCGCGAAGAAGATATGCCACAACTTGAAAAGAAGTTGGCAAACGACATCCGCAAGATTGAAACCAAGCGCGATAACGAACTCGATGCACGTACAAAGAAGCTAGAAGCCGATCTCTCCGAATTGGAAGCAGAAGAGGCCAAGGCTGATGTACGCCGCAAGGTTCGCGAGAGCGCAGAGCGCGAACTCAAGCAGATTCGTGATCGCTCACAACGCGAACTCGATCGCATAGAGCAGGTATGGGCTCGTTTCAAGAACCTCAAGGTTCAAGATCTTGAAGGCGATGAGACTCTCTATCGCGAAATGAAGGATCGTTACGGCATGTACTTCAAGGGTGACATGGGAGCTGCTGCGATCAAGCGTCGCCTAGAGACCTTCGACCTCGAAGCCGAATACAAGATCCTCAACGACCTCAGCGAGAACGGCAAGGGTCAGAAGAAGACCCGCGCTATCAAACGTCTCAAGGTTGTTAACGCATTCTTGACCACGAGCAACCACCCAGCATCGATGGTGCTGGATGTTGTTCCGGTTATTCCACCAGATCTACGCCCAATGGTTCAACTCGATGGTGGCCGCTTCGCGACTTCAGATCTCAACGATCTTTATCGCCGCGTCATCAACCGTAACAACCGTTTGAAGCGTCTTGCTGATCTTGGTGCTCCAGAGATCATCGTCAACAACGAGAAGCGCATGCTTCAAGAAGCAGTCGATGCACTCTTCGACAACGGCCGTCGCGGTCGCCCAGTTACTGGTCCTGGTAACCGGGCACTCAAGTCGTTGTCCGACATGCTCAAAGGTAAGCAAGGTCGCTTCCGTCAGAACTTGCTCGGAAAGCGCGTTGACTACTCTGGCCGTTCGGTCATCGTTGTTGGTCCACAGTTGAAGTTGCACCAGTGCGGTCTGCCAAAGCAGATGGCTCTCGAACTCTTCAAGCCATTCGTAATGAAGCGTCTGGTGGATCTAAACCACGCGCAGAACATTAAGTCTGCAAAGCGCATGGTCGAGCGCGCACGTCCAGTTGTGTGGGATGTTCTCGAAGAAGTTATCGCCGAGCATCCAGTACTTCTAAACCGCGCACCTACGCTGCACCGCTTGGGTATCCAGGCATTCGAGCCACAGCTCGTTGAAGGTAAAGCAATTCAGATTCACCCGTTGGTCTGTACCGCGTTTAACGCAGACTTCGACGGTGACCAGATGGCTGTTCACCTTCCACTCTCTGCTGAAGCACAGGCCGAAGCTCGTGTGTTGATGTTGTCTTCCAACAACATCTTGTCACCTGCTAACGGTCGTCCAATCACAACTCCAACCCAGGACATGGTTCTTGGTCTGTACTACTTGACCAGTGCCCGTGATGGAGAAGTCGGCGAAGGCCGCGCATTCGGTTCGATCGCGGAAGCCGTCATGGCTTTTGATCAAGGAACAGTTTCATTGCAAGCAAAAATCAAGGTCCGTCTTGATGCTTCCAATGGACTAAACGGCACCGAGTCGATCACCCGTTCAACCACAATCGGTCGCGCCCTATTCAATGAGGCACTTCCTCCTGAGTATCCATTCGTGGATTACGACGTTAAGAAGGCCCAACTTGGAAAGATCGTTGAACAGCTTGCTGAGTTCTATCCAAAGGTCACCGTTGCTCAGACGCTAGATGCGTTGAAGGAACTAGGTTTCCATTGGGCATCTCGTGCCGGTGCAACTATCGGTATTGAAGATGTTGTAACTCCGGTTGGTAAGGCTGCGATTCTTAAGGAATCTGAAACCAGAGCCGAGAAGGTAGAAATTCAGTACGAGAAGGGTCTGATCACCGATGACGAGCGTCGTCAGGAACTGATCGAGATCTGGACCCAAGCCACTAAGGAAGTTGGTGAGGTCATGGAGGAGAACTTCAAGAGCTCGCGTAATAACCCAGTGTGGATGATGGTCGACTCTGGTGCGCGTGGAAACATGATGCAGATCCGTCAGATCGCGGGCATGCGTGGACTTGTAGCTAACCCAAAGGGCGAAATTATTCCTCGTCCGATCAAGTCCAACTTCCGTGAAGGCTTGTCTGTTCTTGAGTACTTCATCTCTACGCACGGGGCCCGAAAGGGTCTTGCTGATACTGCTCTTCGTACTGCTGACTCGGGTTACTTGACCCGTCGTCTCTGCGACGTTGCACAGGATGTCATCATCCGTGAAGAAGATTGCGGTACTGATCGCGGGCTAGTTCTTCCAATCGCGATTAAGAACTCACAAGGCGTATTGGTCAAGCACGACGATGTCGAAACTTCTGTCTACGGTCGCTCATTGGCCGATCCGATTGTTGTTGATGGCGTTGTCATCGCTGAAGCCGGACGCGACATGGGCGATCTCATCATTGACAAGATTATCGCTGCGGGAGTTTCCGAAGTGAAGGTACGTTCAGTTCTTACCTGCGATAGCAAGGTTGGACAGTGTTCACTTTGTTACGGCCGTTCGTTGGCCGCGGGCAAGATCGTTGATGTCGGCGAAGCAGTCGGAATCATCGCTGCACAATCAATCGGCGAGCCAGGAACGCAGCTAACAATGCGTACCTTCCACACCGGCGGTGTGGCAGGAGATGACATCACACACGGTCTTCCACGTGTCGTTGAACTCTTCGAAGCACGTACTCCTAAGGGCGTCGCTCCAATTGCTGAAGCAGCTGGTGTTGTCTCCTTCCGCGAAGATGCAAAGGGCAAGAAGATTGTTGTCACTCCAGAAGATGGCAGTGAAGCAGTCGAATACCCAATCATCCGTCGTCAGAAGTTGCTGGTAGAAGATGGACAGCGCGTTGAGGTTGGCCAGAAGATGGTCGTCGGCGCAATTGATCCTAAGCAGGTGCTTCGTATTCTCGGACCTCGTGCAACTCAAGTTCACTTGGTAAATGAGATCCAAGAGGTCTACCGCTCACAGGGCGTAGGCATTCACGATAAGCACATTGAAGTTATTGTTCGCCAGATGCTCAAGCGCATCACTGTTCTTGAAGCTGGCGACACTGATCTACTTCCAGGTGAACTCGTAGAGCGTGGTCGCTTTGAGACTGAAAACCGCCGCATTGTTTCAACTGGCGGAAAAGCAGCCTCAGGTCGTCCAGAACTTATGGGTATCACCAAGGCATCTCTTGCTACTGAGTCATGGCTATCGGCCGCTTCCTTCCAGGAGACAACTCGCGTCCTCACCGACGCAGCACTCTCCGAGAAGAGCGACCCATTGCTCGGACTCAAAGAGAACGTCATCATCGGCAAGCTCATCCCAGCCGGTACTGGCCTTGCCAGATATCGCAACATTCGGGTTGAGCCAACTGAGGAGGCAAAGGCCGCTGTCTACGCTGCCTACGACGAGTACGACTTCACTCCCTTTGAATCACAAGGTTCAGGGGAAGCAGTACGACTTGATGAATTCGAAGCACCCCGCAAGTAACACCTAAGCTCACGGCGAGTCTTTACGGCCCCTTTGCTCCTAACGGAGCGGAGGGGCTGTTTTGAGTTTAGATGTCCGAAGTTTGACGGACCCACTACTAACCGACATAGCCATTTTTTTCGAGCGATACTGCGGCTTGTCTTTGGACTTCCTGCACCATGATTCGGAATTCTGCCCGCGCTAGAGCCATCATTTTGAATGAGAGCGAATCTTTGATTTCTGGATATATCTCACGCAAGAAAATCTCTAGCACGACACGTTCCTCACAGACAAGAATGAAGTCAGCGGTTTCAATTCCTTGTCTGGCAACGGCTACGCCATAGACATGGTTAAGTGAACCTGCGGCGGGCGAGTCGCTTCGTATCTGTAAACCTATAGATTTTGGATTACTTATCACCATTCTGTAATCAGTCGGTATTGTCCTTGGAACTTCGTTTGTACCAAAGAATTGATTTGAGAGTGGTGGGGTAAGTGGATTTTCGCTCCCCTGATCAACTAAGGATTGTCTAAAGAGATCTAGTAATCTATTTGCAATATCGTCGACAAGAGTGTGTTGCAATCCACCTCTACCTCTCAGTATGGCCCTCATCGCGTTTTGCTGTTCTACGACGTCAGGAAGGGCCGCACTTTGCATCTGTGCTTCGACCATTCCGATTGTGTCTAAGGCTCTTTCAAGAATGAAGCGCACAAAATCGATGGTTTCGCCTTTGTCGGCGCGTTCCAAGGAATCGAAGTATTCGGACTTTTGATTCGCGAAGACTACTAGAGGAATTCCAGGATTCCGATACAAGAATACGGAAGCGAGAGTGCGTGCGACTCGACCATTGCCATCAGGGAATGGGTGGACACTTACAAAAGCGTAGTGTGTGTATGAAGCTTGCAAGATTGGATGTGACGAATTGAACTCAACAGATCTCAATTCATTGATGAATCTAGTCATTTCCGGTTGAGTATCTATGGGCGCCGCATAGCAGTGCACCTCGTTTGATGCGTGGTTAATGGGATTGTTAGGTAGTGTCTTGTATTGGCCCTTAGGTAATTCCCGCTGTTCAACTCCACGATCTGTAATTACCGTGTAGGTATCTTGAGATGCACATAGTTCCGCGTGTAGCTCCTTTATCCACTTCTCAGAAATCAAGGAATTGTTTGTGGCTGCATCAATTACCCATTCGTACGCTTTCATCGCGTCAGCGATTGATCTGGCGGCATATTCATTCTTCTCTTTGTGGATGTTTGACCAGGCAGTTGCACTTCTCGCTACAGAATAGGTAAAGCCCCTATCAACCTCGTATAGCCCTTCTATCGCACCTGTGTCTACGGCAGCCCACTTTGTTGCTATTCGGACTGCGTCTTCCAATTGTGATGAGGATGCCTCCGATTTGATTTTGGCAATCCGATTGAAATAGGCGTCCGAGGTGGAGAGACTTACATCAACGTTCCGCCATTCACTAAAAGTGGGGAAAGGCTTATAAGGAACACCTGTGGGGTCCCGAGGATTCGGATTCTCTTCCATTCAGGCCTCCACGGTACTAGTGAACTCTTGGCATACCGTACTCCGTTAACCCGTAATCAATCGGAGGCATTTTTCCCCGCCGCTTCTAAAATCCCTTTGTCTCCTATTGAAGAGCCATCGGTGAGCAATTTCTTGAAGAAGCCTATAAAGGAGCAAGTTTGGGGCACCCATGGCGCAAACTCATTCCGGTCGGTACTGGACTTGCCAGATACCGCAACATCCGGGTCGAGCCAACAGAAAAAGCCAAGGCCGCTGTTCACGCAGCCTCGGCGAGTATGACTTCACCCCATTTGAATCGCAAGGTTCAGGTGAGGCGGTACGTCTCGATGAATTCGAGCACCGCCAGTAAATAGGAAGTTAGTCAGAACGGCCCCTCGACCTCACGGTAGAGGGGCGGTTCAGATTTCGAAAATCTTCTTAGGATAAGGAATGAAGAATTGATTTTGGATTTTCTTTACTTCTCGCCTCCGAAACGTGACTATATAACGACAACGATATTACCTAATAATATGCATTGTCATACTCGTCATGCTCTCGAAAGTGAATTTCTGTAGCGAGGAACCGTTCGGATCTAAGATTAGGACAGGAGTATTTGTTATGTGAGTTCTAATAATCTTGATCGTTTGAATTGCAACAATGTGTCATCCGCTCATATGGAGATTCAAGATTATAGAAGGGCCGTGTTACGCCCTGATCTTTCAATTCAGACAATGCTTCCCTTATACTTTGAACTGAATCATTGTCGGATTTAGAGACAATTTCATCGATGATCTCCTCAATCTCCTTAACTCGTGTTTTAGTGACCATGATAACCATCCCTCCAATTGATAACTAACGTACGGTGGCCCAGTCTAGTGCGATATTCTCGCAACAGGTTTTGGTAACTCATTAACCCAGCCCAGACTTCCGGTATTTCCTCTAAGTCATCGATTCTCAATTTTAGTTCGCGATTTGCAACTTTCATTGTAATGCCACGCGCGTGCGAATGCCAACGTTTTGTTTCATTCAACCGCTCGGCTATTTGTGCTGCTCTTTCTCGTTTCATGGATATTGTAACTGGGAGATTCCGAGTCTCTGTAACTCGCCAATTCTTGAATTTGTATTTAACAAGCCATTCTTCCAACAGGGCAATCGAAAGATCTCGAGCCTGTTCATAAGAGTACAATTCCCCTGGGTCGAAGTTCTGAAGAAAGTACATCTGCTCAATCCGAGTGAGGTCCTCTTCTCGCGATTTTTGGACTAGTCGTTCAAATTGTTCTAAGTAACCCAAGGCCGGGACAAATCCCGCCGCCCCCTGACGAGGAATTTGTGGATCAATGGGTCCAAGTGTGGCCGAGTAATCCATAAACAGATTGTCTCCAGACATTACCAAGACGGTGCCAGCCGACATTGCATAAGTCGTCACAATAAAGTCAACCGTTTTGTAATGATGATGCAAAGTGTTGGCGATTCGTTCTGCGAATTCTATGTAGCCACCAAATGTTTCTAGGAGAACAACAATTTTTTTTCGCCTTTTATCAAAACTTTCGATTGCAGCTTTTATGACTTCATGCGCCATGGGATCTATCGGTCCTGAATAGGCAAGCACATCTGCGCGTAACAACTTCTCAAGTGATACAAGCCGAGATGTCAGTTCTCGTTCTACAACATGATTAGTGCTATCCGGGTGATGACCCATTGGCGACCTTCCACTATTTTCGAGACCAGCAACAATACCCGGCTGCGCCGACACCTCTTCCCCAACAGACTTCCCTTCCTGCGGCTCTCTCGTATTCAATTCGGGGTGGCCATCCTGAATTTCTTGTAACGAAAATTCATGTTTCTAATCCGCCCAATTGATCCACAGGCGACTCCGCATATCTGAATAATGTCGTTTTCTTGACCGACGAGGTGTCGCATACGCATTCCTGTCTCGCACTATTTCAAACGAAATACTTCGTTTGAGTTGAGGATAGGGCGAATCTGACCTGGTGACAAGGATATCCTTTTGGAGTTGTAAGCGGATATCGTTTTCCACGAATCAATTATCGTCACGCCGAGCGTGCAAGTGCCCATGGCTCGTGAAAGTTCAAGTTCATTCATATGAGCTGGCGACCCTCTCCGTAGACGCGTTGTTACCTGCACTGATGGGGGATGGTTGACGAAAAGTAGCACCCCAGGGCTGTTATGCGGTGGATTTTGATCACCCGGTCCCCTTTCGTGATGTCATTTCTTTTCGCGCCCACTGTTAATCTTCCGAAATGATGAATGACAAAGTGGCGTCGCGCAGGGCGAACAAATCTGCGCGGGAATTAGGGAGCGGGGAACGCGTCGCGCGGAAAGCAAGAAATGATGTTTGGACTCGGACTATATCCTTCTTGCGGCGCTACAAATTACCCCTTGTTGGATTATTCCTTTTCCCTTTCTTGAGTTCTCTTCCACTTTCGTTGCTCGTTCATGGAGCGGCGCGTTGGGCGTTCATTGGAGCAGTAGGGGCAACAAGTTTTTGGCTTGTCGTAGTTTTCGTAATCTTATGGAGTGGTATCGCGCCAAGCATCATGGGAATACAAGGCGAAAGTCTCACCGCGGATATTTTGAGGGAGTTCAAAGGCAGAGAGTGGCATTTGATAAATGGCATGCGCTTTCCCGATTCGGGAGATATCGACCACATACTCGTTGGTCCGAGTGGAATTATCATCTTCGAAACTAAGTGGAGCAGTGGTCGCTGGCCCATGAAGTATGGAAAACGGAACTACATGTCTAACCAACTGGATTGGGCCGTCACTCAAGTAAAGAAAAATCGAGAGGATGTGCAATCTAAGTTCGAAAGTGTTCGAGATTATGTGCCGATTTATGCTGTCTGCGTGCTTTGGTCGGCAGAAGATTCCTCATCTGATCTTCCAACGTTCTATAGAAAGAGTCCAGATTTCGTTTACGGAGTCCGAGGTCCTGAACTCAAGAGTTGGCTTGAGGGCCTTCGCAAAAATGCTCTCGACCCACATAGAGTTAAAGAAATCGCCTCAGAGATGCAGGAAAAAGCCAAGATTCTTGACGTGGAGACCCCTGAGCGGCATAGGCGAACCCTGAATCGAATCATTGTGGATTCGATGTTTCTTCCTATTCTTGCGTTTATTTCACCACTCTGGGCAGTAGGGGCAATTTCACTATTGAAAAACGGCTATATGGATCTTGGGAGTTTGCCAATTCTTTGCGTGATGGGCCTGTATATCCGATCTCGAACGCGCCTCAAAATGGTCACGGTGTGCTGGTTTTCAAGTCTTGGCGTGGTTGTGGCCTACTTGCTTGTGCATGAGATTCTGTTCTTGCTCCGTTGATATTCAATCTTTTGCGTAGCCCCGTCGCTGGTCACGACAATCAAGTGGGACGGAAACTAGGATCATTTGGCTCCGCCCCCTCAATTTGAATGGCAAGATACAGGCGAGGCGGTCCGTCTGGATGAATTCGAAGTACCTCGCTAACGGAGAACTAATCTCACGGCGAGTCTTAACGGCCCCTTTGCTCTTGACGGAGCGGAGGGGCTGTTTTGATTGATGGGGACTGACTTAAGTCGCCTTTCCCATTTTGCTCTCACTCGGACAACTGGAGAAAATCAGAAAGTTTCGCTTCAGAGATCGGTGCTTTACCCTGAACTGAAAGTGGAGTTAAGCATAGGATAATATCTAAACTATACTAATTATTGCCACTAGTATAGTTTAGGTGCTAACCTATACTATGAATTAACAGGGGGCAGATATGAGAGGCAGATTCGTTCGTCGAACGTGGGAATACAACCCAGCCCACTACGCCCCACCTCGGTATCGCCGAGCCTGCCATTATGAAGCCTTCATTCCAGATGACCTCACCAACTTCGCCGAACCACTGGCGGGCGAACTTGCCGGGGCAGTCTCCGATGCTGAGACCGCTATTCACCAACTTAATGCGCGGGCCCTTCCAGCACTCGCCCCGTTGGCGCGATTGCTTTTGCGCTCCGAATCGGTTGCCTCTTCCAAAGTTGAGGGAATGCAGGTTGATGTACGCGATCTAGCACGAGCGGAGGCCAAACTCGAAACAGGTGGCAAGACTGGCCCGAACACTCGTGAGATCCTGGCCAACATTGATGCGATGGAACTGGCGATCGACCACGCCACCGTTGCAGAAACCATTTCTGTAGAGAACATCATCGAAATTCATCGAATCCTGATGGCCGCGGCGTCTAACCAACATGTCGCTGGTCTCATTCGGACCGAACAGAACTGGATCGGTGGAAATAACTACAATCCTTGTGATGCCGATTTCGTTCCTCCACCACCGGAGGAAGTCCCCCGTCTCCTCGCTGATCTTTGTGAAGCCATAAACGAAGATCATCTCCCGCCAATCGTGCAGGCCGGTTTGGTGCATGCGCAGTTCGAAACGATCCATCCATTCCACGATGGCAATGGCCGCACGGGCCGTGCCCTCATTCATGTTGTACTGCGTCGCCGCGGAATGACACCCCAGTTTGTGCCGCCCATCAGCATTGTTCTGGCTTCGAATAGAGATAGTTATATACGTGGCCTCTCGAATTTTAGAGAAGGTGAATTCACCGACTGGTTGACTACGTTTGCTTCGGCGGCGGCACAGTCAGCCAATCTGGCGAGTGCGTACCTAGGCGAAGTTGAGAGGCTGCAGAAAGAATGGAGAGCGGAGTTAGGTGCGGCGGCAAATCCGCGCGCCGATGCTGCTGCTTGGAAGATTATTGAGGCGCTTCCAGCTCACCCGATGATTACTGTGGCAGTTGCTGTGGCGGCGGTGGGGCGCACTAAAGCTGCGATCAGTGAAGCTATGGCGCAACTCGAACTTGCGGGTGTTCTGATTCGTGAATCGCAAGGTCAGAGAAATAGAACGTGGGAAGTTCGGGGTCTATTGAGCCTTCTCACCGATCTTGAATCTGGGATACTTCCGAGACGATACGGCTAAAGAACTAATTATCGCGAGTTTCTCACTTAGCCCAACTGTCATGCCAAATTCGACTAATGATCTTCTTGAGTGGCCTGTTTTTTTCCCTCCCAATGTGAGCGCGAGAGAAGTATCCCCGTATGGGAGAGTTGATGGGAGATCGTAGGCCGGTGAGATTTTCCATTCCCCATCTTGGGTAGAAAGGATTGGAATCCCGCCCGAGATGCGGCGAACGAGATTCTTTTAGCCGAGACTTTCTCTTGAACTCCTGGAAGTCCAACCTTGTCTATTTCAGCGAATTCCGAGAATAAGTCCGAGAACTTGATTTCTTCGAATGATCTTGTTACTTCAACCAATGGGGGAGGCAAAGGCGGCGGTTTACGCAGCTTATGATGAATACGACTTCGCCCCATTTGAATCGCAGGTCGTTCTGACGTTGAGGGGATCACAGCACCTTGCTCTGGTAATTCACACCCTCGCCTCCGAAGCGTGAAAAATGGTAGAAACGAATAATCAAAAGGTATAACATTTGGATTATGGGAATGAACATTAAGAATGAAGAGGCTCACCGCCTGGCTACTCAGGTGGCTTCACTGTATGACGAAACGCTTACGGAGGCCGTGACAGTGGCATTGCGCGAACGTTTGGCTCGGGCAACAGCGGAGGATCGCTTCGAGAGATTGCGTGCGCTGGCTTTGGAGATCTCCGTAAGAATTCCCAAAGGTCTCACATCCGATTCCATTGACTCCATGCTTTATAACGAAGTGGGTTTACCTAAGTGAAGGCGGTTATAGATAGTTCAGCGATTATTTCCGTTGTATTTGACGAACATGACGGCCTAGATATTCTTCGCGCCATTTCCAACAATGAGTGTGCTATTTCTGCCGCCAACTATTTAGAAGCAGCAATAGTCATCGACTCAACACATGATCCTGTTGTAGTACGCAAATTCGCCACCTTTATGAAAGATAGTGCGATCGAAGTGCTTCCAGTTGATTCAAAACAAGTTGATGTTGCTCGCGCGGCCTATCGAGATTACGGAAAAGGTACTGGTCATCCAGCCAGACTGAACTATGGAGATGTCTTTGCCTATGCACTGGCTGCTACCACACGCAGAAAACTGATTTGTAAAGGTGGCGATTTCCTTGAAACTGATATTGCAATTTTGGATTTAAAGAGTCCTTGAGGAAACTAGAAAACGGACTCCACGCGATGCGAGCCCCGGCTCATATTCCTAACTAGGGTCTTTGAAGGAACATCAGTACTGCAAGGCGGGCCCCAACACTCGGGAGATTCTTGCCAACATTGATTCGATGGGGTTGGCGATCGACCACGCCACCGTTGCAGAAACCATTTCCGTAGAGAACATCGTCGAGATCCATCGAATCCTGATGGCATCGGCGACCAACCAGCACGTGGCTGGCGTGATTCGCACCGAGCAGAACTGGATCGGTGGAAATAACCACAACCCCTGTAATGCCGATTTCGTGCCGCCGATCAGCATCGTGGTGGCTTCAAGCAAGGATAGTTATGTACTTAACGATCTAGAATTCGGGGTAACTCCAACGTGATATTCATGCATTACTAAATTTCTTGCATATTCAGATTGTTGCCGTGATGTTGACGGTACTTTCATTTCTGATAAATCGACAAGCGACTTGAACGCTGATTAGATTGCGTAATGGATTCTTCCTCCCGATCACCAATATTTGAACTGAGCGATAAGTACATCGCCTACCTGGCCATCTTGAATCCGATAAGTGCGACCTTTCTAGGCATCAGTGGTTTTGACCATAAACTCGATGATTTTTCATTGGCTGGTACCGTGAAGTCCGCTGATTTGAGTCGAAGGACGCTGGAAGAATTGGCGATGCTGGAGCCACAGGATGAGATTGATCGAATCGCGAAGGCGGTTATGGAAGAGCGATTGAAATCGAGATTGGCATTGCATGATTCTCGTGAAGAACAAATCTCATGGAACGTAATTTCATCGCCAGTGGCAGATATTCGCCAAGTCTTTGAGGTGATGTCGCACGATACTGATGAGGATGTGAAGAACATTACGGCTCGCCTTAATGCGGTTGCTGGCGCGCATGAATCATGGCTATCGTGCATTGACGAGTTGGCCAAAGTTGGCAAGACGACGTCGCGAAGACAGACGTTGGCAGTGGCGCAGCAGTTGAAGACTTTCGCAGAAGGCGCATATTCGGGGATCGCCAGGGGGATAGATCCAACTGAAAAGTACCCAGAATTACACGTGGCAGGTGCAGCAGCCGATGAGTCGGCTCTGCAAACTAGCGAATGGTTATTGCGTGAGTACCTACCATTATCTAATCCGGCGGATGCCGTTGGTGAAGCGAGATATTCTGCGTGGGCCCGTCATTTCACAGGGGCAAAACTCGATTTACGGGCTACTTATGAGTGGGGGTTGCAAGATTTAGCACAGATCAATGAACGGATGTGGCGGGTCGCTGCGAAAATCAAGCCGGGGGCTAAAACCTTACGCGAGGTCGCAGATCACTTGGATGCTGATCCCAAGTACCTTATTCAGGGTACTGAAGCACTGTTGGAAAAATTGAAGAGTTTTACGCAGGCAGCGGTCGCGCAGATGGATGGAGTTCATTTCGACATTGACGAGCGGGTCAAGTTCTGCGATGCACGACTTGCGCCAGAGGGAAGTGCCTCTGCTCCTTATTATCAGTCACCCAGTGAAGATCTTTCTCGTCCTGGTACCACATGGTTTCCCACCCTGGGTAAGAGTGAATTTAGTTGGTGGCATCTCGCAACTACTTGGTATCACGAGTCGGTTCCGGGTCATCATTTGCAAGAAGCAACGGTGATTATCGAACAAGATAGGTTGAGCAGATTCCAACGGACCAAGGCATGGACAAGTGGTTATGGTGAAGGTTGGGCGCTTTACGCAGAACGTCTCATGGACGAACTCGGCGCATTTGAAGATCCAGGTTTAGAAATGGGTTATCTCTCCGGGCAGGCTCTGCGTGCGGCACGTGTTGTTGTCGATATTGGGATGCACCTTGGATACACCGATTACAACGGTGAGGTGTGGAACGCAGAATCTGCCTACGAAGTCTTAATGAACCGGGCGCTTCTTGATGATGCCCATTCACGCAGTGAAGTGGATCGGTACCTCGGCTGGCCAGGGCAGGCCATCTCTTATAAAGTCGGCGAACGAGTGTGGATGCGGGTTCGAGAGGATGCAAAGAAACGTTTGGGAGTCGGCTTCTCGCTTAAAAGATTTCATTCGTTTGCATTAAAACTTGGGCCGATGGGACTGGATCCATTTGAAGTTGAGATGGCACGGTGGGACGGGAATTAATTAACTGGTAGGCGAGGCAAACTCTCGATCAATCTTTGCGTGTAGGCGTGGCTGGGTGCTCCAAGAACTGAGGCCGTCGAGCCTTGCTCTACGACGAATCCCTTTTCAAGAACGATGCTCTGCTTGCAAAGTGCGGCTACGACAGCAAGGTCGTGGGAGACCATGACAATCGTGAGATTTTTTGTCGCTCCGAGTTCGGCAATGAGTTCGATAACCCTTACTCGAGTCGAAACGTCCAAGGCGCTCACTGGTTCGTCTGCGAGAAGAACTTGCGGTTTGCAGACAATCGCACGGGCGATGGCGATTCTCTGGCGTTGTCCACCGGAGAATTCATCGGGGTAGCGCCGCGCAGAATCAGCTGGCAGTCCAACTGACTTTAGAGCCTCCACAACTTCATTCTCTATCCACTCTCGAATATGGGCTCGACTTCCACCGACATTCGCATCTCTTGCAATGCCAAGAGAGCGCAGTGGTTCAGCGATTAATTGGTCAACCCGTTGGCGGGGATCCAGTGAAGAGTACGGATCTTGAAAGACAACTTGCACCTGGCTTCTGAATCTGCGAGCTTGCTCCTTGTTGCGTAGGGCGAGTTCCTCTCCCGCGAAGAGTATTTGACCCTGCGTTGGACGATAAATTCCAAGAAGTAGTCGAAGAATGGTGCTCTTTCCCGAACCTGACTCTCCGACAAGGCCAACATTCTGGCCCTTGGTGATCGAGATATTTACGTCATGGAGAATCGGAACTCCAGAGTTATAAGAGAAGTTGAGATTGCGCGTTTCAAGAATTGGCGAAGTCATCGCTTCCTCCAATCTCGGTACCTTTTTCAATATCTAGTGCTATGTCTAATGCGTTATCAAGTTCTTTGGCACTGGTGACCAGGTCCCGCGTGTATGGGTGCTGCGGATCTCGCAGGACGTCCCGCAATGAGCCGGATTCGACGACTGAGCCATCCTTCATGACCAGGACGCGATCAGTGATTCTCGAAACGACGGCAAGATCATGGCTAATGAAGAGAAGTGACATTCCTCGATTGGAAACAACTGCATCAAGCAGTGTGAGTATCTCCGCTTGCACGGTGACATCTAAAGCGGTCGTTGGTTCATCCGCAATGAGGAGTGCAGGTTCACATGCCAGCGCCATCGCAATTGCCGCTCGTTGTCGCTCGCCTCCAGAGATTTCGTAAGGGTAAGAGGCCGCAATTCGTTCTGGTTTGTTTATATGTACTTCGGCGAGGGCGGAGATGACGGCATCCTTAAGGGCATCACCCGTCAGCCCTTGCCAGCGGCGAAGTGGTTCGGATAATTGGCGGCCGATCTTCATGAGAGGGTCAAGGGCGGTGAGAGGCTCCTGGAAGACAATGCTGGCTACGGTGCCGCGGATTCGATTGAGCATTTTCTCGGGAGTTCCCAGAATCTGCACGGGTTCGTTTTTTCCATTTCCTAAGCGCAAACTTCCCGATGCCTTCAACTCGGCCGGTAGTAAGCCCATAATCGCTAAGGCTGTCATTGATTTTCCAGAACCGGATTCACCAATTAAACCTAAACGCGCTCCTGGCTCAATTGAGAATGAAATCTCCGAAACAACATTGGATCCATCAATTGTCTGAACACTAAGATTTTGTACATCCACTATCTTCATCGTGACCGCCGCAACGTGGGGTCGGCGATATCCCGTAATCCATCAGCAACCATGTTCATCCCGATCACCAAGCAAACAAGCAACAGACCAGGTGCAATTGCGGCTACCGGAGAAATAAGTACGGTGGCCTGCGCTTCTTGCAACAAGCTTCCCCATGACGCATTGGGAGGAGGGGCGCCGAGCCCGAGATAAGAAAGGCTGGCTTCAGTTAGACCAGCAAAACCGAATTGCAGGGCAAAGGTGACTATTAGGGTGGGCCAAATATTTGGAAGAACATGGACGAAAATTATGCGCGTCCAGGAAGTTCCCGAAGCACGCGAGGCAGTTATGAAGTCCTTCGCGAGCACTCGCTTGACGAGAAGCCGAGTCAGCCTGGCAACAATCGCAGACATACCAAAACCAATGGCGATAATCGCTGAAGCCAATGAGGCTCCTCTGGCAGCTACGACAAGCATTGCTAGGAGCAGAGTTGGGAATGCGATAAGGATGTCAAACATTGCCGAGAATGATTCGTCCACCCAGTGTTGAGCAAAGCCGGCGATGAGCCCAAAGATCACACCGAGGATTGCCCCAATCAAGACAGATGCAAACCCGACAGTAATTGCAATCCGAGCACCGATCATCACGCGTGATAAGAGATCGCGGCCGAGTTTGTCAGTACCCAACCAATGGTTACTACTTAGCGGACCGAGTCGGTCACCAGTCATATCGCCGACGGAGTAGGGCGTCCAGAAAAGGGAGATCAGAGCCATGCTGGCTATAAAGCCAACAAGAATGCAACCAATTATTAGCGGCAGCGAGCGTAATTTCTTGGGAGTGCTCATGAGTTTCGACCCGCTAACGATTTACTAAGGCGAGGGTCGATGAAACGCTGGGCTAGATCTGCAAGAAAACCAATAATGAGGACCGCCATGGTGCTGACAAAAAGTATGCCTTGAATAATGGGGTAATCGCGTTGTGCAATGCCTTGTACCAGCAAACTTCCAAGACCTGGCAGTGCGAACACGGCCTCCACTACTACCGCTCCGATAAATGTTGTGGCGAGTTCCATGCCCAGAATGGATACGACTGGGGATGCAGCATTCCTAATGCCATGGCGCCACATGGCCTGCATGAAGGAGGAGCCAAGGGATCGCGAAGTGCGCAGGTAATCACTGTTGAGCACGTCCAATGTGGCGGAGCGGACATAGCGAGTGAGTGAAGCAGACATCACTAGGGCAATAGTGCCGACCGGAAGAATAAGCGATCTAAGTGCTTGCCCAGGATCACTCCAGCCTGTCGGAGGGAAACCTCCCGCGGGAAAGATCATGAATCGAAGAGCGAAAATAAGAATGAGAATTACACCAACCCAAAAGACAGGTATCGCAATGCCAAGTTGGGAGACACTATTGAGCAGCGCGCCGTACCAAGTTTTCGCCTTATAGGCGGCTATAAATCCAAGCGGCACTGCAATTGTGATGGCGATAAAGAAGGAAATCAATGTCAAAGGAACGGTTACGGAAAGACGTGAATTTATTTCTGGCCCCACTGGAACATTGCCAATCAGCGAGGTACCGAGTTCGAAAGTCGTTAGATCGTGAAGCCAGTTCCAGAATTGCTGAAGCATCGGAAGATCTGACCCTACCGAATGACGCGCTGCAGCGACCTGTTCGGGAGTCGCGCCAACAGTCAGGAGGGCATTTGCTGGATCACCAGGCAACATTCGCAGAAGTACAAAGAGGGTGGTACTGGCCAGGAAAAGGGAAATTACAAGCACCATTAATCGTCGAATGATGTATTTAACCATCGGCGATACTTTCACTCATGCCCTCCCAGACTTTTAAAAGCCGTATCCAATCCAGATACCCTCTCAGGAATCTGGATTGGATACGAACCTCATTCTAACGGTGAAATTATCTCCTAATTCTTCGTTATGTCGTAAACGAAGAACTGTGAGTTGATTCCATTGATTGGGTATCCCGAAATTGAACTCGAAGAGACCACAATCAAGGGGTATAGGTAGAGCCAGACACTGGCGGCTTCGCCAACGACGAGCCGGTTAGCTCTCTTTAGAAGATGTGCTTGGGCGGCTAACGTACCTGCAGATTCGGACTGGCTGATCAAATTGGTAACGCGTGGATTGCTATAACCCCAGAAGAAGTCTGGGTTGCCATACCAACCAATGTTTCGACCACTTAGAATATTCTGAATCGTTGCGGTGTAGTCCCTTTTTTTGTAGATCTTCTCGAACCACTGGCTTGTGGTAATGATGTTGATCTTCATGGTGACGCCGATCTCTGCCAGCGAAGACTGGATAAATGCAGCGAGTGCAGGATGAGGATCATCATTTGGTGTATCGAGTGTGAATGTGAAGCCCTTTGGATAACCAGCCTTGGCAAGTTGCGACTTTGCCAGAGTTGGGTTGTAAGGATTCATTGAGCTCAGATCCTCGTAGCCTGGATCAATTGGAGTCATAACTGAGTGCAAAACGGTGCCGTAATCTCCCCAGACAGATGAGAGCAACTTCTTCTTGTCAAGGGCTGAGGTGATTGCCTTACGAACTAGTGCCTTATTGAATGGTGCCGCTCGATCATTGAAAATTATCAATTGCTTGTTTGTTGATAGACCATTGGTAATTTTGAAATTCGCGTTCTTGAATTGCGCCAGTGCGTCTGGATTTCCCTCGCTGGTGATGATGTCAACAGCATGGCTCAAAAGTGCGTTGTTTAGTGCGGTTCCATCAGTGAACTCATGGAATACGACAACCTTGTTCTTCGCATTTGCGCCCCAATATGAATCAAATCGGGTGATTGAGATAGAGGATCCCCGTGTCCAAGATGTGTACTTGTAAGGCCCTGTTCCATCTTCAGCCGAGGTCATGTCCTTAAGCGCTGAATTCACAATCCATACGTAGGTAAGGTTGTAAACAAAGGAGATTGACTTCTTTGAAAGTGTGACAACAACGGTCCTGGCATCTGGTGTTGTAATTGATGCGATGTTGCTTAGGTCGCCCTTTTGTGGCGATTGTGATCCTTCGGCGGTCACTCTTTCAAGGCTGGACTTCACATCTGCTGAGGTAAGAGTCTTGCCAGAGTGGAACTTTACGCCGCTGCGAAGTGAGAATGTGTAAGTTAGACCATCCCTACTCTTCTTGTAACTACTGGCCAATAGGTTTTCAATCTTGCCAGCATCGGTGAGCTTAAATAGACCTTCGTACACATTGCCATTGAAAGCCTCGGTCAGGCCCGCTCCGCCATTGGCGGTGTTATCCAGGTTCTGAACTTCGTGCAGTGTGCCGACATCAATGGTTGCATTGCTGTCGGCTGCGCTTGCGCTGAGGCTGCCGGTGGTCATGGTCAAAGCGAGGGCAACCACAAGGGTGATCCCTCCCAGCTTCATGCCTTTCTTTCTGGTTTTCATTTTTCCCCTTAGTGGTTGTTTGTTGGGTGGTTGTTTGTTGAGCGGTTGATTGTTGGCTTAACTTACTTTGTAGCCATTTCGAAAAATTGGGTTTCGCTCGCCGGCTCGGACAGGAATGTGTAGACGATTCTGAGGTGGTGGCATCGGACAATTGTAATGACTGGAGAAACCACAGGGTGGCACAAAGGCTTGATTGAAATTGAGGACTATTCGATCGGTACCGGTTGATGGGTAGACAAAGAGGAATCTTCCGGCTGAATATGTTTCCGCGCCGTTGGTTGTATCTCCAAAAACGAGTAATAATTTGTCCCCATCATCGAATGCGCTAAGCACGAATTCGACGCCATCTAACGTAACAGTGATCTCGCCAGGCACTACCAAGTCACGGGTGCCGCCGTTGTCCTTTATATGTTCGAAGGCCACTGGAATAGATTCAGGATGCTGGGAATAAGTCGCCTCGATGATCCAATCGGGATCAAAGGGATAAACGTCCGTTGTTTCAAAAGATTGGATCGCTTGAGATTGTGAATCCCACAAACGAATTCCCCGTGCTACTACCTCACCCGCAAAATTGCGTTGAAAAGTGTCGGTCACCTTAATCGTATCTGGAAGACCATCCAACACCTCGTCTAGAGATAACTCCTGACCGTCTTCTTGCCACCGAGTTTCGATGAGGGCGAGATTGCCAGTTGGTGATACAACGGAGGCTAATCGTGCAGCCCGCCATGCATCCCAGTCAGTGCGTGAAACCATTCTGATGTTCTCCTTAGCGTTTAATGAGGCATTCTGAGGGAAGTTCAAACCAGCGCAGAGATTCAAAACGATCGCTCATTGTGGATTGTGCAGGCGTTTCTGCCCACATCGGGTGATTGATCCGTTCTGTTGCGAGGTCTTTAGCGTGTTCTAGATAATCTGCCAGCGCGCTTTCGGGTGCGCGGTCATCATGAATGGGGTAGTGCATCTGACCATCTTCGCCGTATGAGATTTCGCGCAATCGCAATGCTGGTTCTACCGGTCCATTGCGATGACGCCACATGCCAGTCTCTGGTTCAAAACTGTAGTCAGAAAGAAACAGGTGCCCTTGCCGCGCGACAAAGAGCACAGACGAGATGAGGTAATCTGCGACGACATCAGAGACGAAATAGTTAAAGTTGATTCTTACCCAACCCGGTTTTATTCCCTCGCAGCCGCCTGTGATTTCTTCTTCGATTTCGTGGCTCTTAGCATTGTCTATCCCGAGCAACCGATGGCCGTAGGGTCCCGCACAAGAACAACCACCGCGCGATTGAATTCCAAAGAGATCATTGAGAAGTGCCACAATGAAATTATGGTGAAGCAGTTTTCCAGAAGGAGCGCGTAGCACGAAAGACAAAATGGAAAGTCGTTCGGATTCAAGGTTGCCAAGTAACTCTATTCGAGGTTCCGATTTCCACGCTTGTATCGCACGCGACAAGAACCTTTTCTCCGTCGCATGAATTGCGGTGACGCCGACGGCCTCTTTAAGTTGAAAGACCAACCCTGCGCGAATAGATTCGATAATTGCCGGTGTTCCGCCCTCTTCTCTGTGGGAAGGATCGGCCAAATAGCGATGGTCGTGTGAGTTGACGTACGCAACGGTGCCTCCGCCCGGTACCACTGGGACCGTATTGTGGATGACTGCATGGTTCACGACCAAAATCCCTGGCGTTCCCGGGCCCCCAACGAATTTATGAGGGCTAAGGAAGATCGCGTCTTTGCGATGCAAAGGATTTGTGGGGTGCATATTGATTTCCACATAGGGGGCTGCTGCAGCGAAGTCCCAGAATGCAAGAGCACCGTGTTCGTGTAGCAGTTGCGAAACCGCATCGGTATCCGTAATGATTCCCGTGACATTGCTTGCTGCCGAGAAGGAACCAATTTTCAGGGGGCGTTTAGCGTACTTGTCGAGTTCAGTGCGTAGGTGGTCAAGATCCACATGACCATCCGTATCCTCCTGAATAGTGACAACATCGCAGATTGATTCTCGCCAAGAGAGTTCGTTGCTATGGTGCTCAAAAGGGCCGATAAAAACAATAGGCCTTTGATTCTTAGGGATCTGATCAGATAATTTCCACCGTCGATCAAGATCGGCAGGAATTCGAATGTTGAGGATGCCAACCAATTTATCAATAGCGCCAGTAGCACCCGATCCTGCAAAAATCACAACGTCATCTGATGTCGCACCCACGGCTTTGCGAATAATTTCGCGCGCGTCTTCACGTAAGCGAGTTGTTTGTAAACCAGTTCCACTTGCTTCAGTATGGGTATTGGCATATCGCGGCATAACTTCGTTGCGAATAAAATCTTCAATAAATGTTAAGGATCTTCCGCTTGCTGTGTAGTCTGCATAAGTTACTCGACGCGGTCCGTAAGGGCCATCCATCAATTGATCGTCGCCTATTACGTTCTCGCGTATTTGGCGGAGTAGTTGGACGCCGCGCATATGCGAAGGTTATACAGAAGTGATACTCAAAGTCTAGTGAATTAATTGCAGAATTAGCTTCTGTAGAAGTTACTTATCATGAATATGCATATTTGCTTGCATACTTCTTTATAATCGTGCACACGATAACTTTCGGGTAACTTTCCTATAACTTTCCTATAACCTTTCGCCTGACACTAAATAGATCACTGTGGTTTCCGCTGAGGAGATGAAGGCCATGAAGTACAACACTTTTTCTATTACGGCTCGATGCTCTCGTACAGGCGAACTTGGCATTGCAGTCTCCACGAAATTTGTGGCGGTGGGCATGCTCTGTGCTTTCGTCAAAAGTAATGCTGGGGCTATTGCAAGCCAGGCGTATGTAAATCCCTATCTGGGTATTTGGGGCTTGGAGTATTTGGCAAAGGGTCATAACGCAGTCGAGACTCTTGAATACCTAAAGAGTAGAGATGAAGGAATCGAATTCCGACAACTGGGGATTGTGGATAACAAAGGAGGAAGCGCCGCTTTCACTGGCAAGAACTGTGACAACTGGCGTGGTGAGATTACTGGACTGAATTTTGCGATCGCTGGAAATATGCTCGTTGGAGCTGAGACCCTCGTGGCGATGAAGGAGAGTTTCGAATCCGATGACACTCAACCCTTAGCTAAGCGTCTTCTTGTGGCATTAAGTGCAGGTCGTTCTGCGGGTGGCGATAAACGCGGCCATCAATCTGCGGCACTGAAGGTATATGGCGTGGAGAAGTACCCCATAGTCGATCTCCGGGTCGATGAGCATGATGACCCAATAGCTGAACTCTTTCGTGTCTATGGCGTAGCCGAAACCATTTTGATTCCACTCATTGATTCGCTCCCAACCCTCGACACGGATGGCGAGACTTTGAAGCTCAATCGTTCAGTGACGACTAATGATGGGGTTGCTGCGTTCTAATTCTCCATATATACGAGCCAGCCCGGGTCTCCATTTAGGAGACCCGGGCTGGCTACGGATCTAGTCAAGTGGGTGGAGCTGCTCCTAGTTCTTTGTGATGTTGAATGCGTAGAACTGGGAGTTAAGTCCGTTGACTGGATACCCGGAGAGTGACGTTGAAGCCACCACGATCTGTGGGTAGAGGTAAATCCAATCGCTAGCAGCCTCATCGACAATGATTCTGTTCGCTTGCTTGAGTAGTTCTGCCTGCTCTGTTGTGGTGCTGGCCTGCTCGGCTTGATTAATCAAGTTTGTTACCGTTGGGTTGTTGTAGCCCCAGTAGAAATCTGGGTTGCCATACCAAACGACATCGCGGTCATTGACGTGCTCTTGCATGGTCGCCGCGTAGTCCAATTTTTGATAAACCTGCGCGTACCATTGATCTGCGGTGATGATGTTTATATCGACAGTAATTCCGACCTTTGCCAACTCTGCCTTGATGAAAGTCGCAGCGGCTGGGTGTGGGTCGTAGCTTGGAGTATCGAGCCTAAAGGTGAATCCGTTTGGATACCCCGCGTCGGCCAGTTCCTTCTTTGCCAGAGTAATGTCATAGGGATTTACAGTAGTGAGGTCTTCATACCAAGGATCGGTAGGTGGGACCATCGAGCCAATCAACGTTCCGTACTCTCCCCAGATAGATGAAAGCAATTTCTTGTTATCTATGGCAGACGTGATCGCTTTGCGGACCAGCGGCTTGTTAAAAGGGGCTACACGATCATTGAAGACAAGCAGGAGCTTTGTCGTCGACTGACCATTATTGATCGTGAATTTTGAATTCTTGAACTGGGAGAGAGCATCTGGACTCTGCTCACTTGTAACAACATCGACCGCGTTTGTTAGGAGGGCATTGTTAAGTGCGGTTGCGTCGGTGAAATAGTGGAATACGGCGACTTTATTCTTCGCTGGCGTGCCCCAATAACCATCGAATCGGGTTAATGAGAGAGTCGATCCATGCTTCCATTCAGTCAGCGTGTACGGACCAGTTCCATCTTCCGTGGCCTTTATGTCTTTGGCCTCGGAGTTGATGACCCAGATGTAACTTAGGTTGTAAACAAATGAGATCGACCTTGTCTTGAGTGTCACTACAACTGTCTGGTCATCAGGGGTAGTGATTGAATCGATCATTTCGAAACTGCTCTTGCGCGCCGATTGAGAATCTGCAGCGGTTACTTTCTCAATGCTGTACTTCACATCGGATGAGGTAAGCGCTTTTCCGGAGTGAAAATTGACGTCGCTCCGCAGGGTAAACGTGTAGGTAAGACCATCTGCGTTTACCTGGGAATCGGTAGCTAGCAGGTTTTCAACTTTTCCCGAATCGGTCAGGCTGAACAGGCCCTCGTAAACATTTCCATTGAGCGCCTCATTCACGCCTTGTCCACCACCGCCGGTGTTATCTAAATTCTGAGGTTCGTAAAGTGAGCCGATATTAATCGTTGCGTCCGATGCAGTGGTCGTCTCCGTACTTGAAGAACACCCAACGAGGGTGAGTGCTAAGGCTATGGCAACGCCCAGCCATCTGACTTTTTTCCCGTTCCTTTTAACCATTACTTTTCTCCTTAGCAGCTCTTTGGGTGTCGTGGATGGTTTAAATCTCTTAGTGAATTTCGTAGTCGTTACGAAATATTGGATTCTTCTCGCCGGCGTAAACCGGCACCTGCAGCCGATTCTGTGGTGGCGGAAGGGGGCAGTTATAATGTATTGAGAAGCCACATGGAGGCACGAAAGCTCGATTGAAATCGACTATCACTCGCTCAGAGCCCTCAATTCGGTGGACGAAAAGGAATCGTCCTGCTGGGTAAGTCTCGGTACGGTTTGTTGGATCACCGAAGACGAGCAGTAGTGGACCATCGTCATCAAATGCATCAAGGACGTATTCGGTACCCGCAATAGTGACTCTGATTTCACCGGGCACCGCTAAGTCACGCAGACCGGGTGTCTCTCTTACATATTCAAATGGAACGGGTCGAGATTCGGAAAATGCGGTGAACGTACCTTCAAAAATCCACTTGGGATCAAAAGGGTATACATCAATAGTGCTAAAAGAACGGATAGCTTCTGAGTTGGAATCCCACAGTCGAATTCCATTCCCAATAATCTTTCCTTCGAAGTCTCTACGCACCAGTCTCGTTGCGGTCACTGTTTCTGGTTGTCCAGCTACTGCTTCTTCTAATGTCAACTCTTCATCATCGTGTTGCCAACGTGTTTCAATTAACGCGAGATTGCCAGTAGGTGACACGAGAGAGGAAATTCGTTTAGCTCTCCACGCATCCCAATCTGTATGTGAAACCTTGGCTATGAGACTCATGGTGCAGATTACCTAAGGCGATAGTTCAAAGTCCAACCACAATATTCATTCGCATTTGCATATTCATTGCACAATCCCGACTTATACCTCTCGCGATTGCACGCGAAGAGCACGAGCGAGCGAATCGCGTGCTTCTGCTATCCGACGACGTAAAGCCGATGCGGCGTCTTTGCCAGTGACGTCAAGCCAGTAGTTGGCTTTATCCAGCGTTGTTTGCGTTGTTATATAAATTGGGAATGCATATTCAGTGAAGCGGGTTGCTGATTCGAAGGATTTGCGCTCGGACATTATCAACAACATTTCGAAGTAGTTGTCGACATAACTTTCAATCAGATCGCGATTCAACGCACTATTGAAACCGTTGATCAACGCGATGCGATTGGCATTTGAAGTCTCTTCGCTCACAATCTGCGCCCAAGCTTTTGCCTTGTCCGCGGGGGTTGGAAGCGCTGCTATTGCGTGTAGATGGCTCAGCTCACCCAAAGTAGAGGGGTCTTTCTCCAATTCTTTATCCAATTCGACTCGGGTGATGAGCCCGCGTTCGGCGAGTGCACAGAGCAAGTGCCAGCGCATGTCGGCGTCGAGTGTGAGTCCTTGAAGTTGGCCTTTGAGAACCGACAGGATTCGCTGGTTCTGTTCAGGTGTGATTGCAAGGGTTGCAAATGAACGTGCGTATTGGAGTTGGTGGTCGCTACCGGGCTCCGCGGAATCCAGGAGCGATTCCAATCCACTGGCAGTTCGTGAACGAAGTGCATCTCTCACCGAAGGATGGGCATATTGGTTGACAGCGATTGCCAACTGCTCGGCGATCTGTGCGACAACAGTGATCTCGGATTCTCCGGGCAGACCAGCAAGTGCGATGTCAACGAAATCGGTTGAAGATATTTCAGCATCGCGGAGCATGTCCCACGTTGCGCTGAAACAGAGCGCTCGGGCAAGTGAGTCGCTGATATCCCCAATGTGGCTCTTCAGCGTCGCTATTGAATTCGCATCAAAGCGGGTTTTCGCGTAAGTCATATCCTTGTCGTTAATGAGAACAAGGTCGGCGGCTTTCTCACCGATTAGTTCGGGAACATGGGTGATGGCACCAGATACATCCAGTTCAACTATTTTTCTGCGCAGGAGCGACCCATGCCGGAGGTCATAGAGGCCAATTGCCATTCGGTGGGGGCGAAGTTCCGTTGATCCGGCCGGCATTGTGGGTGCTTCTTGCTTGATTCCCGCTGCGGTGTAGATGCCGCCTGAAATCTCTAGAACTGGCCGCAGTGTGTTGACGCCCGCAGTTTGCAGCCACGTTGCCGACCATGCCTTCAGGTCGCGCCCACTCGTCGCTTCCATCTCAGCGAGAAGATCGGCAAGGGTCGTGTTCTTATATGCGTGCTTTGCAAAGTATTTCTGTAGACCTCGAATGAAGTTATCGCGTCCTACATATGCCACGAATTGCATGAGGACGGAGGCGCCTTTGGCGTAGGTGATACCGTCGAAATTAGAGTTCGCTGTTTCGATGTCCTTAACATCCACAACTATCGGGTGAGTTGACGACAACTGATCTTGCCGAAGGGCCCATGTCTTTTGTCGAGCATTGAAGTCTGTCCAGGTGTTCTTGAACTCGGTGCATTCATCGGTGGCGGTGAAAGCGGCCCACGTGGCGAAGGATTCATTTAGCCATAGGTCGTCCCACCACTGCATGGTGACCAGGTTGCCAAACCACATGTGCGACATTTCGTGGAGGATTGTGTTGACTCGATATTTATAGAGACGTTCGGTTACTTTGCTTCTGTAGACGAAGAGTTCTTCCTTGAAAGTTACCGCTCCGACATTTTCCATAGCGCCCCAGTTGTAATCAACCACGGCAATCTGGTCGTATTTATCAAAGGGGTATGCAAGTCCGAATACTTTCTCAAAATATTTGAAACCTTGTTTAGTAATTTTGAAAATCGCTTCGTGGTCCAAGTGTGGAGCAAGAGACTTGCGGCAGTAGAGACCGAGTGGAATCTTCTTCTCTCCGACGTAATCATCATGAACATGGTGATATGGGCCAGCGATGAAAGCGGTCACGTATGTAGCAATGCGGGCGGTTGGGAAGAATCTCCAGGTGGTGTACTCCGAGCCTGCTGGTATCTTGGATTCGACCGGGCTATTTGAAATCGCTTCCCAATGGTTGGGTACGGTCGCCGTAAGCGTGAAGGTTGCTTTCAAATCTGGCTGATCAAAGCAGGCATACATGTGTCGGGTTAGGGCAGGTGCACATTGCGAGTAGAGGTAGACCTCCTGATCGGCAGGATCAACCGAGTATTGAAGTCCCTCGCCGTCTTTAGAGAAGATTGCATCGGACTCGATGACGAGTTCGTTCTCTGCGGCTAGGTTCTTAAGGAAGACGGTCTCACCGTCGAAATGCGAAATATCTATTGCCACGCCGTTGAGTGTTGCCGAGATAATTCGGCGCGCTGGCGCGTCGATAAAAGTGTCAATGCCTGGCTGGTTGCAGGAAAAACGGACCATGGATTTGGAGTAGAAAGTCTCCTGATCGGGAACGATCTTGAGCGTTACGTCATAGCTCTCAATATGTAGGTACTTCGAACGTTCTTGCGCCTCGACTTGCGAGATATTTACCCCTGGCATGGAATTCGTCCTCTCTGACAACTTTGCCATCCTAGGACAGATATCTAGCAGAAGTAGAGGGTATTTCGGGCAAACTCTGGTGAATATGTCGAATCAGCGGGCATAATCTCGCAATGAGCGAACTAACTTTGAGGCCAATGACGGCAGTGAATTCAATGGAGAAAATGGCAGAAAGAAATCAAACCTCTATAAATCAGGTGTGCAGACACCTCGACCGAGAATCGCCGCACCGGTGAGATCGCCAGGTTGGAAATCTGTCACCGCAGAACTGGCTTCCGGAAACATTAACTGGGTCTGATCAGCAACATGTCCCAGACCAACTAAGTGTCCGAGTTCATGAAGAATCACGGCGAGGACAACTCGAATTCCATCCTGGGTGAGAAGTAAATTGGCTAATTTCTCAGAGTTAAGTTCGACTATTCCGGTGACGTAAACTCTCGGCCCGCTTCCGCGTGAAACGTACGCACTCCCGCTCTGACCCTCTACGTTCGCCGCAAAATCGGCATTCTCTGTGGCGCTCTCCCAGGCAAAAAGAACTGGCACCCAGTGATCGCCGTAACGGTCGGGTTGAAAGATATCTCGTTGAGCGGAGGGGGCTTCGGAAGTCGCCCCGTCGTAGATGAATTGAAGCCCTGTGGCTTCGGAGACTCTTGAAACGGCGTCCATAATTATTTGATTCCCGCCGAAGGGTTCACCATCTGGTCGAATCACAAAGTGGATTGGTCTGCAGGGGTCATACGCCACGGGAGTTGTCTTATCAGCCTGGTACTGAACGAATTTATACGAACTATTTGTAGAAGCGAGGGGCGCTGGTATTCCAATGGGGCTCGGTGACTCCTCAGTTCCCGGTGTAGGTCCGTTAGATGTCCCAACAACGGAGGATCCAGCAAGTGTCGACGTTGGCACAGGGACATTGTTGGAAATGAAATGCAGTCTTGTTCCAAAATTTCCACCATTTCGTGACCAGATGGAAGTTCCAAGTATGAGAATCAGTACTATAAATGGAAGCAAGGTTTTAAAACTTCGCCTTCGGGAATGACGTTTTTGCGCGCGAATCTGGCCAGGTGATACAGCACGCCACGTTTCACGCGGATTAATCCGACCCTCCGCTTCGTCGGTCACCCAACGTGGAATTCGCCCAGAGGGGGAATGTGGAATGTCGTTCGGATTTATTTTTCCGAAGTCGTCTTTGTGCACCTGCACCTCCAGGGGAATTGAGGTATGAAGAAAAATGGAAGCAGTAATTGAACGCTTGGTTAAAGTAGTTATTGTTGCCTAAAATAGCGCGAAAATGTAACAACTTCACTAGTCATAACTTCAAATGGACTAGGTACTACCCCTTATGAGTGTTGGATAGGGTCTGCTAAGGAAATTCAATCAAGAGGATGATGTCATCAAAAAGGGGGCGGATAGTGGGCACACATTTATTTTCACGTGTCCCATCTGAGCAAGCAGCCGCTCAAACCCCCGCCGAAAGAGACCGTGTGGTTGATGCAGCGCGTGCGTTCTCGCTCGTAATAGTTGTTGTTGGGCATGGCTTTATGGCAGTTGTCGGATGGGAAAACGGCGTCCCAAGAATTAGCAATATTCTCGCCGCGCACCCCTGGACGCAGGTACTGACGTGGATATTTCAAATCATCCCTCTCCTATTCTTTGCGGGTGGTGCCGCAAATACGATTTCGTGGGATAGGCATGTAGCTCGAGGCGGCAAGTTCCCAGAGTGGATGTGGTTGCGCACTGAACGGTTGCTCCGACCAGTCTGGCCTTTTCTACTTATCGTGGGAGTAATCGCTCCGCTGGTAACTCGATTTACACCACGAGCTCTCGCAGTACCGCTCTTATTTCTTGCTACGCAATTGCTCTGGTTTTTAGGTGCTTACTTACTAATTACGATGCTCACGCCATTATTTCGCTCGAGTTCGCCAAAACATGCCGCTGTCGTTACTTTTGTAATTGTTTTGGCATCCGGAGTGATTGACTCACTCCGTCTCTTCGCACATTGGCCGGCCATCGGACTTCTCAATTTCGTACTCGTATGGACCGTCCCAACCTATCTCGGGTCATTGCGAGCGCGTGGAATTCTTCGCATCTACTCAAAGCGGAGTCTGCTTGCAGTTCTATTCTCAAGCGTATTGATAAACGCGTTGCTAATAAGAATCGGTCCTTGGCCATTTTCATTTGTTGGAATGCCCGGGAATTCGATAAGCAATATGGCACCGCCAACAATTGTTCTTGCGCTGCACTCTGTCGTGTGGGTTTGTGCAGTGGCACTGCTTAACGAACCACTCACTCGTCTCCTTGCGCGCGAAAATATTTGGCGACCTATTACTGGGGTCAATCTTTCGGCGATGACTCTCTATCTGTGGCACCTACCAGTGCTCACGGCGGTCTTCGCCCTTTCACATTCCCTCGGCCTGGACCGTCCGACAAGAATCGGAGCTGACCACATTGCATATCCAGAAGGGTGGGGTTACGTCGCCTGGTCTTTCCCCTTCTGGCTCGTCTTCGGTATTGGAGTCTGGGGGATTGTCCGGTTGATGTGGCCTTTGGAGCACGTGGCCCTTCCTGGGTGGGACTCCTCTCCACTTAATCGCGCTCTGCGGGATCCGTGGGGATCGATCTGGGCAGGAATCGGGGTTTTCGGAGCCGGATCCGCCCTCTTGATGCTGGCAGCCACCGGATTGTGGGGTTTTCCGGGCCGAGTTCGCGAATATGGAGGGGTCCCGATCAATAATGGGCTAGCCGTCGGGATTCTGGTCCTATCGGCACTCTTGATCCGCTGGGCGGGGGCCAAACGTTAAGATCCCCTTATGCCTTAATCTATTCTATTAAATCTATTCTATTAGAACTCTATTAGACCTATTAGAACCTGCTGGAAATTATTGGACTGACATCACAGCGATTCGCCCGTGATATTTCGAAGAACCTGAGCGGTCAACTCGCGGTCCACCCGGATATCGACTCCGTCGAGGTTGTTGACGGGGACGACGAGCCGACCGCTAGATACCAACCAAATATTGATTGCCTCTCGGAGTTCAATACTCGTAATTAACGAGTATTGAGTGGTGAAGCCAGCAGACTCAAGCACACGGAAGACGGCGGCTTGAGTCGTTCCGGCAAGCACGCCGAGATCGAGCCGAGGAGTATGGAACCCAGTGTCGTTGCGAATGATCAGGCTGGAAGTAGAACCCTCTAAAGCGAAACCATCGCTACTGAGGAAAATCGCGTCGCTCGCGCCGCGCCGCTTTGCTTCTCGAAGAGCCGCTAAGTTGACGGCATAGGAGAGCGTTTTCGCACCTTGCAAAAGCCACGGCGATGTAAGCGTCACATCATGGCGGTATCCGCGATCGAGCGTGATTGTCCGAATTCCTTCGGTCCGTTCAAGGTAATAGTCGGGAGTCTGGGTGGCGTAGATCCAGGCAGAAGGCACATTGGTTCCCTCAATCCCGCGCGTAACAAATACTTTCACGAGAAGTTCAGGAACTGGGGTATGTGCATCGATGGCCGCGAGAACGGCTGCTCGAATGGCATCGAGATTGAGTTCTGGCAGGTTAAGCATTATTGCCGAGTGACACAGTCTGGTGAGGTGTGGTTCAAGTTCGAGGGCCGTACCGTTGATCACGCCGATGGACTCGAAGATGCCGTCTCCGCGAGTGATCCCTAAGTCGAGCACGTTTATATGAGGATCTGTTGGGACTAGTCGCTCAAAAAGCGGTTCCAACGAACCCATTCCGAGTGTTGCTTTGATCATGATGAGTACTGGCTCCTGAGTTGGTGCAGGCGTGACCTGTTTTTTAAAGTGCTTGTCTTCAGTCATGTCGCAGACCTTTCCATGAGAAGAAGATCACTGCAGTCTTATGACACCATGTTCCGCTCACGACTGGGGACCTGCGTCTTGGGTCAAAGCCGTGCGGATCCAATCTAGGCGACGCAATGGCATGAGCGCGTAATGGTAGATATGTAAGGCGACTGCCCCAGATTTTTTTACGACTCTGACCTTGGCGCTGAAATTATCGGCATCTTCAGAGTCCGGGATCAGTGGTCTCAACACGACAGAGAAAGGAGTTACCGGACTGACGGTATCGCGGTAGGCGGTTATCTTTCTCTCGAGACGATCAGGTGTATCGACGTACCCTAAAATTGATAGTTCATCGCTGACCGAGGCCGCTTCTCTCACGTTGACTCCGAGTTTGCGAGAGAGAACGGTGATCGAGTCATCGGCAGTAGTTCCTCGCATCACATGAGGCATGGCGCCTCCATGGTCGATGAACGTGAATTCCACACCATGTGCCGCTGCCACACCTCGGGCATCAGAAATCAGATTGGTAACAGTCCGCTCACGAACATCCATATAGGCGTCTAACTTTGTTTGCAATTCGTTGCCAAGTGGGAGTGGAGACGTTCCTGTTTGAGAAGGTTCGTCGAGCCATAACTGATCGAGTTGGGTTCGCAACTCGGTACCCAGTGTCTCGACGTCTACACCCGAATCTGATGCCGCAGCCGTGCAGTACTTACAGAAGCAGAGTGATAAATAGTTTCGCATAGTTAGGGGAATATCGAGTAAATATCTTTCGTGATGCAGACCGTGTTCAAACGGGCGGTAGTGAAGGCTTTCCGCCAGAATGCTGGCGACTGGATAGCGAGTGATGTCTTCGCAAAGTTCTCGGGCGTAGTCCTGCACCCGCGGGTTGGCTGGACATAGGTCAGTTACATAAGCGTCACCGTAAATATTGCGAGTCGTGCAATCTGGGTGCTCCCGTCCGAGGCGGGAGTTGTGGAGGAAGATAGTCCAAGCATTGACCGGCATTCCCAAGCGCTCGGCTTCGACACAGAGTCTGGCGAGCACATCTTCGCTTTTTGATTCCTGCGCTGTGGTTGGAACTAGACCTGAGCGAAAATTATCCCGCTGAGGTTGAAACCATGCGACGTCACCTTCGTGCTTATAGACGTGCGAGCGGGGATTGTGTGGGAAAATGTCACGAGCATTATGGTAAGTCGCAGAGAGCGAGACCGCATCTACTCCCGCGCGATCCTTCAGATTGTGCAGCACGGTGGCGTAACCCTCGTCAATCAGGTCTGTACCGAATACAAAAATGGATGATTTCATCTGATGCCCCTCTTCAGTACGCGTCCAGCAGCAACTCCAGTGTCCTGTCCTTCTGCGATGATCAGTTCTCCGTTGACCAGCACATACTTGACCCCGATCGCGAACTGATGCGGGTCTTCGAATGTAGCCGTATCGAGGATCGTGTTCTTGTCGAAGAGGACCATGTCTGCATGAAATCCTTCTCGTATAAGACCGCGGTCAGCCAGTGAGAACCGTGATGCGGGTAATGAGGTCATCTTCCGCACCGCATCCTCGAGGGTGAGCACATGATCTTCGCGCACGTAGCGTCCTAATACTCGAGCGAAGGTGCCATAACTTCGTGGGTGTGGCTTGCCACCTTCAGTCGGACTCAAAGTCCACCCGTCGCTGGCGATCATCGTACGAGGATGTTGCATAACCGTACTGACGTTCTCTTGAGATTGGCCGTGCACAAGAGTGAGAATTCCATTACCAAATTCTTCTAGCATGTCGAGGGCGACATCTACCGGATGTTCTCCGAGCGCCTGTCCGATCTGTGTGAGTGATTGACCGACGTATTGTTTGAACCGACCTGGCGGCAGGTCGGCAATGACTACGACATCTGGATCTAACTCGCGCAACCCCGCTCGAATATCTTCGGCGTCCTGTTTGATGATTTGAGACCGGATAGCAATTCTCTGTTCGGGATCTTGGAGTCGGCGTTGCATTTCGGTAACGCCACCGGCCATCGCCCAACGCGGAAGTATGACGGCTAATCCTGTGCTGCCAGCAGAGTATGGGTACTGATCCATGGCAATGTCGACACCTTCGCTCACAGCGCGGTCAATAAGTCGTAACGTGTCATCAATCTTGTTCCAGTTATTCCTTCCCATGGCTTTGAGGTGACTGATTTGTACGGGGACGCCAGCGGCAGTTCCGATTTCAATTGCCTCGTTCACCGCCTCGATGAGACCGGTTGCTTCACTTCGAATGTGGCTGGAGTAAATACCTCCGAAAGGCGCGAGCACTTTTGCGAGAGCAATTAATTCGGCAGTACTGGCAGCGCTTGCCGGAGCGTACGTTAGCCCGCTGGACATTCCAACGGCTCCAGCAGCCATTGCTTCAGCAACGAACTTGCACATCATTTCCAAATCCTGATCATTTGGCGATCCAGTATCAAAACCCATCGCTGCAATTCGAACCGTGCCATGACCTACCTGCACCGCAATATTGCTGGCTAGTGGCAATTGCTCCAGGAAGGCGAAGAACTCCTGTGTACTATGCCAACTTCCCCACGGTAATCCTGCATCAAGGAATGCAGAGTACTCACGAAGAAGGTGCTCCCTTCCTGGCACAACTGGAAAGGGGGAGATGCCGCAATTGCCAACGACTTGAGTAGTAACTCCCTGGCGAGTCATCGACTCAGCCCTAGGGAAGGCGGACAAACTAAAATCGCAGTGGGTGTGCACATCAACGAATCCTGGGGTCAGAGTTAGTCCATCTGCATCAATTTCGCGACTTGTTCGTTGTGCCGTTCCAACGTTCTCTATAGCGGAGATTCTCCCATTGGACACAGTGATGTCGGCAGGGAAGGCCTTACGTCCTGTGCCATCAACGACAGATGCGCCACGTAGCAACAGGTCGTTCTTCACGCAATCAGTCCGTCTCGGTAAGTATGGCGAGCGCGTTGATCTCAAATAGGACGCCGGGTCTTAGTCCGACAAATACAGTGGTGCGCGCTGGGTAGGGCGTCTCAAAGAATTCTGCGTACACACGATTCATTCTGTCGAAGTGATCCGAATCGGTGAGAAAAACATTTACGGTTATTACATCGCCCAGAGTCCCACCCGCTCCCTCGAGAGCGAATTGCAGGTTCTTTATAGCAAGTCGAGTCTGCTCTTCTAAACCTTCAACTAGTGTCCGGTCGGACAAGTAACCACACTGTCCCGCAATCGCCACGAAGTTCCCTTTACGAATGCTATGGCTGTAAGCGCCCCCGGGTGGCGGTCCTGTAAAAGTTTCATCAATTTTTTGAATCATGAATCATATACCTTTCAGAAGAACGTAAGAATGCCATCGACGACATTGAAGTCGTCGTCAATGACCGGGAGCAGTCGGAATTTATCGAATGCCGTGCAGGGGTGGGATAACCCCAAGACGACCACATCACCAGGATTTAGTTTGGTCGCAGTGGGAACGGTAAGGAACGCATGTTGATCCATGAGTTTGATGGTGGAGCAATCGACCAACTCCGAAACGGTCCCATCCTCGTGGTGGACACGAAGGGGAATTGGTAGATCCACATCAAAGGAGACGTCACGTCTGCCTGTGCCTAAAACCACGAGATTGGACTCGGGTCGAGAGAGTACGACGGCCCATGCTTCAAGGGCGTTGGTCAAGTAAGAAGATTCCTCGGGCGAACGTCGACCATCGAACGGTGACATTTTATGGTAGCGACCAGAGTCATGGGATATATAACAACCGCTGCGCAAGACGAGACGGACATTCATATCTGTGCCAGACCAGTCTGAAAGAACCGCGACCACGCGGTCGAAATAAGCGCTGCCGCCTGCAGTGACGACGATCTCGTCTGTAGAGAAGAGATCGCGATTGGCAAGTTTGACCGTGACGTCACGAACACGTTGAAGTAGAGCATCAACGGCTTTTATATCTTCAACACTACCGCCCCGCGCGGAGAGACCCTCGTAAGTTTCCACGCCAGCGAGTTCGAGAGTTGAGGATTTAGCTACTGCTTCTGCGGTCGCTAGGACTTCCTCTTCGCTGCGTGCGCCGCTTCGACCACCTGCAACGCCTACCTCGACAAGGACGCGCAACTTTCTCTGCGAACCTGCACTCTGCAGAATCTGATCCATCCGCGCGACAGCATCCGGATTATCAACTAGGCAGAGAAAATCAAACGAGGGATCAGCGTCGAGTTGATCTGCCACCCAACGGAGAGCAGAGGGCTCGACGAGTTGGTTAGCGAGAATAATTCGGGAGACTCCATACCGTCGCATTACGCGCACCTGAGACGGAGTGGCGGCCGTAATACCCCATGCACCTGCAGCGATCTGAAGATCGAAGAGCTGGGGGGACATTGTTGTCTTGCCGTGCGGTGCGAGAGAGGCACCATGACGCTGACAGTAATTCGCCATAGTGGCGATGTTGTGAGAGATCGCGTTCACGCGCAATGTCGTCACCGGTAGAGCTAGGTCGCCGCGAGCTACGTTCCAGCCTTGCTTGCCGATCTCAGAGAGTTGCAACTGTGCATTGAGCGGAATGCCCTTGTAGTGATGATCGAGCTGTTCGTCTCTTAGTTGGTTGAGGTTGAGGGGCTTCACACTGGATCCGCCACTTGTGTCCGTACGGGATTGCTGAGAATGCCGAGTCCTGGGATGCGACACTCTGCGATGTCGCCATCTTGAATTACTACTGCACCGGGAGTTCCAGTGGAGATGATGTCGCCCGCAAAGAGCGGCATTACTTCGCTATGGAAACTCACTAATAGTTCTGGCCCAAATGTCATGTTGGCGACGCTATTGCTGCGGTGCTTGCGACCATTGATGACCGTGGTTACGACAATATCGTTAAGAGTTGGAAACTTCTCAAGCACTTCGGCGAGGGGAATCAGTGTCGGGCCGAATGAGAAGAAAGTACTGAAGTTTTTCGCTCGTGTTAAGAAACGGGGATTGCGCTGCAGAATATCTTCCGCGGTCTGGTCGAGAATCAAACAGACGCCCCACACGTAGTCAAGCGCATCCTTTTCGGAAACATTGCGACAGGTCCGTCCGATCACGAGCCCGAGCTCAGCTTCGGCGGTGACTCGAGTGCTCTGTGGGGGAAGGTAGATGTTGTCGTCTTGACCAATGATGGTGTGGTCACCCTTGATAAACGAGGCCGGTTCGGTGGGTGGTACCTCGTTGAGGTCTCCCGCGTGTTCTCGGTAATTCAAACCGATTCCCCAAATTTTATGGGGGCGACGGTATGGAGGTGCGTACTGAACACTCTCAGGTGCTCGGAAAACATTATCGGGAGCGACCTTCGCAAGTCGGCAAAGATTCTTATAGGTGTCTCCTTCAAAAAGGGACATAGCGTCGCCAAAGTACTCTGGGAGGAGATCGCCAACGAGGACAACACCTCGTTTGGTATCAACTAGTGCGGGGCGTTCGTTGACTCCGTCTCGAATGGTTGCGATACGCATTAACTCTGTCATCTTTCTCCTAGAGTATTGATTGTCGGTTCGGTTGTTGATTTCACTTGGTATCCAAGTTTTCTCCGTGGAATTCAATGAGGGCCATACTGACTGCAGTTACACAGGCTTCCAACATGGTGGCACCTAGAATCGGGTCCGCATTCGATGGGCTGTCGCTGTAACCGGCGGCGCCTCGGAAAGGTCCTGGAGCGCCGACTCGATACAACGAACCCTTCGGCCAGTTCGCCTCTGGCTTCTCTCGACTAGGAGCCAACGACAAACGTACGAGGTCGGGTCGCGCAGCTAACATGAGTGAGGTTTCAAAAGCGCCCGCGTGTCCAGGTAATTCACCGAGGTCTTCAACTCCGCTCTCTATGAGTGCGGGACGGGCCATGTGGAAGTAGCTTCCAGCCGCGACACGCACCCCTTCCGTCAGCGCCACATCGCGGGCTACGAGTTGAACAATTTCTTGATTCCCACCGTGCCCATTGATTATGAATACGCTTTTGAACTTGCTCTGGAGAAGTGTGGTGACCACATCGCGTAGGGCAGCGTAGAGAGCTTCCGTGGTGATCGAAGCAGTTCCGCCGTGCAACAGATGGTGGTGTGAACTTCCGTAATAGAAAGATGGGGCAACGACTACGGGAATGCGCTTCTCCACTTGTGAAACCGCTGCGCGTGCAATGTGTTCAGCTAAAATCGTATCTGTGCCCAGAGGTAGATGTGGGCCGTGTTGCTCAAGGGCACCGATGGGCAGTACAACGAGAGTTCGCGGGCCGTTTTCTTGGCACTCGCTCCGTGTCCATTCCTCAAGGTGAGTATTTGTAGTCACAGTGTCCTTTCGTTATTGCCGGCGAATCCGACGCTTTCCTTAAAGGTCCAAGCGATAGTGGTTTATTGCATCGATGTCGACTTCCACGCCCAGGCCCGGACCAGTTGGAACATTGATGCATCCAGAAACGACTTCAAATGTTTCTGAAATTACGTCACCTTTATGGTAAAGAAATCCGCAGGCATCTGCTGCTAATTCATAGGAAGGCAGTGATGCAGCAAGATGCAAATTCGCTGCTGTGCCGATTCCGAGTTCGGGCATGCTGCCGACCCAGGTACTAATTCCTGACGCAGCTGCGATTTCCGCAATGGCGCGGGCGGGGAATAGTCCCCCTGCTTCGCTTACGTAAACATTGATGATGTCGGCTGCCCTTGCTTGCACTACTGCGAGTGCATCTCTGATTGACCAGACTGCATCATCGGCAGCGATAGGAATCTCAGAGCGATTTCGCAGTTCTGCCATTCCTGCCAAGTCATGCGCGGGGAGCGGTTGTTCTATTAATTGCACATCAAAGTCGCGAAGTTCGCTGATCCGACGGGCCGCTACGGAGACGGAATGCCATCCCTCGTTTATATCAACGCGGATCGACACATCCGGACCGGCTGCTTCTCGAACCGCGCGTATCGCCTTTCGATCATCTTCCCAATCACGACCCATTTTAACTTTCAGAGTTCGAAATCCGCGTTGGACCCAAGTGGCCGCTTCCTCCGCCATGAGGCTCGGCTCGTCCATGTGAAGCGAGATGCTGAGATTGACACTGCTCTGTGTAACACCACCAAGGACCATGTGTGCCGGAATGTTTGCAGCTTTGGTGATTGCATCGATTAGTGCCATCTCGACTCCTGCGCGCGCAGGGGAATCCTCCCGACCCGGGAGTATTTTCTCCATCATCTGGGAAATTTGGGTAATGGAGTGAGCCTCTAGTCCGACAAGAGCAGGAGCAAGGATGCGATTAACATCGAGAGTCAAGCCGCTTCCCATTCGACCCCACACAAGAGAGATCTCACCCCAACCAATCACACCTTGATCAGTGTCAATACGAACAATTCCAGCATCAGTGTAAGTGCGCACACCGAATGCACTGCGAGCTGCGTGCACTCGTGGAACCCTGACGGGAAAAGCTTGGACTCTTTGGATTATCAATTTGCAACCTTGGAATCTTGTCGAACTATCCCTGTCGAGGAGACAGTGATGCGGAGAATTTTTGACATATTGTCGTAGAGAATCGCATTGCGGACCTCAGTTGAAATATCAGCCAGGACGACCGCACCGATTATCATGCCAGGATCGATGAACGGCATGTCAGATCCCCAAACCAACTTGGATGGATCTGCGAGAGAAACTAAATGTTCGACTGCTCCGCAATGTCGCTGCATTGCTGTCATGTCGAGAACAACATTAGGAACGGATTGTGTAAGAGCAACGGCATTCTCGAGCCCAAGGTCTAAACCTGCATGCCCCAAAAGTACTGTTGTATTCGGGTACTTTTCTGCAAGTTTCTTGAAGACATCCAGGCGGTCACCGCCAAAGTAACTATGTGAAAGTATGGGAAGACTGTGTGCATTCGCGTACTCCCACATCGGCGCATACCCCGGACCATCGAGAGGATAATTTCCGTGTAGTTCGGGGTGCGCTTTGAAACCTCCGAATCCAGGCTGAGAGAAGCATCGCTCAATCTGCTCATGAGTCTCGCTCGGATAGTTTGGGTTAGTAACACAGAAGCCAATAAAGCGTGCTGGGTACTCGCGAATAGCTCTTGCGATTTCGTTATTGCCGAAATTAACATCTGCGGATATCGAAGAGTGATGGCTGATACATGCAACATCGATTCCAACGGAATCCATCTGCTGGATCATTCCATCAGGACCATTCATCGGGATATTGAAGCTGCGAAAAGATCCCATGTGGGAATGCGCGTCGATGATGGGAGTCTGCTTCTCAAAGTGCCGGAAGAAAACGGTCACAACTTCACCCCTTCCAGAATGCCTTTCAAATTACCGCTAGCAATGGCGGTACGTTCGGACTCTGAAATTCGCGCGGTGGCGACGTGGTAGGCAGCCCCACTCAACGTCCAGTAAGGAAATCCTGATCCGTAGACGAGCCGTTCGGCACCGAACTGATCGCAGATCCGTTCGAGACCTCGGTGAGCCCAATATCCACCAGTCTCAACAAAGACATTTTTAGTGCGAGATAGAAGCGGATAGAGACCGCGATCGCTACGACCACCGGGGCGAATGAGAATCATTGGAAGTTCTGGGTAACGTTCATTTATGTCATAGAGACCTGGCCAGTCCATCTCGTCGCGGCGTCCTAGGTCAAAGTCCACCAGCACGGGTACCCGTGCATCTTGAAGGACCTCGAAGAGCTCCCCAACAACGCGGTAATCAAGTGGGTATCGGTGAAGCGTTAGGCCAGGGAAGAGGCGAACTGCCTTGGCCCCTCTTTGGCGAAGTTCTTCACGTAACACATCGGGGGACCAGAGTTCGCCTGTCGCATGGGGAAGGAGCGTCAGGCATGGACTCAAGCGCTCGACATTGGCGAGTTCATCGCGAAGAAGATCATTTCCCTTCGCAGGCGAGTATTCACGAGCCGCGACGTGCGTGACTAAAGCTTGATTAATGCCGATTCGATCCAGTTCTCCAAGAAGGACTTCTGGGGTCACCCTCTCTGGGAAGAAACGCGGGATGGAAACCTGCCCTATATATGTATTGCAGTCAAAGAACTCTAGAGATTGGTTGATCATGCGCCCACTCTTCCACCACGAACATTTGCGGTCGGGCCCGTGAGCAACCTCTGAATATCAGTTGCATACTGAACTTCCGAATCATCTTGAGGTTCGTATCCCAAGATTTCCCTTGCATTGATAAGAGACCAGAAAGCGCGGGTGTTGTTGCTGATTCCGTAGACGATGAGGAAAGGCACGCCATATTGGTCATTGATGTTCTCGACCGTCAGGCTGCGAAGGAACAGTTGCTGTGCATCTCTCTTGCTGAGCCATGCGCCCAGATCTCGTTTGTAGCGAGTCAGTCCCGTCTGGAATGCAGGACCGAGTTGGGGAGCGGCAGGTTCATCAGCAGAATAAGTTGCGGCATCGATCTCTCGGGGTGCGCCGATACGCACTTGAACAACCTCCATCGATCGCCCGAGAGAGCCGCAGGCGTACACGAAACCTAGGGATTCATACGCGATTTTTGACCAACCATAGAAATTGTCAGCTAGGGGAGTCTCTGTCGGCGTCACCATGTCACGCTTATTGGTGTGAACTAATGCATTTTCATACCAGTCGGTGGCGTGGTTTGAACTTGCAACCACTATGCGCTTAATGCCGGCGTCGAAGGAGCATCTGTAAATGTTCTGCGCCATGCGAATATTCAAGAATTCATCGTCGAATTTCTCGATCTGCGGGACTGTTGGGTCATAGACATGTGTCGGGCTGGACTTGTGATATGCCAGATGAAGAACAGAGTCCACCCCCTCAAATAGGGGGGCAAGGCTCTGGTGATCTGATACTGAGAGATCTTCGGTGACCGTTCGTATAGCAAATTTTTCCTCGAGTGCGGGCAGAAGCATCGCTGCCATATGACCTGTTGCCCCGGTAACAAGCAGGGTCTGTTTCGAAGTCACAGAGGATCACCCTTCTACATAACTTTCACGCACGGTCGGGAGGTGGTGGATCTGTTGGAATCGTGACCCTTGTCACGGATCGTACCCTAGTGTACGGTGTCTTGTATATGAGATACGAGATATTGAGGTGAGTACTTGTCGACTACAGTGTTAGGGCAAACGGAATTAGGCCAACTGGAATTCAAGCGCGAAAGTTTGACGGAAGTCGTCTTCGACAAAATTTTGGAAGGGATCATCGGCAAAGTTTTGGCACCAGGAACCCGAGTCAGTGAGGCGAGTCTGGCGACCCAACTTGGGGTCAGCAAGACCCCTGTCCGTGAAGCGCTCCTTCGATTGAAAAGTATGGGTCTTACCGAAGTGGCACCCGATGGTCTGCGAGTGACCCAACCATCATTCGAGCGGATCCGTGATGCTTACGAGTATCGCTGCGGTATCGAGCAAATGTCTGCGGCCACTGCGTCTGGTCGGGCCGACTCGGCAGAACATGCGGCGATTACGCAAGCTGCTGAATTGAGTTTATCAGCCGCCTCCGTGGGGGATGAGGCTGGTTTCCGAAGTTGGGATCGAGAATTTCATCGACGCGTTGCACACTCCGCGCACAACCCAATGATCCGTGAAGAAGTCGAGAAGTTGCTTCTGTTGACGTCCGCGCTTCGCGGGAGAGATGCACCAGCCCGCAGTAACTCAGTTCTCTGCGGTGACGAACACCTTCGAGTTGCAGTGGCAATAACTGCCGGCGATGGTGCTACGGCCGCCGAAGTAATGGCTCGACATATCCGGTACGTGATGGATATGGTCCTCGAATCTTTTAGCTTCGCCAACCAACCCGCGAAGTCCTCACATGAGTAGCCAAGGAAGCATCACCCCAACCGCGTTAGGGAAAGGGCTATGGGGCGTTCTTGCCACTCCTTTTGACGAGGCCAACCTCAAGGTTGATGAAGAATCCATGATCAGACAACTCGACTTGTACCGTGCCGTCGGCGCGACTGGCGTGGTCACCCTCGGGGTATTTGGGGAAGCAGCTCAACTGGACTTCTCAGAACAGGCAGATCTTGTCCGGTTAGTGAGCGAGCAAGCACCAGATTTGCCGTTAGTTATTGGGCTTTCAGAGCGAGAGACGGATCAAGCGATTGCAGTTGCGCTCCGCCTTCTTGACGCAGCAACCCAACCACCCGCCGGGTTCATGTGCCAAATTAACAGTACCGACCCGCAGGCACTTATGGCGCATTTTGAAGCAATCCATGCTGCGACTGGAGTCGGAATCGTTGTACAGGACTATCCCCTCATCAGTGGAGTAAAAATCAGTTCTCAGCAGATACTTGACGCTCTTGAGCACAATACCTATGCAGTTGCCATTAAATCAGAGGCGCCGCCAACCTCACTGGCTATTTCCAGCCTCACTTCGAAGACATCAGTTCCAGTCTTTGGCGGACTTGGCGGAGTGGGCTTGCTCGATGAACTGATGTCTGGGGCATCGGGGGCAATGACGGGGTTCTCGCATCCCGAGGGGCTTGCGGAGACCCTTAGTGCATGGAAGCGCGGTGGTTTTGAAGCGGCAAGGGATGCCTTCGCCTCATGGCTCCCATTAGCCAATTTCGAAGCCCAGGTTGGAATTGGGTTGGCAATTAGGAAAGAGATTCTCAAGCAAAGAGGAGTTTTCACATCGGGAGTAGTACGCCCGCCAGCAATGCCAATGCCGGGTGCCCTTCGGCATCACCTTTCACAGCACATTAGTGCACTAATTGATAAGAGGGTTATTTAATGGATCTTGCTCTAGAAGGCCGAGTGGCCTTGGTTCTCGGATCGACCTCAGGACTGGGTCTGGGTATCGGGCATAGCTTGGCGGCCGAGGGAGCGAAAGTAGTTTTCTGCGGACGCAGAGGCGATTTTGCCAAAGAGATAGCTGAGACCGCACCTTCAGCAGTCGGTTTGGAAGTTGATCTGGCGGACGAGGTTTCACGCGCCGAACTTGTTCATCAGGTTCAAAAGAGCCTGGGTGAGGTCGACATCCTTGTCCTCAATGGCGGGGGTCCACCGCCAGGAATGGCATCCAGTCTCACGGTAGTCGAGATGCGCCAGAGTTTGGAGTTGCTCCTCCTCGCCCAAATCGACTTCGTCCAACTTCTCCTGCCGTCAATGCGCGCCAAGGGCTGGGGTCGAATTCTGGCCATTGGTTCGAGCGGCGTACAGCAGCCAATTCCAAACCTTGTCCGATCGAACACCGCGCGAGCGGCACTTGCGGCATATCTAAAGACCCTTGCCGGTGAAGTTGCTGCAGATGGCGTGACTGTCAACATGATTTTGCCTGGACGGATCGACACGGAGCGGGTGGCAACTCTCGACGATCACAAGGCAAAACGGGAGGGGATTGCTGTTGAGTCTGTACGGAAAGCATCGACAGAACTCATCCCAACCCATAGGTACGGAGAGGTGACGGAATTCGCGGAAGTAGCAACTTTCCTCTGCAGTTCACGTTCGTCTTATATCACTGGAAGTCAAATACGAGTTGACGGCGGAGTTATCTCCGCGCTTTAGATGCTTCGACTACTAGGGAAAATTAATCTATGAAAGGGAACCATGAAACTAGCAACTAGAAAGGCGATTGCCGCAGGTATCCTGCTGGCAGTTGGGCTGATGGGTTTTTCCTCACCGGCATCTGCGGCAAAGAAAGCAGTTAGTATCAATCAAACCTCGATGGTGGTTGCGGAGGGCGTTCCTCCCCAGACTTTCGATCCAATCCAGTCATCACAGATTGCCACGATGTATGCATGGCAGAGCGTCTATGAAGGTCTTGTAATCGCAGGTCTTGATGGGAAGATTCAGCCAGTATTAGCGTCTAAATGGACAATAAGCAAAGACGGGTTGACATACGACTTCACTCTTCGACAAGGTGTCCAGTTTTCCAACGGCGCCTTATTGACCGCAGACGATGTGGTCTACAGTTTTGAACGACTCAAAGCCAAAGGACTTCCATACTCCCAGGCTCGTTTCGCGACCATCGCTTCTGTAACGAAGATTGCAAATGACCAGGTTCGATTCGTGCTATCCAGCCCAACGGCCGGATTCCTACTTAACCTTGGAAGCCCTTACCTCATCGGCTCGGCCATTGTTAATAAGAAATGGACTGAGAGCAACGACCCCAAGCTTATGATGATGGGAACCGGGCCTTTCCAGATGGTCTCATACTCGCCAAACCAACAACTTATTCTCAAGAGGAATGAGTTGTATTGGAATAAGAAGAGTTTGGATACCGTGGCGAATCTCACTATTCGCTATATGCCAGACCAGTCTGCGCAGGTTGCAGCTCTACAGGCCGGACAGATTGACCTCATGTTCCCGAATGCTGAGTCATTTCTTCAGATTAAAAGGATATCCACTATCAGGACTGTGGCCGTCAATTCGGCAAGCACCATTCGCCTCAACATTGGGACAAACAACGCTCCGTTGGATGATGTGAATGTCCGTAGAGCCATCTCCTTGGCACTGGATCGACGCGGGATCGTCAAGGGTGCCTTCCTCGGACAGGCAGTTCCAAGCGCGCAAATTCCTCCTGCATATGCCTGGTCGATTCCAATCAACCAACTCCAGTACCAACGCGTAAATGTTGCTGCAGCCAAGAAATTGCTGGCTAAGGCCGGTTATCCAAAGGGGATTCAATTAACTCTGAACCACTTGGCTGGCTACGCAACTTATCTAGATCGTTTTGCTGAGATTGTGAAGCAGCAACTAGCTAAGGCTGGCATTGTGGTCACCATTGAAGCAAATCAGAACGCAGTCTGGTTAGACAAGCAGAACAAGGCTAACTACCAGATCATGACTAATGAGTATGCATTTAATGGCGATCCACTCTTCTACCTAAGTCCACGACCAGGTCGTCAAGGACCAAACCCAGCAGAGCTTGATGCTCTCATCGCAGCGGTTTCGACTGGTGATCCAGATAATTACACCGATGGTCTCCGCAAGATCCAGATAATGGAAGACGACCTAGTCTTCCCAGATATCACCGTTGCCGCCCGCAAAGCGTGGGCTGCTTACGGTAGCAATCTCACAAAGGTAAAGCTCAGTCCAACTCTGAGTCGTTCATTCCTCGCCAGTATTAAAGCTAAAAAATAGCCGTTAGCCGGGGCGGGCCTAGCGCCCGTCCCGGCTCACCGCACCACATAATATTTATCGAAAGGACGAACCGAATGTTCGAGGCGCCCGTGCTCGAAGTACGAGAATTAATTACTCATTTCTACACGAGCTACGGAACCGTCCGCGCGGTTGACACCATGTCATTTGAGTTAGCACGTGGGGAAACCCTTGGACTGGTGGGCGAGTCTGGCTCCGGGAAGAGTGTTACTGCAATGTCAGTATTGCGCCTTGTTGCCGCACCTGGGCACATTAAATCCGGAAGTATCAAAATCGATGGCCAAGACATTCTCTCTCTAGATGAGGAACAAATGCGCCAAATAAGAGGAGCTCATGCGGGGATGGTCTTCCAGAACCCGATGACAGCGCTGAACCCTGCATTCACCATCGGCTGGCAACTCCGCGAAGCGTTAAAGGCGCATGGCGTGAAACTCGACAGCGCGGCTGATGATCGCATTCTCGCTGCACTAGCGGCAGTGGGTATGGCGGATCCAGTTCGGCAGAGAGACTCTTACCCGCATGAACTTTCGGGTGGCATGAGACAGCGAGTCGTAATTGCAATGGCCCTACTCAATGAGCCTTCCCTTCTTATTGCCGATGAACCAACAACCGCATTAGACGTGACGATTCAAGCGCAGGTCTTGAAATTGATGAAGCAACTGACTTCTGAGCACGGAACTGCTCTATTACTTATTACGCACAACATGGGTGTAATCGCAAAAATGTGCGATCGAGTGATTGTGATGTATGCCGGGGAAATCGTCGAAGAAGCACCGGTCGAAGAACTATTTAAGGGAACTCTTCACCCTTACACACTGGGATTGCTTGAGTCGATTCCGCGTGCAGATGAGGCAAGAGGCGCACTTCCCACAATGAAGGGCCTCCCACCTGATATGACAGCAGTGCCTGCAGGCTGTCGCTTTGCGGCCCGCTGCCCCTTTGTCGAAGAACAGTGTCGTAGCCAGCACCCGGAACTCATCGAGATGAAACCAGGACACAAAGTCAGGTGTTGGGTTACGCAGAGAGATCCGATGGCGCTTTCGAATGTGGAATCTGGAGGAAACGATGGCAACTGACTTCGACTCTACAAAGCATCCGCGACTGCAACTCACGGGACTGGAGCGTTATTTTCGAGTCCATGATGTGAATGCCAAGAACAAAGTTGGTCTTCTCCGCGCAGTTGATGGCGTATCTCTCCAAGTGAATCCTGGTGAGACGCTGGGTATCGTCGGCGAGTCCGGTTGTGGGAAGTCAACCCTGGCCAGACTTGCAGTAGGCCTGCTGACATCATCTGCTGGAAATATTCTCATTGATGGCCAGGATATTTGGGCTAGTGGAGCAGAAGGGCGTCGTCGGCGACAGAGTCTCCAGATGGTCTTCCAGAATTCAGCCGGCGCACTTGATCCACGACGCACGATTAGTTCAAGCATTGCTGAGCCATTACGAGCTCGTGGGATAAAGACGACCGACCAAGCAGTGGATGAAATTCTTGGGCTGGTAGGGCTTGATCCCACCATGTCGAGGCGGCTTCCTCATGAGTTGTCGGGAGGACAGCAGCAACGAGCTTGCATTGCGCGGGCACTTATCGCTGAACCCGCCCTGATTGTGCTCGATGAAGCCGTAGCCTCTCTGGATGTTTCACTTCAAGCACAGATCTTGAATCTTCTTGTCAGTCTGCAGGAGCGCCTTGGTGTTTCTTATATGTTCATCAGTCACGATCTGGCAGCAGTACAGGTAATCAGTCATCGAGTTGCGGTTATGTACTTAGGTGAAGTCGTGGAATCAGCACCGGTGGACGAGTTTGTAAGCCGCCCCCAGCATCCATATTCCGTTGCTTTACGACAGTCCGCACTTCTTCCAGATCCCGTACTCGAACGAAATCGGAAGGAAATCATTCTACAAGGCGATGTGCCAAGCCCTCTTAATGTGCCGACTGGTTGCAGATTCCATACCCGTTGCCCAATCGCGCAACCCCGCTGTTCAGTGGAGAAGCCGGTCCAGCAGCAAGTGGGAAATGACCATTTGGTCGCTTGCCACTTCCCAGGACAATTGTCTCCAGAGATAGCGCCTATGAGTTCACGGCCGCGTTCGATATTGGAAAAGGAGGCTTAACATGCTCAGAAGACTTGTTATTCGAATAACAGGAATGGCCTCTGTATTGCTGATTGTTTCGGCTTTGGTCTTTGCCTTGGGATCTTTGATCCCAGGTGACCTAACAAGCGTCGTAGTCGGTCAAGAAGGCGCCACGGCCGAACAGTTCGCTGAGGTAACAAAGAGATTAGGACTAGATAAGCCACTGTATGTGCAGTATTACCATTGGCTTGGAAATGCGTTGCAGGGAGACCTTGGAGTATCTCCGATTACCGGTAGGAATGTCTCGCAGGATTTGCTCCAACAAATTCCAATCTCACTGGAGTTGGCACTTCTAGTTTTCCTTGTGTCTACTTTGTTGGGTATCCCTGCCGGAATCATGGCCGCTGTTCATGCCAATAAGAGAATTGATGCGATCCTGCGCGCCTCGCTTCTAGTTATCTTCTCCATCCCGGTCTTCGTTATCGGTGCACTGCTGTTGCTTCTCGGACCACTTTTAATGCCGGGACTTTTACAGATTTCCTATGTATCACCCTCGCAGGATCTCATAGGCCATATAAAGTCAATGGTTATGCCGGTGGCGACGATCGCTCTACCAATGGCGGCCATGACAATGCAGATGACGCGAAGTGCAATGCTCGAAGTTTTCTCTGCTCCATACATTGTTACTGCACGAGCTATTGGCGTACGGGTTCAACGAATCCAGTATCGACATGCATTACGAAATGCACTTCCGAATATCATTACGTTCTTGGGTTTTCAGTTGGGCGTGATGCTCGGTGGATTGATTGTCATAGAGCAGATGTTCAGCATGCCGGGTTTGGGGCGAGGGATGCTTGATGCTATTAGCACTCGCGATTACCCCATGGTTACGGCTACGACATTGGTCTTTGCTCTTTCATTCGTTGTAGTCAATGCCGTAATCGATGTTCTCTATCCAATCCTTGATCCCCGACAGAGGTCCCGATGACAATTTCAGACGAAATCATCCCCGTCCCAATCGGACGGGCCACCCGCACTCCTCTTTGGCGTCGCTTCAGTAAACACCGAGCAGGCATGGTTTCACTCTCGGTCGTTGTCGGTTTCACGCTACTTGGAATTTTCTCGCCGTGGATCACACCTTATGACCCGAACTCTGGTGACTTCATGCAGGCATTGCAATCTCCATCATCAAAACATCTATTCGGTACCGACGCACTTGGTCGCGATATCCTCAGCCGAATTATTGACGGGTCGGGTATTGCAGTCACCGTCGCACTTGTCTCAGTGCTCATCGCACTCATAATTGGTGGATTGATTGGTGTAATTGGGGGCTACTCAGGTGGCGTGGTCGATAGCTTGCTAAACCGAAGTCAAGATATTATTTTTGCTTTCCCAACTCTTCTCCTGGCAATCATAATTGTTGCGATTCTCGGACCTGGGTTGTTGAATGCCACTTTTGCGATCGGCGTTGTATATATTCCGAGGTTTGCCCGACTGGCTCGTTCAACAGTTCTCACACTTAAATCCAGTGAGTTTCTAGATGCTGCGCGAATATCGGGAGTGCGCACGCCAACGATTTTGGTGAAGCATGTTGTACCAAACGTCATGCCTTCACTAGTTGTCCTTGCGGCGTTGAGCATGTCGAACGCGCAATTGGCATATGCATCCTTAAGTTTCCTCGGTCTTGGAGTAGGTCCTCCGCAAGCAGACTGGGGTGGCATGCTCGCCCAAGCCAGAGACTTCATAACAGTTGCACCCTGGATGACGATCTGCTCGATTATCCCTCTGGTGCTATTGATACTTGCATTCAATGTGCTTGGTGATGCGGTTCGCGATGTGCTCGACCCACGGGATCACACTGCACCTCGCCCATCTGCAACATTGGTCTAGGCGTAGGGACTGACATGATTCAAGTTGTACTTCATCCACGTCATGATCCGGGAGTTGAGGCTGTCCTAGAGGCGATCTCAGGAATCGAATTGGTCCGTCCGACCGATGACCAGGGGGTAGTTGCTGCCCTCGCCGCTGGAGGTGAAGTACTGGTCACCTACACCTGGCAACGGGAGTTTCTCTCGCCTTCCTTGCGGTGGATTGCTGGAACTGGTGTGGGTTTTGACCAGTACCCGCTAGCCGAGTTGGCTGACGGCGATGTTGCCCTTACCACGGCCTACGGTATTCATTCGGGCTGCGTGGCTGAGCACGCATTTGGATTACTCATGGCGTGCACGCGGGCGATCGGTGAATCCGCTCGGAATCAGTCGAGGGGAGTGTGGAGGCCAATCATTGGCGAAGAGGTATCTGGAAGGCGGATGCTCATTGTCGGCTTAGGGCAAATCGGCGAGGCCATCGCTCGGAGGGCGGTGGGTTGGGAAATGGAGATCGTCGGAATAAAGCGCTCGCCGGAACGCTATGACGGGATTCTCTCCGATGTCAGATCACCCGAGGCACTACAGGAGATGTGCGCATGGGCGGAGATCCTGGTCTTGAGTATCCCAGCGGGATCTGAGACCAAGCACCTAATTGGCGCAAAAGAACTGGACCTCTTGGGTTCTGGATGGGTGGTCAACGTTGCTCGGGGCAGTGTCATCGATGAAAAGGCACTTTTGGAAAGGCTCCAGGATGGACGCTTGCGGGGCGCAGGCCTGGATGTTTTCGAATCAGAGCCGCTGCCTCACGATTCACCGTTGTGGACTCTTCCCAACGTGGTAATGACTGCACATAACGCGGCTAGCAGTCCTCGGTTCGGGAGTCGTTGGGGGGACATTTTCCGAGCTAACCTTTCCGCTCTCTCATCCGGTGGCACGTGGCGCAACCGCCTTGGACAGGATGGAAGGTTTGTATGAGCTTTGATCTTGTGATGCTGCCACCGCAGTCTGAACTCACTCGCAACTGGGCACATCTCCTGGAGTCTTCAGTCGAAGGGTTACGTGTTCATGTTCCCGAAGATCGGGCGAATGCTTTAGAGATCCTTCCGCGAGCATTGGCAGCCTTCGGCACGCTCGACCCCGAACTTCTTGCGGCCGCTCCGAGACTTCGCTGGTTGCAGGCACCGGCAACCGCTCCCGACGCAGGCTTCTTTTTTCCCAAGCTAGAAGAGCACCCCGTGCAGGTCACCAACTTCCGTGGCATACACAACGACCACGTCGTCAATCATGCTCTTGCCTTGATACTGGCTCTGGCTCGCAACCTACCGGTCTACCTCCGCCAGCAATCATCGGCCCTATGGCTGCGTCACCTCGAGGACTCCTCTGTCGTAGCGCTGGCCGATTCCACTGCGCTTGTTATTGGCGTTGGCGGTATCGGCGCCGAAATTGCGCGACTTTTATCAGCATTCGGCTGTCGAGTCCTGGGTGTGGACCCGCGCCTGGAAGTGTCACCTCCGGGAATGGAAGCGCTCCACCGCCCCGACTCACTGGATGACCTCCTCCCGCAGGCGAACATTGTCGTCCTGACCCTCCCGCACACCCCCGAGAGCGAGGGTCTCATCGACGCCAGGCGGCTAGCTCTCTTCCAGCGGGGGAGCATGCTCATCAACATTGGTCGTGGCCAGACCGTCCGACTAGAAGCCGTTGTCAAGGCCCTCCAGTCGGGGCAGCTCGGTGGGGTGGGCCTGGATGTCTTCGAAGAAGAACCGCTACCGATGAATCATGCGCTCTGGTCAGAACCAAATGCTCTGCTTACTCCACATGTGGCAGTAGTCGGTCCTCATACTGAGGAGAAACGATTTCAATTTTTCTGCCAGAATGCCCAGCGCTTCGTGAGGGGCGAGCAATTGCTCAATATCGTTGATAAGTCCAAGTGGTACTAGTTCAATTTCAATTCTTCAATTCTTTGGTCGGGTTCGAGAGAAGCTTCGGCGTGTCTTAGTGCCCATTTCGGCGACAGTAGGAGTAAAACCCTCGTTTTGACCTTCGCGGGTTGGGTGAGTTACGCTCTGGCCCTGCTCTTTTTTAGAGCTCTGTCCGACTGCCCTGCGATTAATTTGCATCAGCACTCGTGCGAAGTCAGGCGACACGCCCGACCTCGTGGGTCGGACATTGCGCAAAAATTGAAGTAGTAACGAATGGAGAAAGATGCCAACAATTCAACAGCTGGTTCGTCGCGGTCGCGCTGAAAAGACCACGAAGACGAGCACGCCTGCGCTCAAGGGAAGTCCTCAGCGTCGCGGTGTGTGCACTCGTGTTTACACGACGACACCTAAGAAGCCGAACTCTGCACTTCGTAAAGTCGCACGTGTTCGCTTAACCAGTGGCATGGAAGTTACGGCATACATTCCAGGTGAAGGTCACAATTTGCAGGAGCACTCGATCGTTCTCGTTCGTGGTGGTCGTGTAAAGGATCTTCCCGGCGTTCGTTACAAGATCATTCGCGGTTCACTTGATACCCAAGGTGTTAAAAACCGTAAGCAATCACGTAGCCGTTACGGCACCAAGAGAGAGAAGAAGGCTTCCTAATGCCACGTAAAGGTCCTGCGGTCAAGTCACCAGTAATTGCTGATCCTGTTTACAACTCACCAGTTGTTACTGCTCTTATTAATAAAATTCTGCTTCACGGCAAGCGCTCAACTGCCGAAGCAATTGTTTACAACGCCCTCGAGGGTTGCCGTGCAAAAACTCAGGTTGATCCAATCATCACCTTGAAGCGCGCACTCGACAATATCAAACCAACTGTTGAAGTTAAATCACGTCGTGTTGGTGGCGCTACTTACCAGGTTCCAGTTGAAGTAAAGGCTGGCCGTTCAACAACTCTTGCACTTCGTTGGTTGGTCGACTTCTCACGCGCACGTCGCGAAAAGTCGATGGCAGAACGCCTCACCAATGAATTGATTGACGCGAGCAATGGTCTTGGTGCCGCAGTGAAGCGTCGCGAAGACACACACAAGATGGCTGAAGCCAACAAGGCTTTCGCGCATTACCGCTGGTAACCCGCCTTACGGCTCTAAGAATTAAATATCACACCAACCGTTTTTAAGAAGTTCTAACAGAAGCAAAGAAGGAGCAACTAAGTGGCCGCAGAGAACATCGACCTAGCCAAGGTCCGCAACATTGGGATCATGGCTCATATCGACGCGGGCAAAACCACGACCACTGAGCGCATCCTTTTTTACACTGGCATTAACTACAAAATCGGTGAAGTCCATGAAGGCGCAGCCACCATGGACTGGATGGAGCAGGAACAAGAGCGCGGAATCACCATTACTTCCGCTGCAACCACCTGTATGTGGCACGACTACCTCATCAACATCATTGATACACCCGGTCACGTTGACTTCACCATTGAGGTAGAGCGTTCGCTGCGCGTACTTGATGGCGCGGTTGCAGTGTTTGACGGTGTTGCAGGTGTTGAGCCACAGTCTGAAACGGTATGGCGCCAAGCTGATCGTTACAGCGTTCCACGTATCTGTTTCGTAAACAAGCTAGACCGCACCGGCGCAAACTTCGATATGTGCGTCGGCATGATCGTTTCTCGCCTTAACGCGAAGCCACTTGTGCTTCAGGTTCCAATCGGAAACGAAGCTTCATTCCTCGGCGTTGTCGACTTGATCGCAATGAAGGCGCTTGTCTGGCCCGGCGAGACTAAGAAGGGTGAGGATTACATCGTCGAGGAAATTCCCGCTGACTTGGCTGAGAAGTGCAAGCAAGCTCGTCACGATCTCATCGAGGCTCTTGCTGATGCGGATGACCAGATCATGGAGAAGTACCTAGACGGTGCTGATCTTTCTGAGCAAGAGATCATCGACGGAATCCGTCGCGCAACTTTGGCAGCTAAGGCAGTTCCAGTTCTTTGCGGTTCTGCATTTAAGAACAAGGGCGTACAGCCAATGCTCGATGCAGTAACTCGCTACCTTCCAAGTCCGCTTGATGTTGAATCAATTGTTGGACACAGCATGAGCGGGGATGGGACGGCAGAAGTTATCCGTCACCCAGATAACAAGGAGCCATTCTCGGCCCTTGCATTCAAGATCATGTCAGACCCACACCTTGGAAAACTTCACTTCATCCGTATTTACTCTGGTGTTCTTGAAACCGGTTCTGCTGTTCTTAACAGCAATAAAGATCGAAAAGAGCGCATCGGAAAGATCTACCAGATGCACGCCAACAAGCGCGAAGAGCGTGAGAGCGCTGGCGCCGGAATGATCGTTGCGGTTATGGGCCTTAAGAACACCACAACTGGTGAGACTCTCTGCGATATTGCCAAGCCGGTAATTCTTGAATCAATGGATTTTCCAGATCCAGTTATCTCAGTTGCGATTGAACCAAAGACTAAGAGCGACCAGGAAAAACTCGGCATTGCGATTCAGCGTCTTTCCGAAGAAGACCCAACTTTCCGTGTCAAGACCGATGAAGAGACCGGTCAGACCATCATCGCCGGAATGGGCGAGTTACACCTGGAAATTACAGTTGAACGCATGCGTCGCGAATTTGGCGTCGATGCCAACGTCGGTAAGCCACAGGTTGCCTTCCGCGAAACTCTGCGCAAGGGTGTCGCGCGTCACGACTACACCCACAAGAAGCAGACCGGTGGTTCTGGCCAGTTCGCGAAGATTCAGATTGCGATTGAGCCACTTCCAGCAGGATCGGTCGAGGGTGGATACGAATTCGTCAACAAAGTTACCGGTGGTCGCATTCCTAGGGAATATATTCCTTCAGTTGATGCGGGTTGCAGAGAGGCCATGACGGCAGGCCCACTTGCTGGATATCCACTCACTGATGTCCGCGTCCTTCTTCTTGATGGTGCCTACCACGATGTTGACTCATCGGAATTGGCCTTCAAGATTGCCGGTATCGCAGCGTTTAAGGAAGCAGCAAAACTTGCTGACCCGGCAATTCTCGAACCAGTAATGGCAGTTGAAGTCATCACCCCTGAAGATTTCATGGGTGATGTCATCGGCGATATTAATAGTCGTCGTGGTCAGATCCAGGCCATGGACGAGCGGTCAGGTGCCCGCATTGTTAGGGCGCTCGTTCCGTTGTCAGAGATGTTCGGCTACGTCGGAGATCTCCGCTCCAGAACGCAAGGTCGCGCGAGCTACAGCATGCAATTCGATTCGTATGCCGAAGTTCCAGCAAACGTTGCGAAGGACATCATTTCCAAGGCTCGCGGCGAATAGTCCCAAACGACCCACCAAAAACTAAAAAACCCTAACTAAAGCAACCAAAGAGAAGAAAGAAGGACCAAAAGTGGCAAAGGCGAAGTTCGAGCGGACAAAACCGCACGTAAACATCGGCACCATCGGGCACATCGACCACGGTAAGACCACTCTTACCGCTGCGATCTCCAAGGTGTTGCACGATAAGTTCCCAGATGTAAACCCATTCACACCATTCGATCAGATCGATAAGGCGCCAGAAGAGCGCGCGCGCGGTATAACGATCTCGATCGCGCACATCGAGTACCAAACAGAGAAGCGTCACTACGCGCACGTTGACTGCCCTGGCCACGCTGACTACATCAAGAACATGATTACTGGTGCAGCACAGATGGACGGCGCAATCCTCGTAGTTGCAGCAACTGACGGTCCAATGCCACAGACCAAGGAGCACGTTCTCCTTGCTCGCCAGGTGGGCGTACCTTCAATCGTTGTTGCTCTCAACAAGTCAGACATGGTTGACGATGAAGAAATTCTTGAACTCGTAGAAATGGAAGTTCGCGAACTTCTCAGCAAGTACGAGTTCCCAGGCGATGACACACCAATCGTTCGTGTATCTGCACTTAAGGCTCTCGAAGGAGATGCTAAGTGGGCAGAGAAGATCATGGAACTCATGGATGCAGTGGACTCATTTATCCCACAGCCAGTCCGTGAAATTGACAAGCCATTCTTGATGCCAGTGGAAGACGTCTTCACGATCACAGGTCGAGGAACTGTTATCACCGGTCGTATTGAGCGCGGTGTTGTTAAGGTCAACGAAGAGGTTGAAATCGTTGGAATCCGTCCAACAAGCATGAAGACAACTGTTACTGGTGTGGAAATGTTCCGTAAGTTGCTTGATGAAGGACAAGCTGGCGAGAACGTCGGTCTTCTTCTTCGTGGAACAAAGCGTGAAGACGTTGAGCGCGGACAGGTTGTCTGCAAGCCAGGCACCATCACACCTCACACCGAGTTCGATGCTTCTGTTTACATCCTTTCAAAGGATGAAGGCGGACGTCACACTCCATTCTTCAACAACTACCGACCACAGTTCTACTTCCGTACAACTGACGTGACCGGTGTTGTAACACTTCCAACCGGCACCGAAATGGTTATGCCTGGCGACAACATCGAATTGGCCGTTGCGCTGATTCAACCAATCGCCATGGAGGAAGGTCTCCGCTTTGCTATCCGCGAAGGTGGCCGCACCGTTGGTGCTGGACGTGTTGTAAAGATCAAGAAGTAACTACTCAATAGATAAGTAGTGGCTGAGGTTGACCCCGGCGGTATAGAAACCGCCGGGTTCAATAAAAAAAGATTTAAATGGATTTAGGAAGTTTAGAGAGACTAGAGGAGAAGACAATGGCGGGACAGAAGATCCGCATTCGGCTCAAGGCCTACGACCATGAGGTGATTGACTCTTCGGCGAAGAAAATCGTCGAGACAGTCGAGCGCACTGGTGCAACGGTCGCTGGCCCAGTGCCGCTACCTACTGAGAAGAACACGTACTGCGTGATTCGCTCTCCTCACAAATACAAGGACAGCCGTGAACATTTCGAGATGCGCACACATAAGCGCCTCATCGACATCATCGACCCAACCCCTAAGACGGTTGATTCATTGATGCGTCTCGATCTTCCTGCCGGCGTTGACATCGAGATCAAGCTTTAAGGGACCAGACGACAATGACAACTACTGGATCAATCACAACCCAATCGCAGGGCGCTGCCATCAAGGGAATCCTTGGCAAGAAGCTCGGTATGACACAGGTATTCGATGCCAACAACAAAATGGTGCCAGTCACCGTTATTGAAGCCGGTCCATGCGTCGTAACGCAGGTCCGCACACTAGAGACAGATGGATACGCTGCGGTTCAAATCGCATTTGGCGCCATCGACCCTAAGAAGATTTCACAGCCACAAATTGGTCACTATGCAAAGGCTGGTGTGACACCACGTCGCTCCGTTGCCGAACTGCGTACGACCAATGCTTCTGCTTACACGCTGGGTCAAGAACTTAGTGCTGATGTATTTGAAGCGGGCGAACTGGTTGACGCTACCGCTACCAGCACAGGTAAAGGAACCGCCGGTGTTATGAAGCGTCACGGCTTCTCTGGTCTGAGCTCATCGCACGGTGTTGACCGTAAGCACCGTATGCCAGGTTCGATCGGCGCATGTTCAACACCAGGTCGTGTTTTCAAGGGAATGCGTATGTCTGGTCGTATGGGTGGAGAGCGCATTACAACCCAAAACCTACTTATTCACGCAGTAGATGTCGAGAAGAACCTGCTGCTCATTAAAGGCGCAGTTCCTGGTCCAGATGGCGCACTTGTTTTCATCCGTTCAGCTGCAAAGAAAGCAGTCTTTGAAGTTGTTTATCAAGCCACGAAGGTTGGTGCATAACCATGGCGCTTACAGTCGAAATCAAGAACGCCGAAGGAAAGAAAGTTGGCAGTGTTGATCTGCCAGCAGAAATCTTTGACGCTCAGACAAACATTCCTTTAATCCACCAAGTCGTAACCGCTCAGCTTGCTGCGGCCCGTCAGGGAACCCAGAAGGCAAAGAACCGCGGTGAAGTAAGTGGTGGAGGTAAGAAGCCTTTCAAGCAGAAAGGAACTGGTCGCGCCCGTCAGGGTTCGAGTCGTTCTCCAATCCACAAGGGTGGAGGTACTGCGCACGCAGTGCGCCCACGCAACTACGAACAGCGCACTCCTAAGAAAATGATTGCCGCAGCGCTTCGCGGAGTTCTCTCTGATCGCCAACGCAATGATCGTATTCACGTTCTTGACTCGGTCACTTCTGCTCCTTCAACAAAGGCAGCGCTCGCGGCCGTTCGTCAGTTCAGTGATCGCAAAAACCTATTGGTAGTTGTTTCACGCACCGAGGATGCTGCTTGGCGCAGTCTTCGCAATGCTGATGATCTTCACTTGCTGGTTCCAGATCAGTTGAATGCCTACGACATCCTTAAAAGCGATGACATGGTCTTCTCTGAGTCCGCTATCAAGGATTTCCTTGCCGGTCCATCAAAGGGCAAGGGCGTAACAGCCACTGCTTTCGAAAGCGAAGTTGAGGTGTCCGCATGACCCACCGCGATATTTTGTTAGCACCAGTTGTCTCTGAAAAGGCATACGGGCTGCTCGACGAAAACAAGTACACCTTCTTGGTGGCTCCAGATGCTAATAAGACCCAGATCAAGATCGCGGTCGAAGAAGTGTTCGGCGTCAAGGTTCTGAGTGTGAACACCATGAACCGTATGGGCAAGAACAAGCGCACACGTTTTGGTGATGGAAAGCGCAAGGACACCAAGCGAGCAATCGTGCAAGTAGCAGCCGGCGACCGCATCGACATCTTTGGAGGCCCAGTTTCCTAACGGGGACCGGGACTACAGGAATAGGACAAGGGAAAGATAATGGCACTTCGTAAGTTAAAGCCCACGACCCCGGGTCAGCGCGGCGCGAGCGTTCCAGATTTTGCTGAGCTCACACGCACCACACCTGAGAAGTCGCTGGTGCGTCCAATTCACTCCAAGGGTGGACGTAACTCAACTGGTCGCATCACAGTGCGACACCAAGGTGGTGGACACAAGCGTGCCTATCGCCTCATTGACTTTGTTCGCAACGATAAAGATGGTGTACCCGCAAAGGTCGCTCACATTGAGTACGACCCAAACCGCACAGCTCGCATTGCTCTTCTGCACTACGCAGATGGAGAGAAGCGCTACATCATCGCCCCAAATAAGTTGTCGCAAGGTGACATGGTCGAAAACGGTCCAAAGGCCGACATCAAGCCAGGAAACAACTTGCCACTTCGCAACATTCCAGTAGGAACTGTCATTCACGCAATCGAACTTCGCCCGGGTGGAGGAGCAAAGATTGCTCGTTCTGCAGGCGCGAGTGTTCAGTTGGTTGCAAAGGAAGGCGCATACGCCCAACTTCGTATGCCATCTGGCGAAATTCGTAACGTAGATGTCCGGTGTCGGGCAACTGTTGGTGAAGTCGGCAACGCCGAGCAATCCAACATCAACTACGGCAAGGCCGGACGTATGCGTTGGTTGGGTATTCGCCCATCTGTTCGCGGTGTTGTTATGAACCCAGTGGATCACCCACACGGTGGTGGTGAAGGAAAGACCTCTGGAGGTCGCCATCCTGTTACACCTTGGGGTAAGCCTGAAGGTCGCACCCGCAAGAAAAAGGCGAGCGATTCACTCATTGTCCGTCGTCGTAAATCGAATAAGAAGCGGTAGGGGTTCTCATGCCACGTAGTTTGAAGAAGGGTCCATTTGTGGACGGCCATCTCACCAAGAAGGTAGATGCGCAGAACGCAAATAACACCAAGAACGTTATCAAGACCTGGTCGCGCCGGTCGATGATCACTCCTTCCATGATTGGGCACGCCATCGCAGTACACGATGGCCGCAAGCACATTCCAGTTTTCGTGACTGACGCAATGGTTGGACACAAGCTCGGAGAATTTTCACCAACACGTACCTTCCGAGGACACGTCAAGGATGATCGGAGGGCTACACGTGGCTAAGTCACCAGAGGCAATTGACGCGACGGTAGCTCGTGCAGTTCTGCGCGACATCCGACACACACCACAGAAGGCACGCCGAGTTGTCGATTTGATCCGCGGTTCCCGCGCCGATCAAGCACTTGCCGTCCTTAAGTTTGCTCCGCAAGCCGCGGGCGCAGATGTCTACACCTTGGTGGCTTCAGCTGTTGCTAACGCAAAGCAGAAGAATCCAGCAATTCGTGACGCATCCGAACTCTGGGTTGTTACCGCAACCGTTGACGAAGGAACCACGATGAAGCGTTTCCGTCCACGTGCTCAAGGTCGCGGTTTCAGAATTCTTAAGCGCAGCAGCCACATAACTGTTGTCGTGTCTGACGTTAAGAAGGGAGCGACCAAGTAATGGGTCAAAAGGTAAACCCCCACGGCTTCCGTCTTGGCATCACCACGGAGTTCAAATCTCGTTGGTATGCAGACAAGTTGTACAAGGATTATGTAAAAGAAGATGTCGCAATTCGTCGCATGATGAGTAAGGGCATGGAGCGTGCTGGTGTTTCTCGAATTGAAATCGAGCGCACCCGTGATCGTGTCCGGATTGACCTTCACACGGCACGTCCAGGAATTGTTATTGGTCGCCGTGGAATGGAAGCAGACAAGCTTCGCTTAGAGCTCGAGAAGCTCACTGGCAAGCAGGTCCAGCTCAATATTCTTGAGGTCAAGAATCCAGAGATTGATGCCCAACTCGTTGCACAGGGAATCGCCGAGCAGCTTGCTGCACGTGTTTCATTCCGTCGCGCAATGCGTAAGGCAATGCAGACCGCATTGAAGTCCGGCGCTAAGGGCATCCGTGTCCAGTGCGGTGGACGTCTGGGTGGCGCTGAAATGTCACGTTCTGAGTTCTATCGCGAAGGCCGCGTCCCTCTCCACACCTTGCGTGCGGATATTGACTACGGCTTCTATGAAGCTCACACCACCTTCGGCCGTCTTGGCGTAAAGGTCTGGATTTACAAGGGCGAAGTTATTCATTCACGTGCAGAGCGTGAGGCCGCAGCACTTGCTGCTGCACGTGCACCAAAGGCTGATCGTCCACGTCGTCCAGCGCCACGCGCAACTCGTGGTGAAGTGACTTCATCAACACCAACTTCTCGTGCCGCAACTGCGGTTGTTGAACCACCAGCAGCACCAGCAGCAGCAGCAGCACCTGAAACTCCTGAAACTCCCGTGGAAGGAGGCGAGGCTTAAATGTTAATTCCTCGTCGAGTCAAGCACCGTAAGCAGCACCACCCATCTCGCAGTGGTGCATCAAAGGGCGGCACCGCCGTTTCCTTTGGAGACTTCGGTATTCAAGCTCTTGAGCCCGCCTATGTCACCAACCGACAGATTGAAGCAGCGCGTATTGCAATGACGCGTTACATCAAGCGTGGTGGAAAAGTTTGGATCAACATTTATCCAGACCGCCCCATTACCAAGAAACCAGCCGAAACTCGCATGGGTTCCGGTAAAGGTTCACCAGAGTGGTGGATCGCAAACGTAAAGCCAGGCCGTGTGATGTTCGAAATCTCCGGCGTAACTGAGTCAATTGCTCAAGAAGCAATGCGTCTAGCAATTCACAAACTTCCAATGAAGTGCCGAGTTGTTCGACGTGAGGAGGCGTAATGGCTACTACAACTAACGATGAACTGCGCGCGTTACCATCTGATGAGTTAAACGCAAAACTTCGCGAATCGAAAGAAGAACTCTTCAACATTCGCTTTCAGGTTGCCACTGGGCAGACGGAGAGCCACGGTCGACTCAGCGCGGTACGTAAAGAGATCGCTCGGATCTACACCATTATTCGTGAACGTGAATTAGGTATCGGAGGTGCTGCATGACGCAAAATGGCGCTTCTGTCGAGGATCGCGGTTTTCGCAAGACCCGTGAGGGAATTGTTGTAAGCGACAAGATGGATAAGACAGTAACTGTTGAAGTAATGGATCGTGTAAAGCACGGTCTCTACAGCAAGGTTATGAGTCGTTCTCGTAAACTTAAAGCCCACGACGAGCAGAATGCTGCTGGCGTAGGCGATCGTGTAATCATCATGGAGACTCGACCTATCTCGGCAACCAAGCGTTGGCGTGTAGTCGAAATCCTCGAGAAAGCTAAGTAGAGGGGCCGGTAGTAAAAGATGATTCAACAAGAGTCGCGTCTACGCGTCGCGGATAACACAGGAGCGAAAGAACTCCTCTGCATCCGTGTTCTCGGTGGCTCCAAGCGACGCTATGCCGGTATCGGAGACATCATTGTCTGTACCGTCAAGGATGCAATTCCCGGCGGTCAAGTAAAGAAGGGTGAAGTCGTCAAGGCTGTCATCGTTCGAACTGTTAAGGAGCGCCGTCGTCCAGATGGTTCCTATATCAAATTTGACGAGAATGCTGCAGTCATCCTTAAGGCGGATGGCGAACCACGTGGCACTCGTATCTTCGGACCTGTTGCACGCGAACTTCGTGACAAGAAGTTCATGAAGATCATTTCGCTAGCGCCGGAGGTGCTCTAACAATGGCCAAGATTAAGAAGGGCGATACCGTTCTTGTTATCGCTGGAAAAGATAAGGGCGTAACCGGCAAGGTGCTCGACTTGGATTCCAAGCGCATCCTGGTTGAGGGCGTCAATCGCGTAAAGAAGCACACCCGCGAAACCACGGGTGATCGCGGAGTAAAGGTCGGCGGCATAGTCAATGTTGAAGCCTCAATCGCGATTTCAAATGTCATGATCATTGATGAGGACGGCAAGGCCACTCGCCTTGGTGCTCGCAAAGATGAAAACGGCAAGAACGTGCGAATTTCCCGTCGCACCGGAAAGGACATCTAATGTCGACCCTAGTACGTCTCAAGGGACGCTACCGCAGTGAGATCGCACCTGCTCTCAAGGCTCAATTTGGCTACAAGAACGTGATGCAGATTCCAACCCTGACCAAAGTTGTGGTCAACATGGGTGTTGGTGAAGCAGCACGGGACGCCAAGTTGATCGAAGGCGCAATTCGCGACCTCACCACGATCACCGGTCAGAAGCCACAGGTCACCAAGTCACGCAAGTCCATCGCGCAGTTCAAACTCCGCGAGAACATGCCCATTGGTGCACACGTGACACTTCGCGGAGACCGCATGTGGGAGTTCACAGACCGTCTGCTTTCCATCTCCTTGCCACGTATCCGCGACTTCCGTGGACTTTCACCAAAGCAATTTGATGGAAATGGCAATTACACCTTTGGTCTCACCGAACAAGTTGTGTTCCCTGAGATTCAACAAGACAAGGTTGATCGTCCGCGCGGTATGGACATCACCTTCGTTACCACCGCAAAGAACGATGAAGAAGGTCGCGCACTCCTCAAGGCGCTCGGCTTTCCTTTCAAGGAGAACTAAATGGCTAAGACATCGCTCAAAGTAAAAGCAGCCCGTAAGCCAAAGTTCAAGGTTCGCGGATACACACGGTGCCAGCGTTGCGGACGTCCGCATGCTGTCTACCAAAAGTTTGGAATTTGCCGCATCTGCTTCCGTGAGATGGCGCACCGCGGCGAACTTCCTGGCATCACTAAAGCTTCCTGGTAATTAACCCAACAACTACGAAAAAGGTCCCGACACCCTGTCGGGAAACCAGTTCGAGAAAGGCCACAGGCCACGTATGACAATGACAGATCCGATCGCGGACATGCTAACGCGTCTGCGTAATGCAAACTCTGCCTACCATGATTCGGTTTCCATGCCGTCTTCATCGGTAAAGACGCGCATCGCAACTATCCTTCAACAGGAGGGTTTCATCGGCGGGTACCGTGTTGACGCCAATGCAAATGGCGTCGGCAAGACACTCGTTCTAGATTTGAAATTCGGACCTAATCGCGAGCGTTCGATTGCCGGACTTCGTCGGGTAAGTAAGCCAGGACTTCGTGTTTACGCAAAGTCGACTGCACTGCCAAAAGTTCTTGGCGGTCTAGGCGTTGCCATTATTTCAACTTCTTCCGGCTTGCTAACTGATAAGCAAGCCAACAAACAGGGCGTAGGCGGAGAAGTTCTCGCCTATGTGTGGTAATTGATATGTCACGTATCGGTCGTATGCCAATCACCGTCCCAGCGGGCGTAGAAGTTTCTATTTCTGGTCAGGACGTTGCCGTGAAGGGACCTAAGGGCTCCCTGTCGCTCTCTGTCGCTGAACCAATTCAAGTTTCACAGAGTGAAGGCGTTCTTACAGTTGCTCGCCCAAATGATGAGCGCTTGAGCCGTTCACTTCATGGACTTTCTCGAACCCTCGTCGCCAACATGGTCGAAGGCGTAACCAATGGTTACAGCAAAACGATCGAAATTGTTGGTGTGGGTTACCGTGTAGCTGAGAAGGGCGCAGACCTTGAGTTTGCACTTGGATACAGCCACTCAATTCTTTTCCCTGCACCTGTCGGGATTACCTTCAAGGTTGAATCTCCAACCAAGTTCTCAATCTCGGGTATTGATAAGCAACTCGTAGGCGAAGTTGCCGCGAAGATTAAGAAATTGCGTAAGGCCGATCCTTATAAGGGCAAGGGCTTGCGTCTCTCAGGCGAAGTTGTTCGCCGCAAGCAAGGAAAGACGGGTAAGAAGTAATGGCTATCGGTGTAAAGGTCGTAAAAGGCTCGGCAACTAATGCCCGTGCCCGTCGTCATTTCCGTGTTCGCAAGAAGGTCTCCGGAACTTCTGCCAGACCACGCCTCGTCGTTTCGCGCTCTGCTCGTCACCTCGTCGTCCAGGTTGTCGATGATCTAGCCGGTCGTACCTTGGCTAGCGCATCCACAATGGAAGCCGATCTTCGGGTGGCAGCCGGTGATAAGACTGCAAAGTCTCGCCAACTCGGTGCCTTGATCGCAGAGCGTGCCAAAGCAGCAGGAATTACCACGGTCGTTTTCGATCGCGGCGGCAACAAGTTCCATGGTCGTATTGCAGCTCTTGCTGAGAGTGCACGAGAGAACGGATTGGACTTCTAATGGCTGGTAATCCAACTCAAGCACGTAGTGGCGCTCCAGCGGGCGATGCCCCAAAGGGCAGTGACCGTCGCGAACGACGCGAACGACGCGATGACCGTCAGCAAGAGAAGAGCCCGTATATCGAGCGCGTTGTCTTCATCAACCGCGTATCAAAGGTTGTAAAAGGCGGACGTCGCTTCTCCTTCACGGCACTTGTTGTAGTTGGAGATGGCAATGGTCAAGTTGGAATTGGCTACGGAAAGTCGAAAGAAGTTCCGCAAGCAATTGCCAAGGCTGTCGAGGAAGCGAAGAAGTCTTTCTTCACTGTTCCTCGCATCCAAGGCACCATTCCTCATCAAACACAGGGTGAAGCTGCGGCTGGTGTAGTTCTTCTTCGTCCAGCAAGTCCTGGTACCGGTGTTATCGCCGGTGGTCCCGTTCGTGCCGTACTTGAGTGCGCTGGAATTTCCGATGTACTTACAAAATCTTTGGGTTCAAATAATGCAATCAACATGGTTCACGCCACGGTCGCTGCATTGAAGCAACTCGAAAGCCCTGCAGCAATTGCTGCTCGTCGCGGTCGCCCACTTGAAGATGTTGCACCTGCAGCACTTATCCGCGCTTCACAGATTCCGGTAGGTGCCTAATGCCTCGTTTGAAAGTTACCCAGATCAAATCAAAGATTGGTAGCAAGCCAGAGATTCGACATACATTGCGATCCCTTGGGTTGAAGCGAATCAATGACGTGGTCGTAAAAGAAGATCGTCCAGAAATTCGTGGCATGGTTCACGCCGTTCGCCATCTGATCCAGGTTGAGGAGGTTGAATAACGATGACACTCAAAGTTCATCATCTTCGTCCAGCCCCCGGTGCTAAGACCGTAAAGACTCGCAAGGGTCGCGGAGAAGCATCAAAGGGTAAGACTGCCGGTCGTGGCGGTAAGGGAACTCGTGCCCGTAACCAGGTTCGCGCCGGATTCGAGGGTGGCCAGCTGCCTCTCGTTATGCGTCTTCCAAAGTTACGTGGATTTAAGAACCCTGCACACATTGAGTACCAGGCTGTAAATGTCGCAACCATTAATGCTCTTTATCCAAAGGGCGGCGATGTCACCGTTGAGGACTTGGTCAAGAAGGGCGCTGCTCGCAGTGGCTTACCGATCAAGGTTCTCGGAAATGGCGATATCGCAGTCAAGGTCAGTGTTCACGCTCATGCATTCTCTTCCTCAGCCTCTGAGAAGATTGCAGCGGCGGGAGGATCAACAAAGACGCTATAAATCGCTTTTCTAATGCCAATTCCAAGGTGAATTCATTAGTATGCGGTGGGTACGAAACCAAGAAAGAACCTGTATTGAGAGAGATGGGGAAGATCAGTGCTATCAGCATTTGGTAAGGCCTTTAGGACTCCAGATCTGCGCAAGAAGATTTTCTTCACCCTCTCGATCATGGGTCTCTTCCGCTTCGGTTCGGTTGTTCCAACCCCGGGCGTTTCGTATGCCAACGTGCAGAGTTGTCTCAAGCAGGTTGAATCCGGCGGCCTCTTTGGTCTCATCAACCTCTTCAGCGGTGGAGCCCTTCTCCAACTCTCTGTTTTCGCTCTCGGCATCATGCCTTACATCACCAGCTCGATCATTATTCAGCTTCTGACCGTTGTCATTCCTCGCTTTGAAACTTTGAAGCAAGAGGGCCAATCAGGAACTGCGAAACTCACCCAGTACACCCGTTATTTGACCATTGGCCTTGCAATCTTGCAGTCAACTGGCCTGGTTGCAGTAGCGCGCGTTCCTGGTCGATTGATTTCTGGATGTGATGCCCCCATCATTCCTGATACTTCATGGCCACGCATCGTCACCATGATCTTCGTTATGACGGCAGGTACTTCGGTAATCATGTGGCTCGGTGAATTGATCACTGACCGCGGAGTCGGTAACGGTATGTCGATCTTGATTTTTACTTCTATCGCGGCTGGTTTCCCCGGAAACTTGTGGAGCATCAAATTGCAGAAGGGCCTCTTCGCATTCGTCTTCGTACTTGCAGTTGGTGTACTTGTAGTGGCAGCAGTTGTCTTCGTTGAACAAGCGCAGAGGCGTATCCCAGTTCAATATGCCAAGCGTATGGTTGGCCGCCAGTCATATGGCGGAACAAGCACCTACATTCCAATTAAGGTCAACCAGGCTGGTGTTATCCCCGTGATTTTCGCTTCCTCGCTTCTCTACATTCCATCCTTGATAGTTAACTTCACAAATAGTCAGGCCGGTTGGGCCGTGTGGATTTCCCGGAACTTCGTCAAGGGTGATCACCCGGTCTACATCCTTTCTTACGCAGCACTGATTATTTTCTTCACCTACTTCTATGTCGCAATTACCTTCAACCCGGATGAGGTTGCTGACAACATGAAGAAATACGGTGGATTCGTACCGGGCATCCGCGCTGGTCGTCCAACTTCTGAATATTTGCAGTACGTACTTTCTCGAATTACCGCCCCTGGCTCTCTCTATCTGGCCTTCGTTGCGATTATTCCGATCCTTGCGCTTATTCTTTTCGGTGCCACCCAGAACTTCCCATTTGGTGGAACCGCGATCTTGATCGTTGTAGGTGTTGGACTTGATACTGCCAAGCAGATCGAAAGTCAGTTACAGCAACGTTCATACGAGGGGTTCTTGCGCTAATGCGTTTGGTCCTGGTTGGTCCACCAGGTGCTGGCAAAGGAACGCAGGCTCAATTCCTGGCTTCGCACTATGCAATTCCGCACATCTCCACGGGTGACATTTTTCGCGCCAATTTAAAAGAGGGAACCCCGCTGGGAATTGAGGCGAAATCTTTTATGGATCGTGGCGATTTAGTCCCGGACTCAGTAACAAATGAGATGGTCCGTGATCGCTTAGGCAAGGATGACGTCGCCAACGGATTTCTCCTCGATGGTTTTCCGCGAAATGTCGCGCAAGCCGAAGTCCTTCGAGCTATTTTGGCAGAGAAGAGGACGCCGCTCAGCGCTGCGTTGGAACTCTCTGTTGCTATCTCAGAAATCATTCTCCGTCTTTCTGGACGCCGCGTCTGTCGCAACTGTGGCAAGGTCTGGCATCTTGAATTTGATAAACCTACAGATCCGCAGAAGTGCGATACCTGTCAAGGTGAGTTGTACCAACGTGAAGACGACAAAGAAGAGGTAATCACCCGTCGGCTTGAGGTTTACCAAGAGCAAACAGCCCCAATTATTTCTTTTTATCGTACCGAAGGCTTACTCATCACCATCAGTGCATCTGGCTCGGTATCAGAGATCACTGAGCGAGCTATCTCCGCGCTTAGTCGCGTCCACTAGTTAGGCATTTATAGTGGCAATTCAGTTGAAGACTTTGGACCAAATGAAGGTCATGCGCCGCGCAGGGTTGCTTGTTGGGCAGACACTTGAGGTAGTGAAATCATCAATCAAGATCGGAATGCGTACTGACGCACTTGATGCGATTGCTGCCGCGAATATAAAGCGCGGCGGCGGAACCTCCAATTTCAACGGCTACCACGGCTTCACTGGCACTATCTGCGTCTCACTCAATGATGAAATTGTCCATGGAATTCCGGGTAATCGTATTATTGAGGACGGGGATATCGTCTCGATCGATTGTGGGGCAATCGTTGAGGGATGGCATGGGGATGCAGCATTTTCGACAATTATTGGGACAGTGGATCCACAGGATCAAAAATTGTTGGACGTTTGCGAAGAATCGATGTGGCGAGGAATTGCGGCGGGGTGCGTCGGTGCGCACCTTTCGGACATTGGTCATGCGGTCGAGCAGTACATCAATTCGCAAGGTAATTTTGGAATTTTGAAAGAGTATGGTGGGCATGGGATTGGCACGGAGATGCACCAAGAACCACATGTACTTAATTTCGGCAAACGAGGTTTCGGGCCTGAATTAACTCCAGGGCTAGTCCTTGCAATTGAACCAATGATCACTCGCGGCACTCATCGAACCAAGGTTCTGAAAGATGACTGGACTGTGGTCTCGGCAGATAAATCACATGGCGCCCACTTCGAACACACCTATGCGCTCTTGCCTGATGGAAAACCATTCGTGCTGACGGCGCTGGACGGCGGGAAAGAGCGCTTAGGCGAACTAGGGATAGAGATTTCTGAGTTGCTACAGTAAGGATTCTTGATTTTCACTTGTCTGTGAAGATATTCGAACTATCTCGGTTTAATCTTGTCTGTAAACGGTAACGGTCTGATCGATAGAGGATTCTATCAAGTGAAATTGGGAAACCGACTTGATCAAAGGTTGTTCCATTTGACAATAAAAGACCTTTGCCGATTTCTACCTGAAGAAGTTCAGCCGTCTTTTGGTCTGCATCTTCTACACTGATGACATAATCGGCGTGCGTAGGCTTGCAATCGTGTTTCTCTAGCTGATTGTAAAGTGATTCCTTTCTAAAATCGATGTTAGATAGCCATGAAAAACGTTGGAGTGAAAGGCGGGAACGATCTACAGAAATGGGAATGCCGTCTAACATACGCAATCTCGTTAAATCGAAGACATCCGAGCCTGGCGCAATTCGCAGAGTAATGGATTCCTCAATACTCGCTGGATGAACTTGTGATTCAATAATTTGAGTGGAGGGCTTTAATCCGCGGAGTTCCCCCATGGCGGAAAAACTCAATAATTGATTTTGACCTTCACTTACCGTCTGCGCGGCAAACCAACCGCGAGTTTGAGTTTGTTCTACTAGGCCTTGCTTAACAAGATTAGCTAAGGCATGTCTCAGAGTAAGCCGACTTACGCCAAGAGCCTGGCTCATGACCCGCTCAGAAGGAAGCCGTGAACCAGGTCGGTACACGCCTTCACGAAGACTCTTTGTGATAGCAATACTCGCTTGTTCGTAAAGTGGTTGTGGAAGACCAGAGATATTAGGCATTTAATTCCTCGAGTTCATTCCTTACTATTTGGAAGTGCACCAAGTTGATCTGTTCTCGCCGTGACTTAGTATGTCAATAATGCGGCACCAATAACACCAGCATCAGTACCAAGTTCTGCAGGGACTACACGATAGGGACTTGGAGTATCCTTATGTGCGAGGAGGAGTACCGTTTCGGCCAAAGAATTGAAGAAAGTTTCGCTTAATCCCAAACCTCCGCCGATAACAATCAGTTCAGGATCAATGGCATTAACAATGGTTGCTACCACTTCACCAGTTCGTCGACCAGCTAGTGTCACGAGTTCATGAAGTTGAGGTTCGGTCAAATCACTCTCCTGTCGCTTCTTGTCTAGTGCTCGTCCGCTTGATTGAATTTCGACTGGTGGTGCACCGAGTACGATTGCAACGCTGTGTGCTCCGATTAATGGCACCCCATTTAGTAGCAAGCACGAACTAATTCCAGTTCCGGCTGAAACGTAAAATGTGGAAGCAGTGCCACGGGCGGCACCAAATCTGAACTCAGCCATGGCTCCAGCGCGAACATCCGAGCCAACAACAACATCGCCCAGGTCGGCAAATTCAGCAGGCAGGTTCGCATCTTTGAGATCTACCGCGTAGGAAGAGAGTATTCTCCCCGCATTATCGACATACTCACACACTCCGATCCCTATCGGCAGTTTTTCGACTAATCCAAGAGCGCTGACTGCAGAGCGGATCGTCTGAAGGACCTCTTCTCGGCTTCCCGCCGGCGGGGTCGGAACTTGTACTGATTTGAGAACTTTTCCTACTGATACATCAATGATTGCGACCGCAATTTTCGTACCACCAATATCCACGCCTATCCGCTTCACCATAGGAAAAGGTATCAGATTTGTCTTGCAATGGTATGGTTTTGTACTATAGTCTCCGCAGGACAGAAGAGCATGGTCAGTTCCCTTAATGCTTCAAGAGATCGGATATTGCGTGGTTCCAATAGTTCTTGATAGCCCATTAGAGATAGGCAATTTCGTAGCTAGGCAAATCATTGATGACATAGAGCAAACTTCTATCCAAGGCAGGGAGTTTGTCCTGGGGTGCCCAGGAGGCCGGACGCCTCGAGTGATATTTCAAGCCCTTGCCCAAGAAGTTGGGAAGCGGAATATTTCTCTTAGCCATGTAAATATTGCGATGATGGATGAGTATGTTGTTGAGAACCAAGGGAAGTTCTCCAACATTGACCCGGCTGCCCATTATTCATGTGCCAGATTCGCCCAATTAGAAATAGGTCACCCTCTTAACACGGCGGCTGGATCGGCTCGCGAATTGAAATCTGTTCGCATCCCCGATGCGCAGCGCCCTGAAGAATACGAGAATTGGCTACGAGAGGTCGGCATCGACTTCTTCATTTTGGCAAGTGGTGCCAGCGATGGACATATTGCATTTAATCCACCAGGTAGTGCGCGAGAATCAAAAACGCGCGTTGTGGAGGTGGCACTTTCAACGCGTATCGACAACTTAGGAACGTTTCCTGAATTTAAATCTGTTGAAGATGTTCCTCAGTACGGTGTCACGGTTGGTATTGACACTATCGCATCTCTATCTAAAAGGGTGGTGATGGTTATGCACGGAAAACATAAGAAGAAGGCAGTTTCAGAACTCCTCAAGCGGAGAGCATACGATTCTGATTGGCCAGCGAGTGTTTTTTTTGAATGCGCAAATAGGCAATTAGTAATTGATAATGAAGCCAACTGAGGACCTATTCCACGTTAAAGATTTATTCGTATAAAACGGCTAAAAATCAGGTCTCTTGCCTACGTGGGTAAGTGAGAATAGGGTAAATCGGGTAAGAAACGTCGAAGCAAGGGGAGGAAAAATTGTCTGATTATCGTGTTTCTCGTAGAGGCTTACTTGTTGGTGCCGTCGGTTTAGGTGCTGCAGGCGTTCTTGCCTCATGTTCAAGTAATTCGGATTCTTCAAAGACCACAAATGCAACATCAGCGACCGGTGCTGCACTAACTGGAACACTTGGTGCGCTTTTTATGAAGCAAGCTGGCTACTCTGAAGAACATATTAATGCAATGATCGCCGCTTTCACGGCGAAGAACCCTGGCGTGACAATAAAGCCTGAGTATGTTCCATATGAGGCACTGCATGACAAAATCGTCGCGGCTGCTCCAGCAGGTACCTACGATCTGGTTTTCATTGATGTAATCTGGCCAGCCGAATTTGCGAGTAAAGGCTTGATCGCAGATATCAGCAATCGTATTCCTAGTACCTGGGCGACTGATGTCCTTGGTGGCGCATTGAATTCAGCCGTGTACGACGGAAAGTATTATGGTGTTCCATGGCTCCTGGACACTAAGTACCTTTTTTGGAACGAAGACCATTTAGCAAAGGCAGGCGTAGATAAAGCATCTTTATCTAGCTGGGATGGTGTCGCCACTGCAGCCAAGGCGATTAAAGCCAAGGCTGGTATTCGATATCCATTGATCTGGTCTTGGGCTCAGGCCGAAGCAGTGATCTGTGATTGGACAGCCATGACTGCTGACTTTGGTGGAAAGATATTTGATGAAGCCGGAGCGCCAGCTTTCGCAGATGGTGGCGCATTGCAAGCGCTGGAATTCATGCGCAAAACTGTTGTCGATGGCATAACCAACCCATCCTCAATGCAAGCTCTTGAGGATGATGTACGTAAGCTTATAAGTGCCGGAGACGCTTCGATCGGTTTGAACTGGACATACATGTATGCCGCAGCTAATGACCCTGAGCAGTCCAAAATGGCAGGAAAGATTGCGATTGGGGAAGTTCCAGATTCTGGCGGAGGGCATAAGAGTGTGAACGGCTCTTCGGCTCTTTCAATTACTGCAAATTCAAAGAATCAAGATGCAGCATGGGCTTTTGCTGAATTCGTCTCTAGCCAGGCAATTCAGGAACAATATGTTGCAGATTCATTGCCAATTTGGGGTGCGTCCTATGAGTCAGCCGCGGTAGTTGCCAGTGCGCCAAATGTGGTTCCAGTTGCCAAAAAGCAATTAGCTAACATGGTAAACCGTCCAGCTGCTACGCAGTACAACGCCGTTTCACAGAAATTGCAAGTTGCAATTCAGAAAGCTCTCACTGGTTCTGTTACCCCGGCTAAGGCGCTTAAAGATGCCGAGGCTGAAGTTAACAAACTCTTGGCTGGCTAATAGTTGCTTCAATTGAAAAAGCGTTCGAGCACCACCAGCGACCGTGGTCTGGCAACAGTTTTGCTGTTGCCAGCCGCGATCGTTGTATTTGGGTTGGTCACTTGGCCGATTCTTCGAACTGTGTGGCTCTCATTTCATCAGATGCTCTCTCCGATGCCAGGAACTGCCACTCCTTTTGTTGGATTTAAAAACTTTCACAATGCTCTTACTGATTCAAGTTTGCTGGATTCTTTTCGTAGAACTGTCTACTTCACAGTCTTATCGACTGCATTGGAAATGTCGTTAGGTCTAATTTTGGGTTTGCTCATGTCTCAAAAGATTCGTGGGCGCTGGTTATTGCGAGCGGCAGTTCTTTTACCTTGGGCGTTACCTACTGTGGTAAACGCAACGATGTGGCGATACATATTTAATGCTGATTATGGCCCCTTGAATGCGCTTTTGACTCAACTCGGAGTCATTGAGAGTTATAAGCCCTGGCTTGGAACTCCAAATGTTGCCCTGCATATGGTGATCTTTGCTGATGTATGGAAGAACTCATCGATTATTGCATTCTTTGTTATGGCTGGACTGACAACTATTCCTGGCGATGTTTTAGAAGCTGCAAAAGTTGATGGGGCAAATGCGCTTCGTACTTTCTTTTCAATTATGTTGCCGCTATTGAAGCCAGTGCTGATAGTCGCAATGGTCCTACGCACTATCGAGGCCTTTAAGGTCTTTGACATTGTCTACATTATGACCCGTGGTGGACCGGCCGGTGGAACAACCTCATTAGCGTTGTATTCATATCAGATGGCATTTTCCAACCAGAACTTCGGATATGGCTCAAGTTTGGCACTCCTTATTGTTGTCGTCACGTTCTCATTAGCGCTTTTTTACATGCGTTTAGTGAATGTTGGTTTTGATAAGGGAGGCAAGTAGATCTGATGAAATCTGTTGATTCTTCGCCAAAGAAATATGCCGCATGGTGGATTCACGCAGTTGCTTACTTTTTCAGTCTCCTATTTTTAACACCGTTTATTTGGTTGGTTCTAGCATCGCTGACTCCTTCATCGAATCTGCTGGATAGGCCACTGCGTTGGTGGCCATCTCGTTTTGATTTCTCACGCTGGGTCGACATTGCAACCGGCGCTCTTAATTCTCCAGCAGGAGGGTTTCGAATTGCGATGGCGAACTCTCTCATTATCGCCGCAGGAACAGCGTTGGTTTGCACAGTTGTTAGCGTCTATGGAGCGTATGCGCTGTCACGCTTACGTTTCCAATTCAAGCGACCACTATTACTTGTATTTCTAACCAGTTATATGATGCCACCAATTGCAATTATTATCCCTCTCTACTTAATTCTCGCTCGCCTTCACTTGCTAGATTCAAAAATTGGACTAATCATTGTCTACTCGAGTTTTATTACTCCTTTTGTTATGTGGACCTTAACGAGTTTCCTTAATTCAATTCCAATGGAACTTGATGAAGCTGCCACCATTGATGGTGCGAGTAAAATGATGACTTTGCGTTCAATCCTTCTACCTCTTATGCGCCCAGGATTGTTCTCGGCAGTTCTCTTTGCGGTATTGCTCTGCTGGGACGAATTCTTGTATGCCCTCATTTTTACTTCTACCTCTGCATCTAAGACAATCCCGATAGCAGTTGCAGAATTTAGTGGAAAATATTCAACAGATTTCGGTTTGGTAGCAGCTGGTGGTGTTTTAGCCGCAATCCCTCCTGTCGTTGTGGCTCTTATTTTCCAACGCCAAGTCACCGCTGGTTTGGCTGCAGGTGCTGTTAAAGGTTGAGTACCTTTAGTTGTTGTAGGATGGTCGTATGGGTGATGAATTAGGAATGATAATGCGCTCGGAGATTGAAGAGATTCCTTCAGTTTTCCGGCGAATCAAAGCAAGCGCAGATGAGATGGCTGGACAGATTAATCAATTGCCTCTTTCTACTTTTGATTCCGTTATCCTCGTCGCTCGAGGCACTTCGGATAACGCGGCCCTGTATTTGAAGTACTTGATCGAAACAAAGATTGGCATTCCGTGTGGTCTGGCCTCTCCATCAGTGGTTTCCATTTATGGTGCCGAACTCCGCTTTAAGAACGTATTAGTAATCGCACTGAGTCAGAGTGGCCAATCTCCGGACTTAGTTCGCTATTGCCAAGCAGCGCGTGATGGTGGAGCCGCTCTTCTTGCAATGACAAACGACAAAGAGAGTCCACTGGCATTGATCTCTCACTGCCATTTGTATCTGCATGCCGGCCCAGAGAAGGCAGTTGCCGCCACGAAGAGTTATTCCGCCGAGTTGTTGGTGGCTCGGACTTTCGTATCTGTTTGGAGCGGCGAGAAGGTTGATTTTGATGCACTTATTGAAGAGACGGAGAAGGCACTTGAACAAGCACCAACAATCGAGAATATCGCCTCACATTTTGATTATGACTCTGGCGTCACCACGATGGGCCGAGGTTATTCATATGCAAATGCTCACGAGTGTGCTCTTAAGATTCAAGAGACAGTAAAGATCCCCGTCGCATCATTTTCTTCAGCAGACTACCTGCACGGTCCAATTTCATCCCTTCATAGTGGCTCGCGCGTAATTTTCTTGGCTCCTATGGGAATCGCCGAGAATGCTATGTCAGTGACGGTGCAGAGGATCAGAGAGATCACCAATCACATCTACTGGATTGGTGCAGGATTTCCCCGGATTGCCAATGAAACCTTCTTAGGCGGCGCATCGAAGTTATCTGAAATGGATGCCGTCATTGCCGATAGCGTCCTATTGCAGTTATTCGCCCTCTTCTTGGCAGTTTCAGCGGGAAAGAATCCCGATGCTCCCGTTGGTTTGTTAAAAGTCACCAAGACGGTCTAGCAGACAATGATACAAACGGTTCCGGCCTTTATTGACCTACAGGTCAATGGGCACGGTGGTGTTGATCTACTTACGGCGCAGAGCGCCGAAGATATTCGCAAAGTCTCACGCTCACTATTTTCGCAAGGTGTCGGCGCATACTTGCCCACGTTGATCACAGGTCCACTTATTAGAACCGTCGAAGTCATGAAATTGATCGAGGAAGTTCGCCGATCGCCTCAAGACGACGAGGCCGAAGTGATCGGTATCCATCTTGAGGGACCGTTTCTATCGCCAGAGAAACCTGGAGCGCATCCAACAAATTTCTTGGCTCAGCCAACGCAGGAGTTGTTAGGAAAATATCTCAGTGCTGGGACGGTCACCATGGTTACTCTCGCACCTGAAATTCCTGGCGCTTTGGATGCCATTAGATTCTTATCGCAGATGGGTGTGATTGTTTCGTTGGGTCACTCCAATGCCACAACGCAAGAAGCGCATGCCGGGTTTGATGCAGGCGCGACAACTGTGACTCATATTTGGAATGCTATGAGCAAGGATCAGACTCCAGGTGTTGGGCTTGCAGGAGTAGCACTTGAGCGGGAGGAGATCGCAATCCAACTCATTGTTGATGGCGTGCATCTCACCGACGAATTGGTCCGCTACACAGTGGAAAATGCACCGGACCGTTTTATCGTTACCAATGACGCGGTTTCACCCGCAGGGTTGGGAGAGGGAACGTTCCCCTTTGGCACCTTTATGGTGACGGTAAGGGATGGCCGGGCTGTTCGCTCCGATGGGGTCCTGGCAGGGGGAGTTGGGTCTTTAAAAGAGTCATTTCAGCGACTTTTGGCCCTTGGAGTCCCATTTGATTCAGTTCTGGCCAGTATGACGACTCGACCGGCAGCCTTGGTTGGACGCGGCGATCTTGGAGTTCTGTCCTTGGGTGGGAAGGTCACTGTGGTGTAAGTCTCATGTGGCGGATGCGCGAAATTGGGCAATTTGGCACCGATTTCCCTTATACCCACGCCTGGCTTTAGACTTACCCTTCGCTTCGCAAGAAGCACTCACGAACAGTCACAGAAAAGAAGGTATCGCTTGGCCAAGAAAGATGGTGCTATCGAAATCGAGGGCACCGTTGCCGAAGCTCTGCCTAATGCGATGTTTCGTGTTGAGTTAACTAACGGGCACAGGATCCTCGCTCACATCAGTGGGAAGATGCGAAAGAACTACATTCGTATTCTTCCAGCTGACCGTGTCATCGTGGAGTTGAGTCCGTATGACCTCACAAGAGGTCGGATTGTTTACCGCTACAAGTAGAAGGAGGGCAGTCATGAAAGTTAAGCCAAGCGTGAAGAAGATTTGCGATAAGTGCAAAGTTATCCGTCGCAAAGGTCGCGTCATGGTTATCTGCGACAACCTCCGACACAAGCAACGTCAGGGTTAATTCTCTGATTTTGAAGTAGAGCAAGCGCGTGATGCGACTGCTTGATTAATCGAAAGATTAAGAGAGCAGACCCTTGGTCCGACAGGCTGAGGCTCATCAATTGATGGGGAGCATTGCGGAGGACCTGTCGGATTACTGAATGGTTGAATACATGGCACGTCTTGTCGGTGTCGATCTTCCGCGTGAAAAACGCGTTGAGATTGCGCTCACCTATATCTTCGGAATGGGTCTTACTCGTTCACAAAAAACATTGGCGGCAACTGGCATTAGTCCAGATGTTCGCGTTAAGGATCTGCAAGAGCCAGAGCTCGCGAAACTTCGTGAATTCATCGAAGCTAACTTCAAGATCGAGGGCGACCTACGTCGCGAAATCGCTGGAGACATTCGACGCAAGGTTGAAATCCAGAGCTATCAAGGTATTCGTCACCGCAAGGGACTTCCTGTTCGCGGTCAACGTACACACACCAACGCACGTACGCGTAAGGGTCCTCGTAAAGCAATTGCTGGCAAGAAGAAGGTGACTAAGTAATGGCCGCTCCTAAAGCTAAAGCCGGCGCCGCAAAAGGCGCTAAAGGCAAAGTAAAACTTCGCAAGAAGGAGAAGAAGAACATTGCTGTCGGTCATGCTCACATTAAGAGCACCTTCAACAACACGATTATTTCCATCACCGACACAACCGGTGCCGTTATTTCATGGGCTTCATCAGGCCAGGTTGGCTACAAAGGTTCACGTAAATCAACTCCGTTCGCCGCGCAGTTGGCTGCAGAAGCTGCTGCTCGTCGCGCACAGGAGCACGGTTTGAAGAAAGTCGATGTTTTCGTCAAGGGTCCAGGCTCTGGACGTGAGACTGCAATTCGTTCATTACAGGCTGCTGGTTTGGAAGTTGGTGCCATCTCTGATGTCACACCAGCCCCCCACAACGGTTGCCGTCCACCCAAGCCACGTCGAGTTTAAGGAAGGAAGAGAATAAATGGCTCGTTATACCGGAGCAGATTGCAAGCGCTGCCGTCGCGAAAAAGTAAAGCTCTTCCTTAAGGGCTCTAAGTGCGATGGACCAAAATGTCCGATCGAATCTCGTCCATACCCACCAGGGCAACACGGTCGCGGTCGTTCGAAGGAATCTGAGTATTTACTTCAGATGCGTGAGAAGCAGAAGTGCGCACGTATTTACGGTGTACTGGAGAAGCAGTTCCGCGGTTACTACGAAGAGGCAAACCGTCGCCAAGGTAAAACTGGTGAAAACCTTCTCGTAATTCTAGAAACCCGTTTGGATAACGTTGTGTTCCGCGCTGGCTTTGCAAAGAGCCGCGACATGGCACGTCAGTTGGTCCGTCATGGACACTTCCTTGTAAATGGCAAGAAGGTAAATATTCCTTCCTTCCGAGTCTCTGCGATGGACATCATTGATGTTCTTCCAAAGTCATTGGATCTCACACCATTTATCGTTGCTAGCGCCGAGCTTGGCGAGAAGTCAGTACCTGCATGGATGGAGGTTGTTGGTTCGCAAATGCGCATCATCATCCACGGCGTTCCGGCACGCGCTGTCATCGATACCCAGGTTCAAGAGCAGTTAATCGTTGAGCTTTACTCCAAGTAACCCTTTGGATTTGCTTTAAAGAAGTGAAAAACTGAATAAAAGAGGAACAAGCAGGAGATCAAATAGTGGATCTCCCAGACATATGGAGGAGCAACAGTGCTAATTGCACAACGTCCCACCCTCAGTGAAGAAGTACTAAGTGATACGCGTTCACGCTTCATCATCGAACCACTAGAGCCTGGTTTCGGTTACACCCTCGGCAACTCAATGCGTCGCACCCTGCTCTCCTCAATTCCAGGAGCAGCAGTTACGAGCATCCGTGTCGGTGGCGCACTACACGAATTCACTACTCTCGAAGGCGTTCTTGAAGATCTCACCGATATTGTTCTTAATATTAAGAACTTGGTGCTCTCTTCAGATAATGACGAACCAAGCATTCTTTACATCCGTAAATCAGGGGCTGGCCCCGTGACCGGTGCAGATATTGCTGTGCCAAGCGGAGTTGAAGTTCACAATCCAGCTCTCCACCTGGCAACCCTCAACGGGAAGGCAAGCCTGGAGATCGAACTCACCGTCGAACGTGGTCGTGGATATGTAACTGCAGTCCAGAACAAGCAAGCTGGCGCCGAAATTGGTCGCATTCCTGTTGACTCAATCTATTCACCAGTTCTCAAGGTCACTTACAAAGTAGAAGCCACTCGCGTTGAACAGCGCACCGACTTCGATCGCCTGGTTGTTGATGTAGAGACCAAGCCATCAATGAAGCCACGTGATGCAATTGCATCTGCTGGTAAGACTCTGGTTGAACTCTTCGGGCTTGCTCGCGAACTCAATGTAGATGCTGAAGGCATCGAAATGGGACCTTCCGTTCTCGATGCGGCTCTTGCCGCCGATCTTGCTCTTCCCATCGAAGATCTTGATCTCACCGTTCGTTCATACAACTGCTTGAAGCGCGAAGGCATTCACACGGTTGGCGAACTTGTCGGCCGCAGCGAAGCCGATCTTCTTGATATCCGCAACTTTGGATCAAAGTCCATCGATGAGGTCAAGGCCAAGTTGGTTTCTATGGGAATGTCTCTCAAGGACAGTCCAGTTGGATTCGATCCAACCCAACACCAGAATTACGACGTAAATCTTGACGATGAATTCGTCGAGAACGAGCAGGCCTAGGAGATAACATGCCAAAACCAAGTAAAGGTCCTCGTCTGGGCAGTGGCCCAGCACATGAGCGACTACTCCTAGGAACTCTTGCTGAGCAGCTTTTCGAGCATGGCAAGATCACAACGACGCACGCGAAGGCCAAGCGTCTGCGCCCACTCGCAGAAAAATTGATCACCTTCGCAAAGAAGGGCGATCTGGCAGCTCGTCGCCAAGTAATGGCCACAATTTCAAACAAGAGCGTTGTTCATACTCTCTTCACTGAAATTGGACCACGCTTTGGAGAGCGCAATGGTGGCTACACCCGTATAACAAAGATCAACCCACGTAAGGGCGACAACGCTCCTATGGCGGTTATCGAGGTTTTGACGGAAGGCACCCCTGCCAAGAAGGCAGTTGTTACCGAAGCTGAGAAAGCTGCAAAGAAAGCCTCTTCCGCAAAGACTGTTGCTGATAAAAAGGCGACTGCTACTAAAAAGGCCACAGCTGAAAAAGCCGCTGTAAAGAAAGACGCTGAGTAACAACTCACCGAAATTCTCATGACGGAACCCACTCTCTTTGCCGAGAGTGGGTTTCTTCGTTTACGCCTGGATATTGCATACGATGGCACGAATTTTTCTGGATGGAGTAAGCAACCAGAGCGACGGACCGTTCAGAGCGAAGTCGAAAGTGCGCTACAGAAACTCACCCGGGTACATGTTGAAACAATTGTCGCGGGGCGCACTGATGCGGGAGTGCACGCCTCGGGGCAAGTAGTTCACGTTGATATTCCAGATTTAGAGATCGGCCCATATTCTAAGAAAGATGACTGGAATATTGATGAGTTGCCGTATCGGCTCAACCGGATTCTTGATGAAGATGTTCGAATCTTGTCAGCGAGTATTGCTCCCGTAGGTTTTCACGCGCGCTTCTCAGCCTTGCGTCGGTACTACCAGTACAAAATCGTCGACAACAACCGTCCCATTCTGCCCATGCGTCGTTTCGATGTCGCACCCTGGTATCGCCCTCTTGATGTAGATGTCATGAATCAAGCAAGCACACTTCTGGTTGGCGAAAATGATTTCGCCGCTTTCTGTAAATTCCGGCAAGGCGGAACGACAATCCGAACATTGGAAAAGTTCTCTTGGATACGAAATGAAGACGGATTGCTGGCGGAAATAGTTGCTGATGCGTTCTGTTATTCGATGGTGCGTAATCTTGTTGGTGCAGTCGTTTGTGTGGCGGACGGACGGTTCCCCGCCGAATGGATAAAAGAAGTACTCGACAACCGGAAGAGAGTTTCTGATAGTTTGGTATTTCCATCGCGTGGATTAACGCTTGTCCAAGTTGACTATCCACCGGAAGACCAGCTTCTGACTCGGATAGAAGAAACACTTAGACGCAGAGACGAAGCAGAGTAATGGGTCACATTGATGTAAATGCCGTGGAGTTTTCTCTCTCCGATGGCCGAGTGCTCCTTAACGACGTCAATTTCCGAGTCGGTGACGGTGCAAAGGTGGCACTGATCGGTGCCAATGGATCGGGCAAAACCACGCTCATACGCATGATTTCTGGGGATATTCAACCAGAATCAGGTGCTATTTCTATCTCTGGCGGTCTCGGAGTGATGCGCCAATTTATCGGCTCTGTACGAGATGACACGAATGTTCGCGACTTACTTATCTCAGTGGCACCCAAACGAATCAGGGATGCCGCCGCCGCTGTAGAGGCAAGCGAAGAATTAATGAATGCACGAAACGAAGAGCGTGACCAGATGGCATACGCTCAAGCCCTCGTGAATTGGGGCGATGCAGGAGGGTATGACTTCGAAGTTATCTGGGATGTCTGCTGCACCGAGTCACTCGGCAAATCCTTTGACGAAGTTGCGCAGCGGAGTGTGAACACACTTTCAGGAGGAGAACAGAAGAAGTTGGTTCTGCGTGCCCTCTTACAAGGGCCGGAAGAAGTCCTGCTCCTTGATGAGCCAGATAACTATCTGGATGTTCCATCCAAACGCTGGCTTGAAGAAGTGATTACCGAGACAAAGAAGACTGTCCTATTCGTCAGCCACGATCGCGAACTTCTTGATCGCACCGCCAACAAAATTGTCACTCTTGAGCAAGGCGCCAATGGGAATACTGCCTGGGTTCATGGCGGAAAATTCTCAACGTGGCATGACGCGCGAAAAGCTCGAAACGAGCGATTTGCAGAAATTTTACTCCGTTGGGAACAGGAACATGATCGCCTCAAAGAGCTTGTCCGCACTTTGCAATGGCAGGCCGCGAGTAGCCCGGATATGGCGTCAAAATATCGCGCTATGCAGACACGCCTACGCAAATTTGAAGAGGTCGGTCCACCGGAAGCGCCTCCGATTGAACAAGATGTGCAGGTGGGATTGCGCGGGGGGCGTACAGGTGTCCGGGCACTGACCATGGAGAACCTCTCACTTACGGGACTTACTGAGCCTTTCAATTTCGAAATCTTCTTTGGCGATCGTGTTGCGGTGCTCGGAAAGAATGGAACTGGCAAGTCCCACTTTCTGCGGATGATTTCCGGCGATAAAGCGGTGAAGTACTCCGGTGAGTTCAAATTAGGAGCTCGCGTCAAAGCGGGTTATTTTGCGCAGACTCATACCCATCCGGAGTTCTTCAATAAGACTCTGCTCGAACTTCTCTGGGAGAATTATTCTCTTCAATTAGGCCCTGCAAAGAGTGTTCTGCGTCGGTATGAAATACATAACCAGGCCGAGCAGAAATTCTCCTCTCTCTCCGGTGGCCAGCAGGCGCGCTTTCAAGTTCTTCTTCTCGAGTTATCTGGATCGACACTTTTGCTTCTTGATGAGCCGACAGATAACTTGGATCTCGCAAGTGCTGAAAGTTTAGAGACGGCCTTGGCGCAGTACGTCGGGACGGTGGTCTCGGTGACTCATGATCGCTGGTTTACTCGAGGCTTCACGCGCTATCTGATTTTTGGGGCAAATGGCAAGGTATTCGAGAGTCCAGAACCAGTCTTCGAGCACTAGTCTTACCTAACCAATAAATTGGCTTCAGAACATTATTAGTTAGGTTTTGTGATGAAGAAACTCGTCGTCTTTGATCTCGATGGAACTCTCGCCGAAAGTAAATCAGCGGTGGACCCTGAGATGATTGTTCTACTTAATTCCCTCCTATCAATGACAAAAGTGGCGGTGATTTCGGGTGGCGATTGGCCGCAATTCCAGAAGCAGTTGCTTACATCAGGGTTTGACACGAATGCTTTCTCAAACTTGTACTTATTACCAACATGCGGAACAAAATTTTATAGATTCTCCTTGACATGGGAGGAAATCTATTCGGACGCTCTTTCTGATGGTCAGAAAGAGCAGATAAAAAGTGCATTAAATATGGCCATGATTTCCCTTGAACTTGCACCTAAGAAAGTGTGGGGTGAAATTATTGAGGATCGAGGGAGCCAAATTACTTTCTCCGCCTTGGGACAATCAGCACCGATTGCTGAAAAGAAGGAGTGGGATCCGGACTTTGCAAAGCGAACGAAGATGCAGACTCTTCTGGCGGAACTAATTCCGGAGTTTTCGGTCCGTCTAGGAGGTACGACCTCCATTGATGTCACGCGACCCGGTATCGACAAGGCATATGGGATTGCAAAACTTGAAGAGATTCTTCATATAGATAGGGCGGAAATGCTCTTCGTCGGAGATGCTGTTTTCCCCGGTGGCAATGATTATCCAGTCAAGGAGGCAGGTGTCATCTCTATCCAAGTAAGAGATCACAATGAAACAAAGCGGGTTATCGAAGCGATAGTTGGGTGGGAAGCGTAAATTCCAAGTGAAGTCAGAGAGATGTGCGGAGCCTATTCATTAATTCCGGAAGGTCGACGAAGGCAAATCGAATTGCTACGTCGCTGTAGCCATACGGTAAAACGAGGGTTTGTTCGTGGACCAAAGCACCGCATGAGTAAACAACATTTGGCGTGTATCCATCTCGCTCATCAATATCCGCAGTAATAAGTGGTTGACTCAGCACGCCAAGCACAATAGTTGGATCAACCAAATCTAGTAGAACTACACCGATACCGTACTCACGCATTGGCCCCACGCCGTGAGTAACCACTAGCCAACCTTCCGGGGTTTCGATTGGCGATCCACAGTTGCCAAGTTGAATGAACTCCCATGGCTGTTCAGGTATGCAGATTTCAGTGGCATCACCCCAGGTCTTGGTGTCTGGTGAGGTCGCGACGCTTATGCTCTCTCGATCCCATCGTGAAAGCGCAAGGTACTTCCCATTGACTTGACGAGGGAAAAGAGCCATTCCTTTGTTTTTCGCGGCGGGACCAATGAGACGAGTGATGTCAAAAGTTTGGAAATCCACTGTTTGAATGAGGTGGGGTTTTACGCGAGAGCCATCGTATGCGGTGTAGGTCGCGTAGTAATTGACTAGCCCAGTCTCGTCGACGAATGCGGTGAAGCGCGCGTCCTCCATCCCTTGGGATTCATCTACGGAGGTCGGGAAAAGAATGCGTTCTGAAATTGGACGGTCATACGGGAAATCCACTCGATAGCTGCAGGCGAAGATCGACTTCATATCTTTAATAATCTCTCGGGCACTTCCTTGAGTTAATTCATCCTTCTCCACGGCAGCAATAGCACTGTCCAAGTGGCTTGCATCAAAAGTATCTGGAAGCAGATCAAAGACCGCCTTTGCCGGAGTTACGTCTCGGAATTCTTCCAGGGAGGCGCGGAGGAAGTCACACGTCATAGTCGTGTGGACAGTAGTACCCGTGAGGAGTCGCTTTCCTGGCTCGTCAAGTCGGACTTCGCTCGCAGTGAGTATTCCCGTGCGAAATTCGATCGATGAAATGTGACCCTCTCCCACAGCCCGCGCGCTCATAATAAATCGCAGTTCGCCTGGTTGTAGGCCCGTCTGATCGGGATGGACGCATATGGATGGATTAAAGAGCGCGGCGCCTTCAATTGAGTACTCCTTGGTGAAATACGCGCCGATTAATTCCCGTCTTTCCACGGAGACATCCACCGCTCTCGGAAGTCGGTGCCCAACGTGTCCGAAATTCTCGGTGAGTGTGGCACGGAGGTCATGATGGCGATCGCCGAAGCGTCCAATGGTCTCGGCCAGAGTGGTGGAGACTTCCTCGTCGGTCATGCCCATAATACGCTCAATAACTGCGTCGGCTCGGGAAATTTCGTCATCCGTAATTTCTTGTCCAGGCAGGTATAAGCGGGCAATAACTCGACGTGAGTCCCCCTTAATTTCCGGCGCAACTCGCCGAAGTAATTCGGTTTCTACAATCATGAGCATCTGCCTCTCGTTACTTCCACCTTACTGCGTAGGTGAGTCGAGTTCTCAGCGATTGGCTGTGAAAAAGAATGTTGCACGCTCATGATTCTGTGTAACTCCTGCGAGTTGTCGTTGCACGCTTGATCGTAATAGCCAGAATGAAGATTGCAGGTCTAGTATCAAAAAGTTACTGAATGCGGGGGAATATCTAAACCGCGGCGTTCTGGAAGGTGACTCTATCCTCTGAAAGGCGTCCAACATGAGTATTCGATTCGGATTCGTCAGTACGTATCCACCGACGCACTGTGGCATTGCCACTTTTAGCAACTCACTCATGAGTGCAATACGTGATCTTGGACGACATACAACCTCGGTAGTGCGCCTAGTAGATAAGGGCGCAAATGAGCCTGAACGTTCGGTAAGTCCTGAAATTCTTAGGACTCTTCATGCGGGCAATTCTGAATCACTCGCCAGTGCGGTCGCCGCACTCAACGCGATGGACATTGCGGTGATTCAACACGAATTTGGTATTTACGGTGGAGTGGACGGTGACGAGGTTCTCGACATCCTTAAAGGCTTGCGGATTCCCTCGATCGTTGTGGTACATACGGTCCTAATCACTCCCACATGGCATCAACGGATAGTTTTCACGCAGTTAACTAAAAGCGCCTCAGCTGTGGTGACGATGAGCAATACTGCGCGTGATCTGCTGGTCTCAAAATATTGCGTCGAACCCTCCAAGATTTTTGTCCTGCCTCATGGCGCTCCTGCTTTTCCGGATGTAATGGCCGAAGATCTTGCCAGTCGGCCACTGATTCTTACGTGGGGATTGATCGGACCTGGCAAAGGAATCGAATGGGGAATTGACGCGATGGACAGACTTCGCGACCTGGAGCCTGCTCCTCGCTATCTCGTGGCTGGGCGTACGCACCCTAAAGTTCTTGAAAACGAAGGGGAGGCGTACCGAGAGAGCCTTCGGCGGCGCATTGGGAAACTCAACCTGACTGACGTAGTAGAACTCAATGCTGATTATTTGAGTGACGGCGAACTCGCGGTCCTCGTCGCATCCGCATCTGTGGTCTTACTCCCGTATGACTCAACTGAGCAAATGACTTCTGGTGTCCTTATTGAAGCGGTTACAGCCGGTCGCCCGGTGGTTGCAACGAATTTTCCTCATGCCATTGAACTTCTTGGAGATGACGTGGGAATAGTTGTACCGCACCATGATCCAGATGCGATTGCACAAGCACTCCGAGTTATTATCCAAGATCCTGCTGCTGCTACCGCGTTCTCGCAGCGCGCAAAAGAAATTGGCGCCGAACTTCTCTGGCCATCTGTTGCCGCTCGATATGTGAAACTTGCAAGGGCGTTGATTCGGGCGGAGGCTGCAGCATGATTGGTCAGACATTTCCTCGGCCAACGTTCTTGCACCTCAAGCGTCTCACTACGAAATTTGGACTACAGGAACACGCACTCCTGGATGTGCCTCGTCCCGAACATGGATACTGTGTTGATGATGTTGCGCGAGGATTAATTTTGCTCTGTCGCGAACCAGAACTTGATTCAATAGAACTTGCGATGCTCGAACTCTATTTGGATTTCACACTGAGAGCGGTTTCTGAAGATGGTGGTTGCCACAACCGGATGGATTCAGAAGGAAATTGGGCGGACCAACCTGGCAGGGGTGATTGGTGGGGGCGGGCGATGTGGGGACTTGGATTTGCCGCTGCCCATGCGCCTCTAGCAGGTCAACGCCTTCGAGCAGTTGAAGGATTTCACACGCTTGCTAGAACTACGTCACCTGATTTGAAGTCGCTCTCTTTTGCGAGTTTAGGTGCTGGCGAATTACTGCTCGCCTACCCAGACAATTCCGATGCACTAAGCGTTTTAAAGGGAGCTCGGAAACGATTGGCGCGCTCGAGCTCTACACATTGGATCTGGCCGGAGAAGCGGTTGAGTTATAGCAACGGCTCTGTTGCCGAGGCGGTCATACTTATTGGATGGGTACTAGGTGACGCACCAACGTTGGCCCAAGGAATTTCCATGCTGGAGTTCCTGCTTGATATAGAGATGAGTTCGGGCCATTTTTCCGTGACTCCAGTTGATGGGCGTGGAGATGACGGGGGAATGAGCTTTGATCAGCAACCGATTGAAATCGCAGCAATTGCAGACGCATGCGCTAGGGCATTTCAAGTCACCGGAGAGGCGCGCTGGGCGGAGAAAGTCCAACTGGCTTGGAGCTGGTTCCTAGGAAATAATGACAGAGGCGTTGCGATGTTTGATCCTGAGACCGGAGGAGGCTATGACGGACTCCACGATCGAGGTCCTAACTTGAATCAGGGCGCAGAATCGACGATTTCCATGCTCTCTACGGCTCAACAGGCTCTCAAAACCAGTCTCTCGGGCCCATAAATCCCTGTTTTGACCCACCTACACCCACACAGGTACCCTTACTCTCCTGCGCTACGAGGGCGCCGTATGGAAAAAGTCATTAAGTAGAAGCGAGGGCAAGAGCGTGCGTACATATAGTCCAAAGCCTGGCGATGCAGTGCGTAAGTGGCACGTCATCGACGCCGAAGGCGTTGTATTGGGTCGCTTAGCTACTCATGCGGCCGCGCTGTTGCGTGGCAAGCACAAGCCAACCTTCGCTCCTCACATGGATATGGGTGACTTTGTCATCGTTATTAATGCAGAGAAGATTGCACTCTCCGGTTCAAAGACAACTCAGAAGTTTGCGCACCAACACTCTGGTTTCCCAGGCGGCCTAACGTCGACCGTGTATGGCGACCTCTTGGTTAAGCACCCAACCCGCGCGGTCGAGAAGGCAATTAAGGGCATGTTGCCCAAGAACACGCTTGGACGTGCAGTTGGTAGCAAGCTCAAGGTTTATGCCGGCGCCGAACATCCACATGCAGCACAAGCACCAACCCCATATGTCTTCGAGCAAGTTTCACAGATCATTAAGTAGAGGAAACGAATAAATGATGTCTGATAACAACGTAATTGATGATCTAGACGAGACTGAAGTTCCTACTTCATATACTTCTTCGACTCCTGCCGCGGCAACCAACCGCCCTGCAATCAAGTCACCAGGTGGTGGAACAGGCCGTCGTAAAGAAGCAGTTGCTCGCGTACGTCTGGTACCAGGCACAGGTCGCTGGGTAGTAAACGGTAAGGCACTTGATGTGTACTTCCCAAACAAGGTCCACCAACAATTGATTTCCGAACCATTCCGTACCGTTGGTGCAGAGAATGGTTATGACGTATTTGCACGTATCGATGGTGGAGGAGTATCTGGTCAGGCCGGTGCACTTCGCTTAGGTGTTGCGCGCGCGCTCAACCAAATTGATGAAGAAGCGCATCGCCCAGCACTCAAGAAGGCCGGCTTTCTTACTCGTGACGCTCGCGTCATTGAGCGTAAGAAGTATGGTCTAAAGAAGGCTCGTAAGCGCTCGCAGTACAGCAAGCGTTAATTCACATCCGCGATATTTAGTCCGCGAATATGGCGCTCTTTGGCACCGATGGTATTCGTGGCTTAGCCAATCGAGATATCACCGCTGAGTTGGCGCTTGACGTTGCGGTTGCCGCTGCCCACATTCTTGTAGAAAGTTTGGGCTCAACCAAAACTCGTCCGCGTGCAATAGTCGGTCAGGATTCACGTGCATCTGGAGAATTTCTTGAGGCAGCAATTGTCGCTGGATTGACCAGTGCGGGTGTTGATGTTTACCGAGTTGGTATTTTACCGACTCCCGCAATCGCTTTTTTGGTGGCCGATAGTGGTGCAGATCTTGGCGTGGTGATCAGCGCCTCTCACAATCCGATGCCCGATAACGGGATCAAGATATTTGCCCGGGGTGGTGGAAAACTAGATGATTCACTGGAGGCGGCGATTGAAGGTCGCCTTCGTGAGCCATGGAAGCGTCCCATCGGCAAAGATGTTGGGCGCGCGATAAACGATGACACAGCGGCAGAGCGGTACTTGAATCACCTACTTTCTACCGTTGATACTCAGCTTGATGGATTGAAAGTCGTTGTTGACTGCGCAAATGGCGCATCTTCCTATGTAGCTCCTGAGGCTCTGCGCCGTGCTGGTGCAGAAGTGATTGCAATTTCGGATTACCCAAACGGTTGGAACATCAATGAGAATTGCGGTTCTACCCATATGGAGTCACTGCGTGAGAAAGTTATTGAAACTTCAGCTGATATCGGCATTGCACATGATGGAGATGCCGATCGTTGCTTAGCGATTGATGCACACGGAAATATCATCGATGGCGATCAGATCATGACGATTCTGGCAATAGGTTTGAAAGAGCGCGGCTTACTCAAGAGCAATTGTGTTGTGGGCACGGTTATGAGCAACTTGGGTTTTATGAAGGCGATGAAGGAAGCTCAAATCGATGTCATCACGACGCCTGTGGGGGATCGGTATATATTGGAAAGACTCATCGACTCTGATTGCACACTCGGCGGTGAGCAATCCGGACACGTTATTTTGAAACACTTCGCCAACACCGGCGATGGAGTTCTTACTGCTCTTACCTTGCTGCAAGAATTAAAGCGATCCGGTAAGAGTGCCAACGAGTTGGCAAGTGCAATGACTAAATTTCCACAGGTTCTGATAAATGTTAGAGATGTTGCAAAGGAAAAACTGTCAGCATCCACGGCCATTCAAAATGCGATTCGTGCGGCTGAAGCCGAATTGGGCGAAAGCGGTCGCGTTTTGCTGCGCCCATCGGGAACTGAACCATTAATTCGCGTGATGGTCGAAGCCTCAAGTGATAGCGTTGCCTCTACTATTGCAACATCGCTTGCCGAGGTCGTGCAGCAGGAATTGGGGTAAACCATGTGTGGAATTGTGGGTTACACAGGACCGCAATCTGCCATCACACCACTTATCGAGGGACTGCGTCGTCTTGAGTATCGCGGGTATGACTCCGCTGGAATCGCTCTTGGAACCGCAGGCAAGTTATATGTAGAAAAAAAAGCTGGCAAACTATCGAATCTCGAGGCGGCACTTAACGGAACCCTTCCGGTAGTCCATAGCGGAATTGGTCATACTCGGTGGGCCACACATGGTGGACCAACTGACCGCAATGCACATCCGCATTTGGACAACGAGGGCAAGCTTGCTGTCATTCACAACGGAATCATTGAGAACTACACGCAACTTCGTGTAGATCTCGAATCCAAGGGTCACAAATTCGAATCCGAAACTGACACAGAGTCGGTCGCGCATCTGCTGAGCGACCTTCGCAAATCACATAATGGAGATCTATCTGCGGCCATGCGTCAAGCAGTGCAGTATTTACGTGGTTCTTTTACTCTCCTAGCTATGCACGCCGATGCACCGAATGTGATCGTCGGCGTTAGAAGGAATTCTCCTCTGGTGGTTGGTTTGGGCAATGGCGAGAATTTCCTGGCATCCGATGTGGCTGCATTTATTGACTACACCAAGCGTGCGGTCGAATTGGGTCAGGATGAAGTCGTAACGATAACTCCCGAAGGAATCATTGTTACCGATCTTGAAGGCGTGGTTCTTAAGCCACGGGAGTACGAGATCACCTGGGATTCAAGCGCCGCACAAAAAGGCGGTTTTAACCATTTTATGCTCAAGGAAATTTTCGAGCAACCTAAGGCCGTTGCGGATACCTTACTTGGTCGCTTAAACGAAAATAATGAAATTGTTCTAGACGAACTTCATTTGACAAGTGAGGAAATTAAGAATCTGAAGAAGATAGTGGTTCTTGCCTGCGGTACTGCTTATCACGCGGGAATGCTCGCGAAGTACGCGATTGAGAAGTGGGCAAACATTATCGTAGAAGTAGAACTTGCCAGTGAATTTCGTTATCGCGACCCTTTGATCGACTCCCAAACGCTGGTAATTGCGATCTCGCAATCTGGGGAGACTATGGACACGTTGATGGCTCTACGCCATGCGAAAGCTGGGGGCGCGCGAATTCTTGCAGTCTGTAATACAAATAGTTCGACCATTCCGCGCGAATCCGATGCGGTTCTGTATACGCACGCAGGACCTGAGATCGCCGTTGCATCGACAAAGGCATTTTTAACGCAGGTTATCGCCGTCTATCTCATTGGTCTTTACCTGGCTCAGATGCGCGGGGTGATGTCGGGAGAAGAGGTCCGATCAATTTTCGATGAAATGACCGAGTTGCCTTCAAAAATCGAGCAAATTTTGGAAACAGTCGAGCCTTTGCGTGAGCTCACTCGCACTTTCGCACAGTCAACTTCAGTTCTCTTTCTCGGCCGAAACGTCGGCTTCCCGGTTGCCCTTGAAGGGGCACTCAAGCTTAAGGAACTTGCATATATGCATGCCGAAGGCTTTGCCGGAGGTGAGTTGAAGCACGGGCCGATTGCTCTGATCGAAGAGGGCACACCGGTTATCGCCATTCTTCCTTTCGGCCACGAGCATGGTTTGGACGAGAAGATGCTTAGTAATGTGCAAGAGGTCAAGGCTCGCGGCGCGAAGGTGATCGTCATTGCCGAGGAGAAGGCCGAAGTTACAGGAGCGGCTCACATCATTCGCATTCCAGGATCACTACCTTTGCTTCAGCCAATTTTGGCAACGGTGCCACTACAAGTCTTTGCATACGAAATGGCCGTCACACGGGGCAATGATGTGGATCAACCGCGTAATCTTGCAAAATCGGTGACTGTCGAATAAATGATCATGCAGGTGGGTCTTCGTCGGCAACAGATGGGTCGAGCACTTCGTTGGTCGGGGCTGCTTTTTGTCGGTTTTCTCATTGTCACTCAACAAGTGATGTCGAATGGCCCTCTCATTGATGTAGATGCAAAAATCGCGGAGGCGCAAAGATATCGATTTGGCGGTTTTGCCGACTTCGCACTTCGCAAACTGGATAATTTGGGTCTGCGCGGTTTGACCGGAACTATTCTCATAATCGCGGCGATTCTTATCTCGCGCCAATTTAAATCTTGGCGCCCCCTCAACCTCGCAATACTTGCACTACTATCACTCAACTTTGTTGTAGGCGTTTCAAAACTAGCAATAGGGCGCACCAAGCCCCGCCTCAATATTGATCTCATACATGCGGGCGGCATGTCTTATCCCAGCGGGCATGCTTCTAACGCACTTCTCTCATGGGGCGTGCTCGCTTACTTGATTTATCGGTACACGCACCGCGAGGTGTTTCATGGCCAAGTGCTGGCAATCATGGTCGGTGTCATCACCATGACCGTCTGCATCGTTTCGTTGATCCGAACCACCCACTGGTTCTCGGACCTGATCGGCGGCCTCTTCATTGGTGGCTCTCTGCTGGTATTAATAATTGCTATAGATCGATATTTTCCTTCTGAAAGACAACCTTCCTGACTTAGTATTGGTGCATGATCGAGGGCATCGGTATTGATGTAGTAAATATTGAGAGGTTCGCTCAGTCACTCGAAAGAACCCCCGGCCTCATTGATCGCCTGTTTACGCAAGCGGAGCAGAGCAAGTCCATCTCCTCGTTGGCGGCACGCTTTGCCGCAAAGGAGGCTCTGGCAAAGGCGCTCAATGCAGGCAAAGGTCTCCTCTGGCTGGACGCAGAAGTAATCAATCTTGAGACCGGTAAGCCCGTCTTTCTTTTCCGAGGTGAGATCGCCGAGATCATTGATGGAGCTAGCGTGCACCTTTCAATCTCCCACGACTCTGGCATTGCCTCCGCTATCGTGATTGTCGAACGACTGTAATGGGCAATCGCGCGCAAGTCGAGGTCGACCTTTCTGCAATTAGTCACAACCTTCACTTATTGCAGCAGCACGCGGGTGTAGCCGTTATGGCGGTAGTAAAGGCGGATGCTTACGGCCACGGATTAGTTCCGGTTTCGAGAGCGGCCGTAACTGCAGGTGCCTCATGGTTAGGTGTTGCACTTCTTGAGGAGGCTCTCGCGTTGCGAAGCGCTGAGATTGCAATCCCCATTCTTGCTTGGCTAGTTCCACCCGGATCGAATTACCAAAGCGCAATAGCGGGCGATATTGATTTGGCGGTCCCCTCCATCGCGATCTTTCAAGAAATTTGCGTTGCAAGTCGGCATCTCAACAAACGCGCACGGATTCACATCGAGGTCGATACAGGAATGACTCGAGGAGGATTTCTCTATGAGTGGCAGTCATTTCTTGACTTGCTTACTATTTCAAGAGATGAAGTAGAAGTGGTTGGTCTCTTTTCGCATTTTGCCCGTGCCGATGAACCCGGAGAACTTCAAAATTCGCTTCAACTCAAGCGTTTTATAGAGATGTCAGACGATCTCAATGAGATAGGAATTGAACCTGCGATTCACCATCTCTCTAACTCGGCAGCCAGCCTGATAGATGCCGCATCGCACTTCGACATGGTACGAACCGGGATCGCAATGTACGGTTTGACTCCTGATCTTGAGCATCTTGGTACTTCTAAAGATTTAGGATTGAAACCAGCGATGACATTAAGGGCAAAAATTCATCTTGTTAAAGACGTGTTATCGGAAACACCAGTTGGTTATGGGGCAACGGCGCGTACGGAAAAAGATACAAAGCTTGGAGTTATCGCGATGGGATATGCCGACGGAATCCCCAGAATTGCCAAGAATGCTGGCGTCTTTCACGATGGAAGAAGGGCGCCTATTATCGGCCGGGTGTCCATGGATCAATTTGTCGTTGATCTTGGGGCGGATTCGACTGCTGAGGCGGGAGAGTGGGTCACGATCTTTGGTTCAGGTGATGCCGGCGAGTACACCGCCGATGACTGGGGCCACGCAAGTCAGAGCATCAATTATGAAATTGTTACCCGTATTGGACCACGTGTTCCCAGAGTTTATAAACCTATTATCCGGGTGGAAGATCAATGAACTCGCAAACCGCTCTTTTAGCCACCAAAAAACTCTCCGTCGAATTCGGTGGCTTGAAAGCCCTCCACGATATCTATTTTGAACTGCACGAGAATGAAGTGGTCGGTGTCATCGGCCCAAATGGTGCAGGCAAGACGACGCTCTTTAACGCGCTCTGTGGACTGGTTACTCCTTCGGATGGAGAACTCATTCTCAATGGAAAATCTCACAAGTGGCCTCGGACCCATGAGTTGGCAGACTTGGGAATAGCCCGAACTTTGCAAGGTGTCGGCCTCTTTCCTGATCTGACGGTCGTGGAGAATGTCATGATCGGCGCGCAGAAGTTCGCTCACTCGGGATTGATTTCGGCTGCTCTAGGAAGAAGCAGGGATGAGACCAAGTTGCGCAACCGCGCGATGCTCGCCTTGGAACGCGTTTACGCTACGAGGCTCGCGAATCGACGCGCAGACACTCTTTCTTATCCAGATACCAAGCGAGTAGCCATCGCGCGGGCGCTTGCCAGTGAACCCAAGATTCTTATGCTCGATGAACCCGCCGGTGGTCTTGGTGGTGAAGATATTGCCTGGATGAATTCGCTTATTCACAATCTTAAATCCCAGTGTTCAATTCTTCTGGTTGAGCACCACATGGATGTAGTCATGTCCGTATGTGATCGTTTGTATGTTCTAAATTTTGGACAGACGATTTCAAGTGGCGCAGCCGAATTGGTCCGCCGCGACCCTGCCGTGATTGCTGCTTATCTCGGAGTGAGTGAGACATGACACTTATCGTTTCTGATCTGGTCGTGGATCATGGTGCAATTCGCGCCATCAATAATATTTCCTTCCGAGTTGAAGAAGGACAGCTCGCAGCAGTCATCGGTGCAAACGGAGCAGGAAAGACCACGTTACTTAGGACTCTCTCGGGGCTCACGCAAGCAACGGGAGGTTCTGCGACGTGGCATGGGTCCGAGTTGCTTTACTCGAAACCAGAGAAATTAGTCCGACGTGGTGTTTCGCACGCCTCTGAGGGTAAATCCGTTATTGCCGAACTAACTGTGAAAGAGAATTTGGATTTGGGTGCGTTATGGCGAAAGAATTCTGATGAAGCCAGCGCAACACAAGAGATGATTCTTGAAACGTTTCCTCGCCTTTCTGAACGTCTTGATCAGCAAGCAGATACTCTCTCGGGCGGCGAGCGACAGATGCTTGCTATTGGACGCGCGCTAATGTCGAAACCATCGCTTCTGCTGCTAGACGAACCTTCGCTGGGCTTGGCACCTCTCGTTGTTGCGCAAATATTCCAGAGTATCCAGGCTCTTACGTCGCAGATGGGTTTGACCGTTGTGCTCGTAGAGCAGAATGCAATGAGCGCCCTTAAGATTGCAGATCTGGGGATCGTTCTTAATCTTGGACGAATCGCAGCTCATGATTCTGCACAACATCTCATTGCCAACCCCCAGGTCCGCGCGGCCTACCTTGGTTATTGAGGAGATACCAAATAACTATGTATCAATTCATTAATACCGTTCTCATTGGAATTACATCTGGGGCGATCTACTCGTTGATGGCTATCGCACTTGTACTGGTCTGGCGCAGCACTCGAGTAGTGAATTTTGCCCAAGCGGGTCAGGCTCTTGTCTCTACGTATATTGGCTATGCTGTCATCCAAAGTTTTCACTCCTTCTGGCTTGCTTTGTTGATCGCCATGCTTGCAGGAGCCGCAGTATCTGCCCTGGTTGACGCGCTATTTATGCGCACGCTTTTCAAGAGGGCAGCACAAGGTCCCATTGCAGGAGTGGCACCGATCATCGCAACCCTTGGATTACTTGGATTAATCCGCAGTTTGTTAGGATTCGCTGTTGGGAACAAGGACATGAGCATCCGTCCTCCTGTTTCTAATATCGGCTACACGATCTCGGGGCACACTCTGGCATTCTCTCCTCTCAAACTCCTCATAGTCAGTTCCGTTCTCTTCCTTATGCTGGTCCTTTCGCTCATCTTTCAGCACACGAATGTAGGTCTGGCATTGCGTGCCTCTGCCTATGCACCAGAGATCGCTCGCCTGGCAGGTGTGCGAGTAGATGGAATTCGCACTCTTGGTTGGGCACTTGCTGGAGCCGCAGGCGCGGCGGCCGGGATGTTGCAAACTCCCGACGGTAATGGGGCTCTTTCGCCCGACTCACTCGAATTTAGTTTGTTACTCGTTTTTGGATTCATCGCCGCGGTCATTGGAGGCTTGGAGAGTCTGATTGGTGCTGTTGTTGGTGGTCTCTTACTTGGTCTCGTTCTGGCATTTGTCTTGACTTACATAAGTGGATCGCTTGTCTTTATCACGGCATTTGCCGTCTTGATCGTCGTACTGCTGGTGAGACCAAATGGTTTGATTGGGACGAAACGAGTTCGCCGTGCATAAATTTCTCCACTCAAATTTTGGGCGACTCACATTCTTTATTGGGATTGGTATCTTCTTATTTCTCCTTGGCAACCGTGTCGACGAACTGCGTGTTTATCAAGGTGCGACGCTTGCGATGTACGTTGTCGCAATTGCCTCGCTGATTCTTCTCACGGGCTACTCCGGCCAAGTTTCGCTAGGACATGGCGCGCTACTTGCGATCGGTGGATATTCGGCAGCCCTTGCCCGCAATCATCTCTCTGCACCCGTATGGATCTGTTTCGTCATCGCCATCCTCGTTGCAGGGCTGGCCGGCGCGGTCCTTGGTACTGCCGCTGCGCGATTGTCGGGACCGTACCTGGCGGGAACCACCTTGGCACTGGCGGTGGGATTACCTTCGATCGCCAATCAGTTTGGGATTCTCGGAGGCGAGCAAGGACTCCTCTTCGATGTCGGTTTCCCACCCCTGAGCCTGGGGGAGGAGTTCACTCAATATAAGTGGTATTTCTGGATTGCCTCTCTGGCTGCCTTGATCTCCTTGTGGTGGCTCCAGAACATTCTCCGATCGCGCTATGGCAGGACTTGGCGGGCGGTCCGCGGCAATGAGGTGGCGGCAGAATTGGCAGGAATCCACGCCGGAAAATCCAAAACTCTAGCTTTTACTATCAGTTCAGGACTGGCTGGCCTGGCAGGTGCCCTTCTGGCGATGACGATTAGCACCGTCTCTCCCAGCGCATTCCCACTTACCCTTTCTTTTGCCCTACTAACTGGGGCGGTTCTCTCTGGCGTAACCACCCTTGCTGGGGTCATGATTGGCGCACTGACCTTGGTCGTGACCCCCGAGATCGCCGATGCGATATCCAATCGCTTTGCGAATTCGGAGAACGTGACCACAAACCTTCCCGGGTTATTGGTGAGCGCATTATTGATTCTGGTGGTCCTTCTCGTTCCAAATGGGCCAGTAGAGCAGATGCGAACAGTTCGCCATCGAAAGAAGGCGGATACTCACAAGTAACACGGGCTAACTATCCCTTGATGGAAGGAAATACATGATCGTAATTAATCGTCGGAGGCTCCTTGTGGCTTCTGCGGTGCTCGCGACTTGCGGACTCGTCATTTCGACGGTTCCCGCGCAAGCCTTCTCGCCTCGCACTGAAGTTGGTGTAACGGCAAAGTCGATCAAACTCGGCGTCACAATTCCCATGACCGGAGCAGCATCGCCCGGATACAACAAGATCCCTTCAGCCATGAAGGCATATTTTGATTATGTCAATGCTAATGGCGGAGTAAACGGTAGGAAAATTACTTTAATCGTTAAAGATGATCAGTATGTCCCGACCCTTGCTGTTGCGAAGACCAACGAATTGATTCTAAGAGACAAGGTTTTTGCACTACTGGGTCCACTAGGTACCGCAAATATCAAAGCAGTTGCCGCTTCTGTCAATCCTGCTCGCCGTGGGATTCCGGTTCTTTTTGTTAATACCGGTTACAGCGGATTCGCAATTAAGAAAACCTACCCAACGACCTTCTCTCTATTTCCTTCCTACATAATGGAAGCAAAGGTAATGGCCCAGTACATTAAGGAGACTTTTCCGGATAAGAAAATCGGTCTTCTTTACCAAGATGATGATTTTGGTGTTGATGCCCTGGCTGGTTTCAAACAAGCTGGCTTAACCTTTTCAGTGAAAGTTCCTTACGCATCTGGTTCACAAGGTGTTTCAGGTGTGCCCGCAACATGGATCCAGAAATTATCTGCCGCTGGTGCTGAAGTGGTAGTTCTCTTCGGTGTCACCAGCGCGACTGCTGCCGCCCTAGGTACCGCTGCGGTGATGAAGTACGGACCCAAGTGGATACTGGGCTCAGTCGGTGGTGATGCCACGACGATCAAGGCACTCGGTGTTCCTGTAGGGGTTCTCTACGGCGCGATTGGCGCCTCGTACTTACCGGCACCTACTGATACGACTGATGATTACATTAAGTTGTTCCAAGAGATCAATGCCAAGTACAACAATAACGCGGTATTTGATAATAACGTTCTGGTTGGAATGAATGGTGCATTTGTCGCAGTTCAAGCAATTGCCGCAGCAGGTGCGAAGCCAACTCGGAAATCATTGATTGCTGCGATTGAGAAGAAGGGCGCAACATTCTTCGGTGCTGGCCTTGCTCCATTGAATTATTCAGCGACAAACCATGGTGGATACAACGGCTACTGGTTTGGTACTTATAGCCCGACGGGCGAAATGAAGCCAAGCGGCGGCGCGTATACCGTCTACACAACCGACTCTGGAACTGGCGCAGTGGTTAAGTCCACCTATAAGCGTCCAGCAATGCCAGCTAACGGATTGCCGATCAAATAATGAGGACAATACATATGAAGAAGACACGCATTATCTCAACGCTCTCAACGGCGGCACTTGTGTCGATGATGGTGATTGCAATTCCAACTGCGGCGCAAGCGGCCGATCCTGCTTGTGACGGAAAACTCACGGTTAACTCGTGTCAAGGTGTCACAAGTGATTCTGCGCCATACGTCATGCAGGTACCAGGGAACTTCAACGGAACGCTGGTGCTTTATTCACATGGATATCGCCCCAACATTAATGTACCTGCAGGAATTCCTGGTTATGGTGGATATAAAGTCGACAATACCCCGGAACCTGGACCGATCGTTGGTACAAGCGACACATCAGTAATCGCTTATTTACTTAGCAACGGCTATGCGGTTGCTGGTTCTGGATTCGCCCGCCAAGGTTGGAACGTTGACTCTGGAGTTGCAACAGACGTCGAGTTAATCGGGTTATTTAAGCAGAAATTCCCGGCAACAACGCATGTTGTGGCATGGGGCAAATCTCTTGGTGGTGTTATTACTCAAGCACTCGCTGAAACGCATCCTGATCTCGTTGATGCAGTTGCACCTATGTGTGTAGCAGATAGCATCAATGCTGAACTGACCGCAGCCGGCGATTTCCTGTGGGGTGTAAAAACGCTATTTGATCCAACGATCAAAGGCGGTAATTACTCTGCAGGCGCAGCTGGATACGGCGAGGCCATGGGTGACATGGTCAAGTTCTTCACTGTCCTGGGCAAATTGAAGGCAGGTATATCAACCGGTGTTTGGCCAGATACATCAAGTACAACTGGAAAAGCTCTCGCTACTGCTGGAGTTCCATCCCGTAGCGCATTGTTGTTGCTTGGTCTCATGGCGGGGTTGCCAACGCAATCCGCTAACTTTGACTCAATTTCGGGTCCCGAAGGTACGCTAAAAGTGACATTCCCATTGGCGATTAGCCCCGCGCTAGCGATTCTTGAGAATGGCGCAAATGCAGGCGCACTTGCCATCTTGGTTATGCACGATCTCGAAAACCAGACGGGTGGTGCAGTATTTGATAACACCAAGACTGATTACTCAGCACGGGTGGTTGACGAGCGAGTGATCTTCAATGCTGCACTAAGTGGCAACACGGTTATTGATGCACTTCTTGGTGCATTGAGTCCTCTAAATCCGGGAGCGCCACGTGCCGTAGGCAGTGCAACTGCGATTGCAAAGATGAATTCTTTGCTCTCGAACACCGGAAAGATCAATGTTCCAACAATCATGATGGTTGGAACTGCTGATCCAGTTACTCCCGCCGGTGCCACGATGCGTATCGCGAATGCTTACGCAGAACAATATGCAGAGGAATACGCAAAAGTTGTTGCCGATTATGGAAAGACACATGTGTTTGTGCCTCCAATGAAGAAGTTGTTAACCATTTGGAGCACAACACCTGCGGCTTACACCACCTTTACTTCAGCTGGTGCCCCCATAACCACAACGGCTGCTGCTCCCGGAACGAACCACTGTAACTTCACAGCCGCGCAGTACTTGGTAGTTGCGAAGGAGCTAACAACAGTTGGCACCACGGGTTCTTTCATCCACGGTGGCACGCTGGCTCACATGATCCGAGTTGCAAAGAACTTAAGCACGGATCCCTTCTTCAGCCCTCCGTTGATGAAGTTCTATACCGACTAAAAATCCGTCCAAAAAAAGAAGAGGGGGTCTGGGAAACCGGACTCCCTTTTCTATGCCCCTCTCCTTTGCCCTTTTCTTTGCGTCTGCGCCACCTTCTACTAGCCTTGAAGAACTATGGTCAATGTTGCTACGCCAGATGAGATGTTTGAATTGGGAAGACGAATCGGCACCCAGTTGCACCCAGGCGACTTGCTCATCCTCAACGGTCCCCTTGGTGCTGGGAAGACTCTCCTCACGCAGGGGATAGGTGCCTCATTAGGGATTACAGGTATTACCTCGCCTACCTTTGTGATCTCCAGGGTTCATAAAGGGGAGATTCCTTTTATCCATGTTGATGCATACCGACTGATGATTTCAGAGAACCCAACATTTTCTTTTGACGATCTCGATTTGGATACCGAAAGAGAGGGCGCAGTAACCGTGGTTGAGTGGGGTGGCGAACTTGCTTCCCGCCTCTCTGAAGAGAGGCTAGAAATCAATATTGATAGAAGTAGCGATATTCGTACCGTTACCGCAAAAGGATATGGCGCGCGGTGGGAGGGATTTGCGATATGAGTATCTCTTTAGCGATCGATACTTCAACCTCTCGGACTTCTGTGGCAATCATTGATGAGGGTGGACTCCTTTGGCATGGTTACCGCGATGGAGCGACGTCTCATGGAGATGCTCTCCCTGCACTTGTATTGGAGGGGCTCATGACACAACCCGTGGTTGAGCAAGTTGTTGTTGGTATGGGACCCGGACCATTTACCGGCTTGCGCGTTGGAATTGCATTTGCTCGCACATTCGCCTTGGCCCGAACAATTCCGATTATCGGGATCTGTTCATTGGATGCGATAGCGGCATGCGTACGTGAGAGAGATGATTTTATCGTTGCCACAGATGCGCGCCGCAAGGAGATTTATTGGACTCGTTATCAAAGTGGGATGCGAGTCGAGGGACCAAGCGTTGACCTCCCCGCACTTGTAGCCACAAAGGGAATTCCTATGTTCGGCGAGGGAGCGGTTAAGTATTCGATCGCGGCTTCCGATGAGGACCAGTACCCGGATCTGCTGGCACTGGTTGATTTGAGCAAAAACTCTGACATGCGCATAGATGAACCTCTATACATCCGTCATCCAGATGCGGTCCCGACGAGCGAGCGCAACAAATGATTACCTACCGTCCGATGATCTCTTTGGATGTACCAGTTGTTGTAGCCATGGAACGTGAGGTCTACCGCACTGATGCATGGTCTGTCGACCAGTTCAAGGAAGAGTTGGCCAATGTTCCAAAAAATAGGTTCTATCTCGTCGCAGTAAGCCAGACGAGCGAAATAGTTGGATATGCAGGCGTTTTTTCACCCGATTATGGTCTTGATGCAGATGTATTGACCTTGACCGTTGCGGAATCCTTTCGAAGGCAAGGAATTGGCCGGGCAATGTTGCAAGACTTGATTGCCTGGGCGCAAGAGCGCAGAGCGCCTGCCATCTTCCTTGAGGTGCGTGAAGGTAATGAAGAGGCGGCACCCTTGTATTTATCAGAAGGTTTCGAGGAGATATCTCGTCGCAGTAATTACTACTCCTTGGGTGTCAACGCCGTTGTCATGAAAAAGGATCTCCAATGACAACTGGAATTAGTAGCGGGCCACTAGTACTTGGGATCGAGACTTCATGCGATGAGACAGCAATCGGAATTGTCCGTGGACGCACCCTCCTTGCCAACGTCATTGCATCTAGCGTGGAAGAACACGCGCTCTTTGGTGGAGTCGTTCCTGAAATTGCCAGCAGAGCACATCTCGAATCGATGATGATGGTGTTTGAAGCCGCACTTAAGGAATCGAAAGTATCGCTCAAAGATATTGACGCAGTTGCGGTTACTGCCGGACCAGGACTTGTTGGTGCCCTCCTTGTGGGTGTTGCATCGGCGAGTGGATTGGCATTGGGCTTAGGCAAACCACTCTATGGCGTGAACCATTTAGCTGCACACGTTTCGGTCGATCTGCTCACCCACGAGATGCCGGTCGAACCGACGATTGCGCTGCTTGTGAGTGGCGGGCATTCATCGCTACTTCAAGTCGATGACATCACTTCCTCTGTGACCAAACTCGGCGAGAGTATGGATGATGCCGCCGGTGAAGCTTTCGACAAAATTGCACGGGTCATGGGACTCGGATTTCCGGGTGGTCCGGCTATTGATCGTGAAGCCCGTAAAGGAAATCCGCAGGCGATTGATTTCCCGCGCGGTCTTACTCGGGCAAGTGACTGGGCGAGCCGTCCGTTTGATTTCTCTTTCTCTGGACTTAAAACCGCGGTCGCCCGCTATCTGGAAGCCACGCCTGCATATGTCAGAGCCGATGTGGCCGCCTCATTTCAAGAGGCGATTGTTGATGTACTCCTTCTCAAAGCTGTGGCCGCCGCTCGCAAGACTGGGATTGATTCACTCGTGATCGCCGGCGGAGTCGCGGCAAATTCCCGCCTTCGGGAAGTTGCCCAGAAACGCTGTGATGAGGCGAAAATCCGCCTCCGTATTCCTGCTCCAGGCCTTTGTACGGATAACGGAGCAATGGTTGCCGCCCTCGGTTCGCTCATGGTCTCAGCCGGGCGACCAGCTAGTCGGATTGATGTTGAGGCCGACTCCAGCCTTCCCGTGACCACGGTGAGCCTGATTTAAGCCCGGCCTGACTTCAAATTGACCCTGAGGAACGACCCTCCTAGGCTTGGCGTTAGCACTCTCACCCCGAGTCTGCCAACCGCCCTCGCGGGCGGGTGGTGCCGGTGTTGAGATACGAAACCACGTTCGCAATAACTAAAGGAGTAATAAAGATGGCCGTTGCCATTAAGCCACTAGAAGACCGCATCGTAGTTAAGGCTCTAGAAGCCGAGAAGACCACCGCATCTGGGTTGGTCATTCCTGATACCGCTACTGAGAAGCCACAAGAGGGCACTGTTGTTGCAGTTGGTCCAGGTCGCTTTGATGATGGCGCACGTGTGCCGATGGATGTCAAAGTTGGCGATGTTGTTCTTTATAGCAAGTACGGTGGAACTGAAGTGAAGTACAACAATGAAGAATATTTGGTTCTGTCTGCTCGCGACATTCTCGCAGTGATTGAGAAGAACTAAATGGGAAAAATTCTTGAGTTCGATGAGCACGCCCGTCGTGCCATGGAGCGCGGCGTCAACATTCTGGCTGACACCGTCAAGGTAACGCTCGGACCTCGCGGTCGTAACGTCGTTATCGCTAAATCGTACGGCGCACCAACCATTACCAACGACGGTGTAACCATCGCGCGAGAGATCGAACTATCTGATCCCGCCGAGAACATGGGCGCACAGTTGGTGAAGGAAGTTGCAACTAAGACCAACGATGTTGCCGGTGATGGAACAACCACCGCAACCGTTCTTGCGCAAGCAATGGTGAAGGAAGGTCTTCGTAACCTGGCTGCCGGTGCACAACCAATGGATATTAAGTTGGGAATTGAAGCCGCGGTTGCATCCATTATTGAGCGTCTTCGCGAGAATGCCACAGTCGTCAAAGACAAGTCGCAGATCGCCGACGTAGCAACCATCTCCGCACAGGATCGCGCAATCGGCGATCTAATCGCTGAGGCGATGGACAAGGTCGGGAAAGATGGCGTTATCACCGTTGAAGAATCCTCAACGACTGGACTCGAATTGGAGTTCACCGAAGGAATGCAATTCGACAAGGGTTATATCTCTCCATATTTCGTCACTGACCCGGATCGTATGGAGACCGTCCTTGAAGACGCCTACGTCCTGATCAGCGCTAATAAAATCTCTGCACTTGGCGACCTACTTCCTATCTTGGAAAAGATCGCACAGGCCAGCAAGCCACTTCTGATTATTGCTGAAGACATTGAGGGAGAAGCTCTCTCAACTCTCGTCGTGAATAAGATGCGTGGCACTTTCACATCTGCCGCAGTAAAGGCCCCAGGTTTCGGTGATCGCCGCAAGGCGATGTTGCAAGATATTGCAATTCTCACCGGTGGACAGGTTGTCTCGGCTGAGGTTGGAATGAAACTGGATCAGGTTGGCCTTGATGTTCTCGGTCGCGCTCGTCGCATTGTGATCACCAAAGACACTACGACCATCGTTGATGGTGGCGGAGACAAGGTAGCCGTTGCTGCTCGCGTCGGTGAGATCCGCAGCGAACTAGAGAACACAGACTCTGAATGGGATCGCAACAAGCTGCAAGAGCGTGTTGCCAAACTCGCAGGCGGAGTATGCGTTATCAAGGTTGGTGCCTATACCGAGATCGAGTTGAAAGAGAAGAAGCATCGCCTTGAAGATGCGATCTCTGCCACTCGCGCAGCGGTTGAAGAAGGCATTGTTGTCGGAGGCGGAGCAGCACTTGTTCACGCAGCTGACTCACTTGAAGGCGATCTCGGATTCCACGGCGATAAGGCCGTTGGTGTTCGTCTCGTCCGCAAGGCATGCGATGAACCGCTTCGATGGATTGCCGAGAATGCTGGCGTTGAAGGTTACGTCGTAGTTGCCAAAGTCCGTGCAATGAAGCCTCACGAGGGCTACAACGCCGCGACTGGAATCTACGGAGACCTCACCGCTGAAGGCGTGATTGACCCGGTAAAGGTCACTCGCTCTGCGCTCGCAAATGCTGCCTCAATCGCAGCAATGTTCATTACAACCGAAGCGGTTGTCTATGAGCGTCCAGAGAGTGACACTGATGATGCAGGTGGCTCTGGCCACTCGCATGGTCCTGGTGGACATTCTCACTAATTAATTAGTAAGAAGAAACGGGCTTCGCATAACGCGAGGTCCGTTTCTTATTTCTCTTATATTTTTATTGGCAAGCATCGTACGAAAACGCACCACTACACTCTGTTGGTGAATCTGAGAGGAAAATTGAAAGAACGAGAAGTCGATCTAGTTCTTCTCGCAGTGGCCATGGTCTGGGGAGCCAGTTACTTGGCTGCGAAAGTCCTCACTACGCATGCCTCCGTTGTGGTAGTTCTCGCTCTCAGGTTTATCCTCACAGCCATAGGGATGCTCGCAATCTGGGTGGCGAAGCGAGAATCCTTTTCGCGCGGCGAAATCAAACTTGGACTACTTCTCGGAACGACGCAATCAGTAATTCTCTACCTTGAAACTGCCGGTGTCTCCAAGACCACCGCGACAAACGCCGGACTCATCATAAGTTTGACGATCGTGATGACTCCGATTCTTGAGTCGATAGCGGCAAGAAACTGGCTGCCAAGGGCCTACTTCGTTGCCTCTGTCGTCGGGGTCGTCGGAGTGCTTCTGCTTGTCTCCGGAAATGGATTCGGTCGTCCGGGACTTGGTGACCTCCTGATGTTGGCCGCTGCCTTTGTTAGGTCAGTCCACGTTACTGCGATGGGTCACTTGACCCGCGGTCATTCGTACAGTTCGGTGAATTTGACGCTTCTCCAAAACGTAACCGGTGCAGTTGTGTTTACTTCACTAAGTCTTGATGGGGTGCGAACGGCAATAACAACTTTCCAAGCGCCGCAGTGGTGGGGGCTCCTATTTTTAAGTATGGCGTGCAGTGTTTTTGCGTTCCTTGGACAGATGTGGGCCATTCGCCGCACCTCGGCATCGCGAGCCAGTTTGCTTCTTGGCACAGAACCCATCTGGGCTGTTGCAGTGGGAGTAATCCTCGGCGGGGAGATACTGTCGATTCTTGGCGGAGTCGGTGCCGTTCTGATAGTTGGTGCGACATTCTTCGGCCAACGAATTGAGACTGCCCATAGAAATGGCAAATCTGCGGACCAGTGAATAAATGCGTTTTCTCTCTACATCAATCGACAATGTAACTCAGTAGTCCCACCAATTGTTAATACTCACCCTAATCGAACTCTGGAGGATGCGATTTTGACATCGAACGGACTTCTCACATTCAAATCCGGATTCCTTACTCCGTTTCATTAGGTGACAAATCCTCGGCAGGTTGTGTCGGTGAGATGTCATGGACTTGATTTCGTGCTGAGGCGCCAAGGACTGTCGATGACAGAACGCCAAGTACTACAAAGCAGGCTGTGCCACTAAGGAGGATGGCGATTCTTGGATCGATCACCGAAACAACTACTCCTCCGATTGCAAGAGAGGCCATCTGTCCAGCCGAAGACACTCCTTGGACTGCTGACGAGACGCGACCCCGACTTTCATCCGGCGCACGTTGCAAGATGAGGGCGAAGAAGTACGCGTTCAACGTGCTAACGCCGATACCCGCCAGAGCCGCCGTGGGGAATAGCAATGCCCAATGCCAAGAGAAGCCAGTAAGAAGCACTCCAAGAGCAGCCAGCAACCCTCCCGCAATAATATTTGCTGGTAGTCGAGCCTGGCTCACATCGCGCCGCTCATTGACAAGCGCGGCAACGAGGACGCCAGCGGCGAAAGTTGAACCGACAAGACCGTAAATAAACATTGTGGCGTGAAGATTATCAAGTGCGAAAAATAATTCCGCCACGCTAAATGTCCCTACCGTAACGTTGAGACTAAATCCCAGAATCGTCAGGGCTCTGATGACAGGTTCATTACGCACAATCTGCAATCCCACCCATACATCGCCTCGTTGTCGATGACCTCTTTCTCGCGCATGAAACGGCAACACTAAGAATGCGGGAACGATCGCGAGTACTGCAAAAGTCGCGGCATTAGTGATCATCGGCGTTACGTAGCCAAATTTACTGACCATGATTCCAGCCATTCCAGGTCCAGCGATTCCCGCGAGGGCATACGACGCCATCATCAAAGACATGGCACGTGGCATCGCCTCCTTGCCTACGAGTTCTGGCAATGTGGCTGACCACGCAGGCGCGGTAAACGCCTGGCCGACTCCAATTAAACATATGAGTACGAGTGAAACGAACAACGGCGCATTGAAAGCGAGCAATGCTGCCAACATCGCTTGAATGACGTTCACGATAGGAGCCAGGCGACGAACTGGCACGCGGTCAGCGAGTGTTCCTGCCCAGGGCGAGAGCAAGATCAGAGGCAACTGTCCCGCCGCCAAAATAGCAGCAATAGAAAGAGCGCCTCCACCGTTGTGCTTCTCACGTAGCAAGAGCGCAAAAATCGCGAGTTCGTCACCGAGGAGAGAAACTGCTCTGGCTACTGCAATGACACGAATCGTATTCCAGCCCTTAGGGCTTGCCTTTGCCACTATCCCATCTTGACGTACGCATACGCATCAGCACAACGGGCAACCCCACTAATCGGTAAGACACCCCCATCCTGCGGAGGATTTTATGGTCCTCGCGTGAGCAAAAGGCTTCCTTACGGAAGTCAATGTCTCTACGAGCGTTGAGGCAGAGCAGTGACAATATGGGGGCTACTCCGGTTATCGAAACTTCCCATTGCCTTGAGCCTTTAGCGGGCAAGAACAAAACCTTGTTATTGACTATTGAAGTAAAGACGCTACCCCCTTATACGAATCGTTAACGATCGGCCAATGGCTCTTACATTCTAGGCAATTACATTCTAAGAGGGTTGATTTTCTACACTCCTTCGTTAAGGTTTGAAAATGACACTCGATCCAGAACCGATAACTCCGAGCCAGTTATATGACAATAATCTGGAGGCGTTTCGTCGCTTACAGGAAGAAGTGGAATATTCACTCAAGGCCGCGGTGGATTTGGTTGGAATTGAAACGCAATCACTCATCTCTAGAATCAAGAGCAAGGCTAGCTTCTTGGAGAAGGTCGACCGCAAGGCTTATGCAGCGCCGACGGAGGAAATCGAAGATATTGTTGGCGTCCGTGTGGTGTGCCTTTTTCTCTCGGATATGCCTCGTCTTAAGTCAATCATTCGCGAGACGTTTACAGTGGTGGATGAAGACGACAAAGTTGAAGGTGGTACTGCTGACTCATTCGGATATATGTCCGTGCATTTTGTATGCGTTCTTCTGGCCGAAAACGTGGGACCACGATATCAAGGCTTACATGGAATGAAATTTGAGGTCCAATGTCGCACTATCCTCCAGGACGCTTGGGCAAATGTGTCTCATCGCCTCGCATACAAGGGAGAAGCAAGTATCCCTGAACCTTTAAGGAAAGATTTTCACGCGCTTGCGGGGCTTTTCTATGTTGCAGATAAACATTTTGAATTGTTTTTCTTGGAGTCGCTTGGTTCTCGCGCGGAGGCGGTTGAATCACTCAAGCAAGTTGGGAAGGCAACTGATTTCGCGGACCTTCCCATCAACCGCGATACGGTTGAAGCCTTCTTGGCAGCTCGATTTCCCGATAGAGAAAGCGCACCCTTGGAAATAACCTCTGAATTTGTTGAGGAATTAGTGGCAGTCGGGTATTCCACTATTCGCCAACTAGCCATCGACATAGATAGAGCCACGGAGGCAGTGGAGGCCTATGAAAATGATTCTCCGCCAAAAGATGGTGAAACTGACGAATACACCCGTTACGCTGGAGTGGGTTTCGCAAGAACGGCTTTGGGATTCTCTAATTCGGAATATGCGGCGTTGAAATACGAGCATTGGACCGACGAGGACGTGGCCAAATATCGTCGGCTTGTTACGTAGTCCGCGCACTCAATTTACTTGAAATGGCAGCCCTCTGATCAATGCGGCTTGTGTGTACCTGGTGGAGGCAGCCACCAAATTGCTCGCGAGAGTAATCTCGTTTGTGGTGGGATTGCGACATGAAAATTGTCCGTCCTGCAGAGGCCTATCTGGAGAGTTATAAGAAGGCGCTAATTCAGGCTATTTCTTCAGGCACGGCCGCCAGTCTTGCAGAAGCCCAAGACGAACTTTTAGAGATAGAAGCAGATTCCGAATCTTTCTTGGCCAAACAAGAAGACCCCAAAGCTCTAGGTGGAGATGTGAAACTTCCTGATGGTTCATTCGTTCCTCGATTACCGGGAATTACCCGCTGGATGTGGGATGGGCAAGCATGCGGAAGTATCAACTTTCGTTGGCAAGAGGGATCGACTGAACTGCCCCCTCACTGTTTGGGGCATATTGGGTATGAAGTCTTTTCGTGGAAGCGAAATAAAGGTTATGCATCAGAGGCGCTCAAGCAGATACTGCCTGAAGCGGTTAAGTTGGGAATGCCTTTCGTTGAACTTACTACTGATGCTGATAATTTCTTTTCGCAACGAGTTATACAGAAAAATGGTGGAGTACTTCATGAGAAGTTTGTTAAGCCGCAATCCCACGGTGGCACGGATGGCTTCAGGTTTCGGATATATCTGTAGGGGCTACTTGGGTGTGTCTGGTGAACAGAGCGATTAACGAGTAACTTCAATCCTCATGGAACAACTCACGCTTTCAGTTGATTGCGGCGGTCTGGGAATTAAAGCTTCAGTGCTTGATAGCGCTGGAACAATGAGAACCCCTGCTGTTCGCATTTCTACGCCTTATCCGCTTTCGCCACAACTGTTAGTGGAAACCATCGCAGATCTTGCCAAGTCATTGCCGAAGGCAGATCGCGCAACGGTAGGTATTCCAGGAATGATTCGACATGGGGTTGTCGTTGCGACTCCCCACTACATTAATGTTGCCGGACCGCTGACGCGCATGGTTCCTGAATTGAAAGCGATTTGGGATGGTTTTGATATGCGTCAAGCTTTGATCGATGCGTTGAAAATTCCGACTCTCGTTTTGAATGATGCAGAGGTCCATGGTGCAGGTGTCGTGGCTGGTTCTGGTTTCGAAGTTGTACTTACCTTAGGAACCGGCTTGGGTTGCGCAGTTTTTGATGGAGGTGTACTTGCACCGCACATTGAACTCTCGCATGCACCAGTCCGTCGCTCAACCATGTATGACGAATGGATAGGGGAGCACGAACGTCGGAGATTGGGGGATAGTTTCTGGTCGCGACGCGTTCGCACAATGGTTGATGACTTACGACCAGTATTTCTTTGGGATCGTTTGTACTTGGGCGGCGGAAACTCACGGCGAATCAAAGATTCGGTTATCCATAAATTGGGTGATGATGTGGTGATCGTCCCCAATGAAGCAGGCATCATCGGTGGCGTGCGGGCGTGGAGCTTGATCACTTCGTAGGCGGGCGAGTACTTATTCCGCTCGACGATCATTCGAGGAATCAGGCACTCTCTTTCATGGGGAGTCGCCTTCGTTCGAGGCCTGTCTCGCGATAGTGCACACTAATTCGCACATTCTTCGGTTTCCATAGATTGAGTAGCGAAACTAGGTTTAAGAGTTGAGTCCTAAGGTCTAGGATGTGCTAACTCTTCCTATCACTAAATTTAACAAAGGATTACTAAATGACAACCACACGTTTTAAGGCCTCGGCTTTCGCCCTGATCGCTGTAAGCGCTCTCGTGCTCTCGGCCTGTTCTAGTTCGACCTCCACAGATTCTGCTACCTCCACCACAGCATCTGGCGACGAAGCCCTGGTCAAGATGGTTCCAACTGATGTTGCCGCTGACGGCATACTCACGTTTGGTTCAGATGGTACGTATCCGCCAAACGAGTTTGTTGGCACCGATGGCAAGACGATGGAAGGAATGGATATTGATCTTGGCAGCGCGATCGCTGCGAAACTTGGTCTGGAAGCAGAGTTCATTAATGCACCATTTGATTCCATCATTCCCGGTATTCAGTCAGGCAAGTACGAGGCGGGAATCTCCTCCTTCACTGATAACAAAGAGCGTGAACAAATTCTTGACTTCGTGACGTACTACAGCGCTGGAACTTCATGGGCTGCAAAGACCGGCTCAACTTTGACTTTAGACACTGTCTGCGGAAAGAACGTGGCTGTGCAGAAAGGAACTGTCCAAGTTGATGACATCGATGCGCGCTCTAAGGTGTGTACCGATGCAGGACAGTCTGCGATCATGATCAACCAATATCAATCACAGCAAGATGCAACCGCCACTGTTATTTCCGGCAAGAATGACGCGATGCTCGCTGATTCGCCGATTACTGGTTATGCAGTGAAGACCTCGGATGGTCAACTTGAGATTATTGGCACCGTTTACGACACGGCTCCGTATGGAGTTGGGTTGCCAAAGGCGAAGGGTGATTTTGCCAAGGCCGTTCAAGGTGCAATTGCAGCCATAATCGCTGATGGCACCTACGCATCAATCCTCGACAAGTACGGCGCGGCTGAAGGCGGCGTGACTGAGTCAGTCATAAATGGCGCCAAGTAAGTCGTCATCTCACGTTTAAGCGACTAGATTCGCATCCGTGAGTTCAGATTCGATGCAGGGACGTCCCAGAGCAATCCGGGCCGTCCCTGTCCGCCATCCGGGGCGTTGGGTCGCCGCTGCAGTAATTGCCCTCCTTGCAGCCATGGCGATCCACGCCGTCATCACAAACCCGCGATTTGGCTGGGCTGAACAAGCGAAGTACATATTTGATGCAAGTGTGTTCGCTGGGGTGCGCACCACCTTGATGCTTACCTTTGTATCAATGCTGATCGGCGTAGTACTCGGCATCATCCTTGCCGTCATGCGTCTTTCAACCAACCCACTTGTCTCGGGCGCTGCCTGGTTCTACATCTGGGTTTTCCGAGGCACTCCAGTGCTGGTGCAGTTACTCTTCTGGGCCAACCTAGGTGCGCTCTTTCCAACTCTTGGTCTCGGTATTCCCTTTGGTCACGAACTTTTCTCTGCCAAAACCTTCGATCTCGTCCCCGGTCTGGCTGCCGCACTTCTCGGTCTTGGACTTAATGAAGCTGCATATATGTCAGAGATTGTGCGCGCTGGGATCCTCTCGGTGGACGAAGGACAGACTGAGGCTTCAACAGCCCTGGGAATGACAAAGATGCAGACCCTGCGTCGTATTGTGCTACCACAGGCGATGCGAGTGATCGTTCCCCCGACAGGCAACGAGACGATCTCGATGCTCAAGACCACGTCACTAGTGGCGTACGTTCCATATTACGAATTGCTCTTTAAAGTGCAGAACATCTACACCCGCACATACCAAGTCATGCCGATGTTAATTATGGCAAGTCTCTGGTATCTCGCGATGACTAGCATCTTGATGACGGTGCAGTACTACGTCGAACGTCATTTCGCGCGCGGCTCATTGCGCACTCTGCCGCCAACTCCAGTGCAACGATTCCGTACTCGCTTCTTAGGGATAAGTGGTTGATGATGGTCCAACCTCTGCAACCCATGGTGAAAGCCGAGAACGTGTATAAGTCTTTTGGGCGCTTGGAAGTACTCAAGGGCATTGATCTAGAAGTTGCTCCTCGCGAAGTCTTCTGTATTGTCGGACCTTCGGGTTCTGGTAAATCAACGTTTCTGCGATGTATCAATCACCTAGAGAAAATTGATGCGGGCCGACTCTCTGTTGATGGCGAACTTGTTGGCTATCACGAACGTGGAGGATTACTTCACGAGATGCGCGAGCGTGAAGTCGCAACCCAACGCCGCAAAATCGGTATGGTTTTCCAAAGTTTTAATCTCTTCCCTCATATGACGGCGCTGGAGAATGTGATGGAGGCGCCCATGCTTGTAAAGGGAGAATCCAAATCAGTTGTTCATGAACGTGCAATGAAACTTCTTGATCGCGTTGGGCTCGGGGATAAAATCGAAAGTTATCCTTCACAACTTTCGGGTGGTCAACAACAACGGGTTGCGATCGCCCGCGCGCTCGCGATGGAGCCGGCGTTGATGCTCTTTGACGAACCTACGAGCGCCCTGGACCCTGAGTTGGTCGGCGAAGTACTTGACGTGATGCGCCAATTGGCACAAGATGGCATGACGATGATTGTTGTTACGCACGAGATGAATTTCGCTCGCGAAGTAGGTGATGCCCTCGTCTTTATGGATGAGGGGGTCGTAGTTGAGTCCGGACACCCACGCGATGTTCTTGGCAAGCCGCAGCATGCGCGTACTAAAGCATTCCTGTCGAAAGTCCTCTAACTAAATTAGATCGTGAATTATGGGAGAGCGCGTTTTATTTCCAAGTAACGGCGACACCTGCGATGGTTACCTGGAGGCGGTATTGGTGGGATAGTGGTCAACATGAATAGACCCCCGCAATCCAAGACCGCAGTCATATTCGGCTTTATTGCACTCGCCCTCCTGCTTGCAGGATGTGCCACATTCAATTCAACCGGACGTCCAGGAATGATGAATTCATCCTCTCGTTATTACTCCTCGAAGGTGACCTGTTCGGTTCCGGAGAACCTGCCTGGCCAGATTATTAATGTGGAACTAGGTGATATGGGTATGACTCAGATGATGGGTGGTGTGGCCCCTCGGAATTCTCGTATGCGGCTTGTTGCAAATCCAACAACTTTTCCTGCCGGTGAAGTGACCGTTGTGGTCTCTAATCTCGGGTGGCGTGAGCACGAACTCGTTGTTATGCCATTAGGTGAGGGAAATACAGCAGGAAGCCGGGTTCCAAATGCTGAGGGAAGGGTCAACGAGACTGGAAGTTTGGGCGAGGCCTCCAACAATTGCGGAGCGGGCTCAGGTGAAGGAATCGAACCTGGAGGAATCTCTTGGGCCACACTTACGTTGAGCGCCGGCCGGTATGAATTTCTCTGTAATCTAACCAACCATTACGCCAACGGAATGTGGCAAGAGGTCGTCGCCATCGCTTAGGGAATGCACCTACGAACGACTAGATCCTGATTCAGAGGCTACTCGGTCGCTCCAACTCCATCCAGCGATCAGGGTTTTTAAGTTGTCGAAATCCAACAGCCGAGTAAACATCGTGGGCATCGCTTGTAGTCAAGGTGGTCTTCTTAATTTCTAGTTTCTGGGTCCACTCAACGGTCGCCTGGCTCAACCAGGTGCCAATTCCGCGCCCTCGATATGCTCGATCGACGAAGACATCGCATAACACAGCGAAAATTCCGGTATCACTAACGATTCGTGCGACTGCTACTTGCTTCTTGCCCTCGTAGACACCAAAGGGATAGGAATGTTTGAAAGTTCTGGTGACAAGCTCAAGATCCCTCCCTAGCGCCCAGTAGGCGTCCAGTGAGAGCCAGGCATGGATTTTTTCCATATCGAGAAGTCCCTCATCGTCGCTGAGTAAAAGTCCATTCTTCACCTGGTTTAGGAAATTCTTGCTTGCCACGATGCCCCTTAGCTATCTCAATTGTGAAGTTTGCAGACTCTACTACACCCAGTCAGAGTGTTGCCTCTTGGATGTACGGATGCAGCTAGATTGGTTCTAACCAAGCAGGGGCAGGGAAAGAGTGAAGGAGTGCGACATGGGTGAGAAAGTTACCTTTCCAAGTAACGGTGGCACGTGCGAGGGCTACCTGGCGTTACCGCAAAGTGGAAGTGGCCCTGCTGTCATTGTGATTCAAGAGTGGTGGGGACTGGTCGGGCATATTACAAATGTTGCCGATCGATTCGCCAAGGCTGGTTTCGTCGCTCTCGCACCTGATCTTTATCACGGCGTTGTCACAACCGAACCAGATGAGGCGAGGAAGCTGTTGATGGATCTCGCCATAGATAAAGCGGCGGTAGATATCGATGGAGCGGCGAAGTATCTAAGCAACCGTAAAGACGTCGTTGGAAAAGGTGTTGGGGTTATTGGGTTCTGCATGGGCGGCTCACTGGCACTCTGGAGTGCAACTCTCTCACCTGAAATTGTTGCAACGGTTGGTTTCTATCCTGGCCAACCTTGGTCGCGTATGTCACCTGCTTGGGAGAACTATTCAGGTAAGCACGCCATCATTCACTGCAGTGAGCATGATGGTACTTCTGCAGCCCCCGGAATTCAGGAGGCACTCCTCGCAATCCGAACAGCGGGAGGCAGTGTTATCGCATATGACTACCCAGGGACCGATCATGCCTTCTTTAATGATGAACGGAAAGAGGTTTATAACCCCGCGGCATCAACTGTTGCATGGGATCGAACGCTCGCATTTTTCAATGCGCATATTGCTTAAATAGAAAATAGATGATTGCTTCCCCATTCGGGAATTCCCCCTGAGAAATTATGAGGCGTGAGGAATCGCTTCGTTCATCTTTCGATCGTTGCTTTCTAGGATACTGAGGCGGTCGTCTTCACTGAGGCCGCCCCAGATTCCGTATGGCTCCTCAACCGCAAGGGCATGATTTCGACACTGTTGAATCACCGGACATGTGGCGCATACCGCCTTGGCGCGGTTCTCGCGGTTTCGGCGACTTGGACCACGCTCCCCATCTGGGTGGAAAAACATTTCGGATGGAAGATCACGACAGGCGCCCGACTGCTGCCATTCCCATACTTGGGCTACTGGCTTGGGCAACCGGGAGATTTCGGCCATTTTCGAGTTCCTTTCTTGGGGGAGTGGTACCACTCTATAATCGCTTCATAGGTGGTTCAAGTAGAGATCACTGAAAAGTCCATGAGAAATTCCGTAGAGTCCCGAGCCCATGCCAGGAAATCACCTAGATTCTCAAGTGGTGAGATTTGCCCAAGTGCCCGAAGATAGCCTCATGAGCGAGTTCTTGACGGTGGCCGCGGTGGCTCGCCGCCTGGGGATTGCTCCGGCCACCCTGCGAACCTGGGATCGACGTTACTGCCTTGGACCATCGGTTCATGAGGCAGGCAATCACCGACGCTACTCCTCCGGCGATCTGGCTAGGCTCACCTTGATGCGCCGTCTTGTCATCGAAGGCGTGGCACCGTGTGATGCCGCAATTCGCGCGAAGGCCCTGTGTAGTGATGAAACGGTCGGCGACGTACTTGAAGAATTGATTCGCGAGAATCCGAATGGGAATTCAACCCAAGACCTCGTTGAGATTTTCTACAGGGCTGCGTTCACTTTGGATGATTGCTTCTTGGAATCGGGGCTGAAGCAAGAACTGGCACGAAATGGAGTCATTTGCACGTGGCAGGAAATAGTCGTCCCCTTGCTTGTGAGAATTGGTAGCGAGTGGGAGCGAACCGATCAGGGCGTTGAAGTTGAACATATGGTTTCTGAAATAGTGAAAAAAGTATTGTTAGCCGTCGAAGTTCATGAAGCCCGCAACCCGCGTCCGATCTTGTTGGCGGCTCCAAGTGAAGAGCAACATTCCCTGGCACTTTACGCCGTGAAAGCCGCGTTGGCTGAACGATCGATATCTTCATATTTTTTAGGTGCTCGCACACCGCACGCAGCAGTTGCCAGAATAGTGACCCGTATTGCCCCGCCGGTCATATTTCTTTGGGCTCTCCTTCCCGAAAACGGTGATCCTGCCTTCTTCCGTGATCTACCTAAGGTTCGGCCGGCCCCACGCATACTCCTTGGAGGACCGGGATGGAACCTGGATGAGTGTAAAGACGCACTCTTCTCCGCTGATCTGAGATCGGCCTGCGCGGAGATTTCACGGGTTCTAGGGGATTCGCGCTAGCGACTCCGTAACCCAAAAACATTCTTAATATTTCTGTAACGGGCGAGTGGTTTTGATCGTTGAATCCTGTAGATCAACCTATCCTGAGGAGGAACAATGGAGAGAAACAAGCTGATCAGACTTCATTCAGACAAGTCTGCAAATGGAAGGTTTGCGCTATGAATCGCCTTTTTAAGCGTGTAGCGATCTTGAGCGTACCGACTGTCTTTTTCGTTCCGACACTTATCTTGGCTGGATCTTCGGCACAAGCAGCAGATTCCCCAACGTGTGATGGAAAGAAAGCGACCGTAGTGTCGAGTGCGTCCACCATCAAAGGTACTTCAAAGCCCGACGTGATAGTTGTGCAAGGTTCAGGTACTCACACTGTTCTGGCCGGCGCTGGGAATGATCTTATCTGTGGGGGATCAGGTATTGACAAGATTAATGGTCAGGCGGGAAATGACACCGTGGTTGCCGGAGCCGGTAATGATGTGGTTATAGGTGCGGTTGGAAATGACACGCTCCAGGGCGGCGCTGGAAATGACACACTAAACGGCGGCAATGGTACAGACACGCTCGCTGGTGGCACTGGAAGTGACGTTCTTAGCGGCGGAACTGGTGACGACCAGCTAGATGGCGATGAAGGTAACGACCAGCTAGATGGCGGAGACGGTGATGACGTTGCAGATGGCGGTCTGGGCGATGACGAACTCCAAGGTGGCGAAGGCGATGACGAACTCGTCGGTGGCGGCGGGAGTGACATTGAAGATGGCGGACCTGGAACTGACACCGAAGATGGTGCCCCTGAAAGTGACGAGGCGCCTGAGGACAGCAGCGCCGCCACTACTGCCAGCGAGGGCTAACCCAACAATTTCATCGGATTTGGGAGTTCCAAGTCACCGATAGACTTCACGCCTTCAACCGTCGTAGGGGAGGCGAAATGGCCGACAATGAGAAAGTCGTAATGCTCGGTCTGACTTATGACGATGTCCTTCTTCTGCCTGATGCATCCGATGTGGTTCCAAGTGAGGTTGATACTTCTACTCGACTCACTCGGAATATCTCACTTCGGATACCTCTCGTCTCCTCTCCCATGGACACGGTGACAGAATCAGAGATGGCCATTGCCATGGCAAAGGCCGGTGGAATCGGAATCATTCACCGCAACCTTCCGATCGACGAGCAAGTTACGCACGTGAAACTGGTGAAAGGTGTCGGACTGGCCGGCGCAGCGGTAGGTGTCGGCGATGACGGCTTTGCTCGCGCAAAGGCGCTCATTGAGGCGGGAGTAGATGTTGTCGTCGTGGACACGGCACATGGTCATCACCGGGGCGTTCTGGATGCGATTGCCAGAATAAGGAAATATTCGCCAAAGACAGAAATTATTGGCGGCAATGTAGCTACCCGCGCAGGCGCACAGGCGCTTATCAATGCCGGAGTAGATGCCGTCAAAGTGGGTGTAGGCCCGGGTTCAATATGTACGACTCGAGTTGTAACTGGGGTTGGTGTTCCGCAGATTACTGCAATCATGGAAGCTAGTAAGGCATGTGCGAAAGCTGGAATACCCCTCATCGCAGATGGTGGACTGCAATATTCTGGCGATATCGTGAAAGCACTGGTTGCTGGCGCAGATACGGTAATGCTTGGTTCATTACTTGCGGGATGCGATGAATCCCCAGGCGAACTCGTTGAGATTGATGGCCGCAAGTACAAGGCTTACCGAGGAATGGGCTCGCTCGGCGCAATGCAAACTCGCGGCGGGAAGAAGTCCTACTCGAAAGATCGGTACATGCAGGATGATGTTTTATCTGAAGATAAATTGGTCCCTGAAGGCATTGAAGGAAAAGTTGCCTACCGCGGTCCTCTGTCTCAAGTCGCCCACCAGTTAATAGGTGGTTTGCGCCTGGGCATGGGATATGCGGGCGCGGCAGATATCGCATACTTGCGCCGCGAGGGCCGGCTCATTCAAATCACCAGTGCAGGCCTGCAAGAGAGTCATCCGCATGACGTTTTGGATGTGGCTTCGGCCCCGAACTACATCCGAAACAATTAAGGAGTAACCATGAGCGAAATCGAAATAGCACCTGGCAAACGCGCTCGCAGAGCTTATTCTTTTGATGATATTGCCATAGTTCCCAGCCGCCGCACCCGCGATCATGAAGGAGTCTCAACTTCTTGGCAGATCGACGCATATAAATTCGATATCCCAATGGTTGCGGCTCCGATGGACTCCGTGGTTTCGCCAGAAACCGCTATCGAAATCGGCAAATTGGGTGGTCTGGGCGTACTCAACCTTGAGGGCTTATGGACTCGCTACGAGGATCCGCGTATTCAACTTGGTGAAATTGCGTCGATGCCGGATGTGCATGCAACCCGTCGCATGCAAGAGCTTTATACGGCGCCAATTCAGCCAACTCTGATCAAAGAAAGACTCCAGCAGATTCGCGATGCCGGAGTAAGAGTGGCAGGGTCCTTATCACCGCAAAGAACTGCTGATCTCTATAAGACCGTTATTGAGGCAGGCGTAGATATATTCGTCATTCGTGGAACGACCGTGAGTGCCGAGCATGTTTCGTTAAAAAATGAAGCGCTTAACTTAAAGAAATTTATATACGAACTTGATGTGCCAGTGATCGTTGGTGGTGTTGCTACTGCGGTTGGAGCGTTGCACTTGATGCGCGCAGGCGCCGCAGGTGTGCTCGTTGGATTCGGTGGGGGTTCTGCGCATACAACGCGAAAAGTGCTGGGAATCGAAGTTCCTATGGCTTCGGCAGTGGCTGAAGTTGCATCGGCTCGACGCGATTATCTTGATGAATCTGGCGGGCGATATGTTCACGTCATCGCGGATGGTTCTGTTGGACGAAGTGGCGATATTGCCAAAGCCATTGCTTGCGGTGCAGATGCCGTGATGATGGGATCGCCTCTCGCAAAAGCGGTAGAGGCTCCTGGACTTGGTTGGCACTGGGGAAGCGAAGCGCACCACCAAGAGCTCCCACGGGGCGAGCGCGTGGCGGTGGGCACATCCGGAACTCTGCGCGAAATCCTCTTGGGACCTTCTCGAGCATCGGACGGATCAATGAATCTCTTTGGTGCACTCCGCCGTGCCATGGCCACGTGTGGATATTCCGATGTCAAGGAATTCCAGCGAGTTGAGGTACTCATTCATCGTGACTAATCCATCCGGAGTGCTGGTCGTTGATTTTGGTGCACAGTACGCCCAATTGATCGCACGCAGAGTCCGCGAAGCCAGGGTATTTAGCGAAATTGTTCCTTCTTCAATTTCTGCAAAGGATGTCCTGGCAAAAAACCCAGAGGCCATAATTCTCTCTGGCGGACCATCCAGTGTTTATGCGCCAAATGCTCCTGCCATGGATCCGGAGATTCTCAAATTAGGCATTCCTGTTTTTGGAATTTGCTATGGCTTCCAGGTCATGGCTGTTGCTCTCGGTGGCGTGGTTAGTAAGACGGGGAAGTCAGAGTTTGGCCGCACGGAACTCAATGCAGCGACAACCTCAAGAATTTTTGCGTCTTTGCCAAATGTGCAACGTGTATGGATGAGTCATGGTGATGCAGTCACTCAAGAGCCGCCCGGCTTCACGGTCTGTGCAGGTACTAGCGACACTCCAATAAGTGCCTTTGAGAATGAAACGGCCATGTTGGCAGGAGTCCAATTCCATCCAGAGGTCCTGCACACTGAGTACGGACAGGAAATTCTGAGACATTGGTTGGTCGATATTGCCAAGTGTTCCCCTTCCTGGACCTCTGCAAATATCGTTGAGCATGAGATTGAAAAAGTTAGGGCGCTTGTCGGAGAGAAACGCGTTATCTGCGGATTATCTGGCGGAGTAGATTCTGCGGTTGCTGCTGCGATGATTCAGAAGGCAATCGGAGATCAACTCACTTGTGTATTTGTAGATCATGGACTTTTACGCGCCGGTGAAACCGAGCAAGTCGAGAAAGATTTCGTCGCTGCCACTGGCGTCTCACTCAAAGTAGTCGATGCACGGCGGCAGTTTATGGATGCTCTAGCCGGGGTTAGTGAGCCAGAGACTAAACGGAAGATTATTGGCAGAGAATTCATCCGTAGTTTTGAAGCCGCTGCCCGTGAAATTGCAGCCGGCGGCGATGTCGAATTTCTCGTCCAAGGAACTCTCTACCCAGATGTTGTCGAGTCTGGAGGAGGGACAGGAACGGCAAATATCAAATCCCACCATAACGTCGGCGGCCTGCCCGAAGATTTAAAGTTCACCCTCATCGAACCACTACGGACTCTTTTTAAGGATGAAGTACGCCAGGTGGGTCTTGAGTTGGGACTTCCCGAAGAAATAGTCTGGCGTCAGCCTTTTCCCGGCCCGGGACTTGCGATTCGAATCATCGGAGAAGTAACTGAGGAGCGTTTGGAAATATTGAGACATGCAGACCGCATTGTCCGCGAAGAATTAGCCAGTGCGGGACAAGATCGACTGATCTGGCAATGCCCAGTGGTACTCCTGGCGGAAGTTCGCAGTGTTGGAGTCCAAGGAGATGGTCGCACCTACGGTCATCCAATCGTCCTTCGGCCTGTCTCCAGTGAAGATGCCATGACGGCGGATTGGTCAAGACTTCCCTACGAACTCCTTGAGAAAATCTCGACTCGCATCACCAATGAAGTACGAGATATAAATCGGGTGGTGTTGGATATAACCAGTAAACCCCCAGGAACCATTGAGTGGGAGTAAGGCCTCTTAGTTGAAAAAGTACTCTATCTACGAAAGGCTCACACCGTGAAACGTGGAATCTATTTTGGCTTAGTCGTCCTACTTGTCGCCACTCTTTCTGCATGCTCGTCGACACCGAAAAAGAGTGTCGCTACACCTTCGGCTACTCCTCCATCAACGGCTACTCCTTCCGCATCGGCAACTACTCCATCGGCTACTCCTTCCGCATCGGCAACTACTCCATCGATGGCAGCAACAACGCTTGCTTCTGGAGTCGCATGCAAGGACACAACAGCGCTCGGTCACAGTCCAATAACGATTACTCCGCCAAGCACAATGACAAAGGGTCGAATGGGAACATTCACCCTTGTAACAAATTGTGGAAACATTGTTATTGAAACAAATGGAGTTAAAGCGCCGGTAACCATGACTGCCTTAACCGCGTTAGCGACGGGCGGATATTTCAATGCATCCCTTTGCCACCGTCTCACTACGGCAGGTATTTATGTGTTGCAGTGTGGGGATCCAACGGCCACAGGATCTGGTGGGCCAGGATTCACTTTTCAGGACGAGAATTTACCTCAGCAGGTAGCAAACAATTATCCAGAGGGAACAGTCGCAATGGCGAATTCAGGTCCATCAACAAATGGCAGCCAATTCTTCTTGGTATATGCCAACACCACACTTGGAGCTAATTACACCATCTGGGGCAAAATCACTTCAGGACTCAATATTGTAAAGGCCATTGCAGCAGCAGGTGTTGCTGGCGGCGGTTCTGACGGAACTCCAGCTGTCAAGATCGCAATCGAAAAGGTAATCGTTAGCTAGGCGCCGACCAATTAAACCTTGGAAGTGTATTAACCAATCAGGAATAGCCCGACGGCAAAGATGCCGTAAAATATCCCCACGATTGAAATTTTAAATGGGGTGAATTGTTCTGTGCGGAGTAGGGCTAAGAGGTAGACAATCGCCGCAATTGTCACTGCCCCAGAAAGCATCAAAGGTCCATCAAACTTCCACGGAGTAAACAATAACCCGAGTCCAGATGGAACTGTTGCTTGAATCATCATTGCTCCGCTGATGTTTGCCAGGGCTAGTGAAGTCTTACCCTGTCGAATCCAAATAATCGCGTTCATTACTTCCGGGAGTTCAGTTGCCACGGGCGATAGCAAGAGAGCAGTGACTGTTGCCGAAAGCCCTAGCGCTGGTCCCACCCATTCAAGTTGTGCAACAAATAATTGAGAAGTAATAAATATGACTAGGAGGCTTGCCAGGGTTTGGACTCCTATCGCCCATCCCGATGGGACTATCTTTTTTGGTTGCAGTTTCAAGGGCTCTAACTCGGCAGCGCTGTGCTTTTCGGAATCTGCCCTCATCTCTTTGATGAAATAGGCACCGTAAGCAGCGAAGAAAAGGAGTCCGAGCCATGGCTTGAATGAAAAAGCAACAAGCCCAAGCGAAACTTTTACAAGAAAGATCATCAAGAACCATTGCTGATCACGAGGAAGCTGACTCAGGTCCACATCCTTCAATGGTTCGGGCCCATGTTTTTTGTTTAACAAGATATAGCCAGAGACGCCATAAGCAATTGTCGCCAGAGCAAGCGGCCCTCCCATTGCGGCCCCAACTCCAATCTCCTTTGACTCGACCGTGTGGCCCATAGTGACTGCGACTAGAGTCACCACACTCTCAGGCAAGGCAGTTCCGATTGCGGCCAAGACAGTTCCAATGGCAATGGTTCCCATTTCTAGGCGAACCCCAAGCCATTCAACGGCGTTTACAAACCACTCGCAGGCAAGATAAATCGCGATTGCACATGTCAGCAATAAAAGAACGTGAAGAAACATTTCCTAGAGTGCATTCCAAAGGTATGGACAGTAAATGGATTGGTGGTTGCCGAAACCACGGGCAGCGGGGGTGAGCTTAATTGGTGTTAACGATCTTAAAAGCTTCTGCAATTCTGCCTTTCGCAAACCCTGCAGTTTCCGCATTCCGTTCTCCCCACGAGCGAACCATATTCTCCATTTCAGGGTTATGGGCCGTTTGGGAAACATGTGAGTGAAGAGTCGCCATCTTGAGATGAAAGAAATCAGTGATATCTACAAAGTGATCTGGCCGTGCGTGTGAAGTGACCCAAACTTCTTTGACGCGACAGGTCTTTAGGCCTTCTTCAAGCATCTCTGGAAAAGCAAAAGGATTTCGCGCATCCGGGTACACCGCTTGAATTGCCGCCTCACCCGCTGCAAGATGGTCAGGGTGACTTGCACCTATGCGTTCCCAGTTTCTTTCAGGACTCTGAATAACCATACGATCAGGTTGCGCGATGCGGATAGCACGAACAATATCTTTGCGAAGTCCAAGTGTTGGTTCGAGCGAACCATCGCGATAGTTGAGGAAGGTAATGTCAGTAACACCAATAGCTGCACCCGCCGCACGTTGTTCTTTCTGACGCACGGCAGGCATTTCTTCGACAGGAATACCCGACTCTTCTCCGCCTTGATCTCCATTTGTACAGATGCAATATGAGACATGGATACCTTGCTTGATCCAAGATGAGATGGTCCCGGAGGCACCGAAATCAGAGTCATCCGGATGAGCGCTCACGACCAATACTCTCTTGATCTCGCTATCGTCCAACGGTTGCATGCGCTCTCCTTAAGTCAAACAAAACCAGTCAGTGAAGCCTAATAGACTTCACCCCATGACGATGCCTGATCCATTGCTAGACGGGCTGAATCCGCAACAAGCAGCCGCAGTTATTCACGAAGGCGGCCCACTTCTGGTCGTGGCAGGTGCAGGGTCGGGAAAGACACGCGTTCTGACCCGCCGCATCGCTTACTTGATGCAAAGGCGGGACGTAAAGTCCTATGAGATCCTGGCAATCACTTTCACAAATAAGGCAGCGGGAGAGATGAAGGACCGAGTCACCGAGTTGGTGGGACAAGTGGCGCGTTCTATGTGGGTCTCTACTTTTCACTCGGCGTGTGTTCGCCTGCTTCGTCAGGAAGCCACCCGCTTAGGTTATACAAACTCATTCAGTATTTATGACCAATCGGATAGTTTGCAACTGATAAAGATAATTATGAAGTCTCTAAACCGTGACGAAGAAGCCGTCACGCCGCGGCAGATTCAAGCGAGTATCTCAAATGCCAAGAATGAGTTGAAGGGGCCACGAGACTATGCGGGGACTGCCGATAACCCCGTTGAAAAGGTAGTCGCAGAAGTCTACGGCATCTATCAGAGGAGGTTAGCCGACGCGAATGCAATGGATTTCGATGATTTGATAATGAAATCCGTGGAAGTGCTGCAACGTTTTCCGGAAAGTCGAGATCGTTTTCGCTCGCGATTTCGCCATGTTCTCGTTGACGAGTACCAAGACACTAATCACGCCCAATACATACTGATTCGGGAAATTGTTGGGGATGAGAAGGATGGCTTTCAACCCGCCGAACTCTGCGTTGTTGGAGATGCAGACCAATCAATTTATGGTTTTCGTGGTGCGACGATCCGCAATATTTTGCAGTTTGAATTAGATTACCCAAAAGCAAAAGCAATTCTCCTTGAGCAGAATTATCGGTCGACTCAGAATATTTTGAGCGCAGCTAACGCCGTGATAGCCGAAAATCAAAATCGAAAGGAAAAGAACTTGTGGTCAGCGCAGGGTCCAGGAACGCCGCTGGTCGGGTACGTTGCCAGGAATGAACACGAGGAAGCCAAGTTCATCGTCAGGGAAATTCGAAGTCTTAGAACCCAAGGGGTATCTGAATTAGGCGATACCGCGATTTTTTATCGGACCAATGCCCAGTCGCGAGCTCTGGAACGCGCGTTGGCTCTTGATGGCATGCCTTATAAGGTGGTTGGTGGGCAAAAATTCTACGACCGCAAAGAAGTAAAGGACGTTCTGGCCTATCTGCACGTAGTTGTGAATAGAGACGATGAAATTTCTTTGAGACGCATAATCAATTTTCCTGCCAGGGCTATTAGTGAAAAAACCTTGGACATGGTTGATTCGTTTGCACGCAAGACGGACATCCCATTTAGAGAGGCACTAAGTCGGTGTGTCGAAATCCAAGAGCTACGCGCGAAACCCGTAGAGGCTGTTGGTCAATTCTTGGGAATGATTAACGAAATTAGTCAATTGGTCGAAGCTAAAACTAAACCCTCTGCGATTATTGAAGCTCTTCTCACGCGAACTCGGATTATCGAACTATTAGAGAAAACCGAAGATCCTCAAGATGCCGTTCGCATAGAGAATATCGAGGCGCTCATTGCTGATTCGATCGAGTACGAAAATACTCCTTTGGATGAATTAGGGGATGACGAGACTATTTCGCTTGGAGGTTTTCTGGAAAAGGTTTCACTCGTGGCTGACGCTGATGATATCCCCCAGGGGGAGGATCATGGCGGAGTGGTGACTTTAATGACGCTCCACACTGCGAAGGGATTGGAATTCCCGACGGTGTTCCTTACGGGAATGGAACGAGGTGTGTTTCCTCATTTTCGCGCACTTGAAGATAACAGTGAGATGGAAGAAGAAAGACGACTCGCATACGTTGGTCTCACTCGCGCAAAGGAACGTCTCTACGTTACCCGCGCAGAGGAGCGAACCATGTGGAAGGGAGTGATGTCATCTTCGCCGTCTGAATTTCTTGACGAGATCCCACGGGCGGTCATTGAGTGGCGTGAAGTGGAAGAGGCTGACGAATGGCGAAATGCTGCGGCATCACGTAATTGGTCAAAAAAGGGAAACAGTTTTCCGACCACGAAGCGACGAGATATTACAACCCCACCAGCCCGGCCTACTGGGAAAATATCTGCGCCCATCGAACTTGCCGTAGGAGATCGTGTGTCTCACGACACATTCGGGCTTGGAAAGGTGGTCTCCCTGGCAGGGGAAGGAAACAACGCGGCCGTAAACGTGGATTTTGGTTCGCTAGGAGAGAAGAGATTGCTCCTGCGTTATGCACCCGTGGAGAAGCTCTAGGATTACTCCCGTTCGCACGTACATCGATTTGGGAAATGGAGTTCCGCGTGGATCTCTTTGAATATCAAGCTCGCGATCTTTTCGAAAAGCACGGCGTACCAGTTTTAGCGGGCGCGGTTGCAACTACTCCTGATGAAGCAGAGGCGGCAGCTAGAGCCATTGGTGGCAAAGTTGTTGTCAAAGCTCAGGTCAAAGTGGGTGGAAGAGGCAAAGCAGGTGGCGTAAAGCTTGCAGAGAATGCCACCGATGCGCGCGAGAAGGCCGCCGCAATTTTAGGCATGGACATAAAGAGTCACATAGTTGGAAAAGTGATGATCGCCCAAGCTGCCCCGATTGATTCTGAGTATTACCTGGCGATCTTGTTGGATCGATCAAACCGAACATTTTTGGTGATGGCCTCCGTTGCAGGTGGAATGGATATCGAAGCCGTCGCGCGTGATACTCCCGAGAAACTTCTCAAGGTGCCTGTCAATACGATCGAAGGTTTATCAAAATCTGCGGCGCTAAAGATTATTCAAGACGCCGCATTCCCAGGAGACATAGTCGATCAAGTTGCTGACACTCTTGTGTTGCTCTGGGGTGTATTTACCTCTGAAGATGCAACGCTGGTAGAAGTTAATCCTCTGGTAAAAACAACTGATGGTCGGATTATCGCCCTTGATGGCAAAGTCACACTTGATGACAACGCTGACTTCCGCCACCCGGACCACGAAGCCTTGATCGATCGTTCGGCCACTAACGCACTTGAGGAAGAGGCCAAGGCCAAGAACCTCAATTATGTAAAACTTGACGGGGAAGTTGGAATTATTGGAAATGGCGCCGGGCTCGTCATGAGCACCCTCGATGTGGTTGCCTACGCCGGCGAGAAGTTCGGTGGCGTCAGGCCAGCTAACTTCCTTGACATTGGCGGAGGAGCATCGGCGCAAGTGATGGCTGATGGTCTCTCCATTATCTTGGGCGATAAGGATGTCAAGAGTGTTTTTGTAAACGTCTTTGGCGGAATAACCGCCTGTGATGCGGTTGCCAGCGGAATTGTCCAAGCCCTTGAGATTTTGGGCGATCGTGCAACCAAGCCGATCGTGGTCCGTTTGGATGGAAATAATGTTATTGAAGGGCGCAAAATTTTGACGGATGCGGCGCACCCACTCATTGAACAACAAGACACTATGGATGGCGCAGCATCTCGCGCCGCAGAATTGGCGGCAAAATAATGTCAATCTTCATCGATAAGGAAAGTCGTGTCATCGTCCAAGGTATGACTGGTTCGGAAGGAACCAAACACACTCGCAGGATGTTGGCTGCAGGGACAAATATTGTTGGCGGAGTTACACCGGGTAAAGGCGGAATGATCGTCGATATCGATGGGCATCTTCTTCCGGTCTACAACACAGTTCAAGAGGCAGTTGCAGGGACATCGGCAAATACATCGGTTGTCTTCGTGCCACCACGTTTTGCAAAGGCTGCCGTTATTGACGCGATTGACGCGGCGATTCCTCTCGTTGTAGTTATTACGGAAGGAATTCCAGTCCACGATACCGCCGCCTTCTTTGCATACTCACAGAGCAAGGGTGTCACGAGAATCATTGGACCAAACTGCCCGGGAATTATTACTCCGGGCCAATCAAATGTGGGCATCATTCCGGCCGACATCACGGGATCTGGACCGATCGGACTTGTGTCGAAATCGGGAACATTGACCTACCAAATGATGTTCGAACTTAATGACATTGGAATGAGCACCGCGGTTGGTATTGGTGGAGACCCTGTCATTGGGACCACGCACATTGACTGCCTGCGTGCCTTCCAAGATGATCCAGCCACGGAGGCAATCGTCATGATCGGTGAAATTGGTGGAGATGCCGAAGAGCGTGCCGCTCAATTCATCAGTGAATATGTCACCAAGCCAGTTGTTGGGTATGTCGCTGGATTTACTGCCCCTGAAGGCAAGACAATGGGGCATGCGGGAGCAATCGTCTCTGGTTCGTCAGGAACTGCCCAGGGTAAGCAGGATGCACTTGAAGCTGCTGGTGTTCGAGTTGGCAAGACTCCAAGTGAAACCGCGCGCCTCATGCGCGCAATTCTGAAGCGGTAGCACCAATGTTCCAACGTGTCCTGTGGGTCTCGCTGACACAGGCACTGCGGAGCGTCGCGTTAGTGCTCTTACCTACTGCCTTCATTGCACTTGTCGCATGGGCTACTGCCGGAAGTAGTAATGGAAATACTGGCGAGCCTATGAAAGTTGCGGTTTGGATCTGGCTTGCCGCCCATCACGTCCCATTCAACCTGGTTCTTCCACCAGCAGACCAGATTGGTTTCTTCTCTTACTTGCCAATTGGCGCACTCCTGTTCCCGCTCCTCGCCCTTCGCGTCAGTTTTATTCGCGCCAAGGATCGTCTGGAACAGGATGAACGAGCCATTCGTCTCGCGCGACTTTTTATAGTTGTTTTCTATACATCCATGGTGACCTTGTTGGCTTGGGGCACAAGTACAACGGCCGTAAAGCCAGTTCTCTATTGGGCGCCGATTGCCTCTGTGCTTCTTGTACTTTTAGCGACGGCGCCTTGGCCAGCATTAAGAGAGTTGGGGATTTTTAACTCAACGCGCTTTGCTTCGCGGATTATGGCAATTGCAATTGGTGTCTCTTCCATTGTGCTTGGAATTTCTCTGGCATTGAATACGAAGACAATTGAAAACTTGATTGTGGTTTTAGAACCAGGTTGGCTAGGGGGAGTTCTTCTCCTATTGCTCAACATTCTCTATCTACCCAATGCGATCATCGCCACGTTTTCATACTTAGTCGGTCCTGGATTCGCTCTTGGAGCGGGCACTCTTATCTCTCCGCTCACGCATAGAATTTCTGAAATACCTGCCTTGCCATTACTTGGAGCGCTTCCAACGGGAAGGCATCCGTCAGTCATCTTCGCGACAGTTCTAGTGGCCGTGGCTGGGATGCTCCTCTATATAAAAACCCGCAAGAATGGTTTTCGCGAACTTGCGACCGGTTTTATCTTCATAATCTCTAGTGTGGCACTTCTCGCTTTTCTTGCCAGTGGCGCCCTCATGACCGATGCCATGCGAACCGTCGGAGTCTCTCCATGGCAACTTACTGCTGCAATTGCAGTCGAGCTTGGAGTAGGAATTTCTCTCGCGTGGGGGATACCAGCTACTCGCAATTACGTTGTAGAGCGGCGAGGAGCAACCAAATGAAAAAATGTATTGTGATACTAGCCTCAGGAAGCGGATCTCTGGCTCAGGCAATTATGGATGCCGTCAATGATGGCGAACTCGATATTCACATTCTCGAGGTGATTTCAGATAAGCCTGGAGCGCAGGTCTTGGAGAGGGCAGAGAAATCTGGCATCAAGACTTTCGTTCACCCCATGCTTCCTAATCGAGTGGAGTGGGATTTTGAATTAATGCGTCACATTGAATCCCTCAATCCTGATCTCGTGGTGAGCGTCGGATTCATGCGAATTCTTTCGCCGGAATTCGTATCAAAGTTCAAGATGATTAATACGCATCCAGCTCTCTTGCCGAAATTTCCAGGAGCACATCCTGTCCGAGATGCCTTGGCAGCGGGAGTGGCGGTCACGGGAGCCACGGTTCACTGGGTGGATTCCGGCGTCGATTCCGGGGAAGTTATTGCACAAACCGAAGTGGAGGTCTTGCCAGGAGACAGTGAGAGCACTCTTCACGAGCGCATTAAGATTGTCGAGCAAGGTCTCATCGTCGAGACTCTCAAAAAACTTCTACCCACTCTGGAGAGCGACCATGTCTGATCGCAAAAACATCCGCCGCGCGCTAGTGAGCGTTTATGACAAGACCGGTCTTGTCGAACTAGGCACAGCCCTTGCTCAGGCGGATGTTGAGATTCTCTCAACTGGTAGCACAGCCAAGACTTTGCGCGATGCTGGAATTGCCGTCATTGAGGTTGGCGATTACACCGGCTTTCCAGAGATTATGGGCGGAAGGGTCAAGACCCTGCATCCACGTATTCACTCGGGAATTCTTGCCGACCAGTCCAACCCAGAGCACCTTGCGCAGATCGCTCTCCATGAGATTGCCCCTTTTGATCTTGTAGTTGTGAATCTCTATCCCTTCGCTGCGACTATCGCATCTGGTGCCAATTTTGCAGAATGCATAGAGCAGATTGATATTGGCGGACCTTCCATGCTCCGCGGAGCGGCAAAGAATCATGGTTCTGTTGCTGTGATTTGCTCGCCTAGCCAATACGGCGTGCTTCACGAAGCCATAAAGTCTGGTGGATTCACAGCGCAACAGCGGCAGGAGCTCGCTCTCGCAGTCTTTCGTACCACTGCCGAATACGATCTTTCGATTGCCAATTGGCTTGGTTCAGGTGAGAGTGAATTGCCACAGTGGTTTGGGCAGATCTGGCAACAGAAGAACGGGCTCCGCTACGGTGAGAATCCACACCAGGCCGCTGCGATCTATTCAAATAGTGGCGCTTCCAGTGGACTGGTTGGTGCCACCCAACTGCACGGCAAAGAGATGTCCTTCAATAATTACACAGACGCGGATGCCGCCTGGCGCGCCGCTCACGATCATTCGGAACCCTGTGTGGCAATAATCAAGCATGCCAATCCATGTGGAATTGCTATCGGAGCAACAATTGCCAAGGCTCATCAACGGGCGCACGAATGTGATCCGGTTTCTGCCTTTGGCGGAGTTGTGGCAGCGAATCGTGAAGTTGATGTGGAGATGGCGCAGGCCCTTTCACATATTTTTACTGAGGTGGTAATCGCTCCAAGTTATGCACTTGATGCGGTAGAGATTTTAAGTAAGAAGCCATCCATCCGCATCTTGCAGTGTGATGACGGGGTGATATCGGAACGAGAACTTCGTCCAGTTTCGGGTGGGATGCTGGTGCAACAGACGGATCTCGTGGATGCTCCAGGAGATATGCCGGCCAACTGGACGCAGGTCTGCGGTCCAGTCATTTCACCCGAGTTGATGGAGGATCTTAATTTTGCCTGGCGTGCAGTCCGGGCAGTGAAGAGCAATGCCATCTTGTTGGCAAAAGACGGCGCTTCTGTCGGGATTGGAATGGGACAGGTCAATAGGGTGGATTCGGCGCGATTAGCCGTGATACGTGGGGGTGAGAGAGTGGCTGGGTCGGTCGCGGCCAGTGATGCCTTCTTCCCGTTTGCTGACGGCCTGGAAATTTTGTTGGAGGCAGGTGTGCTTGCCGTTGTTCAACCGGGCGGAAGTGTCCGCGATGAAGAAGTAATCGAGGCGGCAAAGAAGCGGAATATCGCCATGTTTTTCACAGGTGTGCGCCATTTCTCTCATGCTTAGTCGCCTAGAGGACTGATAAACCACCAGATAAAGCATTAGATTATGGGCATGAGTGCACAGATACTGGATGGGAAGGCTCTCGCCAGCAAAATTAAAGGCGAGCTCACCAAGGAAGTTTTCGAATTAAAAGCTTTGGGAAGAGCACCCGGACTCGGCACAGTTCTGGTTGGTGATGATCCCGGATCGCATTCGTATGTATCTGGCAAGCACCGTGATTGCCACGAAGTTGGAATTACCTCTATCCGAGTAGATCTTCCTGACTCCGCAACGGAGAAAGATGTTCTCGCTGCGATCAAAGATCTCAACGCTTCTAAGGAATGCACTGGCTACATAGTTCAGTTGCCATTGCCCCGTGGCATAAATTCCCAGAAGATATTGGAGGCGATTGATCCGGAAAAAGATGCGGATGGATTGCACCCACTCAACCTTGGCCGACTAGTAAGTGGCGAAGATGCACCGCTGCCTTGTACTCCTCGCGGGATTGTGGAATTGCTCCGTCATTACGGGGTTGACCTCGATGGGGCTGAGGTCACTGTGATTGGTCGAGGCTTGACCGTGGGTCGGCCGCTTGGTCTGCTCCTCACACGCAAGAGTGAGAACTCCACGGTGACGTTGACACACACCGGGACGAAGGATTTGGTTCGACACACAAAGAATGCCGATGTTGTGGTCGCCGCAATCGGTAAAGCTCATTTCCTCACCGCGGAGATGATCAAGCCGGGAGCGGCGATTGTTGATGTCGGAATATCCCGCACGGAGGCTGGGTTATTAGGCGATGTTCACCCAAACGTGATGGAGGTGGCTGGCTATGTCGCCCCAATGCCTGGCGGAGTGGGTCCAATGACGCGGGCAATGCTCCTCAAAAACGTCGTGGAAGCATGTCGCTAGCCCCGCGTTTCCTCTCTCTTTCGGGTTACACCTTTGTCCTCTTCGGAGTAACCCTCGGAATGCTAGGTGCGGTTCAAATAGGGTCAATTTTGGTTGCGATTGGTATGGCAGGAGTGGGTATGTCCACTCCTCGAGTGAGCACAGTGGGGCGCTTCCTGCCCTTGGCAATAGCGCTAGCGCTCTTCGCCCTGGCGTTAGCGCTTCCCCGCGGGCGGTAGAGTTATCTTGATGTCAAGAGAGTTTGCTACAGACTAAACACTGATGAACGTCGAAGGAGACGAAGATGGGTAAGAAAGTTAGCGTCATTGGAGCAGGTTTCTACGGATCAACAACCGCTCTGCGATTAGCGCAGTACAACATTTTTGATACCGTCGTATTGACAGACATTGTCGAAGGCAAACCAGAAGGAATTGCTCTCGACATCAACCAATCGCGATCCATCGAGGGATTTGAAACAAAAGTTATTGGCGCGACCACGACCGCAGAAGGCGCAGGATATGAAGCCACTGCCAATTCAGATGTAGTCGTGATCACTGCGGGACTTCCGCGAAAGCCGGGTATGAGTCGGATGGATCTCATCGGGGTCAATGCAGGAATCGTCCGTGGTGTTGCAGAGAATATTGCCAAGCACAGTCCCAACGCTGTCGTCATCGTTGTATCAAATCCTCTTGATGAGATGACTGCTCTGGCTCAGATCGCGACAGGTTTTCCAAAGAATCGAGTAATGGGGCAGGCCGGAATGCTCGACACGGCTCGCTTCACGAATTTTGTGGCTGAGAAACTCAATGTGCCAGTGGCTTCAGTCAAGACTCTCACCCTCGGTTCGCACGGTGACACGATGGTTCCAGTTCCAAGCAAGTGCACCGTTGGTGGAGTCCCACTCTCGGAGAAGTTATCTGCGCAAGAGATTGAAGAATTAGTAACCAGAACACGCAATGGCGGAGCCGAAATAGTTGCCCTTCTCAAGACAGGTTCGGCTTACTACGCACCTTCCGCAGCGGCTGCACGAATGGCCAAAGCGGTCATTGAGGACTCAGGTGCAGTCATGCCTGTTTGCGCTTGGGTCGATGGCGAGTATGGAATTTCCGGGGTGTACCTAGGAGTGGAAGCAGAAATTGGCAAGACGGGAATCCGCAAAGTTGTCGAAACAGACCTCTCGGCTCCTGAATTGGAAGCACTCAAGGGTGCAGCCGAAGCCGTGCGCGCCAAGCAAGCAGATGTACAGAGCCTTTAAATCCATCGACGAATTGAGAGCAGAAGAAGATGACTAATATCAATAAAATTAAGGTGACGGGAACCGTTGTCGAACTTGATGGCGATGAGATGACTCGCATCATCTGGCAGTTTATTAAGGATCAGTTGATTCTGCCCTACCTCGACATCAATCTCGAATATTACGATCTTGGCATTGAACATCGCGATGCAACAAATGACCAAGTAACCATTGATTCAGCCCACGCAATTCAGAAGCACGGTGTAGGAGTGAAGTGCGCGACCATCACTCCTGATGAAGCTCGTGTGAAGGAATTTGGTCTCAAGCAGATGTGGAAGTCTCCCAACGGAACAATCCGCAACATCTTGGGTGGCGTAATTTTCCGCGAGCCGATCATCATCAGCAATGTGCCTCGCTTGGTTCCACAGTGGACCAAGCCAATTGTTATCGGCCGTCACGCCTTCGGAGACCAGTACAAAGCAACTGACTTCTTGGTACCCGGTGCCGGCAAAGTAACAATGACTTTCACTCCCGAAGATGGTTCAAAACCAGTGGAGTATGAAGTCTTCGATTTCCAGAGTTCGGGAATTGCCATGGGCATGTACAACGTCGATGCATCAATCCGCGATTTCGCGCGCGCTTCTCTAAATTATGGATTGAAGCGCAACTATCCCGTCTTCCTTTCCACAAAAAACACAATCCTCAAGGCATACGACGGACGGTTCAAAGATATCTTCCAAGAAATCTATGAGGCAGAGTTCAAAGCAGCCTTTGAGAAGCAGGGCATTACTTATGAACACCGCCTCATCGATGACATGGTGGCTACTTCTCTTCGCTGGGAAGGTGGGTATGTCTGGGCTTGTAAGAACTATGACGGCGATGTTCAATCAGATACCGTTGCGCAGGGTTATGGCTCACTTGGTCTGATGACTAGTGTGTTGATGAGTCCAGATGGAAAGACCGTTGAGTCCGAAGCTGCTCATGGAACCGTCACTCGTCACTATCGCCAGCACCAACTAGGAAAGCCAACGTCCACCAATCCCATCGCATCGATCTTTGCGTGGACTCAGGGTCTGGCGCACCGCGCAACATTGGATAACACTCCAGAGTTAGCACGTTTCGCTGCCACTCTCGAGCGTGTATGCATCGAGACCGTCGAGTCCGGCAAGATGACTAAAGACCTAGCAATTCTTATTTCCCCAGATTCTCCATGGCAGACCACCCAAGAGTTCTTGGCCTCTATCGATGAGAATCTTCAGAAAGCAATGGCATAGTTCTTCTTATGCAGAGTCCGACGTGCGGAGCAATCGCGCTCGTTGGATCTGGCGAATATTTGCCAGTGATGACTGCACTTGAAGGTGAATTACTTCAAGCGGCGGTCGCACGCGGCAAAAGTCCGCTCTTTGTTCAATTGCCGACGGCAGCAGGTGCAGAGAGTGATGACCGCCTTAATCACTGGCATCAACTTGGCAAGGCACAAGCTGACCGATTAGGAGTGGCGAATCACTCCCTTCCTCTTTATAACCGCGATGATGCTTTCAACGTAGATTTTACGGAACTTCTTGAAAACGCGGGGCTAATCTATTTGTCGGGTGGCGATCCTCATTACTTGGCGACGACATTGGATGACACACCTGCCTGGAAAGCAATTCTCAATGCATGGAATTCTGGAGCATCATTGATGGGATGTTCGGCAGGTGCCATGGCGATGGGTAGCGAAATCATTGCCATTCGTAAATCTCATGTCACCCGCGGTTTAGGACTATTGCCGAATATCCAAACGATTCCTCATTACGATCGCTTCCTCGGGTGGATTCCGGACCGTGTTGCTTCAACGATTATGCGGGTTGAAGACGGTACCAACTTGATTGGCATCGACGAGAACACGGCGCTCATCCGAGATGGTGCGCAGACTGCATGGAGAGTGTGGGGAGAAGGGAAAGTCCACCTGCTAAATAGATCAGAACCTCATTCATTCGAGGCTGGAGCAGAATTTAGTTTGTAGACATTCGCTGGCGGAGCACGCAAGAATCTTTATCATCGATGAGAATCTCGAGAACACGACGACTCAATGACAGAGTTTTGGATGGGTGTTCTTGACCGAAAATTAGGGCTAATTGTGCGGGCGGCAGAGGGACACACACAAGCCGCCTTGCCCAACCGATTGTCTCTAATTCAATGTCCATTCAGGCGAACGTCGAAACATTATGAAGTCTTTGTCATGTGCAAGGATGACGAACATGGAACTTCGGACTCCACGCCTTATCTTGCGTGAATTTACTCTTGAGGATTTCTCTGCGGTCCACACTTATGCTTCGGACGAAATTGTGACTCGATATACGGACTGGGGACCTAATTCAGTCGAGGACACAGAGGAATTCTTCCGAGAAACCCTCGCCGCCACGCTGGCCGAACCACGAGACTCCTACCTTTTTGCTATCACGATCAATCAAAGCCCGGTAATTGGTTGTGCCCGACTTGGCGTCGTAAGTAGGGTCGATCGTGTGGGAGACCTCGGCTATCTGCTGAACGCCAATTTCTGGGGGCAGGGCATCGCCACCGAGGCGACCCAACGTCTTCTAGCCTTTGGATTTGGCGAACTCGGCCTTCACCGAATCTTTGCAACGTGCCATCCCGACAATATTGGATCATCGCGCGTGCTGGAGAAGACGGGATTTAAACTGGAAGGATGCTTGAAGGATGACAAATTGGTCCGAGGCGCTTATCGAGACTCGCTGCTATACGCCATTTTGGAGAATTCCTGACGTCAGCGGATAGCCAAAAATCCGAATGCATGGGTTGCATTAATGACTAGCCGTATTTCCGAGTCAACTTCCATGTCAGCAAACAACGGCTTCTATGATTCATCCGTCGTTATGTTACGAATCCGATCAATGTCATCATTCTGTAGCATGCCAAATCTCAGCAAAGCGTCCCTTCCAATACCTTTCCGGGACTGAAAATAAACTTCTCTGCGCCTAACTTCCCCGCCTTCGTTTAATGAGTAGGCAATGGAAGCCGTTCCCAAAATCCCATAATCACCAATCCCGTATTCAGGTTCTAACCATTCGAGGCTGAAACCCTGTCCTGCATGAACATACTTCGGGAACGAATCGTGAGCGTCCGCGAACTGAAGGTCTGCCCGACAGGCCCTACCTGGACCATCTTGCGTCACCAATACCCCGATCTCTACCGCCACCGCCCGAACCCAAACGTTTACGCTTGATACCAAATTAAACCAAACGGCTCCGTTCGTGTGGCGGTTGATCTTGATCTCAAAATCAACATTCATTTGTGCCTCAGCAACGAGAGCCGAGCGAAGAGAAGCTTCTGCTGCCGTTCGCGCCGATTCAGCCGAATCCCTTGAAGCTTCTGCGGCCTTTCGAGTTTCCTTGGCAATAGCAAACGTTAGCCACGCGTAAATCGCGGTTACCAACAGCAGCGCGATCGATATCAGCACCATGGGATCCACTATGTCTCCTGACTCGTGATCGACAATCCCGCCGAGGAAAGTGCCAACACAAACAGTACTGCTAAGACCCCTCGTGGCTCCCAAAACTAAACAGGGGTTGCATTAACGATTAGTGGGGTTCGCCATGTTGCTGATCCGAGCAACACCAAAGTCCCTATCTGAATCCCATCCATTTTGGATTATCGCCGTCGGCGCTCGAGAGACTGTATGGGAGTGCCCGCAAGAACGAAGACCATTCATGCTTCTGATCATTTGCTTGTTCCCTGCCTGTAAACGCAACCGCTTCCCTCTCTTTGAGGCTTATTCGCGCTTAACGTCAAGACACTTTGTGGTCTAATTTCAATACTCGGGCAATTCGGCCTTCATTTAATGTGTAAATCCAGATTACGAATATTGCACCGCCTGAATTACAAAGCACATCATCGATATCCGCAACTCGCCAAGTCCAAGCGAAATATTGATAAAACTCGACCCCCAGACTCATGCATAAGCTAAAAAGGAGGGTATGAAATATTTTGCGCCGGCTATTGAAAAGAATCAGATACAACCCAATCGGTACCATGACGGACAGATTTCCAAATAATTGAATCATTCTGTGTTTTAGCGGTGTGCCAGAATCTGACAAATTTTCCGCAATAGTTTTGAATGGTACAAAATTGTAATGACGGGGGTGGCCAAGTGATGGAATCGTCGGAGTCAGGAGATACTTGTAAAGCAATCCCAGATAGACGATAAGGCCAAGAGCATAGATAGCCCTGATCATTTGCGGTCTGGACAATGCCTGTATCCCCTAATTTCGCTTAGGTGCCGAACAGTACCTTCCGCCGGAGTGTGAATGAGGCCCACCACAGGGAGCCGACCGTAGAAGGTGACCTCCCAGTTCTCCCTTTAACGAGTTGGGAGATGGGGTTGCATTAATGACTAGCGGGGTTAGCGAAGTTGTTGTGCGAATGTGTCTCAAGTTCTCTGCAGTTGATACACGATTGACAGATCAAGCGATGGCTCTTATCGCATCCACGCATGTGAGTCAGTCGCAGATGTTCAAAAATCCGGTAGCGCCCGACCTGACCTTGAATGTCTCGACATGTCCAACCTTGTCTCGGAACACCGCAACATCACCTGAGATGCTCAGAGTTCCGTGCTGAAAAGGATTGCCCCAGCCAGATGGGGCGTTGCCAGAGCCATCGTCGAGGACTCCGCCGACACGTTGAAAGTATCTGCCATTACTACGTAGTTCATTGATGCCGCAGTGCGTCATTAGATCAAAGGGCACCAATTGAATTGGCTTTGCTGTCGCAGTTCTAACAGATGTCTTGGCGGGTCCTACCTTTAGTGAGATTGCCAGACCAGCCGTTACCGCTAGTAACGTGGCGCCCAGAATAGTTAAAGAAATTGTCTTCCATGTCAGTTCTCGTTTCATAGCATCTTCCCTGCAAAAGTTTCTATCGTAGCTAGATGAAGCTGCATAGCATTACCGAGTACCCGGAAAAGGCTTGGGGTCAGATGGATCCATCCCTTCGCACCAGTTCCTTCAATTGCCCCGCAGCCACCCATGTGGAGAATGATGGGCGTAATAACATATTTTGGAATAGTAAAAACGAGTCGATAGGTGAGACCTTGGTCAGAGGGGCAAGGAATGGCCCAAGTCCGCATATCGGGCGGTATAGCACAGATAGTTTTTGCCACGGCACGGACGGATGCCGCATTACTCACTGACACTACAGATGGAAACGAGAAGACCGTGGGGTTCATAAATGTTCCACGGCGAACGGTAAGCGTCGTTACTTTATTCGCCACCGTGCACAGCGACAATGAACTCGGCATGGTTTTAGTCTGTGAAGTGGAAGTAGTAGTTATTGCATCCAACTGGGCCCGTAAGGACGCCGAACCCAGGTAAGCAATATATGCCGCGAAGTCAGCGTGAGTAACAACTACGCCGCGGCAGCCATCTCGATTCACCTCGATGATCGTCAACTTCGATCCTGTCGTGGAGCGAATAATCGCTATGTCAACGGCGCCTTGCCCAGCCGGGCACGAGGTCACAATATTGTGGCCATAGACCTCGACCACTGATTTGAGTTGGCTAAGTGTGTGCATCAGTGCGACAGGTGCCAAGGGCAGTGTGATATCTGCGACCAGCATTAGTTTGCTTTCAGCGTTTACCCATCGATATCTGCACAGACGCATAGGCCCGGGCGGTGCGTCAGGGATCCGACCCCCGGACTCATTGGCCACTCTGGGCTGTGCGAGTTGGGCAAAAGTTGCATCGCAAGCGGGAAGTTTCGAAACCGCCACCGCTGTATGAGAAGGCACCGCACATCCGACCAGCATGATGAGAACCGCTGTCGCTCCACTAACCCGGCGAACAACTCTCATGGACTTGTTCCAACATCCATGACTTTATATGTGCTGCCCACTTTCACAATGCTGAGAAAATTGGTCTTTCCAAACTCATTCGCTTTATGAACAACGATAATCGACCAACCAGCGCTAGCCTCTTTAGGAATGAATCCAGAGTAAGCGCCTACGGAGGATCCAATACCGTTTGAGCAGGGCCTTATCCCTTCTGCAAACAGGGCGCGATTAGCTTCTCCCCACATAGTGACTTTCACAGGGAGTAAGTTGCGATCTTTATAGTAATTTTCCGCGAGCTGGATCATTCCGGGAGTGAGGAGGCTCTTCTGATATGGCGTGTTACAGCTGGGCAACACGGAGTTCAGGTACTTATCTGCCGTTAGATTATTGAAATCACTCCAGACTAGACCTCGGGGGGTTCTCAAGCAGATCAGCATTCCACCGCTTATGCCTGGCTTGTTGGTGGCTTCATTCTCCAGGGTGCAGTTGGCACCAATTTGTGTTCCAAGTATGACCTTAACCAAGACTTGCACTTCTTTTTTTGTGTTGTTGTAATCGGCCTGGCTGAAGACAATCATTGAGAACATTGCGATAAGTACCAGGTTGGAAACTAACAACGGCAGGTACCAGAAGTTCCTCTTAGTGGCTTTAAGGTGATTCCCAACGAAGAAGGATCCGACCACCAAGGCTATGAAAAGTAGCAATCCGATGGATCTACGGCCATCCCAGGACGGAATTGGATAAAAGCGCTTTTCGCCAAATGAATCACGCTGATACGAGATCAGTATTGCCAACGTCCAAGCCCGGAGAACCCACCAAACTGGCTTTACTTGATCAAAGGAATTGAGGAGATGAGTGCCGGTTGATGAACGGGAAATACTTCTCTTAAGTCGCGCACTGAATGACATCATCACATCCGTGATCGACTTACCGAGGGCGCGAAGAATGAAAATCACGATGAGAAATGCATATAGGAACAGTACCGAGAAACCGAAAATCGTAGCTCTTTGCAAAATGTTATTGACAGAATTGGAAATGGTAGGCCAAATGCGAAATGGAACTGCAAGGGCAATCATCACCAATAGAGCCGCATACAGAATATTCTTGCTACGTCTCTGTCCGGCCTTCGGAAGTGGAGATGTGTAGCCGGCGGCCTCTAGCCATTGATTCGCGAATAGCGCGGGATCTCCTAGGGCTTCAACTGGACTGAAATCAGCGTCATCCGCTTCAAGCCTCTTGGCTTGGAGAATTTCACGGATCTCATTAAGGATGTCTGCGCGCTCATCATCTCGGACAACATTCAGACTTAGTTCAACCTGCGAAAGATAATTGTCAATTTGGTTTTCGTGATTGCGCGAAGTGCTCATCTCAGCCTTCCTTAGTTCTTGCGATTCGAACGACCGCCTTCATGGCACCAACAAATTGATCCCACTCGCTAAGCCCCTTAAGCAAAGATTTACTTCCAGCGTTAGTTAGCTTGTAATACTTGCGGTGAGGGCCATCTTCCGACGCCACGACATAACATGAAAGTAGCCCAGAAGAATAAAGACGACGAAGGGTTCCGTAGACTGAGGCTTCAGCTACATCGGTAAGTCCGAGTTCGCGCAAACGCCTTACCAGCTCATAGCCGTAGCAATCCTCTTCACTTACAACGCAGAGAACAGCTACATCCAACACGCCCTTAAGAACTTGTGAACTATCCACGCATCTCCACTTCCCACGGTACTATGCAAAGTATAGTAGATCACGGTAGATTCCGCGTCAACGCCGCTTCGCGGTGGCAACAAGAAGGGAACGATGACGACGTCGATTGCAGAGTTGGCCATATCCACTAAAGGTCTGCGTAAGACCTACCGCAACCGCAAGGGAATTCACGTTGCGGTACATGGCCTAGACCTTGATGTTCCCGTCGGTGGAGTGCATGGATTCTTGGGACCGAACGGATCGGGCAAGACGACGTCGATTCGAATGCTGCTCGGATTGGTTCGCGCGGACGCTGGCACTATGAGCATCTTCGGCCACGAAGTTCCCAAACATCTGCCTGAGGTGATTGCTCGGGTTGGCGCCATTGTCGAGTCGCCCAAGTTTTTTCCTTCCTTCAGTGGTCGTAAGAATCTTCAATTGCTAGCCGAGGCTATTGGTTGCCCCCGTGGGATTGTTGATCAAGTTTTGGAGCAAACAAGTCTGGGTGAGCGAGGCAAAGACAAGTACCGGACTTACTCCTTGGGTATGAAGCAGCGGTTGGCCATAGCAGCCACACTTTTGAAGGAACCCGATCTGCTCATCTTCGACGAACCAACTAATGGACTAGATCCAGCGGGCATCCGTGAAATCCGAAACACGATGCGCGCACTGAGCGATCAAGGAAAAACTGTTCTGGTCAGTAGTCACATCCTCAGTGAGGTCGAACAGGTAGCTGACACGGTCTCGATCATCGGCCACGGCAGACTCTTGGTGTCGGGTCGAGTTGCCGATGTGATTGGCAATCAGATTGCGACATCTGTGCGAGTAGGAGTTGCCGATCTCATTGCGGCGCAACGCATTCTCATCGAGGGCGGACTCCTTGTCCGCGAAGACGGGGGATTGCTCGTGGTTGATGGGATTGCCGATGGTGCAGAGATCACCAAACGCTTGGCTGCGCATGGTCTTTTCGTAAACGAGTTGACACCTGTGCGCGCAGATCTCGAGTCGGTATTTTTGCAGTTGACTGCCGATGAAGGACTCGAGTCCTGGGGCGGTGAAAAATGATAAGGCTAACTAAAGTTGAACTGCGGCGTCTGTTCTCGCGCCGACTCACCTCTCTTGCTTTGCTTGGCACCTTGGCTGTTACTGGGTTGATATTGTCCGATGCCTATCAGCAGGCTAAACCCCTGAGTGGCCAACAGTTGGCATCCCAAAAGGCCCAATTCGATCAGGCACATCAGTCATGGGAAGCAAACGGTGTTCGGCAACGCAAGGAGTGCCTGACACAACAGGCCATTGCTCAAAAAAGCGACCCGAACCTCAACTACCGATGCAACGACATGGAACCCAAATGGGAGAACTGGGGTAAGCCGAAGGTGAAGTTCGGTGAGTTGATGCACTCGATACTGCTCAGCTGGTCCTATCTCATCGCATTTATCTGCTTCCTCATCGGCGCAGGTTTTGTGGCGGCTGAATTCAGTAGCGGTTCGATGGGTAATTGGTTGACATTTGAACCGCGGCGGATACGGGTCTATGCGAGCAAGTTGGCGGCCGTCGGGTTGGGATTGGTGCCGGCAATGCTGGCGTTGCTTGGACTGTTGATCGGTGGCGTGTGGCTGATCACTGCGCATTACGGTTCCACCGCCGGCACGACTTCCAAGATGTGGACTGACCTCAGCTTTATGGCGGGACGCTCACTCATACTGGCAGTGGTCGCGGCCGTAGTCGGGGCAGCTATGGGTACGTTGTTACGCCACACTGCTGCGGTAATCGGTATTGCGTTGGGCTATTTGGTCCTCGTTGAAGCGATCTTCGGCCGCTTGCTTCAAAGAAGTGCACAACCTTGGTTGCTGAGGCTCAACATGGAGGGATGGTTACAACACGGCACCCAGTACTACATCCAGACCTGCAAAACCGACAGTCAAGGCAATTACCGTTGCGATGGTGTCGAAAAGCTTCTGGGGTTCGGTCATAGTGCGGCGTATTTGGGATTCCTGGTCGTGCTTGTCATTGGCTTATCCGCGGTGGTCTTCCAACGGCGCGACGTTAATTAAATAGAACGGAGTCACTTTTTCTAGAACTTGATTGGTGTGAATCTTGGGTCATTGTACAAAAAGGGAAAGGAAAAATGACCCGAAATATCTCGGGTCATTTCCTCGCCAATCAGAAGTTGGGAAAAGTATGTCAGTCATTTGCGTTACTCGGAGTAACGATTGATTGGAACAGGATACCCGCTTCATAGATTTCGCGCCTCGAAAGGGCACACAAAAACTGTATTGTTGGATCTTGCGCCCGAAGGGATGAAACTGGGCACCGGGAGTCCACCCTGACGTTGAGTTAGCAGCGGAGTAGGAGTTTTCTTGCACTTTGGCCAACGGACCTAACTAGTCGCTAAGGGAGAATCTGCCCAAGATTCTTAGTACACATCACCATGGCTACCTGCGGCATTATGGATTTGCGCGTTCCAAACCCGCGGGTCTCTTAAGAACCGAAGTTCGAGACAAAGGCCAAAGCAGGAAAATTGCTCTTCCCACAACTTCATTTACCGGAACGAATCCGTTGTTTTGATCATCTCGATGGAACCGAGAATCACCGCTATTACCTCGATGATCTCCCATGACCCATATTCGCTCTGAAGGGACAACCACATTGAATGCAACTTCACTTGGTTTATTTCCAGCGTAGATATATGAGGACTCGTCAAGCTCGTGCCCATTAACCGTCAGATTTCTTTTGGTTGTGCAACAGACCACATGGTCTCCTGGCATGCCAATAACTCTCTTAATCAAGAACTTCTTTGATGAGTCTGGAAGAACCCCAACATCGGTTAGAAGAGTCTTGAATAAATGAATTGCCCCTGAACCTTTAGGCGTACCGTCGCTTCCAAGCCAGCCGGCAGAATCATGAAAGACGACAACGTCACCACGTTGGATTCCGTTGCCAGTAATGGTTCCTAGTCGATTAACACTAACTCTGTCACCAACGTGAAGTGTGTTTTCCATTGACCCCGAAGGAATGTAGAAGGCTTGCATCAGAAATGTCTTAATCAAGAATGAAATCCCAAGCGCAACGATTAGGAGCAAGGGGACTTCAAGGAGTTTTCCTTTCGTCGACCTGCGAATGCGCATAAAGATAATGGTACTGCGATAAGTTGATATCGAACGTGATAATCTGCCGAACAGTGGTCACAATAGGTCAACTAGAAATGAAGCCGTCAACTCTCTGGGCAACGGTAGAAGAGTTGAGTAAGGTCAATGAATGAGACGTTTATTGGTTCTTAGTATTTGCGTCGGAGTTGTCTTCACCTTTTCACCTAGTGCTAACGCAGCAGCGAAGGTATTCAAGAACTGCACAGAACTAAATAGGGTTTATCCAGGAGGCGTTGCACGTCTAGGTGCTGTGAATGCTGGAGGCACTACCAAGAAAGTGCCTAAGTACAACAAGGCGCTTTACCTAGCCAACAAGAAGTCAGACCGTGATAAAGACGGGATTGCCTGTGAGAAGTAAAGCAACGTCCTTTCCGTTTTAAGATATGGGGAGCTTCCAACGAATCAGGGCTTGCCTCAAAGGGTGACATCAACGATTGGTGGGGTTACTCAGGGAAATTCCAGGCCAACAACGAGAAACTTATAGGCGCTTCAATAGTTTTTCGTATGCCTCGGATCCAAGATTTTCCTGGGAAATGTGAACACTTCTTGAACTTACGAACGTCACGCGATTTTTATATTCGTATAACTCAGGAATTGCGGTAAACCATCCCAATTTGTTTCTACTCATTATTATCAGTGCGTCTCGCTTCATGGCTTCGCTAACCAAGTGGAAAGAGTAGCGTTGTGTTTCAAACGTATAGGGGATCGGATACCAAGACTTCGAATTGTATGCATGAAAATTAATCAAAAATAGACCCGTTGAAACTCTTTCCAGAGACGTTTCATGAACAACTTTTCTGATTCGAGGTATCAGCCAATCGCCTTCCATTTGAGGGTTGTCCGGTGAATGCACCCATGTTAAGAAGGAATCGGCGGATTCATGTTTCAGATTTCTTAGATTACGATTTGCGTACTCAGAGTTAGTTCGATAACTAGGATCAGTCTCTCTTTTGTTTATCCCCGGATTTGCCAGCAAAACAAAGACATTTGCATTTGGATCTCCCATATACGGGTATGGTTCGAGATGCTCGGCCAATCGATACTCCTCGCGAGTCTCAATCCCTCTATTGAATGCCAGAGCATGATCCTTATCTAGATCGTGGAATTTTGGCGCGTTTTTTTCGGGGTTAAAAGTTAGCCATGGATTTTCCATTTATTCCTAAACCTTCCGTGTTCCAACCATGCTTGTAGATTACTGCCAGTTCTAAGGCTCACCCCTCTATACGCGCGCACCGCCCCAAGAGAATCGCAAACCGGCAGAGTTCCCAAAAATATGAGCCAGCCCCGATGAGGCGTATCAACGATCAGTGAGGTTCCCGAGTTGAGCCCTACAAATTTAGGTTTGAGTTTAATTTGAATTACTAACTGAATTCGACTGAGTTTATAAACTCTATACAGAATAGGAAAAGCCCTGGATACTTTTTCCCATGGGTAAATTCGGCGCACTAGTAGATTATTTCATGCCGTTCAGGGACAAAAGGAGTTTCTCCCGAGCGAAAGTCGAAACAAATGTCCCGGGCGGACATCTGTTTCCGTTTCTTGAAACGGACTCGCAATCAGGAATAGATGTACTGGAACCCCAAATGAACGTGGTGAATCAACCCACTTGGAAACTGATCTTGATTGTTGCAGAACGCTTGCAGACGGAATCCGGCAACTTTCGTCTAACTCAAATTGTCAACGGCGTTCAGTAACTCGATCCCGACCGAGCGTGGTCCTCGATTCAACCAGTTGTGCAGGGCATGACGGCCAACGCTGGAAAGGGGCCACCAAGCCCTTGCGGTCGACCGTTAGTGAGAGTGAGTCATGGCGTATATCGCCTCGGCATCGCAGTGCCTGAAGTTGAGCCCCGATCAACGAAAGTGCCACGCCCCTTTGCTCAGACGCGCGCCTCGCATTCGAATGTCAAAGGTGTCAACGAGATGGAGCGCCGAGTTGCAGGCGTTATCGATGAATTTGCTATTTGCCTTGAAACTTACGACCAACAATTACCTTTCACTCGCACCGGCCAGTACTCCCTGCATCGCGCGACCATCGACGGGCGACGATCCTTCACAAGCGTGCGCGATGCAATTGAGGATGAAGTTTTTCTTCGTGGCTTTCATCAGACGTTGTACGCCTGGGGAATTGGCAAACGAGCCTCTCGACTGGTGTCTCTGCCTGAATTCCGTGACCGTTTAAGTGACTGCGGTGAGGAAATTGCTAATTTTGAACACCTTCGTCTAGATGACCCAGAGCTCGACATATCCCTCACCGCTATGCGGCTTTGGCGACTAATTGAACGTCTAGCGGTGGTGCAGAACGTATCTCTCATCGTTCCAGGCACAAAGACACTTCATCACTTGCTACCCGACCTCGTCCCACCGATGGATCGGGCTTGGACAGGCGCTTTTTTTCAGTGGTCAATGGGGGCACCTGCTTATGAGCGGTCAACCTTCATTCGAACTTTCCGATCCTTTGCCGAAATCGCACAAGCGACAGACCCTTCGGAATTCGTTGGAGAAGAGTGGCGAACAAGTCTCACGAAAGTCTTGGATAACGCAATCATCGGCTATTGCAAACTTCATGACATCGCGCCTAGGGGCTCTTGAGATTTGTTAATTGGCACCAGAATGTTTCCCTGCAAGGGGTTGTAATAACGATTAGTGGGGTTGCCCAACTTGGCCGGACTGGGCTCGCGTTAAGGATGGTCTATTTTTGCGCGTTTTCTTTAGACTATTAACAACGGAAAATGGTCGGCTTGTTCAAGACAACGACTGCTACCTTAATCTTCATGAGCGAGAAACCTCCCGACTACACATTGCGTGCAGCAACCGAAGATGACGCATCCCAAATTGCCAAGTTGCTCAAGGCCATCGGTTGGTTTTCCTCCTTGCGAGACCTTTCAATCAATGATGTCGAACTTCTAGTGCGAGAGCACCTCCATCTGCTGGTGGAGAGTCCGATGAGCACAACGCTGGTTGCCATTACGAAAGAAGGAGACGTGCTGGGGTACAGCAATGTTCACTGGCTGACCAATTTATTCATGTCTGGACCTGAGGGCTATGTATCCGAACTCTTTCTCCAATCTGACGCTCGCGGTCAAGGCCTCGGTAGAGCCTTCTTGGATCACCTGGTGGGGGAGGCCAAGACACGTGGTGCTATTCGGCTTTCGCTCCTGAATGGCAAACATCGAGAGTCGTATGAACGAGGCTTTTACACGAAGAATGGATGGGAAGAACGGCCTCAGATGGCGAACTTCGTGTACTGGGTCCATAGCGACCTTTAGCCTTGCGTCCGAACAAGTTGCATTGACCAATGGGGGTGTATTAACGACTAGTTGGATTGCCCAAGACAGTGAACGCGAACTTAGCGCAGAAGTCGTTCTCGCACGATAAGTCCGTTATTCAGTTGATAGACAGCAATGTGGCGCTCTGGCTCTGTTGTCCTTCCAGTCACCTGTTCTTTTTGTGCAACGAATGATCCAACTTCCCATCGTCCCAGTGGTTCTACGTGAAGTGCTGGATAGGTCTCGAACATTGGGCCAGTATGGTTGCGAATCCCCAGGTGGCCGTTGGCAAGAACTCGGTCACTGCCATCTTCGATCGTGGCTTTTGGGTCATAACAGGCAACGATGGCTTCAAGATTATGCGCATTAAGGGCAGCGAGGAGACGATCAATAACGGTGTTCATTAGGGGTCACCATAACAAATTCGTAGGCGCGTGCGAAGGGTTGCACGTTGAGGAAAAGCAAAGAGACCCGGTAGGTGACCGAGTCTCTTTGCCTGCCAATCCAGCGTGAGTCAAAGTATGACAGAAATTTAGGTCACTCGGAGTAACGAATGAATGGTCTTCATAGGGTTGCATTAATGACTAGCGGGGTTGCCCAAGATGCTGAACGCACAAATTGGAAGGGCCCCGAGTTTGAACTGAAACCCAGAAGTTGGAGACGCAATTAAGAGTCCCGACCGAAGGGGTTCAGTTCATTACGCAGAGTTACAGAAAAGACCCAATTGATTACAGCGAAGTCATTTCTTTTAAATAAATGATTTTTCACCTCATTTGTCATTGAAGTAATTACAAAGTGGGTGTAAAAATAGAACCACCTCGAGGCAAAACCTCGAGGTGGCCGTCCCTTGTTAGGACTCGTTGTTGGTTTTACCACCACCATGGCGCGTTCGATGTCTTTCTATTACTAGAAAAACAATACGAACCACGCTTACGATGAGAGTAAGCCAACTGTGAATATCCATAACGGCCTCCTTCCTCGAATTTCCTCACGGTCGTGAGGAAATCATGAGTTCAATTGGTCCGATGACGGATCGGTTGAACTCTCGAGGGAGCAGACTTTGGGACGCCGTGACTGTAGAAGTGTTTAACTAGTTGGAATGTGAAGCGAACTCTCAGTGTGCAAATAGCTTGCTTGTGAAGAGAAAAAGAAGACCTCGGAGAAATAAAAACTGCCCTCGATCACAGCGATTGAGGGCAGTTTTCTTAATGCACGTTACTTGAGGCGCTCACCTGTTGCTGCATCGAAGAGGTGAATTCCTGATGGATTTGCAACGACGGAGATCGTTGAACCTGGTTTTGGTGGATTCTTAGGATCCCAGCGGACAATTACTTGAGCGCCCTCATCGGTTGCGTTTGCAAACTTCACGGTTGGATCGGCTGGTTTGCCGTAAACAAATGCATCGGCACCAAGTTCTTCAACAACCTCAACCAGAACATGAAATCCATCCGCTGCAGGAGTGAATCCTTCGGGGCGAATTCCAACTGTTACGACGTTGCCGGCACTTGTTGGAACTGGAATGGAGAGAGCTCCCAACTTGGCCACTCCGCCAACAACTGGAGCAGTCAGCAAGTTCATCGCGGGAGAGCCAATGAACCCGGCAACAAATGCGTTGGCAGGATTGTCATAAAGATTTCGAGGTGTATCAACCTGTTGCAAGAGGCCATCCTTGAGAACAGCAACGCGGTCGCCCATTGTCATGGCTTCAACTTGGTCGTGGGTTACATAGACGGTGGTGATTCCGAGGCGACGTTGTAGTGCGGCAATCTGTGTACGTGTGGCTACGCGCAATTTTGCGTCAAGGTTGGAGAGTGGTTCGTCCATCAAGAAGACCTGTGGTTCGCGGACAATGGCGCGACCCATGGCAACGCGCTGACGTTGTCCACCTGATAGAGCTTTTGGCTTGCGCTCTAGGTAGGGCACAAGATCGAGAAGTTTTGCCGCCTCAAGAACTCGACGCTCACGTTCTTCCTTGGGGGTTCCGGCAATCTTGAGTGCGAAGCCCATATTCTCCGAAACGGTCATGTGTGGGTAGAGCGCATATGATTGGAAGACCATTGCAATATCGCGATCCTTCGGGGCCACATTTGTTACATCGCGGTCGCCAATAAGAATGCGTCCGTTATCGATTTCTTCCAGTCCGGCCAACATGCGAAGTGAGGTTGACTTGCCGCAACCTGATGGTCCGACAAGAACGAGAAACTCGCCGTCATTAACGACGAGGTCTAATTTGTCGACTGCGGGGGCGGTTGTTCCGGGATAGATACGTGTTGCTTTGTCGAATACGACAGAGGCCATGACATGACTCCTTCTCCGGGCAGGTACGTGCCCGACGGTCCGTTGGATGAAGGCACCTCGCCTACCCTCGAGGATTCCCAAGAAGTAGCCGAAGTCGGCGCCGCAGACAGAACTCCAGCGCTGCCGTGAGGCTACGGCATGGACGAGGATTTAGGGAAGTGGGCACCTGAACCCCGATACGCTTTCACTCATGAACCTCGCATCCTCAGGCCGCTCGGTCCAGGGACTCTTCACCGATATTGGGGTTGTGGCCTTCTTCATCCTCCTCGGATCCCTCTTCGTCGCGGCTGAGATCGCGCTCATCTCATTGAGAGAGAGCCAAGTCCGACAGATGGCGCTCAAGGGGAAGCGGGGGCGCCGGGTCGCCGCGCTGACAGCCAATCCCAACCGCTTTCTGGCTGCAGTCCAAGTGGGGGTTACGGTCTGCGGATTTCTCTCGGCTGCCCTGGGTGCCGAACGCATTGGTAGTTACGTCCAACCGTGGCTGCAGGAACGAGGTTTTTCCCAGGGTTGGAGCAATGCCATATCTCTCGTGGGTCTTACGCTGATCATCGCCTATTTCTCCCTCGTCTTTGGGGAGTTGGTTCCAAAGAGACTGGCGCTTTTCCGCACGGAGACAATCGCTCTGGGGGCGGCACCAATTATTGATGTTGTGGCGATGTTTTTCCGCCCGGTTATCTGGTTACTTTCCCATTCCACCAATCTCATTGTGCGAATCTTTGGAGTTGATCCGGAGGAGCAGCGGGACCAAATGTCGGAGGAGGAATTGCTCGATCTCGTTGCCGGGCACGCTGCCTTGACGGATGAAGAGCGAGACATTGTTGAGGAAGTGTTCAATGCAAGTGATCGTCAGGTCCATGAAGTTATGGTCCATCGGACCGAAGTGGAGTTTCTTGACGGGTCACTCACCGTCGGAAAGGCGATCGCGCTCGCGGTCGACCGCGCGCATTCGCGTTACCCGGTTGTCCGTGGATCTAGCGATGAGGTTATAGGGTTTATACATGTTCGAGATCTTCTCGATACCTCTTTGGCTGGTAGCGGCGAGAAGATTCAAGAGTTGGTCCGCCCAATTATGTTCTTGCCTGGGACAAAAGGAGTTTTGCCCGCTCTCACCGAGATGCGTCTGCAGCATCAACACCTTGCCATCGTTCTGGATGAATATGGTGGAACCGATGGCATTGTGACTATGGAGGATCTCGTCGAATGTCTAATCGGAGATATTCAAGATGAGTACGACACCGATGAAACGGAGTCGGGGCGAAAATCTCGCACCGGAGATTTTGAGGTGGATGGTCTTATTTCCATTGAGGATCTACAGGAGTTGACTGGGTTAGAGATTGCTGAGGGCCCATACGAGACCGCGAGTGGTCTTGTGATGCATTTTCTCGGTCATATTCCAAAAATCAACGATGTAGCGGATATAGATGCGGCGCGGATCACAGTGCTCACCATGGAAGGCAACCGCGCAGGAACCTTATTGATCTCACCGATTCCCTCAGACGTGGGAGAATAAGGCGCATGACGCGCAAAAGAGTCTTATCTGGCATTCAACCCACGAGTGAATCATTTCATCTAGGAAATTACCTTGGTGCGGTTCGACAATGGGTGGAGTTCCAAAATGATCACGATGCTTTCTACTGCATCGCTGATTTGCACGCCCTTACTGTTGAGACTGACCCCGCGGTACTTTACGAAAGAACTCTGCGATCGGCTGCGCAACTTATTGCGATCGGCATCGACCCAACGAAGTGCACTTTCTTTCTACAATCCCACGTGGTCCAACACAATCAGTTGGGTTGGGTCATGGAGTGTCTTGCCGGATTCGGTGAAGCTAGTCGCATGACACAATTCAAAGACAAATCATCCAAGAACGGAACCGACCGAACTGTCGTCGGACTCTTCACATATCCGATGTTGCAAGCCGCTGACATTCTGCTCTATCAAGCACATCATGTACCTGTTGGAGAGGATCAACGTCAGCACATCGAACTTACGCGGGATTTGGCAGGACGCTTCAATTCTCGTTTTGGTCAGACATTTCAACTTCCAGAAGCGTACATTCTTAAAAGTGGTGCAAAGATTAACGATCTGCAGAATCCACTCGCCAGGATGAGTAAATCCGCTGCTTCGAAGCAGGGTGTTATTGAGATTATGGATCCACCCGAAGTTAATGCCAAGAAAATAAAGAGTGCAGTCACGGACACGGGTCGTGAAGTGCGCTTTGATGAGAAAGAGAAGCCAGGGATAAGCAATCTGATCACAATCCACTCCGCGATTTCGGGTCGCTCGATTGCCGAAGTCGAAATGGAGTTCGAGGGCAAAGGTTATGGAGATTTCAAAACCGCAGTCGCTGATGTTGTTGTTGAATTCCTTAGCCCCATCCGCCAGCGCGCCTTGGACCTGCTGGACGATGAGCCTGGACTCCTAGCAATTCTGCATGAGGGTGCCGCTAAGGCGCGTATCGTGGCAGAGAAAACGCTGGAAGATACCTATAGAAATATGGGTCTAGTGAGATGAAATTTCGCGTCTTCGCGCTTTCGCTGATCGTTTTTGCACTGAGCGTGACGACCCTTGCAACTACGTCCCAGGCTACCCACATCCTCCGGATTGGCATTGCCTATGAAATTGGCGGACCGGGTGATCATGCTTTCAACGATGCTGTTGCCGAGGGAATTGCTTTGGCAAAGAAACGTTTTCAAATTCAAGTCGCCGCCACCGTCACAACTGGTTCAGAATCTGATCGGGTACTAAGGCTTAAGAACCTTATTGCCATGGGTGCGGGACCGGTAATCGCCGTCGGGGGCGGATACGCGGCTGCCATCAAGGAGGTTGCACAACTTTATCCAAACCATCAATTTGCTATGGTGAATGATGCAACCGTTGACCTTGTCAATGTTGCGTCACTTATTTTTGCAGAAGACCAGGGTGGTTATCTTGCGGGTGTTGCCGCGGCATATGCGACCAAAACTGATCGTATCGGTCTGGTTGGAAGTTCAACACAATCAAAAAAGTATGAAGTAGGTTTTCTGGCGGGCGCCCGCGCCACTAAAAAGGGTTTGACCTTTGGTATCAAATATTCAAAGGATTCTTGGGGTGCGGCAGCTGCTGCGATGGTCGCAGGAGGCGCTGATGTAATTTTCCTGACCACTACGGGTTCGGATTCCGATGTGCTCGACGCAATCGTTAGCGCGAATAAGGATGGTGCGAATGCGGGCTTGATCGTCGTAGAACCAGACCAATACGTAACCCTGACCTCTGGCACAAAGAAATACATACTGGCATCTGTGATGAAACGTGTGGACAAGGCGATTGTAGATTTTATTTCTGAAAGCGTCGCGGGGCGCTCAGTGGCTGACGTTCTGGATCCGAAACTTGGCATTTATGGACGCAAGTACGGAATCCAGAACGGCGGTATTGAAATCTCGCTCTGGTCTGCAAGTCTGGCAAAGTATCGCAAATCTATCTACCTGGCCGCCCTCAAGGCGGGAAAACTTTCCAAATAGGGGAAAATCTTTACCAAGTTGTTACATTGGATGAGGGTTAATTCTCGGTATTTTATGGGCTATTTCCTTTTGCCGTACTAGGGTTAGACCCAATCAATCCCCACAAAAGATATGGGGTTTTTGGAGGAACATTGAAAAAGTCATTGCGTTATGGTGCCCTTTTAGCGGCTACCACATTGGCAGTTGGCATAACCGTGGCTCCCATCGCCACTGCTGCAACCAAAGTAAAAGCCTGTCTAGCTCTCGACACTGGCGGCGTGGATGACAAGTCATTCAACGCCTCAGCATGGCGCGGGGCCCAGAAGGCCGCTTCAGGCTCGGTTTCGGTTAAGTACCTTGCGGCACAGTCGGATGCTGACTATGCACCGAACATCAAGAAGTTGGTTGATGAAGGATGCAATGTCATCATCGGCGTTGGCTTCTTGATTAATGATGCGATTGTTGCTGCTGCAAAGGCAAACGCTGGTACAAAGTTTGCAATCATCGATCAAGATGGCTTCGATCATGGTCCAAATTTCGATAAGTGGCCAGGAGATTCTTTCGCAAACCTGAAGGGTGTTCAGTTTGCAACCAACCAATCTGCCTTCCAGGCTGGCTATCTCGCAGCAGGTTTCTCTAAGACAGGAAAAGTTGCGACATACGGCGGACTTAATATTCCACCAGTTACAATTTTTATGGACGGCTTCGCAAAGGGAGTTGCCTATTACAACAAAGTTAAGGGCAAGAGTGTTGTTGCACTTGGCTGGGATACCGTCAAGAAGGACGGAACATTCGTAGGTGGATTCTCTGATCAGGCCAAGGCATTGCAGATATCTAAGAACTTCGAGCAACAGGGTGCAGATGTAATCTTCCCAGTTGCCGGTGGACTAGGTGGAGCAACTGCAGGACAGTCAATGACTGGTAAGAAGTCAGTGACTATCTGGGTTGACTCTGATGGATTCGTCCAAGCCCCTCAATATCGGTCAGTACTTTTGACCTCTGTTGTCAAGGGTGTCGACACTTCCGTATCGGCTGTCATCAAGGATGTTGCAACTGGCAAGTTCACTTCCAAGGGCTACATGGGAACATTGGCCAATCGAGGAACCTACCTGGCTTCATATCATGACTTGGCAAAGAAGGTTGCTGGCAAACTTCAAAATGAAGTTCGCCAACTTGGCATCGCGATCAAGACTGGAAAAGTTAAGGTCGACTAGTCAGGAAGTAAATCTTCATGTGAATCTTGCTGTGAATTAGGATTCATATTTTGAGGCGAAGGCGGAGCGAGTCTGCAAAGACCCGCTCCGCCTTTCTTTGCCTTAATGCATTTAGACGGTAGATTGACCGTATGTCACTTGAACTTCGCGCGATCACGAAGAGTTTTGGACCACTCATCGCAAATGACGGAATTGATCTCAAAGTAGCCGACGGTGAAATTCACGCAATTCTTGGCGAGAATGGTGCAGGAAAATCCACACTCATGAACGTTGTGTACGGTCTGCTCAAGCCGGACTCAGGCACCATTCTGGTTGATGGAAAAGAGATTTTCATCTCAAGTCCCAGCGATGCTCTTGCGGCAGGTATTGGAATGGTTCACCAACATTTCATGTTGATTCCAGTTTTCACTGTTGCCGAAAACATTGTGCTTGGACACGAGAAGACCAATAAATTCGGAATATTGGAACTCGACAAAGCCAAGGAAGAGATCCGTCGGGTCTCAAAGGAATTCAATTTTGATGTCGATCCGGATGCACTCGTGGAGAATCTCCCCGTTGGAATTCAACAGAGAGTGGAGATCATTAGAGCCTTGATTTACGAAGCGAAAGTTTTAATCCTGGATGAACCAACGGCTGTTCTCACTCCGCAGGAGACGGATGAACTATTGAGAAATATGAAGATTCTTCGAGATAAGGGCACGTCGATAGTTTTCATTACTCACAAACTTCGTGAAGTCCAGGAAGCGGCAGACAAAATCACAGTTATCCGTCGCGGCAAGGTCGTCGGTACGCCGTCGCCCGATGAATCACAAGAAGAACTCGCCTCAATGATGGTTGGCCGTCCGATCTCATTGGATGTTTACAAGAAAGCCGTCTCTCCAGGAGCGCCGGTGCTCACGGTTTCTAACTTGAATGTTCGGGATATCACCGGTCGTCGGTTGGTGAAGAACATCTCTTTTGAGGTGCATGCCGGCGAAATTGTGGCGGTGGCCGGAGTCCAGGGGAATGGTCAGAGCGAACTAGCTGAGGCGATCGTGGGGCTGCAAGAATTTGTCGAAGGGAAAATTCTCCTAGATGGGAAGGACATCACCGCTGCATCAGTACGGGAGACGCTCCGTGCGGGTATTGCTTACGTTCCTGAGTCTCGTGAATTGGATGGGTTGATCTCGTCCTTCTCTGTCGCGGAGAATCTCATCCTTGATCTGCATGATATGCCTCCATATGCCAAGGGGCTGTCGCTTTCGCCGAGCGTCGTTGCTCGTGAGGCAGAATTACGAGTAAAAGAATTTGATGTACGACTCCAGAGTATTCAAGATCCGGCTTCATCGTTGTCAGGAGGAAATAAACAGAAAGTAGTTTTAGCCCGCGAACTCTCCCGTCCGGTGAAATTGGTGGTTGCTTCTCAGCCAACCCGGGGTCTTGATGTCGGGTCGATTGAATTCGTCCACCAGCGAATTGTCGCTGAGAGAGATTCGGGTCGCGCTGTTCTGATTTTTAGTACTGAGTTGGATGAGGTGAGCGACCTCGCGGATCGCATTGCGGTGATGTATCGCGGCGAGATTATCGCCATAGTTCCCGCCACTACTTCACGTGAGGATCTTGGCCTGTTAATGGCGGGCGTCCACCCAGATGAGAAGAGCGCCTAGATGCGAGGGTTAGCGAAAAAGGCACTACGAACCATCGCTCTGCCAGGGCTCGCCTTCCTATCCGCGCTATTCGTCAGCGGATTGCTCATCGCATTCTCTGATCCGAATGTGTTGAAATTGGCCAAATCGCCGCTCACCTTTCTCAATGCAGCAGTGACGGCGGCGGGTAGGGCGTACCGGGCTCTCTTTGAGGGCGCAATTTATGATCCGAATCTTGCGCATCCCAATTTCTTTAACGGCCTATATCCGCTCTCTGAAACTCTGGTCTCTGCATCTCCACTGATACTGACTGGGCTTTCAGTTGCTCTCGCGTTTAAAGCGGGCCTTTTCAATATCGGCGCACAGGGACAGTTTATTTTCGGTGCTATTGGAGCCTCTGTGGTGGGATTCAAAGCCGACCTTCCGGTTGGGATTCACGCAATCGCAGCAGTACTCACCGCGATGCTCTTCGCGGGATTATGGGGTGGCTTTGTCGGGTTATTGAAAGCCAAAACTGGTGCCCATGAGGTAATTGTCACCATCATGCTCAACTATGTCGCAAGTTATTTTCTTCTCTGGCTTCTCAGCACAACTCCATTCTTACGGCCGGGCCGACAGGATCCGATTGCTCCGCCAGTTAAGCAGAATGCGCAACTGCCTCACCTTGCTGGGGAAAGTTTGCGAGTAAATGCGGGTCTGCTCATAGCGCTAGCCGCAGCCGCGGGGATTTGGTGGTTGCTCAATCGAAGCACGTGGGGCTTTAGATTCCGCGCAGTTGGGGCGAATGCAGCAGCTGCAAAAACCGCCGGCATATCTGTCCCATTAGTTACGACAATGGTGATGGTTATTGCCGGTGCACTGGCTGGACTTGGCGGGGCGGTTCAAATCCTTGGAAGTGAATACGCTCTCACCGCTGGGGCAGGAGGAAGTTTCGGTTTTGATGCCATCACAGTTGCACTGCTTGGTCGAGCAAATCCGATCGGCACAGTTTTCGCGGCCCTTCTCTTCGGTGGACTTCGCGCCGGCGGATTGACCATGCAGGCCAATACCGAGACGCCGATTGACCTCGTGCTCGTCATTCAAGCACTGGTGGTGCTCTTCATTGCTGCACCGGCTCTCATAAAGGGGATCTTCCGAATTAAAGAGTTGCAGACCGGTACTGGTGTGGTTTCTAAAGGATGGAACGGCTGATGACTCAAGTTGAAGTGCTCTCCTTATCCGCGCCAGAGCGCCGTCGCCGTCGTGGGGTCATCACGATGTTTGCCCTTGCAATCGGGGCTTTTCTCAGCTTTGTCATCATTCCCAAGCAGAATGAGAAAGTCACTTTCGGTTTTGTGATGGATCGAGAGTGGGTCTTCTTCCATGAGTGGGTAGTGAGTTCAAAGACCGGATCACTTGGTTTTGCAATCCTCGCGCTTGCGGCAACGATCCTGGCTTACTTGCAGTTCCGGGCGCGTAAGACGATTCGTTTCGCTAGTGCCATTTTCGGGTTCTCATTCTTGATGTCTTTTCTCTGCTGGGCAGCAAGTGGGAAGTTCATTCCTTTTACTGGTCTGCTTCAAGGCGGTCTGCTCCTTGCGGTCCCACTTGTATTTGGAGCGATGGCTGGAGTGCTCTGCGAGCGCTCTGGTGTCATCAATATTGCCATCGAAGGACAACTGCTCGCCGGTGCTTTTGCATCAGGGGTGCTCGCGAGTTTGACGCAGAACACGATGATGGGATTGCTCATCGCACCATTTGCTGGTGCGATGATTTCATACCTATTAGCTGTCTTCGCCATCCGATTCGGCATCGATCAGGTCATTTTGGGTTTTGTGCTCAATGTTCTTGTCATCGGTCTGACTGGTTTTCTTTACAAACGACTTCTCATTCCATACCAAGACACCTGGAACTCCGGACCAATTCTTTCGCCAATTAGAATTCCGATCCTTTCCAAGATTCCCGTACTTGGTCCGATATTTTTCGAGCAGACGATCATCGTCTACCTGATGTATCTCATCGTGGCACTGATTCATGTTGGCCTTTTTCGTTCTAAGTGGGGGTTGCGGATGCGTGCGGTTGGTGAACACCCCACCGCGGCCGAGAGCGTCGGAATAAAAGTGAACTCAATCCGATTCCGCAATGTCATTCTTGCGGGGGCAGTCGCTGGACTCGGTGGCGCATATTTCACGATCGGAGCGGTTGGTCCGTTCGGCAAAGAAATGACGGCCGGTAAAGGCTTTATCGCGCTTGCCGCGTTGATCTTCGGTCGCTGGAGTCCGTTAGGCGCAGTCGCCGCAGCCTTGATTTTCGGATTTGCGGACAATCTGCAGGGCGTACTTTCCATCACTGGTACTCCAATTCCATCTGAATTCATGTTGATGGCGCCATATATTGCAACGATTATTGCGGTCTCTGGTTTTGTAGGTCGCGTGCGCGCGCCCGCGGCCGATGGAATTCCGTATAGACCAGGAGACGCGCACTGATGGCGCCCGGCATGGAAATTGACTGGAACCACTTACATTCACTTGCGACTTCGGCAATGGAGAAAGCCTACGCACCCTATTCCAAATTTTCAGTCGGCGCCGCAGCCCTAGTCAATGATGGACGCTTTGTCAGCGGATGCAATGTAGAGAATGCAAGCTATGGAATCACGCTCTGCGCCGAATGCGGGCTAGTTTCAGATCTCATTCTCACGGGAGGCGGAAAGTTAGTGGCTCTCTATTGTGTGGATTCGCATGGAGATGCTTTGATGCCATGTGGCCGATGTCGCCAACTCTTGATGGAACATGGCGGTAACTCACTTCTCATCATGACGCAAGAGAAGGCAGTCCCGCTCTCAGAATTACTTCCCTGGGCTTTTGGCCCAGAGGAGATGACGCGCCGTCATGATTGAACCGTTTGCTGCTGTCGAAATAATCGCGGCCAAGCGTGATCGGCACGAGTTGAGTGATGCACAAATTGATTGGGTGATCGCTGCCTACACCAACGGCGTAGTCGCCGATGAACAGATGTCAGCATTGCTGATGGCGATACTGCTTAACGGCATGACTTCTCGGGAAATCTCGCGCTGGACCCAGGCGATGATTAATAGCGGGTCAAGGATGGATTGGTCGGGGCTTGATAGACCGACCACTGATAAGCATTCAACCGGGGGAGTTGGCGACAAAATTACTCTTCCACTCGCACCTCTGGTTGCGGCGTGTGGAGGTGCAGTACCCCAACTTTCTGGACGAGGGCTCGCACACACAGGAGGAACTCTCGATAAATTGGAGTCGATACCCGGTTGGCGCGCTGCCCTGTCCAACGAAGAAATGCTTTCAGTATTGAGAGAGTGCGGGGCAGTTATTTGTGCGGCGGGCCCAGGGCTTGCTCCTGCCGATAAAAAACTTTATGCACTCCGCGATGTCACCGCAACGGTTGAGGCAATTCCACTGATCGCCTCTTCCATTATGAGTAAGAAGATTGCAGAAGGAACCTCGGCGCTTGTTCTGGATGTGAAGACTGGCAGTGGTGCATTTATGAGTGACCCACAGCAAGCTGGGATTTTGGCACGCACCATGGTCGAGCTCGGTGAAAATGCCGGAGTTACCACTCGCGCACTTGTCACCGCCATGGATGTTCCACTTGGTCTCACGGTCGGGAATGCATTGGAGGTTCGTGAATCAGTCGAGGTGCTCTCAGGTGGTGGACCTGCCGATGTGGTCGAACTTACCTTGATCCTTGCCCGCGAGATGATCAGTGCGGCAGGAATTGTTGGGAAAGATCCGGAAACTGCCCTGCGGGACGGAAGTGCCATGGATGTCTGGCGGCGGATGATTAAAGCGCAAGATGGCGATCCTGATGCACCCCTGCCTTGGGCGCGCGAGAAACACCAACTCCTTGCAACTGCACAGGGTCGCATGGTCGGCATGGACGCCATGCAGGTGGGAGTGGCCGCGTGGCGACTGGGCGCAGGGCGTTCGAGGCAGGGCGAGAAAGTGCAAGCCGGCGCTGGGGTCCAACTTCATGCCAAACCAGGAGATGCGATCAAGATTGGTCAACCCCTCATGACTCTTCACACGGATGAACCCGAACGCTTCGCTCGCGCTCTTGAGATTCTTGAGGGATGCATAACGATTATTCCTAATGGTGAAGTAAAACGACTACCTTTAATCGTGGAGAGAATACAAAAATGAGCGAGATGGCAAGGATTCCAACGCCAGAGCAGATTAAGAGATTGCCGAAAGCGCTCCTGCACGATCACCTGGATGGCGGATTACGTCCGCAAACGATTATTGATATTGCCGGCGAGATTGGATACACCGCCCTTCCAACAACGGATGCTGAAGAATTGGCGACGTGGTTTCACGAATCGTGCGACTCTGGCTCCCTAGTCAGGTACCTCGAGACTTTTAGTCACACAATTGCAGTGATGCAGCGGCCGCAAGACATCGTACGAGTCGCGCGCGAATGCGTTGTTGATTTAGCAAGAGACGGCGTCGTTTATGCAGAAGTACGTGGAGCCCCAGAATTGTTTACGGAAAAAGGATTGACGATGGCTGATGTCGTCGAATCTACTCTCGAAGGTTATCGACTAGGTGAGGCCGAAGCGCGAAAAGAAGGATTTGAGATTCGCGTCGTCTCCATTCTCTGTGGAATGCGCCAAAATGATAAATCCCAAGAAGTAGCAGAACTTGTTGTTAAGTACCGTGATGCGGGTGTAGCAGGTTTTGACATCGCTGGCCCGGAAGATGGATATCCGCCAAGTGATCAGCAAGAGACTTTTGAATACTTGCGCAGAGAGAACGCGCATTTCACCATTCATGCGGGTGAGGCCTACGGACTTCCATCCATTTGGGAAGCGATCCAACTATGTGGGGCCGAGCGACTTGGACATGGAGTGCACATCATGGATGACATCGACCTTTCAGGTTCCGAGCCACGGCTCGGCCGGCTCGCCTCCTATATTCGCGATCGTCGAGTCCCATTGGAACTGTGCCCAACCTCCAATCTGCAAACCGGTGCGGCAAAATCGATCAAGGAACATCCCATTGGCAAACTCGGAGAGATGCGTTTTCGTGTCACCGTTAACACGGATAATCGTTTGATGAGTCAAACTTCGATGACAAAAGAAATGTCTCAATTGGTCGAGGCTTTCGACTGGACTTTTCAAGATTTACAGCGAGTCACAATAAATGCCCTAAAAAGTGCCTTTATTCCCTTTGAAGAGCGGTTAGCCATTATCGAAAATGTGGTTAAACCTGCTTACGCCGCTATTGCTTCAGAATAAGTACTAGACCCCAATGGGATGCCAAATCGTCTTGGATTCCATGAAGGCAAGAATTCGTTGTGGTGATTGCTGAGCACTAAATGCATGGAATCGCTTGAGGTTCTGAGCGCCGGCTATCTTCATGTCGGCAACGAGTGATGGATCATCGATACCACTCACATCGAGAGCGTCAATATCCATGTGCGAGGCAAACCAAGGCGCAAGTTCTTCTTTTTTGCCGGTGAGAATATTGCACACACCGTTTGGAAGGTCACTTGTTGCAAGGACTTCAGCGAAGGTGATGGCGGACAAAGGGGCGCGGGTGCTAGCCAGTGCAATGACGGTATTTCCAGAAACAATCACTGGAGCGATCGCATCCACTAGTCCGATGAGACTTCCTGACTCTGGAGCGATCGCGCCGACTACACCGATGGCCTCGGGGATAGTGAAGTTGTAGAAAGGTCCGGATACTGGATTTGTCGCACCGGCGATCGAGCCCAATTTGTCACTCCAGCCGGCATACCAAACCCAACGATCGATCGCGGCATGAACTTCCTGCAAAGCCGCGTTGACGGAGATGCCATCTAGAAGAGAAATCTCTGCCGCGAATTGATCGCTTCGCCCCTCTAGCATCTCTGCAATCCGATAAAGAATTTGTCCCCGGTTATACGCCGTTGCACTTGACCAACCGTCTTGCGCCGACCTGGCGGCGAGTACTGAATCACGCAAATCTTTGCGTGAGGCAAGGCACGGGTTTGCAACGAAAGTACCCTCGCTCGAGTGAACTTCATAGGTTCGCCCTGATTCACTGCGCGGGAAGGCACCACCAATAAATAGTTTGTACGTCTTCTTCACTTCCAGACGATCACTCATTTTCGCCACCTACTTCCATGCTCTTGAGATAAGCAGTCAGACCATGGCGCCCGCCCTCGCGACCCCACCCAGATTCTTTGTACCCACCAAAAGGACTGGCCGGATCGAATTTATTGAAGGTATTTGCCCAAATGACACCCGCTTTGAGCCGCTGCGCCGCCCAGAGAATTCGCGACCCTTTCTCGCTCCAGATGCCTGCGGAGAGCCCATAAGGCGTGTTATTGGCCTTCTCTATGGCTTCAGCAGGAGTGCGGAAGGTAAGGACTGAGAGGACTGGTCCAAATATTTCCTCTTGGGCGATGCGGTGAGCTTGAGTGACACCCGTGAAAATTGTGGGTGGGAACCAGTAGCCGGTTTCCGGAAGCGAACATGCAGGACTCCATCGCTGGGCACCTTCTGAATCGCCCGCTGCGCTCAACTCTTCAATCTTGCCCAGTTGCTCGCGTGAGTTAATGGCTCCGAGGTCTGTGTTCTTGTCGAGGGGATCGCCGACTCGAATTTTTTCCATACGCAATTTGAGTTTTGTGAGTACTTCATCCGCAATGTTCTCTTGAAGAAGCAAGCGAGATCCTGCGCAACAGACATGTCCTTGATTGAAGAAAATACCATTGACGATCCCTTCAACACATTCATCGAGTGGGGCATCATCGAAAACAATATTGGCTGCTTTACCTCCGAGTTCGAGGGTTGCCTTAACGGAAGTGGAAGCGATCGCGCGCGCGATTGATTTGCCCACTTCAGTAGAACCAGTAAAGGCAATCTTGTCGATGCCTGGATGATTCACGAGAGCGGCACCCGTCTTGCCGTTGCCGGTGACAATATTTACAACCCCTGCAGGAAGTTCAGCTTGTTGGCAGACTTGCGCAAAGAGAAGTGCAGTCAGTGAGGTTGTTTCTGCTGGCTTTAGAACCACTGTATTTCCAGCGGCGAGGGCGGGTGCAATTTTCCACGCGAGCATGAGTAGCGGAAAATTCCAGGGAATGATCTGGCCGGCCACCCCGTGCGGATGAGGAGAAGGACCAAGCCCTGCGTAATCTAACTTGTCCGCCCACCCGGCGTGATAGAAGAAGTGGGCAGCCGCTAATGGCACATCGATATCGCGTGATTCACGAATCGGTTTGCCGTTGTCTAAGGTCTCAAGTACTGCAAATTCGCGAGCTCGCTCCTGCATAATTCGCGCGATTCGGTAGAGATACTTACCCCGATCTTTCCCACTCATCTTTGACCAGATTGCTTCATAAGCGATCCGCGCCGCATCCACTGCTGCATCGACCTCGTCGGCTCCACCCAGAGCAATCTGACTCAAAACTTCCTCGCTGGAAGGATCGAGAGTTGGAAAATGGTTCTTTCCGGGCGTGAAAGCGCCATTGATGAAGTGCCCGTATTCAGGGTCGATCGTGACGATAGATCGCGATTCAAGGGCCGGCGCATATTCGAAGGTGGTCATCTTTATCCTGCCTTAATCAATCGTCACATAATTTGGACTGGTGTAAAAGCCGGTTCGCATCTTCATTCTTTGCATGAGCAAATCGTTGAGAAGTGCGCTTGCGCCGATTCGGAATAGAGAGGGCGTTAGCCACTCCGGTCCGGCGGTCTCGTTAACAAGGACCAGTTGCTTGATGGCATCTTTGGTATTGCGAATTCCGCCGGCAGGCTTCACGCCGATTCGGTGCTGCGTCATCTGGTAGAAATCTCTCACTGCTTCAAGCATGACGAGAACAACGGGCGCAGTCGCGGCGGGCGCCACTTTCCCAGTAGAAGTTTTGATGAAGTCAGCCCCGGCAAGCATCGCAAGGAAGGAGGCTTTGCGCACGTTGTCATAGGTGACAAGTTCGCCCGTTTCCAAGATTACTTTCAAGTGCGCACGATCTCCGCATATCTCCCGAATCGCAATGATCTCTTGGAAGACATCCATGTACCGACCCGATAGAAAGGCGCCACGATCGATCACCATGTCGATCTCTCCGGCACCGGCCGCTATGGCATCTTCTGTATCCTGAATCTTAACCGCCATTGATGCGCGCCCGGATGGAAACGCCGTTGCAACGGCAGCGACAGGAATGTCCTTTCCGCCGATGAGATCCAATTGTGTTCGTGCAATCGAGACCATGTCGTTATAGACGCATATTGCGCCAACATGTGGGACTGACAAATCAGTCGGATCCGGCCGGACTGCCTTTGCGCAGAGCGCTCTTACTTTCTCTGGCGTATCGGCGCCTTCCAGAGTGGTGAGGTCGACCATGGAAATAGCCAGATCGATTGCGAAATTTTTTGCAGAAGTTTTAATGCTTCGCGTCGCGAGCATGGCCGCCCGAGCTTCCGCTCCAGTTTGATCGACACCAGGTAAGGCATTGAGGAAGTGCAGCATTGAACTTTCACTTCCATCAATTAATCCGTAGAACTTCACTGAATCACTCTACCTTCCCTGCCAGCGGCGCCTGAAATGAGGAGATTTGAGAGTGGAGCGCGCAGTTGATTAAGAATTTTCTGAGCCTCTTCTGCACCTTTATCTGTAATAACTTCTAGGTAGCACTTCATTTTCGCCTCGGTGCCACTAGGGCGGATAATCACTCGTATATCTTTTTTGAGCCAGAAACGCAGTCCATCCGTGGGTGGCAATTTGTCCTTCGGTTTCATCAGGTCGTCCATGCTTAGGACTTGATAATTCGCGATACTCTCTGGTGGATTACTTCGCAACGAATTGAGAACGGTCGCGATCTGGGCCATGTCGTCAACTCTTACCGAAATTTGTTCAGTTCCGTGATAACCATATCGAATCCAAATTTCATTCAATAGATCCAAGAGTGTTCGACCATCTCTTTTCAGTTCTGAAGCGAGTTGAGTTAGAACCAGAGCAGCCGATATTCCATCTTTATCGTTTACCGTCTCCGAATCTACGCAATAACCAATTGCCTCTTCATATCCAAAGGTGAGTCCCTTGATTTTTGCTAACCATTTGAATCCAGTAAGTGTCTCTCGATACTCCATTGAATAATACGTTGCGATCTTCTTTAGGATTGAGGAGGAGACAATCGAGTTGGCAAGAATGCCACCTGAAGACTTAGATGCGATGTATTCGCCAAGGAGCGCGCCCAATTCATCTCCGCGCAGCATTCTCCAACCCTGTGCAGGGTCATTAACTGCGGCTGCGCATCTATCCGCATCGGGGTCGTTGGCAATGACAAGGTCTGCTCCGAAATTTCGAGCCGTTTCCAAAGCCAGGTCTATTGCGCCAGGTTCTTCGGGATTTGGAAAGGGGACCGTCGGAAAGTCAGGGTCAGGTGCTGACTGGGATTGGACGAGGATGGGCGACGCGTAGCCGGCTTTGTGAAAGACATGTTGCAGGGTCTCTGTTCCGACTCCATGCATTGCTGTGTAAACAACTTTAAGATCACTGGGGCGAGAGACAAGCGCGGCAGTTCTTGATACGTATGAATGAACTACGGATTCATTAACAATCTCCCAATCTTTGCATCGAGGTTGGGAGGCGAGCGATGTAATGAGGGAAATCTCGCGCGAAATCTCAATATCCGTGGGGGGAACTATTTGCGATGCCCGGTAATCAATTCCATCGATTGTCCCGCCCAGATAAACCTTGTAGCCATTGTCCTGCGGTGGGTTATGGCTGGCAGTCACCATGACCCCCACATCCACTCCCAGGTTTTTGACTGCGAAAGCCAGCACCGGAGTTGGAAGAGGTCGGGGGAGTACAAAGACTTTCATCCCCGCCCCACTCATGATTTCTGCGCTTTCAAAAGTAAAATCTTCCGAGCCATGCCGCGCATCGCGCCCGATGACGACGCTCGTAAGACCATGTTCTTTCATGAAGTTGGCAAGTCCCGCTGCAGCGCGACCAACGACTGCCCGATTCATTGATGATGGCCCAGGTCCGATCGGGCCACGCAGTCCTGCTGTTCCAAATTGTAGAAAGCCTGAAAAGTGTTTTTTTAGTTGCTCAAAATTCTTTGCGTCGAGTAATTCGCGAAGTCGCTTGGCTGTCGATGGATCAGGATCATCTGCGATCCATTCTTCTACCTCAGCGATTAATTCAGCATGCTCAGAACTCATGGCTCTAGAGTAGTTTTGGGATAACAGCCTTGAGAAGAGCTCCCATTCGACCCGCCGCTTCCTTGCCAGCTTCGATTACCTCTTTGTGATTAAGTTTCTCCCCGGTTATCCCGGCTGCCGCATTCGTGACCAGTGAGATTCCCAATACCGCAGCGCCGAGGGCGTGAGCGGCAATGGCTTCGGGGACGGTGGACATCCCAACAAGATCCGCACCAATCGTACGCATCATGTGGATCTCGGCGGGGGTTTCATACGCTGGCCCGCGCCAGTGAACGTAGACACCTTCTTCTAGAGAAGGATCCTCTCTTCTTACAATTTCGCGAATTCGCTTGCTGTACAGGTCTGTGAGATCTACGAAATCCGCACCAATCAGAGGGCTGGTAGCGGTCAAGGAGATGTGATCGCGGATGAGCACTGGTTGGCCGACTCGGAATGTGGTGTTAATCGCACCGCAAGCATTTGTGAGAATCACGATCGAGCAACCGGCTTTAACAGCCGTTCTCACCGAATGAACGACTGGTTCCAGACCCTTGCCTTCGTACAGGTGAGTTCTTCCGAGGAAAACGAGTGCGTTGAGCGGTCCGTGGTTGCCCTCTAATTCGTACGAGCGAATCTTTCCAGAGTGGCCAACAACTGAAGGACGAAGGAAACCGGCAACATCGTGTGCGTCGAATTCGTGCGCTGGAGTTCCGAGGGCATCGCAAGCATCGATCCATCCCGAACCCATCACGAGGGCTACGTCATGCTTTTGTAACCCCGTTATCGCAGCAATCTCACGTGCCGCCACGGTAGCTGTCCCAATGGGATCGCTATAAAGATCTTTCAAATCGTTCTGGCTCATGCGTCAATAATGTCACAGAGAATGGCTCCGTTTGAAACGTTTTCTCCGATAATTGCAACAAGGTTGGTGATGATTCCTGACTTGTGGGCCATGAGTGGTTGCTCCATTTTCATTGCTTCAAGAACAATCACTAGATCTCCCATCTCAACGAAGTCGCCTTCACCTGCAGCAATCTTCACGACGGTCCCTTGCATGGGACTGGTGAGGCCGTCGCCGGTCACTAATCCACTCATTCCTTGTTTCGCACGATGGCGCTTATGAATGGGTTCGGGTGCATGGAGAATGACGTCAAAGCGATGCCCATTTACTTCCGCGACGAGGTGTTCGGCAGCCGCATGAGTAGGTACGTGAACTGTGTGTTTATTGAATTCAGGAATCTCGTTGATGAATTCGGTTTCGATATAACTTGTGTAGACAGAGAAATCATCCGTGAATGCTCTGTCCTGAAGAATTGCGCGGTGGAATGGAAGCGCCGTGGCCAGGCCACCGACATGGAATTCATCTAGTGCTCTGCGCGCACGTTCGATGGCCTGCTTACGAGAACTCCCTGTCACAATTAATTTAGCGAGTAGTGAATCGAAATTTCCGCCAATCATGTCGCCACTCTTAAATCCTGCATCAACCCGAACTCCTGGCCCAGAGGGAACTCTCCACTCTGTAATGCGGCCGGGTGCCGGAAGGAAAGATCGTCCCGGGTCTTCACCATTAATACGAAATTCCAAAGAGTGCCCGCGGACGATGGGATCATCGAATCCGAGTGGCTCGCCCATGGCGATACGGAATTGTTCGCGCACTAAATCAATCCCGGTTACTTCCTCACTCACCGGATGCTCTACTTGAAGGCGGGTGTTGACTTCGAGAAAGGAGATGGTGCCATCAAGGCCCACCAAGAATTCGCATGTCCCCGCACCGACGTACCCAGCCTCCTTCATGATTGCTTTGCTCGATCGGTATAGCTCGGCATTTTGCTCATCCGTCAGAAATGGTGCGGGCGCTTCTTCAACTAATTTTTGGTGACGACGCTGAAGTGAACAATCCCGCGAGCTAATCACAACGGCATGGCCAAAAGAATCGACAAGTACTTGAGTTTCGACGTGACGAGGCCGGTCCAGATATCTTTCGACGAAACACTCGCCGCGACCAAAGCCCGCTATTGCCTCGCGTACGGCAGAATCAAAGAGTTCGGGTATTTCCTCCATGGTGCGGGCGACTTTTAAGCCGCGACCGCCACCGCCGTGGGCGGCTTTAATTGCCACTGGAAGTCCGTGTTCTTTTGCAAACGCAGTTACCTGTTCGTGACCATCTACTGGATCCGCGGTTCCTGCAACCAAAGGTGCGCCAACTTTTGCGGCGATTTTTCTTGCAGAGACTTTGTCGCCGAGCAAGCGAATGGCATCCGGTGATGGACCGATCCAGACCAAACCAGCGTCTAAGACAGCTTGAGCGAAATTGGCATTTTCCGAGAGGAAGCCATACCCAGGATGAACCGCTTCTGCTCCAGATTCACGAGCGATGGCGATGATTTTTTCAATATCAAGGTAAGTTTGCGCCGCGGTTAGACCGTTAAGAGAGTAGGAAGCGTCTGCTGAGATCGCATGGATCGCACCTCGATCCTCATCGGAGTAGATGGCGATACTTTTGATTCCGTGGTCTTTGCACGCACGAATAATCCGTACTGCGATCTCGCCACGGTTGGCAATCAATACGCTCTTCATTTTTGAACCTCATCAGGTTGGTTGGTTACATCGTGCCAGGTATAGCCCAACTGTGTCGTCATTTTACGAACGAGGGGAATTGAAAGTCCGATTACGTTGGTGTAGTCGCCTTCTATGCTGGAAATAAATGCGCTGCTCAAACCATCCAAAGTGAATCCTCCCGCTACTCCCAGTGGTTCTCCAGAGGCCACATAGTCGTCTATTTCCAAATCCGTGAGTTCAGAGAAATTCACCTTGGTAGTAGCAATATCGGAAATTTCGATCTCGCGTTCTGTGTCAATAATGCAATGACCTGTATGTAAGAGTCCCGATTTTCCGCTGAGCTTTCTCGAACGTTCGCGTGCCACCTCAGGTGTGAGCGGCTTACCTAAAGATTCTCCTTCAAATTCAAAAGTAGAGTCACAAGCAATGATAAGTCCGGACACGGAAATGACTTCCCGAACTGTGTGTGCTTTGACGATGGCCAATGCGATCACCATCTCACGCGGAGGCATTGACTCATAGATGGGATCTTCTTCGAAGACGTTGCTGACCACAATCGTTGGCTTAATGCCCGCGGCTTCGAGAAGTCGCTTACGAGATGGAGATGCTGAGGCAAGAATGATTGAAAGCATTTATACTTTCCTTGGAAGCGGTTGACGAAGTTGCGGCTCGCCCCAAGTGCTCTTTAATACTTTCTTCTTGGGCCTGGAATCACGATGAGTTTTGAGCGCAACTTCTAGAGCAATCAATTCCTCAGGAGTAGGAGTACCCGAAGTGATCGTGTATCGGATCACAGAGGAATATTTCCGTGTTTACGTGGAGGAAGCACATCACGTTTATTCCGCAGAGCTCGAAGGGCCTTTGTAATATATTCGCGGGTCTGGTTTGGCTCAATCACCGCATCAATAAAGCCACGATCCGCTGCCAAGTAGGGGTTTGCCAGAGTTTCGTTGTAGTCATTGACTAATTCGGCGCGAAGGGCGACTGCATCCTTGGCCTCTGCCAATTCCTTACGGTAAAGAATATTTACTGCACCTTGTGCGCCCATCACGGCAATTTCGGCACTTGGCCAAGCAAGGTTGAGATCCGCTCCCATGTGCTTAGAACCCATCACGATAAATGCACCGCCATAGGCCTTGCGGGTAATCAATGTAATAAGAGGCACGGAGGCTTCGCCGTAGGCGTACAGCAACTTTGCCCCTCTGCGAAGAATGCCGTTCCATTCTTGCTCTGTTCCGGGCAAGAATCCTGGAACATCAACGAGTGTGATAATTGGAATGCTAAAAGCGTCACAGAATCTAAGAAAGCGTGCGGCCTTTTCACTTGAATCGATGTCCAAGGTGCCAGCGAGTTGAAGTGGCTGACTGGCGATGATTCCAACGGTATGACCTTCAACTCGCCCGAAGCCAACGATGATGTTTGGGGCAAAAAGTGCATGCACTTCTAGGAATTCATTCTCATCAAGCAATGCCTGGACAAGAACTTTCATGTCATACGGCTGGTTCGGGCTATCTGGGATGAGGGAATCAAGCGCAGCGTCTGTGGTTTTATGCTCCAGCGTTTCAGTTGGTTCGAGAATCGGCGCACCATCAACGTTATTGCTCGGCAAATAGGAGAGTAGCGCTTTTACATAATCCAGAGCATCTTCTTCATTTTCGGCCAGGTAGTGAGAATTGCCAGTACGGACGTTATGAGTATGCGCTCCACCGAGTTCTTCCATGCCAACTTCTTCGCCCGTCACAGTCTTGATGACATCTGGTCCGGTAATAAACATGTGGGAAGTTTGGTTCACCATCACCGTGAAGTCAGTCAGCGCGGGTGAGTATGCAGCGCCTCCGGCACTAGGTCCGAGGATGATGGAAATCTGCGGGATCACGCCAGAGGAGCGGGCGTTAAGCCTAAAAATCTTGCCATAGCCGCTCAGAGAGGCGACACCCTCCTGTATTCGAGCACCTCCCGAGTCGACGATTCCAACGAGGGGAATCCCCGTCTTCAACGCGTGTTCTGCAATTTTTACGATCTTTTCGCCGAATACTTCTCCGAGACTGCCACCCATGACAGTGAAATCTTGGGAGTAGATGGCCACGTTTCGCCCATCAATGGTGCCGTAGCCGGTTACAACCCCATCGCCGTAGGGACGGTTCTTATCCATCCCGAAATTGGTCGAGCGGTGGCGGGCAAACTCATCGAGTTCGGTAAAGGATCCCGCGTCTACGAGTTTGGCGATGCGCTCGCGCGCGGTCATCTTCCCTTTGGCGTGTTGCTTTTCGATCGCCCGCTCTGACCCAGCATGGACTGCATCAGTCAATCGGTCGCGCAGGTCTTGGATTTTTCCCGCTGTTGTATGCAGATCACGGCTCATACCCCTACGGTACTAGGCATGAGCCCTTTCGGTATCCCACTCGACTCTTCGAAATTAAATTCCGCATTAGAAGACAGTTACTGGCGGGTAAGCGTGGTTGATATCACTGGTTCCACTCAGACTGATTTAACGACAGCGGTTCGCAAGAACGAGGTTACACATGGCGAGGTCCTGGTAACTGAATTTCAAAGCGCCGGTCGCGGAAGACTCGATCGAAGTTTTGTGGCGCAGCCAGGCACCGCCTTGCTTTTTTCCTTCTTCATAACTCTAGGCAAGGAAAAAGTTGAATTGGGGTGGCTTCCACTGCTTGCGGGCCAAGCACTTTGCAAATCGATGGAAGATGTTCTAACAATTACTTCCACTACGAAGCCCTTACTTAAATGGCCCAATGATATTTTGCTAAATGATCGTAAGGTTGGAGGAATTCTTGCCGAACGGGTAGATTCTGAAAATGGTCCTGGGGTGGTAGTGGGCATTGGCCTCAACTTCTTTGCAACTCAGGAGGAGCTTCCAGTATCAAATGCGACGTCCCTAGTGCTTGAAGGATTTACCGGAACAAGCAGAGAAGAACTACTCGTTTCGTTTCTGAAAAATATGTCCTTATATTTGCAACGATGGGATCGCGGTGATGTGTCCTTGATCCAGGAATATATTGATCGAAGTGCCACAATCGGCAAACCAGTTTCCATTGAATTGCCGAGCGGTGACCGAATAGAGTCAGTCGCGGTCTCAGTTGCACGATCCGGAGCGCTCACACTTGAAAATGGCAGCCAGATTACTGTCGGAGATGTAGTGCATATACGGGCCAATTAGGATTCCATTGTGACAAATAGTTTCCCTGTTCTCGGATTTATTGGTTCTGGTCCTACTGCACGTCTCATCGTTGCTCCCGCGATTGATCTTGGGGTGGACTTATTGAAATTCATACCTACGTCTAATCTAAATGACTTACGAGATTTCGCTTGCAAGTGTGATGTGATTTTGCATGAAGAAGGCGCTCTGGCAGTTTCCACAATTCGCACTTTGGAAGAGGAAGGATTCAACCTTCGGCCAAGTTCAAGGGCTATTATTTTTGCGAATGAATTTAATGCGAAATCTGCCGAGATGCACGTAAGTGATTCAGACTCTCGACTTTCACTTATAGTTGCTCGCTCTCCGCACAATCAATGTTCGGTATGGAGCCCCTCTCAACTATATGGCGACTCTCTATTTTCTGTGACGCCACCGCCGGACTTCTTCTTAAATGATTCTGCACGAACTCAAGAATTGGCACTTGAAATTGCCCGCGAGATTGGCTTAGTAGGGGTCATGCATATGGAAATAACTCTGAATTCTGGAATTTGGGCAGTAACGCATATAGACGTTCATCTTAATCTGGCGGGAAATTGGACACTCGACGGATCTCGAACCAGTCAATTCGAACAGCATCTGCGGGGGGTGCTGGATTTACCACTTGGTGATCCGACGATGACATCAGATTTTGCGGTATCTGCAACCTTTCATTTAGGAAGTTCCGAAAATATGTACCGTCCGTATCTTCATTTGATGGCGCGCAGTCCCGCTCTAAAATTCCATCAATACCGCCCAGATGGTGGAATAAGTACCCCGCAAGGACATGTCACCGCAGTAGGGGATGATCTCGTAGACTTACAGCAGTGCGTTACCCATGCAATCGACTATATGAGCGGAGCAGTCAATGAATGAAGCAACTGTTGCAATAGTTATGGGATCTGACTCTGATTGGCCCATCATGGAAGAAGCGACAAAAGTATTTGATTCTTTTGGGATCACCTATTCGGTGCAGGTCATTTCTGCACACAGAATGCCACTAGAGACTGTTGAGTTCGCCCAGAGCGCGCAGGCGCAAGGTATCAAGATCATCATTGCGGCCGCGGGTGGAGCCGCTGCACTTCCCGGAGTAATTGCCGCTCTCACTCCTCTACCGGTTATTGGAGTCCCCATTGCTTTGAAATCTTTTGATGGAATGGATTCATTGCTTTCAATCGTCCAGATGCCGGCAGGCATTCCAGTGGCCACTGTCAGCGTAGGTGGTGCCAAGAACGCCGCGATATTGGCGACGCGCATTTTGGGAATTGGCGACGCCGCCATTTCGGCCCTGGTTTCAAAAGCCATGGTCGAGATCCATGATGAAGCGAAGGCGAAAGGCGAGAATCTTCAGGCTCGTCGCAATCAACGAACTGGTTTCTAGTTTTTAGATTCGCGTCTTCCATACTCAATCGCCGGGCAATGATCCATTACCGCGAGCAGTCCCGCTTTTTTTGCACGCTCTAACCCGTCTTCATCAATAACATTGAGTTGTAGCCACACCGCCTTAGCGCCAATGGAAATTGCCTCGTCTATGACTGCGCCGGCGAGATTCGAATTTACGAATACATCTACAACATCGATGGGGAAAGGGATAGCTGAAAGTGAGGCGTAACCCGGTTCACCGTGGACAGTTTCTGCCCTTGGATGCACGGGAATTATTCGATGTCCCTTTTTTTGAAGAAGATCGGACACTCCATATGCAGCACGGTCTGCGTTATTGCTTAGGCCAACAACCGCCCAGTTTTTCAGGGCGAGAATTTGATCGATAACGTCTTCGGTCGTGTCTTTCTTCATCTATCCGCGCGCCCAAGAGCATGAAAACTCCAACCGGCCCGAATCCACTCTTCGCGGTTTAAGGCATTACGTCCATCAAGGATGAGCGGATTTTTCACGACATTGATGAGATCGAATGGCTTGAGTTCGCGGTATTCGCGCCACTCGGTGAGATGTAGGACGATATCGGCTTCATCGAGACAATCTTCAATCTCATCGGCAAAGGAGAGTTGAGGAAAGCGCTTGCGGGCATTATCAATTGCTTTCGGGTCATGGACGGTAATTTTCGCGCCCGTACCGTGTAGTTGGGATGCGATGTCCAAGGCCGGCGAATCTCTAACGTCGTCGCTTTCAGGTTTAAATGCGGCGCCCAGAATGGCAATTTTGAATCCGGATAAATCTTTTCCCAAGAGCCTGTGAACTACTTCAATTACTCTTCGGCGGGCACGCAAATTGATGGCATCAATCTCGCGTAGGAATTCGAGAGCTTGATTGGCTCCCAATTCATCTGCTCTTGCCATAAACGCGCGAATATCTTTAGGAAGGCAACCCCCGCCAAAGCCAATTCCAGCCTGAAGGAATTTGTTGCCAATACGTGGGTCATATCCAATGGCCTGTGAGAGAACGGTTACGTCAGCGCCCGCCGCCTCACACACCTCGGCCATCGCGTTAATAAAAGAAATTTTTGTTGCCAGAAATGAGTTTGCTGCGACTTTCACCAACTCTGAAGTGGGAAGATCGGCGCGAATCCATGGCGTTCCGATTTCGAGAAGGGGTGCGAACACTTCTCGGAGGGTTTCTTCTGCGGCATCGCCAGCAACCCCAACAACGATTCGATTGGGGCGAAGCGTGTCTTCGATCGCAAACCCCTCGCGCAGGAACTCTGGATTCCATGCTAGTTCGGCTTGCGGCGCTGACGTAGCAAGTTTCTTGCTGAGAGCTTCTGCGGTCCCGACCGGAACAGTTGATTTTCCTACGACGAGTGCGCCGGGTTTAAGAAAAGGCATCATGGATTCGAGGGCGCCTTCAACATAACTGAGGTCGGCAGCCAGGCTGTTCTTTTTCTGAGGCGTTCCGACACAAATGAAGTGCACGTCGGCATTGGAAAGATCTGAAAAATCTGAACTGAATGTGAGCCGACCAGTCGCGAGCTGTTCACGAAGAAGATCTTCCAAACCTGGCTCGTAAAATGGTAATTCACCGCGCGAGAGTCGAGCGATTTTTTCTCTATCGGAATCGACTCCTACGACCGTGTATCCAAGTGAGGCCATGCAGGTTGCGTGAGTTGCGCCCAGATATCCAGTGCCAATAACAGAGAGAACGTGTTTCATGGGCTTTAGTATAGAAGGGCTCCATCACCTATTTGAGCGCACCACAAGGATTCTCATTTGCGGTCCGAGTCCCGAATTTATCGATGATGGTGGTAGTGAGAGAAGGGCTGGGCTTCGCGCTGACCGTTTTTTTGACGTTAGTTGATGTAGCGCTAGGGGATGGAGTTACGGTGTCCACGACGGAGAGGTCATTGCGAAGCCGAGTGAATAACTCCGGGGCCAATACTGGGTCCCAGACAACTGTTGATCCAAGACCAGGAACTGAGTAATTAACATTTGATAAAGGAACAGTGAGTGTGCGAATCTTGGTTGCAGATAAGTTGCGTACCTGTTTTGCCAGATCAACTAAGTCTGCACTATTAAGTGCTGAATCAGTTTTAACAGTCGCGATTGCGGCATTGAAGAAATTAATCAATTTAACTGGGTTGAGAAGTACTCCGGTACTCATCGCCTTGCGGAGCACTGAACTCATGAATTGTTGTTGCCGTTGCATGCGACCTAGATCACCCATGCCATCAAAATCTCGGGTTCTCACGTACTTCAGGGCTTCAATCCCGTTCAGGGTATGAACGCCAGCCGACATGACCAAGTGGCTCTTAGGGTCATTAATACTTGTTTTAGTGCAGACTTGAATTCCACCGAGCGCGTCGACCACATGCGCGAATCCCGCAAAGCTAATTTCAATGTAGTGGTCAATGCGAAGTTGCGTCATTTCTTCTATGACTTGAATAAGTAAAGGCGCATCGCCCCAACTATAGGCGGCATTGAGTTTTGCTCGAGTTGCCGGAATTATCCTCCCATCGGGCTCAGTGCGTTGCGGAATTGTCACCAATGTGTCACGAGGCAGTGAGATGATGACGGCGTTATCTCGTTCTTTGCTGATGTGGACAAGAAGTATGGTGTCAGAGCGTTTGCCAGCGGCAGTTGTCTTCCGGCCAACTCGCAATACTTTTAATTCTGCATTCGTCAATCCTTCACGGGTATCAGAACCGACAAGCAGATAATTAAGCGCGGTAGATGCTTTCTCCGGGCGTGTTTTCAATCCCTCAAATGCATTAACCCTGTTAAGGGATCCGCTCACATGCCCTAACCCAAGCCAGGAGAAGGCGGAGACGAATAACACCCCGACGGAAAGTGAGGTTATTATCCGAATTGTGCGCGTGGATTTCACAGGGAGAGCGTACTTGCACGATAGCGTGGTGGTGTTATGAAATTAGTTGAGTCCGATGGTCACGCCCAAAATGGCGTATCTGTGATCCTGCCCGTCCTCAATGAAGAGCGTTATCTGGCGCATGCCGTAGAAGCGATACTTTCTCAGGATTATCTCGGGAAGTTGGAAGTCATTCTCGCCATAGGGCCATCAACAGATCGGACCCAGATAGTTGCTGATGAATTGAAAGAAAGGGATTCTCGAGTTGTGATAGTCGAGAATCCATCAGGGAAGACTGCTGCTGGCCTCAATCTGGCGATCAAGGTATCTGCCTACCCAGTCGTTGTCCGAGTAGACGGTCATGCCGAGATTCCAAATAATTACATTTCATTGGCTGTCCAAATATTGAAGGAAACAGGCGCAGTCAACGTAGGTGGAGTCATGGCCGCGGAAGGAAAGACGAATTTTGAACGAACCGTCGCTCTTGCAATGCGAAGTTCATTGGGCGTGGGAGCATCCCGTTTTCACACCGGGGGAAGCGCCGGCCCGGTAGATACGGTTTATTTGGGTGTTTTCAAGCGTGATGCGCTCATTGCTGTTGGTGGTTTTGATGAGCGTTTTACGCGAGCCCAAGACTGGGAACTCAATTATCGGCTGCGGGCGGCGGATGGGGTTGTCTATTTCGATCCGCGACTTCAAGTGACGTATAGGCCACGGCCGAATCTCAAAGCGTTGGCAAGGCAATATTTTGAGTATGGTCGTTGGCGCCATGTTGTGATCAGGAGGCATCAAGGCACTGTCAATCTTCGATACCTCGCACCTCCAATGGCCTTTCTTGGAACTGCTTTTTCAATTTTGTTTGGTCTTCTGTTTTCTCCGCTTTGGCTCATCCCTGCCTGCGTTTATCTATTATTCCTATGTTTTGCGTCACTACTTATTGGTCAAAGGATTGCGGATTACCTGAGACTTCCCTGGATCTTATTTACCATGCATATGTCGTGGGGCGCCGGATACCTGTTCTCGCCACGGTCTCTCGTACCCTCCGGGTGAGTCCTGCTCCTCGGACCCCTTGCGGTAACCTGTCACAATGCAAGTTGTTCCAGTTGAAATTTATGAGCCGTATAAGGTGGGGTTGCCTCCACTTCGAAAGTATTGGCGCTCTCTTTGGGCGCGCCGGGCATTTATTTCTGAATATTCGCGTTCAGAGCTGCATGAGAAGCACTTTGATTCCGTCTTTGGCCAGGTCTGGCTTGTTCTCAATCCACTACTTCTATCTGGAGTCTACTTCTTACTGATCGTGATCATCGGCGGTCACAGTGACAAGGTGCGTTACGTCCATCTAACGGGTTGCCTCTTCCTATTTTATTTTGTAGCTAATTCCATGACTGCCGGATCGAAATCTGTAGTCAGGGGCCAGAAACTCATTCTCAATACCGCGTTTCCCCGGATCATGCTTCCCATTTCAGTGACATACATTTCCTTTATCAATTTCCTCCCCACAATTTTGGTGTTCTTTGTTATTCGAACGGCAATGGGATTTCCATTCGGGTGGGCATTGCTCTGGTCGATTCCGGTAGTTCTAATAACTGGAATTTTCGCGCTGGGGCTTTCAATCTTGATTTCTTGCGCCACGGTCTATTTCCGCGACATCTCCAGTTTCTTGCCATATCTCAGCAGAACCTGGCTCTACCTTTCACCAATCCTCTATGAGGTATCCACTCTCAGTCCACAACTGCGATCGATTGAAGCTTTCAACCCGCTCTTTCCTATGCTCGATTCCTGGTCCAGAAGTATTGTTCACAACGAGGTACCGCACTTAACTAGCATGCTCCAAGGATTGGCATGGGCATTAGGTATCTTGTTTATCGGAACCTACTTCTTCTTATCGAGGGAGCGCGATTTTGCTGTCCGTGTCTAATTCCGAACATAAACCTGGTGAACTCGCAATTTCGGTTCAGCACTTGGGCCTCGTGTACAAAACAACGATCGACCGGCGTTCGACGTTAAAAGCCCGCATGAGTACTCTCGGTCGCGGAACAAAACACACAAGAATTATCCACGCCCTTGACGATGTCTCACTCGATGTTCCGTATGGATCTGTTCTGGGGGTTGTAGGTGCCAACGGCGCTGGTAAATCGTCGTTAATGCGCGTGATTTCTGGAATCTTGCCGCCCACGCGGGGGCGTGTCGAGGTCTACGGAAAAGTAAGTACGTTGCTGGCACTTGGCGTCGGCTTCAATCCTTCCCTCTCCGGTCGAGAAAACGTGCAACTTGGCGGGTTAGCAGCGGGGATGTCGCGCCAGGAAATTCAAGAGCAGTTTGATGAGATCGCCGACTTTGCCGAACTAGGTGAGGCCATTGATGCCCCGATGCGCACATATTCCAGTGGAATGTTCTCCCGGCTTGGATTCTCCGTGGCAGTGACAATTAAGCCCGACATCTTGATAGTGGATGAAGCGCTGAGTACGGGGGATGCAAAGTTCAAAGAGAAAAGCCTCAATAAGATCAAAGAACTGCGTGGTGAAGATCGTGCCCTCATACTAGTGAGCCATGGTCTTGCAACGATTCGAGATGTCTGCAACGAAGTTGCTTGGCTGCACAAAGGCAAATTGATTCAACGCGGCGAGCCAAACGAAGTCGTTGGAGCCTACGAGAAGTTCTTGAAGGTCGGAAGAAGTGCAGCTACCGATGAGGATATTTAAGGGGCCGTTCCTTTTTATAGTTTCACTCTTTTTCCTAGTCGCAACAAATCCAGTTTCTGCGCACGCAGATACCACAATTCCGACCGTTTTCAATTTTCAAGGTTCAGGGTACGGACATGGAATTGGTATGAGTCAGATCGGCGCGAGGGCGCAGGCTTTGGAAGGCAGAACGGCCTCTCAAATTTTGCGTTACTACTACTCGTACGTGACAGTGGAACCCTTTAAGGATGATCAGATGCTGCGAGTAAACATTGGCCACCTGCTTACCAATTTTTCTCTTCGAACTGACACGCTGCTCGGGCAAGTGCAAATTATTGCGGGCGATGTGAAAGATTCTTTGCTAGTTGAACCGTTGAGAGTGATGCCGACTAAAGCGCAGTTGAACTTCACTTTGCTCGGCGACGTAGCTTTCCCAACCATTCTTGCGCCGGATGGAACAGTTGATTCACTACCGAGTGGCACAACCTGGACGATTCGTTGGACTGGGACTCGATATCTAGAAGGTTTACCAGCAACTGTTTTGTTTGTGAACGGAAAGGTGACTACGAAATACCGATATGGACAGATTCAGGTGAAACTCGTGAAGACGGCCGTTCTTGGATACCGAATTGAGGTGACAAATACTGTCCGTCTTCATGATGAGTACCTTTGGGGAATAGGGGAAGTTCCGTCTTCTTGGCCGCTGGCAGCGCTGCAGGCGCAGGCAATTGCTTCGAGGACGTATGCTCTCAACAAAGTCGGATCGCTCAAAACCAGTTGTGACTGCAACATATACGGATCCTCGCAGGACCAGGCATTTGTTGGATATTCCAAAGAGTCGGAGGCAACCTACGGCAAGTTGTGGAAGGCGGCGGTTACTTCCACTTCCACTGATGACAGAACTGGATTAGCAATCCTTTTGGGTTCTAAACCCATCGGTGCCTATTACTCTTCTTCATCCGGTGGTATCACTGAATCATCACAGAATGCTTGGGGTACTGCGCTTACTTATGCGATCAGCGTCCCCGATCCATGGAGTTTGGACCCGACTTATAATTCTCGCTACGCAAAATGGGTCCGTCCCGTCACGCAAGCACTCGTGTCAAGCGCCTTCGGATTACCCGATGTCGTGAGCCTTCAGGTGGTCTCAAGAAATTCAAGCGGCACTGTGGCAAAGATCATGGGTATGTCAAGTGACGGAAAGAGAATCACAATCAAAGGAGTGATTTTTCAAAGTAGAACGAAGTTGCCCTCTGCCTGGTTTGAGATTATTAGTTAGCGTGCAAAATTGAGTTAAGTCCACCCCACGTGCCGGTGCGCATGACCGCTTCTAGATTTCCGCCCACACTATTTCGACGGTAGAGAAGGTTGCTTGCTCCCGACAGGGTTTTAGCTTTTACTACCTCACCATCTGGCAGCGTAATTTTTGCCACCGCAGTAATGTAGGTGCCAGCTTCGATGATGCAATTGTCGCCTAGTGATATGCCAAGTCCGGAATTGGCACCGAGTAAGCAGCCCTTGCCAATTGATACAATTTCTTTTCCGCCACCGCTTAACGTCCCCATGATGGAGGCTCCGCCACCGATATCTGATCCGTCTCCGACGACTACTCCGGAAGATATTCGTCCCTCCACCATGGAGGTACCCAGGGTTCCGGCATTGAAGTTGACGAAACCCTCGTGCATGACCGTTGTGCCGGAGGCAAGATGAGCGCCGAGGCGCACGCGATCGGCATCCGCAATACGAACCCCGCTAGGGATTACGTAATCGACCATGCGGGGGAATTTATCAACTCCAAAAACTGTCACATTTGCGTGTTTCGCAAGGAGTCTGCCGCGAGTTTCCTCAAAACCTTCAACTGAGCAGGGACCTTGCGAAGTCCAGACCACATTATTGAGAACTCCGAATATGCCTGCCAGGGAGAGGCCGTGCGGCGGAACAAGTCGGTGGGAGAGCAGATGCAGACGCAAGTAGGCGTCAACCACATTCTTCGGGGCTTCATTAAGGTCAATCTCTACTGAGAACAATTCGCGGTTGACACGACGATCCTCATCACGCCTGATGAGTGCTTCGAGAAAATCCGGCGCAGGACCAGCCTTCTCACCTAGTGCGGGAGAAGGGAACCAAGCGTCGAGCACGACCCCGTCAAATGTGACTGTTGCTAGGCCATGACCGTGAGCGGAGCGCGAAATGGGCGACATGGTCAAAGGGTAGCCCCTATCCTTCGGGGATGCGTGTCTGCGTTTACTGTTCATCATCTCCGACGATCGATAGTAAGTATCTTGACCTTGCCACCAATTTGGGCGGTGCGATCGGTGCAAAGAAGTGGGAATTAGTTTCTGGCGGTGGGCATATCTCGATGATGGGGGCGGTGGCCAGGGGTGTTCGTGCTGGTGGAGGTCGCACGATCGGCGTTATTCCGCAGTCTCTGGTCGACATTGAGTTTGCCGACAATGACAACCACGAGTTGCATGTCGTTGATTCCATGCGAGAACGAAAAGCAATGATGGAAGATATGTCCGAGGCATTTATTGCACTGCCTGGTGGGCCAGGAACGCTGGAAGAACTTTTCGAAATATGGGTTGGTAGATTTCTTAACTTTCACAACAAACCGGTGATTATTCTTGATCCCTTTGGTCTCTACGATCCACTTCGAGAACTCCTTGACCATCTTGAGAGAGAGGGGTTTGTAAAGCCCGGCCAGAGAGAGTTGCTCCATTGGAGCACGACGGTTGAAGAGGCGTTGGGCCTTTGTCGGTGACCCCATGTCTGTAATCTTGGAGCCATGACTTCGCAGACTCTGGCCCAGTTGCTTGCCAGTCTGCCCGAGGAGGAGCGGATCATCCTGACCCTGTATTACGTGCGTTCTCTGAGTTCGGCTGAGATCGCCGAAATCCTGCACGTCCCAGAAAGGGCAGTTTCTGGAGTAATAATTGCGGGAAGAACTCGCCTCACCGCACGCTTAAATATGTGAGAATTCGCCCCCAATTTCCTGCTTGGGCGGTAAATGCGAGATACTTCTCCCTCATCCCGCGAGTAGGTGTGGATCGCTAGCCCGGCAGGGTCTGCAGACGTGATTGAGAAGGAGTCCGAAGATGGCAGCCATGAAACCTCGTACTGGCGATGGACCCATGGAGGTCACAAAGGAGGCTCGTAGTCTGGTGATGCGCATCCCGCTCGAAGGTGGCGGACGTCTTGTGGTCGAACTCAATGGCGAAGAAGCCGCGAATCTTGGAAACGCGCTCCACGCGGCGGTACAACTGTTAGTCAAGAAATAATTCACTCACTTCGCTAGCGTGAGCGCCATGGAAATACCGACGCTTGTCGCGCGGCCCCTTGAGTTTGAGTTAGTCGTCGACTCCGATGTTGTAGCAATTGGATTCACTAAATCCGAAAGTGGTGAATTCGCTTTCCCATCTTCCGTGGCAATGGTCAACCGCATTGAATCTAAATTTGAACTCAACCTTGCCGACGAGTTGGCTTTTTTTCCAACTACCGGAAAAGCGGGTGAGGTTTTTGAAATTCCCGTAAGCGTAGTTGATGTGAAAACCGAGCGGTTAATTTTTGTAGGACTCGGGAAGCAATCCGTTGCAGATTTTAGAAATGCCGGAGCCGCCGTGGGCCGCAAGATGAAAGGCACTTCGAAATCTCTTTTTAGCTTAGCGGCATCATCGCGAACGGATGTTCGTGCACACGCGATTGCACTTGTCCTTGGCACTTATCAGTGGAGTCAGAAATCTGAAACCAAAAAAAGTGAGGTTCCAAAGTTTGTAGTTGCGGACACTCACCTGCATGAGGTTCAGCGAGCCGCGCTCATGGCAAAGCACGTTTGGCTTGCCCGCGATCTCATTCATACGCCTTCCAATATAAAGAATCCTGCTTGGATTGCAGAACAGTCTAAAAGTATGGCGAAGAAGAATGACCTGGCAATTAAGGTTCTTGCTGGTAAGGAGTTAGATGGATTCGGCGGACTGCTTGCTGTCGGAAATTCATCGCCCATCCCTGGTCCCCGTTTTATAGAGGTTACTTACGCTCCGAAGGGCTCTAAGGCTTGGCCCCACGTCGTTCTGGTTGGCAAGGGAATCACTTTTGATACTGGTGGCGTCTCTCTCAAGCGCCCATATGACAACATGATCGGCATGAAAAGCGACATGGCGGGTGCTGCAGCGGTGCTAAGCGTTATAACTGCAATGCCCGATATCAAACCACGCGTAAGGGTGACAGCATTATTGATGTGTGCGGAGAACTCACTTTCAAGAACTGCCCAACGTCCCAGTGATGTCATTAAACATTACGGCGGTACGACTGTAGAGGTTATAAATACCGATGCGGAAGGCCGGCTAGTCCTGGCCGACGGGCTTGCCTACGCTGACAGAAAATTAAATCCAGATTACTTGGTGGATGTAGCAACCCTTACTGGCGCAGCAACCGCAAGCTTGAGTCGGAATTACGCGGCAATGTACACGCGGGATGTGGCGTTAGCCAAGACCCTGAGTTCATTGGGGGAGAAGTCAGGTGATCGTGTCTGGCACATGCCTCTTCTTGATGATTACAAAGGCGCCCTAACAAGTGAGATCGCAGACTTTAATCACACGGCGCATGGAGCCCAATTTTCCGCGGGTTCCGTGACTGCCGCGCTCTTTCTCGAACATTTTGCCGGCAAACGCAATTGGGTACACCTAGATATAGCTGGACCGGCGCGAAGTGAGAGCGATGCGGGAGAAAATCCAAAAGGTGGCACGGGATTTGGCGTTCGACTTCTGATTGACTGGATTGCGGGGCTGTAATGAAAGTTGATATGCATACTTACGCCGAAGCATTTATTACAGAAGATGAAGTTCTGATGCGGGCACGTGCGCGCGGTGTCGAAATCGGTTCAAATAACATTTCATCTGGCACGGGAGCCCTCCTTCACTTTGTGGCGCACTTGATTTCGGCACAATCAGTCGTAGAAGTCGGGACTGGATCTGGGGTTGGCGGCTTGTGGTTACTGCGTGGAATGATAGAAAGTGGCACATTGACGTCCATTGATAGCGAAGCCGAGCACGCCCGAATCGCTCGAACGGCTTTTGCTGAGGCGGAAATTGCGCCCCAGAGGTACCGTTTAATAACCAATCCAGTGCTGGACGTAATCAGCAAACTCACTGACCGCGCATACGATCTTGTGGTTCTTCGAAACGAGCCCGAGGATCTGAGTTTTGCTATCGACGAAGCCCATCGCATACTCCGCACCGGTGGGGTCTTGGTCATAGATAGTTTCTACGGGGGTGGCAAAGTTTGCGATCCTGCCCAACGTGATCCGCGCACTATTGCTTTGCGAGAAGCAGGTAAGAGTATTAAATTGGCGACGAATACGTGGGTGACCTCGCTTTTGACCGTTGGAGACGGGTTGTTACTTGCAACGAAACGTTGAATTCCTAGAGATCCATATTTCTAGGAAATCTGGGAGCGCTCTCTCATGAAATTCTCTGTAACGCGATATTGAATGGGCCATTGATGGATTTTAAAGAGGTTCGCAAGAGAGTAAAGGGGCAAGTGAGTTGAGTATGGAATCGATGGAGCCTAACGAGTCGCAGACGTATCCCTCTGCGGAGACACCTACTCACGCTTGGTGGTCTGATCCAATTTACAAACCAAAACGCACCTACATACCTCTCGGTTCTGCCGTCATATTGGCGGTAGTCGCAGGTCTTGTTGGTGGAACAGTCGGTGAACTAACAGGTGGCAGTTCGATTCTGGGCCATCGCGTCAATCTGGTTTCGGTATCTAGTTCAATCGAGCGGCAACCCAACTCGGTGGCAGGTATTGCGCGTCGAGTTCTTCCTTCGGTTGTTTCCATATCCACGCAGACTGAAAGCGGAAGTGATACTGGCTCTGGTTTTGTGATTGATAGTTCGGGATACATTCTGACCAACAATCACGTGGTTGAGGGCGCTACGAACACGTCTGGATCAATCATCGTGAAACTCAACGACGGTCGGACGCTAGACGCGACTGTAATTGGCAGGGATTCCTCCTACGATTTAGCGGTCTTGAAAGTCAAAGCAACGAATCTCCCCGCCCTTCAATTCGGTGATAGCGACAAGATCGCGGTTGGTGACCCAGTGATTGCGATTGGATCTCCATTGGGACTGTCTGGGACTGTTACATCAGGAATTATCAGTGCGAAGGATCGTGCTGTGACTGCAGGCGGACCAAGTGGTGGCAACTCATTTATTAATGCCATACAGACCGATGCGGCCATCAACCCTGGTAATTCGGGTGGACCACTTGTCGATTCGACAGGTGCGGTCATCGGGGTGAATTCGGCGATTGCATCTCTCGGCTCGTCTTACGGAAGTCAATCCGGATCTATCGGACTGGGTTTCGCGATTCCAATTAACCAAGCGCGCAAGACTGCCAATCAATTGATCAAGACCGGAAAGGCAACTTATCCGATCCTAGGGATCTCGGTTGAATCTAATTTCAGCGACGGTGGAGCCAAGATCACCAGTGGTGCCGCAGGAGTTCGTCCCGGGGGTCCCGGAGACAAGGCGGGATTGAAGCCGGGAGATATCATCACGAGATTTGATGGCAAAGCGATCGGTAGTGCCGACGAATTGATCGTTGCAGTCCGTGCAAAAAGCGTTGGCGACACCGTTTCGCTCACCTATCTCCGAGATGGTGTGTCTCATGATGTGGTTGTGACTCTTATCGCTGCCGAATAATTCGGCCAAGTAATGCTCGGCGGTTGCTTCGAGGGTAAAAGGGTAGGCTCTACTTATGTTTTTTGATATTGGAGCCGGCGAAATGATCGGATTAGCCGTCCTTGGGATGATTCTGGTGGGTCCTGAGCGCCTTCCCAAACTTGCCTCCGATGCTGCTCGCATAGTCCGGAAGATCCAACAATTCTCGCAGGCGGCAACCAATGAGTTGAAGGAGAATCTAGGTCCTGGATTCGAAGACCTTCAACCGTCAGACCTCAATCCAAGGACTTTTATTAAGAAACAGCTTGCCGAAGCGCTTGATGAAAAAAACGACTCCTCACTTCCAATCCCAAAAATAGATCCGGATGTCCTATGACCGTTATCGAAAAAATCCATGCTGCTCTTGAGAAGGTTCAGGATCCAGAATTGCACAGACCACTTCCTGAGTTGGGAATGATTGCGTCTGTTGAATTTGACGGTGGCACTGCCAGGATAAAAGTTCTTCTCACGATTTCTGGATGTCCGATGCAGGATCGCTTGAGGGATGATGTTGGCAGTGCATTGCGAAGTGTTGAAGAAGTCACGGATGTGATCCTCGATTTCGGTGTCATGTCCGAAGAGCAGAGAAATAATGTAAAGACGATTCTTCGAAATGGTCGGGAAAAATTCATTCCCTTCGCACAAGCAGATTCGCTAACTCGAGTTATCGGAATTGCCTCCGGCAAAGGTGGGGTTGGTAAGTCGTCTCTCACCGTAAATCTCGCAGTCGCCGCCGCACAAAAGGGGTTACGCGTGGGAATTCTTGATGCGGATGTGTATGGACATTCTGTTCCACGGTTGATGGGGTTAATGGGGCAGAGACCTACCGCGATTGACCAGATGTTTATCCCTCTCGAATCTTATGGAGTGAAAACAGTTTCTATGGAGATGTTTAAGCCAGAGCGCTCTGATGCAGTTGCCTATCGTGGCCCTCTTCTTCACCGAGTCCTAGAGCAACTCTTAAGCGATGCATATTGGGGCGATCTGGATCTTCTCTTTGTTGATTTACCACCCGGAACGGGCGACTTGGCAATTTCCCTAGGTAAATTGGTACCTGCCTCGGAAATTATTGTGATTACTACCCCGCAGATTGCTGCGGCAGAGGTTGCCGAAAGGGCGGGCCGCATTGCTCATCAAATAAAGCAGCACGTGATCGGTGTGATCGAGAATATGTCTGATTTTCCGTGCCCCAGTTGCGGTGAGCCGATTTCTTTGTTTGGGACAGGTGGAGGTGAAGCCACTTCGGAGCGCCTCTCGCAATTAGTGGGCGCAGATGTACCTCTTCTGGGCAAGATTCCATTTAGCGACGCCCTACGAACTGGTGGTGATTTGGGGACCCCGGTTGTTCTCTCCAATCCGGATTTGCCCGCATCGGTGGCGATTGTTGAAATTGTGACTAATCTAATTGTGAGAAAGAAGTCTCTGGTCGGAGTTCCACTGGGATTTGCTTAATGGGTTCCACGCGGTCCAATCAAATTACGAGCCACGATTCGATACCTGGCAAGCACGACCTAGTTCGACTAGGTATTGGGATATTGGGAATCGGAACATCGGGTCCGTTAATTGCGCTTAGTTCTATGCCAGTATCCACCCTTATCTTCTGGAGGAATCTGGGTGGCGCGATCGTGACGGCGCCCTTCGCTTTCCGGCATAAGCAACTCACGCAGCGAGCTGGACTGAAGTGGTCGATCCTCGCTGGAATTCTCCTTGCTCTTCACTTTTGCGGTTTCTTTCTGGCAATGAGAATGACAACCGTCGCGGCAGGAACCGGCATCGTCGCACTTCAACCGATTTTTGCAGCTCTCTTTGTAAAGTTCTCTGGGGCACACATTCCTTCTCGGGCATGGCTGGGAATGGCCGTGAGTTTTGGTGGAGTGCTGCTTGTGTCTGGAGTAGATCTCCACATTTCATTTCGATCCTTTCTGGGTGATTTTGCTGCGTTTATTTCCGCAGCACTGGCGGCCTTGTACGTGATGGTGGGAGCGCGTGCCCAGGAAACCATTGAAACCACTACATATACGACCATCTGTTATTTCGTCTGCGCAGTGACCGTGCTTCCCTATTCGCTGATGAATTCACTTCAGATCCTGCATTTCACGGCTAAGGAGTGGTGGATCGTTGGCGGGCTAATTCTTGGGGCGCAAATTCTCGGGCACACCATGTTTAACTCAACGCTGAAAAGAGTTTCACCTGCAATTGTTTCTCTCGTTGTCTTTTTCGAAGTTCCCGTGAGTTCGATCCTGGCTTTCTGGTGGCTAGACCAACGCCCAAATATCTGGGTTGTACCTGGAATTGCGATGATTCTTTTTGGGTGCGCCCTGGTAGTCCTTCGAGCTAGGCCAGCAAGGCTTGCGGTTCTCACATGATAGATATTCACGCACACACGACCGTGAGCGATGGAACAGATTCGCCACGGGCATTGGTCAACAATGCCATTATTCAGGGCCTGGATGTCCTAGGCGTGACCGATCACGATTCCATCGCAGGTTGGGAGGAAGCAAGCGGTGCGATTCGAGGAAAACTGAAACTAGCCCTCGGAGCCGAAATTTCCTGTCTCACTTTGAGTGGCTTGAGTGTGCATATGGTCGGACTCCTATTTGATGGCAATGATGTCGCAATGTTGGAAATGCTCGAACAGACTCGGGATGACCGCATTCCTCGCATGATAAAAATGATCGAGTTACTCAATGCAGATGGAATCTCGATCACTATGGAAGACATCGATGCAGTGAAACCTCCGGGCGCAACGCTAGGACGTCCCCATCTCGCTGACGCTCTCGTCTCCTTAGGTTTTATCAAATCGCGAGACGATGCCTTTAAAGGTTTGCTCAATAACGAATCCAAATACTACGTGGCTCACATGGCGCCTACACCTGAGATTGCGATTGCGCAGATACGCTCTTCGGGGGGCATCGCCATCATTGCCCACCCATTTGCTTCCCATCGCGGAGAAACATTATCTCCTGATGATTTTCTTCCGTTGCTTGAGGCCGGTCTTAACGGGATCGAAGTCGACCATAGAGACCAGTCTCCCGAAGAGCGAAAGATATTGCGGGAAATCGCGCATGAATTAGACCTCGCGGTTACTGGCTCAAGTGATTATCACGGAACGGGGAAACTCAATAGATTGGGTGAGAATGTCACAACCCCCGAGGAGTGGGCTAAATTGGAGTCCCAAGCTAGAGGGAAAGTGATTCGGATATGAAGCCAGATACCGCGAGCGCCCTAACTTTCTCTGTGCAGGCCTTCGTAACCCTGTTTGTAATTATGGATCCGCCGGGAGCTGCGCCTATATTTCTGGCTCTGGTGGCGGATAAGACTCCAAGAGTGCGACGTCGGCTTGCCTATCAAGCGGCGGCAGTGTCACTCTTCGTCATTGCCCTTTTTGCAGTATTTGGACGTTTCATCCTCGGTTACCTGAATGTCTCCATTGAGGCGCTGCAAGCTGCGGGTGGACTTCTCCTGCTTCTCATCTCACTAGAGTTACTTACCGGACGCAGCAACCCTGAAAGTGCGGATTCGAAAACAAATATTGCTCTCGTTCCACTTGGAACCCCGCTTTTAGCAGGCCCGGGAGCGATTGTCGCAACCATGATCTTCGTTCAGCAGGCACAAACACCAGCCCGCATAACAGGACTCATCATTGCGGTGATTGCGGTCCATCTGGCAATAGGACTCACATTGCACGGCTCAACCACCATTGTTCGAATTATTCGAGAGTCAGGTGTGACTTTAGTGGCGCGCGTCGCGGGATTGTTGCTCGCAGCGATTGCGGTTCAGATGATGGTCGAGGCTATAAAGGGATTTGCTTCAACGTGGTAACTTCACCTTGTTAGCCAACTCAAATAAAACTAACTTGCAGTACTTTTAAATTTCTTACTTCTCGTCCTTGTTCGTTCTGTCCTTGTACGTTCGGTCTTGGGGCTGGCAGGGGCTGCCAATTTGGGTGCGTGATGTGCCTTTTCTTTGAAAGTTGCTCGTGAAGCAGTGACCGTGACCGGGCGAGCCTTCGTCATGCGACCAGTAGAGCCGGCGGGAATATTTAGCTCGTCGAAAAGATGCTCTGACGAAGAATACGTCTCAAGCGGCTCTTCTAGGCCCAATTTTAGCGATTGGTTGATGAGACTCCACCTGGGCATGTCATCCCAATCGACAAAAGTGACACCAATTCCGTGTGCTCCAGCGCGGGCAGTACGTCCGATGCGGTGAACGTAGGTCTTGCCATCTTCTGGACACTGAAAATTAATGACATGCGTAATTCCATCAATGTCGATACCGCGTGCGGCGACATCAGTAGCGACTAGCACATCGGACTTGCCAGCTTTAAAATCTGACAGTGCGCGCTCACGGGCACTCTGGCCAAGATCACCATGGATTGGTGCAGCTCTAAATCCGCGTTCGAGCAGATCGTCGGCAGTTTTCTGGCAGGTTCGCTTCGTGCGACAGAAGACCATCGTGGGACCTCGACCCTGCGCCTGCAAAATTCGTGCCAACATCTCAATCTTGTCCATGGCGTGCGCTCTAAAGATGTGTTGTTCAACGCGAGAGACAACCGCGCTTTCGTCATCGTTCTCTTGGGTGCGGATGTGTATTGGTTGAGACATAAATCGTCTAGCCAGGGCAATGATGTCTCCCGGCATGGTTGCTGAAAAGAGCATTGTTTGTTGGCGATTCGGCGTGCTGGTGAAGATTTTTTCTACATCTGGCAGAAATCCAAGGTCCAACATTTCATCGGCTTCATCAAGTACAAGACGGGCGACTTTGTTCAATTTCAATTGACCCTGGCGATAGAGATCAAGCAGGCGTCCCGGAGTGCCCACAACAATCTCGACTCCATCCTGCAACTGCTCGATCTGCGGTTCAAAAGCCCGTCCGCCGTATATAGCGAGTACCCGGATTCCGCGCCCCGCAGTCAACTCTTCGATATCACGCGCTACCTGCAAGCAGAGTTCACGTGTTGGCACAACCACTAGGGCTTGTGGCAGATCAGCATTTTCAAAGGTGGCCCATTCAGGATCTAGCGGAGCGATTATTCGCTCGATAAGCGGAATGCCAAAAGCCAGGGTCTTACCAGTTCCAGTTTTTGCCTGTCCGATGACATCACCATCGCTGAGAGCGATGGGCAAGACCATTTCTTGAATGGCAAAAGGCGATGTAAATCCATGGGCCAAAAGAGCTGCGACAGTCTCTTGTCTCAGGGATAGATCAGCAAAAGTTTTTGTCACCTTAAACTGTGCCGAAGCCGACTCGGCGCTCTGCTTGCTCCCCTATTTCAACAAACGCAACCTTGTCGGAAGGCACAATTATTTCCCGACCCCGAATATCACTCAGTACCAGAGGAGACCCGGAAGCAAGCGCCACCGTTACCGCAGATCTAATCTCATCTACGCTCGAAGGGCATTCAAACGCTAGTTCGCTCGCGATATTGGTAATGGCGATGCGCACTTCGACTTTCTGGCTTGGAGCTGTCTTCTTTGCACTCATGCTCGAATCCTACCGAGTCAGGCGAGTGATTGCCGAATGACGAGTGATTACCGCTCATCCGTGCGTGGAAATCCAGAAATTCCCCGCCAAAGGATGCTCGTTAAAAGATTCGTTGCAACTTCACGCGATAATTTACTGTCGCGATCTAGCCAATGTCTGGCTGTAACTTGGACAGATCCGATCAGCCCAACACCCAAGAGCATCGCTTCCTCTCGTGGTAATCCAGTATCGATAGAAATGACGGCACTGACCGCAGCAGCGCAGTCATATGTCATCCGGTTGAGGCGCTCGCGAACGGCTGGTTCGACACTCATATCGCTTTCGAATAGAAGCCGAAAGGCTTCGCCTTCGCTCTCTATAAAATCAAAATAGGCCTCAACGGTTGCACTCACCCGATTCGCATTTTCGGGCGTTGAAGCAATTGCCTTTTGAATCTTGAATACCAGAGTATCGATGTGGAGATCCAGGACCGCCAAGTAGAGTTCAAGTTTGGATGGGAAGTGTTGATAGAGAACGGGCTTGCTCACACCGGCATGATCGGCAATCTCATCCATGGCGGCTGCGTGGTAGCCAGCGGCTGTAAATACCTCAAGTGCGGCGCTCAGGAGCTGAGCGCGCCGCTCGTCACGCGGAAGGCGTGCCTTGTTTTCAGTTCGAATCTCACTTGTACTCATTGACCATATGGTACGGGCAATCCCGGCACGGGGGAGCGTCTCACCTAGCGAAATTGTCAGTCGTGCGTCTGTGCGACAGAATGGCACACCAAGCATTATCCATATTTCTTTCTCGAGGATGTCTCTATGAAGGTTCCACCGCTGGTTTCACCCGGTCCAGCCCTCAGTGTTGGTGAGGTTCGCCGCTATAGCCGCCACCTCATCATTCCCGACGTCGCAATGGCGGGTCAGCAACGATTGATGAATGCCAAGGTCCTCTGCGTCGGCGCGGGCGGGCTTGGATCTCCAGCTCTCATGTATTTGGCTGCCGCGGGTATAGGCACGATTGGAATCGTTGATTTCGATACCGTGGATGAGTCGAATCTCCAACGACAGATAATTCATGGTCAATCAGATATTGGTAAGAGTAAAGCGTTGAGTGCGCAGGAGAAGATTTCTGAGATCAATCCGAATGTGCAGGTTAATCTTCACCAGTTCAGGTTAGATGCTTCGAACGTCCTGGAACTTTTTGCCCAGTATGACCTCATCGTTGATGGGACAGATAATTTTGCGACAAGATACCTGGTTAATGACGCCTGTGTTCTCTTGAAGAAACCTTACGTGTGGGGTTCTATTTATCGTTTTGATGGTCAAGCAAGCGTCTTCTGGGCGGAGTACGGCCCGTGTTACAGGTGTCTTTACCCCGAGCCACCTCCTCCGGGAATGGTTCCAAGTTGCGCAGAAGGTGGTGTGCTGGGAGTGCTTTGTGCTTCGATTGGGTCAATTCAGACCACCGAAGCTATCAAGTTGATCATGGGTATCGGAGAACCCTTGATTGGTTCACTCATGATTTATGACGCTTTGGAAATGTCCTATCGAAAGATCAAGGTTCAAAAAGACCCATCCTGTCCAGTGTGCGGTACAGAACCAACGCAGATGGAATTGCTAGAGGACTATGAAGCTTTTTGTGGAGTGCTTACGGAGGGAGCGGAGATTGCTGTGAAAGATTCAACAATTACAGTGACCGAGCTTAAAGAGATGATGAATGCAGAAGCAGAATTTTACTTGGTCGATGTCCGTGAACCCAGTGAGTGGGAGATCGTTCGAATCCCTGGATCGGTACTTATACCTAAACAGGAATTCCTCGACGGTCGAGCACTCTCCAAATTGCCACAAGATAAGCAAATAATCTTGCACTGCAAATCAGGTGTTCGTTCTGCTGAATGTCTTGCGATTGTCAAAAACGCTGGATTTTCGGACGCGGCCCATGTGAGTGGCGGCGTTATAGCTTGGGCGAAGCAGATCGATCCTTCTTTGCCGGTCTATTGAGATGAGTTCAACGCAATTGCACGGCCATCGAATGCTCTTTGTACACGCCCATCCGGACGATGAGACGATCAACAACGGTGCAACAATGGCCATGTACGCAGCGATGGGCGCCCAGGTCACCTTAGTAACATGCACTCGTGGAGAAGAGGGTGAAGTTCTTGTCCCTGGCTTAAGCCACTTGGCAAGTGCACAAACTGATGCGCTGGGCCAACACCGCGTCACAGAACTCGCCGCGGCTATGAGGGAATTGGGAGTAGATGACCATCGCTTCCTGGGCGAGCCGACCGTTCTTTATCGCGATAGCGGCATGATGGGTACGCCACCAAATGATCGACCCGATGTCTTCTGGCAGGCAGACGTTGATATTGCAGCACAATTGCTGGTCGAGGTCATTCATGAAGTGCGCCCACATGTACTCGTCACCTATGACGAAATTGGCGGATATGGTCATCCAGATCACATACAGGCCCACCGGGTGGCAATGCGTGCGGCTGAACTCGCGGAACTCAACGGGCGGTGGAATATTCCGAAAATCTATTGGAACGTCTTCCCCAAATCCGTTATCGCTCTGGGTATCGAAGAAATGAAAAAAACTGGATCTACTTTCTTTGGTGCGGAAAGTGCCGACGATATTCCTTTTGCAAAGGACGATGAGTTTGTAACTGCGGCGATTGACGGAAGTGCCTTTGTAGGACAGAAAATGTCGGCGATGAAAGCGCACGAAACCCAGATTGACTTCGAAGAACCATTCTTTGCCATGGCCAACAATCTTGGTACACAAATATGGGGCCGGGAGTTTTATACGCTGGTCAAAGGTGTAGCCGCGGAACCTTTCGACAGTATGGGACGCGAGACAAATCTTTTTGCCGGCATTTCGTTGGTATAACTGATGAAACTTCTCGCCTCGCTCATCTGGGGAATCGTCTTAGGGGCAGCTGCAGTGCTGCTTCACGACGCATACCCGCCATTTGGCTTGTTCATTGCCCTTCTTGGATCTTCAATTGGGGTTTGGCTCGTGGGTCGTATGTGGGGGCGCCGTAGATACAAAGTTGCTACGGTGTCTGCATGGCTAGTAGTGATACTTCGTGCCGGTTCCCTCGGCGTAGGCAATGAATTACTTGTTCAAGGCAATATCACGGGAAATGCGCTCGTTGTCGGAGGATTACTAGTACTTCTCGTCGCTGCTAGTTTGCGCCATTAATTCCGATTTAGCGCCAGCGCCAGTCTTGGCCGGTCGGGGAATCTTCGATGATGAGTCCCTTTGATTCAAGGGTGTCCCTTAGGAGATCACTCTGAGTCCAGTCTCGTTGCTTGCGGGCATTGAGTCTCTGCTCAAGTAGTTCTTCAAGTTCGATTGTCAAGACGCGAGTCTCCTTCCTGGTCAAATTCAACCCAAGCACTTGATCGGCATAGAGCATGGAACCAATCGTGAATTCAAGAGGCAGATTCGAATCTTTCTCAAGTCTGCGAATCACTTGGATTGCCCGCGGCGTATCAAGGTCATCACTAAAAGCTTTGAGAATATCTTCGTTGACTACTTGTGCAACTAAAGGCAATTGACCAACTAAGTTGCGCCAGCGGCGCAGTGTTTTATGTGCAGCCGAAATGGAATCCCAAGTGAGGTCCATCTGACTTCGGTAGCGATTCTCAAGAAGTGCCAATCTGACCGCCAGCGGGTCGTACCCTTCCTGGATTACCTGGCTGAGTAGAAGGACGTTTCCGGCACTCTTCGACATCTTTCTACCTTGGAAGAGAAGGTGCTCCCCGTGCACCCAGAGATCTACAACTTCTCGACCCGTTATCGCATTTGATTGAGCGCGTTCGTTTTCGTGATGTGGGAAGCGAAGATCAATTCCACCAACGTGAACATCAACGTGACCATGAAGAAAATGGATTGACATCGCGGAGCACTCAACATGCCAACCTGGAAAGCCAACCCCCCAGGGAGAGTCCCAGACCATCTCTGTTCTATGTCCGGCCAACTTCCAGAGAGCCCAGTCGGCATGGAAACGCTTTCCTCCGTCATCAGAGTATTCATACCGATAACCAGGTTGAAGCGAATCCAAACGGTTGCCGCTGAGTTGTCCGTATTCGGGAAATGACCCTGCATCAAAGTAGACTGAACCATCTGTTCCTACGTATGCATAATGTCGCTCCAGCAAACCTGCGATGAGGTCTTGCATCATTGTGATGCATTCGCTCGCTCGTGGATACATTTCTGCAGGCAATATATTGAGACGTGCTAGGTCGTCATGAAAAGCCGCTTCATATTTTCTGGCAACCTGGAAAGGGTCAATTTTCTCCACCCTGGATTGGAGGATGAGCTTGTCCTCAGCCTGCAGATCCTCCGACATGTGACCCACATCGGTGATGTTCTGAATTAGAACTACTTGATGCCCAAGGAGCTGAAGCGTCCGCCGTATAAGGTCAGATAGAAGAAAGGTTCGCAAATTTCCAACATGTGCATCTCTGTAGACAGTCGGCCCGCAACAATACATTCTGACCGGATCTTTCTCCGGGGCGATCTGGCGAAGTTCTCGGCTCTTAGTGTCGTACATTGAAAGTGGCATCAGCATCCTGTCGACGCTTCGGGGGCGTATGCGAAATATTGGTAGGTGTGGTGGAGTCGGAATCCCATTTTCTCATAAAGCGCGATTGCGCCAAGATTCTTTGAATCGACCTGGAGGGCAGCCTTCGACGCACCGAGAGTTCGAGCATCAAGAAGTAAAGAATAGATGAGATCGCGCCCTAGACTTTTTCCCCGCTCATCTGGAAGGACATACAACCGAGTCAAAACTGTCCAGCCTGCGTAGTTCGATGCGCGTGCGACGCCAATGATTTTTCCGTCACTTCGAAATGCGGCGTATCTAGCGGGAGATCGGGTCATGATCTCTAGAACACCGTGATCATTCTGAAGTGCGATCCATTCTTCACTGGGCGCATCATTTATTTCAGCAACATTCTTAGCGCGAGAATCATTGGAATGAGTTGCAAGTATGACTTCATCGATGTCGGCCACCATGACGTTTACGGAGACGTCACTGCGCCAGTTCCTCTCCTTTAAGCAGCGCGCCAACTCGGCGTATGTTGGTAGCGCAATATGAAAAGTAGGAGTAAGCCCGCGTGAGTGGTAGAACTCCATAACTTTATCGATAGCATCTTCCTGACTGACCCCAGGATCTCCGATGGCCAGAACCGAGTTCGCGCGCTTCGTAAATTTGCCAGAGGCCCGCAAGATCCAGTCGCCCAGTCGAACCTGCTCTTTGGCAGGCCACGTAGCGTTAGCGGCCAATTCAATATCCCGAATTCGTAGTGAAAGTGGGGAACCCGTCCCGGCCCGATTCGATGGTGGAGCAACGACTCGCCACACAGCGATCTCACTTGGACTGAACTGAATGAGGGATCCATCACGTTTTCGGATTGAAGTCTCAGATTCCAAGACTCCCAGCACGTCCCGGAATCCTCCTTCCGGATCGTGAAATCGCACGGTCAGCCTGTGACCTACCTCATCAATTCCGGGAGGCGACCTCTTTGGATTTACGGCTGAATTTTGAGACGACATGGTCTAACGATAATTGGTATGACTCGACTTTGACATGGAGATGAATCGCGCCGTGCAGACATGATGATTAGGATGAGCCCAGCCAACCCGATGGAGGTCTACCTTGACGTACATAATTGCTGAGCCGTGTATCGATGTTAAAGACAAGTCATGCATCGAGGAGTGTCCGGTGGATTGCATCTATGAAGGATCGCGGATGCTCTACATCCAGCCAGATGAGTGTGTGGACTGCGGCGCATGTGAGCCAGTTTGCCCGGTCGAGGCGATCTATTATGAAGATGATGTGCCATCGCAATGGAGTGAGTACACGAAGGTAAATACTGAATTCTTTGTTGAACTTGGATCTCCTGGCGGAGCGAGCAAGGTTGGCGTCACGGAAGGCGATCACCCCCTGGTTGCGGCTGAACCGCCACACGAGGCATAAGAAAGTTCTGCGCTGAAGCTTCCTGATTTTCCATGGGACACACTTGCACCGTACGGGCAGCGTGCTCGCCAACACCCGAGTGGAATTATTGACCTTTCGGTTGGAACACCTGTCGACCCAACTCCGCAAATAATCCAGAAGACTTTGCGGGAAAGTTCAAATGCTCCTGGATATCCGCTCACCATGGGAACTCAACATTTACGGTCTGCCATTCGAGATTGGGCGACAAAGCGTTTAGGTGCCACAGGTGCTTTTGATGTTTTACCTCTTATTGGCTCAAAGGAATTGGTTGCCTGGCTGCCTACTTTTTTACAGGTCAAGAGAGTTCTTTACCCGGAGATTGCTTATCCCACATATAGCGTTGGCGCAGTTCTCGCGTCGGCAACCGGCACGCCTGTGCCAATTGATCCTTCAACTTGGCCAGGCGCCGACTTGGCGTGGATTAATTCGCCGTCAAATCCAACTGGTCGAGTTCATTCTGTCAGCGAGCTGCAAGCAGTGATTGATTGGAGCCGTTCGAATAATTCTGTTGTCGCCTCAGACGAGTGTTATCTGGATTTCAGTAATGGTTTTAAACCGACATCCATTTTGATGCACACAAATGGCCAGAACCAGAACATTCTTGCGGTTCATTCCTTGTCAAAGCGGTCATCAATGGCTGGATACCGTGCCGGCTTTCTCATCGGCGACTCTGACTTGATTTCTCGTATTCGCGAGATTCGAAAGCACTCGGGAATGATTGTTCCTCTGCCGATCCAAAATGCTATGACGGTTGCCCTCGGAGATGAATTACATGTGGCCAAGCAACGCGATCTGTATAACGCTAGACGCGAGCGATTGAGGCCCGCGATAGAGAGGGTGGGATTCCGCATTGAGGAAAGCAAGGCCGGTCTCTACATATGGTGCACGAGGGATGAGACGGATTGGGATTCTATTGCCTGGTTAGCTGAATTGGGCATATTGGCGACCCCGGGTCATTTTTATGGAGAGAAAGGCGCTCGCCATATCCGGATCGCGTTGACAGCCACTGATTCTCATATCGATGCAGCAATCCACCGACTCAATTCGTCAAGCGCAGTGAGAAAGTAGCTATTTCATGGCGCAGGGGATTCTTCTGGTAGGTGGTCTTGGAACCCGCTTAATGCCTCTAACGCAGGACACGCCTAAACCCATGCTTCCGGTTGGAGGATTGCCCGTCACGGAGCATCAATTAGTGCGTGCAAAGAATGCAGGAATCACCCGGCTAGTGCTTGCGACTTCGTATCTGTCGGAAGTCTTCATGCCTTATTTTGGAGATGGTTCGCGTTGGGGACTAGAGATTATCTATGCGGTGGAAGCGGAGCCGTTGGGAACGGGCGGAGGAATTCGTCACGCCTCACAATTTCTAAATCGCCGCGAGTCAATCGTGATTTTCAACGGGGATATTTTGAGTTCTCATGATCTTGTTGGTCAGATCAAAATGCACGAAGAACGAGATGCCGACATAACTTTGCATTTGACCCATGTCGAGGACGCTAGAGCTTTTGGGTGCGTCCCCGTGGATGAAAATTCTCGTGTGACAGCTTTCTTGGAGAAGATGGAAGTACCGATAGCAAAGACCATTAATGCTGGATGTTACGTGTTTCACCCACGTGTGATTGAACGGATACCAGAGGGCAAGGTTGTCAGTATTGAGCGAGAGGTATTTCCTGATCTCGTAGAGGCAGGACGCCTCGTTCTGGGCCTGGTTGATGATTCATATTGGGTTGACATTGGCACCTCACGTTCTCTGCTGCGAGCTTCCATAGATGTTGTCCGCGGCGTGGCAAATTCAGATGCACTCGACGCAGCCACGTTCTCTTTCAGGTCCAGCGAATTTGTTGCCATGGAGGGAGCGGTAATTGCTGGTGACGCTGAGGTGTACGGCGGTTCTTCCATAGGCCGCCAATCTATGATTGCGGCGCGGGCAAAGATTGAGGGTTCAATCGTTTGCGCCAATGCCCAAGTATTAGCGGGTGCTTCAATTAGCGGGTGCTTTGTTGCTGAGCGGGCGATTGTCGCGGCGGGCGTGAATTATTCCAACATGTATATCGGCGTGCATGGAGTTCAAGATCTGTAGAGTGAATAATTGCTCGCCAGGTAGTTAAAAAGCCTCCTTATAGCGGGAAATTGGGAATGCGTAAAGCCAACAAATGACTTGACTTAAAGGGATTACACGCGTGTAATTCAGTTATTGGATTTCCGTCAATCGGGCGGAGCCGAAGCAATGAACCATTATTGACCGTATTGAGGAGTGTCGGAATGTCAGATATTCGACCTGATGGCCCCAACATCCAACTCGTTACCGGAGAAAGCGTTGAACTTTCTTGGCAAGAGCGCTCACTTTGCGCGCAAACTGATCCTGAAGCCTTCTTTCCCGAAAAGGGTGGTTCAACTCGCGAAGCAAAGCGTGTATGCATGTCTTGTGATGTCCGTTCAGAATGCCTGGATTATGCCCTCGCGCACGATGAGCGCTTCGGGATTTGGGGCGGTCTATCCGAACGCGAGCGCCGCCGCCTTAAGCGTCGCCCTGCCTAAACTTTTAAACGGCGTTGCGCGTGTCTGACGCACAGAGCGCGGTTCGCCCTCGTGTAACGGCAATCCTCGTCGTTCATGATGGAGCAGCCTGGTTGCCTGAAGTTGTGGCTTCCCTAGCATCCCAAACGCGCCCTATTGATTACACGCTGGCGATCGACACTGGTTCTCAAGACAGTTCTTCAAAACTTTTGAAGAACGCACGCGTTCCATCATTTTCAATGCCACGGGAAACAGGCTTTGGAGTCGCAATTCGCGCCGCTCTCGAACACATCCCGAAATCTTCCACCCAGAGCGAGTGGCTCTGGTTCATTCATGATGACTGTGCGCCACAGCCTGGTGCTCTCGAGGCATTACTTATGGCCGTCGCGGATCGACCACAAGTCGCCATCGCTGGTCCGAAATTGCGTGATTGGTATGACCGCACCCACCTGCTTGAAGCCGGGGTGAGTATTGCCGGCAACGGTGCACGCTGGACAGGGCTGGAAGCACAGGAGTATGACCAAGGACAGCATGACGGCATTCGCGACGTTCTCTCTGTGAGCACAGCGGGAATGCTCATTCGAAGAGATGTATTTGAAGAGCTCAGTGGTTTTGATCCGAATCTTTCTCTGTTCCGGGATGATGTTGACCTGGGATGGAGGGCGCACGTTGCAGGGCACAAGGTAATTATCGTGACGGAGGCGGTCGCATACCACGCTGAAGCGGCTTCGTCTGAGCGACGCGGAGTCGATGTTAAAAGTGCATTTTTGCACCGTCCACTCATACTTGATCGCCGTAACGCGGCTTACGTGCTTCTTGCAAATTCGTCTTGGTGGCATTTACCTTGGTTGGCCCTTCAGCTATTTTCGAGTGCTTTAGCGAGAGCGGTGGGCTATTTGTTAGCCAAGCTTCCGGGCTATGCATCAGATGAAATTCTCGCCGTGGGGTATCTCCTCATCCGGCCAGGCATCATTTTTGAGGCGAGAAAATTGCGGCGCGGCCAGCGATTGATTTCTTCGCGCGTCGTGTCAACTTTCATTCCACCACGTTGGTCACAACTTCGTTTGAGCATAACCCGAGCCACGGAGGCAATCCGAACGACTCTTTTACCCGCCACTTCAGAACTGGTTGGAGCCCTGGAAACACAGTCCGAAGATGAAGACCTCCTCGTCCCCGCAGCTCCTGTTCGTTGGGTATCCATACTGAGACGTCCTGAAGTCGGGGGACTTCTTTTTCTATTAGTGCTCACTTCACTCTGGTCGAGTCATCGATATGGGTCGCTTGTCGGAGGCGCACTTTCCAACGCTCCTATTGGGGCGAGTGATCTGTGGAGACTGTATGGAGAATCGTGGCATCAAGTTGGAATGGGGAGTTCGACAGCTACTCCTCCATGGATACTTATTTTAGCTCTTCTCTCGACGCTCTTTCTTGGGGAAGCAAGCTTTTTTATTGCATTTCTCTTTTGGGTTGCCCCCATACTTTTCATGCTTTCGATGTATTCACTTCTTCGAAAAATCTCTAGCAATTCATGGCTGAGCGTCGGGGCGAGCATTGGTTATGCCTTATCTCCGGTTGCAGTAACTTCAATAAATTCAGGACGACTCGGAACTATTGCAACCCTCATCTTGTTGCCCCGGATTGTTTATTATGCCCCGCGATTAATTGGGATAGAAAGGCGCCATTGGCGCTTTATTTTTGGGTTTAGTCTGCTTGTCGGGGTTCTCGCCTCGTTCACGCTGCAGGCCTTTATTGGAATCGCGTTATTTCATATTTTTTCAATGTTTCGCGATTATCAAGACTTTAGAATTACCCAAGATAAAACTCTTGTTCAAGACCGCCTAAAACGAAGAGCCACACTTGTCGTTGTTCCGTTTTTACTCTGCCTCCCATGGTCCTTTGAAGCTTTTACTCATCCATCTCAGTTCCTGTTAGAGCCAGGTATCTCGATTCCTGGCGGAGGCCCAAATCTGGCGATTCTGGCTAATCCGGGCGGACCGGGCTCTGTTCCATGGTGGTTTATAAGCCCTATCACTCTGCTTCTGATTGGCTCCTTATTCTCTTCATCAATCGCTCGCAAGTACGCCCAAGCCGGATTCGCCTTCCTGCTTGGCGCGACCTTATTGAGCGTCATCTCCTTTTCATCGCATGCGACTTCCACCAACTCGCTTTTATGGGTTGGAACATTGCTGACCTTCGCGACTGTCGCTGCGATCTGTTGTGCAGTGATAATTTTGAACGGGGTGCGAAAGCGCTTAGTAAGAACTCATTTCCACTACCGACATATGGTTGCCGGTTTGGTGATTGCTTCAACTGCCGTATACGGGTTGACGACCGCTGTTTGGGCCGCAACGGCGGGTGCTAGTTCTCCCGTTCGAGCAGACCACGGAACAATTCTTCCGGCTTACTTGGCGGTCACGCCGGGTGTGAAGACTCTGGTTCTTCGCAACCTAGAAGATGCGCAGGTCGTTACGCTTTCGTTTTATATTGCGCGCGAACGGGACGCGCTTCTTGCTGATCCAGATGTCGCTCCACCACCATCGACTGCAATTGAAACTGCCGTTCGCGAAATGGTGGATGGTTCTGGAATCAATAGCAGCAAGGTTCTCTCCGCGCATGGGATCAAATATGTATTTATGAAAAATCCCGTCGATTCTCAGTTAGTTCGAACCGTAGATGGCCTTGGTGGCTTCCTTCGCACTTCGTCAACACAGGACGGAATTGTTTGGCGTGTCGCGGGGGTGAGCGAACGCCTGGTGTTTACCGATAAGAGTGGAAAGGCAGTGGCGATCCCCACTGGTGAAGTTTCCGCGCGATCTTCGGTTGCCGGTCCTGGGACTCTTAGTTTGGCGGAAAACTATTCTTCCGGATGGCAAGTCATCCAACAGGGCAAGCGACTTATTCGCTCTCGCAATGCCTTCGGACTTCCACAATTTGATGTCCCTCAAGCCGGAGAATTTATTCTGATTCACGATGGCACGACGCGGCGAGCATGGCTCTCTCTGGAGTTGATCGTTCTGCTTGTGGTGCTGGTTATGGCATTGCCAGCCGGACGAAGGAAGAGGGAAATTTCATCGGAGAGACTGACATGAAAATTCGCCGACTGGTAATTGTTGCGGCTTCACTAGCAATCACTTTGACTATTAGTAATTTACTCACCGCCAGGGTCGGTTCCCAGGGCTATTCACAGAGCTACCCTGCCGTTGTTTGCCCGCCGACTGATTCATCCCTTGCATCTGCAGTTTCTACCGCTTCCACGACCACCCCTTTCCGAATAATTCAGAAGAAGTCCACCGCTCTCACGCCTATTCGGCGTACTCAATATGTCATTAAGAGCGAGGCGATTCTCCTTGATCAAGGTGGCGTCACATCGGTTACCTGGCAGTCCCTCTCTGGAATTTGGGCAGGGGCCAGTTTGTGTATGGCGCCACAGGGGGATCAGTGGTTTGTTGGAGGAACCGCCAATGTAACAAGTAAGGGTCGACTCGTCGTGGTAAATAGCGGACTAAGTGATTCGATCGTTGACGTCACGGTGTGGAGTGAGGGGGGAGTTCAGTCCGGCAAAGTTATTACCGTTCCGGCGAATTCCTCAGTTCGCGTCGGTCTTGATTCATTGGCGGCGGGGCAGACCCGTCTCACCTTAAGGGTTGCCTCTCGCTCAGGACGCGTCAATGCCTTCCTCGTTGACGAGCGGAAAAAGGGTTTGAAAACTTTAGGTGGCGATCTCGTAAGCTCGGACGAGTTCCCAAGAACTGATTTCGTCATTTCCGGTATCCCACATCAAGTCATTGCCGGAAAAGGTGGGAGCCATTTTCTGCGGGTTCTGGTACCTGGTAATACAGATGCCAATATCCGCGTGGATCTGATCTCTCGGGATGGTGTATTTGCACCGGTAGGGCTAGATGGGCGCGATGTCACACAAGGTCGGGTTATCGATATTGCGCTCAATCCGACCATTGATGCTTCAGTCTTCGCATTGCACATTCGTTCAGATCAACCACTTGTGGCCGCCGTTTATTCGGTGCTCAAAGTACAGAACCATCAAGATTTCGTCTGGAACGCCGTAACACCAACTTTGAGTCCAATGACACTCGCGATCAAGGGATTGAGTCCAGTCTTTGTCTTTACGGGAGATTTAATCCGATTAAAGGTCAGTACGCGCCTGACGACCGGCTCCACGAAGGAAGTAACTCTCGCGGGTAATGACATCCTGACGTGGAAGGCGCCAGAGAATGCCTTTACAGTGAAGTTCTTCGACATTCGATCTCCGGTATCGGCTGCTGGCTTGCTTTCTACTATTAGCGGCATCGGAACTTTTCCGTTGGTCCCTGGTAGCGTTTTAACAAGAGCTGCAGTTCCTATATCAAACATCCAAGTTATTAATCGATAGTTCACGGGTCATTGCCCTGGAAATAGGCGTGCGCCCACTAATCTAATGGGCATGATGTCTCATGTAGGACGTGGGTGCTCGCGCGGGGGTTGTCGTCGCAGAGCCGTCACAACTTTGACATATGTATATGCCGATTCAGTAGCCGTTGTGGGTCCGCTTGCGACCTTTGCTGAACCGCACGCTTATGATCTCTGCGAAATCCATGGTGATCGTCTTACGGTTCCCAATGGATGGCAGGTTATCCGTCAAGAACGCAGTGGTACTGAACCTGGACCATCAGATGAGGATTTGATGGCCATCGCAGAGGCTGTGCGAGAAGTCGCACACCCTGTGAGGAATGCGACAAATACCAACTCAGCATCACAAAGTCAGATAACTAGCCCCGTAAATAGTCAGAATCTAGGTCGGCGTGGACATCTTCGCGCGGTGCGCACCTAGTTATGGATGAGCCTAGACCACAGATTTTCAAGGCTTACGACATTAGGGGACTTGTCGAGACAGAGTTGACTCCCGATTTCTCTTTTCAAGCGGGCCTCGCTTTTGCTCGTTACCTCGAGCAAGAACGAGAGCCGGGAACAATCGTCATCGGAGAGGATATGCGTCCGTCTTCTCCCTTACTAGCAGAAGCATTTTCTGCGGGAGCGACCTCAAACGGGATGGATGTTATTCGCATCGGATTGGCATCCACCGACATGCTCTACTTTGCATCAGGCAAATTGAATATGCCTGGTGCAATGTTTACGGCTAGCCATAATCCCGCCAAATATAACGGAATAAAAATGTGTAAGAGTGGTGCTCGACCAGTCGGAAAGGAATCTGGCCTGCAAGTCATCGAGCGGTATGTTTTTGATGGAAGCCCAATCCCAATGCGCCCGGTTGGTGTTGAAAGAACGAGAAATATGCTGGATGAATATATTTCGCATTTGCTCTCACTGGTGGATGTTTCCCAGATTCGTCCGCTGAAGATAGTTGTTGACGCTGGAAATGGAATGGCTGGTTATACAGCAAAGCCACTTTTTGAAAAGCTAAACGTTGAATTGGTCCCTCTGTACTTTGATCTAGATGGCACTTTCCCAAATCACGACGCAAACCCGATTGACCCAGAGAATATGAAAGACCTTCAAAAGGCTGTGCGGAAGCATAAAGCGGATATCGGACTCGCATTTGATGGAGATGCTGATCGTTGCTTCTTGGTGGACGAGGATGGCGAGATAGTGAATCCCTCAGCGCTTACTGGCCTTATTGCAGAACGAGAGTTGGCCAGATATCCGAACTCAAAAGTTATTTACAATTTAATCTCTTCACGAGCGGTTGCCGAAGTCGTAGAAGAGTGTGGCGGGATCGCAATTCGAAGTCGAGTTGGACACTCGTACATAAAGAAACTGATGGCTGATACGGATGCGGTATTCGGCGGGGAGCATTCAGGACATTTTTATTTCCGTGATTTCTGGTGTGCCGACTCAGGGATGCTCGCGGCCCTTCATGCCATAGCGGCGCTTGGATCTCAGAAGGCTCCGCTTTCCAAAATACTGAAGAAGTACCAACGCTACTTTTCAAGTGGGGAAATCAACTCGATCGTCCCCAATCCTGCAGAAATTATGGCGCGCGTCGAAAAGGTCTTTGGCGGCAAAGAGGGAGTATCGATGGACCATCTTGATGGCCTGACAGTCAATTCGGAATCTTGGTGGTTTAACCTTCGCGCATCCAACACAGAGCCTCTCTTAAGGCTCAATGTGGAGGCGAAGACGCAAGCGCGATTGACTCGAGTACGTGATGAGGTCTTGACTCTACTGAAGCCTTGAAATGTGCTGATTATTGCCGGACGCAGTAGCCTTGGGCTCTTGATTCGAGTCTTTTAAGGGAGATTGTCCGTGAATTCATCAGCAACAATTACTGTTCCACGCCACGACATTGCAGATGCCGCTTTGGCAGCAGAAGGTCGCAAACGCATCGAATGGGCAGAGCGAAACATGCCTGTGCTGGCGCAGATTCGAGATCGATTCGAGAAGAGCAAACCTTTCACCGGAGTGCGAATTGCGGCCTGTATGCATGTGACTACAGAAACCGCAAATCTCATGCGCACCCTGAAAATTGGTGGAGCGGAGATCGCTCTTTGCGCCTCCAACCCTCTTTCGACTCAGGATGATGTTGCGGCAGCCCTAGTTCACGAATATGGAATCAGTGTCTTTGCTCGAAATGCAGTTGATCGAGATGGGTATTACTCGCACATCAATGCCGCTCTCGATATCCAACCTCATCAAGTTTTTGATGATGGTTGCGATCTTGTAAATACTCTCCATACCACCCGCACCGAACTTCTTCCGGGTATTGCCGGCGGTTGTGAAGAGACAACAACTGGCGTCATCCGCCTGAGCCAAATGGCAAAAGATGGGGCCCTTAAGTTCCCAATGATTGCCGTCAACGACACGGACACGAAGCACATGTTTGATAACCGATACGGCACCGGTCAATCCACCTTGGATGCCGTCTTCCGTTCTACTAATTTTTTGCTGGCTGGACGTATTCTTGTGGTTGCAGGCTTTGGATATTGCGGCAAAGGCGTTGCAGAGCGAGCAAAGGGAATGGGTGCTGACGTCATTGTGACTGAGATTGACCCGACCAAGGCGTTAGATGCGATGATGCAGGGATACCGCGTTATGCCCATGATTGACGCTGCTGCCGTCGGAGATGTCTTCATTACAGTGACAGGCAATCGTGATGTGCTACGCGACGAGCACTTTGCAGTCATGAAGGACGGCGCGATCATGGCCAACTCGGGACATTTCGATATTGAAATCGATGTTGCTTGGTTGGAAAAGAACTCAACGAAGAAGAACCGAAAGATGCGCCACCAAACCGATGAGTACGTCATGGCGGATGGCCGTCGACTCTTACTCCTAGCCGAAGGTCGATTGGTCAACCTCGGTGCAGCCGAGGGTCACCCTGCTGCAGTAATGGATATGTCATTCTCGGATCAAGCACTCACCGCTGAATGGCTTGTTAAAGAGGCGAAGAATTTGCCAGCTGGTTTGCATGAAGTGCCAGAGTACATTGATAAAGAAGTTGCCAAATTGAAACTTCAGAGCATGGGCGGTCGGATCGATACGCTCACTCCTGCGCAAGATATCTACCTCAACTCGTGGGAGCACGGCAGTTAATGACTCTAGTTATGGTCGTCGATGATGACCAAGACCTTGCCGAGATGCTCGGCATCGTCTTAACTGGAGCAGGTATTGATGTTGATTTGGTGAGCCGCGGAGACGAAGTAATGGATGTCTTTCACGCCAACCCACCCGATCTCATCTTGTTGGATGTGATGCTTCCTGGGTTAAACGGAATCGAAGTCTGCAAATTGATTCGTGCCGAATCAATGGTTCCCATCGTAATGTTGAGCGCAAAAGGTGATTCTCATGACGTCGTTGAAGGCCTTGAAGCTGGGGCTGACGATTACATGGTTAAACCTTTCAAGCACCCGTCCGAATTGGTGGCTCGAATTCATACACGTCTCCGACGATCTTCCGCGGGGCTCACTGGTCGAATTACGTTGGCGGATTTAGCAATAGATCTAGTGGCTCATCAAGTCACGCGTGGGGACAAAGCGATTGCACTCACTCGCCTCGAGTTTGACCTACTGGTTGCTTTAGCAAAGGAACCGCGACGGGTTTTTACTCGCGATGCCCTACTAAGTGAAGTGTGGGGATATAGGCACTCGACCGACACGCGGTTGGTGAATGTGCACGTTCAAAGACTAAGAGCCAAGGTTGAACACGACCCAGAAAATCCGGAAATTGTTGTAACTGTTCGAGGGGTGGGATACAAAGCAGGAGTAGCGGGAAGGGTATGAAATGACTCGTCGAATTCGAGTCGCCCGATTTCGAAACTCTCTTGCTTTCCGTGTTATTTTTTCGACAGTCCTACTCTGCTTGGGTGTGGTCTGGCTTACTGGGTCAGCGCTTTACGCTCAATTATCAGATGGAATTCGTAAAGTCACCATTGAATCGTCGGTCGCTGAGACGCGATCAGCAATCTTCAATGCGCAGTATCGAATCGTCGTCGCCTCCGAATCGAAAGCGCAAGCGATCAAACAAATTGTTGACGATGTGATTGTTAATTCACCAAGCGTTATAGGTACTTCAATCATTGGTCGCGAGGTAGCACTTCTTCGCACGGGTCCAGCGACGGCGGATGCTATTAACTATCAACGGACATCTAATGGAATGTTGCTCTCTTCCATTCCGAAGGAATTGCGAAAGCGAGTTGGAAAAAGTATTTCTACGGAATGGGCCGAAACCTCAATTCGCTATGCGCAAAGGGGGAGGGTTCCTGCTTTGGCGGTTGGAGAGAAGATAACAATTCCGGGTGCCGGCGCATATGAGATGTACCTTCTCTTCAGTTTGACAAGTCAGAACGCGACACTTGATCTTCTGGCACGTTCGCTTCTCTTTACCGGGTTAGCATTGGTGATCCTTATTGCACTCATTGCTTGGTTAGTTGTACGCCAGGTGGTTCGGCCGGTACGTGAAGCGGCTCGAATCGCAGAAGGATTCACTGCCGGTCACTTGGAACAGCGTATGCAGGTAAAGGGCAATGATGAGATTGCGCGCCTTGGCAATTCATTTAATGAGATGGCACTTTCCTTACAGAATCAAATATCTCGTTTGGAAAATCTATCAAGCGTTCAACAAAGATTTGTCTCGGATGTTTCACATGAACTAAGAACGCCGCTCACAACTCTTCGGATGGCCTCGGAAGTGATTCACACGGCTCGCGATGAATTTGATCCCACAATCGCCCGAAGTGCTGAATTGCTGGTTGCTCAGATAGATCGATTTGAAAGATTACTAGAAGACCTTCTGGAAGTGAGCCGCTTTGATGCAGAAGCCGCAGTTCTTGAAAGCGTAGAATTCGACATGGTTGCACTCGTGACGAAATGCATTGACGATTTGAGTTTGTTGGCGAAAGAGCGTGCCACAACTATCGAATTGCGTCATGCGGATGCTCAAATCTTGGTCCACGCAGATACGCGCCGCGTGGAGAGAATTTTACGTAACTTATTGAGCAATGCGATTGAGTACTCAAGCGAGACTCCGATAAGAGTTCGAATTGTGGCCTCGGAAAATGAAGTTGCGGTAGGCGTGCGCGATTATGGGTCGGGTTTAGATGAACAATCGACATACCGGGTTTTCGATCGCTTCTGGCGTGAGGATCCTTCAAGAGCACGGGTGCGAGGTGGAACTGGCCTTGGACTTTCAATCGCGCTAGAGGATGCGCGACTACACAATGGCGAACTTGAAGCGTGGGGGAGGCCCGGAAAAGGTGCTCATTTTGTTCTGACCCTTCCCCGTTGGACAGGAGGGGTAGTGGAGTCCCGCCTCATCCGCCTTCAGCCAGAGGATTACTCATCCACAACGCCGTGAGGTACTTATTTTTAATATGTGTGAAAAACCCAGACTTAAGGGATGCAGATATTTGTGGGACTTCAAGAGCTTCTCTTTCCGTTGTATTGCCATGGCTGCGGTGTGCGCGGAGAGAGTTTGTGCGTTCGCTGTAAGGATTCTTTTGAGATACGTGACTTTTTATCAAGCGTTGGCATCATTCCGACATTCTCTGCAGTTTCTTACAGTTCAGTCGCGCGACGAATCCTGCTCGCATCTAAGGAGGATGGAGTACGTGGAGCCGACGATCTCATTGTCAGCGCTTTGGAGCATTCGCTTCGATATGCATTGCGGAAAACTGGTAAGACTCCAGTTCTTGTCCCTATTCCATCGTCATCGCAGGCGATACGTAGGCGGGGACGAGATTTCCTGTGTGAGATCTCCCAACGAGTTTCAGCGTTGGTTGGCCCGCCAACTCAGAGCCTTCTCCAACACAATAGAAAAGTGAGGGATCAGACGCTTTTGGATGCATCTGCCAGATACAAGAATCTTGAGGGCGCGCTCGCTCTAAAAAAACTCCCCCTCCGTGTCCAGGAGGTATTTCTCATAGATGATCTGGTGACAACGGGAGCAACCTTAAATGAGGCTGTGAAAACCTTAGAAATGGGCGGATTTAGGGTCGTAGGTGCGGTTACTGCGCTTGTATCTCTTCCCCTACGATAGGACTATGGGTTCACACCCTTAACGCCCAGTCCTCATTTGTTGTAGTTTTCTTTTGGTAAGGAAGGTAGTGCCATGCCAGCATTCCTGGATCGAATCTTGCGCGCGGGTGAAGGACGAACCCTGCGAGATTTGAGCAAAGTTGTCGGCGTAATCAATTCTCATGAGGGTCGAATCTCAGCGCTGAGCGATGAAGAGCTACGTGGCATGACCGAGATATTTAAGGGTCGCCTAGCCTCTGGTGAGTCTCTTGATGAGATCCTGCCAGAAGCCTTTGCCGTGGTTCGGGAAGCCGCACAGCGCACACTCGGTCAGCGTCATTATGACGTTCAGCTCATGGGTGGCACGGCGCTTCACCGCGGAAATATTGCTGAAATGCGAACTGGTGAAGGAAAGACCCTGGTTGCAACCCTTCCTTCATATCTCAACGCCCTTGCCGGTCGTGGTGTACATGTTGTGACCGTTAACGACTATTTGGCCGAGCGCGATAGCGAATGGATGGGACGCATTCACCGTTTCCTCGGTTTGAACGTTGGAGTAATTCTTGGATCAATGGATCCGACTGAACGACGAATTGCATATGCAGCGGATATCACTTACGGCACGAATAATGAGTTTGGCTTCGATTACCTCCGCGACAACATGGCCTGGACCCTTGACGAGTGCGTACAACGCGATCACTACTATGCAGTTGTCGATGAGGTCGACTCGATCCTTATTGATGAAGCACGAACTCCTTTGATCATCAGCGGCCCCGCCGACAAGGCAACGAAGTGGTACGTCGAATTCACAAATATCGCCAACAAACTTGTACGAGACCTCCACTATGAAGTGGATGAAAAAAAGCGCACCTCGGGGATTCTCGAAGAGGGTGTCACGAAAGTTGAAGAACTTCTCGGAATTCAGAATCTCTATGAGGCTGCTAACACGCCACTCATCAGTTACTTGAATAATGCGATTCGAGCAAAAGAACTCTTCAAGCGAGACAAGGATTACGTCGTTATGAACGGCGAACTTCTCATCGTGGACGAACACACTGGCCGAATTCTTGCCGGTCGCCGGTATAGCGAGGGAATGCACCAGGCACTTGAAGCAAAAGAACACATTGAAATTCAAGACGAAAATCAGACGCTTGCAACGATCACGCTGCAGAACTATTTCCGACTTTACGAAAAAATATCGGGAATGACCGGAACTGCCATGACAGAGGCGGCCGAATTCCAGCAGATCTACAAGTTGGGCGTGGTCACTATTCCGACGAATCGAGAAATGATCCGTGCGGATCAAGCCGACCTGGTTTACAAGTCCGAAATTGGTAAATTCGCGGCTGTGGCACAAGACATTGTCGAGCGCCACCGAAAGGGTCAGCCAGTTCTCATAGGAACTGTAAGTGTTGAGAAATCAGAAGAACTTTCAACTGTTCTAAAGAAGAATGGCATCCCGCATGAGGTTTTGAATGCAAAGCATCACGAACGAGAAGCTGCAATCATCGCCAGAGCCGGAATCGTCGGTGCTGTCACGGTGGCGACGAATATGGCCGGCCGCGGTACCGACATCATGCTCGGTGGTAATCCGGAATTCATGGCAGATTTCGAATTGCAGCGCCGTGGACTCTCGCCGGTGGATGCACCAGAAGAGTACGAACTAGCGTGGCCAGGGGAGATTGCCAAGCAGAAAGCCGCTGTTGCCAAGGAACATGAGGAAGTGATCGCACTTGGGGGTCTTTATGTACTTGGCACCGAGCGCCACGAATCACGACGTATCGACAATCAGTTGCGTGGACGGTCCGGGCGTCAAGGCGATCCTGGAGAGTCTCGTTTCTATCTCTCTTTGCAAGATGATCTGATGCGCCGTTTCAACTCAGGCATGGTGGAGAGATTCCTATCTGCCGCCGGCATTCCTGAAGATGCGCCCATCGAATCCAAAATGGTGAGTAATGCAATCCGTTCGGCTCAAACTCAAGTTGAAGCGCAGAACTTTGAAATGCGTAAAAACGTTCTGAAATATGACGATGTACTAAATCGGCAGCGCCAAGTTATTTATGGTGAGCGTCGATTAGTTCTTGAAGGCAAAGACATTCAGGATCAAGTTCAAACTTTTCTTACCGAAACCATCGCTGCCTATGTCGATGCCGCCACAGCAGACGGATACGCTGAGGATTGGGATCTTGAAACTCTGTGGGCTGCATTGAAGACTCTTTACCCAATTTCCTTCTCAATCGAGGAGTTGGATGCCGAACTCGGGGGTCGTAACGCACTTGACATTGATTTCCTTCATCAGAGGATTCTTGATGACGCGCTTGCTGCTTATGCCAAGCGCGAGGAGGTGCTTGGTTCAGAGGTAATGAGAGAACTTGAACGAAAAGTTCTACTCTCTGTTCTCGATCGAAAATGGCGTGAACACCTATACGAGATGGATTACTTACAAGAAGGAATTGGGCTTCGTGCAATGGCTCAACGAGATCCGCTTGTTGAATATCAGAACGAGGGCTTCGAATTATTCTCAGCAATGATGGATGCAATAAAGGAAGAGATAGCGGGTTACCTCTTTAATATCGAAGTCACAGTCGAGGAATCAAGTAATGAAGTCACTGGCAAAGGTTTGGACGCTCACTCTGCTCCGACTCAATTGCAATATTCATCACCTGATGAATCCGGGTCTACCAAGTCAACTGGAATTTCGCGTAACGCCCCTTGTCCGTGTGGATCGGGGAAGAAGTACAAGCGTTGCCACGGAGAAAAACAGGCTCTATAAGAGGGTGAGTGAGGTGCAGAGCCAGCGATGGTCGACGCCTTCAAATCGCAGGGCAATAGAGCGCACTCTTTTTTCAAATCTTACGGTGATTGTGGATTCACTGATACCGTCAAGCGGTTCGCACTGATGGAGTTTCCGGATCCGACCCACTTCCTTTTGAGACCCGACTTTCTTCACTAACTCCGAATAGATCGTGTGGTGGCACCATCGAGAAAGTTGTGCCGGCTGACGCTTTGCTGCCCAAATTTCAAGCACACTCACGCCAAATTTCAGCGTCCACGTCCGGAGATCTGGAAGTTGGGAGGCGGAGGTTGGTTGTGGCGCGAATTCGGGGTCATATTCCTCTCCAAATTGCGATGGTAGCGAGTAGAGCATTGGCTCTCGCTCCACGTGAGGTCCTGATTCACGTCGGTATAAATCCAACATCGGGTGGTTCCAAAGTTCGGGTTCGATGCTGGATACAGTAAGCATGGTGATTGGACGAGCCGTTATTGATGCATTTGTCATTGACACAGAATGAGCGACCATCTTGCAGGGCACCTCATCCCTTCGGACGAGAAATTCATCATCCGTTTGGATGAGTGTGGAAACCAATAGTGGGTTGTGACTGGATAGCCCTTTAGTTGCCAACTATGAGAAACACCAAGAAAAGAAATCAATCCAAAAACATCATGGCCATTACCCTGATCGTTGCATCATTCGCTTCGGCCTACATACTTTCATCTCTCGCTAATCGCACAGTTCTGATCTGGTCGACTCGAGTCCCCCTAGCGGCCGGGGCGAGAATTTCTGCTTCGGATCTTCGTACCCAACGTGTTTCGTTGCCAGAAGGAAACTCCCTCTACGTGAGGGCCGATCGTGATTTGCGTGAGTTTCGTGTTCTCCGGCCCTTAGGAGCGGGTGAACTAATTCCTTCGAGTTCCGTTAGCTCGCGAAGTACGTCACTCGATATCAACGCAGTGCCCGTCAAGATTCACCTGTCAGATCTGCCAGCCGATATATCAGTAGGGGAGATTGTGAATCTCTATCATGTGGGTGATTCGCAACTTTCAGGAGCTGTAGAACTTCCATCACTTGTGATTTCCAGGACTTCAATTTTGGGAATCAATCGAAAGGGGGAGAATTTAGGCGGAGATCTTTCGCTCACGATCTCAGCTAGTAGTAAGAATATTTTTCGCCTCTTGACGTCGATGTCGTCGGGCCATTTTGTGGTGGTACGGGTATATGGCTGAAATAGCGCTTCCACTCATCGTGACGGCTATCGCGAATTCTGAATTGGAGGGATTTGTCGCTAGCACATTATTTAGTCAGGGCTGGAATGTCATCCATCGTGCTCTAGATGCCCATTCTCTCTCAAATTATCTAACGAAATCTTCGAGTGAAACCGAAAATATCATCCTCATCTATTCTCCGGATCTTTCAGGTCTGACCCCTAGGGCGATTGCGGATCTGCAAGGAATTTTGCGGCAGGTGGTGGGGTTCGCTACAGACTTGCATCAGCACTCGGAATATTCGGGGCTTCTGTCAATTCCAAACGATGCTTCTGAATTACTTAACATCATCAGGAGTTATGTTCGCGCTCCGTTGCTCAGAAAGGCAGAACCTCACATTTTCGGCACGAGAAGGGCGAAGGTCATCGCGCTGGGTACGCCTTCAGGTTCAACTGGATGCACAACCGTGGCAATCAATCTGGCAGTGGAGTTGAGTTTATTAGGCAAGGAGACGCTTCTCTTGGATGCAGATGTTCGACATCCTTCGATGGCTGTGCTTCTTTCCCAGCATAAACTGGATGCCGATCTTGATGCGCGGATAATTGCACAGCGATTAAGTTTAAGCGAATTCACACAATCTCGAATTTCTCAATTGCCGGAATACCTTGATAGTTTTACAGAGAAATATGATTACGTTGTCATCGATCTGGGTACTATCGACGGAGTTTCAGATTCGCTGACAGATAGGCGCTGGACCTCGACTTTGATCCATTGGTCGTGCGAACGCGCAGATGAACTCTGGATAGTAGGAAAGGCAGATGTCCTGGGGATACATCGAATGACATTACTTGCAAAGAATTTTGATCAGGTCACAATTAGAGCCAGAATCAGCGTTCTACTCAATATGAAAGAAGGTGGGAAAAGAGGTGACGAAAGAGAGAGTCATTTCAACTCCGCCATTACATCCCTCAAGCCGTATCGGATCTACTCCCTCCCGCGGGACAGTCGATCGGTCATAAAGGCGGAGCGTGAGCGCGCCAGTCTTATTGAAATCGGCGAAAAAGGTCAGCTTCGAAAGTCAATCGCCAAGATTGCGGTCGATGTAACGAGTTAACCTCTTATATCCTTCTCGCATGCGAGCATATATAGCAGTAACCACCGATGAATTATCTGCATTGCTGGAAAAGGATTCCTTTCCTTTTCGTACTGCCTTTATTCTGACCACAGAATTTGCTCAGGCGAATTCTGAACTTGACGAAGAGGAATTGGAATTTGAACTTTCTTGGAGTGCTGCGCAGGCATCCCGAAGTGGGCAGGAATCTCCGCAAGCAATGGGATTTGTTCTAGCCGTAGATCTCGCACATGGTCAGATAGGTGACACGGTAGGTGACCAAGTTCAACTCCGCTCGGAAATAGCGTGGTCGCAAGTTGAATCAATCCTTGTTTCAGAATCAGAAGAACCTGAACTAACTTGGTATGCCAGCCAAGAGTTAGTCACCTACCTTCCTACCTGGAAGGCGTGAGAGAGTAGTCACATGGGACAGTTGGATGATCTCGTAAAGGGGCGAAGCGCCTTAACTTCTGCGCAAATTCATCGGCTCCATGAATTGACGGCAGATTGGCAGATGCTCTCCGACCTCTCCTTTGCAGATTTGATCCTTTGGGTACCACTTCGGAAAGATAGTAAAAGTTGGCCAACCGGACATGTAGCTGTGGCGCATATTCGACCTACGACGGCTGCAACTGTCTTTGCTCACGATGTCATCGGTGACGAAATTGCTTGGGGAATCCGTGGGCGAATAGATGCCGCTCTCTCTAATGGCGAGATCATTCGCGACTCAGAGCCCGAGCAAGTCGGCGAGTTAATGATTAAGGAAGAAACAATTCCGGTCACATTTGAAGGTCAAGTGATTGCGACGATTTCACGTCACCGCAATGCGGATTTAATGAGGTCTCCTAGCCGCCTCGAACTTAACTACAGAGAAATCGCTCACAATTTGTATCGAATGGTTGCAGAAGGAACATTCCCATATCCTGATGCCATTTCATTATTTGATCCGCTACCCCGTGTTGGGGATGGATTGATTCGACTTGATGTCAACGGAGTAATTTCCTATGCGAGTCCTAACGCGCGTTCAGCATTTAGCCGTCTCGGATGGGCAAACGAATTGGAGAGTTATTCATTAGGCGAAGTTGCGGAGTCAGTGACTAAGACACGGCGAGATGCACATGAAGAGGGATTGAAAAGTTCTTTGAGTGGGAAAGCTCTAAAGAGAGTCGAATGTGAAAATGAGGATGGCACCATCGACTTACTTGTAATGCCGCTGATTCAAGGTAATGACCGAATCGGCGCGATTGTGTTATTGCATAACATTACGGAACTACGTCGCCGCGATAAGGAATTGATTACGAAGGATGCAACGATTCGCGAGGTGCACCACCGAGTAAAAAATAATTTGCAGACCGTTTCGGCACTCCTCCGACTGCAATCACGAAGAATTGAAGATCCAGCCGCGAGCGCAGCACTTGAGGAGGCGGTGCGCCGCATCGGCTCGATCGCTATGGTCCACGAAACCCTCTCTGGGAGTACTGAAGAAACCGTGGCATTTGATGAAGTCCTCGATCGGCTTATTTCAAATGCTCGCGAACTCAGTCCGCGGGTCAATACAATTTCCATTGAACGAGAAGGACATGTCGGGACCCTTGAACCCAGACTTGCCACCCCATTGGCACTCGTGGTTACCGAACTCATCCATAACGCCTTGGAACATGGACTGGCCACGCAGGGGAATGCTCTGCGGATAGTTGTGGAGAGAGATTTGGGTGAAATCGCGATCAGAATTTTCGACAACGGTGTTGGGTTGCCGACCGACTTCGATCTGGCCATTTCGTCGAATTTGGGTTTGCAGATTGTCCGAACTCTTACCGAGAACGAGCTCAAAGGGGAACTGAAACTGCTTTCAGGAGTTGAGGGCACGTCTGCGCTAGTCAAATTCCCACTTTAATTCTCACCCAGAAGGCAATTCCGGGGTACACCGGTTAAATCGAAGTGCTCTGCTCCATAAGTCGTGCCCGGTTTCGGGCTGCCCGACGCTTGAGAGCTCGACGCTCATCCTCGGAAAGGCCACCCCAGACCCCGGCATCTTGACCACTCTCCAGTGCCCAGGCGAGGCAGGCATCTTTGACGATGCAGCGTTGACAGACCTTTTTAGCCTCTTCGATCTGGGTAATGGCAGGACCAGTGTTACCGACAGGGAAAAAAAGCTCGGGATCCTCGTCGCGGCATGCAGATTGATGTCGCCAGTCCATAGACCTAGCCTTCCTTGGGATATTCCTTGCGGCGGCTACATTGCCCCAAAACATGGTTAAGGACTCAATGTACGGAATCCGAGAGACCAATTCTCCCTGACCCCGCTCACATTAACAAGGAGATTGACGAAAAGATTTCCGCGGCGAGCGTGATTTATCTCGCTTTCAAGATATCTTACTGGATGGATCGACTCTTTTGTGCCGAAAGTGCCCCCGGCAGGATTCGAACCTGCGCACCCGCCTCCGGAGGGCGGTGCTCTATCCCCTGAGCTACGGGGGCCCTGGTCTGCTCGTCCTGGCAACCGGGGGCCCTGTATGGGTCGAGATTATCAGTGAGTGGCGCAATTATGAGACTGGGGAAGAATACAACCATGTTGGAGAGCGCTTACTTTGCCACTGGATGTTTCTGGGGCGCCGAACGTCGTTTCTGGCAACTCAAGGGAGTCAAGGAAACGAGTGTCGGCTACATGGGCGGGACTCGCCCTGATCCAAATTATGAGCAGGTTTGCACCGGCGTCACTGGGCACGCCGAAACCGTCAAAGTCGTCTTTGAACCGAGCCAGATCGAGTACGTAGCATTGCTCGAGGAGTTTTGGACCATGCACGATCCAACGTCCCTCAACGCGCAAGGCAATGACATCGGCTCTCAATACCGAAGTGCTATTTTTGTAACAACGCTTGAACAAATGGAGTTTGCGCAGGTAACGCGTGATCTTTATCAGGGAGAAATCACAAAGGCCGGATACGGGAAGATCGTTACCGAAATTGCGCTCGCTGATGGCAACACATATTGGCTCGCTGAGGAGTATCACCAGAAGTATTTGATGAAGAACCCCAGCGGGTACGACTGTCATTCAAGTACTGGAGTTCTATATCCAGCCAGTCCCATAGAAAGTGTGAAATAACTTTATGGAGAGCGCACGCCCCGATGGAACGGCATTTCCTGTTTCTCTCGATGAAAAGAAATTGAAGGAGAACCTTGATCCGACATCCTTTGATGTCTTAAGGCACGGTGCAACAGAGCGACCTTTTACGGGCGAGTATGTAGATACCGAGACTGTGGGAATCTACAGATGCAAAGCGTGCAGTGCAGAATTATTTCGGAGCGATACGAAATTTCATTCAGGATGCGGGTGGCCATCTTTCTATGCGCCAACTAAAGATGATGCAGTCCTTTTGCTAGAAGATCGCTCTCTCGGCATGCGCGTTCGAACTGAAGTTCGTTGTGCTTCTTGCGGTTCGCACCTCGGGCACGTCTTTGAAGGCGAAGGGTATGACGTACCAACAGATCAGCGCTGGTGTATTAATTCGGTTTCAATGTTTCTGGAGCCTAAATAAATCTCTTCGGTCTCAATCCAATCGGAGCCCACATACACTTATCTTGTTTGTCTATTTGTCCTCAATCGCACGCCAGCAGTACCAGGCGACAATACTCCTATGCGGACGGAACTTCTCGCCCTTGATGTGGAGTTTCTTTGGTTCGATTTCTTCTTTTAATCGGTGGATTCTTTCCCATCCACGTCGAACCCCTAGATCACCAGTTGGCCAGATATCCATGCGGCCCAGTTGAAAGATCATGAACATATCGACCGTCCACGGACCAATCCCCCAGAGGGAATTCAATTGCTCATCGACAATTTCATCGTCAAGCAGGTGAAGTTTGTTGATCGGCACTTCTCCGCTCAACGCTGCTTGGGTTAGCCCCTTAATTGTTTTTGCCTTTGCACCTGAGAGTCCGGCTGCTCGAAGATCGCTCTCAGTTAATTTGGCGATTCTAGCCGGCGATATTTTCCCTCCTGCCAAAGAGACTAGGCGCCCGTGAATGGTGTCGGCTGCTCGAACAGCGAGTTGTTGAGAGATGACCGATTCAACAAGTGTCTCGAAGTGAGAGACCGTAGATGGCTTGTAGCCAATTCTGCAAAGCGGACTCTCCTCTACGATCGGAATAAACTTTGGATCCGCTTCACATATTTCGGCAACCGCACGTTTCATTTGGGCAGTGCTAAACGTCATCTCATATACCCAATTTTTTTAGAGAGAAAAACTTGGATACTCATCAGTGACGAGAACAAAGGCATATCCAGCGACTCTATTCCAATAGCCGATTGTGCCGATGACTCCTGCTGCGCACCACTCTGGATACTCTCCGGTGAACACAATGGTGATCCAAGCGACAATCGTCAACATCAGCGCATAAATGGCGTAGACCGCACCGACGAAGTAAAGAGGGATGGCAAGGAGCCACTTCACAAGTGGCAATCCGCGGCTCAGAGACTTTCCCCCATCTATCTCTGGAAACTCCACATTAAATTTTTCATTCGCTTCGATGGATGGATACTCATCCGTGAGTAGAAAGACGTAAGCTGAAATTCTCACTCCGAGAGCAAGAATGCTCTTATTGAAACTGAATACGTATGAGGGGTATGTCCCGACAAAAAGTAGAGTTAAAATGACAGGGAGCACAAATATTCCAGCAGATAGATAATTATCTGTGTTGTAGTAATCACCAAACGCATTGGCGTATATAGCAACTGGAATTACCAGGATAAGCCGGAAAAAGGTAGATACGCGGTTGCGATTTTCAAGTTGTAGATCGATGGTCGTTCTGATTTGCTGATTCATGAAGATAATCTAAGGCTTCTCTTGCTCTTTGTTACAGGGTTGCTCTATTTTTAACCAATTGGTCTGAAAATTGCTGAAAATGGGTTCTTCTTTTGCAGAAAAAGAGAGATTGGGGCTACATGGCTGGGATTAAGGAGATTGCGGCCCTCGCGGAGGTCTCCACCGCGACAGTTTCCAGAGCCTTGCGCGGTTTGCATCATGTAAGTGACGAAACTCGCGAAAGAATTGTTCGCGCAGCCGAGAAATTGAATTATCCATTGGAGAAGGAGAAATCATCAGGAACCGTTGGCCGTATGCATAGCGTCGGAGTTGTCGCCCCATACATATCCAATTGGTACTTTTCTCATGTTATTCATGGGGCCGAGAACGCGCTGCGTCAGGCTGGGTATGACTTGTTGCTTTACAACTTCGGACAGATGAAGGGTCGAGAGCGGCTTTTCCAACATCAATTGTTGAAGGGTCGGGTGGATGGCATCATCGTGATAAGTCTTCCCCCGACTAAAGAGGAATTTGATTCAATGTTGAGTCTGGGAATTCCCATCGCGCTCGTTGGTATGCACAATGAGGGTTGCGCGAGCATTGCAATCGACGATGTAGCTGCTGCGCGTACCGCTACGCAACATTTGGTTAATCAAGGTCATCGAGAAATAGCTCTTATGTCTGGCCGCCCAGATGATCCATTTAATTTTAGTGTCCCGCAAGATCGACGCATGGGGTTCATGCAAGTTCTGGCGGAGAATCGTTTGGAGTGGGTGCCCAATCGTGAAGTGCACGGGGATTTCACCATGCATGGAGGCGCTCGCGCCATGGATGAACTACTCGCAAGACCAAATCGTCCCACTGCAATTTTCTGCGAATCTGATGAAATGGCGCTGGGTGCGATGCAAGCATGTCGTAGACATGGCATAAAGGTGCCCGATGACATCTCCATTGTCGGCTTCGATGGCCACGAAATGGCTGAAATATCGGATCTGACAACCATGGAGCAACCCGTACAGCTCATGGGCGAATTGGCCGCTCAGGCAATTATGGAGAAAATTAAGAAACCCAATACTAATTATTCATCTACTACTTTACCTACGACACTGATCGTTCGGAATTCGACTCGAAGAATTAATGCCTAGGCTTACATGTCTCAGAGATGGGATACTAGACGGATGACGTCGCTAGAAGTACGGGCTCCATCTCTAGAAGAATTAAGAACTCATCGCAGCGAAAAGTGGCGTGAGTATCCCCGCGATGTACTGCCACTGCCTGTGGCGGAAATGGATTTCCCCATTGCTGCTCCAATTCGTGATCTTTTGCTGGATATGGTCTCTCACTCCGATCTTGGTTATCTTGGTCCGATTCCTGAATTGCCCATTTCATTTGTGAAGTTTGCCCAGAAGCGATGGGACTGGAGTGCTGACGTAGACCAATTTCATCTTGCGACGGATGTGGGCGTAGCGGTGGTTGAAGTTCTTCGGTTGATCACAACGCCGGGTGACACTGTGGTTGTGAATTCACCGGTCTATCATAATTTTTACACCTGGATAGATGAGACTCATCTCGAGAAGATTGATGTCCCATTTGTTGAGCGGGAGAGTGGTTGGTTTATAGATTTTGAGTCTCTTGAAAGTGCATACAAGAAGGGTGCCAAAGTTCACTTGCTTTGCAATCCACAGAATCCACTTGGTCGAGTATTTACAAAGGAAGAACTAAGGCGCATTGCCAAACTTGCACATGAGTATTCGGTAGTCGTGATTAGCGATGAAATTCATGCACCACTTACATATTCAGAGGCGACTTTTGTTCCCTTTCTCTCCCTGGGTTTTGAGGCTGAGTCCGTTGGAATTGTCGTTACTGCCGCGAGCAAGGCGTGGAACATCGCTGGCCTTAAATGTGCGTTAACTATTAGCCAGAGCGAGGCCATGGATTCAGTGCTCAAAGGGCTTCCGAAGGCCACACACTATCGCGCTTCACTCTTAGGTGGTTTCGCTGCCGCGGCGGCGTATGAAGAAGGGAATGAATGGCTAGATGGCGTTATTGCCACATTGGATTCGAATCGTCATTATCTTGCAGAACTTCTTTCAGTAAAAATTCCTCAAATCAAATATCGAATTCCGCAGAATAGTTACTTAGCTTGGCTAGATTTATCGGATCTTAATTTGGGCGTCAATCCTTCATCTGTCTTATTAGAGCGGGGAAAGGTGGCGTTGAATTCGGGGGGTTCATTTGGTCCCCATACTTCGCAGTTTGTACGTTTAAATTTTGCAACGAGTCACTCCATACTGGAAGAGGCGGTCGAGCGAATGGTGGTAGCTATTTCATGAAAGAGGAAAAATCTTTTCACCCAGAAACCCTTGCCATAACATCGGGTCGACCGGCGCGTATATCTGACGGCTCAATTAATTCCACAATTACATTGAGTTCAACATTTCATGCTGGCGGACTTATTGGATACGGGCGATACGGCAATGAAACGTGGGCCAACCTTGAGAGTGCAATCCAAGCGTTGGAGGGTGGACCCACACTTGCATTCTCATCAGGTATGGCGGCGATTAGCGCGGTTTTTTCGATTTTGCCTGCGGGCGCGGTGGTAACTGCCTCACATCAAGGCTATAGCGGAGTCATGACTTTGCTCAAGACTTTGGAGGCATCTGGAAAGATCGAGGTGCGGTACGTCGATGTAGCAAATACGGAGCAAGTTCTTTCTGCACTTCCTGGAACCGCTCTGCTCTGGTTAGAGTCGCCAACTAATCCGATGATGTCTGTTGCCGATTTGCCTCGTCTAATAGGTGCTGCGAAATCGGCAGGCTGTGGGGTTGCGGTAGATAACACTTTTGCTACACCCCTTGGACAGAGACCCCTCACGATGGGTGCCGACATGGTGGTTCATTCGGTGACGAAATATTTGGCTGGGCATAGCGATGTAATACTGGGTTCCATTTCAACGACTGATCCTGCGCTCTTTGCCAGACTAGATGATGCGAGAAGGATTGGGGGCGCTATCCCAGGTCCATTTGAGGCGTGGTTGGCGCTTCGCGGAATCCGCACCTTTCCAGTTCGCTTCGAAAAAGCACAGGCGAGCGCTCTTGAAATTGCCTCACGACTTGCACGTCATCCAAAGATTGAGAACGTCTTTTACCCCGGTCTTGCTGGTGACAAGTTCCACGAGCGTGCGAGCGCGTTTATGGGTGGCTTCGGGGCGGTCCTCTCTTTCACTCTTTATTCAGGACCGGAAGAGGCGGAGAAAGTCTGTCAGGCTTCTAAAGTCATCACTCACGCGACAAGTTTGGGTGGCGTTGAGTCTCTCTGGGAGCGAAGACGGAGGTGGTCTGGTGAGAGTCATTCGGTTCCCGAAACCTTGATACGCCTATCTGTTGGGTGTGAAAACGTTGAGGATCTTTGGAATGACATTTCTCAAGCGCTTGAAAATGCGTGAGGCGAACTGTTAATGAGCGGGCGAGTGACTCAGAAGTAGAGTATTTTATCCCTATGTTAAAAGTCGCTCGGAGGATCGCAGGCATAGTTGCTTTAACGATGCTCTCTTTCCGCGCGGTCGGCTCATTCCTGTCATGGGTAGAAAAACAAGAAGACGAACCCCAGAGCGTATGGTCAGACGAAGATGAGTTTGAAGACGCCTAAGTTATTTATATTATGTGAAAACTCTCAGTTCTTTTTATGTGGAAGACCTACCACCACCTATTGCTTTGTGGCATTGTAGGTATCGGAGACAGGGAGTGAAGAATGAAAATCGTAATCCACGCTCGCCAAGCTCAACTTGCAGAAGACTTTAAGAAAATTGTCGAAGAGAAATTGCATTCAATGAACCGCTTTAGTGTGGTGATTGATCGCGTTGAAGTTGAAATTATCCACGAAGGAAATCCGCGACAGGGAAAATTTTCGCACCGAGTCATATTGACTTCGCATGGAGTGGGCCCGCTTCTGAGAGCGCAAGCCGCGGCGTTCAATGACGTGGCGGCCTTTGATCTTGCCATAAAGAACTTTGAATTGCAGATTCGAAAAATTCATGAGCGAGACAAAGAGATTGCTCATGACAGTCTTCGGAAGAAGGCTGTTTCGGAATAGTCGCTCCTACTCGGCCCCCGCAATTCCGCGGGTTGCTGTCAGACTTGCAACGGTTGTAATTATTAAAATGGTCAAGATGGAACTAAGGCTGAAATTGAGAGAAATTTCGGGCACGTGGAGTCCAACGACCTCGTTAATACCCACCCCATGCATGGCCTCAAGAATCATCTTCACTCCGATGAAGGCCAGAATGATTGAGAGACCCTTAGATAGATAGATCAATCGCGTGAGAAGTCCTTCGAGCAAGAAATAAAGTTGGCGTAGCCCCATAAGGGCGAAAATATTTGCGGTTGTAACAATGTAGGCATTCTTTGTTAATCCAAAGATCGCGGGGATTGAATCAAGCGAAAAGACCAGGTTGGTTAAACCAAGGGCAACGAGAGCGATAGTGAAGGTACTAATTCCCTTTTCCTTCATCTTCGTGACTATGCGGCCTTCTTTCCATTCGTCATCGTCGCCTTTTTCCTTCGCAAGTTCGTATGCCGAGTAGATGAGAAACGCACCGAATAGAAAGAAAATACTGGAAAAGTGAGAGATGAGTGCGGCACCGACTGGGATAAGCGCCCCACGCATGAGGATCGTCAACATGATTCCAAGTAACAGAACGAGTTGTTGTTTCTCCTTCTTGACATGTAAGTGGCCAAGAATGATGATGAAAACGAAGATGTTATCTACTGAAAGTGCATACTCGGTGAGCCAACCTGCAAAGAATTCTTGTTGTCCTTGCTCCGATGACCACATTGGCAACATAATTCCGAAGACAATGGCTGTAGCGATGTAGAAGACTGTCCAAAAGCTCGCTTCTAGAAGCGAAGTCTCTTTGTTGCGTCGGACAATGGCAAGCGCAAGATCAAAGAGGATTATCAGGCTTAGAATGCCGATCGTAAGAATCCAGGCGGTCGTCGAAATCATGGGAGGTAGTCTGCCATAAGCTTTGGCGAGTTATTTTTGAGAATTTTTGACTCTACCTTCGATTTCACGAAGAAGCCGATGCACCTCTTGCGAAATTACCTTGAGCTCTTTGAGTTCGCGATTGGCGATTTCGCGAGATTCTTTCGCCAATTCGAATTCTCCCAAACTCGCTTCGTGAGTCTCGTTTATTTTCAGCTCTACGCTCTCGGACTGAGCACTCTGACCCACCATGATGATGGAGAGCAAGACAAGTTGCAGGAAGGTCTGGGCGACCCATGAGACGATCACTATCGTGTCGTGAGTTCTTATGGCGCCAGGTAAAGAAATCAAGGCTATTAGTGCGAATAGATAGGCACACCACATTGTGCCAACCATTGTTGTGATCCGACCGGCAAGCATCTTATTGAATTCCACCAAAGCGTTCATAGGAACTTCTTTCGTCGCGATAGGTTCTGCCTTCTGAGTTATTCACCCAGGATAATCAAAGAGAAGGAAAGACTATAGCCATCCGTTTTGGTTTCGTCAGTGAAAGCTCTTTATTGGTACCCTCGACCACGATGCAAGCAAATGATCAGGCAGATTTGAGGCCGCACTGGCACCGCCCGCATATGGGCGAACACAGGTGGCCGGTTCTTCTCGTCGTTTCACTTGTCATTGGCTTGCAGTACTCACTCCCACATAATCTTTCTCTCTCATTTCAAACTCTGGTTTGTTACATAGAGGCAGCATTTCTCCTGACCTTGCTGGTGATTAACCCGCGACGCATTTCCAGTCATGTTCCAACAACGCGGGCTTTTGGACTTGTTCTGATTGCCACCATGACACTCTCAAATACGGCGTCCGCAATCAAATTGATAGACGCGATTATTACGCAGAATGTCACCGATGCTCGCAGCCTCTTGGGATTTGGTGGCTCAATTTGGATCACGAATGTCGTGGTTTTTGGACTTTGGTACTGGGAGTTGGACCGCGGTGGCCCAGGAAAGAGGGCGGAAGCTGTTCACCCTTACCCTGATTTCATATTCCCTCAAATGTCAGATCCTTTATATGCGCCTCACACCTGGCACCCAAACTTTTTTGACTACCTTTATACCTCCTTTACAAATGCCAGCGCATTCAGTCCCACCGATGTAATGCCGCTAAGCCGATGGGCGAAAATGTTGATGCTACTTCAATCCATGACGGCACTTTTGATGGTCGGTTTGGTCTTTGCTCGTGCAGTTAATATCCTGCACTGAACATGTATTTGAATTTCACGAGGGGTGACGGTGACGAGTAAGAGTCTGACAGAAACGCTGGAGACCATTCTGCCCGGAGGGGTTCTCAACAGTATTTTTGACCGCAAATCTATGGCAAATGACGCATCGCACTACTTACTCACGCCACAACTAGTTCTGCGGCCCAAGACTGCTACACAGGTGGGTGACATCCTGCGAGCAAGTAAAGAGCAGAACATTGGAGTTACATTTCGTTCAGGTGGCACGAGTCTCAGTGGACAGGCAGTTGGATCGGGATTACTTGTTGATACGCGAAGGAATTTCAAGGAAGTAGAAGTCTTAAACGATGGCAATCAGGTGCGAATACAACCGGGCGTAACGATTCGTCAAGTAAACGCAGCCCTTGCCAAGTATGGTAAGAAGTTGGGTCCTGACCCCGCTAGCGAAGTAGCTTGTACGGTCGGGGGAGTGGTCGCCAATAACTCAAGCGGAATGTCCTGTGGTACTGAGTTCAATACTTATTCCACTCTCAAATCTATGACGCTCGTGCTTCCTAGTGGCACGGTGATCAACACAGGACAGGCAGATGCCAATGAGAAACTTAGAGCAAGCGAACCTCTGCTCTATGAAGGCCTTCTAGCCTTGCACAAGCGCATTCATGATCGTGATTCTTCTGTAGAAAAGATTCGTTCCCTGTATTCCATCAAGAACACGATGGGTTATTCTCTTAATTCATTTCTGGACTATTCCAAACCGATCGACCTACTCGCCCATTTGATAGTGGGTAGCGAAGGTACCTTGGCGTTCATAGCTGAGGTTGTGTTTAATACAATTCCCGTCCTTCCTAAACTCGCAACGGGCTTGCTCATTTTTGAAAACCTAGAGGATGCGACTCGATCGCTGCCGGATCTAAAACGATCCGGTGCTGCGGTTATCGAATTATTGGATACTTCATCGCTCGTTGTCGCTCAGCGTGAACATATGGCGGACTCCGTTCTCGCAGGTGTTCAGTTTGTTGATCACGCGGCCCTGCTTCTCGAGTACCAATCTGTTACGGACGATGAATTGTCTCAAAGTCTCGAAGTTGCTCGGAAAATAATTACTAGCTTGCCAATAAGGCCGGTCACATTGTCGCGAGATCCATTGATTCGCAAGGAATTGTGGCATGCACGCAAAGGTTTATACGCGGCCGTAGCGGGAAATCGTCCATCAGGTACCACGGCGATACTCGAAGACATTGCCGTGCCAATGGATGCTCTTCATGAGACGACCATTGCGCTGGGAGAATTACTCAACAAACATAATTACGAAGGAAGTGTGATTTTTGGACATGCCAAAGATGGGAATCTTCATTTTCTTCTAAATGAGAATTTCGATCGCCCTGAATTACTGGTGCGCTATCAGCATTTTACGGAAGATATGGTCTCCTTGATCTTAGGGAAGAGTGGTTCTCTCAAGGCGGAGCACGGAACTGGTCGAATCATGGCCCCGTACCTTCGTCGGCAGTGCGGGGATGAACTATATGAAGTAATGCTCCAAATAAAGAAGTTGTGCGATCCCAATAATATTTTGAATCCCGGAGTACTGATTAGTGAAAATCATCTTGTTCATATCGAAAATTTGAAAGTTAGCCCAACTGTAGATGTTGAGGTAGATCGATGTGTTGAATGTGGATACTGCGAACCAGTCTGTCCGAGTCGGGATTTAACCCTCACTCCACGTCAACGAATTGTGCTGCGCCGCGCGCTTGTCGATGCCGAAAAGTCTGGAGATATGGAGTTGGTGGGCGAACTCAATAGTCGTTTTGATTACGATGCCGTCCAAACATGCGCGGCGGACAGCATGTGCGCCGTGACATGTCCAGTCCACATTGATACGGGGACTCTCGTCAAACGCCTTCGGGCTGAACAGCAAAGCGAAACGCCTAAGAAAGTGGGAGAGAGAGTTGCGAAGAATTGGGGACCCATCACCACTTTTCTTTCCGGTGTGTTGAGTGTTGCGAAGAAATCACCTGCACCTCTTATCATCGGTGTGAATCGCCTTTTGAGAATGGGTGTTGGAGAAGATCGGCTTCCACTCTGGAACAAAGGACTTCCGGGAGGTGGGTCCGCCCGCAAGCCGATCGATAATCAGAAAGCAGAGATCCTTTATTTTCCATCCTGCGTCAACACTCTTTTTGGAGCACCCTCAGGAGAAATTAATGTTCAGGACGCCTTTCTGGCGCTCTGCGCTCGTGCTGGGGTCGAAGTCATGATTCCGGAAGGAATCGAGGGGAGTTGCTGCACGACTCCATGGAAGTCAAAAGGACTTACGGGTGGCTATGAAGTGATGAGCAGAGTCACAAGGGAACGGATTTTAGGGACCTCAAAAAACCGCAAAATTCCTATTGTTTGCGATGCTACTTCTTGTACGGACGGATTAATGGGTCTCGAGGATGAGGACCGCAGTGGCGCTGAAATATTAGATGCTCTCTCTTTTATTGTAGATCGAATACTGCCTCGCCTAAATGTGAATAAAAAGCTCGCTTCAATTGCGCTTCACCCAACTTGTTCGGGCACGCAATTAGGTCTCAATGAAAGCATGACTAAAATCGCGCATTTTGTTGCGGATGAAGTTTATATTCCAGAAAATTGGGCGTGCTGTGGCTTCGGCGGCGACCGTGGTCTGCTTCATCCGGAACTCACCGAATCTGCTACTTTTGCTGAGGCACACGAAATCAAGGGTCGAACATTCTCAGAGTACTCCTCCGCCAATAGACCCTGTGAGATCGCAATGTCACAGGCAACGGGAGAGAATTACAAACATCTTTTGCAAGTTTTAGAACGGAGTTCTCGCCCATGATAGTTACTCGCGTCGAACTTGATTCTCGCCAATTGGAAGATCTTCGGGGCATCGTGGATGGGCGAATCTCGACAAATGAATCAGTACTTGATCAACACGGTCATGATGAATCGGCATTTACCCCTGCCCGGCCTTCAGCTGTAGTCATGGTCAATTCCACCGAAGAGGTTTCACGTGTTCTGGCTTACTGCAACGTGGAGAAAATCCCCGTCGTGCCCTTTGGAGCGGGCACTTCTTTGGAAGGTCACGTTGTTCCAATATTTGGCGGAGTAAGTCTTGATCTAACGAATATGAATCGGATTCTTGAAATCCGACCAGATGACCTCGTCGCTCGAGTGCAAGCTGGTGTCACACGGGTGATGCTCAATGAGAAATTATCAAGCCAGGGCATATTTTTTTCAGTAGACCCCGGGGCGGACGCGACATTGGGCGGAATGGCAGCGACGGGAGCCGCCGGCACGACAACGGTGCGTTACGGATCCATGAGAGAAAACGTCATGGCTCTGACTGCCGTTCTGGCAGATGGGACAATTATCAGGACAGGTCGTGAAACGCGGAAGCTTTCTGCTGGATATGACTTAACTCGATTGCTCGTAGGTTCAGAGGGAACGCTGGCGGTGATCACCGAACTAAGTCTTCGCCTGTTTGGCATCCCAGAGAAAATGGCGGCAGCCGTTGTCTGTTTCCCAACGTTGCACGATGGAGTCGCAGCAGCATCCGCAATCATTCGATCCGGTGTCCCAATTGCGCGGTGTGAATTCTTGGATGCGCTCTGCATAAGAAATCTGAATGCGCACGAGCACCTCTCGTTGACCGAGTCCCCCACGCTCTTTTTTGAATTCCACGGAAGTCCGGAGAGTGTTGCCGAGGATGCGCGCATCGTGCAGGAAATTGTTACTGAATTCAGCGGTACTGAATTCGTTTGGACGAGCGATGAGGGCGAACGTCGCAAGCTCTGGCAGGCACGGCACAACTCACATTTCGCCGCCGCGGCAGCAAACCCCGGGAAAAAAGGAGTGAGCACAGATATGGCGGTTCCGCCGTCGAAACTTGCCGAAGCTGTCGCCATGGTCGATGCAATGCTCTCGCGGCAGCCATTTCCCTACACAATTCTTGGTCACGTAGCTGATGGAAATTTTCATTCGCAATTGATGACGGATATTACGAAGCCAGAAGAATTAGTAGCAATTCGCGAGTTGGTACACGAGATGACTTTGAAGATTATTGAGATGGGTGGGACGTGTACCGGCGAGCACGGAATCGGGGCAGGAAAGATTGATCTTCTGACAGCCGAAACGGGCATAGAGGCAGTGCAAGTGATGCGGGGTATCAAAGCATCTATGGATCCCAACGGAATTCTTAATCCGGGGAAGATTTTCCGCGCATAAGGAAACGACCCGCACCTGAGAGGTACGGGTCGTTTTTAGGGGAAGATTCAATCCTTCTTATTGTTCTTCTTTGATTTTTCGCCATTTACTGAAGCCTTTGAAGAAGAGGGCTTAACGGGTGCAACTGGCTTAACCGGCGCAATGGGCTTTGTCGGTTGGACCGGCAAAGCCAACTTGGCCAAGGCATCCTTCTTTGATGGTCGAACAGGCTCGGGTCCAAGCGCATCCAATGATGTTTTTCGTGCAGCTGTCGCTGCGGCAATTGCTGCTTTGCGGGCTGTTTCAGCTGCACTCTTCTGATCTGCCGTGGTCGCTGCGACCATGGCGGTCTTGAAGTCGGCGATTACTTTGGCCACTGCGGCTTGGAATGTTGTGTTTACTGCCTTGCGCTTTACCTTGATCGCTTGGCCAGCTAACCGATACTGCTCATTGGCGATTTTCCAGGCGGCAAGGTACTTATCCATATCTGCTTCATACTTAACCAGTTCAGCCTTATATGCAGCCAAGGCAATTTTGTACGCCTCCAACTGGGCTTGGTAAGTTGACGCGCTTGCGGACGCGGACGCACTTGCCGACGCTGATGGCGTGGGAGTGGGATCTGCGGCACTTGCCGAAGTGAGCGAGCCCGCAACGAGACCAGCACTCAATAGTGTGGCAGTAAGAAACTTCTTGGTCTTCATCCGATAACTCCCTAACGTTGGAACTCGAGGGTAGAACTTTACGTTGATAAAGTTGTCATGCTTTATGGCATGATTTTGGACCCTGACATTGTGTGTTTTCTGTGAAAACCCTCTGGCGGCTTTGCGGAAATCCCATTCTTTCATGCAATGGGGTAGTGGGGGAGTTAGTCTCAGCGCAGGAGGTCCCAATGGAGAAGCCACTGATACTGATAGTCGATGATGAGATTGGCGTTCGTGAACTTTTGACCGATGCCCTGCGGCTTGGTGGGTTTGACACTATCGCCGCCAAAGATGGGATGAGCGCTCTCAGCGTCATGAGAAAAGCGAAACCCGATTTGTTGGTGATTGACGTGAACATGCCAGTGATGGACGGTTTCGATTTTCTGGAAAGGGTGCGGTCCAACAAGGATCTAGTGCCAGCACTCATGCTAACCGCCCGCAAGGATCGCGGAGACATCTCTCGGGGTCTACGTATTGGCGCGGATGACTATGTGACAAAGCCCTTTGGTTTAGAAGAGCTCACATTGAGGATCCACGCGATTCTTCGCAGGACTCGACGCGAAGCGGCGGAATTCTCGGTTCTTACCTGCGGACCAATTTCTCTGAATGAAGAGACCTATCAAGTCTATTTAAATGAGGATCTCATTGAAGTTTCCAAGACGGAGTTCCGTTTACTGCAGTATCTGATGCAAAACAAAGGTCGCGTGCTTACTAAATCCAACTTATTGAGTTCGGTATGGGGCATTGATTTCGAATCCGAGACCGGAGTCGTGGATACCTATGTTTCTTACCTGCGGCGAAAGTTTCACTCGGATGATTTTGATGGGATCAAGACAGTTCGGGGCATCGGCTTCCAGATTCTCGAGCCACAAGGTAAGAAGTGAAACTTCGCTCACGCCTCACTCTTGCTTCCGCAATTGTGACGGTTGTGAGCACTCTTGTAATCGGCGGTTTGGCAATAAATTCCACGCGCGATACCGAGGTTGAACTCCTCGACAATTCCCTTTCTCAGGTTGTGACTTCAGTCCACGGTCGTACAAATGCCGCGCTCTCTGAAGCCCTTTATTCAGCACAGCAAAGTGAAATTGCATTAACGCTTGTCTATTATCTTTATGGACAGCCGCCCTCGATTTTGAATGATTCTAAGTTGAGCGTCGTTCCAAACCCCACGGCTCGCGAGCGCAAACAGAGCCTCACCCGACCTGTGACACATGGCGGTCCCGAGACTTATCGGATGCGCACCATCAATTTATCCGACCAGGAGTATCTAGTCGTCGCGGTTTCGCTCAAGGAAGTTGATGCCCGATACAAAAGTGATTTGATTCGACTTTCAATTTTCATTCTTCTTGCACTCATTTCTAGCATCGCTATGACGGCATTCTTGGTTCGACGGGACACCAAGAAAATCGAGATTCTCATTTCATCGGCCAAGGAGATCTCCCTCGGACACATGGACATTGACATTCCGTCCATTAAGGGAAACTCTGAAGTGGATCAGCTCGCAGAGTCCTTGCATCGCATGGTCATTTCCTTGAGAAGGACGGCGGAAATTGAAGAACTATCCTCCAAGCGGATGCAGGAATTCTTAGGCGATGCCTCACACGAGTTGCGCACTCCGTTGACGGTGGTAAAAGGCTACGTGGAGTTGCTTTCGGGAAGGTCAATGGTCGACGCAGAACAAAGGGCGCGCGCTTTTAGCCGTGTGAATTCTGAGATCTTAAGGATGGAGACTCTGATTGCTGATCTTCTCTTCCTTGCCGAATTCGGCCACGTACCAACGGAAGAAATTCTGGATGTGGACCTTTCCAAATTGTTACGCTCACATTTATCGGACTTTTCGACCTTCAATAAAAACAGAGAAATAACGCATGATATTGAGGATCACCTGATCATTAAGGGTTCGGAATCGCACATTGAGCGATTGTTCGCAAACATATTTGCAAACATTTCTCGACACACTCCAGCGGATGCCTCCGTTAACGTGGGACTCAACCGAAGTGAGCATGGCATCAGTCTGCTCATCGAAGATGGTGGTCCAGGGCTGCCGGAGAGTGCTTATAAAGAGGGTGTTCAGAATTTCCAGCGCTTTGATAGTTCGCGTTCTCGCGAAAATGGCGGGTCTGGATTGGGCATGAGCATTATTTTCGCAATCGTTCGGGAACACGGAGGCACCATCACTTTGCGTCCAAGTAAACTCGGAGGCTTAGGTGTCCACGTCTTTTTTGGTAACTTGAGTGCATGAGTGCGCCATTGAATGAAGCGATTTCAGAGGCTGCTGCACTAATAGGAAACCCCGAATCTCTAGTGAGAGCGGTGCTCTCTGGTTCGAGGCGTGCCATGACGCCACCTGCTCTTCGCATTGATATTCGCCCAGTTCAATTAAAGGGCAAACTGTTTCTGCAAGTCGCCTCAAATAATGGACGCCAAACTCAAACGAAGAATTTTGAAATCGGGGAGTTGAATATTGAAGAACTTCTTGCGAGCGGATTCTCAAACATCTTGGTGGAGCAAACTTCGGGATCAATGTCACTTCGAATCAGCAAGAAGGAACGTCCATTGATACATCGCGAAAGTGGCGACAATGAACAAGTTCTTGATCATGACAGATCGAAAAGTCGCCTTCTAGACTCGAATGATCCGTTTCTTAGAGAAGTGGGGATCTCTGATAAGCACGGAGTCATCAAGCCGACAAGACAAGATAAGTACCGCCAAGTGGAGGAATTCCTGCGGTTGCTTGCTCCGACTCTCAAGAACGCACTAGAAGCGGGGCATGTAGCAATACCCACGAAAGAATCGCCTCTAGTAATTGTTGATCTTGGTTGCGGAAACGCCTATCTCACCTTTGCCGTACATCAGTATTTGAAGAGTATTGACATTGAAGTGGAGGTTATCGGAATTGATATTCGTCCAGAATCACGGAAACGAAATGAGGAGATTGCATCGCGACTGGGAGTTGACTCGTCAATTCATTTCCGGGCCGAGGAAATTTCACAGGCAAAAGTCGAACGGGTAGATGTGGTTATTGGATTACATGCGTGTGACACCGCAACTGATGACGCTATTGCGTGGGCGGTGGAACATGATGCGAAATTGCTTTTTATAGCGCCATGTTGCCACCATGATTTACAAGCGCAAATTGTCGAGATTCCGGATCCTTGGCAAGTAATTATGAAACATGGACTTCTAAAGGAGCGGTTCGCGGACCTGATGACGGATGCGCTCCGGGCCCACATTCTTAAGCTCGTCGGATATCGGTCTGAAGTGATCGAATTTGTTGGAGGAGAACACACGCCCCGCAACTTGTTGATTCGTGCCGTCAAGACAGGCGCGGTACCTGACTCAAATGACGTGGCACGCTATCAAGAGTTGATAAAACTCTGGAAAATTAGACCGGCACTCGCAACAAGACTTTTGAAAGAAGAGTAAGGAAGAGTGAGATGAATGTGACGGAAGGTGGATTGACTAACCAACGCACTTGTAAGTTTTAATGCTGGCATGGCGCTTTCGGAAGTCAGGCGAGTTTTCGAAGGTGCCAAGTCCCTTAAACCAGAGGTCCTTGAATCATCGTGTAAACGGAGTCCTTAACTACAGGCGGAGCATGCATTTTGCCAATCCGAGGGACATTGGTTGGCAACCTCTCGCTTTTTTGGGGGGTCTTCCCCAGAAATTAGGTAAGTAATTTCCGAATATTCCCCGTACACTACGCGCAAACCGATCACCCCTGATCGGTCAAAGGAGCCATGGCAAAAACATGGGTAGGCGCTGACAACGCAAGGTTTGGCGCGCCTAAAATCAAATTATCATTGTTTTTGGCTCTTATTTTGTCATTTTCTGGATTATCAGCCACAAGTGCAAATGCGGCAGAATCTCAATCTTTCATCACCTCTCTTGGATTAGCCGGACCGATCGTTTCGGCGAAGGCTTCCGGAGGATTTTCATCGAGTTTAAAACCACCTATTTTTGTTGACAGTAAGAGCGGAACGGTTGTTGTACCTTCGCCTTCCAAGTCACCTAGTTCCATCAAAGGACCCATCAATGCTTCCGGATCTACCGGGTCCGGCTCTACAGGATCGGCGGGATCTTCGGGAAGTGGCGGAGGAGCCGCAGCAATCTCTAATGCGGTTGCTGGAATTACCGGAACAGCGGTTGTCGTTGGTGCACGAGGTGCCACGGGAGCACAGGGTTTACAGGGAGAAGTCGGACCGCCTGGCCCACCGGGACCCGCAGGACCCGCGGGTGATATCGGAGCACAGGGAATCCAAGGCCTCCAGGGAATTGATGGAATTCAAGGTATTCAGGGTCCACAAGGGGTCCAAGGGGAAAAGGGTGAAACCGGCGCAATCGGGGCAATCGGGGCCCAAGGACCATCGGGACCACCCGGGGCTGCTGGGGCGAATGGCACCAATGGAGCTCAAGGCCCAGCGGGCCCGCAAGGTCCAGGTGGAGCTCAAGGTCCAGCGGGCCCTGGAGGTAGTGGTTCTGTAGGTCCAGCGGGCCCAGCCGGTCCGGAGGGTCCAGCCGGCCCTGCGGGCGGTCCATCCGGTCCAGCGGGTCCGCAAGGTCCAGCGGGCTCGGGTGGTCCATCCGGCCCAGCGGGTCCGCAAGGCCCATCCGGTCCATCTGGAAGCGGAACTGGCACGGAAGGTCCATCTGGACCACAAGGCCCAGCAGGTACTCAAGGTCCAGTCGGCCCATCTGGTCCACAAGGATCGTCAGGAGCAGCGGGATCGGCAGGAGCGCAAGGTCCAGCAGGCCCATCGGGACCAGCGGGACCAGCGGGTTCAGGAACAGGGGTCTCTGGCCCTGAAGGTCCCACGGGTGCCCAAGGCTCCTCCGGACCTGAGGGTCCAACAGGATTAACAGGAACTACCGGTGCTACTGGCGCCCAAGGACCTTCCGGACTTCAGGGCCCAGCTGGCCCATCAGGTCCTCAAGGTGTCGCAGGAAATGACGGGGCAACCGGGGCCACCGGATCCCAGGGTCCATCGGGGCCCGCCGGAACTGGTGCAACCGGTGCCACAGGATCACAGGGCCCCTCCGGACCTGAGGGCCCAACAGGATTAACAGGAACTACCGGTGCTACCGGTGCCCAAGGACCTTCCGGACTTCAGGGCCCGGTTGGTCCATCAGGTCCTCAAGGTGTCGCAGGAAATGACGGGGCAACCGGTGCCACCGGATCCCAGGGCCCATCGGGTCCATCGGGCAGTGCTGGAGCAAGCGGGCCCACCGGGGCCACCGGATCACAAGGTGTCAGCGGCCCATCCGGGCCTGAAGGAATCCAGGGACCCTCGGGTCTGACCGGACCCACCGG